>Ga0307513_10000001_pt1 | contig 1660464 bp, 1543 predicted proteins | sample 15_EM_MG_FD_202174 | JGI IMG/M metagenome (GOLD analysis project Ga0307513, IMG submission 202174) | Populus trichocarpa ectomycorrhiza microbial communities from riparian zone in the Pacific Northwest, United States - 15_EM | ecosystem: Host-associated > Plants > Roots > Unclassified...
CCCCACCCCTCGCCCCACCCCCGGCTTCGGCTCGGCATTGCTGCCGGTGAGGCGGGTTGGTCACATTCGGGGGTGTCGCAGGCCTGCGGATGCGGCCGGCGCGGCGCGGGCTGTCTAAACTCGCGCCATGGAGAAACACCGTTCTTCACCTGCCCCGGCGCCCGCGACCCGGTCGCCCGGCCGCCGCACATTCCTCATGTGCCGCCCCGCCTACTACGCGGTCGAGTACGCCATCAACCCATGGATGGACACGACCGCGCCCGTCGACGCCACACTCGCCTGCGCCCAGTGGGAAGAGCTCGCCGACACGTACGCCGCCCTCGACCACGAGGTCGTCCGCCTCGAACCCGAGCCCGGCCTGCCCGACATGGTCTACGCCGCCAACGGCGCCTTCGTCGTGGACGGCATCGCCTACGGCGCGAGCTTCCGCTACCCCGAGCGCCGCCCCGAGGCCGACTCCCACGAGAAGTGGTACCGCACCAGCGGCTGGACCTTCGCGAAGCCCGAGTTCGTCAACGAAGGCGAAGGCGACTTCACCTACCTGCCCGGCCGCGAGCTCATCCTGGCCGGCTGGGGATTCCGCACCGACGCCCGCGCCCACGCCGAGGCCGCCGACGTGTTCGGACGCCAGGTCGTCTCGCTGCGCCTGGTCGACCCCCGCTACTACCACCTCGACACCGCCCTCGCGCCCCTCGATGACGAGCGCATCGCCTACTACCCCGAGGCCTTCGCCCCCGGCAGCCGCCTCCTGCTCGAACGGCTCTTCCCCGACGCGTTGATCGCCGACGCCGAGGACGCCGCCGGGTTCGGCCTCAACTTCGTCTCCGACGGCCGCAACGTCGTCGTCAACGCCGAAGCCACCGGCATGGCCCGCAAACTCCGCGACGCCGGGTACGAGCCCGTCCCGGTCGACCTCTCCGAGCTCAAAAAAGGCGGCGGCTCCGTCAAGTGCTGCACCGCCGAACTGCGCCGCTAGTCCGGACAACGCGCGCAGAACTGCCCCGGCAGCCCCGGCAGCGCTTTGTAGAACTGCACCGTTAACCCGGGCAGCGCCTTGCAGAACTGTGCCGCTCGACCCGACTCCGAATCGCGCTGTCGATTGCCAGCGCCGCGCCGTCGGCCCTGCCACCGCGCCGCCGGTTGCTGGCCGCACGCAGTCACACGAAAGGGGGCCGGTGCTCCAGCGAAGCGGGAGCACCGGCCCCCTTCATCGACCGGGGGGCCGATCGCGAGGATGCGGGCCGAGTCCTGCCAAGACGCCCTTGCGGCGCCACCGCGGTCCGCATCCAAGTCCATCGCCGAGCCGTAACGGCTCGGCGGTCGGTCTCAGGCGGCGGCCAACGTGGGCTCGACGCCGCTCGACTCTCGATGGGACGCTTGAAGATTCGACGCGTCCTGGTGCGCCTGCGGCATCCGATGCGAGTGCGGCACACGGTTCGGCGGCGTCATGGTCGACGCCGTTCCGTTCTCCAGCGCCGCATTCGCCAGCGCCGCGTTCACCCGCGCTGCGCTTGACGGCGCCTCGCTCGACAGCACCGCGTTCGACAGTGCCGGCTCGGCGCGTGTCAGTTCCGACGGCGCTTCGTTCAACGGTGTCAAGGCCGGCAGTGCCATTTCCGTCAGTGCTGCGTTCGACGGCTCCGTCTGGGGCGCTGCCTGCGACACGGGCTGCTGCGCGGGCGCCGTCGGGCGCGGACGGTCCGCGTGTCGCGGGGAAAGCTGCGCGGGCACCGAACGCGCCACGCGCGCAATGGCGATCGTGGGCTCCTCCTCCGCCTGTGCGGGAATCGCGCAGTGCGGGCGGTTCGCCGCGGGCACCTGGCTCGCCGGGTGCTCGCCCGCCGAGGCGAACACGACGTTCGCGATCGGCGCGGGAATCACCGGGAACACGCCGCTCGCGCTGTCGAACGCCTGCATCCGCGCCGCGGGGCTCGCGGTCCGGGGCGCGTTCGCGGGCCTGGCCACCGCCTTCGGGCGCCGGAACGTCCGCGCCAGCAGGGCGTCGACCCGCCAGACGCGCTTGGCGTGGCTGGCCGGGAGCCAGAAGTGCCAGCGGTGCGGCTCGGTCGCTCCCGGTCCCTCCAGGACGGTGAAGTTCAGTTCGAGCCCCGGCCCGGCCGGGTCGGCCGACCACCGCAGGTTCTCGATCGCCGCGACCGGCGCGTCGAGGCACAGGCGCACCCGCCCGAGGAGCCGCGACTGGCGGGTCACGACCATGCGCTCGCCGGTGAGCATCAGGACGTGGTCGCCGCTGCCGAGCCCGTCCGAGCCCACGCACCTGCTCAGCAGGGACACCTGGTCACCGCCCCGGATGTTGCGGCGCAGCAGTGGAACGTGCCGGGACAGGGCCGTCGTGGTCAGGCCCGCCTCGGCCGAACAGGCGAGCATCGTGCGGGAGAAAAGGTCCATTTGCTTGTACCCCACCGAATCTGTGTGCGTTCGTCACTCTGCGACGCGCTCTCAGTAGGGGTAACGGCAATCCGCATATGCAAGTTACGGCTACGGCGTGGCCTTGCCCACAACTCACTCCTTCGGGCGAGCGGCCTTCGGAACGTCCGCCAGGCCGCGCCCGGGCCGGTTCAGTCGAGCGGCGGGAGCGTGAGCTCCTCGAACGCCAGGTGCAGGCCCGAAGCGTCGTCCTCGTCCTCACCGCGGTCCCGGCCCTGGCTCCAGTCCTGATCCCAGTCCTGATCCGAGCCTTGATCCCAGTCCTGGTCCGCGCCGCCGCTATGCCAGTCCTGGTCCCAGTCGAGGACGGGGCTGGACTCGTCGGCTTCCTCGTCGCGGCCGCAGCCGCGGTCTTCGTCCTCCACCGGGAGCAGCTCCGGCGGGTCCTCGTCGGCCTCGCCGCGCTCTTCGTCAGGTTTTCCCTCGGGCTCTTCGCCCGAGTGCTCCTGGTCGGCTTCCGGCACGCGCTCGGCCTGGGGTTCGGCCGCGCTCGGGTCGATTTCTGCCACGCCCCCGGGTTCGACGAGTCCACCGAGCCCGGCCTCGTCGCCTCCCGCGGCGCCCTCGCCGACGCCGCCTGCGGCGTCCGGGACCTCCTCGGCCTCGATGACCACGGTGCCCGACTCGAACTCGAACGGCTCGGCGGTGCCGGGGCCGGTGTACAGGCCCCTCGTGAAGGTCCACCCGACCAGGGCGAAGGACGCCACGGTCCCCGCGCTCACCCCCACCAGGGCGAACCACATCCCGACCGGCCAACGTCCCACCGGCGAGCGTCCCCCCTGGTCACTGCCTCTGCCGTGCACCGCGCGCTCCTTCCCGCCACCCCCGTGCGGCGAAACGGCCGTTCAGGACCGATGATGTCGTGAGTTCAAGACCCGCGGCCTCGCTTGCGAGCCGTACATCAATCCAGTTCGGCTACTCAGTGTCAGACTTCAGTCCCGAATAGTAATCGGGGACCGGCTGTGACGTGCACCGCCCAGGACTTTGCGATGCTTGGATACACCGGAATACGAATACGAGGAGGCAACAATGGGCGACCAACCGCGTCCAGCCAAGAAGACGGCCAAGAGCCGTCCGAAATCCGCCTCAACGAACGAACCAGAGTTCGTGCAGCTGCTGACCCCCGAGGGCCGGCGCGTCAACCATCCCGACTACGACCTGAACCTGAGCGACGAGGAGTACCGCGGCCTCTACCGCGACCTCGTCATCACCCGTGAACTGGACGCCCAGGGCACCGCCCTGCAGCGCCAGGGCCAGCTCGGCCTGTGGCCGAGCCTGCTCGGCCAGGAGGCCGCCCAGATCGGCTCCGGCCGGGCCCTGAAACCGCAGGACACCGTCTTCCCGGCCTACCGGGAGCTCGGCGTCCAGTGGGCCCGCGGCGTCGACCTCCTGTCGTCGTTCGCGCTCTTCCGCGGGACCGATCTCGGCGGGCGCGACGTCATCGGCGACCGCTTCCACATGTACGCGATCGTCATCGCCTCCCAGACTCTGCACGCCGCCGGCTACGCCATGGGCGTGGCCAAGGACGGCGCGGTCGGGACCGAGGACGGCGAGGCCGTCATCGTCTACCACGGCGACGGCGCGACCAGCGAGGGCGACTTCAACGAGGCCCTCATCTGGGCGGGCGTGTTCAACTCCCCGCTGGTGCTGTTCTGCCAGAACAACCAGTACGCGATCTCCGAGACCAACGCCCGCCAGTTCCGGCTGCCGCCGTACCGCCGCGCCGAGGGCTTCGGCGTCCCCGGCGTCCTGGTCGACGGCAACGACGTCCTGGCGACGTACGCCGTCACCCGGGCGGCGCTCGACCGCGCCCGCCGCGGCGAGGGCCCGAGCCTGGTCGAGGCCTACACCTACCGGATGCAGCCGCACACCACCTCCGACGACGCCACCCGCTACCGGGACGAGGCCGAACTGGACTTCTGGCGCGGAAAGGACCCGATCGTCCGCTACCGCAAGTGGCTGTCGTCGCAGGGACTCGGCGACGAGTCGTTCTTCGCCGCGATCGACACCGAGGCGGGCGAACTCGTCCGCGAGCTGCGCGCCCGCGTCATGGCGCTGACCGACCCGGAGGTGTCGGAGATGTTCGACAACGTGTACGCCGAGATGCCCTCGAGCATCGCGGCCCAGCGGGCGGAGGCGCTCGACTTCCAGGCGTCACTCGAGGAAGGGAGCGACGTCCGATGACGACGATGACCATGGTGAAAGCCCTCAACGAAGGCCTGCGCCGAGTACTCGAGGACCAGCCGAAGTCCCTCGTGATGGGCGAGGACGTGGGGCGCCTGGGCGGCGTCTTCCGCGTCACCGACGGCCTCCACAAGGACTTCGGGTCCGACCGGATCATCGACACCCCGCTCGCGGAGTCCGGGATCATCGGCACCGCGATCGGCCTGGCCCTGCGCGGCTACCGGCCGATCTGCGAGATCCAGTTCGACGGCTTCGTCTACCCCGCGTTCGACCAGCTCGTCTCCCAGCTCGCGAAGATCCCGAACCGCTCCGGCGGCCGCGTGCGCCTGCCCGTGGTGGTGCGCATCCCCTTCGGCGGCGGCATCGGCGCGATCGAGCACCACTCCGAGTCCCCGGAGGCGTACTTCGCGCACACCGCCGGACTCAAGGTCGTGACCTGCTCGAACCCGGCCGACGCCTACTGGATGATCCAGCAGGCCGCCACCGGCGACGACCCGGTGATCTTCTTCGAACCCAAGCGCCGCTACCAGGCCAAGGGCGAGGTCGACACGGCCGCGGCCGAGCTGGACCTGTACCGGGCCCGCACGGTCCGCGAAGGCCGCACCGCGACCTTGATCGCGTACGGCCCCACCGTGGACGTGGCCGCGAACGCCGCCGCCGCGGCGGCCGAGGAGGGCCTGGACCTCGAAGTGATCGACCTGCGGGCCCTCTCACCGATCGACTGGGAGCCGCTGTTCGCCTCGGTCCGCAGGACCGGGCACGCCGTCGTCGTCCACGAGGCCCCCGGCAACATCGGGGTCGGCGCGGAGATCGCCGCGCGCCTCACCGAGGAGTGCTTCTACTCCCTGGAGGCGCCGGTGCTGCGGGTGACGGGCTATGACGTGCCTTATCCGGCGAGCCGCCTCGAAGACGACTACCTTCCGAACCTGGACCGGGTGCTCGACGCCGTCGACCGGTCGCTTGAGTACTGAGGAGCGGGACATGGGTCAGAGGATCACGTTCAACCTGCCCGACCTCGGTGAGGGACTCACCGAGGGCGAGGTCGCCGCGTGGCTCGTGGAGCCGGGCAGCGAAGTCAAGCTCAACCAGCCGTTCGTGGAGGTCGAGACCGCCAAGGCCCTTGTCGAGGTGCCCAGCCCTTACGACGGGGTGCTCGCCGAACACCACGCGAAGGCCGGGGAGACCGTCGACGTCGGCAGGCCGCTGGCGACCTTCGAAGTCGAGGGCGCCGAAGCGCCCCCGGCGCAGAAAGAAGACAAACGGACGCCGAACCTCGTGGGCTACGGCGCCAGGGAAGCGGGGGCGAAGCGACGCAAGCGCCGCTCGGGCCCCGAGTCTCCGGCGGTGTCCGCGGCACCGGCGGCCGAACCGGCTCCGGCGCCTGTCGCGGCCCCTGTCGCGCCCGTCGCCGTCCCGGTCCTGGTCGCACCGGTCGAGACGCCCGCTCCCGCGGCGTCCGGCCCGGTGCTCGCCAAGCCGCCGGTCCGCAAGCTCGCCAAGGACCTCGGCATCGATCTGTTGTCGGTCACCGCGACCGGCCCGAACGGCACGGTCTCGCGCTCCGACGTGGAAGCCGCGGCCACTCCGGCCGCAGCGGCCCCGGCCATCGGGGCCCGCCCCCGAGCCGCCGCCGAGGACCAGCGCATCCCCATCAAGGGCGTGCGCAAGATGACCGCGCAGAACATGGTCGCCTCGGCCTTCACCGCCCCGCACGCCACGGTGTTCCTCACCTGCGACGTCACGGGCATGATGGACACGGTCAAGGAGCTCAAGGGCCGCAAGGACTTCGCCGAAGTCAAGGTCACGCCGCTGCTCCTGGTGGCCAAGGCGGTCCTGCTAGCCGCCCGCCGCCACCCGATGATCAACGCCAAGTGGGACGGGGAGGCACAGGAGATCATCGTCAAGCACGACGTGAACCTCGGCATCGCCGCCGCCACCCCGAGGGGCCTGGTCGTCCCGAACGTCAAGGCCGCCCAGGACCTGAGCCTGGTCGAACTCGCCGGGGCCCTCAACGCGCTGGCGCGCACCGCCCGCGAAGGCAGGACCTCGCCCGCCGACATGGCGGGCGGGACGTTCTCGATCAGCAACGTGGGCGTCTTCGGCATCGACACGGGCACCCCGATCCTCCCGCCGGGAGAGTCGGCGATCCTCGTGTTCGGCGCGGTCCGACCGCAGCCGTGGGTCCACGAGGGCGAGATCGCCGTCCGTCAGGTGACGACGCTCGGACTGTCCTTCGACCACCGGCTCATCGACGGGGAACTCGGCTCGCAGTTCCTCGCCGACGTGGGCGCGTTCCTGCAGCACCCTGGGGAAACACTGCTCGCCTGGACGTGATCAAGCGCACCGATGATTCGTTGGCGGATCTTGGCATTCGGTGTTGTAATTGAGGCACGGAAACAACGAGGAAACATATCTTCGAAGTCGCCGACCGTCTCAGGCAGTTGAGACCGCGAACTTTATCTCCTCCCATTGGTGCGGCGGACAGCGCCGAGTTCCCGCACCATTGAGACCCTCTCCAGGGGGTTCTCACACCGGCCGGGCGCCGCGTTTGCCATGAGGGGTGGGCAAACCGCAGCGCCCGGCCTTTCTTTACGCCCCGCGCTCCGCCGGGCCCGCACCGAGCACTCGACCGCAGCCGCCGCGCCTTCGCGCCGCGGCTCGTTCCGGTTTTGCGCTCCGCTGCCTCTTTTAACCCTGTCGAGTGACCGTTAGCGCCGCTGCGGTACCGTGTGACCCGTCTGGCGTGCCCCCAAGACGCCAGGCCGGAAGCAGCATTGAGGAGCAGCCGTGACCTCCGAGCAAGGCAACCCGCCAGCCAAGGACCAGGGCCCCGAAGACAGGGCCCCCGAGACCGACGCCTCCGCTGAGGAGGGCTCGACCCCGAGCCCCACCCCCGAGCCGGCGAGTCCCGAGGCGACCGCAGACAGCGCCCCCGAATCCACCACAGTGGATGACGGCGCTGCCGAGGCGGCACCGGTCGGCGCGCTGGCCGATGCCGACGTCCCGGAGTATCCCTCGGCCGATTCGGCCCCCGAGGCGCCGAGTGTCGAAGACGGCGCCACCGAGTCGATCCCGGCCGCCGTGTACGCCGACGTCGAGATCCCGGCGGCTCCCGCCGCGGACGCCGCCCCCGAAGCGCCGTCGGCCCCCGAGGCACCGGCCGCGCCGGAGGCCCCCGCCGCTCCCGTTGCGGACCAGGGCGCCACCGTGGCCGCCGCCGAGATCGAGGTCCCGATCGCTCCCGCCGCGGACAGCGCGCCCGAGCAGGTCGCACCGTCCGCTCCCGTAGCCCCTCCGGCCCCGCAGTTCGACGGTCCGCAATTCGACGAGGACGGCACGCAGATCCTGCGCCTGGGCCCGTCGCAGCCGTCGGCTCCCGCCGCGCCGCCCGCTCCCGACCCGGTCGAGGAGAGCACCCAGGTCCTTCCGCCGCAGGGCATCTCGGGCTTCAACGCCCCCGCGCCCTACGGCGACCAGGCCGCCGCGCCGAGCCAGCCGCCGGCAGCGCCCCCCTCGCCTTCGGCCTGGCCTTCGCCGCCGCCGAACCCCCTCGCGAACCAGGGCGCGCCCGTGCCGCCGCCCCCACCCGCCGGGCCTTACGGCCAGCAGCAGCAGCAGCAGCAGGCCTACCAGTCGCCCGCGCCGATGAGCGCGCCGCAGCCGCCGCCGGTGCAGTCGGACGCCACGCAGAAGCTCATCATCGGCGCGCACAACCCGTACAGCGAGCCGCCGCCCGCGCCGGCCTCGGCTTACGGCCAGTCCGCGCAGCCGGGCCAGCCCGGCCAGTCGCAGCCGCAGATGGCCCCGCAGTACACGCAGCCGGGCATGGCGCCCGGTTCGGTCCCGCCCGGCTCGGTTCCTCCGGGCCAGTACCCGCCCCAGCCCGCTCCGGCCGCTTCCGGCGGCCGCAAGAAGGGGCTCGTGCCGATCTTGGCGGCGGTCGCCGCCTTGGTCGTCATCGCGGCCGCCGTCGGCGTCTACTTCCTGCTGTTCGCCGCCCCGAAGTTCGAGGCGGGCGGCTGCGTCCGCCACACCAGCGGCGACCAGGCCGAGGCGATCGACTGCGCGGACGCGAAGGACGGCGAGGACTACGAGATCGTCGAGAAGGTCGGCGACGGCCAGGAATGCGCCGACGCGGGCCGCGAGACCCTCACCGTCGGCGAGGACGTCTACTGCCTGAGCCTCCTCGGCGCGGCCGACGAGGGCGAAGGCGGCGAAGACGCCTCCGAATCCCCGACCACCGAGTAGGCAAAACCCTCGATAGGCTGATAAATCACGATATATCGCCCTTAAGGGACCCCTGGCTCAAAAATATCCTGAAGGTACGACAAGGCTCCCGGGGCCGACGAGTCCGCTCGTCGGCCCTTTGCCATAACCCGAGTAAGGCTCGCGAATCTGACACGGCATCGCGCGGACGCCAGGGTGAACGTAACGCGGCAACGTGCGAATGCCTGGAGCGAAGACGCCACGGCAATCCGCGAACTCCCGGAGCGAACGCGCGGCGCGAAGCGCCGTCCCCCAAGCGCCGCGCGAGCAGGGTCGCGTTCGTCTCCTCCAGTGCCGCCGAGCCGCTCAGGGCCACCGGCGCCGCGCTACGCTCGCCCGATGGCACAGCGCTCCGCCCGCACCGAAACCCAGTCCCGCGTGCGCGCCGCCCCGCTCGTCGGCCGCGGCTGGCTCAACACCGGCGGCCAGAACCTCGACCTCCAGAGCCTGCGCGGCAAGATCGTCGTCCTCGACTTCTGGACCTTCTGCTGCATCAACTGCCTGCACGTCCTCGACGAGCTGCGCCCGCTCGAGGAGAAGTACGGCGACGCGCTCGTCATCGTCGGCGTCCACTCCCCGAAGTTCGAGCACGAGCGCGACCCCGAGGCCCTCGCGGCCGCCGTCGAGCGCTACGGCGTCGAGCACCCGGTCCTGGACGACCCCGACCTGAAGACCTGGGACGCCTACGCCGCCCGCGCCTGGCCGACCCTCGTCGTCCTCGACCCCGAGGGCTACGTCGTGTCCACCATGGCCGGTGAGGGCCATCTCGAAGCGCTCGATTCGATCATCGACGGCCTCGTCGCGACCCACACCGCCCGCGGGACGCTCGACCCCGAGGGCAGCCCGTACGTCGCGGCCCCGCCCGCCGAGACCACACTGCGCTTCCCCGGCAAGGCGATCGAGCTGCCCGGCGGCGACGTCCTCGTCACCGACTCGGCCCGCCACCGCCTCGTCCGCCTCGCCCCCGACCTGAGCACCGTCAAAGCGGTGATCGGCACCGGCGAACGCGGCCGAGCGGACGGCGCCGAGCCGCAGTTCAACGAACCGCAGGGCCTCGCCCTGCTCCCCGCCGAGGTCGCGGCGCGGGTCGGCTACGACCTCGTCGTCGCCGACACCGTCAACCACCTCCTGCGCGGCGTCCACCTCGCGACCGGCGCGGTCACCACCGTCGCCGGGACCGGCCGCCAATGGCGCATGGACGGCGGGACCGCCGCCGCGCTGGACGTCGACCTCTCCTCCCCCTGGGACCTCGCCTGGTTCGAAGGCAAGGTCGTCATCGCCATGGCCGGGATCCACCAGCTGTGGTCCTTCGACCCGGTCGCGACGACCGTCGGCGTCTACGCGGGCACGACCGTCGAGAGTCTCAAGGACGGTCCCCTGGACCAGGTCTGGATGGCGCAGCCCTCCGGGCTCGCGGCCTCCGGCGCACGCCTGTGGCTGGTCGACTCGGAGACCTCCGCGCTCCGCTACGTCGAGAACGGCGCGATGCACACCGCCGTCGGCCAGGGCCTGTTCGACTTCGGCCACGTCGACGGCCCCGCGGCCGACGCCCTCATGCAGCACCCGCTCGGCCTCGCGGTCCTCCCCGACGGCCGGATCGCCGTCGCCGACACCTACAACGGGGCGCTGCGCGTCTACGACCCGAAGGCCGACGAGGTCGCCACCCTCGCCGCGGGCCTGGCCGAACCCAGCGACGTGATCGTCCTGGGGGACAAGGTGGTCGTCGTCGAGTCCGCCGCCCACCGCCTCCACGCGCCCGACCTCGCGGCGGCCGCGGTCGCCGGCCGCCACCACCGCGTCACCCGCAAGCGCACGAAGGTCGCCCCCGGCGCGCTGCGCCTCGAAGTGCTCTTCGAGCCGGCCGCGGGCCAGAAGCTCGACTACACGTACGGCTCCCCGATCCAGGTCACCGTCTCCGCCGACCCGCCGCAGCTCCTCGCCGAGGGCGCGGGCAAGGGCGAGGAGCTCGGCCGCGACCTCGTGCTCGCCGAAGGCCTCGACCGCGGGGTCCTGCAAGTGGTCGCCCAGGCGGCGACCTGCGACGCCGAGGCCGAGCACCCCGCGTGCCACCTCACCCGCCAGGACTGGGGCGTGCCCGTCGAGGTCGCCGAGGACGGAGTGTCCACATTGCGCCTGGTGCTGCGGGCGTGAACGGGTGTGATCTCGTCCGTCACGTGTATTTCACGTGACGCACGCGTGTCATGAATCCGTGCAGGCCTCACCGCGCATTACGTTGTTCCGATCGCACCAACTCTTTCCGAAGCACGGCAGATCAGGGAGGAAGCCGCTGTGACCCTCGAGGCGCAGACCGAAGAACGCTACGCGGACTACGAGCACTGGCTGGTGCTCAACGCCGCCGACCAGATCGTCACCGTGGGCCGGCTGCTCGAGCAGCAGGTCCGCACCCTCGAATACCTCACCCCCGAATACGCGGGCAGCCTCGCCGAGTTCGAACCGGACCTCACCGGTATTCGGCTGAACGGTTAGGCGAAGGCGGCCGATCGGTCGACTCCCGCCTGTCCCCATCGGAGTAACGTCGGCCCCCACGCGAGGGGCGCGTCCCTCCGCACGGCAGTGCCGGACCTCCTGTCGGAGGCGAGGCGAACCGCGGCGGGGCCGGCAAACCCGACGCGCGCGAGGGCCGTCCCGGAGCAGGCGAACTCCTCTGGAGTGAGCCGACAATCGGGCACTCAACGGGCACTGAGCAATTCCTGGTATCACGGGCACCGGGACGGCTCCCTCCGCGCCGCTACGCTGAAAGCGAAGTCCCGGCACAGCGCCGCGAGAGTGTCCCTCCGCGCTGATACCGTCGATGGGTGGAATCTTTCGAGAGGCCGTTCGGCGACGAGACCGGCCCCGTCCAAGCCCCGATGCACCCCGCGTGGATCCGCATCATGCCGTGCAGCATCGAGTTGTTCCGCACCGTCCCCTCAGTGAACCCGTTCCCGGCCACCTGGTGGGCCGACGCCTTCCCCGAGGACGACATCTGGAACGAGCCCGTGTGGTGCGATCCGGGCGACGTCGACGACTGGATCGCCGAAGCCTCCGAGCACCACCTGGGCGCCTCCCCCGAGGTCATCGAGAAGGAGGCCCGCGAGGAGTACGACCGGGCCACCGCCGAACGCAGCGAGCGCATAGACACCTTCACCACCCACTGCCGCCGCGCCGGACTCCCCGTCCCCCACACCGTCAGCGACCTGCTGGAGTTCCTGCTCGCCCTCGGCCTGTACCGGTCCGAGACGCGGGAGGGGAAGCAGTTCGTCGCGCCCCTGCTGTACATCAACCCGTTCGACATCCTCGCGTTCGACAAGCTGGAGGCCATCGAGGAGGCCGCCGACCAGCGCGGCGACCTGGAGGAGCTGACGGCGATCGCGATCCGGCGGGTCGGCGGGGTCGACTACGAGTTCGACGACGAAGGCCATTTCACGCTGCCCGGCGGCGCGAAGTCGGCCACCGTGCAGGTGAGCCTGGCCGCCCTGGCGGAGGACTCGGGCGTCCCGGCGCCGGTGATCCGCGGGATGCTCATGGAGCTGGCCGAGGACGGGGACGTGGCCGGGTCGGTCGACCTCGGCGAGGTCGGCGTGGCCGACGAGTTCACGCTCACCGCCTCCGACGACCTCCTCGGCGGCTACCCGAACGACGAGCTGCTGCCGCCCGAGCACGCCTGAGGCACCGGCCCGCCGGGCCCCCGGCCGCCGCGTTCCCCACCGGAGCCCTGCCGCGCGCCGTCCGAAATCGGCATCGTGGTCGATGCGGCACTCCATTCACTCTCAGTTCACCTCTGCGCCCCCTGTCGTGCACCTCCATGGCGTTCCATGAGGGCAGGACACGTTAACGGTGGCTGACATTCGGTGATTGGAGTTCGCGTGACCGTGAACGAGACTGGTACTCGCGCCAAGGCGCCCATCGCGGGCCTCGCCCCGCAGGGCCGCGTCGGCGCCTCCGCAGGGATCGAGACCGAGACGGTCATCGAGCTCAAGGGCGTGGGCATCCACTACGGGAAGGCGCACGCGGTCCGCGACGTCTCCCTGCCGGTGGCCCGCAACCAGATCACCGCGATGATCGGGCCTTCGGGCTGCGGCAAGTCGACGGTGCTGCGCTCGATCAACCGCATGAACGACCTCATCCCCGGGGCGAAGGTCTCCGGCGGGGTCACCTTCCACGGCACGGACGTCTACGGTCCGGGCGTGGACCCGATCGCGGTGCGCCGCCACATCGGCATGGTCTTCCAGAAGGCCAACCCGTTCCCCAAGTCGATCTTCGACAACGTCGCCTACGGCCTGCGCATCAACGGCATGAAGGACGACCTGGCCGGCCGGGTCGAGCGGGCCCTGCGCGGCGCGGCCCTGTGGGACGAGGTCAAGGACAACCTGAAGAAGAGCGCCCTGGCCCTGTCGGGCGGGCAGCAGCAGCGCCTGTGCATCGCCCGCGCGATCGCGGTGCAGCCGGAGGTCCTGCTCATGGACGAGCCGTGCTCGGCGCTCGACCCGATCGCGACCGCGCGCATCGAGGAGCTCATGAACGAGCTGGTTCGCGACTACACGATCGTGATCGTCACGCACAACATGCAGCAGGCCGCGCGCGTCTCGGACACGACGGCGTTCTACTCGGCGGCGATCGACGACGCGGGCGAGCGCTACGGCCACCTCGTCGAGTTCGACGAGACGCAGCGCCTGTTCTCCAACCCTTCGGACCAGCGCACCGAGGACTACATCACGGGCCGCTTCGGCTAGGCCGACAAGGACACAGCGAAGAGCGGGGGCGGCCGATGGCCGCCCCCGCTCTGTCACATGCGTGTCAGAACTCGTTGCCGCAGAGGATCGCGGAGGTGCGTCCTTCGGGGTCGGTGACCTGCCAGAAGAACTCGCCGCCGCAGGTCGCCGCGTCGGCGGCCTCGTCCTGGGTCATGACGACGGGCGTGTCGTAGACGATGGTGTCGACGACCTCGTACTGGGCCAGGTCGGAGGAGCAGTCGACCGACCACCAGTCGTCGTTGTCGTAGAAGCAGTCGCCGGTGTCGGGCGTGTACGGCAGGTTCTGGGGCTCGGCGGGATCCGCGGCGCCCGTGGCCTTGATGCAGTACAGCGAGTCGAGCGTGCCCGAGGAGTACACGTAGTGCCAGTTCGTCCACAGCTCGCCGAGCTTGAGGACGGCCCAGTCGTCCCCGCACAGCTCCTTGGCGGCGGTGAAGTCGGTCAGGTTGCCCTCGTCGTCCACGGGCACGTCGGTGACGTCGTAGGACTGGCCGGTGATCTCCCAGAACGCGGTCGCGTCGGTGCAGTCGACCAGTTCGAGGCCGTCGCCGTACCCGCCTTCGGCGATCACCGGTTCGAACGGGAGGCACTGGCCGACCTCGGTGGCGGGCTCCTCCTCGGTGGTCGCCTCCTCCGTGGGGCTGCTCGCGTCGTCCGAGGCCTGTGAGGAGGAGCCGTCGTCGCCCTTGGCCGAGTCGTCGTCCTTGTTGTTCCCGCGCAGGTTCATCGTGACGAGCAGGGCCGCGCCCAGCACGAGCACGGTCGCGCCGACGATGACGCCGCCGATGAGCCCCAGGTTCCGCTTGGGCGGCTCGGGGGGAGGCAGCGGCGCACCGTAGGGCGGCGCGGGCGGCGGCCCCGGAGGCTCCTGGCCGTACCCGCTGGACCCCTGCGCGTACTGCGGAGCGGAGGAGCCGTAAGGCTGCTGCGGTTGGCTCCCGTAAGGCTGCTGGCCGCCGTTGTAAGGCGACTGGTAGCCGTAGCCGGGAGTCTGCGGCTGCTCCGGCGGGGGACCGTAGTTGGGAGGGACAGTCATATCAGCCACGCTATAGGGCTTCGTCAACACCGGTCCTGAGGAGGGCGAGATCGGAGTAAGGAAAGTCGCAGCCCAGCAGGTGTTCCGGGCCCGAACGCCCCCGCTCGTCACCGGTGGGGGGTGACGCACCCGACGGCGGATTCGGGCCGTCTCGGCCCGCTGCGGCCCGCCCGACCGAAACCGCGCCGCCGGCCCCGGCTCAGAGGGTGTCGGGGAGGACGAGCACCCGCTCGACCGTGTAGTCCTCCATCGCCGAGCGCACGCCTTCGCGCCCGATCCCGGAGCCCTTGACCCCGCCGTAGGGCATCTGGTCGGCCCGGAACGAGGGCACGTCCCCGATGATCACGCCGCCGACCTCGAGGGTCCGGTGGGCGAGCATCGCCTGCGGCAGGCTCTCGGTGAACACGCCCGCCTGGAGCCCGAACCGGGAGTCGTTGATCGCGGCCAGCCCGTCCTCGAAGTTGTCGACGCTCGCGAGCACCAGCACCGGCCCGAACACCTCGTCGCGCAGGACCTTCGCGTCGGGGCGGACGTTCGCGAGCACTGTCGGCTCCACGAGCGACCCCGTCCGGGGCCCGCCGCCGCACAGGACCTTCGCGCCCTCGTCCACGGCCTCTTCGATCCACGCCTGGACGCGGGCCGCGGCCTCGGCGCTGATGAGCGGGCCCACCTTGCACGACGGGTCGTTCGGGTCGCCCGAGGGCAGCGCTTTGACCTGCTCGACGATCCGGTTCGCCATGTCCGCGAACGCGGGCGCCTCGATGAACACCCGCTGCACCGCGATGCACGATTGCCCGCCCTGGTAGTTGCCGAACATCGCGATCCGCTCGGCCGCCCAGTCCCGCTTGGCGTAGTCGGCGCCGACGAGCGCCGCCGCGTTGCCGCCCAGTTCGAGCGTGACGTGCTTGTCGGGGATGCGCCGCAGGATCTGCTTGCCCACCGGCCCCGAACCGGTGAAGGAGACGACCGGCAGCCGCGGGTCGTCCACGAGCTGATCGGCCCGGTGGTTGGGCACCGGCAGGACCGACAGCATCGCCGGGGGCAGGTCCGTCTCGGAGAACAGCGCGCCCAGGTGCAGGGCCGACAGCGGCGTCGCCGGGGCCGGTTTGAGGACGATCGGGCAGCCCGCCGCGATCGCCGGGGCCACCTTGTGCGCTACCAGGTTCAGTGGGAAGTTGAACGGGGTGATCCCCAGGACCGGCCCTCTCGGGAACCGCCGGATGATCGCCATGCGGCCCTCGGCCGCGGCGTCGGTGTCGAGCCGCTGCACCTCGCCGCCGAAGCGCCGCACCTCCTCGGCCGCCCACCGGAACGTGGAGACGGCCCGGCGCACCTCGGCCCGCGCCCACGAGATCGGCTTGCCCGACTCCGCGGTGATGAGCTCCGCGCAGGTCTCGGCCTCCTCGTCGAGGCGCCGGCGCACGTGTTCGAGCGCCTCGGCCCGCACATGGGCGGGCAGCTTCGCGCATTCGGCGGCGGCCCCCGCGGCGGCGGCCACGGCGGCCTCCACCTGGCCCGCGGTCGCCCACGAGGTGGCGCCCACAGGAGACTCGTCGAAGGGGTGGGTGACGAAGAACTCCTCCTCGCCGTGCTGCGGACGGCCCGCCACCCAAATAGGAGAAACGGGACGGAGACGTTGCGACATGGCTCCAGCCTACGGGTTCGCGAGCGCGCACCGCTGCGGATGGGGGCCGCGAATCCGCCCCGAAAGCCCGCGCGGGGCCCCGCCGGAGCGGTGCGGCGCCGTGAGCGGCGACGGTGCGAACCGGCGGCGGTTTCACAACCCGGATGCGCCCATTTGCCTGCCCAAGGCATGATGAGGGCATGAGTGAACAGCAATCAGGTGCGGGGTATCCGCAGCAGCCCACTTCCGGCCAGCCCCAGCAGGCCTACCCCCAGGCCTACGCGTCCCCGCAGGCCCAGTACCAGGCGCAGCAGCAGTACGCGGCGTACGCACCGCCGGCCCCGTCGCTGTTCGAGAAGCTCGGCGTCCCGTCCATGCCCGCGATCCTCGGCCTCTGCGGCCTCGCGGCGCTGGCCCTGGCCGGTCTCATCACCGGCACCAGCGACGGCACCGACCTCCAGAGCGACGTGGCCTCGAACCTCTACGGCTTCCCGTCGATCCTGACGGCGGTCATCGTGGTGTTCGCGTTGACCCTGTTCACCGGTGAGAAGCTGCGCTCCCTGTGGAAGGCGCTCACCGTCGCCGGCACCGGAGTCTTCCTGTCGACGCTCCTGTATGAGCTGCTGTCGCTGCCGGACGGGAACTCCGCCTCGGACGCTTCGGCCTGGATCGGCGTGCTCCTGCTCCTGGGCGCTTACGCCCTGTTCGTAGCGGGTGCGCTCCTGGTTCCCGGCACCGCCGCGGCAGCCGCGCCGCAGGCCCCGCAGGGCTACCCGACCGGGCAGCAGCCCGCGGCCGCGCCGCAGGCCCCCCAGGCGCCGCAGACCCAGCAGAACCAGTGGCCGCAGGCACCCCAGCAGTAATCGCCCGCAAGCAGCCGAAGCGGCGGCGAGACCCTCGGGTCTCGCCGCCGCTTCGTGTTGCGTCCGTTGTATTCGGATATCGTGTCCGCGCCGACATCCGGAGTCTTCGGTCCAGAGCCGCGACCGCGCCGCACCCTCGACAGGGCCCGGTTGCGGATACGGAGTCGTACAGGCGTCGGCGAAGACACCTGTACGCACTGGACTTGGAGATTGCGGGTATCGGTAGAAGGTCCGCCTAGGCAGAAGCGTCGTCGAGACGCGCTAACTGCTTACTGGGCGGGAGCCAGTCATCTTCACGGAGATCGTCTTCGTCTCCGTCGTACCGATCGTCGGCATAAGCATCGTATGGTCCCGGTTCCTTTTCAGGTACCTCAGAAGTCTCAAGATCACCGACATCCTCATGACCGACGGAGAGCTCGCGCTCCAGCGCGCGCATGTCGGTGTTGGGAGTGTGGTACTTGAGCTTCCGGGCCACTTTGGTCTGCTTTGCCTTAGCTCGGCCTCGCCCCATTTGGCTCGACCCCCTCGCACAGAAATCATCGGGGCAGCCAATAAGGCGCCCCGGAATGCTTGCAATCTCTTCGTGGCTCCTACGGTACAACCTCGTGGCGCTCGACTGCATCCCGGCCCATGAGTTGGATGCCACAGATTACCGGCGATGCGGGCCAGACGGGGACGAACATCCGGCCGATCAGTGAACATCATTCCCACTAAGGGAAGTGGCGGGGCAACGCGGTGCGACCCCCGCGAAACGGGACCCGGTCCCCCGGGGCAGTGCCGCCACCAGTGCGGAGTCCCCTTAGGAAACCGGGTCCGAAGCGTCCCGTCAGCCGAACAGCCGTACGCGCTGGAGGCGGCCCACGGCGGCCATGCGCTCCTCCGCGAGGGCGTCGGCGGCCGCGACGGGGGTCGTGCCCTCGCCCTTGGCCCGCTCCAGGATCCGCGCGGTCGTGTCGAAGATCCCCGCGGTGCGCCGCTCGGCCCGCTTGAAGTCGAACGCGCCGTCGTACTCGTCGGCGACCTGGATGACCCCGCCGGAGTTCACCACGTAGTCCGGGCAGTACAGGATCCCGGCCCGGTCGAGCTCGGCGGCGACGCCCGGCTCGGCCAGCTGGTTGTTCGCCGCCCCGCAGATGATCTCGGCGTCGAGGGTCTTCAGCGACCGCTCGTTGAGGACCCCGCCCATCGCGCACGGCGCGTAGACGTGGATGCCGGAGCCGATGAGCTCCTCGGCGTCCGCGACGACCCGCACCTGCGGGAAGTTCGCGCCGGCCCAACCGGTCGCCGCGGGGTCGACGTCGCACGCGACGACCTCGGCCCCGGCTTCGATGAGGTGCGGGATGAGGTGGCGCCCGACCTTGCCGAGCCCGGCGACGCCGACGGTCCGACCGTTCAGGTCGACCGCGCCCCACCGGTGCTGGGCCGCCGCGCGCATCGCCTGGAACACGCCGTACGCGGTGAGGATCGAGGAGTCCCCGGCCCCGCCCGCCTCGGGGCTGCGCCCGGACACGTGGCGGGTCTCGCGGGCGATGTGGTCCATGTCCTCGACGTAGGTGCCGACGTCGCACGCGGTCACGTAGCGGCCGTTCAGCGACTCCACGAAGCGGCCGTAGGCCCGCAGGAGCGCCTCGCTCTTGTCGACACCCGGGTCGCCCCAGATGACGGCCTTGCCGCCGCCGTGGTCCAGTCCCGCGATCGCGTTCTTGTACGCCATCCCCTCCGACAGGTGCAGCACGTCCTGCAGGGCCTCCTCCTCGGAGGCGTAAGGGTAGAAGCGGGTGCCGCCCAGGGCCGGGCCGAGCGCGGTGGAGTAGATCGCGATGATCGCCCGCAGTCCCGACTCGGGGTCGTGGCAGAACACGACCTGCTCGTGGCCGCTGGCGTCGAAGATGCTCATGGGTTGCTCTCCAGTTTCTGCTTCGAGGGGGCGAGCGGGCCGGTGAACGCTTCGCGTCCGCAAGTGCGCCGCTTCCCCGGGGGGCGGCCGGGTCTCGGCCGACTCGACTCGTTGTAGCGCGGGTATGCCTACGCCCCCAGCATATGACTATGGAAGTATCTGCCTCGTGTACGCACCGAACGCGTCCTATCTGCGCGTCTACGAGCCGGCGGGCGCCTTCGCGGACGCCGACTACTGGCGCGCGTACGCCGCTTCGGGCCGCGCGGTCGACCCCCTCGAAGGCCCGCGGCTGCGCCGCGAGGCGCTGTACGAGCGCATCGGATGGCCCTGGCGGGGCGTCCCGTCCTTCGGGCGCGAGGCCTACGTCATCGACCGCGGGAGCCGGGCCGACCCGCTCGTGTGCCCCTGGAACCTCCGCTACCGCATCGCCGCCTCCGCGCTCGAAGTGCGCCGCCTGACCCCCGAGGCCGTCGCCGAGGCCCTGTTCCCGCCCGAGTTCCTGGCCTCCGCGGCCGAAGTGGTCGCCCTCGACGACGGCGCCGACCGCCACGACGCCCCGGCCGACGCCCACGAGCACGTCGCCTCCTGGTCCGTCCCGCTGCGCTGGTTCGCGTGCGTGCGGCCCGAGGACCGCGAACTGGTCATCCAGCCCGGGACCGCGCAGCTGCGCTACCGCACCCCGATCAGCAAGTCCCGCACCGGACTCGTCGTCGCCCGCAACCTCGTGAAGGCCGAGTTCGGCGACGGCGCCGAACTCGCCGACGCCCTCGCCGAGACGGGGCGCTGGCTCGAGGGCTTCCACCGCGACTCGGTCGTCGAGCTCGACTACGGCGGCCTGGTCTCCAGGCTGGAGGCCGGGGAGCTGCGCGACGAGGATTCGGTGGACCTGACCTGGCAGGCGATCGACCACCTGGGCGCCTCGGAGCCGGAAGAGGCTCAGGAATGCTATGCGCGCCTTGTCGATAGATGGCGTGATCGTCGTCTCGCCGAACGCCTCAACTGACCTCGGGCGCAGCCGCGGCGCAAGCCCGCTGCCAGCGTGTTCGCTTGTGGACTGATCACTCGGCTGAGGGAGCCGACCGGAAAGTCCAAGCAAAATCGGCCGTTCGGCCTATGTCGGACATCTACGACAGGCCGGACGATTGCAGAAGGAACGAATCAAGGCTCGGCGCCGGTGATTCGCAGCCCTTCTGTGGAGGAGAAAAATGATGACGACAGAGCTGAACCTTCCGGTGGAATCCGAAGCGCTGCTCACACCGTCTGAGGTCGCCGCGATGTTCCGCGTAGACCCCAAGACCGTCACCCGTTGGGCGAAGGCCGGGAAGATCTCCGCGATCCGGACCCTCGGGGGCCACCGTCGCTACCGCGAGTCCGAGATCCGCGCCCTGATCAACGGCGAGATCCCGGCCCAGCGCGCCGCGGCGGAGTAGTCACAGCAGCGGAGTAGTCAAGGTAGCGGAGACGCCACCGACCAGGTGTCGCCGCAGGGAAGAAGGCGCCGCGCGAGCGGCGAGGAACCAGGGCCGGACCACCCTTCCGGCCGGAACGCCCCATCGAAGCCGCGGACGTCGGCGCCGCGGAAAGACCGACCACGAGGACGCGGGCCCTCCCTCAGGGCCCGCACCCCGAACGCCGACACACCTCTCTTCGAACCGAGAGCAGGCCGAGACCGCCCCGTCTCGGCCTTCGTCGTTTCCGGTCGAAACCACGCCCGCCCATGAGGCCGCCACCCCCGGACCCCGAAGGCCCGCCGAAAGGCGGGCCTTCCTCGTTTTCTGTACGACGCAGAAAATGTCATACCCCTGCGGCACGGTTATTGAACCGGGGGCCCAGCGTTCCCGAGCCCGCTTCGCGCTGCCCTCAAACCGCGTTTCGCGGCTCAGGCCGCCTCCAGCGACCGGCTCCATCCCGGCCGGTGACGTACCGTCCCGGCAAACGGCGCTTCCTTGCCCGGACGAGTGCCGTATCCTCCATTGCCGGGCATTCCCGATGCGCCGCCGGGGATCACGTGCCACGCTTGAAGCGTGTCGCGAAGGAAGAGTCTCGCCGTGTCCACCGCGGTCGCCGCCGTGGTCCTCGTCTTCGCCCTCGGCGTGCCCCTTTTGAACAAGGCCGTCTCCCCCACCGTCGACGTTGGCGGCGAGACCTTCACCCTCGCGGGCGTCACCGTCACCGCCCCCGACGAGGTCCGCATGCGCCCCGGCTACTACCAGCCCGAGTCGGGCCGGGCCGAGTTCCTCGTCGGCGACGCGGAAGTCGACATCGCCGTCGCCGGACCCTACGACTTCGACGCCGAGTACCTGGCGGGCGAGATGGCCCGCCTCCTCGAAGTCCAACCGGGCGTGCAGCTCACCGAACCGCGCGACTGCGCCGCCGACGGCGTCGAGGGCGCCGGGCGCAGCTTCGTCACCGAGACCGGCGCGGGCTTCGCGTGCGCGTTCGTCCACGACGAGATCCGCGCCGAGGTCACCGCCACCGGTGCGTCGCTCGACACCACCACTGTGGACCGGATCGACTCGCTCATCGCCCAGCTGTCCTTCGGGGCCGCCTGATGCGGCCCGACCCCACGTCCCCCGCCCAGTGGACGGCCGCGCTGCTCATCGGCGCGGCCGCGATCCTGCTGCTGTACAACACCCTTCCCGTCGCGCTCGCCTATCCCCGGGCCGGGACGACCGCGCTGGTGCTCTTCTCGCTCTTCGCCGTCCCGTTCTGGATGATGCGCCGACGCCTGGCCGGCTGGCTCACGCTGCCGGTGGCGGCGCTCGCCCTCGGACTGGTCTGGGGGGCGACCGTGGCCGTGATGACGTCCCTGTTCGGTTCGCGTGCGCTGCACGGGCTTCTGGCGACCATGCTGGGCCCGGCGTGGGCCGAGCGGTGGTCGCCGGTCCTGGCGTCGCCGGTGGTCGAGGAGGTCGTGAAGGCGGCCGGGGTGGTGCTGGTGGTCGCGATCGCGTGGGGGCGGCTCCACGGGGTGCTGGACGGGATCGTGCTGGGCGCGTTCTGCGGCGTGGGTTTCCAGATCGTGGAGGGCTACGCGTTCGCGATGTCGAGCACGGTCCTGAACCGGGCCGGGGACGTGGTGGAGCCGGTGATCGCGGTGTTCATCGTGCGGGGCGTGCTCGCGGGGCTGTGGAGCCACGCGATCTTCACGGCGATCGTGGGCGCGGGGGTCGCGTACGCGGCGACGCGGCGGACGAAGCGATCGGTGTGGGTCGCGGCCGGGTCGCTGGCGGGGGTGATCGGGTTGCACGCGCTGTGGAACTCGCCGCTGCTGCGCGACGGGCTCGGCCTGGGTGCTCTGGCGGTGCTGGCCGGGGTGATGGTGAAGGGCCTGCCGGCGGTGTTGATCGTGTGGTGGCTGGTGCGCTGGGCGAAGCGCGAAGAGGACCCGGTGGAACGGTCGCTGGAGGCGGCCTGAGCCGCGAGACAGGAATCGAGGGCAGCGCGAAGCGAAGCCTGAAGCGCTGGGCCCCCGATGCCTATGGTGCCCGAGGGGTCCGACATTCCGCTGGAGCAGCCGCTTACGCGAGTGATGCCCGTCTTTGGGGCCTGCGGGCGTGATGAGGGCAGCGCGAAGCGGATCGCGGAACGCTGGGCCCCCGGTTCAATAACCGTGCCGCAGGGGTATGACATTTTCTGCGTCGTACAGAAAACGAGGAAGGCCCGCCTTTCGGCGGGCCTTCGGGGCTTGGGGGGAACGCGTAGCAATGCCGCTCGGGTCTGAGCGCGCGGTACCCCAGCGGCATTGCTGTTGCTCGATCGCGTCCGTCGCTCAAGGCGTACGCTCCCGCATGGCCCGCTTGACGTGCGTCCGGTCCGCGGTCGACGCGACGGTAGTTGGCGCGAGCCGCGTCGTCGTGTTCCTGGCCGGCCGCTCGGGGGCGGCCCTGCGGTAGGCGATGTCGACCCTGGCACCGTTGGTGATCCGGACCTGCCGGTCCGTCGGTGCCTCGCTTCGGTGACGAAGCGAGGTTGGACCCAGGGTCGCCGATCTGAGGATCGGCGCCGACCGAGCATCGTGAAGTTCTCTCAGTTCAGACGCTACCAGCGGCTGATGGGTTTGTCACTCGCTCGGGAGTTCGAATCTGCCCGATTTGTCGGTGGCTATCAATCCGTCCGCGATGAGCTGCGCGACGGCCTCGTCCAGCATCCGCACATCCGGCCACACCGCGTCGACCCGGGCCCGCTCGACCGGCCCGTCGGCGTCCCTGAGCAGGGCCATGACCTCGCCGCGCACATGCCGGTTGGTGCCCTTGTACTTCTGGCGCTTGCGACTGGGCCCGGCCGGGACCTCCTGGCCGGAGAACCCGCACGCGTCGCTCACCGGGCAGGTGCCGCATTCGGGCGCGCGGGCCGTGCACACCAGGGCACCGAGTTCCATGAGCGCCAAGGAGACCCGCGCGGCGGTCGCGGCGTCCGGCGGCAGGAGGGAGGCTGCGGCGGACAGGTCGGTCTTGGTGGTGGCGGTCCCGGCGTCGCTCTGCCCGCCGAAGCGGGCGACGACGCGGCGCACGTTCGTGTCCACGACCGCGTGCCGTCCCCCGAAGTGGAAGACCGCGACCGCGGCGGCCGTGTAGACGCCGATGCCGGGCAGCTGTTCGAGCGCCGCGGGGTCGGAGGGGACGACGCCGCCGTGATCGGTGGCGACGATCCGCGCGCACTCCTGGAGGCGCAGGGCGCGGCGCGGGTAGCCCATGCGGCCCCATTCGCGCAGGACGTCGGCGGTGGGGGCGTCGGCGAGGTCGGCGGGGGTGGGCCAGCGCGCCATCCAGGCCTCCCAGACGGGGGCGGCGCGCGCGACCTGGGTCTGCTGGCTCATGACCTCGGAGACGAGGACGCCCCAGGCGGTGGTGCCGGGTCTGCGCCAGGGGAGTTCGGTGCGGTTGTGGGCGTCGAACCAGGGGAGGAGGCGTTCGGCGAGGAGTCGGGGGGAGGGAAGGGCCGCAGGGGTGTCGGCGGCGGGTCGGGCGGCGGTTTCGGCGGCGCGCATGCCTCCCATTGTCGGGGTGGGGTACGACAGTGGGCCGGGAGGGTCCTGCGGAGTGCGGGCGAAGGTCGGGCGATCCGTGGGGAGGGCAGCGCGAAGCGAAGCTTGAAGCGCTGGGCCCCCCGACAAAACCCTGACATGCGGGTACGACAGTTTTCGCGGGCGGGAACCGGACCGCGGGGTGGTTGGCGTGTAATTCCGCTGGTGCGGGGGTGTTCTGCGTTAGCGTCCCGGCGTGCAGGGTTTCAAGGGCAAGTTCGTGAAGGGCGCGGAGCCGGAGTCGGTCTACTGGAAGCGGCGGGGGATCGTGGCCGGGGCGGTGGTCGTGCTCATCCTCCTGATCGTGGTGGGGCTCAGCGCCTTTGGCGGCGGCGGCGACGAGCAGGACGTGGATGCGGCGGCCTCGCCGGGCGAGTGGCAGGTGCCTTCGCCTTCGGGGAGTGTCCAGCGGCCGTACATCCCGGAGACGCCGACCGCGGCTTCGCCGAGCGAGGCCCCGACTTCGACTGCCCCGCCGATCAGCCCGTGCTCCCCGACCGATCTGATGCTCCAGGTCGTGGCGGCCTTCGACGAGGTGCGTTCGGGTTCAGAGGTGCCGGTGAGCGTCCTGGTCGCCAGCGGCGCCGACATCGAGTGCACGGCCGACCTGAAGGAGGTCGCCGTCGAGCTGGCCTCGGGCGCGGACGTGGTCTATTCGACCGCGCACTGCGAGACTTCCAAGGGCGAGGAGGTCGAGTTGAGCGGCGGCCAGGGCCAGACGGTCGAGTTCACTGTGGACGGCCTGGCCTCCGAGGAGGGTTGCACGGGCGCGCGCCGTGAACTGCCCGCCGGTGACTACGAGCTGCGCGCGCGCCTGGGCGAGGCCGTCTCGGCCTCCACGAACCTGAAGCTCACCTGATCAGACGGGCCGCGGCCCGGCCGTTTCGTTCAGAGGTAGCGGTCGAGTATTGAGACTTCGGCGAGCCTGGTGAGCGATTCGCGGATGCTCTGGGCCCGGCCGGGGCCGACGCCGTCGACGTCCTGGAGTTCTTCAACGGTGACGCCGAGCAGTTCGGGCAGCGCCCCGAAGTGCCCCACGACCCGTTCGATCACGGCCTCGGGCAGCCGGGGCACCTTGGCGAGCATCCGGTACCCGCGCGGGCTGACGCGCCGGTCGAGCACGTCCGGCGAGTTCGGGTAGCCCAGCGACCGGGCGACGGCGATGAGGTCGAGGAGTTCGGGTGAGCTCATCTCGTCCACGGTGCGCAGCGCCTTGGGGTAGTCGGCGTCGTCGGGCAGGTAGTCGCGCACGATCAGCTCGCGGTCGGCGTCGACGCCCGCCATGAGTTCGTCGAGTTGGAGCGCGAGCAGTCGCCCGTCGGTGCCGAGTTCGATGACGTGGCCTTCGACCTCGTCGGCGATGTGGCGGGCCATTTCCAGGCGCTGGAGGACGGTGACGGCGTCGCGCACCGTGACGAGGTCTTCGATCTCGAGGCTGGAGAGGCTTCCGGCGACCTCGTCGAGGCGCTGTTTGTAGCGTTCGAGGGTCGCTAGGGCCTGGTTGGCGCGCGAGAGGATCTGCGTAGACGGTTCGACCAGGTGGTGGATGTCGCCCATGTAGAGGCCGATGGTGTGCATCGACTGGCTGACGGAGATGACGGGGAAGCCCGTCTGGATGGCGACGCGTTCGGCGGTGCGGTGGCGGGTGCCCGACTCGTTGGAGTGGATCGAGGGGTCGGGCATGAGGTGGACGCCGGCGCGGACGATGCGCGAGCCGTCGGTGGTGATCACGATCGCTCCGTCCATTTTGCACAGTTCGCGCAGGCGGGTGGCGGAGAACTCGATGTCGAGTTCGAAGCCGCCGGTGCAGATGGTCTCGACCAGGCCGTCGCAGCCGACGACGATGAGTGCGCCGGTGCGGCCTCGCAGGATGCGTTCGAGGCCGTCGCGCAGCGCGGTGCCGGGCGCCATGGTGGCCAGTGTCGCGCGCAGGCCCTCGTCCGGTTTCGACACCACGGGTCCCCCAATGCTGGATGGTCCGCCGGCGGTACGGGCCGGGCGGTGGACTTGACCTCGCGCCAGGGGCGGGGCGACAGGTCGCCTCCAGTGTACGGATCAGTCGCCCGAGTCAGGGAGCGGCATTTGGGGCAAGCCGCACATCCCGGCTGGTGAGACCTGGGTGAGCGGGTTCGCGGGGCGGGGAAGGAGTGGGGATGGGGTGTGGACGGAGTGGGATCGGGGCGGAATCGGGAGGAGATCAGGGTGGGGTCGGGGCGCGGTCAGAGGCGGTCGACGACCTGGACGTGGCCGGGCGCGTAGGAGGCGAGGCGCGCGAGGAGCTGCTGCGCTTCGGGCGCGAAGTCTTTGCAGCGCACCGCGAGATCGAATCCGGCGACGAGTCCTTCGGTGGCCCGGTTGGCCTCGCGCAGGACGGTGCGGGCGATGAATCCGGGACGGTCGGAGCCGCCGCGTCCGAGGTAGACGTCGGCGGCGAAGAGGAGGTAGGAGGTGCCGCGGCGTTTGGAGCCGACGTGGATGGCGGCGAGCTCTTCGACGTTGCTCCAGGGGATGAGGAGGCTCTTGCCGAAGCTGGGGCGCACGCGCAGGCCGAAGTGGTTGACCATGAGCTTGGGCGGGCGGACGAGCGGGACGAGGAAGCAGGTGGCGCCGAGCAGGGCCATGATCGTGAAGAAGCCGGGGAGGGCGGCGACGGGGTTGGGTTCGCCGGAGTCGAGGGTGCCGGGCTCGGTGTGGACGAGGCCGATGAGCGCGGCGATGACGGCGCTGCACACGAGCGTGTAGAGGACGAGTGACGAGATTCGACGGGTGGGTGAACTGCGCTCGACGACAACCCATTCCGAGCTCCTGCGCACGGCTCACCTCCGACACGCAACTGTAGTCAGGCCCGTCGACTCCCGCCACGCCTCGAGCAGCGGGGAGTGGCCCGACCGGCGGGCACCCCGAAAGCGCGTCGCACCTCTGGGAAAGGGCCCCCGGTTGCAACCATGCCCGAGGGGTCCGACAAAACAGCGGGCCCTGATGCGCCGCGCGCCGACCCGACGCGCTCGGCGGAAACGGATTGCCGGGTCGGTCCGGTGGCGTTAGCGTCTTTCCGGTGATGGACTCCCCGAACGTGCTCACCCTGCTCGCGGCGATCCGCGCGTCCGGCCTCCAGGTGTGGATCGGCGGCGGCTGGGGCATCGACGCGCTGCTCGGCGAGCAGACCCGGCCGCACCGCGACCTCGACCTGATGCACCGGGTCGAAGAGGAGGAACGCCTGCTCGCGGTGCTCACCGGCTTCGGCTACGCCGAGACCCTCGATTGGCGGCCCGTCCGCTTCGTCGTGACCGACCCGGCCGGTCTCGACGTCGACCTGCACCCGCTCCGGTTCGGCGCGGACGGCTCCGCCAAACAGTCCTCATTGGATGATCAACCCTTTCGCTACCCCGCCGACTGCTTCGTCACCGGCTCGATCGACGGCGAGACCGTCCCGTGCCTGTCGGTGGAGCAGCAGGTCCACTTCCACCAGGGCTACGAGCCGACCGAGCGCGATCGGGGCGACATGGCCCGCCTGCGGGAGGCCTTCGGCGTCGCGACGCACTTCTGACCGGGCGCATCGGTGCCGGGACGCACCCCGGCCGATTCCGCCCTGACCGGGCGCATTCGGCGCTGAGTCGCACCTCCGGCCGGTGCCGCTCAGCGCCGGCACCTGCCTCATGCGGTGCGGGTCGCCAAGGCGGACAACGCGAAAGGGGCGCCGGCTCGGCCGGCGCCCCTCTTCTCACACGTCTAGATCATCGGGTGGCGGATGATGTTCTCCTCGCGGCCCGGGCCCACGCCGACGACGCTCACCTGGGCGCCGCACAGCTCCTCGAGGCGCTCGATGTACGTCTGCGCGTTGCGCGGCAACTCGTCGAACTTGCGGCAGTGGGAGATGTCCTCGTACCAGCCGTCGTGGTACTCGAAGATCGGCTTCGCATGGTGCACATCGGTCTGCGTCATGGGCATCTCCTCCACGCGCTCACCGTCCACTTCGTACGCGACGCAGATCGGGACCCGCTCCAGCTCCGAGAGCACGTCGAGCTTGGTCACGAACAGGTCCGTGATGCCGTTGACGCGCACCGCATACCGGCCCAGGACCGCGTCGAACCAGCCGCAGCGGCGGCGGCGGCCGGTGGTCACCCCGTACTCCCCGCCCTTCTTGAGCAGGAACTCGCCGAACTCGTCGAACAGCTCGGTCGGGAACGGACCCGAACCCACGCGGGTCGTGTACGCCTTGATGATCCCGATCGCCGTCGTGATCTTGTTCGGCGCGATGCCGGTGCCCACGCAGGCGCCGCCCGTGGTCGGGTTCGAGGAGGTCACGAACGGGTAAGTGCCGTGGTCCACGTCGAGCATCGTCGCCTGGGCGCCCTCGAGGAGCACGTTCTTACCCTCGTCCAGCGCCCGGTTCAGCAGCAGCCGAGTGTCCGCGATGTACGGCTTGAGCCGCTCGGCGTAGGCGAGGTACTCCTCGACCACGGCCGCCGGGTCGATCGCCTTGCGGTTGTAGACCTTCACGAGGATCTGGTTCTTCTCCCGGAGGATCTGCTCCAGCTTCTGGGAGAGGATCTTCGGGTCGAGCAGGTCCTGCACGCGGATGCCCTGGCGCGCCACCTTGTCGGCGTACGCCGGGCCGATCCCGCGGCCGGTGGTGCCGATGCGCGCGCCGCCCAGGTAGCGCTCGACCACGCGGTCGAGGGCCCGGTGGTGCGGCATGATGAGGTGCGCGTCGGCCGAGAGCTTCAGGTTCGAGACGTCCACGCCGCCCGCGATGAGCTCGTCCAGCTCCGCGAGCAGGAACTTCGGATCCACGACCACGCCGTTGGCGATCACGGGGACCACGCCCGGAGTCAGGATGCCCACGGGCACCAGGTGGATGGCGTACTTGGTGCCGTCAGGTGTGACGACGGTGTGGCCTGCGTTGTTGCCGCCCTGGTAGCGCACGACGTAGTCCATTTCGGCGCCGAGCAGGTCGGTTACCTTGCCCTTGCCCTCGTCGCCCCACTGCGTTCCGACGACCGCGATCGCTGGCATCTGCCCATCCTCCCGGGAAGTTGATCACCCGATTACCTGGTAAGCCTACTTGCATTCATTTACGCGGGGTCTCACCAGGGCTTAGCACTATGAATCGGGTCCCCGTCACACCGTAAAGTGACGGCTGTGAACGTCGTCGTGTTGACACTCCTGGAAGCGAACTGCGCGAACCCCGGCCCGCGCACGCAGACCCTGCACCTCGTGGACGAGCTCAAAGCGCGGGGCGCGGTGGTGCGCACCGTCGAGGCCGCGCGGGCCGAGGAGATCGACCCGGTGCTCGACGATCCCGAGGCGCGCATCGTGCTCGCAGCGGACACCGACGAGCAGGTCAACGCGGTCGTCGCCCGGATCCTTCGGCGGACGCTGCCCGTGGCGAGCAAGCGCCCGGACGACCTGCCCGAGGGGCGGACCGTGCCCGATCTGCCCGCGCTGGCGGTGCTGCCGCTGAGCGCGGCGCCGGGGATCGTGACGCGGCTGGGCCTGCCCGAGAAGCCCGCCGAGGTCGCCGAGGCGGTGGCCGGCGGGAAGGTGAAGCGGACCGACCTGATGCGCCACGACGGCGGCGGCGTCGCGATCGACGGGGTGCGCCTGGGCGGCGGCGACCGGCCGTGGCGCGGGGTCGTGAACCTCGACGACGTGGTGCTCGCGGACGGGAGCGAGCAGATCCTCGCGTGCGTGGTCGCGAACGCGGACGGCTACGCGGCGACCGACGACATGGTGCTGGCCGAGCCGGACCCGGCGGACGGGAAGATCGACGTCGCCGTGGCGGTGCCGGTCACGGTGGGGCGCTTGCGGAAGAAGCTGCGGATCGAAGTGCGGCGGGCGCGCGGGCGGGCCGTGGCGGTGCACCCGGAGGACTCGGTCACGTACATCCAGGACGGCCTCGTGGGCGAACTGGGACGCAAGCGGACCTGGTGGGTCGAGCCGGGCGCGGCGGGCTGGTACATAGTGGAGTAAGTCCGGCTCTAGCTTTCAAAACGGACATTCGCAGCACCCCCGACAACAACCCTGCCATCGGGGTACGACAATTCGGCGCGGTCGTGTGGTGCGCGGGGCGTGTGAACGCCCGACTTTCGAGCTGGCTCGGCTGGCCGCCGACTCGCTTTCCGGTGAATCGAGATCTTCGCCACGCTGAGTTCTCGGCTTTGGATAAGGGTGTGAAAAAGCGGGTCGCGGGGGTTTTTCGGCGTCTCCGGTTGCCGTAGCCTTGGGGGCGCACCCAACCCCCCGAGCGAAGGAGCTCCCCCATGGCCATCGTCTACGGCGGCGACTACAACCCCGAGCAGTGGCCTCGCGAGACGTGGGCCGAGGACATGCGGCTCATGCGCGAGGCGGGCGTCAACCGCGTCAGCGTCGGCATCTTCTCCTGGGCGAAGTTCGAGCCCGAAGAGGGCCGCTACGAATTCGCCTGGTTCGACGAGATCATGGATCTCCTCGCCGCCAACGGCATCGAAGCCTGCCTCGCCACCCCAACCGCGTCCCCGCCGCCCTGGTTCGCCGCGACCTACCCCGAAGCGGTCATGGTCGACGCCGCAGGCCGCCAGCTCACCCACGGCTCCCGCCAGGGCTTCGACCCCTCCTCGGACGTCTACCTCGCCAAGGCCCTCGCCGTCACCGAGGAGATCGCGAAGCGCTACGCGAGCCACCCCGCGCTCGCCCTGTGGCATATCCACAACGAGTACGGCTGCCACAACGCCCGCTCCTACACCAAGGCCGCGACCGCGAAGTTCCGCGTGTGGCTGCGCGAGCGCTACTCAGGCCTCGACGGCCTCAACGCCGCCTGGGGCACCGCGTTCTGGTCGCAGGCCTACTCCTCCTGGGACCAGGTCTACGCCCCGCTCCCCACGCCCACCATCCCCAACCCCGGCCAGGTCCTCGACTGGAAGCGGTACTCCTCCTGGCGGCTCAAGCAGAACTACCTCGCCGAGGCCGCCGTCATCGGCAGGTACTCCGACAAGCCGATGACCACCAACTTCATGACCGGCTCGCACGCCGACATCGACCTGTGGGAGTTCAGCGAGGTCGTCGACGTCGTCTCCACCGACCACTACCTGATCGGCGCCGACCCGCACGTCAACCTCGGCTTCGCCGCCGACTACGCCCGCTCCCTCGGCGCCGGCAAGCCCTGGATCCTCATGGAGCACTCCACCTCCGCCGTCAACTGGCAGGGACGCAACCGCGCCAAAGCCCCCCGCGAACTGCTGCGCAACTCCTTCCAGCACTTCGCGCGCGGCGCCGACGCGATCATGTACTTCCAGTGGCGCGCCTCCAAGCAGGGCGCCGAGAAGTGGCACTCCGGGATGCTCCCGCACGCGGGCACCGACTCCAAGATCTGGCGCGAGGTCTGCGAACTCGGCGCCCGCCTCGGCGAACTCGCCGAGGTCGAAGGCTCCACCGTCAGCGCCGACACCGCGATCCTGTGGGACTTCCCCAACCGCTGGGCCCAGGAGCACGAGGCGCGCCCCACTGACGAACTCGACCCGCAGCGGATCTTCGACGTCTACTACGCGGCCCTGTGGCGGGCGGGCATCACGGCCGACGTCGCCGAGCCCGAAGGGGACCTGTCGGGCTACAAGTTGGTGGTCGTACCGGCGGTCTACCTCATGTCGCGCAAGGGCGCCGAGAACCTGCGCCGGTTCGTGAACGGCGGCGGCACCGTGCTCGTGACCCCGTACTCGGGGATCGCCGACGAGACCGACACGGTCTACCTCGGCGGCTACCCGGGCGCGATCCGCGACTTCCTCGGCGTGCGCACCGAGGAGTTCTACCCGCTGGTCGGCGGCACGGTGGCGCTGGCTTCGGGCGGGACCGGGACGATCTGGAGCGAGGCCGCGGCCGCCGTGCCGATCCGCGACGCCGCGGGCGCCGTCGTGGGCGGACCCGAGGTGCGTGACACGTATGTCGACGGGACCCCGGCCTGGCTGGTGAACCGCTTCGGCGAGGGCACCGCGCACTATCTGACGACGTTCCCCGACGACGCGACCCTCGACGGGATCGTCGCCGCCGCGGCCGAGGATGCTGGGGTCGCGCCCGTCGCCGAGGCGCCGGTGGGCGTCGAGGTGGTGCGACGCGCCCATGAGGACGGCCGCTCGTGGCTGTTCTGCATCAACCACACGGACGCGGACGCGAAGGTCAAGACCGCCGACGCGATCGTGGACGTGCCGGCTGGAGAGGTCGTCGTCCACCGCGAACACGCCTAGCCGGAGGCGACGGTCCGGGACCGTCGTACCCGCCCGGTAGCGTTGGATTCCGGGGGTCCCCCGATGTCCGATTCGCCGGGACTCTCCGTTCACGTTTTCACGGCCCGAAACCTGAAGCGGCCGAAGGGGACTCACCCTTCGGCCGCTTACCTCTCCCTCACCTCTGGACGGCTGGGCCCACGGTCGCCACCTGATCGAAATCCGATCGTTATCTACGTGAGTCATGCTGGTCAGCGCCCGCACCGAACCATCGCGGGCGCTGCGCAGCGCAATGTTGATCACGGAGGTGGCGGGCAGTGGCGGCGGAGTACTCGAATTTCGTGGCCATCGGCGACAGTTTCACCGAGGGCGTCGGCGACCCGGACCCGAACGGCGACCGCTTCCGCGGCTGGGCCGACCTGTTCGCCGTCCGCGCCGCCGAGCAGTGGCCCTCGTTCGCCTACGCCAACCTCGCCGTGCGCGGGCGGCTCTTCGACCGCATCGTCGACGAGCAGGTCGTCCCCGCCATCAAGCAGGGCCCCGACCTGGTCTCCTTCGCCGCGGGCGGCAACGACGCCCTGCGCCCCGGCTTCAACCCCGTGCAGCTCTCCACCCGCGCCCACGAGGTCGTCCGCCTCCTCAAAGCCTCCGGCGCCGAGGTCATCCTCTTCACCTGCGCCGACATCACCCCGCACATCCCCGGCATCGCCGTGCTGCGCAAGCGCTTCATCGCCACCAACGACGCCTACAAGCGCGTCGCCAAGCGCCACAGCGCCATCCTCGTCGACCTGTGGGCCGACCGGGCCTTCGAGGACCCGCGCCTGTGGTCGGCCGACCGCCTGCACCTCAACACCCTCGGGCACCAGCGCGTAGCCTTCGACGTGTGCGAGGCCCTCGCCGTCGCACCCGACCCCGCCTGGCTCGCCCCGCTCCCCGACCTGCCGCACCCCCGTCGCGAGATGAACGGCGTCAAGTGGGCCGGCAAGCATTTCGCCCCCTGGGTCAAGCGCCGCCTCACCGGCAAGTCCAGCGGCGACACGGTCGATCCCAAGCGCCCCGAACTCACGAAGGTGAAATGAAGCCCCAGCCGCTCACGACCGAGGAAAACTGATGATCTTGTTGTTCAAACTCCTCGCAGTCATGGTCATCATCTTGACCTGCGCCTTCTTCTTCGGCATCCTCTTCCGCAAGGGCCGCGGCCGCTAGATCCGCTCGCGTTCGGCGAATTCGCGTGCCCCTCTTCGGGGGTGGGCGTAGCGCCTCCGACGCAGACAGGGCATCATGAAGAACTGTGGGACTTCTCCAGCGTCTGTTGGGGCGCCGGGACACACCTGATTCAGTGCCAGATCCCGCCGCCCAACCCCAACCTGCCCCCGAGCCCGAGCCCGGCGCGTCCTCAGGCGCCCTTGACGATGCCTCCCCCGAGAGCAGCCCGGCACCCCCACCGGAAGCTGAAGAGGAGGAGGACAGCATCGCTACCCAGGCGCCCCTGACGGGACTGCGTCTCGTGCCCGCGCTCGACCCGGAACCACAGGACCAGCCCGAGGACGAGGCCGAGGTCGAGCCCGCGGTCGCAGCCGAGCCCGACCCGCCCGGCCCGGTCGCGGTGGCCCCGCGGCCCCGGACCGGCGACCGGGACGCGCCCGCACCGATCCCCGACCTGTTCGTGCCCGAACGGCCCCGCCGCGAACTGCTCACACTGGACAAACCCGAGCCGCCGCGCCAGCCCGGCACCGGCCGCGACGAGATGATGCCCCACATCGACTCCGAAGAGCTCGACATCGCGGGCTCCCCGCGTGCCGACCTGCGCGCCGCCGGACTCGCCGTCCCCAAGATGCACCAGCTTCTCCGCCGCGGCGACACGGCCATGTGGGCCTTCGCCGTCCGCCCCTCCGCCGCACTGGGCTGGTGGCTCGACATCCGCCAGTCCGCCGAGACCACCGGGTGGATGCCCGTGCTCCTGGGCGCGCCCGAGGAGTGGCGCGACAACGGCGAGTCGATCATTCACGAAGCCGAGGACGAACTCGCCCGGGCCGAGGGGATCGACGCCGCCGAACTGCTGCACGACAAGGGCGCCGAAGCGGGCGAGCCCGCGCGCGGCGTCCCGATCCTGCCCCGGCGCGGCGACACCGACTTCGCCACCGCCCAGCAGGACGGCCTCCTCGGCCTGGTCGCGACCGACGCGGGCTGGAAGATCCCCGCGATGTTCCCCTGGAAGGGCTCCACCAACTGGGAGCTGTACGGCGCCGAGCACGCTGCCGTGCTGCACAGCTGGAACCGGCGCTTCGAGGCCGAACTGGTCGCCATGACCTACGACGTGGTCGAGCTGTACGTTCCGCACCCGCCGAGCCGTGAAGAGGCCATCGCGGTCGCGGGCGAGGCCTACGCGTACTGCCCCGACCTGCTCGACTCCGGGGTGCCCACCCTGGAGGACCTGGCCGAGCACATGATCCGCTCGAAGGCCTGGTACTTCAGGTGGCATTAGCCCGGTCGGAAGCCAAGACTCGAAAGCCGAGACTCGGAAGCTAAGGCTCGGAAGCCGAGACGCAACCTGCGGGCTTAGTCCAACTTGAACCGAAGGCGCAACTGGAGGCCTTTGTCGACCTCCCTGCGGCTGGCCTCCATGCGGGGGGCCAGGCCGTCGAGGAACCGGTCCACTCCGTAGCGCATCGCGTCGTGCCCGTTCAGGTCCCACGCCTGCGGATCCGTGAACCGCCGGAGGTGCCGGTAGCGCTCCGACGCGACGGCGCGCTCCAGGTACGGGCCCTGCGCGCCCCACCACTCCTCCTCGGCGCTCTCGGGCGTCTCGCCGTCGGTGTCGCGGATCAGGTACTGGCGCGCGGTGCCCGTCACGATGTTCATCAAGGCCGTCACGGCGAGGTTGATCTCGCGGTCGGGCAGGTCGTGCCCCTCGAACGCCGCGAGCACGGAGTCGTAGCCCTCCAACGAATCCGGCCCGAGCACGGGCCGGCGCTGGTTGATCTCCAGGAGCCACGCGTGATCGCTGTAGATCTGCCACGTGCCCTCGGCCACCATCTCCAGGGCGGCGCGCCAGTCCATCCCGCCCAGGTCGGGAGCGTCGGGGCCGAGCCTGGAGAGCCGGTCGACCATGAGGTCGATGAGCTCGCGCTTGCCCGGCACGTACCGGTAGATGGTCATCGCGCCGACCCCGAGCTCGGCTGAGACGCTGCGCATCCCGAAGCAGCTGCCCTCGCGGTCGGCCACCGCGATCGCGGCCTCCACGATCCGGTCGACGGTGAGCTTCGGCTTCGGTCCCGGCTTGCTGTGCTGCGGTTCGAGCGCGCGCCAGAGCAGCTCAAGGCTTCGTCTGGGGTCGCCCGCCCCGGTCTGTGGTGTCGCCATAGGGGCCTCATACTATCGCGCTTGCTATTCGGGTACGTTGTACTCTATTATTGAGTACAACGTACCCGATTGAAAGGGTCAACCGTATGGGAACCACGACCGTCCAGGCCGAAGGCCTGGGCAAACGATTCAAGGACACCGCCGCGCTCGAAGGCTTCGACCTCACCGCCGAAGCCGGGACCGTCCTGGGGCTCCTCGGCCCCAACGGCGCGGGCAAGACCACCACCGTCCGCATCCTCAGCACCCTGCTGCGCTTCGACACCGGCAGCGCCTCCGTCGCCGGGTTCGACGTGGCCCGCGACGCCCGCCAGGTGCGCCGCCGCATCGGCCTCACCGGCCAGCAGACCGCCGTCGACGACCTCCTCACCGCGAGGCAGAACCTCGTCCTCTTCGGAAAGCTGTTCAGGCTCAACAAGACTCGAGCCCGCGAACGCGCGGACCAGCTCCTCGCCCAGTTCGGGCTCCTGGAGGCCGCCGACCGCCAGGCCAAGGGCTTCTCCGGCGGCATGAAACGCCGACTCGACCTGGCCGCCAGCATGATCCTCGCCCCGCAGGTGCTGTTCCTCGACGAACCGACCACCGGTCTCGACCCTGCCGGGCGGCGCGAGGTCTGGGACGCCGTCTCCGTCCTCGCCGCCGACGGCACCACCGTCGTCCTCACCACCCACTACCTCGACGAGGCCGACCGGCTCTGCGACCGCATCGCCGTGATCGACCACGGCCGCAACCTCATCGACGACACCCCGGCCGGTCTCAAGCGCCGCATGGGCGCCGACCGGCTGGAGATCGTCGCCGCCGACCCCTCGGATCTGCCTGTCCTGCACGGCATCGTCGCCGCGCTCGCCGAAGGGGAGACCGTGACCGACGAGGGCGCCTCCAGCGTCTCGGCGCCCGTCAAGGAGCCGGTCGCGGCCCTCACCGCCGCCGCCACCGCGGTGCAGGACAAGCGACTCACCGTCGCCGACATCGGCCTGCGCCGCCCGACCCTGGACGAGGCCTTCCTCGAACTGATCGGCGAAACCAAGAAGGAGGAATCCAAGTGACCACGCTCGCCCCGCTCCCCGACGAGACCTTCGCCGGGCGCCTCAAATGGACGCTCCACGACTACCGGACCATCGTCGGCCAGGAGTTCACCCACCTGTGGCGGCAGCCCGTGAACTTCGCCTGGCAGCTCGGCTTCCCGATCGTCATGGTGCTCTTGTTCGTGTACGTCTTCGGATCCGCGATGGACGTCACCGGTGAGGGCGCCGGGGTCGACTACGTCGCCTACGCCATGCCCGGCATGTTCGCCATGACGATGGCCTTCGGCTTCACCAACACCGCTTGGGCCGTGGCCGAAGCAAAGGAGAAGGGCTTCATCGACCGGGTTCGCTCGATGCCGATGGCCTCCTCCGCGGTCGTGGTGGGGCGCAACATATCGGACACGATCCACGCCGCCGTCGACCTCTTCGTCCTGTTCCTCATCGCCCTGGCCATCGGCTGGCGCAGTGAGGGCACGGTCCTGGAGACCTTGGGCGCCTTCGCGATCCTGTTGTGGCTGCGCTTCGCCCTGATCTGGGTGGGCGTCTGGACGGGCCTGCTGGTCAAGAACGTCGCACAGGCCGGGAACCTGTTCGCGATCGCGTTCCCGTTCGGCATGATCTCCTCGGTGTTCACCCCGCCCGAGCTCATGCCCGCCTGGCTCGGCGCGATCGCCGCCTGGAACCCCGTGTCCGCCACCGCGACCGCGATCCGCGAACTCTTCGGCAACCCGAGCGCGGCGGGCACCTCCTGGCCGGAGCAGCACGCGCTCCTCGCCGCGATCGTGTGGCCGCTGATCATCACCGCGATCTTCCTGCCGCTCGCGGTGCGCAAGTTCAAGAACCTCGGCCGCTGACCGGACTGAGGCCGCCCGAAGACCCGTAGGAAACCGGGAAGACGGGTCCGGAGCACCGCGGTCGAACCCGCGGTGTGCCGGACCCGGTCGCTTTTCAGTGCTGTTCGAGGAGTGTCTTGAGCGCGTTCGCCACCTGCGTGGGGCGTTCGACGGGCCCGAGGTGGCCTCCGGGGAACTCGGTCAAGGGCAGACCGAGCCGGACGGCCAGGGTCGCGGCGGCCCGGTACGGCAGCTGGCCGCGGGAGTCGATCCCGGCGACCGGGACCAGGCGCGAACCCGCCGCACCGAGCGCGTCCAGGTCCACTTCACCGGTGGTGAACGGGACCACGACGTGCTCGATGAACGTCGACTGGAGGTCGCCGAGCCTGGTGAACAACTCCACCAGCTCCGGCGTCGGCGGTTCGGGCGCCGTGTCGGCGTACCCGTCGAGCCAGGAACCGAGATGACGCAGCTCGGGAGTGTCCCCATCGGACTCCCGGGTCGTCATGGCCGCGATCATGATCCGCGAGGCCTCGTCCATGTCGGTGCGCGCGGCCGTCCGGACCGATTCGAGCGCGGCGATGTGGCGCTCGGCCTCCGGGAGCAGGCCGACCACCGGCGGCTCGTGGACCACCGCGAGGCGGACGTGCTCGGGGTGGTGGGCCAGCAGTTCGAGCGTGGTGATGGCGCCGGAGCTGAACGCGAACACGGCCGGAGGCTCATTGAAGAGCGCCTTGATCAGGCCGACCGTGTCCTCGGCGTGGATCTTCGGGTGCTGGTCGACCTGAACGCGGTCCGCTTGCGGCGCTGAGGCAACGCGGCTGGACATGGCGACGACGCGATAGCGGTCGGCCAGGTGCGAGGCGAACCCGTCCAGGAAGCCCGCATGGCCGACGCCGCCGGGCAGGAGCAGCAGCGGCGGGCCGTCGCCGCGGTCGTCGTAGTCGATGGCGGTGCCGTTGAGGCTGAGTGTTCCGGTTGGGATGGGTTGCTCCTTGTAGGGGTTCAGATTTTCGACCAGTTGGTCAGGGTGTGGTGGAGGGCGTCGACCGCTCGCCGCCATGAGACCTCGAGACTGCGATCGGCGGTGAATCCGCCGGTGGCCTCGATGTCGCTGAAGCCGTGGAAGGTGCTGCGCAGCAACCGGACCGCGTCGGTGGCGTCCGGTTCGGACAGGTCGTAGCCGCGCAGCAGCGCGTAGCAGGCCTCGATGATGCGCGCCGCCCCGCCCGAGGCGGCGATCCGCTCGGGCGACACCGGGAACCGGGTGGCGGCGTTGCGGCCGGGATGCCCGGTCGCGAAGGCCCGGTAGGTGTCGGCGAAGGCGGTGAGGGCCGCATAGCCGGATCGCCCGGCGATGGCCCCGCTCAGCGCGTTCCCCCACTCGTCGAGCGCGAGCAGCGCCACGCGCTCCTGGAGGTCGGCGAGGCCCCGGATGTGGGTGTAGAGGCTGGCGTCGCGGACGCCGCAGCGCTTGGCGAGCGCCGCGAGGGTCACATGCTCGAAGCCGATCTCATCGGCGAGGTCGGCGGCTGCGGACACCAGGGCATCCGGGGTGAGCCTCTCACGCGGCATAATTGTTCCTAACCTTCCTAGGGTTTTTCCTAATGTACCTAGGATTTGGAAGGAGCGCCACTCGCGGGCCCCCGGGGACTGTCGAGCCGGTGCCGGTTGCGGCCCTGCGGGAACGGAAAAGGGCCCGCACCGCCACCCGAAAGGCGGTGCGAGCCCAGCTTCCCCCCACGGGCCTGTCCAAGAACAGGCCCTACCAGGCGGCCTCCTTCTCAGAAGGCGACCCAGGCGGTGACTTCATAGTCGCCGCCCAGCTCGTTCGCCTGGAGCCCCAGATTCGAGACCGTCCACAGTTGCCCGTCGATGACCAGGCTGCGCAGGATCTCGCTCATGTACGGGTCCGTCGCAGCCGCTTCATCCTGGGTGATCCACGCCTGCTTGGCGATCGAGTCATCCCCGATCTCCAGGACCACCGCCCCCGTCTCCGGCTCGTAGTTGCTCCAGTTCGACACCGGGAGCACCACCGTCCCGGTCTCCTCCCAGTACAGGAACGCGTGCGGCTCCCACTCCACACTCGACTGTGCGCCCGCCTCCTCGTACTGATCCAGGACCGCCGCCTCCGCTGCGCCCGTGTCGAACAGGCTCACCTGGAGACCCGTCGTCTGACCCTCGTCGGTCGCCTCCTGGCCCACGCCCAGCAGCCGGTTCGGCCCCACCGGGTGCAGGTAGCCCGAATACCCGGTGATCTTCAGTTCGCCTGTCACCGTCGGGTTCGCGGGGTCGGCCAGGTCGATCGTGTACAGCGGGTCGGTCTGGCGGAACGTCACGACGTACCCGGTGTCGCCGATGAACCGCACGGCGTAGATCTGCTCGTCCACTCCCAGGTCGGTCACCGATCCGGTCTCCTCCAGCGAATCCGAGCCCACCGCGAACACCGTCACCGTCGACTTCGAGGGCTCGGCCGACTCATCGGCCGGGCCGCCCCAGATGCAGTCGGCGTTCGGTGGGCAACCGCCCCAGCTCATCTCGTTCTCGGTGGTCGCCACCCGCAAATGCCCGTCGTACTCGCTCAGCGAGTACTGGCTCAGCAGCGACCCCGGCACGGCCGCCTCGCCCGCCAGACTCGGCTGCCCACCTGAGAAGGCGAACCGGTAGATCTCGGTCTCGGCCTCCGGCTCCTCCTCGCCCCAGGCGTAGTCGTAATGGGCCAGGTAGAGGCTTTCGGCCGTGCCGTGGACCGTCTCGCCGTCGGCCATGACGGCGTGCGGCTCCACCGCGGACCACACGCCGTCGGCCGGGAGGGCGAGCACGCTCACCGAGGAACCGGTGAAGCGCTCCGGGTGGGCCACATCGCCGCACGCGACCTCGCCCTCCTCGCCGTTGACATCGAAGTCCGGCAGCCAGTCGCCGATCTCGGTGTCGCGCAACGCGTCCGCCACCTCGTCGGCATCCGTCTCCCCGTCCCACAACAGGTCCCACACCGGCTGGATGTGCGGCTGCGAGGACACCGCCAGGCGCACCTCGCCGTCGACCAGGCGGGCGTCCGCCATGGAGCCCTCCATGGCGAAGGTGTCGAGCACGTCCAAGGTCTCGGGGTCGAGCCGCTCCAGGCGGAACTCCGTGGAGTAGCCGCCCTCGCCCTCGTCCAGGTTCTGCGTGTACATCATCAGGAGCGCGTTGTCGGCGAGGAACAGCTGGTGGTCCCAGCCGTACTGGTCCAGGTCCCGTTCGGCCACGACCTCCGCCGAGCGGGTGTCCACGACGCTCAACTGGTAGTTCGCGACGCTGTAGACGAAGGTGCCGTCCGTCTTGACGATGTCCGGTTCGTCCACGCCCCCAACGGCATTGTTCGTCTCGGAGAACGAGCCGTCCGCAGCCGAGGCGGGTGCGCCCGCGAAACTGTCCGCCTCGGCCGCGGCACCGGCGTCGGAACGCTCTTCGATCCCCATGCCGCCGCGGTAGAGGCCGTCGGTCTCCCAGGTGCTCAGGGCTTCGATCGCCGCGTTCTGGATGCCCGCGAGGGCCTCGTCGCAGTCCTCATAGGAGGCAAGCTGCGCCGAGACGGGGACCCATACGGGCGCGTCGACCGCGTCGTGCGGATCGGGGGGTCGGGAGGTGCACGCGCCGGCGCCGAGGGCCGCTGCCGCTGCGAGTGCGATGAGGAGTCTGGGCTTCATGTCTCATCCGACGCCGGAAACGCACGGACGGTTCCCGAACGGAAAAGGGACGGTTCCCGAACGAGCAAGACGGGCCCGGGACTCCCGGGCCCGTCTCGTCACGGGGCGGCTCACCCCTTGGTGCCGCCCGAGGTCAGGCCGCTGATCAGCTGCCGCTCGGCGAACGCGTAGAAGATCAAGGCCGGAAGCATCGCGAGCATGACGAACGCCAGCACCTTCGCCGTCTCGGTCGCGTACTCCCCCTGGAACTGGGTGACGCCCAACGGCAGCGTCTGCCAGGTCGGCTTGCTCAGGACCACCAGCGGCAGCAGGTAGGAGTTCCAGGACCCCACCAGCGCCAGCACCGACACGGTGGCGAGCACCGGGCGCGACATCGGCAGGAGGATCTGCGCGAAGAAGCGCCACGGCCCGGCCCCGTCGATCGTCGCGGCCTCCTCGACCTCGGCGGGGATCTGGTTGAAGAAGCTGCGCAGGATGATGATCGTCAGCGGCAGCCCGAAGGCCGCCTGCGGCAGGATCACCCCGAGCGGGCTGTTGAGCATCTCGAAGGTGCGCAGGATGATGAACAGCGGCAGCACCGCGACCGCGAACGGGAACATCATGCCCGCCGCGAACAGGGTGAACAGGGCCTCGCGGCCCCGGAAGGCGAAGCGCGCGAACACGAAGGCGACCGCCGCCGCCGCGGCCACCACGATGAACGTGGTCGCCAGGGCGATGACCACCGAGTTGACGAGCTGACGCCAGAACGTCTCGTCGGCGAGCACGTCGAGGTAGTTCTCGGCGTGCCACGGGTTCGGCAGGCCCATCGCGTTCTCGCGCAGCTGCTGGTTGTCCTTGAAGCCGCCGAGCAGCGCGAACAGGATCGGGGTCGCCACGAAGATCGACGCGGCGAACGCGGCGATGTAGAACCCGGTGTTGCGCAGGAGCTTCGCGCGGACGGTGCTGACGCTCATGATCTGCCTCCAGCCGTTGTGGTGAGGGCGCCCTGCGTGTCGCGCGAGAGCACGTAGCGCTGGTAGATGAGGGCGAAGACGAGGCTGATGAGGAACATGGCGATCGACAGGGCCGAGGCGTAGCCGATCTGGTTGCGCACGAACCCCTGCTCGTACATGGTGATCGCGAGCGACTCGGAGGCGTGGAACGGTCCGCCCTTGGTGAGCACGTACACGAGGTCGAACAGCTGCACGGTGCCGATCACGGAGAGGAACACGGTGATGCGCACCGTGGGGCCCATGAGCGGCACGGTGATGTGCCAGAACAGCTGCTTGCCGGTGGCGCCGTCGACGCGGGCGGCCTCGTACAGCTCCTCGGGGATGTTCTGGCGCCCGGCGAGGTACAGGATCATGTGGAAGCCGAAGAACTTCCAGGTGAGGATCCCGAAGATCACGAACATGACGATGGAGCGGTCGGAGAGCCAGCCGACGCTGCCGTCGAAGCCGAGTCCGGCCAGGAAGGCGTCGGCGAAGCCGCGCCGGGGCGAGAAGATCAGTCGGAACAGGACGGCCGTGACGGCTTCGGTGAGGATGTACGGCACGAAGAAGAGGAGCCGGAACGCGGTGCGTCCGGGGAACTTCTGGTGCAGCAGCATGGCCAGGCCGAACGCCATGGGCAGCTGGACGACGATCGACAGGACGGTGATCAGGCCGATCCGCCACAGGTCGCCCAGGAACACCTCGTCGCCGAGCATGGTCCGGAAGTTGTCGAGGCCCACGAAGTCGGTGGGCATGCCGCCGAGCCCGTTCCAGCGGAAGAACGCGATGTAGGCGGCGAACAGGACCGGGACGAGCACGAAGAGCGCGAAGAGGACCAGGGCGGGGGAGATGAACGCGGCGAGCGTGGCCCCTGCCAGCCGCCGGCCGCGCCGCGAACGAGGGGTGACCTTGTTCGCGGCGCGGCCGGCGTGGGCGGAGACCCGTCCCGGGGGGCGGGTCGCTGTCACTTCTCGGCCGCCCAGGCTTCGTTGACCATCGCCACGAACTCCTCGGGAGTGAGTTCGCCCAGGATCAGGCCCTGGGAGGCGTCGTTCACGGTGGTGCCGATCGCGGGCGGGTAGGCCTGGTCGAGGTACAGCTGGGTGTCGGTGGCGGTGGCCATCGCGTCGATGACCGCCTGCTGCTCGGCGTTCGGCTCGGGCAGGACCGCCGCCGGGTTGGAGGCCACAGTGGACATGTTGCCGTCCTTCACGGCGCGGGCCTGGTTCTCGTCTTCTAGCAGGTAGCACATGAAGTCCTCGATCTCGTCGGGCGCGTCGGCGCCCGCCGCGAAACCGCCGCCGCCGCCGAGGAACTCGGTCGCCGTGCCGGGGCCGCCCTCGACCGAGGGGAACGGGAAGAAGCCGAGAGCGTCGCCGGGGCCGTCGGTGCCGGAGGCGTCGCGCTGGACCTGCGGGGCCCACTGGCCCATGAGCTCCATGGCCGCGAGGCCCTCGCCCATGACCGCGGCCTCACCGTCGGCCTCGCCGTACGTGGCGGACTCGAAGCCCTCCTGGAACGGCTCCATCGCGGCGAGGTCGGCGAGGAGCTGACCCGCTTCGACGAACGCGGGGTCGGAGAAGTCGCCCGCTTCGGCTCCGGCCTCGAGGCCGTCGAGGCCGGCGAGGCGCATCACCAGGTAGGTCCAGTAGTAGTGGACGGGCCACTTGTCGCCGCCGCCGAGCGCGATCGGGGTGATCCCGGCGTCCTTGAGGAGCTGGACGTCGGCGGTGAACTCGTCCCAGGTGGCGGGGAGGGTGGTGATGCCGGCCTGGGCGAAGAGGTCCTTGTTGTACCAGAATCCGACGACGCCCTGGTCGAACGGGATCGCGTACAGCTTCCCGTCGATCGTGTAGGACTCCAGTGCGACCGGGTTGACCTTGTCGAGGCATTCGAGGCCGGAGATGTCGCGGACGAGGCCCGCCTCGACCTGCTCGGCCAGGACGCCGCCGCCCCAGGTGTTGTAGAGGTCGGGGAGGTCCCCGGCCTGGGTCTGGGTGGACAGGCGGGTCTTGAAGTCCTCGACGGCGATGGCCGAGGTCTCGACCGTGAGCCCCGAGTCCTCCGCCCATTCGTCGGCCATGGCGGCCCAGGTGGACTTCATGGGGTCTTCGTTCTGGATGTGCCAGAAGGTGACGTCGGCGTCGCTCTCGCCCGAGTCGCCGCACGCGGCGGCGCTCAGGGCAAGTGTCGCGGCGGCACCGGCGGCGAGGGCCGCGCGGAGTCGCCTCAGGGGCTTGCGCATCGGAGTCGTCCTTTCGAGGGATGAAGGGTTGACCGAAACTTCCGGGATAAGTATCGGAAACTTTCGATGCGGTCATAGTACCTGCGGTGCCGACGAATGTGAAGAGGGTCTCCGTCTGCACGTCCCGCGGCCGGAGAATCGAGGGATGGACGCGGCTCTATACCGATAAAGATCGGTATCGACAGTCGTTCGACGAACCCCTCGGCGAACTTCGGGGACGCGAAAACGGCCGCCCCGGAACCGGGACGGCCGTGAAACCTGTGGAGCGGGTGACGAGAATCGAACTCGCCTCTCAACCTTGGGAAGGTCGCATTCTACCAATGAACTACACCCGCGCGCTCCGACGAACAGAGCCGTCAGAAGTATACAAGGCCGCGGCGGCGGGGCCGGTCGGCCCCGCCGCCACCGGTGTCGCTAGAAGGAGGCCAAAGCGGCCGTGATGTCGTCGTACAGGAAGCCGACGTTCGAGTAGACGCCGGGGTTGCCCGCGTCGGCGCAGCCGTAGCCCCAGCTGACGATCCCGACCAGGACCGCGTCCGCGCCCTCGCCCGAGACGAGCGGGCCGCCCGAGTCGCCCTGGCAGGAGTCGACCCCGCCGTTGGCCAGGTCGCCCGCGCAGATCATGGTGTCGGCGTCGAACTCGGCGCCGTAGGCCCCGGTGCACTCGGTGTCGGTGACGTACGGGACGTCGACGTAGAGCAGGTCCTCGGAGGTGGACCCGGACTCGGTGGTGCCCCAGCCCGCGACCTGGAGGTCGGTCCAGGCCTCGGTGTCGGACTCGGTCAGCGGCAGGGTCTCGGCCCCGGTGATCGGCTCGGCGAGCTTGATGAGCGACCAGTCGTTGACCATGGTGGAGCCGTTGAAGCCGTCGGCGACGAGGATGTCGGCGACCTCGTAGACGTCGGTCTGGGTGATGTCGACCGAGCCGTGGCGGATGACCACGTCGGCGGCGGCCGTGCCCTCGGTGCAGTGGGCGGCGGTGAGGACCACGTCCTCCTCGATGAGCTGCCCGCCGCAGTAGTTGAACGAGGGGTCGCTCGCGTCGGCGAGGGCGACGATCCAGGGGAACTGGCCCTCCGCGGCGGGGCTGCCGCCGATGATCTGGGCGTCGAAGTCGCCGTCGGTCGCGGGTTCCTCGGCGAAGGCGCCGGTCGTGCTCAGCGCCAGGGTTGCGGCGCCCAGGCCGGCGGCCGCGAGGGCCCCGATCTTGATGAGGGCTTTTCTGCTGTTGTGCACGCGCACAGTCCTTTCGAGTTGGGTGGATCGAAAGCGGCGGTTCTTTCCTGCCGTAAAGGAGCCTACGGGAAAAGCCCTCATATTCATATATTCCGGTCACGTCCGGTATTTCAGTGAATATGACCGAATTTACGTCCTAGACATACCAATAGGGATGGACGCATGGCAACGGTCCATTTCGGTGCGGCGCACAGAGGACGGTGGACGGGTGCGGGCCGGGCGCACGAAGCGGGGGCCGGACGGGACACCCCCGTCCGGCCCCCGCCGGAGACGTTCCAGGCCGCCTGCCATGCGGCCCAGTGTGATGCAGCGGGTGCTACTCCCAGCCCGCGATGACCTCGTCGATGGCCTCGTCGAAGGCGGCCACCTCGCCGTACACGCCCGGGTTGCCCGCCTCGGCGCAGCCGTAACCCCAGCTGACGATCCCGGCGAGCTCCAGCACGCCTTCCTCGTTCGCGGCCATGATCGGGCCGCCCGAGTCGCCCTGGCAGGAGTCGACCCCGCCGTTCTCCAGGTCTCCCGCGCACAGCATGGTGGCCGCGTCGACCTCGTCGGGGTAGGCCGCCTCGCAGTCGGCGTCGCTGACGAAGGGCACCTCGACCCATTCGGCGACCGTCGGGTACTCCTCGCCGGTGTTGCCCCAGCCCGCCGTCTCGAGGGTGTCGAACTCGGCCGGCTCGGTGGTGAGCGCGATCGGCTCGACGTCGAGCGCCTCGTCGAGCTTGAGCAGCGCCCAGTCGTTCGACATCGCGATCGGGTCGTTGAAGTCCTCGGCGATGTGGAAGGCCGCGACCGAGGTCTCGACGATCGCGTCGGATTCGAGGTCGACCGAGCCCGAGAAGACAACGAGCTCTTCGGGATCGGTGGTGCCCTCGACGCAGTGCGCGGCGGTGAGGACGACGTCCTCGGCGATCAGGGAGCCGCCGCAGAACTGGCGCTCCCAAGGGGTGCCCTCGCCGGCGGAGCCGAGGCCGACGAGCCAGGGGTACTGGCCCTCCTCCGCCGGCTGGCCGCCGATGATCTGGGCTTCGAAGTCGCTCTTGGGTTCGACGGGGTCCGCGTTGGCGGCGACGCCGGCCCACGCGATGGCCGCCGCGCCGACCACGGCGCCGACGCCCGCGCCGAGGCGGACCAGGTGCTTCCTCTTCCTGTCCACTGTAGATCCTTTCGGGGTGGTTGTGAGGGTTGGGCCGTTTGGCCCTCCTAGCCCGAAAGACGCAGTGCGACGGATTGATGGTTGCTTGCCCGCATAAAACAGCTATTCAGTGAATTAGCGGCAAAAGTCGCTCAGGGCAACGGAAACGGAGGAAGGGGGAACGCGAGTGCGAAAGTGTTCGGCCGCCGAACCGTCTGCCGCGCTTGGCCTACTGCTGCGGGTCGCGCTCGCTGCGCAGCTCCTTGCCCAGGTGGATCGAGCCGTCGGACTCCGCGTAGTGCCCGAACGGCGTCACCGGCACGTACCCCATCGCCCGGTACATCGCGATCGCCTCGGGCTGCTCCGGACCGGTCTCCAGGATCAGGCGCTTGCGCCCCGCCTCTGCCGCCGACTCCTCCACGGCCGTGACCAGGAGGCGGGCCAGGCCCTGCCTGCGGGCATGCGCCCGTACGTAGACGCGCTTCATCTCGGCGTCGTCTTCGTGGGAGCGCCAGCCGCCGCAGCCGAGCGGCTCGCCCGCCTCGTCGAAGGCCACGATGAAATCGCCGGCGGGCGGGTCGAAATCGCCGTCGCCCAGCTGCGTCTCATCGCCGCCGCCGTAGCGGATGACGTACTCGGCCTGGATCTCGGCGCAGAGCAGCTGCGCCACAGCACTGTCGAACGGGGTCCGCGAAAGCTCGATCTTCACGCGGTCAACTTTCCCACAGCGGCAGGTCACGGTGCCAGCGCGTTTCATCACGCACCGTTCCGTCCGCCCCGGGCCCCGTCGGCGCTTTCGGGTCGTCGCCGCGGATTCGCCCTCCGGGATCTTCCGCCCAGTTCAGGACGGCTTGGCACCGTCCGAACAGATGAGGTGTCAACCCCCCGTTCGGCGTTCAGAGTCGACCGAACGCACAGACTTCACCGTCACCCGTCCGGCAGCGTCCTCCACGCCCGGTAGCGCCGCGCGGACCATTACGATCTTCACATCGGCGATGCTCGAATCGGGTCCGGCGCTCCGGGCACCCATCGACGACGGTCGAAGCCCGGTGCCCCTGATCCCCGCACCGCTTCGCCCTTGACCGCTTGCGGGCGCGACCATCCCCACCGGCTCCGGCCGGGCGCGCCCGGGGCCCGGGACCGCCCGTGCCCGCATCGGGAACTCTCGCGAGCGCTTTCAGGCGAACGCGAGGGCGACCCGGCCGCGATCCGGTAGGAAGGAGGCATTCACTCACATGCGAACAATGCAGCGTCGCAAGGCCGACATGGCCCGCGCTGACCGGTGGAACGGCTGGTCGGCGCCTTCGGTGCGGTCGGCGTTCACCGCCGCCTTCGCCGTCGTGATCGTCCTGGTCGGGCTGCGCCTGTCCGTGCGCGACGACTCGCACGCGATCTCGTGGATGGCGCTGCCTCCCCTGGCGGCCTCGGCGTTCATGCCGTGGCGCTGGGTGGCCGGGATCGGGCTCGCGAGCATGGCGGCGGCGTTCGGATACCTGTGGGTGCTGCACGACTTCGCGATCGGCGCGGTCGCCTCGCATGGGGTGGACTTCCTGGTGGTGGCCGTTTCGGTGGTGATCTCGGCGGCGATCGCGATCGTGCGCGAGCGCGACGACGAGCGGCTGAAGCGGTTGACGCAGCTGGCCTCGGTGGTGCAGCAGGCGATCCTGCGGCCGATCGGGGAGCGCTTGGGGCCCTTCGACATCGCGGCCCGGTACGTGTCGGCGCGGTCGGGTGCGGAGATCGGCGGGGACCTCTATGAGGCCCTGGACACCGATTACGGGGTGCGGATCATCATCGGCGACGTGCGGGGCAAGGGCCTCGACGCGGTGCGCCTCTCCTCCACGGTGCTCGGTTCGTACCGGCATGTGGCGTTCGAGCGGGCCGACCAGCGGTGCATGATCACCGACCTCGACCACGCGGTGGCGCGGAACGCGGGCGACGAGGACTTCGTGACCGCGATCCTGCTGCAGGAGCGCGGGGGGACGCTGGAGATCGTCAACTGCGGGCATCCGCCGCCCATGCTGGTGCGCGACGGGGTGGCGACGTATCTGGAGCCGGAGTCGATGGCGCCGCCGCTGGGGTTGAACCCGACGGCGCGTGAGTTGACGGTGCGGCTCCAGCCGGGGGACCGGATCTTCCTGTACACGGACGGGCTGGCCGAGGCGCGCAAGGACGGGGAGTTCTTCCCGATCCGCGAGCGGGCGTGGAGCCTCATCGGGCACGGCAATGTGGGCGACGGCCTGGCTTCGCTGGAGTCGGCGCTGCGGCGCTGGGTGGGCGGCCCGCTGACCGACGACATCGCGCTGCTCCTGCTGGACTACCGGCCCGAGTCGGACTGAGGCGGCGGCCGGTTCGCTCGAGGGGGCGTCAGCACCGGGACGGCCGGTCCGTCACGGTCGCCACCCGGCCCGCCCGATGCGGCGCGTTACGTCCGGGGCTGGCCGATGCGGCAGCGCCGGAGGGTGCGCATCCTGGGATAGGCGCGGCGGCGCTTGGTGAGGCGGACCGGCAGGAAGCGGCCGGGGCTCACGGCGCGACCTCCTCGACCTGGGCGTAGACGGGCACGGGCACGCGGAAGACGCGGTGCAGGACGGGCCTGGCGCGGCGGTGGCGGCCTATGTAGGAAGGCCGGGCTCGGGAGGCGAGTCGGTCGGCGACGGCTCGGATCATGGGGTGCTCCTGGTGGGTTCGCACAGGCGGTCTGTCGTTCGGTTCAACGAGGCACGGGTGCGCCGGTTACGGTGATCGCCCGAATCGTCACCACCGCTCACCCGATCGAAGGACCCCAGGCGTGCGTGCGCGTCGGAAATCCGACGATTCCGGGGTGCGACACGCCTGTTCAAGTGCGACTCGACGAGGGATACTTGAGCTGATTACTGACGGGTAATATGATGAGGGTTACCACCGAGTAATGGAGGACCCGCAATGACGCACTTCCGCCACAACCTCCGGGACCTGGAGTTCAATCTCTTCGAGGTCTTCGGAGCGGACAAGACCCTTGAGCACCCGAGCTTCGCGGATCTCGACGAGGCGACCGCCCGCGAGATCCTGGGCGAACTCGCGCGCCTGTCCGAGGAGGAGCTCGCCGCGAGCTTCGTCGAAGGCGACCGCACCCCGCCCGTCTTCGACGCCGCCACCAACTCGGTGACGCTGCCGGAGTCGTTCAAGAAGTCCTACAAGGCGTTCATCGACGCCGAGTACTGGCGCCTGGACCTCCCCGAGGTCCTCGGCGGCACCGTAGCGCCCCGCATCCTGTGGTGGTCCCTGGCCGAACTCGTCCTCGGCGCCAACCCCGCGCTGTGGATGTACGCCGCCGGGTCCTCGTTCGCGCACAGCGCCTACGTCGAGGGCACCGACGAGCAGAAGGAATGGGCCAAGCTCTTCGTCGAGAAGGGCTGGGGCGCCACGATGGTCCTCACCGAGCCCGACGCGGGCTCTGACGTGGGCGCGGGCCGCACCAAGGCCATCAAGCAGCCCGACGGCTCCTGGCACCTCGAAGGCGTCAAGCGGTTCATCACCTCGGGCGACCAGGACATGACCGACAACATCATCCACTACGTGCTCGCCCGCCCCGTGGGCGAAGAGGGCGCTGGCGGGCCGGGCACCAAGGGCCTGAGCCTGTTCATCGTCCCCAAGTACGAGTTCGACCCCGAGACCGGTGAGCTGGGCGCGCGCAACGGCGTGGCCGTCACCAACATCGAGCACAAGATGGGCCTGAAGGTGTCGGCCACGGCCGAACTGACCTTCGGCGAGAAGACGCCCGCGAAGGGCTGGCTCCTCGGCGAGAAGCACGAGGGCATCCGCCAGATGTTCCTCATCATCGAGTACGCGCGGATGATGGTGGGCACCAAGGCGATCGCCACGCTCTCCACCGGATACCTCAACGCGCTCGACTACGCCAAGAGCCGCATTCAGGGCCCGGACCTGCTCAAGTCCACCGACAAGGCCTCGCCGCGCGTGCCGATCATCAAGCACCCGGACGTGCGCCGCTCGCTGCTCATGCAGAAGAGCTACGCCGAGGGCCTGCGGGCGCTCGTGGCGTACACGGCGTCGTGGCAGGACAAGGCGCGCCTGGCCGAGCTGGAGGGCGACGAGGACGGGGCCGAGACGGCCAAGCGGATCAACGACCTGCTGCTGCCGCTCGTCAAGGGCTGCGGTTCCGAGCGCGCGTACGAGCTGCTGAGCTCCGAGTCGCTCCAGGTGTTCGGCGGCTCGGGGTACCTCCAGGACTACCCGCTGGAGCAGTACGTGCGGGACGCGAAGATCGACACGCTGTACGAGGGCACCACCGCGATCCAGAGCCTGGACTTCCTGTTCCGCAAGATCATCAAGGACAACGGCGAGTCGCTCATGGCGGTTGCCGGCGAGATCATGGAGGCGACGCAGGAGGGTCACGCGGACCTGGAGGAGACGCGGGGGAAGGTCCTGCGGGCGCTGGGCGATGTGCAGGGGATCATCGAGGCGCTGCAGCCGGCGCTGATGAGTGCGATGGGTGATGAGCCGCGCGAGCTGTACAAGGTCGGGCTGCACTCGAGGCGTTTGCTGCTGGCCGTCGGCGACCTGATGGTCGGCTGGCTGCTGCTGCGGCAGGCCGAGATCGCGCAGAACAAGCTGGACGCGGGAGCGGACGACGACTTCTACCGAGGAAAGGTCGCCTCGGCGAAGTTCTTCGCCAAGGAGATCCTGCCGAGGCTCACCGCAGACCGCAAGGTAGTCGAAGCCGCGGACCTGGTCCCGATGGACCTCCCGGACGAGGCGTTCTAACCGACCCCCGTTCGTACGAAGCCAAACAACCCGGGCCCATTGAGGGCCCGGGTTTCGTCGTACCCAGGGTGGTCGTCTCTTCGGCTACCTGCGCCGTTTCGGTTGGGGTTCAGTCGGGCGGCGATGAAGGGTGGCGGGTTGGGTGGGGTCGTATTGCGGCTGCCCGGTCCGGTTTCCGTTGGGGTTCGGGCGGGCGGCGACGAAGAGGTGGGTGGTGGGGCGGGGTTGGGCGGTGGCCGTCTGGTCGGCGTCTTTCGGGCGCGGCGGTGAGGTCCGCTTTCGTTGGGGCGCAACCGGTGTGACGCGGAACATGAGGGTATTCCACTCGTTTGGGTGATGACGTTGATGTGTGGTAGTGGGATAATTGGAGTACGTACAGGGATAGGGAATCCGTACAGGTGTCGAGTAGGTGCAAGCAGACTACGCCAAGCCTCTGGCCGAACCGGCAAACCGACTTCTTCCGAGACGACGGCCCCGCAAGCAGGGGTGCCCCTCCAATCATTGGGGGCGTCAGATCTCATCTCAGTGCTATCGTCCGCAGCTGTCCGCGCCCTCGGTGGGCCGTGATTGGGTGGGCGGTCCTTGTCGGGATCACCCTGACCAGAAGGCAGTGCCACACCAGGTGACACACGCGAGAAGCACATTATTTGCGCGACCCGCGCGAGCGGCTACGCCACGGCCGGGCATTACACGACCTGGCAGGCACAGGCCACACGCGCGCTTGCGGTCACGCCTCCGCACACCACCGCGCGCACGGGCAGCCAGTGATACGCCCGGGCCGGCGGGAGGGGAAGGCGTGCACTGCAAGGGCATGAACTTCCCGGGCAGGCCGATCTGTCAAACCTGCGCGGGGACAGTTTGAAGCGAAGCTCCCCGGCACCAATGGCGTGCACCGAGCACGACACCACCGAAACACCGAAGCACTGGAGTGCCAGACACTGAAGTGCCGGAGTGCCGGAGTGCCGGAGTGCCGGAGTGCCGGAGTGCCGGAGCGTTGAAGGCAGCAGGCCGAAGACCGCAGCGCGACTACAGCGACAGGAAGAAAAGGGGGTGAACAGGACATGACGAACCCGATGCTGCAATGCGCCCACCCACACCAGCGCACCGCAGCGCCCGCAACGACGACCAGCCCGACCCCGGCCACGACCAGGCCCGCCACCGGCACCACTGCGCGGCCCAGCCCCGCAGCCACGACCGGCCTTACCTCAGCAACGCACCGCCGGGCACACTCCCACCTCGCCGTCGCTGCCCGCTTGCGCCGTAACCGAAGCGCCGCCGAGCGGCAGATCCTCGCCACCGCACCTCCACGCGGCCGGGCCCGCTCGCAACCACGACCGGCCCCACCCCGGCAACGCAACCCCGGGACACCTCCCCGCTCCAACGTCGCTGCCCGCCTGCGCCCCAACCGAAACGCCGCCAAGCGGCGCAGCCCCGCCACCGGCACCACCATGCGGCCGGGCCCCGCAGCTGCCACCGGCCCCGCCCCGGCGACGCACCACCGGGCAGACTCCCACCTCACCATCGCTGCCCGCCTGCGGCCCGCCCGAAACACCGCCGAGCGGCAAGGCCCACGGCCACAACCAACCCCGGCTTCGGCAGCGAACCGCCGGGCACGGTCCCGCCGCACCGCCGCTCAGTGACGGCCCGAGCCTCAACCGAAGCCCGGCCTAAACGCGCCCAGGCTGCCGTTATGTGGCCCGCCCTGCCGCCACGACCGGCCCGCCCCCGGCAATGCAACCCCGGGCGCGACCTCGCTTCACTGTCGCTGCCGCTTGCACCTCAACCGAAGCGCTGCGGAAGCGCGGTCAAGTGCCAGAGCCCGCAGCCACGACCGGCCTTGATTCGGCAGCACCGCCGGGCGCGTTTCCTGCACACTCCAATTGCTGAGTGCTTGCAGCCCAACGAAACACCGCTGGGCGACTAGGACCCGCGGTCACGACGTCTCCGCCCCGGCCGTCGACGCGCCATCAGGCGGGATTCCGCCGCACTGTCGGCGCCTGCCAGCGCCTCACCCGAAATGCGCCCGAAGCGCTGCCGAGTGGCCGGGCGGCCAAGGGCCCGCGGCGACGACCGGCCTCGCCCCGGCATCGCCCCGGCATCGCACTGCCAGGCACTTTCCCCGCCTCACTGTCGCTGCCGGCCTGCAGCTCAATCGAAATGTCGGCGAGCGGTCGAGCGACCGGGCCCTGCGGTCACGACCGGCCTTGCCCCGGCGATGTGCCATGGGGCGGGATCTCGCCTCACCGCCGCTGCCTGCTCGTGGCCCTTCTGACGCGTTCGCTTCAGTTGCGGCCGCGCTAGGTGCTCCTGCTCAGATGCAGCCGACTCAACTGCATCCGCCTCAGCTGGCACCGGTCGTCGGGTCTACCGATTCGAAGTTGAAGTAGGCTGCCGCCTCGTCCTCGCCGCTCGTGGTCGCCGCCAGCGCCTCCTCCAATCCGTGCAATGTCCCCCGCAGGTACTGGAGGTTTCTCCAGGCCGCAGCGTGGAACTCTGCGTACTGCCCGGTCGCGTTCTCGGCCGCGCCCTGCGCGGTTCCGAATGCCGGGGCCCTGCTCAGCGTTCCGGTCGTCAGTACCGGGATCACCTCGCCCTCCAGTTCCTCCACCAGCTCCAGCAGAAACTGCCGGTACTCCTCGATCGCCGCGGGATCGAACACTCGCTCGCCCATGCGCACTCCTTCGCTCGTGAACGGCCGCGCCGTCAGTTGTAGGGGTCCTCGTTCGGCCTGATGTAGCCCCAGACGTTCCCCGTCTCCCGCCTGGCGAGGTTCTCCGGCTCCTCGGCCTCTTCAGCCTTCTTGCCTGTTGCCTTGTTGCCCTTGGTATTCGCCTGCTGTGCCGGATTCCCGCCCGTCCGGGCGCCACCCGCCCCGTTGTTCGCCCCGCCGCTCGTGGTCGTCGGCCCGGTGACCGCCGGGCCGAACAGGCCCTGCGGCACGCTTCCCGGTCCGCCCGGCATCGCCATGGCGCCCGCCCGGCCGGGTCCGCCGCCCGCGCTGAATGCGCCTCCGCCGTAGCCGCCGCTTGCGAGGCCGCCCGACACTGCGTCGTCGTCCTCGTCCTCCCCCGGCTGCTCCTCGTCCGCCCGCACCGTCCCGTCGCCGCCCGGCGGCACAGGGCTCGGGTCCTGGGTTGTCTGCGGTGCTACCGGTGCGGTCGGGTGCTCGGTCTCCGGTGCCATCAAGTCCATATAGGATGCATCGGCGCTGCTGGGGTACGGCCTATCCTCACCAGTGGCCTTGAGCGCTGACAGTTCCTGACTCTGGCCGTCCCGCTTCCCCTCGATCGTCTCGTCGATCGCCGCCTGCCGCTCGAAATACCCGGCCAGTTCGGCCCCGACCCGGTCGGTGAAGACGTCCTTCGCCTCCTCGCCCGCGAGCGCCCGCACGTCCGACACCAGCGCACCCAGGCCCGACAACCGCTCGCCGACCCGTTCCTCGATGAACTCCCGCACCTCGGTCGCCAGCCTCGGGTCCGCCCCGGCCAGTTCCATGGCCTTCTCGGCCTCCTCGCAGCTCATGCGGATGCAGTCGCCGTGCCACCACGCGGGCCGGATGTGCAGCGCGACCAGGTTCGACCATTCGCCCTCCACGCCCACCATCGGTGCGGGATAAGGAATCTCGCCCGAGTCCCCGCCCTGCAAGGTGTAGATCGCCGTCTCCCGGGTCTCCAGTTCCCTTGCCGTGGCGTCGATGTCGTCGACCAGGCCCTCGATGAGCGCTCGCGTCTCGTCGGCCTGCGCGGCGAACGCGTCGAAGTCCTCCCCGGCCCAGCCCTCCGAGAGGGCCGCCAGCCGCGACTTCATCCGCTCCGGCCACGACCCGACCCGCGCGCGCACCTCATCGGTCCACCCGCCTCGCAAGCGCTGCAATGAGAACGCGTCGGCATCGGCGGGCCGCACCGCGCCCACCGCCGCACGGAAGTCCTCCTCCGTCGGGTACGCCATGCCCTCGCACCGGGGCTTGAACCGGTGCAGCTGCCCCTCCACCGGCACCGCCGACACCAACTGCACCCAGTCCCCCTCGGCCGGGTGCGCGACCGGATGCGGGCAGGCCGCCGCGGAGCAGCCCGCGCGGTCGCCGCCCGAGGCGCCGCCTGCGACATCGCCGAACGCGATCGAGAACTCCAGCCCCGGCACCTCCAGCGAAGCCTCGAAGACGAAGCCGGTCTCGGTCCCGTCGTCGCCGCTCGCCAACACGTCGTCGGTCATCGGCAGCGCACCTCCTCTGGGGCGGACCGCGGCCCGCCCCCTCGTCGCGTATGCCGCCCATGGAAGACCGCACCGTCACGAATCCGTCATGTCCGGCCCCGCCCCGACGCGGGACCGACCCGTGACGGCGGGCGCGACAGTATGCGAGACGCCGCCGGGCGTCCGCCCTGACGGGCGTCGGCACCTCGAAGGAGGAACCCCATGACCGTGCACATGGACGTTGACGATGTGCGATCGGGCGGCTCAGGTCTCCGCGGCCTCGCCCCCAACGCGCAGAACGCGTCTCGTCGGGTCGAGCGCCCGGCGGCGACCGCGGCCGAGAAGAACCGCGGCTTCGCCACCGGCGACGCGGGACGGCGCTGGCAGACCGCGCTCGCGGCCGTCACCTCGGGCGTCGAGCGGCGCCTGACCTGGCAGGGCGATCAGGTGGTCGGCAGCGCCGACGACGTCGAGGCGGCCGACCAGGAGACCCACACCCGCTTCGGCGGCATCCACAGCCAGATCCCGACGCGATAGGAGCCCACCATGCCCAGCTACCAGGACGCGCTGTCGGCCGACCCCGCCGAGTTCATCGGCTGCGCGGCGCAGATGTCCGGCGCGGCCGCCGACCTCATGTCGCAGCAGACCGATTACGGCTCGAAGGTCGCCGAGATCAACGGCCACTGGCGGGACACCGCGAACGACGCCTTCAACGGCGAGGTCGGCACCGTCAACACCCATCTGGCCCAGGTGATCGGGGAGATCACCGCGACGGCCGGAAGCCTCGCCGCAACCGGGGCGAAGATGGTCACCGAGTGCCTGCTCCTGAAGCTCGCCGACACGAGCCTGCAGGTGGCGGGCTTCAACATCCTGCCCGCGCCGCAGGTGGTGCTCGGGCCGGCGCAGCGCGCGGCCGTCGCCGCGTCGGGGCCGTTCGGGGCGCACTTCGAGGCGGCGTTCCAGCTTCAGGCGGCCGCCGGGACGCTCGGTCTCAAGAGCCTCCACGGCCTCATCAACGCCTCCGATGCGGTCGCCGGAGCGGCGCTCAGTCAGGCGGCCGACCTCCTGAAGCCCTTGGAGGACAAGGCGAGTCCCGGCGCCGACCCCGGCTCGAACGCTGCGGCCGACGACCACTCGGGCGGCGCGGGCGGGAACGGGGGCGAGGACCCGGCCTCCGAAGAAGAGGAGCAGTCCAAAGAGGAGGAAAAGCCCGAGGTCGAGCAGCAGCAGGACCCGGGTCAGCCGGACAGTCAGCAGCCGACCACCCCGGAGACGCCCTCGGGCATGGAGGACCTCGCGCCGGAGACCCCGGACATGGAGAACCCCTGGGACGCTTCAGAACTCGGCGACCCGGACGACCTCGCCGGTGGCCTCGCCTCCGGAGGCGGCCTCGGTGCGGGCGGGGCGGGCGGCGGTCTCGGGACCGGCGGTCTCTCTGCGGGAGCGGGTTCGGTGCCGCAGGGCGGCATGGGCACCGGTGTGCCGAGCGCGGTCCCCGGAGCGGGCGCGCCCGGTGCGGGGGCCAAGGCGGGGTCGGTCGGCATGATGGGCGCCGGCGGCGGCCGGGGGGCCGGGGGCAAGACGGACGACGAGGTCACCCGCGAATCGATCCTGACCGAGGACCCAGACGAGGACGTCTGGGGCATCGGTTCCGAGGACGACCCCTACGCGTGACCGGGAGCAGGAAGCGACCGGAGGTTTCGACCGAGAGGAGTGATCCGCTGTGGACGGTGGAATGATCTGCCTGCTGGTGGTCGTCGGCATCGTCGTGCTGCTGGTCTTCAACGCCAGCGACAAGGCCAACAACAAGTTCAGGGGCAAATGCGGCGAGTGCGCGCACCAGACGGGCTGGCTCACCGAGTCCGGCGTGGAGAACGCCATGGAGGCGCACTACGCCGACCGCCACCCCGAGCTCCCGCCGGGCGGCCTGATCCAGGCCCGCTGACTCCGAGGACGCGAGGGCACGAGGACGCGAGAGCGCCGGGCCCGATCCCGAAGACCGGATCGGGCCCGGCATCCGCGACCGCACGGCTGCACGGCTGCACGACCGTGCGACCGTGCGACCGTGTGAACCCACGACGCTGCGACTGCGATCATGGGCCCATGAACGCACCGAACCCCCCGATCGAACTGTGCTGCCTGCTCCGGGCCCGTCCCGGGCTGGAGCGGGAGCTGACCGCCTACGAGACCGCCGTGACCGCGCTCGTCCCCGAGCACGGCGGCGAACTCCTGTCCCGCGTGATCGGCGACGGCGCCGAAGGCAACCCCCACGAGGTCCACGTCTACCGCTTCCCCGGCCAGGCCGCAGTCGACGCCTACATGGCCGACCCGCGCCGCCTCGCCCTCACCGAGGAGCGCGACCGCGTCGTCGCGAGCACCGTCCTGTTCCCTGTGACCGTGGCTGCGAGCTGAACGACCGCAGGAAAACGCAGCAGACCTATTGACTTTCGATAGATTTCTATCGAGAATCGATGCATGCACAGCTTCTTCATCGCCGCGCTCCGGCTCGGCATCGCAGCCGCCCTCCTCGCCGGCCTCTTCGCCCAGATCGTCATCATCCCCACGACGGCGGCCGACGAGGTCGACAAGTTCCCCCCGTACGCCCCCTACGCCACCCCGTACACGACCGTCGCGATCCTCGGCGTCGCCTGCGTCCAGATCACGCTCATCGCCATGTGGATGCTGCTCGCCATGGTCGAGCGCGACGCGATCTTCACCCTGCGCGCCTTCCGCTGGGTCGACGTCATCATCGGCTCCTCGGTCGCGGCCACGCTCCTGGCCGCCGGGGTCGCCGGGCACCTCTTCTTCTTCAGCGTCCCCGAACCCGACGACGGCATGGCCTCCCTCAGCGCCCTCGGCGCGGCGGTCCTGTCGGTCGGCATGGGCACCGCGTTCGCGATGCTCCTGGTCATTGTCCGGGGCCTTCTGCGCAAAGCCACCGACCTCGAAACCGAGATGGCCGAGGTCGTCTGATGGCGATCATCGTCGACCTGGACCTCCAGCTCGCCCGGAGCGGCCTGTCGGTCGGCGAGTTCGCCGCGGCCGTGGGCATCACGCCCGCCAACATCGCGGTCCTCAAGAACGGCCGCGCGAAGGCGGTCCGGTTCACCACCCTCGACGCGATCTGCCGCATCCTCGACTGCCAGCCCGGCGACGTCCTCCGCTGGGTGCCCGACGAGGAACAAACCGCCGAGTGAGGGGTGATCGCGAACCACCGCCCGCGGTCCGCGATCACCCCCCGGCCCCTGCCCGGTGCCTCGGCCCCACCCGGAGGCACCGGACGGGCCCTACCCGCCCAGCAAGGCCCCCAACCGGTCCGCCGCCCGCCCCTGCACCAGTTGGATCACGGCCGTCGCCCGCGCCGACAGCTCCTCGCACTCCGTGTCGAGGGTCGCGTTCGGCACCAGGAACCTGAACCCGGTCAACCGGCCCGCCAGGTTCACCTCCGCCGAGCACAGGTCGTCATCGGTGGTGTGCGCGAACCGCTCCCGGTTCCCGGCGATCAGGTCCCGGATCTCATCGCCCCGCCGATCCGGGACGCGCCCGGCCAGCAGGTCCGCGTGCGTCCGCTCCAGCAGCAGGACGTGCTCCGAACGGGCCGCCTCGGCCGCCGTCCACGCCGCCTCGATCGCGTCCGCCACCGCCCGGTTGCTCAACCGGTCGATGGTGGGGCTCAACGCGAGCGAGCGCAGCCGCCCCGCGTAGTCCAGGCGCAGCCAGGCCACCCGGTCGGCGTCCGAACCGTCGTAGCCGCGCTCCGCCAGCTCCGCGAGCAGCGCCTCGGCCCGCTCCGAGGCGTCGGCCGCCCGCTCGTACCGCTCCCGGTCCGGGGCCGCCTCCAGGGCCCGGTCCACCGCGTCGCGCACCGGCCCGGCCGGGAGCCGCGCGGCCGCGCGCCGCCCCTCGGCGAGGCGGTCCTCGTAGTCCTCGGGGATCTCGATCCGGTTCATCGCTCTGCCTTCCACTCCAAGGGCCGCTGCGGAACCGATGCTGAACCGGGCGCTCACGGATCGGTCACCGATCGGTCATGCCTCGCGTCGAGCACCGTTCCATGGCGTTGTGGGACACTGGATGTCCCCGAATCGAAGGCGGAGGACATGCCTGCTCTCGACGTGCGGCTGCTCGGACCCCTGGAGGTCCGGATCGACGGCGAGAACGTCGCCGTCCCCCGCGGCAACACCGCCGCGGTCCTCGCGATCCTCCTGGACGAGGCCAACAGCGTGGTCCCGCTGGAGCACCTCGTCCGCGCCGTCTACGGCTTCGACAACCCCAAGGACCCCGAGACGCAGGTGCAGAACACGATCGGGGTCCTGCGCCGCAAGCTCGGTGTTCACCGCGACCGCGTCGCCACCGTCGGGAGCGCCTACCGCTTCCGCATCGACATCGACGAACTCGACCTGCTGCGCTGCAAGGCGAACGACGGTCTCGCGCGGCGCCTCAAAGCGGAGGGCGACCTCGCCGGGGCCGCCGCGGCCCTGCGCGAAGCGCTCGCCGAATGGCGCGGCCCGGCCCTCGCCGACCTTTCCGGATCCACTGTGGAGTCAGTGCGGCGCCGCTACGACGAGCACCGCCTCACCCTCCTGGAGCGGCGCATCGACCTGGACCTGGACCTCGGCCGCCACGCCGAGGTCATCGAGGAACTGCGCCAGATCGTGGCCGTCCACGGCACCAGACAGCGCTTCACCGCCCAGCTCATGAGCGCCCTGCGCGCCTCCGGCCGCTCCGCCGAGGCCCTCGAAGCGTTTGCGGCCCTGAAGGACCGCCTCGCCGAAGAACTCGGCACCGACCCCGACCAGCGGCTGCGGGACCTCCACACCGCGATCCTGCGCGACGGCTCCGCCCCGTCCGAGGCGGGCACGCCGCCCGCCGAAGCGCCGTTCCCGCGCCGCGTCCCCGCGATGCTGCCGCGCGCGAACACCCGCTTCACCGGCCGCAGCGGCCAACTCGGCACCCTCGACGGCTTCCTGGAGGAGGCCGCGGGCACCGCCGGGCTCGCCGTCGTCACCGGCATGGGCGGGGTCGGCAAGACCGCGCTGGCGGTCAGCTGGGCGCACCGCGTCGCCCACCGCTTCCCTGACGGGCAGCTGTACTTCAACCTGCGCGGGTTCGACCCGCTTGCGCCCGGCGCGGACCCGAGCGCGCTCCTGGGCGAGGCCCTGGTGGCCCTTGGCGTCGAGGCGCACCGGCTTCCGGCGGGGCTGGACGAGCGGATCGGCCTGTACCGCACCGCGCTCGCCCAGCGCAGCGTCCTGGTCGTGCTCGACAACGCCCGCGACGCCGCGCAGGTCCGCCCGCTCCTGCCCGTCGCGCCCGGCTCGTTCACGCTGGTCACCAGCCGCGACCGCCTCGGGGGGCTCGACATGCACGAGGGCGCCGAGGTCGTCCCGCTGGAACTGCTGTCGGACGCCGACGCGTGGGCATTGCTGGTGCGGCGCATCGGCATGGAGCGGGCGCTGACCGAGGAGCGGGCGGTGCTGCGCATCGTCGCCTCGTGCGGGCGGCTGCCCTTGGCGCTCACGCTCATCGGGGCGTGGGCCGCCGCGCACCCGAGCTTCTCCCTTGCGGCCCTGGCCGACCGGCTGGACACGACGACGAACGTGTTCAAGGTGCTCTCCTCCTCGGACCTCGCCTCGGACCCGCGCTCGGTCTTCGCCTGCTCCTACCAGGCGCTGGGTACCCGTGCGGCGCAGGCGTTCCGGCTGTTCGGGCTCCACCCGGGCCCCGACTTGACCGTCGCGGCCATGGCGAGTCTCATGGGCGCGCCCGCCGCGGAAGCGGAGGCGGCGCTGTCGGAGCTGGCCGACGTGCACCTGGTCGACCAGCACCGCGAAGGCCGGTACACACTGCACGACCTGTTGCGCGCCTACGCGAAGGAGCGCTACGCCGACGAGGTCGCCGAGGACCGCCGCGCGGAGGCGACACGCCGGATGATCGAGCACTACCTCTTCACCGCCAACGCGGTCGAAGCGTTCCTAGCCCCCCGCAGCGACCGCCTCGACCTCGGCCAGTCCGCGCCGGGAGTGCTCCTCGAGCCGATCGGCGACGAGGTCGCGGCCGGCTCCTGGATCGACGCCGAGGACCAGGTGCTGCGCGGCCTGATCCGTTTGGAACCGCTCCGCCCGGAGATGGAAGTGCGCGTCTGGCAGCTGGGCTGGTGCATGATGGGCTTCCTGCTGCTGGACCGGTTCCGGGCGGAGGGCCGGCCCGCGATCGGGCCGACGGCACTCACCTCGGCCGACGGCGTCCTCGGGCGCATCACCGCCCGCGGCCACCTGTCCGGGCCGCTGCTCCTGGTGAGCACCGAGGCGTCCCTGCCTGAAGAGCTCGCGAAGGCGATGGAACTGGCCGCCCAGGACCGCGACCCCGGGGCGAGGGCCATCGTCAGCTACGCGTTGACCGCCGGTTCAGGGGCGGAAGGGCGCGACGCCGAGGCGCTCGGCTACGCGCGGCAGGGCCTGGAGTACTTCAGGGCGCACAGCAACCGCTACTGGGCGAACCGGATGCTGTACGGGGTCGGCTGGCACACCGCCCGGCTAGGGAACCTCGACGAGGCTCGCGCGTGCTTCGCGCAGGTCCAGACCGACGCCCCTCAGGAAGGAAAACAGCTCGCGAAGGCGAACACCGACATCGGATTCGGGTACCTCGCGCACGTCGAAGGGCGCTTCGACGCGGCGATCGGGCACTTCACCGAGGCGATCGCCTGGCTCGAGGCGAACGGCCTCATGGCGAGCGCCGCCTCCGCCCGCGAGCACCTGGGCGACACCAGGCAGGCGATGGGCGACGACGCGGCCGCGCGCGACGAGTTGCGGGACGCGGCGACGGTGTTCGAATCGCTCGGCCTCGCCTCCGAAGCCGCACGCGTCCGCGCCAAGATCGCCGTATCCGCCTAAGCGCGAACACGTCGGGTGCGGACACCGCTCGGACTCCGGACGCGGCGCGGGCCGCACCCGAAGGCGCGGCCCGTCGAACCGGTTGCACCGCACCGTTACGCGGCGGGCGCCGCGAAGTAGTGGCCCTGCTCCAGGTCCTCGATGAGGCCGGGACCGGTCGGCTTCCAACCCAGGAGCGCTCGCGTGATCATGCTCGAAGCGGCGCGGCCCTTCCCGAAGAAGGCGCTCAGCCAGCCGAAATGCGCGGCGGCGTCCTCGACCGGGACGGCCACGGTCGGTAGTTCCAGGTGCCTGCCGACCACTTCGGCGATGGCGCGGAGCGAGACGCCCTCGTCGTCCACGCCGTGCAGGTTCGTTCCGGCCGGCGCCTCCTCGATCGCCAGGCGGAACAGCGAAGCGGCGTCGGAGCGGTGCACCGCGGACCACAGCAGGGACCCGTCACCGATGTAGCCGGAGACGCCCTTGTCCCGGGCGACGGCGACCAGCGCCGCCACGAAGCCGGGGTCGCCTTCGCCGTGCACGGTGGGCGGCAGCCGCACCACCGAGGACCGGACGCCCCGCTCGGCGAGGGCGATCACGCGCTGCGCGTTGGCGACACGCCGCACGATGCCGCCGTCCACGGTGGACAGGTCGAGGTCGTCGAGTTCGGTCGAGACCTCCCCGGGTTCGGTGTGGAGGGTCCCCGAGGCGATGGTGAACGGCTTGCCGGTTCCGGCGAGGGCCTCGCCGAAGGCGTCGACGGCGATCTGGTCGGCGTCGACCGCGCTGTCGAAGTCGCCCGAGAAGGCCTGGTCGTGCTTGAACGCGAGGTGGACCACGGCGTCGGCGTCGGTCGCGGCGCTCTTCAGCAGGTCGAGGTCGTCGATGGTGCCGCGGAGCGCCCGGGCCCCGGCGGCGTCGATCTTGGCGGCCGCGGCGTCGGAGCGGGCGAGGCCGACGACCTCGTGCCCTGCATTGATGAGTTCGGGCACGACCGCTGAGCCGATCCAGCCGGAAGCGCCGGTGACGAATACGCGCATGGGTTTCCTCCTTGGACGGGCGTCCCCGGCGCGGATCGCTCCCGGGACCACCTGATGTCAGTCACTGACATTAACATAGATGATGTCAGAGACTGACGTCAACTATGATCGGGGGATGGGTCGATGGGAACCGAACGCGGCGGGCCGCCTCCAGCAGGCCGCCATGGAGCTCTTCGGCGAACGCGGATACGAGCAGACGACGGTGGCCGCCATCAGCGAGCGGGCCGGACTCACCGAGCGGACCTTCTTCCGCCACTTCGCCGACAAGCGCGAAGTGCTCTTCGGCCTCGGCGAACCCCTGCGCCTCCTCCTCGCCGAGACCGTCGCCGCCGCGCCCGAGGGCGCCCCGCTCATCGACGTGGTCGCCGCCGCCCTCGAAGCGGTCGCCGCCCACCTCCAGGACCGCCGCGAGCACGCCGCCCGGCGCCAGGCCGTCATCGACGCGAACCCCGAACTCCAAGAACGCGACCTCGTCAAGATGGCGTCCCTCGCGGCGATGCTCGCCGACGCATTGCGCGAGCGCGGCATCCCCGACCTTCAGGCGCGCCTGGCCGCCGAGACCGGCATGGCGGTCTTCAAGATCGCCTTCCGGCGCTGGCTCGCCGAGCCCGGCCCGCAGGACCTCCCGGCGCTCATCGCCGAAGCCCTCGCCCAGTACAAGGCCCTCGCCGCGGGCCGCTGACCCCCGGAGACGACGAAGGGCCGCACCCGAAGGCGCGGCCCCTCTCTGTCATTGCGGCTCAGAACGTTGCGGCTCAGGCGGCCTCGGCGTCGAAGTCCGTGGCCAGGAGCGCGTCCACCGCCGACGCGTACAGGGCGGTGCCCGTCTCCGAGACGCTGGCGACGCCGACGAAGCCGTTCACGCCGTCGACGTCCACGACGAGGATCGCGGTGTCCTCGAACGTGTCGGTGGTGTTCGGGTCGGCGGTCCAGGAGTTGCGCCACTCGGCGAGCACGCCGGGCCGCCCGTCCACCTCGACCTCGGTGTAGGTGATCTCGCCCTGCTGGTAGCCCTCGGCGGAGCCGAACGCGTCGGTCAGCCAGAACGCCGCCGCGCCCTCGGCCGTCGCGTTCAGGTCCGCCGGGTCGTACGGCGCGGCCACGCCGGAGAACAGGCCCACACCGAAGTAGGAGATCCACGTCTCGGTGTGGTTGATCGCGTAGCCCTCGGAGTCGTTGAGCAGGCCGTAGCTCTCGCCGGGCCCGTAGTAGGGCGCCCACTCCGCGCCCGGGATCGGCGTGATCGAACCGAGCGAGGCGACCGCCAGGCCGGTGCCGGAGGGCGCGGGCTCCTCGGTGTGCTCGCCCGCGCTGGGATCCTCGGACTCGTCCGGAGCGTTCTCGGAGGTCGCGGAGTCGTCCCCGGCGAGCGAGCCCTCGTCCTTCTGGTTGTTGCCGAGCAGGAAGTACCCGGCGACGCCGCCGACGGCCATGAGCAGGACCACGACGATGACGAGGATCGTGGTGCCACCGCCCCCGGACTTGGCCTGCACCGGCGGCGGGCCGTACTGCCCGTACCCGGGCTGGGCGGCCGCCGCCGGGTCGTAGCCGGGCGCGGAGTAGTACTGCGCGTTCGGGTCGGGCTGGCTGTAGCCGGCGGGCGGCGGCTGCATGCCGGGCGCCTGGCCGTAGCCCCCGGCCGGGAGCTGCGTGGTCGGGTACTGGGCGTCGGCGCCGACCTGCCCGGGCACGTAGCCGCCCGCGGCGGGCGGTTGCGCGCCCGGCTGGGATTGCCCGTACTGGTCGCCGGCCGGGGTGCCGGGGTCTTGCGGGGGGTACGTCATGGACCGATCGTAACCGGCGGGCACTCGTGGTGTCTCCATCGGTTTTGCTTGGAAAACACTAAACCGGGACGGGTGCCGCGCCCGCCCCGGTTTCAGGGATCCGAAACTAATCCCTAGTATTCCCGGCCTGTCAAGGTCGGATTCGTGAGGGAATCGATACCGTTCAGTTCACGAACACCGCCACCGTCCGGCCCGGAACCGTGAAGGTCCCGGTGCGCTTGTCGAAGGCCGCGTCCGCGAACGCCGGGTCGGCCGAGTCGGCCAGCACCGGGTGCAGGCTCGCGCGCGAACCGGCCGCCGCGGCCACGGTCTGGTCGACCGCGCCTGGTCCGGCGTTGAAGACCACCGTCACCGACTTGAACGCGTCGTGCAGGCCGCGCAGGTCGATCCGCATCGTGATCACGCCCGGCACTTCGGCATCGGTGCCCGACAACGGGAACGAGACCCGCTCGGCCACCGCGTCGGCGTCGCCGAGGCTGAACGCGCAGGTCGAGGACGCGATCTGGAGCAACTCCAGGTACCGCTGGTTCGCCAGTTCGATGTCCTCGCACGAGGGCTGATCGACCGAAGCGATCGCGTCTTCCGCGTAGGGCCACTTGGCCTCCGAGGTCCACTGCGGCGGCAGGCCCGATGCGAAGCCGTTGCTGGAGGAGCCGAACCCTTCGGCGCCCGCGCAGTCCCAGCGGATGGCGTTGAACCAGTCGCCGGAGTCGTACGAGTCGCGGTCGAGCGACTTGGACCTGAGCAGTTCCGAACCGGCCGTGGTGAACCCGGTGCCCTGGCTGAGTACCGCCGTCGCCAGGCTCAGGACCTGCATCTGCGCCCGCTCGGTCCCCGTGACCTCGGTGTCGAGCTTGTAGGCGAGGGCGTCGAACAGGATCTCGTTGTCGTGGGCGTCCACATAGTTCACCGCCTCGCCCGGCTGCGCGGTGTACCCGGCGCCGGTCCCGTTGTAGTCCAGCTCGGCGCCGGACACCTCGGTCCCGTCCGAGGCCGTGAACGTGTAGTCGGCGAGGTTGCCGACCAGGCCCAGCTTCGTGAGGTCCTGGGCGTGGAGCAGCGAGGCCAGTTCATCGTCGGTGGCGTCCCCGTCGTTGTCGCCGGTCCAGGCGCCCGAGCCGAAGCCCTGCGTGGTCGGGTCCCCGTCGAAGGGCCCGCCGCCGCGGACGGCGTCCCGCATCCGGTCGTTGAACGTGCCGATCCCGGTGCCCGCCATGTTGACCTGCGTGGCCTGCTCGAACAGGGCGTCGTCCGCGACCTCGCCGAAGTTCCAGCCCTCCCCGTACAGGAGCACGTCGTCGTCCAGGGCCGCCTGCACCGCAAGGAGGTTCGACTTCGGGTGGTGTCCCATGAGGTCGAACCGGAAGCCGTCCACGTGGTAGGCGTCCTGCCACAGCACGGTGGACTCGACGATGAACTTGTCGAACATCGGCCGCTCGGTGGCGGTGTTCGCGCAGCATGTCGAGGTGTAGACCTCGCCGTTCGCGTCGAGCCGGTGGTAGTAGCCGGGCACGATCCGGTCGAGCACCGACGTGTCGGCGGTCCCGGACGCGGCCGTGTGGTTGAACACCTCGTCGTTCACGACCCGCAGACCAAGCTCGTGGAGCGCGGCGACCATCTCCCGGTACTCCAGGATGCGCTGCGTCCCCTCGGGATCGGTGGCGTACGAGCCCTCGGGGGTGTTGAAGTGCAGCGGGTCGTAGCCCCAGTTGTACGCGTCCTGGGCGCGCACCGCCCCGACGCAGGCCTGCTGCTCGGTCGAGTTCGCGCCCATCAGATCGAGGTCGCAGGCCACGGTGGACTGACCGGTCTCGGGGATCGACGCGATGTCGAAGGTCGGCAGCAGGTGCACGTGGGTGAGCCCGGCCTCGGCCAGGTCAGCCAAGTGCCGCACCGAGGTCGAGTCCTCCTCGGCGAACGCGGCGTAGGTGCCGCGCAGCGACTCGTCCATCGACTCGTCGGCGATCGAGAAGTCCCTGACGTGGACCTCCCACACCTGCGCCGCGGCCGGATCGACCTCGTCGGGCGCGTCCTCCCGGTCCCAGCCCCGCGGCTTCAGGTCGGCGTCCTCGAGGTTCACGATCTGGCTGTGGGTCGAGTCGGCCGCCAGCGACAGCGAGTACGGGTCGGTCACCGAGTACGACTCGACCCGCTGCGAGGCCGGATGCCAGACCTCGACCGCGAACCGGTAGTACTCGCGGTCCCATCCCTTGGCGCCCTTGACCGACCACACGCCGGTGCGCTCGGAGAAGTTCATCTCGTGCACTGCGGGCGTCGTGTCCTCAGGGGAGTCGAACAGCTCCAAGGAGACCGACTGGGCCGTGGGCGCCCACAGCGACAGCGTCGGCTTCTTCCCCTTCCACGTGACGCCGAGGTCGGCGTCCAGGGCCGCCGCGTACACGGCGTCGGCCGCGCCCGCGGTCTGCACGCCCGTCGCGTACCAGGCGGTGCCGGTGTGGTCGCGATCGACCGCGACGAGCTGCCCGCGCAGGGCCTCCCGGATCGCGTCGCCGTCCGCTTCCACCTTGAACGCCTTGTAGTTCCAGTACTGCGGGAACGCGAGGCGCTGCGCCTCGGTGAGGCCCCCGGCGGGCGTCAGCCCGATGGTGTCGAAGTCGCCCGTGAGGTCCCCGTCCGCAACACTGATCGATCCGTCATCGCTCGAAAGCAGTTCGAAGACCTTCCCGTCGGTTGCTTCGACATCGAGGGCGACGGTGTCGGCGTCGAGCCAGATCGCCTGCTCCGCAGTCAGATCGAGGTCTTGGCTGCGTCCCGCCGAGGCCCCGGCCGGACGCACGTAGCCCGCGGTGGCGGCCGTGAGCCACACTTCCTGGCCGTACTCGGCGAAGTCGAGGCGCTGGTCGGTGGGCAGGTCCTTCTCGTCACCGCGGTGGAGGATGTACGACAGCGCTTCGGCGTCCTCGGCGAGGTCCACTTCGAACACGAGCCCGTAGGCGTCGGTGCGCACGGGCTGGAGCCCGGCGTTCCAGTCGGTCGGGTCGGCCGCGCCCTCCCAGGTGTGGAGGGTCCAGCCGTCGAGGTCCCCGTCGGGGCGCTGGTAGTGCAGGACGGCCTTGCCGTCGGCGGCGGCCTGGGTGGCATGGGCGCCAGTGGAAGTCACCCACATCTCGCCGAGCCGCGCCGGGGTGGTGAGGATGTCGGAGCCGTACAGCTTCGTGTCTCCTGAGTGGACGATGATCCCCAGTTCGGCGTCGAAGTCGTCCACGGGGACCTGCCAGTACAGGCCCCACTCGTCGGTGCCGTCGGGCGGGCGGGGAGCGGCCCATTCGGTGGCGGCCCCGTCGGCGAGGGCGTCGCCCCACAGGTGCAGGCCCCAGCCGGTGCCATCGTCAGGGGCATGGACGTGGACGTACCCGTTGGCCTCGGCCAGTGAGGAGGCGACGTCGCCGGTTCCGGCGCTGAGCCAGATCTCCGGTGTCGTACCGGGATCGAAGGTGCGGTCGGCGGCGTAGTCCTTGTTGCCCGCGCCGTCGATCACGAGGTAGCCGACGGAACTCGCGTCCTCGGCGAGAGGGATCGAGGCGAAGGAGCCGTAGGAATCGGTGCCCGCGAAGGCGTTCGACTCGGGCCAGGTGGTGAGCGCCCCCTCGGCGACGTCGCCCCACACGTACAGGCCCCACTGCTCGGGGTCGCCGTCGTAGTGGACGTTGGCCCAGCCGACCGAGCCGCCCGCCTGGTCAGGGGTGGCGACCGCGGTGGTCGCCTTCGCAGAGGCGCTGCGGCCCTGGCGGTCCACGGCCACGGCCTTGAACGCCACGGTCGCATCGCCGTCCAGACCGTTCAGGTCGTAGGCGATCCGGTGGTCGGGTCCCGGGGAGGTGCCGACGTAGGTCCAGTCGCCGCCGTCCACGGAGGCCGCGAAGGCAACGCGCGCAAGGGGATCGCCGGTCACTTCGGCCGAGACGTAAGCGGTGGTGGCGGACTCCTCGTCCACGGTGAGCGCGACGGTGGGCGCGTCGCCGGAGTCGATTGGGTCGTCGGCGCGGAAGACCACGGCCGACAGCGGCGGCACGGTGATGCTCGCCGACCCGTCGGCGGCGGTGATGGAGCCGTCCCCGTAGACGGGCGTGAACGTGTCGGCGAACGTCGCGACGTCGACGGTCTGCTCGGCGGTCGAGTTCGACACGGCGACAAGGTATTCGGCGCCTTCAACGGACTCGACGCGGGAGAACGCGAAGACGCCGTCCTCCGCGGACCGGGTCACCTGGGTGCCGTTCGCGAGGGCGGGGTGCTCCTCGCGGAGCTGCGAGAGTTCGGCGATGGCCTGGTAGATCGGGTGACCGGTGTCGTAGTTGTCGACCGCGTGGGTGGCGTCGGTGCCGATCAGGTCGTCGTCCAGGTAGTCGGGGACCTCGGAGGCGAACATGGTCTGGCGCGAGTAGTCGTCGCCGCCGGAGCCGGTGAAGCCCTGCTCGTCGCCGTAGTAGACGACCGGTTGGCCGCGGGTGAGGAACATCAGCTGCTCGGCGAGGATCGCCCGCTGCGTCCAGGTCGACTCGTCAGTGGTCTCCACAATGGTGCGACCGACGCGGCCGATGTCGTGGTTGGAGAGGAACGTGGGCATCGCGAGCGCGTCGGCGTTCTCGGCGGTGAACAGGGCGTCGGACTCGTACAGGGTCGCCAGGCCCTGGGCTCCGGACGACCCCGTGGCGAAGCCCGTGGCCGCGCCTTGGAAGCCGAAGTCGAGCACGGCGTCCAGATCCGCTTGGCGCACATACGAACTCGTGATGGCCGGGTCGCCGGAGTAGACCTCGCCGAAGGAGAAGAAGTCGATGCCCTTCGCGGCGGCGGCCTCGTTGATCCCTGCAAGAAATTGCGGCCAGAATTCGAGGTTCACGTGCTTCACGGTGTCGAGGCGGAAGCCGTCGACGCCGGACTCGGCGATCCAGTCCGAGTAGACGTCGATCCAGCCGTCCACGACCTCGGGACGCTCGGTCCACAGGTCGTCCAGGCCGGAGAAGTCGCCGTAGGTGGAGTTCTCGCCGGTGTAGGTCGAGTCGCCCCGGTTGTGGTACATCGCGGGGTCGTTGAGCCAGTCGGGGGACTTGCGGTCGGTCTCGTCCTCCTCCAGCACGGGAGTGTAAGGGGCGGAGGCGGTGTCGACCTCGGGGAACTCCTCGGCGGCGGCGTAGTTCGCGTCCTCGAAGGCGCGACCGTCGACGTCCGTGTAAGGCGAGGTCTCTTTGTCCACATAGGTGCTGGAGTCCTCGGCGTACTCCACCGCGTCGGCGGTGTGGTTGACGACGATGTCGAGGTAGATCTCCAGGCCGCGGTCGTGGGCGGCGCCGATGAGGCTCTGCAGCTCGGCGTCGTCGCCCAGGTGCGGGTCGACGGCGGTGAAGTCGGTGCCCCAGTAGCCGTGGTAGCCCGCGCCGGTCCAGGAGTCGGTGACCTGCACGGGCTGGTTGACCACCACGGGCGTCAGCCAGATCGCGGTGGTACCGAGGCCTTCGATGTAGTCGAGCTGCTGCTCGACCCCGGCGAGGTCGCCGCCCTGGTAGAACATGCGCTGCGTGGGGTCGTAGCCGGTGGCGAGGGCGTCGCCCGCGGAGCCGTCAATTGGCAGCGCACCGGTGTTGTTGGCGGCGTTGCCGTCCGCGAAGCGGTCGGTCAGGACGAAGTAGAACTGCTCGGCCTCGTCGGCGCTTTTCTGGGCGAGGGCGGCGAGCTGGGCGTCGGCGGGCTCGTCGGTCCACGAGCCGTCGTCGTCGGGGGGCTGGGACGGGGTGGTGCAGGCGGTGAGGGCCAGGGCAGAGCCCAGCACTCCCGCCGCGATTCGGGCGGTACGCGTCATTGCGCTTCATCCTCCGGGGGTCGATCGGGGGACGGGGCGCGGTCGCCTCCACCGCGTGCGAGCACACGACGAGACGCGCACCCCGTGTGCGCAAGAACATACCATCTATGAAATTTTCTTACAACATTCTGATAATCCGTTGCGCCAGCTCAAAGGAGGGGCGGCGCGGCGGCGTCAGAGTGCGGTTGCGGAGGTTTTAGTGCCGCTCGTCGTCCAGGATCCGGGTGGCGACCGGCTTCGAAGGCTCGTAGTAGATGTCGCGGACCGGCAGCGGGAACGGGGCGGTGCCGAAGGGCGAGGAGGCGCCGATGTGGCCGGAGGTGAACTCACCGACCTCCAGGTGCCCGTCCTTGACGGCACGGGCACGGGTCTTGACCGCCTTGCCGTTGGCGGCGGGCGCGTCGTCGGACTGCAGTTCGGCGATGTTCGAGTCACTCATGCCCCGGATTTTAACGGTCGCCTCAGGAGAGGGGGAACGGGATCGGGGGTGCCGGGTGTCACGCCGGGGCGGCAGCGCAGGACGCGGCCGAGCGCCAGGCGCCCGCCGACCCAGAGGCCGTAGCGGGAGACGGCGCGGAAGCCGTAGCCCGAACAGGTCGGCGTGAACCGGCACTGGACCTGCACGCGGGGCGAGAGCCAACGGCGGTAGAACGCGATCAGGCGGAGCCCGAAGAGTCGGGGGCCGGGCCGGTGGCGAGTCCGCGCGAGGAGGAGGCGTTCGGGAGTCAAGCGGCCGAATCCGAAGGCGAGCAGGGCAAGCGAGTGAAAAGGCCCGGGATCGGAGGTCCCGCCGCAGGCCGCGGCGCAGGGGTTGCAGGGCCCGCCGGGATTGCAGGCGGCGGCCATGGGCGCGCCGCAGCCGACCGAGCAGCCCGGTTGATAGGCACTGGCACAGCTGGAAACCTCCACGCACCTGTTCTACACGCCCAGGCGAAGGCCCCCGCGCTCGCGCGCCGGGGCGGGCGAGCGCGACCCCGAACGGGGTTGGGGTCGGAGGCCCTACGCTCGCGCGCCCGGGCGCGAACTGCTGTAGAGGCCACTCGTCGGTGAAGCGCCCGCGCAGGGCAACCCCCGGCTGGCCGCCGACCGCTCTCAACGATGCCGAACGTTGCGCGCTTGCGCACCGAGGCAACGGTTCCGCAGTGCCGCACTGCCACGCAAGGACCAATATGTACACACCGCCCGTTATAACGCGAACACCCATATATCAGGGAACTGCCAGGGACGGTTAAGGGCGCGCTCAGACTCATGTCCCACGGTGGGGGCCTCGGGGAATGAGGGGTTCCCGAGGGGTTATGAACCCGGTGAGGCGGCTCTTCGGACTCATCCTCCACTGACGATCGCCGCTGACCCGCCTCACCGGGCAAACCATTACTCCAAAGTCGCCGCGGGCCATTCGCCCTCTGGCAGCACCAGGCCTAACTTCGCAGAGCATTTCGCTCAATCGCACCGATCAGCCTTCCACCGCGCAGGCTCCGACCCCAGAGCACGCCTCATCCCGCGCTTCCGGTCCGAAAGTCATTCGCACTTCGTCACCTGTCGCAACCCCATGTCAGGGTTGTTGACCGGGGGGCCCATCGTTCGGAACATATCCGGAATATCCGTATAAGACAGGCGCGCCATCGCTCAGCGGTACCGCTCGGGATTCGGCAGCAGCTCGTTCATCGCCCCCGAGCGGAATCCCCGCTCGTCGAGTCGCACCTCGGCGAAACCCTCCACCGCCGCGAGCACGCCCGGCCGCCCGGCCACCGCCGCCACGGCATCCGCGTCGATCTCGACCTTCGCGGCGTCGCCGCCCAGGTCCCGCACCCGCAGGTTCCGCACCGGAATCCCGGCCCCTTTGAGCGCGCCGCGCAGGGCCTGCTCGGCCGCGGCGACCCGTTCGAGACCGGCCGACGTCACCTCCACGCCGAAGGCGATGCGGCTCGCCAGGCACGCGGCCGCTGGTTTGTCCCAAGTGGCCAGTCCCCAGGCGTGCGAAGCGGCGCGGATCTCGTCCTTGGTGAGCCCGGCGTCGGCCAGCGGCGTGAGCGCCCCCGCGTCGGCGGCGGCGCGGATGCCAGGCCGGAACCCGGCCACGATGTCGTCGGCGTTCGTGCCGGTGGCGACCGCGGCGATGCCGCGGTCCGCGGCGAGCGGGCCGACGACGCTCATCAGCTCGGTCTTGCAGAAGAAGCAGCGGTCCCCCGCGTTGGCGCGGTAGCCCTCGCGCGAGAGCTCGTCGGTGGCGGGCGCGTGGTGCACCACGCCGAGGTTCGTCGCGAACTCGCGTGCGCGGTCGAGTTCGCTGCGCGGCAACGAAGGTGAGACGGCGGTGGCCGCCTCGACGCGCTCGGGCCCGAGCGCGCGGACGGCGGCGGCGAGCAGAAACGCGGAATCGGCCCCGCCGGAGAAGGCCACCATGAGCGAGGGAAGCGAGGCGAGCCGGTTAAGCAGCGCATCGACGCGGTCCACGGGAGCACCGGCGTGGCCTGGCGAATCGACCCAAGCGCCGTCGGCACTCGCCCGGGGGTCACGGGCGCCGGCTCGATCGTCGCGGATGTCGATCGGCTGGTCCGGCGCGCTCGCGCGGTCGGGCGAATCGGCCGTTTGCTCGGTCGCCTTGTCGGTCGCCTGGGGAGTCGCCTGAGCCTGGGAGGTCACCTCACAGAGCCTATCCCGGCACCGGCGCTCGACCGATTTCGCGGGATATTTCGGATATGTTCCGAATGATGGGCCCCCGTCAACAACCCTGACGCAAGGGTCCGACAAGTCCGGGCAGGTGAGTGTGCCTCGTTATTCGAGGTCTCGGCTATTCCAGCTCGCCGGGTTGTTGGCGGTCTCGGCACCTGAAGGTCGCCGGGTTGTTCGAGGGCTCGTCTATTCGAGGTCGCCAGCGACGGCGCGGAGCATTTCTGCGATCTTCGCGCCGGTCTTGCGGTCCGGGCGGCGGCCGCGCGACAGCGGCGGCATGACCTGCTGTTCGAGGACGCCGATCAGGTCCTGCAGCAGGCTGTTGAGCTCCTCGGGCGTCCGCTTCGACGAATCGGCCACGAGCGCGGGCCCGGTCTGCGGCGCGGCGATCACGTGGAGGCCCATCGCCTGGACCCCGCGACGGGTGTCGATGATGCTGTACTCGACCTTCGTGCCCTTGGCGAGTTCTTCGACATCCTCGGGGAGCGCGTCGCGGTGCACGAAGACGTCCTTGCCGCCGTCGTCACGGGAGACGAATCCGAACCCCTTCTCGGCGTCGAACCATTTCACTCGACCGCTTGGCACCGCTGAACCTCGAACTTCTCGACTCGTGGGAACTGGATAGTCCGTCAAGCCTAGCGTGACACGGCCCAGGCGGCCCGAACCGGCCGGGTGACCACTCCGCCACCCAAGGCTACGACGCGCTCCCTAAGGGACCGGGATCGTGAGCTTCGGGACGAGGCCCAGCTCGGCCGCGCCGCCCAGGAGCCGTTCCACCGCCGAGCGGCCCTCGTCGCCGAGGTCGCGCGAGAACTCGTTCACGTACAGCTCGATGTGCTTGCGGCAGACGTCCTCCGACATCTCCTGCGCGTGCTCGGCCACGTAGCCGCGGCTCGCCTCCGGGTGCGCCCACGCGTAATCGAGCGAAGCGCGGATCGCCTCCGTGATCGCCGCAGTGTCCAAATGGGACTTCGCGACGATCGCGCCGAGCGGGATCGGGGCGCCGGTGCTCGACTCCCACCACTCGCCCAGGTCGACCAGGCAGTCGAGGCCGTACTCGCCGTAGGTGAACCGGGCCTCGTGAATGACCAGGCCCGCGTCGAACCGCCCCGACTTGACGGCGGGCATGATCTGGTCGAACGGCACGACCTCCCAGGTCACGTCTGGTCCACCGAGGTCGCGCAGCCACAGGTTGAACAGCAGGAAAGCGGTGCTGCGGTCCGAAGGGACCGCCACGTGCTTCCCGGCCAGGGTCTCCACGCCGCCGCGGGTGAGGACGAGCGGCCCGCACCCGCGCCCGAGTGCGCCGCCCGCGGGCAGCAGCCGCCACTCCTCGCCCAGGTGCGGCAGGGCCGCGTACGAGACCTTCGCGACGTCGAACTCGCCTCGCGCGCAAGCGGTGTTGGTGACGTCGATGTCGGCGAACGTCAGCCGCGTGGCCGGGGCGCCGTCGATGAGGCCCGAGGTCCACGCGTGGTAGATGAAGGTGTCGTTCGGGCAGGGCGAATGCGCCAGGTGCAGGGTTTCCACGGCCTCACACCTCCCGGAGCGCGGTCGTCAGCGACTTCAGGGCCGAGCCCCAGTCCCAGTGCTCGACGTCGCGGTCGCCGATGAAGTTGGAGACGGTGCGGATCTCGGCGAACGGCAGGCCCGCCTGCTGCGCGGCCGTCGCCACGCCGAAGCCCTCCATGGCCTCCCCGATCGCCTCGGGGTAGCGGTGGGCGAGGTTCGCGGCCAGGCCGTCGGACCCGGTGATCGAGGAGAGCGTGAGGATCTCGCCGCGCACACCCTCGACCGCGACCGTGAGCACGGTGTTGCAGCCGATCCGGTTGGTCCCGAAGCCGATCTCGTCGATCGGCTGGAAGCGCCAGGGCAGCGCGACGCCGAGCTCGGCCGCGACCGAGTCAGTGGCGATGAGCACGTCCCCGATCTTGGCCCGACCCTCGAACGCCCCGCAGATCCCCGCGTTGATGACCACGTCGTAGGCGCGGCCCATCTGGCTGTTCTCGGCGATGGTCCGGGCGGTCGCCGCCGCGGCGGCCGCGGGACCGACCCCGCAGACGAGGACGTCCAGCTCATGGCGGAGGGAGCGCCCGGCCTCGACGGCCTGAGCCTCCTCGACGACCGCGCACACGACGAGTATTCGCATGGGCTCAAAGCTACCGGGTGCCCGAGGGGTGTGGCGCATTCCGCTCCGCCCCTGGTGCACCGACCGGCGGGTCCGGTCGCGAGCTGACCTATGCTTGAAGGCGTGCCTGACAGCTCTACCGCAACCGCCAAGTCCCGGATCCGCAAGCCGCGCCTGGACAAGGTCCTCGCCGATGCCTTTGACCAGGCCCGCGAGGCCGCCGAAGATGCCGGCGACGGGATCGGCGAGCACCTGAACGTCGAGGCCGAGACCGACCGCGTCGTCACCCACTACTTCGAGTGCACCCTGCCGGGCTACCGCGGCTGGCGCTGGGCCGTCGTGCTCACCCGCGCTCCGCGCGCCAAAGCGGCCACTGTGTCCGAGACCGCGCTGCTGCCCGGACCCGACGCTCTGCGCGCCCCCGCCTGGGTGCCGTGGGCCGACCGGCTCCAGGGCGGCGAGGTCGGCACCGGCGAGATCCTCCCCACCGAGGACGACGACGACCGCCTCATGCCCGCCTACCAGCTTTCGGACGACGAGGCCGTCGAGGACCTCACCTTCGAGCTCGGGCTCGGGCGCGAACGCGTGATGAACCGCGAGGGTCGCGCCGAGACCGCGCAGCGCTGGTACGACGGCGACCGCGGTCCGACCGCGCCGATCGCCGAGGCCGCTCCCGCGTCCGCGCGGTGCGGGACCTGCGGTTTCTTCCTGCCGCTGGCAGGCTCGATGCGTCTCGCGTTCGGGGCCTGCGCGAACCTGTACTCCTCAGAGGACGCCCGGGTGGTCTCCGCCGACCACGGCTGCGGCGCGCACTCCCAGATCAGCGAATTCGTGGACACCACCCCGCAGGGCGTGGAGAAGTCCGAGATCGTCTACGACGACGAAGGCTCCGAACTGCTCTAAAAACCCGAGCGGCATCCGGCCCGACACAGAATGTCGGACCCCTGTGCAAGGGTTATTGAACCGGGGGCCCAGCGTTTCCGAACCCGCTTCGCGCTGCCCTCGCGGCGCTGGCGCCGGTCAGGTTCGGTCTCGCTCCGCTCGACCGCTGCGCCTCATGCTTGGTCTCGCTCCGCTCGACCGAAGTGCTTCTTGTCGGCCACCGCCATCGCGGCGGTGCCGACGAGGCCGAGGATCACGCCCGTCAGGGCGCAGGTCGCCCACCATTCCCGGCCCGAGTCCGCCAGCTCCTCGCGGAAGAGTTGCGTCAGCACCAGCGCGATCGTCCACAAGAGAGTCCCGGCGGCGGCGATCGGAGTCATCCGCAGCTGCACCGATTCCGGCGCCGGCAGTTCTGGAGACCGCTTCACGCGCTGGTAGGCCTCGCGCGGGGTCGCCGACGAGCCGGACGCGGCCGGGGGCTGGGAAGTTCCGTCGGTGGACACGCTGCCAATGTACGCTGCGGCAGGCCCCGCGACAATCGGTCACGTTGACATGAAGACATGTTGCGTCACCGGCAAGGGGGATAAGGGGAGCCGTTCGTCCATTCCTTTACGGGTGATCCGTTATCGGCACCCCGCCGGTTGTGGTCCGCCGGTAGGGTTGGGCGTACGCTCGGATGAGCTGGCGATGCGGCGCTGACAGAAGACACGCGAGGGGTGGAAAGGCATGAGGCCGGTACGGTTCGTAGCCCTCTCAGAGGACGGTCATGCGCTGGTGCTCGCCGACGAACTCGGGAGGCTTCTCGCGCTGCCGCTCGACGAACGTGTCGCCGCCGTGGTCGACGTCCCCGAGAGCGGCATGGCCCTGCGGGCCAAAGCCGAAGGCGCGCAAGGCAAGCCCGAAGCGCCTCGCCGCCCCGTGCCGCAGCGTCCCCCCGCCGTCAACCTCTCCCCCCGCGACATCCAGACCCGCATCCGCTCCGGGGAGAGCGCCGAGGACATCGCCGCCTCCGCCCAGGTCGCGGTCGACCGCGTCCTGCGCTACGCCGGACCGGTCCTCCAAGAGCGCGCGATGCTCGCCCAGGCCGCCCGCCGCTCGCGGCTGGCGACCTCGGAGCGCGGCGAGCGCATGTCCAATGTGGTCGACGTGAAACTCGGAACGCACGGGGTCGACCCCGAGGCGGTCTCGTGGGACGCCTGGCGCACCGAGGACGGCTCGTGGCTCGTGCAGGCCTCGTGGTCCTCGGGCAAGACGACCGCGCGGGCGCGCTGGAAGCTCGACCGGGCCCGCCAGACGGTGACGCCGGACGACGAGATGGCGCAGTTCCTCTCGACGCCGCTGCCGCAGCAGGTGCCCGGGCACAAGGAGACGGTCTCCGATCTCGGTGTGCGTTCCGGTGACCCGGTGCGGCCCTCGCGCGACCCGATGCACGGCCTGCGCGACCAGGACGACCTGTCCCGGCCCGACCCGCTGCGGCGCGACCGCCTGCGGGAGGTCCTCGAGCGTCCGCTCGACGACGGGCAGGGCCGCGGGAAGCGGACCGGTCAGCTGGGCCTGCCGGGTACGTCCTCGCCGGAGCAGCGCGAGACCCCCGAGGTCCCGTCGCTCGCGGTGCTGCGACCGGGCAAGCGCTCGGTGGCCGACGACGACATGAACACGCTGCCGCTCGCGGCGGCCGGGTCGAAGCCGCGCAACCAGCTCCCGGGCTGGGACGACGTGTTGTTCGGGACCGCCGACAAGAAGTAGCGGCGCACAGTGTTTTGACGGCGGGGCGGACCTTCGGGTCCGCCCCGTTTTCGCTGTCGTTGGCGATCGAAGTGCGGGGATCGGGGTTTTGAGGGCAGCGCGAAGCGGGCGGCGGATCGCTGGGCCCCCGGTCTCGGCGAAGCTTGGGAGCCGTCAATTGGCGCAGAAAAAACCGTGACACAGGGGTCCGACAGTTCTTTGGGAGGCTTCGGTCATAGTTACTGGCTAGCCGACCGGTAAGTAAATAGTATTGAATGCAATGTCCCCGGTCATCATCAGTCAGCTGCGCCGCACGTTCCGTGCCCTCGCCTATCCCGGCTTCCGCGTGTACGCGGCTGGGCAGCTCGTCGGCACCCTCGCCTTCTGGCTCCAGACCACCGCCGTCAGCTGGCTCGTGCTCGAGCTCTCCGGCAACTCCGGCACCGCCCTCGGCTGGACCCTCGCCCTCCAGTTCGGCCCCTACCTCTTCTTCGGCCTCCAGGGCGGCAAGATCGCCGACAGCTTCGACAAGCGCCGCATCCTCCTCCTGTGCTCCCTCGGCTCGGCCACCGTGACCGCCGGGCTCGGCGCCGTCGTCCTCACCGGGCACATCGAGCTGTGGATGGTCTTCCTCGGCATGTTCGCCTTCGGCTCGGTCTCCGTCATCGAAGGCCCCGCCCGCCAGGCCTTCTACTCCGAACTGGTCGACACCGAGGCTCTCCCCAACGCCGTCAGCCTCGGCAGCGCCATCTTCAACACCAGCCGCATCGCCGGCCCCGCGCTCGCGGGCGTGCTCATCGCCCTCACCTCCACCGGCGCCGTCATCGTCACCTGCGCCGCGATCTTCCTCGGCCCGGCCCTGTCCTGCGCGGTCCTCCTGCGCCGCCCCCTGGCCAACCCGATCCGCCGCACCGCCGGCGCCACCGGCATCCGCGACGCCCTGCGCTACACGGCCGCCCGCCCCGACCTCATCGCCGTCCTCGTCGTCGCGCTCCTCGTCTCGGGCTTCACCCTCAACTTCGCCCTGACGCTCTCCATGCTCGCCCGCACCGAGTTCGACACCGGCGCCGACAGCTACGGCCTGCTCCTGACCGCCCTCGCGGTCGGCGCGCTCGCCGGGGCCCTCGTCTCCGGGCGCCGCTCGGGACGCCCCAGCCTGACGACGATGCTCGTCTCCGCCTTCGCACTCGGCGTCGGCACCACCCTGGTCGGCTTCGCCCCCGGCCTGTGGTCGGCCATGGCCCTCCTCGTGCCCACCGGCTTCGCGATGATCTACTACGCCCAGGCCGCCAACCAGCGCATCCAGCTGGGCGTGCGCGCCGACTTCCGCGGCCGCGTCCTCAGCCTCTACATGCTCGTCTTCCTCGGCTCGACCGCGGTCTTCGCGCCGATGGTCGGCTCGTTCATGGAGTTCATGGGCGCCCGCTCGGGCCTGTGGCTCGGCGGCCTCGTCGCCATCGCCACGCCCGCCGCCCTGTACCTCGCCAAGCGCTCGCAGGTCCGCCGCCGCGCCGTCGCCCTCACCGGCAAGGCCATGCCCTAGCGGACCCGCCGACCGCTCGAAAACCGGTCCCGAACCGAGTCACTCCTAAAACATTGATTCCCACTGGTTGAATCCTGCCCACCGCAGGAAACCCACGGGTTGTCCGAGTCCTCCTGAACTGCCGTGAACCTCCTGGGCCTCCATTGCCACGGCAGTCAACTCGAGTGTTACTTGCAGGAAATTACCGTCCCGTCCTGTGGGATTTCACTGAATGAACTCCTCAGGTTGCTGCGAGGATAGGTCACATCGTGACAGCCCCCGACCACGCCGCGACGACACACCACTCGCCGCGGACGCGTGTCACTCTCCCCGAGTAGAGCCCCTGGAGGGAATCCAGTGAGTGCCTCCGCCACCGCAGTCCAGCAGGTCGCACCCCAGGTGCGGACCGAGCGCCTCTTCGTCGCGCTCCCGCTCCCCGACAACGCAGTAGCAGATCTCGCCGAAGTCGTCTCCGACCTCAACATCGCCCGCCGCGGCGTCCCCAGCCGCCCCGGCGCGACGGGACGCAGGCCCTCCTCCGTGCGGCTCGTCCGCTCCGAGAACTGGCACCTGACCCTCGCCTTCCTCGGCGAGGTCCCCGTCGACCGCTGCGCCGACACCGCCGCGGCCATCGCCGCCGCGGCCAGTGAGGCCGGACCCATGCGCCTGTGCGTCTCCGGCGGCGGCCGGTTCGGACGCGGGCGCTACTCCGTGGTCTACGCCGGACTCGACGGCGACGTCGCCGCCCTGGTCGACTTCGTCCACGGCATCCGCGCCGGACTCATCGCGGGCGGACTGCCCGTCGACCAGAAGCAGTACCGGCCCCACGTGACCCTCGCGCGCCCCGGCGACCGCGTCACCAACCAGCAGGCCGCCCAGGACCTCCTGACCCTGCGCCGCTACTACGGGCCCAGCTGGACCGCCAGCGAAGTCGTGCTCTACAAGTCCGACTTCGGCAAAGGCCCCGTCGGCGTCCAGCCCGACTACTCCCCGGTCGCCTCGGCCCCGCTCGGCGGCGCCTAGAACCCGCGAACGGGCCCGTTGCCGCCAACCCTGACCCGCAGGGCGGGTCCGGAAGAGCGGTAAACCGGCCTCAAGGGAGAAACCCGCTCGCGATCTGTCCGAAAGCCCGGATCGCGACCCCGGTGCCCGGTAGAAAGAGGGCATGTCCCACAACGCCTCCGGCACCGGCCGACGCCGCACCGACGCCGCCTCGGCGACCCCCCGCGAACACCGGACCCACCCCGGGCGCCCGCTCGCCCGCGTCTTCCTGCGCGCCGCCGGTCTCACCGCCCTCATCTGCTGGGCGGTCCTCCTCGTCTGGGCCTCCTTCGGCACCGGCGCGAGCACCGGATCCTCCGGCGTCTACATGATCATCGGCACCGTCGCCTCGGTCCTCATGGTCGCCGTCGTCGTCGCCACCGCCGCCACCCACTCCGGCGTGCGCACCATCATCGGCGCGCTCCTCGCCGCGGTCTTCGCCGCGTTCGCCGGATGGGCCGTCTACTCCTCCATGCCCGAGGCCGGGCCCGGCCAGTTCATCACCCACCGCGCCGGCGTCGCCGCCCTCGCCTACGGCTTCGGCGTCATCGGCGGCGGCCTCCTCGCCCTCTCCGAATTCGTCGTCGAAGGCTACGCGGGCGGGCGCGCCCCCGCCCCGAAGCAGCTGCGACGCAAGGTCGGCGTGCTCGCCGCCGCGATCGTCGTCATGGTCGCCGCCGCCCTCGCCCCCGCGATGTCGCGCTGGGCCGAACTCGCCAACCAGGACGTGCGCGTGTCCGACGCCGCCACCGAAGCCGGACTCGACGGCCTCGTCGCCCTCGCCGGCGTCGAGCGCTTCACCGACACGCCCTACGGCCTCCTGCGCACCGACCACCCCGCCGACCCCACCCCGCAGGCCGTCACCATGCTCGACCCGGCCACCGGCGCCGCCGTCTGGTACCACCGCCGGTGGAACTGGCTCGCCTCCCAGCCGCCCGTCCTCTCCCACGCCCAGGACCTCGTCGCCCTGTCCGGCCCCCGCGCCGACAACCCTGAGGACTTCCAGACCCGCGTCCTCCACGCCCGCGACGGCCAGGAGGTCGCCACCACCGGATTCGACGGCGCCCCCGGCGTCCTGCTCGCCCTCGCCGAGGACCGCCTGCTCTACGCCGAGGACGGCAGCGCGGTCTTCCACGTCTACGACTTCGGCGGGAACCTCCTGTGGGACGCCGAGATGCCCCCCGGCTGCGAGGGCACCGCCGCGCAGATCGCCGGATCGCGCGCCCTCATGCTCGCCGACTGCGTGCCCGCCCCCGACCGGCCCGTAGCCCGCGACTACGTGCTCGCGTTCGACCTCGAAGACGGGGCCGCCGCCTGGGAGAAGGAGCTCGACGTGCGCGCCGAGGTCGTCCCCGACTCCTTCCTCGTCACCGAGGACGCCGTGGTCCTCGACAGCCGCATCGAGCACCGCGTCACCGACGGGCCCTTCTCCGCGCGCCGCTTCGAGCACAAGCTCATCGCGTTCGCCGCCGCCGACGGGGCCGAGCGCTGGCACGTGAGCGACCAGACCTTCGGGTCCACGAACTCCTCGGCCTGCGGCGGGACGCTGCACCTGTCGCAGCCCACGGCCGAGCCCGCCGCCGGGGTCGCCGCCGCCGGTGAGGCGAGGCCGCAGGCCCCGGCCAGCGCGCGCCGCACCGTCCAGATCATCGAGTGCTACTCCGCGCGGGACCGCGAGGGCTCCTGGCTGGGCGTCATGTCCTATGACGCGGAGACGGGCGAGCGCCTGCACCGCGAGGCGGTCCGCCTGGGCTACACGCCGCTCGACCCGGAGGTCGCGCGCGGTTGGGGCACGGTCCTTCCTGACAACCGGGCGCTGCTGGCCGCCGACCTCTCGCTCGACCCGACGCGGCCGGACTGCCGCCTCTACCAGGTCGAGGGGGACGAGGCCGAGCGCGTGGAGTTCCCGCTGACGCGGTCGGACGGGGCCCAGATCCCCGCGGACTGGTGCCATGAGGCGCAGTTGAGCGCGGTGGGCACGGGCGGTGCGATCAGCTATGTGAACGAGGAGGGCACCCGCGGCATCGCGGTGGTCTCCTGAAGCGGGACCGGTGCGGGGGCTGCGGCGGTCCGGCCCCGTTCCGGACCTCTTGCGTCCGGTGTCCGGTAACGCTCGGTGTCCGGGCGGTGAACGGATCCGGAACCCGCGAATGATCAAACGGTGTGATCGTTGACCCTGACTCTGATCATGAGTGATGCGCGAAACTGCGGTAGGGTTTCTCGCATGTGTGGAATCGTTGGATACGTCGGGCGCCGCAGCGCCGTCGACGTCGTGCTCGACGGCCTTCGCCGTCTCGAATACCGCGGGTACGACTCCGCGGGCGTCGCCCTCGTCCACGGCGGCGGGCTCGAACTCGACAAGCGGGCCGGGAAGCTCGCGAACCTCGAAGCGGTCCTCGCCGACCACCCGCTCCCGGAGTCCTCCTGCGGCATCGGGCACACGCGCTGGGCGACCCACGGGATCCCCTCCGACCGGAACGCGCACCCGCACGTGTCCGCGGACGGGCGCATCGCCTTGATCCACAACGGGATCATCGAGAACTTCGGGCAGTTGCGGGCCGAACTCGAATCGGACGGGATCGACTTCGGCTCCGACACGGACACCGAGGTCGCGGCGCACCTGCTCGGCCGCGAGTACGCGGTGGACGGCGACCTGACCGAGGCGATGACCCGCGTCTGCTCGCGATTGCAGGGGGCGTTCACGCTCCTGGCCGTGGCCGCGGACGACCCCGACACGGTGGTCGGCGCGCGCCGCAACTCCCCGCTCGTGGTGGGCCTGGGCGAGGACGAGTACTTCCTCGCCTCGGACGTGGCGGCGTTCATCGCGTTCACGACCGACGCGATCGAGCTGGGCCAGGACCAGATCGTCACCATCAACCGCGGCAGCGGCATCACCATCCGCGGCTTCGACGGGGCCGTCTCCGAGGGCAAGCCGTTCAAAGTGGACTGGGACATCGCGGCCGCCGAGAAGGGCGGCTTCGACACCTTCATGCGCAAGGAGATCCACGAGCAGCCCGCCGCGGTGGCCGACACGCTGCGCGGTCGCATCGACGAGTCCGGGCAGATCGTCCTCGACGAGGTCCGCATGTCCGATCAGGACTTCCGCGACATCGACAAGGTCTTCATCATCGCCTGCGGCACTTCGTACCACGCCGGGCTCGTGACGAAGTACGCGATCGAGCACTGGACGCGCATCCCCTGCGAGGTCGAGCTCGCGAGCGAGTTCCGCTACCGGGACCCGGTACTCGACCGCTCCACATTGGTCATCGCGATCTCGCAGTCGGGCGAGACCATGGACACGCTCATGGCGGTGCGCCACGCGAAGGACCAGAAGGCCCGCGTCCTGTCGATCTCCAACACCGTGGGGTCGACGATCCCGCGCGAGTCCGACGCGGTGCTCTACACGCGGGCCGGGATCGAGGTCGCCGTCGCGTCCACGAAGGCGTTCCTCACCCAGCTGGCCGCGTGCTACCTGGTGGGGCTGCACCTCGCGCAGGTGCGGGGCATCAAGTACGCCGACGAGGTGTCGGCGGTGCTCGACGAGCTCGTGGCCGCGCCGGGCAAGATCGCGAAGGTCATCGAGAACCTCGACCCGGTGCGCCAGATGGCGCGCGACTGCGCCACGGCCGACCGGGTCCTGTTCATCGGCCGCCACGTCGGCTACCCGGTGGCCCTCGAGGGCGCGCTGAAGCTCAAGGAGCTCGCGTACATGCACGCCGAGGGGTTCGCGGCCGGGGAGCTCAAGCACGGCCCGATCTCGCTCATCGAGACCGGGACGCCCGTGATCGCGATCGTGCCGAGCCCGCGCGGGCGCTCGCTCCTGCACGACAAGATGATCTCCAACATCCAGGAGGTCAAGGCGCGCGGCGCGAAGGTCATCGCGGTGTGCGAGGAGGGCGACCGGATCACGGCCGCCCACGCCGACCTGATCATCGAGACGCCCGCGTCGCCGACCCTGCTGTCGCCCTTGCTGACCGCCGTCCCGCTGCAGGAGTTCGCGGCCGAGCTGGCCACGGTCCTGGGCAAGGACATCGACCAGCCGCGGAACCTCGCGAAGTCGGTCACGGTCGAATAGCCCTGTCGAATAGCCTTACAGCTCAACCGAACGCCTGATTTTTTACCAACCGAACGGCCGATACGGGCGGTGTCGCGAATTCGCGTCAGAACACGCGAGACGCCCGGTCGGCCGTTTCGGTTGCCCCGAAAACCCGCAATTTCGGCTACGCCGCCAGATTTCCCTTCAGCGTTGTTGAAACCCCCGCATATGCTCGCGCCATGAAGACTCGCACCCTCATCTCCGGCGCCGTGGCGGTCACCGCCGCAGGCGCGATCACGGTTGCTGGAACCCTTGTGGCCCAAGCGCAGGAGACCGGCTCGGCCGCCCTCGGCGAGGCCATCGAGACGATCCTCGCCGACAACCGCATCGTCGACTCCCAGGCGGGCGTCCTCGTCCGGGACGCCGCCACCGGTGAGGTCCTCTACGACCACAACGGGAACCAGCGCGCCATCCCCGCCTCGAACAACAAGATCGCCACGGCCGCAGCCGCCCTGGAGATCCTCGGCGAGGACCACACCTTCACCACCGACGTCCTCGGCGACCGGCCCGTGGACGGCGTCGTCTCCGGCGACCTGTACCTGCGCGGCTCGGGCGACGCCTCGATGCTCCAGGCGGACTACGACCAGTTGGCCGCCGACCTCGCCGCCGCCGGTGTCTCCACTGTGGATGGCGACCTGGTCGCCGACGACACCGCGTTCGACCATGAGCGCCACGGCGAGGAGTGGGCCTGGGGCGACCTCCAGTACTCCTACGGGGCCGAGATCTCCGCGCTCACCGTCGGCTCCGGGACGGAGCACCTCGGCGGGACCGTGCGCATCTACGTCGACCCCGGCGCCGCCGAAGGCGAGGACCTGCAGATCACGACCGTCCCCGAGACCGACTACTTCACGATCGTCAACGAGGCCACCACCGGCGCCCCCGGCTCCGGCGACGAGATCTCGATCCTCCGCGACGAGCACGCCAACACCGTCCGGATCACCGGCACCCTCGGCACCGACGCGGACCAGACCTACGGCACCCGCGCGGTCATCAACCCCACCGGCCTCGTCGCCGACGTCTTCGCCGACGCCCTGGCCGACAACGGGATCGACCTCACGGGCGACATCCGCCTCGGCGAGACCGCCCCGCAGGGCGGCGAGACCCTCGCCTCCCACGCCTCGGCGCCCCTGTCCGAGCTGGCCACCGAACTGCTCAAGCGCTCCAACAACTCCTACGCCGAATCGTTCTTCAAGGCCGTGGGCGCCGCTACGGCCGACCAGGGCACCTTCACCACCGGCCAGGAGGCCGTCTACGCGACCCTCGCCGAATACGGCGTGGACACCGAGCCGATCCGCCAGGTCGACGGCTCCGGCAGCTCCCGCTTCGACGAGACCACCCCCGAGACGCTCACCGACCTGTTCATCGCCGCGAAGGGCGCGTCCTGGGCCGACACCTGGTACGACGCCCTCCCGATCGCGTGCGAGTCCGACCCGATGGTCGGCGGCACCCTCGCCAGCCGCATGTGCGGCACCCCGGCCGCCGGCAATGTGCACGCCAAGACCGGCACCATCACCTCGGTGTCGGCCCTGTCCGGCTACGTGACCGACGCCGACGGGCGCGACCTGGTCTTCAGCATCATGCTCAACGACCACCTCGCCGACTCCGTCAAGGACGTCGAGGACCAGATCGCCGCCGCCATCGCCGGACACAGCGAGAACGCCACCGCGGACGAGATCGCCACATTCGGGAACGTCGAAGAACTCGCCGAGACCGGCACGACCGTCCCCGGCGACAGGGAATGCACCTGGTACGAGCCCGTCCCGGCCTGCTGACCTATTGAGCGACAACTGAACACGTGAACAGCAGGGCCCGGGCTTCCCAGCCCGGGCCCGCTCCACTCCCGACCCATCGAGCGCGGGCCGCGCCCGACACTTCGTGCGCTATCCGTGCAAGGACCGTGAAATTCGCGCTTATGATCGCGTCGTGAGAAAACGAACCCTTATCTCGAGCGCCGTCGCGGTCACCGCGGTCGGCGCGATCACCCTCGCGGGCACCATGGTCGCCCAAGCGCAGGAGACCGGCGACGCGGCGCTCGCCGCCGCCATCGACGCGATCCTGACCGACAAGCGCCTCACCGACTCCCAAGTGGGCGTGGTCGTCGCGGACGCCGAGACCGGCGAGGTCGTCTACGACCGCAACGGCGCCAAGCGGGCCATCCCCGGCTCCAACGACAAGCTCCTCACCACCGCGGCCGCGCTCGAGCAGCTCGGCGGCGACTTCACCTACGGCACCGAGGTCCTCGGCGACCGCCCGACCGACGGCGTCGTCTCCGGCGACCTGTACCTGCGCGGCACCGGCGACCCCACGGTCCTGGAAGCCGACTACGACCAGCTGGCCGCCGACCTCGCCGCCGCCGGCGTCTCCACCGTCGACGGCGACCTCGTCGCCGACGACACCGCGTTCGACGCCGTCCGCTCCGGCACCGAATGGGGCTGGGCCGACCTCCAGTTCACCTACGCCGCCGAGGTGACCGCGCTCAACATCGCCTCCGGCGACGACTACCAGGCCGGATCCGTCCGCGTGTTCGTCAAGCCCGGCGCCGCCGCGGGCGACCCCGCCCAGATCACCACGGTCCCCGAGACCGACTACGTCGAGATCGTCAACACCGCGACCACCGGCACCACCACCAGCGTCTCCATCGACCGCGCCCCCCACGACAACGTGATCCGCGTCAGCGGCACCGTCGCCAAGGGCGGCAGCGGCACCTACGCCACCCGCTCGGTCATCGAACCGACCCAGCTCGTCGCCGACGTCTTCGCCGACTCCCTCGCCGACGCCGGGATCACCCTCACCGGCGACCTCCGCTTCGGCGAGACCACCCCGCAGGGCGGCGAAGTCCTCGCGTCCCACACCTCGGCGCCCCTGTCCGAGCTCACCGTGGACATCCTCAAGCCCTCCAACGCCTCCATGGCCGAGGCACTGTTCAAGACCCTCGGCTACGAGGCCAGCGGCAAGGGCACCTTCGCCAGCGGCAAGGCCGCCGTCTACGCCGCCCTCACGCCCTACGGCGTGGACAACGGCCCCATCCGGGTCGCCGACGGCTCCGGCATCTCCCGCCACAACCTGCTCACCGCCGGGATGCTCACCGACCTCCTCACCGGCGTGCGGGACGCGGCCTGGTTCGACACCTGGTACGACGCCCTGCCGATCGCATGCAAGGACGGCACCCTCGCCAGCCGCATGTGCAGCACCCCGGCCGCCGACAACGTCCGCGCCAAGACCGGCTCGATGACCAGCGTCTCGGCCCTGTCCGGCTACGTGACCGACGCCGACGGGCGCGAACTGGTCTTCAGCATCCTCACCAACGACTACCTGTACTCCACGGTCAAGGACATCGAGGACAAGATCGCCGCCGCCATCGCCGGATACAGCGCCTCCTCCACAGCGGACGAGATCACCTCGTTCGCCAACGTCGAGGACATCGAGATGCCCGCCGAGGACCCGAACGACAACCTCGAATGCAGCTGGGTCGAACCGGCAGTCTGCTAACGCATCGAGCACCGACTGAAAACGCAATGGGGCCCGGCCGCTGTGCGGCCGGGCCTTCCGCATACCGACGCACACGCGCCGAGGCCCACGCCCGCGACCTGATTCCCCGCACCCGTTGATGCCACCGGATCCGCACGGCGCGTTCGCGAACGCCCGCAACAGTCCCTCACAAACCGTCACTCGCGGCGGTGAACCGTCCGATGCGGGGGCACAGCGCCCGATCCCGTGGCACTCTTGACAGGTGATCGTCGCCGTGGGCATAGACGTAGTGGCAGTGGACCGGTTCGAGCGCGTGCTCGAACGCACCCCCCATGTCGCCGACAAACTCTTCACCGAAGCCGAGCGCCTCGCCCCCGACGGGCGCGCCCGCCGCACCGAGTCGCTCGCAGCCCGCTTCGCCGCCAAGGAAGCCGTCGCCAAAGCCCTCGGCGCGCCCGGCGGCATGCACTGGGCCGACTGCGAAGTCCTCTCCCTCCCGGACGGTCGCCCCTCCCTCTCCATCACCGGAACGGTGGCCGCGGCCGCCGCACAGCGTGGCGTCTCCCGTTGGCACGTGTCGCTGTCGCATGATGGCGGTATCGCGACAGCGGTGGTGATCGCCGAAACGGCGTAGCGGCCCACGCGGCCGGAGAGGGACAGCCATGAACGGTGCCTGGTCAGCAGCGGCGGTACGTCGCGCTGAAGCCCAACTCATGTCCCAGCTCCCGCCAGGGACCCTCATGCAGCGCGCCGCAGCCGGCCTCGCCGCCGAATGCGCGCGGCTCCTCCGCGAACGAGCGCCCGGCCGCCGCGGCGGCGTCTACGGCTCCACCGTCACCGTCCTGGCAGGACCCGGCGACAACGGCGGCGACGCCCTGTACGCCGCCGCCCGCCTCGCCCGGCGCGGCGCCCGCGTCTTCGCCGTCCCCGTCATGGGCGACCGCGTCCACCCGCTCGCCGCCGCCGCACTCACCCGCGCCGGAGGCCGCCTCGTCGCCCAGCCGCCCGCCCACTGCGACCTGCTGCTCGACGGCGTCCTCGGCATCGGCGGCCGGCCCGGACTGCCCGGCCGCGCCATCGACCAGCTCTCCGCCATCGAGGCCGGGATCATCGTCGCCGTCGACGTGCCCTCCGGAGTGGACGTCGACACCGGCGCCGTCCCGGCCAGCGCCGTCACCGCCGACGTCACGGTCGCCTTCGGCTCGCGCAAGCCCTGCCACGTGCTCGGGCGCGCCGCGCTGCTGACCGGGCGGCTCGTGTTCGTCGACATCGGACTCGCCCCGTACCTGGACCCGCACCCGTCGGTGCGGGTCGCGGACGAGGGCGACATCGCCCGCTGGTGGCACCGCCCCGGGCCCGACGACGACAAGTACACGCGCGGCGTCGTGGGCGTCGCGGCCGGATCGGAGCAGTACCCGGGTGCGGCCGTGCTGGCGACCGCGGGCGCGCTCGCGGGCCCGACGGGCTACGTGCGCTTCGCGGGGTCCGCGACCGAGGCGGTGCGGCGGCGCCACCCGGAGGTCGTGTGCACGCCGACGGTGAAGGAGGCCGGGCGCGTGCAGGCCTGGCTGGCCGGGCCGGGGTTCGGGACCGACGAGGCCGCGCTCGCGGAGCTGCGGGACGTGCTCGTCTCGCCCGCGCCGGTGGTGCTGGACGCGGACGCGCTGACGCTCATCGGGGAGTACCCGTCGGTGCTGAGCCGGCGGGAGGCCCCGGTGGTCTTGACGCCGCACGACCGCGAGTACGAGCGGCTGTACGGTTCGCCGCCGTCCGAGGACCGGGGCGCGGCCGCGGCGGCGCTGGCGAAGCGGTTGAACTGCACGGTGCTGCTCAAGGGGCACCACACGGTGGTCGCTTCGAGCGACGGCGCGGTGTGGGCGAACCCGACCGGGCGCCCGCAGTTGGCGACGGCGGGGTCGGGGGATGTGCTCGCGGGGTTCATGGCCTCGCTGCTGGCCTCGGGAATGGACGGGGTGCGGGCGGCGGTGGCGGCGGCGTTCCTGCACGGCCGCGCCGGAGGGATTGCGGCGCAGGGGCATCGAACGGTGACGGCCTCAGACGTGGCGAAGGCTTTGCCGGGAGCGGTCGGGCAGTTGCTGTCGTCTACCAGTCCTCGCCTGCGCGTTTGATGCGCGAGGGGGCCAGGCCGGTCTCGTCCAGCAGATAAGTCCGCATCGCTTCCAAGCCTGGCGAATACACGTGCAGGCTCACCGCGGGCCGGTCCGAGTCGTTGCGCATCGCGTGCACCGTCCGGTCGTCCACGGCCGCGACCTCGCCCGCACCCAGCGGCGTCTTCTTCAAGCCCGGAAAATCGCCGGGCTTCACCGTGTACTCGGTGAGGCGGCCCGAGACCACCGCGACCGCCGCCGCGGCCGGACGCGCCACGCCGCCGTGGTCGTGCAGCTCGGTCCCCTGCCCCGGCAGCCACGCGAGCAGCCAGGCCTCATGGTCCGGCCCGGCCAGCACCCGGCGGGCCCACCGGCTGCCCTTGGTGAAGCGCGGGCGCAACGTGAGGTTCGCGGCGTAGAAGCCCGCGAGCGCTTCGAGCCGGCCGATGTCGAGAGGGGCGCTGTCGATCGCGCCGTCGAATGTGCGGTCGGGGCGGGTCGCAGCCGCCGTTGCAGCCGTCAATACGGGCGCGTGCGTTGTGAGAGTGCTCATCGAGCGAATGACCTTCGGTGTGTCGGAACGGTTGTCGGACTGGGCGCGCCGAGCGGCGACAAGCGGCTCAGCGCTGGTGACAGCTGCGACAAGGACACGACGAGAAGGTCATGCCCGCCATCCTATCAATTGCCAGAGAACTCACAGGAGCGACACACCAACGGTTGAATGGTCGCTACGCTGCGAATTTGTCACGGCCTGGGTCTTCCGGAGGGATATCCCGCGCGCTAGGCTCATGTTCGGCCTCCCGGCGGCACCCCGCCGCCTCCTATCGGGAGGGCCCGCACTCAGCTGCAAGAGCACCCCGACCTCCCCGGAATCCGAAGGAGCAACCTCCTCGTGAAGCAGTCGTCTGTCCGACGCAAGTGGACGTCCGTCGCCGTCATCGGCGGCCTCATGGTCGCCTCGGTCGGCTCGTCCCCCGCCTGGGCACAGCGGGACACCTCTGAGATCAACGACGAGATCGACGCCGCCGACGAGGACCTCGCCGCGGCAGTAGAGGAGTACAACCAGCTCGCCCAGGACGTCGATGACAACCGCACGCTGATCGACGAGACCCAGTCCTCGCTCGACGCCGCCGAGGTCGAGCTCGACGGGCTGCGCGAACAGCTCGCCGACTACATGAGCGAGACCTATGTGGAGCAGGGCGTCGGCGACGCGGCCATGCTCCTCGACTCGGGCTCCCCCGACGCGTTCGTCGAGCGCCTGGACCGCCTCAACTCGGCGAACCTCTACAACTTCGCCCTCATGGACGAGCTGAACGCGGCGTCCGAGGAGTACACGGCGCAGCTCGATCTCCTCACCGACCTGCAATCGGACCTGGAGGCCGAGGAGGCCGAGCTCGACGCGGCCGCCGACGAGCTCACCGACCGCATGTCGGACCTCGAAGAGGAATGGGCGACCGCCGCGGGCGACGAGGTCCCCGGGTTCGACGAGTACGACCTGCCGTACATGACCGAGGACCAGCTGACCGTCGTCGACTTCGCGCTCAGTCAGCGCGGGGAGCCGTACGTGTGGGGCGCGGGCGGACCGAACTCGTGGGACTGCTCGGGGCTCATCATGGGCGCGTACGCCCAGCTGGGGATCGAGCTGCCGCACAACGCGGCCGCCCAGTACAACTCGACGGGGAGCATCAGCAAGGACGAGCTCCAGCCCGGCGACCTGGTGTTCTACAACAACCTTGCGCACGTGGGCATGTACATCGGCAACGGTTTGATCGTGCACGCCCCGAACTCGACCACCGTAGTGAAGGTCGTGGAACTCGACCACGGCAACGTCTACTACGGCGCGACGACGATCCTGCATTAGCGCAGCGACTTCGACGAGGGCCCCGCGAGCGATCGCGGGGCCCTCGTCCGTTCATGTGTGCAATGCTGAGCGTTTCGGCGGGGCCGCAGGCGAACCGGCGGTTGGGACGCTCGGGAACCGGCGGCGCTCGACGGGTTCCGGGCCGTCAGTGCGGGTCGCAGCGGACCACGAGGATCGCGATGTCGTCCCGCGGGGACTCCGGGGAGAACGCCTCCACGGCCTCCAGCAGGGACGTGGCGACCTGGCGGGCGCTCTTGCCCGCCGCGTCCCGCACCGCGCGCTCGATCCGCTCGTGGCCGAACATGGCGTTGCCGTCGCGGCGCTCGGTCACGCCGTCGGTGAAGAACACCAGGGCGTCCCCGGGCTCCAGCAGGACCTGCACGGGGTTGACCTTCACGTCGGGGAAGAGCCCGACCGCGGTGCCCTCCTTGCCGACCCACGCGGTCGTGCCGTCGGGGTGCAGCAGCAGCGGCTTCTCGTGGCCCGACAGGCACAGCGTCGCCGACAAGGTGCCGGACGGCAGGCGGTCGAGCAGGGCCGAGGCGATGGTCGCGTAGCGCATGTCGCCGGGCTGTTCGAGCAGTGTCGCGTTGAGCAGTTCGATCGCGCGCGGCAGCGGGCGGCCGTCGCGGGCCATGACCCGCAGGACGTCCCGGACCACGCCGGTGACGGCCGCGGCCTGGGCGCCCTTGCCGCACACGTCGCCGATCGCCACCCACAGGCGGTGGTCGGGCAGTTCGGTCGCGTCGTAGAAGTCGCCGCCGACCTCGGTCCCTATGACCGGGCCCGGGCCCGACCCGGGCAGGCGGCGCGCGGTGGCGGGCAGGTACTCGGCCGCGAACGACACCCCTGCGACGTCCGGGAGCGAGCCCGGCATGAGGGCCGCCTGGAGTTCGTGGGCGACCGCTTGGCGCTCGGCGTGGATGCGGGCGTTGTCGAGCGCCAGCGCCGAGCGCTTGGCGAGGTCGGCGACGACCGCGCGCTCCTCGGAGGAGTGGTTGCGTTCGATGTGGCGTCCGACGGTGAGGACGCCGATGGTGGCGCCGCGCGCCGACAGGGGCACGGCGATGCAGTCGAGGCCGCGGGGCACGGGCAGTTCCATGCCGGTCCAGCCGTCGGTGGCGAGGGCGGCCGCGAGGGGCGGGGCGGCGCTCTCCAGCTTGTGGCGCAGGTGCTCGAGTTCGGATTCCTCGACGTGGGTGAGGGCGGCGGCGCGCAGCTCCCCGGCGTCGCCGGTGAGGTGGACGGCGGCCCAGCGGCCGAGCTGGGGGACGATGAGCTGCGGGATGAGGGCGACGGTGAGGTGCTCTTCGAGGGAGTGGGCGAGGAGCTCCCCGGCTTCGGCGAGGTAGGTGAGCCAGCCGGAGCGGCGCTGCTCGTCGGTGCGCATGCGGTCGATCTGGACGGCGAGGGCGATGCGCTCGGCGACGAGTTCGGCCAGGGGCTTCCAGGAGGGGAGCGGTTCGCCGGCGAGGAGGAGCTTCCCGGTGGCGGGGGCGGTGAGCGGGAGGGGGACGGTGAGGGCGATGTTGCCGACGTCGCCGAATTTGGCGAGGATCTGCGTGCCGGCGCCGTCGCCGCCGTCGTATTCGATGGCGCCGCCCGCGGCGGCGGTGGCGTCGTGGCAGCGGGCGAGCAGTTCGGTGACGAGCTGGTCGAGCGGCAGCCGGGACTGGAGGGCGGGGGCGACGGTGAGGAGCGCGGCGAGCTGGCGCAGGTCGGGCAGGGCCGCCTCGGTGACGGGGTCGACCTCGGGGCGGGGTGCGGGCCGCGAGTCGGGGTCGCGGTCGATGCGGAACCAGATGGACTTGCCGGTCACGTCGTGGGTGGTGCCCCAGGAGGTGGCGAAGCGGTCGACCAGGAGGAGGCCGCGGCCGCCTTCGGCGGTGACCTCGGGCATGGCCGCTTCGAGCGGGTCGATGCCGCCTGAGCGGTAGTCGGTCACGGTGACGCGCACGCCGATCGAGTCGGCGGCGACGGTGAGGTTGATGTCGGTGCCGGCGTGCACGACGCCGTTGGTGGCCAGCTCGGTGGTGAGGAGGAGGGTCTCGTCGAGCAGCTCGGTGAGTCCGGCTTCGGCGAGGACGGCGCGGACGGCGGCGCGCGCGGCTGCGGGGGAGCGGTCGTCAGCCGGCAGTCGCAGGCGGCGGGCGGCCCTCTCGGGGTACGTCACGGGCCCCAGTGTATGCCCGGGTCGCCCTGATGCGGTGCACCCGTTCGGGGGCCTTGGTCCGACGTGGAGGCGGGTACAGCGAAGGCCGCCCCGGTCGCTTTCGCGACCGGGGCGGCCCTGGTACCGACTTATGGTCGATCACCTTGCGGCGCTTGCCTGAACAAGTTTCGATCAAGTGATCGGGTGGTGCTGCGTGCTACCAGTTTGCCGCGGTCTTGCGGCGGCGCATGAGGTAGAACACGACGGCGCCGGCGAGGAGCGCGGCGGCGGCCGAGGAGATCAGGATGATCGAGGAGTTGCCGGTGGTCGGCAGTTCCGGCTCGCCGGTCGGGAACTCGGGCAGGACCAGGTCGGCCTGGAAGTAGAACAGCCCGAAGTCGTTGAAGTAGCCGCCGTCTTCGATCTCGGCGGTCTCGACCAGGCTCAGGTTGTTCTCGCCGCCGAGGCTGTAGCCGTCGGCGATCCAGCCGTCGAGCTCTTCGGCGTCGATGTCCCACGCGTAGTAGGCCGCGGCGTCGTCATCGTCGACCTCGTCGATGATGTCGTAGTACAGCGGGCTCTCGTCGCTCAGGCCGTAGGTCTTGCCGACCTCGGGCGCGAACTCGACGAGGCAGGTGACGCCCCACTCCTCGGTGACGCAGTTGTCGTAGAGGGCGTTCGCGTAGGCGTGGTAGGTCAGCTCCCAGTCCTCGCCGGAGAAGATGCTCTCCAGGCTGGTGGAGTCGGTGAAGACCAGGACCGTGGCGGCCGGGTCCTCGAGCAGCGACTCGCCGTCGATGCGGAACTGCGGCTCGGCCAGGACCGACTCGCCGACGTTCGCGCCCTCGAGCACGTCGTCGAGGTAGGCGTAGGAGTAGACGTCCTCCCACTCCTCGTCGTCGTCGGCGGGCGTCTCGGGAAGGTCCTCTTCGGGAACCTCCTCCTCCCCTGCCGGGTCCTTGTCGTCCTCGACCTCGGAGTCCCCTTCGGGGTCTTCCGTGGCGGGGGAGGAGGTCTCGTCGGTCGCGGGGGACTCAGAGCCCTCGTCGACGGCGGGGCTCGAGGTGGTGTCCACGGGGTTCTCTTCCTCAGCGGTCTCCTGAGCGAAGGCGGGGGCACCGGCCGCGAGCGCGAGGGCCGCCGCGGCTCCGGCCGCGGCGAGCCGCAGACCGGTCTTGTTAAGGGAGGACATACATCTCCTATGGGGATTTGACATGGGGGGTGCGGCACTTCCGGGCTCCTCCAACGGATCGGACTCGACCATGGAAGCGCTGCAACTATCCACACGCGCCTCAGTGGACAGCGGTTGCGAAATTCTGTCAGTTTTGTTTCCGTAACGTGCGGTGACCGAGCACAATGCCTTCAGTAACCTGCCTTCACGTTTGCCGGTCCGGTGTGACAACCTGTTAGGCAAGCCTGTCTCCGCAGCTGAGGAACCATGCCATGACGGACACCGTTTCCCGTACAGCGAACCCGACCGATGAGTCCGACCTGCTCCGAAGCCTGGCCGACGCGCTGGGCGCCGTCGAGCTGGGCGACTTCTCGGTGCGGTTGCCACGGGGTGAGGGCCTGGCCGGGGAGGTCGTCGACCGGTTCAACGCCGTGGTCGAGCAGGCCGACCGGCAGACCCGCGACCTCGCGCTCATCGCCCGCGTCGTCGGCGAGGAGGGCTCCTGGAACCACCGCCTGATCGTCGAGCACCTCGACGGCGGCTGGTCCGAGGGCGCGGCCAGCGTCAACCGCCTCGTCGAGGACCTGGTGCGACCCACCACCGAACTCGGGCGAGTCCTGGAGGCGGTCGCCGCCGGGGACCTCTCCCAGGAAGCCGCCCTCGACATCGAGGGCAAGCAGCTGCGCGGCGAGTTCCGCCGCCTCGGTGAGACCGTCAACCGGATGGTCGGGCTCCTGCGCGACTTCGCCGGTGAGGTGACGCGCGTGGCCCGCGAGGTCGGGACCGAAGGCCAGCTCGGGGGGCAGGCCGACGTCCAGGACGTCTCCGGCACGTGGCGGTCGCTGACCGACGCGGTGAACACCATGGCCTCCAACCTGACCGAGCAGGTCCGCTCGATCTCCACCGTGACGCAGGCCATCGCGGCCGGCGACCTGAACCAGAAGATCACCGTCAAGGCCTCGGGCGAGGTCGCCCAGCTCGCCGACACCATCAACTCCCTCACCGCGACCCTCCAGGTCTTCGCCGGTGAAGTGACGCGCGTGGCCCGCGAAGTGGGCACCGAAGGCCGGCTCGGCGGTCAGGCGGACGTTCCCGGCGTCTCGGGCACGTGGAAGGACCTCACGGACAACGTCAACTCGATGGCCTCGTCCCTGACCGACCAGGTGCGCGACATCGCGAAGGTCACCACCGCGGTCGCCCGCGGCGACCTCAACCAGAAGATCGCCGTGCCCGCCCAAGGCGAGATCCTCGAACTCAAGACCACCGTGAACACCATGGTCGACCAGCTGTCCAGCTTCGCCGACGAAGTGACCCGCGTGGCCCGCGAGGTCGGCACGGACGGGCGCCTCGGCGGCCAGGCCAACGTGCAGGGCGTCTCCGGGACCTGGCGCGACCTCACTCAGAACGTGAACCAGCTGGCCGCGAACCTCACCGAGCAGGTCCGCAACATCGCGAAGGTCACCAGCGCGGTCGCCGCGGGCGACCTGGGCCAGAAGATCACCGTCGACGCCCAAGGCGAAGTCGCCGAGGTCAAGACCACCGTCAACACGATGGTCGACCAGCTCTCCCGCTTCGCCGACGAAGTCACGCGTGTGGCCCGCGAGGTCGGCAGCCAGGGGCGCCTGGGCGGCCAGGCCGACGTGCCCGGGGTCTCGGGCACGTGGAAGGACCTCACCGAGAACGTCAACCTCATGGCCTCGAACCTGACCAGTCAGGTCCGCAACATCTCCTCCGTGGCGAGCGCGGTCGCCCAGGGCGACCTGAACCGGCAGATCACCGTCGACGCCCAGGGCGAGATGCTCGAGCTCAAATCGACGATGAACTCGATGGTGAACCAGCTGTCGCAGTTCGCCGACGAGGTCACGCGCGTCGCCCGGGAAGTGGGCACGGACGGCAAACTCGGCGGTCAGGCGAACGTCCAGGGCGTCTCCGGCATCTGGGAAGCGCTCACCGACAACGTCAACTCGATGGCCTCGAACCTGACCAGTCAGGTCCGCAACATCTCCTCCGTGGCGAGCGCGGTCGCCCGCGGCGACCTGAACCGGCAGATCACCGTCGACGCCCAGGGCGAGATGCTGGAACTGAAGTCGACCATGAACGCGATGGTCGACCGGCTCTCCTCGTTCGCCGACGAAGTGACGCGCGTGGCCCGCGAGGTGGGCACCGAGGGCCAGCTGGGCGGTCAGGCGAACGTCCCGGGCGTCTCGGGCACGTGGAAGGACCTCACGGACAACGTCAACTCGATGGCCTCGAACCTGACCAGTCAGGTCCGCAACATCGCCGAGGTCACCACCGCCGTCGCGCGAGGCGACCTCACCGGGCAGATCACCGTCGACGCCCAAGGCGAGTTCCTGGAGATGAAGAACACCGTCAACACCATGGTCAACCAGCTCTCCAGCTTCGCCACCGAGGTCACGCGCGTCGCGCGCGAGGTCGGCGTCGAGGGCAACCTCGGCGGGCAGGCGGAGGTCGCCGGCGTCTCCGGGACCTGGCTCGCCCTGACCCGCAACGTGAACTCGCTCGCCGCGACCCTGACGCTCCAGCTGCGGGCCATCGCGAACGTCGCCCACGCCGTGGCGCGCGGCGACCTGACCCAGTCGGTCGACTTCGAGGCCGCCGGCGAGATCGCCGACCTCACCGAGTCGATCAACCAGATGATCACCGCCCTGCGGGACAAGACCCGCCAGAACACCGACGCGGACTGGCTCAACTCCAACCTCGCGCGCATCTCCTCGCTCCTCCAGGGCCGCAGGGGCGTCGAAGAGGTCACGCGGATGGTCCTCGACGAGGTCACGCCGCTCATCGACGCGCAGACCTCCACGTTCTACGTCCGCCACGAGGACGTGTCGGGGCACGTCACGTACCGGCTCAACGCCGTCTACGGGCACCCCAGCCCCGGTGAGAAGAAAGTCATCGAGGACAACGAGGGCATGGTCGGGCAGGCCGCCGCGTCCAAGCGCACCATCCACCTGCACGACATCCCCGAGGGCTACCTGGAGATCTCCTCCGGCCTCGGGCAGGCCACGCCCACGGACCTGATCATCCTGCCCGTCCAGTTCGGCGACAAGGTGCGCGGCGTCATCGAGTTCGCCTCGTTCAACACCTACTCCGGGCTCCACAAGCGCTTCCTGGACGCCCTGGCGCCCAACGTCGGCGTCACGCTCGCCACCATCGAAGGGAACGCGCGCACCGAAGTGCTGCTGCGCGAATCCCAGCGCATGGCCCAGGAGCTGCGGTCGCAGTCGAACCGGCTCCAGGAGACCAACGTGGAACTGGAGGAGAAGGCGCAGCTGCTCTCCGCGCAGAACAAGGCGATCGAACTCAAGAACGAAGAGGTCGAGACCGCCCGAAAGGACATCGAGGAGAAGGCCGAGCAGCTCGCCCAGGCCTCCAAGTACAAGTCGGAGTTCCTCGCGAACGTCTCGCACGAGCTGCGCACGCCGCTCAACTCGCTGCTGCTGCTCGCGCGGCTCCTCTCCGAGAACGCCGACGGGAACCTCTCCGACCGCCAGATCGAGTTCGCGCGCACCATCTACAACGCCGGAACCGACCTGCTCACGCTCATCGACGACATCCTCGACCTGTCGAAGATCGAGGCCGGGCGCATGGACGTCTCGGTGCACCCGGTCGACCTCGCGGAGATCCTCGGCGACATCGAGGCCGCGTTCCGGCCCCAGGCCGAGGACAAGGGCCTGGAGTTCGCCGTGGACGTCGGCACCGGTGTGCCGCAGCTGATGCAGACCGACGGGCAGAAGTTCCAGCAGGTCCTGCGCAACCTGTTGTCGAACGCGGTCAAGTTCACGCGCGTCGGCTCCGTCACCCTGGCGGTGCGGCGCGTCCCCGCGGACCTGCGCTTCGACGCCCCGCACCTGAACGCGGCCGCCGAACGGATCGCCTTCAGCGTCATCGACACCGGCATCGGCGTCGCCGAGACGAAGAAGGGCATCATCTTCGAACCGTTCCAGCAGGCCGACGGCACCACCCGGCGCACGTTCGGCGGCACCGGACTGGGACTGTCGATCTCCAAGTCGCTCTCGCTCATGCTCGGCGGCGACGTCTACATCGAGCACACCGGCGACGCCGGATCGAAGTTCACGTTCGTGGTGCCCGTGGAGATCGACGCGGACGGCGACTTCGCGCCCGTCCGCTCCGACCTCCCCCCGGTGCGCGTGCCCTCCCCGGGCATCCTCACCGGCGCCCCCGAGACGCCCTCGTCATCGGCGGCGGCCCAGCACCTCGACGGCGCCACCGTCCTCATCGTCGACGACGACATCCGCAACGTGTTCGCGCTGACGGCCGCCCTCGAACTGCACGGCATCGACGTCCACTACGCCGAGAACGGCGCGGACGGCATCGACGCACTCCAGCAGCACCCCGGCATCGACATCGTCCTGATGGACTCGATGATGCCGGGCATGGACGGGAACGAGACCACGCGCGTCATCCGCCGCATGTCGCAGTTCCAGGACCTGCCGATCGTGTTCCTCACCGCGCAGGCGCTGGCCGAACAGCGGGAGAAGTCCGTGGAGGCGGGCGCGAGCGCGTACCTCACCAAGCCCGTGGACCTGGATCTGCTGCTCGACACCATGTCGCAGTGGATCGGGAGCGAGAGCGCCAACGGGGGGAACGGTGCCGCCGCGGGGAACGGCGCTTCGGGGGCGAGCGGCGGCGCACACGGGCCGGGGCCCGCGGGGGCGGACGAGGCGTCCGGACGCGACAATGGCGAACCGACTGATGGAGGCACCGCATGAGCACTGCCCGCGTCCTGCTCGTGGACGACCGATCCGAGAACCTCCTCGCACTCGAAGCGATCCTGCAGGGACTGCCGGTCAACACCATCGCGGTGACTTCGGGGGAGGAGGCGCTCAAGCGGCTCCTGTCGGAGGATTACGCGGCGATCCTCCTGGACGCGCAGATGCCCGGCATGGACGGGTTCGAGACGGCCCGGCACATCAAGCAGCGGGAGAAGACCCGCCACACCCCGATCATCTTCCTGACCGCGGCCGACCGGGACGCGCACCTGGCGATGCGCGGGTACTCGGTGGGCGCGGTCGACTACATCACGAAGCCGTTCGACCCGTGGATGCTGCGCACGAAGGTGAAGGTCTTCATCGACCTGTGGGCGCAGGGCCAGGCGCTGCGCCAGACCTCGGAGCGCACGAAGGACCTGCGGGAGAGGGAAGGGCACCTGACGAGGCGGCTCGACCAGGTTCGGGATGCGCTGGCGGCGTGGCAGGACGGGCGCGAGGACGACCCCGAGATCGAAAGGATCCTCGGCCTGCTCGAGCCGGGGCCCGCATAGCGGCGGAGTGAGGGCAGCGCGAAGCGGGTCGCAATTCGACGGGCCCCCGGCTTAAACCCTGACACCGGGGTGTGACAGTCCGTGGCGGCCCGGATTCGAACAGCGGGCCCGATTGTTTTCGGGCAGCGCGAAGCGGATGATTTTTCGACGGACCCCCGGTCTACACCCTGACACGGGGGTACGACATTCCCTGGGGGGCCCGAAAACATGAAGGCCACCAACGTTTTCGGGCGATTGCGGAACCGGGCACCCGGTGGCGGGGGGAAACCGGTTAGGGTTGGTCCCGTGGCGCACCAGAAGCTCGACATCTCGGTCCATCGTGAAGCGAACGAGACGATCGTGGTGCTGACCGGCGAAATCGACCTGCACACCGCGCCCCGGCTCACCGGCGCCGTCGACGCCGCCCTCGTCGAATCCCCCGTCCGCGTCGTCCTCGACATGAGCGGCGTGACCTTCTGCGACTCCCGCGGACTCGGCACCCTCGTCATCCTCGCCCGCGCCGCCTCCCGCGCCCGGGCCGTCCTCGTCCTCGCCAACCTCGGCGACTTCCTCAAACGCCTCCTCGCCGTCTCCGGCATCGGCGAGCACTTCGTCATCCGCGAACCCGCCCCCGAACCCGAGACCGAAGCGACCCTCGGGCTCAGCGACGTCGAGGAGACCGGCCTCGACAGCACCGAGCAGGCCGGCAGCGAAGGCACGGACCAGGAGCGCCGCCCATGACCCTCGCCCTCTCCGGGACCGCCGCAGCACTCCTCGCAGCCGGCATCCTCGCCGCGGGCGGCATCGCCCTCGCCTGGATCGGCCTCGCCCGCCGCGTGCGCGCCCTCACCGTCACCGGCGCCGTCCTGCTCTTCACCGGCGGCGCCACCGTCCTCGCCTGGGCCATCATCGACGGCGCGGGCGCACGAGCCGCCGCCGTCGGCCTCATCGCCGCGCTCCTGCCCGCCCCGATCCTCGTCGGCACCTTCCTGTGGCTCGGCCGCTACCGGCGCCGCCCATGGCTCGTCCTCGCCTTCTGCTTCGGCTGGGGCGCCTGCGTCGCCACCGCGATCGCCCTCGCCGTCAACACCGGCACCGCCTACCTCCTCGTCAAGAACGACCTCGACCAGAACCTCGCCGCCGTCGTCTCCGCCCCCGTCATCGAGGAGATCGCCAAACTCCTCGGCCCGCTCCTGGTCTTCTGGGTCGCCCGCCGCCACCTCACCGGCACCCTCGACGCCCTCGTCTACTGCGGACTCGCCGGGGCCGGGTTCGCCGTCGCCGAGAACGTCCTCTACGCCTCCGGCGCCTACGTCGTCGGCGCCGAATCCCTCGACGACGCCGCCGGGATCGCCCAGGTCACCCTCCTCGTCGTCGTCCGCGGCCTCGCCACCATGTTCGCCCACCCCCTCATGACCGGCCTGTCCGCGATCGGCCTCGGCAAGGCCGCCCGCCGCCCCGGACGCAAGGGCCGCCAGACCGTGTGGATCATCGGGATGCTCCTGTGCGGCATGGGACTCCACGCCCTCTGGAACGGCTCCTCCGTCCTCGGCGCCGCCTGGGACCTCCCCGGCCTGTGGTTCGCCCTCTACCCCGCGTTCCTCGCGCCCCTGTTCTTCACCATGGTCGGCGCCGCCCTGTGGCTGCGCGCCGCCGACGCCCGCCGCTCCCAGACCCTCCTCGCCCCCCTCGTCGGGGCCGGACGCCTCTCCCCGCCCGAACTCGCCTCCCTCGCAACGTTCTCCCGCCGCGCCGCCGCCCGCGCCTGGGCCCGCCGCTTCGCCGGGAAACCCGGCGAGACCGCCATGAAGGACTTCCAGAGGGCCGCCTCCGACGTCGCCGAGCAGTACGACCTCGCCGCCATCGGCGGACGCTGGGACGAACGCGTCGTCGAACACGGCGTCCACCGCATGGACGCCGCCCGCGGCGCCTACACCGGCCGCGACCCCCGCACGCCCCCCGCACTTTGGGACGGGCGCCGCTACCACGTCGTCTTCCCCGACGGCCAGATGCGGCCCGTCGAGGCCCCCGCGCAGCCGGTCATGCCGCTACCGCTGGCACCGCCGCCTGCGTACCCTGTCACCTATGCATGAGGGACCCATCGGGCCCACCTCCTGGACCGGCCCCGCAGCGCCGCCCCCGCGGCGCACCGGCCGGCCCCGCTGGAGGGAGCCCCACCCCGTCCGCGTCGGACCCACCGCCGCCGGTTCCGCCCTGTGCGCCCTCTGGGTGCTCCTGTGGCTCCTGGCCTTCGCCAGAGGCGCCGGCGAGACGCCCCTGACAGGGGCGGGCTTCGCCTGGGTGACTTTGGCCGCGAGTACGATCGGGGCGGTCGCCGCAGCCGCGCTGGCGCGCTACGGTGACCGCGGGGCCGCGGTCGGCGTAGCGGCGGTCGCAGGGACGGCCGCTGGGGTCGCAGGGCTCTCATGCGAGCTGTATCTTTTGCTGACCGGCGATTGGATCCTGTGGTTACATCAACCGCGGGTCGCCACATCCTTCAGTAGGTCGTATCGAACAGCTGCCCGCTCGGGCCGCTGCTTCCATTGAGTGAGAAGACGGGGACGGATCGTGTCTTATTTCGCTGTGGCTGTGGGCCGCGAGGGCGGCGAATGGGAGGCCGCGGAGGTCGACCTCGACGCAGTTGCCGACGTCGAGGACGCCGCTGAGGCCATGCGTGAGGCTTTCCCTGACGCCGACCTGACGCTGCTGTTCGTCGACGCCGACGACGAGTACCTGACGGTGATGCGTCTCGACAACGGGGATGACCTGCGCACCTTCGGCTCCGACGCCGAATACGCGTCGCAGTCGCGCCTGGGCGAGGCCCTCTTGAGCGACCTCGAGCCCGAGGACGCCGAGGAGCTCGACACCGAGGACGAGGAGTCGATCTCGGCGCGCCCCACCGAGCTCGACGCTGAGCCCGTCGGCGAGGCGGACGTGCTGGGCGACCTGGGCGTGCCCGGTTCGACCCTGCTGGCCTTGTGCGCCAAGGAGGGCATGATGCCCTCCGACGTGGTCTCCGAGGTCGCCAAGTCCATCGGCTTCGCCGATGCCCTGGAAGACGCCACCGGCGCTTAAACCCTGTCCCCCATGCAGTCCCGCCGCGAGGTCCACGAACGCTGGATGCGCCGCGCCCTCGAGGTCGCGCGCACCGCAGGAGCAGGCGTAGCGGCGGGCGAGGCCCCGAACCCCCGGCCAGGCAGCCCGGCACGCCAGGCCGAACGAGACGAGACGCGAGACGAGAAGGCCGGTGCGCCGCAAGCGCATCGGTCCGACTCCCCCGCTGAACCCCGGCAGGACCTGTCTGAATCTGGGCCCGACCTGCGGTCTGCGCCTCGGCTCGACTTGCCGTCCGAACCAAGGCCCGACCTGCCGGTCGGTGCGATCGTGATCGGCCCGGACGGTCGGGAGCTCGCGGCGGCGGCCAACGCCCGTGAGGCCCTGGGGGACCCGACCGCGCACGCGGAGGTCCTCGCTCTGCGGCAGGCCGCGGCCGTCCACGGGGACGGCTGGCGGCTGGAGGAGTGCACGCTCGTGGTCACGTTGGAGCCGTGCACGATGTGCGCGGGAGCGGCGGTGCTCGCACGAGTGGGTGAAATCGTGTTCGGCGCTTGGGAGCCCAAGACGGGTGCGGTCGGCTCCCTGTGGGACGTGGTCCGCGATCCCAGGCTCAACCACAACCCCGACGTCTACGGCGGCGTACTCGAAGCCGAGTCCGCCGCAATGCTCCGTGCCTACTTCGGACGCTGACGAAGCACATTCCCGGCGCTAGCCTTCAAATCGGACAGATGAAAGACCCCCGATACCGAGGGTGGCACGGGGGTCCGACACTTCCGTTCGACGCTCGCGACTCTTGCGGGCGCTTACGCGACCTCGCCTATTCGACCACTGCGGCCTTCTCGGCCCGCTTCTCCTGCGTCCTGGCCAGCAGTTGCGCGATGTCGATCACCTCGACGTCTTCGCGGCCCGCGTCGGCCACGCCGTCGCGCAGCATCGTGGAGCAGAACGGGCAGCCCACGGCCACCGTGCTCGCCCCCGTCGCCACCGCCTCGTCCGCCCGCTCGCGGTTGACGCGCTTGCCGAGCGGCTCCTCCAGCCACATCCGGGCCCCGCCCGCACCGCAGCAGAACGACCGCTCCTCGGTCCGCGGCATCTCCGTGATCTCCGCGAACGAACCCAGCAGCTCCCTTGGCGGCGTGAAGATCCGGTTGTGCCGACCCAGGTAGCACGGGTCGTGGTACGTCAGCTTGCCCTCGTGCTCCTCCACCGGCGTGATCTTCCCGGCGTTCACCAGGTCGTTCAAGAGCTCCGTGTGGTGCACGACCTCGTACGTGCCGCCGAGCTCCTCGTACTCCTTGCCGATGGTGTTGAGGCAGTGCGGGCAGGTCGCGACGATCTTCACTGCGCCGACCTCGTTCAGCGTCGCCACGTTCTGCTCGGCGAGCATCTGGTACATGAACTCGTGCCCGATGCGCCGCGCCGAGTCGCCCGTGCACGTCTCGGCCTCGCCGAGGACCGCGTACTTCACCCCCGCGTCGTGCAGCAGGGTCGCCACCGCGCGAGAGGTCTTCTGCGCCTTGGGGTCGTAGGCCCCGGCGCAGCCCACCCAGTACAGGTACTCCCAGTCGCCGCCGGACTCGGCGATCGGCACCTCGAAGTCGAGCGGTTCGGCCCACTTGAGCCGGTGGGCCGGGTTCTCACCCCACGGGTTGCCCTTGTTCTCCAGGTTCCGCAGCATGGTCTGCGCTTCCTCGGGGAAGTCCGACTCCATCATCACCATGTTGCGGCGCAGGTCCAGGATGTGGTCGACGTGCTCGATGTCCACCGGGCACTGCTCCACGCACGCACCGCAGGTGGTGCACGCCCACAGCACGTCCGGGTCGATCACCGAGCCGATGATGTTGATCTTCTCGTGCGGATCGGGCTCACCGCCGCGCTCGGCCGCGAGGGACGCGGCCTTCAGGTACGGCGCCTGCTCGTACAGGTGGTCGCGCAGGTCCGTGATGAGCTTCTTGGGCGACAACGGCTTCCCGGTGTTCCACGCCGGGCACTGCGACTGGCAGCGCCCGCACTCGGTGCACGTGGAGAAGTCGAGCAGGCCCTTCCAGCTGAAGTCGGCGATCGTGGCCACGCCGAACGGCTGCGTCTCGGGGTCGGCGGTCTCGAAGTCGGCAGGCACGCCGTCGATGAGCATCGGCTTGGCCGCACCCAGGCTCACCGCGCCGTCCGCGTTGCGCTTGAAGTAGAGGTTGAAGAACGCCGTCACCCGGTGCCAGCCGATGCCCATCGAGGGGATGAGCGCGAGCATGAGGAAGAACGTCCACGACACCAGGATGTCGAGCCCCGCGGTGAGGGTGATGGCGTTGAGCAGGGCGCTGTCGGGCGCATTGCCGAACGCGTTCGCGATGAGGGCCGAGACCGGCGAGGTCCACTCGTCGACCTCGCCGAGCGAGACCTTGAAGACGCGGACCGCCATGTGGGAGAGGACGATCGTGAAGATCGTCGCCTCGATGTAGAAGGCCATCCACTGCCGGGAGTTCTCGAACCTGGACGAGGAGCGCCGCTGGCCGGCGTCCGAGGCGGTGCCCTGCGGCGGCACCCGGTGCGCCCGGGGCTGCCTGAAGATCCGGATGCCGAAGAGGGTGAGGATCGCCAGCCCCGTGAGCACGGTGAGGAGCTCGGAGGCCAGCAGCCACGGCCCCCAGTGTCCGACGATCGGCAGAACCCACTCGGGGTTGAGTACCTCGAAGTACGACTGGCCGAGGGCAGGGGCGAGCAGGAAGAACCCGAAGAACACGGCCCAGTGCGCCAGCCCGACCCAGGTCCACTGGAGCATTCTGGTGTGGCCCAGGGATTCCCGGAGCATGGTCTTGAGGCGCGTGCCCCGGTCGCCCTTGCGTGTCTTGTCAGGCGCCCCGAGCCGGATGAGTTCGAGCATTCCGAGCGCGGCGCGGACGAACAGCCCGATGGCGAGCGCGGTGTACGCGAACGCGACCGTGGCCGTGACGATTTGGACGACTCCCATGGCGACCTCTCGACGGTGCGGTGTTGCCGATCACGATACATGTTACTGACCAGTAGCCAGCCTGTCGACAGCACCCGCCCCACGCCGCCTCTCCGGGCGGGCCCCGCCGCTTCCGTCCCGTTCCACCCGGCGGCACCTTCCGACACGCCGCAACGCACTGCAACCGTCCTTTCTCGAAGCGCGTGTAGCTTCTGCCGTGAAAGCGGCATCCATGACCCCCTGAACTCCCCCCAGGACATCTGAATGAACGAAGCTTCCCCCGCGAGACGCCGCCCCCGCGTCCTCAAGCGGATCGCCGCGGGCACCGCTCTTGCCCTTGGCGCCGCCCTCCTCGCCTACCCGGGCGCGGCCGGGGCGCAGACGACCGCGGTCGACTGCGCCGCCCTCGGCGACAACCCCATGGCGAGCGGCATGAGCGGTGCCCTCGACGCCGCCACGGCCTGCGGCGTCGAAGTGCGCGTCACCGGCCGCTCCAATCCCTATGCCACGGTCTACGCCACTCCCGAAGGCAGAGTGCACCTGGCCGCGACCGCCGATCCGGTCCATGAGTATCGGAACCAGGGTTTCCTCGACGCGACCCTCACCAGTGGGGGAACGACCCTCAATCAGACGTACTCGCTCTGGAGCTTCCACCTCGCCCATACCGATCCCGCAGCCCCGCTCGTCGACACGATGAACGGGAGCCTGGAATGGGGCGAGGACATCCCTGAGCCGTCGTACTCCGGCACCACCGCCGTCTATGACGAGCTCGCCGACGGACTGGACCTGGTCGTCGATGTGGACGTCGCCTCGGCCGGACTGCGGTTCACCGCCGCCGACGCCGACGCATGGAACGCGCTGGCGACCGGGCTGTCTGTCGAGGACCCCGCCTCGGTCGACGTTCTCGGTGGCGCCCTGGCGATCGACTCCAGCTACTACAGCGGTGCGGAGTCGACGACGCCGTTCACCGTTCGCGACGCTGTTGGGACCGTGACCCCCGCGACACTCGCGATGGACGCCGAAGGGAACCTCGCCGTCGGCCTGCCCGAGGATGCGCTCGAATCTGCCGTGTTCCCCCTGTCGCTGTCGACGCAATGGGCTTACGCCGACGCCAATCTCAACGATTGGGGGGCGGTCACCTCCGCCTCGCCCGACCTGGCGCTCTACCGAGGCGAAGGCGGCCTCGACGAGCCCTACTTCGAAGCCGCGGGCCAGGCCGGTGACGCGATCACGGGAACGTACTGCGACGGTCTGGTCGATCCGGACTGTGCGGAGGCGGCGACCGCCGCGTCCTACTGGAAGTTCAACTGGCCGAACCTCGACCTCGCAGGATTCCTCCCGGCCGTGAGCCTCGACTTCAGCTTCCCGGTGGCAGACGCGACCTTCCGAGTCGACGCCGCCGAAGGGACCGACTGCGCGGCACCCGAACTGACACTCAGCGACGGGTACTCGACGGGTACGTCGTGGGCCGACCGGCCCGCTGGGCTCGGCACGGCCGGTTCAGGGGCCTGCGAATCCGGAACAGCCGTCTACGACGTCACCGATTCGATCGCCGAGACCTGGGCGGATTCCGACCTCGCCTCCGCAGTGTCCTTCGCGATGGCCGACAGCGCCGATGCCGCCAGATTCGACGGCGGCTCGGCCCGCTTCGACGTCTACTTCGACATCGTGGGCTTCAGGTACACAGGTGCCGCCACCACGATCTGCGGCCACTCGCTCAGCACCGCTCCGGCGGTCTCGGACTCGTCCCCGACCTACGCGGAATTCCTCGTGAACACCTGGCGACCCGAATCCCTCGACCTCGGGCTCACCTGGACCGCGACCTTCAGTGACGCGCTCACCGGCGAAACCGTCCTGACGACCGACCCCGTCGACGTCGCGGTCGGTTCCAGCCCCGCGTTCACCCTGGGCTCATTGCCGGACGGCAAGTACGAGGTCGTGTACGACTTCGCCGCGGACCCTGTGGACTTCGAGTACCGCTCGACACCCTGCTATCTCGTGGTCGACACGTCGGCACCCGATCTCTCGGTCACCGTGGAGGACGTTCCCCACTACGTGGGTGACAGCGTCGAGGTCAAGGTCTCGCTTGAGGACGCCGGGTTCCCCGACGGTGTGAGCACGCTGACGGTCGACTGCTACTACGACGACACCTGCGGACGGAACTGGCCGCGCACCATCACGACGGGCACGGCCCTCACCTTCGACGTCACCCCCGCAGAAGGCGACAACCTCCTCAACCTCAGTGTGCGAGACCGGGCGGGGAATGGCGATTACGTCCAGCTCAACCTCAGGGCGAGCTACGACCGCAACGACTTCGACCGCGACGGCTACCAGGACCTGGTGGCGGTTCGCGAATCGGACGGGAAGCTCCTCCTCCACCTCGGCAACGGCGACGGCACCTTCGACAGCCCGATCACCCTCGCCACCGGGTGGAACAAGATGGACGTCGTCATGGCCGGCGACCTCACCAGCGACGGCAACCCCGACCTCCTGGCCCGCGACACGGCGACCGGGACCATGTACACCTACCCCGGCAAGGGCGACGGCACCCTCGGCACGCGGATCAAGGTCGGTTCGGGCTGGAACGCGATGGGCCTCTTCACCTCAGGAGACGACTACAGCTCCGTCGGCCCTAACAGCGGCAGTCCGGACCTGCTCGCCGTCCGCAAGTCCGACGGGAAGCTCTTCTACTACCCCGGTCTGGGCAACGGCACCTTCGGCACGCCTACCGCCATCGGCAGCGGCTGGAACACCATGGACTCGCTGACTTCCGTCGGCGACATGGGCCTCGACTACCAAAACGACCTCCTCGCCAGGGACAGCCGGACCGGCACCTATTATCGCTACACGGATTACGGCCACCTGACGTTCGAAGACCACGTCGCGCTGCCGAAGACCAGCGACGGCATTCCGATCACGAACCGGATCTACACCGAGATCGCCGCAGCCGGGGACCAGGACGGTGACGGATACATCGATCTCGTGGCGGTCGATTCACGCACGGGCGAGCTGGTCTTGAACCCCTTGACCTGGGTCCGCAGTCCGGCCGCCGCAGAAACGGCGGTCGCCACGGGTTGGGGCGCGATCCATCTGCCGACCGCCGACTCGAACCGCACCTACGACTACAACGGGAACGGCGCCACCGACGTGGTCGTGCGGCGCGGTTCTGACGGCAAGGTCTACTTCTACTCGGGCAACGGTTCCGCCGGGTTCGGCAACATCGGCTCGTGGGGCACGGACCTGAAGAACCTCAACCTGATCGAGACCGCGGGCGACTTCAACGGCGACGGCTTCGCCGACGTCATCGGCCGAGTCGCCTCGAACGGCTCGCTCTACCTCTTCCCCGGCAACGGGAACGGCGGCTACGACTACGCCGCCCGCACCCGCATCGGCACGGGCTGGAACTCCATGAGCGCCATCGTCTCCGGTCAGGACTTCAACAGTGACGGCAAGGTCGACATCGTCGCTCGCGAGAAGTCGACCGGGTACCTGTGGCTCTACCCCGGCAAGGGCGACGGGACGCTCGGCGCCCGCGTGAAGATCGGGACCGGCTGGAACTCCCTGCGCGACATCACCTCCGTCGGGGACCTCGACCATGACGGGCACGCCGACATCATCACCGTGAAGAGCTCGGACAACTGCATGTACTTCTACGGCGGCCGCGGCAACGGCACCCTGAAGGCCGGAGTGCAGATCGGCTGCGGCTGGTCGACGATGGACAACATCGCGGCGGTCGGCGACTTCAACGGCGACGGCCACACCGACTGGATCGCCCGACGCAAGTCGGACGGCAAGGTCTACCTCTACAAGGGCGACGGCAAGGGTGACTACAGCGGCACCGCCGTCATCGCCACAGGCTGGACCTGGGCGAACGCGATCGCCTAGCTTTCGATCCTTTGTGCAACCTCGAACCGGCCCGGCCGCCACCGTCCTGAACGGTGGCGGCCGGGCCGGTTCGTCCCAAGTCGAAGTGGACTGCGCGAGTGAGCGATCCGTGCGAGACTCGACGCAACCGGTTTCACCCGGTGAACGTGTACATGGCGGCACCATTGGTGCTCCATAACCCGGTACCCCCTCAGGACCTCCAGGACATCTGAATGAACCACGCCTTCCCCCCGAAGCGGCCTCCCCTCAGGCGGATCGCGGCAGCGACAGCCGTCGCCGTCGGCGCCGCCCTCCTCGCCGCGCCCGGCAACGCGGGCGCCCAGGAAGACTCGACGGCCGATATCGCCTGTGCGGCCCTCGGCGAGAACCCGATCGCCGCCGGGCTCGAAGCCGCTCTGGAAACGGCGGCCGAGTGCGATGTCGAAGTCCGCATCGACACCCGCTCCACGCCTTACGCGACCGTGTACGCCACGCCGGAAGGTCGACTCCACTACGTCGGCACCGCCGCGCCGGTACAGGACAACCTCGACCAGGGTGGCCCGGACGCGACGCTGACCGAAGCCGATGGCGTCCTTGTCCAAGCCAATACCTCCTCGCAGATCATCCTGAGCCACAGCGACACCGACGCTCAACTCCTGGCGACCCCGCAGGCCGGGATCGACTGGGCCGGTGACCAGCCCGTGCCGACCTACTCCGGCTCCACCGCCTCCTACGGCGAGATCGCGCCCGGCCTCGGTCTGACCGTCGAGGCGGGCATCGCCGCTGCGGACCTCACGTTCACCGTCGCGGACGCCACCGCCTGGGACTCATTCGACACCGGGCTGACGGTGCCCGGCAGCGGTGCCCGCATACTCCAGAACACGATCTACGTGCCCGCTGTGACCTCCACCGGCGCCGCACTGGAATACGATCTCTCGTCGCCGTTCACGGTGCGCGACAACGCGGGGACGGCCTACCGCGCCACCCTCGCGCTCGGCACCGGCGGCGCGCTCACGGTGACCGTGCCCGAGGCCGCCCTCGGCGATGCGGCCTTCCCGTTGACGGTCACCACCACCTGGACCGACTACAGTCCCGGCACGACCGCCTGGGGCGCGATCACCTCCGCCAACCCCGACCTCTCGCTCTACCGCGGTGAGGCGGGGCTCGATGAGCCGTACTTCGAGGCAGCCGGCGCGAACGCCACGGCCGTCGTCGGCGACTACTGCGACCAGCTCGCGGACCCCGATTGCGCGGGCACCGCGCAGGCCTCCTCCTACTGGGGGTTCATGGCACCGCGCTTGAGCGACATCGTCCCGAGCACTGCGACCTGGCTGAACTTCCCCGTCGTCTCCGGGTCCTTCCGAGTCGATGCGGCCGAAGGCAGCGCATGCGTCGCACCGGACCTGGCTCGCGCCTCGCTCTACCTCCCCGCCCGCTCGTGGAACTACCGGCCGACCGTCAGCGGCACCCCGGTCGAGGGCGTATGCCAGGACGGGACCGCCGTCTACGACGTCACCCCTGTGTTCGTGGCCGCCTGGCCCGCGGCCCTCTCGATGGCCGCGAGTGACGAGACCGCGCGGTTCGACGGCGATTCGGCTCGCCTCGACGTAGTCCTCGCGATCCGGAACCAAAAGGCGCCCACGCTGTCGTGCAGCACCTCCCCGTCCGGCGCGAGGCTCACCGAGGTCGACAAGCTGACCTACGGCGGGTTCACCGCGGGCATCTGGCGGCCCGACCTGTTCGACTCGACCTTCACCTGGGCCGCCACGGTCGAGAACTTCAGCACCGGGGAGGTCCTCGCGGCGACCGAGCCGGAGGCGATCGTGAACGGTACGAACACTTCGGCCACGCTCACGGGAGTGGCCGACGGCGTCTATGAGACCCGGTACGAATTCGTCTCCAGCGATCCGGCGATGAGTTCCGTCAAAACCTGCTACACCCTCGTCGACACTTCCTGGCCGGATTTCGTGAGCCTCGAACCGAGCCCGGGCCCCTACTACATCGGCGACACCGTGACGGTGGGCGTGAACGTCTCCGATGCGGGCTTCCCCAACGGCGCGACCACGCTCAACGTCGGCTGCCGCGGCGGCGACATGTGCGAGGGCATCGACAACATCATTCTGGACGACGACACGACGGCGACTTTCGAATTCGAGCTCGAAGAGGCGTTCAACTACGTGATCTTCGACGTGGACGACGAGGTCGGGAACTACGACATCTCCTCGTCCGTGTACTTCCCGGCGACATCGAACACTTACGACTACAACGGCGACCGCTACCAGGACCTGTACCTGATCCGCAAGAGCGACGGCCACCTCCTCTACTACCCGGGCCGCGGTACCGGGACGCTCGGCACCCCGGTCGATCTGGGTAGCGGCTGGAGCCAGATGGACGTCGTCATGGCGGGTGACCTCACCGAGGACGGCGTTCCGGACCTGCTCGCCCGCGACGCCAAGACCGGGAACCTGTACACCTATCCGGGCAACGGCGGTGGCGGCCTCCAGTCGCGCCGCCTTGTCGGTAGCGGATGGAACGCCATCAGCAGTTTCACCGCAGCGGGTGATTTCAACGGCGACGGATACTTCGACCTCTACGCGCTCCGCAAGTCCGACGGGAAGCTCTTCTTCTACGCAGGTAAGGGCGACGGCACTTTCAAGACCCGCGTCGAGGTGGCGACCCCGACCGGAGGCAACGGCTGGGGGCGCTACGACGCCATTCTCACGATCGCCCCGCTCGGCAACGACGCCCAGCCCGACCTGTTCCTCCGCAACTCCGAGAACGGCCGGAATCAGTACGTCGAGACAATGGGCGACGGGACCGTCGAGGACAGCTCTTCGCACCTGGGGATCAGCACCAAGCGTGCGGACGGCTCTTGGGCCGAGTTCACTCAGGTTGCGGCCGTGGGCGATCAGGATGCCGACGGCAGGGAGGAGTTCATCGCCGTCGACGCGCGCACCGGCGAGCTGCTGCTGCTCGACGGCATCGGGTACCAGCCGACCACCACCGTCCTCTCGAAGTTCGGTGGGGGCTACGAGGTTCCGGCGGCCACCTTGGACGGGACCTACGACTACGACAGCGACGGCGCCACGGACCTGTACGGAATCCGAAGCAGCACGGGGGACCTCAAGTTCTATCCGGGCACCGGGACCGGGACTTTCGAATCGAGTCAGAACCTGGGAGAGCCCCTCTACGAGCTGACGCTCCTGGAGACGGCCGGCGACTTCAACGGCGACGGGATTCCCGACCTGCTGGCCCGGACCGCTGACGGCACACTGACGATGCTCGGTGGCGACGGCGACGGCAAGTTCATGTACACGCCCGACGTCAAGGTCGGCAGCGGATGGAACTCGATGAGTGCCATCGTGTCCGGTCAGGACTTCAACGGGGACGCCAGGACGGACATCGTCGCGCGCGAGAAGTCGACGGGCTACCTGTGGCTGTACCCGGGCAAGGGCGACGGCCATGTGGGCACGCGGGTGAAGATCGGCACGGGATGGAACTCGATGCGTGAGATCACGTCGGTCGGCGACCTCGACCATGACGGGCACGCCGACCTCCTCGCGATCCGCAGCTCGGACAACTGCATGTACTTGTACGGCGGTCGCGGGAACGGGACGGTGAAGCCCGGTGTCAAGATGAGCTGCAACTGGTCCGGTTACGACCAAGTGGCCGCCGTCGGGGACTTCAACGGCGACGGGCACGCCGACTGGGTCTCCCGCCGGAAGTCCGACGGGGCCCTGTACCTGTACAAGGGCGACGGCGCCGGCGGTTACAGCTCGCGCGCCCAGATCGGCACGGGATGGAACTCGATCAAGTTCCTTGCTTGATGATCAAGGCGACCTGAGACGCGAACGGGCCCGGTTCCTCTTGGAACCGGGCCCTGTTTCGGGGGCAGAGCTTCTTGAACGCAGCGCTTCTTGACTGCGGTGCTTTACGCGGACTCGCGGACCACTATGCGTGTGCCGAGGATCGTGACCAGCGGGCCTGCTTCTTCGCCGCGGATCCTGCCGCACAGCAGGCGCGCCATTTCGCGGCCCATCGTCTCCGTCGGCTGGTGGACCGTGGTCAGCGGCGGTTCGGCCACTTCCGCGAGCGGGGAGTCGTCGAAGCCGACCAGGGCGAGGTCTTCGGGGACCCTGATGCCCCGTTCGCGGGCGACGCGCAGCGTCGCGATCGCGAGGGGGTCGGAGTGGGCGAAGACCGCGTCCAGTTCCCCCGCGGTGTCGAAGAGGTGCCGCGCGGCCTTGATCCCGCTGGCCTCGTCAAACCCCTCTGCGACCGAGACCAGGGACTCCTCGACCGGCAGCCGGTGGCCGCGCAGGCCGTCCCGGTAGCCCGAGAGCCGGTCCACGCCCACGGCCATGTCCTGCGGGCCCGCGATGAGGCCGATCCGCTTGTGCCCGCGTTCGGCCAGGTACTCCACGGCCTGACGCGCGCCCGAACGGTTGTCGCAGTCCACGTACGCGATCGGGCGGAAGCCCACCGGTGTTCCACAGAGGACGATGGGGATCCCGGCGTCCTCGAGGCGTTCGGGGAGCGGGTCGCCGGAGTGGCTGGAGACCATCATGACGCCGTCCACGTGCTGGCCCATGAGGTAGGACTCCAGGTCGGCCCGGTTGCCGTCGCGCGGCGCGAAGGTGAGCATGAGCCGCATGTTCTCCTCGGCGAGCTGCTCGGTGATCCCGCGCAGCACCCCCGCGAAGAACGGCTCGCTCCACAGCCACTCCTGCGACTCGGTCACGACCAGCGCCACCGTGTCGGTCCGCTGGGTCACGAGGGTCCTGGCCGCCTGGTTGGGGACGTACCCCAGCTCCTTGATCGCGGCCAGGACCGCCGCCCTGGTGTCTTCGGCGACTTTGGGGGAGCCGTTGATGACGCGCGAGACCGTGCCCCGGCCGACGCCCGCGTGGCGGGCGACGGTGTCGAGGGTCGGGCGGCCGCCGCTGCGCCTGCGGCCGTGGCGCTCGGCCTTTCCGGCGGTCGGCGTCGTCTCGCCGGACACCTCGGTTCGGGTCTCGGTCATCGTGCATCACCTCGGGCTCGGTATGTGGAACTATTCTGCCTCACGATTCGAACGGGCGCGTCGCACCAGGTCGCCGTACCAGCGACCGGAGTCCTTGACCGTGCGTTCACCGGTCTCGAAATCGACGTACACGAGTCCGAACCGCTTGGTGTATCCCCAGGCCCATTCGAAGTTGTCGGCCAGTGACCAGGCGAAATACCCGATGAGCGGGACGCCCGCCTCGACGGCGTCGGCGCACGCGGACACGTGGTCGCGCACGTAGTCGAGCCGTTCGAGGTCGTGGATGCGGCCGTCCTCGACCTTGTCGGGGAAGGCCGCGCCGTTCTCGGTGACCGCGAGCTTCACCGCGGGGTAGCCCGCGTGGAGGCGCTTGAGCATCTCGGTGAGCCCGGCCGGCTCGATCTCCCAGCCCATGTCGGTGACGGGGAGCCCGGCCGCGACGAAGCCGATGTGCTCGTTGGCCGGCCACGCCGAGCCCGCGCCGGTGGGGGCGGCGGACGCGGAGGTCGCGCCGCCGTTGCCGGTGACGGTGAAGCGGCTGTAGTAGTTCACCGAGAGCACGTCGACGGGGGCATGGATCTGGTCCAGGTCGCCGTCCTCGACGAACGCGAAGTCGGTGATCGCCTTGAAGTCCTCGACGATGTCCTCGGGGTAGGCCCCGCGCAGGGCCGCGTCGGTGAACCAGCGGTTCTGGACGCCGTCGACGCGGCGCGCGGCGTCGAGGTCGACGGGCGTGTCGCTGGCGGCGTGCACGGGGTAGAAGTTCAGCCCGATGCTCACCGTCGCCTCGGGGTCGGCGGCCTTGATGGCGCGCGCGGCCAGCCCGTGGGCGAGCATGAGGTGGTGGGCGGCCGCGATGGAGGCGGCGGGTTCGCGGCGTCCAGGGGCGTGCTCGCCCGAGGAGTAGCCGAGGAACGCCGCGCACCACGGCTCGTTGACGGTGATCCAGTGCTTGACGCGGTCGCCGAGGGCCGCGTGGGCGATCCGCGCGAACTCGCCGAACTGGAGCGCGGTGGCCCGCTCGGGCCAGCCGCCCGCGTCTTCCAGGGCCTGCGGGAGGTCCCAGTGGTAGAGGGTGATCCAGGGGGTGATGCCCTCGGCGAGGAGGGCGTCGACCAGGTTGGAGTAGTAGGCGAGGCCTTCGGTGTTGACCCGGCCGTCCCCGTCGGGGCAGATCCGGGGCCACGACAGGGAGAACCGGTAGGAGTTGAGGCCGAGCGCCTTGACGGCGGCGACGTCCCCGGGGATGTTGCGGTAGGAGTCGATGGCGGTGTCGCCGTTCGACCCGTCGACCACGCGGCCCGGCTCGTTGACGAAGGCGTCCCATATGGACTTCCCTCGTCCGCCGCTGCCGGTGGCGCCCTCCACTTGGTAGGAGGAGGTGGCCGCGCCCCAGGTGAAACCGGTTGGGAACCGGGTCGCCAGGACGGCCCCTTCGAATTCGTTGCTCATTACTTGGTGGAACCTTCCATGATGCCGCCCACGATCTGCCGTCCGAATACGACGAACAGGATCGCGATGGGAATGATCGAGATCAGCGTGCCGGTGAAGATCATCGACAGGTCGGCTGACCACGTTGCGGTGGACAGCTGCCGGATGGCGAGCTGGATGGTCGGGTTCTCGCCGCTCAGCACCATGAACGGCCACAGGAATTCGTTCCAGTTGAGCATGAAGGTGAGCAGGCCCAGCACCACCATCGCCGGGCGCAGGGCCGGGAGCACGATCCGCCACCAGATGCCGAGCGTGGAGGCGCCGTCGATGCGCGCGGCCTCGATGATCTCGTCGGGCACCGCCTGCTCGACGTACTGGCGCATCATGAAGATGCCGAACCCGTTGACCAGGAACGGCAGGATCACCGCCTGGAGGGTGTCGAGCCACTGGAGTTCGACCATGACGATGTACAGCGGGACGATGCCCAGCTGCTGGAGGGGCACCATCATCGAGAACAGCACGGTGCCCATGAGCACCTTGGAGCCGCGGAACTTCAGTTTGGCGAACGCGAAGCCGCCGAGGGTGGAGATGAGCACCACCGAGAACGTCACCGTGCCGGTGATGATCATCGAGTTGCCAAGGCCCAGCAGGAGGTTCGCCTCGGGGTCGGCGAGCGCCTGCTGAATGTTCTTGCCGAGGTTGCCGCCCGGCAGGAGCGCCGGGGGGAACCCGGCGGCGTTCGAGGTGGTGGTCGAGGCGATGACGATCATCCAGTACAGCGGGAAGATCGACAGGACGCTGACGATGACGAGGCCGATGCGGGTCATCACGGTGGGGGCGTAGACGCCCTCGCCGGACTCGACCGCCTTGCGGCGCTTGGCGCGCGGCGGCTTGGTCGGCTTCACCGGGGACGCGGTGGCCGGAGGGACGGGGCGGGGGGCGGTCGCGGTGCTCATTTGTTCCCCTGGATGCGGTTGACGACGAGGAAGTTGATCGCCGCGACGATGCCGATGACGATGAACAGCAGCCACCCGGCCGCGGCGGAGACGCCGTAGTTGCCGTGGGTGCGCAGGATGTCGACCAGGACCATCGCGGTGGTCTGGAACTGGCCGTCGGTGCCGCCGAGGAGCCGGCCGGAGTCGAACATCATCGGTTCGACGAACATGGTCATGCCGCCCACGGAGGACACGAAGACGGTGAAGATGAGCACCGGCTTGAGCTGGGGGATGGTGATCTTCCAGAACTGCTGGCGGGAGGTGGCGCCGTCCACCGTCGCGGCCTCGTAGAGGTTGCGAGGGATGGTCTGCATGGCGGCCAGGAAGATCAGGGCGTTGTAGCCCATCCAGCGCCAGTCCACCATGGACGAGATGGCGAGCCAGGACGAGAACCGCCCGGCCTGCCAGTCCACTTTGTCCATGCCGATGAGGTCGAGGAAGCCGTTGACCATGCCGTACTCCTGGCCCCAGATGCGGGCGAAGATGACGCCGACGGCGACCACGGAGGTCACGATGGGGGCGAGGACGAGCATGCGCCAGAACATCGGCCGCTTGAGGCGCTTGTTGAGGGCGTTGGCGACGATGAGCGCGCAGATGATCTGAGGGACGGTGGCCATGATGAACATGCCCAGGGTGTTGAGGATCGACCAGTTGAAGCGCTCGTAGTCGAACAGGAGGAACTCGTAGTTCTTCAGTCCCACGAACTCGCGGTCGGGGTTGCCGAGCTTCCAGGAGTGCAGCGAGGCGTACAGCGTGTACCCCATGGGGAACAGGCCGAAGATGGCGAAGAGGATGAAGTACGGCGAGACGAGCGCGTACGGGGTGGCCTTCATGTCGGCCCGGGAGAGCTTCTGCCGCCAGGTGAGCTTCGTGGCCGGCGGAGCTGGGGTTTCGGTGGTCATGGGGACTTCCTTCTGTCACGGCGAGCGTTTGCGGGAACGCTTCCCGGCAGGGGCGCGAGTGCGGTCTTGGGGGAGCCGGCCCGCCGCGGGTTGGGGCGCGGCGGGCCGACATGGTGCCGCCGGGAGGGGTGGAGACCGGTCCTGGGGCGGTGCGTCGACCCGATGCTGGGATCCGGGTCGCCGCCCGGTCTCGTCCCGGCGGCACTGGGCTCAGCGCGCGGACTCCGGTGGTGATGGGCCGCGGCACTGGACCCGGGGCCCGGAACGGCGGCGGCAGGTGCCGCCGGTCCGGGCCCGCGGGAGGTGCTTACAGCCCGTCTCCTGCGAGTTCGATCGCATTCTCGGCCTCGGTCTGGATCTGCGTGAACGCGTCCTCAGGTGCGAAGGTGCCGTCGACGACGCCGTTGAGCACCGTCTCGACCGCGCCCTTGACCGGCGGGTGGTAGTACGAGTAGGTCAGCGCGGGGAAGTCCTGCACCGAGGCGGCCAGGATCTGGCCGGTCGGGGCGTCGCTGAAGTACGCGTTGGTGGAGTCGGCGACAGCCGGGTCCGCCTGCGCCGCAGGCGAAGACGGGAAGTTGCCGACGGCCGTGAAGACCTTGACCTGCTGCTCGGGGGCGCTCAGCCAGGCGGCCAGTTCAGCGGCCTCCTCGGGGTGCTGGCTCGCGGCGGGGACCGCCAGCCAGGAACCGCCCCAGTTGCCGCCCACACCGGGGGCGGCGGCCATGTCCCACTTGCCGGCGTTGTCCGGGCCCGAGTTGGGCTCGATCACGCCACTGGGCATCCAGCCCGGGCACGGCATGACGGCGAAGCCGCCTTCGGCCTGGGCCGCGATCCACTCTTCGCTCCAGGAGACGAAGTTGCCGATCGCGCCGATCTCGTTGAGCTCCAGGATGGTGTTGACCGATCCCTGCGCGGCGGCGGAGTCGAGGGTCAGGTTGCCGTCGGCGTCGACGTACATCTCGCCGTCGCCTTCGCCGGCGAGCTGGCCCAGGAGCATGTTCTGCAGCTGGGTCGGGCCGTCGAGGAAGGCCACACCGGTGTCGGCGTCGACGTACTGCTGCGCGAGGGTCTTGAAGCCGTCCCAAGTGGACCAGGCGGCGGCGAGCTCTTCACGGTCGGTGGGAAGCCCGGCCGCCTCGAAGAGGTCCTTGCGGTAGCACATGCCCATGCCGCCGACGTCGGTGCCGAAGCCGACCTGCGTGCCGTCGGGGCTCTGGCCGAGCTCCCACTTCCAGTCGACGTAGTCGGCCGAGCGGTCGGCGTAGTCGGTGCCGAGGTCGTACCAGTGCGAGGAGTCGGAGAAGAGCTGGACGACGCCCTGCTCCTCGATGCCGACCACGTCGCCGGCGCCGGAGCCGGTCTCGAGCGCGGTCTCCAGGGTGGGCCGGAACTCGGCGTCCCAGTTGACCCCGTCGCCTTCGATGACCACGTCGATGTCGTCGTGGAGGGCCTCGTACTCGGCCTCCAGTCCGGCCTCGGTGTAGCCGAAGGTGCCGAAGAGGGAGACGGTGAGCTCGATCTTGCCGTCTTCGTTCACACCGTCGTCGTCGCCGCCGTTCGAACAGGCGGCGGTGAGCGCGAGCGCCCCCGCGGCGGCGGCCGCGAGGGCCGCCTTGCCGTGCTGTCGATTGAGGAGATGCATCTTTGCTGGTTCCTTCCAGGCGCCTCGGCGGCGCCGTGCTTCCAGAGGGGTTTGAGGGATTGCGTTGTCACGCAAGGCGGTGGGGATGCGGGCCGCCGTGAGTGCGCGGCGGCCCGCGGACTGAAACCGCCGAGGCGATCGCTCTTGGGAGCGATACCAGGATCGTACGGGAGCGTGTTCCACGATGCAAGCCCGGGTGTGAGAGTCGTTACTACGTTGTTACCCCTGTGATCCGCGGGAACAAATCGAAGGTCGCAGATCTGTAACTATCAAAGCGGACTAATACGACTCTGAGCTGGCAAAATATTTGCCAAGAGGCGGTACTTGCGCAGGTCTACTAAGAAATTTAGGGATGTCAATGTATTGACATTCCGGGACGAACCTTGGGAGCATGGCCTGGGAGCGCTTCCGCATCGCGGCCCGTTTCGTTCCACTCGTGCGATTCCAGGGCCACGAACCCGGCATGAGCGCTCCCATGGAAACGGACATACCACCCACTCTCAGGAGTAGCCAAAATGGAACTCGACAATCTGGCCCCGCCCGGGAAGCGGCGCCGATGGCGCCGCACCGCGGCGGTGACCCTGCCGATAGCCCTCGTCGGCACCTTCGCGGCGGTGGCCGCGCCCCAGGCCTTCGCCGCCCAGTACTGCGGCGGCGTCGAATACAAGGTCGTCTCCAGCTGGGGCTCAGGCTTCCAGGCCAACGTCACCCTCAAGGCGGGGACCTCCGGCCTCAACGGCTGGGACCTCGAATGGGACTTCCCGACCGGCACCACCGTCTCCAACGCGTGGAACGTCGGCTGGAGCCAGAGCGGCACCCACTTCACCGGCTCCGACGTCGGATGGAACGGCACGATCGCCGCGGGCCAGTCCCGCGAGGTCTTCGGCTTCATCGGCGCCGGTCCGGCCACCGCGCCCACGGGCATCAAGGTGAACGGCGAGTCCTGCAGCGGTGAGGAGCCGGTCGAGCCCGAGCTCGAGGTCTCGCGCGCGAACGTCGTCGTCGACGCCGGCGCGACCGCCTCGATCGACGTCGGCTTCTCGGCCGCCACCACCGCGGCCGCCACGGTGACCACCGCGCGCACCTCCGGTTCGACCGACATCACCGTGGCCTCGGGCGGCTCGCTCGCCTTCGCTTCCGGTGCAACGGCCTCCAAACCGGTCACGTTCGCCGCCGCGGCGGGCGCGGACCCCGCGGAGACGGCGACCTTCACGGTCTCCTCCCCGGGCTACGACCCGCTGCAGGTGGTCGTCACGGTCGCCGACCTGGGCGAGGTCACGCAGAACGAGGAACGCTTCCTCACCATGTACGACCAGCTCACGGGCGCCGACTCGCCGTACCTGCACGAGACGGGGGTCCCCTACCACTCGGTGGAGGAGCTCATCGTCGAAGCGCCGGACTACGGCCACGAGACGACCTCTGAGGCCCTGAGCTACCTCCAGTGGCTGGAGGCCGCCTACGGCCAGGTCACCGGCGACTGGTCGGGCTACAACGACTCGTGGGACATCACGGAGCAGTACGCGATCCCGGACCTCAATCCGACCTCGTACAACCCGAACGCCCCCGCCTCGTACGCGCCCGAATCCGGCAGCGTCACCGACTACCCGACGCAGCTGGACTTCAACGCCTCCGTCGGCGTCGACCCGCTCGGAGCGGAGCTCGCCTCGACCTACGGCACCAACCGGGTCTACGGCATGCACTGGATCCTGGACGTGGACAACGCCTACGGCTTCGGCGAGTGCGGCGACGGGACCACCGAGCCCGCTTACATGAACACGTTCCAGCGCGGCTCGCAGGAGTCGACGTGGGAGACGGTCGCGCACCCGTCGTGCGAGACCTTCGACTTCGGCGGCGACAACGGCTACCTCGACCTGTTCGTGGGCGACTCGCAGTACTCCCAGCAGGAGCGCTACACCGACGCCCCCGACGCCGACGCGCGCGCCGTCCAGGTCGCGTGGATGGCCCAGCAGTGGGCCGCCGAGCAGGGTCAGGCCTCGGCCGTGGCCGGCTCGGTCGACAATGCGTCCATGATGGGCGACTACCTGCGGTACTCGTTCGCGGACAAGTACTTCAAGCAGATCGCCGGGGACTGCATCGGCATCAACGCCTGCCCCGACGGTGCGGGCAAGAGCTCGTTCCACTACCTGCTCTCCTGGTACTACTCCTGGGGCGCGGGCATCAACGGCGACTGGTCGTACCGCATCGGCGGTTCCGGTGTCCACCAGGGCTACCAGAACGTCATGGCCGCTTACGCCCTCTCCGAGGGCGGCCTGGAGCCGGAGTCGGCGACGGGCGCGAGCGACTGGGCCCTGAGCCTGGACGCCCAGCTGGACTTCCTGGAATGGCTCCAGGTCCCGCAGGGTTCCACGGGCGCCGGCGCCATCGCCGGCGGCGCGACGAACAACTGGGGCGGCAACTACGGCACCCCGACGACGAACGCCGAGTTCGACGGCCTGTACTACGACGAGCAGCCCGTGTGGCACGACCCGCCGTCGAACCGCTGGTTCGGCTTCCAGGTCTGGGGCATGGACCGCGTCGCGCAGTACTGCAACGAGACCGGTGACGCCCGCGCCTGCGACCTGCTCGACAACTGGGTCGAGTGGGCCCTGTCCGAGTCGGACATCAGCGCGACCGACTACAGCCTGCCGGGCGACCTGGACTGGAACGGCGAGCCGGGGGCGGGCCTGTCCGCCACGGTGCTCAACATGTCCAAGGACCCGGGTGTGGCCGGCGCGTTCGCGAAGATCCTGTCGTACCACGCCGCCGCCACCGGCGACACGGCCTCGCAGACCGCGGCCAAGAACCTCTTGGACTCGCTGTGGGCCGCCAACGACGGTGTCGGCGTGACCCAGACCGAGGGCCGGGCGGACTACTGCCGCTTCGGCGACGAGGTCTACATCCCCGAGGGCTGGACGGGCACCATGCCGAACGGCGACGCGCTGGAGAACGGCGTCACGTTCATCGAGACCCGGTCGTTCATGACCGAGTTCGAGGGCTGGGACCAGGTCCAGGCGTACATCGACGGCGGTTGCACCGGCCCCGCGCCGGAGTTCAACTACCACCGCTACTGGCACCAGGTCGAGGTGGCCACGGCCTTCCAGACCTACGCCGCGCTCTTCGAGTAAGGAGCAGTGCGGCACCCGGTGACCAAACCGGGTGCCGCACTGTAAGTACGCATCGAAGGGCGCGACCGGTTGCAGTGACTGCGACCGGCCGCGCCCGAACGTTCTCGTCCGTTCTTCAACGGCTCTGTTGTCGTCCCACTTCGCGTCCCTTGCGGTTCGCTGAGCACACAGGTCGGGTCCGCCGGACGATTCCTCGTGCCCACCGGGCCCGACCTCTATGCTCAGCGCTTTCCGGCCCCCCTCGGCCGGGCGCGCTGGATCTTGTTGCGTGCCTTGCTAGTCGACGTCGATCTCGAGGTCTTGGGCGGCGTCCCAGAAGCTCTCGAAGACCGGCCTGGAGCTGGCGATCCCGGCGAGTGCGGCGACGCCGCCGGGCAGATACGTGGAGGCGATGGTGGTGTAGTCGCTGCCGTCCTCGGCGTGGGCGACGGACACGGTGCCTCCGGAGCGGATGAGCCGCAGCCATATCTCGTCGGATTCGGTGTCCACGGGCGAGAGCGACCAGTCGGTGTGGTCGCGGGTGGTCACGGTGCTCACGAGGTGTTGGCCGCCAAGGTATTCGGCGCCGGTCTTGACCCAGTTGTTCTCGTCGACGCGAATGGTCAGCGAGGCTTCGGCGTGCTGGTGTCGGTGCTCGGGGCGAAAGCGGAACGCGATCTCGCCGTCGCCTTCGAGCTTGAGGCCGTAGATGTAGACGTGGTCACGCTGGTGCTCGTCACCGGCGCTTCGACTGAGGGTGGTCTTCGTTTCGAAGAAGGGAGTGATCAATCCACCGTCAACCGTCCATTGTACTTCTTCTGAAGGAGATTGCATATTTCAATGATGCCACACATGAACGGGGCGTATTCTGACAAATCGGGCGTCGTAACCCAAAGTTAATCCAGACTTCGGGTCTGTCACACCACCGAAACCCCAGCTCAATGACGATCTGATGCAGCAAGTGCGGTATCCGTTACGCTCCTTGGAGAGCGCCGGTCCAAGCCCTCCGGGTCCCTGCCGGAGCGCTTGCGGCCCAAAGCTGTCGCGAATCCGCGCGGGTTCGGGCCCGATGCGCACCAGGGTACCCCGCCGATTCGCCAATCGCCCGTCCGTAGTCCCGGGATTCACGGTGCATGTGATCCGCAAGCGATTGCGAGTGTATTTCGGGTCAATCCGGGAACAGGAAGGCTAGAGTGCCGAGTGCTCATACCCGTGTCCTCGCGGGCGGCTCGACCGTTAATCCGGATAAGAGGAGTACGCAGGGCACGGAAGCGTAGGCGAATGGGGAGATAGCGTGAGCATGCAGCATTCAGCGAGGCCGGCGTCGCAAGACTCCGACGCGCCGGGCGAGGGCCGCGGCCTGCCGCGCCAGGATCGCTCCGCTCCGCCCCGCCGTTCACGCCATACCGCCGACCCGGCCGCAGCGGTCGCCGACCAGTCCTCGATGGTCGTGCCGATCCCGGCCCGCTCGCGCCGCTCCCGCCGCGAGGAGCCCTCGAAGCTCTTCTCCCTGGAGCAGCCGCCGCCGCTCGAGGCGCCCGCGGGGATCACCGAGATCACCGGCTGGTCCCTGGCCTCGGCGATGTGGCGCGACCACCTGCCCGAGCAGCTGCTGGGCATCGACTGCGCCTCCTGCAAGCAGGCCTGGCCGTGCGACACCTGGAAGATCGCGGACGACCTGCTCACCGAATGCTGCGAAGCCGCCGGCGAGGCCGCGGCTGGCGCCCGGTAGCGAGCGATCGCAGCGTGAACCGGCAGGTCACCACAGGTATGCTGTAACCGGACATAGTTGAGTCGCCTCGACTCAACTTTAGTGCACTTCATCACAATCATCGTGATCGCCTTGACAGCTGATATCAGCAGGTCGAACATTGAGTCTATCCGGCTCAACTTGGTTCGGGGTTCCCGCCCGGCCGCTTGAGACAGAGACATCGCCCGGAACGCCGGGCATTCTGTTCGACTACAAGGAGATCAACATGGCACGTGCGGTCGGCATCGACCTCGGCACGACGAACTCCGTGGTCAGCGTCCTCGAAGGCGGGGAGGCCACGGTAATCACCAACGCTGAGGGGGCAAGGACCACGCCGTCCATCGTCGCTTTCGCCAAGAACGGCGAAGTGCTGGTCGGCGAAGTGGCCAAGCGCCAGGCGGTCACGAACCCGGACCGCACCATCCGCTCGGTCAAGCGCCACATGGGCACGGACTGGACCGTCGACATCGACGGCAAGTCCTACACCGCGCAGGAGATCAGCGCGCGCATCCTCATGAAGCTCAAGCGCGACGCCGAGGCGTACCTGGGCGAGAACGTGACCGACGCGGTCGTCACCGTCCCCGCCTACTTCTCGGACGCGCAGCGCACCGCCACCAAGGAGGCCGGTGAGATCGCCGGGCTCAACGTCCTGCGCGTCATCAACGAGCCGACCTCCGCGGCGCTCTCCTACGGCCTGGACAAGGGCGAGGAAGAGCAGACCATCCTCGTCTTCGACCTCGGCGGCGGCACCTTCGACGTGTCCCTGCTGGAGATCGCCGACGGCGTCATCCAGGTCAAGGCCACCTCGGGCGACAACCACCTCGGCGGCGACGACTGGGACGACCGGGTCATCCAGCACCTGATCAAGACCTTCAACGGCCAGTACGGCGTCGACCTGTCCAAGGACAAGATGGCCATGCAGCGCCTCAAGGAGGCCGCCGAGAAGGCCAAGATCGAGCTCTCCAGCGCCACGCAGACCTCGATCAACCTGCCGTACATCACGGCCGGCCCCGACGGACCGCTGCACCTGGACGTCTCGCTCTCGCGCGCCGAGTTCGAGCAGATGACCTCCGACCTCCTCGACCGCTGCAAGAAGCCGTTCGAGCAGGCCGTCAAGGACGCCGGGATCAACGTCTCCGAGATCGACCACGTCCTCCTCGTCGGCGGCTCCACCCGCATGCCGGCGGTCTCCGACCTGGTCAAGCGCCTCATCGGGCGTGACGCGCACAAGGGCGTCAACCCCGACGAGGTCGTCGCGATCGGCGCGACCCTCCAGGCCGGCGTCCTCAAGGGCGAGGTCAAGGACGTGCTGCTCCTCGACGTCACCCCGCTGAGCCTGGGCATCGAGACCAAGGGCGGGATCTTCACCAAGCTCATCGAGCGCAACACCACGATCCCGACCAAGCGCTCGGAGGTCTTCACGACCGCCGACGACAACCAGCCCTCGGTGCTCATCCAGGTGTTCCAGGGCGAGCGGGAGATCGCGGCCTACAACAAGAAGCTCGGCACCTTCGAGCTCACCGGCCTGCCCCCGGCGCCGCGCGGCGTCCCGCAGGTCGAGGTCACCTTCGACATCGACGCGAACGGCATCGTGAACGTCTCGGCGAAGGACTCGGCCACGGGCAAGGCCCAGTCGATGACCATCTCCGGCGGCTCCAGCCTGGGCAAGGACGACATCCAGCGGATGATGTCCGAGGCCGAGGAGCACGCCGAGGAGGACCGCCAGCGCAAGGACGAGGCCGAGACCCGCAACATGGGCGAGTCGCTGGTCTACCAGACCGAGAAGCTGCTGGCCGAGTCCGGCGACAAGGTCCCCGAGGAGCTCAAGGGCCGCATCAACGACGCCACCGGCACCCTCAAGGGGGCCTTGGGCGGCAGCGACATCGAGGCGATCAAGACCGCCACCGAGGAGCTGTCGAAGGTCAGCCAGGAGGCCGGTCAGGCCATGTACGCGGCGGCGCAGGCCGAGCAGGGCACGCAGCCCTCCGGCGGCGCGAGCGCGGGTCCGGGCGCTGACGACGTGGTCGACGCCGAGATCGTCGACGACGACAAGGACCAGAAGTGACGGATGAGGGCAACAAGGACGCCGAAGACCCGCAGCTGCCGGAGGACGACAGCGCCGCTGATCGCGCCGACGGCGAGCTGACGGTCGACGACATCCTCGCAGCCGCCTCGGACGACGGCCAGGCCGCGGATGACGCGGTCGCCGTCCTCCAGGCGACGCTGGAGGAGCGCACCAGGGATCTGCAGCGGATCACCGCGGAGTTCCAGAACTACCGCAAGCGGGTCGAGCGCGACAAGGCGCGGTCCGGCGAGCTGGCGACGGCGGCGGTGCTCGTGGGCCTGCTGCCGGTGCTGGACGACCTGGACCGAGCGCGGAGCCACGGGGACCTCAACGGCCCCTTCGGTTCGGTGGCCGATCAGCTCGTCAACGCGCTGACCAAGCACGGTCTGGAGGCCTTCGGGGAGAAGGGCGACGCGTTCGACCCGACGGTCCACGAGGCGGTGGCGCACATGCAGCTGCCCGATGTGGACGGTCCGACCTGCATCGACGTGATGCGTTCGGGCTACCGCCTCGGCGACAAGCTGCTGCGCCCGGCCCTGGTGGCCGTGGCCGAGCCGCTCGACGAGCCGGTCGAGGCCGCGGTGGTCGAAACCGCTGCGGTCGAGAACGCCGTGGTCGAGGGCGAGGCCGCCGAGGCCGAAGCGCCCGAGGTGGAAGCCGAGACCGAAGCGGTCGAGGCCGAAGCCGAGGAGGCGCCCGGGTCCGAAGCCGAAGTGTCGGACGAGGTCCCCGGGTCCGAATCGGAAGCAGTCGAACCGGAAGCGGCGGAAGCCGAGACCGAAGCCGAAGCGCCCGAGGGCGCCGAGGGCAAGAGCAAGGGCAAGCGAAAAAAGAAGTAGGCGCTGGGCTCGCCGGGTGGCCCTCCACGGTTGTGGAGGTCGACCGGACTCCTGAGTCCCAGGCCCGGCAACGAGCACAGTGAAGGGGGCGTCCCGTGGCATCGCAAGAATGGCTTGAGAAGGACTTCTACGCCATACTCGGCGTGCCGCAGGACGCCTCCAAAAAGGACATCGAGCGGGCGTACCGCAAGCTCGCGCGCGAACTGCACCCCGACCACAACCCGGATCCCGACGCCGAGGAGCGCTTCAAGGGCGTCTCGGAGGCCTACTCGGTCCTGCACGACGACAAGGCCCGCGGCGAGTACGACCAGATCCAGTTGATGAAGTCCGGCCGCGGCGGTTTCGGCGGCATGCACGCCGGTGGCGGTGGCGGCGGCGTCAACTTCGAAGACCTGTTCGCCGGCGGCGGCGGCTCCGGCGGGTTCACCGACCTCTTCGGCGACCTGTTCTCCCGCGGCGGCTCGCGCCGCAGCACCGCCATGCGCGGCAACGACCTGCGCACCCACATCACCCTCGACTTCGCCGACGCCGTGAAGGGCACGACCACCGAGATCCGGATGCGGGCTCCCGGCGAGTGCGAGACCTGCCACGGTTCGGGCGCGAAGCCCGGCTCGTCCCCGACCACGTGCACCCGCTGCAACGGCAGGGGCCTGGTCACCGAGAACCAGGGCGCGTTCAGCTTCGCCCAGCCGTGCCCCGACTGCGAGGGCACCGGCAGCGTGGTCACCGACCCGTGCGCCGACTGCGGCGGCACCGGCGCGACCACGCGGGAGCGGATCATCACCGTGCGGGTCCCGGCCGGGATCGGCGACGGCCAGACGATCCGCCTCGCCGGGCGCGGCGCCCCCGGGGAGCGCGGCGGCCCGGCGGGCGACCTGCTGGTCCGCGTCGGCGTCAAGGCCCACCCGCTGTTCGCCCGCGACGGCGACAACGTGACCCTGCGCCTGCCGGTCTCCTTCCCGGAGGCCGCGATCGGCGCGAAGGTCAAGGTGCCCACCCTGGACGGGCCGGTCACCCTCAAGGTCCCCGAGGGCACCCCGACGGGGCGCGTGCTGCGCGTCAAGGGCCGGGGCGTCCCGAACAAGGGCGACCTGCTCGTGACCGTCGACGTCGAGGTCCCCGCGAACCTGTCGGCCGAGGCCAAAGCGGCCCTTGAGCAGTACGCGGCCGCGGCCCCGACCGCCGACCGCTCGAAGCTGGAACAGCTGACGGGCCAATGACGTTGCAGTTGACGAACGTGCCCCCCGCGGGCACACCGGATGGCACCAGGGAGGAACCGTGACCGCCACCGGCCGCACCGGCGGACCGCCCACAGGACCTGCAGACATGGGCGGGCACTCGCAGGTGCGCATTGAGATCGCCTTCCGCCAGCGCATCCCCGGCGGCGACGAGATCGACTTCGACGCGAAGATCCTCGCGATCTCCGCGGCCGCCGAGATGGCCGGCATGCACCCGCAGACGCTGCGCCAGTACGACCGGCTCGGCCTGGTCGAACCGGGCCGCACGCCCGGCGGCGGGCGCCGCTACTCGGCCCGCGACGTGCTGCGGCTGCGGGAGATCCAGCGGCTCAGCCAGGACGAGGGCGTGAACCTCGCCGGGATCAAGCGGATCATGGATCTGGAGCGCGAGGTGCAGGCCCTGCGCGCCGAGGCGAACGCCCGGATCGAGGGCCTCGCCGAGGAGCTCCAGAGGACGCGCGCGCAGCTCGCGGAGCTGCGTGCGGTGGCCGGGCCGTTCCACCGTTCGACCGACATCGTCTTGTGGCGGGGCGAACAAGGATGACCGCTTGTCGCCGGTTCGGGTCCCGTTAAGATCGGGCGCATGCGACGAAAAAAACGACGACATCGAAGTCCCCGGCCCGGCAGCGGCAGCCGGCTCCGGGTATCGGAGCCGCTAAGGGGACGTGAGCGATGCTCATAGTCATCGGACTGGTCATCATCCTGGCCGTCACCGCAGCCACGGGCTTCTTCGTGGCGCTTGAATTCGCCTACACCGCCGTCGACCGGGCCAAGCTCGAAGACCTGGCCGCGGGACCCGACATCAAACGGGCCTCCCGCGCCCGACGCGCCCTCCAGATCTGCTCGCAGCTGTCGTTCGCCCTCTCCGGCGCGCAGCTGGGCATCACCGTCACCGCCCTGTTCGTCGGTTTCTTCGCGGAGCCGTACCTCGGACAGGGACTCGCGAACCTCCTCGGCGTCGCCGGGGTCCCCGCGGCCCTGTCGATCACCATCGGCGTCACCATCGCGTTCCTGTTCGCGAACGTCGTCCAGATGATCATCGGCGAACTGGGCCCCAAGAACCTCGCCATCGCCCGCACCGAGGCGATGGCGCTGGCCCTCGCCGGGCCCACCCGCGCCTACCTGATGGTGTGCGGGCCGATCATCCGGTTCTTCGACGCCGCCTCCACCAAGCTCCTCAACCTCCTGGGCATCCAGGCGGTGGAGGAACTGGAGAACAACGCGACCGCCGAGGACCTGCACCGCATCATCGACGTCTCCCGCGACGAGGGCGCCCTCGAGAAGGAGCTGTCGCTGCTGCTGGACCGCGGCCTGGACTTCTCCGACACGGTCGCCGAGCAGGCCATGACCCCGCGCGTCAACGTCCGCACGCTCGCCGCGGAATCCACTGTGGCCGACGCGGTGGAGGCGCTCGCCGAAGGCCACTCGCGCTTCCCGGTCGTCGGCGACGACGTGGACGACCTGCGCGGCGTGGTCGGCATCAGCCAGATCATCGCCGTCCCCCGCGAGGACCGCGCCTCGGTGCGCCTCTCCGCGGTCGCCGACCCGGCGATGCTCGTGCCCGCCTCGCTGCCGCTGCCGCAGCTGCTGGAGCAGATGCGCGGGCGCCACCGCCAGCTCGCGTGCGTGGTCGACGAGTTCGGCGGCTTCGCCGGGATCGTCACCCTCGAAGACCTCGCCGAGGAACTGGTCGGGGAGATCCGCGACGAGCAGGACAACGTCGAGGACGTCCCGGTCTCGCTCGAAGGCGGGGCCTGGCTCATCCCCGGGCGCTGGCGGGTCGACGAGGTCGCCGACGCCACCGGCATCCGACTGCCCGAAGGGGAGCATTACGAGACCATCGCGGGCCTGGTCATGGCCGAGCTCGGTCGCGTGGCGCACCCCGGTGACACCGTCGAGGTGAGCACGATGGCCGGCAACGTCCCGTTCCACGATGACGACGACGGGGAGCCCGACGCGGTCCCGCGCACGGTGAGCCTGGTGGTCGTCTCGTGCGCACGCCATGTGCCGCAGACGATCGAGCTGCGCCCGCAGTCGGTGGAGGTGTCGCGATGAGCACCGGACCCGCACTGCTGATCTCACTGCTGCTGTTGGCCGCCAACGCGTTCTTCGTGGCCGCCGAGTTCGCGCTCGTGGCCTCGCGCCAGCACCGCCTGGAGCAGGACGGCTCCAAGGCCGCCCGGGCCGCCTTGCGCGGCACCAGGAACCTGTCGCTCATGCTCGCGGGCGCCCAGTTGGGCATCACCGCCTGCACCGTCGGGCTCGGCGCCTTGGCCGAACCGGCTCTGGCGCACGCGTTCGAGGTCCCGTTGGAGGCCGTCGGCCTCGAGGCGGCGGCGCATCCGATCGCGTTCACTCTGGCGCTGTTGATCGTGGTGTTCCTCCACATGGTCGTCGGCGAGATGATGCCCAAGTCCTGGGCCATCACCCACCCGGAGGCTTCGGCGATGGCGCTGATCTGGCCGTTCACCGCGTATGTGTGGCTGACCAAGCCGATCCTGTTGGGCCTCAACCACGGTGCGAACGTGATCCTCAAGGCGTTCGGGGTGGAGCCGGCCGACGAGAAGGCGCAGGCGCACTCGCCCGAGGAGCTGCGCTACCTGCTGCGGTCCTCGGCCGAGGCCGGGGTGCTCGGCGAACCGGAGCACCAGATGCTCACGCACGCCATCGAAGTGCAGCGCCGCGGGGTCGGCGAGGTCGCGATCCCCTGGGACGAGGTCGTCACGATCCCGGCCGGCGCGAACGCGGTCGAGGCCGAGGAGCGCAGCCGGGCCACGGGCCGTTCGCGCATGGTCGTGGTCGACGAGGACGCCCGCCCGGTGGGGCTCGTGCACGTCCGCGAGGCCGTGCTGGCCGACCCGGACGCGCCGGTCACCGACCTGGCCGCCGCGCCGCTGCTGGTCACGGCCGACACCACGGTGGCCGCGGCCGTCGCTCTCATGCGCCGCCAGCGGTCGCAGCTCGCCCTCGTGACCGGCCCCGACCGCGAGGTCTCCGGATTGGTCGCGATGGAGGATCTCCTGGAGGAGATCATGGGCGACTTCGAGGACGAGACCGACAGGGCCTCGTCATGACCGCATAGCGCGCGTACATAAGAGAGGGCCTCAGCTTCTGCTGGGGCCCTTCCTTTTCGCTGCTCTAGACGAAATCGGGACGACACGCTGACTGGGCGTGTTCGTCGCCGATTTCGGGGTCTTCAGGCGTGATCATGATTCATCAACCGTTTCCTGTGACTCTGGAAGACCATGTCGAAATTCTTCGAGGAAACCGGGCCCGAATTCGCCGTCGCCATGCGCGGCTACGACCGCAATCAGGTCGAAGAATTCACCTCCCGGCTGTACCAGAACATCAAAGCCCACGAGCAGCACCGCGATGAGGCCGCGCGTGCGATAGAGGCCGCCGAGCAGCAGCTGCGCCGCGCCGAAGAGCGCATCGGCGCCCTGGAGCGCCGCGTCGCCGACCGGGCCACGCAGATCGCCGAGGCCGAGCAGCCGACCCTGGCCGGGCTCGGCGCGCGCGTCGAGAAGATCCTGCGCGCCGCCGAACAGGACGCCGGGGTCCAGAAGGCCGACGCGAAGCGGGCGGCCGCCGCGATGCTCGGCGAGGCCCGCGCCGAAGCCGACGCGATGATGCGCTCGGCCCACACCGAGGCCTCCGACATCACCGCCACCACTGAACAGGACGTCACCGAGATCCGCGCCCGAGCGGTCAACGAGACCACCGAACTGCGCGAGAACTCGCGGCGCAACCACGATCTCGCCGTCGCCGACGCCCACCGCGAGGCCCAGACCGCCCAAGGGCAGTCCCGGGCCGCGGCCGAGAAGACCCGCTCGCAGGCCGACCGCGAGATCGCGGTCGCCAGGGCCACCGCCGAACGCGAGGTCACCGAGCTCAAGTCCATCGCCGCCCGTGAGGCCGACGAGCAGCGGGGCGCCGCCGCGCGCCTCCTCGCCGAGGCCGCTGAGCACCGCAAGCGCCGCACGCAGGAGCTCACGCTCATCGAGGCCGACCGCCGCGAGCGGGCCCAGAAGGAGGAGGCTGACCGGCACCAGCAGGCCATGGCGACCGCGCAGCGGATCGTCTCCGAGGCCGAGGACCGCCTGGCGATGGCCGAGGAGCGTTCGCGCAGCGCCGAGAACCGCGCCATCGAACGCCGCGAGGAGGCCGAGCAGCACGCGAAGGACGCCATAACGCGGGCTTCCGAGCAGGTCAAGTCGGTCACCGTCGAGGCGGTGAAAGAGGCGGACCGCTTGCGGCGCAGTGCCGCCGAGCGCGCCGCCGAACGCGTCCACCCCCTCGCCGAGGAGGTCGCGGCGCTGTCGCGTCAGCGGGACTCCGCCGGTTCGAACCTCACCGACCTGCGCCGCCAGTTGGGCCTGGTCTCCGGGGAAGAGGAGGCCACGGTCTCGCAGTCCTCGTCCAGCAGCATGTCGAGCCTGTCGAGCAGCGGTTTCGACTCGCCCTCCACGGGCTCCGGTTTCGACTCGCCCGTCTCGCTGAGCTCGACGAGCGCGGTCTTCGACTCCGAGTCGGCGCCGCTGCCGATCAACAGGCAGCGCGACGGCTCCGACATCGACCGGACCCAGCAGTTGCCAGTGATCCGATAACCGAAGACTGACCGAACGCCGCGCGCCGCGGTCGGCCGTGTGAAGAACGGAAACCATCGGAATCCGTTCGCCGCACTGGCCGACCGCGGCGCGGCGCTATATTATAAATAAACTGAACTAATTCGGTGGGGGCGCACGCGGCCCCCTCGGAGACCCCCGGCATGGCCCGCTCACGCGGGCCGTGCGGCCGCAAGGCGAACCGCCGCAGAACCGATCACAGGAGCCCCCGCACCATGCAGCGCCGCATCTCGCTGATCCCCCAGCCGCAGCAGCTCACCGCAGCCGACGGCGAACTCGACCTGGCCACGCTGACCGCGATCGCAGCAGATCCCCAGCTGCATCCCCTGGCCTGGCTCCTGTCCGACCTGCTGGGCCGCGGCACCGGCCTGCGCCTGGCGGTGACCGATACCGTCGCTGACGGCCCGGTCCTGCGCCTGCGCCTGGAAGGCGAACGCCCCGGCGACTTCACCACGGCCGCCGAGGCCTACCGCCTCGACGTCACCGCGGACGGCGTCGACCTCGCCGCCGCCCACCCCGCCGGGATCGCCCGCGGCATCGCGACGCTGCGCCAGCTCCTGCCCGCCGACGCGCTCCGCGAAGCCCCCGCCGCCGCACCGGTCCTGCCGCTCGTGGCGATCACCGACGAGCCGCGCCTGCGCTGGCGCGGCGTCATGCTCGACGTCGCCAGGCACTTCCAGCCCAAGGACTTCGTGCTCAAGATGATCGACCGGGCCTGGCTCCACCGGCTCAACGTCGTCCACCTGCACCTCACGGACGACCAGGGCTGGCGCTTCGAGGTCCCCTCCCGACCCAGGCTCACCGAGATCGGCTCCTGGCGCGCCGAGACCGTGATCGGCCACGCCCGCGAGGACCGCGGCTTCGACGGCACCCCGCACGGCGGCCACTTCTCCGTCTCGGATCTGCGCGAGATCGCCTCGTACGCACGCGAACGCCACATCATGATCGTCCCCGAAGTGAACCTGCCGGGCCACGCCCGAGCGGTCCTGGCCGCCTACCCCGAACTCGGTGCGGGCCAAAATACTGGACACATTGACGGCTCGCAAGCTTCGCCGAAGGGTGTCTGCCCCACGTTCGGCGTGTTCGAGGAGGTCCTGGAACCGACCCAGGCCGCGCTCGACTTCGCGCTGGAGGCCTACACCGCGATCGGCGAGGTCTTCGACGGCCCGTTCGTCCACATCGGCGGCGACGAGGTGCCCATGACGCAGTGGGAGTCCTCGCCGATCGCCAAGGCGCTCATGGAACGCGAGGGCATCAGCGACGTGCGCGGCGTCCAGGCCTGGTTCACCAGGGCCTTCTGCGAGCACCTCACCAAGATGGGCAAGCGCGTCATCGGCTGGGACGAGATCCTGGACGGCGGCGCCCCCGCCGAAGCCGCGGTTGCCGTGTGGCGCAGCGAAGCCTATGTGAAGAAGGCGCTCGCGGCCGGGCACGAGGTGCTCGTGAGCCCGCAGACGCACGTGTACTTCGACCACTACGAGAGCGACGGACCCGAAGAGCCCCTTCGCATCCACGGCCTCACCCCGGTCGAGAAGGTCGCCGCCTGGGACCCCGTCCCGCCCGGCATCGACGAGTCGAAGATCCTCGGCGTCCAGGCCCAGCTGTGGTCGGAGTACCTCACCAGCCCGCGCGACGTCGAGTACGCGGCGTTCCCGCGCCTGGCCGTCTTCGCCGAGGTCGCCTGGACCAGTCAGCAAGTGCGCGAAGCCGACCCGGTCCAAGACCGCCTCGGCGACCACCTCGAACGCCTGCACGCCATGGGCATCGGCTACCGGCCGCTGGAAGGCCCCCACCCGTGGCAGCAGGGCGGCACCGGCCGCCGCAGGCGCTTCGACTGGGACTTCCAAGAACCCGAAGCGGTGTAGGGAGTTCGTAAGCACCCCCTAGTTCCCAAGGGCGCAAAGCAAAACCCTCGCGGGCGGCTGTCGCCGCCCGCGAGGGTTTCTTTACGATGGAGTGGTCCCCGGCGACGGTGCGGGCTTATTGCGGGTCAGCAGCAGGGTCAGCAATTGGGAACGCCAGCGCCGCCGCCGGGGAGTCAGTGGGCCGAGCCCCGAAGGGCCCGGCCGCGACTATGGACGCCCGTAGCCGTAGATGCTGGACCCGTAGTCCATGTCGACCATCTTCACGACCGTGGTCGAGTTCGGGGCGTGGATGATCTGCCCGTCGCCGACGTAGATGCCGACGTGGTTCAGATCGTTGTAGAAGACGAGGTCGCCCTCCTGGAGCTCGTCGCGGGAGATCCGCGCCGTCTCGTCCCACTGCATCGCCGCGTTGTGCGAGAGCGAGACCCCGGCCGCGGCCCACGCGCCCTGGGTGAGCCCCGAGCAGTCCCATTCGTCGGGGCCGTCGGCCCCGTACACGTAGTCGTCCCCGAGCTGGTCGTACGCGAAGGCCACCGCCGTGGAGTTGCCGCCGTAGTTGTCGTACTCGGGCTCGGGGTTCTCCTCGGCGTACGCGTCGTCGTAGTCGGCTTCGAGACTGTCGATCTCGTCTTCGATCTCTTGGCGCTGATCGTCGATGTCGGCGAGGATCTCGTCGGCGCTCTCCTGGAGGGTCTCCAGCTCGGTCTTGCGGGTCTGGAGCTCCTCGACCTGCGCGAGGTTCGCCGCGAGGGTCTCGTTCTCTGCCGAGGTCAGGCTCTCGAGGTACATGAGGCGGTCGGCGAAGTCGGTGGGGTCGCCGGAGAGGATCGAGTTGACCATCGCGAAGTCGCCGCCGGTGTAGGCGCTGGCCGCGTAGTCCGCGAGCGAATCGGTGGCGGTAGCCGAGGCGGCTTCGAGCGCGGGCAGTTGGGTCTCGATCTCGGCGATGAGCGCGTTGGCGTCGTCGAGTTCCTCCTGCTTGGCGTTGTAGTCCTCGATGACCGCTTCGAGATCCTCGGCGCGGTCGTCGATCTCCGCCTGGATCTCGTCGCTGGTCTGCGCGGACGCCTGCGAGGACGTGAGCAGCGCCGCCGAAGCGGGTAGTAGCGCGGCGGCTGCGATGGCGGCCGCGATTCGCCGGGTACGCACCAGGGATGCGCTCCTTCCTTTGGCCGCCTACCGGGTTAGCTGTCGGGTTCGGGCGGAAGGAAGGGTCGCCCTACGCGCCCGAGGACGCGATTCACCCCGTCGGCCCTCGTGCGCCGACTGCTGGTTCCCCGGTTCGGCGAGCCTGAGGTGCTCGGCCGATTCGGCGGTGCCGCGCGGCGGATGCGGGGTGCACCCGAGTTTCCGACGCGACGGGTTCACGTTAGAGGTGCCTTGTGGGCGTTGACAAGGGCAGGGGGAGAATTTCTCGCACAATGGCACGGAATACTACGGGCCGCTGCACGGGCATGACGAGCAGTTGCCGGTATACCCCTTAGGGGTATACTATTGCGACCGGAGGGAAGCGACATGGCGAGCGATCAGACCAAGGACGGCACCGGGCCGGTGGACGGCTCGCACGCCGCGCCGGACGGGCACGATGCGCACGGTGAGGCTGCGGCCGAGCACTACTGGTACCACGGTGACAAGGCGGCGATCACGCGTCGCCTCAAGCGCATCGAGGGCCAGGTCCGGGGCATCGAGCGGATGGTCGAAGGGGACGAGTACTGCATCGACATCCTCACGCAGATCTCGGCTTCGACCAAGGGGCTCCAGGCCGTGGCGCTCAACCTCCTCGAAGGCCACCTGGCCCACTGCGTCGCGGAGGCGCAGACCTCGGGTGACCCGACCGCCGCCCAAGCCAAGGTCAAAGAGGCCTCGGACGCGGTGGCCCGCCTGCTCAGAACCTGAACCCACCACGCTGCGCACAGCGTTGAAGGAGTCGACATGGAAACCGTATACGTCGTCAAGGGCATGACCTGCGGCCACTGCGCCGGGAGCGTCACCCAGGAGCTCACCGCCCTCCCGGGCGTCGAAGGCGTCGACGTGGCCCTGGAGACCGGCAAGGTCACCGTCAAGAGCGAAGCCGAACTGGGCCTGGAAGCGGTCCGAGAGGCCGTGGACGAGGCCGGCTACGAACTCGTGGGCCTCGCCGCCTAAGAGGCTCGATCCTCGAATTCAAGACCCTGAGCACCCGTTCACCGGGTGTTCAGGGTCTCGTCGTTGCGGCCGCAGGACCGCTTTGCAGTAAAATCGGGGCATGGCAGTCTCCGATGACAACCGCTCCGTCGAACTCGACGAGGACTTCGCGGTGCTCCCGGACCAGACCTCAGACGACACCGACCGGGGCTGGGGCGAAGCGATCCCCGCGCGCCCGACCGGCTCCAAGCTCTCGGCGAGAGACCGCGAACTCATCGCCGACCGCCCCCCGCACTGGGGCTGAGCACCTCCGTTCCACCCCCGAGGCGACGCTTTTCGTTCGCCCGCTTGGTGATGCGCATTTCCGGGTAGACCATTCCAGGTCCGACATGAGGGACATGTACCCACAATCTCGCTGTGGGCAAGTAATCTGTCACTGACCGAGCCCCACGGCCAGAGCGGAACAGCCCGAATGCCCTATACCCCTTGCCTGCCGGAGACGCGTGATGTCCGGCGCTGACGTCTTCAACATGGAGCCCGAGGAAGTCCACAAGTCCGTGGAGATTCTCTTCGAGGTGGAAGCCGAGGTCACCAGCCAGACGGCCAGCCTCGTCGAGACCACCGCCGAGGACGCGCAGCGGCTCCGCGACGCCAACGCGGCGATCGGACCCGCCCTCGCGGAAGCCGCGGAGTGGTGGAAGCTCTTCCGCGCCGGCGGCTATACCGGCTTGTGCGGCAACACCGGTGAGTACCTTGCGGTCTGCGCCGAAGAGGCCGTCGAGGTCGACGATTACAACGCCGGAGACTTCGCCTCCCTCGCCGACCACGACCGCTACCCCGGCCGGGCCAACGAGAACGCCTCGGCCCGCCCGGACTGGTAGGAGCGCCTGAGCATGAGCGACATGTCCTGGAAAGACCTCCGCGACCTCGATTGCGCGACCCTCCGGAACACCGGGAACCTCTGGAAGTCCTACACCGCGGCGATGGTCGAACAGACTGAACGGCTCCGCAGCGACGTCGTGGAGGGCCATCTGCGCATCGACAACTACGAGTCCGAGACGGCCGACACGGTTCGGGAGCAGATCGGTCTCATCAACGGCCGCTTCGAGGACGACTTGTCGGACTACGCGGACATCCGCCTCGCCAACACGATGCTCGAGGCGGCCGACGCGATCGAGGCCGAACAGCAGGAGCTCCGAGAGCTGATCGGCCTGATCGAAGACCACGAGTTCGAGATCGAAGGCGACCGGCACGAGTACGAAGTGAACCCGAGCGCGGCACTGCACCGGGCGATCTGGGCACTGGACCCGCCGCAGTGGCTCTGCGACCGGGTCGGCATCGACAAGTCCTCCGCCTGGTACGACATCGGCAGCCAGGCCGAAGCGCTCGTCAACATCGACCCCGTCTACGACTCCGCGAAGGAGCTGGCCGGGCAGTACCAGGACTGGCTGCGCGCCGTCATGTCCCGAACCCACGACGCCGACGACGACGCGGCCGCCGCTCTGTCCGCGATGCGAGAGCAGCCCCCGGAACTGCCCCCGCAGTTCGGAGCGACCTACGACGATCGCATCGGCGACTACAAGACCGCCCTGAGCGAGGAGGTCGCCTCCGAGATGGAGGCGATCGCCGACGGCGACTCCGACATGTCCCCCCAGCAGGTCAACGAGTGGTGGGATGACCTAACCGATACGGAGCGGGAAGCACTGATCGCCGAACACCCCGAATGGGTCGGCCCGACCGACGGCATCCCGACCGAGGCCAGGGACGCGGCCAACCGCGTGGTGCTCGCCAACGAGATCGGCAGCCTCGGCGAACAGATCACCAGCCTGCAAGAGGAGGCCGATTCCGTTCTCGCGCTCGGCGACTTGAACCAGATGACCAGGTACGACGAGATCATGGACGAGATCGCCGAACTCGAAGAGGACCGAAGCGGACTCACCGCCCTCCAGGACCGGATCACCGACGATGGCAATCCCGCCGTCTACAGCGACACGAACCAGCCCTATTTCCTCCTGGGCTTCGGGACCGAGGGAAGCGGGCAGGCCATCGTCTCCATCGGCAACCCCGACACCGCAGCGAACGTCAACACCTACGTGCCCGGCACCACCGCGGACGTCGGCGGCGCCGCAGGCGGACTCATGGACCGAACCGAGACGATGGCCTATGACGCCTATGCGCTGGGTTCGGGCGGCGATACCGCCACCGTGCTGTGGCTCGGCTACGACGCCCCCGACTCGGTCCTTCCCGAGGCAACGGAATCGAAGTGGGCCGAGGACGCAGCGGACGACTTGGAGTCCTTCACCCAAGGAATTCGGGCCACCTCGGACGACGCGAACCTGACGCTGACCGGGCACTCCTATGGCACCACCGTCATCGGTACAGCCGCGGCAAACGAGGGGGTGGAGGCGGACAATCTGGTCCTCGTCGCCTCGCCCGGGGCGAGCGTCGACACCGCCGACGCGCTCGGTGTCGGTTCGGAGAACGTGTACGCGACGACGAACGACCTCGACGTGATTCAGTTCGGAGCGGTTCACGGTGGCGATCCCACCAGCGAGGAGTTCGGTGGAAGCAGCTTTCAGAGTGACCCGGGATCCCCGTCGGCCAACAACCACAGCACCTATTGGGACGACACGAACCAGATCGGCCGCGACAGCATGGCCGCGATCGTCACAGGAAGCGGGCAGTGATCGACCATGACCGTTGCAACACGCCGTGCCCTCCGGGCCGCTCCGAAGGCGGTCATCGCAGCGGTCATCGCCGCCGCGCTGTCGCTGACCGCCTGTTCCCCCTCAGGAGAAGCCTTGAACGAGTCCCCCGAAAGCGAGTACACGCAGGCTGAGGCCTACGCGCCGATGGAAGCCGCTGCCGCCGAATCGACAGAGGCCCTGGTCGACTTCCCCGGGTTCGAACGCCGAATGTGGGCCGAGCTGCCTTGCAGCCATAACGGTGTAGACGATCCCGACTACACGAGCATCGAGATCAGATACGAATTCTCCCCCGAGGACTCTGAAAGCGACCTGGTTCGAGAGGGCTACACCGACGCCCTCCGCGAACACTGGACCGCGCTCGGATACGAGATCACCGAAGACTCTGAGACTGTTCGAGGGGACCGAACCGACCGAGCTCTGGTCGCTCAACGAGAAGACGGCATCGCCTTGTGGTACAGGGTGGTCGGCGTGGTCATCCTGACCGTTCAGTCCGGCTGCGTCCCCGTCAGCGACCACAGCGAGATCGAGTACATCCCCCCGACCGGCGGCATCGAACCCGGCAGTGAGAACGACCTCGTCCAGGAGTACTTCCCCGACGGCGTCCCCACCGATCAGGCCGCCGCCTTCGACCCCTTCGCGAATGCTCAGACCGTCTCCACGATCGTGCCCTTCCAAGCCCCTCCCAGCTACGAGGACCTGCTCTGAGACGACCAGGAAGACCGACGGCCGCCGAGACATGAAGCGGAGACACAAAAGGGCCCGGATCGCAGAGAGGGAGGCTCTTCGTGATCCGGGCCCTTGGTGCCTGCCCTGGGGGGCAGGCGTTCTTGCGTGTCGAGCAGTTGGTCTTTGCGGCTCCGCCCCTACCGCTCAGCCCTTGACGGCCCCGCCGGTCAGGCCCGAGACGATATAGCGCTGGAGGCTCATGAACACCGCCACCGTGAGCACCGAGGTCAGCAGCGTCCCCGCCGCGAAGATCCCGAAGTAGCTCGCCGGGGAGTTGTCCGCGGTCAGCGTCTTCAACCCCACCGCCAGGGTCATCTCCGGGCGGTCGGTCAGGAACAGGCTCGCCAGCACGAAGTCGTTCATCGTCCCCACGAACGCGAGGATCCCCGAGATCGCGATGATCGGCGCCGCCAGCGGCAGGATCATCCCGAAGAAGATCTGCGCATGGCTCGCCCCGTCGATCGTCGCGGCCTCGTCCAGCTCCTTCGGGATCGTGTCGAAGAAGCCCTTCATCAGCCACGTCGAGACCCCAAGCGCCCCACCCATGTACACCAGCATCAGGCCGAGTTTGGTGTTCAGGCCCACCACCGGATAGAACTCGCCGAGGTTCCCGAAGATCAGGTACAGGGCCACCACGGCCAGGAACGCCGGGAACATCTGGATCAGCAGCAGGAACAGGAGCATCGGCCGCCGCCCCTTGAAGCGGAACCGGCTGAACGCGTACGCGGCCAGCGAGGAGATGAAGATCGAGATGAACGCCGCCGGGACCGCGATCATCAGCGAGTTCCCGAACCACGCCGCGAACGGCACGTTGTCGTCGCTGAACAGCTTCTCGAAGTTGTCGAGCCCGACCTTGGTCGGCAGCAGACTCGTCGAGGACATGGTCCCGTTCGGATTCAGCGCCGCCGAGACCACGTACAGGATCGGGACGAGCCCGAACACCAGGACCGCGATCGCGACCACGTGCCGCCAGCCGAACTCGGCCGCCCATTTCAGGAAGGGCGCCTTGCGCTTCGCCTTCACCAACGCAGTGCGGGTCATGAGTACACGTCCTCCTGGTTGCGGGTGAAGCGGAACATGAACGCCGAGATCGTGGCGACGATGAGGAAGATGAACACGCTGATGGCGCTGGCGAAGCCGTAGTCGGCGCTGGAGGAGCCGAAGGCCTGGCGGAACGCGTAGGTGATGAGGATGTCGGTGCCGCCCACGGCGTCGCCGGCCATGAACGGGTTGCCGCCGCTGAGCAGTTCGATCGCGTTGAAGTTGTTGAAGTTGAACGCGAAACTGGAGATGAGCAGCGGGGTCAGCGCGATCAAGAGCAGCGGCAGGGTGATCTTGCGGAACGCCGTCACGCCCGTGGCCCCGTCGATCTTGGCCGCCTCCAGTGAATCGGAGGGCAGGGCCTGGAGTGCGCCGAGCGAGATGAGGAACATGTACGGCCAGCCGAGCCAGGTGTTGGCGATGAGGACCATCGCCCGGGCCGACCAGGTGCCGCCGTACCAGTTGACGTTGAGGTTGAACAGGTCGTTGATGAGGCCGAAGTCGCGGTTGAACATCTGCGCCCACACCAGCAGCATCGCGAAGGACGGCATGGCGTACGGCAGGATCATGAGGGTCCGGTAGAGCTTGGTGCCGCGCATGCTCGGCTTGTTGAGGGCCATCGCGGTGCCCAGGCCGATCGCGAAGGTGAACAGGACCGATCCGGCCGCGAACATGACGTTCCAGGCGAAGACCCCGAGGAAGGGGCCGCGGATGTCGGGGTCGGTGAGGACGGCGAGGTAGTTGTCGGCGCCGATGTTGACGCGCCAGCCGACGAGCGCGGCCTGGCCGTCTTCGGTGACGAAGGCGCCGTTCTCGTTGTCGGCGTACCAGACCGTGCCGGTGGCCGAGTCGGTGATGCAGTCGCAGGCCTCGTCGTAGGAGCGCGTCGACTGGCCTTCGAAGGCCGAGAGGCCCTGGAGTTTGATGCCGGTCTCGGGCCCGGTGGGCACGGCGAGGTCGGTGAGTTCGGCCTGGCGTTCGCCCAGTTCGGCGAGGTCCCAGACGGTGTAGCCGGGGGCGGCGGTGATCCGCCCGGCGGCGTCCAGTGTGGCGTCGTCGAGTTCGGTCAGGCCCTCTTCGGTGCCGGCCCAGGTGGAGCCGTCGGCGGCGTCGGTGAGCAGCAGCGTCAGTTCACCGGTGCTGGACTCGCCCACGGCGACGAGGTAGACGGCGCCGCCGGGGGTCTGCTGCACCCCCGCGGCGATGATCGCCTCGGTCGCCTGCTCCTTGTCGACGCGGTGGCCGTCGCCGTAGTTGGTGAACGAGGTCCCGACGGTGAGGAACACCGGCAGGATCTGGAAGGCGATGAGCAGCAGGGTGCCGGGGATGAGGTATTTGAGCTGGATGGCCCGGCGCTGCAGGTAGACGTAGAAGAGCACGGCGGCGACGAGCGCCTCCAGGGCCAGGCCCCACCAGGCCTGGGCCGCGATGAGCGGCAACGCCGCCCAGACGGCCAGCGCGGCGACCACCGCGAGTACTGCGATCTTGATGATCAGACCCGCGGCGGTCGCAGATCCGGCCGTCCGGGAACGTTGGTCGAGCACAGATGCTTCCTTCGCTCGTCGAGGCTTTACCGGTTGACCCTATTAGCCCGCGACGGCGTCGCGGATGGTCTGGGCGGCGGTCGTGGCGGCCTCTTCACCGGTGGAGACCTGGTCGATGGCGTCGGCCTGGGCGCGGCCGAAGGGCTCCCAGACGGCGTTCATCGCGGGGATGTTCGGCATCGGGACGGCGTTCTCGCCGGCGATCGCGAAGCCCTGGACGTCGGCGTTGTCGGCCGAGTAGGCCTCGGCGGCGGCGGTGAGGGCCGGGAGGCGCCCGCCGGCTTCGGCGAGCTTGAGCTGGAGGTCCTCGGTGAGGACGTAGTTGGTGACGAACTCCTGGGCGAAGACGGCGTTCGCGGCGGTCGCGGAGACGTAGAAGCCCTGGACGCCCAGGAACGGGGAGGCCGGGCCCTGGCCTTCGAAGCCGGGGATGGCGGTGACCTCGTAGTTGAGGCCGGCGGTCTGGACGTCGGTGAGGGCCCAGGGGCCGGAGATCATGAACGCGGTCTTGCCGTCGACGAAGAACGGGATGGTGTTCGTGGCGTCGATGGTGGTCTTGAGGATGCCGTCCTTGCCCAGTTCGGCGAATTTCTCGAATGCGGCGATGCCGCCGGGGGAGTCGACGCCGACGTCGGTGGGGTCGAGGGTGCCGGTGCCGTCGTCCTTGAAGAGGTAGCCGCCGAAGGAGGCGAACAGGGGGTAGGCGTTGTAGGCGTTGCCGTCCACGCCGGTTTCGACGGTGAGGACTTCCTGGGTGCCGGCGGCTTGGCCGGCGGTGATGAGCTCTTCGAAGGTGGCGGGCGCGGTGGGGGCCAGGTCCGTGTTGCGGATGAGGCCGATGTTCTCCAGCGCGTAGGGGACGCCGTAGACGTTGCCGTCGACGGTGAAGGCCTTGACGGAGGTCTCGTCGAGGGCGGCGCGCTTGTCGTCGCTCAAGGTGATCGGGCTGATGACGCCGTCGGCGGCGAGCTGGCCGGACCAGTCGTGGGCGGCGACGATGATGTCGGGGCCCTGGCCCTGGTCGGCGGCGGCGAGGAAGTCCTCGCGGAGGGTCTCGACGTGCTCTTCGACGGTGACCTTCACGCCGACGGAGGTCTCGAAGTCCTTGACGAACTCCTTGAGGACGGGGGTGCGGGTCTCGTCGGCCCAGATGACCAGCTCGCCGGAGAACGCGGTGGTCTCCTCGCTCGACGAGTCGCCGTCGTCGGAACCGCAGGCGGCGGCCGCGCCGAGAGCGGCGGCCGAGACGGCGGTGATACCCAGGGTCCTTCTACGCATGGCTGTTTCTCCTCATTGAGTGGCCCCGGGGCGGGGGCCGGTTGTCCGGGGACTCGCGTCCCGACTGCGCAAATATTAGCAAGATGTTTCAGAATCAGGAAAGCCTTGCAACCAAACTGTTGCCAAGTTTCAGATAGGCTAGGCTGTCCCCATGCGGCTTCGACTCTCTGACATCGCCCGGCAGGCCGGGGTCAGTGAGGCCACGGTGTCCCGGGTTCTCAACGACAAACCCGGCGTCGGTCAGCAGACCCGACAGTCCGTCCTCACTGCTCTCGACGTGCTCGGTTATGAACGCCCCCAGGCGCTGCGCAAGCACGCCATAGGCCTGATCGGCCTCGTGGTGCCCGAACTGGAGAACCCGATCTTCCCGCTGTACGCGCAGACGATCTCCAACGTCCTGGCCGGCTCGGGCTACACCCCGGTGCTGTGCACCCAGACCCCCGGCGGCGTCTCCGAAGACGAGTTCGTGGAGATGCTCCGTGAAAGGGCCGTCGCAGGCATCATCTTCGTCTCGGGCCTCCACGCCGACACCACGGCGAGCACCGAACGCTACCAAGAGCTGAAGGACAAGCGCCTGCCAGTGGCCTTCGTCACCGGCCACCCGGAGGGCGTCGAAGCCGCGTCGTTCTCCTGCGACGACACCGTCGCCGCCCGCATCGCCGTCGAACACCTCGCCGGACTCGGCCACACCAGGATCGGCCTCGTCTCCGGCCCCGACCGATACTGGCCCGTGCGCCGCAAGATCTCCGGCTACCGCGCCGCCATGCAGCACGTCGGCCCCGAACTCATCGAACTCACCCTGTTCGGCGAGCAGGGCGGCCACGCCGCCGCGTCCCGCCTCATCGACCGCGGCGCCACCAGCGTCGTCTGCGGCTCCGACATGATGGCCCTCGGCGCGATCCGCGCCGCCGAAGAACGCGGCCTGGGCGTCCCGCAGCAGTTCTCCGTCGTCGGGTACGACGACTCCCCCCTCATCGCACACACCAACCCGCCCCTCACCACCGTGCGGCAGCCGGTGCGCGACATCGCGACCGCCGCCGCCCGGGCCCTGCTCGACGAGATCGCCGGGCAGCCCACACCGTCGTCGGAATACCTGTTCCGGCCCGAACTGGTCGTACGCGGTTCCACCGGTGCGGCACCCCGAGACTGAAAGGGAACTCACCGATGAGTGAACACTGGTGGCGCGACGCGGTCATCTACCAGGTGTACCCGCGCTCCTTCGCCGACGCGAACGGCGACGGCATGGGCGACCTGGAGGGCATCCGCTCCCGCATCCCCTACCTCGCGAAGCTCGGCGTCGACGCCATCTGGCTCTCGCCGTTCTACGCCTCGCCGCAGAAGGACGCCGGCTACGACGTCGCCGACTACCGCGCCATCGACCCGCGCTTCGGCGGCCTCGAGGATTTCGATCGGATGCTCGAAACCGCCCATGAGGCCGGCATCCGCCTCATCGTCGACCTCGTCCCCAACCACACCTCCTCCGAACACGTGTGGTTCCAGGCCGCACTCGCTGCGGCCCCCGGCTCGCCGGAGCGAGCCCGCTACCACTTCCGCGACGTCGACCCCGCCAAGGCCGACACCCCGCCGAACAACTGGCAGTCCATCTTCGGCGGCCCCGCCTGGACCAAGACCCTGGACGCGAAGCAGTGGTACCTCCACCTCTTCGACTCCTCCCAGCCCGACCTCAACTGGGACAACGCGGAGGTCCACGAGGAGTTCAAGTCCGTCCTGCGCTTCTGGCTCGACCGCGGCGTCGACGGCTTCCGCATCGACGTCGCCCACGGCATGGTCAAAGCCCCCGGCCTGCCCGACACCGGCGGCGACGGCAGCATCGAGATGATCGGCACCACCCAGGCGCCCTTCTTCGACCAGGACGGCGTCCACGACATCTACCGCACCTGGCGCCCCATCATCGAGGAGTACGACGGCGACCGCATCTTCGTCGCCGAAGCCTGGACCGACTCGGCCGAACGCCGCTCGCTCTACCTGCGCAGCGACGAACTCCACCAGGCCTTCAACTTCGACCTGGTCCTCGCCCCGTTCCAGTCCGCGGACTTCCGCAAGGCCATCGACGCCGAGATCGCCAACAACGCCGGCGTCGGCGCCCCCTGCACCTGGGTGCTCTCCAACCACGACGTCCAGCGCCACGTCACCCGCTACGGCGGCGGCGAAACCGGACTCGCACGCGCCAAGGCCGCGACCCAGCTGCTCCTGTCCCTGCCCGGCGTCGTGTACGTCTACCAGGGCGAAGAGCTCGGCCTGAACGAAGTCCTCGACCTCCCCGCGGAAGTGCGCGAGGACCCGACCTTCTTCCGCACCAACGGCGAGCAGATCGGCCGCGACGGCTGCCGCGTCCCGCTCCCGTGGACGAAGGACGGCGCCTCACTCGGCTTCGGCACGGGCGGCTCCTGGCTCCCCCAACCCGCCGAATGGGCCGCGCTCTCCGCGGAAGCCGAAGACGGCACCGCGGGCTCCACACTGGAGTTCTACCGGGCCGCCATCGCGATCCGCAAGGGCCGCAAGGCGACGGGCCTGACCTGGCTCGCCGACCCCGGCGACAACGCGTTCGCGTTCGACAACGGCGCCCTCGTGGCCGTCGTCAACTTCAGCGACGAACCCGTCCCGGTCGCGAGCTACGGCACCGAGGTCCTCCTCGCCAGCGCCGAACTCGTCGACGGCAACCTCCCGGCGGGCTCCACCGTCTGGTTCGCCAAGTAGCGCAAGCAGTTCAACGGGCCCGGAGCGCCAGCTCCGGGCCCGCTGTCATCCGCAAAATCGCCATCGCACCCGCTGTCCGACCGGACCGCAAAACACCCCGAGCCGAGCACGCACCCGCCACTCGGCAGCCCTTCCTTCACTCCTGTTCGGACATGCAGTCGGCCCGTCACGCAGGCGGTATTGCCCTTTCGTGACCATCGGCATAGGTTCGGGGCCTCGATACACGCCCGCCGCCGCAAGGCGGCGGGAGGCGATGTGAGGCCCCCGCGGCCTCCAAGGTTCTCCATCGCTCGTGCCGACCCCGATGGAGAACCGCCATGTCCCGACCACTCCAGTTGCGCGGCAGATCAAGAGCCCGCACCGCACTCAAGATCACCGTGTTCTTCACGGTCTTCGCCGTCGTCGCCGCGCTGGCCGTCATGGCCGAAGCGCAAGGGCGCGACCGCCGCAGGCCGGTGGAACTGGCCCAGGCACTCCCGTTCGCCATCGCCACGCTCGACGGCTCGGGCAACAACGAGGCCCATCCCGACTGGGGCACAGGCGGATCGGCGTACCAGCGCCTCACCGAGGCGAACTACGCGGACGGGATCAGTGAACCCCAGGGCGGCCCCGACCCGCGCTACGTCTCGAACCGCGTCTTCTCCGACGGGCACGCGAACCTGTTCAGCGAGCGGGGCATGAGCCAGTGGACGTGGGCGTGGGGCCAGTTCGTGGTCCACAACCTCGCGCTGCGCCAGACCTCCCCGCACGGCGATCCGGCGGCCGAGCCCGTCACGGTCCCCTTCGCCGCCGACGACCCCCTCGAAGAGTTCACCACCGACATGGAGGAACTGCCGTTCACCCGTTCTGTTCCCGCTGAGGGAACCGGGGTCGACGTCCCGCGCGAGCAGGTGAACCTCCTGGCGTCCTATCTCGACGGTTTCGCGCTGTACTCCGGCAGTGAGGACCGGCTCGAATGGCTGCTCGAAGGCGAGGTCGACGGCGACCTGTCGGACAACGCGGCGACGTTCATGCTCGACGGCGGCTACCTGCCGACCGCCGACTTCCGCGGCGACGCCGCGAGTGCGCCCTATATGGACGCTTCGGGGAGGCTCATGAGTGCACCGGAGACCGCGCAGGTCACGGGCGATATCCGGTCGAACCAGTCGCCGTCGCTGCTGGCGCTGTGCACCCTGTTCGCCCGCGAGCACAACCGGATCGTGGCCGACCTCCCGCGCAGGCTCACGGACGAGGCGAAGTTCCAGATCGCCCGCCGCGTCGTGGTCGCCGAGATCCAGCGGATCACCTACGAGGAGTTCCTGCCCGCGCTGGGCGTGACGGTCCCCGAGTACGAGGGCTATGACGCGGACGTCGAGGTGCAGGTCTCGAACGAGTTCGCGACGATCGCGTTCCGGGCCCACTCGATGATCCACGGGGACTTCGTGATCAAGATCGAGGAGGGCTATTACACCGACGAGGAGCTGGAGGCCCTGGAAGCGGCGGGAATGGAGATCGAGGTGGACGAGGAGGAGGGCGCGGTCGAGGCCGAGGTCCCGGCCGGGGTCACGTTCTTCAATCCGGCGCTGTTCGACCAGATCGGCCTCGAGGCCTTCGTGCACGGCATGTCGGTGCAGACCGAGTACAACAACGATGCGCTGGTGGACAACCAGATCCGTTCGATCCTCAACGAGATCCCGGTGGAGGGCAACAACGAGTGCCTGGACGGGCCGGAGCTGCCGGAGTGCTTCTCGATGGTGACGGACCTGCCGGCGCTGGACCTGGTGCGGGCGAGGGACCACGGCCTGCCGGGTTACAACGCACTGCGTGAGGCGTTCGGGCTGGAGCCGGCGGCCACTTTCACGGAGATCACCGGCGAGTCGACGGAACGGCTCCCCGAGGGCTTGACGATCGACTCCCCGGAGATCATGGATTTCACCGCTTTCACTGACGCCGAAGGGAATCCGATCGCCGAGGAGGCTGCGTTCGCGGACGGGGGCGCGGTCTTCGGGACCCGCGTCTCGACGCTGGCCGCGAGGCTCGCGGGGGTCTACGGCGACACCGATTCGCTCGACGCGATCACCGGGATGATGGCCGAGCCGCACCTGGAGGGCTCGGAGTTCGGCGCGCTGCAGAACGCGATGTGGGCGAGCGAGTTCGCGATGCTCAGGGACGGCGACCGCTTCTACTACGAGAACGACGAGGCGCTGGACTTCATCGCGGACAAGTACCGGGTCCGGGCGACCGACACCCTGGCGGAGCTCATCGCCGACAATTCGGAGATCGACAAGGACCAGCTGCAAGAGAACGTGTTCTTCGCCGAAGACCTCGAACCGCTCCCGCCCGCACCCGACGAGGACGGCGACGACCATCCGGGCCGGGGCTGCGACCACCCGAGGGCGACCACAGGCCGCTGCGCCGACCGCCGCTTCCGAGAACCGAAGCGGCGGTAAAGGAGCAGCAGCAGGCCCCGCGGCCCGAAAGGACCGCGGGGCCCGCCCCTCGGTTCGCGAAAAACGCGGAAAACTCTTCGGCGTGTCCTCACGTCAATTTGGTGCTAGCATTCTTATGATGAGGGGGTGACACTGATGGCAGATACCAAGGCGATGTCGGTCCGCGGCATCGATCCCGAACTGTACCGCTGGCTCAAGATTCGCGCGGCGCAGCACGATCGATCGCTCGAAGCCGAAGCGCGCGCGATCTTCGCCGACGTCAAGCGTTCGGAGGAGACGGACGACGGCACCCTCGGCGCATGGTTCCGCACGCACGTAGATAGCACCGGCGGCTTCGATGACCTGGAGATCCCACCGAGATCCGGCTCCCCCGCGAGATGGGCGGATTTCGGAGAGTGATCATCCTCGACACGAACGTCCTGTCCGAACGATATCGCTCGCATCCCGACGACAAAGTGAAGCGGTGGTTCGATCTGCTCCCTCGGGAGCAGGTGTCCACGACCATGATCACGGTCGCCGAAATGCGGTACGGTGCCGCCCGCCTTCCTAGAAGTAGGCGGCGGACCGATCTCGAAAACGTCATCCAGCAGATGGTCGTAGAAGCTTTCGAAGGTCGAATCGAGATCTTCGATCTGGCGGCGACAGCTGAATATGCCAACCTTGTCGCAGCACGCGAGAAGGCTGGCCGAGGGATCGAGACCGGTGACGCCATGATCGCGGCGATTTGCCTGGCACGCCGAGCCGCACTCGCCACCCGCAATATCAAGGACTTCGAAGGGCTCGGCATCCAGCTGATCAATCCCTGGGAGTCCTGACCCAGATTCGGAAACGACAGGGCCCGGCCGCAATGCGGCCGGGCCCTCGTTTCGCCTTGCGGCGGTTGCTTACTTGATCTTGTTTCCGGCGCTTCGCAGCTGCTGGCAGGCCTCGATGATGCGGGCGGCCATGCCGGCTTCGGCGAGCTTGCCGTAGGCGCGCGGGTCGTAGGCCTTCTTGTTGCCCACCTCGCCCTCGACCTTGAGCACGCCGTCGTAGTTCTTGAAGATGTGGTCGACGATCGGGCGCGTGAACGCGTACTGGGCGTCGGTGTCGATGTTCATCTTGATGACGCCGTGGTCGACCGCGTCGCTGATCTCCTGCGCGGTGGAGCCGGAGCCGCCGTGGAAGACCAGGTCGAACGGCTTGTCCTTGCCGAGCTTCGCGCCGACCGCGTCCTGGATCTCCTTGAGGAGTTCGGGGCGCAGGTGCACGTTGCCGGGCTTGTAGACGCCGTGCACGTTGCCGAAGGTCAGGGCCGTCAGGTAGCGGCCCTTCTCGCCGGAGCCGAGCGCTTCGACGGTGGCGAGGCCGTCTTCGACCGTGGTGTACAGCTTCGCGTCGCTGGCGGCCGAGACGCCGTCCTCTTCGCCGCCGACGACGCCGATCTCGATCTCGAGGATGATGTTGGCCTTGGCGGTGCGGGCGAGCAGCTCCTCGGCGATCTCGAGGTTCTCCTGCATCGGCACGGCCGAGCCGTCCCACATGTGGGACTGGAACAGCGGGAGCTCGCCGCGGGCCACGCGCTCTTCGCTGATGGCGAGGAGCGGGCGCACGAACGAGTCGAGGTTGTTCTTCGGGCAGTGGTCGGTGTGCAGCGCGACCTTGACCGGGTAGTTCTTGGCGATCTCGTGGGCGGCGGCGGCGAGGGCGACCGAGCCGGTGACCTTGTCCTTGATGGTGGGACCCGAGACGTACTCGGCGCCGCCGGTGGAGACCTGGACGATGCCGTCCGACTCGGCCTCGGCGAACGCGGCGAGCGCGGCGTTGAGGGTCTGCGTCGAGGTGATGTTGATGGCCGGGTAGGCGAAGGAGCCTGCCTTAGCCCGATCGATCATCTCGTTGTATTCCTCGGGTGTTGCGATAGGCATGCTGCCTGCTCCTTACAAGTCGTTGATTGCTCCCCGACCGGGGGCGGGACTCAGACGCCGCTGTCTGATGGCCTCGAACTGTTGCGTCGGGGTGAAGTATTGCCCACGAGCATGTGAAGGCCCTCCTCAGGCTACCTGTTGGTTCGCAGGCCGCGCGGGGTCGGGCGCGTCTACGGTGGGTTATATGAACTATCACCAGGAATGGGCGGACGAGACCGACGAGTTGTCCGAGTTCGATCTGGCGAACTCGGCCGATCCACCGGACGAGAAGGACCCCGAGGCGGCCGTCTCCGAGTCGGAGGGGACGGCGACCGACGAGGCGGACCCGGCCGACGTGGCCGATCAGTTGATCGAAATCCCGTTGGACGACGAGGAGCCCCACGCCCGATAGGCGCAGAAAGGGCCCGGCCTGCGGGAGACCGCGGGCCGGGCCCTGTGCGTCCTTCGTTTACTTGCCTGTGGCGCCCAGCTACTGCGCCAAGGCGATCTGGGCTGCGCCCAGCTACTGCGCCAAGGCAATCTGGGCTGCGCCCAGCTTGTCAAGCACCCAGGCGAGGTTGAAGGCCTCTTCCTCCCAGGCGTCGTAGCGGCCGGAGCGGCCGCCGTGCCCGGCTTCCATCTCGGTCTTGAGCAGCACGTCGGACTCCGGGCTCTCGTGGCGCAGCTTCGCGATCCACTTGGCGGGTTCGTGGAAGCCCACTCGGATGTCGTTGAGGCTGGTCACGGCCAGGATCGACGGGTAGCGCACGCTGGTGACGTTCTCGTAGGGCGAGTACGACTTCATGTACGCGTAGACCTCGGGCGACTCCAGCGGGTTGCCCCATTCCTCCCATTCGCCGACGGTGAGCGGCATGGTCGGGTCGAGGATCGTGTTGAGCGCGTCCACGAACGGGACGTCGGCGAGGACGCCCGCGAACCGTTCGGGGGCGAGGTTCGCGATGGCGCCCATGAGGAGGCCGCCTGCGGAGCCGCCGCGGGCCACGATCCGGTCGGGCGCGGCCCAGCCGGCCTTGACGAGGTGGTTCGCGCTGTCGACGAAGTCGGTGAACGTGTGCTTCTTGTGCAGGAGCTTGCCCTGCTCGTACCACTGGCGGCCCATCTCGCCGCCGCCGCGGACGTGCGCGATCGCGAAGACGACGCCGCGGTCGAGCAGGCTGAGGCGCGCGATGGAGAAGTACGGGTCGATGGAGTGCTCGTAGGAGCCGTAGCCGTACAGCAGGCACGGGGCGGTCCCGTCGGCTTCGACGCCCGCTTTCGCGACGATCGAGAGGGGCACCTGGGTGCCGTCTGCGGCGGTGGCCCATTCGCGGTACTGCACGTAGTCGGCCGGGTCGAAGTCGCCAAGGACGGCGGTGCGCTTGCGCAGGTGCAGTTCGGCGGTGTCGATGTCGTAGTCGTAGACCGACGGCGGGGTCACGAGCGACCCGTAGCTGATGCGCAGCTGACGCGAGTCGTAGTCGGGGTTCTGGCCCAGGCCGACGTCGTAGAGCGGCTCGTCGAAGGCGATCTCGGTGAGGCGGCCGGCCTCGTCGAGCAGGGCGACCTGGGGCAGCCCGGCGCGGCGCAGGGAGACGACGGCGTGGTGGGCGAAGGCCTCGACCGATTCGAGGCGAACGGCCGCGTCGTGGGGGATGACCTCGTGGAACCGGGTGGTGTCCTCGACGGGGGTCCAGCCGAGCGTGAAGTTCTCGGCTTCTTTGTTGTGCAGCACCCAGAAGCGGTCGCCCTGGTGGTCGATGACGACTTCGACGCCCTGCTCGCGGCCGTTGCCGAAGACCGTGAACTCGCCGGTGGGTTCGTCGGCGTCGAGGTAGCGGTACTCGGTGGTGGTGGAGGAGCCGGAGTAGACGACGAGGTAGCCCTTGGAGCGGGTCAGGCCGATGCCGGTGCGGAAGCGCTCGTCGTCCTCCTGGTAGACCAGGACGTCCTCGGCCTGGCCGAGGACGTGGCGCCACACCTGGTGGGGGCGCCAGGCGTCGTCGACCTTGGAGTAGAAGAACACCGAGCCGTCGGCCGACCAGGCGCCGCCGTAGAAGACGCCCTCGATCTCGTCCGCGAAGGCCTCGCCGGTGCGCAGGTCCTTGAAGCGGAGGGTGAACCGCTCGTCGCCGGAGTAGTTGACGCCGTAGGCGAGGAGGTTGCCGTCGGGGGAGACGTCGTAGATGCCGAGGGAGAAGAAGTCGTGGCCTTCGGCGAGGGCGTTGCCGTCGACGAGGACCTCCTCGCCCGCGACCTCGACGCCGGCCTCGATCTCGGGCGGCGTGTCCCCGGCGGCCTTGAGGCGGCACTGGATGGAGTACTGCTTGCCCTCCTCGGTGCGCCCGTAGTACCACCAGCCGCCGTCCCTGACCGGGACGGACAGGTCGGTCTCCTGGGTGCGGTCCTTGATCTCGCCGAAGATGGCCTTGCGCAGTCCGGCCAGGTGGCCGGTGCGCGATTCGGTGAAGGCGTTCTCGGCGTTCAGGTATTCGCGGGTCTGGGAGTCCTCGGGGTCTTTGAGCCAGGCGTACGGGTCGTTAACGGTGTCGCCGTGGTGAGTGCGCGGGTGATCGCGGCGAGGTGCCGCGGGTTTCGCGGGTTGCGTATCCGACATGACTCAACTGTAAGGGCCACGCGCGGGACGCGCCGGTCACAGCGCGCCCGCCGCAATCCGACCGTAAGTTACTCGTGAGTAATGTCGGTGTGGTCAGCAACCCGCGAAATCGCCCGAATCGGGGCGCATCGGCCTGTGAGGATAGTCCCTATGAGCGACAGGAGCGACGACACGGGGCACGTGCCCGAAGTGTCCGAAAGCGACGACGCCGCGGCGGCCCCGCCCCCGGACGCCGAAGGCGCCACCCGGACCGAACCGGCCGGCCCTGAAACCGTCCCCGACACCGCCGACGCGACGGCCCCGATCGCCGCGGCGGCAACGGAACTGGACGACCGGACGCGCGTCGTCCCGGCCGCCGCGCCGGTCGGCGGACTCCAGGGAGCGGCGGTCGCCCCGTCCCCGGCCCCGCTGAGTGAAGCCGAGCACGCCGCGCTCCTCGAACACCCCAACGGCAAGCCGTTCCTACGCGCCCGAGGGCTCTCGGCCAAAGGCCACCAAGGGCGGATCTTCACCGACGTCGAGCTCACGGCGAGCCTCGGCCAGGTCGTCGCCGTGTGCGGCGACGGCGGCGACGGCCGGTCCTCGCTCCTCCTCGCCCTCGCCGGGCGCTTCGCCCACCACGAGGGCACCCTCGAAGTGGACGGGCAGACGAAACCGGGCCAGATCCGGCGCCGCTTCACCATCGCCCAGGCCGGGCCCCCGATCCGCTTCGACCCGTACCACACCGTCGCGACCTGCATAAAAGAGACGACCGCGGTCTCCAAGGGCGCCGCTACGCGCGCCAACATCACCGCCTGGCTCGACCGCCTTGCCATCGGCGTCGACACCGGCGACACGTACGGGTTCCTCCCCCGCATCGACCAGATCGGCTTCGCCATCGCCTGCGCGGCGGCCTGCCGCACCCCCGCGATCGTCGTCGACGACGCCGACACGGGCCTCGACCGCTCCGGCTCCGAACGCGTCTTCGAAGCCCTGCGCACCGTCGCCGACGCCGGACAACTCGTCCTCGCCGCGTGCACCCGCACCGACCCGCCCGCCGACACCGTCATCGACCTGCGCGGCCACGACTGCACGGCCGCCAAGCCGAACCGTGACGACCAAGGCGCGGCCGACCAACCCGGCCACGCCGACCAGGCCGCGTCCCGCAAACCGGGCCGCGACGACCAGCGCACCACCCGCAGACAACGCCGAGAGCGCGCCCGAAACGGAGAAGACCAGTGAGCCCGTTCAAACTCGCCGCAGCCGAACTGCGGCGCTTCCGCGGCCACCCGATCCGGACCGCCGCGCTCGTCGCCATCATCCTGATCCCGCTCGTCTACGGCGGCCTCTACCTCTGGTTCGCCTGGGACCCCTACGGCAAGCTCGACCAGATGCCGGTCGCCGTCGTCAACGAGGACACCGGCGCGAGCGTCGACGTCGACGGCGAGACCACCCAGATCAACGGCGGCGAACAACTCGTCGACCAGCTCAAGTCCGACCGCATCTTCGACTGGCGGTTCACCTCCGCCACCGAAGCGCGCCAAGGCCTCGAAGACGGCGACTACTACATGGTCATCACCGTCCCCGAAGACTTCTCCACGCAGCTCGCGAGCCTCTCGGGCACCGACCCCGAACAGGCCACCGTCGAATTCGACCTCAACGACGCCAACGGCTACGTCGCCGGCATCATGGCCTCCACCGTCGAAGCCGAACTGCGCAACCAGATCAACACCGCCGTCTATGTCACCTTCGCCACCACCATCTTCGGCGACCTCACCGAACTCAACCAGGGCCTCACCGAGGCCTCATCGGGCGCGAGCGACCTCGCCGACGGCATCGGCACCGCCCAATCCGGCGCCGAAGACCTCCAATCCGGACTCGGCGACCTCACCACCGGCGCCCAGCAGGTCGCCGACGGCGCGAGCCAGGTCAGCGACGGCGTCGACCAGGCCGTCGACGTCGCCCAACCCGTGGTCGAGACCCTCGCCGACAACTGGACCCAGATCCAGACCGGCGCCGCCTCCGCCGCCGACCTCGCCGACCGGGCCGACACCGACCTCGACACCGTCTACAGTGCACTCTGCGCCGACGGCACCGCCGACCCCGACGCCTGCGCGCAACTCCAGACCTACATCGACGACGCCGACCAGGCCAACAGCGACATCCAGACGGCCAACACCACCGTCCAGGACACCTCCACCGACACGCTCGACCAGGCCTCCAGCGACCTCACCGACCTCAAGACCGGCGCCGCCGACGTCGCCACCGGCGCCTCCCAGGTCGCCAGCGCCGCAGGCACCGCCGAAACCGGCGCGGGCGACCTCGCCAGCGGACTCACCGAACTCCAGGACGGCGCCGACACCCTCGCGACCTCACTCGCCACCGCCGCCGAATCCGTGCCCAGCACCAACCCGGCGGACGACGCGGACAACGCGGAGGCCTACGGCAGCCCCGTCGCGATCGACGAGGACAACCTCAACCCCGCCGAGACCTACGGGAGGGGCCTCGCCCCGTTCTTCATAGCGATCGCCTTGTGGGTCTTCGGCCTCATGGCCTACCTCGTACTGCGTACGGTGAACAGCCGCGCGCTGGCAGGACCGCTCCGCTCGGTGCCGATCGCGGTGGGTGGCTGGCTCCCGGGCGCGATACTCGGCGTCGTGTCGGCCCTCGTCCTCTACCTGGCGGTCGAACTCGGCTTGGGCCTCGACCCGAAGTATGCGCTCGCCACCGTCGGGCTCTCGGTACTGGTCATCCTCACGTTCTCGGCCATGGCGCACCTGTTCAAGCTCGCGTTCGGGACGGCGGGAAGCCTGCTCCTGGTCGTGCTGCTGATGCTCCAACTGACGAGCGCGGGCGGGCTCTACCCGGTGGAGACGACACCGAAGTTCTTCCAGATACTCCACCCGCTGCTGCCGATGAGCTACGTGGTCGACGCGCTGAGGGTGACCATCAGCGGCGGCGAGACCGACCAGGTGGTCAGGGCCTTGATAGTCCTGGGCGCCTACCTGATCGGCGCGCTGGCGCTGTCCTCGATCGTGATTGCGGGCCGAAGGAAGTGGAAGCCGGGAAGCCTCAACGAACCGCTCCAAGTCTGAGCACAAGCGAATCGAACCAAGCCCAACAGCCGGAACAAACCGCGCTAAGCCAAAGACGAGCCCGAAAGAACCGCTAAAGACCCGATCGAACCGCTCGGGCCCGAACGAACCACCCAGGGCCCGATCACAACCCGAACGAACCGCTAAGGGCCATAACCCAACGAATCGAACACCGGCCGCCCCGAAAGGGGCGGCCGAACCGTCACACCCCCGCGCCACTGTTGATCCGGGGGAACCCGCAAACCAACACACCCGACCTCGGGGGCCGGACAAGCCCCAAAACTGTCGGACCCCCGAGCCATCGTTGAAACCGGGGGCGCCTGCACCTCGACACACCCGACCCCGGGGTGCCCACCACCCACACTTCCTGTCACACCCCCGAGCCACCCTTAAACCGGGGGGACCCACGAACCGACACACCCGACCCCGGGGACCGGCCGTTGCCGCCCGCTCAGCGTTCGATGATCGCGGCCAGACCGTCCAGCGTCCGCGCCAGGCCGAAGGCGAAGGCGTGCTCGGCGTCGTACGCCGCGTCGTGAGCCTCCCCCGCAGCCTGTCCAACCCGGACCGCGGTCGGGAAGCGCTCGGTGTCGAGAACCTTTGCGAGCAAGGGCCCGTTCGTCTCCCACCATTCCTGATCGCTCATGGCGCTGGCCTCACGCTCGGCCTCGGACTGGGCGGCATCCTGCTCGGCGGTGCGCACGAACGCGAGCAGGTAGGCGAGCGCGTCGTCCATCTCGACATCGCTCAAGCCGAGGCCTTCGAGGGTCCGCAACTCGTGCTCGTACTTGGCGCACTGACCCGGCCCGAGCGGCGGCCGGCTCGGCGACGCCGCGGCCGCCCATGAGTGCGCCCGGTAGAGCGCGTAGTTCTCGTGCGCAACCGCCGTCAGGCGCTCGCGCCATGGCCGGTCCGCGACCGCCGCCAACTCCATGCCCTGAAAGAGCGAATCCAGCATGAGCGCGACGAGCTCGGTCTTGCCGGGCACATACGTGTACAGCGTCATCGGGGCCTTCCCGAGCGACTGTGCGAGGCGGCGCATGGTGACCGCCTCAAGTCCTTCGGCGTCGGCCAGGGCGATCGCGGCCGCGACCACCTCGTCCACGGTCAGGCCCTTGCGGGGCCCGCGGCCGGTCTCCGGCCCGGCCCTCCAGAGCAGTTCGAGCAGGTTCGGCTTCGGCGTCTCAGTGGCGGTACTCACGAGCAAATCTTAGCGGGCGAACTTGTACGCCGTACATCGTACGTTGTACAATATACAACGTACGAAGAAAAGGAGTCGCTCGTGAAAATCACCGCATCCGCAATGTCCCTCAACGTCGCCGACCCGACCGCCTCGGCTGACTTCCTGAAACGTCACTACGGGTTCGCCGAGGACATGGCCGCCGACGGCTTCGTCTCGCTCTCGCGCCATGACGCCGCCTTCAACGTCATCTTCCTGAGGACGGGCCTGTCGACGTTCAAACCGGAGAGCGCCAAGGGGCACGCCGATGGCCTGTTGCTGGCATTCGTGGTGGAGGACATTGACGCCGAATATGAGCGCGTCCAAAAGGAAGGCGTCGAGATCACCACGCCGATCGAGACCGAGCCATGGGGAGAGCGCTACTTCCAGACCGCCGATCCGAACGGCGTGGTCATCCAACTGGTCCAGTGGGTCGAGGCGGCGGAAGCAATCTCCGAATAAAACCCCTGAACCACCAGGCGGCAGCGTTCGGCGGGCACAGTGAGAGGTAGAAGGACTGCGACCAAGGGCCCCCGATCGACAAGGGTGCCCGAAGGGTCCGACAATCCGCCGCCCGCCGCCCGCCGCCCGCCGCCCGCCGCCCGCCGCCCGCCGCCCGCCGCCCGCCGCCCGCCGCCCGCCGCCCGCCGCCCGCCGCCCGCCGCCCGCCGCCCGCCGGCAGGCTCGGGCGCGAGCCCAAACCGCAATCCTGATTCGCGGCCCTAATCTGGGCCCGAATTCGTGAGCAGCACTCGAATTCCAGGCCGCGACACAGGGTTATCCACAGGATGCGTCGAGTTATCCACAGGCTGAAAAAGAATGCTTGAGTGTATTGACTTCTTGTGTAAAGCTTGCCCCAGTTTTGGTGTAGGTGAGGCGGTTAGGTAGGGGACCGCGCGGACCGCCGTAAGACTTCGGACGCGGGGTTGGCTCCCGCGTCCGGGGCACCTGCACCAGACGCCGCGGAGATGAAGGCGGCCGGGCTTCGCCAAGCCCGGCCGCCCCATCTGAACTCGATCCCGACTACGACAGACGGAACAAGGCCGCACTGTGCGGCTGCAGCTTCACACGCAGGTGATCGCCCGGCACGATGTCGGAGCGATTCCAGCAGTCCCGAACCCGTTCGGGCCGGGCCACCCCAAGGGCCGCCCAAGACAACTCAAGCTCGGCCGCCTCAGGGCTCCGATTGAAGACCGCCGCGAAGGTGCCGTCTTCGGAGGCCCAAGCCAGGTGTTTGCCCTCGCGCCAGACCTCCCGGGCACCGGTTTCGTGCCGCTGGGCCGCCAAGACCTCGGGGTTGGTCAGCAATTCGATCGTTTCAGTGCTGGAGGACGGCAGGTCGGCGCCGACCATGAGCGGCGACCGGGCGATGCACCAGAGGGTCAGCATTGTCCGCTGCTCGTCGGGCGTCAGCAGACTTTCGCGGGGCTCGCCGACTTCCGCCCGGAGGCCCATGTGGCCCAGCGGGAGCATGTCGGCGTCCGGCCAGTGCCCAGGTCCGCCGAAAGGGGCCCATTCGCGCAGCAGGTCGAACTGGGCTTCGATGTCACGCCAGCGGTCCCAGAGGTCCGCCGAGATCCGCCACAGATGCGCGTGGGTCTGCAAGTGCTCGGCGTGCCCCGTCGAGAGGTGCACCCCGGGGGAGAGGCTGAGCACGATGTCGCGGCCCGCGCGCTGGACCGCGTGCGAGAAGGCCTCGACCTCGTCCTCCCAGTAGGGGGCGATCATGTCGTCGGCTTTGACGTAGTCGACGCCCCATTCGGCGAACTGGCGCACCAGTGAGTCGTAGTAGGCCTGCCCGCCGGGGTGGGAGTGGTCGATGCCCCAGTTGTCGTCGATCCAACCGGCGAGGCGCTCGCGGTCGGGGATCAGTGCCGCCGAGTACTCGCTGCCCTTGATCGGGGTGTCGGCCGCGACGGCCTGGCGCGGCACGCCTCGGAGGATGTGGAGGCCGAACTTCAGGCCGAGGGAGTGCACGTAGTCGGCCAGCGGCTTGAACCCTGCGCCTCCCGCGGAAGACGGGAAGCGGTTCGGGGCCGGCTGCGGGAGCCCGTATTCATCGAGGACCAGCTTCGCCCCGGAGTTGTAGCCTCCGGAGCGGGCCGCGGGGTCGTACCACTGGATGTCCACGACGACGTATTCCCAGCCGTGTTCGGCCATGTGCTCGGCGATGAACTCGGCGTTGGCGCGGGTTTCGGCCTCGGTCACCGAAGTTCCGAACACGTCCCATGAATTCCAGCCCATGGGGGGCGTGGCAGCGAGTCGGGTCACAGAAACCTCCTCGGGGGGTTGAGTGCCATGTACGCTACCCGCGCTCACCGACGGGCGCGACCGCCCCTTCGAAAGCGATTGCAGCCCTTGGTTTCACCCCGTTTGTACTCGAGGAACGCCGATTTCACGCCGATCGGTTCGGGGCGAGGACGGGCGTCACGATTTCGCCAATGCCGCATGGAGTCGTCGGCCGGTGGTGCTGTACAGTGTTCACGGCGATGCGCTCAGGTGGCGCATCCTGGCCAGGTAGCTCAGTTGGTACGAGCGACCGCCTGAAAAGCGGTAGGTCGCCGGTTCGACCCCGGCCCTGGCCACCATAGGTAAGCAGTAAGAAGACCCCGTCTACCAGCTCAAACGCTGGCAGGCGGGGTCTTCTCATTCCCGGCTGTTCCCGGTGATTCCCGGTCGTCTGCGGCGCTCAGTGCCCGAGCAGTGCCCAGATTGCGCGAGGACCGGTCATCCCGAATCTAGGACAGCTCATCCTCGATTCGTCGTCGTGCGGCCTCGTCCTGACCCACAAGACACTTGGCGTAGATCCGAAGCAGCACGGCCACGCTGTGGCCCGCCCACTCCGACACCGTGGTCACCGGCACGCCCACACTCAACCATGTCGAAACGCAGGCATGGCGTAGGTCGTACGGTCGTCGGGCAAGCGGTGAGGCGACCTCCTCGGCGGTCATTACCTCGGATCGCGACCTTGCCCAGACCTTGCGGATGGTGCTGTCGGCGAGCTGTTCGCTGCGGGACCCGGTGAACAGCAGCCCGTCCGGGCCCGGCTCGAACTTCTCGTGAGCCATGTAGCCCTTGAGGATGCGTGTCAGCTCAGGAGAGCACGGTACTGGGCGGGTGTCACCCGGTTCGCGCTGCTTGAGTCCTCGGGTGTCGCGAGACTTCCCCGAGTTAGTCCACATGGAGCCCGCGTGAGGAGCCGCCTTGGAAAGATGCAGCGTTCCCCAGCCTTCGCCGCTGGGCAGTTCGAGGTCCTGAACACGGAGGTTGACGGCCTCCTCGGGCCGCAGCCCGGCGTGGTACATGACCGAGAAGAATCCGTGATAGCGCCAGCCGTTCGGCTGGTCCTCGGCGACCTTCGCCAACAATGCGCGCACCTGCTTGGGATTGGCGACCCTTCTCTTGTCGATGGCCTCGGAGAACTTCACCCGCTCCCGTTTGATGCCGACCGCAGGATTGACATCGAGGTGTCCGAGTTCGACGGCGTATTCGAGCGCGTGCCTGAAGATGGTCCGCGCGCGCCGCTTGCAGTGCTTGCCCCGCGGTTCCCCGTTCAACTTCTTCTGCATCGCGGTAAGGACCTCCGCCGCCGCTGCGGTGGTCGAGACCGAAGTCAGCGGGCGAACGTGGCAGGACACCCAGGCGATGTGCTCCTTCGCGTCCTGGGGAGCGAGGTCCCGGTGGTTGGAGTTGAAGGCCCAGACCTTCAGTGCCCGTCGCAACTCCGGTCCCGAAAACGATGTGGGCTCATCGGTGAGCATCGCGGTCGTCGCCCACATCATGACCTCGGCGAGGTTCTTGCGGTGCATCGCCGATGCGTCCTTCCACATGTGGTCGATGTAGGTAACAGCGAAGTCATACCAGCTGGTCTCCTGCTTCTGTGCATCCTCGGCGGCCTGCTTGCGGTCCTCCTCTTCCCTGTACATGGAGACAGGGAGTCCGGTGGTTACTTCGAAGGGCTCGCCGTCGTTTCGGGCCTTTTGCAGCTCGGAGCGAAAGCTGAGGCCAGCGGTCTCGGTCTCAAACGATTTGCTGAAGCCCTGACCTGCCACGGTCCATCGCAACCGCCATGGTCGTGGTTTGATCTTCGTCTTTCGGCTGGTGCCCTTCGTCTTGACGTCGGCACGTTTTTTCACGTTGAAGAGGCGAACGATATGGCTGGTGTTCACGCGCAGGCCTCCTCGATCGAAACGAGCCACTGGTCGAGAACGGAGCGGCGGATGCGCAGCTGGTTGTTGGGGAGTTTGATGCACTCGGGGGCAAGACCTTTTGCCCGCCAGTCATCGAAGGTTGACCTGGAGACTTTCAGCTCCTCCAGGACCTCCTGGAGGGTCATCAGCCCGGATGACTTCGGACGTGTGGGTGTTGGATGCGCGGTCCGGCGTGACATGCTGGAATTCCTTCCTTATTGGCGTTTGGGAGGACGGGACCGGCGGCGAAGTTGTCTAGGCCAAGCCGCCGGTCTCGCGTGTCTTCGGATGAAAGTCGAACTTGGGTGAGGGGCGCCCGGCTTTGCCGGGCGGGTGCGGGCGCCGGCGGGCCCAGCCGTGGTCTTCGAGCACGGCCAGAGCAGCGCGGAGCTTCTCGGAGGTGCTGAGGCGATTGCGGCCTCGAACGCCCCGGTAGATCTCGCGGATGGTCATCCCGGGCGTGGCGTTGGCGGCGAGCCATTCCAGGAGCTCGGCGGCGGGCTTGGCCTCGGGTGTGGCGCCCATATACGCCCAAACCGCAAGAGCGTGATCGGCGTAGTAGTGGCCGATGAGCGCGGCGGCATCGATGGTGTCGACGTCGATCGGCTCATAACGGCCCTTGAAGCCGTGCTCGGCCAGGTGCAGCAGCGCGGCGATGCGCACGACCGCACCGGTCCACTTGTTCGCCCACGACAGGATCGGCTCCCACTCGCCGCCGGGCGCGAGCCGCGGCTCGCGGTCGGCTTCGAGTTCAACCACGCGCGCCTGGGCGGCACTCGTCAACTCGACGGTGGTGGGCTCGGCGGTGGCGTGTCCGGCGTGGACCAGGGCAGCGATGCGACGGGCGTACTCGTCGACGACGCGCTCAGTGACCGGGGCCGGATTGTGCTTGCGATGCCCGACGGTGGAGGTCGGCATCGCGAACAGGAACCGGGCGAGCAGACCGCGATCCTCGAACCCGGGCATCGCGGCCGCGTCGCGCAGTACCGCTGGCTGCGGTGAGAGCCCGATGGTCAACGCGGCGTTCTCGATGCGCTCGGAACCCGATGTCTTGCGCTCGACACGGATCTCGCCGCCGGTGTGGCCCTTGAGAAACACGTCCAGATCCGGGATGCCGGAGTAGCGCCCGGCGATCGACTGAAACAGGCCGCCTTCATCGGACAGGACCGCCAGGGCGCCGCCGTTGCGGGCCATGAGGGTCTTGACGATCTCGGGCGTGACGTCGTCGACGAACAGCTTCGGCTCGGCCGGGACGATGCATTCCTCGGCTTCGAGGGCGGCGCGCTTGGCCTCGTTGACCATGTCAGGGTCGGCGGCATTCTTCGCGGCCTTGGTACGGGCGTCGTCGGCGGCGCGGCGCAGAATCTCCGCCTCGGTCGCGGCCTCGATGATCTTGGGCCGCAGCTCCTCGGCGAGCTCGCGTTCGACCTTCCCGATCGGATAGCGGACCATCGCGTCGAACACCGATGTCTTGCGGTTGCCCGGGTCGAGCGCGACGCACAGGTAGAGCACGCACATCTCGGTCCAGCCGGGCTTGACCTTGACAAACACCTTGCCCTGGATCGCGGCCGACAAGGCGGCGAGTGCCATGGCGGCCGCGAGGTCAGGCGGGGTCTGGGTGGCTTCGGCGACGCCGGTGACCATGCGCTCCAACCACTCTGGCAGGACCATGGTCGGGAAGGCGGGCAGGTCGGTGTGGTCGGTCAGCGGAATCGGGTCGGGCCAGTCACCGGACCGCCCGATGCCGTCGAGCGCGGCGCGGGAGCGTTCGACCACTGCAGCGAGGCTCTCGCCGGTGGCGTTGCCGTACTGGCTGATCTCGATGGCGGCGGTCTGGAACTCCCGGCGGCGGGCGGCTTCGGCGACCTTCTTGGCGTAGTAGCCGCCGTTGCCAGGGACCGGAACGGCCTCCATCAGGTCGTGGAGATAGGGGCCGCCGCCGACCTTCCTCAGCTGGCCGGTGTCGGCCAGGCGGGCGGCGACGGTCATCGCGTCGACCGGTTCCCCGGCGTCGGCGAGGTCGCGGATGGCTTCCCAGATCGTGCCGTGGCGCACGTCGTGGAAGTCGGCCGCGCTGGTGATGTGCCCGGTGACGTCGAGGCGCGCCTGCTTGTTCAGCAGGGCCGCGCCGAGCGCGGACTGCTCGGCTTCGAACAGGGCCGCTTCGGCCTCGCTCATCTTCCTTCGGATCATGGCGTGTCTCCTTTCATCGGTTGGGTTGTGCTGCTTGCGGGCTACTGGTCGAGTTCGTCAGGGCGGTAGCGACATTCGTCGTCTTACGCTGGATCGCTGCCGCATTCGGTGCGGCATTTCCTGGTGTTCGGGGCCGGGCGTTCCCGGTTCGGTTCTTACGTTCCACCGGCGGTGTTGGACTTGGCGTTAACCGCTGTGTTAGCTGCCTTTACCGCACTCGTCCATAACTTGCTGCTCGCGTTAACTGCCGAATGCCGTGCTGATGCATGACTTGCTGTCGGTGTTAACAGCCGTGTCAAACCGTGTTGCCCTATTCGGCTTCGAGGTGATTGGCGCAGGGTTGGCAGTAGACGCCGTCGCCGTCGTCGGCGGTGTCGATCTCGCAGTGGAGGCAGAGCCAGCAGCAGTCCTGGCTGCACCGTTCGGCGCCGCAGATGCGGCACAGCTCGTAGTCGTCGCCGTCCTCTTCGAGGCCGTAGCCGTTATTGCGGTGTCCGCACTGCGGGCAGTACCCGGCATCGTTGACTTCGGCGTCGCAGCCGTTCTCGCAGTAGTGCATCGGTGTCTCCTTCGGGAGGCCCGGCCCCGTGTGGGGCCGGGCCGGTTGGTCAGAGCTGGCGGAGGATGCCGTCGAGCAAGAGGCTGTAGGCGTCGGAGAGGATGCGCTTGTGGTCGAAGGCCATGGGGCGCTTGAGGGCTTCCTCGATGTCGAGCCAGTAGGCCTGGGCGGCGTCGTCCCCGGCGATCACGTTCGCCCGCTCGGGCAGGGTGAGGGTGTAGGCGACGGAGACGACGCGGCCGCGGGGGTCGCGGTCGGGGTCGTCGTAGACGCCGAGCTGGTGCAGGCGCTTGGGCTCGATGGCGAGGCTGGTCTCCTCGGCGGCTTCGCGGGCGGCGGCGTCGCGGCTGGTCTCTCCGGCGTCGACGTAACCGCCGGGCAGGGCAAGGTGGCCCTGGAAGGGGTCGTCGCCGCGTTCGATGACGAGGACGTCGGTGCCGTGGAAGGCGATGAGGTCGACGGTCAGGTGGATGGCGTTGGTGTCGGTCATGGTTGGTGCTCCTTCGGTTGCGGGCGTGGCTAGTTGGCGATGGCGGTCAGAACGGGATCGGTGCCGGTCGAGACCGTGCCCGAGGTGGGGACCAGGGCGGCGGGGCGGCCGTCGGCGGTGGTGAGGTGGAGTCGGCCGTCGAGGTCGAACTGGTAGGCGGTGAGGTCGAGCCGGGTGAGGAGGTCGACTCGGTCGGGGGTGAGGAAGACGGCGCGGGTGCTATCGCCGGTGGTGCCGATCCGGCCGACATCAGTGCGGTAGTCGCTCCAGCGGATGCGCCCGGCCTCCCACGCGGAGGCCTCGTCGGGCTTGGGAAGGGCGTCGGTGACGAATTCGCGCCAGGTCTCGGCGGTGCGTTCGGCCAGGGCCCGGTCGCCGATCACGCGGTGGAGTTCGGCGTCGGCCGCGCCGTGGCAGACAAGTCCGGGGGCGAGGGTGGGCAGGCGCCGGTGGATGCGGCTCGCAACAGCACCGGCGTCCCAGAGGGCGAAGCGGTCGGTGATGAGAGTCTGCTGTTCCCAGCGGGCGGCCCAGGTGTCGGTGAAGAGGGCGAACCAGTCGCTGCGGTCCCAGAACAGGTCGGACCAGTAGACGACCTCGCTCGTCTCGTCGGTCTCGGTCGCGGCGGCGGTGATGGTGTTGGCGGTCATGGGTGGTGTGCTCCTTTGGTTGGGTTTCGGCGTTGGGCCGGGCGGTGGTCGGCTAGTGGGTCCAGAGCAGGGCGACTACCGGGGCGTTCTCGGCTTCGCATTCGTCGCCGTACTGGCAGGGCATCTCGCCGGTGTGCTGGTACAGGTCGGCGGTCTTGGTGTTCTCGTGGTGGTAGAACGACGCGTTGATCTCGGTGATCGGGGCGAAGTGGACGTCGGGGTAGGTGCCTGCGAGGCGGACTTCGACGTCGCCGCACTCGTTGAGGATGTGGTTCAGTTCCTCGATCAGTTCGGAGATGATCACGGTGGTGCTCCTTTGGCGTGGTGGTGGCGGGTCGGTGGTCGAGGGCTTCGTGTGCGCCCGGCCCCGTGACGGGGCCGGGCGCGGTCGGTCTAGTAGCTGGTCTCGGCGCACCAGACGCAGTCGCAGCCGTCGAAGCACGCGGCTTCGGAGCCGCAGATGTCGCAGGGGCAGCCGCATTCGCCGTTGTAGTCGGGCAGCACGCCGCATTCGGGGCATTCGTTGTCCATGTCGAGGTCTCCTTCGGTGTTGGGTCGTGGCTTGTAACGGGTGGGGAGGACCCCTGGTTTTTGGGTGTGCGGCGCCGCGATCCCCTTTCGGAGGGGGTCTTGGCGGTGCTGGTGTTAGGTGTTAGTTCGCAGGTCAGGTGGTTCTAACGGGTGGTGTAACGGCTGGTGACAGGTCGCTGGTGTTAGGAGCCGTTATGCCTGGTGTTAGGCCCAGGTGTTATGGCGGTTCAGGCTTCTTCGGGAGTGCCGTCGGACTGGTCGTCGGTGGGTTCGCGGTCGAGGCCGGCGGTGAGGTCGGCGAGGCGGTAGCCGCGGGCGTTGGTGCCCCAGAGGCCCGCGCCGATCTGGGCGGGGGCGACGCGGTAGGCGGCGAGGAGCGCGCCGAGCGCTTTGCCGTCGAGGCCGTCGAACATGGTCGGGTCGTGGGCGGTGAGGGCGTCGATGAGGTCGCGGGTCGGGGCGGCCTCGGCGCCGGTGGCACGGATGTGGTCGGTCATGACGCGCAGGGCGACCTTGCCCCGGGCGAGGTGGTAGCGCCGTTCGCCTTCGTCAGTGCCGTAGGCCTCGTGGAGAGAGGCGCGCAGCTGCAGGGCGCCGATCTGTCCGTTGCTCGGGGCCGGCGCAGGCGCGACGAGGGTCGTCCCGGCGGCCTGCTCGGCCGGGGCGCTCGTGGTGGTTGCGGTGTGGTCGTTGTCGTTGTAGGCGTCGAGCGGCTTGTTGTCGCGGATGGAGTCGAGCAGGGCCCGGACGCGGGTGTTGGTCCACCGGTTGCGGTAGGCGGCCGAAGCACCATCGATTGCGGTGGCTTCGAGGACCGGGCGGCGGGCGGCGTAGTGCACGGCGCGGGCGCCGATGGCCTCGGTGGGCAGGTAGTAGGCGCGGCGGACCGCACGCCGCGAGCCCGGCCGGATGGTCAGGATCGACCCGGGCTCGGAGAACTCGGACGGGTCGACACCGCCGAGCTTGTCCATGGAGGTCTGCAGGGTGTTGAACACCTCGGCGGGTGAGTCGACGCGCAGGATGTTCTGGTGCACGGCCTGGGAGAGGATGTCGCGGGCGTTGTTGCCCAGGAAGGACATGGTGGCCCGCTGGGTGGCGAGGTCGACGTCGACGCCTTCGGAGCGGTGCTTGCGCAGGACCTGGATGAGCAGCTTGATCGCGGCGGCCTTGGCGGTGTCGAAGTCGGCCCCGGCGGTGAGGTCGGCGACCTCGTCGATGATGAGGCGGATCGCGGGCAGATCGGCAGACGGGTTGATCTTGTCGCCCTTGCGACCCCGGGCGCGGGTGGCGGCGATGCGGTTGAGTTCGGCGACCATGGCGTGGATGTCGGCGACGGTGAACCCGACCCAGTCGAATACGGGCCGCTCGACCTGGCCGGTGGCGTAGGGCTCCAGCCAGGGGCGGACCGTGGAGCCTTCTTTGAAGTCGATGATGAAGATCAGGCAGTCATCGCAGGAGGCGAAGCCGTCGATCATGATGTTCTGCAGCATGGTCTTGCCCGAGTCACGCTGCCCGATCGACGTGGTGGAGGTGTAGGCGTAGACCTCGGCGGCGGTCTCGCCGTCCTCGAACCGGCCGGTCGGCAGCGGCTCCAGGATCGAGCGCGGCTCGGCCGGGGCGGTGGGGATCGGCACCAGCTCGGACAGGACCGAGCGGCGCGCGCAGGTCAGCCGGACCTGGCCGACGTGCCCGCCGACGGGGCGCTCCAAGCGGACCGCGCCCTTGAACGGGGCCCTGAGCGCGATCTCCAGGCGGTCGAGCATGGACAGGGCTTCGGTGAGCGTGGTGCCGCCGGGCTGGATTTCGAAATCCGTTGTGGTGCGGGCCTCGTCGGCGGACTCGCCGATCAGCGCCCAGCCGCGGACCTTCGCCGCCGACAGGGCCGCCACGGTCGCCGAGCGCCGCTGGACCTTCTCCTGCTCGGCGAGGTACGCGGCCTGGATCGCCCGGCCGTGCCCGGCGAGCAGCACGAAGTAGATGATCGCAAGCGGCAAGCACGCCCCGACCAAGGCCAGCAGGCACTTGCCGGTGCGCACGATGTGGAAGATGTCGAAGGTGAGCAGCTGCGAGGCGAAGGTCAGCCACACGGCGGCGACGCCGGCGCACGCGCCGGTGTAGACCACGGCGAGGGTACGGAAGGCGGCCTTGCGCACCGACCAGGTCAGTGCGGTCCCGGCCCCGGCAGCGACGAGTGCCACGGCCCACCAGGGAAGGTCGAAGGGGTACAGGACAATCCCAGCGAGGTAGAGCGCGAGGACGCCGGTGACCGGGTTCGACCATGCGCCGAGGTCCCATTCCCGCCCAGCCGGGCCGGGGGCGGCTTTGCGCTGCGGGGCAGCGGTGCTGATGTTCGGATGTGCCATGGTGATGCGCTCCTTGGATGGCAAGGCGGTCAATGCGATAGGTCAAGTGGTGCGTGAGGTGCTGCGGCGCAATGGGTTCGAGTACCCGGCCGCCGTAGGGGCGGCGGCCGGGCGAGGGTGTCAGCCCTGGTTGGCGGAGTAGTCGGCCATCTGCTCGTTTTGACGCGGGTTCATCAGCCGCTTCATGTCCGCGGCGTGCTTGGCCTCGAACATCGCAGCAGTGGTCTGAGCGGACGCGGCCATGGACTGAAAGTGCGCGGCCAAGTTCACGTAGTGCGCGCCGATCTCGGCCCCGGTCGGAGTCTGCGCGAGCTGCTCCCCCATGACCCGGTAAGCGGAGGCGAAGTTGGCGAACATGGCAGGCGTGGCGTGCACCATCGACTGGATGTCGAGCAGGTTGCGGAACTGGTAGCCGCCGATACCGGCGGCGCCTTCGGAGGCGGCTTGAACGACAGGGTGGTAGCCCATGTTGGTGCCTTTCTGTTGTCTTGCTTTGGGATAGGAGCCCTGCGCCCGAACCTGCGGAGCGGCAGCGGGCGAAGGAAGGTGAGGGACATCGCCCGGGCCTTGGATGATCGGCGAGGCGACCGAGGGCTGCGGGACCGAGTGCGGCTGGCGGCGCTTGGGCGGTGGGACCGGCGGCAGCCCACCCGAACCACCGAGCGAGAAGTCCGGCGACGCTGTGGCGCTCGGTGCCGGACCCAGCCCCGCCGAGAATCTTGGCGCGGCAGGTCCGGCCGTTGACCGCGCGGCGCGGGGCGCTTTCGGCGGTGCCGGTTCGAACTGCGCTTCATGGGCCGCCTGGGGAGCGGCCTGCTCGGCGGTCGCATCGGCCTCACCACTGGCGCGGTGGTCTGACCACCACTCGCGGGTGCGTCGCGCACCCCGCCAGCCCCGGCCCGCCCACCGCGCGCCGCCGAGTCCGAACGACTCGAACCCGCGTCCGGCCCGCTCAGCGAATCCGCGCCACCGGCCCGGCTTCGACTCGGTCACGGTCTCCCCGTCGACCACGCCCGGGTCGCCTACGTCCGGACCGCCTGGCGACGTTGCGCCCGGCTGGCCCTTGCGGCCCGACTTCGGCATGGTCGGGCCGGTGCCCTGCGGGCCAGACGCGCCCGGCCCGGTCGTACCCGACTTCTTGCGGAAGAAGGAGCCGAACCGGCCCGGCCGGGTGCCGCCAGCAGAACCGGGGACCGTGCTGCCTCCGGCAGGCCCGGCCGTCCGGCCCCGAGCACCCGAGGCAGTTCCGGCCCGAGGAGGCGCGCCCGACCCCGGACGGCCCGAGGCGGCAGGCCCACCGGCCCCGGCCCGCTTGCCCCGGCCGGGCATGAGGCGGCCCATCAGTCCCGTCCGGCCCGGGGCACCCGCGCCCGGCTTACCAGCCCCGGCCGGTCCGGACTTGGCACCGGCCCGGCCTGCCATCGCAGCCGTCCCCGGCTTCGCGCCCGGCCCGGTCGTCGTGTTCTTGCCGCGCCCAAGCATCCGGGCGAGCGGGCCCGGACGGCCCGCACCCGCGCTACCCGGACCGGTCGAACCAGCACCGGCGGCGGTGGCGCCGACTCCCGGCTTGCGGGCTGTCGCGCCTCGTCGGCCTGCGGGCATTCCGGCGGCCATGCCCGCCGCACCCGCACCCGGGCCGCCGGGAACGGCGCGGCGGCCGAGCAGACCCCGCCGAACAGGGCGGGCCTCGGGCGGCAAACCGCGCTCGGCACGGGCGGCGGCGTCGCGCTTCTTGCGGCGGCGGGCGGCGGCAATCAAGGCGATCAACGCCGGGATAGCGAGGGCGGCGACGACCAGAGCGGCGAGCCACCAGGCCATACCGGCCTGGACCATGCCGATGAGCAGCAGCACACCCACGATGGCGAGCGGGACCGCCCACCGGCGCATCGGCGAGGCCTTCCCCTTCGCCTTGCTACTCGTCGTCTTCGCGCCCGGCGCCGACGGAGAGGCGGTGGTCGAGATGTTCGCCGAGTCGATCGGCGCGGCCGGGGCCGCCTCGGCTTCGATCGTCTTCGGTGCGGCGGGCACGGGGCCGACCTTCGCTGGTGTGGTGGGTTTCGTGTTCGTCACCGTGGCTCCTAGAACTGGGCGATGAACGCGTCGACGCCCGAGGCGATGCCGTAGACGATGGTCGTGGAGAAGTCGCCGAAGGCCGGGATCGCGGCCATGAAGCCGATGATCCCGAGGGTGAACAGGATCTGGCCGGACCAGAAAGCGCGGCGCAGCACGGCCATGCCGATGGCCAGGAGGGCGATCGAGATCATGATGATCATTGCGGTGTTCATGAGGTGTGCTCCTTCGATGTGGTTGCGTGCGTTGGTGTTTCGGTGTTTCGGTGTTTCGGTGTTTCGGTGTCTGGGTGGCGGGGCCGGTCGAGCAGCCGACCGGTCCCGCCTGGGGTTAGTCGGTGGCGGGTTCAGGGGTGAGAAGCCCGGCCTCGGCGAGCAGGCGCTTGGCGCGGTCGGAGCCGCAGTGCAGCTCGGCGCGGGCCCGCTTGATCGAGACGTGCCCGGACTCGTCGGGCGCCAGGGCCCGCAGACGAGTCATGGCCTCGGCGTCGTCCACACGGGGCGCGGCCGCCTTCTCGGCTCCCTTCGCGGTCGCCTGCTTGGCCGGAGCTTTGCGAGTCGGTCGCGGGGCCGCCGCGGCCGGGACCGGTGCGGCCGGGGTGGCGGGCTCGGTGGCCTTGGGCGCCTGGTCGTCGGCGACCTGGGGCGGGATGAACGTGTAGACCTCGGTGTCGGTGAGGCGGCGCAGCCCGTAGGCGGTGCGCAGCTGGACCGGGGCCGCAAATCGCCAGGCGAGGCCGTAGCGGAACCGCAAGGCGGCCTTGGCTTCCAGGCGCGTCGATTCGACCTCGCGAGCCCCGGCGGCGGTGCGTACGCCCCACAGGCGCATGTGCCGCCACAGGCGGAACGTGGAGACCGGTGCGAGGAACCAGCGGACGATCCCCAGCGACTCGGTGCGCGTCCCGGCCTCCAGTCCGGCGCGGATGCGCAGGATGTGCGTGCCGACCTCGGAGGCGACGATCCACATGCCCGGCAGGGCCACGTGAGCGACCCGGGCGACCAACTCGTGATGCGCTGACAGGTTGATGTACAGCGACATGGCCGTCAGCACCCACGGGACCGCTCGCAGCCACAGGATCGACAGATTCAACCGGGCGAGCACCAGGTTCAGCGCGGCGAACACGACGATGCCCAGGTCGATCGCGAGCGGCACCAGCGGCGCGTACTTCCCGAAGAACGGTTCGACCGCCTTCACCTGGGTGTCGAAGGAGACGACGAACCCCAGCACCGCCAGAGCCGCGACGGCGGCCGCGACGTAGCCGATGACCCACTTCATGGCCAAGCTCAGCGGTTGCACCGCCTGGTCATCTTCGACGTCGCTGGCGACGGCAGCGGGCTCGTCTTGGACGGCGGGCTTCGCCGCGACCGGCTCGGCCGGGGCGGCGATCGCGTTGTAGGCCTCGTAGTCGGGCAGGGTGATGTCCGGGTAGGCCTGGCTCACCGCCCGCGTGATCGAGGCGCGGTCGGCGCCTTCCAACCGCATCTTGGAGGCCAGGGAGGAAGCGGCGGTCCACCGGTGGAACTGGCGGTCGGCCTCCTCGTTCGCGGCCTGCTCGGGGTCCTCGTCGCCGAAAACCTCACTGTTGAGCGCGTCCCAGTCGACCGGGCCGGGCCCGGGATCGGGTGCGGGAGTCAGGGTGGTCACTGGTCCTCCTTGATTGCGCAGGCGGGAGCGAACAGGGCGAGGGCATCGGCCACTGCCGCCTCGAAGCTCAGCGTCGGAGTGGTGGCCGCGCGGCCCCGGGTGGTCAGCGCTGCAACGAGCTGTCGCACCTCGTCACTGGCGAAGATGTCGTGGGAAAACAGCTCAGCGCACTCGTCAATGCGGAATGCGATCGGCTGCGACCAGCCTTCGGCATAGTCGGTGCGGCTCATGCGATCACCGATCCAACCCACAGCGAGGCAAGGAGGATCGCGACGCTCCACCCGGCCCAGGCCGCCTGGAAGGCGAGACCGAAGCGGTGCTCGGCATCGGCAGTTGCCTTGCGGGAGCTGCGCAGCGACTCCCGGATCGTGGTGCGCCGGGCCTTGAGCGCCTCGATGTCGGCCTCACCGGCGGCCACGTCTTCACGGGTGAGGTCGTGAAGGATCTGCTCCTGCGCGAGGTCCTCTTCGAGCTCGTCGACGCGCGCTTCCAGGCGGAGCTCGGCGTTGCTCGGGCCGGTGCGGCGGTAGCCGGCAAGCCACGAGTGCTGGCCTCCGAACCAGGTCCACTCGCCGATGGTCACGATCTCGCCGCGCCGGATCGTGGTGCGGTCCTCGGGTGCGACGCACCCACAGGTGGAAAGGCAGTGGCTGCCGTCCTCGTGCAGCGCCGCCACGATGCGCACGTTGTCCCAGTACTCGGGGACTTCGCGCTCGGCGGGCTGGAGGACGATCTCGACACCGGCCTCGGGCACGGTGGTGGTCACGACGTACGGGATGCGGATGGTTTCGGTGATGGTCATCGGGTCGCTCCTTCGTGGCAGGCAAGGCATTCGCCCAGGCTGCGGGGGATGTAGTGGCCGTACTCGGTGCCGCAGGTCGGACAGGTCGAGTTCGCGACCCAGGCCTTCAAAAGCGCGGCCAGCTGCGCGTCCGTGGCGGGGCGCTTGGCCTGGGCGAGGTCTTCGCGGTAGAGGAAGGCGAACCGGCGGCCGCGGCGCCACAGGATCTGCGCGGCGATCGGCTGGCGGCCAGGGGTCAAGCCCTTCGCCGCCAGCTGGCGGCGGGTCGACAAGCCGCGGGGCGCGTGCCGGTAGTTGAACGTCGGCAGGCCGTATCGCTCGCCGTTCGGATCATCGAACTGTGCTCGGTACGCCATGGCCGACTCCTTCCTGTCTGCTTGTGGCTTGGCTCGTCGGCGGGTCGGGAGCCACCCGGGCCCGGACGGCGCGGGCCCCGCAGGGCCCGGCCGTTTCGCCTAGCGGTTGTTGGACGTGGAGTCCTTGCCGCCGTTGTGAACGCGCAGCGAGGCCTTGGCCCCATCGCCCATCGCGCCGATGGTGGCGGTGGCTCCCTCACCGACCGCGCCGATGTACTTCGCCTGCACGACCGTGGTCTTGCCGCCCTTGCTGGTGTGAATGTCGTTCGTGCTGCCCATACGGATCTCCTTGTGCTGCTTGTGGCTTGGCTCATCAGCGGGGAGGGAGCCACCCTCGCCCGGACCAGGCCCACGGGCCCGGTTTCGCCACTCAGGTCGTTTCGGTCAGGGCCTCACGGCTCATGACGGCCCATCGGTCGAGGTCTCTCACCCGGACCTGAGGACGTTCGCCCTCGGCGGTGGCGGGGTGGTCGTCGGCGGCCGGGTCGAACACCGCAAGCGGAGCGCCGGTGGCCTTGGCGCGGTAGGAGGCCGCATCGGCGCGGCCGAGCTGCGCCCCGAAGTCCTCGGCGGGGTCGAAGAGGGTGGCTCCGGAGGCCATGGTCACCGGCATCGCCTGCCCGTCCGGGCCGGTCGCGGTGACGGCCAGGACCCCGGCGCCGATCGCCGCGAGCTGCTCGGCAGTGCACACGAGGACGAACTCGTCGCCGCCGAACCGTCCCGCGACCCCGGTCGCCTTGACCAGGCGGTGCATTCGGGCCGCGAGGGCCTGGAGCACCGCGTCACCGGCGGCGTGGCCGAGCGTGTCGTTGACGGCCTTGAACCGGTTGCAGTCCGCCGCCACCAGCCACGTCGCCGAGCGGTTGCTGCGCATCGCCTTGGTGAACCCCGCCCGGTTGTGCAGACCAGTCAGGCCGTCGCGGGTGGCCGCGCGCTGCTGGGCGCGGAGCTTGAGTCCAAGGGGCCCAGCGGTCGCCGCAGCGGCCAGCAGCCCGGCCGAAGCGGCGGTGATGAGATGCGAGGTCTTCACGAGCCCACCGCCTCAGCGACGATCCGGCGGACCTCGTCGGCCCCGATCTGCCCGATCCAGGGCCGGAAGCTGAGCGTGAAGTCGACCCCGGCGAGGTGGCGTTTGGCCTGGAAGGCGATCGAGGAGTTCGAGATCCCCTCGATGGGCGCCGCTTCGGTCGGAGCGGGGCCCTCCAAAGCGCCAAGCCAGGCGGCGAAGATCGCTGTGTTCTCACGGATCTCGTCGCGGAACAGGCAGATGACCGAGGCGTCCACCGGGAATGCCCAGATGTTGTGAGCGCCGTCGGACCTGCGGCAGATGCGCCAGGTGAGAGCGGGCAGACCGGCCGGAGTGTGCTCGCGCATGGCCTCGGTCAGTGCGTCGCTGTCGATGCGGAAACGCAGGTTGTCGGCTTCGCGCTCGAACAGGCGGTCGGCGCCTTCCAGCATGTCGTCCAGCCATGCCAGGCGTGTGGAAGTGGCATCCATGGTTCGACCTCCTATGACTGCGAGAAGGTCGGGAAGCCGGGCGTGAGGGTGTCGCCGAGCGCGCGGTCAATGTCGAACGCGATCAGCCGCTCGGGCGCCGGGCCGAGCAGTTCGCGCTCCAGCTCCAGCAGCTCGGCCTCGATGGCCGGCCACTCGATCTCGATGGCGTCGAGGTCGGAGTACGAGGGCTCGACCAGGTCGAACCAGTCCTCTTCTTCGGTGAAGGTCGTGGTGTCCAAGGGATGCCTCCCGGCGGAAGTTCATGGCGTTTGGGAAGACGAGACCGGCGGCCTCTCGTAACCCCTCTAGCGATCTTCGAAACCGTTATGAGGGTTTCGATTTCCGTTAGGGCTATGAACACCATAGGCCACGGTCTAGAGAGTGCGCAACCCCCCTAACGTGAATATTCCAGGCCCCTTCAATGTTGACGGCAATAGTCCTGATTACCTGCGATTTCATTCCAGGTAGGCCCCTGTAGGGTGTTCTCGTAGCCCCTATAACGGCTAGGATGGCGATAGACCCCAAACGGAGGGAGACGTGATGGAGCTGCTTGACGCCATCAAGGCGATCGAGGACCCGCTGGAGCGGCTACGCAAGGCTGGCGAAACGGTGGAAAAACTTGATGAGCTGCGGCTGAGCACGATTCAGCAGCTAGACGACCCCACGGTGCGGGCGAGGGAGGTCCACTCCGTGATCGAAGGCCACCAGGGAAGCGTCAACAAGTTCTCCGCGACCCGTAGGGATTCTTTTGAAGAGCTGGTCAAGCAGGGCATGTCCATCACGAAGATCGCTGACGCGGTGGGAATCTCACGGTCGCGTGTCTCGCAGCTCCGATCGTCGGGGATCAAGGCAGAACGACTGTTCTTCGGGACCGGACGGGTCACGGTTGCGATCGGCTCGAAACCCGAGCAGGGACGACGCGACGCTGCCAAGAAGCACATGATTTCTGGGGAAGCCTCTGAGGCCTACAACCTCATTTCCGACACCATTCGGTCGCTCGGTCTCGACGTCGAGCAGGAGATCGTGCCGCCGAACGGGCTTGTGAACCTGAACAGGGAAAGCCTGGTCGTGCTCTGTTCGGTTCGCCTGCTGCCGTTCCTAGCTCAGGTGATGGCCGCTGACTCGCACCTTGATTTCATCGAGGACGAACAGGGCTGGCACCTCAAGGACCACAGCACCGACACCGTGTATCGCTCGCCCCGCGACAGTGGCGAGTCAAAGGACATCGGCTACGTGGGACGCCTCCCAGGGCCCGGCGGCAAGACCACGTTCCTGTACGCGGCTGGCATCCACGCGGAGGGGACCCTTGGGGCAGCGAAGTGGCTCACCGACAACGCGTCCGACCTCTATAAGAAGCTCAAACTGCAGCGCTTCTCAACGCTCGTAGAGTCCGAGTTCGACGGCTCCGGCGCCACCACTTCGGTTCGCCAGTTGACCGCCCTCTACCGCGAAGCCAAGTAGATGCGAGTCCAGGCTGCGACCGAGAGCAGTGTGCCGTCTCGCCCGAACGAGGACCACATCGAGATCGGTTCCGACATCGCCATCGTCATCGATGGGGCGACCTCTCGAACCGAGACCGGATGCATTCACGGCGTCTCCTGGTACGCGGCTCAGCTCGGCTCGGCGGTCCAGAACCGCCAGTATGCCGAGAGCACCCTCACGGCCACGCTTGCGCGTGCCATCGAAGATGTTGCGGCGCTGCATAGTCACACTTGCGATCTGGCGCACCCCGGCACGCCCTCTGCTGCGATCACGATTCTGCGGCGCGCTCATGATCGGTTTCAGTGGCTGGTGCTCGGCGACGTGACGCTGATCCTTGAAACCGACGAAAAGCTCGACGTGGTGAGCGACGACCACTCCCACGTCGCCGCCGAGGAACAAGCCGAGGCCGACCAGTACCCGATCGGCGATCCCCGCAAGGTCGAGGCCATGCGGCGCATGAAACTCGTTGAGCTGTCCCAGCGAAACGTGCCAGGCGGCTTCTGGGTCGCCAGCACGGACCCGTCCGTTGTCGAGCACACGCTCACCGGCGAAGTTCCTTCGGCATCGTTGAAACGGGCTCTGCTGCTGTCGGACGGCGCCGCTCGCCTTGTCGACATGTTCGAGATGGCGACGCACCTCGAACTGCTCGATCTGACCTCTTCGAAAGGGCCCCAGGAGGTCTTGCGCCAAGTCCGGGCAGCCGAGGCCGAAGACCCGGACGGACGGCGGTGGCCCCGTAACAAGCACTCCGATGACGCGACAGCCGTTCTCTGCGATTTCCTGATGTAGAGCACAGACGAAGAGACCCGGCCGCGTTCTGGCGCGCGGCCGGGTCTTTCCTGTTGCCCCACCGCAACAGGTGTGGCGGGAGGTCTTCAATTCTTCAGCGGTGGTAGCTCTGCAAGGAACCGATCCAGGGCGATGCCGAGTTCGGCTTCACCGAGTTCGCCGAGGTCGATTCGCTTGGTGACTTCGAGCCTGCCGAACCGGCGAAAAGCGAGTCCGGTCCGCAGTTCGCCGTCGAGGTGGTGAAGCCAGAGCAGCTGGCCGCTGTGCTTGCTGCGCATGACCTCGACCTCGATCTCCATGTCCCGGAATGGGAACCGCCCGACGATACTCATCGGCTGGCTCGGCTGCGGTTGGTCAGCGCCGCGGCCATGTGGCCCTGCTGGGACTCACGCCAGACCTCGGGCCAGTCGGTGGCTGCGCCGCGCCAAGCGATGCTCAAGGCGTCGCCGGATCGGTGGAACGTAGCGATGTGCGAATCGAGATTCGTCTTGGCGACCCAGAGCAGGTAGCCGACCTCGTCAGCAACGTCGAAGTACAGCTCAAGAGTGCCGCCATATTCGCGCCAGTCGGTGATGAAGGACATGCGCGGCGGGACAACCCCGGAGTAGTCCGGCTCCGGCTTCGCCGAGCCGAGCACAGTCGATGCCATGAGCTTCCGTCCCTTCCATCGCGAGGTGAGGGTTCCAGACATGGTGCCCTCCTCTGTATTCTGAGACGCACCTCTCAACCAGCGAAGACTCGCCGCGTATTCACCTGTATTCAGAAGGGCCGCGATCATGGGTTTGGGCAGCCTGCTCAGGCAGGCTAGGAAAGCCGCTGGCATGTCCCTCGGTGACGTGGCTGCCATCGGGCACGTCAGCCGCGGGCACTTGCACAACGTCGAAGCTGGTCGGCGCACCGCCAGCCCTGCCGTGATGCAGGCCTACGAGAAAGCCCTGTCCATGCATCGTCGGCACCTGTTCCAGTTCGCCGCTGTCTCCTTCGGCTCCGTCGTCGTCGGTGCCGATGAGGCCTCGATTGCACGCGACATGTATTCAACGATCGCTGCTGGCGACGACGGCCCGCTCGCGACGGTGCAGACCACGCACGCGGTCGATCACGCGATCCAACGACTGGCGATCCATGAAACCAAGGCCATCGCGCAGATGCTCACCTGGCTTCACGAGGGCGAGACTTCGGTCCTGCGGGTCAACGCCGCGGGCATCCTCGCTAAGACCGGTTCCCCCGATCTTGCCGACGATGTGGCGCTCGCGCTGTTCAACGATCCTGAAGCGCGAGACCTGTACCTGCAAGCCGTGACCGGTCGCGTTGGCAGCGAACCGAAGTCGCTCGCCGCGGAACTGACCAACACCGCTGACTCCGGGGCCCGTTGGTGTGCGGCCTGGCTGCTTTCAGGTACCAGGCACGTTGATGCGATCGTCCAGGCGATGCGCGTCGAACAGTCCAAAGAGAATCTCAGGGCGATGGCCCTGGCTACGACGGGAGCACTCCGTGACGATCGTGATTGACATCCGCGAAGGCGAAGTGCTGGAAGCACTTCAGCGTGCGGTCAGCGAGCAAGGCATTCAGCAGGCCGGAATGACGCTGGTCGGCGGTGTTGACGCCTTCACCATTTCGACTATGCCTGCTGACGACGCGACGAAGGACATCATCACTTCCTACGACCAGCCCGCCGAGTTCACCGGCACCGGCGAAGTGCTGGACGGCAAGGTTCACGTCCATGCCGTGTGCGGAATCGAAGGCGACATCGCCCGCGCAGGACATCTCCACTCAGCCATGGTCACAACCTGGTTCGTCCGTGCCTACGTGTCCCTGGTCGATTGACGACCACAGTCGGAGGACCAGGTTCAACGCTGTCAAGGTCGAACTTCATCACGTCGAGATCGCCCCGGCCCATTGAGACATCGGGCGGATCCTGAGCCTGTTCCGGTTTCCCGCCTAGGGCCAAAATGGCCAATATGGCCAAAACCCCGGCTTCAAGCCACTGAGCTGCGGATACATCGGATTGTGGGTTGTGGCCAAAACCTGGCCGAAACCCTTGCCCACATGGCCAAAACCCTGTTGCTGGGGTTTTGGCCATGTCGACCAGGGTTTTGAGCGCGTTTTGGCCATGCCCTCGAATTCGAAGGTTTCCCCAGGGCACAGCCTTACCGAGGGGGTTTTGGCCATATTGGCCATTTCCGCCAGGGCTTGAATCTTCGAGTGGCTTAGAGCATGTCTCAGTTGGCGCGTTCGTTGTACCAGGTTGGCTGACGCTCTGCTGTGGCCGAATCGGCGCTGTGCGCCTGTTGGTGCTTTTAGGATGATTAGCGGTACGAGGGGTCTAGCGTGGGTGCTGGTGCCTGCTGGTTCGTGCCTTTCACAAGGGGAGCGCAAGCATGAGGGTTGCAAGGGTTTCGGTTGCGGGGGCGTGTGCCGCGGTGTTGACGGCGGCGGCGATCGCCGCGGGAGCGCCGTCGGCGCACGCGGAGACGGCACCGGTCGTATTCACCGAGATGGGGTACGCCACGTATGTCGTGCCTGAGGGAGTGACCTCCATGGTCGTGACCTTGGTGGGCGCTGGCGGTGGCAGCGCGGGCGGGGACGCGGCGGCCTACCCCGATGGCGGTCCGAAGGTTTACCCCGGCAACGGTGGTGGCGGCAGCGGCGCGGTGGCGCAGTGCCGATTCGACGATCTCGAAGGCGGCGAGAAGCTCTCCATCAACGTCGGTCGCGGCGGTGCCAGTGGCGGCGCGGGCAAGGCTTACACGCAGCAGTTCTGGCCAGCGGGTGACGGCGCCAAGGGCGGCGCGACCGTCGTGGACTGGTTGTCCGACGACGACGACGACGACGAAACCGACCCGGCCACGGCGTCTGGTGGCATGGGCGGCCTCCGTTTCCGGGGCGGGGGCGGCCTTGGCGGCGCCCTGGAAGACACCAAATGCGGTGGGACCGAGCTGGTGCGGTTGGCCGGTGCCAACGGCGCCGACGGCGGCCCCTCGGGCGGGGTCGACGGCAGCGATCCAACACAAGGCGGCCCGGGCGGCGCCGGCGGCGTGGCGCCCGCCAATGACGTGCTGACCGCCCACTGTCCCGCCGGGTCCGGATCCGGCGGCACGGCCCCTGCTTCGGCCAGTGTCGGCGCCCCCGGTTCCGGCGGCGTGGACGGCACCGAGGGCGAAAGAGGCAAGGAAGGCTGCGTCGTCCTGACCTTCCCGAGCGAATAGACACACGGAGTCATACTCGCCAAATTGTCCAGTAATATCTCGTTCGCAATCGCAACCACCAAGGGGGATGGTCATGCCTTTTCGTAAACCGCACGCGGTCAAGGCACTCGGTGCCCTGGGCGCGAGCGTGATGCTCGCTTCGGCCGTCGTCGCGCTCAGCGCCAGTCCGGCATTCGCCGCCGAGTCCACCTGCACGGTCAACGGCACCGAGGTCACCGGCTCGCAGATCGACGGCACCGAAGGACCCGACATCATCCTCTGCCTCAGCGGCATCAACAGCGGCACCACCGTCAACTCCGGTGCCGGCGACGACGAGATCACCGCCACGGGAGCCACTGACCTAGGCGGAGGTCTCGGAGGACCCGGCTCCCGCGGCGACATCTTCGCCGGAGACGGCAACGACAAGATCACCATCACCGGTGGAGTGCCCGGTGGCCCCGGACTCGTCCGCGGCGTCCGGCCCGCGAGCATCAACGGGGGCGGCGGCGACGATGTCATCCTCGTGCACGGCGCCCTGGCCGACCTGTTCGCCGGCCCTGCGGGCAACCAAGGCGGCGTGATCAACGGCGACGACGGCACCGACGTGATCGAAGTCAAGGCGGGCGACGGCTCCCACATCGGCAACGGAGGGACCGGCAACACCGGGACGATCAACGGCGGTGCGGGGCCGGACACGATCACCGTCACCGCCGGGATCGGCAAGGAGAACGGTCTGGCGCAGGACGCCACCGGTGTCATCGACGGCGGGGACGACGTCGACACCTGCGAGACCCTCGTCGGCGACAACCAGGGCACGATCACCAACTGCGAGACCGACCCGATTCCCACAGGGGACGCTTCAACTTCCTGACCGCAGCGGCCACCTGGCGCTGCACGCTACCGACCACCCGACAGGGCGGCACCGCGTTCGTGGTGCCGCCTTTCATCACGCGAGATCCAGCATCAAAGCATCCAAAACAGGGCTGAACTAACATCTGCTGCGCTGCAACTTCACCGGCCCGCTGCGGCGCGTGATCATGTTCAGCGGCAATACCTTAGTAAGAGGTCTCGTTGAGCCGGAATTCGCGATATGCCTATCTACCTGCGAAAACGCAACGCTCTGAGATGGCCGTAGGGCTACGAACAGGGGCGGCCCTAGGGTTCAGTAAGGGTCAATTGCGCAGGTTGGAGTGCGCACGGCCATTTGGCGCGCTCAAGAGACGTCGTGACCCTTCATCGCCTCGCTCAGCTGAAACACCGCTGCTCCGAGCCGACCCTGGAACTCCTCGACACCTTTCAGGCCGCGAAGCTTGTCAGTGTCCGGTAGCGCGCCCGTGGCAATGGCGCGGACGATGAGCACCTCGAAGAAGTCTTCGCGGCTCGCGATCGCCGCCATGTACCCAGCCTGGAACTCGGACATGGACTCGCTGTTGGGGCGCACCCGCTCGCCGATCGCGAAATCGATCAGTGAGGAGAGGCGCCCGAGCAGATCGGGCATGTCTTCCTCGGTCGGGCCGTCTGGGTGCGTCCCGGGGTCGTAGACGACCTCGTACCCGAAGGCAGTCAGCGCGTCCAGTATCTGGTTCGGTGTCATCTCGCGAGCCAAGCACGATCCGCTAGACAATGAAACCCCCGCCATGCACAACAACTCTCCTGGGTCAACCTGTCCGGCCCTCAACAGGTCAGTATGCCCAAGGCGTGACCAGATTCGCCTAAACATGAGGTGACCGGTAGTCCGACACCAGGTCAGGACGGTAATCGCTATTCGAGTATCAATCGCCTGAAAAGCGGTAGGTCGCCGGTTCGACCCCGGCCCTGGCCACCAAGAAACGCCCCGTCGTCTGGCGGGGCGTTTTTCGTTTGCCTGCCGATGCCGATGCCGATGCCGATGCCGATGCGGTTGTGGGGTTGGTTTTGGGCAGGGGGTGGCTGCTTGGGCGGCGGTTCGGAGCCGCCCCGAATCTATGGTGGCGCGGGGGTGTGACAGTTCGGTTCGGCCGGTCCCCGAGGTCGGGTGTGTCGAGGTGCAGGCGCCTCCGGTTTCAACGATGGCTCGGGGGTCCGACAGTTTTGGGGCTTGTCCGGTCCCCGGGGTCGGGTGTGTCGTGGTTTGGCGCCCCCGAATGCAAGGGTGCCTGGCGGGTCCGACAATCCGATAGGTGCGGGGTGCGGCGGGGTGCGGCGGGGTGCGGCGGGGTGCGGCGGGGTGCGGCGGGGTGCGGCGGGGTGCGGCGGGGTGCGGCGGGGTGCGGCGGGGTGCGGGTTCGGTGGTCATGACGGAGTTGTGACGGGTGGTCTTAGTTTTCGCGGGTCGTTGGGATTCGTTGAGATCAGGAGCCGTCGCATGAAACCACTTCGCGATGATGAGCCGCGCGAGATCGGGCCCTATCGGGTGCTGGCCGAACTCGGTGAGGGCGGGATGGGTCGTGTCCTTCTCGCCGCCGCCTCGGACGGGCAGCTTGTGGCCCTGAAGGTCATGCGCCCGCATTTGCTGCATGACGAGCAGTTTCGTTTTCGGTTTCGCCGTGAGGTCATTACGTCGAAGGAGGTGTCCGCTAGTCGCTGGACCGCCGGCGTTGTCGCCTCTGATGAGCAGGCCCCTGAGCCTTGGCTTGCCTCCGAGTTCTTCTACGGCCCCACGCTTGCGGAGGCCATCGCCGCTTCCGGGCCGCTCGACGAGGCCGCCTGCCGCCGGCTCATGCACGGCCTCGCCTCCGCGCTCGCCGAGATCCACAGCTACGGCGTCGTCCACCGCGACCTCAAGCCCTCCAACGTGATCCTCACCGAAGACGGCGTGCGCCTCATCGACTTCGGGATCGCCCGCGTGCCCGGCTCCGGCGGCAGCGACACCACCATCACCGAGACCGGCGCGCTCATCGGCGCCCCCGCCTACATGTCCCCCGAGCAGATCACCAAACGCCCCGTCGGACCCCCGACCGACCTGTTCTCCCTGGGCACCACCATCATCGCCGCCGCGACCGGGGCGAACCCGTTCGAAGCCGAAGCCCTGTTCGAGATCATGAACAAGGTCGTCAACGGCGAACCCGACCTCGACGCGCTGCCCTCGGGCCTGCGGGCACTCGTCGAGCCCTGCCTGCGGAAGGACCCTTCCACGAGGGTCACCGCGGCCGAGCTTGTCTCCCGTATCGGGGAGCCGCTCGCTGGCCCCTGGCCGCCCGCCATCACGGCTCTCGATGAGCGCCAGCGCGTCGAGGTCGCGGACGTGGCGCACCGGCACGGCTGGGACACCCTGATCCGCCCCGACCGCACGGTCTTCATGTTCGGCCCCGGCTTCGTCCCCGCAGACACTTACGTTCCGGACGGCACCACTTTTGCTTATCCGGGCGGGCCGCCGGTGTACCCGCCTGCCAATCCTTCGCCGAACCGTACGATCCTGTACGGGGCAATCGTTTCCGTCCTCGTCATCGCCTTCGGCTCGCTGCTGTTCCTCATCGACCCCGCAGGTGACGACGATCCCGACACCGGGACCATCGATACGGACACTTGGGGTTCGACGGGAGACACCGACACCGGGACCGACTGGGACGACCCTTCCAGTGACTTCGAGTCGGAGGAGCCCGACCCGATCGCGGACGCCGTGGTCGGCGACTGCTTCTACGACTACGGCGGCGAGACCGAGGCCGATCTCGAACCAGCCGTGTGCGGTGACGGGACCTTCGAGGTGGTCGAGATCTTCTACGGCACCACGGATCTGTCCTCATGCGACTCCACGAGTCACGTCACCACCAGTGTCTCCAGTTCCGCGAACGACCTGGTGCTGTGCCTGAGCTACCAGCATGCGAACGGGGACGCTTACAACGCCGAGGTCGGCGAGTGCGTTTTCGGGCCCGATGACGACGTGTCGCCGTGGTACGTGATCGACTGCCAGACCGGCGCTTTCGAGGTGCTGGAGCGTCTCACGGGCGAATCGGACATGGACGCGTGCTCGGAGTCGACGTACTACAACCACGCGTTCGCGTTCACCACTTCGGAGTCCTATCTGGACGTGGTGCTGTGCCTGTCGTTCAAGTACCCCGACGACGCGGGCTACGCCGGGCTGGACGACTGCCTGTACATGGACGGGGATCCCGCTGACGGCGCCACGTACTCGTTCACCGACTGCGACAGTGCGAACGTGTACGTCACCGGCCGCACCGACGAGTACGAGGCGTCCGGTTTCTGCGGCAACGACGGCTGGAACACCTGGACCAGCTACGACTTTCCCGTGCACACTTACACGATCTGCTGGCGGTGGCTGTGAGCCGGTGCCCGCACTGGTCGGGCCCCAGGCGGTTCAGGCGCGCAGGTCCGCCACTTGCTCCCGGTAGTCGCCGAAGGCCGCTTCGACCTCGTCGGGGCGCAGCCCGTAGCGCCCGAGGTCGTACCGGTGGCCGCTGACGCGTTCGGGGCCGCCCGTGAGGACGTCGAGGCCCGCCTTGTCCGCGTTCGACCATACGGCGCCGAGCTGCTCGTAGAGCCGGGGCACGTAGCGGTGCGGGTCGGTGACCAGGCGGTGGTAGCTGACGTCGGCGAGCGTGCCGCTCGGGAGCGCGTGCCTGAGTTTGCGGCCCCGTTCGATCGAGTCGGCGAGCAGGCCGAGCCAGGTCTGGCCGATCTGGACCGGGTCGATCCGCTTGCAGTGCAATCCTGCGAGGGCTTCGACCAGTGAGCAGAAGGAGCCCACGGCCGCGACGGGGTCGCGGTGCGTCCACACGAAGGCCGCGTCCGGGAAGACCTGGCGGATCACGTCGAGGTGCGCGACGTGGCCGGGGAATTTGAGGATCCAGCGCCGCCGCTCGCGCCCGTATTGGAGCACTTGCAGTACCTGCCTGAGGTAGGCGTAGTCGGCGGTGAGGTCGGCCTGTTCGAGCCGGGCCCGGTGGTCGGGCATGATCGCGCAGCTGAGCGGGAAGTAGCTGCGCCACATGACCGCGATCGACTCTTCGGGCCGGTCGGCGCGCAGCGGGTGGATCGCGGCGTAGTCCGGGGCGAGGGCGGTGAGGCGGGCGACCTGCTTTTCGACGGTGCGGCGGCTGCGTTCGGCGCTGGCGGTGTCGCGGTCGAGGCCGGTGCGGAGCAGTTCCCACAGGAGCGGGCCGCGGTGGGGCGCGGAGTCGGCGAGGATGCGGTGGACGAGGCTGGTGGCGGCGCGCGGGAGGCCGACGATGAAGACGGGGCGTTCGACCGGTTCGGCCCCGACGAGGGGGTTTCTGGTGTGGATCCACTTGACGCGCAGTCGGTTCTCGAGTCGCTGTTCGGCGTTGCGCAGTTGCACGGTCCAGCCGATGGGCGTCAGGTCCGGGACGTTGGCGAAGCTTCGGAGGAGGTGTCCGAGGTCGTCGACGAACGCCATGTCGGCGGTGTCGGGTTCGGTGTCGGACGCCGCGATGATGGCGGCGGCTCTGACCCGCCAGAACGCAAGGGCCCGTTCGGGGTCGCGCCGGACCTTGGTCGCCCGGTCCAGGGCGGCGTTGAGAACCGTACGTCGCATGCGGGCGTCCTTACGACAGGTTTCCTTGGCGGAACATATTGTCACGGTGAAGAGGCACAATATATCCGACAAGAGCTTCTTCTGTACAGACCCGAAGGTAACGCGCCGAATCCACCCAGGTTCATCATCAGTCCCCTATGGATTTTTCGAGCCTCTGTTTTCGACTGAATTCGTTGGGGGCGTTCACGATCGGTGTTCACCGGCCCGGCTCTAGCGCGCGCAAGTGGTTTGATAGGCTGATGGCAAGCTTGTCTTCGAGGGGTATTGGCCCTGACCGACTTCACCGTCGGTCAGGGCCTTTCTCGTGCCCGATCGCTTTCGGGCGCAGCGGCTCTCACTCGAGGCGGTCGAGCAGCCCCAGCACGGCCGCGGCGATCTCCACCGGGGCGTCCTCGGGGGCGTGGTGGCCGACCTCCTCGCCGATGCTCGACACTTCCAGCCCCGCGACATGCCCCTTCGCCCACTCGATCATCGCGGGCGAACCCAGGCCGTAGGGACCCGTGGTGAGCAGGACCTTCGGCACCTCGGGAGTCGAGGCCATCCACGCGACGTACGCGTCGAAGCGTTCGGCCACGGCGGCCGGTTCGTACGCGCCCCCCTCCTCGGCGAGCGGGATCTGCCGGGGCCAGGCCAGGAGCGGCTTGCGCGAGGCCGGGTCCGGGTAGGGCTTGCGGTAGACGGCCAGGTCCTCGTCCGTGATGCCGCCGTTGGTGGCGCGCACCGCGTTCTCGATGAACCAGTTCTCTTCGAGGGCCATCTGCTCGCCCGCGCCGGGTGTGCGCAGGGTCCGGAAGAACTCGACGGCCCCGGCCGGGTACTCGGCCCAGGTCATGGGCCGCAGGAACGTCTCCATGACGACCACGCCGCGGGCGCGGCCCGGATGCCTTGCGGCCCAGTCGAGTGCGAGAGAGCCGCCCCAGTCGTAGCCGACCAGGACCGGGTCCTCGACGCCGAGGGCTTCGAGGAACGCCTCCAGGTAGGCGGCGTGGTCGGCGTAGGAGTAGTCGATGTCGGGCTTGCCGGACTCGCCCATGCCGATGAGGTCGGGGGCGATCACGCGCGAGGCGCCGGTGAGGCGCGGGACCACGTTCCGCCAGATGAAGGAGGAGGTCGGGTTGCCGTGGAGGAGGACGACGGTGGTCTCGCCTGCGCCTTCGTCGATATAGGACATGTGGGAGTCGAGGATGTCGATGCGGTTCATGCGGCGGCGTCTTCCTTGGCGGGGACGGGCAGCTGGGCCCGTTCGAGGTTCGCGGTGAGTGCGACGGGGGCGATCTCGAGGCTCGAGAAGCGCCATCCGTCCGCGGTGCGGCGAGCGCCGTAGTGGGCGACGCCGGCCGCGACGGCCACGGACGCGTCGTCGACGACGAAGACGGCGAGGTCGTGGGCGCGCACCGCGGCGGTGTCGCCTTCGAGGTCGATGACGAGATTGGACTTGGCGTGGAGGGTCCGGGCGAAGGTGTCGTGGCCGCGCTGCACGAGCGCGAGGAGCGCTTCGATGCCGCGGGCCTCGCCGCGCGGTGACTTGACGGCGACGTCCTCGGTGAAGATCCGGTCGGTCTCGTCCCAGCGGCCTTCATCGATCCACAGGCTGTGGCGGGCGACGAGGTCGGCCAGTTCGGCGCGGTCGGCGAGTTCGCGGATGAGGGTCTCGGTCGACATGCGGGGCTCCTTCAGATGATTAGTTGCGCTAATGTTCGTTCTACTAACGAATATACATCGTTAGAGTAACTAACGCAATTGGGGTAGGGTGATTTCATGGAAAGCAACGCTGAACTGCGGTTCCACAACGGCGCGCAGACACCGGACCGGTTCAAGAGCCAGTTCTCGCGGCTGCTCGGGATGACCGCCGCCCAGGCGCGCAAGGTCTCCGGCGGGGCCTTCGAAGGCATCGGCGCCCGCAGGTACCACTTCATGGTGCTCGCCGCGCTCGCCGAGTTCGGGCCCGCCAGCCAGGCCGCCCTCGCCGACCGCTCCGGCGTCTTCCGCTCCGACCTGGTCGCGGTCCTCAACGAGCTGTCAGCGGACGGCTATGTCCAGCGCGGCCCCGACCCGGCCGACAAGCGCCGCAACGTGATCACCATGACCGACGCGGGGGCGCAGCGGCTCGACCAGATCGACGGCGTCCTCGAAGACGTCAACGAGCACCTGCTCGCCCCGCTCGACACCGCCGAGCGCCGCCAGGTCTTCGCCCTGCTCGAACGCGTCAACGCCCACCTCGCGAAGGACTGAAGCCCTCAGCGCAGGCGGCGCATCACCTGCTCCTTGAGCGCCGTGAACGGCGGGTAGATCACTCGCATCGTGTCGGGCGCGAGCGGCTTGTCCAGCACCGACTTCGCGTGGCTGAACGTCTCGATCGACGCCTTCCCGTGGTACGTGCCCAGACCCGAGCTGCCGACCCCGCCGAACGGCAGCCCCGGCACGTCGATGTGCGCCATCGGCACGTTGAACCCGACCGCGCCCGAAGAGGTCCGCGTCAAGACCTTCCGCCGCGTCGCCTCCGAACCCGTGAACGCGTACAAGGCGAGGGGCTTCTCGCCCGCGTTCACATACGCGATCGCCTCGTCGAGGGTGTCGACCGCCAGGATCGGCAGGACCGGCCCGAAGACCTCCTCGCTCATGATCGCGTCCTTCGGCGACACGTCCGCGAGCACCGTCGGCGCGATATACCGCTCCTCGCGGTTGTGCCCGCCCCCGCACACCAGGCGCCCCTCGCCGAGGAACCGCGCGAGCCGGTCGAACGAGCCCCCGTCGATGATCCGCCCGAAGTCCGGGCTCTCGGCCGGGGCGTGCCCGTACATCTCCCGGATCGCCTCGGCCAGGTGCCGCTCCAGCTCAGGACCCACACCGTCGACCGCGAGTACGTAGTCCGGCGCGATGCAGGTCTGCCCCGCGTTCATGAACTTGCCCCACGCGATGCGCCGCGCCGCCGCCTGAAGGTCCGCGCCCGGCTCCACGATCGCCGGGCTCTTCCCGCCCAGTTCGAGGGTCACCGGCGTCAGGTGCTCGGCCGCCGCCTTCGCGACGATCCGCCCCACCCGCGGCGATCCCGTGAAGAAGATGTGGTCGACCCGCTCGGCCAGGAGCGCCGCCGTCTCCTCCGGCCCGCCCTGCACCACCGCGACCGCCTCCGGATCGAGGTACTCCCCGATGAGGCGCCCCAGCAGCGCCGCCGTCGCCCCCGCCGCCTCACTGGGCTTCACGACCACCGCGTTCCCGCAGGCCAGAGCGCCCGCAAGCGGCGCGAGCAGCAACTGCACCGGATAGTTGAACGGCCCGATCACCGTCACCACGCCCAGCGGCTCCCGCAGGACGTACGCCTTCGCGGGCTGCAGGTGCGGCGGCGTGTAGACCCGCTTGGGCCGAAACCACGACCGCAGGTGCTTGCGCAGCGCCCGCACCTCGGCCGACACGAAGTCGATCTCGGCCAGGAACGACTCCGGCGCGGCCTTCCCCAGGTCCGCCCGCAGCGCCGCGGCCAACTCGTCCCCGGCCTCCCGCAGCAGCCGGTCCAAGCTCTTGAGCTGCTCCAGGCGCCAGGGCAGCGGTTTCGTCCGCCCCGTCGCGAAGTGCTCCCGCAGGCGGGCCACGGTCTCGGGGACGGTCTCGGATGCGCGCTCACTCGCCATGCAACGACTGTAGCGACTTCAGGGCCCCCGCGGACCCCTAGCGCACCCCGAACATGAACAAGGCACAAGGGACAGTCCAAGTGTGTTATGGCACATGATCGCAGCGTGGTCCCCGGGACACTGCCATCGCACCGTGACAGGATGCCGTACATGAGCGCCGCGAAACGATCCCCGCTGTTGTCCTGGACCGTCATCGCACCAGTGCTGGGCCTGGCGGTCCTCGCCCTCGGCTGGGGGCGCGAACTGGGCGTCCTGATGATCGTCATCACCGCGATCGCCCTCATAGCCACCGTGCTGGCCGCGGTCCACCACGCCGAGGTCGTCGCCCACCGCGTCGGCGAACCCTACGGCTCGCTCGTCCTCGCGATCGCCGTCACCGTCATCGAGGTCGCCCTCATCCTCACCGTCATGGCCTCCGGCGGCCACGACACCGAGACGCTCGCCCGCGACACCGTCTTCGCGGCCGTCATGATCACCACCAACGGCATCATCGGCATCGCCCTGCTCGTCGGCGCCCTCAAGTTCGGACTCACCCACTTCAACCCGGAGGGCTCGGGCGCGGCCCTCGCCACCGTCGCCACCCTCGCGACCCTCGGCCTGGTCCTGCCCACCTTCACCACCAGTGAAGCGGGCCCGGAGTACTCGACCTCGCAGCTGGTGTTCGCCGCGCTGGCCTCGCTGGTGCTGTGGGTCCTGTTCGTGTTCACCCAGACGATGCGCCACCGCGACTTCTTCCTGCCGGTGACCGAGCAGGGCTGCAAGATCACCGAGGACGACCACGCGGACCCGCCGAGCGGCAAGGCCGCGCTGCTGAGCGTCGCCATGCTCATGGTCTCCCTGGTCGGCGTGGTCGGGCTGGCGCACAACGAGGACCCGGCGATCCAGGCGGGCGTGCACGCGGCCGGATTCCCGGCCTCCACGGTGGGCGTCGCGATCGCGCTGCTGGTGCTGCTGCCGGAGTCCATCGCGGCGATCCGGGCGGCCACGAAGCAGCGGATCCAGACCAGCATCAACCTCGGCTACGGCTCGGCGATGGCCTCGATCGGCCTGACGATCCCCACGATCGCGATCGCCTCACTGTTCTTCATCGACGGGCCGCTGCTGCTCGGGCTCGGCTCCACCCAGATCGTGCTCCTGGGCCTCACGGTGGTCGTCAGCGTCCTCACGGTGGTCCCGGGACGGGCCACGCGCCTCCAGGGCGGGGTGCACCTGGTCCTCTTCGCGGCCTACCTGTTCCTCGCCATCAACCCGTAGCGTTCCAGGTGTTCCACACGTCCCAACTGAGCCGCGCCAGCAGCGCCAGCACCACCGCGACCAGGACGATCCGCACGAACCGGGAGCCGCGGGCCATTGCGGTGCGCGCCCCGAACCAGGCCCCGGCCATGCAGCCCAGGCCCAGCGTGAACCCCAGGATCCACCAGATGTTCCCCTGGATCGCGAACACCACCAGCGCACCGAAGTTCGTGGCCGCGTTGACCACCTTCGTGTGGGCGGCGGCCACCACGTAGTCGAAGCCGATGACCGACGTGAAAGCCACGGACAGGAAGATCCCCGTGCCGGGCCCGATGATCCCGTCGTAGAACGCGATCGCCACACCGCACACCAGAATCACCGCCGCCCCGCGCATCGGCGTCCGCAGCCGCGGCTGCGGCTCCAATCCCAGCTGCGGCTTGGCGACGACCAGCACCAGCACCGCCAGGAGCACCGCGATGATGATGGGCTTCAAGGCGCCCGCCGAGACCGCCAGCGCGGCCATGGCCCCGCCGCCGGAGCCGAGCAGTGCGAGGCCGACGGTGGGCCACAGGAGCCGGTGTTCGAGTTTGATCTTGCGGGCGTAGGTGATCGCCGAAGTGGTGGTGCCGAAGACCGAGGCCATCTTGTTGGTGCCGAGCATCAGTGCGGGCGGGGCTGTGGGAAAGGCCACCAGGAGTGCGGGGAGTTGGATGAGTCCGCCGCCGCCGACGACCGCGTCGACCCAGCCGGCGAACACCGCTGCGACGATGAGCAGGGCGAACAGGCCGGGGTCGATGTCAAAGGGCACCAGGCCAAATTACTGGCCGCATGGTTGGTCGACACGCCGATGAGGTGAGGAACACGTGTCGGTGCGTAATCATCTGATATCAACAGGTCATGGACTTGACGAAGCCTATGACCCACTTGGTGAAACGCGGCTACGAGTATACGTTCGACCCCGATGAGCAGCAGCGGCGGAACCTGGAGGAGACCCTCGAAGCGGTTCGGGCCGTTTACAACTGGTCGTTGTCGGTGTTCCAGCGGGAGTGGCGCGCCAGGGGGGAGAAGATCTCGTACGCGGAGATCTCCTCGCGCCTGACGAAGTGGAAGAACCTGCCGGCGAACCGTTGGGTCAAGGCGTATTCGTCGGTGCCGCTGCAGCAGATCGCCCGCCAGTTGCACACCGAGTACCACGCGTTCCTCAACGGGCGCAGCCGTGAACCGGTGCCGAAGGAGCATGGCGAGCAGGTGCAGTTGGTGTACTCGCGGGCCGGGTACTACCTGAAGGGCCGTGAGGTGAAGCTCGCGAAGCACAAGGCGCCGTTGGACATCATGTGGGGTCTGGAGCGACCGAGCCGGGACGACATCACGTCGATCACGGTGCTGCGCGAGGACGAGGAGCGGTGGAAGTTGTGGATCGTGGCGGAGGAGTTCGTGGAGGTGCCGCGGCAGAAGCCGCCGGAGTGCGGTGAGTGCGGCCGCGAACTGGACGAGTAGTGACGAGTAGTGCTGAAGACGACGGGACCGGCCCCTGCATCGCAGGGGCCGGTCCCGTTTCGTCGTCCGGCCGGGAAGCCCTTCGAATCCCGGCCGGGCGGTCGGCCGTCATCGGCGTTCCTTGACAGGGGGCCGATGCGGCCGTGGCCCGGCGCCGCGCGGACCCTGGCGGCTTCTCCTTCGGTCCGCGCCGCGCCCGGTGTCTACAGGCCGCGCAGCTCGGCAACGGCGATCGAGAGCCGCTTTCCGTAATCCTCATCGGCCTTGGCGAAGTTCGCGATGGCGCGCTCGGCGATGTCGTCGCGGCTGACCTTCGCGATGAACCCGGCGAGGTTGGCGACCAGGCGCTCCTTCTCGGGTTCGGTCATGAGGCGGTAGAGGTCCCCGGCCTGGACGTAGTCGTCGTCCTGGCTGTGCTTGGGGGTCTCCCACTCGCCGGTCGGGCCGGAGACCTGGACGGGCGCCGACAGGGGCTGTCCGGTCTCGTACGGGCCGCCGAAGGAGTTCGGCTCGTAGTTCTTCTGGCCCTTGTGGCGGCCGTCGTACAGGTAGCCGTCACGGCTGCCGTTGCGCGCCTCGGTGGCGTGCGGGCGGTTCACCGGCAGGTGGTCGGCGTTGGCGCCGACGCGGTAGCGGTGGGCGTCGCCGTAGGCGAACAGGCGGCCCTGGAGCATCTTGTCGGGGCTCGGGCCGATGCCCGGGACGAAGTGCGCGGGGGAGAAGATCGACTGCTCCACCTCGGCGAACACGTTGTCGGGGTTGCGGTTGAGCTCGAGCTTGCCGATGGTGATGCGCGGGTAGTCCGCGTTCTTCCACACCTTGGTGAGGTCGAACGGGTTGAACCGGTAGTTCGCGGCCTCGGCGGCGGGCATGATCTGGACCTGCACGGTCCAGGACGGGAAGTCGCCGCGCTCGATCGATTCGCGCAGGTCCCGCTGGTGGGAGTCGGGGTCCTCGCCGGCGAGCACCGCGGCGGCCTCGGAGGTGAGGTTCTCGATGCCCTGGTCGGTCTTGAAGTGGTACTTGACCCAGAACTGCTCGCCGGCCTCGTTGACCCACTGGAAGGTGTGGGAGCCGAAGCCGTCCATGTGGCGCAGTGACGCGGGGATGCCGCGGTCGCCGAACAGCCACGTGACCTGGTGGGTCGATTCGGGGGACAGGCCCCAGAAGTCCCACACGTTGTCGGCCTCTTGGGACCCGGTGTAGGGGTCGCGCTTCTGGGTGTGGATGAAGTCGGGGAACTTGATCGCGTCGCGGATGAAGAACACCGGGGTGTTGTTCCCGACGAGGTCGTAGTTGCCCTCTTCGGTGTAGAACTTCAGCGCGAAGCCGCGGGGGTCGCGGACGGCGTCGGCCGAGCCGAGGTTGCCGGCGACGGTGGAGAAGCGCAGGAACGTCTCGGTCTCCTTGCCCACCTGGGAGAGGAAGTTCGCCTTCGTGTACTTCGTGACGTCGGCGGTCACGGTGAAGGTGCCGTAGGCGCCGGCGCCGCGGGCGTGGACGACGCGCTCGGGGATGCGCTCGCGGTTGAAGTGCGCGAGCTTCTCGAGCAGGACCTGGTCCTGGATGAGGAGGGGTCCGCCGACGCCGGCGGCCTCGCTCTGGTTGTTGTTGGAGATCGGCGCGCCGGACTCGGTGGTCAGCGGCCCAGCGGTGTTGTCGAACTGCTCGCTCATGGATCGGCCCTCTCTGGTGGTTCACCGGCTCCCGCGGCGCGACCGCTCGCGGAATCCTTGGCTTTCGACATAATCCTAGCTTAGACTATGTCTAAACCGAGAATCGGTCCAGAGTAAGTGGTGCCACAATGTTTCGCCTGCTAGAGTGGTATTTCACTCCCCCAACCGCGTGAGAGAACAGCATGAGCGACCTCGTAACCCGCCTCAGGCGCCACAACTGGCGCCTCACCCCTCAGCGACGCGTCATCGCCGAGACCCTCGACGGCTCCCACGTGCACTTCACCGCCGACGAGATCCTCGAGCGCGCCTGCGAGCGGATGCCCGAACTCTCCCGCGCCACCGTCTACAACACCCTCAACGAGATGGTCGCCCTCGGCGAGGTCCTCGAACTCGCCCTCGACGGGCGCTCCAAGCGGTACGACCCCAACGCCGACCACGAGCACCACCACCTCATCTGCGAGGGCTGCGGCCTCATGAAGGACGTCCACACCGTGGCCGACCCCATCGACTGGCTCCCCGGCGACGAACGCCACGGCTTCGACGTCACCCGCGCCTCGGTCACCTACCGGGGCCTGTGCCCCGAGTGCCAGGCCGCCCCCGACGCTCGCGAGCCGCGCGTGAGCGCGGCGCCGCCCGCATAACCGGGCGGGGCGCCGCGGCGCGTCGGTAGGCTCTGCGGCATGTCGCAGCCGAGAGAGCCGTCGAAGGAACCCTGGAAGTCCCCCGTCTGGCGCTCCCGGCCCGCGTTCCTCTACTCCAGGCGGCCCCTCGCCCGCTACGTCGGGCGCCCCGCCGCCGAATTCCTCGAGATCGAGCCCGCCGCGGGCGTCGTCCTCGTCGTCTGCGCCGTGGTCGCCATGCTCTGGGCCAACTCCCCCTGGGCCGGCTCCTACGGCGCCGTGTGGGGCCTGGACATCACCGTCAGCTTCGGCGACTTCGCCCTCCACCACTCACTCAAGGACTGGATCAACGACGGCCTCATGGCGATCTTCTTCTTCGTCGTGGGCGTGGAGATCAAGAGCGAGATCGTCTCGGGCGAGCTGCGCAGCCTGCGCAACGCCGTCCCGCCCATCGCCGGAGCCGTCGGCGGCATGGTCGCGCCCGCCCTCGTCTACCTCGCCCTCAACGCCGGCGGCGACGGCGCCGGCGGCTGGGGCATCCCCATGGCCACCGACATCGCGTTCGCCGTCGGCATCCTCGCCCTCTTCGGCTCCCGCATCCCCTCCGCCGCAAGGATCTTCCTGCTCACCCTCGCCATCGTGGACGACCTCGGCGCGATAGCGGTCATCGCGGTCTTCTACACCGACGACGTGTCCACGGCCTGGCTCGGCGCCGCCGGAGCGCTCATCGCCCTCGCGATCGCCATGCGGCTGCTCAACGTCTGGTCCGGACCGGTCTACCTCGTCATCGGCGTGCTCCTGTGGGTCGCGATGCTCGAATCGGGCGTGCACGCCACCGTCGCGGGCGTTGTCATGGGCCTCATCATCTCCGCGAAGCCGCTGCTCGACCCGCAGGTCGCCCACGCCCAGGCGCAGGAGATGGCGAAAGACGGACTCACCGTCGAGGAGACCGAGCGGCTCGTCAAGCTCGCCCGCGACGCCGTGCCGCCCTCCGAGCGCATCCAGCACCGCAACCACCGGTTCTCCTCGTTCGTGGTCCTGCCCCTGTTCGCGCTCGCCAACGCCGGGGTGGCCCTGAGCGGGGACCTGTTCGCGACCGCGCTGACCTCGACGGTGACCCTCGGCATCATCCTGGGCCTGGTCGTCGGCAAGCTCGTGGGGATCACCGCGGCCACCTGGCTGGTCGTCAGACTCGGACTCGGGCAGATGCCGCGGGGGACGACCTGGCCGCTCCTGGCCGCCATCGCCATGGTCGCCGGGATCGGCTTCACCGTGGCCCTGTTCATCACCGAGCTCGCCTTCCGCGGCGGCGCCGCCGACCTGCTCACCGACGAGGCCAAGATCGGCGTCCTGTGCGCCTCGTTCCTGGCCGCCGTGCTCGGCGCGATCGCCGTCCACATGACCGCGCCGAAGGCCCCGCGAAGCGCCGACGACGACGATGACTCGGGCGACGATTCAAGCGGCACTGACACGAATACCGACGAGGATGAGCAGGCGCTCAAGGGCTCCGCGAACGCGGGGTTACGCTTGGCCGACTGCTTTCACGAGCGACTCGAACTTATAGTGAGGACAGCGCAATTGGCTCCGCAGAATCTCATGTCCCAGCCTCCGGCGACGCTGCTGCCGGAGGACACCGAAGCCAGGGAGTACCTCGACGAGCATTCGCCTGAGGACACCGTCCGCCGCTACCCGGGGTTCTGTGCGGCCTGGGCGCGACTGGCGAAGAACGCCCTGGAGTCGGGCGACGACGTCGCCGCCTATGCGTACGCCCGCACCGGTTACCACCGCGGGCTCGACCTGCTGCGCCGCAGCGGATGGAAGGGGCACGGCCCGATCCCCTGGGAGCACAAGCCGAACCGCGGCTTCCTCAAGTCGCTCCACCAGCTCTCGCGCGCCGCGGCATCGATCGGCGAAGCCGACGAGGCCGCCCGCTGCGCGCAGTTCCTGCGCGACTCCGACCCGGCCGCGGCCGACGCCCTGACCTAAGCCGAACCACGCGAAAGCGGCCGAGGAGCAACTGCTCCCCGGCCGCTTTCGACTGCTCCCTCTAAGCCGCAAAAATCTGGCCGTCCTCCACGGTGATTTCCACTGAGGACAGGTTGACCTCGGCCGGGCCCTGCTCCAGCTCGCCCTCGATCGTCCAGGTCGACTGGTGGTTCGGGCAGATGATGTTCCCGTCGGCGTCCGGCGCGTCCACGATCGTGCCCATGTGCGGGCAGACCGCCGAGAATGCCAGGAACTCGTCGGCGCTCGGTTGGACGAGCACGGTTTCGTCGACGACGATGCCGCCGCCCTCGGGGACATCAGCGGTCGCGGCGAGCGCTTCGCCGCCGCCGGTCGAACCGGTGGTGGCGTCGTCGGCCGCCCCCGTGGTGGCATCGTCCGAACTGGACTCGGCGGATGGGGAATCGGCGGTGCCGCAAGCGGCGAGCGCCCCCGCCGCCCCGAGTCCGGCCAGTCCGCACATCACCCCGCGCCGCGAGGCGATCCCCTTGGCGAGCACCTGTTTCGCCAGATCCGTTCCCGACTTGGTATCGGTCATACTGAGCTCCTTGCGCTTGGGTGGCGCTTGCGGCCACGGGTCGCCTGCGGACCCGGAACCGGCCGTTGCGGCGCCTGCGGCCGTAACGTTAACGCCGGAATGCCGAGCTTGGCACGCCTCCTCAGGGAATCTCAAGGGTTTTAGTTGAAGTTTTCATAAAACTCTCAGCGACCGATTCGGCACTCCAGCACCACCCGTCACCGCTACAACCCCAGTGACCGCGCGATGAGCATCCGCTGCACCTCGTTCGTGCCCTCCCCGATCTCCAGGATCTTGCAGTCGCGCCAGGCCCGCGCCACCGGCGTCTCGTTCATGAACCCGTACCCGCCGAAGATCTGCGTCGCGTCCCGCGCGTTGTCGACCGCCGCCTGCGACGCGTGCAGCTTCGCGAGCGCCGCGTCGGTCCCGAACGGCTCGCCCGCGTCCGCCTTGACCGCCGCGTCCTGCCAGGCCAGACGGGAGGTGTGGGACCGCAGGCGCATGTCGGCGAGCATGAAGCTGATCGCCTGGTTCTCACCGATCGGCCGCCCGAACGCCTCCCGCTCCTTCGCGTGCACCAGCGCCTCGTCGAGGCACCCCTGGGCCGAGCCGGTGGCCAGCGCCGCGAGGGCGACGCGGCCGCCGTCGAGCAGTTCGAGGAACTGGACGAAACCGCGGCCCCGCTGGCCGATGAGGTTCGCCTCGGGCACGCGGCACCCGTCGAAGTAGACCGGGCGCGTGTCCGAGGCCCGCCAGCCCACCTTGGAGTACTCGGGGCCGATCTCGAGCCCGGGCGTGCCGGGTTCGACGGCGATGCAGGAGATCTCGCCCGGCCCGGTCTGCGCCGTGGCGACGATGAGCTCGGTCATCGCCGTCCCGGCGTTGGTGATGAAGCACTTCGCGCCGTCGATGACCCACTCGCCGTTCTCAAGGCGCGCTTTGGTGTCGGTGTGCCCGGCATCGGTGCCGCCGCCCGGTTCGGTGAGCGCGAACGCGCACAGGCCCTCCCCGGCGGCCAGGCTGGGGAGCCAGCGCTCCTTCTGCGCCGCCGTCCCGAAGCGGGCGATGCCCTCGGCGCCGAGGGTCACCGAGGCCTCGACGGTGACGGCCACGGACGCGTCCACGCGGGCGATCTCCTCCAGGGCGAGGCCGAGCATGAACAGGCCCGCGCCGCTGCCGCCGTACTCCTCGGGGAGCGTGACGCCGAGGACGCCGAGCTTGCCGATCTCGCGGACGAGTTCGGTCGGGAACTCCCCGCGCTCGTAGAAATCGCCGATGACGGGTTTGATCTCGGCCTGGGCGAACGCGCGCACTGCGGCGGCGAACTCGGTCTGCTCGATGTCGAGTCTCATGGCTGCTCCCTGCTCAAATACGGCCCGCAAGCGCCGCCGAGGCGGCTATACCGGTGTGATCGGGTGTCTGCGGTCGGCGAACCGGCGGTCCTTGTGGGTCAGCCGGCGGTATCGGGCGATGAGGTCATCGCGGAGTTCGGCGGGGGCGAGGACGTCGTCGACGACGAGTTCGCCGGCGAGGCGGCGCAGGTCCACGTCGGCCTCGTATTCGGCGCGCTTGTCGGCGACGAACTGCTCCCGCTGGGCGGGGTCCTGAATCGCGGCGATCTTGTTGGCGTACACGGCGTTCACGGCCGCTTCGGCGCCCATGACGGCGATGCGGGCGGTCGGCAGGGCCAGGACGGCGTCGGAGCCGAAGGCGGGCCCGGCCATCGCGTACAGGCCCGCGCCGTAGGCCTTGCGGACCACGACGCAGAGCTTCGGGACCGTCGCCTCCGCCACGGCCGCGATCATCTTCGCGCCGTGGCGGATGATGCCGCCGTGCTCGACCGCGGAGCCGACCATGAAGCCGGGGACGTCGGCGAGGAACAGCAGCGGCACGTTGAACGCGTCGCAAGTGGACACGAAGCGGGCGGCCTTGTCGGCCGAGTCGGAGAACAGGACGCCGCCGCGCACGGCCGAGTTGTTGGCGACTACCCCGACGGGCCGGCCGTCCAGGCGCGCGAAAGCGGTGATGAGCTCCCCGGCCCAGCGGGCCTGGACCTCCAGGGTCGAATCCCGGTCGAGGAGGCCGTCGAGGAAGGCGTGCATGTCGAACGGGGCCGACTCGCTCGGGGGGATGACCGCGGCGAGGTCGACCGGGAGCGGGGGTCGGGCCGCGCGCACCGGCGCGGGCTGCGTCCAGTTCGAGGGGAGGTAGGAGAGCCAGCGGCGCACGTCGGCGATGGCCTCGTCCTCGTTGCGGCACAGGAAGTGCCCGACGCCGGACTGCTCGCAGTGGACGCGCGCGCCGCCCATCTCCTCCAAGGTCGTCTTCTCGCCGGTGACCATCTCGACCATGCGGGGGCTGCCGAGGTACATGGAGGCGTTGCCGTCGACCATCGCGACGATGTCGCAGAACGCGGGGATGTAGGCGCCGCCGGCGGCGCTGGGGCCGAAGAGCGCGCAGGCCTGGGGGATGCGGCCGGACGCGCGGACCTGCTCGTGGAAGATCCGGCCCGCGCCGCGGCGGCCGGGGAAGAGCTGCACCTGGTCGGTGATGCGGGCCCCGGCGGAGTCCACGAGGTAGACGATGGGGTGCTGCTCGACCTGGGCCGCTTCGATGGTGCGGATGATCTTCTCAACGGTGCGCGCGCCCCAGGACCCGGCCTTGACGGTGGAGTCGTTGGCGACCAGGCGGATCGGGCGGCCCTGGACCGTGGCGGAGCCGACGACGACGCCGTCGGCGGGGAGGGTCGGGTCGGGGTTGGCCCAGAGGGCGTCCTCGCGGAAGGAGTCGGGGTCGCACAGGCGGCGGATGCGCTCGCGGGCGTGGTACTTGCCCGCCGCGGCCGCGGCCTGGTGGTACTTCTCGGCCCCGCCGCGCTCGATCAGCGCGCGTTCGGCCGGGTAGTCCCCGCTGAAGTCCACGGCGCCGCCCCTCCTTGAGAATCAGGTCCCTTAACGATCGTTAAGGTAATGACATTGTGGCCCGCGAACCGCCCCCTGTCAACGCATCTCGACGAGCCCGCCGCCGCGAATCCAGGCCGGAACCGGAACGGGCGTTTCGCCCCGCCGTGGATGTCGGACCCTTCGGGCATCATCGAATCGGGGGCGCTCGCGAACCGGCGCCCAGATGGCCGCCCCCTGCCCTGCGTCCGCCGCTACGCGGCGGCGCCAGCGCCTGTCGGACCCTTCGGGCATCATCGAATCGGGGGCGCTTGCGAATGCCCGATTTGAAGGCGTACGACCCGTTCACCCCTTGTGCACCCGGCCCTTACCTCCCTCCAACCCGCCGCCGCTAGGCTCGGAGGCGCCGCACCGACCCCGTCTTCCCCGGAGACCCATGAGCCTCGCCGCCGCCCCGACCACCACCTCCGCACCGACCTCGCGCCCCCCGCGCCTGCGCGAGATCGACGGGCTCCGCGGCCTCGCCATCGCCGTCATCGCCGTCTACCACATCTGGTTCGACCGCGTCTCCGGCGGCGTCGACGTCTTCCTCCTCATGTCCGGCTTCTTCATCACCGCCGGATTCCTCCGCTCGGCCGACGCCGGCCGCGGCCTCGGCTACCTCGCCTTCGCCGCCCGCATCGTCCGCCGCATCTTCCCGCCCGCCCTCATCGTCGCCGCCGCGACCGTCCTCATGACCCTCCTGTGGCTGCCCCGCGCCACCTGGGGCCAGCAACTCGGCGACATCCTCGCCTCCGCCCTCTACTACGGCAACTGGAACCTCGCCGCCCACTCGGTCGACTACCTCTCCTCCAACAACGGCGCGAGCATCGTCCAGCACTACTGGTCCCTCGGCGTCCAGACCCAGTTCTACGTCCTGTGGCCGGTCCTCATCGGCGCCGTCCTGTGGGCCGCCCGCCGCACCGGCCTGCGCCCCATGCCCGCGATCGGGGCGACCCTCGCCCTCGTCTTCGCCGCCTCATTCGCCTTCGCGCTGTGGGAGACCGCGACGAACCAGGCCTACGCCTACTTCGACACCCGCGCCCGCCTGTGGCAGTTCGCCGCCGGCGGCCTCCTCGCCCTCGCCCTGCGCCCCACCACACGGGCCTGGACGCGGCACCTGCGCGGCCCGGCCCCCAAGCTCCTCGGCTGGGCCGGCGTCGCCGTCCTCGTCTTCGCCGGGGCCTTCCTCGAATCCACCGCGTTCCCCGGCTGGGCCGCCCTCGCCCCCGTCGCGGGCGCCAGCGCCGTCATCCTCGCCGCCACGGCCGCCCCCGGCACCGGCGCCGGACACCTTCTCAACACCTGGCCCCTCCAGCGCCTCGGCGTCCTCTCCTACACCCTCTACCTGTGGCACTGGCCGATCCTCATCTGCTACCTCACCGCCACCGGCCGCGACACCGCCACCCTCCTCGGCGGCCTCGGCGTCCTCGCCGCCGCCACTGCGCTGGCCGTCGCCACCAACTGGGCCGTCGAGGTCCGCCTTCCCGGGACGGGCTTCGGCCAGCGGACCGCGCGCGGCGCTTTTACGCTCGGGGCCGCCTGCATGGCCCTCGTCCTCGCCTCCTGCGCGGCCCTGAACTGGTATATCGCCTACGAGCGGGACCGCCTCGCCGCGGCCGCCGCCGACACCGCCCTGTACCCGGGCGCGGCCGCCCTCGCCGAGGGCCTCGACGTCGCCGAAGCCGACTTCACGCCCTCCACCCTCGACGCCGCCGAGGACTACGACCCCGCCCTCTCCGGCGACTGCAACCAGACCATGAACGGCTACGAGCCGATCCGCTGCGACTTCGGGACCGATGAATCGGAGGCCGCCGCCACCGTGGTCATGTACGGCGGCTCCAAGATCTGGCAGTGGCTCCCGGCCGTGCGCGCCGCCGCCGCAGCCCAGGACTGGCACGTCATCGCGTACACCAAGAACGCCTGCATCATCGAGACCGGCCAGGAGTCCCTCGGCGAGGAGCGCTACCAGTCCTGCGCCGCCTGGAACGACGCGGTCGTCGCCGAGATCGACGCGATCGCGCCCGACCTCGTCCTCACCTACGGCTCCCGGGTCGGCTACGAGGCCTACGAGACCTACCCCGACTACACCGACCGCTACGAGCAGCTCCTCGCCACCGGCACCACCGTCGTCGCGCTCCGCGACACCCCGAGTCCGCGCTTCGACATCCCCCTGTGCGTCGACCTGCACGGACCCGACTCCGAGGACTGCACCGTGGACCGGGCCTCCTACTTCGACCGGGGTGCCTTCGAGGCCCTGGAAGTCCCCGAAGGGGTCCACAAGGTCGACCTCACCGACTACATCTGCGGCCCGCGGACCTGCCCGCCCGTGATCGGCAACATCCTCGTCTACCGCGACGACGCCCACATGACGAACACGTACGCCGCGACCCTCGGCCCCTACCTGGAGGCCGAACTCGTCGCGGCCCTCGGCGAGCCGACCGAGGCCGGGTAGCCGGAAGGCCCGGCTCATCGAGCCGGGCCTTCCGCAGCACGTCTAGGCGGTGACCGCGTCCAAGGCGATCTCGACCATCTCGGAGAACGACTCCTGGCGGTCGGCCGCGGGCAGCTCGGTGCCCTTGAGGATGTGGTCGGAGATCGTGCACAGCGCCAGGGCGCGGGCCTTGAACTTCGCGGCGAGCGTGTAGATCGCCGCGGCCTCCATCTCGATCGCGAGGATGCCGTAGTCGGCGAGCTTCGCCTCGACCTCGGGCGCGTCCGTGTAGAACGTGTCCGAGGAGTACAGCTGGCCCACATGCAGGTTGATCCCGCGCGCGGCCGCCGCGTCCACCGAGGCCCGCAGCAGGCCGAAGTCCGCGACGGGCGCGTAGTCGACGACGCCGTTGAAGCGGATGCGGTTCATCGAGGAGTTGGTGGAGGCGCCGATGCCGGCGACCACGTCCCGCAGCTCGATGTCGTCGTGGATCGCCCCCGCCGAGCCCACGCGGACCACCGTCTTGACGCCGTACACGTCCAGCAGCTCGTGGACGTAGATCGACGCGGACGGCTGGCCCATGCCGGTGCCCTGCACGGACACCCGCTTGCCCTGGTACGTGCCGGTGTAGCCGAACATGTTCCGGACCTCGGTGTAGCGCACCGCGTCCTGGAGGAAGTTCTCGGCGATCCACTTCGCTCGCAGCGGGTCCCCGGGAAGGAGGACGCTCTCGGCGATGTCGCCGGGCTCGGCGGAGATGTGTGCAGTCATGACCTCAGCTTCTCATAAACATCCCATGAATTTGCGGGGACCGTCTGTGAGCTGGATCGCCCGAGCCCGGTTGCGAATTCGCAACCGGGCTCCGGTAATCTTCTCGGCGGTGGCGTGTCCGAGCGGCCGAAGGAGCTCGCCTCGAAAGCGAGTGTTGGGTAACCCTCAACCGTGGGTTCAAATCCCACCGCCACCGCCATGAGCAGTACGAACGCCGGGCCTCCCGAATCGGGAGGCCCGGCGTTCTCGTTCCGTGGCCTCCGCGCGGGCCGAGGCGCGCTCATGTCGGGCCCGGCGTTCCCGCTTCCTGGCGCACTGCGGCTAGTCTGTCGTCCTGCGAATCGGAACGACCGACCGGCGGCCGCGAGCGCGCCGCCGAATACGAAGGGCGGGCAGCGGGTGAGCCGATCCTCCACGGCCGGGAAGGTCTTCAGCGGGGCGGTCATCGCCTTGTCGCTCCTGCTGGCGGGCATCCTGCTCCTGCACCGGTTCATCCCCAACCGCTGGTTCAACGCCGGCAGCCTCATCGAGACGTTCCTGCCGTGGTTCGGCCTGGCCGTCCCGCCCCTGGTCCTGCTCGCCGCGATCCGGCGCCGCCCGATCGCGATCGTGTGCGCGCTCCTGCCCGCACTGGTGTGGTTCCAGATGTACGCCGGACTCATCCCCGACAAGCACGTCGGCGACGGGGACTTCCGCGTGGTCGCCCACAACGTCAACGCCGAGAACACCGACACCGAGGCCACCGCCGCGACGCTGCTGGCCGCCGACCCGGACGTGATCGTCCTCGTCGAGCTCACCGAGGACCAGCGCCTCGCCTGGGGCGAGGTCCTGGGGGACCGGTACGAGTACTCGGTCGCGTACGGCACGGTCGCCCTGTGGTCGTCCTACCCGGTCGCCGCCTCGAACGAGGTCGACCTCAACCTCGGGTGGGCCCGCGCGTTCCGGGCCGAGATCGACATCGAGGGCGAGCCGGTCGCGTTCTACGTCGCGCATCTCCTGTCGGTGCGGGTCAACACGGAGGGCTTCACCTCCGAGCAGCGCAACGAGACCGCCGCGCTCCTGGGCGAGGCCATCGCCGACGAGCAGCTCGACGACGTGGTCCTGGCCGGGGACTTGAACGGGTCCGTCCAGGACCGGTCCCTCGCGCCGATCACCTACCAACTGGAGTCCGCGCAGGCCTCAGCCGGGAAGGGCTTCGGGTTCACGTGGCCCGCGGACACGCCGATGGCGCGGATCGACCAGGTCCTGTACCGGGGCTTGCAGGCCACGGGGTCGAGCGTGCTGGAGTCGACCGCTTCCGACCATCGCCCGGTGCAGGCCGACTTCGCCTTCTGAGGTCTTCTGGGCTGCTGCGGACTCGCGTGCAACCTCCGGCCGGGCCCGGGGCGTCTTGCAGTCGTGACCGAAGACGACGCGACCATGATCCTGCCGACCGTCAGCGTCGGTGCCTCAGGCGAGACCGGCATCGACGACACCACGGTGTTCGCGCGCGTCGGCGACGTCGAGGACGTCAAGCACGCCCTGATGGAGCTGGACGGGGTGGGCATGACCTATCCCGGGCCGCCGCCGGTGGAGGCGCTCAAACCGGTGCAGCTGCGCATCGAGGTCGGCGAGTACGTGGCGATCGTGGGCCCCTCCGGCTCGGGGAAGTCCACGCTGCTGAACCTGCTGGGGCTCCTCGACGCCCCGACCGAGGGCACCTACTGGCTCGACGGCCATGACACGTCGAAGATGAAGGAGGCCAAGCGGACGCAGCTGCGGGCCGACAAGATCGGCTTCATCTTCCAGGCCTTCCACCTCATGGCGCACCGGACCGCGACGGAGAACGTCGCGATGTCCCTGGTGTACCAGGGGATCCCTCGCCGCAAGCGGCGCCAGATCGCGCGCGAGAAGCTCGAACTCGTCGGGCTCGGCCACCGCCTGGACGCGCTGCCGACGACCCTCTCGGGCGGTGAGCGCCAGCGTGTGGCGATCGCCAGAGCCCTTGCGGCCGAACCGAGTCTGCTGCTGTGCGACGAGCCCACGGGCAACCTGGACTCGCAGACGGCCGACGCGGTGCTGGCGACGATCGACGAGCTGCACGAGGGGGGCCTGACGGTCCTGATCATCACGCACGACCACGACGTGGCCGAGCGGGCGCAGCGGGCGGTGACCATTCGCGACGGCCAACTGCGCGAAGGCAACCACCTCCACGACAGCAGCCACGATCGTCCCCCGACCGATCAGGCCGACCCGGGGACCCTCATCATGCCGACCGCCATCAGGAACCCTTAAGCCTTCCAACGACTCTCAAAGAGTTGAGGGCCCGCGTCGTCAGACGCGGGCCCTCAACTGTCGTGCCACTCAGGGATTCGGCCGCCGCCCCTTGTGGGAGGGGCGGCGGCCCCGTTCAGTCCCGGTCGCCTCCCGGCGGGGATTCGGATTCGCTTTCGCCCGGTTCCTCGTCCTCCTTGTAGTCGGAGCCGTTGGAGACGAGGATGTAGATCGGGCTGCCGCTGGGGGCGGAGCCGGTCATCGAGGTCGAGAACGCTTCGCCCTCTTTGCAGTCGGAGTCGAAGCGGCCCGACGCGATCGAGGCGTCGAAGCCCGCGTTGGCGACGCGGGCGCGCGCGTCGTCGGCGTCCATGCAGTCGATGGACGGGATCGACGTGAGGTTCTTGCCGTTGACCATGTCCGAGGTGGGCTTGCTCCAGCCCTTCTCCTCCAGGTCCTTCACGGCCGCTTTGAGGATCGCGACACCGGTCGACTTGACCGCGTCCTTGAGGTCGGGGGTCGCGACGTTCGATCGGTAGGTCGCGTCCGTGTCCCCGACGAAGGTCGCGGTGGTGGCGTTGGGCGTCGAGGCGAGGAACCAGTAGGACCGGTTCGAGTCGGCGGTGCCGGTCTTGCCGAACAGCGGCCGACCGAAGTCACCGGTGTAGGCCGAGGCGGTGCCCGAGCCCGAGCACTGGGTGCCCTCGACCTGCTGGCCGACCACGCAGCGCCCGGCGCTGACGGCCGCGTTCGCGACCTCCTTGGAGAAGGCCTGGTCGCAGACGGGTTCGGCGACGTCGGCCCACTCTTCGCCGTCGGCGTTGATGACCTGGAGGACCGGCAAGGGCTCGCAGTGCTTGCCCTTGGCGGCCACCGTGGCGTAGGCCTCGGCCATCTCCAGCGGGGTCGTGGCGTCGAACCCGAGCGTGAAGGTGCCGTAGTCGTCGAGCGTGTCGGACTCCCTGGCCTTCTCCACCGCGCTGTCGGGGTGGAAGTCGATGCCGGCGGCCACGGCGGCCTCGTAGGCATTCGAGGTGCCGACGAGCTCCTGGAGCTGCACGAACGCGGTGTTCGAGGATCTGCCGAACATGCCCCACATGTTCAGCGGCGACGAGGACCAGTTGCTGTCGTTGGAGGGGCACCAGGCCCGCAGCCCGTCGCGTTCGGATCCGCACGAGGACGGGTCGTCGGCGTCGGTCATGTAATGCGAGGTGTACGTGCCCGGCGAGGGTACGCGCGTCTCCAGCGGCCAGCCCTTGTCGAGGGCCGCGAGCAGGGTGAACATCTTGAACGTCGAACCCGCTGGATAACCGGCCAGTTCGTCGTTGCCGCTCAGCAGCGGAACCGTCGTGTTCGGATAGTTCGACGGCGTGTCCTTGCCGTCCGTCCGTGGACCGTTGTCGGATTGGTCGAGCGAGTAGACGCGGTTGACCGCCATGGCTCTGACGTGCCCGGTGCCCGGCGTGATGGTCACCGATCCGAGGGTGGCCGGATCGTCGACGTCGACGCGGTCGGTGAGCTTGTCGGTGGCCTTGTCCTGGAGGTCGGCGTCGAGGCTGGTGACGATCTTGAAGCCGCCGCGCTTGAGCAGCGAGAGGCGCTCGCGCTTGTCGGCCCCGAAGGCCTCCTGGTTCCCCCACCACTCCTTGAAGTAGTCGCAGAAGAAGCCCCAGTTGGCGGTGGCGACGTCGACGCATTCGCTGCGGACCGGGCGCGGGTTCAGGCCCAGCGGCAGTTCCTTGGCCTCGTCGGCCTCGGCCTGCGTGATGTTCCCGAAGCTCGCCATGCGGTCCAGGACCCAGTTGCGGCGCTCGACGATGTCCTGGTCGTCGCCTTCGCCGTCGAGGAGGCCGTCGGCGAAGGAGGGGAACTTCGGCAGCGACGCGAGCGTGGCCGCCTCGGCCATGGTCAGTTCGCTCGGCGGCTTGTTGAAGTACGTGTAGGACCCGGCGTGGACGCCGTAGGCCTGGTTGCCGAGGTAGATGACGTTCAGGTAGCCCTCGAGGATCTCCTCTTTGGACATCGTGTCCTCGACCGCCATGGCGTACCGGGCTTCTCGGAGCTTCCGGTCATAGGTGTCCTCCGAGGCGGCGATCACCTCGTCGATGGTTGAAGCCGAGTAGATCAGGGTATTGCGAACGAACTGCATGGTCAGAGTCGACGCCCCCTGGGAGTCGCCGCCCTGGTTCGCCACGGCGGCCCGGATGATCCCGGCCCAGTCGACTCCGTTGTGCTCGTAGAACTTCGAGTCCTCGGCGGCCAGGAGCGCGTCGATCATGAGAGGGGAGACCTCGTCGAGGGTGACCTCGCGCCGGTTCTCCTCGTAGAAGGAGGTGATGAGTGTCTCGCCATCCGAGGCGTACACATAGGACGTCTGCGGCAGGGTGGGCTTGGTGAGTTCGGTGGGCAGCGACTCGAAGGAGTTCGCGCCGTTCTCCGTCACCAGGCCGGCCAGTCCGACCAGGGGGAAGGCGGCGGCCGCCGCCAGCACCCCGGCGAGAACGCCGCAGATGAGCAGGGCTATGGCGTCCCCCAGGGGACTCCGGTCGCGTTTCAAGGTCTCCACCGCCTCAGATTAGAACGAACGTCGGGAAGCGCGGGAGGTGCTACGCCCTTGTGTCAACAATTGGCGGGCCAGCGCACTCGCGGCCGGTGCCCGTCTCTGATACGCCGTGAGCCCGGAGTAGAGCTGCCCTCGTATCGGAATCGTTATTATCGCGAGCCGCCATCGCGTAATGAACCGTAGGGGTGAAGCCATGCCGCATAGTCCGATTTTCGTCTCGGAGAGTAGTCAAACCCTTACAAGAGGTGTAGGGTCCGTTCTGACGGCGACATTGCGTGATCGAGAGGTCACTCGAATGTAGTCGTCGGGGGGTATGAAGGGGAACGATCTCACGGGGAGGTCATGCGGATGGGACTGTTGATCGACTGGACGACCAAGGCGCTATGTCAGGAAAGCGATCCTGACGCCCTGTTCGTACAAGGAGCAGAGCAGAACAATGCGAAGAAGGTGTGCCGAGGCTGCCCGGTCCGGCTCGAATGCCTCGCAGACGCACTCGACAATCGCATCGAGTTCGGCGTCTGGGGCGGCATGACAGAGCGGGAGCGGAGGGCGCTGCTTCGCAGGCACGCCGACGTCCGGTCCTGGAGGGCGGTCTTCGAGGTCGCACTGGACGAGGAGCAGCGCAGCTCCCGCAAGGGCAGCCGGCGCCGGATACCGGTGGACATCAACTACTGACCGGCAGCCGCTCTAGGAGTGGCCACAGGCAGGCAATCGCGCCCGGACGACGCAAGTCGTCTCGGGCGCGTTCTCATTTCCCTCGGCGTCCCGGCTCCCGGCCGCTTTGGGCGCGTTTGCATCCCTTGGACGGCCGAGCCCTCTCGGGCGCGTGCTCATTCCCCGGCCGCCACCGCGCCGAACGCCCGCAGATCATCCAGGTCCACGACCTCCACGCCCAGTGAAGGCAGCCACCGCTGCGGCACCGCCGGGCAGGCCGCCGCGTACCGGGCCGCCACCCGCTCCTCCGCGGCCCGCCGCCGCGCGAAGTCCGCGTGCGTGCGCAGCACCGCCGCCACCGGGTCATCGGCGTCCGCCTCCTCAAGCGCCGCGGCCGCGCCCAGCGCCCGCTCCGCCGACAGGTCCGCCGCCACCGGCGTGAGCCGGTTGAGGATCATCCCGTCCAAGGGCATCCGCTCCTCGGTGAGGCGCCGCGTGAAGTACACCGCCTCGCCCACCGCCGCGGGCTCGGGCGCCGCGATCACCAGGAACGAGGTCTGGTCGTCCTGCAAAGCCTGGAACGTCGCCTCCGCCCGCTTGCGGAACCCGCCGAACGTGTCCTCCAGGCTCGCCGTGAACTCCGCGACATCGGTGAGCAGGTGCCCGCCCAGGACCTTGTTGAACACGCGCGTGAACACCGCGGCGCTCGCGCCCATGATCGACAGCATCGACCGCCGCGCCCCCGGCGTGGAGGCCGACAGGAGCCGGATCACGCGCCCGTCCAGCAGCCGCGCCAACCGGGCCGGGGCGTCCAGGAAGTCCAGGGCCGAACGCGAAGGTGGCGTGTCGAGCACGATCAGGTCCCACTGGCCCGTGGCCCGCAGCTGCCCGAGTTTCTCCATCGCCATGTACTCCTGCGTGCCCGAGAACGTCGAGGACACCGCCTGGTAGAACGGGTTCGCGAAGATCTCAGCCGCCCGCTCCTTCGTCGTATGGGACGCCACGACCTCGTCGAACGTCCGCTTCATGTCGAGCATCATCGCGTCCAGGGAACCGCCGCGCACGCCCGCGACCGGGCGCGGCGTGTTGTCCAGCGCCGCCATCCCCAGCGACTGCGCCAAGCGCCGCGCCGGGTCGATCGTGAGCACCACCGCGCGCCGCCCGTGCACCTCGGCCGCCCGCAGCGCCAGCGCCGCCGCGGTCGTCGTCTTCCCGACCCCGCCCGAGCCGCAGCACGCGATCACATGCTTGCCGCCGTCGCCCAGCAGCGCGTCGACATCCAGTTCAGGCCGCATCCGAACCCCCGCGCCGGTCCTCGGCGACCGCGGCCCGCAGGACCCCCGCCAACTGGTACAGCCCCGACAGGTCCACGCCCTCGGGCAGCAGCGGCAGTTCCGCGACGGGACGGCCGAGCCGCTGCAAGCGGTCCCGGTAGGCGTCCACCGCCTCGATCTCGCCCCGGGCCGAGGCGTACTCCGCCATCAGCCCCGACACGATTCCTTCGTCGGCGCTCAAGCCGGCCTTGACCAGCCCGGCCCCGACCTCCTCGGCCGAGACCTCCACGGACTTCGCGCCCGCGACCTTGTTGAGCACCAGGTGCCCGACGGGCAGGTCCGCGGCCATGAGCTCCTTGTACGCGTCCGCGGTCTCCTGCACCGGCATCGCCGCGGGCGTCGTCACGATGTGGACGGCCGTCAGCGAGGAGTGCAGCATCCTCGCCACCGAACGCGAGTGCTTCCCGATGGGCCCGGTCTTCGCCAGCCGACCCGACTCGACGGTGACGTTCAGGAACTTCACCACCCGCCCGGTCGGCGGCGCGTCCAGCACCACCGCGTCGTAGGCCATCCGCCCCGATTCGGTGCGCGACACGGCCTCCTTGAGCTTGCCCGTGAGCAGGATGTCCCGCAGTCCCGGCGCGATCGTCGTGGCGAAGTCGATCGCCCCGGACTTCTGCAGCACCTTCCCCGCCGAGCCGAGCCGGTAGAACATCGCCAGGTAGTCCAGGAGCGCCTCGTCCGCGTCCACCGACTGCCCGAAGACCTCGCCGCCGTCGAGCCCGGCGGCCAGATGCCGCTCCTCGTAACCCAGCGACGAGGCCTCGAACAAGGGCGCGATGCCTTGGCGCCCTTCGACTTCGACGAGCAGGACCCGCCTGCCCGAACCTGCCAGCGCCAACGCGAGGGCCGCGGCGACCGAGGTCTTTCCCGTGCCGCCCTTCCCCGTGACGACGTGCAGGCGCGGTACCGGGGGCGCAGTGGCACTCATTCATCGGAGTGTAGTCATTCGGCGGCGATGCCGCATATGAGCCACTGCGGTTCGCCTTCCTCGGCGACGAGCGAGAACACCCACGTCGTCGGGTCCGAGAACGCGTCGTCCCCGCCGACGCGGATCTCGGCGCTCACGGTCGCCGCGCCCACCGAGCGGTGCGTCTCGTTGACCTCGCCCCAGGCGAACTCGCCCGGCCCGTCGGTGAACGACATCTGCGCGACCGCCTCGCCGAGGTCCCGGTCGGCCTTCTCGGCGCACAGCCAGTCGGCGGCGGCCGTGGCGTCACGCTGGTCCAGCAGGGCCGCGAGGAACGCGTCCACGGTGTGCTCGGGCGAGTCGGTGACGTCGCCGGTATCCACGTAGAGGCGCATCGCGCCCAGGACGAGCGCGACGCAGAACGCGGCCGCGGCGGCCGCGATGAGCCAGGTCCATCCGCGGTGCGAGCGGACGCGGCCGATGTGGCGGCCCGGTCGGGGCGGGCCGCTGTCCGGCGGGGCCGACTGCCGTGGAACGGCGGGCGGCGGGGCGGCCTCGGCGGCCGGGGACTCGGACGGTGTGGCGGCGGTGTCTGGCGGCTGGGCCGCGTGGCCTGACGACACGGGAACTCCCTGATTCACTGGTGCTGCGGCTACGGCAGCGTAGATCGATGCAGTGGGGAGGCGACGCAACTCTGAGCGTAGCGGTGCGGAGCCGCCCGATCAAGACGCCGTACTGTGGGCGCATGGAGAAATGGGAGTACTTCACGGCGCCGCTGCTCATCCACAACACCAAGATGATCCTGGACACCTTCGGTGAGGACGGGTGGGAACTGGTGACCGTGCTGCCGGGCCAGAACTCGGAGCAGCTCGTGGCCTACTTCAAGCGCAAGAGGGAGCAGTAGCCGTGACCGATGTGGACAAGGCGCTGGCGCGCCTGGGACTCCAGCTCCCGGCGGTCGTCCCGCCGGTCGCCGCGTACCAGCCCGCGGTCCGCTCCGGCGACTACGTGTACACCTCGGGCCAGCTGCCCATGGTGGGCGGCGCGCTCGCCGCGATGGGCAAGCTCGGCGACGAGATCAACGAGGAGCAGGGCTACCAGCTGGCCCGGATCTGCGCGCTCAACGCACTGGCCGCGGTCGCCTCGATCGCCCCGCTCGATCAGGTCGTCAAGATCGTGAAGGTCGTCGGGTTCGTCGCCTCGGCCCCCGGGTTCACCGGGCAGCCGAAGGTGATCAACGGCGCTTCCGAGCTGCTGGGGGAGGTCTTCGGCGAGGCCGGGACGCACGCCCGCAGCGCGGTCGGCGTGGCCGAGCTGCCGCTGGGCGCCCCGGTCGAGGTGGAGCTGATCGCGCAGCTCGCCCCGAACGCGAAGACCGTCCTGATCTAGCCTGCTTTCACGGTCGGCCCCGCCGCAAGGCGGGGCCGACCGTTTTCGCGTTCCCTAGGTGATGGACGGGAGCACGCGGGTCTCGACCTCGCCGAGGGCGATGGTCGTGCCGCGCGGGCCCGGGGCGGTCGCGGTGACCTTGACGGTGTCGCCGTTCTCCAGCTTCCACTGGCCCGTGACGGCCTCGCCGGACCCGTACATCAGGCCGGGGCGCAGGACCGCGCCGCCCGCGGTGAGCTGCGCGAGCTGCTGCGCGGGGGTCCAGTAGGCCTCCGCGAAGTCGGCTCCGGCCGCGAGTACGCCGTTGACCTCGATGTTCAGGCGCAGGTCGAAGCCGTACCGGTCCGATTCCTTCAGGTACGAGGCCATGTCGCCGCGCGGCTGGGGCGCGGCGGTGCGGGCCGCGTTCAGCGCCTCGATCGGCGTCACCCACGAGCTCATCGAGGTCGCGAACGACTTCGACGCGAACGGGCCGAGGCCGTCGGTCTCCAGTTCCGCGAAGTCGCGGGCGGTCCAGTCGTTGAGCAGGACCGCGCCGAACACGTACTCCTCGAACGCGTCCGGGGAGATCGGCTGCCCGAGCATGGACTCGCCGCCGATGAGGAAGCCGACTTCGGCCTCGATGTCGAGGGCCCGGGTGGGCCCGAACACCGGCTGGCCGTCTTCGCCGCGGCGGTGCCCGGCGGGGCGCACGAGGTCCATCCCGGAGGGGATGAGCGTCGAGGCCCGGCCGTTGGAGGCGCGCGGGTAGAGCCGTTCGGCGTCGGGCGCGCGCATCGTGAAGTCGACGTAGTCGGTGACCAGCAGCGGCGCGTGCATGATCGCCTCGTTCACCGGCGTGAGCCAGTTGGTGGCGACGTCCTGCAGGCTCGCCTCGGTCAGGGCCTCCTGGATCTGGGCGCGGACCTGCTTCCAGGCCTCCTTGCCGAGCGACAGCAGGCGGTTGAGCGCCGGGTCCCGCAGGGCGGTGCAGGCCGCGCAGGTCTGGCAGTCGCCCGAGAGCACCGCTTTGTACATGTCGAGGATCTGGTCGCCGATGCGCACGCCGATCCGCGGCAGGTTCTCCTCGGGCGTCGAGAAGACCCCGAACGGGAGGTTGTGGATGTTGTAGGGGCTCTCGTCGGCGCCTGGAACCCAGCAAGTGGTCACTGTCAAGTCCTCCAAAGATCGTGGTGGTGAAGGACTAACGAGCGCCGCGCGCCAAAGGTCACTCGGGGTTGCGGTGCCGACGCAGAACTGTGAACCAGCCCACCCAAGCGGCGACGGCGATGAGCGCGAAGCAGATCCTGGGGCCAGTGCCGATCTCGGTGCCGAGCAGGGCCGGGATCGCGAAGACCACGGCCAGGCCGAGCAGGACCGAACGGCCCAGCGCGCCCTTGAACAGGCCGGGGCCGTAGATCTTCTCCCGCCAGTGCGGGTCGTCCGCGTCGGCGTCGACCCAGCGCTTCGGGGTCCGCCGCGCCTCCGGCGGCAGCGGCGGCGAGAAGTCGCCGTTGCCCTCAGGGCCCAGATCGGCCGCGGCGCGCCGTGAGCGCTTCGCGAGGTCGTCCATGCCGAGGTCCTCGGCGATCGCGGCCAGCGCCAGGTGCGTGCGCGGCTGGTCGGGCGCGAGGTTCACCGCGTTCCACGCCGCGTCCAGCGCGGGCTGCGCCGCCCCGGCCCGGCGGGTGATCAGGGCGTAGTGGATGTGGTGGCGCCACGAGGCGCGGTTGAGGTCCAGGAGGCTCGCCGCGGCCTGCATGGCCTCCTCGCGGCGGCCCGCGTCGGCGAGCGCGTACCCGCGGGTCACCAGAGCGCGCGGATGCTGCGGTTCGTGGGCGAGCGCGGCCCCGGCGTAGACCAGGGCCTCGTCGGGATCGTGCTCGGCCAGGGCGCACGCGGCGGCCATGGCGTTGGCGTCGGGGTCGAGGGGGTCGACGCGCAGTGCGGCGTCGACTTCCGTGCGCGCGTCGGGCACCTGGCCGAGGTCGAACATGAGCTCGGCGCGCTGAAGGTGCTCGGCGACGCTGCGACGGGTGGGGTCTGGGTCCATGGGTCCACTCCAGGACGGTGGTCAGTGCTGGTACAGCAACGCTACCGCGGTCGCGGCCAGACCCTCGCCGCGTCCGGTGAAGCCCAGGCCGTCGGTGGTGGTGGCCGACAGCCGCACGGGCGCGCCGACCGCCTCTGACATGGCCGCCTCGGCCTCGGCCCGTCTCGGGCCGATCTTGGGGCGATTGCCGATGACCTGGACGGACACGTTGCCGATGGCCCAGCCCTCCGCGCGGACGCGGCGGGCGGACTCGGCCAGGAGCGCGGCCCCCGAGGCGCCGGCCCACTCGGGCCGGCTGGTGCCGAAATTGGAGCCGAGGTCGCCGATGCCGGCGGCCGAGAGCAGGGCGTCGCAGGCCGCGTGGGCGGCCGCGTCGCCATCGGAGTGCCCGGCCAGTCCCGCGTCGCCCGGCCATTGGAGGCAGGCGAGGCGGCACGGCCGTTCCTCGTCAAATCGGTGCACGTCGGTGCCATGCCCGATGACGAAGGGCAACTGCGATGTCGAGCCCTCTGACGGGCTCGGGTCGTATTCGAGATTCACGCTGACGCGGTTCGCTGGCGGGGACCGGTTATTTGACCGGGGCCTCCGACAGCAGGACCTTGTCGAGGATGTTGTCCGCCTCGGCCTTGATGCAGTCCTCGGCGAGGGCGATCTCGCCGGTGAGGATCTCGCGGGCTTTGGAGAGCATCCGCTTCTCCCCCGCCGACAGGCCCCGTTCGCGGTCACGCCGCCACAGGTCCCGAACCACCTCTGCTATTTTCAGCGGAGAGCCGGAGGCCAGCTTCTCGACATTGGCCTTGTAACGCCGCGACCAGTTGGTGGGTTCCTCGGTGTGGGGCGCGCGCAGCACCTCGAAGACCTCTTCGAGGCCTTCGGCGCCGACGACTTCCCGGACGCCGACGAGCTCGACGTTCTTGGCTGGAACCTTGACTGTCAGGTCACCCTGTTCGACGCGCAGCACGAGGTATTCCTGTTCGATACCGCCGATGACGCGAGTCTCTACAGCTTCAACGAGTGCGGCCCCGTGGTGGGGGTAGACAACGGTCTCGCCGACACTAAAACCCATAGGATCGAAACCCCTTTCGCTGTGTCTAGCTTAACACGACATCGAGGTTTTCCCCGACAGCGGATCGCCACGAATTCCCTGGTCAATTGGTATGTGACTGATTACTCTACGGCACGTTGGACTTTCGCGCGGCGACCGGAGGAGGCAAATGAGGCCTGGGTCGCTCCAATGCGCGGGGCCTTTTCGGAGCCCCGGGGGAGGTGCTCCCCGGTCCTTCGGGTGAGCGATCCGCGACCGTCCCGAGCGGGCCGCTCACCGGCCCAAACCGTCCAGTTGCATTCCTGTTTCATTGGGCCGCAACGGTGTCGACGATTCGGGGACTCGCGATGAGAGCCAGGGCTCCCCGCGTGCCCGGCCAAGGGAAACGATGAGTCCTCGTCGTCTACGCTGTCGTCAGCATGCCTGTCGGAACTCAGGGAGGACCAGCAGTGGTCAGGGGAATCAGCACGGCGATCACGGTTCGTCGCGCAGCCGCTCTCGCTATCGCGGGGGCCGCGGCGACCGCTCTGGCCGCGTGCGGCGCGGGTCAGGTGACCCAGACCGACACCAAGCAGAGCGCGGTGGCAGGGGTCAACGTCGATGAGGGCGATCTCGCCCTGCGCGACCTCCAGATCGAGTTCGACTCGGCCGAGGGCTTCGCGAGCGGGGACGACGCGGCGCTGCGCGTGTGGATCGGCAACGAGGGCGAAGAAGAAATCAGCCTCACCGCCGTCGTGGTCGCGGCCGAGATCGGCACGGTGACCTTCGTCAGCCCCACCGGCCAGGCCGAGGCCGCCGAAGCGGCGAGCAGCGAACCCGCCGAGGAGACCTCCGCGGACGACGATGACGCCGACGAATCCGCCGAGGAGTCCAGCTCCCCGGCCGAAGCGGCGACGACTCCCGCAGCGGACCTCCTCGAGGGCGAGACCACGTTCGAACCCATCGCGATCGCGCCCGCCGGCTACATCCGCCTCGACGAGAGCGTCGAGGACGGCGACTACTTCCTCATCGAGGACCTCGGCGAGGGATTGAGCGCGGGGGACACCGTCACGGTGGTCTTCCGCTTCTCCAACGGCGAAGAGGTCGAAGTCGACCTGCCGATCGGCCTGCCCCTCGAAGACGAGTCGCGCTCCTACTTCGAACCCGAGGAAGAGGCCGAAGGCCACTAGGGCCTTCGCTCACAAGGACTTTCACGAGGCCCCGATCCGCACCGGATCGGGGCCTCGCTCGTCTCATTTGCAGAGCGGCCAGCGCCGCTCCACGGTCTCGCTGCGGCCCTTGCGGCGGAAGTACGCCTCCAAGCCCTCCGCGTCCTCGGCGTGCCAGCGGATCTGCGACTGGTGCAGCTCCAATGCCGTTACGCCGCCGACCTCCGGATACATCGCCCCGATCGCCCGCGCCAGCGCCACCGTGGCCTCGGCGTCGCCCGCCGCCGAGTGCGCCTGCTCGTGCGCGACACCGTAGTGCGCGGCGGTCGCGCCGAGGGTGCGCTTGCCCTTGCGGTAGCGGTCCACGCGCTTGTCGAGCACCGACGGGTCGATGATCGCCATGCGCGCCCAGTCGGGCTGGTCGATGCCGTGCCGCTCCAACTCGTACGACAGGAGCGTGCAGTCGAATCCGGCCCGGAAGGCGACCACGGGCACGCCCTCGTCCACCGCGGTGCGCAGCTGGGCCGCGACCTCTGCCAGGGCCGCGACCGGGTCCTGGCCCTCGGCCTGGACCCTCTCGTCGGTGATCCCGTGGACGCGGGTCGCGCCCGGCGGGATCGGCACGCCGGGATTGATCAGCCAGATCTGCGCGCCCGTGCCGCTGACCAAGGCCGCCTGGACGATCCGTTCGATGTCCACGGCGACGCCGGTCGTCTCGGTGTCGAACCCCAAGAGGGGTCCCTCAAACCATCGCTCGCTCATGCGGACACGGTACCGGGCGGGTCCGACAATCCCGTATTCGCGCGTCGGCCGCTACTGAAAGCCGACATTTGCCCTGGTGCGGCGCTCTGCTCTATTCGGCGGCGAAAGTTCTTGACACACCCCGGATCTACCATCGGTCCATGGCTGAACCCCGGGCTGGTGCGACGCAGAGGGGCGCCGCGCAAGCCGGCGCCGTGGAACTGGAGGCGGTGCTCGAACGCGTCACCTACGCGAACGAGGAGACCGGGTACACGATCGCCCGCGCGAGCCCGTCCCGGTCGGCGACGGCGCGGTCTGCGGCGGCACGGTCGGGGCCGGAACTGGTCACGATCGTCGGGCCGCTCCTGGGCGCGCAGGTCGGGGAGTCGCTGTCGCTGACGGGCCGGTGGTCGAGCCACCCGAAGTACGGGCGCCAGTTCGAGGTCGCGTCCTACCGGACGGTCCTGCCCGCCACCGTCCAGGGCATCGAGCGGTACCTCGGGTCGGGGCTCATCAAAGGCGTGGGCCCCAAGACCGCCGGGAAGATCGTGGCGCACTTCGGGACCGACACCCTGGACGTCATCGACGCGGACCCGGCGCGGCTCGTCGAGGTGCCCGGGCTCGGCCCCAAGCGCACGAAAGCGATCGCGGCCGCATGGGAGGAGCAGCGGGCCATCAAGGAGGTCATGGTGTTCCTCCAGTCCGTGGAGGTCTCGACCTCGCTGGCCGTGCGCGTCTACAAGCAGTACGGGGACGCCTCGATCGGGGTGGTCAAGAACGAGCCGTACCGGCTCGCGAACGAGGTGTGGGGCATCGGTTTCAAGACCGCCGACTCGATCGCCCACGCCGTCGGCATCCCGCACGACTCGCCCGAGCGGATCAAGGCGGCGCTGCAGTACACGCTCTCGCAGGCCTCGGACGCGGGGCACTGCTTCCTGCCCGCGCCGAACCTCGTGGCCGACACAGTCCTGCTCCTCGGCCTCGAACCCGCACCCGTAGCGCGGGCCCTGGACGAACTGGCGGCCGCGGGCGAGCACGTCATCGCCGACGAGATCCCCGTGAACGACTCGCGCGTCCCGGCCCGATACCTCGCCCCGTTCTTCCACGCCGAAAGGGGCCTCGCCGCGGGGCTCCTGGGCCTGCTGCGGACCGGTGAGGACCGGCTCGGCGTGTTCGACGGCGTCGACTGGGAGAAGGCGTTCGCGTGGCTGCGCAGGCGCACCGACACCGAGCTCGCCCCCGAGCAGGCCGAGGCGGTCCGGCTCGCGCTGACCGAGCGGGTCGCGGTGCTCACTGGCGGGCCCGGCTGCGGCAAGAGCTTCACCGTCGCGTCCATCGTGTCCCTCACCAGGGCCAAGGGCGCGAAGGTCCTGCTCGCCGCGCCGACCGGGCGGGCCGCGAAGCGCCTCGCCGAACTCACCGGTTTCGAGGCCCGCACGCTGCACCGGATGCTCGAACTGCGCCCCGGCGGGGACGCCGCCTACGACCGCGAGCACCCCCTCGACGTGGACCTCCTGGTCGTCGACGAATCCTCGATGCTCGACACGATCCTCGCGAACAAGCTGGTCAAGGCGATCCCGCCCGGCGCGCACCTGCTGCTCGTCGGGGACGTGGACCAGCTGCCGAGCGTCGGCGCGGGGGAGGTCCTGCGCGACCTGCTCGCCGCCGAACCGATCCCGCGCGTGCGCCTGACGCGGATCTTCCGGCAGGCCGCCGAGTCGGGCGTGGTCGCCAACGCCCACAAGGTCAACCAGGGGCAGTTCCCCGAACTGGCGGGCTACCCGGACTTCTTCTGGTTCGCATGCGACGACAACGAACTCGTGGCCGACCGGGTGGTGGAGATCGTCGCCCGCCGCATCCCGGCCCGGTTCGGGCTCCACCCGGTGCGCGACGTCCAGGTCCTCGCCCCGATGCACCGGGGCGGGCCCGGCGCGGGGAACCTGAACGCGCGCCTCCAGGAGGCGCTGACGCCCGCCGCGGACGGCCTCGTCGAGCGCCGCCACGGCGGCCGCGTCTTCCGCCTGGGCGACAAGGTCATCCAGATCCGCAACGACTACGCGAAGGGCAAGGCGGGGGTCTTCAACGGCACGGTCGGGCTCGTCCAGGCCATCGACGCGGTGAACCAGACCCTCACGATCCGCACCGACGAGGACGAGGACGTCGACTACGAGTTCACCGAACTCGACGAACTCGTCCACGCCTACGCGATCACCGTCCACCGCTCGCAGGGCAGCGAGTACCCGGCGGTGGTGATCCCGGTGACCACGAGTGCGTGGACCATGCTGCAGCGCAACCTGATCTACACCGCGATCACCCGCGCGAAGCAGCTCGTGGTCCTCGTCGGCTCGAAGCAGGCCCTCGGCGTCGCGGTGCGCACGGCGGGCACCGGAAAGCGCCACACCGGATTGACGCACCGCCTGACCCTGTGACGACCCGCTCATACGCGCTCGCGGCCCGCTCGGCGGCAACGCCGGCCGGGCTGGGCGCTGGAGCCTGCGCCTCGGACGAGCTGCGCGCTACGCCTCGGCCATGCGGGCCTGCGCACCGGCTCTCACGAGTCTGGCCTGCGCGGAGGTCGCCGTCGCGTGGTCCACGCCCGACACCACGGTCGAGGGGAGGACGCCGAGCAGCTGCTCGGCCCCGTCCAGGCCCAGGCCCGTGATCGCGCGGATCTCCTTGAGCACCAGGACCGGCCGGACGCCCGGCTCGTCCAGGACCACGGCCCAGCGGCTCGCGCCGCCGTGCTGCGAACCGCCCTCGGCGCCCGGGTACACCATCCAGTGCTCCGAGCGCTCGTCCTGCTTGTAACTGCGCTGGGTCACCACGACCATGAGCCCGACCAGCCCGCCCCCGACGAGAAAGAGGGCGAGCACGAGCAGGTTGATCCAGGTGGCGTTCAGGTCCGGCTACCGGTAGTTGTTGAACTGGAGGGCGACCTCGAGGTCCTTGCCCCGCAGGAGCGACATGACCTCCTGCAGGTCGTCGCGCTTCTTCCCGGTGACGCGGAGCTTGTCGCCCTGGATCTGCGGCTTGACGCCCTTGGGGCCCTCGTCGCGGATGATCTTGCCGATCTTCTTCGCGTCCTCGGTCGAGATGCCCTGCTTGAAGGCCACGTCGATCTTGGTCTCCTTGCCCGACTGGCGCGGGTCGGAGGCGTCCAGGGCCTTCAAGGAGATGCCGCGCTTGATCAGCTTCTCCTTGAGCACCTCGAGGGCCGCCTTGACGCGGTCCTCGGTCTCGGCCGAGATCACCGCGGCCTCGTCGCCGCTGCGCTCCACGCTCGCGCCGGTGCCGCGGAAGTCGAACCGGGTCCCCAGCTCGCGCTGGGCCTGGTTGATCGCGTTGTCGAGTTCGGCCAGGTCGATCTCGGAGACGATGTCGAACGAAGCGTCAGCCATGGCAGTTCGGTCCTTCCATGTCGATAATGAGGCAGAGCGTTGATGAAGCAGAGCTTAGTGAGGCACAGCGTGATGAAGCAGCGCGTGCGTGCGGCAGACCGCCTATGTGGCGCGGCGTGAACGCGGCACAGGTTGTCGAGGCACAGCGCGGGGGTGGCGCGAGGGGCGCGATCGTCAAGCCTAGTCCGGGCCCGCCGCTCCGGACGCGCGCATACGCGACCGACCGCAGTGAACGCCGTCTCATCCGGGGACAACCCGCTTGCGTCCTCCAGGTAGGGGGAGGCTATTCTTGCTCTCGCTACACGCCGCGGCAGGTTACCCAAGCGGCCAAAGGGAGCTGACTGTAAATCAGCCGTCATCGACTTCGCAGGTTCGAATCCTGCACCTGCCACCAGTAGTGGAACGGCCCGCGACCGGGAAACCGATCGCGGGCCGTTCCGTTTCCGGCCGGGCATTCGCGGTCGGGAGGCCGGGCCGCGGCGACCGGCCCCGGCCCGTGCGAGGGACCCCTCAAGGGTCCGGATCCCTGACGCCGTGACCGAAGTTCTGAAGATGCGCAAGCCTCCCCTGCGAAGGCCCGGCCCTACTGCCGCCGAACCCGGCGAGGTCCTCACCGCCGCGGCCGCCCCCGCGAGAGCCCCGACCTACTCCACCGCGACAGTCACCCGCGGCAGCCACGCAGTGATCTCCCAACCGCCCTCTGGGCGCGGCTGCGCCCGCAACTGGCCGCCGACCGCGTCCACCCGCTCAGTGAGTCCCACCAGGCCCATGCCGCCACCGGACTGCGCCAGCGAACCGTCCGCGAGACGCCCGCGCGCGGCCCTCCCGTCGTCGCGCACCGACACCTCCAGGCCCTGACCGCCCGCCGCCGCGACCACCACGCGCACCCGCGTCGCGCCGCGGGCGTGCTTGCGCACGTTCGTCAGCGCCTCCCGCACCACCCGGTGCGCCGTCGCCGCGATCTCCGGCGCCACGTCCTCGCCCAGTTCCGGCGAGATGAAGCAGGACGCGTCCGTGCCCTCCCGGCTGAAGCGCTCCACCAGGTCCTCGATCTGCGACAGGTCGCCCAGCGGGTTCACGCCCGCGCCCGAATCGTCGTTGCGGAGCATCTTCACCATGCGCCGCATCGAGGTCAGCGCGGCGAGCCCCGCCTCCTCGATGTCCGCGAACGCCCGCTTCGGATCCGTGTTCGTCACCTGCGCGGCCTGCGCCAGCACCACCATGCCCGTCACGTGATGCGCCACGAAATCGTGCATCTCCCGCGCGAGCTCGAGGCGCTCGGCCTGGCGCACCTCCTCCTGCGTCTCACGCCGCAGCATGTCCATGCTGCGCAGGTACGCGCCGAAGCCGATGACGGTCAGCATCGTCATGAGGATCAGCATCGTGCCGCCAACCTCAGTGCCCTCGTACTCGGAGATGAACAGGCGGACCCCGATCACGGACACCGCCGCGCCGGTGGCAAACGCGACCCACCGCCCGGGCGCGGCGTCCCAATGGCGCACCGCGAAGAGCATGAGCAGCAGCAGCGCCAGCAACTCGGCCGTGCCGACCCCGCGCACGCCCTGGTCGTAGAGCGCGTCGAACCCGGTCGCCACGAGCGACGCGATCGCGGCGGCCGCGATCCACCGCTTGCGCCCCGGCTGGTACCAGACGTACACGCCGATCGTGAACATCGAGACCGTCCACTCCAGCCAGGAGATCCACGAGTAAAGCGGCGGCTGCTCCTCCGGGGCGTGCGAGAGCATCTCGGCCGCGAGGACCAGCAAGAGCGTCCCGATGACGGCGATCTTGAGCAGCCGCATGGCAAGCCGGTTGAACCAGCCGCTCCAAGAGGGCTTGACGGGCGTGACGGTCATGCCACGACCGTAACCGCCCCGATGCGGCCCTCGGCCGAACGGCCGACCCGGCGGGCCCGAAACCGGTCGACGAGCCGAAGCGGGACAGGCCCTTCCCAGGCGAAGCTGGTTCACATGACTGGACTCCTGAACGTCACCACTGCCGTGAGCCTCGTGCTCCTGGCCGCGTTCCTCATCGCAGGCGCGGTCCTGCCGTTCCTCCCCGCCCAAGGAAAGGACCGCCGATGAGGCCGCCCATGCTCACCGCCCGCAACCTCACCAAGCGCTTCGGCACCGCCCCGGCCCTGGACGGCGTCGACTTCGCCGTCGCCCCCGCCGAATCGGTCGCCGTGACCGGGCCCAGCGGCTCCGGCAAGTCGACCCTCCTGCACTGCCTCGCCGGGATCATGCGGCCCGACTCGGGGGAGGTGCACCTGTTCGACGAGCGCATCGACACCCGCACCGAACGCCAGCGCAGCCACCTGCGGCGCACCCGGTTCGCGTTCCTGTTCCAATTCGGGCAGCTCCTGCCGGAACTGCCCGCGGAGGAGAACGTGGCGCTGCCGCTCATGCTCGGCGGCATGTCGCGCAAGGACGCGCTCGAACCGGCACGCACCGAACTGCGGCGACTCGGCCTGGAGGGCAAGGAGGGACGCAGGCCCGGCGAGCTCTCCGGCGGCGAGGCCCAGCGGGTCGCGCTGGCCCGGGCGCTCGTGGTCCGCCCGGCCGTGGTCTTCGCCGACGAGCCGACCGGCGCGCTCGACCGCGCCACCGGCGACCAGGTGATGGGCGTCCTGCTCGACACCGTCGCCGAACTCGACGCGGCACTCGTCGTGGTCACCCACGACCCGCGGGTCGCCGCCCGGTGCACCCGCACGATCGAGATCCGGGACGGACGCCTCAGCGGCACGCCCCGGACCGGCGACGGCACGGGCACCGGGTCTGACGCTTTCGCGGAGGGCCGGGCGGGTTCGCTTGCGGTGCAGCACGACCGCTCGCCGAATCGGGCCGACAGCGCATTCGTCCCCGGTTCGGTCGCGGCCCGCCCCGCGGGCCCGGCTGCTCCCGGGCCGGAAGGCGGACGGTTCGGGCACGAGCCGGTCGTCGAGGTGTGGCGATGACCGAACTCGCCTGGCGCCTGACCCGCCTCGGCGGGCGCAGCGCGCTGCTGAGCACCGGCCTGACCGCGCTCGCGGTCGCGGTGGCGACGCTGCTGCTCCAATTCGCGGTGGCCGGGAACTTCGCGTTCGACGAGCGCGCCGACCGCACCACCTGGCGCGAACCGGTCGCCGCCACCGGCGAGGGCGCGGCGGTCATCGCGACCGCCGCCGACCACCTGGGCGGCGACTCGATCACCCGGGTCGACCTGGCCCGGCTCGACGAGAACGCCACTGCCCCGATCCCTCCCGGCATGGACGCGTTCCCGGCACCCGGCGAGGTCTGGCTCTCCCCGGCCGCGGCGGACCTGCTCGCGGACGTGCCCGAAGCGGACTTCCTCGCCCGTTACGGCGAGGTCACCGTCGCCGGCGAACTCGGGGAGGAGGCGCTGGCGCACCCGAACGAGCTGGTGGCGGTGGTCGGCCGTGCGGCCGACGACCCGGTGATGACCGCCGAGCGGTTCAACGCCGACGCGGTCTCGCCGCGCGCTTTCGACAGCTTCGCGGACGGCAGCGCTGATGCGGTCTACGGCTTCTACATGATCCTCATGGTCTTGGCGGCGGTGCTGATGGCGGTCCCGGCGGCGGTGTTCGGCGCGGCGGCGGCCCGGCTCACGGTCTCCCGGAGGGACGAGCGGCTCGCGACCCTCCGGCTCATCGGCGCGACACCGGGCCAGGTCATGCGGTTGACGCTGATCGAGACCACCCTGGCCGCCGCGGCCGGGTCGGTCGTCGGGACCCTCGGCTGGATGCTGGTGACCCCGCTGGTCGCGCTCATCCCGATCGATGGCGGCCGCTGGTACGTCACGGACCTGTGGGCCGGGGCCCCGTGGATGCTCGCGGTCGCCCTCGCGGTGCCGGTCCTGGTGGCCGTGTCGGCCCTCATCGGCCTCCGCAGTGTCGTGATCAGCCCGCTCGGCGTGGCCCGGAGAGTGAAACCCAAGGGCCTCAAGACGATCCGCGTGGCCGTGTTCGTCGTCCTCGCGATGCTGTTCCTCGTGGCCTCGCAGGCCATGGGCGGCAGCATGCTCGCCGTGGGCATCCTCGTGGCCCTCTTCGGCGCGACGCTCGCGGCCGTGAACCTCATCGGCCCCTGGGTGGTCCAGAAGCTCGGGAGGTTCCTGGCGCGCACCGCGAAGGGCCCCGCCCGGCTGCTCGCCGCCCGCCGCCTCGCCGAGGACCCCAAGGCCGCCTGGCGCACGGTGGCCGGTGTCGCGATCGCGGGCTTCATCGCCGGTTCGGTGGCGCTGTTCCCGATGATCGTGGCCGACATGAGCGCCCAGGACACCGAGACGATCGCGGCCCTGGTCCCCGAAGGCGAAGCCGAAGCCCTCGCGACGGGACTGAGCAACGAGCTCGGTGACGGCGCCGAAGTCGCGGTCGTGGACAGCAGCGGCTACCTGACCGCCGGGGACGGCTCGGCAGTGATCGAGGCGACGACGACCGGCGCGCAGCTTGAAGCGGTCCGCAGCATCATGACCGCATCCCTGCCCGGGGACCCGCCGGAGCGCGAGCGGGACTCCAGCATCATGTCCAACCGCCTCATCTCCAGTGTGCGCATCGGCGTGACGGTGGTCCTCGCGGTGGTCTTCATGACGGCGGCCGTCTCGGTCGCGATCAGCGCCATCGGCTCGGTCCTGGACCGCCGCCAGACCTACCGCCTGCTCCACCTGGCCGGGACCCCGCAACGGGTCCTGGACCAGGCGCGGCGTCAGGAGACCCTGCTGCCCTTGGCGATCATCGGCGGCGCCTCCATCCTTACCGGGATGCTCCTGACCGCCCCGCTCATCGGCTCCATGGGCTTCGACGCGAGTGGCGCCCTGATCCTGGGGGCCACGGTCGCCATCGGCTTCACCGCGGTGGTCGCGGCCGGCGCGGTCTCGCGGCCGCTGCTGCGATCGGTGATGCAGGACGTGAGTCCCCGGCCGGACTGATTTATCGAACGCGGAATCGTGTGAGGTGCGGGCGGACTGCTGGTTGCAGTCCGCCCGCGGTTTCACCTCGCGAGGTGTGCCTGTAGGAGCCGAGCGCGGGTGCACCCGCGCTCGGTCTTCGGGGGCGGCTCCCGGGAATCCCTCTTCCTTGCCGCCGGTCCTACAGGCACTGGTCCGCTGATCCGCACTTCCTCCTCCACCGGCGAAATCAGCGTTTTTTCTACTACAACCATCACATGTCCACCAAGACCTGCCAAGAGAAACTTTTGTGCCTGTGGATAACTCGGTGCGCTTCGATGTTTTCGCTGATGGCGGGGCTGTGGATAACTGGGCGGGCGGTGTTGTGGAAAGCCGCGGTGTGGCGGTTCCGGTTTCGACCCGATCCCTCAGGCAACTCCTAAACTCGGGGTGTGATAGTTAGGGAAACCTAACTTTTCCCGTGGCGGAGCGGTCGGACGGCTCGCAGGCTTCGCCGGGCAGGAGCGCGAGCCGTGTACCTGAGGAGCCCGAAAATGGCTGAACGTCGAGGACGCAGGACCCCGAACGTCACGACCGCCGAAGTGCTGCGGACCGAGCGCGTCACGCCGCACATGATCCGCGTGGTCCTCGGCGGCGACGGCCTCGCCGACTTCGCGTGCGGCGACTACACCGACCACTACCTGAAACTCCAGTTCCCCGTCGAGGGCGTCGCCTACCCCGAGCCGTTCGACCTCGGCCGGATCCGCGAGGAGTTCCCGCGCGAGCACTGGCCCGTGACCCGCACCTACACGGTGCGCCGCTGGGACCCCGCAGCCCGCGAGCTGTGGATCGACTTCGTCTACCACGGCGACGAGGGCATCGCCGGCCCCTGGGCCGCGAACGTCCAGCCCGGCACAGTGGTGCGCTTCGCTGGACCGGGCGGCGGCTACGCCCCCGACGCCGACGCCGACTGGCACCTGCTCGCCGGGGACGAGAGCGCCCTCCCCGCGATCTCGGCCGCCGTCGAGCGCCTGGCACCCGGCGCCCGCGCTCACGTCTTCCTCGAAGTCGAAGGGCCCGAAGAGGAGCAGCAGCTCAAGTCCGCCGCCGACGTGCGGGTCACCTGGCTCCACCGCGGTGACGACCCCGTCGGCGAGCGCCTGGCCGAGGCCGTGCGCGGCTTCGAATGGCCCGAAGGCCCAGTGCACGCGTTCGTCCACGGCGAGGCTGGATCCGTCCGCGAGATCCGCCGCTACCTGCGCTTCGACCGCGAAGTCCCGCGTGAGCGCCTGTCGATTTCCGGCTACTGGCGCACCGGCCACAACGAGGACGGCTGGCAGTCCTCCAAGCGCGAGTGGGGCAAGGTCGACGAAGAGGACGAGGCCAAGGCCGCAAACTGACGAGAAGTCGACGAGGACGAAGCCGAGGGCGAGGCCGAGGGCGAGGCCGAGGACGCGAGCTAGTCCTAAGGCTATGAGCCTGAACGTCATGTGCCTGAACCCGACGTACTTGAAACACGATGTGCCTGAATGCGAAGCGGGGCCGCCCACTGGGCGGCCCCGCTTCACGTTCAGGTTTTAGGAGTGCTTCGCCGCTTCTGCCGCGGCCCTTGCCTCTTCGAGCTTGCTCGCCAGCGCGGCCGCCATCGCGGAGCACTCTTCGAGGGCTTCCTTGCCGACGCTCAGGGCGGTCGCGGCGGCCTCGATCCCCAAGGACTGCAACTGGCCCAGCACCTCTTCGACCTGGGCTTTGCTGCCCTCGACCTGGCCTTGGACCTCGTTCACCGCATCGACGTTCGCGCTGATCGAGCTGATTACCTCATCGATGCTCGCCATGAGACCAGGCCTTCCTGTCGGGGTGCGGTGCCGCCGGGTCCGGCGCGTCGCCTTGCGCACGTTCGGCACTGGCGACACTACCGGAACGGGTCCCCGCGCGCATCCCGTGCTGGAGTCTGGATGGCGGCCGAGTTCGCGGGGAGGGCGCTCCCGTCGCCGGTGGACACTGTGCTCAGTCGCCGGTGCCTGACGCGGCGCTTTCGCTCGCGTCGTCGGCCGGTTCCTCAGCCGTCGTCGTGGTCGTCGAACCCCCGCTCTTGACCCACTCGGGGTACAGGCCCATCCACTGGTCGATCGTGTCGTCCCGCATCGCCTGCCACAGTGCGTCGGCGGCGGTCTGCTCGGCGCCTTCGTGCGTCATCACGACCGACAGCTTCTCGCCGTCGGGGTAGATGTCCTCGGCGGTCGAGGGCACCTGGATGCTCGTGATGGCCTCGGGGTCGACGTCGCGCAGGCTCGGCACCAGGTCGGTGACGGTGAGGCCGTCGGGCAGGTCCAGTTTCAGCGATTCCCCGAAGCCGTCGAGGATCTCGTTGAGCTTCACGGGGTCCTTGTGGAAGCCTTGCGCCTTGAATTCCCTGAGCAGTGATTTGATGGCCTGCTGCTGCATGGCCTGGCGCCCGTAGTCGCCGCCGCGGCCCTCTGCCCAGTCCGAGTCGGTCTTCCACCCGTAGCGCTGGCGGATGAGGTCGAGCGCGTCGTCCTTGCCGTAGTAGGCGCAGCCCTCCGGGAAAGTCTTCTCGTCGCCGTGGATCGAGGTGATGTCGTGCCAGGGGCACAGTTCGATCTCGCCGACGAGGTCCACGAGGTCGAGGAAGCCCTCGAAGTCGACGGTGGCGGCCATTTCGAAGCTGACGCCGGTGAGGTCGAAGATGGTCTGGACGATGTTCGGCTTCGAGACCGACCAGTCGTCGCTGATGGACGCGGCGTGGTTGATCTTCATCTCGCAGGGGTTGTTGCCCCAGTTGGGGCCGCAGTCGGGGATCTCGACGTAGAGGTCGCGCGGGAGGGACACCATGGTCGTCTGGGTCAGGTCCTCGTTGAGGTGGACGAGGATCATGGTGTCGGAGCGGATCGAGCCGCCCTGCTTGTCGACGCCGAGAACGAGGATGTTCAGGGGGCCTTCGATGTTCTCGACGTCCATTTCGGCCTGCGCGTCGCCGGTGAGGATGTCCTCGTGCTCGACGGAGTTGTTCGTCGTGTTCAGCGCGATCTGGGCCGCCGCGGCCGCGCCGCCGGCGACGACCAGGGTGAGGCCGCCCGCGTACATCATCAGGTGCGCCCACCAGGGCGCGCCGCTCTTGCCAGCCATGGGTCTCCAAGCTCGGGGTCGGCGTCTTCCATAGCGATAACGCTGCGGTAACGCCTCCCGGTTGCACGACTGGGGCCCGCCTCGTGAATCCGGCCGGATTCGCAAGGCGGGCCCCAGGTGCTCGGCTCAGTCGGTGGTGCCCGTGGAGGCGTCCGCGCTCGGTTCGGCCTCGGTGGTCGTGGCGTTGCCGGTCTGCTTGACCCATTCGGGGTAGGCGGCGGTCCACTCGTCCATGGTGTCGTTCTGGAGCGCCTCCCACAGCGCGTTCGCCGCGGTCTGCTGCTCGCCCTCGGCGATCACCTCGGAGGAGCCGACCTCGGTCTCCTGGGATGTGGCCGGGACCCGGATCGAGGTGATGTCGTCGGGGTTGATGTCGCGCAGGTTCACGGCCAGGTCGGTGATCGTCAGGCCGTCGGGCAGGTCCAGGGTCAGCTTGTCGCCCAGGCCCGTGAGGACATCGGTCAGCTTCCCGGGGTTCTTGTGGTACCCGTCGGCCTTCAGTTCGGTGATGAGCGCCTTGATGGCCTGCTGCTGCATGGCCTGGCGGCCGTAGTCGCCCCACAGGCCCTTCTCGTAGTCCTCGGGGTCGTCCCACGGGTAGCGCTGGCGGATGAGGTCGAGGGCCTCTTCCTTGTTGTAGTCGTTGCAGCCCTCGGGGAAGACGCGGTTGTCGCCGTGGATCGAGGTGATCTCGTGCCAGGGGCACAGCTCCACGGTGCCGACCAGGTCGACGAGGTCCATGAAGCCCTCGAAGTCGACGGTGGCTCCCATGTGGAATTCGACGCCGGTGAGGTTGTAGATCGTGCTCACCACGTTGTCGCGGGTGACGTCCCAGTCGTCGCTGATGGACGCGGCGTGGTTGAGCTTCTGCATGCAGGTGTTGTTGCCCCAGTCGGGGCCGCAGTCGGGGATCTCGACGTACAGGTCGCGGGGCAGCGACACCATGGACACGTCGGTCAGGTCCTCGTTGATGTGCACCATGATCATGGTGTCCGAGCGGGTCGACCCGCCCTGCTTGTCGACGCCGAGGACGAGGATGTTCAAGGGCCCCTTGATGTCCTCGACGTCCATTTCGGCCTGCGCGTCGCCCAGGATGTTCTCGGACTCGATCGCGTTGTTCGCCGTGTTCAGGGCGATCTGCGCGACCGCGGCCGCCCCGCCGGCGACGACCAGCGTGAAACCGCCCGCGTACAGCATCAGGTGCGCCCACCAGGGCGCGCCGCTCTTCCCAGCCATGCCTCTCCCAGGGTCAGTTCAGCGCCATCCTCGGTCGATAACGCTTCGGTAACGTGGCCCGTTGCATGGGGGTGAGCCTAATCGGCCGTTTCGGTCTCCGTGCCGGAGGGGGTTTCCGAAGATGACTCATCGGTCGCCGCGGCACAGGTCGGGTCGGAGTCGCCGCTGAGCCAGTCGGGGTACTCGCAGGCCCAGTCGTTGAGGGTGTCGTTCGCGATCGCGTCCCACAGCGCCTCGGACGCGGTCTCCTCGTCGGTGCCCTCGTGGATCATCACGTAGGAGGTGCCGTTGATGCTGCCCTCGGAGGACGGCGTGCCGATCGAGAGGATCTGGCCGGGGTCGATGTCGCGCATCTGCGTGATGAGGTCGATGAGGTTGTAGCTGCCCACGTCCAGGGTGAGCGCGTCGCCGAAGCTGTTGAGGAGGTCGACGGCCTTGGTGGGGTCGGTCGCGTAGCCCTGCTCCTTGGCGCGCTCGAGGATCTTCTTGATCGCCTGCTGCTGCATCTTCTGGCGGCCGAAGTCGCCCCAGGTGCCGTTCGCGTAGTCCTCGTCGGAGTCCCACCCGTAGCGCTGGCGGACCAGGTCGAGTGCGTCCTCCTGGTCGTATTCGGCGCAGCCTTCCTCGAAGGTCTTGTCGGTGTGGATCGAGGTGATGTCGTGCCAGGGGCACAGCTCGATGGTGCCCAGTTCGCCGACCATGTCGAGGAAGCCCTCGAAGTTGGCGATCGCGCCGCCGTTGAACTGGATGCCGGTGAGGTTCGTGATGGTCTCGGCGGTGTTCTGGAACGACTCGCCCCAGTCCTCGGAGTACGCGAACGCCTCGGTGAGCTTGGTCTGGTCGGCGGGGATGCCGGAGGGGATGTCGACGAGGAGGTCGCGGGGCAGGGAGATCATGGTGACCTGGGTGAGGTCCTCGTTGACGTGGACGATGATGTCGGCGTCGGTGCGGGCCTCGCCGCCCGCGTCGACGCGCTCGTCGGTGCCCAGGACCAGGAAGTTCAGGGGGCCTTCGATGTCGGCGCCCGGTTCGGCCTCGACGCGCTGGTCGTCCAGGAGGTTCTCCTGGTTCACCGAGTTGTTCACCAGGTTGAGGCTGACCTGGGCGGCGATCGCGCCGCCTCCGGCGATCACCATGACCATCGAACCGCTGATGACCATCGCCTTCGCCCACCAGGGCGACGACGCCTTGGCGGCGTGTTTGATCGGGACGCTCATTGCCTCTCCCAGGAGGTCCGGTGGGGTGCGGCGGCGCAGCCGGGGGAGGCTGGCCCGCACTGCGGGGTACACGCGCAGTTCACCTGCGGCGTTGCGCGTACCCGACGATAGTTCATTTCCACCGAGTAACCACTTGGCCTACCGGGCCACGGGCCCGAGGGCGAGGACGAATCGGATTAAGAGCCGAAATACAGTATGACGCCTGCCACACTCAAAGCGAACGCCAACGCGATTCCCAGCTTCGCCGCACTCCAGGGCCGCTCGCCGACCACCCGGCCGCTCTCGCCGTGCACCGCCACCAGGTGCCGCCGCCCCCGGTGCGCGTACGAGGCCAGCCACACCGGCAGCAGCACCAGCTCATAGGACAGGCCCGCGTACACCGTGTCGATGACCGGCACGTGCTGCTCGTCCCCGCCGACCCGCGCCCGCACCTCCGCCTCGATCAAGGCGGCCATCCGGGCCTTCGCCAGCTCCAGGCCGACCTCCGGCTCCAGGTCGTAGCGCTGGACCCAGTACCCCTCCAGCTGCGCCGGCGCGAACGGCGCCGCACCCTGGAGGGTCCAGTCCCGCATGAGGTCGGCTAGGGTCCGCCCGTCCAGGAGCACTGTCGCCGGGATCGCGACCTCGGCGAACGCCCGGTCCACCGTCCCCGCCGCCGGCGACCACCGCAGGCCCCGCACCCGACTGCCCCGGCCCTGTCCGCGGCCCGCCCGCGCCCAGTAGTGCTCCCCGCGCGCGGCCCGGTAGCGCGACCGCGTGCCCGCCCGCCACACCCAGTGCGGCAGGAAGGCGCCGCGGAACGTCGGCGACTCGTCGATGCGGCGCAGCGCCCTCGGCGCGAACCACCGCCGCCGCGCCCAGTCCCGCAGCAGCCGCCGGGCCGTCGCCCGCTCGATCCTGAAGGGCACCAGCGCGTCAGGGGCGACGATCAGCTCCGGGGTGTCGTCGGCGTAGCCCAGCTTCTCCTTGGGCGCCAAGGCGACCCAGTCGGGGTCCTGGAGCCTGCGGGGGGCCGGGCGCCCGTGCTGCTCGGTCCCGCAGTGCCCGCACGCGAGCACGGTCACGGGGGCGCCGGAAGGGGCCGCGCGGGCGAACGTGAGCGGCTCGCCGCAGGAAGTGCAAGGACACGAAGGGAGCAAAGCCCACCATCCTTCCATTTCGGGCGCTGCTCCCACTCTAAGGGCCGCGGCCGCCCGACGGAGGAAAACGGTTCGGGCCCATGCTCATCCGATGACACCGGACGAATCGGCCGAGACCCGCGCCACTGGATATATCGCCGCCGCGGTGGCAGGATAGAGCGCGTGACGCCACGGAGGGGGATCACGTCTGCGCGTGATTATGCCGATCAATACCTCCGCCTGCGCGGACTCATGCGATCGGGGCAGGTCGCCGAGGCGGTCAGCGAGGCCACCTGGATCGTCTACAACAGCGACACCGCCCACCAGCGGGCCCAGGCGTGGCTGTTCATCCTCGAAGGCCAGATCAGCCAGCGGGCCATCGACAAGATCCCCGGCACCATCGACCAGGCCGGCACCGCCGTCACCCGCTGCCGCGACCCCCGCCTCGACGGCAAGTACCACGCGCTCGCCGCCTGGTACTACCACCACCACATCAAGTCGCTCGACTTCACCGCGCAGCGACTCGTGCTCGCGTCCCGGGCGCTGCGCTCGATGACCGAGACCAGCCAGGCCGCCGTCGACGCCTGGTACGACCTCGCCGTGATCCTCTCCAACTGCGGCTACCAGCAGCAGGCCGCCGGAGCGCTCGACCAGTGCCACACCCTCGCCGAACGCGCCGGCATCAGCCGGTCCTCAGTGGAGGGTGTGGAGATCCGGGTGCGAGACGCCCTGCTGCGCTACTACACCGGCGACCCGCGCGCGTGCACCGGCCAGCTGCGCCAGGAGCTGCGACGCGTCAAACCGAACCTGCACGACCTGGACACGCGCGAACTCGAATGGGTCCACTACGCGCTCGCGCGATTGAGCCTGCTCGGGTTCAGCGAGCAGTGGTCCGTGGAGCACCTGCTGCCGGAGGAGACCTCGTCGGTGGAGGCGCAGGACCTGCGGATCATGGCGCGCGCGTCCCGGCTCATCGCGCAGGCGCGGGGCCTGGAGGCCCTCGAAGTGCTCGAGACGCGCGAGATCGGCGACGAGACGCTCGGGGTCATGGAACCGCAGCACCTGCGTTCGCTCGCGCTGGTGGCGAAGGGCGACCACGCCGCGTCGATCCTGGCGGCGCACGCCACGACCTACGCGCTGTACAAGCAGATCAACGAGTTCCACACCATTTACCTCGCGTCGGCCGCGGCCCTGGTGGACCACGACCAGCTGCGCCGGGCGGCCGCGGGCTGGGCGGACCGGGCGAACACCGACGACCTGACGGGCCTGCCGAACCGGCGGCGCCTGGACGCGTTCCTGTCGGACATCGACGGGGACGGCGACGGGATGATCGCGGTGCTGGACCTGGACGGGTTCAAAGCGGTCAACGACACGCACGGGCACCAGGCCGGGGACGCGATCCTGCAGCGGGTGGCGGCGCTCCTGTCGAGCGTGGTGCGCTCGGGAGACCTGTTGGCGCGCACCGGAGGCGACGAGTTCATCCTGGTGCTGCCGGGGGCGACGGAGTACGACGCGGACGCCGTGTCGGAGCGGATCCGGGTGGCGGTGGCGGCCGAGAAGTGGGAGTACTCGGTGCCGGGCACGCCCGTGGACGTGTCCATCGGGTGGGCCAGACTCGCGGCGGGCGGGAACCCGGCGCAGACGCTGTGGGCCGCGGACCAGGCGATGTACCAGATGAAGCGGTCCCGCAAGCTCTATTTAGCTCTTAAGCGGTGTCCTCTGACAGTGCCGTTTCAAGAATGGGAGCGTCCGGGAGAGTCCGGGAGCGTCTCCGCAAATCGGACACCGGGGGACCCCCCGAATTCAACGCTACCCGCGGGGTCCGACGATCCCTTTGCGGCGCAAGGTGAGTGGTTCTCGCCTCCCGATCCGGAGCAGGCCGATCAGGGGCAGGGCGCGTAGATCGCGTCCAGGTCGAGGCCCGCCACCGCTCCGGCGAAGCCCTCCTCCTCGTACCTTGCGCACGCGGCCGCGACGTTGGCCTCCTCCGCGGCGTAGTCGACCGCGAGGACGATCTTGCCCGCCGCCTTGATCTCGCGCACGTACGCGAGGTTCTCCGCGCACCAGTCCTCCGCGCAGGGCTCGTCGGTCGCGATGAAGAACAGCTCCTCGACGCCGAGCCCGTCGATCGCGTCCAGGTAGCCGTCGTACTCGATGAGCTCGGGCGAGTTCTGCGGCAGCACCGCGAGAGCGTCGCCCGCGTACGCGTCGACGGCCTTCACGAGGTCGACCATCTTCTGCGCCAACGACTCCCGGTCCTCGCCCGGCACGAGGGCAAGGTCGATCTCCTCGTAGGCGTTCGGCACGTCGAGGTACACCCCGTCGAACCCGGCCGCGATCGCCTGGTCCAGGCGCGGCAGCATGACCAGGTCCCACCACTGCTCGTCCCAGTACTTGACGAAGTACTCGTCGGGCCAGTCGCCCCACTGGTTGAGGATGAGGTCGGTGCCGGCCACGGCCTCGTATTCGGGCCGGTAGGTCTCGATCGAGCCCATGGTGAAGTAGGCGTAGACGCTCTTGCCGGAGTCCTCGAGCGCCGCGATCTCCTCGGCGCTCCAGTAGCCTTCGCCGCCGTCACGGGCGAGATCGATGACCGCGGCCTCGTGCGGGGCGGCGACGAGGGCGTCGAGGCCGTCGTCCTCGTACCCGCTGAGCTGGTAGATCCAATCGGCCGGCGCCTGGGCCGCGTCCGGAGCGCCGGTCTCGGCGCCCGCCGTGGACTCCCCGGTGAGGGGATCGGTCGGCTCGGCGTCGGCTTCCTGCGTGCACGCGGCGAGCAGGAGCGGCAGCGCGAGCAGCGCGGCGGGAAGGCGTCTCATGTCCTGCAGCCTAGGCGAACGGCGCCAGCGCGGTTCGCCCGCGAGGCGTGTCGCACCCCGCCGGTAGCGTTGAAAACGGGGGTCCCCCGGTGTCCGAATTGCCCCGGACGCTCCGCTCACGTTCGAGCCCTGCTCACGCGCCTTCGCCTATCGCCTCGGCTACCGCCTCGACCGCCAAGGCCCTCACCACGTCCACCGAGGCTTCCACTTCGCCCGTGGCCGCCGCGACGAACGCGTCGCCGTCCATCCTCGTGTGCACCGGACTGATCGCCTTCGCCAGCCCATCATGCGCGCCCTGCGCGACCAGCGCGCACTCGACCTTGTCGAGCCGCGCGTTCGTGACCACCACGCCGATCGTGGTGTTGCGCCCGAGCGAGCCCGCGGCGAAGCCCTCGGGCCTGAGCAGTCCGCGGTCGAGCGGCCCCGGTTCGCCGAAGGCGTTCACCGCGGCGAGCGCGCACACCTTGACCCGCCCGGCCGCGACGGTCGCGGTCCGCAGCCCTGAGGGGAGCGTCACACCCCGCCATTGGCCCACGGTCGCGCCCCGGCCCGCGCCGATCGGCCCGTCCAATGCGGGCTCGAACGGGGCCATCGCCGCGTCGCAAGCTTCGTATCCTTGGGGCGCAGCGGGAACGGTGCCGGATCCGTCGAGGTCGTAGAGGCCGAGGGTGGGCACGATCGGGACCACGCCGCCGGGGGTGGGGACGCCGCGTCCCTGTTCGGCGAGCCATCGCATGACGCCGTCGGCGGCGGCGAGGCCGAACGCGGAGCCGCCGGTCAGGAGCACCGCGTCGATGCCGGTGTTGGAGCGGAGGGGGTCGAGCAGTTCGATCTCGCGGGTGGCGGGGGCGCCGCCGCGCACTTCGCCGGAGGCGACGGTGGCCTGCCCGAACAGCAGCACCGTGCAGCCGGTGTGCTCGCCGGTCCAGTGGCCGACGCGAACTCCCAAGTCCCGCATCCGGACAGACTACCTTCACCTGCCGGAAACCCGCTCGCGCAATTCGATAACCGAACGATAACTAAGTTCTTTGTGGACAGTGTTGCGCGATACATGTGACCCACGCGAAATCCCTGGATTTCCCGGGTGCATCGGTCCTAGCATTGATGGTGAAGCCGAGGAAAGGCGCGGTGGAACGGCGAACCCGGTCCCCCACCCCAGTCGGCGCCCGAAGCGGCCCGAGACGGCCGCGGCGGATTCCCGCCGTCGACAATGGCGTCATCGACGAGCGGTCCCCTTCAGTAAGCAATCCGGCACACCCTGCCGGGAAGGAAATCATCATGTACGAGTTCGTAGGTGCATACCTCGCAGTCGACGCCGCCAACACCACCGCCACCTCGGCCCTGCCGAACGCGCCGGTCGTTGACGATGGGCGGGCTGACAAGCCTTACGCCTTCGGCGTCACCCGTCCCGAGAAGGTCCGCCTCACGACCGCCGGCGCCCTGCGCCGCGTGGCCGACCGTGTCGAGGGCCGCGCCCTCGCCGGCCTGGCCCGCTAGGTCGTAGCGGCGAGCGCGCCCACAAGGCGCCGGACCGCGACTGCACAACTCAAAACCCATTAGAACGCGACGCGCTGCGGCCACCGAGCCCCAGTGCGTTTCGTTCGCTCCGGGGCGACCCGGAGCGGGGGCGGGCCCCGGCCTCACGGCCGGGCCCGCCCCCGTCTTGTCGTGGCGCGCGTCTTAGCGCGCGGAGGGCGTGGGTGGCCTCGAGCCCGGTCACGACCATGCGAAAGAACGCGCCTTAGCGCGGAGGGCGCCCGGCCCTTCCCGGCCGGGCGCCCCTTCCAGTGTCGTCCTACTTCTCGCCGGCTTCGTCCGCCGCGCCGGTGGCGCGGCGGCGCCTGCCCAGGACGAACAGGAGCACGCCCGCGATGAGGATCGCGGCGGCGACGCCGATCACGAGGATCAGCGACGAGCCGGTCTTCGTGAGCTGGCCCGAGCCGTCCGCGTTCACGCTGAACCTGGCCGTGTTGTCGGTCGCGTCCGCTTCGAGCACGCCCGGGTAGCCGTCGTTGTCGAGCGCGCTGATCTCCAGGGTCCCGTCCGAATGCGAACCGTCAGCGGTGATCTTGACGTGCACGGGCAGGGTCCGCGTCTGGTCGACCGCGATCTCCTCGAACAGGCACACGAAGTCGAGTGCCGCGAGGTCGGCGGCGTCCTCGCCGGGCAGGTAGTTCGCCCAGTCGGCCTTCTCGAGGCAGATCCAGCCGTCCTCGTCGATCGAGACGAGGTCCAGGCCGGTCGGCAGCTTCCCGAGGAGCGCGTAGGAGCCGGGCCCGTCGAAGAAGTTGTACGCGTCCGCCGGGCCCTCGTTGGTGACCTCGACCTTCGCGGTCTTCTCGGCCCCCTTGTCGCCCTTGACGTTCACGTCGTCGACGGCGAGGTCCCACGGGTTGTCAGCGGTCTTGATGACGATCTCGCCCACGGTGGAGTCCTCGAACTCGGACTCCGGTTCGTTCACGACCCGCAGCCCGAACAGGTTCCCCGAGCCCGCATCCCAGCTCACGTCGCCGAAGCGCTCATCGAGTTCCGCGGCGTTCACGACGTAGGCGCTGTAGTAGCAGACGCACACGTCCACCGGCCCCGGCGCGGTGTCGCTCACCGCGTAGTGCACCGGCACGGCGGGCGTGAAGACCGTGCCCGGCGCGTCCTCGTAGTCGGTGACGACGCAGGTGACGCCGGGCGCGTCGAAGTAGCGGTCGACGCAGTTGTCGTAACCTGCCGAGGCGTCGGCGCCGCGGCCCTCGTTGAACGGGTACTCCGGTTCGCTGAACGTGACGATCACGGCCGCCGCGTCGTCGGGAAACGCCCATTCTTGGAGGAACTCGGGCTGGACCTCGACGGTGGAGCCGGGCTCGACATCGGTGAAGACCGCGTCGCCGTGCAGGTAGGGCCAGGCGGAGGAGTCGGCCTCCGCGCCTTCGGCCGGGACGACCTCGATCTCGCCGGAGGACGCGTCGGCCTGCTCGCCGTCGACGAAGAGCGTCACCGCGTACGGGTAGAGGCCCGCTTCGGCGCCCTCGGCGGCCCCGAAGTCGAAGTCGAAGAACACGTCCGATCCGGCCTCCTCCTGAGTGCAGGAGAGCCGGTTCGCGGCGTCGTCGCCCTCGCAGCGCGGGTCGAGGCCCTCGCCCTCGAACCGGAACGTGCCCTCGGGGGCGTCCACGGCGAGGTCGAAGGACACGGTGTGCACGCCGGGCTCGAAGTCCTCGCCGAAGATGATCGTGAACCCGCCGTGGCGGGTCTCGCCACCGGCCTCGACAGGGCCGGCGAGGTCGTAGGCCGCCTCGATCGGCGCGGGCGGCTGCGCGGCCGCGGGGAGCGCGAACGCGCCGAGCCCCAGCGCACTCGCGCCGAGCACGGCCGCGAGGCGCTTTCCAGTCTGGAGCAGGAATGGCGGTGCCATGGGAGGTTCCTCTGCGATTGTCCGGGGGTCCGTGGTCGGCGGCGCCCGGGAGAGCGGTCTTTATGTACAGAACGCTTCCACGAGAACACGCGTTGCATTCAGGTTCGTGTTTTTCGTGGCCGGATCGGTATGGGAACGCAGGGACGCCCGGTCGGTGTCCGACCGGGCGTCCCGTTGATCCCGCGGGCCTACTCCTCGATGGCCGCGCCGGTCCTGCGGCGGCGGGTCAGGCCGTACAGCAGGACACCCGCGAACAGGGCGATCGCGGCCGTCCCGAACACGAACGTGAGCGGCGAACCGGTCGTCGGGAGCTGCGGCAGGCCGTTCCCGTTGATGGTGAGCACGGAGCGGTTGTTCGACGGGTCGGCGTCGGCGATTCCGGGGAAGTCGCCGTCGTCGAGCGCCCGGACCTCCAGCCACCCCTTGTCCGTCGAGTCCGGGTCGATCATGTTGACGTGGAACTTGAAGTCGAACTGCTCCCCGGCCGCGAGCTTGTCGAAGAAGCAGGCGAAGTCGAGCTCGCTCTGGTCGACGTCGGCGAGATAGAGGTCCCATTGGGGCATCTCATCCCAGTAGTCCGGGTCGACGCAGAACCACTCGCCGGCGTTCCCGGTGTCGCTCTCGAGCCAGTACATCTCCACGCCCTCGGGCAGGTCCCCGAGGAGGACGTAGGAGCCCGTCGTGTAGCCGAGGACCCCGTAGACCGACGCGGGACCTTCATTGGTGACCGGGACCGAGACGAATACCTCGTCGCCCTTGTCCCCCTTGATGTTCGCATCGGCGACGGCCAGGTCGTAGGGGTTCTCGGCGGTCTCGATCCGGAGGTGACCGGACTGCGAGTTCGCGAACGGCCCCTCGGAGTCCGCCTCGCTCAGGCCGAGCAGGTTGTCCGAGCCCTCGTCCCAGAACACGCCGCCGTACTCCGCCTCGAAGACGTCGGTGTGGATCGGGAAGACGCTGTAATCGCATTCGCAGAACTCGAACGGCCCGGGAGTGTCGGCCGCGACCGTGTAGGAGACCGGGCCGGTGAGGGTGAAGACGCTGCCCGGGGAATCCTCGAAGTCGGTCACGAGGCAGGTGACGCCGTGGCCGCCCCCGGCGCCGTCGAAGCAGTTGTCGTAGCCGGCGGTCGCCTTGATGACGTTCCCGATGTGGTATTCGTCCGGGTCGTTGAAGACCACGGCGATGGCCGCGGCCTCGTCCGGGATGGCCAGGTCCTGGAGGACATAGGGCTGGACATCAAGGGCGACACCGGGTTCGGCCCCGGTGAACTCGAGGTCGGTGTGCAGATAGGGGCGCCAGTCGCCACCCGTCCCGGGCTGCTCCTGGAACTCGAAGTAGTCGTCGACGACCATGACGGTCTCACCGTCGACGCCGACGGTGACCGTGTAGTCGTAGACGCCCGGCTCGGCGTCTTCGGCCGCGGCGTAGAAGAAGCCGAACATTGTGGACGCTTCCGCCTCCTCCTTCGCGCAGGAGATCACGGTGTGCGCCTCGTTAACGGAGCAGTAGTCGTTCGGCCCGCCGATGAGAGTGATGACGAACTCGTCGTCCGGGGCGTCGATCGCGAAGGTCGCGGTGACGGTGTGCGCACCGGGTTCGAAATCCTCGCCGAAATCGACCTGGGCGCTGGCGACCTTGTGGTCGTCGCCGATGTAGATCGGCGAGCCGTTCTCGACGTACACGTTGGCGGGAACGGGCGCCTGCGCGGCGGCCGGGAGCGCGAACGCCCCGGCGCCGAGCGCGATGGCGCCGGCGATGGCGGCCAGGCGCGCCGCGGCGGGCCTGAATCTGGCGGGGGAGGGAGGCATGGGGTTCCTTGGTTGGGGATCGGGCGGTCCTTGCGGGTCGCCCGGAAGGGGGCTGATGTGTACTCAACGCATCAACATCGTTACTGGTTGCAAGGATGTTTCGGGAGATTCACCGAATATTCGTCCACTGTTCTCGAAGACGCCGAAAGGCGCCCGGTCGGGATCGACCGGGCGCCCTCTCGTTCGGACGCGCCTATTCCGCGGCGGCTCCGGCGGCCTTGCGACGCCGGGCGGTCAGGGCCAGGAGCACCACGCCCGCGGCCAGGACCAGGCCCGCGACGGCGATGACCAGCCCCAGCGAGGCGCCGGTGGTCGGGAGTCCGCCCGGGCCGTCGACGGTGATGCCGGCGAGGTTGTCGCCCTCGTTCGCGTCGGCCACATTGGGGTAGTCGTAGTAGTCCCAGTCGACCGAGACCACCGCCAAGGTGCCCTTCGCGTTCGAGCCCGGGTCGGTGATCGTCACCGTGAACTCGAAGTCGAACGAGGCGTTTGCTTCGATGCCTGAGAAGAAGCACACGAAGTCGGTCGTCGCCGGGTCCACCTGCGGGAACATGTCCTCGACGGTCGGGTCGCCGGGTTCGAGGCAGTCGACCTCGTCGCCGTCGCTGCCGACCTTCACGAGATCCAGGCCCTCCGGCAGGATGCCGATGAGCGCGTAGGTGCCGGGGCCGTCGTAGATCGAGACGGCCGAAGCCGGGCCGAGGTTCTTCACCGGGACGGTGAGGGTCACTTCATCCCCCTTGTCGCCCTTGACGTTCGTGTCGGACACGGCCAGGTCGTACGGGTTGTCGGTGCTGATGATGTCGATGTAGCCCTTCGAGTCGAAGTGCAGGGGGTCGTCGCCCTGGGACACGACCTCCAGCCCGAGCTGGTCGCCCGAATCCGTGTCGACGTCGCCGTACTCGGCTTCGAGGGCCGCGGCGTCGAGCGCACGGACCTCGAAGTTGCAGCCGCAGAGCTCCAGCGGTCCGGGAGTCGTCTCGCCGACCGTGTACGAGATCGGGGCGTCCGGCGCGAACGTCGCGCCGGGCAGGTCCTCGATGTCGGTGACGATGCAGGTGAACCCGGGGTCGCCGGTCCAGAACCCGTCGACGCAGTTCTCGTAGGGGGCGTTCGCCTCGGCCACCCCCGTGAGGAGGTAGAAGGGTTCGGTGGCGCCGTAGGCGAGGGCCACGGTGCCGGCCGGAAGGGCCTCCGTCTGCAGGTAGGCGGGCTTGAGCTCGGTGGTGCTGCCGGGATCGGCCCTGAACTGCGCCTTGTCGTACAGGAACGGCGAGTCGAGGCCGTCCTCGGCGTCCGCCTCGGTGGTCTCCTCGACGGCGCCTTCGGATTCGGACGGGCTCTCGGTCTCCTCGACGGCGGGTTCGGTGGTCTGCGCGGCGGCGGGGAGCGCGAACGCCCCGACGCAGAGCATGGCGGCCCCGGCGATGGCAAGCAAGCGATTGCCGAGGTTTTTAGGGTATGACGAGTGCATCTAGGGATCCTTTGTGGTGGGATCGCGACGCCGTGGTCAGGGACGACGCCGGTCAGGGGACTTGATATTTACTAGACGCACTCACTCCGCTACCTGCTGCAGCAGTGTTGCGGAAATTTTCGCGATGTGGCTGAGCGCACAGCGAACAGGGCGCCCGACCGTGACGGCCGAGCGCCCTGTGGCACAAGGGTCTTGAGTGAACTAGGGGTTTGTGAACGCCCCCTAGGCGCGCCAGCCCGGGATCGGGAAGGCCCTGGTGTGCTCGCGGATCTCGCCCGCGACCGTGTCCAGCTCCGCGTCCTTGCCGTCCTTCGCCGCCGCGACGGCCCGGTCGATCCAGCCCGCGATCAGGTCCATGTCGCCCTCGGTCATGCCGCGGGTCGTCACCGACGAGGTGCCGATGCGCAGGCCCGACGGGTCGAACGGCTTGCGCTGGTCGAACGGGACCGAGTTGAAGTTCAGCTCGATGCCCGCCACGTCCAGGGCCTTCGCCGCCGGCTTGCCGGCGATGTCCTTGCTGGTGAGGTCCACCAGGATCAGGTGGTTGTCGGTGCCGCCGCTGACCAGGTCGAAGCCGCGCGCGGTCAGGCCCGCGGCCAGCGCCTTCGCGTTCTTGACGATCTGGGCCGCGTACACCTTGAACGAGTCCTTCGCGGCTTCCTTGAGCGCCACCGCGATCGCCGCGGTGGTGTGGTTGTGCGGGCCGCCCTGGAGACCGGGGAAGACCGCCTTGTCGATGGCCTTCGCGTGCTCCTCGTTGGTGAGGATCATCGCGCCGCGGGGGCCGCGCAGGGTCTTGTGCGTGGTGGTGGTGACGACGTCGGCGAGGCCGACCGGGGTCGGGTGCGCCCCGCCCGCGACGAGCCCGGCGATGTGGGCGATGTCGGCCATGAGGACCGCGCCGACCTCGTCCGCGATGGCTTTGAAGCCCGCGAAGTCGACGGTGCGGGGGATCGCGGTGCCGCCGCAGATGATCATCTTCGGCCGTTCGCGGCGGGCGATCTCGGCGACCTCGTCGAGGTCGATGCGCCCGGTGTCGCGGCGGACCCCGTAGTGGACGGCGTCGAACCACTTGCCGGTGGCCGAGACCTTCGCGCCGTGGGTCAGGTGCCCGCCCGCGGGGAGGCCCATGCCCAGGACCTTGTCGCCCGGGGACAGGAACGCCATGTAGACGGCGAGGTTCGCGGGGGACCCGGAGTAGGGCTGCACGTTGGCGTGGTCGGCCCCGAAGAGGGCCTTGGCCCGGTCGACGGCGAGCTGCTCGACCTGGTCGATGAGCTGCTGGCCCTCGTAGTAGCGCTTCCCGGCGTACCCCTCGGAGTACTTGTTGGTCAGGATCGAGCCCGTCGCCTCCATGACCGCCTGGGAGACGTAGTTCTCGGAGGCGATGAGGCGGATCTTCTCGGACTCGCGGCGGCCCTCGGCCTCGATGAGCCGTTCGATCTCGGGGTCGGCGGCCGCGAGATTCGCGGTGAGGGCCTCGTAGGCGTCGGACATGCAATGCTCCTCGCTGATCGGCATGATTTCGCACGGCGACCGGGCAGGTGGCCTTGATGCCTCGAGCATAGCCGGGACGGGTGCGGGCGGGCCCGGGCATTTCCTCCCGTGTGAGACGGCGTGACCCGCTTTACGCTCACGCGATCGGCCGTTCGAGACTCCATTGCGTACACGCAGTACGGTGCGACGTATGTCACCTAGATCCGCCGCGAAGACCGTGGGCGCCGGGTTCGCGGTCGCGGCCCTCGCCGCGCTCGCCCAGCTCGGGCTGGCCTACGGCTTCGGGCTCCTCTCCTGGGCGGAGAACGCCCCCGGCGCCGCCGACGCCGTCCTCGAATTCCGCTGGAACGCCAACCTCGCGTGGGTGGCCTGGTTCTCGGCCGCTTCGTGCCTGATCGGCGGGCTTGCCTCGGGCGCGATCGGCTCCCGCGCCGCCGCGAGCCTCGGGGCCGCCACGCGCGTCGGCGCCGTCCTGGCGGGCGCCGCAGGGGCCTTCCTGGTCGGACCGCTCGTGTCGCTCTCGGCCGAGCAGGGCGCGGGGTTCGATGCTTTCCCGACCGATCCGCTCATCGCCGCCGGACTCGGCGCCCTGGTCGGCTTCGCCTTGGCGCTCATCGGATTGAGCTCGCGCTCGGTCGCGGTGAACGTCGGCGCCTCGGTCGCCCTGGTGTGGCTGCTGGCGGTCCTGTCCGTGTTCGTCGATGTCGGCGACCGCGTCTCCCCCGTCCACGAACTCGCCGTCTGGGGTTCCTGGGCGGGACCCGACACCATCCTGGGACGGCGCGGCCTCACGATCGCGGTCCCGTTCGTCGTCGGCTCCGCCGTCATCGGCGTGGTCGTGGCCTTCCTCGCCCGGCGCGGGCCGATCACCAGCTCCGGCTACCGCATCGCGGCGGCCTCCGGGATCGCCGGGCCGCTCATCGTCACCGCCGCCCACATGGTCGCCGGACTCACCCCGGTCGACGACGCCCAGTCGATGTCAGTCCTCCTGGTCGGCCCGTACGCGGCCATCGCCGGACTCCTGGGCTCGCTCATCGTGTGCGCCCTGCCGAAAGCCGGCGGCCAGATCGATGACCGCGCGGAGGTCCGCGACCCGGTGCCCTCCGGGCTGGTCGAGTCCGTGCCGGGCTGGACTGTGCCCGAGCCGGCGTCGGCTTACGACGACGGGCGTAAGGGGGACACGAAAGACCTCCCCGCCAAGTTCGTGCCCGAGCAGCCCAAGCGGCCTTCCCGGCGCGAGGCCCGCGCTGCCAAGCAGGCTGCGAAGCACGACGAGCAGAAGCGCGCCGACTGGGAGCCGCAGGCGGGCGACGACGAGCCGAACGCGGACGTCGACTGGGTGCAGGAGCTCAAGGCCGTCGACATGGGCGACACCGAGCCCGAGCCGGAGCCGGAGAAGCCCAAGCCGGCCCGCCGCGCCAAGAAGGCCGTCGGCCGTACCCGCCGCAAGATCAACTCCGACGAGTCCAACGACACGGGCGAGTCCGCTTAAATGACGAGCGAAGCGGCCGGGTCCCTCAGGGCCCGGCCGTTCTCACGTGCTCACACTTCCCATTCGTGCACCGGCCTTCCGTCGGCCGAGCGGGCCGCGTAGTCGAGGACCATGGCCCGCAACGCGTCCCGGCGTTCCAGCCGCTGCCGGTGCTCGGCCACCTGGACCCGTGCGACCTGCCATGACGAGCCGTTGACGCCGCGTCGGCATCGGGCCTCGATCACCCCGAGGTAGCGGTCGGCGTCCCGCCCGCTCACGCCCAGGGCCGCCAGGCCCTCGACCGCCGCGGGCAGCAGGTCCTCCAGCACGAGCCTGCGCGCCGAGACCAGGCCGCGGCCTGGCCACACTTGGTCGGCCTGGATGCCGTGCCGCGCCGCCGAACGGAAGTTCGCGGCCGCCTGCGCGAAGTCCATCCGCTCGCTCAAGGGCACCTCGGCGTTCGCGAAGTGCACCACCAGGCCGTAGAACAGCGCCATGTTCGCGCAGATGTCCACGGCCGTCGGACCCGCCGCGACCACCCGGTTCTCCACCCGCACATGCGGACGGCCCCGGTGCACGTCGTAGACAGGCCGGTTCCACCGGTACACCGTGCCGTTGTGGTAGCGAAGCTCCTGGAGGTTGGGGACGCCGCCGACGGCCATCACCGCGTCCGGGTCCTCGTCATCGCAAAGCGGTAAAAGCGGCGCGAAATGCCGGTAGTTCTCATCGAACAGCTCCAGCACCCCGTCGATCCACCGCTCCCCGAACCAGGCCCGCGGCTTCGCACCCGCCGCCCGCTGGTTCGCCCGCCGCGTGTCGGTGCCCTGCTCGAACAGGATCACCCGCGTCTCGGCCCACAGTTGGCGTCCGAACAGGTAGGGCGAGTTCGCGCCCATCGCCACCTGGATCCCCGCGATCGCCTGCGCCGCGTTCCAGTACCGGGAGAAGTCCTCAGGGGACACCTGGAGGTGGAACTGCACGGAGGTGTTCGCCGATTCGGGCGCGATCGTCGAGGACGTGAGGTCCACCGACTCCGCGCCCTTGATGTCGATGTGCAGGTCGTCTCCGCGCTGGGCCATGATCTCGTCGTTGAGGATCCGGTACCGCTTCGTGCGCGAGAGCGCGTCCACGCTCATGTGGTCGGGGTACAGGGTCGGCATGGTCCCGATGGGGCAGATGTGCACCCCGGCCTTGCCGCCGGCTTCCCTGACCTCTGCCAGCACCGCTGCGAGATCGCTCTCGTACCAGGAGATCCCGGCCCCGTCGAGCAGCCGCGGCGGCAGGTTCAATTCGATGTTGAACGCGCCCAGCTCATGCTGGGCGCCGTAGAGGGCCTCCTCATCGCCGGAAGTGTGCAGGTGCTCCAGCACCGAATCGTTCGCGAACGCCGGATCCCCATTGGGCTCAACGAGGTCGAGCTCCAATTCGAGCCCAGTCATCGGCCGGTCCCGGTCGAGGCGTTGATCGGTCAGCAGCTGCGCGAGCGCAGCCCGTCCGGCCTGGAGTCTCGCCGTGTACGCGGGATGGTCCCAGTGCCGCAAGGCAGCGCCGGTCACCTCGTCCCCCATATTTCCTCCCCAGGAATCGAAGGTTCATCAACTTTAGGACGGTAGGTCAGGTCCTGGCTACCAAGGGAGAAGTTGTTTCGTCCCAAATGGTGCGGATCGCGCTCATATTAGGGAGCAGGGACGTGAGGTGTTGTCGGGATCTTGACACAAAGGGGTTTCATAACGCGACCGTGCGCATACCGGCAGGTCACGGAAAGCGTCGTCCGCGTCACGTTCAGCGGCCGAACGGCGACGGAACGTGCCCTGGGTAGGATCTCGGCGTGACTGCACCGCGCCCGGCCCACCGCCCCGCCGACTTCCTCGCCGCCAACCGCGGCGGCGGCCTCGCGACCCTCCTCGACCAGCGCGGGGCCTCCTACTTCGCTTACGCCGCATGGCGAACGGGCCTCAAACCCACCCACCTCTCCCTCGTGAACCTGGTCCTCGGGATCGGCGTCAGCGCCGGAGCCATCGCCTACATTCCGCTCGCGCAGGACGGGGCCCCGTGGTGGCCCGTCGCCCTCGCGGCGCTCGTGCTCTGGCAGGTCGCGTACATGCTCGACTGCGCCGACGGGCAGCTCGCCCGCGTCACCGGCACCGGATCGGACGCGGGCGCGCGCGTCGACATCCTGTGCGACATCGCCATCCAGGCCTCGGTCGTCGCCGTGGTCGTCGCGGTCACCCGCGCCTACACGCCCGAGGTCCCCGCCTGGTGCGGCGCGGCCTTCGCGGCACTGTGGATGACCAACCTCGTCACCGCCGTCATGGCCAAAGAGGACGACGGCGTCTCGATGGTCAAGAGCACCAACCTCGTCATCCGCCTGGTCAAGCTCGTCCGCGACTACGGATTCATCATCGTCGTGATCGCGCTGGCGCTCCTGCGGCCCGAGCTCATGGCCGTGGTGCTGATCGGATTCGGCGCGGTGAACGCACTGTTCCTCCTCGCGAGCATCGCGAGCAACGCCCGCGCTTCCCTGCGCTGAACCCGGGCCCCAGCGAGAAGCCCGGGCCCGCATCGGAACCCGGCCTCACCCGGCGGCGAGCAGTTCCTCGTAGATCTCGATGAGCCTGTGCAGCGTCACCTCGGGAGCGAACACCGACTCGTAGCGCGCCCGCGCGTTCGCCGCGAACGACGGGTCCTTCGCGACCGCCTCCAGGCCCCGCGCCAGCGCCTCCGGGCTCGGCTCGACCGCCACGCCCGCAGGCGCATCGGTGTCCGCCCCGGCGATGAACGGCGCCCCGCCCATGCGGGTGGCGACCACGGCCCGGCCGCTGGCGAGCGCTTCGAGTCCGGTGGTCGGCAGGATGTCCTGCCAGATCGAGGGGATCACCATCGCGGCCGACGCGGCGAGCGCCGCCCGCATCCCGGCCGGGTCCAGCTGGCCCAGGTACTCGACTTCGCCGCGCGCGGCGGCCGCCTCCACGAGCGGGCGCAGCGGTCCGTCCCCGGCGATCCGCAGCGTCTGACCGGGCAGGTTCGCGAGCTTCCACGCCTCCAGCAGCAGCTCGACGCCCTTCTCCGGCACCAGTCGCGCCCCGAAGAGAAAGCCCTCCCCAAGCGGAACCGCACCCGGGTCGGCCACGGCATTGGGCTTCACGCGGATCCGGTCCTCGGCGATGCCGATGCTCCGCAGGTAGACCGCCATCGCGTCCGTCAGTGCGATGAAGCGGTCGACGCTGCGCCAGGTCCCCACGTGGGCACCGAGCGCCACGGCCATGACCGCGCTCTGCGGGCGCGACCCCCGGTAGCAGGCGTGCGCGACGCCCGGCGCGTTCCAGCGCTTCCCGTGGCAGTCGCGGCAGTCGTGGCCGTCCCTGAAGTAGAGCCCGTTCATGCAGTCGTGCCGGTAGTTGTGGATCGTCTGCACCACCTTCACCCCGTGCCGGTGCGCGGTGCGCACCACCGACGGCGACAGGAGCGGGTACGGGTTGTGCAGGTGCAGCAGGTCCGGTCGCTCGCGCTCCAGCAGCGCCGCCAGCTCGCGCTGCGTCCCGGCCGCGTGCACGGGCGAGGCGACCAGTGCGACCTTCCTCAGAGGAGGGAGGTCGCCGATCTCGTCCGAGGAGCGCAGGAACGGCACGACCTGCACGCCGGCCTCCGCCAGCGCCCCGATCTCATAGTCCACGATGACGTTCTCGCCCGAGGGCTGCGCCGAGGAGTACCGGTTGTGGGCGACGACGATCTTCACAGGGTTTTCCTCACGCGGGCCACGCAGTGGCAGGGACGGCTTCCAGATCGGCCGAAGATACCTCAGGAGCCGAATAGGTGTAGGTTGTCGGGTACCGTGTCAGCGGGCCGCCCAGCTTGCGAAAGCGCTCAGGAGACGCAGCGTCGATCTCCGCCCGCGGACACTCACCTCCACCGTAAGCTGACGACCGCAGGGATGTGCAGTGGCCACGAGCCTGGAACGCCCAGCAAAGCCTTACCCAGCCGGGAATTTCGGAACGGGGTCGCACGTGTCCGGTGCTCGCGAAGGCGGTGACCCGCAGCTGGTCACCAACGGAGTCACCCGCTCCACCTGGCGCCGCCTGGTCCGCGCCTCGAACTGGCACCGGTACTACCAGGCCGCCCTCGTCAGTGCCGACATGTTCGCCGTCCTGCTCGCCAGCGTCATCGCCGTCAACCTCACCCACTCCCCGAGCGCGGGCTTCGACACCGACGACCAGCTCCACTTCTTCTATCTGACGATGTGGCTGCTGCTGCCCGCCCTGTGGCTGCTGACCCTGTGGGGGACCGGCTCGTACGACCGCCGCTACTTCGGCATCGGCAACGAGGAGTTCAAGCGGGTCATCCGCGCCTCCATGTTCATGGTCGCGTTCGTGTCCTTCGCGGCCCTGACGTTCAAGGCCGACGTCTCGCGTGTCACGGTCGCCGTGGTCCTGATCGTCGCCGCCGTCCTCATCACCTCCTTCCGCTTCGGCGCCCGCTACAGCCTGCACCGGATGCGGGCGGCCGGTCGCGGCGTCCAGCGGGTCCTGCTCATCGGCGCCTACCCCGAGGCGCTGGAGGTCTACCGCACGGTCCGCCGCGCGCCCGCCGCCGGGCTCGTGCCCGTGGGCATATACGTCACCGAGGGCGCCTCCTCGGTCCGCAATCTCGACACTCCGGTCCCGGTCTTCGCCGGGACCGACGTCGTCACCTGCGCCGAACAGCTCGAAGCGGACACGCTCGCGGTGTGCGGCTCGGCCTCGGCCGACGCGGCCGACCTGCGCCGCCTCGCCTGGCAGCTCGAAGGCACCGGCCGCGACCTGGTGGTCGCCCCGCAGCTGACCGACATCGCCGGGCCGCGCGTGCACATCCGCCCCGTCGAGGGCCTGCCGCTGCTGCACGTCGAGGAGCCCAAGATCTCCGGCATGGGCTGGCTGATCAAGAACGTCCTGGACATCTCCTGGTCGGTGCTCGGCCTGATGCTGCTCTCGCCCCTGTTCCTGGGCGTCGCGATCGCCATCAAGGCCGACAGTCCCGGGCCGGTGTTCTTCCGGCAGAACCGGGTCGGGCGCGACGGCGACATCTTCTCGTGCTGGAAGTTCCGCACCATGTACATCGACGCGGAGGAGCGCCAGGCCGCGCTCATGATGCACAACGAGACCGACGGCCTGCTGTTCAAGATGAAGGACGACCCGCGCATCACCAACGTCGGCAAGTGGCTGCGCCGCACCTCGATCGATGAGTTCCCGCAGCTGGTCAACGTGGTGCGCGGCGAGATGAGCCTGGTGGGCCCGCGCCCGCTCCCGGCCGAGAACGGCGACTTCCTCGGCGACGTGCGCCGCCGCCTGCTGGTGCGCCCCGGCATCACGGGCCTGTGGCAGGTCTCGGGGCGCTCGGACCTGTCCTGGGACGACGCGGTCCGACTCGACCTGTACTACGTCGACAACTGGTCGCTGGCGACCGACGTCCAGATCCTTTTCCGTACTGTCGCTGTAGTGTTGCGCCGAAAGGGCGCGTACTGACGGGCACGACGGCGTGTACTGAGGGAATACTCAGCCTCCGTCCAGGTGAACGCCAGGCCAACCCTGATAATCTGGGATCTTGATGACTACTTACGGAACCGGCAGCCGCATCCTCGTCACGGGAGGCGCGGGCCTGGTGGGCAGCCACCTCGTCGACGCGCTCCTGGCGAAGGGCTGCGACGTGACCGCTGTCGACAACTTCTCCACGGGCTCGCGCGAGAACCTCCCCGAGCACCCCCGACTCACCCTGGTCGAGGCCGACGTCACCGAGGGCCTGCCCGTCGGCGACGCGCCCTTCGACGCGGTCCTGCACTTCGCGTGCCCGGCCAGCCCGGTGGACTTCGCGACGCTTCCCGTCGAGATCCTCCGCGTCGACTCCGTCGGCACCCTCCACGCGCTCGACCGCGCCCTCGCGGACGGGGCCCGCTTCCTGATGGCCTCGACCTCCGAGGTCTACGGCGACCCGCTCGTGCACCCGCAGCCGGAGTCCTACTGGGGCAACGTGAACCCGATCGGGATCCGCTCCTGCTACGACGAGGCCAAGCGCTTCTCCGAGGCCGCCGTCGCCGCCTACCACCGGCACAAGGGCCTGGACGCGGCGATCGTGCGGATCTTCAACACGTACGGCCCGCGCATGCGCCCCGACGACGGCCGCGTGATCCCCAACTTCATCTCCCAGGCCCTGGCCGGGGAGCCCCTCACGGTCTACGGGGACGGCTCCCAGACCCGGTCGCTGTGCTACGTCGACGACCTGGTGCGCGGCCTGATCCTGCTCCTGGAGTCCGGCGAGTACGGCCCGGTCAACCTCGGCACCGAGTACGAGCTCACGGTCCGCGAGATGGCCGACATCATCCTGCGCCTGACCGGATCGACCTCGACCATCGAGTACACCGAGCGGCCCTCGGACGACCCCGAGCGGCGCCGCCCCGACCTCACCTTGGCGCGCGAACTGCTCGGCTACGAGCCGCACGTGCACTATGAGTCCGGTCTCAAGTCGACCATCGACTTCTTCTCCACCAAGAACAAGGACGCGAGCGAGTTCACCGTCTCTTGAGAGAACTCTGAGGTCAGACCGCGCGTGCGCGGTCACCTTGGACTGGCGGCGACCACGTAAGCTGGGATCATGACGTATTCCGGTTCCAATTACCGCGGCGCGGCCTCGGTGCCCCCCGCGGGTGGCGGAGGCGGCGCCCGCGTCGCCGCCGCGGCCGGCGGCGGGCCGACCCGGCGGGGCCTCATCGGCTCCGGGATCGGCCTGGTGGCCTCCATCGCGGCGACGGGCGGCGGCCTGGCCGTCTGGTCGACCGCCAACAGCACCAACACCGATCTCGACCGCCCGTTCGACCTCGACGCGATCCCCGAGGAGGACCGCCCCGAGAAGCTCAACGAGGCGATGAACCTCCTCATCATCGGCTCCGACCACCGCGAGGGCAACGACGAGGCCGACGCCCGCTCGGACACGACGATCATCATGCACGTCAACGAGGACGGGTCCGAGGCCTACGGCATCTCGATCCCCCGCGACCTGTACGTGTACGTCCCGGAGTACGCGGACGCCAGCTACTACCCCGAGTACACCGGCACCGACTCCAAGTTCAACGCCGCTTACGCCTGGGGCGGGGTGCCGCTCACGGTCCTCACCCTCGAAGAGCTCACCGGCGTCCGCATCGACCACGTGGTCGAGATCGACTTCGCGGGCCTGGTCCAGGTCGTCGACGCCCTCGGCACCGTCACGATGAACATCGAGGCCGCCGACGCCCCCGACTACTACGACGAGACCGGCGTGACCTCGATCCACGCCGACCACCGCTTCTTCCCCGTGGGCGAGAACAAGCTCAACGGCGAAGAGGCACTGGACTACGTGCGCCAGCGCAAGCAGTGGGCCCGCGGCGACTTCGCCCGGATGCAGCACCAGCAGGACCTCATCAAGGCCATCATGGACTCCGCGCTCAGCGCGGGCGTCCTCACCGACCAGGACAAGCTCACCAGCTTCATCGACTCCACTTCGGATGCGGTCAAGGTCGACACCACGTTCAACGTGGTCGCCACCGCGATCAACCTGATGGACATGCGCAGTGACGACCTGGTCTTCATGACCACGCCGAACCTCGGCTCCGACACGATCGACGGCGAGTCGGTCGTGGTCTACAGCTACGACCTGGAGAACCCCGAAGGGGACAACCCCGAGGCCGTCAGCCTGTGGGAGGCGCTCCGCGACGACTCGGTCGCCACCTGGGTCACGGCCAACCCCGAGGCCGCCGGACAGGACGAAGAGGAATAGCAGCAGCGATACGTCGAGGGTCCGGGCGGCGACCGCCCGGGCCCTTCGTCGTCCCTGCCTGACGGACCGTTGTCACCGCAAGTGCTTGGTGCGCCTCATGATTCATTTGCGAACTAATGTGAGCACTGTGGCCCGATGGGGTGATCCCCAAGCCCGGCAGTGTGATCAAGGTCGTACGATGTGCGCATCGTTCCATCGAAGAGAGGCTGAGTCCGATGGCAGAGAACGAAGAGACCCCGGCGTTCGCACCCGAGTTCGACGTCTCGAGGCCCACCATCGCCCGCGTCTACGACGCGATCCTCGGCGGCAAGGACAACTTCGCCCCCGACCGCGAGGGCGCGGCCGCCTACATGAAGTACGTCCCCAATGCCAAGGACGTCGCCCTCGACAACCGCGAGGGACTCCGCAAGGGCGTCGAGTACATGGCGCGCAACGGCATCGACCAGTTCCTGGACATCGGCGCCGGACTGCCCACGATGGAGAACACGCACCAGATCGCGCAGGCGATCAACCCCGACGCCACGGTCGTCTACGTGGACAACGACCCGATCGTGCTCGCGCACGGCCGGGCCCTGCTGGCCACCAACAAGACGACCACGGTGGTCACGGCCGACCTGCGCGACCCGCAGAGCATCCTGGACCACGCCGAGGTCAAGGAGGCGCTGGACTTCACCCGTCCCATCGGGCTCATGGTCGTGGGCCTCCACATGCACTTCCACGACGACGAGCAGCCCGACGAGTGGGTGCGGGTGCTCCTGGACGCGTGCCCCAGCGGGTCCTACCTGCTCATCACCGACTTCGTGGACACCGGCGAGGAGCTGCAGAAGGCCATCGAGCAGGCCGGCCTGGAGAGCCTGGGCAACGGCTGGATCCGGACCCCCGAGCGCATCGAGCAGCACTTCCTGGACCTGCCCCTGGTCGAGCCGGGCCTGGACTTCATCCCGCGCTGGTTCCCCGGCGAGCCCGACCGCGAGGTGCCCAAGCCCGAGGACATCGAGCCCTGGCACAAGATCATGATGGGCGGCATCGCCAAGAAGCCGTAACCGAGGCGGACGACATCGAAGGCGCACACCCCCGGGTGTGCGCCTTCGTCGTTCCCAGGGGACGTTCACCGAGACGATGTCTCACCCGATCGGGTGAATTAGCGGTAATCGCACGGCGGCGTCCAGAGGGCCGCGGCGGTTACTAGCTGTAATGGTCGCGCAGGAACTTGTCGAGGAGGTCCTGCGTCTTGTGCGGCTGGACGGCCTGCACGCACAGGTGCTCCATGACGGCCTGGTAGGTGTCGATCTCGTTGTCCCGTTCGAGGTACAGGCCGCCGGTGAGGTGCTCGAGGTAGATGACGTCCTTGAGCTCCTCGTAGGCGAAGCGCAGCCAGGTGAAGGGCGCGCCGCCGCCGGCATGGGAGCCCGGCGCGGAGAACGGGACGATCTGGATGCGCACGTTCGGCTTGTCGCAGGACTCGATGAGGGACTTGATCTGCCCGCGCATGACGCCCAGCCCGCCGAACGGGCGGTGCAGGGCGGCCTCGTCGATGACGGCCCACAGCTCCGGCTGGTTGTCCTCGCGGTCGAGGATCTCCTGGCGCTTGATGCGGACCTCGATCCGCTTGTCGATCTCCTTCAGCGGCGTGTGGCCGTACCCGAGCAGCATCACGGCCCGGGCGTACTCCTCGTTCTGCAGCAGGCCGGGGATGACCTGGACCTCGTAGGTGCGGATCCGGGAGGACGCGCCCTCCATGTCCAGGTAGTTGCCGAACCAGTCCGGGAGGAAGTCGTTGTAGCGGTGCCACTTGCTCGGCTGGTTGGCCTCGCGGGCCATGTCGACGAAGCGCTCGATCTCCTCCTCGTCCTGGACCCCGTACATCTTCATGAGGTCGCGGACGTCACGCAGCCGGAAGGAGACCCGACCCAGTTCCACGCGGCTGATCTTCGAGGCGGAGGCGCGGATCTCGTCGGCCGCGTCCTCACGGGAGATGTCGGCGGCCTCGCGGAGGCGACGCAGGTTGGAGCCGATGATCACGCGCAGCGACGTGGGACCGGTCGGCAGGTCCTCCGGATTCGCCTTCGCCATCTCCTGCCCCCTCCCGAGTCAGATCACCGTGGACGAAAAACTCACCCTGACAGGGTAGCCGTTCGGCTCCTCCCGCCAGGGTGAGTGTGCTGCACAAGGGCTCTCGCCCTCATGTGTCAGGCGATCAGATCGTCGAACTCGCCGTCTTTCGCACCCTCGACGAGCGCCCGGATCTCCGCGACCGTGTAGATGAGGGCAGGGCCCTCCGGGAAGCGGGAGTTCCGGACGGCGATCTCGTCCCCACCCGGGAGCGAGGCGAGCTCCACGCAGTTGCCCCCGTTGGAGCCGCTGCGAGCGCTCTTGCGCCAAGCCAATGACGAGGGGAGTTCCCCTGCCGGGATTCCGTTGCGCGCCTTCTCCATACGAGATCCTTCCACCAGTGGCCGGTAGATCCGGCCGGATCCTTAATCAATCGACCGGCGGCGGGGAGGCCGGAACCGCACGGCACGGTCCTATCAGGCCCGCGCCGCAGCGGACGATTCCGACATCCCCATCACAGGCCGGATCAAGTGTCCCACATAACAGTGCGTGACGGCACATGAGGATGCCCGCGCAGATGCACGTGCATCTGCCCGGTGTGGATGCATGTTACGATTCATGTGACAATGCACATAGACATCGCCGCGCCAGGTGTGCGACCGTTGTCACGGACTTCGTTGCCGCTAACCGACGCTCGGCTACAGCGACAGGCGAACCGCCCTCCGAGGGCCTCGGCCCCCGGGCGGCAATCGTCATCGCGCCCGCGCGTTCCGCATCGCACAACCGGACACGCCAGTCGAATCGCAGTACCGGACGGGGCCTTCGCCCCGGACGGGAACATCGCCGGGAGAGGGGTTGGGTGCCATGGAACGTCTCGAGGCGCAGACGTTGCTACAGGCAGCCGCGGCAGGCAAGCTGCGGAGCTCTATGTGCCAGCAGGTGATGGCCATCGAATACGACCGGAGCGGACAGGTGCTCTACCGCTGCGCCCGCTCCTGCGGCAAGCACACCGCGGACGCCGCCCAGGTCCAGGCAGGACTCCTGTGGCACTACCGCGGTCGCAGCCTCGGGGAGCACTACGGGCTCCCCGACGAAGAGATCGTCGACGCCATGTTCGCCGCGCTCCAGCTCGCCTGGATCCGCGACGGAGACATCTACACCGCGAGGTTCCGCTAGGGACCTGGCAGCGGCGCCGGGTTGGACGGCGACGCGCCCCGAGACTTTGCTCTGTTTGGTGGGATAGAGCCTCGGGGAGGCCGGTGGGGGCCTCCCCGAGCTCTGCACCAGGACTTGTATTAACTGCGAACAGTGCTGACACACTGAAACGGGCGGGACCGGCAGGCCCCGCCCGTTGTCGCGTCCCGGGTCCGCCGCACTGGGGAGCGGCCGCGGACCCGGGCCGGCTCAGCTGACGGTGATGTTGGAGTTGCCGCTGGACTGGTAGCCCTCGGTCGCCATGATCATGTAGTAGTTGAACGAGCCCAGGCCCATGCCCTTGCTCGCCCACGCGTCGAAGTGGGTGCCGGTGGTGATCTGGCCGCCGACCCGCTTGGACTGGCGCACGCTCCAGTACTGGTTGAACGTCTTGGTGCCCTCCACGGAAGGCGCGTTGTAGCGGGTGGTCTGGTAGATGTCGTACGTGCCGCCGTTCGCGGAGACGGTGCCCTTGTAGGTGCCGGTGGGGCGGTAGGTCCCCCAGCTGTCCACGATGTAGTACTCGACCAGCGGGTTGGACGTCCAGCCGTACAGGCACAGGCAGCCGTTGCCCGAAGGGTTGAAGCTGCCCGAGTAGTTGACCGTGCGCCGGCTCCCGTTCGACCAGCCCTTGCCGCCCACCCAGTTCCCGGTGTTGGCCCACGAGGAGCTGTAGTTCCCGCCCGAGCCCAGGGTCATCGAGACCGTCCCGGGCGCGTCCCTCCAGAACGAGTAGTAGTAGCCGTTGTGCGTCCCGGTCGCGTTGTTGGTGAGCGTCTGCGCGCTGGCGATCCCGGGAACCGCCAGCGCCGAAGCGGTCCCGAGCGCGAGCGCTCCGCCGCCGAGCAGGAGTCCCCTGCGGCTGAACGGTTGTCGTTCCTGAGCGGTCTTGTCCTTGGTCATGCGTCCTCCAGGTCGCATCGATGTACATCGATGCGATTCAGTATGCGGACGCCATAGAAGGACGTCAATAAGTTCCGGGGAAGTTCCGGGATTTTATTCGGAAGTTTCAGAACGGTGACAGCCGAGCCTCGCTCAGCACCTGTCGTTGCCGACGTAGACGTAGGTGACGGTGATGCGCTCCTCGGCGGCATGTCGGGTGCCGCTCCCGGGGGTCTGCCCGGTGGTCTCGCAGTTCTCGTAGCCGGACTCATCGCCGGTGCGCTTGGAGCCTTCGGACACCACATTGGAGAATCCCGCGTCGGCGAGGGCTTGCACCGCTTCGGACACCGACATGCCGATGACGTCCGGCACCGTCTCGAGGTCGTCGGCGGTCGCGTCCTCACTGGCGTCGTCTGTGGTGGGCGCGGGGTCCGTCGATGCCGCCTCGGTAGAGGTGGAATCACCAGTACCGTCCTCTTCGGACGGTTCCGGGGACGAAGCGGCGTCGGTCTCCTGCCCACCGGTCTCGGTCTCGCCGCCGCCCGATCCGTCGACCGGGTCCGTCGCGGTCGGAAGGCCCGGCTCGTCCGCGACGACGCCGGGCGCGTCGTCGTCGGAGGCGACGCGGTTGACGAGCACCGCCGCGGCGATCGCGATCACGACCAGGCAGGAGACCGCGGCCAGCACGGCGATGCCCGACCGCAGCCAGGACGGGCGCCGAGGCCCGTCGGGCGTCGGAGCGGTCGCCGCGCCCTGCTCGTGAGCGAGCGCGGCGAACGCCGCCCCTTCGGCGAGCACGCCCTCGGGCGACTCCGGCAGTGTCGGTTCGATGCCGAAGCGCTGGCGAATCATGGACGCCACCAACGGGGTTCGACTCGCGCCGCCGACCAGGAGGATCCCGGCGACGCCTTCGGCCTCGATCCCCGCCTCGCGCAGCACGCCGTCGATAAGCGCCATCGACCGGGTGATCGCGGGGGCGAGGCACCGTTCCAACTCCTCGCGGGTGAGGATCAGCTCGGGCCAGTCCACCGGCAGCCCGATGGCGGCGACCTGGTGGACGGACAGGTGCTCGCGGGCCCGCCTGATCTCGTCGAGCAACCCGGTGTGGGGCTCGGCCTCGGCAGGGTCCTCGGCCTTGGCCCAGAACTCGGGGTCGTCGCGGCGGTTCAGGCCGGACAGGTAGGAGAGCAGCAGCCGGTCGAATTCGCCGCCGCCGATGTCATCGGCGCACAAGGCGGCGTCGACCAGGTACCGGGTCCCTTCGCGGTGGACGATGTCGACCCGGCATGAGCCGGCCCCGAGGTTGAAGACGATGAGCCGGGCATCGGGTCTGAGGTCGTGGCCTTGGGCTTCGGCGAGGTACCGAGCGGCGGCCTCGGGTTCGAGCACCAGGACGGTCCACGCGAATCCGGCGCGCATGGCGGCCTCGGCGTGCTCGCGGCACCGCTCGGCGTCCCATGCGGCCGGGATCGCCAGGGCGACCGGGGCCTCGGCGGGGTCGAAGTGCGGCGACTCGGATCGATCCTCGCCGTGGCGGGTCGACACCGTGGTCGTGGAGGACCCCAGGTCGACGCCGACGGCAATGGTGGGGGGTGCACTCATGAACAGGGATTCTAGAATGCGAAGCTGAGCCGCATTAGGCCCGTCTTGCACCCCTTTGCCACCCATGCCCGCCGCAGCTGAGCGCTGAGTCTGCTTGTACCCCACCGGACATTTCGGCCTGCTACTTTGTATCGCAATCCGATACGCTCCGTCCCCATCTTCGGCGCCACCCCGATGAACGCCTTGATCACGTGCTCGGTGCTTTCCTCGGCTCAATACAAGGAGGTCGCCGATGTCCGGCGCTGACGTCTTCACGATGGAGCCCGAGAAGGTCCATGAAGCAGTCGAGGTCCTGTTCGGCGTCGAGGCCGAGGCCGATCGGATGACCGACGGCCTGCGAACCGAGACCGAGAGCGTCGCCACGGCATTGGCGAATGCCCAGTGCGCGATCGGCGACGCGTTGATGACCGCTTCGGACTTCTGGTGCGTCCAGCGAGCGCTCGGCTTCACGAGCCTGGTCGGCAATCTCGGTGAGTACCTGGCAGTCTGCGCCGAACAAGCCGTCGAGATCGACGACTTCAACGCCCACGACTTCGCGACCCTGGCCGACCTCGACCGGTACCCCGGGCGCGCCGCCGAGAACGCCTCGGCTCGTCCCGACTGGTAGGTGACGTCGATGAGCGAAATGCATTGGAAAGACCTGAAGCAGACGGACTTCGGCATGCTGAAGTCCCTGGCCGATCAATGGGACGCTTACATCAACGATATGGTCGCCCAGGCCGAGATCCTCACCGCGGACGTGGTGAAGAAGCACCTCAGCGCGGAGAACTACGAATCCGAGACCGCCGACGATGTCCGGCACCAAGCCGACCTGCTGGCGGACTCGATCCAGGACGACCTCCACGAGTACGCGATGGTCAAGATCAGGGCGACCCTCGAAGACACCCATGTCGAGCTCGTTGAATGCCAGGCCCAGCTCATGGACCTCATCGAGGTGGTCACCGGCGAATACCGGTTCGAAGGCTCGTCCCAGGAGCCGTACGTCGTGGTTTCCAACGGGCACTATGAGCGGATCGCCGAACTCGATGTCTCCGCGGCATTGATGGAGCGCGCCGGCGTCAAGGAGTCGGATCTCGTCACGGACTTCGGAGCGAACGAGTCCCGCGGGCGGCTTATCGAAGCAGCCGAGGCGGTCGCCGGTGAGCTCACCGAAGTCCTCAAAGCCATCATGACCCGCGCCCACCACGCCGACGACGAGGCCGCCGCAATCCTCAGATCGATCGTCGACACCCCGGCTGAACAGCCGCCGCCGCTCGGCGCCACCTACGACGACCTCATCGACGATTACGAGACGGCGAACGCTGAACGCAACGTCGCCTTCCTTCAAGAGCTCGCCTCCGGTGAGTCCGAAGCGACCGCGACCGGCGTCAACGACTGGTGGGACAGCCTCAGCGACGAGGAACAGGCCGCGCTGATCGACTCGAACCCGGAACTCATCGGCGGTCTCGACGGCATTCCCGCTGACGTTCGGAGCCCTGTCAACTACGACCTGCTGACGACCGAGGTCGAAGAAAACGGTGCTCGCATCGAGGAGATCCAGGCGCAGTTGGACCAGATGCTGGCCGACGGATCCAGCAGTTCGCAGGCGGAAGAGTACCGAGACCTTCAAATGGAACTTGGTGAACTCCAGGAGCGGCAAGCCAATGCCACCTCCCTCCAGGAAGCCCTTGACGCCGGATCAGGCTCCGGCGAAGACCTGTTCCTCCTCGACTTCGACACCGCCGCGGACGGACAGGCGGCCGTATCGGTCGGGAATCCGGACGACGCCGACCACACTGCGGTGTACGTGCCGGGCACGACCTCGGACCTCGAGGGCGTCAGCGGCCTGATCAGCGATGCCGCCATCCTCCAAGCAGATGCCGCCACCTGGGCCCCGGACGACAAGACCGCGGTGGTCATGTGGCTGGACTACGACGCTCCGGACAACGCGATGCCGATCAAGCAGGAGGGACCGCTCTATCCGGAGGCTTACACCACTGAGCAGGCCCTGGATTCCCGGTCCGGCCTGAACTCGTTCCTTGAGGGAATGGAGGCCTCTCACGACGGCGAATCGCACACGACGTTGATGGGCCATTCCTACGGAACCGTGGCCACCGGTGCCACCGCCGCCGAGTACCAGATCGCCGCCGATCAGATCATCGACTTCGCCAGTCCAGGCCTCCTGGTCGACACCGCTGATGAACTCAGCGTCGGCGGAGACAACGTCTGGTCGACCAGGGCCGACGGTGACGTCATCAACCTCGCAGTCACGACTGGAGCGATGGGCGCCGACCCTACCGCCACAGAATTCGGCGGGAACACCTTCGACGCGGACGCGATCGGTGACGGCGGCTCCGCGATCCACGGCGGCTACCTCAGCGCAAACGGCAATGATCCGAACACGGCGCGAGAAACAATGGCACTGATCATCACTGGACAGACTGCGGGGCTCAGATGACCATTGCACGACCGCTGGCCGCGGCCTTCTCCTTGTCCATCGCCGCCCTAGTCCTTGGAGGATGCGCCCTCATGGGTCAAGACCCGCCGCCCGAACGCGAGTTTGATGAAGCCGAGGCGTATCCGCTGCTGGAGCAGGCTGCGGCCGACACGATCGCCGCTCTGCCCGACTTCCCTGGATTCGAATCGCGCAGATACCTGAGGCCGGAAGACTGCGGTGAGACCCTCGGCAGCGAGTATGAAGGCTGGGTGGCGATCGAGATCAGCTACGGATTCAGCGGCGAGAACTCCGCGTTGCCGCTGGTCCGTACCGACTACACGAACCTGCTCCGTCAGATCTGGGAAGAGGCCGGATTCGACGTCCACCGGGACTCCATCGATCCTGAAACAGGCAACGGCTCCCTGGAAGCCGAACGGCCCGACGGGGTCAATCTGTGGTGGGGAGTCGCGAAAGGCGTCTCTCTCACTCTGCAGACCGGCTGCATACCCGCCACCCCCGACTTCGACAAGCCTGACTACATCTCGCCGGCCGGGGGGACGGTGACCACCGACCACGCGCTCGCCGGCGATCTCATGAATCCGCCTGGAGACAGCACCACTGAGGCGATCGACCCTTTCGCGACCGCATCGGAAAGCCCGACGGCTGGATAACACCCCAAGCGCCTGGTCGATCAGTACGCCTCAGCCGCCGGGATCAGCGCGGCCGGGCGCGGAGTGGGGACTTGCATGCGCCAGTGCGCGTCGCCTATCAGGATGGTGCCCCCGGCAGGATTCGAACCTGCGACGCACGGTTTAGGAAACCGACGCTCTATCCCCTGAGCTACGGGGGCGACGAGTGACGAGTCTAGCCGATCGGGACGGCGGGCCCGCCGGTCAGGGCGGGCAGCCGCTGCGGGCTGCTCGCCCGTTCACCCCGCGTGGAACGGGCCGCCTGGTTCCCCGGCGCGGGCACGGGCTCCGTAAATTAGAGGTGTGCGCCCTTACCCCCGTTGGCGACCCGACAAGCTCACGGTGTTCGCCCGGTTCATCCAGTACAAACTTCGCGTCCCGGTCATCGTCGCCGTGTGCGCTTCCATTCCGGCGGTCTTCCTCACCGTCTGGGCCGACGGCGACCTCGCGTTCGCCGGGAAGGTCATCGGCTGGGCCGCCGGATCGGTCCTATGGTTCGAGTCGGTGGTGCTGCTCCTCGCCGCCGAACACAAGCGCGAATGGCTCTGGCGCCACAAGTGGATGCTCGTGGTCTGTGTTTTGACGCTTGTCAGCTTGATGGCCGCCGCCGGCGGCGCCCAGGTCCTGCGGCTCGCCTACCTCGTCGGCACCATCCGGGCCCTGCGCGCCAAGCGCATCATCGACGCCGCCGGCGTTCTGGTGCGCCGCTTCAGCCTCGGGATCTGGTGGAAATCGGGCCTGTTCACCGGCGCCGGCGTCGTCGCCGCCGCGACCGCCGCGATCCTGCTCCTGGACCCGCACGCCGAATACCGCGAACTGCTGCACTGGCTCGACGCGAACCTGCGGCTCCTGCCGATCCTCGTCGCCGGAGCCGTCCTGGCCGTCGCCACCTGGTACGTCGTCCGCGCCCGCGCCACCGGCAGGACCGCCGCCGCCGCGCCCGCCGTCCCCGAGCAGCGCCTGTCCGCCGAGACCGCAGAAGCCGCCGAAACCCCGTAGCCGGGGGCTCGATCGTCCTTCCTCGACTTTCCGGCCCGTTCGAGTAGGCTCGGGCGCGTGGATACCGACCTGATCACCTTGACCGGCCTGCGGGTGCACGGGCGCCACGGCGTGTTCGACTATGAGCGAGCGGCCGGGCAGGACTTCATCATCGACGTCGCCCTGCGCACCTCGACCGCCGAAGCCGCCGCGAGCGACGACCTCAAGCACACCGTCGACTACGGCACGCTCGCCGACACGCTCGCCGACATCGTCGCGGGCGAACCGGTCGACCTCATCGAGACCCTCGCCGAGCGCCTCGCCGACGCCTGCCTCGCCCTCGAACGCGTCGAATCCGCACTCGTCACCGTCCACAAGCCGCAGGCGCCCATCGCCCAGCACTTCACCGACGTTTCCGTGACGATAGAGAGAAGGAGCCCCGGCTCCACTCGCACACTCAGTGGAGGCACCGCATGAGCCGCGTCGTGTTCAGCATGGGATCCAACCTCGGCGACCGCGAGGCCAGCCTCACCGCCGCCATCGAAGCCGTCGGCCCCCACGCCGTCTCCGAGGTCTACGAGACCCCGCCCTGGGGCGGCGACGACGAGCAGCCCGCCTACTTCAACATCGCCGTCATCGCCGAGGACCCCGAACGCGGCGCCGAAGACTGGCTCGCCCTCGGCCAGCGCCTCGAAGCCGAGGCCGGCCGCGTCCGCGACCCCGAGCGCCCCTACGGCCCGCGCACCCTCGACGTCGACCTCATCGCCGTCTACGACGACGAAGGCGCCTCCGTCCACAGCGACGAACCGCACCTGACCCTGCCGCACCCGCTCGCCCATCTGCGGGCGTTCGTGCTGGTCCCGTGGTTCGCGATCGACCGGGACGCCGAGCTGCCCGGCCGCGGTCGGGTGAGGGACCTGCTACGCGACGACTCGATCGCGGCGGATGCGCGCGCACTGCGCAGGCTCCACCCGATATGGTCGAAGACACGGTGAAGCTTTCCAACCGTGAATTTGGAGCGGCATGAGTGACGACGAGCACGGTCCGGGCCCCAGCCTGAAACCGACTGCGCCGTCCACCCTCGCGGTGGCCGGCCTGGCAGGCGCCGCCCTGACGCTGCTGCTCGTCGCCCGCTACTACCAGCACGCCCCCGACCTGGCCTGGTACAACTCGCTGGTGATCTTCGCGCTGGCGGTGCTGCTGGCATGGCTCGGCTGGACTACGCGAAAGACGTTGCGTCCCAGTCGGAAGCGGATCGCGGCCACTGTCGACGCGAGGGGTCCGACGGCGGCGCCCGGCAGACTGGACGGTCCGGAGCACGCGCTCCAGATCGCCCGCTTCGCCGTGCTCGCCAAGGCCGCCGCGGTCGCGGGGGCCGCTTTCTTCGGCGCCTACCTGGGCTTCACCGTATGGCTCGCAGTCCAATCCGGGCGTTTGACGGCCGCCGCCGACGACCTGCCCTCGGCGGTCCTCGGCACCGTCGCCTGCGCCGCGCTCACCGGGGCCGCGCTCTGGCTCGAACACTCCTGCCGCATTCCCCCGCAGGACGACGACCAGGACGACGACCGCCCCGCCCGTCCCTGACCGAAACCGATCGCACCATCGCGTTCCCCGCACGATCCCGCAGTACCGCTCGACCCCGTCCCGACGCATGACCCCGAATGCAAGACCCCGTACTGACGACCCCGATTGCTCGACCCGATTCCCCTATATCCCCAATATCTCGCGCGTTTAGAGGTGCGCCCCATGAAATTCGACTCCCCATCCCGAAGCGGCGACCGCGATTCGACCTCGCAGCTGACCGCAGTGTCAGCGGGCGCCGAAGACGAGGCCCCGACCGACCGCATGGCAGTGCACGTGGTCTGGGAGATCGGCCTGATGCTGCTCGGCGGCGGCGTCCTGTTCGCCCTCACCCAGTCCGCGTCTGGCCCCTTCGCCGACGGCTCCTGGACCGGTTTCGCCGCGGCCCTCGCCCCCGTGGTCATGCTGGCTTCAGCGATGGCCGTTTCCTTGCGCATCGGCGCGGTCAACCTGGCCATCGGCCCGATCGCGCTGCTCGCCGCCTGGCTGTTCGTCGACGCCTCCGGCTCCGGTTCCGCCATGGCCCTCGCCATGGGCCTCGGCGCCGCCGCGTTCGTCGGCATCGTCCTGGCGACGCTCTCCGCGTGGCTGCGCGCTCCCGGCTGGGCCGCGAGCGGCGCCGTCGGCGGCGCGATCGGCCTGTGGGCCGGGACCGCCGGGAACCCCGGCGAGTTCATGCTGTCGGCGCTGCCGAACACCGGCGTCCTCGCCGCCCTCGCGGGCGCCGCGGGCCTGTCGCTGTTCCTCGGCCTGGTCGGCGCGTTCGCCGGGATCCGCTCCCGCCTCGCGCCGATCCGCGAGACTCCCGCGGGGGAGCGGCACGGCCGCGGCGGCCTGGTGTTCCTCGGCGTCCTGCTCTCCTCGACGCTGGCGGGCGCCGCCGGCGTCGTCGCCGCGTGGACCTCGGTCCCCGAGGCCGGGGCCGCCGGACTGCCGGACCCGATCCTGCTCACCGTCCTCGCCCTCGGCGCGGCGCTGCTCGGCGGCACCAGTCTCATGGGCCGCCGCGGCGGCGTGTGCGGCACGGTCTTCGCCGCGATGCTCGTGCTGGCGCTGATGTGGCTGTCCGAGAGCCGCGGCTGGAGCTTCGACCCCAGCTGGATCGCCTTGGGCGCCATCGTCGCCGGATTCCTCGTGACTCGCCTCGTCGAAGCCATGAACACTGTGGACGATGCGGAGGCGGCCTCCACCAGTCGTGCCGGATCCGTGGACGACCTGCGCGAGGACGACCCGCGGCCCGACCGCACCGATTCGATGCGGAACACCGGCGAGTACGAGCGCTACGACGAGGACCTCGCGGACCTCGGCTCCGGCGGCGACCCGTGGTCGACCAACACCGGCGGCATCCCCACGGGCGGCATCTCGACCACCGGGGGCATCCCGAAGGCCGCCGCGGTGGACCCGTTCGGCGCCTCCGGCGCCTTCGACGACCTGAGGGACTCGCCCCGCGACGGCTACGGCACGCGCTTCGGCTCAGCCTCCGACACCGACCGGCGCTACGGCCGCTGACCCACCGATCTCTTTCTCCCCCTTAAGAGGACGACAACCATGACCTATGTTCCGCCCGATCGCGACGAGGCCGCGCTCGACCAGACCAGGCAACTCGACATCACGCCCCCGCCACCGGCCGCCCCCGGCACCGGCCTGCCCGCTGTAGGGAACGGCGTGGACTCGCAGAGCGCGCAGCCGATCGACCCGTTCGCGGGCCATGTCGTGGTGCCGGTCGAGTACACCGAGCCCAAGGTGCCGCGCGACCGCGTGGTCTTCCAGTTCATCTGGGGCGGCATCCTGCTGCTCCTGACCTTGAACGTGCTGTTCCTGATCTACCGCCGCGAGGACGAGATCTTCGGCGGCGAGTTCGGCACCCTGGCCGGCGCGCTCGAGACGCACGCGCTGTACCTGACGCCGGTGCTGCTGGCCGCCTTGGCGATCGGCATGTCGCTGCGGCTCGGTGCGGTGAACCTCGCGGTTCCGGCCGTCGCCGTGACGATCGCGTACGCCACGCCGATCGAGACCAACCTGTGGATCTACCTCGGCTACGCCGCGGGGGCCGCGGTGGTCGCCGGTCTGCTCTACACGCTGCTGGTGGCGGCCTTCCGCGTCCCGCCGTGGTTCGCGGGACTGGCGATCGGCGTCGTGGTCTTCGCGGCGATCCCGGTCGTGAACCGGCTCGCCGAGTCGAGCGACGTCGGCTCCCCCGAACTGTGGGAGCAGGCGAACGGGTACTACCTGTTCGGCGGCGCCGCGGTGCTGGCCGTCGGCGGCGGGCTGCTCGGTCTGCTGCCGGGTGTGCGCGACGGCTTCAGCGCCGTGAAGCGCATGGCCGACGGCGACGGCGAGCGCTCCGCTTCGGCGGTGTTCCTCCTGCTGGGCGGGACGGTCCTGTCGATGCTGCTGGCCGCGGGCTCGGGTTTCCTGATGCTCGCCTACTCGCTCGTGATGGTCGAGGAGGGCAGCTCACTCGCCTTCGGGCCTTACACCTTCGGCGCGGCCGCGATCGACTTGCAGCTGCTCGGCTTCGCGGCGGTGCTGCTGGGCGGGACGAGCCTGTGGGGCCGGCGCGGCGGCGTGCTCGGCGTGGTGCTGGCGACCGTGGCGATCTGGGGCGGGCTGGTCCTGTGGGGCAAGGCCGTGGCGGACGCGGGCGAGGGCTCCTGGCAGGCCGCGTATTCGCAGGCGATCTTCGCCGGGGTGCTCCTGCTCGGCCTCTTCGTCTCCTTCGGCCTCGACCGCCTCGGCCGCCCGAAGGAACCGCTCGAGTCCGAAGAGCAGGGCTACACCCAGGAAATGATGCCGTTCGACTCCCCGAACGGCGCGGTCCCCGTGGGAACCGGCCTCTTCGAACCCACACTCCCGGACGCGCAGGCCTCAACGAGATAGCAAGCGACGAAAACCAAACCGGTGGCCCGGGCGCATAGCGCCCGGGCCACCGGTCTGTCTCAGATCATCGGCCCGACATGTATCCATTGAGGACACACGATTCCGGATGCCCGGAGCGGTTCGATGCGTTTACACCACGATGACTCGGATGCCCGCTTCTTCGAAGCCCCGCAATTGCTCGGGCGGGGCGTTGCTGTCGGTCACCAGGGTGTGGACTCGGTCAGTGGGGCAGATTCTGGCGAAGGCGTGGCCGCCGATCTTCGAGCCGTCCGCGATCACCACGACCTTGCGGGCGCGGGCCGCCATCAAGGCGTTTATCGCCGCTTCGCCTTCGTGGTGGCTGGTCGCGCCGAGTTTCATGTCGATCGCGTCGACGCCCAAGAAGGCGATGTCCAAAGTGATCTCGCGCAGGATCGGCGCGGCCAAGGGGCCTATCAGTTCGTAGGACTGCGGGCGGACCACGCCGCCTACCACTACGACTTTCAGGTGCGGGCGCACGATCAGTTCGTTCGCGATGTTCAGGGCGTTCGTGACGATCGTCAGGCCCGTCGATCCCGGTGTCGCCACCAGGTCGGTGCGCATGGCGAGGGACCTTGCGACCTCGGTGATCGTCGTGCCGCCGTTCAGCGCGATCACCTGGCCCGGGCTCACCAGGCCTGCGGCCGCGGTGCCGATGCGGTGCTTCTCCTCCACGTGCCTCGCGGTCTTGTAGCGCAGCGGGAGGTCGTACGAGATGCCTCCGGCCACGGCGCCGCCGCGGGTCCGAGTGATCATCTGCTGCTGGGACAGCTGGTCGAAATCGCGCCGGATCGTCGCCTGCGAGACGCCGAGCCGGTCGGCCGCCTCCTCCACTGTGATGCGACCTGTCTCTGCGAGGATCTCCAGCAGGGTGTTCCACCGGGCATAGCGGTCCACGTCGCTCCTCGGGTCGGGATCGCGGCGGGCGGCCGCGGTCTGCACGATAGTGTTCGAAGTACGTCTGTTGGCGCTCGGGCGATGCTCAAGTCATGCTCGTGCGCTCACGACCATTGTGCCGCACCGGGGTGGGCTGACACACGCCGGATCGATTGGAAGGAGCGCCGGTGGACGGCGTCATGCTGCCGGCCGTAGGCCGGATCGTCACTCCCGACGGCGTGGTCAACGGGACCCTCGTCGTCGAAGGGGACCGCTTCGAGGGCATCCTCGAACGCGAGGGCGACCCGACCGGCTGGGTCCTGCCCGGCTTCGTCGACGTGCACTGCCACGGGGGCGGCGGCTACTCGCTCGCGAACGGGGACCCGGAGTCCGCGCGGAGCGCCGCCGCCTTCCACGCCTCCCGCGGGACCACTTCGGTGGTGGCCTCGATGGTCTCCTCCACCCACGAGTTCCTGCTGGGAGCCACGCGTGCTTTGAGCCCCTTGGTCAAGGAGGGGACCTTGGCCGGGCTGCACTACGAGGGGCCTTATATCTCCCCGGCGAAGTGCGGCGCGCACCGTCTCGACGTGCTGCGCGATCCCGACATCGACGAGTTGACCGAGCTCATCGAGGCCGGTGAAGGTGCCGTCAAGATGGTCACCATCGCCCCCGAACTGGACGGGGCCTTGGCGGCTATCGAGTTCCTCGACCAGCGCGGCGTGGTCCCCGCGATCGGGCACACGAACGCGAGCTACGAGCAGACCGCGGCGGGCATCGACGCGGGGGCGCAGGCCGCCACGCATCTCTTCAACGCCATGCGGGCCTTCAACCACCGCGAGCCCGGGCCGATTCCGGCGCTGCTGGACGACGAGCGGATCTTCTCCGAGATCGTCGCCGACCCGGTGCACCTGCACCCCGGGACGATGCGCTTCGCGTTCGACACCTCGCTTCCCGCCTGGACCCTGCTCGTGTCCGACGCGATGGACGCCGCCGGACTCGCGGACGGGCACTACATGCTCGGCCGCCACGAGGTCGCGGTCGTGGACGGGGTCGCCAAGCTCGTCGGGACCGATGTCATCGCCGGATCGACGATCACGCTGCTCGACGCGTTCCGCAACACCGTCCGCCTCGCCGGGCAGTCCGTGGAGGCCGCCTCCCTGATGGCCTCGGCCACCCCTGCGGAGCTGCTGGGCCTCAACGAGGTCGGCGCCATCGAGGCCGGGAAGTACGCCGACGTCGTGGTGCTTGACGACGACTTGAACCTGGTCTCCGTCATGCGCCGCGGGGCCTGGCTCCAGGTCTAGACGACAAATAGGGGCCGGGCGCCTTCCGCGCCCGGCCCGTTTTCGTCTGCTTCGCTAGAGCATCGGCGCCGCGTTGTAGTACATGGACCCGCTGCCCGCCCCGATGATCACGTAGATCAGGCAGAACGTGAAGAACGACAGGATGCCCAGCACGAGACCGGTGATCGCGATGGCCTTGTTGGTCGCCCGCCCCTTGTTCGCGCGGCTCCATCCCACCGCGCCGAACACGATCGCGAGGACGCCCAGCGGCCACGTGAACGCGTTGAGCCCCGGGATGAACGACAGCACGATCGCGATGATGCCGCACACCAGTGCCGCCGTGCCGAGGCCGTTGCGCGGCTGCTGTCCGTCGCCGTTGTACGCCGGAGGCGGCGGTGGGGGCGGCGGAACCGCTCCGTACGGGCTGTACCCGGCGCCCGGCGGCGGCGGGGGAGGCGGCATCGGCGGTGGCGGTGCCGCAGGCGGTGGCGTCGACGGCGGCGGTTCGAACGCCGGAGCCGGGTCCGGGTTGTTGGGGTCCTGTTGTTCAGACGCTGAGTGCTGCGACTCCGGCCAGTACGGGTCGGGCTGTTCGGACCCTGGCTTTTCGGACCCCGGCTGTTCGGATCCCGGCCGCTCCGGCTCGGGCGGCTCGGGGACCGGCGGGTTCGTGGTCATGGTGCCCTCCTCGGCTTCGTACGGGCGCGCGGCGCCGCTGTCCCGCAAGGTAGCCCAGACCACCCGTGTCCCGTGCCGAATCAGGGGAACCAGGGGCCGCAGCGGTTTCCCGAAACTCCCCATTCGAGAACTCCATTCGGATTTTTTCCGGTTAGGGGTTTACTACCCGTCAGTACACGAGTAGAAATGAGTTACGGATCCGGAAGGACTTCCCGAGGACAAGTTCCTCGCAGACCTGAAGGATTCGGGCACCGCCGCCGAGCACCCACGTGCGACCTGAGCCGTCGGGAGGCACAGCGGGTCCAGCACCTAGGAGCAGGACACCGCTATAAAGACTTCACGCTTGGTAACTCGGTCGGAAGTGCAGTTAGTTGCGAGCGGCCCAGTCGAGGCAGTAACCGACTGGGCCGTGTCGCTGTCCCCAGCATGTTCTCGCCCCCAAGAAGTTCGGCTCTCAGACCCCTGTGTCCGAACTGACTGGGAAAGCTCAGCCGAGGCTGCAAGAATGGGCCTCGATGACCACGATCGAACCCGGCTGGTACGCCGACCCCGCCGACCCGGCCACGCAGCGATACTGGGACGGCGCCGCCTGGGTCGGCAAGCCCGTCCCCGTAGACGCCGAGCCCCCCGCCGAACCCGAACCGGTCGACCCCGAACCGGAACCCCTTCCACCATCCACACCGGACACTTCAGTCCAGGCGATGCCCATGGACCCGCGCTTCGGCGACGGTCCGCCGCCGCAGATCATCCAGCGCGCACCCGGCGTCGTGCAGCCGCCCGACACCGTCCCGATCCGCTCCCTGGGCGTCACCGTCGGGTGGATCACCCGCCTCGACGTGCACCGCATCCTCGGCGGCCGCGTCCTGGCCCACCCCGGCCAGCGCTTCGTCGCGCGCATCGTCGACACCGTCGTCCTGCTGCTGCTGAACGCCGTCATCAACGGCTACTTCATCTACCAGCTGGCCCAGACGTTCTGGCCCTACTTCCTGGAGGCCACGGCCGCCGACGACCCGAACGACGTCTCGGTGCCCGCCGCGGTCACCGACCAGTACTGGGTCGTGCTCCTCATCGCGATGGGCCTGTGGTTCGCCTACGAGGTCCCCGCGACCCTCAACTCCGGGCAGACGCTCGGCAAGCGGCTCATGGGGATCAAGGTCGTGTCGCTCGCGCCCGTCGGGCTCGGCTGGGGGCGCCTGCTCCTGCGCTGGTCCTACGCCGCGCTGCCGCTCGTCTGCTTCCCCTTCGGCGCGGTGCTGTGGATCCTCGACGGGATATGGTGCGTACGGGACCAACCGTTCCGCCAGTGCCTGCACGACAAGTCGCCGGGCACAGCCGTCGTCGAGGTGCGATCCACCGAGGCGTCACCTGAAAAGGAGCCCCCAGCATGACCGAACCGATCCGCGCCGATCTGGACGCGATCCCCCGCTACGTGCCCGGCAAGGCGCTGCCCGAGGCCGTCAAGCTCTCCAGCAACGAGGTCCCCTACGGCCCGCTGCCCGGAGTCGTCGAAGCCGTCGGGCAGGCCGCGGCCGAAGTCCACCGCTACCCCGACCTCGGCGTCGTGCGGCTGCGGGACGCCCTCGCCGCGAGGCTCGGGGTCGACGTCGACCGGATCGCCACCGGCACCGGCTCCGTCGCCCTCATCGGGCACCTCATGCAGGCCATCGCGAGCCCCGGCTCCGAGGTCGTCTACTCGTGGCGGTCCTTCGAGGCCTATCCGATCGCGGCCACGGTCGCCGGGATCACGAGCGTCCAGGTGCCGAACACCGCCGACCACCGGCACGACGTGGACGCGATCATCGCGGCCGTCGGGCCCGACACGCGGGCCGTCATCGTGTGCAGCCCCAACAACCCGACCGGCCCGGCCGTGAACGCGGACGAGCTCGACCGGCTGTTCGCGGCCGTGCCCGAGCACGTGCTGGTCGTCGTGGACGAGGCCTACCGCGAGTTCGTGACCGACCCGGCCTGCCCGGACGCCATCGAGCGCTACGGGGACCGGCCGAACGCCGTCGTCTTCCGGACCTTCTCCAAGGCCTGGGGCCTGGCGGGCCTGCGGGTCGGCTACATGGTCGCCCGGGCCGACGTCGCCGACGCCGTGCGCCGCTGCGTGATCCCCTTCGCCGTCAACGCGGCCGCGCAGTCCGCCGCCCTGGCGGCGCTCGAAGCGGAGGGCGAGATGCGCCGCAGGGTCGCCCTGGTGACCTCCGAGCGCAAGCGCACCGTCATGGCCGCCCGGGAACTGGTGCCGGACGTGCCGGACTCGCAGTCGAACTTCTTCTGGCTCCCCTTGGGGGACCGGGCCGCCGACTTCGCCGCGCACTGCGAGCGGGCGGGGATCCTGGTGCGGCCCTTCGCGGACGACGGCGTCAGGGTCACCATCGGACTGCCCGAGGAGAACGACGCGCTGCTCGAGGCGCTGCGCGCCTACGTCGAGCGCTGACGGCAAGCGACCGGGCGCCCCACGGCGCCCGGTCGATGAAGATCTTGTGAACTCGCGCCAGGGCCGCCCTACTTGGCGGAGGTGCGCTCGTTCTGGTCGACGAACGCGTCGTACATCTCGGTGAGGGTCTGCTTCTGCTTCGCCGTGAGCTCGCGGTCGGTCGCGATCGCCAGGGGCATCGCCGAACCTTCCTCGGAACCGCCCAGGCCCGCGCGCAGGTACATGATCGGGGTGGTCATCCGCAGCGCCAGTGCCAGCTGCCGCAGGACCGCGCCGCTGGGGCGGCGCACGCCGCGCTCGCCCTGGAGGTACGGGTTCGAGACCCCGGCGGAGTCGGAGAGCTCGCGGAACGAGACGTGGGCGCGTTTGCGCACGTCCCGGACGAATGAGCTGAAGTCGCGATCTGTCACCCGCGTCACCCTACGCGCCTTCCCCCAGGGTCGCCACCCACCCCTGCCTGGCCTCGCCGATATTCGGTACCACCGGCCGACACGCCCCTCACCCGATCAGAGGATATGAGAGCATCTCAAAGAAGGGTTGCGTCTCAACCGCTCGCCGCCGCTTGAAGCCAGCCGATACCATCGGAAGTCGACGCTGCCGATCAGGTGCGTCCCCGCACGCTTGGCGTCAGACGAGGAGGAGAACCGGTGAGCGTTCTGCAACGCTTGGAAAAACAACTGGAGGGCCTGTTCGAAGGCACCTTCAACAAGATGTTCAAGGGCGTTGTGCACCCGGTCGAGATCGCCAGCGCCATGCAGCGCGAGGCCGAGACCCACAAGGCCGTCCTCGCGGGCGGGCGCGTGCTGGTGCCGAACCGCTACGTCATCGACCTCTCCCCGCCCGACCACGACCGGCTCGCCCCCTACGCGGCGGCGCTGGCCCAGGAGCTGGCCCAGTCCCAGGCCGAGTTCATCGGCGAGAACGGCTGGACCGTCTACGGCGACGTCATCGTGGAGATCGAACGCGGTGAGGGCCTGGACACCGGCATGTTCCGCGTCACCGCCGAGGTCGCCGCCCTGAACGAGGGCGTCGACCAGCCGGTCTCCGGCGGCGGCTACGGCCCCGCGCAGCAGCAGGCGCCGACCGGTCCGGTCCTGGTGACCGCCGACGGCCGCCAGTTCACCGTCGCCCACGGCACCACGATCATCGGCCGCGGCGAGCAGGCCCAGGTCCGGCTGCCGGACGTCGGCATCTCGCGCCGCCACGTGCGCATCGACTTCGACGGCCGCCAGGTGTCGGTAACCGACCTCGGTTCCACGAACGGCACCCTGGTCAACGGCCAGCGGATCGCCACCGTCTCCATGCAGCCAGGTGACGTGATTCAGATCGGCACCACCTCCCTGACGCTCTCCGCGGGATAGCGCGAACGCGACGCCCCAGCCCAGCGGGCTGGGGCTGCGTGCTGTCCGGGGCGCGTTCGCTGACGGCTCGCGCGGGGCGATCCGCCCCGATCCGCTTCGGAGCGTTCAGAAGCCCACGGCCCCAAGCCCGTAGCGGTCGGATGACCGGTTGGGTTCGGCGGCTCGCCGCCTCGGGCGGGACGACGTGGGCTACCGTGTCGGAGACCGATCGTTCATTGGCTGGGAGCGCCGCATGCCTGAGATAGTCCAGACCGTCGCCCGGTTCGGGTTCCTGGTGCTGCTGTGGCTGTTCGTGTTCGCCGCCGCCCGGACGATCACGCGCGACCTCCTCGCCCAGCGCCGCCCGGCGACCGCCGGCCCCGCGGCCGGTCCTGTCTCGGCCCCGCCCTCGGGTGGACGCGGCGCCCGCCCGCAGGCCCCCCAGGCCGCGCAGTGGCTGGTCGTCACCACCGGTGAGCTGGCAGGCCGCCGGTTCGTGCTCTCCGGTCAGAGCATCACGATCGGCCGCGCCCCCGACTCCACGATCGTCATCCGCGACGACTTCGCGTCGAACCGGCACGCCCGTGTGCTGCCCGTCGACGGCCAGTGGATGGTCGAGGACGTGGGCTCCACGAACGGCACCTACCTGGGGCGCGCTAGAGTCACCACACCCACGCCGGTCCCGCTCGGGGTGCCCATCCGGATCGGGCGCTCCTCGTTCGAGCTGCGTCCGTAAGGCCCCGGGAACGTGACACGGCGATGTCGGCATCGAACAGCGGGCGTGCCCCGCGCTACGGCGGTTGATACATGAGTTTGCACCTGCGATACGCGGCCATCTCCGACCGCGGGGTGGTGAGGCAAGGCAACCAGGACTCGGTCTTCGCCGGGTCCCACTTCATCGCCGTCGCCGACGGCATGGGCGGCATGGCCGCCGGTGACCTCGCCTCGGCCATCGTCATCAACACCGTCGCGCGGCTGGACGTGCCCCCGCCCGCCGACTCGGTGGTCGACGAGCTCGCCGACGCCGTGGCCGACGCCAACCGCGCCATCCGCCGCTGCGTCGCCGACGACCCGCAGAAAGAAGGCATGGGCACCACGCTCACCGCCCTGTGGTTCGACGGCGAGTGGTTCAACCTCGTCCACATCGGCGACTCGCGCGCCTACCGGATGCGCGAGGGCGGCTTCGAGCAGATCACCGTGGACGACACCTACGTGCAGATGCTCGTGGACGAGGGCCGGATCACCGCCGAGGAGGCCGAACGGCACCCGCAGCGCTCGCTGCTGCTGCGCGCGCTCGGCGCCTCCGAGGTCGAACCGGCGTTCCAGACCATCAAGGGCGTGCCGGGCGACCGGCTGCTCCTGTGCTCCGACGGGCTCTCCGGGCCCGTCTCGGACCCCGACATCGCGCGGACCCTCCAGACCGCCGCCTCCCCGCAGGAGGCCGCGGAGTCGCTGGTCCAGCAGGCCCTCGACGCGGGCGCGCCCGACAACGTCACGGTGCTCATCGCCGACGTGGTGAGCGAGTACCCCGGCGAGCAGCGCCAGTTCATCGGCGGGGCCGCGGCCGACGCGCGCCTGGCCGAGTCCGACACGGCCGTGCTGCGCGCCGTCAAGGGCGAGGAGGAGGCGGCCGAGGTCGCCGAGCCCGAGACCGAGGAGCTGCCGCCCAAGGGCCGCAAGGGCGGCCGCGTGTGGCGCACCATCCTGGCCTGCCTCATCGTGCTGGTCCTCGCGGCCGGCGGCGGCGCGTGGTGGATCCGCACCCAGTACTTCATCGGGGTCTCCGACGCGGGCAACATCAGCGTCTTCCGAGGCCTCCCTTTTGAGGTCGCCGGCTACCGGGCCGCCTGGATCGAAGTCGACTCCGGGCGTCCCGCCTCGGACGCCGTCGACGCGGTCGAGGACGACCTGGAGGCCGGGATCACCGCCGACGGCTTCGACGACGCGCAGTCGGACCTGGCCGACCTGGTCGACCCGGCGGCCGCCAACGAGAGCCTCGACCCGCTGTGCACCACCGCGGGCGCCGGCGCTGAGTCCGTCCCGGCGGCTTCAAAGGACTGTCGCGACGACTGAGCGTGGTCGATGTAGGCTCACTGCGTCCGAGCGCCAGGGCTTGTCCTTGGGGTTCGGGGACCGAGTACTCAGGCGCGCAAGCACTCAAGGCGTCGGCGATTCGATGAGCCGACGCGTTGGAACCGAGGGGAACTGATGGCCCAGCCCATGTCGGCGACCGCCCGGCCGGCGGGACCGTCCGAGACGCCGCTCACGCCCCTCTCGGGGATGCCCAAGCGCATCGGCCGCGAGCTCATGATGCTCGTCATCGCCGGCATCGGCGTGTTCCTCTTCCAGGCCACGATCGACGTGGCGCTCACCGACACCACCAACTCGGTCACCTTCCTGCTGCCGATCACGATCTTCATCGTGTCGATGTGCGCGTGGACCTCCGTCAAGTTCCTCGCCCCCTTCGCCGACCCGCTGTTCGTGCCGATCGCCGCGTTCCTCACCGGCATCGGCATCGTCTACATCAGACGGATCGACCGGACCGCGATCACCGACAACGCGCTGCCGGCCGACGCGGGCGTGTTCGCCGGGCAGGGCGGGCGCCAGCTCATGTACTACATGGCGGCCGTCGTCCTGCTCACGATCCTGCTCGCCGTCGTGCGCAACCACCGGGTGCTGCGCGGCTACGCGTACATCCTGCTGTTCGCGGGCATCGCGCTCGCGGCGCTGCCGGGCTTCCTGCCGTACTCGATCTCCGGTTCGGGCGGTTCGAAGAACTGGATCCGCCTCGGGTCCTTCTCGATCCAGCCCTCCGAGTTCGCCAAGCTCATGCTCTTGATCTTCTTCGCCGTGTACCTGGTGCGCAAGCGGGACATGCTCTCGGTGGCGGGCAAGAAGTTCCTCGGACTCCAGCTGCCGCGCATGAAGGACCTCGGCCCGATCGTCATCGTCTGGGCCGCCAGCCTCGTCATCCTCGTCATGGAACGCGACCTCGGCACCTCGCTGCTGCTGTTCAGCATCTTCCTGTCGATGCTGTACATGTCCACCAGGCGCGCCTCCTGGATCGTCATCGGCCTGACCATGTTCATGGGCGGCTGCGTCGCGATCTACCCGTTCTTCTCGCACCTCCAGACCCGCGTGGACATCTGGCTGAACCCGTGGGACCCGGTGAAGGTCTACGAGACCGGCACCTCCTGGCAGCTCGTGCAGGGCCTGGTCGCGCTCAACACCGGCGGCCTCCTCGGCGACGGCCCCGGCTCGGGCAACCCGAACGTCATCCCCGCCTCCGAATCCGACTTCATCCTCGCCGCGATCGGCGAGGAGACCGGCCTCATCGGACTCACCGCGATCCTGCTGCTGTACGCGATCCTCGTCCAGCGCGGCTTCAAGACCGGCATCATGTCGCGCGACCTGTTCGGCACGCTCATGGCCGGGGGCCTGGCGTTCCTGGTCGCGTTCCAGCTGTTCGTGGTGTTCGGCGGCGTCACCGGGCTCATCCCGATGACCGGCCAGACCACCACGTTCCTCGCCGCGGGCGGCTCCTCGCTGGTCGCCTCCTGGCTGCTGGTGGGCCTCCTGATCCGCGTCTCCGACGACGCCCGCAAACCCTGGCAGGCCTCCTACGGCCTGCAGAAGACCGAGGCCCCACCGGAGTTCCTCGCCGAGCAGGCCGCCCGACGCGCCGCCGAAGAGGCCGCGAAGGGCCAGCTCGCGGGCGTCATGGACTCCGGTCCGATCCCCGGCGGCGACCAGCCGACCGAGCTCATCATCCCCGGGCACCTCCAGGGCACGCCCGGCACCGGCACGGTGGAAGAGGACGTCGTCGGGACCCCGCCCGGGCCCGGCCAGCCGTTCTCCCCGCCGCAGGGCGGGCCGACCACGCAGCAGCCCACCGGCCGTCCCGGCGTCCCGCAGAGCCCGCCGCCCGCCGGCCCGCAGTACCCGCCGCAGAGCCCGCCGCCCCCGCCCGGCTCCGCCTACGGGCCTCCCGGAGGCGGACCGACCGGCAATCCGGGCCCTCCCGCCGGCAACCCGACGCGCCAGGCCCCGCAGACGCCGCCCCCGCCGCCGAACTCGGCCTTCGACAGCGCCCCGCAGAACCGTGCCCCGCAGAACCGCGACCCTTACCGCCGCCCGTACGACGAGAAGAAGGAGACCGGCGAATGAACCCGGCCCTGCGCCGCACGGGCGTCATCGCACTGCTCCTCCTGGGCGCCCTCATCGCCCAGGCCACCTGGGTGGGCTTCTTCCACCACGAGGACTACGAGGGGCTGGCGGCCTCCCGCACCCTCATCGCCGAGTACGAGGTGCCGCGCGGCGAGATCCTCGCCGGCGACGTCGTCATCGCCCAGTCCCTCCCGGTCGACGGCAACGTCACGTACAAGTACCAGCGCGACTACCCCGAAGGCGACTACTTCGGGAACATCACGGGCTACAAGTCGATGACCTACGGCACCTCCGCCATGGAGTACTCCGAGAACGCCCTCCTCAACGGCACCAGTTCGCTGCTGGCCTTCGACGACTTCTGGGCCACGGTCCTCAAGGAGCGCAAGGCGGGCGGCAACGTGGTCACCACGATCGACGCCGACCTCCAGAAGGCCGCGTACGACGCGCTCGAAGCCTCGGGGGTCACCGGCGGCGCGGTCGTCATCGACCCCCAGACCGGTCAGATCCTCGCCCAGGCGTCCTACCCGGGCTGGAACCCGACCGAGATCTCCTCCAACGACTACGACACCGCCATGGCCGCGAAGGAAGCGCTCGACGCGGACGAGGACCGGGCGGGCACCGACCGCACCCGCACCGACTTCTACCCGCCCGGCTCCACGTTCAAGACCATCGTGGCCTCCGCATTCATCGAGAACGGCCTCGGCGACGCGAGCACCATGGTCCCGGCCGGGAACGAGTACACGGCCCCGAACACCGACCACACCATCACCAACTCCGGCGATCAGTGCCCCGACGAGGAGATGACGCTCGAAGAGGCCTTCCGGCTCTCGTGCAACACCACGTTCGCGCGGCTGTGCGTCGACCAGCTCACCACCGAGCAGATCACCGACATGGCGAACGCCTTCGGCTTCGGCGAGGCCTACGAGACGCCGCTGCTCACCACCGCCTCCGAGACCGGCGACATCTCCGAGGACGCCTTCCGCGCCCAGGCCTGCATCGGCCAACAGGACGTGAAGGAGACCGTCCTCCAGAACGCGATCATCGCCGCCACCATCGCCAACGGCGGCGAGCGGATGGCCCCGCAGCTCATCGCCGAACTGACCGACTCCGAGGGCAACACCGTCCAGAACGGCCCCGAGGACGACCTCGGCCGCGCGATCGACCTCGACACCGCCCAGGAGATGCAGATCCTCATGGAGGCCGTGGTCGACGACGGCACCGGCTCCAGCGCCGCCATCGACGGCTACACCGTGGGCGGCAAGACCGGCACCGCCGAGCACTCCGACTCCAGCGACAACACCCTGCCCGACCACGGCTGGTTCCACGGCTGGGCCATGGACGACAGCGGCGAACCCGCCGTCGCCGTGTGCGTGTTCCTCGACTCCTACGGGTCGGGCGCGTCCGCCAAGGCCGCCGAGATCTCCGGCGACCTCATGGAACAGGTCCTGGAGGGCGAATCCGAATAGGGCCCAACGCTTCACACGTCCCGACTTGAACACGGGAACGACACGATCTCCTCAAGATCCGCTTACAGGGCAACCGAAGCGCCCCTCCGGACGTGAATCTCGGGAGACGGTGCGACAGCACTGATGCCAGTGCCTCTCCTGTGAATCGGCACGGGCGCCATCCGCTCTGATTCACGGGACGAGCACAAAGCGGCCTGCCAGTAGACTGAAGCGTCGATCCCCCCGGAGCTGATCACTCCCAACGAAATGAGGAGACGCCGTGTTGAGCCCCGAAATGCTCCTCGGGCAACGCTATCGCCTGCGCGAACGCATTGCCGTGGGCGGCATGGGCGAGGTCTGGCGGGCCGAGGACACCGTTCTGGAACGCACCGTGGCCCTCAAGGCCATGCTGCCCTCGCTGCTGAGCGAGCCCGGATTCGAGAAGCGCTTCGCCGCCGAGGCCAAGACGGTGGCCGCCCTCACCCACCCCCACATCGTCAACGTCCACGACTTCGGCAACGCCGACCTGCCCAGCGGCGAGACCACGGCCTACCTGGTGATGGAGTTCGTCCAGGGCCGGTCCCTCGCCGACCTCATCGCCGAGCGCGGCCGCATCGACGCCCGCGAACTGATGCCCATCATCGCGGCCACCGCCGAAGCGCTCCAGCACGCCCACGAGCGCGGGATCATCCACCGCGACATCAAGCCCGGCAACATCCTCATCCGCGACCGGGACGGCCAGGCCTTCCTCACCGACTTCGGCATCGCCCGCTCCGGCGCCTCCGGGGACCTCACCCAGACCGGCGCGGTCATGGGCACGGCCTCCTACATCGCCCCCGAGCAGGCCGAAGGCACCGGCGTCCTGCCCGCCTCCGACATGTACTCGCTCGGCGTCGTGGCCTTCCACGGCCTCACCGGGCACCGGCCCTTCCAGGCCGAGAACCCCATCGAGCTCGCGCTCCACCACGTGCGCACCCCCGCCCCGCCGCTCCCGCAGGACATCCCGCCGGGCGTGCGGGCCTTCGTGGAGCGCGCCATGACCAAGAACCCGCACCAGCGCTTCGCCACCGGGAACGACATGGCCGCGTTCGCGCGCGTCGCGGTCGACGCGCCCCCGGCGACCTCGGTCATGCCCCCCGTCGGCCAGCTTCCGCAGCGCGCAGGCGTGGTCAGCATGGGCGGGCCGCCCGCGGGCGTCGCCTCCTCGCCGCAGTACTCACCCCAGTTCGCCCCGCAGATGCCGCCGCCGGGACCGCCGACGACGCCTCCGGGGATCAATCTGGGAGCCGCCGGGCCGCCCCCGGCGTCCAACCCCCGGCCGAGCAAGACCATGCTCGGCGCCATCGTGGGTGCGGTCGCACTCGTCCTGGTGGGCGGTATGGTGTGGCTGATCCTGGCGCAGACCGGTGACGACCCGGGCGGCGACGGCAGCACGGACGACGCGACCGTGAACGAGGAGAGCGTCGACACCGATGACTCCCCCGCAGAAGAGACCACCACCCCTGATCAATCCGACGAGAACACCGGCGGCGGCGGCCTGGGCAGCTGCATCGGCCAGAACTGTGATCGATAGCGGGCTTCCGGGCCTGCCGCTCCGCTTAGAATCAATCCGCGATGAACGGAACACGAGGACGTAAAACGCGATGACGACAGAGCCCCGCCTGCTCGGCGGCAGATACGAGATCGGCGAGGTCGTCGGCTACGGCGGGATGGCTGAAGTCCACCGCGGCCGCGACCTGCGTCTCGGCCGCGACGTCGCGGTGAAGCTGCTGCGAGCCGACCTGTCTCGCGACCCGTCGTTCCTCATCCGCTTCCAGCGCGAGGCCCAGAACTCCGCCTCGCTCAACCACCCCAACATCGTCGCCGTCTTCGACACCGGTGAAGAGGCCGGCATCCCCTACATGGTGATGGAGTTCGTCAACGGCCGCACCCTCAAAGAGGTCCTGATCGCCGAGGGCCGCTTCGAGGCGCCCGTGGCGTGCGAAGTGGTCGCCGACATGTGCTCGGCCCTGGACTTCTCCCACAAGCATCACATCATCCACCGGGACGTCAAGCCCGGCAACGTGATGCTCTCGGACACCAACCAGGTCAAGGTCATGGACTTCGGCATCGCCCGGGCCCTCGCCAGCAACCAGGCGACCATGACGCAGACCAGCGCGGTCATCGGCACCGCCCAGTACCTCTCGCCCGAGCAGGCGCGCGGCGAGACCGTCGACGCCCGCAGCGACGTCTACGCCGTGGGCTGCGTCCTCTACGAACTCCTCGTGGGGCACCCGCCGTTCACCGGCGACAACCCCGTCTCCGTGGCCTACCAGCACGTCCGCGAGGAGGCCCGGCCGGCTTCGGAGCTCAACCCGAACGTCCCGGCCTCCGTCGACGCCGTGATCATGAAGGCGCTCGCGAAGAACCCCGAGAACCGGTACCACTCGGCCGCCGACATGCGCGAGGACCTCATCCGCGCCGCGCGCGGCCAGGCCGTCCTGGCCCCGGCGGTCATGAGCGCCGAGGACCGCACCCAGATCATCGACGCCGACGCGACCGCGCCGATCCGGCCCATCGCGACCGGTTCCAGCAAGCGGCGGCCGTGGCTCGTCGCCCTCGGCGTGATCCTCGCGCTCGTCGCGGTCACCGCGGCGTCCTGGGGGATCCTCCAGGCCATGAACGAGGCCGCGATGGTGTCCGTGCCGGGGGTGATAGGCCAGGTCGAGGAGGACGCGACCACCGATATAACGGACGCGAAGCTCAAGGTCGAAGTGGAGTACGTGAAGGCCACCGACCCCAGCGACACGAACATCGGCAAGGTCACCGCGCAGGACCCGGCCCAGGGCGCCGAGGTCGAGGAGAGCACCCTCGTGACCCTCACCGTCACGCAGGCTCCGGACAAGGTGACCGTCGAGGACGTCGTGGGCGACGCCTTCGAGGACGCCGAAGCGACCTTGACGGCCCAAAACCTCAAGGTGGAGAAGAAGGAAGTCGCGGACACCTCGACCCCGGGCACCGTGCTGAGCCAGGACCCCGAGGGCGGCGACGAGGTCGACGCCCTGACCACCGTGACGCTCACCGTCTCGTCCGGCGGCCAGGCCACCGTTCCCGACGTGACCGGCCGGACCGTCGAATCGGCGATCGAGACTCTGACGGGCGCCGGATTCGGCTACGAGGTCGTCTACGGGACCGGCGGCACCACGGTCGGCGCCGTCTACGCGCAGGACCCCGGCGGGAACTCGACCGAGGAGTCTGGCATCACGGTGACCATCACGGCGCAGGGCGTCGCGGTCACCTGGGACGCCACGACCACCCCGGCCGACCTCCAGACCACGCTCAACGGGCTCGGGCTGAACGCCACGATCAGCGGCGACGCCGAGGCGGAGACGATCGAGAGCGTCGCCACCGAGGACGGTGAGATCACCAGCGGCACCGCGGTCGCCCCTGATTCGGCGATCACCATCACCGCGGCCGAGGGGGACGGCGGAGGCGGCGGGGACGAGACCTCGGAAGACCCCACGGCCTGCGACAACCCGTTGGACCCGCCGCCCTGCGAAGAGGGCTGACAGACCGTTCGAACGCCTTGGGGCCCCGACGCACCGCGTCGGGGCCCCAAGGCGTTCCGCACACCGCGCACGAAGCAGGGCCCCGGCCAAATATGGCCGGGGCCCTGCTTCTCTCGTTCGCCGCGCTGCAAACCCGCCTCGGATCTGTGGGGCCTGTCCGGTGAATCCAGCCGGGCGGAATCCGGCCCGTTTGCCCGCTCGCTTCGTTGTCGGGCCTCCGAATACAACACCGGTATTCAGAGGCCCTTCCGCCTTGCGAGCGAACAAACGGACTCGGATTCAGCCTCGCCCGGATTCACCGGACAGGCCCCAGCGCGGCGCACGGGACGGGGCTGGGGACCAGCCTCGTCACCGAGCTTCGTGCTCCCTGGGAGGCGAGCAGCGTCCCCCAGGGAGCGGATCGAAGTCCTGAACGAGCCCTACGCGGGCTCGATGCCGCCTTCGAGGATGCGGACCATGATCGGGTTGTCGAAGTAGATGTCGTTGAGCTCGTACGAGCCCGGGTCGACCTTCGCCACGCGGTCGCCCTCGATCGCGTAGGACACGCGCTGGTTCAGGAACAGCGGCAGCCGCGGCAGGGTCTCGTTGAAGACGATGCCGAGCGTCTTGTTCGCCTCGGCCTGCTCCTCGGGAGAACCCTTCTGCGAGGTCAGGTAGAGGTCGTCCACGTTGACCGTGCCCAGCGAGGCCGTCGCGACCTCGGCGGTCGGCACGCCCATGCCCGGGGCGTCCGCGGTCTGCGAGTTGTCGGTGAACCAGGTCATCTGCCAGGAGCCGTACACGTAGGGCACGAACGGGTTCGCCCACTGGCGCACCGCGATGTCGAAGTCGCCCGCGCCCCAGATACCCCACGGGTTGTCCGCGGGGACGTTCTCGTAGGTCACGGCCAGGCCGAACTCCGTCAGCTGCGCCGCCGCCTGCTCACCCGAGAGCGAGAAGTCGGTCCAGCCCTCGACGCCGATGATGGTGTACTCGGCGAGGTCCCCGCCCGGCTTGTGCCAGCCGTCGGACTCCTTCGTCCAGCCCGCACCGGTCAGCAGCGTCTCCGCCTTGTCGTGGTCGACCGTGTAGTACTCCAGCTCGACGTCGTCGAACAGGCCCTCCGCGTGCGGGTCCGGCAGGCCCGAATAGGTCGCCGGAATGTAGTAGCCGCCGTTGCCCTTCGCGATCTCGCCGATGGACTCGGTGTCGAAGACGTACATGAGCGCCTTGCGCACGTTCGCGTCAGCGAACTCGGGGAAGCGGCCCTCGTTGAGCATCAGGCCGATGCCGTCGTAACCGGGGGTCGACAGCTCCTTCAGGCCCTCGACACCCGCGATCGTCTGGCGGTCGGTCGCGCCGAGCACCTGCGTGGAGTAGTCCACCGCGGAGGACAGCAGGAACTGCACCGCGGCGGCGTTGTCGCCCTTCTGGACCTCGAAGGTCTCGAACTTCACCTGGTCGGCGAACAGCCCGTCCTTGTGGACGGACATCGTGATGACGGTCTCGCCGATCTGGTCGAACTTGTAGGCGCCGCAGGAGATGAACTCCTCCGTGTCCAGGAAGTCCTCGGCGGCGATCTTCTCCGACAGCGCGACCTGGCCGGGCCCGCCCTGGATCTCGCCGGCCTCGACGAGGGTCTGGGCCTCGTCCATCCACTCGCCGTAGCGGGAGTAGGGGAGCACCTGGGCCTTGAGCGCGCCGTGCTCCACGCCGATGAACGACTCGGTGTAGGTCACGGTGACCGTGCCGTCGTCGCCGGCGGTCGCGGACTCGAGCTGGTCCCAGCCGATCGTGCCCTGCGCGGCGTTGAGCTTCTGCAGGTAAATGGTGCCCGCGACGTCCTTGGCGGTGACGTCGGTGCCGTCGGTCCACTTGATCCCGGTGCGGAGCTTGATCACCAGGGTCTTGTCGTCGAGCGAGACGGACTCGGCCAGCTGCGGAATCCACTCCTGGGTCTCCCAGTTCAGGATCGCGCTGCGGGGGATGAAGAGTTCGGCGGCGGCCGAAGCGGTCAGCAGCACACCGGTGTTCAGGGCCGCGTTGAAGTGCTCGACGCTGATGTCGAAGGGGTACACGAACACGAACTTGCCGCTCGCGTCCTCCCCTTCGGCGCCTTCGGCCTGGCAGGCACCGAGGACGCTCGCGGTCGCAACGGCGCCGGCGCCGAGGCCGACCGCCTGCATGAGGTTGCGTCGGCTGATCTCGAATCGCTGAGAGGTCATCGCCGTTTCCTTTCAATGTAGAGGGCTGTGATGGAGATGAGGATGAGGAACAGTCCGAGTCCGGCCGTCAGCGCGCTGACGGAGGACTCCGCGGTCCCGGTGGGCAGGGAGAGCAGGAGGAGCACTGCGGCCAAGGTCAGGAGGACCCCGAACGCGAGCCCCGTGCGGGCGATCAGGCCGACCATGCCGCTCCAGTAGGGGTCGTCTTTGGATCGTCGGCGGTGGACGCGGCCGTCTCGTCGGCACCGGGACGCCGTGAACCGGGCACGGCGTCGAAGGTGATGGTCTGGTCGGCCGCCGCAGCGGGCCGCCGCCGTTTGATGTCGCGCGCGACGACGTGGCACGAGACCCGCCGCCCCTCGCGTTCCGCCGCGGCGCCCGCGTCCTCCAGGACCGGTGCGGTGGTGTCGCACAGGCCCGGTTCGAAAGCGGGGCAACGAGGATGGAAGGCGCACCCGGTCGGCAGATCGGTCAGGCTCGGGATCTCCGCCGACCGCAGCTGCACCGCGGACGCGTTCGCCCGCGCCAGGTCCGGGTCCGGCTCGCACACCGCGCCGATGAGGGCCTTGGTGTACGGGTGCTGCGGGTTCCCGATGACCTCCGGGGTCGGGCCGTGCTCGACGACCTTCCCCAGGTACATCACCGCGATCTCCCCGTCCCACGCGAAGTACTTCGCGACGGCCAGGTCGTGGGTGATGAACAGGAACCCGACGTCGAGCTCGTCGCGCAGGCGCCCGAGCGTGTTGAGCAGGCTCACCCGGATCGAGACGTCCAGCATCGAGGTCGACTCGTCGCAGATGAGCAGCTGCGGGTTCATCGCCAGCGAGCGGGCGACGTTGACCCGCTGGCGCTGGCCGCCGGAGAGCTGGTGCGGGTAGGAGTCCAGGTAGGACTCGGGGGGCGTGAGGTCGACGAGCTGGAGCAGCTCGGCGGCCCTGGCGCGCGCCTCGGTCCGGTTCTTGACCAGGCCGTGGCGCTTGAGGCCCGCGGTGAGCGTCGAGGCGACGGTGCGGGTCGGGTTGAGGGACGCGTACGGGTCCTGGTGGATGAACTGGACGGCGCGGCGGTAGTCCGTGCGCTCGCCCGCGGTCATGTCGGTGATCGACTTGCCGCGGAAGGCGACCTCGCCCGCGGTGGGGCGGGTGATCCCGGCGGCGGCGCGGGCGGTCGTGGTCTTGCCGCAGCCGGACTCGCCGACCAGGCACAGGACCTTGCCCGCCTTGACCTCGAGGTCGACGCCGCCGACGGCGGCGACGGGGCCCTTCTTCGTCGCGAAGACCTGTTCCAGGCCGGAGAGCTTGAGCAGAGGCGCGTCAGACATGGCTGGTCTCCTTCAGCGCGGCCTTGCGCTGGAACTCGTCGCGGCACAGGTCGTGGTGGATGCAGGCGGCCGCGTGCGACATGCTCTGGGGGCGTTCGGTGAGCACTTGGAGCGGGATGCGGTCCTGCTTGCACTCCTCGGTGGCGAGGAAGCACCGCGGGTGGAACGCGCAGCCGCCCGGCATGGCCTTGAGGCTCGGCGGGTTGCCGGGGATGGACTCCAGCGCGGGCCGGGTGCCCTTGACTGGCATGACCGCGTTGATGAGTCCGGCCGTGTAAGGGTGCCGGGGGCCGTAGAAGATGTCGCGGGCCGAGCCGGTCTCGATGATCCGCCCGGCGTACATGGTGGCGACCCGGTCGGCGAGTTCGGCGGCGAGCCCGAGGTCGTGGGTGATGAACACCATCGTGAACCCGAACTTCTTGCGCAGCTCGTGGAGCTGCTGCACGATCTGGCGCTGTGTCAGCAGGTCCAGGGCCGTGGTCGGCTCGTCGAGGACGAGGACCTGCGGGTCCAGGGCGATGGCGAGCGCGATGAGGGCGCGCTGCTTCATGCCGCCCGACAACTCGTGCGGGTAGGACTGGAGCACGCGGTCGGGGTCGAGGCGGACGGTCTCCAGGAGCTCCCCGGCGCGGGCCTCGACGGCGGCCTTCGTCCACTTCTTGCCGTCCGCGTGGTCGCGGAGGGTGTCGGCGAAGTGGTCGACGATGCGGATGACCGGGTTGAAGGCGTTCATCGCGCCCTGGAAGACCATCGCGGCCTCGTTCCAGCGGAAGCGGCGCAGTTGCTCCTTCTTCATCTTGAGCAGGTCCGCCGTGGAGCCGTCCTTGAGCCGGTAGGTCAGGGAGCCCGAGGTGATGTCGCCCAGGCCCGGCAGGAGCCGCAGGAGCCCCAGGCCCAGAGTGGTCTTGCCGCAGCCGGACTCGCCGACGAGCGCCAGGGACTGTCCTTCGTAGAGGTCGAGGTCGACGCCCGAGACGGCGTTGACGCTCTCCTTGCGTCCGGTGCGGTAGGCGATGCTGAGGTCGCGGACGCTGAGGATCGGTTCGGTCATGATGGTCAGTTCTCCCTCAGTCGCGGGTTGAGGGCCTGGTCGAGGCCGCGGCCCATGGTCACCAGGCCGATCGTGAAGAGCACGATCATGAGCAGCGGCGCGATGACGTAGGGCAGCGTGATCGGGTTGAGGTGGAAGTTGTTGCTCCAGGACATGTGGATCATCAAGCCCCAGTTGGGCGTGCCCGAGGGCATGAGGCCCAGCACGTAGAGGCCGACGATCGCGTAGATGGCCTGGTTGACCGCGATCACGAAGTTCACGAAGATGAACCCGGCCATGTTCGGCAGGATCTCGCGGAAGACGATCCGGGCGGGCCCGAGGTCCTGGAGGCGGGCCGCCTCGACGAACTCGCGCTCCTTGAGGGACATGACCTGCGCCCTGATGGAGCGGAACAGGAACGCCCACATGGTGGAGCCGACCACGAACGAGATGCCCCACGGCGGGATGTCCTCGAAGAAGGCGACGACCGCGAGCATGAGCAGGAACTGCGGGATGGTGACGGTGACGTCGGTGAGCTGGAGCAGCACCGCGTCGATCCGGCCCCGGAAGTACCCGGCGATCGAGCCGAAGGCGACGGCCACGAACACGGCCATGAGGGCCGCGAGCGTGCCGACCCAGATGGGCTCGGCCCCGGAGTTCACCAGGATCGTGAAGGTGTCCTTGCCTTCGTACTGCGTGCCGAGCCAGTGCTCGGCGGAGGGCGAGGTCCAGATCTTGGTGGTGTCGGTGGGGTTGTCCTGGTCGACCAGGAGCGGCCCGACGAAGGAGAACAGGACGATGCCCAGCACCAGGACGGCGCCGGCGAACCCGGCGGGGGAGCGGGTCAGCCCGATCCACACCCGGCCGAGGAACGTCTCGCCGAACTGTTTGCGGGGCTTGGCGATGGCGGCGTCGACGGCGCCCTTCTCCATCGTGGTCATCAGGCGTCCTGCCCTTCGGTCTTGATGCGGGGGTCGACCCTGACGAGCACGAGGTCCACGACCAGGCTCGCGATGACCACGGAGGTCGCCAGGATGATCACGGCGGCCTGGACCACGGGGTAGTCGCGGTTGGAGATGGCCTGCATGAGCATCTGGCCGACGCCCGGGTACTGGAGGATCTGCTCGATGACGATGGAGCCGCCGACGAGCGTGCCGAGCTGGAGGGCGACCTGCGGGATGACCGGCAGGAGCGCGTTGCGCCCGACGTAGCCGCGGCTGATGCGCCCGGACTTGAGGCCGCGGGCCTGCGCCACCGTCACGTAGTCCTCGGTGAGGACCTCGGTGGTGGCGGCCTTCATGTTGAGCATGAAGGAGCCGGTGGCGGTGAACGCGAAGGCGATGATCGGCAGGATCGCGTGGAAGATCGCGTCCCCGAAGAACACGAAGTTGAATCCGGGTTCGACCCCTGCGGTGATGCGCCCCCGCATGTCCAGGAACGGCAGGACGCCCAGCACGGTGTAGCCGATGACGACGACCGCGGCGATGAGGATGTAGTTCGGCACGCCCGTGAGGAACGAGCCGATCGAGGTCATCACGTGGTCGAAGGCCGAGCCGCGGCGGTAGGCCATGGCCATGCCGACCGCGAGGCCGATGACGACGGCGAGGACGACCCCCGCGCCCACCGCGAACAGCGTCCAGGGCAGGTACTCCATGACGTGCTCGAACACGGTCTTGCTCGGGTTGGTCAGCGAGTTGCCCAGGTCGAGTGTGACCAGTCCCTTGAGGAAGTCGAGGTACTGGAGCCACACGTTCGCGTCCGGGTCGTAGTTGATGATGTTCGCCGCGGTCGCCATGGCCTGGTCGTGCGACATGCCCGCGCTGTTGAGGCGGCCGGCCATGATCTCGATCGGGTCGCCGGGCATGAAGTGCATGAGCAGGAAGGTGATCGTCGCGACCAGCCAGATCACGAAGACCGACTGGCGGATGCGGCGGAAGGCGTAGGAGGTCCAGACGCGCCGAACGATGCCGGGGCCGGTTCGCCGGTCGGACGAACCGTCCGCCGCGCTTCGCTGCGGAGGGGAGGCGGTAGGTGCACTCACCGTGGGGCGCTCCTTCGTGCGTGTGGAGGGGACGTGTCCGGGGGCGAAACAAATTGGAAAGATTGTTTCTAGTTATCGAACTTACCTGCCGTGACCCGGGGCACGCCAGCCTTGAGACGGAATCGTTATCCGTGCGCCCGTGCTGTGACCATCGACTCGGCAGGGTGGTCACCGTACCCGCGGCCCGGTCCAGTACGCTCGTACTGTTACGAGCAGTCCGCTCGGCGTCTGAAACAGGGCGCAGTCACGGCGCATTGATTGCGCGAGGAGAGGTGCTGAAACCCATGGCGAAGATCAAGGTCGTGAACCCCGTCGTCGAGATCGACGGCGACGAGATGACCCGCATCATCTGGAACAAGATCAAAGAAGAGCTGATCCACCCCTACCTGGACGTGGACCTCAAGTACTTCGACCTCGGCATCGAGCACCGCGACGCCACCGACGACCAGGTCACCGTCGACGCCGCCAACGCCATCGCGGAGTACAACGTGGGCGTCAAGTGCGCCACCATCACCCCCGACGAGGCCCGCGTCGAGGAGTTCGGCCTCAAGAAGATGTACCGCTCGCCCAACGGGACGATCCGCAACATCCTCGGCGGCACGATCTTCCGCGAGCCGATCATCATGCAGAACATCCCCAAGCTCGTCCCGGGCTGGACCAAGCCGATCGTCGTCGGCCGCCACGCCTTCGGCGACCAGTACCGCGCCACCGACTTCAAGGTCGACCGCCCCGGCACCCTCACCGTCTCCTTCACCCCCGACGACGGCACCGCGCCCATCGAGTTCGAGGTCGCCCGCTACCCGGAGGGCGGCGGCGTCGCCCTGAGCATGTACAACTTCCGCAAGTCCATCGAGGACTTCGCGCACTCCTCGTTCCGCTACGGCCTCCTGCGGAACTACCCGGTGTACATGTCCACCAAGAACACCATCCTCAAGGCCTACGACGGCATGTTCAAGGACGTGTTCCAGGAGGTCTTCGACAACGACTACAAGGCCGAGTTCGAGGCCAAGGGGCTCACCTACGAGCACCGCCTCATCGACGACATGGTCGCCGCCGCGCTCAAGTGGGAGGGCGGCTACGTCTGGGCCTGCAAGAACTACGACGGCGACGTCCAGTCCGACATCGTGGCCCAGGGCTTCGGCTCGCTCGGCCTCATGACCTCGGTCCTCATGACCCCCGACGGCAAGACCGTCGAGGCCGAGGCCGCGCACGGCACCGTGACCCGCCACTACCGCGCCCACCAGCGCGGCGAGAAGACCTCGACCAACCCGATCGCCTCGATCTTCGCGTGGACCCGGGGCCTGGCCCACCGCGGCGAGCTCGACGGCACCCCCGCGGTCACCGGCTTCGCGAACGAGCTGGAGAAGGTCATCATCGACACCGTCGAGGGCGGCAAGATGACCAAGGACCTCGCGCTCCTGGTGGGACGCGAGCAGGAGTGGCAGACCACCGACGAGTTCCTCGACACCCTGTCGGAGAACCTCGCCAAGACCGTGGCTGCCAAGTAACACGCAGCTGAGAGGCCCCGGTCGACGTGTGCGAGCGCACACTCGGCCGGGGCCTGTCCCCTTTCGCGGCTTGTAAACTAAGCAGGCCCCGCAGTGAAGCTTGCGAACCGCAAGCCCCCACCGCAGTCGTAGAGCGAAAGGCAGACCATTCGTGAGAGGCGTCATCCTCGCCGCCGGACAAGGGCAGCGCCTGCGCCCCGACACCGACCGCCTGCCCAAGACGCTCCTGCCGGTCACCGCGACCGAGACGATCCTGGACACGATCGTCCGCGGGCTCGCCGAGGTCGGCGTCACCGACCTCGCCGTCACCGTCGGCCACGCCGCGGAGAAGATCCGCGAGCACGCCCCTGTCCTGGAGGAGCGCTACGGGGTCACCGTCGCGATCGTCGACAACGACAAGCCGCACTGGAACAACGCCTACTCGCTGTGGACCGCCCGCGAGCGCTACGCCGAGGGCGCGATCCTCGTCAACGGCGACACCGTGCACCCCACCAGCATCGAGCGGAACCTCCTGGCCGCCGCCGCGACCGACCCGCGGCTCCTGCTGGCCCTGGACGACCACAAGACGCTCACCGACGAGGCCATGAAGGTCCGCGTCGGCCCGGCCGGGGTCGAGCTCATCCACAAGCAGCAGCCGGTCGATGCGGCCGCGGGCGAGTACATCGGCGTCAGCCTCATCCCCGCCGCGCTCGCCGAGGACCTGACCAAGGCCCTCGAAGCGACCTTCAACCGCGACTCGACCCTCTACTACGAGGACGCCTACCAGCTCCTCGCCGAGGCCGGGCAGATCGGCACGGTCTCGACCGGGCCCGTCGCCTGGACCGAGGTCGACGACCACGCCGACTGGGCCGCCGCGCGTGCGATTGCGGAGCTTGCGGAGCGATCCAGGGAGTCCAGCGCGGAACTTGCGGAGCGATCCAGACAGCACGGCGCAGAAGGTCTTCGGTAGTGCCCACGTTCGCGCGCACCGTCCTCGCGCCGATCACGGTCGAGGTCTCGGCCGGGGCCCTGAAGCGGCTCCCCGAGCTGCTGGTCGACTCCCGGATCTCCTCGGGCGGCCGCGTCGCCATCGTGCTCGGGCCCGGCCTGGGCGAGACGATCACGGCCGAACTCGACCACCTGCCCGACGCCACGATCCACACCATCAAACCCGGCACCCTCGCCAGCGCCCGCGAGCTCGCGAACCGCCTGCGCGACGACCCCCGGGTGGACGCGCTCGTTGCGATCGGCGGCGGGAAGCTCCTGGACACGGCCAAGTTCGCGGCCACCGACCTGGGCCTGCCGATGGTCGCGGTGGCGACGAGCCTCGCCCACGACGGGCTCGCGTCCCCCACCGCTTCCCTTATGCGCGAAGGGGTCTCGGTCTCCTACGGGGTGCATCCGCCGCTGGCGGTCCTCGCCGACCTCGACTTCATCCGCCGCGCGCCCGCCGGGCAGCTGCGCTCGGGGATCGGCGACGCGCTGACGAACCTCTCGGCGGTCGCCGACTGGGAGCTGTCGCACCAGGTCACCGGCGAGGCCATCGACGGGCTCGCCGTCGCGATCGCGCGCACCGGCGCCGAAGCGGTGCTGCGGCACCCCGGCACCATCGCCGACGACGGCTTCCTCACGTCCCTCGCGAACGCCCTCGTGCAGGGCGGCCTCGCGATGGGCATGGCCGGTTCCTCCCGGCCCTGCTCGGGCGGGTGCCACGAGATCGTGCACGCGCTCGAACTGCTCCACCCGGGCCTGGCCTCACACGGGTACCAGGGCGCGGTGGGCGCACTCGTCTGCACCTGGCTGCGGGGGGACGAGCCCCTGTTCAGGGAGCTTTCGGCGGCGTTGAAGCGGCACGGCTTGCCGCGCACCGCAGCGGATCTGGGGCTGACCACAGCGGAGCTGGCCACAGCGGTGGCCTACGCTCCGAGGACCCGCCCAGGCCGTTATACGATTCTCGAACATCGTGAACTGGACTCGGTGGCGCTCGGGCGACACCTGACGGAGATGATGCATGAGCTCGATTAGCCCGCACCCCGACGGAGTCTCCGGCCCAGCCGGAGGCGGCGACGGGAGCCCGGACACCGCCGATGCGGCCGCTCCTCAGGGCGGTTTCGGACCCGGGCCTTCGGCCACCCCCGCGGGATACCCGCCGGGGGCCATGAGCTCCGGATCGGCGGCCTTCGCGAGCCCGCCGCCGTCGGCCGCGCCCGGCATCACGCCTCCGCCGAGCCACCAGGCGCCGCCGCCCGGCCACCTGCCCCCGCCTCCGGCCGGTCCCGGTGTGCCGCCGCCTCCCGCGGGCCCGCAGGGCTACGGCCCGCCCGGGTACGCCGCTCCGGCCGCGCAGCAGCCGGCCGCGTACGGCGCCCCCGCGCACCACGCGAACCCGGCGCCCTATGGCCAAAACCAGCAGGGCCAGCCGCAGGGTCAACCGCAGCAGGGCAACCCGCCGCAGGGCCAGCCGAGCCAGCCGCCGCAGGGGCAGCCTTACGGTGCCCCGCAGCCGCCCTACGGCGCGCCGCCGCCCCCGCACGGCCCGGGCCCGCAAGGCCAGCCGAACCCCGCCGGACCTCCCAACCCCGCCGGGTCTCCGAACGGCTACCAGCAGCAGCCGGGCCAGTACGGCCAGCCCACGCCGCCCCCCGCGTTCCCCGGCTCGCCCCAGCAGCCGCAGGGCCAGCCCGTTCCCGTCCCGGCCGGAGCGCCGAACGCCCCGGGTCAGGTCCCGCAGGCGCCGTACGCGACCCGGTCCGAACCGAGCCGCAACATGCCGATGGCCGGCGCGTCCCCGATCCGCCGCAACTTCGACGACACCGCCGAACTCCCGGCGTTCCTGGACTCCGCGCGCAGCGACGAGGGCCCCGGCACCGAGACCAAGACCGCCGAGGTCAAGCCGCTCAAGCGGAAGTTCCCGCTGACCACCGGGTTCACCGCGCTGCTGCGCCACCGGTACGCGATGTCGGTCCTGGTCCGCCGCGACCTCGCCGTCAAGTACCAGTCCACCGTCATGGGCTACGTGTGGTCGCTCATCGAGCCGCTCGGCCTGACGCTGATCTACTGGTTCGTGTTCGACCTGGTCTTCGGCGGCGGCAAGTCCCTGCCCGGCGACTCCGGGTACCTGCTCTTCATCGTCTCCGGCATCTTCGCCTACCAGTGGTTCAGCTCCGCGGTCAACGAGGGCGCGAAGTCCCTCAACGGGCAGTCCAGCCTCATCACGGTCATGAAGGTGCCCAGAGAGGTCTTCCCGGTATCGAAGACCCTCGCGCGCTTCGCCGAGTACGTGGTCGGCTTCCCGATCCTGCTCGTCGTGGCGTTCCTGGACCACGGCACCTTCGGCCTCAACCTGCTGTGGCTCATCCCGGCGATCCTGGTGCAGGCGATGCTCCTGGCGGGCATGACGTTCATCCTCTCGGCCACCAACGTCCTGTACAAGGACGTGCAGCGGTTCCTGCCGCTGGTCATGCGCGTGCTGTTCTACGCCTCGGCGATCATCTACCCGGTCACCAAGGTCTCGGAGGCGCCGACGATGCAGGAGAACCCCTGGCTGTTCGACGTGTTCTCGTCGAACCCGCTCATCGGCATCTTCTCCATGCACCGCGCGGCCTTCAACCCCGCGCTGGCGCCCACCACGTACCAGATCGCCGTCGCCGTGGGCTTCTCCGCGTTCCTCATGTTCTTCGGACGCTGGATCTTCTACAAACTCGAACCGCGCGTCCTCAAGGCGCTGTAACACCAGTGAGGCCCCGGCCGAAGGGTCGGGGCCGCGTTGTTCCCCGGGGGTCCGCGCGGAGTTCACCGGCGATTCGCCTCGCCGGGGGATGATCTCCCGATGCCCGGCCCGAATGTTCTGATGGAGACCGCCGTCCGATGAGCGCACACGACACGCTCCTGCTCCCGCGAATCAGCGCCGAGCCGGCCCGCGATCCGCGCGAACGCTGGGAGGGCATGGGCTTCCGGCCCGACATCCAAGGGCTGCGGGCGATCGCCGTGGGCCTGGTCCTGCTCTCCCACGCGGGGTTCCCGCACTCGGCGGGCGGCTACGTCGGCGTCGACGTGTTCTTCGTGCTCTCGGGCTTCCTCATCACGTCCCTCCTGGTCAAAGAGGTCTTCGACTCCCGCAAGATCTCCATCGCCGGGTTCTACGCCCGCCGGGCCCGCCGGATCCTGCCCGCGGCCAGCGCGGTCACGATCGCGACCGCGCTCGGCGCGTGGCTGTTCTTCCCGGTGACGCGGCTCGAGGCGGTCATGCAGGACGCGATCGCGGTCATCGTCTACATCGTCAACTACCGCTTCGTGGCCGAGCAGACCGAGTACCTCAACGCCGACCAGATGCCGTCGCCGTTCCAGCAGTTCTGGTCGCTCGCGGTCGAAGAGCAGTTCTACGTCGTGTGGCCGCTCCTGCTCCTGGTGCTCCTCCTCCTGGTCGGGAAGAACCCGCGCCGCCTGGTCAAGGCGGGGATCATCTTCTCGGTGCTGATCTTCGCCGTGTCGCTGGCGCTCTCGGTCCTGATCACCGAGCAGTCGCAGCCGACGGCGTACTACGCGGCCCACACGCGCGCTTGGGAACTCGCCGCCGGGGCGTTCCTCGCCTTGACGCTTCCCGCGCTCAAGAAGACCCCGCGGGCCCTCGCGTGGGTGCTCGGCCTGGGCGGGCTCGGCGCGATCGTCGCGTCCGGGTTCCTCTACACGGAGGCCACGCCGTTCCCCGGCTACGCGGCCCTCGCGCCGGTCCTGGGCACGATGGCCGTGATCGTCGCCGGTTCCGGCCCGGCCCGCAACCCGGTGTCGTCCCTGCTCGGCCTGGGCCCGTTCCAGTTCGTCGGGAAGATCTCCTACAGCCTCTACCTGTGGCACTGGCCCATCCTCATCCTCGCCCCGCTCGCACTGGACGCTGAGCCCTCTTTGCGGCTCAACCTGATCCTCCTCACGGCCACCGTGGGGATCGCGCAGCTCAGCTTCACGTACATCGAAGAGCCCGTTCGCAAGTGGAAGCCGCTGAAGACGAGCAACTTCGCGGGCCTGGCCCTCGGCTTCGCCTGCTCCGTTCTCGCCGTCGCGATGGTCCTGGCGCTGACGCAGGTGTTCTCGAAGACCGCCGAAGCCGACGACACGGTCGACCTCGAAGCCGTTGAGCAGGCCCAGGACCTCACCGCCCTGGAGCAGCGCCTCAGGGACGGCCTCGAAGTGGCGACCGTCCCCTCCGACCTCGCCCCACCCCTGGCGGGCATGGACGGGGACCGGCCGGTGACCTACGACAATGGCTGCCACCTCGGCTTCGATGACGTCGACCTGCCCGACAAGTGCGTCTACGGCGACAAGGACTCCGACACCACGGTGGTCCTCTTCGGCGACTCCCATGCGGCCCAGTGGTTCCCCGCGTTGGAGCTCATCGCCGAGCAGGAGGGCTGGAAGCTGATCAGCCGCACCAAGAGCTCCTGCACGCCTGTTGCGGTCCACGTCGGCAACACCCAGAGCGAGGGCGAGTACACCCAGTGCTGGGACTGGAAGCAGAACGTCTTCGCCGAGATCGACGAGATCCAGCCCGACCTGGTCCTGTTCGGCAGCACCAACAACAGCGCCCCGATCGACGTCGACGACCCCGCCGCGGCCTGGGCCGAAGGCTGGACCGAGAGCATCGGCCGCGCGGGCGAGTCCGCCGCGAACACGGCCGTCCTCACCGACACGCCCTGGGCCACCGGCGAAGCGGCCCCCGACTGCCTGTCGCTGCACATGGACGCGGTCGGCGACTGCGTCAAGGACGACCCGTACGCCATCTCCCACCTGGAGCTGCGCGAAGCCGCACGCACCGCCCAGGAGGCCTCGGACGCACTGGTGATCGACACCGAACCGTGGTTCTGCGTCGACGGCGAGTGCCCCCTCATCGTCGACGGCCTCGCCGTCTACCGCGACAAGCACCACATCTCCACCCCGTACGCGGCCTCACTCTCGGCGATCCTCGGGCAGGCCCTCCCCGAACTGGGGTAGAGCCGTTCCGCCGCAAAGCGGGACAGCCCGGCAGGCGGTGTCTCGGTACGATGGCAGAGGCGGGCCGTGTCGCGGCGCCGATCGACTGTGCCCGGCAGGACGGGCCGCCACCACCGTGCCTACCGGTGAAACGGGAACGCCTAATATGGGGCGACCCGGCACCCCTTAGACGGAGACTGCTCACGATGACCTCGCCCCAGCCCCCCAGGCCCCAGAACCGAGCCGTCGCGGGGGCGGTCAACGAGGAGACGCTGCACCTGCCGCTCACCACTCCGGGAGCGGCGGTCCCGCCCGCGGCCCCCGGCATGCCGCGTACCGCGCCCAGCCCCTACCCGGCCCGGCCCGCGTTCCGCGCGCCCGCGCCGCCGCCCGCGACCCCGGCGGCAGCCCCTTCAGCGGCCCCCCGCGCGCGGCCCGTACCGCCCGAACGCTGGGAGGGCATGGGCTTCCGGCCCGACATCCAAGGGCTCCGGGCGGTCGCGGTCACCCTGGTGCTCCTCTCGCACGCCGGGTTCTCCTTCTTCTCCGGCGGCTACGTCGGCGTCGACGTGTTCTTCGTGCTCTCGGGCTTCCTCATCACGTCGCTCCTGGTCAAGGAGGTCTTCGACACCGGGAAGCTCTCGATCGCCGGGTTCTACGCCCGCCGGGCCCGCCGCATCCTGCCCGCCGCCAGCGTCGTCACCATCGCGACGGTGATCGGCGCGTGGCTCTGGTTCCCCGTCACCCGCCTCGAAGCGGTGATGCAGGACGCGTTCACCGTGATCGTCTACGTGGTGAACTACCGGTTCGTGGCCCAGCAGACCGAGTACCTCAACGCCGACCAGACGCCCTCGCCGTTCCAGCAGTTCTGGTCGCTCGCGGTCGAAGAGCAGTTCTACGTCGTCTGGCCGCTGCTCCTCCTCGGCCTCTTGCTTTTGGCGAAGCGCGCGCCCCGCAAGTTCGTCACCGCCGCGGCTCTCGCGTGCTCGGTGATCTTCGCGGCCAGCCTGGTCCTGTCGGTCCTGATCACCGAGCAGTCGCAGCCGACCGCGTACTACGCGGCCCACACGCGCGCCTGGGAGCTGGCGGCCGGGGCGATCCTGGCGCTGAGCCTGCAGACGCTGAAGCGGACCCCGAAGGTCCTGGCGTGGATCCTCGGCATCGCCGGGCTCGCGGCGATCGTCGCCTCGGGAGTGGTCTACGACGGGGACACGATGTTCCCCGGATACGCGGCGATGCTGCCGGTCCTCGGCACCATGGCCGTCATCGTCGCCGGCTCGGGGCCCGCCAATCCGGCCGGGTCGCTGCTGTCGACCGGGCCGTTCCAGTTCGTGGGGAAGATCTCCTACAGCCTCTACCTGTGGCACTGGCCGGTCCTGGTCCTCATCCCGCTGGCCGTCGGCGCCGAGCCCTCGACACTGCTCAACGTGATGCTGCTGCTCGCCGTCTTCGGCCTCTCGCAGCTGTCATACGCGTACATCGAGAAGCCGTTCCGCACCGCCCGCCTGCTCAAGCGCCACCCGGCCTGGGGCATCGGCTCGGGGGTCCTGTGCTCGCTCCTGGGGCTCGCGATGATCATCACCCTCACCGCCGGTTTCCCGAAGACGGGCGACGGGACGGAAGGGGAGCCGGTCGACGTCGCGTCGGACGAGCAGATCCTCCAGGCCCGCCTCCAGGACGGCGCGGCGCTGACGTCCATCCCCGACGACCTGGTGCCCGCGCTCGGTGAGGCCGGCGACGACAAGCCGGTCGTCTACGACGACGGCTGCCACCTGCTGCCCGAGGAGGTGGAGCTGCCCGACGGCTGCGTCTTCGGCGACACCGACTCCGACACCACGGTGGTTCTCATGGGCGACTCCCATGCGGCGCAGTGGTTCCCGGCGCTCTCGCTGCTCGCGGAGGAGCAGGGGTGGAAGCTGATCAGCCGCACCAAGAGCTCCTGCACCCCGGTGGACGTGCGGGTCACCAACAGCCAGATCGGCGGCGAGTACACCGAATGCGGTGAGTGGCGCGACGCGGTGTTCGCCGAGCTCGCCGAGCTGAAGCCCGACATGGTGGTCCTCGGCAGCACCGAGCCGGCGCTCCTCGCCGACACCGGCGAGACCGAGGACGAGACCTGGATCAGCGGCTGGGAGCGGACCGTCACGACCATCGCCGACACCGGTGCGAAGGTCGTCGCGATCGCCGACACCCCGTGGGCCGAGGAGTCCGTGCCCGAGTGCCTGTCGCTGCCCGCGAACGACGGCGACCCCCGCAAGTGCAACATCGACGCGGAGGCGGCCCTGCGGAAGCCGGAGCTGCGGGCCGAGGCCATGGCGCTCCAGGAGGAGTTGGGCGCCACGGCGATCGACCCGATGAAGTGGTTCTGCCTTGAGGACGTCTGCCCGGTGATCGTCGAGAGCACCCTGGTGTACCGCGACCGCCACCATATGACGACCGACTACGCCAAGTCGCTTGCGACGCTGCTGGAGCGGCAGCTCCCGGACCTGTGAGGGATCGGGGCGTCCTCTCAGACGCCCGTGGACGCCGCTAGGCGGCCGGGTTGGTCTCCGGCCAGCCCTCGGGGTACGGGAAGTTCTGGGCCAGCGCCTCGCAGCCCTGGGAGACCGCGTCGAAGTCCTGGCGCCACTGGCAGGTCAGCTGGATCACGTGCTGGCCCGCGAACATGAAGAAGTTGCGCATGAAGAGGCTGCCGTCGTCGCCGGACTCGCTCTTGAAGTAGCGGTGCACGCCCGTGTAGCGGTGCACGAGGGCCGGGTAGATGTTCGACGCCTCGATGGTGTTGCCCATCGGCTCCTCGTAGGCCAGGATCAGCTCGGTCTGGCTCGCGAAGTCGGCGGCGGTCACGCCGTCCGGCAGGTAGTACGCGGTGACCGAGAGCAGGCTGTCCGCGTGCCCGCCGGTGAGCGCGTACGACCAGGTCTTCTGGTCGTCCGACAGGGCCGGGTCGCGCACCGGGTCGACCTCGGCGAAACCCTCCGGGGCGGTGATCTGGAGGTCGTAGGGCTCGGTCAGCTCGTCGAACGCCGCCGTCGAGTTGCCGGGGTCGGAGGGGTCGTCCTCGGGGTCCTCCGGGGCGGAGGTGCATCCGGCGGCGGTCAAGGCCAGCGCGCAGGCGAACAGGGCGAGTCTCTTCATCGGTCAAGGTCCTCAACGAAGTCGGGGGCAACAACCCTCAGCATAGCAACACGGGCCCGCCCGCCACTCGCCGCGAATCCCGCGGAGGAGACCGTCTTCGCACGTGACGGGGGTGGCAGCGCGGCCTCTGGGGACTCACGACAGAGCCGAGCCCGGGTAGGATGTCGCCTGCGCGCAGACACTTGCGAACGACCCTCCCCACAGACTTGGACCGACTGCATGAGCGGAGACCGCCACCCGCACGCCCTCCTCGACGACTACACGTCCGGGCTGCGGAAGAAGCACCCGGATTCGCTGGTGGCCACCGTCATCCGCACCCGGTCCTTCGAAGCGCGGCGGCTCCTCGCCCACCAGGTCGCCACCCCCGTCACCACGTATGCGGACGTTGTCGCCGCCGCCCGCGACGCCGCCGCTGAAGCGGCCCTGTTCGCCGGCCGCGAGGTCGACGTCGCCGCGCTCGCGCGGCTCGCCCGCGCCCTCGTGTGCGCCCCGATCGAACCGACCGACGCCGAGGACGGCTGGGCCCTGTACGAGATCGCGCGCCGCCACGGCGCCCCCGGGGACATCGCCGAGGCCGACCAGAGCGCCCACGTCGAGCTCGCGGCCCTGCGCGGCGACTTCGCCGAGGCCCGGCGACTCCTGGGCGACTACGAGCGCGTCGGCGAGCACTCCCGCCGCGCCGCCGAGATGGACTTGTGCAACCCCTGGTCCGGCGCGCCCGACGGCGACGCCGACCGCTGGAAGGCCCTCCTGGGCGAGGTCATGCCCGCCCCGCTGCCCGGCGTCTCGCCCGGATCGGCCGACACCCTCTTCGACACGTTCCGCGCCGACCCGCCGCCGCCGGTCCCCGCGCCCGACCTCGTCTCCGTCATCGTCACCAGCTACAAGCGGGGCCTGCCGCTGATCACCGCCGTCCAGTCGGTCCTCGAGCAGACCTGGCGCAACTTCGAGGTCATCGTCGTCGACGACGCCTCCGGGCCCGAATACGAGGAGATCCTCGAGAAGGTCGCGGCGCTCGACGAACGCGTCCGCGTGATCCGGCTGCCCGAGAACGGCGGGACGTACCGGGCCCGCAACGCGGGGCTCGCCGCCGCCCGCGGCGCCTTTGTCGCCGTCCAGGACTCCGACGACTGGTGGCACCCGCGCCACCTCGAACTCCAGCTGCGGCCCTTCGCGAACGACCCGGACCTGGTCGGCACCATCTCCCGCAGCATGGTGCTCACCGAGGACCTCGGCGCGACCCGGCTGCGCCGCGCCCCCGTCCTCCCGTGCGCCAGCTCGCTGCTGTTCCGCCGCGAGGCGGTCGTCGACCGGATCGGCTACTGGGACGACGTCCGCAAGGCCGCCGACAACGAGTACTTCGGCCGCATCAAGGCCGCGTTCGGCCCCACCTCACTGCAACTGATGGATGACGTCCTCACCCTGGTGCGCACTGGTGTCGAATCGGTGTCCTCCAGCGACTTCGGCTCCGGCTGGCGCCACCCGGCCCGCACCGCCTACCGCTCCGGCTACCAGCTGTGGCATCAGCAGATCGCCGCGGGCGAGGCCGACCCGCTCGTCGCGCCCGGGGGCCGGGCCCCGGTGTTCCAGCCCTACCGCTTCCGCATCAGCGCGCAGCCGCAGCGCTACGACGTGGTCTACGCGGGCGACTGGGTCTCCTACGGCGGCCCCCAGAAGTCCATGGTCAACGAGATCCGCGCCGCGCTGGACGCCGGACTGCGGGTGGGGATCATGAACTTCTCGCCCCTGCGGTTCGCGCGCATCGGCGAACGCAACCTCACCCCCCACATCCAGCAGCTCGTCAACGACGGCCTCGTCGACCACGTGACCGCGACAGACGACGCCGAGGTCCGCCTCCTCGTGCTTCGGTACCCGCCGATCCTCCAGTTCCCGCCCGCCGACCCGTGCGCCCTCAAAGTCGAGCGGCTCGTGATCCTCGCCAACCAGGCGCCGTCCGAGCGCGACGGCAGCGACCGCCGCTACCTGCCGTCGGCCTGCGAGGTCCACGGCGAGCGGCTGTTCGGCGTCCGCCCCGAATGGGTCCCGCAGGGTCCGCTCGTGCGCCAGGCGCTCGAACCGCTCCTCACCGCCGAGTCGGTCCTCCACCCGTTCGACGTCCCCGGGATCATCGACGCCGACGAGTGGTGCCTGCCCCGCACGCACTTCCGCGGCCCGATCCCGGTGATCGGCCGCCATTCCCGCGACCACGTCATGAAATGGCCCGAGGACCCTGCCGAACTCCTCCAGGCCTACCCCGCCGCGCCCGAGTTCGACGTGCGGATCATGGGCGGCGCCCAGGTGCCCGTCCAGGTCCTCAACCGCCGCCGCGCGCCCCGCAACTGGGTCGTCTACGGCTACGACGAGATCGGCATCAAGGAGTTCCTGTTCCAGCTGGACTTCTACGTCTACTTCGCCCACTCGCAGCTGGTCGAGGCCTTCGGCCGCAGCATCCTCGAGGCCATTGCCAGCGGCTGCGTCACGGTGCTCCCGCCGCACTTCGAAGCGGTCTTCGGCGACGGCGCCGTCTACTGCGAACCGCACGAGGTCGCCGACCTCGTCACGGGCCTGCGCGCCCGCCCGGACGAGTACTTCGCACTCAGCGCGAAGGCCCAGGCCTACGTGCGCCGGCACTTCAGCAACGACTCCTACCTCGACCGGCTCGCCCTGCTGGGCGTCGCCCCGCAGGGCCGCTGACACTCGACGACCACCGTCCGAGCCCCGACCGGGCTCCGAAACCAGAAGGAACCTCCGATGCCCGATCTCGTCCGCCGCATACGCCGCGCCTCACCGCGGACGCTGCTCGCCGCGGCGCTCGGCGCCGCCGTCACCGCGGCAGGCATCGCCGCCGCGCTGCTCGACGAATACGGCCTGGCGCTGGCGGCGGCCCTCTGCCTGCTGGCGGCGGTCCCGCTGCTCCAGTCGCGTGCGAACGCCCGCCTGCGCCGCCAGCTCACGAATCAGCACCGCCAGGAGATGCGGTACGCGATCAAGGCCGACCAGCGCCTGCGTCGCCTCGACGCGCGCGTGGACCTGCTGAACCGGACGCTCGACGTGCGGGCCCGGGAGACCTCGGCCGACCTCAACGCGGCCGCGCGCCGAATCCTCGGCGCCGTCGAGACCGAGCGGTACGCCGCGGCCGAACGCCACCAGTCGATAGCCGCGTCGCTCGACGACCACTGATACGGGCGAGCACTGCCGTTGAAGCGCACTGACCTTGGGGCGCAATGATATTGATGACTGCTGACGTCGGCGAGCGCAGGCGTTCGCGGCGCTGAAGCCGCCTTCGATCGCGTTCCTTGACCGCGCTCTCAGCGCGAGAGCGACCGCCGGAGCCGACGCAGTGCCCGCCGCGCCAACGACGGCCGTCCAGTCCGATCTGCGGCTTTCGCCGGGGCCGCCTTGCGCCGCGCGGCGTCCCCGCCGTCGAACCACGCGTCCGGGTTCGCTGATTCGGTGCCCCAGAGGGTTTCGAGGAGTTCGTCGGCGGACTCTTCGGGCTTGCGGAGGTGTTCGGTGCGGGCCAGGGCAGCGGTTCGGTCGAGGCGGACTTTGAGCGGGCCCACGCGGCTCGGCACTGCCGTTTCGACCCGGCCCAGGCGTTGCTCGTTCGCGTAGGCGGTGAGTTTTTCGAGGCCGTCGGATCGCAGCACCGCACCGGCGGTGAGGGAGAGGCGGAACGGCACCCGGCCGGTGCCCTCCGGTGCGTTTTCGGCGAAGTGGACGCGGGGGTCGCCCCGGAACGTCTCGTGGATGAGCCGCAGGTCCAGCAGCGGGTCCTCCAAGGGCGCGACCCGGTCTTCGGTCAACCGCGGCCAATCGCCGGTGAGGACCACCTCGACGTCCGACAGGGTGCCGCCGAGCACCGCGGCCACGCTTGCGCGGACCGGCTCCAGGCGGGCCTGCGCCGCGTCCACCACGATCTGCACGTACGGGACCTCCCACTGCGCGCCCGGCCGGGTCCGCAGGTGCCGCAGCGCGGGCACCCGGTTCGCCATGTAGGCGTGCCGGTACCGCTTGCCCTCCTCGCGGCGCGACTTCATCTGCGAATAGCCCAGATGCCACACCTCGGCCTCGGCCTCGGCGATGAACAGCGCCCCGTGTTGCGCGAGCCGGTAGCCCAGCTCGGTGTCGCTGCCCAGGCGCATCGAGGTGTCCATGCCGCCGCAGGCCGCGTACATCGAGCGCGTGAACGAGATCGTCGCCCCGTTCGCGATCGTGAACGCCCGCACCGGGTCCTCGACGGTCCCGCCGGATTCGCGCACCAGCGCGATCTCCCAGTCCGGGCTCGTCTCGCAGTCCTCGAACAGCGACGCGGCCGCGTCGCGCGCCACCGCCGACCTGACGCCCTCGGGGTCCAGCGACGCCGCCTCGATGTCGGCGAACGCGAGCTTGCCGACCACGGTGAAGTAGTCCGCCAGGTGGTGCCACCGGGCGTGCGCCTCGACGTGCGCGGCCGCCGGGATCACGTCCGAGTCCAGCCGCACCACGATCGCGCCGGTGGACGCCGCGACAGCCGCATCCACCGCCGCGGCGATGCCCCAGGCGCCTTCGGCGTTCGGGATCAGGCGCGTGTCCTCGGGCCGCACCTCGGGCAGGCGCAGCGGCGGCTCGCTGCCGTCGTCGACCACGACCACTTCGAGTAGTCCGGACGGGTAGGTCTGCGCGGCCAGGGCCGCCAGCGTCAGGTCGAGCTTGTCCTGGCCGCCGAAGGCGGGCACGACGACCGACACGCGGGCGCGGGGCGTCCAGGCCCCGAGCCCCGGCGGCATGACATCGCCGGAGTCGTTGCGGGGGACGCGCAGGCCCGAAGCGGGGCCGGGGATCGAGGGTTCCATCGGGTCCCGAGCCTACTTCCCGCTATACAAACCCCTGACCGGGGAAGGTGTACACCTTCCCCGCCTGGCTGGCGGCCCCGGCCGGTCCGGCGCCAGCCCCCGCGTTCCGGAGGCGCGCACGCTCCGGATGTGGCGCAAGGTGCGTCACACCGCCCGAGCCCGGGCCGGGCGGGCACTGGTCTGGGACAATGGGGCGGCACCCGACGACACGCGCGGTCGACCTCGCCGCCACGCCGCACGGGTGCCCCGAGGCCGCACCCGCGGTGCACACCCGTCACGTAATAGGACCAATGACCGATTCCCGATCCCACTCGCGCCAGGACTTCCTCGACCGCCACCGCGCGGCACTGGAGGCGGCCCCGCCGTCCGCGATCAGCGCCGCCGCCGTGCGCGGCCGCTCCGCGATCGGCCGCGCCGCCCTGGCCTCCCGCGCCCGCACCGGCGCCCTCGACCCCGCCGACCTCCTCACCCCCGGGCCAGTCGACCCCGAAGCGCTGTGCGAACTGGCCCGGACCCTCACCGCCAGACCCGCCGACTCCGGCGACTGGACGCTCGCACTCGCCCTCTACGACCGGGCCCGCGAGCACGCCGTACTCCCCGAATCCCACCGCGCCCTCCACCTGCGCCTCGCCGTCTGGGACGGCGAACCCGGCCGCGTCGCCCGCCTGCGGTCCGAAGCGGACCGCCTCCCCGAACGCCTCGCCGCCGCCGTAGACGCCGAACTCGCCCACCCCGCGAACGGCGGCGACGAGCCCGCGTTCCTCGCCGCGTTCGCCCGCTACGCCGACTGGACCGACCTCGCCCTCGACCACGGCGACCCCGCCCTGCCGCTGCTCGACCGCCTCCGCTCCACCGCGGACGCGGGCAGCGTCGAAGGCCCGCTCATCTCGGTCATCATGACCTGCCACCGGCCCGGGCCCGAACTGCTCACCGCGGTCCGGTCCGTGACCGAGCAGACCTGGCGCCACTGGGAACTGCTCCTCGTCGACGACGCCTCCGGACCCGACCACGAGAAGGTCCTGCGCGAGGCCGCCGAACTCGACGAACGCATCGACGTGATCGCCCTCGCCGCCAACGGCGGCACCTACCGGGCCCGCAACCTGGCCCTCGCGAAAGCCAAGGGCGCCTTCGTGACCGGCCTGGACTCCGACGACTGGGCCCACCCGCGCTGGCTCCAGTCGCAGGCCGCGCCCCTGCTCGCCTCCGACGACACCGTCATGACCATGAGCCGCGGCATCCGCACCGACGCCGACCTGCGCCTGTTCGGCGCCCCCGGCCGCGGCCTCACCGAAGCCCGCTCGACCTCGATCATGTTCCGCACCGAACCCGTGCGCGGCAAGCTCGGCGGCTACGACACCGCCCGCAAGGGCGGCGACTCGGAGCTGCGCCTGCGCATCCAGAAGGTCTTCGGCTCCCGGCGCTGGGTCCGCATGGAGGCCAACCACACCGTGGTGCGCCGCCGCGGCGGCTCGCTCTCCGGCGGCGAGGTCGGCGACGGTTGGATGCACCCCTCCCGCGCCGCTTACGAAGCCGGGTTTCACCACTGGCACAAGGCGATCCAGCAGAAGCGCGCCAAGCCGCGCCTGGACCCCGAGGCCCGCGTCCGGCCGTTCCCGGCCCCGAAGTCGATCCTCGGCGAGGGCCTCCGGCCCCGCCGGGTCAAGCGAGTCCACGTCGCCGACTGGCGCTACGACACGCCCGTCCAGCGCGCTGCCCTGGCCGAGCTGGTCCGGGACGCCGAGAGCGGCGCCCACGTCGCGGTCGCGCACTACCAGAGCTGGGACTCCATAGAGGACAAGTACGTGCCGATCGCGCAGGTCCCGCTCGAACGGACCGCCGCACTCGGCGTCGAGTGGGTCGACCTCGCCGAGATCGCGGCCGAGGGCGTCGTCGCCGCCGACGAGGCCGTGGCCGAAGCGGTCGGCATCGACTTCCCGGACGCGGACCTCGGCGACCTCCGCATCCTGCCGCCGCCTCCGGATGAGCCCGCGGCGCTCCCGCCGCGGATCGGCGCGGCCGAGCGGCTGCGGCCCCTCGCGGGCCGCGCCGTCCGGCTGCCGGGCCGCGTGGCACGCAAGCTCTTGCGCGGCAAGCGATCGGCGCTGCGCCGCGCGGCCGGTCGGGCGCGGCGCTTCGCGAAGCGGGTCCTCGGTCGCGATGACGCGCACGCGTTCACCGCGGCGCAGGCGAAGGCGCTGGAGCTGTGGCGCACCCGCCTCCACGAGGGCTGGTCCACCGAGGCGTCCGCGCACCTGAGCGGCCTCGCCGCCGATGAGCAGGAGTCCCCCGAGCACCGCCTCGCCGCTGCCGCGATCCTCGCCGACTGGTACGAACTCGACGACCGGATCGATCGCCGCGAACTGGCCCTCGACGTCGTGGTGGTCTCGAACTTCATGCTCCCCGGCGGCAGCTCCTCCTCGAGCGCCGAGGAGATCCGGGCCCTGCGCGCCGCGGGCCTGAAGGTCGGCCTGGTCCACCACCCGGTCTACGACTGGCCGCTCGACCGGCCCATCAACGACAAGATCGGCGAGCTCCTCGGCGACGAGGGCGTCGTGTGGATCACCGCCCACGACCGGGTCGAGTGCGACCTGGCGATCGTGCGCTTCCCGCGGATCATGATGCGCCCCATGGAAGACCTGCCGCGCCTGAACGCGCAGCGCACCATCCTCGTGGTCAACCAGCCCCCGTACGAGTACTACGGTCCCGGAGCGGGGCGGCGGCTCACCTGGGACGTCCGCACCGTGCACCGGAACCTCGCCGACTGGCTCGGCGACCACACCTGGTACCCGCAGGGGCCGGTCGTGCGCCGCGTCCTGGAGGAGGAGCACGCGGCCGAGACCGAGGGCGTCGACATCGCCGCCGACCACTGGTACGGCGTGCTCGACGTGGACGAGTGGCGCCGCGAGGGCCCGCGTCCGGGCTCGGGCCCGATCCGGATCGGCCGCCACGCCCGCGACCACGTCCGCAAGTGGCCCGAGACCGCCGAGGACATCCTCGCCTGCTACCCGTCCTCAGAGGACTTCGAGATCCACGTGCTCGGCGGCGCGAAGGCCGTCCGGAGCACGCTGCGGCGCGTGCCCGACAACTGGACGGTCCTGGCGTTCGGCTCCATGCAGCCCAAGGAGTTCCTGCACCGACTGGACGTGGTCGTGTTCTTCATCGCCGAGTCCGGCGACGAGGCCTTCGGCCGCACCCCGTTGGAGGCCATGGCGGTCGGCCTGCCGTGCCTCCTGCCGCGCAGCTTCGAGCCCCTGTTCGGGGACGGCGCGATCTACTGCGAGCCAGGCGAAGTCGAGGCCCGCGTCCGCGAGCTCATGGACGACCCCGACCGCTACGCCGAGCAGTCGGCGCGCGCGATCGAGAAGGTCGAGCGGGACTTCTCGCACCGGGCGCTCCTGCGCCGGGTCGCCGAACTGGGCATCGCGGTCCCGGCAGCGGTGGAGCGGTGAACGCGAAGCAGACCGGGTTCGACCTCGGCCAGGTCACGACCAGCCGCCGCAAGCTCCTGCGCAAGCTGACCGGTCGCCTGGAGCACGGCTTCTCGACCGAAGCGGTCCCGGAGCTGCGCCGGCTCATCGGCGACGGCGACGAGAGCCCCGCGACCCGCCTCGCCGCGTCGAGCGCGCTCCTCGACTGGCAGGAGCGGCGCCGCCGGGCCCGGGCCGAACCGGTCGGGGTCGACTGCGACATCGTCATCGTCTCCCACTTCGCGCTGCCCGGCGGCAACGCCACCGCGAGCGCCGAGGAGATCCGCGCCTACCGCGACGCCGGGCTGCGGGTGGGCCTGCTGCACCACCCGGTCTTCCACTGGGACGTGTCCCGGGAGATCAATCCGAAGATCGCCTCTCTCGTTGACGGTGAACGGGTCCGGTGGCTCGGCGCGTGGGACGACGTCGCCTGTGACCTCATGATCGTGCGCCTGCCCACGGTGGTGCTGCGCCGCCGCGACGACATGCCCGCGATCAAGGCCGCCCGCACGGTCCTCATCGTCAACCAGACCCCGTTCAAGTTCTACGGCGAGCACGGCGGCGTCGAGGAGGCCTGGGACGTGCGCGGGGTGCGCGAGAGCATGACCGAATGGGTCGGCCCGCACACCTGGCATCCGGTGGGGCCCATGGTCAGGCAGGCGCTCCTGGAGCACCATGCGGATGAGCTCGAAGGCGTGGAACTGTCCTCTGAGGACTGGTACGAGTGCCTGGACCCGGCATTGTGGCAACGCGGTGAGCACGCGGTCTCGCCGGGGCCGATCCGCATCGGGCGCCACGCCCGCGACCACGCGCTCAAGTGGCCGGAGTCGGCCGCGCGCCTGCTCGAATGCTATCCGTCCTCAGAGGATTTCGAAATCCGCGTGCTCGGCGGCGCGGACACCGTCGCGCAGCGGCTCGGCGGCCTTCCTGCGAACTGGACGGTGATCCCGTTCGGCGACTTGGGCGCCAAGGAGTTCCTGCACGAACTGGACGTCTACGTGTACTTCATCGCCGACGAGGGCCGCGAGGCCTTCGGCATCGCGCCCCTGGAGGCCATGGCCTCTGGGGTGCCGGTGGTGATGGACCGTCGGTTCGAGCCGCTGTTCGGTGCGGCAGCGGTCTACTGCGAGCCCGCCGAGGTCGCCGATGTCGTGCGCGCGCTCGTCCGCGACCCGGAGGCCTATGCGGCTCAACGGGACCGGGCTCTCGGGCTGGTCGAGGAGCGGTTCTCGCACGCGGCCCTGCTGCGGCGGGTCGCGGCCCTGGGCGTCACGCTTCCCGGCCACTGAGCGCCTGGGGGACAACGCCTTCTATTCGCTGAGGGCGGCGCGGACCCGCGCGGCGAGATCGTCGTAGTAGGCGTCCGCGTAATGGAACGGGGCCAAGCCCCAGCGGTGGCCCGGGTCGGCGGCACGCAACGCTGCGGGCGGTTCGACCACTCGCACGCGGTCGCCCAGAGCCGCTTCGAGGCGCTCGTACGCCCTTGCGAGCCAAGCGTTGGCGCGCTCGGCCTCGGCCGCATCCTCCAAGTCGCGCCCGGCGGTGTCCCGCACCGCCCAGTACGCCCGGTGGACGACCACCGGCTGGTCCGGCAGCAGCGCGGCGAACCGCGCCGCGGCCAGTGCGAACGGCCCGTCTGCTTCCAACGCCTCGTCCTCGGCGACCGGTTCGGTCCCCGCCAGGTCGGCGAGTCCCGCGCGCTTGAAGTACGACGAGGCGGCGACGATGCCGTGCCCTGTGTGCAGCAGCGGCGCCCGTTCGTCGATGAGATCGACCAGGACCGGGTGGTCGAGCCCGGGCAGGTGCTTCGCGGCGGTCTTGCGGTGGTCCTCGACCACGACGCGCCGCTGGAAAGCCGACGTGAGCGCCAGCGCGTCACCGTCGATCGGCGAAGGGGTCGAGACGAGGCTCTGGATTCGGGTGCGGGAGAAGAAGCGCACCGGGCGCGGCAGCGGCTCGCGGCCGAGGTCGGCGGCGTCGCGGGTCACGCAGGAGCCGACGAGGGTGTAGCGCGGTGCGGACAAGGCCGCGGCTCCTAGCGGGCGAGGGGTGAACGGGTCGAGCGAATGTACCAAACGGCGAAGGGGTGGAGTGCCGTAAGGCTTTCCGCCCCTCTCGGATCGCTGTGCGTTCAAAGGCTGGGCCGCCGCGGGCGGGGCCCGCCGCGAGGCAGACCTCGCCCGGCCTGGAGGACGTTGCGATATGAGGAGGGGGCGCCGCGCGAAGCGCGGCGCCCCCTCCTCATTCGTGCTGGGGAAGTCCCTCGTGGTTAGACGAGGCCCTTCTTCTCCAGTGCCGAGCACGCCGTGTCGACGATGATGCCCGTGACGAGGTACGGGTCCATGTTCGCGTTGGGGCGGCGGTCTTCGAGGTAGCCCTTCTTGTCCTTCTCGACCTGCCACGGGATGCGGATCGAGGCGCCGCGGTTGGAGACGCCGTAGGAGAACTGGGTGTAGTGGGCGGTCTCGTGCGCGCCGGTGAGGCGGTCCGCGATGCCGTCGCCGTAGACGGCGATGTGCTCGGCCGCCTTCTCGCCGATGGCCTCGCACGCGGCGATGATGGGCTCGTAGTCCTCGCGCATCGCCTTGGTGGAGAAGTTGGTGTGGCAGCCCGCGCCGTTCCAGTCGCCCTTGGCGGGCTTGGGGTCGATCGTCGCGGTGACGTCGAAGTCCTCGGCGGTGCGGTACAGCAGCCAGCGGGCCAGCCACAGCGAGTCCGAGACCTCCAGGGCCGACGCGGGGCCGACCTGGAACTCCCACTGGCCGGGCATGACCTCGGCGTTGATGCCCGAGATCGGCAGGCCCGCGTCGAGGCAGTTGTCGAGGTGCTTCTCGACGATCTCGCGGCCGAAGATCTCGTCGGCGCCGACGCCGCAGTAGTAACCGCCCTGGGGCGCGGGGAAGCCGCCTTCGGGGAAGCCGAGCGGCCGGTCGCCCACCATGAAGGTGTACTCCTGCTCGATGCCGAACCAGGACTCCTGCGAGGCGTACTTCTCGGCCAGCTCCGCGGTCTTGGCGCGCGTGTTGGTCGGGTGGGGGGTGAAGTCGGTGTCGAGGACCTCGCACAGGACGAGGATGCTGTCGCCGCCGCGGATGGGGTCCGGCACGACCTTGACCGGGCGCAGCACGCAGTCGGAGGAGTGGCCCTCGGCCTGGTTGGTGCTGGAACCGTCGAAGCCCCAGATCGGCGGCTCTTCGCCGGCCACGAGGATCTTGGTCTTGGAACGCAGCTTGGCCGTCGGCTCAGTGCCGTCGATCCAGATGTACTCGGCCTTGATAGCCATGAGGTAGGAGCCCTTCTAGCAGTGACGCGGTCCAGCCGGGGCTCGAACCCGAGGTGTGAAGCCGTGCTGCCCGAGCCGTAAAGCTGTGCTGCCACGCTCCCAAAGGGCAATTTCTCGTTCGTTGATGCCATGTAAACAGTGTGTTAAGCGGTGCTGTGCGTGAGCAACGAACAGCTGTGAGTCCCACTCGCCCTATTTTCGGCGAGAAAATATGATTCACCCCGTATCCACCGTCGGGCCGCTTTCGTTCTTCTAGTTGCGAGCGGCACGGCCGCTCGCGATCAGGTTCAGGACGACGGGGGAGACGATGGGACGCATCGCCGGAGGCAGCGAGGACACTCGCCGCGCCAGCATGCTCCGTTTCCTCCTCGGCGCCGCGCTCACCGCATTCGGCTCCCTGCTTTTGGGGGCCTTCGCAATGGCGACGTCCGCTTGGGCTTCAGACGACTCCACCGCATCGCAAGGCCTTGCCGCGATGACCGACCCCCTCTCCGCAGAGGTTTCCGAAATGCCGCGCCTGGCCGCGCGGCTGGTCCCGCATATCCAGCAGGGACATCGGACGCCGGCGGTGCAGGGGGAGGTCACGGGGCTGGTGTCGGGCCTTTCCGAGCCGGTGGGATCCCTGATGGACGAGACGGACGGCACCATGCGCACCATGCTGCGTGACGGCGCCGGGCCTGGCTTGCTCGACTTGGATGACGAGTCTGTCGGAGACGGCACTGCCGAAGTAGTGGCACCGCTGGTGGGAACCCTCATGAAGGGAACGGCCTCCATTGCGGACGGCCCCGCTCCCGCGGTGTCCGGTGTCTATGAGACTGTCGCGCCCTCGACCGATCAGGTCGACAACCTGGCGCGACTGGTGACCGATGGCCTGCACCTCGGCGACGTGACGACGCCCGGGAGCGTCCTCGCCCATGCCGCAGGACAGCCGAGTTTCACCGCGCTTTCGGCTCTGCCCGCCTCCAACGAGGTGGCGGCGGCACTCCACGGAGTGCCCAGCGGCCGGCCGGCCGCCGCCTTCGAGTGCTCCATCGCCGCACACGGCGACCGGGGGACCGACCGATCCACAGCCGAGCAGGTGCGCGGCGAGCCGCGCACTGCGGCCAGGCCTTGGGCATTCGACGCCCCCGGCCTTCCCGACCTGAAGATCATCCCCGGTGGAGCCACTGGCTCGACCGCCGGTATCACCGTCGACAGCGGTCACAACGCTGTCTGCGTCTCCCCGTCCGCCGCGGGGGAAGAGGTGTCACTCTCCCGCACGGTGAACGGGGAATTGGGGCGGCCGTTGGACCGCGCCGCCGAGCTGTCCGTCGCCCCAGACTAGCGCCTCCGCGCGTCGGTGCGCGGGGAGCTTGAAGTCCGCCTTCGAAACTCCCAAACCGTTGCAGCGCTAGAGCTTTCGCTCGCCAGCGCTGTCCGGCGCGCCGACGCGCGGTCAGGCGTCGCACACCGCCTCCACTGAGGCGGGGAATTCAACGAAAGCCGCCCGAACGAACGGGCGCACAACTCAGAAGGAAACCGCAACTCATGCGCAAGGTTCTCACTGTCGCCGCCGCTGCTGCCGGCGCCGTCGCCGCTCTCGGCGCTGCCGCTCCCGCCATGGCCCAGAACTCGGGTGTCTGGGCGGGCCCCGTCAGCCTGGTGAACATCGACGCCTCGAGCGCGGCGCACTGGCAGATCTGCGGCCAGAACGTCCTGACCCAGTCCTTCGACCAGGTCTGCGACAACCGCGACCACATCGGCGAGGGCCCCCAGTCGGGTGTCACCCCCGGCGACGTGTCCCTGGGCAACCTGGACATCTCGGACGCCGCCCACTGGCAGATCTGCGGCCAGAACGTCGGCGTCTCGCCGTCGCTCGACCAGCAGTGCGCCAACTACGACCACCTGAACGAATAAGACTTCCCGGGGCGGATCGTCCCTAGTGGATGATCCGCCCCGCGGACGACCGAAACAACCGACAGAGAACGGGGAACAACAAGATGCGCAAGGCTCTCACCATCGCAGCAGCCGCCGCTGGCGCGGTCGCCGCTCTCGGCTCCGCCGGCACCGCCATGGCCCAGAACTCGGGCGTTTGGGCGGGCCCGGTCAGCCTGGTGAACATCGACGCCTCGGACGCGGCGCACTGGCAGATCTGCGGTCAGAACGTCCTGACCCAGTCCTTCGGCCAGGTCTGCGACAACCGCGACCACATCGGCTCGGGCCCGCAGTCGGGTGTCATGGCGGGCGACACCTCGCTCGGCAACCTGGACATCTCGGACGCCGCCCACTGGCAGATCTGCGGCCAGAACGTCGGCGTCGCGCCGTCGCTCGACCAGCAGTGCCTGAACTACGACCACATCACGCACGCGGCCGAGTAATCGACCGGGGGCGGGCCCGTTCGCGGGCCCGCCCCACCCAAACCGAAAGGAACGCTTTACATGCGCAAGGTTCTCACTGTCGCAGCCGCTGCCGCCGGAGCGGTCGCCGCTCTCGGCGCCGCGACCCCCGTCATGGCCGCCGCTTCGGGCGTCAACGCCGGGGCCGTGTCCCTGGTGAACATCGACGCCTCGGACGCCGCCCACTGGCAGATCTGCGGTCAGAACATCCTGACCCAGTCCTACAGCCAGGACTGCGACAACCGCGACCACTTCGGCGACGACCAGGGCTCCGGCGTCAACGCCGGCGACGTGTCCGGCGTCAACGTGGACGCCTCGGACGCGGCGCACTGGCAGATCTGCGGCCAGAACGTGCTGACCCAGTCGTTCGACCAGGTCTGCGACAACCGCGACCACATCGGCGACAACGCCGGCTCCGGCGTCCAGGCGGGCGACACCTCGCTCGGCAACCTGGACATCGCGGACGCCGCCCACTGGCAGATCTGCGGCCAGAACGTCGGCGTCTCGCCGTCGCTCTACCAGCAGTGCCTGAACGCCGACCACATCACCGATGGCGGCGACAACCCCGACAAGGGTGACGACCAGGGCGACTACTAGATCAGTAGCCGCATCCCCGGTCTAAGAAAAAGGTAGGAACATGCGGAACACCACCATGGTCGCGGTTTCGGCCGCAGCCGCCGCCGCGGCGGCAGCGCTCTCGGGCGGGGCCGCTTCGGCCTCGACGCCGGACTGGCTGACACTCGCCACCGTGGAATCCGAGCACGACTCGGTGCTGCCGGGCGTGTGCGAGGCCGACGACATCGGTTCGCTCACGGAGACCACCTGCGGCACCATTCTCGGTTCGCCCTCGGAGGGCGAGCTCGAGGCGACCGGCGGGCAGCTGCCGGAGTCCCCCGAGGGCTTCGGCGGCATGCCTACACTCGCGAACGTCGACCTGCGCCACTTCGCCAAGTGGCAGGTCTGCGGCATCGCGGTCGGCGCCTCGACCGAAGCCTTCGATTGCGACAACTCCATTCCTGGCCCGGCCGAGCCGGTGGGTCCCGGAAACGGGGTCTCACTGGTCAACGCGGACACCACTGGAGCGTTCCAGTGGCAGGTCTGCGGAGTGGCGGTCGGACAGAGCGGAGCGGCGACCTCCTGCTGAGCGGCGGCATCCGCTCACCAGCTCGCCTTCATACCCAAGCGGCCGGAGTCCATTTGACTCCGGCCGCTCCCTTGTGCTCCTTATTATCCCTCGGTCCGTGAACGCCAGGTCCCGCCCGCGACCAGGTCCACGCGCTCGCCGAGCACCTGCACCTTCGCGTCCACCGCGGCGCTCAGTTCGACCTCGGCGACCCGGCCGCCGCGCCATACGAGGCGGTCGACGGTGACGGCGCCGCGGGCGCGCAGGCCCCGGACCTCCCCGTCGGGCCAGGCGCTCGGGAGCGCGGGGAGCAGGTCGATGACCGGGACGCCGTCCTCGGTGCGGTGGGACTGCACGAGCATCTCCGCGATCGCGGCGGTCGTCCCGAAGTTCCCGTCGATCTGGAACGGCGGGTGCGCGCACAGCAGCGAGGAGTAGACGCCGCCGTCGGCGTACTCCGCGCCGTCCCCGCGGAACCCGACCGGGGTCAGGAACTCCCCGAGCAGGCGGTGCGCGCGGTCGCCGTCGCCCAGGCGCGCCCACAGCGCGGTCTTCCACGCGAGGGACCAGCCGGTGCCCGCGTCGCCGCGCGCCTCCAGGCTCATGCGCGCGGCCTCGAGCAGTTCGGGGGCGTCGGCGAAGGAGTCGCCGGGGTAGACCCCGTACAGGTGCGAGACGTGCCGGTGGTGCGGTTCGGCCTCCTCGCGCTCGGCGGCCCATTCGAGGAGCCGCCCGTCGGCGCCGATCTTCGGCTTCGCCAGGCGCGGCATGGCCTCCTTGATGCCCTTGACGAGCTGGAGGTCGTCGCCGTGGAGGGTCTCGGCGACCACGTCCGCGGCTTCGAGGATGAACGCGAAGAGCTCCCTGACCAGGACGGTGTCCATGCCGGTGGTCTCGTCGATAGCCGAATTGCCTGCGGGCGTGCGGAATTCGTTCTCGGGGCTGGAGGCCGGGCTGGTCACCAGGGTCCCGTCCTTGCCCTCGGAGAGGCGTTCGAACGCGAACCGGGCCGCTCCCAAGGCGATCGGGAGCTTCTCGGCCAGGAACTCCTCGTCGCGGCCGAAGCGCCAGTGCTCGGCGAGGTGCATCGACAGCCACAGGCCGCCCATGGGCCAGGCCTGCCAGCAGGCCCTGCCGTCGACCGGGGTGGTCAGGCGCCAGTAGTCGGTGTTGTGGTGGCAGCACCAGCCGCCCGCGTCGTAGAGCCGCCGCGCGGTGTCCGCGCCGGTGCGCGAGAGCTCTTCGACGAGGTCGAACATCGGTCCGTGGAACTCGGGCAGGCCGCAGGTCTCGGCGGGCCAGTAGTTCATCTCGACGTTGATGTTGGTGGTGTAGTCGCAGTTCCACGGCGGCGTGACCTGGTCGTTCCAGATGCCCTGGAGGTTCGCGGCCTGCGAGCCGGGGCGCGAGGAGGCGGCCAGGAGGTAGCGGCCGAACTGGAAGGTGAGCACGGCGAGGTCCTCGTCGCTCTCGCCGGACGCCCTGCGGCGCAGGCGTTCGGCGGTGGTCGCCGCGGGTGCCGCGTCTTTCGGGCCGAGGTCGAGGCCGACCCGGTCCATGACCGAGCGGTGGTCCTCGACGTGGTCGTCCAGCAGTGCCTTCCAGCCGTTGGCGGCGGCGCGGCGGGACTCGGTGCGGGAGGCCTCCAGCGCGGCGGCCCCGTCGAGGTCCGAGTGGAGCGCGACGTAGACCTCGACGCTGCGGCAGCCGGTGAAGCGGTGGCCGCCGCTGGTCGGGGTCGCCTCGCCGTCGCAGCGCAGCTGCGCGTTGAGGCCGAGGCGGCGCACGCCTTCCACTGTGGAGTATTGCGGCACGCCGCCCGCGACGCTGACGGGCGCGTGCCCGGTGAAACTGAGCTCGTCGTAGTCGGCCGCGGTCGAGCCGCCCTCGTGCGGCCATTCGAATTTCAGGTCGAGGTTGAACGGGTCGTCGGCGATCCACCGCAGGGCGATCACGTTGTAGGAGACGGAGACGAAGGCCTCCTGGCGGATGCCGCCCCGGACGACCGCGGCGACGCCGTCGCGCAGGTCCAGTTCGCGATGCTCTGCCGCATCACGGCTCGCAGGCGTCGCCGAGCCCGGTTCGGCATCGCCCGAGTGGGTCGCGACGAACGCCCCGGCGGGCTGGTAGGCCTCGGGGCTCGGGCCCTGGAGGCGGGTCATGAGCTGGTCTGCGGCGAAGTACTCGCCGCGGCGCACCAGCTCGGCGGCCTCGGCGGCGAGACCCTCGACGCCCTCGGGGACCTGCCAGGAGCCGTCCCCCGACCAGAATCCGTCCTCGTTGAGTTCGATCCGGCTCCCGACCAGCATCGCCCCGATGCGGCCGTTGCCGAGCGGCAGGCCCTCGTGCCAAGCGCCGGGGGCAGTGTCATAGATCAGCTTCAATGCATCTGACATCTCTATATCCTATAGGATTCTTGCTCCGACCTTCGGCGCTGCCCCGACTCCGCGGAGGATGAGGAAGCCCCGTGACCGCCCCCGCTGCGTCGCGGCTTTCGCAGGACGTCGCCTTCGCGGGCCTTCGCTATGAATTGGCAGGTCAGCCGTTCGGCCGATTTCCGGTTCACCCGAAAGGGACGCAACTTCCCGGCTCCTGGCTGCGTGAATGCAGCGCCCATCCCCGAACGCGGCGTCCGCCGCAGCGGGACCCGGTCGAACCCGGTGCGTTCGACCCCTCCGACCACCCATCACGGAGTCCACCACCTTGAAACTCACACGCCGCAAGAAGGTCATCGGCGCCGCCGCCGGTGCGGGCCTGGCGGGAGCCGTCGCGCTCGCCTTCGCCGTCCCCGCGCTCGCGGGCGGCCACGACCTCATCGAGATCAACCCCGGCAACGTGCCCACGACCGCTGAAGGCTTCAAAAGCCACAGCTGCGACCAGATCCCGGGCGACACCGAGGACTGGCTCGACGGCTGGGTCTTCGTCCTGCCGAACTCAGTCGACGCCGACGGCAACTTCGAGTACATCGAAGCGGTCTTCCAGGACGCGGACGGCAACGTCCTGCGCTTCAACACCGACGACGACGGCGGGATCGTCCACGGCAGCGGCGACAACAAGGCGTACATCATCACGCCCGCCGGGCTGACGCTCATCGACGCCGAGGCGACGGTGGACCTGAACGACAACGACGACCGCAAGGGCGGCAACGGCGGTGGAGGGAACGGCGGCGGCGACAAGGAACCGCAGTTCAACCTGACCCATACCTGCCCGGCCACCGAGGACGAGCCGGGGGAGGAGACCCCGAGCCCGACCGAGGAGCCGTCGAGCCCCACGGAGGAGCCGTCTTCGCCGACCGAAGAACCCTCGAGCCCAACTGAAGAGCCCTCCTCGCCCACGGAGGAGCCTTCGAGCCCCACCGAGGAACCCTCCTCGCCGACCGAAGAACCCTCCAGTCCCACGGAAGAGCCCTCATCCCCGGCTGAGGAATCCTCCAGCCCGACCGACGAACCGTCCTCGCCTGAAGAGTCGTCGAGTCCCGCCGAGGAGTCGTCGTCCCCGGTTGATGAGTCCTCAAGCCCCGCTGAAGAGTCCTCGCCCCCCGTCGACGAATCCTCAAGCCCCGCGGAGGAGTCCTCCTCCCCGGTCGAGGAGTCGTCGAGCCCGGCCGAGTCCAGCTCCGAACCGGCCGCTTCCAGCTCGGCCCCCGGCCAGGCCTCGACCTCGCCCGCGGGCAATTCGCTGCCGACCACCGGCTCGCCGCTCATCGTCGTCCTGGTCGCCGCCGGGGTGCTCCTGATCGCCGGCGTCCTGGTCCTCGTGCTGCTGCGCCGCCGCAGTGAACCGCAAGGGGACTGACCCGTTCGGGTGCGGTGTCCGCGCGGGCGCCGCACCCTGATTCCCCGTTATCCAACTGTTATGCAACCGCTTGTAGCGCTCCCGCGTTTAGCAGTTGTCTCAAGGCAGGACCCCGGCGCTCGCGCGCCGGGAGCGAGACACGGACTACCGCCCGCTGCTTGACGGTGCGGTCCTTGTCGAGCCCCCGGAATCCTGCCACCGGGGGCTCGACCCTAAGTCGATGCCCCGGAGCCGTCCCCCCCTTGGCTCCGGGGCATCGCTTTTTTCGTCGCCGTGAAGTCTGTGTGAAGCTCACATTCTCGCGGGCCGCGTGCTTTCTTTTCCGTGGCCGACCCGGTACATTACCCGCAGGTTCAGTACCTGTCCCATTACCCTGTCTCCCGAGGTGCCAGCTGCCCGGCATCCCATCTCGCAGCTATTCAGGAGTGCCCGCCCATGGCAACCGACGCCACAGAGACCACGCCCGAAGTCGAGCGGCCCGCTCGCTTCGCGGCCCTGCGCCGCTTCGACAAGAAGGTCGACGCGAAGCTCGACAAACCGTTCGGTCTGCGGGAGAACAAGACCAACTACCGCCGCGAGATCCTCGCCGGAACGACCACGTTCCTCGCGATGGCCTACATCCTCGCGGTCAACCCCGGCATCCTCAGCTTCGCGCTCTCCGCCGCCGGCGTCGACGCCCCGAACCCGGGCGCGGTCTTCACCGCGACCGCACTCGCCTCCGCGCTCGGCTGCCTGGTCATGGGCCTGTGGGCCCGCTACCCCATCGCCACCGCCCCCGGCATGGGACTGAACGCGTTCTTCGCGTTCACCGTGGTCCTCACCCTCGGCATCCCCTGGCAGACCGCCCTGACCGGCACGCTCATCTCGGGCGTCCTGTTCTTCGTCCTCGCCGTGACCGGCGCGCGCGAATCGATCATCAACGCGATCCCGCCGCAGCTCAAGCTGGCGGTCGGCGCGGGTATCGGCCTGTTCATCGCGTTCATCGGCCTCAAAGGCGGCGGCATCGTCGTCGGCTCCGAGGCCACCCTCGTCACCATCGGCGACTTCACCTCCGGGACGGTCCTGCTCACCGTCTTCGGCCTCGTCGCCACCGCCGTGTTCATGGTCATGGGCTGGAAGGGCGGCGTCTTCTACGGGATGCTCGCCACGCTGGTCCTGGGCGTGCTCACCGGCGTCATCGACTTCGAACTGGCCGAGGGCTTCACCCCGAACCTCGACTCCTTCGGCGCGGCGTTCACCGGCTTCGAGGACGCCTTCACCGTCCACATGATCGCGGTCATCCTGACCATGCTGTTCGTGGACTTCTTCGACACCGCCGGGACGCTGTTCGCCGTCGCCGGGCAGGCCGGGCTCGTCAAGGACGGCAAGCTGCCGCGCGCCGGGCGCGCCCTCGCGACCGACTCGATCGCCACCACCGCCGGCGCGGTGTTCGGCACCTCGACCACCACGGCCTACATCGAGTCGACCGCGGGCGTCTCGGTCGGCGGCCGCACCGGCCTGACCGCCGTGACGACCGGTTTCTGGTTCCTCGTGTCGCTGGTGGCGTTCCCGGTGTTCGGCCTGGTGGCCAACAACCCGGCCGTCACCGCGCCCGCGCTGATCGTCGTCGGCGTGCTCATGGCGAAGGCCCTGGGCGGGATCGACTGGGAGAAGCTCGAGTACGCGATCCCGGCGTTCCTCATCGTGGTCGTGATGCCGCTGACCTACTCGATCTCGAACGGCATCGCCCTGGGCCTGGTGTTCTACCCGGTCGTGATGACCGCGAAGGGCCGCTGGCGGGACGTGCACCCGATCGCGTGGGTCCTCATGCTCGCCTCGATCGGCTACTTCCTGTTTCTCACGGAGTAGCGGGACCTTACTTAATAGACACGCATGACGAAGGGCCCGGGATTTCTCCCGGGCCCTTCGCCATGCGATCACGCCGCGCGGCGCAAGGCGTCCTTGAGCTTCAGTCGCGTACCGGTGTACAGCACGCTGCGCTTGTACAGCTGCGAGCCGAGCGCGAGCGCCCCCGCCGCGGCGCCCGCCAGGAGCAGGACCGCGAGGCCGACCTGCCAGGCCGGGACGTCGGCGATCGCCATCCGCGTCGGCATCGCGATCGCCGAGAACGGCGGCACGATCGACAGGACCTGCGCGAAGGTGCTGCTGGGCGCGTTGAGCATGAAGACCGCGCCGAGGTAGCTGAGCGTCAGCGACATGATGAGCGGGGTCAGGACCGACCCGGCCTCCTCCTGCCGCGAGACGAGCGAGCCGACGCCGCCGGCAAGCGTGCCGAAGAGCGCGAAGGCGATGAGCCACCAGCCGATCGTGGAGAGCGCGGCGGAGGTGGTGCCCGGGGGCAGGTCGCCGAGCATCCCGGTGGCGGCCGAGACGCCGAGGCCGACGCCGACCATCGCGACCAGGTTGACCAGGGAGATCACGCCGAGGCCGATCACCTTGCCGCCCAGCAGCTGCCAGGGTTTGAGGCTGGTCAGGAGGATCTCCACGATGCGGCTGGACTTCTCCTCGACCACGCCCATCGCGATGTACTGGACCGGGGTCATGAGCATCATGTACATGATGATCGAGATGAGCAGACCGGTGAAGTAGCCGGTGACCGAGTCGGCGCCGCCCTCTTCGAGGGTGACGGCTTCCAGGGACTGGACGGTGAGCGCCTGGGCGATCTGGGCGTCGGTGAGGCCCGCGTCCGAGAGGTTCGTCTGGACGCTCGCGGCCTGCCAGGCCGAGTCGAGCTGGGCCTGGAGCGTGGCGTCGACGCTGCTCTCGCTGTAGAGCTTGCCGTCGGCGACGGCGCTGTCGACGTCCCCGTCCGCGACGGCCTTCTCGGCCTGATCCGCCGAGTCGTACAGCGTGATGTCGAAGCCGCCCATGGCGTCGAGCTGGGTCTGCATCGCGGCCGCGTCGGTTCCGGCGAGGCCGATCTTCTCGTCGCCCTCGTCGCCGCCGATGAGACTGGGCAGGGCCGCGAGCACGCCGACGATCAATACGGTGACGACGAGGCTGATGAGGTTGGCCTTGGAGAGGCCGCGGACGCGGATCTCGCGCCCGGCCACGAGCATGAGGCCGCGCATCCGCGAGGTCTCGGAGTGCTGAGCGGTCATCGGGTCACGGCCTCTCGGAAGATCTCGGCGATGGTCGGCTGGTCGTAGGCGAAGTGGGTGACGCGCCCGGCGGCGGCCGCGACGCGCAGCACCTCCTGGTCGTCGGCGTCCACGATGAGGTAGTCGTCGCCCTCGCGCGTGACGGTGCCGGGGAAGCGGTCGGCGAGGTCCTCGGGGGTCGCGACGCTGACGCGCAGCTGCTTGACCTCCTTGGCCTTCAGCTCCTCGACGGTGCCCGCGGCGATGATCTTCCCGTTGCCGATGATCGACACGGAGTCGCAGAGCCGCTCGATGAGGTCGAGCTGGTGGCTGGAGAAGATGACCGGCGCCCCGGCCGCGGCGCGGTCCTTGAGCGCGGTGCCCATGACGTCCACCGCGATCGGGTCCAGGCCCGAGAACGGCTCGTCGAGGATGAGCACCTCGGGGTCGTGGACGAGGGAGACGGCGAGCTGGACGCGCTGCTGGTTGCCCAGGGAGAGGTCCTGCACGAAGTCGCCGGAGCGGCCCGAGAGGTTGAGCTGTTCGAGGAGCTCGCCGGCGGACCGGCGCGCCTCGGTCTTGCTCATGCCGTGCAGCTCACCGAAGTACGCGACCTGTTCGCCGGTCTTCATCTTGGGGTAGAGGCCGCGTTCGGAGGGCATGTAGCCGAAGCGGCGGCGCTGTTCGACGCCGAGCGGGGATCCGTTGTAGACGATCTGGCCGGAGTCGGCGGCGAGGACGCCCATCGCGATGCGCATGGCGGTGGTCTTCCCGGCGCCGTTGGCGCCGACGAAGCCGACCACCTCGCCGGGGGCGGCGGAGAGCGACACGCCGTCGAGCGCCACGGTGTCGCCGAACCGCTTGTGCAGGTCCTTGATTTCGAGCATGGTTTCACCCTAGGTGCGCGGGCGGGCCGGATCCTCCGTCTTGGGGTGGATTCCGGTCGGCGGCCGGGTCATTCGCGAGGACCAGTCACATGGTCTTCACGGAGGAGCGGAGCGCTCGCGCGGCAGCCGTCGGCGGCGGAAGTCCAGGGCCGGTCCCGGTCTGCGTGCAGTATGCCGATTCGTCCTCTTCGGACCTGTGGAAGCACCTAATCTGGGCCGGACCCCGGCCCGGCCCGAGAGGAGCGACCAGCGTGGAGCGAACCGACCAGGCGACCTGCTGCGGGCCGACCTCCACGACGGCGCCGGCCCCCACGCCGATGGGGGCGATGCCCTGGCCCCAACCGGGCCGCCCCCCGACGAAGCCCGCCGGAAAACCGATCACCTGGCCGCCCCCGGCCCGTCCATGACGGTCGAACCCACGACCACGAGACCAAAGTCCGGTGCGGCCTCACACCGTGAACTACTAAGGTGGGTTGCATGACCACACCGGTACAAGCGCTGGATCGTCTGCGGCGCGCCGCCGCGGGCAGCGAACTGGGGACGCTCTGCGATCAGTTCGGTCTTGACCTTGTCGTGGTGTTCGGCTCGACGGCGAAGGGCGCTGCCGAACCTCGCGACCTCGACATCGCGGTCTCCACTCGGCAGGGTCGGCAGCTGGATCTCCTGGGACTCTATGAAGCGTTCATCGGGGTGACCGGGCCGTGCGACATCGACGTGATGGTGCTCGACCGGGCGGACCCGGTGGCTCGATACGAGGCGCTGCTCGGCACGATCCCGCTGTACGAGCACACTCCCGGCCGGTTCTTCGAAGTCCGCATGGCGGCGCTCAAGCAGTACGCCGAAACGGCACCGATGCGCGCCCGCAGTCTGGAGTTGATGGCACGGTGAACACACCGGACCGTTCGCAGGCGATCGTCGCGAATCATTTTGGGTCGTTGTGCCCGTGCAGCTTGCTCGCTGATTGAAGGCGCTGCTTCGGGGAATCCGGGCTGGAACCGGCTGAATCGTCCCTCCGCTGCTTATGCGCGGGACAATGAGCCGATCCGCCGTCCATCGGAGCCGGAGGCGCTCATGAGCGGCCTCGTCGATGCGTGAGGAGACGTAAATGAGCGGCCTCGTCGATACGTGAGGAGACGTAAATGAGCATGGCACCGTTCGTCATCGTCGGAGGCGGCCTCGCCGCCGCCAAAGCCGCCCAGACCCTCCGCGACGAGGGTTATGAAGACGACCTCGTCGTCGTCACCGGGGAACCCCACCGCCCCTACGAGCGGCCGCCCCTCTCCAAGGACTACCTGCGCGGCGACGCCGACCGGTCGGCCGTCTTCACCGTCGACGAGGCCTGGTATGCCCAGAACGCCGACCTTCGCACCGGCGAGCCCGCGACCGGCCTCGACACCGTCGCCCGCAAGCTGACCCTGGCCGACGGATCCACTCTTGATTACAAGAAGCTGCTGCTCGCCACCGGTTCGAGCCCGCGGCCGCTCGCCATTCCGGGCTCGGACCTTCGCGGCGTGCACCTGCTGCGCACCGTCGACCAGTCCGACCTGCTCGCCGCCGCCTTGAAGGACGCCGGGCGGGTCGCGATCGTCGGTGACGGCTGGATCAGCATGGAGGTCGCCGCCTCGGCCCGTCAGCTCGGCCATGAGGTCGCCGTCTTCGGGCACGGCGCGCAGCCGCTCGAACGGGTCCTCGGGGCCGAGATGGGCCTCGTCTTCGGCAAGCTCCACACCGACCACGGGGTCGACCTGCACCGGCGCTCGCAGGTGTCCCGGATCCTCGGCGAGGACGGGAAGGCCACCGGTGTCGAGACCGTCGACGGCCAGCGCGTCCCGGCCGATGTCGTGCTGCTCGCGGTCGGCGCCACCCCGAACACCGGCCTCGCGGTCGAAGGCGGCATCCACCTGCGCGGCGCCGATCTCGGCGGCGGCGTCGCCGTGGACGGCACCTTGCGCACCAGCGGCCCCGACATCTGGGCCGCGGGCGACATCGCGAGCATTCCGTCGCCGCACTACGGGCGTCCGATCCGGGTGGAGCACTGGCAGACCGCGCTCGACACCGGGCCGCACGCCGCCAAGTCCATGCTCGGTGCGGAGGGCGCTTACGACAAGCTGCCTTATTTCTTCACCGACCAGTACGACCTGGGCATGGAGTACCTGGGCTTCGTCTCAGGACCCGACGCCTACGACGAGGTGGTCGTCTCGGGTTCGGTCGAGTCCCTGGAGTTCGTCGCCTTCTGGACCAAGGGCGGCAAGGTGCTCGCCGCCATGGCCGTGAACACCTGGGACCGGATGGCGGAGGTCGAGGCGCTCATCCGGGCCGAGGAGCCGCCGGGTACCGAAGCGCTGCAATCGTTCCGGTGACGCAATGCGAAAGCCGCCCCGCTACCGGCGGGGCGGCTTTGCGATGTCGTGGGTTAACCGACGGCGTGCTCGTCGATCGCACTCAGCTCTTCGGCCGTGAAGTCGAGGTTCCCGAGCGCGCCGATGTTGTCCTCCAGCTGCGCGACGCTGCTGGCGCCGATGATGACGCTGGTCATGCGGTCGTCGCGCAGCGCCCAGGCGAGTGCCATCTGCGCGAGTGACTGGCCGCGCCCGGCCGCGATGTCGTTGAGGGCCCGCACTCGGGCCATCTTGGCGTCCTCCAGGGCGTCCTCGTTGAGGAACACGCTGGTGCGCACGCGCGAGTCCTCGGGGATGCCCTTGAGGTAGCGGTCGGTGAGGAGCCCTTGCGCCAAGGGGCTGAAGACGATGCAGCCCGCGCCGACCTTCTCGAGGGAGTCGAGGAGCCCGTCCCTTTCGGTCCAGCGGTTGAACATCGAGTAGGACGGCTGGTTGATCAGCAGCGGCGTGCCGAGGTCCTTGAGGATCGCGGCGGCGGCTTCGACCTGCTCGGACGTGTAGTTCGAGACGCCGATGTACAGGGCCTTGCCGGAGCGGACGATCGCGTCGAGCGCGCCCATGGTCTCCTCGAGGGGCGTCTCGGGGTCGGGACGGTGGTGGTAGAAAACGTCCACATAGTCCAGTCCCATTCGCTGCAGCGACTGGTCGAGCGAGGAGACGAGGTACTTGCGCGAGCCGTGGTCGCCGTAGGGGCCGTCCCACATGAAGTAGCCGGCCTTGGAGGAGATGACGAGCTGGTCGCGGTACGCCCGCAGGTCCTCGGCGAGGACGCGGCCGAAGTTCTCTTCGGCGCTTCCGGCGGGCGGGCCGTAGTTGTTCGCCAGGTCGAAGTGGGTGACGCCGAGGTCGAAGGCGCGGCGGATGATCGCCCGCTGCGTCTCCAGGGGCCGGGTGTGCCCGAAGTTCTGCCACAGGCCGAGCGAGATCGCGGGCAGCTTCAGGCCGCTGCGCCCCGAGCGTCGGTACTGCATGGACTCGTAGCGGTCGTCCGCGGGAAGGTAACTCACGAATGGAGCCTATCCGGTCGGGAAAGCGCCGTCATGCGGGTGAACGGCAGGTGAAGGTGAACGACGGGTGTCTCAGGCGTGCGGGTCGAACTTGTAGCCGAGGCCGCGCACCGTCACGAGGTGGCGGGGCTTGCCCGGTTCGGGTTCGATCTTGGAGCGCAGGCGCTTGACGTGCACGTCGAGGGTCTTGGTGTCGCCCACGTAGTTCGCGCCCCAGACGCGGTCGATGAGCTGGCCGCGGGTGAGGACCCGTCCGGCGTTGCGCAGCAGCATCTCCAGCAGCTCGAACTCCTTGAGCGGCAGCTGCACGTCCTGGCTCTTCACCGTCACCACGTGGCGGTCCACGTCCATGCGCACCGGCCCGGCCTCCAGGACCGTGACGATCGGGTCGTCCGGCTCGGCCGAGCGGCGCAGCACCGCTCTTATGCGGGCGACGAGCTCGCGGGAGGAGTACGGCTTGGTGATGTAGTCGTCGGCGCCCAGCTCCAGGCCCACCACCTTGTCGACCTCGGAGTCCCGGGCGGTGACCATGATGATCGGCACGTTCGAGTGGGCCCGCAGCTCACGGCACACTTCGGTGCCGGACTTCTCGGGCAGCATCAGGTCGAGCAGGACCACGTCGGCCCCGGCGCGCTCGTACTCCTTGATGGCGGCGTCGCCGTCGGCCGCGACGGCCACCTCGAAGCCCTCCTTGCGGAGCATGTAGGAGAGGGCATCCGAGAAGGATTCCTCGTCTTCAACTACGAGCACGCGGGTCACGAGTGAACCTTCCTAGTGGGCGGCTTGCTGGCTATGCTCCGATTGCATCCGAGTCGGGTGCCGTGGCGTCGGACGGCAGGGAACGAGCAGGCAACATCAAGGTAAACACTGATCCAGCTTCGGGCATACTGGACACCTCGACCCTACCTCCGTGGTTGACCGCCACGTGCTTGACGATCGCCAGGCCGAGCCCGGTGCCGCCCGTCGAACGCGAGCGGGCCGCGTCCACGCGGTAGAACCGCTCGAAGATCCGGTCCAGCTCCTCGGCTGGAATGCCGATGCCCTGGTCGCGGACGGCGATGCACACCATGCGGGCCCCGGCCAGGTGGCCCGACGGCGAGCGTACCGAGGTGGAGACCTCCACGGCGGTGTCGTCAGGTGAATAGGAGATGGCGTTCTCCACGAGGTTCTTCACCGCGGTCACCAGTTGCGACTCCGAACCGAGCACTTCGGTGCCCCGCACGCCGGTGTACTTCAGTTCGATGCGCTTCTTCTCGGCGGCGATGCGCGTCTGGTCGAAGGCCTCGGCGACGATCCGGTCGACCTCCACGGGCTCGGGGTCCGGCAGCTTCTCCGCGCCTTGGAGCCGCGAGAGCTCCAACAGGTCGCTGACCAGGTGGTTCATGCGGATCGACTCGGATTGGATGCGCCCGGCGAAGCGCGCGGCCGCGTCCGGGTCCTCCGAGGCGTCCTTCAAAGCTTCGGCGAGGATCTGCATCGCGCCCACGGGCGTCTTCAGCTCGTGGCTGATGTTCGCCACGAAGTCGCGGCGCACGCGTTCGACGCGGTGGAGCTCGGAGATGTCCTGGAACTCGGCCACCGACACGCCGTCGGCCATCGGGGTGATGCGGACGCTCACGGCGCTCGGCTCGCCCATGACCTGCTTGGGGACCTCGACCTCGGCGTCCCGGTAGCGGCCGGAGCGCCGCGCCTGTGCGAGCAGGGCCCGCAGCGTCAGCGAGACGATCTCGTGGTCGTCCACCAGGCCCAGGTCGCGGGCGGCCCGGTTCGTGTAGAGGACGCGGTTGTGGTCGTCGACCAGGCACACGCCGGTGCGCAGCAGGTCGGTCGCGGCCTCCCAGGGGCGGGAGTCGGCGACGGGGGTGGTGCGGGACTCGGGACGCGGGGCGCCGCGATGGCGCACCCGGAAGAGGGCGGTGGCGGCGGCGCCGAACGCGGCGCCGGCCGCCAGGCCGGTGAGGACGCGCCCGACGCCTTTGCGCAGGCTCTTGGGCTGTTCGTTGTGGGCCACGACCCCAGCCTAACCACACTGCATGAATTGACGACCCGCAAGCGCCGACGTGAACGGCCCGGCGTCGAACGCCGGGCCGTCATTGGTGAAGCTCGCGAGCCTTGAATGCTGCTGAGCCGAAGTCACGCTTCGCTAACACGAATTGTGCAAAATAGGTTATTTCTTCCCCTGCGCCGCGACGGCGGCGGCAGCGGCGGCGGCCGCCTCGGGGTCGAGGTACTGCCCGCCCGCGAGGACCGGCTTCAGCGTGTCCTCGTCCAGGTCGTAGCGCAGCGGCATCCCGGTGGGGATGTTCAGCTTCACGATCGCCTCGTCGCCGATCCCGTCCAGGTGCTTGACGAGGGCGCGCAGCGAGTTGCCGTGCGCGGCCACGAGCACGGTCTTCCCGGCCCGCAGGTCGGGGACGATCCCGTCGTACCAGTAGGGGAGCATCCGGTCCAGGACGTCCTTGAGGCACTCGGTGCCCGGCAGGATCTCGGGGGCCAGGTCGCCGTAGCGGGCGTCGCCGTCCTGCGCGTACTCCGAACCGGCCGCGATCACCGGCGGCGGCACGTCGTACGAGCGGCGCCAGGTCATGAACTGCTCCTCGCCGAACTCGGCGAGCGTCTCGGCCTTGTCCTTGCCCTGCAGTGCGCCGTAGTGGCGCTCGTTGAGACGCCAGGAGCGCTTGACCGGGATCCAGGAGCGACCGGCCTCGGCCAGCGCCAGCTCGGAGGTGTTGATGGCGCGGCGCAGCAGCGAGGTGTGCACGACGTCCGGGAGCAGGTCGGCCTCGGCGAGCAGCCGCCCGCCGCGGCGGGCCTCGTCCTCGCCCGACGCCGACAGCTTGACGTCGACCCAGCCGGTGAACAGGTTCTTGGCGTTCCATTCGCTTTCGCCATGGCGAAGCAGCACGAGAGTAGCGGTCATGCCCCCTATCCTGCCGCCTCCCGCACCACCCTGCCGCCCGGTCGCCGACCAGGTGTGGCCGAGGTCGCCATTCACTGCCGGAAACGGCGCCGGTGAGGCCCGCGCGGGGCGAAACCTGATACCGGTAGGGGTGGCCTCGCGAGGGGATACTGGTGGCATGGCCCCCGCCCCGGAACCCCTTCCGCCGCCCCGCTTCCCCGTCTTCCCGCTCTTCGCGCTGCCGATCGGGCTCCTCGCCTGGTACCTGCTGCGCGAGGGCAACGCGATCGCCCACACCATCGAATGGTGGTGCGACAGTGAAGGATGCAGCACCAGCGACCCGCGCATCCTCCTCATCGGCCTCGGCGCCTTCGCCGACCTCTGGGTCTTCCTCGCCCTCATGTCCGTGCTGCGGCTGGTCGCCTTCGGGGCGGCCCTCGCGCTCGCGCCGCTCGCCGCGATGAGCGGCTGGAACAAGGCGATCGCGGGCGGGATGCCCGCGGGTGAGGTCGCGACCGAGTTCAAGGTCTGGGGGACCGTCGCGGGCGTCGGCATCGCCCTCGCCCTCCTCGGCGTCCTGGTCGAACTCCGCTCGACCGCGACGCTGCAACTCCTGATCGGCCGCGAGCGCTCGCCCGCCGCGCTCCAGGACTACCGGGAGGGCGCCAAGCCCGGTTTCGGCAGTGCCGCACTGGTCTTCAGGGACCAGAGCGGCCACCCGCACCGCAAGCAGCTGCCCGAGGTGCCGGGGGCCTGGAAGGGGACGCGCCTGTTCGCGGTCTACCCGCCCCACGACCCGTCGCGGGCGCGCCTCGCCCTGCCCTGGTACCGGCCGTGGAAGCAGCACCAGGGCGAAGAAACCAGTGCGCCCGAAGCCGATCGCGGTGCCAAGCCCAGCCTGACCGGCGAACTCGAACGCCTCGCCGCACTGCGCCGCGAAGGCCTGCTCACCGAAGCGGAATTCGACCAGGCGAAGCGCCGACTCCTCGGCTAGCGCCGATGCGGGTCGGCCGGAACCGCGCCGCCCTCACTTCCCGGCGGCGCGGCGCAGTTGCGCTTCGATGCCGAAGCGGTCGATCTGGATCCAGTACTCGACGATCAATCCCGCCTCGACCCGGTAGACCGCGCTGGCGACCTCGGTGACCGGCCCGCCCGTCGGTGCGAAGCCGTCGACCTCGCCCAGGTGAGCGCCGACCTGCGTCCAGCGGGCGTACGCCTTGCCGTCCTCGGCGATCAGCTCGTCCACGGTGAACGTGAAGGGGCCCCAGGCTGCCAGCATCTCGCGCACGTGCTCGGCGTACTGCGCGGGCGTGCGGTCGACGGTGACCGCCTCCTCCGAGACGACCTGGTGGGCCAGCACCTTCGGCGCCATGTACCGGTGGGCCGCTTCGGGGTCGCGTCCGGACCGCACCTGGTCGAGGAAGGCGGCGACGACGGTCTTCGCATTGTCCATGCGGCCATTGTGACCCGTGTGGCGCAAGTCCGTCAGTCGCGGGGCTTGAGGTGTTCGAAGGCGTCGAGGTTGCGGGTGGACTCGCCGCGGGCGAGACGCCACCTCCATTCGTCCTGAATGGAGGTTTTGAAGCCGAGTTCGAGGATGACGTTGAACGTCTCGTCGGCCGCTTCCAGGACCTGGCCCAGGACCCGGTCGAGCTCCTCGGGCGTGACGGACGCGAAAGGCAGGCGCCCCACGAGGTGGACGTCCTCGGCCTCGTCCACGGCGAACGCGACCCCGTACAGCTTTCCGTTGCGCCGCAGCAGTTCCGCCCAGACCGCCGCCTCGTTCTCCTCGGGCCTGCGGGCGACGAACGCCTCGACCCGGAGGGCGTGGTCCTCGATCACCAGGCCGCAGGCGATGGTGAGCTTGCGCTGCCCGGGCAGGGACACGACCACCGATTTGGGGCCGTCGGCCCGGTAGGCGACGCCGATCTCGTCGAGTGCCGCGGTGAGTTGCTCGATCACCGGTTCAGCGTAATCGCCTGGGAGCGCATGAGGAGCGCGCGGCGGTAGGCGTCGCCGAGTCCTTCGGCGGTGGCCTTCCAGGAGAAGAGCGCGGCGTGGGTGCGGGCTCCGGCGGCGAGGCGTTCGCGCAGGGCGCCGTCGCCCATGAGGCGGCCGAGGGCCGAGGCCCAGTCGTCGGCCGAGTGCGTGTCGACCAGGAGCCCGGAGACGCCTTCGGCGACGGCGGTCGGCAGGCCGCCGACGCGGGCGGCGATCACCGGGGTGCCGGTGGCCTGCGCTTCGAGGGCGACGAGCCCGAAGGACTCGTTGTAGCTGGGGACGGCGACGGCGTCGGCCGCGCGGTAGACCTTCGCGAGGTCCTCACCCGATCGGGGGCTGCGCCACTGGACCAGGTCGCCCAGGCCCAGCTCGCCGGCGAGCTTCGGCAGCCAGAACAGGTCGGTGTTGGAAGGGCCGCCGACGAAGACGGGGACGATGCGCGCGGCCAGGCGGGGGTCGGTCTCGCGGAGTCGCGCGAGGCCCCTCAGGAGCACGTCGGGCGCTTTCGCGGGCTGGATGCGGCCGACGAACGCGACGACGAGCGCGTCGTGGGGCAGGCCCAGGTCCTCGCGGGCGGCGTACCGGTCGCCGGGGCGGAACACGCCGAGGTCCACGCCGGGGTGGATGACCTCGACGCGGCGGGAGTCCACGTTGTAGTAGCGGTGCAGCTCGTCGGCCTCGGCGGCGGTGTTCGCGACCAGGAGGTCGGCCTCGGTGGTGATCTGCTCCTCGCCGACGACGCGCGTGAACGGCTCGGGCGAGTCGCCTTCGGCGAGTTGGGCGTTCTTCACTTTCGCGAGGGTGTGGAAGGTCTGCACGAGCGGGACGTTCCAGCGGTCCGAGGCGACCCACGCGGCCTGGCCCGAGAGCCAGTAGTGGGCGTGGATGAGGTCGTAGTGGCCGGGCCGGTTGTGGGCCTCGGCCCGCAGGAGTCCGCCGGTGAAGGCGCACAGCTGCGTCGGGAGGTCGTTCTTGGACAGGCCCTCGAAGGGCCCGGCGGGCAGGTGGTGGACGAGGACGCCCGGTTCGGCTTCGACCGTGGGCGGCTCGTCGGAGCTGGTGGCGCGGGTGAAGATCTCGACTTCGACGCCGGCGCGGGCGAGTTCGCGGGCGGTGTTGAGCACGTACACGTTCATGCCCCCGGCGTCGCCGGTGCCCGGCTGCGCGAGGGGCGAGGTGTGGACGGAGACCATCGCGACGCGCCGGACGGTCTGCTGGCGGCATCGGGCCCGGAAAGCCGGGGTGCGCCGTGTGTTCACGTGTCAGTCCTCTCCCGCGGTTGCCATCCCCTGAAGCAACGCGCAAAACACTCGCAATCCTTCCGTGTCCGGGTGTTCATCCACAACCGCCGCATGCGTCAGAGTGACCAAACCCGCAATTCGTCAAGTCGTTTAGCGACACGGTGTTTTCGTTCCGTTTCGTGGTGAGATGGTGACCCTCGGTTGGGGGAAGTTGGAATTTCCCTCGCGACACGACCGGGAATGAGCCTCAAATCCGGGCAAGTCGTCCATGATGGGGATACTTGTCATCACGAGGGGGGAGACAACACCATGAGCACTGCAACCGTGCCGGCCGCCAGGCAGCCCACGATGTCACCGGTGTCCAAGTTCGGGGCGACGCACTCGCTGCGCCGCCTGCCCGTCCAGGAACGGTCGGCCGCGCGGGTGCGCCGGATGCTCGACGCCGCCGCGGACCTGATCGAGGAAGTCGGCTACGACCGGCTCTCGACCACCGCGATCGCACAGCGCGCCGACGTCGCCATCGGCTCGGTCTACCAGTTCTTCGGCGACAAGCGCTCGCTCGCCGAAGCGCTCAGCCAGCGCTACATCGACCTGTACTTCGAGCGCCTCGCCGCCCGCTTCGACGCCGAACCGCCAGCAGACTGGCGCGGCGGAGTCGAAGCGGCCATCGCAGAGTACGTGCACATGTACCGGACCGCACCGGGCTTCCGCGTCCTCCACCTGGCCGACGCCATCGACCCGGGCCGCGCCGACGCCGTCACCACCGGCGGCGACGTCATCGCCGACCAGATCCTCGCCGGACTCGCCCACCGCTTCGGCATCGGCGGAGACGACGAACTCAACAAGACCGTCACCGTCGCCGTCGAGACCGGGCAGGCCCTGGTCCGCCTGGCGTTCCGCCGCGACCCCGAAGGGTGCGCCGCCTCCATCGGCGAGGCCAACGGCGTCGTCTGCGACTACCTCGCACGCCGCCTGCCGTAAGACCCGTCCCAGGGCCGGTTCGACGATCCCGCTCGCACGGGATCGCCGGGCAGACCCTGGGACACACCTGTTCCGTGCCACTCAACCGACAGCGCCGGGGCCGCGGGCCGCGTCGGGCCGACTAGTCTCGTAGTCGACCCGGTGCGGTCTTTGACTTTAGGAGCAGCATGGCGAACACCCTTGCCGACATCCAGACGGTGCTGCGGATCCGCCCGTTCAGGAGGCTGTGGACCGTCCTCGGCCTGGCCTCCTTCGGCGACTGGCTCGCGCTGTTCGCCACCGCCGGATTCGCGCAGTCCCTGTTCGACGACCCCGCCGCCAAAGGCGCGGCGTTCTCGGCGACCATCGTGCTGCGCCTCCTGCCGTCCCTGGTGCTCGGCCCCGTCGCCGGCGTCTTCGCCGACCGGTTCGACCGGCGCAAGACCATGGCCGCGTGCGACACCGCCCGGTTCGCGCTCATCGCCTCGGTCCCCACCGTCTACCTCATCACCGACAACACCGCGATCACCGTGACCTGGCTGGCCATCGCCCAGCTGTTCATCGAAGGCGCCGTCCTCATCTGGTCGCCCGCCAAAGAAGCGGCCGTCCCCAACCTCCTGCCCCCCGAGAAGTACGAGGCCGCCAACCAGCTCAGCCTCGCCACCACCTACGGCATCGCCCCGCCGCTCGCCTTCGCCGTCCTCGCCGTCCTCGAACGCGGCTCGAACGTGTGGGCCAACCTCGGCCACTGGGCCGAACCCATGGTCCTGGCCCTGTACCTCACCTCGGCGATGTTCGGGATCCTCGCCGTCACCGTCTACTTCTTCATCCCCCAGATCTCCGGCCGCTACGGCACCATCGCCGCCAAGACCTCCAGCGTCTGGAACGACTTCACCGAAGGCTGGTCCTACCTGCGCACCAGCACCCGCGTCAGGGGCCTCATCCTCGGGATGCTCGGCGCGTTCAGCGGCGCGGGCATCCTCATCGGCGTCGGCACCGTCTACGCCGCCACCCTCGGCGCCGGCGAAGCCGCGTTCTACACCCTCGCCGTGTTCCTCTTCCTCGGACTCGGCTGCGGCATCGCCTTCGGCCCCAAGCTCATCGGCGAACTCTCCCGGCTCCGCTGGTTCGGCATGAGCATCGTCCTCGCCGGTGCCGGACTCGCCATCGACGCCGTCGCCCCGCACATGGTCTTCTCGCTCATCGGCTCCGTCATCATCGGCCTCGGCGCCGGCATGGCCTTCCTCGCCGGGATCACCCTCCTCCAGCGCGAGACCGAAGACGAGATCCGCGGCCGCATGTTCGCGTTCATCGCCGTCTCCGCCCGCGTCATCCTCATGCTCGCCATGACGATCTCCGCGCCCCTCGCCGGCTGGCAGGCCGCCCGCCGACTCGACCTCGGCTTCACCGAAGTCGAGATCTCCATGGCCCGCATCCTCCTGTTCGTCGCCGCCGCACTCGTCGCCTGGCTCGGCGTCACCGCCTTCAGGTCCATGGACGACAAGCCCGGCGTCCCCGTCCTCGCCGACCTCTGGTCCTCCCTGCGCGGCAGGCCCCTCTCCGCGGGCCTCCCCGTCACCGGCTCCGGCTTCTTCGTCGTCTTCGAAGGCGGCGAAGGCGCCGGAAAATCCACGCAGGCCGTCAAACTCGCCGCCTGGCTCAAACTCCGCGGCTACGAGGCCGTCCTCACCCGCGAACCCGGCGCGACCGACATCGGCATGCGCATCCGCACCCTCGTCCTCGACTCCGGCGGCGAATCCGCGCCCGGCCCCCGCGCCGAAGCGCTCCTCTACGCCGCCGACCGCGCCCAACACGTCGAGAAGGTCGTCCGACCCGCCCTCGAACGCGGCGCCGTCGTCGTCTCCGACCGCTACATCGACTCCTCCATCGCCTACCAGGGCTCCGGCCGCGACCTCGGCAAAGACGAGATCGCCTGGGTCTCCTCCTGGGCCACCGGCGGCCTCAAACCCGACCTCACCGTCCTCCTCGACGTCGACCCCGCCGCAGGCCTCCACCGCGCCAAGGCAGGCGGCGCCGGCGACCGGCTCGAACAGGAAGAACTCGACTTCCACGAGAAGGTCCGCGAGACCTTCCTCCACCTCGCCGGAGCCGACCCGCACCGCTACCTCGTCATCCCCGCCACCGGCTCGCCCGACGAGATCGCCGCCGCCGTCCGCGAAGCCGTCGCCGAAAGACTCGACATCCGCACCCAGACCGCCCGCACCGAAACCGGCTGGCCCGGCCTCGACAGCACCAAGGACCGCGACAAGGGCCCCGCCGACGGCGCCTGGAACGCCCTCGCCGAAGAGGCCGGACGGCCGTGAACCCCACCGGCGTGTTCGACGAGCTCGTCGGCCAAGACGAAGCCCGGCGCATCCTGGGCGCCGCCGCCCGCGGCACCGGCATGACCCACGCCTGGCTCTTCACCGGCCCGCCCGGCTCCGGACGCTCCACCGCCGCGGTCGCCTTCGCCGCCGCACTCCAATGCCCCGACGGCGGCTGCGGCGAATGCCACGCCTGCCGCACCGTCCTCGGCGGCACCCACCCCGACCTCACCAGGGTCATCCCCGAAGGCCTCACCCTCGGCGTCGACCAGGTGCGCCGGCTCATCCTCGAAGCCAGCCGCGCCCCCACCTCCGCATCCTGGCAGGTCCTCATCATCGAAGACGCCGACCGCCTCACCGAAGCCGCCGCGAACGCCCTGCTCAAAGCCGTCGAAGAACCGCCCGCGCGCACCGTGTTCCTGCTGTGCGCGCCCTCGATCAACCCCGCCGAGATCTCCGTGACGATCCGCTCCCGCTGCCGCGTCATGAGCCTGCGCCAACCCCCCGTCGGCGCGATCGCCGACCTGCTGGTCAAACGCGACGGGCTCGAACGCCGCGAAGCCGAGCTGTACGCCGCCGCCGCACAAGGCCACGTCGGCCGCGCCCGGCGGCTCGCCACCGACGCCGAAGCCAGGGCCAAACGGCACGACGTACTCCAGATTCCCCGGCGCCTGACCGGACTCGGCGCATGCTTCACCGCAGCGGTCGAACTCATCGAAGCCGCCGAAGCCGAAGCCTCGGGCACGTACACCGACCGGTCCGCGTCCGAACGCGAAGCACTGGAGACCGCACTCGGCAAGGGCGGCACCGGGAAGGGCGCGTCGAAGGCGGCGCGCGGATCGGCCGCGGCGATCAAGGAGCTGGAGAAGCGCCAGAAGACCCGTGACACGCGGGCGCAGCGCGACTCGCTCGACCGGGCACTGGTGGATTTGGCGGCGTTCTACCGGGACGCGCTGGCGGCGGGGTTCGGGGCGCGGGTCGACCCGATCCACCCGGACATGGCCGAGACGACCAGGGCGGCGGCCGGGAGGCTGAGCGCGGAGTCGCTGCTGCGAAGGATCGACGCGATCCTGGACTGCCGCAGGGCGATCGAGTTCAACGTGCGCCCGAGGATCGCCGTGGAGGCGATGATGACGAGGCTCTGGCAGGCGTAAGGCCCGGGTTGTCACACCCCGGTGCCACCCTTGAGTTCGGGGGCCCTGCGAATGCCCGTTTTGAAGGCTGACGCCCGGCTTGTCACTGCGTCCACAGGTGGTGGATGAAGGCGTCTTGCGCCTTCGGGAGCTGGCCCGAGCGCTGCCAGCGGTACCAGGCCCGCTCCTCGACCACCCGCACGCAGAAGTCGCCGTCGATCTCGAACGGCTCTGAGACGCAACGGAAGTCGTCCCTGAACGCCCCGTCCGTCCAGTACCAGACCCGCCGCCCGATCAGGTTCGGCACGTCCGAGGCTGGATACGGCCTGCGCACCGGCACCGCGTCCGGGTCCGAGAGCCGCTCGATGAGATAGCCCGGCCGCGGCGCGCCGGTGCCCGGTTCGGGCCGCTGCACGTACACGTCCTCGGCCGCCACCAGGCTCGCGTAGGCGTCCCCGTCGCCGTCCACCGCCCGGTAGTAGTCCGCCTCGGATATCAAGGGCACCAGCAGCATCCCGTCGCGCGTGATCGGGTCGTCGGCCCGCAGGTCGAACTGCCAGCCGCAGCCCGCCGCCCCGAACACCACCCTCGACGAGTGGATGTCGAAAGCCCTGACCACGGGCACCGGGACCAGCGCCGGAGGCGGCCGCGGGACGTCGAAGGCGCTGTCGTCAAAGCCCAACGAGCTCTCCTCTTCTCGGCGAAACCTGCACGCCGAACATGACCGGGGTTGAGGGACAACCGGATACGGGAGGGACCGGAGAAAGCATAGGGGGTTGGCACAGTCTGGGGATTCACGGCCCTTCCGCCAGTCGTAGAGTTCTCATCACAAGCACGGAACACTTCTCAACTAAGGATGGAAGACGATGAGCGAATACGACGAGGCCCCGGTCGAAGAAGAAGCCACCACGGACGAGTACGCGACCGAAGAAGAGGCCATGGCCGACCCCGATTACGCCGAGGACACCGAGTCCTACGGCGACGAGGAAGTCTACGCGGACGACACCTCTGTCTCCACGGTCACCGAGACCTTCGACCTGGACGGCGACGGTCTCGAGGACAACGCGATCTCGACCGATGGCGTCACCTTGATCGACTCCGACGGTGACGGCGACGCCGAGGGCATCGCCACCGACTACGACGGTGACGGCATCGCCGACGAGGTCGTGGTCGACGCCGACGGCGACGGCACCCTGGAGTCCGCCGTCTACGACACCAACGAAGACGGCCTCATCGACACCTGGGAGTCGGACACCGACGGCGACGGCGTCGTCGACCAGGTCTCGAGCGACTACAGCGGCGATGGCCTCGTCGACGAGGTCGCCACCGACACCAACGGCGACGGTCTGGTCGACGTGGTGGCGAGCGACTACAACGCCGACGGCTTCGTCGACGACATCTCCATCGACTCGGACGCCGACGGCGTGGCCGACGCGGTCATCAGCGACTCCGACGGCGACCTGTTCCTCGACCAGGTCTACACCGAGAGCACCCCGGAGGGCGACTCGTTCCAGTCGCAGACCGGTCAGGTCTTCTAACAACCGGACGCTTGAGCTCTGGACACCCCTGAACTCATTCATCCTTACAGCGAAGGCCGGATGCGCAGCGCATCCGGCCTTTCCGCTTGCCTCGGGGACGGCGCCGCGACGGCGGCGTCTCAGGGGCAGCGCTTCGGTGACGGTCCCTCAGCGGCGCCGCTCTCATGGCAGTGCCCTGGTGACAGCGCTCTAATGAAAATGCGCGATTAACCCGGTGGTGCCCCGCAGGAGCGACATGGCCTCGGCGCGGGTGCGCGCGTCCGACTGCAGTATGCCGCGCACCGCCGACGTCACGGTCTTCGAACCCTGCTTCCTGATGCCGCGCATGGACATGCAGGTGTGCTCGCATTCGACGACGACGATGACGCCGCTGGCCTCCAGGGACTTGTACAGCTGGTCGGCGATCTGGCTCGTCAGCCGCTCCTGCACCTGGGGTCGCCGCGAGTACACCTCGACGAGGCGGGCGAGCTTGGAGAGGCCGGCGATCTGGCCGCCGACTCCGGGAATGTAGCCGACGTGCGCGACGCCGGTGAACGGCAGCAGGTGGTGCTCGCAGAACGACTGGACGTCGATGTCGCGCACCAGCACCAGTTCGTTGTGGTTCTCGTCGAAGGAGGTCTTGAGGACCTCGGCGGGGTCGACGCGGAGTCCGGCGAAGAGCTCCGCGTACGCGCGGGCGACGCGCCGGGGGGTCTCCTTGAGTCCGGGCCGGTCGGGGTCTTCGCCGATCGCGTGGAGGATCTCCCGTACGGCGGATTCGATGCGTTTGAGGTCCACCGCGTCCTCGACGGGGCTGCCGTTGATGCGGCCGTCGATCAGGCGGGCGGCCAGGTTGTCGAGTTCAGCCATCGCACCAGCTTACGAGGTCCCACCGACAACACCGGCGGTCTTCTTCACGTGTGGGAAACAATCGGGCCCGCCTACCAGGTAGACGGGCCAGAGAAAAACTTTCCGAACGCTACGGCAGCGGGCTCTGGCCCTCGGTCGCAGGACCGACCTCGATGCCCTCTTCAGGGCCTTCGGCGGGCTTGGAGCCGTTCGGGGTGGAGACCGGCGGGCTGCCGAGCTTGCGGGAGGCGGTGCCGTTGAACGGGGCCATCGGCGGGCGCTTCTGCACCCGGGTGGCGATCCGCGCCAGGTCCTCGGTGTTCAGCGTCTCCTTCTCCAGGAGCTCGACGACCATCTGGTCGAGCACGTCGCGGTACTCGGTGACGATCGCGTAGGCCTCGTCGTGGGCGAGCTCGATGAGCGCCCTGATCTCGGCGTCGACCTGGGAGGCCACGTCGTCGGAGTAGTCCCGCTGGTGGCCGTACTCCTTGCCGAGGAACGGCTCGGAGCCGCTGGTGCCGTACTTGATGGCGCCGAGCCTGGCGGACATGCCGTACTCGGTGACCATCGCGCGGGCGACCTTGGTGGCCTTGGAGATGTCGTCGGAGGCGCCGGTGGTCGGGTCGTGGTAGACCAGTTCCTCGGCGGCCCGCCCGCCCAGGGCGTAGGCGAGTGTGTCGATCATCTCCGAGCGCGTCTGCGTGTACTTGTCCTCGACGGGCAGCACCAGCGTGTGGCCCAGGCTCCGGCCGCGCGGCAGGATCGTGAGCTTGTGGACCGGTGCGGCGTGCGGCAGCGCGTGGGCGACGAGCGCGTGGCCGGCCTCGTGGTAGGCGGTCATCTTCTTTTCGGCGTCGCCCATGACGCGGCCCTTGCGTTCGGGTCCGGCGATGACGCGGTCGATGGCCTCTTCGAGGGCGTAGTTCGAGATCGCCTTCTCGTTGTGGCGGGCGGTCAGGAGCGCGCCCTCGTTGATGACGTTCTCGAGGTCGGCGCCGGAGAACCCGGGGGTGCGGCGGGCGATCGTGTCGAATTCGACGTCGGGGACGAACGGCTTGCCCTTCGCGTGGACCTGGAGGATCGCGAGGCGCCCTTCCTTGTCCGGGGCGTCGACGGGGATCTGGCGGTCGAAGCGGCCGGGCCGCAGCAGGGCCGGGTCGAGGATGTCGGGTCGGTTCGTGGCGGCGATGAGGATGACGCCGCCGCGCGTGTCGAAGCCGTCCATCTCGACCAGGAGCTGGTTGAGGGTCTGCTCGCGCTCGTCGTGGCCGCCGCCCATGCCGGCGCCGCGGTGGCGGCCGACGGCGTCGATCTCGTCGACGAACACGATGGCGGGGGCGTTCTCCTTGGCCTGGGTGAACAGGTCGCGGACGCGGCTGGCGCCGACGCCGACGAACATCTCCACGAAGTCCGAGCCGGAGATCGAGTAGAACGGGACGCCCGCTTCCCCGGCGACGGCGCGCGCGAGGAGGGTCTTGCCGGTTCCGGGGGGGCCGAACAGGAGGACGCCCTTGGGGATCTTCGCGCCCAGTTCCTGGTACTTCTTCGGGTCCTCGAGGAAGTCCTTGATCTCGCGGAGTTCCTCCACGGCCTCGTCGGCGCCGGCCACGTCGTCGAACGTGGTCTTGGGGGTGTCCTTGGACACCATCTTCGCCTTGGACTTGCCGAAGTTGAGGACTCGCGAGCCGCCGCCCTGCATCTGCGACATGAAGAACAGCAGCAGCAGGACGATGAGGACGATCGGGAGGAGGCTCAGGAGGAACGACACGAACACGGAGGTCTCGTTGACCTCGGTGTCGAACTTGACGCCGTTCGTCTCCAGTTCGGTGGCGACGGTCTCCATCATCCCCGCGGGGAGGTAGGCCTCGACCTGGTCGCCGCCGGTGAGGGTCAGCTGGACCAGCTGCTCCTTGTCGAGGAGGTTGGCCTCCTTGACCTTGCCGTCGTTGATGTCCTTGAGGACTTCGGAGGTGGTGGCCTCCTCGTAGTCGGAGCCGCCGGACCAGAAGCTGCCGATCAGGACCGCGATGAGGGCGATGAGCACGATCCAGACGAGCGGCCTGCGGAAGAACCGCTTCCGCTCAGGTGTGGGTCTCCCGGCGTCGACCACTCGTTTCCTCCTGCTGCGTTCGTCGCTTTTTTCGAGTGAGATTGTCGTGCGCGGCTTGCTAGCTTCGCCGCGTTCTTGCAGGGTTTCCTGAGCTGCAAGGCTTGACAACTCGAACGTACACGGTGCGGCGGTACGACGTCCCGCAGCGTCAACGCCCCGAAGAGGGCGCTTCGCGCTGGATACCGCCCTTTACCCGCCCCGCTGATAGTCCGTAATTAGTACCACGCGTGGGATTAGTTCGCCCACCCAAGCCAGCGGCGCGAGCGGACGGGTGGCACCCTTGTTACATGACGTCGGAGCTTGCCAGTCCAGCATCGGTGCCGTCCGCAGCTGCGAAGGACGCCGTGTTCGATCCTGACTCGTGGTACGCCGAGGAGATCGAGCGGACCATCATCACCGAGGACGAGATCCGAGCCAAGGTCGCCGAACTCGGCGCCCAGGTCTCGGCCGACTTCGCCGAGACCGACGAGCTGCTGCTCGTGGGCGTGTTCAAGGGGGCGGTCATGTTCATGGCCGACTTCGCAAGGGCCTTGACGGTGCCGGTGAAGATGGAGTTCATGGCGCTGTCCTCGTACGGGAGCTCGACGACCTCGTCGGGCACGGTGCGCATCCTCAAGGACATCGACTCCGATGTCGCGGGCAAGCACATCCTGGTGGTCGAGGACATCATCGACTCCGGGCTCACCCTCGACTGGCTGCTGAAGTACCTCGAGGGATTGCACCCGGCCTCGATCTCGGTGGTCTCGATGCTGCGCAAGCCGGGGGTGCAGCGGGTGAACGTCCCCGTGAAGTACCTGGGCTTCGACATTCCGAACGAGTTCGTGGTGGGCTACGGCCTGGACTACGCCGAGCGCTACCGGGAGCTGCCGTTCGTCGGCGTGCTCAAGCCCGAGGTCTACCAGAAGTAAGGCCCGGGCTCTTCCCGCGTTCCCATTTCGTCCCGCACGGCCCGCGCGAAAGCGCGGGCCGTCCTTTTTGCCCGAACCCCGCCGGAGGGTCCAGCCACTGGACGCCACGGCAGATTTCGCTATAAGCGGAACCGAAGCGGCTCCCGCCGCGAATTGTCGGACCCATGGGGCAGGGTTTTGCCCGGGGGCGCCGAGAACGCGGGCGCCCGAGGCTCAGTGCTGCCCGGAGACCGCGATGCGACCGGCAGTTCTCGTCACCGCGAGACCGCCCGGCAGGAACGTCGGGCCTTGCCCGTGCCAGTGCGCCACGAGCGCGTCGACCGCGTCCAGATGCCGGTGGTTCAGCTCGGCCCCGTTCACGCCCGACTCCAGGACCCACTTCCGCAGCGCCCGCTGCCGCACCGGCCCCGGCAGCGCAGCGAGCCGCTTCGCGTCCAGCCCGACCCCGTCGCCGCTGCGGCACTCCTCCAGCGCCGCCGCGCCCAGCCCGTCGAGGTAGTCCGTGTCGGCCCCGACCAGCGCGGCCGTGCGCGCCAAGTTCGCGACCAGGTCCTCGCCAAGGGTCCCGACCAGCACCTCCAGCGCCGGGCGCAGCGCCGACCGCAGGTACCGCGGGTCGGCGTTGTGCGGATCGGCCCAAGCCCGCAGGCCCCGCTCGGCGCACACCGCGTGCGTGTCCGCCCGGGCGATGTCCAGCAGCGGCCTGCGGTAGCGCCCGCGCACCGCCCGCATCCCGGCGATCCCCCTCGGCCCGCCGCCGCGCGTCAACGCGAGCAGCACCGTCTCTGCTTGATCATCTCTGGTGTGGCCCAACACGATCGCCGCCGCCCCATGCCTGTCGGCCGCCGCGTCGAGGGCCGCGTATCGCGCTTCACGGGCCGCAGCCTCCGGCCCGCCCGCTTCGCCGACATCCACGCTCACCGCCTCGGCCGGTTCGAGTCCGACGCCCCGCGCCCACCCGGCCACGTCCGCCGCGCGCTCGGCCGAGCCGTCCTGGAGTCCGTGGTCGACGCTGACGAGTCCCGCCCGCAAGCCCATGCGCGGGGCGCAGAACGCGAGCGTGTCGGCCAGCGCGAGCGAATCGGCCCCGCCCGAGCAGGCCGCGAGCACCAACGAGTCGTGCGGGAGGTCGGCCAGGCTGTCGCGGACGGCGACGCGCAAGCGCGCTACCGGGGGCGGCAGTCTAGCCACGCGCGGCCCCGGAGCCGGGCGCGGCGAGGCTCGGCCGTCCCAGGACTCTCGCCGTCCACTGCTCGGGGTAGTCGATCTCGGTCTCGGTCGGCAGGTTCGCCGGGGTCTCCCAGACGCGGTTGAACCCGGTGACGCCGTGCCGGTCGACGACATGGTCGACGAAGCGGCGCCCGGCGGCGTACTGGCGCATCTTGGCGTCGAGGCCGAGGAGCTGGCGCACGAACTTCTGGAGGGTGGTCGGGTTGGCGCGGCGGCGGTCGAAACGGCGGCGCAGGAGCGCGACGTGGTCGATGGAGGTGCGGCCGACGCCGTCCATGACGGATTCGGCGTGTCCCTCCAGGAGGGTCATGAGCGCCTGGATCTGGGAGATGGCCGCGCGCTGCTCGGGGCTGGTGACCGCGGCCATGACGTCGGCGCCGGCCGGTTCGGGCCCGGGCGGGCCGACGGGCCTCGTATTCGGGTCGCCTTCGGTCTCGCGGGCGGCGGCGAGGGCGCGGCGGACGGCGCGGGCGAGTCCGGCGGCGGAGGACTGGTCGGGTTCGGCGGCGTCGAAGAAGGTGTGGATGAGGCTGTGGAAGTGGTCCCGCATCCAGGGGACGGCGGTGAACTGGGTGAGGTGCGCGGCCTCGTGGACGGCGATCCAGAGGCGGAACTCGCGCGAGGGCAGGCGAAGGCGCCGTTCGACCTCGACGATGTTGGGGGCCACGAACAGGAGGCGTCCGGTGTCGCTGGAGAAGGTCTCGAACTGGCCGAGGACGCGGGAGGAGAGGAAGGCGAGGACCGCTCCCGCCTGGACGCCGGCGAGTCGGGCGGCGGTGCCCGCGGGGGCGTCGGGGTGGCCGGTCTCGGCGCCGAGCTCGATGAGGAGGCGGCGGAACCCGGCGATGTTGACCCGGCTCCAGCGGACGCGGTCGACCACGTCGACGGGGGTGTCGGCGGCGGGGACGAGGCCGGTGTAGTCGCTGACGAGGTCGATGGCGTGGCGGGCGTGGCGGTGGAGGTCGGCGACGACGTCGAGGGCGCCTTCGGGACTCATGCGGGGGCCGCCCCTGATGAAGGCGCGAGAGCAGGAGGCGGCGGTCTGCCAGTCGACGGACGGCAGCATCGGGTTTCCTGCGGGCGGCGCCATTGTCCAAGCCTAACCACAGCGCAGTCGTCTCGCCACCATCCCGGGCGAGACCGGCCGAAGCGGCGCGTTTCGGGACGCGTCTTCGAAGCGGCAAACGGATGCAGATATTCACATCTTGAAATCCATGTTGCGACAATGCTAGGTTCTCCACAAGCTCGCAACATTTTGCAAGGTTTGCGGGCAGAATTTGCAAAGGGAGCAATGATGCCTCACTCCATTTCCGGGCGCCTCCTCGCCGTCGCGGGCGGCGCCGTCCTCGCGGCAGCGGCCGTCCTCGGCGGCCTCACCACCCCCGCCGACCAACCCGCCCCCATCGACGCCGCCCCCGCAGCAGCCCTCGGCGGCGGCGACTCGATCCTCAACATGTTCGAGTGGACCTGGACCTCGATCGCCGCCGAATGCGCCGGCACCCTCGCGGACTCCGGCTACACCTACGTCCAGACCTCGCCCCCGCAAGAGCACATCCGCGGCACCGACGCCTCCAGCGGCGAAGCGAACGCCTGGTACATCCACTACCAGCCCGTCAGCTACGAACTCGAATCCCGCCTGGGCACCCGCGCCGAATACGCCAACATGGTCGCCACCTGCCAGGCCAACGGCATCGGCGTCATCGCCGACGTCGTCATCAACCACATGGCAGCCGGCTCCTCCACCCAGACCCGCTACGGCTCGAACGGCAGCGAATACCGCCAGTTCTATTACCCCGACGCCGGATACGACGCCTCCGACTTCCACAACACCGGCGCCAACTACTGCGAGGTCAACAACTACGCCAGCAAGACCAACGTCCAGGAATGCCACCTGGTCGGCCTCAACGACCTCGACACCTCCCAGGCCGACGTCCGCGAGACCATCGCCGCCTACCTCAACGACCTCACCGGTCTCGGCGTCGCGGGCTTCCGCGTCGACGCCGCCAAGCACATCTCGGCCACCGACCTCGCCGCGATCATGAACCTCGCCGACGGCGACCCCTACATCGTCCAGGAGGTCATCGGCGCCTCCGGAGAAGCCGTCAGCGAATCCGAGTACACCGGCATCGGCGACGTCCAGGAGTTCAGCTACTCCTACGACCTCAAGAACCACATCAACGGCTCCTCCGCCGCCCAGTACCTCACCACCATGGGCACGAGCTGGGGCTACACCTCGCCCGCGGGCGTGTTCGTCGCCAACCACGACACCGAGCGCGGCTCGCTCACCATGAACTACAAGTACGGCCAGGACTACCTGCTCGGCGAGGCCTTCATGCTCGCCTACCCGTTCGGCACGCCCGCCTCCTACACCGGCTACGCGTTCTCCGGCTCATCCGACGCCCCGCCGCTCAACGCGGACGGCACGGTCGCCGACGTCAACTGCGGATCGGACGCCTTCACCTGCATCCACCGCTCGCCGTACATGATCGGTATGGCAGGCTTCCGCGCCGCCACCGCCGGGGACGCGGTCGTCAACACCTGGGGCTCGGGCGACGCCTTCGCGTTCGGGCGCGGCGACTCCGGATACGCGGTCTTCAACGCCTCGTCCTCCGCGATCACGCGGACCTTCACGACCTCGCTGCCGAACGGCTCGTACGTGGACGTGATCTCCGGCGCCACCGTGACCGTCTCCGGCGGGACGTTCACCGCGACCGTGGCCGCCAAAGCCGCGCTGGCGATCTACGTCGGCAACGAGTCGGGCGGCGGCAACGGGGGGACCACGAACAACTGCGTGAACGTGAGCGCCTACGTGACCGGCACGAGCGTGGGCGACGAGGTCTACATCGTCGGTTCGATCGCGCAGCTGGGCAACTGGACGGCGATCAGCTCGGCGCACCTGTCGGGGACGGCGTACCCGTACTGGAAGGGCACGGTGTCGGTCCCGGCCGGGACGACGTTCCAGTACAAGTACGTGATCGTCAAGTCCTCGGGCTCCTATACGTGGGAGTCGATCGGCAACCGCACCGCGACGGTGCCGGCCACCGGCTGCCTGGAGCTGAACCAGACCTGGAACACCGCCTGATCCCAAGCGGCACAAGGGCCCCGGGCGCGTCAGCGCCCGGGGCCACTTTGCTGAAGTCGACTTCAGGCGGCTTAAGCCTGGCTTCAGGTTCGCCGCGTCATGATCGGACTCGCCGGAGAAAACCGGCGGAGAGGGGGTCCATGAACTAACAGCCGCACTGCGCGACTGCCGCCGAGATCTCGTCCATCGCCGCTTCCACCGAGTCCTCGCCGCTGGTCGCCTGGTTGCTGATGAGCGAGAAGACCAGCTGCCGACCGTCCGCGGTCGTCATCGTCCCGGTCAGCGAACTGACCCCGCTGAGCGTGCCGGTCTTGGCCCGCACCACGCCCTTGCCGTCCTCGGCGGTATCGAACCGGCCTCCCAGCGTCCCCGAGTAGCCGGCCACCGGCAGCGACTCGAACACCGACGCCGCCAGCGAGTCCGCCGCGCCCAGCAGCAGCCCGGTGAACGCGTTCGCGGTCATGCGGTTCTGCGGGGACAGGCCCGAACCGTCGTGGAACACCAGCCCGGTCGTGTCCACGCCCATGGACTCCAGGGTCGCCAGGTGCGCCGTCGACATGGCCGCCCAGGTCATCTCGCCCTCGACGGCCAGCGCCGTCTGGAGCGAGATCGCGTCGGCCAGGAGGTTGTCCGAAGTGAGGATGAACGAGTCGACCAGGGCCGCCATCGGAGCCGAGTAGACCGTGGCGAGCTCCTTCGCGTCTTCCGGCGCGGTGCCCGCGGCGACGGTGCCCTCATCGACGCGGACTTCCTCACCGGCGCCCACCAGCTCGGCGAACTCCTTGGCGGCGCTCATCGCCGGGTCTGTGTAGTGCTCGGCGTACTTCTGGGTGCTGTCCATGCGGCCGCCGTCGACCATGATCGGGGCCATCGGCGCCGTCATGTAGGTCAGGTCCTCGGCGGGCACGCCCACGGCCTTGGGGTCGTCGGTGAACAGGCTCGTGTCGAGGTAGACGATCGCGATGGGCGCGCCGTCGCGCGCCGCGATGACCGCGTCGGCCAGCTCCTTCAGGCTCGCGCCCTGCGCGTACTCGCTGTAGTAGCCCTCGCCGTCGACGGTGAGCGTGACGTCGCCGCCCGCGACGAGCACGACGCTCTCCGGGGTCGGCCCCTCGACCACGGTGGTCGGGATGCGGTATTCGGGGCCGAGGTTCTCCAGGGCGGACACGGCCGTGACCACCTTCATGGAGGAGGCGGGCGCGAGCGGGGTCGCGCCGTCCTGCTCGAAGAGGACTTCGCCGGTCAGTGCGTCGGCGAACGAGGCCGAGGTGCTGCCGTTGAGCCGGTCGTCGGCGAGCAGCCCGGGGAGGACCGAGGCCAGATCGGGGACGGCGGCGTCGGCGTTCGAGGAGGCCAGCACCGGTGCGGGGTCGGCCGGCGGGTAGGCCTCGGGGGTCGTGAACGTCCCGGTCGTGGGACTGGCGACGGCGGCGATCTGCCACAGCAGGCCGCCCGCGGCGGCTACGGTGACCACGACGGCGAGGCCCGCGAGGACGCCCGTGAGGGCCCTGCGGCGGCGCGCGCTCCCCGGCTTCGCCTGCTTCGGCGGGGCGGGGGCGGCGGGGCCGGCGTGTGGCGTACTACTCGCGACCTTGGGGTCGGCGTTGTCGCTGAGGGACATGCACAGAGACTAGGCCATCAAGAGCACTGCATTTGAGCCTGGAGGAGGTCGCCAGATGGAGTTCGACGTGACCGTGGAGATCCCGAAAGGGAGCGCCAACAAGTACGAGATCGACCACGAGACCGGACGGATCCGCCTGGACCGGACCCTGTTCACCGCCACGGTGTACCCGGCCGACTACGGGTTCATCGACGACACGCTGGGCCAGGACGGCGACCCGCTGGACGCGCTGGTGCTCGTCGAGCCCACGTTCCCCGGCTGCGTGATCCGGGCCCGCGCGATCGGCATGTTCCGGATGCGCGATGAGAAAGGCGTGGACGACAAGGTGCTGTGCGTCCCGGCCGACGACCCGCGCAAGGACCGCTTCAAGGACATCGCGGACGTGCCCGAGTTCGACCGCCTGGAGATCCAGCACTTCTTCACTGTCTACAAGGACCTGGAGCCGGGCAAGAGCGTCGAGGGCGCGACCTGGACCGGACGGGCCGAGGCGGAGGAAGAGGTGCGTCGCTCCTTCGACCGAGCCAAGGACGCCGGGTACGGCTCGAACCACAAGTAGCACCGGTCGGCGGCTGACGCCGATCGCGGAGACGACGGAGCGGCCCGGGCGAAAGCCCGGGCCGCTCCGTTTCTCTCAAGCGCTCACGATGTCGAGGAGCCAGGGCTTGGACCTGGTCGCCGGTTCGCTGAGTTCGACCTTCCAGCCCTGCCCGGCGAGGAAGTCGCCGAGGTCGGCGGCCGATTCGGGGCGGGCGCCCCCGGCCAGGAGCGCCCGGGCGACCTCGCCTCGGGTGGCCTTGGCCATGTGGGTGATGACGCTGCGCTTGCCGTCGGCGTCCTCTTTGAACACGCGCACGGACACGCCGCGGTCCTTCGGGCCCCACACCTGGGCGTAAGCGCCCGAGCGCAGGTCCACGATGAGTTCGTCCCGCGCGCCGAGGACCTCGGCGACGGCCGGGCGCCACAGCTTCGCGAGCCCTTCGACGCCGGGGAGCTTCGCGCTCATCGGCATCCGGTAGGGCGGGACGCGGTCGGAGGGCCGCAGGAGCCCCCACAGCGGTGACGCGATGAAGACCTGCTCGCCGTCGGGCAGGTCGCCGAGGCCGAGCCGGTCGTAGAGCACGCCGTTGTACAGCTCCCAGGCGGCGAGGGTGGGGGCGGTGCGCAGCGCCCGGTTCGCCTGGACGTAATGCCGTTGGCTCGCAGGCAGTTTGAGGATCTGCGCGGCGGCGTCCTCGTCGGCGCACAGTTCGACCAGGCGGTCGACGAGGAGTTCGCGGATGGGGTTCAGCGCCGGTGAGGAGAGTCGCCCAAGGTCGAGGGGAGGACCGTCGCCTTGAACGGCCTTCCCTTCGGACGGCGGCAGCAATATGAGCACAGCAGGCGAGTCTACCGGCTCGTCCACCTGCGCCGGGAGGGGCCGTGCCGGGCGGCGCGCCCCGATCTGAGAGTCCTTGCGGTATCACCCGACCGGGGGTACACAGCCTCGCCTCGATGGTTTATAGTACATATGTTCGATCTTAGCGGGAGCGGGCCCGACCCCACCGAGGGCCACGCGTGACGCGGATCGAATAGGCGCGGCGGCGGTGCTCCGCGACTGCCGCCGCGCCGTCCACCAGCGGCGGTGCGAGCCCACACCGCCCGCCGCGAGTTCCACCGCCACCGGCCCGGCGGTGGAACTTGGCCTGAAACCGGCCCCGCATCGCAGGTTCGGCCTTCGAACGGCAGGTGACGGGCGCCGTTACCCAGACTGCCACGGGCCACCGACAATCCGGGCGTCCCGGCCCTTCCGCGCGAGGCTGTAGCGGCCCGCACTGTCGCATATGCCTGCGGCGGTGCGGTGCGCTCATACGGTAATCTCTTCGCGAGGGCCGCTAGCTCAATTGGCAGAGCTGCGGACTTTTAATCCGTAGGTTCTCGGTTCGAGTCCGAGGCGGCCCACCACAAGCCCTGTTCACAGGGCAACGGAAAGCCGGGCGAGCATTGCGCCCGCCCGGTACCGCACTGAAGTGCAGCAGCTCCCCGCAGTTCCGGCCCTTACGAGGGTCGGTTCAGTCGTGCGCCCAGACGCGCAGCGGGCCGATCGGACTGCAGCCGTGACGCATCGCCGCTTCCAGATCCTCACCGTGCTCGTACCCGACCACCGGCAGAGCCGGGAAAAGCCGATGCACCGCCTCCAGCACGAACGGCCAGGCCGCCTCGGTGTCGCTCTCGAGCGCGAAGACGTTGGAGACGCCGACGACGTCGCCGCTGCGGTTCGCCACGGCCCCGGCGACCACTCGGCCCTCCGCCGACGTTCCACTGAGCACGAACACCGCCGGGTCCTCGAGCAGTTCGGGTCGGAAGAGGTCCGCGTGTCCCTCGCGGTCGTCCCACGCATTCGCCCACTCGCGCAACGCGTCCGGCGTGTCCGCCCGCTGCAACCTGAGCCCCGATGCGCTGGCCGGTGCCCCCGGCGGACGGTGGAACCATTGCGCCGCGAACAGCACGTGGAAGCCCGCGCCGGACAAGTCGAGGTCCGCAAAGCTGTCCTTGACCGAGGCCCCAGACGCGGCCATGTCGATCCCGGCCAGCAGCGCCTCCGCATCGGCGCCGGGCTCCAGCGTCACCGCGTCGGGATAGAACAGCGGCGTGCGGGCCGGCGCCGTCCAGGCCCGCGGCCCGAACCGGCTCACCAGACCGTGCGAGCGGCTCACCGACTCGCACCATTCGGCGTTGTTCCGGGCGGCGGCGCGGACCAGGGATTCCTCAGGTGGTGTCACGAGACCGGAGCCTAGTGCTGAAGGGAGCGGCGAATCGAGCGGTTTATCGCCCGCCGCAGCCGTCACCCCCGGCCCGCCAGGCCCGCTTCATAGGCGAAGACCACGAGTTGGGCCCGGTCGCGGGCGCTGGTCTTCATCATCGCCCTGTTCACATGCGTCTTGACCGTGGCGGGACTGATGAAGAGCCGCTCCCCGATCTCGATATTGGACAGTCCGGCGGCCACGAGCACGGTGATCTCCCTTTCCCGCTCGGTGAGGTCGCCGAGCCCTGGCACGGCCCGGCGCGGCGCCGGTTCAGGCTGCGTGAGGAAACGCCCGATCAGCGAACGGGTCGCCATGGGGGAGAGCAGCTGCTCGCCCCCGGCGACCGTGCGGATCGCACTGATCAGCGCCTGCGGGTCCACGCCCTTGCCGAGGAACCCCGACGCCCCGGCCCGCAGTGCGGCCATCACCAGGTCGTCGGTCTCGAACGTGGTCAGCACCAGCACCTTGACCCCGGCCAGATCCTCATCCGCGGTGATCCGGCGGGTCGCCTCGATGCCGTCCATGTCGGGCATCCGGATGTCCATCACGACCAGGTCCGCGCGCGTGGACCGCGCCAGCGCCACCGCCTCGGCGCCCGTAGAAGCGTCGCCCACCACCTCGATGTCCTCCGTGGAGTCCAGCAGCAGTTTGAACGTGGCTCTGAGCAGGGCCTGGTCGTCGGCCAGGATCACGCGGACGGTCATCGGTCGGCCTCTTTCATTGATACGGGCAGTACCGCGTGCACCTCGAACCACTTGTCGGGCAGCGCTTCGGCGGTCAACGTGCCGCCCGCGGCCAGCGCCCGCTCGCGCATCCCGATCAGGCCGTGGCCCGTCCCGGCCGCCCGGTGAACCCCGGCCGTAGTGGCGGGATTGGTGACGCGCAGGTCCAGCGCGCGATCCGTCCAGTCCAGATGGACCGTGACCGCGCCTCCCGGGGCGTGCTTCGCCGCGTTCGTCAGCGCCTCCTGCACGATGCGGTAGGCCGCGAAATCGCCCTGCTGCTCCAGCGGCCGTGCCGTCCCGGTCTCGATGAGCCCCACCTGCGCGCCCGCGGAACGGAACGAGTCCAGCAGCTCCTCCAGCCGGTCGAGGCCCGGCACCGGCCGCAGCGGCTCCTCCGCCCCGTCGGACTCGTCGCCGTACCGCAGCAGGCCCACGGTCGCTCGCAGTTCGTCGATGGCCCAACCGGTGTGCTTCGTGATGTTGCTCAGCGCCTGCCCGGCCGCCTCAGGATCGGTGCGCAGCAGGTACTCCGCGACCCCCGCCTGCGCGTTCACCAGCGTCAGATTGTGCGCGAGCACGTCGTGCAGTTCGCGGGCGATCCGCAGCCGCTCGTCCAGCACCGCCTGCACCTTGTCGTTCTCCTGCTCCGCCGCCGCCCGTTCGACGCGCTCGCGCCGGGCGGTCACCATCGCCCCGGCGGCGGTCGCCAGGAGGACCAGGTTGAACATCACCAGGTCCGTCAGCAGCTGCTCGCCGCCGTAGCTGGCGAAGCCGACCGCCGACAGGATCGCGCCCGCACCCAGCCCCGCGGCCCAGCCGATCCGGCGCGGCACGCGCGAAGCGACGGTGAACGCGGCCGCCATGGTCGCCAAGGGCACTGGCTGGAACGCGCCGATGGACACGTCGGACTGCGAGCCCGCGGGGGCCAGCACGAGCAGATGGACCGATTCGGCCACCACCGTCCCGGCCAGGGCCAGCACCGGCCGGTACGTGCGCGCCAGCAGCGGCAGCCACGCCGCGATCGTGAGGATCAGCAGGTCCGGCCCGGGGATCGCGAACTCACTGGTCCGCAGCGAAGCGGTGGCGAGCATGGCCGCGAGCATCGTGAAGGTGAACACCCACGCCGCCGGGGCGGGGCGCGTTGAGCGCCCCGCCCCGGCCACGGCGAGCAGACCCCGGACACCCCTCGTGCGAGCCGGTACTGCGGTCATTGCGACTCCTCGATGCGGTTCGCCAGGGCGAGCTCGCGGTGCTCCCGGTGCCTGCCGACGTGCGGTTCCTCCGGTGCGCCCTCGACCGACAGGTGCGGCGTGATCCGGTCGGCCCACTTAGGGTACGACCAGTTCCGGTCCCCGATGAGGTGCATGAGCGCGGGCACCACCATCAGTCGCAGCACGAACGCGTCCACGAGGACCGCGACCGCCAGGCCGATGCCGATCGCGGACACGATCCGCTCGCCGGTGAACCCGAACGAGGCGAACACCGCCAGCATGATCGTCGCGGCGACACCGATGACCTGCGCGGTCTCCCGCAGCCCGATGTGCACGGCCCGGTGGTTGTCCTTGGTGCGGACCCATTCCTCGTGCATCCGGCTGACCAGGAACACCTGGTAGTCCATCGACAGGCCGAACACGACGCCCACCAGGATCACCGGGACGATGTACATCACCGGCGCGCCGGTGCCGACCCCGAGCAGCTCACTGCCCCAACCGAACTGGAAGATCGCGGTGACCGCGCCGAGCCCGACGGCGATGGTCGCCAGGTTGCTCAGCGCGCCCACCAGCGGCACGAGGAAGCTGCGGAACGCGATCGCCAGCAGCAGGAACCCCAGCAGTGTGATGAGTCCCAGGTACAGCGGCAGCTTGTCCATCAACGCGGACGAGATGTCGATGTTCGTGGCGGTCTCGCCGCCCACGTACACCTGGAGTCCCGTGCCGCTCTCGGCGGCGGGGATGACCTCGCCGCGCAGCGATTCGACCAGGTCCTGCGTCGCCACGGTCTGCGCGGAGCTCTCCGGAGTCACGGCCGCGAACGCGACGGTCTGACCGGGTTGTGCGGGCGCGGACGCCACCGAGGCGACGCCGTCGGCGTTCCCCAGGTCGGTGACCATGGCCGCGAACGCCGCCGCGGACGCCGCGTCCGGGGTCTCGGCGACCAGCACCAGCGTCGCGTCGAAGCCCTCGCCGAAGGCCGGCGACATCATGTCGAAGTACGCCTTGCTCTGCGAGTCGGCCGGGTCGCTGCTCGCGTCGGCATTGCCGACCCGCATGCTCAGCGCCGGGATCGCCAGCGCCACCACGACGGCCAGGCCGACGACGGCGATGCCCCGCGGCAGCCAGCCGACGAGCCGCGCCCAGATCGAGGCGACCAGCGGCGGGACGGGATCGGTGTCGGGCCCGATGGTCGCGAGTTCGCGGCGCTGGCGCCTCGACAGGGCCTTGAGGCCGATCATGCCGAGCAGTGCGGGCAGCAGCGTGATCGCGGCGGCGACCGTGAGCATGACCGTGACTGCGGCGGCCTGCGCCATGCCGGTCAGCACCGGCAGCTGGACCACGAACATGCCGAGCAGTGCGACTGCGACCGTGAGGCCCGCGAGGACGACGGCGCGTCCGGAGGTGTCCACGGCCTTCACGACCGCGTCCCGGACCGAAGCCCCGGTCAGGAGCGCCTTGCGGAACCGGTTGACGATGAACAGCGCGTAGTCGATGCCGACGCCCAGGCCGATCAGGGCGCCCATGGTCAGGGCGGTGTCGGCGAGCGTCACCACATGCGAGGCGAGCACGACGGTCAGCAGCGAGGCCCCGACGCCGACGACCCCGGTGAGGATGGGCAGCACGGCGGCCCACACGGACCGGAACACGAGGAGGAGCAGCGCCAACGCGGCGATGATGCCGATGACCTCGGTGCCGTGGGAGGCGCTGGGCAGTTCGTTGAACGCCTGACCGCCAAGGGCCACATCGAAAGTCGAGCCGTCGAGGCTTTCGGCGGCCTCGCGGACGGCGTCCGCGTCGACGTCCTCGGTCGTGGCGACCGTGGCGTAGGCGGTGTTCTCATCGGTGTTGACCTGGGCTTCGGCGCCCTCGGCGTAGGGGCTGACGATCGCTTCGACGCCGGTTTCGGCGGCGACGGCGTCGAGCATCCGGGCGACCTGGGCCTGGACGGCGGGGTCGTCGATCGCGGTGCCGTCGGTGTGCCAGACGATCTGGCCGTTCACGAGGTCGGAGCCGCCGGTGGCTTCGTCCAGGAGCGCGTAGGCGGTGGTCGATTCGCTGTCGGGCAGTTCGGCGACGTCGGAGAACGCGGTGCCGAGGCCGCCGACGGCGACCGCGAGACCGATGAGCAGGGCGATCCAGCCGCCGAGTACCGCGTACCTTCGCCGGAAGCACCAGCGGGCCAATGCAGACATGGGGAGACCTCTCAGAAGTTCGATTCGGAGGTTCCCAGTCTTGTGGCGTGAGGGCGTCTCGCCATCGGCTCGACGCGGTGTCCGGTCTACCGCATCCGCGGTACGGGTGCCCTTCGGGACTGTGACCTGCTCCATTATCGACACCTTGGTGTTTACCAGGCTTGTCCGAGGGTTCGCTGGGGCGTAATGAGCCGGTGACACTGGCCGGTCAGAGTGGTGCGTGAGGCCCAGGGAACCAGCCCGCGACGCGGGAGGGCCTCACCGCCGCACCGGCGCGGCAGGCATTTCGCATCACCGCCCGGAAGGAAACACTGATGGACCCTTACGCGCTCTTGGCCGTGCAGTTTCTCAAGTCCGAAGCCACGTCGGCTCTCCCGGACGCACCGGTCGTCCCCGACCGGCCCACGCTCTTCAGCCGGATCGCCGGGGGCGTCTCCGCCGCCCGGCGCGGCCTGATCGCCCGCGACCTGCGGGTGAGCCCGCAAGCCGCACTGCCGAAGCGGGCCGACGTCCGCCGGGCCGCCTAGGCGCCCGAACGGCACAGGGCTGAACTCCAAAGGGCCCGAACCACAGAGGGCCTGAACGACACGAGGAAGGGGCCGGGAAGCACACGCTTCCCGGCCCCGATCCGTTCCCGGTCTCCCGGGGCGGCGGCCCAGCCTCCACAGCACCGCCGCCCCGGGCTTCCCCGCACTCTCGCCTGGGCTTCCCCGCACTGTCGTACCCCCGGGGTATTGGTTGTACCGGGGGCCCAACGATGTCCGATTTGAAGGCTAGAGCCCGAATTACGGCGAGGCCGTCAGGCGACCTGCTCGCCCTCGATGTAGGCCTGCTCCACCTTCGAGTAGATGTCGAGCGGGTCGCCCGACCACACGCAGAAGTCGGCGTCCTTGCCCGCTTCGAGCGAGCCGATCCGGTCGTCCACGCCCATGATCTTCGCGGGGTTGATCGTCACCGTCCGCAGCGCCGTGTCGCGGTCGAGCCCGGCCTTGATCGCGAGCATCACCTGGATGATCAGGTGCTCGATCGGGACGACCGGGTGGTCGGTGGTGATCGCCAGCGTCACGCCCGCGGCGGCGAGCTTCGCGGCATTCTCCGGCCAGCGGTTCACCGTCTCCACCTTGGAGCGCGAGCACAGCAGCGGCCCGAAGATCACCGGGATCTGCTTCTCGGCGACCAGGTCGGCGAGCAGGTGCGCCTCGGTGCCGTGGTCGAGCACCAGGTCGTACCCGAACTCCTCGGCCACGCGCATCGCGGTCGCGATGTCGTCGGCGCGGTGGCAGTGCTGGCGCCACGGGATCTCGCGGTTGAGGACCTTGGTGAGCACCTCGAGCTTGAGGTCGCGGGCCGGCTCGTCGCCGTCCCGGTAGTTCTCGGCCTCCACGAAGGCCTGCCGCAGCACCCCGGCGGTGCCCAGGCGCGTGGACGGGGTCTTCTTCTGCTCGCCGTAGACGCGCTTGGGGTTCTCGCCCAGCGCCGACTTCACGCCCGAGGGCGAGCGCATCACCATCTCGTCGACGTAGCGCCCGACGGTCTTGATCGCGACGGTCTCGCCGCCGATCACATTGCCCGAACCGGGGTTGACGTTGACGGCCAGCACGCCGCCCTCGAGGGCTTCGGCGAAGCCCCGCTCGGCGGGGTTGATGCCGTCCAGCGCCCGCACGTAGGCGGTGTTCGGGTCGGTCATCTCGTTGGTGTCGTTCCCGGCCCAGCCCTCGGCGACCTCGTGGACGCCCAGGTGCGTGTGGGCGTCGATCAGGCCCGGCAGGATCCACTTGCCGGTCGCGTCGTGGACCGGGAGCCCTTCGGGCACGGGGAGGTCGGCGCCGCCGACGGCGCTGATGCGGCCGTTCTCGACGATGATGACGCCCTGCTCGATCGGAGCAGAGGTGATGGGGACGATCGTCGCGCCGCGGAGGGCGAAACTTGCCTCGGACATGGACCCGCCTTCAGTCAGGAGTCGTACTTGCCGCACTATCCTGCCTCACAAACTAGCCGCTCGGCTAGTGGTGGACGGGGTTGATGGTGCGCCAGATTCTCCGTACGCAGTACAAAGTACGGCGTACTGCGTCGGCGGTTCGCATGTCGCGCATGCTGTACGGCGTACGGAGTCGGGATTCTTCGTGCGCAGTACGTTGTACGCCGTACGGCGTCGCAGTACCTCGTGCAAAGTACGTTGTACTGCGTACGGCCTCAGGCGGCCCAGCGGATGATCTCCTTCGTCACCGTCTCCGGCGCCTCCTGCTGCGGGAAGTGCCCGATGCCGTCGAGGAGCTTCCACTCGTAGCGGCCGTGGACGTACCGGCCCGAGCCCTGCGCCGTCCGCGGCAGCACGCACCGGTCGAGCGCGCCGTGCAGTTGGAGCGTCGGCACCGGCGTCGGCCGCTGGAGGAGCTTCACGAAGCGGCGGCCGGCCAGTCCCATCGCCGTGCGGAACGGCCACCGGAACGCCTCCAGGGCGCAGAACGCCGCCTGCGGGATCTGGATGACGTCGCGGCAGGCGCGCACGTACTCCTGGAAGTCCCGGCTGCCGCGCCAGCCCGGCCCGGACCAGGCGTACATGAGGTCGGCGACCTTCCTTGCGTCCCAGGCGGTCAGCTTGTGCTCGTAGCGCGGCATCTGGAAGGCGAGCAGGTGGCGCGAGGCCGTCAGCTGGCCCTTGGGGTCGACCGCCATGGCGGCGCGCTGGCGCAGGGGGTGGGCCGCGCCGAGGACGATCAGGGACTTGAACTGGCGGGGGTGGAAGGCGGCGGCGGCGAAGCCGAGGATGCCGCCGAGGTCGTGGCCGACGACGGTGGCCTCGCGTTCGCCGAGGGCCCGGACGAGCCCGACGACGTCGGCCGCCATCGTGTAAGCGTCGTAGCCGCGCGGGGGCTTGTCGGAGGCGCCGTAGCCGCGGAGGTCGACGGCGACGACGCGGAAGCCGGCGTCGGCGAGGGCGGGGATCTGGTGGCGCCAGGCCCACCAGAATTCCGGGAAGCCGTGCAGCAGCAGGATGAGCGGGCCCTCACCGGACTCGACCACGTGGAAGCGCGAGCCGTTGGCATCGATGTGCCGATGGGTCCAGGGGCCTTGCTTGATGGCGGCGCTGTCGGCGAAGGTCTTGCGGGTCACGCAGTGAAGCGTACGAGGTCACGGTAGGGACACGGCGCGGCGGAGGGCAGGGGTGATCCTCTGGGACGCGGTTCGCAGCGCCCCCGGTTCCGATAGTGACAGGAAGGGCCGACACGGCCCGGCCGCAAAGTGTTCGAACGAGCAGGTGGGAAGGGCGGAAAGGGGACCGCGCGCGAACTCGCGTCCGAGAAGCGGGGGCGCGAAGTGGGCTGGGCCGCGCGGAGGGCACGGGTGATCCCCCGGGACGCGGTTCGCAGCGCCCCCGGTTCCGATAGTGACAGGAGGGGCCGACACGGCCCGGCCGCAAAACGTTCGAACAAGCAGGTCGGTGGGCAGGAAAAAGGCGGGCCGCAATGCGACCCGCCCCCTTTTTGCCTAGTCCTCGTTGCCGCCTCGCAGGCCGACCTTGATGCGGCTCATGACCGTGTTGTCGGCGAGCGTGGTCACGTCGCCGATCTCCCGGTCCTCCGCGATATCCCGCAGCAGCCGCCGCATGATCTTGCCCGAGCGGGTCTTCGGCAGCTCGGCCACGATGATGACCTGGCGCGGTTTCGCGATGGCCCCCAAGGTCTTCGACACATGCCCTCGCAGCTCCGCCAAATGCTCGGGGCTCGACTCGGCGGCACCCCGCAGAATCACGAACGCGACGATCCCCTGCCCCGTCACCGGGTCCGAAGCCCCCACGACCGCGGCCTCGGCCACCGACTCGTGGCTGACCAGCGCGCTCTCCACCTCAGTGGTGGAGATGTTGTGCCCGCTCACGAGCATGATGTCGTCGACGCGGCCGAGCAGCCACAGGTCGCCGTCGTCGTCCTTCTTCGCGCCGTCGCCCGCGAAGTAGAGCCCGCCGAACTTCGACCAGTACGTCTCGATGAACCGCTCGTCGTCGCCCCAGATCGTCCGCAGCATCGACGGCCACGGCTCGCGGATCGCGAGGTAACCGCCGCCGCCGTTCGGCACCGACTCGGCGCGCTCGTCCACGACGTCCACATCGATCCCCGGCAGCGGCCGCTGGGCCGATCCGGGCTTCGTGGCGGTCACGCCCGGCAGCGGGGAGACCATGATCGCGCCGGTCTCGGTCTGCCACCACGTGTCCACGACGGGGCACTTGCCGCCGCCGATGTGCTCGCGGTACCACATCCACGCCTCGGGGTTGATCGGCTCGCCGACCGACCCGAGCAGTCGCAGGCTGGACAGGTCGTACCGCGCGGGGATGTCGTCGCCCCACTTCATGAACGTGCGGATCGCCGTCGGGGCCGTGTACAGGATCGTCACCCCGTACTTCTGGACGATCTCCCACAGCCGCCCGGTGTGCGGCGTGTCCGGGGTGCCCTCGTACATGACCTGCGTGGCCCCGTTCGACATGGGGCCGTAGACGATGTACGAATGCCCGGTGACCCAGCCGATGTCGGCCGTGCACCAGTACACATCGGACTCGGCCTTGAGGTCGAACACCGCGTGGTGCGTGTACGAGGCCTGCGTGAGGTACCCGCCCGTGGTGTGCAGGATGCCTTTGGGCTTGCCCGTGGTCCCCGAGGTGTACAGGATGAACAGCGGGTGTTCGGCGTCGAAGGGCTGCGCCGCATGCTCGTTCGAAGCGGTGGCGACGGTGTCCTCCCACTTCACGTCGCGGTCGTTCCAGTCGACTTCCTGGCCGGTGCGGGTGACCACCAGGACCTTCTCGATCGTCGGGCACTGCTCCACCGCTTCGTCCACAGTGGGCTTGAGCGCGAAGGCCTTGCCCTTGCGGAAGCCGCCGTCGGCGCAGATCACGAGCTTCGCGCCCGCGTCGTCGATGCGGCTCGACAGGGCCGCGGCGCTGAAGCCGCCGAAGACCACCGAGTGCGGGGCGCCGATGCGCGCGCACGCGAGCATCGCCACGGCGGCCTCGGGGATCATCGGCATGTAGATGACGACGCGGTCGCCCGCTTCGACACCCAGCTCAGTGAGGGTGTTCGCGGCGCGCTTGACCTCGTCGAGCAGCTCGGCGTACGTCACGGCGCGCGTGTCGCCCGGTTCGCCCTCGAAGTGGATCGCGACCCGGTCCCCGAGCCCGGCGTCCACATGGCGGTCGAGGCAGTTCGCGGCCACGTTCAGTTCACCCCCGGTGAACCACTTCGCGAACGGGGGATTGTCCCAGTCCAGCACCCGGTCCCAGTCCTTCGACCAGTCGAGCCGGCGGGCCTGGTGCTCCCAGAAGGCGAGGCGGTCGGCCCCGGCCTCCTCGTAAGCGGCCGCGGTGACGTTCGCCTGCTTCGCGAACTCGGGTGCCGGTGGGAAGGTCCGGTCCTCCGAGAGCAGATTGGCAAGCGTCTCTTGCGGGGTTGATGCCACGGGTATTCGCTCCTTACAGATCTACGCGCCACTGCGCGACTGTGAGGCGGGTCTATGTTCGGCAACACTACCGTGAATCGGACGACACGAAACGTGCCCCCGCCGCCACTCCGGCATCTGGGAACTGCGCTCGCCGAAAGGTCCGCGGACGGGCGCCGAGCGGCCCGCGGGCGGTTCGCGAGGTTTGCGATTCGTTCGTCTCGGGGACCCGGTCCCGGCGATTCGGGAGGTATCGTCGGACCGGTGCACGACCGCGAACTCCGATACGATTCTGTGACTGCCCACTAGACCGCCCGGTGCGCCGTATGAGTGCCCCACCCTAAAGGTAAGGTTCCGCCCGTGGATCCTCTCGCGCCTCTCCTCGAACTCTCCGAGGTTGCCGACGCCCTTGAGAACGCCAGAGCCAACGTCGACCGGATGCTCTGGCACGAGGCCCTCCGCGGCGGGGACGAACTCGTCGCCTCGGAAGTGGCCCTGCACAGCGCCTCCGCGACACTGGCGCTGGACGGGTACGACTGCGACGTCGAGCGGCTGCGCGCCGGCGACTTTGACGACCCCGTCATCAGCGGCGTCCTGCGCGTGGGCGCGGCCCTGCCCGCCCTCGCTGACGTCTGGCCGGTCTCGCCCCGCTTCGTCCTCGCGAAGCTGCACCTGCTCGCCACCCGCGACTTCACAGGCTCCGGCAGCGACTTCGAACCCGGCCGCATCGAGGTCGACCAGAAGGGCTCGGCCCGCATCAACGCCCTGTGCGCCTTGATCGCCAACCCCACCAAGGAGATCCCGGCCGCGATGGCCGCCGCCGTCGTCCACGGCGAACTCCTGGCCGTCCAGCCGTTCCCGGTGGCCAACAACGTGGTCGCCCGCGCCGCGTCCCGACTCGCCTTGGCCAGCAAGGGACTCGACCCGAAGCTTCTCATCACCGTCGACGCCGGGCACCTCGAACGCCAGCCCGAGTACGTCGGCGCGCAGCGCGCCTGGTCCACCGGCACCCCCGACGGGGTCCGCTCGTGGCTCAAGCACTACGGCAAGGCGCTCACCACCGGTGCCGCCGAGACCCTCCAGATCTGCACGGAGCTCATCAAGGATGCGAAGTAGCGAGGCGAGCGTCGAAGACGCTCGCCTCCCACATTCGACTCGCTATTGCGCGGCGTCCTCGCCGGCGAGTTCGGCGCGCAGGCGCTTCTTCTCCTCGCTGCGGCGCTTCACGCCCGCGTCCACGTGGTCGATCATCGCCTCGCGCTGGCCGCGCAGCAGCAGGAAGCCCAGCAGCATCGAGCCGAGCAGTGCGATGGCCATGGCCAGCAGCATGTTGATGAAGAACATCAACGGCACCGCGATGACGACGAACAGGCCCACGCGGGCCAGGAAGTACTTGACGACCGGATGCTGCAGAGCACTCATTGCGGCCGCTCCTCTCCGAAAGTCTTGATTCCTGCGTACCACAAGGGGCCGTAGACGAGTGCGGCCGTCAGGCCGCCGAGGCCGCCCGAAAGCATGGGCGGCCAGGTCGCGGGGACGATGAGCGCGACCGCGAGCCCCGCGCCGAGCCCGAGGACCACGCCGAGCAGCATCAGGCCCCAGCGGGACGCGCCCGCGTAGCGCCGGAACCGCTCGGTGTACACCCACACGGTCGGCAGCGCCGCGATCCACCCCGAGGTCTGGCCGAAGCTGCGCCCGGTCGGGAGCACGAACACCAGGTCGATCACGACCAGGACGCCCGCGCCCATGACGAAGTAGGCCAGGACGGTCCCCACGAGCTGCCCCAGGGTGGCGGCCTCCGGGCGCTCGGTCTCGGCCGGCTTGCCTTGGGCCACTAGAACTTCACCGATTGGGGCTCGGCCCGGCGCTCCCCGATGGTCTGGGGCCCTTCGTATTCGCGCACGACCTCGTAGCGGGTGTTGCGCTCGACCGGCTGGAACCCGGCGTCGCGGATGAGCTCCAACAGGTCCTCGCGGGTCATCTTGTCCGGGGTGCCGTACTCGTCGGCGTCGTGCGTGATCTTGTACTCCACCACCGAACCGTCGAGGTCGTCCGCGCCGAAGGACAGCGACAGCTGCGCGACGTCCAGGCCGTGCATGACCCAGAAGCACTTGACGTGGTCGAAGTTGTCCAGCAGGAGCCGCGAGACCGCGAAGACCTTCAGCGACTCGGCCGGGCTCGCCATCGTGGTGCGCGCCTGGAGCCGGTTGCGGATCTTGCCGTCCTTGGCGTCGTGGAAGTCGTGCTGGTAGCGCAGGGGGATGAACACGGCGAAGCCGCCGGTCTCGTCCTGCATCTCGCGCAGGCGCAGCACGTGGTCGACGCGGTGGCGGGGCTCCTCGATGTGGCCGTACAGCATCGTCGCCGGGGTGCGCAGGCCCTTCTCGTGGGCGAGGCGGTGGATGCGCGACCAGTCCTCCCAGTGGGTGTCGTGGTCGACGATGTGCTGGCGGACCTCCCAGTCGAAGATCTCCGCGCCGCCGCCGGTGAGCGACTCCAGGCCCGCCTCGATGAGCTCGTCGAGGATCTCGCTGGCACCCAGGCCGGAGATCTTCTCGAACCACTGGACCTCCGTGGCGGTGAACGCCTTGAGGTTCACCGTGGGGAGGGTCTCCTTGAGCGCCTTGAGGACCCGCGGGTAGTAGCGCCACGGGAGCGTCGGGTGGAGGCCGTTGACGATGTGCAGCTCGGTGGGCAGGTCGCCACGCATCTGCTCGGCGAGGGCCACGGCCTGCTCGACGCGCATCGTGTACGCGTCGGCCTCGCCGGGCTTGCGCTGGAACGAGCAGTACGCGCACGAGGCCGAGCAGACGTTCGTGAGGTTCAAGTGCCGGTTGACGTTGAACATCGTCCGGTCGCCGTTCTTGGCGGTGCGGACGCCGTGCGCGAGGCGGCCAAGCCAGGCGAGGTCGTCGATCTCGTAGAGGCCCACGCCGTCCTCGAAGGTCAGACGCTCGCCGGCCGCGAGCTTCTCCTCGATGCCGGCCTTGAACCTGGCGTCGTCGTCCATGGCGCTCCCAACGTTGGTGTGGTTCCCGCCAGCGTAACCCCGCCGCGACAGGGGGAGCGGAGTGTGTGAACGCCGTGTGAGGGGGTGAACGTGAACGGAGCGTCCCGACAAATCGGACATTCGAAGGTCCCCCCGCTTCGAACCTACGTCGAGGGTGCGACGGAAATCGCGAGTCGCAGCGCCGCTTGCCGACCGGGCGGCGTCGAAAATTCCGGCAGCCGCCGACCGGATCCGGTGTGCCCGAAGCCACGGTGCGCCTGCGCCGGGCAACCGCAGATGCGAGTCTTGCGTGCCTTCGGTACAGTATTCGTGGCTTCCCCCACAGGGCCACAGCGACCGCTTGCATAGCCGTAAATGAGCAAGGGACACCTCACATGCGCGTTACACGGTTCGGTGCCCGCCTGATCGCCGCAGTCAGCGCGGCCGCCGTCATGGTCGCCGTCGGGCAGGCCGGCGCGCTCCCCGCCTCGGCGGAACCCGGAGTCACCGTCCCCGACGACGGCACCCGCCCCCTCGGCGGCGCGGCCGACGACACCCCCGTCACCAACCCCGCCACCGCCGCCGGCCCCCTCGGCGCGCAGATCACCGCCGCCCAGATCGACCTCGCGCAGACCGCAGAAGAGACCACCGCCGCCGAAAGCGAATGGCTCGTCCGCGAAGACCGCCTCACCCAGGCCCAGACCGCCTGGACCGAGACCCTCGGCGACCTCGACACCGCCCAGTCCGCCCTCGACTACGCTGCAGGCGAGGCCTACGCCGACCTCGCCGGCGTCCCCGAAGCCGAACTGCCCGACCTCACCGGCCTCACCCCGCTCGGCGGCGAATGGGACCTGCCCAGCCTCAGCGCCGACCTCGACGACGCCGAGACCGCCGAGACCGTCGCCCGCGCCGCCTTCGACGCCGCCGACCTCTCCGCCGACCGCGCCGAAGGCCGCTACACCGCCCTCGACGCCGAATTCGACCGAGCCCAGACCGCCCTCAACGAACTCATCGCCGACAACCGCGAAGAGATCGAGCAGCTCGAACGCGAACGCGAGACCGCCGCCGCCCAGTACTCCGACGACTTCTCCTCCGAGGTCGACGGCTGGGACGCCGCACCCGAGGCCAAGAAGGCCGTCGAGTACGCGCTGGCCCAGCTCGGCGACCCGTACGTGTGGGGCGCCGAGGGCCCGAACTCCTTCGACTGCTCCGGCCTCGTCCAGTCGGCCTACGCCTATGCGGGCGTCTCCGTCCCGCGCGTGGCCGCCGACCAGTACAACGCCACCCGCGACAAGCCTGTCGACACCGAGAAGCTCCTGCCCGGCGACCTCCTCTACTGGTGGGACGACCCGGGCAACTGGCAGTCGGTCTACCACACGGGCATGTACCTGGGCGACGGCAAGATGATCCAGGCACCCCGTACGGGCGACGTCGTGAAGATCAGCTCGATCTGGTTCGACAACTTCGCGGGCGCGCACCGCGTCGTCGACGCGATCCAGACCGACCCCGACGCCGAGAACCCCACGCAGACGCCGACCGGCCACGAGCCGACCGACCCCGAACCCTCGCCGACCGAGACGGATTCGCCGTCCCCGAGCCCCTCGCCCAGCGAGACCGACTCGCCCTCCCCGTCCCCGTCGCCCACCCCCTCTCCCACCGAATCCGACTCCCCCGACGAGGAGACCCCCACGGAGGACGAGCAGGAGACCCCCTCGGTGACCGACACTGCCGAGGCCACCACGCGTGAATCCGAGGCGTGAGGGTACTGCCCGGTAGTGGGAAGGCGCGCACGCGACGCGACCGATTGATGGCACGATGGTTGTTGAGTTGCCCGATTGACGACGCTCCAGCCCCGAGGAGGCCCGTGTGGACGGAAACAGCTGTAGCTCCTGCGGCAAGCGACTGACGTCAGGCCAGCGCCGCTGCCCCCAGTGCGGGGCGCCCCTGCCGCCGCCGTCCGGCGGCTTCGCGGCCGAACCGCAGTACCCGCCGCCGTCCCCGAGCGCCGCATACGGCGCCCCGGGCGGGAGCCCGGCGTACGGGGCCGCGGCCGTCCCGCAGTACGCGCCGCCCGGACAGCCCCCCGAACCGACCTACGCGCCCCCCGGCATGCCCCCCGAACCGACGTACGCCCCGCCGGGCGCCTACCAGCCGACCGGTCCCGCGGGCCCGGACGCCTACGGCGCCAACCAGGGCCAGAACCAGGGCCAAGCGGCCGTGCCCCCGCAGTACGGCCAGCCCGGCCCGTCCGGCGCGCCCGCATCGCCTCCCGGCTACGGCGCCCCGCAAGGCTGGGCGCCCCCGGCCGCACCCGGCATGGGGCCCCAAGGCCCCGGCTACGGCGCGCCGCCGGCCTCAGGCTCGGCCCAGGTCCCGCCCTACCCGCCGCAGGGCCCCGCGTCAGGCGCCGCCGCGGCCGGGCAGGCGTACCCCTCCGCGCCGCAGTACCAGCAGCCGCAGGCCTACCAGGCCGGGCCCTCCTACCAGCAGCCGTCGTACCCGTCGCTGCCGTCCGCGCAGCCGTTCCAGTCCGCGCAGTCGCTGCCGCCGGTCGCCACCGCGCACCCGGGCGTCCCGCCGATCTCACCGCCCGCCCCGCAAGGCCAGTACGCGCCGCCGCCCGAGAACCAGTACACGGTCCCGCCGGTGCCCTACCCGCCGGCGGCGTCCTACCAGCCAGCAGAGACGAGCGGGCCGTTCGCCGAACCGCCGCTCGCCGCCTCGCCCGTGACCGGCCCGCCCTTCGCGGCCCCGGCCTCGGGCGGCTTCAGCCTCCCGTCCGCCGACTCCGCCGCGTTCGCCCCGCCCGGCCAGGCGGGCCTGCCCGCCCCCGTGCCCGACGGCACCCAGATCCTGCGGCGCACCCCCGCCACCGCCGCGGCGGCCCCGTTCGCCGACCCCGGCCCCGGCCAGCCGCCCGCCCCCGCGGGCGGGGCCTCCGGGTTCAGCGTGCCGCCCGCCGACAGCACGCCCGGCGCGGTCTACGCGACGCCGAACCCCGTCTCCGAACCGATGATGCACTTCAGCGCCCCCTCGAACCCGGGGTCCGGATTCGAAGTGCCGCCGAGCGAACCGCCCGCCGTGTCGTTCAACGCCCCCGAGGCCCTGCCCGCACCGGCCGCGTCCGCGCAGCCGACGCCGGTCGAAGCCGTCGAGGACGAGGACGACGCGGACATGTGGGACAACCTCCCCGACCCGGAGGACACGGACGGCGACGTCGAGCTCTCCGACGAGGACGAGACGGCGCTGGCCGGACTGGGCGACGACGTCCCCGGCGAGTCCCTGCCGCCCGCACCGCCTTCGGCTCCCGGTCTCTCCGACGAGGAGTCCCCGGTCGATCCCGAACTCGAAGAGGCCCTTGCGGTTGCGGCGGTCGTGGAGGCCCCTCACCCTGGGGCGGACCTGTTCGACGCGGGCGAGGCCGCTTCGGCGATCGCCGAATCCGTCGGCGTGTCGGTCCCCGAGGTCGACGTGCCCGAACCGGTGATCGGCTTGGGCGCCAAGGCTTCCGCCGTTCCCGCAGCGGACCCCGAGGCAGGTTCGCTGGAGGCCGGGATCACCCTGAACGAGTCTTCAAAGGGCGGCGCGGGGGAGCCGTCGCCGCTGAGCGACGCCGATCCGACGCCGCCGCAGCCCGAACCGGTGCCCGCTCCGGAGCCGACGCCGCCGCAACCGCTGCCCCAGCCCACGCCGCCGAGCCCGTTCCCGCAGCCCGAGCCGAGCCCGTTCCCGCAGCCGGAACCGCTGCCGCACCCGGAGCCGGGCCCGCCGTTCCCGAGCGTGAACGACAGCCCGTTCTCGGACGCGGCCCCGATCGAGCCGTTCGAGCCCATCGAGCGGGCGGCCGCGGAGGAGCCCGAGGTGGAGGAGGCTCCAGAGGAGGGCCCGAGGTCGGCGGTCGAGGCCGCGCGGAAGAAGATCGTCAACGCGCCGGACATCAGCCTGTTCGAGGAGCCGTCGACGAAGACCGGGGCGCACCAGCTGCCCCCGTCGTCGCGCCCGCCTGCGGACGGGGATGGGTTCAAGCCCGGCCGCGCCCAGGTCAAGGACCATCTCAACCGGTCCGACCTGCCCGAGCACATCCCGCTGCCGCGCCCGACCGTCTACGGCGCGAAGCCGGAGGAGTCCGAGGACTGACGGCGGCCCGGTCGCACGACCGCCGATGCCTCCGGATCGCAAGACGGGCCCGGCGGAAGACACTTTCGAGCGGATCGCCGGACGGGCCCGGCGGAAGACACTTTCGAGTGACAAAGCGGCCGCTGCGCCCGGTTTCTGTCATACCCCAGGGGCAGCATCGTCGCTATGGTCCCCTGGGAGGGTGGGGGTTTGGGATGGTATCTGACCTCTACCCTCCTACACCTCGCCGCAGCCCGGCTCGGGGCCGCCGTTGTGTACCGCTTCTCGCTGCAATAGGCCGAAAAGGCGTCCGCCGTCCCGTGCGGCGGTCCATCCTGGTGCTGAAGGGCCGCCGCGCGGCCCGCTGACTGCGCGCGGGCAGGGCCTCCGAGGTCCGCGCCCCGCGTGAACGGGGAGGGTGAGCAGCATGGCGGAACGCCGTGTGAAAGTGACCACGGAAGTCGGGATCCAGGCCCGGCCCGCGACGGTCTTCGTCGAGACCGCCGCCGAAGCCGACGGCGAGGTCTCGATCGCCAAGCCCGGCGGGGGCCCGTACGACGCCAAGTCGATCCTGCAGGTGCTGACGCTGGACGTGCGGTCGGGCAACGAGATCATCCTCGGCGCCGACGACGAGGAGGTCCTCGACCGGCTCGAAGCCCTCGTGACCGACGACGCCGCGACCGGCAGCCGCGACATCGGCGACCTCGACGACCACTAGTGGTGTTGACGAACCCCCGGACGGTCGCCATCCGGCCGAGCGGCCCGCCGTGCTTCGTTGTCGGGCCTTCGAATACAACACCGGTGTTCAGGGGCCCTTCCGCCTTGCGGGCGAACGAACGGACTCGGATACCGCCTCGCCGGGGTTCGTCAACACCCCCTAGCGAAGAGACGAGGGGCGGGCGGCGAAGCCGCCCGCCCCTCGATGCGCTGTCGGCATCACCGACTACGTTTGCATCGGGGGGTCCCTGGATGTCCGATTTGCCGGGACCCTCCGTTCATCTTTCCGAAGTCCGATCCGAACCCGGTCCGCTTCTCCCCGTGACCTCCGCGACCCCGTCTCCGCTCCGCGCTTCCCTAGCCGCCGGGCAGGCTACGGTCGAAGCTGTGAACATCGCCAGGCGCCCCAGGGTCGGCCACATCGCGTTCCTCAACTGCATGCCCATCTACTGGGGACTCGCCCGCACCGGCGCGCTGCTCGAACTCGACCTCCACCGCGCCGCCCCCGACGAGCTCAACCGCCTCCTCGTCGCCGGCGACCTCGACCTCGGACCGATCACCCTGGTCGAATACCTGCGCCACACCGACGACCTCCTGCTCATCCCCGAGCCGGCCGTGGCCGCCGACGGCCCGGTCCTGAGCGTCAACCTCGTCTCCAAGACCCCCCTCGCCGACCTCCCCGCCGCCCCGCGCGTCGCCCTCGCCTCCACCTCCCGCACCGGCGTCCTCCTCGGCCAGATGCTCCTCGAAGACCGCTACGGCCGCAAGCCCGTTTACACCGTCACCGCCCCCGACCTGGACTCCGCGCTCGACGGCTCCTTCGACGGGCGCGGCGCCGACGCGGCAGTCCTGATCGGCGACGAAGCCCTCCGCGTCTACCACGAACCGCGCGGCCACCACGTCCTCGACCTCGCCGCCGAATGGCGCGACTGGACCGGACTCCCCATGGTCTTCGCCGTCTGGGCGGTGCGCCGCGACTACGCCGAAGCCAACCCCGGCATCGTCAAAGACGTCCACCTCGCCTTCTCCGAATCGGTTCGACGCAGCCGCGAGGAGATCGACGAGGTCGTCGCCTCCGCCGCCCGCTGGGAGCCGTTCGAGCCCGCCGCGCTCGCCGAGTACTTCGAGCGCCTCCAGTTCGGCCTCAGTGAGCGCCACCTCGCCGGGCTGCGGGAATTCGCCTCCCGCGCGTCCCGTTACACCCGTAGAGGCCCCGAAACGGCGAACCGCATCCCGGCCCTGTCCGAAGACGGGCCGGAGTTCTTCGCCGCCTCGCGCGCGACCGGCCTCTGAGACGCACCCAGTGGACAAGAACCCCGTGGACAAGGAAGGAACGACGCCGTGGCCGTCGAGCTGAAGAAGCGGGGACGCCGCCCCGCCTGGCACAAGCTCACCGTCACCCGCGTGCGGCCGCTCACCGAGGACGCCGTCGAGGTCACACTCGCCGTCCCCGAAGCGCTCCGCCCGGCCTTCGACTTCAAACCCGGCCAGCACCTCACCTTCCAGCGCGCCGAACCCGACGGCTCCGAAGTGCGCCGCTCCTACTCCCTCGCCTCGACCCCGCGCGAACTCGCCGAGGAGGGCACGCTGCGCCTGGGCATCCGGTCGATCCCCAAGGGCGCCTTCTCCGGGTACGCGAACCGGCAGCTCCTGCCCGGCGACGTCCTCGAAGTGCTCCCGCCCCTGGGCCACTTCTGGACCGAGATCCGGCCCGACCGCCACTACGCGTCGGTCGTCGCTGGCTCGGGGATCACCCCGATCATCGCGATCGCCACCGCCGCACTCGAAGCCGGCGCCACGGTGACCCTCCTGTACTCCAACCGCACCGAGGAGAGCACCATGTTCGCCGCGGAGCTGCGCGAACTCGCGAGTGTCCACGGCCCGCGGCTTCGCCTGCACCACGTCCGCACCCGCACCGACGGCGCGACCCCGCTGCTCACCGGCCGCCTGACGCCCGAGCGGCTCAAAGAAGTCCTCGACACCGCGGTCGACGCCCGCGAGATCGACGAGTGGTTCCTCTGCGGCCCCTACGAGATGGTCCTCGGCGTCAAGGAAGTCCTCGAAGACGCCGGCGCGAACCAGATCCACACCGAGCTCTACACGGTGTAGCGGTCCTCGCGAGCCGCACCGCGGACTTCCGCTTCGTCCCGCCGCAGGTGCCGTTCCGGCCCGCGGCGGACCTCCCCTCCGACCGGCCGCGGACCTCCCGTCCGGGCCAGTGCGGGCGAGACCCACGAGTCAATCGACTCGGGCGCACTGTTGCGGGAGCCATTACGGCGATACGCTTCGTGCATGGCCGAGATTGACGATGTCCTCGCCCGCGCCGCCGACGGCGGCGCCATCAGCGCCGAGGAAGCCCTGCTGCTCTACACCGAAGCGCCGTTCCACCCCCTCGCCGAGGCCGCCGACACGGCCCGCCGGCGCGTGATCGGCGACAACATCGTCACCTACATCATCGACCGCAACATCAACTACACGAACGTGTGCGTCACCGCGTGCAAGTTCTGCGCCTTCTACCGCGCCCCCAAGCACGACGAGGGCTGGGCGCACCCGATGGAGGAGGTCCTGCGCCGCTGCGGCGAGGCCGTGGACCTCGGCGCGACCCAGGTCATGCTCCAGGGCGGCCACCACCCCGACTTCGGCGTCGAGTACTACGAGGAGCTGTTCTCCTCGGTCAAGCGCGCCTACCCCGACCTGGTGATCCACTCGATCGGCCCGTCCGAGATCGCCCACATGTCGAAGGTCTCCGGCGTCGCGATCGACGAGTCGATCCGCCGCATCAAGGCCGCCGGGCTCGACTCGATCGCCGGCGCGGGGGCCGAAATGCTCCCGTCCCGCCCGCGCACCGCGCTCGCGCCGCTCAAGGAGTCGGGCGAGCGCTGGCTGGAGATCATGGAGGCCGCGCACCTGCAGGGCCTGGAGTCGACGGCGACCATGATGATGGGCACCGGCGAGACCGCGGCCGAGCGGATCGAGCACCTGCGGATGATCCGCGACGTGCAGGACCGCACCGGCGGCTTCCGCTCGTTCATCCCGTGGACCTACCAGCCGGAGAACAACCACCTCAAAGGCCGCACGCAGGCGACCACGATGGAGTACCTGCGGCTGCTGGCGACCGCGCGGCTGTTCTTCCACAACGTCAAGCACCTGCAGTCCTCGTGGCTGACGACGGGGAAGGCCTCGGGCCAGCTCAGCATGCACCTCGGCGTGGACGACCTGGGCTCGATCATGCTGGAGGAGAACGTGATCTCCTCGGCGGGCGCCCGCCACCGCTCGCGCCTGTCGGAGCTGGTCGACCTGATCCGCACCGCCGACCGCATCCCGGCGCAGCGGAACACGCTGTACGAGCGGATGTCGGTCCACTGGACGCGCGAGGACGACCCGAAGGACGACCGCATCAGGTCGCACTTCTCGACCATTGTTGCGGAGCTCCAGGCGAAGTAGCCAGGAATGGCCGCGAGTGGCCGCCGGGCGAAGGTGAACTAGCCCGGAGCGGCCGGGAGCGGCCGCCAAGGCGAAGGCGAACTGGCCCGGAGTGGCCGCCGGGCGAAGGTGAACGGCGTTTCCGGGCAAATCGGGCGTTCGCAGGCGCCCCCGAATCAACAGTGCCCGACGGGTACGACAACGCCGGTGGGGCGGGCCTTGCGGCCCGCCCCACCGGCGTCCTGGTTAGAGCAGGTAGCCGATCTCGGCCTTGATGAGCTGGGCGTTGACCCCGGAGTTGGGGCAGCCGCCGAAGTGGTGCAGGGCGATCACCTCGTGCGTGTCCCTCGACAGGACCGGCGAACCCGAGGAGCCGAACTCGGTGTCGCAGTAGTACGAGACGTCGCTGCCCGCCACGTAGCCGTCGAAGACCGCGTTCTTGACCACGCAGTTGCCGCCGTCCACCGAGGACTCGATCGCGATCTCGGTGGGCCGCCCCGCCGGGTGCTGCGGGATGTAGATCGCCTCGCCGCGCTCGGCCGGGCTGTCCGACAGCTCCAGGTACCCGAACTGGTCGATCCGCTCGAAGTCGTCCACCGTGAACAGCGTGTAGTCCAAGGGCTTCGAGGTCGCCAGGACCTCGGATCCGGTGACCTTCACCGGCACGTTCGCCGTGTCCTGCCCGCAGACGACGCAGTCGTAGCCGAACCACACCTCGGTCTGCGCGGCCTCCCACGACTCGGTGAAGCAGTGGTGGTTGGTCAGCAGCCGGTTGTTCTCGCCCACCCGGAACGCCGTGCACAGCACGGTCCCGTCGATGAGCAGGCGCGCCACCGGTTCGGCGTGGTCGACGATGTCGGGGTAGGAGGACCGGTAGCAGGCCGAGGGCCGCTTCTCGTCGCCCTCGCAGACGCTCTCCTCGGGCCGGGCCCGGTCGGTCTGCTCCTCCACCAGGCTCTCCACGACGTCGGCCGCGAAGCCGTAGGCGGCCTTGTCGATCAGGACGCCGAGCGCGGTCGAGGCCGGGCTCTCGGCCTCGCGGTGCAGCTCCACGATCGCGGTGTCCCCGGTGATCGAGGTCGCCCACCGGTCCACCATGGACTCTTCGTACCGGTACGACTCGGCCCCGTCGGGGCTGGAGACGGTGACGAAGTCGCCCGTGTTCAGCAGCAGCCGCTCGAAGTGGACCTTGACGTAGCCCGCGTCGGGCCCGGAGACCTTCAGGGTGTCGCTCGCGTCGGCGTAGGTGATCGACTCGGTCAGCTCGGTGACCTCGCCGACGTCGATCAGGCCGAGCAGCGAGTCGTCCACCGGCAGGAGCTCGGCGGCCTCGCCGATCACCGAGGTGACCGGGTCGTCGTCGGCGAACGCGCTCGGGACGACCACGACGGCCGCGCCGACCGCGAGGGTCCCCGCCGTCGCGACCAGGATGATCTTGCGCCGCTTGCGTTCGGCCCCGTTTCGCCCGGTTCGTGGATTCCGCACGCTTGCCGCCACGGTCGGCCCCTTTCGTGAGAGATGTGTCGACCGTTCAACGAGCGAGGCGGGTGGAAGTTGCGCCACGGGGAGGTGGAAGGCGCGCGTCACAGGTGAAGTGGGCAGGAGGCGGCCATATGGGTGGCGATCGCGAGGCCCCCCGGTCTCGATGGTGCCTGACGGGTACGACACGCGTTAGCGGGCGGCCGAAAGTGAGCAGGGGGCGGCCATATGGGTGGCGATCGGAAGGCCCCCCGGTCTCGATGGTGCCTGACGGGTACGACATGCCTTGCGGTACGGGCCCGGCTGGCCGGGTAGTGGTCGCCAGACCTCAGCGGTCGGCTCCTCCGGGGCGGCAGTGGTCGAGGATGTCGTTGAGGCCCTTCCTCGTCGCCAGCACCAGCAGCGTGTCGCCGCGGCTCAGCACGAAGCCCGCGTCCGGGTTCCACCTGATCGTCCCGCCCGCGCGCTTCACCGCCAGCAGCCGGTACGAGCCGATCTTCGTCGCCTGCATCGCCGCCTTGTCGTCCAACTGCGAGCGCTCGCCGATCTCGAACGCCTCGATGTACGCGATGTGCCCGCGCACCGGGATCGTCACCAGCACCTTGTCATCCGTCAGCCGCTGTGCGAAACTCGCCGACGCCACCTCCGGCGCGCTGTACGACGCGTGCGGCGGCGCCTCCCGCATCGAAGCCGACTTGTTCAGGTTCTGGCGGATCAGCGAGGCGAACTCCGGGTTGTAGATCCGCATGACCGTCCGCAGCGACGGATTGCACTTCAGCCCCGACAGGGCCGCCTCCAGGTTCGCCGTGTCCTGCTTGGCCATCGCCACCAGCGACCGCGCGTGCCCGACGTCGGCCTCCTTCAGCAGCTCCTCGTTGCTCCCGTCGCCCAGCAGCACCTGCGCGCCGTTCGCCCGCGCCGCCCGGATGCCCATCGCGTCCCGGTTCCGCTCGATCGCGACCACCGGGATCTTCCGCTCGCGCAGCTTCTCCACCACGCGCGTGCCCATGTTGCCCAGGCCCACCACGATCACGTGGTCCCGCACCCGCCGGACCCGGCGGCCCTCCGACAGCGCGTACCGCCGGTCGACCACGGCCTGGACGATCGCACCGGTGGCGAACGGGATCAGGAGCGACCCGGTCAGCACCACGATCGCGTGCGTGACCTTCAGCAGAGCGTCCGCCGACATGTCCGGGTCGATCCCGCCGCCCGCGAGCAGCGCCAGCAGGTACAGCACCTGCCCGCCGTCCTTGGCCGGATTGATGCCGCTGCCGTTGCGCCACAAGACGATGAAGCCGAACGCGAGGATCACCAGCAGCACGATCGTCAGCGCCACCAGGCTCTTGTTGAGCATGCCCCGCAGCGCGCTCGCCGACTCCCGCACCACCCTCACGCCGTTCGTCCACATCGGACCGATCCGGGACGGTCTGCGGTCGGGCGACAGGCACAGGTACCGCAGCGCCTCGGCCTCCTCGTCCGCGATGAGCTCCACCCCGATGCGGTTGCCGCTGGCCACCAGCCACTGCGACTCGGCCCGCTCGTCCCGGCTGCGCGTCAGGTAGAGCCGCCGCCCCCAGATGTCGATGTCGCCCGGCGGCAGCTGCTGGAGCGCCGCGAGCGCGTACGTGTCGGCGACCATCTCGGCGTCCGACTCGACGAACACGCCGTCCTCGTCGTCGCCGAGGAGCTTCTGGATGTTGTCGCGGAGCCCGTTGTTGTACATGCGGATGACCAGGCGCGGCAGCGTCTCGTCGCCCAGGTAGTGCGACATCTCGCGGATCTTCAAGGCCAGGTGCAGGTTGCCGACGTCGTTCTGGTCCATCAGGGCGACCGCGTACGCGTCGGTCAGCCCGGCCTCGCGGACGGTGTCGGCGGTGACCTGCGGGCGGGTGAAGACCACGAGGTTGCGGTTGCCCTCGGCCTCCTTGCGGATGTCGTCCCTCTGGCCGCCGGGGCCGTCGGGGAAGACCGCGATGACGCGGAACGCGTAGCGCTCGATGAGGTGCTTGATGAAGCGGAGGGTGAGTCCGTTGTCGCCCACCACGATGACGCGGCGCTCGTTGGCGCCGTCGTCATAGCGCGCATGCCGGGGGTGCATGGGCCAAGTGTACGGAGGGTTCGCAACCGGTTGCGGCCCAAGCCTGTCGGGCTTGTCGGGTATGACCGCCCGGGAAGGCCGCGCGTCAGCGCGGCACCCAGGACGCCGCCTCAAGGAGCCGCCTGCCGAGGCCGCCCGCGCGGACTCAGTGCCGCTTGGCGAGCCTCGCCAGGAGCTTGTCGACGTCGGCCTCGTAGTCGTACCAGTCGACGTCGTGGACGAAGCCGAGTTCGGCGTTGATCCACCGCACGTCGTCGGCGGCCTCGAGGGTCCAGGTCTGGACGTCCACCAGCTGCGGTTCGGCGCGGCGCAGCTCGGTGAGCAGCCTTGCCTTCATCGACATCGCGAGCCCGTAGGAGCGGTGCTCGGGGGCGACCACGGTGTCGTACTGGTCGGCGCGCGTGGGCCGCTGCGCGGAGACCACCAGTTCGGTCAGTCCCACGACGTACCCGAAGGGCTCGGCGATGGCGACGGCGATGTGCGAGCGCATCCCGCGCTGCGCGAGCGTCGAGAAGGAGTCGCGCAGGCCCGGCGTGTAGGCCGAGCCGCGCCACTCGGGCACGAACGCGACGCTCCCGGAACCGGACCGCAGGTTCGCCTTCACGTCCGCGTACGAGTCCATGAGCCGGTCGGGGACGCCCCCGGCGTGGTATTCGAGGCGGTACCCGGCGGCGAGGCGCCCGGCGGCGTGCTCGATCTTCTCCCAGTCGATGTCGGCCCAGCGCAGCAGATGCCGCTGCTCGACCTCGGTGCGCCCGAACCCGTGCCGGTCGTAGAAGCCGACGGCGGGGGTCGTGGCGATGACCTCGACCGACAGGGTCCGGCAGCCGTTCGCCTTCGCGCACTCGGCGACCGCGTTCAGCAGCCGGGACCCGACGCCCTTGCCGCGCGCGGAGGGCCTGGTCGACATCTCGACGACGCCGGTGCCGGACTGCTCGCCCCCGAACAGGATCAGGCTCGCGTGCCCGACCAGGTCGCCGTCGGCGTCCCGGTCCATGAACAGGTACCGCTGGTCGTCGGGCAGGGACCCGGCGAGGTAGTCGCGGAGGCGGTCGGTGCGCCAGCGAGGCTCGGCCGGCATGTCCGCGGCGGTCATGTCGTTGAGGACCGAGCACCAGTCGCGGAGGTCGTCGGCCGTCATCTCGCCGGGGGCGAGCTGCTTCAGGGGCATCTCTTATCCTTACCCGAAATCGTGACCGAACGGAACCCCTACCTCACAGTTCGCAGCCGTGGGGTGGGTCAGACGGTGCTGTTCCTGCCGTATTCGTCGGCCCTGTCGAAGACCTTCTGGACGTAGTCGTCGCGCGGGTTGTAGCTGTGGACGCCCTCGTACCAGCCCACGGGGGTGGACAGGTCGCGGCCGCCGTGGCAGAGGTAGTTCGCGGCGGCGGTCGCGGCGTCGTCGATGTCGTGCGGGTTGTACACGCCGTCCTTGTCGCCGTCGGCCTTCCAGTTCTCCCAGGTGCTGGGGAGGAACTGCATGGGGCCCATCTCGCTGTAGCCGCCGCCGATGATCTCGGTCATGGTGGTGCCGTCGGCCTGGATGCTGTTGCCGCCGGTGGTGCCGTGGTTGGTCTCGGTGGCGCCGATGCCCGCGAGGGTGGTCCAGGACAGGTTGCAGCCGGGGTTCTCGACGGCCGAGACGAGCTCGGCCTTGCCGTAGGCGACGAGGGCCCGCTGGGGGATGCCGAGGGCGGCCAGGTTCTGCGCCCACGTGTCGAGGTCGGTGGCGCCGCCGGTTCCCACCGGGGTGGTGGCCTCTTCGGTGGGGGAGCCGGTGGGTGCGCCGGTCGTGGTGTCGCCGAACGGGTCGGTCTCGGCGGGCTGGCCCGCCGCGGGGGCGTTCTCGGGGGTGAGGACGAGCGGCGCCTCTTCGGCCTCGGGGCTCGGCTCGGTGCCGAACGACCAGGCCGGGCCCGCGCCGGGGACGAGGAACCAGCCCGCTGCGAGCGTCCCGGCCAAAGCGAGGGCGGTCGCGGTGACCTGGACGCCGAGCCGTCCGGCCGGTGCCCGCAGGCCCCGCCAGGCGGCGCGCAGGCCCCTGCCGAGGGCTTTGAGGGCGCGCCAGGTTGCGGTGAGCGCGAGCCGGGGGAGCTTGGCGAGGCGGCGGAGGAGCGCGAACCACACGGGAGCGGGTCGTCCTTTCTCGTCGGGGCGGGCGCTGCAAGCGGCTGCCGAGGGGCTGCCGGGGCCGAGGGTCGGCCTGCGGGCGGCGCCGGGGCGGCCGGGGTGTGCGGGCCAGTGCGGACGGTGCGGCGTCGGCGCCGGAGTGCCCAGTATGCACCCGTTCGCCGGGCCGTGGGGCCGACGGGTGGGCGCGGATGCGAGGCCCGGTCTCGCCTGGCGAGGCGCGGTCCGTCGCGGTGGGGACTGAAAGCGAGTATTCCCTAGTTTCATTCCCGGGGGCAACGCCTGAGGGTCAACAATTCCTGAAATGACCGCCACCAGCGGCCAGCCGGATCGTTCTCATATCGGATCGGTGGTTGCCACGAGCAAACCCGCGTCGTAAGGGGTCTCAAGGCCGCGTCTCGGCGGGAGACGGAGTCGAACCGGTGCCCATTCCCATCACGTCAGGTAACCGACTGAGATGTGGGGTGACACTGTGAGGCCGCTGGGCATTGTGCCCGCGCACCAGCGCGCCACAGCCCGGCATACGGGGGCTGAACGAAAGTTGATCGACACGTGGATACGACAACGGCATCGCACGCCGCACTGACAGCCTTTGCCCTCCCCCTCGGGGACAACGGATCGGAGTATCGGAATGTGTCCGATGTGTCCGACCATAGGGCGATTCGGGACACTGTGGACCGCGGCAGCGCCGCCCGGCCCGCACCAATCCGCTCCGCCTCCCTCCCGGCGGGCGACGTCACGTTCATGTTCACCGACATCGAGGGTTCCACGCGCCTGGCATCGGGGCTCGGCGCCGAGCGATACCGGGTCGTGCTCCACCGCCACCGCGCCCTGGTGCGCGAGGTGCTGGCCGCGACCGGCGGGACCGAGATTGACACGGAAGGGGACTCGTTCTTCGTCGCCTTCCACGACGCGGCCGCCGCCTGCGCGGCCGCCGTCGGCATACAGGCCGCGCTGCGCGAGGCCGAATGGCCCGACATGGGACTCGACGAGGGGCCGCTGCGGCCCCGCGTCCGCATGGGACTGCACACCGGGGAGGCCTGGCCCTCGGCCGGGGGGTACGCCACGCCCGAGGTGCACCGCACGGCCCGGATCTGCTCCGCCGCACACGGCGACCAGATCCTCGCCTCCGCCGCCTGCGTCGCCGCCGCCGGACTCGCACCAGCGCAGGTGCGCCGCCTCGGCGACTTCGAACTGCGCGGCCTGCCCGGCGCGACCGAACTGATGCAGCTCACCGCACCCGGCCTGCCGAGCGCGTTCCCGCCGCCCCCGGTGCGCCCGCTCACCCACCACCTGCCCGCCGAACTCAAGACCCCGGTCCCACGGCCGGGGGAGTACCGCGAACTGGACCGGGCCTTCGGCAACCACCGCCTCGTCACCCTCACCGGCCTCGACGGCTGCGGCAAGACCACCGTCGCCAAGGCCTGGGCCCGGCGGCGGCTCGCGTTCTACGAGGGCGGCGTCTGGTACTGCCGCGCGGACGGCGACCTCGGCGGCTCGCTCCTGACCGCGCTCGGGCGCCGCCCCGAGGTGCTGCGTCCCGCACTGGAGACGGCCGTCGACCGGCTGCGGGAGTCGCGGGCACTGCTCGTCCTCGACGACCTCGACCGGTCCCATGCGGCCGATGTCGAACGGCTGCTTCGCGAATGCCCCGACCTCACGATCCTCGCAGTGGGCGTGCGCCCACTCGAACTGCCCGGCGAGGCCAAGCGCACGCTGGGCCTGCCGCCCGTGGAGGTCGGCGCGGCAATCCTCGCCGGGTACTGCGAGGAGCGCGCCGCGCCGTGGACGCCCGCGGACTGCCGCAGGCTCGCCATGGCCGTCGAGGGGTTCGTGCCCGCGCTGGCGGCGCTCGCGGAGGTCACGGCGCTCGCGTCCCCGGCGGTGGCGATGCGGCGGTTGATCGACGACCCGGTGGCGGCGCTGGACGCGGGCGGGCGGTTCCGGGCCGCGGTGGACGAGGCGGTCGCGGCGATCTCCGGGCCCGCGCGGGCGGTGCTGCTGGAGCTGGCGGCGCGGCCGGGCGGGGCGACGGTGGACGAGGTGCTGGACCTGTGCCGTCCGCGGGACGGGAGCCTGGAGGCGCTGGTGGAGTTGGTGGACGTGGCGCTGGTGGTGATCGAGCGGCCCGCGATGGACCAGGCGGTGTACCGGGTGCCCGCGCCGCTGCGGTGGCTCCTGGTCGGGGCTGACGTGCGGGAGGCGCAGGTCGAGGCGTGCGCGACGGCGCCGGTGGAGCGGCTGGCGCCGCCCGCGGCGGTCGCGAGTTTCGCGGACCGGCTGGTGCACCCGGTGAACCTGGACGGCTCGCGCCTGCGGGCGGTCGCTTAAAGGACGGGCGGAACGGCGGCGGGCGCAGGCCCGCCGCCTCCGGCGTTGCGGCCGTCTCCCGGGCCTCGGGCCGAATCCGTGCCGCCCCCGATCCGTGTGCGATGCTGAGCCCGTGACTGACAGGCAACCGCAGCCCTTGGACCGCACCGCCTCCGCCGCCGCCATCGCGCGTGCGGCGCGCGTGATCCCCGGCGGCGTGAACTCGCCCGTGCGCGCCTTCCGCGGCGTCGGCGGCGACCCCGTCTTCATCGCCGAAGCCTCCGGGGCCCGCATGACCGACGTCGACGGCAACGTCTACATCGACCTCGTCGGCTCCTGGGGCCCGCTGATCCTCGGGCACGCCCACCCCGACGTCGTCGCCGCGCTCACGGCCGCCGCCGCCCGCGGCACCTCCTACGGCGCCCCCACCGTCGGCGAGATCGAACTCGCCGAACTCATCGTCGAACGCACCCCCTGCGAGATGGTCCGCCTCGTCTCCTCCGGCACCGAGGCCACCATGAGCGCCGTGCGCCTCGCCCGCGCCGCCACCGGCCGCGACAAGATCATCAAGTTCGCCGGGTGCTACCACGGCCACGCCGACTACTTCCTCGCCGAAGCCGGCTCCGGCGTCGCCACCCTCGGCCACCCCGACTCTCCCGGCGTCCCGGCCTCGGCCGCCGCCGACACGATCGTCGTGCCCTACAACGACTTGAACGCCGTCGAAGCCGCGTTCGCCGCCCACCCCGGCCAGATCGCCGCGATCATCACCGAAGCCGTCCCCGGCAACATGGGCGCCGTCGAGCCCCTCGACGGCTTCAACGAGAAGCTCTACGCCGCCGCCCACGCCCGCGGCGCGCTCCTGATCTCCGACGAGGTCATGACCGGCTTCCGCGTCGCCCCCGGCGGCCTCGCCGCCCCCGCCGACCTCTACACGTACGGCAAAGTGATGGGAGGCGGGCTCCCCGCCGCCGCGTTCGGCGGCCGCGCCGACCTCATGGGCCGCATCAGCCCCGCCGGGCCCGTCTACCAGGCCGGGACGCTCTCAGGGAACCCCCTCGCCGTCGCCGCCGGGCTCGCCACCCTCCGCAACTGCGACGACGCCGTCTACCGCACGCTCGACGCCACCGCCGCCCAGATCGCCTCGCTCGCGACCGCCGCGCTCACCAAAGCCGGCGTCCCCCACTACGTCTCGGCCCCCTCGAACCTGTTCTCGGTTTTCTTTTTCAATGAGCAGAGTTTCAGAGAAGGCCCGGTCAAGAACTTCGACGACGCCAAAGCCCAGGACACCGAGGCCTACGGCGCGTTCTTCCACGCCATGCTCGAGAACGGCGTCTACCTGCCCCCGAGCGCCTTCGAATGCTGGTTCACCTCGGCCGCGATCGACGAGGAAGCCCTGTCACACATCGAACAGGCGCTAGAACCGGCCGCCGAAGCCGCGGCTAAGGTGCGCTCATGAGCGGCTCCACGACCATCGTCCACCTGCTGCGGCACGGCGAAGTCCACAACCCGGACGGCATCCTCTACGGGCGCATCCCCGGGTTCGGCCTGTCCGAACTCGGCCGCGAGATGGCCGTGGCCGCCGCCGAGCGCCTCGCCGGACGCGACGTCGTCCACGTCGGCGCCTCCCCCCTCCAGAGGGCCCAGGAGACCGCCGAACCCGTCGCCGCCTCCTACCGGCTCGACACCGTCACCTACGACGGCCTCATCGAGGCCGGGAACTCCTTCGAGGGCCTGCGCGTCGGCGTCGGCGACGGCGCCCTGCGCGAACCCAAGTACTGGTGGCGCCTGCGCGACCCCTTCCGCCCCTCCTGGGGCGAGCCCTACCTCGACATCGCCCGCCGCATGATGGTCGAGATCGAGAAGGCCCGCATCGCCGCCGAAGGCGCCGAGGCCATCCTCGTCTCCCACCAGCTGCCGATCTGGACCGCCCGCCGCTTCGCCGAACGCAAGCGCCTGTGGCACGACCCGCGCAAGCGGGAATGCTCCCTCGCGTCGGTCACCAGCCTCGTCTACGAGGACGCCACGCTCGCCCGGATCGAATACTCCGAGCCCGCCGCGCACCTCGTCCTCAAGTCCGAGTCCGCCCGGAAGGCCAAGGGCGCCTGACGATGGCCCTGCGGCGGAGGACGATGCTGGCGGCGATGCCGCTGCTGGCCCTCGCGGCCTGCACTGATTCGGGCGGCCAGGACACCGACCGCGTCAACGAGATCAACCGCGACCGGTACGTCTCCGGCGACGGCTCGAACTACCGGTGGGAAGACCCCGAAGAGCGCTTCGCGGCCCCCCGCCTCACCGGCACCGCCGTCGACGGCACCACCGAAGTCGACTCAGGCGACTGGACCGGGTCGGTCCTCGTCGTCAACTTCTGGGGCTCCTGGTGCCCGCCCTGCGTCGCCGAAGCCCCCTACCTCGCCGAAGCCTCAGTCGAGTTCGCGGGCCAGAACGTGCAGTTCCTCGGCGTCAACATCCGCGACACCGACGACGCCGCCCTCGCCTACGAACGGCGCTACGGCATCGCCTACCCGTCGATCTCCGACGCGCCCGGCCGCGTCGCCGACCAGTTCGTCGACTACGGGCTCTCCCCGAACGACATCCCCGCCACCATCGTCATCGACGCCGAGCACCGCGTGTTCTCCATCTGGCGCGGCGAACTCGACGACGCCGAGACCATCATCGCCGACGTCAAGAAGGCACTGGAGACGTAAATGCCCACCCCCCGGAACCCGAAGGCCGTCATCCGCAAGGCCGCCAAGGGCGCGGTCATGGCCGGCACGCTCGCCGTGAGCGTCGTCGCCGTCGGCACCCTCGTCAAACGCCGCCTCTACCCCGCGCCCGAACCCCAGCCGCGCGAGGAGAACGAGTGAACTCCGAGACCGCCTCCGGACCGACCTCCTTGCAGGAGGCCGAGTGAACCCCGCCGAGACCGCCGCCTCCGGTCCGCTGCTTCTCGCCTTCGGCGTCGCGGCCCTCGCCGGACTCGTCTCCTTCGCCTCCCCCTGCACCCTCCCCCTCATGCCCGGCTACGTCTCCTACGTCACCGGCATGAGCGGCACCGAACTCGACGGCGAACGCACCGCAGGCGGCAGAGCCGACCGCCGCACCGGACGCATCCTCACCGGCGCCCTCCTGTTCGTCGCCGGCTTCACCGCCGTCTACACCACCGTCGTCTTCGCCCTCCAGAGCGCCGGACGCGCGCTCCTGCAGAACACCGACACGCTCCAGATCGTCGCCGGCGTCGTCATGATCGCCATGGGCCTCATGTTCATCGGCCTCATCCCCACCCGCGGCGGCTTCGCCCCCAAATGGCGCCCCGCCGTCGGCCTCGCCGGAGCCCCCCTCTTCGGCGCCGTCTTCGCGCTCTCGTGGATCCCCTGCACCTCACCGGTCCTCGCCGCCATCACCAGCCTCGCCGTCATCCAGGACGGCACCGCCCGCGGCATCGGCCTCATGATCGCCTACTGCGCCGGACTCGGCGCCCCCTTCGTCCTCTTCGCCGTCGGCATGCACCGCCTCGCCGGCGCCCTCGACTTCCTCAAACGCCACGGCCGCGCCATCTCCATCGCCGGCGGCGCCATGCTCGTCCTCGTCGGCCTCATGCTCGCCACCGGCGCCTGGACCGAGTTCACCAACTGGCTGCGCGCCACCGTCGGAGCCGGAGTGAGCCTCCTGTGACCGCCACCCTCACTCCGACCCGGAAGGCCGGGCCCGCCAAGCGCCTCCGCTCCTTCGCACGCCGCTGGTGGCACCAGCTCACCTCCATGCGCACCGCCCTGCTGCTCCTCCTCGCGCTCGCCCTCGCCGCCATCCCCGGCTCCACGTTCCCCCAGCGCTCCATCAGCGCCCCCGACGTCGCCGACTACTACACCGCGCACCCCGACCTCGCCCCCTGGCTCGACCGCGTGTGGGCCTTCAACGTCTACACCTCGCCGTGGTTCTCCGCGATCTACCTGCTCCTCATGGTCAGCCTCGTCGGCTGCATCATCCCGCGCCTGGGCGTCCACTGGAGAGCCCTGCGCGCCAAGGTCCCCGACGCCCCCAAGCGGATGTCGATCCTGCCCTACCACCGGGTCGTCGACGCCGAGGCGAACCAGTCCCTCGCCCGCGCCGTCCTCAAGCAGCGGCGCTGGCGGACGGTCATGCGCGAGCACGAGGACGGCACCGTCGTCATCAGCGCCGAGAAGGGCTTCCTGCGCGAGACCGGGAACCTCCTGTTCCACACCAGCATCATCTTCCTGCTCCTCGGCGTCGCCGCCGGAAGCCTCCTGAGCTGGTACGGCAACCGGATCCTCTCCGAGGACAAGGCCTACTGCAACAACCTCCAGCAGTACGACGAGTACGGCCTCGGCGCCTGGGTCGAGGAGACCGACCTCCCGCAGTTCTGCGTGACCCTCAACGCCTTCGACGCCGAGTTCACCGACGGCGGCCCCACCGCGTTCGACGCCGACGTCACCTACGAGACCGGTGGGGAGACCGGGGACTACGACCTCAAGGTCAACCACCCCTTGAACATCGACGGCACGAACGTCTTCCTCATCGGCCACGGCTACACCGCCGTCGTCACCTACACCGACCGCTACGGGCAGACCCAGACCGTCCACCAGGAGTTCCTCGCCATCGACGCGGCGCTGAACTCCGAGGGCGCCTTCAAGTTCCCCGACGCGAACTACAACCCCGCCACGGGCACTGTGGACGAGGACGCTGAGGTCGGCTTCGACGCGATCCTCGTGCCCACCTACGACGACTCGTCCGGGATGCTCATCGGCTCCGACCCCGAGCTGAACAACCCCGTCCTGGCCCTCACCGCCTACACCGGCGACCTCGGGCTCGCCGACGGCCAGCCCGAGTCGGTGTACGCCATCAACGAGACCCAGATCGCCTCCGGGAACCTGGACCAGGTCAACGACCAGGTCGAGGTCATCGGCATCGGCGACTCCATGGAACTGCCCGACGGCTCCAGCCTCACCTTCGACGGCGTCGAGCAGTACGCCGTCCTCCAGGTCCGCCACGACCCCGGCGGCCCGATCGTCCTCGCGGGCGCGCTGCTGCTCCTCGGCGGCCTCCTGCCCGCGCTCGCCGTGCGCCGCAGGCGCTACTGGATCCGGTGGAACCCCGACGGGACCGTCGAGGCTGCCGGGCTCAACCGCAACGACTACGACGGGCTCGACGAGGAGTGCGACGCGCTGACCGCGGCGATCGCACCCGGATACGAGCCACCGCAAGCAACCACAGAAACCGACGATTCGATCGGGAGCCAGCCATGACCGGGGCCGATGTAGCGAACGCGCTGTTCGTCGCGACCATCCTCACCTACGCGGCCGCGATGTTCGCGTACGCCGTCGAATACGCCTTCGACAAGCGGGCACCCAAGCGCGCCAAGGCACTCGCGACGGTGGGCGCAGCGGGCGACGCAGTGGCCGAGGCCGACTCGGGCGAGTCCGAGTCGACCGAAGCGCCGATCAGCCCGGCCGCCGCGCGTGGCGCGGGCCGCCTGGGCCTGGTCCTCACCTTCCTCGGCACGGCCGCCCTCGCGGCCAGCATCGTCACCCGCGTCATCCACACTGGACGGTGGCCGTGGGGCAACATGTTCGAGTACACCGTGGGCGTGGCCCTCGCCGGGATGGTGACCTGGCTGATCCTCGTCTCGCGGGGCATGGTCCCGCGGCGCATCGGCCTGTTCGCCACCTTCGCGGTGACGATGGTCCTGGGCACCTCGGTCCGCGTCTACACCGAGGCGGGACCGCTGGTCCCGGCCCTGGACTCCTACTGGATCATCATCCACGTCACGGCCGCGATCGCCGCCTCCGGCATCCTCATGATCGGCTGCGTCTTCGCGATCCTGCACCTGATGAAGCGCCGCTACGACCGCCAGGTCTCCGACGGCAAGCCGGTCCGCTTCCCGCTCAACATCGCCGAGCGCCTGCCCGACGCGACGGCGCTGGAGCGCCTCACCTTCAAGATCCACGTGTTCGCGTTCCCGCTCTTGACCTTCGGCATCTTCGCCGGATCGGTCTGGGCCCACTTCGCTTGGGGCCGTTACTGGGCGTGGGACCCGAAGGAGGTCTGGGCCTTCATCGCCTGGGTCGTCTACGCCGCCTACCTGCACGCCCGCGTCTCGGGCAAGAGCGCCAAGGTGAACGCGCCGTGGCTCGCCATCCTCGGCTACGCGGTCATGCTCTTCAACCTGACCGCCGTCAACCTCGTCTTCAGCGGCCTGCACTCCTACGCGGGAGTCTGACGCAGGACCGAAAGCAAGCGAAGCGCCCGCCCAGTGATCTGGGCGGGCGCTTCGCGTTCGGTCGTGTCGGCGCAGTGAAGGGCGTTCGACGCATGACCGGCATGACCGCGCCCGCCCGACGTGAGTCTGCGACGGAGCCGGGCGGGCGCGAATTGCAGGCCCCGAACCGGTTCGACCGGTCCGGGGCTGAAAATCCGATCTAGGGGGTTCGTAAACGCCCCCTAGGCGAAGGGATCGTCCTCGTCGTTGAAGCGGGCCAGGCCCCAGACGTCCTCGTCCTCGGTGAGCCAGGTTTCCTTGCCCTCCTCGTCCTCGGTGCCGCCCGCGCCGCCGCGGCCGCCGCGGCCGCCGCCGGAGCCCATCATCCCGCTCGCACCGCCACGCGCCCCGGCACCGGCGCTCTTGCCGAACAGGCCGGAACCCTTGCCAGCGCCCGAACCCGCGCCGCGTCCGGCGCCGGCGCCGCCTCCGGGTGCGCCGGAAGCGGCCGGCCCGAAGAGCCCCGCACCGCCGCCGAGACCCGAGCCCGCGCCGCCACCGGCACCGAGACCGGCGCCCGCACCGGGAGCGGTCATGGCCCCCGAACCGAGCCCGCCGCCACTGGCGAGACCGCCGGTCGCATCGTCATCGGTCCCGGAGCCGGACTCCCAGGGATTGGTGCCCGTGCCGGTGCCGGTGGTGCCTCCGCTGCCGAAGCTGCCCGTGACCGCCGGGTTGTCGAGACCCGAAGCGCCCGAACCGGTCGGTGAGGAGGAGAAGTCGGCTCCCCCGGGAGGCGAGTACCCCGAGCTGTCGAGGTCGCCAGCCGAATCGCGGAACGTGGTGTCCTGGGACGGCTCGACGGTCGGCACGAACTCGCTCGCCGACACTTCGGCATCGCTCCAGCGGCCGATGACGGTCTCGTTCTGGGCGGTCGCCCGGTCCTGATAGTCGGCGTTGGCCTCGTTGTAGTCCTCGCCGGCCTTCACATCGGCATCCTGCTGCGCCAAGGTCTGGGCCTGCTGGCGCAGTGCGGCCTCATCGGCGTCGGGGTTCTCGGCCTTGAGCTCGCTGAGGTGGAACTCGGTCTGGTCCGTGACGTACTGGGAGATCTCGTTGGCGTACTCGCCGTCGAAGCCGCCGATCTCCATCGCCCGCTTGGCGGAGTCGTCTTCGCCGTCCCAGGCGCAGCCGCTGCCGATCTCGCACTCACCGGAGTGGAACGGGGTGCGCATGTGGACGGTCGGGTCGGAGAAGAGGCCGCCCTCGTCCTCGACCCAGTACTGGGGAGCGGGGTAGGGAAGCTCCCCGGAGGCGCCGCCCTGCAGTGCGTAGATTTCGGCCGCCTTCTGCTCCAGGAGTCCGGCCATGCCGCTTCGCTTGTCGCCGATGTCGGCTTTGATCTGCTCGCAGTTGGTGAAGACCTTCTCCATCTGCTCTGCGAAGGCGTCGAAGTCGTCGCCCTGCCAGCCGTTGGAGAGTTCGGTCAGCTTCGAGCTGAGGATCGGCTCGACCGCGGTGTCCGGATTGAGCGTGAGGTCGTTCTGGAAGAGGACCCACTTGTCGGAGATCTCCCGGAGCGCGAACTTGTCCGGGTCGCCGGGTCGGATCTCGGCGACGAGCGACTGGAGCTCCTCCTGGGTGGGGGCGGCGGTGCCGTGGGCCACGCAGGTCAGATAGGCGGCCTGGCCCGTCACCGGGATGGCGGAGACGAGCTTGACCCAGGCTTCCTCGGCCTCGGTGGCCTTGTTGGTGCAGGAGCCGTTGGGGCACGGGGCGTAGTTCATGAACCCCGTGTCTGCGACGGTGGTCTTGCCGCCGGTGGTCGCCGTGCTGTCCATACCGGCATTGCCTTGGTAGTCGGCGGTCGCGAACTCGATCTCATCGCCCATGGCTACTGCACCTCCGCGAGTTTGTCGTTGACGGTCTGGTTCACCTCAGGCAGATAGGTGTCGACGAGCCATTGGTGAAGCCCCTCTTCGGTGAACGCGAGAGACGGCTCGCCGCCGTTGCGAAGTCCGAAGTCGAGCGTGTGTTCGAGCTCGAAGAAGAAGAGCCACTGCCCGTCTCGAGCGATCAGGTGAGTGGTCGGGGAGTCTTCGACGCCGCCCCAGAAGTACAGGACCCCTTCATCCCAGGGGCCGCTCACCGCGGTTTCGGCGAACTGCTCGCCGTCCGCCCCGGCCGCGCTCGAACTCTCACTCCGCTCCTGGTAGAGGCTCGCCGCCTGGTCCTCGCTTTCGGCGGGAATGATGCCGACACCCAGTTCGCCAGAGGCGCCGAGGCCTTCGTTCTCGCCGAGGTTGACAAGATTGCCGCAGCCGACGGCGTCCGGATCCCAGGTGTTCCCGTATTCACGGGTGCCGGGTTCGCCGCCTTCCGCGGTCGCGGAACCCCAGCCGACGATGCCCACCTCATCGGCGATCGGCTGGAGGCCGTCGAGGACCTCGCAAGCGTCCCATGAGGTCATCTCGGCGAAGGCCGGGTCTTCCGTGCCGGTCTCGTTGCCGTTGGCCGGGTTCCCGCCGTCGCTGCACCCAGTGAGGAGCAAGGCGGTCGCGCCGGCGGCGGCGAGGGATCTGAGGAGCATGAGATTCATCGGTGCGTTCAGCCTTCGAGGTCGGAGCCGGTGTCGTTGAGCTCGGTGGTGTTGAGATCTTCGGACTCCGTATGCAGCCCAAGGGATTCGTTGATCGTCACGATCGCACCGTAGAGGTCCGCGCGGAGTTTCTGGAGGTTGTTCCAGGTCTCCTCGTGCGCGGTCGCGTAATCGGCTCGCGCTTGCTGAGAGGAGTCGAGGAGGCCGAAGCCGGGCTCGACGCCCAGTTCGTTGCCGGTCCGGAGCCTTTCGGTCTGCGTGGTAACGAAGTCGAGGCGAGCCTGGAGTTCATCCCGGAACGCTTCCAGGTAAGCGGGATCGAGAACGCGCTGGGCCATCGGAGGGATCCTTCTCAGGTGTGGATTTCGGGTGGTTTGCTACCGCTTCTCATGCTAACGGATTGTCATCGCCCCTGCAGTACACCGAAACCCGCCCGGTGAGTCTCCGATCTCTCAGCGTGACGGGCCCTATATATAAGGCATAGAACAGGAACGGCCCCCGTCCCTCGGACGGAGGCCGTTCCCGCTGCTTGAAGTGTGCGGCTCAGGTGTTACTTGCGCGGCGTCTGGCGCGTGATGTCGAAGTGCTCCGCGGTCTTTCCCAAGTCCGCCTGCTGGAACGAGCGCTGCGACCGCGAGCCCGGCCGGTCGGGGACGATCGCCGGGCCGTCGTGGCTGCCCATCGGGGCCGCCACCGGCGGGGACTGGCGCTGGTCCGGGACGTAGTTCCCGCTGCGCTCGGACCGGTTGCGGACCCGGCCCGCGCCCGGGCGGGGGCGCTGGCCCCGCATGCGGTCCACCGGGATCGCCCCGGTCGACGTCGGCAGGTCGTCCACGTCGTCCACCTCGATTCCCAGCTGGTCGCGCTTGGTCACCATCTTCGGCTGCGTTCCCATGAGCGCGAACAGGAGCACGATGATCCCGATCGTCGCGACCCCGAGGATCGGCAGGATGAGCATGATCGGGTCGATGCCCGAGACGGCGTTGCGGCCCTCGTCGTAGACGGTGACCCGCACGCCCGCCATGCCCGTGTAGTGCATGGAGCAGACCGCGATCGCCATGATGACGCCCGCGGCGGTCTGCCACTTCCAGCCGTCGAGGTACATGGCGCAGAACAGGGCCGCGGTCGCGGCGACCACCGCGACGGCCACGGAGGCGATGAAGTAGTTGCGCTCGTGGGTGATGTGCCCCGAGATGTTGATGGCCGCCATGCCCGAGTAGTGCATGATGACCACGCCGATGCCCGTGATGGGCCCGGCCATGAGGATCCGCCCGACCGTGTTCTTGCGGCCCGTGCCCGCGACGAGGAGTCCGAAGAAGACCGCGCCGATCGAGGCCATGAGGCTGATGAAGGTCTTGAGCGGGTCGTACGCGATATCGGACTCGATGACCTTGAAGCCGATCATGGCGGTGAAGTGCATCATCCAGATCGCTGTGCCGCCCAAGGCGAATGCGGCCAGAGCGATCCATTGGACGCGCTTGCGCGAGGCCTTCACCGTGCCGTCCTGGCGGCGGGCCTGCGTCATGCACATGAGCGCCAGGATCGAACCCGCGAAGGCGAATCCGAAGGCCATGATGGGGTTGATCCAGCCGTAAGTGAAGTGACTTACGTGTTCCATCCGTGGTCTTCCTCCCCGGGCCCGGCCCGTATTCGGAATGTTGCGCGATTGCGACATTGCGCGGTTCGAAACTTATACGACTACTGTCCGGCGGCATCCGCAAGACGGACAGTTGCACTAGGACGGTCATTTCGCTCGTCCATGCCGTGGTCGAGTGCCGGGGACGCGAGGACCCCGAACACCATGCCGATGATGGCGATCATCGCGAGGATGAGGATCGGCAGCAGCAGGACCAGTGGGCTGATGCCCGCGACCTCGCCACTCGGCGGGCCTTCGACCTGAACGGCCGCCATCCCGGTGTAGTGCATGCCCACTACGGCGACGCTCATGACCGCGGAGGCCAGCGCCATCGTGCCGCGCCGCGAGACCACGGCGGTGAAGCGCAGGGCCACAGTGGACGCCACTACGGCCACGACGGCCGAGGTCGCGACCAGCACAGGGTCGTAGACGACCCGTCCGCCCGTCGCGATCGCGGCCATCCCGGTGTAGTGCATCCCGACGACGCCCGCGCCGCACACCAGTCCGCCGAGGACCAAGCGCGGCCAGCCGGCGCGCTCGCCTCCGGAGACGAGCAACCCCACGCCGACTGCGAGTACCGCCAGTGCGAACGAGGCGGCGGTCAGGGCGGGGTCGTACGCGATGTCGGTACCGGTGACGGTGAAGCCGATCATCGCGATGAAGTGCATCATCCAGATGCCGATCCCGCCGATGGCCAAGGCGGCCAGCAGGATCCAGCGGATGCGTCCTCCGGTGGTGGGGGCGGCGCGGGCGAAGCGGGAGGCGGACAGGCCGAGGTACGAACCGGCCGCCGCGAAGGCGAGGCCCATCACCGGATTGAGCCAGCCGTAAGTGAAGTGTCGGTGCTCGAGTGTGACGGCGAGCAGGTCCATGGGGCTACCTCCTGGAGGCGTTGTGGGTCAACCGTGCCTAATGGAGGGCGAAGTCTGTCGCACAGGATGTGCGAGTTCCCGACGGGTCTGCGATGGCTATGGCGGATCTGTCCGACGCTCGTGTTCTCAAGGTCGCGTTCGGTGAGGGGACTAAGGTGGTGAAACGGGCAGCACGGAGCGTATTCGCGTTGACGCGTTGCGTCGCGATGGCGCTCAGTGGATCGACATGGGCCATGCGGTGTGGGCCTGCTCGTCCGAGTGGTCGCATTTCTTGCCCGAACGGCCGAATACCGCATAGGTATGTGTCCGAAACATCAGTGTTTTTCTAGATTCGCCCCGTAACCAGGTGGCATACGGAGCCTCGTTCAGTACTCCAGTACGCCCCTGGATTTCGCCGCCCACTTTCGTCATGATGGAATCTGCTGGGCTTCACATGCCACCCCCGCCGCCCCGGCGGCAGGAATGGCAGCCGGCGCGCGCCGTCGGCCCGAGACCGAGCCCGGCCCGGCACGGGCCCATCGGTCTGACACAGAGGACCACCCCAGGAGGCTAGACAAGGTGAGCAAGCGCAGCTCGAACCGTGCGGGTTCAGCGGCTCGACGAGGACCGCTCGGCCTGCCCCGCATCGCCGACATGCGAATCCGGTCCAAGCTGGGACTGATCCTCCTGGTGCCCCTCGTAGTCCTGGTGGCCGTCGCGAGCCTCCGCCTCTACGATCTGGCCGACCGGGTGTTCGAGTCCGGCGACATGGTGGACCTCGTCGAATTCAACGCCGTCACCGCCCAACTCAGATACGACCTCCAGAAGGAGCGATCGGTCCTGGTCACCAACCTCCGCCTCGGCGAAGGCCACGTGTCCGGCATCGACGAATCCCTCTACGACCAGTCCGCCGTGGCCGCCCAGCAGGCCGAGACCGACGAGGCCCTGAGCCAGTTCAACGAGAAGGCCGACCAGCTCCCGGCACTGTCCGACGACATCGACAACCGCATCGACGCCGTCCAGACCCAGTACGAGAGCCTGCTCCAGATCCGCCAGGCCGCGGCCCAGAAGCCCGACGGCGTCTCCATCGACGCCACCTCGCGCGTCTACCAGCAGCTCGTCGCCGAACTGGTGACCATCACCGACATCTCCTCGCGCATCGTCAACGACCCCGACATCGCCCGGAACCTCCAGGCCATCGCCGCCGCCACCACCATCCTCGAGACCCTCGAGGAAGAGCGCGCGATCGCCATCAACGTCGGCGACGGCCGCGAGTTCATCAACAACACGCGCTGGCAGAACTTCATCGCCTACGCGAAGCTCCGTGAGACCGCCGAGGACGAGTTCAAGACCGTCGCCAACCGGGACGAGCAGCTCGCGTTCTTCTTCAGCGCCGGCGGTTTGAACACCGAGTCGGCCGAACCCGCGCTGACCTTCGAGAACGACGCGGTCAACGCCAGCACGACGACCCCGCTCGAGGTCAACGCCGGGGTCATCGACTCCTACAACGCGATCCTCGAGAACGGCCTGAAGTACGTCACCTCGGAGTCCGAGCAGGTCCTCGAAGACGCCCGGGCCGACCGCGACGCGCAGATCTTCCAGCTGCTGCTCGAGGCCGTGCTCATCCTGGCGGCCTTCGTCATCGCGACCGTGATCGCACTGCTCATCGCCCGCAACATGGCGACCGGGCTGCGGCGCCTTCGCGAGGGCGCGCTCGACGTCGCTCACGTGTCGCTGCCGCAGGCGGTGGCCCAGATGCGGGACGCCGAGACGATCGGCAACCGAACACCGGACGAAGTAGCGGCGGATACGGGCGCGGTCATCGACATCGACCAGCGCGACGAGATCGGCAACGTCGCCCACTCGTTCAACATCGTCCACACCGAGGCGATCCGCATCGCGGCCGAGCAGGCCGCCCTGCGCGCCAACGTCTCCCAGATGTTCATCAACCTCGCCCGCCGCTCCCAGAACCTCGTCGACCGGCTCATCGGCCACCTCGACCACCTGGAGCGCGGCGAGGAGAACCCGGACCGCCTGGCCGAGCTGTTCCAGCTCGACCACCTCGCGACCCGCATGCGCCGCAACGACGAGAACCTCCTGGTGCTCGCCGGTGCGGACTCGACCCGCCAGGAGCGCTACCCGGCGCCCGTCGGCGACATCCTGCAGGCGGCCCAGTCCGAGGTCGAGCAGTACACCCGCATCGAGTTCGGGAACCTGGAGGCCGAGCGGGAGATCAAGCCGGCCGCCGTCAACGACCTCGTGCACCTCATCGCCGAGCTCATGGACAACGCGACCGCGTTCTCCCCGCCGGAGTCGCCCGTCCTCGTCGAGGCCGAGCAGATGCGCACCGCCGAGAGCCCCATGGGCGCCATCCGGATCCGCATCAACGACATCGGCATCGGCATGCCGCACGCGCAGCTGGAGGACATCAACCGCCAGCTGTCGGAGACCACCGAGGCCATCGACCTCGCGTCCTCGCGCATGATGGGCCTGGTCGTGGTCGCGCGTCTGGCCAAGCGCCACGACGTGCGCGTCGAACTGCGCCCCGGCGAGCACCGCGGCACCGTCGCCGAGGTGATCCTGGGCGAAGCGGTCCTGACCGAGCCCCGGCTCCCCGAGCGCGGCCTGCGTTCGGGCATCCCGCTCGACGGCGGCGAGGCCATCTCGATCCAAGGCAACGGCTCCCGCGGCGAACTGCTCTCCGGCATGGAGTCGACCGGCGCGCTGCCGCGAGTCCCCGAGAGCCCCGCGGGCCTGTTCGACACGGTGCCCCCGGCCAACCCGCAGTCGCCGCCCCCGCCGCAGCAGCAGACGCCGCCGGTGTGGCAGCCCAGCGCCCCGCCGATGCACTCGCGTCCGCCCATGCAGCCCAGTCCCGTCGAACCGATGACGGGCGAGCACCAGCTCCACCGCCAGCAGACCCAGCACATCCCGCCCGTCCAACCGGTCCAGCCGGTGCAGGCCGGGGCCGAGGAGGAGCCGGGCTTCATGTTCCGCCCCGGCAGCCTCGCCGAAGAGCGCAAGGCCAACGGCAAGGTCATGGAAGTGACCGGGGAGATCGTCTCCTCCGAGCACGTGGCCCTGCCGAAGATCCAGCTGGAGGCGTGGACCCCCGAGCCCGAGCCGGTCCCGCCGTCGTGGCCCGACGTGGCCGCCGGCCCCGGCGGCACCGAGGCGCCCCGCCAGGCCCGCCGGAACGACCGGGTGTCCGCTGTGGACGCGACGACGGAACTGCCGATCTTCCGCGAGGTCGAGTCGGCCTGGTTCAAGGCCGTCACGCCCGCCCCCAAGCCGGTCGAGGACGAGGCCCTCGCCGCCCCGGCCGAACCGGCCCCCGAGCCCACCTACCGGTCCGCTCCCGAGGCACGTTCGGAGGTGGCGGAGGCACCCGCGCCGCGCTACGCTGACCAGTCAGGTGCGTCTGCGTCCAGTGCTCCGGCTTGGGACGCCGGGCCGCCCTCCCCTCCGCAGCCCACGGAAGGCCCGACCATGCAGAGCACCCCCGCCGACGAGTCGCCGGCAGCCTCTGGCCTGGAACGCCGCCGTCTCAACACCGCGACAGAGGCCGACACCGGGACGTACGCTTGGCGCACGGCCGCCGATGACGGCTGGCAGCGGGTCGACAACGCCTTCGCCGAAACCGTCGTCGACGAGACGACCTCGGTGGGACTTCCCAAGCGCCGCCCCATGGAACGCCTGGTTCCCGGGGCCGTTCAGGAATCTCAGGAGACCGTCAGTGCGCAGAAGCGCAACCCCGAGGGCATTCGGGGCCTGCTGTCGGCCTATCACCGTGGGGTGCAGCGAGGACGTGGCAATGACGGTAACTGAGTCGCTGAACCGCAACACGGAAGACGCTACTAAGGAGCGCAAACGATGAGCACTGGTGGAACCACGGTCCAGGACCTGGGCTGGCTGCTGGCCGGCTTCGCCGAACGCGTGCCGGGAGTGGCGCACGCCGTCGCGGTCAGCGCGGACGGTCTGCTCCTGGCGTCCTCCCGCGACCTCCCCAGGGACCGCGCCGACCAGCTGTCGGCCGTGACCTCGGGTCTGGTGAGCCTGACCCAGGGCGCGTCCCGCTGCTTCGAGGGCGGCGCCGTCCTCCAGACGGTGGTCGAGATGGACCGCGGCTTCCTCTTCCTGATGTCCATCAGCGACGGCTCCTCGTTCGCGGTGCTGGCGTCGAAGAACTGCGACGTGGGCCAGGTCGGCTACGAGATGGCCCTCCTGGTCGACCGGGTCGGCCAGGCCCTGACGCCTTCGGCCCGAAGCTGATCCGGACCGCCGCCGGTGTGCGTTTGGCGCACGGGCGTGCGGCACGGTAGGCTCCACTCGAGCGGAACGCAGCGCGAGTGGGACGAACTGAACAACCAAACCCCTCCGTCGCATCCCCAGGCGACGGGCCGGTGCCTCCCCGGGCAACCGGTACATGGATAACTGACAAGACTGCGGCACAAGGATTGTGGGATTTGCGGGTCGCGGTTGGAGGTAACAATGGTCCTCGGTGGTGATGAGCCGACCGGCTCACTCGTCAGACCGTACGCGGTCACGCGCGGCCGCACGCGGCCCCAATTGGAGATCGCCCTCGAAGCGCTGGTGGAGACCACCGCGCGCGGCCGGTCCGGGCAGTTCCTCGGCGGCAGGGAGCAGAAGGTGATCGTCAACCTCTGCGGCGGTCGCCTGCAGTCCCTGGCCGAGATCGCCGCACGCATGGAAGTGCCCCTCGGGGTCGCCCGCGTGCTCGTCGCCGACATGGCGGCGGACGGGTTGCTGGCAGTGCACGAACCCACCGGCTTCGACGCCGACGGCGCCGACGAATCGGTCGGAACCGAGCTCCTTGAGCGCGTTCTCAGTGGACTCAGGAGGCTATAGAACCTAATGAACTCACCCGCAGACACCTCTCGTGTGACCTCTGCCAAGATCGTCATCGCCGGTGGTTTCGGCGTCGGCAAGACGACCTTGGTGGGATCGGTCTCCGAGATCACCCCGTTGACGACCGAGGCGATCATGACCTCCGCCTCCGAGGGCGTCGACGACAACAACCTGGTGCCCGACAAGCAGACGACCACGGTGGCGATGGACTTCGGTCGTATCACCATCGACCAGGACCTCATCCTGTACCTGTTCGGCACCCCCGGCCAGACCCGGTTCTGGTTCATGTGGGACGAGCTGGTGCGCGGCGCGATCGGCGCCATCGTCCTGGTCGACACCCGCCGTCTCGCCGACTGCTTCTCGGTCATCGACTTCTTCGAGCACCGCAAGCTTCCCTACCTGGTCGCGGTGAACTGCTTCGACGGCAAGCAGCTTCACGAAGTCCAGGACATCCGCGATGCGCTGCAGATCGCGCCGGAGATCCCCGTGGTCTACACCGACGCGCGCAACCGCGAATCCACCAAGCAGGTGCTCATCAAGCTCGTCGAGTACGTGCTGTCGATGCGCCGCACGCGCACGGTCGGCGTCCACTAAGTGCCCACAACTGGACGTTGACCCTCAGCGAAGCTTGCAAGCTGAAAAGATTTGGAACTGTCTAGGCTGACCCAACCACCTGGACCATTACCGAAGGGCCCGAGGCGAAAGCCCCGGGCCCTTCGGTGTGCCCGGGCCTCGCGTTTCCCCTATCGCTGGCGTCGATGCCATAAGCTCGACGGCGTGTCCGCCCAAGTCCGGCAAACCATTGCGGACACGGTCGAAGTGAACGTCGACGGCCCGCCCCTACCGGGCCGTCCACCCCCCGAACGGAGACCCGACATGCCCTGGATCGACGTCGACGCCGAGAAGCTGCGCCGAGCCGCCTCGGCCCTCCGCGAGACCACCGCCGAGGTGGACGCCGTCGCCGAGTACGCCCACGAAGCCGACCCCGACTGGTGGACCTGGGGACTCGGCGGCATCCCCTTCGCGGGCCTGTACTTCGGCGTCAGCGAGGCGGTCTTCCACCCCGCCCTCAAGGACGCCGCCGAGGCCATCGAGGGCTTCTGCGCCCGCCTCGAGGAGTGCGCCGCCGCCCACGAGGACAACGACTCAGCGATCGCGGGCGACCTGGAGCGCCTCGCCGCCGAGCTGAAGGGCGGCGCGTGATGGGCGAGAAGACCCAAGAGCCCACCTGGAACGATGGCGGACTCCCCGAGCAGACGGACGCGAACGACTGGACGCCCGGCGTCACGGAGACCTGGGACGCGTTCCGCGGCTCCGGCTCGCTAAGCGCCGGATCCGAAGCGGCCCATACCGGCTTGCACCAGTGGGCGAACTCGCGACTGGCCGGTTCCGGGAACGACACGCACCAGAACCGCGCTGGGGACGCCGTCGGCACCGACGTCCGCGTCAGCGGGCGCGACGCGGACGGCAACCTGCTCTACAACGCCCGCTCGAACCATTCCAACAGCGGCATGAACCTGCTCCACAGCGCGACCGCCCCGGTCACGGCGGCCCTCAACACGTACAAGAACGTCGGCGCCATCGAGGGCCTGAGCGACTGGGACGGCATCGCCACCGCCGTCACCGGCCTCGCCGGGGACGTCGGCTCTGTGGTGGACATGGCGAAGGAGTACGAGGCCTTCGTTGAGTGCGTCACCGACGCCAAGTTCGATCCGGTGCAGTGGCTCGCGGGCACCGTCATCGACTTCTTCATCCAGCTGTTCCAGCCCCTCGAAGACCTGGTCGGCATGGTCTCGGGCAACGAGACGCGGATGCGCAAGTCCGCCGAGATGTGGGTGAAGGTCTCCGAAGGCGCGCAGCAGGTCGGCGAATACATCGCCCAGACCGGCGCCCAGGAGCTGGAGGCCTGGACAGGCCAGGACGGCGACGCGGCCCGCACCCGGGTCGGCGAGCTCGGCCAGTCGGTGTCGGTCATGGGCTACGTGGCGATCGGCATGAACGCGCTCCTGCTCCAGATGGCCGAGCTCGCGAAGATGCTGCGCCAGGACATCGTCGACCTCATCGCCAAGGGCGTCTCGTGGATGCTGACGAACCTGCTCCCGCAGGTCGCCGCCAGTGTCGCGACCTTCGGGGCGACCATCGCGACCGCGATCGCCAGCGGGATCGCGCGGATCGCCTCCCTGATCATGAAGGCGCTCAACTCGATCGCGAAGGTCCTGCGAATCGCCCAGGGCGCCGCGAAGGTGATTGCGACCATCGCCGAGATCATCCAGAAGATCAAGCCGGTCCTGGACTTCCTCAAGACCCACAAGGACGTCATCGTCAACACCACCCGGGTGGCAGAGCAGGCGTTCCAGTGAACCGGGCCCGACGCCGCAGCCAAACGAGAGGATCAGTGAACGGGACTCGGCCCGACGCCCAAGCGGACGTTTCAGCGAACCGGACCGGGCTCAGCGCGCATCGCGAGCTCTCGTGAACTGGGCCTGGCTCCGCGCGCTCGGCGTCTCTTACACAGCGCCATACGAGATCGCGGCCCACCCATTGGGCCGCAAGTCTCGGCCGGTCCTCTCCGAGGACTACTACGCCAAGCGCCGCAAGCGAATCCGCATCCGCCCCTGGACAAGGTCGCTCAGGCTCGGATCGGCCCGCTTCGAAGACGACCTCGAGCCGCGACCGTCCATGAGCCGACCGGACGGCAGCGGCCTGCTGATCCTCGAATCCGACCTGCTCGGCCCGATCGGGGAACACGAGGACACGAGGCCCTTCACCCCGGTGGTCCTCATCGACGGCGAACCGGTCGCAACCGGCTTCGGCCGAGGCCTGATCACCCTGGAACCGGGCGACCACCTGGTGCAGATCCAGTCCGGCGCCTCGGCCGGCTCTTGGCCAGTGCAAGTGCGCGCCAACGGGTACGTGTGGCTGTCCTCATTCGTCCCGCAGCGCCTGGGCCCGGCACGCAGCGGCGCGGAGTTCCTGCGGCAGTTCCCGATCGCTCCGACACAAGCGATCCCGCGCCGACTCAGCCACCTCGTGGACGCACCGTTCGCCATGACCGCCGCATTCGCCGGGGTCTTCTTCGGGACCAGCGCGGTGTCCTCGCTCGATCCGCCCAAATGGATCGAGGTTGCGGCCGCCATGGCCTTCGGACTGCTCTCCCCGCTCATCGCCCTCGGGCTGATCCGGCTGGTCCACCGGGCCGCAGTAGCCTGGGCAGAACACCGACTGGCGCGGCCACTGCCTCCCACCATCCATGCGCCGCAGCGCTTCCCCGCCGGCTCCTGGCGCCTCATCGACCCGCAGGACCCGACCGCGCCGCAAGGTTCGGAGGGCATGGCCGTCTTGCGATTGACCCTGACCTTTGAGCAAAAGGCGCACCGACAGGACCTGCTCATCCCCGAGACTCCGCCGATCGACATGACCGCGCGGATCGGCGAGGAATACCCCAGGCGACTGCGGCCCTCGCTGTTCGGGCCGAAGCTCGCCGTCGATCTGGAGCGCGAGGCCCGTCGTGCCGCCAAGCGCCGCAAGCAGTTCGGTGAGGCCTACCCTCCCGAGGCCCGACCCTGGATCGACGCCCCGCTGGTAACGGTCGACAACGAATCAGTCCCGGCCGCCTGGGGGATCAACGAATACCGCCTTCCCCCTGGCCTGCATCGGATCAAAGCCGCAGTCCCGCCGCCTCCCGAAGTGCTGACCGGCGAAGCCACCGAGATCGCTCTCGCAGAAGCGAACGCCGAATACCGGGCTGACCTCAGTACCGACCGGCCAATCCACCTGAACGGCATGGCCCGTATCGAGATGGCCCCTGCCGAAACCGGCTGGGAGCTGTCTCGCTACAGCGCCTTGCTCACACTGGAACCGTGAAGGGCTCCTGATCGCATCGGTGGGCTTGGGCCCTCTGGATGCCTTTCCCGGCCCAGTCTGTTTGTCTGGCCGGTCGCCTCCTCTGGGTGTGACCCATCGAGGATCGTTCAACAGGAGGCAATAGTAAAGGGGGCGAAAAGCAAGCAGGTCCAGCTCGGTCCATCTGAGTCCCATCAGTGCGAACTCGTGTGGGGAGTAGTGGATTCCGCTCGACACCCGTACGGCGGAGCCATGTCAGCCAGAGGCTCGTCTTAGTCTGCTTAAGCACTGACAAGCTATCCGCGTTATACGATTTCCGTATCCCTGTACGTACTCCAAGTATCCACGCATCAAGGCCCATCCGCATCACCCGAAAGAGGGAAATGTACTCACATGTCTCGCCCGGACCGCCTGCGCGCCTTGGGAAGTGCGGACCGGGCGGCCGGAGTCCAGCCCCGCCCCACCCGCTACCTCGTTGTCGCTGCCCGCCTGAGCCCCAACCAAAACAGTCCCAAAAGATCGAACAGTCTCGCCCTAAACCCAGAAGACCTTGACGGCCCAGAGAACCCTAGACAACCTTAGGAATAGACCCAGTATTGGTCAAAGCCTCATTCAGCAGAGGACCCACCTGCATAGTGAACTGGCCCAGCTCGTACCCGAGCTGCTCGCGGTCGCATTGCGACACCGCCAGCAGCGTCAGGCAGATCTGGGGACCCACCGGGGCGGCCAGGAGTACGCCCTCGGCCATCTCCACGATGACCTGCTGTGTCGGCCCGTGATCCATCGCCCGGCCAGCGCCCTCGCCCATCGAGAGCAGGCCGGAGCCGATGCCCGCCAACTGGTCCGCGCGTTCCTTCGGCAGCCCCGCCGAGACCGCCAATGGCAGCCCGTCGACGCTCACGAGGACCGCGTGGGACAGGCCCGGGGTGCGGGCCACGAGGGAGCCCAGCAGCATGCTCAATGAGCGCTCGTAGACACCGAGGTTGGCGCTCATCGGGTGGCCATCCTCTCCGTCCGGGAGCTCATGCCGGGGCGTGAGCCGCGAGCGCGGCCCCAGCCCTTGAAGTAACCGGCGGTGTTCTGCGCCAAGAGTTCCGGATCGCGGTCGATGGGCTCGTCGAAGCGGGCGTGCTCGTCGGCGACCACTGCACCCGGCACCAGGTTCGCCTGGGGCTTCCTGCGCGGGAGGCCGGCCGGGGTGGTCGGCGCCTCGGTCGCGGGGGTCTGGGTGGCGGAGCGGGCGGTGCGCCAGCCGTCGTCGCCGGGGAGGTTCCACTTCTCCGTCTCGGGCTCTTCGCCTTCGGGGCGTTTGAACCAGGCGCTCCTGGCCTGTCCGAGGATGAGGAGCCCGTCGTCGTCGTTCATGAGGCTCGCGACGTCGACGATGCTGACGTCGTCCTTGGGCTGCCACGGGTGGCGGCGCGGCTCGGGGTCCGGTTCGCGCATGCTCTCGGACTGGAACGCGTTCTGCTGCGGCAGTTCGGCCGGCTGCGCGCGGCGGCGGCGGATCGAGCGGGTGTGGCTCTCGCCGTCCACCGGCTGGCGGTCCCGGTCGTCCGGGAGCACCTGCGTCGCTTCGAGATCGACGGGGAGCACGGAGTGCAGCTGCGAGGCCGGGTCCAGGGCCCGCAGGCTCTGGCGGTCCGGCAGGTCGCCGGGGAGGCGGACGGTGGTGTGCGTGTCGTGCCCGCGGCGGCGCCGCGTGGCGGTGCGGTCCTCCTGCTGCTCCACGGGGGGAGCGGCGGGGGCCGTGGGCGCGGGGGGCGGCACGGCCGCGTCGAGGCGCGGGCGCTTGGCCTGGAGCAGGCCGATGAGGCCTTCGAGTGAGCGGTCCCAGGCCGAGACCGCGTCGGCGGTGGCCGAGACGGACGGGGCCACCGACGGGTCGTCCCCGCCGCCGATCTCGCGGATCGCCTCGGTGAGGGCTCCGGCCATCGCCGCGACCTGGCCGGGGTCGGCCACGGTCGCCAGGTCGGCGGCCAGTTCCTCGGTGGAGATGGACTGGAGCGCGCCGGGCTGGGGGAGCCGGGTCAGGATCGCGACGGCGTTGGCCTCGCTCGGGTCGTCCCATGCGGCCAGCGCCGCGGGGAAGACCGCGCGCAGGAGGCACGTGAGCGCCTCTGCCGCGTCGTGACGGGCTCGGGCGGCCGCTGCCACCGTGTCCAGGATGGGGCGCAGAGCGGCGATCTCAGGGCGCGGCGCGAACGGCTGGCCGGAGACTTCTCCGGTGGCGAGGCCGCGGGCGATCGCGATGGCGTCGTCGAGCGCGTCCTTGGATCGGGACCCGGGGTTGACCGCGCGGACGACGAGCTGTCCGGCCGCGGCGGCGTATTCGGCCAGTTGGACCACGTCGCCGTCGACGGCGACCGAGACGGACTGGCCGGGGGCCGATCTGGCGAGGAGGCCGTTGAGGCGGACCCAGCCGCGCGGGTCGTCGCCGAAGGTGTCGGTGGCGATGAGGCTGCCGCCGGCAGCGACCAGGGCGACCGCGCAGACGGTGTCGCCGTGTCCGGCTCCTGCAACCTGCTGGTCGGTGGTGATGCCGCAGAAAACTTGCACCCGCGGAGCTCCTCTCGTAGGGCGCGCCCGTTCGGGCGCCGACCCCTGTCGGCGGGGTTTGGGCCCCGCCCGTTTTTACCAGTCCGTTATCAGTTTTCCGCAGAATACTCGGTTCTGCAAGCGGACAACCAGTGCGGGTTCGTCAAGTGGGGGAGGGCCATAGCAGGCATTTCCGTCAAATTCCTGTGAGCCGTGACCTGGGGATTCCATTGTGGAATAACGCAGTGATGCCGTCGTGATCACAGCACGACGGCATCGGGAATCGGACTTCGCGTATGAGTCGGCATCGGCTGTTCGGCCGATTGCGGATCGCGCTATCCGCGCCATTCCACATGGTCGTTGACCTTCGCGATGACACCGCGCCAGGCGATGGCCGCCTGCTGGGAGTCGTTCTTCTTCAACCGTCGCTTCGCGAGCTTGCCGCGCAGGCCGCCTTCGACCACGACGCGGAAGGTCTCGTCCAGGTCGTCGAGCGGCGAGCCCGGGGCGAGGGAGGCGTTGACCGAGTCGTTCTTGAGCGCGTGGCCGAGGTCGCGGCCGACTTCGGCGGCCTTGATGAGCAGCTCGGGTTCCCAGGCGTCGTGGCCGCCGCGCAGGTTGGCGACCACCAGGTCCAGCTCGTAGGTGTCGGCTTCGTCACAGGCAACGTCGTCGGCGGTCAGGCGCTCCTGCAGCTCGGCGTACTCGTCGATCGCGGCGAGGTCGTGGTCGTCGTTCTCCTTGACGTAGGCGACGAGCGCCTCGGCGTCGCGGAAGAGGAGCAGCTTTCCCTTGCGGGTCAGGAAGAGCGGGATCTCCTCGGGGTCGGCGTCGAGGGCGTCCACCTCGTCCTCGGAAGCATCGGGCTCCTCGTCGGCGAAGTCGGCCGCATCGGGCTCGGGGGCGTCTTCGTCCTCGGCGAGCGCGTCTTTGACCGGCACGGTCTCGTCCTCGTCGGCAGCGTCGGAGGGCTCCTCGAGAGCGTCCTCGTCCTCCCCCTCGGCTTCGGCGGCCGCTTCGTCCGCCTTCGCACCCGGCAGGGTGTCCGACATCCGGTACGCGCGCAGGGTGAAGCCCGAGTCCTTGCCCAGGTGGAGTTCCACCGGGTCGACGCCGGTCTCGTTCCAGAGTTTCTCGGTCTCGGCGCTGCGCGCCGGGCTCTCCGATTCTGCAGCCATGTCGCGTCCCTCCCGCAGTCGTCAACATAGAGTCGTCTAGCTGGGGAACAGCCTACGACCTCGTGACACGCCCGGTCGCAGGCGGTAGGCGATTCTCAAAGGAATATGCCAATGGGGCCTCGCCGTATGCATCGGCAAGGCCCCATTGACCATTGCTAATAAGCGCCGCCCGCGGCGGCGGCCATCCCGGCCGGGTGCCACACGGTCTTGTACTGCGTCCACTGGCGCAGCAGGTCGAGCGAGGTGCCGCCCTTCCCGGGGCGGCGGACGACCTTGAGCGTTCCGGCCGCGGCGGCCTCCAGGCTCGCGGCGAGTGCGGCGTCGTCGACGCCGGCCAGGTCGAGCCCGTTGACGTCCGCGTGGGACGCCAGGTGCGGCGCGATCTCGGCGACCTTGCCGCTCAGCAGGTTCACCACCCCGCCCGGCAGGTCCGAGGTCGCCAGGACCTCCCCGAAGCTCAACGCGGGCAGCGGCTTCGACTCGCTCGCGAGGACCACCACGGTGTTCCCGGCACTGATCGCGGGGGCTACGGCCTCGATCAGGCCCAGGAACGGGTCGTCCTGCGGTGCGATCACGGCCACGACGCCCAGCGGCTCGGGCTTGGTGTGGTTGAAGTACGGCCCGGCGACGGGGTTGGCCCCGCCGAGCACGGACGTGTACTTGTCGGTCCAGCCCGCGTAGTGCACCAGGCGGTCGATGGCCTGCTCCACGGTCCCAAGGGCCGCATGGGGATCGCCGTCGGTCGCGTCGGCGAGCTCTTCGGCGAACTGCCCGGCGCGACCCTCCAGCATCTCGGCGGCCCGGTAGAGGATCTGGCCGCGCAGGTAGGCGGTCTGCCCGGCCCACGGCCGCTGCGCTTTGCGGGCGGCGGCCACGGCGTCGCGGGCGTCCTTGCGGCTGGCGAGCGCGGCGTTCGCCAGCTCGGTCCCGTCGGGGCTCGTCACGGCGTAGCTCCTTCCGGACTCCGAACGGGGGAACTTCCCGCCCACGTACAGCTTGTAGGTCTTCTTGACGCGCAGCCGCACGGGATGGTCGTGCCCCGCTTCGTCATGCGCGCCTTCGTGATGCGCGGTCTCAGCGTGTTCAGACATCGAGGTAGGCCTCCAGCCCCTGGCGGCCGCCCTCGCGGCCGTAACCGGACTCCTTCAGGCCGCCGAAGGGGCTGGCGGCGTCGAACTGGTTGAACGTGTTGGCCCACACCACGCCCGCGCGCAGCCGCTCGGCCGCCCACAGGATCTTGGAGCCCTTCTCGGTCCACACCCCGGCCGAGAGGCCGTAGGGCGTGTTGTTGGCCTTCGCGATCGCCTCGTCGGGGGTGCGGAAGGTCAGCACGGACAGGACGGGCCCGAAGATCTCCTCCTGGGCGATCCGCATGGACTGCTGGACGCCGGTGAAGACGGTGGGGCGGAACCAGAAGCCGCGCTCGGGCAGGTCGCACGCGGGCTGCCAGGACTCGGCGCCCTCCTCCTCGCCGATCCTCGTCAGGCTGGTGATCCGTTCGAGCTGCTCGGCGGAGTTGATCGCGCCGACGTCGGTGTTCTTGTCGAGCGGGTCGCCCACGCGCAGCAGGGCGACGCGGGCCTTGAGGCGCTCCAGGACGTCGTCGGCGACGGACTCCTGCACGAGCAGTCGCGAACCGGCGCAGCACACGTGGCCCTGGTTGAAGAAGATCCCGTTGACGATGCCCTCGACGGCCTGGTCGATCGCGGCGTCGTCGAAGACGATGTTGGCGGCCTTGCCGCCCAGTTCCAGCGTGAGCCTCTTCCCCGAGCCCGCGATGGACTTGGCGATCGCGCGACCGACGGCGGTCGAACCGGTGAAGGCGATCTTGTCCACCGGGCTGTCGACGAGCGCGGCGCCCGTCGCGCCCGCGCCGGGGAGGATGTTGACGACGCCCGGGGGCAGGTCGGCTTCCTGGCACAGCTCGGCGAACATGAGCGCGGTCAGCGGCGTGGTCTCGGCGGGCTTGAGCACCACCGTGTTCCCGCACGCGAGCGCGGGCGCGATCTTCCACGAGAGCATGAGCAGCGGGAAGTTCCAGGGGATCACCTGGCCCACGACGCCGAGCGGCTTCGGGTTCTCGCCCAGGCCCGCGAAGGACAGCTTGTCGGCCCAGCCCGCGTGGTAGAAGAAGTGCTGCGCCGCGGTGGGGACGTCGAAGTCGCGGGTCTCCTTGATGGGCTTGCCGTTGTCGAGGGATTCGGCCACGGCGAACTCGCGTGCCTTCTCCTGGAGGAGCCGGGCGATCCGGAAGAGGTACTTGCCCCTCTCAGCGCCGCTCATGGGGCCCCACACGGTCTCCTGGGCGCGGCGGGCGGCGGCGACGGCGGCCGCGACATCGGCCTCCCCGGCCTCGGCCACCGTGAACAACGACTCCTCAGTGGACGGATTCACGGACTTGAAGACCGCGCCGTCCGCGGCGTCGGTGAACTCGCCGTCGATGAAGAGCCCGTAGTGCTCCTTGATCTGGGGCCGCACCGACTCGGGTGCGGGCGCGTACTCGAACATCGCTTAGTCCACCGTCACGTAGTCGGGGCCGGAGTAGTGGCCGGTCTTGAGCTTCTGGCGCTGCATGAGCAGGTCGTTGAGGAGGCTGGAGGCGCCGAAGCGGAACCACTCGCCTGAGAGCCAGTCGTCGCCGAGGGTCTCGTTCACCGTCACCAGGTACTTGATCGCGTCCTTGGTGTTGCGGATGCCCCCGGCGGGCTTGACGCCCACCTGGACCCCGGTGAGGGCGCGGAAGTCGCGCACGGCCTGCATCATGAGCAAGGTGACCGGGAGCGTGGCGTTGACGCCCACCTTGCCGGTGGACGTCTTGATGAAGTCGGCCCCGGCGTACATGGCGAGCCAGGAGGCGCGGCGCACGTCGTCGTAGGTCACCAGCTCGCCGGTCTCGAGGATGACCTTGAGGCGGGCGTCCCCGGCGGCGGCCTTGACGGCCTTGATCTCGTGGAAGACCCGTTCCAGGTCCCCGGCGAGGAACGCGCCGCGGTTGATGACCATGTCGATCTCGTCGGCCCCGGCCCGGACTGCGGACTCGGTGTCGGCGAGGCGGATGTCGAGGGGCACCTGCCCGGCCGGGAAGCCGGTGGCGACCGAGGCGACCTTGACGCCGGTGCCCTTCACCGCCGCGGCGGCCGCGGGGACCATCGACGGGTAGACGCAGACCGCGGCGGTGGCCGGGGCGTCCCCGTCAGGCCGGATGGCCTTGGCTGCGAGCGAGCGCACCTTGCCGGGTGTGTCCGCCCCTTCCAGCGTCGTGAGGTCGATCATGCTGATGGCGAGGTCGATGGCCTTGGCCTTCGACTCCTGTTTGACGGAGCGGGTGGACAGCCCCGCAGCGCGCGCTTCGAGGCCGACCGCGTCCACGCCCGGCAGGGCGCGCACGAGGGAAGCGGCCTCGACGCCGCTCAAAATTGATCCCATGACCCGATGGTATCCGTATCTTTTCAGTGCTCATGCGCGGCTCGCAAGCCTCGCCGACGCGGCGCGACCCAGACTGTGGCGACCGGCTCACATTAGCGCGGCGAGCTGGGCGTTAAGGTTGGGAACCGTGGATGTCAAGATCGTCGAACACCCGCTCGCCTCCGAACGCCTGACCGCAATGCGGGACGAGCGCTCGGACTCGCCGAGGTTCCGGGCCGCCCTGAACGAGCTCACCATGATGCTCGTCTACGAGGCCACGCGCGACGTGGCCGTGACCGAATATGACATCAGAACGCCGGTCGCCCCCGCCAAGGGCTACCGGCTCGGGAACCCGCCCGTGCTCGTCCCGGTGCTGCGCGCCGGGCTCGGCATGGCCGACGCGGCCCAGGCGATGATCCCGGACGCGTCGATGGGCTTCGTGGGCCTGGCGCGCGACGAGGAGACGCATGAGCCGTACGCGTACATGGAGTCCCTGCCGGACGACCTGGCAGGGCGGCACGTGATCGTGCTCGACCCGATGGTCGCCACCGGCGGGTCGCTGCTGCGCTGCTGCGAGATGATCGCGGCCAGGGGGTGTACGGACATCGACCTGATCAGCGTCCTGTGCGCCCCGGCGGGTCTTGAGGTGCTCGCGGCCTCGGGGATAGCGAAGAAGATGACCACCGCAGCGGTCGACCCGATCCTGAACGAAAAGGCTTACATTGTTCCAGGCCTAGGCGACGCAGGAGACCGCCAATTCGGCGCCTACCGCCGCTTCTAGCAAGAGCGAACGCCGTGTGGCCCAGCGCGAAGCGCTGGCCCCCACGGCGTTCGGTCATTTGGACTCGTTGTCGCCGTAGAACATCGCTTGGATGTCCGGATCGACGTCGAATGCGTCGTCGTCATACTCCAGCTCGCCGCGAAGACCGCCGAATCTCACCGCCTGCTCAGCCCTGATCTCCGCAATTGCGGCGAGCACGTCATCGGCGGTGACACCGGTGCCCTTTGCGATTTCGCGGGAACGCTCGATGAGTTCATCGTTTGGATGCGTGCTGTTGGGGCGGTGGCTCTCCTGATCGGCGGTCACGCGACCGGCAGTTCGATCACGTTGACGCCGGGGAGGCTTCCGAAGTCGGCCTTGCGGTCGAGCGTGACCAGGATGCGGTTGGTCGCGAGAGCCGTCGCAGCGATCATGAGGTCGATCTCGCTCCTGGGGGATCCGGACTTGCGGCAATGGACGAGCAGTGTGGCATGGCTCTGGCTTGTTTCAGCGGTGTAGTTCTCGGCAGGGTAGAGCGCCTCCGCTTCTGCAAAGGCCGCCTCTCGATTTGCTCTCTGAGCGGGAGACGCCATCAGAACACCGAACTGCAGCTCCGCCAGCGAGACTGCGGCAACCACTACATCGTCATCTCGGTACAGCACCGAATTCGGATCGAGATCGCCTCGATCGATGGCGATGATGATGCCCGTGTCGAGGATCAGCCGTCGGCCCATGGGTCCTCGATCTCAACCGGCTTGTTCATCCAGGCGTGCGCTTCTTCGACCGCATTGGCGAAGTCCGGGTTGGGCTCGCGGGACGCGTAGGCATCGATGATGGCACCGCCGTTGGCGCGATGCGGCGGGGTGATCGTCGCGACGTGTTCGCCCCCGCGCATGACTTCGAAGACCTCGCCGCGGCTCGAGGCGTCCAGGATGGCCGAGAATCGCCGCGCGGCCTCGGTTGCGGTGATGGCTGTCATAACTATCATGTTATCTGGTTTATCAGATTTAGCGAGCCGTTCGCGGGATCTGCGCGGCGTGTTGCGCAAAGAAGGGACCGAGCGCGCAGCGCTCGGCCCCTTCCGTGTCGTTCGGTTCTAGTGAGGGACTCCCAGGATTCCGGCCACTTCAGCCCGCAGCGCTTCGATGCTCGCCCTTGCTCGTTCCCTCGCCCCTTGGAGGTCGCCTCCAGCCTCTTCCCGGACTTCCAGGTACGCCTTGAGCTTCGGCTCCGTGCCGCTCGGGCGGCAGACGACCCTGGCGTTCGCCGTCGTGATCGTCACGACGTCGGCCTCCGGCAGGCGGTCGACGTAGTCGACCACTGGTTCGTCCAGGAGCGTCCGAGGCTTTCCGGCGCGCAGCCGCTTCATGCACGCGTCGATCTCGCTCAGGTCCTCGACCCGGACCGCGAGCTGGCCCGTCTCGTACACGCCGAACTCCTCCGCCAGTTCATCGAGGCGGTCCTGCAAGGTCGCCATTCTGGCGGCCTGGCCCGCCGCGATCTCGCTGACGACCAGCGACGCGGAGATGCCGTCCTTGTCCCGCAGGAACTCCGGGGCCACGCAGTAGCCCAGGGCCTCCTCGAACGCGAACGCGAGGTCCGCCCCGGCGCGGGCCAGCCACTTGAAGCCGGTCAGCGTCTCGTCGTACCCGAAGCCGCGCTTGGCGCACATGGCCTTGAGCTGCGTGGTCGACACGATCGTCGTCGCATACGTCCCATTGTGGCCCTTGCGCATCCAGTGGTCGGCCAGGAGCACGCCCACTTCGTTGCCGCTGAGCTGGCGCCAGGAGCCGTCGCCGACCGGGACGGCCACCGAGCAGCGGTCGGCGTCCGGGTCCAGTGCGAGCGCCACATCGGCGCCCTCTTCGACCGCGAGCGCCTTGAGCAGGTCGATCGCGCCCGGCTCCTCCGGGTTGGGGAACGCCACCGTGGGGAAGTCCGCGTCCGGGTCGGCCTGCTCGGCCACCAGGATCGGGGCCGGGAACCCGGCCCGCTCCATCGCCTTCACGAGGGTGCGGCCGCCGACGCCGTGCATCGGGGTCGCCACGGACGCGAGCCGCTTGGGGTCGTCGGGGTCCACCACCGAGGCGACCGCGTTCAGGTAGGCCTCCAGGACGGACTCGCCCAGGATCTCGCCCTCGTCGCCCAGCGGGATCTCCGAGAGCGGCCCGAGCGCCTCGATGGCGGCCTCGATCTCGGTGTCGGCGGGCGGCACGATCTGCGCGCCCGCGCCCAGATCGCCGCCGAGCTCGCGTCCCAGGTAGACCTTGTAGCCGTTGTCCTGCGGCGGGTTGTGGCTGGCGGTCACCTGGACGGCGGCCGCACCGTCGAGCTTCGTCACCGCGAACGCCGTCACCGGGGTCGGCAGCGGCTCGGGCATGACCAGCGCGCGGCGTCCGGAGCCGGTGACCACGCGGGCGGTCTCGGCGGCGAACTCGCGGCTGCCGTGGCGGGCGTCGTAGCCGATCACGACCGGGCCTTCGGCGCCTTTGGCGTCGAGCCAGTTCGCTAGTCCGGCGGCGGCGGCGCGCACGACGGCGAGGTTCATGCCGTTGGGGCCCGCGCGCAGCGGCCCCCGCAGTCCGGCGGTCCCGAACTTGAGCCGCCCGGAGAAGCGGTCGGCGAGGTCCTCGGCTGACTCGGGAAGCGCGTCGAGCAGCCGGTACAGCTCGTCCCGGGAGGTCTTGTCAGGGTCGTCGGTGATCCACTGCAGCACTTCGGCGCGCAGCGCATCCAGGTCGGTCACGTCGTTGCTGTGGACAGGCTCCATGGGGAGATCGTCGCACATCCGCAACCTGGGAGGCCGCTGTTGCGGGCGGTGTGGTCTCAGCCGGTGGCGAACGAGGCCACGGCCTCTTCGTACACCGCCTGTGATAGATCCCATGAATCGGCGTCGCCGGAGATGAAGACGCCGTAGGTGGTCCCGCCGCCGGCGTCCACGATGGCCCAGATCGAGTGGCGTTCGGCCCCGACCTCGTCGAGGTTGGTGCCGGTGTACTCCAGGACGGAGCCGCTCATGCCGCCGAACTCGACGTCGGCGAGCTGGACCTGGTCGAGGTCGGTCATCTCGGCATCCAGCCCGTCCCAGTAGTCGCTGAGGTAGGACTCGGGGTCGCCCGCCCCCTTCTCCGAACCGGAGTAGAAGCGGACCCACTGGGTGTCGTCCTCGGTGTTGTAGAACAGGTCGAAGTCGTCCCCGCCCTCGCCTTCGCCCCAGGTGGACGGGTAGTTCACGCTGAAACCGTCCCCTTCGAAGGTCGCGGCCTCGAACGGGGGTTCGGTGCCGCCTTCGGAGTCCTCTTCGGTCCCGTCGGATTCGTCGCCTTCGGAGGCGCCGTCACCGGCGGAGGTCTCAGACCCGGCCGGGTCCTCCCCGGCTCCGCCGCCGCCGTCGGCGAACAGGAACCGGTAGGCGCCCCAGCCGAGCACGAGCACCAGCAGGACGCACACGACGATCACGGTCGTGGACTTCCAAGGATTGCCTTCAGACTCTGCCAATTTACGGCTCGCAAGCGTCGCCGAGCCTGGCTCCGGTTCGCGGACGCGGGGCCGACCGCCGGTGCGCGGCGGCGACACCTCCTGGTATCCGGACGAGGCCCCGCCTTCCTGGCGGTACGGCGGCGAGGGCGTTCCCGCCCCGCCGGGCCCGCCCGGTCCGGCGAACGGACCGGCGAGCAGGGAAGCGAGTTCCTGGCGGACCTGCGGCAGCGTCGCCCGCTGCTGCGGCTCCTTCGCGAGCATCCCGCCGAGCAGCGGCGTGAGCGGCCCGGCGTTGCGCGGGCTCTCCGGCGGCTCCTGCACGACCGCGCGCATCGTGGAGACGGCGTCGCCCCGGTCGAACGGCGGGCGCCCTTCGAGCGCCGCGTACAGGGTCACGCCGAGGCTGAACACGTCGCTCGCGGTCTCGGCCGGGTGGCCGACCGCGCGCTCGGGCGCGATGTAGTGGGCCGAGCCGAGGACCTTGCCGGGCGTGGTGCCGCCCGAGACCTGGTGCATCTGGGCCGCACCGAAGTCCGACAGGACGCAGCGCCCGTCGGTGGAGATGAGGACGTTGCCGGGCTTGACGTCGCGGTGGATGATCCCCGCGTCGTGCGCCGCCTGGAGCGCCCCGACCAGCGCGAGGCCGATCTTCGCGACCACGCGCGGCTGGAGCGGCCCGTCCTGCGTCAGGATCTCGGCCAGGCTCCGGGCCTGGAGCAGTTCCATGACGATCCACGGCAGGCCCACGTGCTCGACCACGTCGAAGACGCGGATGACCGACGGGTGCGAGAGCCCCGCCGCGATCTGCGCCTCGCGCCGGGACCGGTCGATGAGCTGCGCGCGCTCCTGCGGCGGCAGGTCCGGCGGGAGGAAGACCTCCTTGAGGGCCACCTCGCGGCGCAGGACCATGTCGGTCGCGCGCCACACCGAGCCGTTGCCGCCCTTGCCGACCAGGTCCACGAGTTGGTACCGGTCGGCGACCAGGTCGCCGGGCCCGGCCCGGTGGCTGCCGCCGGGGCCGCCGGGCCGCTGGCCCGGCTCGCCGCCGACCGCGAAGCTCTGCCCGAGGTTCCCATAGTTGCCGTAGGAGTTCGAGTGCCGGTACGAGGAGTCGCCGTACGAGTCGCCGCCGTAGGGGGCCCGGTTGTAGCCGGTGCCGGGGCCGTCCGCGTGCGGGCCCGCGCCGGAGAACCGCGCGCCGAAAGAGGGATGCGGATCACGCCCAGGCGGCTCTGATGCGTACGGTGTACCAGAGAACCCTTGTGCCCCTTGGGGTTCAGGGGACGAACGCGGGGACGGCGCCGCGCCGGATCGGGGGTCCTCATAGGCGCCGGGACCACCGCGACCGTAGTCAGATGAGTACGTCATTCGGCCACTCCTCGCGAGGGATCCCCACTAGTTTGCCGCGTCCGGGCCACCGAGTCGGTACCGGGCCCGCTTACGGCTCGCAGGCGTCGCCGCCGCAGGGGACGTGACGATTCGTCGAAGCTGACGTAACAGGGCGTGGTTCCGGGATCGGCAGCGCCCGCGGGGAGCCCGCCAGGACTTCCCGAAGACGCAGTTCAACCCCTAGGATGGCAGCCATGCAGTCGCCACCGCAAGGCCGGGACGGGATCGAGATCCGGCCCGTGTACGGCCCCGACGACGCCGCGAAGGACCTACCGGAACGACTCGGCGAACCCGGGTCCTTCCCCTACACCCGCGGCGTCCACCCGACCATGTACACCTCCCGGCCCTGGACGATGCGCCAGTACGCCGGATTCGCCACCGCCGCCGAGTCCAACCGGCGCTACCGCGACCTCCTGGCCGCGGGCACCACCGGGCTCTCCGTCGCGTTCGACCTGCCCACCCAGATGGGCTACGACTCCGACGCCCCCGAGGCGGCCGGAGAGGTCGGCAAGGTCGGCGTCGCCATCGACTCCCTCGCCGACATGCGCGCGCTCTTCGCGGACATCCCCCTCGACGAGGTCTCCACCTCGATGACCATCAACGCCCCCGCCGCCGTCCTCCTCCTGCTCTACCAACTGGTCGCCGAAGAGCAGGGCGTCGACCCCGCCGCCCTGCGCGGGACCATCCAGAACGACATCCTCAAGGAGTACATCGCGCGAGGGACCTACATCTTCCCGCCCGCGCCGAGCCTGCGCCTGGTCAGCGACACCTTCGCCTACTGCGCCGCCGAACTCCCGCAGTGGAACACCATCTCCATCTCCGGCTACCACATGGCCGAGGCCGGGGCCACCCCCGCGCAGGAGCTCGCCTTCACCCTCGCCGACGGCATCGAGTACGTCAACTGCGCCCTCGCCGCCGGACTCGAAGTGGACGCGTTCGCCCCGCGCCTGTCCTTCTTCTTCGTGGCCCGCTCGACCCTGCTCGCCGAGGTCGCCAAGTTCCGCGCCGCCCGCCGCATCTGGGCCCACATCATGCGCGACCGCTTCGGCGCCAAGGACCCCCGCTCGCTGAAACTGCGGTTCCACACCCAGACCGCCGGCGTCGAACTCACCGCCCAGCAGCCCGAGGTCAACCTCGCCCGCGTCACCATCCAGGCCCTCGCCGCCGTCCTCGGCGGCACCCAGTCCCTGCACACCAACGCCTACGACGAGGCCATCGCCCTCCCCACCGACGCCTCCGCGCGCCTGGCCCTGCGCACCCAGCAGGTCATCGCCTCCGAGACCGACCTGACCGCCACCGTCGACCCCTTCGCCGGGTCCTACGCGGTCGAGGCCCTCACCGACGCCATAGAGGCCGAAGCCCTGGGCCTCATCGACGCGGTCTTCGCGCACGGCTCGGCCGTCGGCGCGATCGAGGTCGGCTTCCAGAAGGGCGAGATCGAGCGCAGCGCCTACGAGACGGCCAAGCGCATCGACTCCGGCGAGCAGACCGTCGTCGGCGTCAACGCCTACACCCACAATGGGGACGAAGCCCCGTATCAACCGCTCAAAGTGGACCCCGCTATCGAGGCCTCGCAGGTCGGGCGGCTCGCCTCCCACCGCGCCGGACGCGACGGCGCCGCACTCGAAAGCGCCCTCGCCGGTTTGAAAGCGGCCGCCGAGGGAACAGCCAATGTGCTGTATCCGCTCAAGAAGGCCTTGGCCGCCGGGGCGACGGTGGGAGAGGTCTGCACAGCGCTCGCCGCCGAATGGGGCCGATATGTTCCCACCGACAACTGGTGACCGCTTAATCACCGTTCCCGAAAGCGCACAACGCGTCTGTCGCCGGATCGGGCGAACGGGGAAAAACTGGTCCACGGACGCGTCATCGAGCCAGAACGCGTCCGTGTTCTGTATGAAAAAACGGGACGCGGCCGTAACTTATCGGCTCGGCAAGCGTTATGCCTCATGACAGCGGGTTCGGCCACTAGGCCGTAACCGCCAGTCGTGCGACCGTGACCCCTGGGTGAGCAAAACCTCGGTGACACGCGCGAGTCGGCCGACGATCTCGCCCGGGTCCGGCCTGCGAGCGTCGCAGATCACGGCGCTAGCCGCAACGGAGTGCGATCGGATTAAGCTTGCCCAATCGCCCTCCAAATGGCTTCGATTCTCGGACCGAATTGCGAGGCGCGAAGGAATGTACACGCTCACTGCGGAGAAAGTCGTCGAGATGGTTACCGCCACGAAGAACAATGAGCCGCTCCCGAGTGCGATCGCGCCCGAAGCGTGTCTCGTGGTACCGGGCGCGCTGCCCACCCTCGACGACTCACCCGGCAATACCGCTACGGAGCAGGCCATGGCCACGTCGCTGCCCGACTTCCTCGACGGCTGGCTGGCGGCCCACGCCGGCGAGATCATCGCCGCCCGCCGCCACATCCACGCGAACCCGCGCCTGTCGCGCCAGGAGCACGACACCGCGAACTACGTGGCCGCCGCGCTCACGGAGGCGGGCCTCGACCCGCAGATCATCCCGGACGGCACCGGCGTGACCTGCGACATCGGCACCGGCGACCACGTCATCGCGATCCGCGCCGACATGGACGCCCTGCCGATCCACGACCCCAAGCAGGTCCCGTACCGGTCCACCGTCGACGGCGTCTGCCACGCGTGCGGGCACGACGCCCACACGGCGATGCTCCTCGGCGTCGGCCGGGTCCTGGCCGAACTGGAGCGCACCGAGGGACTGCCCGGGCGCTTCCGCCTGATCTTCCAGCCCTCCGAGGAGCAGTTCCCGTCGGGCGCGCCCACGATGATCAAGTACGGGGCGCTGCAGGACGTCGCCGCGATCTTCGCGTTCCACTGCGACCCGCAGTTCATGGCCGGCCAGGTCGGCGTGCGCAACGGGCCGCTGACGGCCGCGTGCGACGTCATGGAGGTCCGCATGAAGGGCCGCGGCGGCCACACCTCCCGCCCGCACCTGACCTCCGACCTCGTCAACGCCATCGGACGCGTCGTGGTCGACGTGCCGGCGCTGGTGAACCGCCGCCTCGACCCGCGCCAGTCGGTCGCGATCGTCTTCGGGGCCGTGCAGGCCGGCGAGGCCGCGAACGCGATCCCGCAGGCGGCCCTCGCCCGCGCCACCGTGCGCGTGCACGGCCGCGAGACCTGGGACATGATCCCGGACCTGGTGCAGGAGGTGACGCGGTCGGTGGCCCGCGCCTCCGGCGTCGAATGCGAGATCGAGTACCGCCGCGGGGTGCCGCCGGTCGTCAACGACCGCGTGGCCTCGGCGATGTTCGCCGGTGCGGCGGCCGCCGCCCTGGGCGAGCAGGCCGTGGTCGAGGCGCCCATGTCGATGGGCGGCGAGGACTTCGCGTACTACCTGGAGCAGATCCCGGGCGCGATGGCCCGCCTCGGCGTGGGCCGCCCGGGCGAGCGCCTGGACATCCACCAGGGCAACTTCGACATCGACGAGGCGGCGCTCTCGCACGGCGTCCGCGTCATGACCCACACGGTCCTGGCCGCGGCCCAGAGCCCGGCCTTCTGAAAGCGCACTGGTGAAGGCGGCGAGGCGCAATGCGCCTCGCCGCCTTCACTGACAACGTGAACGGAGAGTCCCGGCAAATCGGACATCGGGGGGTCCCCCGGTTTCCAACGCTACCGGCGGGGTCCGACAGGGGCCGGCGCGCGGAAAAGTGAACGGCGATTCTCCGTAAAACGGACATCGCAGGCGCCCCCGGTTTCGAGGGTACGCGGCGGGTCCGACAGGGGCCGGCGGCCTATTCGGCGGTCGGGCGTTTGCGGAGGGCTTCCACGTAATCCTGCGGAGCGCCCGCGGCCTCTGCCGCCCGCATGATCTCGTCCAGGTACCACTGGCTCGGGATGCCGCCCTCGAAACCCTCGAAGACGTACAGCCACACCTGCCGGTTCGCCTCCAGCGTCGCCGCCTGGGTGTGCATCTTCCGGTAGAGCCCCGAGTTCAGGCCCTCCAGTTCGTCGAGCACCTGCCTATCGGCCGGGTCGAGGTCGTACAGCGCCACGAAGACCCGCTCACCAGGGGCTTCGACGACCGTGGCGACCGCGGACTCCGGGCCCAGGTCGGCGTTGCCGAAGGTCAGGCGCCAGCCTTCGAGCCACCCGGTCCCCACCAGCGGGGAGCGCGGACAGGTCGCGCGCATTCGGGCAGGGTCGAGATTCGAGCCATACGCGGCATAGTGATGCACGACTCGAAGATACCCTTAAACCAGCCCGCATTGAAGCATCCCGAACCTCGAAAGGCGCGTCCGTGTCACGAGTAGCGATCATCGGCGGAGGCCCGGCCGGGTACGAGGCCGCCCTCGTGGCGGCCCAGCTCGGCGCCTCCGTCACCCTCATCGAGGCCACCGGGGCGGGCGGCGCCTGCGTCCTCTCCGACTGCGTCCCCTCCAAGACCTTCATCGCCGCCTCCTCGGTGCTCACCGAGATCCACGAATCCTCCGAGCTGGGCATCGGCACCAAGGAGGCCACCGCCGACCCCGACGCGGTCAACGGCCGCGTGCGCCGCCTCGCCACCCAGCAGTCGGCGGACATCGCCCAGAAGCTCGTCAACGCCGGCGTCGACATCGTCTACGGACGGGCCGCCCTGCGCGTCGACAAGGGCTACAACTACGTGCACGAACTGCACGTGGTCCCGCTCGAAGGCGAGCCCTTCGACACCGACGCCGACGTGGTCCTTCTCGCCACCGGCGCGACCCCCCGCACCCTCACCTCCGCGCCCGTCGACGGCGAGCGCATCCTCACCTGGCGCCAGCTCTACGACCTCAAGGAGCTCCCCGAGCACCTCATCATCGTCGGCTCCGGCGTCACCGGCGCCGAGTTCGCCTCCGCGTACCTCGCGATGGGCTCGGCCGTCACCCTCATCTCCTCGCGCGACCGCGTCATGCCGCACGAGGACGCCGAAGCCGCCGAGACCGTCGGGCGCGTCTTCGTGCGCCGCGGCATGGACGTGCGCAACCACTCCCGCGCCGCCGCGGCCCGCCGCACCGACACCGGCGTCGAGGTCGAACTCGACGACGGCACCCTCATCGAGGGCACCCACGCCCTGATCTGCGTCGGCTCGATCCCCAACTCCGACAACCTGGGCCTGCACGCCTACGGCATCAAGGTGGACGAGCGCGGCTTCATCCCCGTCGACAAGGTCTCGCGCACCAACGTCCCCGGCGTGTACGCCGCGGGCGACGTCACCGGCGTCCACGCGCTCGCCTCGGTCGCGGCCATGCAGGGCCGCATCGCGATCTGGCACGCGCTCGGTGAGGCCGTGCGCCCCATCAAGCTCGCCCATGTGGCCGCGAACGTGTTCACCGACCCCGAGCTGGCGTCGGTCGGCGTCACGCAGGCGGACGTGGACTCGGGCAAGGTGGACTGCCGCGGCGTGCTGCTGCCGTTCGCGTCCAACCCGCGCGCGAAGATGGTCGACCGCACCGAGGGCTTCGTGAAGCTGTTCGCGTGGAACTCCTCGGGGATCGTCGCCGGGGGCATCGTGGTCGGCTCGCGCGCCTCCGAGCTCATCACCCCGATCGCGCTCGCGGTGGAGCAGCGCCTCACCGTGGAGCAGGTCGCCCGGACGTTCACGATCTACCCGTCGCTGTCGGGCTCGGTCGCCGAGGCCGCCCGCCAGCTCATGGAGTTCTGAGCACGGCAATCTGAGCGCGGCAACGTGAAGGGCCCGCGGCACCAGCCGCGGGCCCTCTGTCGTTCGGGTGCTACTTGAAGGTCTCGACCCGCAGGTGGCGGATCAGGTGGACGTCGGTAGCCCCGCCGGTGGAGGCCGCGAAGCCGAACTTGAACTCCTCGGGCGCGGCGAACGGCATCGTGGTCTCCAGGACCCGGGTCCAGCCGTCGCCGTTCATGAAGTCCAGGTCGACGGTGACGGTCGGCTGCGGGTCGTCGGAGATCTTGAGCTTCACCAGGCGCTTGGCCCCGCCGAGCGTGTCGGCGCGGATGCTCTCGGGGAAGTCCGTGCCGTAGATGTCGCCGTCGGCGTAGGTGCCGATCTTCTCGTCCGTGGCGGTGGTCGCCAGCAGGCAGTAGCCCTCGGTGCCGTGGCCCGGGCCGCGCAGGGCGACGTTGTCGGGCGCGCGGTTGGTCTCGATCTGGAGGTGGTCGGGCGCCTGGTAGTCCGCCGGGCAGCCGGTGCCGCGGCCTTCGGTGTCGGCCGAGAAGTTCCCCCAGGCGTCCAGGCCCAGGCCCAGGTAGCCGCCCTCGATGCCGGGGTGGACCCCGTGCTGGGCGTAGCCGAGGCTCCCGCCGTAGGCGCCGACCTCCGTCAGGTCGGTGTCGCCGTCGACCAGGAAGAACGAGATGCCGTCGGCCTCGGTGCCGCCGTACTGGTACTGCGCGAAGGTGACCTCGATGCCGCCCTTGTTCCACAGGGCGTCGTTGTAGACGACCCCGCCGTAGTCGTAGTTGGTGGCGTCGGTCAGCTGCAGGTAGCCGGGGTCCTTCCCGGAGGTGGGCACCGGGCCGACGTTCTGGTCGGCGCACGAGTCGAACTCGTCCTCGCCGCCGACGACGGTGCCGGCCGTCAGGCAGGAGTTGAGGGATTCGAAGTTCGCGTCGGCCACGCTGTCGCCGGTGAAGCTCTCCGACACCAGCAGCGTCTTCTTCTCCTCGACGGCGGCCTGGGCTCCGGCGGTCGCGGGCAGTGCGGCGAGCGCGGCGGCGAGCATCATCGAACCCGCCCCGAACATGGCAATACGTTTCACAGGTGCTCCTTCGATCCTGTATCGCGAAGCGCCGGCCGCTCCCGGCGGCGCCCGCATGGCCAGCGGCCCCGGAAAACGAAGGCCGACTACAGGCTGAAGCTATATGAGAACTCCATGTGACGACGCCGCTTCGGTCAATTGAGGAGCGTCCACTTCGGTGCGCGGCGGCGGCCGGAGGGGTGCCTCCGGCCGCCGCCATTCCTCGGTTTCCTCGGTCAAGCGTCTCTGCGGCGCATGGCGAACCAGCCCGCCGCCAAGGCCGCCGCCGTCCACAGCACCAGGATCGCGACCCCCGTCCAGGCCCCGTAGTCGCGGCCGAACCGCGGGTCGTCCGGCACCGTCATCTGCATGATCACCATGCCGACCTGGTCGGGGAAGTACTGCACGACCGGCTTGATCGCATCGAGGTTCCCCAGCCCCTGCCCGGAGAGGAACAGCACCGGCAGCAGCACCGCGAGCGTCCACACCGTACTGCGCATCACGACCGCCAGCGCCGCCGCGAACACGCTCAGCAGCGTCAGGCAGATCCAGCCGCCCAGCAGCGATTCGACGGTGGCCCACGCGGTCCACGGGGCCGCGTCCTCACCCAGGACCCCCTGCACGATCGCGAACCCGGTCAACTCCACGACCAGGGCCGCGCCGCCCACGGCCAGGCCGACCGCGGTCATCTTCGCGGCGAACAGCCGCCCGCGCGAGGGCACCGCCGCGAGCGAGGCCTTGATCGTGCCGGTCGAGTACTCCGAGCCGACGCACGCGACCGCGAACGTCACCAGCAGCAGCTGCCCGATCAGCAAGGCCATGAACGTCGACGTGAACGGATTGAGCGACCCGCCGACCGGCCGGCCCATCGTCGCGCTGATCAGCCAGCCCAACCCGATCGACAAGGCCCCGAACACGATCAACGTCACCGCCGTGGAGCGCACCGATCGGAGCTTCACCAACTCGGCGGCCGTCGCCTCCCCGAACGCGCTCATCGCGCACCCCCGGCCCGGAACTCGACGGCTTCGCTGGTCAAACGCATGAACGCCTCCTCAAGGCTCGCGCCGGAACCGGGATCGGCATGGGCCGCGATGAACTCCCCGGTCGGCAGGTCCGCGAGCAGGCGCCCGCGGCCGATGACGACCAGGTGGTCGGCCGTCAACGCCATCTCGGCCATGAGATGGCTGGAGACGAGCACCGTGCGGCCCTCGGCGGCGAGACGCTTCATGAGCCGGCGGATCCACACCACCCCTTCGGGGTCGAGGCCGTTGACCGGCTCGTCCAGGATCAGCACGCCGGGGTCGCCGAGCAGCGCCGCGGCCACGCCCAGGCGCTGCTTCATGCCCAGCGAGAACGCCTTGGCGCCCTTGCGGGCCACGTCCGCCAGGCCCGTCTCCTCCAGGACCTCGCCGACCCGCTTCGCGCCGATCCCGTTGCTGCGCGCCAGCCACCGCAGGTGCTCGCGGGCGCTGCGGCTCGGATGCAGGTCACCGGCTTCCAGCAGCGCGCCGACCGCGGTGAGCGGCCGGGTCAGGGACGCGTACGGCTGCCCGTTGACCCTGGCCGTCCCGCTCGTGGGCCGGTCGAGGCCGAGGATCATCCGGATCGTGGTGGACTTGCCCGCGCCGTTGGGTCCGAGGAAGCCGGTGACGCGGCCCGGCTCCACGGTGAAGGTCAGATCGTCGACGGCCGTGCCGCCGCGATACCGCTTGGTCAGATTGCTCACTTCGATCACGTTGCAACCGTAGGAAATCCGCGGACCCGGGAACAGTCGCCGAAGGTCGCCGGCTTCCGCGACGAAAGAGAACGGGGCGCGGGCCGGACCGGTGCGTACCCTGGCGGTATGAGAGGTCTCCTCGTCGCGATCGCGGTGGTCCTGGCCGAGTTCGCGGTGCTCGCCGCACTGCCCGCCGGGCCCGTGCCCTCCGGCATCCTGGCGCTCCTCGCGGCGGCCGTCGTCGTCGCACTGTGGCAGCGCTACCGCCGCAGCGAACGCGAACGCGAAGCGGCCGTGCACCGCGAGCGGCTGCGCCTCGCCCGCGACATGCACGACCGCATCGGCAGGCGGCTCGGCCTCGCGGCCGTCCAGGCCGCGGCCATGGAAGTCCGCGAGGCCGACCCCGAACGGCGCGGCGAGGCCCGGCAGATGGGCGACACCGTCCGCGCCGCCGTCGAAGACCTGCACGGCCTCGTCGCGGTGCTGCGCACCGGCGCGGAGACCGAAGCGCGCTTCGACGCGGCCGAGGCCGCGGCACTGGCGGCGGCATTCCTCGAAGCGGGCGTCCACGTGGAACTCCACCAGCAGGGCGAACCGGGCCCGCTCCCGGCGGCGGCCGCAAGGGCGGCGTACGCGGTCCTGGAGGAGGGCCTGTCGAACGCGGCCAAGCACGCGCCCGGAAAACCGGTGCGCGCCAGCGTGACCTGGGAGGCCGACGCACTCCTGGTGGCCGTCGAGAACCCGCTGCCCGAATCCGGGGAGATTCGCGGCCTGCCCGGCGGGCACGGGCTCGCGGGCTTGCAGGAACGCGTCGACGCTGCCGGGGGCCTGCTCGACCGCCGCACCGACGGCGGCCGGTTCCGGGTGAGCGCGATGCTGCCCCTGCCGGTGGCGAGGGCGCCGCTGACGCGGGTCGCCCGGTTCGCCGCGGTCGCGACGGTGGTGGTGCTGCTCGCGCTGATGCCGCTGAGCATGTTCTCGGGCGTGCAGGCGTGACCGTGGTGGTGATCGCCGACGACGAGCCGCTGGTCGTGGCCGGGGTGCGGACGGTCTTGGAAGCGGCGGGGATCGCGGTCGCGGCGACGGCCCACAACGGGCTCGACGCGGTGGCGGCGGCCGAACGGCACCGGCCGGATGTGGCCCTGGTGGACCTGCACATGCCGGGACTCGGCGGCTTGGCGGTCGTGGAGCGGCTCGGCTCGGTGTCGCCGGGGACGCGGGCGCTGGTGCTGACCTCGTTCGGCGACCAGGAGAACGTGCTGGCGGCGGTGGAGGGCGGCGCGGCGGGGTTCGTGCTGAAGACCTGCGCGCCAGAGGAACTGGTGAGCGCAGTGCGGGCGGTGGCGGCGGGGGAGGCGTACCTGTCGCCGGTGGTGACCCGGATGGTCCTGGGGCTAGTAGCCCCGGAATCGGTGCCGAGGCGCAGAGACGCGGTGGAACGCGTGGCGAAGCTGGCCGCGCGCGAGCGGGAGGTCCTGGACCTGGTGGCCGAGGGCCTGTCCAATGCGGAGATCGCAGGGAGGGCCCACATGAGCGAGGCGACGGTGAAGACCTATGTGAGCAGGGTCCTCGCGAAGCTCGGCTGCGTGAACCGGGTCCAGGCGGCGATGCTGGCAAGGGACGCGAGAGGCTGACCACAGGAATGCCCGCGCCGCACGATCTTGTCGGACCCCAAGGCCACCCTCGAATAGGGAGCCCAGCGAACCGCCCCCGAACACTCTCGCACCGCGGGCGCCCGCCTTGCGGCGGACGCCCGTGACTTCGCTTGCGGCGCTAACCAGCTGCTGGGGACCGGGGCGCCTTCGGTGTAGCCCGCCGCGGACTGGATGCCGATCGCGGCCCGCTCGTGGAACTCCTCCAGCGTGGTCGCGCCCGCATACGTCGCCGCCGAGCGCACGCCCGCCACGATCGAGTCGAGGAGGTCCTCCACGCCCGGGCGCTTCTGGTCCAGGTACATCCGGCCCGTCGAGATGCCCTCTTCGAACAGGCCCTTCCGGGCCTGCTCGAACGACGAGTCGCTCGCGCTGCGGGCCTTGACCGCGCGGGCCGAGGCCATGCCGAAGGACTCCTTGAACGCCCGGCCGTCCGCGTCGTAGTGCATGTCGCCCGGCGACTCGTGGGTCCCGGCGAACCAGGAGCCGATCATGACGTTCGAGGCGCCCGCCGCGAGCGCGAGCGCGACGTCCCGCGGGTGGCGCACGCCGCCGTCGGCCCACACGTGCCTGCCGTGGCGCCGTGCGGTCGCGGCGCATTCGAGGACCGCCGAGAACTGCGGGCGGCCCACGCCGGTCATCATGCGGGTGGTGCACATCGCGCCCGGGCCCACGCCGACCTTGACGATGTCGGCGCCGGCGTTGATCAGGTCGGTCGCGCCCTCGGCGGTCACCACGTTGCCCGCGGCGATCGGGAGGTTCGGGGCGGCGTCGCGCACGAGCTTGAGCGCGTCGAGCATCTTCTCCTGGTGCCCGTGGGCGGTGTCCACGACGATGACGTCGGCCCCGGCCTCGACCAGGGCGGCGGCCTTGCCGGTCACGTCGCCGTTGATGCCGATGGCCACGGCGATCCGGAGCTTCCCGTTCGCGTCGGTGTTCGGCTTGTAGATCGTGTTGCGCAGCGCGCCCGAGCGCGTGAGCACGCCGTGCAGGCGGCCCTCGCCGTCGAGCACGGGCGCGAGTTTGACGTTGGCCGCTTCGAGGATCTTGAACGCCTCGGCGTCGGAGATCCCGATGGGCAGGGTGACGAGCCGGTCGGAGGCGACCTGTTCGAGCTGCGTGAAGCGGTCGACGCCGCGGCAGTCGGCCTCGGTGACCACGCCGAGCGGGCGGCGTTCGGAGTCGGTGACGATGACCGCGCCGTGGGCCCGCTTGGGGAACAGGGCGATCGCCTCGGCGACGGTGGCCGTCGGCGGGAGGGTCAGGGCCGCGTCGCAGTCGAGCGGGCGGGACTTGACGCGGGCGATCACGTCGGCGACGACGTCGACGGGGATGTCCTGGGGGATGACCGCGAGTGCGCCGCGGCGCGCGAGCGTCTCGGCCATGCGCCGACCGGAGACCGCGGTCATGTTCGCGGCGATGATCGGGATCGAGTTCCCGGTGCCGTCGTCGGCCGAGAGGTCGACGTCGAGCCGCGACGCCACGTTCGAGCGGTTCGGGACCATGAACACGTCCGAGTAGGTGAGGTCGTGTCCTGGTTGTCCGTCGATGAAGCGCATGGCAGGCCCCCTGTTGGGAGTGGTCGGGTGCTCAGCGGAGGATTTCCGCCGCCGGGAACCCTAACCCGGTTTCGGTCAACAGCAGCAGTGCTTGTGGTGCTACGCACAGCAACAACTATTATCCCTCGTGAACGGCCCCGCTGTAAGTCGGAGATGTGACAGATCGGGGCACCGGCCGCGACGACGTCGCCGATGGCGACCTCCAGGCCGGAGACCGTGCCCGACTTGTGTGCTTCGAGGGGCTGCTCCATCTTCATGGCCTCCAGGACCACGATGGTGTCGCCCTTGACGACGGACTGCCCGTCGGTGACGGCGACCTTGACGATGGTGCCCTGCATGGGCGAGGGCAGCGCGTCGCCGCCGATCGCGGGTCCGGCGTCGGCCTGCTTCTTGGGGCCGCGCTTCTTCGGCTTGTTGGAGGCGACCGGATTGAGCAGTCCGGCGGGGATCGACACTTCGAGGCGCTTGCCGCCGACCTCGACGACGAGGCTGGTGCGCTCCTCGGCCTCGGCGGCCGTGGCCCCGGCGCCGTACGGCTCCAGGGTGTTGTCGAACTCGGTCTCGATCCAGCGGGTGTGGACGGTGAAGTCCTGGGTGAAGGCGGGGTCCTCGACGACGGCGCGGTGGAACGGCAGCGCGGTCGCGAGGCCTTCGACCTCCATCTCGGCGAGGGCGCGGCGCGAGCGCTGCAGGGCCTGTTCGCGGGTGGAGCCGGTGACGATGACCTTGGCCAGCAGGGAGTCGAAGTTCCCGTCGATGACGGAGCCCTCTTCGATGCCGGTGTCCACGCGCACGCCCGGCCCGGCCGGGAGCCGCAGCTTGGTGACGGTGCCGGGGGCGGGCAGGAAGCCGCGGCCGGGGTCTTCGCCGTTGATGCGGAACTCGATGGAGTGGCCGCGCGGCTCGGGGTCCTCGGTGATCGGGACGGTCTCGCCGGAGGCGATGCGGAACTGCTCGCGCACGAGGTCGAGGCCGCTGGTCTCCTCGGAGACGGGGTGCTCGACCTGGAGGCGCGTGTTGACCTCGAGGAAGGAGATGGTGCCGTCGACGGCCACGAGGAATTCGACGGTGCCGGCCCCGTGGTAGTCGGCTTCTCGGCAGATGGCCTTGGCGGCGTTGTGGATGACGGCGCGCTGCTCATCGGTGAGGAACGGCGCGGGGGCCTCCTCGACGAGTTTCTGGTGGCGGCGCTGGAGGGAGCAGTCGCGGGTGCCCACGACGATGACGTTGCCGTGCGTGTCGGCGAGGACCTGGGCTTCGACGTGGCGGGGCCGGTCGAGGTAGCGCTCGACGAAGCACTCGCCGCGTCCGAACGCGGCCTCGGCCTCGCGCACGGCGGACTCGAACAGGTCGGGGATCTCGTCGCGGTCGCGGGCCACCTTGAGGCCGCGGCCGCCGCCGCCGAAGGCGGCCTTGATCGCGACGGGCAGGCCGTGCTCGTCGGCGAACGCGAGGATCTCGCTCGCGTCCTTCACGGGGTCCTTGGTGCCGGGCACCAGCGGCACGTTCGCCTTCATGGCGAGGTGGCGGGCGGTGACCTTGTCGCCGAGGTCCCTGATGGACTGCGGGGTGGGCCCGATCCAGGTGAGCCCGGCGTCGATGACGGCCTGGGCGAACTCGGCGTTCTCGGACAGGAACCCGTACCCGGGGTGGACCGCGTCCGCTTCGGACCGCTGCGCGATCCGCAGCAGCTTGTCGATCCGCAGATAGGTGTCGGCGGCCGTGAGGCCGTCGAGGGCGAAGGCCTCGTCGGCCAGGAGCGTGTGGGGTGCATCGCGATCGCCGTCGGCGTAGACGGCGACGGACTCGTAGCCGGCGTCCCGGCAGGCCCGGATGACTCTCACTGCTATCTCGCCGCGGTTGGCGATCAAAACCTTGCGCACGTCCCGCAGTGTAGTTGCCGTCTATCCGGGTGCGGGCGGGCGGCGAACCAGAGTGCCCGGATGAACCGGCATAAACCGCCTAGCCTTTGGAGGGTCTCCATAAGACGGCTTGTGGTTTTTTTAGAGTGATCAATCAAACGATCGTTAAGGAACCGCGCTGTTTCCGGGTCCGGCACCCTTATTTGAACGTCTGCTGCCACTCGGCGACCTTCACGTTGAACTGGTCGCTCTTGATCGACTCGCGCCAGTACTCGGCCTGCTCGGAGTTGAGGTCCCCGGCGATGACCATGTCGCCGGAGTCGATCCGGTCGGCGGTCTGCTCGCACCACTCGGCGTCGACGTTCCACAGGTCGGCCTGGCGCTTCATCAGGGCCCGCACGTGCGCGGGCAGGAACCCGTACTCGTCGCCCTCGGTGTACTCCGCGGTCGTCGCCGCCAGCAGGATCGTCACCGATTCGATGCGGGAGTACAGGACTTCGGCCCGCTGGCGCAGGATCGCGGTGTTCTCGGCCGGGGTGAGCACCTGCGCGAAGGACCAGGCGGTGTGGAACGGGTCGTCGGACGCGCTCACCTCCCACAGCTTCTCGCGCAGGGTCCGCTGGAAGTCGGCCTCGCCTGTCACAGTGATCCGATACGTTGTCCTGGCGGGGCGGTCGTCCACCGATTCGGTGGCCACGACCTCGATCAGGCCGTCGGCGGTGAGCCGCTTGAGGGCGTGGTAGATCGAGCCCGCCCCGATCTCGGAGACTCCCGGCATCCGCCATGAGTCCAGCTCGCGGCGGACCAGGTAGCCGTGGACGGGGCCGAGCCACCGGACGAGGCCGAGTACTAGCAGTCGCGTGCTCCACATGCAGGCAATCTTACTCCGCTGTTGACTAGCCACAATTCAACCTCTAATCCAAGTTGCGGAGCTCTCACCCCTCGCTATATAGTCAAATTTGAACAAGGAAACTGACACCGTTTCAACCACCCGTGAGGTACCCATGCTCATCGAGACCAAGGGACTGAAGAAGACGTTCAAGTCCCGCGGCAAGGAAGTCGAGGCCGTGCGCGGCGTCGACCTCTCCGTGAAGGAAGGGGAGATCTTCGGACTCCTCGGCCCCAACGGCGCCGGAAAGACCACCACCATGCGGATGCTCAGCACCCTCATCGAGCCCACCGAGGGCCAGGCCACGGTCTGCGGCCACGACCTCGCCCGCGACTCCGGCGGCGTCCGCCGCGACATCGGCTTCGTCGGCCAGGAAGGCGGCACCTGGGGCGAGGTCACCGCCCGCGACGAACTGGTCATGCAGGGCCGCCTCTACGGCATGTCCAAGAAGCAGTCCGCGGCCCGCGCCGAAGTGGTGCTGGAGGCCTTCCAGCTCAGCGAGTTCGCCGACCGGCTCGTCAAGACCTACTCCGGCGGGCAGAAGCGCCGCCTCGACATCGCCCTCGGCGTCATGCACGAGCCGAAGCTCCTCTTCCTGGACGAGCCCACCACCGGCCTCGACCCCCAGTCGCGGGCCCACATGTGGGACGAGGTCCGCGGTCTGCGCGAGCGCGGCACCGCGATCTTCCTCACCACCCACTACCTCGACGAGGCCGACGCCCTGTGCGACCGGGTCGCCATCATCGACCACGGCGAGATCGTCGCCGAGGGCACGCCGCTCGAACTCAAGAAGGAGGTCGCCGGGGACGTCGTCCTCATCGGCGTCACCGAGCGGTTCGAGGAGGCGAAGGCCGTCCTGGGCGGCAAGGAGTTCGTCCGCGAGACCGAGGCAGGCGAGCCCGACCCGGCCACCGGCATCGCGACGGTGCGCCTCTACGTGGACGACGGCGCCGCCGCGCTCCCCGAGCTGCTGCGCGCCCTCGACGCCGCGTCACTCGCCCCCGCCTCGATCGAGCTGCACCGGCCCAGCCTCGACGACGTGTTCCTGAAGCAGACCGGCCGGTCGCTGCGGGAGGAGAACTGACATGAAGGCACTGCGCGACACCTGGCTCGTCTACTCGCGGGCCATGAAGCTCAACCTGAAGCAGCCGGTCTGGCTCGTGGTCATGCTGATCCAGCCGCTGTACTTCCTGATCCTCTTCGCCCCCTTGCTCAACGGCCTCGACGGCGCCCCCGGCTTCGAAGCGGGCGCCATGGAGACCTTCGTGCCCGGGCTCATCATCATGATGGCCCTGTTCGGCTCCACGTTCGTCGGCTTCGGCCTCATCGCCGAACTGCGGCAGGGCGTCATCGAGCGGATGCGGGTCACGCCCGTCAGCCGCGTCGCCCTCCTCATCGGACGGACGCTGGCGACGGTGACGACCACGCTCATCCAGGCGCTCATCCTGGTGCTGCTGGCCTCGCCGATCGGCGGTCTCACCATCAACTGGGGCGGGGTGATCCTCATGTTCGGGATCATCATCCTGACCTCGTTCATGCTCGGGGCCCTCTCTTACGGCGTGGCGATCGTCCTCAAGAGCGAGGACACCCTCGCGCCGGTGCTCAACACCGTGGTCCAGCCGATCATGCTGCTGTCGGGCATCATGCTGCCGATGGCGCTGGCCCCGTCCTGGCTGCAGAACGTGGCGGACTTCAACCCGTTCTACTACGCGGTCGAGGCCTCGCGGTCCCTCTTCGAAGGCGACCTGGGCGCGGACGCGATCTGGCAGGCGGCCGTGTTCATCGGCGGCCTGGCGATCGTGCTCGTCTGGTGGGCGAGCCGCAAGTTCGCCCGCGCGGTGGCGTAGCGGCGGCATAGCAGCGCCGCATGGGACGGCCGCGCAGAGCGGCCGAATCAAGACCCGCTGAGTCGATTGGCGGCTCGCAAGCTTCGCCGAGAAGGAAACCGGGGAACACCGAGAACCGCCGCAAGCCGTGAGGCTTGCGGCGGTTCGCTCACTCTTTCGGGCGACACTTTTGTTTACGACGGTAAAACGGGCGGTTTTCTGTCGGACCCCCGCGGGAGAATTGGCCTGGGGACGCCCCCCTTGGGAGGGCGGGGGACTGCCCAGAGGGTCTCGAGGGTTGAGCGGGTCTCGAAGCTCGAGGGTTGAGAGGGGTCGAGAAGGCCTAAAGGGTTTCGACGCCTTCGACCCCGCGCAGCGCACCCCGCGTGTCCAGCACCGGGACGCCCGCCGGCAGCGACTCCGGCTTGTACTCCGTGTGGTTCGTGAGCAGCACGATCAGGTCCGCCTTCGCGGTCGTCAAGTCGACCACCCGCTCCACCTGGTGCCCGGCCACAGACCACGACGGCACGTGCGAGTCGTGGTAGGCCAGCTCCGCGCCCGCCTCGATGAGCTTCCTCGCCACCGGCGTCGAAGGCGACTCGCGCTGGTCGGCGATGTCCGGCTTGTAGGTGACGCCCAGCAGCAGCACCCGGGCGCGCGAGAGCGCCAGCCCGTTCGCGTTCAGCTTCGACATCGCGCGCCCCACTACATACTCGGGCATGCGGTTGTTGATCTCCTGGGCCAGCTCCACGAACCGGAACGGGTAGCCGAGGGTGCGCACCTTGTACGACAGGTAGTTCGGGTCGATCGGAATGCAGTGCCCGCCCACGCCCGGCCCCGGATAGAACGCCTGGTACCCGAACGGCTTGGTCTTCGCCAGGCCGATCGCGTCCCACAGGTCCACGCCGAGTTCGCGGCAGAACACCGCCATCTCGTTGACCAACGCGATGTTGACGTGCCGGTAGGTGTTCTCCAGCAGCTTCGCCATCTCGGCCTCGCGGGTGCCCTTGGCCTCGACGATCGTGTCGATGAACCGCGAGTAGAGGCCCTTGGCGACGGCGGTGCACTCGGGGGTGAGGCCGCCGACCACCTTGGGGGTGTTGACGATCCCGTAGACCGGGTTGCCCGGGTCGACGCGCTCGGGAGAGAAGGCCAGGTGGAAGTCGACGCCCGGCTCCAGGCCGGACTCCTCGCGCAGGATCGGCGCGACGACCTCCTCGGTCGTGCCCGGGTACGTGGTCGACTCCAGGACCACCAGGGCCCCCTTGTGGAGGTATTTCCCGGCGGCGCGGGACGCGCCGATGACGGCGGCCAGGTCGGGTCCGCCCGCCTCGCCCAGCGGGGTCGGCACGCAGATGACGATCGCCTCGGCGCGGGCCTGCACGGAGGCGTCGGTCGTGGCGGTGTAGCCCTCGCGGAGCATGACGTCGAGTTCGCCATCGGTGATGTCGTCGATGTGGCTGGAGCCCGCGTTGAGCGCGTCGACGACAGACTGGGTGCGGTCGAGGCCGACCACCTTGAGGCCCTTGGCGATCGCCGCCTGGGCCAGCGGCAGGCCGACGTAACCCTGGCCGACCACGACCAGGTCGATCGGGCCTGCGGGTTGCTCAACAGAAGCCACAGTGGAGTCCTTTGCGATTCGGCGGGGTGAGTGCGAGGGGCGTGTGCATCGAGATTAGCAATAGCGAATTACTTCGCGTTGACCAGGGCAAACGTCAATCCTTGTTGGGCGTTCGTTCACTCGTCGGCAATGTCGCGTCCAGTCATTGGTCGACTGGCCTGATTGTTCACCGATTGATCGGGAAGAGTTCACCATTCACAGAATGGCGGATGCCTGGTGTGAATGGCCCGAATCGATTCTCGTTGATCCGCCGTTTACATGGGAGAACGCCCTTTGTGCGGCGTGACGTGCGTCCTATTCGCCGCGCAGTGGGGCGAGTCTGCTGGGGCTACCATCGGTACATGCCCTCTTTGAGCATCGTCATCCCCGTCTATGAGGCCGAGGACTACCTTCCCGGTTGCCTCGACACCGTCGTGGGCGGCGGCGACCAGCTCGAGATCGTCATCGTCGACGACTGCTCTCCCGACGGCTCGCGGGCCGTCGCCGAGCGGTACGCCGACGGCGACCCGCGGATCAAGGTCGTCACGACCCCGGTGAACGCCGGTTCGGGGCCCGCGCGCAATTTCGGCCTCACCCAGGCGACCGGCGACTACGTGTGGTTCGTGGACGCCGACGACGAGCTCAAGCCCGGCGCGGTCGAGCGGGTCCTCGCCGCCGTCGCCGTCCCGCGCCCGCCCGACGTGGTCCTCGTCCAGCACGAGAAGGTGCGCGACACCGGCGTGGTGGAGACCGGCGAGCTCGCCGACCTGGCCGAGCGCTGCCCGGCCGACCCGGGCGGCTTCACGCTCGCCGAGTGGCCCCAGATCGTCGACTACACGCACACGCCCTGGACGAAGGTCTCGCGGCGCGAGTTCCTCACCAACATCGACCTCGACTTCCCCGCGGGCTGGTACACCGACATCCCGTGGACGTACGGGCTGCTGCGGCGCGCGGCGCGCGTCAGCGTGGTCACCGAATGCTGCTACCAGTGGCGCCAGCGCGCCGGGTCCTCGATCACGCGCACCCGCGACGACCGCCACTTCGACGTGTTCACGCAGTGGCGGCGCACTTGGGACGACTTCGAGGGCGTCGAGGACGCCGGGGTGCGCGTCGCCCTGTTCAACCACATGGTCTGGCACCTGCTGCTGGTCATCGGCAACACCGAGCGAGTCGACCCGAGGAAGCGGCGCGAGTTCTTCCGCCGCACGTCGGAGCTGTACCGCCGCTACCACCCGGGCGCCGACGCCTGGCAGCCCGCGGAGGGCGTCACCGGTCTCAAGCAGCGGCTCCTGGCCGCCCGCGCCTATGTCGGCTACGAGGCCCTGCGCCAGGTCTACCGGTTCAGTCAGGTCACCGGCCGCCGGATCCACCGGGACTCCAAGGGCCCCAGGGCCGACGCTTCGGCGCAGGCCCGGTCGGGCCTTCCTGAGACCGCTGGTCCTTCAGCGGCCCCCGGCGGCGCGGGAGACGCTGGTCTTTCAGTTGCCCAGAACGCGGCGAACGACGTTTCGGGCCTTCCCGCCCAGCCCACGCTCCCGGCCCACACGCCCCTCGCCCGGCCCTGAGTCCCGGCGCTGCGGCGCGACCCCGAACGCTTCAGCGAGCGGCCCGGAGTCGACGCGTTCGGCGCCCCACACGGCCTCGATCGAAGTGCGCAGGTGCGCGGCGCGTGCCGCGGCCGCGGTGCGCTCCAAGCGGATCGCACCCTCCGGCAATGCCACTTCGACCAGGCCCAGGCGGTGCGCGTTGGCGTGGCCGATGATCGCGGCCACCGCGTCCGGTCCGGGCTTCGCGTCGGCGCTCAGGTGCAACCGGTACGGCACCCGTCGGTCCACTTCGGCCTCGGCAGCGAACCGCACACGACCCTCGCCCTTGAACGACTCCATGAGCAGCCGGGCTTCGATACGCGGATCGTCAAGGGGCGCATGGCGTCCCGCATCAGGCTCGGGCCAGTCGCCGAGGAGCGTGATCCGCACGTCCGGCGTGGAACCGGCGAGCAAGGTATCCACACAGGATTCGATCTTCTCAGGGGAAGGCGCACCCGCTTCCGCGTCCACGAACACTTCCGCGAGTGGCGTGTCCCAGCTGCGTGAAGCCCTGGGCCGCTTGAGGTCCAGTTCCGGCACCCGGTTCGCGATGTGCGGCCTGCGGTACCGCTTGGCGAGGTCGCCACGCGACTTGATCTGGCGCGGGCCCAGATGCCACGAGGACGAGTCCTCGTCCGGCACGAACAGCGCCCCCGCCTGGTGGAGCCGGTAGCCGAAGATCGTGTCCGAACCGAGGATGACGTCGGCGTCCATGCCGCCCGAAGCCGCATACAACTTGCGCGACACGGAGAACGAGGCCCCGACGAGCACCCGGAACGCCCGCTGGTCGGCCTCGCGCAGCCCGTCCGTGGCCCCGATGATCTGCTCGATCCACTGCGGCTCCGAGGAGTCCAGGTCGAACAGCTCCGCGGCCTTCCCGGCCTTCACCGACTCGTACACGGCCGCCGGGTCGAGGTCCCCGGGCTGGTAGGCGACGAACCGCTTGTGCCCCAGCACCGTCAGGTAGTCCGCGGCGTGGTGCCAGCGCAGCTGCGACTCGACATGGTCGTCGAAGACCAGCATGTCCGAGTCCAGCCGCAGGATGACATCGCCGTCGCTCTGCGCCACACCGGAGTTCGTGGCGTGGGCCGAAGCCCACCCGCCCGGCAGCGGCGCGACGATCCGGGTCCGCTCGGGCCGCAACTCGGGCAGCCGCAGCGGCGGATCGGTGCCGTCGTCCACCACGACCACTTCCAGCAGCTCGGACGGATACGTCTGGGCCGCAAGGGAAGCCAGGGTCACATCGAGCTTGTCCTGGTGCCCGTGCGCAGGGATCACCACGCTGACGCGCAGACTCGGCACGCCCGAACGGCGTTCCAGCGGGCCGTAGTCGTTGCGCCGCAGCACAGGCCCTTGACGCACGGGCCCTTGAAGCACAGGTCCTTCAAGCGCAGAGTCTTGCGGCACAGATCCTTGCCGCGCAGGTCCGTTCACCGCGTTCATCCGTTGCTCACTTCTTCAGGATCTCGCGCAGGCGGGCGCGCTGGCGGGCGTCGAAGAACCGCCGCGCGAACCGGCGAGCCGCGCCGACGGGCGGGGGTTCGAAGACGGTGCCGTCGGTCTCGGCCTCGGCGAGCCCCGTGAAGCGCGCGGCCCCCCAGATCCCGGCCACGACCTGGTCGAGCCCGGTGCCGCCGGTGATGTGGCGGGCGCGGGCGAACGCGGCGGTGCGTTCGAGGCGCGCGGGCGGACCGCCCGGCAATGCGGCCAGGACCAGCCCGGCGTCGGCCCGGTCCATGGTCGCGAGCAACTTCCCGACGCTCCTGGGCCGCAACGGGACCGGTTTCGGCAGGAGCAGCCGGAACGGGACGGCCGGGTCGGGTTCGGGGGCCTCGGTCGACACGTGCACGCGCGCTTCGCCGTCGTACAGCTCCTCGACCAGGCGCAGCTGCGCGCCGTCCCCGGCGAGGATCGACGCGCGGTCCTGCGGGGCCGGGCCCTGCCCGGTGACGAGGGTGATCCGCGCGTCCCCGTCGGGGCCGCTCAGCACCGGGGCGACGCATGCGTCCACTTCGGCCACCGTCGCGTTCTTGATGTCGATCACGATGTCCACCAAGGGGACCCGCCAGGCGCGCGGCGGCGCAGTGCGGCGCATCCCGTGCAGCGGCACGCGCTGCGCGATGTACGGCACCCTCTGGAGTCGGCCCTCGGCCTCCTTCTCCTGCATCTGCGGGAAGCCCAGGTGCCAGGCGGAGGAAGTCGTCTCGGGGACGAACACGGCGCCCGCCTGCGAGAGCCGGTAGGCGAACTCGGTGTCCGAGCCCAGCCGCAGGTCCGCGTCGAGGCCGCCGACGGTCTTGAAGAAGTCGCGGTGCACCGACCCGGTGGCGCCGATGAACACCCGGAAGTTGCCGGGGTGGTGGGCGGTCAGGCCGTCGGTGTCGGCGATCGTCTTCTCTGTCCAATGAGGACGAGAATCCTCGATCGCGAACAGCGACGCCGCCTCCCCGCACAACACCTTCTCGTGCACCTGCTCGGGCGTCATGAGGCCGGGCTCCCAGGCCACGAACCGCTTGTGGCCCAGGACCGCCAGGTAGTCCGCGGCGTGGTGCCAGCGCAGCTGCGCTTCGACGTGGTCGCGGAACGCCACCATGTCCGCGTCCAGGCGCAGGATGACCTGGCCGTTCGCGTGCGTCACACCGGTGTTGACGGCGTGGGCCGAACCCCAGGACTCGGGTGTGGTGGCGATGAGCCGGGTGTGCTCGGGGCGCAGTTCGGGCAGGCGCAGAGGCGGCGTGGAGTTGTCGTCGACGACGACGACTTCCATCAGGTCCGGCGGATAAGTCTGGGCCGCGAGTGCGGCCAATGTCAGGTCCAGTTTGTCCTGGCCGCCATAGGCCGGGACGACGACGCTCACCGCGAGACTCGGCTTCCAATCACCCTGATTCGGCGGGTGCAGGGCCATATAGTCGTTGCGGACGATGCGCGGGCGTTTCGGTGAGTCGCTCATTTCGCGCCCACGATATCCCGGCGATTGCCGCAGACATCGACCGGCTTCCCAGTTCAGCATCTGTTTACACAGGTGAGGACGTTTGTTCGCATTCCATTCAACATTATTGCCATTGGGCACGCGAAGATCTGGGCGAATGCAACCTGGAGATGAACGAACACAATGATCAGAGCTGACGACACCGCGCGCTATCCGGTCCGACTCACCGACGACCACCTGGTGCGGGCCAAGGCCCGGCCGCCCGGCACGCTCGCCGCCACTGCGCTGCGCACCCGGTCCCCGGGGGCGCGGCACCTGCTGGCCCGCGCGGCCTGCCGGAGTCTTTCGCTGCTGCAACTGCTCGATCTGGCCCGCGGCGGCCGCACCCGTTCGGGTGACACCGAGGTGAACGCCGCGGCTTTGTGCGCGCTGGCGCAGGTCGTGGGGCTCCAGTTCGGGACGGAGGAGGACCGCCGGGACGCGTTGGCGCTCTACGACCTCGCCTTGGACAGGGGCGGGGTGAAGCGGATCGCGCCGGGGCACGCCGCGGTGCACGCGCAGCTCGCGTACGCCCTCGGCGACCTGGAGAAGGCCCGGCACCTGCTGCGCCGCTACGGGAAGCGCATGTCGCCGCTGGAGCGCGGCGGGCTCTGGGCGGATCTGGCGCACCCGTCCCGGGGCGGCGACGAGGAGGCCTGGATCAGGCGCCTCGGTGTCCTGGCGCGCCAGAGGGGCCTGCGCTTGGACCCGGACCGGTCCCTGCCGTGGTTCGACCGCCTGCGCGCGGCCCCGGAGCCGAAGGTCGAAGCGGGCCCGAAGATCTCGGTGGTCATGACGGCGTTCCGGCCGGACCGGGCGCTGCTCACCGCGGTCCGCTCGCTGACGGAGGGGACGTGGCGGAACCTGGAGGTCCTCGTCGTGGACGACGCCTCGGGGGAGGAGTACGACGCGGTCCTCGATGCGGCCGCCGCGATCGACGAGCGCGTGCGGGTGATCCGCAAGTCCGTCAACGGCGGCACCTTCGCGGCCCGCAACACCGCTTTTGACGCTGCGACGGGCGATTTCATCACGGGCCTGGACTCGGACGACTGGGCCGCGCCGGGCCGCCTGGCCCGTTCGGTCGCCCCGCTGCTCGCCGAGCCCGAACTGCAGCTCACCCACGGGGAGGCGTTCCTGTTCAACGAGGACCTCACCGTGACCCGGCCCGGCCGCGTCGTCACCACCATCTCGACCGCCTCGATGATGTTCCGGCGGAGCACGATCGACCGGATCGGCTACTACGACGAGGTCCGCAAGGGCGCCGACACCGAGTTCCTGCAACGGGTCTCGGCCGCGTTCGGCAAGGACGCGGTGCGCCGGCTCCACGGCACCTGGGACACGCTCATGCGCCAGGCCGCCGGGTCGCTCTCGCGCGACGAGTTCGGGTCCGGCTGGAAGCACCCGTCCCGGCGCGCCTACCAGTCGGCGTACCCGCTGTGGCACAAGCGAATCAGCAAGGCGGGCGCGGACCCGTACCTGTCCAGGCACCCGGATCCGCGTCCGTTCTGGGCGCCGTACCACTCGGCCGTGGCCCGGGCGGATCAGCGGCAGCGGCACTTCGACGTGGTGTTCTGCCTCGACTGGCGGCCGTTCGGCGGCCCGCAGAAGTCCACGATGGAGGAGATCCGGGCACTCAAGGCCGAGGGCATGTCGGTCGCGGTGATGCACCTGGAGTCGTGGCGGCACATGACGACCGAGGACCGGCCCTACTGCGAGCCGATCCAGCGGTTGATCAACGACGGGACGGTGGAGCAGGTCCTGCCCACCGACGACGTCGTGTGCGACCTGCTGGTCCTGCGGTACCCGCCGATCCTCCAGTTCCGGTCCGGGGAGCGGTCCTCGGTGCGGCCCAAGCGGATGATCGTCCTGGCCAACCAGGCCCCGGCCGAGCGCGACGGCTCGGACATCCGCTACATCCCGGACGCCTGCCACGACAACGCGACCGACATGTTCGGGACCGCGCCGCTGTGGGTCCCGCAGGGCCCGCAGGTCCGCGAGTCGCTCACTGATCTCACGGCGGGCCGCATGGCGGACTTCGACATGCCCGGCATCCTCGACACCGCCGACATCGCTCCGGCCCGCACCGGTTTCCGCTCGGTCCTGCCCGTGGTCGGGCGCCACTCCAGGGACGACGCCACCAAGTGGCCCACGGCCGCGGACCTGCCGCTGATCTACCCGGGGGACGGGCGCTGGGACGTGCGCGTCATGGGCGGCGTCAAGTCCGTCGCCCGCATCACCGGGCAGGCCCCGCCGCCGGAGTGGACCTGCTACGGCTTCAACGAGACCGACGTCGACGCGTTCCTGTACCAACTCGACTTCTGGATCTACTTCCCCCACCCGAACCAGTACGAGGCCTTCGGCCGGGCGGTCCTGGAGGCGCTCGCGGCCGGGTGCGTGACTGTGCTCCCGCCGCGCTTCGAGCCCACGTTCGGCGACGCCGCCCTGTACTGCGAACCGTCCGAAGTGGTCGAACTGGTAGATGCCCACTACGTGGACCTCGACCGCTTCCTGGCCCGCAGCGCCCTCGCCCAGCAGCGGGTGCGCGAGCGGTTCAGCCACGACTCCTACCGCAAACTCGTGTCGGACCTGCTGGCCGACCCCATCGTCTGAGGGTGCGTCTCCCATGAAATCGAAACTCAAAGCCGTCTACGCCCGCCTCGGCCGGCCCTCGCTCGTGCGCGCGGCCGCCCTGGCCGGGCTCCTCGCCGCCCTCGCCCTGCTCGCCCTCGCCTATCTGGGCGACCAGCGCCTGGTGTGGGCCGCCTCATTGCTCATGAGCCTGGTCACGTTGGGGGCGTTGGGGCTGGTGTGGAACGAGGGCTACCGTGCCCGCCTCGAAGCCCGGGCCTCGGCCGAGCGCGCCGAGGTCACCTACCGGCGGATTCTCGCCGCGTTCGAGGTCGAACGCCTGGCAGCGGAGCGCCGCCACGCCGCCGGAGCCGACCGGGGAGCCTGAGCCGGATCGGGGCGGCCACCGGCCGCCCCGGTCATGAGAAGGGTCTCGGATCGGCCGTCAGCTGGTGGCAATGACCGGGCGGTACTATTGGCGCGCCGTGTCAACCACCTGATTCCGGGAGGGCCTCCCCCATGGAAGAGCCGATTATCCAGGCTCGCGACCTCGGGATCTGCTTCGCCAAAGGCAAGCAGAAGAAAGGTCGGGTCAAGGACCTGTTCGTGCGGCGTGCCGCCAACCAGCAAGGCGCCGCGGCGCAGGACTTCTGGCCGCTGCGCCACGTCAACTTCGACATCTTCCCCGGTGACGCGGTCGGCATCATCGGCCGCAACGGCACCGGCAAGTCGACGCTGCTGCGCCTGATCACCGGCGTCCTCATCCCCGACGAGGGCTACGTCCGCCGTGAAGGCCGCGTCGCCCCGCTCATCGCCCTGTCCGCCGGCTTCTCCGGCGAGCTCACCGGCCGCGAGAACGTCAACCTCGTCGGCGCACTGCACGGCATGTCGTCCAAGGAGATCAGGTCGAAGTTCGACGAGATCGTCGACTTCTCCGAGCTCGAGGACTTCATCGACACCCCCGTCAAGCACTACTCCTCGGGCATGAAGGTGCGCTTGGGCTTCGGTGTCATCACGCAGCTGCCGCACCCGATCCTCCTGGTGGACGAGGCGCTCGCCGTCGGCGACGCCGCGTTCAAACGCAAGTGCCAGGCCGTCATCCGCGGCCTCCTCGACCAGGGCCGGACCCTCGTGTTCGTCTCCCACTCCGAGGGCGACCTGAAGAAGTACTGCGAGCGCGGGATCTTCCTGGACGCGGGCACGCTCATCACCGACGGCACCGTGCAGGAGGCCCTGGACTCCTACAAGGAGGCCGAGGACCGCGACACCAAGCGCAAGGCCGACAAGAAGAAGCGCGCTCAGGCCGAGAAGGAGGCCGCCGAGCGCGCCGCCGCTCCGCCGGTCCTCGTCCCCGGGACGGTCGAGGCGGCCACGTGAGCCGAGCCGTCATCCTGCCGGCTCCGGGCGGCCACGCCGAGATCGAGGAGGACCGGACGGTCCTCGACAGGCTCATCGCGCAGATCCGCGAGGCCGGCTGCGATGACGTGACGGTGCTCTCCAGGCCCGGGACCGACCGTCCCGTCAAGGCCGCCCAGGTCGAGTCGATCGACGCGGGCACCGACCTGGAGCACCTGGGCGAACTCGCCTTCTCCGGTGAGGGGCCGCTGTTCGTGGCCTGCGCCGACCTCGTGGCCTCCCAGACCACGGTGGCCGCGGTCCTGTCCGACTCGACCCGGCGCTCCGGTGTCCTGGTCGGGTCCGACGACCCGGCCGCCGCGCCCGTCGCGGTCGAACGCGGCCTGGTCACCGGCCCCGGGCCCGGGCCGACCCGCCTCGGCGGCCTCGCGAAGGTCTCCGCGGCCCACCTGGCCCGCCTCAAGCGCCACTGGCCGCGCCACATCGCCGTCAAGAACGGCGACGGCGCCGCCTTCGAGGCCGTCATCGCCGCCCTCCAGGCCCGCGCGATCCCCGTCAACGCCTACCGGACCGGCGGGCTCGAACACCGCCAGGTCGCCACCGGCGTCGAGGCCCGCGAGGTCATCGCCGCCACCGAAGCCGTCGACATGGACGCCTGGCGCCTGGGCAACGCCGTCAAGCACGACGACGACTTCTTCGCGACCTACGCGGTCTCGACCTGGTCCCCGAAGCTCGTGAAGCTCAGCTCGCGCCTGGGCTGGACCCCCACCCCCATCACCTGGGTCTCGATCGCGCTCGCGCTCGGCGCCGCCGCGATCTTCGCCGCCGGGTACTCCCTGCCGCTGTACGTGCTCGCGGCCGCGCTCATGTACTTCAGCTTCGTCTTCGACTGCGTCGACGGGCAGCTCGCGCGCTACACCCAGAACTTCTCCTCCTTCGGCGGCTGGCTCGACATGATGGCCGACCGCTCGAAGGAGTTCGTGCTCTACGCCGGCCTCGCCGCCGGGGCCGTCGCGGGCGGCGCCTCCGCGCCCGCCGCATGGGGGCTCGCGATCGCGGCCATGGCCACCCAGACCGTCCGGCACACCGCCGACACCTGGTACGCCGTCCTCCTCGACACCGCCGTGGTCCGCCAGGCCCGGGAGAGGGAATCCGCGCCGCCCGTGGGCCGCGCCGCTCACCTCGGCCAGCGCCTCGGCTCGGCCTCCGAGCAGGTCATGGGCGCCCACCGCACGCCGCTGTACTGGATCAAGCGCACCATCGTCGCCCCCGTCGGCGAACGCTGGCTGCTCATCGCCGTCGCCGCCGTCGCCTTCGGGCCGCAGATCGCCATCGGCGCGCTCCTCGCCTGGCAGCTCCTGGCCCTGGGCTACACGACCGCGGGCCGCACGCTCCGGTCCCTCGCCGCCCGCACCGCCGCCCTGCGCCGCCCCGACCGGGCCGCGCACCGCGACGACGGGCCGCTGGCCCGCCTCGTCCCGCGCGCCCTGGTGGGCGGGGACATGACGCCGTTCGCCGCCACGGCCGCCGCCGTCCTCAGCGCCGGTGCGGCCGTGCTCGCCGCGGCCCTGGAGACGCCGCCGTGGGTCCCGTTCGGGCTCGCCGCGCTCGCGCTCGTGCTCGCCGCCTCGGTGGCGCGCACCGACCACGAGGGCATCCTCGACTGGTTCATCCCGGCGGGGCTCCGCGCGGTCGAACTCGGCGCGATCGGCGCGGCCGGGATCGCCGCGGAGGTGTCCTGGCCGGTGCTGTACGCGCTGCTGACCGTCATCAGCCTGTACTTCTACGACCTGGCCGCGGGCCTCGACAAGGCCGCCTCGCCGGTGGCCCGGCGGGACCTCGGCCTGGGATGGCCCGCACGGAGCCTCGTCGCGATCATCGCGGCCGCCGTCGCAGTCGCGACCGTTCCGGCAGTGGCCACTGTGGTCTTCGGCGCGCTCGCGGTCTATGTCGCCGCGGTGTTCCTGAGCTCGGTGGTCGCGGGCACGATCCGCGCCTCGCGCGCGGCCGCGGCCTAGACGGGCGGGCGGCGAACGCGGCCCCGGCCGTCGCCGCTCCCGCCGATTCGCGGCTTGCAAGCGTTGCCGTGCTTGACAGTCAACGGAACTCGTTCGGGTTACATGCCCCGACAGGCGCGCGCCGCTGGTGCACCGCGACTAAGGTGTACCTGTGCGCAGGTATCGGCTTCAGCGTCTGGTGCTCGCCGCTACCGTGGTCGGGGCGGTGGGCGTACTCTCCCTGCCTTGGAATGCGGACGGCGATGCGAATGCCGAACGCGATTCGGCTATTTCCCAAGTGGACTGGGTGAACGTCGACGACACCAACCCGTGGCCTCCCGGGACCTCCCCGAGCGAGAGCCCCAGTTACGACGGCGACGGCACCTCGGACACCGGCGGTGATGAAGAGGGCGGCGGCAACGGTCCTTCCGGCGACGGCGCCTCGCCCAGCTCCGGTCCTGTTGACAGCGGTGACCAGAACCAGTCGGACGGCATCCTCGGACTCGCGTTCCCGGTCCAGGCGGGCGCGAGCGTGGGACTGCTGGCGCTGGCGTTCCTGGCACTGCTCCCGGGCCGAAAGATGCCCGCAGATTTGCGTTGATCTACGGCTCCGCTCGCGCCGTCACAGCGCCGAGTACGTGTAGCCGCGTTGTTCGAACTCGTCGAGGATCGACACCAGCGCCCCGCACATGTCCTTCTGGTTCGAGGCGCCGTCGTGGAGCAGGACGATCCCGCCGGGCTCGGTCCGGTCGATCACGCGCTCGCGGATCTGCGACTCGGTCGTCTCGTTGTCCCAGTCGGACGGGTCGACCGACCAGTGCAGCGACTCCATGCCCATGTCAGCGGCCACGTCGATCGCCCGATCGGTCCACTGCCCGCCCGGGTGCCGGAAGTACTTCACCGTCGCGCCCGGGGCGGCCTTGGTGATCGCGTCGTTGGTGCGCTGGAGGTTCGCGCGGATCTCCTCCTCGCTCAGGGTGCCGAGGTCGAACTCGTGGAACCACGTGTGGTTGCACAGCGTGTGGCCCTCGCGCGCGATGTCGGCGATGAGCTCGGGGTAGGCCTCCGCGTAGGCGCCGATGACGCAGAACGTGGCCTTGATGCCGCGGTCCCGCAGCATGTCCAGGACCTGCGTGGTCCACTCGGGCGAGGGCCCGTCGTCGAAGGTGAGCGCCACCGCCTCGGTGCCGGTGTGGTTGCGGGTGCCGAGCGGGCCGTCGTACATGTTCCCGGCGGGTTCGCCCACCGCGGGCGAGGGCGGCGGTGGCGGTGTGAGCTCCGCGGGGGACGTGGGCGCGGGGTCGCTCGAGGGCTCGCCCGAGTCGTCGCCGGTCGCCGGATCGTCTTCGGGAGCGGTGGTCTCGGCCTCCCCGTTGTCCTCGCCCTCAGGCGACGGCGTCGCCGAGGCAGTAGGCTCGGTCGCGGTCAGGGTCCCCGCGGACGGCGCTTCGCCCTCGGGCCAAATCCAGGCGAGCGCGAACAGCACGATGACCGCTGCCGCAATGCCTAGTTTGTGACGCCCCATGCCGTGATTGTAGGTGTCCTGTGCCACAGGACACGGGATTCGAGGAGGCCGAATGCGACTCGTCGTCGGTATGACCGGCGCGACCGGCGCGATCTTCGGCGTGCGGCTGCTCCAAGCGCTCCGGGAGGTCGAGGGCGTGGAGACGCACTTGGTCATGAGCCGCTGGGCGCGCACGACGCTGCGGCTGGAGACCGAGTTCGCGCCCTCCGATGTGGCCGCCCTGGCGGACCACACGTGGGGGCCGGGCGAGCAGGCCGCGCCGATCTCCTCCGGATCGTTCCGCACCGACGGGATGATCATCGCGCCGTGCTCGATGAAGACCGTCGCGGCGGTCCGCACCGGCTACACAGAGGGGCTGATCGGGCGGGCCGCCGACGTGACGCTCAAGGAGCGCCGCCGCCTCGTCCTGCTGGCCCGCGAGAGCCCGCTCTCGGAGATCCACCTGGAGAACCTGCTGGCGCTCTCGCGGATGGGCGCGGTGGTGCTGCCGCCGGTGCCCGCGTTCTACAACCGTCCTGAGACGATCGACGACATCGTGGACCACGTGGTCGCCCGGGCCCTCGACCAGTTCGGCCTCGAATACGCGAAGGCCAAGCGCTGGAACGGCTTGGGGGAGAACAGTGTGCGTGATGATGACGGGGACGGTTCGGGCGCCGAGGAGGAGTAGCGGATGGACACGCTGATGTGGGAGGCCAAGGCCGCCGAGGGGCGCGGGGCCGAGCTGCTGCGCTGGGTCCTGGACGAGGGCGTGCACGCGGTCGCCCATCCCGAGGTCCGCACCGAGGTGTTCGTGTCGGGAGACAGGGTCGTGGTCATCGCGGTGGGAGAGGGAGCGGCGAGAAGGCTGCCGGACCCGCCGGAAGCACTGATCGACAGGCCCCCGCACGCCTGGCCGTTCACGCGCGTCCACGCGCCCGGAGAGACCGCGGCGATCGTCGGCGAAACTGACCCGCGCACCGCGTGAATCGCTCTCGCGACCTGATCGAATCCCGGCCTGTCACACCCTGCGGGGATCGTTGGAAACCGGGGGTCCCCCCGATGCCCGATTTGTAGGCTGATGCCGGAAATGAACGAACCGCCCGGCGCAGCGCGCCGGGCGGTTCGGGGATTCGCGGGTTCCTACGCTACCGGCCGATGCCCTGGTACGTCCAGCCGTGGCCGCGCCAGCGCTCGGGGTCGAAGGCGTTCATGCCGTCGAGGATGCGCCGCTCGGCGACCTGCTGGCCCAGGGCCTCGGGGTCGAGCGTGCGGAACTCCTCCCACGGGACCATCGCGCACACCACGTCGGCGCCCGCGACGGCCTCGGCGAGGGTCTTCACGAAGCTCAGCTCGGGCGCGGCGGCCTTGGCGTTCTCCAGGCCCTCGGGGTCGTACACGACCACGTCGGCGCGCGCCGCGCGCAGTTTCCGCGCGATCGCCAGCGCGGGGGAGTCGCGGATGTCGTCGGTGTCGGGCTTGAACGTCGCGCCGAGATAGGCCACGCGCACGCCCGACAGGTCGGGTCCGTTCGGGCCCGGGGCGCGTCCGACCAGGTTCGCGACCGCGCGCACGGAGTGGGAGCGGCGCCTGGTGTTGACCGCGTCGACCTCGTCGAGGAACCGGAACGACTCGCCCACGCCGAGTTCGCCCGCGCGCGCGGAGAGCGCCCGGATGTCCTTGGGCAGGCAGCCGCCGCCGAAGCCGATGCCGGCGCGCAGGAACTTGTTGCCGATGCGCTGGTCGTAGCCGATGGCCTTGGCCAGGTCGGCGACGTCGGCTCCGGCCGCTTCGCTGAGGTCGGCCATGGCGTTGATGAAGGAGATCTTGGTGGCCAGGAACGCGTTGGCGGCGACCTTCACCAGTTCGGCGGTGGCCAGGTCGGTCTCGACGACCGGGACTTCGCGGTCTTCGACCGCGGCGAGTTCGAGGATGCCGCGGTGGACGTCCTTGAGCAGCTGGGAGGCCCATTCGGACTGTGCGGCGTAGACGATGCGGTTGGGGCGCAGGACGTCGTGCATCGCGTTGGACTCCTGGAGGAACTCCGGGCTCCAGCCGACCTCGACGCCGAGTCCTTGCGGGGCGTGGCGGTCGACGAGCTCCTGGACCCAGGAGGCGGTGCCGACGGGCACGGTGGACTTGCCGACGATGAGGACCTTGCGGGTCAGGTGCTTGGAGAGGTCGACGACGGCGGTTTCGATGTAGGAGAGGTCGGCGCCGTGCTCGCCCTTGCGCTGGGGGGTGCCTACGCAGATGAAGTGGACGTCGGCGAAGTCGGCGACGGCCTGGACGTCGGTGGTGAAGCGCAGGCGCCCGGATTCGAGGTTCTTCTTGAGCAGTTCGGGCAGGCCGGGTTCGTGGATGGGGAGGACGCCGGAGGCGAAGGCCTCGATCTTGGCGGTGTCGACGTCGTATCCGATCACCTCGTAGCCCAGCTCGGCGAAGCAGATCGCGTAGGTCGCTCCGAGGTAGCCGCATCCCAGGAAGGAGATGCGGGGCCGTGTTGTGGTGTTCTGCGAGGGGTTCTGGATCGCGTTGACCATCTGGTGCGTGCCCTGTCTGTGTTCGTCCGGCAGTGCTTGCGGCGCACCGGTGCTTCGATGCGCGCTCGTCGTGCTGTCTTGGCGGCGCTCGCGCTTGCGGGTGCGCGGCCGTTCGCTCGGCGACCTCGAATTGTACGTGAAGACCACCTATGGCCTGCGCCATCGTATATTCAGCTTCACGCATGAACGTCCGGTGACGTTGCAGCGAAGCCGTGGAAAATTCGTGGTGGCGGCTGTCACCGGGTCGCTGCGGGGTGGGTTACACTCGCCCTATTCTACTGACCAGTAACAAGTGTGGGGAGCCAATGATGACCCGCACCCGTCTCCCCGCCCATCCGCTCGCTTTGCTCGGAAACTCGAAAAACTCGCCGTACCAACGGCTCGCCCCGAAAAGGAGTAAACGCTGATGTTTACTGGATTCGGCCCCTACCAGCTGCCCGAAGAGTACGCCGACATCCGTGCCGCGACCCGGGGCGTGTGCGACGCCGGGGTCGCCCCGCACGCCGCCGAGGCGGACGCGACCGCGACGTTCCCCGAGCTGTCCTACGAGGCGCTCAAGTCGGCCGATCTGCACGCCCCGCACGTCCCGGCAGAGTACGGCGGCGCGGGCATCGACGCGCTGGGCACCGCGATCGTGATCGAGGAGGTCGCGCGCGCGTGCGCCTCGTCCTCGCTCATCCCGGCGGTCAACAAGCTCGGCTCCCTGCCGGTCCTGCTCGACGGTTCGGAGGAGCTCAAGCGCCGCTACCTGCCGCCGGTGGCCGCGGGCGACGCCATGTTCTCCTACTGCCTCTCCGAGCCCGAGGCGGGCTCCGACGCCGCTTCCATGACCACCCGCGCCGTCCGCGACGGCGACGGCTGGGTCCTCGACGGCGTCAAGCGCTGGATCACCAACGCGGGCGTCAGCGACTTCTACACCGTCTTCGCCGTGACGGAGCCCGGCGTGGGCGCCAAGGGCATCTCCGCGTTCGTGGTCGAGAAGGCCGACGCGGGGGTCTCGTTCGGCAAGCCCGAGAAGAAGCTCGGCATCAAGGGCTCCCCGACCGCCGAGGTCTACCTCGACGGCGTGCGCCTGGGCGCCGACCGCCTCATCGGCGAAGTGGGCCAGGGCTTCTCGCTCGCCATGCGCACCCTCGACCACACGCGGGTCACGATCGCCGCGCAGGCCCTCGGCATCGCCCAGGGCGCGCTCGACCTCGCCACCGCCTATGCGGCCGAGCGCGAGCAGTTCGGCCGCCCGATCGCGGCGTTCCAGGGCGTCCAGTTCCTGCTCGCGGACGCGGCCATGAAGATCAGCGCGGCCCGCGAGCTCACCTACGCCGCGGCCGCCAGGTCCGAGCGCGGGGACGGCGACCTCACCTACTACGGGGCGGCCGCCAAGTGCTTCGCCTCGGACGCGGCCATGCAGATCACCACCGACATGGTCCAGGTCCTCGGCGGCTACGGCTACACGCAGGACTTCCCCCTTGAACGCATGATGCGCGACGCCAAGATCACCCAGATCTACGAGGGCACCAACCAGATCCAGCGGATCGTCATCGCGCGTGAACTCCAGCGCGGCAAGGCGTTCTGAGGCGGCGTTCTCAGGATGCGACGCACAGTCCCGGGCCGTTCGGTCCGGGCCTTGCTTTGTTCATGGTGCTGTGTTCACGCCTCGGCTCGGGCCGCCTGGGCTTCGCTTCGGGCCTTCGCCCGGGTGCGGGCCGGGCCGACCAGGACCAGGGCCCAGACCGCCGCGAGTGCCAGGTAGAGGGCCGTGACCAGCGGCCACGGAATGCTGAAATTGCCCAGGAGGGTGCGCAGGTTCAGGGCCACCACGAGCATCCCGATGGTCGAACCGAGCTTCGCGGTGGGGATCCTGCGGGTCAGCCACGCCGCGAGCGGGGCCGCCGCCATGCCGCCGACCGCCATGCCGACCACCAAGGGCCACAGCACCGTGAGCGTGTCCGGCGCCGCGAACCAGAACCCGGCCACGGCCGCACCCGAGGCGAACACCTGCGCCGTCGAGACCGACCCGACGACCTTGTGCGGCTCCAGCCGCGAGGTCGAGAGCGTGATCGGCATCGTCACCGGGCCCCAACCGCCGCCGCCGACCGCCGCAAGGAACCCGCCCACCAGGCCCGTCGGCACCGCGAAACCCGTGCGCACCGGGCCCTTGGAAACGCCCCTGCCGTTCACGAAGCGCCACACGATCACAGCGCCGAGCGCGATGAGGATCGCGCTGGTCACCGGCGTCGCCGCGTCCAATTGCGTGAGCGAGACCAGCGCCCACGCGCCCGCGAAGCCGCCGACCGCGCCGGGGACGCCGAGCCGGATCGCGGTGGGCCAGTGGACGTTCCGCAGATGCGCGTGCGACGCGGCACTGACCGCGCTGGTCGCGACCGTCGCCACGTTCACCGACGCCGAGGCGACCGCGGGCGCGATGCCCATGCCCAGGAGGAACGTCATGGTGATGGTCCCGAAGCCCATGCCGAGGCTGCCGTCGACCAGTTGGGCGACGAAGCCCGCGGCGACGGCGGAGAGGACGGTGGTCGCGATCAGCACGCGCGGCTCCCTCGGTTCAGGACCGCCCCAGCGTAATTCACAAGAACAGTAGGAGTTGCAAGCGTTCGTCCGGGGCCGCGAGCACTGCACAACACGGGCCCCACGGTGTGCGTTCCAGGGCCGATCCGCGCGTTCTACGAGGCCCCCGCCACCCCGCCCGGGCCCGGGCGCGGCCGCCGAGACGGGAGTCATAGCGTGGACGAACAGACCTGGTTACGCTCACGCTGGCCGATTCACGGTTCGCGAGTTTCACCGAGCGTGGCCCGCCATTCACCTGGCAAACCCTTGGCGACCCACGCGGCGCCAGACATTCCCGAGGGCCTGCGCATCACACAGGCAGCCTTAAATGCAGAGGAGCATTCGATGGGTAAGAAGGTCACTGTCGTCGGCGCCGGTTTCTACGGCTCCACCACCGCCCAGCGCCTGGCCGAGTACGACATCTTCGAAGAGGTCGTGCTCACCGACATCGTCGAGGGCAAGCCCGAGGGCATCGCCCTCGACATGAACCAGTCCCGCACCATCGAGGGCTTCGAGACCAAGGTCGTGGGCGCCACCACCGGCCTCGACGGCAGCGGCTACGACAAGACCGCCGGCTCGGACGTCATCGTCATCACCGCGGGCCTCCCGCGCAAGCCCGGCATGAGCCGCATGGACCTGCTCGAGGTCAACGCCAAGATCGTCCGCGGCGTCACCGAGAACCTCGTCAAGCACTCCCCGAACGCCGTCATCATCGTCGTCTCCAACCCCCTCGACGAGATGACCGCGCTCGCGCAGCTCGCCTCCGGCTTCCCCAAGAACCGGGTCCTCGGCCAGGCCGGGATGCTCGACACCGCCCGCTTCACCAACTTCGTCGCCGAGGAGCTCCAGGTCCCGGTCGCCTCCGTGACCACCCTGACGCTCGGCTCGCACGGCGACACCATGGTGCCCGTCCCGAGCCAGTCCTCCGTCGACGGCAAGCCCCTCGCGGACCTGCTCCCCGCCGACAAGATCGAGGAGCTCGTCACCAAGACCCGCAACGGCGGCGCCGAGATCGTCGCGCTGCTCAAGACCGGCTCGGCCTACTACGCCCCCTCCGCCGCAGCCGCCCGCATGGCCAAGGCCGTCGCGGAAGACTCCGGCGCGGTCCTGCCCGTGTGCGCGTGGGTCGACGGCGAGTACGGCATCTCCGGCGTCTACCTCGGCGTCAACGCCAAGATCGGCGCCGAAGGCGTCCAGGCGGTCGTCGAGACCCCCTTGACCGACGAGGAGCTCGCCAACCTCAAGGACGCCGCCGAGGCCGTCCGCGCCAAGCAGGGCGACGTGGCGGGTTTGTGATTTAGCGACGCACGTAGATAGGCAAATGCCCCCGGCCGGTGTGGTCGGGGGCATTCGTCGTTGTTAGCGCCGCTTGGCGTTCGCCAGCAGGCTCGTGAAGTCGGAAGGCTTGAGGTCGAAGATCGGGGAGCCGTCGCCGAGCTTGGAGTCCCGGACTTGGAAACCATTCTCATCGGAGCGCGCTTCGACACAGTCGCCTTGTTGGCCGCTCCGCGTTGACTTACGCCATGTGCTCATCGAGAAACTCCTCCAGGGGTATCGCAAGTTGCCGCGTCGCACTCAATGTACGTCGGAAGCGCGCAACCGTACCAGCCGCCTCTTCGTACCGGCACCCGTCGCGGGACTCTAGGTAGACGACATCCGAGTCATCCTCGTCGGGGAAGTCCATGATCATGTAGGAGCCCTCCATCGATTGATGCATCCCGGCACCGAACGGCAACACCCGGATGTCGACGTTGGGCCGCCTAGCCTCCCGTCTCAGGCGTTCCAGCTGGCCGGGGGTCATACCGCGTCGGAGCACGGCCTCATTCATCACCACGATGATCTCAGGGGCCGGATCGCGCGCCCAAAACTTCACCTGACGTTGCTCCCGCAGCTCGATGGCTTCACGAGCCGCCTCGAACCCCTCGAAGATTCCTTTCATGTAGTCGCGCTCTTGGAAGAGTCCCGGAGCCAGTTCACTCGCGTAGATCCAGACCCGGTCATATGCCTGTTCGAGATCGAGGAGCAGCGAGAAGTCCTTGAATATCGCGGTGGTGAACGGCTCCCACCATCCGGGTTCTAGCGACTCCTTCGCCATGCGGGCCAGTTCGGCGACAAGGTCTTCCGGTGCCCCGTACAGTCGCGCGAGTTCTTGGATCTCGGGCCAGGACAGTTCCGGTTGCTTGCCCGCCTCGATGGCGTACAACTTGGACTTCCCCATGATCCGGGCACGCAAGATTGCGCTCACGGTCTTCCCGGAATCGAGTCGGAGGCGTCGGAGGTGTCGGCCCAGTTGTCGGCGCTTGAGCATGGGTGACGTCATGGAAGCACGATGCCACGACTTCCGTTCTGTGTGAACACCATCGACCCCTCAACACGGTGTCCGATCTTCGGACATTCCACAAGGGTCAGTGTCCGGATCACGGAAGGTGTGTCAGCCGCGCACGCTCCGTACGGTCGGACATATGACTCCCGATGATGCACATGAGCCCGACCAAGATGGCCGGTGTGTGGCTTGCGGTGTGGATTGGCCTTGTGAGGCGGTACTGAGAACATGCAACGGTTGATACGTGAGTGGGAGGATCCCGAGGTTGTCGAGGGAGCCAAGCGCACGATGCGGCGGCACTTCGCAGACCCGGAGACCGGCCTATGCCAAGGTTGCGCGTTCGAAGGGCGTAAGAACGTCGAGTTCCCTTGCTGCGCTTACCGAATGGCCCAGGTGATCGTTGAAGGCCCGCAGCCTCCGTATTGGTGAGACGCGAGCCAACTTCGCAAAGGTCATGAGCCTCCCCCGCGAGCGCGGAATCTTGGCTATGTTGTGGTCGCCCCGGAGAAGGGCGCTCACGAAGGGCAAGAGCCATGCGGGAATACGAAGACCTCGGTCTTGATGCCGAGTGGGCCGAGATCGCCCAGGCCGAAACCGAGAAGTATCTTGATGACGAAAATCGGGCCATTGATCGCATGTGGCCGGAAGTCGACCGCTTCGCGCGACTCATACAGGCACTCCAAGGGAACTATGAGAGCGGGAAGATCGATCGGTGGGAGTTTCTAAGGATCCTCAAGCAGTACGACCTTGAAGCATTGCCGCTGATCATCGATCCTGAAGATCTCAAGTACTTCCAAGAATGAAAGGGCATCTGGCTTTCAGACTCGATGTAATCGAGGATGGTTGGGTGTCCTTTCTTTGTATTCAAATGTGATTCTAGTCACTCTCATTTTAGAGGCATTGTGACCAGAGCCTTAGAATCAATTCATGGCAGAAACACGACATGGCCCGCAACCCATTTGGACCATTCTCAGGATGCAAGGACAGGGCTCAATTAAGCGGTGCGCGGAGGCTATCGGCATCCCGCATAAGACCTTGCGACGGTACCTCGTCGGCCACAACCGGCCAAACTACGAAGCCAAGCAACGGCTCTCGGAATACCTCGGGATGCCGATCGAAGAACTCTTTACGGAAGAGGTGCTAAAGGTATGAGCGCGAAGCCTCAATCGCACTTCGAGGAGAAGATAAGTCGAGCCAACTTCTTGGAGGACCTATGGCAGCTCGGCGTCATTACCTCCGAAGACGAGGCGGCCGAGATCTACGAGAAGTGGGTCATGAATATGAAAGACCACGCCTTCAGCGACTAAACGAAAGGGCCCGAGGATCACCACCTCGGGCCCCAGACAACAACAAAAGAAAGTCCCGACCACTCCATGACAAATGAACGGAGTTCGATCATAACATGACTGCCATCAAACGCCGCCTTGATTTCAATAAGCCCGACGAATATTGGGAAGCGCAAGAATTCCTTTACCGCCTACACAATGGCGAGGATGTCCCTTTCACCACACCAAGGAAAACGAAGCACCCGAGCGGAGACGGGGAATGGTTTGAAACGACAATAAGTCTTGACACCATGATTGCCGACCGGGATAAGTACCACCAGTTCATCCCGATGTTGCCGCATAGCGGTGGGCGCAAGAAAGACAGTATGCTTCCCGGTTGGGTGGTGTGGGCAGACGTCGACATGCACCGAGGCGGAATGCCCCTCGATGAGGCTATGCCGTTCCTAAAGGCCATAGGCGCGACTGTCGTATATTCCGGTAGTCCGGGGAACTACTACGCCTTCAAGTGGCTCCGGTCGGACACAGAGCCGCATGTGATCGAGCAGTTGAACCGGGCGCTTGCCGACAAGCTTGGGGCAGACGACAAGTGGGCATGTAACACAGTCCTCCGGCTTCCGGGCACGATCAATCACCGTGAGCCGCAACACGAGCATGAGCACAAGCGGACTGGTGACGATCCCCGTTGCCGAGTGATCCGATGGGGAACACGGGGCAGCGTCGATGATGTGGCGCGGGTGTTGGGTGTCGACATCACCGAACCACCCGCGAAGGCTCCTAGAACGAAAACTCGGGCTCTCACAGCGCCCGATGGTGGTTGGGTATGCCCGGAGGTTCCATCACGGCTTAAGGCGGCCCTCAGGGGAGAGCCCTTCCCCGGTGAAAACCTCGATGATGGTTCGGGAGGAAACTTCAAACTCGTTGCGGAATTGGCGGAAAGAGGCGCGTTCCAAAAGCGTGGCAACCCCCCGCGTGGTCTCGACCTCAAGGGCATCATCGGGGCGATCTTGCACTACGGAGGCGCGCGGAAGTTCGCTCACGACGAATACCGGCTCATCCGCGACATCGAGTCATGTTATGCGGAGTGGGAGAAACGCCAGGTAGAAGGCGACTCGACCGAGGCCGGCGAAGTCGACATCTTTGGCTTTGATAGCGAATGGCTTACACCCGAGGCACTGGCTGCTAGACCACGGGCTGTTCCACTCATCGAAGGGATCTTGAACCAGCAACACATCACTGTCTTGTCAGCGCCTTACGGACAGTTCAAAACCTTTCTCGCATTGGCTTGGGCTGCGCACGTGGCAAGCGGCACGGATTGGTGCGGCTATCCAGTTCCAGAGGCGCAACCCGTCGGGTGGATCGCAGGTGAGGGCGGTACGGGGTTGCCCACGCGGCTCCGCGCTTTGCGGGAGGCGTCAGGCGTCCACTGGGGGAACAACTTCCTGGTGCTCCCTCGTGCCGTGAATCTCGCCCGTGAGTCCGACCAGGAACTCATCCTCGAATTCATCCAGAAGCGCGGACTCAAGTTGCTGGTAGTCGACACATGGGCGCGCAACACCGCAGGGGCCGATGAAGACAACAACACTCAGACCTCGGTGATCATGGGCTTTCTCGCCCAGGTCGCTCTGGCCGGATGCACGCCTCTGGTACTTCACCACACGGGGCACGAGGGGAAGCGCGCTCGCGGTGCCTCGTCGATGATCGATGATGCCGACGACAGCTATGTGATGACCGGCTCAGAGGCTCGGCGGTGGCAAGATCCGCGCACCTTGAAGCGGGACAAGGCAAAAGAGGGTGAGGCGGGGCAAGAACTCACCATTCACGCGAAGCTCATTGACTTGGATGAGGGCGAGACGAGCCTCTATGTGTATGCGACTGACGCCGAAGACACGCCTGTCTCTCGGAAAAAGGTGCTCACCGTTCAGGATGTTGTCGCTATTGCCGACGAGGCGAAGTTGCCACCGGACGCGAGCCGCGAGACTATCCAACGGTGCCTGAGAGAGGTCAGGGACAGCGGCGTCAGCAACAAGATTGCAGCGGAGGCCGCCCGCGTCCGCAAAGGCGGCCGACGGTAATCCGCATAGGCCATGGGCACATCAGTACATTGTGGATTTGAACCGGGGACACGTCCGGGGACAGCATGAATGTCGTACTCCGACGCGGGGACAATCGAGGACAATCAGTCGGCAATATGGCAATGACATGGGAAAACACCTGTCCCCCTGCCGGGGACAACCGAGGACAACCGGTGCCATTGTCCCGTTGTCCCCACCCCCATGGTGGGGACACGGGGACACCCAACATTCATATCCGGGACGAGAAATGAAAAAAGGATCGTCGGCACTCACGGTGGCGGACACGCCGGACCATGTTCGGTCGACCGGGCGGGAAGGGCGCTCAGATCGTCGGTGACGGGCTACGGGTCGGTGGTGGTGGACGCGTATCGGGTTCGGAGTTGTGAGGGCGCTCAGGCGTTGTAGCCGTAGTAGTCGCGGATGGCTTTGACCTGGCCGACCCAGAAATCCATACGGTCGAACTCTGAGGCGTTGGGCTTGAGCAGGCGGAGGTCTACGGCGAGCTTGTAGAACCCCGCTCCCGGATCGCCCCCCTTGGTGTGGACCAAGGCCGAGAGCATGAAATGGCGGGTGTTCGGGCTGGAGTCTCGGAGGCGGTCGGTGATCAGGCCGAGTACCTGACCGATGGCGTAGCGGCCTTCTTCGGTGTTCAGGTCGAAGTGGTTGCCGAGAGCCGCGTTGAAGTCCGAGTAGGTGATCGGCTCGGGGTGATTGACGAGGTAAGCCAGGCCGGCCTCTATCAGTTTCAAGGGATCGTCGAACTTCGTCATGGTGCTTCCCTTTCGGCCAGGGTGGAGAAGCTATTAGAGCACGCGGGAGTGTGCCGTGGCAATAGTTAGCTTCGCAATGCGAATCGGCGAGTTGCTACCTTCTTACGGGATTTCTTATGATGTGGACATGGCGAAGCTGAATGAACGGGCATCGACTAAGAGCGATTGGGATACCAGGGCCGAGAGAGAAGCTAAGGCGTGGGTTGCTGCGCATAAGGCGAAGATCTTGGCCGAATGGTTGGAATCAGGAAAGCGTCCAACGTGCGGGTGTGTTATTCCGCAGATTAAATCATTGGCAATAGAGGGCTAACCTTTAGCTCACCAAAGGAACTCAGGACTATGGGTGTTGACGGCAAAAGCAAGGGGCGACGGACCAGATCCGAACGTCGGGAGTTGGCTTTGCGAGCCCTTGAGATGCGTCGAGACGGGCAGCCCTATGACGTGATTGGCCGAGAACTCGGGATCACGCTCAAGCGCGCATCCGTCTACGTCAACGATCTTTTGAATGAACGTGCCGTTGAGGGTGTTGATCAGTACCGCGCCACCGTTGAGGAGCGATACGACGATCTCATTCGCCAGTTGCGCGAGATGCTACAGGATACGGACATCACCACTAGTCAGAAGCTCACCGCCCTCCAGCAGTTGGCATCGATCGAGGAAAAGCGCGTGAGACTCTTCGGCCTCGCGATCCCGGTCAAGCAGGTCATTGAACTTCAGAACCCCGGTGACGAGAGCGAGGTAGACGACAATGCCGTTTAGCGTTGAGGTGACCAGGCAAGAGGCCAAGCGTAAAGCCGCGCAAGGGAACCGGGTGTGTGTGGTCCACCGCGAAGAGGGCCGTTCGATCCCGCTCCTTGCCGATGCGATGAGGTCGCTCAGGCAGGAACCCCGGCTCCAGTTCTATCCACACCCCTGGGGACGAGGGTGCAAGGCTGAGACACCGGCCGACAAGCGGGCCCGAGTCGATCGGGTCATGGCGTTGCTTGAGGAAGCCAAGCAGAAGATGGAAGCGGATAGGCTCATCATCGAGGACGAGCGAGCCGAGTCGTTCACGGTCGAGGACTTCGAGCTGACCCCCCGGAAACGTCCTCAGCCCAACGATGGCGATTGGGTCGACGCGTGACACCGGTCGGGCCTCCCGCTCCCTCAGAGACCGTTCTAGGCACCCGGAAGAATGGTCATCCACGATGATGCCGCGAACCCGACACCATCCGATCATTGATCAGGGGATGTGCCCTTCCCACAACTAATCCACGGAACCCCCAGCGTCAGACCACATCCGGTGCGACTATGACGGCATGTACGAGAAACAGCAAATTCGTCTTGAAGCGCTCAAGATCGCGGCGCAAGTCCACGAAGGCGGAGGCCATAATGCGGAGCGCATCATAGCCGACGCCAAATCCTTCGAGGAATACATAAAGGGCGATGAGCCGGACACGCTGCCCAGAGTCGGCGCATTAACAGCAAATAATCGATTCTCCGGCCTCAGTCCCCCTCCCGTGCGATCATGGCGGCATGGCAGACATGCGACCTCAAGTCAATCCCTGGGCTCACGCCAGGGGAGCCGCCCTCCAGGCAGCAGCAATACTCAGAAGTGACACCAACCCTGACGACGATCAGGAACTAGGACGCCTTTATGCGCTCGCAGACAAGTTCTCCGACTACGTCCTTAAGGCAAAAGAGGTAAGGGTCGGCGAATACGACGGCTCCGAGAAGTGGAAGTTTTAGTTTACTCGCTACACCAATCGCTCATTTACTGACTCCCTAGTTCATCAGAACCGGGGAGTCATTGGCGTGTTGCGTACTTAATGGAGTGTAGCGTATGGTAACCATTTATGGCCGTAAGTAACTTTGAGATATTGGCCGAGATGGCACTAGAAGAACCGTTGTCGGTGTGGATCGCGAGGCATCGTGAGTCCGACCCTCCCACCAGTTACAGGACGTTGGCTCGCGACCTGTATCGAGTCACAGGTGGAGCGGTCTTCGTATCTCAGAAAACCTTGTGGTCGTATTGGCGGAGGTGTGGGGAACCAACGAACAGGGGACCACACCCCGCCGCCTCTTCACTCAATGCGACTACGGGGAATGATGACTAATGGCAACACTGGATGACATCCGCCAAGAAGAAGTGCGGAAAGCCAATATCGAACTTGATAAGCGACAGCACGAGCGACAGGACCGTGATGACGCGGCGATCCGGGAACGGCTCGGCGGTAAGACCTCGGCCGAAGCCCTCGTAGAACGCACCGGGAGTCCGGTTCTTCAGACGCATCGGGATCGTCGGCAAGGCTTTGAGGGTTCCGACCCGATCACGGATGACTTGCTCGACATGGTAGATGCGGATCTTGAGGACATCGGAATTGTCAAGCCCGCCACGCTTCAGGAATACGCACGCAGGCTAAACGCGCAATTCCCATCCGAGTCTTCGCTCTACAACGCAAAGGATGGCGCGTTCTCCAACGTACTCATGCTCAAGGCCAGGGCTCGGCGAATCGGAAAGGAGCGGGCTCATGCCCAGTAGGGATCTTGCTTCGGTGCAAGCTATTCAGGACAAACTCGACGAACTTGTGCCGCGAAGGCGTGCCGGTTCGGGTGTGTGCCGCACCGAGCTTGAGTTCAACAATCTCACGTTTCGACGGGGCGAGCTCACGGCAGCGGTTGAGGCGCGTCATTTCGCTATCGCCTCGGAGGGTGAGTTCTCCGACTCGGCCGAACTCGCAGACGCAACGGCTATCGGAACGTGGATCGATGCGCGCAATGAGCGCGGCCAGATCGGTCTATTGAGTTCAGTGGCAGTCGTCACTTCAATCATGGACAATCTCGGCTTTCACGCAGCCGACCCGGCCGACATCACCGCCGCTGTGTCCTTGCGACGAGATCGCTTCTACGAGGGCGAGGATTAGCGACTAATCTTCCATGCCACCGGCTCTCTTTCCTCTTTCACCGGTGGTGTGGATACTCAGGGGGACCACGCCTTATGGGGTATCGGGTGTGGTCCCTCTACCCTTATCCGGTCCCGCATGCTCCACACCCCCGAGGTTCTATCGGAATGGCCTTCCGCCTCGGGGGTGTTGGTCAGTCCGGGTAAGAACTCAGGAATTGACCGATTCGCGCATGACCACGCCTCGGATGGTGGACGAGCGCCATGCCTTCCCGCCATGCGCGGTTGGGACGCCCGCCTGGTTCAACTCCTGGGCAATGGCGGCGTAGGTGCTCCCAGATCGACGGAGATCAACGATGCGGGTCACGGTGTGGTCGCTTATGGAGCGGGGCCTACCGAGCCGCACACCGGCCTCTCGGGCGGCTTGCAGACCCTCGGTGGTCCGCTCCCCGATGGTCTCCCGTTCCCACTCGGCAATCTCCATCAAGAGCCCGGCCACCAACTTGCCGTTGCGCGTGGAGGTGTCGACGCCCAGGTCTAGCGCCACAATGGACCAGCCCTCGGTGCGGGACCGCTTGATCATGTCCGCGAAGTCGAGCACCGAGCGTGAGAGCCGGTCGAGCTTCGCAACGACGATCCCCGCTGCTTTGCCCTCCTCCAGGTGACGGAGGGCCAACGTCAACCCCGGCCGGTTCACGTTCGCCCCGGTGCGTCCGTCGTCTACGGGAGCCCAGATCAATCTCCAGTCCCGGTGACGCGCCTCCCGTCGGATGGCTGCCCGTTGGGCCTCGATGCCGTGTGCGTGGTCCTCAGGGCGTTTCTTGTTGATCTTGCTCCGGCGGAGGTACCCGATCATGATCGGTCGGTTGTCCATATGCGAAAGTCCCTTCAGGAAGTATGTGTGAAAGATGGTGTTGGACATGAAAAGACCCCCCGTCGCCAGCCAGGACGGGGGGTCATGCGCGCCACCCCCCACCAGGTGGCGCACGGGTGGGTCAGCTAATGAGGTGCCACGCGGCCGACCACGCGGTAGTAACCATCGCCTTGAGCCAGTACATGACGTTCGCCGCGAGCGAGGGCATGGCGAGCCCGATAAGGGTGGGCAAGGCGAGGGACAGGACGAGGACGCGGATGACGAGGTTTGCGGCGGCAGGCTTGAGCCAGAACCACGCCCAGATGACGACGAGCCCGACGAGGACTGCCATTGCGGTAAGGAGGCGGTTCACGGTCACGACGGGCTCCGAGTTCATTGAGGGCGAGGAGTAGAGCGATGGCGAGCGGGATCAGCAGCAGATACGAGGCGGTCACTTCGCCATCACCTTCTCGCGGATGGTCGTGAGTTCTTTGGTGGTGAGCGTCGAGAGGTCGTACTTCTTTCCTTTGCCGACGTTGAGGCCGAGGGCTCGGAGGACTTTCCGGAGTTCGTAGGCCGAGGTACCGAAGATCGCCGCGAGTTGGGCGGGTGTGGACACCGATCCCGGCAGCGCGATATCCGAGACGTCATCCGGCACCTTCACGGAGATGTCCTCGTCTTCTTCGTCTTCAGCGATGAGTTCCACCTCATCACCATCGGTGGTCTCGTCGGCCGTTTCAACGTCCGCGTTCAGGACGTCATCGGCCTCGAAGATTTCGCCACTCTCCATAGTGATCACGGTCATGTCACCTTCGAAGTCGCGTTCCGAGTCGACGTCTTTGGCCCAGAACGTGGCCGGGTCTTCCGCCATCGGCTTGGTGGCGTCTTCCGTGAAGAACGCAGCCACTTCGGACTCGTAGTCGCGTTCGGTGCGGGTGTCCTCGACTTCTTCGGTGACCACGGCCGAGATCCGGGAGAGCGCCCGGGTGATTTCTTTGGTCGCACCATCGGGAACGAGGCGGACGCCTTTGGAGTTGACGCCCTTCATGATTCCGGAGATGCGGGTGTTGTCGGTAAGGACGAGGGTGATCCGTTCGCCGGTCAGATCGCGGATGTCGTCGGCCATGACGGGGGTGAGTTCCATGGGATTCTCCTTCGGTGCGTCGCTCCTGTGTGGAGCGATAGACAACCGTAAAAGCCCAGGTCACGGTATCTAATAGGCCGAGTGGATGACCTTAACGACCGTTCAGGTGAATAGGGGCTATGCACCGTGCGACCACGAAAAGACCCCCGCCCAGGTGGACGAGGGCCGTTGAGGTGCGGCTATACGCTCAGAGGGTGTCGCGGACCACGGCCGGGAGGAATCGCCGGATGATGTCGGCAGCCTCTTCAGCCGGGACCGAAGTCCGTACGATCGTGTTGCCGCGCAAGACAACCGGTCCATCATTCATGGTGTGTCGGGGTGTGGCCGGTGTCGGTTCGCCCTCCAACGCCAACGGAAGATCGTCGGGCCACACCCACCGGGTACCCGTTGCCGACACGTGGATCTTGAGCCCTGTCCGCCGGAGCAGATCCCCGCGTGATCGTTCGTCGTCGGAGGCTCGCCACGCGTCGCCATACGTCCGGCCGGTCGACTTCCGTTCGTACCGTGCCACCTCGGTCGGAAGTTCCTCCAGGTGGGCAATCCGTGCTTCGAGGCTTGCAACTTGCTCGTCCCAGATCGCACGTGCTCGACCAGATTTCCCAGCTGCGCTTTGAATAACGTCCCTCAGCGAATCCTCAGCTTCTTTCAAATCGGTGGTGTGGTCCTCACCGGGGATGAACACGCGTTCGGTCTCCGGAATTCTCCACAGGGCCACAAGCGCCCCGTGGCTCCCGAGCGCGTTGAGGTGGTCGGCTCGGTAGTTCGGGGATGATGAGCACTCCACCGACATGCAGCGGTAGTAACCCGGATGGTCCGGCCGGTCGCTCCGACGCTTGATATACAACTTCATCTCGCACGTGGCGCAATAGACGACATCGGTGAGCAACGCAGGCTTGCCCCGTCGTGACCACGACTTCGACTTGGCGCGTTTGTCCATGGCGGTTTGGAGCCGGTCCCAGTCGCTTTTCTCAATGAGCGCAGGGCCGTATTGGATCGGGAGCCCGTCCACACCCCGGATGACCTTGGGCTCATGGCGCTCCTCTTTCTTTCCGCGCGTCTGGCTTTGGCCAAGGGGTCGACGGGAGCGGAAGAATTCATGCAAGGACTGTGTTTGCCATCGGCTCCCTTGAGAGGACTTGATGCCCCGGCTATTGAGGTCGATGCAGATCGAGTTCATCGATTCGCCATCGATGGCGCGCTTGATGATCTCGCGTGCGATCGGAGCCGTGTCGGGGTCATGCTCCAGGACTTGCCCGTCACCTTCGGGATTCTTCACCGGCCGGTAGCCGAACGGTGGGGTGCCTCCCGTCCACCGGCCGAGGCTCCGGAGTTTGGCGTGTGAGTCGGTGGTCCGTTCCTGGATCGCCTCCAGTTCGCCTTCCGCAATCACGCTCAAGATCGTGACCATCATTCGGCCCATGGCGGAGTTAAGGTCGAAGCCGTTCTCAACGCACAGGATGTCTTTCCCGTGGTCAAGTGCCCACTTCATCAGGTCGGTGGTGTGGAAGAGGCGACGCGAGAGGCGGTCCAGCTTGTAGGCGACCAGCCCGTCGTACATGGTCATCTTGAGGGGGTCGGTCAGCCAGGGGCCGAGCTTTTCGCGCTTGAAGGGGGAGATGGAGGCCGACACCCCGACATCCTCAGCCCAGTCCACGATCGTGTGACCGTACGCGTTGGCCCATCGTTCGATGTGCTCTCGCTGGCGCTCAGGGGAAGTGGACTCGTCGGTGTCACGGGAGAGGCGGATAACGCCAAGAACTCGTTTGCTCACGAGCCATTATATGTCATCTTTATATCGTGTCCGACGTCGCCGACCTGTAAGGCCTGACTTCTGAACCCGGGGCGTCCGTTCGCGGACGCCCCGGAACGCTTTCCGGGTCTATCCGAGGCCTGACGCGGCCCTTTCCGGGGCGTGGCACGCCTCGCGTTGCGGTATCGGATTCGGCGGGTTCGCTCCGGTCGCTAGGCTTACGCCCGTGATCGCCGCAGACCAGCGCCGCACCGGGGCCGCCGAGGCCTGGCGGCCCTTCGTCCTCAAGCGGCCGCGCTCGTGGGCTCCCGAGATCGCCATGGCCGTCGCGTTCGTCGTGCTGACGATCCCCCTCGCCTGGGCCAGCCCCCTGGTCCACTTCGACATCTGGATCCGCGACCTCTCCGACGCGAACCGGTCCGCCGTCGCCGAGAACATCGCCACCATCACCAACATGTTCGGCCAGGGCGGCCTGCTCGGCGCGATCAGTCTCGGTCTGGCCGCGCTCCTCGCCTGGCGCGGGCGCAACGTCCGCCCCCTCATCGCCTTCCTCGTCGCCTACGGGATGGCCGGGTGCGTGCTCGTCCTCAAGGACCTCCTGCCGCGCGTCTACCCGCACTGGCCCCGGCCCCACCCCGGCGAGTACGCCGACGCCGCCCAGTCCGTCCTCTTCACCTCGCTGACGCCCTCCGGGGCCTACCCGTCGGGCCACGTGCTCAACACCATCGTCTGGTACGGGTTCATCATCTTCCTCGTCGGCGGCCACATGACCGGCTGGCAGCGGGCGCTCATGCGGTACTTCCCGCCGGTGATCGTCACCTTCTCCACCACCTACCTCGGCTTCCACTGGTTCACCGACACCCCCGCCGGGCTCTTCATCGGCGTGGTCATCCTCCGCATCGTCCAGCGCATCCCATGGGACACAATGGAACTTCCGGTCTGGCTTGAACCGGAGAAACGTTATCGTTAGCCCGGAACCGAAACGTCCACACGGTATCTTCTAGGACATGCCCACTCCCTCGCGAGAACGGCCGCCCCTCCAGCGCCGCCTCGGCCTGCCGTCCGCGATCGCGATCGGCCTCGCGTCAATGCTCGGCGCGGGCGTCTTCGCCGTGTGGGGCCCCGCCGCACGCGCCGCGGGCTCGGGCCCCGGCCTCCTCGCCGCCCTCGCGATCGCCGGTTTCATCGCCTACTGCAACGCCCGCTCCTCGGCCCGCCTCGCCGCCCTCTACCCGCAGGCGGGCGGCGCCTACGTCTACGGCACCCGCCGCCTCCACCCCGCCGCCGGATTCGCCGCCGGGTGGGCCTTCCTGGTCGGCAAGACCGCCTCCGGGGCCGCGATGGCCCTGACCCTCGGCGCCTACCTGCTCCCCGACCACCCGCGGGCGCTCGCCGCCGCCGCCGTGGTCGCCTTCTGCGCCATCAACCTGCTGGGCGTCAAGAAGACCGCCGTAGCCTCGGCCGTGTTCGCCGCGATCACCCTCGCCGTCATCGGCGCGGTCGTCATCGCCGGGATCACCGGGCCGGTCGCGGCGCAGCCGCTCGGCGACACGCACGTGTGGGGCACGCTGACCGCCGCCGGATTCCTCTTCTTCGCGTTCGCCGGGTACGCCCGCATCGCGACCCTCGGCGAGGAGGTGACCGACCCCGAGCGGACCATCCCGCGGGCCGTCGTGATCGCCCTCGGCGTCACCCTCGTCGTGTACGCGCTGGTCGCCGTGACCGCGCTGACCGTCCTCGGCGCGGGGACCCTCGCGGACTCGACCGCGCCCCTGGCCGACCTCGCCGGTGCGGGCGCGCCCGCGCTCCGCCCGCTCGTCGCCATCGGCGCGGGCATCGCGGTCGCCGGAGTCCTGTTGAGCCTCTTGGCCGGGATCGGCCGGACCACCCTCGCGATGGCCCGCGACCGGCGGCTGCCCGGCCCGCTGGCGGCCGTCTCGGAGCGCTTCGGGGTCCCGTGGGCCGCCGAGATCGCCGCGAGCGCCCTCGTCCTGCTCTTGGTGTCCACACTGGACCTGACGAGCGCGATCGGGTTCTCCAGCTTCCTGGTGCTGATCTACTACGCGGTGGCGAACGCCTCCGCGATCACGCTCGACCGGCGGGCCCCGCTCCCGTGGATCGGCCTCGCCGGATGCCTGCTCATCGCCGCGAGCCTGCCCATGTCGTCAGTGCTCGGCGGCCTCGCGGTCTTCGCCGTGGGGGCCGCCTGGTTCGCGCTCACCGAACGCCGCGCCAAGGCCGCGAGCTGAGCGCCCGCGTGAGCACCGCGAACTGCGGCGCACCGCATCAGGGCTGAAAGCCCGCCGCGGCGAATCCCCAACGCGCCGTGGCGGACCCGCGAGCCGGATGCCTAACGCGCCGCTCGGCGCTCGTCCCGCGCGGCCCGGAGCCTGCGGACGACCGCAGGCTGCTCCGAGACGGCCTCGGGGTGATCGATGAGCCTCGCCAGATGCTGGTAGTAGCGCTCGGGGGTGAGTTCGAGCTCGTCGCTGATCGCCTGCGTCTTCGCGCCCGAAGCGCGCCACCAGCGCGCCTCGAACGACAGGATGCGCGAGTCCAGCGGACTGAGCTTCGACTCGAGGTCACGGGGCTGCCGCGTCTCGCGCTGCTTGGGCGCCTCCCGTGCCGGACGGGAGACCTCCGGTCCGCGAGCGGGGCGCGGCAGCGGCACCGGATCGTCCTCCCGGCGGGTGTGCGAGGCGGGCTTGGCGGGGTGTTGGCCGGGAGGCATGTGGATGCTCCTTACTCGATCCAGTCGATGAGGTCGGCCACCGAATCCTTGACGTGGTTCGGCCGGAAGGGGTAGCGCTCGACTTCCTCCAGTGTGTCAGTGACCCCCGACAGAACCAAGACCGTCTCCAGGCCCGCTTCGAGGCCCGACAGCACGTCGGTGTCCATGCGGTCGCCGATCATCACCGTCGACTCCGAGTGGGCCCCGATGCGCCGCAACGCGTTCCGCATCATCAGGGGATTCGGCTTGCCGGGGAAGTACGCGTCGGACCCCGTCGCCGCTGTGATCATCGCCGCAACCGCGCCCACGCCGAGCATGAGCCCCTCGGGGCTCGGGCCGGTCGTGTCCGGGTTGGTGCAGATCAGCCGCGACCCGGCCTTGACCAGCCGCACCGCGGTGGTCAGCGCGCCGAAGTCGTAGCGCCTCGTCTCACCGAGTACCACGTAGTCCGGCCGGTAATCGGTGAGCACGTAACCGATCTCGTGCAGCGCCGTCGTCAGCCCCGCCTCCCCGATCACGTACGCCGAACCCTTCGGGCGCTGCGACTGCAGGAAGTCCGCGGTCGCCATCGCCGAGGTGTAGATCGAGTCGACGGGGACCGCGAGCCCGGAGTTCTTCAGCCGCACATGCAAGTCGCGGGGGGTGTAGATCGAGTTGTTGGTCAGGACGAGGAACCGCTTCCCCGCAGTCTGCAACTTCTCGATGAGCTTGTTCGCGCCCGGAACGGGCACCCCCTCGTGGACGAGCACGCCGTCCATGTCCGAGAGCCAGCTGTCGAAGGGGCCAGGTGTAGTCATGTTCAACATCTTGCCATCGCTGGCCGTGAACGACGAGTGCGGACGTAAATTGACATCCTCCCCTCACGAACGGGGGATTTCAACCTAGTTCGGTTGAGGTTCACGGACGCTCGAACGGCTCGTGACCGCTGTCGTCCCTCCGGCACGGGCTGAACGCCTGGGGCGTGTGTGTGACACGCCCTGTCCTGCCGCGACATTTATTGCTGCGTTGGTATCCGCGTTGCAGGTGAATCCGCAGGAGGAGCAGACGAACTCGGCTTGGTTCTTGCGCGAGTTCTTGTCTATCCAACCGCAGACGCTGCACCGCAGTGAGGTGTAAGCCGCAGGGATATTTTCGACCCTGCCAAGTGCCTTGTGCTCGGTACGTCGGCGAAGCAGGCCCCAACCCTGGGCGAGAATCGCACGGTTCAGCCCGGACTTCTGGCGTACCTGCCTCCCCGGTTCCTCGGTGGTGCCCTTGGCTGACTTGGTCATGTTCTTGATGTTGAGTTTCTCGAACCGCACCAGGTCGTAGTTGCGGGCGAGCATGGTGCTGGTCTTCTCGCACCAGTCTTTGCGGCGGTTCGTCTCGCGGCCCTTCAATCTTGCGACCATGGCGTATTCGGCAGTTTTCCTCTCGCTGCCCTTCGGGGCCCTCGCGGCACGGCGCTGGTGCTTCCGGACCTTGGCTCGCTCCTTGGCTGTGAGCTGCGGACAGTTCAGCTTGCGGCCGTCCGACAGCGCGGCGGTGATTTTCACTCCGCGGTCGACACCGACGACTATGCCCGTGCCGGGCGCGAGAATCGGCTCAGGAATGATTGCGAATGCGATGTGCCATTGCCCGCTACGGAATGTCACCCGAAACGTCTTTGCCTGTGGAGGGGTGGATCGGGTGAGGCGGAAGCGAACCCAGCCGCAACTGGGGACCTTGACTCGCGCCCACCGGCGGTTGAGCTTCTCCACTACAACGGACCGGTTCATGACTTGTTTGCCGGTCTTGGCGTTGCGCAGCGGGGTGCCGTCCAGATTGAACGCGGGTACACGGTCTGTGCCGATGACCCGGAAGCCCTCGTGCTTGAACTTCTTTCGCCATGTCGGCTCCCCGAACCCTGAGGTGAACCTCACGGTCTTCGCCTTCGCGAAGTCCTTGAGTGCCTGCTGCTGCACATCAGAGTTGCCCGATGCGAGCCACTCGTTCTCACGCCGCGCCTCAGTGAGTTGTCTGCACTGTTCGACGAAACCCGGAGCTGCCTTGCGGCCCCTTATCCAGTAACTGTGCTGCTCGACAGCAAGATTCCACACATACCGGGCGTGCGCGCAGTGTTCGAGCATCTGCCGTTCCTGCTCCGCAGTGGGGTACATCCGAAACCTAGCCATGGCCCCACTATAGCCCTATAGTGGGGCCATGAACAAGCTGAATCTGCGTCTTCCTGAAGAACTCCGCGAACGGCTGGACCTGCAAGCCCTAGCCGACCGACGGTCGCTCAACTCAGAGATCGTCTACCTGCTTGAGGTCGGCCTCGCCGCAGTCGGGGTGGATGCGAAATCGCCTCGCGGCGAATCGACAATCCAAGACCCGCTCCGCGGGAGCCCGAATTCACCCCGGTCGTAAGGGGCTGGGCACTCTGCGGAAAAATATCGATGATGGAAGCGGTACTGACCACGGCGATCGTCATCGCCGCAGGCGCCATGGCGGGCGCACTCGGCTACTGGACCATTCGAACCGCGAGGAACAAATGAGCGAGCGCGAAGTACCCGAAGGGTTCGCCTCGACCTTCGAGAAGGTCGAGCCCTACCCCTTCGAAGAGACCGACGACCTGCGCCGGGGGCCGAACCTCCATGACGACCTGCTGCCGCTGCTGCCGCTCGTGGGCCGCTGGCGGGGACGCGGGCAGGGCGGCTACCCCGGCAAGGACGACTTCCTCTACGCGCAGGAACTCAGCTTCCTGCACGACGGCCGCCCGTTCCTGCGGTACGCGGCCCGCTCCTGGATCATCGACGCCGACGGCAAACCGGTCCGGCCCGCGGCCCAGGAGACCGGCTGGTGGCGCGTCGTGGCGGGCGAGGACCCCAAGAGGCCCGAGATCGAAGTCCTCCTCGCCCACCCCACCGGCGTGCTCGACCTCTACTACGGGCACGTGGACGGCATGAAGATCGAGATCGCGACCGACGCCGTGGTCCGCAGCCCCCAGGCCAAAGTGGTCACCGCGGCCAAGCGCCTCTACGGCCTCGTCGACGGCGCCCTCATGTACGCCCAGGAGATGGCCGCCGAAGGCAACCCCATGAGCCCCCACCTGAGCGCCCGCCTCAACCGGGTCACGGGCTAGCGACCCCGACGGACTGACTTAGAAGTCGCCGGGCCAGAGGTCGTCCTCCGGCTCGGCGACCGCGGCCTGCTCCGGCTTCGCGGCCTGCGCCTGCGGGGCGGTCACGACCGACGTCACCGGGCCCTGGCCCGCCTTCAGGAGCATGTCCAGGACCGCGACCGCCCCCTTCTTGTGGAGCGGCTCGTTGCCGTTGCCGCACTTGGGGCTCTGGATGCAGCTCGGGCACCCGAAGCGGCAGTCGCAGCTCGCGATCGCGTCCCTGGTCGCCCCCAGCCAGTCCGTCCACTTCCGGAAGGCCTGCTCCGCGAAGCCCGCCCCGCCCGGGTGCCCGTCGTAGACGAAGACCGTCGGCAGTTCGGTGTCCATGTGCGCGGCCGTCGACAGGCCCCCGATGTCCCAGCGGTCGCACGTCGCGATCAATGGCAGCAGCCCGATCGAGGCGTGCTCGGCCGCGTGCAGCGACCCCGCCAGATCCTTGATGTCATGCAGCGCTTCGGGTTCCACCGTCCACCACACCGCCACCGTGCGCAGCGTCTGCGGCGGCAGGTCCAGCGGCTGCGTGTCGATCACCTCGCCCGAGGGCAACCGCCGCTTCTGGTACGAGATCACGTTCGACGTGACCTCCACCTCGCCCAAGTGCAGCGACACGTCGCCCATCTCCAGGCGCTCGCGCTCGCTCAGGATCTCCAGGTGCGTGATCTCCTGCGCGCTGGTCGTCCACGGCGGCTTCGCCGCGTGCACCAGCGCCAGGCCCTCGTCCAGGTCCAACTCGTCCACCAGGTACGACTCGCCCTGGTGCAGATACAGGGCGCCCTCGTGAACGATGCGGTGCGAGGCCGCGGCATCGACCGTGCCGATCAGCCTGCCGGTGCTCGTCTCCGCGATGTCCACGCCCATCGGGCCCGAGCCGCGCAGCGTGACCGCCGGGCGCTCCGAGCCGATCCAGTAGTACCGCCCGCCCGGGCGCCTGCGCAGCATCTTCTCCTCGCAGAGCTGCTCGGCCACAGCGCGACTGCCCGGGATCGCGTCCAGGTCCGCGTCCCTCAGCGGCAGCTCTTCGGCCGCCAGGCACAGGTGCCCGGCGAGCACGTACGGGTTCGACGGGTCGCACACGCTCGCCTCGACCGGCCGGTCGAAGATCGCCTCCGGATGGTGCACCAGGAACGTGTCCAGCGGGTCGTCCTTCGCGAGCATCACCGCGAGCGCCTCGGTGTCCCCGCGCCCGGCCCTGCCGATCTGCTGCCAGAACGACGCGAGCCGCCCCGGATACCCGCACAGCAGCACCGCGTCGAGCCCCGTGACGTCGATGCCCAGCTCCAGGGCGTTCGTCGTCGCCACGCCGAGGAGCTTCCCCTCGCGCAGATCCGATTCGAGGTCCCGGCGGTGCTCGCGCAGGTAACCCGCCCGGTAGGCCGCGATGCGGCCCGCGGCCGGATCGGCCCCCAGGCGGGACTTCGCCTCGGCCGCAACGATCTCCGCGCCCCGTCGGGACGGCACGAACGCGAGCGTCCGCACGCCGCGGCGCGTCAGCTGCGCGAGCATCCGCGCGGTCTCGCTCAACGTGGACGCCTGCTGCGGCTCCCCGTCGATCTCGTAGGTCACCGGCTCCCACAGGGCCACCGTCACGCCCGGGTGGGGCGAGAAGTCCTCCGTGACGGCCACGGCGGGCCGCCCGGTGAGGACCGACAGGGACGCGGCCGGGTCCGCCGCCGTCGCGCTGGCGGCGATCACCGTGGGGTTCGCGCCGTAGTGCTCGGCGAGGCGCAGGAGCCTGCGCAGCGTCAGCGCCACGTGGGCGCCGAACACGCCCCGGTACACATGGCATTCGTCCACCACGACGTATTTGAGGTTCTTCAGCAGCGAGCGCCACATGCGGTGGCGGGGGAGCAGCGAGTGGTGCAGCAGATCCGGATTCGACAGGATCAGGTTGGCGAAGCGCTGGGCCCACTGGCGGGACTCGAACGGCGTGTCGCCGTCCACGATCGCCGGGATGAGACCCGCGACGTTGAACTCGCTGACGGCCCGCGCCTGGTCGGCCGCGAGCGCCTTCGTGGGCGCGAGGTACAGCGTGCGGCCTTCACCCTCGGCGGCGGCTTCGGTGAGCAGCGGCAGCAGGTACGCGAGGCTCTTGCCCGAGGCGGTGCCGGTCGCGACGACGACGTCCCGGCCTTCGAAGGCATGGGTCGCGGCCTCGGCCTGGTGCGGCCACGGCAGCGCGATCCCCGTGTCGCCCAAAGCATCCCGAACCTCCACGGGTACCCAGTCGGGCCACTCGCACCGCACCGACCTCCTCGGCGGGAGCCGACGCACATGGCGCAGGCCGCCCTCGTCTGAGTCGAGCGCGGCTATGAGCTGGTCGGTGGGCATTTCCCAATGATGCCGCAGGCCCCCGACGAGACGGATCCGCCGATCGGGGCGCCGGAGTGCGCTCCCGCAATTCGGTCATACGCTCCCGGCTCCGTCCCACTGGGAACGCAGTACGCTTATGGGCCAAGACACAGTGCTCTCGCGGCATATGAACTACACGGCGAGAGCCGACGAAAATGCTCGGAAGAATTCCTCGGCGACGCTAGCGAGCCGTAAATTTGATGAGGCACAGCAGGGGAGACGGCGTGAGGGGCACATCAGGAGACGGCGCGGCCGAGCCCGAATTGGGGCTCGGCCTCTCGACGGTCGGCGACTACGCCGTCATCAGCGTGACCGGCGAGATCGACATGTACACGGCCCCCAAATTGCGCGAGGCCGTGCGCCAGCTGTCCTCCGAGGGCCGCCTGAAGGTCGCGATCGACCTGACGCCCACCGAGTTCTGCGACTCCACCGGCCTCGGCGTGCTCATCGGGGCGCGGCGCCGCCTCTCCGACGCGGGCGGCAGCCTGGTCGTCGTCTGCGCGAACCCCCGCATCCGGAAGCTGCTGGACCTGACCGGACTCGACAAGGTGCTCGATGTCCGGGAAGCGGTGCCCGGCGAGTGAACGGCTCCAAGCACGACCGCGCGGGAAGAGCCGAGCCGGCGACCGTCCGGTTCAGTTTCACCCCGGCCGCCGCTTACGTCCGCGCCGCCCGCCTCGTGGCCGCCGACGTGGCCGCCCACGCCGGGGTCGCCACCGGACTCCTCGACGAGGTGCGCCAGGCCGTCGGCGAGGCGTGCACGCGCGCGGTCCTGCGCCACCGGGACAGGGGCATCGACGAACTCGTGCGCGTGGAATTTTCGATCGGTGATCGTTTCGTTGCGAAAATCACTGATAACGCGCAGGATCTGCGCGCGCGCTCCGGAGGCCGGGTCGCCGCGGGCATGGCCGGCGGCGAGCGGCGAGCGAACGACCACGAAGCGATCGAAGAGGACACCCTCTCCGAGGAGATCACCCTCATCGTCCTCGGCGGACTGGTCGAAGACCTGGTCGTGACCGGTCCGGACGCCCAAGGCCGGACCACCGTGAGCATGAGCTGGCCCCTGCCCGGGTCCGGTTCCTCCACCGATCACTGAGGCCTCGGACACCACCGCCCGGCCCCGTGACCGACCCCACTCTCAAAGCCCTCACATCGTTACACTCCGCACGTTATGTCGGCCGCGCCGTAAGCACCTGACGCGGCCCCCTTCGTGTTTGCGATGTCCGGACGCATCGACGTCCGATTACCTGGAGGAACTACATGCATACGTTGCTCGCCAACGGCGACGAGGGCGTAGGCCAACTCGCGGGCTCCAACCTGAGCCTCGTCGTGGTCGCCGCCGCGCTCGCACTGGTCGCCCTGGGCGGCGCCGCCGCCCTCGTCAAGAGCATCTTGGCGGCCGGCACCGGCACCGACAAGATGCGGGAGATCTCCGGAGCCGTCCAAGAGGGCGCCTCCGCCTACCTGCGCCGCCAGTTCCGCGCGCTCAGCGTCTTCGTCGTCATCGCCGTGGTCCTGCTGTTCCTGCTGCCCGTCGGGGACGCCGGGACGGACGTCCGCATCGGACGGAGCCTGTTCTTCATCGTCGGCGCCGGATTCAGCGCCTTCATCGGCTGGGCCGGCATGAACATGGCGACCCGCGCGAACGTGCGCGTCGCCGCCGCGGCCCGCGACGGCGAACCCACCACCGCGATGCACCTGGCCTTCCGCACCGGCGGCGTCGTCGGGTTCATGACCATCGGCCTCGGCCTGCTCGGCGCCTCGGTCGTGGTCTTCGTCTACAACGGCGACGCGCCCGTGGTCCTGGAGGGCTTCGGCTTCGGCGCCGCCCTCCTCGCCATGTTCATGCGCGTCGGCGGCGGCATCTTCACCAAGGCCGCCGACGTCGGCGCCGACCTGGTCGGCAAGGTCGAGCAGGGCATCCCCGAGGACGACCCCCGCAACCCCGCCACCATCGCCGACAACGTGGGCGACAACGTCGGCGACTGCGCCGGCATGGCCGCCGACCTGTTCGAGTCCTACGCGGTCGTCCTGGTCGCCAGCCTCATCCTCGGCCGCGCCGCCTTCGGCGAGATCGGCCTGGTCCTGCCGCTGCTGGTCGCCTCCGTCGGCATCGTCTGCGCGATCCTCGGCGTCATCATCACCCGCATGCGGGCCTCCGACGCGTCCGGCCTGACGGCCATCAACCGCGCGTTCTACATCTCAGCGGTCGTCTCCGCGGTCCTGACCGCCATCGCCGTCGTCATGTACGTCCCCGCCACGTGGGCCGAACTCGGCACCGACGTCGCCACCGCCGAGATCCCCGTCAACCCGCAGGTCCTGGCGATCGTCTCGGTCGTCATCGGCATCGCCCTGGCCGCCGCGATCATGGCGCTCACCGGCTACTACACCGACACCCGCTACAAGCCCACCCGCGCGGTCTCGGCCTCGACCCGCACCGGTGCGGCCACGAACATCCTGTCGGGCTTCTCGCTCGGCCTGGAGTCGGCCGTGTACTCGGCGCTGCTCATCGCGGCCGCCGTCTTCGGCGCGTACCTCCTCGGCGGCGGCGAGATCCTCATCAGCCTGTTCGCGGTGGCGCTGGCCGGCTGCGGCCTGCTGACCACCGTCGGCGTCATCGTCGCGATGGACACCTTCGGGCCCATCAGCGACAACGCGCAGGGCATCGCCGAGATGTCCGGCGACGTCACGGGCGACGCCGCGCGCACCCTGACCGACCTGGACGCGGTGGGCAACACCACCAAGGCCATCACCAAGGGCATCGCCATCGCCACCGCGGTCCTGGCCGCGACGGCGCTGTTCGGCTCCTACACCGACGCCGTGGCCTCCGAGGGCCTGGCGGGCGCGGCGCTGTTCGAGACGCTCAGCATCGCCAACCCGGCGAACATCGTGGGCTTCATCATCGGCGCCTCCGTGGTGTTCCTGTTCTCGGGGCTCGCCATCAACGCCGTCGCGCGCTCCGCCGGAGCCGTGGTGAACGAGGTCCGCGACCAGTTCGCGCGCTTCCCCGGGATCATGGAGGGCACCCAGCGCCCCGAATACGGCCGCGTGGTCGACATCTGCACCCGCGACGCCCAGCGCGAGCTGGTCACCCCGGGCCTGCTGGCCGTCACCGCGCCGATCGCCGTGGGCTTCGGCCTCGGCGTCGGGCCGCTGGCCGCGTACCTCGCGGGCGCGATCGCGTGCGGCGTGCTCATGGCGGTCATGCTGTCGAACTCGGGCGGCGCGTGGGACAACGCGAAGAAGGACATCGAGGACGGCAACCACGGCGGCAAGGGCTCCGACGCCCATGCGGCCGCCGTCATCGGCGACACCGTCGGCGACCCGTTCAAGGACACCGCCGGTCCCGCGATCAACCCGCTGCTCAAGGTCATGAACCTGATCAGCCTGATCATCGCCCCGGTCGTGGTGGTCTACACGATCGGCGACGGTTCGGACGGGCCGCTCCGCTGGATCGTCACCGGCCTCGCCGTGGCGGTCCTGGTCTCGGCGATCCTCATCTCCAAGCGCCGTTCCGCGGTGGTGGAGGCGGGGGAAGCACGGGCCCCGGAGCAGCGTGAGTCGGTCGAAGTCGGCTAGTTAATCCGGGTTTCATCCGCGTGTGCCCCGGTCGCTGTGACCGGGGCACACGCATACTCAGGGGACGCAGTGCGGAAGCGTGAGCTACCGTAACGATTCGAGTGCATTTTCCGAGTGAACGGTGGGAGCAGTGCCGGATATCAAACGCCTGGTCATCGTGGAGTCTCCGGCGAAGGCGAAAACGATCGCGTCCTATCTGGGCCCCGGCTACATCGTCGACTCCTCCCTCGGGCACATCCGCGACCTGCCGCGCAACGCCAAGGAGATACCGGCCAAGTACAAGGACAAGGCCTGGTCGCGCCTGGGTGTGGACGTCGACAACGACTTCGCGCCCCTCTACATCGTCAACCCCGAGCGCTCCGCGCACGTGAAGAAACTCAAGGGCTATCTCGCGGAAGTCGACGAACTCTTCCTCGCCACCGATGAGGACCGCGAGGGCGAGGCCATCGCCTGGCACCTGCTGGAGACCCTCAAGCCGAAGATCCCCGTCAAGCGGATGGTCTTCCACGAGATCACCCCGCAGGCCATCGCCGAAGCCGCCGCGAACCCGCGCGAACTCAACCAGGACCTGGTGGACGCCCAGGAGGGGCGCCGCATCCTCGACCGCCTCTACGGCTACGAGGTCAGCCCGGTCCTGTGGAAGAAGGTGATGCCGCGCCTGTCCGCCGGGCGCGTCCAGTCGGTCGCCACCCGCCTGGTGGTCGAGCGCGAGCGGTCCCGCATGGCCTTCCGCACCGCCGACTACTGGGACGTCCTGGCGAACCTCGCCACCGACGACGCCCAGCAGTTCAAAGCAACCTTGATCGCCCTGGACGGCGACCGGGTCGCCACCGGCAAGGACTTCGACGCCGCCACCGGCCGCGTCAAGGGCAACGTCGTCCACCTCGACGAGGCGGGCGCCCGCGGCCTGGCCCGGCGCCTGGAAGGCCGGGACTTCACCGTCCTCAAGGTCGAGAAGAAGCCGTACCGCCGCCGGCCCTATCCGCCGTTCATCACCTCGACGCTGCAGCAGGAGGCCGGGCGCAAGCTCCGCCTCTCCAGCGCCCAGGTCATGCGGGTCGCCCAGCGGCTCTACGAGAACGGCCACATCACCTATATGCGCACCGACTCGACGAACCTGTCGGGCACGGCGATCAACGCCGCGCGCGCCCAGGCCGCCGAGCTGTACGGCGCGCAGTACGTGCCCTCCGAGCCGCGCCACTACGCCCGCAAGGTGAAGAACGCGCAGGAGGCGCACGAGGCGATCCGTCCCTCGGGCGACCGCTTCAAGACCCCGAGCCAGCTCAAGGGCCAGCTCTCGGCCGAGGAGCACCGGCTCTACGAGCTCATCTGGCGGCGCACGCTCGCCTCGCAGATGGTCGACGCCACGGGGAACTCCACGTCGGTGCGCACCCGCGCGACCACGCCGGACGGCGAGCAGGCCGATTTCGGCGCCTCCGGCAAGACCATCACCAACCCGGGCTTCCTCCTCGCCTACGTCGAGTCGATCGAGGAGGGCGACGCCGACGACGCGGAGAAGCGCCTGCCGGAGCTCGTCGAACGCCAGCACCTGACCGAGCGCGGCCTCGAAGCGGCCGGGCACACCACCCAGCCGCCCGCCCGCTACACCGAGGCGAGCCTGGTCAAGGCCCTCGAGGACCGCGGCATCGGCCGGCCTTCGACGTACGCGTCGATCATGCAGACCATCCAGGACCGCGAGTACGTCTTCAAGAAGGGCCAGGCGCTCGTCCCGGCCTTCCGGGCGTTCGCCGTGATCGGCCTTCTGGAGCAGCACTTCCCGCGCCTGGTCGACTACGACTTCACCGCCGGGATGGAGAACGAGCTCGACGAGGTCGCCGCCGGCCACGAGCAGCGCGCCCAGTTCCTCAGCCGGTTCTACTTCGGCGGCAAGGACAAAGAGGGAACGGTGGCCGCCTCGGGCGGGCTGCGGCACATGGTCGAGGAGGAGCTCGCGAGGATCGACGCCCGCGAGGTCAACTCGATCGCGCTGTACACCGACGAGAAGGACCGCAAGGTCGTCGTCCGCGTCGGCCGCTACGGCCCCTACCTCGAACGCACCTCGCCCGAGCAGGTCGAGGCGGGCGAGCCGGGCGAGCGCACCTCCGTCCCGGACTCGATGGCCCCGGACGAGCTGACGCCGGAGAAGGTGGAGGAGCTGTTCGAGCTCGGCTCCGGCGAGGGCGAGCTGGGCACCCACCCCGAGACCGGTGAGCCCGTGCTCGCCAAGAGCGGCCGCTACGGGCCGTATGTGACCTCGGGGGAGAAGTCCTCGTCGCTGCTGACCGGCCAGAAGCTCTCGGAGCTGACCCTTGAGGACGCGGTGCGGCTCTTGACGCTGCCGCGCCTGGTCGGCAAGGACGCCGAGGGCGAGGAGATCCGCACCGGCCTGGGCCCGCACGGCCCGTACGTGAAGAAGAAGCGCGAGTTCCGGTCCCTGGAGAACGAGGAGCAGCTGTTCACGCTGACCCTCGACCAGGCCGAGAAGCTACTGGCCCAGCCGAAGTCGCGCGGGCGCCAGCAGCAGTCGCAGACGCTCCTCAAGGAGCTCGGCCCCGACCCGGTGACGGGCAAGGAGGTCACGCTCAAGGACGGCCGCTTCGGCCCGTACGTGACCGACGGCGAGACGAACGCTTCGATCCGCAAGACCGACTCGATCGAGGACCTGACCATCGACCGCGCGGCCGAACTGCTGGCCGAGCGGCGCGAGAAGGTCGCCTCGGGCGTGGTCCCGGCCAAGAAGACCGCGAAGAAGGCGGCGAAGAAGACCACCGCCAAGAAGGCGGTCGCGAAGAAGGCCGCGGTCAAGAAGGCCGCGACCAAGTCGACCACCGCCAAGAAGGCGACGGTCAAGAAGGCCGCGACGAAGAAAGCCGCCACCAAGAAGGCGGCGACCACGACCGCTGCCAAGAAGACCGTGAAGAAGGCCGCCGCCCCCGAGGGGGAGTAGCGGTTCGAGCACTGACGGCCCGCCTTCGCAATGCGAAGGCGGGCCGAGGCTTTGCCCTGATATGTGGCAGGTCTGACAGGATCATGTCACCGGACACGCCTGCGCCCGTCGCCGTCGCCTAGGGTTCAGATTCTCGTAGAATAAACTTCGCGCAGATGCAACCCAAAGCAGGTGTCGGCGCGTCAAGGCAATACGGACCACCCTCGACGTCGAGCTGTGAATGTCCGTTGTGGCTGAAGACGGCAATTCTTCGAAAGCGAGTTTCGAGTACATGCGAATCACTTTTCTGGTGCGTAACATCTGGGGTATCGGCGGCACCATCAAGACCACCATCAACACCGCTGAAGCCCTGGTGGAGCTGGGTCACGAGGTGACCATCGCATCCTGCGTGCGCAACAAGGCGAAAGCCGACTTCGCCATTGACGAGCGAATCGACATCGTCAGTCTCTGGGACATCCGCAAGCCCGAGGACGGCGGCGAACGACTGTCCTTTGTCGACCGCTGGCGCCGCAAGCGGCCTTCGTACCTCGACGCCGACAAAGTGAACAACATGGGTGAGTCATCCAAGTTGCTCGATGTCCGAGTGAAGAACTTCCTGCAGTCGCACGAGACCGACATCCTCGTCGGCACGCAGATCACCATGAACCTGTACATGGCGGAGTACGGCCGCGCGACGGCGTACGCCCGGGTCGCGCAGGAGCACCTGTACCTCGACCACTACGCGGACACGCTCCGCGGGCTCATCCTCGCGAACTACCCGAAGCTCGACGCGATCGTCACGATCACCGACGCCGACGCCGCGGCCTACCGCGAGGCGCTGCCGGACCACGTGGACAAGATCGTGTGCGTCCCCAACTCGATCCCGGCGAGCAGCAAGGCGCCCTCGGAGCTGACCGAGCCGGTCATCATGACCGCCGGGCGCCTGACCGGGATGAAGGGCTTCGACATCCTCATCAAGGCCTTCGCCCAGGTCGCCGACGAGTTCCCCGAGTGGAAGGTCAAGATCTTCGGCCGGGGCAAGGACCGCAAGAAGCTCAACGCGATCATCGCGGACTACGACCTCAAGGGCCGCGTCCAGATGCCCGGCCCGGTCACGCCGCTCGACGCCGAGTGGCAGCAGGCCTCCATCGCCGCGATCCCCTCGCGCTTCGAGCCGTTCGGCCTGGTCATCGTCGAGGCCATGGCCGCCGGGCTCCCGGTGGTGTGCAGCGCCGTCAAGCACGGGCCGCTGGAGATCATCCAGACCGAGGAGAACGGCCTGCTCGTCGAGGCCAAGAACCCCAAGCAGCTCGCCGAAGCGCTGCGCCGCCTCATGGGCGACCCGCAGCTGCGCCGCAAGCTCGCCGACAACGGCCTGAACACCGCCAAGCGCTTCGAGCCCGGCCAGGTCGTGGGTCTGCACGTCGACCTCTTCGAGAAGGTCCTCGGCTCCCGGGCCTAGGAAGCATGCGACGCGCGGGCCTTCGGGCCCGCGCCCCCTAGGCTCTGCGAGACCGTAGATTGGTCTCTCTCGACCAACAGGAGAACCGCCGTGCCCGAGACGCCACTCGCCATCGCGGCGGTCCTCGCGGGAGGCCACGGCGCCCGCATGGGCGCCGCGGTCCCCAAGCAGCTCTTGGAGGTCGGCGGCAAACCGATCCTCCAGCACACCCTCGAAGCCTTCGAGGCCGCCGACGCCGTCGACCGGATCGTCCTGGTCATGGCCGAAGGCCACCACGAACCGGCCTGGACCATCGCCAAAGCCGCAAATGTGACAAAACTCTCCGCGGTGATCGCGGGGGGCGCCTCCCGCTCGGACTCGTCCCTCGCCGCGATCCGCTGGGCCCTGACCCAGGCCGGGCCCGAGGCCAAACTCCTGCTGCACGACGCGGCCAGGATGCTCGTGAGCGGCCGGATCATCGCCGACGTGGCCGCCGCACTCGACCACGACGACGCCGTCACCGCCGCGATCGGCTCCGCCGACACCATCGTGGAGGTCGCGGACGGGCGGATCCTCGCCGTCCCCGACCGCGCCAACCTGCGCCGGGTCCAGACCCCGCAGGGCTTCCGCCTGGGCCTCATCGCCGAAGCCCACGCCGCCGCCGCCGCGGATCCCCAGTTCACACCGACCGACGACTGCTCGGTGGTCCTGCGGTTCCGCCCCGACACCCCCGTCCGCATCGTCGCGGGATCCGAACGCAACCTCAAGGTCACCGCCCCGGACGACCTGGCCGTGGCCGAAGCATTCCTGCGGGCGTGAAGCGCACGCGGCGCTCCGGGCCCGCCACGGGCCGCACCGGCGACGACGCCCGTGTGACCCCGGAGTCCACCCCGCGTCGGGCCGTGCGTAATAGCCCGTTTAACTAGGTAAACTGCAGCAATCCAGCACCCTAACCGAACGAGGTGGCTCTCGACATGTCCACGAACATCGTGATCCTGGCGGCCGGCGTCGGCTCGCGGCTCGGCAAGCCGCACCCGAAGTCCCTGACGACCCTGAACACCGGCGAGACCATCCTGGGCCGGTCGCTCCGGCTGCTCACCTCCCGGTTCAGCCGGCACTCCATCCACCTCGTGGTCGGGTACAAGAAGGAGATGATCATGGAGGAGGTGCCCGACGTCGGCTTCATCTACAACCAGGCCTACGGCGACACCAACACCTCCAAGAGCCTCCTGAAGGCCTTCACCATCCTCGGCCCCGGCGGCGTGCTGTGGCTCAACGGCGACGTCGTCTTCGACCCCCAGGTCCTCGACGTGCTCCTCCCGCACATCGCGATGGACCACTCGTTCGTCGCCGTCAACACCGCGAAGGTCTCCGACGAAGAGGTGAAGTACACCCTCGGCGCGGACGGCTACATCAACAAGCTCTCCAAGCAGGTCTCCGACGGCGCGCTCGGCGAGGCCGTGGGCATCAACTACGTCGGCGCCGACGACCGCGCACTCGTCGCCAAGCGCCTCGTCGAGGTCGACGACCAGGACTACTTCGAGGCCGGCATCGAGCTCGCCATCGAGAAGGACGGCCTGAAGTTCGAGGCCGTGGACATCTCCCAGCACAACGTCATCGAGGTCGACTTCGCCGAGGACCTCAACAGCGTCAACCGGGCCTTCAAGTAGCACCCAGCGTCACCCCTGAATCGGCAGCGGCGCCGACGACCCCGACACCGACCGTTCACCGCAAGACCCAGTAGAGGCACGGCGAGTTGAAGAATCTGCTCAAGTCCTGGTCCATCCGTCTGAACCTGCTGGCGATCGCCGCCGTACTCACCGCGGTGGCGCTGCCCGCTCTCCCCTGGCTGCCGCTTCTGCTGGGGTTGATCGTCTTCGCCTGCGTCGCATGGAAGTTCGGGGGTTCCGTCGCGAGTCTGCGGATCCCCCGCACGCTCGTCGCGCTCGCCGTCCTCATCGGGGTCTGGTTCGACGGCGGCCTCGAGCGCTGGCCGCTCCTGGCCGCGGGCATCCTGGTGACCCTGTTCATCGCCTACGCGGACATCGCCGCCAAGGCGCTCAACGTCGGCTTCCTGGAGTCGGTCAGCCTCGGCGTCGTCCGCACGCGCCGCCAGCGGCTGACCGCGCCGGCCGCGATCGGCAGGCTCACCGACACCCTGTCGATCCTGTACGTGCTCGCCGCGGCGGTCCCGGCCGAAGGCGCGTCCCGCGTCACCGACCCGCTGTTCCTCACGGCGGCACTGGTGATCCTCGGCTGGACCGGGTCGGTGGTCCTCAGCAACCACCTCCACCGCCGCCGGGAATCGCACCCGGTCGACATCCAGGTGATCAGCGCGATCCGGAGGCTGCAGCCGCGCTTCGTCGTCCACTTCGCCGGCGCGCGCGAATCCGAGTACCAGCTGGCCATGTGGCTCGACTACTTCGAGGCCGTCGGCGACCCGTACCTGATCATCATCCGCGACCGCTACCTGCTCGACGGCATCAGTGCCAGGACCGGCGCCCCGATCGTCCTGGTGCCCGCCCAGTCGGTCCTCGACAGCCTCCTGCCCGACAGCGTCCGCGCCTGCTACTACGTCAACCACGCGGTCAAGAACGCCCAGCTCATCAAGCTGGACAAGTACCTCCACGTGCAGCTCATGCACGGCGACTCGGACAAGGCCATCAGCCGCAGCCCCGTCTCGCTCATGTACGACCGCGTGTTCGTCGCCGGGCAGGCCGGCGTCGACCGCTACCACCGCCACGGCGTGGACATCCCCAACTACAAGTTCCGCAGGATCGGGCGCCCGCAGCTCCACGACCTCCAGGTCGGGCGGCGCGAGAAGATCGAGGGCGCCCGCCCGGTGGTCCTCTACACGCCCACCTGGACCGGCTTGACCGCCGACGTGAACTACTCGTCCCTCCAGGAGGGCCGCCGGATCGTCGAGGCCATCCTGGAACGCGACGTCACCATCGTCTTCCGCACCCACCCCTACACGCGCACCAACGCCGCCTACCAGGCGCTCGCCGAGGAGATCAAGTCCCTCATCGCGGCCGACGCCGCCCAGACCGGCAGGGCCCACCTGTGGGGCGCGCAGGCCGAGACCGAAGTGGGCCTCACCGACTGCGTCAACGCCGCCGACGTGGCGATCTCCGACATCTCCGGCACCGCCTCGGACTGGCTCTACAGCGGCCGCCCGTTCGCCATGACCGACCCCAAGGCGTTCAAGGACGCCTACCTCGAGGAGTTCCCGCTCGCGAAGGCCTCCTACCTGCTGGAGCCGGACGCCGCGAACATCAAGGAGGTCCTCGACGAGCTCCTGGTGACCGACTCGAAGGCCTCGCTGCGATCCGAGATCCGCGACTACTACCTCGGGGACATCGCCCCCGACGCGCTGATCCCGCTGTTCACCGCCGAGGTCAAGGCGACCTACGCCGAACCCGTGCACAAGGTCGCGACCGGCGAGTCCGCCCTGAGCACCGTGATCAGGTAGCCGCCTGCGACGCCGCGAAGGGGCCCGCCGCCACGGCGGGCCCCTTCGCGCCTTCCCGGTCACGAACACGGGCAAAAGCATCAGGTGATACCCGCCACCCAAAGGACCTTGGGAGCGTGTTTACTTCATCTGGGCTTAATAGCCCGTTAATCCATCCTTCAAGGAGTGACCATGACGCGTTTGTGGAGGCAGCGGTACGAGGTCATCGCGCTGGTCGCGGTGATCGCCGCGGCGGCGGCCCCCAGCCCTCTCATCGCCTACGCTTTGGCCGCGTTCGTGCTCGCCGGCACCGCCTGGTCGTTCCGGGACGACCTCACCGTGGTGCGCACCGCCAAGCTGCTGGCCGTCCTCGCGGTCCTCGTCGGCGCCTGGTCGAGCGAGACCCCGCTGTGGACCCTGACCCTGGCCTGCATCCTCGCCGCCGGATTCCTGGCCGTCTCGACCGCCGCTCGCATCGCCCTCGGGCTCTCGCACCTGGAGACGGTGAACCTGGACGTGCGGCGCGCCTTCGCCCAGCGCGCGGCCGAGCCGAAGCTGATCCTCGCCGCGACCGGCGCCGCCGCGACGCTGCTGCCGTTCGCGGCCGCCGCGCCCGAGCCGATGCGGCCCGTCACCGACGCCGCCGCACTGGGGATCACGGTGGTGACGCTGGCCTGGGCCGGTGTCGCGGTCGTGGCGAACCTGCGCCGCCGCCGCGTCGAGACGCACCCGATCGACGAGGCCGTCGTGGCCGCCGTCGAGGCGCTCCAGCCGCGGTTCGTCGTGCACTTCGGCGGGGCGCGCTTCTCGGAGTACCAGATCCAGATGTGGCTGCCGTACTTCGACCAGATCGGCGACCCGTACCTGGTGCTGGTCCGCGACGCCCACCTCATGAAGGGCACGGCCGCGTGCACGAGCGCGCCGATCGTGCTGGCGCCCGGGCAGAACGTGCTCGACAAGCTGCTGCCCGAGAGCGTGCGCGCCTGCTTCTACTCCAACCACGCGCAGAAGAACACCGCGCTGGTGCGCCACGGCGAGCTGCTGCACATCCAGCTCATGCACGGCGACTCGGACAAGGCGATCAGCCGCAGCGCGCTGTCGCTCATGTACGACCGCGTGTTCGTGGCCGGACGGGCCGGCGTCGACCGGTACCACCGCCACGGCGTCGACATCCCCGAGCACAAGTTCCGCCTCGTCGGTCGCCCGCAGCTGCACGACATCCGCGTCGGCGAGCGCGAGCGGGCCGAGGGCGAGGCGCCGGTGCTGCTCTACGTCCCGACCTGGACCGGTTTCACCGAGGACGTCAACTACTCGTCCCTGAACGAGGGCAAGCGGATCGTGGAGGCGGCCGTCGCGCGCGGGGCCACCGTCGTCTTCCGCACGCACCCCTACACGCGCACGAACGCGGCCTACCAGGCCCACGCGGAGGAGATCCGGGCGCTGCTCGCGGCCGACGCGGCGCGCACGAGCCGCCCGCACCGCTGGGGCCCTGCCGCCGAGCGGGAGTGGAGCCTCGCGGACTGCATCAACGGGTCCGACGTGGCCGTGTGCGACATCAGCGGCGCGGCCTCGGACTGGCTGTTCTGCGGCCGCCCGTTCGCGATGACCGACCCGCGGGGCCTGCGCGAGGAGTACCTGGCGGAGTTCCCGCTCGCCGAGGGCTCCTACCAGTTGGAGCCGGGCGCGGACAACATCGAGAAGGTCCTCGACGAGCTCCTGGACACCGACTCGAAGGCCGCGCTGCGGGCCGAGGTCCGCGAGTACTACCTCGGGAGCGGCACCCCCGAGACCCTGTTCGAGGACTTCGCCTCGGCGGTGCGCGAGACCTACGCCGAACCGGTCAACAAGCCCGTCCCGCAGCAGCCGCTCGAACAGGTCGCGTGAGGTCCGCGGCGCATCGCGCCGCGGACCTGTCGTTCAGATTCAGATCCGCCGGGGCGCCGGAAGGCGCTCCGGCGCGGGCACGCTCGCCGGGTGCGGGGCGACCAGGCCGCGCTTGTCGCGTTCGGCGCACAGGTCCGCCAGCCGCTCGTACGCGGGCGCGCCCAGCAGCTCGGTCAGCTCGACCGCGTAGGACAGGTACACCGGCTCGGTCGCGGTGTGCGCCAAGGGCGAACTCGTGCACCACCAGTCGAAGTCGTGCCCGCCCGGACCCCATGAGGCCCGGTCGAACTCGGTGATGAGGGTGACGTCCACCGTGGTGCCGTCAGCGCGGTGCTCGGTCTTGAAGTCGCGCTTCACGGGCAGCTGCCAGCACACCTCGGGCTTGTACTCCATGGGGTGCACGCCGTCGCGCATCGCCTGCTGGTGCAGGGCGCAGCCCGCGCCCGCTCCGAAGCCCTCACGGTTGTGGAAGACGCACGCGCCGTCCACGACCGCGGTCTTCTGCGCGGGCTCCTCGACGCCCTCGTCGTTCTCCAGGGTGTCGTCGACGATGGTGTCCTTCCACCGCCGGTGCAGCTGCCACGTCTCCGGAGTGAGCTTCTTGACCACCTGCTTGGTGCGGCGGATGTCGTTCTCGTCGGTGTAGAACGCGCCGTGCAGGCAGCACCCGTCCGCGGGCTGGTTCCGGTCGATCCCCGGGCACCCGCCCTGATCCGGGTGCTTGCCGAAGATGCACCCCCATCGCGATAGGAGCCAGGTCAGATCGGCGCGGACCATCGTGTCCCCGTCCGCCGGATCGAGGAACTCCACCCACTCGCGGTCGAAACCCGCGGCCACCTCGTCTGTCACCGGTCAACCGTACCCGCAGGGCCCCGGTCCGACCTGAGCGCGGCGCGCCCACGACACGCGTCCAGGGCCGCCGGATCCGCGCGCTCGGCGAAGCCCGCGAGCCGAAAACAGGCACGGCGTACCCTGGTGACCGTGACCCAGTCCGTCCCGGTTCTGCTGTCGACCACCTCCGTATACCCGGAGCCCACCGCGGTGGGCTTCGAGCTCGCCGCCGAACTCGGCTACGACGGAGTCGAACTCATGGTCTTCACCGACCGGGTCTCGCAGGACCCGTCGGCCGCGGCCAGCCTCGCCAAGCACTACGGCGTCAAGATCGGCGCCGTCCACGCCCCGTGCCTCCTCGTCACGCAGCGCGTGTGGAGCGCCGACCCGTGGACGCGCCTGCGCCGCTCGGTGCAGGCCGCCGAATACCTCGACTCCCCCACGGTGGTGATCCACCCGCCGTTCTCGTGGCAGAAGGAGTACGCGGCGAAGTTCTCCACCGTCCTGGACGGGCTCAGGTCCCGCCACCCGGACGTGACCATCGCGGTCGAGAACATGTTCCCGCTCAAGGTCGGCAAGCGCAGCCTCGTCCCGTACCGCCCGCACTGGGACCCCACCCGCCACGGGTACGACGCCTACACGCTCGACCTGTCGCACTGCGCGGCCTCGGGCGCCGACGCCATCGAGATGGCCGCCCGGATGGGCAAGGGCCTGCGGCACATCCACCTGTGCGACGGCACCGCGCCCGGCGCCGACCAGCACCTCGTCCCCGGCCGAGGGACCCAGCCGTGCGCCGAACTGCTCGGCGCGCTCGGCGCCTCCGACTGGGACGGCTCGATCACCGTCGAGGTCTCGACCCGCAAGAGCGGCAACCGCACCCGCCGCTCCGAAGACCTGTACGAATCGTTGAAGTTCGCCCGGGATGCGTTGAACGCCCCGATATCTGAATGACCTCCGCTGTACCCCCTGAGTTCTCTTTGCATTAACTTCGGATTGCGTCTGTATTATCAACGGCGCGTCAATCCGGCGAATCCGAGAACCCTGGGGGTCCAATGTCCGGTGAACAGCGAGACTTCATCCCCTCGGCGCGACCGCACATCGGCGAGGCCGAGATCGAGGCCGCCGTCGCGGTCCTCCGATCGGGCAAAGTCGTGCAAGGGCCCGAAGTGGCCGCGTTCGAAGACGAGTTCACCAAGGTCTCCGGCACCGCGCACTGCGTCGCGGTGAACTCCGGCACCTCCGCCCTCCAGCTGTCCCTCCTCGGCATGGGGATCGGACGCGGCGACGAGGTCATCGTCCCCTCGTTCTCCTTCGCCGCCACCGCCAACGCGGTCCGCCTCGTCGGCGCCGAACCCGTGTTCGCCGACATCGAACCCGACAGCTACTGCATCGACCCCGCCGCGGTCGAAGCGCTCATCGGCCCCAAGACCGCCGCGATCATGCCGGTGCACCTCTACGGCCACCCCGCCGACATGGACCGCCTCACCGCGATCAGCGAACGGCACTCCCTCGCGATCCTCGAGGACGCCTGCCAGGCCCACGGCGCCCAGCTCCACGGCCGCCCCGTCGGCTCATTCGGCGCGGCCGGCACCTTCAGCTTCTACCCCACCAAGAACATGCACGCCCTCGAAGGCGGCATGATCTCCACCGACGACCCCCAGCTCGCCCGCACCCTGCGCCTGCTGCGCAACCAGGGCATGGAGCAGCGCTACGCCAACGAGATCGTCGGCGCCAACATGCGCATGACCGACGTCTCCGCCGCGATCGGCCGAGTCCAGCTCGGACGCCTCGACGAGTGGACCGAAGCCCGGCGCGACAACGCCGCCCGCCTCGACGCGGGCCTGGCCGACGCCAAAGCGGTCGCCGTCCCCACGGTGGCCGAAGGCGCACGCCACATCTACCACCAGTACACCGTCCGCGTCCGCGGCGACCGCGACGGCGCCCAGAAACTCCTCACCGAAGCCGGCGTCGGCACGGCCGTCTACTACCCCACCCCGATCCACCGCCTCCTTCCCTACGCCGACCTGGACGCCGACCTGCCCGTGACCGACCGGGCCGCGAGCGAAGTCCTCTCCCTGCCCGTCCACCCGTCGCTGACCCGCGACGACCTCGACCGCGTCGTCGACGCGGTGCTCACACTGGAGTGAAGCCGTGACAAAAGACCACCTCCGCGCCGGCCTGATCGGCCTGGGCGCCATGGGGCGCAACCACGCACGAGTGCTGGCCGCGCTCGACGGCGTCGAACTGGTCGGCGTGGCCGACCCGGTCGCCGACGGCTCGGCCCTCCCCGCCGGGCCGGTCCTCGTCGACACGGTCGAGCAGCTGCTCGAACTCGGGATCGACTACGCCGTGGTCGCCTGCCCGACCGCCTACCACGAACCGGTGGGCCTGGCGCTGGCCGAGGCCGGGGTGCACGCGCTCATCGAGAAGCCGCTCGCGCACACCTTCGCGGCGGCCGAGCGCCTCGCGAAGGCGTTCGCGTCGCGCGGGCTGGTCGCGGGCGTGGGGCACATCGAGCGGTACAACCCGGCCATCATGAGCCTGCGCGAGCGGCTCGAGGCCGGCGAGCTCGGCGAGGTCCTCCAGGTGGTCACCCGCCGCCAGGGCCCGTTCCCCGGCCGCATCGCGGACGTCGGCGTGGTCAAGGACCTCGCCACCCACGACATCGACCTCACCAGCTGGGTCACCGGCCAGTCCTACGAGTCGATCACGGCCCGCACCGTGTCGCGGTCGGGCCGCGAGCACGAGGACCTGCTCTCGGCGATCGGCCAGCTCTCGGGCGGGGCCATCGCGAACCACTCGGTGAACTGGTTGAGCCCCTTCAAGGAGCGCACCGCGGTCGTCACCGGCGACCTCGGGTGCTTCGTGGCGGACACGCTGACGGCCGACCTCACCTTCTACGCCAACGGCGTCCAGGACACCGAGTGGGAGGCGCTGCGCGCCTTCCGCGGCGTCTCCGAAGGGGACATGGTCCGGTTCGCGATCAGGAAGCGCGAGCCGCTCCTGGTCGAGCACGAGCACTTCCGCGACGCGGTCCTCGGCGAGCCCAGCGAGATCGTGGACCTCATCCAGGGCTGCGCGACGGTCGCCGTCTCGGAGACCATGCTGCGCTCGGCCGAACTGGGCGAGACCATCAACATCGGCCACGATCTGCCGAAGGTCGGTGCATGAGCGAGCGCACGCCCGACGTCACGGTCGTCATCCCGGTGTACAACACCAGGACCTACCTGGCCGCGTGCCTCGACTCGATCATCAGCCAGTCGATCGGGACCGACCGCATCGAGGTCATCGCGGTCGACGACGGCTCGACCGACGGCAGCGGCGAGCTGCTCGACCAGTTCGCCGCCGACTACCCCGACACGGTCACCGTGGTCCACCAGGCCAATTCAGGCGGCCCGGCGGAGCCGTGCAACGCGGGGCTCGACCTCGCGCGCGGGCGGTTCGTGTTCTTCATCGGCTCGGACGACTACTTCGGGCATGAGGCGCTGGAGCGCATGGTCGAGCGCGCCGACGCGCTCGAATCCGACGTGCTGCTGTGCAAGATGGTCGGCGTCAACGGCCGCAAGGCCCCCGACGTGTTCGAGGAGGACGTCGACGACGTCGCGTTCCCGTCCGCCGAGATGGCCTGGGCCCTGTCGAACACCAAACTGTTCCGGCGTTCGCTGATCGAGGACGAGGAGCTGCGCTTCCCGGTGGGGATGGCGGTCTGCTCCGACGTGCCGTTCACCTTGCGCGCCTTGGCGAAGGCCCGGCGGATCTCGATCCTCGCCGACTACGACTGCTACTTCGCGGTCAAGCGCGAAGGCGGCGGGAACCTCATCTACAGCACCGGCCCGGTCGAGTGGGTCGACGCGGCCGAGCGGATCGTCGCGGTCGTGGAGGACCTCTACGGTCCCGGACCCGACCGGGACGCCCTCGTCTACCGCGTGTTCTCCCGCGAGGTCGCCAAGGGGCTCCAGCCGCACTTCCTGGAGGCCGACGCGGCGATCCGCGAGAAGTTCTGGGAGAGCATCTCGGGGTTCGCCCAGGCGCACCTGACCGACGCGATCCTCGAGCAACTGCCCACCGAGAAGCGGGTGCGGATCTCGCTGGCCCGCCACCGCGACTGGCAGCGGCTCGAAGCGGCGATCGACGCGGCCGCCCCGGGCTTCCTGGTGGAGGACGGGCGCCTGTTCGTCCGCTACCCGGGCTTCCGCGACGGATCGGGCCTGCCCGACTCCTGGTACGAGGCCGCCACCGAACGCGTCCTCGGGCGCCTCGACAAAGGCGTCGCGCCGATCGACCTGGCATGGGCCGGCGACCGCCGAACGGGCTACTTCCTGGAATGCTGGTTCGGCGTGCCCGTCACCGGACTCGACGCCGCCGCGATCCGCGTGGGCGCGGTGCGGCTTGAGGGCAGGCGCAAACCCGCGAAGCGCGCGGTCGCGCAGGCCGGGGAACCCCTCGACCTCGACTTGGCCGCCGACGTGGAGTTGCGCGAGGACGGGACGACCACCGTGGTCATGGCCCGCCTGCCGCTCGCGGACCTGCACGCCGCCCGCACCGGCCGCTGGTCGCTGCGCGGGCACCTCTCGCTCGGCGGGTACACCTACGACCTGCCGCTGAAGGCCGTCAACGGCCCGGTCGAGCACTACGGCCGACCGGGCGGCTTGTCCGTCACCTGGGCCCGCAGCCGCGCGCTGGTGGTCGAGGCCGACCGCCCGACCATCGCGCGGCGCCTGCGGCGCATCGCCAAACTCGTATTGAGCAGGAAGTGAACATGAGAGTCTGTGTCGTCGCACTGGGGAAGATCGGGCTGCCGCTGGCGGTCCAGTTCGCGGTCAAGGGACACGAGGTCCTCGGGGCCGATGTGAACCCGAAGGTGGTCGGGGCCGTCAACGACGGCGCCGAGCCGTTCCCGGGCGAGCACCGCCTCGGCGAACTGCTCAAGGAGGTCGTCGCCTCCGGGAACCTCAAGGCCACCACGGACACCGCGGCCGCCGTCGCGCAGTCCGAGGCCGTCGTCATCGTGGTGCCGCTGTTCGTCGACGCCGAGGGCGTCCCCGACTTCGGCTGGATGGACGCCGCGACCCAGGCGGTCGCGAAGGGACTCAAGCCCGGCACGCTCGTCTCCTACGAGACGACACTCCCGGTGGGCACCACCCGTGAGCGCTGGGCGCCGATGCTGGAGGCCGGTTCGGGCCTGAAGGCGGGCGAGGACTTCCACCTCGTGTTCAGCCCCGAGCGCGTGCTGACCGGGCGCGTGTTCGCGGACCTGCGCCGCTACCCGAAGCTCGTCGGCGGCGTCGACGCCGCCTCGGCCGAGGCCGGGGTGCGCTTCTACGAGGCCGTCCTGGACTTCGACGAGCGCGAGGACCTGCCCCGGCCCAACGGCGTGTGGGACCTCGGCTCCGCGGAGGCCTCGGAGATGGCGAAGCTCGCCGAGACCACCTACCGGGACGTCAACATCGGCCTGGCGAACCAGTTCGCGCGCTTCGCCGACAAGCAGGGCCTGGACGTCATGAAGGTCATCGAGGCCTGCAACTCCCAGCCCTACAGCCACATCCACCGGCCCGGCATCGCCGTCGGCGGCCACTGCATCCCGATCTACCCGCAGATGTACCTGTGGAACGACCCGGAGGCCACGGTGGTTCGGGCGGCCCGCGCGGCCAACGCGGCCATGCCGTCCTACGCGGCCGACATCCTCGCCGCGGCCTACGGCGACCTCGATGGCGCCCGCGTCCTCGTCCTCGGCGCGGCCTACCGCGGCGGCGTCAAGGAGACCGCGTTCTCCGGTGTCTTCCCGCTGGTGGAGTCCTTGCGCGCCAAGGGCGCGGTCCCATACGTGTCCGACCCGATGTACACCGTCGAGGAGCTCGAGCACGAGGGACTGACGGCGCACCGCGGAGAGACCGTGACCGCCGCGGTCGTCCAGGCCGACCACGCCGAGTACCGGACCCTGTCTCCGGCCGACCTCCCCGAGGTGCGCGTGCTCCTGGACGGGCGCCGTGTCACCGACCCGGCCGCCTGGGACGGGCGCCGCCACATCGTCATCGGCGGAGGGCCTGCATGAGCTGGCTGGTCACCGGCGGCGCCGGATACATCGGATCCCATGTGGTGCGGGAGATGGCGGCCGCCGGTGAAAGGGTCGTCGTCCTCGACGACCTCAGCTCGGGCAGTGCCGCCCGCCTTCCGGCGGGGGTCGCGATGGAGAAGGGCAGCGTCCTGGACCGGGGGCGCCTCGACGAGGTGCTGCGCGAGCACGAGGTCACCGGCGTCGTCCACATCGCCGCCAGGAAGCAGGTGGGCGAGTCGGTCGAGCGCCCGCTGGACTACTACCGGGCGAACGTGGAAGGTCTGCGGATCGTCCTGGAGGCCGCCGCGAATGCGAGCGTCGACCGGTTCCTGTTCTCGTCCTCGGCCGCGGTCTACGGCATGACGGACGTCGACCTGGTCACCGAGGACACGCCGTGCGCGCCGATGAGCCCGTACGGCGAGACGAAGCTGGCCGGGGAGTGGCTGGTGCGGGCCGCGGGCCGCGCCCACGGCATGGCCACGGTCTGCCTGCGCTACTTCAACGTGGCGGGCGCGGCGCTGCCCAAACTCGCCGACGAGGGCGTCTTCAACCTGGTCCCGATGGTCTTCGACCGCCTGTCCCGGGGCGAGTCGCCGCTGATCTTCGGCGACGACTACCCAACAGCGGACGGCACCTGCGAGCGGGACTACGTCCACGTCGTGGACGTCGCCTCCGCTCACCTGGCGGCGGTCCGCAGGCTCACCGCCGACCCCGCGACCCGGCTGGTGCTGAACATCGGCCGCGGTGAAGGCGCTTCAGTAGCGGAGATGGCCGCGGTGATCCTCGAGGTCACCGGCCGCAGCAGCCTGAAACCCGAGATCGCCGCGCGGCGTGCGGGCGACCCGGCGCGGGTCATCGCCTCCGCGGACCTGGCCCGGCGCGAGCTGGGCTGGTCGGCGCGGTACGGCGTGCGCGACATGATCGAGTCGGCCTGGGAGGGATGGTGCCTGCGCCATCCCGAGGCCCGCCGCTGACCCGTACTACTTCATGAAGAACGCCTCCCCGGCCGACGGCCGGGGAGGCGCTTTCGTGTCTGCTGCTACCGCTCGCCGAGGAACAGCCGGTCGAAGTCGGCGCTGACCACGGACCAGTCCCAAGTGGACAGGGCGTGTTCGGCGGCGAGCTTGGCGCTGTCACGCCAGCTCTCCTCGGAGGCGTTGACCCGCAGGATCCGCTGGGCGGCCGCCGCCGGGGAGTCCACGACCCAGCCTTCCGGGTACAGCGTGCGGGCGCTGTGGGTCCTGCCCGCGTAGAACGGCCAGTCCCGCACCACCGGTACCGCGCCGCTGGCGGAGCCCTCCATGAGGGCGTTGTGGCTGCCTTCGCGCACCGACGTGCTGAGGATGAACCCCATGTCGGTGAGCTTGCCCGGGACGTCGTCGGTCGGTCCGAGCCGCAGCACGGCCCCCTCCTCGACCAGCGGGGCCAGTTCCTTCTCCATCTCGCCGCGGTAGCTCCTGCTGGCGCGGCTGTTGGACGGGGACATGTCGTCGCCGACGAGCAGGAGCCGGTAGCGCTCGTCCTCCTCGCGCAGCAGGCGCAGCACCGCCACGGCCCACAGGGGGTCCTTGGCGACCTGGCCGACGCCGATGAGGCCGAGGTTGAAGCGGGCGTCCGGGTTCTTCTCGCGGGCGAAGTCGCTGAGCGGCATGGCGTTGTGCAGGAGGTGCTTGCGCGGTGCCTGCGGGCCGCGCAGCTGCGGCAGCAGGACCTCGCTCAGGTCCTTCACGTGGTCGGCGACGAAGACGAGGTCGTCGACGCGGGAGAAGTCCGCGAGGTGCGGCCAGCGGGTGAACGCCTCGTAGCTGTGCAGCCTGATGACGATCCGGGTGTCGCCGGGGTCGATCGTGGTGAGCATCCCGGCGGGGGCCACGCACCAGTCGAGGAACACCGTGTCGGCCCAGTCCAGGTGCGGGCGGAGCAGGCGTTCGATCGTCTCGGCGTACTCGTCGTCGCCGCCCATGCGCTCCTGGATGACCCGCACGGGCGAGTTCGAGGCCTTCCTGAGCGCGCGGTGCGTCGCCAGGTCCAGGAAGCGCAGCTCGACCCCGGGGTGCTCCCGGTAGCGGTCGAGGATGTGGGGCAGGAAGTTGTCGTTCGACCTGGTCATCACCAACAGGCGCAGTGGACGGTCGGTCGGCGGCGGTGCGGCCTGCCGAATCCGGCCCCGCGTCTGCTGGACCGTCCGCAGCGCCTTGGAGCGGTGGAACGGCTTGATGAACGACTCGGGGTTCTCGGCCAGCGGCGAGGAGAGCCGGTCGATGTGGATGATCCGGTGGAAGCCCAGCACCAGGGCGCGGTGCAGGGCTTCGGCGGCGTCGTCGTACCGGCCGTCGGCCTGCGCGAGGTCCGCGAGTTCCAGGAGCGCCTTGACGGCCTTGGTGGTGGTCTTCGGGACGATGCCCCGGTCGAAGTCCTGCGACACGGAGGCGTCGAGCAGTTCGGCCTTGGCCTTCGGGTCCGTGATCTTGGAGGCGGTCAGCGCGAGTGCGTACGCGCCGCCGCCCTTCTTGCCGGCCCAGTTCATGGCCTCGGCCACGCGGCGGCCCGTCGCGACGCGAAGCCCGTCGGGCAGGCCCGGAAGGCGCAGCACGATGCGCCAGAGGCGGGCGCCCAGGTTGCTGCGCATGATGGGGCGGGCGGTGATGGCGCGCGCCGCGGACGCGGGCAGCCGTTTGAGGGCCCGGCCCAACTCGCGGAGGGCGAACGACGGTGAGGGCCCGGAGCCCTTGCGGGCGGGAGCCGCGCCTTCGCGGTTGATGTTGTGCACGGCGGCGACCGCGGGGGCGAGGCCGAAGACGGCCTCGGCCGAGCGGTTGCGCTGGGCGAGCTGCCAGACGGTGTACACGGCGCCGTTGTCGAGCGCGACGAGCACGTGGGCCGCGCGGGCCCGCTTGCGCAGCCAGGAGTCCGAGCGGTTGCGCAGCCACACCCGCTCCCCGTTCGGGAGCCCGGCCGCGCGCCGCGGGTCGGAGCGGGGGAGGAAGTGGGTCTCGGCGAAGCCGGCGCCGGCCAGCTCGCCCTTCAGCTCGGCCGTGGGGGCCTTGCCCGCGTACCGGACCTGGGCGCCTTCGGATTCGAGCTGCCGCACGGCGTCGGCGACCAGGTTGACCGGGGGCGTGTTGCTGGCGATGAACAGAACGTCGATCACTGGGTCTGACCCTTTCGGACCTGCAGCTCGCTGATCAGATGCTTCACGGCCGCGGACATGATGATCTCGCGCGTGAATTGGTCGGCGTGCGCCATGGCCGCCGCGTGCTGCTCGTCCGTGGACTCCACCGCCAGGTGCGCCGCTTCGACGAAGGCCTCGGCCATCGCCTCCTTGTCGAGGTCGCGCGCCCCCGTCCACAGGGGATGCCCCCGCAGGACGTTCGACGCGTCGTGGTCGACGACGTGGGCGGACACGATCGGCAGGCCGGTCGCCATGTACTCGTAGACCTTGCCGGAGGTCACGTAGCGGCCGCCGATGAGGATGAGCGCCATCGCGTCCCACCCGGCGTAGGCGGCGGCGACGTCAGCCTTGGCGACCGGCCCGCCGTAGCTGACCCCGTCCGCTTCGGCGTCCCTGAGGATCTCGACGTGGCGGCCGGAGCCGCGGCTGGAGCCGTTGCCGATGTGGCCGCGGAACTCGAAGCGCGCGTTGGCCAGCAGCGGCTCGCGCTTGCGGGCCGCACGCCAGCCGTCGAGGACCAGGCTCAGGTGGTTCGTGGAGAAGTTGACCGTGCCGAGGTAGCCGAAGACCAGGCCGGACTCGGGATCGGGGTTGTGCGTGCGGCCGGGGGCGCTGTCGGCGTCGTAGCCGTTGCGCACCACGTGCACGCGGTCGGCGAACTTCGGGTAGTGGCCGCGGTAGTGCTCGGCGATCGGGTCGTTGACGACCCACAGGCTCACCGCGGAGCCGAGGATGCGCTCCTCCCAGCGGCCTTCGTCGGAGTCGGGGCCGAAGGCGATGTCGCCGTCGATCACGTCGATCGACCAGCCGTCGCGGAAGTCCACGGCGTAGGGGACGCGGGCCTCCTCCCACAGCCTCCAGGCCGCGGCGAGGTTCACGTACGGCACGCAGCTGGCCAGCAGCAGGTCCGCGGGGTGCTCCTGGTGGAGGCGCAGGACCGCCTCCTCCAGGTCGCCGCGCCAGGCGCCGAAGGTCGGTTCGGGGAACGACTCCAGGTGGCGCTCGCGCAGCCCCTTGAGCCACCGCGGCGGGTTGAGGGCCCGCTCCTCGCTGTAGCTGCGGACGTCCGTCTCGAGGTCCTCGCGCCGGATCGGGAGCTTGACGACGTTCACCCGCGGATCGACCTGCTCGGAGAGGGTGTGGTCGACGCCCGAGTCCAGTTCCCAGGACTCGTCCTCGATGGTGACCACCGTGACGTCCCAGCCCTGGGCGGCGAACTGGTTCGCGGTCTCACGCATCCGGTACGCACAGCTTTTCGCGGCCGGTGGGAAACCGACCGCGAGATAGATCAAATGAGGGGATTGCGCGTCGCGCCCCAGTCCAGGAGCGCTTTCGGACCGAGCGACCCCTGGTGTAGAGAAGCCTGACATGGGGAGCACGGTAGCACGCCCGAGCTGCGGCCCGAGCCGTCCGGACCGCGAGTGTGCGGGCGCCCGCGAGCGGCCCGCCGAGGCGGCCCGGTCCCCCCACCGTGGAGGCCGCCGGAGGACCGGACGGCATGAGCCGCCCGGCCGTCGCTAACGGAGTCGTTCTTCGAGGACGCGCACGACCTCGCGCCCGGCCCGTCCGTTCCCGAACGGGTCGTCGAGTCGGTCGGCGGGGGCCGGGCGGGTCGCGATCGCGTGCCACTGTTCGACGGCGAGCCGGTCGGGCCGGGCCACCAGGACGTTCCAGCCGCCCTCGAGGGTCTCCACCCATTCGGTCTCGGTGCGCAGCGTCGTGCACGCGCGCCCGAGCAGGTACGCCTCCTTCTGCAGGCCGCCGGAGTCGGTGACGACCCCGGTGGACCCCAGGACCGCGGCGACGAGCTGGCGGTACGGCAGCGGCCGGCCCGCGAACACGTTCCCCTGGGTGAGCTTGAGCCCGTACTGGTCGGCCTTCGCCTGGAGCCGGGGGTGGGCCAGGAGCGCCACCGGGACCGGCAGGCCCGCAAGGGAGTCGACGAGCGCGGCGAGCAGCTCGGGGTCGTCGGTGTTCTCGGCCCGGTGCAGGGTGGCGACCAGGAACGGCGCGGCCGGGTCGATCCCGGCGGGCAGCTCGGGCCGCTCCCCGGCGGCGAGCACGGCGTCGCGGGTGCGGAAGCACACGTCGACCATGACGTCGCCGACGTTCACGGCCCGGTCGCCCAGGCCCTCGTTCGCCAAGTGCCGCATGGCCTCTTCAGTGGGGGTGAGCAGCAGGTCCGCGCAGTGGTCGGTGAGGACCCGGTTGTGCTCCTCGGGCATGCGCCGGTTGAACGAGCGCAGGCCCGCCTCCAGGTGCGCGACCTTCAAGTGCTGCTTGACCGCCGAGAGCGCCCCGGCGATCGTGGAGTTCGTGTCGCCGTAGACGAGCACCCAGTCGGGCCGCTCGGCGTCGAGGATCGGATCGATCGCGGCGAGCATCGCACCGGTCTGGGCGCCGTGGCTGCCCGAGCCGATACCGAGGTGGAAGTCCGGTTCGGGGATGCCGAACTCGGTGAAGAACACGTCCGAGAGCTCCGGGTCGTAGTGCTGCCCGGTGTGGACGACCACGTGCCGGTGCTCGGTGCCCGCGAAGGCGGCCGCGACCGCGCCGAGCTTCACCAGCTGCGGACGGGCCCCGACGATGCTGACGACCTTCACTGTTCCCCCTGCTTCACGGCTTCGTGCGGTGTGTGCGGTTCGGCCTCGGACAGCATGCCGTCCGCCTCCAGGTAGATCGCGCCGGTCTCGGGGCAGCGCCAGCGGCCCTCCCCGTCCGGTTCCAACCGCGCGCCCGTGCGCCCGACCCACCCGGCCCGCTTGGCCGGGACGCCCATGACGAGCGCGAAGTCCGCCACGTCCCGGGTGACCACGGCCCCGGCGGCGACCATCGCCCAGCGGCCGATGCGCACCGGGGCGACGCAGACCGCGCGGGCCCCCACTGAGGCGCCCTCGGCGACGTCGACGCCGACGGGCTTCCAGTCCGAGGCGCGCTTGACGGTGCCGTCGGCGGCGACCGCCCGGGGGTTGTGGTCGTTGGTGAACACCACGGCGGGGCCGACGAACACGCCGTCGGCGAGCGTCGCGGGCTCGTACACCAGCGCGTAGTTCTGGATCTTGACGTTGTTGCCGATCCGCACGCCGGTGCCGATGTAGGCGCCGCGGCCGATCACGCAGTCGGTGCCGAGCGTCGCCTCTTCGCGGATCTGCGCGAGCTCCCAGACGGCCGTGCCGTCGCCGATGCTCGCGCTCGGGTGCACCTGAGCGGATTCCTGGACCCTGTAATGCATGTGCTGCTTTCGATGGGTGGGCGGCATGCGCCGAGACCGGACATGTCCCGGCGATTATACGGAGCCCCCGTCGGCGCGGCGCGTTCCGAGCGGGCGGACGGCGTATAGCTTGAGCCCATGGACCCGAACGGACCGCATGTCGCGGTCCTCACCCCCTGGTACCCCGAGACGCAGGTGCCCTTCCGCGGCTCCTTCGTCCACAACATGGTCGAGGCCGTCGCCCCCGGCTGCTCCCGCATCGACGTCTGGCACCTCGACCTGTGGACCGTCATCCGCTCCCCTGAACGACTCAGGCGGGTCTGGGCCGCGCAGCGGCTCCTCCTGCCTCGCTCGGTGCCGCTCCTGCCCGCGGCGGCCGGGGCGGTGCTCCGCCGCGTCCCGATCCTCCAGCCGCTCATCGAGGACTGGAACCTGCGCGCCGACCTCTTCGCCGAGTGGTTAAGCGTCGTCCTCGACGGTGAGCCCCTCGCCGCGCCGATCGTGCACGCCCACGTGCCGTTCACCGCGGGCTGGGCCGCCCTCCGGAACCGCCGCCCCGGCGCGAAGGTCTTCGCCACCGAGCACGCCTCCTTCCTCGCGGGGATCCTCGCCCAGTCGGCCGCCCGCGACCGCTACGACGAGATCCTCGACCGGCTCGACGGCTACTTCGTGGTCGGCGAGCCCCTGCGCGACCTCGTCGCCGCGACGTTCCCGCACCACGAGGGCAAGATCCGGTTCATCTCCAATCCGATCGACTTCCGCTCCGGCGGCGCCCGCGCCCCGGGCGTGCTCCGGCGCTGGCTCGCCGTCTGCGCCCTCACCGAGCGCAAACGGATCGGTTACCTGCTCAACGCTTTCGCGATCTGCCGCGCCGAGGACCCGGGCCTGACGCTCACCGTGGTCGGCGACGGCAAGGAGCGGGGCGGCCTCGAAGCGCTGGCCGCCGATCTGGGGGTGGCCGACGCGGTCGACTTCCGCGGCGTGGCCCTGCCCGAGGCGATCCCCGGGATCATGGCCGAGCACGACCTGCTCGTGCACGCCAGCCGCCACGAGACCTTCGGGATGGTCGTCGTGGAGGCGGTCGCCGCGGGCCTGCCGCTCCTGGTGAGCCGCTGCGGCGGCCCCGAGCACGCCCTCGCCGGGGCCGCCCCGGACGCGGGGGAGTACTTCGACGTGGACGAGGACCCGGACCTGCTCGTCAGGGCCTACCGGGTGCTGCGCGCCCGGCATCCGCACGGGCTCGACCCGGCCCGCGCCAGGGCCGCCGTGGAGGCCCGCTTCGGCTACGAGGCGGTTGCGCTGCAGCATCACCGGGCCTGGGCGGGGCCTGCCGCGATCGGGGAGGGGCTCCGTTGAGAATCCTGTACGTCGCGCCGGTGTTCAAGCGCTACAACGCGATGCGAACCGAGACGCACCTGGCCGTCGAGGACGGGCACGAGGTGCACCTGGTCGCCGACCACCGGGCGCACCAAGGCCGCGGCCCCATCGACGAGCGGGTGCGCGTCCATTGGATGCGCCCCGGGGAGGTCCGCGCCCCCGAGAGCGGCCTCGTGAACCTCGCGCTGCGCCGCGCGCCCCGCGGCGTCCTGCGCCGCCTCGCCCGCGGTCCCTTCACCCAGCCTGCAAACAGGGTCCTGCGCTGGTGGAACCGCACGGTCGTGCGTCCACTCGAGCGCGGCCGCAAGCGCCGCGCCCGCGCCATGAGGGAGGCCTACCCCCGCGGCTTCGTCATGGGCCTCATCGAGGCCGAGCGCATCGACTGGCTGGTCCTCGGCGAGCCCGACGCGGTCGACCTCCTCGCCGACGACCTCGCCGGACTGCTCGCGCGGCGCCCGGACCTGCGCACCACCCACTACTACGAGGGGAAGGACCCCGCCGCTGCCGCGACGCCGCCCCCGGTGACCCTGCCCGCACCCGGTGCACTTTCGGCAAGCTCCTGAGCAGGCGATTCGGCGGGGCCGCCTCGTATGGATCTCGATCGATCCGGCCTCGGCCAGGTGGATACGATGAGGCCCGCGCCCGATGCACGCCGCGTCCGGGGCACAAGGGAAGTGTGGAACTGATGACGGACAAGGTGCGGTTGCCGGCGGGGCGCCGGGTCGTGATGCTGGTGGACAACACCATCGACGGCGACTCCCGGGTGCAGAAGGCCGCGAAGTCGATGGCCGAGCACGGCTGGGAAGTCCACCTCATCGGCCGCGCGGAAGGCAAGAAGGGCGACAGCTTCGCCATCGGCGACGCCACCGCCCACCGCCGCGTCCTCGGCCTCTGGCCGGGCCTGAAGCCCTTCCGCCAGCGCCTCGCGCGCGTCCGCTTCCCCTTCGCCCGCCCCAGCCTCGTCAAGGCCGAACGCGAATGGGAGCGCCGGCGGATCCTCCGCTCCGACCTCGCGCAGCGGCGCCTGCGCGCCGCGCTGCGATCCGAGGGCCGCGGCGGTCTTCGCGGCGGCCTCCCGGTCCTCTTCCACCGGGTGTCGGTCAAGTTGCGCGTGCGCTGGCTCCGTTTCCGCCTGGATCAGACCCGGGGTTTCGCCGAGTTCCAGAAGGCCCGTCCGGACGGTCGGCTGGAGCGGTTCGAGACGGCCTACTGGAAGCTCGTGATGGGCGACCGGTGCTGGCGCAAGCTCGACCCTTGGCCGCTGCGTTTCGAAGTGGGCTTCGCGCCGCTCATCAGCCGCCTCGATCCGGACCTCATCCACGTGCACGACTACCGGATGATCGGTGTCGGCGTGCGCGCGGCGGCCCGCGCCCGCGCCAAGGGCCGCGAGGTCCCGGTGCTGTACGACGCCCACGAGTTCCTGCCCGGGGTGCTGCCGCGGAACCGGAAGTGGCAGGTTGCGCAGATCGCGCACGAGCGCGAGTTCATGCCGTACGCGGATGCGGTCGTGACCGTCTCGCCGCGCCTGGCCGAGCTGCTCGTGGAGACCCACGGTCTCGCCGAGCTCCCCGCGGTCGTGCTCAATTCGCCGCCGCGTCCCGACCCGGCCCGCAAGGCCTGGATCACCCCTGAGGGCTTCGGCGATGTGCGGGCCGCGTGCGGCCTGGACGCCGGGACGCCGCTGATGGTCTACTGCGGCGGAGCTTCGCCGCAGCGCGGGCTGCACCTCATGGTCGAGGCGCTGGGCTTGGAACCGGATCTCCACGCGGCCTTCGTGGTCAACCAGCTCACCGGGCCGTACCCCGATTCGCTGCTCGCGCAGGCGGAGCGGCTCGGCGCCGCCGACCGGGTCCACCTTCTTCCGTACGTGCCCTACGACGTGCTGACGACGTTCCTCGCGACCGCCGACGTCGGGGTCCACCCGCTCGAGACCGGCCTGGTGAACCACGAGGTCGGCCTGAACACCAAGTTCTTCGAGTTCATGCACGCGGGGCTGCCGATGGTCATCAGCGATGTGAAGGTGATGTCCGAAGAGGTTCGCCGCCTCGGCATCGGTGAGGTCTTCCGGTATGGGGACGTGGCGGGGCTGGCGCGGGGCGTGCGGGCCGTGCTCGACGACCGCCCCCGCTACACCAAGGCGTACGCCGAGCCGGGCTTCCTCGAGGAGTTCACGTGGGAGGCGCAGGCGGCCCGCTACGACGAGGTCTACCGCCGTCTCCTCGGCGGGACGCCGAAGCTTCCCAGCCCCCGCCTGGACGAGTCGCCGCTCCCCGCGGTCAACGGTTCCTGAGGACGGCTTTCGACCGACGCCATGTGAAACCACTGCCTGCGGCGGCGGTAACAGAGGTATAAGGACAGACGGGCATTGGAAGCAGAGCCTCGCTCTGCTTCCTCGGCTTCGTTTCCAATGTCGCGACGCACGTGTTATGGCACCGTGACCTGAATGCCCCGGGCCGGAAGATACGCTGCAGGCATGCTGCGTTCTGTCATTCTCGCCGCCGCCCGGTCATCGAAGATCGAGCGCCTTGTCGGCACCGCGCCGGTCTCGCGGTCGCTCGTCCGCCGCTACGTCGCGGGTGAGTCCACGGCCGAGGCCGTCGCCACCACCAGAGCCCTGGCCGCCGACGGACTGCTCGTCACGCTCGACTACCTCGGTGAGGACACCGTGGTCGTGGAGCAGGCCGACGCCACCCGGGACGAGTACCTGGGCCTGCTCGCGGCCCTCAAGGGCGAGGGGCTCGCCTCGTCCGCGGAGGTCAGCGTCAAGCTCTCCGCGCTCGGCCAGCGCATCGACGCCGAGCTGGCCTACGACCGCGCCCGCGACATCTGCTCGGCCGCCGCCGACGCTGGGACCACGGTCACCATCGACATGGAGGACCACACCGTCACCGACTCGACGCTGGAGATCGTCCAGCGCCTGCGCCGGGACTTCGCGTCCACCGGCGCGGTCCTCCAGGCCTACCTGCGCCGCACCGAGGACGACTGCAAGGGCCACAACGGGCCCGGTTCGCGCATCCGCCTGTGCAAGGGCGCCTACAAGGAGCCCGAGTCGGTCGCCTACCAGCGGGGCCTGGACGTCGACCGGTCCTATGTGCGCTGCATCAACGCGCTCATGGCGGGCGAGGGCTTCCCGATGCTCGCGACCCACGACCCGCGCCTGATCGAGATCGGCATCGACCGGGCCCGCTGGTACGACCGCGACAAGGACTCGTTCGAGTTCCAGATGCTGTACGGCATCCGCCCCGCCGAGCAGCTGCGGCTGGCGGCCGAGGGCTACCGGATGCGCGTGTACGTGCCCTACGGCGACCAGTGGTACGGCTACCTGATGCGCCGCATGGCCGAGCGCCCCGCGAACCTGGCGGTCTTCGCCAGGTCACTGTGGACGAAGTCTTAAAGCGGTTCAGCGCGGGCCGGGGCGGAGGGTTCACCGCCGCGGCCCGCGGCCGTGTCCTGCGTCCCTGTCCGCCCTCGGACCGGCTGTGCGAATCGGACTGAACGCACAGGCCAGGCCCTGGACGCCCAGGCCACAAGCGCTCCTCGCGTCTCGCGCGGGTAGCGATCGGCGACTACAGTTGCGAACGTGACTCAAGCCCCCGAGGACTTCACCCCGGAATCTCCCGAGCGCGACCTTCCCGGCGAATCCCGCCCCGCCCCGCTCGGCTCGGCTCCTCTGGTGCCCGGCCAGCGCCCCGCGCCTGAAGCGCCGCGACAGGTCCCGCCCGAACCGATGCTGCCCCAGGCGGACCCGGGTCATGCGGTGATGCCTCAGGCCGCCCCCGCCCCGCCGATGCCGGAGCCGACCGCCCCGCCCTCGGCGATGCCGATCGACATGGCGATGCCCGGCGCGGTTCCCCCCGGGCACCAGCAGATGCCCCCGCGCGGCCCCGCCTACCCGGGCGCGATGCAGCCGCCCGGACCCGTGCAGCCCGGTGCTCCCACGTACCCCGGGCCCATGCAGCCCGGCGCGATGGGGCACGGCCCCGTCCCGGTCAGCGCGATGCCCCCCTGGCCCGGACCGCCCGTCTACTTCCCGCGCCCCGAGCCCAAGCGCTCGCGCCTGGCCACGATCCTCGTCGTCGTGCTCCTCGTCGCCACCTCGGTGTTCGCGGGCGCGCTCGTCAACGGCTGGCGCCCGGCCATGCCCAGTGCCGAGTCCGGCACCATCGAGGGCCTCGCGGTCCAGCCCGGTGAGGGCACCGTCCCCAGTCCCGGCCCGAACGCGTCCGAAGCGGAGATCCTCGCCTACCTCAAGGAGCAGGCGCAGCTCACGCTCGACGCCCAGTCCGAGTCGCTGCTCAACGGCAGCCTCGACGGCTGGCTCGCGGCCTACGACCCGACCCTGCACGAGAAGATGACCGGCCGGTTCGACTCGCTCACCTCGATGCAGGTGTCCCGCTTCGACTACCAGATCGCCTCCGGCCCGCTCGAGGACGCCTCGGGCGCGGTCCCGCTGTACGACATCTCGGTCGCGCTCTCCTACTGCTTCGTCGAGCCCGCCGAGACCTGCAAGGCCGCCGACATCGTGTTCGACACGGTCTGGCGCGCGGGCGAGGACGGCATGGTCATGATCGAGGTCGCCGACTCCGAGTACGGGCAGGGCCCGCACCCGTGGGAGGTCACCGACCTGGTCGCGGCCGTCGGCGAGCGCACGGTCACGGCCGTCCCGGCCTCGATGGAGGCCCGCCTGGACGAGGCCCTGGAGGTCGCCGAGGCGGCGGCCGCGAACGCCGACGAGTGGGCGTACTGGGAGAAGCCCGACCGGTACGTCATCTACATCGCCAGCGACGACGAGTTCGACACCTGGTTCGGCAGCGGCTGGGACTCCGAGGACGTCCTCGGCTTCGCCTTGCCGCTCAACGGGACCGTGAACGGCGAAAGGCAGCCGTCCACGTACGCCACGGTCATGGGCGTGGACCGCACCGGTTGGGGCGAGGGCCTGACCAGTGTCATCCGCCACGAGCTCGGCCACGCCGTGACCCTGTGGGCCGCACCGTCCGAGCGCTACGCCGACGACACCTGGTGGATGGTCGAGGGCGTCGCCGAGTACATCGACCACGGCGATCGGGCCCTTGAGGACTACGACCGCATGTGGGACGTGCGCGACTACGTTGCCCAGGGCGGCTGCGCGACCGACATCCTGCCCCCCGACGAGGACGACGACACGCTCGCGGGCTCGGGCAAGTACGGGTGCGGGTTCCTCGGCGTCGAGTACATCGTCGACGAGTACGGGGTGGACAAGTTCGCCGACTTCTTCGGGCAGACCGCGCGTGAGGGCACGCCGGCTGTCGACGCGGCCGAGGACGTCTACGGCAAGAGCTACGCCGATCTGATGGAGGAGATTACGGCGTTCATTGCCCAGACCGTGTGAGATCGGGTGTTGCCGGGTGGCGCGGACTGCCGTAACATGAGCAACATCCCAATCGAAAGACATCAACGTCACGCTTAGTGACGACCGGCCTGTTCCGGTCTCATATCGGCATTCGCGTCCGCCGCACCTCTAATACATCACACAACCCCACGTCCTTGCATAAGTGCTCGCAACAGCCCTCGACAGAACGGTGAGACACATGAGCGAACCCGGGGACCTCCTCGACGAGGTCAAGTTCTTGACGGTGACGGAAGTGGCCGAGTTGATGCGCGTCTCGAAGATGACGGTGTACCGGCTCGTCCACAACGGTGAGATCGCGGCGGTGCGGGTGGGGCGCTCCTTCCGCGTCCCCGAGAGCGCCGTGAAGACCTACCTCTCCGAGGCTCTCCAGACCGACGAGTGACACCGCTCGGCCCGGCAGGCCCCGCCACGCGCGAGCTGTGACGGGGCCTTCGGTCGAACTCGCCCGGCGCGGGGGCTCCGGGACGTCCGAGCTAGGCTTGTCGGGCTCAAAGTATTGTCTAGTGAACATCTGTGAGGAAGCTCTATGGGCTCGGTCATCAAGAAGCGACGCAAGCGCATGGCGAAGAAGAAGCACCGCAAGCTGCTCCGTAAGACCCGCGTGCAGCGTCGCAAGCTCGGCAAGTAGCCGAGCCGACCGGCTTTCGAGTACCTGCGGGTAGGCTGGGCCACATGCCAGAGTTCGAAGCAGTCGCGTTCGCCTTCCAGGTCCGTGGCGTGATTTCGCAGGTCATCGGATATGGGGCGGCGCTCCTGTCGTTGATCGCCTGCATCCACTGCGCGGTGCAGAAGCCCGAGGCGTTCAGTGCCGTCGGCACCCTCTCGAAGGGCACCTGGCTCGGGCTGCTGGTCGTGAGCCTGGTGTTGGCGCTGCTCTTCGGCGGCTACGCCCGGTTGAACCTGTTCGCCCTCGTCTCCATCGCGGCGGCCCTGGTGTACCTCCTGGATGTCCGAGGCGGCATCAAAGACATCGGCGGCAGCATCTACTGACGCGGTCGCCCATGGTGCGGTGTCCCAACGGGGTTCTTTGCGCAGCAGTGTCTTCTGACTTGTAGAAAAGCCGCGCCAGCAATGCTGGCGCGGCTTTCGGCGTGCCCTCCCGCGGGGCGTACCCTGTCGCCGTTCAGGCCCGACGGTCCCTTGCGGACGGAGTCCTCAGCGGACGATGCCGCGGGCCATCTCCCGCAGGCGCTTGACGCGCTCGGCCGTCGGCGGGTGGGTCGAGAACAGGCTCGCCAAGCCGCCGCCGCGCAGCGGCGACTCGATCATCAGGTGCGACTGCTCCGCGATGCGGCTGTCGGAGCGCGCCGGCATCCGGTCGACGCCCGCGGAGATCTTCTCCAGGGCGCTGGCGAGGGCGAGCGGGTCGCCGGTGAGGCGCGCGCCCGAGGCGTCGGCCTCGTATTCGCGCGAGCGCGACACGGCCATCTGGATGAGTCCGGCCGCGAGCGGCCCGAGGATCATCGTCAGCAGCAGGACCAGCGGGTTGGGCCGGTCCTCGTCGTCGGAGGCGAAGAACGGCAGGAACATCGCGAGGTTCGCGAGCATCGTGATGATGCTGGCGAGCGCCCCGGCGACCGAGGAGATGAGGATGTCGCGGTTGTACACGTGCGACAGCTCGTGGCCGATCACCGCGCGCAGTTCCGCGGGGCTGAGCAGGCCCAGGATGCCGTCGGTGACGGCGACGGCCGCGTTCTCGGGGTTGCGGCCCGTGGCGAACGCGTTCGGCTGCGGCGTGGGCGAGACGTAGAGGCGCGGCATCGGCTGGTTCGCGCGCTGCGACAGCTCGCGGACCATCGCGTACAGCTGCGGGGCCTGCGCCTCGGTGACGGGCCGGGCCCGCATCGAGCGCAGCGCGATCTTGTCGGAGTTGAAGTAGGCGTAGGCGTTCATGCCGACCGCGATGACGGCGGCGATGAGGATGCCGGTGGAGCCGCCGAGCGCGTAGCCGATGGCGATCACGAGCGCCGACATGGCGCCGAGCAGCACTGCCGTTTTGAGGCCGTTGTGGTGCTTCATGGTGTTCGAGTTCCCTCCCTGTGGGAAGAAGCAACGTCCTGACTACTGCCAGTATTTCGCCATGAACTGGGAATTTACCGCGAAACGGACGTGAACTCCAACACGAGTTGGGGGGCGAGCGAGACCGCGATGAGGGCGAGGCCGATCGCGGCGACCGCGATGGCGAAGCGGCCCTTGGTGAGACCGGCGGGGCGGCCGACCAGCAGGGTGCGGGCGAGCGGCAGGTAGTAGGCGAGCCCGAGGACCGCGCCCGCGGCGACGATGATCGCGAGCCAGACGGCCGAGGAGGCGAGCACTTCGAGCACGGCGACCTTCGCGAAGGTACCGGCGAGCGCGGGAGGCAGCCCGGCCAGCCCGATGACCGCGATGAGGAAGACCGAGGCGGGCAGGGGAGCGGACCGGAAGAGCCCCGTGAGGTCCGAGATCGAACCGCCCTCGGACCGGACGGCCGTCAAAGCCGCGAAGGCCCCCGCCTCCAGCAGCACGAAGAACACCGCATAGGCCAGCGCCGCCGAAGCGGCCGCACCCGCCTCCGCCCGGCCCTCCGCCGTCATGACGACGGCCAGCGGCGCCAGCACGTACCCGGCGTGGGCGATCCCCGACCAGGCCAGCAGCGGCACCGTCCGCCGCTGCACCAGCGCCGCGAGGTTCCCGACCGCGATCGACGCGATGCTCAAGGCCGCCAGCACGATCCCGGCACTGGTCGCCGCGCCCGGCGCGGGCCCGAAACCGCCGGGAGGCGCGAGCACGTCACCGGTGATCCCCGCACCCGGAATGAATCCGAAGTAGACGACCCACACGACCGCGAGCGCGCCGCCGAGCTTCGAGGCGCTCGCCAGATACGTCGCCACCGGCAGCGGCGCGCGCTCCAGCACCATCGGCGCCCAAGCATGCAGCGGCGCGGCCGCGAGCTTGAACGCGAGCCCGCCCAGCAGCAGCGCCACCCCCGCCGCGACCAGCCCGGTGTCCGCGCCGCGCAAGCCCTCCGCGAGAGCGCCCAGATGCACCGTCCCGCTCGCCGAGTACAGCAGCGCCGCACCCATGAGCGCCGTCGCCGACGCGGTGATCGAGGCGATCAGGAACGTCGCCCCGGCCTCGGCCCCGTCGCGGCCCGGCTTCGTCACCAGCACGTACAGCGGCACGGTCAGCGTCTCCAACGCCACGATCAGCGTGACGAGGTCCCGCGCGCCCGCGAGCGCGATGCCGCCCGACGCCGAGATCGCCAGGAGGAACCAGTACTCGCCCGCCTGCCGCCCGCTGATGCCCGCGACCAGGACCGTGAGCGCGGCGAACAGCGCGGCCGCCCCCATCGCCGCATCATCGGCCACATAGGAGTACCAGCCGTCGACGGCGAACGTCGCCCGATCAGATCCGACACCGACCCACACCGCCGCGACGCCCGCAGCGCCCAGCCCGATCATCATGGCGGCCTTCGCGAACCGGCCCGCGAACAGCGCGAGCACCGCAGTCGCCGCCGCGAGGTACAGCGGCAGCAGCGCCGCATGGTCGATCGATTGCACCCGCATCTACCGGACCCCCGTCCGAGTCGCCCGCGCCCGTTCGCCCATCTACAGCAGCCCTTCCGCGAACAGGTTCAGCAGCGGCCCCGGCACCAGGCCGAGCAGCAGCGTCCCGGCCACCAGCGGCGCCCACACCGCGACCTCGGCGACCGAGACGTCGCCGATGCCGAGCGTCGCGGGCACGACCGGCCCGTGGCTGACGCGCCTGAGCATCCGCAGCAGGTACGCGGCCGCCAGGAACGCCCCGAAGGCCGCCGCCGCGGCGAGCACCAGCCAGGCCCCGCCGCGTTCGGCCGCGGCGTACACCGTGAACGCCTCGCCCCAGAACCCGGCGAGCCCCGGGAGCCCGAGGGAGGCGAGCGCCGCGAACCCGAGGAGCCCGGCGAGTCCCGGCGCGGCCAGGCGGAGGCCGCCGAGCGCGCCGAGGCTTCCGGTGTGCGTGCGGGCCTTGAGGGCCCCGGCGAGGAAGAACAGGAGCGGGGTGACCAGGCCGTGCGCGAGGTTCCCGAACAGGGCCGCCCGCACCCCGGCCTCGGTGCCCGCGGCGAACGCGAGGACCACGAATCCCATGTGGCCCACCGAGGAGTACGCGATGAGCCGCTTGATCTCGGGCAGGCCCAGGCACACGAGCCCGGCGACGAGGATGCCGACCGCGGCGAGCACGGCCAGGACCGGCGCGGCGTCGGCGGCCCCGTCGGGGGCGAGGCCCCCGGCGATGCGGATGAGGCCGTACGTGCCGAGCTTGAGCAGGACGCCCGCGAGCAGGACCGAGCCGACGGTGGGGGCGGCCGTGTGCGCGTCGGGCAGCCACGAATGCAGCGGCCACAGCGGGGCCTTGACCGCGAACCCGATGGCGAGCAAGGAGAACACGAGCAGCGAGACGTCTTTGTCGACGCCGCCGCTGGCAATGATCAAACCGAGGTCGGCGGTCCCGGTGTCGGCGACCGCGACGAAGAGACCGGTGGCCATGAGCAGGGAACCGGCGACGGTGAAGAGCGCGAACTTGGCGGCCGCGTGCCGGCGCGCGGCGGGGTCGCCGTAGCGGTGGATGATCGCCCACATCGGCAGGAGGACGGCCTCGAAGGCGATGAAGAACAGGATCAGGTTGTCCGACAGGAACACGAGGGTCGAAGCGGCCTGCACGGCGAGCAGCAGCGAGGTCAACGTGGGCGACGGCCCGCCCGCACCCGCTCGACGCTCCGCCCCCACCGCGTTGTGCAGGCAGCACAACAACCCGAGCAGCGCCGTCAACAGGGCAAGCGGCCACGAGATGCCATCGACCGCCAACGAGAAGTCCAAATGCAGCGAAGGGGCCCAATCGAAGTCGACCCGGTGCCACCAGCCACCGCTCTCGCCGAACCCGCCCAGCTCGCTCCGCCCGATCGGCAGCAGCGCCACCGCCCCGAAAGCGAGCGCCGCCGCCGCGACACCGATCCAATGCGCGAACGCCTCACGCCGCCACGCCCAAGCCAGAACCGCCCCGACCAGCGGCAGCGCGACGGCGACCAGCAGCATCAGTGCCACAGGCCCACCCCGATCGCCACGACCGCGACCACCAACGTCCCGGCGGCACTCAACCGCAGGTAGCGCACCAGCCCGCCCCGATGCCCCTCCACCGTCCCGCGACCGGCCGCGACCGCGGCCCGCGCCGATCCCTCGACCGCCGCCCGGTCCACGAGCCGCTCGTCCAGGGCCCGCGCGGCCGCGCTGGCCGCGCCGGCCATGACCCGAGTCGCCTTGGCCGCCAACCGTTCCCCGTAAAGTCCTTCCGAAAGGGCGGCCCGTGCTCGGCCGAGAATGCGAGCGGGATCGCGGTCGACATCGACTTGGGCACCGGCCTTCGGCCGGTCCCGCCACCACGAGTCGGCGACGATCGCGAAGCCCCCAAGCGTCGCGAGCAGCAGCAGCGCCATCAAATCCAGGTGCAGTTCCGGAACCTCGAACGGCCCCAGGTAATACAGCACCCCGATGCCCACGGTCGCGGTCATCAACGCCCACAGGCTGAACGCCTCGGGTCCGGGGATCACCAGCGGCCCGCGCGCGGTCCCGCCGCGCCAGAACACGAGCAGCCACAGCCGCGCCGCGTACGCCGCGGTGAGGATGCTCGCGGCGACCCCGGCCCAGAACACGATCACGCCCGCGGGCGTCCCGGCCTCGTAGGCCGCGCCGAGAACCGTCTCCTTGCTGTAGAAGCCGCCGAGTGGCGGCAGGCCCGCCATCGCGGCGAGCCCGATCGTCATGGCCCAGAACGTCAACGGCGAATCGCCCGGCCGCAGTCGGGTGGCCCGCAGCGACCCGTCCGTCCCGGCCAGCGCGATCACGACCCCGGCAGTCAGGAACAGCAGGCCCTTGAACGCGGCATGTGAGACCAGGTGGAACAGTGCGGCGTCTCCGGCGGCGACCGCCACGGCGGCGAACATGAATCCGACCTGGCTGACCGTCGACCAGGCCAGGACGCCCTTCACGTCCCGGGCGGCGAGCGCGCACAGGCCCGCGCCGACCATGGTCACGGCCGCGACGAGCGCCACGACGATGAGCAGGTCGGGCGGCCACAGGGGCAGCAGCCGCGTGAGTACGTAGGCCCCGGCGGCGACCATGGTCGCGGCGTGGATGAGCGCGGAAACCGGGGTGGGGCCGGCCATCGCGGGGGGCAGCCAGATCTGGAGCGGGAACTGCGCGGACTTCCCGATGCAGCCGAACAGGATCAGGAGCATCGCCGCGGTCGCCGTGCCTGCGGGAACGTCCTGAATCGCACTGAGTCGGAACGTCCCGGCCGCGACCCCGAGGACCATCACGCCCAACACGAACGCGACGTCGCCGAAGCGGGTCACCAGGAACGCCTTCGCGGCCGCGCCGGGCGCTTCGGGCAGTTTCGCGTAGTGGGCGATGAGCAGGTAGGAGCAGGCGCCCATGACCTCCCAGCCGACGAGCAACAGGATGAGGTCGTCGGCGGTGACCACCAGGAGCATCGCGGCGCAGAACAGGTTGATCTGCGCGGCGAACGGCGCGTACTGCGGGTCGTCGCGCAGGTAGGCCGCGGAGTACAGCTGCACCAGGAAAGTGACAAAGGTCGTGGCGAGCGCGACCGCTGCGGCGGTGGGGGAGAGGTCGAACGCTGCGGAAACCCGGACGGACCCGAAGTCGGCGAGGGTGAAGGCGGCCTGCGGGTTCACGAAGGCGCAAACGCCCGCAAGCCCGAAAGCAGCGCCAGGCGCGATCAGAGCAAAGCTCCGCGCCAGTCCACGACGCCGAAAAATCAACCCGATCAAACCAGCCGAAGCAGGCAGGCCAACAAGAAGCAAAGCCAAGGTCATCGGCCGCCCCCGGCATCCAAATCAGCCTCGACCGAGCCTGCAACCTCGTCCTGGGGCAAGCCATCGGTGTCGATAGTGGCGCGCTCGCGCCAGAGGTTCAGGATGAGCGCGAGGCCGACCCCGACTTCGGCGGCGGCGATGACGACGATGAACAGGGCGAAGCTCTGCCCGGTGAGCGCATTGTGGACCAGATCCGAGGTCACCAGGACCAGGTGCACGCCGCCGAGCATGAGTTCTGCGGCGGCCAGCTGAAGCACGGCGTTGCGGCGAGTGAGGACCCCGTAGAGGCCGATCGCGAACAGCCCCACGGCGATCAGGTACCCGATCAGTGGATGCACGGGTGCCTCCCCGCGGGGAAGAGATCGGTCGATCGGGACCACATGGCCTCATCTTGGACTACCGAGCACCCCTAAGTCCAGCGTCGAGACCGTGTTGATACCCCTCGATCCATGCAAGGCCCCCGCAGGGGATCCCGCCTCGACCGACTCTGCAGAGCCGCAGAACCAACTCAGGCCCGCCGAGCCTGCGCCCGAATGCCGGCGACGGCGCTGTCGAAGCAGTGCTGCTGAAACTCGGCCCGAAAGAAGACCTCCCGAGCAAGCCGGAGGGCATCGTCGCGCAAGGCGGAAGGACAGCCTTCTTCCAACTCAGCGGTCGGATTGTCCTTGAGCGACTTGACGGTTCCGACCGGTTCGGTTTCGGCGCAGAACAAGAGCATGATGCGTACCTCGCCGGAGGCGAGGTCGGGAATGAAGCGGAAGCAGTGGCCGCCGCGGCGGATCATGACGGAGCGGTCTGTCGAGGGGCGATGGGCCACGGTCACCCCACCTGCCCGAACGCGGCGACCGGGTAGGGCCGGGGCCTGCGGCGGTGCGAGGAGGTGGATCGGACGCGGCGACGAAGGCTGAGGTCATCGGCGGTGATCTCGCCAGAAAGCAGCGAGGCCTCCCGCTGGGCCGAGGACGCGGTGTAGACGAACAGGCGAGCGGCCGACTCGCGATGGGAACAGCCATGGCGGCCCCATCGCTCACCGCACCACTCGCAGACGAGGCGCCCGAACCCGAACCAGGTGCGGTAGGGCTGATGCAGTTGGAGGTCGATCTTGGCCCAGGAGGGCACGGCATCACGAGCTAGGCTGAGAAGTGCCATGAGAAGCTCCAATTTTCTTGGTGCGCGGCCCACCGGCACTCGCCAAAGTAACCCGGTGGGCCGCTGTCTATGTACGGCCGAATTCAGTTGTGCGACTGGGCAAGTACCCGGAATTTGAAGCCCGCTCCTTCGGTCTAGAGCTCCGAAGGAGCGGGCCGGGCCGCCGAGGCGGCAACGCCGCCTGATCCCCACCTGAACCAGACGACCTGCAAGTCAGCACCGCCCGCGAACGACCCAGATTGAAGTTTGTGCCCAGTTGTCGGACATCCACAGTCTGGCATAGACTCCACTGCATAGTCAATCATGCAATGCAGAATTCTCCTGAAAGATTTCGACCGCCCGGCTGCCTCCTGGTCTGGTCACACCTGGCAGGTACGGTTTGCGGGCCCTATGCCGCCTGAACTGGAGGTAATGGAGATGAAACACCCGGCCGGTCCGACCATCCCTCGCTGGCAGCTCGGCGAGAGCCTGCGGCGGCTTCGCGGGACACGCGACCCGAAGGAAGGGGCGCAGCGCCTCGGCTGCTCGATTCGCAAGATCCACAACATCGAAGCCGGTGAGGTCCGCATCGTGAGGACCGAGCTGGAAGCCCTGCTCGATCTCTACGGTCACGACAACTCCGAAGAGCGCGAATGGTTCATGGAGCTTCAGCGGCTCGGCAACAAGCGCGGCTGGTGGTCGAAGTACGGCCGGCTTCCGACGCCGTTCGCTGAATTCCTAGGGATCGAATCGGCTGCAACGCAAATCGAGATCTTCGAGCCGCTGGTGGTCACCGGGCTCATGCAGACCCGCAGCTATGCGCTGGCTCTCGAAGCTGGCGTGACACCCGGCCAAACCGTTGAGCAGGTTGAGAAGCAGGTGAACCTGCGCATGGACCGCCAGGAACAGGTGCTCAAGCCCGAAGACGGCCCGGAAATCTGGGTCGTCTACGACGAGAGTGTGGTTCACCGGATGGTCGGTGGCTCGACTGTAATGCGCGAGCAGTTGCTTCACCTCATCGACCTCAGCGACAGCAAAGCGATCACCTTGCAGGTGGTGCCCTTCGTCCAAGGCGGCTATCCCGGCACCCTCGGACAGATGAACATTTTCTCGTTCGATGAGGAGCTGCACACGCCGGTGGGCTATGTCGAGTCCCAGGCGGGCAACCTATACATGGAGAAACCCGAGGAAATTCGCCGTCTCACAACGGCCTACAATCACATCAGATCCACCGCGCTGAGCCCCGAGCATTCGGTGAAGCTGTTGAAACAACAAGCCCAGAAGTTGAAGGAATGATCAGGATGGGTGTCGTCGAACTGCACTCGCTCATGTGGCGGAAGTCCAACCGGTCGCAGACCAACGGCCAGTGTGTTGAGGTCGCTTGCATCCACGACGCTCCCTGGCGCAAATCCAGCCGCAGCGCGACCAACGGCCAATGTGTCGAGGTGGCTCCTGTCCCCTCCGCGGTCGCTGTCCGCGACTCGAAGCTCCCCACCTCTGGCGACTTCCCGCACCTCCTCCTCCCGGCCGCCACCTGGACCGCCTTCACCACCGCCATCAAAACCGGCCGCATCGCCTAAGTAGTCCGGCGAGTCTCCGCACTGCCGACTAACCACTATGCGCCGCAAGCAGTCGGCTGTCTTCACGCCGATCCTCCGGACCTTCCCGGCTCGCCTCGCGGCCTGGCGAGAAGGCGAGTCCATCCAAGACGCCGACACCGGCAAGCGGGCCCGCATGGTTGAAGTGACCGTCGGAGAAACAGCCGCTAGCGAGGCGGTTGCCTCCGCTTTCGGTCTCGCACCCGGCGATCCGGTGCTGCGCCGCTCGCGGCGCTTCGCCGTCGAGGAACGGCCGGTTCAGCTCGCCGACTCCTACTACCTGCTCGATCTGGTCCGATCCACGCCGATCGTCTACACCGACACCGGACCCGGAGGCGTTTACGCGAGGCTGGCCGAGATCGGCCACGCCCCGATCCGCTTCACCGAACGCCTCCGCGCTCGAATGCCGCTGCCCACCGAAATCGCCGCCCTCGACCTACCCGGCGGCACACCGGTCATCGCGATCACCCGCACCGCCTTCGACTCCGAAGACCAATGCATCGAAGTCACCGAGATGACCATCGACGCCAGCGCCTACGAACTCGAATACCACGCCTCGATCTGAACGAGGCGCAGCGCAATTGCGGTGCGTAGGCTTGTGGCAACCAGCGGCGGCGGCACTCAGCCAGCGGGAATCGGCCAAGGTGATCCGCGCTGTCGCCAAGGAGCTTGGCTGAATCGGAACGGAAGAGGGATGACGACCGACCTGACCAGCATGATTTGGCGCAAATCCAGCCGGTCGCAGTCGAACGGTGCTTGTGTTGAGGTCGCCTGCATCCACGACGCTCCCTGGCGCAAATCCAGCCGCAGCGCGACCAACGGCCAATGTGTCGAGGTGGCTCCTGTCCCCTCCGCAGTCGCTGTCCGGGACTCCAAACTCCCGACCTCAGGCGACTTTCCGCACCTCCTCCTCCCCACCACCTCCTGGACCGCCCTCACTACCGCCATCAAAACCGGCCGCATCGCCTAGCCTCGATCTTTTGGTTCGGTCAGGATTTTGTGTCATGTGCCGACCCGGCTGTCCGCGCCGTAGCGTTTCGGGTTCAAGCGGGCGGCGACATAGGGGTGGCGGGTTGGGCAGGGCTGCATTGCGGCTGACCGCGCCGTCTCGGTTGGGGTTCAACCTGGCGGCGACGAAGGGGTGGGTGGTGGGGCGGGGTTGGGTGGCGGCTGCGCGGTCGGCGTCTTCCGGGCGCGGCGCGGAGGGTCTGGTTCCGTTGGGGTGCAGGCGGTCCGGTTGGAAACATGAAACTGTTCCACTCGTTTGGGTGATGACAGTGATGTGTGGTAGTGGGATAATTGGAGTACGTACAGGGACAGGGAATTTGTACAGGTGTCGAGTAGGTGCAAGCAGACTACGCCAAGCCTCTGGCTGAATCGGCAAACCGTCTTTTTTCGAGGCGACGGCCCCGTAAGCAGGGGTGTTCCTCCGATCATTGGGGGCGTCAGATCTCATCTCAGTGCTATCGTCCGCAGCTGTCCGCGCCCTAGGTGGGCCGTGATTGGGTGGGCGGTCCTTGTCGGGATCACCCTGACCAGAAGGCAGTGCCACACCAGGTGGCACACGCGACACGAACCTTACCTGCACGACCAGTACGACCAGTGCGATGAGCGCGAGCGGCTACGCCACGGCCGGGCATCACATGACCCGGCAGGCACAGGCCGCACGCGTACTTGCGGTCACGCCTCCGCACACCACCGCGCACCCAGGCAGCCAGTAATACGCCCGGGCAGAGGGGAAGGGTAGGCGTGCACTGCAACAGCATGAATCTCCCGGGCGGGCCGGTCAGTCAGACCTGCGCGGGGACAGTTTGAAGCGAAGCTCCCTGGCACTGACGGTGTGCGCCGAACACGACACCACCGAAAGACCGAAGCACTGGAGTGCCAGACACTGAAGTGCCGGAGTGCCGGGGCATTGCAGGCAGCAGGCCGAAGGCCGCAGGGCGGCTACAGCGACAGGAAGGAAAGGGGGTGAACAGGACATGACGAACCCGATGCTGCAAGGCACCCGCCCACACCAGCGCACCCGCACGCCAGCATCCGCAGCCACGACCAGCCCCGCCACCGGCACCACTGCGCGGCCAAGCCCCGCAGCCGCCACCGGCCCTGCCCCGGCAACGCACCGCCGAGCAGACTCCTACCTCACCATCGCTGCCCGCCTGTGCCCCAAGTGGAACGCCGCCGAGCGGCTGCGCCCCGCCACCGGCGCCACCACCCGGCGAGGGCCAGCAGCACCAACCGGCCCCGCCCCGGCAGCGAACCCCGGGCGAGTCCCCGCTCCACCGTCGCCGCCCGCCTGAACCGCAACCGAGGCGGCGCGGGCAGCCTGAGTCCGACCCCGATCTCCTACCGCCTCGCTGTCGCCGCCCGCCTGAACCCCGCTGAAACCATGTCCTGTCTCCGGCCGCGCACTCTGGGCAGGTCCCCGCGCTGGAAGTCCCTGACTACCGACCTAGCGTGCCAGCAGATCCGCCAGGGCGAAGGCGAAGAGGGCCACTGCTACGAAGCCGTTGGCGGTGAAGAAGGCCCGGTTGACCTTTGACAGATCGCTCGGCTTCACCACTGTGTGCTCGTAGGCGAGCGCTACGGCGACCACGGCGAGGCCGGTCCAGTACAGCCAGCCGAATCCGGTGAGCATCCCGAACCAGGCGAAGGCCGCCCAGGCGAACACGTGCGTCACTGTTGAGGCGTGCAGCGCTGCCTTCACGCCCCATCTTGCCGGGGTCGAGTGGACGCCGATTTCGCGGTCGATGTCGAAGTCTTGGCAGGCGTAGATCAGGTCGAAGCCGCCGATCCACAGTCCCACTGCCACACCCAGAACGATCGCCGGGCCCGAGCCTTCGAAGCTGCCCGTCACCGCGAGCCAGGCGCCCACTGGCGCCACCATTTGGGCCAGGCCGAGGATCGCGTGCGGGTAGTTCGTGAAGCGCTTCGCATAGGGGTAGAGGATCAAGGGGGCCACGGCGAGCGGGCTCAGGATGAGGCACAGCCAGTTGAGGAGCCCGGCCGAGACCAGGAGTGCCACTAGGCTCACTGCGCAGCCGACATAGGCGGTCTTCAGGCTGACCTTGCCGGTCACCAGTTCGCGCTTGGCGGTCCTGGGGTTCTGTGCGTCGATCTTGCGGTCGATGATCCGGTTCGCGGCCATCGCCAGGGTCCTGGCGCTGACCATCGCTATCGTGACCAGGACGAGGATCCACCAGCTGAAGCTGTCCTCAATGGTCATTACGGTCAACGTGGACAGGTAGGCGAAGGGCAGTGCGAACACCGAGTGTTCGAACACCACGAGTTTCAGGAAGTCCTTGACGTGATTGGGGCGGGGAAGAGTCTCAGTCAAGGCCGTATTCTTTCCATCGTTTGTCCACTGTGGCTTTCACGGAGGAGCTCATCCGCATCGCCTCGGGCCAGCCCCGCGTGTAGCCCTCCTGGGGCCACTTCGCGGTCGCGTCGATGCCGGCCTTGCCGCCCCAGAACTGGTGGTACGACGCGTGGTCGAGGTGGTCGACCGGGCCCTCGGTCAGCAGCAGGTCGCGCGAGTAGTCCACATTGCCCAGTGCGCGCCAGGCCACCTCGCGGTAGTCGTGCACGTTGCAGTCGGCGTCGACCACCACGATGAGCTTCGTCAGGCTCATCATCTGGAGACCCCAGATCGCGCTCATGACCTTCTGCGCCTGCTTCGGGAACTTCTTGTCGATCGAGACGATGACGCAGTTGTGGAAGACCCCCGCCGCGGGCATGTCGTAGTCGACGATCTCGGGGATCATGATCTTGACCAGCGGCAGGAACGTCCGCTCGGTGGCCTTGCCCAGGCCGTGGTCCTCCTGGGGCGGGGCCGAGGTGACGATGGTGTGGTAGATCGGGTTCTGGCGCATGGTCATCGTCTCGATGCGCATCACCGGGAACGGCTCCACCGGCGTGTAGAAGCCGGTGTGGTCGCCGAAGGGGCCCTCGGGGAGGCGCTCGCCCGGCTCGGCCCAGCCTTCGAGGACGATCTGCGAGTTCGCCGGGACCTGCAGCGGCACGGTCAGGCAGTCGACCATCTCGACCCGCTCCCCGCGCAGGAACCCCGCGAACAGGTATTCGTCGATGTCGGGCGGGAGCGGCGCGGTCGCGGCATATGCCATCACGGGGTCGGGGCCGATCGCGATCGCGACGGGGAGGCGCTCGCCGCGCTTCTCGGCCTCGGCGTAGTGGCTCGTGGAGTTCTTGTGGATCTGCCAGTGCAGGCCGATCGAGCGCTCGTCGTGCTGCTGGAGGCGGTAGAGCCCGACGTTGCGCTTGCCGGTCTCGGGGTGCTTGGTGTGGGTGAGGCCGAAGTTGTGGAAGACCCCGCCGTCACCGGGCCACACCTGGAGGCCGGGCAGGAGGTTGAGGTCCACGTCGTCGCCGGTGAAGACCACCTCTTGGCAGGGTGCCTTGCGGACCTTCTTGGGCGGCACCGATTTCAGCTGCATGAGCTTGCCGAGCCCGTCGCGGACGCCGGCCCAGCCGACGGGCAGTTCGGGCTTGGCGAGTTCGCCGATGCGGTCGCCGATCTCGTTCAGGTGCTTGACGCCGAGGGCCTTGGCCATGCGGGCTTCGGTGCCGAAGAGGTTGATGGCGACGGGGATGCTGCTGCCGGCCGGGTTCTCGAACAGGAGCGCGGGGCCGTCCTCGCGGATCACCCGCTGGGTGATCTCGGAGATCTCCAGGTGCGGGTCGACCTCGGCCGAGATCCGCTTGAGGTCGCCGTCGGCTTCGAGGGCGGCCAGGAACGACTGCAGGTCGTCGTACGGGAACTTGGGTGCCACGGGCTCATTCAACCACCCGGGGCGCGGCCCTGCCGCCACGCCCGCTGCGGAGTGAACACGGTCCTTCGCGCGGCGTTCACGGAGGGGAGACGGCGGCGTCATGAACGAGGGGGATCGTGAGCGGTATGCGACAGCGCGGGTTCCCTGGATTGTCGGACCCCGGCGGTACGATTTCTTGTGACTCACATTACGATACGGTACCGTATCGTTTCGGAATGGCGTAGGGTCATTCTCAACACCACAACACGCGCCGAAGACCTCGTCTTCCCGCGTTCGAACACCCACTGCGCCCCGGGCCCGCGATTCGCCCGCCCGCCGCGCAGTCACCGCCCGCGGTCGGCGCCGCGGCGGCACGACACCACCACATTGACACCACCACATTGAAGGCCCCGGCCCGGCAGCGCAACCGCATTGCGCCCCGGCAGCCCGGTCCGCACGGCCGCAACCGAGCCGCGCACCTGACACAGAATCGGAAACACTGTGAGCGAAACCCGTTCCGTCCCAGCCCCTGAGGCGGCGACCGAAGACCAAGGCCACCCGCGCAGGTGGGCCATCCTCAGCATCCTGGTCGTCAGCCTGATCGTCGTCGTCCTGGACAACACCGTCCTGAACGTCGCCATGAAGACCCTGGCCGAGCCCGACCCTGTCGGCGTCGGCGCCAGCCAGAGCGACCTGGCCTGGATGATCAACTCCTACACGCTCGTCTTCGCGGGCCTCCTGTTCGCCTTCGGCATCTTCGGCGACCGCATCGGCCGCAAGAAGATGCTCATCGGCGGCCTCGTCGTCTTCGGCGCGGCCTCGCTGCTCTCGGCCTACGCGAGCACTCCTGAGCAGCTCATCTGGTACCGGGCCCTCATGGGCTTCGGCGCGGCCATGATGATGCCCTCCACCCTCTCCATGCTGCGGAACCTGTTCCCCGCCAAGGAGTTCCCGAAGGCCCTCGGCATCTGGACCGGCGCGGTCGGCATCGGCGGCGCCATCGGCCCGATCGTCGGCGGCGCGCTCCTGGAGCACTTCTGGTGGGGCTCGGTCTTCCTCATCAACGTCCCGATCGTGATCTTCGGCATCGTCGCGCTGCTCATCATGGCCCCCGAGTCCAAGGGCCACCAGGCCAAGCCCGACCTGGTCGGCATGGCGCTCTCCGTCATCGGCCTGGTCAGCCTCACCTACGGCATCATCGAAGCAGGCGACGCGGGCTCGTGGGCCGGCGTCACGGTCTGGGGCACCATCACCTTCGGCGTGCTCGTCCTGGTCGGCTTCGTCCTGTGGGAGCGGAGCATCCCGCACGCCTCGCTGGACATGAAGCTGTTCAAGAACAAGCGCTTCTCGGCCTCCGCGGCCATCATCTCGCTGACCTTCTTCGGCATGATGGGCCTGTTCTTCTTCATGACCTTCTACATCCAGATCGTCCGCGGCTACTCGCCGCTGGAGACCGGCCTGATGTTCCTGCCCATGGGCGGCGCGATGCTCATCTTCGCCCCCATGTCGAACGCGCTGGTCCAGCGCATCGGCGCGAAGGCCGTCGGCATCGGCGGCATGCTGCTCATCATCGGCAACTTCGCGATCTCGGCGACCCTGACCACCGACTCCCCGCTGTGGATCCTGCTCGTGCAGTTCGGCATCACCGGTATCGGCATGTCGAACCTCATGCCCCCGGCCATGAACACGCTCATGTCCTCCGTCCCCCGCGAGAAAGCGGGCGTCGGATCTGCCCTGGCCAATACGCTGCGCCAGGTCGGCGGCGCCCTCGGCGTCGCGGTCCTCGGCACCGTCATGGCCCAGGCCTACCGCTCCGAGATCGGGGACGCGGTCCCCGCGCTGCCCGATGCGGCCCGCGAATCCATCGCGACCACCTACGGCGTGCTCGAGAGCGGTGAGATCCCGCCCGAGTCGGTCGGCGCCATCGCGGACGCGGCGAACACCTCGTTCATCGACGCCCTGCACACCACCGCGTTCGCCGCGATCGGCGTGGCCCTCGTGGGCCTCATCATCATCGCGGCGTTCTTCCCCGGCAAGCAGCGCCGCGAGGACGAGGAGACGGAGGCCGCACCGGCCTCCGAACCCGCGCTCATCGAGGCCTGAGGGACAATCGAGTCATGAAACCCGAGCTCGGCGATGCAGCGGTCACCCTCGACGAGGACTTCAGCGGCCCCGTGTCGCCGGTCCCCGCCAAGGGCAGGCCTCGCAGCGAAGCCGTGAGCCACGCGATCATCGAGGCCACGTTGGACCTCATCGCCGAGTTCGGGGCGGTCGCCGAAGTCAGCGTCGAAGCCGTCGCCGAGCTGTCGGGGGTCTCGAAGGCGACCATCTACCGGCGGTGGGCTTCCAAAGAGGAGCTCATCGCCGCGGCGATGGAGAGCGTCAAGGCCCCGCTGCCGACCTCGATGCCGGGCACCTCACTGCGCGACGACCTGATCCACCTCGGCAACAGCATGCGCCAGACCTTCAGCCCCCGAGACAAGAAGGTCGTCAAGTGCATCATGCTCGCCGTCAAGGACGACCCCGAATACCAGCGCCACCACGACCGCCTCGTGCAGCAGCGCCGCCAGTTCGTGCGCGACGTCTTCGTCCACTGGGCCGAGCGCGGTGAGATGGACCCGGACCTCGACGTGGACCTGGCGGTGGCGATGTTCATCAGCCCGCTGCTGACGATCTTCGTCTACGGCCAGTACGCCGACCTCCAGCGCCCGGACACGGTCGCACGGTACGTCGAGCACCTGCTCAGCGGCTTTGGCGGCCCGGCTCACCGGGCCGCCTGAACGGTTACGACCGGGCCCCGCCGTCCCGCGGGGCCCGGTCACCGGAAGGAACCGAGAATCTGGTCGAAGCGTGGGGCCCGGCGATCACTTCCCGGATCGCCGGGCCCCCTCTGTGTTGTTGCGCGCCTTACGCCTTAGTTGATCGGCGGGTAGGCGTTCTGGAGGAGCTCGGCGAACTGCGCCGAGGACCAGTGGCCCGAGAGCGGCATGCCGGCGCGAGCACCGGACATGTTGTTGCCGTTGCGCACGTTGCCCGTGTAGGTCGGGTCGCACATCCGGTCGAAGCCCTTGCCCTCGTCGTTCGCGATGGCGGTCGAGGAACCGTCGGACTCGCCCGGAGGCTTGATCCACACGTAGGCGTCGATGCCCGCCTCAGGCGAAGCCTGCGGCCGCTCACCGAGACCGGCACCGGCCTGGTTGCACCAGTTGCCCTTCTGGAAGCGCTGGTCGATCCTGGAATCGTCCACGAAGGTGATCGGGTCGGTCGAAGTCGACGCACCGGTGGGCCGGTAGTCACCGCCCCAGCCGTTGCGGCTGGTGTCGATCAGCATGCCGATGTTGGAGTTGAAGCCGGAGGCGATCAGCTCGGTCCGGAACGCCGTGGCGAAGTCGAGCTCGCCGTTGAAGTCGTTCCAGTCGACCCATTTCACGTTCGGGTTCTGGTTGATGGCCTGGCCGCCGACGACCTGGTTGACCTCCCAGTAGGGCTCCTCCAGCACCGAGTAGTTCGCGGTGTTGGTGATGAAGCCGGTGACGTCGTTGGCGGTCATGCCGTTCTGGCCGATGAGCGAGGCGAACAGGTCCGCGGCGGCGAAGAAGTTGTCGTACTGCGCGTTCGTGTCACCCCACCCGATCCAGCCGTGGTGGCCGGCGTCGACGTAGTTGTACGTGTTCGCCAGCGAGCCGAGCTCGGACAGCGCGTAGGAGACGCCGTTGACGTAGTTGCCGTTGGCCTTCATCGTGTCGCAGTTGGCCGTTGCGGTGGCGCGCGGCGTCACGTTGGTGACCAGGTTCGGCAGCGAGTCGATCTCGACCACGTTGACGATCCGCAGACTCGCGTAGGCGGGGTCCGACTGGATGTCGACGATCGGGTCGATGTACTCGCTCTTGTACCTGGCGATCTCGGTCGCGCCGAGCTGGCCGTTCGACGCCAGGGCGGCGCAGTCGCGGCCCGGCAGGTTGTAGATGACGAACTGGATGAGGTCCGCGCCCTGGGCGAGGGCCTCATCGAGGTGGTCCCTCACGCCCATGGAACCGGTGGTCGGGGAGTCGTTGCCCTCGATCGCGCCGATCTGGTCGAGCCACACGCCCGTGGGCTCGTCGGCGACCGCGCTGCCGCCCGGTTCGGCGGCGGCCTTGTCGGACCACTGCGGGTTGACGTAGACCTGGGCGCCCGCGTACGGGTTGTCGACCTTGTTGCCGCCGCCCGGGTTCCCGGTCGGGGTGGAGGTCGGGCTGGTCGGCGGGTTGCTGGTCGGGTTGCCGGTGACGTTGCAGGCGTCGCCGTTGATGGTGAACCCGGTCGGCTGGGCGGAGCTGCCGCTGCCGATGAAGCCGAACACCTCACGGGTCTGACCGGAGGCGACCGAGGCGTTCCAGCCCACGTCCTTGCCGGTGAAGGCGGCGCCGCTCTGGCTCCAGCCGACGTTCCACGCGCTGGAGACGGTGGTGCCCGCCGGGAAGTTCCATTTCAGCTGCCAGCCGTTGATGGCTTCGCTGGCGGTGATCTTGACATTGGCCTGGAACCCGGAGCCCCAGCTGTTCGTCACGGTGTACTGGACCTGGCATCCGTCTTCGGCGTGTGCCTGGTTCGCCGAAACGAAAGTCAGACCGGTGGCAGCGAGCGCGGTTACGGCCGCGCCGATGATGCCAAGTCTTCTTCGTTTTCCAGATACTTGCATTTTTCGATGTCCTTCGGGGTTGAGAGGCCGCTTGACGCGGCCCTGAACGGGTGTCCGTCAAGGGAAGCGCTCCCAAGAGGTGCATTGATAATCTCCGATATATGGATGGGCTGTCAAGGGCTTCGCCAGGATATTTCCAGGGTCGGAGCGCGCTGCCTGGCGGTGTCGAAGTCGACTGGCCGCCTGGCAAGCGCTTGAATCAGTGAAAACGCTCCCGCGCCAACTGAGCGGGTCCCTTAGAAAAACTTCTCGGCGCACACGGCGGCGGGGCCGCGCTCTCGCGCGGCCCCGCCGTCTTCTTGCGGGCGAAGTGCCGGTTCGTCCTTGTTCGTCCCCACCTGGTCTACCGGCGGGCCGCCTTCGGCGGCAGCAGCTCGGCGCTGCGCTTTCTGATTCGCCGAGCTTCCCGGCCGCCTAATTCACCGGCGGGTTGGCGTTCTGCAGCAGCTCGGCGAACTGCGCCGAGGACCAGTGGCCCGAGAGCGGCATGTCGTCGCGCGCCCCGCTGGGGTTGTTGCCGTTGCGCGGGTTGCCCTGGTAGTCGGGGTCGCACATCTGGTCGAAGCCCTTGCCCTCGTCGTTAGGGATCTCCTCGGAGGCCCCGTCCGACTCGCCCGGGGGCTTGATCCACACGTAGGCGTCGATGCCCGCTTCGGGGCTCGCCTGCGGCCGCTCGCCCAGGCCGGCACCGGCCTGGTTGCACCAGTTGCCCTTCTGGATGCGCTGGTCGAGGCGCGACTCGTCCACGAAGGTGATCGGGTCGGTCGAGGCCGACGGCCCGGTGGGCCGGTAGTCGCCGCCCCAGCCGTTGCGGCTGGTGTCGATCAGCATGCCGATGTCGCTGCCGTACCCGTTCGCGACCAGCTCGTCGCGGAACGCGGTCGAGAAGTCGATCTCGCCGTTGAAGTCGTTCCAGTCCACCCACTTGACGTTCGGGTTCTGGTTGATCGGCTGGCCGCCGACGACCTGGTCGACCTCCCAGTACGGCTCCTCCAGCGAGGAGTAGTTCGCCGTGTTGGTGATGAACCCGTGCACGTCGTCGGCCGTCATGCCGTTCTGGCCGATGAGCGAGCCGAACTTCTCGGCCGAGGCGAAGAAGTTGTCGTACTCGGGGTTCGTGTCGCCCCACCCGATCCAGCCGTGGTGGCCGGCGTCCAGGTAGTTGTACGTGTTCGGCAGCGCGCCCAGGGTGGCCGCGGCGTAGGAGATGCCGTCCTCGTAGTTCCCGTTCGCGGCCATCGCGTCGCAGTTCGCCGTCGCCGTGGGGCGCGGGGAGACGTTGGTGACCAGGTTCGGGAGCGAGTCGATCTCGATGACGTTGACGATCCGCAGTCCGGCGTAGGCCGGGTCGCTCTGGATCTCGGCGATCGGGTCGATGTACTCGGTCTTGTAGCGGTCGATCGCGTCGGCCGGAAGCTCGCCGTTGGAGGCGAGCGCGGCGCAGTCGCGGCCGGGCAGGTTGTAGATGACCAGCTGGATGGCGTCCGCGCCTTGGGCGAGGGCCTCGTCGAGGTGGTCCCGCAGGCCCATGGAGCCGGTCGTGGGGGAGTCGTTGCCCTCGATGGCGCTGATCCGGTCGAGCCAGACGCCGGTGGGCTGGTCGGCGACGGCCTCGCCGCCGGGCTCGGCGGCGGCGTTGGCCGACCACTGCGGATTGACGTAGACCTGCGCGCCCTCGTAGGGGTTGTCGACCTTCGCCTGTGCCGCCTCCACCCCCTCCGGGTTCTCTGCGGCGCCGGCGGTGGTGACCGCGACGGCGCTGACGGTGGCGGCCGCGAGCGTCGCCGCTGCGAGCGCTCCCAGTCGTCTGCGCCTGTTCCTGGTGGTGTGGTTGCTTCGATTGAGCGTCATGTGCCTTCCCCTGATTGTCGGGCTGACGGTCTCCGGGAGCGGCTCCATGGGTGCCGGGTTGACACGGAAGCGCTCCCAGTTCGGCCGGAAATCTCCGGTTAACATCGAAGTTTGCCTATGCATGAGTGTGATGTCAAGGGGCTCGATACCGGAGAATCCAGAAATTCCCGATTAGCGGCTTAAACATCGACAAGGGGTATTCATCCAACCTCAAAGAGTGAACAATTGCCCTAAATGGAACAAATCAACTCCAAAATGGAATGACGAACGCCCGCGCCACCGAAATGCCATCGATGACGCGGGCGTTCGTTCAAGGCCCCCGGCCGCACATGCGAAAAGCCGGTCCCCGTGCTCCCTGCCCCGGCCGTGTGCGGCTTTCGGGGGGCGGTGTGCGGGACCGGCTTGTGCCGGAGGTTGCGGCTCGCGGGTGTCGCCGTGAAGATCCGATCATCGACCGGTTCGGCGGTGGTCGCGTGACCTGTGGTTCTACTGTTGGGCGTGCCCGGTCTCAAAAGTGGCCTGTGCGCCGGCGTCGCCTTCCAGCAGTGCTCGGACCTCGGATTCGCGGAACCGACGATGACCGCCCGGTGTGCGAATACTGCCGATCCTGCCCGCCGCGGCCCAGCGCGTGACGGTCTTGGGATCGACGCGGAACAGTGAGGCCACTTCGCCAGGTGTGAGTAGGCGGTCCTCGGTCTCCATGATTTCTTCCTCCCCGTGATGAAGACTCACTTCGTGCGTTAAACCCATTACACCACTATTCAGTCAAACCTGCCATGAGTTCTCGGACATACTTTCGGTCGGTAGGTCTTGCCTGAAAGTACCACGCGTATGTCAACGGCGCTCTGAGCCGATTCCGACGCTCTAGGAGTTCCCGGGTATGAGGTAGGCACAGAGCGCAAGTGGCAACTCTGGTTATCCTCAACGAGTGGACGAGATCGACCAGACCATCGTGAACCTCCTGCGCACCGACGGACGTACCTCGTACGCCGAACTGGCCCGCAGGGTCGGCCTCACCGCGCCCTCCGTGCAGGACCGCGTCACCAAACTCGAGAAGAACGGGATCGTCACCGGCTACAAGGCCGTGGTCGACTCGGAGGCGATCGGGCTCGGCATCACCGCGCTCATCGGGATCATTCCCGACAACTCCGCTGACCACCAAGACATCTGCGAACGCCTGCGCGCCATTCCGCAGATCGAATCCTGCTATTTCCTCGCCGGCGTCGAGTGCTATCAGCTCAAGGTCCGCGTGCCCAAGATGGGCGACCTCGAAAAGCTCATCCACCGCGTAGGGGCGATCCCCGGCGTCGCCCAGACCCGCACCACCATCACCCTGTCGACCAAATGGGAGGACCGGGCCCAGCCCGTCCCGAGCGACGGGGGCGACGATGGAGTCAATTGACCGCAGCAGGAACCGACTCTGGACCAACTGGGCGATAACCACAGTGGAGGCCGACGCGAACCGCTCGGCCGACACCCACCTGCTCCCGTTCCCGCTGCCGCCCGAGTGGGGCGTGGACCTGTACCTCAAAGACGAGTCCGTCCACCCCACCGGATCGCTCAAGCACCGGCTCGCCAGATCGCTGTTCCTCTACGCGATCTGCAACGGCTGGATCGACGACGGCACGCCGGTCATCGAGGCCTCCAGCGGTTCGACCGCCGTCAGCGAGGCCTACTTCGCCCGCATGCTCGGCCTGCCGTTCACCGCGGTCATGCCCGCCTCGACCAGCCGGTCCAAGATCGCGCAGATCGAGTTCTACGGCGGCAAGGCCCATCTGGCCGAGGACCCGGCGGCGGCGACCGCCGAGGCCAGGCGCCTCGCCGCCGAGACCGGCGGCCACTTCATGGACCAGTTCACCTATGCCGAACGCGCGACCGACTGGCGGGGGAACAACAACATCGCCGAGTCGATCTTCGAGCAGATGCGCCTGGAACCGCACCCGATCCCGGCCTGGGTCATCGTCGGCGCGGGCACCGGGGGCACCTCGGCGACCATCGGCCGCTACACCCGCTACCGCTGCCACGACACCCGACTGTGCGTGGTCGACCCCGAGCACTCCTCGTACTTCGCGGGATGGAGGGACGGCGACCGCGAGGCCACCGCGTCGCGCGGATCGCGGATCGAGGGCATCGGGCGGCCCTACTTCGCCGGATCCTTCCTCCCCGAACTGATCGACCGGATGGTGAAGATCGACGACGCCGAATCGATCGCGTGCCTCCACTGGGCCTCGAAGCGCCTCGGCCGGCCGCTCGGCGGATCGACGGGGACGAACCTGGTGGCGGCGCTGGCGATCATCAGCGAGATGCGCGAACTCGGGCAGCGCGGCAGCATCGTCACGCTGCTGTGCGACTCGGGTGAGCGCTACTCGTCGACGTACTTCGACGACGAGTGGGTGGCGGCCCAGGGCATCGACCTCGAAGCGGCCGCAGCCCGCCTCGCCCCGCTCCTGCCCGCCTGAGCTCACTCGTTCGGGTGACAAGTGTGCCGTGGGGCCAGGTTTCTGTCGTACCCGCGCGGAAGCATGGGCGCTACGGTCCCCTCTGGGAGGGTGGGGGCTGTGGATGGTAGGTGCCTGTAACCGCTTGCGTCCGCGCGCTCGCCAGGTCTTGTGCGAACGCTTTCCGCGGGTTACGATTCTCGCCAAACAAATCGATACGTATCAGTACATAGATTCTTAAACGATTGATCCCGAGCGGGCCCGGCATCGCTCGGGGCGCGCCGCTCCGGCGGTGCGGCTCACCGCGGGCGGATCCCGTCCTCGGTTTGAATCGTTTCATGACCCCTCCCTCCCCTTCGACCGATTCCCGCCTCTCACTGGGGCCGCGGCCAGGCCTCGCACCCGCGAGACCGCGCCGCGGCCTTCACCTTCGAGCACTGGAGCGCAGATGCGAAACCCACCGGAGCGCCCGAATCCCTTCGGCGCCAAGCTCACCCGCCGCTCGTTCGGCGCCCTCGCCGGACTCGGCGCCGGCGCGGCCGCCGGCGGCCTCCTCGGGCCCGGCGCCGCGAGCGCCGCCTTCACCCCCGGCACCTGGTACCACCTCCAGTCCCGCTACTCCGGCCTCGTCCTGGAGATCAACGGCTCCTCCACCGCCAACGGCGCGCTCCTGGTCCAACGCAACCGCACCTACGCCACCAACCAGCAGTTCCGCTTCGTCTCCGTCGGCAGCGGCTACTACCGCATCGAGGCGCGCCACTCCGGCCTCTCCCTCGACGTCTACGCCAAGTCCACCGCCAACGGCGCCGACATCGTCCAGTGGGCGGGCAACACCGGCAACAACCAGCAGTGGCAGATCATCGACGACGGCACCTGGCTGCGCTTCGTCAACCGCAACTCCGGCAAGGCCCTCGACGTCTGGGAATGGAACATCGCCCTCGGCTCGCGCCTCTCCCAGTACGACAACGCCGGCGGCATCAACCAGCAGTGGAAGCTCGTCCCCGTCGACGCGGCCCCAGCCTCCGGTACGCCGACGATCTACGTCGCCTCCGACTCGACCGCGCAGACCTACAACTCCTCGGTCTTCCCGATGACCGGCTGGGGCCAGAAGCTCGGCGGCTGGATGGACGCCAACACCCGGATCGCCAACCACGCCATCGGCGGGCGCTCCTCGCGCTCCTTCATCGAGCAGGGCCGCCTGACCACGATCCTGAACGCGATCCAGCCGGGCGACTACCTCTTCGTCCAGTTCGGCCACAACGACGCCAGCACCGGCAACCCCGAGCGCTACACCTCGCCCGCGGACTACAAGATGTACCTGCGGGACCACTACATGGCCGGGGCCACCGCGAAGGGCGCGATCCCGGTGCTCCTCACCCCGGTGAACCGGCTGGACTACAACGCCTCGACCGGGCAGTTCAACGTCTCCTTCTCGACGTACGCCGCCAAGGTCCAGGAGCTGGTGAACGAGACCGGCGTGTCCTCGATCGACCTCGGGGCGCGCTCGCGCGCCTACCTCAACGGGATCGGCCCCGACCGCGCCAAGAGCGTCTTCATGCACCTGGCCGCGGGGGCGTACCCGGCCTACCCCGACGGCCTGGCCGACTCCACGCACTTCCAGGAGTACGGCGGGATCCAGATGGCGCGCCTGGTCGCCGAGGGCGCGAAGGCCCTGAGCCGACCCATCGCCGCGCACGTGCGCTGACGCCGATATCGATCGGCCGACAGGTATCGCCAAGGCATACCTGTCGGCCGATCGATATCCCGCAGGACCACCGGGCGACCGAAATTCCTCGCAACCGCGCGCCCGTCACCACACGTATCGACATGTATTGACTTTCACGGATCCACTCGGTACCGTCCCCTTGGTAGTAAACGCTTGCCCGGGATTCCGCGATGAGATTGAAACGATTCATTCCCGTCTGTCCGGCGAGCCCCCTCCTCCTCACTACGGAAGTGAACATGAGGCCCATGACTCCTCCTCCACCCCATCGCCGACGCCGCGCCATCGCGGTGCTCGCGGCCGGGGCGACCGCGCTCGCGGGCGTCGCCGCCGTCGGCTCCCCCTCCCAAGCCCAGGACGACGACGGCATCACCGTCTACCTCGCCTCGGACTCCACCGTCCAGACCTACGACCCCTACTACGAGCCGCAGGCCGGGTGGGGCCAGGTCATCGACCGCTACTTCGACGACGACGTGACCATCGCCAACCACGCAATCGGCGGGCGCTCCTCGCGCTCGTTCATCGAGCAGGGCCGCCTCGACGCGATCCTCGACGTGATCCAGCCGGGCGACTACCTGTTCGTCCAATTCGGACACAACGACGCCACGGTCTCCGTCCCCGAGCGGTACACCTCGCCCGACGACTACAAGACCTACCTGCGCGACGACTACATCGCCGGCGCGATCGCGAAGGGCGCGATCCCCGTCCTGGTCACCCCGGTCTCGCGCCGCAGCTTCAACGCCGACACCGGCGAGTTCAACGTCTCCTTCCCCGAATACGTGGAGAAGGTCTACGAGCTCCACGAGGAGACCGGCGTCGCGATGGTCGACCTGTCGGCCTCCTCGCGCGCCTACCTCGACGAGATCGGCCCCGAAGAGTCCAAGTCGGTGTTCCTGCACGTCCCGGCCGGGGTCTACCCGAACCGGCCGAGCGGCACCACCGACGACACGCACTTCCAGGAGTACGGCGCCATCCAGATGGCACGCCTGGTCGCCGAGGAGACCGCCACACTCGGGCTCCCGCTCTCGGAGCACGTGGTCGACGTGGCGCCGCCCGCCGACGTCCCGGCCGCGCCCACCGGCGTGGTCGCCGCCACGGTCGCCAACGCCAGCGTCACCCTCAACTGGACCGACGCACCGGACGCCGACATCTACCGCGTCTACGTGCGCGAAATCGGCGGTGAGTGGCGCCTCGGCACCACCGCCACTGTGGGCGTCGGCCGCGTCTCCGGCCTCGTGGAGGACACGACCTACCAGTTCGCCGTCGCGGGCGTCAACGGCAAGGGCGAATCGGCTCGCTCCGAGACGGTCCAGGTCACGACCGCCAGCGCGGGCTTCAAGTACGACTTCGGCCCGGCCTCGCAGACCGTCGCTTCGGGCTATACCGAGGTCAACCGCGGCACCGCCTATTCGGCGGCGAAGGGCTACGGCTTCACCACGGACATGTCGACCGCGATCGACCGCGACCGCGGGGTCGCGACGGACCCGCTGGGTTCGGACTTCGTGGCCTGGTTCGGCGGCAGTTACGAGTTCGCGGTGGACCTGGCCGACGGCCTGTACACCGCGCGGGTCTTCACCGGTGACTACCTCGGTTCGGCGCGTTCGAACTTCAAGTTCGAGGGGATCGACTTCGGGGCGGCGAACGCGGGTTCGAAGTCGATTCTGACGAAGGACTTCGAGGGGATCGTGGTCGAGGACGGGCAGTTGAACATCGCCGTCTCGGGTACGACCGCGCACTTCAACGGCTTGGAGCTGACCCGTATCGGGGACGTGCCGGGTTCGGGTGACAACGGTCCGGACGAGCCGTGCGCGGACTGCGCGGAGCAGGTCGAGAGCCTGGACCGGGCGCCCGTGGCGATCGGTGTGGACGGCGGGAACTTCGTGAGCTGGCGCAGTCTCGCGCTCGACGCGGCGGGCACGGCTTTCAACGTCTACCGTGACGGGCGGCTGATCACGCCGGAGCCGACGCAGTTGACGAACCTCACCGATGCGGGCGGCAGTGCGAATTCGACGTACTGGATCGCCACGGTCGATGAGGGTGTGGAGTCGGGTTACACGGCGGCGTTCGAGGTCTGGGACGAGCAGTACCTCGACATCGACATGCAGCAGCCTGCGGGCGGGACCACGCCCGACGGTGTCGCCTACACGTACAAGCCGAATGACGCGACGACCGCGGACTTGGACGGTGACGGGGTCTACGAGATCATCCAGAAGTGGGATCCGACGAATGCGAAGGACAATTCGCAGTCGGGTTACACGGGGAACGTCTATGTGGACGCGTACTCGTTGTCGGGGGAGTTGTTGTGGCGCATCGACTTGGGTGTAAACGTCCGGGCGGGGGCGCATTACACGACGTTGATCGCCTATGACCTGGACGGCGACGGCCGGGCGGAAGTGGCGCTGCAGACCGCTGACGGCACTGTGGACGGTGAGGGTGCGGTGATCGGCGACGCCGACGCGGACTGGCGCAACTCGGGCGGCTACATCCTCACGGGCCCTGAGTATCTGACGGTGTTCAACGGGCAGTCGGGTGCGGCGATGGAGACGGTGGACTTCTCGCCGGCTCGCGGCAACGTCTCGGACTGGGGCGACGGCTACGGCAACCGCGTGGACCGCCTGATGGCCTCGGTGGCCTACCTGGACGGCGTGCACCCGTCGCTGATCACGAGCCGCGGGATCTACACGAAGTCGGAGATCACCGCGTGGAACTGGGACGGGGACAACCTGCCGCAGCTGTGGAGCTTCAAGTCCTCGGCGTGGGGCGCGCAGTACGCGGGCCAGGGCAATCACCAGATGTCGATCGCGGATGTGGACGGCGACGGGCGCGATGAGATCGTGTACGGCGCGATGACGATCAACGACGACGGCACGCCGCTGTACTCCTCGGGCCTGGGCCACGGGGATGCGCTGCACGTGTCGGACTTCGACCCGTCGAATCCGGGCCTGGAGGCGTTCAGCCCGTACGAGTGCATGAGCTGCTCGGGCAATCGGGCGGCGGCGTTCCGTGACGCGGAGACCGGTGCGGTGCTGTGGTCGATCCCGGGCACGCGCGACACCGGCCGGGGCACGTGCGGCGACATCGACCCGGCGTACGCCGGGGCGGAGTGCTGGGCGGCGAGCACCACGGGCGCTTGGAACTCGCGTGAGGGCGAGCTGCACGCGGCGGACGGGACGCTGATCTCCAATACGATCCCGTCGGCGAACTCGATGGTGTGGTGGGACGGCGACTTGGGTCGCGAGATCTTCGACCATGTCTTCGACGAGGCCTCGTACACGCCGGTCTACCCGTTCATCGCCGACTGGGACCCGGAGTCGGGCACGCAGGAGGAGATCTTCACTCCTGAGGGGGTGCAGACGAACAACGGCACCAAGGGCAATGCGGTGCTGACGGCGGACCTGCTGGGCGACTGGCGTGAGGAGGTCATCCTCCGCAAGGAGTCCAATGACGGGGTGCGGCTGTTCACCACCACGATCAGTTCGGACTACGCGCTGCCGACGCTGATGAACGACCCGCAGTACCGCCTGGCGATCGCCTGGCAGAACGAGTCGTACAACCAGCCGCCGTGGCCGAGCTTCTTCCTCGGCTACGACATGGAGGTCCCGGAGTGGGAGGCGGTCACGTACGGGCCGACTCGTGACGCGTCGGCGGCGCCGTACGCGGCGGCGACCTGCGAGGTCGACTACGACGTGGTGGCGGACTGGGGTGACGGCTTCGTCGTCCAGGTCAAGGTGAAGAACACCGGCGCCACCGCGATCGGCGAGTGGGACCTGGTGTGGAAGTCCGGCGGGGTCGAGTCGGTGGCCTACGACTGGGGCGGTGAGATCGCGATCGACGGCGAGTCGATGATCGCGGATCCGGCGTTCTGGAACTTCCCGTTGAAGCCGGGCCACAGCAGGCAGATCGGCTTCCAGGGCACCGGTGACCCGGGCGATCCGGGCATGTTCCTGATGAACGGCCAGGTCTGCGCGACCGCTTGAATGAATTGAACATCGAGGACTGATCGGCCCGGGTACCTTGGCGAAGCTCGCGTGGCGAGCTTGCGCGCAGGGCGCCCGGGCCGATCGGCGTTCAGTCCTTCGCGGTTCCGTCTTTCGGTATTCCATCCTTCGCCGTGCCGTCCTTGGTCTGCCGTTTGAACAGCCGCCCGTGCACTTCAGGGATCCTGGCCCGCTCGTAGAGGTCGATCGCGGTGCCGCGCAGGGAGGTCGCCGTCCAGGTCGCGGCGAGCAGCAGCATCACGTTGAACAGGTACATGAACAGGAGCAGGCCGACGGCGGTGGTCACCGCCTGGTAGGCGGGCCGGTCGGAGACGTGGAGGACGTAGATCCGCCCGACGGTCTTGAGGACCTCCATGCCGATCGAGACCGCCACGGACGCCCACAGGACCCGCCTGGGCGGCATGACCACCCGGGGGAGGGCCTGGAGCAGGACGGCCGCGAGCAGCGCGTTCGCGATGAGTCCGACCAGGACGGAGATCGCGCGCACCACCAGCGCCAGGTTCCCGGTGGCCTCGTCGAGTTCGAACCAGGCGAGCACCCACTCGGCCCCGGCGGTCGCGCCGATGGTGATGAGCAGCAGCGTCGAGACGCCGATGAGGATCAAGAGGTCGATGGCCCACCGCAGGAACGGGTTGCCCGGCTGCGCTTCGAGGCCCCACACGAGCCGGATGGAGGCCCGCACCGACTGCACCCATGCGACCCCGGCGACGATCAAGGCGGCGGAGGCGAAGATCGTGACCGATCGGCGCGAGTCCTCCAGGACCCCGATGTCGATGACCGGCAGGTTCGTCGACAGCCATGACTCCACCGAGCCGTAGATGTCGGGGGAGTTGAGCAGGTAGCCGAAGATCGCCAGGGCGAGCAGCGACATGGAGAACGCCGCGAAGAACGCGTAGTAGGAGATCGCGGCGGCCATCTGCCCGCAGTGGACTTCGCCGTAGCGCTCTGCGGCGCGCCACGCGTGGTCTGCCAGGTTCGACCGCTTCCGGGCCCCGAGGAGCACGCGGTCCCACCAGGCCCCCAGGTCTGGGAACTTCACGAGCTGATTCTGCCAAAGCCCCGGCGTGGATGGCGCCCCGACGCGTCAGGCGCCGCGGATGACCCAGGCGTCGGGGTCTTCGAGGAGCTTGGTGACCGAGGTCGGGAGGTCGTCGCTCGCGACGGCCGAGAGGGAGACCGACTCGAGGATGTTTCGTTCGGAGACGCGCAGGGCGATCCACACGTTCGTCAGCGCGGTCGCCGTCCCGGTGTAGGGGACCTGCTCGGGCCGTTCGCCGCGGACGCCCACGAGGGGGCCGTCGACGGCGCGGATGACGTCCGCGAGGCTGATCTGCTCACCGGGCTTCGCCAGCTGGTGGCCGCCCTCGGAGCCGCGCTTGGACGTGGCGATGCCGCCGCGCCGCAGCTGCAGCAGGATCGACTCCAGGAACTTGCGGGGGATCCCCTGGTCCTCGGCGATCTGCTCGGCCGACACCCACCGGTCGCCGTAACCGGCGAGGGCAACGGAGGCTCGCAGTGCGTAGTCGACGCGGGCGGACAAGCGCATGAGGACTCCTTTCGGGTTCACTGTCGCCGAAGCGACTGACTCGACTCTATCTCCCGAAAGCGGGCGTTCCGGCGGCTCCGGACCGGTCTGTGAGCCGATCTGGTGCCCTCAGGGGTTCGTCAGCGGGCCATCAGTCAATCGTCGATGAGCAGCCGCAGGTACGCGGCGGTCTCGGTGGCGGCCAGGTCCGCGTCCCCGGCGATGATCGCCTCGATGGCGCGCGAGTGGTCTATGTGCGGTTCCTCGGCCAGGTTCGGCCCGAGCCCGGCGCGGACGGTGTCGCGCAGCGAGTCGGCGAGCTCGGTGTACAGCTCGGCGAGGAGCTTGTTGTGGCTGGCCTCGGCCACGGCCTGGTGGAGGGCGATGTCGGCCGCTATGAACGACTCGGTGTCGTTGACCTCGTGGGTGGCCTCGCGTTCGGCCAGGAGGATCCGCAGCCGGGTGATGTCGGCTTCGTCGCGCCGGTGGGCGGCCAGGCGCGCGGCCTCCACCTCGAGGCCGCGGCGGACCTCCATGGCATCGGAGGCGGGGCTGGCGGCGATGCGGCGGCGCACGGCCGCGGTGACCTCCGAGCGGCCGACCACGAACGTCCCGGCGCCCTGGCGGATCTCCAGGAGCCCGGCGTGGGCCAGCGCCCTGACGCCCTCGCGGATGGTGTTGCGGCCGACGCCGAGGAGCTCGGCGAGTTCGCTCTCGGTGGGGATGCGCGAGCCGAGGCCCCACTCGCCGTCGCTGATCTGCTGGCGCAGCTGATCGATCACCTGATCGACGAGGGCGGACTTGCGTGTCGACTGCAATGCCACTGGCAGACCTGACCTCTCCGGAGCGCTTCCACGGCCAGCGGGGGCTGCCGTCGGGGGTGCGTGTTTCCCAACACTAGAAGGATTAAAGCAGACAGCGGTCGCGATACCGTTGACAGGCTGTTAATTCATCCCATGAATTGATTCGATTCTATCCAACGCCGCTCAGCAGGCACCACTGCGCGCGGCTAACGGCTGGACAACGGTTTCCGCGCCGGTCCCGCCGGCCGAACCGCACCGCCCCTCCCGATCCGGAAGGAACCGTCCGCGTGACGACCGAGGCCACTGTCGACGAGACCGTCGACGACACCACGGTTGAAGCGGGCATGGTCGCAACGGGCGCGGTTGACGCCAGTACGGTCGCAACGGGCGCGGTTGAAGCCGGCGCTCTCGAGGACGGCACCCTCGCAAACGCCGAGGTTCCTCCCGCTCCCACCCCGAACGCCGCGATCGCAGGCCCCCCGGGCCTCCCCAAGGGCGCGTTCGCCGCCGCGAGCTGGATGCTCATCGCCGGGGTGGTCCTCGCCGCCTTCAACTTCCGCACCGCCGTGACCAGCGTCGGCGCGATCCTCGCGGAACTGCGGGTGGGCCTGGGCATGTCCGAGACCGTCGCCGGACTCCTCACCACGCTCCCCGTCCTCGCGTTCGCCGGGCTCGGCGCGTTCGCCCCCCGACTGGCCCGCCGCTTCGGCCCGCGGCTCCTGCTCACCGGCGCGCTCCTGGTCATGAGCGTCGGCATGATCGCCCGCGCCTGGGCCCCGAACACCGCGCTCTTCCTGCTGTGCAGCCTCCTCGCGCTCGCCGCCGGAGCGATCGGCAACGTCGCGGTCCCGGTCATCGTCAAGCGCTACTTCCCGGGCCACATCGGGGCCATGACCACCATGTACTCCACGACCCTCGCGGTCGGCACCGCCGTCGCCGCCGCGACCACCGCTCCGATCGAGCGCCTGGCCGGGGACTGGCGCCTCGCGCTCGCGGTCTGGGCGCTCCCGGCGCTCATCGCGATCGTCCCGTGGCTGCTGTGGCGCCCGTCCGCCGCCGCAGCGGGCGCGGCCCCGATCGGGCGCCTCCACGGCGTCCGCCGCTCGCGCCTGGCCTGGGCGATGCTCCTGGTCTTCGGCGCGCAGTCGGCCATCGCCTACATCCTCATGGGCTGGGTGACGACGATCCTCGCCTCCGACGGGATGGACGCGGCCCACGCCGGGTCGATGCTCGGCCTGCTCACCCTCGTCCAGATCCCCGTCTCGGTGGTCGTCCCGATCCTCACCGTCCGATGGGGTCCGCGCCCGGTCTTCCTCATCCTCATGGCCTGCTACCCGCCCGCGCTGGCGGGCCTGTGGCTCGCGGGCGGCGGCCCGCTGACCTGGCTGTGGATGGCCCTGTTCGGCATCGGCACCTCGGTGTTCCCCCTGATCCTGACCCTGTTCGGGCTCCGGGCCCGCACCCCGGCGGGCACCAGTGCACTGTCCTCGTTCGCCCAGTCCGGCGGCTACCTCATCGCCGGGTCGGGCCCGCTCGCGGTCGGCTGGGTGTTCGGCCTCACCGGGTCCTGGAACGTGCCGTTCTCGTTCATCGCGGCCCTGACGGCACTGCTCCTCTGCGCGGGCCTGTACGTCACGCGCGAGCGCTACATCGAGGACGAGCTCGCCCCCGCCACCGCGTGAGCGCGCTTGCCTTGCAACATACGTGCTGTATAACGGACGAATAGGGGCAAACGATCCCCCGCTCCGAAGCTGAAACCTGAGGCGTGCCACGATAGTGCTGTGGACCACACTGTTGTGGAATTCGGGAGGCGAACGTGACCAACGAGGTGCTGTGGCTGCCGCGGCAGGACGCGGTGGAGTCGACGAACATCGGACGTTTCGGCCAGTGGCTGTCGCGCCGCGAGGAACGCGACCTCACCTCTTATCCGGCGCTGTGGCAGTACTCGGTCGAACGCCTGCGCCCGTTCTGGGGCGCGGTCTGGGAGTACTTCGGCCTCGGCAACACCGTCCCCGAGCACCGCGTGCTCGCCGACGAGGCCATGCCCGACCAGGTGTGGTTCCCCGACGAGACCTTCAACTACGCGCGGGCCGTGCTCACCGCCCCCGGCGTGGCCGAGGACGACGTGCTCGTGCGGGCCTACTCGGACGCGCGAGAGACCGTGGAGTGGACCCTCGCGGACCTGCGCGAGGCCGTCGCCCGCGCCCGCGCCGGGCTCGTCGCCCACGGGGTGCGCCGCGGCGACCGCGTCGCGGCCTGGATGCCGAACATCCCCGAGACCTTCGCGCTCATGCTCGCCTCGGCGAGCCTCGGCGCGGTCTTCTCCAGCTGCGCCCCCGAGTTCGGGGCCAAGGCGGTCCTCGACCGCTTCGCGCAGATCGAACCGAAGATCCTCGTCGCCGTCGACGGCTACAAGTACGGCTCCAAGTCTATCGACCGCTCCGGCGACCTCAAGCGCGTCGTCCGCGGCCTCGAGACCCTGAACGCGGTCGTCACCCTGCCCTACCTCGGCACCGGAGACACCGAAGGGGAGACCTGGGACCGCTTCTGCGCCTACGACGAAGGGGTCGCGTTCGAGCGGCTCACCTTCGACCACCCGCTGTACATCCTCTTCTCCTCGGGCACGACCGGCCTGCCGAAGGCGATCGTCCACTCGCACGGCGGCATGGCGATCGAGCACGCGAAGATGCACTCGCTCCACCACGACCTCGGCGTCGGCGACCGGTTCTTCTGGTACTCCACGACCGGTTGGATGATGTGGAACTACCTGATGTCCGCGCCGATCGTGGGCGCGGGGATCGTCATGTTCGACGGGATGCCCGACCCGGCCGGCATGTGGCGCCTCGCCGAGGAGTCCGGCACCACCTTCTTCGGCACCAGCGCGCCGTTCCTCATGGCCTGCCGCGCGCGGGGCGTCAAGCCCCAGGAGGAGGCCGACCTGTCGCGCCTCCGCGGCATCGGCTCGACGGGCGCACCGCTCCCCGCCGTGGGCTTCGACTACGTGTACGAACAGATCAGCGCGACCGCGCAGCTCCAGTCGCTCTCGGGCGGCACCGACCTGTGCACCGGGTTCATCGGCGGCGCCCCCACCGTCCCGGTGTGGCGCGGCGAGCTCTCCTGCCGGTGCCTGGGCGCCGACGTCCAGTCCTACGACCCCGAGGGCCGTCCGGGGATCGGGCGCGAGGGCGAACTGGTCATCGCCTCGCCGATGCCCTCGATGCCGGTGGGCCTGTGGGGCGACCCGCTCAAGCACCGCTACCGGGACACCTACCTGACGGACTTCCCCGGGATCTGGCGCCACGGCGACTGGATCACCATCACCGACCGCGGCTCGGCGGTCATCTCCGGGCGCAGCGACGCGACGCTCAACCGCGGCGGCGTGCGCATGGGCACCGCGGAGTTCTACGCCGTGGTCGAAGCGGTCGAGGGCGTGGCCGACTCCCTCGTCGTGCACCTGGACGACCCGGGCCGGGACCGGCTGCTGCTGTATGTGGCCTGCACCGAAGGGGTGGACCTGGACGACGCGCTGCGGCGGCGGATCACCGCGGCCCTGCGCGAGCAGCTCTCGCCCCGGCATCTTCCCGACGAGATCCGGCAGGTCCCGGCGATCCCGCGGACCCTCAGCGGCAAGAAGGTGGAGATCCCGGTCAAGAGGATCCTCAAGGGCGTCAAGCCCGAGGAGGCGATCGCCCGGGACGCGCTCGCGAATCCGGAGGCGCTGAAGTACTTCCTGCGGCTCTGATCAGGGCGTGGGGCCGGTGTCCTTCGTGGTGCTCGCGGGCCCCGTGCGAAACCTGAGTGACGCGGGACGAATAAAGACCCGATTTCCTTCTGCGGCAAGGGAATTCAAATAGGTGTGTGCCCGATCGCAGGCGCCCGGTAGTTAGTATGAATCGTGTCGCCCCGGTCGGTTTCCCCCGTAGCCGCCGGGGCGGCGCCATGCCCTGTGCTCCAATGGTCGGCGTGACTGACGAGAACCCGGCCGCAGACGGCGCCGCCGACGATCTGGCCGCGGCCGCGGTGGGCGTCGGCCCCTGGGAGGGCCCCTGGCCCGAGGGCCCTCAGTACGACCCCGACCTGCTGCGCCTGGGCGACCGCCGCAACGTGATCGACCGGTACCGCTACTGGAGCCGCGACGCCGTCGTCGCCGACCTCGACGCGCACCGCCACGACTTCCACGTCGCCATCGAGAACTGGCAGCACGACTTCAACATCGGCACCGTGGTCCGCAACGCCAACGCGTTCCTCGCCAAAACCGTCCACATCGTCGGCAAGCGCCGCTGGAACCGCCGCGGGGCGATGGTCACCGACCGCTACCAGCACGTCGAGCACCACGCCAGTGTCGAGGACTTCGCGGCCTGGGCCGTCGCCGAGGGCCTGGCGGTCGTCGGCGTCGACAACCTGCCCGGCTCGGTCCCGATCGAGACGACCTCCCTGCCGCGCAACGCGGTCCTGGTCTTCGGCCAGGAAGGCCCCGGGCTCTCCGAACCGGTCCGCGAGGTCTGCGCGATGGTCTGCTCCATCACGCAGTTCGGATCGACCCGCTCCATCAACGCGGGCGTCGCCAGCGGCATCGCGATGCACGCGTGGGTGAGAGAACACGTGTTCGAGCAGCGGCCCGCCTCTTAGCACAGGGTGTAGAACGGAACGGTCCGAAATCCGACCCCGCCGAGACCCCCGATCGTCATACGGCGGTGGCACCCTTGAAGGAGCGCACCAGCGCTGCGTCCGGCGCCGGCCCACCCGGCACCGCTCGTCCGAAGGCGACACTCGGTCGCCGCTCGGAAGGCGCAGGCGGCGTTCGCGAACGGGCAGTGTCGGATACCTGACGCTTCCATGGGGTTCAAGGGGCCGATGCGCCTACATTGAGCCAATGGAAGGTTACGTGGGGTAAGCTCCCGGAGGTACAACCGAATAGGTTATTCCGCTGGTAGATAGGCGGAGTCGGGCAAAAGTGGAACCGTCAGGCTACGCTTGCGCTCGGCGTCGGGCAGCTCGGTTCACACCGATCGGCCCCGTTTGAAAACTGAAAGCCGAGTCATGCTCGTACGCTAGACTCGTGCCAGCCTGCGCCAGACAAAGGATCGGCCAGGACCCTTGACGGGAGGGGTGAGGAAGTTGAAGAAGTTTCTGACTTGGGGCGGACTTGCGTTCCTGGTGTTCTTTATTGCCTTCAGGCCAGGCGAAGCCAGTGACGTCGTCGGGAACCTCGCAGGCGGAATCCTCGATGCCGCAAACGGTTTCGCGGCGTTCTTCACGAACCTCGTGACCTGACAGCGACGGCACCATGACCGAATCCGGTGCAGGCGGCTCGGGGGACAACAAGGACACCGAGCCGCTGGAACCCCCCAGCCCCCGCGCCCCCTCAGACAGTCCCGCCCCGGGCGCCGATTCCTCCACGCGCGAGTTCCAGTTTCCCCCTGGAGTCGCGAGTCCTCCCGGCGCGGCACCCGCCGCCGCCGCGAGCGACATCGACGGTGTGCGCTTCGACGACGGCCTCGGCGGCAGCCTGCTGGCCGGCGTCCGCGCCCCCACCGTCCCCGACGTTCCCTCGCCCATCTCCGCGCGCTACCTCTTCCCCACCGAGAAGTACCGCGGCGAATGGCGCCGCCACTGGGTGCACCTCATGCCCTGGTACATCATCGGCACGCTCTCGACCTTCATCATGGGCCTCGCCTCGGGCATGCTCACCAAATGGGAGTCCGAGAGCCGCGACACGGCCCTCACGGTCACCGTCGTCGCCTGGCTGCTCATCCTCGGCTTCGTGGGCTGGAAGATCCTCGACTGGTACATGGACCGCTTCATCCTGACCAACAAGCGGATCATGCTCATCCAAGGGGTCATCACCCGCTCGGTCGCCATGATGCCGCTGGGCCGCGTCACCGACATGAAGTACGCGCAGACGCCGATGGGCCGCATGCTCAACTACGGCGAGTTCATCATCGAGTCCGCCGGCCAGGACCAGGCGCTGCGGAACATCCCGCACCTGCCCAACCCCAACGAGCTCTACCTCCAGATGTGCGAGGAGATGTACGAGCCCGAAGCGGTCGACGAACGCGAGGCCGAACCCGAAGAGGACCTCATTCCCGAGGATTCGGCGAGGAAGGACGCGGACGCCTAGCGCCCGATCCGGCCTCGATCCGACCCCGCTGCGACACCCGCCGATTACCCTCGGCGGGTGTTTCACGTCCCGGTAATGATGTCCGCCTCGCCCCCCGATGCCGGGCCCCACAGCCTTGCACCTACTTCGTATACTCACGTTCATACGACCCTCGGTTGCCACTGACACCCATCTTTTGGCAGAATTCCGCCCTGCGGGGCAACTTTCCACCGGGGGTATGTCGTCTGTTGTTCGACCCCCCCAGGGAGCCTCGTGAGCGAGATCAAATCGTCCCAGGACGAGGAGTTCCGCGAGTACGTGGCGGCGCGCTCAGCCGCGCTGCACCGTGCGGCGTATCTCCTGACGGGGAACTGGGCGACAGCGGAGGACCTGGTGCAGACGACATTGACGAAGACCTACTTGGCGTGGGGACGGATCAGAACCACTGATTCGGTCGACGCCTATGCCCGTCGCATCCTCTACAACACCAACGCCTCCTGGTGGCGCAAGCGCTCCAACCGCGAGAAGCCCACCGAGGTCTTCGAAGACCGCCCCGACACCTCACGCGACTTCACCGAGCACGCGGCGATGCGCGACGCCATGTGGCGCCACATCGCCGTGCTCCCCAAGCGCCAGCGCGCGGTCCTCGTCCTCCGCTACTACGAGAACCGCTCCGACCCGCAGATCGCCGACATCCTCGGCATCTCGGTCGGCACCGTCAAGAGCCAGGCCTCCCGCGCCCTCGCGGGCATGCGCAAGCGCCTCGGCACCCCCTCCGCGGCGCTCGGCCTCGCGATGGAACCGAGGGAGGCGGCGTGAGCGGGGACATAGAATCCCTCCTGCGCAGCGAGCTGGCCGAACTGGCCGACGCCGCGCCCCCGAGCATCAACGACCCCGGGCTGGCCGACCTGGCCATCGCCGGGGCCGGCCGCATCCGCCGCCGCAGGCGCATCAGCGCCGCCGCGAGCGGCGCGGGCCTGCTCGTCCTCGGCGCGGCCGTCTTCGTGTGGCAGCCCTGGGTCGCGCCCGACCTGAACGACGGCACGATCGCCGCCGACACCAGCACCAGCGAAGCGCAGAGCGAGCTGGACATGGAGTTCGTCGTCGAAGACGAGAGCGGCGTCTACCAGGTCCTCAACGAGGACGGCGACTACATCCCGCTCGGGAACCAGGAGCCGACGAGCGTCTACCGCCTCACCGACTCCTACATGTACGAGACCGAGTCCGAAGTGAGCCTGACGTCCTTCGACGGTACGACCGGCAGCGACTTCGAAAAGAGCAACGCCGAGACGTACACCAAGGTCAACAGCGATGCGACCCAGATAGCGCTCGTCTCCCCGAACGCGGAGTACACCGCAGAGGCCTACCGGCTGGTCGACGTCACGATGACCGACGCGACGGCCGAAGCCGCCGACGCGCCGGAGATCAACTTCACGGCCAACTACCTCCTGACCCTTGAGGACTGGAGCGCGTCAACCGCCGTCTTCACCTCCGACCTGACGTCGACGACCGGCGGCGACTCCGGCGCGTACTTCTTCGAGGAGGAGTTCAACTGGGGCCTCGAATCGGTCGCCGCGGCGGGATTCGAATCGGTGGCCGTCGTCGACACCACCGACCCGAACTACGTCTGCGTCGCCGACCTCGACGCCGGCGTCGGCCTTGCCAGGGCGGGCGAGGAGTGCGGGCAGGTCGACTCCGACGTGATCCAGACCGAACTGAACGCGGCCGCGGCCGACGACTCGGCCGGGGAGATGGCGGAGGCCGCCATCGCCCGGTACACGGGCTCGGACCTGTACTCGATCTTCGGGGACTACGACCTGGGCGAGTACGAGGACCGCTTCTACGAGTCCGGGGGCATGTGGACCGACCCGTTGGGCCGCTGGGAGATGAGCGGCACCCATGGCGAGGAGACCTGGCTGCTGCTGGACGTGACCGGGGAAGAACCGGTCCTGTCCGAACTCACCCCGCCCAAAGGCGTCATGATGCCGGTGCTCAGCTACGTCTGAGCGCCGCCCGCGGGCTCCAGCTGAGCTACACCTAACACGAGGGAGCGAATCCGGGTCGGTGACTTGGCCGACTTGACATACTCGCTGCGTGGGTGGAGTCGAGTATTTTCTGACAGTGGCGGTGACGCTGTTCGTCATCATGGACCCGCCCGGCATCGTGCCGATCTATCTGGCCCTGACCGGGACCATGGACCAGCGCCAGCGAAGCCGGGCGGCGCTGCAGGCGACGTGCCTGTCCCTGGGCGTGATCACGCTGTTCGCGCTGCTGGGGCAGCAGATCATCAACTACCTCCACATCGACCTCGCCGCGCTCCAGGGCGCGGGCGGGCTGCTGCTGCTCCTGGTCAGCCTCCAGCTGCTCACCGGCAAGGCCGACGAGCCGTCCGAGTCGGCGACCTCGAACATCGCGCTCGTCCCGCTGGGGACGCCGCTGCTGGCCGGGCCCGGCGCGATCGTCGCGGTGATCCTGTTCGTGCAGCAGGCGCCGTCGCATCTGGACTACCTGTGGATCGCGCTGGCGATCGTCGTCATCCACGTCTCGATCTACCTGGTCATGCGGTTCTCGGGGCTGCTGGTGAAGGTCTTGCGGCGCGGGGGCATCGAGGTGCTGACCCGTATCGCGGGCGTTCTGCTGGCCGCGATCGCCGTGCAGCTCATCGCCGACGCGATCATGAGCTACGTCGAACTCTTCGAAAGTTCGGCTGGAGCTTCCGGTTGGTGAACGCTTTAGGGTTCAATAAACCCTATGACGACGATTCTCGATCTGCCTCTTCACCCGCTGGCGGTGCACGCGCCGATCATCCTGGTCGCACTCCTGGTGTTCCTCGGCCTCGCGTACCTGCTCATTCCCCCCGTCCGCCGACTCGTCGGCTGGGCCGTGGCGCTGCTGGCGCTGGTCTCCCCTGCGGCCGTGTACGGCTCGATCTGGAGCGGCGAGCAGCTCGCCGACTACATTTTCGGCGCCGGCAAGTGGACCGACGCGGTCCAGCAGCACCAGGACTACGGCTGGTGGCTCCTGTGGACGCTCCTCGCGCTGATCCCGGTGTGGTTCCTGTTCGCGGGGCTCGACCGCGGGCGGCGCGCCGCGAACCTGCGGAACGCGGACGCTCCGGCACCCGCCGCCGACGAGGACGGCGAGAGCGCCGCGTCCGGCTCGGACGACCCGGCCGCGACCGGGCGCAAGGTCATCATGTTCATCATCGGACTGGTCGCGTTCGCGCTGCTGCTGCTGGCGGCCTGGTGGCTGTACAACGCCGGGCACAGCGGGGCCGAGATGGTGTGGGGCGGAACGGTGCAGTAGCGCCGATATTGCGAGGACGGCCCCGGCCGGGCGGATGCCCGGTCGGGGCCGTTCGGCGTGTGCGGGGTGTGGGCGGTGGCCGGTGCGGCTCAGCCGCGGAGGAGGCCGACGATGAGCATGGTGAACATGAAGGCCACGGTGATCAGGGTGATCCAGTGGGTGGTGAGGCGCGCCCGCTGCTCGGCGGTGTCGATGGCCGCGTGGTCCTGCGGGGGGAGCCGCCGGGGGTCACCGGGAAGGGCCACGGCCTCGACCCGCCAACCGGGAGGAGGCGGGACGTTCACGGGCGGCCCTTGGTAGGCGGCGCTCTCCCCCGGATCATTCATGTCCGAAGCCTAACCCCGGGCAGCGATGAGCGCCTGAGCGCCTGATTCGAAAAGCCCCCGGTTTGAAGGGTGCTTCGGGGGTCCGACAAGACGGTGGCCCGTGTCCCCCGATCGGGGGACACGGGCCACCGTGCTACTCGCTCTTAGTCTTCGCTCGTCTGGCGGTCGCTGCCGCCCGTCGGGCGACGGCGGCGCCTGCGCCTGCGGGCCGGGGCGTCGCCTTCGGCACCGCCCTCGGCGCGCGGGGCGCTCTCGGTCTCAGGCTTGGACTCCCGGGGAGCCGCCTTGCCCTCGACGCCTTCGCCCTCACCGCGGATGCGGCGGCGCTGGCGGGTGCGCGGGGCCTCTTTCGCCTCGCCGCCCTCCGTGCGCTCGGTGCGCTCACTGGGGGCCGCCTCGGGGGCCGGGCTCCGGCGTTCGCCTTCGCCCCGTCCACGACCGCGGTCGCTGTTACCGCGACCCCGGCCCCGGTCGCCGCCACCGCCGCTGCCGCCGCCACTGCGGGGGCCGCGACTGCGCGACTTGCGGCCGTCGCCCTCGACGTTCTCCTCGCGCTCGGCGCTGAGACCGTCCCTCTTGCGAAGTTCACTCGGCAGCGAGGACGGAGCGCCCTCGGGGATGTCGAGATCGGTGTAGAGGTGGTCGGAGGTGTGGTACGTCTCCACCGGGTCGCCCAGGTCGAGACCGTTGGCCTTGACGATGATCTTCCAGCGCGGCAGGTCCTCCCAGGTCAGGAAGGTGACCGCGATGCCGGTCGCGCCCGCGCGGCCGGTGCGGCCGACGCGGTGGATGTACGTGTCGGCCTCTTCGGGCGCGTCGTAGTTGATCACGTGCGTGATGTCGGGGACGTCGATGCCGCGAGCGGCCACGTCCGTCGCCACCAGCACGTCGATCTTCCCGGCGCGGAAGGCCCGTAGCGCCCGCTCGCGCGCGTTCTGCCCCAGGTCGCCGTGGACCGAGCCGACCGCGAAGCCGCGGAAGTCCAGTTCGTCGGCGACCTTCTGCGCGGCACGCTTGGTGCGGCAGAACAGGATCGTCAGGCCGCGCTCGCGCGCCTGGAGAATCCGGGCGGTGACCTCGACCTTGTTCATCGAGTGGGTCATGTAGACCAGCTGACGCGTGTTGTTCGCCGCCTCGAGGTCCGGGGCGCTCACATCGGCGGCCACGGTCATCGGGCGGTGCATGTGCCGGCGCGACAGCGACATGATCGTGTCGGGCATCGTCGCCGAGAACAGCATCGTCTGACGCTCGGTCGGCAGCAGTTTCAGGATCTTCTCGACGTCCTCGGAGAACCCGAGGTCGAGCATCCTGTCCGCCTCGTCCAGAACGCAGTGCGCGATCTGGTCGAGCTTGATGTGCTTGGACTTGTACAGGTCGAGTAGGCGCCCGGGGGTGCCGACGATGATCTCGACGCCGGTCCTGAGCGCCTCGACCTGCGGTTCGTACGCGCGGCCGCCGTAGATCGGCAGGACCCTGATGTTGCGGGTCTTGCCCGCGTCCTCGAGGTCCCGTGCGACCTGGAGGCCCAGTTCGCGGGTAGGGACCAGGATCAGCGCCTGCGGTTTCCCGTCGGCGCCCTCCTCGGCGGAGGTGATCTGGTCGATGATCGGCAGGCCGAACCCGAAGGTCTTGCCGGTGCCGGTGGGGGCGCGGCCGATGATGTCGGAGCCGCGGAGTGCGATCGGAATCGCATACTCCTGGATGGCGAAGGCCCGTTCGATGCCAAGCGCGGCAAGCGCTTCGACGGTCTCTTCGCGGACGCCCAGCTGGGCGAAGGTCGGCCCCTCGTTCTTGGGCCGGTCGTTGTTGACTTCGTTCACTCTGTTCACCTCGTGGCGGAGGACGTCACCAGATCCGGGGAACTCGGCGCCACATCATGTCTCGTTACACAGCGGCGACGACCGCCGGATTCGGGAAGTCGCCGCTTCGCAGGAGCGGCACGGTGTCTGACACCGTTGCCGCATTTGAGGACCGCTCTCGCATCGCCGAACGCTCGGCTTAGAGCTTCGTCAAGGGGACTGCCACCTGGTGGCCGCGGTCGCTCCAGTCCATCCTACGCTGCCGCGGCGCGTCCGTCTCGGTGCGCCGTTCCCACAGCGCCTGTCGGGTGTCCGTTCTCACCCTTTCGGGCCCCCGCCGACCTGGGAAGACGCGTCGAACCGTCCGGTTCGCGACAAGCCCGTGAAGGCGAAGGCCGCTCTGGGCCAGTGATAATCTGCCCCCGTGTCCGAGACAACTGATCCCGCCGCCGAGAACGCCGCCCCGGTTCCCGGCGCCGCGGCCCCCAGCCGCGAAGCCGTCGTCGATCTCCTTGGGCTGCTTGCCCTCGGCGAACTCCTCGCGTTCGAGCGGATGGTCTTCGACGCGCGGCTCGCCCCCGACCTGGGACGCCGGGCCGCCCTCTCCGAAGCGGCCGTTGGTGAGATTCGCAACTACCGCCTCCTCGCCGACCGCCTCACCGAGCTCGGCGCCGACCCCGCCGAGGCGATGAGCCCGTTCAAAGAGGCCTTCCGCTCCTTCGACGCCTCCACCTCGCCCCGCGACTGGCTCGAAGCGCTCGTGAAGGTCTACCTCGGCGACGCCGTCGCCGACGACTTCTTCCGCGTCGTCTCCGCCGGCCTCGAAGAAGGCGACCGCGCCCTCATCGAGACCGTGCTCGACGAGACCGGCGCCGCCGACCTCGCCGCCGAGGAGATCCGCGCCGCGGTCGAGGCCGACGCCTCCGTCACCGGCCGCCTGTCCCTGTGGGCCCGCCGGCTCGTGGGCGAGGGCATCAACCGCGCCCAGGGCGTGGCCGCCGCCAACGAACGCCTCACCGGCATCATCGTCGGCGACGGCGGCACCCTCGACGCGCTGCTGCGACGCCTCACCCGGGCGCACCAGGACCGGATGAAGTCCGTCGGATTGAACAACTGAAGCCCCTCCTCGCAAGGGGTGTTACCGAATCGAGATGAATCGGCCGCAACTGGACCGTTCCGCTCCCGCGTCTTGGGGGCGGAGGAGGACACAACATGCGGCTCACGAAAAGCCATGTCGTCAGCGGGGTGCTCGCCCTGGCGCTGCTGGGAGCGACCGGCACCGCCTGGTACTTCGCGGCGCAGGCGCGCACCCCGGCGCAGCGCGCCGAGGAGACCCAGGAACCCGATGACAGCATCATCACCGTCCGGGTGGACCAGGACCAGTTGGTCGACACGCTCGACTTCGACGCGATACTCGACCGGACCGGCGACTTCAGCGTGCCCGCCCCGGCCGCCCCTGAGGGGGTAGCGACCGCACTGGCCTCGAAGATCCCACTGGAAGTAGGCGACGAGGTCAGGGCCGGAACGCTCCTGCTGGAGGTCTCCGGCCGGCCGATGATCGCCCTGGAAGGGGACGTCCCGGCGTACCGGGACCTCGAAGAGGGCGACACCGGACCCGACGTCGAACAGCTCCAGCTCGCGCTCCAGCAGATCTACGGGACCCCGAAGACGGGCACGTTCGACTCGCGCACCGCCTCGGACCTGGAGAAGCTCTACGACAGCGTCGGGTACGAACCGGCCACCAACGAGGAGGCCGTCGAGACCGAGACCGAGGAGAACACCGAAACCGACACCGACACCGAGGAGAACGCCGACGAGAACGTCGGCGGCGGCCAGGCCGACACCGTGGAGCGCGCCGCGCTGCCCGCCGCGGAGATCGTGTTCCTGCCCGAGCTGCCCATGCAGGTCAGCAAGATCAACGCGAAGCAGTCCGCGCCCGTGGGGGAGGAGCCGGTCATGGTCCTCGCCTCGGGCGACTGGAAGCTGGAGGCCGAACTCGACGACGCGGCCGCCGCCGAACTGTCCAAGCTCGGCGAGGACGCCGAACTCGAATACGGCGACGGGCCCCTCGAGGGCCAGGAGGTCGACGCGTTCGAGCTCGAGACCCGCGAGGTCGAGGACACCGAGAACGAAGGCGACTTCTACGGCGAGGAGGAGGAGGCCCAGACGGTCGAGAAGACCTTCGCGGTCTTCGCGTTCGACGCCGACAAGGTCGAGGACATGGACGACCTCGCCCCCGGCGAGGAGCAGGAGCTCACCTTGGTCCTGGCCCGCTCTGCCGAGGACGCGCTCATCGTGCCGCTCTCGGCACTGTGGACTGACGCCGAGGACCGCACCATGCTCACCGTCATCGACGAGGACCAGAAGGAGCGCCACGTCGAAGTCGACGTGACCCTGCGCCACGACGGACGCGGCGTGGTCGCGCCGGTCGACGGCGAACTGGCGAAGGGCGACGAGGTCGTGATCGCCTGGCGCGACCGGGGCAACGGCTGATGGCCCGCAAGCGGCGCGAACCCGAGACCGACACCGAACTGCTGGAGTACGTCTCCGCGGCCGACGGCGCCAATGACGGCGCCGTGGAGGCCGAGCCGCTGGGCCGCAAGGCCCGCAAGGAGGCCGCGAAGGCCGACAAGGCCGAGCGCAAAGCCGAGAAGCAGGCCGTCAAGGCCGAGGAAGACTCGCTCCCCAAGACCAAGGGCCGCTTCGGGGTCCGCAGCATGGGCATCGCCTACGAGGCGATCCAGTCCCTGCGCGGGCGCTCGATGCGCACCTGGATGACCGCGATCGGCATCGCCCTCGGCATCGCCGCCACGGTCTCCACGGTCGGCCTGTCGTCCACCTCGGCCGATGCCATCGCCGAGCAGTTCGACGCGACGGAGGCCACCCAGGTCACCGTCTCGTTCTCCGACAACATGAGAGACGCCGGATACGCGCCCACATTGGAGTCCTCGGAACGCGTGCGGGGCATCGACGGCGTCCTCGACGCCGGGATCTACTGCGCCGCCGGCGCCGAGGTCCCCGCCTCCCGCACCGAGACCCAGGACTACGTCCGCGAAATGCCGGTCTTCGGCATGGAACCGGGCGCCATGGACGCATTCGGCTTCGAGTTCACCCAAGGCGCCTCCTTCGACGCGGGGCACGTCGCCCGCGACGACCGCGTCGCCATCATGGACGAATCGGCCGCCCGCGACCTCGGCTACTCCTCGCTCGAAGGCGGGCCCATGGTCTACCTCAACGGTGAGGAGTACGCCCTCGTCGGCATCTACCAGGCCCCCGAGGGCGAAGCCAAGCTCACCGGCGCGGTCATCGTCCCGCCGACCCCGTGCCTGGCCGCCGACGCCGAATACGACGCCGCCCAGGTCTTCATCCGCACCGACCTCGGCGCCGCCGACAAGGTCGCCGACACCGCGCCCACCGCCGTCTTCCCCGAAGGCGCCGAGAACCTCTCGGTCTCCAAGCCCTCGGACCTGCGGTCCTTCCGCAAGGGCGTCGAGAACAACATGCGAGGGCTCCTGCTCGGACTCGCGGCCGTCTCGCTCGTCATCGGCGCGGTCTCGGTCTCCAACACCGCGCTCGTCTCCGTCATGGAGCGCCGCTCCGAGATCGGCCTCAGGCGCGCCGTCGGCGCCGCCCGGAGGGCGGTCGCCATGCAGTTCGTCTGGGAGTCGACCGTCATCGGCCTGATCGGCGGCCTCTTCGGCACCGTTCTGGGCGTGAACGTGACCGCGTTCGTCTCGCTCTACCGCGACTGGCAGATCGTCTTCGATCCCACCCTGCTCGCCGCCGGACCCGTCATCGGGGCCGTGGTCGGCGTCGTCGCCGGGGTCTACCCCGCGTGGCGCGCCAGCCGCATCCCGCCGGCGGTCACCCTCAGGGCCTGACGCTCGTTAGTCCCGCGTGAACTTCACTGCGGACGCCCGGGACCTGTTCCTGCCCGCCGCCTGCGCCTCCTGCCGGAGCGCGCCGGCGGCGGGCAGCGGTCTGTGCGCCGACTGCGCCGCCGACCTCGCCGCCCTCAGGCCCGTCCTGGCCACCCCCCGAGCCCGCACCGCCCCGCCCGTGGTCGCCGCCGGGCCCTATGCCGGAACGCTCGCCGACGCCCTCAACGAGTACAAGGAACGCTCCCGGCGCGAACTCGCGCCCGCACTCGGCGTCCTTCTGGGACGCGCGCTCGCCGTCGTCGCCGCCGAAGTGCCGGACGCGGTCCTCGTCCCCGTCCCGCCCACCAGGGCCGCGCGCCGCGCCCGCGGCTTCGACCACGTGGCCGCCGCCTGCGCGGGTCTGGGAGAGCTGCGGTCCTGCCTCAGGGCACTGCCCCGGCCGGACTCCGTGGGCCTGACCCCGGATCAGCGCGACCGCGCGGCCCGCCAGAGCCTGTGCGTCCTCCCGCGCCGGGCCGCGGCGCTGGCTCGGGCGGGCCGGCCGGTGATCCTCGTCGACGACATCGTCACGACCGGCGCGACCCTCGCGGCCGCCGCGCAGGCCCTTCGCGCGGCGGGCGCCGTCGTCCCGGCGGCGATCGCGATCGCCGCCGCATGAGTGTGGCCCGTGAGGTTCATGGGGCGGTACTCGCGGGTACTCCTGCTGGTGTCGGCAAGCCGACATCCGGTTCGGCCCCTATTCGGCCGTAAATGCGAATAGTTATCTCCGGTCCGCCGATATTCGCGCGCGCGTGCCCCTGGGCATTGGAGAATTCCGGTAGCCGAAGGGTCGACTTTCGGTGACCGAAGAGATAGTGTCGAAATCTCAGATCGGTAACGAGACGGCAGAGGCCAGTTGGCCCAAAGGTGAACGCCCCCAATTCGAGAGGTGTAGCGCCCCAGGTCGTTCGGCCCGTGAGAGGAGGTCGCTCCATCCGCCGTACCGGGTAACGGCTCCGGACCCAGCATGCAGCACTACTTCAGCATCACCGCCGCACAGCGCACGGGATGCACCTGGGAGGTTCAGAGGTGGACATCGTCGTCAAGGGCCGCAATGTGGAAGTTCCCGACCACTACCGCGAGCTCGTCGAGGAGAAGATCGAATCCAAGATCGCGAAATACCTCGCCCGTTACGACGGGGAAGCGATCGATATCGACGTCGAGCTCTATCACGAGCCCAACCCCCGACAGGCCGATCACGCTCAGCGTGTCGAGATCACTTGCCGTCCGAAGGGGACGGTCATGCGCGCCGAGGCCTGCGCCGGGGACTTCCGATCCGCGTTCGAACTGGCGGTGACCAAGCTCGGACACCAGCTCCGCAAGAACACCGACCGCAAGCGCGTCCACCGCGGCGGGACCAAGACACCGATGTCGGTGGCAGAGGCGACCGCGAACGGCAACGGCAGGCTGACCGGAGGCACGCTCCTCGCCGAGCCCGGCACCAAGACCGCGGCCGCCGCGCACTTCATCTCCGAGGACGTCGACCACTTCGACGGCCTCGTCGAGGACCACCTGCCGGGCCGCATCGTCCGCGAGAAGATCCACCCCGGCGAACCGATGACCGTCGACGACGCCCTCCAGAACATGGAGCTCGTCGGCCACGACTTCTACCTGTTCCACGACAAGGAGAGCGGGCGCCCGTCCGTGGTGTACCGCCGCCGGGCCTTCGACTACGGCCTGCTGCGCCTCGACCTCTGAGCTTCAACTCGCATCGCCGCGGCACTACGGTCCGCAGCATCGAAAAAGGGGGAACTTGATTCCGCGGTCCGGATGCATTGAGGGGTGGTATTCGGACCGACTGAGGCCCCGGGCGCGAGCCCGGGGCCTCAGTCTGCGAATCAGGGCCGCCTACAGCGCCGAGCCCGACTTCCAGTCGTCGAAGGACTTGATCCAGTAGCCCCAGCCGTTGTCCCACGGCATGTCGCGCGGGGAGCCGACCACTTCGACCGGGTCGCCGCGCTGGGCCATGTTGTAGAACCACTCGGCGTCCGAATCGCTGGCGTTGAGGCAGCCGTGCGAGAGGTTCGCCTGACCCAGGCTGCCGTTCCACGGCGCGCCGTGGACGAACTCGCCGGAGGAGTTGATGCGGGTGGCCCACTTGACCGGGGTCGAGTAGTAGCCCTCGTCGCCCTCCTCCTTGCCGGGGGAGACCATCGTCTTGTCGGCGAACTTCTCCATCACCAGGTGCACGCCCGAGGCCGTGTAGTACACGAACTCCTCGCCGGAGCCGCCGCTGATCGGCACCTCCTTCGCGACCTCGCCGTCGACCTTCACGGTCATGTAGTGGGTGTCCAGGTCCGCGTAGGAGATCTGCGACTCGCCGATCACCATCTGGGCTGTGTAGTCCTCGTCGCCCCAGGTGTCGTCGCCGAGGTGCTCGCCCGCGAACGCCGCGGTGAACGTGACGGTCTGGTGCGGGGCCCAGTACTCCTTGGTCCGGTAGATGACCTGCGTGTCGCTGATCCAGTTCCAGGCGCCCTCATGGGCTTCCTCGGACTCCACGACCAGGCGCCGCTCGACCTCGGCCCGGTCGGGGGCCGCCTCGGTGAAGGTGACGATGATCGGCGCGCCGACGCCGACCTCCTCGCCTTCGGACACGGGCGTGACGTCCGCGACGGCGAAGCCCGAGCCTTCGCGGCCCTGGGTGGTGAACTGCTGCTCGAACTCGGTGACGGTGCCGTCGGTGCTGACGGCCTTGGCGACGACGGTCAGGGTCGAACCCGCGTCGAGGATGCCCTCGGAAGTCCAGCCGGTGAGGTCTTCCGCGAATGTCCCCTCGATGGTCTCGGCGCGGTCGGAGGTCACGTTGACCTCTTCGAGGATGCCGTCCACCGCGGTGAGCGTGAACGGTTCAGTGGGGTCGTGGTCCTCGGTGGCGCTGAGAGACACGACGGGGACGATCGGGGCCGGTGTGAACGTCCCCATTTGGGGCTCGGCGCATGCACCAAGCGACAGCAACGACGTCGCCGAGGCGGCGACGAGGGTCCGGCGTTTCAAAGGGGGTTCCTCCACGAAGCGAAGTGACGGGATCACTATATCCTCGACGCCCGGCGGTACCCGTTGGGTTGCATGTCAGTCGCTGGAGAGCACAGCCCACAGCAAAGTATCCCTGCGGCGGCCCGTGAGAGTGGGCAGTCCGCCCCTTTCGACCCCTTCGAGGCGAAATCCGGCACGGCGCAGGACGGCCTGCGAGGCCGCGTTGTGGACGTCGGTCCCCGCCCAGAGCCGGTCGAGCCCGACCTCGTGGAACGCCCAGCGGCGCACCAGGTTCACCGCGCGCGTCGCGTACCCCCGGCCGCGCACCTCCTCGCGCAGGTCGTAGCCGACCATCCCCGTCCCGACCACCCGCGCCACGTCGTAGAGCCCGATCGTGCCCTGGTAGCCGGTGCCGTCGTCGATGACCATGAGGGCGCTGCGCCCGCGCAGCCAGTCGATCGCCGCCCGCCACTCGCAGAACTCGCGGGCCTCCTCGGCGCTCGGCGGCAGCGGCAGCGCCGCCCCCGCGTACACGTCCGGACGGGAGCGGTGGCGCAGATGCGCCTCGAAGTCCTCAGGGGCCAAGGGCCGCAGCGAGACCGTGTCGTCGCTGAGCAGCCCGCCCGGCAGGTCCGGGAGCACCCGCGGCGCGGGACCGGGCGGGTCGCCCGGCAGCAGGCCCAGCGTCACCGCCTCGGTGCCGTCCCAGGCCGCGCCCCGCGACACCCCGCCGTCGGGACGGAAGCCCGCGCGCATCGCCGAGCGGATCGCCGCGTGATCGCGCACGGGCGGGCGCACTTCGAGCCGCCGCGCACCCGCGGCGAGCACGCTCGGCGCGGCCGCCCGCAGCATCTCGGACGCCAATCGCTTGCCGCGCCGCTCGGGCGCGACCCAGAACCGGACGCCGACGACGCCCTCGCCTTCGAAGCGCAAAGCGCCCCAGACCGCCTCGCCCTCGGGTCCCCTCGCGATCACATCGGGCGCGAAACCGCAATCGAGCTGCAAGGATTCATTCGCCGGCCGCAGCGTGAACGCCGTCGTCTCGACGGGTTCGAAGAAATACACGAACCCAGACAAGCAGCCCCGGGCCGGTGCGTCAACCGTTTCCGCCGCCCCAATCGCGCAGAATGCGACCGATTGCGGACCGCGCCGCTCAGTCTCGGGCGACCGCGGTCAGTGCAGGTCCTCGGGGAACAGGCTCCCGATCCACGAGTCGACCCGCCCGTCCGCGCCGTGGCGGATCCGCCTGCGGGTGCCCTCCACAGTGAATCCGGCCTTCTCGGCGACCCGCCGCGACGCCTCGTTGCCGACGACCGCGCGCCACACGATCCGCTCCAGGCCCAGCTCCTCGAAACCGAGGCGGCACAGGCGCTTCACTGCCGCCGTCGTCCAGCCGCGACCGCGCGCCCACGGCGAGCAGAAGTAGCCGAGTTCGGCCTCGCCCGGCTCATTGAGCGAGAGTTCGACCGAGCCGGAGTACCGGTCCTTGTCGTCCGCGAGCGCGAACAGCACCGAATCGCCCTGCTCCCAGCGCTTGCGGCTGTGGGCGAACCACCAGTCGGCGTCCCCGCGGCCGTAGGGGCGCGGCAGGCCCCCGACCCACCGCTGCACGTCCTCGTCCGCGCAGCTCGCGGCCAGATCGTCCAAGTCCCGCTTCCGCAAGGGCCGCAGCCGCAGCCCGGCCGATGCTGTTGCCAGATCGGTGCGCTCGGCCATGAAGAACCCGGCCTGGCGCTTGAGGATCCCGTAGTGCTCGGGCGGGTCGTCGGCCCCGCGCAGCTCGCCGGGGAGGATCCCGCCGATCCAGCAGTCGCGCGAGGCCCCGCGCTGGTGGACGCCCGCGCGGGCGATGCCCTCGACGGTGAAGCCGGTGCGGATCGCGGCCAGGCGCGAGGCGTGGTTGCCGACGATCGCGTCCCAGGAGATGCGCTTGGCGCCCAGGTTCTCGAATCCGAACTTGACGGCCGCGCGGATCGCCCGCTGCGCGACGCCACGGCCGCGGGCCCACGGCGCGGTCACATAGGTGATGACCATCTCAGAGGGGAAGGAGTTCGTCAGGGCCATCGAACCGACCAGGGCGCCGTCCTCCTCCACGGCCCAGCGCGGGTTGTCGCCGTGCCAGTGGCGCTCCTGGAGCGACACGAAACGGTCGCGCGCCGGACCCTTCCACGGGAGCGGCATCACGAGGTAGCGCTCGATGAGCGGATCGGCGTAGATCCGGGCCAGGTCGGCCATGTGCCGCGGCTCCCAGGCGACGAGCCGCAGGCCGTCGGCGCGGAGGGTGACGGGTTCCATAGGCACCGATTGTGCCGCACCGGCGGCGAGCGTGGACAGCCTGTGCGCACGCGTACTATTGACCGGGAAATCCACCCTATTTGGCCAAGCGTTGTGGGAGCTGATCTTCCGTGTCGATGTTCGAGAAGGTGCTGCGGGCCGGTGAGGGCCGCGCGCTCAAGCGACTCAATGCGATCGCGGACGCGGTCGACTCTTTGGAAGACGAGTACGAGTCGCTGACCGACGCGGAGCTCCGCGCGCTCACCGACGAGTACAAGGAACGCCTCAAGGACGGCGAGACCACCGACGACCTGCTGCCCGAGGCGTTCGCCACGGTGCGCGAGGCCGCCAAGCGGGTCCGCGGGATGCGGCACTACCACGTGCAGATCATGGGCGGCGCCGCCTTGCACCAGGGCAACATCGCCGAGATGAAGACCGGTGAGGGCAAGACCCTCGTGTCCACGCTCCCGGTCTACTTGAACGCGTTGACCGGCAAGGGCGTCCACCAGGTCACCGTCAACGACTACCTGGTCCGACGCGACGCGGAGTGGATGGGCGAGATCCACCGCTTCCTCGGCCTGACCGTGGGCATCGTGCTGCCGGGCGAGGGCTCGGACAAGCACCGCGAGGCCTACGAGGCCGACATCACGTACTCGACGAACAACGAGCTCGCGTTCGACTACCTGCGCGACAACATGACCAGCTCCGCGGACAACCTCGTGCAGCGCGGCCACCACTTCGCGCTCGTCGACGAGGTCGACTCGATCCTCGTGGACGAGGCCCGGACCCCGATCATCATCTCCGGCCCCGCCGAGCACTCCAAGCGCTGGTACTCCGAGTTCGCGAAGATCGTGAACTCGATGAAGAAGGACGAGCACTACGAGGTCGACGAGGGCAAGCGGACCATCGCGATCTCGGAGTCGGGCGTCGCCCGCGTCGAGGACCGCCTGGGCATCGAGAACCTCTACGACTCGGTGAACACCCCCCTGGTCGGCTACCTCAACAACGCGATCAAGGCGCAGGAGCTGTTCGAGAAGAACCGCGAGTACATCGTCTCGGAGTCCGACGAGGTCCTCATCGTCGACGAGTTCACCGGCCGCGTGCTGCCGGGCCGCCGCTTCAACGAGGGCATCCACCAGGCCATCGAGGCGAAGGAAGGGGTGGACATCAAGCAGGAGAACCAGACCTTCGCGACCACCACCCTCCAGAACTACTTCCGCATGTACGACAAGATCGGCGGCATCACCGGTACCGCCCAGACCGAGGCCTCGGAGTTCAGCAGCGTCTACGGCATGGGCGTCATCCCGATCCCCACGAACAAGCCGATGGTCCGCAAGGACCAGTCCGACGTCATCTACAAGACCGAAGAGGCGAAGTTCCAGGCGGTCGTTGACGACATCGCCGAGCGCAACGAGACCGGCCAGCCGGTCCTGGTGGGCACCGTCTCGGTCGAGAAGTCGGAGATGCTCGCGAGCTTCCTGAAGCGGCGCGGCATCCCCCATCACGTGCTGAACGCGAAGAACCACGCGAAGGAAGCCGACATCATCGCCCAGGCGGGCCAGCGGGGCGCGGTCACCGTGGCCACCAACATGGCCGGTCGCGGTACCGACATCATGCTCGGCGGCAACCCCGAGTACCTGGCCGCTTCGGACCTGCGCGCGCGCGGCGTCGACGAGGCCGACGAGGAGACCTACTCGACCGCGTGGGCCGAGGCGCTGGAGAAGTTCGAGGAGACCACCAAGGCCGAGGCCGAGGAGGTCAAGGACGCGGGCGGGCTCTACGTGCTCGGCACCGAGCGCCACGAGTCGCGCCGCATCGACAACCAGCTGCGCGGTCGCGCCGGTCGCCAGGGCGACCCGGGCGAGTCGCGGTTCTACCTCTCGCTCTCGGACGACCTGATGAAGCGGTTCAACGCGGACGCCGTGCGCGCCATGATGAACCGCCTGCGCGTGCCTGACGACGTCCCGATCATCTCCAAGATGGTGACCAAGCAGATCGAGTCGGCGCAGTCGCAGATCGAGGGCCACAACGCGGAGATCCGCAAGAACGTCCTCAAGTACGACGAGGTCATGAACAAGCAGCGCACGGTCATCTACGACGAGCGCCGCATGGTGCTCGCCGGGGAGGACGTGTCCGAGCAGGTCGAGCACTTCCTCGATGACGTCCTGGAGGCGTACGTCGCGGGTGCGACCGCCGGCAGCTACGCCGAGGACTGGGACCTGGACGAGCTGTGGAGCGCCTTCAAACAGCTCTACCCGATCGGCTTGAGCCACAAGGAACTCGTGAAGAAGGTCGGCGGCATCGACAGCCTCGACGCCGAGAACCTGCTCGAGGCCGTGAAGGAGGACGCGCGCGCCGTCTACGCCGCCCGCGAGGAGGAGTTCGGCGAGGAGGTCCTGCGCAAGCTGGAACGCCGCGTGCTGCTCCAGACCATCGACCGCAAGTGGCGCGAGCACCTGTACGAGGTGGACTACCTCAAGCAGGGCATCAGCTTGCGCGCGTACGCGCAGCGCGACCCGGTGATCGAGTACCAGCGCGAGGCCTTCGACATGTTCCAGACGATGCTCGACGGCATCAAGGAGGACACGGTCCGGTTCCTGTGGAACGCCGAGCTCAAGGCCAAGCCCGCCGAGGGCGGCGCCGCGGCCGAGCCGGAGGCCCAGATCCGCGGCCTGGAGCCGCTGCGCAAGCCGGAGATGCTGCTCCAGTCGGCCCCGTCGATCGACGGGGCGGACGGTTCGGGCGCGGTGCACCAGCAGGCCACGACCGAGGAGGGCACGGTCTTCAAGCGCCCGCCGAAGCCGGTCCCCGGTCAGAACCGCGCCGTCAAGCGCACGCCGGGCGCGGGCTCGAAGGGCGCCGCCAAGGTGGCCCCGAAGTCGGCCCGTTCGGCCGGTCCCCGCAAGGCCGCGACCGCGCCCCCGGCGCAGCAGGCCAACCCGGGCCAGCGGCATTCGGAGAAGGTCGGGCCGAACGAGCTGTGCCCGTGCGGTTCGGGCAAGAAGTACAAGCGCTGCCACGGCGCTCCCGGCGCGGCCGCACAATAGGGGCATGGTTCAGCAGAAGCAACGTGCGAAGGCCGCGCTGCGTCGGGTGTACGTGCCCGCCAGCGCGGCGACGCTGCTCCACCTCGCCGAGTCCGGCGCGGTGGAGCCGCTGACGACCGTCCACACGGTCACGTCCTGGCTCGAGCGCGAGGCGCCAGGCGCGGACGTGGAGGACCTGGAGTACACGGCGTTCGCCGACGCGTCGATGGCGTCGATCGGCCTGCTCGTGGGCCAGGCGCCGCGGCGCGTGGTGATTTCGGCCGACGTGCCGGAGCACTTGGTGTCCGAGCTCGGTGAGGGCACCGCCGCGGAGGTGAGCGGCAGCGTGACGCTGAAGCAGATCGCGGCGATCCACATGGACGACGCGGACGCGGCGGTGGACATCGCGGCGGTGCTGGGGTCCGCGGAGGACCCGGACCTCGACGTGGTCGAGGCGCACGTCCTGGACTGGTACGCCCCGGCGGAGCTTCAGGAGCTCTTGGCGGCCTTGGCCTGAGCGGTGGCCTTGGGCTTCTTGGGCATGAGCAGGCCGTAGGCCAGGACCGAGCAGAACGCGCCGGCGAACATCGCGGTCATGGAGCCGTTGTACTGCGACTGGAACGCCATCGCGAGGTAGCCGTCGTCCAGGACGGAGAGGTTGTCGATGCCGATCGCCAGGAGGACTTCGACGCCGATCTGCGCGGCGATGGTGGCGACCAGCCAGACGGCGCCGGGGAAGGCCCCGGCGAGCAGGTACCCCATCATCTTGGTGTCGCCCTTGCGCTTGCGCAGGTAGGCGAAGGTGAGCATGCCGCAGGCGAGCCCGATGATGAACGGCGAGGCGGTGCCGATCATGCCGTATTCCTCGAGGGGGTCGCTGGAGAGTTCGATCGAGGTCGACTCCAGCAGGCCGCGCAGGAACATGAACACCAGGAGCAGGAGCGTGGCCCAGAGTCCGGCGGCGACGGGCAGGCTCCGCTTCGGCAGGGTGAAGGCGCCGCCGATGAGCGCGGAGCCGAACAGCACGAGCGCCACGGCGAGCGCGATCGACGCGTCCACCATGAAGAGCAGGTAGACGGCCACCGCGGCGACCAGGCCGAGGACCGTGAAGCCGAGTGCGGCGGTCGCTTTCTGCGGGCCCTTGACCAACCGGGGGGCGATGAGTCCGAAGGCCGCGCCCGCGAAGGCCGAGACGATGATCGGGCTGAACAGGCTGAGGGTCAGGATCATGACGCCGGTCTGGTCGAGCCCGTCCGCCATGCCCGTCTGGCGGTAGAGCGAGTAGAGCACGCCGGCGAGCAGGAGGACGGCGGCGATCCCGAGGACCCAGAGCGTGGGCCGGCCCGGCCGCGGTTCGGTCGAGGCCTTCGGGGGCACTGCTGAAGGTGCGGCCTCCGTCGGTGCGTCTTCTGAAGGCACGGTTTCTGGCGGTGCTGCCTGCGACCGGGTTTCCTGCGAGTTCGTCACCAGCCCAGAGTACGTATCGCCTCGCGGGCTGCCACATCACACCTGGGGGGTGTGCCCGAGGCTTCGGCGCTGCTCCGGCGCGGCCGCGTTATTCGCATCGCAGCAGGTCGCAGGCCCGGAACTGTGCGAGGATGACCGCAGGCGGGCATATCTTGTAGCCTACTGATCAAAGACTTGAAATCGAAGTATCCATTGAATCAACGGGAGGGTGCGATGGACGCCTTGTTTACGGTACCGACGCCGGAGAACGAACCGATCAACTCGTACGCGCCGGGCACCCCCGAGCGCGAGAGCCTGCAGAAGAAGCTCGCCGAGCTCGCGGCGACCCAGCTCGAACTGGACCAGTTCATCGACGGCCAGTGGCGGCGCGGCGCGGGCGCCGAGATCGAAGTCATCCAGCCGCACAACCGCGCGAGCGTCCTCGGCACCACCCGCGAGGCCACCGAGTCCGAGTGGGCCGAGGCGGTGGCCGCGGCCAAGGCCGCCCGCCACGACTGGATCCGCACCGACTTCGCCGACCGCGCCGCGATCTTCCTGCGCGCGGCCGAGCTCATCGCCGGTCCGTACCGCGACGTGTTGAACGGCGCGACCATGCTCGGCCAGTCCAAGACCGCGATGCAGGCCGAGATCGACGCGGCGTGCGAGCTCATCGACTTCCTCCGCTTCAACGTCAGCTTCGCGGAGGGCATCTACCGGCAGCAGCCGATCTCCTCCAAGGGCCTGTGGAATCGCACGGACCACCGGCCGCTCGACGGGTTCGTCCTGGCGATCACCCCGTTCAACTTCACCGCGATCGCGGGGAACCTCCCCACGGCTCCGGCGCTCATGGGCAACACGGTGGTGTGGAAGCCCTCGCCGACGCAGCAGTTCGCGGCGCACTTCGTGATGCAGGTGCTGCGCGAGGCGGGGCTGCCGCCGGGCGTGATCAACATGGTCACCGGCGTGGGCCACGCCAGCGAGGTGGCCCTGCTCGACCCGGACCTGGGCGGCATCCACTTCACCGGCTCCACCAAGACCTTCCAGCACCTGTGGCAGACGGTGGGTCAGAACATCGGCGGGTACCGCACGTACCCGCGCCTGGTGGGGGAGACCGGCGGCAAGGACTTCATCATCGCCCACCCGAGCGCGGACCTCCAGTCGCTCGCGGTGGCGATGGTGCGCGGCGCGTACGAGTACCAGGGCCAGAAGTGCTCGGCGCTGTCGCGGACCTACGTCCCGGCGTCCCTGTGGAACAACGGGCTGCGCGACGAGGTGATCGGGATGACCGAGGACATCGCCTACGGCGACGTCACCGACTTCCGGAACTTCGGCGGCGCGGTCATCGACGAGCGGGCCTTCGCCAAGCACGTCGCGCTCTTCGAACGCCTGCAAGGGGACGCGAAGGCCACGGTGGTGACCGGCGGGACCGCCGACGACTCGCAGGGCTTCTTCGTGCAGCCCACGCTCATCGAGTCGACCGACCCGACGCACGAGCTGTTCACCGACGAGTACTTCGGGCCGATCAACGGCGTGCACGTCTTCGAGGACGCGGACTTCGACACGGTGGTCCGCCAGGCCGCCGACATCGCCCCGTACGCGCTCACCGGCGCGGTCTTCGCGACCGACCGGGCCGCGATCGGTCGGTTGAGCGAGGAGCTGCGGTTCGCGGCGGGCAACTATTACATCAACGACAAGCCCACGGGCGCCGTGGTCGGCCAGCAGCCGTTCGGCGGCTCGCGGGGCTCGGGCACGAACGACAAGGCCGGGTCGTGGCAGAACCTCGTCCGCTGGGTGAGCCCGCGCTCGATCAAGGAGAACTTCCTCCCGCCGACGGAGTACCGCTACCCGCACCAGGGCTGAGGCTCCGCGGGCGGCTGAGGCACGACTCCGCGGGCGTTCGCCGCGGGCCGCCGATCTGCGGGCGCGCGAGAGCGGTCGAACTTACGGCCGAGAGGGGGCCCGGACCGAGCGGTTCGGGCCCTTTTATGCTTGGTCCATGACGAAGCGTGAGCACCCGCTCAAGGGCGAGTTCGACACTGCAACGGCCCGTTGGGAACGCACCACCCACGAGGACGGGACGCCGGCCGCGCTGGAGATCGGCTACGCCGACAACGGCCTGGTGGCCCTGCGCATGGCCGAGGAGCCCGAGGGCGACATCCTCATCTACACCCCGTCCGAGTGGGAGGCCTTCGTCGACGGCGTCCGCGACGGCGAGTTCGACATCGAGACCTGGGACGACGAGCCCATCGTCGAGATCATCGAAGACGACGAAGACGAAACCGAGACCGCGGAGGCCCCGGCCAAGAGCTGAGGCCCGTTCGAGAGTCGAACGGGTAGCGGGCGTTCCGTGCGCCCGTGAACCTCTCGGCCCCCGACCGTCTGGAACCGCGACCGAAAAGCGAACGACAGCCCCGGAGGCTCTGTCTCCGGGGCTGCTCCGCGCCGCGATACGGCGTCCCGATTCAGCCGTACGGGGGTTTCCACCCTGGCCGGAATGTGCCAAGTTGAGAATCCACCGGGCGGCGTGTATCCCATCGGACGCGACGGTCTCTTCCCTGGTGAATGTCGTGATACCCGCCCAGCCCGTGGCGTTCACGGCATTCCGGGCTTGAGTGCCTCCCGACCTGACGGAGCTCGCGTGGACCCCACGCGTTGCGACTGGCGAGGAGAATGGATCTTGAAGGATCCCCCTCCTCGACACACAAACGCATAACCCCCCGAAGACAAGCAGAGGAGCTCCCATGCGATTGGTGTTCGCCGATCACGAACCCCATCTGAAGCCCAATCCGCGCCGCGACCACATGAGCGGCGTGCCCGAGCTGTCGTATTCCACTCTGGACCGACACGGCGGACGCGTCCTCGCGCCCGGCCAGGTCGTCCGGACCGCCGGACAGTCCTCGCCGGTGGGCACCATCTACCGCTACGACCGCCTGCTGGTGGACGAGTCCGTCATGCAGGACAAGGAGACTCGCGAGCGGCTCGAAGGCGCGATCCGCCCGAGCGGCATGCTGCTCGAGAGCCAGGCGGCGAGCTCGATCGTCGCCGGGCAGGGCTCGTACCGGGTCCCGGTCCTGAGCGGCCGCGGCGACCAGGCCGCCGTCGACGCGTGGTCGCTGCTCCAGCGCCTGCGCACCGACACGAGCGAGGGCAGTCTGCCCCGCGAACTCCTCGACAAGGTCCGTCTCGAGCACCTGATGATCTGCTCGAAGGGCGGGCCCGGGATGGGCACCGGTGAACCGCCGATCGGCGGCGGACCGGGTTCGTACTCGCTCGGACGGATCCCGGTCGACATGGTCAACCCGATGCCGGCCCGCAGGAAACTGGACCGGCGACTGCGGGTCGCCCTTCTGGACACCGGCGTTCCGAACCGCCACCCCGCGTTCGACGTCTCGGACCGTTCGGAGGGCGAGGACACCTTCGTGGTGGTCGACCACGCCTTCCAGACCAAGATCGGCGAGCACTCCGATTCCCCCGCGATCCCGCTGGACGACCCCTGGGAGGGACCCGTCCACGAGCCGACCCTCGTCGGTGAGGTCGCCAGCCACTTCGGCCACGGCACCTTCATGACCGGGCTGCTGCGTCAGATCTCTCCCGACGTGCAGATCTACTCGCTGCGAGTGGTCCACAACGACGGCCTCGCGTACGAGCACGAGGTCATCGGGGCGCTGCACCACGTGGCGGACCAGGTCGAGGCGGCCCGCCGCGGCGACACCGACGCCTTCGGCGTCGATGTGGTCGTACTAGCCATGGGCTATGTGGACGAGGACCCCGAGGACCAGCCTGGCGGATGGATCGGCGACGCGGTCAAACGGCTTGCGATGCTGGGCATTCCGGTGGTCGCGGCCGCGGGGAACCAGTCCTCGGACCGGCCGTTCTACCCGGCGGCCTTCGCCGCGCACCCGTGGCCTGAGAACGCCGCCCCGGTGCTCAGCGTCGGCGCGCTGAACCCGAACCAGCACATCGCGATGTTCTCGAACGAGGGTCCATGGGTTTCGTGCTACGCCACCGGGGCCGGGTTGGTGAGCACCTATCCGTGCGAGGCGAAGGGTTCGCGAATGCCCGACCGCCGCGCCAAGTCCACGATCCTCAACCGCCACCGCGAAAGCCATGACCCCGATGACTTCACGGCCGGATTCGCGGTATGGGGCGGCACCTCGTTCGCCGCGCCGCTGGCCGCGGCGTTCCTCGTGAACGCGATCGCGGAGTCGGAGCTGACCGAGGTCGAGGATTCGGTGCAGGCGTCAGCGCGTGCACACGAAGCGTTGAAGCGGCTGAGGAACCGCTAGCCTGAAGCCATGAACACGACATCAGCTCACACGGTGGCGGCTGTTGATTACGAACGGCACGCGCGGCTCTACATCGCCGCGCGTGCCGGGGACGGCCTGGCGCAGCGGACCCTGGTCGTAGAGCTCAACGAGCTGCTCTGGCGAGCGGCCCGGCGAACCGGACTCGATCGGGAAAGCGCCTCCGACGTGGTGCAGACGGCCTGGCTTCGACTGTGGCGCACCGAGAACGAGTTGAAACAGCCTCGGGCGCTGACGAAGTGGCTGCTGACCACGGTGAGCCGGGAGGCCTGGAAGGTGGTCGGCCACACGCGGCGGGAGATCGTCGCCGACCCGATCGACTTCCAGGAACCGGTCGTCGAAGGCATCGAGGACGCCCTGGTCCGCGATGCCGAGCGAGACGCGGTGCGCCGCGCCTTCCTCGTCCAATCGGAACGGTGCCGGCGACTGCTCGCCTTCGTGGCGACGGTCGCCCGGCCCGACTACGACGTCATCGCCGATGCACTGGGGATGAAGAGGGGGAGCATCGGTCCCACCAGGGGCCGCTGCCTGAACAAACTGAGGAGAACGCTCCTGGACGATCCGTCCTGGGGCGGAGGTGAGGAGCGGGGAGAAGATGCAACCTGAGATCGAAGATCAGGGTGAGTTCGAGCGGTTGGACTCCTGTGATGAGCGGATTCTGGCGGTCATCAATGAACTGCATCATCGGCACGACCCGATGCCGGAGGATCTGAACGAGCGGGTTCAATTCGTGCTCGAATTGGAGGCCGAATTGGACGCCAAGGTCGCCTCCGTATATCGGCCCGCCGAACTCGCACTCGTGCGCGGCGATGCCGAATTGGCGGTCAACCAGGGTGATCCCGCTTCGATCACCTTCGACTGCGAGACGGTCACCGTGATGGTCACGCCTCGCCCGTCCGCCGTACAGGAAATGCGCCTGGACGGCTGGATAGGTCCTGAAGGGACTTATTCGGTCGAACTCAGGAGCCCCCAGGGGATCCGGCGCGCCTCGACCGATGAAACTGGACGTTTCGTGCTTGAGGCGCTTCCCAAGGACGAGATGTTCCAACTGGTCATACGGCCGGGTGAGACGCTGCAGAGGGAAGGGCTCCCAGCGGTGGTAGTGACGCCGGCCATCCGACTGTAAGATGTGAAGAATGCTTCAACGCGCTTGGCGTCTGTTCACACGTGGCCAGCGCCTGAACCGTCGCGGCCGGATCGCCGAATCCGCAGCGGTGCTTGAGGAGGCGTTGGCCCTCCTCCAATGGAACCCAGGACATCCCCCGGCATCCGGAACCGCGCTTGCGCGGCTGACCGCCAAGATCCTCATGGTCATGTCCGCGAACATGGCACATCTCGGTGAGTCGGCTGAGGGCCTGCGACTCCTTGACCTCGCCGAGCAATTCGTCGCCCCTGCGGACCGTGGCATGCTGCTGCACCAGCGCGCGTTCAATCTGTGGCAGAACAGCCGCCTTGCCGACGCCTTGCAATGGTTTGACGCTGCCGAGCCCTTGTTGGCCGAGCATGGACCGGATTACATGTACGCCGCTCTCTTCCACAACCGTGCGCTGCTTTGGAGAGACCTCGGCGAGTTGCATAAAGCGTTGGAGAGCATTCAAACTGCTGTCGCGATTCTCAACGGACTCGATATTCCGGCGAACAGGGCGAAGTCGCGGCATATCGAGGCGCTGGTCTGGCTCGACCTCGGTGAGGTGACCAAGGCCCTCCTGACCTTTGACGAGGTCCGCGAGGAATATCGCAAATATGCCCCTGATCTCGAGTCCTACATCGACGCCGCTTACGCGGAGGCGCTGTTTTATGTAGGCATGTACCGGCAGGCGGCCGAGCGGTGGACCGAGGCCATCGTGACCCAGCGACTGGCAGGGGATCGCAGGAGCGCTGCGATCTACGAATTCTGGCGTGCGGTCGCCGCGTTCGAGGAGAAACGGTTCGACCTCGGCGAGCAGTGGGCCACGCAGGCAATGGACTCGCTTTACGAGCAGGGCAACGAGCCGATGGCGTTCCTAGCGCGCTTGCTCATTCTTCAAGGGCAGTTCGACTCGGAGACGGAGAGCACGGGATTCACCGACAAGGTGTCCCGACTGTGCGACGCGCTCGACCAGCGAGGCTGGACACTACGACTCAACCAGGCGAGAATCCTTGCCGCCCGGGCGAAGATCAAGGCCGGGGATCTCGCCGGTGTGGACGAGGTGCTGCAGGAGCAGAGCGGCGGTCCAGGGCACGACGCATTGGCAGAGGATCTGGCGCGATATCTCGCGAAGGCCGAACTCGCGATCGCGCGCGGGCTCGACCCGATGCCCGAGCTCCAGGCCGGACTCGACCTGCTCGACGAGTACCGAATGGCGTTCGGCTCGGTCGAATTCCAGGCCGGCGTCTCGGCTCTCGGCGTACAGCTGGCCAGCAGGGGCCTGACTCACACCACCAATCACGGCGATGCCGCCGAGATGCTGCGGTGGGCCGAGCGCTGCCGTGCTCAGGCGCTTCGTATTCCGCCGGTGAAGTCGTCGGCCGATCCGGACGCGCGCGAGGCCCTGGGGCGTCTTCGGCAAGCGCGGCAAGAACTCTGGGACCTCCAGGTCGAGAGCAAGGACGCCGCCGAAGCCCTTGCTCGCGTCAGGGGGCTCGAGGAGGGGATCCGGGATTACGACCGCGCCAGGCCCGGTCCCGGAGAGCTGGCGGACCGCGTCGCGCCGCAGGAGATCCATGAGCTGGCGGAGTCCCGTGAGACCGTGGTGGTCACCCTCTTCGAGGTGGGCGGCTATCTGCGGGCGGTCCTCGCGGGCGGAGACGGACTGCAGCATGTGCGGCTGACCAGGCTCGATGAGGCCAGCGAGCTCGAACGCCGCCTCGGTGCGGACCTGGACGCACTCAGCCGCACTTACAAGCACCCCGAACGACTTCGGCAGAGCGTGGAGGGCTCCCTTCGTCGCAACGCCGCCGCGCTCGCGGAGGGGGTCTGGAACCCGATCGAGCGGTATGCGGGCGACCGCCAGATCGTGATCGTGCCCCACAGCAAACTCGCCTGGGTCCCCTGGCCGCTGCTGCCGTCGCTGCGCGGCCGCCCGCTCACCGTCTCGCCGTCCGCCGAGGCCTGGTACCGGGCGGTGCGCAAGCCCGCCGCGAGCGGTCCGGCGGTCGTCGCCGCCGGGCCCGCGCTGGTGCGGGCGGGGTCGGAGATCCAGAAGATCGCGGCGCTTTATCCAGGCGCGCAACTGATGGCGGCCGAGCAGTCGGATCCCGAGCTGGTGCTGCGGGCGCTGGACGGGGCCTCCGTCGCGCACCTGGCCGCCCACGGCCATCACGAGCCGGATAACGTCCTGTTCTCCCGCCTGGATTTCGGGCTCGGTCCGCTGAACGCCTATGAGCTGCTGGGACTGGAACAGCCGCCCGGGCATGTGGTCCTGTCCTCGTGCGATCTCGGGCGCTCGACCGTCGAAGTCGGGAACGAGACGCTCGGATTCACTGCGGCGCTGCTCCACGCGGGGGCGTCCACTGTGGTTTCGAGCCTCGCGAGGGTTCCCGACGACATGGCCGCCGAGATGATGGTCGAGTACCACCAGTGCTGCGCCGCCGGCGCCACCCCCGCCGAAGCCCTTGCCGCCGTTGGTGAACACCGACCTTGGCACCCCTTCGTCGCTTTCGGCGCCTGACCCCTCCCGCCCCCTGTTGAGAAGGTCCACCCCCTGATGACCGAAATCCGATCCGAGCGTGAGTCCAAGCCCGGCTCCGAACCCAAGGCCAATCCCGAACCCAAGTCGAAGTCCGAGCGGATGTTCCGCGACCCCGACTACCTGAAGATGTTCGTGTCCGTCGGCGCGAGCCAGGTCGGGCTCCAGATCGCGTACTTCTCCATCTCGATCATCGCCGTGGTCGTCCTGGACCTCAGCGAATCCCAGATCGGCGTCCTCTACGCCATGGACCAGATCGCGCTGGTCATGTTCGGCCTGCTGGTCGGGGTCTGGGTGGACCGGATGCGGGACAAGCCGATCATCGTCGTGAGCGAGATCCTCAGGGCCGCAGTGCTGCTGAGCGTCCCCGTCGCGTGGGCGCTCGACATGCTGACCATCTGGCACGTGTTCGCGGCAATGTTCCTGCTCGGCCTGGCCTCGGTGTTCTTCGATGTGGCGCAGGCCAGTTTCGTGCCCAGGCTGATGGACAACGGCAGCCTCGCCGGGGGCAACTCGCGGATCCAGGGGATCAGATCGACCTCCGACACGGGCGGGCCCCTGGCGGCCGGCCCGCTGGTCTCGCTGCTCACCGCCCCGGTCGCGATCGTCGTGGCCGTGGTGTCGTTCGCCCTGTCGGCCTTGGCCGTCGCCCGGATCAAGTACCGCGAGGACGAACCGGAGCGGCCCGAGAAGCCACACATCGGGGCCGAGATCGCCCAAGGCGTCAAGTTCATCTTCCAGGACACGATCCTGCGGAACATCCTGCTCGCGAGCACCTGGTGCAACCTGTCGATCGGCGCGTTCCAGGCGATGCTCATGGTGTTCCTCATCCGCGAGGCCGACCAGTCGAGCACGGTCGCCGGCTTCGTCCTCGCGGGCTCCGGCGTCGGCGGGATCCTCGGCGCGATGCTGGTCGGGCGCATCTCGAAGAAGGCGGGTGTCGGCCCGACCGCACTTGTGGCGCTGGCGATCTCGGGGCCCGGCATGGCGATCGTCGCGGCCTCCGGTCCCGGGTGGGGCGCGGCGGTGGCCTTTCTCGGGCAGGTCGTCTTCGTGGCGGCGGTGGTCGTGTTCAACGTGAACGTCATCAGCTACCGCCAAGCGGTCACCCCTGATGACATGCAGGGCCGCGTTGGCGCGACGCAGCGCGTGATCTGCTGGGCCGCAATGGCGGCCGGGTCGATCCTGGGCGGCCTCGGCGGCGAGCTGTTCAACGCCCGCGCCGTGCTCCTGATCGCCAGCGTCATGCTCTGCCTCGGCTTCCTGCCGCTGCTGCGGACGCCGTTCCGCACTCTGCGTGAGATTCCGAAGGAGCACGAGCTCGGGGCGCAGGCGTAGCCGCCGCCAAACCGGGCAATGCCGCCTCCGCTCTGGCCGCCCTTCCACGGCCCGCTCCAGCGGCACCCACGCGGTGCCCTTGCGGCCGTAGCGAAGTAGATTCCAAGGCATGAACGAAACCTGGGATCCGGAAGCGCCCGGTGTGCTGCGCCTGCCGTCCGGCCGCCTGGTCCGCGGCCGCGGACTCGCCCGGCCGCTGCCGGAGGGCGCGACGCCGGACTTCGCGCTCTACCTCCTCGGCGAGGAACCGCCCGCGGTCCCGTGGGCGTCCAAGTGGATCCGGTGGCCGGACTTCCGCCTGCCGGCCGACAAGACCGCGTTCGGCACGGCATTGCGCGAGGCCTGGGACCGCGCCGAGACCGAACGCGTCGAACTCGCCTGCCACGGCGGCAACGGCCGCACCGGGACCGCCCTCGCCTGCATGGCCGTCCTCGACGGCGTCCCCGCCCGCGACGCCGTGGCCTTCGTTCGCGCGGGCTACGCCAAGCGCGCCGTCGAAACCCCCTGGCAGCGCCGCTTCGTCACCCGCTTCCAATGACCGGCGCGGGTCAGCGAGCCTGCGACTTGTCCGTCGCGGCCTTCGCGGGCATGACCCTGAGACCGTAACGCGCCCACAGGGTCCGCTGGATGTAGAGCGTCGCGATGCCCGCGATGAGCATCCCCGCCAAGTTCACCCCGAGCTGGATGAGCGAGGCGCCGACCTCCTCCCAGTGCGCGAGCGCGATCGCCACCGCGATGTTGCCGACCGCCGGGACTGTCGTCACCGAGATGAACACGCCTACCAGTGCTGAGGACTTCCTGGCCGTGATCGACAGGATCCCGGCCACCCCCGCGAGGATCGCGACGATGAATGACCACTTGTCCGGGTGGACGATGAAGCTGGTCAGGGGCCGGTCGTCGAGCATGCTCGGCTCGATCCACCCCCACAGGCGGCTGACGACCGCGCATGCCAGCGTGATCGCCAGCGCCACAGTGAAACCGACGAGGAGGGTGCGCGTCGCGGTGCCCATCAGGCGCGGATTGCGGCGCAGGACGCCGAAGCAGATCGCGGCCACGGGCCCGAATTCGGGGCCGAGGACCATTGCGCCGACGATGAGGATCGGCTGGTCCAGGAGGGCCCCGATCGCGGCGATCTGCACCGCCAGTGCGAGGAATGCCAGGAACGCCCAGGTCATCCGCGCGTCCGAGGTCGTATTGGCCTCCAGTTCCTCCCACACGACGGCGTCGTCCGGGTTTCCGGGCGCCACCTCCACGGCGTTCTCGGCCGCGGTGGAGATCGAAAGGTCGATCTGCTCGACGGTGATGCCGCCGGTGTCCTTGAGGCCGAGCCCGCGCAGCTCTTCGAGGACGGCGTTCGCGCCTTCGCGCGCCACGTCGAACTCGACGCAGTCGCCCTTGGGCGAATGGGCGACCCCGGGCAGGCGGATCACGTTGACGACCGCCGGGCATTCCACGGCGATCCGCAGCACCTCGTCGGCCCGGGCGGCGGGGGTGATGACTCGTACATGCAGCACGCAGGTCATTGTGCGGCATCCGCCCCCGCTCACCCTCATCCGGCTTGGAACTCACACCGCGAAGGTTCGACCGGAGCTTTCGGCGATCTCATCCTGCGCGCAACGCGGCAGTCGATTCGATCAGACCTGACCGTTCAAGCTGCGTGAGCACATCCTCGATCGTTTCCGGCGGATTCCGGCGTGCGTCTGCGATGCGTTGGAGACATCCCCACACTCGTTTGGTGTCGAGGTCGATGAGGTCGAGAAGGAACTCGTCTGGACTCCAGGCCTCGATGCCCCACTGCGACAGCATGTCTTCCGGGAAATCCCTGAGGTTGAAGGTCACGATCGCGTCGGCACGGCAGGCGATCGCGGCCGCGAGCACATGGCGGTCGTCCTCGTCCGGCAGTTTGAGCCCTTCGATCAGTGGCTCATACCCCTCCACCTGGCAGTCCCGAAGCGAGGTGTTCATGCGTTCGCGCAGCACCGTGAGTTTCGCCGGGGCGATATCGGGTCGCCGACGTTCGATCGCCCGCTGCATCTCGTCGAGGATCCGGTCGGTCCAGCGCGCCTGTGCGAGACCGGCTTGTGCCAGACGTATCAGGATGTCACGCAAGGTGTTGGGATAGAGGACGTTCGCGTCGTACAGGACTCGAAGCGGCACTGTCAGGTCCCCAGTTCCTGGCCGAGGTCGCCGAGCTCGTCGGCGGCCTTGCGCCGCTGCTCGTCGTCGATACGTTTGTAAGCGAGGAGGTCGGCGAGAAGAACACGGCGGTGTCGTCCGACTTTCCGGTGGGGAATCGAACCGTCTTCGAGCAGGCGGATCACGTACGGCCGGGAGACTCCGAGCAGGTCGGCGGCCTGCTGCGTCGTCACCTCGGCCTGTGAGGGGATGACCGAGACGCCACGGCCGTCTGCGAGCTGCGCCAGAATCTGCGCGAACAACGTCACTGCCGGCCGAGGCAGCACGAGCGAAGGTTCGCCGTGCTCGACGATCACCTCGATCATCTCCGGTTCGGTCGGGTGCTTGGCGAGGTAGTCCTTGATACGCCGCAGCGCTCTTTGCGCCACCTCGGCGTCCACATCCCCTGGCTGTACAGAACTGACCGATCCGATCCCAGTCATCTTGAAGACCTCCTATTCGAATCATACGCAGTATTCGAATCAAACGCAATCTCGAATGTTCGGTTCATTTATTTCCGGGTTTGCGAACATCCGCGAGCCGGGCCGGGCTGCGGCCTGGTAGGCGGTTGCTCGGCTGGCATAGGGTGGGTGCGTACCCCTCGCCGCATCGACCGCACTCCGGCAGACCACACTCGTGTAGACCACCAGTCGCATAGTTCCCCTTGAGGTTCCACATGGCGCACCCCGATCCGCGGCCGCTTCGAGCCGCGGCGATCCGGCGCTGGCTGCCCGTCCTCATCGTCGTGGCCGCCCTGCTGGTCGTCGGGATCGCCGCACAGGGCGCAGGAGTCTCCTGGCAGCAGGCCGAACTGCCCGTCTCGGTCGACGAGGGCCGGTCGCCGCCGCAGGAGTCGCCGCCGGAGGAGATCCTGCCCAGCACCGCGGAGTTGGGCCCCGTCCAGGACGGGCACACGCTGCCCTCCTGGGTGTCCTGGCTGGTCCTCGGCATCCTCTTGGGCGTCCCCGCGCTGCTTCTCCTCCTGTTCGTGGCCCGGAAGCTCATGGCCTGGCTGGTCGACGCGCCCCCGTCCGACGGCAGCGCCGAACCCGAGACGCAGTACCTCCACCGCGACTTCACGATCGTCGAGGACGCCGTCGCCGCCGCGCTCGCCGAGATGGACCTCGGCACCGACCCGCGCGCGGCGATCATGGCCTGCTGGCTGCACTTCGAACGCGCCTCCGAGGCCGTCGGGATCGAACGCGACTCCTCCGACACGCCCGCCGACCTGACCCGGCGGCTCCTCGAACGGCACGACCTCGACGGAAACTCGCTCGCACGGCTCTCGGCGGCCTACCTGCGGGCCCGCTACTCCCCGCACGAGGTCGGCGAGGCCGACCGCGTCCAGGCGCGCGACGCGCTCGTGACGCTCCAGTCCCAGCTCGGCGTCCGGGAGGGCCGATGAAGGAGTTCCTCGCGCCGTTCGGGCGCCTCAAGCTCTGGCCCGCGGTCGGGGCCGTCGCCGCCGCCGTCTTCTTCTGGGCCATCGCCATGGTCTCGGGCGTCGACTTCGCGCTGTGGCAGCTGATCCTGCTCGCCCTCGCCGGACTCCTCGCCCTCTCCGTCCTCGACGGGATGCGCCCCGACACCGAGCGGTCCCCGGACCTCTACATCAGCACCGTCAACGAACCCAGCTGGCGTCCCTTCGCCGACGTCAACCGCTGGGAGGACCGCCTCATCTTCGCCGAGGCCAAACCCGGCCGCTTCGAAGACTCCAACGCGAAGAAGCAGCTCGTCGCGGTCGCCTCCGAGCGGCTGCGGCTGCACCGAGGCCTGTCGCTCGACCGCCATCCCGAGGAGTGCCGGGCGCTCCTGGGCGAGGGCACCTACCTGTTCCTGACCCGGCCCGCACCCGACTGCCCCACCCCCTGGCAGCTCGGCGAGCACCTGACCGCCATCGAGGAGATCTCATGACCGACGCACCCAACATCAGTCTCGACCAGGTCGCCCACCACGCGGGCGCGGTCCTGAAGTCCGTCCAGTCGGTCATCGTCGGCAAGGACGAGCCGCTCAAACTCGTCCTCGCGGGCATCCTCGCCGGCGGCCACATCCTCCTCGAAGACCTTCCCGGCCTCGGCAAGACGCTGACCGCCCGGTGCTTCGCGCAGAGCCTCGGCCTCGACTTCCGCAGGCTCCAGTTCACCCCCGACCTGCTCCCGGCCGACGTCACCGGCTCCTTCCTCTACAACCAGAAGACCGGCGACTTCGTCTACCGCAAAGGCCCCGTCCACACGAACCTCCTGCTCGCCGACGAGATCAACCGGACGCCCCCGAAGACCCAGTCCGCACTGCTCGAAGCCATGCAGGAACGCCAGGTCTCCGTCGAAGGCGAGACCCACCTCCTGCCCGAGCCCTTCACCGTCCTCGCCACCTCCAACCCCGTCGAGTTCGAGGGCACCTACCAGCTCCCCGAGGCGCAGCTCGACCGCTTCCTCCTGCGCGTCTCCTTCGGCTACCCGACCCCGGACGAGGAGTGGGAGGTGCTCCAGCGCCGCATCGCCCGCCGCTTCGAGACCGTGGAGCTCGACCCCGTCATCGACGCCGCGACCCTCGTCGGCATGCAACGCGCACTGGAGACCGTCACCGTCGAGGACTCGGTCGGGCGCTACATGGTCGCCATCACCACCGCCACCCGCGGCCACTCCCAGGTCCAGGTCGGCGCCTCCCCGCGCGGCTCGCTCGCCCTCCTCCTGGCCTCCCGCGCCCTCGCCGTCCTGTCCGGACGCGACTTCGTCACCCCCGACGACGTCAAGGGCGTCGCGGGCGCCGCGCTGGCCCACCGCATCACCCTGAAGCCCGAACTGTGGATGCGCCGCATCGACCCGGCCTCGGTCGTGGCCGACATCTGCAGCGGCGTCCAGGCCCCCCAGACCGCGCAGGCGCCGACGTACAGCGTTCAGCCCCAATGACCTTCACCGGCAACCCAGCGCTGAACCTGCGCACCGACAACCCCCGCCCGATCCAGCGTGAGCAGACCGAGCCGCCCGTCACCTGGCGCCGCACCCCGGCGCTGACGAGGGCGGTCGCGCTGGTCGCGGTGTGCCTGCTCGTCGCGGTCGCGTTCGGACGCGTCGACCTGGTGCTCATCGCCACCCCCTTCGCGATCGGCACCGCGATGCTCCTGCACCGCCGCCCCACCCGGCCCCCCGAGGCCCGCCTCGCCTCCCTCGACGACGCGTCCTGCGCCGAAGGCGCGACCGCCGCCGCGAGCCTCGTGGTCGTCAACCCCGACCCCGTCCCGGTCATCACGCTCGTGACCGCCGCCGCCGACCCCTGGATCGCCCTGCACACCGGCAAGGGCGACTTCGCCGAGGCGCTCGGCCCCTCCTCGGGCCGGGACATGCTCGTCGCCGGGCGCGCCCGCCGCTGGGGCGGCCACCACCTCGGGCCCGTCCACGTCCGCTCCATCGCCTGCGGCGGCCTCCTGGAGACCACCGTGCAGCGCCTCCCCGGCACCACCGTGTGGGTCCTGCCCGTGCCCGACTGGTTCGACTCGGCCGAATCCCTGCCCTTCGCAGACGGCGTCACCGGCGTCCACCGGTCCCGCCGCGGCGGCGACTCCGGCGAACTCGCCGAGGTCCGCCGGTACCAGCCCGGCGACCGGCTGCGCCGCATCGACTGGCGCACCTCCCTGCGCAACCAGGACCTCTACGTCAACGCCACACTGTCCGAACGCGACACCGACGTGACCCTCATCCTCGACCTCCAGGTCGAAGCGGGCGTCTCCGGCGGCATAGACGGCGCCTCCTCGATCGCCGACCTCATCGTCCGCGCCTCCGGGGCCGTCGCCTCCCACTACGCCCTCCAAGGCGACCGCGTCTCCTGCATCGAGTTCGGCGCGCGCGGCCGCAGGATGCGGGCCGGGGCGGGACGCCGCCACGCCGCCGCCACCCTGCGCTGGCTCGCCTCGGTCGAGATCCCGCCCGACCCGCTCCCGCCCTCGCCGGAGATGCTCCGCCGCCAGATCGGCGGGCAGCGCAGCCTCAACGTCATCTTCACGCCGCTGCTGACCGACCGCACCGTCCAGCTCATCGCCGCCCTCGCCCGCGCCGGGCGGCCCGTGCTGTGCGTCGACACGCTCCCGCCGGGCGTCTCTCCGCCCGCGAGGACACATTGGACGCCGTACGCGGAGCGGCTGTGGCGCCTCGCCCGCGAGAACACCGTCATGGAACTGCGCGACCTCGGCGTCGCCGTCGAACCCTGGCAGGGTTCGGCCTCCCTCGACCGGGTCCTCGCCGAACTGAACCGGAGGCGCTACCGATGAGCACCCTTGGCAAACCTTGCGGATCAAAAATGAGCACCCTTGACGAAGCCTGCGAGCCATAGATGAGTGACCTGCAGCGCGGCCTCGCCCGCGCCCTCGCCGAAGGCGCCCGCGACCGGCTCAGGGCCGGGAAGGCCGGCGGCGTCTCCTGGTCCCGGCGCGTCGCCCCCACCGCGGTCCTGCTGCGCCTGACGGTGGCGCTGTCGCTGTTCATCGCCGCCGAACTCGCCGTCCCGCCCGAGTGGGCCTCCGCGGGCTTCTACATCGCCGCGGCCGCCCTCTTCGCGCTCGGCGCCGCGCTCCTGCCCGGCGGGATCGCGCCCCTCTTCGCGATCCTGTTCGTCCTCGCCGCATGGCTCCTCAGCGGCGCCCTGACCGAAGGCGACCCCTCCCTGTGGACGGCCGCCGCCCTGGCCTGCCTGCTGTACACCGCCCACGCCACGGCCGCCGTCGCGCAGCGTTTCCGAACGACTACCGCAATGGACGGTGAGATCATGCTCACCTGGGGGCGGCACCTGGGGCTGGTCCTGGCGTCGACAGTGGCCGTCGCCGGAACCCTGGCCCTGTTCACTGCCTTCTTCACCGGTCTGACCGCGGGACCGGCCATCGGAGCGGGCATCGTCGCCGCGGTCACCGTGATCTACGTCCTTGCGCGTTCGCTACACAAGAACCCCTGAGCAAGGCCAGAATTGAACCCGTGAAACGTATAGTCGTGATAGGTGCCGGTCACGTCGGTTTTTACGTTGCCGAACGCTTGAGCAAGTTGCTGAAAGGCGACATCAAGCGCGGCCAAGTTGAACTGATGGTCATCGACCCCAACCAGCACATGACCTACCAGCCCTTCCTGCCCGAAGCGGCTGCTGGATCCATCTCCCCGCGACACGGTGTAGTGCCGCTCCGACAGGCCCTCAAGTACTGCACCATCCTCACCGGTGCGGTCACCGAGATCGACCATGCCGAGCGCAAGCTCGTCGTGCAGCCTTTCGTCGGCCCCACCCGCGAGGTCGAGTACGACGAGGTCATCGTCGCCCCCGGTTCGGTCTCCCGGCCCCTGCCCATCCCCGGACTGGCCGACCAGGCCATCGGCATCAAGTCGATGGGCGAGGCCATCTGGCTGCGCAACCACGTGCTCCAGCGCTTCGACATCGCCGCCACCACCGAGGACCCCGACGTGCGCCGCAAGGCTCTCACGTTCCTCACCGTCGGCGGCGGCTTCGCGGGGGCCGAGACCCTCGGCGAGCTCGAGGACCTCACGGCGAACATCGTCAAGAACTACCCGATGCTCGACGCGGACGAGATCAAGTGGTACCTCGTCGAGTACGCGAACAAGATCATGCCCGAGGTCGGCCCCGAGATGGGCGCCTACGCGGCCCGCGAGCTCACCAAGCGCGGCGTCGACATCCGCCTCGGCACGACCCTCAAGTCCTGCGAGGGCGGCCACGTCGTCCTCACCGACGGCGAGGAGTTCGACACCGACACGATCATCTGGACCGCGGGCGTCATGCCGCACCCGATGCTCAAGGCCACCGACCTGCCGATCGGCCCGCGCGGCCACCTGGAGTGCAACACGCGCCTCCAGGTCGCCACCGGCGTCGAGGCCGGCAAGCACACCATCGGCGAGGTCGTCGACGGCGCCTGGGGCGCCGGGGACTCCACGCAGGTGCCCGACACCTCGGACTTCCCGATGGACTGGTGCACGCCCTCGGCGCAGCACGCCGTCCGCCAGGCCAAGACCCTCGCGGAGAACGTGTACGCCAAGCACGTGGGCCGCGAGCTCAAGCCGTACGAGCACAAGTACCTCGGCTCCGTGGCCGGCCTCGGCCTCTACAAGGGCGTCGCCAACACCTACGGTTTCAAGGCCAAGGGCCTGCTCGCCTGGCTCATGCACCGCGGCTACCACCTGTCGCGCGTGCCCGGGACCGGCCGCAAGGGCCGCATCCTCGCGGACTGGATCGTCGGCTTCTTCACGAAGCGCGAAATGGTACAGCTCGGTGAAATCCAGGCCGGACGGCAACCTTTCGAAGCCATCGCCGCAGGCACTGACCCCGCACGGGCGGTCAAGTCCGCCGGTTAGTCGTTACAGTTGGAGCACCACGGGTAAGAGACCCGTGGTGCTTCAGCCTTTTGCGAGGTGGAAAACTGGTGTCCATGAGAGCACGTGTACTCGTCGTTGACGACGATCCGGCCCTGGCGGAGATGCTCGGCATCATCCTCCGGACCGAAGGCTTCACCCCCACGTTCGTCACCGACGGCGAGAAGGCGCTCGCCGCTTTCAAAGAGCACCGACCCGACATCGTCCTGCTGGACCTCATGCTCCCGGGCATGAGCGGCATAGACGTTGCGAAAGCGATCCGCGGCGAGTCCGGCGTGCCGATCGTCATGCTCACCGCGAAGTCCGACACCGTCGACATCGTCCTCGGCCTCGAATCGGGCGCCGACGACTACATAGTCAAACCCTTCAAGCCCAAGGAACTGGTCGCCCGCATCAGGGCGCGCCTGCGCCGCGGCGACGACGTCACCCCCGAGCGCCTGGAGATCGGCAAGCCCGGCCTCCAGGTCCAGATCGACGTCCCGGCCCACCAGGTCACGCTCAACGGCGCCGAAGTCAAGCTGACGCCGCTCGAGTTCGACCTGCTGGTCGCCCTCGCCCGCAAGCCCCGGCAGGTCTTCACCCGCCAGGTCCTGCTCGAACAGGTGTGGGGCTACCGCCACTCGGCCGACACGCGCCTGGTGAACGTTCACGTCCAGCGCCTGCGGGCGAAGATCGAGCCCGACCCCGAGCGCCCTCAGCTCATCCAGACCGTCCGCGGCGTCGGCTACAAAGCCGGATTGGGCTAGTGAACCCGACACGTCGAACGCTCGTGGAGCCGTAAGTTGTCGCGAGTGGATCAGGACCGGCTTCGCACGAAGCCGATGTGGCTGCGCAGGCTCGGGCAGGGCGTCGGCCGCACGGCCGACCGCCTCTCGCGCCCGCTGGTCGACCGCTTCCGCGCGTCGCTCCAGCTGCGCGTCGTGGCCTCGACCCTGATCGCCTCCACCGTCCTGGTCCTCATCTTCAGCTTCGTCGTGGCCGGGTCGGTCACCTCCGGTCTCCTCACTGAACGCCAGGACACGGCCGTTGAGGAGACCGAGAACGCCGTCGAGCGCGCCGCCGAGCAGCTGGCTCCCTACGGCTCCACCACCGACAACACGCTGGCCACGACCATGCAGCGGGTGGTCAACGAGCTCGCCGAGGACCCGGTGTACGCGCCGGTGATCGTCTTGCGCACCGCCAAGGGGGACGTCACCAAGTCCCACCCGGTCTCGGGGGTCGCCGTGCCCTCCGAGGAGCTCCAGGCGGCCGTGGCCGATCGCAAGATCGCCACCCAGTACGGCGAGTTCACCCTCGGCGACGAGGAGTCCATGCCGTACCTCGTCGTCGGCTCGTACATCGACCTCAACATCGACTACGAGCTGTACGCGTTCTACCCGCTGGAGTCCCAGCAGGACGCGATCGGCCTGCTGCGCACCAACCTCGCCCTCGCCGGGATCGCGCTCGTGCTGCTCCTCGGCGTCATCGCGGCCCTGGTCACCAGGCTCGTCGTGACGCCGGTGCGCGAGGCCGCCCGCACGTCGCAGCGCCTCGCGGCCGGGCTCCTGCACGAGCGGATGGAGGTGCGCGGCTCCGACGACCTCGCGCGGCTGGCCGGGTCCTTCAACCTCATGGCCGAGAACCTCCAGAGCCAGATCAGGCGCTTGGAGGAGATGTCGATGATGCAGCGGCGCTTCACTTCCGACGTGTCCCATGAGCTGCGCACCCCGCTGGCGACCATCCGCATGGCCGCGGACCTGCTCTACGACAACCGCGACGACTTCGATCCGGTCACCAAGCGCTCGACCGAGCTGCTCCAGGACCAGATCAACCGCTTCGAGGACCTGCTCCAGGAGCTGCTGGAGATCTCCCGTTTCGACTCCGGGTTCGCCTCGCTCGAGGTGGACGCCGTGGACGTGGGTCGCATCGCCGAGGACGTCGTGGAGGGCCTGTCCCACCTCGCGGGCGAGTGCGGCGTGATCGTCACGGTGAAGAAGCCGAAGCGGCGCGTCATTGCCGAGGTCGACCCGCGCCGCGTCCAGCGCATCCTGCGCAACCTGGTCTCCAACGCCATCGAGCACGCCGAGGGCAAGCCCGTCGAGATCACCGTGGCCGAGGGCGACACTGCCGTCGCCGTGGCCGTGCGCGACCACGGCGTGGGTCTCAAGCCGGGCCACGCCGACCGCGTCTTCGACCGGTTCTGGCGCGCCGACCCCTCCCGCAACCGCAAGACCGGCGGCACGGGCCTGGGCCTGGCCATCAGCCTCGAGGACGCCAAGCTCCACTCCGGCACCCTCCAGGCCGCCGGGGAGCCCGGCAAGGGCACCCTGTTCGTGCTCACGCTGCCGCTCCAGTCGGGGAACCGGGTCATCGCCTCGCCGATCCCGCTGCGGTTCGAGGCCGAACCGGCGGAAGCCGCGACCGCCGCAGACAAGGCAGACAAGGAGGTCCCGCATGCGACGAAGGACTAGTCTCGCCGCCGCACTCGCCGTGGGCACCGCCTGGGTCGCGTCCGCGTGCGGCATCCCCGCCGGCAAGGCGCCCGAGGTCATCGGCGACGCCCCCACCGACTTCGACCAGTCCTCCGGCACGAGTGCCGAGACGTTCCTCCCGACCGACGACGCCGTGGGGACCGTCCAGAACTACCTCAAGGCCGCCGCGGGCGACCCGGACGGGCGCAACGACCGCCTCCTCGCCTTCACCGTGAGCGAGCAGCAGTTCTCCGACCCGACCACGGGCATCGACCTGCTCGCCGACACCGCGGTGGTCGTGGACAGCTCCAACGGCATCGATTCGGCGACGCTCACCGTCACCGGCTCGGTCGTCGGCACCTACCTGCCGGACGGGTCGGTCCGGATGAACTCCGCGCCGCGCGACTACGACGAGTCGTTCACGCTCCAGCGCGAGAGCCTCCAGGACGTGTGGAAGGCCTTGGTGGTCCCGTCCCAGGTCATGCTCGACTACGACCAGTTCGTCAGCGCTTATGAGAAGGCCCCGCTGTACTTCCAGGCCGGGCAGCGGGAGCTGCTGGTTCCCGACCTGCGCTGGATCTTCGGCGACCTCGACACCGAGGTCGCGCAGCGCCTGCGCCTGGGCTGGCTGATCCAGGGCCCCTCGGAGTTCACCCGCTTCTCGACCCGCAACGCGATCCCCGAGGGCACCACCGGGAAGCCGACGGACGACGACGGCACCGTCCACATCGATCTCGTGCTCGCCGAGGCCGTGGAGGGCGAGGCCACCGAGGACGCCATCGCCGCGCAGGTCGCCTGGAGCCTCGGGTTGGACGACGACTTCGTGCTCACCATAGACGGCAACGTGACCTTCGAAGGGAGCCTTGGGAACTGGCGTGAGTGGAACGCCATCCCGGTCCCGGCCGACCTGCCCGAGACGGCTTATTTCATCGCCGAGGACACGGTGTGGGAGTTCACGAGCAGCCAGCAGGTCACCACGACCTCGGCCGACCATTCCTGGGTCGGTTTCAGCGTCGCCGGGCTCCGGCAGGTCGCGGTCGGCCCCGCCGACAAGATCGCGGCGATCGTGCAGGGCTCCGGGGGCGACACGCTCCAGACCGGCACGAGCGAGACCGCGATGCAGGCCATCGCCGATCTCGGCGGGGACCTCGCCGATCCGCAGTGGCTCTCGGCCGACACGGTCATCGTCATCGATGACGGCACGCCGACCGCGGTCGACCCGATGAGCGGGGCGATCCAGACCCTCGCCGTGGGGGAGCAGGTGACCTCGCTGGCGCTGTCGGCCGACGGGCGCCGCCTGGCCTACGTCGAGGACGGCCTCGCGTGGGTGGCCCCGCTGAGCATCGACGCGGACGAGAACATCCAGGTGGGGGACCGCAAGCCGATCGGCCTGGACATCGCCGAGGTGACGGGCGTGGCCTGGAGCTCGGAGAACTACCTGTGGGTGGCCGGGGAGCGCGGCGACGACCGGCTCTTCATGGTCGCCGTCGACAACTCGCGCACCGAGGTCCAGAACTGGACGCCGGGGCTGGAGATCGCGCAGATCGCGGCCAATCCGGCCGACCCGGTGGAGTCGAGCCTCAACCGCGGCGAGCCGGTGCTGGTGGTCGCGAACACGACCTTGTACCGGGTGCACTCGACCGGTCCCGAAGAGGTCCAGAACGGCAACCACGCGGTGGCCGGGACGGCCCCGTTCACGGTGCTGCAAGAGCAGTAGGCAGAAGGCCCGGAGCTGATGCTCCGGGCCGCGACGATTCCATGTCGCTCAGACGTCGTTCGTTCTGCGCTTTTGGTTCACCAAGCGAGTCTTCGCAGGCTCAGACGTCGTTCGTGAAGCCGACCTTCCGCAGGTTGGTCGCGGCGACCTCGACGTAGGCGATCTTCTCGACGGGGATGTACACCTGCCGGCCCTTGTCGTCCTCGAGGTGCAGGACGCCGCCGTTGTTGACGGCCTGCTCGATCGTGTCGGACAGGTCCTTCGGGGAAAGCTTGCTCTCCAACACCAGTTCGCGCGGGGCGTACTGGACACCGATCTTGACCTCCACGGGCCCTCCTCAATCGAAATACTCTGACGTCTAGACGGAAGCAAGACTACTCGCGGGGGTCCCCCGGGCAGGGGACCGCGGAGTGCGCCGAGAGCGAACTAAACGGCTTCGCCTCCGAGAACGGACTGCGCCCGCTCTCGGGCTTCGCCCTCACGAGGGCTGCGCCTTCTTCTCCCTCGCTCAGGCTTCGCCCTCACGAGGGAAATGCGAAATGCCGCGCCAGGCGAGGGTGCTCATAAGCTGCACGGCCTCTTCCTTGGGGATCACGCGGCCCGAGGCGATCCACTTCCGGGCCGCCACCTCGGCGGCCCCGACCAGGCCGGTCGCGAGCAGTTCGGCGCGGGCCTTGTCGACGTGCGCGTCGGCCATGATCGTGTCGGCCATCGCCGCCACGCACTCGGTCTCCATGCGCAGCACCCGCTCGGCCACTTCCGGATCGTTGCGCTGGTCGGACTCGAAGACCAGCCGGAAGGCCTCGCCCTGGGCGTCCACGAAGTCGAAGTACGCCCGCATGGCGCCGTTGACCCGCTCCTTGTTGTCCTCAGTGGACTCTATGGCCTCGCGGACGTTCCCCACCAGTTCGGCGGCCCGCCCGTCCAGCAGCGCCAGGTACAGCTCCAGCTTCGACGAGAAGTGCTGGTAGAGCACCGGTTTCGAGACCCCGGCGTTTTCGGCGATGTCGTCCATGGAGGTGTTGTGGTAGCCCTTGGACACGAAGACGTCCTGGGCGGCCTGCAGCAACTGCGCCCGGCGTTCGCTCCTGGGCAGTCGGACCCGGCCTTCACCAGCGCTGTTCACTCCGGCACCTCTCCTCGCCTCATGTCGCCCATCCGTCAGTCGCGTGCACTTGCGACTTGAAGGAAGTTTACGGAAACCTGAATACAGTCTCCCAGCGTACGGGGGCGACAAACGCGGGTTCGAGTCACTGGGCGCGCCACGGTACCTTGAGGGCGGGAATATGAAGGAGTTGTCTAGTGGTGTATGACCAGAACCGACCGGATGAGCCGCAGCGTCCGAGCGGGGAGGAGCGGCCCGCCCGCAGGCGCATCGGCAGGTCCTGGGGCCCGCCGCCCGAGGAGGCCGCCGAGGTCGCCGAGGAGGCCCGCCAGGGGATGGGCCAGCCGCCCGAGCAGTACCGGTTCGATCCGGACCGCGGGCGCCGCCACCGCTACAGCGAAGACCCCACCGGCCAGGTCCCGAACGTCCCGGTCGAGATCGCCGAGACCGGGCCGATGGTCCCGGCGACCCGCCGGCCCACGCCCGGCGAGCAGTTCGAACCGCTTCCGGCGGCCCCGCAGACTCCCCAAGGCCCCCAAGGCCCCCAAGGATTCCCGAACGACCAGTCCCAGCAGGCCCAGCAGCAGCCCCAGTCGCCGTTCGCACCCCCGCCCGCGCCGCCGAACGTGCCGCAGGGCCCGCCCCAGGACTTCGGCGTCCCGCCGCAGCAGTACCTGAGCGCGCCGCAGGACTTCGGCGCCGCGCCCCAGCAGCACTTGAGCGCACCCCAGGACTTCGGGATGCCGCAGCAGCACCCCGGCTACAGCGCCCCGCCGACGCCCGGCGACTACGCCGCCCAGCAGCAGCAGCAACAACAGGGCCAGGGCCTGCCGCAGCCGGGCCCGAATCAGGAGTTCGGACCGCCAGGGACGAACCATGAGTACAGCGGCCCGCCCGGCGCCAACCACGAATACAACGCGCAGCCGGGCGCGAACCAGGACTTCAGCGCCCCGCCGGGCGCGAACCAGAACTACAGCGCGCCACAGCAGTTCAGCGCGCCGCCGCAGGCCAGCGCGCTGCCGAGCGCACCCCCGACCGGCCAGTCGTTCGCCGCCCCGGCACCGGAGTACGCGGCCCCGACGACCCCGCCCGAGCCCGTCCCGCCGCACCCGGAGCCGCAGGGCACCCAGGAGCACGCCGCGATGCAGCAGCCCGGCCCGCCGCAGCACACCGGTCCGATCCAGGCCCCGCAGCAGACCGGCCCCATCCAGATCCCGCAGCCGCCCGCCCCGCAGGCCCCGGTCGCCTCGCCCACGCCCGCGGCCCAGCCGCAGATCCCGGTGGCCGAGCAGCAGACCGAGCAGTTCCCGATCGTCCAGCAGCAGCACGTCACCGCGGTCTCGCCCGCGCCCGTCCCGAGCCCGCCCGTCACCGAGCAGGCCCCGCTCCGCACCGCCCCGGCGAACCGGCAGCCCTTCGCTGAGCCCACCCCTCCCGCGAACGTAGAGAAGTCTGGACTCATGCCCGGCCCGACCGCCCCCACGGGAGTCAACGACCCCGAATCCGCGCGTCTCGTCGACGCGGTCCGCCAGGTCCCGGGCGTCCGCGACGCCTTCCACGTCACCGCTCCCGACGGCGCTTCCAGCCTGCGCCTGGAACTGGAGGAAGGCGTCGACCCCGACCAGGTCCACGCCGTCGTCTCGGCCGTCGTGGCCGAGCAGCGGGCGGTCGAACCCGGCCCACAGACGGCCGACGAACCCGGCGAGCAGTTCAACTCCCACGTCGAATCGCCCTCCACCGAGGTCGAGATCGCCTCGATCGGCCCCGTCGAGCTGCGCCGCGTCGAGATCGAGTCCGCGGGCCTCGAAGCCGAGGTCAGCGTGACGCTCGCCCTCGGCGACGCCGAGTCGACCGGCAAGGTCGCCGTCCCGCCCATCGACTGGCACATCCAGCACGCCGCCGCAGCTGCCACCGTGGAGGCCCTACGCCCCCGCCTCGGCGCGAGCGACGTCCGCGTGGAGGTCGAGCACGCCTCGATCGTCCCGACCGGTCCGGTCAAGACCGCCGTCGTCGTCATCCTCTGGCTCGACGGCCGCTCTGTGCGGCGCCTGTCCGGCGCCGCCGTGGTCACCGCCGAACGCTCGCGCGCGGTCGTTTCGGCTACTTTGGGCGCACTGGCAGCTGAAGTGTCACACTAGGTCTCATGAAGCGGGCGCGGCTGGTCGACGCCGGCGGGGTTCGCTCCCCCCGGCGCCCGCACCCACCGTGGCCTGGGATCGAACACCAGATCAGCCGCCGCAGGCTCTTCATCAGGCACACGCCGCCCACCGCCCCGGGCGCCGAGCCCGCGCTGTTCGTGCACGGCCTCGGCGGCTCCGCCCAGAACTGGACGGACCTCGCCGACGCCCTCTCCGACCGCCTCACCGCCGACGCTGTCGACCTCCCCGGCTTCGGCCACTCGGCCCCCGCGCCGCGCGTCACGATCCCCCTGCTCGCGCAGGACGTCGCCGCGTGGATCATCGAATCCGGCCGCGGCCCGGTGCACCTCGCGGGCCACTCCCTCGGCGGCGCGGTCTCGGTGTACCTCGCCGCGACACGCCCGAACCTGGTCCGCACGCTCACGCTGATCTCCCCGGCGATGCCCTTCGGCAACCCGCGGCGCTCGCACCAGTCCCGCTACCTGCCGATGCTCGCCGTCCCGAACATGGCCTGGTTCGCCGACCGCGCCATGCGCTCGCGCACGCCCGAGCAGGTCGTGGACGACATAATTCTGGGCACCTGGGCCGACCCGCAGCTCATCCACCCGCAGCGCCGCCGCGAGGCCATCGCCGAGGCCCGGCACCGCCTCGCCGTCCCCTGGAACTCGCGCGCGTACATCCAGACGTACCGGGGCCTCATGGCCTCGTTCTTCCAGGCGTTCGTCCCCGGCACGCACTCGCTGTGGCGCCTCGCCGCCGAGATCGAGTGCCCGACGCTGGTCGTCTGGGGCAAGCAGGACCGCGTCATCGACGTGCGCCAGGCGCCGCACACCGCGCTGGCGATCCCCGACTCGCGGCTGCTCATCCTCGATCAGACCGGCCATGTGGCGATGATGGAGCGCCCGCAGGCGGTTGCGAGGGCGATGGCCGCGATGCTCGACGAGACGCACAGGGAGCCGGTGGAACCGGCGGAGCGGCCCGAACCGGCCATGCCGTGATCCATGTCGTGTCCGCATTGTGAACCGGAACCAGGCCACACAAAACCCGAGGCTCGGCCTTTCGCGGCTCCGTCTGTCTTAGACTCGCGAGTGTGACTGAGGGACGGCTGGATCGCAACCGCAACCGCAGGCTCCGTCGGCGGCGGCGCTTCGTGTTCTTCGCGATCCTCGTCCTGATGGCGGGCGCGGGCGCCTACTTCGCCCTCGGATCCGCGATCACCGAGCGGCCGCAGGCCCTCGACGCGAACGAGCAGGCCGACCCCACCGTTCCCGTCACCGCCACTTCGCCCGCCCCCGCAGAGGAATCCGTCCCGGCCATCGAACCGCAGGTCGCGACCCCGCTGTACTTCTCGGGCACCGGCACTTGGACGTACGCCGACCCGGCGAACACCGCCGTCGTCGGCGCTTCGGGCACGCTCCTGCAGTACAACGTGGCCGTCGAGAACGGCCTGGAACTCGACGCGGCCGAGTTCAGCTCCTTCGTCAACGAGACCCTCGCGGACTCCCGCTCCTGGACCGCCGGCGGCGCCTGGCGCTTCCAGCAGGTCGGCGCGGGCGGTGCGGACTTCACCGTCTACCTCGCCAGCCCCGAGCAGCGCGCGGTCCTGTGCGGCTCGGCCAACACCACCGTCTCGTGCCGCAACGGCGACAACGTCGTCATCAACTCGGCCCGCTGGATCACCGGCGTCGACCACTGGGACGGCACGCTGGAGACCTACCGCCAGTACGCCGTCAACCACGAGGTCGGCCACCGCCTCGGCCACGGCCACGAGGTCTGCCCCGCCGAGGGCGAGCTCTCGCCCGTGATGGCCCAGCAGACCTACCAGCTCGCGGGCTGCATCGGCAACGCCTGGCCCTTCCCGGACGGCGAGACGTACGTGTCCGGTCCGATCGGCGACTACAACGGCCCCGACCTCCCGCCGGACGTCTTCGTCGACCAGTAGTGCCACCGCCAGCGGCATTCCACTGAATGGGATAGATCGTCCCAGGGGCGTGAAGAACCGCACACCGCGCTTCCCGGTGGAATATCCACAGCGTGGACATGCATTATTGGACATATGAGTTTGCCGCCGCTGGTCGAACCAGCCTCCGAGCTGTCGGTCGACGAGGTGCGCCGCTATTCGCGCCACCTCATCATCCCCGACGTCGCCATGGACGGTCAGAAACGACTCAAGAACGCCAAGGTGCTCTGCGTGGGCGCGGGCGGCCTCGGGTCCCCCGCGCTGATGTACCTGGCCGCGGCCGGGGTCGGCACGATCGGCATCGCCGAGTTCGACACGGTCGACGAGTCGAACCTGCAGCGCCAGATCATCCACGGCCAGTCCGACATCGGCCGCCCCAAGTCCGAGTCGGCCGCCGCCTCGATCCGCGAGATCAACCCGTACGTCAACGTCGTCATCCACAACACGGTGCTCGACAACGACAACGTGTTCGAGATCTTCGAGCCGTACGACCTCATCATCGACGGCACCGACAACTTCGCGACCCGCTACATGGTCAACGACGCGGCCGTCCTCTCCGGCAAGCCGTACGTGTGGGGCTCGATCTACCGCTTCGACGGCCAGGCCAGCGTCTTCTGGGCCGACCAGGGCCCGTGCTACCGCTGCCTCTACCCCGAGCCCCCGCCGCCCGGCATGGTCCCGAGCTGCGCCGAGGGCGGCGTCCTCGGCGTGCTGTGCGCCTCGATCGGCTCGATCCAGGTCACCGAGGCCATCAAGCTGCTCACCGGCATCGGCGACCCCCTCGTGGGCTCGCTCATGGTCTACGACGCGCTGGAGATGACCTACCGCAAGATCAAGGTCCGCAAGGACCCGAACTGCGCGGTCTGCGGCCCGAACGCCACCGTCACCGAGCTCATCGACTACGAGGACTTCTGCGGTTCGGTCACCGACGAGGCCGCCGAGGCCGTCGTCGGCTCGACCATCACCGCGCGTGAACTCGAGGCGTGGATCAAGGAAGGTCGCGACATCGACCTCATCGACGTGCGCGAGCCCGCCGAGTACGAGATCGTGCGCATCCCCGGTTCGCGGCTGATCCCCAAGGGCGACATCGTCTCCGGTGCCGCACTGAGCCAGCTGCCCACCGAGAAGCAGGCCGTCTTCTACTGCAAGGCGGGCGTGCGCTCGGCCGAGGCCCTGGCCGCGGCCAAGGCCGCCGGGCTGAAGAACGCCGTCCACGTCCAAGGCGGCGTGCTCGGCTGGATCAACCAGGTCGACCCGAGCCTGCCCACCTACTAGCGGGCGCTCGAACACACGCTCCAGAGGGGCGTACGGCCACCGGCCGTACGCCCCTCGTCGCGTTTCGAAGTCGCGTTCGAGTTGCTTCGGCCGGATATGAGATTTCAGACTCCATTCATCAACGGATTCCGATCCGGGGGCATTGACTCCCGGTTGACCGATTATCTAGCCTTGCACCCATGATCCGCAAAAGCGAACCATCCTCCTTTCGCCTGCGCCCGTCCCGTCGCAACCTCCTGCGATTCGGGGTGCCGGCCGCGGCCGTCCTCGTGGGCGGCGGCGCGATAGCCACAGTGGCGGCGAACGCCTCGGAGAACGGCCTCGACTCGGTGTTCGGCCCCTCCCGCGAGGACCTCGAGGCCGACCTCAAGACCCGGATCGACGAGTACCTCGCCTCCACGGGCACCCAGGTCGAGGCCTCGGTCGCCGTCGAGAAGGGCGACATGCACCTCGACTACAACCCCGACCAGACCCACATCACCGCCTCCATCGTCAAGGTCGAGATCCTGGCGATGATCCAGCAGTACTGGGGCTCGGTCGACGCGATCCCCGAGGACCACCGGGAACTGCTGCAGCTCATGATCACCGAGTCCGACAACGACTCGGCGACCTCGCTCTACAACTACCTCGGCGGCGTCCAGGCCCTCCAGGCCGCGCACGACCGCTACGGGCTCCAGAACACCACGGTCGACTCCCAGGGACGCTGGGGCGTGGGCTGGTCCAGCGCCGCCGACCAGCTCATCCTGACCGAACTCAACCTCTTCGAGGGCGTCCTCGACGCCGAGCAGGTCGACCTCGGCCGCGAACTCATGGGCAGCGTCATCGAAGAGCAGGCCTGGGGCGTCTCCGCCGGGGCCGCCGAGGGCGAGACGGTCTGGCTCAAGAACGGCTGGGACGTCGAATCGCAGCTGGGCGGCCTGTGGGTCGTGAACTCGATCGGCGTCCTCGACGGCGACGGCGAGGACCCGGTCTCGATGGCCGTGCTCACCAGCGGGGCCGTCGATGATGTGGAGGGCATCCCGGTCGTCGAGGAGATCGCGAAGCTCACCCGACAGGTCATCGACCGGGTCTGAGCGACCACTGCCGCAACACCGACCTACTTGAGCCGCACGGGCGTCCGACTCCGGTCGGACGCCCGTCGCTCCGCTTCGGTTGCACCGCAGCATGATGGAATAATCCAGCGAACATCGACCGACCTCGCTGTTGCCGAGGATTATTCAGTTCCATAATCTGGCAGCATGATTCGGCAAGACCAAGACAACGAGACCGGGCGTCGCCCGCTCCCCTCCCGCCGCGTGATCCTCCGCGCCGGCATCCCCACCGCCCTCGCCCTCGCCGGCGGCGCCACCTGGATCGGCCTGGGCGCCAACGCGGCCACGGACGCCGGGCCCACCGACGCCGAGCTCTCGACCGAGCTCAAGAACAAGATCACCGCCTACCTCGCGACCACCGGGACGCAGACGCAGGCCTCGGTCGCCCTCCTGCGCGGCACCCGCAACGTCACCCACAACAAGACCCAGATCCACGACACCGCCTCCATCGTCAAGATGGAGATCCTCCTGATGCTGCTGGAGAAGTACAGCACCGTCGCCGCGATCCCCGCCGAGAAGAAGGGGTGGGCGCGGGAGATGATCGTCTGGTCGAACAACGACCAGACCACGAAGCTGTACAACTTCCTGGGCGGCTGCGAAGCGCTGTCGGCGGCCCACAAACGGTACGGCCTGGAGTACACGAAGGCCTCCACCGACTGCCGCTGGGGCCTGACCACCACCAACGCCACCGACCAGATGAAGATCATGGGCAAGCTCCTCTACAAGGGAATGCTCACGCAAGAGAAGGTGGACCACGCGCGCTGGCTCATGGGCGGCGTCGCCGCCGTTCAGGCCTGGGGCGTCAGTGCCGCGAAGAAGTCCGGTGAGAAGGTGTGGCTCAAGAACGGCTGGGACAGCCGCTCCTCGCTCGGCGGGCTGTGGGTCGTGAACTCCTGCGGCGTGATCACCTCCCCGGGCAAGACGGCCATCCGAATGGCGATCCTGACGAGCAAGGCCCCCAACGAGTCCAAGGGCATCACCTTCGTCAAGGAGATCGCCAAGATCTCCCGCGCAGTCATCGACAAGGCCGTCCTCTAAGCAGGACAGGCAAAAACGGCCCGGTCCGAAATGGACCGGGCCGTTTTGCTTGCGCTACAAGGCAAGAGCCTTCAGCTCTTAGTACCGGCTGTGTATGGCCGCTACCGTCCCTTCGCTTCGCTCAGTACCGGTAGTGATCCGGCTTGTACGGGCCCTCGACCTTGACGCCGATGTAGTCGGCCTGCTTCTTGCTCAGCTCGGTGAGCTTGACGCCCAGAGCGTCCAGGTGCAGGCGGGCCACTTCCTCGTCAAGGTGCTTCGGAAGCGTGTAAACGCCGATCGGGTACTCGGCCAGCTTGGTGTGCAGCTCCAGCTGCGCGAGGACCTGGTTCGTGAAGCTGTTGCTCATCACGAAGCTCGGGTGCCCGGTCGCGTTGCCCAGGTTGAGCAGTCGGCCCTCGGAGAGCACGATGATCGAGTGCCCGTCGGCGAACTGCCACTCGTGGACCTGCGGCTTCACCTCGAGCTTCTTGATCCCCGGCTCGGCGGCGAGGCCGGCCATGTCGATCTCGTTGTCGAAGTGGCCGATGTTGCCGACGATCGCCTGGTGCTTCATGCGGCGCATGTCGGCGACCGAGATGATGTCGCGGTTGCCGGTGGTGGTGATGAAGATGTCGGCGTACTCGACCGCGTCTTCGAGGGTCAGGACCTGGTAGCCGTCCATCGCCGCCTGGAGCGCGCAGATCGGGTCGACCTCGGTGACGATGACGCGGGCGCCCTGGCCGCGCAGTGCCTCCACCGAGCCCTTGCCGACGTCGCCGTAACCGCACACGAGCGCGACCTTGCCGCCGATGAGGACGTCGGTGGCGCGGTTGATCCCGTCCGGCAGCGAGTGGCGCACGCCGTACTTGTTGTCGAACTTCGACTTGGTCACCGAGTCGTTCACGTTGATAGCCGGGAACGGCAGGCGCCCTTCGCGTTCGAGCTCGTAGAGCCGGTGGACGCCGGTGGTGGTCTCCTCGGTGACGCCCTTGATCGACGCGGCCTGGCGGGTGAAGCGGGCCGGGTCCTCCTTGAGCGAGCGGGCCAGCAGCGAGAGCACCACGGCCTCCTCTTCGCTCTCGGCGGTGGAGGCGTCGGGGACGGCCCCGGCGGCCTCGTACCTGGCGCCGTTGACCACGAGCATCGTGGCGTCGCCGCCGTCGTCGAGGATCAGGTTCGGTTCCTCTGTACCCCAGTCGAGGGCGCGCTCGGTGCACCACCAGTACTCCTCGAGCGTCTCGCCCTTCCAGGCGAAGACCGGGACGCCTTGGGGCTCATCGGTGGTGCCCTGGCCGACCGCGATGGCGGCGGCCGCGTGGTCCTGCGTGGAGAAGATGTTGCACGAGGCCCACCGGACGCTCGCGCCGAGCGCCGTGAGCGTCTCGATGAGGACGGCGGTCTGAATCGTCATGTGTAGGGACCCGGTGATCCGGGCACCCTCCAGAGGTCGGGACGCGCCGTAGCGCTCGCGCAGGGCCATGAGGCCGGGCATCTCATGTTCGGCCAGTCGGATCTCGTGGCGGCCGAAGTCGGCCAGCTTCAGATCGGCGACCTTGTAGTCGTCGGCTCGCAGCGTGTTCGTCATGGGTGAAATTTTACGCGCCGCGCCGGGCGGGCCCACGAAACGGCACCGTGGCGGCAGCCACCAAATGGCATAGGGCGGGAGACGCCAAACGGCATAGGGCGAGAGCCGCCGAAAAGCACAGGGCGAGGGGCACCGGAGAACACGGGGGCGAGAGCCGCCGAAAGGCGTGAGGCGAGGGCCACGGAAAAAATATTGGAGTCAACCCGAGTTTCTGCTTGACACTGCTGGGGCTGTGGGTAATATTGCAGATACGCAGCGTCACGGAGGTGCGGGGATCCACAGGGTTCCGAACCATCGCCACTGGCGCCGCGGAGATACCAAACCGGGGGGAGTGCCGGGCAGTCTGGGGTGGCTGCCCGGCACATTTTTGTGCCGGGCCCCCGCGTGCGAGCCGCCCTTCGGGGCGGCTTTTCTGTCGCACCCCGCAGGTAGCCTTACAGCAAGGGGTCCCCCCGGGACTACCTGCTTCCGCGTGCCCTCGGTCCCTAGAGGGATCGCCCTAAATCGATTGCGCCCGCTCCCGCAATGCGGGATGGTCATGACGTGAGCAACCCTGACATCGAGATCGTCCCGATCGATCCGCTCGACCGCGACCTGGTCGACGGCTGGATCGGCACGCAGCGCGCCGTCGTCTCCCACGACCAGCCCGGCGAACCGCTTCCCAGTCCCGCGTTCCAGCGGCTCCGGCTGCTCCTGTGGCCCGACGCCCTCGACGTCGAACGCTACGTCGCCCGCCGCGACGGCACCGTCATCGGCGCCCTCCAGTACTCGATGCCGAACAAGGACAACCAGCACCTGCTGGAACTCGAACTCGAAGTGCATCCCGAGCACCGCCGCCAAGGCGTCGGCACCGCCCTCCTCGAGTTCACCGAGCGCCGCGCCGCCGAACTCGGCCGCGACACGATCCTCGCGTTCGTCCCCGACTCCCTCGACGGCGGCCCGCGCTTCGACCACTCCGGGCAGCACTTCGCGAAGGCCCGCGGCTACGCCGTGGTCGACCAGGAGATCCACCGCCGCAACGACCTCACCCTCGTCGGCGAGGACGAACTCGACCGGCTCTACGCCCAGGCCCTCGAGAAGGCCGCCGGCTACAAGGTCGTCCAGTGGACCGACCGGTGCCCCGACGACGTGATCGACGGCTACGCCGCGCTCAACGAGCGCATGTACACCGACCCGCCGATGGGCGAGGACCTCGACATCCGCCCGGCCGTCTACGACGCCGAGCGCATCCGCAACAACGAGTGGGTCACCAGCGAACGCGGCCAGTCCGAGTTCAAGACCGCCGTCGTGCACGTCAAATCCGGCGAGGTCGCCGGAATGTCGGGCCTCGGGGTCGTCCCCGGCGAGGAGTTGCACGCCTGGCAAGAGGACACGATCGTCGAGGAGAAGCACCGCGGCCACCGCCTCGGCATGATCCTCAAGATCGCCAACCAGCGCCAACTGCGCGAGTACCGCCCCCGGATCCGCTACGTGCACACCTGGAACGCTGAGGTCAACGACCACATGATCGCGATCAACGAGGCCATGGGCTACCGCGCGCTCTGCCGCGACCTCGACGTGCAGAAGAAGCTCTCCTGACGCAGAAGTTCCCGCTCAATGCCTAAGCGCTGGCGATGAACAGCTCGCCCTCGCCCGAGGCCACGAGCGGCCCGGCGGTGCCCGCCGAGAAGGCCGCGCGGCCCGGAGAGAGGGCTACTTCGCCGTCGTCGTCGGCGACCGTGACGTTCCCGCCGGTCGACAGGCAGATCCTCGGCCCGTCCACGTCGATCTGGAGCGATTCGCCCGCCAGCTCGACGCGCCGCAGCGCGAAGTCGTCGATCGGGACGGGCCAGAAGCGCACCGGGCCGTCGTCCTCGGCCGCCGTGCGCGGGTCCGCCATCGCCTGGAAGTCCAGGACGCGCAGCAGTTCCGGCACGTCCACCCGCTTGTTCGTGAGGCCGCCGCGCAGCACGTTGTCGCTGGCGGCCATGAGTTCCACGCCGAAGCCGTACAGGTAGGCGTGCAGGTTGCCCGCGGGCATGTAGACGGCCTCGCCGGGCTGGAGCGTGATGTGGTTGAGCAGCAGGCTCACCAGCACGCCCGGGTCGTCCGGGTAGTGGCGCGCGAGCGACACGAGATCGGCGCCGTCGGCGGTGTCGAGTTCGGACGCGGCCTTCGCGGCGGCGTCGATGATGCCCCGACACTCCTCGCGTCCGAGACCGAGCAGATCCGGCACGGCCCGTCGCAACCCGGCCCTCTTGTCCCGCAACGTGGCGACGAGACGCTCGAGTTCGGGGACGCCGAGCGCCTCGATGTCGGCGGCGGCGGCCAGCGGGTCGCGGAAGCCGCACATCGCGCGGAACTCGGTGAGCGCCACCAGCATCTCGGGCTTGTGATTGTCGTCCACATAGTTCCGGTAGGCCGCGTCGATCCCGATGCGCATCTCGCGCTGGTGGCCCGAGTGGGCCTGGCGCGAGTTCGGGTGAGCCTGGAGGGAGAGCGGCTTGCCCGCGGCGAGCAGCTTCAGCAGGAACGGGAGCTTGCCCCCGAAGCGCTCGCTGACGCGGCGGCCGAGCATGTCGACCGGGGCGGAGGCGATCGCGTCGTCCAGGGGCCGCCCGTCGCTGAGCGTCGAGGGGGCGCTGTGGTGCGCCCCGAGCCATTCCTCGGCCTCGGGCAGGTCCGCTGGCACCTCCCGGCCTTGCAGCCGGGCGATGTCGACTTGCGATCCCCACGCGTAGTTGCGAATGACGCCGTAGAGCCCCTGCACCGCCGCTCCTCACTGTGTTGGTCCGGAGGACTCAACTGTATCGGTACGGCCCGTGCGCCCCGAAGCCCCGGCCCGCCTGTGGAGGAGGCCGAGGAGTGGAACGGCGGAGGCCGCGGGAGGAATGCCGCCCGCGGCCCCGATCGAGCCGATATGTCGCGAAAGCGATTGCCTGACTACTCGGCGCCGAGCGTCAGGTCCTTCATCTCGGAGACGGCCGGGACGCGCATCGGGTCGAGGCCGTGCGCGAGCGCCAGGTACACGGAGGCGAAGTCGGGCACCGAGATGAGCGAGGCGAGCCGTTCCAGGGCGCAGCCGCCCTCGGCCGGGAGCACGTCGCAGCGGACCCCGCGCCGGGAGGCCAGGTCGGCCACGGCGTCGGCGCGGCGGGTGTCGGGCTTGGGGGAGGAGTCGTCGCCGTCGAGGCCGTCGTCGCGCATGAGCACGATCCGCAGGCGCGTCAGCTCGTCGTCCTCGGGGTCGGCGAAGATGTCCGTCTGGCCTTCGGCGAGCGAGCCGAAGACGCCGTCGAGGAGGCCCACGCGCCCGCGCCCGACCTCGCCGAGTTCACCCGAGACGACCGGGTAGCGGGAGTTGGCGGCGAGCATGTCGCCGAAGCGCCGGGCGGCCACGCCCGCGAGCGGGCTGGAGCCCCACACCACAGGAATCGACCCGGCCAGGTTCATCGCGAGTTCCTTGGCGGGGTTGACGTACGCGTCCGCGTCGGGACGGCAGCGCTCGGCGTCCTCGTCGAGGCGCCGCGCGGTCTCGGCGATGTCGGCCTCGACGAGGTTCACGAGCCCGAGTTCCCTGGCGGTCATGAGGACCGGCACCGTGAGCGCCCACAGGCTGAGCCTGGCGGGGGCGCGGCGCGGTACGGCCACGAAGGGGGCGCGGGCCCTCTCGGCGAGGGCCTGGAGTTCGGAGTCGGGGGCGCCGATGGCGACCAGGCGCGCGCCGCGGCGGGCGGCGGCGTCGGCGGCGGCGAGCGCTTCGGGGCTGCGTCCGGAGGCGGACACGGCGATGACGACGTCGGCGGCGCCGACCCAGCCGGGGACGCCGGGTGAGCGGTGGCCGAGGATCGGCACGGGGCAGCGCGGTCCGGCGACGGTGGCGAGGATGTCGCCGGTCCTGGCGGCGGTGCCGACGCCCGCGACGACGACCGCCCTCGGGCGGCCCTCCTCGGCGAGTGCGGCGAGGCCGGCGTCCGCGGCGAGCGCGGCCGACTCCCGCAGCTGCGGTCCGGCCGAGGCGAGCGCCCACAGAGCGCCGCCGGGGCGGATCGAGTCGCTCAGGTCGCCTTCGATGCGCCGTTCGTCCGGGAGGCGGTCGCCGCTGATCCCGGCGAGGCCGTCTTCCTCAAGACCCATGCTGTGTTCCTCCTTGACCTGTGGCCTGGAGAGACGCGTTCTATTGCGTCCCTTGGCGGTTCGCTACGGTTGCCGGGGGATCGGCCGCCGCGGGGCGGCGGTCTGTCTGCGGGCCTAACTCCGCGCTGTCGAACGCGGCGCCGTCGAGGAGCATCACGGGGATGCCGTCCTCGACCCGGAAGACCCTCGCGCACTCCGAGCACACGAGCACGCCCTCTTCGCGGTCGAAGGCGAGCGGCGCGTGGTGGGGTTCGGGGCAGCGCAGCAGTTCCAGGAGCACGGGTTTGGGCGCGGTGGCGGGCATGGGCTAGTTCCTTACGATGCGGAGGATGTCGTCGCGCAGCCGTTCCATCGAGGCCTGGTCGGGGCCCTCGACGTTGAGTCGCAGCAGCGGTTCGGTGTTGGAGGGGCGCAGGTTGGCCCAGGAGCCGTCCGGGAACGAGACGGTGAGGCCGTCGAGGCGGTCGGTCGTGACCCCTTCTCGCGCAGCGTACTGCGAGGCGACCTCTTCGATCTTGGCGTGCGGGTCGGTGACCTTCGAGTTGATCTCGCCGGAGGGCACGTAGCGGACGAACTCGTTGCCGAGTTCCGCGGCGCTGCGGTCGCCTTCGCCTACGGCGGCCAAGACGTGCATCGCGGCGAGCATTCCGGTGTCGGCGAACCAGAAGTCGCGGAAGTAGTAGTGCGCGGAGTGCTCGCCGCCGAAGACGGCGTTCTCCTCGGCCATGACGGCCTTGATGTAGGAGTGGCCGACGCGGGTGCGCAGCGGGCGGCCGCCGTGCTCGGCGATGATCTCGGGGACGGCCTTCGAGGTGATCAGGTTGTGGCACACGGCGGAGCCGGGGTGCTTCGCGAGCTCGCGGGTGGCGATGAGCGCGGTGATCGCCGAGGGCGTGACGGGCTCGCCGTCGGCGTCCACGACGAAGCAGCGGTCGGCGTCGCCGTCGAAGGCCAGGCCGAGGTCGGCGCCGACTTCCCTGACGCGGGCCTGGAGGTCGACGATGTTCGCCGGCTCGAGCGGGTTCGCCTCGTGGTTGGGGAAGGAGCCGTCGAGCTCGAAGTAGAGCTGGTCGATCTCCAGCGGCAGCCCGGGGAGGAGCTGGTCGCCGAGGACGGTGGGAACGGTGTACCCGCCCATGCCGTTGCCGGCGTCGACCACGATCTTGAGCGGGCGGATCTTCGAGAGGTCCACGAGCCCGCGCAGGTGCTCGGCGTAAGCGGCGAGGAAGTCCTCCTGCACGATCGCGCCGGGTGCCTCGGGCGCTTCGAGGTCGACCGAACCGTCGTTGGGGCTGCCGTCGAGGATCGACTGGGCGAGGTCGCGGATCTCGGCCAGGCCGGTGTCGAGGCCGATCGGGCGCGCGCCCGGCAGGCACAGCTTCAGGCCGTTGTACTCGGCCGGGTTGTGGCTGGCGGTGAGCATCGCGCCGGCGACGTTGCGCTGGCCGGCGATGAAGTAGAGCATGTCGGTCGAGCAGAGCCCGGCCTCGATGACGTCCGCGCCGGCACCGGTGGCCCCGCGCGCGAAGGCTTCGGCGAAGCCGGGGCCCGAGTCGCGCATGTCGTGGCCGACGGCCCAGGTCTTCGCGCCGGTGACGGCGACGGCGGCCGCGCCGATGGCCTCCATGACCTCGGGCGTGAGTTGCGAGCCGACGAGTCCGCGGACGTCGTAGGCCTTCACGAAATCGCTGAGCTGGGGAGCCACGGGTCAGATGCCGCCTTTCCGGAGTTTCGGGGCCGGGAGGCGGTGGTCGCACCCGTGGCGCGCGAGCGCCGCGGGCAGAGCCGCCTCCGAGACGAGACTAGCGCTGTAAGTCGTCGTCGCCGGACACCACCCGGAGGTGACGCCGGGCACCGAACTGGGGGCCCGCGGGGCGGTGCCCTTGGCGCGGACCCGCTTCGGTCTCGGCGAGCCGGCGGCTCGCGAGGGTCGCCGCATCGTTGGGCTCGGACTCGGGTTCGTGCCGGTCGCTGGTGGCGGCCTCCCGGACGGCGTTGGCCAGTGCGACCAGGTCGTCGTCGGTGGGCATGGGCACGGCGTAGTCGCCCTGATGGCGGACCAGGTCCCATCCATGGGGCACGGTGAGGCGCCGGGCATGCGCGTCACACAAGTCGTAGCTGTGGGGCTCCCGCGTCGTGGAGAGCGGGCCGACCACAGCGGTCGAATCCGAGTAGATATATGTCAAAGTGGCCACCGCAGGCTGGCGGCAGCCGTTCCGGGAGCAACGCCGATCCGACCTCACCCCACGAAACTACCACTCGCTGTGGCGAAGTCAGCGGCGCTGAGCAGTGGTCGGGGACGGATTCGTGTCATCGGGGATCGCGGGGGCCGAAATTGTCCGGCCCGGACGCTAAGGTGGCCCCATGCGCAGAGATCGACACGGACGGGGGATGCGGGGCCCGCTCGCACCCGGCGCGCTGCCGCTGCGGCGCACGCCCGTGGAGGAGTTCGACGCTCTGGTGATGGAGTCGGTGGTGACGATCGAGCGGCATCTGTCCGATGCCCTGGGCGCGAAGTTCACCGATCTGCGGCATGTGGAGTTCGCGGTCGATGAAGTCCCGCCTGATTCGCAGAGTTTTGACGCCGACATCGTCGAGGACCGCGGGGTGCCGCTCTCGAAGCTGTACCCGGCGCAGCCGGGCACGGTCGCGGCTTCGCCGCGGATCGTCTTGTACCGCAGGCCGATCGAGCTGCGCGCCGAGAGCAAGGCCGAGGCCGAGTCGCTGGTGCGCTCGGTGCTGGCCGAACAGCTCGCGTCGCTGCTGAACCTGCCGCCCGAGGACCTGGATTTCTGAGCGGGACTCGCGACCTGTTCGATTCACTCGGTCGCTTTTCGTGTCACACCAACGACGTAGGGTTAAATCAAGGGGTCCCCCGGCGGGACAAATCGGGAATATCCGGATTCATGTTCGCGGCCCGGGAACGGCGGAAGGACGGGACTCCGCTGTCCCGCCCTCTCGCCGTAGTCGTTCGCTCGTAGGGAGGTCGCCTAAGCGGCGACCGGGATGCGCTCGTGCACCACCGGTTCCTCGACGAGCTCCTCGATCGATTCGCCCATGCGGGCGCCGACCAGCTCGTCCATCAGGCCGAACCGGCCCTGCCCGCTCGTGACCAGCACCGGGTCGGCGTGTCGCTGCTCGAGCGAGAACGCCACCTCTGCCGCCACGGCGGGATTGATCATCGGCGACGGCAGGCACACCACCACCGGCAGGCGCTCAGTGCGCCGACGTGCCGCCTCGCGCGCCTGGCGCTTGATCTTGCGGCGTTCGCGCTCGGAGAGCCCGCCCCAGATCCCGAACCGCTCGTCGTGGTCGAGCGCGTAGTTCAGACAGTTCTCTTTGACCTCGCACCGCGCGCAGATGCGTTTCGCATCGCGCGTGGAACCCCCTTTTTCGGGGAAGAACGCCTCCGGATCGGTCTGCGCGCACAATGCGCGAGCCTGCCACTCCGGAACGTTGCCCAACAGGTCGGCCAAGTAGTCACGGCCGTCCATATACGTCCGCCTCCTCGTTCGCGCACCGGGAATCCGGTGCTCCCCCCTTGCAATCACTTGCGAGGCATCGGCATGAGGACTTCGGCTTGCACGCGTTCCCTCCCCTGAAACGCGTACGGCCCTGCAGCGGGCGCGCAGGTCGCCCGCTTTTCATTCAGTCCGCATGTGTCTGTGCTTCTGAGAATCTGGCTTCTGAAAAGCTGTTTCTCGGAATCTCCGGTGCCCGCGGGCGGCCTGTAGATGGGGCCGCGCCGCCTTGCTCATCACTATGGACAATGAGTCTTAGTCGTTATTTCGGTAACGGTTCGATGTCAGACGATAGCGCACAGTGATCTGATTGATGGAAGGACCCCTCAGACTCACGCTTGCGGGGGACTTGTCTTGACAGGACTTGACTAGTCCTCGACGGGGCGCTCTGGAGTGGAGGATCGCTCGCGATTCCCGTGCCATCGTGCGAAGACCAGGCCGATGCCGGCCAATGTCAACCACACCGCGTCCAGCAGCAGTCGTTCCACCGCCGCACGGGTGTCGATGAAGACCTGTCCCTCCTCAGCCAGCTGCCTGGCATCGTCGAATCCGTACCGGGCCGCCGACAGCGCCAGCAGCACTCCGATAACGAGGTAGGCGACATAGACGAGACGGGTAAGGCGGCCAATCACCCGTCCGGGTCGGGTGTCGGGGGCCAGGAACGCCGCGAGGGCGGGGAGCGCGACGGGCACGACGGAGAAGAGGGTGTCGCGCGCGGTGTCGGTGAAGCCGATCCCGGCGGCGCGCCGGAGCGTGTCGTCGCGCGGGTCGAGGCCGACCCCGAACAGCCACTGGGAGAGGGCGACGGCGATGAAGACGGCGGCGCAGGCGAGGAGGACGGCTGCGACGAGGGAGCGCCTGCGTGACACGAGCTGCATGGCGCAATTAGACCAGATCGGTCCGCTTCGCCTGCTTCAGTTCCTCGACCAGTGCCTTGACCTCCTGCGCCCGGTCCCTGGGGCACACCAGGAGCGCGTCGGGGGTGTCGACGATGATGAGGTCGTCCACGCCGAGGGCGGCCACGAGGCGCCCGGCGGCCGGGACGATGACGTTCCGCTTCGACTCGGTCAGCAGCGTCTCGCCCGTGCCGCGCACGATGACGTTGCCGACCTTGTCGTTCGCCTTGAGGACCTTGCCGAGGGTGTTGTAGTCGCCCACGTCGTACCAGTCGAAGTCGCCGGGGACGACGCCCACCTTGCCCGCTGCGGCCGCGGGCTCCATGACGGCGTAGTCGATCGAGATCTTCTCCAGGGTCGGCCACAGCTGCGAGAACAGCGCTTCGCGGCCGTTGGAGTCCCAGGCGGCGGCGAGGGTGCGGACGGCGTCGTGCAGGGCCGGGCGGTGGCGCTTGAGTTCGGCGAGGAAGACGTCGACGCGCCACACGAACATCCCGGCGTTCCACAGGTAGTTCCCGGCGGAGACGTACTCGACCGCGGAGACCTGGTCGGGCTTCTCCACGAAGGCCTCGAGCTGGTAGCCGGGGCCGACGCTCGCGCCCAGGCGCAGGTAGCCGAAGCCGGTGTCGGGGCCCGTGGGGTTGATGCCGATGGTCATGAGCAGGCCGGTCTCGGCCAGCTCCATGGCCTTCTCGACGGTCTTGGCGAAGGCCTCGCCGTCCAGCACGAGGTGGTCGGCGGCGAAGGAGCCCATGATCGCGGTCGGCTCGCGCTCGGCGATCACCGCCGCCGCCAGGCTGATCGCGGCCGCCGAGTCCCTCGGGGAGGGCTCGACCAGGATGTTGTCGCCGGGGACCTCGGGCAGCTGGCGGGCCACGTCAACCGCGTGGGCCGCGCCGGTGACCACGTAGACGCGCTCGGGGTCGGACAGGAGCCGGACCCGATCCACCGTCGCCTGGAGCAGCGAGGACTCCGTGCCGGTCAACGGCAGCAGGAACTTGGGTCGTTGCGCGCGAGACAGGGGCCAGAGCCGGGTTCCGGAACCGCCTGCGGGGACCACCGCGTGAAGCATGCCAATAGTCTTGCATGCCGCTCCCACGTGCTCGTTCACCCCTTGGGCGCGGCCGTCGGCATGACGTGGCCGTTACGGCGGCGTGAAGAATGCCCCGATTCCGGCCGTTCTCACCGAGCAGATACCGCTTGCCGACAGTGATCGGATCCAGGCAGACTGAAACCGATCGCAATCTTGAGGAGCCCCGCATGTCCCTCCGCTTCGACGAAGCCGCCCGAACCTGGCACATCACCGGGTCCGGCGTCTCCTACGTCGTCGGCCTCCACGACGGCCTGCCGCGCCAGCTCCACTGGGGGCCGGCGATCCCCGACGGCGCCGTCGCCTCGCTCGTGCGCGACTGGCGCGAGGCCTACTCGTGGGACGACCGGCTCCACACCGGGGCCGAGCTCCTCGGCGAACTCGGCCCCCAGTTCGCGACGCCGTCCCTCCAACTGCGGCACCCGGACGGCGCCAAGGGCTTCGACTGGCACTACCGCGACCATGCGGTCGATGAAAGCGCCGAAAGCGACCATCTCGCGATCAGTTTCACCGACCGGGACCTGGTCCTCACCCTCCACTACCGCCTGTGGGACACCGGCGTGCTCGACCGTTGGGTGGTTCTCGAAGCCGCTGCGCCCGTGGAGGTCTCGCGCCTCGATTCGGCGGCATGGACGCTCCCGCACTGGGACGGCTACCGGCTCTCGCACCTGAGCGGCGAATGGGCCGCCGAGTGGCAGCTGCGGCGCGTCGAGCTCCCCGTGGGCGAGACCGTGCTCGGCTCCCGGCGCGGCAGCACCAGCCACCAGGCGAACCCCTGGACGGCCGTGGACGACGGCACCGCGACCGAGACCGCCGGCCTCGTCTACTCCACGAACCTCGCCTGGTCGGGCTCGTGGCGCGTGCAGCTGCGCCGCTCCGCCCAAGGGCGCGTGTCGATCAGCGGCGGCGCCGGACACGAGGGCCTGCGCTGGACCCTCCGGTCCGGCGAGACCTGGACGACTCCCGTCTACTCCGGACTGCTCACTCAGGACGGCTTCGGCGGCGCCTCCCGCGCCTGGCACGAGCACCTGCGCCGCCACGTCATGCCCACGCCCGAGGAGGACGCGCCAGTCCTGTTCAACTCCTGGGAGGCCGTCTACTTCGACGTCTCCGAGGACAAGCAGCTCCCGCTCGTCCACCTCGCCGCCCGCATCGGCTGCGAGCAGTTCGTCGTCGATGACGGCTGGTTCGGCAAGCGCGTCAACGACAACGCCGGACTCGGCGACTGGTCGCCCAACCCCGACCGGTTCCCGGCCGGCCTCAAATCGCTCATCGACGCCGTGCACGGGACCGGGATGCGGTTCGGCATCTGGGTCGAGCCCGAGATGGTCAACCCCGACTCCGACCTCCACCGGGCCCACCCCGACTGGGTGCTCCACCAGGCCGGGCGCGAGCGCACGCAACTGCGCCAGCAGCTCGTCCTCGACTACGGCCGCCCCGAAGTCGCCGAATGGGCCTTCACCTGGCTCGACAAGCTGTTGAGCGACAACGACATCGACTACCTCAAGTGGGACCACAACCGGCCCTTCACCGAGGTCGGCCGACCCGGCTCCGAGGACCCCGACCGCGCCTACTTCGAGCACGTCGAAGCCGTCTACGCGCTCAAGGAGCGCCTGCGCCAGGCGCACCCGGCCGTGCGCATCGAAGGCTGCGCGGGCGGCGGCGGCCGCGTCGACCCCGGCATGCTCCGCTACGTGGACCAGGTCTGGACCTCGGACAACACCGACGCGGGCGACCGCGTCACCATCCAGCACGGCTTCAGCCAGGCCTACCCGGCGCGCGCCATGGACACCTGGATCACCGACGAGCCCAGCGAGTTCAACCACCGCACGACCTCCCTGCGGTTCCGCTTCCAGGTCGCCAGCGCCGGCGTGCTCGCGGTGGGCGGCAACCTGTCCAAGTGGTCGGAGGCCGAACTGGACGAGGCTGCCACGCACGTGGCCGCCTACAAGGAGCTGCGCCCCGTCGTGCAGCACGGCGTCCAGTACCGGCTGGGCGATCCCGAGCAGGGGACGACCACGGGGGTCCAGTACGTCCGGGAGGACCGGATCGCGGTGCTGGCCTTCAAGACGCCGTGGCACTGCAACCGGCCGACGGCCCCGCTGCGGCCCGAGGGGATCGCTCCGGATTCGCGCTGGCTGGACGAGGACAGCGGGGAGACCCACTGGGGCGCTACGCTGAACGCTCTCGGTCTGCCGCTGCGGTGGGCGGGGGCCGACTGGGATTCGGCGATCCTGCGGTTGCGCCGAGTGGAGTAATGAATCCGCATAGTAAGTACAAATAGGACAGGCACGCTGCGTGATTGCCCTGGCCCCGAGGGTTGTCGTGAGCGATGCCACGGGTTTTGCCCGGTTGGCCCCTGTTTCGCGAGTTGCGCTGTTGCCATAGACTCACCGCTGTTCCGCCCGAACACACGCATCCATCGATTTCAATTGGAGATTCCCCGTGGCTTACCCGCCTGCCCCGGCGCCCTACGCTCAGCCCGCCCCTGTCAAGCAGGGCAACGGCTTCGGTGTCACCGCCCTCGTCCTGGGCCTCGTCGGCCTGGTCATCTTCTCGTGGATCCCCGGCGTCAACCTCTTCACGGCGATCCCCCTCGGCCTGCTGGCCGTCATCTTCGGCATCGTCGCACTTGCCAAGGCGAATTCGCGCGGCGGCAAGGGCAAGGGCACGGGCGGCACCGGCATCATCACCGGCACCCTGGCCATCATCGCCGCGGTCGCGATGACCGTCTTCGTGTTCAACGCCGTCTCGGACGGGGTCGACCAGCTCAAGGAAGACACGATCCAGGACTGCGTCGACTCCGGCGTCTTCACCGAAGCGGAGTGCGAGCAGCAGTGGGACGACCTCGAGAACTACGAGGTCGAGTAATTCCCTGAACGCAACAGGGCCGCAGCGATTTCGCTGCGGCCCTTGTTCATTGCCTCAGAACAGGCGCGGCTGGCTCTCGTCGATCGCGCCGCGCAGGTCGTCGTAGTCGAGGACGACGCAGCGGATGCCGCGGTCCTCGGCGAGGACCCTCGCCTGAGGCTTGATCGCCTGTGCGGCGAAGACGCCGTCGACGGGGGCGAGCAGCGGGTCGCGGTTGAGCAGTTCGAGGTATCGCGTCAACTGCTCGACGCCGTCGATGCCCCCTTGCCGCTTGATCTCCACGGCGACGTGCTTGCCGTCCGCGTTGCGGCACATGAGGTCCACGGGCCCGATCGCAGTGGGGTACTCGCGCCGCACCAGCGACCATCCCTTCCCCAGGGGCGCGGTGTCGGCGGCGAGGAGCTCCTGCAGATGCGCCTCGACCCCGTCCTTCTGCAGCCCGGGGTCGACGCCGAGCTCGTGGCTGGAGTCGTGGAAGACCTCTTCGATCGTGATCTTGAGCTGGTCGCCGGTCTTCTTCGAGGTCACGGTCCACTCGGTGGGGGCCTCGATGACACTGCACGGCGGCGTCATCCAGTTCAACGGCTTGTACGAACCGCCGTCGGCATGAACGAGCACGCTCCCGTCCGCTTTCCTGATGATCAGGCGGGTAGCCATGGGCAAGTGGGCCGCGAGGCGCCCCGTGTAGTCAACCTGGCACCGGGCCACCAACAAACGCATGCCCAGCACCCTACCGGTCAGGGGTGGTTCGTCTGTTTCCGCCGGGCTGGCGCTGTGGGATCGTGCCGGGACTGGGACCCGATGTCGGGTTCGGCCTCCGTAGTAGGAGCGAATCGCCTGGTCAGGGGGTCGGGTATGGAACTCGGGGTATGTGGGTACTTACGCTCGGTACGGTCGCCGCTGTGGGGGCCCGAGGTGAGGAGGTCCGTCGTGGCCGGGGATGTCGTGGACTTGATCATGCAGGACCACCGCGAGGTGGAGCGCCTGTTCGCGGAGCTGAAGAACCACCCGGAGACGCGCCCGCTCCTGGTGCCTGTGCTGTCGGCGCTGCTCACCGCGCACAGCCGGGCCGAAGAGGCCGAGGTGTACCCGGCGGCCAAGGACGAGGCCGGCGAGACCCACGAGGTCGCGCACAGCCAGGAGGAGCACGTCGAGGCCGAGCGGATACTCGCGCGCCTCGCCGCGACCGACTGCGAATCGCCCGACTTCGACACCGTGCTGACCGAGCTGGTGGACGCCGTCACGCACCACGTCGAGGAGGAGGAGTCCACGGTCCTGCCCGGCATGAAGACCGGTCTCGACGACCGGCGCCGCAGGGAACTCGGTGAGGCCTTCGTGACCAGCCGCGCCGCCCACCTGGGCGACCGCCCCGGCGAGGCCAGTAAGGAAGAGCTCCGGACGCAGGCCCGCAACGCGGACATGTCCGGGGTCTTCAACCTGAACAAGCAGGAGCTCTCCGAGGAGCTGCAGAAGAAGACGTGACCGACGGTAGGGCGTCCAGGGCCCGGCCTCGGCCGGGCCCTGGACGCTGACCGGCTCAGGTCATGTTGTGGCCACCGTTGACCGTGAGGCGCTGCCCGGTGATGAACGACGCGTCGTCCGAGGCGAGGTAGGCGACCGCCGCGGCCACGTCCTCGGGCACGCCGATGCGGCCCACCGGGACGTCGGCCACATACCCGGCCGTGTCCGCCTCGCCGTGGCGCTCCACGGGAACCCAGCCCGGGGCCACCAGGTTCACGGTGATCCCGTCTCGGCCCAGTTCCCTTGCCCACGTTCGGGTCAGGCCCCACTGTGCGCCCTTCGCCGCGGTGTACGCCGACATGCCCGGCAGCGACCGCTCGAAGATGTCCGAGCCGATCTGGATCAGCCGGCCCCGGCCCGCCGCCCGCATGTCCGGCAGCGCGGCCTGGAGCAGCAGCGTGGGGCTCTTGACGAAGAACTCCAGCTGGTCCAGGTGGTCGCGCCAGGTGAGCTTCTCGGCGGCGATCTCCGGCTGCGGCCCGGTCGCGTTCGCCACCAGCACCGTCGCGGGTCCGAGACTGCCGCGGACGCGCGAGACCAGGTCCGCCACGGCGTCCTCGTCGGTGATGTCGGCCCCGAACGCCTCGGCGGTGCCGCCCGCCGCGCGGATGTCGGCCACCACCCGATCGGCCTGAGTCTTATTGGACGCGTAGTTGACCGCGACGGCGAAGCCGTCGGCGGCGAGCCGCTTGGCGATGGCGGCCCCGAGGCCTCGGGACGCGCCGGTGACGAGTGCGGTGTCCATGGGTTCCTTCCGGTGTTGCCGACGGCCGGATCGTGCGGTGCCGTCGTACAGGGTCCTGTCGTACACGGTTCCTATGCTCTTGTCCGTGAACCTAACTGACTCCTCATCTTCAACCGCCGAAGACCGCGTCGACTTCCCCGACGAGTGGCGCGAGTACACGCTCGACTGGCGCGCCCGCGGGAACCCGCGCCAGGTCGACATCGATGCCGACGCCCCGCAGCGGCTCCGGAAGAGCTTCCACGCCGTCCGCGAGCAGATCGAGGTCCCGCTCCAGACCCTCGAGGACCCCTCTTGCGCGGCGCGCATCCGGGCCGGGATCGCCGGTGAGGCCGACCCCTTCGGCGCGGGCCTGGCCCTCGCATTGGCGACCCGCGTCCTTCCCGGCAGGCGCACCGACATCGAGCGCACCGGCGTGCACGCCTGGATCGCGGCCCACGGCATCGCCTTCGCCGCTGAGTCCATCATGGAGATGCAGGGCAACGTCCTCTACTGGCGCCACAGCGGCGCCCACTGGAAGGTGAGCGTCTACTCGCGGGACCTTCGGGGGACCGTGCACCAGAGCGATTTCGTCTCCCAGCTGTCGCCGCTGCGCTCCGTGCTCGCGGCGCTGCCCGAACGCGAGTACGCCGAGGTCCGCGACGTGATCGGGGCGCGCCGGACCACCGACGCGATGCGGTTCGTCAGCGCGATGCTCATGCCCGAGCAGGAGCAGTGGGCCCGCGAGGCCTGCGATCTCCACAATGGTCTCAGCAGGGCGGCCCACGGTGAACTGATCTGGACCGTGGCCTCCACCCCCGAACTGCTCGAACGCAGCGGCGCACGGTGGATCGAACCGTTCCACTGCAGCGTCGAGCCGATCGCCCGCCTGGTCGACGCGCTCGGCGGGGACGCCCTCCCCGTCCTGGTGAACACCCTTGATCATGAGGACAAGCCGAATGCCGAGGCCCGGCAGCTCCTCTACGAGGCGATCGGCCGCCTGCCCTCCGAGGCCGCCATCGCGTACCTGCTCGACCGCCTGACGATCCCGCAGGCCATGGCCGCCGCTCGCGACGCCGCGCGGCGGTTCCCCCACCGGACCCTGCGCGCGATCGCCTCGGCCGCAACGAACGCCACCGCCGCCGCGAGGGCACGCCTTGCCGGATTCGCGAACGTGAACGGACTGACGGCGCACCTCGACAAGCTCGATGCGGCGGAACGCGATCACCTTGAGGCCCTGCTGCTCTCGTCGCGCAGACATCCCGTCGCCGAAGATGCGGCGCTGCCGCAGGCCTTCGCGACGCCGCCCTGGACGGGGTTCGCGAAGCCTTCCTCGAAGGCCGCCGTGGCGGGCCCGACCCCTCCTGTCATCGATGAGATCCGCTGGGCCCCAGGCGAGCAAGAAGCTTGGGCCACCGTCTCCGACGAGGTCTCGTACTGGACGGAGCAGCGCACCTGGGATCGCATCTTCCCCCGCGAGCCCGACTCGGCGAACCACGCGTTCCCCGAGTTCCTCGCCTACGCCGAGGAAGCGCGCGCCCGGCCCGCGTTCGACCAGTGGGACGGCACGGCGAACAGCGTCCGCACCGAGACGCTCAAGGTCATCCTCGTCCGGTACGGGGAACTCGCCGCCCCGAAGCTGCAGGCGCTCGTCAAGAAGAAGCCCTCGCAGCGAGAGATCCTGCTGCCCTTCGTGAACCTCGACGTCGCCCGGCTGGCCGCGGCCGCGGTCTCCCGGTCGCGCACCGAGCGTGCCTTCGGTCGGGCCTGGCTCGACCGGCACGCCGCCGTCGCCGCCGCGTTCCTGATCCCCGACGCGGTCGGCAAGGATGCCAAGCTCCGCAAGGCGGCCGCAGGCGCGCTCCGGCACCTAGCGACCGCGGATCGCTCTAGTGTGGATGAACAGGCCGCCGTCTACGGGGAGGCCGCCGCGGCCGCGATCACCGCGATGCTCGAGGCCGACCCGCTCGACCCGCAGGTCGCCCGCATTCCCAAGCCCGGGGCCTGGGCCGACCCCGCGATGCTCCCGCAGGTGGTCCTGCGCGGCGGCGAGGCGGCCCTGCCCGAAGCGGCGGTCCGCAGGCTCATGACCGCCCTCGCCATGGACGACCCCGATCGCTACTACCCGGGCGTCGACCTCCTTGCGGCCGAATGCGATCCAGCATCACTCACGGCCTTCTCCTGGGGCCTGTTCGAGCTGTGGCTGTCGGCCGGGTCCCCGGCCAAGGACGCCTGGGCCATGGACCAGCTGCGCCGATTCGCCGACGAGGACACCGTGCGGCGCCTGACCGCGCTCACCCGCGAATGGCCCGGCGAGAACCAGAGCCGCAAGGCCGTCCGGGGCCTGGAGGTCCTCGGCGCGATCGGCACCGATGCGGCCCTGCGCGCCGTCCACGACCTCTCCCAGCGGGCGAAGTTCAAGGCGCTCAAGCAGACCGCGACCGAGCAGATCGAGGTCATCGCCGACCGCCTCGACCTCAGCCTCGATCAGCTCGGCGACCGCCTCGTGCCGGACTTCGGGCTCGACGCGGACGCGGCCACCGTGCTCGACTACGGCCCGCGCCGTTTCACGATCCGATTCGACGAGGGCCTCAAGCCGTCCCTGGTCGACGACGCGGGCAAGGCCCGCGCCAGCGCGCCCAAACCCAATGCGAAGGACGACCCCGAGCTCGCCCAGGCCGCGTACGAGCGGTTCACGCTGCTGCGCAAGGAACTCAAGGCGGCCGCGGCCGACCAGGTCAAGCGCCTCGAAAGTGCGATGGTCACCGGCCGGACCTGGAGTGGCGCGGAATTCCAGACCTACCTGGTCGGCCACCCGCTGGTGCGCCAGCTCGCCGGCCGCCTCGTCTGGCAGGCCGATATCGACGGCCGATGGCGCTCCTTCCGCGTGGCCGAGGACCGGACCCTCGCCGACGCCGAGGACGAGCCGTTCGCGCTGCCCGAGGACTCCCGCGTGCGCGTCGCCCATCCGATCGGCCTGGGTGAGGAGTTGCAGGCCTGGTCCACGGTCCTGGCAGACTACGAGATCCTGCAGCCGTTCGACCAGCTCGCGCGGCCCGTGTTCGTGCTCGACGACGCCGAGCGCAAGACCGGCCGCATCACGCGCTTCGAAGGCGCCGTCGTGGGTGCGGGCCCGATCGTCGGCCTGCTGAAGCGCGGCTGGAAGTACGGCAGCCCGCTGGGCGCGGGCGGCGGCGGCAACGTCTACTTCGCGTTCCCCGAGGGCGGCTACCTGCTGCTGGACCCGTCGCCGGGTGTCTACCCCGGCTACGACCCGGGCGGCGACCAGACCCTCGAAGTCTGCATCGAGCTGCCGGACGCGCATGAGGTCGAGCCGCGCACGATCTCGGAGGCGCTCAACGTGGTGGCGCGGTTGACGCACCACGCCTGAAACGCGCGGTCCCCGGGTTTCGGCCCGGGGGCCGCGGTTCAGATCTTCGCGTCGGGGACGAGGGCCTCCAGTTTCTCCCAGAGGGATTCGGGGATCTCGACGGCGAGGAGGTCGAGGGTCTGCTGCACGCGCTCGGGCCGGGACACGCCGACCACTGTGGAGTCAACGAGCGGGGAGCGGACGGAGAACTGGAGGGCCGCGGCGGCGAGCGGGACGCCCGCCCGTTCGCAGGCCTCGGCCATGGCGAAGGCGGCGTCGGCGAAGGCCTGGTCCCGTTCGCCGTAGCAGTACTTCGGTTGTTGCGCAGGGCCTTTGGCGAGCATCCCGCCGCCGTAGGGAGCGGCGTTGAGCACGCCGAGCCCTTCGGCCTTCGCATTGGCGAACAGCTCCTGCGCCTCCCGGTTCAGGAGCGTGTACCGGTTGTGGTTGAGCACCAGATCGAATGCGCCAGTGTCCAGGTACTCCTGGGTGGCCTCGACCGAGCCCGAGGCCACGGCCAGGTTCTCGGCCACGCCCGACTCGCGGATCTCCTTGAGCGCGTCGAGCGCTCCTCCGGGGGCGAAGCCGTCCTGGGTCATGAACTCGGGGTCGTGCAGGGCCAGGATCGGCACGCGGTCCAGGCCGAGGCGCTCCAGGCTCTCCTCGACCGAGCGGCGGACCCGGGCGCCGGAGTAGTCGCCCGTGACCGGGTCGGCGTCCACTTTGGTCTGGAGGACGAAGCCTTCGGGAAGCCCGCCGCGGCGGCGGATCGCCTCGCCGATGCGCCGCTCGGCCAGGCCGTCCTTGCCGTAGTTGTTCCCGGTGTCGAGGTAGTTCACCTCGCTGTCGAAGACGGCCAGGAGGGTCGCCACCGCCCGCTCGTCGTCCACTTCGTACCCGTACACCGAGTCGAATCCGGCGATCGTGCTGGTGCCCACGCACAGGGGGCTGACTTCGATCCCGGTCTGGCCGAGGGTGTTGCGCTGCATGTTCATCCGTTCGCGTCGAAGATTTCCGAGCCGGTGCTTGAGGAGGCACTGTCAAGGCGGGAGGCGTTGAGGGCGTGCTCGATGACCATGACGCCCGCGCCGATCGCGCCGCTGCTCTCGCCCGTGCGGGCGGCCGCGATGCGCAGGTGCCTGGTGGCCAACGGGAGCGAGCGCTGGTAGATGACCTCGCGGACGCCCGCGATGAGGTGGTCGCCCGCGAGCGAGAGGGACCCGCCGATGACGATGATCGCCGGGTTGAAGAAGTTGACGGCCCCCGCGAGGACCTCCCCGATGTCCCTCCCGGCCTGGCGGACGAGCCGCAGCGCCGGGACGGAGCCGGAGCGGGCGAGTTCGACCACGTCGAGCGAACCGCCCGCCCGAACCCCCTGCTCGGTGAGCCGGGCGGCGATGGCCGCGCCCGAGGCGACCGCTTCGAGGCAGCCGGTGTTGCCGCAGCGGCAGTGCGTCTCGCCCGCGCGCGCGACCCGGATGTGCCCCATGTCCCCGGCCGCGCCCTGCGCGCCCCGGTAGACCTGTCCACTTGCGATGATGCCGCAGCCGATGCCGGTGGCGGCCTTGATGAAGAGCAGGTGCTCGTATTCGGGCCAGGCGGTGAAGTGCTCGCCGAGGGCCATGATGTTCACGTCGTTGTCGACCAGGACCGGGACGCGGAGTCCTTCGCGCACATGGGCGGGGACGTCGAAGCCGTCCCATCCGGGCATGATCGGCGGGTTCACGGCCCGGCCGGTGGAGTGCTCGACGGGCCCGGGCAGGCCGATGCCGACGCCGAGGAGGTCGGTCAGGGGGCGGTCGACCTCGTCGAGGAGCTTGCGCCCGTGCTCGATGGTCCAGTCCAGGACCGCCTTGGGGCCCAAGGCGATGTCGAGGTCCGCGTTCACGGCGGCGAGCACGTTCCCGGCAAGGTCGGTGACGGCCAGGCGGGCGTGGGTCGCGCCGAGGTCGGCGCCGAGGACGATGCGCGCGGCGGGGTTGAACGCGAACGTGGCCGGGGGCCGCCCGCCGGTGGAGGCGGTCTCGCCGCTGGGGGCGATGAGCCCGGCGGCGAGGAGCGCGTCGACGCGGCCGGTGACGGTGGAGCGGGCCAGGCCGGTGATCGCGGAGAGCTCGGAGCGGGTGCGCGGCACCCCGTCACGCAGGAGCTGGAGCAGTGTCCCGGCCCCGACCGGGGCGACCGGCCTGCGTCTCGAATCATCCGTCACAGCACTAGTGAAGCACACCGTTTTCGACGGCCGGGAGTCATAACTGTTTCATAACGCGGACAACTTTTGCTTGTGCTCCGTCATAAGTCTGCCTTACCGTCGACATATGGCTTACGTCACGGACCTTCGAGCGACGACCTACCGGGCCGCCATCATCGGCACCGGCTTCATGGGGCGGGTGCACTCCCACGCCATCGCCGTCGCCGGAGGCTCGGTCGCGGGGATCATCGGCTCGACCCCCGAGCGGGCCCGCCGGGCCGCCGCCTCCCTTCGCGCCGAAGCGGTCTACGAGGACGTGCAGGCGCTCATCGACGCCGCCGACGTCGTCCACATCTGCGTCCCCAACCACCTGCACGCGCCGATCGCCATGGCCGCCATCGCCGCAGGGAAGCACGTGGTCTGCGAGAAGCCCCTCGCCACCGACGCCGACACCGCCCGCGCCATGACCGAGGCCGCCAGCGAGGCCGGCGTGGTCGCCGCCGTCCCCTTCGCCTACCGCTTCCACCCGATGGTCCGCGAGGCCCGCGCCCGCGTCGCCGCAGGGAAGCTCGGCCGGCTCACCCTCGCGCACGGCTCCTACCTGCAGGACTGGCTGCTGCGCCCCGGGGACGACAACTGGCGGGTCGACGCCGACAAGGGCGGCGCGCTGCGCGCCTTCGGCGACATCGGCTCCCACTGGTGCGACCTCCTCGAATTCGTCACCGGCGACCGCATCACCGCCGTCTCCGCGCAGCTGTCCACCGCCAACCGCCGCCGCGCCGGACGCGAGGTCGCCACTGAGGACATCGCGACGCTCCAGTTCGCCACGGGCGGCGGCATGGTCGGCTCCACCGTCATCAGCCAGGTCTCGGCCGGACGCAAGAACCGGCTCCTGCTGGAGGTCTCCGGAACCGAGTCCACAGTGGCCTTCGACCAGGAAGACCCGGAGCGACTGTGGGTCGGCGGAAGGGACCAGAACGCGGTCCTCATGCGCGACCCCGACGCGCTCAGCCCCGACGCCGCCCGCCTCGCGAACGTCCCGGCCGGTCACGCGCAGGGCTACCAGGACTGCTTCAACGCCTTCGTCGCCGACACCCGCGCCGCCATCGCGGGCGAGACGCCCGAGGGCCTGCCGGTCTTCGCCGACGGCCTGCGGGCCGCGCGGCTCGCCGAAGCCGTCGCCGCCTCGGCCGCCACCCGCGGATGGGTCGAGGTGGCGACATGACCACTGCCCCCGTGCTCGCCATGCGCGGCATCGACAAAGCGTTCCTCGGCGTACCAGTGCTCTCCTCAGTGGACCTGACTGTTGAGCCGGGACAGGTCCACGCGCTGGTGGGGGAGAACGGCGCCGGCAAGTCCACCTTGATGAAGATCCTCGCCGGCGTGCACACCGCCGACGCCGGCACCGTCGAGCTGAACGGCCGCGCCGTCTCCTTCACCCACCCGCTCCAGGCCCAGCACGCCGGGGTCGCCTCGGTGTTCCAGGAGTTCAACCTCCTGCCCGAACTCACCGTCGCCGAGAACGTCCACCTCGGACGCGAGCCGCGCCGCCGCGGCCTCATCGACCGCCGCGCCATGACCGAGCGGACCGCCGCGGCCCTGGCCGACCTCGGCGTCGAGGACCTCTCGCCGGGCGCCAAAGTCGGCACGCTCTCCGTTGCGCACCAGCAGATCACCGAGATCGCGAAGGCCCTGTCCCAGGGCGCGGACCTCATCTGCATGGACGAGCCGACCGCCGCGCTCGCCGACGCCGAGGTCGAACTGCTCTACCGGCTCATCGGGCGGCTCAAGGAACGCGGCGTCTCGGTTCTCTATGTGTCCCACCGGCTCCGCGAGATCTTCGACCTGTGCGACGCCATCACCGTGCTCAAGGACGGCCGCCTCGTCACGTGCGTCGACACCGCCGACATCACCCCCGACGAACTCGTCACCGCGATGGTCGGGCGGCGCATCGAGGCCCAGTTCTCGGCCCGCCTGTCCGGCACCGAGACCGGCGAGGTGCGCCTGGAGATCCGCGGCGGCGGGAACGCCTGGATCGACGCGATCGACCTCGACGTGCGCGCCGGGGAGATCGTCGGCCTCGCCGGACTCCAAGGCTCGGGCCGCACCGAGATCGCCGAAGCGGTGTTCGGCATCGCGCCCTTCACTCGCGGCACCCTCACCGTGGACGGCCGCCCGGTGCGGATCAGTAGTCCCCGCAAGGCGATCCGGGCCGGGATTGCCCTGGTCACCGAGGACCGCAAGGCCCAGGGCCTGGCGCTGCGCCAGTCGGTGCGGTCGAACGCCCGCATGGTCCTCGACGCCAACGCCCGCGTCCACTCCCGGCGCCGCCTCGGCCGCATCCCCGGCCTCCTCTCCAGCCTCGACCTCGCCATGCGCGGCGAGGACCAGGAGGTCCGCTACCTCTCGGGCGGGAACCAGCAGAAGGTCGTCGTCGCCAAGTGGCTCGCCGCCGAACCGGGCGTGATCGTCCTCGACGAGCCGACGCGCGGCATCGACGTGGGCGCCAAGCACAAGCTCTACTCGGTGATCCGCTCGCTCGCCGCCGAAGGCCTCGCGGTGCTCCTCATCGCCTCCGAACTCATCGAGGTCATCGGCCTGGCCGACCGCGTCGTCGTGCTCCACGACGGCCGCATCGCGGGCGAACTGCCCGGCGGCGCAACGGAACAGGACGTCATGGCCTACGCCACCGGGAGGCGGTCGGCATGAGACGACCCCGCATCGCCACCCTCGGCACCACCGCCCTCAGCTCAACGGCAATGATCTACCTGGCCCTCGCCGGGGTCCTCGTCCTCGGTGCGGCCGCCGCCGCGATCGACGGCGGCAACCTCTTCGCCACCGCGAACCTCGTCGACATGCTCACCCGCACCAGCCTCACCGGGTTCCTCGCCATCGGCATGACCCTGGTGATCCTGTGCCGGTCCCTCGACCTGTCCGTCGGCTACGTCGCGGCCCTCTCCAGCCTCGTCGCCGCGACCACCATGGACGGTCAGGCCGCGAACGTCCCCACCGCGATCGCCCTGGTCCTGCTCGTCTCGGGCCTCATCGGCGCGGCCAACGGCGCGATCGTCACCTTCCTCGGCGTCAACCCGTTCATCGCGACCCTCGGCACCGGCCTGATCCTCAAGGGCTACCTCGACACCCAGTACAAGGGCCCGGCCGGGGACGTGCCCGCCGTGTTCCAGCAGTTCGGCTACACCAGGATCGCCTTCATCCCCGTCTCCACAGTGGTCATGCTCCTCGTGGCCGCCGCCGCGATCTGGTTCCTGCGCTCCACCCGCACCGGCCACCACATGTACGCCGTCGGCGGCGACGTCGACGTGGCCCGCATGTCCGGCATCCGCACCAAGCGCGTGCTCATCACCGCGCATGTCCTGTGCGGCATGTGCGCCGGGGCCGCCGGGCTCCTCCTGGCCGCCCGCTTCGGGACCGGCTCGGCCGAGGCCTACACCAACCTCTACGAACTCGACGCCATCGCCGCGGTCGTGCTCGGCGGGACGCTCCTCCTCGGCGGCCGCGGAGGCGTGGCCGGAACCGTTGCGGGCGTGGCGATCCTGGCCGTCCTCGACACCGTCTTCAACGTCATGCAGATCGACCCGTTCGCCAAGGACGTGCTGCGCGGCGCCGTCATCATCACCGCCGTCGCCCTCTACGCCCGCCGCCAGCTCGACCGCACCGCCCGCAGACCCCGCTTCGCCCTCGAAGGGAGGCTGCGATGACCCGCGTCCGCGACCTGATCGCCAAGGCCACCAACCCCACGGGCACGGTCTTCATCCTGCTCGTGCTCATCCTCGCCGGCGTGTTCGCCATGAACCCGGGCTTCTTCGAGGGCCCCTCGCTCATGGCCTTCCTCAAGCAGGCCGCGCCCCTGGTGATCCTCGCCGCGGGCCAGTACTTCGTGATCGTCTCGGGCAACTTCGACCTCTCGGTCGGCGCACTCGTCGGCGCGCAAGTGGTGATCGCCGCGCGCCTCATCGACGGCGAGGAGTCCCGCACCCTGCCGGTGATCCTCGTGATGATCGCGTTCGGGATCGCGGTGGGCCTCGTCAACGGCCTCATCACCACCGTCCTCAAGGTCCAGTCGTTCATCACCACCCTCGGGATGCTCCTGGTCCTGTACGGCGCCATCAGGCTCTGGACCGGCGGCGCGCCCACCGGCAGCCTCTCCGAGTCGTTCCGCACGGCCGGGCGCTTCGGCATCGAGGGCGTGCCGGTCCTCGGGCAGATCCCGTGGGCGCTGCTCATCATGATCGGGCTCGGCGCGGGAGCGATCGCGCTCATGCGCACCCGCTTCGGCCGCATCCTCATGGCCTCGGGCGACAACGAGCGGGCCGCGTCCCTCTCGGGCGCCCGCGTCGGCACCGTCCGCACCGCCGCGTTCGTCCTCTCAGGACTCTCTGCGACGGTGGCCGGAATCCTCATCGGCGGCTACGCCGGGGTCAGCGCCCAAGTGGGCGACGGCCTGGAGTTCACCGTCATCACGGCGGTCGTCCTCGGCGGGGTCGTCCTCGGAGGCGGGCGCGGTTCGGTGCTCGCCGCCATGGCCGGTGCGCTCACGATCGAGGCCCTGTTCACCCTCTTCAACCAGATGGCGCTGCCCGCGACGCTCCGGCCGACCGTGCAGGGGGCGATCATCATCGCCGCCGTCGCCTACGCCGCCGGGCGGCGCGTCCGCCCTGCCCCCGCCGCCACCACAACCGCCACTCCCTCATGAGAAGAAGGACCCTCACCATGAAGACACAGCGCCTCGCCGCCGCGTCGGTAGCCGCCCTCGGGCTGCTGCTGGCGACCGGCTGCACGACCGACACCCCCGACGACAGTCCCGACGACGAGGCCACGACCGGCGCCGACTCGGGCGACGAGTGGTTCGTCCAGGCCGATTACGACGAGCAGCTCGCCCAGCGCGACATCGAACCCGAGGGCGACCCGAACACGCCCTGGCTCCAGGCGATCGAGCCGGAGTGGATCGACACGGCCGACTTCGCGCAGGAGGGCGGCGACGCCACCCTGTGCTTCTCGAACGCCTCGGTCTCCAACCCGTGGCGCGTCACCGGCTGGATCACCATGCAGCAGCAGGTGGCCGTGCTTCAGGAGTCCGGCCAGATCGGCGAGTTCCGGCACTCGGACGCCGGTGACGACGACGACCAGCAGATCTCCGACATCCAGGCGTTCATCGACGCCGGTGACTGCGACGCGATGATCATCTCCCCGTCCACGACCGCGACGCTCACGCCCGCAGTCGAAGCGGCCTGCGCGTCCGGCGTCCCGGTGATCATCTTCGACCGCGGTGTCAACACCGACTGCGCGGTCACGTTCATCCACCCGATCGGCGGCTACGCGTTCGGCGCCGACGCCGCCGAGTTCCTGGTGGACAACCTCGAACCGGGGTCCACAGTGCTCGCACTGCGGATCCTCCCGGGCGTGGATGTGCTCGAGAACCGCTGGGCCGCAGCGCAGGAGATCTTCGGCGACTCCGACCTGGAGATCCTCGGCAACGAGTTCACCGGCGGCGACGCCGCCGAGATCAAGAACATCGTCTCGCAATACCTCGAGCGCGGCGAGGTCGACGGCATCTGGATGGACGCCGGGGACGGGGCCGTGGCCGCGATCGAGGCGTTCGAGGACGCCGGCCAGCCGCTCCCGGTCATGACCGGCGAGGACGAGCTGTCGTTCATGCGCAAGTGGGAGGAGACCGGCATGACCGCCCTGGCGCCCGTCTACTCCAACTTCCAGTGGCGCACACCGGTGGTCGCCGCGACGATGATCCTCGCGGGCGAGCAGGTCCCGGCCGAGTGGGTCCTCCCGCAGGACCCGATCACCGAGGCCGAACTGGCCGACTACCTCGAACGCAACGCCGACATGCCCTCGCTGCACTACGCCAAGTTCGGCGGCGAGGACCTGCCGGGCTTCCCCGACGCCTGGCGGGACCGTTGACGCATGCCATAGGGGTCAACACCTGGGTCTGGGCCTCGCCGCTCGACGACGAGGCCCTGGCCCGGCTCGCGGTCCGCGTGCGCGACTGGGGGTTCGACGCGATCGAGCTGCCGGTCGAGTCGCCCGGGGACTGGGATCCGGGCCGCGCCGCCGACCTCCTACGGGAGCTCGGCCTTGCGGCCACCGTCGTGCTCGTCATGGGTTCGGGTCGTGAACTTGTGGGCGCCCCAAGGGAGACCGTGGCCGCGACGCAGGACTACCTCCGCCGCGTCGTGGACGCCGCGGCCGCGGTGGGTTCGGCGGTCGTCGCCGGGCCCGCCTACGCCTCGGTCGGGCGCACCTGGCGCATCGAGGACCGGCCCGCCGTCTACCGGGAACTGCGCGAACACCTTGCGCCCGTGTGCGACTACGCCGCCGAGCGCGGCGTCACCGTCGCGGTCGAACCGCTCAACCGCTACGAGACGAGCCTGATCAACACCGTCGACCAGGCCCTGGAGGCGATCGACGGTATCGCCGGATGCGCTCTGGCCCTTGACGTGTACCACATGAACATCGAGGAGACCGATCTTGCGGCGGCGATCGCGCGGGCCGAGGGGCGCATCGCGCACGTCCAGGTCAGCGCCAACGACCGCGGCGCGCCGGGTCGCGACCACCTCGACTGGCGCGCGATCGTGAATGCGCTCGACGCGGCCGGGTATCCCGGGCCCCTTGTGATCGAGTCGTTCACCGCGCACAATGCGACCATCGCGACGGCCGCCTCGATCTGGCGGCCGCTCGCGCCGACGCAGGACGCGATCGCGGTCGACGGCCTGCACTTCCTGAGGAGCCTGAGCGATGCCTAGACCCGTCACGCTGTTCACCGGCCAGTGGGCCGACCTGCCCTTCGAAGAGGTGTGCCGCCTGGCCGCCGGCTGGGGTTACGACGGCCTCGAGGTCGCCTGCTGGGGCGATCATCTGGACGTGCGCCGCGCGGCGGTGGACGACGACTATGTCGCCGAGCGCAAGGCGATCCTCGAATCGCACGGCCTGTGCCTGTGGGTGATCTCGAACCACCTTGTGGGCCAGGCGGTCTGCGACGACCCGATCGACGAGCGGCACAAGGCGATCGTGCCCGCGCACGTGTGGGGCGACGGCGACCCCGAGGGCGTGCGGCAGCGGGCCGCCGAGGAGATGCAGGCGACCGCGCGGGCCGCCGCGAGGCTCGGCGTCGGCACGGTCGTGGGCTTCACCGGTTCGGCGGTGTGGAAGTACGTGGCGATGTTCCCGCCGGTGTCGGAGGCGGTGATCGAGGCGGGCTACGACGACTTCGCCGCGCGCTGGAACCCGATCCTGGACGTGTTCGACGAGGTCGGCGTGCGGTTCGCGCACGAGGTGCATCCTTCGGAGATCGCCTACGACTACTGGTCGACGCACCGCGCCCTCGAGGCGGTGGGGCATCGGACCGCGTTCGGGCTCAACTGGGACCCGAGCCACATGGTGTGGCAGGACATCGACCCGGCCGCGTTCCTGTGGGACTTCCGGGACCGGATCTACCACGTGGACTGCAAGGACACCCGTAAGCGGCTCGACGGGCGCAACGGGCGGCTCGGCTCGCACCTGCCCTGGGGCGATCCGCGGCGCGGGTGGGACTTCGTCTCCACAGGCCACGGCGACGTGCCGTGGGAGGACTGCTTCCGGGTGCTCAACGCGATCGGCTACGCGGGTCCGATCTCGGTCGAGTGGGAGGACGCGGGCATGGACCGCCTGCGGGGCGCGGCCGAAGCCGTCGGCTTCGTGCGGAACCTGAACTTCGACGCGCCCGAGGCCTCGTTCGACTCGGCGTTCAACTCCGAAAGGGACTGAACGGGACCCGGGCCGTCTCGCGACGGCCCGGGCGGTTTCCCGTCGAGTGCAGTCCTTACGCGAAGGCGAACAGCGGCGGGAAGACCAGGATCACGGCCCAGGCCCAGGCCGCGTACACCGGCAGGTAGTCGGTCTGCCAGCGTTCCAGGCGGCTGAACCGCTTGCGGCCCCTGATGATCGACACGTACAGCCAGGCCGTCCAGGCGAGGTTGACGAAGAGGATCAGGTTCTCGCCGAGGGCCGCGGTCTTGTTGGGCGTGAAGCCGAATTCGGTGATGCGGCCGGTGATCGCGACGAGCACGAGGATGTCGATGAGCAGGGCGCTCACGACGAGGGCCAGCTGCATCCAGTCGAACAGGCCGGTGCGGGCGGCGGGGTCGCGGGCGGAGATCGCGTAGAGCACCAGGCCGAGGACGACCACGAGCAGCAGGTCGAACAGGATGAGCATGTCGCGTTCGACGTCGATGGCGTTGGTGGTCACGGCGATCGCGACGAGGACGGCCGCCAGGGTCAGTGCGAACAGCGGCGTGAAGACCCGGGTGAGCACCGGCGCCATGTTCTCGATGACGCTCTGCTTGGCCTCGACCAGCCATGCGGCCACGACGACGGCGGCCAATGCGCCGCAAGGGATCAGCCATTCGGAGATGAACGTCTCGGCGTCGATGCCGATGGCGGAGAAGACGCCGACGGTGAAGCCGGTGAGGACGCCGCCGCCGAGTGCGATGAGGACGAAGTAGATGAACCACTCGCCGGTGAAGCGGATGAAGTCCATGCGCCTTCGGCCGGAGCGCCAGTCGCCGGCCGCGTATGCGAGGCCCACGGCGAGCCAGAGCGCGAGCGGCACGTGGATCGCGGTGAGCACGATCGACTGGGAGTCCTCGCCGAGCCTGTACACGTTGGCGCCCAACGCGGCGAGCGCGAACATTCCGGCGAGGACGCCGATGACGCGCGTCCCGATCCGGCGCCTGAGTCCGAAGTGGAGCGCGAGCGGCGCGAGGGCGAAGAGCCCCGCGTTGCGCAGGTAGAAGGCCGCGTCGTCGTCGAAGCCGACCCCGAAGAGCAAGGGCAGCTTGATGCCCGCGGCGGCGAGGAGCGCGCATCCGAGCATGACGAGCAGTTCACGGCGGCGGGCGGTGTCGGCGGGCGCGTCGGGGTCGCCGGTGAGCACGAGCTGCTTCCAGAGCCGGTCGGAGTGCTCGCGGGCGAACTCGCGCGAGACCTCGTCGACCGAGCCCATCCGCTTGACGGCGATGAGGAACGCCTCGTCCTCGCGCAGGCCCGTCTCCGTCAGGTCGGCGATGCGGCCGCGCAGGTGGTCCTCAAGTTCGTCCACATCGGTCGCGACGACGCCCTTGCGGCGCAGCATGTAGCCGCGCCATTCGGCGATCTGGCCTTCGAGTTCGGTGTCAGCGGCCATGTCATGCCTCCAGTGCCGGCGGGGCGATCGGGACCGCCGACCGCGTGGCGTTCCAGATGTCCTGCAGCGCTTCTGAGACGGCGGCCCACTGCCGCCGCTGCTCGGCCAGCTCGCGGCGGCCGTCGTCGGTGATGCGGTAGTACTTGCGGCGGCGCCCGCCTTCGGGGGTGCGCCAGGTCGATTCGACGTAGCCGGTCCGCTCCAGGCGGTGCAGCAGCGGGTAGAGCAGGCCTTCGGTCCACTCCAAGCGGCCGCCGGACCGTTCGCTGATCTCCTTGAGGATCGCGTACCCGTAGCTCTCCTCCTCGGCGAGGATGCCGAGGACGAGGGGGGTGGACGAGGCGGCGACGAGGTCTTTGGCGATGCGCATGGGGGCCTCCTGACCCTAGTACCTCTATGCCTTGAACTCTTATGCATCGTAGCTCTAGGGTTCGGTGCCGTCAAGCGGTCCCGATTTCGCATCGCCCCGCCGTGGGTTAGGTTCGGCGCGTGGACTTCGCAGACGACCCCCAGGTGCTTTTGGACCGCGTCAAGTCGCTCGGCGCGGGCGGCGGGCGGGTGCTGATCGGCATCGCCGGCTGCCCGGGCGCGGGCAAATCGACCGCGGCCGCGTGGCTGGCGCGCTCGCTCGACCCCGAGGGGCGGCGGGCGGTGCAGGTGCCGATGGACGGGTTCCATCTGGCGAACGCCGAGCTGGTGCGGCTGGGGCGGCGCGATAGGAAGGGCGCGATCGAGACGTTCGACGGGGCGGGCTACCGGGCGCTGCTGGAGCGGATCGCGCTGGGGCGCGACGAGGTGGTGTACGCGCCGGAGTTCGACCGGCGGGTCGGAGAGCCGGTCGCGGGGGCGATCCCGGTGTTTCCGGAGGCCGAGGTCGTGGTGACCGAGGGGAACTACCTGCTCGATGCGGAGGGGCCGTGGCCGGGGGTGCGGGCGGCGCTGACGGAGGTGTGGTTCTGCGAGACGCCGGAGCCGTTGCGGCTGGCGCGGTTGATCGCGCGGCATGAGCGGTTCGGCAAGACGCCGGAGCGGGCGCGGCAGTGGGTCAACGAGGTGGACGAGCGCAACGCGGAGCGGATCAGGGCCGCAAGGGACCGGGCGGACCTGGTGATCGACTTCGAAGCACTGGGGATCGGCGGCCCTGGGGCCTGAGCGGCAGGGGCTTAGGTGAAAGCGGGGTAAGTCCGGCTCTAGCCTTTAAAACGGACACTCGCAAGCGCCCCCGTTTTCAAGGGTGCCTGAGGGGTGCGACGTATATTCGACACCATGCCCCTTGCTGCAGATTCGCTCCGTGTCGGGGTCCTCGGACCGCTCGCGGTCGCGACCGCGAGCGGTCCTGTCGAGGTCGCCGGGGCGCGGTTGCGCTCACTCCTGACCCGACTCGCCCGCAGCGCCGGGCAGCCCGTCACCGCCGAAACCCTCGCGGCCGCCGTCTGGACCGAAGACGGCCCCGCCGACCCCTCCGCCGCCGTCCGCTCCCTCGTCACCCGCCTCCGACGCCTCCTCCCACCCGACGCGATCGCCTCGGGCCCCGCCGGCTACCGCCTCGACCTCGAACCCGACGCGGTCGACGCGCTCCGCTTCCACCGCCTCGCCACCGGAGGCCGCCGCGCCCTCCACGCCGGCGACCACACCACCGCCCGCCGCCACCTCGCCGAAGCCCTCGGCCTCTGGCGCGGACCCGCGCTCGCCGACACCCCCGACGCCCGCAGCGCCATCGCAGCCCTCGAAGAGGAACGCCTCACCACCATCGAGGACTACGCCGAAGCCGAACTCGCCGCCACCCCAGCCGATTTCGCCGCCGGTCACCGCGCCGCCCTGAATCGCGACTCGGCCGCTGCGGGCCCTGCCTCGACCACCCCCACCCCCGCGCTCCTGCCCCTCCTCACTGAGGCCGCCGCCGCCCACCCCCTCCGCGAACGCCTGCACGCCTTCCTCTTCCGCGCCCTCCGCGCCTCCGGCCAAGGCGCCGAAGCCCTCGTCCGCTACGACACCCTGCGCCGCCGCCTCGCCGACGAACTCGGCGCCGACCCCGGGGCCGAACTCCAGTCCGTCCACCTGCTCCTCCTCGAACCCGAACCGCCCCGACCCGCCAACGCCCGCAACCGCACCCGCACCCGCGGCAACCTCCGCTCCGCCTTCACCAGCTTCGTCGGACGCCAGACCGAGATCGACCAGATCACCACCGCCCTCGCCGCCTCCCGCCTCGTCACCCTCCGCGGCCCCGGCGGCGTCGGCAAGACCCGCCTCGCCACCACCGTCGCCGCCGCGACCCCCACCGGCGGCACCTGGATCGTCGAACTCGCCCCCGTCACCGACCCCGCCGACCTCGCCCGCGCCGCCGCAGAAGCCGTCGGCGCCTTCGACAACGCCCGCCGCGACGGCTCCCTCCAAGACAGCGCCTTCGACGCCGCCGAAACCGACCGCCGCACCCCCGGCGACACCCTCGAACTCCTCGCCGACACCCTCGCCGCCCGGCCCGCGCTCCTCGTCCTCGACAACTGCGAACACGTCATCGACGCCGCCGCCGACCTCGCCGACCAGCTCCTCGGCCGCTGCCCGAACCTCCGCATCCTCGCCACCAGCCGCGAACCGCTCGCCATCACCGGCGAAACCGTCTGCCAGATCGGACCCCTCGACCCCGAAGCGGCCCTTCGCCTCTTCGCCGACCGCGCCGCCGCCGCCCGCCCCGGGTTCACTGTGGACGACACCGCCGCCCTCGCCGAACTCTGCGAACGCCTCGACGGCCTCCCGCTCGCCATCGAACTCGCCGCCGCGAAACTCCGCACCCTCGAACTCCCGCAGCTCGCCGAACGCCTCGGCGACCGCTTCCTCCTCCTCACCGGCGGCTCCCGCACCGCCCTCCCGCGCCACCAGACCCTCCGCGCCGTCGTCGCCTGGAGCTGGGACCTCCTCGACCCCGCCGAACGCGACCTCGCCGAAACCGCCTCCGTCTTCGGCGGCGGCCTCTCCATCGAAGCCGCCGAATGGCTCGGCGGCTCCCTCGAAACCCTCACCGCCCTCGCGGACAAGTCGATCCTGCAACCGAGCCGCACCGGCCGCTTCCACATGCTCGAGACCCTCCGCGAATACGGGCAAGAACGCCTCGCCGAGACCGGACGGCTCGTCAAAGCCCACGACACCCACGCCGCCTACGCCCTCGACCTCGCCGAACGCGCCCAACCACATCTGCGCGGCACCGACCAGCTCATCTGGATGCACCGCCTCGAAGACGAACGCGGCAACCTCCTCACCGCCTTCCACTACTCGGTCGGCGCGGGCGACGCCGACACGGCCGTCCGCCTCGCCGCCGCCATGTGCCTCCACTGGCTCTACAGCGGCGCCCGCCCCGAGATCACCGGCTGGCTCGACGCCGCGCTGGCCGTCCCCGGGCCCGTCCCCGAAGAAGCGCGCGTCGTCGTCCACGGCATGTCCGTCATCAACCAGATGCTCTGCGGCAGTTTCCAAGTCGACTCCGTCCTCGCCGAATTCGAGACCGTCGTCCGCGAAGCCGAACCCTTCACCGACCACCCCCTGCTCGTCCTCGCCGACCCGCTCCTGCGCATGTTCGTCGACGACCACGACGGCGGCCTCGCGATCATCGAGTCCCGCATGTCCCACTCGGACCCCTGGGTGCGCGCGGTCATGTGGCTCCTGCGGGCGCTCCTGCTCGAAGACCGCGGCGAGATGACCGCCATGCGCGTCGACCTCGCCAGGGCCGCTTCGGGTTTCCGCGCCACCGGCGACCGCTTCGGGCTCTACCACGCCCTGAACTGGCTCGCCCAGCTCGGCCTCATGTTCGGCGACCTCGAACCGGCCACCGAGGCACTGGAGGCGTCGATCGTGTTGCAGCGCCAACTCAGTCCCGACACCACGGCCGTGCAGACCCGCACGATCCTCGCCAGCGCGCTCATGCGCCAAGGTCGCAATGAGGAGGCCCGCGCCGAACTCGACGCCATCGTCGCCGAGGCCCGGGCCGACAGCGACCATCCGGCCTCGGCCCGCCAGGCCCTGTTCGCCCACTTGGGACTCGGCGACCTCAACCGCCTGGAGGGCCGTCTCGACGAGGCCGAGACCCACTACGCGGCGGCCATGTGGCTGCGCGAGGACTCCGGTGGGATCGTCCCTCCTCAATGGAACGCGCTGATGTCGCGCGCCCGCATCCTCACCGCCCTCTCGCGCGGTGAGGTCGAGCAGGCGCGCCGCGACCTGTCCCTCGCCGTGGACCAGGGCATGGAGGCCCTGGACATGCCGGTGCTCGCGAAGGTCGCAGTCGCCGCCGCGGCGCTGGCGGCGTTCGAGGGGGATGATGTGGCCGCGGCGGGCCTGCTCGGCGCGGCCGATCAGCTGCGCGGGGCTCCCGACCGCTTCGACATCGACGCGGACCTTGTGGAGCGCGGCCTGCGCGAGAGGCTCGGCCCGGTGGTCTTCGACGCCGCGGTGAAGGCCGGGCGAGCGCTCGAGCGCGACGCGGCGATCGAGCGCTTGGATCAAGCGCGCCGCTGAGTACGCTGCGGCGCAATGGAATCGGCCCGCCCGTCGTGTTCCCCGGTGCGGCGATCGAGCCGGGCACGCTGACTTCTCTTGCGGGACGACCGAACCACCGTTGGCGGACTCGGCTGGGCCGGGTCCGCCAACGGCGTGGGTGTTCGAATCAAGTTGGTGCGGTTGGGCAGTGCCGGTCCAGGGGAGTGCTGGTCGAGGGGAGTGCCCGTCTCCGGCGGCGGTGCCTCGGTCGGGTCTGGCGTACACAGGTCGGGTCCGCCGCCGAAGCCGGAGTTCAGGTCAGGCCGAGTCGGAGCCGGTCGGACCGGGTCGAATCAGGTCCGCCGCCGGTAGGCCGAGACCGCCAGCGGCGCGAAGACCGCGATGATCCCCGCCGTCCACAGCAGCGTCGCCGCCACCGGCCCGGCGACGGGGCCGCCGACCATGAGCCCGCGCGTCGCGTCCATCGCGTGCACGGCCGGGTTGACGCTCATCCACGCCTGGAGCCAGCCCGGCATCGTGTCGACCGGCGTGAGCATGTTGGTGCCGAACGTCAGCGGGAAGATCACGATGAACGCGATGCCCTGCACCGATCCCGGCTCCTTCATGACCGCTCCCAGCAGCAGGAACACCCAGCTGAGGGCGAAGCCCAGGCCCATCGCGAGGAGGCATGCGGCGAGCGCCCGGAGCGGGTCGGTCTCGATCCGGAAGCCCAGGGCCGACGAGAAGCCCAGCAGCACGACGATGGTGACCACGTACCGGATCGCGTCGCCCAGGACCGCGCCGATGAGCGGCGCGGACCGTCCGATCGGCATGGACCGGAACCGGTCGAACAGGCCCGTCTTGAGGTCGGAGCTGAAGTTGACGCCCGACTGGATCGAGGCGAACAGCGTCAGCATGACCATCAGCGCGGGCACGAGCGTCTGGAGGTACGCGGCGGTGTCGCCCGCGAGCGCGCCGCCGAGGAGGAACCCGAACATCGCGGTGAAGATGATCGGCTGGAGCGTCACGTCGAGCAGCTGCTCGGGGTTGCGCATGGTCTTGACGAGGTTGCGCCAGGCGAGCGCGAGCGAGTGGCGCGCAAGTCCGAAGGGCCGCTTGGGAACCGACGCGATTTCGTCCACTGCGGCTGCTGGTTCGGTGAGGACGGCGGTCATGCCGGGACCTCGACTTTCTGATCGTCGGTGCTGGTGACGTGCCCGGTGAGCTTGAAGAACACGTCGTCGAGGTCGGGCAGGCGGAACGAGAGCTCGGTGACGGCGATCCCGGCGAGGGCGAGTTCGGCGACGACGGCGGTGAAGACCAGCTCGTTGTCGGTGGGGACGCTGAGGACGCCGCGCTGCGGCGAGTCCGGGCGGCGGCCGGTGAACTCGGCGAGGAGTTTCGCGACGCGGTCGAGCTCGGCGGGATCGGTGGGGCGCACCATGATCGACTGGCCGCCGACGATCCGCTTGAGTTCGGCCGGGGTGCCGTGGGCGATGACGCGGCCCTTGTCGATCACGGAGATCGCGTCGGCGAGCGCGTCGGCCTCTTCGAGGTATTGGGTGGTGAGCAGGACGGTGGTGCCGTCGGCGACGAGGCGGCGCACGACGCCCCAGAGCTCCTCGCGTTTCGCGGGGTCCAGGCCTGTGGTCGGTTCGTCAAGGAAGACGATCTGGGGGCGGCCCATGAGGCTCGCGGCGAGGTCGAGGCGGCGGCGCATGCCGCCGGAGTAGGTCTTGACGGTGCGCTTGGCGGCCTCGTCGAGGTCGAAATCGGTCAGGAGCCGCTTGGCTCGGGTGCGGATCTCGTTGCCGCGCAGGTCGAGGAGCCGGCCGATGAGGGTGAGGTTCTCGATGCCGGTCAGGTCGTCGTCGACGGACGCGAACTGGCCGGTGAGGCCGATCGTGCGGCGGACCTTGTCGGCGTGGCGGACGACGTCGTGCCCGGCGACGGTGACGGTGCCGCCGTCGGGGCGCAGGAGGGTGGAGAGGACGCGGACGGCGGTGGTCTTCCCGGCGCCGTTGGGGCCGAGGACGCCGAGGACGGTGCCCTCTTCGGCGGCGAGGTCGACGCCGTGGAGGGCGGTGAAGTCGCCGAAGCGCTTGACCAGTCCTTCGGCGCGGAATGCGGTGGACATGCTGGTTTCCCTTCGAACGTTGCGGGTGCTGGAACCCATCGTTCGCGGGAGGCGTGTCATCGGCGGTGCACGCGCGTGTCACGGCCCGCGCGGCCGTGACACGGCCATGCGCGGGTGCGACGAGGCCTCGCGATCTTGTGAGACGCGGTCTCACGATCTGTGCCACGTTCGGGTGACTTTGATGCCGCGGGGGCCCGTTCTTGTCGGACCCCCGCGGCAATGTGGGTGCTACGGGCCCCTCTGGGAGGGTGGGGGCTGTGGATGGTAGTCGGGATGCGGACCACCTACGCCCGTATTTGTCCGTTTTATGCAATGATGATTGCTCAGGCCCGCACTCGCAGGCTCAGTACGAGGTTGAGCGCGACCGAGGCCGTCTGGGCGGCGATCGTCCACGCGAACGCCTCCTGCACGCCGACCTCCGCCTCCAGGTGCAGGAACACCGCCCCGAGCAGTGCCACACCGGTCGCGAGCGCGACCTGCTGACTGGTGGCCATCGCGCCGCTGGCGACCCCGGCCCGCTCGGGTGGGACGTCGGCGAGCACCACCCGGAACAGCACCGGCAGGTGCAGCCCCTGGCCCAGCCCCGTCACGATCAAGGCCGGGATCATGGCGAACGCCGCGGCATCGGTCCACGTCGCGGCCACCGTCAAGGCCAGCGCCGCCACTCCGACCAGCTGCACCGCGATGCCGATCGTCACGGCCCGCCCGCCGAGCTTCGGCGCCAGGCGCGGCCCGAGGATCGATCCGGCGAAGAACGCGAGCGCGTACGGCACCAGTGCGAACCCGGCGGCGACCGGCCCGTACCCCAGGCCCATCTGGATGGCGACGGCCGAGGAGAACAGGAACCCGCCGAACCCGGCCATCGACAGCATCATCACCGGCAGGCCCTTGCGCATCCCGGGCAGCCGCAGCAGGCTCGGCGGCAGCAGCGGCACGCCCCCGGCCCGCTCCTTGCGCCATTGCGTCCACAGGAACGCGCCCAGGGCGATGGGGAAGGTCCCCAACGAGACCCACGCCCACGCGGGCCATCCGGCCGCCCGCCCTTCGGTGAGCGGGGCGAGCAGGAGCACCATGGCCGCGCCGATGAGGACCGCGCCGAACGGGTCGAGCGGGGCGGACTTCGGCGAGCGCGTCTCGGGGACGGCGCGGACGAGCAGGATCGCGGCGAGCGCGACGGCCGGGACGTTGATGAGGAACACCGAGCGCCAGCCGGTCCCGGCGAGGTCGGCGCCGACCATGAAGCCGCCGAGGATCTGCCCGAAGGCCATGGCCAGGCCGACGATCGCGCCGAACAGGCCCATCGCGCGGGCCCGCTGCGGCCCGGCGGTCGCGGCCTGGATGGTCGCCATCGCCTGCGGCAGCATCAGTGCGGCCGTGGCGCCTTGGAGGATCCGGGCGGCGACCAGGGCCCCGCCCGTGGGGGCCAGGCCGCACAGGAGCGAGGCCGCGCCGAATCCGATGACGCCGAGGATCATCAGGCGGCGCCGGCCGTAGGCGTCGCCGAGGCGTCCGCCCAGGACCAGCAGGGAGGCGTAGGCCGTGGCGTATCCGGCGACGACGAGTTCGAGGACGGCCGGTCCGGCGCGGAGGTCCTCCCCGATCGTCGGCAGGGCCACGTTGACGATGAACGCATCCATTGAGGACAATGTGGCGGTGAAGAGGATCGCGAACAGGCCGAGCCCGCTGAGTGCGGGCGTCGGTGTCGCGGTGTCGAGCGGCGCCCGTGGGGGCGCGATCGGGGCTTGAGTCATGTCCCGACGATGGCGCGGTTCCCAACCCGGTACCTGATCGTGCTTATCCGGGGACTGAGACCACCTGGCTGCGGCCCGCTCCGCGAGGCATGCTGGTGGGATGGCAACCATGACCGCGGGCACCGGAACGGCCGGTGCGGCGAAGACGGGCACTGCCCACGTCTCGACGCGCCGCCGGGAACTCGCCGACTTCGTGCGCTCCCGCCGCGAGCGCCTCACCCCGGACCAGGTCGGCCTCCCGCAGGGCACGCGCCGCCGCACCCCGGGCCTGCGCCGCGAGGAGGTCGCCCAGCTCGCCTCGGTCGGCGTCTCCTGGTACACGTGGCTCGAACAGGCCCGCGACATCACCGTCTCGGCGCAGGTCCTCGACGCGATCGCGCGGGCGCTCCAACTCGACCCCTCCGAGCGGACCCACCTGTTCGGCCTGGCCGAGGCGGTCGACCCGGTGCCCCGCGAGAACTCGTCCCCGGTGTCTCCCTCGCTCAAGGCCCTTCTGGCGCAGGTCGAACCGTTCCCGGCCTCGATCCAGAACTGCCGCTACGACCTGCTGCACTACAACCGCACCTACAGCCGCCTGTTCAACGACCTCGACGCCATGGCGCCGAGCGACCGCAACTGCATGTGGCTCTCGTTCACCGACCCCGACTGGGGCCGGGCGCTGGTGAACCGCCGCGAGACCCTCGAACTCATGGTCGCGAACTTCCGCAACGCCGCCACGGGGAACCTGGACCAGCCCGAATGGCGCGAGCTCATCGAGCGGCTGCGGACGGCCTCGACGGAGTTCAACGAGATCTGGAACCAGCGCAACGTGGCCGACAAGGTCAAGGAGATCAAGATCTTCCGCAACCGCGAGGTCGGCCTGATGCGCGTGCGCGCCGACCGGATGTGGCTCCAGCCCGGTCAGGGCGCGAGGTTGACCGTGTTCAGCCCGGTCGACGAGGAGACCGCCGAGAAGCTGGAGCGGCTGCGCCTCATCGCCGGGTGAACGCCTCGGTCAGGTGCGGCGTGGCCAGGTGGAGCACGGCCGCGTCCAGGTCGAGGATCTGCTCCCTTGAGCGCCTTGCCGTCTCGGCGTCGATCTCGTGCGCGTAGGCGAGGTCGGGGTGGAGCAGTTGGATCGCGTGGACGAGCAGGTCGCCGGTGACGACGGCCAGCTCGCGCCCGGCGGCGACGAGCACGCTCTGGTGGCCCGGCGTGTGACCGGGTGTGGCGACGACCCGCCCGCCGCCGCGCAACGGCGTGTCGCCGTCGAGGAGCCGGAGCTGCCCGGTGGCCTGGAGTGGGTCGACGAGCGAACCGCGAAGCCGCGGATTGAGCGAGTCGATCGCGTCGAACTCATTGCGCTGCAACAGGTACTCGGCATTGGGGAAATAGGGGCGAAGGTCGGGGCCCGACGCGTTGACGGGTCCGGGAACGGCATCGCGCGACGCATTGTCGGGTTCGGGAACGGCATCGGCCGACGCGCCTTCAGGTCTGGGAACGGCATCGGCCGACACGACCGCCCAGCCGACGTGGTCGGTGTGCAGGTGCGTGAGCACCACAGTGTCCACTTCGGCCGGATCGATGCCGGCCGCGGCCAAGGACTCCGGGAGCACGCCGGGGACCGGCGCCCAGGAGGCGGCCGGACTGTCCGCCGGGCCGATCCCCGCGTCCACCAGTGTGACCCCCTGGTCATTGCGGATGGCGAAGGCGCGGAACTGCAGCAGCCAGCGCCCCTCGGCGTCGAGCGCGCCGGGATCGAACCGGTCGGCCGCGGCCCACTGCTCGGGCGTCGCCGCGGGGAAGGCCTCGGACCTGGGGGAGAAGAAGGGGCCCGCGCCGTCGGCGAGCGCGATGATCTCGGTGGAGCCGATCGTGATGCGAGTGGAGCGCGCAGGGGTCATGGCAGCGATCCTCCCATCCAGGGCAGTTGCCTTGGAGTCCACTCCAGGTCCTAAGGTCTGTCCTGTGCATCAGACGGGCCGAACCGGCCCGCAGGGCCCGCCCGAACGGCGCGGCCCGATCGGCACGATCGAAGGGGGCGCGACATGGCGCGAGTGGCGGTGACCGGAGGCAGCGGCAAACTCGGCCGCGCCTGCGTACGGGACCTGGTCGAACGCGGCTGGGAGGTGGTCAACCTCGACCGCGCGCCCTCCCCGGACGGCCTCGCCCCCTACCTCCAGATCGACCTCACCGACTACGGCCAGGTCGTCTCCGCCCTCACCGGCGTCGACGACCGCTACGACCGCCTCGACGCGGTCGTCCACCTCGCCGCCGTCCCCGCCCCCGGCCTCCAGGCCAACTCGGCGATCTTCCGCAACAACATGCTGAGCACCTACAACGTGTTCGCCGCCGCGAAGGTCGCCGGGATCGCCAACGTCGTGTGGGCCTCCAGCGAGACCGTCCTCGGCCTCCCCTTCGAGACCCCGCCGCCCTACCTCCCCGTCGACGAGGAGTACGTGCCGCGCCCCGAGTCCACCTACTCGCTCGTCAAGACCCTCGAAGAGGCCATGGTCGAGCAGCTGTGCCGCTGGAACCCCGACCTCAAGGCCACGGGCCTGCGCTTCTCCAACGTCATGTACGTCGAGGACTACGCCGCCTTCCCCGCCTTCGAGGCCGACCCGAGTCTGCGCGACTGGAACCTCTGGTCCTACATCGACGCCCGCGACGGCGCGCTGGCGATCCGCCTCGGCCTCGAACGCGGGGGCACCGGCAAGGAGGTCTTCGTGATCGCCTCCCCGGACACCGTGATGTCCACGCCCACAACGGAACTGGTGAAGGCGCACTACCCGGACCTGGAGTTGACGCGGCCCGTGGAGGGCCACGAGACGCTCCTGTCGATCGACAAGGCCCGCAGGCTCCTCGGCTACGACCCGCAGCACACCTGGCGCGACCACGTCTGAGCGATACCGAACGGGCGCACCGGTTCTCGGCGCGCCCGTTCGCTTATTCCGCCTGGTACCAGACGTGGAAGTCGTCGTACCGGTGAATGCCCGCCGCACCGCCGATCTCCCGCAACGCCTCTTGCAACGCCCGCAACTGCCCGATCCGCATCGGCAGTGCGGCCTCGTCGGGCTGGTACGTCGTCCCGCGCGGGTAGTCCATGCCCGGCCGCACCGACATCTCCACGTGGCAGCCCACCAGGTGCGACACGGGATGCGTCTCGCACCAGGCCATCAGCCGATCCACGGTGTCCACATAGGCGTCCCAGTCCTGCACGTACAGCCGCCCCGGATAGAACGTGTCCCCGGTGAGCAGCAGCCGCGTCCACCGGTCGTAGAAGACGGTGGCCGAGGCGTGGTGGCCCGGACCGGGCACGACGTCGACCACGCGGCCGCCGAGGTCGATCGCGCGCGGCGTGTCCGGCCAGTCCTCGAACCCGTAGAACGCCGTCACCGCCTCCAGTCCGGTCCCGACGACCACCGTGTCCGGCCGTTCGGCGAACTGCGCGTCCGCGGCCTTGTGGTCCCCGTGCCCGTGCGTGTGGGCCACGACCAGCCGGTAGCCGTCGCGAGGGTGGCGCTCCAGCCAGTCGGCGACGTGCGCGTCCACGACCTGGCGCAACGGGAAGTACTCGGACTCGGGCGTGGCCCCGGTGTCGATCAGCAGCGCCGACTCGTCGCCGAACAGCAGGAACATGAACGGCGCTTCGTAGTTCACCGACTTGTTCTGCCGCATGATGATCGTGTGCTCGTCTGCGGCGTGCGACTGGATCTCCGGCGCGGGGTCGTGCTTGGGGGAGGGCCAGCCCGCGTGCCAGTCGACGTCGAGGTCCGGCTCGCAGCCGTCGGGGCTGAACGTCACGGGTCGATTCGGCAAGGCGTGCTCCTCTGCGGCGGCTGACCGGTCATGGTGCGGCGGTTCCGGTGGTGAGCGTACTCAGTGCTCCGGCCGCCGCCGGGGTTCGGCGCGGGTCGAAGCCGCGGCCCGTCTCCGACCTCGGTCGCACACCGCCTCGAAAATTATATGCAACCAACGGTTGCGTATCGCTCGCGAGTCCGCTACCGTTATAGGCAACCAAAGGTTGCGAAAGGTGGCGGTCATGAAGCCCAATGCAGAGCCGAGCGCGGAGTTCGGGACGATCGAGCGCGAAATGCACATCGACGCCTCCCCGGAGGTCGTCTTCGACGTGGTGAGCAGCCCCGAGCACCTCGCCGAGTGGTGGCCCGACGAGGTCGACATCTCGCCCGTGCCGGGAGCGGGAGGCCGCATCGGCTTCCGCAAGGACGACGGCGGCGGCATCGACTGGCAGCAGTTCACCGTGGTCGACGCCACGCCCCCGCGCCACTTCTCCTTCCGGTGGACCCACCTCGAGAACGAGGAGGCCGCCCCCGGCAACTCCTACCTCGTCGCGTTCGAGCTCGAACCGGCCGGAGCCGGAACCCGCCTGCGCATGACCGAGAGCGGCTTCCGTGAGCGCGGCTGGGACGAGGCGAAGGTCGCCGCCGAATACGCCGACCACACCACCGGCTGGGACCACTTCCTCGCGAAGCTCCCCGCGTACGCCGTGAAGGTCGCGGGCCGATGAGCGCCATTCCGGGCGGTGCCGCCGTGGACGACGACCTCTGGTCGGCGGTCGGCGACCCGACCCGCCGCCGGATGCTCGACCTCCTGCTCAGCGCCGGCAGCGGCACCGCCACCAGTCTGAGCGAGCACCTGCCGGTGACCCGCCAGGCCGTCGCGAAGCACCTCGCCGTCCTCGACCGGGTCGGCCTGGTCCACGCGAGCACCGCCGGACGCGAGAAGCACTACCGCGTCGACCAGGCCCAGCTGTCCCGGGCCGTCGCGCAGTTCACCGAGGTCGGCGCCGCCTGGGACGCCCGCCTCCAGCGCATCAAGCGCATCGCGGAGACCATCCAGCGCACGAAGAACGCGAAGCGGGACGCGGCGCGGGAAGCATCCGAGAGCGACACGAGCACCGAACGAACCGAGAACGAGCAGTAGCACCAGAGAGGAACACGAACATGGTTGACATCCTTCACCGCGTCGGCGTCCAGCACTCGTCGCCGGAGCGGGTGTACGAAGCGCTCACCACCATCGACGGCCTGTCCGGCTGGTGGACCGAGCAGACCACCGGCGAGACCGGCCTCGGCGACGTGATCGCGTTCCGCTTCGAGCGCGGCGGCTTCGACATGCAGGTCGCCGAGCTGGAGCCGGGCAAGCGCGTCCGCTGGGAGGTCGTGGAGGGCCCGCCCGAATGGGTCGGCACGAGCGTCCACTGGGACCTGCACCAGGACGGGGACTGGACGAAGGTCCTGTTCAAGCACGAGGGCTGGCGCGAGCCGGTCGAGTTCATGCACCACTGCTCCACCAAGTGGGCCAGCTACCTCATGAGCCTCAAGCACTTCGTGCAGACCGGCAAGGGCGAGCCCTCCCCGCACGACGTCCGCATCGATGACTGGGACTGACGACTGGGACTGACCTGCCGATACGGAAGGGCCGGTCGATTCGCGCCCGAATCGACCGGCCCTTGTGTGCCGTGAACCGCTTCTCAGATGAGGCCCCCGGAGGCCACGATGGACTGGCCGGTGACCCACCGGGCCCGGTCGGAGGCGAGGAACGACACCAGGTCGGCGATGTCGCCCGGCTGACCGAAGCGCCCCAGCGGCGTCCGGTCCACCAGGAACGCGTAGCCCGCGCGCATCGCGTCGTCGAACTCCTCGGTCTCGGTCGGCCCCGGCAGGACGTTGTTGACGGTGACGCCGCGCGATCCGAGCTCTTTGGACAGTGCGAACCCGAGCTGTTCGAGCGCGGCCTTGACCGCGCCGTAGACGCCGCGTTCGGCCATGGCGCTCTGGGTGATCGCGGAGGACACGTTGACGATCCGGCCGCCGTCGGCCAGGTGCAGGGCGGCCTGCTGCATGGCGAGGAACGGCGCCTTGACGTTGACGGCGAGCATCGCGTCGAACCGGTCCTCGTCGTAGGCCCCGATGGTGCCGTGCTCGGCCAGCCCCGCGTTGTTGACGAGGACGTCGAGCCTGCCCCACTTGGCCAGGACGGTCGCGAAGAGGTCGCGGACCTCCTGGGGCCGTCGCAGGTCGGCGCGCACCGCGAAGGCGCGCCCGCCCGCCGCGGTGATCTCCTCGACCACGCCTTCGGCCAGGTCTTCGTTGGTGCCGTAGTGGACGGCCACCGCGGCGCCCTGTGCGGCGAGAGTGGTCGCGATCACGCGGCCGATGCCCCGGGAGGCCCCGGTGACCAATGCAGACTTGTTCTCAAGATCCATGCAGCGACCGTATGACCTCACATCGGTGTGAGGACCAAGGCAAGGTGACAGAGGCCATATGAGGATCGGTGACCTGTCCCGGACCACCGGGGTGAGCGAGCGCCTCCTGCGCTACTACGAGGAGCAGGGACTGCTTCGCCCCGAACGGGATTCGCTGGGGCGCCGCGTGTACCGGCCGGACGACGCGGACGTCGTCCCCCGCATCCGCGTGCTGATCGAGGCCGGTGTCGCCACGGCCGTCATCGCCACGCTCCTGCCCTGCATCTTCGACGGGGAGCAGCGCCTGATCGCGTGCGCCGAACTGCCGGACCGGCTCCGGGCCGAGCAGGCCCGCATCGACGCGCAGATCGCCGCGCTGGGCGACGCCCGCGCCGCCCTGGGCATCATGATCGACCACACCGAGGACTCGATGGCGAACAGCGCCAACTGAACGGCCTGGACTGAGCAGCGCCGCGAACACCGGCCGAAAAGCGTCGCGAACGCGTCGCGCTCGCACCAGCACGAACCCCGATGGGCGGGCCGCGACTGCGGCCCGCCCATCAGGGTGTTTTCGAGAAAGGTCGGTACTCGGTTCAGCTTGCGGCGCTTAGCGCTTGTTGAACCGCTTCCGGGAGATCACGTACCCCAGCAGGGCCAGCGCCAGCGACCAGACGATCGTCAGGGCGAGGTCCTGGCCCTCGACCGCGGTGCCCGCCAGCAGGCTGCGCGTCACCTCGATGAACGGGGTGAAGGGCTGGTAGTCGGCGAAGTACCGCAGCGCGGTGGGCATCGAGTCGGTGGGCACGAAGGCCGAGCCGAGGAACGGCAGGATCATCAGGAACATCGGCGAGTTCGAGGCGGTCTCGACGCTCTTCGCGGTGATGCCGAGGGCGACGGTCAGCCAGATCAGGCCGAACGAGATCAGTGCGATGACGCCGACCAGGCCGAGCCAGTCGAGCGCGTCGGCGTCGGGGCGGAAGCCGAGGGCGATCGAGACGCCGAGGACCACGGCGATGCCGAGGAACGACTGGACCATCGAGCCGAGGACGTGTCCGGTGAGGACGGAGACCCGGGCGATCGACATGGTGCGGAAGCGGTCGATGATGCCCTGGGTCATGTCCATGGCCACGCCGATCGCGGTGCCCTGCACCACGCCTGCGATCGTCATCATCAGGATGCCGGGGGTGACGTAGGCGAGGTAGGCGTCGCGGCCGCCGGTTGGCCCGCCGAGGCCGTCGCCGAGGGTCCCGCCGAAGACGAAGACGAACAGGAGGAGGAAGACCACCGGCATGCCGATGAGCATGACCGTCAGGGACGGATAGCGCTGCATGTGCTTGAGCTGGCGGCGGAACATCGTGGAGGTGTCGGTCAGTGTGGCGGCGAGGGTGCTCATCGGAGTTCTCCTTGTGGGCTTGCTGAGCGGTTCAGGCTGTGGCGGTTGCGGTCTGGCGGTTTTGGCTGCGGCTGTGCCGGTGGGCTACGCGGCGACTTCGGCGGCGTGTCCGGTGAGGGACAGGAAGACGTCGTCGAGGTCGGGCGTGTGGACGGTCAGCTCGGCGACTTCGACGCCCTCGCGGTCGAGGGTGTCGAGGATCTTGCGGAGCGAGTCGACCGAGCCGTCCGAGGGGACCTGGACGTGGAGCTGGTCGGCGTCGAAGCCGGAGGCCTCCAGCAGCTGCGCGGTGCGTTCGACCTGGTCGGCGCGGTGCAGGCGCAGGTTGATGTGGCCGCCGGGGACCATGCGCTTGAGCTCGGCCGGAGTGCCCTCGGCGACGAGCTTGCCGCCGTCGAGGACCGCGATGCGGTCGGCCAGTTCGTCCGCTTCCTCCAGGTACTGCGTGGTGAGGAAGATCGTGGTGCCGCCCTTGACGAGTTCGCGGATGATCGACCACACGGTCCGGCGCCCGGCCGGGTCGAGGCCGGTGGTCGGCTCGTCCAGGAAGATCACCTTCGGGTTCCCCATGAGGCACATGGCGATGTCGAGGCGGCGCTTCATGCCGCCGGAGTAGGTGGTCGGGGCGTTCTTGGCGGCGTCCAGGAGGTCGAAGCGCTCCAGCAGGTCCTCGGTGCGGCGCTTGGTCTCGGCCTTGCCCAGGTGGTGCAGGCGGCCCATGAGGTGGAGGTTCTCGCGGCCGGTGAGCAGGGTGTCGACCGCCGCGAACTGGCCGGTGACGCCGATGGCCCGGCGGACCTCGTCGGCGTTGTCGGCCACGTGGTTCCCGCCGACGAACGCGTCGCCGCCGCTGGCGGGGATGAGGGTCGTCAGGATGTTCACCGTGGTGGTCTTGCCGGCGCCGTTGGGGCCGAGCAGGGAGAAGATGGTCCCTTCGGGGACGGCGATGTCGATGCCGTCGAGGACGGCCTTGTCGCCGTAGGACTTGGTGAGGTTCCGGGCCTGGATCGCCAGGGGCTTCTGGGTGTTCATCGTGCCTCGCTTCGCGTTTCGGTGCCGCCGGGCGGCGGTGCTTCGGTGTTCGTGCTGTCGTTCGTTCCGGTTCGGCGGGGCCGTTCCGGGCATGTGAGTACTTTGGCCGGGGCCGCTGACACGGCGCTGACATCGACCTGACACGGCGTCAGATCCGTTGTCAGGGTCCGCGGCGGCGGGTAGAGCGTGAGCAGTGTTCCGAGGTCGAACACGGGTCCACCTCGACATTCAGTGAGCAATATGGACAGTCAGTGGGCAGGGCTCCGCCCTGCATGGTGGATCGTTCAGAGGGTGCGTTCGGCCGCCGGTACGAGTCCGGGACTGCTTGCGGTGCTAGATGGTTGCGGAGCTGCGCGGTTGCGGTGTGGTGGTGCCGCGGCTAGATGTCGAGGTCCAGGATCGGCGGCGCTTCGGCGCTGGCGGCGACCATGTCGTACAGCTCCGACGGGATCTTCGCCTTGAGCTCCTCGAGCGTGGCGACCACTTCGAGCGTGGACTCGCCGGTCGTCGACACCCAGGTCTGCTCGCCCAGGCCGAGGTGCTTGCGCCAGCCGGTCTCGGCGGTGATCTGCGCGTAGTCCGGGGTCTTCTCGACATGGATCACGAACTTGCCGGACCTGGCGCGATAGATGCGGTGGATCTCGGCCGTCTTGGCGTCCGAGCGGACCAGTTCGCCGAGCTTGACGCCGGTGAAGCGCTGGCGCTGCCGCTTGCTGCCGGTGCCCGGGCCCACGCGGACGGTGATCTCCTCGTAGCCCTCCAGCCTGCCCTCCTCGGCGTCGACGTAGCGCGTGAGCGCCGTCGAGATGGCCTTGGACAAGTTGCCGCCCGCGAGTTCCTGCGCCCGGGTGTAGAGCGCGAGGTCCTTGTCGGCGACATAGATCGTCTTGTTGGGCATATCGGCATCCTAACCTCCTTCCAGGGGCTCGCCCTCGTATACGTAGAGACTATACGTATACGTAGAACTTGGCAAGTGCGGTCCCCGAATTTCTTCGGCCGCTGCCGCCGCCCGCGACCGCGCCGCCCTTCCGGGCATGAAAAAAGCGGCCCGGTGGTCGAACCACCGGGCCGCTCTCGCTAATGCTTCGGAGCGTCAGACGCCCTTCTGCGCCGCCAACTGCGTCAGCTGCGCCTTCACCGTCTCCAACACGTCGGTCGAAGCGGTCGGCACCGAGAACCGGACCGTCGAGTTCAGGTCCGGGGCCAGCAGCTCCGCCGAGTTGTCGGCCGCGAACACCACGTCCGTGTTCGCCTCGCCCACGACGAAGACGACCTCCAGCTCGCGGATGCGCTCGTGGAACTCGCCCTCGGTCGCCCAGAACTCGACCTCCTGGTAGAACGGCACCGTCGCACCCTGGATCGTGCCCAGCTCCAGATCGGTCTCCTGGAACGCGAAGCCCGAAGCCTCCAGCGCCTCCCAGACGGCCTTGTGCACCGGCAGCGCCTCCACGGTCAACCAGTCCAGGTCGCCCTTGTCCAGGGCCTGGTCCAGCGACAGGTGCGTCGAGACGCCGAGCTTCATGCCGCCGACGAGCGGGCGCACGTCGACATTGTTGAACGGGGTCTCCCAGGGCACCTGGACCTCGAACAGGATCGGGTGGGCCGTGCCCTTGACCAGATCGAACTTGCCCGAGATCTCGGACCTGAAGTAGTCGTGCACCGCGCCGGCCGCGTCCTCGCCCTTGCTGTCGTCCTCGACCAGGGCGGTGAACTCGATCTCGACGCTCTCCACGGAGGCGTCCACTTCGGCGCCGGAGATCCGCACCTCGCCCTTGAGGACACCCCCGGGGACGACGTGCTTCTCGTGCAAGAGCGTGTCGACTTGGATGCCACTACCGAGAATGGCCTTGAGCTTGCTGAACACCATTGGGGCGGTTCCTTTCGGAGGATCGCGGGAACGTCGCGGGAACACGGACGGGGGGCAACCGCATCGTATCCCGAAAGCCCAGGGTGACGTGTGACAGATCCCCTGCGGCGCGTTGAACCCCCTGGGACGCAAAAGGAACTATTCACCGCAACTTCGAAAGCGCCGCGCTGCAGAACGGCCCGACGGCCCGTCGGCTACCCGCCGACGTGCTTCTGCACCACCGGGATCGCCGGATCGCCGGGGGAGAGCTTCAAGCCCTCCCAAGGGATCGAGATCAACCGCTGGCGCAGCAGTTCCCGCGACTGCTCCAGGCTCGGCTGCGGCGTCAGGTCGCCGCCGCGGACCAGCGGCACCTGCAGCAGCTTGTCGCCCGGCATCGACTCCGGCTCCCCTTGGGAGACGATGACTTCCTCCACCGCCGTGCCCGTCGGCTTGTGGCGGCGCACCGCGATCTTGCGGCCCCCGTTGGTGCCCTTGTGCTCCGAACGCTTCGCGACCGGGCGGCCCTCCACCTCGACCAGCTTGTACACCAGCTGCGCCGTCGGCGCCCCCGAACCGACCACGACCGCCGTGCCCGCCCCGTAGATGTCCACAGGGGCCGCCGTCAGCGCCGCGATCGAGAACTCGTCCAGGTCGCCCGAGACCACGATCTTCGTGTCGTGCGCGCCCAACTCGTCCAGCAGCTCCCGGGCCCCCGTCGCCATCACGTCCAGGTCGCCCGAGTCGATCCGGATCGCCCGCAGCCGCGGCCCGGCCACCGCGATCGCATTGCGGATGCCCTGCGTGATGTCGTACGTGTCCACCAGCAGCGTCGTGTCGGTGCCGAACGCGTCGATCTGCGCCTCGAACGCCTCGACCTCGGACTTGTGCAGCAGCGTGAACGCATGAGCGCTCGTCCCCGAGGTCGGCACGTCGTACCGGCGCCCCGCCTCCAGGTTCGACGTCGCCGCGAACCCCGCCAGGTACGCCGCCCGCGAAGCCGCGATCGCCGCCGCCTCATGCGTGCGCCGCGAGCCCATCTCCAGGATCGGGCGCCCGCGCGCGGCCGTGACCATACGCGCGGCCGCACCGGCGATCGCGCTGTCGTGGTTGAGGATCGAGAGCGTCAGCGTCTCCAGCAGCACGCACTCGGCGAACGACCCGGTCACCGTCACGATCGGCGAGCCCGGAAAGTACAGCTCGCCCTCCGCGTAGACGTCGATGTCGCCCTTGAAGCGGTAGTCCGCCAGCCACTCGGCCGTGGACTGCTTCACGACCCCCCGGGACGTCAGGTCCTCCAGGTCGGAGTCCTCGAAGCGGAAGCGCTCGATGGCCTCCGAGAGGCGGCCGATCCCGGCGACCACGCCGTAGCGGCGGCCGGTCGGCAATCGGCGCCCGAACACCTCGAACACGCACGGCAGATGCGCGGTGCCGTCGCGGAGCGCGGCCTCGAGCATCGTGTACTCGTAGTGGTCGGTGTACAGGGGCGTGCGCGGCAGCGTGACGGACATGAGGTGAGCGTAATGCACCCCGCACAGCGGCGGGCCCCGTGCGCGAGCGGCGCTCACGGCACGGAACCCGATCCGTTCCACCCCAGGTCAGAAGGCACTCACCCGCGGCCCGCGGGCACCGCCGGACGGGCCGGTCGACGGCTCCCCAGAGGAGCCCGAGGCGCGTCTCACGCTCTGAGCGAGGACTATGAGCCCCCGGTGACCGCGTGTACGCTTGCTTGCGTGTTGCGGATCGCGCATGAGCTGGTCGAAGCGATGGTCGCGCACGCCCGGGCGGACCATCCCGACGAGGCGTGCGGCCTCATCGCGGGCCCCGAGGGCACGGGAACGCCCCAGAGGCACCTCCCGATGATCAACGCTGCCCGCTCCACCACCTTCTACGAGTTCGACTCGGAGGAGTGGAAGCAGGTCTACGACCAGATGTGGGACAACGACGAGGAAGTCGTCGTGGCCTACCACTCCCACACCCACACCGAGGCCTACCCGTCGCGCTCCGACACCGGGATCGCCTCCGAGCTGGGCCTGCCCGGCGCCCACTACGTGCTCGTGACCACCAAGGACCCCGAGACCGCCGAGGTCCGGTCCTTCCGGATCGCCGGCGGCGAGGTCGCCGAGGAGCCCATCGAGGTCACCGGCGCACCCGAGGCGGTGCAGAGCTACAAGTTCGCCCACACCCCCGACTCGACGGTCTACGACTGTTCCTGAGTTCTCGCCGAGGCCCCCCGGGCCTGCGGCACCGCCTGCGGCCGCTCGGCCGCGCTTCAGACACATCGAGTGCCCCCGGCGGGCTGCTCAACGAGTAAAGGGAAAACCATGTCCATTGAAGTCCGCGTCCCCACCATCCTGCGCAGCCACACCGGCGGCAACAAGCTCGTCTCCGGCGAAGGCGAGACCCTCGCCGAGCTGTTCGACAGCATCGACGCCCAGCACTCCGGCCTCAAGGCCCGCATCGTCACCGACGAGGGCGCGCTGCACCGCTTCGTGAACGTCTACATCAACGACGAGGACGTCCGCTTCATCGGCGGCCTCGAGGCGAAGCTCGCCGACGGCGACTCCATCACCATCCTGCCCGCCGTCGCCGGCGGCATGTAGCCGAGGGGAGTCGCTGGTCGTGGCACGCTTCGAGGACATCACCGCGACCGTCGGCGAGACGCCGCTGGTCGGACTGCCGCGGCTCTCGCCCTCGCCCGAGGTCAGGCTGTGGGTCAAGCTGGAGGGGGCCAACCCCACCGGCTCGGTCAAGGACCGCGTGGCCGCCAAGATGATCGAGGCCGCCGAAGCCGACGGCCTCCTGACGCCCGGCGCGACCATCCTGGAGCCGACCTCGGGCAACACCGGCATCGCCGTGGCGATGCTGGCGCGGCGCAAGGGCTACAAGCTCGTCGTGGTCATGCCCGAGAACACCTCGGCGGAACGGCGGCAGCTCCTGACGGCCTTCGGCGCGGAGATCGTGTTCTCCCCGGCCGCGGGCGGCTCGAACGCCGCTGTCGCCAAGGCGCGCGCGATCGCCGCCGAACGGCCCGACTGGGTGATGCTCAACCAGTACGCGAACCCGGCCAACGCCGCCGCCCACTACGAGGGCACCGGGCCCGAGGTGCTGCGCGACCTCCCGGAGATCACGCACTTCGTGGCCGGGCTCGGGACCACCGCGACACTCATGGGCGTCGGACGCTACCTGCGCGAATACGCGCCGGGAGTCCAGATCGTCGCCGCCGAGCCGCGGTACGGCGAGCTGGTGTACGGGCTGCGGAACCTCGACGAGGGCTTCGTGCCGGAGCTGTACGACGAGAAGGTCCTCGACCGGCGCCTGAGCGTCGGCACTGAGGACGCGCTGCGGCGGACCAGGGAGCTCTTGAGCGAGGAGGGCCTGTTCGTGGGGCTCTCGACCGGCGCCGTGCTGCACGCGGGGCTGGCGCTGGCGAAGGAGTGCGTGAAGGCCGGACGCAGCGCGGACATCGCGATGCTGGTGGCGGACGGCGGGTGGAAGTACCTGTCGACGGGCGCCTATTCGGACGGACTGGACGAGGCGGCGAACGCCCTCGACGGTCAGGTCTGGGCTTAGGAAGGGCAGGTTCGGGCTGGAGGTCCGGGCCTAGGAAGGCCGAGTTCAGGCTGGACGTCTGGTCTGGGCTGGAGCAAGGCGACAAGCGGTAACGCAACGGGCGGCGGGGCCGACGCGAAAGCGTCGGCCCCGCCGCCCGTCTGCGAGCAGGGGGCGACCAGGAAGAGGCGGCTAAGAAGCGCCCCCGGTCTCAAGGGTGCCGCAGGGGTACGACATTCCGCGGTTCGCCGGTCCCCGAGGTCGGGTGTGTCGAGTCGCAGGTCCCCCCGAATCAACGATGCCGCGCGGGGAGCGCGGTCCGGCACCGGGCAACCTGCCTTGTCACTGTCGGGTTTCGGCGGGCGGGGTCGCTCCTTTCAGATGCGATCCTGAGGGGTCCTCAGTGGCTTGCTAGCCTGGCCGCATGAGTTCCGGCGACCAGCGCACGTTCACCATCGGCCAGGCGACCAGCTCGCCCAACGAAAGTGAAGCGCCGCCAGCGGACTCCGGTCCACTCGGCGCGCTGGACTCCTCCGGCGCCTCCGTCGCGGGCCCGGCCCGCCCCGAAGCGCCGGTCGTGCGCCTCCGCCGCCTCGCCGGAGTCGCGACCTGGGCGCTCGCTCTCGTCCTCGCCGGGGTCGTCTCGGCGATCGTCGGCCTGTTCCACATCTTCGGCGACGGACCCGACTGGTTCACGCCCGCGTTCATCACCTGCGGCGTCGTCGGCATGGCCCTCGCCATGATGGCCTTCGCGACCGTGCGATTCCGCGGCGTGCCCTGGATGTTCATGGCCGCGTCCTCGATCACCCTGCTCGCGGCGTATGTGATGCTCCAACTCGCCTGATCCGGCCGCCCGGCCCCCCGCGTGAGGACGGACTGCCCACCCAGGGTGGGAGAGCATAGCCCCGGCCCCCACCTTCCCTCCCGCCCCCGACGAGAACCCGCCTTCCTCACTAATCGTGTGGCGATCGCCACCCTGTCATTTTGGCGACATTCGCGTGCCGAGCGGGGGCGCTCCAGGCCGCTTTGGACGTACGCTCGGAGCCCATGAACGACGCGCCCATCGGGATCTTCGACTCCGGTGTCGGAGGCCTGACAGTCGCCCGGGCGATCAGCGAACAGCTGCCCGCCGAACGACTCGTCTATGTCGGCGACACCGCCCACGTCCCGTACGGTCCCAGGCCCATCGCCGAGGTCCGCAAGCTCTCACTCGACGCCTGCGACCACCTGGTCGAACAGGAGGTCAAGGCGCTCGTGATCGCCTGCAACTCCGCTTCGGCGGCGAGCCTGGCCGACATCCGCGACCGCTACGACATTCCAGTCGTCGAGGTCATCCGGCCCGCCGTCCGCCGCGCCGTCGCCACGACGCGCACGCGTCGGGTCGGGGTCATCGGGACGGTCTCCACGATCTCCTCGGGTGCGTACCTGGACGCGTTCAACGCCGTCCCGGACGTCAAGGTGACCGCGGTCGCCTGCCCGGCGTTCGTGGATTTCGTGGAACGCGGTGTGACAACCGGCCGACAGCTCCTGGGCCTCGCCCAGGGGTACCTTGAGCCGCTACAGCAGTCCGACGTCGACACGGTCGTGTTGGGCTGCACCCACTATCCGCTGCTGTCGGGACTCATAGGACTGGTGATGGGAGAGGACGTGACACTGGTGAACTCAGGAAGCGAGAGCGCGCGCGAACTCTACCGCGTGCTCACCGAGCACGACCTCCTGGCCGCCCGCACCGGGCCGCCCGAGCACCGCTTCCTGGCCACCGGCGATCCGGAGGCCTTCACCAGGACCGCCCGGCGGTTCCTGGGGAACCTGTTCCCGAACGCGGCGGCGGCCGTACTGGACAAGGTGTGATCTGCCATGAAACTCACGGTCATCGGATGCGCGGGCTCGTTCCCTGCCCCCGACACGCCCTGCTCGGCCTATCTCCTCGAGGCGGGCGGCTACCGGCTGCTGATCGACTTCGGCACCGGATCGCTCGGTGAGCTCCAGAAGCACCTCGACCCGCACCTGATCGACGCGGTCATCGTCACCCACCTGCACGCCGACCACTTCTTCGACGCCTGCGCGTACGCCGTCATGCGCCGCTACGCGCCCGACGCGCCCACCCACGCGCTGCCGATGTACGGCCCGACCGGCGTCGGCGAGCGCATCGTGGCCGCCTACGGCGGGCAGGGCGAGCTGTGCCACCCGTCGCTGCGCGACGTCTACGACTTCCGCGAGCTGCGCACCGGCACCTTCGAGCTGGGCCCGCTCTCCGTCACCGTCGACCGGGTCGCGCACCCGGTGGAGACCTACGGGATCCGCGTCGAGCACGCCGGGTCCTCCCTGGCCTACACCTCCGACTCCGGGCCCTGCCAGGCGCTGGAGTCCCTCGCGGCCCACTGCGACGTGCTCCTCGCCGAGGCCTCCTACCTGGAGGGCCGCGACAATCCGAAGGACGTGCACCTCACCGGCAAGGAGGCGGGGGAGTACGCCACGAAGTCCGGGGCCGCGCGCCTGCTCCTGACCCACCTGGTCGAGCCGTGGGGCTCGCGCGAGAGCACCCTCGCCGAGGCGCGGGCCGCCTACACCGGCCCGGTCGAGGTCGTCAGGCCCGGCCAGGTCTTCGAGTTCTGACCCGCGCGTCCCTTCTGCACCATGTGAGCGTTCCTCGGCGTGCTCAGCGGCGCGATTGGCACATTCCCGGGATACGCCTGTTGCGCGGCGGCCGTAGCGTCGAAGGATGTCGAGCGATGCCAACCCCCAGTACGCGGGTCAGCCCGGTGGGCCGCCTCCGCAGTACCAGCAGCAGCCGCAGTACGGGCCGCCCGCCCAGTACCAGCAGCCGAACCCGTACGTAGAGCAGGGCGCCCCCCAGGGCCCGCCCGGCCAGCCGCCGTACGTCCCGCCGGGCGGCTACGTGCCCGTCCCGCAGGGCCCGCCGCCCCCGGGGCGCGGCAACACCGGCAAGGTCGCGCTCGCCGCGATCCTCTCCGTGGTCCTCGTGGCCGCGGCCGCCGCGGTCGTGCTGTTCAAGTTCGTGTTCGTCGAAGGCCCCGACCCGGCGGAGAGCTTCCCCTCCACCGCGTCGATGTACACGGAGGTCAACCTCGACCCCTCCTTCGACCAGACGCCGAAGCTCCTCGAGCACCTCAGCAAGTTCGACGACCTCGACTACGACTCCACCGACGACCTCCTGGCCGACCTCCTCGAAGAGTCCGGCCTCGAGAACGTCGACGCCGAGGAGGACCTGACCTCCTGGCTCGGCAACCGCCACGGCATGGCCATGTGGGAGCACGACGGCCAGCCTTACGCCGTCGCGAGCCTCGCGAGCACCGACGCCGGTGCCGCCGAGGACGGCATGGCGAAGCTCCGCGCCGCCGCCGGGGTAGAAGAGGACCAGCTCGCTTACGTCGTCGAGGACGACCACGTCCTCCTCGTCGCGGGCGAGACCGGTGCGGCCGACGCGCTCACCGCCGCCCAGAGCGAGGCCGGCGACGCCCCCCTCTCCGCCTCGAGCTCCTATGAGGACGCCCGCTCCTGGCTCGACGGCGACCAGCTCGTCGTCTACTGGGTCGACATGGACGCCGTCGCCGCGATGGGCGAAAGCCTCGGCGAGGACTTCGCGATGCCGTACCTGGACCTCTACTCCGGACAGCTGATCGCCGGCTTCTCTGCGTTCGACGAGGGCTTCGAGCTCAACTACCGGCTCTTCGGCTCCGAAACCGAAGCGTGGACCGGCAATGAGGACCTCATCGCGGACATGGGCGCCCTGCCCGCGTCCGACTTCGCGGCCACCGCCTACATCCCCGAGAACATCGGCGACCTGACCGAGGAGGGACTCGGGCTCTACGAGGACTTCTACGGCGTGGACGAATACGCGACCGAGGAATCCACCGGAGCGACCGAACCCGTCGATCCCACCCCGCTCACCGACGCGGAGTACGCCGAGTACCTCGAACTCCAGACCGGCTACTTCGGCGGCACGCTGACCGCCGAGGAAGAGACCCGCTACAACGAACTCGACAGCCGCTACTGGATGTACGGCACCGAGGACGAGCCCTACGACGCCTCCGACTACTCCGAGGAGGAGACCGACTACGGTCCCGACTTCGCCGAGATCGAGGAGAGCGTCGGCCAGCTCGCCGACCTGCTCGCGGGCTCCAGCCTGAGCGCCGCCGGGAACTTCGACGCCGAGCAGGACGTCGACCCCGAGTCGCTGCACCTCTCGGGGCACCTCGCCGAGGACCGCGCCCAGGAGCTCCAGGACCTCATCGACGAGCTCGCCGGGGGCGAGGCCCTGCCCGAGGGCGTCGTGGTCGACGGTGCCGACATCACCTACACCGGTTCGGCGACGTCCTCCGACACCCTCGCCGAGGACGCCCGCTTCGCCGACTTCGCCGAGGCGGCCCCCAGCGAGTCCGCCATCGCGGTCTGGGTCGACCTGGCCGCGGCCGCCGAGACCTACCCGGACGACTTCGAAGGGGCCGAACCGCTTTCGGCCTTCGCCTGGGCCCACGGCAGCGTGGACGGCGACGGCACCGGCGTCCTGCGCCTCTACCTGAAGGATTAACACCAGAGCGTGGGGATCGGTCGCGCTAGGCTCGATGGCGTGACCGATCCCGTTCCGCGTTCCCTCCAGGGGCGCAGGCCGCCCGAGGAGCGGCAGGTGCCGGAGCCCGACTCGGTCCGCACCCCGTTCCAGCGCGACCGCGCCCGCATCCTGCACTCCGCCGGCTTCCGCCGCCTGGCCGACAAGACCCAGGTGCACACCGCCGGGACCGACGACTTCCTGCGCACCCGCCTCACCCATTCCCTGGAGGTCGCGCAGATCTCCCGCGAGATGGGTTCGGCGCTCGGCTGCGACCCCGACGTGGTCGACGTCGCCGGGCTCGCCCACGACCTCGGGCACCCGCCCTTCGGCCACAACGGCGAGGACGCGCTGCACGAGGTGGCCGGGCCCTGCGGCGGCTTCGAAGGCAACGCCCAGACCCTGCGCGTGGTCAGCCGCCTCGAAGCGAAGGTCCTCGACGATCAGGGCGCCTCGGTCGGCCTGAACCTGACCCGCGCCTCGCTCGACGCGATGTGCAAATACCCGTGGGGTGCGACCGCGGGACTGCGGAAGTTCGGCGTCTACGAGGACGACAGGCCGGTCTTCGACTGGTCGCGCGCCGGAGCGGTCGAAGGCGTCAAATGCCTTGAGGCCCAGGTCATGGACTGGTCCGACGACGTGGCCTATTCGGTCCACGACGTCGAGGACGGCCTGCACGGCGGCTACATCAACCTCGGCAAGCTCATGGACGACGCCGAGGAGCAGGCCGCGGTCTGCGAAGCGGCCTCAGGGCGCTACTCCGACGAGTCTCCCGCCGCCCTCGGCGAGGCCCTCCGCGATCTCCTCCTCGACCCGGTGATGAAGGGCCTGCACGACTACGACGGCTCGTTCCGGGCGCAGGTGACGTTGAAGAACTGCACCTCGAACATGGTGGGCCGCTTCGTGAAGGCCGCCGCCGCCGCGACCAGGGAGCGCTTCGGCGAAGGCCGGCTGCGCCACTACAACGCCGACCTGGTGGTGCCCGAGACCGAACGCGTCCAGTGCGCCCTGCTCAAGGGCATCGCCTGGCGCTACGTGATGCAGCCGAGGACCGACGAGTCCTGGTACACCCGCCAGCGGGAGATCCTCCAGGACCTGGTCGCGGTCCTCACCGACCGGGGCCCGGACGCGATGGAGCCCATGTTCGCCGAGATCTGGAACCAGGCGGTAGACGACGCCGCGAAGCTCCGCTGCGCCATCGACCAGGTCGCGTCCCTGACCGACGCCTCGGCGGCAGCCTGGCACCGCCGCCTCACCGCTTGAGGAGGCGCGCGACCGTTTGAACTCGAACGTCGCCTCAACGCCTGAACAGGCGCGCCACCGCTTGCACGCGGGCGCAGCCCGCCGCAGCCTCAGCGCTTGCGGAAGACCAGGTCGAAGATGTCCCGGCCCGCTGCGACGCCGCGGCGTTCGAACTTGGTGATCGGGCGGTGGTCAGGGCGGGGCGCGAAGCCCTCGGCCGTGTTCTCCAGAGCCGCTTCGGCGGTCAGGACCTCGAGCATCTGCTCGGCGTAGTCGGCAATGTCCGTGGCGCAGTGGATGACGCCGCCCGGGCGCAGCAGTCCGGCCATGGTGGTGACGTGCTCGGCCTGGATGATGCGGCGCTTGTGGTGGCGCTGCTTGGGCCACGGGTCGGGGAAGTACACCCGGATCTCGTCCAGCGACTCGGGCGCGATCCCGTTCCACATCAGCGGCAGCGCGTCGCCCTGGTAGACGCGCACGTTCTTGAGGCCGCGCTCGAAGGCGCGGGACATGAGGTCGGCGACGCCCTGCGGGTAGACCTCGACGGCGAGGAGGTCCCGGTCCGGGTCGGCCTCGCACATCGCGGCGGTGGCCTCGCCGTTGCCCGAGCCGATCTCCAGGATCAGCGGGGCGGTGCGCTCGAACAGCACGGGGAAGGGGATCCGGCCGTCCTCGGGCTTCCAGGTCAGGCCGAAGTCCGGCCACAGGGACGCGAAGGCGTCGTCGTGGCGGGGCTTGTTGCGGCCCTGACGGAAGTTGAACGTCAGGATGTGGCGGTGCTGCGGTTCCTCATCAGGCATAACCGAACAAGTCTAACCGCAGCACCCGCGTGACCTGCCTCGCTCAGCGCTCGAGCTTCGCCGGGGCCTCGTAGGAGCGCCCGCGCACGCCCGCGGGGCCCTCCTGGCGTCTCGGGTCGGGCCGCGGCGGCGGGGGCGGTTCCTCGTCGCGCAAGGTCCCGTTCTCGAACAGGTAGGACTCGCGGGGCTCCTCGTCGCCGTAGTCGCCGTCGGGCTGCTCGGGAACATAGGTGGGCGGGCCGACCTCGTCGTGCTCGGGCTCTGCGGTGAGCATCGCCTTCGGCTGGCGCGCTGGGCGACTGAGCCGCTTGGCGCGTTCGCGCAGGAAGTAGACGTAGCCGCCGAGGGCCAGCGTCGCCAGGCCCGCGCCGATCCAGAAGCCGGGACCGGCGACCACCACGCCGACGAGTTCGAGCACGGTCAGTGCGATGAGCACGTAGAGGATGCGGCGGTGGCGCCGCCGCCACCATTCGGCGCGCATCTGCCGGAGCCTGGCCTGCTCGTGCATTTCGGGGTCCTCGCCGGTCAACGACTGGTCGGTCTCCAACCGTACCGAGTCGCCGCGACGCGTGCCGCGCCGCTCCCACCCGCTTGAGACCCCCTGTGCCGGAACGTCTTGGCCGTCCATCAGCTCGTCGAGGGAACTGTCCGATTCACCCGGGTGCGGCAGGTCGAGACGCACGGTCTCGTGCGAGGCGGGACGCGAGGGCCGGTGCCCGTCCCTGGTGAGGACGCGCGCGTCGGAGGAGGCCCGGTCGGCGATCATCCGCTCGTCCGGGTCGTACCGGCGCACCAGCGCCGGGGTCAGGGCCAGCAGGGCCGTCGCGGCCAACAGCGCCAGCAGCACCGATGCGGGCATCACTCACCTCCTCTGCGTCGTTCACGTCACAGCAAGCGTTACCCCACGGTACGCAATGGCATGACGTATTGCCGACAGTTGCCTGGAACCGGGAGGGAAGTCCCAATACCATCACACCTGGTCACAATCGCATCACAATTCACGGCTATGACGGGTTTTTGCCCTAAACTAACTGCAATGTCCAGTTCGCGCTCTGCCTGAGTCGAACCCGCGAACAGGGCGCAACCTGAGGCGTACTCGATCGTTAACCCAAGGAAGCCCACCGAGAACTCCTCATCGCCCGCGAGCACCACCCCGAGCCCCCCGATGGTACGAGCTCGGCGCAACAAGGAAGGAGCACCGGCGAACGATGCCCGAAACCGTCCCCGCCGGCGATTCCCGCCGCGTCGATCCAGGCCCTGAAGCAACTCCAGAGACCCGCTCCGACCCCGAGCTCATCGCCGCCACCCGCGGCGGCGACACCACGGCCTACGCCGTCCTCTACGAACGCCACGTCCACGCCGCCCGCCGCCTCGCCCGCATCCTCTCGCGCGACCCGGCCGGCGCCGACGACCTCGTCTCCGAGGCCTTCGCGAAACTCCTCCACACCTTCCGCGAAGGCGGCGGCCCCGACCTGGCCTTCCGCCCCTACATGCTCCAGACCCTCCGCAACACCTTCTACGACCGCATCCGCCGCGACAAGCGCGTCGAGTTCACCGACGACCTCACCAAGCACGACTCCGGCGAGATCTACCTCGACCCCGCCGTCGAGGGCCAGGAGCGCCGCTACGCCGCCCTCGCCTTCGGCAAGCTCCCCGAACGCTGGCGAATGGTCCTGTGGCACACCGAGGTCGAAGAGGACTCCCCGGCCAAGATCGCCACCATGCTCGGCATGACCCCCAACGGGGTCTCCGCGCTGGCCTACCGCGCCCGCGAGAAACTGCGGCAGAACTACCTGACCGAGCACGCGGCCGACTCCCCGCGCGAGGAGTGCCGGTGGACGGTGGACCGCCTCGGCGCGCGCGTCCGCGGCAAGCTCGGCGACCGGGACGCGCTGAAAGTGGACGAGCACCTCGACTCGTGCGTCACCTGCAACCTGCTGTTCGCCGAGCTGACCGAGCTGAACTCGGGCCTGCGCGGCGTGGTCGCCGGGGTCCTCCTCGGCACAGCGGCGGCGCCCTACCTCGCGGCCGGGACCGCCTCGGCCGCGGGCATCGCGGTCGGCGGCTTCCTCGCGGTCGTGTTCGCGCCGTTCAAGGCCTTCGCGAACTGGGTCCGCCAGATCGTCCAGCAGATCGGCACCAAGGGCACCGTCGCGACCGGAACGGCCGCCGCGGTGGCCGCGGCCGTCGTGGTCTTCGCCCTCACCGGCGGCGACGAGGAGGAGCCCCCCGAGGCCGCCCCCGACACGCAGATCATCCAGCCCGCGGAGGAAGAAGAGCTCGGGCCCGAGGCGGAGGACCCGGTCGAGGACCCCGAACCCGAACCCGAGGACCCGGCCGACCCTGACGATCCGGAACCCGAACCGGACGAGGAGACGCCGCCCGCGGCCGAGCCCGCGTCCTACGGGATCGCCCACGGCCTCGGCACCACCGGCCTCGTCGCCGGGGGCGAAGCGGTCCTGCCGATCCGGCTCGAAGCGCCCGACAACGCGGGCGGCGCGTACGCACCGAGCACCCGCCAGGCCGAAGCCCTCGAAGAAGCCGGGGCCCTAGAGGAGTCGGCCCCCGCTTCAGGGTGGGGCCAGGCCGCCGCCACCGACCGCGTCACGCTCGACATCACCCTGCCCGAGGGCATCAGCCTCGCCGCGGAGACCGCCGAACCCGGGTGGACCTGCGTCGAGGCCGAAGCGGTCGTCCACTGCTCGATCCCGGCGATGCCCGACCCGGCCGAAGCCAACGTGCACATCATGATCGGCGACGAGGTCAGCGGCTACCAGACCTTCGCGGTCACCGTCGAAGGCCCGGGCATCAGCGGCACCACCGCGCTCCAGGTCCCGATCGCCCCGGCCGGAAGCGAGGTCGGCTACGCCAGCCTCGACGCCACCGGCGTCACCGCCGTCGGGAACACCTGGATGACCTGCTCGATCCCGGGCTGCCGCGAGGCCGCGCTCCTGGGCGGCGGCGACCGCTGGCCGATGAAGGCCTACAAGCCCGACGACGCGCCCGCCGGACGCGAAGGCGAGGCCGTCTCCGGTGCCGCGCTGGAGGTTCCCGGCGGCGCCGAGGTCGAGTGGGCGGGCCTGTACTGGGCCGGAGCCCATGAGGACCTGCCCGCTGACGTCGCCTTGGCCGGGCCGGGCGGTTCCTGGACCGACCTCACTGCGGCTTCGATGCGCGACACGAATCCTGGCACGCAGGCGTTCGCGGACGTCACCGATCTCGTTTCGGGCGGCGGCGAGTACTGGGTCGCCACGGACAACCACCAGCTGCCGACCTCCGAGTGCGACCACTGGCCGATCAGCGCGGACGCGCACTGCCTGGAACGGCACTGGGCGGGCTGGTCGCTCACGGTCGTCTACGCCGAACCGGGCGCGGAGGTCAAGGAGGTGGCCGTTTATGACGGCGCGCCTGCGGCCGACACGGAGATCGAGGTCGAGGACGGCGGCGAGGTCGACATCGCCGCGACGCTGTGGGGCGGCTCGGGTTACAGCCGGGGCGACAGTCTCACGGCGGGCGGCGAAGGCCTCGGCGAGCCGGCGACCTGCCATGCGAACGGCGCGGTGAACAACCCGAACTGGTACGCGTTCGGCGTGGACGTGAACGTGTACGAGGTGCACACCGGCGAGGACGCGGTGATCCGCTTCGAGCGAGGTGATGACCCGTTCATCGTGGGCGTGGTCGCGCTGGCGGCGCCGGTGGGCGACGAACAGACGGGATAGGCCCCGCCCCCGAGGTCGGGTGTGTCGGGTCGCAGTCGCCCCCGAACCAACAATGGCGCGGGGGTGCGACAGTTCGTGAGCCGGCGGCTCCTTCGCGGCGGCTTCGCCCGGGGTGACCTGGCGTACGGCATTCAGGCGGCTCGGCCGGGCAGAAGGCCCCGTTTCGGCGGTACCGCTCCCGCGGGCGGCCGGGTATTCTGGCGCTTGATGCCGACCTCTACCGACACCCCGCCCCCGGCCCGCAGCGGTCGCGGAGGCCTGATCGCGCGCGCCACCGCACTCCTCCAGCGGCACGCCTCCGAGCTCATCCGCTTCGCCGGAGTCGGCGGGGCCGCCTACATCATCGACCTCGGGCTGTTCAACCTGCTCTACCTGGGCGCGGACTGGTCCTACTGGTGGGCCAAGGTCGCCTCCACGGTCGTCGCGATGACCATCGCCTTCGCCGGGAACCGCCACTGGACCTGGCGCGAGCGCCGCGGCAGCGCCGCCGCCCACCGCCAGTACGCCCTCTACTTCTTCTTCAACGGCATCGGCCTGCTCATCTCGCTCGCCTGCCTGTGGGCCAACGCGGGCCTCGCCCAGATCTGGCCGCAGTACTTCGACAACGAGCTGGCCGTGAACATCGCCGCCAACTTCTTCGGCGTCGGCCTCGCCTCGATCTTCCGCTTCTTCGCCTACCGCACCTGGGTCTTCCGCCATCCCCCCAAACTCGCGGAAGCACTCGAAAGCGCCTAGAACCCCTCCCGACCGCAACGACAAAGGCCCGCACCGAACCGGTGCGGGCCTTTCACGTTCTCAGGTCTCAGGTGCCGTCGCCGTCGCCGGTGCGGCGCGAGCGGTCGTCCTCGGCCAGCTGGTACAGCAGGGCCTTGGTCTTGTCCACGTGCGGGACGTCGATCAGGTTGATCTCGCCGTCGTCGGAGGCCGAGTCGATGTTCATGTCGCCGAAGCCGAAGATCCGCTCCCAGACGTTCTGCGTGTAGGACACGGTGTTCACGCGGGCGAGCGGGATGTGGCGGCTCTCGCGGGTCACGAGGCCTTCGCGCCACATGACGCGCTGGTCGGTGATCACGTAATGGGTCGAGCGCCAGCGGATCCACGGGATCACGGACAGCCAGATCAGCAGGACGAGGAAGATGACGACCTCGGCGAGGATCAGCCAGATCTTGCCGTCCCAGTCGAGTTTGGTCGTGTAGGTGATGGCGATGGCGCCGATGGCCAGGAAGACCACGAACCACAGGACGGGGCCGACGCCTTCCTTCCAGTGCGGGCGGGTGGACAGCTTGACAACTTCGCCGCGGGCAAGCTGATCGTCGGGATATCCCACTGCGGACCTCCAGGAGTGGAAAACGGGCGGGGGCAGTACCTAATGTTCAAAAGCACAGTACAACACCGCGGCTGCGGACCCGGGTCCCCGATTCCCACAACCGCTCGACGCCCGCCCGCCCCGAATCGGGTCGATCGTTCGCATTGCGGCCCTGGCGCGTTCAGGACCGCAGCAATGCGGCGCTACGGCACCCAGTCGTGCTTCGCCGCGTGCCAGCCCAGTTGAATGCGGGTGTCCACATCGGCCAGGTCCATGAGCTCGCGGACCCGCCGCTGCACTGTGCGCAGGCCGATGCCGAGCTTCGCGGCGATGGACTGGTCGGTGAGACCGGCGATCAAGAGCGCCAACAGGACCGCGTCGTCCTCTTGGAGTTTCTGTGCGCCCAACCGGGCGCCGTCGGTCGCGTTCGTGGCCGGAATCCCGGTGAGCCACAACTGCTCGAACAGGGCCCCCGCGAGCTCCACGATGGGCCGGCTCTCGGTGACGATCGCCGCCGGGCGTCCCGCGCCCGGCTCCTCGATCACCGCGGTCCGCCCGTCCACGACCAGGAGCTTGAGGGGCAGTCGCTTCGCGAAGCGCACCTCGTCGCCCGAGCCCAGGGCCTGGCGCAGGTAGTCGGCGTACGGGTCGATGTCGAGCACGGCCCGGTCGAACAGCATCCGGTGGCACACGCCCCGCTCCTGCAGGTCGCGGTGCAGTTCCTCCTCGGGCACCGGCAGGACCATCGGCGGCCGCACGAAGGTCCGCAGGCTGCGCTCGGCCGAAGCCTTGAGCTGGCGCAGGCGCGAACGGATCGCGACCGCGCCGGTCACGACCTCCCAGCTGCCCTGATCCCCGCCCGATCCCGGCCCCGTCCGGTGGATCTCCAGCAGCTCGCGCAGCGCCTCGTACTCGCCGAGGACCTCACCGAGCTGGGACGCGATGCGCCCGCCCAGGACCGTGTCCGGCCCGACCGCGCGGAAGCGCGAATCGGCGACCATCGTCGCGAAGCCGTCGTCGACCAGGCGCATGAGGACGGTCCGGACGCGGGCCGGAGCCTGGCCCGAGTCGGCCGCGAGGCGCGACACCGAGGCGTCCGATCGCGACAGCAGGAGCCGGTACAGCCGTTCGCCGTCGGCGTCGAGCCCCGTCGGTCCCGGCGGCTGCCGGGCCGGCCGGGTGTCGGAGGGTTCGCCGTCGCGCTGCGCCTGCTCGGTCAATACGCCAGTCCTCGGTCCTCAGGGGTTCGGTCGTCGGGAGTCCGGTCTGCGGGCTTCACGGGGCGCCTTCGAACCCGCTAGTCCTGCGGCCGCAGGTGGACGATGTCGCCCGCGGCGACGGTCTCCACCGCGCCGCCCGCGTCGTCGGCGGCGACCTGGAGGCAGCCCTCCGAATCGATGCCGACCGCCCGGCCGGAAAGGTTGCGGCCGTTCGGGAACGATACCGCGACATGGCGCCCGAGCGTGGCCGAGTTCCGCCGCCAGCGCTCGATCACCGAGGCCGGGCCGCGCTCGTTCCAGCTCTCGTACACGGCCGCGACGTGCGCCAGGAAGTCGGCGGCGATCGTCTCGCGGCGCAGCTCGGTGGCCCCGGCGATCTGGAGCGAGGTCGCCTCGGGCACCGGCAGCTCCTCCTCGGTGAGCGAGACGTTGAGGCCCGCGCCGACGATCACGGCGTTGCCCTCGACCTGCGCGAGGATGCCGCAGACCTTCCGTCCGTCGATGAGGACGTCGTTGGGCCACTTGAGTTTCGCGTTGACCCCGCATACGGCCCGGAGCGTCTCCTCCAGGGCCACAGCGGTGGCGATGCTCAGCGTGCCCCACTGCTCGCGCGGCAGGGTGGGCCGCAGCAGGAACGACATCGTCAGGCCCGCGCCCGCGGGGCTGACCCATTGCCGGTCGAGGCGGCCGCGGCCGCTCGACTGCTCCTCGGCGATGAGGACGCGGCCTTGTTCGGCGCCGTGCCTCGCGGCCTCGGCCAGATCCGCGTTCGTCGAACCTGTGACCCCGACCACGTCTACCTCGGTCCAGAAGTCGGACTTCTCCGACAACGCGGACCAGAGGGCATGCCGGTCCAGTGGCTTTCTCGTCGGTGTGCTCACGCACATAGCGTAGCCACAGGTTGGGCCGATACGATCCGAGTCGTGACCGACATCGATTTCCACACGACCGCCGGGCGGCTCGCCGACCTGGCCGAGCGCCTCTCGGAAGCGGCCACGGGGAACCCCCTGGCGATCGAGAAGCAGCACGAGAAGGGCAAGCGGACCGCCCGTGAGCGCTTGGAAGAGCTGCTCGACGAGGGGTCGTTCGTCGAACTCGACGCGCTGACGCGGCACCGTTCCACCAGCTTCGGCATGGAGGCCAACCGGCCCTACGGCGACGGCGTCGTCACCGGGTACGGCACCATCGAGGGCCGCGAGGTCTGCGTGTTCGCGCAGGACTTCACCGTCCTGGGCGGCTCGCTCGGGCAGGTCTCGGGCGAGAAGATCACCAAGATCCAGGACCTGGCGCTGCGCACCGGCCGCCCGATCATCGGCATCTCCGACTCCGGCGGCGCCCGCATCCAGGAGGGCGTGGCCTCCCTCGGCGGCTACTCCGAGATCTTCTTCCGCAACGTGCGCGCCTCCGGCGTGATCCCGCAGATCTCGCTCATCATGGGCCCGTGTGCGGGCGGCGCGGTCTACTCGCCCGCGATCACCGACTTCACGGTGATGGTCGACCAGACCAGCCACATGTTCATCACCGGGCCCGACGTGGTCCGCGCGGTGACCGGCGAGGACGTCGGCATGGAGGAGCTGGGCGGCGCCCGCACCCACAACGCGGTCGCGGGCAACGCGCACTACCTCGCCTCGGACGAGTCGGACGCGCTCGAATACGTCAAGCACCTGCTGTCGTACCTGCCCTCGAACAACCTGGACGAGCCGCCCGCGTACGAGTCGAAGGACTTCGAGCTCGACCTGTCCGCGACCGACCTCGCGCTCGACACGGTCATCCCCGACTCGGCGAACCAGCCCTACGACATGCACAAGGTGCTGGAGTCGGTCCTGGACGACGGCGAGTTCCTGGAGACCCAGTCGCTGTTCGCGAAGAACATCCTCACCGGCTTCGGCCGCCTGGACGGGCGCCCGGTGGGCGTGGTCGCCAACCAGCCCATGCACTTCGCGGGCTGCCTCGACATCGACGCCTCGGAGAAGGCCGCGCGGTTCATCCGCTTCTGCGACGCCTTCAACATCCCGATCATCTCCTTCGTGGACGTCCCGGGCTTCCTCCCGGGCACCTCGCAGGAGCACGACGGGATCATCCGCCGCGGCGCGAAGCTCATCTACGCGTACGCCGAGGCCACGGTCCCCAAGCTCACCGTCGTGACCCGCAAGGACTACGGCGGGGCGTACTGCGTCATGGGCTCCAAGGGCGTCGGCGCCGACCTGAACCTGGCGTGGCCGACCGCGGAGATCGCGGTCATGGGCTCGCAGGGCGCGGTCAACATCCTGTACCGCCGCGACCTCGCGAAGGCCGACGACGAGCAGGCCAAGCGCGCCGAGCTCATGTCCGAGTACGAGCAGAAGCTCAACAACCCGTACGTGGCTGCCGAGCTCGGCTACATCGACGCGGTCATCCAGCCGCGCGAGACCCGCGCGATGCTCGTGCGGGGCCTGCGCATGAACGCGTCCAAGCGCGACGAGCTGCCCGCCAAGAAGCACGGCAACATCCCGCTTTAGGCGGATTCGAGGGGGCGGCGGTGCTTCGGCGCCGCCGCCCTTCTCGTCTTCCCTCACCGGATCGGGTGAGGCCCGCACGCGTCCGGTTCGTGCCCCGCCGCCCCTACCGGGCGAAACCGCCGAGCCACGCGGGGCGGTGCGCACCACTCCCCTCCCAAGCGTCCGATCCGGGTACCGTCTTATACAGCTGGGGGAAGCGGGGCGAATTGTCCCGCCCGATGTTGGGAGTGGGCCATGACACCAATCGGAGGAGTGCTGCCCGGGTTGCCATCGCGGCGGTACGCCATATTGATCGACGTCGGCTACCTCTACGCGGCGGCGGCGGAACTCCTGCTCGACGCCACCTCCCGCCGCGATTACCGCGTCGACGCCGAGAAGCTCATCAAGTCGCTCATCGAACGCGCGGCCCACCGCCTCTCCGACGGGGAGCTGCTGCGCCTGTACTGGTTCGACGCCGCCCGCGACCGCGTGCCGACCGTCGACCAGCGCGTCATCGCCAACATGGAATACGTCAAGGTCCGCCTCGGCAACCTCAACTCGCGCGGCCAGCAGAAGGGCGTCGACGCCCAGATCCGCTCCGACCTGGAACTGCTCGCCCGCCACCGCGCCATCCACGAGGCGATCCTCCTGGCAGGCGACGAGGACATGGTGCCCGCCGTCGAGGTCGCCCAGGCCTACGGCGTGCGCGTCCACCTTTGGGGCGTCGAGCCCCCGTACGGCACCAACCAGGCCGAGCGCCTGGTGTGGGAGTCGGACACGGTCCAGACCATCGAGGGCGAGGACCTGCGCGCCTACTTCACCAAGAGCGGCACGGCTGCCGCTGCCACGCTCGGAATGGTCGGCGCGCCGATGGCGCAGCCCGAGGTGCGAGTGCCGAGTCCGGCGGCGGTTTTCGGACAGCGCCAGTCCGTGGCGGTGACCATGAACGCCGCCGAGGCGCTGGCGCAGGCCGAGTCGGCCCGACCGAAGTTCGTGCGCACCACGCAGACCGGTGAGAAGCTCGACCCCGAGACGGTGCGTCAGATCGGGGAGTACGTGGGCCACAAGTGGTTGCTGACCAGGGGCGCGGACAACATAGCCGATCTGCTGCCGGGCCCGCAGCTGCCGACGGTGATCGACAAAGAGCTGCTGGTGGAAGCCGAGAAGGAACTCGGTTATTCTCTACGCGACCACCCCGAAGCGCGGATCTGGGTCCGCGACGGCTTCTGGGAGCGGGTGCACCGCGAGTTCGACATCGAATGACGATGACGGCGTGGCACCAGTTTGTGAATGGCACCGTTGACTGACACTGGCGAGGAGTAGCGCGCGATGAGTCTTGAGCTCAAGGTCCTCCGAGGCAACCCGACGGATGAGGAGCTGGCGGCCCTGGTCGGGCTGATCACGGCCCTGCCGCGCGCCGAGGAGGAGTCCGAGGCGCCCGGCCGCCGGGCCGCGTGGGCCAACCCGGGTCTGAAGCTGCGGGTGCGCCGGTCCTGGCGCGACGCTTCGGTTCCCGCACGCCGCGGGATGGACCGTTGAGCCGTCCGTTCGTCCTCGCCTCGCAGTCGCCCGCTCGGCGGGACCTGCTCAAGGCCGCCGGGATCGAACCGCTGGTGATCGTCTCCGGTGTGGACGAGAGCCAGGTGATGGGCGAGGACCCGGCACTGCTGGCGAGCACCCTGGCCGAGCTGAAGGCGAACGCGGTGCTCGACCTGGTCGGGCCGGACGCTCTCGTGCTCGGCTGCGATTCGGTGCTGCACTTCGGCCATGAGATCCTCGGCAAGCCCGACGGGCCTGAGGAGGCGACCTCGCGCTGGAAGCGGATGCGGGGCCGTTCGGGGACGTTGTACACCGGGCACTGCCTGATCGACACGGCCGCCGACCGGCAGGTCCTGCGCGCTTCGGGCACTGTGGTGCACTTCGCGGAGGTCTCCGATGAGGAGATCGCGGCGTACGTGGCGACGGGCGAGCCGCTGCATGTGGCGGGCTCGTTCACGCTCGACGGCTACGGTTCGGCGTTCATCGACCGGATCGACGGCGACCCGGGCACGGTGATCGGCCTGTCGATGCCGCTGCTGCGCGGCATGCTCGGCGAGTTGGAGATCGCGCTCCACAGCCTCTGGCGGTAGGCGGTCACCCGGTGCGCCATTTGATGCCGCAGCCCGTCGACGGGTAGTGCGGCATCGGGACCGGCTCGCCCTTGCGGACCTGCTCGATCGCGGCGGCCAGGTACTCCCCGGTGACCGGCATGCCGTTGCCGGGCGTCGAACCGTCGAACGCGCCCCGGTAGGCCAGTTTGCGGTCGGGTCCGTACAGGAAGAAGTCCGGGGTGCACACCGCGTTGTAGTCGCGCGCGACCTCCTGGGACGCGTCGATCAGGTACGGGAAGGTCCAGGCGGCGCGCGCCGCCTGCTCGGCGAGGCCCGCGGGGCCGTCGTCGGGGTAGTTCTCGGCGTCGTTCGCGCAGATCGCCACCACGTCGAGGTCGGCCTGCCCGGCGGTGAAGGCCCCGAAGGTCTGCTCGATGTGGCGCACGTACGGGCAGTGGTTGCAGGTGAAGGCGACCAGTAGCGCTGGTGCGTCGAATTCGGACCGGGACCGCGGGTTGCCGTCGAGGTCCGGCAGGGTGAAGTCCGGCGCGGGTGTGCCGAGCGGGACCATGGACGAGTTCAGTGCCACGGGAATCGCACTCCTGGAATAGACGATGCTCGACTCCATCGTAGGGAGTGGGGCGGTCCCACCGAAAGACCGCGAGGGCGGTCTTGTCGTGAGGATGTGGGCGGCGGGCGCTCCACGCCTGCGCTCCGCGCAGGGCCCCAGGCCGAGGGCCATGCTTCTGTTACCTGGCCTGAGGCCCCGCGAAACAAAGAGCGGCGGGGCCCCAGGCCAGGTAAGTGGAGCCCCGCCGCGGGCCGTCCGGACTACCCCACTTCGCGCCGGACGGCCTCCTGGTGATGGCGGCAAAGTCTCTTGTCGAGCAGGCTTCGTCTTTGCCGCCGCGCCACCGGAGTGCGCTGGAATAAGGGTAGAACTACCCAATCGACTTGCGAAGTCAAAAACCCGACAAGTGCAGACATTGCCATTTGAGCATGAAAGTGGACGGACCGATCCCGCCGCCTCGAACCGTCTCTGTCCTTTAAGGATTGATTCTGTGGCGGGGCGGCGCGGTTGCCCTCGCGCCCTTGGAAGGTCCTCCCGGAGATCTCGACCTGGGCGATCCGCCGCAGGGCCGCGAAGACCGCGTCGCCGAGGACGGTGCCGACGATCATCGCCTCAAGAATCTCGTCGCGTTCCGTCCGGGTAGCGAGGAGCCGGATGTCGAAATCGGCCACGATCTCGGCCGCCTGCGCGTATTCGCCCCCCAGATCGACCATGTCGCTGAGTCCGAGCTCCCGCAGCCGGCCGATCGCGTCGGCGAGGGCCCGGATCTGGACGTGGTCCGGGTCGACGCTCCGCCAGCCCTGCCGCTCCACGATGCCCCGCGCGGTCGCCAGGTCCGCCTCGCCGGGAGCCTCGACCGGCACGCGGTGCTGCGCCAGGGCCCGGCTGGCCACGCCGAGGGTGCTGTCCAGGTCGCGGTCCGGGTCCTCGACCTCGGCCAGGACCTCGCGCACCTTCGCGATCGGGATCGCGCCGACCTCGACCATCGCCCGCACCAGCCGCAGCCTGCGCACGTGCTCGTCGTTGTATTCGACCTGGTTGTGGCTGCGGCGCTCGCCGCCGGAGAGCAGCCCCTCGCGCACGTAGTACTTGATCGTGGCGGCCGGGACCCCGGACTTGGCGCTGAGCTCTCCGATTCGCATGGCTCCTTCTTACCCGAAGCGCGGTTGACGCCCCGTCGAAACCAATGATAGCTTGACTATCGATAGTGTCACTCCCGATAAGGAGCACCCCCCATGACCGCCACCCTCGACACCCCGGACCGGACCGCCGGACGACGACGGCGCGGCCGCATCGCCGTCCTCGTCGTCGCGGTCCTCAGCATCGCGATCGTCCTGACCGCGGTGCCCCGCTACCTGCTCCCCGATGTGGAACCGAGCGTCCAGCTCCGCGACAACGTGCCGTTCCACCTGCCGGTCCTGATCGTCCACGCCACGACCGCCGGGATCGCGCTCCTGGTCGGGCCGTTCCAGTTCTTCGGATCGATCCGCCGCGACCACCCGAAGGTGCACCGGACCCTCGGCCGCGTCTACCTCCTCGCCGGCGTCCTCCCCGGCAGCCTCTCGGGGATCGTCGTCGCGGTACTCACCACGGCCGGGCCGATCCCGCTGGTCACGTTCGTCTTCCTGGACGTGTTCTGGTTCTACACGGCACTGCGCGCCTACCGGGCCGTGCGCGCCCGCGACTTCGCCCAGCACCAGCGGTGGATGCTGCGCAACATGGCCGCGACGTTCGCGGCCGTGACCCTCCGGATCTACCTGGGCCTGTTCATCTTCGCCCAGCTCCCGCTCCTGGACGGCTTCTACGGCGGCGACTTCGACGCGCTCTTCAGCGTCGCGTACACCGCCTCGATCGTCGGCTCGGTCTACCTCAATCTCGGTTTCATGGAAATCTATTTGCGGCGCAGGCGAACCGGGGGCAGGCTCGAAGCGAAGACCGCCTGAAGGCCGACGAAGGGACCCGCATGGGCAACGAGGAGACCACCGCCGCTGAGTACGAGATCTCGTCCGACCCCGGACGCCTCGACCTCGACTGGGTCCACGAGGCCATCTCGACCGACACCTACTGGGGCACGGGCCGCACCCGCGAGCGCATGGAGCGGGCCGTCGAGAACTCGATCCCGTACGGCCTCTACGGCGACGAGGGCCGCCAGCTCGCCTTCGCGCGCCTGGTCACCGACCGGACCACCTTCGCGTGGCTCTCCGACGTGTTCGTCCACCGCGACGCGCGCGGCAAGGGCCTGGGCAAGCGCCTGATCGAGCACGTCGTGGCGGAGGCCGACGCCATGGGCGTCAAGCGGGTCCTGCTCGCCACCGCCGACGCCGAAGAGCTGTACCGGCAGTTCGGTTTCACGGAGATCGGCGGCGACTTCTCCTGGATGTACAAGGTCTGGCCCGACCGCGTCTGACGGCTTAGGCGGTCCGGGCCGGGGTCCGGGCCGCCGCCGCGTCCCTACCGGGCCGCCATCTGGGGCGCAACTAACAGCTGGGGCTCGATCGGCGGACGGCTGTCGCCGCGACGCGCTAGGCTGGTGCGTTCGCGATTTCGAGCGAGGAGCGCAGTGTCCCAGGAACCAGGCCCCGTCGCCGCCCAACAGCCCGAGGACGTCGACGACACGTCCCATGCCGTGCCCGAACCCGATCCTGCCAACAGCCCCGAGCAGGAGATCGCGATCGAGCAGGTCTTCGTCGACCGCGTCTACGACCGCGTCGAGGTCCTGCGTGGCGAGGCGGAGAGCAACCGCGACTCCGGTTACGCGCACCTCGCCGCCACCGTGCCCGGCGCCCAGTACGAAAGGGACGTCTTCGTGTACCGCGCCGCCAGGCGCATCGCCGACCTCGACTCCCAGCATGAGGGCCTGGTCTTCGGGCGGCTCGACTTCGACGACGGCCGGGTCCGCCACGTCGGGCGCCTCGGCGTGCGCGACGACGTCTACCGGACGCTCCTGGTCGACTGGCGCGCGCCCGCCGCCGCCCCGTTCTACCGGGCGACCGCGGTCGACCGCCAGGACGTGGCCCGGCGCCGCGTCATCCGCTCCTTCGGCCGCAGCGTCGAGGAGATCAGCGACGACCTGCTCAATGAGGACGCCGCCGAGAAGCTTCCCGTCATCGGCGACGGCGCGCTCATGGCCGCCTTGGGCCGCAAGCGGACCGGTCGCATGCGCGACATCGTCGCGACCATCCAGGCCGAACAGGACGCGGCGATCCGCGCGCCCGGCCGCGGCGCGACCATCATCACCGGCGGGCCCGGCACCGGCAAGACCGTCGTCGCCCTCCACCGCGCCGCCTACCTGCTCTACCAGGACCGCAACCGCTACGAGGCCGCCGGCATCCTCGTCGTCGGTCCTTCCGCGGTGTTCATGAAGTACATCGGCCGGGTCCTGCCCAGCCTCGGCGAGGAGACCGCCGCGCTGTTCTCTGTGGGCGAGCTGTTCGCCGGGGTCGAGGCCACGCGCCAGGACCGGCCCGAGGTCGCCGCCATCAAGGGCGGCACCATCATGCTGCCGATCCTGCGCCGCCTGGTCCGCCAGACCCCGCCGACCGCCCCCGCCGAACTGCGCATCGTCTACCGCGGCGACGTGTTCCGCCTGGACGCGGCCGAACTCGCGGCCGCGCGCGCCCGCGTCTTCGAGAAGGAGCCGCGCCCCAACCTCGCCAAGACCGAGGCCGGGCGGGCCCTGCTCGTCGCCTTGTGGCGCAAGGTCAAGCCCGTCGTCGAAGACGCCGAGCCGGCCAAGTTCTCCCGCGACGTGGGCTCGCGCGGCGAATTCCTCACCTTCCTCGACCACTGGTGGCCCGACCTCGACCCGGCCGAGGTCCTCAGCTGGGCGGGCGACGTGCGCCGCCTCGGCTCGGCCGCCGAAGGGCACCTCAAGCGCGACGCGATCGAAGTGGTCGCGGCTTCGCTGCGCGAGGCCGACTTCTCCATCCCCGACGTGGGGCTCCTCGACGAGCTGCGCATCCTCCTCGGCCTCAAACCCCAGTCGCGCGGCCGCGACCGCATCCGCACCTGGGACGGCATCCAGGAGGTCTCCACGACCCAGGACCGCTACTACGACCGGCCTGAACGCCAAGCGCGCGACGCGTTCTACGAGGACTACGCGCACGTCATCGTCGACGAGGCCCAGGACCTGTCGCCGATGCAGTGGCGCATGCTCGGGCGGCGCGGGCGCGCCGCCGGGTGGACCATCGTCGGCGACGAGGCCCAGTCGAGCTGGCCGCGTCCGCGCGAAAGCGCCGACGCCCGCCGCCGCGCCGTCCCGCGCGGACGCGTGCACGAGTTCCACCTGACGAAGAACTACCGGAACTCCAAAGAGGTCTTCGAGTACGCCGCCGCGTGGGCCAAGCCGCGCCTGCGCGAGATCGACCTCCCCGAGGCGGTCCGCGAGACCGACGTCCCGGTCCGCGAGAAGACCGTGGCCGTCGATGCGCTCCTCCCCGAAGTGGCTGGAGCGGTCGTGGAAGCCCTCGAGGCCGTCGAAGGCACCGTGGGCATCATCGCCCCCTACCGCCGCCACGGCGAACTCGCCACGGTCCTCCACGACGACCGCGTGACCCTGGTGGGCCCCTTGGAATCCAAGGGCCTCGAATGGGACGCCGTCATCGCAGTGGACCTCGAAGCGGTAGCCAAAATCCACGGCCCAGGCGTCGCCTACGTGGTCCTCACCCGAGCAACCCAACGCCTCTACCGAATCGACCCCGCCTGAACAGAGGAGGTGTCGGCCGGGGTCAGTCGTCGAGGGACTGCTCGGGGTGCTCGTTCGCGGTGCGGCGGTCGGCTTTTCTGAGGGCTCGGATGAGGAGGACCGCCGCGATGATTCCCGGGCCCATGTGGACGAGCAGCACGCCGATGAGGCTCGGCCCGCCCCAGTCGTTCGCGTAGCTCGACGGGTCGGCGTAGTCGATCAGGAAGGGCTCCAGCAGGGCCCGCACGATGAAGAACCCGCCGACGACGAAGGCGAGGAGCCACAGGACGCGTTTCATCTCACCGACACTAGTGCTTTCGGACCTCGATCGGGTGCGACGGTGCTCCGCGCTCGGCTGCGCCAGCGGCGTTCCTCAGCTGAGGTCGAGATTGTGGATCGTCTCGGCCTGGACGACGTTCGTCGGCGCACTGCCGTAGAAGTTGTTCTGGAACTTGACCTGCTGCCCGGCCTGGTTCACCTGGGTCACCTGGATCGGCTGCCCCACAAGCCCGCTCAACTGCTCGAGCAGCCCGGGATCGGAGGCGCACGCGCGCTCGATCGCCGCGGCCAGGTCTTCGGCCGGGATCTTGCCGGTCTCCGCCCGCAGCAGCACGAGCTCCTGCTCCTCGTTCCTACCGAACCGCTCCTTGACCAGCCGACCCGCAGCGGCGATGCCCTTGGCTGCCTCCCCGGCGAGCGTCCCCGCGGCGGCAGCGGCGATTGAGATCAGGATCGGATCCATAGGGCACCTTCCGTTCACGGCCTGCGGCCCAGCGTAGTCCTGTGGGACCATTGGCGAGGTCCACCGGAGCGGCACTCATGGAGGAAACGGGCCCCTTGAACCACAACGATTTCCACGGCGAAGTCCGGAACGTCATCCAAGCCGACACCATCGTCCACGAGGCCCCGAAACCGGAGCCGCCCTGGGAGCTGTGCTTCAAGCCGTACACCTGGACCGACCGCACGGACAAGCTCGAACTCATCACCGACCGCCTCGCCGCCGCCGAACCCCGCCCCCTGCTCATCACCGGACCCAGCGGCTCCGGCAAGACCGCCCTCATCGGGGTCGCCGCCGCGATGGTCAAGGACGCCTACCCCGACGGCGTCCTCCACCTCGAACCGTCCCGCCACGGCGGCCACGACGAGATGGTCTCGGCCCTCGAACGGCTCGGCCGCACCCAGGCCCCGTCCACTCCCGCCGTCGCCGAGAAGCGCTACCAGTCCGCGCTCGCGTCGAAGCGGATGATCGTGGTCCTCGACGGCCCGGCCGACCGCGCCGAGATCGAGCGCTTCTGGCCCCGCACCGGGACGGCCGCCTTCATCGTGTTGACCTCCAAGCCGATCCGCTGGCGGCACGCCATCAGGGTCGAACTCGGTCCGCTCGAACCCGAGCCCGCCGCCGACCTCCTCGAAGCCGCGGGCTCATTCGGACCCGAGGTCATCGCCGCACTGCTGAAGGCGTTCGGCGGCCTCCCCGGCCGCCTTCTCGACGCGGGCGGCATCGTCGAGGCCGGGGCCGTGGGCATCGAGGACCTGGTCGAACTGGCTGCGCGGCACGACGACAGCGGCTTGTTCCTGAAGGCCTTCGACTCGGTCGGCGACGCGGCCCACCGCGTCTACCGGGCATTGAGCCTCCTGCCGCAACCCGTGGCCGAGCAGTCCCTGCTGGACTGGTTCGACGCCAACGCGGCAGGGGAGGCGCCCACCGAGGAGTTGAAGACCGCAAGGCTGCTCGTGGAGATCGGCGCCGACCAATGGCAGTTGAAACTGCACCCGACGGGACCGCACGCCAAGGGGAACGCATGACCGACGAGCAGCGGCAACTGGTCCTATGGCACCTCAAGCGGGCCCAACTCGCCGACCACAAGGCGATGGGCGAACGGTATCGGGTATGGCCGCAGCCGATCGAAGACGTCAACGACCCCGGATTCGAGAGCAAGGGGCAGGCGCAGCAGTGGTTCCGCGAGAACCGCCGCAACCTCGTCTCGCTCATCAGCCTTGCCGCCCAGCACGAATGGCACTTCGAGACGTGGGCGCTCGCCGAGGCGATGTGGGCGTACTTCACCACCGGCGGCCAGTACGAGGACGCCGAGCGCTGCTACCGGCTGGCCTCCGAAGCGGCAGCGGCCCAAGGCGACCCGGCCGCGCAGATCCGCATGACGCTGCTGCTCGCACAGACCCTCACGGACGCGCTCAGGTTCGCGGAGGCCGAGGCGGCCCTGGCGGGCACGCGCGACCTCGCACAGGAGTTCGGTGACCTCGTGCTCATCGGCACCTCGCTCGAATTCACCGGCCGCCTGGAGCTGAAACGCGACCGGCCCGTCCAGGCGAAGACCTGGTTTGAGCGCGCGAAGGTCAACGCGGACAAGCAGATCGAACGGAAAGTCGGCGGCCCGCGCGTCCTCGGCCTGCAACTGTGGTTCCTCGCTCAGGTCTGCGTCGCCCTCGGCGAGACCGACAACGCCCTGCGGCTGTTCGGGGAAGCCAGGGACCAACTCGCGCTCGCCAAGGACTGGCGGACCGGTGTCATGGTCGAGATCGAGACGGGCCTGTTCGCGCTGCGGTCCGGCGAAGACGGTGCGGCGCAGCGGGTCGAGGACGCCCTCGGCCTCGCACACGACCTCGGCATCGCGCTTCCCGAGGCCCAGGGCTGGCAGCAGCTGGCGCTGAACGGCGCCGAACCCGAACGTGTCGAGCGCCTTGAGAAGGCGCTCGCGATCTATGAATCCATCGGCGATGCAGGAGCGGACGAGGTTCGGAAACTGCTTCCCTGAGCGCCTGCCCGGCTGATCGCCCGACTCGCTGGCTGTCCCGTCAGCGAGCCTGTGAGCAAGTGCGAGTCGGCTTTTCAGCTCAGCTGCACGGACTGATCGCCGCCGATCCGACGCCGCCGACCCACCGGAACCGGAGCGCGGCTTCGGTGGTGGAGAGGAGCAATGCGGCGGGAAGCGTATCGAGCACTGCCGGGTCGCATTCGAGACGCAGGCGCGCGCCTTCGCGAAGGACCGCGATCGCTTCGCCCGCTGCAATGCGGACGCTGACCACCCTGCACTGCGTGTACTCCGCGAACAGCTCGGCGGCGATCGCCTTGACCTCGTCGGGCCGGTGGTCACGAGCGTGCTCCAAGAAGACCGCCGCATCGCCGCGCAGGCTCGCGACCCGGCATTCGGCCCTGACCACCAAGCGGCCCAGGCCGATTGGGTGCGAGGCGGGGTAGCGAGCCCAGGCCAGCTCATCGTCGTCGAGTCGCATGTCGCAGTGCCAGGCGCTCATCGGACGGCACTCGGAAAGCCGCTCCGGCAACTCCAGAAGCTCCGGCTCGGACGCCATGGGGGACAAGCCGAGAAGCTCGTACAGCCGCGCCGTGATGCGCCCGGCCGGCCCCGGATCGGGCTCGGACCAGGCCGCTGTGAGGTAGTCGGGACGGTCCCCGAATTCGGCGAAGTGGTCGGGGCGGACGTCGAACTCGGTGGGGCGGTGGGAACCGCGTGACCGCTCCTCGATCGCCTCCCGGATCTGCCGCCCCGGATCGTCCCCGCGCCGCAGCCAGGCCGCCGCCCTCCCGAAGGCCTCCTGCGGGCTGCCCGGGGCCATCTCCTCGAACGCGAACGCGGCCAACAGCACCGGCCTGCCCAGGTTCGCCGCGTAGAACGTCACCGAGCCCGAATCGCCCACCACGCAGTCCGCGGCGATCAGCGCCGCCCGCCAACCCTCCTCCGGCGGGATCATGATGAGCCCGTTGTGCAGCCGCGGACGCATGTACGCGAGCAGGTTGCCGCGGTGATCCGCGTCGAGGTTCGGATGCGGAAGGTACGCCACCGCGAACTCGTCGGCGGGCAGCACCGACAAGAGGTGCTCCGGCAGGGACCGATCGGTTGCCGTCAGCGAATAAGGACCCCAGGACGAGGAGACGACCACGAGTTTCCGATGCGGCGCGACGCCGAGAGCTTCACGGTAGGCCCGGCGCAACGGAGTGCTGCGGCGCAGCCGCTCCATGCACAGGTCACCGGTGACCTCCGCGCTCGCCGAGGCCTCGGGGCAGTCGGCCTCGAGCTGGTCGACCGCTGCCAGCCCCGGCATCGCCATGAACGCCGGCAGTTCGCCGTCGGCCCCGATCAGCTGCTCGCGAGCGGTTCCCGCTGCACCGGAAAGGCCCTTGAGCAGCCGGTTGTACGTGGCGCCGTGAGGGATCAGCGCGACCGGCGCTCCGGCCTCGTGGAGTTCGGGACCGGCGCTGGCCGAGACGACGAGGTCGGGGTGCTCCTCGATCGCGAGTTTCCATGGCAGGAAGGGGATGCCGAGGTGGAGGGCGCGGCGCTCGGCGAGCTGGCGGCGGTCGGAGCCCTCGTTGAGCGCGTAGACGAGTCGGATCCGGTGGTCGACGGCGAGCAGCGGCGCGAGGTCGAAATGGAGGCGGGCCAGCGCTTGGAGGGTCCTGGCGGCGAGGACGACGGTCCGCTCGGCGTCACCGGCGTTCGAAGTGCTCGAGCCGCCTGGTGCACCGGGGTCCGGGGTCCGGGGTCCGGGGTCCGGGGTCCGGGGTCCGGGGTCCGGGTTGTGCGGCATCTTATCTGGTCAACCTTCGAATCGGCGTGTCGTGACGGCGCGTCGCGATGACCAGATTAACGCGTGCCCCGACCCGCTGCGGCCCAAGCGGTTCGAGCGCGATCAAACCTCGCCGTTCGCGGCCGCGGGCGTCAGGTTCCACAAGGTGATCGCATGGCCCCCGTGCTCATGGCCCAGCGCCGCGATCGAAGCGGTGTCGATCGAGAAGTCCCGGCCGTCCCTCGCGGGCCGCCCCAGCCACCTGGCCGCCGCCACGCGGAGGCTGTGCCCGTGCGCGACGAACGCGACGTCGCCGCGCTCCAGCAGCGGCTCCGCCTCGGCGAGCGCCCGGTCCAGGCGCGCGGTGACCGCCTCGGGCGTCTCGCCGCCGGGGCCCTTGCCGCCGTCGGTCCACAGCGACCAGTCCGGGTCGTCCTCCTGGATCTCCTCCGAAGTGCGGCCCTCGTAGTCGCCGTACGCCCATTCGGCCAGGTCGGGGACGACGGCGCTGATGGCCAGGCCCGCCAGGTCGGCGGTGATCAGGGCGCGCTTGCGCGGGCTCGACCAGACCGCGGTGAAGTTCCGGCCCGCGAGCAGGGGCGCGAGCGCCTTCGCCTGGGACACACCGTTGTCGGTGAGTTCGAGGTCGGTGACGGAGGTGTGCTGGCCGGAAGCCGACCAGGTGGTCTCGCCGTGGCGGATGAGGACGATCTCTCCCATGCCGACCACCCTAGTTCGTGTTCGGCACGGGCACACGCGATCGCGGCAGCCGAAGCGCGGCGATCACGGTCACCACGAGTCCGGAATGAAGCGCGGCGGTCGCGGCCACGCTTCGCGCCACCGCGATCGCCGTCGCCATCAGAGTCGCCATGCGCCACCGCGACCTCGGCCGATCTCCGCGTCGCCATGCACCACCGCGACCTTGGACGACCTCCGCGCCGCTACACGGCCCTGGCGAGGAAGACGCCCATGTAGTCGTTCGCGTCCGTCCAGCACCGCACCGGCTCGAACCCGGTCGCCTGGAGCTGGTTCTCCAGTTCGCCGCGCTGGAACTTCGTGGAGATGCCCGTGTGGATCTCCTCGCCGACGGTGAAGCTGATGTCCAGCGACAGGGCCGACAGGTCCACCGACATCGGCTTCATCGCCCGCAGCCGCATCTCGATGGTCGCGGTGTCGTTGTCCCACAAGGCGATGTGCTCGAAGTTGTCGGGTTCGAAATCGGCGTCGAGGCGGTGGTTGAGGACGTACAGCACGTTCCGGTTGAACTCCGCGGTCACACCCGCCGCGTCGTTGTAGGCCGCCAGGATGACCTCGGGGTCCTTGACGAGGTCCGCGCCGAGCAGGAACCAGTCGCCCGGGCGCAGCGCCTCGCGGAGGTCGCTCAGGAACTGGCTGCGCTCCATGGGGGTGAAGTTCCCGAACGTCCCGCCGAGGAACGCCACCATGCGGGTGTCGTGGTGGTCGGGCAGCTGGTTCAGATGCCGGGTGAAGTCGCCGATGATGCCGCCGAGATAGGCGTCCGGGTAGGCCGTGGCCAGCTCCAGCAGCACGTCCCGAACCTCGCCCGCGGCGACGTCGAAGGGCCAGAACGCGTCCAGCCGACCCCCATCGGCGAGCGCCCCGAGCACCGGCCGGATCTTCTCGGCCCTCCCCGCGCCCAGCTCGATCACCGAGACCGGGCCGTCCCCGAGCGACTGCGCGATCGCCGCCGCGTTGTCGTGGAGGATCGCCCGCTCACTGCGGGTCTGGTAGTACTCGGGCTGGCGGGTCAGCTCGCCGAACATGGTCGATCCGCGCCCGTCGTAGTGCAGGCGCATGGGCAGGTACTTGGGGTGCGAGGTCAGACCACGCCGGGCGTCGAGTCGGAGGGCCGCGTCGAGGTCGGTTTCGTCGAGGCAGATCCGCAATTCGGGAGCAGACACCAGATGATCTTATGCCCTCGTTGTCCGAGTTACGGATGAGTTAACAAGCGGCCCCTGTTACGGGGCCCCGGGGACGGTGCAGGCCTGGGCCGCGATCTGGCTCGCATAGCGCAGCGCCGCGGAAACGACCGTCGGATTGCCCCACGCGGCGAGGCGGTCGAGGCGCATCCAGCCCGCCGACGTGAGCCAGCCGATGAGCCCGGAGGTGAAGGCGTCGCCCGCGCCGATCGCGTCCACGACGTCCACCTGCGGGGCCGCCATCTTGGTCGTGTGGCCGCGGTGGAAGGCGACCGACCCGGCGTCGCCGAGGGTCACCACGATGAGCACTGGTCCCAGCTCGAGCCAGTCGCGCGCGACCGCGTCCACGGTCCTGCCCGGGTACAGCTGCGCCAGGTCGCGCTCGGAGACGCGCACCAGGGTCGACAGGCCGACCAGGCGTTCGGTGCGCTCGCGGACCTTCGCGGTGTCGCCCATCGCGCTGAGGCGGATGTTGGGGTCGAAGGAGACCGGGACGGCGCGGCGGGCGCGGTTCACCCAGTGCTCGATGGCGCGCGCCGAGGGCTCGAGGTAGGCCGCGAGGGAGCCGAAGTGGACGAGGTCGACGTGGGCCGGATCCGGTTTGGGCAGGGCGGGGCCCTCCCAGGCGAAGTCGGCGGTGCCCGACGTCCAGTAGTCGTAGTCGGCGCGGCCGTCCTCGCCGACCACGGCGAGCGCGAGCGTCGACGGCAGATCGGTGCGGTGGAGCCAGTCACGGTTCACACCGGCGGCGATGTGGCGGCGCCAGATCTGGCGGCCGAAATGGTCGCCGCCGACCGAGCCGATGAGGGCGGTGGGGACGCCGCGCCGGGCCAGCGCGACGGCGGTGTTCGCAGGGCCGCCGCCGCAGGTGGGCCGGAGTTGGCCGCCGGGGGCGGGGACGAGGTCGATGACGTTCTCGCCTGCCACGAGGATCAAAGGGGGACTCCTTCCGGTCGGGCGCGAATGTCGCTGCGGAGAAGGTTATTGCAGTGCCCCGAGCGCCCGGAAGTCGGATTCGCGCCACGGTGGGAGGGCACGTCCGGGTTCGGGTGGTCGGGCTTCGTGGGGTGGCGGGGCGTGCGGTCGTCGGAGTGCAACGCACTCGCGCTGGCCCGCGGGCTTCGTGGCACACGCCGGGGCGGGGCGGTGCGCCGTCCGGTCGGGTGGTCGTTCAGGATGGAGCCATGTCCACCGAAGAGGTCAAGGTCGAAGCCGGGACCGCAGCCGAGCCTGCGGCCGAGGTCGATGGCGCGGACGCGGCCGAAGCCGCGAAGTCCGCGCGTCCGAAGCAGCGGCGGATGCGCGACATGGCGCTGTCGCTGGCGGTGCTCCTGGTCCCGGTCGGGCTCTTCTACTGGGGTTGGAACTGGATCGCGTCGGACCGGCAGGTCAGCGTGGTCGACACGACCGAGAACTACGCGACCGCGGCGGCCCTGGGCCTGGCGGTCGTCGAACCCGAGCTCGGGGACGAGTGGAAGCCGATCTCGACCGACCTGGCCGTGGACGGTGAACTCGTCACGCTGCGGACCGGCTGGTACTCGCCGGAGGGCGACGGTCTCCAGCTCGTGCAGACCACGGGCCCGGCCACCGAGGTGAACGAGGACCTGGACGGCGTGGGCACGCCCGCCGAGGCGGGCGGCATCGAGTGGGCCGTGTACGAGTTGAGCAGCGGTGAGGCCTGGATGGCCGAGCTGGGCGGCGCGACGGTGATCCTCACGGCCGAGCCCGACGGCGTGAATGAACTGCCGGACCTGGCCGAAGGCGTCGCCGACGCCGCCTGAGCGGCGGGGATCGGCCGAGGCGGCCGCGGCGAGCGGTGGCAGCCGCCGGCTACTCCGACTCGGACTCGGGTTCGGTTCGGGTCTTCAACCGCTCCCTCGCGCCTTCGAGGTGCGCCTGGCACTGGTCGGCGAGGGCTTCGCCCCGCTCCCACAGCTTCAGCGACTCCTCCAGCGTCGCCCCGCCCGCCTCCAACCGCTCCACTGTGGCCACCAGCTCGGCCCGGGCCTCTTCGTAGCTCAACTGCGCGTCTTTCGACGGTCCAGTTTTCGACGCTGCTGTGCTCAACGCTCTTCCTCCACGATCTCGTCGTCGGTCGCCACGATCTTCTCCGTCACCTCGGCCTGCAGCGCACCCGCCGCGAGCCGCACGCCGATGCGATCCCCGGCCTCGGCCGCGTCCCGCAGCACCGCGCCCGACTCGACGTCGGTCACGATCGCATAGCCGCGGTCGAGTGTGGACTGCGGCGAGAGCGACCGCAGCCGCGCCCGCAGATGCCCCAGCTCGTCCGTGGACCGCTCCAGGCGCGAACCCATCCGGGACCGCATCCGGTGCGCCAGGTTCGCGACCGCCTCGCCCCGCGCCTCCAGCATCGTCTCCGGCCTCGCCAGCACCGGGCGGGCCCGCATCGCGTCCAGCGCGTCCGATTCCCTGGTGAGCATCGCGTTCAGCGCCTGGCGCAGCCGCGTGCGGCTGATGTTCAGGCCCCGCTGCTCCTCGGCCAGGTCCGGGACGACCTTCTTGCCCGCCTCGGTCGGCGTCGAAGCCCGCCAGTCGGCCACGTAGTCGAGGATCGGCGTGTCCGGTTCGTGCCCGATCGCCGAGATCACCGGGGTGGCCGCCTCGGCGACCGCCCGGCACAGCGTCTCGTCCGAGAACGGCAGCAGGTCCTCCATCGAACCGCCGCCGCGCGCGATGATGACGACCTCGATCTCGGGGTCGCGGTCGAGTTCGGCGAGCGCCGCGCACACCTCGGCGACCGCCCGCGGCCCCTGCACGGCGACCTCGCGGACCTCGAAATCGGCGGACGGCAGGCGGGCCTTCGCGTTCTTGAGGACATCGCGCATCGCGTCCGAGGCGCGCCCGGTGATCAGGCCGATCCGGTAGGGCAGGAACGGCAGCGGCTTTTTGCGCTCGGCCGCGAACAGGCCCTCCGCGGCCAGGAGCTGCTTGAGCCGCTCCAGCCGCGCGAGCAACTCCCCGAGGCCGACCTGCCGGATCTCCCGCACGTGCAGCGACAGCGACCCGTTCTTGTCCCACCACTGGGCCTGCGCCCGGATCACCACCTGGGCGCCGTCGCGCAGCGGCGGGTCGCACGCGGCGACCGTGCCGGTGAAGTCCACGACCCGCATCGAGACCTCGGCCGAAGGGTCGCGCAGCGTCAGGTAGACGGTGCGGCCGCGGTGGCTGATCTCGGTGATCTGCCCCTCCGTCCACACCTCGCCCAGGCGCGCGAGCCAGTCGCCGATCTTCTTCGACACCACTCGCAGCGGCCACGGGTTCTCGGCGCTCATCGGCGCGCCCGGCCCCGTCGCGGGCCCGGACCGGGCCCCGGCGGCGGGCTTCTCGGCGTCACTGCGCACCTCGTCGGTCACGTGGCCAGACTAACTGTCGGGTGTGACGAAACCTGGCCGCCGGTTACCATCGAGGCGTGGCAGACCCGAAGCGAGTGTTGTTGGCCAAGCCGCGCGGGTACTGCGCGGGCGTGGACCGAGCCGTGGTGACCGTCGAGAAGGCCCTGGAGCTCTACGGCGCTCCCGTTTACGTGCGCAAGGAGATCGTGCACAACCGGCACGTCGTGGACACCCTCGCGGGCAAGGGCGCGATCTTCGTCGAGGAGAACGAGGAGGTGCCGCCGGGTTCGGTGGTCGTCTTCTCCGCCCACGGCGTGGCGCCCGAGGTCCACGACCAGGCCGCCGAGCGCGGCCTCAAGGCCATCGACGCGACGTGCCCGCTGGTGACCAAGGTCCACAAGGAGGCCCGGCGGTTCGCGGAGGAGGACTACGACATCCTGCTCATCGGCCATGAAGGCCACGAGGAGGTCGTCGGCACCTCCGGTGAGGCGCCCGCGCACATCCAGCTCGTCGACGGCCCCGACTCGGTGGACGGCGTGCAGATCCGCGACCCTGAGAAGGTCGTGTGGCTCTCGCAGACCACGCTTTCGGTGGACGAGACCATGGAGACGGTCGACCGCCTCAGGAAGCGCCTGCCGATGCTGCAGAACCCGCCGAGCGACGACATCTGCTACGCGACCCAGAACCGCCAGCAGGTGGTCAAGGACATCGCCGCCGACTGCGACGTGATGCTCGTGGTCGGTTCCACGAACTCTTCGAACTCGGTGCGGCTCGTCGAGGTAGCGGTCCAGCACGGCGCGCGGTCCGGGTATCTCATCGATTTCGCGCACGAGATCGAGGAGGCGTGGCTCGAAGGCGCTTCGACGGTGGGGCTCTCCTCGGGCGCTTCGGTGCCCGACAACCTGGTGCAGGATGTGCTCGCGCACCTGGCCGAGCGTGGCTTCACCAGCGTCGAGGAATTCGAGCCGGTCGTCGAGAAGCTCACGTTCTCGCTGCCGCGGGAACTCGTCAAGGACCTGAAGGCCGCCGGCCGCGCCTGACAGGCGTCCGGCGACCTTGTTCGGCCGACGTTCTGACGGACGCTGAACTCTTTCGGGTGACATGGCCGCGATCGGGCCCGGTTCTTGTCATACCCCCGCGGAACGCTGGGGGTACGGTCCCCTCTGGGAGGGTGGGGGCTAGGGATGGTGACGGCCTTAAGGTAGTAGAAGAAGGCGGCAGAAGCAGGTCACGCTTCGCGGACCTCGCCGAAACGCCAGGCCGATCGCACTTGGCGGACACTGCCGAAGGCCAGACCGGTCACGCTTCGCGGACCTCCGCCACCGACTCCGCCACCGACTCCGCCACCGACTCCGCCTCCCACGTGGGCTTTCTCGCCGGGGTGATCACCGGGGCCGGGGACTCCGGGGGGTCTCCCGCGACCTCCAGCTCGCTGAACCGCCTCGCCGTCACCAGCAATCGCGACTCTACGCTCGCCACCGCCGCGTTGTACGAACCCACCGCCGCGTCCAGCGACGAACCCAGCCGCGAGAAATGACCCGCCAGCGACCCCAACCGCTCGTGCAACTCCCGGCCCAACTTATGGACCTCCTTGGCGTGCAACGCCAACGCCTCCTGACGCCACGTGTGCGCGACCGTCCGCAGCAGCGCCATCAGCGTCGCCGGCGAAGCGATCACCACCCCCCGCCCGAACGCGTCCTCCATCAGCGCCGGATCGCCCCGCAGCGCCGCGTCCAAGAACGCGTCCGCCGGCACGAACAGCACCACCATCTCCGGAGTGTCCTCGAACGCCCGCCAATACTCCTTGCCCGCCAACGACTCCACATGCCGCCGCAGATGCTTCGCATGGGTCCGCAGCAACTGGTCGCGCCCCGCCTCGTCCTCCGACTCCAGCGCCTGGAGATACGCCTGCAACGGCGCCTTCGCGTCCACCACCAGCGTCCGGTCGCCCGACAACCGCACCACCAGGTCCGGGCGCACCCCCCGCCCGTCCACCATCCCGACCTGCTGCTCCGAGAAGTCGCAGTGCTCGACCATCCCCGCGGCCTCCACGATCCGCCGCAACTGCACCTCGCCCCACTGCCCCCGCACCTGCGGCGACCGCAGCGCCCCCAGCAGCCGACCCGTCTGCTCCCGCAGATCCTCCGAAGTCTCCGCCACACCCGACAACTGGATCCGCAACTGCGCGTACGCGTCCACGCGCGCCCGCTCCACATCCCCGAGCCGCGACTCATAGCGGGCCAACGTCTCCGCGATCGGCGCGAGCACCTGGCCCACCGCCTCCCGCGAATGGTCCGTCGCCTCGTACGCGACGGTCTTCAACGTCGCCTCCAACCGCCGTTCGTTGTCCGCGGCGGCCTCCATGCGCGCCGTCGCCCCCGCCAGCTCCGCCGCCTGCCGCGACCGCCCCGCGAACCATCCACCGAAACCGCCCGCTGCCAGGCACACCACCGCCAATAGGACCCACGTCATACGGGCCAGTGTAAGCGGGACGCCACGGGTAGGCTCGGTACATGTTGCTGTGGTTGACCTTGCTGCTGGTCGCGATCGCCGTCATCGCCTACGTGGTCCAGTCCAACAAAAAGCGCGCACTGGCCGAACTCGCGGACGCCGAGGCCGAGGCCCGCCGCCTCTACGAGCGCCTCGGCGGCCAGACCATGAACCTCCTCGCCCCCGGCGACAACCTCCCCGCCGGGCAGGCGCTCGCGGACGCGGGGGAGCGGTATACCGCGGCCGGCTCCCAGCTCGAATCGGCCAAGACCATCCACCAGTACCGGCTCGTCGCCGAGACCGCGATCGAAGGCCTGCACTACGTGCGCGCCGCCAGGACCGCGATGGGCATCGACGCCGGCCCGGAGATCCCGACCCTGCGCGGCCAGCGCCGCACCGGTTCGCTCACCGAGCCCGTCACGGCCGAGGTCGAGGGCCGCACCTACTCCGGTTCGCCCGACCCCAGCGACGAGAACCGCCACTACTACCCGGGCGGCAGAGTGGACGGACGTCCGGTGCCCGCGGGCTGGTACAACACGCCTTGGTGGAAGCCCGCCCTGGCGGGTGCGGCCGGTGCGTTCGTGGGCCTGATGGTCTTCGACGCGATGCTGGCCCCCGCTTACGCGATGGGCGCCGTCGAAGGCGGCTACGACGACAGCGGTTCCGGCGACGCCGGTGGTGACGCTGGCGGCGACGGTGGCGACGGCGGCGGGTTCGATTCCGGGGACTCCGGCGGGGATTATTCCGGTGGCGGCGATTTCGGTGGCGGGGACTTCGGTGGGGGCGGCGACTTCGGCGGCGGCTTCGAATAGCCGCGCAGCGAACTGCGAAGGTCCCCTGCCGCGAAGCGGCGGGGGACCTTTTTCGTTCCCCATCGGATTCCTTGGGCCGCAAATAGGGCAAAGCGTGAAGGGATGTCCGCGGGCCACAGTGGTCACGAGAGAAACGACAAGTCTTGTTTGTGATGTTGATCACAATGTGGTTTGCACTTGCTGTTTCCGCACGGTTGACGAAGCGTTACGCCGCATTGTCCTTCGCCCCGGTTTCGGCGGACCGCGAAGGGATCTCCCGAGTTCAGGGCATCTGTCGGCGGTTTCCGGTGCGCGCGTTTCGTTCGCTTTGCATCATCTAGTCGTTACCGGAGTTCTGTGAAGGCGCGACCGAAGTGTGCAAAGTGGGGTCTTGTGCGTTCGTTTGTGGACTGGCACCGTGACTCCGAGAACGTCTCGCGTATCAATGCGTGGCGTTCTCGTGACAACAAGTGCCGCCCCGGTGTCGGGAACCTCGCCCCCGGAGCCCAACAGAACAGGAGCCGTCGTGACGAAGCCGCAACGACGATGGTCCAGAGTCCTCGCGGTCACGGCCGCAGGCGTATTGGTATCGGCATTGCCCGGTACCGCCGCCTTCGCCGAGACCGACGCCGACGCCCTCATAGCGGACAAGGTCGCCCCCGACCTGCTCGCCGCGATCGAAGCCGAAGGCGAGGCCGAACTCTGGGTGCGCTTCGAAGGAGCCCCCGACTACAACCCCGCCTTCGCCGCCGCCAGCAAGACCGAGAAGGGCACCGCGGCAGTCGCAGCGGCCCAGGACTTCGCCGAATCCTCGCAGAAGGACGTCATCGGCCTCCTCGAAGAGGCCGGCGTCGAATACGACTCCTTCTGGGCGTCCAACACCGTCCGCGCCGTCGGCGACAAGGACCTCCTCGCCGACCTGGTGCTCCTGCCCGAGGTCGCCGCGATCATCGAATCCCCCGAGTACGAGCTCATCGAGCCGGTCGAGACCGGCCTCGACCCGAACGCGGCCGAGTGGGGCCTCGACAGCATCAACGCCCCCGACGTGTGGGACATGGGCTACGACGGCACCGGCGTCGTGGTCGCCTCCATCGACACCGGGGTCGACTACGACCACCCCGCCCTCGTCGACCAGTACCGCGGCAACAACGGCGACGGCACCTTCAGCCACGACTACAACTTCTTCGACGTCGCGAACAACTGCGCGGGCGACGCGCCCTGCGACACGAACGGCCACGGCACCCACACCATGGGCACCATGGTCGGCGACGACGGCGGCGCCAACCAGATCGGCGTCGCCCCCGGCGCCGAGTGGATCGCCGTCAACGGCTGCTGCCCCAGCGCCGCAGCGCTGATCTCGGCCGGGCAGTGGATCGCCGCCCCCACCAAGGCGGACGGCACCGGCGCCGACCCGTCCAAGGCACCCGACGTCGTCAACAACTCCTGGGGCACCACCGCCTCCGTTGACGACCCGTTCTACGAGGACATCGTGAACCTGTGGCACGCCTCCGGGATCATCCCGGTCGTGTCGCTGGGCAACAACGGCGCGAACGGCTGCGAGAGCGCCGGTTCACCCGGGTTGTACCCCAACGTGATCGGCGTCGGCGCCTACGGCTCCAACGGTGCGATCGCGAACTTCTCCGCCCGCGGCCCCGGCCGCGACGGCCAGGTCAAGCCGGACATCGCCGCCCCCGGCGTCGCGGTCCGCTCCTCCCTGCCGGGAACCGGCTACGGCACCAACAACGGCACCTCGATGGCCGCGCCGCACGTGACCGGCGCGATCGCGCTGATGCTCTCGGCCGCACCGGCACTCGACGGCGACTACGCGGGTGTCTACGAAGCGCTGACAGGCTCGGCGGTCGCGACCGCCAACAACCAGTGCGGCGGCACCGATGACCTCAACAACGTATGGGGCCACGGCAAACTCGACGTCCTCGCGGCCGTCGAGGCCTCGCCCGTCGGCGAGACCGGCGGCCTCTCGGGCACCATTGTGGATGCCGCCGGTGAACCCGTCGCGTCCGCGAAGGTGGTCTTCTCCGGCGAGTTCACCCGCACCGTCACCACCGGGGCCGACGGGACCTACGCGGTCCCGGTGATCCCGGTCGGCGAGTACTCGGTGAGCGTCACCAAGTTCGGCTACGGCGAGCAGACCGGCGCGGTCACCGTGGCGGCGGGCGAGGGGACCGTGTTCGACGCGGTGCTCACCGCCGTCGCCTCCAGCGTCGTCACCGGCACCGTCGTCGACGGCTCCGGGCACGGCTGGCCGCTCCCGGCCACCGTCGCCACCGCCGGCGGCGAGGTCTCCACCACCACCGACCCGCTCACCGGCGAGTTCTCGATCCAGTTGCCCGTCGGCGAATGGGAACTGGACGTCACCGTCGACTACCCCGGTTACCAGGACGTCACCGTGGGCGTCGTCTCGGCCGCCGACCTCGTCGTCGAGGTCCCGATCGAGGAGGGCTGCTTCGCTGCCGGTTACGGCTACGAACCGCTCGGCGCCAACTTCGAAGGCGGCGCCCTCCCGGCCGGGTGGACCGTCGTCGACAACAGCCCCAACGCGTGGCCGTGGGTGTTCGACGACCCGGGCGCGCGCGGGAACCGCACTCCCGGCTCGGGCGGTTTCGCCCTGATCGACTCCGATGAGCAGGGTTCGGGCAACCTCCTGACGGACACCGAGCTGATCTCGCCGATCTTCGACCTGTCCAGCGCCGACACCCCGAGCCTGTCCTTCGCCACCGACTACTACAAGGGCTCGTACAACACGGTCGCCGAGGTGCTCGTCAGCCCCGACGGCGGCGAGACCTGGGAGGTCGTCTGGGCCCCGACGGCCAACGCCCGCAACCAGACCGTCGAACTCGACCTGTCCGAATGGGCCAACTCGACCGAGACGCGGGTGAAGTTCCACTACAACGACAACCGGACCTGGGCCTGGTGGTGGGAGATCGACGACGTGATCGTCGGCGACGCCGCCGACTGCGTGCCCCTCGAGGGCGGTCTGGTGCGCGGCACCGTCACCGACCTCGAGACCGGCGCGCCCATCGAGGGCGCCTCGGTCACGCACACGGCCTCCGGCTACACCACCACCACCGACGCCGAGGGCGACTACTGGACCTTCGCGCCGGGCTCGGGCCCGACCGAGTTCAAGGCCGTCGTCGAGGACTTCGGCAGTGCGACAGAAGAAGTCTCGATCGTCCCCGACGGGGTCGTCGAAGCGGACTTCGCGATCGGCACCGCCGAGATCAGCGTCAGCTCCACGTCGCTGAGTTCGTATGTGCAGCAGGGCGGTTCGTGGACGCAGTACCTGCGGCTCACGAACACGGGTACCGCCGACGGCGAGGTCACGCTCGACATCGGCAACGGGGACTTCACCGTCCTCGGCTACTCCCGGCCCGACGACACCTCGTGGTTGACCACGAGCGTGAACACGGTGGTCGTCCCGGCCGGGCAGTCGGTCCGCGTGGCGGTCAAGACCAGCGCGACCGAGGCCGCGGGTGTGGACCAGCCGGGCACTTACACGGCGGTGCTGCAACTGAACGTGGTCAGTCCGAACCCGCCGCCGAGCGTCGCGGTCTCGATGCTCGTGGTCCCGAAGGCCGAGGAGGGCAAGCTGGTCGGTGCGGTCACGGCCGTGACCTGTGAAGGCGAAGAGGTCGCGATCGAGGACGCGCAGGTGCAGATCCGCCAGGACGGCGGCGGCACCGAGCACCTGTGGACCGACGCGGACGGCGAGTACGAGTACTGGTTCGACGAGGACGGGTACACCGTGATCGTCTCGAAGGACGGCTACGCGGCCGACTTCGGCCCCACCGAGGTCCTGGCCGGCGACACCGCCGACCTGAGCTTCACCTTGGAGGAACTGGGCTGCTGACGAAGGCATGAGCCGGGCCCCGCCGCTTTGCGGCGGGGCCCGTTTTTTTTACCCGTCGCGGGGCGGCGCCGCCGGCCTCGCGGCGGCGTGCCGCCGCGAGTCCGGAGCAGTCGGTGCGCGCTTGCCGCAATGCGGCCCGGCCCGTTTTGCGTGCGGGCGAACGTGAACGGCGGTTCCCGGCAAATCGGACATTCGTGGGCCCCCCGACGACAACCCTGCCGCACGGGTGTGACAGCAGGGCCTGTCTGCGGCCTTTCGTGGCCCCCGGGGCTGCATTGATTACGGTCCGAAGCGGTCCTAATGCAACCATGCCGGGTCTTCAGTGCGTACCGACTTTGGGGGTCCCAAAGTGGAGCTACCCCCGCCAACATGTCCATAGTCACCAAAATCCTTCCTCTCGGAGACCACACCCGGTCCCGCGGCCGGCACCGCGGGGCCATCCCCCCAACAAGGAGAGTTCGTGACAGTTGCACAGCGGCGCACCCGCCGCATCCTCGCAGCCGCCTTCGCAGGCGCGCTGGTACCGGCCGCGGTAGCCTCCGGCGCCTCGGCCCAAGCACCCGAAACCGAGATCCAGGCTCTCATCGAGGAAAAGGTCGACGCTTCGCTGATCGAGGCGATCGACGACAAGGGCGACGCGGAGCTGTGGCTCCTCTTCGCCGGATCCCCCGACTACAGTGCGGCGCTCGACGCCGTCGACAAGGACGCGAAGGGCACCGCCGCCGTCGAAGCGGCCAAGGCCTTCGCCGAGACCTCGCAAGCCGACGTCACCGCCGCCCTCGACGAGGCCGGCGTCGACTACGAGTCCTTCTGGGGCGCTTCGGCGATCCAAGTCGAAGGCGGTGAAGACCTGGTCGCGGACCTGGTCGCCTTCGACGAGATCGAGGCGATCCTGCCGGCCCCCGAGGTCGAGCGGATCGAACCGATCACCCCCGGCGACAAGGGCGGTGACGACTTCCAGACCTGGGACGCCGTCAAGGACGCCGCCGTCGAATGGGGCGTCGAAGACGTCGGCGCACCCGAGGTCTGGGAGGAGGGCTTCACCGGCGAGGGCATCGTCGTCGCCAGCATCGACACCGGGGTCCAGTACGACCACCCCGCGCTCGTGGACTCCTACCGCGGCAACAACGGCGACGGCACCTTCACCCACGACTACAACTTCCTCGACGTCCAGGGCGCCTGCGAAACCGAGGCACCCTGCGACTTCGACGGCCACGGCACCCACACCATGGGCACCATGGTCGGCGCAGACGGCATCGGTGTCGCTCCGGGCGCGGAGTGGATCGCCGTCAACGGCTGCTGCCCCGACGAGGAGACGCTGCTGCGGGCGGGGGAGTGGATCGCCGCTCCCACGGATGCGGAGGGCCGCAACGCCGACCCCCTCAAGGCGCCGCACGTGGTCAACAACTCCTGGGGCGGTTACGGGTACGACCCGTTCTACGCGCAGGTAGTGGACCTCTGGCACGCCGCGGGCATCATTCCGGTCTTCGCGGCCGGCAACGGCGGCGACTCCTGCCTCACCATGGGCAGCCCCGGGATCTACGAGAACGTGATCGCCGTCGGCGCCACCGACGAGAGCGGCCTGATCGCCGACTTCTCCTCGCGCGGACACGGCTGGGAGGGCACCCTGAAGCCCGACATCACCGGGCCCGGCGTGGACGTCTACTCGGCCCTGCCGGGTGACGAGTACGGGCTCGGCAGCGGCACCTCAATGGCCGCACCGCACGTGGTCGGCTCGATCGCGCTGCTCATGTCGGCCTCGCCCACCTTGGAAGGCGATTACGAGGCCGTCTACGAGACGCTCACCGGCACCGCCGTCGATGTCGCCGACGATCAATGCGGCGGCACTGACGAGGCCAACAACGTCTACGGTCACGGCCGCGTCAACGCTGCGGCCGCCGTCGACGAGGCCCCCGCCGGCAGGTTCGGTTCCCTCACCGGAGCCGTGACCGACCAGAACGGTGAACCGGTCGCGGGCGTGCGACTGGTCTTCGAGGGCGGCGTGGTCCGCGAGGCGACCACGGACGCCGACGGCGTCTACGCCTTTGACCGCATCCCCGTCGGGCGCTACCACGTCACGGCGTCGAAGTTCCTGTACGAGAGCGTGACCGGAGCGGTCCGGGTCAAACGCGACAGTGAAGCGGTCTTCGACACCGCCCTCACCAAGCTGGAGACCCAGACCGTCGAAGGCGCTGTGGTGGACGGCTCCGGCCACGGCTGGGCGCTCGACGCCACGATCGAGACCGCCGGAGGCGAGACCGCGACCACGACCGACCCGTTCACCGGGGCGTTCAGTCTGGAGCTCCCCGCCGAGGGCGACTGGTCGCTCAGGGTCGTGACCGACTACCCCGGTTACGAGACGGTGGAAGTCGACGCGGCCGACGCGGGCCTCATCGAAGTGCCGATCGCGCCGAGCTGCCAGGCGGCCGGATACGGGTCCGACGTCCTCGACGAGGACTTCGACGACCTCGTGGCACCCGAGGGCTGGGAGGTCGTCAACAACGGGGAGGCCTATCCGTGGGTCTTCGACGACCCCTTCGAGTACGGCAACATCACGCCCGGCTCGGGCGGGTTCGCGCAGGCGAATTCGGACGCGGCCGACCCGGAGGCGCTGACCGACACCGAGATGATCACGGCGCCGTTCGACCTGACCGCCACCGACACCTCGTCGCTGTCGTTCGCCAGCTTCTTCCTGGACGACGGCATCGGCGCCGAGGCCGACGTGTCGGTCTCGGTCGACGGGGGCGCGACCTGGGAACAGGTCTGGTACACCAACGAGGACCTGCTCGACACCGTCGAGGGAGTGGATCTCTCGGCCTGGGCCGACCAGACCGCCGTGCAGCTGAAGTTCCACTACACCGACAACGACACGTGGGCTTACTTCTGGCAGGTCGACGACGTCCGGATCGGCTGCACCGCACTCGAAGGCGGCTTGGTGCGCGGCACCGTGACCGACGCGGGCACCGGTGAACCGATCGCGGAGGCCACCGTCACCGACACGGCCACCGGCAACACCGCCGTGACCGACGCCTACGGCGAGTACGTCCTCTTCACTGATGCCGGGGCGGCCAGTCTCGAAGCGTCCGTGGAGGGCTGGGCCCCCGGCAGCGCCGAAGCCGAGGTCGAGGCCGACGCCGTGGTGGGCGCCGACTTCGAACTGGAGGCCGAGGCCTGATCAGCTGCGCGACAGGGACGTTCAACGACAAGGTCGTTCAACGACAGTGACGCTCAACGGCAGGGTCGTTCAGCGGCCTGATCGTTCGACGGCACGACCGCTGAGCGTCCAGTGCTCCGAACGAACTGCATGAACCGCAAGACAAGGGGCTCCCGCCGCATCGCGACGGGAGCCCCTTCACGTTCGAGTCCTTATGCTCGCGCCTTCACGTCCGCGCCTTCACCACTCTGCGAAGGAGCCGTCCTCCAGGCGCCAGATCTGGTTGCGCCACCCGTGCGGGTCCTTCGCGGCCTTGCGCACCGCCGCCTCGTCCACCTCGATGCCCAGGCCCGGCCCGGTCGGGCGCGCCACATGACCGTCCGTGAACGCGAACACCGCCGGGTCCACCAGGTAGTCGAGGAGGTCGTTGTCCTCGTTGTAGTGGATGCCCAGGCTCTGCTCCTGGATGAGGAAGTTCGGCGCGGCGAAGTCCACCTGGAGGCTCGACGCGAGCGCGATCGGCCCCAGCGGGCAGTGCGGCGCGAGCGCCACGTCGTGGGCCTCGGCCATGGCCGCGATCCGGCGGACCTCCGAGATCCCGCCCGCGTGCGACAGGTCCGGCTGCGCCACGGCGATGCCGGTGGACAGCACGTCCCGGAAGTCCCAGCGCGAGTACAGGCGCTCGCCCGTGGCGATCGGAATCGTGGTCGAGGAGGTGACCGCCCGCAGGTCCCGGGAGAACTCGGGCAGTACCGTCTCCTCCACGAACAGCGGCAGCAGCGGCTCCAGCAGCGGCAGCACCCGGCGCGACATCGCGGTCGAGAAGCGGCCGTGGAAGTCGATCGCGATGTCCATCGTGTCGCCCACGGCCTCGCGCAGCTCGGTGAGCTGGTCGACGATGCGGTGGACAGCGGCGGGGGATTCGATGCGACCCAGCTGCGCCGCGGCGTTGCACTTGACCGCGTCGAACCCGTTCGCCTTGGCGCGCAAGGCGTCCTCGGCGAGGGCCTGACCGGTGTTCCCGCCGATCCAGGTGTAGACGCGGGCCTTGTCGCGGACCGCGCCGCCGAGCAGCTCGTACACGGGCACGCCCAGGGCCTTGCCCTTCAGGTCCCACAGGGCCTGGTCGATCCCGGCGACGGCGCTGGAGAGCACCGGCCCGCCGCGGTAGAAGCCGCCCTTGGTCATGACCTGCCAGTGGTCCTCGATGCGCGAGGCATCCGCGCCGATGAGCCGTTCGGCGAGGGCCTCCACGACGCTCGCGACCGCTTCGGCGCGCCCCTCGACGATCGGCTCGCCCCAGCCGACGAGGCCGTCCTCGGTCTCGATGCGCAGGAAGAGCCACCGGGGCGGAACCAGGAAGGTCTCGATTCTGGCAATCCTCGTGCCGGACCGGGGACCGACCGGGGAGGAGGCCTGGTTCGAAGGATCAGCGTTCAAGGGAACCTCTATCTCTTGTGGAGTGCAGGGGTCAGCGGTGCCTGACCAGCCAGCCGCCGTCGACGGGCAGTTCGGCGCCGGTGATGAAGCCGGCCTCGTCGGAGGCCAGGAAGGCGACCGCGGCGGCGACCTCGTCGGGACGGCCGATCCGTCCGGCGAGGGTGCGCCCGGCCTCGTCCGCGATGGCCTCCGGAGACATGCCGTCCCATTGCCGGGTGTGGATGGGGCCGGGCGCGACGGCGTTGACGCGCACGGCGGGGCCGTATTCGATCGCCATCTGCCGCACGAGTGCGCTGAGGCCGCCCTTGGCGGCGGCGTAGGCGGTGAATCCGGGGAAGGAGGCGTGGGCGTGCACAGAGGAGACCGCGACGACGGAACCGCTTGCGGCCATGAGGGGTTCGGCGAGCGCGGCCATGCCGAGGTAGGTGGCCTTGAGGGTCACGTCGAGGACGTTGTCCCAGTCCTTCTCGTGCAGTTCGTGGGCCGCGCCGAAGCGGAGCGTGTAGGCGTTCGAGACGAGGGTGTCGACATGCCCGTACTCGTTCACGGCCTTCGCGGCCAGGGCCTTCCAGTCCTCGGATCGCGCCACGTCGCAGTGGACGAAGTGGACGGTTCCCTCGGTCTGGGCGATGAGCCGGGCGCCCGCGTGGTCGTCGACGTCGGCGACGTACACGACCGCGCCCTCGCTCGCGAGCCGCTGCACGCAGGCCGCTCCGATGCCCATGGCGCCGCCCGTGACGACGGCGACCTTGCCCTCGAATCGATTCATTCGGCGACCCTATCGCTCGTTTTCGGAGGCAGGGCGGTCGCGTTGGGGCGCTTGCGCGGTCCGCTCGTCTTCGGCGGAGCGGCCGCGGCGTCGCCGGTCGGTGCAGGGTTCGGCGCGGCCGGTTCGGTCATCTGGACCAGGGCCGCGGCCAGGCCGGGACGTTCGCGCAGGATCAATGCCGCGCCGCCCACGGCCCCGGCGCGGGCGCCGAGGTCGAGGGCGGCGGGGACGACGTCGACCTCGCGCACGAGGGTGAGCGCGTACCGGCGGATCGCGGTGCGCAGCGGGTCGAGCAGGGCTTCCCCGGCGCGGGCGAGTTCGCCGCCGACGACGATGCGCTCGGGGTTGAGGAGGTTGCACAGGCTCGCGAGGAGGCGGCCGGTCATGGAGCCGACGTCGGCGAGGACGCCTTCGCAGGCGCGGTCGCCCGCGGCGGTGGCGGCGAGGACGTCCTCGATGGTCGCCTTGGGGCCCAAGTGGGGCCGCAGTGCGGTGAGGACGGCGGGGATGCCCGCGTGGAGCACGAGGCAGCCGCGGTTGCCGCACGCGCACGGCGGTCCGTCCACATTGATCGAAGTGTGGCCGAGTTCCCCGGCCGCGCCGACGGCGCCGCGGAAGACGCGGCCGTCGAGGATGAGTCCGGCGGCGATGCCGTTGGACAGGCCCACGTACATGAGGTTCCGCACGCCCCTGCCCGCGCCGCTGTAGGCCTCGGCGACGGCTTCGAGCCGGGTGTTGTTCTCGATGGCGACGGGCAGTTCGAGCCGCCGGGCGAACTCGTCGGCGGCGTGCACGTGGGACCAGGGCTGGTCGGGCAGCGAGGTCGAGACGATGCCGGTGGACTTCTCGATGGGGCCGGGCAGGCCGATTCCGGCGCCGACGATCTTGCTCCGGTCGAGGCCGTTTTCGGCGATGAGGCCGTCGAGGAGGTCGGCGGCGACGTCGATGCGCTCGGCCCAGCCGAGGTCGGTGTCCACGGCCCGTCCGGCCCCGGCGACCTCCTGGTGGCCGAGGTCGGAGAGGTGGACCCACACGTGGTCGAAGGTGAAGTCGAGGCCGAGCGCGGTCGCGGCGCCGGGGTTGACCGCGAGGGTCTCCTTGGCGCGGCCGTCGGCGTCGGGGTCGCCTTCGGACTCCACGACCAGGCCGCGGGCCATCAGCTCGGTGACGATGGTCGACACCGTGGTGCGGGACAGGTCGGCGCGGCGGGCGAGTTCGGCGCGGTGCGTGGGTCCCTTGCGCAGGAGCAAGGTGAGCAGCCGTTCCTGGTTGGCGCGGCGCAGTGACTGGAGTGAACCGCTCTTCGTCCGGGGCATGCGCCGATCATACCGGCCTCCCACAAAACAATGTCAAGACTCTTGACGTACTTAAGTCGATGGCGTTAAGTTTCGTCCACAGACTTTTCGTACCCCCTCCTGAAAGGCGAAAACAAATGCGTGGATCCCTCGGGACGCCGGTGTCCCGTCGAGGCCTGATGCAGGGCACCGCCCTCGGCGCGGCGGCCGCCGCCGGTGCAGGAGCCCTCTCGGCCTGCGCCCCCTCGGCCGGTGGCGGCAGCGGCAAGACGACGCTGACGATCATGGCCCCGGAGAACGAGTTCAGCCCCGAGTTCCTCAAGAGCACCGAAGAGGCCCTCGACATCACCATCAAGCGCGTCGAGGTCGACCCCACCAAGCTCACCGCGATGCTCGCCAGCGGCACCGCCCCTGACCTGGTGCGCGGCCTCGGCGCCGTCGAGACCCCCTACATCGTCGGCCGCGACCTCGCACTCGACCTCGACGACTACTTCGCCCAGAGCACCCTCCTCAAGGCCGACGACATCGACCCCGTCAACGACGTGTGGCGCTACGACGGCTCCGTCCAGGGCAAAGGCCCCCGCTACGGCATGGCGAAGGACTACTCCCAGGACGCCATGTTCTGGTACAACACCGCCCTGTTCGACGCCGCAGGCGTCGACTACCCGTCCGAGACCGAGCCGACCACGTACGACGCGTGGTTCGACATGGGCAGGGAGATCACCCAGAAGGACGGCGACACCGTCTCGGTCTACGGCCTCTCGGCCGGCGGCCTGGGCCTGTTCCTCGGCCTGGTCAACATGACCGCCTCCGCGGGCGGCAGCCTCTTCTCCGAGGACCTCGCCACCGTCGACTTCTCCTCGCCCGAAGGCCAGAAGGCCCTCACCTGGTACCTCGAATACGCCCGCGCCCGCATCGGGTTCAGCCCGATCGAACCCAACGCGGACGGCTGGGACTGGCCCCCGTACCAGACCGGCCGCCTGGCGATGTCCTGGTCCGGCTACTGGTTCGGCGGCGCGATCGCGGCCGAGGCCGAACTCGCCGAGACCTCCCGCCTCGCCCCGGCCCCGACCATGGGCGGCGACCGCCTCAGCCCCTGCTTCGGCGCCACCGGCTACTGGATCCCCAAGGCCTCCAAGCACCACGACGAGGCCTGGCAGCTCTTCGAGTGGTTCATGGGCGGCGACCCGGCCAAAGAGCGCGCCGCCGGAGGCTGGGGCATGCCGAGCCTCCTGTCGCTGCGCGCCGACCTGCCCACGGGCACCACCGCCCAGGCGCAGGCCCTCGCCGCCGTCGAAGCCGAGGCCGACTACTTCAAGGTCCTGTCGTTCTCCCCGTACGTCAAGGTCGAGGCGCTCGACGCGGTGCTCAACCAGTACCTGCCCGACGCGATCAACGAGGACGCCAGCGCCGGTTCGCTGGCCGACACCCTCAACACCGACATGAACGCGCTGCTGGCCGAGGGCAAGGAGCTGGTGAAGTGACCGCAACGCTTCCGGCGTCGCGCGAGACTCCCCCCGCAGCGCCGGCCCGGCCCCGCCGCAGGCGGGGTCGGGCCGGTCAGCGAACGCGGACGTTCTACCTCTTCGTCGGGCCCTGGATCGCCGGATTCGTGCTGTTGACGCTGTTCCCGCTCGGCTACGCGTTCTGGATGAGCCTGACCAACACCGACGGGCTCTCCCCGAACTGGTCCTATGTGGGCCTCGACAACTACGTGAAGGTGTTCCAGGACTCCCAGACCATCGCGTCCCTGGGCCGCACCGGGATCTTCATGCTCGCCACCGTCCCGACCGGCGTCGCCGCAGGTTTGCTGATGGCGGTGCTGCTCAACCGCGACTTCAGGGGCCGGGCGGTCTTCCGCGCCCTGTTCTACCTCCCGGCCGTCGTGCCCGGGGTGGCCGCGGCGCTCACGTTCAAGATCATCTTCGACAAGAACGCGGGGGCGGCCAACGCCGTGGTCGGCGCCGCGGGCGGCGAGCCGATCTCCTGGCTGGCCGACCCGTACGTGCGCTCCGTCCTGATCCTCATGATGCTGTGGGGCGTCGGCGGATCCATGATCGTGTCCCTGGCCGCGCTGCAGGACGTGCCGAGGGAACTGCTCGAAGCAGCCAAAGTGGACGGTTCGGGGCCGGTCCACTCGTTCTTCAAGATCACGCTGCCGATCCTCAGCCCGATCATCTTCTTCCAGGTGGTCACGGGCGTCATCGGCTCGCTCCAGGTCTTCGTGCCCTCGCTGCTGCTGGCGCCCGTGAACGGCGCGGCCGCGGTCACGGCCGTGCCCGAGGGCAACTACTTCTTCATGGTGCACGTCTACGCGGAGTACTTCGCCAAGAGCCACTTCGGCTACGCGTCGGCGCTGCTGTGGGTGCTGTTCCTGTTCGTCCTGCTCGTCACCGGCGTGGTCTTCAAGATCGGGAACCGCGCGGTCTTCTACGGCGGAGTCGACCCCACGGAAGGGAAGCAGGGCTGATGAACGTGAACTTCGCGCGCCGGGCCCGCGTCACGGCCCTCTATATTTCGCTGATCGCGCTCGCAGTGCTCTTCTCCGGCCCGCTCGGCTGGCTCATCCTCACCTCTTTGAAGGCCCCGAGCGAACTCTCGGTCTTCCCGGTGCAGTGGTTTCCCTCCACCCCGCAGTGGCACAACTACCTCGACGCCCTGACGTTCATCGACTTCCTCGGGTACGCCCGCAACTCGCTGATCCTGGCCAGCATCACGTCGGTGCTGACGACGGTCTCGTCGGCGTGGATGGCGTACGGGTTCGCGCGGCTTTCGGCCCCGGGCAAGAAGTTCTGGTTCGGCCTGTTGATCTCGACGATGATGATGCCCGGCATCATCACGCTCATCCCGACCTATCTGATGTTCGCGAAGCTGGGGCTGGTCGACACCTACGTGCCGTGGATCCTGTGGGGCCTGTGCGGCGCCGCGTACATGATCTTCCTGTTCCGGCAGTTCTTCTCGGGCATGCCCAAGGAGCTGGAGGAGGCGGCGATCCTCGACGGCTGCGGTCACGTGCGGATCTTCTGGAAGATCTTCATCCCGCAGTCCTGGCCGGTCCTGGCCGCCTGCATGGTGCTCACGTTCACGGCGAGCTGGGGCGACTTCGTGGCCCCGAGCCTCCTGCTCAGCGCGGACCGGACGACGCTCGCCGTGGCCATGACCGCCGGGTACGTCAACGAGAAGGGCTTCCCCGTCCAGAACCTGCTCGCGGCGGGCAGCACCATGTTCATCCTGCCCGTGCTGCTGATGTTCCTGTTCTTCCAGCGCTTCTTCGTGCAGGGGTTCTCGACCTCCGGCCTGAAGTAGCGGGTTTCCGGCGGCCTCGGCGACGCTTGCGAGCCGTGAATCGGCACGGGCGCGTCTCGGCGGGGCGCCGGTCGGATGCCGGGGCGGCGGACCGGTACGGGGTCGAGACACCGGTCCGCCGCCCCTTCGCCTCCTTTTGGGCTGCCGCTCTTCGCGTGCAAGGCGTTCCGTGAGCGGAGCGCTGCTCGGCCGGGAACAGTCCGAACACGGCATTTCGTGGGTCACAGCGCGGCGGGTGATACCGTTCCCCGGTGTCGGTGAATCATGTTTCAGCAGGTCGTGTCATGTTCTCCTCCGCCGAGGAGTCCTATGAGTCGGCGGTCTGGGAACTGCGCGGCAAGTTCGGCCGCGACCTCCAGATCGAGCGGATCGGCCCGGACCTCGGCGTCCTGCCCGTCTCCAAGCCCCAGGTCAAGGCCGTGGCCGAAGCCTGCGACCGGCAGCCCCTGGTCTTCATCCGCCACCTCACGGTCGAGCGGGCGCGCGTTCCGCGCGACGAGGCCGAGGACGTCGAGGCGGTCGTCGCGGCCGCGCTGAACATCGCCGCCGAAGACGCCGTGGCCCACGCCCTCGCGCTGCAGATCTGGGTCAGTGGTTCGCCCAAGACGGGCTGGACCTCCGGTGAGCTCCACCAGCGGCTGTCGGCGGCCCTCGAATCGCGCGGCATCACCGTGTCCCGTTCGGGCCAGAAACGCGTCCTGTCATGCTGCGTCACCGAACACGGCGTCCTGATCGGGTCGAACCTGCTGGTGCACAGCATCAGCGACTGGCCCGGCGGCCGGGTCCGGCTGGCGCGCTCGGAGGACATGATCTCGCGGGCCGAATTCAAACTGGAGGAGCTGTTCCAGCTCCTGCCCATCGAACTGCCGCAAGGCGGCAGGGCCGCGGACCTCGGCGCCAGCCCCGGCGGCTGGACGCGGGTGCTCCGCCAGCGGGGCCTCGCGGTCTGGGCCGTGGACCCCGGCGAGCTCGATCCCCGCGTCGCCGCCGACCCGCAGGTGCACCACGCGCGGACCACGGCCGGGGAGTTCTTCCGGTCCGGCCCGAACATGTTCGACGTGATCGTCAACGACATGCGCATGGACCCGGTCAAGAGCTGCCGCGTGATGCTCGACGCCGCGAGGCGCCTGCACCCGGACGGCCTGGCGATCATGACCCTCAAGACCGGCATCCACCGGCCGGCCGAGGTGGTCGAGCGCTGCCTCAGCCTCCTGGAGCGGGAGTACCGCGTCGAGTACGCGAGGCAGCTCCACCACAACCGCCACGAAGTCACGGTCGTCCTGAGTCCTCTTTCGTACTGACGGACACGGGACACCACGTCTTCAACCTGGCGAAACCGCGGACACCGCGCCCTTAGGGGGAGTTCGTCAACAGCGCCTAGCGCGGGAACCCGGGGCGGCGCACCGAACGGCCCGCGAGGGCCTCGGTCCGCCGTCCTTCCTCTACGGCCACTTGGCCGTTGACGAACACGTACGGCACCCCGGCGGCCTGCTGCCTCGGCTCGTCGAAGGTCGCCTTCGCGTCCACGGTCTCCGGATCGAACAGCACCAGGTCTGCCGCATAGCCTTCTTTGACCAGGCCCCGGTCGGTGAGTCCGAGGACCGCGGCCGGGCGCCCGCTCAGGTGCGCCACGCATTCCTCCACGCTCAGCAGGCCCAGCTCGCGCGTGTAGTGGCCCAGGTACCTCGCGAACGAACCCCAGGCCCGGGGGTGGATCTTGTCACCGGCGAGCACGCCGTCGCTCGATCCAGTGTGGACGCCGTGGCGCATGATCGCCTGCACGTTCTCCTCGTTGCCCACATGCATCAGGCACGCGGTGCCGAACTCGTCCCGGACGATCAGGTCCAGGAAGAACTCCGAGGCCGGTTGCGCCCCAGCGGCTTCGCTCACGCGCTTGCCGACCAGTCCCCGCAGTTCGGGCTTCGCGACCCCTGCGATCTCGATCCTCGACCAATCGATCGGCACGCCGTTCGCGCCGTCGGTGCCCACGACGTCCAGCTCGTGCACGATCCGCTCGCGCACCGCCGCGTCGGCCAGCCGTTCCTGAAGGGCCCCATAGCCGCCCGCGATCGACCAGCTCGGCAGCATCGCCGCGAGCATCGTCATGCCCGGCAGATAGGGGTAGGTGTCGAGGCTGATCGGCACGCCCTCGTCCAGGCCCTCGTCCACGAGCTTGAGCAGCTCGGCCGCCCGGCCCTCGTTGACCTGGTAGTTCAGGGTCGCGTGCGCGAGGTGCAGGGCGCAGCCCGCGTCGCGGCAGATCGCGATCATCTCCGCGTAGCCCTCCATCGCGCCCGCGCCGTAACTGCGCTGGTGCGGGCCGAAATAGCCGCCGTACTGCGCGACCACTCGGCACAGTTCGACCAGCTCGGCGGTGTCGGCGTACATCCCGGGCGCGTAGCTCAGGCCCGCGGAGAGGCCGAACGCGCCCTCTTCCATGCCTTGGGCGACAAGGGCTTTCATGCGGGAGAGTTCGGCGGCCGTCGGCTGCCGGTGCTCCCAGCCCATCGCGAGCATCCGCACGGTGCCGTGGGGGACGAGGTAAGCGGCGTTCGTCGGGATGCCCCGGTCGAGGCGGTCGAGGTACTCGCCGACCGAGCGCCAGTCGTAGTCGACGTCGAGGCGGCCGTTCCAGGCCGCGATGGCCTCCCACATCTGCGGGGCGGTCGTGTCGTCAACGGGCGCATAGGAGAGGCCGTCCTGCCCGAGCACTTCGAGGGTGCAGCCCTGGCCGAGTTTCGCGAGGTGGTCGTGGTCGGCGAGGACCGCGAGTTCGGAGTGGGCGTGCATGTCGATGAACCCGGGGGCGAGGACGAGGCCCCTGGCGTCGATCGTGCGGGCCCCGTCGAGCCGCCCGGTCCCGGTCGCACCGGCCTCGGGATTGATCGCACTGGGGTTGATGGCACCGGTGTTGACGGCACTGGGGTTGACGGCACAGATCCGGCCGTCCTTGATGCCGACCTCCGCCGCGAACCGGGGCGAACCGGTCCCGTCGGCGATCTCGGCACCTCGGATCACGATGTCCATTGCAGCCACGCGGCACCCTCCCTCAACTGGCACGGAGGGTCAGTCTATGCAGGCCAGGGCGTCGATCTCCACCAGCATCTCGGCCCTCGGGAGCGTGCAGATCACCGTGGTCCGGGTCGGGAACGGGACGCCTTCGGTGCACTTCTCGGCGAGGAACGCGGCGTAGACCTCGTTCATCGCGGCGAAGTCCTCGCGGTCGGCCAGGTAGACCCGCAGTGTCATCACGTCGTCGAGGCTCGCGCCCCCGGCCTTGAGGATCGCCGCGACGTTCTCGAGGGTCCGGCGGGTCTGGGCCTTCACGTCGCCCGGGTACAGGTACGCGCCGGTGGCCGGGTCGACCGGGCCCTGCCCGGAGACGGTGAGCAGCGGGCCCTTGCGCACACCCTGCGGAAACGCGTGGGCGGGGGCTGGAGCCGCATCGGTGCGGAGCGCGATTTTGGGGGTCGTAGAGTGCTCAGTCATATAGTAAAGATACATTCCAGTTAAGGGCATGGAGCGATGGACGAGACCCGGCTGCAAGGCCTGTACGAGGAAGTCCTCGACTGGCGCTACAAGGGCATTCCGGCCTCGGCCCACGGCTCGACCATCGCCGAATGGCTCGCTTCGGGGCCCCCCACCCCCACCCTCCCCACCCCCCTTGTAACGCTCTCGGCGCAGGCACTCGACCACAACCTCACGGCCATGGCCGCTTGGTGTGCCGAGCGGCGGCTCACCCTCGCCCCTCATGGCAAGGCCACCATGGCCCCCCAGCTATGGCGGCGCCAGCTCGACGCCGGAGCCGCCGCCATCACCGTCGCCAATCCCTTCCAAGCCGGTGTGGCCCACCATTTCGGCGTGCCCCGCATCCTCATCGCCAACCAGATCGCCGATCCTGCCTCGGCCGCTCGACTAAGCCGATGGGTCGAAAAAGGCACCCGCATTGGACTTTTTTCCGATTCTGTTGCGACGATCGACCTAATTTCCGCGGCCGCCACTACGACTATCGACATACTCGTCGAACTCGGCGTCGACGGCGGCCGAGCCGGGGCACGCGGCATCGAGGCCGCGCTCGAAGTCGCCGACCGCGTGATCGCCGCGCCGAACCTGCGTCTTGCGGGCGTCGCCGGATACGAGGGCGCCGTGGCATCGGGAACCGATGCGACCGCCTTGTCCGCCGTCGACGACTACCTCGGCGACCTGGCGGCACTGCTCGGGGCCTTGGACTTCGAGACCGACCGGCCGGTGGTCACGGCGGGCGGCAGCGCCTACTTCGACCGGGTCGCGGCCGTGCTCGGCCCGCTCGCCTCCGAAGCGGAGGTCCTGTTGCGCTCCGGTTCGTACCTGGTCCACGACCACGGCTTCTACGCCCGGATGACCCCGGCCGCGCGCGGCTGCGACGGGCCGGACCTGCGGCCCGCCCTGCGCGGATACGCGACGGTGCTCTCCCGGCCGGAGCCGGGCCTGGCGATCCTCGACGGCGGCCGACGCGACTTCCCCTTCGACCAGGACCTGCCGATCCCCTTGGGCCTCAATGACGCCCGGTGCACGCAGATCAGCGACCAGCACCTGTTCCTGACGGGCGCGCCCGCGCACCTGGCGGTCGGGGACGTGGTCGAACTCGGCCTGTCGCACCCGTGCACGAGCTTCGACAAGTGGCGGCTGATCCCGGTGGTCGACGAGGAGACCGGGCAGATCGTCGACGCGGTGCGCACCTTCTTCTGACGGAGGGCCGCGCAACAATAGTGCGTTCTAGAAAGTTCGCTATGTGAATCCATGTGCGGATATCGAACATTTTCTAGAGCACACTTTTCTCAGGAGCTCAGTAGTTCCCGGAGTGCCTCGACGGCTGGCCGGTTCCCCGGCAGCCACGGGACCGAGTCGAGTTCGCCGAGGCCGAGCCAGCGAAGTTCCGCGTGTTCTTTCGCGATCGGTTCGCCGCCTTCGATTGTCGCGAAGTAGACCCGAAGCCGAAACCGGCCGCTGCCGGTGAGGAGGTCGCCGCCGACGCGTTCGCCGACCGCTATCTCGACGCCGAGTTCTTCGCAGCATTCGCGGCGCAGGGCCTCGGCCTCGGTCTCGTCGGGCTCGACCTTGCCGCCGGGGAACTCCCAGAGCCCGGCGAGTTTGGGCGGGTAGGCGCGGGCGGCGGCGAGGATGCGGTCCCCGGCGCGGATCGCGGCGCCGACGACGATGCGCGGTGCAGCCGTGCTTCGTTCGACCATGGCCGGGAGTCTAGGGAGTGCTGATCCTGCCCGGTGGAGCGGCTCGGCCGTCGCCGCCGTTGCCAGTTTGAGGGCGTTTCGTTATCTTTCGCGGTGTGGATGACGAACAGTGATCACCTATGAGCAACGTGTTGTTCATACGTTCGGATGAGGTGACATAGCCCGGGCGGTCAGGAATCGCGTCCACCAGCACAAAACCAGACATGAATTGCCCTATGGAATCCGATAAACCCGATTAATCCCATTTGCGAGTCTGGACAGAAGCTGAACGACGCGCAAGACTCGGTGCAGAAATGATAAAGATCCGGCGACAATTCAGACACGAACGCCCCCGTGTCCGTCGGAGCCGAATCAGACCAACCTTACTGATCGGTCGCGGCCCTGCTACGGCAGGGCGTCGCTTTGCCGAACGCGGCCAGGACGAATGGCGACGGTGCCATATGGGGAGAACGGAGCAAGACGACAACGTGCTGCTGGACGCACTGAGGGAGCTCAACAGTTGGGTGGCGGACGACGGCCGCCTCTCGCGGTCGCTGCCGCTGGACGACTCCCAGCACGCGGAGCTCGCCGAGCAGATCAAGATCTTCGCGGACACACTCGGCGTCATGCCGGACGTGTCGCGGACTGACGAGGCCACGCTCATCGTGCTCGCCCGAGAGGGCGGATTCAGCCTGACCGACGTGACCTTCGCGGGCCGCGTCGAGACCGCCTACATCACCATGGCCGGAGACCTTTCGGCCCAAGACAACCCGCATCTCTCCAAGGGCCGCTTCCGCTGGCTCAGGCGGGGCGAGTAACGCGACGGACCCACGGTGGACCCGTCGGGACCCCACCTCCCGACGATGCGCCGCAGCCGCCCCCAGGGGCGGTTAGGGGGTGTGCACGAACCCCCGGCGGTCGCTATCCGGCCCATTTGCCCGCTCGCTTCGTTGTCGGGCCTCTGAATACAACACCGGTATTCAGAAGCCCTTCCGCCTCGCGAGCGAACAAATGGACTCGGATACCGCCTCGCCAGGGGTTCGTGCACACCCCCTGGGGAACGACGAGGCCCGCACGGCGCACGCCGTACGGGCCTCGATCCATGTTCAGGTCCTGCTCAAACGTTGCCGTGCTCAGACGTTGAACCGGAACTCCACCACGTCGCCGTCGGACATGACGTAGTCCTTGCCCTCCATGCGGACCTTCCCGGCGGCCTTGGCCGCCTGCATGGTCCCCGCGTCGATGAGGTCGTCGTACGACACGATCTCGGCCTTGATGAAGCCGCGCTGGAAGTCCGTGTGGATCTCCCCGGCCGCCTCAGGCGCGGTCGCGCCCTTCTTGATCGTCCAGGCCCGGGTCTCCTTCGGGCCGGCCGTCAGATAGGTCTGGAGCCCGAGGGTCTCGAAGCCGACGCTCGCGAGGCGGTCCAGGCCCGGCTCGCTCTGACCGGTGGACTCCAGCAGCTCGCGGGCCTCGTCCTCGTCCAGGTCGATGAGCTCGGACTCGAACTTCGCGTCGAGGACGACCGCCTGCGCCGGGGCCACCAGGGCCCGCAGCTTCGCGGCCAGCGCCTCGTCGGACACCTGGTCCTCGTCCACGTTGAACACGTAGATGAACGGCTTGGCGGTGAGCAGGTGCAGGTCGTAGAGCAGCTCGGTGTCGAGGCCGGCGGCGAAGATCGTCTTGCCGCCGTCGAGCACCTCCTGCGCGGTCTGGACCGCTTCGAGCTTGGCGCGGGCGTCCTTGTTCATGCGGGCCTCGCGCTCGAGGCGCTTGAGGGCGTTCTCGACGGTCTGGAGGTCGGCGAGGATCAGCTCGGTGTTGATCGTCTCGATGTCGTCCACGGGCGAGACCTTGCCGTCCACGTGGGTGACGTTGCCGTCCTCGAACACGCGCACGACCTGGGCGATCGCCGAGGTCTCGCGGATGTTGGACAGGAACTGGTTGCCCTTGCCCGCGCCCTCGGAGGCGCCCTTGACGAGCCCGGCGATGTCGACGAAGGTGACCGTCGCGGGGAGGAGCTTCTCGGAGCTGTAGATCTCGGCGAGCTTCGGGAGCCGGGCGTCGGGGACGGCGACCACGCCGACGTTGGGCTCGATCGTCGCGAACGGGTAGTTCGCCGCGAGGATGTCCGAGCGGGTCAGCGCGTTGAACAGCGTGCTCTTGCCGACGTTGGGCAGGCCGACGATACCGATGCTGAGTTTCACGAGGACCAAGTCTAGGCGGTGTCCTGCGGCTCCGGCGGGGCGCTGTCCGGGCCGTTTGCCCGCTCACTGGTGTGCGCCGGATGCCGGGTGTCAGGCGGCCAGGAGGCCGATGCCGAGGGTCAGGGTGCCGACCGCGAGGCTCGCCGCACCCACGAAGAGGACCGCGATGGCCTTGTTCGGCTCGGTGCGGCCCTTGCCCGCCATCGCGGCGAAGAATCCGGCGGACATCAGGACCGCGGCCAGTGGGATCGCGGCGCGGGCGATCCAGCCCCAGAACCCGGTGAGGCCCGACGCGTCGGCGAGGACCAGCGCGATGAGGCTGAGGATGACGAGCACGCCGGCGTGGGCGTGCCCGGCGCGTGAGAACGACTTCTGGAACTCGGTGAAGGGCACTTTGCCGCTCACGATCCGGACCATGAAGGTGCCGCCGAACTCGATGGTGACGATGGTGAGGAGGACGATTCCGGCCAGGATGCGGGAGGCGTCGCTCAGTGCGATGGTGGTGTCGAACATCAGGGGCTTCCAATCTCGGGTGGGTCTGGAATCCAACGTACGCAGCAGTCTTGACGTTGTCAAGTTCTGTTTCGAATCAATGCTCGTGTTGTTTGACACTGTCAAGATCCGCGCTATGGTGGAGGCGTGACCGATCGTTACCATCACGGCGACCTCCGCCGCGCCCTCATCGACGCGGCCGTCGACGCCATCGGCGAGACCGGGCCGAGCGCCCTGAGTCTGCGCGCCGTCGCCAAGAAGGCGGGCGTCTCGCACGCCGCCCCGGCCCACCACTTCGGCGACAAGGCCGGGCTCCTGACCGCCGTCGCGGCCGAGGGCTACGACCGCTTCGCCGACGCGCTGGAGCGGGCCTGGGACGCGACCGGCGACTTCATCGAAGTGGGCGCCGCCTACGTGCGCTTCGCCATCGACAACCGACCCTTCTTCGAGACGATGTTCAGACGAGAACTGCTGCACGACGACGACCCCGAGCTCAACCGCGCCGAGGCGCGCTCGAGCGCCGCCCTCGTGCGGGGCGCGGGCGCGCCGAAGCCGGACGCCGACGGCAACGACCCGGAGTACAACGCGAGCGCACTGGGCGCGTGGTCCCTGGTCCACGGTTTCGCGGGCCTGCTCATGGCCGGGAACTTCCCCCCGGCGGTCGCTTCGGATCCCGAAGGCGCGTTCCGGGAGATCGCGAAACGAGTTCGCTTCGGCGGCAACTGAAGCGGAAGCGACCGCTCGGGCTGGCAATCCTCAAGTCGGCGATCAGCCGTGAAGTCGCGCACAATTAGGTTGTGTACAACTTAGTTGTGCGCTATCTTTTCGACATGGATTCGACACCGCGCCTTCGCGAGCAGGCCTGCTTCGCGCTGTACGCCGCCTCCCGGGCGACGACCAGCCTGTACCGGCCGCTGCTCGACAAGCTCGGGCTGACCTACCCGCAGTTCCTGGTCCTCATGGCGCTGTGGGAGACCGACGGCCTCACCGTCACCGCGCTCGGCGACGAACTCCAGCTCGACTCGGGGACCGTCTCGCCGCTGCTGAAGCGCCTGGAGGCCGCCGGGTTCGTCGAACGCCGCCGCGGCTCCGCCGCGAGCGGCAGCGGCGACGAGCGCCGCGTCACGGTGCACCTCACCGAGACCGGGGCCGCGCTCGAACGCGACGGCTGCGAGATCACCCAGGTCGTCGGTGCCGCATCCGGACTGTCGTACGAGGAGCTGATCGCCATGCGCGACCAGCTGAACGAGTACACCGAAGCCCTCCGCACCCGTCAAACCACCACCACCGAGTAAGGGAAACCACATGGAACCGCTCTACGTCGCGCACGCCGTCTCCTCCGGCGAAGGCCGCAACGGCCACGTCGCCACCAGCGACGGCATCATCGATCTCGACCTGGCGCTCCCGAAGGAACTGGGCGGCGCCGGCGGCAAGGCCAACCCGGAGCTGCTGTTCGCCGCGGGCTACGCGGCCTGCTTCCACAGCGCGCTCCAGAGCATCGCCCGCCAGGCCAAGCTCGACCTGGGCGCCTCCGAGGTCCAGGCCAGCGTCGGCATCGGCAAGGAGGGCGAGGGCTTCGGGCTCAGCGCGATCCTCGAGGTCTCGATCCCCGGCCAGCCCCGCGCGACCGCCAGGGAGCTCGTCGACAAGGCCCACGAGTACTGCCCCTACTCGCGCGCCACCCGCGGCAACATCCAGGTCGAGATCGACCTGGTCCAGGCCGCCGGCGAATAAGCAATCCGGCGAAAAGCGGGCGGGCCCTCAGGCCCGCCCGCTTTCGTCATGTTCCGGCCGCCTACTCCACGCCGCTATCCGCCTTGGGCTGCTTGCCCTTTCGGAAGATCTTGCGGCCCAGCCACACCAGCGGGTCGTACCGGTCCCCCGCGACGCGCTCCTTCATCGGGATGATCGCGTTGTCGGTGATCTTGATGTGCTCGGGGCACACCTCGGTGCAGCACTTGGTGATGTTGCACAGCCCCAGGCCCTGGTCGTCCTGCGCCGTCTCGCGCCGGTCGCCCCTCGCGTCCAGCGGGTGCATGTCCAGCTCCGCCGCGCGGATGAACAGCCGCGGCCCCGAGAACGGCGGCTTGTTCTCCTCGTGGTCGCGCACCACGTGGCAGGTGTTCTGGCACAGGAAGCACTCGATGCACTTGCGGAACTCCTGGCTCCGCTCCACATCCACCTGGCTCATCCGGTACTCGCCCGGCTTCAGGTCCGCGGGCGGCGCGAACGCCGGCATCTCCCGCGCCTTCTCGTAGTTGAACGACACGTCCGTGACCAGGTCGCGCACCACCGGGAACGTCCGCAGCGGCGTGATCGTGACCGTCTCGCCCTCCTCGAAGAGGTTCATGCGGGTCATGCACATCAGCCGCGGCATCCCGTTCACCTCCGCCGAGCACGAACCGCATTTGCCCGCCTTGCAGTTCCACCGCACCGCCAGGTCCGGCGCCTGCTCGGCCTGGATGCGGTGCACGACGTCGAGGATCACCTCGCCCTCGTTCACTGCGACGTCGAAGTCGGCGAAATCGCCGCCGTCGGCGTCGCCCCGCCAGACCCGGAAGTTCCTCGTGCTCATCAGGCTTCCTCCGCTTCCGTGGATTCAGGAGCCGTCGGCTTCGGCGAAGCCTCCGGGCCGTCGCTGCGACGGAACTCCTCAGGGGTCATGTACTTGGCGAGTTCGGACTCCTCGAAGAGCCCCAGCAGCTCCGGCGTCATCGTCGGCACCGCCTGGCGCGCCAGACGCACCTCCTCGCCGTCCACAGTGATCACCAAGTTGATCTTGCGCCACTCCGGGTTCATCCCCGGCGCGTCCTCGCGCGTGTGGCCGCCGCGGGACTCGTCGCGCTCCAGCGCCGCCAGCGCGGTCGCCACCGAGCAGACGTACATGTTCCGCAGGTCCAGTGCCAGGTGCCAGCCGGGGTTGTAGGCCCGGCCGCCGATCGCGCTGACGTTCGCGATGCGCTCTTTGAGCAAGGCGAGTTCCGTCAGGGCCTCTTCGAGTTCGCCCGCCTTGCGGATGATCCCGACGAGGCGGCCGTTGATGGCCTGGAGCGCGTTCTGGAGCGCGTACGGGTTCTCGCCGTCGTTCCCGAAGGGCTGCAAGGCGTCCTGTGCGGCCGCTTGGATCTGCTCTTCGGTGAGCTTCGACGGTTCGGCGGCCGTGGCGTGCTCGGCCGCGTACTCGCCGGCCCGCTTGCCGAAGACCAGCAGGTCCGAGAGCGAGTTCCCGCCGAGCCGGTTGGAGCCGTGCATGCCGCCGGAGACCTCGCCGGCCGCGAACAGCCCGGCCACCGCCGAAGCGGTCGTGTCGGCGTCGACCTCGATGCCGCCCATGATGTAGTGGCAGGTCGGGCCCACTTCCATCGGTTCGGCGGTGATGTCGACGTCGGCCAGTTCCTTGAACTGGTGGTACATCGAGGGCAGCCGCTCGCGGACGTATTCGGCGCTGCGCCGGGACGCGATGTCGAGGTAGACGCCGCCGTGCTCGGTGCCCCTGCCCTCCTTGACCTCCGAGTTGATGGCGCGGGCGACCTCGTCGCGCGGCAGGAGCTCGGGTGGCCTGCGGTTGTTGTCGGGGTCGGTGTACCAGCGGTCGGCCTCGTCGGGGTTGTCGGCGTACTGCGCCTTGAACACCTCGGGGATGTAGTCGAACATGAACCGCTGGCCTTCGGAGTTCTTCAGGATCCCGCCGTCGCCGCGCACCGACTCGGTGACGAGGATGCCGCGAACCGAAGGGGGCCAGACCATCCCGGTGGGGTGGAACTGGATGAACTCCATGTTGACGAGTTTCGCCCCGGCCCGCAGGGCGAGCGCGTGGCCGTCGCCGGTGTACTCCCAGGAGTTGGAGGTGACCTTGAAGGACCGCCCGATGCCGCCGGTGGCGAGCACGATCGCGGGTGCGCTGATCGCCATGAAGCGGCCGGTGCCGCGCCGGTAGCCGAAGGCGCCCTTGATGGTCCCGTTCTCCACGAACAGTTCGGTGATGGTCGTTTCGTCGATGACCTGGAGCATCGACCGCGGTTCGCCCGCTTCGGCGTCGTCCTGCTGGAGCGAGACGAGCTTCTGCTGGAGGGTGCGGATGAGTTCGAGGCCGGTGCGGTCGCCGACGTGGGCGAGGCGCGGGTATTCGTGGCCGCCGAAGTTGCGCTGGCTGATCTTGCCGTCGGCGGTCCGGTCGAACAGGGCCCCGTAGGTCTCCAGTTCCCAGATCCGGTCGGGCGCTTCCTGCGCGTGGAGTTCGGCCATCCGGTAGTTGTTGAGGAACTTGCCGCCGCGGAGGGTGTCGCGGAAGTGGACCTGCCAGTTGTCCTTGGAGTTGACGTTGCCCATCGCGGCGGCCGCGCCGCCTTCGGCCATGACGGTGTGCGCCTTGCCGAAAAGGGACTTGGAGATGACGATGACGCTCTTGCCTGCCAGGCGCGCCTCGACGGCGGCCCGCAGGCCCGCGCCTCCGGCGCCGATGACGAGGACGTCGCAGGCCAGGTGCTCGACGTCGTTGATGTCGTTGTCGCTCATGGTTCCTGCCTTCTATCCGACGAAGCGGAGATCGGTGATCCAGCCGGCGGCGACCGCCATGACGTAGGCGTCGGTGAGCGCCAGGGAGGCCAGGGTGATCCAGGCCCACATCATGTGGCGGCCGTTGAGCGCGCTGGAGATCGTCCACAGCCGGTACCGGACCGGGTGCTTGGAGAAGTGCTTGAGCCGCCCGCCCATGACGTGGCGGCAGGAGTGGCAGCCGAGGGTGTAGCACCACAGGAGGACCACGTTGGCGATGAGGACGAGGTTCCCGAGGCCGAAGCCGAACCCGTCGGGGGAGTGGAAGGCGAGGACCGCGTCGTAGGTGTTGACCACGGAGATCAGCGCGGCGAGGTAGAAGAAGTACCGGTGGAGGTTCTGCCCGATGAGCGGGAAGCGGGTCTCGCCGGTGTACTTGGCGTGCCCGTCGGGGACGGCGCAGGCGGGCGGGGAGAGCCAGAAGGACCGGTAGTAGGCCTTGCGGTAGTAGTAGCAGGTGAGCCGGAACGCCAGGAGGAACGGCAGGCTCAGGGCCGCATAGGGAAGCAGCGGGTGGTCGGGCAGGAACCGTCCGAAGTGGGCTGATTCGGGGACGCAGCCGTCGGAGACGCACGGGGAGTAGAACGGCGTCAGGTAGTGGTAGTCGGCGACCCAGTAGTCGCCTTGGTAGAAGACCCGGAACGTGGCGTAGGCGACCCAGGCGGTGATGCCCAGGACCGTCAGGATCGGGCCCTTCCTCCAGTTGTCGATCCGCAGGTTCCGCGCGCCGACGGCGGCGCGGGGTGGTGACGAGACGTCGGTGTCTTCGGTCGTGGTCATCAAGCGCCCCAGTCTTGGCGTAGCTCGCGGAGCCATGAGTCGGCTCGGTTTCTCCTTGGGTCGGGCCCCGGCCCGTCAGCGCAGAATAGCCCCATTGGCACTCCCGAGAACCATGGGGTGCATCACATTTGCGAGCATTTCTCTTAGTGGGACTGTATGTTACAAGGTTTGCTGAGATCGTCCATCGTGGTCTGCGGGACAGGAGTGGCGATCGCGGAACACCGCCTAGGCTTGACCGCATGAGCGCACGCGGCACCCGCCCACCCGTCGACCCGCACCCGGACACGCGCGGCCTCCTCTTCGTCCACGCCCACCCCGACGACGAGACCATCGGCACCGGCGCGACCCTCGCCCACTACGCCGCCCGCGCCGACGCCCGCCTCACCGTCGTCACCTGCACCCTCGGCGAGGAGGGCGAGATCCGAGTCCCGCACCTCGCCGGACTCGCCGCGAACGAGGCCGACCAGCTCGGCGGCTACCGCTACTGGGAGCACCGCCAGGCCACCGCCGCACTCGGCGTCACCGACACCCACTTCCTCGGCGGCGTCGGCCGCTACCGCGACTCCGGCATGATGGGCCTGCCCGCCAACGCGCACCCGCGCGCGTTCTGGGCCGCCGACGTCGACGAGGCCGCCGCCGACCTCGTGAACCTCATCCGCGACCGCGCCCCCGAAGTCCTCGTCACCTACGACCCTGACGGCTTCTACGGCCACCCCGACCACATCCAGGCCCACCGCGTCGCCATGCGAGCCGCCGAACTCGCCGCCGACCCGTCCTGGCGCCCCGACCTCGGCGCGGCCCACGACATTCGCAAGATCTACTGGACCACCATGCCCCGCAGCCTCATCGAAGCCCAGTTCGCGGCCTTCGCCAACGCCACCGACAACCCCTTCGCCGATGCCGCGACGGCCGCTGACCTCCCCTTCGGCGTCCCCGAGACCGACATCGACGCCTGCGTGGTCGGCGACAAGGCCGCCACCGCCGCGAAACGCGAGGCCATGGCCGCCTACGCGACCCAGATCGCCCCCGGCGACTGGCTCGACGTCCTCGGCGACAAGCTCGGCGACGCCGCCCTCGCGGCCGAGCACTACCGCCTCGTGAAGGGCGCGCGCGGCGAAGGCGCGGGCGAGCACGGCTGGGAGAGCGACCTCCTGGCCTGACCCTCGACGCAGGATCGTCAGATCTGCGCCGCGTCCAGGGGCCGACCTTCTCGCCCGAACCGCGGTTCCCGCACGCCTGTTCGGGTATTACTCATGGCTATGGGAGACCTCTGGGCACAACTCGGGCCGCTCGCGCTGGCACTCGTCCTCGGCCTCGCCGTCGGCGCCGAACGCGAATGGCAGGGCAAGCCCGCCGGCATGCGCACGCACGCCCTCATCGCGGTCGGGGCCTGCCTGTTCGTCATCGCGGGGCGCTACGGCTTCGGCGAGCACGTGCCCGGGACGCCGGGCGTGGACCCGGCCCGCATCGCCGCGCAGGTGGTCACCGGCGTCGGCTTCCTCGGCGCGGGCGTCATCTTCTTCCACCGCAACCTCGTCTTCGGGATGACCACCGCGGCCTCGATCTGGTCCACCACCGCCATCGCGATCGCGTGCGGCGCGGGCCTGTACTGGGCCGCCGTGGCGGTCGCCGTCGTGCAGGTCGCGGTCGTCGCCGGGCTCGCCCCCTTCGAGAACGTCATCGCCCGCCACGCGAAGCACACCGGGCACCTCCACCTGCGGTATACGACCTCGTTCGCGCTCACCGAAGCGCTGTCGACCTGCACCGACGAGGGCTTCACGGTCGTCGAGATCGAGGAAGAGGACGGCGACGGGGAGGGCGCGGAGCGCTCCACCGACCTCCTGGTGGCCGGGCGCGGCTCGGTACGGGACCTGACGACGAAGCTCAGCGCCAAGAAGGGAATCGTCCGCGTCGCGTTCCGAGAGGACGTCATCAACGGGGGCATGTGACCACTGCTGGCCCTGGGACGGGAGCGCCCCCGGCAGGATTCGAACCTGCGACCATCAGATTAGAAGTCTGGTGCTCTATCCAGCTGAGCTACGGAGGCAACGGCGGGGTCGCACAGCGCCGCGCCAGCGCAAGAATACCCGGCCTCCGGCCGCATCCGAGTACGGGGAGTGTCCCTTGGGCATGGATACGGGGCGTCGCAAGAACACCCCAAACGATTCTCCACGACGCCCCGGAATTGCTGACCCACGTCAATCAGTAGTCCCTGAGTGCGCGAGTGTCAAGCGGCACGCCCGGGGTTGACGCCGATTCGTTACCTCGACCTATGTGGGCGGCAATGCCCGCTATGCGTCTCGACTGGTTGGGGCCCTTGCGGACACCCGGGGTGAAATCCGGCACGCACCGGTTCGTCACCATGCGTGCCCGTCCGGGTCCGCTTGCGCCCCTGGCCCTCGCGGGAAGCCCGCCGCGAGCGCCGACGTGCCACACTTGCACCAGAGCCAACCGTGAGGAGCGGGCATGAGCGACGACCAGCCGACTGAAGAAGACGGCCAGGACGAAGACGGCCCAGCCCAGGCTGAACAGAACCAAGTAGCGGCCCGTGACGCCCCGCGCGGACCGATCATCCTGCGCGGCATTTCGACCCGCGCCTGGGAGCACCCCGCCGACCGCGGCGCGCTGGTCGCCCTCCGCGAACTGCGCGGCTTCGACCTGGTCATGCGCAAGCTCTCCGGCATGATCTCCGAGCGGGCCCTGCGGCTGAGCTTCCTGGGCTCCTCGATCCGCGTCGACCGCCACCAGTACTCCCGCGTCTACGACGCCTACCTCGCCGTCGGCGCCGCACTTGACGCCGCCGACCTGCCCGACCTCTACGTCACCCGCAACCCCGACCTCGGCGGCATGTGCATCGGCATCGACAAGCCGATCATCGTCGTCAACTCGGGCTCGCTGGAACTGCTCGACGAGACCGAGCTGAAGTTCCTGCTCGCCCACGAGCTCGGGCACGCCTTGTCCGGTCACGGGCTCTACCGGACCATTCTCATGGTCCTGCTGCGCCTGACCACCTCGGTCGCGTGGATTCCCGTCGGCGTGGTGGGCCTGCGCGTCATCACCGCCGCGCTCTACGAGTGGAGCCGCAAAGCCGAGCTGTCGGCCGACCGCGCCGGCGCGCTCGCCGTGCAGGACCCGGCCGCGGCCGTGCGCTTCATGGCGAAGATGGCCGGCGGCGGCGACCTCCACGACGTGGACACCGCCGCGTTCCTGGAGCAGGCCAAGGAGTTCGAGTCCGGCGGCGACCTGCGCGACAGCTTCCTCAAACTCATGCTCCTGGAGCAGCGCAGCCACGACTTCGCCGTCGCCCGCGCCGCCTCGCTGAAGACCTGGATCGACGACGGGGAGTACCGCGACTTCCTCGCCGGGAACTACCCCAAGCGCGAGGGCGACGCCGACGCCTCGCCCACCGCCGAGGCCAAAGCCGCCGCGAAGTCCTATAAGGATCTTTTCGAGACCTCCGGCGACCCGCTCGCGAAGCTCCTGCGCAAGCTCAAGGACGGGCTCTAGAAGCCTTCAAGGACAACGAACGGGCCCGGTCGTCGCGACCGGGCCCGTTCCGTTTCGCTGCTAGCGCTTGAGCTTCTCCAGCAGGAGCGCCTCGGCCACGCACACCCGCTCGAACATCTTGATGTTCGTCGACTCATTGGGGCCGTGCGGGTTCGAGTACTGGTCCTCGACGCCCGTCACCAGGATCGCCGCCTCCGGGAACAGCGTCTGGAACGTCGTGATCATCGGGATCGAACCGCCGACGCCGATCTCCACCGGCTCCGTCCCGTCCCAGGCCTCCGTGAACGCCGCACGCGCCGCGTCATAGGCCGGCCCGGTCGTCTCGACCGCGCTCGGATCACCGACGCCCCCTTCGGGAGTCACCGTCACCGTCGCGCCCCACGGAGCGTGTGCCTCCAAATGCGCCCGCACCGCCTTGAGCGCGCTCTCGGCCGAATCGCCCGGGGCGATCCGGAACGAGATCTTCGCGCGGGTCTTCGGCTGCAACGCGTTCGCCGACTCCGCCGCGCCCGGCGCGTCGATGCCGAGCACTGTCGCCGTGGGCTTCGACCACATCCGCTCGGTGAGCCGCCCGGTCCCGATGAACTCGGTGCCCGGCAGCATCCCCGCCTCGTGGCGCAGCGCCTCCTCGTCGTAGTCCAGAGCGCTGCTGCGACCCGTGACCAGGCCCTGCACCGCCACGTCCCCGTGCTCATCGTGCAAGGTCGCGATCAGCCGCGCCAGCGCGGTCAGCGCGTCCGGGACCGGCCCGCCGAACATCCCGGAGTGGACCGCGCCCTTGAGGACCGCGACCTCCACGTACACGTTGATGACCCCGCGCAGCGTGGTCGTCAGCGCCGGGACCTCGGTCTTCCAGTTGTTCGAGTCGGCGATCACGACGACGTCGGCGGTCAGCAGCTCGCGGTGGTCGTGCAGCAGCCCCTCCAGGGTCGGCGAGCCGAACTCCTCCTCGCCCTCGATGAGGAGCTTCACCCCGACCGGCGGCTTCCCGCCGAACGCCCGCAGCGCCGTGACGTGCGCCATCACCCCGGCCTTGTCGTCGGCGACGCCGCGCCCGTACAGGCGCCCGTCCTTCTCGACCACGGTGAACGGGTCGTCCTGCTCCCACAAGGAGAGGTCCCCGACCGGCTGCACGTCCTGGTGGGCGTACAGCAGGACCGTGGGCTGGCCCTCGGGCGCGGGGAAGTGCGCGTACACGCTCGGCTGCCCGTCCCCGTGCGACAGCTGCCGCGCCTCGGCGGCCCCGGCGTCCTCGAGGAGCTTCTGGACGGCGTTCGCGCCCTGGCGGACCGGCTCGTGGTCGAGTCCTTCGAAGGCGATCGCCGGGATCTTGACGAGGGCCTCCAGATCGGCGCGCGCGGCCGGCATGGCGGCGCGCACCGCATTCACTACATCGCTCATGGGGCGCAAGTCTAAGGCGGGTTTAGACTCGGCGGCGTGATGCAGCGTTACCGGTTCGTTCTCGCACCTCGCTGGCTTCTGCTGACCCTGGCGGGCCTGGTCGTGATGGTGACCTGCGTGCTGCTCTCGCAGTGGCAGTGGGGCCGCGCGCTCGAGCGCGCCGCCGCGAACGAGGTCATCGCCACCAGCATCGAGGCCGCCCCCCTGGACGAGACGCTGCCCGCCGGGCAGGCCCTTGACGAGGCCGAGCGGTGGACCCTCGTGGAGGCCACCGGCGTGTACGACGTCGAGCACGAGGTCGTGCTGCGGGCCCAGACCAACAACGGCACCAACGGCTTCGAGATCGTCACGCCATTGATCTTGGAGGACGGGACGGCGCTCCTGGTCGACCGCGGGTTCGTCGCCACCGAGAGCACCGGGAACGTCCCCGACTTCCCGGCCGCGCCCTCGGGCGAGATCACGCTGACCGGCCGGGTCTACGAATATGAAGAGGCCAGCGGCGGCGTCACCGAGGTCGACGGCCACCTGGAGTCGCGCCGCCTGAGCATCGACATGCTCGCCGCGCACTTCGACTACGACCTCCGCTCCGCGTGGGTCGCCGACATAGAACCGGACGAGGGCTTCACCGCGTTGGAGACGCCCACGTTCAAGGACTGGCAGAACTACTCGTACGCCGCCCAGTGGGCGCTGTTCGCGGTCATGGTCCCTGTCGGCTGGGTCGTGCTCGCGCGCCGCGAACGCAAGGACATGGACGAGGCGGCCGCCGCGGACGCCGGAGCGGCCCCGTCGGAGACCGACGAGGCCGCTCAAGACGAGGCCGCTCAAGACAGGGCCGAGACCGACGCGGTCAGTCCTTCCCCTCGAACTGGATCTGTCTCGACGGAGCGTTGAACTTCTCCTCCGGCACGCCCTCGAGCGCTTCCTTGAAGATCGTCCCCGCCGTCTGCTTGGAGACCGTGGTGTTCGAGGTGCCCACCGAGTTGAATATGTAGTCCGGGTCGGCCATGAACGCGCCCACCGTGAGCTGCGGCGTGTACCCGAGGAACCACGAGGCCCGGTTGTTGTCGGTGGTGCCCGACTTGCCCGCGACGGGCCGCCCGGCCAGGGTCCCGACGATCGGCGAGGTGCCCCACGAGCCGCACTGCGCGCCCTTGCGCGCCGTGTCCGTGACGCACCGGGCCGCGTCGGTGGCCGCCCTGGCGACGTCCTTGTCCAGCTCCTGGTGGCAGCGCGGCGCGGCGGCGTCGAGCTCCTGGCCCTGCGGGTCGATGATCCGCATCGCCGGGATCGGCTCGCAGTACTCGCCTTCGGCCGCGAGCGTGTTGAAGACGTTCGTCATCTCGATGGGCTGGACGTCCGACACGCCGAGCGTGAACGGCCCCCAGCCGGAGCGCCGCTCCTCCGAGGCGTAGTACGCGTCGCCCTCGCTGCGCCACTGGATGCCCATGCGTTCGGCCATCTCGACCGCCTTGTCGGCCCCGACCCGGTCGATGAGCTGCGCGAAGTAGGTGTTCACCGACATCCCGAGCCCCGACCACATGTCGCGGTTGCCCGCCATCGAGGCCGAGCCGTTCTTCGGGCACCAGTTCCCGCCGCACGCGGTCGTCGCGGACACGAAACTGGTCCGGACCTGGTTGGGGGAGTAGATGTTGTAGTCCAGCGGGTAGCCCGCGTCGAGCGCGGCGAGCAGCGTGAAGATCTTGAACGTCGAACCGGCCTGGTAGCCGCCGGTCTCGCCGCCGCCGAGCACCGGGTTCACCGTGTTCGGGTAGTTGCCCTTGCGGTCGAAGGACGGGTTGGAGTGCGGGCCGTTCTCGCTCTGGTCGTACGAGAAGACCCGGTTCAGGCCCAGGGCCTTTATTCGCCCCGTCCCCGGTTCCATGAGGACCGCGCCGTGCGCGAGCTTGGAGTCGGAGCCCTTCGCGTCGTTCACGGTGTCGTTGGCGAGCTCCTGGAGGTCGGGGTCGAGCGTAGTGATGATGGTGTACCCGCCCTGGCGCAGCTCCCGCTCGCGGTCGGCCGGGGTCGGCCCGAAGGCGTCCTGCTCGCGCCACCAGCGGCGGAAGTAGTCGCAGAAGAAGCCGTACTCGCTGGTGGTGCCCTCGACGCCGATGCACGAGTTCGGCGGGTCGGAGACGTCCAGGTCGATCGGCAGCCCCGCCACCTCGGAGGCGTCGCCCCTCGAGAGGTAATCGATGTCGACCATCCGGTCCATGACCCAGTTGCGGCGGTCCAGGGCCGCCGTCCCCTCGGCCACGATCGGGTCGTACGCGGACGGGGCCTGCACGAGCCCCGCGAGCATCGCCGCCTCCTGGAGGTTCAACTCCGACGGGTGCTTGGAGAAGTACACCTGCGCGGCGGCGAAGATCCCGTACGCGTTGTGCCCGAAATAGGCCTGGTTGAGGTAGCGCTCCAGGATCTCGTCCTTGGACAGCTGCTCCTCGACGGCCATCGCCAGCCGGGCCTCGGTGAGCTTGCGCGTCGCGGTCTGCTCGGTGGCCTCGATGACCTCGTCGATCGACTCGGCGTTGAGCTGGAGCGCGCCACGCACGTACTGCATGGTGATCGTGGAGGCGCCCTGCTCGACGCCGCCGGAGGAGTTGTTCGCGACGAACGCGCGCACGATGCCCCGGTAGTCCACGCCGTTGTGCTCGTAGAACCGCGAGTCCTCGGCCGCGACCATCGCCTGCTGCATGATGGGCGCGACCTCGTCCAACGTGACGTGGCGGCGGAACTCGTCGTAGAAGAGGCTGATGAGGGTCTCGCCGTCCGCGGCGTAGACGTAGGAGGTCAGCGGCGGGTCGGTCTCGGTGACCTCCACCGTGAGCGTGTCGATGGCCGCGAAGCCGGCCTTGGCGCTCAGGCCCGCCATCGCCGCCAGCGGGAACAGCAGGGCCGCTATCGCGAGCCCCGCGAGCAGACTGGTGCGAAGGAGGGCGTACACGCCTTCGGCGGGCGGTCCGGGTCGGTCGCTCCCGCGTGCGGACAGTCCGGGCACACGGTGCTGTCGGGGTCGATCGCGCATATATCCAGCCTAGGCCACCCGGAAGCCCGCAAGGTGAAAAAACTCATGTGCCTCGGTATCGCTTTCGCCAAGGGGCCGAATGCAACAGCGCCTCACATAACTCCAGGCTGTCCCGCATCGCCGGTTTCGCGTAACAGGCTCGCAATGCGCCGGTTAGATGCCCGCGACGATTCCCGCCTACGCTTGTCGAAGTTTCACTCGGAGTGCTGGAGGAGGCACAGGTGTCGGTCTACGAGATCGGTCTGCGGTTGCAGGGCAAGTCGGTGCTCGTCGTCGGCGGCGGCTCGATCGCCGGACGAAGGGTCCCCCGTCTGCTCGCCGCGGGCGCGCGCGTGCACCTCGTCGCGCCCGAAGCCACCACCACGCTCTCCGATTACGCCGCCGCAGGCGAGATCGCGTGGGACCGGCGCCCGTGGCGTTCCGGCGACGGCGACGACGCCTGGTTCGTCCTCGCCGCCACCGACGACCCCGCCGTCAACGCCCTCGTCGCCGCCGAAGCCGAGGCCCACCGCACCTGGTGCGTCCGCGCCGACGACGCCGAGGCCTCCGACGCCTGGACCCTCGCGCAGGCCGAGTTCGACGGCGTCGCCGTCGCCGTCTCCGCCTCCGGCGACCCCCGCCGCGCCGCCGCCGTCCGCGACTCGGTCGCCGCCGCCCTGCGCTCGGGCGACATCGCGGCCCCCCGCAGCCGCACCGCCCGCCCCGCGGGCGTGGCCCTCGTCGGCGCCGGCCCCGGCGACGCCGACCTCATCACCCTGCGCGGCCTCGAACTGCTGCGCCAGGCCGAAGTGGTCGTCTCCGACCGCCTCGCCCCCCAGGAACTGCTCGACATGCTCGGCGACGACGTCGAGATCGTCGACGCCGCCAAACTCCCGTACGGCCGCCACACCACCCAGGAGCAGATCAACGCGGTCATGGTCGAACGCGCCCTCGAAGGCAAGTTCGTGGTCCGACTCAAAGGCGGCGACGGCTTCGTCTTCGGCCGCGGCGCCGAAGAGCTCGACGCATGCCTCGAAGCCGGGGTACCGGTCGAAGTGGTCCCCGGACTGTCCTCGTCGATCGCCGGACCCGCCGCCGCGGGCATCCCCGTCACCGAACGCGGCGTCGTCCACGACTTCACCGTCGCCACCGGACACGTCCCGCCCGGGCCGCGGAGCAAGGTCAACTGGGAGGCGCTCGGCGCCGGGAACGGCACGATCGTGCTGCTCATGGCCGTCAAGAACCGCGGCCCCATCGCCGAGGCGCTCATCGCCGGAGGACGCAGTCGCACCACCCCCGTGCGCATCGTGGAGAACGCCACCACCAAGAACCAGACCGTCCGCGAATGCGCCCTTTCCGACCTCGGTGTCACCGAAGCGCACCACCCGGCCGTAATCGTCATCGGCGAGGTCGCCGGACGGGGTCGCGAACTGTGAGTTTTCCCAGGTGAAGACCGATTTTTAGGCGGCGCCGGAGTTTCACTCCGGCGCCGCCGCAGTTTTACCTAATCCACCCTTTACAAGCCGGAACACAGGCCGTAATATTCGTCCATCAACAGCGTGGCGATCGCCGCGTCTGCCACCGTGGTCCCGTTCTGAACCACAGGTGTACTTCCATTAATGCGGGTGCTCCCGCTGACCCTCTTTGTCCTTTTTGGAGTGTGCATGCGCATTCGTGAGTTCCCGATCGAGCTCGCTTCGCGGCTCAAGATCGCCTATGCGGTCCGCAACGTCGACCTGACGCTGCCCGGACTGACCCTGGTCGACGAATGCGCCCCCCGGCCCGGCCATATCCTGGTCGCAAGGGTCGACGCCATCGGCCACCACAACTGGCTCGAAGTCGCCACCGGCCGCAAGGCCGCCATCTACCCCGGCGACGAGGTCCTCCTCGCCTTCGGCGAGCGCTACGCGCCCGATCAGTACGAATCCCGCGTCCCCGAAGTCCTCGGGACCTCAGTGGACCTGGTCGCCGCCGGCGGCGTCGCGGGAGAGGTCCTCTCCCGCCACGGCGACATGCGCCCCCCGACCCGCCTGGAACCGATCGGTGTCCTCGCCGACCGCGAAGGCGTGCCGATCGAACTGCGGCGCTTCAACGTGCTCGCCCCCTTCGGCCTCGGCGACCACCCGCCCGTGGTGTGCGTCGTCGGCACCTCCATGAACGCGGGCAAGTCGACCACCGCCGCCTCCGTGATCCGCGGCCTGTCCCGCGCGGGCCACCGCGTCGCCGGCATCAAGATCACCGGCACCGGCGCGGGCGGCGACCCGTGGATGTTCCGCGACTCCGGCGCGGTCGTCGCCGCCGACTTCACCGACGGCGGCTACCCGACCACCGCGGGCATCCCCGTCCCCGAACTGGCCGAACTCGCCCAGACGCTCTACCACCACGCCGCCGCGCACGACGTCGACGCCGTGGTCATGGAGATCGCCGACGGCATCCTCCAGACCGAGACCTCCGCGCTCCTCGAGCACCCGCTCGTGCGCGAACTGGTCGACGGCGTGGTCCTGGCCGCGGCCGACGCCGCCGGAGCCCGCTACGGCGCCCTGCACCTGCGGGGCCTCGGCCTCCCGGTCGTCGCCGCCTCCGGCAAGCTCACCCAGTCCCAGCTGGCGATCCGCGAAGCGGTCGCGGGCATGGACGCCCCGGTCTACACGCCCGGCGACCTCGCCGAAGCCCATGTGGCCGCAGAGATACTCGCGCTGGCAGGCGTCGCCCGGACCCGCCGCGGCGGCGTCCTCGAACTGGGCGAGGCCGCGTAGGCGCCGCGCAAGAGAAGTAAGGCGGGAATCGGCGGCGGACCTGTGGTGCGCCGCCGAGGACAACCGAATGCGATGAAGACGAAGGCGGTGCGCGCAGCGCACCGCCCGCGCGGTTGGTGCCGTTTGTCGACGAGAGCCCGTTCGTCTCTGCCGAAGCGATGCGAGAGAGCGCGATCGGCCTCCCGAGGATCGATTTCAGAGAGTTCCGGGAAGACTTGCAAGTCGCGATCGACTGGGAGTGGCGGGACCCGTACGAACGCCGCGAGCAGTGAATCCGGCGTCCGCGATCCGTCCTCGGCTTGGCAGGTGCCGTCTCCAGTGACCGGAGGATCGGCACTGCCCCTACGTGTCGGTAACCTGACCAAGTCGGGCCACTTTGGGCGACCCGATACCGATACCGTCTTGTGACAATGGCAGCCTAGTCCTGATTGCGCTCGCGAATTAGGCTCGTTTTCGTGTGCCGCCTCCCGCCGGCACCGCTCGGGGCCTGAACGGCGCTCGCGTCCCCGAACAACCGGCATCGCCGATCCGCAGAGGACTCCCCCCTTATGACCACTCGCAACGTCGACGCCCGACGCCTCAACGTCAAGGGCCTGCTCATAGCGATCGGACTGCCGGTCGTCCTCGTGGGCGCCCTCGTCGCCACGCTCCTCGGCACCGGAGCGTTCAGTCGCGAGAACCAGGGCGAAGACGCCAGCCTGTGGCTGTGGACGACCCCGGCCGGGGAGATCGCCCGCGTCAACGGGCTCACCGCCGCGACCGACGTCCGCTTCGAGCTGACCGACGCGGCGGGCAACGCGGTCCAGATCGAGCAGACCGACTCGCACCTGCTGCTGCGCGAGATCGCCACCGGCAAGGTCTCCGCGATCGACCTCTCGACCCTCGAACTCACCGGCTCGGCCGAGACCGCCCCCGGCGAAGGCGTCCGCGTGGCCCTCTCCGACGACGGCGCGTTCATCATCGACCAGACCCAAGGCCTGGTCAACCAGGTCGACCCGGCCACGCTCACCGCGATCGGCGACCCGCTCCAGTTCCCGGCCGGCCTCACCGGCGGCGCCTTCGACTCCGGCGGCAAGCTGTGGATCGGCGTCCCCCGCGAAGGCACCATCGTCCAGATCGAACCGCGCGAATCCGGCGCGAAGAACCTCGCCACCGAGGTCGTCGCCGAGCCCCGCCAGGAACTCGCGCTCACCGTCCTCGGCGACGGCGTGGCCGTGCTCAACTCCACCGTCAAGAAGATGACGACGATCCGCTCCGACGGCCGCCGCTCCGAGACCGACATCGAACTGGCCGGACCGACCCACACCGCGGACACCAGCCCCGGCACCATCGCCTCGGTCACCGTGACCGACCCGCCCTCGATCATCACCGTGGACGACGACCAGTCCCGGACCTTCGACATCGCCGCGGGCTCCTCGGAGCTGCTCGGCGCCTCGGTCGAGTTCCACCAGCGCATCTACGTCCCGGACGGCGCCTCCGGCCTCGTGTGGGTCTACGACCTCGAAGGCAACGAGCTCGACCGCATCGAGATCGACTCCGGCAACGGCCCGGTCGAGCTCTACCACACCGGCGACACCCTCTTCGCGAACGCGGTCAACACGAACGCGGCCGTGGTCGTCTCCTCCGACGGCAACGCGCGCATCGCCGAGAAGGACCGCGACGACATCCTCGGCGGCAACGCCCCGCCCGAAGACGAGGACGACGCCGGCGACGAAGGCGACGAGGACGGCAACGAAGAGACCGCCCCCGAGATCGGCCCGCCCGGCGCGGTCACCAACCTCGGCGGCACCGTCGGCGACGGCCTCATCAACCTCTCCTGGGACGCCGCGCCCAACAACGGCTCCTCGCTCACCAAGTACGTCGTCGAAGGCGCGGGCCAGAGCTGGGAGATCGCCCCGAGCCAGCGCGTGCTGGAGATCCCGGACCTGGAGAACGGCTCGCCGTACACCTTCACCGTGACCGCCCACAACGCCGAGGGCCCGGGCGACACCGTGACCTCGCCGTCGATCACGCCTTCGGCCGAGGTCCCCGACCCGGTCGGCGCGGTCGAGGCCACCGCGAACGGGGACGGCACCGTCACCGTGAAGTGGGACGAGGCCGACGGCCAGGGCAACGACGTCTCGGGCTACCAGGTCGAGGCCATCGCTTCGGGTGAGCAGGTCGTGGTCGGCCAGTCCGACGGGACCACCTTCACCGTTCCGGCAGGCTCGCTCGACTACGGCACCGGCTATGTCTTCCAGGTGACGACGCTGTCCGGCGCGGCCGCCTCGGCTCCTTCGGAGCCTTCGAACTCGGTGACCCCGTTCAACGTCCCCGATGCACCTGGCGGCCTCCTCGCCCAGACCTCAACCTCGGCCGCTGGGACGATCGACGTGTCCTGGAGCCAGCCGTCCAACAACGGGCGGGTGGTCGAGAAGTTCATCGTGCGGGCCGGAAGCCAAACGCAGGAAGTCGCGGGCAACACCACCGAGGCGAGCCTCTCCGGCTTCGGCAACAACGAGCAGGTCTCGGTCACGGTCACGGCGGTCAACGAGGCCGGCGAATCCGAACCGGCGTCCACGACCTCGAACACCATGAGCGCGCCGACGGTCCAGATCCAAAGCCATGACGCAACGGCCGAGCAGATCAACCTCACCTTGGCGATCGACGACGGCGGCGGCGACGTGCAGTGCACGCTCCTGAGCGACGGCGTCACCGAGCAGACCGGCGACTGCCCCGGGGTCTTCGCCGTGGTCAACCTCAACGCTTCGACCAGCTACGACTTCCAGATCCGGATCTCCAACCCGGCTGGTGAGGCGACCTCGGACACCTACACGGCCTCGACTACGACGATCAACGGCCAGGTGTACTTCCGTTGCGACGAGGGCTACGACACCGCCTACTGCGACTCGGTCGACGGCATCAGCGTCTACAACACGACCAGCAACGACGGGAACTCGATCGGCCAGACCCACAGCGGCGACCGCTACAAGGCCTATTGCTGGGCCTCCGGTGACAGCGTCGACGTCCGCGGCCAGGAGAGCGACGGGAATCACGACTACCACCCGGGCAAGAACGCCTCGGACAAGTGGATCAAAATCGACTACGCTTCCACGGCGTACATCCCCTTCGCGTGGCTGAACATCGACGGCGTCGACAAGAACTCGACCGGGGATCTTCCCGAGTGCTAGCAGGAGACACGAATGCACGACACCGAGCAGACCCACCCGTTGCAGGTGCCTAGGCGCATGCAGCAGCAGGTCACGCTGGGCGCCGCGCAGGCCGAGTCGTTCGCGGCCGCCTTCGAGCGGCTCGCCGCGGCCATCGACACCGTCGTGCTCGGCAAGCAGGAAGTGGTGCGCCTGGCCCTCACGGCGATGTTCGCCGAGGGCCACATCCTCCTGGAGGACGTGCCCGGGACCGGCAAGACCACGCTGGCCCGGGCGATCGCCGCCGTCGTCTCCGGCCAGTGGCGGCGCATCCAGTTCACCCCGGACCTCCTGCCCTCCGACGTCTCGGGCGTCACGATCTTCAACCAGGCCAGCGGGGCCTTCGAGTTCCACCCCGGCCCGGTCTTCGCGAACATCGTGATCGCCGACGAGATCAACCGGGCCAGCCCCAAGACCCAGTCCGCGCTCCTGGAGGTCATGGAGGAAGGCCGGGTCACCGTGGACGGCAACCCGCACGAGGTGCCGCAGCCGTTCCTCGTGGTCGCCACCCAGAACCCCGTCGAGATGGACGGCACCTACCGGCTCCCCGAGGCCCAGCTCGACCGCTTCCTCGTCAAGCTCTCGGTCGGCTACCCCGCGGAGGCCGCCGAGATCGAGGTCCTGCGCGGCACCCACCAGCGCAGCCCCGAGCACCTGCCCGCCGTGGTCGACACCGACACCGTCGCGCAGATGGCGGAGATGGCCAAGAACGTCTACATCGCCGAGCCGCTGTTCGCGTACCTCGTGCGCCTCGGGAACGCGACCCGCAACCACCCGCAGGTGGCCGTCGGCGTCAGCCCGCGCGGGCTCATCGCCTTGACCAGGGCCGCAAGCGTGTTCGCGCTCTCCCAGGGCCGCACCTACATCATCCCCGAGGACGTGAAGGCCCTCGCCGGACCGGTGTTCGGCCACCGCATCCAGCTCGCGCCCGACGCGGCCATGCGCGGGGTCACCGGCGCGAGCATCGTCGCTGACGCGTTCGAGCAGGTCCCCGTCCCGCTGCCCGCCTCGGCGGCATGAGCGCGGTCGCACCCGCCGACCGGTCCGAGCAGGCCGCGGCCGGTCCGTCTACTGTGCCCGCTCAGTCGGGCGCGCGAGCCGAGAACTCCCCTGGCCGGCGCCTCGCGAACCTCGCCCTCGCGGTCCCGGTGACCGGACGCGGCGTCGGCCTCGCCGCCGCCGCGATCGCCCTGCTCGCCGCCGGAGTCGTCTGGGGCTACCCCGAACTCGCCGCCGTCGGGGCCGCCGCCGCGCTGGCCTGCGTCGCCGCGGCCTCCGTGATCGCCGCCAAGCCGCGCCTCGACGTGGAACGCGCCGTCACCCCCGACCGGGTCTCCGTGGGCCACACCGCGACCGTGGCCCTCACCGTGAAGAACACCGGGCGCTGGCGGTCGGTCAACGCCCGTGCCGTGGACGCCTATGGCGGCACCGGCCTCGAGACGCGCCGCGTCGCCGTCCCGCTCGCGCGCCTGCGCCCCGGCAAGAGCGCCGGGGCGAGCTACCCGATCCAGGCCGAGCGCCGCGGCGTGGTCGACGCAGGGCCCCTCGGCATCGGCAAGCGGGACCTCCTCGGCCTCGCCGCGACCGCCGGGAACTTCGGCGCGCCCGCCCGCCTGTGGATCCACCCGCGCCTGCACCAGCTCGCGCGCACCCCTGACGGCCTCGCCCGCTCCCTCGAAGGCACCGCCGACAAGGTCGAGCAGGGCTCGCTCACCTTCCACGCCCTCCGCGAATACGTGATCGGCGACGAGCTGCGCCACGTCCACTGGCGCACCTCCGCCCGCATCGGCAAGCTCATGGTCAAGGAGCACCTGGACACCTCGCTGCCGACCGTGGCGATCGCCGTCGACGACCGGGCCGAGAGCTGGCCGACCGCGCAAGGATCGTCCGGCGAGCCGTTCGAAGCGGCCTGCGAGGCCGCGTACTCGGTCCTCACCGCGTGCTTCCGCGCCGAGTACCACGCCGCGCTCGTGCCCGCCTCGGGCGCCACCGTCTCGGGTGCCGGTCGCGACTCCTACGGGGACCTCCTCGCCGAGCTCTCGCCCAACGCCGCCGACACGCTCGACGCCTACGTCGCCCGCCTCAGCGCCGCCCGCTACGGCGACACGCTCGTGTGGATCACCGGGACCGAGCCGCCCACCGACCGGCTCGCGGTCCTCAGACGCGCCTACCCCACGGTGATCGCCGTCCACCTCGCCGCCGGGCTCCCGACCTCCGCCGCGCTCGCGGGCGGCCTGCCGACCATCCGCGCCGCCGACGGCGAGCAGTTCGCCGCGGCATGGAACAACGGCGGCACGCGGCTGTGAACGAGACCCTGCTTCCTCCGTCGACCGCGCGCCCCTCGGCGGCGCCGGGCCCCGCGCCCCGCCGCGCGCGGCGGGCCCGCTACCGCCTGCGCGTCGCCGCCGTAGCGGCCGCCCTCACGCTCATGTGCGCCCTCGCGGGCACCGTCGCCGCCCGCGTCTACCACGGGCAGCTCCTCGTCCTCCTGGTCGCCGGGGCCGCCTTCGGGGCCTTCGCGATCGGCTTCGCGCTCCGCAACCGGCCCTCGTTCCTCGCGCCGAGCGCTTCGGCGACCGGCCTGGCCGCCTACCTCCTCGGCGCGATCGTCCTGACGAGCGACGGCACCGAGCCGCTCCCGGCGACGATCCTCGACGCCCTCGTCAACGCCGTGCCGCGCACGCTCACCGCACTCATCCCCGTCGAGCCCCTGCCCGACACGGTCGTCGTCCCGATCTTCCTCACCTGGCTCGCCGCGACCTTGGCCTGCGAGTTCGCGATCCGCTACGGCCGCACGCTCCTCGGATGCCTCCCGCCGACGCTGCTGTACACCGCCGGGCTCTACCTGGTCGGCCCGAACGCCGAGGCCGGGCCGCTCTACGCCACCGCCTACTGCGTCCTCGCCGCGATGGCCCTCGCGGTGACCGCCGCGCCGCCCGAGCGCCGCCCCGACCGGGACGCACGCGTCGACGGCCCCGCGCCCTCGCGCACCCCCGCGCTCATGGGCGCGGTCATCACAACCACGGTGCTCCTCGCCGCGGTGGCACTCCTCGGCCCGGCCGCCGCCCGGCTCGTCACCACCAGCCCCGGCGACCCGCGTGAGTTCGTCGAGCCCCCGCAGCTCACCGACATCGACCTCAACCCGCTCGTGCGCATCGCCGAATGGGCCAAGTACCCCGAGACTCAGCTGTTCAAGGCCGACACCAGCGCGGACGCCTGGATGCGCCTGGCCGTCCTCACTGAATACGACGGCACCACCTGGCAGGCCACGGGGGACTTCCGCACCGCGGGCACCGTGATCCCCGGCAGCGGCGAGGCGAACTACGCCGCCGACGTCGAGATCATCGAGCTCGGCGGCAAACTCGTCCCGGCCGCCGCCGACCCGGCCACCGTGACCGACCTGCCGATCGCCGTGAACCTCTACACGCGGTGCCTGCTCACCCCCGACGGCCTCGCCACCGGCTCCGCCTTCCATGTGGACTCCGCGCTGGTCGCGACCGATCCGGCCGCCGCCGAGACCGCCCGGCCGGACCTCTCGGACGCCACCACCGTGGGCGTCCCGATCGGGACCCCCGAGATCATGGCGACCATCGCCGACTACATCCAGACCGAGTACGACACGCCGTACGCGAAGGCCCAGGGCCTCGCGGACTTCCTCGGCCAGCACTACGCCTTCGACGCCGAGGCGCCCTCGGGGCACGACCTGCCCGCGCTCGGGTTCTTCCTCGGCAGCCCGGTCAACGCCGGGGGACAGCGTGGCACGAGCGAGCAGTTCGCCGCCGCGTACGCCGTCCTCGCGCGCCTGGTGGGCCTGCCGAGCCGCGTCGTCGTCGGCTTCGACGTGCCTTCCGGCGCCAGCACGGTGACGGCCGCTCAGGGCCTGGCCTGGCCGGAGATCGCCTTCGACGGGGTCGGCTGGGTGCGCTTCGACCCGATGCCCGCCGCGGGCGCGGTCCCCACGCCTCCCGAGGACACCCTCGAGCAGATGGAGGAGGAAACGCCGAGTCCCGAGGAGGATTCGGGCGGCGGCGGTGAGGCCGAGGACTACAACGACGAGTCGCTGGAGCAGGACGGCGACTTCAACGAGGAGGCGGGCCAAGGCGAGTCGGGCATTCCGCGGTGGGTCTGGTACGCGGCGGCGGCGCTCCTGCTGGCCTGCGTGCCGCTGGTGCTGAAGGCCCGCCGGGCGCTGCGGCGCAGGCGCAGGCTCACGCGGGGGAGTCCGGCCGAGCGGGTCGCGGGTGCGTGGGCCGAGGTGCTCGCGGCGGCGTCCCGGGCGGGCGTGAAGGTGCCCGCCCATGCGAACGCGGAGGAGGCGACCGCCCGGTTGGCGGTCCTCGAGGCGCCCATCGGGGTATTGCCGCGATTGGTCAATGCCGCGGCTTTCGCACCGGGCGCAGTTTCGGAGGAGGACGCGCGCGCCGCTGCGGCAATCGCGGAGGCATATCCGCGGAGTATCCGACACCAGGTGAAACGGTGGAAACGCTTGCTCGTTTAGTTTGTGCCCGTTCGTGGTTCACAATTCCCGACAAATGGTTCTGTCGGCAGGGCGATCCCAAAGCGTGGTGCTCACCTGGCAGACTGTGACGTATGGAGAACCCCTTCTTCTCTGTCCGTTTCCGCGGATACGACCGAGCCCAAGTCGACCGTGCCGTGGCCCGCATCAGAAAAGCCACGGAATCCGGCGCACCCCCGCACCCCGATTCGCTCACCAATCTCGGCTTCCAGCTGACGATGCGCGGTTACGACACCGGTGAGGTCGACGAGTACTTCACCGAGGTCGCGAGATCGCTGCGCGGCAGTTAGTCTGGGGGCGTGACCGCGCAGGACCCGTACCAACCTCACATGCAGCCGCCCGCCCAGCCGGGCCCGCCGCAAGCGGTCCTCGGCTACGGACAACCCCAGTACCAGCAGCAGCCCTACCCCGGCTACCCCATGCAGCCGGTGTGGCAGCAGCCCATGGCAGTCCCTGCACCTGTCATGATCGACGGCTATCTCATCGTGCAGCCGCGGCTCAAGCCGATTCTTTCGGGACCGGCCATCGGTTCCCTGGTGGCCGGCATCGGGGGCATTCTCGGCGCGGTCGTGCAGATGATCGCCGCGGCCCTGAACCCGTGGGCGGGGCTCGCCTTCTTCATGTTCACGGTGCTCGTGGGTGTCGGATCGGTGGGTCTGGCCGTGTACGCGCGGCGTCAGATTCGCGGGTCGCAGGGCGGCGTCTCGGGTCGGGGCGTGGCGCTCACGGGCCTCATCCTGGGGATCGTGGCGTGCTCGCTCGCGGGCATGACCGGCCTGATCGCCCTCCTGGTCGCCTGACGGCACCGCATTGACGAGAAAGCCGAAGGCGGCCGCCCCACTGGAGCGACCGCCTTTCGCGCTGCCTGATCGAAGCGTCTAGCAGTAGGTGTTGAGGTGCGACTGGATCGCGGCCTTCTCCGCGGAGTCCACCGTCAGGTCGTACAGGTACTTGACGTGGGTCCAGGCCTTGACGTAGTCGCAGCGCACGGAGCTGTTCGACGGCATCCACTCGGCCGGGTCGTAGTCGCTCTTGGAAGAGTTCGCCGAGGTGGTGGCGATCCACAGCTGCGGCGAGTTGATGTCGTTGGCGAAGGCCTGGCGCTCGGCCGTCGTCCACTCCGAAGCGCCCGAGGCCCAGGCCTCGGAGAGCGCCACGACGTGGTCGATGGTGGCGTTCGAGACGGTGGTGGTCGTGGCGTTGTCGAAGTCCGATTGCCAAGAGCCCGAGGTGGGCTGACAGCCGTCACTGGTGACCACGTTGGTGCCGTCGCGCTTGAGGATGTACTGCCGCGCGGTGCAGCTGCCGGTGCCGCTGACGGCCTTCCAGTGCGGGAACAGGTCCCGGTCGTAGGTGTCGCCGTTGGCTTCGGACGCCACGGTGAGCGCGTTGAGTTCGGTCTGCGCGGTGGCGGCCGAGGGGATACCCGGCGGCCGGACCGCTTGGGCGGGAGAGGAACCGAGAGCGAGGACCGTGATCACGGCGACGGAGGCCGCCGCGAGGAGTGCGACGGCGCGTTTGAGTGCTGGCATGGATGCTCCTGTGGGGGGAGGACGCTTGCGGTTGCGGGGGACGGGGAATCGATGAACGCGAATGCGCCTACCGACCAGGAATCATCGAATCATGGGATGTCCGCGCGACGCAAGGGGCGAAGCCAATCTTTTACGTGCAAGACATAGCAAACTTACGCAAGCGTTGATTTGCGGACAACTCGTCTCGGCTGTCAGCCTCTGCTGCCGAGATCGACTGATCGGGATTGTGAAGGCGGGCAAGTGGGTACAATCCCGTCATGACGATCAGTGGCACCGAATCCCTTCTCGACGGACTGTCCATCGGCCAATTGCCGGACCGCCTGGGCTCGCCCTCCGATTTCGAGTTCGAATGGGGCGAGGTCAAGTTCGTGCAGCGCGTCTGGGAGACCGAGGTCGAGCCGGGCTCGTGGCGGGTCGACCTCCAGGTCCAGGTCCTGCGCGGCGCGATCCTCGCCGACCAGGAAGCCTTGCGGGACTTCCTGGTCGAGTACCACGAGCGGGGCGACGACTGGAAGCCCGAGCCGTTCGGCGAGGACGGCTTCGCGAGCGAACGCGAAGTCGCCCGCCTCCTCGCCCCGGGCCTCGCGGTCGAGGTCCGCGACCCGTTCGAACGCCAAGGCATCGAAGTGGTCAAGTCCGTGGCGGCGACGATCGCGGCAGCGCCCTGAGAACGACGACGTGAACGAGGGCCCGGTCGCAATGCGGCCGGGCCCTCGTCCATTCGAGCAACCGAACATCCGCGGGAAACCAACCGGCGTGCAGGTCACGGCTCCCCAACAACACCCCGTATGTCCCTTATGCTCACCGTGGCCGTTCGGCCGTCTGCGACCCCGACTCCGCGAGAGTCGGCGAGGCGCATCAACGACTTCGAGGGACATGCACAGTGAAGACTTTCGTCAGACTGGCGACCGCGTTCGCCGTGGTCGCCGCCACGTTCATCGGGACTCCGGCGTCCGCGCAGGAGTCCGGTTGCGGTTACGGCTCGGGCGGCGACTACGCCAGCACCATCTGCTGGATCGACATGTCGGGCTTCGACCAGACCACCGCGATGAGCACGGCGGGCCAGCCGATGACGATAGAACTGAACGCCGACTACTCCATGTCGTTCACCTTCAAGTTCACCGCCGGAGCGGACGGCTACCGCGTGCTCAAGCCGACAGCGTTCCCGACCTACAGCAAGGCCCCCATCGGCAACACGGCGTACACCGGCACCCCGGGCAAACCCGCGCTCTACCAGCAGGTCGACGCCGGAACCGGTGCCAGCGGCGACTTGGGCACCCTCACGATCGAGGACCTCACGGTGACCGGCCCGTCCGGCCAGGCCGTGGACGGCTACGGCATCGTGATGGCCGACGCCGAGTCGACCAACCGCAGCGAGGGCCTGACCTTCGCCTCCGACGAGCCGATCGAGGAGCTCACCAGGGCGACCATGCCCGACGCCCTGCCCGCGTGCGGGCAGGAGCTCTCAGGGCTCGGCACGACCTCGGTGACCTGCAAGGGCAACACCGCGGGCGGCCTGGCGGTCGAGGAGATCGTCCTCTACGCCGATTCCCCCACGACCGCGTCCATCGGCTTCCTCGACCGCACCGCGAACGCCGTCCAAGGAGTCGCCTTCGGCGTCCTCACCGCCAAAGTCGGCCTGTCCAAGACCGTCGTGGACAAGACCACTGACACCGACTCCTTCGGCCTGAGCATCGAAGACGACGCCGACAACCTGATCGGCGAAGGCTCCACAGAAGGCGGCGACGCAGGCTCAATCCCCGCCACCACGGTCCTCGCGGGCCTGGACGGACGCGACTACACCTTCACTGAGACCGCCGAGGGCGACACCGATCTGTCGACCTACACCGAAGACTGGTCCTGCACCAACAACGGCCAGGCCGACGACGCACTCCCGTCCGGAAACGGCACGACCAAAACCGTCGCAGTGAAAGTCGGCGACGACATCCGGTGCACCATCACGAACACCGGCGCACCGGTAGTAGACCCCACCACCTCGGCCGCCGCGACCCCAGTCGACAATCCCACCAGCAGCAACGCACTCCCGGAAACCGGAGGCAACGCAACGACCTACGCCCTACTCGCAGCAGCGGCTCTCGCCGCAGCAACAGCAGGCTGGCTCATCCTCCGCAGATCACGCACCGCCAAGGAATGGTAAAACCCTGAAAAAGAGGAGGCCGGGTCCAAAAACCCGGCCTCCCCGAACACAACAAAAAAGCCCCGGCAAAACGCCGAGGCTCACTTGCGGATAACTGGTACTCCCGAGCGGATTCGAACCGCCGTTTCCGCCTTGAGAGGGCGGCGTCCTAGGCCCCTGGACGACGGGAGCTTGCCTTGTCTTCGCGGCTTGCCGCGGCAACGACGACAACTTTACACACATGACCCCCGGGGTGCGCAACCGGGATGACGCTTGTGATGTGGCCGACCGAGACGATGGCGGGCCGGGCCGGTGCTGACACCTTTTCAGGTGAACCCCCGTTAACACCGGGCCCGGCCCGCCGAGCGACTGTAACGCGTCCCCCTGCGGGGCCGCGCGGGAATCTACTGGTTGGCGGTGTCGGCCTGACCGGTGATCTCGTCCAGCCAGGCCGCGTCGACGCCGTCGTGGTAGTTCACGAGCTTCGCGGTGTACGAGGCGTCGTCCACCTTCGCGGTCACACTGGCGATCACGCCGACAGTGGTCACGCACAGCTCGAACGAGCCGACCGGCGAGTCCTCGGCGCCCTGCACGTCCACGCAGTCGGCCAGTTCCCCGGCGAGCGTCGTGTCGGTGAAGTCGGTCGAGGCCGACGGGTCCGCCGCGGTAGCCGAGAGCCAGGCCGCCACGTCCTCGTCGGAGGGCAGGATGTCGCCGAGCTGCTGCGCGAGCCACACCGCAAGGTCGGCCTCGCTGCCGCCCGCCCACAACTCGGGCCGGTCGCCGACGACCACCGCGGCCGTCTCGGCCTCCGGGTCCACCGCCACCAGCACCGATTCCTCGGTGCCCTCCACCAGGTACTCGGCGGTGTAGGCGTGGGCTTCGCCCTCGACGAGGCGGTTGCTCAACTCGGTGAGGGCGACCTGCTCCTCCGAAGAGGCCTCCGCGGCTCCGCCTCCGCCCGAGCAGCCGGCGAGTGCCAGCAGCGCCGCGGCGCCGAAGAGGGCGCAGCGTCGAAGGGGGTTCTGCACGATCATGGGGCTCCACTTCCGTAGTGCCGGGCGAGAGGATGCCGGGGCGCGGGCGACATCGGGGGGCACGCCTAGCACAGGTGTCTGAACTGAGGTAGGACTCCACCTTATAGCGCCCTGGCCAGCACTCATGTAACACGAGGAACCACCGTCGCCGCCATTGCATTTTCGCGGCTCGCGGCCATCCCCATCTGGGGTGGGGCGTAGCCTAAGGAGCTGTGGCCGGCGCAGAGTCGGGTCGGCCGAAATCCTTCGGACACGGCCCCGTAATTCGGGCCGGTCGTCAGATTCGGCTATTTCAGGAGTGAACGTGGCTGCGATTGAAGACATCCGGGCGAGGGAGATCCTCGACTCCCGCGGGAACCCCACCGTCGAGGTGGAGATCCTGCTCGACGACGACACGCTGCAGCGGGCGGCAGTCCCGTCCGGCGCCTCCACCGGCGCCTTCGAGGCCATCGAGCTGCGCGACGGCGACAAGAAGCGCTACCTCGGCAAGGGCGTCGAGAAGGCCGTCGACAACGTCAACGGCCCGATCCGCGACGCCCTGATCGGCCTCGAGGCCTCCGAGCAGCGCCTGGTCGACCAGGCCCTCCTCGACACCGACGGCACCCCGGACAAGTCCAACCTCGGTGCGAACGCCATCCTCGGCGCCTCGCTGGCCGCCGCCAAGGCCGCCGCCGACTCAGCGGAACTGCCGCTGTACCGCTACGTGGGCGGACCGAACGCGCACCTCCTGCCGGTGCCGATGATGAACGTCCTCAACGGCGGCTCCCACGCGGACTCCAATGTGGACGTCCAGGAGTTCATGATCGCCCCGATCGGCGCGCCGACCTTCAAGGAGGCCCTGCGCTGGGGCGCGGAGACCTACCACGCGCTCAAGTCGGTCCTCAAGGACCGCGGCCTGTCCACCGGCCTCGGCGACGAGGGCGGCTTCGCTCCCAACCTCGACTCCAACCGCGCGGCGCTCGACCTCATCAGCATCGCCATCGAGAAGGCCGGTTACAAGCTCGGCACCGACATCGCCTTCGCGACGGACGTGGCCGCCACCGAGTTCTTCACCGACGGCGCCTACCTCTTCGAGGGCCAGAAGAAGACCGGCGAGGAGATGAGCGCCTACTACGAGGAGCTCCTCGCGGCCTACCCGTTCGTGTCCATCGAGGACCCGCTCGCCGAGGACGACTGGGCCGGCTGGTCCGCGCTCACCGCCGCCTTCGGCGACCGCGTTCAGATCGTCGGCGACGACCTGTTCGTGACCAACCCCGAGCGCATCCGCCGCGGCATCGACGAGAAGGCCGCCAACGGCCTGCTCGTCAAGGTGAACCAGATCGGCACGCTCACCGAGACCACGGACGCCGTCGAGATGGCCCACCGCGCGGGCTTCGGCTGCATGATGAGCCACCGCTCGGGCGAGACCGAGGACACCACCATCGCCGACCTGGCCGTGGCCATGACCTGCGGCCAGATCAAGACCGGCGCCCCGGCCCGCTCGGACCGCGTCGCCAAGTACAACCAGCTGCTGCGCATCGAGGAAGACCTCGGCGACGCCGCTCGCTACGCCGGCGCCTCGGCCTTCCCCAAGTTCGGGAAGTAGGAAGCGCCGGTGTTCGGCGATTCTCGTTCCGCAGTTCGCGGCTAACCGGAATTGCCGGCTCTCCACGCACGTGGAGGTGTTCCGCGACCTTAAGGGAGCTGAAGCCGGCCGAGGAACAGCGACCCGACAGGCCCCCGCGCTCCGGCGCGGGGGCCTTCGCCGTGGTCCGATCGACTAGGCTGGGCCCGTGAACGCGAGCCGCCGACCCAACCGCCCCGCGGGGCGATCCACCGGCCCCGGCCGCACCCGAGCCGCCCGCAGGCCCGCGCCCGGCGCCGCCTCCCGCGCCGAGGTCAAACGGGTCCGCTACCGGCCCGCCCGCAAGGTCTCCCGCCGCGCCGCCGTCCTCGCCCTCGTCCTCTCCGCGCTGGCCCTCGCCTACGCCTACCCCCTGCGCACCTACATCGAGCAGCGCATCGAGATCAACCGCCTCGAGACCGAGCAGTCGGCCCAGCAGGACCGCATCGAGGACCTCGAGGCCGAACGCGTCAAGTGGGACGACCCCGAGTACGTCAAGGCGCAGATCCGCTCCAGCCTCCTCCTCGTGGCCCCCGGCGAGGACCTGGTCATCGTCATCGACGAGGACGACCCCAAGCACACCGGTGGCGCGGACGACGAACAGGCCGCCGAGAGCACCTGGTACGACGAGCTGGCCGCTACCTTTGAAGACGCCGACCAGCTCGACCCAGAGGAAACCGAGGAACCAGCGGAGTGATCGCGATGGCAGTGAACGCGGGGACATTGCAGGGGAGCGCCCAGTGAAACCCGAAGCGTGGCCCCAGCCGCCCCAGACGGTGACCGAGGCCGACGCGGCCGCCGTCAGAGCCCAGCTCGGCCGCCCGATCCGCGGCGCGAACGCTGTCGCCTGGCGCTGCCCGTGCGGCCAGCCCGCGGTCATCGAGACCGAGCCGCGCCTGCCCGACGGCTCGCCGTTCCCCACCACGTACTACCTGACCTGCCACAAGGCCGCCTCCGCGATCGGCAGGCTCGAAGCGGGCGGGGTCATGCGGGAGATGAACGAGCGGATCGCCGCCGATCCCGAACTGGCCGCGCACCACCGCCGCGCCCACGAGGACTACCTCGAGCGGCGCGCGCGGCTCGGCGAGGTCCCCGAGATCGAAGGGATCTCCGCCGGGGGACTGCCCGAACGCGTCAAATGCCTCCACGCCCTCGTCGGCCACGCCCTCGCGGCCGGGCCCGGCGTCGACCCGTTCGGCGACGAAGCCATCGAACGCCTCCCCGAGTGGTGGGCCAACGGCAGCTGCGCCAGCGGGCAGGAGGCCGAGGCATGAGCAGCCGCCGCGTGGCAGGGATCGACTGCGGCACCAACTCGATCCGGTTGCTCATCGCCGACATCGACGAGCAAGGGCGACTGCGTGACGTGGTGCGCCGCATGGAGGTCGTGCGCCTCGGCGAAGGCGTCGACCAGACCGGCCGCCTCTCGGAGGCGGCCCTCGAACGCACCCGCGTCGCGCTCGCCGACTACACGGCGCAGATCCGCGCGCACGAGGTCACGGCGATCCGCATGGTCGCGACCTCTGCGAGCCGGGACGCCGAGAACGCCGCGGACTTCAAGGCCATGGTCGAGTCCGTGCTCGGCCAGGCGCCCGAGGTGATCACCGGCGACGAGGAGGCGCGGCTCTCCTTCACGGGGGCGGCGGCCACGCTGCCCGCCCATGACGGCCAGCGCCTGCTCCTGGACATCGGGGGCGGCTCGACCGAGTTCGTGCGCGGCACCGGTGGGGAGGTCCTCGCGGCCATCTCGGTCGACATCGGCTGCGTCCGGATGACGGAGCGGCACTTGCACTCCGACCCGCCGCTACCCGGTGAGATCGAGGCCGCGGTGGCCGATATCACCGCCGTGGCGGACAAGGCGCTCGCGGTGGCGGATGCCGGTCGCGAGGCGACCGAGCTGGTGGCCGTGGCGGGGACGGCGACGACGATCGCCGCGATCAGCCTGGGACTCGGCGCGTACGACCCCGAGGCGATCGACGGCACGAGATTGACGTACGCGCAGGTCGCGAAGGTGACCCAGGATCTGGCGGACGTGGATCACGCTGCGCGCCTGGCAATCCCGGTGATGCACCCGGGCCGGGCCGACGTGATCGTGGGCGGTTCCCTGGTGCTGCGCACCATCATGGAGCGCAGCGGCCTCGACGCGGTGCTCATCTCGGAACACGACATCCTCGACGGCATCGCCCTGTCCGCCTAGCGAAGCCGATTTCCTGTCGGACCCCTGTGTCAGGGTTGTTGTCGGGGGTTCTTCGAATGTCCGTTTTGAAGGCTAGCGCCAGAATTCAACACAAATGCGAAGGGCTCGAACCGAACGGTTCGAGCCCTTCGCATTCGCAAGCTCAGGCTTCCTGGAGTTCCTTCGCCGGGGACTTCGCGGAGGCGCGCCACAGTTCCGCCGCGAGCCACAGGGCCGCGACCGTCACCAGTGCGCCCCAGGCGATGCGCCCGCTCGGCGGCAGGAAGTACTGCGGCAGCATCGTCACCAGCAGCGCCGCGAGCGGCACCGCGCTCCAGCGGTTCAGGGTGCCCGAGCGCCACACGGCGACGGCGGCGAGGACCGCGGCGATCGCGATGAGGGCCAGGCCGATCGCGAAGACGCTCATGGCGGTCGGGTCGTACCGGAACGCGTTGCCCACCTCGGTCATCGAAGCGTCGCCGTCGTCCACGGCCCGCTGCCCGATCGCCTTGAGGCCGTAGACCTCCGCGCCGTAGTACGAGATCGTCAGGGCCGAGCCGATGTAGCCGATCGTGGCGGCGAGGAACGCGGTCTTCTCGTTCCGCGTGCCCTCAAGATAGCCGCGCAGCGCGCCGTACCCGAGCGGGATGAGGATGAGCCCGATGATCGCTGAGATGTGGGCGACCGTCCAGCCGACGGTGGTCCAGGACTCGGCCCCTTCGAGGGTGGTCTGGTCGAGGCGCGGGGCGGCGGCCTCGTAGACGACGAACAGGATCCCGGCGAGTCCGAAGGCGATGGCGCCCATGCGGGCCCGGGGGTCGGGGCGGGTGGTCTGGGGGACTGACATTGTGGCTCCTCGGGGGGTTCACCGCTGCTATCCGAGAGCGGTGCTCTCTGTTGTGAGCAATGATTGCACATTCGATTCGACAATGCAAGAGCGGTGCTCTCGGTTCTGTAGACTGGGTCGATGAACGCGCCGAGAACCGCCCGAGAACGCGCCCGCGCCGAACTCACCGCCGAGATCCTCGCGTCCGCCCGCCGACAGCTCGCGGAGGTCGGCGCCGCCGGACTCTCGCTGCGGTCCGTCGCCCGCGAGCTCGGCATGGCCTCCTCGGCCCTCTACCGCTACTTCGCGAGCCGGGACGAACTCCTGACCGCCCTGATAGTGGAGTCCTACAACGAGATCGGCGACGCCGCCGAACAGGCCGACCGGCCCGGCGCCGAACCGACCGGGCGCTGGCTCGCGGTCTGGCGCGGCGTCCGCGAGTGGTCCCTGGCGAACCGGCACGAGTACGCGCTGCTCTTCGGCACCCCCGTGCCCGGATACGTCGCCCCGCACATCACCGCCGAGGTCGCGGGCCGGATGCCGCTGACCCTCGCGCGGATCGTCGCCGACGCCAAGCGGTCCGGACACCTCAGGCCGCCGCCGGGACCGACTTGCCCGCCCGCGGCGATCACTCCGGAGATGTTGCAGCTCTTGGAAGGCGCGATCTTCGAGCCGGAGGAGACCGCGCGGCTCATCCTCGCCTGGAATCGCCTCGTGGGCATCATCGGCTACGAGCTCCACGGCCACCTCGCGAACGTCACCGCCGACGACGCGCTCTTCTTCGACTACGCCGCCCGCACCCAAGGCGCCTGCAACGGGCTGCACTTCGATTGATGTAGCGCGCTGTGTCTCAACGGGCTACAATCGTGCTATGAAGACGATCACGCAGAGGGAGTTCAGGAACGCCTCCGCCTCCGTCATGGACGCGGTCGAGGCGGGCGAGACCTACCACATCACCAGGAACGGGGTCGAGGTCGCCGAACTCCGCCCGATCCGCACCCGCCGCCGCGCCACCGCCGAGGAGCTCGTGGCACGCGCCCGCACGCTGCCGCCGGTCGATCACGCCCAGATGCGGCGGGAAGCGGATGAATTCTTCGGCGACGACGACCAGATCGACGATCCGTGGGAGCGACCGCGTGGCTGACCGACCCGAATCCGGCGTGCTCGACACCTGTGTGTTCATGGATCTCGAACGGATCGACCCGCAGCGGCTTCCAGTCCGACTGGAGCTGACCGCGATCACCTTCGCCGAACTGCAGCAGGGCGTTGCAATGGCGCGCACCGCCACCGATCGAGTAGCCCGCATGGAGCGGCTCGGCATGGCGGTGACCGGATTCGACCCGCTGGTGTTCGACGGTGAAGCGGCGGCACGCTACGGCAGCTTCGCCACGCTGACCGTCGAGGCGGGCCGAAGTCCCCGCCCGCGACGGCTCGACCTCATGATCGCCGCGATCGCTTCGGTGAACAACCTTCCGTTGTTCACCAGGAACATCGACGACTTCAAAGGACTCGAACGGGCCGTCACCGTCGTCGAAGTCTGACCGTCATCCTCTCGAATACAGGCCCACCACGATCGCGGCGATCACCAGCACCACGCCGATCGCGGCGACCACCCAGGGCCACCGCTTGAAGGACCGGTGCTCGGAGACGTCGCCCACGACCACGGTGACGTTGTCGGGGCCGCCGCCTTCGAGGGCGAGCCGCACCAGTTCGTCCGCGGCCGCCTGGGGGTCGGCGAAGTCGCGCAGGACGTTCTCGATGACCGTGTCGTCCACGACGTCGCTCAGGCCGTCGGAGCACAGCATGTACCGGTCGCCGATCAAGGCGGGCCGGGTCTCGAAGTGGGCGGGTGCCGGGTTCGCTTGGAGCACGCGGGTGACCACCGACTTGTACGGGTGGTCCTGGGCCTCCGCGGGGGTGATCGCGCCCTCGTCGACCAGGTGCTGGACGTACGAGTCGTCCACGGTGACCTGGACGAAGTCCTCACCGCGCACCTGGTACGCCCGCGAGTCGCCGATGTGGACGATGTCGACGGCGTCGTCGCCGAGCCACAGGCCCGTCAGCGTCGTCGCCATCCCCTCCGACTCCGGGTTCTCGGCCACCGCGGCCCGGATGCGGTCGCGGGCGGCCTCGACCACCTCGCCCAGTTCGGTGGGGGCCTCGACGGGGGAGCGGCGGGCCAGCCGCGTCACCTCGGCGATGGTCACCCCGCTGGCCACTTCACCGGCGGCCGCGCCGCCGACCCCGTCGGCGACCGCGAGGAGGCGGCGCGAAGCGAGATGGGAGTCCTCGTTCAGGTCGCGGACTTTGCCCACGTCGGTGGCGGCGCCGTAGCGCCAGCGCAATTCGGTCACAGGCGATCACCACTGATTCGGCACCGGGATTCGGCTGTCTGTTCAAAGCTTGGCCGTTCGAGGGACATGGGCGCAAGTGTAGTTGCTGGCCACTCACGGCAGGCGACCGTTGATCCGTGTGCGGCCCCGGACGTGTATCCCCCCTTCGTGCCACCCTCGGACGCCGCCGCTGAGCTGCGGTGACGTCCCCTTTACAGTGGAGCCTGCACGCTTCGCAACCCCGAGGAGCAGCCATGCAGACGGTTCTGGCCGACCGGTACGTCCTGGAGCAGGAGATCGCGCGCGGCGCGGTCGGCGTCGTGTGGCGCGCATTCGACCGCATCGCGGGCGAGCGGGTGGCCGTCAAGATCCTCCGCCCCGAACTGCGCGGCGAAGCCGAGATCTTCGAGAGCTTCCGCGCCGAGGCCGGCATCCTGCGGTCCATCGACCTGCCCGGCGTCGTCGGCGTCAAGGACTTCATCGTCACCGACACGGTGTGCGCGGTGGTCCTGGAGTTCATCGAAGGCTCCGACCTGCGCGAGCACCTGCGCCTGCACGGGCCGCTCTCGGCCGCTGAGGCCGCGCTCCGCTGCGCGAGCGCCGCCGAGACCCTCGCCGCGATCCACCGCGCCGGGTACCGGCACGGGGACGTCAAGCCCGGCAACCTCATGCTCTTCGGCGCCGAGGGCGTCAGGTTCGTCGACTTCGGCATCGCGCGCGCCGCCGCCTCCAAGACCGTGCCCTCGCACGGCACGCCCGAGTACATCGCCCCCGAGGTCGCCTCGGGCGACTCCGCGAGTCCCGGTGTGGACAGCTACGCGCTCGGCCTGGTCCTCTACGAGGCTCTCACCGGCCACAGCGCCTACCGGGGCGGTTCGATCACCGAGGTGGTCGACCGCCACCTGACGAAGATCCCCGTCAAGCCCGTCGCGGTCGACAACGAGCTGTGGCGCTTCGTCGAGATGCTCTTGGCGCTGGACCCGCGGGCCCGCGGGGACCTCGACGCGGTCGCCGCAGCATTGCGCCGCCTCGCGCCGCGGCTCTCGCGTCAGGCCACCGCGCCGATCGAACCCGTTCTGCGCGACCGGGACGCGGCGTCGATCTTCTCCTACGACCCGGTGACGCCGCACGCGCCCGAGTTCGACAAGAGCGCGCTCGGCGCGCTCCTGGCCGCCGAAGGGGGTCGCGAGGAGTCCAATGGGAACGGGCGCCGCGGCCTCCTCGTGCTCGCCGCTGCGGTCCTGGTCGTCTTCGCGGCCGTGGCGGTCTGGGCCGTCGTGGCCCTCACCGGCCCTGACGGTGCGAAAGCGGACGATGTGGCCGATCCGTCCGAAGAGGTCACTTCCCCGGCGTCCGATGAGGCTGAAACCTCCGCTGAGCCAACGGAACCGGACGCGGACGAGAGCGCGTCCCCCGGTGAGGAGACCACCGCTCCTCAAGGGCCCGAGGCGGAAAGCGACGCACCTGCCCCGGATTCGGGTGATATGTCTGAATCGGCGACCGATGATGGGGACTCCACAGAGGGCACTTCCGACGACGACTCGCCCGGCTCCGATCTCATCGGATCCCCCTTGCCGGACAACTGAAAGCAGTCGCGACAGTCGATAATGATCCGTGACCGGCGGACAACGCTCCGTCCCCGCCACTCGAAGGGCGATCGGGATCACATGATTGGTATTCTCTGAACAGGCGTTGCAATCCCGCCGGAGATTCCGACCGTTTCGCAAGGCTTGCAGTGATTTCCACGGTCACACGGCTTCCCGCATCGGTGCCGGTCTATCGACACTATGGAGCCGTCCACTTGTCATGGCGGCATCTACATGGCATCCTGTCGGCTATGGCAGGAAAAGAACTCAACGCGACCTCAGCAGCATTGCTGGGCTTGCTACACGAAGGACCGATGACCGGCGGACAACTCATGGCAGAGGCGACCCGTCGCCTCGGTCCGTACTGGACCATGACGCGTTCGCAGGTCTACCGCGAACTCCCGGCGCTGGCCGAAGGCGGACTCGTCCGCGTGGGGAAGCCGGGGCCGCGCGCCTCGGTGCCCTACACGATCAGCGCGAACGGCAAGCGGGCGTTCACCCGCTGGCTCAACGAGCCGGCCCGGATCGGCCAGCTGCGCGACCCCGTCGCGCTGCGCACCGCCTTCCTCGACTATCTCTCGAAGGACACCGCCGACGAGATGTTCGCCGACGCGACGGAGCAGCACCAAGAGGCCTTGGCAGAGGCCCGTGCCGCCGCGAAGGACTACGCGGACGAGGACCCGAACGCGGCCATCGCGATGGAATTCGCGATCGGCTACCACCGTTCGGCCCTCAGCTGGCTGAAGAAGCGATAGGACGGAAGCCCGGGCCCTGACCCGGGGAAAGACGATCAAGCACGGAACGGGACGCGGGCCCTCACAGGCCTCGCGTCCCGTTTCGTATGAGCCCGCATACAGGCGTACCCTGATCTGTTGTGACCAGTGTCGATGTTTCCGCAGATCTCCGTGAACTGAAGGCGACGCTCGCCAGCGTCGAGGCCGTGCTCGACCTCCCCGCGCTCCGCCGCGAGCTCGCCGAACTCGAAGCCGCGGCGGCCGACCCCGGACTCTGGGACCACCCCGACCACGCCCAGAAGCTCACCTCCCGCCTCTCCTACGTGCAGGCCGAGCTCAAGAAGCTCGCCAACCTGCACGCCCGCATGGACGACGTCGTGATCCTCTTCGAGCTGGCCGAGTCCGAGCACGACTCGGGCGCCGAGGCCGAGGCCACCGCCGAGCTCGACTCGATCCGCAAGGCCGTGGACGAACTCGAGGTCCGCACCCTCCTGTCGGGCGAGTACGACGAGCGCGACTGCGTCCTCACCGTCCGGTCCGGCGCCGGCGGGGCCGACGCCTGCGACTTCGCCGAGCAGCTCATGCGCATGTACCTGCGCTGGTCGGAGAACCACAAGTTCGGCACCGAGGTCTACGACATCTCCTACGCCGAGGAGGCCGGGATCCGCTCGGCCACGTTCGCGATCAACGGGCCCTACGCCTACGGGAACCTCTCGGTCGAGCAGGGCACCCACCGCGTCGTGCGCATCAGCAAATACGACAACCAGGGCCGCCGCCAGACCGGCTTCGCCGCCGTGGAGGTCGTCCCGGCCCTGGAGCAGACCGACGAGATCGAGGACATCCCCGAGGACGAGATCCGCGTGGACGTCTACCGCTCCTCCGGCCCCGGCGGGCAGGGCGTCAACACGACCGACTCGGCCGTGCGGCTGACCCACCTTCCCACCGGCATCGTCGTCTCCTGCCAGAACGAGCGCTCGCAGCTGCAGAACAAGGCCACCGCCATGGGGGTCCTCAAGGCCAAGCTGCTCCAGCGCACGCGGGACGAGGAGCGCGCGAAGGTCGACGAGCTGCGCGGTTCGGCCACCGCCTCCTGGGGCGACCAGATGCGCTCCTACGTCGAGCACCCGTACCAGATGGTCAAGGACCTCCGGACCGGCTTCGAGACCGCCGACGTCAAGGGCGTCTACGACGGGAACATCGACGGCTTCCTGGAGGCCGGCATCCGCTGGCGCAAGAGCGGCGAGAAGTCCGCGTAGCGCGGCCCTCCGTGGTGGGCCGGTGACCCGCTGCGGCCCTCCCATGGGCCGCCTGACCATACCGGCTTCCCCCGAACGGCTGAAATCGCGTCGTTACCCTCGAACGGGCGTGACATATGGGTGTGAAACTGCGGAATATGCCACGCTTGTACTGGAGCCGCCCGACCGGCCCCGAGAAACGGCCGATAGACTCCGCCTCGTGATTCAGCTTGAGGGTGTAACCAAGCACTACCCCCGGTCGAACCGCCCCTCGGTGGAGGACGTGAACGTCTTCATCGACAAGGGAGAGTTCGTGTTCTTCATCGGACCGACCGGTGCGGGTAAGTCCACGATGATCAAGCTCCTGCTGCGCGAAGAGATTCCGGACAAAGGCAAGATCTCGGTCGGGGACATCGACGTGACGAAACTGCGGCGCTGGAAGGTCCCGGCCTACCGGCGCAGCATCGGCTGCGTGTTCCAGGACTTCCGGCTGCTGCCCAACCGCACCGCGGCCGAGAACGTGGCGTTCGCGCTGGAGGTCATCGGCAAGCCCCGTTCGGTCGCCCGCCGGGTCGTCCCGGAGGTCCTCGAACTGGTCGGCCTGGGCGGCAAGGAGCACCGGTACCCGCACGAGCTGTCCGGTGGCGAGCAGCAGCGCGTGGCCGTGGCCCGCGCGTTCGTCAACCGCCCGCTGCTCCTGCTCGCGGACGAGCCGACCGGTAACCTCGACCCCGACACCTCGATCGAGATCATGCGGCTCCTCGACCGCATCAGCAGGACGGGTACCACGATCCTCATGGTCACCCACGACTCCAACATCGTGAACCAGATGCGCCGTCGCGTCATCGAGATCGAGAACGGCCAGATCGTCCGCGACCAGGCTCGCGGCGTCTACGGCTAAGCGGAAGGCAGAACTAGAGCACATGCGCGCGAAGTACGTGATGTCCGAGGTGTTCCTCGGACTGTGGCGCAACATCTCCATGACCGTCGCCATGATCATCACCATGGCCGTCTCGCTGACGATGCTCGGCGCGGGCCTCCTGCTGTACAACCAGGTCGACGTGATCGAGGAGTACTACCAGACCAACCTCGAAGTGGTGGTCTACCTCGACCGCGACGTCACCCAGGAGGTGACCGACCAGATCGAGGCGGAGCTCAAGTCCAGCGAGTACGTCGCGCAGGTGGTGTACGAGTCCAAGGAAGAGGCCTTCAAGCGCTTCCAGGAGACCTTCGAGGACACTCCCGACCTGGTGAAGGCCGTGAACGCGGACGTCCTGCCGTCGGCCTTCCGCATCAAGATGAACGACATCGCCGACGCGGACAAGCTCATCGGGGACTTCCAGGACCGCGAGGGCGTCTACCAGGTCACCAACCAGCGCGAGATCCTCCAGCAGGTCTTCGACATCCTCGGCGGGGCGCAGCGTCTGACGCTGATCGTCGCCCTCGTCCAGGGCATCGCGGCACTCATGCTGGTGGCCAACACGATCCAGGTCGCCGCGTACTCGCGGCGCCGCGAGGTCGCGATCATGAAACTGGTCGGCGCCCCGAACTGGTTCGTCCAGGCCCCGTTCGTCCTGGAGGCGGTGTTCGCCGGGATCATCGGCTCGATCTTCGCCTTCGCGACGCTCATCGCCGCGAAGTTCCTGGTCATCGACGGCCAGTTCGAGAACCTGTTCAGTCTGATGCCGCCGATCACGCTGCAGTCGATCCTGGTGCTGCTGCCGGTCCTGACCGGCGTCTCCGCGGTCATCAGCGCGATCACCGCCTGGATCACCCTGCGGTTCAACATCAAGGTGTAGCTCACCCGTTCGGGGGACCGGAGCCGAGGACGGCCTCCGGAATCTCCTGAATGTCCGTCGCAGATGGACTAAATTCGGGACTTATGAGGCGAATCGGATGGCTGCTCGCGGCCCTGCTCCTGGCAGGGACCGCGAGCAGTCCCGCTTTCGGGGTCTCCCAGTCCGACCTGGACAGGATCGAACGCGACAAGGCCGAGATGGCCGCCGAACTGGAGGACGCCTCGGACGAGGTCCGCCAGGCGGGCCAGGTCCTGGCCGAGACCGAGGCGAAGCTGCCGCCCGCCGAGCGCGAGGTGGACGTCGCCGAAGGCCGCGTCGCCGCCGCCGAAGCCGAAGCGGCCCAAGCCGAACGCGAGGCCGAAGCCGCCCGCGACGCGCTCGATGCCGCCGAAGCCGAGTACGAGGCCGCGGCCGCGTCCGTGGACGCCGCCCGCGAGGCCCGCGCCTCCATGTTCACCGCCACCTCCCGCGGGGTCGAACTGCTCACCGTGGACGCGATCCTCGCCTCCGGCGACCCGCAGGAGGCCGTCGACGGCCTGACGTACCTCGAGTTCATGATGGAGGGCAAGAACCTCGCCGTCGAAGAGGTCACGCTGTCGCGCCGCGAGGCCTCGAACGCCGAGAACGCGGCCACCGTGGCCGAATCCGCGGCGCAGGCCGCCGAGGTCGCCGCCTCGGAGGCGCTCGCCGCCTCCCAGGTCCGCTACGCCGAGGCGCAGGCCGCGCACCTGGCCGTCGAGCAGCTCGTCGGCGATCAGGAGGCCGCGCTGGCGGTGGCCGAGAACGCCAAGGACGACGCGCAGTCGGAGTACGACGAGCTCGAAGCCGAGTCCGAGCGCCTCGCCGACGCACTGCGCCGGGCCGATCAGGACGACGACGACCACTCCGGCGGCGGTTCCTCTTCGGGCGGCGGGAGTTCGGGCTCCGGTTTCGTGGTGCCGGTGAACGGCTGGAAGTCCTCGGACTTCGGCTGGCGCCGCCACCCGATCTACGGCACGTCCCGCTTCCACGGCGGCACCGACTTCGCCGCGGGCACCGGCTCGACGATCCACGCCGCCGACTCCGGCACCGTGGTCTACGCGGGCTGGAGCTCCGGCTACGGCAATCTCACCTGCATCAGCCACGGCGGCGGACTGTCCACGTGCTACGCGCACCAGTCGGCGATCTGGGTCTCCGACGGCGAGCACGTCGACCGCGACGAGGGCATCGGCGCGGTCGGCAGCACCGGCGACAGCACCGGCCCGCACCTGCACTTCGAGGTCCGCGTCAACGGCGAACGCGTCAACCCCTTGAACTACCTGCCCTCGTGCCTGTGTCGCTGAGGCCCCTGGCCGAACGCCCGCGGATCACTGATTCCGTAGTCCGATGCCGCCGCTGTTCGCCGAGGGCGCAGTCAAAGGCCTAAATCGGCTTGGGCGGACAACTGTTCGATCGTTAAGCTTGCTCCGTGTCCAAGAACAAGCAGGAGAAGGTCAAGCACTCGGGTCCCGAGCGCTCGGTGGTGACCACCAACCGCAAGGCCCGCCACGACTACGAGATCCTGGACACCTACGAGGCCGGCATGGTCCTGTCCGGGACCGAGGTCAAGGCCCTGCGCCAGGGCAAGGGCAACATCGTGGACGCCTACGCCGAGATCTACAACGGCGAGGCCCGCGTCCACAACCTCCACATCCCCGAGTACGACTACGGGACGTGGACGAACCACCCGCCCCGGCGCATCCGCAAGCTCCTGCTGCACCGCGGCGAGATCGCCAAGCTCGAGACCAAGCTCGACGAGGCCGGTCTGACGCTCGTCCCGCTCTCGGTCTACTTCCTGAACGGCTACGCCAAGATGGAGCTCGGGCTCGCGCGCGGGCGCAAGAACTACGACAAGCGCCAGGCGATCGCCAAGCGCGAGTCCGACCGCGAGATCGAGAAGGCGATGGGCCGCGCCGCCAAGCGCGGCGGCAAGTGACCTGGGGCTTAAGCACCGGGGAATATCCGCTGGCCGGGCCCGGTTGGACTGGGATAGGATCACCGGATACAACTGAACAGAAGTGAAGTACTCACTTCAACCAGGGGCTGATCGGTTTCGACTCCGTGTGTTGACGTGAGGGAAGCGGGTCGAGGAAGCCAACGCCGTCTCGTAAACCGATGTTGGAAACCAATAAGTGCCAACGCAAATCGCACTGACTACGCCCTCGCTGCTTAAGCGAGAGGAATAGTTGCCGCTCCAGGGGCGCATCCGCTCTGGGTTCGCGGCATCATTTAAGGATGCTGGGCCGATGTCTTGATCGCTGGGACTGCTGGCCGAGATCTCCGGCGGTTAGAGCCCGTCTCACCGACTCGTCCGCGTGATCGGTGGGGCTCGATAAAAGGCACAGCGGACTGCACCCGGAGAAGTCTCACAGAGGCAGCGGAGGACCAGGGTTCGATTCCCTGCAGCTCCACTCATGAGAGCCGGGCTTGGACGCGAGAGCGTCCGGGCCCGGCTCTCCTCGTTTCCGCGAACCGAGTGACCCTGCCGCCCGCGAGGCCCTGCCGCCTACCTGACATCCCAGCGTGCAAAATGCACCGTTCGCGAGTCCGTGCCGTTCACGAGACCTTGCGACCGTTATGTCCGTAAGATCGCCATATGCACACTCTGTTGTCGGTTCTTCACGTGCTGTTGGTGGTGTTCGTGGTCGGCCCGGCCATGCTCATGCCCTGGCTCGGCGAGCGGGCGCTGCGCGAACGGGACGGGGACCGGGTGCACCAGGCCGGGCGCCGGTGCATGGCCTTCAACGCGCTCACGCTCGTCGCCGCCCTGTTCGGCGCGCTGACGACCGTGACGAGCGACCGGTACTCGTTCGCGGACGCCTGGCTCATCATCGCCTCGACGCTGTACGCGATCGCGGTGGTGAACGGCACGGCCGTGATCCCGGGCGTGCTCGCGCGCACCGGCAAGGAACTCCAGGACGCCCACGGGGTCATGGACGGTGAACAGCTCGAACAGCACCGCGGCCGGCTCCTGGCCCTGTCGAGCCTGAACGTGGTCTTCTACGCGGTGGTCGTGATCCTCATGGCCTGGCGGCCCGGGGCGTGAGCCGCGACGGTGCGGCCCAACCCACGGCTGCGCGGGCGTTCGCGGCCCTGCGGCGTCAGTTCATCGCGGGATCGGCGGGGAACTGCGCGACCGCGGACAGCATGCCGCCCTGGCGCTTCCACACCATGCCCCACAACTCCTCCGGGACCGCCGAGAACGGGTCGGCGGGCAGCGCGTCGAAGACCATCCAGGCTCCCGCCTCGATCTCCGACTCCAGCTGGCCTGGCGCCCACCCGGCGTAACCGGTGAACACCCGCATGCCCTCCAGCAGCGGCGCGACCTCGTCGGGATCCCGAGACAGGTCGAGAGTGCCCAGGCGCCCCAGCACCGGCCGGAACGCGTCCGAGAACGGCGCGTCGGCCTTCCGCCAGCCCAATCCGATCGCGGCGTCCGGCTGCACCGGGCCGCCCTCGAAGAGGACCGCGGGATGCCCCGCCAGTTCCGCCCACTGATCGAGATAATGGCCGACCTGCCGTTCGGTGGCCCGGTTGAGGACCACTCCGAGCACCCCGTCGGACTCGTGCCCGACCCCGATGACGACGGTGCGGTCGAAGTTGGGGTCCTGCAGCGTCGGCGTGGCGACGAGGAGACTGCCCACGAACGACTTGGTCCGCGCCGGCGATGTCTCGCGACTGACCATGGCTCCACCTCCGTTCTGCGCCCGCCTCCGCTGGTGCCCCGGGTACGGCCCGGTTCTCCCGGCACGGTAACCCGCGGGAGCGCGCTTGCAGCAAGGTTCTCGCACTTTCCGGAGAAATACACCGTGGTGTCGGGAGCCCGACAGTTGTTTCCTCACTGAGGGTGCGCGAGCCCCGACGATCCGGGGTCCCGGCGGCGTCTGAAGTGGAACGAGTGGTGGGTGAGTCGTATGTGGCGCTTGGGAACAGGGGTGCGCTAGCGCAGCCCGGCGAAGAGATCGTCCTCGGGCAGGCGCGATTCGATGCGCGACTCCACCAGTTCGTAATCCTCGGTGGGCCAAGCCTTCTGCTGGATCTCGCGCGGCACCGCGAACCAGAACCCGTCCGGATCCACCTGCGTCGCGTGCGCCTTCAAGGCCGCGTCGCGGATGTCGAAGAAGTCGGCGCACTCCACCCGAGTGGTGATGCGCTCGCCCTTGTCGCGGGTCCAGTCGCCCGCGTCCATCCAGTCCTTATAGGGCGAATCGAGTCCGGCGTCGACCATCGCGTAATGCAGGGCCTCGATGCGGGCCTTGCCGAACGAATGGTTGTAGTACAGCTTCAGCGGCTGCCACGGCTCGCCGAGTTCCGGATAGCGCTCGGGGTCGCCCGCGGCCGCGAAGGCCTCGACCGACACCTCATGGGTCTTGACGTGGTCGGGGTGCGGGTAGCCTCCCTCCTCGTCGTACGTGGTGACCACGTGCGGCTTGAAGGAGCGCATGACCTCCACGAGCGGCGCGGCGGCCTCCTCGATCGGCACCAGGTAGAACGCGTCCTCGGGCAGGTCGATCCCGGAGTCGGGCAGCCAGCCGTCGGGCAGGCCGGAGTCGGTGAAGCCCAGCCAGTGCTGCTCCACGCCGAGGATCTCGCGCGCCCGCGCCATCTCCTCGTTGCGGATGCGCGGCAGGTTCGCCTGGACCTCCGGACGGTCCATCTTGGGATTGAGCACGTCACCGCGCTCCCCGCCGGTGCAGGTGACGACGAGGACCTCGATGCCCTCGCGCACATAGCGCGCCATCATGCCCGCGCCCTTGCTCGACTCGTCGTCGGGATGGGCGTGCACGCACATAAGGCGCAGCTTGCTGGACGGATTCGTCACGTCGGTCAACCTCACTGGCGGGTGTAAAGCGGAAGTCTCGAAGCCGCCGCAACCGACTCGCGCACCGCGATGGTTGTCGGCTCTGGCATTCTGTGCAACGATACTCGATAATCATTACTTCCCGGTTCCTCCCAGAACCCGGACTCCCGGCGGCAAAGCCGCTGATCGCGAATGGAAGCGACGCAATGACTGAGATGCAGACCACGGATGGGCGTGCGCCCGCTGCACCTCTGAAAGGCGTGGCATCGGTGACCTTCCCCGATGGTCGCTACGGTCGCCGCCGCGCCCCGAGCAGGCGCCGCCCCGCGGTCACCGCGGTGCTCACCACCGGGGTCGTCCTGATGGGGCTCTTCGCGGCCTGGCGGCTCAGCGAACTGTACGGGCAGAACGAGGTCTCCGAGCGGCTGCTCGGTTTCGACGACTCGGTCGCCGGTCAGGTCGACGTCACCTTCGAGGTCTACAAGCCGGCCGGCGAGGGCGCCACGTGCGCCGTCCGGTCCCGCGACCTGGCCGGAGCCGAGATCGGCTACGCGGAGGTCGCCATCCCGGCGGACGAGTCCACTCGCGTCGAGATGACCTACACCCTCGCAGTGGAGGGCGTGCCCAATACCGGCGAGATCCTGAGGTGTTGGCAGGCGGACTGATCATCGACTTTCGGCCCGTCGCACCGCGTTCCGGTCGGCGGGCCTTTCGCTATCCGGGACCGGACCGGACGGCGGCGCATCGGCTTTCACACTGAGGCAGGACCTCACAGCACGGATCGCACTATTCGGAGGATGAACATGGCTATCGACGCTAACCAGGGCACTTGGCTGACCCAAGAGGCCTACGACCGCCTCAAAGGCGACCTGGACGAGCTCATCGCGAACCGCCCGGTGATGGCCGCCGAGATCAACGCCCGCCGCGAGGAGGGCGACCTGAAGGAGAACGGCGGGTACCACGCCGCCCGCGACGAGCAGGGCAAGCAGGAGAGCCGCATTCGCCAGCTCCAGGACCTGCTGCGCAACGCGAAGGTGGGCGAGGCGAAGGCGAGCGACAAGATCCAGATCGGGACCGTCGTCACCATCGCCTTCGACGGCGACCCCGACGACACCGAGAAGTTCCTCCTCGGCTCGCGCGAGATCGGCGCGACCACCGACCTCACCGTCTACAGCCCCGACTCCGCGCTCGGCGCGGCCATCCTGGGCTCCAAGGTCGGCGACACCGTCACCTACAAGACTCCCAAGGGCGCCGAACTGGCGGTCAAGATCATCGAGACCGAGAAGTTCCTGGGTTAGACGACCGACCGCATCGAGACGACGAAGCCGCAGGGCCCCGTTCGGGGCCCCGCGGCTTTATCCGTCTTAAGCCCTGGAGGTCCAGCCGACGTCGATGCGCTTGCCGTACTTGTCGAAGTAGTGCAGCGCGTCCATGTGCACGGCCACCGTGATCGGCTGCCCGGCCGACACCGGAATGTGCGGGGGGAGCCGGAAGACCAGGTCCGCGGGCTTGCGGATCGGCCCCGTGTCGGTCTCGCGGTGCTCCACCGGGGTCTGCCCGAACCCCGAGAACAGCCCGCCGAGCCGGCGGCGCGGCTTGGAGCCGCCCCGGGCCAGGTCCGGCTTGTCGCCGATCCCGTCCGGCACCACCGCGGTCGCGCCGATGTCGAGGAACACCAGCGTCTCGTGCCCGTGGTGCTCGTAGAACCGCACGCGGCCCTGGATCGACTGGCCCGGGTGGCCGTCGGCCACCGGCGCCAGTGCCTCCGCGCGCATCCCGACCACGATGTTCTCGCCGTGGTAGCGGGCCACGGCCCGCCCGCGCAGGTCGTGCCACGGCAGTCGCAGCTCCTGGTCGCCGAAGTCGAGGGCGACGTAGCGGTCGAGGTAGACGTTGACGCGCGCTTCGAGCAGGTTCATGCGCGGCGTGCCCAGGAACGCGGCCACGTACATCGTCGCGGGGCGCTCGTAGACCTCGTCGGGGGTGCCCACGTCCTGCAGGACCCCCTTGCGCATCACCGCGACCCGGTCGGCCATCGTCAGCGCCTCGGTCTGGTCGTGCGTGACGTAGAGGGTCGTCGCGTCGTGGCGGCGCACCAGCGAGGAGATCTCGGTGCGCAGCTCCGCGCGCAGGCCCACGTCGAGGTTCGACAGCGGCTCGTCCATGAGGAAGAGCTTGGGGCGGCGCACCAGGGCGCGGCCCATGGCGACGCGCTGCTGCTGGCCGCCGGAGAGCTGGTTCGGCTTGCGGTCGACCAGGTCCGAGATGCCCAGGGCGCTGGCCATGTCGCCGACGGCGTCGGGCACGGACTGGGCGCCGTTGTTGCGGCCGAGCTTGAGGGGGAAGCCGATGTTGTCGCCGACGGACATGTGCGGGTAGAGGGCGAACGTCTGGAAGATCATGGCGGCGTTGCGTTCGCGAGGGGGCAGGTCGTTCGCGTACTCGCCGTCGAGGAGGATCTCGCCGTCGGTGGGGGTCTCGAGTCCGGCGACCATGCGGAGCACAGTGGACTTGCCGCAGCCGGACGGACCGAGGAGGACCAGGAACTCGCCGTGGTTGACCTCCATGGTCAAAGAGTCCACGGCCAGGGTATCGCCGGGGAACACCTTCGAGACGTTCTTCAGCGTGACAGCAGTCACCGTTGACTCCAGGGGGTTCAAGGGGGGATGGATGGATCGGTGGCGAGGCGGCCGGTGGGTGCGCGTATGCCTCCAAAGCCTCACCATAGTTACGGGATGACTGTTCGTAGCTTAAGCCTTCCGGTCTCATTGGGTAACGGGGGTCACCCCTTGTGGCCTGAGGTGAACGCCGATTCACACTGGGTGCCACCTGGGGTTTCGGAGGTTTTCGCGAGTCGCCCAGGGTGGTCCAAGGTCGGCATTTCGGTCGCTAGCAACCGTTATCAGGCCATCGCGCGATGCCGCCTCGGACGCCTCACGACTCGCTTCCGGTCACTGTGCGCGTCGGCCCCTGCCGCAGCGGGCACTACGATCGAGGCGTGACGGAGCTGGTGACACTTTCCGACGTCCGGGCCGCGGCCGCCGAACTCGAAGGGATCGTGCGGCGCACCCCCCTCGAACCCTCGCGCGACCCCGTCCTCGACGGGGTCCACCTCAAATGCGAGAACCTGCAGCGCGCCGGGTCCTTCAAGATCCGCGGCGCCTACATGCGGGTCTCGCGGCTGAGCGAGGCCGAACGGCGCCACGGCGTCGTCGCCGCCTCCGCGGGCAACCACGCCCAGGGGGTCGCGCTCGCCGCCTCCACCCTCGGCATCCACTCCACCGTCTTCATGCCCGAATCGGCGCCGCTCCCGAAAGTGGCCGCCACCAAGGGATACGGGGCCGAGGTCATCCTCGGCGGGCTCACCGTCGACGACGCCCTCGAAGCGGCCCACGAGTTCGCCGAGAAGACCGGCGCGACCCTCATCCACCCCTTCGACCACCGCGACATCGTCGCCGGGCAGGGCACCATCGCCCTGGAGATCCTCGACCAGCTGCCCGAGACGGCCACGATCGTCACCTCGGTCGGCGGCGGCGGGCTCATCGCCGGGATCGCCGCCGCGGCGAAGCAGCTGAAGCCCGGCATCCGGATCATCGGCGTCCAGGCCGAAGGCGCCGCCGCCTACCCCGGCTCGCTCGCCGCGGGGAAGCCCGTGCGCCTCGACAAGATGCACACCATCGCCGACGGCATCAAGGTCGGCCGCCCCGGCGACGTCCCCTTCGCGCATGTCGCCTCCCTTGTGGACGAGATCATCACCGTCACCGAGGAGGACATCAGCCGCGCGCTCCTCTCGCTCCTGGAACGCAACAAACTCGTCGTCGAGCCCGCCGGGGCCACCGCCTACGCCGCACTCCTGAACTACTCCATCGCCTATGAGGCGCCCGCCGTCGCGGTCCTCTCCGGCGGCAACATCGACCCGCTCCTGCTCATGCGGCTCATCGAACACGGCCTCGGCGCGTCCGGCCGCTTCATGCGCGCCAACCTGCGCTGCGCCGACCGCCCCGGGGCCCTCGCCTCGATCCTCCAGCGCGTGGGCGCCTACGGCGGCAACATCGTCGACGTCTACCACCAGCGCTCGGACCCGCGCCTCTCCGTCGGCGAGGTCTCCGTCGACCTCTCGATCGAGACCCGCGGTTCCGAACACGCGACCGAAATCGTTGCGGCGCTGCGCGACGCGGGGTATTTCGTGTCGGTGGAGGGACTTAGCATCTGAGTCATGCAGAAAACTCTCGAAGAACTCATGGAGCCCGGCTGGGCCAAGGCCCTCGCCCCCGTCGCCGACGACGTCACCAAGATGGGCGAGTTCCTGCGCGCCGAAGTCGCCGCCGGACGCACGTACCTGCCGGCCGCCGAGCACATCCTCCGCGCCTTCCAGCAGCCGTTCGACGACGTCAAGGTCATCATCGTCGGACAGGACCCGTACCCCACCCCCGGGCACGCGATCGGCCTGTCCTTCGCCGTCGCCCCCGACGTGCGCCCGATCCCCAAGAGCCTGGTCAACATCTACAACGAGTACCGCGACGACCTCGGCTACCCGCTCCCGGCCAACGGCGACCTCACCCCGTGGGCCGAGCAGGGCGTCCTGCTCCTCAACCGGTCGCTCAGCGTCGCCCCCGGCACGCCCGCCTCGCACCGCGGCAAGGGCTGGGAGTCCGTCACCGAGCGGGCGATCGTGGCCCTCGCCGAGCGCGGCGGCCCGTCCGTCGCGATCCTGTGGGGCGCGGACGCGCGCAAGCTCAAGGACCTCCTCGGCGCGGTCCCGGCGATCGAGTCGCCGCACCCCTCGCCGCTGAGCGCCCGCCGCGGGTTCTTCGGCTCCAAGCCCTTCAGCCGCGCCAACCAGCTCCTCGTCGAGCAGGGCGGTGAGCCGGTCGACTGGCGCCTCCCGGCGCTGCAAGAGTCCTAGCGTTCCGGGATACCGTTGCATCGTGGGTATCGAGATCCTGGCACAAGAGTTCGGGCCGGACCGCGACCAGGCGATGGCCGGGCCGCTGGGGCTGTTCGTGACCGTGTTCCTCGTCGTCGTGACGATCTTCCTCATCAAGGGGATGAACAAGCACGTCAGACGGTTGAACGAGCGCCTCGCGCGCGAGGCCGCCGCCGCTGAGGCGCCGGTCGCCTCCAGCGTCGACGCGCCCGAGCGAAACGGCGACGACGCCGCTCACGCCTAGGCGGGAACGATGCCGCGCAAGAACCGCCGCCGGGACGCGCCCCCGCGGTCGACGAACGGTGCCACCGATCCGAGCCTCATCGACGGACCCGACGGGCCCGTCCGCGTCCGCCGCATTCCCGGCGAGAACGCGGCGAAGGCCTACCGGTGCCCCGGCTGCGACCTGGAGATCCAACCGGGCACGCCGCACGTGGTGGCCTGGGCCGACGATGGGGACGGCGACGACCGCCGCCACTGGCACGCCGGCTGCTGGAACGCGCGGCACCGGCGCAAGCCGGGCCAATGGCGATGAGCCGCAACACTAGAGGCTGAGGGGCGGGACCGAAAGGTCCCGCCCCGCAACGCGTCGGAATGCTAGCTGCGCCACAGGCGGTGTTTCCCGGGCCGTATTCCGGGGATAATTCCGGCGTGGCTGTCATCAGATCCGCGAGCTTGCTGCCCGCCCGCCGCGAGGCGCTCACGCTCGAAACCGCCGACGGGCTCGAACTCGTCGGCGAACTCGCCCTGCCCGCCGACCGCGAGCCCGAGGCGACCCTCATCTGCGTCCATCCCCTGCCCACCCACGGCGGCATGATGGACTCCCAGATCTTCCGCAAAGCCGCCTGGCGCCTCCCCGCGCTGGCCAACACCGCGGTCCTCCGCTTCAACACCCGCGGCACCGAATCCCAGCAGGGCAAGAGCCAGGGCGCCTTCGACAACGGCGTGGGCGAGCGCTTCGACGTCGCCGCCGCCGTCGAGTACGCCGAGTTCGCCGAGCTCCCACGCGTCTGGCTCGTCGGCTGGTCCTTCGGCACGGACCTGACGCTCAAATACGGCCTGGAGCCCGGCGTCGAGGGCGCGGTGCTCCTCTCACCCCCGCTGCGATACTCCAAAGAGGAGGATCTGGAGCGCTGGGCCGAGGACGGCCGTCCGCTGCTGGCGCTCATTCCCGAACTGGACGACTACCTCCAGTACCCCGAGGCCAAGCGCCGCTTCGCCGCCATTCCGCAGGCCGAGGTCGTGGAAATCGAGAACGGCGGCCACCTGTGGGTCGGCAAGGCCGAAGAGGCCCTGGACCGCATCGTGGGCCGCATCCTCCCCGAGCACGCCCCGCTGCCGACCACTTGGGACGGACCCATGGAGCGCGGCGACACCTCCGCCTACGCGAACAAGTCCGTCGCCGCCTTCGGCGGCTTCCTCCCCGCGCCCGACCGCGACTGACACCCCAATCTCACGGCGGCGCAACGGGTTTCGGGGTCGGTCGGTTTAAGCGCAGTCGAGGAACTCCGAGATGCTGGCGGGCAGTATCGCCTCGGCGCAGTCGGTGACGGCGACGAGCTCTTCACCCTCGATACGCCACACCCGGCGCTCGGTCGCGCCTTCACCGTCGCCGCCCGAGCCGCCCGGATAGTCCACTGTGGCCGCAACGTAGTCCCCGTCGTCGGCGCACCAGCTCTCGATGATGGTGCCCTCTTCCAATTGCTCGCTGATCCGCACGCCGAGCATGGTCGGGTCGGTGCACACCGTGCCCGTGCTCTCCGGATTGGTCGCGGCATAGGTCGCGAGTGCGGCGCCCCCGAGGAGCGCTCCCGTGAGCGCCACGCCCGCGGTGGCCGTGGCGATCGACCGCAGCCGGGGACGCAGGCCGATGCGCTCGCGGCGGGGCCGGTAGGGCGTGAGCTCGGTGGAGACGGCCACGGTGACGGGCCGCAGGCCGCGGCGGGGGAGCAGGCCGGCGGCGACGGTGTCGGGGCGTCGTCCCGGTGCCATGGGCCCCGCCAGCGGGAGGCGCGTGAGCTGCTCGCGGAACATGTCGGCGGTGGGCCGGCGCCTCGGGTCGGGGCTGAGGGCGGCGCCGATGAAGTCGGTGAGCTCGGAGTCCACGCCGGGGATGTGCGGGACCGGCGCGGCGCGCAGGAGCGGGTCGGCGGCGTCCTCGCGGGCGTGCCTGACCCATGGGAGCCTTCCCCCCAGGGCCGCGTAGAGGCCCGTGGCGAGGGCGTAGACGTCCCCGGCGGGGCTCGCGGCCACCTCTCCCGCAATGGCGGCGTCGAGGTGCTCAGGGGCGGTGTAAGGCGTCGCGGGCAGCGGAGCCGCCAGGACCGGCGCCGTGACGTCGAAAGCGGTGAGCTGAAGGTGGTGTCCGGAGCCGACGAGGATGTGGGAGGGCTGGATCGCGCCGTGGATGAGACCGGCGCGGTGGTAGACGGCCACGGCGTCGCTCAGGGCGACGCCCAGCGCGCGGACCTGCCCGGGGGGCATGGGCCCCTGCTCGGCCAGCAGGTCGGCGAGGGTGCGGCGGGCGGTGCCCACCGCGAGATAGGGGCGGCCGTTCTCGGTGAGGCCGACGGCGTTGCAGGGGGAGAGATGGGGGTGGGCGTTGAGCCCGGTGAGCTTGGCGGCCCATTCGAGGAAGACCTCGCGCCTGGAGCCGTCGACGCGCTCATGGGCGACGGTCACGCACAGGAGGTCGGTGGGGCCTGCCGCGACCGTGCCGCTGAACACGCTGCACACCGCGTCCCGGTGCAGTAAACGGTGGACGGCTGCGGGTCCGATGGTCTGGGTGGTCGACATCCTCACCTCCTCAGGGGTCATCTGTTCGGTGTCGTGATTTGGCACTAAATGTGAGGCTATCCCATCCGAACGGTCGAGTGGTAGTCGGCCGTAGGGATGTGGCCCGAAAGGGTGAGGAGTTCGATACTCTAGGTCATTTCCATTGCGACAACCGAAGTCCGATGTGCCCGGAGGGAACTGAGTGTCGGAATTAAACGTAGTTGGAAAGCAACGATTCGGACACGAGACGCAATCGCTGTTGACGGTTGTGGAAAAACGTTGAACTATCGAATCCGTCTTGACCCCAGGGCGTCGTCGGTCATGCACTGGTGCCGCCCGGTACGAAGGAGTACTAATGAACGTCAATCGACGTCACCTGATGACCGGAACCATCGGAGCAGCGGCGGTCGCCATGATCGCCTCCGCCTGCGCCTCTGAAGACGGCGGCAGCGACGGCTCGGGTTCGGGTAAGAAGGTCGGCATCTCGATGCCCACGAAGACCTCCGAGCGCTGGATCCTCGACGGTGACAACCTGAAGGCCTCGTTCGAGGACGAAGGCTACGAAGTGAGCCTGCAGTACGCGAACGACGTCGCCGCGGACCAGGTCAGCCAGATCGAGACCATGGTCGGCCAGAACGTGGACGTGCTCGTCATCGCCGCGATCGACAACAAGTCCCTCAGCGGCGTGCTGGCCCAGGCCAAGGGCCAGGACATCACGGTCATCGCCTACGACCGCCTCATCCTGGACACGCCGGACGTCGACTACTACGCGAGCTTCGACAACACCAAGGTCGGCACCCTGCAGGGCACCTACATCGTCGAGACCCTCGACCTCGCCAACCAGGCCGGTCCGTTCAACATCGAGCTCTTCGCCGGTGCGTTGACCGATAACAACACCCAGTACTTCTTCGGCGGCGCCTGGGCGGTGCTGGAGCCCTTCGTCACCGAGGGCAAGCTGGTCGTCAAGTCCGGCCAGACCACGCTGGAGCAGATCGCCACCGAGAACTGGGACGGCGCCGTCGCCCAGGAGCGCATGGACAACATCCTGTCCAACTTCTACAACGACGGCTCCAAGGTCGACGCGGTGCTCTCGCCCTACGACGGCATCAGCCGCGGCATCATCGCCTCGCTCGAGGGCAACGACTACACGACCCTCCCGGTCGTGACCGGCCAGGACGCCGAGGTCGAGTCCGTGAAGTACATCATCGAGGGCAAGCAGTCGATGACGGTCTACAAGGACACCCGCGAGCTCGCCGCCACCACGGTCGACATGGTCGTCGCGGTCCTCGACGGCAAGGACCCCGAGGTCAACGACACCGAGACCTACGACAACGGCGACCACGTCGTCCCCGCCTACCTGCTCGAGCCGGTCAGCGTGGACGTGAACAACTACCAGGAAGTCGTCGTCGACTCCGGCTACATCGACGCCGCCGACCTCGCCTAGCAGCGGTTCGCCCAAGACCCTTCCCTCGGGGACGCCCTGCCCGCCATGGGCGTCCCCGAACCTCTCCCCAGAGCAGTCCATTTTTCAGTTCAAATAGGACGAAGCCATGTCTGAAGACATCCTCCGAATGCGGGGGATCACCAAGCGGTTCCCGGGCGTGCTCGCACTGTCCGGGGTCGAATTGGGGGTCAAGCGGGCCACGATCCACGCACTCGTCGGTGAGAACGGCGCCGGCAAGTCGACGCTGATGAAGATCCTGTCGGGCGTCTACGCCCACGGCGACTTCGACGGCGAGATCGAGTTCGACGGCGAGCCCGCCCAGTTCCGCAACATCCGAGACTCCGAGGCCGCCGGCGTCGTCATCATCCACCAGGAGCTCGCGCTCGTCGGGGAGCTCTCGATCGCCGAGAACATCTTCCTCGGCAACGAGCGCAAGACCGGTCCGGTCATCTCCTGGAGCCGCACCAACACCGAGGCCGCCCGCCTCATGACGAAGGTCGGCCTGCTCGACAACCCGGCCACGCTGGTCGAGAAGATCGGCGTCGGCAAGCAGCAGCTCGTGGAGATCGCCAAGGCCCTGTCCAAGGACGTCAAACTCCTGATCCTGGACGAGCCGACCTCCGCGCTCAACGACTCCGACTCCGAGAACCTCCTGGAGCTGCTCCGCCAGCTCCGCAAAGAGGGCGTCACCAGCATCATCATCTCCCACAAGCTGGGAGAGGTCCTGTCGGTGGCCGACCGGATCACCGTGCTGCGCGACGGCAAGTCGATCGAGACGCTCGAGAACGCGGACAACGCGGTCTCCGAGGACCGGCTCATCAAATCGATGGTCGGCCGCGACCTCGAGCACCTGTACCCGCCGCACGAGCCGAAGATCGGCAAGATCTTCTTCGAGGTCAAGGACTGGACGGTCCACCACCCGGAGCAGCGCGAGCGGATCATCGTCAACAAGGCGGCCATCAACGTCGCCCGCGGCGAGATCGTCGGCCTCGCGGGCATCATGGGCGCCGGCCGCACCGAGTTCGCCATGAGCGTGTTCGGCCGCAGCTGGGGATCGAACATCTCCGGCCAGGCCTCGATGGACGGCAAGGCGCTGCACCTGCGCAACGTCCCCGAGGCGATCGACGCCGGACTCGCCTACGCCACCGAGGACCGCAAGCACTACGGCCTGCACCTCGACTACGACCTGCGGGAGAACTTCACCCTCCCCGGTCTCTCCCGGCTCTCCAAGCGCGGCGTCGTCGACCAGGACAAGGTCAACGCGGTCTCCGAGCGCCTGCGCAAGGAGTTCGGCGTCAAGGCGCCGTCGGTGTACCAGCTCGCCGGGAACCTCTCCGGCGGCAACCAGCAGAAGATCGTGCTCGGGAAATGGGTCTTCACCGAACCCGAGCTGCTCATCCTCGACGAGCCGACCCGAGGGATCGACGTCGGCGCCAAGTACGAGATCTACGAGCTGATCCACAAGCTGGTCGACCAGGGCAAGGGAGTGCTCATGATCTCCTCCGAACTGCCCGAGCTGCTCGGCATGTGCGACCGGATCTACGCGATGAGCGCCGGACACATCACCGGTCAGGTCGACCGGGCCAACGCCACACAGGAAGAACTGATGCGTCTCATGACCCTTGAGACCGCCAGCGGGGGAGAAGAGCTACGCCAATGACCACCGTCCCGACCAAGACCCGACCGAGCCTGAGCTCGGTGCTGCACAGCTCGATCGCAGCGGTGCGCAACATCAACCTGCGCGCCTACGGCATGATCATCGCCCTGGTGCTGATCATGATCCTGTTCCAGGTGCTCAACGTGAGCCTCCAGAACGAGAACTTCATCACGCCGCTGAACATCACGAACGTGATCCTGCAGAACTCGTACATCCTGATCCTCGCGATCGGGATGATGCTGGTGATCGTCAACGGCCACATCGACCTGTCGGTCGGCTCCGTCCTGGCCTTCTGCGGCGCCATGTCCGCGATCGCGCTCTCGGACTGGAACTGGCCCTGGTACGCCGCGGTGATCTTCGCCGTCGGCCTCGGCGCCCTCATCGGCGTCTGGCAGGCGTTCTGGATCGCCTACGTGCGCATCCCGGCGTTCATCGTGACGCTCGCCGGCATGCTCATCTTCCGCGGCCTGACCCTCAAGGTCCTGGACGCGGAGACCAAGGGCACCAACGGCACGTTCAACGAACTGGCCTCCGGGTACCAGTTCCTGGGCGTGGACCTCCAGATGCCGACCCTCGTGGTCGGCGTCGTGGGCGCGGCACTGTTCGTGTTCTTCTCCGTGCGCAGCCGCAACCGCCAGGTCAAGGCCGGGATCGCCGGATCCTCGCAGATCGCCTGGCTGATCAAGACCGGGGCCATCGCCGCGGTCGTGCTCCTGGCCGCGTACACGTTCTACTCCTACAAGGGCCTGCCGATCATCGGCTGGATCCTGCTGGGCCTGGTCCTGCTGTTCACGTTCATCGCGAACCGCACCGTGTTCGGCCGCCACGTCTACGCGGGCGGCGGGAACGAAAAGGCCGCGATGCTCTCGGGCGTCAAGACCAAGCAGACCACCTTCTGGGTCTTCGTGATCATGGGCGCGCTGGCCGGCCTGGCCGGCGTCATCGTGACCGCCCGCCTGCACGCGGCCACGCCGGGCGCGGGCAACGCGTTCGAACTGAGCGCCATCGCCTCCGCGTTCATCGGCGGCGCGTCGGTCACCGGCGGCGTGGGCACCATCATCGGCGCCGTCATCGGCGGTCTGGTCATGGGCGTGCTCAACCAGGGCATGCAGGTCCTCGGCATCGCGACCGACACGGTCCAGATCATCCTGGGCCTGGTCGTGCTCGCCGCGGTCCTGTTCGACGTGTGGAACAAGAAGCGCTCCACCGGCGGCGGCCTGATGCCGCCGATCGTCGGCACCACGCCCGGCGGTTCCGGGGCGGACAAGAGCAAGTCACCGGGAGACTCCGCCAAGGAGCCCGCGAAAGCGGGAGCCAAGTAGTTCTCTTCGCGGCCTCGGCGAAGCTTGCGAGCCGTAAATTAATACAGCAGTAGAAGGGCCCCCGACGCATTCGCGTCGGGGGCCCTTCCGTTGTCCGTCTCTTAGGAGGACGAGACCTTCTCTGCGGCCTCGCTGTTCTGCTTGCCGCCGTTCTGCGTCCGCTTGCGGGTGTTGGCCGGCTTGTTCACCGCAGCGTCCGCTGCGGGCGCCTCAGCCTCCGCCTCGCGGCCGGAACGGGCCTCCTCGACCAACTTCTTGGCCTGAGCCCTCGCCGTCGCCAGGATCGCCTCGGAGTCGCGCCGCGCGGTCTGCTTGGCGGACTTCGAGAGCTCCTCGGCACGGCGCTTCGCATTCTCGGCCTTCTTCTCGGCCTCGGTCACGTACTGGTCGCGGTCGGCCTTGAGCTGCTCGGCCTCCAGGCCCGCCTCATCCAGGATCCGGGCCGCCTCGGTCTTCGCGTCGGCCACGAGCCGCTCGCGCTCGGCCTCGATCTCGGCCAGCTCCGCACGGGCCCGCTCCACCTCGGCCTCGGCCTCCACCTTGGCCCGGTCGGCGTTCTCGCGCAGCCTCGCCGCATCTGCGGCCGCCTCGGCGGTCACGCGCTCGGCCTCGACCGCGGCCTGCTCGCGCAGCCGCTGCGTCTCGATCGCCGTGTCCTCGCCCAGCTTGCGGGCGGCGACCTCGGCGGCCTCGCGCTCCTTGCGGCTCGCATCGGCCGCGTCCTCGCGCAGACGCTGCGTCTCGCGCTCGGTCTCCTCGGCCAGGCGCAGCGCGTCGGTTTCGGCGTTCTCGCGAGCCAGACGGGCGGCCTCCTCGGCCTCCGCGGCGAGCTTCGCGGTCTTCGCATCGGTGTCCGCGGTCAACCGCTCGGCCTCGGCCTCGGCCTCCTCCAGGCGGCGCTGGGCGTCCTGGCGGACCCGCTTGGCCTCGTCCACGGCCTCAGTGCGCGTGAGGGTCGCGTTGTCGGCGGCCTCGGCCCGCAGCCGGGTCGCCTCGTTCTCGGCCTCGGTCCGCACCGTCTGCGCGAACGTCTCGGTCTCGTGCTTGAACTTCTCGAGGTTCTCGACCGCGTCGGTGCGCAGGTCGCGCATCTCCGCCTCGTGCTCGGCCATCTTGCGGTCGGCTTCGGCGTCGGCCTCGGCGATGATCCGGTCGGCCTTCTCGCGGGCCTCGGCGACCGCCTGCTCGGCGGCGAGCGTCGCGTCGTCCTTGAGCTGCTGGGCCTCGGTCCGCAGGCGCTCGACGTGAGCGACCAGCTGCCGGGTCTGCTCGTCAGCGGCGGCCCGCTTGTTCTCGGCGTCCTGCTCGGCCTCGGAGACCAGTCCCGCGGACCGCTCCTTCGCCTGGTCCACCATCGACTGGGCCTCGCGGGCCCGCTTGTTGATCTCGGCGTCGATGATCGCGCGCCGGTCGGCCTCGGCCTTCTCGGCGGCGGCCCGGCGCGCCTTCAACGTGGTCTCGAAGTCCTTGCGGGCCTGCTCGATCTGCGCCTCGGCATCGCGCAGGCGCTGGTCGGCGTGCTGGTGCAGATGCTGCGTCTGGTTGTGGGCCTTGGCCTTGATCTCCTCGGCCTGCTCTTCGGCGAGGGTCAGCATGTGCTCGATCCGCACGCCCAAATGGCGGTACGACGCCTTGTCGCCCGCGGCGCTCCGGCGCCGCAGCTCCTGGATCTGCGCCTGCAACTGCTGGATCTGGACCACGAGCCGGTCGATCTGCGCGAGCGCCTCGGCCCGCTCACCTGCCAGGGTGTCCATCTGGAGCTGCATCTGCTGGAGGTACCGATCGACCTGCTTCTTGTCGTACCCGCGCAGGGCGGTCTCGAATCCGCGGTCGATGGGACCGGCCTCGTTGAATCCGGTCAGCAGTTCTGAGTCGTCCAGTCTGTCTTCACGCGCCATACCCTCATCCTCACGTAAGCCGCGTCCCGCCACCCCCGGTTAGGGACCGGATGTGACGGGACGCGGCCGAAGCTGTGGTTCCTCCACCGTCGACCAACGCCTACGATCATTCTTCACTGTCGTAGGTTTCGACGGTAACGCGGATTCGCCAGGTTTACTTGTCGTCGGGTTTTTCTACTTCTCGTCTGCTTGCTGCCCCAGAGCGCCGCCCAGGGCGCCGCTCACCAGGCCGCTGAGGTTGCGCAGGGTCTCCTGCACCTGGTCGCGCTTCGCGGTGAGGTCGTTCACCTTCGACTCGGCCTCCTGTGTGACGCGTTCGGCGTCGGAGTTGGCGTCGGCGAGCAGGCGCGAGGCCTCGGCCTTGGCGTCGGAGACGAGCTTGAGCGCGTCCCGCTTGGCCTTGGTCGTGGTCTCATCGGCGTAGTTGTCGGCCTCGGAGCGCTTCTCCTCGGCGCGCGTCTCGGCGGACTTGGCGCGCTCCTCGGCGTCGCGGGCGCGGTTCTCGGCATCGGAGACGAGCTTCTGGGTCTCGGCGACGGCGCGGGTGTGGCGCTCGGACTCCTCGCGCTCGGACTTCTCCTTGCGCTCGGCCAGTTCGAGGTCGAGGGCCTGAAGGTCCTTGTCGCGCTTCTCCTTCGCCTCGGCGAAGAGCTTCGCGGCCTCGGCGCGCTTCTCCTCGGCCTCACGGGCGGCCTTGGCGCGCAGCTGGGTGATCTCGCGGTCCGCCGTGGCACGGAGGGTCGCGACCTCGCGCTCGACGGAGGCCTTGAGCTCGGCCACTTCGTGACCGGTCGCGGTGCGCAGCTGCTTGGTCTCGCGCTCGGCGTCGGCCCGCAGGGTCTCGCATTCGCGGCGGGCGTTGGTGCGCAACTCGGCGACCTCGCGCTCGACCTGCGTGCGCAGCGTGTTGGCCTCGCGCTCGGCGTTCTGCTTCAGGCTGCCGGCCTCGCCGCGGGCGGCGTCGGTGATCTCGCGCGATTCCAGGCGGGCGGCCGAGAGGATGCCCTCGGTCTCGCGCTTCGCCTCGGCGCGGTGCTCGTTCGCCTGCTCCTCAGCCAGCCGCAGGATCTGCTCGACCCGGGTGCCGAGCCCGGAGAGCGTCGGGCGCGTGTTCTCTTCGAGCTGCTTCTGCTGCTCGGAGAGGCGCTGCTCGAGACCCTGAACGCGCTGCTCGGCCTGGCGCAGACGACGCTGGGCGTCGGTCATCCGCTGCTCGGCCTCAGTGCGCTGCTGCTCGGTCTGGGACTGCTTGGCGAGGTTCTTCTGGATGAAGTCATCCACCTGGTGCCGGTCGTAACCCCGCAACTGCACGGGGAATTCCGGCACCGATTGGTCGTTGTCGAAAAAGGTACTGCTGGAGGGCTGCTGCGACATGGACCAATACTTGCAGACGCGACTGGATATGTCGACAGCAAGGTCAGGGGTTTGTGAGGGCCGAATCACCCGTAACACTAGCCGCAAATCGGTCGAAATCGTTGAAACGACACGGAAGTCGAAACGAATGAAGATTCCGTGCCGTTCAGGTGTCACTCGAAAGACGTCGTCAATCCGACACTCACCGTAGCGTCTAGTCCCCGACCTGCAAGGGCCTTAAGCGGGTTCGACCAGTTCGACCAGAACGCCGCCCGCGTCGCGCGGGTGTACGAAGTTGATCTTGGACCCCGCGGTGCCTTGGCGCGCTTCGTCATAGAGCAGCCGCGCGCCCCGCTCCCGCAGTGCCGCGGCGGCAGCCTCCACGTCCTCGACGGTGAACGCGAGCTGCTGGAGCCCCGGCCCCTTGCTCCCGATGAACTTCGCGATCGGCGACTCCTTGCCGAGCGGCGCGAGCAGCTGCACCTGCGCCCCGCCCTCGGGCCAGGCCACCATCACCTCGACCACCCCTTGGGCCTCGTTGACCTCGCGATGCACCGCCCTGCCGCCGAGCGCGCCCTCGTACCACTCCAGGGCCGCGTCGAGGTCGGGGACGGCGATCCCCACATGATCGATGCGCCGCAATCCGATTCCGTCCGTGAACGTCATACGATCGAGCGTATCGACCAACGGAGGTCCGCCATGAACGACAGCACGGTCGTCAACGACAACACCGTCATCCTCGCCGCCGCCCGCACACCCATCGGGCGGTTCAACGGGGCGCTCGCCGACATTCCCGCCACCGATCTGGCCGGAACCGCGATCAGGGCCGCGATCGAACGCGCCGGCATCGGCCCCGACCTGGTGGACCAGGTCATCCTCGGGCAGGTCCTGAGCGCGGGCTGCGGCCAGAACCCCGCCCGGCAGGCCGCCGTGGCCGCCGGATTGGCGATGAGCATTCCCGCCCTGTCGGTGAACAAGGTCTGCCTCTCGGGGCTCACCGCGGTCGGCCTGGCCGACCAGCTCCTGCGCGGCGGCGCGGCCGACGTGATCGTCGCGGGGGGCATGGAGTCGATGAGCCGGGCCCCGCACCTGCTGCCCGGTTCGCGCCGCGGCTTCAAGTACGGCGAGGCCGTCCTCCTCGACCACCTCGCCCACGACGGCCTCACCGACGCGTACGACGGCATCTCCATGGGCGAGTCCACCGAGCGCCACCTCAAGGGCCGTTCCCTCACCCGCGAGCAGCAGGACGCCTTCGCGGCCGGCTCGCACCAGAAGGCCGCCAAGGCCGCCGAGCGCCTCGCCGAGGAGATCACCTCGGTCGAGACCCGCAAGGGCCTCATCGACGCCGACGAGGGCGTGCGACCCGACTCGACCCCCGAGAAGCTCGGGCAGCTGCGCGCCGCGTTCACCGAGAACGGCACCATCACCGCCGCCACGGCCTCGCAGATCTCCGACGGCGCCGCGGCGCTCGTGCTCACCCGCAAGTCCGTGGCCGAGGCCAACGGCTGGGCCTGGACCGCCGAGATCCTCGCGTACGCCTCGGTCGCCGGGCCCGACAACTCACTGCTCGACCAGCCCGCGAACGCGATCGCGAAAGCTCTCGGCATCGCCGGAGTCTCCGCGTCCGACCTCGACGTGGTCGAGATGAACGAGGCCTTCGCCGCCGTGGTCCTGGCCTCGGCCGAGACCCTCGGGGTCGGCCTCGCCCGCGTCAACCCCGACGGCGGCGCGATCGCCCTCGGCCACCCGATCGGCGCGTCCGGGGCCCGCCTCGCGCAGACCCTCGCCCGCCAGCTCGCGCCCGGCCAGATCGGCGCCGCCGGGCTGTGCGGCGGCGGCGGCCAAGGCGACGCGATCATCCTCAAGGGAGCTTGATGGGCGTCGCCGCGCTCGTGGAGGCGGCTCGCGCGGGCGACCGCCGGGCCACCGCCCGCCTGCTCACCGCCCTGGAGAACCAGACCGCCGACGCTCCTGAAGTGGCGCGCCTGGTCACGGGCGGTGACGCCACCATCGTGGGCGTCACCGGCTCGCCCGGCGTCGGCAAGTCCACGCTCGTCTCCGCGATGATCGCCGCCTGGCGGGGCGCGGGCCTTCGCGTGGGCGTCCTCGCCGTGGACCCGTCGAGCCCGTTCTCGGGCGGCGCGATCCTCGGCGACCGCGTCCGCATGGCCGACCACGCCCTCGACGCGGGCGTCTACATCCGCTCGGTCGCCACCCGCGGCCACCTCGGCGGGCTCGCGGCGACCACCGGCGCGGGCGTGCGCCTCCTCGAAGGCCTCGGCTTCGACGTGGTCATCGTCGAGACCGTCGGCGTCGGCCAGGCCGAAGTGGAGATCGCCAGCCTCGCCGACACGACTCTGCTGCTGCTGGCCCCCGGGATGGGCGACGGCATCCAGGCGGTCAAGGCCGGGGTCGTGGAGATCGCCGACGTCTACGTGGTCAACAAGGCCGACCGGCCCGGCGCCGACGGCGCGGTGCGCGACCTGCGCGCCATGATGAGCCTGGTCCGGCGCGAGCCCGGCGAATGGCGCCAGCCGATCTGCACCACCGTCGCCTCCGAGGCCAAGGGCGTCGACGACCTCGTGGCCGAGATCGGCAAGCACCGCGAATGGCTCGCGGGCGGCGACCGCCTCCCGCTCAAGCGCCGCCAGCGGGCCGCCGCCGAGATCCGCGCCCGCGTGGACGCGGCCCTGCGCGAGCGCTACCAAGTGACGGAAGCGCTGGCCGAGGCCGTCGCGAACGGTGAGACGGATGTGGCGTCGGCGGCGCGAAGGGTTCTGGGCGACACTGACTAAACCGCTTCGCGTCCCAGCACGTGCGCTCCTTACACTGGACAGGTGACAGACGCAGCGAAGACACCGGACCTGGAAACCCAACTCCCGAAGACGTACGCGCCCGTAGAGGTAGAGGCGCGACGCTACGCGAAGTGGGTAGCCGACGGTCGCTTCAAGGCTGCCGACGACTCGGACCGCGACCCTTACGCGATCGTGATCCCGCCGCCGAACGTGACCGGCCAGCTCCACCTCGGCCACGCGCTCAACCACACCCTCATCGACTGGATGGTGCGCCGCGAGCGCATGCGGGGCAAGGAGGCCCTGTTCCTGCCGGGCACCGACCACGCCGGGATCTCCACCCAGAACGTGGTGGAGCGCCAGCTCGCCGACAAGGAGGGCCTCTCGCGCCACGACCTGGGCCGCGAGGGCTTCGTGGACAAGGTGTGGGAGTGGAAGGACGTCTACCACGAGCGCATCACCTCGCAGATGAAGAAGATCGGCGACGGTGTCGACTGGGACCGCGAGCGGTTCACCCTCGACGAGGGCCTGTCCTCCGCCGTGCAGACCATGTTCAAGCGCATGTACGACGACGGCATGATCTACCGCGCCGAGCGCATCATCAACTGGTGCCCGCGCTGCATGACCGCCCTCTCCGACGCCGAAGTGGAGCACCAGGACGACGCGGGCGAGCTCGTGTCGATGCGCTACGGCGACGGCGAGGAGTCGATCGTGGTCGCCACGACCCGTCTGGAGACGATGCTCGGCGACACCGCCGTGGCCGTCCACCCCGACGACGAGCGCTATAAGCACCTGCTCGGCACCACCGTGGAGGTGCCCTACACCGGGCGCCGCATCCCGATCGTGGCCGACACCCACGTCGACCCCGAGTTCGGGACCGGCGCGGTGAAGGTGACGCCGGCGCACGACCCGAACGACTTCGCGATCGGCCAGCGCCACGACCTGCCGTCGATCCTCATCATGGACGAGCGCGGCGTGATCACCGCGCACGGGCCGTTCCAGGGGCTCGACCGCTTCGAGGCTCGCAGCGCCATCGCCGCCGCGCTTCGGGCCGACGGGCGCATCACCGCCGAGAAGCGCCCGTACGTGCACGCGGTCGGGCACTGCGAGCGCTGCGACACCACGGTGGAGCCGCGCCTGTCGCTCCAGTGGTTCGTGAAGGTGGAGCGCCTCGCGAAGCTCGCCGGTGACGCCGTTCGCAACGGGGAGACGAAGATCTACCCGCCGGAGATGGAGAAGCGCTACTTCTCGTGGGTGGACAATCTGCTCGACTGGTGCATCTCGCGTCAGTTGTGGTGGGGCCACCGCATCCCGATCTGGTACGGCCCGAACGGGGAAGAGGTGTGCGTGGGTCCGGGCGAGAGCGCGCCGGAGGGGTACACGCAGGACCCGGACGTGCTCGACACGTGGTTCTCCTCGGGGCTGTGGCCGTTCTCGACGTTCGGCTGGCCCGAGGACACGAAGGCGCTCGACAAGTTCTATCCGACGGCCGCGCTCATCACCGGCTGGGACATCATCTTCTTCTGGGTGGTGCGGATGATGATGTTCGGGACCTACGCGATGGGCAAGGCGCCCTTCGGGAAGGTGGTCCTGCACGGGCTCCTGCGCGACAAGCACGGCAAGAAGATGTCGAAGTCCTCGGGCAACGGCATCGACCCGCTCGAAGTGGTCGACCAGTACGGGGCGGACGCGCTGCGGTTCATGCTCGCGCGCGAGGCGAACCCGGGCGCGGACGGCATCGCTTCGATCGAGCTGGCCGAGATCTCCCGGAACTTCTGCAACAAGCTGTGGAACGGGACCCGGTTCGCGCTCATGAGCGGTGCCACGGTGAAAGGCGAACTGCCGCAGGATCTTTCGCTGATCGACCGGTGGATCGTGTCGCGGTTGTCGGCGACTGTGGAGGCCGTGGACGCGCACTTGGAGGATTTCGAGTTCGCCAAGGCCATGGACGTGCTCTACCACTTCGCGTGGGACGACGTGTTCGACTGGTATCTCGAACTCACCAAGCCGGTGCTCGCCGAAGGCGGTGCGAAAGCGGACGACACGCGCCGCGTGCTCGGCCACGTCTTCGACCAGCTGCTGCGCCTGCTGCACCCGGTCATCCCGTTCGTCACCGAGGAACTGTGGCTGACCCTCACCGGCACTGAGGCCCAAGGGGACTCGCTGACGGTGGCGGCCTGGCCGACTCCTGCGGGGGCCGACGAGGAGGCCGAGCGGCTGATCGCGGCCCTCCAGCACCTCGTGGTCGAGGTGCGGCGCTTCCGATCGGACCAGGGCGTGAACCCCGGCCAGCGGGTGGCCGCGCGCCTCTCGGGGCTCGATGCCGCCGGTCTGGCCGATCTGGAGCCGCTCATCCGCAGCTTCGTGAAGCTCGACCCTGAGGGCGAGGGCTTCGCGCCGACCGCCGAACTCGCGGTGTCCGACCAGGTCCACGTCGCGCTCGACACGTCCGGGACGATCGACGTCGCCGCCGAGCGGGCGCGCCTGGAGAAGGCGCTCAAGGCCGCCGAGAAGGAACTGGCCGGGACCACCGGGAAGCTCGGCAACGAGGCGTTCCTGGCGAAGGCGCCCGACGCCGTGGTCGACAAGATCAAGGCGCGCAAGGCCACCGCCGAGGCCGACATCGCGCGCGTCAGCGCGCAGCTCGAACGACTGGCTTAAGACGCAGTGGGGGGAGGCCGGAGAATCGGCCTCCCCCCACTGGATCGATGAACGTCGCAGCGTCGCCGCCGGACCGATGATCGGCCCGCAAGCTCCGCCGCTGAGCCGATGATCGGCTCGCAAGTTTCGCCACTGTATGGGGGACAACCACGTTGAACGCCGAATTCGCCCAGGTCGAGGCCGCGCTCGAAGCGCGCGGCTTCTCCCGCTGGGACTTCACGCTCGACCGCATAAAGCAACTGCTCGACATGATGGGCGACCCGCAGCGGTCCTTCCGCTCCGTGCACATCACCGGCACCAACGGCAAGACCTCGACCACCCGCATGATCGAGCGGCTGCTGCGCGGCCACGGGCTGCGCACCGGCATGTTCACCTCGCCGCACCTCAACACCGTCAACGAGCGCATCGCGATCGACGGCGAACCGCTCCCGTTCGACAAGTTCGCCGCCCAGTACTACGAGATCGCGCCCCTCGCCGACCTCGTCGACCGCGAGGCCGCCGAACCGCTCACCTACTTCGAGATGACCGTCGCCCTCGCCATGGGCGCCTTCGCGGACACCCCGATCGACGTGGGCGTCATCGAGGTCGGCCTCGGCGGCGAGACCGACTCCACCAACGTCCTGAACGCCGAGGTCGCGGTCATCACCCCCATCGGGATCGACCACACCAAGTGGCTCGGCGAGACCTTCGCCGAGATCGCCACCATGAAGGCCGGGATCGTCCACGAGGGATCGACGCTTGTCACCTCGACGCAGGTCCCGTCGGCGATGGAGCCGCTGCTGCGCCGCGCCAACGCCGTCGGCGCGAAGCTCGTGCCCGAGGGCCGCGGCTTCGAGGTCACCGCGCGCGAGGTCGCCTTCGGGGGCCAGCTCGTGACCATCGAGACCCGTGCGGCCCGCTACCAGGACCTGTTCCTGCCCCTGCACGGCGAATACCAGGCCCACAACGCCGCGCTCGCGCTGGCCGCCGTCGAGGTTCTGCTCGGTGCGGGTGAGCCGAAGGCCCTCGACGCCGAGGTGGTGGGGGAGGCGTTCGCGGACTTCTCGTCCCCGGGCCGCCTCGAGGTCGTGCGCACCTCGCCCACGGTCATCCTCGACGCCGCCCACAACCCCGCGGGGATGGAGGCGATGACCCAGGCGGTCCAGGAGGAGTTCAACTTCCGCAAGCTCGTCGGGGTCGTCGGCATGCTGGCGGACAAGCAGACCGAGCACATGCTCGAACTCCTCGAACCGCTCCTCGACGAGATCGTCATCACGAAGTCCTCTTCGGACCGGGCGATGCCCGCGGCGACGCTCGCGAAGGTCGCCCGCGAGATCTTCGGCGAGGACCGCGTCGTCGTCATCCCGCACCTGCGGGACGCGATCACGCGCGGCATCGAACTCGCCGAGGAGGCCGACGACCTGTACGAGTCCGGCGGCGGCGTCCTCGTCACCGGCTCGGTCTTCACCGTCGCCGACGCCCGCAAGATCCTGGTGGGCAGCCGTGGCTGACGCGAACGGGCACGAAGAGCCCGAACCCGAAGAGGCCGAAGCGCCCTGGACCGAGCCGGACGAGTCCCGCTCGGGACTGCGCGACCCGGCCCGCGCGGCCCGCAGCCTCGCGGCGATGGCCTTGAGCTTCGAGGCGCTGGCGCTGCTGCTGGCGATCGTCCCGATGCGGATGGTCCTGGAGGACAGCACGACCGCGACGATCGCGATCCTGATCCTCACGCTCGCCTGCATCGTGCTGGCCGGGATGTCGCGCCGGAGCTGGGTGTGGCCCGCCGGTGCGGTGGTCCAGGCCGGGGTGATCGCCTGCTGGCCGATCCACTGGGCGCTCGGCCTGGCCGGGATCGTGTTCGGGCTCGTGTGGGCCTACTGCTGGTACGTCAAGGTGTCGCTCGGCAAGGCCCCGAAGCGATGAGCCTCGAACTGCGGACCGAACGGCTCCTGCTGCGGCCCTTGGTCGAAGCCGACACGGCGGCGCTCGCGGTGATCAACGCGGACCCGGAGGTCATGCGCTTCATCGGGAACGGCGGCGCCCGCACCCTGGAGCAGACCGAGGGCCTCGTCGCGAAGGTCACGGCGCACTGGGACGGATACGGCTGGGGCGCTTTCGCGGTCGAGGAGCTCGCCACGGGCGAGCTGGCGGGCCTGGCGATCCTCGCGACCCCGTCGTTCCTGCCGGAGATCCTCCCGGTCACCGAGCTGGGCTGGCGGATCGGGCGCGAGAAGTGGGGCCGCGGCTACGCGCCGGAGGCGGCGCGGGCCGTGCTCGGTTTCGCGTTCGGCGAACTCGGGTGGGACCGCGTGGTCTCGTGCATCCACAGTGACAACAAGGCGTCGAAGCGCGTGGCCGAGAAGCTCGGCATGACCCTGGAACGCGAGACCGTCGTCCCGGGCCTCGAAGTCCCCTGCAGCGTCTACGAACGCAAGGCCTGACCGGTTAGTCGCCGCCGCCACCGGAATCGCCGCCGCCTCCCAAGCCCTGCATGCTGTTCGCGGCCATCCAGCCGCCCGGGATCGGCTCGCCGAAGGTGTGGTCGTGGGCCGCGGCCTCGCGGCGGTCGGCCCTGCGTCGCCGCCGGTCGAGCACGCCGGTGACCGCCGCCGCGGTCATCACCGCCCCGATGATCACGCACGCCAAGATCATTTCGACCATCTCGACTCCTCTTGTCCTGAGGGAACCGCTTCGCCCGGTTTGCCGGCCCTATTGATAGGACGCTTGAGGAGGGGGTCGCGGACGCTCAGCCTCTGTCGGGTAGCCGACAACACGCGTTCTGCGAGCACGGTTGTGTCGCAACGCCATGCCATAGTGAACCTGTCCGAATCGGTCTTGAGCGCGCTCGGCGGTGGTCCCCTGTGAAGATGCAGCCTCGGCAACAGCTTCTCGACATCTGGAAGGCCCAGGTCGCCTACAGCTGGCGGCCCGCCGAGGAAGGCGGCAAGCGCAAGGCGTGGCACTGGGGCGGGCGCAACGACTCCGACGCCGTCGGCGACGCCCAGCAGCTGCTGTGCCTGCTCTACCCGGCCCAGGAGCTCCCCGAACTGCGCTACGCCGACCCCGACGCCACCAGTGACGCCGTGCTCCAGGCACTCGCCGGGTTCGGCGACGCCGTCGAGATCCCCATCCGCGTCATGCGCCTGGTCGAGGACTACATGGAACGCCACGTCGACGGCGAGGGCGTGCCCGTCTACTCCGGCGGGTCCAACATGCACCGCGTCGACCGCACCCAGAAGGCCAGCCCCGAGCAGCGCGCCATCGACGTCACCGAGGGCTTCGCGCTCGCGATCCCGCTGTGCCTCACGGCCCTGACCTTCCTCGCCGACTTCGGCCCCACCGTGGACCGCATGGGCCGCGCCGACCTCATCTCCGAACTCGACCGCGTCGAGAGCACGGTCCACCGCCGCCTCCTCGGCGCCATCACCGGCCTGCTGCGCTCGTTCGCGGTGTCCACCTTCGACGCCGACGACGACTACGGCCGCCAGCTCATCGCGCTCATCAACGTGGACGGCCAACCCGACCGCAAGATCGTGAAGCGCTTCCGCGAGGAGGCCGAGGAGATCATCGCGACGCTGCGCACGATCACCGTGGGCTCGGGCGGCACCGCCGGAGTCGAGGCGCCCACGAAACTGTTCGAGATCGGCTGGTCCTGGTCCGTGGTCGAGAAGGCCCCTGACATCCCCGACATCTCCGACACCTCGACGCAGCGTCCCGGCCGCGCGCTCGACGCGCCCTACCTCTACTTCACCGTGGTCGCCCTGGAGGCCATCACGACCCTGTTCTCGCCCAGGGTGATGCGCCGCAACCTCCTCACCGAGGAGGAGCAGCGCCTCGCCCAGTCGCTCCAGCTGCGCCTGGACGTGACGCGCCGCTACTGGGCCATGGTCGCCTCCTTCGGCGGCGGCTCGAAGTGGCCGCTCGAAGACGTCCCCTGGCGCACCACGGACGGTCTGGAGTACGACTACTACAGCCTGCTGGTCTGCGCGGTCGCCACCGAGACCTTCGGCGAGCAGCGCGACGGCGACGACAACCTGATCCGCCTCGGCGAGGTCCTCACCGAACTCGCCAACCGCGGCCGCATCACCCGCCGGCCCCTCGTCGGCGACCGGGCCGTGGAGACCCACTTCCCCGGCGTGCGAGCGGAACTCGACGGCATCGAGAAGCTCGACGGCCCGGCCATGGTCTGGAACATGGTCGACTTCGCGCCGCTGCTGCTCAAGCGGCTCTACCACGCGGCCGGGCTGCTCGTCCACATCGGCACCCGCGCCCAACTGCTCGAAGTGGCCGACCAGGTGTGGGACCACTTGGCGCGCAGGCGCATCCGCGAGGGCGTCGCCGCCCGCCTGTGGGACCAGCCGCGGCAGGTCTACTCGGACCTCACGCACTGGTTCGAGGACCCGTCCTGGCACTTCACGATCCGCGTGGTCGAGTCGATGGTGATCGCGGCCCAGTTCGCGACCTCCGAGCCCGCCCGCTCGCGCAACCTGGAGGACCTGGCGCACGAGCTGCTGGTCGAGGCCGAGCACATCTACGACCAGGAGCTGCTGCGCGGCTCCGGGAACGCCGGTCCCGCTCTGGCGCAGGAGATCCGGTCGGTCGGCATGACCATCCGCCACGCCAAGGAAGTGGTCGACGAGCGTCCCGGCACGGCCTTCTCCTTGGGCGTCAAGGCCCTCATCGACCTCGACCGGCTCATCGCGGCCGGGCGCGACGCCGAGACCGGAGTGTGACGATGCTGCTGTTCGCGACCTCGGACAAGGGGGGCACGGGCCGTTCGGTCTCCTCGTGCAACCTGGCCTACCGCCGCGCCGTCCAGGGCAGCAACGTGTGCTATGTGGACTTCGACTTCGGTTCGCCCACGGCCGGTGCGATCTTCGCGATCGACGAGCTCTCCCACGGCACCGTAGGGAACGGCATCCACGAGTACCTCCAGGACCTCGCCTCCGAGCCCGAGCGCCACTCGGTGTGGGCCGCGAGCGACCGCACCGAGCTCCAGGCGCGCCCGGACGGCGCGGGCGAGCTCGTCCTGTGCCCCGGCGACTCCGACGGCTCCGAGTTCCCCGGAGACGACACCACCGTGGACCGGTGCGTGCACCTGCTCCAGGAGCTCTCGCGCGAGTTCGACCTCGTCATCGTCGACCTCTCCGCGGGCCGCTCGCACGCCACCGAGATGGTCATGGCCGCGACCGCCCGCCCCGAACTCGCGAACCTGCCCTGGCGCTGGATCGTCTACCACCGCTGGACGAAGCAGCACGTGCTCGCCGCGCACTCGCTCGTCTACGGCGAGCGCGGCCTGTCCGAGACCGGCAAGGGCCTCGGCGAGGACTACCACCGCAAGCTCCTCGCCTCGATCCGCTACGTGCGCACCGCGGTCGTCGACCCCGACGGCGCCGACCTGTCCGGCCTCAAGCCCACGCAGGTCCGCTGGCTGCGCAAGATCGACGCCGACCTGCACCAGATGGCCGCCCGGCTCAAGCTCGGGCGCATGAACCTGCTCGGCTCGGTCCCGCTCGACCCCGTCCTCCAGTGGCGCGAGCAGATCATCACCGACGCCGACACCGTCACGCTCGACATCGCCAACCAGGAGACCGTCAAAGCCTTCTCGGAACTGGCCCTGCGCTCCGCCGAGGAGCTGTTCGTGCCTGGCCTCGAAGCGATCGCACGCGGCATTGAATAGGCGGACCGGATGACCTACGAGGAGACCAGCGCCAAGCAGCGCACCGAGCGCTTCGGCATGTCCCACCTGTCGATCGAGGTCGGGCACCTGTACGCCGACGACCTGGCCCGGCCCGAGGCGCTCAAAGAGGAGATGGCCACCGCGGCCGCGTGGGTCCACGGCACCACCGAGGCGCTCTCCAAGCGCCTCGGCGGCCGCACGCCCCGCGTGAGCACCTGCTATCTCGTGGACGACTACTTCCAGGACCTGCCCGCGCCCGAGAAGCTCATCTCCGTCGTCAACGAGGCCGCCGCCGACGCGGGCCTGCGCATCGACTACCTCGCCCGCGAATCGGCGTGCGCCCAGATGGGCCCCCTCGACCTCGCCGGGCTCGTCGCCGACCGGATCGTGTTCGAGCCGCCGCCGGGCACCAACGGCTCCCGCCCGCCCGTGTCGCGCTCGGGCTGGCTGTGCAACGGCGTCCCCAGCCCGAAGCCCAAGCGCATCGCGATGGGCGCGGCAGACCAGTGGGTGCCGCCGAGCCAGAACGCCAGGCGGGAGCACTCGGTGTTCCTCGACGTCGAACTGTGGAGCGACTCCGAGACGGGGCGGCTCTGGTCCTGCCCGATGCTCGCCGCGGTCTGGCAGCTGCTGCGACTCGGCGTGCTGCGCAACCAGGGCCGGCGCATCGGCGTGCCCGAACCGGTCGACGCGGTCGTGCCCGACGAGCACGGCCACGACCCCGACCGGCCCGCTTCGGCCCGCTTCCCCGAGACGTGGACGGCGATGCCGCCGATCCTCCAGATGAACCCGAAGGCGTTCCCGTTCCCGGCCTACCGCACCGTGTCGGTCCTGTCGGTGGACTTCCTGGAGGTCGAGCACGCCGTCCGGGTCATCACCGGCGCGGTCCGCTCCGACGCCGGGGCGCTCGAGTCGATCCGCAAGTCGGCCGAGCGCGAGGGCATGGTCCTCCCGGCCGAACTCGTCGACCGCCTGACCTACATCTTCCAAGGGCCCCTGTAGACCCCCCTTCAAGACCGCTAGCTGTAGTAGGGGTTGCCGGCCCCGCCCGCCTGGCGCTGGCCCTTCTCCATGATGTCAAGCATCTGCGCGGCGATGTCGGCCGCGCCGTAGTCGATCTGCGAGCGCACGCGCTCGGTCATGCTCCGCCACTGGTTGGTCAGGCCCGGGCGCCGCTCCAGCGAGTCCCACATGAACTCCAGGTCCCGCGAGGTCCGCGCGCCCGCCGCCCACAGGTGCAGCAGGTGGTCGACCACGGGCCGCAGGGTGCGCAGGGTGTGCCGGGGGTCCTCGCCGATCTTCGCCAGGGCGATCCGGGCGGAGACGGCGCTGAGCAGCCAGTCGTGGACGGCCAGGTCTTCGGCGGCGGCGGCCACGTGCTCGGGTTCGACCAGGCCGGTCACCATGCTCATGCGCCGCCGGTCGGTGCCGACGAGGCGGAACGCGACGGCGTTGCCCGCGCCGGGGTCGGCGATCGCGGCCCACCGCAGGCGGGTCGAGCCGGTCTTGATCGGCGGGCGCTGGTCGAGCACGGGCCGGGAGAGGACGTCGGTGATCGAGTGCCGGGCGATCGCGGCCGCGTCCAGGAGCCCGGCGCGGTCGCGGCGGGTCTCGGACACCAGGAACCCTTCGGCGAGGCGGCGGGCCTCGAAGTTCCCGATGGTCTCGATCGTGCCCGGCCGGGAGAGGTAGTAGGACCAGGGCATGCGCCGCGGCTGCGTCGGCGGGGACACGGCGGTCCAGGACGAGCCCTGGAGGAGGTGGCCGCCGGTGAGGACCGCCCGCGAGCAGACGGTGCCCACGGCGCGCACCGTGCCGTTCGCGGCCTCCTCGTCGGTGTGCCGGTTGCCGGGCTTGGGGCCCAAGGGAAGCCGGCAGTCGACGCCGTGGAGAAGCGTGGGCGAGGAGGTGTGGGGGACGGGCCGGGCCCATTGCACGACGGTCTCGCCGACCGCGAGCGCGAGGGCGGCGCGGGCCTCTTCGGGGGTGAGCGGGCGCGAGTGCGGCAGCAGCGCGGTGTGGATCTCGCCGACGATCAGCATGGGCGTCACTTTCGTTCGGGCCGAAGCGGTTCGTGCGCTCTAGTCGCGACTCAGGCCCGAGGGGGCTAGTCGCGCTCCTTGTGCTCGGTGATGGCCAGTCCGTGCCCGTCGGGGTCGCGGAAGGCCGCGGCCCGCATCTCGTAGTTCTTGCCCAGCAGCGCGGTGCGCGGCAGGTGCAGGAACTCGACGCCGGCCTCGTTCATCTCCGCGAAGGTGGCGTCGATGTCGCCGACCTCGAAGGTCAGGTGCATGACGCCGGTCTCGCCGGGCGGCGCGTCGGGGCGCTCCCACAGCAGGATCTTCCCGAACCCGGCTTCGAGCACGGCGGCCTCGTCGGTCCGGTCGGCGACGGCGAGTCCCAAAGCGTCCGTGTAGAACTCGACCGAGCGCTGGAGGTCGGCGACGACGAGGGTGGCCGCGACGTCGGTGACGTCGGTCTCGCCGAGCCGCTCCTCGGACAGGAGCAGTTCGGCCAGGTCGTGCGCGATGCTCCGGCCTTCGGTGGAGGTCCGCTGCCGGGGCGGCGAGGGCGCGCGCAGCCGGGTGGCGGCTTCGGCGATGGGCCCCTTCGCAGGAGCGGACCCGTTGTCGGTGGTCTCCGGGGCGGGACGGTCATCGCCGCCGACGCGGTCGCTCGGCAGCGTGAACGCCGAGGAGGGCGCGGACTCGGCGACGGCCGAAGCCGTCGGCTCCGTCAAGGGCGTCTCGACCGGTCCAGGCTCCGGCAGGAGCAGGTCTTCCGGTTCCGGCACCGGTAGGAGCAGGTCCTCCGGTTCCGGTTCTGCCGCATCCGGTTCGATCACCTCGGTGTAGATGAGCCGCCGCACCGGCTCGGTGAGGCGAGGCGGCGCGGCCGCCTCAGCGGCGACGGTCGCCTTCGGCGGCTCGGGTGCGCGGTCGACCGGCTCGCCCGGCGCCACGACGATCACTTCGGCGGGCACCACGACGAGCGCTTCCACCGGCGGTGCGACAGGTTCGGTCTCAGGGCGCGGCAGCGGCTCGAACAGGTCGTCGAGCGCGTCGATCGTCCCCGGCGCCTGCTCCCTGACGGGGGCCCGCGGCGGATCGTCCTCCACGATCAGGTCCTCGAGCCGGTGCTGCCCGATGAGCGGCGGGGCCGGGACGGGCTGCGGGAAGCGCCGCGCGGAATGCTCAACGGTGAAGAACGCGATGCACCCGGCCAGACACAGGAACGCGAGCACGGCGATGCCGATGCTCTGGGCGCCCAAGGCCATCGAGGTGAAGAAGAAGGAGAGGATCAGGAGCGTGATCGCGCCGACCGCGTGGGAGGTGCGCCAGCGCATCCGCCTGTCGGCGTTGAGGACCGTGCCGATCGCCTCGCCGCCCGCGGAGTGGTGCTGGCGCGAGTGCAGGTCCTTCAGGGCGTTCTGGTTGATGGCCCACCAGCGGGCTTCGCGCTGGCGGCGGTGCTGGTCCATCATGAGCCGCTGCTGGCGCAGCTGGTCGGCGGTGGCCCCGCGCTGGGCGGGTTGGCGGACGCCTCGGGGCATCGCCTTGGCGGGCGCGGCTTTGCGGACGCCGGAGGCGCCGCTCTTCGCGCCGCCCTTGGCCGCGCCTTTCGCCCCTCCTCGGGCTGCCCCGCCTTTCGCGGCGCCTCTGGCGGGCGCCTTGGAAGGCCGTGGGGCGGGCCTCGGCGGTTGTCTCGGGGGCATCGGGGACACCTCATCCGCAACTGGGAAACCGGGTTTCAACGTGAATCGTACGTGGGTGAGGCAACGGACACAACATCGCTTAGGATGACAGCCACTATCCGACAGTCACTTTCAAGGAGTTTCCCGTGTCCGAGCAGCGCACGCTCGTGTTGATCAAACCCGACGCCGTCCGGCGCGGGCTCATCGGCGAGGTCCTCGCCCGGCTGGAGCGCAAGGGGCTGCGGATCGAGCAGCTGCGCCTGCGGACGATGGACGCGGCGCTGTCGGACGCGCACTACGCGGAGCACATCGGCCGGGAGTACTACGAGGGTCTGAAGTCGTTCATGACGTCGGGTCCGCTGGTGAGCCTGGTCGTCTCGGGCGATGAGGCGATCCCGGTGGTGCGCAAGCTGGCCGGGGCGACGGACGGGCGCAAGGCCGAGCCGGGGACGATCCGCGGCGACCTGTCGGTGTCGAACCAGCAGAACCTGGTCCACGCCTCGGACTCCGAGGAGTCGGCGAAGCGCGAGATCGACCTCTGGTTCGCGGCTTAGCAACGCCGGTCCGATTCCGCCGGTTCGCGGTCTGACCCCCCTGGGTCGCGTATCGGCCACGCGGGTTCGCGCGAAAACACGCTGAAGGGCGCACCACTGACAACGCTGGCAGCAGTGCGCGGCCCTGGGGTGCCCTAAGACCGGGCTTCCTTGAAGTTCAGGCCCGCGAGCCGGGTCGGGCGCACCAGCGCTTCGAGGTCGGCCGGGGTGTCGATGTCGAACGGGTCGCCCGGGCATTCGACCTCCCGCACGAGATCGGGGTTCGCGGCGATGAAGTCGCGCGCGCCCCGGTCGCCGACCGCTTCGGCCGCGATGGCCCCCAGGTGTTCGCGGGCGAAGTACATCGGGTGGCCGCGCCGCCCGCCGTACACGGCGATCGCGACGGCGACGCCCTCCTCGGCGGCCGCGATGAGCCGGCGCACCGCTTCGGCCTCGATGCGCGGCTGGTCGACCAGGGTCACCACGACCCCGTCGTACCGTTCGGGCAGGGCCGCGAGCCCGGCCTTGAGCGAGGTCGACAATCCCTGCCCCCAGCGCCGGTTCAGCACCGGGGTGAACGCCTCGGTCGCCGCCGACAGCGCCTGCTCGGCCCCCGCGCCGAGAACGGCCAGGACCTGGCGGCAGCCGCCGGCCCGCAAGGTGGCGACGGCCCGGTCGAGAAGGCTCCTGCCGTCGTATTCGACCAGGGCTTTCGGCTGCCCGAAGCGCTTTCCGGCGCCCGCGGCGAGCACGAGCCCTGCGGTGTTCTTCATGAGTTCCCCCTTCGGTGAGCCCGCCCCCAATGGCGGGCATCGGTCCGGTCGCGCGGAAGGTCGGCTCGCGAGCCGCGAAACGGCTCAGTCGAGGCTGACCGCCAGCGCGAGGTCCATCCGGTCGAGGGGATTGCGCAGGTCGCGGCCGGTGAGCTCTTCCACACGCCGCATCCGGTAGCGGACCGTGTTGACGTGGAGGTGCAGGCTCAGGGCGCACTGGCGCCAGGAGCCGTCGCATTCGAGGAAGCGCCGCAAGGTGATGAGCAGGTCGGAGCGGTGCTTGGTGTCGTATTCGAGGAGCGGGTCGAGGACGCGGGTGCGGAAGGCCTTGCTGACGTCGGGCGGGACGGCGGCCAGGAGCATCCGGTGGGAGACGAGGTGGTCGGGTTCGGCGATGTCGACGCCGCCGGGGCGCGGCTGGGCGAGGGCGGCGGTGTGGCGGGCCTGTTCGAGCGCGCCGCGCAGGCCTTCGGGGGAGCGGACGGGGTCGGCCAGGCCGACGCTCACCGATCCGTTCCCGGCGGGGTTGGCGGCGGTGAGCGCCGCGGCGCAGTGCCGGGCCCATTCCAGGAGCGCGGGTCGCTCCTCGGCGGTGCCGGCCGGTCCCGCGAGGATCGCGACGGTCTCGTCCCCGTGCGTGGCCCAGGCGGCGACCGGCGGCCGGAGCGGGTCGTCGTCGCTGTGCGGTCCCGCGACCGCTTCGGCGACCACGACCTCTCTGAGCGCCAGGGGTTCGCCGACGGCGACGATGACGGTGCAGCCGCCGCCCACGGGGAGCCCGGCCGAGCGCATGAGGTGCTCGTCGACGCGGCCTTCCCGCAGTGCGGTGATGAGTTCGACCTCGGGTGCGGGGCGCACGGCCGGGTCGTCGAGTTCGAGCATGAGCAGGGCCGAGAGCTGTTCGGCGACGAGGCGGCGCTCCGGCGGCCACTGCGTGTGGTCGTCGTCCGTGACCAGGAATCGTCCGGTGTGGATGGTCGAGCCGATGCCGAACACCGAGTAGCACCGGTGCCGGTCGAGCGTCACCTTCTGCGGCAGCCGCTCGGCCGCGTGGGCCCGGGCCACGATCGCGGACCGGTCGGTCTCGCTCAACTCCAGGCCCCCGCGCAGCGGCCGCCCGCTCGGCGACAGCACCATGCACTCCATGCCCAGTTCGGCACGGATCAGTTCGAGGATCTGGCCGATCCCGTCGGCCGCGATGAGCCTGCGGTGGCGGTCCAGCAGCGACGCCAGGTCGCCCGAGCGGCCCACGGACAGGCGCTGGACGATCCGCTCGGTGATCTCGGCGAACGCGACCTCCGCGTCCACCGCGAACAGCGGCAGGTCGTGCCGGGCGCACGCGTCCACCAGGTCGATCGGCACCGAATGGAACTCGGGGTGGTCGCCCGCGCCCAGCGCGGTCACTCCGGCGGCGATCAGGTTGCGCACGTAAGCGTCCGAGTCGTGCTCGGCGCGCCGCCACATCATGCCGGTGAGCACCAGCTCCCCGCCGGACAGGTAGCGGCGCGGATCGTGCAGGTCGGTCGGCACGACCCAGCGGATCTCCCGGTCGAGATGATGCCGGCCGGAGACCAGGGTGAGGCCCAGATCGGGCATCTGCAGCAGTGAACGGAGTCGCATGATTGGCCCCCAGGGGTCCGGCCTTCGCAGGCGGGTCGGGCGCGGTAGGCATCCCCACCATAGCCCCGCCGCGGAGCCGAGTTTGGACGATCCTCCAGCATTTAACGGCTAGGAAACCAAGGTTTCATAGCCGCCGACCATAGGCCGCGGCCTCGGGTTTCGGCTTCACTTAACTCACGCCCCGCGAACGTGCGACGGTGAGGGTGCGAAGCGCCGGACTCGACACTGACTGGAGGCGCCGATGTGGACGCTAGGAGCGTTCAACACGATGGACGCCGCGGGCGCGGTCCGGATCCTGACGGCCTGCTGCGCCTCGCGCTCGTGGGCCGAGAAGATCGCCTCCGGGCGCCCTTACGGGTCGGTCGCCTCGCTGCGGGAGGCGGCGCTGGCCGGGTTCGACGAGCTCGACGCCGCCGAACTCGCGGTCGCACACGCCGCCCATCCTCCCATCGGCAAGCCGAAACCGGCCGGTTCGGGCGCCGAATCCGCAAGTGTCGAAACGGCATGGTCGCGCGGCGAGCAGTCCCGGGCGCTGGCTTCGGCCGAGGCGGTGCGGGCCGAACTCGCCGAGGTCAACGCGGCGTATGAGCATCGGTTCGGGCGGGTGTTCCTCATCTGCGCGACGGGCCTCACGGGCGAGGAGATCCTCGCCGAGGCCAAACGCCGCCTGGGAAGCGACGACCGGGCCGAGGCCGTCGAGTCGGTCGCTGAACTGCGGAAGATCGTCGCTCTGCGCCTGGAGAAGGCGGTGGGGCCGTGACCGATGACTGCATCGTGTCCTCGCATGTCCTGGACGCCGCTTCGGGCCGTCCCGCGGCGGGCGTCCGGTTGACGCTGCTGCGGCGCGAAGGCGACGGACGGTTCGCGGCGGTCCGCTCGGGTGCCACCGACGCGGACGGGCGGGTCGCCGACTGGCACACGCTGCCGGGCCTGCACCGGCTCCGGTTCGACACCGGCGACTGGTTCGCCGCGCAGGACATCGCGACGTTCTACCCGGAGGTCGAGGTCGCCTTCCACGTCGCCGAGGGCCGCTACCACGTGCCGCTGCTGCTGAGCCCCTTCGCCTACTCCACGTATCGAGGAAGCTGATGCCCGACGCCACGATCCACCAGAGCCCCGGCTTCACCTTGGGGCCCAACAACTACGGCAAGTCCGGCGTGCGCCTCGTCCACGTCTCCCGCGACAGTGCCCGGCACGAGATCCGCGACCTCACGGTCGCGACCGCGCTCTCGGGCGACCTCGCCGCGACCCACTACACCGGCGACAACACCGGGGTGCTGCCCACGGACACGCAGAAGAACACCGTGTACGCCCTCGCCCGGGACGGCATCGGCCCGGTCGAGGCCTTCGCCGAGCGCCTCGCCCGCCACTTCGTGGACCGGACCCCGTCGATCACGGACGCCCGCGTCCAGATCGAGGAGCAGGCCTGGTCGCGGCTCGGCGAGCACTCGTTCTCGCGCGGCGAAGGCGGCGAACTGCGCACCACCGAGGTCGTCTACGACGGGCGGGCCGCGGCGGTCACGTCCGGCATCCGCGACCTGCTGCTGCTCAACACCACCGACTCGGAGTTCAACGGATTCCTCGCGGACGAGTACACGACCCTGCCCGAGACCGACGACCGCATCCTCGCGACCGCCGTGACCGCGACCTGGGCGTACACCGAGGCTCCGGCCGATTTCGACGCCGCCTTCGCCGCGGCGCGGGCCGCGCTCCTGGAGGCGTTCGCCGGCACCTACTCCCTGTCGCTGCAACAGACCCTCTACGCCGTCGGCGAGCGCATACTGAAGGCGATCCCCGAGGTGGGGGAGGTGCGGCTGTCGCTGCCGAACCGGCACCACTACCTGTTCGACCTCGGACGGTTCGGCCTCGACAACCCCGGCGTGGTCTTCCAGGCGGGGGACCTGCCCTACGGGCTGATCGAGGGCACGGTCCGAAGGGAGGCGGCATGACCGCACCCGCCCCGGCGCTGCCCGCCGCGTTCCACCGCCCCGCCGACCTGGCGGACGCGCTCGCGCTGCTCGCCGCGCACCCCGAGGCCGTGCCGGTCGCGGGCGGCACCGACCTGATGGTCGCCGTCAACTACCGCTTCATCCGGCCCGCGGCGATGCTCGACCTCTCCGGCCTCGCGGAGCTGCGCGAATGGTCCGACGAGGGCGATGCGATCCGCATCGGCTCGGGCGTCCCGTACGCGCGGATCACCGCCGAACTCGCCACGGTCCTGCCCGGGCTCGCCGCGGCCGCGCGCACGGTGGGGTCGCCGCAGATCCGCAACCGGGGGACCCTCGGCGGGAACCTCGCGACCGCCTCCCCGGCGGGCGACGGGCACCCGCCGCTCCTGGCCACGGGCGCCGACATTGAGATCGCCTCGGTCTCCGGTACGCGGACCGTCCCGATCGCGGCGTTCTTCACCGGCCCCAAACGCAGCGTCCTGGAACCCGGTGAGCTCATCACCGCGGTCACCGTGCCGAAAGCGGCTGGGCCGCAGCAGTTCCTGAAAGTGGGGACGCGCAACGCCATGGTCATCGCCGTCTGCTCCTTCGCGGTCGCCCTCGACCTGGACGCGCGGCGCGTCGGCACCGGGATCGGCTCGGCCGGGCCCACGCCGCTGCGCGCACCCGAGGCCGACCTGATCGAACTGCCTTGGACTGTGCCGAGCCGGTTCGACGACGCGCTCGCCGCAGAGTTCGGCCGCCGCGTCGCCGCCGCGGCCCGGCCCATCGACGACGTGCGCGGCACCGCCGACTACCGCCGCCACGCCCTGGCCGTCTGCGCCGCGCGCGCCCTGCGCCGCGTGTGGACCGCCGCCCATGAGGAGAGGAGCACCTGATGCGGGTGCAATTGCGCGTCGACGGCGCTGAGGCCGCGGCCGACATCGACCGGCCCGGCGAGAGCCTCCTGTCCACCCTGCGCGACCGGCTCGGCATGACCGGCTCCAAGAACGCCTGCGAGCAGGGCGAATGCGGTTCCTGCACGGTGCTGCTCGACGGGGTCCCGGTGTGCTCGTGCCTGGTCGCCACCGCGCAATGCGAAGGGCGCGAAGTGAAGACGGTGGTCGGCGCGGTGCCCCGGCCGGTGCGCGACGCGTTCGTTACCTGCGGGGCGGTCCAGTGCGGGTTCTGCACCCCGGGACTGCTCGTGTCGGTGGCCGACCTGCTCGAACGCGAACCCGACCCCGGCGACGCCGAGATCCGGGAGGCGCTGGCGGGAAACCTGTGTCGCTGCACCGGCTACGAGAAGATCATCGACGCGGTTCACGCTGCGGCCGAAGTGATGTCAGGCGAGGCGGTGACGGACGTGGTGCCAGAAGGTGCGATTTATGTTGCGGCCCAAGGGATGTCGGCCGAATCGACGACAGACGGGGTGCCCCGGGTACCCGCCCGTTCCCACCTTCACCACAACCAGTGGATAAATGTCGCTACTTTCCCACGCGGCGGCGGCGACATTGAGGAGGACACGACGCCATGAGCGCGATAGTGATCGAGAACACGGCGATCGCGACGGTGGACGCCGCCGGGACCGAGCACGCCGTCGGGCACCTCGTCATCGAGGACGGCCGCATCGCAGCCGTCGGGCCCGGGCCCGCCCCGCACATTGAAGGCGCCCGGACCGTCGACGGCTCCGGCTGCCTCGCCACCCCCGGCCTCGTCAACACCCACCACCATCTCTACCAGTGGGCCACTAGGGGATACGCCACCGACCACACCCTCTTCGCCTGGCTCGTGGACCTCTACCCCGTCTGGGCGCACCTGCGCCCCGAGCATGTCGCCGCCGCCAACACCGCCGGGCTCGCCTGGCTCGCCCTCTCCGGGTGCACCACCGCCGCCGACCACCACTACGTCTACCCCGCAGGCCAAGCCGACGACCTCCTCGACGTCCAGATCGCCGCCGCAGACCGCATCGGCCTGCGCCTCCACCTCGCCCGCGGGTCCATGGACCGCGGCGTCGCCGACGGCGGCCTGCCCCCCGACCACCTGGTCGAGGACCTCGACGCCGCACTCCTCGCCACCGCCGAAGCCGTCGACCGCCACCACGACCCGTCCCCGGAGTCGATGCTGCGCATCGCCGTCGCCCCGTGCTCGCCGTTCTCCGTCTCCACCGACCTCCTGCGCGAATCGGCGATCCTCGCCCGCGACAAGGGCGTCCGCCTCCACACGCACCTGTGCGAGACCCTTGACGAAGCCGACTTCTGCGAACGCGTCCACGGCTGCGACCCCGTCGAGTACATGGCCAAGGTCGGCTGGATCGAATCCGACGTGTGGCTCGCCCACGCCGTCCACCTCGACGCCGACGCCCAGCGCCGCCTCGGCGCGGCCGGCACCGGCGTCGCCCACTGCCCGTCCTCCAACGCCCGCTTGGGCACCGGCCTCGCCGACGTCCCCGCGATGCTCGCCGCCGGCATCCCCGTCGGCCTCGGCGTCGACGGCGCCGCCAGCCAGGAAGCCGGGCACCTCGGCGAGGAACTGCGCCAAGCCCTCTACACCGCAAGGCAACTCAGGGGTCCACACGCGATGGACGCGCGCACCGCGCTGCGCCTGGGCACCATCGGCGGCGCCCGCGTCCTCGGCCGCGACGCCGAGATCGGGTCCCTGGAGGCCGGCAAGCAGGCCGACATCGCCCTGTGGGACCTCACCGGACTCGGCCACGCCGGCATCGCCGACCCCGTCGCCGCCCTCGTCCTCGGCCCCGCCGCACCACTGCGGCTGCTCACCGTCGCAGGGAGACCCGTCGTCGAAGACGCAGAACTGCGCACCGCCGACACCGCGACGCTGGCCCGCGACCTCGCCGCCGCCAGCGCGAACCTCAGGGAGGCCGCACATGGCTGAACCCGCCTCGACTCCGACCCCGCCGCGCAGGGCAGCCGGCGGGGTCGGGACCCACCCGCCCCAGACCGAGGCGCGCCCGCACCGCGCCGGCGTCGGCACCAGCCCCGTCCGGCCCGAAGCCGAGGCGAAAGTCAACGGCGCCTTCGACTACGCCTCCGACCTCAGCTTCGACGGGATGCTGTGGGGCCACACCCTCCGCAGCCCCCATCCGCGCGCCCGCATCCGTTCCGTCGACACCGCACCGGCACTGGCCCTGCCCGGGGTCGCCGCCGTCCTGACCGCCGCCGACGTACCCGGGAAGCTCCACTACGGACTCATCGAGGCCGACCAGCCCGTGCTCGCCGCCGACGACGTCAACTACCAGGGCGAGCCGGTCGCGATCATCGCCGCCGACACCCTCGATACCGCGCGCCGAGCGGCCGAGCTCATCGCGGTCGACTACGACGTGCTCGAACCCCAATGCGACCCGCAGGCGGCCGTCGACGCCGGGAACGTCTTCCGCCACCAGCCCGTCCAAGTCGGCGACCCCGACACGGCCACGGCCGCCGTGGTCGTGACCCGCGAATACGTCGTCGGCATGCAGGACCAGGCCCCGCTCGGCCCCGAATCCGGTGCGGCCGTGCCCACCCCCGACGGCGGCGTCCGCCTCCACGTCGCCACCCAGTGGATCCACTCCGACCTGGAGCAGATCGCGCCCTGCCTGGGCCTGGAACCCGAGCGGATCCACATGGAGATGGCCGGGATCGGCGGCGCGTTCGGCGCCCGCGAGGACCTGTCCGTCCAGGTCCACATGGCGATGCTCGCGCTGGCGACCGGGCGCCCGGTGAAGATGATGTACGACCGGGCCGAGTCGTTCCTGGGCCACGTCCACCGCCACCCGGCGCGGATGCGGTACGAGCACGGCGCTGACGAGCACGGCCGCCTCGTGTACGTCAAGGCCGCGATCGTCCTCGACGGCGGCGCGTACGCCTCCACGACCGACGCGGTCGTCGGCAACGCCGCTTCACTTGCGGTGGGGCCCTACGAGGTCGAGCATGTGAGCGTGGACGCGTGGGGCGCGCGCACGAACAATCCGCCGTGCGGGGCGATGCGCGGCTTCGGCGGCGTCCAGACCTGCTTCGCCTACGAGTCCCAAATGGATGCCCTTGCGGAGGCGCTCGGCATCGACCCGCTGGAGATCCGCCGCCGCAACGCGATCTCGCAGGGCTCCAAGCTCATCAACGGGCAGGTCGTGGACGCCTTCGACCCGCAGCGGGCCGATGCCTCGGGGAAGCCGTTCTCGCCCCTCGTGGACCTGCTCAACCGCTTCGCGGACCTGCCGGTCCCGGCCGTCCCGGTCGGTCGCGACATCCTCGACCTTCCTGGCGGCGTGGGGAACACGACGCACGGCGAGGGCGTGCGCCGCGGCGTCGGCTACGGCGTGGGCCTGAAGAACGTCTGCTACTCCGAGGGCTTCGACGACTACTCGACCGCCCGCGTCCGCCTCGAACTCATCGACGGCGAGCCGGTCGCGAGCATCCACACGGCCGCCGCCGAGGTCGGTCAGGGGCACTGGAACCTCCAGACGCAGATCGTCCGCACCGAACTGGGCGTCGACCAGGTTCGCTTGCTGCCCAACGACACCCGCATCGGCTCGGCCGGGTCCTCCTCGGCCTCGCGGCAGTCGTACATGACCGGCGGCGCGGTCAAGGCCGCCGCCGAAGCCGTCCGGGCACTGTGGAGCGATAGCAATCTCGCGGACGGACCCATCGAGGCCACCCGGGTGTTCCGGCACCGCGCCACCAAACCCATGGACCCCGTGACCGGCCAAGGCGACTCGCACGTCCAGCTCGCCCTGTGCGTCCACCGCGCCACCGTCGACGTCGATGTCGAACTGGGCCTGGTGAAGGTCGTCGACCTCACCTGCGTCCAGGACGTCGGGAAGATCCTCAACCCGGTCGCGCTCGAAGGCCAGATCCAGGGCGGCACCGCCCAAGGACTCGGCCTGGCCGTCATGGAGGAGATCATCACCGACCGCGGGCAGGTCAAGAACGCCTCGTTCACCGACTACCTGATCCCGACCATCCTCGACATGCCGCCGATGCGCCTGGACATCGTCGAGAACGCCGATCCCGAAGCGCCCTACGGGCTTCGCGGCGCGGGCGAACCGCCGACGCTGTCCTCGACGCCCGCGATCGTCGCCGCGATCCGCGACGCCACCGGGCTCCCGCTCACCCGCGTTCCCGTCAGACCCGAACACCTGACCGTCAGGAGGCAGCCGTGAAAGACATCGCCGCCCAGCTCCGCGCCTGGATGAACGAAGGCAGGCCCTTCGCGCTCGCGTCCCTCATCGGCGTCTCCGGTTCCGCGCCGCGACCGCTCGGCACCGCGCTCGCCGTCGACGGCGAGGGGGCGGCCGTCGGGGGCGTCTCCGGCGGCTGTGTCGAAGCGGCCGTCTACACCCGCTGCCAGGAAGTGCTCGACACCGGCGTGCCCGCCGTCGAATCCTTCGGGTACGGCGATGACGACGCCTTCGCGATCGGCCTCACCTGCGGCGGCAGCATGGACGTCCTCATCGTCCGGGTCGAGCCCGACGACACCGCGATCAGCGCCGCTCTGGACGAGATCCTCGCCGGGGCGCCCGTCTCGCTCGTCCGGGCCGTCGCCGGACCGGACCTCGGTGCCGCCGTGGCGATCACCGGCCACGGCTTCAGCGGCGACCTCGACCTCGAAGGCACCGCGCTGCCCGCCATGTCGGGGCGAGCCGGGCGCTTCGCCGTCCAGGTCCACACCCCGCCGCCGCGCCTCCTCGTCTACGGCGCCGTGGACTTCGCCGCGCCCGTCGTGAGGATCGCGAAGCAGCTCGGCTTCCACGTGATCGTGTGCGACGCCCGGTCGGTCTTCGCCACGGACATCCGCTTCCCTGACGCCGACGAGGTCATCGTCGACTGGCCCCACCGCCACTTCGACAAGACGCCGATTGACGCGCAGACCGCGGTCTGCATCCTGACCCACGACGAGAAGTTCGACCTCCCGCTCCTCGAACGCGCGCTCGCCTCCGAGGCCGGGTACATCGGCGCCATGGGCTCGCGCAACACCCACCGCGACCGGCTCGAACGCCTCCGCGAAGCCGGTGTCGAGGAGGCGGCGCTGGCACGGCTCCGCTCGCCGATCGGCCTCGACCTCAACGGCCGCAGTGCCGAAGAGACCGCGCTGTCGATCCTCGCCGAGATCATCGCCGTCCGAAACCGGGCCGGTGCCGGATTCCTGACCGAAGCGAAAGGCCCGCTCCACCATTGAGCCGAATGAGACCGAACCGGCCACCGCGAGGCGCTATACCAGCCCGGCTTGAAGACCGAACCGGCGATGATCGCACCAACCGCAGCGGAGCCGGACCGGATCGGACCGAGGCAGACTGACCCGGACACCGAGCCGACGACCGCACCAACCGCCGCATTAGCTCGACCCGAACATCGAACCGACGACGACCGCACTAGCCGCAGCAGGGCACCGACCCGAGGCGGACCCGAACATCTAAGGAGCGACCCATGGTCCACATGTTCCTCAACGGAGGCGGCATGAAAGGCGGCAACCTCCACCACCTCATCGGCGGCGCGCCGTTCGTCGGCCCTGCCAAGACCCTGCCGATCTACCGGCTCCACTCCGTGGGCGACGACCACCCCGCGCTCCAGCTCGCCGCCGAAGGCGAGGGCGCGACGATCGAGGGCGAGCTCTACGACATCGACTTCACCGTCCTGCGCACCTCCCTGCTCCCGGCCGAACCGGCCGACCTCGAACTCGGCGTCGTCGGCATGGCCGACGGCACCGAAGCCCTCGGCATGCGCCTGCGCGACGACTGCAGCGACCTGCCCGAACTCATCGACATCACCGACCACGGCTCCTGGCGCGCCTACCGCGCCGCGAATACCGAGGCCTCATGACCGGATCGCACCTCCTTCGTCTTCCTGTCGCCGCTCCGAGCCGAGAGCTCGCAGGCCGCGCGGTCGCGCCGTGGCACCTCCGTCCGCCTGTCGCCGCTTGGAGCCGAAACGTGCACGGCGCGCAGTCGCGTCGCCGTCGCCGCCCTATCGCTGCGTTGAGCCGCGAATGCGAAGCCGCATGACTGCCGCCGCCACCAACCAGGCGTCGCCTCTTCGTGTTGCGAACGCGAGGCCGCCTGAGCGCGCCACGCCACCACCGACTCCGCGTCGCGCTGCCGTGCCGATGCCGGCCCCCGGCCGACTCGCCCTGCCGCTACCGAACGCCCGCGGTGCCGCGAACGCGGGGCCGCATGTCCGCGCCACGCCGCTACCGGCGGGGCGTCGCTCGGCCGTGCCGCTGTCGACCCTCAGCCGACTCGCCCTGCCGCTGCCAGCTCCCTGCGGTGCCGCGAATGCGGGGCACTATGTCCGCACGGCGCCACCGCTGTCTCGTCGCCGCGGCCTCGCCCCGTTGCGAATGCGAGGCCGCATGACCGCGCCGCACCGCCGACTCCCCGCCGCCGCGGGGTGTTGGGCCCTTCCGCCCGTCCGACCGGGCCACCCCGAGGCCGGACTCGTGGAACGCCATGCGGCCAAAGCCCGTCCGGGCTCCGTTCGCGATCGCACCTTCGAGGGCCACTCCGGAATCGGACCGGCGAAACCTCGGGCACACGAGGCGCGCCCGATCGGCCCATCGGGCCACCCCGGAGCCGGACTCGTGGAACGCCGTGCGGCCGAGGTCTACCCGCACCCCGCTCGCAGACGCACTCCCACAGGCCGGCTTCGAACCGAACCGGTGGAACGCCCTCCGGCCGAGGTCCACCCGCATCCCGCTCGCGAACTCGCCCCCACGGGCCGGCTTCTGACCGGACCTGCGGCACGCCATGCGACCCAGGCCCACCCGTGCGCCTTTTGCGATCTCACCTCCGCTCCGCCTTCGTCACTGACTGCGCACCTGGAGTCACCATGATGACCGACCCCTACGACATTTCCGCTCCCGTCGTCTACGACCTGGTGCTCCGCTCCCGCCGCGCCGTCCTCCCCGACGGCGACGGGCCCGCCGCCGTCGCCATCGCAGGCGATCGCATCGCCGTCATCGGCGACTACGACGAGCCCATCCCGGCCCGCCGCACCGAAGACCTCGGCGACCTCGCCCTCCTCCCCGGCCTCGTCGACACCCACGTCCACGTCAACGAACCCGGCCGCACCGAATGGGAAGGCTTCGCCACTGCCACCCGCGCCGCCGCCGCAGGCGGCGTCACCACCCTCATCGACATGCCCCTCAACAGCCTCCCGCCCACCGTCGACACCGCCGCGCTCACCGCCAAACGCGCTGCCGCCAAAGGCAAGACCTGGGTCGACGTCGGCTTCTGGGGCGGCGCGATCCCCGACAACGACGCGGACCTCAAAGGCCTCCACGACGCGGGCGTCTTCGGCTTCAAATGCTTCACGGCCCCCTCAGGGGTCGACGAGTTCCCGCCCCTCGACAAGGCCGGCCTCCACCGCGCCTGCGCCACCGTCGCGGCCCTCGGCGGGCTCCTCATCGTCCACGCCGAAGACCCCGCACACCTCCACGAGACCGCTGGCGCCCGGGCGGCCCACGGCTCGCACCCATCGCTCGGCGGCAGCTTCGACCGGTTCCTCGCGACCCGCCCCGCCGAAGCCGAGACCAGTGCAGTCCGCGAGGTCATCGCCGCCGCCCGCGCCACCGGCGCCCGCGTCCACATCCTCCACCTCGCCGCCGCCGAAGCGCTCAGTGAGATCCACGAGGCCCGCCGGTACGGCGTCCCCATCACCGTCGAGACCTGCCCGCACTACCTCACTCTCGCGGCCGAACGCGTCCCCGACGGCGACACCGCGTTCAAATGCTGCCCGCCGATCCGCGGCGAGGCCAACCGGGAAGCCCTGTGGGCCGCGCTCGCCGACGGACGCATCGACCTCGTCGTCTCCGACCACTCGCCGAGCCCCGCGAGCATGAAGACCGGGGACTTCACGACCGCCTGGGGCGGCATCGCCTCCGTCCAGCTCGGACTTTCGGTCATGTGGACCGAGGCGCGCCGCCGCGGCCACGACCTCGCCGACATCGCCCGGTGGATGTCCAGCGGCCCCGCCGACCTCGTCGGTCTGCACCGCAAGGGCCGCATAGCGACCGGCGTCGACGCCGACCTCGTCGCCTTCGACCCCGACCGCGAATGGACCGTCCGGGCCGCCGACCTCCACCACCGCCACCCCGTCACCCCCTACGACGGGCAGGTCCTGACCGGATCGGTCCTCGCAACCTGGCTGCGCGGCAAGCGCATCGACACCGAAGGGGCCCCCAGGGGCCGACAACTGCGAAGGAGCCCCCGATGACCGAAACCGCCGCCACCGACCCCGCGAGCGACCGCCGGGCCGAAACCGCCTCCACCAGCTCCCCAAGTGGACGGCGGACCGAAGCCGACAACGCGGGCCGAGCCTGGAACGAACGCTGGACCCAGCCCGACCTGGCCGCCAGGGCGATCGGCGGTGCCGTCCTCGCCGCCAACGACGAATCCTTCGCCGAGAAGGAGAACCTGATCCGCCCCTACCCAGTGATCCATCAGACCCACACTTTTGGACACAAGGGACAGCTCTACGACGGTTGGGAGACCCGCCGCAGGCGTGAAGCGGGCCACGACTGGGCGATCGTGCGCCTCGGTGTCCCCGGCCTGGTCAGCGGTGTCGTGGTGGACACCGCCTATTTCACCGGGAACTACCCGCCGCAGATCGCTCTCGAAGCCTGCCGCCTCGACGGCCACCCCACGATCGCGGACCTTGCCGAAGCCGACTGGCAGACCCTGGTGCCTCTATCGGAAGCGAAGGGCGACAGCAGGAACGAATACGAAGTCGACTTCGCTCACCGCGTGACCCACGTGCGTCTCAACATCCACCCCGATGGCGGCGTCGCCCGCCTGCGCGTCCACGGCACCCCCGTCCCCGACCCGGCGGCGTTCGCGGACCTGCCACTGGACCTGGCGGCACTCGTGAACGGCGCCGGCATCAGCGGCGCCTCGAACGCGTTCTACTCCAACCCGGTCGGAGCGATCATGCCCGGACTCCCGGCGAGCCAGGCAGACGGCTGGGAGACCGCCCGCCGCCGCGAAGACGGCCACGAATGGCTGGAGGTGCGCCTCGCAGGACGCGGCGTGATCCGCGTCGCCGAACTCGACACGACTCACCTGAAATACAACGCCCCAGGCTGGGCGTCGATCGAGGCCCGCGACGGCGACGAGACCTTCGAACTCCTGCCGCGCACCGCGATCCTGCCGGACACGCCGCACCGCCTCGTCCTCGACAACGAGCGGCCCGCGACCTCGGTGCGGCTCAACATCTTCCCCGACGGCGGCATGGCAAGGCTGCGGCTGTACGGCCGCCTCACTGAAGTGGCGCTGGCCGAGATGCAGGATCGCTTCGCGGCTTGAATCACGGCGTCTACCGCTTCGCGGGGCGAGGCCCGTTGCGACTCCGCCTGCGTCGCTTGCGCTGTCCTTACCCGCTCGCGCGGTGCGGCGGGCCGCGATACCCTCCCTGGATGGCTGACCAGACCGAAACGGCGGAGACGAGCTCCGCCGAGGACTTCTTCCGCACCGAGATTCGCACCGGCCGCATCGAGCGCGCGGAGCCGAACCTCAAGGCCCGCAAGCCGGCGTACAAGCTGTGGATCGACTTCGGTGACCTGGGCGTGAAGCGGTCGAGCGCCCAGATCACGGCCCGTTACAGCGCCGAGGAGCTGGTGGGCCGCACGGTGGTGGCGGTGACGAACTTCCCGCCGCGGCTCATCGCGGGCTTCACCTCCGAAGTCCTGGTCCTCGGCGTCCCGGTCGAGGGCACCGACGAGGTGATCCTCCTGACCCCGGACGCCGAAACCCCGATAGGCGCCCGCATCGCCTGACCCGCTCGGCATTCGAAGCGGACCCCGGGCGCGACCCGAGCGTTCTTCTCGATTTTTTGCGGCGTCATACCCGCCGCGTAGGTTTGAACCGGGGGGACCACCGGGTGTCCGATTTGTCGGGACCCTCCGTTCATGTTTTCGCTAGTAGCCGTTCTCGATCACGTTCGCGAGCGGCTCTCCCGCCGCGAGGCGGCGGATCTGGTCGCCCACCTGCGGGTAGCACCGCTCCGCGAAGCCCTCGACCGCACCGCCCACGTGCGGCGTGATGAGCGCGCCCTCCAGGCCCCACAGCTCATGGTCGGCCGGAAGCGGCTCGGGTTCGGTCACGTCCAGCGCGCACCGGATCCGCCCGGAGGCGACCTCGGCCGTCAGCGCCGCGGTGTCCACGACCCTCCCGCGCGCGGCGTTCACCAGCAGCGCGTCGTCCTTCATCTGCGACAGGAACTCGGCGTTCGCCAGCCCCTCGGTCTCCGGGGTCAACGGCACGATGAGGACCACGACGTCCGCCTGCGGCAGCAGCTCCGGCAGGTCCGCAAGGGTCGCGACGCCGGGCCGCGCGGTACGTGCGATCTTGCGGATCGTCATGTTCGAGGCCGCGAACCGGCGCGCGACCGCCTCGCCGATCGATCCGGCGCCGACGATGAGCGCGGTCGACCCCGCGAGCGTCCCGGTCCGCGTCGGCGCCCACTCGCGCGCGGACTGCTTGCGCGCGAAGACGTCGAAGCGGCGCACCGAGGCCAGCGTCGCGGTCAGCACCCACTCGGCGGTCGTCTCGGTGTGCGCGCCGCGGTTGTCGCACAGGGCCACGCCTTCGGGGATGATCGGCACCCAGGTCTCGGCCCCGGCGCTGAGCAGTTGCACCGCTTTGAGACCGGTCATCTCCTTGAGTTCCTGGTCGGTGCTCTGGCCGAAGAAGGGCGGGACCCAGAGGGCGACTCCGGTGGGGTCGGAGGGGTAGTCCCCGCCGTCGAACACCTCGACCTCGACGCCGTCGGGGATCGGACCGAGCAGCGCCCGGCCCGCTTCGTGAGCGATCCAGATTTTCATCCGACAATCGTATGAGTCTCGCGTTGCCGAAGCGTTGCGGCGACCACCGGGTGAGAACCGGTCACATTCTCAGGAGCGGCGCAGCACCATCCGGAACAGCGCCCCGCCCTCCGGCGACTCCAGCACCTGGATCATGCCCCGGTGACCGAGCACCACGTCCTGCACGATCGCCAGGCCCAGACCCGCACCGCCCTCGTCGCGGCTGCGCGACTCGTCGAGGCGAACGAACCGGTCGAAGATCCGCCGCCGCTCCTCCGGCGGCACCCCGTTCCCGTCGTCTCCCACGTCCAGCCGCAGCCACTCCTCATCCTCGGCAGCCAGCCGCACCGACACCGCACCGGCGGCATGGCGCTGCGCGTTCGCCAGCAGGTTCCCCACGGCCCGCGCCAAATGGCCGCGCACGCCCAAGACCGACAGGTCCTCCTCCACTTCGAGCCGCACCGGCACCCGGTCCGAGGCGGCCCGCCGCGCCACCTCCTCGCGCACCAGCTCGGTGAACGGCACCTCCACGCGCGGCGGCCGCTCCCCGGCGTCCAGTCGCGCGAGCAGCAGCAGGTCGGTCGAAAGGTCTTGCAGGCGAATGACGTCGGCGAGCGTCGCCTCCAGGTCAAGCAGCTCCGGATGCTGCTGCGCGATCTCCAACTGCGTGCGCAGGACCGCCAGCGGGCTGCGCAGCTCGTGCGAGGCGTCCGCGACGAACCGGTGCTGCTGCGCCACCGCCGCGTCCAGGGCGGTCAACGTCATGTTCGTGGTCACCGCGAGGCTGTGGATCTCGTCGCGGCTCGCGGGCACCGGCACTCGCCGCGACAGGTCGCCGCCGGTGATCTCGATGAGCTCCTTCTGGATCGCCCCCACCGGGCGCAGGGCGCGGCGGGTCACCAGCCAGGTCACGACCGCGACGACCGCGAGCAGTGCGGGCAGCGCCCACAGCATCGTCGCCTCGACGCTGCTCACCGCCTCCTCCTGGGTTTCGAGCGAGGACCCCGAGTAGATCGAGTAGACCGTGCCGTCCGGTGCCGTGGCGGTGATGGCCGCGAAGCGGTAGGGCGCGTCCTCGTCGGGCAAGTCCAAGGTGCGGTAGGCGATGTCCGTTCCGACCGCGCCGAGTCCTGTCGAGGTCTCGTCCGCCGCAGGGGTCTCGGTGTCGTCGGCGTCGTCATCGTCCGCGGCGTCGTCGTCATCCGCGTCGTCGCTGTCCTCGTCCTGGTCGTCCGTGTCGTCAGCGTCGTCGGTGGTCGGATCGGTCGTGACCGGTTCGGCCTGCGGCGCGAAGTCGGCGAGCGCGTCAAGTCCGGTCAGGTCCTCACTGGAGGCCACGACTTGACCGTTCGCGTCGACCACCTGCGCGAGTTCGTCGTCATCGGGCAGCTCCAGCGCCGAAGGCGCGGTGCCGGAGGCCAGCTCGCCCGCGAGGGACCGGGCGCCGACCTCGGCGGTGAGTTCGGCACGGCCGTAAAGGTTGTCGCGCAGCAGTGCCACGATCAGGAACCCGGCCACGACCAGGGCGATCGCGACGACCACCGTCGCTCCCACGGTGGTGCGCGCCCGCACCGACTCGGGCTGCCACAGGAGCCGCTTCCCCCGGGAGTGCTTCAGCGACTCGCGCAGGGCCTTGCGGCGCGTCGCCTCATCCACCGTTGGCCGCCAGTCGGTAGCCCGCGCCGCGGACGGTGGCGATGGACGCCCGCCCGTAAGGCGCGTCGATCTTGCGGCGCAGGTTGGAGATGTAGACCTCCACGATGTTCACGTCCCCGTCGTAGGCGAAGTCCCACACGTGGTGCAGGATCTCCGATTTGGACACGACCTCGCCGGCCCGGCTCGCCAGGTACTCGAGCACCGAGAACTCCTTGGAGGTGAGGTCGACCGGTTCGCCGCCGCGACGGCAGGAGCGGGTGGCCGGGTCGACGGTGAGGTCGCCGAAGCGCCACACCGTGGGCGCCGCCGACCTGCCCCGGCGCAGCATCGCCCGGATGCGCGCCTGGAGGACCACGAACGAGAAGGGCTTGGTCAGGAAGTCGTCTGCACCGGTGTCCAGGCCCTCGGCCTCGTCGTACTCCCCGTCTTTGGCGGTGAGCATGAGGATCGGGGCGTTGACGCCCTCTTCCCGCAGGGTCGCGCACACCTGGTAGCCGTTCAGGCCCGGAAGCATGATGTCCAGGATGATCGCGTCGTAGTCGCCGGTGCGGCCCATCGACAACCCCGTCCGGCCGTCATGGGCCAGATCGACGGCGTACCCCTCGGCCGCCAGCCCTGCGGCGACCATCTCGGCCAGCCGCTGCTCGTCTTCCACCATCAGCAAACGCATGTTCCGAAGCTTGACACAGCGAACCTGAAGCCAACCTGAAGTCGGCCCGGCAGGTCCGAAACGGCCGCGACCAGGCGCGGTGCTCCTCGGCGGCAATCCCGCCGTCTGAACCTGAAGTCGGCTTCAGGTGACTTCAGCTTGGCTTCAGGTTCGGCGGAGCAAGGTTGCGGACATCCGATCAGACAGCACCGAAAGGAACACGACATGAACGCTTCGACCGACACCCAGCAGGCCCAGGCCCCGAAGGCCCGTCGCTTCTCCGGCCGCCAGCGCACCTTCATCATCGCGGGCACCGCGGGCGCCCTGCTCCTCGGCGGCGGTGCCGCCGCGGCCTTCGCCGTGGACCTCGACGAGGCCGACGACCGCGCGGAGCTCACCGGCACCAACGTCGCCGACACCGACAACGACGACCGCTACGAGCAGAACGACGCGGACGACGTGTACGACACGGACGACCAGTACGACACGGACAACGACGACTTCGCGCTCCCGGCCGAGGCCATCAGTGCCGACGCGGCCGTTGACGCGGCCCTCGCCGAAGTCGCGGGCGACGCCTACGACACCGACCTCGAGGGCACCGTCGACGCGCCGGTCTGGATCGTCGAGGTGGTCGACGCGGACAACGCCGAGTGGGACGTCGTGGTGAACGCCCTCGACGGCACGGTCACCGACGTGTTCGCGGACAACGACACCGATGACGCCGACGACGACAACGACCTCGATGACGACCGCGACGGCGATGACGACGCGGACGACAACGACGACCAGGAAGACGGTTACGACGACTAACAGTCGCCACCTGAAAGCGCCCGGCCCGAAAGGGCCGGGCGCGTTCAGCTCCGGTCGATCTGCAACGGCATGACCACCCGGCCGCGCCCGATCCGACGAGCTGCGGGCGCTACTTCACTCGGTAAGTGAGGCAGGCGAACTGGCCGGCGGCCTTGGTCTCGGTGAGTTCGAGGCGGTCCGCCAGGATCCGCCGGGGGAGCAGCGGCGCTCCGTCGCCGAGGAAGACCGGCGCCAGTGAGATCCGGACCTCGTCGAGGAGTCCCGCGTCGAAGAACTGGCCGACCAGGTCGCCGCCGCCGACGATCCACCGGTCCTTGTCGCCGGCCGCGGCGACCATCTCGGCGTGGATCGCCGCGATATCGCCAGGCTCGCGGGCGGAGACGAAGCGGACGTCGGCCCCGGGCACGACCGGGAGGTCGCGGGTCGTGAAGACCCATGTCGGCTGCTCGTACTCCCACTTCTCCGGGTTTGCGACCGCCTGCTCGTAGTCGAGGATCCACTGGTAGGTCGTGGAGCCCATGCAGATCGCGCCGACGCCCTTCACGAACTCGCCGACCTCGTCCAGGGGAGTCTCCTCGGACCCGCCTTCCGACCCCGGCAGGCCGCCGGGGGCGCTGAAGAGCCACTCCAGGGAGTTGTCGGGGTCCGCGATGAACCCGTCGATGCTGGTTGCGGTGTTGTACACGGTTTTTGCCATCCGACCACCCAATCACGGCCCACCGACAATCCACTTCCGGATTCCGCATCCTCCGCGCCGCCCGGCGGCAATCAGGGATGTTCGAACGCGGCCTAGGGGGGTGTTCGGGAATGCCCGGATAGCGGCCGCCCGGCATTCCCGAACACCCCTAGACCCGGCCTTCCGCATGTGCCGCCTGCGGTGCCTGAATCCCCTTGAGGCCCATGGCACCCGCCACCGCCGACTCGCGCAGCTTCCGCGGCAGCCGCGGCAGCACCTTCGACATCACCCGGGCGTTCGCGCTGCCGAAGTACTCCGGTTTGACCCGCCGGTCCGTGACCGCCGCCGCGATCGCCCGCACGATACCGGCGGTCGGCTCGTATTTCTGCTTCCCGCTCACACGCTCCACCGCCGCCAAGTGCCGGCGGTACAGCGCCGCCCGCTCCGGCGGGACATCGGTCGCCCGCTGCGCCGCAGCGGCCGTCGCGAAGATCGGGGTCTCGACCAGCCCCGGCACCACCACCGTCGCCGGGATGTTCCACGCGGCCAGCTCGCCGCGCAGCGACGCCGTCACCGAATGCAGCGCCGCTTTACTGGCCGAGACGGCGGAGTAGAACTGCATCGGCAGATACGCCGTCGGCGCGCCCACATTCACGATCCGGCCCGAACCCGCCCGCAGCAGCGGCAACGCGGCCTTCACCACCCGCACCGGGCCGAAGACGTTCACCGCGAACTGGCGGTTCAGCTCCTCGTCCGAGACGAGTTCGAGCGGGCCGTTCACCATCACGCCCGCGTTGTTGACCACCGCCTGCAGACCGAGCCCGCCGCGTTCCGCCTCGATGCGCCCGATCGCCTCCGCAACCGAGTCGGGGTCGGTGACGTCGAGCCGGATCTGCTGGGTGCGCGGGGCGCCGTCGAACGGGCCGTGCCCGGTGCGTCGCATCCCGGCGTAGACGAGGAAGCCCCGCTTGGCCAGTTCGAGCGCCGTGGGGGTGCCGATGCCGCCGTTCGCTCCGGTGAGCAGGACGGCTGGGGTGTTGCTCATGAGGTCTCCAAACAGTAATACTTGACATGTCTGAGATGACATGTCGAACAATACATATCGATCATGGGCACGTCAACCCGCCCCAGGCAGGTCCACGGCTAGACTCGCCGCACGGCCCGAACCCCGGGGTCCGCGACCTTGGAGCCTGAGTCCCAGAGCCTGAGCCTTTGAAAGGACGTGCGATGTCACTGCGGTACGCCCTGCTCGGGCTCCTCGCCGGTGAACCCGCCAGCGGGTACGACCTGACGCAGCGCTTCGAGAAGCAGCTCGGCCTGATCTGGCCCGCCAAACACCCGCAGATCTACGGCGAACTGGGCAAACTCGCCGAGGCGGGCCTCATCGAGGTCGACAGCGAGGGTCCGCGCGGGCGCAAGGTCTACCGCGCCACCGAGACCGGGCGCGCCGCGGTCCGGCACTGGCTCACCGAAGAACCCGTCGACCACACCGTCAGGATGGAGCCGCTCCTGCGCTCGGTCCTCTCCTGGCTCATGGACCCCGCCGATCTGCGAGAGCACCTCGCCGCCGAAGCCCTCTACTACCGCCAGGCCGCCGCCGGGTTCGCGCAGTTCGCCGCCAGCAAGGACCGCGGCGACTACGGCGACGCCCCGGAGGTCAAGTCCATGCGCGTCACCATCGAAGCGGGCATCAAGCTCTATGAGGCCCTTGCCGACTGGGCCGAATGGGCCCAGACCGTCCCGCCCGCCGAAGCGAAGGACTGACCCGCAGCGCCGGTTGATCCACGCCCTGCGTTCCCGGTGGCAAGCGTGCGCCCCGGTTCTGTCGGCTTCCCGACATTAACCGTTTTGGGTAGAAAAGCGCGCTTCTTCGTAATTAGGTTGAGAGCGCGCCATAAGGCGTGATCATGAGCAAATTCACCAAAGGGGTGATCATGGTATTGAAGAAGATCTTCACTGCCATCGGCGTCGCCGCGGCCGCGCTCGCGCTGTCGCTGACCGCCACGACTTCGGCCTCGGCGGCTCCCGTCGACGTGCCGACGCCCGTGAAGTCCCGGATCGAGAACGCGGACGCACCTGACGCCGCCGCCGAGCCGCGGACCTGCCGGGCCCGGTTCGCAGAAGGCGTCAACCATCGTCTGCTGGCCGAGACCGGCTCCACGGTTCGGGGGATCATCCCGGCCGGAACCTGGGTGCAGGCCTCCTGCGACCGGGTCGACGGCGGTGAATACGAAGGATGCGGCCTGGCCAGCGGTTACTGGCTGGAGGTCTACTGGAACGGCGAATGGGGCTACGGCGCCTGGGCCTGCCTGCAGGACTGGGAGTACACCTCCTAGCCGAACCGGCGGAGCACTCATGAGGGCCGGGAAGCGCCGCAACGCCTCCCGGCCCTCATGCCGTCATCTGGTCCCCGACCTCGTCAGCTCCCGGCCCGCAGCAGCGCCGCGGCCGGAACCAATCCGGTCAGCCGCGGGATCGCGGCCGGAACCCGTCAGCTCAGCGCGCGGTCAGCCGCAGCACGTTGCCGATGATCCGGTGGCCGTGCGCGCCCGTCGCGGTCAGGATCGACTCGGGGTGGAACTGCACCGCGAACCACCGCTTCGACGGCGCCTCGATCGCCATGACCACCTCGTTGATCGCCGCCGTGGGCACGTAATCGCCCTTGACCTGGTCGGCCGTGGCGTACAGGGAGTGGTAGCGGGCGGCCTTCACCTCGTCGGGCAGCCCGTCGAACAGGCCGCCGCCGAGCACTTTGACGTTCCCGGGTTTGCCGTGGCTCGGCTCCTCCAGCAGCGACAGCTCACCGCCCGCATGCTCGACCATCGCCTGGAGCCCCAGGCACACGCCGAACACGGGCAGGCCCCGCCGGTCCAGCTCGTCGAGCAGGTCCGCCGTGCCGAAGTCCTCCGGCCGCCCCGGACCGGGCGAGAGCACCACGAGGTCGGGGGCCAGCTCGTCGAGGACCTGCGCGGCCTCGAACCCGAACCGCAGCGTGGTCACCTCGCAGCCGTGCTGGCGGAAGTAGTCGCCGAGGGTGTTCACGAAGGAGTCCTCATGGTCGACCAGGAGCACCTTGCGGCCGCCCCCGGCCGGTCCGCCCGCGACCTCGATCGGCTCCGGAACCGGTGCGGCCGCGCCGATCCCGCCCGCCGCGGTCTCCAGCAGCGCCCTGGCCTTCAAGTGGGTCTCGGCCTCTTCGGCGTCCGGGTCGGAGTCGTACAGCAGCGTCGCGCCCGCGCGCACGCACGCGACCCCGTCCCTGATCTGCGCGGTCCGCAGCGTCAGCCCGGTGTTCATCGACCCGTCGAAGCCGACGAAGCCCACCGCGCCGCCGTACCAGCGCCGCGGCGTCGTCTCCTGCTCCTCGATGAACCGCATCGCCCACGTCTTCGGCGCGCCGGTCACCGTCACCGCCCACATGTGCGTCAGGAACGCGTCGAGCGCGTCCATGTCCTCGCGCAGCCGCCCCTCGATGTGGTCGACGGTGTGGATCAGCCGCGAGTACATCTCGATCTGCCTGCGCCCCAGCACCTTCACCGAACCGGGCACGCACACGCGCGCCTTGTCGTTGCGGTCCACGTCGGTGCACATCGTCAGCTCCGACTCCTCCTTCGCGGAGCCGATGAGCGCGGCGATCTGCGCGGCGTCGTGCAGCGGGTCGTCCCCGCGCGCGATCGTCCCCGAGATCGGGCAGGTCTCCACCCGGTCGCCCGAGACCCGCACGAACATCTCCGGCGAGGCCCCCACCAGGTATTCGCGCTCGCCCAGGTTGAACAGGAACTCGTACGGGGCCGGGTTCGCGGTCCGCAGCCGCTCGTAGAACGCCGTCGGCGAATCGCAGGCCGCGTACATCTCATGGCCCGGCACGACCTCGAACAGGTTGCCCGCCTTGAACTCCTGCTTCGCGCGCCGCACCGTGTCCGCGTACACCCCCGGCACCGGCCCCTCCGGCACCGACTCGGCCTGGACGTAATCCAGCGACTCGGTCTCGCGCGACAGTCCCTTCGTGGTCCGGCCGCCGAGGCTGAACTCGTAGCGGCGCACCTGCGCGGTCTCCCGCTTGCGGTCGACCACGTAGATCTCGTCCGCCAGATGCAGCACCAGGTCGCGCGCGTCCTCGGGCCGGTCCTTCGCGTACGGGATCGGCTCGAACTGGTAGGCCAGGTCGTACCCGAACGCGCCCCACAGGCCCAGGTACGGGTCGTCGCACTTGAGTGCGTCGAGTACCACGCGCAGCGCCGAGAACGCCGTCGGCTGCTTCGACCGCAGCTCCTCGGGCACCCGACCGGCCGGGACGGGCACCTCGACGTGCACCTCGCGGTCGCATCGCGTCACCGCCCCGACGCCCGCCGCGGTCAGCGCGTCCGCCAGCACGTCCATCAGCAGGAACCCGCGGGCGTTGAGCTGCCGCACCGTCACCGAACGGCCGCGCGCCACGACCTCCAGCGACGGGTCGACATAAGCCAGGTGATAGCGCGAATAGCGCCCGGGATACTCCATGCCGCTGGACAGGACGCCGCCGCGGCGCGTCTCCACCTGCGCCACCACCGACGTCAGATCCGGCACGTCGAGATCGGTGACGGTCCGCTCCACCGTCACGCCCGAAGGCGTGCGGGCGGTGCCGTCTACAAAACTGGTCATGGGGCCTCGATTCCTCACTGGGTCCAGATTCCCGTCCGTGAGGCGGCCGACCCCGGATACGACGAAGCGACCGCCTACCAGACGGTCGCTTGCTTCACGCTAACGCAAAAGCCCGACGCCGCCTCAGCGACGCCACCACCAGTTGCTCACGTGGATTCTCACAGGCCAGATACTACATGTCCGCTCACTGACACCGCCACTGGTGGGAGGCCCGGCGCGGCGACCCGAATTCTCGCGCGACCGCCGAAGCGGGTGGCGCTACACTTGCCCACAAAGCGTCGACCCGGCCATCACCGGCGAGCTTCCGGAAGAACCGGCACCGGGCCTCTGCGCCCGGCGCCCCAGTAGAACCGGACGGACGCGGCCCGTCAACGCCGCCGATCGAGCGGGCGCACCCAGTGCGCCAAGCGAGGTGGTACCGCGGGCACGCCGTCCCCAACCAGGAGGCGCCGCTCGTCCTCGCACACCGAAGTCCGCCAGGTGTGTGAGAGGGAGACACCGGTCCTATGGCCTATCCACTCGACGACCCCAAGAGGGGCGTTCCCGCGAGCCCGAACCTCCCGGAGGTCGAGCGCCGCGTGCTCGACTTCTGGACCAAGGACGACACCTTCAAGGCCTCCATCGAGGCCCGCCCCGCAGGCGAGAACGGCGGCAACGAGTTCGTCTTCTACGACGGCCCGCCCTTCGCCAACGGCCTGCCCCACTACGGGCACCTCCTCACCGGCTACGTCAAGGACATCGTCCCCAGGTACCAGACCATGCGCGGGCGGCGCGTCGAACGCCGCTTCGGCTGGGACACCCACGGCATGCCCGCCGAGGTCACCACCGAGAAGGAACTCGGCCTCAAGTCCAAGGCCGACATCGAGGCCTACGGCGTGGACCGCTTCAACGCCGCCGCCAAGGCCTCCGTCCTCCAGTACACCGGCGAATGGGTCGACTACGTCACCCGCCAGGCCCGCTGGGTCGACTTCGAGAACGACTACAAGACCCTCGACCTCACCTACATGGAGAGCGTCATGTGGGCCTTCAAGACCCTCCACGACAAGGGCCTGATCTACGAGGGCTACCGCGTCCTGTGGTACTGCTGGCGCTGCGAGACGCCCCTGGCCGCCACCGAGACCAAGATGGACGACACCTACCGGGACCGCCAGGACCCGGCCGTCACCGTCGGCCTCGACGTCAACACCGAAGGCGAACTCGACGGCGTCAAGCTCCTGGTGTGGACCACCACGCCCTGGACGCTCCCGTCCAACCTCGCCGCCGCCGTCCACCCGAACGTGGACTACGTCGTCGTCGAGTCCGAAGGCAGCCGCTACCTCCTCGCCGAGGCACGCCTCGCCGCCTACGCCCGTGAACTCGGCGAGAACCCCCCGGTCCTCGGCCGGTATCGGGGCTCTTCCCTGGTCGGCCTCACCTACAACCCGCCGTTCGACTTCTTCACCGGCCGCGCCAACGCCCACCAGGTCCTCGCCGCCGACTACGTCACCACCGAGGACGGCACCGGCGTCGTCCACATCGCCCCCGCCTTCGGCGAGGAGGACAAGCTCGTCACCGACGCCGCCGACATCGAACCGGTCGTCCCCGTCGACAGCTCCGGCAAGTTCACCGACGAGGTCCCCCCCTACGCGGGCGTCCACGTCTTCGAGGCCAACAAGCTCATCATCAACGACCTCAAGGCCACCCAGCGGCTCCTGCGCCACGACACCTACAACCACAACTACCCGCACTGCTGGCGGTGCGGCTCCCCGCTCATCCAGCGCGCCCTGTCCGCGTGGTTCGTCGCCGTCACCCGCTTCCGCGACCGCATGGTCGAACTCAACCAGGAGATCGACTGGACCCCCGGCCACATCAAGGACGGCCAGTTCGGCAAGTGGCTCGCCAACGCCCGCGACTGGAACATCAGCCGCAACCGCTTCTGGGGCTCGCCCATCCCCGTGTGGGTCAGCGACGACCCCGCCTACCCGCGCGTCGACGTCTACGGCTCGCTCGCCGACCTCGAACGCGACTTCGGCGTGCCCGTCACCGACCTCCACCGGCCCGCCGTCGACGACCTGGTGCGCCCCAACCCGGACGACCCCACCGGGAAGTCCGTCATGCGCCGCGTCCCCGAAGTCCTCGACTGCTGGTTCGAATCCGGGTCCATGCCGTTCGCCCAGGTCCACTACCCGTTCGAGAACGCCGACTGGTTCGAGCACCACTACCCCGGCGACTTCATCGTCGAGTACACCGCCCAGACCCGAGGCTGGTTCTACCTCCTGCACGTCCTGGCCACCGCCCTGTTCGACCGGCCCGCGTTCCGCACCGCCGTCGTCCACGGCACCCTGCTCGGCGCCGACGGCCAGAAGATGTCCAAGTCCCTGAAGAACTACCCGGACGTCCGGGAGTCCTTCGCGGCCTTCGGCTCCGACGCGGTGCGCTGGTCCCTCGTGTCCTCCCCGGTCCTGCGCGGCGGCGACATGCCCGTCACCGAGACCGGCTTCCGCGACGCGGTCCGCCAGATCGTCCTGCCACTGTGGAACGTGTGGTACTTCTACACGCTCTACGCCGGAGCCGCCGGGTATGAGGCGACTCCCGAAGAGGCCCGCGCCACGGCGCTGGCGAGCGAGCACCGGCTCGACCGGTACCTGCTCGCGAAGACCCGCGAACTGGTCGAGACGATGACCGCGGCGATGGACGAGTACGACCTCGTGGCCGCGGCCGCGGCGTTCCGCTCCTACCTCGAAAGCCTCACCAACTGGTACGTGCGCCGCTCGCGCGACCGGTTCTGGGAGGGCGACGAGGCCGGGTTCGCCACGCTCGCAACGGCATTGAAGACCGCCACCGAGGTGGCCGCACCGCTGCTGCCGATGATCGGCGAGGACATCTGGCGGGGCCTCACGGGCGGCCGCTCGGTGCACCTGGCCGACTGGCCCTCGCCCGAGGACCTGCCCGCCGACCACGACCTGGTCGAGGCGATGGACGCGATCCGCGAGATCGCCTCGGTCGGCCTGTTCATGCGCAAGGCCCGCAAGCTGCGGGTGCGCCTGCCGCTGGCGAAGCTCACCGTGGCGACCGGCCACGCCGAGCGCCTCGCCCCGTTCGCGGACCTGCTCAGGGACGAGCTGAACGTCAAGACCGTCGAGTTCGACTCGGACGTGAGCGCCTACTCCAAGTCCGACCTCAAGCTGATCCCGCGCGCCCTCGGCCCCCGCCTGGGCAAGGACGTGCAGCGGGTCATCAAGGCCGTCAAGGCCGGCGACTGGACTGCCGTGGACGGCACGGTCACCGCCGGAGGCGTGGTCCTGGAGGACGGCGAGTACGAGCTGACCATGGTCGCGGTCGACGCCGAGCACACCGAGGCGCTCCCGAACGAGGGCGGCGTGCTGGTGCTCGACACCGACGTCACCCCCGAGCTGGCCGCCGAAGGCCTGGCCCGGGACGTGGTCCGCGTGATCCAGCAGGCCCGCAAAGACGCCGACCTGGACGTCACCGACCGCGTGTCCGTGGTCCTGGACGCCGCCGACGAGGTCAAGGCCGCGATCGAGGTCCACCGCGACTTCGTCCAGGCCGAGACCCTGGCCCTGGCCCTGACCTTCGCCGCCCTCGGCGACGAGGCCACCAGCGGTGAAGCCGGTGACGCCACGGTGAAGGCCGCGGTGACGAAGCGCTAAGCGCCGCAAGAGCAGAGGGCCCGGACGCCAGTGGCGTCCGGGCCCTTCTCAGTCCTCGTCGGGCCACCAGGTCTCGTCTGCGCCGATGTAGTGGAAGGCCGTGCGGATCTCGGCCTCCTCGATGCCCTTCAGGCGCGCCCAGGCCTTGCGGTAGACCTTGAGCTGGAGCGCGGCATTGCGGGCCGCTTCGCCCTGCGGCGGGCGGCCGGTCTTCCAGTCGACGATGTCGTAACCGCCGCCCTCGCGGTAGAACACCGCGTCGATGCGGCCGCGCACCACCGTTCCCTCGTAGTCGATCACGAACGGGACCTCCTGGGCTGCGATGCGCCGCTTCGACCACACCGAGCCCCGGAACGCCTCCTTCAGGCGGGCGAGATCGGCGTCGCCGACGATGTCGTCGGCCGCGCCCGGCAGGTCCGCCGGGTCGAACAGGGTGCCGCCGCCGAAGAACTCCTCCACCCACGCGTGGAACTCCGTGCCGCGCTGCGTCGCCAGACGCGGCGGCTGCGGCATCGGGCGGCGCCGCTCCGCCGCGAAGCCCTCCTCGTCCGCCCGCATCGCCATGAGCTGCGACGTCGACAGGCGCACCGGGCGGGGCAGCTTCACCACACCCGACTCGCGCTCGTCCCGTTCCGACAGCAGGAGTTCCGCCTCGTCGTCCCACTCCCGGGCCTGCGGGCCCGCCGCAACGGGTTCGGACAGGCCGAGGACCAGGTCCGCCGCCTCCGCGAACGCCGCCTGCCGCGAACCCAAGGGCGCCTTGCTCGGCCACTCGGCCGTCCGGGCCTCGGCCTCGAGCGGGTTCGACGGACCCGAGTCCGCCCACACCGTCGCCTCCGCGCCCGCCGCCACCGCCTCGTTCAGATAGGGCGCGGGCCCCCGCGCCTGGCGCCGCTCGGCCTCCCACCAGTACCCGCTCGCCAGCAGCGCCTGCCGCGCGCGGGTCAGGGCCACATACGCGAGCCGGCGCTCCTCCTCCAGGCGCGCCGCCTCATCGTCCCGCTTGAAGTCCTCCACCGCCCCCTTCACCTCCGACGGGACGGTCGCGTCGTCCAGGTACAGGACCGGCAGGTTCTCGGCGTCGCCGCGCAGCGGGTACGGCAGCCGCGCGGTGTCGCTCACCCAGGTCTGGTCGCCCTTCACCTTGCCGGGCAGGATGCCCTCGCACAGGCCAGGCACCGCCACCACGTCCCACTCCAGGCCCTTCGCGGCGTGCACGGTGAGCAGCTGCACCACCCCGCCCGCCGGGGTGGCGCCCTCCACCGTCAGCCCCCGCTCGCGCTCGGCCGCCGTCTCCAGATAGGACAGGAAACCGGGGATGCTCGCCCCGCTCGTGTCGTTCTCGTAGGCCGCCGCGACGTCCACGAACTCGTCCAGGTTCGACAGGTCCCCGTGGTGCAGCATCACCTCCACGTCCAGGCCCGAATGCGCGATCACGTCGCCCACGACGTCGGGCAGGCTCTGCCCCAGGCGGCCGCGAATCCAGCCCAGCTCCTCGTGCAGCTGCGCGAACCGCAGGTGCCCCAGCGCCGAGTAGTGCTCGGCCGGGCCCGGATCGGCCAGCGCGTCAGCCAGGGACGCCTCGGCCTCCCGCCCGGCGTCCGGTTCGAACCCGCGAGTGTCGGGTGCGAGGTCGCGGGCGCGCGCCCACAGGGCGGCGATGTCGCGCGGCCCGATGCGCCACCGGTTCCCCGCGAGCAGCCGCATGAGGGAGGGCCCGTCGGTCGGGTCGGCCGCGGCCCTGAGCATCGCGACCGCTTCGGCCACTTCGGGATGGAACAGGAGGCCCAGCGAGCCGACCACTTCGACGGGGAGCCCGGCGGCGGTCAGGGCCCGGTACAGGGCGGGAATCTGGCGGCGCTTGCGCACCAGGACGGCCGCTTCGACGGGCTTCGCGCCGTCGCCGTCCTCGGCTCGGCGCCGCTCCTCGATGGAGGTGCGGATGACGGCGAGGTTCGCCGCGAGCCAGTCCGCTTCGTCGTCCACGGTGAGGTGCATGGCGGCCCGGACCAGTCCCGGGCCGTCGACGCCGGCCTCGAGCGGCCGGATGTCGCCCGCGCGCAGCGGCTCGGAGACCCGGTTGGCGACGGCGAGGATCTCGGCCCGGTTGCGCCACGACTTCGTCAATTCCACGCGCGAGGCGGGTTGCGCTGCGGGCGTGGGGAAGTCGGTGGGGAACCGCAGAAGCGTCCCAGCGGAGGCGCCGCGCCAGGAGTAGATGGACTGGTTCGGGTCGCCCACTGCCGTGACGGGATGGCCGCCGCCGAACAGGTCGCGCAGCAGCGCCACCTGAGAGTAGGAGGTGTCCTGGTACTCGTCGAGGAGGACGACGCGCCAGCGTTCGCGTTCGGCCTTGATGATCTCGGGCGCGCCCGCGACCAGCTGCGCGGCCAGCGAGAGCTGGTCGGCGAAGTCCATCACGCCGAGTTCGCGTTTGCGCCGGTCCCAGGACTCCACGAGCGGCAGCAGCTGCTCGCGCTTGCGCCGCAAGGACATCAGGGCCCGGAACTGGTCGTTGGCCTGCCGGTTCCCTTGGCGTTCGGCGAGCGTCTCCGCGAGATCGCGGTCGAACGCGCGCAGGTCGTCGCCGTCCCGCAGGTGCTCGGCGAGCTGCCCGGCGAGCTGGAGGACCTGCTCGGTGACCTTGTCGACGCCCACGTCGAACTCGCTCATCGGCCCGTCCCACGCGCACACCAGGTCCCGTGCGATCTGCCAGCGGCCGGTGTCGGTGATGACCCGCGTGCCCGGTTCGATCCCGATCCGCAGCCCGTGCTCGGCGACCAGGCCCCCGGCGTAGGCGTTGTAGGTGGAGACGGTCGGTTCGCCGTGCAGGTCGGCGAGTTCGGGGATCGTCTCGGTGAGCCGCCGCAGCTTGGAGCGCACGCGCGCGGCGAGTTCCGCCGCGGCCTTGCGGGTGAAGGTGAGGCCGAGGAGGTGCTCGGGCCTGGCGACCCGGTTCGCGATGAGCCACACCACGCGGTCGGCCATCGTCGTGGTCTTGCCCGACCCGGCCCCCGCGACGACCAGCATCGGGTCGGGCCCGGCCTCAATGACCTTGGCCTGCTCGGGCGTCGGTGTGGGCGTGCCGAGCCGGTTGGCCAGGCCCACAGCCGTGTACCGGTTTGCCCCGCGCTCACCCATCGGTCACCTGTCGTCCCTCGTCCGCGATCGGGCAGCACCGCTTCACCGAGCAGGTGTCGCACTTGCTGGAATTGCGGGCCTCGAACACCGACCCGGCCATGCGCACGGCCGTGTCCCCGGCCAACTGCCGCGCCCAGTCCGGGTTCTCATGCTCCCCGAGCGGGCCCTGCTGGCGGGCGGTCGCCGTGGCGCCCTTCGCGTTCGGGTACACCAGCTCGGCCCCGCCCGGTTCGGAGCCCTCCGCGAACGCGCCCTCGCTGATCGCGAGCTGGTAGATCCCCAGCTGCGGGTTCGCCTCCGCCTCGGCCTTGGTGACGGCGCTCTTGCCGGTCTTGAGGTCGACCACGTAGAGGCGGCCGTCGCCGTCGCGTTCGAGCCGGTCGATCTGACCCGACATGACGACCTCGACCCCGGGCAGTCCCACCTCCAGCTTGAGGCGGAACGACCGCTCGGCGCCGACCAGTTCCCTCCGGTTGGCGCTGAGCCACTTCGCGAACCGCTCCACGGCGCCCGAGACGCGCTGGCGCTGCTGCTCGGCGTGCCACGGCGCCTCGAACGGCAGCCGGTCGAAGTGTTCGCCGACGACCTGCTCCATGACGGTCTTCGGGTCGGCCGCCGGGTCCACGGTGACGGCCTCGGCGGCCGCGTGCAGCAGGGTGCCGAGGTGGCGGGGGAGGAGGTCGCCGGAGTCGCCGCCGTGGGATTCGAGGACCCACCGCAGCCCGCACTGCTGGGTCTTCTCCACTTGGGACGGTGAGATCCTGATGGTCTCGCCGGCCAGGGCCAGTGCCCGTTCGTCGGAGATCTCGGCCAGTCCCCACCATTTCGCCGGGTCCGCGCCCGGCACGTCGGAGTCCGCGAGCCGCCGCAGCGCCGCCGCGGCCGCGTCCCGTTCGGCGTGGCCCGAGTCGACCACGGCTTCGCGCAGGCGGGCCGTCAGCGCCGCGAGGCTCAGTGGCCGCCCTCGCCGCGGGGCCGCCACCGGGTCGACGCCGAGTTCGGCGCTGAACCGGCTCGGTTGCGCCTCTTCGGAATCCACCGCGGTCACCAGCAGCCGCACCCGCGCGCGCGTGCACGCGTTGTAGAACAGGCGGCGCTCCTCGTCGAGCAGTTGCGCCACCTGGTCCACGTCGGCCCGCCCGTCGATCACGTCCACGAGCGCTTCGGCGCCGAGGAGAGACCCGCGCGGCCGCAGGTTCGGCCAGGCGCCCTCCTGCGCGCCCGCGACGACCACGAACTCCCAGCGGCGCCCGTGTGCGGCGTGCGCGGTCGCGAGCGTCACGGCGTCGCCCAGTTCGGCACGCGCCGAAAGGAAGTCCCCGGGCAGCTGCTGGTGGAGCACGTGCTCGCAGAACACTTCGACGCCCGCGCCGGGCTGCTTCTTCTCGTAGTCCGCGGCCAGGTCGAACAGGGCGATCACCGCGTCCAGCTCCGAGTCGGCCCGCTGCGCCCGCCGGTCGCCCGACAGGGCGCGCCGCCGCAGCCGCTCGCTCATCGACGAGGCCTCCCACACCGCCCACAAGGTGCCGCTGAGGCCGGTCCCCTCACGGGCCGCGGCGAACAGCGCCCCGAGCCGCCGCGCCGGCTCGGCCCAGGTCTCCTCGGGCAGGGCAGCCGTTCGTTCCGCGTCTCGCAGGGTCTCCACCAGCAGGTCCGCGCCGGGGGAGAAGTTGTCGGCGGCGACCGCGAGCCGCCGCAGTTCCTGGCGCAGCCGCCGCTCCTCGAACGGGTCCGCGCCGCCGAAGGAGGAGTGCAGGAGCCCGGCCGCGTTCGACTCGTCCAGCCGTTCCCTGCCGCGCCCGACGAGGACGAGGTGCAGGAGGTTGCGCACCGTGGGGTGCGCCGGGAGCGGCACGTCGTCGGCGGCCTGCCGGGTCGGCACGCCCGCGTGCTGCATGGCGCGGCGCAGATGCGGGATCGAGGAGGCCGATTTGACGATGACCGCCATGTCCCCGTACGGAATCCCGTCGAGCAGGTGCGATCGGCGCGCGACGTCGGCGATGTACACGGCCTCGCGTGTGGGCGACGGCAGGTGGATCACCTCGACCCGGCCCTGCTCCTCGGAAGCGGTGCCGCGCCCCCGGTCGCGGTCGTGGCCGCGCAGCCGCCGGGACAGGACGGTGGTCGCCGCGAGGGGCGCGAGGGCGACGGTGTGGGTGTCGGCGAGTTGGACGACGCCTGCTTCGGCGCCGCCGGTGGCGGCGAACCGGTCCGGGAAGTCGCGGATCGATTCGGGGTCGCCGCCCTGGAAGCCGAACACGGCCGCGTCGGGCGACCCGGCCGCGACGAGGTTCGCGCCGTCCCCGGCCAGGAGCTCCAGCAGCATCAGGTGCGCCGGGGTCGCGTCCTGCAGGTCGTCCACGAACACCCAAGCGGGCCTTGGGAACAGCGAGGGGTCGGCGCGGAGCGCGGCGGCCGCGGCCCTGACGATCTCGGCGGAGTCGTACAGGGCGCTCGCCATCGACTGGATCGCGAGCGTGGTCACGTACCGGTCGTAGAAGCGGGAGGCGGCGGCCCATTCGGGCCGGTCGTGCTCGACGGCGAGGGAGGCCAGGCCGGGCCCGGTCACGCCGCGCTCGCCGCAGCGGAGCACGAGGTCGCGCAGCTGCTGCGCGAACGCGTAGGTGCGCACGGCCTCGTCGAAGCCCTCGGGCCAGGCGAAGTCCTCGCCTTCGAGCATGGACCGGATGAGCGCGTCGGCCTCGGGGCCGGTGAGCAGGCGCGGTTCGCCCTGGCCCCGGGCGGCGGCCGCGGCGCGCAGGAGCGCGAACGCGAAGGCGGGGAACGTGAACACGCCGATCTCGGCGGCCGAGTAGGGGGCGGTGGCGGCGTTCAGGCGCGAGCGGAGGTGGGCGGTGTCCTGGCGGCGGAGCCCGAACACGAGGATCGAGGCGGGGTCGGCCCCGGCGGCGACCTTCGCGCCCGCGGCCCGGACGATCGCCTCGGTCTTCCCGGTGCCGGGCCCGCCGCGCACGAGGAGCGGACCGGAGGCGTGTTCGACCACCGTCCGCTGCGCGGGGTCGAGTTCCCACTCGGACGCCTCGGCGGGCGGATCGGTCAACTCATACCGGAGGTCTGACACGGTGCCCATGGAACCACAGCAAAGCACGGGGGTACGACAAGTCCCGTCCGCAGTCTCGAAACAACGCGGCACCGCCGGTCCGGGGTGTCGGACCGACGGCGCCTGGTTTCCTTTCCTCACAGTGCGGCCGAACGCCGCTCAGTTCAGTTGAAGTGCAGGTCCCTCCGGCGCAGGCCCAGGTGGCCGAGCGTTGCGAGTGCGGCGGCCACCGCCGTCAGGATCACGAGCGCCGCCCACGAGAAGTCCTCGGCCGGGTAGTTGCCGAGGTGGTCGAACGGCGAGATCGCCATCGCCCACTCGGGGAGGTTCAGCATGGCGCCGAAGTAGACCACCAGGAGCGTCCACGTCCAGGCCAGCCATCGCAGCCAGCCCGCCCGCGGCAGCCATGCCAGCGCCGCGAACGTGAACGCGATGAGCGCCCAGATCGCCGGGAGCTGCACGAGCGTGCCGATCAGGACCTTTCCGAACAGGTCGCCGTCCCCGCCGGAACCGCTCACCGCCAGCCCCAGGCCCCCGACGAGGTTCGCCAAGGTGGCCGTGAACAGCGCCGCCGGCAGGTACGAGCCGGGCCAGGAGCTGCGGGCCACCGGCCCGGCGGCGATCAGCTCGCCCCTGCCCACGATCTCCTCCTTGCGCCCGCGGCCGATCACGAGCACCCCGAACAGGGCCGCGAGGATCGCGTCGATCGAGATGAACGTCGTGGCGAAGCTGAGCTGGACGGTGGAGCCGCCCCGGTCGAGGATCTCCTTCTGGGCCTCGGACAGGCCCTCGGCGAACTCGTCCGCGCCGGCGAGCACCGACCCGTACGCGAGGCCCAGCAGCACGAGCGTGATCACGCCGGTCCACATCAGCCCCCGCGTGAGCCGGAACGTCAGTGCGCCCGCGCTCCGCAGCCCCGGCTTCGCCTCGGCCCGGCCCCTGCGGGCCGCGAACATGCCCTGCCCGAAGTCTCGGTGGGCGACCAGCGTGAACGCCAGCCACACCGCGAGTACCGCGACCACCGCCGTGATGAGGAGCGGCCACCACCGCTGCCCCGGCGTGTAAGCGAACGTCAGCTGGGCCCAGCCGACCGGCGAGAGCCAGGTCGCCCAGTTGCCCTCGGCGTTCCCGGCGCCGGCGAAGAGCACCGACGCGCCGAGCGCGGCCAGCCCGAAGCCGGTCGCGGTCGACCCGTTCTCGCTGAGCTGCGCGGCGACCGCGGTGAGACTCGCGAACACGATCCCGATCGCGGTGTGCGCGGCCCCGAAGAGCAGCGCGCTGGTGCCGTCGCCGCCGTCGAGCCCGGAGGCGGCGAGCGCCAGGAGCCCGCCGAGGACGACCGCGGCGATGACGCTGAGCAGCAGCGCCGCGGCCAGGTCGGCGCGGCGGCCGATCGGCAGGGACCGGATCATCTCCGAGCGGGAGGTCTCCTCGTCGGCGCGGGTGAGCCGGGTGACGAGCAGGACGAACATGACGGCGGTCATCGCGCCGGTCCACAGGAGCATCCGGTGGACGAACAGCGCGCCGATGCTGTCGGCATAGGCGTCGACGTACTCGCCCGGTCCGCTCATGGAGAGCATCGCGGGGGAGCTCATCGTGGACGCGAACCCCGCGCGCGCGGCGGCCGTCTGGTACTGGTCGGTGAGGACCGGGATGACCATCCAGGTGAACCCGGCGATGCCGGCGATCCACCAGAACAGGAACAGGCGCGAGCGGCGCACTTGGAACCGCAGGAGCTTGACGGTCCCGGCCAGCGTGCCCAGCCCGTCCTCGATCTCCGCTGCCGCGGTGCTCATTTCGCGTTCCCCTCACCGTTCGGGACGCCCGAGGCGGCGAGTTCGTCGCCGTAGAAGCGCAGGAAGATCTGCTCGAGCGACGGCGGCTCGCAGGTGAGCGCCGCGACTCCGGCGACGGCCAGCTGCGCGAGCACGTCGTCGAGCGCGGCGGTGTCGACGCTGGCCTCGATGTCGAGCCCGTCGGTCTTGAGGTCGTGCACGCCTTCGTGGTCCTCCAGGCCCCGCACGGGGTTCTTGAGGGTGGCCCGCAGGCGCGAGCGTGAGAAGTGCCGCATCTCGGCGAGCGTGCCGGTCTCGACGATGACGCCCTTGCGGATGATGCTCACCCGCTCGCACAGCGCCTCGACCTCGCTCATGATGTGGCTCGACAGGAGCACGGTGCGCCCGGCCGCGGCGGCCTCCTTGACGCATTCGTTGAAGACCGCGCCCATGAGCGGGTCGAGTCCGGAGGTGGGCTCGTCGAGCAGGAGGAGGTCCACGTCGGCGGCGAACGCGGCCACGAGGGCGACCTTCTGCCGGTTGCCCTTGGAGTAGGAGCGGCCCTTCTTGCGCGGGTCGAGGTCGAACCGCTCCAGCAGCTCGTCGCGGCGCCCCTTGTGGATGCCGCCTCTGAGGCGGCCGAGCAGGTCGACGGTCTCCCCGCCGGTGAGGCCCGGCCAGAGGGCGACGTCGCCGGGGACGTAGGCGAGGCGCCGGTGCAGTTCGGCGGCGTCCTTCCAGGGGTCGGCGCCGAACAGTTCGGCCCGGCCCTCGTCGGAGCGGAGCATCCCGAGGAGCACGCGGATGGTGGTGGACTTCCCGGCGCCGTTGGGGCCGAGGAAGCCGTGCGTCTCCCCTTGGGCCACTTCGAGGTTCAGTTGGTCGAGGGCGGTCACGTGACCGAAGCGCTTGACCAGGTTCTCAGTGCGGATCACTGCGTTCATGCCCTCAAGCTATCATAGTTTTCATGAATTTGTAAAATCTATATCGACTTCGGCTATCATGTGTGACACCTGTTGTCGACGAGGGGGAACGATGGACGGCCACACCGACGAACGCAAGGCGCTCCTGGACTACGTGGAGCAGTTCGCCGAGATCCTGAGCACCAGCGGCATGCAGCGCATGTCGTCCCGCGTCTTCACCTACGTCCTCGTCGACGACGCCGACACCTACACCGCCGCCGAACTCGCCGAAGGGCTCGGCATCAGCCTCGCCGCCGTCTCCGGCGCCGTCCGCGAACTCCTGTCCGCCGGGCTGGTCGTCAAGGGTCGCCGCCCCTCCACCCGGGCCGACGTCTACCGCCTCAACGACGACGACGTGTGGGGCTCGATCATGCTGGACCGCACCGACTTCCTCGACCGCTACCAGCAGACCGCCATCGTCGGCATCGAGACGCTGCCCGACGGGCCCGGCCGCGACCGCATCGTCCAGACCGCCGCGTTCATGGAGTTCATGAAGCATGAGCTGTACGTGATGCGCCAGCACTGGAACGAGCAACGCGAGGAACTGTCCGCCGCCTACGAAGCGAGCCGCCGCGATAGTGGGGCGTCCAACTAGTCCGGTATGCTGCAAGCCTGACCGCCCCGATCAGATGAACCCTGGAGGAAGCCGACGTGGCCGACGACACCAGCCGCTCCGATGCGACCGCTGACAAGGGTCGTGCCACGCCCAAGCGCGGCGAGAAGGCCACGGGGCGCAACCCCGTCAAGAAGCTCGGCCGGTTCCTGCGCGAGGTCGTCGAGCAGCTGCGCAAGGTCGTCTACCCGACCCGACGCCAGCTCGTCACCTACTCCATCGTGGTCCTGGTCTTCGTCGGCATCATGATGGCCTTCATCGGCGGCCTCGACCTGCTCTTCGGCGACCTCATCCGCCGGGCCTTCGGCGCCGACTCCTAAGCCGCGCTGAGCCGATTCCCGGCCGCGAGCATCACCGAGACCGATCCGTCCCGGCCGTCGAGCCGAGGGCGGATTGCGTGACCTGCGCCGGTTCGCCGGTGCCTGAGGCGCGCCGCCGTCCCGAGCGGCTACCCTAGAAGGCATGACGCGCGTCGGTTCCGCCGGCGCGCGACTTCACAGGCGCAGTTCACCGCATCCGAGTGACCGCCGTATTCGAGAACGTACAGTCGCAGCGCCCCGCCGTCGCGGGGCCGAGCCGGAATGAGAGTTGAGCGTGTCTGAGTTCGACGAGGCCCTGAAGAACGAGGTCGCGGCACAGGCTGCAGCGGCGCAGGTCGTCGACGCGGAGCCGGAGATCGACGAGGACGAGGCCTCCGAGCCCTCCGAGCCCGAGGTCGACCCCGCAGAGGCGCTCCGCGCCAAACTGCGCTTCGCCCCCGGCGAGTGGTACGTGCTGCACTCGTACGCCGGCTTCGAGAACCGCGTGCGCTCCAACCTGGAGAACCGGATCCAGTCCTTCGACATGGAGGACTACATCTACCAGATCGAGGTCCCCACCCACACCGAGGTGGAGATCAAGAACGGCAAGCGCTCGAAGGTGGAGGCCAAGGTCTTCCCCAGCTACGTGCTCGTCCGCATGGAGATGACCCCCGAGTCCTACTCGGTCGTGCGCAACACGCCGGGCGTCACCGGCTTCGTCGGCGTGGTCGACCGCACCGACCGGCCCAGCCCGCTCCCGCTCGACGAGGTCATCCAGTGGCTGCTCCCTCCGGAGCAGAAGCCCAAGGACGACGCCTCCGGCGACTCCTCCTCCGACCTCGACATCAAGGTCGACTTCGTCGAGGGCGAGTCCGTCACCGTCGTGGACGGCGCCTTCGCCTCCATGCCGGCCACGATCAGCGAGATCAACGCCGAGCAGCAGAAGCTCAAGGTGCTCGTCTCCATCTTCGGCCGCGAGACTCCCGTTGAGCTGAACTTCAACCAGGTCTCGAAGCTCTAGGTCGTCCCGGGCGGTGCCGCTTCGTGCGGCATCGCCCGCGTGCCGCTCCGGCGTCTTGTGGCGTCTGTTGCAGCTCACACACCTCGCGCCAGGACCCCGCCCACTCGGCAGGTACCCTGGAGAGGTTGCGCACCTGCTCACGCTCGTGCGCGCACTCGTAAGGCAGGGGAAATCCCTGCACAGCCCAGGAAGAGAAGGACACGATGGCTCCCAACAAGAAGGCCGTTGTGACGTTCAAGCTGGAACTCGCGGGTGGCCAGGCCACTCCGGCTCCCCCGGTGGGTCCCGCCCTCGGCCAGCACGGCGTCAACATCATGGAGTTCTGCAAGGCCTACAACGCGGCCACCGAATCCCAGCGCGGCGAAGTGCTTCCCGCTGAGATCACGGTGTACGAGGACCGTTCGTTCACGTTCGTCCTCAAGACCCCGCCGGCCGCCAAGCTCCTGCTCAAGGCCGCCGGCGTGCCGAAGGGCTCGGGCGAGCCCCACCGCGTCAAGGTCGGCAAGGTGACCCAGGCCCAGGTGCGCGAGATCGCGGAGAAGAAGCTCCCCGACCTCAACGCCAACGACCTGGACGCCGCGTCGCTCATCGTCGCGGGCACCGCCCGCTCCATGGGCATCACGGTCGAGTAGACAGCCGAACGGCACCGCGGCCGAGATCCACGGCCGCATCTCACCAGTGGAAGGGCGCGCGCCGCCCTCACCACGACATCCGAAGGATGGAACATGAAGCGCAGCAAGAAGTACACCGACCTCGCCAAGAAGGTCGACCGCAATCAGCTCTACGCTCCCGCCGAGGCCACCGACCTCGCCAAGGAGACCTCGCCGACGTCGTTCGACGCGACCGTCGAGGTCGCCCTGCGACTGGGCGTCGACCCCCGCCAGGCCGACCAGCTGGTCCGCGGCACCGTCTCCCTGCCCCACGGCACGGGCAAGACCGTCCGCGTGATCGTCTTCGCCGAGGGTGACCGGGCCGAAGCGGCCATCGCCGCCGGCGCCGACGAGGTCGGCTCCGACGAGCTCGTCAAGCGCATCTCCGAGGGCTGGCTCGACTTCGACGCCGCCGTCGCCACCCCCGACCAGATGGCCAAGATCGGCCGGATCGCGCGCATCCTGGGCCCGCGCGGTCTCATGCCGAACCCGAAGACCGGCACCGTCACGCCGGACGCCGCGAAGGCCGTCACGGAGATCAAGGCCGGCAAGATCTCCTTCCGCGTCGACAAGCACGCCAACCTGCACATGCCGATCGGCAAGACCAGCTTCTCCTCGGAGCAGCTGGCCGAGAACTACAACGCCGCCCTCGAAGAGGTGCAGCGCTTGAAGCCCGCCAGCTCCAAGGGCGTGTACATCAAGAAGTCCGTGATCAGCACCACCATGGGTCCGGGCATCCCCGTCGACCCGCAGGCGGTCCGCATCAAGTAAGCAGCGCAGTCGGGGCCAGCAAGCGCCCCAAGTGTGACGTGGCCCCAGTGCAGGCTCCTGCGCTGGGGCTTCGTGCTTCGCACTGTTAGACTGAAGGCCACAACCCGTAGACCGATCGGCCACCGCCTTGTGCGGTTGTAAACCACCCGGGACCGACGTAGGGCGACTACTCGAAGCGACCATGGTGTCAGCCGCAAGTCCGGCTTTCAGGTCCCAGTGATGAGGCGTCCCGCAGGGGCGCCTTTTTTGTCGCCTCCGCGACGGTTGAGGATTGATCAGCCGAGAAGGGAGGGAAACATGGCTGAAAGAGAATACCCGGCGGCCAAGCAGACCGCCATCGCCGAACTCGCAGAGGACTTCTCCAACGCGACCGCCACGGTGCTCACCGAGTACCGCGGCCTGACCGTTGCGGAGCTTCGCGAACTGCGGCGTTCCCTCGGCGAGGGCACGCGTTACCGCGTCGCCAAGAACACGCTCGCCAAGCGCGCTGCCAACCAGGCCGGTGTCACCGGACTGGACGACCTGTTCACGGGTCCCACCGCGATCACCTTCATCGAAGGCGACCCGGTGGAAGCCGCGAAGGGCCTGCGCAACTTCGCCAAGACGCACGAAGCTCTGGTGATCAAGGGCGGATACATGGAGGGCAAGTCCCTCTCCGTCCAGGAGATCGCCAAGCTCGCCGACCTCGAGTCGCGCGAAGTGCTGCTGGCCAAGCTCGCCGGCGCGCTCAAGGCCACTGCGCAGAAGACCGCCTCCGTGCTCGCCGCCCCTGCCTCGCAGGTGGCCCGGCTCGGTGCGGCGCTGCAGGACAAGAAAGCGGCCAGTGGGGAATAGCCCCACCAGCCCGAGACTTTAAAGAAAGGAAACACCATGGCTAAGCTTTCCACCACGGAACTGCTCGACGCGTTCAAGGAGATGACCCTCCTCGAGGTCTCCGAGTTCGTCAAGGCGTTCGAGGAAGAGTTCGACGTCACCGCCGCTGCCGCCGTCGCCGTTGCCGCCCCCGCGGCCGCCGGCGAGGAAGCCGCTGTCGAGAAGGACACCTTCGATGTCGTCCTCGAGTCTGCCGGCGAGTCGAAGATCAAGGTCATCAAGGAAGTTCGGGCCCTCACCGGCCTCGGCCTGAAGGAAGCCAAGGAGCTCGTCGAGAGCGCCCCCAAGGCCGTCCTCGAAGGCGCGAAGAAGGAAGACGCTGAGAAGGCCAAGGAGGCCATCGAGGCCGCCGGCGCCACCGTCTCCCTGAAGTAAGAGCTTCCTGCTCTTCCGGGGCCTCCCAGCCCCTGTACCGCGACCGGGGTCGCACTGCTCGCGCAGTGCGGCCCCGGTTTTCGTGCACGGGTGAGATTTCTGAGAAGTTTTCGACGCGCCTGCAACGAAAGCGGGGCATCGCCACGTCTTTGCGAATAGAAGACCCCCGAACACGCAAGGAGAAGGACCATGTCCGCAAAGAAAGGCGCGGTCGGGCTCGGCGCGGCGACCGTGCTCGCACTCACGGCCGGCTGCGGCATGCTCGGCATCGGCGGCGGCGAGGAGGAGAAGTCCGATGAGGACCGGCTCGTCCAGATGCTCAACGACAGCAACCGCATCGACGCCGAACTCATGGCCGCCGAGTCCCGCATCGTTCAGAACTGCCTCGAGGAGCAGGGTTTCACCGTCCACGAGCCCTGGACGATGATGCCCTACGAGGAGCCCGAGCAGGACGGCCTCACCTCGTACTACCCCCACGAGGACTTCATCCTCGACGCCGACGAAGCCGCCGAATGGGGCTTCGGGCAGTGGGCCAACGGCCCCGACTCCGCTGACGACCCCGCCGCCGAGGACTACTACGCGGCGCAGGAGGAGAAGTACGCGGAGGACGAGGAGTCGATGGACTGGGAGGAGCCCGACACCACCGAGTGGGACGCGCTCGCTCCTGAGGACCAGTACGGCTGGTACGTCGCCTACCAGGGCGAGGAGTGGGCCGAGATGAACTACGGCTCCGCCCAGGACTACGCCGACATGATGTCAGGCGAGGGCGAGTTCGCCGAAGAGGAGATGACCGAGGAAGAGGTCGTCGAAGAAGAAGGCGAGATCGTCGTCGAGGACGACGAGGAATACGTCGAGCCCAAGCCCGGCGGCTGCCAGTACGAGATGATCACGGCCCTCTACGGCGAGCCCGAGCTCGTGGAGGAGACCGAGGAGTACGACGGCGAGACCTCGACGTACACCTACTGGTCCTACCGGCCCGAGAACCCCGCCTACCAGGACGAGGGCATGTGGGAGGACATCGAGGCCGCCTACGCCGAGTCCATGTCCGACGTGCAGTACGAGTTCATCGACTGCCTCACCGCCCGCGGCTACGAGGGCTGGGAGTTCACCCAGTACAACTCGATGCCGATCTGGGAGTTCTTCAGCGCCCTCTACTACCAGGACTCCGACGAGGAGGAGCGGGAGATGATGATGGGCGACTCCGACGTCGAGGTCCCGCCGATTCCCGAGGCCGCCGGCGACTCCTATGAGGAGTGGAAGGCCTTCGAGATCCAGATGGCCGTCGACTTCTCCGAGTGCGCTGAGGAGACCGACTACGCCGCCGCCTCCGAGAAGGCCTACGACAAGGTCCACGTCGACGCCTACGCGGCGATCGAAGAGGACGTCTACGCCTGGCAGGAAGACATGAACGACGCCATCAGCAAGGCCCAGGAACTCCTGGACGCTTAAGGCGACGGGCCCGTGCTTCTGCACGGGCCGCACAGACCACCTCTCATCGGGGAAAAAGAGGCCCGGGTCGCGCAGATGGGGCGCGGCCCGGGCCGCTCCGCGTCCGGGAGGCCCCGCCTCCCGGACACGGCCGTTCACGCCCGCCGGCGGCGTGCTCCGCGTCGACCGGCCTTCCCCCGACCTTGCCGAGCCCGCGTCACCTTCGGGGCTCCGGTTCGTTGTACATGCGAGGCGGGCTCGGTCCCAGGACCGATCCGCCGAAGCAGCGAGGGCGGGACGCCGCGATGCGGCCGGGACTGAGGTCCTGGACGTAGGCGACGCGACGGCGTCCCGCGCCCGCCGCGGCCGCGACACGCCCGGGCGCTCCGCTCGTTCTGCACCTGCCGCGCCCGCCCCCGGACTCGCCGGAATCCTCCCGCGCCACCGCCCCGCGGCCCCCCTGCGCTGCGGCTCGCCCGGTCGCCGACCCGGCTCCGCCGTCGCATCCGACCCCAGTTCAGGCGCTAGGGCCGAAGGGGCGCATCCGGGCGAATGAGACGCCTGACTTGACGAAGTGTGACTTGATCCTGCAAACTAGTTCCTCAAGCGCCACTGCGTGGCGCGCGCTACGTTCTGTAGGCCGCCGGGTTCCCCGGCGCTCGGAACGGGCGCAAGGGCCGCACTTGGCGGCTCGCAGGCAGGACTCGGCAGTGAGTACAGGAGGAACTTCGGCAGCGGGAGAGATTGTCGTCACTACTTACCCCACTACGCGGTGGGGCTGTTGACAGTCTGCCGGAGCTTAGGCTAAGGTATTAATTTGCGCTGCCTCCTTCACGCCTTCTTGTTGCGGTGAGGGTCGTGGACGGTGGGGATTCCAGGCTTTCGACCGACGTTCAACGCCATGCTCGGCTTGCACGTCGATTTCGGTGCCCGTTTCCGCCTGTTCTCGTCGATCCCGCATAGGTGCGGTGACTGTGGCATGCGCCGGCCGTCGTAACAATCAGGTCCTCGGAAGGACGAATCTTGGCAGCTTCCCGCACTGGCAAGACCAGCTCCAGCAAGAGCAAGCACGCACCTCGCCGTATCTCGTTCGGCAGGATCGCAGAGAAACTCGAAGTCCCGAACCTTCTGGCGCTCCAGACCGACTCGTTCGACTGGCTCGTCGGCAACGACTCCTATCGCGCTCGCGTCGGGGAAGACGCCGAGAGCGGGCTGGGCGACATCCTCGAGGAGATCAGCCCGATCGAGGACTTCTCGGGCACCATGAGCCTGTCGTTCTCCAATCCTCGCTTCGACGAGGTCAAGGCCCCCATCGAGGAGTGCCGCGAGAAGGACCTCACCTACTGCGCCCCGCTGTTCGTCACGGCGGAGTTCATCAACCACACCACCGGCGAGATCAAGAGCCAGACGGTATTCATGGGCGACTTCCCCATGATGACCCCGAAGGGCACCTTCATCATCAACGGCACCGAGCGCGTGGTCGTCTCGCAGCTGGTGCGTTCGCCGGGCGTGTACTTCGACAAGCAGCCCGACAAGACCTCCGACCGCGACCTGACCAGTGCCAAGGTCATCCCCGGCCGCGGCGCCTGGCTCGAGTTCGACATCGACAAGCGCGAGACCGTCGGCGTTCGCGTCGACCGCAAGCGCCGCCAGGCCGTGACCGTCCTGCTCAAGGCGATCGGCTGGGACAACGACCGCATCCGCGAGCGCTTCGGCTGGTCCGAGCTCATGATGGCGACCTTGGAGAAGGACACCATCAACTCGCAGGACGAGGCCCTGCTCGACATCTACCGCAAGCTCCGCCCGGGCGAGCCGCCGACGAAGGACAACGCGCAGTCGCTGCTGGAGAACCTGTTCTTCAACAAGAAGCGCTACGACCTCGCCAAGGTCGGCCGCTACAAGGTCAACAAGAAGTTCGGCCTGGACTCGCCGATCTCGACCGGCGTCCTCACCGAGGACGACCTGGCCGCGACCATCGAGCACCTGCTGCGCCTCCACTCGGCCGAGCCCGGTTACGGCCCCGACGACATCGACCACTTCGGCAACCGCCGCGTGCGCACCGTCGGCGAGCTCATCCAGAACCAGATCCGGGTGGGCCTGTCGCGCATGGAGCGCGTCGTGCGCGAGCGCATGACCACGCAGGACGTCGAGGCGATCACGCCGCAGACGCTCATCAACATCCGCCCGGTCGTGGCCGCGATCAAGGAGTTCTTCGGAACCTCCCAGCTGTCGCAGTTCATGGACCAGGTCAACCCGGTCGCGGGCATGACCCACCGCCGTCGCCTCTCGGCGCTCGGCCCGGGCGGTCTGTCCCGTGACCGCGCCGCGATGGACGTGCGAGACGTCCACCCGTCGCACTACGGCCGCATGTGCCCGATCGAGACGCCGGAAGGCCCGAACATCGGCCTCATCGGCTGCATGTCGACCTTCGCGCGCATCAACCCGTTCGGCTTCATCGAGACGCCGTACCGCAAGGTCACCGACGGCCACGTCACCGAGGAGATCCAGTACCTCACGGCCGACGAAGAGGACCGCTTCACCATCGCGCAGGCGAACCAGCTGCTCCACGACGACGGCTCGTTCATCGACGCGAGGGTCCTGGCCCGCGGCCGCGGCGGCGAGGCCGAGCTCCTCACCGCCGATGAGATCGACTACATGGACGTCTCCCCGCGCCAGATGACCTCGGTCGCCACCGCGCTGGTGCCGTTCCTGGAGCACGACGACGCCAACCGCGCCCTCATGGGCGCAAACATGCAGCGTCAGGCGGTCCCGCTCATCAAGACCGACTCGCCGCTCGTGGGCACCGGCATGGAGTACCGCGCGGCGGTCGACGCCGGCGACGTGGTCCTGGCCGAGGCCGACGGCACCGTCGAGGACTCCAGCGCCGACTACATCACCATCGCGCAGGACAACGGCATGCGCCGCACCTACCTGCTGCACAAGTTCCGCCGCTCCAACGCGGGCTCGTGCATCAACCAGGTGCCCCTCGTGACCGAAGGCGAGCGCGTCGAGGCCGGGCAGCCCATCGCGGACGGCCCGTCCACCGACAAGGGCGAGATGGCCCTGGGCAAGAACCTGCTGGTCGCGTTCACGACCTGGGAAGGCCAGAACTTCGAGGACGCCATCGTGCTCTCCTCGCGCCTGGTCGAAGAGGACGTGCTCACCTCGATTCACATCGACGAGCACGAAGTCGACGCCCGCGACACGAAGCTCGGCCCGGAAGAGATCACGCGGGACATCCCGAACGTCGGCGAGGAAATGCTCTCCGACCTCGATGACCGCGGCATCATCCGGATCGGCGCCGAGGTCGAGGACGGCGACATCCTCGTCGGGAAGGTCACGCCCAAGGGCGAGACCGAGCTGACCCCGGAGGAGCGGCTGCTGCGCGCGATTTTCGGCGAGAAGGCCCGCGAGGTCCGCGACACCTCCCTGAAGGTCCCGCACGGCGAGGCCGGCACGGTCATCGGCGTCCGCACGTTCGCGCGTGAGGACGGCGACGAGCTGAGCCCCGGCGTCAACGAGCTGGTCCGCGTCTACATCGCCCAGAAGCGCAAGATCGGCGTCGGCGACAAGCTCGCCGGCCGCCACGGCAACAAGGGCGTCATCTCCAAGGTCGTGTCGCAGGAGGACATGCCGTTCATGCCGGACGGCACTCCGATCGACATTCTGCTCAACCCGCTGGGTGTGCCGGGCCGAATGAACATCGGCCAGGTACTGGAAGTCCACCTGGGCTGGGCGGCGAAGGCCGGCTGGAAACTGGAGGGCTTCGACGAGGCCTGGCAGCAGGCCCTGCGGGCCATCGGCGCCGACGAGGCGCCGGCGGACTCGAAGGTCGGCACGCCGGTGTTCGACGGCGCCCACCCGGACGAGGTCCAGGGCGTCCTGGCGAGCACACTCCCCAACCGCGACGGCGAGCGCATGGTCGCCCCGACGGGCAAGGCGCGGCTGTTCGACGGCCGCACGGGCGAGCCGTTCCCCGACCCGATCTCGGTCGGCTACATGTACATCCTGAAGCTCAACCACATGGTCGACGACAAGATCCACGCTCGTTCGACCGGTCCGTACTCGATGATCACCCAGCAGCCGCTCGGCGGCAAGGCCCAGTTCGGCGGCCAGCGCTTCGGTGAGATGGAGTGCTGGGCCATGCAGGCCTACGGCGCCGCCTACGCGCTGCAGGAGCTGCTGACGATCAAGTCCGACGACGTGGTCGGTCGCGTGAAGGTGTACGAGGCCATCGTCAAGGGCGAGAACGTCCCTGAGCCGGGTATCCCCGAATCGTTCAAGGTGCTGCTCAAGGAGCTCCAGTCACTCTGCCTGAATGTGGAGGTGCTGTCCGCAGACGGGCAGGCCATCCAGATGACGGAGAGCGACGACGAGGTCTTCCGAGCCGCTGAGGAGCTGGGCATCGACCTGTCCCACGAAGAGCCCTCCAGCGTCGACTTCGAAAGCGCCTGACGTCGAGTGAGGGCGGGAGTCGAATCTTCCGCCCTCGCCTACGTCTCATCCAATCCTTAGACAAGCAACACAAGGGGAAGAAGAGTTCAGTGCTCGACGTCAACTTCTTCGACAAGTTGAAGATCGGCCTCGCCACCGCCGAGGACATTCGGCAGTGGTCCCACGGCGAGGTGAAGAAGCCCGAGACCATCAACTACCGGACCCTCAAGCCCGAGAAGGACGGACTCTTCTGCGAGAAGATCTTCGGTCCGACCCGGGACTGGGAGTGCTACTGCGGCAAGTACAAGCGCATCCGGTTCAAGGGCATCATCTGTGAGCGCTGCGGCGTCGAGGTGACCCGCTCGAAGGTCCGCCGTGAACGGATGGGCCACATCGAGCTCGCCGCTCCGGTGACCCACATCTGGTACTTCAAGGGCGTCCCGTCCCGTCTGGGCTACCTGCTGGACCTGGCGCCGAAGGACCTCGAGAAGGTCATCTACTTCGCGGCGTACGTCGTGACCGGTGTCGACGAGGAAGCGCGCCAGCGCGACCTGCCGACCCTGGAGAACGAGATCGTGGCCGAGAAGCGCCACCTCGAGCAGCAGCGCGACGCCGCGATCGAGGAGCGCGCCTCGAAGCTCGAAGGCGACCTGGCCGAGCTGGAGGCCGAGGGCGCCCGCGCCGACGTCCGCCGCAAGGTCAAGGACGGCGGCGAGCGCGAGATGCGCCAGATCCGCGACAAGGCGCAGCGGGAGATCGACCGCCTCGACGAGGTCATGGACACGTTCCGCAAGTTGGACGTGCGCCAGCTCATCGGCGACGAGATGCTCTACCGCGAGCTGCAGCAGCGCTTCGGCGAGTACTACTCGGGCGGCATGGGCGCGGAGTCCATCAAGAACCTGCTGCAGAACCTGGACCTGGACGCCGAGGCGATCAGCCTGCGCGAGACCATCGCGACCGGCAAGGGCCAGAAGAAGCTGCGTGCGCTCAAGCGCCTGAAGGTCGTGGCCGCATTCCAGGCCACGGGCAACTCGCCGCTGGGCATGGTCCTCGACTGCGTGCCGGTGATCCCGCCGGAGCTGCGCCCGATGGTGCAGCTCGACGGCGGCCGGTTCGCGACCTCGGACCTCAACGACCTGTACCGCCGGGTCATCAACCGCAACAACCGCCTCAAGCGGCTGATGGACCTCGGCGCGCCCGAGATCATCGTCGCGAACGAGAAGCGGATGCTGCAGGAGTCGGTGGACGCGCTGTTCGACAACGGCCGCCGCGGCCGCCCGGTCACGGGCCCCGGCAACCGTCCGTTGAAGTCGCTGTCCGACATGCTCAAGGGCAAGCAGGGCCGGTTCCGTCAGAACCTGCTCGGCAAGCGCGTGGACTACTCGGGCCGTTCGGTCATCGTGGTCGGCCCGCGCCTGAAGCTGCACCAGTGCGGTCTGCCCAAGCAGATGGCGCTGGAGCTGTTCAAGCCGTTCGTGATGAAGCGCCTGGTGGACTTGAACCACGCGCAGAACATCAAGTCGGCCAAGCGCATGGTGGAGCGGGCCCGCCCGGTCGTGTGGGACGTGCTCGAAGAGGTCATCTCCGAGCACCCGGTCCTGCTCAACCGCGCGCCCACGCTGCACCGCCTCGGCATCCAGGCTTTCGAGCCGCAGCTGGTCGAGGGCAAGGCCATCCAGCTTCACCCGCTGGTGTGCACCGCCTTCAACGCCGACTTCGACGGCGACCAGATGGCCGTGCACGTGCCGCTGTCGGCTGAGGCGCAGGCCGAGGCCCGCATCCTGATGCTGGCGTCGAACAACATTCTGAAGCCTTCTGACGGCAAGCCGGTGGCCCTGCCCACGCAGGACCAGATCATCGGCCTGTACTACCTGACGCACCTTTCCAAGGGCCGTGTCGGCGAGGGTCGCGCGTTCTCGAACGAGGGCGAAGCGCAGATGGCGAAGGACCGTGCGGAGCTGGACGTTCAGGCTCCGATCCGGATCCGTCTGGACGGCGTCCCGAGCGTCAACAACGGCAAGGGCGAGCCCTGGGTCGCACCCGAGGACTGGACTCCCGGTGAGCCGCTGCTGGTGGAGACGACGCTGGGCCGGGTGTTCTTCAACGAGTGCCTGCCGCCGGACTTCGAGTTCGTGAACTACGAGGTTCGCAAGGGTCAGCTGTCGGAGATCATCCACGAGCTGTCCGAGCACTACTCGAAGGTGCAGCTGGGCGCCTGCCTGGACGCGCTGAAGTCCGCGGGCTTCAAGTGGGCCGGCTGGTCCGGTGTGACCATCGGCATCGAGGATGTCGTGGAACCGGAGCACAAGGCCGAGATCCTCGAGAAGTACGAGGCGGACTCCGCCAAGATCGACAAGCAGTACATCCGCGGTCTCATGACCGCGGAGGAGCGCCGCGGCGAGTTGACGGAGATCTGGACCAAGGCCACGGCCGAGGTGCTGGACGACCTGAACAAGACGCTGCAGCCGGAGAACCCGCTGTGGCAGATGATCAACTCGGGCGCGCGAGGCAACATGCTGCAGCTGCGTCAGATCGCCGGCATGCGCGGCCTGGTGGCGAACCCGAAGGGCGAGATCATCCCGCGTCCGATCAAGTCCTCGCTGCGCGAGGGCCTGACGGTGCTGGAGTACTTCATCTCCACCCACGGTTCGCGCAAGGGCCTGGCCGACACCGCGCTGCGTACCGCCGACTCGGGTTACCTGACCCGTCGTCTGGTGGACGTGTCGCAGGACGTGATCATCCGCGACGAGGACTGCGGCACCGACCGGGCGCTCGAGTTCCCGGTGGGCGTCATGGTCGACGGCACCTTCATCGAGCACGACCAGGTCGACACCGCGATCGACGCCCGCAACCTGGGCGAGGACGTCGAGGTCGACGGCAAGGTGCTCCTGGAGCGCAACACGGCGCTGAACTCGGACCACATCGCGCTGCTCGTCGCCAACGGCGTCGTCAGCGTGAAGGTCCGCTCGGTCCTGACCTGCGAGTCCCGCCAGGGTGTCTGCGCGGCCTGCTACGGCCGTTCGATGCCCACGGGCGAGAAGGTCGACCTCGGTGAGGCCGTCGGCATCATCGCCGCGCAGTCCATCGGCGAGCCGGGCACCCAGCTGACGATGCGCACCTTCCACACCGGTGGTGTGGCGGGTGACGACATCACGCAGGGTCTGCCGCGTGTGCAGGAGGTCTTCGAGGCCCGTGTCCCCAAGGGCAAGGCGCCGATCGCGGAAGCGAGCGGCACCGTGCGCATCGAGGACGCGGAGAAGAGCCGGAAGATCATCGTGACCCCGGACGACGGTTCCGAGGAGATCGTGGTCGAGAAGGTGCCGCGTCGTCTGCGTCTGCGCTTCGGCGACGGCGAGCACGTCGAGGTCGGCGAGAAGCTCGTCGAGGGCACCATCGACCCGCACGAGCTGCTGCGCGTGCTCGGTCTGCGGAAGGTCCAGCGCCACTTGGTGGAGCAGGTCCAGGACGTGTACCGCTCGCAGGGCGTGATGATCCACGACAAGCACATCGAGATCATCGTGCGCCAGATGCTCAAGCGGATCACGATCATCGACTCGGGCACCTCGGAGTTCCTCCCGGGTTCCCTGGTGGACCGCCTGGAGTTCGAGGAGCAGAACCGCAAGATCCTCGCCGACGGTGGCGAGCCGGCTTCGGGCCGGCCGCAGCTGATGGGTATCACCAAGGCGTCCTTGGCGACCGAGTCGTGGTTGTCCGCGGCTTCGTTCCAGGAGACGACGCGGGTGCTCACCGAAGCGGCGATCTCCGGCAAGTCCGACAGCCTTGTCGGTCTGAAGGAGAACGTGATCCTGGGCAAGCTGATCCCGGCGGGCACGGGCATCGCCAAGTACCGCAACGTCTCGGTCGAGCCGACCGAGGAAGCGAAGGCGGCGGTGTACTCCCTGGGCGGCTACGAGGACACGACCGCTTCGGCCTTCGCCTACGGCGGCGGCCCGGCGGTAAGCCTCGAGGACTCCTACGACCTGGGCTCCTTCTAACACAGCTACAACAAGCCGATTCCCGACGGCATGAACAACCCGGTGGGCCGGTGGCGCGAAAGCGCCACCGGCCCACCGGCGTTTTGCGAGGGCGTCGAACGCCGATCGCGTGTAGAACATGAGCATGGTGACCATAGAGATCCGCGATGTACCAGAGGACGTCTTCCATGCGCTTGCCGTGGCTGCGGAAAGCCGCGGGCAGTCATTGCAGGACTACCTGCTTTCACTGCTCGAAGAGGCCGCCGAGCACGCGCTCTCAGCCGCGAAGGCGAATCGCCTCGACCCGCCGACCGATCAGTAGAGGCTGAGGTGAAGCCGGAGGTCGTCGTCGACGCGGGCGAGGAGTTCGGCGTTGAGCCCGCCTACTCGGTGAATGAACCGCTCGACACTGATTGCCCGCACCTGCTCGGTGAGCGTCTTGGAATCGTGCGGGAGGCCGGTGTCGGCAGCCCGGAGAAGCGTCTGAAACTGCAAGACCCGCTTCGTATTCGATGTCATCGGCACCACGGTGATCACGCCGTACTCCAGCTCTTCGACGGTTTCGTTGAGCATGTTGTGGCTGACGATGAGGGCAGGTCGCGCCTTGTTCGCCTCAGCTCCTCGGACCGGTTCGAAGTCGACCTGGTAGATGTCGCCTCTACGCATTGGTGAGACCGTCCCCGACCGTGCTCTCCCAGAGTTCCCGATCGGGAGAGTCTCGCCATTCCTGCATGGCGATCTTGTAATGCTCCTTGAGCTCCCTTTCGCGCAGCAGCGCGATGCTGCGCTGCACCGCGGCGGAGCGGGAGCTGATGCCGTGGTCTCGTGCGAAGTTGTCGAGGAAGCGCACGTCCTCGTCGGGGATACTCAGGCTCACTTTCATACTTGTCATCATACCCATAATTCCTACCCGAGGGTCGGTCTCAAAAAGGGGATTCATGAGGGCGTGTCGCGGGTGTGGCGCGTCACGAACCACGGCGGCCTCATAGGATGGGTGGGTGGTTGAGTTGCAGCGTGGTGTCGGCGGGGTTCGGCATCCTGAGGATCCGGAGCCTGTCGAGTCGACGAAACTGGTGGCGGCCCGGCTTCTGGCAGGGATCGGTGTCGCGCTCTCTCCTTTTGTGGGCGGTGCCATACCCGCCCTGATCGCGCTGATGTTGGCCCGTCAGGCCGAGGCCGACATCCGTTCCTCCGAGGGCTTCCTCCTCGGCGCCTCCCGATTGGCCGCCACCCGCCGGATGGCTTGGGCCGCTTTGGGAATCGCCGGCGCCGTCGTCATCGCGGCGCTCCTTCTGTGGGTCCTGGACCTCGCCCGCTCCGCCGGCGACTCCTCTTACGACGGCGACATCGCCCTTTCCCTGTCGACCTTCCAGGGAACCGCTGGTGAACGGGGCCTCTGAAGGGGCCTCCCGCGCGGTCCCGTCCCGTATCGCGAGCTAATATAGGCCACGGTGTGTCTACCGCACCGAACGAACAGGCCAGAATCCCTCGCCTCGCGATCCGTGACACTGAACACGGATGCCTCGTGGGACGAAATCGGCTTTGACCTTGTTCGTTAGGCTAGGTAGGCTTCTCCCTTGCGCCTGGACACCGCTTTGAGCGGCATGGTGGCCCTGTCAACTCCGGCAGCTCGGTCCCCGTGAGAGCCAGGCCAGGTTGCGTGCCTGCAAGATGATGGGATCTGATCCCATCGGCTGGCGTCATCGGCACGCATCCCTCGCACTAGGGGCTTCGTGAACACGGTCAGCATGGCCGGTCCTTTCAAGGATCCGTTCGCGAACGCGTCTGAACCTGCACGACGGCGGACCTTGGTCTGCCCGAGCCTGCGGGTTGGTCCGGAGAGACGCGACACGCCCGAACGCGGGGGACGGAAATCCACGACGCGGAGCCGGCCGTCAGGCCTGCCCGGCGATGTGGGTGAACAGGTGACGTCGCCATGTCAGATACGCAACCAGTCGAGAGATGTTGAGAGGGGTCGGCTTAGTGCCAACCATCCAGCAGCTGGTCAGGAAAGGCCGCAAGGCCAAGACCAGCAAGAACAAGACGCCCGCGCTGAAGGGCAGCCCGCAGGCCCGTGGTGTGTGCACCCGTGTGTACACCACGACGCCCAAGAAGCCGAACTCCGCCATGCGCAAGGTCGCCCGCGTGCGCCTCATGAACGGCACCGAGGTCACGGCCTACATCCCGGGTGTCGGCCACAACCTGCAGGAGCACTCCATCGTGCTCGTGCGCGGCGGTCGTGTCCGCGACCTGCCCGGTGTCCGCTACAAGATCATCCGCGGCGCGCTCGACACCCAGGGTGTCCGCGACCGCAAGCAGGCCCGCAGCCGCTACGGCGCGAAGAAGGAGAAGTAAGCCATGCCGCGTAAAGGTCCCGCGCCGCGCCGGCCGCTTACCGCCGACCCGGTCTACAACTCGGTGCTCGTCACCTCGTTGATCAACAAGGTCCTCAAGGACGGCAAGCGTCGCCTCGCCGAGCGCATCGTCTACGAAGCCCTGGAGAACTGCCGCAAGAAGGCCGACTCCGACCCCGTGGTCATCCTCAAGCGCGCGCTCGACAACGTCAAGCCGACCCTCGAGGTTCGCTCCCGCCGCGTCGGCGGCGCGACCTACCAGGTCCCCGTCGACGTGCGCCCGCAGCGCGCCACCACCCTCGGTCTCCGCTGGCTCGTCGGGTACTCCCGCGACCGCCGCGAGAAGAGCATGGTGGAGCGGCTGACGAACGAGATCCTCGACGCTTCCAACGGCCTCGGTGCCGCGGTGAAGAAGCGCGAGGACACGCACAAGATGGCCGATTCCAACAAGGCATTCGCGCACTACCGCTGGTAGTGGCAGAGAGACTGAGACATCGTGGCTAACAAAGCTAACGCGGCGCTCGCCAAGCTCCGCAACATCGGCATCATGGCCCACATCGATGCCGGTAAGACCACCACCACCGAGCGCATCCTGTACTACACGGGCGTGTCGCACAAGATCGGTGAGGTCCATGACGGCGCCGCCACGATGGACTGGATGGAGCAGGAGCAGGAGCGTGGTATCACCATCACCTCCGCCGCTACCAAGTGCGAGTGGGACGACCACATCATCCAGATCATCGACACGCCCGGCCACGTCGACTTCACCGTCGAGGTGGAGCGTTCGCTGCGCGTGCTCGACTCCGCGATCGCCGTCTACGACGGTGTCGCCGGCGTGGAGCCGCAGACCGAGAACGTGTGGCGTCAGGCGAACAAGTACGACGTCCCGCGCATGTGCTTCGTCAACAAGCTCGACCGCACCGGAGCGAACTTCTTCCGCTGCGTGGAGATGATGCGTGACCGCCTCAACTCCAACACCGCGGTGATTCAGCTGCCGATCGGGAACGAGGCCGACTTCATCGGCGTCGTCGACCTGGTCGAGATGAACGCCAAGGTGTGGCGCGGCGAGACGGAACTGGGCGCGAACTTCGATGTCGAGCCGATCCCGGCCGACCTGGAAGACCAGGCCGCCGAGTACCGCGAGAAGCTGCTCGAGACCCTTTCGGACGTCGACGACGAGTTCGCCGAGCGCTTCCTGGAGGGCGAGGACATCTCGGCCGTCGACATCAAGGCCGCGATCCGGAAGGCGACCATCGCCAACCAGATCAACCCGGTCCTGTGCGGTACCGCGTTCAAGAACAAGGGCATTCAGCCCCTGCTCGACGCGGTCGTCGACTACCTGCCGAGCCCGCTGGACATCCCGGCGATCGAGGGGACCCTCACCGACAACGAGACCCCGGCCCAGCGTCACGCGGACGTCGAGGAGCCCTTCGCCGGTCTGGCCTTCAAGATCCAGACCGACAAGCACCTCGGCCGTCTGACCTACGTCCGGATCTACTCGGGCACGGTCACCACCGGCACCCAGGTCGTGAACTCGACCAAGGGCCGCAAGGAGCGCGTCGGCAAGATCTACCAGATGCACGCCAACAAGCGTGAGGAGCGCGGCGAGGCGCAGGCCGGCGACATCATCGCGGTGCAGGGCCTCAAGGCCACCACCACCGGTGACACGCTGAGCGACTCGGGCCAGCAGGTCATCCTCGAATCGATGATCTTCCCCGAGCCGGTCATCGACGTGGCGATCGAGCCCAAGTCGAAGGCCGACCAGGACAAGCTGGCCACCGCCATTCAGCGCCTCGCCGAAGAGGACCCGACCTTCCGGGTCAAGACCGACGAGGACTCCGGCCAGACGATCATCTCCGGCATGGGCGAGCTGCACCTCGACATCTTGGTCGACCGCATGAAGCGGGAGTTCAACGTCGAGGCCAACATCGGCAAGCCGCAGGTGGCCTACCGCGAGACGATCACCCAGCGCGTCGAGAAGATCGAGTACCTGCACAAGAAGCAGACCGGTGGTTCAGGTCAGTTCGCGCGCGTGCTCGTCAACCTCGAACCGCTGGAGATGAAGTCGAACGAGGACCAGGTGTTCGCGTTCGAGGACAAGATCACCGGTGGCCGCATTCCGCGCGAGTACATCCCGTCGGTCAAGGCCGGCGCGGAGTCCGCGATGCCGGACGGCGTCCTGGCGGGCTTCCCGCTGGTGGGCGTCAAGATGGAACTGATCGACGGTCAGTACCACGAGGTCGACTCCTCGGAGATGGCCTTCAAGATCGCGGGCCGGATGGCGCTCAAGGAAGCAGCCAAGCGTGCCCGTCCCGTGATCCTCGAGCCGATGATGTCCGTCGAGGTCATCTGTCCCGAGGACAACATGGGCGATGTCATCGGCGACATCAACTCCCGTCGTGGCATGGTCCAGGAGATGGGCGAGCGGGGCAACGACCGCACGGTCAAAGCCGTCGTGCCGCTGTCGGAGATGTTCGGTTACGTCGGCGACCTGCGGTCGAAGACGGCCGGGCGCGCGAACTACTCGATGCAGTTCGACACCTACGCCGAAGTCCCGACGAACGTCGCCAAGGAAATCATCGCCAAGGCGACAGGCGAGTAGGCGATTCGGGCGCCCAAGCCTGGGCGCCCGGCGCTGATCACCTGTTGCCTGCACCGGCGCTGATGCACTGAAGCGACGCAATAGGTCAGATAAGTCAAACCAGATTTACCCAGTCCACAGGAGGACGAAGTGGCTAAGGAAAAGTTCCAGCGGACCAAGCCGCACGTGAACATCGGCACGCTCGGTCACGTCGACCACGGCAAGACCACGCTCACCGCGGCGATCACGAAGGTGCTGCACGACAAGTACCCGGACATCAACCCGTACACGCCGTTCGACGAGATCGACAACGCGCCTGAAGAGCGTCAGCGCGGCATCACGATCTCGATCTCGCACGTCGAGTACCAGACCGAGTCCAGGCACTACGCGCACGTCGACTGCCCCGGTCACGCCGACTACATCAAGAACATGATCACCGGCGCCGCTCAGATGGACGGCGCGATCCTGGTCGTGTCGGCCGCCGACGGACCCATGCCGCAGACCCGCGAGCACGTGCTGCTCGCCCGTCAGGTCGGTGTCCCGTACGTCGTCGTGGCGCTCAACAAGTCCGACATGGTCGACGACGAGGAGATCCTCGAGCTCGTCGAGATGGAGGTCCGCGAGCTGCTGTCCGACCAGGGCTTCCCGGGCGACGACGCCCCGGTCATCCAGGTCTCCGCTCTGGGCGCCCTCGAAGGCGAGCAGAAGTGGGTCGACTCGGTCGCCGAGCTCATGCAGGCCGTGGACGACTCCGTCCCCGAGCCCGAGCGCGAGATGGACAAGCCGTTCCTCATGCCCGTCGAGGACGTCTTCACCATCACCGGCCGCGGCACCGTGATCACCGGTCGTGTCGAGCGCGGCGTGCTGCTGCCGAACGAGGAAGTCGAGATCGTCGGCATCCGCGAAGGCGCGATCAAGACCAAGGTCACCGCGATCGAGATGTTCCGCAAGACCCTCGACGACGCGCGCGCCGGTGAGAACGTGGGCCTCCTGCTCCGCGGCACCAAGCGCGAAGAAGTCGAGCGCGGCATGGTCGCCGTCAAGCCCGGCACCACGACCCCGCACACCGACTTCGAGGCAGCGGTCTACATCCTGTCCAAGGACGAGGGCGGGCGTCACACGCCGTTCTTCAACAACTACCGTCCGCAGTTCTACTTCCGGACCACCGACGTGACCGGCGTCGTCACCCTCCCCGAGGGCACCGAGATGGTCATGCCGGGCGACAACACGGACATGAAGGTGGAGCTGATCCAGCCCATCGCCATGGACGAGGGTCTGCTCTTCGCGATCCGCGAGGGCGGCCGCACCGTCGGCTCAGGCCGCGTCACCAAGGTGCTCAAGTAAGACCGCGAGCCGGGGTGGCCCCAGGGTCACCCCGGCTCACACCCGTCCCTCGTCTGTCGAAATCTGACGGACAGGACGCGGTGACACCCGCATACGCGTAACCTGTCCCACTGTTCCCCGACCCCAGCTTGCTGGACTTATAGGGGACCAGGCATAATATTCAGGTTGCGTACGCTCCGGCGCGCCAGTCTTGGCGCTGCTTTGCAAGCCATAAATTTGCAGAGCGGCTTGCGCTGGTGCTCACGCCCGGCCCGCGGGCCCGAGTAGGCACTTGACCGTGCTGAGAGGGACCGTTTCACGGCGGGCAGGCGGGCGAGCCAAGGGATCAATCAAAGGCACTTCACCGTGCCCAAGTCAGTCTCGAACTCGCGACACGCCCGACCGCGTGGAGCGGTCTGAACAGCCAATTTACGTTAGGTAAGGAATCATGGCGGGACAGAAGATCCGCATCAGGCTGAAGGCCTACGACCACGAGGTCGTAGACTCCTCGGCCCGCAAGATCGTGGAGACGGTCACTCGTACCGGTGCTGCCATTTCCGGTCCGGTGCCGCTGCCGACTGAGATCAACCGCTTCTGCGTGATCCGGTCGCCGCACAAGTACAAGGACTCGCGCGAGCACTTCGAGATGCGCACGCACAAGCGCCTCATCGACATCCTCGACCCGACCCCGAAGACGGTCGACTCGTTGATGCGCCTTGACCTCCCGGCCGGTGTCGACATCGAGATCAAGCTGTAGGGGACCAATGGACAGGCAGATCAAGGGAATCCTGGGCACCAAGCTCGGCATGACCCAGGTTTGGGACCAGAACGGCCGCGCCGTTCCCGTCACTGTGGTGCAGGCCGGACCGAACGTGGTCACTCAGGTTCGCAAGCCCGACGTCGACGGCTACTCGGCCGTCCAGCTGGGCTTCGGCGACATCAAACTCAAGAACGTCACCAAGCCCGTCCAGGGCCACTTCGAGAAGGCCGGCGTCGCCCCGCGTCGCCACCTTGTCGAGCTGCGCACCTCGGACGCCGGAGACTACGACCTCGGTCAGACCGTCGAAGCCACCATCTTCGAAACCGGTCAGATCGTGGACGTCACCGGCACCACCAAGGGCAAGGGCTTCGCCGGTGTCATGAAACGCCACGGCTTCAAGGGTCTTCCCGCGAGCCACGGCGCGCACAAGGTCCACCGTGCACCCGGCTCGATCGGTGGCTGCGCCACCCCGGGCCGCGTGTTCAAGGGCATGCGCATGGCAGGCCGGATGGGCCACAACCGTCACACCACGCAGAACCTGCGCATCCAGGCGGTCGACGCCGAGCGCGGTCTGCTGCTCATCGTGGGCGCAATCCCGGGTCCGAAGAACGGCCTGGTGCTCGTCCGCACGGCAGTGAAGCAGGTGGCTTAATCATGAGCCTTGAAGTGAACGTCAAGAACGCCACTGGCGAAGAGACCGGGAAGACCATCGAGCTCCCGGCGTCGATCTTCGACGTCGAGCCGAACATCCCGCTCATGCACCAGGTCGTCACCGCGCAGCTCGCCGCCGCCCGTTCGGGCACGGCCAGCACGAAGACGCGCGGCGAGGTCCGCGGCGGCGGCAAGAAGCCGTACCGCCAGAAGGGCACCGGTCGCGCCCGCCAGGGTTCGATCCGCGCGCCGCAGTTCAACGGCGGCGGCGTCGTCCACGGCCCCAAGCCGCGGTCGTTCGCCGAGCGCACGCCCAAGAAGATGAAGGCGGCCGCTCTCGCGGGCGCCCTCACCGACCGGGTGCGCGGCGAGAACGTGCACGTCATCGACGCCTTCATCGAGGGCGAAGCGCCCAAGACGAAGACCGCGCAGGCCGCTCTGGCCGCGATCACCGAGTCCTCCAAGGTCCTGGTGGTCCTCACGCGCGACGAGCAGACCGCGGCCCTGAGCCTGCGGAACCTGCCCGAGGTGCACCTGCTCCACTGGGGCCAGGTCAACACCTACGACGTGCTCAACAACGAGGACATCGTGTTCAGCGAGGCCGCCATCGAGGCGTTCATCGCTGACCGGACTGAGCAGGAGGTCGCGGCGTGAGCGAAGTGACCGTCGCCGACCCGCGCGACATCATCATCAAGCCGGTCATCTCGGAGAAGACCTACACCCTCCTCGGTGAGGGCAAGTACACCTTCGAGGTCGACCCGCGCGCCAACAAGAGCCACATCAAGATCGCCGTAAAGCAGATCTTCAACGTGGACGTCAAGAGCGTCAACACCCTGAACCGGAGCGGCAAGCGCAAGCGCACCCGCACCGGCTGGGGTCAGCGCAAGAGTGTCAAGCACGCGATCGTCACCGTGGAAGGCGACCCCGGTCGCCTGGGTGAGATCTTCGGCGGACAGATCTCGTAGGAGCTAGAAGAATGGCTATTCGCAAGTACAAGCCGACGACGCCCGGGCGCCGTGGCTCCAGCGTCTCCGACTTCGCCGAGATCACCCGTTCGACCCCCGAGAAGTCGCTGCTGCGTCCGATCACCAAGACCGGTGGCCGCAACAACTCGGGCAAGATCTCGACCCGCCACCGCGGTGGCGGCCACAAGCGCCGTTACCGCGTGATCGACTTCCGTCGCCACGACAAGGACGGCGTGCCGGCGAAGGTCGCGCACATCGAGTACGACCCCAACCGCACCGCGAACATCGCACTGCTGCACTACGCGGACGGCGAGAAGCGCTACATCCTGGCCCCCAAGGGGATCAAGCAGGGTGACGTGATCGAGAACGGCCCGGAGGCCGACATCAAGCCCGGCAACTCGCTGGAGCTCCGTCACATCCCGGTCGGTACCACGATCCACGCGGTGGAGCTCAAGCCCGGCGGCGGCGCCGCACTGGGCCGTTCCGCCGGCGCCTCGATCCAGCTCCTCGCCCGTGAAGGCAAGTACGCGCACCTGCGTATGCCCTCCGGCGAGATCCGCCTGGTCCAGGTGACCTGCCGCGGCACTGTCGGCGAGGTCGGCAATGCGGAGCAGGGCAACATCAACTGGGGCAAGGCCGGCCGTATGCGCTGGAAGGGCTGGCGCCCGACCGTCCGCGGTGTCGTCATGAACCCGGTCGACCACCCGCACGGTGGTGGCGAGGGCCGCACTTCTGGTGGTCGTCACCCGGTGAACCCGCAGGGCAAGCCCGAGGGTCGCACCAGGAAGAGGAACCACCCGAACGACCGGCTCATCGTCCGTCGTCGGAACGCCAACCGGAAGCGGGGGAAGTAGTCCATGGCTCGCAGCCTCAAGAAGGGCCCGTTCGTCGACGACCACCTGCAGAAGAAGGTGGACTCGGCGGTCGAGACCAAGAGCAAGAACGTGATCAAGACCTGGTCGCGCCGTTCGACGATCACCCCGGACTTCATCGGGCTGACCTTCGGCGTGCACGACGGTCGCAAGCACGTTCCCGTCTACGTCACCGAGAACATGGTCGGGCACAAGCTCGGCGAGTTCGCGCCCACGCGTACGTTCCGTGGTCACGACAAAGACGACCGCAAGAGCCGTCGCCGCTAGGCCACGGGCTTACAGAACGAACGAAGGATTATAACGATGGCAACAGTGGAGCAGGAGGCTCCGAAGGCGCGCGCGGTGGCGCGGTACGTCCGCGTAGCACCTCGCAAGGCGCGCCGCGTCGTCGACCTCGTGCGTGGTCTGCCCGTGGACGAGGCCTTGACGACTCTCGAGTTCGCGCCTTTCAGCGCGGCCGAGATCGTGTACAAGGTCATCGCGTCGGCTCAGGCGAACGCCGAGAACAACCTCGGTCTGGACCCGGAATCGCTTCTGGTGTCCGAGATCAAGGTCGACGAGGGCCCGACCATGCGCCGGTACCGTCCGCGCGCCCACGGCCGTGCCTACCGGATCAACAAGCGCACCAGCCACATCACCGTGGTGGTCGAGTCGGTCCAGGCCAAGCAGTCCGCTTCTCCCTCGGTCCGCCGCCCCAAAGCGGCGACGCCGAAGCCGGTTGAGGCCGACGTGAAGTCCAACGAGTCCGCTGAAGAGGAGGAGACCGCCTAATGGGTCAGAAAATCCACCCGCACGGGTACCGCCTCGGCATCAGCGCCGACTGGACCTCGCGTTGGTATGCCGACAAGGAGTACGCCGAGTACATCGGCGAGGACGTCAAGATCCGCCAGCTCATGACCAAGGGTCTCGAGCGCGCCGGCATCAGCAAGGTGGAGATCGAGCGCACCCGCGAGCGGGTTCGCGTCGACATCCACACCGCCCGTCCGGGCATCGTCATCGGCCGTAAAGGCGCCGAGGCGGACCGGCTGCGCGGCAACCTTGAGAAGCTGACGGGCAAGCAGGTCCAGCTGAACATCATCGAGGTCAAGAACCCCGACATCGATGCGCAGCTCGTCGCCCAGGGCGTCGCTGAGCAGCTCTCCAGCCGTGTCAACTTCCGTCGCGCGATGCGCAAGGCCATTCAGTCGGCCATGCGCAACCCGACCGTGAAGGGCATCAAGGTGCAGTGCTCGGGTCGTCTCGGCGGCGCTGAGATGAGCCGTTCGGAGCAGTACCGCGAGGGCCAGGTTCCCCTGCACACGCTGCGCGCGAACATCGATTACGGCCTGTTCGAGGCCGCCACGACCTTCGGCCGCATCGGCGTGAAGGTCTGGATCTACAAGGGTGAGGCCACGCTCAAGGAGCAGGCCGAGCAAGTGCAGCGTCGTCGTGACTCCGGTCCCGACCGCGGCGGCCGTGGTGGCCGTGGCGGCGGAGCCGGTGGCGGCGCCGCCCGTGGCGGACGTGGCCGTGGTGGCCGCACCGCCGCAGCGCCTGCCGAGGCCGCCGCCGCCGCGCCCGCCACTGAGAAGCAGGAGGGCTAAGCGACATGCTCATGCCACGGAAACCGCCGCGCGGTTACCGGAAGCCTCACGCTCCCAAGCGCAAGGGCAAGGCCACTCGCGGCACGAAGGTCTCCTTCGGTGAGTACGGCATCCAGGCGCTGGAGCACAGCTACGTGTCCAACCGCCAGATCGAGTCGGCTCGTATCGCCATGACCCGCCACATCAAGCGTGGCGGCAAGGTGTGGATCACGATCTTCCCGGACCGTGCGATCACCAAGAAGCCCGCCGAGACCCGTCAGGGTTCCGGCAAGGGCTCGCCCGAGTTCTGGGTGGCGAACGTCAAGCCGGGCCGCGTCATGTTCGAGCTCTCTTACCCGAGCTCGGAGACGGCCCACGAGGCGCTGCAGCGTGCGATCCACAAGCTGCCGATGAAGTGCCGCATCGTGACCCGTGAAGGGGCAGGTGAGTAGCGATGACCACTGGTATCGACACCGGTGAGCTGCGCGAGCTCAGCGACAAGGAACTCCAGGCGAAGCTGCTGGAGAAGAAGGAAGAGCTGTTCAACCTGCGGATCCGGAACGCCACCGGTCAGTTGGAGAACAACCACCAGCTCGGCCTGGTCCGCAAGGAGATCGCGCGGATCTACACCGTGATGAACGAGCGCCGGTTGGGCCTCAGCGCCGCGCCGGAGGAGGTTGAGAAGTGAGCGAGGAAACTCAGACTCGCGGGCGGCGCAAGGTGCTTGAAGGCTTCGTCGTCGGCGACAAGATGGACAAGACCGCCGTCGTCGAAGTCGAAGACCGCAAGAAGCACGCGCTGTACGGCAAGGTCGTCAAGTCCAACAAGAAGTACAAGGCCCACGACGAGAACAACGACGCTGGCATCGGTGACCGCGTCTCCATCATGGAGACCCGTCCCCTGTCGAAGACCAAGCGTTGGCGCATCGTCGAGATCCTTGAGAAGGCCAAGTAGGGAGATCGGGACGTGATTCAGCAAGAGTCTCGGCTCAAGGTCGCCGACAACACCGGTGCGCGGGAGATCCTGTGCATCCGGGTGCTCGGCGGCTCAGGCCGACGCTATGCCGGTATCGGCGACACGATCGTGGCCTCCGTCAAGGACGCCACCCCGGGTGCCGGGGTGAAGAAGGGCGACGTCGTGAAGGCCGTCATCGTGCGGACGGTGAAGGAAACTCGCCGTCCCGACGGCACGTACATCAAGTTCGACGAGAACGCCGCTGTCCTCGTCAAGGACGGCGAACCGCGAGGGACCCGTATCTTCGGGCCGGTCGCCCGCGAACTGCGCGACAAGCAGTTCATGAAGATCATCTCCCTCGCACCGGAGGTGCTGTAAGAGATGAAGATCAAGAAGGGCGACCGAGTCCGCGTCATCGCGGGCAAGGACAAGGGCGCCGAAGGACTGGTGCTGGAGTCGTACCCGGACCGCGAGCGCGTGCTCGTCGAGGGCGTCAACCGCATCACCAAGCACACCAAGGCCGGGCAGACCGCCCGCGGCTCCAAGACCGGCGGCATCGTCGTTCAGGAGTCTGCGATCCACGTGTCCAACGTGCAGGTCCTGGACGCCGACAACCAGCCCACTCGCGTGGGTTACCGGTTCGGCGACGACGGCCGCAAGGTCCGCGTTTCGAAGCGGACGGGTAAGGACCTGTAATGACTGACGTTGCAGAGAAGATCCAGCCTCGCCTGAAGGAGACTTACCGCTCCGACATCAGGCCCGCGCTGCAGGAGCAGTTCAAGTACGTCAACATCCACCAGATCCCCGGTCTGACGAAGATCGTGGTCAACATGGGTGTCGGCGAGGCCGCTCGCGACTCGAAGCTCATCAACGGGGCCCTCGCGGACCTGACCACGATCACCGGTCAGAAGCCGCTCGTGCGCCTCGCGAAGAAGTCGATCGCGCAGTTCAAACTGCGTGAGGGCCAGGCGATCGGCGCGAAGGTCACCCTTCGCGGCGACCGCATGTGGGAGTTCCTCGACCGCCTCCTGGCGATCGCGCTGCCCCGCATCCGTGACTTCCGCGGTCTTTCGGACCAGCAGTTCGACGGCAACGGGAACTACACCTTCGGTCTCACCGAGCAGAGCGTGTTCCCCGAGATCGACCAGGACAAGATCGACCGTGTTCGCGGTATGGACATCACTCTGGTGACCACCGCGAAGACGGACGACGAAGCCCGGGCGTTCCTGAAGCTGCTCGGCTTCCCGTTCAAGGAGAAAGACAATGGCTAAGAAAGCCCTCATCGCGAAGGCCAAGCGGAAGCCGAAGTTCGCCGTGCGCGCCTACACCCGCTGCCAGAAGTGCGGCCGGCCCAAGGCCGTCTACCGCAAGTTCGGCCTGTGCCGCATCTGCGTGCGCGACATGGCCCACGCGGGTGAACTCCCGGGCGTCCACAAGGCTTCCTGGTAAATCCAGGCCGCATAGCTCCGATCGCCACAGGCCCCGCCAGTCTCCATAAGGCGGGGAACCGGGGGGAGAAAGGTAAAAAACGCTAATGACAATGACCGACCCGATCGCAGACATGCTCACCCGTCTGCGGAACGCCAACCAGGCGTACCACGACGAGCTGAAGATGCCGCACTCCAAGATGAAGGCCTCCATCGCGGCGGTCCTCAAGCAGGAGGGCTACATCGCCGAATGGCGCGTCGTCGACCCTGAAGAAGGCAAAGTCGGCAAGACCCTGGTCATCGACCTGAAGTTCGGCGAGCGCCGCGAGCGGTCCCTTGCGGGCCTGCGCCGCGTCTCCAAGCCGGGCCTGCGGGTCTACGCCAAGTCCACTGAGCTTCCGCGCGTTCTCGGCGGCCTGGGTGTGGCGATCGTGTCCACGTCCCAGGGCCTGCTGACCGACCGCCAGGCTCGCAAGCGCGGCGTTGGCGGCGAAGTCATCGCCTACATCTGGTAGCAGGAGGGTATTAAGCATGTCCCGCATTGGGAAGCAGCCGATTCTGGTGCCCTCCGGCGTCGACGTCAAGATCGACGGCGTGACGGTGACCGTGAAGGGCCCCAAGGGCCAGCTCAGCACTGAGCTGCCCGAGCCCATCGGCGTCGAGAAGAGCGAGGACGGGACCGTTTCGGTGACCCGTCCCAACGACGAGCGCAAGTCCCGGGCCCTGCACGGCCTGGCTCGCAGCCTCGTCAACAACATGGTCGTCGGCGTCTCGGAGGGCTACAAGAAGTCCCTCGAGATCAACGGCACCGGTTACCGGGCCGTGGCCAAGGGCAAGGGCGTGGAGATGAGCCTCGGCTTCTCCCACACCATCCAGGTCGACGCGCCGGAGGGCATCTCGTTCACCGTGGAGCGTCCGACCCTGCTGCACGTCGAGGGTATCGACAAGCAGCTCGTCGGCCAGGTCGCGTCGAACATTCGCCGACTGCGTCCGCCGGAGCCCTACAAGGGCAAGGGCGTCAAGTACGTCGACGAGCGCATCCGCCGCAAGGCCGGGAAGGCAGGCAAGTAATGGCGAGCAAACTGGACCAGCGCCGCCCGTCCGGGACGGCCTCCGAGCGTCGCCGGATCGGCAAGAACCGGCGTCACTTCCGTGGCCGCAAGAAGATCACCGGTACGGCCTCGCAGCCGCGCCTGGCGGTCTTCCGTTCCTCGAAGCACATCGTGGCCCAGATCATCGACGACGTGACCGGCCGTACGCTGGCCGCCGCGTCGACGGTGGAGCCTGGTCTGCGCGGCTTCGAAGGCACGAAGACGGAGAAGGCCAAGGAGGTCGGCAAGCTCATCGCCGACCGCGCCAAGGCCGCCGATGTCGAAGCGGTCGTGTTCGACCGCGGTGGTGTCAAGTACCACGGCCGCGTTGCGGCCCTGGCCGACGCCGCCCGCGACAACGGCCTGAAGTTCTAGCTTCAGCTGGAACGGCTTCTTGAAGCCGGGGAGGAGCCTCGCTCCTCCCCGGCTTTCGTCGTACCCGGGGGCTTTTCGGGTGGGCGAACGAGGCGGTGGGAAGGGCTTTCGGGTGGACGACCAAATCGGCAGGAGGAGCCTTCGGGTGGACCGCCGAGCCGCCGGAGGTGTGCCCATGCCCAGGGGCCTTTTCGGGTCGATAGCGGGGATCACCGGGTGTCGGCCTTGCCGCCGGCGGCCGTGTGGGTGAGGATGGGCGGGTGCGTTCCCGCAAGCTCTCCCGCAAGACAGTGCTCGTCTCCAGCGTCGCCGGGGCCTTCGCGGCCGTCGGCGGTGGCGTGGTGATCGCCGAGGCCACGTCCCGGCGCGACGACGGCGCGCAGGAGGACCCGGGCCAGGAGACGCCGTCTCCCGACCCCGCCGAGGCGTACGTGGCGTCCACGCTCGCATCGATGTCCTTGGAGGACAAGGTCGGCCAGCTGTTCATGGTCTACGTGCACGGCGAGACGGCCGATACCGACCATGCCGAAGCGGTCGCCTCGAACCTGGAGCGGCTCGGCGCGGACAACGGCGCAGCGTTCGTCGCCGGCTTCAAGCCCGGCGGGATCATCTACTTCGACTGGGCCAACGGCCTGTCCGATCCTGAGCAGATCGTGACCCTCTCCAACGGGCTCCAGGGCGCCGTCGGCGACGGCGTGCCGCTGCTCATCGGGGTGGACCAGGAGTACGGCGCGGTGGTCCGCATCGGCGAGCCCGCGACCCAGTTCCCCGGCGCGATGCCGCTGGGCGCGACCGGGGACCTCGGGGCCGCCCGGCGCGCGGCGGAGATCGCCGGTGCGGAATTGCGGGCGATGGGCCTGAATCAGAACTTCGCGCCCGATGCCGATGTCAATGTGGACCCTGCGAACCCCGTCATCGGCGTCCGCTCCTTCGGTTCCGATCCCGAACTCGTGGCCGGTTTCGCGGCGGCTCAGGTCACCGGCTACCAGACCGGGGGAGTCGCGGTGTCCGCCAAGCACTTCCCGGGCCACGGCGACACCGGGACCGACAGCCATGTGGGCCTGCCGGTCATCACCCACACCGTGGAGGAGTGGGAGCGGATCGACGCGCCGCCGTTCATCGCGGCGATCGAGGCGGGAGCGGACATGATCATGTCCGCCCACCTGCAGTTTCCCGCGCTGGACGACTCGCTGGCGCCCGCGACGCTGTCCGCGCCGATCCTTACGGGGCTGCTGCGCGACCGGCTCGGGTTCTCCGGGGTCGTCGTCACCGACTCCCTTGAGATGCAAGGGGTCCGCACCGAGTACGGCGACGACCGCGTGCCGGTGCTGGCGCTTCTGGCCGGGGCCGATCTGCTGCTCATGCCGCCGGACTTCCAGGCCGCGTACGAGGCGGTGCTCGCCGCCGTCGCTTCGGGGGAGTTGACCGAGGAGCGCATCGACGCATCGGTGCGGCGAATGCTGACACTGAAGTATTCGAGAGGCATTGTGGACGATCTGACGGCGGACGCGGCGTCGGCCGCCGACCTGGTCGGCGCCGCCGATCACCTCGCGGTGGCGGACGAGATCGCCGAAGCCTCGGTCACGCTGCTCGCCAACGACGGCACGCTGCCGATCGCGCCCCCCTCGGGCAGTGCCCTCGTCACCGGCTGGGGCGAGAGCACCATCGGCTACCTCGCCGGGGACCTCGCCGCCCGCGGCCTGTGGGCGGACACGTTCGTCACCGGGGACGACCCGGACGGCTCGGCGATCAAGGACGCGGTCGCCGCGGCGGGCGGCCTCGACCTCGCCATCGTCCTGACGCATGACGTCGAAGACGGTTCCGCGCAGGCGGACCTGGTCGCCGCGCTCATGGAGGCCGGCGTGCCCGTCGTCGCGGCCGCGGTCGGCACACCCTACGACGCCGCGCGGCTCGGCACCGTGAACGCAAGCCTCGCAACGTACTCGTACTCGCAGGCCTCGCTCAGCGCCCTCGCGAAAGTCATCACCGGGGTGCGTAACCCCAGCGGCACGCTGCCGGTGGACGTCCCGGACGCCTCCGGCGCGATCGTGTACCCGCTGGGTCACGGGCTCGACTACACGTGACCGTCCGATAGCGCACCGAGAAAGTTATTTTCACACGCTTGACTCTTTATGAAGCTTGTCTCCATACTGGGACCCGGGCGCATACCGTGCGCCTTCCCCCCAAATGGCGGATCTCCTGACAAGCAGGGAGCCAAGGTGAACCTCTTCCCCATCCACCGAAAACGACCCCGACGCGGTGGACTTCGCGTCGCCGCCACACTCTTCGCCGCGGCGGTCCTGACCGCGGCCGGACTCGCGGTCGCGTCCCCGGCCCAGGCCCAGACCGGGCCCGGCGGCATCGACGTCTCGAACTACCAGGGCGCCATCAACTGGACCTCCGTCAAGAACTCCGGAATCCAGTGGGCCTACATCAAGGCGACCGAGGGCACCACGTACAAGGACCCGCGGTTCAACACCAACTACGTGGCCGCCTACAACGCGGGCGTCATCCGCGGGGCGTACCACTTCGCGCGTCCCGGCAGCTCCAGCGGTGCGGCCCAGGCGAACTACTTCGCCAGCAACGGCGGCGGCTGGTCGGCCGACAACCTGACCCTCCCCGGCGCCGTCGACCTGGAGGCACCGCCCTCGGGTGCGGCCTGCTACGGCCTGTCGACGACCTCCATGCGCAACTGGATCACCGACTTCTACAACACGTACAAGGCGGCCACCGGCCGCGACCCGGTCATCTACACGACCGCCTCCTGGTGGAACACCTGCACCGGTTCCTGGACCGGCATGGCCTCCAAGAGCCCCCTGTGGGTGGCGCACTGGGGCGCTTCGACCCCGACGCTGCCGGCGGGCTGGAGCTCCACGACCTGGACGTTCTGGCAGTACACCGCGACCGGTTCGGTCTCGGGCATCGCCGGGAACGTCGACCGCGACCACTTCAACGGCACGCGCGCTCGCCTTCTGGCGCTCGCGAACAACACTTAGCGAGCAGGCGGCGCGGGGGCCGGTCCCGACCGGTCCGGTCCCCGCGCCGCCCGCTTCTGGAGGCAGGCATGGACGACCACCGCATTCGCCGCCGCGTCCTCTTCGGGACCGGCGCGGCCGGGCTGATCGGCGCCGCCGGGTTCGCGGCCTTCGCTGCGCCGGGCGCGAGCGCCGCGGCCGTGGAGCCCGACATCGACGCGACCACCGTGTGGGGCGCGCGCACCCCGAACGGGACCAACCCGGTCATCTCGGGCAGCCCGAACAAGCTGATCGTGCACCACACGGTTTCGGCGAACACTGAGGACTTCTCGCGCGCGCAGGCGCACGCCCACGCGCAGTGGGTGCAGGACCTGCACATGGACGACAACCGGTGGCGCGACACCGGGTACAACTTCGTGGTGAGCCGCGGCGGGTGGATCACCGAGGGCACCACCGGAAGCCTTGCGGCGCTTCGAGGCGGCGCGCGCTTCATTCAGGGCATCCACACTTCGGGGCAGAACACGCAGGCGCTCGGGATCTCCAACGAGGGGTCGTACCACGACGGCGCCGAGCCGACCGGCGCGCAGTGGGAGGCGCTGGTGACGTTGTGCGCCTTCGCCTGCGAGCAGTACGGGATCGCGTCGACGGAGATCTACGGGCATGTGGACTTCAACTCGACGCTGTGTCCGGGGATCTTCCACGAACGACTCCCGCAGTTGCGGGAAGAGGTCGAGGCGGCCCGCGACAAGTAGGCCCCGCGAGCTGGTCGCGCGCGGCGACGGTGACCGCCGCGCGCGGCCTTCCTACGCAAAACCGGCGCTAGCCTTCAAAACGGACATTCGAAGAACCCCCGACAACAACCCTGACACGGGGGTACGACGATCGCGGCCGGGCTACGCCCGCTGGCGTCCCGATACCGCTGCGGCCGTTGCCGCCAGGGCCTTCGACGTCCGCTTTCGCTGCTTGGCCGCGACCCCCACGAACAGGCAGTCCACGACCATGAGCTGCGCTATGCGGCTCACTGTGGCGCCGGAACGGAACGTCGTCTCCCTCGCCGCGGTCGTCAGCACCAGACCGGCGGTCTTCGCCAGCGGGGACCTCGCGTGGTTCGTGATCGCCACCGTCGTCGCCCCGCGGTCGCGGGCCGACTCCAGGAACTCCACGGTCTCCATCGTCGCGCCCGAGTGCGAGATCGCGACCGCCACGTCCTTCGGGCCCGCCAGCGCGCTCGCCACCAGCGCGGCGTGCACGTCCGGCCACGAGAACGCCATGCATCCGATGCGGTGCAGCTTCTTCACCAGGTCGGCGGCCACTATCCCGGAGGCCTCGACGCCGAACACGTCGATCCGCCCGGCCCCGGCGAGCGCCGTGACGGCGGCTTCGCAGGCGGCGGTGTCGAGTGCGTTGGCGGTGTCGTGGATGGCGCCGACGTCGGCGTAGCTGACCGTGGCGATGATGCGCGACATGTCGGCACCCGTGGGGATGTCGCCGCCGGCGATCTCCCGGTCGGGTCCCTCGCCGGTGCCGATGACGGCCTGCGCGGCGCGCATGCGCAGTTCGCGGTGCCCGGTGAGGCCGAGCGAGCGGCAGAAGCGCACGACGGTGGCCTCTGAAGTGCCGGCGGCGCGGGCGAGTTCGGTGATCGTGCGGGTCGAGGCGGCCTCGGGTTCGCGGATGATCTCTTGCGCGACCTTGGTCTCGGCCTTCGACAGCGAGGGCAGGACGGACTTGATGAGCACCAGGAGGTTGGGCGTATCGGTGCGGCTTGCTGACATGACGTCACCGTACACCCGGTGGGGTTCTACCACGGTCCGGCGCGATTCTTCATCTGAGATCAGTTGGGTGAAATTTTACTTCATTGCGCTAGGCTCGCAACTGTGAGTGAGTCGACCGAGCGCCTGCAGGCGCGCGCCCATCTGGCAACGCTGTCAACCGAACAGGCCGACCCCCGTTATGCGGGGATCGAGCGCCTTTCGACCCTGGACCTGGCCCGCACCATGAACGAGGCCGACGCGAGCGTACCGGCCGCGGTGGCTGCGGTGCTGCCCGAGGTCGCCGCGGCGATCGACGCGGTGGCCGACCGTCTCGCGAAGGGCGGGCGGCTGCGGTACGTGGGGGCCGGGACGGCCGGGCGGATGGCGGTGATGGACGCGGCCGAGTGCCCGCCGACGTTCTCGACCGATCCCGAACTGGTGAAGGCGATCCTGGCGGGCGGCAAGGCCGCCGAGGGCGGCGCGGTCGAGGGCACCGAGGACGACGCGGCGGCGGGGGCGGCCGCGATGGCGGCCGACGGGATCGGCCCGGCGGACGCGGTGGTCGGGCTGGCGGCGAGCGGCCGGACGCCGTTCGTGGTGGCGGCGATCCAGGAGGCGCGGCGGCGCGGGGCGCTGACGGTGGGGTTGTCGTGCAACACCGGGACGGTGCTGTCGGCGGCGGCGGAGTACCGGATCGAGGTCGCGGTCGGGCCGGAGGTGGTGGCGGGTTCGACGCGGTTGAAGTCGGGGACGGCGCAGAAGTTCGTGCTCAACATGATCTCGACGATCAGCATGGTGCGTTTGGGGAAGGTCTACCGGAACTACATGGTGGACATGCGGGTCGCGAACTCGAAGCTGGCGGCGCGGGCGGTGCGGATGATCCGGGAGATCACGGGTGCGGGGCCGGAGGAGGCGGAGGCGGCGCTGACGGCGGCGGGCAACCGGGTCAAGACCGCGGTGGTCATGATCGAGCTCGGCGTGGGACCGGATGAGGCCGACGCGAGGCTGGAACGCGCAGAGGGCCGCCTCGCGGCGGCCCTGTCGGAGGTCAGCGCCAGGCCAGTTGGCGGTGGAGCCTTACCTTCGCCTCCGGGTCCGACACGAACGCGCTGGCGGCCATCCATGCCGCCCCGATCGCCGGGTCGGTGGCCTTGCTGATGCCCGCCTTCGGGTAGACCAGGCGGAACCGCTCCTGCAGCAGCGCCGCTATCGGCGTGGGCCGCGTCAGGAGGCTTCCCGCCATCACGATCGGCAGGTCCCGGTCCACCACGTACGAGACCGATTCGGCCAGGTGCCCGACGGCCCTGGACACGATCGACTCGGCCACGGGGTCGCCGCCGTCCGCCGCTTCGCAGACCAGGGCCGCGAAGCGCGCAAGCCGCACCGGCGAGTCCGCCATGAACTTCGCGACCAGCGCCCCCGACCGGCGGTTCTCGGGGGAGACCGCGTTGATGATGGCCTCCACGAGTCGCCCGCCCGGCCCGTTGCCGTCTATGTGCCGCAGCGCGGCCCGCACGGCCTCGCGGCCGAGCCAGAAGCCCGAGCCCGCGTCGCCGAACAGCCATCCGTACCCGTCCGAGCGCCCCTTGGGTTCCCGGTCCCTGATCGCGAAGGCCACCGCGCCGGTGCCGGAGACGACCACGGTCCCGTTCGATGCCGACGACCCGGCCGCGAACGCGATCACCGCGTCCGAGACGACCTCGACCTCGCAGTCGGTCGCGAAGCGCCGCTTGAGGTCCGCGGAGACCTCCCGCACCTCCTCGGTCAGCGACAATGCCCCGGCGGTGCCGACGCAGACCGCGCCGACCTCTGCCGGGTCGATGCCGCCGAGGGCGCGCTGGAACGCCAGGGCCATGTTCGAAAGTGCGATCTCCCGGTCGCCGCCGACCGGGTTCGCAGGGCCGGAGGCGCCGGTGCCGAGCAGTGCCCCGGTCTCATCGATGAGGACGGCTCTGCTGCTGGTTCCGCCGGCGTCGAGGCCGACGGCGAGTCTTGCGTGCATGTGGGGGGTTCCTCGCTCCTTGCAGTACCAGCAGAATCCGTCCTGGGGGCAAAACTGTAAAAATAATTCTCATGAGCTTGACATGAGTGTGGCATAGGTAATAGTTTTTCTTGCATCCACCTCACGAAGGGGACGTCTGTGGACCAAAGCAGGACCGAAGTGCCCGCAGTACTCGCCGAGGCCGGCGTCCTCGAACGGATCCGCCACGGCGCGAACGAACTGTCCGAAGCCATGTCCAAAGTGGCCGACCAGATCTCGGCCGACCCCGAAGCAGCTGCGCGAGCGACCATCATGGATCTCGCCGAGCTCTCCGGTACCTCCCCAGGAACCATCACCCGATTCTGCCGTCACCTCGGATACGACGGTTACGCGGCCCTACGGGTAGCGATTGCCACCGAGACGGGACGCGCCTCAGCACGCCGCGAATCCGGCTGGGACGTCAACATCGGGCGCGAGATCGCGCCCTCCGACCCGCTCGACCGGGTCCTCAAGCAGCTCATCACGATCGACGCCGCGATGCTCCGCGACACCGTCGACACGCTGGACCTCGACGCCGTCGAGCAGGTCGCCGCCCGCGTCTCCACGGCCCGCCGCGTCGACGTCTACGGCGTCGGCACCAGCGCGACCGTCGCCCGCGAACTGCACATGGGCTTCTACCGCACCGGCGTCGCCGCGTGGGTCTGGACCGAGGTCCACGACGCCCTCGCCAGCGCCGCCCTCCTCGGTGAGGGGGACGTGGCGATCGCCGCCTCGCTCTCGGGCACTACGGCCGAGGTCGTGGAGATGCTCACCGAGGCCGGGAGCCGAGGGGCCCTCACCGTCGCGGTCACCGGGGTCGCGGGTTCGCCGATCGCCGAGGTCGCGGACTACTGCCTGGTCTCGGCCGCCACGCGCACCGGCAACCGTGCGGACCTGCTGGCCGGCAGGCACTCCCAGCTGCTCGTGGCCGATCTCGTCCACATCGCGGTGGCGCAGCGGCGCTTCCCCGAGGCGCGCGAGGCCCTGGAGTCCAGGGCCCGAGCCGTCGTCGGCCACCGGCCGACCCCTGAACTCCGGAACGGAGCGAGCTGACCCGCACACCGTCCGCACGCGGTCCCGCCCAACCTTTTTACCCCCCTTTGAAGGAGCGACCCATGAGGAACTCAACCGCAGCCGAGAATGAAGCGTTGTTCAACGGCCGCAACCCGTCCGGTCCCACACCCGCGGACCGCCAGGCGATCTTCACCCGCCGCAACCTGTTCGGCGCCACCGCCGCCGGGCTCGCGGTCACCTCGCTGGGGGCCTGCGCCACCAGCGGTGACGACGAGGACGCCGACGAGGTGACCGTCGGCGACGACGCCGAGAACCCGTTCGGCGTCGACGGCGCCGCCCCCCTGGACGTCGTCATCTTCGACGGCGGCTTCGGCAACGAGTACGCCATTGCCCACCAGGCGATCTACAACGAGGCCTTCCCCGACGCCGTGATCACGCACCTGGCGACCCAGGCGATCGCCGAGACGCAGCAGCCGCGCTTCGCCGAAGGCAAGCCCGCCGACGTCCTCGACAACTCAGGGGCCGCGCAGATCCCGATGGACTCGCTGGTGAGCGACGGTGAGCTGGCCGAGCTGACCCCGCTCCTCGACGCGCCCTCCTACGACGACCCCGAGGTCACCGTCCGCGACACCCTGCGGGACGGCGTGCTGACCGCGGGCACCTTCAACGGCGAGGTCTACGCCCTCAACTACGTGTTCTCGGCGTGGACGGTCTGGTACGACGGCAAGCTGTTCCGCGACCAGGGCTGGACGGCGCCCACGACCTGGGACGAGATGCTGGCGCTGTGCCCGCAGATCATCGAGGCCGGGATCGCGCCGTGGACGTACGCCGGGCAGCACCCCGTGTACCTCTACGACCTGTTCCTCATGCTCGCCGGCCGCCACGGCGGCGTCGAGGTCCTCAAGGCCATCGACCACCTCGAACCCGACGCGTGGCGCAACGAGTCGGTCGTCAAGGCCGCCGAGGCCCTGGCCGCGCTGTACTCCGCGGGGTACATCCTCGACGGCACGCCGGGCATCGACCACATCCAGTCGCAGACGGCGTTCAACGAGCGCCAGGCGGCGTTCCTGCCGTGCGGTTCCTGGCTCCCCAACGAGCAGAGCGCGATCGCGCCGGCCGACTTCGAGTACACGCCGATCGGCGTGCCGTACCTGGAGGGCTCGGTCCAGCCCGCCCTCATCTCCGGCGGCGGCGACGAGCCGTTCGTGGTCCCCAAGAACGCGACCAACCTCGCCGGGGCCTACGAGTACCTGCGGATCATGCTCTCCCAGGAGGGCGCGCAGATCTTCGGCGACACCGTGTCGGCGGCCACCGTCGTCAAGGGCGTCGCGCTCGAGAACCCTGCGGCCCAGGCGACCGACGCGCTGGTGTCCAACCCCGACGACCTCTTCCAGCCGATGTTCCGCTTCTGGTACACGAAGATGAACGAGGAGGTCCGTCCCGCGCTCGGCTCGCTGCTCGCGGGCGAGTCCACCGCGCAGGAGTTCCTCGACCGGATGCAGACGGTCGCGGACGAGACCGCCGCGGACGACACCATCGAGAAGTTCACGCACGAGGACTAGCCGTCCGAACCGACCGTACAAGAGAGAAAGGAGGGCCTGGGCGGTGAAGCACGGCAGGTACCCGTTCATCCTGAGTTTCCTGGCATTGCCGGTGGGGCTCTACGCCTGGCTGGTGGTGCTCCCGTTCGCCCAGGCCTTCCAGATCTCCCTGACCGACTGGTCGGGGTCGAGCAACTCGTTCAACTACATCGGCTTCGACAACTACGCGAACCTCTTCAAGGACGACCGGCTCGTCCTGCCCGCCCTGCGGCACACCGGGATCATCCTCGTGGTGCTCCCGCTGGTGACGATCGCTCTGGGACTGTTCTTCGCGTTCATGCTCAACCTCGGCGGGCGTTCCCGCCAGGGCCGGATCGAGGGCGTGCGCGGCGCCCGCTTCCACAAGGTCGTCTTCTTCTTCCCGCAGGTGCTCTCGGTCGCGATCGTGGGCATCCTGTGGAAGCAGGTGTACGCGCCCGAGAACTTCGGCGGGCTCATCACCGGCGCGCTCACCGCGGTGGGAGCGCCCGCGCCCGTCAACGGGTTCCTCGCCGACAAGCGCTTCGTGCTCGCGGCGGTCATCGCCGTCCTGGTGTGGAGCGCCGTCGGGTTCTACCTGGTGTACTTCTCCTCGGCGATGGCGTCGATCCCGCGCGACCTCTACGAGGCCGGGATCATCGACGGGGCCGGCCGCCTCCAGATGTTCTTCAAGATCACCCTGCCGCTGCTGTGGGACTCGGTCCAGACCGCGTGGATCTACCTCTCCATCGTGGCCCTGGACGTGTTCGTCCTCGTCTACATGATGACGCCCGAACGCGGCGGGCCCGACACGGCGAGCGAAGTGGTCGGCGGCGTCATCTGGAAGTACGCGTTCAACCACGCCGAGCAGGCGTTCGCGTCCGCGATCGGCGTGGTCCTGTTCTTCGCCGCCCTGACCCTGGCGGTCGTCTCGCTGCGGTTCGGTCCCCGCGAGCGCATCGAGTACTGAGGAGCGACATGGCAACCGACACCACCCCCGAGCGCCCGGCCCCTCCCGCCGGCGACGCCCCCGCGCCCCGGCCCGCCCGGACCGGCGACCCCGCCCCGCGCCGCGAAGGCGCCGTCGTCAACTTCTTCTCCCAGGGCTTCCTGTGGCTGTGGGCGCTGGCGGTCATCATCCCGGTCCTGTGGATCGTGTTGTCCTCCTTCAAGACCAGCCGCGAGATCGCCTCCGACCCGCTCGGGCTGCCCGAGGCCATGCACTGGCAGAACTACGCGAACGCCTGGTCCAACGGGCACATCGGCGACTACTTCATCAACACGATCCAGGTCATGGCCTTCAGCGTCACCGGGACGATGCTCCTGGGCGCCATGGCCGCTTATGTGCTGGCCCGCTACGAGTTCTTCGGCAACCGGATCATCTACTTCCTGTTCGCCGCAGGGATGATGTTCCCGGTGTTCCTGGCTCTGTTCCCGCTGTTCAAGACGCTGCAGAACGTGTCGCTCCTGAACACCTACACCGGGCTCATCCTCGTGTACATCGCCTACTCGCTCCCGTTCACGGTCTTCTTCCTGACCGCGTTCTTCCGAACGCTGCCAACGGGAGTGGCGGAGGCGGCGATCGTGGACGGCGCCGGGCACTACCGCCTGTTCTTCCAGGTGATGCTGCCGATGGCGAAGCCCGGGCTCATCGCCATCACCATCTTCAACATCATCGGCCAGTGGAACCAGTTCCTGCTGCCGCTGGTCCTCCTCAACCACCCCGATGACGCGATGATCTCCCAGGGCCTGGCGAACCTCGCACTGCGCCAAGGCTACGAAGGGGACGCGGGCGCGCTCTTCGCCGGGACGGTGCTGGCGATGCTCCCGATCTTCATCGCCTACATCATCTTCCAACGCCAGATCCAGGCCGGACTCACCGCGGGAGCCATCAAGTAGCGCCGCTGAAGCCAAGAGCCGCCTCCGCGTTTGCGGAGGCGGCTCTTCTGGTTGCCGGATCTCATGATTCAGTCTGACCCTGAGTTCGAGCTGGTGGGCAGGTCGTCCATGGTGAGGACGGTTCCGTCGGCGAGATGGAGTTCGACGGGACCGAACATCAGGTAGAAGCGGAGTGCCCCGAGGGCGTTCTCGTGGGTGCAGAAGTTGCCTCCGGCTCTCGGGTAGACGGTGCTGGAGAACGCGCCGACTTCGATGGTGTCGTAGCCTGCGGCGACCACGCCAGGGCAGTGCGCCAGGTGCGAATCGCGCTCATCGCCGCACTCGGCGCAGCGGATGGTGAAGGACTGGGGTTCCGGGAGGGGAACTGGTTTGGTCTTGTCGGTCGGGTGGGTGACAATGGCGGTGTCGGGCGTAGACATGTCTGCCTCCGATGTTTTGAGGCCGGGGCGGGTCTGGCTACCAACCTTGTGAACCGCCCCGGCCGGTTTCTGTTTCGGGCTGTGGCCCAGACACTCACGATTTCGCTCCGTGACTATCGCCATGCCCAATGGTAGATTGACATAGTCGCCCTATTAGCGCAAGCTTAGAAACACATTTGGTCTAAAAATATTTGACTCTGAGGCTCGAACGAGTGATGGAGGTTGGGCGATGGCAGGACGCGGACGACCCAAAGGCCCAGGAAACAGCCTCCGCTCCCGGTGGCTCGGTGAGCGCCTTCGCGCACTCCGCGAAGGCGCCGGCATCTCGACCGTGGAAGTAGCTGAGTTCCTTCAACGGGACCGCTCGGTCGTGGGGCGCTACGAGACCGGCGACTACCCGATCCGCCGGGCTGACGTGTACGCGCTCCTCACCTACTACGGGGTCGAGGACAAGAAAACCCGCGAGACCCTGCTCGAACTTTGTGAGGACGTGTGGCGAAAAGGCTGGTGGGATCCCTACAAGGAGGAAGTCACCAAGGACTTCATCGACCTGCCCTGGCTGGAATCGCGCACCGAGGAACTGTGCACCTATCAGAACATGGTGGTGCCGGGCCTGCTGCAATCACGCGAGTACGCGGAAGAACTCATCCGCAACTCAGAGAAGGGTTCAGCGGAGGAACAGGTTCTCCGCTGGGTTGAACTGCGCCTTGAACGGCAGAAGATCCTGGACAAAGACGATCCGATCCGGTACTTCGCAGTGATCGAAGAGCCCGTGCTGCGGCGGCCGATCGGAGGGCCCGAGGTCATGGTTGCGCAACTTCAACACCTGCTTGATCTCGGACAGCGAGCGAGCCTCGACATCCGAATCCTGCCTACCGCACATGGCCCGCACAGCGGGCACCTCGGGGGTTTCGAACTGTTCGTCATGCCGGAACAGTTCACGGATGTCGCCCATGTCGAAACGCTCGGCGGATCGCTTTACGTCGAAGCGCCTCACGTTGAACGCTTCGAGGAGGCGTGGGAGGATGTCAAGAATGCGGCGCTTGACCCGCAGCGGTCTGCGGCGCTCATCAAGACCGTGTTGAAGGAGACCAAGTGAAGACCACCGGTACTGCGCAGGATCTTTCGGCCCCGGAGCTCGCCGGGATTCGCTGGAAGATCAGCTCGCGCAGCAGCAACAATGGCGGTAGCTGCGTCGAAGCCGGTCCGCTTGTCGACGGTTCCGGTCGGGTCGCGGTGCGGCACTCGCATCACCCTGAAGGTTCCGTGATCGTCTACACCCGTGCCGAGTGGGATGCGTTCCTCGGCGGGGCCAAAGACGGCGAGTTCGACTTCAACGCCTGACCCCGACCGCTCGGCCAAGTTGTGACCGCCCCCGATACTGGTTCGATGTACCCGACGCCGCTGTGCCTGTGCTTCCTGACCAGGGCCTCCGCTCAATCAGGGGCCGAGGTGCTTCTCGGCATGAAGAAGCTCGGCTTCGGCGCCGGCAAAATCGTCGGCCTGGGCGGGCATGTCGAGCCCGGCGAGTCACCCTCGCAGGCCGCCGCGCGGGAGGTCATGGAAGAGTCCTCGATCCTGGTCGATCCCTCAGCGCTGCAACACCTTGGCGAGGTCACCTTCCGCTTCCCCGCGCGCCCATCGTGGGACTCGGTCGTCTCCGTCTTCAGCGCCGACCGGTTCAGCGGCCACGCCCAAGAATCCGACGAGATCGCTCCGCAGTGGTTCCCCCTCGAGGACCTGCCGTTCTCGAGCATGTGGGACGACTCCCGACTATGGCTCCTACGGCTGCTCTCCGGAGACCGAATGCGGACCGAGATCACCTACGGCGACGACTCCGAGACCGTGGCCAGGGCCTTGATCGGCGAGACGCAACTGCGCCAACCGAGCTTCCTGATCACCTACGGGCCGGGCGAAGCGATGATCAGCGATGTCGGCACCGTCCAGGCTTGGCGGTGGACCGCCCTCGCCCGGTTCGGCCCCCACTTCCCGGCCAAGTTCCTGGCCCGCACCCTCAGCTGCCCTTGGCAGGACATCGCCGCACTCGACGGCGACTTCGACGCCCCGACCCGCACCGTCTTCGCCCAAATTCCCCTTGAATACCACCAGGAATACCTCGATGCGGTCGCACTCCTCGAGCGCGAAGCCAGCGCGATGTTCGCTTCGATGCGCGCCGAGTTCGACCGGATCAAGGACATCGGCGACCGGGACGCCTTCGCGCTGGCTGCTCAGCAGATCCCCGACACCGCTGTCCGACAGGCGATGTTCCTGCTGCGCGACGGCCAGGACCTGAAGGCCGAACTGCGGGCCTGGGCAGCCGTCCGACCCGCAACGATCGGCCTCTTCCGGACCCGCGCAGCCTAGCCAGCAGGTGGCGCCCTTGTCCTTGGGTACGGCCTAGTTCACGGCCATCCGCAGGACCGCCGACCCTTCGTTCAGGCCGAGCAGTTGCACGATGAGCTCGCCTTGCAAGGGCTCGGGTTCCGGTGGCGTGCCCTCTTCGAAGCAGGTCGAGAACATCGAGGTCTCGGAAATGGTCGACTGGCAGATCCCGCCGAGCCCAGCCGCGAATCCGGTCGAGCGTCGCGACGGTGAACTGGGCGAGTGCATCATGCGACGAGAATAAAAGCCAAACGGCGGGACCGGTCCCGCCCGCCCGACCGTTCTCGGTGCTTCGCACTTGGGTATCCGGCGGCCGTAGCGCTGACCCCAGCGCAAAGCCGCTCAGGGACGCCCCCTTCGCGTCCCTGAGCGGCATTGAGTGCCCCGGGTGGTCCCGCAACCGTCCAGGGCACAGACTCATGTCACGGCGATCGAGTCAAATACCGCCGTTCCCGGATTCGATCCGTCGTGTGAGGTCACGAAGAGCCCCATGACCGCCGGACCTTCGATCACGACCGTTCCGAGGTCCGTCCAGGTTTCTCCGTCAGCCGACCATGCTGCGGTCACCAGGTCGCCAACCCTGCTCAGCCGCAGCCACACCGGGGCCCCCACATCCGGGCCGTCCACATCCGTGTCGAAGCCCGACTGGAGGTGCACCCCGTTCGCAGGCGTCAGCATCAACGCCGCGTAGTCCGAACCGGCCTCAGTTCCCGCCTTGACCATGACTCCGGCCTTTGCCCAGTCATTGGTGTCTTCTTGGGAGACCACTCTCGCCATGATCGATCCGTCTCCGGCCAACACCTGATGGCAGTAGTGGAACTGGTCCGCATCCCCCCAGATGTCGTCCCCAGCTCCGGTCACCGTCACCGTGCCTTCCGCGTCGAACACCGCATCCCCGGGGACCTTCGGGTTCCCGACGTCTTCACACGTCCACCCCTCCGGCACCGCCGGTGCGGTGTCCTTCACGACCACCGAGTCGAACACCGCCGTGCTCCATTCACTCCCGTCATGCGAGGTCACGAACAGCCCCACCGTCGCCGGGCCCTCCAGTTCCGCGCTGGCGAACGGCTCCCATACTGTCCCGTCATCCGAGTGGAACGCCGTCACCGTCGAACCCGTCCTGACCAGCCGCAGCCACACCGGCGCTCCCGTATCCGGGCCGTCCACGTCCGTGTCGAAGCCGGTCTGGAGATGCACTCCCTCACTCGGGGTCGTCATGGCCGCGACGTAGTCCGCGCCCTCCTCCGGGGCGGTTTTGATCATCAGCCCCGCCTTGGCCCAGTCGTCCGTGATCCCCTGGGCCACCACCCGGGCGATGATTTCTCCGTCGCCCTCGAGTGCCTGGTGGCAGTAGTGGAACTGGTCCGCCTCCCCCCAGATGTCGTCGCCAGCTCCGGTCACCGCGATCGAGCCGTCCGGGTCGAACGCCGCCTGGCCCGGCAGCACAGGGTCGCCCACGTCCTGGCAGGTCCAGCCCGCCGACGGCTCCCCGGCGTCCACCTCGACCGAGTCGAACACCGCCGTTGAGAACTGCGTGTTGTTATGCGCCGTGGCGAACAGGCCGATCTCCGCGTTCGCGCTCATCGGCACCGTCGCCGAACCGATCGGTGTCCAATCCTCACCATCATCCGACAGCTCGGCGGTGAACAGATCGCCCTCACGCGTCAGCCGCAGCCACGCCTCGCCGTCGACGTAATCGAACCCGCCGCCGTCAGTGCCGAAGTCCGCCTGGAAGTGGGCCCCGTTCGTCGGCGTCACCGCGATCGCGGCGTACGTCGCCCCCTCTTCGGTCGACTCCTTGACCATCACTCCGGCCTTCGCCCACGCGTTCGTGTTCTCCTGCGAGACCACCTTCGCCGTGATCGAACCGTCCCCGGCCAGCGGCTGGTGCACGAAGTGGAACTCGTCGGTCGCGCCCCAGATGTCCCAGCCCGCGCCGGTCACCGCGAACTCGCCCTCGTCGTAGCTGCTCAGCCCCAACTGGGTCCGCTCGCCCACATCCGTCGACTCCCAAGGCGAAGGGGGATAAGGCAGTTCGGCGAAGTGCGCCGTCACCGCCGTGTCCTCGTCCGGCACCGTGAACACGTGGTTCTGCTCCGCGCCCGTGGACCAGGAGTCGAACCGGTAGCGCTCATCGCCCGCGTACTGCGGCGACGCGGCGTCGAGCACGTACTGCGCGCCCACGACCATCCGCTTCACCGTCGAACCCGTATACGGCCGCCCGTCGAGCGTGAACGCGAGCCCCGGCGGGTCCGCACTGATCGTGACCTGCACCGTGTTCGGATGAACGTCCACATAGGTCGTATCCTTCAGCCCCGCCGAATCCGTGACGGTGAGGCTGATCCGGTAGAACGTGTTGTCCGCCCCGTGCGGCGCCCTCGGGATCGTGATCTCACCGGTCGCACTGCCCGTGGCCGGACCATAGAACGGGTGCACGTGGTCGGCATGGTGGAACTGCACCGTCCACGTCATCGCCGCCGGGCCCAGCGCCCCGTCCTCCGGGTCGCTTCCCGTGCCCGAGAAGCCGACCACGTCGCCCCCGTCGTAATGCAGGCCCTCCTCGGGAGTCGTGATCACCGCCTCCGGCCGCGTGTTCCCGACCTGGACCTCCACAGTCGCCTCGGCGGACTTCTCACCGTCCGAGACCGTCAAAACCGCCTGGTAGATCCCGTTCTCGGTGTACGTGTGCACCGGGTTCGCCTCGGTCGAGTCGCCGCCGTCGCCGAAGTCCCATGTGTACGTCAGAGCGTCGTCGTCGGGGTCCTGCGACCCCTCCGAGGAGAACTCGACCTCCAAGGGCGCGAACCCGTTGTCCGGCGTCGCGCTCGCCTCGGCCTGCGGCGTCCGGTTCCCGCCCGAGGGCGCGATCCGGTACAGCTCACCGGGGTAGATGTTCAGCTGGTACAGCGCGCCGTCCGGGCCCGTCTGCAACTCCACCGGCGTGCCCGCGTCCAGGTCGAAGTCGTTGACCGACACCACGGTCTCGAAGGACTCGTCCATCTCCAGGTACTTCACGAACCCGAGCGTGTAGTCCGCGACGAACACCGCGTGCTCGTACGCCTCCCCGAGCAGGCCCCCCTCGTACACCTCCACCGACGAGATCGAACCGGCCGACGCGGGCGGCGCCGTGTGCGGGTAGGCCCACACCGGCTGCGCGTACGGGCAGTCCGCGCACACCCCCTCCACCTGCGGCCAGCCGTAGTTCGCGCCCCGTTCGATGAGGTTCAGCTCCTCCCACTCGGAGCCGCCCACATCGCCGGCGAGGATCTTCCCCGCGTTCGGTCCACTGGGGACCAGGTCCCACCGGAACGAGTTCCGCAGGCCGTACGCCCACACCGAAGGCTCCGCCCCGGGCGTGTCGACGAACGGGTTGTCCTCGGGGATCGTGCCGTCCGCGTTGATGCGGTGCATCTTCCCGTGCACGTTCCCCAGGTTCGGCGGGTTCTGGTTGTTGGTGTTCATCCCCAACGTCCAGTACAGCTTCCCGTCCGGACCGAACTTGATGCTCCCCGAATGGTGGAACACGTTCGCGTCCTGCTGCGACTGGATGAGCACCAGCTCCGAGCCCGGATCGATCTCGTGATCGGCCATCGTGAAGCGGCTCAACCGGTCCAGGTTGTCCGCGGCCGTGTAACCCGCGTACACGTAGCCGTTCGCAGCGAAATCGGGGTCGAGTTCCAGGCCCAGCAGCCCCCGCTCGTCCGAGCCCGCCGTGGCGAGCTCGATGAGCGGATGCGGGTGCAGGACCCCGTCCTCGACCAGTTGGATCGCCCCGTTCTTCTCGGCCACAATGATGTCCCCGTCCGGCGTGAACCGGAACGAGGTCGGCTCCTCCAGGCCGTCGACCACGAGCAGGCGCTCGAACTCGGCAGGGGGAGCGGCCGAAGCCTCCGCGAACGGGACGACGATGAACGCCGATGACAGCAACGCTGCCGCCAACCGGCCCAAACCCTTAGCGCGCATGCACGACCTCCGCGGTCTCGTCCGACGTGTCCAGACCGTGTTCGGTCAGCTCCCAGAAATGCCGCTTGCTCGGGCGCACCAGCTGCGACAGGGCCTTGTAGGCGGCCACGCTCATCAGCCCCCAGTACAGGGGCACCGTGAGCATCGCCCGCACCGCCGCGTACAGGCCGCGCTTGACGCAGCCCAGCATGAGCGCGTAGCACATCAGCGCATTGCCCGCGATCATCGCGAACATGCCCCCGTACAGCACCACCGGCGGGAACAGCGGCTCCATCCACTCGGGCCCGAACACGAAGTACGACAACGTCATCGCCCACATGATCGGATTGATCAGCGTCGTCACCGTCGAGAAGCCCAGCGTCAGGTGGATCGCGAGGGTCTTGCGCGCCCCCAGCTCGCGCCACAGGCGCACGGGCTGCCTTGAGTGCACCAGCCAGGTCTGGAGGTAGCCCTTGATCCACCTGCTGCGCTGGCGGATCCAGTTGCCGAGCCGCGAGTTCGCCTCCTCCTCGGTGACCGAGACGATCATGCGCACCTCCCAGCCGCGCCGGGCGATCCGGATGCCCAGGTCCGCGTCCTCGGTGACGTTGAACGGGTCCCAGCCGCCGAGGTCGCGCAGTGCGTCGATCCGGAAGTGGTTCGAGGTGCCGCCCAACGGGATCGCGAGCCGGTGCCGGTCCATGCCGTGCAGCGTGAGGCTGAAGTTGGTGGCGTACTCGGCGGAGAAGCAGGTGGTCAGCCAGTTCGTCCACGGGTTCCAGTACTGGAGTTCGGCCTGGACGCACACGACCCGCTGGGGGAGCAGCCGGAACGCGAGAGCGGCCTTGCGCAGCTGGTCGGGGTCGGGCCGGTCCTCGGCGTCGAAGATGACGCACAGGTCGCCGGTGGCCCGGGCCAGACCCACGTTGCAGGCCTTCGGTTTCGTCTTCGGCAGCGTGTCGGGGATCGTCACGATCCGGAAGGCCCGGCTGATGCCCTCCCGTTCGATCGCGTTGCGCGTCTCGGCGTCGTCGGACTCGACCAGCAGCAGGATCTCGAGCTTCTCGACCGGGTAGTCCATTGCGGAGAGCCGCCTGATGAGCCCGGGCACGACGGCGGACTCGCGGTACAGCGGCACGAGCACCGTGTACCGGGGGAGTTCCGCGTCGGGGATGATCTCCAGGCTCCCCTGCTCGAAGCGCAGCGCGCTGGACTTGCCCGAACCGAGGATCATCGCGAGTTTGAACCCGATGACGGCCAGGTAGAGCACGATGAGGCCGAACATCCCGGCCTGCGCCCACCGCAGCGGGCTGGGCCCGATCCCGGTGAGCAGGTTGAGGGTGAGCGCGGCGGCGACGAGGCCGATCACGCTCAGGGCGAGGGCGATCTGGCCGTCGCTGAGCAGCCGCTGGGCGCTGAGCCCGGCGGGCGGGGCGTCGGGCCCCTTGGCGTGCAAGGTCATCGGCCGTCCTCTTCTGAAGCTCGGTAGACGAGCCGGTCGCCCTCGTCGTACACCAGGTCGTAGTCCTCAGCGAGCTGGTCGGTGCCCCACAGGGCCTCCCAGACGTCGTCCTCGGAGCCGGGCGTCGCCCGCATGTAGATCCACTCGATGCCCGATCCGCTCGGGTCGGCCAGGGCTTCCTCCCAGATCCGGTAGGAGCCTTCGTAGACGAGGGAGCCGGTCGGCACCTGCGATTCGAAGGTCACCGACTCGTTCTCGAAGGACATCATCAGCGTGGAGCCGCCGTCGTGGTGCTCGCGCAGCCAGGCGGCGACGTCGGCGTTGTCGGTCTCCCAGTCCCCGGCGCGGTACTCGGCGGCCTCGTCCAAGGTGACCGCCCCGTCGACGGCGATGGTCGCGCCGACGAGCACGGCCGCGGTGAGCACCGCGGCGGGCAGTGCCCGCGCGAGGACGCGCCGGTCCTGAAGCGAAGGGAGCCTTTGCACCAGGAGCCCGATGAGGTACCCGGCGAAGATCGCGGCGGGGATGAGCATGATGAGGCCGAACCGGACGTTGTAGAGCGCGCCCATGAGCTCCTTGACGTGGAGCGGCCGCTCGCCGGTGTAGAGCGCGTACACGAAGAACGGCGCGAACACCAAGAGCGCGTACGGGGTCAGCCGCTGGTGGCGCAGGCGGTGGTGCAGGGCGTAGACGACCAGGCCGACGAGGCCCATTGCGGCGGTGACGATCCCGAGGTTGTGGAGCGTGGCGAGACCGTACGTCTGCGCGGAGTTCGCGAGCGAGCCCACGTTGGCCTCGTCCGAGGAGACCCACAGGGACGAGTCGGCGTACTCCCCGGACTTCCAGTTCATCGGGTCGCCGAAGATCGCGAGGTTCCACGCCATCCAGCCGAGGATCCCGGCGCACCCGATGAAGCCGAAGATGAGCACGGACCCTTCGGTGTGCGACCAGCGCCGATGGCGGCGCAGCGAGGTGTACGCGACGACCGCGAGCGCGACCATGCAGAGGATCCAGCCCTCGTAGCGCGTGAGCGTCGCGGCCATGACCGCCGCCGAAGCGAGCGCGAGGTCGCGGATGCGGTGCTCGACGCACCATTCGTGCAGGTGGTGGACGGCCGCGATCGCGCAGGCGAACAGCAGCAGCTCGGTCATCGCGGTGGCCTGGAGGTACAGCACGTTCGCGTTGAGCGCGAACAGGCCCGCCGCGGTGAGGCCGCCGGCCCAGTGCCCCGACAGGGATTTCACGTGCAGGTACAGGTATCGAACGGCAACCACATAGGACACCATGGAGACGGCTGCGCCCGCGAAGCCGTTGGCGTACAGCGCCTCCCACGCCGAGAGTGGAGCCGCGAGCAGGTGCGGCAGCGGGAGCCACACGCCGCCGAGCTGGGCGAGCCCGGCGGTGGGGCTGTCGACCACGCGTCTGGCGATGAGCAGGTGCGAGTTCGCGTCCTTGTAGGCCAGCAGCAGGCCGTGGTCGGCGAAGTACAGGTACGCCACGACGGCGAGGACGGTGGCGGCCAGTGCGACGATGGCGGCGCCGGGGTCCTTGGGCGCGGCGAGGCGGCGCAGCCAGCCGAGCCGCCGGGCGTCGCGGACCATGTGGCCGTAGACGACCGCGAGGCTGACGAGGGAGCGGATCACGACGGACAGGCGCGCGCCGGTCTGCTCGCCGTGCTCCCGCGGGTAGTGCTCGACCGGGTGCTCGACGATGCGCGAGCCGTCGGTGCTGATGTGGCACAGCAGTTCCGGTGAGATCGCCGCGGCCTGCCCGGTGAGCTGGAGGTCGGCCAGGAGCGCGCGGTCGATGAGCTTGTAGGCGCAGTCGACGTCCTTGCCGGGGACGCGCAGCAGGGCCTTGCACAGGAGGGTCCAGACCTTGGCGTTGAGGCGCCGGCGCCACGGGTCGGCGCGGTGCTTGCGGTACCCGATGACCGCGTCGGCCCGCTCGCGGTGCTTGAACTCGCGCAGTTCGATGAGGTCCTCGGCGTGGAACTGGCGGTCGGCGTCGGTCAGCAGGATCTCGCGGAACCCGGTGCGGCGCAACGCGGTGTCGATGCCGGTGCGCACTGCGGCCCCGTAGCCGAGGTTGCGGTCGTGGTGGACGGCGATGACGCGGCCCTCGTAGACCTCGGCGAGCTGGTCGATGACCGCGCCGGTGCGGTCGTCGCTGCCGTCGTCGACGATGATGACGGCGTGCGGGATGCCCGCCCTGACCATCGTGCCCAGGAAGTCGTCCACGGTGGCGGCGACGTTCTCCTCCTCGCGGTAGGCCGGCATGACCACCGCGACGCCGTCAGTCGGCGGGGGCGGCGCGGCCGGGGGTGCGGGTGAGTGCTGCTGGTGCGCGGCGATGATCGTCAACGGGTTCTCCAGAGGGTTCGGTGCGGTGCGCCGTCTCGTTGTGGCGCTTGCGGAAGATGAGGTAGTTGTTGGCGAGGAACGTCAGGAGCGCGCCGACGCCGACGCCCACGGCGGCCGCGACGACGGGTTCGGTGAATTGCGACGCGAGCGCGAACACGCCCGTGTTGCAGGCCAAGGCGAGTGCGGCGGTGGCCTGGAACGAGGCCCACCGGGCGGCGGCCGACCGCGTCTGCGCGTGTTCGAGGCGGCGGTCCGACCACGTGAAGTAGGTGCTCAGCAGGAAGTTGACCTGGGCCGAGACGAGGAATCCGACCGCGTTCGCGAGGGTGTCCGGCGTACCGGCCTCGTGGAGCGCGAGCAGGATCCCCGCCTGAATGGCGAAGCAGGTCAGTCCTACGCCTGAGAATCGGGCGAGCCGCAGTAGCCGCGGCCGGTGCCGACGCATTGAATAAGCCTCCTGAGGGCACGACTGATAAACGCGTCGACTGATGCCTCGAATGGCAAAGCGCGCGTATGTCGAAAATGGGAATGTCGGGGGATGCCAACCGCTCCAATGCGGCCGACAAGATGCTTACTGATCGGGTTGTTATGGCCACGGTAACCCGGAACATGCAGGTGATGGGGCCCACCTGGTTTACATGTCGATTACGTTCAGTAGCTTGGACTTTTCTTATGTCCATTTTGCGAGGAAGCGATTCACCGCACGTCGTGCGTATGCGGCCGAATTGGACACGTCGAATTCACGAATTGCGACGATGACTGTCGGAAAACTTACTAACGGCTTTACCCGTTCGGGGGATGACTCGCGAGTAGCTTTATATATATTGAAAGTCGTAAATGGATAGACTTTCAAGATCACGGATGGGCGGCATTCCGTGACCTGGCGTGCCAGTTTTTCAACCGGTTTTACGAAGGGTGTTTACAAGGGTTGGTTTTTGTGTAAATATCGAAATGATTCGATCAAACCCCTTCCCTTTGGGGTGTTCGCGAAGGAGACGACGATGTCCTCAAGGAAGCGGCTGGGCGCGCTCGCGGCCGCAACAGCCCTCGTGACCACGGCCCTCGGCCTCGCCGCGCCCGCCCCGGCGCAGGCGGCTACGGCCGTGTTCGACAACGGCCAGACCATCACCACCACCTCAGGCGACCTCATGCACGCGCACGGCGGCGGCATGCTCAAGGTCGGCGGCACCTACTACATGGTCGGCGAGCAGCGCGACGAATACCTGTTCGACCAGGTCAGCATGTACTCCTCGACCGACCTCGTGACCTGGACCTTCGCGAACGACATCCTCAACGCCCAGTCCGACCCCGACCTCTCGCCGTCCAACATCGAACGGCCCAAGGTCATCTACAACGCCAGCACCGGCAAGTACGTCCTGTGGGCCCACAAGGAGAACGGCGTCGACTACGGCGATGCCGAAGTGGCCGTGGCGGTCTCGAGCACCGTCGCGGGCGACTACGACTACCAGGGCTCGTTCCGGCCCGCGGGCTTCGACTCCCGCGACATGACCCTGTTCGTGGACACCGACGGCACCGGCTACCTCATCTCGGCCGCCGACGTGAACTACGACCTCAACGTCTACCGCCTCACCGACGACTACCTCGCCATCGACGAGCTCGTCTACGTCTTCGACGGCTACCACCGCGAAGCCCCGGCCGTGTTCCAGCGCAATGGGGTCTACTTCCTCATGACCTCCGGCGCGACCGGCTGGAACGCCAACCAGGCCCAGTACGCCACCACCACGAACTTCCCCGAGGGCGCCTGGTCGGGCTGGACCAACGTCGGCAACTCCACGACCTACGGCTCCCAGCCCACCCACGTCACCACCGTCACGGGCACCGCGGGCACCAGCTACCTCTACATGGGCGACCGCTGGGGACCGCAATGGGGCGGCAAACCCATGGACAGCGAGTACGTGTGGCTCCCGCTCGCGTTCCCGACCTCCACGACCCTCTCGATGACCTGGTACTCCAGCCTCAACATCGACGCCGCCGCCGGGACGGTCCAAGGCGTCGTCGGCACCGAGGACGGCAGCCCGTACTCCACGAAGTTCGTCAACGCGAACTCCGGCAGATGCATCGACGTGCCCGGCGGCTCGACCGCCAACGGCACCACGCTCATCCAGTACGGCTGCTGGACCGGCGCCACGCAGGCCTTCACCTTCGACCCGATCTACCCGGGCTCCAAGGTCGGCGCCGTCTCCAACACCAGCTCCGGCAAGTGCTGGGACGTCCTCGACGCCTCCACCGCCACCGGGGCCGCCGTCGGCCAGTGGGGCTGCTGGGCCGGAGGCAACCAGCGCTTCTCGCTGCGGACCGCCGCGAACGGCAACTACCTCATCGTCGCCCAGCACTCCGGCCTCTGCGTCGAGGTCGCCGGGTCCTCGACCGCCAACAGCGGCGCGATCGTGCAGAACACCTGCACCGGCGCCGCGAACCAGCAATGGGACGTGACCGCCCTCTGAGCCCGCATCCACACGCCGGCACCGCAAGCGGCACTTTTCCCAGAGCGGCTGCGCCGCCAGACCTCCCACTCCTTATATAAGGACCACCGCCGGGCGCCCACCGCGCCCGGCGGCGGTCCTTCCTGTGTCCCCGGCCTCAGGTCGACCCCGCCGTTCGCCACTAGACCCCTGACCAGGCATAATCGAGAGGTTGCGCTTCGGCGCGACGTCTCCAGGTCTTGAACCTGGACCTTCCGGGCCGAAGGCCCGTTTTGGCACAGAATGCGAGTCGAGCCTGGCGAAGCCAGGCTTGGCGTTGAGCGAACGAAGGGAATCAGTCTCGTGGCTGATCAACAGCAAGCGGCTGGGAGCCGGGACGGCGCAGCCGGCGGCGGCGACCGCCGTGGCGCCGGTCGCGGCGCCGGTGGCCGTGGGGGCCGAGAGGGCGGTCGCGGTCGCGACCGCGTCGAGAAGTCCTCGCACATCGAGCGCGTCGTCACCATCAACCGCGTCGCCAAGGTCGTCAAGGGCGGCCGGCGCTTCGCCTTCACCGCCCTCGTGGTGGTCGGCGACGGCAACGGCAACGTCGGTGTCGGCTACGGCAAGGCCAAGGAAGTTCCCGCCGCGATCGCCAAGGGCGTTGAAGAGGCGAAGAAGAACTTCTTCACCGTGCCCCGCATCGGCGGCACCATCCCGCACGAGGTCTTCGGTGAAGACGCCGCCGGCAAGGTGCTCCTGAAGCCGGCCTCGGCCGGTACCGGTGTCATCGCGGGCGGTCCCGTGCGCGCCGTCCTCGAATGCGCGGGCGTCCACGACGTCCTGTCGAAGTCCCTGGGCTCCTCGAACGCGATCAACATCGTCCACGCGACGGTTGCCGCGCTCAAGGGCCTCGAGTCCCCGGAGGCCGTCGCGGCCCGCCGCGGCATGGCGCTGGAGGACATCGCTCCCCAGGGTCTGCTGCGCGCCCGCGCCGAGGCCGCCGCGGCCGCGAAGGCTTAGGGGATCGACATGGCGCGTTTGAAGATCACGCAGTTCAAGTCCACCATCGGTGAGAAGCCGAAGGCCCGGGCGACCATCCAGACCCTCGGCCTTCGCAAGATCGGCCAGACGGTCTACAAGGAGGACCTCCCGCAGTACCGCGGCATGGTTCACCGCGTCCGTCACCTGGTCGAAGTCGAGGAGGTCGAATAGTCATGGCAATTCGCATTCATGACCTGCAGCCCGCCCCCGGCGCCAAGAAGGCCAAGACCCGTGTGGGTCGCGGTGAAGGCTCCAAGGGCAAGACCGCTGGCCGCGGTACCAAGGGCACCAAGGCACGCAACACCGTGCGCGTCGGGTTCGAGGGCGGCCAGCAGCCGCTCCAGATCCGTCTGCCGAAGCTCAAGGGCTTCAAGCCGCACAACAAGCTCGTGTACCAGGTCGTCAACCTCGACCGCCTCGTGGAACTCTTCCCCGACGGCGGCACGGTCGGCCCCGAGCAGCTGATGGAGGTGGGCGTCCTCAACAAGAAGGAGCTCATCAAGGTCCTCGGCTCGGGCGAGCTCGAAGGCGTCAAGTTCGAGCTGCGGGCGCACGCCTTCTCGACCTCCGCCACCAACAAGATCGTCGCCGCCGGCGGCTCTTTCGTGGTCGTGGACAAGAAGACCGGCGAGGCCCTGGGCGAGTAATCGCACCTAGGCTCTTGCGGCCGAACATGTTATCCGCGAAGCGGGCCGGAGGGAACTCCGGCCCGTTTCGTCATGTTGAATGCCGAATACGCTCCGTCCGAATGCGCCTGCTAGGCTCCCATGGCGAGGACCGCCGTCTTCCTCGGGCGCGTGACGCTCTCGCTACGAACTCAACACGCCCACTGGTTACCAAGGCCTGCATCGTGAACGGACGGTGCCGGCCCCACGGGCCCCGCCAGGGGGTCTTGTTCAGGAGGAACCGCATTGCTCTCCGCCTTCATCAGCGCGTTTCGGACCCCCGATCTGCGCAAGAAGATCCTGTTCACCCTGATGATCATCGGACTGTATCGTCTTGGTGCGCAGATGCCGAGTCCCGGCGTGGACTACGCGGCGGTGCAGACCTGCCTCGACATCCAGCCCACGGATGACGCGGGTGTCTTCGGCCTCCTGAACCTGTTCACCGGTGGAGCGCTCCTCCAGCTGTCGGTCTTCGCGCTCGGCGTCATGCCGTACATCACGTCGTCGATCATCATGCAGCTGTTGACGGTCGTCATCCCCAGGCTCGAGCAGCTCCGCAAGGAGGGCCAGCCCGGACAGGTCAAGATCACCCAGTACACGCGGTACCTGACGCTGGGCCTCGCCCTGCTCCAGGCCTCCGGCTACATCGCGCTGGCCCGCTCGGGCATTCTCTTCAACGCCGAGTGCCCCAGCCCGATCCTCCCGGACCTGTCGGCCACCGACGCCAACATCCCCTACTGGATGTCCGTCGTGACGGTCGTGGCCGTCATGGTCGCCGGCAGCGCCATGATCATGTGGTTCGGCGAGCAGATCACCGAGCGCGGCGTCGGCAACGGCATGAGCCTCTTGATCTTCGCGTCCATCGCGGCGCAGATGCCGAGCCAGTTCTGGGCCCTCCAGGAGTCCGAGGGCTGGTTCATGTTCACCGTCATCATCGGCCTGTGCGTGGCGATCATGGTCGCGGTCATCTTCATCGAGCAGTCGCAGCGGCGCATCCCGGTGCAGTACGCCAAGAAGATGGTGGGCCGCCGGATGTACGGCGGCACTTCGACCTACATCCCGCTCAAGGTGAACCAGGCCGGCGTCGTGCCCGTCATCTTCGGCTCCTCGCTGCTGTACATCCCGACGCTGTTCCGGCAGCTCAACCAGAACAGCGACGCCTCGTGGGTCCAGTTCATCGACCGGTACCTGCTCAACCAGGGCTCGTGGGTGTACATCACGCTGTACGCCTTCCTGATCATCTTCTTCACGTACTTCTACGTGTCGATCACCTTCAAGGTCGACGACGTCGCGGAGAACATGAAGAAGGCCGGTGGATTCATCCCCGGCGTCCGCCCGGGCAAGCCGACCGCGACCTACTTGCAGCGAGTCCTGTCACGCCTGACGTTCCCAGGCTCGCTTTATCTGGCCGTGATCGCTATCCTTCCCAATCTGGCCATCATCGCGTTCGGTAACCAGCAGCTGTTCGCGCAGTTCGCGTTCGGCGGCACCTCGGTGCTGATCATGGTGGGCGTCGGCCTGGAGTCGGTCAAGCAGATCGAGTCCCAGCTGATGCAGCGCCACTACGAGGGCTTCCTGCGCTGAGGCAGGAACGACCTCAACGCCAGAGCGCGGCCGCGAGGCCGCGCCTTTGGCACGCCAGCGCCGAGTCCGCATACGGACTCGGCGTGACGACACGGGAGGAACACTCTTTTGCGACTGGTACTCGTAGGCCCGCCCGGGGCCGGCAAGGGCACCCAGGCCGAGATCATCGCCGAACGGCTCGGCGTCCCCAAGATCTCCACCGGCGACATCTTCCGGGCCAACGTCGACGGCGACACCCCGCTGGGTCGCAAGGCCAAGCAGTACATGGAGGCGGGTGACCTGGTCCCCGACGAGGTCACCAATGAGATGGTGGCCGACCGCCTGGCCCAGGCTGACGCGGAGGAGGGCTTCCTCCTGGACGGCTACCCCCGCAACACCGAGCAGGCCAAGGTCCTCGACCAGGTGCTCACCAAGGCCGGGGCGAGCCTCGACCTGGCGCTGGAACTGGTCGCCGACGACGACGAGGTCGTGCGCCGCCTGTCGGGCCGCCGCGTCTCGAAGTCGACCGGCAAGGTCTACCACCTCGATTTCGACCCGCCCGCGGACCCGGATTCGCCGGACCTCTTCCAGCGCTCCGACGACCAGCCCGAGACGATCAAGAACCGCCTCAAGGTCTACGCCGAGCAGACCGCTCCGCTCATCGGCTACTACGAGGCGCAGGGCAAGATCGTGCGGATCGACGCGATCGGCGAGGTCGCCGAGATCACCGAGCGCGCCTTGAACGCCATCGGCGCCACGGAATAGCAGTCGTGTTCCGCCGTCGCCAGAGCATCCAGTACAAGACCCCCGAGCAGTTCCGCAAGATGCGGGCCGCCGGGCTCGTCGTGGCCGAGGTCCATCAGGCCATGCGCGAGTCCGCCGCGCCGGGAGTGTCGACGGCGGAACTGGACCGCATCGCCGAGGAGGTCATCCGCGCTTCGGGCGCGGTGCCCTCCTTCAAGGGCTACGACATCGGCTCCGGGCCCTACCCGGGGTCGATCTGCTCCTCGGTGAACGAGCAGGTCGTCCACGCGATCCCCTCGAAGGAAGCGGTCCTCAAGGACGGCGACCTCCTCTCCGTGGACGTCGGCGCGATCGTCGACGGCTGGCACGGGGACGCGGCGATCACGATCGAGATCGGCGAGGTCGCCCCCGAGCTGACGGCGCTGCGCGAGGCCTGCGAGGCCTCCATGTGGGCCGGGATCAGAGCGGCGGCCACCGCCAAGCGCCTCGGCGGGATCTCGTACGCCATCGAGGACTCCGTGGAGCATTCGAGCACCGCGGACGCGATGCACTACGGGATCGTGACGGGCTTCGGCGGGCACGGCATCGGCACCGAGATGCACCAGGACCCCCACATCCTCAACTACGGGCGCCCCAGCGAGGGCCCGAAGCTGCGCCCGGGCATGGCCCTGGCGATCGAGCCGATGATCACGCTCGGCGGCGAGGACACCGAAGAGCTCGCCGACCACTGGACGATCGTGACCGAGGACGGTTCGATCGCGGCCCACACCGAGCACACGATCGCGCTCTGCGATGACGGCATCTGGGTGCTCACGGCTCCCGACGGCGGTGTCGAACAGCTGGGCGACGCGGCTGCGAGCGCGGCTCGCGCGGAGTAGGCCCCCGGTGCCATAATTGGCATCGTGACCGACGACCACGGCAAACTGCGGATCTCGAATGCCGACCGCGACAAGGCGATCGAACAGCTGCAGGCCGCCCTCGACGAGGGCCGCATCGACCTCGCGGAGTTCGATGAGCGCGCCAAGGGCGCGTACGAGGCCAAGACCAACGCCGAACTCGACCTGATCTTCGACGACCTGCCCGGCGGGCGTCCGAAAGAGGCCGAGGTCGTCCCCGTGGACGGCGCGCAGGCCCCTGAGTACGCCCACGGCTCCCCTCGCGGCAGCAGGCACGGGTTCCACCGGCTCCCGGCGCTGAAGGGACTCGTCACGGTCGGCGCCATCACCACCGCGATCTGGGCCGCGTCCTCGATCGGCACCGGCGAGTGGCAGTACTTCTGGCCGATCTGGCCCATTCTCGGCCTCGGCATCGCCACGGTCATGCAACTGGTGAACTTCGGCGGCGGCGACGACGACGACGAACGGCGCGATCGCGACCGCGACCGCGATGAACGTCGTGACCGCCGCGACCGGCGTCGCGGCCACTACTGATCCCGAACCCCCCACCCCCCGCTAGGAGCCCTCCCGAAATGTCCTCCCTCGAACGCTTCGGCGACCGCGAGATGCGCATCGGCAACCCCGAGCGCAGCGCCCTGACCGAGATCCTGCGCGCATCGGTCGACCGCGGCTACATCGACCTGGACGAGTACGAGAAGCGCGTCGACGTCCTCCTGGCCGCCAAGACCGTCGGCGACGCCGAGGTGGTCCTGTCGGACCTGCCCGCGTACCAGACCGTCATCGAGTCCCAGGAGCCCGAGAAGTCCGGTGCGCCGGACTGGATCAAGTGGCTGTGGTTCGGGATCTCGATCCCGATCGGCATCAACCTGGGCGTGTGGCTGGTCCTGTTCTTCACGATCGGCGCGGTCTACTTCTGGCCCGCGTGGGTGATGGTCCCGCTGGTCGTGGTCGCGACCGCGCTGACGTTCGCCGAGGCGGCGATCATCCGCCCGGCCGAGGAGAAGAAGCGCCGCGAACGCCTGCGCCGCAAGCGGAACCAACGCTAGAGGAGGTTTCCGGGCCCTCGGGGGTTCGGGAACCCCGCTGAGACATGCGAAAAGCCTCGCGGCGCGAGCCGCGAGGCTTTTTCTCTTGGGGTGACCGACGGGGCTTGAACCCGCGACCTCCTGGACCACAACCAGGTGCTCTACCAGCTGAGCTACGACCACCAAGACCGGCCGCCCGAGAAAACCCGGGGACCGCGGACAATCATAGCCAAACACCGACCGTTTCCGTCAACGGGGTTCGGTGTTCGGCGTCTCAGTGCGCCTTCGGCTCGGCGAGATCGGCCGCTGCGGCCTTCGCCTCTTCACTGGAGGGGCCAGGCAGCGGCACGAACACGGTGCGCCGGTAGTACTCCAGCTCCTTCACGCTCTCGTTGATGTCGGCGAGCGCGCGGTGGGCGAGGCCCTTGGCCGGCTGGTTGTAGTAGACCCGCGGGTACCAGCGCCGGGCGAGCTCCTTGATGGAGGACACGTCGATCATCCGGTAGTGCAGGTGATCGTCCAGGCGCGGCATGTACTTGGTGATGAAGGTGCGGTCGGTGGCGATGGAGTTGCCGCACAGGGGCGCGGTGCGCGCCTCGGGCACGTGCTGCTTGATGTACTCCAGGACCGCGTCCTCGGCCTCCTCCAGGGAGACCAGTGAGGCCCGCACCTCGTCGGTGAGCCCGGACTTGGCGTGCATGTCGGCGACGAACGCGCCCATGTTCTCGAGCGCCGGGCCCTCGCAGGCGATGACGATGTCGATTCCCGCGTCCAAGGGGGTGAGATCCGGTTCGGTCACGAGCACCGCGATCTCGATGAGGGCTTCGGTCTCCGGGTCGAGGCCGGTCATTTCGCAGTCGACCCACACTAGGCGTTCTTCTGTCACCGGGCCAACTCTACGCGCAGGCGTCATCCCGGGTGATCTACGAGTCAGGAGGTCGGAACCGGCCCCCGGACCGGTGGGGGAGGCGCAGACTGGAGAAGAACGAGGGGTGTTCGGAATCGGACATCAACGCCTGGGAAAGGTGTTGCTTGTCACCGCTACCGTCCGCTATGGTGCGGGTATCAGAGCGTCGCCGCCTTTGCGGCCCGGATCGCAGTGATTAGGGCCGCAATAAGATGATCTCTCAACTTTTTCAAGGTAGGGCGCGTGTACCCCTAGAGATTGAAGGTTTGCGATGAAGCAGACCGGAGACGATACCGTGACCAGGACTCGGGCCACCGCACCACGAAAGAGGTGAGGTGATCCCCGTCTCACAGGCATCATGAGCGTTCCCCACCCCCGTCTAGGGGACAGGAGCCGTGAACTGAGCTTAGCCGAGGAGACCGGGGTAACCCAAACGGTGCAAACGGCCGAAGGCCGTCGCTTCGCATCGATTTGGTAACCGTGGCGCATCGAACACCGGGACACGGAATTCCACGCAACGAAGCGGTCGTTGTAACTGGTACACCGTTCACGCGGTGTCGGGGGACGAGGAAGCTGGAGGAGACCTTGAGCGTGGAGCAAACTACAACACCCACCCTCACCACTGAAGAGGTCGCTGAGGAACGAGACCTTGTAGGTGTTTACCTGCATGAGATCTCGAAGACGCCGCTGCTCGACGCCGCAGCCGAGGTTTACCTCGCTAAGGCAGTCGAAGCGGGTCTGTTCGCGAAGCACCTGTTCGGCGAGGGGGAGACCTTCGGCGACGCCACCGAGAAGGAGCTCAAGCGACTGATCGAGGACGGCGCACGCGCGAAGGAGCAGTTCATCAAGGCGAACCTGCGGCTGGTCGTTTCGATCGCCCGCCGCTACGTCCGCTCCGGGATGCCGATGCTCGACCTGATCCAGGAGGGCAACACGGGCCTGGTCCGCGCCGTCGAGAAATTCGACTACGCGCGGGGCTTCAAGTTCTCGACCTACGCCACGTGGTGGATCCGCCAGGCCATCAGCCGGGCGATCGCCCAGCAGGAGCGCACCGTGCGCCTGCCGGTGCACCTGGTCGAGGACGTCAACCGGATGCGCAACGTCACCCGCCAGCTCACCCGTGAGCTCGGCGGCGACCCCGAACCCGACCAGGTCGCCCAGGCACTGGGCGTCACGGTCGAGCGGGTCAACGAGCTCATCCGCTGGAGCCAGGACACCGTCTCGCTGGACACGCCGATCGGCGACGACGGCGACACCAGTCTCGGCGACCTCGTCGCCGACTCCGACGAGCCCAGCCCCGAGGACGTCGTCCTCGCCGGCATGGAACGCCAGCGCATCGAGATGATGCTCAACCACCTCGACGAGCGCTCGGCGGGGATCGTCAAGGCCCGCTACGGGCTCGAAGACGGCCGCGAGCACTCGCTGACCGAGGTCGCGCACCGGTTCCACCTCTCCCGCGAGCGGATTCGCCAGCTGGAGATCCAGGCGCTGGCGCGCCTGAAGGAACTGGCGAACGACCAGGTCATGGCCGAGGCGGCTTGACTGCGTAAGCGCTAGAGAAGCAAACGGAAAGGCCGGGGCGAATGCCCCGGCCCTTTTCTTTGCGTCCGCTCGATCAGATGCGGCGGTACCCGTCGATGGACATGCCCATGTCGAGGTCGGCGATCTTCACGACGTCGCCCGGCTTGGGCGCGTGGATGACCTGGCCGTCGCCGATGTAGATCGCGACGTGCCCGAGGCCGCTGTAGAAGACCAGGTCGCCCGGCTGCAGGTCGTCGCGGCCGATCTCGCTGGTCTCGTCCCACAGCGTGTAGGTCGAGTGCGTCAGCGAGATCCCCGAGACGTCGTAGGCGCCCACGACCAGGCCCGAGCAGTCCCAGGTGTCCGGGCCTGCGGCGCCGTACACGTACGACTCGCCGAGCTGGTCGTACGCGAACTCGACCGCGGCGGTGGCCGCGTCGGCGCTGTAGGCCGCCGTCGAACCGGACGAGGAGTCGCTGCCGCTGGACTCGGACGCGCTCTCGGCGGCTTCGGCCTCAGCCTCGGCTTCGGAGGCCGCGTCGTGGGCCTCCTGGGCCTCGTCGATCTGCGAGTCGAGGTCCTCGACCTGCGTCTGGGTCTTCTCGATCTGGGTTTCGAGCTGTGAAGACTCCTCGATGGCGTCCTGGGCCTCCGCGTACTTGTCGGACTGCTCCTGCGCGTAGGCCACGAGGGTCGAGACCTTCGCGCCGAGCTCGTCGTCGGCGGATTCGACCGCGGCGGTGACGTCGGTGAGCTGCGCGTCGGAGGTGCCGTATTCGGCGGCCGCGGCGTCGATGACCGCCTGGGCGTCTTCCAGCTGCTGCTGGAGGTCCGCGAGGGCGGCTTCGGCGTCGTCGCGTTCGGATTCGAGGTCGTCCAGGTGGTCCTGGATCTCGGAGGCGGAAGCCGAGTCGTAGTCGATGTCGGCCGCGTCGGCGTGCGATCCCGAGAAGGCGGTCACGAGCCCGACGGTCGCGATGGTCACGCCCGTGTAGGCCGCTACGCGGCGGAGGATGGCGCTGGCGCGGGAATGGTGGTCGGTATTCGAGCAGGCTTGAGCCACAAGGTGGCCTTTCTTCCTCGGCCGCCTACCGGGTTAGCTGTCGGGTTCGGGCAGGGAAGTGCGCCCTACCCGCTGAGGCTGGGCCTCGGCGGGATTCACCCCGTGCGTCGCGGGTGCGCTCGAAGTGAGCGCTGGGGGGACGACGCGGCTGGGTCCCCGGCCCGCACTGCGGTGTATCGCCCCGTACCGGAGAGAACGGGCGTCATGCGCAATGCGGCTCGGCGGTCCGGGCGGGTGGGTCTCTGGGGGAGCCCTGAGGACCCGACCGGAACAGCCGCCGACGCTAACCGAAGGTGACCCGAATCGCCAAGTGCTGTGTGAGGTCGACCATGGATCGGTAACGGACAGTGAGCGCAGGCGGGGAGACAGGGCCACTATCCAGCGGATTTATTGTCCGAACGGTCGACCCGAGGGTGGCCCGGGCGGAGGTCGCTCGCTGGGGTGGGCGGAGGGGCGGCAGGGTGAGGCGGCCGGGTGGGGTGGCGAGCGATGCTCGGATTCGCAGTCGCCCCCGGCTTCGATAGTGCGCTGCGGGTACGACATGGCTCGGAAGGCAAGCTGCGCTTAAAAGCTGCGGAGGGATTTCGGTGGGGGCGGGGACTGGATCGCCGTCTCGTCCGTCACCGGGATCGCGCCGCCGATGTACTCCTTCAGCTCCGTCCCCTCCAGCACCCGGCACGGGAACGCCGCTCCCGCGCAGCGGCGCCGCAGCGCCGCCACCGGCAGCTCGACATCGGCCGCCACTGCCACCACGTTCCCGAACCTCCGCCCGCGCAGCACCGCGGGCTCGGCCATGACCGCCACATGCGGCCACACCGCGCCCATCGCCGCCAGCGCCGGCTTCAGGAACCGCATCTGGCCCCCGTCGCACAGGTTCACCGCGTAATGCCCGCCCGGCCGCAGCACGCGCCGCGTCTCGGTCAGGAACTCGGTGCTCGTGACGTGCGCGGGCACGCGCGCCCCCGCGTACACGTCGGTGATGATCAGTTCGTAGCTCGCCTCGGGCGCGCCCTCGACCGCCGCCCGCGCGTCGGTGTGGCGGATCTTCACCTTCACTCCGCGCGGCAGCGGCGCCTCGGCGCGCACCAGCGCCACCAGTTCCTCACTGGTCTCCACCGCCTGCTGGTAGGAGCCCGGCCGGGTCGCGGCCACGTACCGGGCCATCGCCAAGCCGCCCGCGCCCAGGTGCAGCGCCCTGACCGGGCGCTTCGGCTCGGCCATCGCGTCCACCAGGTAGGCGATCCGCTGCATGTACTCCGCATCCAGATAGGACGGATCGTCGAGATCGATCGTGGCCTGCACGACCCCGTCCGCGACGAGGTGCATCAGGCTCGGGCGATCGCCGTCCCGGTCGAAGCGCAGTCCCTCAGCCATGGCGCGACTGCAAGGACACATGGTCGGTCAAGGACACGAGGTCGGTCAGGTGCGGTCGCATCGCAACGGTGCTGGTGACGTTCGGCCGCTCGGCGGCGAAACGGGTCGGCCGCTCGGCGACGGCGTCGGACGCGTTCGGCCATGCCGCGGCGATGATCGGGTTCGGGCTCACGGACCCATTGTGCCCGAAGGGCCCTGCTCGGCCTGGGTCCTGGCCGACGCCGCGATGTGCGCGATGCGCCGCAGCGCCGCGAAGATCGTCTCGCCCAGGATCGTCGCGACCACGGCCTGCTCCACGTCCACGCCCTCGATCCGGGTCGCCTCCGCGATCGCCTCCATGTCCGCCGAGGCCAGCGCCGCCGCCGCGTCCGCGTAGTGGCCCAGGACCTCCTGCGGGTCCGGGTTCCCCAGCCGGTAGAACGCCGTCAGCGCCGTCACCAGGGCGTCCCGGTAGTTCGGCGGGGCGACCTCGGCCCAGCCGTACTCGTTCAGCAGCTGGTCCACGGTGCGCTCGGCGGCCTCGGAGGTGCCCTCGCTCGCGAGGGAGAACTTCGGATCCCGGTGGGTCGCCGCGAGCGCCGCGCCGAGCGCCTGGAACGCCGACTCCGGGTGGCGCCCAAGGATAGTGAGAACCTCGCCGATCTGGGCCACCGAGAGGCCCGCGGTCTCCGACAGCGCCCGGATCAGCGTCAGGCGGTGCACGTGGCCCTGGCCGTACTCGACGGTGTTGCCCTCGCCGTGCTCGCCCGGCTGGAGCAGGCGCTCCCGCAGGTAGTACTTGATGGTGGCGGCCGGAACGCCCGTCCGATCCGACAGCTCCCCGATGCGCATACGAGGGAGTCTATGACGGAATGCGCGTCCGCGTTACCGTTGAGCCACGGCAGGATCCCCCGCCCCGATCCACCACCGCCACCCTGGAAAGGCGACGCTCAACTTGTCCGACCTTCGTACGGCCTTGCTCGAAGAGCTGCGCGAGATCGCCGCGCTTCCCGTTCCCGCGTTCGACCCCGACCTCGCCGACGACTTCGCCGCCACCGGCCGCCGCCTGCCCTACGAGGCCCAGTTCTTCGCCCGCCGCAGGCACCTCGCCGCCCTCGCCCTCACCGGCGACGGCGCCGCCCTCTCCTCGATCCTCAAAGACGTCTGCCAGGAACGCTCCTGGGCCCTCCCCGCCCACTGGGACGCAGACGCCGACCCCCGCACCTGCGTCGACCTCTTCGCATGCGAGACCGCCCAGACCCTCGCCGAGATCCTGAAACTGCGCGAGGACGTCGAAGGCGCCGACCAGATCGAGACCGAGATCCGCCAGCGGGTCCTCGACCCCTACTTCGAGTCCGACTTCCCGTACTTCTGGGAGGAGCGCATCTCGAACTGGACGGCCGTGTGCGCCGGGGCCGCCGGAATGGCCGCCCTCGCCCTCGACTACGACATCGACGTCATCCGCGGCCGCGTCCTCCCCGTCCTCCAGGCCTACCTGTTCTCCTTCGGGCCCGACGGCGGCTGCGTCGAAGGCGTCGACTACTGGGTCTACGGCTTCGGCTACTTCACCTACTTCGCCGAGGCCTGGCTGGAGGCCACCGGCGAGGACCTCCTCGCGGGCAACGAGGCCATCGCCGCGTTCCCCGCCCGCGCCCAGCTCTACCCCGGCTCCTTCGCCACCTTCGGCGACACCGGCGCCGACTCGATCCTGCCGCCGGGCCTCATGGCCCGCCTCCACGACCGCCTCGGCGCACCCCTGCCCGCCTCCTCCAAACCCCAGACGTTCTCCGACGACGCCTGCGCCCGCTGGGCCCACCTCACCCGCACCCTCGACTGGGGACGCCCCCTCGACAACGACATCGAGGAAGGCCGCTCGGTCCTTGCCGACGTCGGCTGGTTCGTCGAACGCCGCAGGATCGGACGCCGCATGTGGGCCCTGGCCGTCAAAGGCGGCTACAACGACGAGCCCCACAACCACCTCGACCTCGGCTCGTTCCTCGTCGCCGTCGACGGCGAGCAGCTCCTGTGCGACCCGGGCTCGGGCGAGTACACCGCCGAATACTTCGGCCCCGAACGCTACGAGCAGGTGCACCCCTCCGCCCACTGGCACTCCGTGCCCACCGTCGAAGGCGCCACGCAGCAGCCCGGCGACGACTCCCGCGCCGAACTCGTCGACACCGTCGACGGCGTGGACGTCTACATCGACGCCTACGGCGACGGCGCGCTCATCCGCAAGTTCGCATGGAAGGACGACGCGATCTCCTTGGAGGACTACGGTCCCGAGATCACCGAGGCCTTCGTCAGCCGCATCCGCCCCGAACTCGACGGCACCCGCGCGGTGTGGGCGGGGGAGCGCGGCACCCTCGTCCTCCACGGCGTCAACCCCGACGACGCGGTAATCGACTCCGTCGACACCGCCGACCACCGGGGCGCGCCCGACCGGCTATGGGCACTCCGCTTCGGCCTCGGCGGCGAGAACGGCCGCCTCCGCCTCGAGCTGCTCTAGGAGCCCGTCGGACTTCAGGCGCTGGCGGGCCGCGCTGATGGCCTCGCTGGTGTGCTCGAACAGGCGGCCCCGCTGCCACAGCGGCTCCAGGATGCCGAGCGCTTCAAGCGGTTTGGCGTGCACCGGTTCGAGGCCGGAGAGGTAGACGGCTATACCGCGGTGCTCCAGGCGGCGCACCGCGTCGGCGAGGACCATCGCCCCCGACGCGTCCATGGTGGACACTCGGCTCATGCGCAGGACCACGACGCGCACGTCGGCCACGTCCAGGAGCTGGAGCAGGAACCGGTGCGCGGCGGCGAAGAACAGCGGGCCCTCCAGTCGGTAGGCCACGATGTGCTCGTGCAGCAGCGCGGCCTCCTCGTCGTGGTGGTCCTCGGGTTCGATCGGCTCCTCCTCGACCGACACCGACCGGGAGATCCGGCCCAGCGCCAGGAGCCCGGCCAGGGCGATGCCCACGGCGACGGCCCACACCAGGTTGAACAGGACGGTGGACGCGAGGGTCAGCCACATGACGGCGGCGTCGGCCCTGGTCGAGCGGGCGAGCGCGAGCATGGAGCCGACCTCGATCATGCGGATCGAGGTCGCGATGAGCACGCCCGCGAGGGCCGCGAGCGGCACGTGGGCGACCAGCGGGGCGAGTGCGAGCATCATGAGCGCCAGGACGAGCGCGTGCGTCAGTGAAGCGAGGCGCCCGGCCGCGCCTGAGCGCACGTTGACCGCGGTGCGCGCCAAGGCGCCCGAGGAGGGCATGCCGCCGAAGAACGGCGTCACCAGGTTCGCCACGCCCTGCCCGAACAGTTCCCGGTCCGGGTTGTGGTGCTGGTCGACGGTCATGTTGTCCGCCACCGTGGCCGACAGGAGCGATTCGAGCGCGCACAGGGCGCAGATCGCGATCGCCGCGGCCACGAGCTGGGGGATCACCGCGAGGTCGAGGAAGTCCGCTTCGGGGGCCGGGATCGTGCGCGGCAGCGCGCCGATGATCGCGACCTGCGTGTTCGCGTACCAGGTCACGGCGGTGGCGGCGATGACGGCGAGGAGCGGCGTGGGGATCTGGGAGTGCAGGCGCGAGCCGAGCAGGATCGCGGCGGCCACCGCGAACGCGACCGCGGGCGGGGCCCAGTCGGGGTCGGCCGCGAAGGCGCTCACCGATTCCCATGCGCCCGTGAGGAGGTGGGCGTTCTGGGCGGGCATGCCGAGTGCGGGTGGGAGTTGCTGGATCGCGATGACGATGCCGACTCCGGCGGTGAAGCCCTCCACGACCGGGACGGGCACATAGCGGGCGTACCGGCCCGCGCCCGCGACGGCGAGTGCGACGAGCATGAGGCCGGCCATGATGCCGACGAGGAGGACGCCCGCGTGGCTGTGGGTGGCCGCGAGCGGGACCAGGACCACGGCCATGGTTCCGGTGGGGCCGGTGACCTGGAGGTTCGAGCCGCCCAGGAGTGCGGCGACGACTCCGGCGATGATCGAGGTGATGAGGCCCGCGAAGGCGCCCAGACCCGAGGCGATGCCGAAGCCGAGAGCCAGCGGGAGCGCGACGACCGCGACGGTGAGCCCGGCGAGGAGGTCGGTGTGCCAGTGGCGGCGGGTGTGCGCGAAGTCGGACCGTTCGGGAAACAGCTGTCGGAAGCGGCGTCGTTTCGTGGCAGTTGTCTCTCGTAGCAAGGTCATGAGGTGATTGTCCCGGATCGGTTGACCTGACCGGACTTTCAACTCGCCGAGCCGATCCGCCGCCGCCTGGATGGGCCGGGCCGATCGCGGTGGGGCTGCCGCGCTGACCCGATCGCGCCGAGCCGACCGCGGCGGGCCGGTCGGGGAGCCGTGACACGTTCGGGTGACATATCGGCCCGGTGCCCCCGTTCTTGTCGTACCCGCGCGGCAATGTGGGTGCTACGGGCCCCTCTGGGAGGGTGGGGGCTGGGGATGGTAGTTGCCTTTGCCTGCTGCCGTAGGATCGCGACCGTGCGTGCGAAGGGTCTGGAAACCTCTATTCGCGTCGGCGGCGCGATCGTGGTCGTCGCGGCGGCACTCCTCGCCGCCCTGATCGAGTCCTTCCTGGTGCCCACCTACATCGGCGGGATCGCCATACCCCTCGCCGGCGCGCTCGCGTTCTTCTGGAACTGGGGCCTCGCCGCCGTCGGCGTGTGGCTCGTCCAAGGGCGCTGGATCGTGGTCCTCACCGCGCTCGCCTGGTTCACCGTGGTCCTCGCCGGATCGATGCCCACCGCGGGCGGCTCGCTCGTGATCACCAGCGGCTTCAACGGCTACGCGCTGCTCCTGGCCGGGACCGCCGGGATCGCCGTCGCGCTGTGGCAGTATTTTCGTCCCAGACCGGGCGTCAAGGCCCGGCCCACCGCAGGCTCGCAGGCCCCGCAACCGGCAAGCCCCTCCGCTACGAAGGAGTCCCGACAGTGACCCTCCTCAGCCGCCTCCTGATGCCGCACTGGCCCTCGATCTACGGGTTCGCCCTCGGACTCATCGCCGCCAACCTCGCCGGACGCATCGCCTCGAACGTCTGGGGCGAAGGGACCGCCGTCGGCGACCTCCTCGGCGTCTACACCTTCGGCGCCATGGCCGCCGTCGCCATCGGCGCCGGGATCTGGTGGGGCGTGCGCCGCGACCGCCGCGAGATCACCGGTGAACTCCTCGTCATCTTCGTGATCGCGACCCTCTTCGCGGTTCTGGTGAACCCGCTCCTCGCCCGCGTCGACTACCCCACGCTCAACGGCGTGTTCTCCCAGACCCTCATCTACTTCGCGCTGCTGGCCCTCTCGGGCTGGGTCGGCTTCCTCATCGTCATGGCCCTCGGCGTGGACCGGTACGGCCGCGAGCTCAAGGCCACGAAGATCGCCTTCGAGCACAAGGCCAACCCGTCCCGCACCGCTAAAACCGCCTAACCCCTGCGGTAGTGGTACCGGTAGCGCTCGGCGTAGCCGAGCCGCCGGTACATCTCCAGCGCCGCCTCGTTGTCCGTCTCGACCTGGAGCGCTGCGCGCCGCGCGCCCACCGAGGCGCCCCACGCCTCCAACGCGTGCAGCACCACCGTCCCCAACCCCTGCCTGCGATGCTCGGGCAACGTGCCGATGTTGCTGATCGCGACCGTGTCCCCCGCGACCGCGCCGCGCCCCCGCGCCGCCAGGACCCCGTCGCGCCACACCTCCGCGTACCCGCGGTCGGGACCCGAACCGAACACCTTCGCGGCGACGAGCGCGTTCCCCCGCCCGGCCGCCTCCAGCAGCTCCGCGCCCGGCTCGTGGACGATCCGCACCGCGTCCGAAGCGGCAACCGGTTCGATGACCCGCGTCAGCACCGCCGACTCCACCTCGATCGTCCATCCGCGCTCGGCCAGCTCCTCGTCGAGCCGCTTCGTCACGGCCCCGGCCATCGCGATCAAGGGCCGCACCCCGCGCGCCGCGTACCAGTCCCGGACCGCGCCGACCGCCGCGTCCGTCCCGCCCTCCGGGGCGGTCAATGCCAGCACCGAGTTCGCGCGCCGCGTGTACCCCTCCGCGAAGCGCAGCAGCCACCCGCCGACCTCGGCGGTCTCGGGCGCGGGCCAGGTCGCTGCGAGCAGGCGCTCCAGCGCGATGATCTCCGAAAAAGGGGTCGGTTTCGGCGGGATAGGCCGGGCTGCGACCACCGCGGCCGCGTCGATGGTGACGACTGCCCCTGTGGCGGGCAGCACGCGCCAGCGCTCCGGGCCGATCTCGATAAGCTCCCCGGTGACGTCCGTGAACCGGGGACCCGGCTCCGCGGACGACAACCTGATCCGAACCGCCACGCGACGGCCGACATGTTCCGGTCCCAGCATCTGGCGCACCCCAAGCCTTCGGGTCGAGAATTGGCAATAAGCTTTAGGCTCATCTCAGCGCAGTCCGCCCGACTGCGCGCTGTAGGAAGGACGACTCGTGACTTACGTAATCGCCGAGCCGTGCGTGGACCTGCTCGACAAGGCTTGCATTGAAGAATGCCCGGTCGACTGCATCTACGAAGGCAACCGGAAGCTCTACATCCACCCCGACGAGTGCGTCGACTGCGGTGCGTGTGAACCGGTGTGCCCGGTCGAGGCGATCTTCTACGAGGACGACGTCCCCGAAGAATGGGCCCCGTACACCAAGGCCGACGTCGACTTCTTCGACGAGCTGGGCAGCCCCGGCGGCGCTTCGAAGGTCGGCAAGATCGACAGCGACGTCCCGTTCGTGGTCGAGCTGCCCGCGAAAGCGGAGTAGCCCCGATGGCGCTGCGCAGGCTCCACAGCGCCTCACCGGCACGGCGGCTGCCGCGCTTCCCCTGGGACCGCATGGCCCCGTACAAGGAACGCGCGGCGGCCCACCCCGGCGGCCTGGTCGACCTCACCGTCGGCGCGCCGGTCGACGAAGTGCCCGCTTCCCTCCAGCAAGCGCTGGCCGAGGCGGCCGCCAGGCCCGGTTACCCCACGGTGGCCGGCCCCGTCGAGCTGCGCGAGGCGATGCGCTCGTGGCTGCACCGGCACACCGGTGTGGCCGCTGACGTCGCCGTCCTGCCGACCGTGGGCTCCAAGGAACTGGTCGCGAACCTGCCGTTCCAGCTCGGCGTGGGGCCCGGCGACGCCGTGGCCTACCCCGAGATCGCCTACCCGACCTACGAGATCGGCGCGATCCTCGCCAAGGCCGAAGCGCTGCCGGTGGCCGACCCGCGCGACGCCGAGGGTCCTGCCCTGCGCCTCGCGTGGATCAACTACCCGACGAATCCGACCGGCGAGACCGCCACGATCGCGCACCTGCGCGACCTCGTCGGCTGGGCCCGCGACAACGACGTGGTCCTGGCGAGCGACGAGTGCTATCTGACGCTCGGCTGGGATCCGGAGCACCCGCCGGTGTCGGTTCTGGACCCGCGCGTCAACGACGGCGACCTCACCGGTCTCCTTGCGGCGCATTCGCTCTCGAAGCGCTCGAACCTGGCCGGGTACCGGTCGGCGTTCCTCGCCGGGGACCCTGAACTCATCGCCGACCTGCTGGAACTGCGCCGCCACTCGGGCTTCATGGTGCCGTGGGCGGTCCAGCAGGCCACGATCGCGGCCCTGCACGACGAGTCGCACGCGATCGAGCAGCGCGCCCTCTACGAGGCCCGCCGCGAGGTCCTGCGCGCCGCCGTCGAGGCGGCCGGGTTCCGCATCGACCACTCGAACGCGGGCCTGTACCTGTGGGCCACGCGCGACGAGGACTGCTGGGCCACCGTGGACTGGCTCGCCGAGCGCGGCATCCTCGCCGCGGCGGGGGAGTTCTACGGCGCCAAGGGGAACCGCCACGTGCGCCTGTCGTTGACGGCCACCGACGCGGCCGTCGCGGACGCCGCGCAGCGCCTGAAGTAGTAGACAAGCGAGAAAAGGGCCCGCGGCTGGAAGCCGCGGGCCCTTGCTCGTAGTGCGTTACTCGGCCGGGACCGCGGGCACGTCCACCGGCGGCACCTGCGCCTGGAGCGTCGCGAGCACGGCCTGGCAGGTGTCGTTCAGCGCGCCCAGGTCGGGCAGCGCGGGCAGCCCGCCCGGGTCCGGCAGCGGCACCGGCAGCTGCTCGGCCTCCGCGGGAGCCGGGACGTCGGCGGGCAGGAGCGCCTGCACATCGGCGAGGCACTGCTGGAGATCCAGCAGCGCCTGCGGGTCGGGCACGCCGGGCACCGGCAGGCCCGGGTCGGGCAGCGGCAGCGGCAGGCCCGGCAGCTGCTCGGACTGCACCGCGACCTCCGCCTGGTCGGTTTCGGCGGCGCTCACCGCCGGTGCGGCGGCGAGCATTGCGAACGGGACGGCAGCCCCGATCACGATCATGCGCCAGGTCTTGCGCGACTTGGTGGACTGTTCTTCCTTGAACATGGTCTCAGCCATGAGGATTGCTCCCTGGATTGTCGGCTCTCGGCCCAGGTGCGGTCTCGTGGACCGCCGGTGGGGGCGGCCCGACCGCCCTGGGACGCCGAGACGTCTACTTTCCGTAGCACTTTAAGCACTCTCAGTAGTCAGTGCGTGACTTCGGAGAAAAAGAGCGCAAGCCGCAGTTGCCCATGTAAACCGATCCCGGGAGCTGACCTGCGAGAACGGGAAAAGATGAGGTATATCGTCTGATAGTCGACAATCCACAGGGAACCCATTGGCGGGTGTCGCACCCTTCGGCCACACTGGTCGGGTGACTGACTCGCTCCTGATCGGCCGCTCCCACCCGTCCGCGGCACTGCGCGCGGCCGTCGAACGCACCGCCGCCAGCCACGGCGGCCTCACCCTCGTCACCGGCGAGGCCGGCATCGGCAAGTCCGCCCTCGTCACCGACGTCCTCGCGTCCTATCGCGACGACCTCACCATCGCCTTCGCGACCTCCTGGGAATCCGAGGCCGTGCCCGAGCACTGGCTGTGGACCCAGGTGCTCCGCTCCCTGCGAGCCCAACTCGGCGAGGACACCTGGCAGGACCTGCGCCCCGCCCCCGCCGTCAACGCGCTCCTCGGCGAAGGCGACGGCTCCGAACCGGCCCCGTTCGAGCAGTACGACGCCGTCACCCAGCTGCTCATCAGCGCCTCCCAGCGCGGCCCGCTCCTCGTCGTCCTCGACGACCTCCACTTCGCCGACCCCGGCAGCCTCGAACTGCTCAAGTTCGCCTCGCAGCACACCTGGTTCGAGCGGATCCTGTTCGTCGGCACCTACCGCGACTCCGAGATCGACCCCGGCCACCGCCTCCGCGCCCGAATGCTCCCGCTGGTCGCCAAGGCCGCCATGATCAGCCTCGACGGACTCGACGAGGACGGCGTCGCCGCCCTGATGCGCACCACCGTCGGCAGCGCCCCTGACGCGGACACCGTTGCCGAGATCGCCCGCCGCACCGGCGGCAACCCCTTCTTCGTCGAGCAGACCGCGCAACTGTGGGCCTCAGGTCAGCCCGTCGACGCCACCACCGCCGGAATGCGGGACGCCCTCCAGCGCCGCATCGACCAGCTCCCCGAACCCCTCGTGCGGATTCTCACCCTCGCCTCGGTCGGCGGCCGCGAATTCCACGCCGCCGTCATGGCCCAGGCCTCCGGGCTCGACCAGCACAAGATCGAGGCCGCCCTCTACGCCGCCTGCCAGACCCGGCTCGTGCGCCGCGAGAAGGACCGCTACGTCTTCGTCCACGACCTCGTGCGCGAGACCCTCTACAACACGATGGCGGGCGACGAGGCCGCCCACCACCACGGCTGCGTCGTCCGCGCGCTCGTCGCCGACGAATCGCTCCAGAAGCTCATGCTCGTCACCGAGATCGCCCACCACGCCTGGATCGCCGGGGACGACCTCGACCCCGAGACCGCCGTCGAATTCCTCGCCCGCGCCGCCGCCGAATCCCAGAGCTGCCTCAGCGTCTCGGGCGCCGAGAAGTACTACCGGCGCGCGCTCGAACGCTGCACCCCCGGCATGGACCGGCGCAAGGTCCTGCTCCGCCTCCACCTCGCCGGCGTCGTCAAATGGCAGCAGCGCGAAGAGGAGGCCTGGGCGATCTACGACCGCGCCGTCCTCGACGCACAGGACTCCGGCGACCCGATGCTGCTCGCCCGCGCCGCCATCGAAGTGCCCCAGACCGAACGCGTCGAGGCGCTGATGCGCCTCAAGGCCGCCGCCTACGAAGCGCTCGCCGGAGAGCGCCCCGACCAGGGCCTCGGCCACGACGAACTCACCCGGCAGCTGGTCTACCGGTACCTCATCGCCGCCCGCGCCACCGGCAACGACGAGGACGTCGCCTTCGGACTGTGGGCCACCCACGCCGTCAACTGGGGGCCGGGCACCGCCGCGGGCCGCCAGGTCGTCGTCGAGGAGATCGACGAGGTCACCAGGCGCACCGGTGACTACGAGATGCGCCTGTTCGCGGCCTCCCTGCGCTGGGTCGCGATGCTCGAGCAGGGCGACCCGGCCTACCGGGCCCAGGTCGAGCTCTTCTGTTCCCTCGCCGACAACAGCGACTCCGAGCGCTGGCGGAGCGGGGCCTTCATCGACCGCGCGGTCATCGACATCGTGCAGGGCCGCTGGGACTCGGCCGCCGATCGCCTCGACAAGGCCTACGAGACGGCCGGCGAGGACCCGATGAACGACCACATGATGCGGCACCTGCGCTGGGAGCTCGAGTTCGCGCGCGGCGAGGCGCCCGAGCCGATCCCGGACTCGTGGCGCTCCTTCTTCGGGGTCTGGCACACCGACCTGCTGGGCGGCCTGAGCGCCCTGCGCCGCGGCGACCTCGACGAGGCCCACCGCGCCCACGCCCGCCTCGACGGCGAGACCGACCTGCACGACGCCTGGATCTCCCTGCGCCTGCGCTTCGAGGTCGAACTCGCGGCCGCGGAGGGCGACGCCGAGATGATCGCGCGACTGCGCGAGCGGCTCGAACCCCACTCGGGCGAATGGCTCATCGCCTTGTGGGGCACCAGCATCCACGGCCCCGTGAGCCACTGGCTCGGCGTGCTCGCCGCGGCCGCCGGTGATACCGCCGCGGCCGCGAAGCACTTCAACGAGGCCGCCGAGCAGTCCGAGCGGCTCGAAGCGCCTCCTTGGGTCGAACGCGCCCGCCGCGCCGCCGCCGACCTCGCTGTGCCCGAACAACCGCAGGCCTCGGGCCGCAACGCGATTCATGTCGGCGAGGTCTTCCGCCGCGACGGCTCGACGTGGACCCTCCGCTACGAGGGCCGCACCGTCCACTTGCCGCACACCAAAGGCCTCGCCGACCTGCACCGGCTCCTGGAGCGGCCGCACTCGGAAGTCGCCGCCGTGGCACTCCTCGACCCCGAGGCGGGCGAGGCCGTGACCGCTGACGCCAGGCTCGGCGGCGACGACCTCCTCGACGCCGAGGCCCGCGCCCGCTACCGGGACCACCTCGAAGCGCTCGACGAGCAGATCGACACGGCCGCCGCGCTCGGCGACGACGCCCGCGCCGCCGTCCTCGACGCCGAACGCCAGGCCCTCATCGACCAGCTCAAGGTCGCCACCGGCCTCGGCGGGCGCTCGCGCCGCCTCGGCGACAACGCCGAACGCGCCCGCAAGAGCGTCACCAACCGGATCCGCAACACCCTCAAGAAGATCGAAGCGGTGCACCCTGAACTCGCGGGACACCTCCAGCACACCGTCGCCACCGGATCGACCTGCGTCTACCGCCCAGAACCTGAATCGCCGCAATGGAAGCTGTAACACGGTAGGGGCCGGGCGGACTACAGTCCGCCCGGCCCCTACCGGGGTGTTTTTCAATGAAGCCTTACTTGCGGTTGTAGGCCCTGATCGTCAGGAACCCGAACACCGCGACGAACCCGGCCGACCAGATCAGCGTCGTCACCACCGAACCGGAGTCGACGTTCCCGTCGAACAGGCCCCGCACGCCGTCGACCAGCTGGCTGATCGGCGTGTTCTTCACCACCGGCTGCAGCCAGCCCGGCATCGTCGACGGCTCCACCATCACGTTCGACAGGAACGTCAGCGGGAACAGGATCGACATCGAGATCGACATGACCGTCTTCTCGGAACGGGCGATCAGGCCCAGCCAGGTCCACAGCCACGAGAACGCGAAGCAGAACACCAGCAGCAGCGCCACACCCAGCAGCACGCCGACCGCGCCGCCCCCGGGCCGGTAGCCCATGACCATCCCGGTCCCGAACATGACCGCCCCGGCCGCCGCGTAGCGGAACAGGTCGGCCAGCAGGTATCCGACCATCGGCGCGGCCCGCCAGATCGGCAGCGTCTTGAACCGGTCCGAGACGCCCTTGTTGATGTCGATGTTCACGCTCATGCCGGTGTACATCGTGGTCATCACGATGCTCATCACCATGATCCCTGGCAGCAGGAACTGCAGGTACTCAACGGTGCCGCCCGCAATCGCGCCGCCGAACAGGTACGTGAACATCAAGAGCATCATGATCGGGAAGATCAGGATGTCGCCCAACTGCTCGGGCACGTGCTTGATCTTCAGCATCGAACGCCAGGCGAAGGCCCGCGCCGAAGCGAACGCGCTCGGCGCGGCCGGGCGCTCGCCCGTGGCCAGCAGCCTTCGCAGGTGCTCCCTCTCGACCGGAGCCGGAGCGTCGACATCGGACTTCGTGTTGTCATGCGTGACGGTCATAGCGGTGTTCCTTCCTGAAAGTCCGTGGTGCTCAGGCGTCGATGCGGTTCGTCAGGGCCAGGAAGACCTCGTCCAGGCTCGGCTGGCCCAGCGAGAAGTCGTCCACGAGGATCCCGGCACGGGCCAGCTCGCCGAGGACGTACGAGCCCTGCTCGGCCGTGTCCCGGCCCGGGGCCAGCCGCGCCGTCAGCGCCACCGGGTCGTCGTCCAGCGCGACCTCGCCCCGCAACGCCTCCGACAGCACCTTCTGCGCGTGCTCGCGCTGGTCGGCGTGGTGCAGGCGCACCCGGATCGAACCCGCGCCTACCGAGGACTTGAGCTGGCCGGGGGTGCCCTCGGCGATGACCTTCCCGGTGTCGATGACCGCGATGCGGCTCGCCAACTGGTCGGCCTCCTCCAGGTACTGCGTGGTCAGCAGCACCGTGGTGCCCTCGGCGACGATCGTGCGGATCACGTCCCACACCTGGCCCCGGCTGCGCGGGTCCAGGCCCGTCGTCGGCTCGTCCAGGAACAGGAGCTTCGGCGTCACGATGATCGAAGCGGCGATGTCCAGGCGCCGCCGCATCCCGCCCGAGTACGCCTTCACCTGCTTGCCCGCGGCCTTCGACAGGCCGAACGCGTCCAGCAGATCCCCGGCCCGCTCCCGCGAAGCAGGCTTCGCGTACCCGTACAGGCGGGAGAGCAGGACCAGGTTCTCGAACCCGGTCAAGTCCTCGTCCAGCGACGCGTACTGCCCCGTGAGGCTCACCTGCGACCGCACCGAAGCGGCGTCGGCGATCAGGTCGCGGCCGAACACGGTCGCGCTCCCGGCGTCCGGACGCAGCAGGGTGGCCAGCATCCGAACAGTCGTGGTCTTCCCGGCCCCGTTCGGGCCCAGCACGCCGTACACCGTCCCGGCCGGAACCTCCAGGTCCACGCCGTCCACGGCCTTGACGTCCTTGAAGTGCTTGACGAGCCCTTCGGCTCGAATAGCGAGGTCGCGCTGCGACATGTCAGCCTCCTGGGTGATCCGCTCAATCGCTCTCACCCACAAGGCGCTACACGCACGCCACAGCCCCCGCTACTTCAGAAGTAGCGGGGGCCGCGACGGACTTCAGTCCTTGAGGTGCTTGGGGCGGACCACCAGCCAGAACAGCAGGGCCGCCACGCCCGAGCCGACGCCGATCGCCGCCGCCGTGGTGTTCCACACACCCGGCAGCTCCAGCTCGTAGAACCGCGCGAACGGCGGAACCGCCAGCACGGTCACGAACGCGGCCGCGCAGCCGCCGACCAGCAGCACCTTCCACCACACGTACGGCTTCGCCACGATCGCCAACGCCGTCAAGGCGAGCGAGAACAACGTGATCGCCGCCGTCGTCTGCGGCAGCTGCGAGTCCGTGCCGTCGTGCGCCAGCGACATCAGGTACACCACGAACGTGGGCACCGCGCAGCAGATCCCCGCCGGGATCGCGAACTTCAGGACCCGCCTCACGAAGTTCGGCCGCGCCCGGTCGAAGGTCGGCGCGAGTGCCAGGAAGAACGCCGGGAGGCCGATCGTGAACAGGTTGATGAGCGACTGGTGGATCGGCAGGAACGGGTACGGCAGCGGGTCGTTCCCCGCCGCCCACGCCGAGATCGCGCCCACCGCGACGAACAGCGCCAAAGCGATCGCGTACACGGTCTTGGTCAGGAACAGGTTCGAGACCCGCCCGATGTTCCCCAGGACCCGCCGGCCCTCGTCCACCACGTGCGGCAGCGTCGCGAACTCGTCGTCGAGCAGCACCACTTGAGCGACCGAACGCGCCGCGGCCGAACCCGAACCCATGGCGATGCCCAGGTCCGCGTCCTTCAGCGCCAGCACGTCGTTCACGCCGTCACCGGTCATCGCGACCGTGTGGCCGCGTGACTGGAGCGCCTTCACGAACGCCTGCTTCTGATGCGGCTTGACCCGCCCGAAGATCGTGGCCCGCTCCAGCAGGTCCGCCAGCTCCTCGGGGTCCTCGGGCAGGCGCCGGGCGTCCACCGTGTCGGCGGCGCCCTCCACACCGAGCTGCGCGGCGACCGCGCCGACTGCGGCCGGGGAGTCCCCGGAGATGATCTTGACCGCGACGCCCTGCTCCTTGAAGTACGCGAGCGTCGCCGCGGCGGTCGAGCGCAGGCGCTGGCGCAGGACCACGAGGGCCTGCGCCTTCACACCGGTGACGCCGCCGGTGGTCGAGGCCGTCTCGGCGGTGACCAGCGCCAGGACCCGCAGGCCCTGGGCGGCGAGCATGTCCGCTTCGAGGGCGACGGGGTCGCCGGATTCGAGGAGGATGTCGGGCGCGCCGAGGAGCCAGCTGCCGTGGTCGGTGAAGCGGGTGCCGCTCCACTTGCGGGCGGAGGAGAACGGCATGACGTCGATGACGCGCCAGCCCGGGTCGCCGATCCCCTCGGTTCCCAGATGCGCGGCGACGGCCTGCATGGTCGGGTTCGGGCTGTCGTCGGAGGCCGCGAGCGCGGCGAGCGCTTCGCCGACCGCCTGGGCGTCGGCGCCGCCGATCGGGCGGATCTCGTCGACGTCCATGCCGCCTTCGGTGAGCGTCCCGGTCTTGTCCAGGCACAGCACGTCGGTGCGGGCCAGGCCCTCGATCGCGGGCAGCTCCTGCACCAGGCAACGCCTCGCGCCGAGGCGGATCACGCCGACCGCGAACGCGACCGAGGTCAGCAGGACCAGGCCCTCGGGGATCATCGGCACGATCCCGGCGACGGTCTTGACGATGGTCTGGCGCCAGTTGGCGGCGTCGGAGAGCTGGCTGACGATGAGCAGCAGCGCGATGGGCACGATGAGCCAGTTGATGAGCTTGATGAAGCGGTTGATGCCCTCGCGCAGCTCCGAGCGGGCCAGCGTGAACTTGCTGGCCTCCTCGACGAGCTTGGCGGCGTAGGAGTCCGCGCCGATGTGCTCGGCCCGGAACAGTCCGGTGCCGGCCACCGCGAACGAGCCCGAGCGGACCTCGTCGCCGGGGGTCTTCGCGACCGGGTCGGCCTCGCCGGTGAGCAGCGACTCGTCGATCTCCAGGTTCCGGGACTCCACGACGGGCCCGTCGACCACGATCCGGTCGCCCGGCTCCACGTAGACCAGGTCGTCGCGGACGATCCGGTTCGGCTCGATCTCCTGGACCTCGCCGTCGCGCAGGACCTTCGCGTTCGACCGGTTCATCAGCGACAGCTTGTCCAGGGTGCGCTTGGCGCGCAGCTCCTGGATCGTGCCGATGGCGATGTTGGCGATGATGACGCCGGCGAACAGCCCCTGCTTCAGGCCCGCCAGCAGGCCTTCCTCAAGACTGGTGAAGCCGATCGCGATCGCGGCGAGCACGGCGATGACGGCGTTGAGCGGGGTGAAGAAGTTCGCGCGGAGGATCGCGGAGAGGGGTCGACTGGTGTGGCGTTTCGCCTCGTTGACGGCTCCGGCTTCGACGCGCTCGGCCACCTCGGCGGCCGTCAGGCCGCGGTCACCTGCCAGCATGGGTGTTGTCACGTCGACAGCTTATGCGACAGGTGCTGTCCTGTAGCACCACCGAAGGACCGAAGCGCCGCTTTCGCGCCTCCTCCAATCGAAGGAGGCCGAGAGACGCTTAGCTCGGCAAAATTACGGCTCGCAAGCGTCGCCGAGGGTGCCAATTTACGGCTCGCAAGCTTCGCCGAGGGCGGCCGCATGACCGAGCGCGGCTCGCGTCCCACTGCCCCGTAGAATCGCTGACCATGGCCAATGTACTCACACCGCAGGGCGAGGACTTCCCTCGCTGGTACCAGGACGTCGTCGCCAAAGCCCAGCTGGCCGAGAACGGTCCGGCGAAGGGCTCGCAGGTGATCCGACCGACCGGGTTCGCGCTGTGGGAGCGCATGGTCGCCGAGGTGGACGACCGGATCAAGGAGACCGGGACCGAGAACGCCTCGTTCCCCCTGCTCATCCCCGAGTCCTACTTCCAGCGTGAGGCCAACCACGTCGAGGGCTTCGCGCCCGAGCTGTGGATGGTCACGCACGGCGGCGGCAAGGAGCTCGAGGAGAAGCTGGCGATCCGCCCCACCTCCGAGACCATCATGGGCGAGTACATGGCCAAGTGGGTCAACTCGTACCGCGACCTGCCCCTGCTGCTCAACCAGTGGTGCAACGTCATGCGCTACGAGCTGCGCACCCGCCTGTTCCTGCGCTCCTCGGAGTTCCTGTGGCAGGAAGGGCACACCGTCCACGACTCCTATGAGGACGCTCACGCCTTCACGCTGCGCATCCTCCACGAGGTCTACGCCGACTTCATCGAGAACGTGCTGGCGCTGCCGGTGCTGCGCGGCATCAAGACCGAGGCCGAGCGCTTCGCCGGGGCCCTGAGCACGTACGCGGTCGAATCGCTCATGCGCGACGGCAAGGCCCTCCAGATGGGCACCTCGCACGAGCTGGGCCAGAACTTCGCCAAGGCCTTCGACATCCAGTTCCAGGGCAAGGACGGCAAGCAGCAGTTCGGCTGGACCACCTCCTGGGGCGTCTCCACCCGCATGGTCGGCGGCCTCATCATGGGCCACGGCGACGACGCGGGACTGCGCGTGCCGCCGAACCTCGCCCCCGTCCAGGTCGACGTCATGGTCGTCAAGGACACCGAAGAGGTCCAGGCCGCCGCGAAGAAGGTCTACGACGAGCTCAAGGCCGACGGCCTGCGCGTCAAGCTCGACCACCGCGGCGACGTCGCCTTCGGCCGCCGCGCCGTGGACGCCGAGCTCAAGGGCTACCCGGTGCGCATCGAGATCGGCCCCCGCGACCTCAAGAACGGCGAGGCCACCGTGGTGAGCCGCGTCGCGGGCACGAAGCAGACCGTCCCGCTCGGGATGATCGCCGAGGCCGTCGCCGCCGCGCTCCAAGGCGCTCAGGAGCAGCTGTGGAACGAGGCCCTGGAGCACCGCGAGTCGCACACGGCCGACGTGTCCACCGTCGAGGAAGCGGTCGAAGCCGCCCAGACCGGATACGCGCGCCTGCCCTGGGACGCCTGCGGCGTCGAGGGCGAGAAGCTCGCGGCCCAATCGGCGGTCACGGTCCGGGTCCTGCAACGCGAGGACGGCTCGGTGCCGGACTCCCTGGATGAGTCCGGTCTCATCGCCTACCTGGCGCGGTCGTACTAGACATACCGTGCGCTAGACTCGGACGCTGTAATGAGCTTTGGGACGGATGCCCTCTCAACAACCGTGACGCAAGGCCAAGTTTCAGTGCGAACGCAATCCGGAAATTTTCCCTCTGGACGGCGTGCGCGCTAACGTGATCCTTATCAGGAGTAACAAAACGTGGCAGTGAAGATTCGCCTCACGCGAATGGGGAAGATCCGTACTCCCCAGTACCGCATCGTCATCGCCGACTCGCGCGTCAAGCGCGACGGCAAGGTCATTGAGAACGTCGGGATCTACCACCCGAAGGAGAACCCGTCCCGGATCGAGGTCAAGTCCGACCGCATCCAGCACTGGCTCTCCGTCGGCGCCCAGCCCTCCGACACGGTCAAGGCCATCCTCCGCAAGACCGGCGACTGGCAGCAGTTCAAGGGCCTGCCCGCGCCGGCCCCGCTGAAGGTCGCCCCTCCGAAGCCGGAGAAGGACACCCTCTACGTGGCCGCCCTCAAGGAGTCGGGCATCGACCCCTCGAAGGCCTACGTCTCCGAGGAGGCCATCAAGGCCGCGCCGAAGTCGAAGAAGTCCGCCGCCAAGGCCGACGAATCGGCTAAGACTGAAGAGGTCGAGGCCCCCGCTGACGAGGCCTCTGAGACCAAAGGGGAGTAATCGTGCTGCGACCGGCGCTTGAACACCTTGTCAAAGGCATCGTCGATCATCCTGACGATGTTCGGGTCCGTCTGGTCGACTCCCGTCGCGGCAAGCGGCTCGAGGTCCGGGTGAACCCGGACGACCTCGGGACGGTGATCGGCCGCGGCGGCCGCACCGTGAACGCGCTGCGCCAGGTCATCGGCTCGATCGGCGGCAAAGGCATTCGTGTCGAGGTCGTCGATTCCTACTGAGTCATACGGAACGGCCCCGAGGTTCTCCCTCGGGGCCGTTCCGCTGCCCTAAGAAGAAGGTGGCAATGCCAGAGCTAGTGGTCGGCCGGATCGTGCGCCCGCACGGGTTGCGCGGCGAGGTCGTCGTCGAGGTCCGCACCGACGATCCCGAGATCCGGTTCCAACCCGGCGTCGATTACCGGACCAAGGGCGGGCAGCTGAAAGGCGCCCCGCTCAAGGCCGTCACGGTGCGCTGGCACCAGGGCCGGCCGATGATCGGCTTCGAGGGCCACTCGGACCGCAACGCGTCCGAGCTACTGCGAGGCGTCGTGCTCAGCGTCGAGATCGAAGAGGAAGAGCTGGTCGCCGAGGAGGACGAGGTCCACGACACCCTGCTCATCGGCCTCAACGTGGTCGACCTCGAAGGCGCCGAGATCGGCACCGTGCAGCGCGTCGACCACGGCGCGGCCTACGAGACGCTCGTGGTCAAGCGCAAGGGCAACACTCCCGCGCTCATCCCGTTCGTCGCCGACATGATCCGCGAAGTGGACGTCGAGGCCGGGACCATCACCGTCGACCTCCCGCCGGGCCTGTTGGAGCTTTAGACCGCATGAAGATCGACGTCGTCACCGTCTTCCCCGAGTACCTCCAGCCGCTGGACCTCTCGCTCATCGGGCGCGCCCGAGAGAAGGGCATGCTCGACCTCAACGTCCACGACCTGCGGCGCTGGACCCACGACGTGCACCACTCGGTGGACGGCGCGCCCGCCGGGGGCGGGGCCGGGATGGTCATGAAGCCGCAGCCGTGGGGCGAATGCCTCGACGAGCTCGTGCTCGACGCGGGCGAGGCGCGTCCGCGCCTGCTCGTCACGAGCCCGGCCGGGCGGCCCTTCACGCAGGCGATGGCGCACGAGCTGGCGGCCGAGCCCTGGCTCATGTTCGCCTGCGGCCGTTACGAGGGCATCGACCAGCGCGTGGTCGACTACGCGGCCGAGCGGATGGAGGTCACCGAGGTCTCCATCGGCGACTACGTGCTCTTCGGCGGGGAGGTCGCGGTCCTCGCGATCGTGGAGGCCGTGACCCGGCTCGTGCCCGGGGTCCTCGGCAACGCCGCCTCCTTGGACGACGAGTCGCACAACGCCGGCCTCCTCGAGGCCCCGGCGTACACGCGCCCGGCCGAGTGGCGCGGCCACGAGGTCCCCGCGGTCCTTCTTTCGGGGGACCACGGCAAGGTCGACCGCTGGCGGCGTGACCAGGCCCTCCTGCGCACCGCCGAAGCCCGCCCGGATTTGCTGGAGCGGTTGGAGCCGGGTAGCCTCGACGAACGTGACCGGCGCCTACTTCAAGGGGCCGGGCTCGCCGTGCCCGTGCAGGGTGTGGCAGAGTAGGTGAGTTCCCGTGACGTGCCGTTCGTTCAAGCGGTACCTCTCCCGGTTTGAACTTCTTGAACTTCGAAGACTCAACGAGGGTTGCAACCATGAACATTCTGGATGAGCTGAACGCCGCCTCCATGCGCGCCGACGTACCGGACTTCCGCGCCGGCGACACCGTCAAGGTGAACGTCCGAGTGCAGGAAGGCGCCCGGTCCCGTGTCCAGGTGTTCCAGGGCGTCGTCATCCGACGCCACGGCGCCGGCATCGGTGAGACCTTCACCGTCCGCAAGCTGAGCTACGGCATCGGCGTCGAGCGCACCTTCCCGGTGCACGGCCCCATGGTCGACTCGATCGAGGTCTCCATGCGCGGCAAGGTCCGCCGCGCGAAGCTGTACTACCTGCGCGACCGCAAGGGCAAGGCCGCGACCAAGATCAAGGAGCGCCGCGAGGCCTGATCCTCGTCGGCGACTTTCGAAGACCCCGGGCTCCGGCCCGGGGTCTTCGCGTTTCCGCCTCCTTCATGAATAGGTGCGGAACGGTCCGCCGCAAGGCGATTCAGCCTCGTATTCTCGCGCCGCGGGGTTCACGGGTGTCACCCCTTTCGGATACCCTCAGCGCATGAGTCCTGGTTCCCCCGGCGGGGAGCAGGGCCCCCGCCGCATCAACTGGGACCGGCTTCCCGGTGCCGGTGAAGGGGGTCCGCCGCCCGCAGACCCCCGGCGCCCCGGCCCGCCCCCCGCGATGCCGCGCACCGGCCCCCGCGCGGGCGGTCCCGTCACGGGAGGCCCTGTCGCCGGCGGCCCAGCGGGTTCCGACGTGACCCGTCCGCTCCGGCGGCCCGAGGGCCCGACCGGCGCGAGGGACCGCGTCACCGCCGAGCGGGACCGCGTCGCGGCCGAACGCGAACGCGTGTCCGCCGCCCACGACCAGGTCCGCCCGGACAAGGCCGGTGCTGGACCTGCTTCTGCGACTCGCGGCTCTGCCTCTCACGCCAGTGCCGCCCATGATCAGGTCTCCGGCAAGCACGACAGCGTGAAACGCAAGGGCGGCAAGGAGTCCGAGAGCCGCCTGTCGCAGCCGCACAAGCGCCAGTACCTGTCGCTGTGGATCGAGCTGCCGCTGCTGCTGGTCGTCGCGTTCTCCGCGGCGGTCCTGCTGCGCACGTTCGCCGTGCAGCCCTTCTACATTCCGTCCGGCTCCATGGAGCAGACCCTCCAGGAGGGCGACAAGGTCCTCGTCCTGAAACTCACCACGACGCTGCGCAGTCCGCAGCGCGGCGAGGTCGTGGTCTTCCGCGGCACCGACAGCTGGGACCCCGAGTACCGGCCCGCGGGCGGCCAGGAGGGCCTCCTCGGCGACGTCACCACCGGCGTCCTCGACCTCATCGGCCTGGCAGAGCCCGACGAGAAGGACTTCATCAAGCGCGTGATCGCCGTCGGCGGCGACACCGTCTCCTGCTGCGACACGGACGGCAACGTCATGGTCAACGGCGTGTCCCTCCACGAGGACGACTACGTGTACGACAACGCCCCGCTCGACGTCGCGCCCGGCACCTGCCACTCCCGGCTGTTCGACGAGGTGCACGTCCCCGAGGGCGAGGTGTGGGTGATGGGGGACCACCGCGGCAACTCCAAGGACTCCCGCTGCCAGGGGCCGGTCCCGGTGGAGAACATCATCGGCCGCGCGATAGCCCTGGTCTGGCCGACCGACCGCGCCACCGAACTGGAGATCCCCGACTCCTTCGACGCCCTCGAAGGGACCACGGGCGAGAGCGCCGAGGACGGCGGGCAGTCCGCGGCGGGCTCGGTGGGCGACGGCGTCCCGGCCTCGTGGGGGACCTTCTGGCACCAGCCGCCTTCGTTGCCCGCCACAGGCAATGCCGGAGTCAGGCTCGCCCGCATCCGCCGGGCGGGCGTCCCTGGGGCCGGAGTGCGAGCGCGTAGACTCGCACCGTGATCGAAGAAGGGCAAGCGCCCGACGCCGACGGTGACGGCGTCGAGGAAACCTCCGAAAAGCAGCAGCCCAAGAAGAAGGGGTCGTTCTGGAAAGAACTGCCGATCCTTCTGGGCGTCGCCATCCTGGTGGCGATCGTGGTGCGGACCTGGGTCGTGCAGACCTATTACATCCCCTCGGGCTCGATGGAGACCACCCTCCAGATCAACGACCGAGTGCTCGTCAACAAGCTCGTCTACGACTTCTCCGAACCCGAGCGCGGCGAGATCATCGTCTTCACCGCCCCCGAGTCCTGGCGATCGGTCATGGAGGAGGACGAGTTCATCAAGCGGGTCATCGCCGTCGCCGGCGACCACGTGGTGTGCTGCGACGACGAAGGCCGCATCACGGTCAACGGGGTGGCCCTCGACGAGGACTCCTACCTGTACACCGACCCGGTGACGGGCGAGCAGGACGTGCCCTCGCAGGACCCGTTCGACGTGGTCGTGCCCGAAGGGCGCCTGTGGGTCATGGGCGACCACCGCTCGGCCTCGGGCGACTCGCGCGAGCGGTTCATCCGCACCGGCGGCGACGTCCAGTCCTCGACGATCCCGGTCGACGCCGTGATCGGCAAGGCCTTCGTGCTGTTCTGGCCCTTCGGCGACTTCACCTGGTTCTCGATCCCGACGACCTACGACGACGTCCCCGAGCCGTCCTGACCGTGCTCCGCCCCGCCCCCTCCCGGATGCGCCGCGACGCCGACCTGTACGCGCTGGAGGCCGCGCTGCTCAGGCGCGGTCTCGGGCCGGTGGCCGGCACGGACGAGGCCGGGCGCGGGGCCTGCGCGGGTCCGCTGGTGGTGGCGGCGGTGAGCCTGCCGCCGAACGCGCGCCTGGACGAGCTGAACGACTCGAAGCTGCTCACCGAGGCCGCGCGCGAGCGCGTCTTCGAGCGGCTGCGGCGCTCGCACGCCGCGTTCAGCGTGGTCTCCTACGGCCCGAGGGAGATCGACCGGCGCGGCATTGCCGTGTGCAACCTGGAGGGCATGCGCGTCGCCGTGGCGCGCCTGCCCGAGCGCCCGGGTTTCGTGCTCACTGACGGCTTCCCCGTCCCCGGCCTGCCGAGCAGCCTCGGCGTCGTCAAGGGCGACCGGACGGCCGCCTGCGTGGCGGCGGCGGGCGTGGTCGCGAAGGTGACCCGGGACCGGATCATGCGCGAACTCGACCGCGACCACCCCGAATACGGATTCGCCGTCCACAAGGGATACGGGACCGCGGTGCATGACGCGGCGCTGCGCGAGCGGGGCCCGTGCGAGCAGCACCGCTTCTCCTACGCCAACGTGGCCGTGCACGCCGTACCCGCCGCGGCCTGATCCGGGTTTGGCGGGGCCTCAGAGGGTGAATCCAGGACCCGCTGAGGCAAGCCGTGCGCGGGGCGGGGCACAAGCGCACTATCGTGGGAACCGTCGTTGAGAAGGAGGAGCGTTGAGCGCCGAGGACCTCGAGAAGTACGAGACCGACATGGAGCTGCAGCTGTACCGGGAGTACCGGGACATCGTGCGGCAGTTCACCTACGTCGTCGAGACCGAGCGGCGGTTCTACCTTGCCAACGCGGTCGAAGTCCACGTGCGGGGGGCCGACGCCGAGACCTACTTCGAGGTCGAGATGAGCGACGCGTGGGTCTGGGACATGTACCGCCCGGCCCGCTTCGTCAAGCACGTGCGGGTCTTGACATTCAAGGACGTGAACGTAGAAGAGCTGGACAAGCCCGACATGACACTCCCTTAGCGGATGCAGCCGTTGCGGGTACAGGCTTAGCGGTACAGGCGAAGCGATCGCCCCGCCCGAACGCGGCGGGGCATTTTCGCGTCCCGTGGGCGGAGTCTCGGCCGCCGCTACTATTGATCGGGTGTCCACACTCCGTGACGTAATCAGCGCGTACACCGACCTCACGTCGAACTCCGCGGCCCACCTCCAGCGGCTCGTCGCCGAATGGCAGCTCCTCGCTGACCTCTCCTTCGCCGACTTCCTCCTGTGGGGCGCGGTCAAGGACCATCCCGGCCGCTACGTCTGCCTCGCCCAGGTCCGGCCCACCACCGGCCCGACCGCCTACGAGGAGGACCAGGTCAACCGCATCCTCGAAGGCGAGGACGCCCAGCACCTGAACGTCGCGTTCACCGAGGGCCGCATCTTCCGCGAGGGCGACCCGGTCTGGCGCGGCGACGTGGCCGCCCGCCACGAGGCCATCCCCGTGCGCCGCCGCGACCGCAGCCAGGTCATCGCCGTCGCCGCCCGCGACACGAACCTCTCGGACACCCGCAGCCCCTCCCACCTCGAACTCAACTACCTCAAGACCGCGGACTACCTCGTCCAGATGCTCACCGACGGCGGCTTCCCGCCCCCGCTGCTGCCCGGCGAGCCCACGACCGCCCCGCGCATCGGCGACGGCCTGGTCCGCATCGGCTCCGACGGCCTCGTCCGCTACGCCTCCCCGAACGCGCTCTCCGCCTACCGGCGCATGGGCGTCACCGGGCACCTGCGCGACCGGGACCTCGCCGAGCTCACCCGCGGCCTCCCCGCGAGCCCGGACGCCGGTGCCGACGTCGCCCGCCGCATCGTCGACGCGCTCGCCGGAGGCACCCCGCGGCGCAAGGAGATCGAGGCCAAGGGCGCCACCGTGCTCATGCGCGCGCTGCCGCTGCGTCCCGGCGGCAAGGCCGCGGGCGCGCTTGTGTTGGTCCGCGACATCACCGAGGTCCGCCGCCTCGACCGCGAACTGGTCACCAAGGACGCGACCATCCGCGAGATCCACCACCGCGTCAAGAACAACCTCCAGACCGTGGCCGCGCTCCTGCGCCTCCAGGCCCGCCGCGTCGGCTCCCCGCAGGCCCGCCTCTCCCTGGAGGAGTCCGTGCGCCGAGTGGCCTCGATCGCGCTGGTCCACGAGACGCTGTCGCAGTCCAGCGACGAGTCGGTCGGCTTCGACCAGATCGTCGACCGCGTCGCCTCCATGGCCGTCGAGGTCTCCGTCGCCGAGTCCAAGGTGACCCTGCGCCGCGAGGGCACCTTCGGCGTCCTCCCCAGCGAGTACGCGACCCCGCTGGTCATGGTCGTCAACGAACTCCTGCAGAACGCCGTCGAGCACGCCTACCCGCCCGGGCAGGAAGGCGAGGTCGTCATCGAGGTCGAACGCGACGGCGACCGCTTCCGCGTCACCGTCTCCGACCACGGCAAGGGCCTCCCCGAGGGCTTCCGCATCGCCGACTCCACCCGCCTGGGCCTCCAGATCGTCCACACCCTCGTCACCGGCGAACTGCGCGGCACCATCGACATGCGCCCCCGCCCCGAAGGCGGCACCGAAGCCGTAGTCGAGTTCGCCCTGCAGTGACGAAGGAACGGAAAGGGCGAACCAGGAAGCACAGCGGCCTGCAGTAGCGCATCGGCCCTGACGGCCGGATTCCTCACCGAGGAGTCCGGCCGGACGCATGTAACGCGAATGTGACCTGATGTCCAAGCTGCGGGACGAGCGAGGCCGCCCGCTGGGAAATGTGGCATGCTTGCAGGCATGTCTCGCACACACGGGCTCCGACTGGTGGCACGCCGCCACGTCGACTTCTGCCGTGTGTTCAGCGCCGCTTGTCTGATGTGCGCTTAACTCTCTTCCGGCGTTTCCGCCGTCGAACCCTGCCACACCTGTGTCCGCTGTCCGCGATGAGGAGTACCGTGCCAACGCCAACGCGCAAACCGTCCCGACCCAAGGGCCAAGGCCAATGGGCCATGGGCCACCGGGAGCCGCTCAACAAGAACGAGCAGTCCAAGAAGGACGACAACCCGCTCAACGTTCGGCAGCGCATCGAGGGCATCTACGCCCACCGCGGTTTCGACTCCATCGACCCTGCTGACCTGCGCGGACGCTTCCGCTGGTGGGGCCTGTACACCCAGCGCAAGCCCGGCATCGCCGGCGGCAAGACCGGCATCCTCGAAGAGGAAGAGCTCGACGACAAGTTCTTCATGATGCGCGTGCGCATGGACGGCGGCCAGCTCAACCTGGCCCAGCTGCGCACCGTCGCCGGGATCTCCAAGGAGTTCGGCCGCGACACCGCCGACGTCACCGACCGCGAGAACGTCCAGTACCACTGGATCCGCGTCGAGGACGTCCCCGAGATCTGGCGCCGCCTCGAAGCCGTCGGCCTCGACACCCAGGAAGCCTGCGGCGACTGCCCCCGCGTCATCCTCGGCTCGCCGGTCGCCGGCGTCAGCACCGAAGAGGTCATCGACGCCACCCCGCAGATCCAGGAGATCTACGACCGCTTCATCGGCGACCGCAGCCTCTCCAACCTGCCGCGCAAGTTCAAGTCGACCATCGGCTGGCTGCCCGACAGCCCGTACGAGACCAACGACATCTCGCTCATCGGCGCGCACCACCCCGAGCACGGTCCCGGCTTCGACCTGTACGTCGGCGGCGGCCTCTCCACCAACCCGATGTTCGCCCCGCGCCTCGGCGTGTGGGTCTCCCAGGACGACATCGTCGAAGTGTGGGTCAACGTCGTCCGCATCTTCCGCGACTGGGGCTACCGGCGCCTGCGCACCCGCGCCCGCCTGAAGTTCCTCGTCAAGGACTGGGGCGCCGAGAAGTTCCGCGAGGTCCTGGAGTCTGAGGCCTACCTGGGCCGCAAGCTCCCCGACCTCGAGCAGCCGCCGGTCCCCGAGAAGCTCCTCGACCACATCGGCGTCCACAAGCAGAACGACGGCAACTACTACATCGGCGTCGCCCCCGTCGTCGGCCGCGTCTCCGGCACCGTCCTCGACCAGCTCGCCGACATCGCCGAGAAGTACGGCTCCGACCGCGTCCGCGCGACCCCGCTCCAGAAGCTCCTGCTCCTGGACGTCCCCGAAGACCGCGTCGACGAGGCCGTCGAGGACCTGCGCGCCATCGGACTCGAGGCGTACCCCTCCGCGTGGCGCCGCTCCACCATGGCCTGCACCGGCATCCAGTTCTGCAAGCTCGCCATCGTCGACACCAAGGACCGCTCCCGCGACCTCGTCGCCGAACTCGAGAAGCGCGTCCCCGACCTCGACACGCCCATCTCCGTCCACGTCAACGGCTGCCCCAACGCCTGCGCCCGCACCCAGACCGCGGACATCGGCCTCAAGGGCCAGCTCGTCACCAACGCGGACGGCCAGCAGGTCGAAGGCTTCCAGGTCCACCTCGGCGGCGGCCACGCCGCGGCCGCGAGCCTGGGACGCAAATCCCGCGGACTCAAGGTCGCCTCGGCCGACCTCGGCGACTATGTGGAACGCCTCACCCGCCGCTACCTCGCCGCCAGGTCGGAAGGCGAGACCTTCGCCCAATGGGTCCACCGGACCGAGGAATCGGAATTGCAGTGACCGCCCGAGTCGTTCCCTACTACTGCCCCTACTGCGGCGAGGAAGACCTCAGGCCGTACGAGGCACCGAGCGCCGGCGAGCAAGGCGCCCGATCCGACAGCGACGTCGAGATCCGGGGCGGCTGGCACTGCGCGGACTGCACCCGCGTGTTCACCGTCAAATACCACGGGATGGCCGCAGCACCGTTTTACGCGGCCCCGCCCACGGGCTCCCAGCCCACATGAAGTACCCCCGATCGGAGTGAAGCAGCATGAGCAGCAGCACCGGGAACCAGAGAGACCCCTTCGAACTCCGTGACCTCGCTACGGAAGCGGGGAAGCGCCTCGAAGACGCCACGGCCCACCAGATCCTCGAGTGGGCGGTCGGCGAGTTCGGCGAGCGCTTCTGCGTGACCTCCTCGATGGCCGACGCCGCCGTGGTCCACCTCGCCAGCGAGGTCGCCCCCGGCATCGACGTCGTCTTCCTCGACACCGGCCTGCACTTCCCCGAGACCCTCCAGATCCGCGACTTCGTGGCGTCCACCATGAACGTCAACGTCCGCTCCATCCAGCCCGACCAGTCCGTCCTCGCGCAGGACGCCGAGTTCGGACCCCGGCTGTTCGCCCGCGCCCCCGACGAGTGCTGCTCGCTGCGCAAGGTCCTCCCGCTCAACGCGGCGCTGGCCGACTACGACGGCTGGGCCACGGGCCTGCGCCGGGACGAGGGCCCGACCCGCGCCAACACGCGCGTCGTCGACTTCGACCTGTCGCGCCGCAAGGTCAAGGTCTCCCCGATCGCCAAGTGGACCGAGGCGGACCAGGAGGCGTACATCGAGCGGTACGACATCCCGGTGAACCCGCTGCTCAAGGACGGCTTCCGCTCCATCGGCTGCTGGCCGTGCACCCGGCGCACCGCGCCGGGCGAGGACCCGCGCGCGGGCCGCTGGGCCGCGTTCGACAAGACCGAATGCGGGCTCCATGTCTGACGAACCCGCACTGGAACCCGATGCGGCGCAAGCCGTGTCGGCGTCTCCCGTGCGGACCGCTTCGGATGCCGAAGCACCGGGACCGCCGCGACCGATCGTGCTGGTCGCTCACGGCAGCCCGGACCCGCGCTCCCCGGAGGCCGTCCGCGCCATCGCGCGGGCGGCCGGAGCGGACGTGGGATTCCTGGAGTTCAACGAACCGCATCCGGTCGAGGTCCTGCGGGGCCTGGCGGACACCGGCATCGGCGCCGCAGTGGCGCTGCCGCTGCTGCTGACGGACGCCTACCACTCCCGCACCGACCTCCCGGAGGTCGCCAAGCGCGCCGAGGAGTCCCGGCCGGGCTTCGCGGTGGCGGTGGCCCGTCCGGTGGGGGACCTCTCGCTCGCGAAGGTCCTCATCGGTGATCTGCCCTTCGGCATTGACGGACTCGTGGTCTGCGCGGCGGGCACCCGAGTCGACGAGGGCCGCGCCCATGTCGCCGCGGTGGCCGCTGAAGCCGGTCGCCTCCTCGGCGTCCCGGCAGGACCGGGCTTCGCCTCGGGTCCCGGCCCCAAAGCGGGCGAGACCGTGGAACGGCTCAAAGCCGAAGGGGCCCAACGCATCGCGGCGGTCTGCTACTTCATCGCGCCGGGCCTGCTGTGCGACACGGCAGTGGCCTCGGCCCGCGAGGCCGGAGTGGTCCACGTCGGACAGCCGCTGGGCACCGCCCCGGAACTCATCGCGCTCATCGAACAGCGCGCCGCCGAGGCCTAGGGCGCGTCCTAGAAAGGCCGCCGCTCGCCGAAGCCCACCGCTCGGCGCGTCGGTCCGCTGAGGACCAGTCCGATCAGCACCGCCGCCAGCGCCCAGGCCGCGATCCCCAGCGCCGGGTGCGCGGCCTCCCTGAGGTAGTACCCGACCGGAAGCCACAGGAGCGCTTGGAAGAGCGCCTGCGCGACGATGTCGTGGCATTGCAGGAGTCGGCGTCCGATGAACCAGTAGTAGAGCGCCGCGGCCCAGGCGATCAGGGCGATGCCGATCGCGCCGCTGACGGTGTCGACACGGCCGATCACCAGTTGCAGCAGGCCCCATGCGCCGGTGGCGACGAGTCCCGTTGCGAGGAGCCAGAACAGGCCGGCGGCGGCGGCGAGGGTCCAGGGCCGGTCACCGTCTCCACCGGTTTCGGTGACGGGTCCCATGCCGGGATCGGTTTCGTTCACACGCCAACCGTATCGCGGGCTACGCTGCGCCTATGCGCGACATGAAAGCGCCGCCGCAGCGTGGCCTGCTCATCGTGAACCCGAAGGCCTCCACCGGCTCGCGTCGCCGCACGCGGTGGGTGGTCAAGAAGCTCGACGACGTGCTCGACCTCACGGTGGAGCAGACCCGGCGGCGCGGTCATGGCGAGGAGCTTGCCAAGCGCGGCGCCGACGAGGGCTACGACGTGGTCCTGAGCCTCGGCGGCGACGGCACCGTGAACGAGGTCGTGAACGGCCTCGTCGCGGGTGGGAGAGGGGCCGACGACGCGCCGGTGTTCGCGCCGATCCCGGCCGGGTCGACGAACGTGTTCGCGCGGGCCCTGGGGCTGCCGTGGGACCGCCGCCGGGCGTCGATGGCGATCGTGTCGGCGATCGAGGAGTCCCGTGAGCGCACCGTGAGTCTGGGGCGGGCGAGGGGCGACGGCACGGACCGCTTCTTCACGTTCTGCGCCGGACTCGGCTGGGACGCCTCCATCATCAAGAAGGTCGAGTCGTACCGCAAGAAGCGGAACCTCGGCGCGCACTACGCCCGCGCGGTGATGGCGGAATTGAACGAGCACGGTGTGGAAGGCGATTCGATCGAGGTCGAGTTGTCTTCGGGTGAGGCGGATCTCTCGACCGGGATGGTCGTGGTCCAGAACTGCGCACCGTGGACCTACTTGGGTACCCTTCCGGTGAATCTCAACGCGCGGGCATCCTTTAATGCTGGACTTGATGTCCTGATTCTGCGTAAACTTGGATTGTCGGACGCCGCGATGACCGCCGCTTCACTGCTGGTCGGTCGGGACGGGCCCGACGGCAAACACGCGGTGACGCATCACGATCTCTCCAGGATTCGGCTGCGCGCGTCGCTTCCGCAGGCATTCCAACTCGACGGGGACTATCTCGGCGAGCTGACCGAACTCGAACTCGACTCGGTCCCGAAGGCACTGCGGGTGGCCTGCTAACAACTTGGGAAAACCTCGGGGTGGGTGTTGACAACTCGCCCGTGAGCAGGCAAGGTTGATTTCGCCATCCCTACAGGGACGGCGCGAGACTTACAACCGAATATCGTATTTTCGGTGCGTATAGACCGGGCACGGTGTGGGTACTCAATGTCCTGGCAAAGCTTGCGAGCCACGAGTTGGTCAAAGCCCTGGCGAAACTTCCGATCCCGGCAAGTCAAGCCAACCTTGAGTACCAGTGTGTCAAACCGGTTCGACTCGCTGTCACCGACCCCGGGCATAGCGCAGCTTGCAAGCTATGGATGTGCAAGAGCTCAGTTCGGGCGAGTGTGGCGGGCGCCGCTCCGAGGCTCTACCGTTGAAAGAGTGCGGTAGGGATCCCGGCGGCGCTGCGGAACGAGTTCCACGAGTCTTCTTCGAGGTGGCGCGGTGAGTTCACTCACTTCGGGCTGATTTCTCCGAGTCGAACCCTTGACAAACCCCGTCTTTGTGAAAGTATTCACAAGCGAGACGGGCCGCGATGCGGACCAGTCGCTGCGACACTTGCGGAGCTGTAGATTTGCACGGCCGCCACTTGGGCGGACGACGCCGCAAGCGGGTGTGCTCCCCGATACCCCGGCGTTCAGCAATGGCGCTGAGTTATGCGAGAGCCCTCCGTGATCGCGGTGACAACGATTCCCCTTGCAGGGAACCGTGTTCCGTCCAGAGTGCTCACCAGTGCCGCCCGCGAGGTGCGACCGCCACAGGATTTCCGAGTGGCGGCAGCGGAGCGGCAATGAGGCGAAGCGCGACGAACGCCTGATGCGGCCCTTCGCCGGGCCCGCGATACGCCCGAAGCGTAAGAGTTCATATAACACCGTGAAACCCAGATGCTTGACACTGAACAAGGAGATGTTTTGATGGATTGGCGCCACGAGGCCATCTGCCGCGACGAGGACCCCGAGCTGTTCTTCCCGATCGGGGACACCGGTCCGGCACTGGTACAGATCGAGCAGGCCAAGAACGTCTGCCGGCGCTGCCCCGTGACCGAGGAGTGCCTGCGGTGGGCGCTCGAGAGCGGTCAGGACGCGGGCGTTTGGGGCGGCATGAGCGAGATCGAGCGCCGCGAGCTCAAGCGCCGCTCGGGTGCGCTGCGGACCCTCGCCACGCAGGTCGTCGGCTAGCACCACGCAATCCCTTGACTTAGTCCATCCCTCGAATTTGCGACAACAGAAGCTTGGAAGGCCCGGCTGCCCGCCGGGCCTTCAAGCTTGTCCGGGGCCGGTTTCCGGGCAGCGAGGCGCGTCACGAGCGGCGCTGGGAAGGACCCCCGGTTTCAAAGATGCCCGAGGGGTACGACAGTTTTCGGCGGGTCAGTTGATCTGGTGGCGTTCGGTGTCGGCGTCCGCCTCTGTGGCGGGGCGCCTCTGGCGGATGCGGATCGTGGTCGTGTCGTCCTCGACCGCAGAGTCCACCTCGTCCGTGAGCGCCCTGAGCACCTGCCACTGATACGTCCCGGCATCCGGCAGCGGTTCGCCCTTCGGGCGGCTCAGCACGATCTGGAGGGTCTCCTCGCCCACTTCGAGGCGGCACCGCAGCGGCTCGTCTCCCGGCTTCCTCCGGAAGTGGCGCGCCCGGCCCGGATCCGCCTGCTTCGACGCCGCGGGGATCAACAGCGCCACGGCGGCGTTGACCGCCGCCCGCAGGTCCTCGATCTCGTCCAGCGAGAACCCGAGCCTGGTCGCCACCGCCGCGGTCGCGGTCGGCAGCACCGACAGGTAGTCGCCTGTCGAGGGCACGTCGAGCAGCAGCACGTCCTCGCGCTCATCGCTCACCGGCATCGCCGCTTCCTGTGACGTCGTGAGGAACGGAAATCCTTCAGCCCCTCCGCTGCAAAGGATAATCGGACCGGCGCCGCAGCGCTGACCACCCTGCCCGAAATCCCGCCATCGGGGACGAGTACGTCACCGCAGCGACGGCCTCTTCGCCCGCCCGCGCTTCGCATGCCGGGCCGCGAGACGGCTGCGCCTTGGAACGACGAAGCGCCCGGTGCCGCGTCTCCGCGGTGCCGAGCGCTCATGCGATCGTCGCGCGCCTGGAGAGCGCGCCGACCTCTAGGCCGGAAGACCTCCACGGGAGTGGAGAGCCGAACGCCTATGCCTTCTTGGTCTCCCAGAAGATCGTCGCGATCTCGTCGATCTTGGCGAGCAGGTCGTCGGCGACCTTCAGGTCCGCGTGGCCCTTGGTGCCGGCCGCGCCCGCGAGCTTCGTCGCCTCGTTGACGAGGGTGTGCAGCTGCGGGTACTTCTCGAAGTGCGGCGGCTTGAAGTAGTCGGTCCAGAGCACCCACAGGTGCTCCTTGACCAGGTTCGAACGCTGCTCCTTGATGATCAGGGCACGCGTGCGAAACTCCGGGTCCTCGTTGGCCTGGTACTTCTCGCTGATGGCCTTGACCGACTCCGCTTCGATGCGGGCCTGGGCCGGGTCGTAGACCCCGCACGGCAGATCGCAGTGAGCCGAAGCCGAAACCTGCGGCAGCAACCGCTTGAACAGAGGCTTGAACATTGCCCCTCCAGCTTCTTTCCAGTGGGTGTGATTCCACCGCCGACCCTACCTCTCCCAGCGCCGATTTCGGCCCGGGCCCTAGAGTTGGGGATGCGTCACTCTCCTTCACCGAACACCATGTTGGACAGTGCATTCACCGCTTCGCCAACCGATGGCTCTGCAAGCTGCGCCAAGACCGGAGGTCCGTCCCGATGCTCGCCGCCTACGCCCGCAACGTGAATCCCGAAGACCCGTTCTCGGCCCTCTCGGTGGGTGAGATCGAACCGCCGCCGGTGCCCGAGGACTGGACGCGCGTCGACCTCGTCGCCGCCTCCGTCAACCACCACGACCTCTGGTCCCTCGCGGGCATCGGCCTGCGCGCCGACCAGTGCCCCATGATCCTCGGGACCGACGCCGTCGGGCGCACCGACGCCGGCGACGAGGTCGTGGTCTACCCGGTCATCGCCGACGCCGCCCTCGACGACGAGACCCTCGACCCGAAGCGGACCCTGCTCTCCGAATTCCACCCCGGGACGCTCGCCGAATCCATCGCGATCCCCTCCCGGAACCTGCTTCCGGTCCCCAAGGGCTGGAGCGCCGCCGAAGCGGCCTGCCTGCCGACCGCCTACCTCACCGCCTGGCGGATGCTCACCACCCGCGGGCGCCTGCCCGTCGACGGCGCGGTCCTGGTGCAGGGCAGCGGCGGCGGCGTCGCCACGGCCGCGATCGTCATCGCGAAGGCCCTCGGCGCCCGCGTGTACGCCACCGGACGCAGCCCCGAGCGGCGCGAGAAGGCCGCCGAACTCGGCGCCGTCCCCATCGAGGCCGGGGGCCGCCTGCCCGAGCGCGTCGACATCGTCGTCGACTCGGTGGGCGAGCCGGTCATGGAGCACTCGATCAAGTCCCTCAAGCCCGGCGGCCGCCTCGTGATCTGCGGCGTCACCGGCGGCCACGCGCCCCGGATCGACCTGCGGCACGTCTTCTTCAAGCAGCTGGAGATCGTCGGCTCGACCATGGGCACCCGCGACGAGCTGGCCGAACTCCTGCTCTTCTGCGCCGAGAGCGGCCTGCGCCCCGTCATCGACTCCACCCACGCGCTCGCCGACGCCGAGCAGGCCCTGCGCCGCCTCGCCTCGGGCGAGTCCTTCGGGAAGGTCGTCGTCCTGCGCGAATGAAGCACACGGCCGTAACCCCGGCAGCGTCAAATGAACGACAGTGGGGCCGGTTTCTGGCCCGTTCGGCCACCGCCGGCCCCGCTCGCCCTCACCCTGTAATGGATGTCACTGCGATGCCAATTTACGGCTCGCAAGCGTCGCCGACGGGCCGATTCACGGCCCCCAGGCTTCGCCGCCGGGGCGCGCACCGCGCTCCCGGCGCCGACATCGCCAGCGCCCCGTCAATTCGGGCGCCGAGGGCAGGGGAGAACGGCCATGTCGGTAATGGGTCGGGTCAAGGGCGGCATCAAGTCCGCCGCCGGGAGCACGTGGGTGGTCACCAAGAAGCTCCTGGTGCGGGTCGCGATCGCGGCGGCCATCATGGTCGTGGCCATCGCCTTGGCCAAGCACGGGGAGAGCGTCGCGTCCGAGGGCCCCGGCCCCGGCATTTCGGGGACCGAGGCGCATCCGATCGCGGCGCAGCGCGCGATCCTCTCCGAGGGCTGGACTGAGGAGCAGTCGCTGACGTGCGAGTACACAGTGAAGGCCACGTTCGGGGTGTCGATCTTCACGCAGACGGACATGGGTGCGCGCCGGCTCATCCGCCTGCACAACAAGACCGAGGTCAACGGTTCCTGCGACCCGGTCGAGGGCGGCAAGACCATCGGCTGCGCGGGCCTGCAATGGGAGACTTCGTGGGTGCGCATCCAGTCGGGCGACACGGTCGGGTACGCGCCGGCCTCGTGCCTCGTCAAGGAGGGGGTTCTATGACCCCACTGGATTCGCGGGGGCCACGGGGTTGAACCGGTTCTCCTATCAGCGTCTGCCCTTCTAGGGCTGCAAGGCAATGCGAAGCGGGACGCGGCGGCCGCCGCGTCCCGCTCCTGACTCCGGGGGGAGTCCTATTTCAGGCCGACGCCCGCGACGCCCTTGACGATCTGCTTCTGGAAGATCAGGAAGATGATCAGCAGCGGCAGTGCGCCGAGGACGGCGGCGGCCATGTTCTGGGCGTAGAACAGGCCGTAGCCGCCCGAGACGACGCCCAGGCCCACGGGCAGGGTCATCATCGACGGGTCGGTCGCGACCAGGAGCGGCCACAGGAAGTTGTTCCAGGAGCCGATGAACGTGAAGATCGCGACGGCGGCCATGATCGGGCCCGACAGCGGGAGGATCACGTTCCACAGGACGCGGAAGTGTCCGGCACCATCGAGTTTCGCGGCCTCCTCGTAGTCGCGCGGGATCGCGTCGAAGAAGCGCTTGAGGATGAACACCATGACGGGCGCGACCACCTGCGGCAGCGCCAGGCCCCAGTAGGTCCCGGCCAGGTGCAGGTCGTTGACCAGGTCGAACAGGGGGATGATGAGCGCCTGCCCGGGGACCATGAGTCCGGCGATGATGGCGCCGAAGATGACGTTCTTGCCCGGGAAGTCGAACCGGGAGAACCCGTAGGCGGCCGAGACGCACAGGACGAGCGTCAGGACGGTGACGATCGTGGAGACGATGGTCGAGTTGATCATCCAGGTGAGGTGGTCGCCGCGTTCGAACAGCGTCCGGTAGCCCTCGATGGACCAGTTCTCGGGGATCCAGTGGATGGGCTGGCCGAGGCTCGCCTCGGTCTCCTCCTTGAAGGAGGTGGACACCGCCCACAGCAGGGGCAGCAGCCACATGACGGCCAGTGCGGCCGCCGCGATGTAGACGATGACGGCGCCGACGGAGGGTTTCTTCAAGCGGCGCTTGACCACCGGGCGCTTCGACGGGGCGGCCTTCGGCTTCTCTTGGAGTGCGGTCATGTCAGTCCTCCTTCCGGGAGAACAGCCGGAACTGGACGATGGAGACGATGAGGATGAGCACGAACAGCACGTAGGACAGGGCCGACGCGTAGCCGATCCGGTAGCCCTCGAAGCCGGAGATGTAGATGTAGTGGATGGCGACCTCGGTGGCGCGGTCGGGGCCGCCCGCGGTCATGAGGTACATCTGGTCGAAGATCCGCAGTGAGGCGATGAGCTGCAGGACGATCACCAGTGCGGTGGTGCGCTTGAGCAGGGGCAGGGTGAGGTGCCAGAGCTGGCGCCACCAGCTCGCGCCGTCGATGGCCGAGGCCTCGTAGACGTCGGCCGGGATGGTCTGGAGCGCGGCGAGGTAGAGCAGGAAGTTGAAGCCCATGGTCCACCAGACGGTGGTCAGGACGACCGCCCACATGGCGGTGGACTGGTCCTGGAGCCACAGGGCGGGTTCGGCGGCGTCCTGGAGGCCCAGCAGCTGCAGGTAGTGGTTGAGGAGGCCGCCGGTGGGCTGGTAGATCCAGATCCAGATCATGGTGACCACGGAGACGGGGACGACGAACGGCGCGAAGAAGGCCATGCGCAGGAACCAGCCGAAGCGGCGGGCGCGGTTGACCAGGAGCGCGAGGACGATCGCGACGATCACCAGGGGCGGGGTCGAGTACAGGGTGAACTCGGCGGTGTTGACGAGGGCGGCCCAGGCGCGCTCGTCGCCGAAGGCCTCGGCCCAGTTCTCCAGGCCGACCCAGCTGGCGGGGCGGCCGGTGAGGCTCTTGTCGGTGAAGGAGTAGTACAGCCCGAGGAACGTGGGCCAGACGAGGAAGAGGGCGTAGAAGGCGGCGAAGGGGAGGACGAACCACAGTCCGGTCCAGGACTTCTTCTTGGCGCCCTTGGTGTTCGGGGGCCGCGTCGTCGCGGCCGGCGCCGGTGCGGGCGCCTCGGTGTTCACAGTCATGAGAGTCCTATTGCAACGTTTCAATCGACCGGGTTGGGGAGGGACAGCAGCGTCTGGATCCGCTCCTTGATTTCGGCGAGGGCGTCTTCGGGCGTCTTGTTCAGGCCGTAGACCTGGTTGAAGATCGCGCCGGTCTCGTCGAAGAGTCGGGCGGCGGACCCGGAGAACCACACGTCGGGGTCGAACTGCACGTTCTGGACGACGCCGGAGTACTCCGCGTTCGGTTGCAGCGCCTGGTATTCGGCGCTCTCGGTGACGGGCAGGTAGGCGGGGGTGTGGCCGCCGCCCTCGCCCCACCTGAAGCTGTGCTGGAGCATCCAGGCCGCATAGGTGAGGGTGGCCTCGCGGACCTCGGGGTCCCAGCTGTTGTGGTGGGGGAGCACGTAGGAGTGGCAGTCGCCCTGGGTGCGGCGGTTGCCGAAGAAGTCGGGCATCTCGGTCATGGAGAAGTCGAGCCCCTGGGCCTCGTTGAAGGCTTTGAAGCGGTTGATCTCCCAGTTGCCGACCTGGACGAGTCCGGCGGCGCCGTTCTCGAAGTTCGCGGCGCACTGGCCGCCGTCGGCGAACGGCGGGCACAGGCCCTCTTCGGACATCTTGTACATGATCTCGATGGCCGCGAGCGCCTTGTCGTCGTCCATCTCGAAGTCGTCCTCGGAGAAGGTCATCTCCCCGTCGGCCTGGCGGTACCAGGCCCAGAACTGGCGCCAGCCGCCGAGCGTGTCGAGGGAGGTGCCGTACTGGCCGGTGGCGTCCTTGACGGCCCGCAGGAGGTCGAAGTACTCCTCGACGCCCTTGGTCTCCAGGAGGGTCCCGTCGGGGTTGAGGACGCCGACCTGCTCGCAGATCGTCCGGTTGTAGTAGTTGACGAGGGCGTGCGTGTCGATGGGGATGGCGTAGAGCCGGTCGTCGACGAAGCACTTGTCCCAGATCTTCGCGGGGAAGTCGGCCGGGTCGAGGCCGTGGGCGGTGAGCTCGTCGCTGGTGACGGGGTCCAGGAGGGTCGCGGGGGAGACGCTCTTGAGCCGGGAGAGGTGGATGGTGGCGATGTCGGAGGCGTTGCCGCCGGAGGCGCCCATGACCAGCCGCGTGTAGAACGGGGTGCCCCAGCCGAAGGTGGTGGCCTCGAGGTCGATGTCGGGATGCTCGGACGAGAACTGCTCGTGCATCTCGGTCATGACCGCGCCGTCGGAGCCGGCCAGCAGGTTCCACTGCTTCACCTTGGTCTTGTCGCTGAGGCCGCCGGAGACTGACCCGCATCCGGCCAGTCCGAGTCCGGCGGCCGCCGCCGTCCCGGTGAGGAGCGCCCGCCTGGAGAGCGACCCAGGTGGCGAGGGATGGTTCGGCATCGATGCATCACTCCAATGTGATTCTTTGTCGTGACGGCCCTGTGAGGGTGGGTCGTCGTCCTGCCATTGTTATCGCTCTCATCGGCAGAGTCAAGAGTGTGCATATATTAGATTCTTAGCGAAGGCGCAGGTAGCGACGGTCGTTGCGGAAACGTTACCGGTAAAGTTGGTGGTTAAGTTCGTGGTTACGTCCGCGGTCCGGTTCCGGGAACGACGAAAACGGGGGAGGCCCGAAGGCCTCCCCCGCGACGTTTCCGACCGCTACTGCGGCTGCGGCACCGCGACGTCGACCAGCGCCTGCTGCTCGACCTCGTGGACCTTCGGCGAGCCGGTGGACGGCGCGGCCGCGGCCGGGCGCGAGATCCGGCGCAGGTGCACCCCGCCGAGCTGCTCCAGCAGGTTGAGCGCGATGTGCGACCAGGCGCCCTGGTTCGCCGGCTCCTCCTGGACCCACGCGGTGTCGGTCGCGTTCGGGAAGGCGCCCAGGGCGGCCTTCAGCTCCTCGGCCGGGAGCGGGTACAGCTGCTCGACGCGCAGGATCGCGGTGTCGGTGACGCCGCGGGCCTGGCGGGCGGCGGCCAAGTCGTAGTAGATCTTGCCCGAGCACAGCAGGACCCGCTTGACGTCCTCAGGCCGGATGTCGCCCTTGGCGACGGCCACGTCGCGCAGGACCGGCTGGAAGCGGCCGGTGGTGAAGTCCTCGAGCTGGCTGACGGCGGCCTTGTGGCGCAGCAGCGACTTCGGCGTGAACACCACCAGGGGCTTCTTGACCGGGTCGAGCGACTGGCGGCGCAGCAGGTGGAAGTAGTTCGCCGGGCTCGTGGAGTTGACCACGCGCATGTTCTCGTCCGCGCACAGCTGCAGGAACCGCTCGATGCGGCCCGAGGTGTGGTCGGGGCCGGCGCCTTCGTGGCCGTGCGGCAGCAGCAGGGTCACGCCCGAATGCTGGCCCCACTTGGCCTCGCCCGAGGAGATGAACTCGTCGATGATGGTCTGGGCGCCGTCGACGAAGTCGCCGAACTGGGCCTCCCACGCGACCAGCATCTCGGGGTTCTCCACCGAGTAGCCGTACTCGAAGCCGACCGCGGCGAACTCGGACAGCAGCGAGTCGTAGATGAAGAACTTCGCGGTCTGCTCGCCCAGGTGCGTCAGCGGTGTGAACTCGTCGCCGGTGGCCTGGTCGATGACGACCGCGTGGCGCTGCACGAACGTGCCGCGGCGGGTGTCCTGCCCGGCGAGGCGGACGGGCTTGCCCTGCATGAGGAGCGAGCCGAACGCGAGGGTCTCGGCGAAGGCCCAGTCGACATTGCCCGAAGTGGACATCTCGCTGCGCTTCTCCAGGACCTTGCGGACCGCCTTGTGCGGGGCGAAGCCCTCCGGGAGGGTCGTGTGGGCCTTGCCGATCATCGCGATCGTCTCGGCGTCCACGGACGTGTCGATGTCGGCGACCGGCTCGGGCTGGTGGCGCCACGGCAGCGGGCCGGTCTGCCCGGCCAGGGCCTCCTTGGTCTCGCGGAAGACCCGTTCGAGCTGGGCCTGGTAGTCCGCGAGCGCCTCCTCGGCGTCCTCCATGGTGATGTCGCCGCGGCCGATGAGCGCCCTGGTGTAGAGCTTGCGTACGGACTGCTTGCCGTCGATGACCTCGTACATCTGCGGGTTGGTCATCTTCGGGTCGTCGCCCTCGTTGTGGCCGCGGCGCCGGTAGCAGACCATGTCGATGACGACGTCTTTCCGGAACTGCTGGCGGTAGGCGAAGGCGAGCTTCGCGACGTCGCACACGGCCTCGGGGTCGTCCCCGTTGACGTGGAAGATCGGCGCCTGGATCATGCGGGCGACGTCCGTGCAGTACAGGCTGGAGCGCGAGTGCGTCGGGGCGGTGGTGAAGCCGACCTGGTTGTTGACCACGACGTGGACGGTGCCGCCGGTGCGGTAGCCGCGCAGCTGCGAGAGGTTCAGCGTCTCGGCCACGACGCCCTGGCCCGCGAAGGCCGCGTCGCCGTGGACGGCCACGGGCATCACGGTGAAGCCCTCTTCGCCCAGGTTGAGGCGGTCCTGCTTGGCGCGGACGATGCCTTCCAGGACCGGGTTGACGGCCTCCAGGTGCGAGGGGTTGGCCGCGACCGACACGACGGTCTCGTTCTTCCCGTCGGGGGAGGTGAACTTGCCCGTCAGGCCCAGGTGGTACTTGACGTCGCCGGAGCCGCCGATGCTCTTGGGGTCGATGTGCCCCTCGAACTCGGTGAAGATCTTCGAGAGCTTCTTGCCGACGATGTTGGCGAGGACGTTGAGGCGCCCGCGGTGGGGCATCCCGATGACGACCTCGTCGATCGCGGCGGACGCGGCCTCGTTGAGGAGGCGGTCGAGCAGCGCGATGAACGATTCGCCGCCTTCGAGGCTGAAGCGCTTCTGGCCGACGAACTTGGTCTGCAGGAACGTCTCGAAGGCCTCGGCGGCGTTGAGCCGGCCGAGGATGTGCTTCTGCTCCTCCACCTTCGGCTTCTCGAAGGGGACCTCGATGCGGCGCTGGATCCACGCGCGCTCCTCGGGGTCTTGGATGTGCATGTACTCGATGCCGACGCGGCGGCAGTAGGAGTCGCGCAGGACGCCGAGGATGTCGCGCAGCTTCATGCGCTGCTGGCCGGCGAACCCGCCGATCGGGAAGGTCCGGTCCAGGTCCCACAGGGTCAGCCCGTGCGAGAGGATGTCCAGGTCGGGGTGGCGGCGGATCTCGTAGTGCAGCGGGTTCGTGTCGGCCATGAGGTGGCCGCGGACCCGGTAGGCGTGGATGAGCTCGATGACCCGGGCGTTCTTGTCGATCTGGCCTTCGTGGGTCTTGGAGACGTCGCGGACCCAGCGGACCGGCTCGTAGGGGATGAGCAGCGAGCGGAAGACCTCGTCGAAGAAGCCGTCGCCCAGCAGCAGCCGGTGCAGGGTGGCGAGGAACTGGCCGGACTCGGCGCCCTGGATGATCCGGTGGTCGTACGTCGAGGTCACCGTCATGATCCGGGAGACGCCCAGGTCGGAGAGGGTCTCGTCGGAGGCCCCGGCGAACTCGGCGGGCACCTCCATGGCGCCGACGCCGACGATGAGGCCCTGGCCCTTCATCAGGCGCGGGACCGAGTGGACGGTGCCGATGCCGCCCGGGTTGGTCAGCGTCAGGGTCGCCCCGGCGTGGTCTTCCATCGTGAGCTTGTTGTTGCGGGCCTTGCGGACCAGGTCCTCATAGGCCTGCCAGAACTCGCGGAAGTCCATGGACTCGCAGTTCTTGATCGAGGGCACCACGAGCGTGCGGGTGCCGTCGGGCCGGGCGAGGTCGATCGCGAGGCCGAGGTTGACGCTCTCGGGCGTGACGATCTGGGGCTTGCCGTCGACCACCTTGTAGGAGGCGTTCATGCCCGGGTGGGCCTTGACCGCCTGGACCAGCGCGTAGCCGATGAGGTGCGTGAAGGAGACCTTGCCGCCCTGGCCGCGCTTGAGGTGGTTGTTGATGACGATCCGGTTGTCGAACAGGAGCTTCGCGGGGACCGCCCGGACCGAGGTGGCCGTGGGGATCTCCAGGGACGCGTCCATGTTCTGGGCTACCTTGGCCGCGACGCCTTTGAGCGGCTTGGTGCCTGGTTCGTTCACAGTCGGGGTCGCCTTCTTCGCGAGGTCGGACACGGGGGACGCAGCGGCAGGGGCGGGCGCGGTGGGAACGGGCTCGACGGGAGCGGCCTTGACCGGCTCGACGACCGGCACCGGCTCGGGCGCGATCGTCGCCACCGGCGGCTTCTCCTCCGGCGCGGGGGCTGCTGCGGGCGCTGCGGCCTGCTTCCCGTCGCCCTCATCGGCGGCGAACGGCGCGGCCTGCGGATCGCCGCCGAAGAATTCGCGCCACCCGGCGCTCACACTGTCGGGGCTTTCGCGGTAACGCTCATACATCTCGTTGACCAGCCATTCATTGGCACCGAAATCGGTCAACGGATTGCCAGGAGTCGCACTCGACACGACTGAATCGCCTCTTCTTTGACGCTGCGTGGACGGGGACGGCAGTCCCCCGACTCAAGGGTAACCGGGGGGAGGAGAAACTGTAGTACCGGTAACGCCGTTGCGGAGCCGATCACTCGGGCCGCGGCGAACGTGCTGCGCAGCATGGGAAAACACCGCAGAGTCTCGTTCGCCACAACGGCGTTTCGCACTACGCTCCGCGCCCCGATGTGCACCGAAAGCCAGGGTCTGACCGGGGCGCGCAAACGACTCGCGCCCCGGTCAGACCGGAGCGCGAGGTCGTAATCAAAGTTTCCGGCGGCCTAACCTGCCGCGCTGCGCTCCTTGTTCGAGAACGTCTCCGTGGGCTCCTCCAGGAGCTCCTCGGCGCCGACGACGGTGAACAGGCGGGTGATGAAGCGATTGGGGTTCACCACCGCGAGGACCACACCCATCTCGCGGGCGATCCGGTACGCCACCACGATGGTGCCGATACCGGTGGAGTCGAGGACCGTCACCTTGGCGACGTCGACCCGGATGGCGGTGGCCCCGCCCGCCTCGAGGGCGTTGGTGATCGTCTCCCGGATCTGGGGCGCGGTCGCGTAATCGACCTCGCCGGCCAGCTCGACGGTGACGACTCCGGCATCGGTCGTGGCGGTCTCGATTGACAACGTCATGAACTCACCTGATTCGGTAGGGTGCCCCGTCCCGAGTACTCGCCATACTCGCCGTACTCGGCTGCGACACAAAGTCTATCCGACCGGTACGACGGAAAACAGCTCGCGCGCGGCCGTTTCCCGCAAAGCCGTGCAGAACTCAGAAAAAGGTCACTCGAACGTGTTCCACGCCCGTGCGCAGCGTCACCGCGCCCCGAACCCGAATCACCTGTCGCGCGCCAGCGACCGCTTGGCGCGCCCCAGGCCGGGGCGTATGCTTCAGGACCACCTGTGACCTGCGGAGCCCTGACCCGCCGACTCTGTGAGAGGCCTATGCCGCTTTCGACTAGCCAGCCGAACGCCGAGACCGAGGCCACCCTGCTCGTCGTCGAGGACGAAGAGAACATCTGCGAACTCCTCGCCACCTCCCTGCGCTACGCCGGCTTCGCCGTCCACGCCGTCGGCACCGGCGACGAGGCCCTCCGCTCCATCGCCAGGCACCGCCCCGACCTGGTCGTCCTCGACGTCAACCTCCCCGACTTCGACGGCTTCGAAGTCGTCCGCCGCATGCGCTCGGGCTCCGACCACACCCCCGTGCTCTTCCTCACCGCCCGCGACGACACCGCCGACACCGTCACCGGCCTCTCCGTCGGCGGCGACGACTACATCACCAAGCCCTTCGCGCTCGAAGAGGTCGTCGCCCGCATCCGCGCCGTCCTGCGCCGCTCCTCCGGCGAACTGCCCCGCCCCTCACGCCTCCAGTACGCCGACCTCGAACTCGACGAGGAGACCCACGAGGTCTGGCGCGCCGGCAAAGCCGTGCAGCTCTCGCCCACCGAGTTCAAACTCCTGCGCTACTTCATGATCAACGCCGGACGCGTCCTCTCCAAAGCCCAGATCCTCGACCACGTGTGGCGCTACGACTTCCGCGGCGACGACGGCATCGTCGAGTCCTACGTCTCCTACCTGCGACGCAAGGTCGACACCGGCGAGCCCAAACTCATCCAGACCCTGCGGGGCATCGGCTACGTCCTGCGGGAGCAGCATCGTTGAGCGCACCGCGCGTCTTTGAAGGCGTCCGCGACAAGTGGGACCGCACCCCCCTGAGGGTCCGGCTCACCGCGGCCGTGCTCGTCCTCGTCGCGGGCTCCCTCATCCTCATCAGCGTCTCCACGATCCTCGCGTTGCACTCCTACTTCCTCGGCACCGTCGACGACGAACTCGAGACCCAGCTGCTCAACTGGAACCCCGACATCTTCGAAATCGACAACTTCGAGGACTCCGAGGACACCCTCGGCCTGCAACCCGAGCAGTACATCTTCAGCGTCCTGTACGGCGCCGGCAACCGCCTCGACGCGCCCGGCGACCGCCCCGACTACCCCGTGTTCGACTACGACGAGTTCGCGGCGGCCGACGGCGAGGCCTTCACCGCGCTCGGCGCCGACGGCGTCACGCGCTGGCGGGTCATGGGCGTGCTCGGCACCGAGGTCGGCAGCAAGGACCCCGACTACGAGCCCGAAGAGCACGACCTCGACCCCGACGCCTACTACGTCCTCTCCTACAAGCTCGCGCACTTCGACAAGACCGTCGCCGGACTGGTGTGGGTCGACCTGCTCATCGGCGCGGGCGTCTTGGCCGGCCTGGCCGCGCTCGGCGTCGGCCTGGTGCGCGCGAGCCTCTCGCCGCTGCGCCAGATCGAGAACACCGCGGCGATGATCGCCGCCGGGAACTACTCGCGGCGCGTCCCCGACCACGACCCGAACACCGAGGTCGGACGCGTCGGGCGCGCCATCAACTCGATGCTCACGAAGGTCGAGGGCGCGATCCGCGCCCGCGAGTACTCCGAGGAGCGCTCGCACGACTCCGAGCAGCGCATGCGGGAGTTCATCGCCGACGCCTCGCACGAACTGCGGACCCCGCTGACGAGCGTGCGCGGCTACGCCGAACTCGTGCGCACCAACCCGCAGATGCCCGAAGCCGAACGCCAGCAGTACATCGGGCAGATCGAGGAGGCCGCCAAGCGGATGGGCCTGCTCGTGGGCGACCTGCTGCACCTCGCCCGCCTCGGCCAGGAACGGCCCGTCGAGACCGAACCGGTCGACCTCGCCGTGCTCGGCCACGAGGCCGTCGCGGCCCACGCCGTCATGTCCGAGGACCACGAGTTCAGCTTCGCGTGCGTCCCCGGCGCCTCGACCGTGGTCGCCGCCGACCGCGCCCGCATGCGCCAGGTCCTCGACAACCTCCTGTCCAACGCGGTCCGCCACACCCCCGCGGGCACGAACGTGAGCGTGGAGATCCTCGGCGAAGAGGGCACGGTGCGCGTCACCGTCGCCGACGACGGGCCCGGCATGGCGCCGGAGACCGTCGAACGGGTCTTCGAGCGGTTCTTCCGCTCCGACGCGGTCGTCCACCCCGGGTCGGGGCTCGGGCTCGCGATCGTCGCCGCCATCGTCAAGGCCCACGGCGGCACCGTCCAGGTCGCCTCCGAACCCGGCGAAGGCACCGCGTTCACCGTGCGCCTCACCGCCGAGCCCATCGAGGAATGAGCGCTGTGGAATGAGTTCTGAGGAATGAGCCCCGGGGAATGAGCTCTGAGCAGTGAGCCCTCCTTGAGCGGATTCTTGGAGAGCTCTGAGGTCCGCGGCGGCCACTCCCAGCCCCGTCGCACGGGTCCGACCCCCTGACCTGTGCGCCCGTCGCCGCGCGCGACTCGGTTCATTAAAGGGTTTTAAGGCGTTTTCGCAGCGAGCCGAAAGCTGCGACCTGCATGCTGCTTTACATGAGCGACACTGAGAGCACCAAGGGCCCCGAGGGGACCGAGCAGCAGGGCCCCGACGGGCCTCCCACCCCCGGCACCGACGCGGCGGCCCAGCAGGCCGCCGCCGAGGCCCGGCCGCCGGCGGCTGAACCGCAGTCCCCCATCGCCGAATCCCAGTCACCGGCCGACCAGGCCGCCGCAGAGCAGGCCCCTGCCGACCACGCCTCCACAGGCCAGGCCGCCGCAGACCACGCATCCGCGGACCAGGCTTCCGCCGACCAGGCCTTCCTGGCCGAACCGAACCTGCCGCCCGCCGGCGACACCGCCCTGATCGGCCACGCCGCCGGCCAGCAGGCCCCCGCCCCCTACCAGCAGCCGTACCAGGCCGACCCGAACCAGCTGGGCGCCAACCAGCAGGGCCTGCCCACCGACCACACCCGCGTCCTCCAGACCGCCGGAGCCCCGGCCCCGGCCAGCGCCCCGCACATGGCCGCCCCCGGCGCCGCACCCGCATGGCAGCCCGGCGGACCGCCCGTCCCCCCGATGTACCGGCAGCCCGGCGCGCCCGTCGCACCGCAGCGGCGCGGCCGCGGCAAGATCGTCGCCGCCGGACTCGCCCTGGCACTGGCCGCGGGCGGCGCCGGCGGCATCGCCGGATGGTTCCTCAACGACTCCGGCGGCGGCACCACCGTCGTCCAGTCCGTGTCGATGGACGCGGGCGAAGGCATGACCTACACCGAGATCGTCGACAAGGTCAGCCCCTCGGTGGTCACCATCGTGACCGACTCCGCCGAAGGCTCGGGCGTGGTCTACTCCAAGGACGGCTACATCGTCACGAACAACCACGTCGTGGACGGCGCGCAGTCCGTGGAGGTCCGCTTCTCCGACGGCACCACCGCCGACGCCACGATCGTCGCCACCGACTCCACGCAGGACCTCGCGGTCATCCAGGTCTCCGGCGTCGACAACCTGACGCCGATCACCTTCGCCGACTCCGACTCCGTGCAGGTCGGCGACGTCGCCGTCGCGATCGGCTCCCCGCTGGGCCTGGAAGGCACCGTCACCACCGGCATCGTCTCGGCCCTGGACCGGTCCATGACCGTCTCCGGCGAGGAGTCCCAAGGCGGGCAGCAGCAGAACAGCTCGACCCTGAGCGGGCTCCTCCAGACCGACGCGGCGATCAACTCCGGCAACTCCGGCGGCGCGCTCGTCAACGGCAACGGCGAACTCATCGGCATCAACACCGCGATCGCCACCACCGACTCCGGCTCGATCGGCCTCGGCTTCTCGATCCCGTCGAACACCGTGCAGAGCGTGGTCGAGCAGCTCATCGAGAACGGCTCGGTCGAGCAGGGCTACCTCGGCGTCTCGGTGGCCGACACCGACGGCAACGGGGCCATGGTCCTCAGCGTCGAAGCCGGCTCCCCGGCCGCGAACGCCGGGCTCCAAGAGGGCGACATCATCACCGCCGTCGACGGCAGCCCCGTCACCGGCGCCTCCGACGTGGTCGCGGCCGTGCAGGGCACCGCCTCGGGCACCGACGTCGCCATCACCTACACCAGGGACGGGCAGGAGAGCCAGACCACGGCGACCCTCGCCGCGTCCTGATACGCACGCACTGATCCGCGGCCCCGGGCTTTCGAGCCCGGGGCCGCGGTCGTTCACCGCGCCGCAGAGCGCTGCCTCCTGGCGCGGTGGGGCTACTGACCGGTGGTGCTGCTGGTCGCCGGGATCGCGGCGCGGGCCGGGCGCAGCTCGATGGGCGCCTCACCGGTCTCGATCCACTCCGCCAGGCGGAGCCGGTCGACGATGAGGACGCCCAGTTGCGCCGCGACGGCCTCGTTGCGCGAGCCGTGGTGCATCCAGTGCAGGTTCGCGTTGGTGATGAGCACGCCCGCGTCGCAGTCCCAGCGGGCCTTGATCTCCCCGCCGAGGATCTGGACGTGCCGGTTGCCGTTGCGGCTGCGCATCGCGCGGTCGTCCTTCTTGGCGCGCACGATGATGCGCTTGCCGTTGTTGAAGGTCACCACGAAGTTGCAGCCCAGGTCGTTCTTGCGGTGCCCGAACTTCTTCACGCGCTTGGCGTCCAAGCCGACCAGCAGGTTGCCGATCAGGTGGTCGAACCCGGGGAGGTTCATCCTGTCGACGTCGCGCATGAGCTCGTGCCGTTCGGCGGTCAGGGCCCGATCGCGGGACTCGTGGCCGCGGCTGCGGAAGAGGATCCAACCCCCGAGGGTGGTGCCCCCCAACAGGATCGCCACCGACGCGAACCAGGCCCAATGATCCGCTATGAATCCGAGAACGAGGTAGCCGAGAATGAGAGCGGCGATTCCCGCTCCAGCTCTAAGGATCACGGACAAGGCGGCCTCCACTTGGTTCAGAGGGCTTGGCAAATTTACGGCTCGCAGGCTTCGCCGAGAGGCGGCTAGCGTTATGTCGCCTGTGTTGTGACTACGAGTATCCGTTACCGTTCGCTCACGCGTAAGGTCAATGTCCGGTACCCGACAGCATGGATCGGCATCCTGCATGTGCGGCCCGTCGCGACGCGTTCACCGGACCGGTGCCCCGCCCGGAGCGGTGGGGGATACTGGCCGGGTGTCTTCATCATCAACAGGCGTTTTGGTGCTTCTCGGTGCGCCGCTGGGAAATCCAGAGGACGCCTCGTCTCGGCTGCGGGCCGAGCTGGCCCGCGCCGACGTCATCGCCGCAGAGGATACCCGGCGGCTCCGCCGGCTCCTGAGCGAGCTGGATCTCGTCCCAACCGCCGCGATCACCTCGTATTTCGAGGCGAACGAGAGCGGTAAAACGCAAAGCCTTCTCGAACAATTGTACGACGGAAAGCGGGTCGCCGTCATCACCGACGGCGGCATGCCCTCGGTCTCCGACCCGGGATTCCGCCTGGTCAGGGCCGCGATCGACGCGGGGATCGCGGTCACCTGCGCGCCGGGCGCGAGCGCGGTGACGACGGCGCTGGCGTTGTCGGGGATGCCGTGCGACCGGTTCTGCTTCGAGGGTTTCGCGCCGCGCAAGGACGGCGAGCGGCGGCGGTTGTTCGGCGAACTCGCCGAGGAGCGGCGCACCATGGTGTTCTTCGAGTCGCCGCGGCGCGTGGCGGAGACGTTGCGTGCCATGGCGGGTGCGCTCGGTGACGACCGGCCTGCGGCGCTGTGCCGGGAGCTGACGAAGACGCACGAGGAGATCCGCCGCGGCGGCCTGGCGGCCCTCGCCGAGGGCGCGGTGGCCGACCCGCCGCGCGGGGAGATCACCTTGGTGATCTCCGGCTGGACGGGCCCGGACGCGAGCGAGGCGACCCCGGAGGCGATGGCGGCGGCCGTGGCCGCTTTGGAAGCGGCAGGCAGTGACCGCAAACTCGCCATGAAAGAGGTAGCGGTCCGCTTCGGCGTCAGCCGAAGAGACGTCTACGACGCGGTACTCGCCGCGAACTAGGGCAAATTCGGCGGTCAAATCATCAGATATCCGTAATGACGGATATATCCCCCTTAGGGACCCCTGGCGTAAAAGTACTCCTGGGGTCCGACATTTCCTGCCCCGCAAGAATGTGAGCAGTGCTCAGAGTTCGTCGAACTTGAAGGTCTTCCATGACACCGCGGCGACCACCGCGGCGAAGATCGCGAGGAAGGCTATCTGCGGGAGGACCGCCGTCGGCGGATCGCCGTAGACGACCACTGATTGCAATGCCTCGTTGAGGTACCGCATCGGCGACAGGTACGACAGCCACTGCACCCACTCCGGCGACAGCGCCAACGGGTAGAACGCGCCCGAGATGAACGCCATCGGCATCGTCACCAGGTTGCTCAGCCCCGCCGCCCCCGGGCTGGTCTTGGCGATGCCGCCGATGACCACGCCGATCGCGAGGAACGCGAGCGTCCCGATCAGCACCAGCGGCACCGCGAACCACGTCCACACCGACAGCTTCAAGCCGAACACCAGCGCCGCCACCGCCAGGAACACCGCGGCCTGACCGACCGCGACCAGCAGGTTCACCGAGACCTTCGCGCCCAGGAACGTGCCCACCGAGGCGGGCGTGAGCCGCAGGCGCCGCAGGAGCTTGTCCCGCTTCCAGTCCACGATCGTCCCGGCCGCGCCGAACACGCCCGAGATCGCGATGCCCCAGGCCAGGATGCCGGGCGCCAGGTACTGGATCGGGCGGAGCTCGCCGCCGTCGGCCTCCTCGACCTCGGTCCGGAGCACCGGCGAGCCCGGGGCCGCCGCCGAGAGGACTTCGACGTTCACGTCGTCGACCAGCGCCGAGAGGTTCCCCGCCGCGATCGCGCCCGAGGTCGAGCTGGTCGGCGACGGGTAGATCCGCACCGTGTCGCCGTCCTGGACGACCGCGGCGTCCGCGTCGCCCTCGCGCATCCGCGCCAGCGCCTCGTCAAGGTCCGCCACGGGAGTGACCTCGAAGTCGCCTGAGTCCGCGCCGTCGAGCACCGGGACGTCGCCGACGGCGAGGACCCGTGAGGGCGAGTCGCCGGTGGAGCCGAACACGCTCGCCAGCAGCACCATGAACATCAAGGGCAGCAGGACCGTGAAGAACACTTGGCTGCGGTCGCGCAGCCAGCCGCGCCCCAACGCCTTGACCAGGCTCAGGTACGCCTTGTTTCGCGCGCCTTGGGTGCGCTGCGGCGCCGCGGCCGTTTCGACGCTCATCCGCGCCACTCCCGTCCCGTCACGTGCAAGAACACGTCCTCGAGGTTCGCCGTGCGCACCGCCAGGCCTTCGAGGGCGCCGTCGGATGCCAGGGCCGTCAGCAGTTTCCTGGGGTCGCGGGTCTCGAACACGACCGTGGCCTCAGCGGTGGCGACCGCCTCGCCGGCGGCCAGTTCCTTGACGCGCTCGTCGCTGAGCTGCCCGGCCGCCACGGTGACGCGCGTCGGCGCGTCCAGGGCCCGGACGAACCCGGCGGGGGAGTCGATCGCCTTGATCTTCCCGGCGTCCATGATCGCGACCCGGTCGCACAGGGCCTCGGCCTCTTCCATGTAGTGCGTGGTGAGCACCACGGTGCGGCCTTCGGCGTTGATCGCGCGCATGAGGTCCCAGAGGTTGCGCCGCGCCTGGGGGTCGAGTGCGGCGGTCGGCTCGTCGAGGAACACCAGTTCGGGGTCGCCCACGAGCGCGCACGCGAGGGACAGGCGCTGCTGCTGGCCGCCCGAGAGCTTCTCGCACCGCATCTGGGCGTGCTCGGCGAGGCCGACGATCTCGAGCATCTCGGCGGCGCGGGCCTTGGTGGCCCCGTAGAGCTCGGCGAACGTCTCGATCTGCTCTTTCGCGGTGAGGAACTCGAAGAAGGCCGAGGCCTGGAGCTGCACGCCGACCCGGCCGGTGAGCTCGGGGGAGTGCGGCCACGGGGAGCGGCCGAGCAGGCGCACCGTCCCGGAGTCGGGTTTGCGCAGGCCCTCGACGATCTCGAGGGTGGTGGTCTTCCCGGCCCCGTTGGGGCCGAGGATGCCGAAGAACTCGCCGCGCTCGACGCGGAAGCTCACGCCGTCGACCGCGCGGACCTCTCCGGTCCTGCGGCCGCGGTAGGTCTTGCGGAGGTCGGCGACCTCGATGGCGGCGTCCATAATCGCTAACGCTAGGCCATCGGCCGGTGTGACCGGGTTCTCGGGTTTGCGATGGGAGCGAACGCGAACGGCGGTTCCCGGCAAAACGGACATTCATGGGCCCCCGGTATCAAGAGTGCCCGGCGGGTCCGACAGTGGCACATCGCGCGAGCGTTTCTTGCCTTTCACACCGTCCGTAACAGGACCGTGAGCCGAACTTCACGGTCCCGGCACAGGTGCCGCACCTCCAGGCAACGCCGCTCGCAGACAGTAGGGCCATGACAGCGACACTGACGAAAGCAGCGACCCCCTCTCGCAGGGGCTGGGTCAGCGACTGGCGCCCTGACGACGAGGCCTTCTGGCAGTCGACCGGCCGCAAGGTCGCGAGGCGCAACCTGGTCTGGTCCGTGCTCGCCGAGCACCTGGGCTTCTCGGTGTGGGTGATGTTCAGCATCATCACGCCCTACCTGGCGGCGGCGGGCTACGACTTCACCGTCAGCCAATTGTTCTGGCTCACCGCGGTGCCGAACCTCGTCGGCTCGTTCCTGCGCATCCCCTACACGGCCGCCGTGGCGATCTTCGGCGGACGCAACTGGACCATCATCTCGGCGGGCCTGCTGGTCATCCCTACCGCGCTCCTGGCCTACTGCGTGATGACACCCGGGACCCCGTACTGGTTGTTCATCCTTGCGGGGGTCACCGCCGGCTTCGGCGGCGGCAACTTCGCCTCCTCGATGGCGAACATCTCCTACTTCTACCCGGAACGCGCCCGCGGCACCGCCCTCGGCATCAACGCCGCCGGCGGGAACATCGGCGTCCCGGCCGTCCAGTTCATCGGCCCGTTCCTCATCGTCGCCGGCATCGCCGGGGCCTCCCAGGGCGTCAACCCCGCGGGCAAGGACATCTTCCTGCAGAACGTGCCGATCCTGTGGATGCTCCTCGCGGTCTTCGCGGCCTTCATGGCCTGGCGATTCATGGACAACCTGACGGTCTCGCGCACCTCCGTCAAAGAGCAGCTGCCCGCGCTGACCCGCAGCCACACCTGGATCATGAGCGTCCTCTACATCGGCACCTTCGGGTCCTTCATCGGCTACTCCTTCGCGTTCCCGCTGGTCATCAAGCTCTCCTTCCCGGAGTTCAACGCCCTGTGGATCGCGGCCCTCGGCCCGCTCGTGGGCTCCGTGGTCCGCCCCTTCGGCGGCTGGCTCGCCGACAAACGGGGCGGCGCCCCCATCACCAGCTTCGCGCTGATCTTCATGGGCGTCGGCGCGATGGGCGCGATCTGGGGCATCAACACCGCCTCGTTCCCGCTGTTCTTCGTCTCCTTCATGGTGCTGTTCCTCATGAGCGGCGTCGCCAACGGCTCCACCTACCGTTCCATCCCGGCGATCTTCCAGGCCGAGGCCAACGCCGCCGCCGGGGGCCGGGCCACCGAGACCGAGGTCGTCCAGGCCAAGAAGCTCACCGCCGCCGCCCTCGGCTGGATCTCCGCCATCGGCGCCTTCGGCGGATTCCTCATCAACCAGGGCTTCCGCATCGCCAACGAGCAGACCGGCTCCGTCGTCCCCGCCATGTGGGTCTTCGTCGGCGGCTACGCCGTCTTCCTCATCCTCAACTGGTGGTGCTACCAGCGCACGGTCTTCGCCGACAAGGTCCCCAGCCTCGCCCACGCCAAGGTCTGACCCCGCCGGAAACCAACTGAACATCGCTGCTCCCCAGGGGCCCGCAATCGTCAGGTGAGGACGATTGCGGGCCACTTAGCATCCCTGAAACATCCCTCACGTGACGATGAAATGACCCGTGGGCACACTCGCCGCATGACCGCACGCACCGCGCTCCCCCTCCTCCGCACCGCCGACACCCACTGCCCCTACTGCGCCCTGCAGTGCGGCATGCGGCTCGAAGAGGACGCCGAAGGCAAGGTCACCGCCACGCCACGCGGCGGCGGCATGTGCAAGAAGGGCTGGACCGCACCCGAACTGCTCGACCACCCGCAGCGGCTCACCGGCCCCCTCCTCAACGGCGAACCCGTCACCTGGGACGAAGCCCTCGACCACGTCGCAGCGAAGATCCGTGCGATCCAGGCCGAGCACGGCAAGGACGCCGTCGGCGTCTTCGGCGGTGGCGGCCTCACCAACGAGAAGGTCTACCAACTCGGCAAATGGACGCGCCTCGCCTTGGGCAGCAAGCACATCGACTACAACGGCCGCTTCTGCATGTCCTCGGCCGCCGGGGCCCTCAACCGCTCCTTCGGCATCGACCGCGGCCTCCCCTTCCCCTCCGAAGACCTCAAGCACGCCGACGTCGTCGTCCTCGTCGGCGCCAACCCCGCCGAGACCATGCCCCCGTTCATGCGGTACCTCACCGACGCCGAACTCATCGTCATCGACCCCCGCCGCACCGCCACCGCCGAGCAGGCCCAACTCCACCTCCAGCCCGCCCCCGGCACCGACCTCGCGCTGGCGAACGGCCTGCTGCACATCGCGATCGAACAGGGCTACCTCGACCACGACTACATCAAGGCCCACACCACCGGCTTCGACGAGGTCCGCCAGACCGCCGCCGGATACTGGCCCGCGTTCGTCGAACGCATCACCGGCGTGTCCGTCCCCGACCTCTACGCCGCGGCCCGCCTCATGGCCGGTAAGAAGACCGCGATCCTCACCGCGCGCGGCTCCGAGCAGCACGCCAAAGGCGTCGACACCGTCACCGCCTGGATCAACCTTGCCCTCGCCCTCGGCCTCCCCGGCAAGCCCTCCTCCGGGTACGGGTGCCTCACCGGGCAGGGCAACGGCCAGGGCGGGCGCGAGCACGGCCAGAAGGCCGACCAGCTCCCCGGGTACCGCATGATCTCCGACCCCGAGGCGCGCGAACACGTCGCGGGGGTCTGGGGCGTCGACCCCGAGATCATCCCCGGCCCCGGCGTCTCCGCGGTCGAACTGCTGCGCAAATGCGGCGACGAGGTCAAGATGCTGTTCGTCCTCGGCTCCAACCCCGTCGTCTCCGCCCCCCGCGCCACCCGAGTCGCCGACCGCCTCAAAGCCCTCGAATGCCTCGTCTCCTTCGACTTCGTCATGTCCGAGACCGCCCGGCTCGCCGAAGTCGTCCTCCCCGTCACCCAATGGGCCGAGGAGGACGGCACCATGACCAACCTCGAAGGCCGCATCATCAGGCGCCGCACCCTCCGCCCCGCCCCCGGCGACGTCCGCTCCGACCTGTGGATCATGAAGGAGCTCGCCGACCGGCTCGACGCGCCCGGCACCTACTCCACCGACCCCGAGGCGATCTTCGAAGAGCTCGGCCGCGCCTCCGCCGGCGGCAAGGCCGACTACTCCGGCGTCAGCTACGAACGCCTCGAAGACCAGACCTTCCAGTGGCCCGTGCCCAGCCCCGACCACGCCGGCACCCCACGCATGTTCACCGACTTCACCTTCAACACCCCCGACGGGCGCGCCAAGTTCATCGCCGTCGACCACCGCCACCCCGCCGAGCGCCGCGACAGCGTCTACCCGCTCTACCTCACCACCGGCCGGGTCCTCACCCAGTACCAGTCCGGCGCGCAGACCCGCCTCATCGACTCCCTCGACGGCGAGCAGTTCCTCCAGATCCACCCCGACACCGCCGTGCGCCACGGCATCGGCGAAGGCGACTGGGTCCGTATCACCTCCCGGCGCGGCTCCTACACCGCCGCCGCGCGACTCTCAGTGGACATCCGCCCCGACACGGTCTTCAGCCCGTTCCACTTCCCCGGCGCGGCGAACGCCAACGCGGCCGTATCGGACGTGCTCGACCCGATCAGCCGCATGCCCGAATTCAAGGTCTGCGCCGTCAAGATCGCCCCCGCCTCCAAGCCGTAAGCGACAGGCGACGCAGCGAACATCGGTCCAAAGGCCTAGACGAACCGGTCGAAAGACCAATGCGGGCAAGGAGTTCGAACTCCTACCGTGGAGAAGCGGCCCGGCGCTGACGCCGGATCCGCTCCTCCACCCAGATCAGGAGTTCGACCTTGCGACACCACCTCAAACGCGCTCTGCTCGGCACGACCGCCGTGGCGGTCGCGGCCGGAGCGGGCGTCTTCGCCATGACCGGTGCGAACGCTGAATCCGAAGAGCCGGAGTCCGCGCAGCAGGCGCTGGCGATTCCTGAGCCCGGCGGCGGGTTCGCCACCGGCACCACCCAACTCCACCTCGTGGACGAGGGCCGCCCCGACGTATGGGTGCCCGGGGAAGACCGGGAGCTGATGGTGACCATGTGGTACCCGACCGAGGAGGCGGACGGCCCGACCGCGCCGTACATGACCGCCGAGGAGGGAGACCTGTTCGGCGCACAGCTGGGGCTTCCCGGCGAGCTGCTCGCCTCGGTCGGGACGAACTCGGTGATCGACGCGGAGCCGCTCGCCGACGACGGGACCCTACCGCTCGTGATGCTCTCGCCAGGTTTCTCGTTCCCGCGGGCCACGCTCACCGGGCTGGCCGAAGAGCTTGCGAGCCAGGGCTATGCGGTGGCCGCGGTCGGACACAACTACGAAGCGCCGATCACCTTCCCCGACGGCCGGACCACCGAATGCCTCACCTGTGCGCAGGAGGACCTCGACACGGACACGCTGGTGCCCAACCGGGCCGAGGACCTGTCCTTCGTCCTGGACGAACTCACGGGCGACGACGCGGCCTGGGAGGACGCGGGAGTCATCGACGCTGAGTGCGTCGTAGTGGGCGGCCACTCCATCGGCGGCGCGAGCAGCCACCGCGCCATGGCGGACGACGACCGCTTCGATGCGGGGTTCAACCTCGACGGCACCTTCTTCGCGCTCGACCCGCACAAGCTCGATCGGCCGTTCATGATGGTCGGCGCCGAGGTGCACGGCCAGCCGGGCGAGGACAAGTCCTGGACGAAGGCGTGGAAGCGCCTGGACGACTGGAGGCGCTGGATCACCGTGGACGGCACCACCCACAGTTCCATGACCGACTTCGGCCCGCTCGGCGAGCAGGCCGGTCTGAACCAGGACGAACTCGACGGCTACCGCAGCAACGAGATCTCCCGGAACCTCGTCACCGCCTTCATGGACCAGGAACTCCGAGGCGAGGAAGCCCCGATCCTCGACGGCCCGAGCGCCGAATGGCCCGAGCTCGTCTTCCACAACCCGTAAGCCGCAGCAGGAGACCGGAAGGCTGAAGGCCCGGCAGCGCAAAGCGCTGCCGGGCCTTCAGGGCGTCCGGTTGCTTTGGGCGCGTTCAGGAGCCGTCGCGGAGGTCTTGGAGGCCTTCCTGCTTGAAGGCGATGTGGTCGAACGTGGCCTTGCAGCCATCGCCGTCCGGGGCCTGGACGCCGAAGCCCGCGTTCACCGGGCCTTCCACCCCGAAGTCGAAGCTCCGCACGAACTCCCACTTCTCGCCGTCGTTCCCGGCGTGGAAGGCGAACGCGCCTTCCACGCGGCTGATGCGCAGCCAGACTTCGCGGCCTTCGATCGTCCAGGCGTTGGCGTCGTCGGAGGTGCCGCGCGTGACCACGGAGACGACCATGCCCCGGCCCTCGGGGGAGTACTCCAGGGCCAGCTTCGACCAGTGGTCCTCGTCGACTTGCAAAAGCAGTGTCCCCGCGTCGAACGTGCCGGTGAAGTCCACGCTGACCCGGGCGCTGAACTGCCATTCGCCCTCGGGCGCCGGGCCGAGCAGCCTCGCGGCGTTGTTCGGCGCGTAGTTGGGGTCGGGCGCGTAGACGTACCAATCGGTCTTGCCTGCGGCGGTCGCCTCCAGGCCCGACTCGGTGACGCCCCAGCTCGGCGGCTCGACGCCGTCGGACCACTCGAGCGCGAAGGGGAGTGAGGGAAGGTTGACTGTCATCCCGCCAGCTTAAAGGTGACTGGAAGCGCCGCGACACCCCTTTTTCCCATGGTTGTCAAAAGGGTGCCCTAGGTGGATCGCCCGGGGTTCCTGAGGCGCTGGGGGAGCAGGAACTCCTGGGTCTCGTGGGTCACCGGGCGTTCGATCACCTCGATCGGACCCTTGCCCGCGATCGCCCCGACGACCTGGTTCACCAGTTTCGGCGGGGCCGAGGCTCCCGCCGTCACCGCAATCGTGCGCCGACCCTCCAGCCAAGCGGGATCGAGCCTGCTCGCGTCCTCTATCAGGTGGGCCTCCACACCGGCCTCCACCGCCAGTTCCACCAGGCGGTTCGAGTTCGAGGAGTTCGCCGAGCCCACGACCAGGACCAGGTCGGCCTCTTCGACCACTGCCGCCACCGCCGCTTGACGGTTGCTCGTGGCGTAGCAGATGTCCTCCGCGCCTTGGCCTTTGATCCCCGGGAAGCGTTCCTTGAGTGTCGCGCTGATCTGCTCCACCTCCCCCACCGACAGGGTGGTCTGGCTGAGGTAGGTGACCTTGTCATGGTCTTCCAATTGGAGCTCTGCCGCGTCGGCCCGGTTCTGCACCAGCACGGTCTGGCCGGGGGCGATGCCGATGGTTCCTATGACCTCTTCATGGCCCTCGTGTCCAATGAGGATCACGGTGTCACCGGCGTCGGCGGCCCGCTTGGCCTCCGCGTGGACCTTCGCCACCAGCGGGCAGGTCGCGTCCACCGCGTCGAGGCCGCGCCTCGCCGCCTCCCGCTCGACCGCCGGCGACACCCCGTGGGCGCTGAAGACCACCAGCGCCTCGTCCGGCACCTCGTCCAGCTCACTGATGAAGACCGCGCCCCGCGACTCCAGATCGGCCACCACATGGGTGTTGTGCACGATCTGGTTGCGCACGTACACCGGCGGCCCGTGCTGCTGGAGGAGCCGCTCGACTATTTCGATCGCCCGCTCCACCCCGGCGCAGAACGACCTCGGGGCGGGGAGCAGGACCCGGCGGACCGCCGTCACCAGACTCGGCCTACCGTGCTCGCGGCCAGGCTCGTCAACTCCTCGACCGCTGCTCCATGAAGGCGTTGTGCCGCAAGGTCGTCCGCGGCCTTCTCGGTCAGGGACGCCGCCGCGTTCTGGCTCGCCCTCCTGCCGCCGCACGCCTCGACCAGGTCCGCGGACCGGCGCAGTTCCGCCTCCGTGAGCTGGCCCGTGCCGTTGTAGAGCCGCGCCAATTCCGCCGCGTCCGGGTGCCCGGAGCCGAGCGCCGCGGTCACCGGGAGGGACTTCTTGCGGTTGCGCAGGTCCGAGTAGACCGCCTTGCCGGTGACGGCGGGGTCGCCCCAGATCCCCAGCAGGTCGTCCACGTGCTGGAACGCCAGGCCCAGGCGGAACCCGAAGTCCCGCAAGGCGTCGACCTGCTCCCGCGTGCCGCCGCCGAAGAGCGCCCCGAGCGCCGTCGCGCAGCCCATGAGCGAGGCGGTCTTGGCCTCGGACATCGCCACGCACTCGGCGAGTTCCACGTGCTCGCGCTCCTCGAAGCGGGTGTCGGCGAGCTGCCCCTCGATGAGGGACCGCACGGTCTGCGCCAGCAGGCTCGTCCCCGCCGGGGCCCGGTCGCCGCCCGCTTCGGCGATGATCTCGAACGCGAGCGCGTGCAGGGCGTCGCCGACGAGGATCGCGTCGTTCACGCCGTAGACCTTCCACGCGGTCGGGCGGTGGCGGCGCAGGCCGTCGCGGTCGATGATGTCGTCGTGGATGAGGGAGAAGTTGTGGACCATCTCGACGGCCACCGCGGCCGGGACGGCCTCTCGCCAGTCGCCCGAGACGGTCTTGGCGGCCAGGAGCGTCAGCAGCGGCCGCAAAGCCTTGCCCGAGTTGGCATTGACGGGTTCGCCCGCCTCGTCGGTCCATCCGAAGTGGTAGGCGGCGATGCGCGCGGCGGGCGCGGGGAGCCGGCTGGCGGCCGCCCGGAGTCCGGCGTCGATGGCCTCGCGTTCGGCGGTGTACTGGTCGGTCAGGACGGACATGCGGGGGCCTCCCTGGGCGGCGCGTCGGTTGGAGGAGGTGGGGCCGGGGGTGTGGGGCCGGTTCGTTGCGCCCGCGTGCTCCGGATCGGCGTCGCACGGGGTTTTCAAACCGGCCTCGGGGCCCGGGCCGCCGCGGTGGTGCGACCGCGGCGGCCCGGGGGTTGTCAGCGTCCGATCTCGACGTGTTCGAGGATGCCGAGCGCGTCCGGGACGAGGACCGCGACGGAGAAGTAGGCGCTGACGAGGTAGGACATGACGGCCTTCTCGTCGATGCCCATGAACCGCACCGACAGGCCCGGCTCGTACTCGTCGGGCAGGCCCACCTGGTGCAGGCCCACGACGCCCTGGTCCGCCTCGCCGGTGCGCATGCACATGATCGAGGTGGTGCGCGAGGACGAGATCGGGATCTTGTTGCACGGCAGGATCGGGATGCCGCGCCACGCCGGGATGTGGTGCCCGTGGAAGTCGGTCGTGCTCGGGTAGATGCCCCGCTTGGTGCACTCGCGTCCGAACGCGGCGATCGCCTTCGGGTGCGCCAGCAGGAACTCGGGCTTGCGGCGGCGGCTGATGAGCTCGTCCATGTCGTCCGGCGTCGGCGGGCCCGAACGGGTCGGGATGCGCTGGTTCAGCGCCGCGTTGTGCAGGAGCCCGAAGTCGCGGTTGTTCACCATCTGGTCCTCCTGCAGCTCGCGCAGGGCCTCCACGGTGAGCCGCAGCTGCTGCTCCATCTGGTTCATCGGCTGGTTGTACAGGTCCGCGACGCGGGTGTGGACGCGCAGCACGGTCTGGGCGACCGACAGCTCGTACTCTCGCGGCGCGAGCTCGTAGTCCACGAAGGTCTGCGGCAGCTGCGGCTCGCCGGTGTGGCCCGCCGCGACGTCGATGGCCGACTCGCCGTACCTGTTGGACTTCGCGTCGCGGTGCTCCCTGTAGTGGCGCAGGTGCTGCGCGAGCGCGGGGAGGCGGTCGACGAGTTCGGCGACCGCGGACGAGGGGAGCGTGAGCACGGTGACCGGGGTGGCGGCGATGGCGTCGCAGTCCCATTCGGGCGCGGCGTCGGTGAAGACCTCCTCGCCGAAGTGGTCGCCGTCGACCAGGACCCCGAGCGAGGCCTGGGCGCCGAAGGGGCCCGCGCCGAACTGCTCGACGCGGCCGTGCGCGATGAGGTGGATGCCGTCCACCGGCCGGCCCTCCTGGGCCAGGTGCTCCCCGGCGCGGAGTTCGCGCTGCTCGAAGCGGTCGGCGAGGGTGCTCAGCACCTCGTCGTCCTCGATGCCGCGCAGCTGCGCGATCTCGCCGAGCTCGGTGGGGATGACGCGGACGACGTCCCCTTCCGAGGTGAACTCCACGCGGCCGTCGCCGACCGTGTGCGTCAGGCGCCGGTTGACGCGGTACGCGCCGCCCTGCGTCTGCACCCACGGCAGGACCTTCAGGAGCCACCGGGAGGTGATCTCCTGCATCTGCGGGACCGACTTGGTGGTGGTCGCGAGATTGCGGGCGGCGGCGGTGGTGAGGCTGGTCGGGGGCTGCTGCCCGTTCGGCGACTGCCGGGGAATGGCCGGGGTGGTTTCGCGGACGGAATCGGTCATGCTCGCACTTCCTCACATCGGGGCGTTTACAGCTCGCCTAGCATCATATTGAGTGTTGTGTCGAATACAGCGATAAATCACTCAAAAGAGTTCTTCCTGTGCATAGTTCGCATCGATGGCGTCGAACCGCTCGATCGCGGTCTCGTACGCGACCGGGTCGGTCGCGCCGCTCCGGCTGAACGGGTACTCCAGCTGGTAGGTCGCGAACAGCATCAGCGCGACCATCCCGGAGATGAGCCCCACCAGCACGAACTGGTACTTCCTGGTGGGCGTCCCCAGCGTCAGCATCACCGCGAACACCAGGACCGCGCCGGGCACCAGCACCGTCCACATCGCCGCGCTCAGGCCCCGCTGCGCCTGGAGCAGGCGCTCGGTCCGGTACTCGGTGACCGCCAGGACCCCGTCCTGCGTCGCATCGAGCCGCGCCTGGATCACGTCGTCCTCGGTCTGCGCCCCGGCCACCGGCGCCCGCATCTCATCGAGCAGCAGCAGGCCCTCCGAGGACACCGGCTCCTGGTCGCGCATCGCGGCCCACTCCCGGTCGATGACCTCGTCCGTATAGGCCCGCACCGTCGCGCGCACCTCGTCGCGCTGCTCGGGGGCGAGCGCGGCCGCCGACCAGTACACGTCGACCAGCTCGTTCGCCTCCCGGTAGGTGACCTGCCCGGCCTCCTCCTTGTTCTCCCACGCGGTGATGAGCACGAACGCCAGCACGATCGCGTACAGGACCGTCAACAGCTCGAACACCGTCGTGCCCAGCTCGTTGTTGTGCGCGTGCTTCGTGGGCGGCGCCAGCTTCTGCAGCAACGCGACTACCGTGCACGCCACCGCCACCACCGAAAGAGTGAACAACAGTGCCTGCCACCAAATGGCCATTGATCTCACCAGTCTTCGTAAAGCAGAATATGAGGCATGAATTATGAAGAACAACGCAAAAGTCAACAGGGAGATACGTGCGACGCCTAGTGGTCTTGGTCATCGCGGCATCGACGCTGACCGCGCTCTCCGGCCTCGCGCTGGCCTCGGAGACCGAGCCTGAGGACGAAGCCGCGCAAGGCGAACCGGAGGGCCTGTCTGCCCAGTTCGGGGTGCAGATCCAGATCTGCATCGACCTCCCGGTGATCGACCTGCCGGAGCTGCCGCCCCTGTTGTCCTGCCCGTCGCCTTCGCCGACCTTGGAACCGTCCGTGCCCCCGCCTTCGAGCCCGCCGCCTTCGCCGACGCCGCCGTCACCGCCCACCGGGCCCACGGCTCCCGAGCCGACGCCGCCCGAAACGCCGCCTTCGCCCACTGCCGCCGACCCCGAGTCGCCGGCGCCATCGCCGTCGACGCCCGCGCCTTCGGCCGCGACTTCTGCTGCCGAGACCCCAACGGAGGCAGCGTCTTCCAGTGAGGCGGCCGAGCTGCCCCTGGCTCCCGGGCCGCTGCCCGAGGCCCTCGCTGTCGAGGAGGCCGCGGTGGCCGCCGAGGAGGAGGACGAGGACTCGTCGACGCTTAAGAAGCGCATGATGGCCACAGTGTTCGCGTTCGCCATCTCGATCGGCGCCGGAGCGTCCGTCTCGCGCCGCGCGGGCAGGTAGTCCCGCCAGGACGGCGGCCGCAGGGCCCGGCTCAAAGCCGGGTTCGCGGTCGCCACCGCGGGTCCGTCACCGGGCTCCAGGAACCTCCCGACGCCGTGCGCCGCAGTGGAACCGGGGCCGAAGTGGACCGCGCGGCGCAGCGTCGCCGCCTCGTACCGGTCGGTGCCGTCGAGGTGCCACTTGTGGATCGCGGCCACCCAGTTCTTCAGGTCCTCCACATACGCGGCCAAGGCCTTGCGGGCCTCCTCGTCGAGGTCGAACTCCGCCGCCAGGGCGGGCAGTTCGGTCTCGACCAGTGCGAACTGCTCGATCCGGGCGTTCGCGAGAGCGGCCGCGACCGCCTCTGCCGCCTCCCGGTCGCAGCCGAGGTACTCCTCGATGACGACGACGCCGTTGACGAGCTGCCCTTCGTATTCGATCTCCTTGTGGTATGAGCAGACGTCGTTGAGCAGGCAGACGTTGTCCATCGCGCAGGCCTCCATCGCCTGCAGCGGCCGCGACTTCCAGACCGCGTCGGGCACGCATCGCCCGGCCTTGAGCCGTGCGAGCGACATCGTCAGTTCCGATCCGAACGAGTCGCGGCGCATCTCCACGTAGTCGACGGGGTCGGGCACCCGGTTCTGGCCCTCGGTGTGCAGCTCCCACAGCCAGCCTTCGAGCATGTTCGCGACGGCGTCCTTGAACTCGGCGCGGGCCCGCTCGTCGAACGCGGCGGCGGTGCGCCGCCACAGGTCGCCCAGGGCCAGTTCCAGCGGGTTCGCCGGAGTCAACACGGCTTCGAGGTCCAGCGGCATGCATTCGAGGAGCCTGCGGTGCTGGAGGATCGCGGCGCTCAGGTCGCGGCCGCGCCCGAACGCGACGGGGTAGTAGTCGTCGCCGTAGGTGCCCCACGCGAGCCAGTCGGCGGAGGTGTTCAGCTCCTCCTGGGTGCCGTCCGGGTCGATGCCGGCGGAGCAGATCGCGAAGTCGAAGCCGATGAACTGGCGGCGGTTCCACAGGCCCGAGCCCGGCAGGGCCGGGTCGGCGGCGAGGAAGCCCATCGCCTCGGCCCATGCCACGGCGTGGCGGCGGGCCTCGTCGAGGCCCGGGTTGAGCTGGAGCGCGAACGGCTGGTGGAACTCGGGCAGGTCGCTCGGCCCGACCTTCTGGAACGGGACGCGGAGGTGCTGCTTGAGCCCGGAGGCGGCGATGCGCGCGCCCGAGGTGCCGATGCCGTTGGGCCCGTGCAGGACCCGGTCGGCGGCGTCGTTCATGTATCGGCTGGACCGCAGGTGCCATTCGTGGCCGCCGGACTGCCAGTCCTGGAGTCCCTTGGCGTACAGGCCGATCGCGGTCTGCTCGGCGATGGTGAGCCTCTGGTCGGCGCACAGGATCGGCAGTTCGGTGAGCGCGGTGTTCTCGAACTGGTGGAGCCGGGAGGTCAGGATGTCGTTGACGAGGTTCGCGGCGCGCTGCGTCTCCAGGCCCAGGAACTGCTCGAAGACGAGGACCGCGTTCGCGTTCTCGCCTTCGCTGGTGACCTCGCGTTCGTAGGAGAACAGGTCGTTGCGCAGGTGCACGGCATCGGCGAAGGTGTCGCGCAGGACCTCCAGGGGCCGCTCGTACGCGACCGCGTCCGGGACCTCGGCGCCGACGGCGTACTCGACCAGGCCCGCCGACCACGGCGCGCCGCCCACCTTGCGGCGCATCTCGATGTACTCGATCGGGTTCGCGACGCGGTCGGTGGTGATGTTCGTGAGCTCCCACAGGGACTCGAACAGGAGGTTGATCGTGCTTTCGAGGAACCGCTCGCGCCAGCCCATGGACATCGTCGGGGCCGTGCGCCGCCACAGGTCCGACAGCCCCAGCTCCACGGGGTTCTCCGGTTCAGGGGTGTCACCGAGATCGAGGGGCATGAACAGCGGGATGCGGTCCAGATACGCCTTGGCGCCCTTGGAGTCCCGGGTGCGCTTGAACGCGTCGAGGAAGTGGTCGTCGAAGAAGAACACCCACACGTACCAGTCGGTGATGAGGTCGAGTGCGGGCGCGTCGCAGTCGGGGTGGGTGTACGCGCACAGCAGCCCGTAGTCGTGGCGGTCGAGTTCGGCCTCGTCCCAGATCACCCCGCCGCCCTCGGCGGGCGCGTCGAGCATCCCCATCTCCTTCGCCCACACGCGTGCGTGGATCAAAAACCATAAGCGACACAACGTGGAATGCGACGTTAGCACAGGGGACCTGGCCTGGTCAACATCATGATTGTCGCCGCCCATGTCATGATGACGGCGCGGCGCGCTCTCGCGCGGCCCCTTGGCGGTTAGCCTCCGGGGATGAAGCGCTTCGAGTCTTTCTGGTCCGCCCTCACCATCTGTGTGAACGTGATCGGGCTGTTCGCCTCCTGGGCGATTCTCAACCAGCTTTTGCCTGCGGTGTGGGCGCTGGCGGTCATGGTGGCCGTCTGCGGCGGCCTGGTGGCGTCGGTGCTTCTCCTCGTGCCCTGGATGGTCCGGCGGGCGTTACGGTTTGCCTCGGGAGAATCCGGAGCCCATGACGCCCCACCCGGCCGGTTCCGGTTTGATGCCTTCGTGGATGGGCCAGGGCTTGTCACTCCAGGACAGGGCCGAGCCGGTGACCCCGAGATCCTCCAGGCATTCGGGGAGGCTCTCGTATTCGCGGATCTCGCGGCGCTTGCGGAAGATTTTGATGACCACTGAGCCGTCCTCGAACGCCCATCCCCAGATCAGGCCGTGAAACACCTCGTCGGCATCGTTGATGTGACTGAGCTGAAAGTACTGGTTCTGGCGGCCCCTTAGGTAGGGGACGAAGTCGAACGCGGGTTTGTCAAAGTTCGTCATCGCGACCGTGCGAGTTCGGGCCGGAGTGCTGCCAGGGAGGGCGGGAGTAGGCGGAACTGGAAATCTTGGACCGCGAACGCGGCTTCCCGCCCGTTCGGGGCGGCAGCCATGACTTGCCAGGCGATGCGGTCGAGCAGATCAGTTAGGACGAGGCAGGCGTGGACGGCGGCCTCGGTGCCGCTGAGCGCCAAGGGGACCGAGGCGTGGACGGCTTCGAGGAGCGGGTCCGGCGCGAGCCGCTGGACTCTGACTCCCGTGGCGAGGGCGGCGTACTCACACAGCCAGGAGCGGGAGACGGCGGCGGTCCCGCGGACCTCGATCTCGGTGCGCCCGATGGCGTCGCTGGTCTTGCGGCTGTAGTCGATGCAGGCGCGCAGGGCCGCCGCGAGAGCGGCCTTGTTCTCACTCTCGCAGCGGTAGCTGTTGGCGTCCACGCCGCGGGCGGCGTCTTCGACGGCTTGGACGAGTGGATCAGTGGAGGCGAGGCGTTGGGGTATCGGCATGTAGTGAGTCCTTCAAGGGTCGCTAGCACATCAGTGGGTGGGAACTGTCGGATAGCTGACAGCAGTGTACGACTATCCGTGATGCAATGGACTGTTTCGGTGACGTAGGCGACAGCGGTGGCATCACAGCAATATTCGCTTGAACTTTCACGTATCCCCTGCTTGCGATTGTGGGTGTGCGCTCATTTTGGACATTCCGAGGGCCGCTAGTAGCGGTAGCGTGATTGTTGCGCTACATGACTTATGTGGCTCCTGGTGACTATGAGACAACTTGTTGTTGAAGTGTGAGAAGCATCACGAAAAACATTCACACAGCCCCAGGGGTATCCACAAAGCACATTGATCTTGCTGGCAGCGGGCGCGCCGAACGAAGGTGAATACGGTTTCATCCCTACGCCATGTTCACGGTAACCAGGGGTGAAGGGGCCGAATTGGACTGCTCGGGGATGCCGCTCATGATCAAATCGTTGTTCACTTGTCAGTAGTCGCCGGGTTACCCACCCGGTGATGACAGCTTGCGGGGATTACTGCCACGGTGCGCAGCCGCAACGTCCGACTGCTGTGTCCTCTGAGGAGAACGCCCCATGACGATCGTTGATCCCCCGCCCGAAGTTCCCACGGCCGCGGCTTCCGCGCCTGACGGCCACCGCTCATACTCGCAGCTCGCTTCTTATGAGCGCTGCGCCTACGCGTACTACCTGACCCGGCTGCGCGACGACATCGAGGAGCGGCCTGACGCCTGGCGTCCCCACGGCAAGGCGCTCCATGCCGCAGCCGAATTCTGGGAGCGTTCCGGACGCGCCAAGAGCCGCACCGACGTTCAAGAAGAGTTCCTCCGCGTCTACACGATCGAAATCGACGCTGAGATGACGCGCGTCCCGAACCTCGATTTCTGGGCGTCGTCCGGCGAGCACCGGGCCAAGGACGACATCCCGCGCCGCCGAGCGCTCGGCCTGGAGCAAGCCGGGTCCTATGTCGACTACTACCAGGCCAATCCCGACCAGGTGCCATGGACGACGCCCGACGGCGAACCCGCAATCGAGCACCGCCTTGAGGTCGTACTCGGCGGCGTGCTCGTCGTCTCCATTGTCGACATGATCCTGTTGCACCCCACGCACGGGATCATCGTGCGCGACAACAAGATCACGCGCCCCCCGCCCGGCGCGCACCAGTTGTGCGTGTACGCCGCCGTCGTCAACGAGGCGTACGACACCGAGATCAGCCTCGGGGACTACTGGATCGGCGACCGTGGCCGTCCGGGGCGCATCCGCCACCTCGCCGGACGCGGCGGCGAGCAGTGCACCCCTGAGTATCTCGCGGAACGATTCGCCTGGCTGGACGCCCAGATCACTGCCGGGAATTTCCCCGCGTCGCCGAGCCGTGAGACCTGCCGGTCCTGCTCGGTGAACTCGTTCTGCTCGTTCCGCGCGGTCTGAGCCTTCCTACAGGCATCCGGCCTGGCTCCCGCGCGGCGCTTCTCCTACCTACCGAGCTTTGAGCCGTACGGCTCTGTGCACGTTTACAGCGGTCCCGGCACGCCCGCTCCTGCTGACCTCACTAACCGCGGTGGATTCCTGACAAGGAGTTTGTACAAAATGGATAGAGACCTGACCTTTCCGACCGAGTCTGAACGAGCGTTCAGGCCAGAGGTGTTCGTGCCCTTCGCTGTCGAAGTCGCCGAGCCTGAACCCCAGCCGGGAGCGGTCGCGGACTTTACCTTCCCGCCGACCGGCACGCACGTCCGCGTCGTCAACGGCGGTGCCGACGACGACGGGCCGTGGTTCGTCGCCACCGACCTGGCGAAAGCGCTCGGATACCGCGACGCGACAAACCTGGTGCGCGGCCTCGACAGTGACGAAAAGGGTACTCACATTGTGAGTACCCCTGGTGGTGACCAGCGAATTCGGGTCATCTCAGTCGCGGGCCTGTACTCGGCGATCCTCGCCAGCCGTGTCCCGGAGGCGAAGGCGTTCAAACGCTGGGTCACACACGATGTGCTCCCGGCCGTGCTGCATACCGGCTCGTACGACATCAACGCGCCCGAGGCGCGGACGGCCGAACTCGCCCAGCTCCGCCGGGCGTTCACGATCGTCCAGTCCGAGAGTGTGGAGTGGGAGGCCGAGGCGTACCGCCTGGAGGAGCGCTGTGACCAGCTCGGGCCCAGGGCGGTCGGGGCCATCAGCGACGAGGACCGCTACGGCGGCCAGCCGCTGTGGAACGTCCGCGCCTCACTGTCCACCTCGCTCGAAGTCGGGCTCCGAGAGGTGATGGGACGCCTGGTGGACCTGGGCGTGCTCGTCCGCGAGCGCCCGAACGCCTTCAGCGTCCAGACCGGCTGGCGTGACCTCGTGTTCTGCGTCAAGACCTCCAAGCGCAAGGAGAGTGTCACCCTCCACTCCGTGGTCGAGATCGGCACACCGATGATCCACCCCGGCCTCCAGGACGCTTTCCTGGAGCGCATCGCCGAGGCCCAGGCCGACCGCCGCCGCCGCCACCCGCGCCGGGACGCGGCCTAGTTGTACTCCCTGCTCACTGCGCGTCGCGCCGGAGCATCTGACGGGGTGCCGCTCCCAACCGTGTTCAACTCCCTGGCACGGTTGGGGGCCCGGCATTACCGCGGGCAGCTCTCGCTCTACACAGGCGCGGCAGGCACCGGGAAAAGCGCCCTCGCCCTGGCGACCGCGCTCCGCTCCGGCGTCTCGGTCCTCTACCTCTCCGCCGACTCCGACCCCCACGTCCAGACCAGTCGGGTCATCTCGATCCTGACCGGATCGACACTGGAGGAGTCGAAGGAGTGGATGCGGTCCGAGACCTATCCGGAGGCCGTACAAGAAGCCCTCCAGGGCAATCCGTACTTTCGCTGGGACTTCACCCCATCGCCTACTTTGGACAATGTTGAAGCGGCTGTGGAGTGTTACTATGAGATATACGGCGAACACCCGCACTTGATCGTGGTCGACAATGTTACGAACGTCCGGGGCAGCTCCCAAGCGAACGCCGATGACCCGTTCTCAGGGCTCGAATCCCTGATGGACTACCTCTCCTCAATGGCCCGCGAGACGGGCGCGCATGTTCTCGGCCTCCATCATGCGACAGCCGGGTACAACGACTCAAACAAGCCCATTCCCCTCTCGGGTGTGAAGGGCCAGATCTCACGGGTTCCCGCGATGATCATCACACTCCACAAAGCCGGGGAAAGGCTTCTCGGCGCTTCCCTCGTCAAAAACCGGAACGGCCGCGCATCGGCCGATGGCTCGCTCATGGTCGAGCTGGAATGCGATCTCTCCAGGATGGTGATCAATGACCCCCCCTACGGGTACACGACCGCGAAATGGGCGGTCGGTCAAGCAAATGGGTTACAACTTCGAGGTGCACGTTCTGGAGCGCCTCAAGGACATCGACCCGGACGCGAAGCGCAACGGCAGTGTCTACGGGTCCAAGGACCGCGGCGATCTCGACGTGCCCGGCCTGGACCTGATCGTCCAGTGCAAGAACACCAAGAACCAGGGCGTTCTCAACGTCCTGGATGCCGCGAAGGCCCAAGCGGGCGAAGCGGAACGCTCTGACTGGGCGGTCGTCCACCGCTACCGGCGCGGCAACGCCTACGGCTCCCACGACCGCAACCCGTGGACGTTCGAAGAGGACTTCGCGCTCGAACTCCTCAACCTGTGGGGATTGTGGAAAGCGGGGGTCGTGCTGTACCGGGAACCGGAGCACTCGAATGCCGCTACCAGCGATTTACACGGCCCTCTCCTACTACTACCCCGCATGGGAACAACCGCGCACCGTGGCCGACCGGTGGAATCCGTGTAAATGCCCGGTCCACGAGGACACGAACCCCAGTGCCTCAGTCCATCCCACGAGAAACGCCTACCGCTGCCATTCGTGCGGCGTGAGTGGCGACCTCATTTCCCTCATCCGCGAACAGGAAGGAGTCGGATTCAACGATGCTGTCACTAGAGCAGAGGACTTTGCTCCTGGATGCAGCCAGGAGCTACTCGGAACAGATCGAGGATTCACCGGCCGCCCGATATTTGGCGAAACGCGGCATCACCGACAACAAACTGATCAAACGCCTCGGCCTCGGCTGGGTCGGCGATCCTTCGGCGAGTCATGAACGCTATGCGGGAATGCTCTCCATCCCGTACCTGCGGTACGGGTACTCCGGCCCGAACGTCGCCACGATCCGCTTCCGCTGCATTGTGGACGACTGCGCCCACGAGCACCACGGGAAAATCAACTCGCTGCCGGGCCACGGCTCGCGCCTGTACAACACGCGCGTGCTGTTGGCCCCGGTCGATGAGGTGGCGATCTGCGAAGGCGAGTTCGACACCATCACCGCGAGCATGTACGGGCTCCACCCGGTGGGCGTCCCCGGCGTCGAAGCCTGGAAGAAGTACATGGGCTCGGCGTTCGCCGGATACAAGCGGGTGCGCATCTTCGCGCAGCGGGACGACAAGGGCCAGGGCCTCAAGTGGGCCGAAGCCCTGGCTGCGCAGCTCCCTAACGCCCTCATCCAGCCGTGCCCGCACGGCCACGACGTGAACTCCGCCCACCTCGCCGGACTCGCGCAGGCGTTCCTCAAGGGCCCGAAAGCGGCGGTGTCGGCCGGTGTCTGAGACCGCAGTCCCGAGCGCCGACGAGCGCGAGTGGATCGAGTACCTGGTCCGCCATTTCGGTCTCGAAGCAGGCCCCCACCCCGGCGGGTGGGACGAATGCCTGTGCTGCCCGCTCCCCGACGACAACGAGATCGAGACCCCCCATGCCGACTAGCACCCTTCAGCCCCGTGCTGCCGCCGCTCTCGCCGCCGCCGCGAGCATCACCGACGCCGAGTGGGAACAGCTCCGCCTCCTCACCGACCGGGCCGCGAAAGCCCAGGTGCGGCACCTGCCGCCCGGCTACGTCGAAGCCGCCGACATCGCCGCTTCAGTGATGCTCGCGTTCACCCAGCGGCCCGTCCACACCCGCGTCCTGCTCGACCGGTACTCCACCGAGCACCTCCAGGCGATCCTCCACGACGAGGCGCGTCGACGCGTCGGCATGGCCCGCGACGCCTACCGCCGGGCCCACGGCGAAGACGGATACTCCGCGATCCGCGTCCGTGACCTGCTCGAATGCGGGGTGCTCCTCGATCCGGCGATCTGGACCGAGGACAACGAGCCGTACATCATGGACGCCGAGCGGGCCGACATCGGCCGGGCCTTCGACCATCTGCCGACGATCCACCGCGAACGGCTCGGAGCCGTCTGGGGACCCGAGGCCGGGCCCACCACCCCCCAGCCCTCACCCGCGCAGATCGCCAACGCCATCAAGCGCCTCACCCAGATTCTCAATTCGGGCACCGACCAGGCCCGACGCGAGGCCGCGACCAAGCTCCGCAGCTAACCACCAGCAAAGCCACCCGGACGCGTCTGTCCACGTTTCACCAAATCGTCTGTCCACAGAGCACATACGTGCTCGTCTCCTTGGAGTACCCCGTGTCTGATGACCTGTGGGCCACCGAGCCCGCCACCGCACCCCCGCAGATCCCACCAACACCCGCACCGGTCGCCGCCGCACCGGCCGTGCCCTCGGCGATCATGCGCCTGACCCTCAAAGAGGACGGCGTCCCGTGGTTGACGATCGAGTCCGACTCCGCCGCCGACCTCAACGCCATCATGGACGACAAGACGGCGATCGGCGGCGTCCTCAAACGCGCCAGTGCGATCTCGGCCTACTGGCGCAACCTCGGGGCCCAGAACGCCCACCAGGCGACCGCGACCGCCCTCCCCGCCGCACCCCAGGCCGCGCCGCAGGTGCAGGCGTCGTATGGAGTGCCGGGCCCGCAGACCGCGCCCGGCGGCGAACGCCGGTTCTGCCCGCACGGCGAGATGCCGTTCAAAGCGGGCGTCTCCAGGAAGACGGGCAAGCCGTATGCCATGTGGGTGTGCTCGCACCCCAACCAGGCGCAGCAGTGCCGCCCGCAGAACCCCGGCGACCCCGTCCAGCAGGCCGCCCCGGCGGCCTATGACGCGCCCCCGTTCTAACCCCGCCCTCGAAAGGAGCATCTCCATGACCATGTCCGTTCTCAACCCGCCGCGCCAACAGCTCCCGATCGTCCGCGCCGCACACGCCAAGTGGCCGAAGACCCCAAGGCTTTCCGCGGCCTGGCTCATCACGGAGAAAATCGACGGCACCAACTCGTGCCTGGCGATCTCCCGCCTGGACAAGGGCGGTCACGAACTCTCCGCCGCCGACCTCGATTTCCCCTCTCCCACAGGCGTCCGCGTGGTCTTCACCCCGGACGGGGTCTACGCCCTGCGCGCTGCCTCCCGTAACCGGTGGATCACGCCCGACCCCAAGAGCGACAATTTCGGGTTCGCCGCCTGGGTCCATGCCAACGCCGAAGCCCTTGCGGGCCTTGGTGAGGGCCGCCATTACGGGGAGTGGTACGGCCAGGGCATCCAACGCACGTACGGCCTGGCAGAGCGCCGCTGGGCGCTGTTCGCCGAACGGTGGCGATTCAACCTGCCCCAGGATCTGGCCGGGATCGGTGTGGAGGTCGTTCCGCAGATCGCCACCGCCGCAGGCCAAGAGCTGAACGAGCGTGTGGTGTGGGCGCTCGAACAACTCGACCAGCACGGCTCGCACGCCGTGCCCGGCAAGAGGGCTGAGGGCGTCGTCGTCACCCACCTCCAGGACCCCACCAAGAAGTTCAAGGCTCTCGGAGACGAGGTCGTCTGGATGGAAGTCCAGTGACCCCGAACCGCCACAACGAAACCAACCACGAGAAGGAGCACCCCGTGAACGAGACCGCATACAGCTACCCCGATGACGAGTTCCGGCCCTGGAACTACCTCACCGAGGCGCGAGGCCGGATCGAGCGCGACATGCGCCACGACGCCATCAAGAAGACCCTCACTGAACTCGTGGAGGTGTGGGGCTTCATGATCGACGCCTCAACCGAGGTCCAGACCGCCGCCCGCGCCGCGGGCTACAGCAACGACGGCGCGGAGGAGATCGCCTTGGGCTTTGTCCTCAAGGTCACCGCCGGGGCCACCTCGGGTGCCTGACGGAAAGCCTCCGGCCACAACCCAGGTCGTGACCGTGACCCTCATCAAGGGCCCGAAGCTCGTCTTCCGTAACCCGGCCGCGTACGGCCTCTCCGGGAGCGTCCTGGAGATCTGGGCGAACGAGACCGAACACGATTTCCCGCTCACGTCGGTCCTGTATTGGCGGGTCGACTACGAGCCCGACCCCCGCTCGGTTGAAGCGGTCCGGTTCCTTCCAGTCCGCGAATTCGCAGCCGCATAACCGAACCCTGGAAACGACGAAGGCCCCCGCCGCGGCGGGGGCCTTCTGCATGTCCTAGTACCGGGGCTCGGGGAGCGTCTCCAGGTACTCCAGCCACACCTTCACGGCTTTGGATGCGGCGTGGTTCGTGCCGCCCTGTATGACCTCGGTGAATTCGCGGCTCTCCAGACCCCGCCACTCCTCCAGGGTGTGCAACTCCTGGGGGTCCGCGTAGGTCTTGCCGTTTCCGTCCTCGCTCCACGTCCAGAACTGGGGGCGCTCGGGGATCTGCTTGTTCTTGCTGCTCATGGGAGTCTCCTTGCTCGATGGAATGTTACGCCTGGCAGGCGTAGGAATCTGGTGATGGTCAGGCCGCGGCCGGGGCAGTCGCCCGGCCGAGTTCGAGGTTCTCGCGCCAGCCGGTGCGGGCCCGCTGGATGGTCTTGGGCGAGTGCCCGGTCTTGGCGGCGACCTTGCTGTGCGGGGCTTTGAGGTCGTTCACCACCGCGGCCATTACCTCCTCGTAAGTCTCCTGGTGCATGTCTTTCGGTGTGGGCCCGAACGGGAGGCCGGGCCGTTCGTCGGCGGCGGGCTCGATCTCGGCCGGGCCGAGGGTGTCCAGGGCTTCCGGCGAGTCCGGCACGACGACGACCGGCGCGGCCGGGGCCGCGGGGGCGGTCCGCTGGCGACGCTTCCGCTTGGCCTTCTTCGGCTTCCGCGGGATCAGGAGCATGTGGACGCGCCATCCCACGATGATGACGATGCCGGAGCCCGCGGAGAGCACGACGGGGTTCATTTCGATCATGCCCGCCGCCGCCAAGTGGGCGGCGATGTTCACCGCGAGCTTGAGGACGATCGTGGTCGCGATGTCCGCACTCCGGTGCGACCAGTAGGCCCCGATGGCGTGGGCGTCAAGGAGGACCGGGTACGCCCAGGCGACGAGCGGGGCCCAGTGGAGGGCCACCGCGAACTCGTACTCCGTGGGCATGGTGAGCAGGGTCGCGGCGCAGAGCGCGACCCACGGGAGGGCGCGGATGAGACCGGGGGGCTGGGTAGGCTGGGAGGAACGCATGATGCTCCTTGCTTTGATTCCTATACCGGGTTGATGCTGGATTCGTTGCGTGAGGCCCCGAGGCCGGTGGTCGCACACCGGCTAAGGGGCCGCCTTTCGTTGAGGGTCAACCTGACAACCAAAAGTGTAACCTAGTTATATTTTAAGATTACACTGGGGTACACTTCATGGCATGGATGAGGACAACATCGTTGACGTGCCCCTCAAGGAGGCCCGTGGGCCGCTCGGCCAGATCGCGAGGGCTGCCGCCGAGTCGGGCGAGATCACCCGTCTGACCGACCGGGGTAAGCCGATCGCCGCCATCGTGCCCTTGGAGGTCATGGAGGCGGGTCGGGCGACACTACAGCTGCCACACGACCAGGAGGCCGCCCTCAAGGAGGAACAGCTACTCCTCGGTGCTCGGATCATGGAAATGTTCAATGACCATGAACGCGAGACGCGGGCGCGGCGTGCGAAGCAAGAACGGGAGTACTGGAAGGAGCGCGAGGCGGAGAACCGCGGGGACTCCTAGGCTTGGTCGAGCGCTGGGAGGCGGAGAAGGCCCACATGACCAAACTCCGCCGGGAGCGGCAGGGGCGGGACGCCGAGGGCCACGGGGAGTAGAGATCAGGCGGGCCGGGAAACCGGCCCGCCCTTCTAGTGTTCGATGGCGGCGATCACGCCGCGCGCACCCTGGCGGACGAGAGAGAGGGCCACGGCCGTACCAAGGTCGGCGGGCTCCAGGGCCCCCGCGGTCTCGACGGCTTCGAGCACCTGCGTCCCGTCCGAGGAGTACACCGCACCGCGGAGGACGAGTTCCCCATCCACTTCTTGCGCGTGCCCGGCAATCGGGGACCCGCAGTGTCCTTGAAGGACGTGAAGCATGGTGCGCTCTGCAACGGTCGTACGGCGGGTTGCCGGGTCGTCCAGGGCGGCAAGCAGGTTCAGGGTGTCCTTGTCGTCCTCACGGCATTGAAGGGCCAGGACACCCGCGCCGACCGGAGACAGGATCGCATCGGGCCCGAACACCTCGGTGATGTCGCTGGCGTGGCCGATGCGCTCCAGACCAGAGACGGCAAGGACTGCGGCGTCTACTTCCCCGGCGAAGAGCTTCTCCAACCTGCGGTTCACGTTGCCGCGGAACAGGACGTATTCGAGGTCGGACCGGAGGCGCGCGAGCTGGGCGCGGCGGCGCACCGAGGAGGTGCCGACGCGGGCTCCGGTCGGGAGTTGCTCGAAGGTGAGCCCGGTCGGGCTCACCAGTGCGTCTCGAACGTCGTCGCGTTCGAGGTAGGCGGCGATCACCATGCCCGCGGGCAAAGGCACGTCACCGGGCATGTCCTTGACGCAGTGCACCGCAACGTCGGCCGAGCCCCCGGCGAGAACGGCGTCTACTTCTTTGATGAAGTGGCCTTTACCGCCCAGCTCCACCAGGGCCCCGGTCCACTTGTCCGCAGTAGTGGTGATCGGGACGACCTCGGTGTCCAGGTCGGGCTCGATCTTGGCGAGCAGGGCCCGGAGCCGTTCGACTTGGGCGAGCGCCATCGGCGACGAGCGGGACACGATCCGCAGGAGTCGGCTCATCCTCGCAGGGTAGTCCCACGCTGGGCCTGGGTCGCAGGGCCACGCGGGCACCATCGCCGCCGTCACTCCTACGGGCCTGGGGCCGACTCGACGTATCCCAGAGCGGCCCCTTCGCTCCAGGCCCGGAGACGTTCGGACGCGTCGGGGTGAAGGAGCCGCAAGGCGTCGGCGGGCTCGGCCCAGGTCCAAGCGTCAAGCTCGGCCTCTTGCAGCCGGATCTGATCGGCGAGGCGCTCGTGGAAGTGGACACCGAGGTCAAAGACGAACGTGAACCTAGCGCGGGAGCCCTCGCGCTTCGGCGGGTTCCATCCGACAACGAGGAGCCCAACCGGTTCGAGGTCGATCCCAAGTTCCTCGCGGACTTCGCGGCGGCACGCTGCGGCCGGGGACTCGCCTGCCTCGATCAGGCCCCCTGGTATATGCCACCAGCGGCCGTCCCCGGTCGGGCGGACGATCAGCCACCGGCCACGGCGGTCGCGGGCGAGGCCGCGCGCCGTGGCCGGGTGCGCGGGAGCTGGGCGCTTCACTTCTTGGTGGAGGCGATCAGGCGGCGGGCTCCTTGCTGGAGCAGGTCAGCGGCCACGACCGCGCCGAGCGTGTTCGGATCGTCGGCCGGGCCCCACGCTTGCGCCCGGACCCACCGGCTTCCGTCTCGGTTGAACACCATACCGAACAGCGAGAGCTTCCCGTCGAGCGTGGTGTGGCAGTGACCGGCTATCGGGGAATTGCAATGCCCTTGGAGCATGTGGAGCATCATGCGCTCGGCCGTGATGAGCTGGGCAGTCTGGTCGTGGTTGATCTCGGCGAGGGCGCGCATCACCGACTCGTCAGCGCTGCGGGCCTGGACGGCGATGACGGCTGCACCCACCGCCGGGGCGATCACGGGCCGCCCTTCCGCGGCCTCCATCGTCGGAAGGACTTCGGTGATCCGGTCGTCCAGTCCGATGCGCTCCAAGCCGGTGCGGGCGAGCACGATCGCGTCATACTCCCCGGCGTCGAGCTTCCCCACCCGCGCGTCGATGCCACCGCGGATGTACTCGATCTCCAGGTCCGGCCGCCACAGGTGGAGCTGTGCGCGGCGGCGCACCGCCGAAGTGCCGATCTTCGCCCCTTCGGTCAAGTCGGCGATCTGGACGCCCTCACGGGCGATCACGACATCGTGCACGTCCCCGCGCTCAAGGAACGCCCCGAACTCGGTGCCCGTGGGCAAGGGCACATCACCGGGAACGTCCTTCATGGAGTGAACGGCGAGGTCGATGCGCCCAGCCAGCAACTGCTGGTCGATCTCCTTCGTGAAGTTGCCCTTCCCGCCGAGCTTGGCGAGTTCCCCGGTCCACAAGTCCGCGGAAGTCTTGATGCCCACGGTCTCGACTTCGAGTCCAGGGACGATCGCTTTGAGGGCGTTGATGACGCGCTCGGTCTGGGCGAGGGCGAGAGGGGTGGTTCTGGTACCGATGCGCAACGGGGCACCATTCAGACGCTCGGTGAGGCTGCTTGCGATCAGGTTCATGGGGTGTTGTGCTCCTTTGTGTGGCAGTCGATCACATCAGGTTGCGGCGGGGATCGGTGTCGGCAAGCCGACAAGACTCGGGTGGGGCAGCCGCACCGAGTGAAAACACCTCGCATATCCAATGGATATGACGGTTCGATGCGACTGCCCCAGGGAGCGAGAGGATTGCGGACTCCGCACACTCCCCGCTGGTGGCCGCCGCTTCCTGCGGCGGTGGCGGTTATGGAGTTGTGGGGGTGGGGCCGCCGCCAGTGGGAGGCACGGGCGGCGGCCCCGTTCGGGGAGGACGGGCTCCTCCCCGGTCTATGGCTGCCGCTGGGCGGTCAGCGATATGAGGTGCTCGGCCTGATCGGCGATCCACTCCTGAACCGCGTCGTGGTCGACCGCGGCATCAGAGGCGATGCCCCCGTATCCCAACAGACGCCCGGTCGCCTCGTAGACCTCGAACTCGGCGACCACTACCTCCTCACCGGACATCAGGGTCCGGGCCTGGTAGGCATTCGGCTTGGAGTCGGGTTCGATCCCGAGCCACAGCAATCCCGCATCGAAGGCCATCAGACCGCCTCCCCAAGCGCATTCCCGATCGCGCACCCGCCGACGAGAACCGTGGTCACGATCGCGGTCAGGGACAAGACCATTCGACGCGGCGTTGAGGTCCGCGGGGTCGAAGTGTTTCCGGTCAGCAGGATCGCCGATCCGGCGATGATGGCGACCAGACCGGCGAGGACGCCGGGCCCGGCTTGGGCCGGGGCGAGGAGTAGGTACGGGCTGAAATGCATCTCGGCGGCAATCCCCGAGATGATGGCGAGGGTTGAGAAGAGGATGCGCCGGGCTTGCTTTCCGGCCTTGATTCGGTCGATCCAACGCTGAATGTCGAAGTTCGCGCCGAAGGCGTAGACCGCCAACATCTGAATACCGATGAAGATGACGAGGAGCACGGCGAGGGAGACGCCCACGTTGCGGAGGATTTCGAGGATCGGGTCCCACAGTTCCGCGGTGACGTTGCGGTTCTCGTTCATGACCTCCATACCTCCAGGTCTTCCACCTCGAAGTCGTACCGGCACGCCGGGTCCTTGACGAACCCGTGGTCAGCGGGGAGAAAATTGCCCTCGGTGATAGATCGGGCGAGGGCCTTAAGGCATTTGATGATGCCGCCATCCACGAGGTTGTATTGCCTGATGCCGATGTCGTGCGCGGCAGGCAGCCAGCGCCGGATCGGGCCGCCGGTGGCGGGGATGATGACGGCTCCGAGTTCGTTCGACTCATTGCCGTCGACGGCGGTGAACTCGAACCGGATACCGCTGGCCTCGTCGGCATCGTGCCTGATGTGGAGATTCCGGTTATTGCGCCGGATGGTGCCGAGCCGGACAATGCCGGTTATCTCGTCTGTGTCCGGGTTGATGGTGTCCATTGGCGGGGTGTGAGTCCTCACTACATATTGATGATCATAATTGTCCTATGTGGTGTGTGATGTGGTGACCGGGTGCGGCGCGGGGCAGACGGCCCGGCACGGGATTCAGGCCGCCGAAACAGGGTCCCCACGCCGCACCCGGAGTCTTACGGAGTCGGCTCGGCCTGCTGGGTCGCGCCGGGGCGCGGCACGTAGACGCGGCGGGCCGCTTCGCGAATGGCCGGGCGGGTCTTGTTCCCGCGCGGGTCGCGGTCGTCCGCGCCGATCCGATCGTGATAGGCGAAGTTGGGGTAGAGGAGCGGGCCGTGCTCATGCTCGAAATTGAAGGCATTCGCCGCCCAGGTCTCACCAGGCATTTCGTGGATCTGGACCAATCCTGGGTCAGCCTGCTGGAACCGCAGCCGCATTCCGGCAATCTCGACCTCAATGGGCCCGCTCGCTACCTCCGCCATGGCTAGGCTCGCTTTTCCGCAGGCCGCTTCAACTGCAACGCCTTGTCCACAGCGGCCTGCTTGGCGTCCCCGCTCCAATCATCGGGGCACAGCTCCCAAACCGGTGCCTCCGAGTCCAGGCCCGTCACGAGGGCGACACCGGGTCGCATCTCGGGGTGGACGCTGGAATAGCTCACCCGGTTTGCTGTGTGGTCCGCCTTGCCGGGCTGGGCGGGGTCGACGGGGAGGTACGCGCGGAGCTGTCCAACGCCTTTCACCACGATTTCCCCGATGCATACCCACGTGTCAGTCTCGGTCGTCATGACTGGTCCTCTCGCATGTCGTTGCTCTGCTTGATTTCCCACAGGGACCCGTACGCGTCGTACAAGGCGAGCGCGTACCCCATAAGGAAATTCGATTGGGCAGGGGGGCTGAGGCGGTCCTGGTAGCTGGGGGCGGCCTGGAGGCCCCCGTCGCGGCCGGAGAACTGCGCGGTGGCACATGGGGCATCACTGCGGACCCCGAGGTCGTAGAACAACACGTTCTCGTCACCGGCCCGCACCAGAGCACGGAACCGGACCAGTTGACCCGCTGCGTCCGCCATCGAGAAGTTGCCCACGCCGACACCGCGCATGAGCAGGGAACCAGCAATCTTGGTGGTCGAGGCCGTGACCCGTTTGATTCTGCGTTTCATCGCGTTCCCTCAGTCATGTAGTGCTCCGGGTGGTGCTGCCGGTAGAAAGCGACGGCCGCCATCGTGACGGCATCGCTGGCCTCGTGGAGGCCGGGGATGAGGGTGTTGTCGAAGATTTGGAGTCGCGGTGCCTGGATGGTGCCGTTGTCGATCCGATCGACTTCGCCCGCGCGCGGGCTTGCCGCGCCGCGGCGGGAGAGGTACACCCGCGAGTCACCTAGGAGCGCGGTCAACCGCATGGGCAGGTCAGCAACCGTGGTGTCTATGGAGCGCACGTCGCCCCGGCTCGGCAGACCCATCGTTAGACCCGCCCCGGTTGCCGCAGGTTCAACCGCTGGGCGATCTGGGCGAGCAGGACCTTCTCGGCCCACCCGTGGATGTAACAGGTCCCGTAGTTGCTCCACAGGGGCATCAGGGCCCCGTCGTAGCGGATCAGGACCGTTCCCAGGCGGACCACGGCCCGTTTCGGGGTGAGGCCGCGGCATTCGAGCAGGTTCCGGCTGGTCCAGGTGGTCTTGCCGGTCTTGCTGATGGGCTCGAACTTTGGGAAGTCGAACCTCGCGGAGACAAGCAGGCTCCCGGCGACCGCACTCATGTCGATCACATTCGGGCTGCTCATGCCGCCACCGGTTCTATCGGCTGGGGCCGCCGCTGATGCGGTACCACGCCCGCTGTGGGGGCAAGCTCGCGGATGGTCTCGTGCGTCCCGGTCGGGTCGACCAGGCCCCAGAACGCGGCTGTCGCCGGATCGGGATAGGGGTCTTGCCAGATGATCGCTTCCCCTGCTGCTGCCCACTCCCGCTCGCTGCGTACGCGCATCGCCTCAACCTGCGCGTTCTTACTGCACGCATCGGCCGCGGAAATCTGCTCGTGCTCGGCGGTGGTGAACAGGTGGGGATGATTTTTCAGGTCTTCGGCGCGGGCTTCCGGAGTCGAGACCTGGAGATACGTCTGCATCTTCTCGATGTGGGCGGAGCACCCGTATTTAGTCCAGGGCTCGCCGCAGGTGTCGCAGCGGCGGCGGCCGAGACCGAACCAGCCGCGGTGCTGGGTGCTGTGCATGTCGAGAACGACCTTGGCCGGGCCGATCTGCGGGTCGTAAGATGGCTGGTACGCCAGTGATTTCATCATGGAGAGCCGTAATCTCTCTGTGCTGCGCTGGTGGAGCGGCACGTCCGAGACCAAGTTTCCAGACCGGTGTCTCAGGCGTGCCGCCGTTTTTGTACCCAGCGGCGGTGCGGATAGATGGTGTGAAGTTGTGGCCCGCCCGCCTCATCGTCTGTGTGACCAACGTCCGAGGCGGGCGGGCTGTGGGCTGCCCTGCGGAGGGAGCGCCAGCCGGGAAGACCCCCTTCGACCGGCTGGCGCTTAGAGCACCTGCCGATCCCGCAGCCCAGAATCAAGCTTGTTTGCCCTGATAGCGCCTGCTTGGCAGACGTGTCACAGAACTTGTGTCCGCCACCTGTGGCGACTGACACCCTAAGATCATGTCACAAGGTGCCAGGGATCGCAATGTATCATCACGGTGGCACACGGAAAAATTTCGAGGCGCGTAACAAGTGATTGAGGTAGAATCCGGGGCGTCAAGTCGCGGTGGTAGGTACAGATACCCTGGTCATCTAAAGGAAGGGTGTGCGCATGGACGAAGTTGGCAAACAACCGACCATCAGGGCTCGATGGCTCGGTAAAGAGCTGCAAGAGCATCGAAAAGCGGCGGGTGTCGAGGTTCAGGCGGTCGCCGAGTTCTTGGGCAAGCAACGCGCCGTGGTCTCCAGGTTCGAGCGAGGCGAGTTCCCGATCTCGATCGATGACCTTCCGGGCCTGCTCAATCTCTATCGCGTCAGTGACCTCAGAACGCGCGCGAACCTCCTCAAACTCGCCCAAGAAGTCACCCAGCGAGGTTGGGCGGACGGCTATGGGATCGGTAGCGGCCTCGCGAATTTGATTTGGTTGGAGGAGAACGCACAGAGGATGCTCATTCTGAGCACGGGCGTCGTGTCCGGCCTGTTCCAGACGTCTGACTACGCTCGTGCGCTTTTCGACGTGTGGTCCGACGAAGAAGATGCCGAGCGGGCGAGTCGCTGGCTGGAAACCCGGCAAATCCGAGGAGCGCTGATTCAGGGCACAGGTGGTCCCGTTGTGCGTGTTCTGATGCTGGAGACCGTTCTCGACCATCACGTTGGCGGTGACACTGTAATGGCAGGTCAGATCAGTCACCTGATCAACACTGCTGAGCTTCCCCAGGTCGAGCTGAGGGTGCTTCCCCGTGGCATCTGGAAGCACATCGGATTGGGTGTCGAGGCAGGTTTTGCGCTGTTCGAGATGCGAAACGACTGGCCGACCGTTGTAGCGACCAACAGCACCGCCGGGACAGTCTATGCGGAATCGCCTGACATAGACTGGATCGGAAAGGGATTCGAGTCCCTCTGGAACAGTGAGGCTCTGGATGAAGCCCAGAGCACCGATCTCCTTAAGGCTAAGTTGAAGGACGTGACGAAATGACCAGCCACAGCACAGAGGGCACGCGAGCGCTCCAGGCTGGCGAAGGATGGCGCAAGAGCAGCCGTAGCGGTGACAACGGCAACGGCGGCAACTGCGTCGAAGCTCGCCCGGCCGGTGAAGGTTTCGAGCTTCGAGACTCCAAACTCGGGACAGAGTCGCCTCGCTTCCCCCTGTCCGCCAGTGCTTTTGGTGTCTTGCTCACCGGGATTAAGTCCGGCGAGATCGCCTAGCCCGCCCCCAAACTTCGGGGCGCGCTCTCTCTTAGGGGGGTGCGTCTTTGCCTATCCCCAGGTGTCCACGCCCTCGTTGAGGGCCGCAAGCATCTTGTTCAGCCCGGCGGTTACGACCGCCGGGTTTCTGCTGCCTCCAGCGATGATCACACGCAAGGCATGAAGAAGCCCCCGACCGGAGTCGGGGGCGGGGTTCAAACCAGCTTCCGGCGCTTGGTGCCTCGCGTCTGGTCGTGCGCCGCCCGGCATTCGGGGCAGCGGCATCGGAATTTGCGGTAGGTGTGAGCTGTACCATGGTTCAGGCTCGGGTCACGTCCAGTCGTCAGAGCGGTGTCAACCCTGTTGGCCCACAACTCGTCCCAGTGGCGGCGGGCATGGATTGCCGCGACCGATACACCTGCCGTCTCAGCGGCGTCTCGCAGCGGCACACCGGAGGAGAGGTCGGCGATCAGTCGGCCCTCTACGGGGCGGAACATCGCCAGCATCAGGCCGCGCCTGTATGCGAGGGTCTCGCGGCTGTGGGCCTGTCGGGGGATTTCAGCGCGGTCGCCGTAGCGGTACTGCGTCTCTGGGGCAAGAGCCTCATAGGGCATCTGGGGTTTTGGCCGATTGTGGACGCGGGTCCGGTTTCGATTGGTCACGTTTCATCTCCACATGCGTGGGGAGCATCAGTCTGCGGTCGCGGGCCTGAAAACTCCAGTATGGCAGGCAGGCACCAGGATGGGTGTCCCTTGGGAATCCCCGCGTTGGCGGGGACAAAACCCGAACCCTCATCGAGAGCGTGAGGTGGGTGACCTCCATGTAAGTGGAGAACATGACAACCAGTTGCTTGACAATCTGGTGCCGTTGGCTTACCCCCGCGGTGGCGGGGAGGGCTTCAACCGTTGATACAACAGCGGCTCATCCTCGCGTGAGCGAGGAAATGACTGCCGGTAAATCTTGACCTGATCGCCCAGTTCAAATGGTGTAACCGCAATGAGGACCGGCAGCCGGAACCGACGTTACCCCTTCACGGTTGGCCGGTCAAGGAGTCGTCACCTCCCCAAGTGAGGAGCCGCTGGGTTGCTCGTAGCGTCCAGGGCCGCAAGATGAGTGACCTGTTCAGCCATCGGTTTCGGTCTCCTTCGAGGTGGGGGTGTGCTCGGCTCGCCACACGTTGACCTTCGGTTTACGCGGCATCATCGGGGACCCCGCAGGGCCCTTGATATAGGCGTCCACCACGATCCACTTCCGCTGCCCGCGTTTGGGTCCATACGCCTGGTTGCGGCGATGCGGCTCGACCCACCACTGATGCTGGTAGACCCGCCCGGACTTGTCCTTCTCTACTCGGCGCGGGTTGGCGGGCCGGTCGACGTTGACGAGCCGCACCTCAGGCAGCGGGCGTTCGGGCCCTGCCGGCCCGCCCTTCTTCCGCGTCTGCTTCTTGTGCGCTTTCGGGGCGGCCACGGTCGATTGCGCAATGTAGGACGAGGTCCGCATGGCAGTGAACGCAGAGCCGAGAATCGCGAGGATGGCGCCGCCCGCGCGGGCGCCGTGGGTGAGGTCGCCGCGGGTGGTGTGGATGGTCTCGGGAAGGGTGCCGGTGGTGGCGGGCACGATCTTGGTCTCATAGTCGGTCTTGAACCGGTAGCGGGTGCGGTGGCACCACAGCACCACCTGGAAGGTGCCGTCACGGGAGGAGCGGCCCCAGGAGATCGCGTCGAAAGCCGCATCCGAGTACAACGACGGGATACCGCCCTCGAAGTACATGAAGCCGGAGCGGCTGTCGAGTTCGGCCAGGTCCACTTGTTCGGCCCCGGCCGCGAGGGTGGCGACCATGTCCGTTGACTCCCGCGAGAGCCACCAGAGCCGGTCATGATTGAGGGTGTCGCGGACCTTGAACATGATCTCGGGCAGCATCGACTGGTTGCGGATCTGGTCGATTTTGAGAGCGGTCTCGGTGATGTCGGCAATGGCCTTGGGGAGCATCCGCGGCTCGATCACGATGTTCCACGGGATCGTGTAGTCAATGCCCATGTCCCCGTCGCCGTCGAGGTTCGCTCCCTCGATCTCGTGATACGTGGCGACACCGGTAACGCGCGAGGCCACGATGTCGTCGCCGGAGAGGTCGGTGAGGACTGGCACCCGGTGGTCGGCGACGTAGAGGCTCACGGACTGGTCGGTTCGGGCGGCTTCGGCCCATGCCGGGTCGTGGATTTTGACCGGGGCGAGGTCGAACGGCAGCCCTGAGACCTTGAATTCGGTGCCGTTGGAGATCACGACCACGTTCTTGCTGGGTTGACCGGGCGGGCCCAGCAGGGCGGTGAGTTGGGCGTCGGTGCCTTTGACCATGCCGCGCAGTTCCGCGGGGAAGACGAGGCCAGCTCGCGGGCCGCCGTCAGTGTCGATAACGGCGGCGAGGACCGGCATGGGCCGGGACCGGAGGTAATCGCCCCATTCGGGGAAGGTCAAGAACATGACATCCCAGACGGGGAACATCCCGATCCTGAGCATAGGGACGCTGACCCGCTGTCCCGGTTCGCCGTTCTCGGCGCGCTGCTTGAGCGCGTCCATGTCGGCCTCGTGGACGAATCCGGCGCAGACCGCACAGGCGCTCCACGGGCTGTCGAGCTTATCGAACTCGTAGGCGAGGTTATCGTCTTGGTCCAGGAGGCCCGCGGCGACCGCGCCCTTGACGGGGGTGAAGATCTCCACAATCGGTTTCGCGGAGCAGAAGTCACAGACTTGGGAGATCTTGGAGTCGTCGGTGGGTCGGTCGATGGGGACGAGGCTCGCGCACGCGGCGTCGTCTTCGGGGGTGACGTGCTCCCATTCGGTGACCGTGGCTCCGGGCTGGCGAATGCTGCGCAGTGGCCTGCGGCAGGTCGCGCAGATCTTCTGCCCGGCGAGAGCTGCGTCTTGCCTCTTGCTCATGGGGTAATTTTGCTCCTGTCTAGAGTCTTCTGCGATTCGGACAGGCGGCCTCGGGGAATCGTTGTGGAAGTTCCCGAGGCCGCATTGGTGTGTCAGGCGCGGATACCGTTCGTTCGGAGTGCCTCGGTCCAACGCCGATAGGCCGCGCGTTCTGCGGCCGAGGCTTCTATGCCCTGGCCTCCCTCGAAGGCCCACATGCGGTCGGTCAGGTCAAGCAATTCGTCGGCGGTGCCGCGGACCCGCAGCGATCCGGCCCGGCCGCGTTCGGTGGCAACGTCGGTCAGGGCGTCGCCGTCTTGCAATGCTTCCGCGAGCACGCCGGGAAGCGTCACGGTGTAAGTGGGCAAAGGTTGCTTGTCAGTCTGGTCCATTCGTTGTTTCCCTTCAGTTTCGGGCAATGGGGTAATGGAGTTTGGCCTGGTAGCGGCTGAGGGGTTTCGCGGACAACGAAGGCCCCGGCTGGCGTACCGGCCGGGGCCTGGTGCCCGCAGGAGCGGGCAGACGGTTGAACCGCGCCAGTCGCTGAAATGGTTAGCGGATCGCCTCAAAGGCTACCGGCTTCAGCCAGGTCAGGAGGTCTTGTCACCGGGTAGCGTTGCGGGAATGCGCCAGACGCGGCGGCGCTCGGGCGTCCACCAGGCCGGGGCCGGGACGCGAATCAGCGAGTCCCCGTCTGTGGCTTCGCGTTCGAGGTAGTGGAATCCGCCCTCTTTCACCCGCCAAGGCGTCGGCTCGGCGCTGGGATCGTAGGCGAGGACTTCGCGATTTTCGATCAGGGTTGAGAGCCATCCGCGCAACCGGCGAAGCCGCTCGGGGGTGAACTCGCTCGTGCCTTCGAGGACTGTGCGCAGGTAGTCACGAGACCAGGTGTAGGGCCCGGAGTTGATATGTCGCGAGGCGACTTCCCAGGGCCAAAACGGGTCGATCACGCTGCGGGTCGGCATCGGGGCGTCGGGGTCTTTCAGCCACCGGCTGATAGTCGCCGGGCCTTTGCCTTTCCGGCGCGCGAGTTCGCGGACGCTGATCTCGCCGGAGCGGTAGGCGGCCAGCTCGGCGGGCGTGAACCGCGGTTCGGCCACTGATTCCCCCCTTTTCCGCCTCGGTACCGCCCGAGGATACCCAGTGTGGGGCAGCGCCGGAGGGGCTGGAGGCAGGGTCAGGAGATCGCTCATAGAAATGACAATACAGGACTGGTCCTGTATGAAACACAGGGAGATGTCTGTTTTGTATTCGGGCTGGTCACAACGCCCATCGGGGCGCAATGAGGAGCTGCCGGAGGACTGGCCGCAACGGTGCCGGGCGGTCATGGTCCGCGACGGGCGGCGGTGCCGGTGGCTCCGTGCTGACACCGGGGGGCCGTGCGGGCTCCCGGCTTCCGATGTGGACCACATCAGGGCGGGCGGGGACCATTCGCTGTCGAATCTCCAGGCCCTGTGCCGACACCACCACAACCGGAAGACGGGGGGCGAAACCCACGGGGCCCGGCCGCCGCGGGCCCGCCCCGCTACGCGGCACCCTGGGCTCCTCGATCCGGGGTAGGTGTCCGGGGCAGGGTGCCCAGGGGAGGGGGGTGTGGGGAGGGGTGGAGTCCGGGGTGGGGTGCCTCGGGGAGGGGTCTCCCCGGAAACCGGGCCCTATCATGGGCGGATGGACTCCCCTTGGCACACCGCGACGATGCGCCACCACATTGAGCAACGTCAGATCGAGCCGCTGATCTCACCGCCGCTTCCCGATCGGGTCATCGCCCGCCTGGCGGTCCAACAATTCCTGGACGGGACGGCCGCTTTGGCGCCCGACCTCACGGCGATTGCCGAGCTGTGGCGCGAAGGCGCGGAAGCTGACCGCGCGGACTTCGGTGAGCTGTCCTGGTCGATCTTCGAGTGTCGCGGCACTTCGTGTCGCACTGCGGTTCAGGAGTTTCTCAACGGCTGGGCCGCCCAGATCGAGGCGGCGACCGGCGCGGCTTTCGCGGTGCCGCGCTACGAGCCCGGCCAGCAGGCGTGAGAACCGGCCAGGTTCACCACCGGCTAGCCTGAGAACCGGCTCGTGCGCGCCCTATAAGCGGCCCGTGCCCGCGCGGGACCCTCCCGGCCCTGAACCTCCAGGTCCCAAATGCACCATAAGTACCTTCTATAACATATGCTACATATATACCTTTAATCACCATATGGTCTATAGATCACGATTAGCACCTTCATCACGATTGCCGTAATCATGACGATATGTCCGCTTTCAGGATCGGTTCATAGCCTCTGACCAGGTAAGACGCTCTCAGTTGCCCCGTGTGCCTCTCAAATTTTGGTACCCTTACCTGGTTATGGTCACGTCATTCGTGCCTCTCAGATTGGCCACTAGGCCGCTCTGTCGACGTTTTGGCAGGTAGTTCTAGGCAACAGCCAACCCGCACGGTGGGCACCGTGCGGGTTGGCTCGTTCAGGTCGCTATCTGCTGTGGGCCCACAAGAGAACGGGCCCGCGGAACGCGCTCACGCGCTCCCTGGACAACGCAAAACCCGCACCGGTCACCCGGTGCGGGTTGCGTCATGTTCGGCCTGTGCGGGCCCGCTAGCGCTCCTCGTACTCCGTGGCGAACGCGCTGAAACGCTCGTACTCGGATTCGAGGAATCCGCGCGCTTCGTCGTCGTACTTGATGCCTTCCGCTTCCGCGTCCGAGTAGTCGCCTGCGAGGCTGGCGCGGTAGAGGATCTCGCCATCGTTCGCGAGGAACGTTGCGAGCGTGCGCGTCATGCTCTCGTGAGTGCCTGGGGTCGCGTTGCTGCGGAGATCTTTACCCGAAATCAAGAGGTCGCCGTCCACGTAGACGCCGTACAGCCAATCGTTGTCCGCGTACGCCTCTCTGATCGTGCCTCCCCCAACCGCAGCCATCTTGATGATGATCTGCGCTTCCGGCTCAATTGTGTTTCCTCCGTACTGAGTCGGAATTTCAATTTCGTATTCCGACTCAGTACGGTAAGCTCCGAAGTAATCCGTTGCCATGAATGATTCCCTATCTCGCGTCACGCCTGCCATGATTTTAGCAGGCACTGAGATAACCCCTATCCCAGATAAAAGCCTACGGGCCCGCAATTGCGCGGGCCCGTGAGCCAATAACCGAGCTAGCAGACCTCTATTGACCCGCTAAGAGACATTCTTTCTACTACCTCCATAGTCTCAATTTCTATGACACTCCCGTACATGTGAGCCGGAAGCGCGAATATCAGCAATTTATGTGCCTCCATTTGCGTCATGCGCTTGAGTCCGGCGATATTGGGTCTATATTCGTGAGAGAATGAGACAACGAAATTTTTCACTGCATACCCCTTTCCAGATAAAAGCCAATGGGAGCGGCGTAGGCCGCTCCCATTAACCAACATCCGCCTAGGACTTGTTGAAAGCCTTAATGACTTCCGCGCACTCAGCATCCGTGAAACCTTGGAACTTGATATAGACACGGGAGGTGTACGTGCGTCCCATGCCGTTGATATTCCATCCGAAATGCTGTTGCTCGTAACTCCCATCCGCATCGAAGAGCAATTGCGCGGAATGCGGAGTGTTGAACTTGACAGCTTCAATGAGTCCATCTTCCGCAATGTCCGCATCGGGAATTTCGTAATCGTCGTAAACCTCATCGAAAGTGATTTCTTCCGGGAACTCTTCGTATTCTCCCTCATCTTCAATGTACGACTTGAATTCGCGAACGATGATCTTCCGCATTACTTCACATCCTTGATATCGAAGAAATTCAACCCGTGCGCGTTGCTGGTTTCGATCATTTCCGCCACGTGCTCGCGGATTTCACGCCGGATATATGCGGAATCAGACGACCCCAGCTCGTACTTTTCCACGTAAGCCTTGACCTGCTCTGGCGTCATTTCGAGACTAACCGTCACCCGGATTTTCATTGCAACTCCCCTCTATCTTGCTTCGGTCCTATACCGGAAGCGCGACACGGGACTAGGGCCCGTGTCCGCTCTCAACTACAGGAACGCGCTACAGGATGTCGTACGACAAATGCTGCGCCACAAGCCGCAACGCGTGGGTTTGCAGCGCCGCCACGGCGGCGGGTGCCAGTGGGCCCGACTCTTTCCAGTCCTGCCCGTACCCCATGCCGATTGCGATTTCACACAATCCTTGAATGAAACGCTTTTCGGCATTGATGAGGCACAGCCGTTGCCCACGGAAGGTATGCACGATACGCGACTCACCTTCAATCTCAAGCGTTGCTTTGAACTCGCCCCACTTGATCGGGTCGAAAGCGCTCATGTCATGAGGCGCGTTCAGGCACTCGACACGGACCGTGATTCGCTTTTTCTTGTCATTAAGGAAATTGGGAATTTCATCCTCAACCCAAGCAAAATCAGTCATTGCAAATCTCCTTTCATACTCTCTTTCCTATACCGAGATGAGGACACGGGCCCGTAAGGGCCCGTGTCCCGCTCTCACCTATAGGAAATTGCTTAGGATTCTTCGCCAAGCGTCGTCCGGAATGTCGCCGTTGGTTACCGAATAGGTAACCGGCACTCTGTCGAGCCGCGTCCACCACGTACCGACCAATTCACCCGGGGCACCATTAGCCCAACTAGTGGACGGCGACGCGGAATTAGTAATCGACAGGACGGCACTAAGTACCGTCATATCCAAAGGGAGACTATCCGCTTTCACGCGCGAGACGGTTTCGTCCTCACCCTGTACGCGTCGAATCGTGAATTCGTACGGCTCACGGCCGACGACTTTAACGTCATGCGGTGGAATAACCCGCATACGCTCTAGGTCGCTGGTGAGCTTAAAGATTTCATCGCGTGTACTCTGCGATTCCGAATCGAGCGCGCCATTGCAAAGTTCCGTCACATGGCCCGATACCGCGATAGTCGCGACAAACCAATACGTCCCCATTGCCGCGAGTGACTTTCCGCCGTTGTTGCACGAGTGCGCGAAAAGCCACCCGTTGAAGCTCTCGTAGACTTCGATTTCGAACGGCTCTAGTGCGTGGGCCATGACGTCGGCCGCCTTATGCGGGCAGTGTCGGTCACGTCCGTACGTGCACGAACCGTCCTTACATGCGATCCCGTCTCCGATTACGATTCGGTCCCGGATTTCCTGCGCGACCTTATAAACGCCGTAAGCGATATTCTGTCGCTGCTTGTCGTTTTCAGACATGCATTTCTCCTCTCGTATTCCTAAATCGGATTGAGACACGGGCACTCAAAGAGTGTGGTTCCCGTGCCGGAATCCGACTAGGTTTTACGCCCGTCTTCCCAGTGCTTAAGCACGTGCAAACCGAAATCATGGAAGATTTCTTTCAAGCGATCTTGTGCGGCGTACGCCAACTCAAGTCCAGTCGTGCATCCGACCGCTTCGCCTTCCGTGTATCGGACTGGCTTAAATCTCACCCCGTCTAGTTCCATGACTGCGATGATTGCCGACTCATTCCGCGGGATAGACTCACTTACCGCCGTGCGGAGATACAGCGCGTGGTTAGCCGAGATTGACTCGTCTGGAATCCAACTCGCATTGACTGTGTTCTCTGTGAATTCGATTAGCTTGAGAAACCCCAAGTATGCGGGCCCGTGAATCGACAACGTGTGCCAATCATCGGTATAGCGCCGCTTTTCAAGCCACCCGGTAAGACACCAGGGTTTCAACTCGAATTGCTTTGACTCTGACACTAGAGCTCCACTCTTCCGGTCCCTATACCGGATGAAAACGCACGCGCCCACTATTTGACCCGTGCGCCATCATTGGAATAGGCGGACTATTTCGGCTCCAAACGAGCGTCCGGCCCCACCCACATGACCGCTGAATTGTCGGGAAGCGAGGCGGCATAGCCGACCGTGATTCCCTCAGCATCGGTAATAAGCGGAAACTTGCGTTTGAGCTGGAATACAGCCCAAGTACGCCAATGCGGCGTACCGTAGTGATCGCTAATCGCGTGCTCGATAGCCTGAGTAACTCCAGACTCCCAACTTGCATAAGCGAGAATCTGAAACGTCGTCTCCCAATCCAACGTGATAAGACACGTTGCCTTGTAGGCGAAATCTTCAATGTCGTATGAACGCGACATGTCGCGCTTTCCGCCAGACATGTAAGTGAACAGTTCGTATTTCATAAACTGCATATCTCTTTCCGTAATCCTATACCGACAACTAGGGAACGGGCCCGCTATATGACCCGTTCCCCGTTATCCGGAATAGGCGGATTACTGGAATTCGCCCATCAATCGGAGTGCTTTCCTACGCGCGTTATCCGCCTTGCGAACCTCCGAATACAGTTCAGCGGCACCATGCTTGAGAGCACAAAACCACTTACCGCACTCGCAGATCTCCGTACGCGTCAACTCGCGTAGCGAGCGCTCCGGTAGGATCGCGTGGTTCACCTTCCCTCCCCTTGTGGGTCAGGCTGGTGACGTTGGGACCGGTCGCTTGCGTCCGTCAAAACCTCGCGACCGGTCCGCCACTGCATAACCAGCATCGGACGTGACTTCTCGACTTGCGTCGGGAAGTAATCACTCCAGTACCAATGTGATGTGTCGTCAATCGGCACGCCTTGCAGCGCTGCCAACGTTGCTTGCGCAACGAGCGTGTCTCGCACGGGACGTGTGACCTGGTAACCCAGCTCAACGATCCGAGCGTCAACATGACGTGCCAGACGCACATGCAACGGAACTGGCGCGTACGCCCAATGCTGCCCATGATCGGACATAGGCAATCTCCCTAGCGTTTCGGCTGGTCAAACACTCTATGAAGCTTTCAAACAACACGCCCTAGTCCGCCACTTGCACGACCCCGGGGCCGTCCGGTCATCCAACCGAACACAGCAAGTGTTTCATACAGGACTGGTCCTGTATGAGGCGCCCTCGGGTCTAGGCTCCCTGCTCGTATTGACCAGCGGATACGCCGCGCCCATGCCGCGGCCCTGGTGACCCTCTCTCGCCTTCCCTACTAGGCGGGTGGGAATACCAGGCGGACGCGCTTAGGAGCGCGGCACAGTGTCACCAGGGCCCGCAGCGGCACACCAGGGAGCAACACGCGGCCGTCACGCGGCCTACGCGCGCGCCTCGACACCTACCTATAGAGGGCGCGTGGGAGGTGGAGCGGGGGGAGTCTCAGAACGTCACCAGGGAGCGCAGCGGGGGCGACAACGGGCCCAACCGCAAGGGGGTCACACCGTAAGGGGGGCGTATGCAAGGGCCATGCAAGGGGGTCACCCTATATACACCCATATGTCCAACAGCACGACTACTGATACACCAGTAAACTAATGATGATAATGATGCGAACATATAACAATGACTTATTAATGATGAATAACAACCATTCAACACGATAAACAATAAAACAATTGTCAATGCACCATTCAAACATATTCGCAATGAATTATATTTCTTTATACAATTCAACAGCATTCACAACATAATCACAGCATACAAGCCTCAATGAATGCTTATGTCCCATTCATGCCTCAGGGGTGGGGTATGCCCCCATTTCTAATTCGTTCCCTACCGCAGCGGGATAGCGAAACACTTTCTACCTGGAGTTTCGTTTCACCGGGGTAAGCAAGGTTTACCCCGGTCCCACCTGCGGAAACAGGCGATTCTCGCGCGCGGGCGCGAGCGAACAGCACAAGCAGGTTGTCAAACATTGTCAAACGCTTTACCGCAATACACACTTACGACCGCGGACTTGATGGGTTTTCATTAGGGGATGAACTTCCCCGCCGTCAGCCCCTGGATCGCCCTGGGTCTCATCGTTCCGGCCGTCGTCATCGCATTCGTCGCCGCCCTCGCTCTTCGTGGCGCGCAGCCGGAGCACCGGGCCGAGATTCTCCGTGCCCTCGCGGTTCTCGCGCTCGCGCTTCTCGCTCGGCGTTCGGTCACCAGATCGAGACCGCAGCGGAAGGGCCAGAACGGGCCTGCGGGTTAGAGGTTCGGATGTTGCCCGGCAAACATGATGAACCACCCTTCGATTTCAGCGAGTTCTTCGTTCTCGTCCAAGGTCGGTAGATCTTCGCCTCTTATAGCCGCGGCGACCACCTGATATGCATCATCGAGGACCATTGCCTCAAGGCGGACCTCAGTGGTTCCGATCGCTTGAAGCTCCTCTACAAGTTGTTCCGAGACTTCGCCATTCCCAGAGTGCCAGTGCAAGGGGCTGATGATGTCGAGCGTCCTCAGTCGGCTCCGAAGACCCTGGCGACTGCTCTGGCAAAGCAGGTCGTTGATCAGACTGTGGACTTCGCTGTTTGCTCTAAACCACTCCGACTGGTCATCCGAATACCCGTGGTCGGGCTGCTCCTTGATCCGCGCCGACGAGATCGCCAACAGGAGGTCCTTCAGGATCTGGCGTTGTTCCGAAGCCCGCGCAGACCTCCGACCGAGCTGGTAACCGATCCACGGCCCAAGGACCGCCAAAACGGCTACGCCGCCCCAAGCCCACACCTGACCGGGCATCAGGTCTCCGAGGAAGGTCCACATGTGTCTCATCGTATTTCGCGATGTCTTCGCTGTTCGGGCCGCCCTTCGGCGGTACCCGCCGGGCCCGGTCCTTTCACTTATAGCGAAGCCGTGAGCGTCTCACCATGCGGCAAGGGGTACCGGCTGCGCAGTACCCCACTATTTTTCGATCGGATATCGGGCTTCGGTGTAGCCCTTGAATTCGTAGACGAGTTCGCCCGTATCCAGCCGGTACGGCAGGTTCATCGTCCCGTTCCGGAGGTAGTAGTCCGCCGAGCGGGGTGCCTCGTCGGGCTCGGCGTCCAGGCACGGTTTCGCGATGACGGGCAGGCGGATCGCCCGCGGCGGGTCCGCGGCGATCTGGCGTATCTCGGAGTTGAACGGCCCACCGACGAGGAAGGCGGTTTCGCTTTCATCGAGCATCGTCATGACCTCCGGTCATGTCGTCGGCAATCACGACGCGAACTCCTCCAGCTCCGCGGCGGTCTGGTCCATCCAGGAGGCAGCGGAAGCGTCGACCACCGCGGGGTCGTCTTGCAAGCGGTGGAAGTCCACCCTGTTGTCGAGCTGAGTTTGGAGCAGGCGGAGCAGCTCGGCGGCGATGAACGGGCGGGGACCGACGCCCGTCAGTTCGTAGGTCCAGGTGTCAGGCTGCCGCTCCGGCAACAGTCGGACCTCCTTGACTCCGGTGATGCGGCATACGAGGTCCAGGGCCCGCCCGCGGGCTTCGAGCCCGGCACCGGCCAGGGTCACCTCCGAAGCCTCCAGCTCCTCCCCGCGGACCGTGACGGCGCAGTACTTCGAAGCGATCTCGACCAGTTCCCAGCGGGACGGCGACAGGGCGACGCCGGGAAGTTCGTCCATTGCTAGGACGTGGTCGACCAGCCTCGGGAAATCGCGAACGGTGAAGGGGCGCATCAACCCAGCATATCCAGGGGTACTCACAATGTGAGTACCCTCTTGACGGCATACAAGTTTTGCTTGTAGGATACGAGCAGCAATCACATCTCATCTTCACCGAAGAGGACACCCCCAATGGACGAAACCCCGATCAAGACCCGCGACGGCCTCACCCTCTACCTCATCACCAACGCGACCATCAGTTACGACTTCGACGGCACCGCCGCCTCCGTCAGCGGTGGCTGGTCCGTGCTCCAGGCGTTCTCGGTCGAGAGCTGGGGTGTCGGTAATGGGCGTGGCTGGGACGACGCGCCCGCTTCTGCAATGTGGACGAAGCAAACCTCCGACCTGCCCTATGCGTCCCAGGCCGTTGCAGGGTTCGACGCCACCGACGCCGCTGCCGTTGATGCCGCGGTCGAGTACATCGCCGAATTCGAGCGCCGCCGCCTCGCCGACGCCTCCGCACGTCGCGCGTTGGAGAAGACCGAGCGAACCTCCGCGACCGCCGCCATTGGACGGCTCGACAACAAAGCCGCCATGAAGGGCGACATCGGATGGAAGGCCGTGCAGCAACGGAAAGAACTGCACCAGCTCCTCATCGCCCGTGGTCTGCTTCCCTTCGAGGAGATCACGGCCTTGACCGGCATCGCGACTTCGCACGATGACGCTACAGGGCAGGGCACCCAACAGCCGCCGATCATGTACGGCCGAAAAGAGGTCGCGATCCGCGCCGGGGTTCAGATCGGCACGGTTGACCGATACCGGCATGAGGGGCGCTTGCCCCTGGAGGATCAGGCTGGCCTGTGGTGGCCTGAGACGATCGAAGCGTGGCTCAAGGCCCGTCAATAACGCTGCGGTTCGGGGGTCCTCACTGATGAGGACCCCCGTTTTCGTTCCAGGCAGTCAAAGGGGTGCGGAGTAGCTCCGCACCCCTTTACGCGGCGTCGACCACGGTGTAGGTGAGGGCGACCCAGCCGCCGCGGTGCTCGGGGGTCTCGTCGTCGGGGAGCAGGGCCGCTATCGCCGGGCCGAAGCGCTCGGCGACATGGTTGTCTGCGATGTCGAAGCCTTCGACCGGATGCTCCTGGCACCGGCCGAGATCGTCCAAGTTCCAGTGATGGCAGGTCGAGCGGACCTCGATCTCGTAATGCGCCTCCTGCCGCCCGCGGCGGCCGTACAGCTCCGCCCAGTCACCAGCCCGAAGCCGGATAGCCCAATGGTGTTTCGAGGCGTCCAGGACGGCCTGACGGACGCGGATACCTGGGCCGTGAATCTGCTTCGGAATAGTAAATCCGGGGGTTTCGCTCATGCCCTCGAATAGTAGTTTCCCGGCCCTGGAATGGGCCGGATCAACACGCCGGACCCCCGATATCGGGGCACTCCGAGCTTCCCCATCCTGTCTCACATGACGGGATTTCACCGCCTTCGTGGAATCTGGTGACGGCCGTCACTTTTCACCATTTGGCTACTGAACTGCGAATATAGGATTTCACGCCTATGACCTTCCTCACTCACTTTCGATTTCCGGGATTTTCAACCGGGTTGCTAAACGACTCCTTCCACAAGGGGAAGGGGGGATTAAGGGGGGTTAGGGTCCAAGCGAGCCGCTAGGCGAGCCTGGGGCTTCAACTTACAACTTAATCAACTTACTTATTAAGCCATCCCCTTAGGGATGGCCTGAATAAGAAGACAACCTCATTAACTTATTAACTGACCCCCTTAGGGGTCAGTCTTAATAATCTAATAACGCGCGTATGCGCGGAATTCACTTCACCGAAGCAAAAAGACCCGGCTTCCGCCGGGCGGAGTTCTTCACCGATGTGATAACCGCTCCGGCTCCTGGCCGGAGCAGAAATTACTTCTCCGGTGCTCACGGTCTGCTGCCGTCGTCTTATGCCCCTCCGCTTCGCTCCGGGGCATTGCTCGCTCCGTCGCTGCGAATCCCAAGCGCTCCGCGCTTGGCCTTCTCCGCTCCGTCGCTCGCCCTGGAGGCCCGCATATTGATTGCCGTCGATACGATTCCTGATCTGAATGTCGACTCGATCGACCTCGACTCGGCCTCCGAGGCGGCCCAGCTTATTGCCGCCCGACTGGAGTCCCGCGACCTGATCACCGCGTTCGCGGCGGTCGACGCCTCGGGCGTCGTTCACGGCCTGGCGCTCCTGGCCGACCACGACCCCGAGTGCGAGGTTTCGGCGCTCATGGCGCTGGGCACCCCCGGCTCGGTGAAGCTCCTCCTCGAAACCATCACCACCGCGGCCCGCATCGCGGGCTACGGCGCGATCTGGCTCGACGGCCGCGAAGCGGACTACACGATCGGCCAGACCCTCTGCGACGCCGCCTCCGCCCTCGGCTGGACGGCCGTCCATCACCGCCCCAGCCTCGCCGTAGGCGTCTCCTCCACCTGTTGGTGGACTCTCGACCTCAGGCCCACTCCCGACCCCACAGAGGGGCGCTCAACGCCCCTCGACGCCGATTGCGGCGTCTGATCCTCGCGGCCGGTTCTGAACGCCCACAGAGGCGTTCAGGCCGCCGCAGCTTAATCGGGAATGACCCCTCACGGGGCCCGGCCTGCGCCCGTGGGGGCGGTGGCGGGGCCGGGCCCCGGCCCCCACTTCATCAGCCCTGCTCGGGCCAAGGGTGGGCCTCCATGCCCACCCCTCCCAAGTCTTGCGACGGCCATGCGTCGACTGCTGGCCGCCACATCGCCGCGCCCGGTGCCCTCCCCCCTCGGGGGCATCGGATCAGCACGCGGCTAGCGCCAGTCCGGTTCTGGGCGTGACTGCCTGCCAGTGAGCAGGCGAAGCCGGACAACCCCGGCGCGGGGCTTGCGCTCCTTTCACCCGCGCCGGGGCCTCTTCCCCTCACCTCGACCCCTCAGAGGTTCCCCCTTGACCTTCGCCCCAGACACCCTCGAAGACCTCCGCGACTATCTCAAGACCCCGACCGGCCTCACGGCCGTCTCCCTCGGCATCACCGGGGACGCTGCCCACCGCGGCGGCTACCACTGCGGCAAGGACCGGACGACCTCCGGCGACTACTCCGTGGACGAGTCCGCGCGCGATAAGGCGGGCCTGTCCCTGGCCGCCTCCGCCATCGACATCGGCGGCTTCTCCAAGGGCGGCAAGAGCCTCCGCGCGCTCTCGCTCTGGCTGGTCGAGCAGTGCAAGGCCGGTGCCGCTGGCACGGCCGATATCCGGGAGATCATCTACAGCCCGGACGGCAAGAACGTCAAGCGCTGGGACCGCCTCGGCGTCCGCTCTTCGGGCGACTCCTCGCACCTGTGGCACACCCACATCAGTTTCTTCCGCGACGCCGAGCACCGCGACAAGCGCGCGATCTTCCGCGCCTACTTCGAGGGCACCCCCGCCCCGACCACCCCGGCCAAGCCCGCTACCCCCTCGACCGATTGGACGGACACCCTCATCATGGCTCTCCCCACCCTCGAAAAGGGCGACAAGGGCTCCGCCGTCCGGCGGCTCCAGGGCCTCATCCTCGCCTACGGCGGCGACGCCGCCGCCAAGCTCCGCGCCGCTGGCGGCATTGACGGGAACTTCGGCGACGGCACCACGGCCGCCGTGAAGCTCTTCCAGAAGGCCAAGGGCCTCGTGGTCGATGCGATTCCGGGCCCGAAGACGTGGGCCCGCCTCATCAAGGGGTGAGAGCCCATGCCCGATGACCTCGGGACCGTGACCATCGGCGCGCGCGAGATTTACGACCAGGTGGTCAGCCTGCGGTCCGACCTCGGCCGCATGTCGGCCTCCGACCAGGCCACGCGCGAGACCCTGACCGACCACGAAGACCGGCTTCGCCAGACCGAGCGGCGGCTATGGGCGATCCCCACAGCCGCAACGCTTCTCGCGGTCGGCTCCCTCGTGGTCGCGATCGTGGCCCTGGTGACGAGATGACCCACCCCAAGCCCGAAGGCGGCAAGCTCGGCAGACACGAGAGCCTCGCCCAAGCCGCGGCCGTCGAGCTGGCCCAGGCCCCGAACTACCGCGATGAGTGGGACTTCGGGGACTTGGGCCGCCTCAAATCCCGCACCCGGCAATGGCTGATCAGCGTCATGTCCGCCCCGCAGGCGGCCGTCTACCTGATCACCGATATCCAGCGCATCCGTGACCTGCTGCCGTTGAAAGACGCGTACTACTCCACGAGCGAGCCAGAATTGCTGATCAAACTGGCGAGAGTCATTAAGCCCCTTGAAGACTCGCTTCTTTTCTCCCATGTGGACAGGTCGAAGGTCGGTCTTCGCATTCAGCCCGTGATCGAGGGCGAAGCCATCGAATCCGGCCCTGACGCCGACGTGGACGCCGCCTTCTCCTAACCCCCTCGGAGCACCCCCGCCGTGGCAACCGTCCAGGTGGGCAATCTGCCCACCCAGCGGCCCCGTGACCTCGGCTGGTCAGAGATGGTCGGCCTGGCCGTCATCGACTGGGCCCACAAGCACCTCAGAAACCCCGAGAACAGCGATCTCCCTTGGCGTTTCACCGCTGAGCAGATCCGTCTGATTCTCCACTGGTATGCCACCGACCCGGCCAAGTCGCACCGTTGGGTGTGGCGACGTGCCATCTTCATGCGTGTTAAGGGGGCGGGGAAGGGCCCGCTAGCTGCGGCTTTGTCGCTCGTGGAGCTGCTCGGGCCCTGCCGCCCCAAGTGGGATGCCAAGCGCCGCAAGTGGACTGTTGTCCGCGCTGATGCGGCCTGGGTCCAGCTCGCCGCCGTCAGCCTCGACCAGACCGCGAACACCTTCGACATGGCGCGGGGGATGATCGGCGACCGGACCGAGATCGACGGCATGGCCGTCGACTGCGGCCAGACCCGTATTCTCGCCGGGCCCACCAAGAGCCGCCGCCTCGCGCCGGTCAGCTCCGAGGCGAAGACCCTGGAGGGCTCCCGGCCGACGTTCATCGTCGCGGACGAGACCCACTTGTGGACCTCTTCAGACGGCGGCCACCGCCTCGCCGCCGTCTGCAAGCGCAACCTCGGCAAGTCCCGCAACGGCATGGCCCGGATGCTGGTCACGACCAACGCACACGTACCAGGGATGGACAGCGTCGCCGAGCGCGACTACGAGGCGTTCCAGGCCCAGCAAGAGGGCCGGTCGCGGACGACCGGCATCCTGCTCGACTCCATCGAATCCAGTCTCCCGGTCCTCGACCTGGCCGACGAGGACGAGCTTCGCCACGCCCTCGCGGACTGCCGCGGTGACGCGATCTGGCTCGACATCGACCGCATCGTCGCCGAGATCTACGACCTCACGGTCACTGTGGACGAAGCGCGCAGATTCTACTTGAACCAGGTTGTGGCCCATAGTGATTCATGGGCTGAACCGCATCAGGTGGACGCTGCTTGCACTGATGAGCAGATCCAAGACGGCAGAATCGTCGCCCTCGGATTCGACGGGAGCAAAAGCCAAGACGCAACCGCGCTCGTCGCGGTCGACGTAGCAACCGGCCTCGCAGAGCTGCTCGGCGTCTGGGAGCGACCGGACATGCCCGGCCATGACGACTGGGCCGTTCCCAAGCCTGAGGTCCAGGCCGCCGTCGCGAAGGCGTTCCGCCGCTTCCGCGTCGCCGCAATGGCTTGTGACATGTCCTATTGGGAGCCTTACGTGGAGATCTGGGCGGAGACCTACCGCGACCAGATTTTCACCGGCATGGGCCCTAAGGGCATCTTCAACTTCGATATGAGAAGCACGAGGCGACTCGCGGAGTTCACGGCCCAAGCTGAGGCGACCGTGACCGGATTCGAGACCGGCACTATCCGCATCAGCCGACACCCGGCGCTGATCCGCCATTTGAAAAACGCGCGCCGCCGTCCGAATCAGTACGGCATCGGCATCGGCAAAGAAAGCCGCCAGTCGACGCACAAGATCGACGCCGCTGTCGCGATGGTGATTGCGCTCTACGCCCGGCATGTCGCCCTTGAAAAGGGCGTGCTCGCCAAATGGAAGAAGCGCTCCGGTGTGCTGATCGGTCTCAACTGACCCCCTTCACCTCCCTCGGAGGGACACCCTTATGGCCCTTCCGGGCGAACTCAAAGACGTACTCCACCGCAGCCTTGCTCGATTCAGTGATGAGCGGGCGCATTTCGCGCACCTCGAACGGTATTCGATCGGCGTGCAGTCGCCGCCGTACATGCCCAAACACGCGCACCGCGAGTACGAGGCATTGGCGCAGCGGTCGGTACTCAATTTCCTGCCGCTCATCATTGACGCTGTCGCGCAGCAACTCTACGTCGAAGGCTACCGCCTACCGGATTCCCCGGATGACGCTTCCGCATGGGAGTTCTGGGATGCCAACGGATTGGACGCCTGGCAGCACTCCGTGCACCGCGACGCCCTCACCTACGGCGTGTCCTATGTGCGGGTCCTGCCCGGTAAGAAGACGATCCCGCAGATCAGGCCCATCTCACCGCTGTCCATGACCGCCCTGTACCGGGACCCGATCCACGACGAGTGGCCCGAGTGGGCGCTGCATGTGGACATGGACTACACGACCGGTGAGAAGCGCTGCCGGGCAACGCTCCTGGACGCGGAGAGCGTGTATACGTTCCTCGGCGAGTATTTCACCGACACCCCGGACCTGGACTCTTTCACGCTGACGACGACCGAAACACACGGTCTCGGCGTCTGCCCGATCGTACGTTTCCGCAATTCCCTGACCACGTCCCCGAATGTGCCGCCCCGCGGCGATATCGAAGCGTTGATTCCCGCGCAAGACCGCTTGAACAACCTGATCCTGACCGCCAGTTTGATTGCGCAGTTCGCTTCTTTCAGGCAGCGCTGGGCCTCCGGGCTCGTTATTCCGCGCGATCCCGAGACCGGCAAAGCTATCGAGGACTTCAACAGCGCGGTTAATCGTGTCTGGTTGGCCCCCGATCCTGATGTGAAATTCGGGGAGTTCTCCGAGTCCGATATCTCGAAGATCCTCAATGCGATCTCCGAGACGATCAAGCACATGTCGGCCATTTCCCAAGTGCCGCCCGTGTACTTGCTCGGTGAAATTGCGAATCTGTCGGCTGAGGCATTGGCCGCGGCCGAAGCCGGACTCCAGCGCAAGACCTCTGAAAAGCGCACTGTTTTCGGGGTCTCCTGGAATCAGGTGTTTCGCCTGTCTATTGCCGCTTCGACTCGCGAAGCCCTTCCCGATGACGCGTATCGCAATCGGATCATCTGGCGCGACACCGAAGCCCGAAGCCTGGCATCCACCGTGGACGCGCTCGGCAAGTTGTCGCAGATGCTCATGGTCCCGCCCGAGGCGCTCTGGGAGCGGATTCCGGGAGTCAACTCCTCGGATGTCGCGTCCTGGAAGGCCATGGCGGAGGACGCCAACGCGTTCGGGAACCTAGTCGGGATGCTCCAGGCCGAGACCGGCCGCGCGGGCGTCGAGAAGACGAACGCCGAAGCGAAGGGCGCGGACAACGCCAAGGGCGGCGTCAACGTCGCCGGAACCCCCACGACCTCCAAAGACGGTTACGGCACCCCGAGCCGCAAGAGCGCCCCGGCTGCGAAGCCGAAGGCGGCCAAGTGACCACGGCCGAGAAGGAGGTCACTGACGAGTTCTTGAAGCTCGTCCGATCCGAGTCCGCCGCGTCGACCCTCGATCTGATCGAGGTGTGGCCGCTCCTGGACCCCGAGAACCTGACCGGCAGTTTCGACCGCTACGCGACCGGCGCGCAACTCGTCATCCAGGCCCACAAGCCCAAAGTGCTTGCTGCGACGGACGACTTCTATGCGGCGCTGCGCGAGCTGGCCGGGGCCGCAGGCGACTGGACCCCCACCGCCCGCCAGATCGAACAGGCCCTAGCCGAACTGCTTCAGCAACTGCTCTTGTCCGGCCCCGTCGCGGCCAAGGTCGCGATCTCCAAGGGCTACACGATCGAGAAGGCGATGGATCTGGCCCTGGTCCTTTCCTCGGGGGTCGTTCAGAAGTGGGTCATCGACGCGGGCCGCGCCCGGATGATGGACCACGTCTGGTCCGATCAGACCGCACTCGGCTGGTCCCGCGCCTCCGCCTCCGCCAAACCGTGCGCGTGGTGCCGGATGCTCATCAGTCGCGGCGCGACCTACAAGTACAACTCCGAGAAGACGGCCAGCTTCAAGGCCCATCGGCACTGCAAGTGCTTCTCCGTCCCGGTCTTCGAGATGACCGACGCGCAGTCCGCCCAGGCGGCGGACTACTACGCCGAATACTCCGGCTCCCGCGGCGATCTCAATGCGCTGCGCCGCGACGACTACGCGAACACCCCGCGCCAGTAACACCCTTCAGGCCGCCAGGTGCGGCCGACACCCCCACGCCCAGGAGGCGAACCCCCTTGCCCGACCCCACCCCTGTGCCTGCCGTCGTGCCCGCAGTCGACCCCGCCCCGGAGACGGCCGAGACCGACGCCCCCGGCACCCCCGCCGAACCCGCGGCCGACATCTCCGGCCTGCCGGAGGCCGCACAGACCCAGATCCGCGCCCTCCGTGCGGAGGCCGCCAAGTACCGCACCCGCGCGAAGTCCCTTGAGGATGCGAACAAGAGCGAGCTTCAGAAGGCGCTGGACGCTCTTGAGGCGTCCAAGACCGAGCTGAACCAGACGCGGACCGAGTTGTCCCGCAACAAGGTCATGGCCGAGCACGGGCTTACCCCTGACCTCGCCGAGTTCCTCTCCGGCGATGAGACCGCGATGCGGGCCGCGGCCGAGAAGCTGGCGAAGCTCGCGGCCGTCGACAAGGGCGCTGCCCTCCATGCCGCGCCCGTCGCGGCCCTCCAGTCCGGCGCGGCAGCCCCCGCCGCCGCCGAGTTCGAGGATCTCGACCCCGCAGAGATCGCCCGCCGGGTGCGGGCCATCACCACGTACTAGCCGCGCGTCCCAGGCGGACCGGCACCCCTCACCCCTTGACCTTCTCCCCTCGAAGGACCCCTTTTCATGGTCGTTTCCTATCCCGGTTACCGCGATCCCGGTGTGCTGGTCCAGGCGAACGCGTTCGCCGCCACCTCGATCGAACTCCTCCTTGACCAGCTCGTGCTCCCCGCCCTGTTCGACCGCCAGGCCGAAGCCGAATTCGTCGGCAACATGGGCGACACCATCAACGTCAAGCGCCCCAGCTGGATTGTCGGCAAGGACCCCCTGCCGATGCGCAAGGACCGCTCCGCGTACCCCACGGGTGCGGTCAACGCCTCCGGTTCCGCGGTCGGCTACCTCGACTCGAAGCTGAACGAATACACCATCCCTGTCAAGATCGACAAGGATCTGTACAGCTCGATGAAGCTGACAGACGAGATGCTCCGTCTCGACATCATCTCCTATGGGGCGCAGGTACTCACCCCGCAGACGCGGGCCATCGCCGAAAAATACGAGTCCATTGTGGCTACGGCGATGCGGACCAGCTTCCAGGTCTACGACTACGCGGACACGGCCGGTACCGGCGTCGTCTCGATCGGCGGCGACGACCTGGAGACCGCCTCGGCCAAGATCCGCGGCCTGATCCTGATCATGAGGAAGACCCTCAACGACCGCAACGTCCCGGCGGGTGGCCGTCACCTGCTCATCGGCTCCGCGGTCGAAAGCGTGCTGCTCCAGGACCCGAACCTGATCCGCGCGGACTGGGCGGGCGACGCGAACGCGCTGCGCAACGCCAGCATTGGCCGCATCTACGGCTTCAACGTCGTGACCGTGGCGACGATCGGTGAGGACGAGGTCTTCGCGTTCCACCCCTCCGCGCTCCGCCTCATCTCGATGGCCCCGGCCGTCCCCCTCGGCGTCGCCTTCGCCTCTTCCCTTGGCGCGCACGGCCTCGCGCTGCGGATGATCCGCGACTACGACTACGCGTGGGCCCAGGACCGCAGCCTTCTGAATGTCTACTTCGGATTCGGTGAGGTCAAGGACTACGCCACCGCGATCGAGCAGACCGCGGCCGACGAGACCAAGCTGCGCCAGTACCGCGGTCTCAAGGCCACGGTCGACTTCACGGCGTAGCCGATGGCGTTCGCAACCGCTGACGAGCTGGCCGCCCGACTCGGTCTCACCCTCACCCCTGGTGAGATCGAGCGGGCCGGGGCCCTCCTGGTCGACGTGTCGGCCCTGATGCTGATCGAGCTGGGCTGGTCGACCGAACCCGAAGAGCTGGAAGAGCCCCGTTGGCCGCTGCTGCGGCTCGTCGCCCTCCAGGTCGCGGGCCGCTGGTGGACCAACCCCAACGCGATTGCCTCCGAGGTCATCGGCGACTACTCCTACCGCCTCGACCGGTCGCAGATGACGGGCCTCGATTTCAACGAGGCCGAACGCAAACTCCTGCAACGCATCTCGGGACGCGGAGTGATCACCTCCGTCCGCGTCGCGGGCGGCATCGGCCCCGCCGACTCCATCGAATGGTCGGAGTTCATCGCGCCGGGCTGGAGCGGCTACCGATGAAGGCCACCCCTGGCGTGATGTGCCATGACATCGCGATCCGCCGCGCCGTGGCGGGCACCGACCCCTACGGCAACCCCGTCAGTACCTTCGCGCCTGCCGTCGTCTACAGGGGCCGGGCCTGGATGACCGCCGCCCGCGAGGAGGACAAGTTCAGGGATACCACGGTCGAAACCTGGTGGGTGATCCTCCCGCCCGAAGCCCATCTCACCCCGCGCGACCGGATCGAGCACGAGGGCCGCAGTTACGACGTGGAAGCCGTCATGCCCCGCCTGGCGTTCGGGGCCGTCCATCACCTCACGGTCCGTATGAGCTATGTGGAGGGATACACCTGATGGCCCGCGTCATCGTCCACCAGGCCGCCATCCGGCGTTTCCTGTTCTCCGAGGCCGTGTACGGCCTCCTGGCCGACCACATGGACCGGGTCCTCGTCGCCTGCCAGAGCACAGCCCCGACCGGCAAGACCGGCCGCTACAAGCGCTCGTTCTTCATGGAGCGCAGCGGGTTCCGCCACCCCCGGAGCACCGGACCGGCCGCGGCCATGCTCGTCGGCTCCACGGACCCGGCTGCCGCACACATCGAGTGGGGCACGCGCAACGGCCGGGCGCATCACACGATGGCCGCCGCGTTCTGGTCGAGCGCGCGCCCATGAGCACACTCACCCCGCCCCAATGGGGCGACGCCGAGTTGTCGGTCCTGGACTACCTCTCCCGCCGCATGACCCCCTGGTCCGGGTCGACCGATTTCCCCGAGGCCACCCCCGCCACCCCGCATCTGGTGGTGCGCCGCTACGGCGGCAACTACCGGCCCCCCGCGATCGACTATGCGCGCTGCTCGATCGAGACGTGGTGTGCCAGCCGGTTCGACGGCCAGGCCGCCCTCCAGGAAGCGCTCGGACACCTCCTCGTCGGCGGCCACAACGACACCACCCCCCGCACCTCCGCGGGCGGGGTCAGGCTCCCGCGGATCACGAAGTGCTTCGTGGAGAGCGGCCCCCAGTTCTTCCCCGACCGCGTCAGCGACTGTCCACGGTGGATATCCACGGTGGCGGTGTACCTGCGTTCGCTCGACGGCTGACCAGCCCGAGCACCCCTTACCCTCTCGCCTCACCCCTCAGAGGTAGCCCCAACATGCCGTACGAATTCAATAACTCCGCCGTCCGCGTCGCGACTTCCGGCGCGTTCTACTACTGCGAGGACGACTTGGGGGTCATCTACCCCACGGTCAAGGCCCAGCTCGAAGACCCCGCCATCGACATCGACACCATCACCGCCGCGACGTTCCTCCAGTGCGGGCTCCTCTCAGAGGACGCGATCGAGCACGAGATGGCCGACGAGACCGAGGACATCACGAGCTGGCAGCGCGGCGTGGTCCGCACGCTCATCACCTCGCGCGCCGCCAGTTTCACGCTCTCCAGTCTGGAGACCAACAGGCCCAGCCTGGAGCTGTTCTACGGCGCGATCATGTCGCTGCCTTCGGCCGGTGTCGGCCGGATCGGCGTCCAGTCGAGCGTCGCCCGCAAGAAGATGATCGCCATCGTGGAATTCATCGACGGCACCTTGGCAGACGGGATCACCCCCAAGCGCTTCCGCATCATCATGCCCAGCGCCCAGGTGACCGAACTGGAGTCTCCTAGCTTCACCTCAGCTACGGCGGTGGCCTGGGGCTTCACCATCCAGGCCCTCGGCGGCAGCGGTGACCTGCTCACCCTCATCACCAACGACCCGATCGTCACGGGCGCGGCCACGGCCATCACGTCGGTCATCGAAGCCGAGTAGCCGCCCCGCTTCGGTCGCCCTCCCCTCGCTTGACACCTCTTCTAAAAGGAGCACCCCTTCATGCCCAAGACCGCCGCCGACGTGCCCGCTGTGCCCGAGCTGCCCACGTACGAGATCGAGACCCTCCGCCAGGGCGGCACCGGCCGCCCGATCCGCCTCAAGGCAGGCGAAGGGACCTTCGAGATCCCGCCCGTGGAGCTGTGGCCGGACGAGGCCCTTGAAGCGCTTCCCGACCAGGGCGAGAACCTCAGCCCGAAGGTGATCGTCGGCCTGGCCCGCGGCCTGCTCGGCGCGGAGTACGCCGCGTTCCGCGAGGCCGGAGGCCGGGCGATGGACATCATGTCCGCGCTCAACGCCGACGCTGCCGCGCAGGGGCTTGACCTGGGGGAATGATCGGGCTCGCAGCCCTCCTGCGAGCCCATACCGCCGACATCGACGCGGACATGCTCTCCCACTACGGGATCGACATCGCCGACCTCGGCTCCCCGCGTCTGCCCTGGGCGCGCTTCCGCGCCCTGCTGCTGCGCCTGCCCGCGCATTCCCGGTCGCTGCGGGCGATCGGCCATCGCGTCGACCACTGGGACGAGCCCACGCACCTCGCCGCCGCCCAGCTCGACACCACGCGCCAGACGAATTTCCTGCTCGGCGCGCTGCTCACCGCCCACGGGGCCAAGAAGAACCCCGTCCCCAAGCCCGAGCCGATCCCCAGGCCCGGCGCGGACTCCTCGAAGTCGAAGCGCCGCAAGGGCTTCAGGCATCTCTTTGAAACCTACGGCACGCATGTGAGGTCATCTGGTGGCTAGCGGCGGCGGCGCGAAATTCGCGACCGGCTTTGTCGAACTGTCGATCCTGGACAGTTCGATGGTCAAGCGCGCCCACCAGATGACCGCGCAAGTCGCCGGGTCGATCGAATCGCAGATCAACTCGAAACTGGCGAAGTCCTTCGACCACATCGGGAACCGACTCCAGTCGCTCGGCTTCGAGGCGTCAATAGCGTTCGCAGGCGTGTCATTGGTTGTCGGCAACATTGTCGCCGACGGCTGGGAAATGGCTAAAAGCGTCTCCTCGGCTCGGAACATCTTCCACCAGTTCGGTATGGAAGCCAATGAGGCGACCGCATTTGTCGATGAACTGTACGACAAGTCGAATGCGTGGGGCACCAGCTTTAACACCATGCTCGAATCGAGCATTAAGCTCTGGCCCGCCTTCGGCGGCAACGTCGATGAGATCCGCTATGCCATGGAGGGCTTGTACAACATCACCGGCAAGTACCACCTCTCGGCGGAGGCGGTCAACGGTGTGATGCGGGCGTTTGTGCAGATCAGCCAGAAGGGGAAGATCCAGGCTGAGGAAATGCTCCAGATCAGTGAGTGGGGTGTGGACTCCTGGGGGCTCTTCTCCCGCGCCCTCGGAATCTCGACTGAGGAACTCAGGCTCATGTCGCAGTCCGGGAAGCTCCTCGCCGAAGACGTACTCCCGAAAATCTACGACTACCTGAACCAGAATCCTGAGTTCGCGGGCATGGCGGTCGCGCAGACCGCGACATTGTCCGGCCAATTGCAGATTCTCTCAAACCGGCTGGCGATGCTGTTCGGCGGTCCACTCGCGGACAACAACGACGCCCTAGTCGCGGCGTTCAAGAACCTGAACATCGCCATCGAGAAACTCAATGACTCGGGGTTTGTCTCCGAATTCCTCATCCCCATCATCAACGCCTTCGCGAAATTCACTGCATGGCTCGCGACTGTCGACGGCGGGACCCTCGCCATGATCGCCGGTTTCGTCGCCTTGGCCGCCGTCATCGGGCCCCTCCTCGTCATCCTCGGGTCGGTCTTCGACCATGTGGGCGAAGGCGTGGGCGCTTTGACGCGCTTCAATAACCGCATCGGCGAGACCGCGAAGAGCGTAGGCGGCGGCGCGGTGAAGGCGTTCCGCTACTTCCGAGGCGTCGTCCAGAACACGGGCACGTCAATCGGGCCGTTCGCGCAGCTCGTGAACCGGGTCGGCCGAGCCGTCATCAACCTGGGCACCAACCTCCTGTACCCGCGCTCCACCCTGCGGTCCCTCACCGACCAGATCAAGCGCGCTGCAACGAATGTCGCCACCTTCGGCCGAGCCGTGGGCACCGGCATCGTCCGGGCCGTGAGAGCGGTCCCCGGCGCTCTGGTGACCGCGGTCAATGCGGTCTCCCGGTTCGGCACCGGCATCGTCAACTCGGTCCACAGGGCACAAGCGACGCTCCTGGACTTCGCCAACAACACCGGGGCGTACATGCGCCGCTTCGGCCAGGGCATCAAGACCGGGGCCGTCGCAGGCTTCCGGGCCCTCGTCTCGGGGGCGCGGAGCGTCCGCGACGCGATGGAGCGCGGCCTGATCCGCGCGGTCTCGGGGACGGCGGCAGCCATCAACCGGATGGGCGCGATCTGCACCCGCGTCGCCCGCGACGGCCTCAACGCGTTGGGCCGCAACGCGGGCCGCCTCGCCAAGGGCGGCCTGAACGCCCTCAAGTACGGCCTGATCGGCGCGGCCCTCTCCGCCGGGATGCTGCTCGCCTCCGGCGCGGCCATCGGGCCCGCGATCGAGGACGCCGGAAACCAGATCATCAGCGTCATTCAGGCGCTTCCCGCACTCGCGCAAGCGCTCGGCGCGCAACTGCCCGGATTGATCGCCGAGATCGTCGCGACCCTCGGCGAGATCTTCCCCGAACTCATCAGCGCCATCGAGACCGGCGCTCCGGCGATCCTCGGCGCGGTCGTCGCCGCCCTCCCGATCCTCGCCAATGCCTTGGCCGCCTCCCTCCCGCAGCTCCTCACCCTCGCCGTGAACCTCATCCAGCAACTCGCGGACGGCCTCGCGGCGAACATGCCCGCCGCGATCGAGCAGTTCAAGACATTGTTCCCGGCGCTCATCGGTGCCGTCGTCACGGCCATCCCCGGCCTGATCACGGCGATCATCGGCCTCGTACCGCCCCTGCTGAACGCGCTCGTCGCCGCCATCCCCGTCATCGTGACCGGGTTCGTTGAACTGTTCCCGGCCCTGATCACCGCGATTCTCACCGCCCTGCCCTTGTTGATCGAGTCGATCATGACCGCGATCCCCATGCTGATCGAGAAGCTGGTGGAGGCCATCCCCACCATCATCGAAACCGTGATCTCGATGATCCCGGCGATCATCGAAACCCTCATCCCGATGCTCCCCGAGATCGTCCTGGCGTTCCTGCTGCTCATCCCGCAACTGCTGATAGCGATCGTCAAGGCGATCCCCGACATTGTCACGGCCGTCATCAAGATGATTCCGCAGATCGCCGGGGCCCTGATCAAGGCGATCCCCGAAGCCGTCGATGCTTTCATGGAGCTGCTCCCCAAGATCAAGGACGCCTGGGCAGGCGCGTATGAGGAGTTCAAAGACCTCGGCCGCGAGCTGATCGAGAAGATCAAGGATGGCCTCTCGGCCGCCTGGGACTCGGTGTCCTCCTGGGTCTCCGACAAGGTCTCCTCGATCGACCTGAATCCTTTCTCCACTGTGGATGCTTCGGGCACGGTCAGCCTGTCCGCCGACACCTCGGCCGTGGACGCGGCGCTCGCCCCGCTCGCCTCCACGTTCAGCATGGCCGACGCCGCCTCTGCCGTCGCCGCCTTCGACGCGGCGGCGTTCTCCTCGGCCGCGACCTCCCTGGGCTCGTTCGAGGTCAACGCCTCAGCGTCGGTCCCGATGGTCGACGTGCGGGTCTACCTCGGCGACACCGAGTTGACCGACATCGTGCGCACCGAGATCCGCTACGCCGACGACCACGACCGCCGCCTTGCCGCGGCCGGTGCCCTCTAACCCCCTGGAGCCCTTCGTGGATTTGGAGATCACCGTGGCCGCCGACGCCACCCGGCGCGCGGCCCTCATCCACCTCGTCAACGCCCTCCCCGACACGCCCACGATCGCCCTCGCCTCCGTCGCGGACCTGTCCGAGTTCGCGCCCGACCTCGAAGTCACCCGCGCGGTGGGTTCGTACACCGTGGACACGGGCGGCGTGATCGTCATCGACTACACGCCGCCCCTGGGCGTCCCCGTCACCTACACGGCGACAGCCGGAACCACCGTAGTCGCCTCCGCGACAACGGTAATCAGCCATGGCGAATATGTGTGGGTCAAGTCGAAGCGGTACTCCGATCAGCCCATCGGGTTGCTGTTGAAGTCCGCACCGAGCTTCACCTTCAATTCGGAAACGAATGTCTTCTACGGACTCTCGGAGACAACGAAGGGACTCGGCTACGGACAAGCCGGTGTCCGGAGGCCCGGCCAGGTGGAGATGACGTTCTACTCCTGGACGTTCGAGGAAGCCTCCCGGCTTCGCAATCTCATCAGAGACAACCCCTTGTGTGTGCAATGGCCCGGTGTCGTTGACGAGGACATTCAGATAGCGCCCTGGTATCTGCTCCAGGACGTGTCCCGGACCGCGATCGGGCCACCCAGTCAAGGACTGTTCGAGTGGACGTGGGTCTTGTCCCCGGTCCATGCGACCGAGGGCGTGTTCACCGCGAAGACCCCCACGTATAAGACCGTGCTCGCAGGCGGGTGGGATTCGTACGCGGACATGGAAGCCGACGAAGCGGTCATCACCTACACCCATGCGCAGATGGCCGCCGTAACCCACGGCGGGCCCCCGCTGCCCGAAGGCGAGAGCGGGGCGACGTTCATTGTCTGACCCCGCCTTCGCCGCCTGGATCGCTGGCACCCAGCTCGACCTGGAATTCTGGGCCACCGTCAGGGATCAGGGCACGGTCGTCGCCGATCAAGTCCCCGTCTCCGGCGAACTCGTCTGGACCCGCCCCGAAGCGGTCGTCCGGACCGGTGACGTGGTGTTTTCCACGCTCAAGCCGAAATGGCTCGCGGCCGGGCTGGACCGCGGCTGGACCGCGGACCTGTGGGTCTCGGTCCGCCAGGGCAGCACCGTGTCCGAGGTCCAGCTGGGCCGCTACCGTGCATTGTCGACTGAGTGGTACCCCGGCGCTCCGGCCGTCGCCGCGCAACTCGCCGACGAGATCACCCTCATCAATGACGCCCGCTTTTTCAAGCCCTACACGGCACGCAAAGGCTGGACCTACTATGCGGCGATCCGCCGTGTGGCAACGACACTCGGCATTCCATCGTCAAGCGACGGGTACGCCACCATCGTTGACGACACGCGGTGGGGCAGCATCCCGACAACGCTGATCCGCGCCCCGATCACGGTCGACCGGGAACGACTGGAGTTGTTCCAGATCCTCAATGAGCGCCTCCACACGCAGGTGTTCTTTTCCAGGACTGGACAACTGTTGTCCCGCATTGACCCCGCCTATTACTACCGGAAGTCAGCCAACCGGATCAAAGCCGATCACGCCCTTACTGATCCGGCCCTGTTCCGTGTCGAAGCCGTCAAGTTCGAGCGCGAGGGACAATCCAATGCGCTCGTTGTCCAGCCGGGCGAGACTGACGAAACGTTCTGGTACTCATGGCGTCCGGTCCTCGGCGGCGACTACTACTACGGGCCGCGGTTCGGCAGTAAACCAGCGTTCTACTCCAGCGACTTGTTGGACACGAAGGCGCTCGCTGAGGCCGCCATTGATGCGATGTTGCCCGACTACGCCGACCCGGCCAAGACCTTGACGATCACGACGCCGCCGTGGTGGTGGATCGAGGCCGGTCAGGTCATCGCCCTCCCCGGCGCAGCCGCCACCCCGCCCCGTTACGTCATCGCCGCCCTCCGCCTCCCCCTCGGCCTGGGAGACATGACTATCGACCTGGAGTCCATTGATGCCGAGCAGTACGAGGTCCCGGAGTACGGCGACGCTTAGGCGTCGCGTCCTCCCGATCCGCCGCCGCCCCCGGCGGCCCTTCCCCCGGCCGCTGCAAGAGAACACGTACCGGTTCGCTCTCGCCGCCGCTCCGAGCGGCGGGTATGTGGAGCTGACCGTGACCGGCGAGAGCGACACCCTCACCGCCCGCGTCCCCGCCTACCTCGGCAGCCCCGGCACCCTGGCGGGCGCTCTGGTGCACTTCACCGAGACCTCCGTGCGCGTCGCCGGGTGGGTGGCCTGAATGGCTGCCACCACCCGCTACGGCATCCGCCACCCCCTCAAATCCGATGAGTTCGCCCCCCATACGGACATGACGAACCTCGCGGGCGATGTCGAGACCGCGCTACTGGGCGTCGAAGCGCTCGGCCTGCCCTCCGCGCCCTGGGCCGGGACGAGCCCGGACCTGCGCTGGGACTCAGGGACATCAACCGGGATCGTCCTCGATGAGGCCACCTCGTGGTGCCGCTGGCGCTCCCACCACATCATCGCCCAAGTCACCCTCAGCGCCCGCTTCACGACGGCCCTGCCGACCGGCACCGGCTACGGCCGGTTCCGGGTCGTCCCCTCAGGCGGCCTCACCTGGAACGGGTTCATCATCGCTTCCGCGTACCGGCTCACGGCAGCGGGCGTCATGACCGCGGTCGCGGTGGCCCCCACCGCCGACACGGCCGCCGTCAACGGTTTCGCCATCGCCAACGTCCCGTGGGTCGCGGGGGACACGTTGATGCTCTCCGCGGAGTTCGAGCCCGCCGCCGCAGCGATCACGGCAACCGCCGTGGCTGAGGAGGTCCTCATGGACGAGGAGGCAGGGGAGCCCGAGACTCCCGAGCCCGAGGAGGAAACGACGGAGGCGGCCGGTGAGTGACCGCATCATCACCAGGCCCGCGGCCTGGTCGGCGGACTTCGTGACCGACCTGGGCCGCATGGCCTCCGAAGCGGAGGCGTGGACGGGCGAGATTGAGGACACCCAGACCGCACAGACCGCCCCGTGGGCCGCTTACCTCCCCGGCATCATCGTCGCTCTCACCGCCGCCGAGTACGCGGCAGGGACCGGCACCGGCCTCGCCGCGAACCTGACTGCTGCTGTCGCCCTCACCCACGGCTCCCTCCTCGTCAAGTACGCACTCGTCCGCGCCGAGACGTTCTATGCGATCACGCTGACGCTGCCCTCGGAATGCCGCTGGCCGCCGTGCCTGAGCTACGCCGCCCGCTCGGGCGGCGTCCAGATCCCCACCAAGGGCAGCTCGACCACGGTCACCATCGGCCCCAACACGGACGGCTCGCTGCTGGCGGCCGACATGTACGTGCTCTCGGTCCGCTACCCCGACGCCGGTGCCCCCGAAACCGGGGACTGGCTCCTGGAGAACGCGGACTACGGCCTGGACCTCAACACCATCGCCACCTAGCCCACCCCTGAGGAGCCCCTCCCTATGGCTGGTGCCATCCCCACCGCCCCCGCGTCTTTCACCGCAGGCGAACGCGTCACCGCCGCGAAGCTCAACTCCCTTACGGCTCTTGCGAACTGGTCGACCGATGCGCCGATGTTCCACGTCTACCTCTCGGCCGCCGTCGACCTCTCCGGGTCCAGCTCCGTCACCTGGAGCGCGAACCTGTCCTCCCTGTCGAACATGTCCCTCACCTTGCCCGCCGCGTACATCCCCATCCCGTACACCGGCATCTGGGAGGTGCAGTACCAGGTGGGCGTCGCTACCAACGTGATCGACACCAGCGCGTTCTACTGGTACACGTACCTCTCCTCCGACACCGCTTCGACCGGGTCCCGGATCGCCACCGGCACCGGCCACCGCCACACCGCAGGCACGGCCCATTATTTCTCGACCACGGCGCGGGTCTCGATCACCGCCGGGCAGTACCTGCTCGCCCGCGTCACCAGCGCTGCGGACGGCCGCTCGCTCGCCGCAGGCAGCCGCGACACCTTCTTTTCGGGCCGCCTCATCGCCCGCCTCTAACCCCTCAAGAAACCCCTCAACAGCAAGGAGAACACCACCCCTATGTGGACCCCTGAGTTCTGGAAGGACGCCGCAGAGCGCGCCCTCAAGACCGCCGCACAGGTCGCCCTCGCGATCGTCACCGCGACCGCGGGTCTGGGCGTGACCGATATCGACTGGGCCACTACCGCCTCGGTCGTCGGCCTCGCCACCCTCGCCTCGGTCCTGACCTCGATCATCTCCGCGGGCGTCGGCCCGACCGGTACTCCCTCGGTCGTCACCGAGCCCGCCACCGCCTAACCCCAGACAAGACGAAGCCCCCGCCGCAGATCCCCAAACGCGGCGGGGGCTTTCCTATGCCCTGCTCAAGCCTCAAGGGCGAGCGGCAACATGATCATTCCACGTCCAGCGCCATCTTGGTGTCCATGTCGGCTTGAAGCTCCTCGCGCGTCTCGTACGGGTGGGAAAGCTCCACACCGCATTTGGCGGCGTGCGCGATCTGTGCCAAGCGGGTCGCGGTTTCCTCTACGCCGCCTTCCACGCTCGGCAGGAGGCGGCCCGTGAAGTCGTAGAGGTGCACCCAGTGCTCCACCGGAGGCGTGTAGAACTTCCCCCGCCCCTGCGACTGCGCCAGAGCCGGAAACACGCGGATGGTGGGGAACACCCGTTTGAGGGCCTTCTTCTTCGCGCTGATCTCCAAGCCATCCCACTGCTCTTCGATCACGGTCCAGGGGATCTCGCTCCGTTCGAGGTCGGGGACAGGCAGATCGGTGATAGCGAGGCCGGAGAGTTCCTTGGTGATGCGCTCCTCGGCGTCGACCAGGACGGACAAGCTGATCCTGCCCAGGGCGAACGCCTCGGCCAGTTCGGCGCGGCGGCCTTCAAGGACGTGGCGCTGGCGTGCGGCGGCGACGTGAGCCGGTTCGGCGACCGCCTTGGCGGTCTGGTCCGCCGTCGCCGCGGAGAACGCGTCGAACTGCTTGGGGTCCCTCAGGTAGACCTTCAACTGTTCCACCACGTACGCGTCCACCACGTCGGCTTTGACGTGGGCGTGGACCTCGCCGCACCGGTCGCCATGGCACCCGTAATAGCGGATCTTCTGACCCTTCTGCGTGCCGATGCGCGAACGCAGCGGCTTGTGCTCGGTCCCCACACCGCACTCGTAGACGCCCGCACCGAGGTGCCGGGCCGCGTTGCCGACCTTCTGTCGCGTCGCGGTCAGCATGAGCTTCAGCGTCTCGTACCGGGTCGGGTCGATGACCGGGGTCCAGTTCCCCGGCGTGGTCTCCGCCTTCCACGACTCGACCGGCTTCGTCTTGGTCTCGTACAGGTAGGTGTGGCGCTGATAGGCCCTTCGGCCGATCATGGCCGGGTTGAGAAGCACGTCTTTCACTGCGCGCCAGCGCCACGGGTTGCCCAGGCGGTTAGTGATCCCGGCCGCGTTCCAGCGGCGGGCGACCTCGGCGAGCGTTGAGCCTTCGATGTCGATCAGGTAATCGACGGCCTCAAGGATGACCTTGGTTTCCTCCGTGACGTGGTGGTAAGTGGAGCGGTCTTTGCTGTGCGCCAGCCCGAACGGGGCCGGTGTCGTTGCGGCCATGCCGCGCTTGACTCGCTCCAACTCTCCGAGGTTGCGCCGCTCGGCAAGTCGCTCGACCTCTTGGCGGTTGACCGCGGCCTTGATGCGTGCTTGCATCCGCCCGCCCGAGGTGGTCAAGTCGTTGTAGGCGTCATGCGTGTAGTAGACCGGCATGTCCTTGCCCACCAGGAGGTTGATGGACAGCTCGCGCTCGATCGGGCTACGCAGGAACCGCTCATCAGAGCGGCTAATGACCTCCATGAGCTTCCCCGCTTCGATGTCGTCCATGAGCCGCCGGAACGCTTCACGAGGCTTCGCCGGGTTCGACGCGGACCGGTCCTGGTCGATGTAGAGCACGATCCGCGTCCGCTTGTGCTGGACGCCCCATTCGAGGCCGTTCGTGAGCTGGTTGTCGATCGTGACCTCGTCGCGGTCCTTGCTGGTCGGGGAGCGACGGGCATAGATGGCGGTGATGTCCTGAGTTTCCTCGACACTCAATCCGCCCAGGTCGGAGAGGATTTCGAGGGAATCGAAGCCGCCGATGAGGGCGGCATGATCAGCGAGACGAGTGCTCACCGCATGTGCCTGGGTGGTTTTACGAGGCATTAGATCCATCCTACAGTCAGGATGTGTCACTTGGCGTTTTGCATGTGGACGCGGGCCTGCTCCACGTTCGGGTTGAGCCGAGCCGGATACGGCTGGTAGAACACGGGCAACACGAACGGGTGATTATTCGGCATAGGGGTCCCTGTGGGTCAAACCGCTCGATTAAGGCAGGTTTCACTGTAGGGCCTTGCGGGGTCGGGCCGCTACACCCAGTCGGGTGACGTGCACGAGCTGTCCAGGGTCAGCGGCCAAGGCGTGAGGACTACTTAGCACACGCGAAACATTCACCGCTCGCTCGCGTAACAGGTCCAGGCGAATCTAGAGCCCAAGTCGAGGACTGACAGCGCCGTCGCCACGACAGCGCGGCGCAGGCGGCTTCACCGCCGCCGCGCCGCCTACGCAGTCAGTCCAGCACCCTGGAGGTCCAGAGCGTGAAGGTCGCCATCGTCGGTTACGGCATGGCCGGGGCCCGCATCGCCCGCGAACTCGGGCGCCGCGGCGTCGAGGTCACCGTGTTCGGAGCCGAGTCCCAGGCAGCTTACAACCGGATCCTGCTCTCCAGCATGATCGCGGGCAAGCAGACCGAGGCCGAGATCGCCCTGCCGGTCCCGCCCGCGCACGTCGAACTGCGCCTCGGCGAGGCCGTCGAATCCGTCGACCTCGAGAACAAGACCGTCAACGGCGTCTCCTTCGACAAGCTGGTGCTCGCCACCGGCGCGGAGGCCTTCGTGCCGCCGATCCCCGGTCTCACGCCGCTTCCCACCGGCGCCTACGTGCTCCGCACTGTGGAGGACGCCCGCTCGATCCTCGACGAGGCCGCCAACCGCGCCAGCGCGATCGTCCTCGGCGGGGGCCTGCTCGGCCTCGAATCCGCTCGCGGCCTCGCCAAGCGCGGCATGGACGTCACCGTGGTCCACGCCGCCGGCCACCTCATGGACCGCCAGCTCGACCCCCTGGGCGCGCGGGTCCTCGCGGAGTCCTATGCGGAGGTCGGCGTCGAGTCGATCGTGGAGGCGCAGACCACGCGGGTGATACACGGCGATGACGGCCTCACCCTGGTGCTCGCCGACGGCCGCACCGTCACCGGGCAGCTCATGGTCGTCTCGTGCGGCATCCGGCCGAACATCGCGCTCGCGGCCTCGATGGGCATCGCGTGCGGGCGTGCGGTGAAGATCGACGACCAGTGCCGGACCTCGCATCCCGACGTGTTCGCGGTCGGCGACTGCGCCGAGCACCGCGGCATCCCTTATGGACTTGTGGGCCCGGCCTGGGAGCAGGCCGACGTGGTCACCGACATCCTCTCCGGCGTGAATCCGGACGCGGCCTACGAGGGTTCGCGCCTCGTGACCCGGTTGAAGGCCTCGGGCATCGATCTGGCCGCGATGGGCGAGACCGAGGGCGACGAGGTCGTCTCCTTCGCCGATCCGACGCGGGGCACGTACGCCCGCTTGGTGATCGACGCCGAGGGCCGTCTCGCCGGGGCGGTCATGCTCGGCGACAACCCGATGGTCGGCCAGGTGGTCCAGCTGTTCGACACCGGTGACCCGGTGCCGCACGACCGCCGCACCCTCCTGATGGGCCGCCCCGGCGAGTCCGTGTCGGTGGCCCCCGAGACGCCGGCGTCCATGCCCGACGAGGTCGTGGTCTGCCGCTGCAACAACGTCACGAAGAAGGAGCTCGGCTCCGCGTTCCTCAACGGCGCGCGCACGCCCGAGGCCCTGTCGGAGGCGACGCAGGCCTCGACGGGCTGCGGCACGTGCGCCGAGGACGTCGCGGGTCTGTGCAAGTGGCTGAACAGCACCGTCGCTGACAGCCCTTTGGGCGCCAAAGAGCACAGTGGTCAAGCCGCCGAGCAATTGAATGAGGTATCAGCATGAGCAAGCAGTTGGTAGTCATCGGCGACGGCATGGTCGGCCGCCGGTTCCTGGAGGCCGTCACCCAGCGCGACCCGTCCTGGGAGATCACGGTCCTGTGCGAGGAGCCGCGTCCGGCCTACGACCGGGTGCGCCTGTCGGCGTTCTTCGACGGGGTCAGCGCGGAGGAGCTGTCGCTCGCCTCGGACCTGCCCGGGGTGGACGTGAAGCTCGGCGAGCCGGCGGTCTCGATCGCCCGGACGAGCAAGGTGGTCTACACCGACTCCGGCGAGTACCCGTACGACAAGCTCGTGTTCGCCACCGGCTCTTACGCTTTCGTGCCGCCGATGGAGGGCGCGGACCTGGAGGGCGTGTTCGTCTACCGCACCATCGACGACCTCGAGGCGATCAAGGCCCACTCCGAGGGCCGGCGCCACGGCGTCGTCATCGGCGGCGGCCTGCTGGGCCTGGAGGCGGCGAACGCCTTGACGCTCCTGGGCCTGGAGACGCAGATCGTGGAGTTCGCGCCGTGGCTGATGGCCCGCCAGCTCGACGAGGCCGGCGGCGGCATCCTCAAGCAGCACATCGAGAAGCTCGGCATCACGGTCGACTGCGCCACGGGCGGTTCGAAGATCGAAGCGGTCGACGGGCGCCTGCGCATGGAGACCAACCGCGAGGGCGTCGCGTTCGACACCGACCTGATCATCTTCGCGGCGGGCGTGCGCCCCCGCGACCAGCTGGCGCGCGAGTGCGGCATCGAGGTCGGCGAGCGCGGCGGCATCATCACCGACACTTCTTGCCAGACCTCGGACCCGGACGTGTACGCGATCGGCGAGGTCGCGGCGATGGAAGGCATGTGCTTCGGCCTGGTGGCCCCCGGCTATTCGATGGCCGAGGTCGTGGCCGACCGGCTCGCGGGCGGCGAGGCGACGTTCCCCGGCGCGGACATGTCGACGAAGCTGAAGCTCCTCGGCGTGGACGTGGCCCAGTTCGGCGCGTTCGACGGCCCGCTCGCCACCACCTACCTGGACCCGGTGAACGGCACCTACGCCAAGATCGTCCTGTCGGACGACGCCACCACCCTGCTCGGCGGGATGCTCGTCGGCAACGCCGAGCCGTACCCGCTGCTGCGGGCCTCGGTGGGCGGGAAGGTCCCCGGCACGCTGGCCGACCTCCTCGGCGGCGGCGAGGTCGACGCCGCGCTTCCCGATGCCGCCCAGGTGTGCTCGTGCAACGCGGTCACCAAGGGCGAGATCATGGGGGCCATCCACGAGGGCTGCCACGACGTGGGCGCCATCAAGGCCTGCACGAAGGCCGGCACTTCCTGCGGCTCGTGCATCCCGATGCTCAAGCAGCTCCTCACCGAAGGCGGCGTCGAGGTCTCCAAGGCGGTGTGCGAGCACTTCACCCAGTCCCGGGCGGAGCTGTTCGACATCGTGAAGGTCACCGGCATCACCACGTTCTCGGAGCTCATCACCCGCTACGGCACCGGTTCGGGCTGCGACCTGTGCAAGCCCACGGCCGCCTCGATCCTGGCGAGCCTCTCCAACGGCCACATCCTCGAAGGCGAGCAGGCGTCCCTGCAGGACACCAACGACCACTTCCTGGCGAACATGCAGCGCAACGGCACCTACTCGGTGGTCCCGCGCATCCCCGGCGGCGAGATCACCCCGGACAAGCTCATCGTGATCGGCCAGGTCGCCAAGGAGTTCGACCTCTACACCAAGATCACCGGCGGCCAGCGCATCGACATGTTCGGCGCCCGTGTGGAGGACCTGCCGAAGATCTGGCGCAAGCTGGTCGACGCCGGGTTCGAGTCGGGGCACGCCTACGGGAAGGCCCTTCGCACCGTCAAGTCCTGCGTGGGCACCGACTGGTGCCGCTACGGCGTCCAGGACTCGGTGAAGATGGCGATCGACCTGGAACTGCGCTACCGGGGACTGCGCAGCCCCCACAAGCTCAAATCGGCCGTGTCGGGCTGCGCGCGGGAATGCGCGGAGGCCCGCGGCAAGGACTTCGGGATCATCGCGACCGAGCAGGGCTGGAACCTGTACGTGGGCGGCAACGGCGGCTTCACGCCGCGCCACGCCGACCTGCTGCTCTCGGACGTGGACTCGGCGACGCTGGTGCGCACGATCGACCGTTTCCTGATGTTCTACATCTCGACCGCCGACCGCCTCCAGCGCACCTCGAAGTGGGTCGAGGCCCTCGAAGGCGGGATCGACTACCTGCGCGAGGTCATCGTCGACGACAGGCTGGGCATCTGCGACGAGCTCGATGCCCTGATGGAGAAGCACGTCGCGAACTACGCCGACGAGTGGAAGGGCGTCATCGACGACCCCGAGAAGCTCGAGCGGTTCGTCTCGTTCGTGAACGCACCGGAGGCGCCGGACCCGAAGATCGAGTTCGAGACCGTCCGCGGCCAGAAGTTCCCGGCCGGGACGACCGCCCGTTCGCACGCCGCCCCGATCCTGCTGGGCACGCCGTCCCGGCTCGCCTCGGAAAGGAACTGACCGCCATGCAGACCATCTGCGCTTTCAGCCGCTTGATCCCCGGCCGCGGGGTCGCCGCCCTCTTGGGCGACGGCACCCAGGTCGCCGTCTTCCGCCTCGCCGACGACAGCCTCTACGCGGTGTCCAACCTGGACCCGTTCATGGACGCGAACGTGATCAGCCGCGGCCTCGTCGGCGACCGCGGCGGCGAGCCCGTCGTCACCAGCCCCCTGCTCAAGCAGGCGTTCTCACTCAAGACCGGCGCATGTCTCGACGATGAGACGGTCGCGCTGGAAGTCTTCGCCGTCGAAGTCCTCGACGGCGAGGTCCGCGTAGGAGCTACCTCGGATGTGAAAGCGAGCGCCTGATGGCCGGAGCCCAAGCCCCACCCCGTGACGCCGAAGCCCGGGCGGCGCTCGCGCCGCTGACCGGGTACACGGTGGCCGTCACCGCGCAGCGGCGTTCCGAGGAGTTGTCGACGCTGCTGGAGCGGCGGGGTGCGCGCACCGTCGTCGCCCCGACGCTGCGCATCGTCCCGCTGCCGGACGACGAGGCGCTGCGTGCGGCCACTGTGGAGCTCATACGGGAGGCGCCCGACCTGGTCGTGGCGACCACCGGGATCGGCTTCCGCGGCTGGCTCGAAGCGGCCGAGGGCTGGGGCATGGGCGACGACCTGCTGCGCGTGTGCGCGAAGGCCCGCATCCTGTGCCGCGGGCCCAAGGCCCTGGGCGCGGTGCGCGCCGCCGGGCTCACCGAGGAGTGGACCGCGCCGAGCGAGACCGGCGACGAGGTCGTGGCGTACCTGCGCGAGCGGGGCGTCAACGGTCAGCGCGTGGCGATCCAGCTGCACGGCGACCCCGCGGAGGACTTCATCAACACCGTCCGCTCCGGCGGCGGTGCGGCGGTGCCCGTCCCGGTCTACCGCTGGACGCTGCCCACTGACATCACGCCGGTGCAGCGGCTCGTGGACGCCATCTGCGCCAGGCGGATCGACGCGGTCACCTTCACTTCGGCCCCGGCCGCGAACGCGCTGCTGCGCATCGCGGGCGACCAGGCCGCCGACATGCTGGAGGCGTTCCGGGCTTCGGCGGAGGACAACGGGGTGCTGCCCGTCGCGGTCGGCCCGATCACCGCGTCCCCGCTGACGCGCCTGGGTGTCGAAGTGGTGCAGCCACAAAGGGCCCGGCTCGGTTCGCTGGTGCGCGCCGTGGCCTCGTCGCTGCCGAAGCGCTCGCGGAAGCTCCAGCTCGCCACCGGCCACCAGATCGAACTGCGCGGGCACATGGTCCTGCTCGACGACGAGCCGTTCCAGCTGCCGCCCGCGCCGATGGCCGTGATCCGGGCGCTCGCCAGCGCGAACGGGCGGGTCCTGTCGCGCGCCGAGCTGCTGGGCTACCTGCCGCGGGGGGCCGACGGGCACGCCGTGGAGATGGCGGTGACGCGCCTGCGGGACGCGGTGCACCTGCGGACCTGCGTGGAGACGGTCATCAAGCGGGGCTACCGCTTGAACCTCGAAGTCTGAACGCTGCTCAGGCCGCCCCGCCGTCTTCGGCGGGGCGGCCGCAGTGCTTCCGGGCCCTGCACGTTCAGTCGGCGAACAGGGTGGCCTGGAGTGCTTCGACGACCTCTGCGTATTCGGCGTCGGCCGATTCGGGGAGCCACGCCTGCGCGTAGAACGCATTCGTGCCGTCGACGTCGACCAGGAACGTGATCACCCGCTCGTACTTGTCGGCGCTGAGCTCGGTGGAGTCCCAGGACGCCCTCGCCTCGGCGAGCACGCCCGCGTGCCCGTCCACGGTGACCTCGGTGGCGACCGGTTCGGTCATGATCCCGTTGACGCCGTTCGCGGCGGACTCCTCGGTCCAGAACCGGGTCAGCTCGATCGCGGTGGCGGCCATGGTCTCCGGCGCGAAGGGCATCCCGGTCACGTTGTAGCGGCCGACGAGGATGTTCGCGTACCAGCCCGGCTCGTACTCGATCGCGTAGGAGGACATGTCGTCGAGGTCGTCGCCCTCCTCGCCGGGGCCGACGACGCGCCGCCAGTTCCCGCTCGGCACGGGCATCTCGGCGCCGAGCGACGGGACCGCGATCACTTCGAAGGTGGAGTCGAGTTCGGAGTTGCTCTCGCTGGACTCGTCCGCGTCGGGTGCGGCGGCGGTCGCCTCGGTCTCGGACGCGGCTTCCGCGATCGCACCGACCTCTTCGTCGGAGCGGTCGAACGCGAGGTACCCGGCCGTGCCGCCGCCGATCAGGAGGACGGCGACGATGAGGACCAGCACCAGCCGCTCGGCGCGGTTCTTCTTGGGCGGCAACGGTATCGGTGCCGTATACGGCCCGGGCGCATAAGGGCCCTGCTCATACGGGCTGTGCGGCGGCGTCACCTGCGGCGGGTGCGCGGGCGGCAGGATGTCGGGGCGCGCTTCGAGACTGGGCTGCGTGGGCGGCTGCGGCGGCGGCTCGGTGAGGTCGGGGGGCACGAGCTCGTGGGCGTTGGGCTCTTGTGGGTCGTTCACGGCCGGATCCTATCCGAAATGGATTCATATTGGCGGCGGAGCGGACCGCTCCGCCTGCGGATGCGCTCTTCGATTCTCGTCGCGCTCTGGACGTTGTGCTTTCCGTAATCGAACGGTAGCTTCCGGGTATGGGACAGGAGCAGCAGGAACCGCGCAGATCCGAACTCCATGCGCGACATGAGAAGCTCGGCGCGATCTTCACCGAGGAGCAGTACACCGGGAGGCGCCACCGCGGCTTCCTCGTCCCCGACCGGTACGGGGACCCCGACGCCGAGCACATGGCCGTCCGCTCGGGCGTCGGCGTGTTCGACCTCTCCCACCTCGGCCTCATGATCCTCCAGGGCAACGGGGCCGCCAAGGCGCTCAACGCGTTCCTCACCAACGACGTCGACCGGCTCGACGGGCCCGGCCGCAGCCAGTACACGCTCGCGTGCGACGAGCAGGGCCGCGTCTTCGAAGAACTGGTCCTGCACCGATTCTCCCAGGACGCCTTCATGCTCCTGTGCGGCTCCCCGAACTGGTACGACCTCGGGATGGCCATCGAGGAGACCCCGCCCGAGACCGTCGAAGTCAGGGTCCTCAACGACACGCACGTCACCCTCGCGGTCGAAGGGCCGCTCGCGGCCCGCGCCCTCGCGTCCATCGGCATCCCCGTCGGCCACGAGGACATGTTCTTCGAGATCGGCCCCGAAGCCTGGGGCCACCCCTTCGTGAACCGGTGGGGGATCAGCGGCGAAGAGGCCTACACGATCATCATCCCCGCCGAGGACGGCGCCCGGCTGTGGGACCAGCTCGTCGCGATCGGCGTGCGGCCCTGCGGGATGCGAGCCCGCGAGCAGCTGCGTATCGAGAACGGCCGCCCCCGCGTCGCCGTCGACCTCGTCGACGTCACCGCGAACCAGGCCCGACTCGGCTGGGCCGTCGCCTGGGGCAAGCCCTCCTTCGCCGGCAAGAAGGCCCTCGAAGCCGAACGCGACGCCGGGCCGCGGCGGCGCCTGTGGGGCCTCGAACTCCTCGGCGACCGCGTCATCGAACCCGACGGCCCCGCCGCCCTCACCGTGCGCGACGGCGACCGCGAGGTCGGCTCGGTCACCTCCGCGGGCTACTCCGCCACCCTCGACAGAGGACTCGCGCTCGCGCTCCTGGAAGCCGACATCGGCCCCGGCGCCGAACTCGAAGTCGAAGTGCGCGAGGAAGGCGAGGAGTACCGCGTCCCCGTCAAAGTGGTCAAACCGCCGTTCGTGACCCCCGGCGAGGAATGAGCCGCCCGCCGCCCGACCGTATAAAGCCCCTGCACCGAACGTGACCGGCCATTGAGGATGGGTAGCGGGGGCCGCCCCGACTCCGTACGATGAGGGTCCTGAGACCGGATCGCCCGACCACTCATATTCGAATCGGAGGCCGCCATGGCGTACCCGCCAGCGCCGCAGTATCCGCAGGAGCCCCAGCCGCCGTCGGGGCCCAGGACCAGGCCCGGCTCGGTCGCGGCCGTGGTGTGGACCCAGTTCCTCACGGCCGCACTGCTGGTCGTGACCGCCATCGCCATGTTCGTGGCGCAGTCCGCCGTGAAGGACGTGACCCTCGAAGAGGTCCGCAACGACCCCTCGTTCGAAGGCTCGGGCGTCACCGCCGACGACGTCGGCACGTTCATCACCATCACGTTCGCGGTGGTCGCCGGGGTCTACCTCCTCTTCGCGATCTTCTACGTGATCCTCGGCCTCCTCAACAGCAAGGGCAAGCGGGCCGCGCGCGTCCTCTCCTGGATCCTGTCGGGCATCGCGCTGCTGTGCTGCGGCATCGGCGGGCTCATCGGCCAGGTCGGTTCGGCCACGTACTCCATGAACGGCACCGAGTACCAGGACGAGATGACGCAGGCGATCGAGGACGCGACGCCGGGCTGGGTCGCCGCACTGGACTGGATCACGCTGCTGGCGTTCATCGTCGGCTCGCTGCTCATCATCATCCTGCTGGCCGTCCCGGCCTCGAACGAGTTCTTCCGCAAGGAGGAGCCGCCGGTGGGCCCCTACCCCGGCCAGCCGCCTTACGGCGGGCAGCCCGGGCAGCCGCCGTACGGCCAGCAGCCCCCGCCGCCGGGCCAGCCGCCCTACGGGCAGCAGCCGCCCACCGGCCCGCCCCAGCAGTAGCGACCACCAGCGGCCCCGCCTTTCCGGCGGGGCCGCTGGTGCGTTTCGGCCTTGATGCCCGGGCCGGTCGGCCTTGATGCCCGGGCCGGTCAGCCGTCGTACGCGGTGGACTCCGGCTGCGGGACCTCGAACTGCCGTTTCCGGTCGTGCTGTGCCAGTTCGGGATCCTCCGCCTCGCCGTGCCAGGCGGCGAGCACCGCGCCCTCCTTCTGGCGGCTCAGGCCCGCCTTGAGCCGCGGCGCTGCGGCGTTCGCGCGCCACCACCGCTTCACTGTGGTTTCGAGCGGCGAGAGCCGCAGCCCGGCCGCGACGGCCGGTGCCGCCGGGCGGGCGCCGAAGCCGTCGTATTCGGGGGTCGGCACCCAGAATCCGAGCGAGTCGGGCCCGGCCCAGTAGTTGACGCCGTGCTCGGCCACGAACTCCTGCGGCACCCACGTCAACTGCGGCGGCGCGCCGATGACGCCCTCCTCCAGGAGCGCCGCGGTGATCCCGTCGAAGAGGTCGCCCATGCCGACCGGGTCGCCGATGGCGTCGAACGTCCCGGTCAGGTCCGCCTCGGCGGCGTCGAGCAGCCAGTCGGCGTAGTCCTCGACGTCGATCCACTGGACCGGCCGCTCCGGGACGCCCGGGGCGAGGATCTCGCCGCCCTCGGCGAAGCGCAGCGGCCAGTAGCCGAGCCGGTCGTTGCGGTCCCCGGCGCCGACGATGAGCCCGGGCCGGGTGATGAGCGCCTTCGCGCCGACGCGCTCGCGCACCAGGTTCTCGCACGCGACCTTGCTCGCGCCGTAGACCTCGACCGCGGGGTCGGACGAGTCGGGGGCGGTCGGCTCCAGCAGGTCCGGGGAGACCTTGTCGACGTCGGCGTAGACCGAGATCGTGGACACGAAGGACCAGTGGCCCACGTTGTCGGCCAGGACGTCGAGGACCGGGGTGAGGTGCGCGGGCAGGCGCGCGACGTCGATGACCGCGTCGAACTCCCTGCCGCGCAGGGCTTCCACGCCCTCGGGGGTACTGCGGTCGATCTTGACGAACTCGGCGCCTTCGGGCGGGTCGCCGCCGGTGCCGCGCGCGGCGACGGTGACGCGGTGGCCGCGCGCGACCGCCAGGCGTGCGATGGTCTGTGACAGGTAGACGGTCCCGCCGAGGACGAGGATCCGCTTCGGTTGTGTGCTCATCCCCTCAGCATGGTTCCCGACCGGTCGGCTGGCAAGGCCCGTTCGCCCTGAGCGGATCAGCGCTCGGCAGCGGAGATTCGGTGCGGCTGTCGCACCGGCGGAATATGGTGGGAGGCAGCCAGAGGCGAAGCGTGGAGGCCGCCATGACCGACGACTGGGCCGCCGAGGAAGGCGAGTTCGACGAGCGCTTCTTCGCGTCCCTGGAAGCCGACCCGGACGCACCCGTCGACGAGTCGGCACTCGATTTGAGCCTCGACCTCAGCACCGACGACGATCTCTCCGGCGATGACGACGCGTTCCTCTACGAAGCCGAGGGCGACGGCAGCTTCGAGACCGAAGCCGCCGACCCCGACCTCACTGACGACGACGGGTTCGGACCCGACTTCGGTTAGGCCGTGCTCGGCAACCCCCGGCGGTCGCTAGGCTTCCGGGGTGAGCGACTCCTCCGACGCCCGATCCGTCTACGCCCGCCTGCCCCGCGACGAGGCCGAAGCGGTGGCGATGCAGACCGAACTGGCCGGATGCGTGGTCCTCGCCGACGACCCGCGCCCCGTCACCACGGTCGCCGGGCTCGACATCGCCTACGACAAGCACAGCGACGCCGCCGTCGCCACCGCCGTGGTCCTGCGCCGCGAGGACCTCGCCGTCCTCGACCAGACCGTCGTGCGCGGCACCTCCGACTTCCCCTACATCCCCGGGCTCCTCGCATTCCGCGAACTCCCGTTGCTGCTCAAGGCGATCGAGGCACTGACGATCACGCCCGACCTCTACGTCTGCGACGGGTACGGGCTCACCCATCCGCGCCGGTTCGGCCTGGCCTGCCATCTCGGGGTGGTCCTGGACGCGCCCGCGATCGGGGTCGCGAAGAACCCGCCGCACCTGCCGGTGACCGCGCCGGGCCCGCAGCGCGGCGACTGGACCGCGATCAGCGCGGGGGAGGAGACCGTCGGCTGCGCGCTGCGCACCCAGGACGGGGTCAAGCCCGTCTACGTCTCGGTCGGCCACCGCTGCACCCTCGACACCGCCCGCGAGCTCATCCTCGAACTCGCCCCGGCCTACCGCCTGCCCGAACCGATCCGCGCCGCGGACCAGCTGGGCCGCAGGCGACTCGCGGTGACCGAATAGCCACGAGGTAAGGCGGTCCCCACCATGGGTCCGGGCGCTCACCGGATGGATTCGCCCGCGGCCCGGCCATAGCGTTGGGGGCATGGAACAACCGGAAACCGTCAAGAACGCCGCCCTCCTCTGGGCCACCGCGGTCGCCGCGGGCGTGATCGAAACCGTGCTGGCCGTCAGCGCGATCGCGAAGGACACCGGCCTCGACGCCGGAGTGTGGATGAACGTCGGGCTGCGCTCGGTCGTCTACATCGGGGCCGCGGTCCTCATCGTGAACCTCACCAGGGGCCGCCGCTGGGCCCGTGTGGGCCTCGCCGTCCTGCTGTCGGTGTTCGGCCTCGCCAGCATGGTCGTCCCCGCCGCGGCCGAGTTGCGGGAAGGGGAGACGCTCATCGCCGCGTTCGGCGGCGAAGGCGACTTCGCGATCGCCTTCTTCGTGGTCAGGGCCCTGCACATCACCGCGGTCCTCATCGCCACCGGCCTGATGTTCGCTCCAAGCGCGAACCGCTACTTCGCAAAGCGACAACCGAAACCTGTCAGCGCCTAGCGAAGCGTCGCCCCGGCCGCCAGGCCGGGGCACCGTTTCTTCAACGCTCCGACCTCGTCGTATCCGTGCTCCCTGAATCGCCTTCCGGCAGCATCGCCAGCAACCGGGCCTGCTCGGCCTTGCTTGGCGTTTTCAAGCGCGAGAAGTCCTGCCCGGCCCACTCGCGTGCGGCCTCCACAGGGTCGTTGCCACTGTCCATTGCCTCGCCTCCGATCTGTCAGCACTCGGACAGACAGGGTATGTCACGGCAAGCCATGAGCGTGGTACTATCGTAGTACGTACATGACAGTGACCTGGGGGTATCTGCATGAGTGAGGTGACGGTTCGTGAATTCTCGCGTAACCCAAGTGCGTTCTTCGCGTTGGCGGAACGAGGTGAGTCCATGACGGTGACGAAGCGCGGTGAGCCGATCGCGATCATTACGCCCGCAACCGGAACGATGGGGAAGTACGCAAAGCTCGTGGCTGAGGGCAAGCTCCGACTGTCTCGGTTCACTACCGACGACATCCGCAGCTTCGTTCGGCACCCGACCGAGGTGGAGCGCAGCCCCATCCAGACGATCCTCGACATGCGGGACGAGGACGCCGAGCGTGCTTTATTTCGACTCCTCCGCCCTGATCAACCTTGTGGTTGAGAGGGACCCGGTCGAGGACCTCATCGAGTTCATCGATGGGCACTCGAAAACCCCGATGGGGACCAGCACGATCGGGTTCACCGAGACGGTGCGTGGGGCGGCTGAACACGGTCAATACCCGACGCTGATGGCCGAACTCGAAGCCAATTTCAGCGAACTGGCATTGACTGAGGAGATCCGCGACCTGGCCGCACATCTACCGGGCTGGATCCGAACACTGGACGCGCTGCATGTCGCCACCGCGCTGAGCATCGGCGACTACTTGACCGTCCTGATCAGCTACGACCGCCGAATGCTGGCGATCGCGAAAGAGCAAGGTCTCCCCGTGGCCTCCCCCGGCATGAACTGACCGACCGCAGGACCCCGGCGCCGCGCGCCGGGGTTCTCGTGTCATTGGCCGTTGTAGCGCTGGCGGAGGAAGTCCGCTTCGCCTGCTGGCAAATCCGCTGTTTCGAGGATCTTCGGGATCAGGTCGCGTTCGCCCATGGCCGCCTTGAAGAACATCGCCACGGTGACGTCATGCTTGGGCCGGTGCACCACTTCCAGCTCGGTGCCCTGCTCCACATGCCCCGGTTCGACCACGCGCATGTACGGGCCCGGCCGGGCCTCCCTCGTGAAGGTCTTGAGCCAGCCGCGCTCGTCGATCCAGCCCCGGAACGTCCCGCACGGCACCCGAGCGCCCGTCACCTGGATCACCAGCCCGCCCGGGCCCGCCCATCGCTCGCCGATGCGCGCGTCGTTGACGTCGTACCCCTCGACCGTCAGGTTCTCCCCGAACGCGCCGGGCCCGAAATCGCGGCCGATCAACTGATTGAAATGCGCGTAGTCCGCGCTGCCGTACACGTACAGCGCCTGGTCGGTGCCGCCGTGGTGGTCCACGTCGCCGACGCGGTCGCCTTCCAGGCCCACCGAGCCGTCGCCCTTGGGGCCCGGCGAGGTCACCCGGACCGGGCCGGCGACCGGGCGCTTGTCGATGCCGGTGAACTCGGTGCCGGGCTTCCAGGGGTTGTCACGGGGAACGCCGACGTTCACGGAAAGGATCTTCACGACCTCCGAGCCTAATGTCGAGTGCGCGGCGCCTCAAGCGCATTAGCGGTGTCATACCGCCGGGCTAAGCTTCTGGCGTGGGGGTCGGCACTCGAAAACTGTTCCGCGACGACGCGGTGGTCCTGCGCACCTTCAAACTCGGCGAAGCCGACTCGATCGTCTCCGTCCTGGGCCGCACCCGCGGGCGCTACCGCGCCATGGCCAAGGGCCTGCGCCGCACCTCCTCCAAGTTCGGGGCCCGCCTGGCACCCTTCGGCCACGTCGACCTCCAGCTCATCGAGGGCCGCGCCGAACTCCACACCGTCACCCAGGCCGTCGGCCTGCACCTGTCCGGCGGCGCGATCTCCTCGGACTGGGCCGCCTACACGGTCGCGTGCGTCATCGCCGAGGCCGCCGAGCGGCTCGTCCCCGAGGACCACCAGCCCGACCTCGACGTCTTCCAACTCACGCTCGGCGCGTTCCGGGCGCTCGCCGAGACGGACCTGCCGCCGGTCCTGATCATGGACTCCTACCTGCTGCGCGGCATGAAGTCCGCCGGGTGGGCGCCCTCGCTCGGCGAATGCGCCGTGTGCGGCAAGGACGGTCAGCACCGGGCCTTCGCCGTCGCGGCGGGCGGCGCGGTGTGCGGCGACTGCCGCCCCGGCGGCGCGTCCGTTCCGGCACCGGCCTCGCTCGAACTCATGCGGGCCTTGGAGACCGGCGACTGGGCGAACGCCACGGCCGCCGATCACCGCCAGCGTGTCGAGGCTGCGGGGCTGATCGCGGCCCACTTCCAATGGCACTCCGAACGTCCCTTGAGGACGCTGAAGTACGTGCCGCACCAGTCTTGAGACGGTGCGCAGCCTGAGACGGTGCACGGCCTTAAAAGGTGCACAGCCTCAGACGGTGCGCAGCAGGAACGCCGCGGTGAGATCGAGCAGCTCGTCCCGATCGGCGATGCTGGTCGCCCGGTGGCCCATGCCCTCGATGTAGTGCAGTTCGAGCCGCTCGCCCCACACCGCGGTGTACGGGTCGATGAGCTCGGCCCGCATCAGGACGTCCTCGGTGCCGCCCACGAGGAGCACCGGACCGGCGTGGTGCCGCGCGGCGGCGAACTGGTCGTGGCCGGGGAGGTCGTCGAGGAAGGCCGAGCCGAACTGGATGCCGTTGAGGTCCGCGTAGCCCCAGTCGCGGATCTGGTCGCGGTAGGGCCCGGACTCCCAGAAAGGCAGGTTCAGCGGGCCGCCCGAAGGGGCCCACAGGGCGAGCGTGCGCAGCGGCCGCGCGCCGGCGGCGAGGACCGCGGTGAGGCCGCCCATGCTGTAGCCGAGGACGGAGATCCGGTCGGGGTCGAGGGCGCGGTTGCGGCCGAGCTGGTCGAGCACCGCGTGGAGCTGCGCGACCTGGTCGGAGAAGCTGAAGTCGATCGGGTCGCCGTCGGACTCGCCGAACGCGGCGAAGTCGAACCGGTAGGCGGCGACGCCCTTGCCGGCGAGGAGGCGTGCCAGGCGCACGAACTCGTCGCGGGTGCCCATGCGGTTCTCGCCGAAGCCGTGGCACAGGACCACGGCCGGGACGGGCTCGCGGTGCGGGTGCGGGAGGTGGAGGACGCCGCGAAGGGTCCGCCCGGCGTGCTCGACGTTCAGTGGTTCCACGGGCTGAACGTAACAGAGCCCGCAGTGAAGCGCTATTGTGCGAATGCTGAGGTAGCGTGCGCTCGCGGCCGGTCTACGATCGAGGCCCCGCCGACTGCCTGCCCGCCTTGGAGGTCCTGTGAGCCGCACGTACGAGCCGCCCAAGCCGCACCCCTCGGGCGCCACCCCGCCCGCGCTGCCCCGCGAGCTCGTCCCGCGGCACATCGCCCTCGTCATGGACGGCAACGGCCGCTGGGCCAAAGACCGCGGCCTCAAACGCACCGAAGGCCACACCATGGGCGAGGCCTCCCTCTTCGACACCATCGAAGGCGCCATCGAGATGGGCGTCTCCACCCTCTCCGCCTACGCCTTCTCCACCGAGAACTGGCGCCGCAGCCCCGACGAGGTCCGCTGGCTCATGGGCTTCAACCGCGACGTCATCCACCGCCGCCGCGACGAACTCCACGCCATGGGCGTCCGCATCCGCTGGGCCGGGCGCCGACCCAAACTCTGGAAGAGCGTCATCGACGAACTCCAAGTCGCCGAAGAGATGTCCAAGCGCAACGACAAGATCACCCTCCAGTTCTGCGTGAACTACGGCGGCCGCGCCGAGATCGCCGACGCCGCCGCGGCACTCGCCCGCGACGTCAAGGCCGGCAAACTCAACCCCGAGCGCGTCACCGAGAAGACCTTCGCCCGCTACCTCTACAACCCCGACCTGCCCGACGTCGACCTGTTCCTGCGCCCCTCCGGCGAGCAGCGCACCTCGAACTTCCTGCCCTGGCAGTCCGCCTACGCCGAGATGGTCTACCTCGACGTCCTCTGGCCCGACTTCGACCGCCGCCACCTCTGGCAGGCCTGCGAGATCTACGCCCGGCGCGACCGACGCTTCGGAGGGGCCCTGCCGAACCAGGTCCCCGAAAAGCCCTAGCCCGCGCCCGGTCCGAACCCGCGACCTACCGGAACGGCGTGAACTCCTTCGCCCGCTCCTGGTTCTCCGCCAGCTTGTCCACCGAGTTCTGCAACTGCTCGATCCGCTCCAGCAGCATCGCCGTATCCGCGGACACCTGCCCGTCTATGTCGTCGAGCTTCTGCGCCTCGTCCATCGAGGCCAGCACCACGCCGATCATGATGTTCACCAGGATGAACGCGCCGAACAGGATGAACACCACGTAGTACGGCAGCGTCCACATGTTGTTGGCCATGCTGTCGCGGATGACGTTGCCCATGTCGTCGAACGCGACCAGCTGGAACAGGTTCAGCAGCGCCTTCCCGACCGTCCCGAAGTGCTCCGGATCGGTGATGTGGAACGCGATCCAGCCGATCATCGCCCACAGGTACATGACCAGTCCCGTCAGCGACAGCACCCCGGCCGACTTCGGAATCGCTTTCCCCGCCGCCACCAGGATCAGCCGCAGCGACGGCAGGTTCCTGAAGATCCGCACGATCCGCGCCAGACGCAGCATCCGCAGGATCGTCACGTTCTCGCGCACGCCCGGCAGGAACGAGGCCACCACGATCGCGAAGTCGAACACGTTCCACCCGTCGCGGAAGTACCGCTGCGGCCGCCTTCCGAACGAGAGGATCCCCGCGATCACCTCGAACGTGAAGAACGCCAGGCACACATGGTCCACCCACTCGAGGAACCCGCCCGCCGCATGGACCGCCCCCTCGAACGTCATCGCGCCGAGCACCGCCCCGTTCAGGACGATCACCGACATGGACAGCATCTGGAACCGCGTGGACGCCAGAAGCGCCCTGCAAGCAGCGGGGATGCGGCTGGGGTCGGTACCTAGGGTGGGAACGCGCACCGGACAAGCGTAGTAAGTCCGCACACCCGCGAACTGCGCAGGTGGGGGAGCCGGTCCCGCACCCACCGGCTTCCATGCCGCACAATGGCAGCGTGAGCGCCGAAGCCGCCAGCACCGCAGAGACCGCCGACACCTCCGCGAACACTGACACGCCTGAGACCGTCGACACCTCCGAGCACACCGGGACGACCACCGCACCGCCCGCGCGGCGCCGCGGCCTGACCTCCATCGAGGCGCTCGCCCTGCTCCTCGTCTTCGGCCTCACCGCCCGCCCCGGCCTCACCGACCTCTTCGCCGCCCCCGCCGCCCAGGCCTGGGCCGCCCGCTTCGTCGCCGTCTGCGTCCAGGCCTTCCCCTTCCTCGTCCTCGGCGTCGTCCTCTCCGCCGCCATCGCGGCATTCATCCCCGCCGACTTCTTCCACAAGGTCGTCCCCAAGCGCACCGCCCTCGCCGTCCCCGTCGCCGGGGTCGCGGGCGCGATCCTCCCCGCCTGCGAATGCGCCTCCGTGCCTGTCGCCGGGGCCCTCGTGCGCCGCGGCGTCGCCCCGGCCGCCGCCTTCACCTTCATGCTCGCCTCCCCGGCCATCAACCCGATCGTCGTCGTCGCCACCTTCGTGGCCTTCCCGGGCAACCCCCAGATGGTCGCCGCACGCGTCGCCGCGTCCCTCCTCGCCGCGATCTCGATCGGCTGGCTCTGGGCCCGCCTCGGCAAGACCGAATGGCTCAAGCTCCCGACCCACCGCCACCACGAGGACGGCAAGTGGGCCGCGTTCTGGGCCGCGATCCGCCACGACTTCCTCCACGCGGGCGGCTACCTCGTCATCGGCGCCGCCATCGCCGCGAGCCTGAACACGCTCGTCCCCGAGACCTGGCTCGCCCCGATCGCCGACAGCCCGGTCCTCGGCGTCCTCGCGCTGGCGGTCCTGGCGGTGCTGGTGTCGATCTGCTCAGAGTCGGACGCGTTCGTGGCCGCCTCCCTGACGCAGTTCTCGCCGACCGCGAAGCTGACGTTCATGGTCGTGGGCCCGTTCATCGACGTGAAGCTCGCGGCCATGCAGGCGGGCACCTTCGGCCGCCGCTTCACCGTCCGCTTCGCGCCCGCCGTGTTCTTCACGGCCGTGGCCGCGGCCGTCCTGATGGGAGCGATCTGGCTATGAGGCGCGATGCGCAGGCGATCATCCTGCTCCTGGTCGGCGGCGGGATGCTGCGCCTGGCCTGGACGGGCGACTACCTCAACTATGTGAAGCCGTACGCGTTCTGGCTGATCGTCCCGGCCGGGATCATCCTGCTCGCGGTCGCGGGCATCACCGGCTGGAACGCCTGGCGCGGACGCGGCGAGGCCGACGACGGCCACGGCCACAATGAGCATGGTCCCAAGGTCGCCTGGCTGCTGCTCGCGCCGGTGATCGGGATGCTCCTGGTCGCCCCGGACGCGCTCGGCTCCTACGAGGCCGAGCGGACCGGCACGGCGGTCGGCGCCGAAGCGGACCGCTCGACCTATCCCGAACTGCCCGAGGACGTCGACCCGGTGCCCTTGACGCTGCTCGACTACGCGGCCCGGGCGATCTTCGACGACGGCCAGACCCTGGAGGGCCACCGCATCCAGCTGCGCGGGTTCATCCTCTACGACGGGGACGAGCCGCAGCTCGCGCGCATGGTCGTCTCGTGCTGCGCGGCGGACGCGCGGCCGGTGAAGATCGGCTTCGAGGGCGAGATCCCCTCGGATCTGGAGCCGGACCAGTGGGTCGAGGTCGTCGGCGAGTACTCGCCCCAGCAGGGCCGCGACGAGATCAACGGCGAGCTGGTGCCGTACATCGGGGTCGAGTCGATCACCGCCATCCCGAGCCCCGACAACGAATACCAGTGATACCCGTCATCCGTTCGTGTCGCCGTCCAGGCCGCAACTGGGGTGTTCTCGCAGCTCAAGCACGATCGGTCGTTACGATTCGCACATATTAGCTGTTGACAATGATTGTCATGACTGGGCAAGGTTCAAGCATGCGCCGTTCCAGCTTCATCCTCCTGCCCATCGCCGGCCTCGCCGCGGCCGGCGCCCTCACCGCCTGCGGCTCCGGCAGCGACACCGACGACGGCGTGATCAACGTCGTCGCCGCGTTCTACCCCCTCGCCTACGCCACCGAGCAGGTCGGCGGTGACAACGTCGCCGTCACCAACCTGACCCCGGCGGGCCAGGAGCCCCACGACCTCGAACTCTCCCCCTCCGACATCGCCGCCATCGAGGAGGCCGACTACGTCGTCTACCTCAAGGACTTCATCCCCGAACTCGACGCGGCCATCGAGCAGTACGCCCCCGACAAGTCCCTCGACGTCGCCACCGCCGTCCAGACCATCGGCTACGACTCCACGCAGGTCTTCGACGACGACCACGCCGAAGAGGACCACGCCGACGACGCGTCCGAGTCCGAGGAGGAGGGCGAGGACCACGAGCACGAGGAGCTCGAAGGCACCGACCCCCACGTCTGGCTCGACCCGACCCGCTACGCCCAGATCGGCACCGCCATCGCCGACGGCCTCGCCGGACTCGACGACGTGAACGCGGCCGACTACACCGCCGCCGCCGACTCCTTCAACACCGACCTCACCGAGCTCGACGCCGAGTTCACCGACGCCCTCGCGAACCGCACCAGCGACGCGATCGTCACCTCCCACGCCGCGTTCGGCTACCTCGCCGACCGCTACGGCCTCACCCAGGTCGCCATCTCGGGCCTCAGCCCCGACCAGGAGCCCGACACGCAGCGCATGGCCGAGGTCGCCGCGTACGTCGAGGCCAACGGCATCACCACGATCTTCTTCGAGACCCTCGTCTCGCCCGACATCGCCGACACGCTCGCGGCCGAGACCGGCGCGGCGACCGTCGTCCTCAACCCGCTCGAAGGGCTCACCGAAGCGGACACCGACGCCGGGGCCGACTACTTCAGTGTGATGCGGGAGAACCTGGCCGCGTTGCAGACCGCTCTGGGTGCGGCGTAAGGCAGCATTGCCCACATGCCCGTTCTCAACGTCCACGGCGCGACCGTCTCCTACGGCGGCCGCGCCGTGGTGCGCGGCGTCGACCTCGCCGTCGCGCCCGGGGAGGCCGTGGCCCTCATGGGCGCCAACGGCTCCGGGAAGTCCACCCTGATCAAGGCCGTCGCCGGACTGGTCCCGCTCGCGGGCGGGTCCATCGAGCTGTTCGGCACCGCGCAGAAGCGCTTCCGCGACTGGAAGCGCGTCGGCTACGTGCCCCAGCGCACCGGTGCGGCCTCCGGCGTCCCCTCCACCGCGGCCGAGGTCGTCTCCCAGGGCCGCCTCGCCCACCGCCTCCTCGGCCTGCCCTCGCGCCGCGCCGACCGCGACGCCGTCGCCCGCAGCCTCGACGAGGTCGGCCTCACCGGCCACGCCCACTGCTCCGTCGACACCCTCTCAGGCGGCCAGCAGCAGCGCGTGCTCATCGCCCGCGCCCTCGCCACCGACCCCGACCTGCTCATCATGGACGAGCCCACGGTGGGCGTCGACGCCGAGACGCAGGCCGCGCTCGCCGCGGTGGTCGCCGACCGCATCGACGCCGGGTGCGCGGTCCTGCTCGTCACGCACGAGCTCGGGCCGCTCACCGACCGGCTCGATCGGGCCGTGGTCCTGGCCGACGGCAAGGTCGTCCACGACGGCGCGCCCCCGCGTCCCGTGGGGGAGCACGCCGACCCCGCGCACCAGCACGCCCATCCGCATGCCAACGGCCACAACGGCACCGAAGGCGCCGACGACTTCTGGGGCGGCAAGTGAACCTCGACCTGTCGATCCTCGACTACTTCCAGTACGAGTTCATGCAGCGCGCCCTCATCAGCGCCCTGGTGGTCGGCCTGTGCGCGCCCTCCGTGGGCGTCTTCCTCGTCCAGAAGCGCCTCGCGCTCATCGGGGACGGCCTCGGCCACATCGCCCTCACCGGCGTCGCCATCGGCTTCCTCACCGGCTTCGCGCCACTGTGGACGACGCTGGCGGTGACCATCGCGGCCTCCGTCGTCATGGAGCTGCTGCGCAGCCACTCCAAGACCTCGGGCGACGTCGCGCTCGCCATGATGTTCTACGGCGGCATCGCCGGCGGCGTCTACCTCACGGGCATCGCCTCCGACAAGGGCGTCGCGAACCTCCAGCAGTACCTGTTCGGGTCGCTCCTGACCGCCGGGTGGTCCGAGGTCTGGACCATCGTCATCGGCGGCGCGGTCGTCGCGACCCTCATGCTCGTGCTCCGGCCCTGGCTCACCGCGATCTGCGCCGACGAGCAGTACGCGCGCGTCTCCGGGCTCCCCGTGGGCGCCCTGAACCTGCTGCTCTTGATCACGACCGCCGTCACCGTCTCGGTGTCCATGCGCGCGGTCGGCCTGCTGCTGGTGAGCGCCCTCCTGGTGATCCCGGTCGTCACGGTCCAGCAGTTCACGCGCTCGTTCAAGGCCACCATGTTCAGCGCGATGGGCGCGGGCCTGCTCATTGCCGGGGCCGGGGTGCTCCTGTCGGCCGTGAAGGACGTCCCGCCGGGCTCCACGATCGTGCTCATCGGCGTCGCCGTGTTCGTCGCGACCGCGGCCCTCGCCGCCCTCGGGCGTCGCCTGCGCCGCACCAGGCGGGCGCATCTGCCGCCCGAAGGCGAGCCGCTCGAGGTCGAACTCCCCGCGAAAGCCTGATGTCGGCGGCACCTGGAACCCCCGGCGGCCCGGCGACGCGATATTTTTGCGAGGTGCGGACCGAGACCGAGCTAGCCGAAGAGTCCACCCCAGCCGACTACGAGGCGGCGGGGGAGCTGCTTCGCGCGCTCGCCGCGCCGCTGCGGATCGCCATCGTGATGGAACTGGCGGCCGGACCCAAGTACGTCCACCAGATCGTGGAGACCCTCGGCGTCACCCAGCCCCTGGTCTCGCAGCATTTGCGGGTCCTTCGCGGAGCGGGTATCGTGCGCGGCACCAGGTCGGGACGGGAGATCTCCTACTCGCTCATCGACGACCACATCGCGCACATCGTCACCGACGCCGTCCACCACGCCCGAGAGGAACGCTAGTGGCCTCCAAGCCTCCGGCCGAGAACATGGCCCGGTCCACCAAGCAGCGGACCGCGATCCTCGAACTGCTCGAACACGACGACGCGTTCCGCTCGGCCCAGGACCTCCACGCGATCCTCCGCGACGCCGGGTCCAAGATCGGCCTGACCACGGTCTACCGCACCCTCCAGGCCTTCTCCGAGGCCGAGATCGTGGACGTCATGCGCCTGCCCGGCGGGGACCACCTCTACCGCCTCTGCACCGCCGAGGAGCACCACCACCACCTGGTCTGCCGCTCGTGCGGCAAGACCGTGGAGGTCGCCGGGCCGACCGTGGAGCGCTGGACCTCCAAGGTCGCCGCCGAGCACGGCTTCACCGAGGTCGGGCACACGCTCGAACTCCACGGCGTGTGCGCCGAGTGCGCACGTCCGTCCACAGGCCAGTAGGGTAGGGCTGTGCTGGTTGTATATCGTTTCGCCGTAACCGAAGGCGAGGCGGAGACCTTCTCGCGCGACGCCGAGGGCGCCCTCGGCGCTCTCGCCTCCTGCGGCGGCTACCTGCGCGGCGGCCTCGGCCGCGCCATCGACGACTTCGACGCGGAGGACGGCGTCTGGCTGCTCTGGACCGAGTGGGGCGACGTCGGCTCCTACCGCCGGGCCCTGTCGAACTACGAGGTCAAGATGGCCACCCCGCTGCTGTCGCGCGCGCTCCCCGAAGCCTCCGGCTTCGAGGTCCTCGCCGAGTGCGAGCCCGGCGGGACGCCGCGGCGCACCGACTCCGACCGCACCGCCGACCCCGACGAGGCCCGCCGGGAGGCAGCGCGATGACCGACCGGCCCACCCCCGAAATCGAGCCGACCGACTACCCGCGGCCCGAGCCGCGCGCGGAGCCGGGGAACGCGGAGGCCGATCCGGTCGCCGAGCCCGCGACCGAGGAGCAGCCCGTCCCCGAACCGGCCGCGCCCGATCAGCGCGCGCCCGAGGCCGAACCGCACTCCAACGTCGAGCCGGTCCCCGAGCCTTCGGCCCCGCCGCAGATCGCCCCCGAGTTCGGCACGGGCCCGATCCCGCTCGTCCCCGAGCCTTCCGTGCCCGAACCGACCGAGGCCGCCTCGGTCCCGCCGGTCGCACTGGAGCCCTCGACCGAGCAGACGCTCGCGCTGCCGCCCACGACCAAAGAGGTCGAGCCGCCCCCGGTGCCCTCGACTCCGCCGCCGCCCACCGGCGTCCCGGTCCCGTTCGCGTCCCCGCCCGCCGGCCGCGGCACCCACTTCGGCCTGAAGCTCGGCCTCGGCATCGGCGGCGGCGGCCTCCTGGCCCTCGCCGTCGCCGTATCGGTCGTCGCCGCGATCGCCACCTTCGGGAACTCGCTCACCGACAAGGTCGAGGCCACCGCCGAGGAGTTCATCGGCGATCTCGCCGACGCGGACTACGACTCGGCGTACGCGATGCTGTGCGAGGACCTGCGGGACCACCCCGTCGAGGACTACATCCCCGAGTGGGAGTCCTGGGACGCCGCCACCGCCGAGGTCCAGCCAATGGGCTTCGAGGACGTCGACGTCGTGGTGGAACTCGCGGACGGCTCGGCCATCGGGCTGGTCATCGAGGTCGACCAGTCGGCCGAGGCGCTCGACACGAACGTCTGCGGCTGGCACGCCGTCTCGGACTGATCGCGGGTCAGCGGCCGCCGTAGGGCGGTTGCTGCGGCGGCTGGCGGTAAGGCGGCTGTGGCTGCTGCTGGGGCGCTTGGCCGTACGGCTGCTGCTGCGGCGGGTACTGGCCCTGCTGCGGCTGCCCGTAGGGGCCCTGCGGCTGTCCCATGGGGACCACCATGATGAGCGCGGCCGTCGGCTTGCCCGGGGTCCAGGCCCGCACGCCCGGCAGCATGGCCGCGATGAACACGGCCAGGATGAGGACGACGACGGCGAGCTCGCGGACCACCGTGAGGGTCCAGGCGCTGCGGGTCGGCGGCGGCACCATGTCCTGGTACCGGATGAAGTCCAGCAGCCCGGAGGTCGCCAGGAAGCCCGCGGCGAGCACGAGGACCGAGGTCCAGACGACGGTGAAGACGCGGGCGCCGAAGCTGCCGCGGTGCAGTCCGATCGCCGCGATGAGTGCGCACACCAGGACCAGGCCGTTGACCCCGACCACCATGACCACTCGGCCGGTGCCGTACATGGGGCTGATGAGCGTGGGGTCCAGCGCGGCCCCGCTGCTGTTGAGCGCGATGAGGCCGCGGACGGCCTCGAATTCGGTCCACGCGGACACGGCCATGAGCAGGCAGAGCAGCACGACCGCGAAGGTCGCCGAACCAGGCCGCGTCTCGGGCCGCTGCGGGGCGGCGGGGGCGCCCTGGGCCAAGCCGACCGCGCCTTCCATGCCGGGGACCTGCACTTCGCCTCTCTGGATGCGGTGCATGAGGATCCACTGCCGGGCGGACTTGGAGCACAGGAGTCCCAGGAGGGTCCCGTAGAGGAGGGTGAGCGGGCCGGTGATCAGCAGCATGATGTCGCCGCCGGTGTCGAAGAGGACGATGCCGAAGACGAGCCCGGTCGCGGCGAGGGCGAGGCCGATGATGGCGCTGACGAGCGACCAGATCCACGCCCAGCGCTTGCCCCGCGCGATCTGAATGGGGCTCACCAGCGCCTGGATCGTGGAGTACGCGGCCCATGCGAGGGAGATGAGGCCGAAGACGCTGAAGTACTCGACGAGGCTGATCGCGGAGAGCACGTCGCCGACGCCGCCGATCGCCAGGAAGATCCACAGGATCACCTGGATGCCGGTGATGGTGCCGGGCTTGGTCGCCGACAGTCCGTGCGGTGGCAGCTGACCGGGGAGGGGCTGGTCGGGGGTGGGCTGCATGGGGCCGTAGGCGCCGCCCGGGCCCATCTGCTGGGGCGGCTGCGGCGCGTACGGGGCCGCCGGGGAGGGCTGGTGCTGGAGGTGCATCCGGTCCGGAGGCGGTGGTGGGAAGGTCATGGGGGCGCACACCTCGCACATCGGAAGATCGGTAGCGGCCACCTTACCCGACCTGGTGACACAGCAGGGCCCACCCGTTCGCCCGCTTCGTCCCGAGTCCTGGTGCCAAGAGCCGCAAGGGGTCCGCGCGACACCACCCTCCATTGCGCCTTTTCACGCGTTCCCCGGATGCGGCGGTTTGCTAGTCTGACTGACGCTGAACGACCTTCGATCGAAGCAGGACGCGCCGTGTCTGAGACAACGCCCACTTCCCATACCTTCCAAGTGGACTTGCGCGGCCTGGTGGACCTCTTGTCGCACCATCTGTACTCGTCGCCGAAGGTGTACGTCCGCGAGCTGCTGCAGAACGCGGTGGACGCCATCACGGCGCGCCGCAACCTCGACCCCGCCTTCGACGCCGCTTCCCGAAACGGCACCGCCTGCGAGGTCCGCATCGTCGCGGACGGGAAGCGCCTGCGCATCACCGATCCCGGTGTGGGACTGACGGTCGCGGAGGTGCACCAGCTCCTGGCGACCATCGGCGGCTCGTCCAAGCGCGACGAGGAGATCGAGGGCGCCCGGCGGGACTTCTTGGGCCAGTTCGGGATCGGGCTGCTCGCGTGCTTCACCGTCGCCTCGGTGATCACCGTGACCTCCCGTTCGGCGAAGGACCCGGCCGCGCCGGTCGTGCGCTGGGAGGCCCGCGACGACGGCTCGTACACGGTGACCGAGGTGCCGCTCGCCGAGCACGCCGAGCCGGGCACCACGGTCGAGCTCGTCGCCCGCCCCGGCGAGGACTGGCTCAAGCCCGCGAAGGTCACCGACCTCGCCCGCGAGTACGGCTCGCTCCTGCCGGTCGCGATCACCGTCTCGGACGGCGGCGCGCCCGTGCGGGTCACGGACACGCCGCCGCTGTGGGAGAGGGACCATCCCACGCCCACCGCGCGCCGCCTCGCCTTGAACGAGTACTGCGAGACCGTCATGGGCTTCCCGCCCCTGGACGTCATCGACCTGGACGTGCCGCTCGCCGGGATCAAGGGCGTCGCGTTCGTCCTGCCGCACGCCACTTCGCCTTCGGCCCGCCCGGCCCACCGCGTGCACCTCAAGCGGATGCTGCTGACCGAGACCGCCGACAACCTGGTCCCCGAGTGGGCCTTCTTCGTGCGCTGCGTGATCGACACGGACTCCTTGCGCCCCACCGCGTCCCGCGAATCCCTCTACGACGACGAGGCCCTCGCGGTCGCCCGCGACGCGATCGGCGCACAGATCCGCGAGTGGGTCTCGCGCCTGGCCGCCGAGGACCCCGCCCGCCTCGAGGCCTTCCTCGCCGTCCACGAGCTCGGCGTCAAGGCCCTCGCCCGCCACGACGGCGAACTGCTCGCGGCGATGCTCCCGTGGCTGCGCTTCGAGACCACCGCCGGCAGCACCAACCTCCCCGACTTCGCCCGCGTCTACCAGCCGATCTACCTGGCATCTACAGTGGACGAGTACCGGCAGGTCGCCCCGATCGCCGCCGCCCAAGGGATCGGCGTGGTCAACGGCGGCTACACGTACGACGCCGAACTCGTCCAGGCCCTGCCGCGACTGGACCCGCAGATCAAGGTCGAGGCGCTCCAACCCGGAGTCATCTCGGCCAGCCTGGACCCGCTCGACACCCGCACCGAACTGGGCCTCCAGGCCTTCCTCAACGCCGCCCGGGCCCGCCTCGACACCGTCGACGTCGACGTGGTCGTGCGCGAGTTCAACCCCGTCTCGGTCCCCGCGCTCCTCCTCGACGACCGCGAGGCCCGCCGCGAACGCCAGAGGGCCGAAGCCGAAGCGCAGGCCGACGACCTGTGGGGCGGCATCCTCGCCTCCATCAAGCAGCACGCGCCCCGCGCCCAGCTCGTCCTCAACCACCGCAACCCGACCGTGCGGCGCATCAGCGCGATCGGCGACGCCGAACTCGCCGGGACGGCCGTCGAATCGCTCTACGGCCAGGCCCTCCTCATGAGCCACCGGCCGCTGCGCAGCGCCGACACCGCACTGCTCAACCGCTCCTTCATGAACCTGCTGGAGCACGTCACACGAACCGATTGACGGCTCGCAGGTTTCGCCAGGACTGGACCGAGCAGCCCCCACCGAACTCCTTGGAACCCATCACGAAGGACCACAGGTATGGCCACTCCCGACCCCGACGAGATCTGGCGACTGCTCAACGAGGCCCGCTTCGAAGAGGCCAGTGAGGCGAAGGTCGCGGCCTTGGAGCGGGCCGTCGAGTCCGCCGACGCCGTCGGCGACCCCGAGCTCACCAACTACGCGCTCAGCGGCCTGGTCGACGCCTACGAGTTCTCCCGCGACTCCACCCGCCTCCTCGTCCCCTTCGCGAGGCTCCTGCGCAACTTCGACTCCCAGCCCGAGCACTTCGACGCCTACCTGACCCGGTCCCTGTACTGGACGTTCAAGTGGATCGTCGACAAGATGATCGAGCAGCCCGACGTGCCGCTCGAATCCATCGAGCACTGGCTCGAGGAGATGCGCCGCCGCTACGCCGAGGCCGGGTACTCGATGCACGCCCCCTCCGCCTACGAGATGCAGCTGGCCTACCACGTGGGCGACTACGACCGCGTCGCCCGCGCCATCGAAGCCCTCGGCGAGGCCGAGGAGGACGACATGTCCGACTGCACCGCATGCCAGTACACGTCCCTCGCGACCATCGTGTTCTACGCCGAGGAGGACTCGGCCGACGCCGCCATGGAGATGCTCGAACCGGTCCTCACCGGCGAGTACACGTGCGCGCACGAACCCCACTACGGCCTCGCCCTCTCACTGCTGCCCCTGGTCGAGCTCGGCCGCGTCGACGAGGCCCGCTCCAACCACCTGCGCGGCTACCAGCTGTGCAGGGGCAAGGAGGACATGGTCGCCATGATCGCCCTCCACGTGGAGTTCTGCGCCCTTACCGGCAACGAGCACCGCGCCGTGGAGATCCTCGCCGAGCACGCCCGCTTCTTCGACCTCGACCTCGGCGTGCGCGACCGCCAGCGCCTCCTGGAGGTCGCCGTCCTCACCTGCCGCCGCCTCAAGGCGCTCGACTTCGCGGACACGGCGATGCCCGGCCCCGGCACCGGCGCGTGGACGGCCGCCTCGCTGCATGAGTGGGCCGAGGCCGAGCGGGCCGCCGTGTGCGCCCGCTTCGACGCCCGCAACGGCAACGACCACCACTCCACGATGTCGGAGTGCATCGTCGACTCCACCCCCTACGACAGTCCGGTCCATTTGGGCCTCAAGGAACTCCGGCCCAAGCATGGCGCCGAGGTCCTCACCGCCGACCTCGCCGCGGGTCCCGTCGACGGCCCCGATCTCGATGCCGCCATCGACGCCGCCTACACCGCGTACGACGACTGCTCGCCCGACACGTGGAAGGCCTGGCTGAAGGTCGGCGCCCTCGCCGGGGCGCTCGGCATCGAGCTCATCCCCGAGCACCGCGCCGAGATCGCCCACGCCGAATCCGCCCAGTCCGAGGACCCCGAGGCCATCCTCGACGGGCTGCGCCGCGCCGTCGAACTGTTCGGCGTCGCCGGGCAGCCCGGCCGCGCCCTCGTCGCCGAATCGTTCCTGCTCATCCACCGCGCCGAGGCCGAACCCGAGGACACCCGCGCCGGGGCCGCCCGCGTCACCGCCGCCGCCCGGGAACTGCGTGCCGAGCAGCGCATCGACGACCGCAGCTTCCACACCAGCCAAGTCCTCGCCATGCGGGCCGAATACCTTGCCGCCCAAGGCGACCGCAACGCCCTCGCGCCCGACCTGAACGAGCGGGCCCGCGCCCTGGACGCCGAACTCGCGGCCTTCCCCGAACGCCGGTACGCGCTGATCCGCCGCTGCGACCTCATCGACCTGATCGCCCGCCTCGAAGACGACGCCGACGTCAAGACCGCGCTCCTGCGCGCGGGCCTGGACGTCGCCCGCGCCGCCGAAGCCGGGTGGGCCGTCGCCCGCGCCAGCGCCGACCTCGCCGACCAGGTCGGCCTCACCGGCGACTACGAGCGGGCGTTCGCCGTCACCGCCGACGGCCTCACCGCCCTCGGCGACGAGCCGAGTCACACCATCGCCGCGAAACTGCACCTCCAGGCCGCCGAGTTCACGATGCGCACCGGCGACCACACCGCCACGTACGAGCACGCGCTGGCCGCGTCGGTGCACTGCGACGCGGCGGGCATGACTGTCCCGGCCGCCATCGCCCGCCACCTCATGGGCGCGGCCCTGATCGAACTGGAGCGCCGCGCCGAGGCCGTCCCGCTCCTGGAGGCGGCCCTCGCGGACCTGCCCCCACAGGAACTGTGGCGGGTGTGCAACGTGCGCTTCAACCTCGCCGAGTCCTACGACAAGCAGGGCGACACCCGCCAGGGCGTCGAGCACGGCCTCGCCGCGCTCGCCCTCATGGAGGCCGCCGACGAGGACCACCTGTACAACCTGTACGCCGACACGCTGTTCCTCACCGGGGAGCTGCTGGAGAAGCTCGGCGAGCACGACCACGCCCTGGAGGTCTACACGCGCGCGGTCGAGGCCACCGACGAACTGGAGGACTTCACGTCCTGGACGCGGGTGAGCCGCGCCCGCGCCTGGCTGCTGCGCACCATCCTGGGCGACGCCGCGTTCGGCGAGGGCCTCCAGACCATGGCGAAGATCGCGGCCCGCCTCCACACCGTCCGCGCCGACCCCGGACTGCCCGAAGGCGTCCGCGAGTCGGCCCGGTTCGAACTCGGCGAGACCTACCGCCAGCACGCCCAGCTGACGTTCCAGTTCCTGGAGAGCCAGGCCGGCGACCCGGGCCTGCGCCGGGACGAGGCCGAGCCGGTGCTCGACCTCCAGCGGCGGGCCGTCAGCGTGTTCCGGGAGGGCCCGCTGCTGCTGGAGCGGGCGAGTCTGACGGCGCACCAGACGATGTGGCTCCTGTCGGAACTGGGCGACGCGCAGGGCGCGATCGAGGTGGGGGAGGACGCCCTGAGCTGGCTCGCGGCCCCGGAATTCGCCGAGGCCAGGGAGGGTTTCGAGCAGCATCTGGCCGACCTGCGCCAGCAGGCCCCCGAATCCTGAGCACGAGACTCGCGGGTCGGGGCGGCAGCGGCGCGGCGGCTACTGCGAGGTACGCTTGCTCACTGGCGGACCGCACTTCGAGTGCGCCCCGAGCGTCAAGACAGTACTGAAACTGGGTTGACCGGGAATCCGTCGGCTGGACAATCTGTTCAGAGGATCTCAACCGAGAGAACCCATCCGCAGTCTCACCGACCGCCAGCCGGATCGAGAGGAATCATCGTGTCCCAAGACCGCACCGAAGCGCTCATCAGCCTATCCAAACGCCGCGGCTTCGTCTTCCCCAGTTCAGAGATCTACGGGGGCACCCGCTCTGCTTGGGACTACGGCCCGCTCGGTGTGGAGCTGAAGGAGAACATCCGCCGCGAATGGTGGAACGCGATGGTGCGCGAGCGCGACGACGTGGTCGGCCTCGACTCCGCGGTCGTCCTCAACCCCGCGGTGTGGGTCGCCAGCGGCCACATCGAGGAGTTCACCGACCCCCTCACCGAGTGCCAGTCGTGCCACAAGCGCTTCCGCGCCGACCACCTCATGGAGGCGTACGCGGAGAAGCACGGCGCCGAGCCCGAGAACGGCCTCGCCGACCTCGCGTGCCCGCACTGCGGCGCCCGCGGCTCCTTCACCGAGCCGCGCATGTTCAACGGCCTCATGAAGACCTTCCTCGGCGCCACCGAGGACTCCGAGAACGTGCACTACCTGCGTCCGGAGACCGCGCAGGGCATCTTCACGAACTTCACGAACGTGATGACCTCCTCGCGGCGCAAGCCCCCGTTCGGCATCGCGCAGACCGGCAAGTCCTTCCGCAACGAGATCACGCCGGGCAACTTCATCTTCCGCACCCGCGAGTTCGAGCAGATGGAGATGGAGTTCTTCGTCGAGCCGGGCACGGACGAGGAATGGCACGAGTACTGGCTCCAGCAGCGCTGGGACTGGTACGTCGACCTGGGCCTGAAGGTCGAGAACCTGCGCCGCTTCGAGCACCCGCAGGAGAAGCTCTCCCACTACTCCAAGCGCACCGTCGACATCGAGTACCGCTTCCAGTTCGCCGGCAGCGAGTTCGGCGAGCTCGAGGGCATCGCGAACCGCACCGACTTCGACCTGTCGACCCACTCGAAGCACTCCGGCGCCGACCTGTCCTACTTCGACCAGGCCAAGGGCGAGCGCTGGACCCCGTACGTCATCGAGCCCGCGGCGGGCCTGACCCGCTCCGTGCTGGCCTTCCTCCTGGAGGCCTACGACGTCGACGAGGCCCCGAACACCAAGGGCGGCGTCGACAAGCGCACCGTGCTCCGCTTCGACCCGCGCCTGGCGCCGGTCAAGGCCGCGGTGCTGCCGCTGAGCCGCAACGAGGACCTCTCGCCGAAGGCGAAGGACCTGGCCGCGGCGCTGCGCAAGCGCTGGAACGTCGACTTCGACGACGCGGGCGCGATCGGCCGCCGCTACCGCCGCGCCGACGAGATCGGCACGCCGTACTGCATCACCGTGGACTTCGACACCCTCGAAGACCAGGCCGTGACGATCCGCGACCGCGACACGATGCAGCAGGAACGCGTCGCGATCGACCAGGTCGAGCGCTTCCTTCTCGAGAGGCTCTGACCGCTCGAACGGCGGTGACCCGAGTCAACTGCTGGGGCCGACCTCGATCCGATCGAGGTCGGCCCCTTCGGGTATCCAGGCCTCGGCGATGTCGATGTACTGGAACGACTCGCCTTCGGGCACGGGCAGGTACACGGCCATGACGCCGACCGCGCCGTCGAACCCGAACGGGTCGGCGCTGGCGATGAAACCCCCGATGAGCCGGCCCGCCTCGTCGCGGAACAGCACCGACATCTGGGCCTCCCCGGCTTCGGCGGCGTCGAGCCGGTAGTGCAGCCGGTACCCGTCCGGGCTCAGCAGCGGCTCGGTCTCCAGGAGCGTCGCCTCGGGCATCCCGGAGACCTGCGTGCCGTCTTCCTCAGAGTTCGAGTAGACGTAGGACGGTTCGAGGGCCTCCAGCCGCAGGTCCGCCACGGCGATCCGCTCATCGCCCATCTGCGTTCCGGCATTGGCGACGTACCCGACGCTCACGGAGGTCTCGGGCGGGATCGAGCCCATGTAGAAGTCCTCCAACCGAACCGGGTACCCCTGCTCGGTCTCGGCGGTGATCGACAGCGCGCCGACGCTCAGGGGCGCGTCGTTGGGGTTGCGGATCACCGCGCCGACCATGATCCACGGCCTGTCGCCGACCGTGACCTCGCTGAACCCGTACTCGACGATCTCGACCTCGGCCTCTTCCTCGAAGTACTCGACGCCTTCCGCGTCCTCCTGGATGCCGGAGGCGATCTCGGTGAGCGCGACGGTCCGCTCGTCGGCCTTCGGGGTGTGTTCGAGGGCCGCCGCCAGGGCCACCAGCGAGGCCGCGAACGCGATGCCGAACGGCAGGCGCGGCAGCGGCTCGGCGCGCAGATGCGCGCGGGACACCAAGTCCCGCAACGCCCTTGCGGCGCGGCGCATCCACGTGGTCGAGGGCATGGGGATCCTTGGTGAGAACGCTACACTTTGCACGTCAACGGTAGCAGTCGAGCGGCGGGAGCCAGGGTGTCCGGATCCTCCTCACCGGGGCCGTGGGGCGAGGAGTACACGATCGACTTCAGCGCCGCCGGCGTCGCCGCCCCGCCCGAGGAACCGCCGCCGCGCCGCCGCTGGCTCGGCCTGCCGCCCGGCCGCGCGAACCTGGTTCTCGCTTACGCCGCCATAGCGATCGCGCTCACCGCGGCGGCGGTGACCATCGTGAAGTCCTCATCGCTCCACCGGCCGGTGGCCGAAGCGGTCGTGACCGAGTTCCTGGAGGCCGTCCACGACGGCGACATCGAGAAGGCGCTCTCGCTGACCGACACGACCGACCCCGCCGTAGCGTTCCTGCGCCCCGAGGCCCTCGACTCGCGCTGGAGCATCGTCACCGTCGCCCAGGTCGAATACGAGCCGACCGACGACGAGGACCGCTTCGTCTCCCACGTGTACGCCGAGATCGAGGCTTACGAGGGCACCCGCGTCGGGTTCCGCTACCTCGTGGGGGTCGAGAACGGCCGCGCGGTGATCGACTACGGGCTCTTCGGGACCGAGGTCTACACGGCCCTGGACCACCTCGACGTCAACGGCGTCAGCGTCCCGGTCGACCCCGATCTGGGCGCCACGACCATCCTGCTGCTGCCGGGCCTGTACGAGTTCTACCCCGATCTGCCGTCCACAATGGAGTTTGATGAGGAGTCGCGGGTGCTCGCGCTCGGCGACCAGTACCTGCCGCTCGGCGAATCGCGCGCCGACACCTGGCTGCCCGTCCCCTGGCCGCAGGTCTCACCCGAAGGCGAGGCGGTCATCGACGCGGCGTTGCAGGACCACTTCGACGCCTGCGCGGCCAACCCTTCGCTCGCGGACTGCCCGTTCGCGTTCCCCGAGGACTCGAGTGGCACGGTGACGATCGCGCCCGGCGCGGTCTGGGAGATCGCGGCGTATCCGCAGATCCAGACGGAGTGGTGGTGGTTCGAGCCGTATCAGGGCTTCGGGCTCACGACGGCGGTGCCCGGGGAGGCGCGGGTGCGCGTCCAGATCACCGAGGACGGTGAGGAGCGCACGGCGACAGTGGGCTGTCCGATCTGGGTCGACGGGCTCTTCGCGTTCCTCGACTTCGAGGGGGGCGTGGCGATCAACCCGGGGCTCGAAGCGCTGGAGGAACGGTGCCGATCCCTGGTCGAGGTCGGTTGAGGCCTGTCTCAGGGATCAGATGGCCTGTCCAGTGAAGTGGGGCGCGCCCTAGTCGCTGTGGATGACGCAGTCGCAGTCGATCAAGGCGCGGGCGTCGGCCTGGGCGGTGTGGGTGATGGAGTAGTGGGCTCGGCTCTCCGACGTCCACAGGGAGGCGGGGCTGGCGGGCACGTCGGCCGCGGCGAGCGTCGAGGTGGCGGGTTCGCTCGCCTCGGACGGGGCGGTCTCCAATTGCTGGACCATTGCTGACATAGCTCCTTCGTTCAACAAGTCAAACGCAGGAGCCGCTCACATGGTTCGGGCTTGAGAGCAGTCTCACAGCGCACTCGCAGGGCCCAGAGTAGCGCCCCCTTGCGACGCCCGCATAACGGTTTCATGCCATAGCGTCGCAAGGGGCGCAGGTCAGACGCGTGCTTGCCCCGTTCGGGTGAGGCTCCTACCAGGACGCTTTACGCACTCCGGGCAATTCGCCCCGGTGCGCCAGCTCCCTGAGTCTGATACGCGACAGTCCGAACTTCCGGTTGAATCCGCGCGGGCGCCCGTCGACCGAGTCCCGGTTGCGCAGCCGCGTGGGGGAGGAGTCGCGCGGCAGCTTCTGGAGCCGCCGGACGGACTCCGCACGCGTGTCGGGATCGGTGTCCGGGTGCGCGACGAGCCGCTTGAGCTCGTCCCGGCGCCCGCGGTACCGGTCCACCAGGACCTCCCGCCTGCGCTGCTTGGCGATCATGCTCTTTTTCGCCATGCCTAGCGTTCCTCCCGGAAGTCGACATGCCTGCGCGCGACCGGGTCGTACTTCCGCAGGACCATCCGGTCCGGGTCGTTGCGCCGGTTCTTCCTGGTCACGTACGTGTAGCCGGTGCCCGCGGTCGACCGCAGCTTCACCACCGGCCGGATGTCCGTGCTCTTGCCCGCCATCTCAGATCCGCCTTCCTTCGTTCCTCATCCGCTGCACGACCGCTTCGATCCCGTCGCGGTCGATCACCTTGATGCCCTTGGCTGACACCCGCAGTCGCACGTGCCGCCCCTCGCTGGGCAGGTAGTACCGCTTGCTCTGCAAGTTCACGTTCCACCGGCGCCGGGTCTTGTGCTTCGACCACGGCACGTTGTTGCCGAAGCCGGGTCCGGCGCCGGTCACCTCGCATGTTCTGGACACTGTCGTCCTCCTCTCGCGATCACTAGTATAATGACAATCGTTTTCAATTGGATCGGAGGTCTCATGTCCCATCTCGCCAAGCCCGGTCCCGCCGAGCCCGTGGCCCAGGTCCGCCCCGCGGTGACCGTCCTGACCGGCTTCGACCCGGGCGCGACCCGCGAGGCCGCCGCACAGCTCACCCGCGCCGACCCCGGCCTCCTCGTCGTCGGCCACGACCTCACCGACCTGCTCGCCACCGGCACCGTCCGCCGCACCGTCCACGACGGCGGCGGCGTCATCGAGGACGAACGCCTCACCCTCGAACACGGCTGCATCGCCTGCACCGTCCGCGAAGACCTCCTCCCGGCCCTCGTGCGCCTCGCCCGGGCCCGCCCCGAGCGCGACATCGTGCTCGTCCTGCCGCCCTCGATGGAACCCGAGACGGTCACCGCGGCCTGCTCGTGGTGCCACGTCGACGGCGCCCCCGTCACCGACGCGATCCGCATCGACTCCGTCGTCGCCGTCTGCGACCCCGCGACCCTCCTCGCCACCCTCGAATCCGACCAGGACCTCGCCGACCGCGACCTCCAGGCGGCCGACGACGACACGCGCTCGGTCGCCGACGTCGCCGCCCGCCAGATCGAGTACGCCGACACCGTCCTCCTCTGGGCCCCGCGCCCCGAACCCGACAGCCCCGCCGACGGCTATGAGCGCGCCCGCCTCGCGGTCCTGCTCAAGCGCCTCAACCCGTGGGCCCGACACCTCGTAGTGGAGGTGGACGAGCCCGCCTCGGCGGAGCCTGCGAGCCGTGAATCGGCGCAGTGGCTCTCGTCCCGGCTGCGCCGTAGCGGGGGCTTCGACCCCGAAGCCCCCGAACCGTACGGGCGCGGCCTGGAGGGTTACGCCGTCGGCTGCCATGAGCCCGAACCCGACTGCGGGGTCGTCGCCTCCCTCTACCGGTCGCGTCGGCCCTTCCACCCCGAGCGCTTCCACCAGGCCCTCGCGACCATCGCCGGCCAGACGCTGCGCGGGCGCGGGCACCTGTGGATCGCCGCACAGCCCGACACGATCGTCGCGTGGGAGTCGAGCGGCGGCGGCGTCTCGATGGGGGACATGGGGCGCTGGCTCGCCGCGACCCCCGACGAGGAATGGGAGGAGTCGAGCCCCGAGCGGCGGGTCAGCGCCGACCTGCACTGGGACGAGGCGTTCGGCGACCGCGAGAACCAGCTGGCGTTCGTCGGCCTCCACTTCGCGGCCGACGAGATTGCGGCCGTGCTCGACGCGTGCCTGCTCACCGACGGGGAACTCGCCGAAGGACGGGCCGCATGGCGGGAATACCCCGACCCCTTCGAAGGTTGTTTCGAGAGCAAGGAGAGGATCCAGGAATGAAGCAAGGTATTCACCCGAAATACGACTACGTCGTCTTCCGCGACCGCGCCGCGGACTTCGCCTTCCTCACCCGGTCGACGGTCGGCTCCGCCGAGACCGTCGAGTGGGAGGACGGCAAGACCTACCCGGTGATCGACGTCCAGATCTCCTCGGCCTCGCACCCGTTCTGGACCGGCAAGAGCCGCGTTCTGGACGACGAGGGCCGTGTCGCCAAGTTCTACAAGAAGTACGGCAAGCAGGCGCCCGAGCCGGCTGAATAAGCCGAGGGCGGTAAGTCGAAAGGGGTCTCCCGGCACCGGAGGCCCCTTTTTCATGCCTGGATGCGGCTCGGCCCGGACCTTGGCCGACCTGGATGCGGGGCCACCAGGCAATCCGAAACGTGCAAGCCGCCGAACCCGGTGCCCTTCCGCCGCTTCGCTCAGCCGCCGGACGAGTCGATCTCGGCGCCCTCGGGCACCGTCATGTCGTCGCGGTCGTCGAGCCAGCCCTCCGGCAGGGTCACCTTGCCGGGGCTGTTCGTGCGCCCGCGCGGCTTGCCGATGGTCGACTCGGGGAACGGCGCGGCCGCGTCGAGCTTGCCGAGCAGGTCCTCCAGCTCGTTCAGCGTCGAGACCATCGACAGCGCCCGGCGCAGCTCGCCGCCGACCGGGAAGCCCTTCAGATACCAGGCCACGTGCTTGCGGAACTCGCGGCAGCCGTGCTCCTCCGCAGCGATGTTGCGCCGCGCCTCGTAGGACTCGGCCCCGGCGATCCACTCGACCAGGAGCGCGGCGTGCCGCAGCATGACCTGCGCGACCTCCCCGAGCGAGGGCAGGAGCCGCTTCTCCCGGCCGTTGAAACCGGCCTCCAGGTCCCCGAACAGCCAGGGACGCCCCAGGCAGCCGCGGCCGACCACGACGCCGTCACAGCCGGTCTGGGCGACCATGCGCAGGGCGTCGTCGGCTTCCCACACGTCGCCGTTGCCGAGCACCGGGATGTCCAAGCGCGCCTTGAGGTTCGCGATCGCGTCCCAGTCGGCGGTCCCCGAGTAGCGCTCGGCGGCGGTGCGGCCGTGCAGGGCCACCCAGGCGACGCCCGCGTCTTGGGCGATCTCGCCCGCTTCGAGGTAGGTCAGGTGGTCGTCGTCGATGCCCTTGCGCATCTTGACGGTGACGGGGATGCCCCCGGCGGCCGCGGTCGTGACCGCGGTCGAGACGATCTCGCGGAACAGCCGCCGCTTCCATGGGAGCGCCGAGCCGCCGCCGCGGCGGGTGACCTTGGGCACGGGGCAGCCGAAGTTGAGGTCGACGTGGTCGGCGAGGTCCTCGTCCACGACCATCTGGACGGCTTTGCGCACGCTCGCCGGGTCGACGCCGTAGAGCTGGAGGCTGCGGGTCTCCTCGTCGGGGTCGAACTCGATGAGGCGCATGGTCTTGGGATTGCGCTCGGTGAGGGCGACGGTCGTGATCATCTCGCACACGTAGATGCCCGCACCCTGCTCGCGGCAGAGCTTGCGGAAGGGCAGGTTCGTGATCCCGGCCATGGGAGCCAGGACGACGGGAGGCGCGACGGGCTTCCCCGCGAGCGAGAGCGATGAGGTCACCGCTCGATTATCCCAGTGACGAGGTCGAGCGCCAAAGCGCGGCGGCGTGACCGCCGCCGCGCGCTTACGCGAGGCCGCCTCACGGCACCGCATCCTTTCGGGTGACATGGCCGTGATCGGGCCCGGTTCTTGTCATACCCCCGCGGAACGCTGGGGGGTACGGTCCCCTCTGGGAGGGTGGGGGCTAGGGATGGTAACGGCCTTTAGCTCCCCATAAGCGCCGAAGGCGCCCGACTCCGGCTTAACGCCGAAAGGGCCGCCCGGCAACGCCGGGCGACCCTTTCGTTCGAAGCTCTTGTTACTCCAGGTCCACGGTCACCGAGGCGCCCCACGGCTTGCCCGCCACCGCATACGCGCCGCCATAGGTGAAGCCGTCGCCGCCCACGGTCGCGCCGCCCGGGATCGTCGCCTGGCCGTCCAGGTACGCGTGCAGCTTCTGGCCCTCGAAGTCCGAGACCAGCACCACCGCCGCGCTCCCCGCATAGTTCTTCACGTCCAGCGCCGGCGTCTCCGAAGCGCACAGCGGGTCGGTCAGCCGCGAATCCGCCAGCTCCTTCGACACCTCGCCGCCCGAGACCCAGCTGATCGTCGCGTCGCCGCGGCTCGTCGCGATGAACGCGCCGCTCTGCGCGCCCACGACCAGGCAGGTCGGGTTCGCCCCGACCTCGGTCGCCGCGGTCTCCTTCAGCTCGCCGTCCACCTCGTGCACGACGCCGTCGACCGTGGCCACCGCTGCGGCGCCCTCGGTCGCGGCCACGTCGGCGACGCCGCCGGCGAAGCCGACCGCCTCGCCCGCCGTCGCGTCGAACGCGAACTCCGCACTGTCGTAGTACTGCGCGGCCAAGCCCTGCAACGTCGAGGCGAGGTCCACGACCGCGACCTCGCTCGCGCTCAGGTCGCCCACGATCGCGTAAGCGGCGCTGGCGACGGTGTCCCGCTGGGCCCCGTCCTCGACGGTGCCGCGCTCCAGCGAGAGCGACCCGCCCGAGTTCGACCACGCGTCGACCGAGGTCGGCGCGGTGAACGGCAGCTCGACCGCGCCGATGATCGCGGCGGACGCGAAATGCCCGGGGTTCGGCAGGCCGGGGTAGGACTCCGACCAGCTCGAAGAGTACGAACCGCTCTTGTCGCCCAAGGCGATCACGACCAGCGAACCGGTCTGCGTCTCGGGCGCCCACGTGGTCACCAGCGCGAGCTCGTTGCCGTCGGTGAGTGCGACATCGGTCGGGACCTGCCCGTCCGACAGCTGCAGGCACGTGCCGCCCTGCGCGCCGCTGATCCCCGCGGTCGCGATGATCCCGGACGAGAACGCGATCACTGAGTGCGCGCTGACCTCGGCGCTCTGCTCGGGGCGGGCGAGCGCCACGGGCTTGCCGAGGTTGCCGAGTCCGGCGAGGCAGTCGGCGGTCGCGCCTTCCTGGAGTTCGAGTTCGGGCGCGCCGTCCTCGGAGAACCGCCCGCCCGCCCGCGGCGCGAGGCCGATCAGGGCGTCGGTGGACTCGACGGCGGTCACATGGTCGATCCCGGTCAGGCCCGACTCGTCGGTCAGGTAACCGAGCTGGCCCTGGACGCTCCGGTCGGCGTCGCCCAGGAGCGGTGCGGTGGCGAGGGCGTCGCCGCTCGCGGCCGGGAGCTCTTCGGCGTCGCTGCCGCTGCCCGCTTCGCCGTAGCGCCACGAGAACCATTCGGCGGTGCCCGCGGCGGCGGCGAGTTCGCTGTACTTCTCGGGGCTCAGGGCCTCGTCGGCGCCGGGGCTCTCGCTGGAGGAGTCGTCGTTGGTCTTGTCGTCCTCCTGGCTCGGTTCGCTCGGGGGAGCGGCGCCGAGCAGGATGACGATGCCGATGATCAGGCCCAGCGTGATGAGCCCGCCGATGCCGTAGATGGTGTAGCGGACGCCGCGGTGGGTCGGCGGCGCGACCTTGGCCTCGCGTGCTTCCGGCTCAGCCGGGGCATCGGGGGCCTCCTCGCTGCGGCGCTGCGCCGGGACGGTCTCGGTCGTGAGCGCTTCCGCGCCGGTGACCGGCTCCCGGTACGCCTGGTCCCCAAAGGACTGCTCCGGGTACGGCGACGGCGCGGCAGGCGGCGCTTCGGCCTGGTACTGCTGCTCGGCTGCGTACTGGTCGGCGACGAACTGCCCGCCGGGCCGGTCCCCATAGGAGCCCGGCTGCTGGGGCGGCGGGCCGAACGGGTCGGGCTGGACTTGCTCGGCCCGGTACTCCTCGCGGGCCTGCTGCGCCTCGGCTTGGAGGCGTTCGGCCTGGTACGGGTCGGACTGGTAGAGGTCCTGGCCGCCCGAATCGCCCCGGTACTGGGCGTGGCCGTACTCGTCGGCCGCGTACGGGTCGGAGCGCAGTTCGGGGAATTCGAGGCTGCCGCCCTGCTGCTCGGGCGGCGCGTTGAACGCGGGCCCGGAGGACGGAGTGTTGAACGCGGGGCCCGAAGACGGTGCGGCGTAAGGAGTCGCGTTCGGGTCGGGACGGAACGACTGGTCGACCGGCGGTTCGGCGAGCGGACCAGGTGCGCCCTGCTCGGGCGACGGCGGGACGGAGCCCTGGCCGGGCCATGCGGTGCCGCCGCTCGCGAGGCCCCAGCCGGTGTGCGACTGCTGGGCCATCCAGTCCTGGCTCGACTTCGGCGGCCAGTCGGCGGATTCGCCCCACTCGCCGCCCTGCTGCGGCACCTGGCCCTGCGGTCCAAGGCCTTGCGGTCCGGGTCCTTGCAGACCGGCGCCTTGCGGTCCAGGGCCCTGCGGCCCCGGCTGTCCGAAACCTTGCGGTCCAGCCTGCTGCGGGACGTCCGGGCCGCCGAGGTCGGTGTCCCATTCACTGCGGCGGGCGGCGGGGTCGAGGTCGCCGAACGGACCGGCGGGCTGCGACGGTTCGCCGTAGGTTCCCGGGCCCGGAGGCTGGGATTGGAAGAGATCAGAAGCCGGCTCGTCTTCGGGAGCGGCTGAAGGCAGGTGACCCACTCCGCGCGCAGTGATGCGAGGCGGATTGGTGGGTCTGGCCGCGGGTTCACTCGTGGGAGGCCAGGAGGGCGGCTGCTCGGGCGATGGGTCCGGCATGATAGGCGACTCTAGCTGATTGGACCGCGCAACCGTGAGGCGTGGTCGGGAAAGGTGCTAACGGGGAACATGGTACAGCGGGGCCGCCACCGGGAACCCGATCCGCGCCAAGCGATCCGGCGCGTCGAAACCCGAACGTGACGGCCGCGACCCCCATTCCTCACACCGGCGGCGTCTGCGAGCGGGCTGTCACACCGACCGGGCAGAATGGTCGTGGCAGTGAGAAGAGGTGAACAGTGGCGGGGCGAATCCGGGACGCCGATATCCAGCTGGTGCGCGAGCGGGTGGACATCGCCGATGTCATCGGCGAGCGCGTCACCCTGCGCAACGCCGGCGGCGGCAACCTCAAGGGCCTGTGTCCCTTCCACGACGAGCGCTCCCCGAGCTTCAACGTCACGCCCGCGCGCGGCGTCTACCACTGCTTCGGCTGCGGGGTCGGCGGCGACGCCATCACCTTCCTCACCGAGCTCGACGGCCTCACGTTCGTGGAGGCGGTCGAACGCCTCGCCGTTCGAGCCGGCCTCAAACTCACCTATGAGGACATCGACGGCCGCGTCCAGCGCGGTCCTTCGGGCCAGCCGGGCCTGAAGCAGCGCCTGCTCGAAGCCCATACCGCGGCCGCGGAGTTCTACACCGCCCAGCTCATCTCGCCCGAGGCGATCACGGCCCGCCAGTTCCTGACCGCCCGCGGCTTCGACCGGGACGCGGCGGCGACCTTCGGCTGCGGCTACGCCCCCGACTCGTGGGACGCGCTCGCGAAGCACCTGCGCGCCAAGGGCTTCACCGCCGACGAGTTGACCACGGCCGGGCTCGCCAAGCCCTCGCGCACCGGCAACCTCATCGACCGGTTCCGCCGCCGCCTGCTGTGGCCGATCCGCGACTCCTCGGGCGCGGTGATCGGCTTCGGCGCGCGCAAACTCTTCGAGGACGACCAGGGCCCGAAGTACCTGAACACCCCCGAGACGCCCCTGTACAAGAAGTCGCAGGTCCTCTACGGGATCGACTTGGCGCGCAAGGACATCGCCAAGACCGGCCGCGTGGTCATCGTCGAGGGCTACACCGATGTCATGGCCTGCCACCTCGCCGGAGTCCCGATGGCGGTCGCCACCTGCGGCACCGCGTTCGGCTCCGAGCACATCCGGATCCTGCGGCGCTTCCTGTTCGACGCGGAGTCCGCTGACGGGCGCATCATCTTCACCTTCGACGGCGACGAGGCGGGCCAAAGGGCCGCGCTCAAAGCTTTCGACGAAGAGCAGCGCTTCGTCTCCCAGACTTACATCGCCGTCACGCCGGGCGGCCAGGACCCGTGCGAGCTGCGCCAGAGCGCGGGGGACGCGGCGGTGCGCGAGCTCATCGAGCGGCACACGCCGCTGGTGCAGTTCGCGCTCGAACGCGCGATCGCCAAGCACGACTTGGACACCGCCGAGGGCCGCCTGCACGCGACGCGCGCGATCGCGCCGCTCCTGGCCCGCGTCAAGGACCGCGGCCTGGTCGAGGAGTACCTCGGGGTCTACGCGGGGCGTCTCGGCAAGGACAAGGCCGAGCTGCGCCGAGCGGTGCAGGGTGCGGCGGCCGGGCAGCAGCCCGCGGCCCCGGCCGGGCCCAAGCGCGAGCAGCGGGCGGACTCGACCCAGCTGCGGTCCCAACGCGAACTCCTCAAGGTCGCACTGCAGCACCCGCAGCTCGCCGGCCCGTACTTCGACGCGGTGGACGCCACGCCGTACACCGACCCGAACTACCGGGCGGTCCGCGAGGCCATCGGGGCGGCGGGAGGCGCGGCCAAGGCAGTGGCAGGCCCGAACTGGGTCGCGGCGGTCCAGAGCGCCTGCACCGAACTCGCGGCGGGGGCGATGGTGAACGAACTCGCGGTCGAAGAACTGCGCCTCGCGGGCGAACCGGACGCGCTGTATGTGCGAACCATCCTGGCCCGCATCCAAAGGCCGGTGGTGGAGGCGGAGGTAGCCGACCTGAAGCGCCGCCTGCAGCGCATCAATCCCAGCACCGACAAAGATGAGTACATGAAACTGTTCGGCCAGCTCATGGGCCTGGAACAACACGTGCGGTCCCTCAGAGACCAAGCCGCCAACGCCGTCGAGTAACGGCGAGGCCGCCCGCGGTAATCCGCGGGCGGCCTCTGCTTTGGTTTTTGGTCCCTAGACCTTGGCGGGTTCGGGGTTTCGGAGGGGTTCTCCGTGTGCGTGGAGTTCGGTGAGTACTTCGCGCCAGGACGTGATGAGGCCCGTCGCGTGGTAGGCGATGTCCTTCTCCTTGCAGAACTGCTCCACGATCGGCTGCGCCCGGTTCAGGTTCACCGAGGGCATGGCCGGGAAGAGGTGGTGCTCGATCTGGTAGTTCAGGCCGCCGAGCGCGAAGTTCGTGAACCAGCCGCCCTTGACGTTCCGCGAGGTCAGCACCTGCTTGCGCAGGAAGTCCAGCTCGGTCTCGCCGACGAGGGTCGGCATGCCCTTGTGGTTCGGCGCGAAGACCGAGCCCATGTACACGCCCCACACGGCCTTGTGCACCAGCAGGAACACGATGGCCTTGCCCGGCGACAGCACGATGAACAGGGCGCTCAGGTAGGCGGCCCAGTGCACGGCCAGGAACAGGGCCTCCCAGCCGCGGTTCTTCAGGCCCGGCTTGGCGACCGACTTGATGCCGGAGACGTTGAGGTTCAGGCCCTCGAGCGTGAGGATCGGGAAGAACAGCTGCGCCTGGTACTTGCCGAACCAGGTGGTGATGCCCTTCGCGAAGCCCGCCTGGCGCTTCGACCACACGAACAGGCCCGGCGAGACGTCGGGGTCCAGCTCCTCGTGGTTGGGGTTGGCGTGGTGGCGGTTGTGCTTGTCGTTCCACCAGCCGTAGCCCATGCCGTTGGCGAGGTTGCCGGTGAACCAGCCCATTCGCTCGGAGGTCGAGCGGCTGCGGATGACCTGGCGGTGGGCGAGGTCGTGGCCCAGGAACGCCACCTGGGTGCTCAACAGGGCCATGAACACGGCCGTGAACATCTGCATCCAGGTGTCGCCGATGAAGGCGAACGCCACCCACCCGCCGACGAACGCGGCGGACACGAGGGCGAACCGGATCACGTAGTACGCCGGGCGTCGGTGCATGAGGCCCGCCTCGTTGATGCGGCGGGACAGCTGCGCGAAGTCGCTGCCGGCCCTCTGCTCGGGCTTGGCGTCGAGCTGCGCATCTTCGGCGATGAGCGTCATGGAAACGTCCGATCTGTCGGGAACTTGTCGACCCCCCAAGCCTCCCGCGTCAAGCGAGTTCTGTCGCTACTGCTGACCCGTCAATGGGGGTAGTGCTTGCCCTACCTTTTCGGCGATCCCCGACTGCGTGCTCACGCAGCGTCAGTAAGGGTTCGGCCTTCCACGCGTAAGGCCGATAACGGAGAGTAAGGGTTGGAACGTTGTCATATGAGGGCTCTAGGCTCGGTGGCATGCCTATTGAGAACGAGATCCTGGTGCGCGCCGGGGACCTGCGGAAGAGCTACGGCGAGCACGAGGCCGTCCGCGGCGTCGACTTCGAGATCCTGCGCGGCGAGGCCTTCGGCTTCCTCGGTGCGAACGGCGCCGGGAAGTCCACCACCATGCGGATGATCGGCTGCGTCTCCCAGCCCACCGGCGGCACCCTGGAGGTCTTCGGCCGCGACCCGCACACCGAGGGCGCCGTGATCCGGGCCCGACTCGGCGTCGTCCCGCAGGACAACACCCTCGACGGGATGCTCACGGTCTTCGAGAACCTCGTCGTCTACGCCGGCTACTTCGGCATCAAGCGCAAGGTCGCCCGTGAGAAGGCCGCCGAACTGCTCGAGTTCGTGCAGCTCACCGCCCGCGCCAAGGACCAGGTCTCAGAGCTCTCCGGCGGCATGCAGCGCCGCCTCGCCATCGCCCGCTCCCTCATCAACGACCCCGACCTGGTCATCCTCGACGAGCCCACCACCGGCCTCGACCCCCAGGCCCGCCACCTGGTGTGGGAGCGCCTGTTCCAGCTCAAGCAGCGCGGCGTCTCGATCCTGCTCACCACCCACTACATGGACGAGGCCGAGCAGTTGTGCGACCGCCTCGTCGTCATGGACGAGGGCCGCATCATCGCCGCCGGCTCCCCGCGCGAGCTCATCGACACGCACGTCACCAAGGAGGTCGTGGAGCTGCGCTTCGGCGCCGCCCACACCAGCGAGCTCGCCGAACTGGCCCTGACCCTCACCGGCATCGGCGGCCAGATCGAGGCCCTGCCCGACAAGATCCTCGTCTACACCGACGACGCCGACGACACGAACGCCGCGCTCGAAGCCCGCGAGATCCGCCCCACCTCGATGCTGGCCCGCCGTGCCACCCTCGAAGACGTCTTCCTGCGCCTCACCGGCCGCGCCCTCGTGGAGGACGAAGCGTGAGTGCCGAAGCCGCAACCGCCGCCGAGATGAACGCCCTCGGCCCCGACCGCACGGCCCCGACCGCGTTCACCGGCGCCTGGCGGGCCTTCAGCCTCCAAATGGCCCTGTATCGGCACGTCTGGTACGGCACCGTCTTCACCTCGGTGCTCCTGCCGGTCCTCTACATGGTCTCGGTCGGCATCGGCGTCGGCGCCTACATCGACCCCGCCTCCATCGGCGGCCTCTCCTACGCCGAGTTCATCGCCCCCGGCCTGATCTGCTCGGTCGCGGTCATGATGCTCGGCAACGACATGGTCTTCCCGGTCTTCGGGGGCTACCAGGACTGGGGCGGCCAGTACCTCGCCCAGCGGGCCACCCCGCTGCGCCCGCTCGACATCCTCAACGGCCACCTCGCGTACGCGGTCGTCTTCCGGCCCTTCACGAACTGCACGATCGTCGCGGTCGTCCTGGCCTTCTTCGGGGTCTACGCCTCCTGGTGGGCCGCGTTCGCGGTCCTCGCCGCCGCGCTCGTCTCGGCCGCGCTCGCGCCCTGGCTCCACTGCTGGGCCTCCAGCCTGAAGAACGACGCGAACCTCAACATGATCTTCCGGTTCGCCGTCATGCCCATCTCGCTGTTCTCCGGCGTGTTCTTCCCCGCCGCCGAGATGCCCGGCTTCCTCCAGCCGCTGGTGTGGCTCTCGCCGCTGTGGCACGGCACCGAGCTCGCCCGCGCCGCCACCGCCGACGTCGCGCCCGCGCTGCCGCCGGCCGTCCACATCGCCTACCTGGCCGCGCTCGCGGTGACGGGCTGGTTCGCCGCCCGCCACGTCGTCCAGCGCCGCTTGAACTTCTAGGAGCCCATAGTGACCATCACTGCCGCACCCGCCGAGAGGAGCCGAGCATGTCGGTAATCGCCTACAGCGCCGCCCGCGCCACCCTCCGCTCCTCCGGCGCCCTGCTCAACCGCAACTGGATCGCCATGCGCCGCGCCTGGATCCTCGTGATCTCCGGCGCCGTGGAGTCACTGCTCTTCCTGTTCGCCTTCGGGTTCGGCGTCGGCTCCCTCGTCGGCGACATCACCCTCCCGGACGGGACCACCGTCTCCTACACCGCCTACGTCGCCCCCGCGATCCTCGCCAACGCCGCCATGATGGGCGTCCTCGCCGAGACCTCCATCAACGTCTTCGCCAAGTTCAAGTGGATGAAGGTCTACCACGGCATCCTCAACACCCCCTTGCGGCCCTGGGACGTGGCCCTCGGCGAGGTCTGGTGGGCGCTCATCCGCGGCGGCACCTACATCGGCGCGTTCGTGGTCGTCATGGGGCTCTTCGGCCTCCTCGACTCCTGGTGGGCGCTGCTGGCCGTCCCCGCCTGCGTGTTCATCGCGCTCGCGTTCGCCGGGATCGGCCTGACCCTCGCCACGCTCTTTCGCGAGTGGACGGACTTCGACTGGATGAACGCGGTCGTGTTCGCCATGTTCCTGTTCGGCGGCACCTTCACTCCCGTGGAGGCCTACCCGGCCTTCGCCCAGCCGATCGTCTACATCATGCCGCTCTACCACGGCATCGAGCTGGTCCGCGGGCTCAGCCTCGGCCAGCTCGGCCCGATGATGCTCGTGCACATCGCCTACCTCCTGGCATTGTGCGTGGGCGGCATGTGGGTCGCGCAGAAGCGGCTTTCGAAGGCGCTCTACAAGTAGCCGCGACTGCCGGTCACCGGGCGCTCGCACGGGCAGTGCCCACGGAGAGTTGCAAGGCGCTTGTATAAGTGGAAACCGGTCAAGCAGCAGGCCGCGCCCCCGAACGCTCGGGGGCGCGGCTGACCGCAATGGGCCGGACAATACGGCACAGTCCTAAATGAAGAAAATCTTCACGCGTGAGCTTCACAACGAAGAAATTCTTCGGTACTGTCCGATTCATGAGACAGCGCCTCCCCATCCGATTGCGCCATAAGCGCATCGCACTCCTCGTCGCCGCTCTCCTCACCGCAGCGGCAGCAGCATTCGTCCCCTCACTGGTGTCGAACGCCGACGACTTCACGGCCCAGGCCGTGACCCACAAGAGCCCGTTCAACTGCAACAAGACGTTCTACGCCAACAACTGGCTCGGCACCCCCGCCCACAACCCCGCCAAGTCCATCGACTGGCAGAGCTACGGCTCCGACGCCATCAACGGCGAGAACGTGCGCGCCACCGCCGCCGGCACCGCCTACTTCTACAACGAAGGCGACACCAGCTACGGCAAGTGGGTCCAGATCGTCCACTCCGACGGCACCCGCACCCGCTACGCGCACCTCAACACCATGATCCAGGGCGCGGGGACCAGCAAGTCCGTCTCCCAGGGCACCATCATCGGCACCGTCGGCTCCACCGGCGGCTCCAACGCCCCCCACCTCCACTACGAGCAGCGCAACAGCTCCGGCACCGTCGTCTCGCCCGTGGTCGAGGGCATCTCGGTCCCGCAGGGCACCAAGAAGGCCATCACCTCCTCCAACGGCTGCTCCGGCGGCAACCCCTACACCGCGGGCGAAGTCTGCGGCTCGGGCTACAGCCAGATCGACCAGCACGCGCTCGGCACGGTCGGCGCGGTCTTCCTGATGTACAACAGCTCCAACGGTTACAACTGCGCCGTGACCCTCAAATACGCGAGCGTGGGAACCGCCAGCGCGGTCTCGACCACCCTCGCGGTAGAGGGGGGCAGTTCCAGCACCGACTCGGGCAGCTTCGCGTACTACGCGGGGCCGCTCAAGAAGTCGGCACCGGACACGTGCGTCAAATGGGGCGGTTCGGTCGGTTCGACGACCTGGACTAGCGGCTGGACCCATTGCAGTTAATGGCCTTCGGCTGTGCCAAATGATCGGCTAGCAAGCGACGCCGATAAGGTGGGCGCGTGAGAACCCTGCTGCGACTGTGCACCATCGTCGCGCTGGCCTGCGCGCCCGCCTTCGTCCCCTCCGCGGCCTTCGCCGCCACCGGGCCGCAGGTCCTGATCATCACGACCGGGAACGCGGCGCAGGACGTGGCGGACTACGCGGTGGAGCGCCTCCAGATGGAGGCGCGCCGCTGGAACTTCACCCTCGTCGAGGGCACTCCCGAGGACCTGGACGATCTCGAGTCGATCGACGTGGTCATGTTCGTGAACACGGGCGAGAACGTGCTCGACGAGGGCCAGGAGGCCGAGCTCGAGTCCTTCGTGAAGGGCGGCGGCGGCTTCATCGCGACGAACTCCGCGGCGGCGAGCGAGCCCGGCTGGGACTTCTACCAGGAGATGCTCGGTGCGACGGCCCTGACGCCGCCGACCGAGCCCGCGGCGGAGCAGGAAGTGAGCTTCAACGCGGGTTCGCCGATCACCGAGGGCCTGGACGAGGACCTGAAGGTCACCGAGCGCTGGTACTACTTCGATCCCGAACCGGCGCAACCGGAGTCGACGCTGCTCGCGCAGCTCGGCTCGGGCGACCCGGTGGCGTGGAACAGCGAGACCTACAGCGCGTTCTACGCCTCGCCGGGCGGCGAGGGCAACACGTGGGGCGACCGGGACTTCCTCCAGCTGATCCGCCAGGGTATCTGGTGGGCGGCCGGTGAGGAGGGCGTGATGCTCCAGAACTCGGAGGACGCGGCCCCGAGCTGGCCCTACACGTGGACGTTCGTGCTGTTCGTGGTCGCGGTCGCCGGTGGCGGCTCGATCGCGGTGTGGCGCCTGGACAAGGCCGAGACGGCGAAAGAGGCCGAAGAGGAAGCGTCGCCGGTCAAGGCCGGGGTGTAGCCGCCGCAACGTAAGCGGCCCAAGGCGATCGGCCTGGGCCTGACAGAGCAACAACAGCGACAGTGATCGGGCGGGCAGCTATGCGGCTGCCCGCCCGATCGTTTCGCGGTCCGCGCGGAAACCTCCAGTGTCCGCTGGCGCCGGTCCGGCTCCCGCGAGGGGAAGTTCCCACGACCCACTCACTCCCCGCGGTCCTGTCGCGAAGAGGTCGGGGCCGGTCCGGCACCGTGCGGGCCGCAGCTCAGGGGTGGCCGCAGCCTAGAGCCGCCCGGCGACCAGGGTGGTCACTTCGGCGACGCCGTTCTCGAACGGCAGGTCCTCGTCCTCGGGCTCTTCGACGGGCCCGCCGCTGCGCTGCTTGAGGGAGACCTCTTCGAGCGGGATCGCCAGGAGTGCCGACATGGCGTTCTCCTTGGGGCTGGCCTCCCGTGAGCGGTCGGAGCGGCCTTCGGCCATCCGGTTGATCAGGGCCTTGAACACCGACCAGCGCTCGTCGGCGTCGGTCACCAGGCGCGCGTTCGCGTGGACGACGACGCTGCGGTAGTTCATGGAGTGATGGAACCAGGACTTCGAGAAGACCAGTCCGTCCACAATAGTCGCCGTGACGCTGACCGGGAACTCCTCGCGCCCGCCCAGGCCCATGCTCGACCCGGTCGAGCCGTGGAGGAACAGCGTGTCGCCCACGCGCACATGGAACGTCGGCAGGACCCGCGGCGCGCCGTCCGGACCGACGAAGGCGAAATCGCAGTACAGGGCCTCATCGAGCACCTGGTACGAAGGCGCCTTCTCGTAGGTGACGCGTTCGCGCGAGCGGTTCGGAGTGGTGCGCTCGGTCTGGGCGAACTGGCCGCTGTAGGGGCATTCGAGGGTGGACATCGAGGGGGGCTCCCATCTTCAGATTATGTACTGATACAATGCTTGAGTTATGTCGGTACAGTATCAGATCACCGGGACCGCGGCAAACGAGATCGCCGCCAGCGTCGAGTCCGGCGTGCGCGCGGGACACCTCGCGCCCGGCCGCACCCTGCCCCCCGTCCGCAAACTCGCCGCCGACCTCGGCGTCGCCGCCGGCACCGTCGCCTCCGCCTACCGGCGGCTGCGCGAACGCGGCGTTGTCGAGACCGGCGGCCGCGCCGGCACCTTCATCCGCCAGCGCTCCGCCTTCACCCCCACCGGAACCCTCACGGTCCCTTCGGGTGTGCGCGACCTCGTCTCCGGCGAGCCCGACCCCGACCTCCTTCCCGACCTGGCCGCCCTGAAGCCCCACGTCGCCATCACCCACGGCAACTACCGCGACGGCGGCCCCTGCCCGGACCTGCTCGACCTCATCCGGGACCGCTTCGCCGCCGACGGCGTCCGCGGCGAACTCACCGTCACCTCCGGGGCCCTCGACGCCTTCGAACGCGGCCTCGCCGCCCGGCTCGAACCCGGCGACCTCGTCGCGGTCGAGGAGCCCACCTGGTCGAACGGGCGGGACCTGCTGCTCTCGGCCGGATACCAGGTCACGCCGGTGGCGATCGACGGCGAGGGCCCGATCGCGTCCGAACTGGACGCCGCGCTCGCGTCCGGGGCGCGCGCCTTCATCCTCACCTCGCGCGGCCAGAACCCCACGGGCGCAGCGGTCTCGGCCGAACGCGCCGTCGCCTTGCGCGAGGTGATCGGGCGGCATTCGGACGTGTTCGTCATCGAGGACGACCACTGGGGCGAGCTGTCGCAGATCCCGCTGCACTTCGTGGCCGACGCCGCCGACCACTGGATGTTCGTGCGCTCGGTCTCCAAGCCCTACGGCCCCGACCTGCGCTGCGCCCCGGCGGCCGCCGACGCCGACACGAAGGCCCGCATCCAGGGCCGCATGGCTCTCGGGCACCGCTGGGTCTCGGGGATCCTCCAGCACTTCGTGATCGCCGCCTGGACCGACCAGGCGGTGGCCGCCCAGGTGGCGGAGGCCGGACGCGTCTACGCCGAACGCCAAGGGGCCCTGCGGGACGCGCTCGCCGAACGCGGCGTCGAGGTGTGGGGCCGCTCGGGGCTCAACCTGTGGATCCCGGTCGCCGACGAGACGGCCTCGGTGGTCGCCCTGCGCGACGCGGGTTACGCCGTTGCCCCCGGCCGCTCGTACTCCTTCCATGGGGCCCAAGGCATCCGCGTGAGCACGTCCCGGCTCGAACCCGAACTCGCCGCCGAGGTGGCCGACGCGGTCGCCCTGGCGACCGGACCGGCGTCGCCGCCGGTCTGAGCGCTAGGGGGTTCGTCAACACCCCCTAAGGCCGCCCCCCTTGCACTTCGAGGCGGCCGAACGGCCAGACCGCACTCGGTCCGGCCGACAACTCCAGAAAGGAACCCTCGTGACGGCAACTGCACACCCGGACACGACCGCCCTCCAGAAGCGCGTCCTGCGCACCCTCTTCTGCACCCAGATCGTCGGCGGGCTCGCCGTCGGCATCGGGATCGCCGTGGGCGCGCTCCTCATCGACGACATGACCGGCTCCTCGACCTACGCAGGGCTCGGCCAGAGCCTCTTCGTGGGCGGCTCGGCCCTCGTCGTGATCCCCGCCGTGCGCATCACCGAGCGGTACGGGCGCCGCGGCGGCCTCGCCTTCGGCTACGCCTGCGCCGTCCTCGGCACCCTCACCGTCATCGCGGCCATCCACATGGACAACGCCGTCGTCGCGGTCCTCGGCTACTTCCTCCTCGGCTCGGGCTCGTTCGCCGGGCTCCAGTCCCGCTACGCGGCCGCCGATCTCGCCCCGCCCGAGCGCCGCGGCTCGCACCTCGCGATCGTCGTGTGGGCCACCACGATCGGCTCGGTCGCCGGTCCGTCCATCGCCGCTGTCGCCGAGAACGTGTGGACCGGCTGGTTCGGCGGGCCCGCCTACGTCGGCTCGATGGTCGCGATGGGGCTGCTGTTCCTCACCACCGCCGCGATCATCGGCGTCCTGCTGCGCCCCGATCCGCTCCTGACCGCCCGCGAGCTCAGCGGCGAAACGGACGCGCCGAAACGCTCCATCGCCGACGGCTACCGCACCGCCAAGACCAATCCGGCAGTGCGCACCGGCGTCATCGCCGCCGCCCTCGGCCACTTCGTCATGGTCGGCGTCATGGCCATGACCGCCATCCACATCAAGCACGGCATGGCCGACCCCGAGCAGGCGCTCACCGTCGTCGGCGTCATCCTCGGCCTGCACATCGGCGCCATGTACGCCTTCTCGCCGATCATCGGCCGCCTCGTCGACAAGTACGGCGCGCGCCCGGTCCTCATGGCGGGCACCGCGATCCTGGTGGCCGCGTGCGTCGTCTCCGGCTCCTCCCCGGGCGGCGACCAGGTGCGCCTCTCGATCGGCCTGGCCCTGCTCGGCGTCGGCTGGTCCGCGATGACCGTCGCCTCTGCCGCGCTCGTCACCGGCGCGGTCTCCCCGGCCCGGCGTCCGTCCACACAGGGCTTCTCGGACCTCGTGATGGGCTTGGCCGCCATGGGCGCGGGCATCGCCTCCGGCCCGATCGTCGAGTACGCCAGCTACGGCATGCTGTGCGTCTTCTGCGCGGTCGTGGCCCTCGCGGTGTTCCCGTTCCTCATGGGCAAGCTGACGGGTCCGACGAGCGGGATCGTGCTTCCGGCGACTCCAGCGGAAGAGGCCGCTTAGTACCCGTAGGCGCTCGGGGCGTTCTGGCCGCCGTCGACCGGGATCACCGCGCCGTTGATCGCCTTCGCCTTGTCCGACAGGAGGAAGGCGATCACCTCGGCCACATCGCGCGGGTCGATCAGCTCCCGGGTCGGGAACTCGTCCAGGAACGCCTCGTAGCGTCCCGGGTCGGCCACGCGCAGCCGGTCCCAGTTGCGGTCGGGCACGAGCATCGAGCCCGGCGCGACCGCGTTCACGCGGACGCCGCTGGGACCGAGCTCGCGCCCGAGGACGGTCGCGGCGTGGTTCAGCGCGGCCTTGGTCGAGCCGTACGCCAGGCCGGGGGAGGGCTTCGAACCCGAGATCGAGGAGACCAGGACGGCCGCGCCGCCGGTGCGCCGCAGTTGGGGGAGCGAGGCCTTCAACGCGGTCATCGCGCTGGTCACGTTGACGCCCAACGTATAAGCCCAGTCCTCGGGCCAGGTGTCGATGAGGCTGCGGCCGCGCGAGCCGCCCACGTTCGCGACCACGCCGCCGAGGTCGCCCAGGCGGCGTCCGGCCTCGTGCACGAACTCGGTGAGCAGTTCGGGGTCGTTGACGTCGAGCGCGCGGGTGGCGACCTTGACGTCGTGCTCGGCGCGCAGCTTCTCGGCGAACTCGTTGAGCGGGGCGGCGTTCCGCGCGCACAGGGCCAGGGGGACGCCTTCGGCGGCGAGCAGCGCGGCGGTGGCCATGCCCAGGCCGTGGCTGGCGCCGGTGATGAGGACAGGGCTGTTCAATTGCATGGGGACATAATGACCCGCCGTGTCTCGTCCGGTCCCGAACACTGGCAGACGATCCGGGGCGGAGACGAGGAAACGGGGCCGACCCGTGCCGGTCGGCCCCGCAAGTTCGAGTCTCAACGCCAGGGCGCGAGAGGCGGCGGCGCATTACGGCGCCGATGACGCCGTCCGTCTTCTAACGCCAGGGCGCCAGAGGATTGTCGAGCCGTCCCGCGTAGATCAGGCTCTCCTCCTGGTTCTCCAGGTCCACCATCTGCTGGTTGTTCTTGAGCTGCAAGCGGTTCAGGCACGACAGCGTGAAGCTGTCCTCGAACAGCCCGAAGCGCTCGAACGCCTCGGCCAGCTCCGGATGCGCCGCCTGGTAGTCCTTCAGCGCCTCCGCCGCGACCCGCCAGAACTCGTCCTCGCCGAGCACTCCGTCCAGGTCCAGCTGCGCGGCCAGGAACCGCAGGAAGCAGTCCACGACATCGGTCAGGATCGACAGCGTCCGCACCTCGTCGGGGATCTCGACCTTGATGCGCGCGATCTCCTCGGGCACCTCCGTCGACGGCTCGATGACCGCGCACTCCTCGCCGATGTCCTTGAGGAACACCCGGTCGACCGCGCCGTTCTTGAGCACCAGGATCACGTTCTCGCCGTGCGGCATGAACACCAGGCCGTACCGGTAAAGGCAGTGCGCCAGCGGCACCAGGTACGCGTCCAGGTACCCGCGCAGCCACGTCGCCGCGTCCAGCCCCGAGCGCTTGACGAGCGCCGAGGCGAACGGCTTCCCGGCCGCGTCCACATGCAGCAGCGAGGCCATCGTCGCGACCCGCTCGCCCTTGGCCAGCTTGGGAACCGGGCTCTCGCGCCACAGGGCCGCGAGCATCTTCCGGTACGGCGAGCCCTTCGGCGCGCCCGCCGTGTAGGCCGGGTGCCGGTAGCCGACGGCGGCCCGCTCGCGCAGGACCGTCACGCCGTGGCGCTTCATCGTGGCGTCCCCGTGCACGAGGTCGGCCACGTAGTCGCTGATCGCGGGCGTGACCTCCATGTACTCAGTGGACAGACCCCGCATGAATCCCATGTTCAGCACCGACAGCGCCGTCTTGACGTAGTCCGTCTCGGGCCTGCTGCGGTTGAAGAAGGTGCGGATCGACTGCTGCGCCTGGAACTCGTCGTGGCCCTCGCCGAGCGGGATCAGCCGCCCGGCCGCGATCTCGGGCGCGAAGGTCACCGAGATCTTGTTGCGCCACTGCCACGGGTGCACCGGGATCAGGTAGACATCCTCATAGGACAGTCCCTGGTCGGTGAGCATGGACGCGAAGTACTCGCGCGAGTCCGCGTCGAGCTGCGAATCGATCAGCCAGTTGAAGTCCAGTTCCGGCGCGGCCGCGAACATCGCGTGCTCGCGCTTGGCCGCCAGCCACATCAGGCGCACCCCGGCGCCCGCTTCGGGCGCGTACGCCCGGTAGTCCTCCGACGTGAAGCCGAGCCGTCCCGACCCGGCCACGAAGCACGGGTGCCCGCCGGTCATGGCCGCCTCGACCGCCTGGAAGCCCGCGTCCACGAGCTCGGCGGCGGTCGGCTGGTCCTCGCCGAGCTGGTAGGCCCCGCGGTTGATCGTCGCGGCGACCTCCTCCAGGTACACCGGCAGCACCGCGTCGCTCAGGCCCAGCTCGCCCTTGAACGACAGGAAGAACTCCGCCGCGTCCAGTTCCAGCTCGGTCCCGTCCGTGCCCTCGCGCACGAGCGAGGCCGCGTCCACGGCCCAGTGGTCGAGCTTGAAGCGCCTCGCCGCGAACCGGTAGCGGTCGCCCGCCGCCGTGAGCGCGTACGCCTCGCCGTCCTTCACCGGTACCAGCAGCCGCTCGTGCGCGAACTCGCCGATCGCCTTGGCCAGCAGGAGCCTGGTGGCCCGCTGCCACAGCTCGGGGGTCAGATGGTCGATGGCGCTCACGCGTTCACTCCTCTGGCGGCGGACCGCTCGAAATCGATGCCGGTGCAGAAGCTCAGCAGCGCCTGCTTGTCCTTGAGCTGCACGGCCCGCTCGGGGCGGAAGCCGACGAACTCGTTGAGGCGGTGGATCGCCTCGTTGCCCACGTCCGGCTCGACCACGACGCGCTTGGCGCCGAAGCCGTCGAACAGCAGGCGCATCACGGTCTCCATGACGCCCTTGGTGAACCCCGCGATGGGCTGGGCGGTCGGGGCGGTCAGCACGTGCATGCCCACGTCCCCTTCCGCGGGGTCGTAGACGCCCGCCAGCTCCGAGTGCGCCGGGTCGTAGACCTCCACGAGGAATCGCGCCCGGTAGTGGTACAGGCCCATGTACGCGAAATGGTGCTCACTGCTCTCGATGCCCTCGTGCTCGGCGAGCACGTCGGCCACGGTGGCCTCCTGCATCATCCAGTACGCGGCCTTCGGATCGGTGACCCATTCGTGCAGCAGCGGCGAGTCGGTGGGCGGGTCGACCAGCCGCAGGCCGAAGTCGCCGAGCCGGTCGTGCAGGTGGTAGAAGGTCGCGGGGGCCTTCATGGGCGGTGTCCTCACACTGGTGCTCCGAACTCCTGGAAGCCGATGCGCTGCTCGACGGGGTAGATCTCCCGGCCGGTCAGCGACCGGATGATCCAGGAGTTGCGGTGGGCGGCCATGCCGAGATCGGGGGCGGTGAAGCCGTGGGTGGCGAGTTCGGCGTTCTGGACGAACACCTCGCCGGCCCCGGCGGCGTCGACGCTGTAGTCGCGGCGGGCCTCCAAGCGGCCGGTCGCGTCGAAGCGCAGACGATCCCGAACGTCGTTCATGAATTCGGGAACACGGTAACTGTATCCGGTCGCCAGCACCAGACCCTCGGTGAGCAGCTCGAAGCTCCGGTCCTGCTCGTGCTGCCTGACCCCGAGCCGGACGCTGCCGCAGCCCGCGGCCTTCTCGATCGTGCAGTTGGTGAACAGCCTGGTCGGGACGGAGCCGAGCTCGAACCGCTTCTGGTAGAGCACGTCGAAGATCTCGTTGATCAGCTCGGCGTTGATGCCCTTGTACAGGCCCTTCTGCGTCGCGTTCAGCTCGTCGCGCTTGGCCGGGGGCAGGCCGTGGAAGTAGTCCACGTACTCCGGGCTGGTCATCTCCAAGGTGAGCTTGGTGTACTCCAGCGGGAAGAACCTGGGGGAGCGGGTCACCCAGTTCAACTCGTAGCCGGTCTCGATGTCGCCCAGCAGGTCCCGGTAGATCTCGGCGGCGCTCTGGCCGCTGCCGACCACGGTGACCGAGCCGCACTCCTTGAGGCGGTCGCGGTGCTCCAGATAGGACGAGGCGTGGCAGACGGTGTCGCTCTCCAGCTCCCGGCAGGCCGGGGGCACCCACGGCGGCGTCCCGGTGCCGAGCACGAGCTTCCTCGCGCGGTGGACCTGCTCGCCTTCGGGCCCGTCCGAACGCACCGAGTACACCCCGTCGGCCCACTCCACGGCAGTCACCGTCCGCTCGAAGTGCAGGTTGTCGAGCTGCGCGGCCGCCCACTGCAGGTAGTCCTGGAACTCGGTGCGCAGCTGGAAGAAGGACTCCCGGATGTAGAACGGGTAGATCCGCCCTTTCTCCTTGAGATAGTTGAGGAACGAGAACCGCGAGGTCGGGTCGGCGAGGGTCACGAGGTCGGCCATGAACGGGACCTGCATCGTGGTGCCCTCGATGAGCATCCCCGGGTGCCAGTCGACGTTCGCCTTGCGCTCCAGGAAGATCCCGTCGAGGTCCTCGATCGGGTCGGTCAGCGCCGCGAGCCCGAGATTGAACGGCCCGAGGCCGATGCCGATGAAGTCGTAGACGGTCATGCCGATTCCTTCGCCTGCTTGCCGTGCTGCGCGAGCGCTTCGAGCACCGGCACGATGTCGCTCAGGCCCGTCTCGGGGTTGAGCAGGGTCAGCTTCAGCGCGATCCGGCCCTCGACCCTGGTGGCCGCGACCATGCCCGCGCCCGAGGCCGCGAGCGCCTCGCGGGCCCTCCGGTGCACCTCGTCGTCGGCCCCGGCGAGCCGGAACAGCACCGTCGACAGCTGCGAGGGAGGGGCGGCGACTTCGAAGCGCGGGTCGGAGGCGATCCAGTCCCAGGTCTGGTCCGCGAGGGCGCAGACCCGGTCGAACATGTCGCCGACCGCGTCGGGTCCCAAGGTGCGCAGCGTCATCCACAGTTTCAGCGCGTCGAAGCGGCGCGTGGTCTGGAGGCTCTTGTCGACCTGGTTCGGGGCCGCGCCCTCGGCGGGGTTGAGGTAGTCGGCGTGGTGCGTGACGTGCCGCAGTGCGGCCCGGTCCCTGACGATGAGCGCCGAGGAGCTGACGGGCTGGAAGAAGGACTTGTGATAGTCCACAGTGACCGAATCGGCGTGCTCGATCCCGTTGAGCAGGTTCCGGTGCTCGCGCGAGACGAGCAGGCCGCAGCCGTAGGCCGCGTCCACGTGGAGCCAGACTCGGTGCGCCGCAGTGACCTCCGCGATCGGCCCGAGCGGGTCGACGGACCCGAAGTCGGTGGTCCCGGCCGTGGCGACCACGGCGGCGGGCACGAGGCCCTGCTCGCGGCAGGTCTCCAGGGCCGCGTCCAGTGCCGCCGGGTTCATGCGGAACCAGTCGTCGGCCGGGACGGTGATCACGGCGTCCTCGCCCAGTCCCAGGAGCCGTGCGGCCTTGACGACGCTGAAGTGGCTGTGCGGGGAGGCGAACAGCCGCAGCCGCGGCAGGACCTCCACGCCGCGCATCGGCGTGCCGACCTCGACGCGGTGCTTGAGCAGGACGTGCTCGACCGCTTCCTCCCGCGCCAGGAGCAGCGCGTGCAGGTTCGACTGCGTCCCACCGGAGGTGAACACGCCGTCGGCGTCCGGGCCGAGCCCGATCCGCTCGGCGGTCCACTCGATGAGGCGCTGCTCGATGAAGGTGCCGCCCGCGCTCTGGTCCCAGGTGTCGACCGAGGTGTTGACCGCGGCGAGTACCGTCTCGGCGGCGACGGCCGGGAGTGCGACGGGGCAGTTCAGGTGCGCGAGGTAGCTCGGGTGGTGGAACCAGACCGCGTCGTCGAGATAGAGCCTGCCGACCTCCTCGAACGCGTCCTCAAAGGACTCCAGGGGCCGGTCGAGGTCGACCGCGGCGACGGCGGGTCCCAGTTCGGCCGGGGTCGCGCCGGTCCAGGGCCGGTCGACGGTCGCGAACCGCTCGGCAAGGCGCCCTGACACATCGGCGATGAGGCCGCGATAGGCGGCGGCCGAATCGCGGCCCAGGAGGGCCGGTGTGTCGGAGCGGTTGAGCGGCGCGGGAGCCGGGCGCAGGTCGGCGCTTGTCAGCACGGAGGGTCCTTTCACGGAGGGACGAACTCGGAAGGCCGGGGAACGTGTAGGTTAGGCTAACCTAAGTGTTCGACCGCCGGAAGGGCTCATCCCGAATGGTGATGTTCTCCACGAATGCTTGCGATGGGTCGCCTCAAGGGGCATATGCACGGAATTGTCGCCGATGCTCGGCTGCCCTCCATTGAGGACTCGCTGAAACCGCTGCGGCACAAGCCGACGAGCGAGGGAATGCTCCTGACCGACCGTCAGGAAGAATGTTGCGGCGGAGCCCGGGGGGAGCCACCGCCGCGTTCTCATCCTCCAGGATCAGGGCGGCACTGTCTGTCACCAATCCGACAACAACCGGTGTGACTCAAGGGTCACGTCCGCCCCAGGGCCCTCATTAGTGTTGCGGCACAAAAAGACCGGCGGCGGGTCCGAGCCCGCCGCCGGTGCTGATCGTTCCCCCGAAGGGATTACCCGGCCTCGGCGATCCACGCCTCGACCACGCCGGTCATCGTCTCCAGCGGGATCGAACCGCTCGACAGGATGCGGTCGTGGAAGTGCCGCAGGTCGAACGCGTCCCCGAGCTCGCTCTCGGCCCGCGCCCGCAGGGCCTCGATGTGCTTGCGCCCGATCATGTAGGCCAGCGCCTGGCCGGGCCAGGCGATGTACCGGTCGACCTCATTGGCGATGTTCGCCTCGGACAGGGCGGTGTTGTCGCGCATGAACTGGATCGCGCGCTCCCGCGACCACCCGAAGGCGTGCATCCCGGTGTCGACGACCAGCCGGCAGGCCCGCCAGGCGTCGAAGGAGACCATGCCGAGCCGCGCGAGATCGCCGCTGTAGAGCCCGATCTCGTCGCACAGCCGCTCGGTGTACAGGCCCCAGCCCTCGCCGAACGCGGTGAAGTACCCGAACTGGCGGAACTGCGGGAGCTCCGTGAGGGTCTGCCCGAGCGCGAACTGCAGGTGGTGGCCGGGGACGCTCTCGTGGAACGCGAGCGCCTCGTACTCGTACCGGGCGCGGCTGGAGGGCTCGTAGGTGTTGACCCAGTGGGTTCCCGGCCGGGAGCCGTCTGAGGCGGGCACCGTGTAGTAGGCGAGCGTGGAGCCCTTGGCGGAGGCCTCGGGGATGACCTGGATGGTGCAGGGGGCGATGTCGTAGTCCAGGAACGCGGCGGGCAGCGCGGCCTCGGCCCGGCCGAGCGCCTCGGTGACGTCGGCGAGGATCTCGTCCGAGGTCTCGTACCGCAGGGACAGATCGGTGCGCAGTCGTTCGATGACCTCTCCGACGTCCTTGGTGCCCAGGGCCCGCTCGCCGATCTCGGCGAACTCCCCGCGCAGGCGCTCGACCTCTTCGAGCCCGATCCGGTGGATCAGTTCGGGACTCAGATCGAGGGTCGTGAACTGCCGGGCGGCGGCGAGATATCCGGCGGTGCCGCCGGGGACGTGCACGATGCCGACGTGCTCGTCGTCCCGTGCCACGGGCAGGAACTCGGCCTCCAGAGCCGAACGCCAACGGGCAAGCGCGGGCCGCACACCCTCGCTCACCGACCCGAGGGCCTCAGCTCGCCACGCCTCCGCGTCGACACCGGAAGGCGAAAGGGAGACAAGCGGATCGGTGGCGATCTCGGTAGCGAGGTAGTCGTCGATCTGCCCGATGACGGCGAGGACCCCGTGCTCAGTCTGGTGGCGCCCTTCGGCACCGGCCTGCCGGTACCGGTCGAGGACCGCATCGAAGTACCCGCCGAGCGCGGCGAGGCGCACCAGGTAGTCGCGGCTGCGCTGCTCGGAGTCCAGGCTCATGCGCGGCAGCGAGGACAGCATCGCGGAGACGGGCCCGCTGATGGTGTTGCTGAGCGCGACCTCCCCGAGCGCGGCCTCGATGGTCCCCGACTGGTCGGCGATGAGCCGGGCGAGCACCGAGTACGTGATGCGGTCCTGGCCTTCCAGGGCCGCCGCGTCGATGTCCGCGAGCCCGTCGCGGATCTCCGCGTGGTGCGCGAGCCGGACCAGGTCCCCGTCCCGGCTCGGGTCGGGCAGCCGGTCGTCGTGGCCGGGAATGCCGTAGAAGCTGGCCGAGGTGGGGTTGTCGGCCAGGTGGTAGTCGAAGTGCCGCTGCGCCAGCGCGGCCAACTGAGGATCGCCCATGAACACCCTTCCAATACGAGGTGCCCCCGACCCTAACCCCGTACTAGCCGCCCGGCAAGTACGCGACCGGTCGTGAAGGGGTCCGATCCGGCCTTCGCCGGGCCGGACCCCTTCACGGTCAGTGCTTCTTGGCCATCGCCTGCATGAGCTGGGCGTAGGCCCAGCCGGTGAGCTTGTTGCCGTCGGCCACGTCCGAGCCCTGGGCCTTGCGCATCTTGAGCACCGTCGAGGCGGTCTTCGTCCCGTAATTGCCGTCGACGACCCCTGGGTCGAACCCCGCCAGCAGCAGGGTGGCCTGCAGGCCCTTGACTCGATCGCCGCTGTCGCCGAGTTGCAAACCGATCATTTCTCCTCCAAATGCTTCCTCGATGCCCCAGGGGGTCGTGTTGTCGTACGTGCCCGTGCTCTGCCCGTCGGGGCCGACCCCGACGGACACATGCATGTGGGCGGTGTGGGGATTGGATCCGGTGTAGCTGCGCCATCCCTGGCTGTTCTTGGCCTTGGACCAGATGCGGCGGTTCCAGATGACGTACTTGACCGCGGCGTGGTTGCGGCGCTTGAGGTGCTCCGCGAACTGGTGCATGTCGGCACCGCTGTCGGGATCGTGGGTGAAGTCGATGGCGCACACCACACCCGCGCCGTTGGGATTGTGGTCGGAGGCGGTGCCTTGATGGGCGTCGTCGCCTATGGTCCCGTCGGAGACGGTCGACCGCCCCGGTGCGACCGCGTTGACCTCGCTTCGCAGAACGTTGAGACTTTTCGCCAATCGCCATGCCATGAGTCCTCCAGCGAAACTCATTCAGAACACGAAAGATCACCTTTGTGGATGGTTAACCCCGTCCAATGTCAACGAAACCTGCCAGGAAGGGCATTTCAGACAATCAGTGTGATCGCTGAAATCCAAGTGGCGCAGTGACACCAATGCGCCGAGAAGGGAGCGTATCGTCGCCGCACCCGATGGTGCCGCACTCCGCGTCCGTCCCGAACCGCGTTGCCGAATCGAGGTCGCCAGGTCCAGGCCCTCGACCGTCCCTCCAACTTGCCTGGCGAAAAAATCTCCCGCAGAGTGTCGATTGCAGTGGAACTCGTTCGTCGGTGGGGTGAACGATCATCGAGAAGGAGGAACCATGAAGTACATGATGCTGGTCTGCGTCGACCCGTCCATCGAGGCTGTCGAAGTGGAATCGGTCGAGCCCTGGGTCGAGGAGACCGAACGGCGCGGCATTCGCGTGCTGGGCAACGAGCTGCGGCCGCTCGCCGAGGCCGTGACCGTCCGAGTCCGCGGCGGGGACCTGCTGGTCTCCGACGGCCCGTTCGCCGAGACCAAGGAGATCATCGCGGGCTTCGACATCCTCGAATGCGCGAGCCTCGAAGAGGCCGTCGAGGTCGCCGCGAAGCACCCGCTCGCGAAGCTCGGCGCGCTCGAACTGCGCCGCTTCGCCGACGAGCAGTACCGGCAGTAGGGGACGGCGGGCCGTGAAGTACCTGATGTTCATCTGCGTCCCGGCGGAGGGGGAGGAGCCCGTCCTGAGCGAGGACACCCCCGAGCCCGTGTTCACGCCGTACCTCGCGCTGGCGAGGCCCTACGTCACGAGCACCATCCGGCTCAGGCCCGCCGCCGACGCCACCACCGTCCGCGTCCGCGGCCACGAGGTCCTGCTCAGCGACGGTCCCTTCGCCGAGTCGAAGGAGGTCATCGCGGGCGTCGACCTCATCGAGGTCGACGACCTGGACGAGGCCGTCGCACTCGCGTCGAAGCATCCGGCCGTCCTCGGCGGCGGCTCGATCGAGGTCCGGCCGGTGTGGGAGTAGACGACGTCGACGCGGCCGTCGCCGCCGCATTCCGGGAGGAGCGCGCCCAGGTCGTCGCGACGCTGATCCGACTGACCGGCGACTGGGACCTCGCCGAGGAGTGCACGCAGGACGCCTTCGCCAAAGCGCTGGAGCACTGGCGCCGCGAAGGCGTCCCGCGCCGCCCGGGCGCGTGGCTCACCATGACCGCCCGCAACCGCGCGTTCGACCGGCTGCGCCGCGACGCGGTCGGCGCCGCGAAACTCAAGGAGGCCGTCGTGATGCGAGGATCGGAGGTCCCGCCGGATCCGGACTTCGACGAGAGCGGCGTCGAGGACGACCGGCTGCGGCTCATCTTCACCTGCTGCCACCCGGCCCTGGTGCTCGAAGCCCGCGTCGCCCTGACCCTGCGCACCGTCGCAGGGCTGACCACACCCCAGATCGCCCGTGCCTTCCTCGTCCCCGAGGCGGCGATGGCGCAGCGTCTCGTGCGCGCCAAACGCAAGATCCGCAACGCGGGCATACCTTTCCGCGTCCCGCCCGCACATCTGCTGCCCGAACGCACCACGGGCGTGCTCGGGGTGCTCTACCTGCTGTTCAACGAGGGGTACGCGGCGAGCGAGGGCGACGACGTGATCCGCCAGAACCTCAGCGCCGAGGCCATCCGGCTCGCCCGGGTCCTCGCGGACCTCATGCCCGACGAACCCGAGGCCATCGGCCTGTGGTCGCTGATGACGCTGCATGACTCGCGGCGGTCGACAAGGGCCGACGAGGCGGGCGAACTGATCACATTGGAGCACCAGGACCGCTCCCGATGGAATCGCGACCAGATCGACCGGGCCACCACCGCACTCGAAGCAGCACTACGCCGCGGCAGACCGGGCCCCTACCAAGTCCAAGCCGCCATTGCGGCCTGCCATGCGACGGCCGCCGACTGGGAGTCCACCGACTGGCCCCAGATCGCCGCGCTGTACGGCGAACTGGCGAGAATGGTCCCCTCGGCGGTGGTCGCACTCAACCGCGCGGTAGCGACAGGCCTGGCAGACGGCCCCGAAGCGGGCCTGGCCCTCGCCGACGAACTGGAATCCGGAGGCGAACTCAACGACTACCACCTGCTCCACGCCACCAGGGCCGAACTGCTGACCAGGCTCGGCCGCACCGAGGAGGCCGAGTACGCCTACGCAAAGGCACTGGAACTCGTCACCAACAACGCAGAACGCCACCACCTGGAGCGCCGCCGCGCAGAGAACACCCAAAGATCGACCGCACCAAGACCCTCGCAGTCCCCACCGAACCCCGAGAAGGCACCGGATCAGCCCTAACCGAATCCACCATCCGAGCGCCAGAAAACAAAAAGAGCCGGGACACCAAGTCCCGGCTCTCACTTCTGCTCCCCTGCTCAAGGCCTATGCGTGTCTAGAACCGCAGGTAGTAGCCCTCCAAAACCGCCTAGCGGCCCTAAGCAACCTCCGGTCCGCGTTCTGACACGGGCAGCGGTGCACCAGGTCAATCCTCGGGAATGCGTCGGTAGCCGGTGCTTTTCCGCGGCCACCCACTTGCTCGATGAGATGTACCGCTAACGCGGCACCAGGTGAGCGGCCGCCGCCGGACGAAGAAACCCGGTGACCCCACCAGGCCGGACCACGCTCAGTCCCTCGCGAGCGGACCCCGCTCATCAGACGGCCACAATATGCTGTGCGTGCCCCCTGAACTCACGACTGGAAAGCCCCTCGCGCATATGAACGCAGACCTGTTCGCCCTAATCAAATTCTCCTCGGTTTCGGGATCATCTTTGCTGGCCTGTTCGTGCTGACGCGATTCGACCTGGACACGCCAGGAGCGCTTGGCATCCGCCGGATGGGGCGGTTCTTGAAGCACCAGCCGGGGCGGGCGTCGTGAGCTTCTTTATCGACCTCGCACTCACCCTGGGGCTCGCCGCTACAGGCGGGGCGATCGTCTGGGCTCTCCTCCGGTACTTGTTCGCCGCGCAGGACTCGCGGAAAGTCAGAGCCGCAGGATTCGCGGTCGCATTCCTCACCTTCGCCGCAGTCGGTGTGGCGATCCGCCTCCAGGACCGCAGTGACGCACCACCACAGGAACTGACGGTGGGGGACATTGTGCGCCCCGACCTGCAAGGCACCCTGTCGACATCGACCGATGTCGAGAGCTGGAAGTCGGCATTCACCGGGTTCGGGCTGACGTGGCCGGAACATGATGCGCCCCAGACCGAGAGGCCGGGCGGCATGCTCACCTTCGATGATGACTTCGACGGGTACGTCTCGGGGACAGCAGACATGGAGGGAGTGCAGTTGACCGCGGTCATCGGATTCGAAGAAGAGTCGGTCGCGTGGTTCACCTGCTATGCGTTCGGCCCGCATTCCACCACAGCCGACAGCTTCCTGCGGACCTGCTGGGAGGCCGCCGAGGTGACCGGTGCTGATCGAGAAGCGGGAACCACGTGGATCGACGCGGCCCTCGCGACCGAGTCCGACGAGCCGAACCAGATGTTCGTGGACATCGAACCGGTATGCCCCGCGGTCCTCATGGTGACCGCGATGAATCCCATGTCCGGCTTCATCAACACCCAACTCACCATCGCCGCCGGGCAGAACTGCTGAGGGCCTGGAAGATGAGACGCTTCACCCGCAGGTTCGGACCGGCACTGCTCTGGCAGTTCGCCTGGTTCGCGGCCGTATTGCTCCCGCTCGCCGCGCTGGCCGTCTGGCTGGCCGCCGACGGATCATTCCTACTGTGGCTCTGGGCGCTCGGTCTCGTCGTAGGGGCGATGTTCGGAGGCTTCATGGTGTTCGGGCCCCTCCGACGTTTCCTGTTCATCGCGGAAACTCGCGACTCCGAGGAGAGCGAGCCTCCTGAACTTCGACATCGACTCGGTCGCCTCGCCATCAGTAGCGATCTCTACCGCCCAGTCGCGTCGGTACTCGGGTATGGATTTCTCACCATCCTGCCTGGAATCCAGATGACCGAGAACTGGGGATTCGCCATCGGCTTGAAGTCGTTCCTCCTGTACTGGGCGGTCATGTTGGCAGGCGTGTGGACCTGGTGGGGCCTGATAGGCCGGCGTCCAGCGCCCGAATCGCCTCCTCGGCCGACTCTTCCAGGAACGGACTTGGTCGACGCCCGACTCATTGACCAGGAACATGACCGTGATTCCGGCAAGGTGACCGCAGACCTGGGAACACCCTCGCTGGTGGCCGGCGATCGAATGGACCGCAGACCCGTCCTCGCCTTTCACGGGAGAGAAGATCTCCTTCTCACCCGCTGAGAGTTGACCCCACCAATACTGAAGGACCTCCAATGAGGAGGTCGAAACTCCGAGAACCGAGACTCGACCCGGTTCTCGGAGTCTGCTCTTCAAGCTCAATATCTTCGCGGAGCTGACCACGCAGGCTCACGATCGGCATTCTTCGCCACTGCTCGGGCCGATCCGATCCATGCCTCGACGGTGCACCCCGGCTCGGTTGAATGATCTTGGGCGCCGTCGGCATATGACTCGACGGAGCCTTATTCGTTCTTGTGGAGATCGCACAACAATGATTGTGAGTTGAGACGTACCTCGAGATCATCCTGCTCGGAATTGATCTCGAAGATCCGCAAGATCGACTGAAAGCTGTTGGGAGACTGGCAGTTCAGAATTTCAAGAGCTTCCTGGATCGTTCAGGGCGACCTATCGAATCAAATCGAAGTAAGTCGATCCTTAGCTGCGCGATGGCGGCAACCTTCTGGCATCATTGGAAGACTGCACGTTTCGGGTGCAATGGCGCACTGAGAGAACGAATTCATTGGCTGAAGTGCGCCTTGATCCACCCTGACTCACAGCGGCGCTTCCGCCTCTTCCCGTGGAGGTGCGTGATGCCCAAAAGGCGATGGCCCACCGAGGTCGAATTGAACGAGCATCTGGCGCTCGCCGCGGCATGGCTGAAACGTCATCGCATCACCGGACGCCATGTCTGGCCCGTGTCGGCCGGTGGCGCGGAGGCGTCCCTGTGGGGCGGAACCGTCGACGCGGTCTGCGCGGTTGTCGCGCTCCGGCGTTGCGGCACGCAGATCGCCTCGATCCTCGACGACGTCGACCTTGGCGAGACGAAGCGATGGATCAAGACCCAGCAGAACAAGGACGGCTCTTTCCGCAGCGGGGAGTTCGCGTTCGCCGGAGCGGAACCGACCGCCTGGGCCCTCATCGCGCTCCATAAGATCACCCCCGACACCAGGAGCCGCGAGATCGAAAGCGGTCTGGCCTATCTCGAGGCCTGTATCGACGCGCGCGACGGTTCCGTCGCCTCCTCGCCCAACGGTGAACTCCCGCGCACCATGCCGTCGGCGCTGACCCTGTGGGCCTTCTCCCTCTGGAGGCACCGGGACGACCTTCAGGACATGATCGTCTCCTACCTCTTGCGCTGCCAGGACAACGCGAGCCACGGCTGGGGCGTCACCAGCTCTGCCCGCCCTAATCCGGGGACGACTGCGCAGGTGCTGGTGGCGTTCCAAGCGGCCCGCGTCCCGGCCGAAGCGTTCCAACTCGCGGTCGAATACCTGGTAGATCAGCAGCGTGACAGCGGCAGGTGGCCGAACAGCCTCGACGAATGGCATACCGCCCCGGACCGGACGGCCAGGCAGCTGACCAACAAGTGCGCCAACAGCGGCACCGCTTGGTGCCTGCTCGCTCTGGCGAAGCTGGAGGACCACCGCTCGCGCACGGCCTGCCTGCGCGCGGTCCAATTTCTGGTCGACATCGACCAGACGGTCTCCGGTCCGAATCTCGTCCGCGGTTCCTGGGCGCTGTGGGACGACGGCGCGCACCGGCACACCTGGCTGACCGGCCAGATCGTCGTCGCCATCGCGGCATGGAGGGGCGCCCTGCCGCCGGCGGGTCTCCGCCGCGAAGGCATGCGCCTGACGAACGGGCTGCTGACCGTCTTCGACTTCGTCGTCAGCCGCGCGCCGCTGATCTCGACGCTCGGCGTCCTCGGCGCGGTCGTCGCGTTGACGATCGACACGGCCGACACCGGGCTGCGGGACCAGCTCGTGGGCAATGGCGTGACCTTCCGCCAGAGCCTTCTGACCTCGGGCCTGGCGACGGCGATGATCGGAGCGATCTCCTGGGTCTACCGAGGCGGCCGGAACTGGCGCTCCCGCCGCCGCAGAGAGTGAGACCCGACCGAGGCGCCCGACGACCGCTGGGAAGCAGAAAGGCCGATCCGTGGACCGGCCACTTCGGTAGAGCGACCCGCTCCGATCGAAGACCACACGGCGGTCTCTTCTGGACTAAGCTCGTCTCGTTCTGTTGAACATGATCAATTCTCTTGATCCTCCCTCGGGTCTGAACTGGAGATATATAACAAATGTCCATAACCCAAAGGCGCCGACTGCGGCGTCTCATCCTCGCCGGGCTGGCCGGTCTGATCGCATCGGCGGGTCTTGCGGCTCCCGCGTCGGCTGCCCCACAGGCTCCGATCATCACCAGTGCGGACTTCCCCGAAGGTCCGGGAGGCATCGCGGTCCCCATGGTCGGCGAGGTGGGCGCATTCCGCATCACCACGGCCGATGCCGACGTCGAGTCCTACCTGGTCGACTTCATGGATGACGACAAGGGGCGCGTAAAGGTCGTGCTCGATTCCTTGAGTGCTCCTCTCGACCTGTCGTACATGCCGACGAAGGTCGGATCTGATGTCCTCACGGTGCGGGCGCTCAACACCGCCGGGGAGGCGAAGGAGGTCAATTACATCTTCACGGTCTCCGCCAAAGAGCCGGTCGGGGATTGGGCGCTCGACGAGCCCGCGGGCTCGTCCACGGTCGCAGATGCGAGCGGGGCGAACCTCGGTATCGTGCCGCCCGGTGTGACATTGGGCGTGGACGGGCCCGGAAGCGCGACCGCCGCGGCATTCGACGGCTCGTCACTCGCCTATATCGACACCACTGACGAGGGCCTGCTCCGGACCGACGAGGGGTTCGCGGTGTCCGCCTGGGTCAGGGTCGGAGACCTCGGCCGCGACCAGGTCGCCGTGAGTTTCGCGGACGAGGAGGAGTCCGGTTTCGCCCTCGGCTACCGTTCACTGTCGGGCTTCTCGGGCGAATGGTCCTTCTGGGCCGCCGACGCCACGTCCGCTCCCTCGGGCGAGTGGCGGGTCTCGGGCGGATCGGTGCGAGCCGGGACTGCGGACGAATGGGTCCACCTCACGGGCGTGTACAACCAGGTCGATCAGTCCATGAGCTTGTACGTCAACGGCACGGCGGTCGGTTCGACCGTCCGCGGGACGGCCTGGAACGCCGGCGGCGACGTGCAGATCGGCCGCGCCCGCGCCGCGGGCGAATGGTCGATGCAATGGAACGGCGACATCGCGGAAGCGAAGGTGTTCGACCGTCATGTCGCCGCAGGTGAGGCTGCGGAACTCGGCGAGCACGGCCTTTTCCAGCGCCAGGGATACTGGCCTTTCAGTTCCGCTCCCGAAGGGCTCAGCCCCGAGTACACCGGCGGCCAGGTGGCCCGACTCCACGGCGACGCCTCGATCTTCGTCGGGGAGGACCCCGACTTCGGGCCGTTCCCCATTTCCGGCGCGGGTCATCTCCTCCTCGACGGCGACGGCGATTACGCCTCCGTCGACGCGCCGCCGACCGATACGTCCGGGTCGTTCTCGGTGACGGCACTGGTACTCCCCGACCAATTGAGTCAGGACATGACGGTCTTCTCCATCACCGGCGAGCACCGCCCCTTGGCCGAAGTCAGGTACGACGCGGCCGGTGGCGTCTGGGAACTGGTCCTCGCGAAGTCGGATTCCACTGACGCCGAGACCGTATCCGTCGCCAGCGTCAAGAGTCCGCATACCTGGTCGCCGCAGGGCATCGCCGTCGTATTCGACGGAGCACTCGGCGAGTGGACGCTGTACGTCGACGGGAGCCAGGGCGGCGTCTCCATCTCTGACGCGGAGATCGAATCCTGGACGGCCGCAGCCGGAATCGAGATCGGCCGGACCTCGACAGCCGGCACCGCCTACTTCGACGGCGGTATCGACGAGTTCCGCGTCTACTCGGGCGCGATCAGCGACTATTACCTCAACGCGCTGTCGATGTCCGGAACCGAGATGCCGAACCTCTGATCTGATCCGCAGGCAGGTCGAGGCGGCTCAGAACGCCGGGGTCGAGAGGGCACTCTCGGCCCCGGCCCATCCGATCTCCTCGCAGAGTCGCGTTCAGCAAGACTGAAGCACGCGAAAAGGCCGGTTGGAACCAACCGGCCTCTCTGCACTTGCTCCCCTGCTCAAGGCCTATGCGTGTCTAGAACCGCAGGTAATAGCCCTACAAAACCGCCTAGCGGCCATAACAACCCGCGAAACCGACTCCACCCAAACCAAAGCCTGACCCAGCCTGGAAAGAGCCTGTCCAGAACCTACAAGTTTGCAGTCAATCAGTCATTGACGGCTAATCCCGCAGGTAGATCGCCACATGTGGCTAGTTCGGATGAGCCCCAGCTGGTGTGGTTGCTGTACTTCCTGGCTTCAAGCGACGCAGCGACTTCGCTTCGGATTGAACTGTCAATACCTGTCCCCGCGAGCAAGCTGATGGAGTCTACCGTATTAGCTATGACTTTCGAGTGGAGTGACTTCTGGGGATCTATTGGCGCTCTGTTCGCTGCTGCGGCATTTGCCGTTGTTGGATGGCAGGAGATTCGAAGATGGCGTGAACGACCGTTTGTCAGCTGGAAGGCCGCTTACGAGAAAGTTGATTGGTCAGACCGGGACGGGTGGGCAACCTGGGAAATCACGCTAATCGCGCACGCGGACTTTGAAGTTCGGAGCCTTCGTTTCATGGGGAATAAGCACTGTCGGATGCCAAATCACGAAGCTGACGGCAAGCAGATTCCATATGTGTCGATAGGCGAGCGAATCACGATCAACGCATTGGTTGAAGAAGCGCACGAAGATGAAGCTTGGATTGTGCTTTACTTTGAAATTCCACCGCTTCGAAAGCAACTAAGCCAGGCGAATTGGATACCTGCCGTACCGAGCAGTGTTCTTGAAGAGGACATTCATTCTTGGAAAGCACTTTCGCCTTGGCGGCGTTGGCAAATTACTCGCAAATCTCCCTACCCTTCACCCGGGGGACCGCCTCAGGTTTTTTATACTCCGCGTTCGCAGGCTCGCAGGATTCGACGGATGGAGATTCTAAAGGAATCATTGAGGCACAAGTCCACCTCAACTGACTAGCGAAGCTCCTGAAAGTCGGGTTCATTGGCCGGGGCGGGCCCGCAGGAATCGCCCATGATCCGGCCTGGGTGCCCGCCCGCAGGGATCCCCAGCCAAGGATTCCGGTCTGAACCTTCATCCCATCCTCAAGGCGGCACTTCTCTGAGCGTTGCCAACGGACGCCCGCAGCGCAGCGAGGATCCTGCCGGCGGCGTGCGTGCGGCCGCGAGGCCGCCTTGAAGATGTATAGAAAGTTCTCACAAGCCCTGGTTCGGACTCCCAAGGCGGCGGCGCTTGGAGCACTGGCGCTGAAGTCAAGCGCCTCGTCCCGAACTATCGGCATGGGGGTCATTGGGAGCCAACCAAGGTGCACTGCAGCTGGTCAGAGCCAATCAGAGACATCCTCGCTCGCTGCGGCCGCTGTACTTCGCTGCTGTACTCAGCCCTTTGGATCCTGTCTGCTAAGCGGGTTTCGGGTGATACCCGATCATGGGTTCATATCCCATACCCTCCGATAAAAGGCCCGTTGACCAGCGTCAATGCCGAGTTGACGGGCCATCGTCATTTTCTGACATCACCCGCTCGTGTCCGGCTCTGTCCCTAGCTAGCGGTGCATCTGCGTTGCGGTCCATTTAGGGCGATGGGTGTCCAGCGGCCGTTTAGGTGGACTTGACTGGATGCTAGGAGGATGTGTCGTATGACACAGGGCATTACGCTGCATGAATGTGGGAAGACATTAGGGAATGGGCCGCCGTCGTCATTTCGATTGCCGCCGCATTCTTCGCGTTCAGGAGCATCTACTACTCTAAGAAGTCCACCAGGGCAGCCGAAAACGCGGCTGAAGCAGCCAAACGGTCGGCCGAAGCAGCAGAGTCTTCAGCAGGATCTGCGGCGATCTCAGCTGAAGCTGACTCGAAGCTTGCGGCCCTGGCTGAAGCCGAGGCGTCTAAGTTCCGGATTCCGTGGCGCATCGACCCGTCTCCGAGCGGGAAGGGGTTCACTCTCACAAATGATGGAGATGAGCCCGCCTTCGATGTCGAGATCGATGGTGACGTCCTCGTCCGAAACCTCCGAGGAACGATTGGCCCTCGTGAATCGCTCGCATTGATCGACTCAAGGTCGATGGGAAGTGCCAAGCCTCCCGTCGTGACCTGGAGTCGTTCGCCAGAGCAGGGTGGGGAACGTATGACCTGGACTGGAGAGTTCCCCTAGTCCTGAACAGTTGGCACGGGGACCGTTGGGGGCCAACCAAGGTGCATCGCGGTTGGTCAAATCCACCCCTAGACATCCTCGCCCGCTGCGGTTGTTGTACTTCGCTGCTGTACAGCAACTCGACTTGAGTCTTCAAGAGCCGACTCAGCTTGTCTTCGGCGGAGCTGCCTTGGAATCGCAATCGCGAAAACCGTCTTGAATCTCAGGCGAACTATGAGACGCGAGTAATCGAGAGTGGCTGTAGGTTACCTAGGCCGGAAGCCGAGTCCTCGACCAAATTGGAGTTGGGCGGGGGTTCATGACATTTGAAGTTGGTTTGTGATCGTGAGAACCCAACTCACGCAACGCGCCTGAAGATGCTACCGTCACAAGGAAACTCCTCTGCGCATCAGATCTGGAGGCCCTCAGTGAAGGTGGGCGTTTACATCGACGGATTCAATCTTTATTACGGTGGGCGCGGCCTCATCGGTGGGGCAGGGCAGTCAGGCTGGAAATGGCTCAATCTCCGACAGCTTGCAGAGAACTTGATCAGGCAGCATTCAACTTGGAGCGGTGCACGTGTCGAACGAGTGGTGTACTGCACTGCTCGCATCAAGGGTGACGGTGACTCGACTGCAACGAGCGATCAAGATCGCTACCTTCGAGCGATCGTCCAAGCCGGTGCCGTCGACGAGATCGAGTACGGCTACTACGTAGCCCGTGTCAATACAACGCCCCTGGCCACGGCCGGGAGGAACGGCAAGCCTGTCATCACCAAGACCCGATGGCCGATCATGGTTCGTGATGCCAGCGGCAACCCCGTATCTGATGCGTCTTTCATGGTGAGCACCGCCCGGCGTGAGGAAAAGGGATCGGATGTCAACGTTGCCTCACACTTGCTGTTGGATGTCCTTGAAGGTCGAGTAGACGCCGCTGTGGTCATCAGCAATGATTCTGATCTCGCTTTTCCAGTACAAACAGTGCGTGAACGTGTGCCTGTCGGAACCGTAAACCCAACTAAGGGGACTCTGGTTGGCAAGTTGAAGGGGTCACCGCAAGATGGGGCTGGGAACCACTGGTGGTGCCAGGTTGCGGTAGCCGACCTCATCGCTTGCCAACTTCCCGATCCAGCAGGCAGGATTAGAAAACCTACCGGATGGTGATGCATGTCTGCTTGCCATCTGCGGCAGGCCTGTTGCATAATAGAAAGACACACCACCCGGTTCTCGCTTTAGGGGCCGGGTTTTTTCATGCCCCAAGGCACAAAGCCCAAGATGTCGTGTATCGACATTCTTTCTGATACTACATCTAGTAGGTATGGTGACGCGTTAACTTTTTCGGCAACACACGGGGCTAGTGTTCGCATCTGCACGGTTTACGCCTTACCGTCCCGCCTCCGGCCGTGCCTGCATTCGAGATCCGGACAAAATGGGGTTCGGTTTCCGATCTGGAATCTTAATGAGGTCGGGTTCATTGGCCGGGGGCGGGCGCGCGATACGCTCGCTCAGCGACAGGGCGGGCCCGCAGGGATCGCCCTCAATCCGGCCTGGCTGCGCGCCCGCAGGGGTCCCCGGCCAAGGGTTCCGGCCGGAACTTTTGATCTCATCCTCAAGGCGTCCGCTTGGCCCGTGGCCGGCCGAGGACCGCCCGCAGCGAAGCGAGGACCGGACCGCAGGCCTGCCACGAGGCGCGGCCGTAAGGCCGCCTTGAAGATGTATAGAAAGTTCTCACAAGCCCTGGTTCGGACTCCCAAGGCGGCGGCGCTTGGAGCACTGGCGCTGAAGTCAAGCGCCTCGTCCCGAACTACGGGCACCGGGGTCAATGAGGGCCATCCAAGATGTATTGAGGCTGGTCAGGGTTGTTCTGAGATATCCTCAGCTTCCACAGTTGCTGCACTTTGCTGCTGTACAGCAACCGCCCTCGCCCCGCCAAGCGGTCTCCATCGGCGCGTTCACGATTCTCCCGCCGAGACTCGGCACTCCGCGTGATCCATTCCAGGACCAAGAACACAGCCAGCCACGGGCCTCCAACCAAGGCCGTGCCGAGGAAGCCCCTGAAGATCGCCTCAACCTCACGATCCCCGGCAAGGTAGTAGCCGTACATCATCATGGCGCACAACGCTGCCATCCCCGCCCAAGTGCGCAGCCGACGCCAGACCGCAATCCAGATACCCATCCATGCGCTGCCACTTCACCTTGCCATAGCGCAATAGCGAGCCAAAAACATTGCTCGATGCCTAAATCTAAATTTAGTTCGCATGTCCGATTCAGGTCAGCCCATCAGCATCATCCACATCATGCCTATCTAAGTTCTAACCGATCGCTCAAGTTACCCCAGGGTGTTCCTGCTATTTTGTCTCAATCTGGGAGGCTCGAAGGGCCCGTGAACTGCGGAAACGACGAAGGTCACGCCAGAGGGCGCCACCTTTGACCGCGACACGGCTAACTTTGAAAGCTAGGTTTCTTTGGTAGATGCTGGTACTCTGGTACTAAGACAGATTGCTCGCATACCCCAAGGAGAGTTCGGTCATGGCTGCCGCCACTGCGCCTATTAAGGTAGACGCCTCGACCGATGAACTCGTGTCCCACGCAGCTCACTTCATGTCTCGCACCAAGAAAGACGTGGTTGAAGCCGCCGTTCGCGAGTACATCGACACACACCGAGATGAGATCAACGCTGGCATCAAAGCTGCACTTGGACAGCTCAACGGCTCAGACGCATCTGCCATCTCCCTTGTCACTGGACTGAGCCTCGACGAGCTCAATGACCTCGGTGGTATGCCTCAGTAACTGGGCGCTACCCGGTGGTCATGCCATTACACGAGCCTATAGCATCTAAGTATGACTCAGGCTCACGATGGTGTGCGTCCGACAAAGAGATGCCTTAATGATCTCGATTTGAAGGCGCCAGACCTTAGCCAACCCCTTGAAGAAATCAGCGACCCCGTAATTGCGAGCGCTCAGGCAATCCCGGAAAGACGGGATATTGGGGGCGTCGAACGGGTCAATTCACTCAAGGACCGCATCTGGTTCAAGGTCAAGACGGGCTCCAAGAGAGCCGTGGTCACTCAATTGCGAGGTGGCGACCTGCCAGGTAGGTTGCCACCTGGGGTGGCTACATGGTGGATTGGCGCAGCCGGCCACCGCCAAGCAGACAGTCCACAGCGTGACTTCTACGAATGCCTGAGAAAAGAATGCACTGACGGGAAGCTGGTTGCAACTGACCACCTCCTCCCAAACGATTGGGATTGGAAAAGGCTTCTGGCGGAGCAGGCGGTGGCATGGAAGCGTGAGATGAAGCAAGTTGTCATCCGTCTCATTATCATGTCGTTGAGAACCGGTGACATTGCCTATGTCGAAATCCAAAATTACAGACTCAAGGCTCTTGTGCGTGCGGATGAAGGTCACGAGTCATATCTCGCCATTATGACTGAAGGTGTCATGCACCCAGAAGTATTCGCCGTGCTTCTTGATTGTGTACCGGGGATCGATCCAAGCGATTGGCTGCCCGAGCCGTCCCCTCTAGCGCAGATGGAACCGTCTTCAGGCGAGATCATTTGGTCTACCGTCATGCCTTCCGAGGTGGCAGGTTCGCTGTTGGAGCTTGGTGACGAGATGGACCAATAATCACACAGCGCTCCACACTAGCTTCTTGCTGTATTGTCAATCAAGCATTGACAGCGTTCTTGCTTGGATAACAACCCTATTAACGCCCAAGCTGTCGCTCATGGCGAGCGCCAATTTGAGTGCCACCTGGCTTGAACTCTTCAACACATTTTCCACATACTCCGTTTGAAGTACACGGAAGGTCGGGTTCATTGGCTGGGGGCGGGCGCGCGATACGCTCGCTCAGCGACAGGGCGGGCCCGCAGGGATCGCCCTCAATCCGGCCTGGCTGCGCGCCCGCAGGGGTCCCCGGCCAAGGGTTCCGGCTGGAACTTTCATCTCATCCTCAAGGCGGTCTTCCCTCGTGTGCGCCGCCGCCGGAGGTCGCCCGCAGCGAAGCAAGGACCGCTGCCGGCGGCGTGCGTGCGGCCGTGATGCCGTCTTGAAGATGTATAGAAGGTTCTGACAGAGACGGACCTGGGAACCGGAGACTTGTGAGGGCTACTCCGGCGGCTGCTCTGCATATGAGCAAGTGCCATGTGCCTTTGGCAGCCAGGCTCAAGGGTGTGGGTAGCCGGTGGAATGAGAGCTCAGTTGGGGGAGTAGCCGAGGTAGCCGCTGGTCGACTCGGGGAGTTGTGGGTAACCAAAGGCTGGGTGTGCTTCCGTGGCAGGCGGAGTTGCAGCGGTCGGCTACCGAACTGAGCGACCGTCCGTCTTGATTCGGGCCGATCTTGCCAACAGGGGTCCTACAGGCTGGGCCCTACAAGCTGGATCCCCCACTGGTCCCTACACATGGGGCCTGACGGTCTCGTCCCTGGCTACTGCCTGTAAGCGCAGGTCGCACCGAATAGCTCAGTGGGTAGGCGAAGTCCGACAATATATCTCCCCCGGAGGCTTATAGGAGGTCGGAAGTTTGCGTGCCCGGTCGGCTCTTCGCGTTGCGGAGATCGAGGGCGGCGGTGGCGAGTTCTTGTAGGTGTGGCCTGTTGAGTTCTCGGTGTGCCAGCCAGGTCCACATCCCTGCGGCTTCTAGTAGCACCGCGTCTCGGGTTGGTTGGTCCAGGCTCTGGCCGGGTTCGGTTGTTGCCAGCCATGTGAGCGCGGATTGAGTGGAGTAGCCAGCCTCGCGGAGGCGGACTGCGAGCATGAGCGCGTCGTACCAGGCAGGGGCTAGTCGGGTCCAGGCCCAGTCCACCGCTCGCGCCTGGCCGTTGTGCACCAGAATGTTGAGGGCGTGCAGGTCGGTGTGCGCTGGCGTGGTGGCTTCAAGGAGTTCTAGGTGTTCGTCTTCTTGCCTGGCGGTTTCGTCGGTCAGCGTTGCGATCGCATTGGGGACCTGGGTATTTGGCAGTGCTGCTAGCCGCCGCCATGGGCTGAGGCGTCGCCACTGGTCGGCTAGGTGTGGGAATCCTTCGGCTCCGAGGTTGGGCAGCTGGTGATGGAGGTTGTTCACCAACTCGGTGAATAGATCGAGATCGCCGCTTCCTGGGCTGAGGTTGATGTGGGTGCCAGGGATGTGCTCGAACAGCAGCACTCGCCATCCGGCTTGACCGATGTCGGCTAGGAGCTTGGGCGCTAGATCGCCGAGTCGGGGGTTGATTCGGGCTTCGTTATCCAGCATCTGCTCAAGTTTGGTGTTCTCCGCTTGGGTTGCTTTGCAGAACATTCGCGTGCCGTCGACGCTGATCGTGCCGGTGAACGAGGCGTGGACTCCCGCCTCAATCGGGGAGACCTCGATCCCGGCTCCGAACCGGCTGGTCAGCACGGCTCGAAGCGCGGGATCGAGGTCTTGGCTATTGCTCGCGGTCAAGATCGCCTACAGCTTCAGTTCCGGCGGAGGGTCATCGGCGCAGCCATTGTGGCACTGCGAGCATTTGACGCCGCCCTTGACGCGCCACAGCTCCTCGTCCACCGTGAGTCCCGCGTTGCTGATCGCAGTCATCGTTCGGTCGAGCACCGCCTGGATTTCCTCGTCGTTTTCGGCGGAGGGTTCGTCGTGCGGGACGTGGTGGATGAAGTCGCCCGCGACTGCCGTGCAGAAGGCGGCGTAGTCGCGCGTGTGGAGGATGAAGGCGTGCCAGCCCAGGTCCACGGCCGCCGAGGGCGACAGCGGGCCGCTGGAGGCCCCACAGGCCACCAGGAAGGCGGCTGCTTGGTCCACGACTCGGGTGGCGATGTCGGTGTCGAGCCCGTGTTCGTCTTTCAGCCGCTTGCTGAGCCGTTCGAAGGTGTCAGGTGGGACCAGATCTCGCCCGCGCCTCGTCTGCGCTGTGGTCGTCATTTGGATCATCTCCTTTTCTGCCGGGTCGGGTACGCGCGGCGCCACCGCCCGGTCAGGCGGCACCGCAGTGTTGGGGATTGCTTGTGGCCGAGTGCGGCAGGCGGGAGGAACCACCCGCGAACCGCCTGCCGCACCCGAGTTAGGGGAGCGGAGTCGCCGCCCACCCGGCGACTCCGCGAAGGGCGGAGGCTTAGCGTCGGCCTTCGCCGGCCGACTGTTTGAGGATCACCTCAGACTCGATGCGCCAACTCCGCTTGCGCTCGTCGGGTGTGCTTGACCAGCCAGGACGAGTGACCATGCCGCAGACTCGGCCATTGTCGTGAAGGAGATCTGCGATCGGGGTCAGGTGGCCTTGGGCGTTGACGACGCTGAGGACCGCATGTTCAGAGGCCGTGGTGGCTTCGACGGCGAACCGGAAGCCGTCGAGGTCGAACACCCCGAGCACGCTCGGAGGCAATGGTGAGGTTGGGAGCGGCGTAGTGCCTTCGGCGTGCCAGGAGGCTACGAGCTTGGCGATGTGATTGCGCTGCTGGGTCTTCCAGGCCTGGGTCTGCTCGCGCCAAGGTGCTTCCCCGCGGACCTCTCTGACGACCCCGCCTGCATGGAGGACATATCCGATCCGGACCGGGTAGCCGTTGTAGTCCAGCCAGATTGAGGCGGACCCTGTCTTGCGGCGAGTCTTGAGCGTCAGGAGGTTCCCGCTGACGGTCTCCCATTCGCCGAGGACTTCGAAGTCGTTGCGCTTGCCTGCCTGGTCTTCGACTCGTAGCCTTTGATCCATCGCCATTGCTCCTTACCGTGGTTTTGGCGAGGTGGCCCGACTGATGCTTCGAATCCTCGGCCGGGCCACCGAAGGCAGTCGATGCTCAGAGTGATGCGACAACAACCGCCTGCAATTAGTCTGAAGAACAGCGGAGACCAGGGCAATCATCTGAAGCGGACAGCGAAACCTGTCCGCTTCGGGCGAGGAGGAGCTCATGCCATACCCGCCGAAGCAGTTGGACGCGGATCGAAGCCTTGAAGACTGGTTTGGTGCCGAGCTGCGACATCACCGAAAACGCGTCGGCCTGACGCAGGAAGAACTCGGGCGGCAGGTCCATGTGTCCAGTTCACTGATCGGCAAGATCGAAAAGGCTGAGCGGCGTTGTCCGCCTGAGCTGGCCGCTGATCTAGACCGGGCGCTGGGGATCGCAGGTACGCTTGCGCGTGCCTGCAAACTCATTGAGTCGCAGGCGAAGAGCAGCAATTCGGCCCGAGCTTCCCGCGCTGAGGAGAGCGAGACCGCGCAGATGATTCGACGAGAGTTCCTTCGGTTGGCGACGGTCAGCGCCGCCCTTCTCTCAGTGCCTGGAGTCCCCGAGTCTTTCGCGGATGAGTCCTTGGACGGGTATGAAGCGATCAACGCCCATCTCTGGAGGGCTTATGGTCGAGCGCAGTCGAAGGGCGCGATGCATCCGGCTGTAGCCGAGCACATCTCCTATCTGCACCAGGCGCTCGAAGAATCGCGCACAGCCGCTTCTCAGCGTCGGCTTTACGCACTTGCCGGGGAGGTCTACCAGCTGGCGGGCGAGATCTTGTTCGATGGAAACCGGTACTCCGATTCGACCGCCACCTACCTGGTCGCAGCTGCGGCGAGCCGGGAAGCCGGCGACTTCGACTTGTGGGCCAGTGCGCTGGTTCGACACGCGCTGGCGGACCTCCACGCAGGCAGGCTGAACGAGGCGGCAACCGTCCTCGAAACAGCAGGGCGGCTCGCTGTTCGTGGGAACGGCGAGCTTGCCACCCGGTACTGGGTTGCCGATGTCAAAGCCGAGGTGTTCGCGAAACTCGGCGATGAGACGGCCTGCCTTCGGGCACTCGAAGAGGCGGAGCGGGTCGAGGTGCTTCCTGCCGGTCGCAGCAACGGCAGTTGGATGCGGTTCGACGGTGACCGCTTGGCGGAACAGCGTGGTACCTGCTACGTCCAACTAGGTCAACTGGGGCTCGCTGAGGCTGCTTTGACCGAGGCTTTGGAAGGCGATCTGTCGCTGCGCCGGAAGGCTTCGGTGCTCGCCGATCTGGCTTCACTGGAGGCCCAGCGGCACGATATCGAGGGCTTCGCTGAGCGGACCTCGGCTGTACTGGAACTCGCTCGCACCACCGGCTCCGGTTATGTTTGGGGCAAACTGGCGGGCCTTCAGGATCAGCTCGGGCAACTTCCTGCGAGCAGGAGACTTACCGAGCTCGGTACGCAGATCAGGCTGGCGGCCAGGGACTCCTGAACGTCCGTTGAAAGGAATGGAAACGCCCATGGCGAAAGGCCGCATCTTCCGACAGGCATGGATCGACGGAGTCAACAAGCACTTCCCTGGGGAGCCGAAGCCGGGCTACGTCTCTCCGTGGGAGGAGATGCCCGACTGGGAGCAGGCATCAGCGGAAGCTGTGTACGAGCAGGTTGAAGCCTTCGTGCGGATCAGCGGTGGACAGACCCGGCGCTTGAGTCGTGAGCAGAAAGGTCGGTTCGTCGCGACCTGTTGGGTTGCTCAGATCTACAAGCACATCAGCGACCCGAAACCCGCGTATGTCGCGGAGTGGGAAGGCCTTCCCGAGTGGCAGCAGGAGACTGACGCTGACATCTTTGAGGTCATTGAAGGCCAGGTCAAATGACTGGACTTGCAGGAGCAGCGGGGTATTTGTTCGAAGCGGGGATGCTGAAGCGTGCTCGGCGTTCCGGTTGGTGGATTGCCGGGGTTCGGGATCCTGAGAGCATCGCCGAGCACAGCTGGAGGGCTGCGGTCACCGGCATGGTCATCGCCAGCCTCGAAGGTGCTGACCCGGCCCGGACTTCGATGCTCTGCGTCCTTCACGACACCCCTGAGACGCGGGTCGGGGACATTCCGAAGATCGGGCGCGATTATTTGACGGCGGCTGATGCTCTGGATGTCGTGGCCGATCAGACCGCTGGCTGTCCTGATCAAATGACCGAGACGGTTCGCGATGCGATCGCAGAGTTCGAGGCGGGGGAGACTCCGGAGGCGATCTGTGCGAAGGACGCCGACAAGCTTGAATGCCTGATCCAGGCGGTCGAATATCGCCATCAAGGCGTCACCACGGTTCAGCGCTGGATCGACAGCAGCCTTGCCAATTTGCAGACCGATACGGCTAAGAATCTTGCACGCGAGATTCTTGAGAGTGAGCCTTTGGCCTGGGAGTTGGTCCGCCATCGCCCTGAGGGGTGAGTAGAAAATTCGTGCCCCTGAGCCCGTTTCGTGGATGGATCACCAGATAGAATAGTTTTTGAGCTGGATTGTGCAATGCCTGGTGAGACGTCTGTCTTGCCGTATCTCACCTTGATCTTTTCTTGTGGGCCGCCTAGCGGTGATGCCTCATTCCTTCCGCTGGTGTGCGCTGGCGCGGGCTTGATGGCCGCCCGAAGTTCCCTTACGTTGGCCCCAACCCGCCGAAATCACGGTTTTTGGTGGTGACTCCGTTGCGCGCCAGAGACATTCGAGTCCGCATCGATGGACTGCTCCGTGATGACGTGGACGTTCGCCTGCTTGCGGAACTTCTGCTCGACTCCTGGATTGAGCCTGAAGCTGGGCGTGAGCATGCGCGGAAATCCACGGAAGCGGTGGGCCTGACTGACAGCGCTCAACGAAAGGCCGGCGAGAAATGACCGAGAAGACCAACGGCAAGCGGGCTGTCCTCTACCTGCGGGTATCCGATCGTGGGCAGGTCGAGAACGACTACGACCCTGAGGGCAATTCCATCCCCGCACAGCGCCGTTGCGTGCATCCGGAAGGCTTCTGAGCTGGGGATGGAGGTTGTTAGCGAGTACGTCGAGCCCGGTCGCTCTGCTACCAGCATCGATCGGCGGCCGAAGTTTCAGGAGATGATGGCTCGTGTCCGCCAGGGTGGGGATGTCGACGCGATCATCGTTTACGCGCGCTCGCGGATGCACCGTGACTCGACCGATGCGGCGATCACTCGCAAAGAGCTGCGGCGGCTCGGGGTTCAGCTCATCTCGATCATGGATTACACCGAGGACACCTACGTGGGTGATCTGGTGGCCGCGATTCTTGACGGGGTCAACGAGTACCAGTCCCGGGCTTCGGGAGCTGACGTTTCCTACAAGATGGCTGCGAAGGCTGCCAACGGCGGGACCAACGGGCAGGCTCCGCTGGGCTATCGCAATGTGGGGGAGAAGGTCGACGGCCGTCAAGTCCGGACGGTCGCCTTCGATGAGGAGCGCGCTCCGCTGATCAAGTTGATGTTCGAGCTGTACGCGACCGGGACTCATTCGTACCGGGACTTGCAGCGGATCGTCACGGAGGCGGGGTTCCGGACGCGTCCCACGAAAAAGCTTCCGGCCGGGCGTGAGCTCACGATCTATGCGATCGGGAGGATCCTGCGGGACCGCTACTACCTGGGCCGGGTGGTCTTCAAGGGCAAGGAGTACCCGGGGCGGCATGAGCCGCTGATCAGCCAGGAGCTGTTCGACCGGGTCCAGGAAGTGCTCTACAACCAGCGTGGTGCCGGGACGCGTGAACGTATTTACGACCACTCGTTGAAGGGCTTGTTGTACTGCGGGCGCTGCCGGACCCGGTTCTACCTGGATCGGGGCAAGAGCCGTCGTGGGGTCGTCTATTTCTACTTCTTGTGCAGTGGGCGGAGCCGCAAGCAATGCCCAGTGCCGCGGATTCCCATCGCGAAGGTTGAGGCGGCGGTGCAGGCGCACTATGCGACCCTCGCAATCCCCGACACCGTGGCGGCGAACCTGAGGGCTGCGCTTGATTCGGCGGTCAAGGACCGGCTTCAGCATAGGCAGATGATGCGGCGGCAGTTGCAGACCGAACGCAGCCGGGTTGTTGAGCAGCAGGATCAGCTCATCGAGTTGGTTGGGAACGTTGACTGGCCGCAGGACCGGCTTGAAGTGAAGATGCGTGATCTGCGGGACAGGATCGGGAGCATCGACGAGCAGTTAGCGCGCGCTGGCTCTGATGACGTCACCCGTGCGGTGGAAGCCATCGAGATGCTCTTGGGCGTCTTGGCCGATCCGAAGGCGCTGCTGGAGAGGGTGAGTGAGGAGCGTCAAGGCCCGCTGCACTCGGCCTTGTTCAAGCGGCTGTACCTGTACGCCGAGGAAGACGATCGGGACACGGTGATCGTCGCGGACGAGGTTCGGTCTCCGGTCAGTCCGCTGTTCCCGGCCCAGCGCGTGTTCAGCCCCCGGTGGGAGTGCGATTTCCCCGGGAACGCCAAAAACCCCGGGGCGGTTTTCCCGGCCCGGGGTTCGGATAGTGCTGGCTTGGCTCCCCAACTTGGACTCGAACCAAGAACCTGCCGATTAACAGTCGGCTGCTCTGCCAATTGAGCTATTGGGGAAGGGGTTCTAGCTCGGCTTTTCCGCCTTGCGAACCGGATACGACAGTACAGGACCGGCATGAGCGGGTGCCACCGGGGTAGGTGTGGTGTGGGTCCGATCGGGGTGGGGTTTCGGGGTCTCCCGGGACGACTTTCGAGTGGTTTCGGTCGGCGCGTTTCCGTCTTGGACAGTCGGGGCACCCCCAGATGCGGCAGAATGGCCGCTAACTGCGACGACGCAGAGTGAGCTTCAGAGCACAGTGAAACCGAGGCATTCGGCCCGTCGGCCGGGGGAGGCAAGTATGCGGAAGTGGTATCTCGTAGCCGGGTTCGCAGTCGGCTACATCCTGGGGGCGAAGGCCGGCCGGGAACGGTATGACCAGATCATCGACTACACCAGGCGCGTGACCGGGAACGACAGGGTTCAGCAGGTCGCCTCGTCAGTGCGCTCGCAGGCGGGCAAGGCCGCGAACGCGGCGCAGGAGAAGGTCAAGGGCACGAAGTTCGGCGACATCATCGAGAACTTCACGACCAGCGCCGACGAACCCCCGAAGGCCGAGCCGTGGGACTCCGCAGGGGTCGTCACCCCGGCGCGGTCCGACCGGGCGCTCCGTGAGGACTCTGCGGGATTCTGAATCCCTTGAGCGGCAAGTGAAGAGGCGGGCGGGACCTGGGTCCCACCCGCCTCTTGCTATGCGCGCTTCATCTCGCCGGACAGGCGCAGGTCGGCCACGTTGCGGCCGGCCTTGACGGTCCAGGCGCCCGCGACGGTGCGCCAGCCGTGCACCGATTCGTCCCAGACCTGGAACGAGCGCTCCTCGATCGGAACGGTGACCTCGACGGTCTCGCCCGGCTCCGCGCTGATCGCGGCGAACCCCGCGAGGCGGTGCCGTTCGATCCCTCCCGGCACTTCGACCCCCGCTTCAGGGGCCAAGTAGACCTGGACGACCTCGCGTCCGGCCCTGGCGCCGCTGTTGCGGACCCGCACCTTGACCTCGTCGCCCTCCACGGCGAGTCCCTCGTACGCCCAGTCGGTGTACGACAGGCCGTGCCCGAACCAGTAGGCCGGTTCGGTCGTGCCGCGCTGCTCCCACGCCCGGTAGCCGATGAAGACGCCCTCGTCGTAGTGCAGTTCGCCCGCCTCGGTCGCGACCACCTGGGTCACCGGCGCGTCGGCGAGGGCCTTGGGCCACGTGGTGGTCAGGCGCCCGCCCGGTTCGGCGCCGAGCAGGACCTCGGCGAGGGCGTTGCCGCCCTCCTGGCCCGGGAACCAGGTCAGCAGGATCGCGGCGACCTCATCCGACCAGGGCATCTCGACCGGCGAGCCGGTGTTGACGACGACCACGGTGTTTCGGTTGGCGGCGGCGACGGCCGCGACCAGTTCGTCCTGGCGTCCCGGCAGCCGCAGGCTGCGGCGGTCGAAGCCCTCCGATTCGGTCAGGTCGGTCGTGGACACGACCACGACCGCCACTTCGGCGCTGCGGGCGGCCTCGACGGCCTCGGCGATGAGCCGGTCCTCGTCGGGCCGCGGCTCGGCATGCATGAGGCCGAACAGGACCGAGGGCGGGAATCCGGGCGGGAAGTCCACGGGCGTGTACTCCAGTCGCACCGAAAGCCGCTGTCCCGCTTCGAGATGCACCCGGGCCCGTTCGATGCCGGGGCCGAAGAACGCCTCGAAGGGGTCGTCGCCGTCGAAGACGTGGTCCTCGTCGAAGACCACCTCGCCGCCGAGGATGAGCTTGTGGTGGCCCGCGCCCCTGGTGCCGAAGACGTGCTCACCGGTCGCCTGGACCACGTACTCGCCCTCGACGATCGCGTGGTGGAGCTCCTCGGGTTCCAGGCCCGGCACGTAGCCCATCCACTTGACGTCGCCGTTCGCGAGCGGCTGGGCCTCCATTTCGGTCCCGTCGTGCTTCACGGGCCTGGCGGTCAGTGCGAAGCCGCGCTTGGCGGCCATGATCTGCTCGAACAGGTCCACGCCCTGCGCGTAGACCACGCGGTCGCCGAGGGCCCCGCGGAGGCCGTCGAGCGGCGAGACCACGTGCTGCGGGAAGACCGTGGCGGAGCCGCCGCCCAGGATGCGGGCTTCGGCGGCGGCCGGGCCGATGAGCGCGAGGCGGTTGACCGCGTCGGCGTGCAGCGGCAGCATCGGGGCCTCGTCACCTGCGGGGACGTCGTTCTTGGCGAGCACGAAGGAGCGGCGGGCGATCTCGCGCAGCAGCTCCTCGGACGCGGGCGTCTCGGGAACCTCGGTGACCGCGGGCTCGACGCCGGCGAGCGCGCCGACGCGGGCCGCGAGCTTAAGCAGTCGGCGCACCGCATCGTCCACGTGCGTCTCACTGGTACGGCCTTCGCGCACGGCCGCGACCAGGTTCGCGCCGTAGACCGTGAACGGCCCGGGCATCGCGAGGTCGAGCCCGGCCTCGACGTCCTCGACCGTGTGGCGGGCGGCGCCCCAGTCGGAGACGTTGAACCCGTCGAAGCCGAACTCCTCGCGCAGGATCGCCATGAGCTCCTTGTGGGCGGTCATGGTCGTGCCGTTGACGGAGTTGTAGGCGGTCATGACGCCCCACGGGTTCACCGCGGCGGCGATCATCTCGAAGGGCCGCAGGTAGAGCTCGCGCAGGGTCCGCTCGCCGATGATGTTGTCGACGGTGAACCGGTCGGTCTCGGCGTCGTTCGCCACGTAGTGCTTCATGGTGGTGCCGACGCCGCGCTCCTGGACCCCGGCGACGTACGCCTGGGCGATGCGCCCGGTCAGGTACGGGTCCTCGCTGAAGGCCTCGAAGTGGCGGCCGCCGAGCGGGGAGCGGTGCAGGTTGATGGTGGGCGCCAGGAGCACGTCGACGTCCTTGCGGCGGGCCTCGGCCGCGAGCAGGTGCCCGACGCGGCGCACCAGCTCCGGGTCCCAGGAGGCCGCCTGCGCGGTCGGGCTCGGCAGTGCGAGCGAGGGGTCGGCGACGGTCCAGAACCGGCCGCGCACGCCGATGGGCCCGTCGGAGACGGTCATCGACCGCAGGCCCGCCTGGGGGGCCGCGAGGGTCCGCCACATGTCGATGCCGGCCAGCAGGTCGGCATTGGTCTCCAAGTCGAGTGCCGCCAAAGCGGTCTCGACGGCCGCCGCGTACTCGGGTCGGTCGGCCGGAACGGTCCAGTCGCTCATGCCCTCGTCCTTTCTTCGTTGAAGGGGGTGAAGGTCTTCGATCAGAGTGTGACACCGTTACCGAGTGATCGGTAGGTTTCGTTACCTTATTGTGATAAATTATGCTGATGCACTGAGAAAGTCCTGCTCACGAGAGGCACCCATGCCCACTCAGCACGGAGCGCGCGGTCAGGCCCGTCGCGAAGAGATCGTCCGGGCCGCCATCGAGGTCATCGCCGAGCGCGGCTACCGCGGGGCGAGCCTCGCCGCCGTCGCCGAGAAGGTCGGCCTCACCCAGCAGGGGCTCCTGCACTACTTCCCCAGCAAGGAGGACCTGCTCATCGGTGTCCTCCAGTTCCGCGAGCAGACCGACTCGGGCGGACGCGACACCATCTCGCAGCCGATGACGATGGCCGACACCGCGGCCGTGGTCGAGGCCAACGCGAACCGGGTCGCGATCGTGCGCACCTTCTCGGCCCTGCTCGGCGAGTCCGTCACCGAGGAGCACCCGGCCGCCGAGTACTTCCGCAACCGCTACCGGCTGGTGCGCGAACGGCTGACCGCGACGCTGCGCCAGGAATGGGGTGACCGGCTTCCTTCCGGACTCACCCCGGAGGAGGCCGCGCCGCTCGTCATCGCGATCATGGACGGCCTCCAGTACCAGTGGCTCCATGAACCCGACACGTTCGACATGCCCGCGGCCTTCCGCGCGTTCATGCGCCTCCTCGATCCGAAAGCGGCCTCGTGACGAACAGTCCAGCGAACCTGCCCGCGCTCCACGCGCTCGCCTGCCCCAACTGCGGGCAGCCCCTCGACCAGGCCGAACGCCGCCTGTCCTGTGAGTCGGGGCACTCCTTCGACCTCGCCAAGCAGGGTTACGCGCCGCTGCTCGCGCCCGGATCGAACGCCACCACCGGCGACACGGCCGACCAGGTCGCCGCCCGCGAGGACTTCCTCGACTCGGGCGTCTACGACCCGATGATGGCCGCGGTCGCGAAGGCCTCGCTCACCGAAGCGCCCGGCGTCGTCGTCGAACCCGGCTGCGGCACCGGCCACTACCTGGCCGCCGCCCTCGCCGCGGACGCCGCACGCGACGGGATCGGCCTCGACACCTCGAAGTACGCCCTCCGGCGCTGCGCGAAACGTGAAATCCCCGTGGCTGCAAGCGAAAACACTTCCGGAGACAGTGAACCGCGACAAGCCGCCGGAACTCAGAGGCGACTTGCCGCGGTACTCGCCGACGCGTGGAATCGACTGCCGATTCGCGACGGCGCTGCCGCTTCGGTCCTCAACGTCTTCGCTCCCCGCAACGCCGACGAGATCTCGCGAATCCTCCACCCAAGAGGCGTTCTCGTGGTCCTCACCCCCCGGGAGGACCACTTGCGCGAGCTCGTCGACGCTTTGGACTTGCTGAGCGTCGACCCTGCGAAACCGCAGCGGACCGCCGACCAACTCGGCTCGGTGTTCGAGGCCGAGCGGACCGACGAGCTTCGTTATTCGATTGGTCTGGGACACGACGAGATCCTGCGCCTCGTCGGGATGGGCCCGAGCGCCCGCCATGTCGAACCCGGCGCGCTCGCCGAGTCCGTGGCCGGAATGCCCGAGCGGATCGACGTCACCGTCTCCGCGACCGTGACCCGGTGGCGCGGAAGGGCTTGAGAGCGGCCTGCGAGACCGTCCCCCTCCGCGCCGCCGGGACCTCGGTCATCCCCCCGATGCGCGACGAATGCCCTGGTTCGAGCACTTGTCCTCGTTTGTGTTGACTAGTACGGTACGAGAAACATCCTCGTATCGTTCCCCGTCTGACCGATGCGGTACGAGAATCGATCTCGCACCGTCCGATGTCATGACCAGTACGGTACGAGGGGACACCCCTGAGCCGCCTGGAGATGAGATCAGTGTTCGATGAGAAACGCGCGACGCGGCGCGGCCTCCCCCGCAGTGCCGCCTTCGCCGCCGCCGGACTGCTCGCGCTGACCGGGTGCGGCGCCGACGACGCCGCGGCCGAAGAGCAGGTGACCGTCCCGCCGGACGCGCCGGTCGAGGCGCTCCACGTCGAGGTCCTCGCCTCCTTCGACCACGACCCCGGCTCCTTCACGCAGGGCCTCGAACTCGCCGACCACCCCGAGTTCGGCACCGTCCTCTACGAGAGCGCCGGGCTCTACGGGGAGTCGGACGTGCGGATCACCGACCCCGCCACCGGCTCCGTGCTCGCCTCCCAGGATCTACCGGCCGAGCAGTTCGCCGAGGGCCTCACCCTCACCGACACGGACCTGTGGCAGATCACCTGGCAGGAAGGCGTCGCGCACCGCCGCGACCCCGCCACCCTCGACGTCCTCGAAACCGTCGAGTACGAAGGCGAAGGCTGGGGGATCTGCTATGACGGAGCACAACTCGTCACCAGCGACGGCTCCTCCACATTGACCTTCCGCGACCCGGTCACCTTCGCCGAGACCGGAACCGTCGAGGTCGCACTCGAAGGGACCGCGATCGAGCAGATCAACGAGCTCGAATGCGTCGACGGACAGGTCTGGGCCAACCTGTGGCAGACCGACCAGATCGTGCGCATCGACCCCGCCACCGGCGAGGTCGGCGCGGTGGTCGACGCGTCCGGGCTGCTCACCTCCGAGGAGGCCGCGGGCGCCGACGTCCTCAACGGCATCGCCGCGGCCGAAGAGGAAGGCACCTTCTACATCACCGGGAAGCACTGGCCGAAACTGTTCCTGGTGAAGTTCATCGAATAGCCCGCACCGAACGGCTGATAGCCGCCTGATGCGTTCGCGCGCCCGCGAACAGTGAATACAGTGCACGGTCGGTGACCCTGCGGGAATTGCGCGGGCGGTTCACATGGGCCATGATGAGGTCATGGCCATCACCCCCCTGGACCGATTGCTGGAGTACAAGATGCACCTCTTGACCGACTCCCGGCAGCCCCGCGTGTTCGCCACCTGGTGGCAGGACCTGACCACGGCCGCGTTCGCGGCCTGGTTCTTCGGCGGCCTCATCCTCGACGTCAACGCCCACGCCCGCGACTGGAACGAGAGCTTCTTCACCTGGTGGCACCTGGCGTTCTACACCGGCTTCTTCGCCACCGCCGCCTGGATCGCCTGGATCTTCGTGCGCGCCCACCGCGCCGACGGCCGCACCGGCATGTCCGTCGTCCCGCACGGCTACGGACCCGCGATCGTCGGCGTCCCGCTCTTCCTCGTCTCCGGCGTCGTCGACCTCATCTGGCATGAGGCCTTCGGCATCGAGACGCACCTCGCGGTCCTGTTCAGCCCCTCGCACCTGGGACTGGCCGCGGGCGGCATCCTCATCGTCGCCGCCCCGTGGCTCTCGGCCTGGCGCCGCGCCGCGCTCGGGGCCGAGCCCGAACCCATCCCGGTCGAGGCCCGCATGGCCGCGCCCGCGCTCTCGATCGGGTACGTCCTCTCGTCGCTCGTGCTGTTCCTGGCCTACCTCGTGCCGTATACGAACGGCCCGTACGCCGTGGCGGGCGCGCTCGAAGGCCCCCATCAGTTCGAGGGCTTCCCGGTGGCGGGCATCGTGTTCACCACCGTCCTGGTCCTCGCGCTCGCGGTCCTGGCGACCGGCCGGTTCCGGCTCCCGCTCGGGTTCTTCACCGTCGCGTTCGCCTACCCGGCCCTCATGGCCGGCGCGTACGCGGGCTTCTTCTACGGCGGGTACGTGTGGGTCTTCCTGCTCTCGGGCGCCTGGCTCGACTTCCTGGTCTGGCTCATCCGCCCCGAACTGCGCCGCCGCCGCGACCTGCTGGTGCTCGCCGGGGTCTGGACGATCCCGGTGTGGGCGGCCTTCATGATCGCCACCGGCTCGGCCACCGGCATCTGGCCCAAGGCCGAGATCGGCCTGGGCGCGCCCCTCGTCGCCGCCGTCGTCGGCTGCCTCTTCATGCTCGTGGTCCAGCCCGACCGGCGCACCGAGATCCGCACCATCCCCGAAGAGCCCTCGCCGTTCGACGACGTGATCGCCCGCGCGAAGGCCATGACCGCCAACCGAAGCGGCGAACCGCAGTAACGCTGAAGGTGCGGCCCCGCGGAACGCGGGGCCGCACCTTCTTACTCACTGCTTCAGGGCCGCAAGGCTCTTGGTCAGCAGTTCCTCCGAGATCAATGCCGTGCTCGTGCCCTTCGAGCGGCACGCGTACGCGCCCGAGACGCGGCCCGCGTCCAGCGCCGCCGCGAGGTCGCCGCCCTTCGCCCGCGCCCACAGCATGCCCGACACGAACGCGTCCCCCGCGCCGTTGGAGTCCACCGGAGCCCAGTCGGCCCACTCCGGGACCGAACCGCCGAGCTCGGTCACCGGGTCGATCGCGTCGTAGCGCTCCAAGGAGCCGCCGCGCTCCAGCACGTACCCGCCGTCCTCGCCGTCGGTCGCGACGACCACCGAGGCCCGGCCGTTGTCGATCACCCAGCGCATCGCCTTCTCCGGGGCCCCGCCGAGCCGCGCGGCCGACATGGTCACCAGGTCCGCGCGCAGTGCGAACGCCTTCTGGTGCTCGGCCTCGCCGTCCCAGCCGTGCAGGTCGGTCGAGACCGTGACGCCCTCGGGGATGGCGGCCAGGACGTCGCGGGTGTGGTTCGGAATCGAGACGTGCACGTGCTTCGCCTCGGCCACATGGGGTCCGAAGAATTCCGCGGGCATCCGCAGGTCGGCGTCGTGGCGGTAGTCGTAGAAGGAGTACCGGCGCCCGCCCGCGTCGACCAGGTTCACCGACCGCGAGGTGCCGTTCGCCGAGATCAGGTAGCGGAAGTCGAGGCCGTGGGCCTCGTAGTGGCGCCGGATGAGCGCGCCCTGCTCGTCGTCGCCGATGTAGTCGATGAACCGGGTGCCGAGCCCGAGCAGGAGGCACCCGAGCGCGACGCCGTTGCCGGTGTGCGCCACGTAGTCGTGGATCGGCTCCACGCCGAGCGAGTCGCCGTCGCCGATCGCGATCTCGGGGACGCGCACGATCGTGTCGACGCCGACGCCGCCGACGACCAGGATATCGAGCATACTTTTGCATCTCCTGAAAGAAGTTTGCTGAAGTTTGGATTTCCTTGCGAGAGCAACCCTAAGGCCGGGACCGGGCGAGGGTCAAGACCGATTTTCGCCCAATGGAAACGACTGCGACAACCGCCCCGCGGCGGCGCGGGGCGGCGACGGGGCGCAGGGCGGGTACCCCTCCCGGCCTCGATCGCATGCGTCGGCGGCGGCGATGTCGCCTTCTCGGTCTAACGGCCCGCGCTCGGGACCGCCGGCGGGTTCAGCCTCGCGAAACCCTCCTGGCGCTCGTACGGGTAGTGCGGGTACGGCGCGGGCTTCGCGCTGGCCTTGTCGAGGCGGGCGACTTGCTCCGCGTCGAGCTCCCAGCCGATCGCGCCGAGGTTCTGCCGCAGCTGCTCCTCATTGCGGGCCCCGACGATCACCGAGGACACGGTCGGCCGCCGCAGCAGCCAGTTGATCGCGATCTGCGGGATGCTCCTCCCGGTCTCGGCGCTGATCGCATCGAGCACGTCGACCACGTCGTACAGCGCCTCGTCCTCCACCGGCGGTCCGAACTGGGCGGTCTCGTGCAGGCGGCTCTCGCCGGGGAGTGGGTGCCCGCGCCGGATCTTCCCGGTGAGGCGACCCCACCCGAGCGGGCTCCACGCGAGGGCGCCGAGGCCCTGGTCGATCGCCAGCGGCATGAGGTCCCACTCGTAGTCGCGGCCGACGAGCGAGTAGTAGACCTGGTGTGCGGCGAAGCGCGGCCACCCGTGCCGCTCGGCCGCGTCGAGGGTTTTCATGAGCTGCCACCCGGCGTAGTTCGAGGCGCCGACGTAGCGGATCTTGCCCGCGCGGACCAGATCGTCCAACGCGGACAGGGTCTCCTCGACCGGCGTCCCGGCGTCGAAGGCGTGGAGCTGGAACAGGTCGACGTGGTCGGTGCCGAGGCGGCGCAGGGCCGCTTCGACGGCGCGGATGAGGTGGAAGCGCGAGGCCCCGGCCTCGTTCGCATTCTCGCCCAAGGGAAGTCCGGCCTTGGTGGAGATGAGCGCGCGGTCGCGGCGGCCTTTGAGCGCCGCGCCGAGGACTTCCTCGGAAGCGCCGTCGGAGTAGACGTCGGCGGTGTCGAACAGGGTCATGCCGGCGTCGAGGGCGATGTCGACCATGCGGCGGGCCTGGTCGACGCCGGTGTCGCCCCAAGCGCCGAATAGCGGGCCGGAACCGCCGAAGGTCCCGGTGCCGAAGGAGAGGGCGGGCACGTGGAGGCCGGAGCGGCCGAGTCGTCGGTATTCCATGGGAGGACCCTTCTAATGAAACTATAGTTCCGTTAATGACTCGTCTAAGCTAGCGCGGAGCACCTACTTAACGCAACTGGGGTCCCGTTTATGAATCAGCCACTGCTGAGGCCGGGCGGCAGGACCGCCCTGGTCCGCGAAGCGGTCCTGCGCGCGACCTGGGAAGCCTTGGGGGAACGGGGCAGCGCCGGACTCGACCTGGCCGACATCGCCCGCCGCGCCGGGGTCGGCAAGACCACCGTCTACCGCCGCTGGGGCACCGTCCCCGGACTGCTCGCCGATGTGCTCGACGCGATGGGCGAGGCCGAGGTCCACCGGATCGACTCCGGCTCGCTCGAAGCGGACCTCACCGTCCTCGCCCTCATCATCCGCGCGAGCCTCGCCGACCCGCGCGAGGGCCCGATGTTCAAGGCCTTCATCGCCGCCGCCATCGGCGACGAGGCCGCCGCGAAGGCCCTGCACCGCTTCTACCGCATCCGGGCCGCCGCGTGGAAGTCCTTCGTGGAGCGGGCCGTCGAGCGCGGCGAGGCCCCTGCCGGCACCGACGCGTTCGAGGTGATCTGGGCGCTCTCCGCGCCCCTGTACTACCGCCTGCTCGCCAGCGGCGACCCGCTCGACGAGCCCGCGGCGAAGCGGGCGGCCGCCGCGTGTGCGGCAGCCGCCCGCGCGGGCGTGTTCGTCACGGCGCCTTCGGAACCGAGGCCCGAACCGGCTTGACGGGAGGGGCCGAGGCGGCTGGGGCCTTCGGACCAGGCGCTCTGGGGGTGACGGTTGCGGCCTCCGCCGGGCCGCTTGCTCCTGGCCGCAGCACTCCCCTCCGGATCGCGTAGGCCAGCGTGGCCGCGCCGAGTGCCGGGCCCCAGACGTAGAACGGGAACGCCCAGACCAGCTCGGTGTGCCCGCCGCGGATCCCCAACGCCACGAACGGCACCGCGACGAACGTGAACAGCGAGGCCACGATCGCGGCCGGAACGATCGCCACCTTCGGCGGCACGGGCCGCCCCTTGAGGACCGGCATCCAGAACGGCCAGCGCGTGCCCCATCGCTGGGTCATGCCCAGGCACAGGATCCCGCCGCTCAGCGCCGCGAAGCCCAGGCACAGGCCCCAGACGCGGATGGTCAGGTCGATCTCCTCGCCGAGCGGGCCGCCGAGCCACGCCCACGGGGTCAGCCAGGTCATGCGCGTGAGCCCGTAGGGGAGTGCGCAGGCGAAGGCGATCCAGCTGGCGGTCCGGCCCCACTTCGCGGCGCGCGCGGGGGTGAGCCATTCGGGGGTCGGACTGCCTTCGTATTTGAGCGAGAGCAGGCGGAAGGTGAGCCCGGCCCAGATCGCGCCGCCCGCCACGATCCAGAACTGCACGGCGATGAAGCCGCCCATGCCGGCGATCGTGCCGCCCAACGAGGCGGCGAATGCGCCCACCGCGGCGTAGTCGACGATGCCGAGGAGGCCCAGGGCGACGAGCAGCGCGGCCATGGCCGCGGCGGTGACGATCCGTCCGGTTCGGTTGCGTACCAGCAGGATCGGGCCGACGACGGCGGCCACAGGAATGAGGAAGGCGCAGAGGTATCCGGCGAACGAGATCGGCGTGGTGGTGCTCAGGAGGAGTCCGAAGACCACCGCGTAGAGGGCGGTGAGCGGCCACAGCCGGGGCTTGGCGCGGGCGGCGAGGAGGCCGACGAGGCCCGCGCCGATGAGTGCGGTGGGGCCGAGCCATTGGGGAGCGCCGTCGGGGAGGGTGAAGCTGGGCTCGTAGAGCCGGTGGCTGAAGGGCCCGTGGCCGGGGTCGAGGAGTTGCCAGAGTCCGATGGGAACGGCGATGAGCGACCAGAGGAACGCGGCGAGGACGGCGGCGCGGGCGGTCCGGCCCGTCCGCGCGGGTCCGGCCGCGAGCGGCTTGGTGGGGAGTTGCTGTGTCATGGCTTCAGCGTCGCGGTTTCGGGGCCGGCGCCCCTCCCGCGAGCGGGCGAACGGCCTCCCCCGCGAGAGGGAACGGGGTGGGGGAGGGCTCGGCGGGTACGAGAGCGTCTCAAGCGGACGAACCCTCGCCTTCCCCGATGCGGAACGGGCCCGGGCCCCGCCGGTGGCGGTCAAGCAGCGCTCGTCGCCCGTCCGCCCGGTACCAGGGCTCGGACCGCTTCCGCGCCGCATCGATGTTCACTCATGTCACTTTCGACCCAGCGATCGCACTGGGTGCACTGAGTCGCCCGCAGCGACCCGTTTTCGAAACGGATCGAAAACGCGTGCTTCTCGAAGCCGAAAGGCAATTGCAATACGTGTTCGAAAAGGTCACGGTGCCATCACAAACAGGGCCGGGTGTGGTCACGGCGTATGGCATCGATACCACGGCGGCCATATGCTGTAACTCGGATCACGTCAACCTCCACATCTACCTGCGGATCCATCTCGAACAATCTAGGAGAAGCCATGTCTCGCTTTCCCAGAGCGCTGCTCGCTGTCACCACAGCGGGTCTTACAGCGTTCGCCCTCGTCGCGTGCGGCGACGAGGAGGACCCGTCGGCCAGCGGCGAATGCACTGAAGGCGACGGCTTGACGGTCGGCACGATCCTGCCGCAGACCGGCTCCCTCGCCTTCCTCGGCCCGCCCGAATTCGCCGGCGTCGACCTCGCCATCAAGGAGATCAACGAGACCGGCGGTGTGCTCGACACCTGCGTCGAGGTCCTCCACGAGGACTCCGGCGACACCTCCACCGACATCGCCAGCCAGGCTGCCGACGCGCTCATCGCCCAGGACGTGAACGTCGTCATCGGCGCGGCCTCCTCCGGCGTCTCCTTCCAGTTCATCGACAAGCTCTACGAAGAGGGGATCGTGCAGATCTCCCCGGCGAACACCTCGCCGGACTTCACCACGTACGAGCGCGGCGACTACTACTTCCGCACCGCGCCCTCCGACGTCCTCCAGGGCCGCGTCCTCGCCGACACGGTCATCGCCGACGGCCATGAGAAGATCGCGATCCTGGCCCTCCAGGACGCCTACGGCACCGGCCTGGCCGACGCGGTCGAGGAGAACATCACCGCCTTCGGCGGCGAAGTGGTCCTCAAGACCATCTACGACCCGACCTCCACCGAGTTCTCCGCCGAGGTCGGCCAGGTCGCCGAATCCGGCGCCGACGCGGTCGTCCTCGTCACGTTCAACGAGATCGTGAACCTGGGCCCGGCCCTCGCCGAAGGCGGCCTCAGCCCCCAGGACCTCGGCTGGTACTTCGTCGACGGCAACCTCGCCGACTACAGCGACGTCTTCGAGCCCGGCTTCCTGGACGGCGCCAAGGGCACCTTCCCGGGCGCCGACACGGCCGGCATCCAGGAGCGCCTCCTGGACGTCAACCCGGACCTGACCGACTTCACCTACGGCCCCGAGTCCTACGACGCCACCTCGCTCGCCGCCCTCGCGGCGATCGCCGGTGACAGCTACGACTCGGAGACCATCAAGGACAACCTGATCGACGTCAGCTCGGGCGGCACCAAGTGCACCGGCTACACCGAGTGCGCCGAACTGCTGGCCGACGACAACACCGCGGACATCGACTACGAGGGCTACTCCGGGCCCATCGAGTTCTCGCCCGAAGGCGACGTCACGGCCGCGACCATCGGCATCTACCAGTACCTGCCCGACAACACCTATGAGAACCTCGAGTACCGCTACGGCGAGCTGAGCTAATCGAACGAGCCCAGTTAGACGCGGACACGACGAAAGCCCCCCAGGACCACAGGACCTGGGGGGCTTCTCCTCGTGCTGTGCAATTGAAGGACGTTCTCGGACCGGCCGCGATAGAGCGCCGGCGAGCGGCCCTTGCGGACCGCTCGCCGCGAATCGCTAGCGGGCCTTCCCGAGCGTGCCCAGGTACAGCTCCACGACCTTCGGGTCGTCGATCAAACCGTCGCCAGGGCCCGTATAGGCGCTCCGGCCCTGGTCCAGGACGTAACCGCGGTCGCAGATCTGGAGGCAGCGGCGGGCGTTCTGCTCCACCATCACCACCGTGACCCCGGTTTCGTTGATCTGCTTCGTGTTGAAGAAGACCTCGTCCTGCATCGCCGGGGACAGCCCCGCCGACGGCTCGTCAAGCAGCAGCACCGACGGCTCCATCATGAGCGCCCGGCCCATCGCCACCATCTGCCGCTCGCCGCCCGAGAGCGACCCGGCCCGCTGGCCGCGCCGGTCCCCGAGGATCGGGAACAGGCCCGTCACGAACTCGAACCGCTCCTTGAACGCCTTCGGCCGCAAGAAGACACCCATCTCCAGGTTCTCCTCCACGGTCAGCGCCGAGAACACGTTGTTCGTCTGCGGCACGAACCCGACCCCCAGCGGCACCAGCTGGTGCGCCTTGCGGTTCGTGATGTCCTCCCCGCGCAGCGTGACCTTCCCGGTGGTGACGCCGACCAGCCCGAACATGGCCTTGAGCAGCGTCGACTTCCCGGCCCCGTTCGGGCCGATGATGCCGACCAGCTCACCCTCGTTCGCGTACAGGTCCGTGCCGTTGAGGATTGACACGCCCGGGATGTACCCGGCCGTGACCTCATCGGCCCGCAGCAGCGCCTCGCCCGAAGCCGCCAGGTGCCCCTCGCGGCTGCACACCTCGGTGTCCGACTCGACCGTCTCGTCGATCGGGACGCCAGTGGGCCCGATCCCTTCGATCTCGTTGTCGCTCATGTCGTCTCCTAACGCTGTGCCGCGTCGTGGTGGGCGCCCAGGTAGGCGTCGATGACCCGCCGGTCCGCCGAGATCTGGTCCGGCGTGCCCTCGGTGATGAGCTTGCCCGCCGCCATGACGGCGACCCAGTCGGCGATCTCGTGGACCATGTCCATGTCGTGCTCCACGAACAGGACGGTCATCCCGTCCTCGCGCAGGTTCTTGATGTGCTCCAGCAGGGTCTGCTTCAACGCCGGGTTCACCCCGGCCATCGGCTCGTCCAGCATGACCATCTTCGGGTCGAGCATGAGCGCCCGCGCCATCTCCAGGAGCTTGCGCTGGCCGCCCGAGAGCTCGCCGCCGTAGTGGTCGCGCTTGTCGATGAGCTTGAAGCGCTCCAGCAGTTCCAGCGCCTTCTCGCGGTTCGCCGCCTCCTGCGCCTTCCACAGCGGAGGAATCAGTCCGGCCCACATGCGCTCGCCGACCTGGTTGGCCGCGCCGATGAGCATGTTGTCCATGACCGACATGCGGCTGAGCGCCTTCGTCAACTGGAACGTGCGGACCATGCCGGCCCGCGCCACCTGGTACGAGCGCATCCGGTGCGCCTTGCGCCCGTTGAACTCCCACGTGCCCTTGCTCGGCCGGTCGAAACCGGTGAGCAGGTTGAAGTACGTGGTCTTGCCCGCGCCGTTGGGGCCGATGAGCGCCGTGATGGAGCCCCGCTGGACCTCCAGGTGCTCGACGTCGACGGCCACCAGGCCCCCGAACGCCCGCCGCACCCCGGTGGCCGACAGGATCGGATCCGGTTTGGACGCACCGGGTTCGGCCGTCACTCCCGCCATCGCCGCGCGAGCGGCGGTGATGCCGGTTCTCTGGTCGTTGTCATCTGACATCGAGCATCAGCTCCTTCCGGTTGCCGATGAGCCCCTGCGGCCGGAAGATCAGCAGCAGGACCATCCCCAGGCCCAGCAGGAAGAACACCAGCGGACCCACCTGCGTCGCATCCAGGATGCTCGGCGGGATCACGTCGGAGCGGATCGCCTGGTTGAGCCCCTGCGCGATGAGGTTGTACAGGAACCAGAACAGGGCCGCGCCCAGTACCGGTCCCAGCAGTCTGGCCGCGCCGCCGAGGATCAGGACCACGTAGAAGTAGAACGTGAAGTCCGTCGTGAACGTGTCCGGCTGCACGTTCGCGCGGCTGAGCGCGAAGATGAAGCCCGCCACGGCCCCGATGATGCCGCCCAGGACCAGCGCCTGCATCTTGTACGCGAAGACGTTCTTGCCGAGGCTCCTGACGGCCTCCTCGTCCTCCCTGATGCCCTTGAGGACGCGTCCCCACGGGCTGTGGACGAGCAGGCCCATGATCACCAGGATGATCACCACGAGCGCCCAGCCCACGGTCATGATCCACAGGTCCCGGTTCGAGTACTGGAAGTTCACGATCCCGAGGTCGGCGGTGAGGCGGCCGTGCTCCATCGAGAAGAACAGGAACGACCCGCTCCCCTCGTCCGGCCACGGGTTCATGTCGAAGAACGGCTCCGAGAAGCCGCGCATGCCGTCCGAGCCGCCGGTCGTGTCGGACCACACGGTGGCCCGCATGAGCCGCCGCACGATCTCGGCCGCGGCGATCGTCACGATCGCCAGGTAGTCGGCCCGAAGGCGCAGCGTCGGTATGCCGAGCAGCAGCGCCATGATGACGGCGGCGACCAGCCCGACCACGATGCCCCACCAGAACGGCAGGTCGAAGGACACCACGGTGAGCGCCAGACCGTACGCGCCCATCGCGGCGAACGCGGCCTGGCCGAAGTTGAGCAGACCGGTGTATCCGAACTGGAGGTTCAGACCGATCGCGCCGAGCGCGTACACGAGCATGGTCGGCCCGATGGCCTGCGTGAGCGCCTGGCTGAAGACGAATTGCCAATCCATCGCGTCCCCCTAACCGATTCGCTCGCGGCGGCCCAGGATGCCCTGCGGCCGCGTGAGCATGATGATGATGAGGACTGCCAGAGCGCCGACGTACTTCAGCTCGGGTGCGACCACGAGCGTCGACATCTGCACGAACACGCCGATGAGCATCGACCCGACGAACGCGCCGAACGCGGTGCCGAGCCCGCCGAGCACGACCGCGGCGAACACCAGGAGCAGCAGGTGCTGGCCCATGTCGAACTTGACGCCGTCGCTGATGGACAGGAACACGCCCGACATGGCCGCGAGAGCGCCGCCGATCGTCCAGACCAGGCGGATCACCTTGTTGACGTCGATGCCGGTCGACTCGGCCAGCGCCGGGTTGTCCGACACGGCGCGGGTCGCCTTGCCGAGCCTGGTGAAGATGAGCGCGAGCCCGACCAGGATGCAAACGCCCAGCGCGATCGAGCCGGTGACGACCTCCTTGGGGGTGATCACGAGCCACCCGAAGTCCCAGGGCTCCTGGCCCACGTACTGGTCGTAGCGGCGGCGCTCGCCGCCGACGAAGAACAGGGTGGCGAAGCGGATGAGCATGGCCACGCCGATCGAGATGATCATCATCGAGACCAGGCCGGTCCCGCGTCTGCGCAGCGGTTTCCACAGGCCCCAGTCCTGCGCCCAGCCGAACGCGGCGCCGAGTGCGACGGCCGCGATCGCGGCGAGCCACACGGGCACGCCGAAGGTGATGTTGAACAGCAGGGCGATGACGCCGCCGAAGGTGACCAGGTCGCCGTGGGCGAAGTTGGTGAGTCCGGTGGTGCCGAAGACCATGGACAGGCCGACCGCCGCGAGGGCGATCATGAGGCCGAAGTGGATGCCGGAGACCAGGAGGCTGACGGCGCGGGTCGCGCCGCCCTCGTCCTCGATCTCGCCGAGAGCTTCGCCGTCGGCGGCCTCGTCGGCGGGGCTGGAGCTCTCGTCGCCGGGCTCTTCGCTCTCAGTGCCTCCGGCACTGGGGGAATCGTCGGGCGTCTCGGGCGTGACGCCCTCGGCCAGCTGCGTGTCGAGCGGGAACAGGACGGTCCGGTCGGTCGTGATCTCGACTTCGAGCTGCGGCTTGCCGTTGCGGACGAGCAGCCCGTCGGGCAGGGTCGACTCGTCGAGGGTGATCACATAGGTCCCCTCGGCTTCGAGCGGTACGGCCCACTTGCCGTCTGCGGCGCTCTCCACTGTGGCGATCTCGGTGCCGCCCGCGTCGGTGACGGTGATGGAGACGCCCGCGATGGGCTCGTCCTGCTGGTTCTGCAGTTCGCCGTGGACGCCTAGGGCGTCCTGCGCGCTGGCGCTGCTGTTCACCCCCAACCCCAGCAACAGGCCGGCAAACGCAGCCGACAACAACAACACTGCACGTCTCAATGGGCCCCCTCGGGAGGTTTCGGGCATCGGAACCCGCCTCGTGCAATGTTCGAGAAACACGAAACGGCGGGAGTGAGTCGCATCTTAAGGAGACCTTGCTGACAACAGCATGTGTCGTTATGGAACCGTTGCAAATGTGGCCCAGATGTTACCGGTGCGTGGCCGGCAGACACTTGGTCGTGCCCGCCGACAGTTGCCGGATGATTCGACCCCCGTGAACATCTTGCAACACTTCGTCCCAAGGGTGGGGACCAGTCTCGGTCGTCAACTCCCCTCGGGCCACCACCCGGCCACGCGGTGTGAGAGGATATTGCCCGCTCGGGGGCAGTAGCTCAGCTGGTTAGAGCAGGGGACTCATAATCCCTGGGTCGCGGGTTCAAGTCCTGCCTGCCCTACGGAGAAGTACGGAAGAAGGCCCTGCCGCGGCGGCAGGGCCTTCGTTGCGTTCACGGGCGGCTCGCTCAAGCGCGGGCCCTTTTGCGGAGGTAGACGAGTTCGTTGCCCGTGCTGCCCTCACCTCGGTGCGTCTCTTCGTAACCGAGGCGTTTGTAGAGTCGCAGGTTCGGTTCGCTGCGTGCTCCGGTGAACAGCGCGAAGTGCTCGGTCCCCGGGGTCGCGAGGACTTCTAGTGCCGCGATCAGCGTTGAGCCCAGGCCCCTGCCCTGCATGTCCGGGGCCACCGCGAGGCGGCCGAGGTGGAGGGTGTCGGCTTCCCGGCGCGCCCTGCCGGTCGCGATGATCCGTCCATTGAGCACCGCCTTCAGTACATGGGCCTCTTCGATCGCCTTCGCGATCTCCTCCAGCGTCTCGGTCAGCGGCGGCAGGAACGGGTCGTCGTAGAGCTGCGCCTCGGAGACGTAGGCGCCTCGCGACAGCGTCAGGATCTCGCCGGCGTCGGCTGCTTCGGCGCGGGTGAAGACGGGTTCGCTCATGCCGGGAGCGTAAATGCCGCCCGGCCTGGGGGACAAGTCGAATCCCACCAGGCCGGACCGGGCTCGCTACCAGGGGACGGTCGTCTCCGCGTGGTAGTCGAGGCCTTCCTGGAAGAAGCCACCTGACGGGCCGTCCTCGCCGATCAGGGCGAGGTCGACGGCGACCTTCGCGGACTCCTCGGGCGCGCGCCAGCCCTGGTTCTCGTTCAGGTCGGTCTTCGTGTAGCCCGGGGTCATCAGGTTGATCTTGACGGTGGAGTCCTTCAGTTCGAACGCGTAGGACACGGTCAGCATGTTCAGCGCCGACTTCGACGCGCCGTAGGCGCCGACCTGCATGCCCGCGAACGGCTGGTTCGGATCGGTCATGAACGCGAAGGAGCCGACCTCGCTGGAGACGTTCACGATCCGGCCCGACTCGGATTTGCGGATCAGCGGCAGGAACGCGTTGGTCACCGAGACGACGCCGAGGACGTTCACCTCGAAGACCTTCCGCGCCGTCTCCACGGTGAGCTCGCTGGTGTTCCGGTCGCCGTCGGCGAGGGCCACCGCCGCGTTGTTCACCAGGATGTCGAGCTTCCCGTGCGCCTCCTCGACCTGCTTGAGGGCCGCCGCGACGGTCTCGGGGTCGGTCACGTCCAGGTGCAGGAACGTCGCGTCCAGGCCCTCTTCGCGCAGCTGCGCGGCGGCCTGCTCGCCGCGTTCCTCCGAGCGGGCGCCCACCAGGACCGTGACGCCCCGCTTGCCGAGGCCCCGCGCGATTTCGATGCCGATGCCCTTGTTGGCGCCGGTGATGATTGCGATCTTCTTGGTCATGCCTTGAGCCTGCGCCGGTTTCGGCGGGGCGGAAAGAGACCTGTTTATGGTGGTACAAGCGGTACCTGGTTCCCGATCCGGAATCGGTGCACCATTGCTCCATGGACCGCACCCAGCTCGCCGACTTCCTCAAGGTTCGCCGCGCCGCCATCCGGCCCGGTGACGTCGGCCTGCCGGAGGGCCAGCGCCGCCGCACTCCCGGCCTGCGCCGCCAGGAGGTCGCGCAGCTCGCCGGGATCTCCATCGAGTACTACATCCGCCTCGAGCAGGCGCGCGGCCCCAAGCCCTCCCGGCAGGTGCTCGGCGCGCTGTCCCGCGCCCTGATCCTCGACCGGGACCAGCGCGCCCACCTCTTCTATCTCGTCGACGAGCTGCCCGAGTCCGAGTCGAGCCGCGAGGTGCCGCCGACGGTCCTCAACCTCCTGGCCGGACTGGACGACTTCCCGGCCTACGCGATCGACGCCTGCTACGACATGCTCGCGTGGAACGCCAAGGCCGTCCATCTGATGGGCAACCTGGACCGTCTGCGGCCCGAGCAGCGGAACATCCTGCAGAGCAACTTCCTCAGCCCGCGCACCTCGGAGAACCTGGCCAACGAGAGCACGAAGCTGTTCCTGCAGAACTGCGTCGCGGACCTGCGGGCCTCGTACGCGCGCAGCCCCGGCGACGTGAAGCTGCGGGACATGGTCGACGAGCTGCTGCGGACGAGTCCGGAGTTCGGGGAGATGTGGGCCGACCACCGGGTCGAGGTGCGGCGGGTCGTGACCAAGCGCGCGATCCACCGGGAGTTCGGGCCCTTGGAGTTCGACTGCCAGGTCCTGGACGTTCCCGGCACCGCGGTGCGGCTGATCGTGTATGTGCCGCAACCGGGTTCGCCGACCGCGACGGCCTTCGCCTCGATGACCGCCGTGGCATTGGCGCCGGTCACTATCGAAACCCCCAAGCGACGTCCGTAACCCGGCGGCGACCGACATCACGTCGAGAATTCACCTCCGGGACTTTTACTCGTCGGGCGAGTGTTCTTATGATTGATCTGGAGCCACGAGAGCGGCCCCGGATCTTGAACAGCGACCGGACGGCAAGGAAGCAGCCGGTGACAGCCTCAGCGTCATCACCCTCCTTCTTCTTGCATCGGAGCTGCTTTCCATGCGCATGCCTCTGTTCGCCATGTCAATCGGCGCTTTCGGCATCGGCACCGCCGAGTTCGTCATCATGGGGATCCTGCCCCAGATGGCCGCCTCCTCGGGCGTCTCGCTCGCCGAAGCCGGCCTGGCCGTCTCCGCCTACGCGATCGGCGTCGTCCTCGGCGCCCCGCTGCTCACCGTCGCCACCACCCGGATTCCCCGCAAGCCCCTGATGATCGGCCTCCTCGGCTGGTTCGCGGTCGCGAACCTCGCCACCGCGATGGCCCCCGACTTCGGGTTCCTGCTGGCCACCCGGTTCCTCGCCGGACTCCCGCACGGCGCGTTCTTCGGCGCGGCCGCGGTGGTCGGCGCGAGCCTGGTCTCCTACGAGCGGCGCGCCCGCGCCATCTCGGGGATCATGTCCGGCCTCACCGTCGCCACGATCGTCGGCGTCCCGGTGAGCGCCCTGCTCATCGGCCAGTTCTCCTGGCGCTGGATCTTCGCGGCCGTCGCCGCCCTGGGCCTCGCGGCCGCCGCCGCGATCTGGTTCACGGTGCCCGACACGCGCGGCGTCATCGTGCCCACCAAGGCCGCCGACGAGATCCGCGCGATCCGCTCCAAGCGGGTCCTGCTCCCGCTCGTCACCGGCGCGGTCGGCTTCGGCGGCATGTTCGCCGCCTACACCTACCTGACGCCGATCCTCGAGCAGATCACCGGCCTGAACCCGGTCGCCATCGCGATCACGCTCGCGGTGTTCGGCATCGGCCTGACGCTGGGCAACATCGTCGGCGGCCAGGTCGCCGACCGGGCCCCGATCCAGGGCCTGTACGCGGCGTTCACCACGATCGCGGCCGTCCTCCTGATGATGTTCTTCTCGATGTCGAACCCGGTCCTGGCGATCGGCGGCGTGTTCCTCATGGCCGCGTCCTCCTCGCTGGTCGGCCCGATCATGCAGCGGCTGCTGCTCGACGGCGCCCACGAGGCCCCGTCGCTGGCGTCCTCGATGCACCACGCGGCCTTCAACCTCGCGAACGCCAACGGCGCCTGGCTCGGCGGCCTCGCGCTGTCGGCCGGACTGAGCCTGACCGCACCGCTGCTCGTCGGCGTCGGCCTGGCGCTGGCAGGGCTCGCACTGTCGGTCCCGCTGGCCCGCGCCCACGCCGAGGCCGAGTCGGAGGTGCCGCAGATCGCGGCCGCCGAACTGGTCACCGCCTCCTAAAGGTTCAGGCGGGTCCGGCCTCGGCCGGACCCGCCTGAACCGCGAAGCCGCTTTAAGGAACGAGTACCACCTTGCCCGTCGTGCCCCGGTTCTCCAGGGCGCGATGGGCTTCGGCCGTTTCAGACAGCTTGAAGGTGTGCACGGCCGGGCGCAGACGCCCGGCGGCGAGCTCGGCGAGCGAGCGCTCTTCGAGGGCCCGCAGGCCGCCGAGCTTCGCGAGCAGTTTCGGCCCGAGCGCGCCCGAGACGGTGAGGCCGCGGTTCACGATGTCCTCCACGGTGGCCGCGGTCGGATTCCCGGCGGACCAGCCGCAGACGACCATCCGGGCACCGAATCCGAGCTTGTCGAACAGGGCCCGGCCGACCTCGCCGCCGATCGTGTCGAACAGGAGCGTCGCTTCGCGACCCTCCAAAGCCTTGTCGAGTACCGAGGTCCAGTCCGCAGCCCTGTAGTCGATCGCGGCGTCGGCTCCGTTCGCGGCCACCTGCGCGACCTTCGCGGCGCCGCCCGCCAGGCCGATCACGTACGCCCCGGCGTTCTTGGCGGCCTGCACGAAGATCGTGCCGAGCCCGCCCGCGGCGGCCGGGACGATCACCACGTCCTCGGCCGAGACCGGCCCGACCGACAGGACCATCAGCGCAGTCCGGCCGGTCCCGATCATCGCGACCGCCTCACCGAAGTCCACGTGTTCGGGCAGCTCGTGCACGGATTCGACCTCGCGAACGGCCTTCTCGGCGTAACCGCCCGAGGCGAACCCGAGGTGCGCGACCACGCGCTTGCCGATCCAGGACGCGTCGACGCCCGCGCCGACCGCGTCCACGATCCCGGCGGCCTCCCGGCCTGGGATCGCGGGCAGCTCCGGAAGCGGGTAGGGGCTGTCCTTGGCGCCCTGGCGGAAAACCGTGTCGAGCACGTGGACCCCGGCGGCACGCGAGTCGATGCGAACCTGACCGGGCCCCGGCTCGGGCTCGGGGACCTCCTCGTAGACGAGGACTTCGGGGCCGCCGAAGGAATGGTGGCGGATCGCGTGCATGTCGGCCTGCTTTCGTCGGTGGGTGTGGGACCACCGTACAAACAGGCCGACTGGGACCGCATCAGTCGACCGACTGGACCCCCGGAAGAATCGGGACAAGACGGCAACGGCCGCAGTCCGACAGACCTGGCAACGCGGAAACCTCCGGCTGCGGCAGTCCCGGCGGAACCGGCGCAACCGGAGGCGCAACTCGGTCTAGCAGCAATGGCTGTAGTCGTTGGTGCCGGCTCCGTCGAGGTCGATGTCGATCCTGGTGTCGGACCCGGGCCAGGTGTTCAGGTCGGCCTGGCCCGCGGCGGCGGGAGCGGCCGCTGCCAGGGTGAACGCCGCAGCCGCGGCGAGGCCGACGAGCACGGCGGCGATTCGCTTGCGCATCAGTGGTCTCCTATTCGTCAAGGGCACTGGGGGTCAGTGCCTCTACCGAACAAGACGCCGCCCCCGCACAAGAAGCTGCGGTCCTTTGTGTCCCGATCCGTCCGGGACACGAAACGGGTCCCGCCCGAAGCGACGAACGCACCGACCGACCGGCCGGTTGCGCTTGCGACGGCCTGGATCACCCGGGTCATTCGAGTTCGCAACGCGAATGAGCTGTTCGAGGACCGCTGATCAATTGGGGCCGAGTCCCAAGGCCGCGAGCAGGTCTCGGGCCTCCTCGCGGTGCCGTTCGGCTTCTGCCGGATGCCCGGCCTCCTGATAGGCGCCCGCCAGCGCAACGAGGCTGCGCGCCTGCCGCAAGGGGTCGGGCATCGCCGCGAACACGTCGCAGGCCTGATGTCCCATCCGCACCGCCTTTCGCAGGTCGCCGTCCGCCGTGTGCAGCTTGCACAGCACCCGCGCCTTGACCGCGAGGGTCTCGGAGGTCTGGTACCGGTCGAGTTCGTCGACGCGTTCGAGGGCGACTCGCGCATGGTCGATCTGCCCGGTGTCGACATACAGCTCCGCCAGCCGGTACGTGTAGACGAGCTGGTGCCTCCAGCCGTTGACCTGCTCGACCAGTTCGAGCCCGAGCAGGAGCGCTGCCTCGGCCCGCGCGTAGTCCTGGTCGGCCTGGTGCACCGCCGACTGGCGGAAGTAGAGCCGGGCCAAGTAGTACTTCGAGGGGCCGTCGTGGAGCATCTCGGCGATCGCACGGCTCTGCTCTTCGGCGGCCGAGATGCGGCCCTGATCGACATACAGCTCCGAGAGCGACAGCAGAGGGTAAACCGTGGTGGGCCCTTCCAGATTGGAGGCGTCGAGGTCCCGGGCTCGCAACAGCAGCGTCTCGGCCTCGGCGAAGATCCCCATGCGCCGCAACACGGTTCCCAATGAAGTGAGGACTTCCACGAGCACGTACGGCTTCCCGGAGCGCTCGGCCGCCACCAGTGCCTCACGCAGGATCGACACGGCCTCCCGGTAGCGGCCCAGCTGCGTCAGCGTGGTCCCGAGGTCGTTGCGGGCCTTGCCCGTCGCATCCCCGTGAGGGGTGAGCCGGAGGTATTCGAGGGTCTTCTCGGCAAAGGTCTTGGACTGGTGGAGCTCGCCAGAGGTGTAGGCGACCGCGTCGGCGAGCGCGTAGGCGCGGACCGCGTCCATCGGCTCCTCCGAGCGCACTCCCGTGGCGATCCCGCGTTCGGCGATGTGCGCGAGTTCGGGCAGCTCGTAGAGGGTGTCGATGAACGAGACGTCCTCGCGGTACCCGGCGTCGGCGAAGGCCACGAGCCTGGTGAGCAGCCGTGAGACCGTCGGGTGGCCGTTCCATTCGAGGAACGTCGCCACGATGTTGCGGTACTCCTCGACCGGGAGCCGCGCCGCGCCCTTCGCGTACCAGTCGACGGCCTGTTCGCGGAGTCGTTGCAGCGCAGCGGGGTCGAACCCCGCCTCAGCCTTGCGGCGGGCGTACTCGCGCACCAGGTCGTGGAACCGGTAGCGGCCCGGCCGGTACTCGTCGATGCGATGGGCGGCCACCAGGCGAGCCAGGAGTCGTTCTGCCGCTTCGGGTTCCCACGCGACGAGCGCGACCGCGAGACCCTTGGAGAAGTCCGCGCCCGGCAGGAACGCCAGGTTCAGGTACAGCAGCTCCTCCTCCGGTTCGAGCGCCTGGAACGACAGGTCGAATGCGGCCGCCACCGTCGTCGTCGGGTCGCCTTCCACCGCGAGGCGTGCGAGCCGGTCATGCCCTGCCAGCGCCGCCGCGGTCTCGGCGAGCGTCGTGTTCAGCTGCCCGCCGAGGTTCGTGCCGACGATCCGCAGCGCCAGCGGCAGCCCGTCGCACAGCTCCGCGATCCGCTTGGCCGCCTCCGGTTCCGCCCGCACCCGACCCTCCCCGATCAGACTCTCCAGGAGCCGCACGGCCTCATCGGGTCCGAGTGACCCGACGGTGAGCTGGCGGACGTCATGCAGCGCGGCCAGATCCGGCAGCCGCGAACGACTGGTCACGACCGCGACACTCCCGGCCGTACCGGGCAGCAACGGGATGACCTGCTGAGAGTTCCGGGCGTTGTCGAGAATCAACAAGGTCCGGGTGTCGGCCAGGCGCGAGCGCAGCAGCGCCGCCGCCTCGTCGGCGTCCGAAGGGATCGACTCGGTCGCGACGCCGAGGGCCCGCAGGAATCCGGCGATCGCGTCCAACGGCGTCAATGGCGCGGCCCGGTCGAAGCCGCGCAGGTTCACGTACAACTGCCCGTCCGGGAACCGCTCGCGGACCCGGTGCGCCCAATGCAAGGCGAGGGTGGTCTTTCCCGAACCGCCGATCCCCGAAAGGACCGCCACCCGCGGGCCCGGTTCCAACAGCCTGTCCAACTCGGCGAGTTGCTCTGAGCGGCCGGTGAAGTGGATCGAGTCGGACGGCAGCTGCGCGGGCGCGGGCAGCACGCGCCGCGGTTCGGGCGGGACGACCGCGGTCTTGGGGACCGGCCGCAGCGACGGGTCGTCGCGGAGCATCGCGATGTGGAGGTCCTTGAGGCGCTGGCCGGGGTCGATGCCCAGTTCCTCGTCGAGTTCGCGGCGGATCGTCTCGTACGCGTCGAGCGCTTCGGCGGTGCGCTCCTCCCGGTAGAGCGCGGTGATGAGCAGTTCGAACGAGCGCTGGCGGTAGGGGTGGCGTTCGATGACGCGGCGCAGGTCGGCCACCACGGAGACGCCGGTGGCGAGCGCGAGTTCGAGTTCGGCGCGGTCCTCCTCGGCGGCGGCCCGCTCCTCGTTCCACCGCAGCGCACCGGATTCGATGACGCGCCCGCCCAGGCCCGCCAGCGCGGGCCCGCGCCACAGGCCGAGCGCTTCGCGCAGGGTGGCAAGGGCCGCTTCGGGTTCGGAGGCGGCGACCTGTTCGCGGGAGATGCGGGCGGCGCGTTGGAAGCGCAACGCGTCGAGTTTTTCGGGGCGCACGCGCAGCCGGTAGCCGTCGCCGACCTTCTCGAGTTCGGCGGTCCCGGACCGGTGGAGGAGGCCGCGCGCGGCGGCCACGGTGTTCTGGACCTGGCGCCGGGCGGTGGTGGGCGGGTCGTCCCCCCAGATCGCGTCCACGAGCCGGTCGTGGGGCACGACGTGTCCGGCTTCGAGGAGCAGGACGGCGAAGAGCCTGGGCAGGGTCCTGCCGGGCAGCGGCACGGGCAGGTCTTCCCATGCCAGCTGCAGAGGTCCGAGGATGCCGAAATCCACGGGCCACCTCCGGGGGGAGTCGAGGTGCGGCCGTTGTCAATTGTTGGGGACGTTTCCAGTCTATGGGCATTTCTTGATCATTTGGGAACGGTTGCAAGGGGTTTCGCTCAGTGAGCGAGCGAATGCGCTCAGCGTCCGCTCGCTGGTGCAGGTCGGTGGTGCCTCGTGCTCGTGAAGCGCTCGTGAAGTTCTTGACGTCGCCGCCGCGAGGCTGCATTCATCGAGCAGCAGAAAATCGAGGAGGAACGATGTTCACAAGACAGCGTCCCGAGGCGACGGTCCTTCCCCGCGAGGCCCGCGCCCGGTTCCGGGACGGACTGGACACTTCGACCAGCGGCTGGTCGCACGGTTTCGTGCAGGCCAACCTGGTGAGCGTGCCGTGGCGGCACGCGGTCGCCTTGCGCCGCTTCGCGGTGCGCAACCCGCGGGCCTGCCCGCTTTTGGAGGTGGTGGGCGCCGGTCGCTTCACGACCGACCTCGCCGAGGGCGCGGACCTGCGCCGCGACCTGCCGGCCTACCAGGTGTGGAGCCGGGGCCAGATGGTCGCGCGCCGCACGGACGTGGCGGCCCTGTGGCGCCCTGACCTGGTGACCTTCCTGATCGGGTGCAGCTTCACCTTTGAGCCGCTGCTGGAGCGCGCGGGGATCCCGCTGCGCCACCAGGAGCAGGGCCGCATGGCCCCGATGTACCGGACCAACATGAAGACGTTGGGCGCCAAGCGCTTCCGCGGCCCGGTGGTGGTCTCGATGCGGCCGGTCCCGGCCGACTTGGTGGCCCGGGCGGCCATGATCACCATGGACCTGCCGTACGCGCACGGCGCGCCGATCCATGTCGGCAACCCCGCCGCGATCGGCATCCGCGACCTGGCCCGTCCCGATTTCGGCGATCCGGTGGCGTTCGCGGACGGCGACGTGCCGGTGTTCTGGGCCTGCGGTGTGACCCTTCAGGAAGCGGTCGCGAAGGCGAAGCTGCCGTTCGCGATCACGCACGCGCCGGGGCACATGCTCATCACCGACCGCCGCGTGCGCGGCACGGGCGAGATCCCGGTGCAGCGATGAGGGGCGAGGCCGAGGAGCGGTGCCGTCTCAGGCCGCACTCGGCGCAGCCGCGGTCCAGGTGTCGCCGCAAACTGTGCTCGCCGCAGCCCGGGCCGCGGTGCCGCCTCAGACCACGCCTGGTGCCGCCGCGGCCGAGGCGGCAGCGGGCTCGGGGAGGCGGAACATGCCGAGGAACCGCTCGGCCATGGCCTGGTCCCCTTGGACGGTGACGCGCCCGGCGTGCAGTGACACGTCGAGGCTGCGTCCTCCCAGCGTGAGCCGCTTGAGGGTCTCGGCGTCGGTGCGGATGACCGCGTGCGGGTGCTCGGGCCGGCCCGGGGCGAGGATGAGCTGGGCGTCGATGATCTCGGCGATGAAGGGCCGGTCCCCGACCCACAGTTCGAAGGCCGCGTCGAAGCCGCGGGCCGCGGTGGGCATGAACAGGCTGCGCATCGAGAGGATGAGCGCGTCGGCGCCCATCGGCGCGTCCAGCGGGATCGCGGCCGACCGGGCGCCCCAGCGCAGGAGGAACACGATCGCCGGTTCGAGGTCGCGGCCCCACTCGGTCAGTTCGTACACCTTGGACGCGGCCGGGGGCGGGAGCCGCCGCTTGGAGACCACGCCGTGCGATTCGAGCTCGCGCAGGCGCTGGGACAGGACGTTGGCGCTCGCGCCGTGGAGTCCGCCGCGCAGGTCCGTGAACCGCTTCGGTCCCAGGAGCAGTTCGCGGACGATCAGGAGCGACCACCGCTCGCCGACGAGGTCGAGCGCGTGGGCCGCCGGGCAGCCGTCGCCGTAGGTGCGCACCGCACTCCTCCAAAAACCGGGGGTGAAACCGCAGGTGAATGCCATTGCGGTAGTTCGTGTTCATCATAAGGTCTCGTAAAGCGATCCTCAAGTCCTGGTAAATGACCAACAGATCACGAACCGGTAACGTGCGGTGTGTAAAACGTGGATGACGGCGGCCCCGCGAGCTTGCACCGGCTCGGATCATGCGGCACCATTCATGGCGTGCCCGAACTGACCGCCTCCTCGCTGATGGAGCACCACGAAGCCGCCAAGACGCTCGTGGGGCTCCTCGAAGGCAACGGCCGATTCATCGCCGGCGAGCCCCGCTACAAGCGGGACATCACCGCCGCCCGCGAGGCCGCCCCCGACCAGAAGCCGACCGCCGCCGTCTTCACGTGCATCGACTCCCGCGTCACCGCCGAGAGCGTCTTCGACTGCGACTTCGGGCAGCTCCTGGTGGTGCGCACCGCCGGGCACGTGCCCGACCGGGCCGCCGTCGGCTCCCTCGAGTTCGCCGCCGCCGAACTGGGCGTGTCCCTGGTGGTCGTGCTCGGCCACGAGCGGTGCGGGGCGATCAACGCCGCCCTGCACGCCGTCGAGGACGACACCCACGACCCGCGCACGGACTACCTGGTCGAGCAGCTGTGGCAGCCCGCCTCGCAGGCGCTCTCGGAGACCCCCGAAGGCGAGGACGCGGCGCCCAAGGCCCTGCGGCTCCAGGTGCGGCGCACCGTCGCCGACCTCGGCCGCCGCGAGAACCTCGAAGGGGTCCTCGTCGTCGGCGCCGTCTACGACCTCGACACCGGCAAAGTAACCCTCATCGACGAGAACTGAACGCGCGAAGCTGTCAGAATCGAATCATGAGCGATCAACCTTTGACCGAGGCCGAGATCGACCTGGCGCTGTCGGAACTTCCCGGCTGGAGGCACGTCGAGGACCGCCTGGAACGCACCTGGTCCTTCGACGGCCACCTCCAGGCGCTCGCCGCCGCCACCGCGATCGGCCTCCTCAACGAGCAGCGCAACCACCACTCGGACCTCACCGTCAACTACGACAAACTCCACGTCGCCACCACCACCCACTCGGCCGGGCACAAGGTGTCCGCCAAGGACATCGACCTGGCCGAGGCCATCTCCGCGTTCCTCGACTGAAACGCGAGAACGAAAGGGGCCGCGGCACCGCGGCCCCTTTTCCATGCCCTCGAAAGTGTCCGGTGCGCAACCTGAGACAGACCACCAGCCAATGTGTACGACCAGCGAAAACTGGGAACGCAATGCGTCTTCATCTCTGTCATGATGGAAGACAGCACAGGTGGGAGAACGTCATGGACGCATTTGCGGCTCGGGCCTCCAAGACCGACAAGCGCATCGCCATAGGCCGTCTCGCCAGCGCCCGGCGGCGGGGCAAGATCGACACCCGGGAGTACCAACTGCGGCGCCAGCTCGCCGAACAGGCACAGAGCATCGCCGAACTGCAGGCACTCCTGATCGATGTCACGGAGGAGCATCACGCCCGGGACAACTGGCGCTACGGGCGATGGCGCGGGCCGGTCCGCGAGGGGCACGAGCTGGAGATCCAGCGGTTCGTCGGGGCGCTGTTCCTCACGGTCGGCCTCGTCGTCGTGGTGGCCTGCGTGTACGTGGCCATTGCGCTGGTCGGGCATTGGAGATAGGCCGGTAAGGGTGCTGCTGCATCGGCTGTGCCAATTTACGGCTCGCAAGCTTCGCCGAGGCCAACAGCACCCCTACCGACGTCAATCCACCGCGATCAAAGCTTCGAGTTTCTGTTGCAGCCCAGTGAGGGCCTCGGCGATCCAAGGCATCTCGAGCGGTGCGTTCGAGACCAGCGCGGCCAGCCGCTCCGAGTCCGACTCACCGTAGATCCCGGTGACGGCCACGCGCAGCGTCAGCGACTCGGGGTCGTCGCCGAACGCCGATCCGGGGATCACCACGACCCCGAACTCGTTCAGCAGCACCCGCGCCAAGTCCGCGCTAGTCGTCACTCCCCAGCGTTCGGCGAGCACCTCACGCAGCGGCCCGAAGTCGGGCCACACGTAGAAGCCGCCCTGCGGGGGCGCGACCTCGCACCCGGCTCCCGCGAAGACCTCGGCCACACCGTTCGCGACCGCCCCGTGCAGCCGCCGCGCCGACGACACCCGCTCGACCAGCTCCTGCGGGTCCGACCAGGCGTAGGCCGCCGCGTGCTGCATCGGCATCGGCGTCGAGGACCACAGCTCGGAGGCGATGTCCCGCACCGACTCCCGCAGCACCTCGCCCATCGGCGAGTCGGGGAAGCGTGCCGCGCCCACCCGCCAGCCGCCGAGCGCGTAGTTCTTCGACAAGGACGTGGTCGTCACCGTCCGCTCGGGCGCCCACGAAGCGGGCGAAGGGAAGGGCCCGTCCTCGAACACCAGGTCCCGGTAGATCTCATCGGCGAGGATCACCAGGTCGAGCTCGCGCGCGGCCTCGCACAGGGCCTTCACCGACTGCTCGGAGGCGAGGCGACCGGTCGGGTTGTCGGGCAGGGTGACCACGACGATCCGCGGGTCGCGGCCCGCCGCACGCGCGGCCCGCACCGCCGCGTCCATCGCCTCAGCATCCGGCACACCGCCCTCGCCCTTGGGCACCGGCACCCGGATCGGCTCGCGCCCGAGCAGGTGCGACTGCGCCGCGTAGGACACCCACGCGGGCTTCGGCAGCACCACGTCGCCCCCGGTGGCGTGCAGCAGCGCGAACAGCAGCGGCTTCGAACCGGGACCGAGCACCACTTGATCCGGCGCGGTCAGGATCCCGCGGCGCGTCCAGTACCCGGCGGCGGCCTCGCGGGCCGCCGGGATGCCGGCCACGGGACCGTACGCGATCTCCCCGGCGGCCCGGCCGAGACGCTGACCCAGCAAGGGGTGCACCGGAATCCCCGCTTCACCGAAGCCGAGAGCCAGCACCTCCTGCCCGGCGGCCCGGCGCGCGGCGATCGCTTCGTTGGCGGCGAGAGTGGCGGAGACGCTCACAATGTTGCTCCTTATCGGATGACCGTGACGCCCCCAGACTCCCCGCAATCCAGCATCAACACAAGTATTTCTACCTTTCGCCGAGGGTAAGATTTCCTTATGCTCGACGTGCGCCGCCTGCGGCTTCTCTACGAATTCGCCGCCCAGGGATCGATAACCGCCACTGCCCTAGCGACCGGCCAGACCGCCTCCGCGGTCTCACAGCAGTTGGCCGCCTTGGAGAAGGAAGCCGGCGTGGCACTCCTCGAACGCACCGCCCGATCGGCCCAACTGACCGACGCCGGACGCCGCCTCGTCGAGCACACCGCCCGCATCCTCGAAGCCATCGACGCCGCCGAAACCGACCTCGCCGCCGAATCCGCCGAACCACGCGGCCGCGTCACTGTTACTGCGTTCCCCACCGTCGCCGTCGCCCTCGCCGGGCCCATCGTCCGCAGCCTGCGCCGCTACCCTGAACTCCAGATGGTCTTGCGCCAGCAGCACACCGTCTCCGAATCCCTCGCACGCGTCCGCTCGGGCGAGATCGACCTGGCGCTCATCGACGACTGGTCCGGCCAGCGCCGCCCCGCCACCACCGGCCCGCTCACGTTCCACCACCTCGTGAACGACCCGCTCGTGGCCGTCCTGCCCTCGCGCCACCCGCTCGCCGAGCAGACGGTCCTGTCCGCGCACGCGCTGGCGGGCGAGTCGTGGATCGCGTCCCCGGAAGGCGAGCCGTCCCGGATGGCGCTCGCGCGGCTGTGGCGGGCCGAGGGGATCAGCGCGCCGGTCTCAGAGTTCGAAGGTCTCGACACGATCCTGACGCTGGTCGCGAAGGGCCTGGGGGTGACCGTGGCGCCGTGGATGGCGGCGGCCGAGCGCCGGGACGTGGCGGTGCGCCGCATCGCCGAGGAGCTGCCGGGCCGGGACGTCTACGTGGTCCACCGGACGGTCTCGACGGGCCGCCCGGCGGTCATGACGGTGCTCCAGGCGCTGCACCAGGCGGCCCGGAAGCTGATGCTCGCGGCCGAGAAGTTCTAGCGGGTGGCGTTAACGCAGATGCCCTGGGGGATAAGGAGATTCCTCCGCATCCCAAGACGAGGGCTGCGGCGGCTCCGGCCGTGGGCGCTTCGGCTCCTTCGGGGCCTTGTCCTTCGGCACCCGCTTGGCGAGCGTCGCCGCCAGCCAGGTCGTGATCGGCACGGCCGCGATCAGGCCGAGGGTGCCCGCGACCGACCGCACGATCTCGGTGGCGATCGTCTGGCTCGTGAGCACCTGCTCCAACGGCCGGTTGGCCGCCGCGATGAGCACCAGCAGCGGCAGTGAAGCGCCCGCGTACGCCAGGACCAGGGTGTTCACCACCGAGGTCAGGTGGTCGCGGCCGACCCGCATGCCCGACTTGAACAGCCGCGCCGGACCCCACTGCGGATTCGCCTTCGCGACCTCGTCCACCGTGGCGGCCTGCGAGACCGTCACGTCGTCGATGACGCCGAGCGCGCCGATGAGGATGCCCGCCAGGAGCAGGCCCGACATGTCGATCGGGTACTGGAACGCCAGGTTCGCGGTGTTCTCGTCGAGGACCCCGTTCAGGTTCGTCAACCGCACCGCCGCCTCCGCGAGCACCACCGTCAGCACCAGCGACGCCAGCGTCCCGACCACCGCCACGGTGGTCGTGCGGTTCCACCCGTGCGAGAGGTACAGCGAGAACAGCATGATCGCGGCCGAGCCGACCGTGGCCACCAGGATCGGCGAGGACCCGTCCAGGACCGCCGGGACCATGAACAGGAGCACGATCGCGAACGTCAGCGCCAGGCTCACCAGGGACCTGAAGCCCTTCCAGCGGCCGAACGCGATCACCGCCAGCGCGAACGCGATCACCAGCGCCCACAGGGCGCTCGCCCGGTCGTGGTCGATGAGGTTGTACTGCTGGCCCGAGACCGAGTCGGGCGTGTAGAGCAGGATGACGTCGTCCCCGGCGGCGACCACGGGCGCGCCCGGGCCGGACGGGATGTCGACGAGGAGTTCCTCCCCGGACTGGTCGCCGCTGGTCAGGCGCACGAGCACGTCGCCGCACACGGTCGCCTGCAGCTGCTCGTTCAGTTCGGCGTCGGCCTCGTCGCACTCGGTCTCGTGCACGGAGACGACGTGGGCGTCGACCTCGGTGCCGAACGCGTCGACCGAGTCGGCGTCCTCGACCCCTTGGGGCCACAGCAGGACCATGCCGAGGATCGTCAGGGCCGCGGCCGGGACCAGGATCCACAGCGCGGCGCGGGGGACGGCGTCGTTCGGGACCGTATGACTGTGCTTCAGCATCGCCTGGTTCACGTTGCCGAGCTTACGATCCCGGGCCCGCCAACCCGCGCAGCAGCGCGTCCCCGTCCCTCACTGTGGACATTTCGGACGGTTAACAGTCGCAACCTGCGGCTGCACCCTGTAGCGCTCCAGTTTCTCAGCGTCAATGCCTCTCATGCATCTACGGGATCGACCCATCGGACCGCGGAGTAGTTGCGCCACAAGTGGAGCAGTGCCGGGTCTCCGTGAACGGACAGGTCGTCGAAGGGAAGCCGGTTCCACAGCGCCAGGTACAGCAGCTCCACCGGGCCCTCGATGACGCAGTGCGGGGTCTCGACCTCGCTGAACGTCACGAGCGGGCCCGTGTCGGTGGGGTGGATGTACCAGTCGCCGCGCCCGGGCGGCAGGTCGGTGGCATGGATGTGGAGCACTGACGGTCGCAGTGCGCGCACCCGACTCGACGGCCTGCCGTGGTAGCCCAGCAGCAGTTCGTCGATGCCGTCGGCTGCGAAATCGGAGCCGACCGGTGATATCTCGTCGCCTCGGGCCTGTTCGGCGTCGACGCGGTGGATGGTTGTCTCGTGGGCCTGTCTGCGGACCCAGAAGCGGCGTGAGGACTGGGAGGGAAACACCTGCCAGCACTGGAGGTCGTCAGGTGCGCCCTCCAGTGTGGCCGCAAGCCGGATGAGGCCCTCGCGGACCCAGTCGACCAGCAGGTCGTCGTGCGGCAGGGGCCCCACGATCCGTTGCAGGTCCTGCTTCCGGGGGTCGTACGGCAGCGCTTGTGCCACGATGGCCGCCGCCCAGCGATGGACGGTCCCGATATGGGTCAAGAGATCCTTGACGACCCACCCCGGGCAGGTAGGCACGATGGCATTGAGCGAGAGTTCCCCACCAGCGACAGCGATCCGCTCCCCTTCGGCACGCAGCACGTTGATTTGATCGCCGATGTTCATCTACTGAAGTTTCGCACCTGTGTCGTGAATTACGCAAGCGCGAGCGGTGGACCGATACACAAGTTTGACATCCGCCTCTTTGCGGGCAAAGAGGATTTCCGGCTCACCGGTGTCAACCCTGAGAGTCGACGCCCAGCTCACGGAGGGGTTCTCGCTTCCTTCCCGACCACCGGCAGGTGGCAGGGTCTTGCGGGCATTGCCGGGCCCGGCAGATACCGGGCCCGGTCTCCCCGGAGGCAAACCTCCAGGTCTCATCCCTCAGCGAGCGTTTAGGCTCTCCGGTTTCACGCCGAGTTCAGCGCTACTTTGTCCTTCGGCGAGTTTCTTGGTGTGGTTCGCTGTCGTACGGTCAGGAGGCGGCGGCCTTCCCGACGGATGTTGATCTCGGCGTTTCGGTCTCGGTCGTGCGTAACGCCGCATGGGCGCGCCCATCCTCGGGCCCTTGCGCCGGCCTGAGACCGAGGCGAAGAAATTACTGCGAGCCCGGCGCAGATCGTTCAACGACTGCTGCAGGGCCACATTCGACACCTCTGCCAGGAAAGACCGCTCGGGTGTGCGTTTCGCCAGCGTGGTGACACTTGAAGCAACTTCGCTGAATGCGGGCGCGGGCGAATCGGATTTCAAGGCCTCCAGGAACATCCGCAAGGCGTCATTCCAGACCACGCGGCAGGATCCGAAGGTCTTCGCGATCATGATCCGCTGCGGCTCGGTCGGATAGATCCGAAACTCTGCGCGCCTCATTGCACTCATGAGTACCAGTTTGAACACTGGGTGTGACAAGAAAGCCGTCGTGGAAGAAGGCTGCATCTTCGGTTCTGTATGTCATGCATCACTCGGCAACTCGCCAAGTAGGGTCGGCGCGTGATGCACCCGCTTGTCGTCGTTTCGGACCAGCTCGGCTGTCCGCGTCCGCTCGGCGAGCAGGTTTCGCTGGCGCTGCGCGGCGGGCCCTTCGCGCTCGTCCTGCGAGACAAGCATTTGACTTGGGAGGCGCGGCTGGCCCTCGTGGGGGAGTTGCGGCCCCTGCTTGAGGATGCCGGAGGCATGCTCATCGTCAGCGACCCTTCCGGGCCCGTCGCCGCCGCGCATCTTTCGGCGCGCTTTCCCGTGCCCCGGCCGCGGCCCGCGCTGCTGGGGCGGTCCGTCCATGCCGGGGAGACCATCGATCCGGGGCTCGACTACTGCACGTACTCGCCGATCTGGGCCACCGACTCCAAGCCCGGCTACGGCCCGGCGATCGGACTGGACGGGCTCGCCGCGGTGTGCGCGGCGAGCCCGGTTCCCGTCATCGCGCTCGGCGGCGTCACCGGCCCGGGCCGCGCCCGCGCCGCGCGGGAGGCCGGCGCGGCGGGGGTCGCGGTCATGGGCGCGGTCATGCGCGCCGCCGACCCGGAGCGCGCGGTCCGCGAACTCCGGGCGGTGCTTTAACGGTCGAGACCGTGCTTGGCGATCACGTCGGCGTAGAACTTCGCGCTGGCCTTCGGGGTCCGCTTCTGGGTCGCGTAGTCGACGTGGACGATGCCGAAGCGCTTGTCGTAGCCGAAGGCCCACTCGAAGTTGTCCATGAGGGACCAGGCGGTGTAGCCGCGGACGTCCGCGCCCGCCTCGATCGCGTCGTGGACCGCCGCGATGTGCGAGCGCAGGTAGTCGACGCGCTCGACGTCGTCCACCTCGCCGTCCTCGCCCGGGCCGGTCGGGTAGGCCGCGCCGTTCTCGGTGATCATCGTCGCGACGCCGTAGTCCTTGTGGATGCGCACCAGCAGGTCCGACAGGCCGGTCGCGTCCACCGCCCAGCCCATGTCGGTGAACTCCAGGCCCTCCGGGGTCCAGCCCTCGACGTCGACCGCGCCGGGGTTGACCTGGTCCTCGGGAGCGCCCGGCTTGTCCCGCACCCAGGTCGGGCTGTAGTAGTTGACGCCGAGCACGTCGATCGGCTGGGCGATGATCTCGAGGTCGCCGTCCTGCACGAAGGACCAGTCGGTGTGATGCTGCGTGCTCTCCACGACGTCGGCCGGGTACTGGCCGCGGAACAGCGGGTCGAAGAAGACCCGGTTCGCGACGCCGTCGATCTTGCGCACGGCCTCCGCGTCGCCGCGGACCTGCGTCGGGTTGAGCACGATCGAGACCTGGTCGGCCCCGGCCGCGCGCAGCGCCTGCACCGCGAGCCCGTGGGCGAGGTTCAGGTGGTGGACGGCCGCGAGGGCCGCGGCGGGCTCGGTGCGGCCCGGCGCGTGGTGGCCGTTACCGTAGCCCAGGTACGCCGCGCACCACGGCTCGTTGAGGGTCCACCAGGTGTGGACGCGGTCGGAGAGGCGGTCGCCCACGATCGCGGCGTAGTCGCCGAAGCGCTCGGCGGTCTCGCGCTCGGGCCAGCCGCCGCGGTCCTCGAAGCCCTGCGGCAGGTCCCAGTGGTACAGCGTCGGCATCGGCTTGATCCCGGCCGCCACGAGCTTGTCCACGAGGCGGTCGTAGAAGTCGAGACCGGCGGGGTTGGCGGGCCCGGTGCCGTCGGGCTGGATGCGCGGCCACGCGATCGAGAAGCGGTAGGTGTCCACGCCCAGCGACGCCATGAGGGCGACGTCCTCGTCGACGCGGTGGTAGTGGTCGCAGGCCACGCGGCCCGACTGCCCGCGCCAGGTCTTGCCGGGGGTGTCCGAGAACGTGTCCCAGATGGAGGGTCCCCGTCCGCCCTCGCCGGTAGCCCCCTCGATCTGATAGGAGGCCGTCGCGGTGCCCCAGAGGAAGCCCTCGGGGAAGGTCAGCTGCGTCATCGGATGGCACCTTTCTCGGCTGGTTTGAAAAAGCCGGTATTGCGACGACGTGAGTCGGAAACGAGTTGCCGGGCCCCGGAATGATACGCCATTGGTATCGCTCCCATGACGCGGGTGTCGACTGATATCGATCCAATAGCACCCGGTAACGATTCGGCAATGCAGACTTGACATTCAGTGTTACTCAGAGCACGATTGCCAGCGTCGCCCCAACGGCGGGTGAGGCAGTCCCTACCAGGGCAAGGACCGGTGAGAGCGGTTCCTTCGAATTGGCGGGACAGGGAGGCAGTCGGACTCGCCGGGCGCACAACACCTGCGAAGAGAGGGAAACCCCGATGAGCAAGACCCGACGAATTTTCTGCCTCACGGCTGCCGTCAGTGCGATCGCGCTAGCCGCGGCGGCATGCGGCGCCCCGGATGACGAGGGCGAGGACCGCGGAGCGGTCCCCGACGACGCCACCGACTGCGGCAACTACGAGCAGTACGGCGACCTCGAGGGTGAGACCGTCTCGATCCTCGGCTCCATCCGCGACGCCGAGGCCGACGAGATGATGGAGGCCTGGTCGTACTTCGAGTCCTGTACCAAGGCGACCATCGAATACGAGGGCACCGGCGAGTTCGAGTCCGACATGAAGGTCCGCGTGGACGGCGGCAACGCCCCCGACATCGCGCTCTTCCCGCAGCCCGGCCTCATGTCCACCTTCAAGGACGACCTCAAGCCGGCCTCCGACGCGGTCAAGGAACTCGCGACCGAGGGCTGGACCGAGGACTGGCTCAACTACGGCACCATCGACGGCGAGCTCTACGCCGCGCCGCACTCCTCGAACGCGAAGTCCTTCATCTGGTACTCGCCCACGTACTTCTCCGACAACGGCTACGAGATCCCGCAGACCTGGGACGAGCTGATCGCCCTGTCCGACACGATGGTCGCCAACGGCATCCAGCCGTGGTGCGCCGGCTTCGAATCGGGCGGCGCCACCGGTTGGCCGGGCACCGACTGGATCGAGGACATCGTCCTTCGTGAAGGCACCGACGTCTACGACCAGTGGGTCACCCACGCGATCCCCTTCAACGACCCGCAGATCGTCACGGCCATCGACAAGGCCGGCACCATTCTGCAGAACAACGACTACATCTACGGCGGCACCGACACGATCAGCTCGACCGCCTTCCAGGAGGCCGGTTACCCGATCCTCGACGGCAGCTGCGCGATGAGCCGCCAGGCCTCCTTCTACGGCGCGATGTGGCCGGCCGAGACCAATGTGGCCGAGGACGGCGACGTGTTCGCGTTCCGCTTCCCCGAGTCCAATGAAGGCGACAACACCATGCTCGTCGGCGGCGAGTTCGTGGCCGCGTTCTCCGACTCCGAGGCCACCGACGCGGTGCGCCAGTTCCTCGCTTCGGAGCTGTACCACAACGCCCGCCTGCAGACCGGCCCGTGGAGCACCGCCCGCCAGGGCGTCGACCCGGCCAACGCCACCACGCCGATCAACCAGTACGCCACCGAGATCCTGACCGACCCGGCCGTGACCGTCCGCTTCGACGGTTCGGACCTCATGCCCGGTTCTGTCGGCGCCTCCTCCTTCTGGACCGGCATCGTCCAGTGGGTCGACGGCGACAAGACCAGCCAGCAGATGGCCGACGACATCGAGAACTCCTGGCCGTAGATCCGCCTTGAGTCCATGAGAGCGCCGGGCGAGCCCCAACAGGGCTCGCTCGGCTCCTTGCCCGATCGAGTGGAGCCGCATACCTCGTGAACATCTCCGATCTCACCGACCGATTCGGACTCCTGGCCGTCGGCCTGATCGCCTTCGCGGTGATCCTGCTGGCCCTGTACGGCCTCGCCGAACTCGCCTCCAGAAACAACCGCGGCCGCTGGGTGGCCGCGGTCTTCCTGTCCCCGGCCATCATCTTCCTGCTCGTCGGACTGGTCTACCCGGCCATCCGCACGATCACGATGTCGTTCTTCTCCGGCGACGGCAGCGAATTCGTGGGCATGGAGAACTACGCGTGGGCGGTCACCGACCCCGACGCGCTCCAGACCCTCATCAACACCGCACTGTGGATCATCGTGGTCCCGGCCCTGTCCACCGTCTGCGGCCTCGTCTACGCCGTCCTCGTCGACGGCCGCCGCGGCGAGCGCATCTACAAGGCGCTGGTCTTCCTGCCGATGGGCATCTCCTTCGTGGGCGCCTCCATCATCTGGAAGTTCGTGTACCAGTACAAGTCCTCCGGGACCCAGATCGGCCTGCTCAACCAGGTGATGACCTGGTTCGGCGGGAGCCCGGTCAACTGGCTCAACAACTCGCCGATGAACAACTTCCTGCTCATGGTCGTCCTCGTCTGGATCGAGGTCGGCTTCGCCACGGTGGTCCTGTCGGCGGCGCTCAAGGGCGTCCCGAACGAGATCGTCGAGGCCGCGCGCATCGACGGCGCGACCCCGACCGAGATCTTCTGGCACGTCACCGTGCCGTCGATCCGGTCGGCGATCATCGTCGTCGCGGTCACCGTCTTCATCGCCACGCTGAAGCTCTTCGACATCGTCCGGGCGATGACCGGCGGCCACCACGGCACCGACGTGCTCGCGCACAACATGTGGGACCAGGCGTTCCGCCTCGGCAACGACGGCCGCGGCGCGACCATGGCCGTGCTGCTGTTCGCCCTCGTCATCCCCGTCGTCATCTACCAGGTGCGGAACATGCGCCGACAGGAACTGGAGGGCCGATGAGCACCCGGACCGAAGCGCCCGAAGCACCGGCCCCGCGCAAGATCGGCGAGAGCCGCGGGGACCGCCTGCGGCGCGTCCTCTCCAGTCGCGTCGCGACCTTCGCGGCCATCCTCATCGCAGCACTGTGGACGATCCCGACCTTCGGGCTGTTCGTCTCCTCGCTGCGACCCGAGGACGACATCCGCGCCAGCGGCTGGTGGACGGTCTTCACGAACCCGCAGTTCACCCTGGAGACCTACAACTACGTCCTGTACTCGGACTCCCAGGGCGGCGGGCTCATCCGCAACCTCATCAACACCGTCGTCATCACGATCCCCGGCGTGGTCATCCCGGTCGCGTTCGCGGCCATGGCGGCCTACGCGCTCTCCTGGATCGACTTCAAGGGACGGAACTTCCTGTACATCGCGATCTTCGCGCTCCAGGTCGTCCCGCTCCAGATGGCGCTCATCCCGCTCCTGTCGTTCTTCAGCAAGGGCCTGCACCTGGGCGGCCTGACCATCATGCCCGCGTGGGAACTCGAAGGCGTGCAGACGATCGTGCAGGTCTGGATCGCGCACTCGATCTTCGGCCTGCCACTGGCGATCTTCCTGCTGCACAACTTCATGCGGGAACTGCCCGGGGACGTCATGGAGGCCGCGCGCATCGACGGCGCCAGCCACTCGCAGATCTTCCGCAAGGTGGTGCTGCCGCTGGTGACCCCCGCGATCGCCTCGATCGCGATCTTCCAGTTCCTGTGGGTGTGGAACGACTTCCTGGTCGGACGCACCTTCGGCGGCGGCGAGGCCACACGGCCGCTCACCGCCGTCCTCGGCGACATGGCCGGGACGTGGGGATTCGGCTGGACGCGGCTCCCGGCCGCGGCCTTCGTCGCGATCATCGTCCCGCTCGTGGTGTTCCTGCTGCTCCAGCGCTACTTCGTGCGCGGGCTGCTGGCGGGCTCCGTCAAGGGCTAGCGCCGCAACGAGACTGAGCCGCAACAAGACTGAGGGGAGGGGCGCGAGCCCCTCCCCTTTCCGTCTCAGTGCGCCCCGCTCCACAACTGTTGGAAGAACGACGCGTACAGGTCCGCCACGTCCTGGTTCGCGACCCGGATCAGGTTGTCGTCCGCGTGCTTCATGGCGTTGCCGGTCAGGTTGTGCGTCCCGGTCCACACCACCGCCCGGTGCTGGCTGCCGAACTGCGCCTCCGCCACGATGAACTTGCTCCGCAGATCATCGTGGACCCGCACGTTCGAAGCGCCGAGCGCGTCCTCGATCCACCCCGGACTGTTCGAGGAGGTGTCGAGCACGACCACCCGCACCTGGCAGCCCAACCCCTGGATCCGGTCCAACTGGGTCCGCACCGCCGGACGGTTCGTCTGGAAGTTCGCGTGCCCGACCAGCACCCGGTCGCCCTCGGCGCAACCGGTGATCCCCGACAGCTGCTCCACCACCGGATCGTCGGTCCGCGGGAACACCCAGGCCCGCGCCAGCGAACCGGTCGTGCCCTTCTCCTTGTCGGTCCAGCCGTTCCAGTTCTGCGAGTACAGCCGGTTCCAGAAGCCCTCGTAGAAGTCGAACAGCTGCCGGTCCCCGTGCACCCCGAGGAGGTTGTGCGCCTGCGTCAGGTGCGTGCGCGTGAAACTGAAGCTCGTCACCAGCACCGTCGGCGCCCCGTCCTTCTCCACGAGGAAGAACCGGTTGTGGTCGGGGCCCTTGCGGGTCCCGTTCGCGTTCGGCAGGCACCCGCCCTCGCACTGGTGGACCTTGATCCCCGCGGCCTTGAGCTTGTTGATCACCGGGTCGTTCATGTCCGGCCGGTCGGAGCGCTGGCCGATGACCGCGCGCACGTCCGCGCCGCGCTTCTTCGCGGCGATCATCGCCTCGGCGACCGGCAGGATCGGATTCTCCAGCGTCCACTGGTAGACCGCGGCCCGGACCTTGTCGCCGCTCTGGGCGCCGTTGATCTGGCGGACCACCTCGGCGATGATCGAACCGTCCTTGCCGCCCTGCGGATCGGTGCGGCACACGGTGTAGGCGCCGGTCCTGTCGCACCCGGTCGCGGCGGCCGAGGCCGGGGCCACCGCGCCGAACGCCAGCATCATCGTGCCCGCCGCCGCCAAGGCGATGAGTCTGCGGTTCATGCCGATCCTCCGATCTCGACCGGACCGGTGAAGGCCTCGGGTTCCTGAAGATCGCACGTTCGCGGCGCTCTGGGGAGTCTTCTGTCAGCTATAGGACGTTTCGCATGGTGGGGCGCTCACGGCCTTGTAATTTCCACGAGGGTGAATTGACGCCGTTGTCAGGCGGATTCCGGGAAACCTCCGTCGGATTGCCGACGATCTCTCAACAATTGAAGGAGCAGACCCCGTCACTGGAATTCGCCACCAGGAGAAGTCATGAGCTCGAGAGCGGCAAGAGAACTGCCAGAGGAGTTTCGACTGAGCCTCACCGAGCAGCTGAGACAGGAACCGGTGCACGCCGAACCGCAGGTGCTCGCCGACAACCAGCCCCGACTGGCCGAACCGGCCGGGAACGGCTGGCTGCTCGCCGGGATGCTGCTCGTGGTCGCCGTCGGCGTCCTGATGCTGCTGATCTTCGCGTCCGGAGGCAACGCCGAAGCATCGCTGATGCTCTAGAAGGTGTCAGCCTGTCCGCGTGATTGGTCCCTGTCACCTCGGTCTCGTCCGGGTGCCGACCAGTGTGCGGGAGTGGGAAGATCATCCCCGTGGAAACCTGGCGTGGAATAGACGCGACCCCAGAGGGCTGGCCCGCCTCCGTCGTGGCGATCGGCGTGTTCGACGGCGTGCACCGCGGCCACGCGGCCCTCATCCGCACCGCGGCCAAGGCCGCCGCCGAGCGCGAGGCCCGCTGCGTCGTGGTCACCTTCGACCCGCACCCGACCGCGGTGGTCGCCCCCCACGCGGTCCCGGCCCAGCTCACCAGCGTGGAACGGCGGCTCGAACTGCTCGACGCGCTCGGCGTCGACGCCGTGTGCGTGCTGCCGTTCACCAAAGAGCTCTCCAAGCTCAGCCCCGACTACTTCGTGCGGCACCTGCTCGTCGGCGGCCTGCACGCCAAGGCCGTGTGCGTCGGCGAGAACTTCCGCTTCGGCCACAAGGCCGCCGGGGACGTCGCGCGGCTCACCGAACTCGGGGCCGAGTTCGGCTTCGAGGTGCTGCCGCAGACCCTCACCGCCGATGCGGAAGCGTTCTCCTCCACCCGGGTCCGCCGCCTCCTCGCGGAAGGGGACGTGGCCGCCGCGGCCGAAGTCCTCGGCCGCGACTTCGGCGTCGACGGCACCGTCGTGCACGGCGCCGGGCGCGGCGGGACGGCCCTGGGCTTCCCGACCGCGAACCTCGCGATCGCACCGGGCATGGCGATCCCCGCCGACGGCGTCTACGCGGGCTGGTTCTACCGCGACTCCCAGCGCCACGCGGCGGCGATCAGCGTCGGCACCAACCCCACCTTCGACGGCACGGAGCGCACGGTCGAGGCGTACCTGCTCGACTTCTCCGGCGACCTCTACGGCGAGCACGTCCGGCTCGACTTCACCGCCCGCCTGCGCGGCCAGGTCGCCTTCGCGGGGATCGAGCCGCTGATCGCCCAGATCGAGACCGACGTCGCAGACACCCGCCGGGCCTTGGAGCTGGGCTGACGCCCCTGTAGGATGCTCAAGGACCTCGTGATCTACGAGTCCGTACCTTGGCCAGCCTGCCCGACACCGTGGACTGGCCGCAGCGAGAAAGGGTGTTCGACATGGCGCTCGACGTCGAGAAGAAAGCCGCGATCATCAAGGAGTTCGGCCTCAGCGAGGGCGACTCGGGATCTGCCGACGTGCAGATCGCGCTCCTGACGACCCGCATCAAGGAGCTCACCGCGCACGTCCAGGAGCACAAGCACGACCACCACTCGACCCGTGGTCTGCTCCTTCTGGTCGGCAAGCGCAAGCGCCACCTCAAGTACCTGAAGAAGGAAGACATCGCGCGCTACCGTCTCCTCATCGAGAAGCTCGGCATCCGCGACAACGTCTGATCGACGGCTTGGTGAAGGGGGCGTCCCGCAAGGGCCGCCCCCTTTCCCGTACCCGCCCCGCCCCCTGTCAAGGCGCTTATCGCGGCTCACTTTCGCTTCGCCGCCGCCGCCGCGTCGGCCGGGTAACGTAGGGTGGGCGATGAGCACCACGCTCGACCGCAGCGCCTCACGAAGGGGCGCGGCGCGGCTCGCCAGAGACCGCCCCGGTCCTCGGTAGTGGCATCCGGATCGTCCCGCGCGACGCGGGGCCGAACCTCCGAGTGCTTCGATCGAAGACCGGAACGCGTGGCAAGCGGCGCTTCCGAACGACGCAGCGCACCGCGCTGCAAAAGGAGATCGACACTCTATGTCCGATACCGAACGGACACCTGAGGCTTACAACCTCGGGGAACACCACGCCACGGCCGTCATCGACAACGGCGCGTACGGCACCCGAAAGATCGTCTTCAGCACGGGCCGTCTGGCCAAGCTGGCCCACGGCTCCGCGATCGTCCAGATGGACGACACCGTCGTCCTCGCGACCACGTCCGCCTCGAAGAACCCGAAGGACCACTTCGACTTCTTCCCGCTGACCGTGGACATCGAGGAGCGGATGTACGCCGCCGGGCGCATTCCCGGCTCGTTCTTCCGCCGCGAGGGACGCCCCAGCGAGAACGCCATCCTCATCTGCCGCCTGATCGACCGCGGCCTGCGCCCGTCCTTCGTGTCGGGTCTGCGCAACGAGGTCCAGGTCATCGGCACGATCCTCTCGGTCGACGCCAAGGACGAGTACGACGTGGTCGCCATGAACGGCGCCTCCATGTCGACGCAGCTCGCCGGGCTGCCGTTCTCGGGCCCGCTGGGCTCGACGCGGATCGTCCTCATCGACGGCACCTGGGTCGCGTTCCCGACCCTGGAGCAGATCGAGAAGGCCACCTTCGACATGATCGTCACCGGCCGGGTCCTCGACTCGGGCGACGTCGCGATCATGATGGTGGAGGCCGAGGCCACCGCCAACACGATCAGCCACATCGCCGCGGGCGGCACCACGCCGACCGAGGAAGTCGTCGCCGGGGGCCTGGAGGCCGTCAAGCCGGTCATCGCCGAGCTGGTTCGCGCCCAGGCCGAACTGGCCAAGGTCGCCGCCAAGCCGGTCGCCGACTACCCGCGCTTCCTGGACTACCAGGACGACGCGTTCGCCGCCGTCGAGGCCGCCATCTCGGCGGAGCTCGACCAGGCGCTGCAGATCGCCGACAAGACCGACCGCCAGGACGAGCTCGACCGCGTCAAGTCGGTCATGCTCGAGAAGCTCGGCGCGGACTTCGAAGGCCGCGAAGGGGAGCTCTCCGCCTCGCTGCGGTCGCTCACCAAGAAGCTGGTCCGCAAGCGCGTCATCACCGAGGGCGTCCGCATCGACGGCCGCCTCCCCGCGTACATCCGGCCGCTCGCGGCCGAGGCGGGCATCCTGCCCCGCGTCCACGGCTCGGCCCTGTTCGAGCGCGGCGAGACCCAGATCATGGGTGTCACCACGCTGAACATGCTGCGCATGGAGCAGGCCATCGACACGCTGTCGCCGGTCAGCAAGAAGCGCTACATGCACAACTACAACTTCCCGCCCTACTCGACCGGTGAGACCGGCCGCGTGGGTTCGCCCAAGCGCCGCGAGATCGGCCACGGCGCGCTCGCCGAGCGCGCCCTGGTGCCGGTGCTGCCGGGCCGCGAGGAGTTCCCGTACGCGATCCGCCAGGTCTCCGAGGCGCTCGCGTCGAACGGTTCGACCTCGATGGGCTCGGTCTGCGCGTCCACGATGTCGCTCATGAACGCCGGCGTGCCGATCAAGGCGCCCGTCGCGGGCATCGCGATGGGCCTCATCTCCGAGGTCGTCGACGGCGAGACCAAGTACGTCACGCTGACCGACATCCTCGGCGCTGAAGACGCCTACGGCGACATGGACTTCAAGGTCGCCGGCACCGCCGAGTTCGTGACGGCCCTCCAGCTGGACACGAAGCTCGACGGGCTCCCGTCGGACGTGCTGGCGCAGGCGCTCCAGCAGGCCAACGACGCCCGCCACGCGATCCTCGACGTCATGCTCGACGCGATCAGCGAGCCGGGCGAGCTCGCGGCGACCGCGCCGCGGATCACCACGCTGAAGATCCCCGTGGACAAGATCGGCGCGATCATCGGCCCGAAGGGCCAGACGATCAACCAGATCCAGGACGACACGGGCGCGGACATCACCGTCGAGGACGACGGCACGATCTACGTGTCGGCGGAGAACGGCGAGGCCGCTCAGGCCGCGGTCGAGACGATCAACGCGATCGCGAACCCGACCCTCCCGAACGTGGGGGACCGGTTCCTGGGCACGGTCGTCAAGACCACCGACTTCGGCGCGTTCATCTCGCTGACGCCGGGCCGCGACGGTCTGCTGCACATCTCCAAGGTCGGCGACGGCAAGCGCGTCGAGCGGGTCGAGGACGTGCTCAGCGTCGGCGACAAGGTCGAGGTCGAGATCGGCGACATCGACAACCGCGGCAAGATCTACCTGGACAAGGTGTACGCGGAGGGCCAGGAGCCCGAGGGCTACAAGAAGGGCCGCCCTGCCGAGCGCAAGGAAGGCCCCCGCGGCGAGCGTGGCGACCGCGGTGACCGCGGCCCGCGCGGCCGCGAGCGCTCGGGTGAGCGTTCCGGCTCTGGCGAGCGCTCTGAGCGCCCCGCCTCGGCCGACCGCGGCGGCTCCGCCGACGGCGAACGCCGTCGCCGCCGCACCCGCCGTGAAGATGGTGGAGGCTCGGAAGAGTAGATGAGTCGTCCCCTGACTCGCACGCTCATTGACGATCCGCTGGGCGGCACGGTCCGTATGACCGTGCTGCCCGGCGGTTTGCGTGTGCTCACCGAAACCGTCCCGACCATGCGCTCGGCCTCCGTCGGCGTGTGGGTCGGCGTCGGGGCCCGCGACGAGGCCCCTGAACTCGCCGGCGTCTCGCACTTCCTCGAACATCTTCTGTTCAAGGGCACCGCGAAGCGCACGGCGACCGAGATCGCCGAGGCCGTCGAATCGGTCGGCGGCGAGTCCAACGCGTACACGGCGCGGGAGCTGACCTGCTTCTACGCCCGCGTGCTCGACGACGACCTGCCGATGGCGGTGGACGTCCTCGGTGACGCGATGTGCGCTTCACTGGTGACCCCCGCCGATGTCGAGGTCGAACGCGACGTGATCCTGGAGGAGATCGCCGCGTCCGCCGACGAGCCGTCCGACGTGGTCCACGAGCTGTTCACGAAGGCGATCTTCGGCGACGGCGCGTTGGGCCGCGACATCGCGGGCGACCCGCGCACGGTCCGGTCGATCACGCGCGAGGAGATCCACGAGTTCTACCGCCGGCACTACCAGGCCCCGAACCTGACGGTCTGCGCCGCGGGCGGGGTCGACCACGCGGAGACCGTGAAGCTGGTCGCCGAGGCGTTCGCGCCGATCCTGGGCGGCTCCGCCGTTCCCCGGCAGCGGCGCCACGACGAGGACCTGCTGCCCGAACCGGTGCCGCTCCTGGTGGAGCGCCACGACACCGAGCAGGCGCACCTGGTGGTCGGCTGCCGGCTGTTCTCGCGGCACGACGAGCGCAAGGACGCCTTCGAGGTGCTCAACAACATCCTCGGCGGCGGCATGTCCTCGCGCCTGTTCCAGACGGTGCGGGAGCAGCGCGGCCTGGCGTACACCGTGTACTCGTTCTCGTCCTACTACGCCGACTCGGGGCTCTTCGGCGTGTACGCCGGGTCCAACCCGGACAAGGTGAAGCAGGTTCGCGACCTGGTGCTGGCCGAGCTCGCCAAGGTGGCCGCCGAGGGCGTCACCGAGGAGGAGCTGCGGCGCGGCAAAGGCATGAGCAAGGGCGGCATGGTCTTGTCGATGGAGGACTCCGGGTCGCGCATGAACGCGCTGGGCCGGGCCGAACTCCTGTACGGCGAGCACTTGAGCCTGGAGCGGGAGCTGTCCGACATCGACGCGGTCACCGTGGAGCAGATCCGCTCCGTCGCGGCCGAGATCATGTCGCAGCCGATGACGACCGTGGCCGTGGGGCCGTTCGACCAGAAGGACTTCGCATGATCAAGGTGGGGGTGCTGGGCGCCCGGGGCCGCATGGGCCGGGCCGTGTGCGAGGCGGTCGACGCCGCCGAGGACATGGAACTGGCCGCCACGGTGGGCCGCGACGAGGCGCTCGACGGGCTCGAGGGCGTCGACGTGGTCGTGGACTTCACGTTGCCGGGCGTTGTCATGGACAACCTGGCCTGGTGCACGGACCACGGCATCCACACCGTGGTCGGCGTCTCGGGCTTCGACGAGAAGCGCTTGGAGGCCGCCCGCGAGATCCTCGCGGCGGACCCGGAGGTCGGGTCGGTCATCGCCCCGAACTTCGGGATCGGCGCGGTGCTGCTGATGCAGTTCGCCGCGAAGGCCGCCAAGCACTTCGACTCCGCCGAGATCATCGAGGCGCACCACCCGCGCAAGATCGACGCGCCCTCGGGGACGGCCGTGCACACCGCGCGGCTCATCGCCGCCGCGCGCGCCGAGGCGGACTGCGAGCCGATGCCGGACGCGACCGAGGTCGACCCGCAGGGTTCGCGGGGCGCCGAGGTGGACGGGGTCAGGATCCACGCGATCCGCTCGGCCGGGTACATCGCGAGCCAGGAGGTCCGCTTCGGCGGTCCCGGCGAGCGCTTCACGATCACCCACGACTCGCTCGACCGGGCCTCGTTCATGCCCGGCGTGCTGCTCGCGGTGCGCGAGGTCGTGAAGCGACCGGGCCTGACCGTGGGCATCGACGACCTGCTCGATTAGCTCTTCGAACAAGAAGCGCCCGCCGACCTGATGGTCGGCGGGCGCTTCTCGTCGGTACTGCTCGATTGCCTTTGTACTGCTTGAGTACGCCTGCTGCCTGACTGGCGTCGGTGCTGCTTGACCGCTGACACTCAGCCCGCGGTGGCGCTGTCCGTGGCCGCGTCCGGTGTAGGACTCACAGTCTCCTCGGAGCCGCCTGCGCCCTCGTCGGTCGTGGTCGACTCGCTCGGGGTCTCGGAGGCGGACTCGCTGGGACTGACGGTCGCACTCGGCGACTCGGAGGCCGATTCGCTGGGGGAGGCGCTTTCGCTGGGGGACTGCGTGGCCTCGTCGGAAGTGGCGCTGTCGGCGGGGCTCTCGACGATGATCGTGGTGGTCGAGTCGGGGTCGGCGTTGATGAGCCGGTCGGGGTCGCCGGTGAGGGCGCCGACGAGGTAGAGCGCGCCGATGGTCAGGCCGAAGACCAGGACGCTGGAGATGAGGATGGCGATCAGGGTCCGCTTGCGGGAGTTCGACTTCGAGATGTGCGTCTCGGTGTCGGAGAGCGGCAGTTCGGCGGTGTCGTCCTTGAGGGCTTCGAGCTGCGAGGAGTCGGGGATCTTCGCGGTGGCCCGTGCGCCGTCCGGCTGGATCTCGACCGTGACCGCGGTGCCCTTGGCCTGGCCCTTCGGGGCCATGGCCTGGATCTGCGTCTTCACATGGTCGCCGGTGCGACGGATGGCCCGCAGGATCACGACCGCGCCGATGGAGGAGAAGACGCTGAGGAACGCGGTGCCGGGGATGGTGCCCCACAGGTTGAGGGCCTGGGCGATGATCGCGCCGAGGACGGTAGCGCCCGCCGCGGCCAGGACCTGGCCGATGCTCAGTTCCAGACCCGAGTCTTTGTGCTTGCGGCCCTTGTTCTTCGACTCGTACTGCGTCACCTGCACCTCCCCCTGGCGTTATCGATCTGTTACGCCGAACCGACTCACCAGGATACGGGCCGTATAAGCGGTGCCTACGGTTTGTGTCGGAGTCGACAGGGGATCAGGAGCGCTCGCCGACGGAGTGCCGCCGCAGGGCCGACCACTGCCACAGCCACAGCAGCGCGGCGACGACCACGATCGAGGCGAGGCCGGCGATGAGGAAGGCCCAGCCGTTGTTCGCGACGGCGGTGGCGTTGAGGTCGTAGTCCTCGCCGGGGCTCATGGACCAGGTGACGGTGCGCCCGTCGAGCGTCCCGTTGTGCTCGGTGACGTTGGCGGGGAAGTTCACGCTGATGAGGATCTCGGCGTCGTCGAACGCGTCGGGGTCGAGGAACCCGGCCGAGCGGAGGTCCCAGTAGCCTTCGAGGTCGTACTGGCGGCCGGAGTGGGAGAGGCGCAGGTAGCCCCATTCGTCGCCGCCGAACTCGGCGAACTCGGCGAGCGGGCGGTCGGTGAAGGTGGCGGTCTGGCCGACGAAGCCGTCCTCTTCGTAGACGGTGCGCTCGGCGCCGGGGACGCCGTCGAGGAGGGCGTCGAGGAAGGCGTCGAGCTGGTCCTGGTCGAGGCCCTGGTCGGCGGCCTCGTCGAGGAAGTCCTCGCTCCAGGCGGCGGTGAGGGACCCGCCGACGGTGTCGTCGGGTCGCACCTCGAGCCCGAGGTCGAGCCGGATGCAGCCGGTGGCGGTGAACAGCAGCCCGAGCGCGGCACCGGCAATGAGCGTGCGGCGAGCAATGAGACCCAGCATGAGCTGAGCCTAGGCCCGGGAACAGCGCGAACTGGCCGTTTCACGTCGAAAGACGGCCCGGGCTACGCTGTGAACGTGTGCGCAGTCGATGAGGCGACCCTCGGGTCCCAGCCGCCTACGAAGCCTCGGCGCGGCAACGCCGTTCAGCGTTGGATCGGGGCCCAGTTCGCGCGTCCCTGGGTCGCGCCGCTCGCCATCCTCGGGTGCTTCGCGGCCGCCGCCGCCGGGATCGTCGCCACGAACCCGACCGACAACACCGGCCCCACCACCTGCCTCTTCAAACTCGCCACCGGCTTCGACTGCCCCGGCTGCGGCGGCACCCGCGCGTTCTACTACCTGCTCACCCTCAACCTGCCCGAAGCCGCCCGCCACCACCTCATGGCCGTCTTCGCCGCCCCGTTCATCGTCTGGATGTACCTCGCCTGGGCCGTCCCGCGCCTCTTCCCCATGCGCACCTGGCGGATCCCGACCTTCCACCTCACCCCCACCGCGCTCACCGGCTTCCTCCTCGTCTGGGCCGCGTTCTTCATCCTCCGCAACCTCCCATGGGAGCCGTTCGCGTTCTTCTACGTATAGAAAAGCCCGGCCGCCGAGGCGACCGGGCATTCCTGGGTGTTGCCGGTATGAAGTCCTGAAGCACTACGCGTAGGCGCTGGCGCGGTGCAGGTAGATGTCGCCCGAGACCGAGCGGGCTCGCACCTCGAGGCTCGTGCCGCCGTTCGAAGGAGCGGGCGAGGTGTCGCCCGCCGCCAGCTCCGAAGTGACCGTGCCGGCCTTCGCGTCCAAGTCCATCCACACGTCCGTGCCCGACACCACACCGAGGCTGATGCGCCCCGAGACGGTGTTGGCCTTGACGCTGCCCGACTTGAGCGCGCCCAGCTCGATCCCGCCCGAGAGCGTGTTGACGTTCGCGTTCGAGTCGAGCCGCTCGACCGAGATCGAACCGGCCACCGTCTTCGCGGAGAAGTCCCCGCCGACGTGGTCGGCCCGGACCTGGCCCGAGGCGGTGTTGGCTCGGAAGTCCTCGGTCGCGTCGATGACCTGGATCGAACCGGAGACCGTGTTGGCGCGCACCGTGGTGGCGCTCTCCACCGTCGCGGAGCCCGCGACCGTGTTGATCGAGACCGCGCCGAGCTTGCCGTGCAGGCTGATCGGCGCCGAGGTCGTCTTCACCGAGATCTCCGAGCCGACCGGGACCTTCACCGACAGGTGAACCCCGATCTCCTTGCGGAAGAACCAGTTCGTGGGCTTCTCGGGGGCCACCACGCGCAGGTGCCCGTTCTCGAACTCGACGCGCGCTAGATCGGCCGCGTCGGCGTCGCCCTCGGTGCGCCGCTGCGCGGGCTTGACCTCCACCAGCACCGTCGCCGACTCGTGGGCGGTGACGGTGACGGATCCGTCGGCCAGCGTGATCGCGGCCGTGATCGGACCCTCATGGGTGAATTCGGTGTACTCGTTCATCGCTGGTGCTCCTAAGCCCTGGCGTAGCCGGTGATGCGCTGGCTGTACTTCGCGCCGCTGGTCGGACCCGAGGTGCGCGAGGCGTGCACCGCGGTGTTGATCGCACGGACCAGCCAGGCGTTGACCGACAGGCCGTCCTTGGAGGCCGTCCGCTCGACGTCCTCCTTCAGCGACTCGGGCAGGCGCAGCGTGATGCGGGCGACGTCGTCGTCCACAGGCGGGGCCGGAGGCGGCGCGACCTCGGCGGTCTCACCGCCGCTGACGCGCAGGTCCACTTCCTTGCCGCGCACGCGCAGATCGACCGACGCCGAGGAACCGGCCTGGTCGAGCCCGGCGGTGATCTCGGCGGCGGCCTCGGAAAGGGCCTCCATGAGTGCCAGGCGCGCCCCCGCGTCGAGCGCGTCCGACAGCAGTTCTGCAGTCCGCGCGGCGTCCTCGCCGCCAGGCGCGGCGGCAGCGGTGAGGCTCCGGCGGAGCGATTCGATATACGGCGTCAAGTCCATGACACCATGATGACATCATTTCTGACGTCTGTCAAGCGGCGCGTTGAATCCAGAGGCCGCGAACCCGGCCGAACCGAACCACCCCCGCCACGCGCGAAACTTCCGACCCGCGTGCCGAACCCGGGCGCGTGCCGGACCACACTCCGCTGCCGAGTACCCTCAGGGAGTCGAGAACCAGCAATAACAGGCACCGAACACGAAACGAGGGGGAGCGGGGATGCCCGAAATCGTACCGATGGACGTCCGACTCATCGCCTGGACGCACTTCGAGTCCCCGGCCGACGTCCCCTGGGACACCGACGTGGACGGCGGCCAGGCCCTCGCCGAGTTCGCCGGACGCGCCTGCTACCAGTCCTGGAAGAAGCCCAACCCCAAGACCGCCACCAATGCCGGCTACCTCGACCACATCCTCCAAGTAGGACACCTGTCCGTGCTCGAGCACGGCACCGTGACCTTCTACCTCAGCGGCATCTCCCGGTCGCTCACCCACGAGCTGATCCGCCACCGCCACTTCTCCTACTCCCAGCTGTCGCAGCGCTACGTCCCCGAACGCGACGCGTCAATGGTCGAGCCCGAAGTGATCGCCGCCGACCCCGAACTCCACGACCGCTTCCTGGCCGCGGCCGACGCCGCCCAGAGCGCCTACGACGACCTCCTCGAAGGCCTCGAGAAGAAGTTCGCCGACGTCACCAACGCGACCCTGCGCCGAAAGCAGGCGCGCCAAGCGGCGCGATCGGTACTGCCCAACGCCACCGAGACCCGCATCGTCGTGACCGGCAACTACCGCGCCTGGCGCCACTTCATCGCCATGCGCGCCTCCGAGCACGCCGACGTCGAGATCAGGGCGCTGGCAATCGAATGCCTCAAGCAGCTCAAGGAGAAGGCCCCCAACGTCTTCGCCGACTTCCAGATCACGAAGCTCGGCGACGAAACCGAGGTCGCCTCCAGCCCCTACGTCACCGAGGGGTAAGCCGCGGCAATTGGGCTTCGCCCACCTCCCCACAGCACCGCCGAATCGAGGCGGTGCTGTGGCGAGACCTGAGACAGTTAAAGCGAGCGGCCGGGCGAAGGCGCCCCGGCCGCCGGAACCAGCATTGGTGAAAGCACATGCGCAACGCAACGCGCCCCTTCGGGCGAACACTCGCGGCCATGATCACGCCGTTCACGCCCTCCGGGGAGCTCGACGTCCCCGGCACCGCCGCCCTCGCCCGCCACCTCGTCGACGAGCAGGGCTGCGACGGCCTCGTCGTCAACGGCACCACCGGCGAGTCGCCCACCACCACCGACGCCGAGAAGACCCAGGTCATCGAGGCCGTCGTCGAGGCCGTCGGCGACCGGGCCCACATCATCTCCGGCGCCTCCACCTACGACACCCGCCACTCCGTGCGCCTCGCCCAGGACGCGCAGAAGGCCGGTGCCACGGGGCTGCTCCTCGTCACCCCCTACTACTCCAAGCCCACCCAGGCCGGGGTCGCCGCCCACTTCGAGGCCATCGCCGACGCCACCGAGCTGCCCGCGATGCTGTACGACATCCCGCCGCGTTCGGTCATCGGCATCGACGACGCGACCTTCGACCGCCTCGCCCGCCACGACCGCATCATCGCCGTCAAGGACGCCACCGGCGACCTCGCCAAGGCCCACCGCGTCCGCGTCGCCACCGGCCTCGCCTACTACTGCGGGGTGGACGAGCTCAACCTCGCCGCCTACGCCACCGGCCAGGTCGGCGTCGTCTCCGTCGTCGCCCACCTCCTCGGCCGGCAGATCAACGCCATGTACGACGCCTTCGACAACGGCGAGACGGCACTGGCCTCCCAGATCAACGACCGGATCCTCCCGGCCGTCAACGCCCTCATGGGCAACGGCCCCGGCCTCGTCGCCGTCAAGTCCGGACTCGCCTCGCAAGGCCTGCCCGCCGGGGGGCCGCGCCTACCGCTGCTCCCGGTCGAGCCCGACCTCGCCGAACTCATCGCCGCCCGCATCGCCGACCTTAAGGAGGCCTGATGGGCCTGACCCGACCCAAGAACCTCGGCGCCCCAGGCGCGCTCCCCGACGGGGCCCTGCGCGTCCTCCCGCTCGGCGGCCTGGGCGCCATCGGGCGCAACATGACCCTCTTCGAATACGAGGGCCGCCTGCTCATCGTCGACTGCGGGGTGCTCTTCCCCGACGTCGACCAGCCCGGCGTCGACCTCATCCTGCCGGACTTCACGCCGATCCTCGACCGCCTCGACGACATCGAGGCCATCGTCGTCACCCACGGCCACGAGGACCACATCGGCGCGATCCCGTTCCTGCTCGAGCACAAGAACGACATCCCCGTCGTCGGCTCCCGCTTCTCCGTGGCCCTCGTCGAGGCGAAGCTGCGCGAACGGCGCATCAAGCCCGCCGGGGTCGTCGTCGCCGAGAACGAGACGCTGCAGCTCGGGCCGTTCGGCTGCGAGTTCCTCGCCGTCAACCACTCGATCCCCGACGCCCTCGCCGTCGCGATCCGCACCGAGGCCGGCCTGGTGCTCCACACCGGCGACTTCAAGATGGACCAGCTGCCGCTCGACGGGCGCATCACCGACCTCGCCGGGTTCGCCCGGCTCGGCGACCAGGGCGTCGACCTGCTGCTCTCGGACTCCACGAACGCCGAGATCCCCGGCTTCGTGACCTCCGAGCGCCAGATCGGCCCCGTCCTCGACCGACTGTTCGAGGACGTCAAGGGCCGCATCATCGTGGCCTCCTTCGCGAGCCACGTGCACCGCGTCCAGCAGGTCTTGGACGCCGCGTACGCGCACCGGCGCAAGGTCGCCTTCGTGGGCCGCTCCATGGTCCGCAACATGGCGATCGCCCGCGACCTCGGCCTCATGCAGGTCCCCGAGGGCCTGCTGGTCAGCATGGACGAGGCGGTGCGCCTCGCTTCCGACGAGATCGTCTACATGTCCACCGGTTCGCAGGGCGAGCCGATGAGCGCCCTGGGCCGCATGGCCTCCGGCGACCACCGGCACATCTCCGTGGAGCCGGACGACACGATCATCCTCGCGTCCTCCCTGGTGCCCGGCAATGAGACCGCCGTGTACGGGGTCATCAACCGCCTCGCGCGCACGGGTGCCACGGTGATCCACAAGGACGTCGCGAAGGTCCACGTCTCCGGCCACGCCCCCGCGGGCGAGCTGCTGTACGTGCTCAACGTCGTCAAGCCCTCCAACTTCATCCCGGTCCACGGCGAGGCGCGGCACCTTCAGGCGCACGCGCGGCTCGCGGTCGAGTCGGGCGTCCCGGCCGACCAGGTCATCGTCATCGAGAACGGCGACGTCGTGGACCTGATCGACGGGCGCGCGCGCCTGGTCGGGCACGTCCCGAACAACCTGGTCTACGTGGACGGCCTCTCGGTCGGCGACGTCGGCGAGCCGGTGCTCAGCGAGCGCCGCATGCTCGGCGACGGCGGCTTCATCGCCGCCACGGTCGTGATCGACTCCGAGAACGGCAAGGTCGTCGGCGGCCCCACGGTCTCGGCGCGCGGCTTCTCCGAGGACCCGAAGGCCTTCGACGGGGTCCTCCCGCTCATCGACGACGCCATGGAACGCGCCGCCGTCGACGGCATCACCGACCCGCACCAGCTCCAGCAGATCCTGCGGCGAGTGGTCGGCAAGTGGGTCAACGACACCTACCGCCGCCGCCCGATGATCGTCCCGCACGTCTTGGAAGTCTGACCTGAGGGAGTCCACTCCCTTCGGAGTGTGAGGACTCACTATTTTCGTTCGTGTCGCGCGGGCGTGGCGAAGCCACGCCCGCATCGGTATACTTTACGGTATGACCATGACGACGATCAAAGTTCCCAAGGTGCTGCGCGACCGTCTTCACGAGCTGGCGCTCGAGGACGGCTTGACGCTGGCCCAAGAGATCGAGCGCCTCATGGAGCGCTCCGCCCCGCGCCGCAAACCGACTGTCGGAGGTTTCCGCAGCGGTAGGCCCTGGTCCGCCACCGATGCCGACGCCGAACTGCTGAAGGGTTTCGGCGAGTGATGACCGCGATCGTCGATTCGAGTGCCGTTATCGCGCTGCTCGACGAGGACGCCGATGAGCATGAAGCGGTCGCGGCGGTCGTGGAGCGATTCGAGGGGCGCTTGGTCGTGTCCCCGTTCGTGGTAGCCGAACTCGACTACATGCTGTCGCAGAAGCTCAGCATCGCGGCGGTGAACAAGTTCAATGACGATGTCGCGCTGGGCGCTTACGAACTGGCGAGCTGGGAGGCATCCGATCACGCGGAGGCGCTTCAGGTGGTCCGGTCGTTCCCCGGCGATGATTACATCGGAGTCACGGATGCGTCGAACGTCGTTCTCGCGGACCGATACCGCACGTCGCTCATCATGACGCTCGATCAGCGGCACTTCCGGAAGCTCCAGCCGATCTGGGGACCGGACTACTTCACGCTGCTCCCATTCGACTCGGCGTAAGCGAACGCGAAGGGGCCGCAACCGGATCGGTTGCGGCCCCTTTTCCTGTGCTTACGGGTTGTGGCCCGGCCAGGTGTTGGTCTGGGGTTGGACTGACGGCGGGCCCACCTGCGGCGGTGGCTGTTGCTGCTGGTACGGCTGCTGCTGTTGCGGATACTGCTGCGGGGCCACCGGTTGTTTCGGTGGGGCCCAGCGCATCAGGAAGATGCTCACCGCCAGGAGTCCTGCGGCGAGGATGAAGAGCCAGACGCCGCCTCCGGCGCTGGCCTTGACGTTGACGTCCTCCAAGGCTTCGCTGTTCAGGACGGCGTTGACCTCGATGACCGGGTGCAGCGCCGCCGCGGCGGTGATCGCCGCCAGGCCGATGCCGCCGAGTTTGGCGGCCCACTGGAGTTCCGGTTTGATCCCGGCGGCGGCCCATCCGACGAGGACCACGAGGATCAGCGCGGGCGCGAGCCCCGGGAGACCCGCTCCGGTGGTTTCGAGGCCGAAACCGCCGAACTCTTCGGCGTCGCTGCCGCCGATCGAGATCTGCGGGATCAGGGCGCCCACCGCGAGGAGGAGCAGCCCGGCCCCGGCCAGACCGAGGCCGAGGGGAGTGGGACGGTCGGGGCCGCTCGGGAGGAGCGCGCTCGGGGGCCGCTGCGCGGGAGGCCCGGGCTGCGGATAGGACTGGTACGGCGGCTGAGTCACCGGCGGGTACACCTCACTCGTGCGTCTGCGGGCGGGACAGGAAAGTCGGCGTCCGCATATTAGACGGACGCCGCCAGTCAGGCCCGCGGCCGGACCGGGAGCGGGTTCGGCGGTTCGATCCGCAGCTCGTTGATCACCAGGTCCGCGGGCGTGTTCAGCAGGTCGATGAGGGTGTCGGCGAGCGATTCGGTGCTCATCGCCCGCTCGGGGTCGTAGTCCGAGCCGTACTGGTCGCGCAGGCCCCGCTGCATGTCGGTGTCGAAATGCGACGGATAGCAGGTGGTCACCCGCACCCCGTTCGCCCGCTCCTCGGCCCGCAGCGAGTCGGCCACGGCCCTGAGCGCGTGCTTGCTCGCGGAGTAGGAGCTCAGGCGCGGCGCCGCGTTCAGGCCCGCACCCGAGTTGAGGAACAGGACGTGGCCGCGCGCGGCGCGCAGCGCCGGGAGCAGCAGCCGGGTCAGTTCCGCCGCCGCGATCACGTTCACGGTGAGGGACCGCTGCCACCAGTCGAGGGTCTCCTCGGCCACGGCGGCGACGTTGAGGACCCCGGCATTGTGGACGACCGCGTCCAGGCGCTCGATCCCGGCGGCCGCGACCGCCTCCGCGAGGCTCGCAGGGTCGCTGAAGTCCGCGATGAGCGCCCGCTCGTGCGGCACGCCGACCAGCGCGGATGCGCTGCGGGCGTGCGCGACGACGGTGTCGCCGTTCGCGCTGAACCGCTCGGCCAGGGTTCGCCCGAGTCCGCGGCCCGCCCCCGTCACCAGGATCGTTCTTCCTGAGCCTTTTTCCAACATCCCGTCACATTAGCCGCTCCCGTAAGCGCCTTCACCGCAACGCGGGGCTGCGTGCGGGCGGTAACGTATGCACCATGATGGCCAGGACGAACGGCAAGGGCACCGCTCGCAAGAGCGCACCCGCGGCGCGCCGCAAGCCCGCCGCGTCCGCCGCCCGCAAGCCCTCCGGGAAGAAGACCGTGAAGAAGACGGCGAAGAAGGCGGTCAAGCGGACCGCGAAGAAAGCGGCGCCCGCCAAGAAGCGCGCCACGGTCCCTGGCCCGTTCGAGGCCCTCGTCATGGGACTGCGCGGCCTGTGGGTCGGCACGGCCCGCTCCACGGGCTGGATGGCCCGCTCGGTCGGCAAGGAGGCCGCCACGGCACGCGAGATCGACCCCGCCCACCGCCGGGACGGCCTGGGGCTCTTCCTCGTCGCCGTCGCGATCGTCCTCGCGTGCGCGGTCTGGTTCGACGTGGCCGGCCCGGTCGGCGAGCGGTTCGCGTTCATCCTCGACTGGCTCCTGGGCCTGGCGACCCGCGCGCTCCCGGTCCTGCTGGTCCTGTGGGGACTGCGCGTGATGCGCCAGCGCCCGCCGGAGGAGGCGCACGGGCGCGCCCTGGTGGGCTGGGGCGGGATCTGGCTCTCGAGTCTGGGCCTGCTGCACCTCATCTCGGGCCTGCCCTCGGACATGGGCGAGCGGATGGCCGCGGGCGGGCAGATCGGCTGGATCGTCGGTGGCGGTCTCGCTCTGGGCGTCTCGGCCTATGTGGCGTTCCCGCTGCTGGTGCTCCTGCTGCTCTTCGGCGTGCTCGTGGTGACCGCGACGCCGCTGAACCAGGTGCCCTACAAGTTCGGGCGCCTGTGGGACCTCGCCACCGGCAAGGTCGAGACCTATGACGACGACGAGGACGAGCCGCACGAGCGCCTGACGCGGGCCGAGAGCCGCGAGGCCAAGCGCCTCAAGGAGGAAGAGGCCCGCCGGGTCCACCGCGCGACCACGGTCCTGCCGCGCCTCGCTCCCGAGGAGGTCCCCGAGCTGAACTCGGAGCACGTCTCGGCTCGCGACTCGACGCCGCTCGCCGAGCCCGAGCCCGTGCGCGAACCTCCGAAGCACTCGCAGCCGCCCAAGCGCATCGAGCAGCCGACGCTCTCTGAGGGGGGCTCGGCCATGGACGGCGACTACCGGCTCCCATCGATGGACCTGCTGTCGACCGGCCCGGCCACCAAGAAACGCTCCAAGGCCAACGAAGTGGTCATCGCCGCTCTGCAAGAGGTCTTCGCCCAGTTCACTGTGGATGCGGCAGTCACCGGCTTCACTCGCGGTCCGACGGTCACCCGCTACGAGGTCGAACTCGGACCGGCGGTGAAGGTCGAGCGGATCATCCAGCTTTCCAAGAACATCGCCTACGCCGTCAAAAGCTCCGACATCCGGATCATCAACCCCATCCCCGGAAAGAGCGCGGTCGGCGTCGAGATCCCCAACACCGACCGCGACGATGTGGCCCTCGGCGATGTCCTCCGTTCACCGCTGGCCCAATCCGACGCCCACCCGATGATCGTGGGTCTGGGCAAGGACGTCGAAGGCGGCTATGTCCTCACCAACCTGACGAAGACCCCGCACCTTTTGGTGGCCGGCGCCACCGGCTCAGGCAAGGCCTTGGACCTTCTGACGCAGATTCCGACTCCCGACGGCTGGTCGGCCATGGGTGACCTGCAAGTCGGCGACCTCGTATTCGACGAGCGAGGAGTCCCCTGCACGGTCATCGCGGCCACAGACGTAATGGAAGACCGGCCTTGCTACGAAGTCGAGTTCTCCGACGGAACGGTCATCGTCGCGGATGCCGAGCACCAGTGGGTGACCACGACCCGCTCTGATCGTTCCAAAGCGCGGCGCCGCAAGGAAGACTCGTACTGGTCCGAGGAAGAGATCCTCTGGATCAAGACGCGCGCTCATTCGGTTTTTGCGCTGCCCGACATCCGTGTTGCGATGCCAGGGCGCTCCGCGAGGCGCCAGGAGTCGCAGGGAATCACGACGACCGCTGAAATCGCGTCCACACTGCGGGTGGAGGGCCGGGGCCGATCCTGGGCGAACCATTCGGTGGCGGTCGCGGGGGCGCTGGTGCTGCCCGATGTCGATCTGCCGATCGAGCCGTACACACTCGGCTGCTGGCTGGGCGACGGTTCGACCGGCTCTGCCCAGTTCACCACCGTGGACGAGGAGATCCTCGACGGTCCGAAGCACATCCCGAAGGAGTACCTGCGCGCGTCCGAGTGGCAGCGGCGCGCGTTGCTGGCCGGCCTGCTCGACACCGACGGGACGGCGTCGAAGAAGGGGGGCATCACCTTCGCGGTGACGAGTGAGCGTCTGGCGAAGGACTTCCTCGAACTGGTCCTGAGCCTGGGTTACCAGGCCACCGCCACAACCAAGAAGGTCAAGGGCAGGACACCGGAGACGTCGGTCTGCCACTCGGTCAAGTTCACGACCGCGGAGCGGGTCTTCCGCTTGAGCCGAAAGGCCGACCGACAGGTCGCCTCCGCTCGATCGACCACTCAAGAGCGTTACATCGTCGATGTCCGGCCGGTGCCCTCGGTGCCGGTGCGGTGCATCGAAGTCGACAGTCCGAGTCATCAGTTCCTCGCGAGCCGCTCGTTCGTGCCCACTCACAACTCCAGCCTCATCAACACCCTGCTGGTGTCGACCCTGGTGCGCGCCACGCCCGAGCAGGTCCGCATCCTCCTCATCGACCCGAAGCGGGTCGAACTCACCAACTACGAGGGCATCCCTCACCTCGTCCACCCGATCGTGACCAGCCCGAAGAAGGCGTCCGACGCCTTGCAGTGGGTGGTCAAGGAGATGGACATGCGGTATGAGGACTTGGCGAAGGCCGGGGTGCGGCATGTCGACGACTTCAACCGCAAAGTCCGCTCGGGCGAGCTCAAGACCGATCCCACCACTGGTCGTGAGCTGCGACCGCATCCGTACCTGCTGGTGATCGTGGATGAACTCGCCGACCTCATGATGGTCGCCGCCCGCGATGTCGAGGAATCCGTCGTCCGCATCACCCAGCTGGCGCGCGCGGCCGGCATCCACCTGGTGCTCGCCACGCAGCGGCCCTCGGTCGACGTCGTGACCGGCCTGATCAAGGCCAATGTCCCATCACGGCTGGCGTTCTCGACCTCCTCGCTGGCCGACTCGCGGGTCATTCTCGACCAGCCGGGAGCCGAGAAGCTCGTCGGCCGGGGCGACGGCCTGTTCCTGCCGATGGGTGCGTCCAAACCGGAGCGCATCCAGGGCGCCTGGGTCAGTGACGACGAGATCGACGCGGTCGTCGCTCACGTGAAATCGCAGATGGAGCCCCAGTTCATCGCGGAGGTCACGGCGACTCCGGCCTCCGCGAGGGAGATCGACCCGGCCATCGGTGACGACCTCGAACTGCTCATCCAGGCGATCGAGCAGGTCGTCACGACCCAGTTCGGTTCGACCTCGATGCTCCAGCGCAAGCTCCGGGTGGGCTTCGCGAAGGCCGGGCGGCTCATGGACCTCATGGAGACGCGCGGCGTGGTCGGCCCCTCCGAGGGCACGAAGGCCCGGGACGTCCTCGTCAAGCCCGAGGACCTCGACGACGTGATCGCCTCGCTGCAAGTCGGTTGAGGCGCAGTGGTCGAGGTGCCGTGGTTACGGCGGACCGGTTGCGGCGCAAGCGAAAGGGCCGGCCCGCATCGCGGACCGGCCCTGCTCGTCCGCTTAAGCGAAGCTGACGCTGATGTCGTGGGTCTTGTCGCCGGTGATGGGCATCGAGACGTCCTCCTCGGGCCAGTCGACCGGCCCGTCCGGGTGGAACTTCAGCTCGAACTCCAGGGCGTCGGCGGGCACGTCGTAGTACAGGTAGAACGTGCGCCAGACGCCGTCGTCCCATTCCTCGTCGGAGTGGTCTTTCGACGTGGCCGTCAGTTCGCCGTCGGGTCCGGAGACCTTCAGGGCCTCTTCGAGGTCGAGGCTCCACTCCAGGCCGCTGCCCGAGTGCAGCCACCCGAACTCGACGCCCAGGCGCACCCGGTCGGGTTCGGCGACCCAGCCCGTCCCGGTCTCGTAGACCTCGCGGGTGACGGTGAACTGCGTGGAGTACTGCCAGTCGTCGAACGAGTACTCGTAGCCGCCGGTGGACTTGAAGCCGTCGACGGAGTTCTCGACCACCTCGGTGTTCACGAGGTCCGTGGAGCCGCTGTAGAGCGCCTGGATCAGGCCCGCGCGGGTGCGGGCGCGCAGGTCGATCGACTGGGTCCGCTCCGCGTCGAGGACTTCGAGCGAGACGGGGGCGTCCTTCTTCGCGACGGTGAGGTAGACCGCGCCGGGCGCGGGCACCGCCCCGTCGAACTCCCACTCCTGCTCGCCGACCGCGAGGGTCGCCGTCAGTCCCGCTTCGGCGTCGGCCGGGAACGGGGCCTCGACGCCCGGGTCGGGCGCGAACTGGACGAGGGTGAACTCGAAGCCCGGCTCGGGGGAGTAGAGGTGCGCGTTCTCGCCGAGGAGGTATTCGAGCTGGAAGCCCTCGGGGATCGCGTCGAAGGAGACCACGCATTCGACGCGGAGCGCGAAGTGCGCGCCGACGAGCAGGCCCTCGTCTCCGGCCAGGCGGGACTCGCCCTCGGCGGGGCAGATCGAGACGGGCACCTCGTCACTGGTGACGGTGTACCCGGCGCGGGTGTGGAGGGTGCCTGTCGGGGTTTCACCGCACGCGGACACGACCAGAGCGGCGGCGGCCGCCAGCACCAGGGCACTGGTGCGGCGGGCGGTTCGGGAGGCACTGGGGCGTTCGGGGGCGATGTCTTTGGGGGACATGGGAGCAAGCCTAGGGTATGGCCGCTCAGGGCGATGAACCGTGTTGCCCCTGCGCAGACGGCAGATGAATGGGCCGGATTGTCCCGAACGCATACGGTGCAATCGCCGCGGCGGGGACTTCCGGACCTTAAGTCCGAGCGCCCGGACGTAAGGTCCGCCACTGTACCGGCGGTCAGGAGTGTGGCCCTGCCCGCCGCGCGGGCGTTCCCGGGGCGCCGGTAGGTAGGCTTTCCTGGTGTCTGCTGCTCATTCGACCCGTTCCCAGGACCCGACCGCCCGCGACCGCGCCTCTGAGGGCGCCGGCAAGAGCGTCGCGCTCCTGACGCTCGGCTGCGCCCGCAACGAGACCGACTCCGAGGAGCTGGCCGCGCGGCTGGCCGCCGGGGGTTGGCGGATCAGCGACGACGGCGAGAACGCCGACGTCGTCATGGTCAACACCTGCGGGTTCATCGAGCAGGCCAAGACCGAGTCGATCGACGTCCTGATGGACGCGTCCGGCACGGGTGCGAAGGTCGTCGCCACCGGCTGCATGGCCGAGCGCTACGGCAAGGAGCTGGCCGAGAGCCTGCCCGAGGCCGACGCGGTGCTCGGCTTCGACCACTACCCGGACATGGCCGCGCGCCTGGACGACATCCTCGCCGGGCGCACGATCGAGTCCCACCAGCCCTCCGACCGCCGCAAGCGCCTCCCGCTGGCCCCGGCCGCGCGCCAGAGCGCCGCCGCGGTCGTCGTCCCGGGGCACTCGCGTTCGGCCCAGGCCGACGGCACCGCCCTCGACGCCGGAGCGCCCCAGCACCTCGCGGTGCTGCGCAAGCGCCTCACGGACGGTCCCGTGGCGAACCTCAAGCTCGCCTCGGGCTGCGACCGGCGCTGCACGTTCTGCGCGATCCCGTCCTTCCGCGGCTCGTTCGTCTCCCGCACCCCCGAGGAGATCCTCGCCGAGGCCGCCTGGCTCGCCTCCGAAGGCGTCAAGGAGCTCAACCTCGTCTCGGAGAACACCACCTCCTACGGCAAGGACCTCGCCGACTCCCAGGCCCTCGAACACCTGCTGGAGGGCATGTCGGCGATCGACGGGATCGAGTGGATCCGCCTGTCCTACCTCCAGCCGGCCGAGCTGCGGCCGAGCCTGATCGAGGCGATGCTGCGCACCGAGAAGGTCGTGCCGTACTTCGACCTCTCCTTCCAGCACTCCTCCGCGAAGGTGCTGCGGCGGATGCGCCGCTTCGGCTCGACCGAGAACTTCCTGGCCCTGCTGGCCCAGATCCGCGACCGCGCCCCCCTGGCGGGCGCCCGCACCAACGTGATCGTCGGCTTCCCCGGTGAGACCGAGGAGGACGTCGAGGAGCTCATGGGCTTCCTCGAGGAGGCCCGGCTCGACTCCACCGGCGTCTTCGCGTACTCCGACGAGGACGGCACCGAGGCGGTGGACCTCGACGGCCACGTCGACGAGGACGCCGTGTCCGAGCGGCACACGCGCGTGTCGATGCTCGTCGACGAGCTGGTGAGCCAGCGGGCCGCCGAGCGGGTCGGCGAGACGATGAAGGTCCTCGTCGAATCCGTCGAAGACGACGGCGTGGACGGCCGCGGCGCGCACCAGGCCCCCGAGGTCGACGGCACGATCGCGCTCGTCGGCGAAGTGGACGGCCTCGAAGTCGGCGACTTCGTGACCGCGAAGGTCATCGACTCCAACGGCGTCGACCTGGTCGCGGAGATCGTCGAGGAGGCCTGGTGACCGCTGAGGAGACTCCGGTCTCGCCGTGGAACATCGCGAACGTGGTGACGGTGGCCCGGATCTTCCTGGTGCCGGTCTTCGCGGTCTTCACGGCCGTGTCGGCCATGGAGCACTCGGGCTGGCGGATGGCCGCGTGCGTGCTGTTCGTGTTCATCTCGGCGACGGACTTCGTGGACGGCTGGCTGGCTCGCTCCAGGGGCCTGGTCACCGACTTCGGCAAGCTCATGGACCCGATCGCGGACAAGGCCCTCATCGGCACCGCCCTGGTCCTGCTCAGCTACTACGGGGACCTGTCCTGGTGGGTGACCGGCGTCATCCTCGTGAGGGAACTGGGGATCACGGCCTGGCGTGTGGCGATCGTCAAGCGCACGGTGGTCGCGGCCGACCGCGGCGGCAAGCTCAAGACCGTCCTCCAGATCACCGCCGTGGCCTGGTACCTGTGGCCCTGGCCCTCCCCGCTCGACGCCGTGGGCCCGTGGCTCATGGGCGCTGCGGTGGTCCTCACGGTGCTGACGGGAATGGATTACCTCTGGAAAGCATTCAAAACGAGGGAGAGCGGGCCGAAGCGAACGAGCTAGGCTTGCGGGACCCACTTAAGCTCAACTGGGCACCTCGTCGGCTTGCGGGCCGACACCGAGTGCACTGGCGGCGCGGAGGAGAGACGCATGGTGTTGTTGCGGGAACTGCTGGGAGAGACCCTGCGGCGCCGACGCCGCGCGCAGAAGCGGACGCTGCGGGACGTGTCGAAGCAGGCCAACGTGAGCCTGGGCTACCTCTCCGAAATCGAACGCGGGCATAAAGAACCGTCGAGCGAGCTATTGGCCTCGGTCTGCGGCGCGCTCCAGGTGCGCCTGTCCGAGGTCCTCGCCGAGGTCTCCCGCGAAGTCGCCGCCCATGAACGCGGCGAAGAGAACCCCGGCCGCCAGGTCGCGCTGCTCCTGCCGCGCGAGCAGGCCGCCGCCGAGGAGTCGCAGCGGCGCCGTCGCTACACGTCGCCGTCGTCGGCCGCGTCCATCGCCCAGGTCCGTTCTCGCCACCGCCGTGGCGAGGTGACCGATTCGGTGGTCCGCGCCGCAGCCTGACTTGGTCATAGGCGAACGCGACCGATGATGTAGTTTTGCGAGGGAGGCGTCACCCTGTCCCGCACAGGTGGCGCCGATGTCCGACACTAGAGGCAAGTCGGCGTTGCATTGCCCATCTATGGCTCGCGAGCTTCGCCAAGGGCCACCGAAAGGACCCCGATAATGGCCAATCCGTTCGTCAAGGGCTGGAAATACATGATGGCGCTCTTCGGTGCGAAGATCGACGAGCACGCCGACCCCAAGATCCAGATCCAGCAGGCGATCGAGGAGGCCCAGAAAGCGCACCAGGCGCTGGTGGGCCAGGCCGCCTCGGTGATCGGGAACCAGCGCCAGTTGGAGATGAAGCTCAACCGCTCGATGTCCGAGGTGGAGCGGCTCCAGGCGCAGGCGCGCCAGGCGCTGGTGCTCGCGGACAAGGCCCGCGCCGACGGCGACGAGGCCAAGGCGCAGCAGTTCGAGTCCACCGCCGAGATCCTCGCCGGGCAGCTGGTCTCCACCGAACAGTCCCTCGAGGACATGAAGGTGATGCACGACCAGGCGCTCAACGCCGCCGACCAGGCCAAGAAGGCCGTCGAGAACAACCAGATGATCCTCCAGCAGAAGCTCCAGGAGCGCACGAAGCTCCTCGGCCAGCTGGAGCAGGCGAAGATGCAGGAGACGATCGCCTCCTCACTGGAGTCGATGTCGCAGACCGCCGCCCCCGGCAACGTCCCGAACTTCGACGAGATCCGCGACAAGATCGAGGGCCGCTACTCCAACGCGATGGGCCGCGCCGAACTCGCCTCGAACTCGGTCGAGGGCCGCCTCCTCGAAGTGAATCGCGCCACTCGCGACATGGCCGGCGCCTCGCGTCTGGACCAGATCCGCGCTTCCCTTGAGGGCGAGCAGCTCTCGGGCGGCAAGGCCACGCCCGCGATCAAGTCCAAGGAATCGGCCACCAACGACCGCCTCGCCGACATCCGCGCCTCCCTTGAGGACGAGGGCACGGCCGAGGCCGACAAGTCCAAGAGCTAGTACGCAAGAGTCAGACACAGAGGAGCCACCCCCGTGGACGCCAAGGCCCGCAAGCGCGCATTCAAGCGCCTGCGGGCCCGTCTGTCCTCTGCGAAGGGCTGGACCACCGTCGCGGCCGGTTCGGCCGCCGGGAGCGCGTTCTTCGTGCCCTACATGGGACTGGGGACGGCCGACGGCGTGTGGGTGACGGTCGCGGGGTTCTCCACGGCCCTGGCCGTGATCCGCTGGTTCGACTACCGGCGCCTGGCCCGCGCCCTGCCCGAGGCCGAACGCGACTCGCTCGAACTCCACGGCCCGGCCAAGCTCGCCAAGGAGGCCCGCGGGCTGTTCGGCGAGACCGCCGAGGCGATCCGCCGCGGCCGCATCCGCGCCCAGTTCCGCCGCAGCCGGGCCCTGCGCCCGTACGAGCGCCTGGAGCAGGCCTCGATCGCGGCCGAGCACATGGCGCAGCGCCTCGAAGGCAACGACGAGGCCGTCGCGATCCTCGCCAATGCCGCGAAGGCCGGGCAGGAGCTGTACCGGCTCGCCTTGGGCGTCAAGGACATCGAGCAGGCCATAGCGATCGCACCCGACACCAAGCGCTCGGGGATGAACGCGAACCTGGCGCGCATGGTCGACCGCCTGGAGACCGGCGTGACCGCGTACGAGGACATGGTGAGCGCGGCGGGGGAGTGCCTGGCGGGTTCGATCGGGCTCCAGCAGGCGCTGACCGACCACCGCACGGACGAGACCCTGGACATGCTCACCGATGCCGCGGACCGCCTGCGGGCCGCGGGCGACGCCGCCAGCGAGATCCGCGGCCGCATCAACCCGCAGCGCGACGCCACCGCCTGATCTGTTCCGGTAGCGCCGCAGGTCGGACACCGGTACGGAGCGCGAAATAGGCGAAAATGCCTCATATGATCTCATCTGTGGATGACTTCCCTACTGCTTCGTTCCGCCGCGCTCACGGCCGCCTCTCTCGTGCTCTGGGGATCCCCCGCCCAAGCAGGACCGGTCCCTGAGGGCCCGGTCTGGATGCACCTCAAGAACTACCCGGACCTGCCGCTCGCGTGGGTGGAGGGCGAGGGCGCCCGCCTCCAGGCCGCAGGTTCGGCATGGGTGCTCGAACCAGTGCAGGAAGAGGCCCTGGTCGGAGTCGGCGAGTTCCGGATCGTCCACGACGAGAGCGGCGAGTGCCTGGACGCGGGCGAGCTGTACGACGGCGTGCACGCGAAGCTCGACCTCGTCGACTGCGCCGACGCCGACCCCTGGACGGTCACCTACGACACGGCCGTCTCCAATTCGGACTTCCGCTTCGCCACCCCCGAGGGGTACCTGCTCGGACTCGAGCACGACGAGGCGCCCGCCGAAGACGACACGACCGAAGACGGCGCGATCGCAGAAGCCCCGCCCGAGGACGACGCGACCGCGGAAGTCACCCTCGAAGAGGCAACGCCCGAAGCCGGCGCGATCGAAGAGCACAGCGCGATCCCCACCGAAGGTGCGGAGGTGTTCGCCGTGGACATGCCCTTCAGCAAGCACTCCCACGAATGGCTCTTCGCGACCGCGCCCGTCGTGCCGCCGGAGACCCCCTCGCCCACCCCGTCCACTGAGTCCCCCGCCGCGCCCGCGGCGCCGCAACTGCCGCAGACCGGTGCCGCCCTCGGCGCGGCCGTCGGCGCCGGAGCGTTCGCCCTGGCGGGCGGCACCGCGCTCGTCCTGTGGTGGCAGCGCCGCCGCGCACTGCGCGCGAACTGGTAGTAGTGCTGGAGCTGCTGATGGTGCAGTGTGCGTAGTCGTCACACTGCGACCGCGACACACTGAATCCCACGATGCGGGAAATCCTGGTTCGCCTCAGTGGCCGGTGGCATACTTCGATTCGTGACCTTCCAGCTCATGATTAGCTGCGGGCGTTCCGCGGGGCCTCTTCGATAGATGCCGCCGCCGAACGCCAGACCTCCTGCGCCCGCAGGGGGTCTTTTTCGTTCAGGGCAAACGAACGTTCAGGTCGGCTGCGCAGCGGCGGGACCGACACACAGAACCTGGAGCACCAAGTGACGCAACCAGACCCGAAATCCGGGGAATTCCACGTCTTCGACACCACGCTCCGCGACGGCGCCCAGATGGAGGGCCTGCGCTACTCCGTCGCGGACAAGCTCGCCGTCGCCGAACTCCTCGACGACCTCGGCGTCGACTACATCGAGGGCGGCTGGCCCGGCGCGATCCCCTCGGACACCGAGTTCTTCTCCCGCGCTGCCGACGAACTCAACTTCAAGCACGCCAAGCTCGTCGCCTTCGGCATGACCCGCAAGGCTGGCACCACCGCCGCCGAGGACCCGGGCTACCAGGCCCTGCTGGACTCGCGCGCCCCCGTCCTGTGCCTGGTCGCCAAGTCCGACATGCGCCACGTCGAGCAGGCCCTGCGCACCACCGCCGAAGAGAACCTCGCGATGATCGGCGACTCCGTCCGCACCGGACGCGCGCACGACCGCCAGGTCTTCATCGACTGCGAGCACTTCTTCGACGGCTTCCGCCAAGACCCCGAATACGCCACCCTCGTCGTCCGCACCGCCCTCGAAGCCGGAGCCGAAGCCGTCGTCCTGTGCGACACCAACGGCGGCCGCATCCCCTCCGACATCACCGAGGCCGTCACCGAACTGCGCCGCAGGCTCGAAGCCGAACTCCCGGCCGACCGCGTACGCCTCGGCATGCACGCCCAGAACGACACCGGCTGCGCCGTCGCCAACACCCTCGCCGCCGTCCAGGCCGGCGTCATGCACGTCCAGGGCACCGCCAACGGCTACGGCGAACGCCCCGGCAACGCGAACCTCTTCACCGTCATCGCGAACCTCGAGACCAAGCTCGGCCGCAAGGTCCTCCCCGATGGCGGCCTGGAGAAGCTCACCCGCATCTCCCACGCCATCGCCGAGATCGCCAACATGACCCCCGACGAGCACGCCCCCTACACCGGCCACGCCGCGTTCGCCCACAAGGCCGGCATCCACGCCTCCGCCATCAAGGCCGACCCCGCCCTGTACAACCACGTCGACCCCGTCGTCGTCGGCAACGACATGCGCATCCTCGTCACCGAGATGGCCGGGCGCGCCTCCGTCGAACTCAAAGGCCGCGAACTCGGCATCGACCTCTCCGGCGACAAGCACGCACTCGACCGCATCACCAAGCGCGTCAAGGAACTCGAATCGCGCGGCTGGTCCTTCGAGGCCGCCGACGCCTCCTTCGAACTGCTCGTGCGCGACGAGATCGAAGGCGGCCTCCCGCGGCCCTTCGCCCTCGACACCTACCGGGTCATCGTCGACCACGACCCGAACGGCACCACCGTCGCCGAAGCCACCGTGCGCCTCGACGTGGACGGCGAGCGCGTCATCGCCACCGCCCAGGGGAACGGCCCGGTCAACGCCCTCGACGCCGCACTGCGCAGCGCCCTCGCCGCACGCCACCCGCGCCTGGCCGAACTCACCCTCTCCGACTTCAAGGTCCGCATCCTCGCCGGCTCGACCGGCACCGACGCCGTCACGCGGGTCCTCGTCTCCATGAGCGACGGCGAATCCGAGTGGACCACCGTCGGCGTGGCCCCCAACCTCATCGAGGCCTCCTGGAACGCGCTGGCCGACGGCCTCAAGTACGGCCTCAACCGGCGCAGCCGCTAAGACTTCTCTCCTACCGACACGCCACAAGCGACACCGACCAGGCCCGGTCCACGAGACCAGGCCCAAAGCCCGGCCCGCGCCGATCGTGCGGGAGGGCAGTGAAAAGGGCCCGCACTCCACCAGGAGTGCGGGCCCTTTCTCCATGCAGCTCAGTCGAAGACGGCCAGGCGCTTCTGCTCCGTGGCCCCGCCTCCGAAGGTCGTGAACGCGCCGCCGACCGCGAGGTTCTCGCCCGACGGGTTCGCCGTGACGTCCCAGGCCCCGACCACGCCGTTCGCGCCCGGGTTCCAGTCCAGGAGCTTCCCGTTCATGTCGACCGCGAGGAGCTTCCCGCGCTCGGCCCGGACCCCGTCCACGCACTGGCCCAGGGGACCGGCGTGGTTCGTGACGCAGGCCTTGTCGAAGTGGCCGCCGCCGATGACGGTGTTGCCCCACACCTCGACGGACTGCATCCCGCCGTCCACGGCCTGGTACCAGAGGGTCTCGCCACTCGTCTTGAACGCCCGGATCTCGCCGCCGCGCCCGTCGATGGCCGCGTAGACGCGGTCGCCCGCGACCACGACCTCGCGGGTCAGCACGTACACCTTGGACACGAACGAGCTGTCGACCGCGCCCGAGGCCGGGTTCACCGCGCCGAGCTTGCCGTACTTCTTGTCGCCGCCCATCGTGGCGAAGCCGCCGGCCACGTAGATGCGGCCGTGCCCGGACTGGAGGTCCCGCACGCCGCCCTCGGCGACCTGCGGGGTGAAGGTGGTGACCGGCGCGCCGTTGGTGGCGTTCACGGCTGCGAGCCGCGGCTGCGCGAAGCCGCCCACCGAGGTGAACGTCCCGCCGAGGTACACCGTGGAGCCGACCGGCTCGATCGAGTAGACCGTGGCCGACGGCTTGGCCAGCCAGGCCTGGTCGAGCTCGCCGGTGCTGAGGTTGAAGCGGGCCACGCGCGAACGGGCGACGCCGTCGACATGCGTGAACTTCCCGGCGATGTACAGGTACCCGCCGCCGGACTTGACCTCGTGGACCGGCCCGTCCAGCACCGGCGCGAAGGGCAGCAGCGCGCCCGTGGTCGAGTCGACCGCCGCGAGGTAGGTGCGGTTCGAGAAGGTCCCGTCCGTGTTGCGGGCGCGGGTGAACACCCCGCCCGAGTAGATGGTGTTCCCTGCGTAGGCCACCTTGTACACCTGGTCGTTGAACGAGGCGGTCGCCTGCGGCAGGCTGGAGTCGATGGCTCCGGCGGGCGTCTGCGCGATGAAGACGGCCCCGAGCAATGCGAAGAGAGTGATCAGACGGCGCATTACGGCAGTCTCGCACGCAGCCCGCCCGGGTCCGGGCATTCGCGGCGGCGCGTCACCCGAAGCAGTCCTCCAGGTGAAGCGCTTGAGCGTTTTCCAAAGGAGACGAAGCCCGGTCACGCGTCCAGGCACGGGAACGCGGTGAATGCCGTCACCCCCGAACTGGTAGAGCCGTACTACCATTGAATACGTGACTTCCTACAAGACCGATCGCGCCCGCGCGGCCGCCATGGCCGCGGATTCGGCCGTGTACGGACGGCGCCGCTTCGCGTCCGGCTTCTTCCTCGGCCTCGTGATCCTCGTGATCCTGGCCTTCGCGCTCGGCTTCGTCCTCGTCGACGACATCGGCGAGACCCTCAAGGTCCGCCTCGGCTCGACCGCCATCTCGCTCCTGGTCGCGACGCCGCTGACCTTCGTGCTCGGCTTCTTCGTCGGTCTGTTCGGCAAGGTCCGGCGGCTCGGCATGGGCATCGTCGTCGGCGCGCTGGTCGGCACCATCGTCCTCGCCGGGCTCTTCCTCCTGCTCCGCTAGCGGTCGGCGAGGTGACCGGGCCGATGCGGCCCCGATAGTGGCGCGACCGCGCCCCGACTCCGAACTAAGCTGAGGCCGCAAGGTTTCGAACCAGTCTCAGAGAGGGGCCGACTGTGCGGATCGCGCGGATCGCTCACCCGACAGGCATGTCGTTCGCCGTCCTCGAAGGGGACGGCCCGGGGGCCACCGCCGCCGAGATCGAGGGCCACCCCTTCGCGCAGATCAAGCTCACCGGCCAGCGCTGGGCGCTGGAGGACGTGCGGATGCTCGCCCCGATCCTCCCGTCCAAAGTGGTCTGCGTGGGCCGCAACTACATCGAGCACGCCGCCGAACTGGGCAACGAGGTCCCCACGGAGCCTTTGCTCTTCCTCAAGCCGTCCACTTCGGTCATCGGCCCGAACGAGCTCATCCGGATTCCGGCGGTCTCCGACCAGGTCGAGCACGAGGCCGAACTCGCGGTCGTCATCGGCCTGCACGGGGCGCGCGGTCTCAACCGAGAGGCCGCGAAGGACGCGATCTTCGGCTACACCTGCGCGAACGACGTGACCGCCCGCGACATCCAGAAGCAGGACGTGCAGTTCACGCGCGCCAAGGGCTTCGACTCGTTCTGCCCGCTCGGGCCCTGGATCGAGACGGACGCCGAAGTCGGCGACGCCGAGGTCCGCTGCGAGGTCAACGGCGAAGTGCGCCAGCTCGGCTCGACCAAGGACATGGTGTTCGACCCGGCGACGATCGTCGCCTACGTGTCGCAGGTGATGACGCTGCTGCCGGGCGACGTGATCCTCACCGGCACGCCCGCGGGCGTCGGCCCGCTCCAGGCGGGCGAGACCGTCTCCGTCTCCGTGGCCGGCATCGGCACGCTCTCCAACAAGGTGGTTTCCAGTGAGTGACGTCCGCACCCGCTTCTGTCCCAGCCCGACCGGGACGCCGCACGTGGGACTGGTGCGCACCTGCCTGTTCTCGTGGGGATACGCCCGGGCGAAGGGCGGCGAGTTCGTCTTCCGCATCGAGGACACGGACGCGGCGCGCGACTCCGAGGAGTCCTACCACCAGCTGCTCGACGCGCTGTCGTGGCTGGGGATGAACTGGGACGAGGGGCCGGACATCGGCGGGCCCTACGCGCCCTACCGGCAGTCGCAGCGCCTGGACGTCTACGCCGACGTCATCAAGCGCCTCCTCGAGGGCGGCTACGCCTACGAGGCCTTCTCCACCAACGAAGAGGTCGAGGCCCGCCACAAGGCGGCCGGGCGCGACCCCAAGCTCGGCTACGACAACTTCGACCGCGACCTCACCGAGGACCAGAAGGAGGCCTTCCGCGCAGAGGGCCGCCGCCCGGTGTACCGGATGCGGATGCCGAACGAGGACATCGCGTTCCAGGACTTGGTGCGCGGCGAGGTGAACACGCCCGCCGGGACGGTGCCGGACTACGTGATCGCGCGCGGCGACGGCTCGCCGCTGTACACGCTGACCAACCCGGTCGACGACGCGCTGATGAAGGTCACCGTGGTGACCCGCGGCGAGGACCTCATGCCCTCGACGCCGCGCCAGATCGTCATGTGGCGCGCGCTGGTCGAGCTGGGGCTGGCTGACGGGGTGCCGGAGTACGCGCACCTGCCGCTGATCGTGGACGAGCGCGGCAAGAAGATGTCCAAGCGCGACCCGCGCTCGAACCTGCTGCAGTACCGGGACGCCGGGTACCTGCCCGAGGGCGTGCTCAACTACGTGGCGACGCTCGGCTGGTCGATCTCGGGCGACCGGGACACGTTCACGGTTGCTGAGTTCCTGGCGGCCTTCGACCTGCACGATGTGAAGTCGAACCCGGCGCGGTTCGACGAGAAGAAGTTCGACGCGATCTGCGGCGAGCACTTCCGCGCCGTGGACCCCGGCGAGCTGACGGGCCTGCTGGTCCCCAGGCTCCAGGCCGCGGGCCTGCTCGGCGAGGAGGTCACGGCGGCCGAGCGGCACGTGCTCGACGTCGCGGTCCCGCTGGTGCAGGAGCGCTGCACGACGCTGGGCCAGGCGACCGAGATGCTCCGGTTCCTGTTCTGCGGCACCGAGGTCGAACTGGACGAGGACAGCGCGCGGAAGACCTTCAAGGACGACGCCGCGCAGGTCTTGGACGCCTCGATCGCGTCGCTCGAAGGCATCGAGTGGACGACCGCGGCGATCGAGGAGGCCTTGAAGGCCGCGCTCGTGGAGGGCCTGGGTCTGAAACCGCGCAAGGCGTTCGGCCCGGTCCGCGTCGCGATCAGCGGCAAGACCGTGTCGCCGCCGCTGTACGAGTCGATGGAACTGCTCGGCAAGGACGTGAGCCTGGCGCGCCTGCGCGCCGCCCGCGCGAGCCTCTAAGCAGCACGAAGACCGACGGCCCCGCTGCGAGGCGGGGCCGTTCGTCGTCTCAGGGGTCTCGCTATGCAACCTACTGTGCAATGCATGGTACTGTCTTAAGCGTGGATAGATCGCAACTGCTCAAGGGCCTGCTCGACATCATCGTGCTCCGCGTCTTGGAGACCGGCGACGGCTACGGGTACGAGATCCTGCACCGCCTGCGCGCGGTGGGGTTCGACGAGCTGGGCGACGCCTCGGTCTACGGCACGCTCCGGCGCCTCTACCGGGCCGGTCACCTGTCCACCTACGTCCAGCCCAGTGATTCGGGGCCGCACCGCAAGTACTACGCGCTCACCGAATCCGGCTCGAAGCACCTCCGCCAGATGCGGGAGGCCTGGGTGGACGTGAGCACCAAGATGCAGGCGCTCTTCGACACCCCCGTTCGGAACCCCTGAGTGAGGAACCCCATGACCGACCCCGTCGCCGCCTACCAGGCCTCCGTCGAGCGGCACCTCGCCGACCTGCCCGACGCGATCCGCGAGGATCTGATCGCGGACTTCAGGCCCCATCTCGTCCAAGCCGCCTCCGGACTCGGCCCCGGCCGGCCGCTGGAACACCGCCTCGGCAGTGCCGAGCACACCGCATCGAGACTGCGCAAGACCGTTGAGCTGCAACCGGTGGGCATCGGGGAACGACTGCTCCGGGGCTTCGCGTCGGTCCGGCTCTCGCTGGGGCTCGGCGCCGCGTCCCAGGAGTGGCACCGCGGGGCCCGCACCGCGAAGCCGAGGAGCACGGCCTGACCGCCGAAACGGGTTCGCACCAGACCGGGCCCGCACCGTTCCCCGACCAGACCCGCGACCACGCAGCACACCGAACCGCAGACTTCCCGGATCCAAGAAGGGCAGGACCATGACCGACACACCTATGAACGCCGAGGCCGCGGCGTACGAAGCGGCGGTCCGGAGGCACCTCGCCGACCTCCCCGCCGAGGTCCGCGAGGATCTCCTGACCGACCTCGAGACGCATCTGGCCGAGGTCGCGGCGGAACTCGAGCCGGGGACGACGCTCGTGGACCGCCTCGGCGCGCCCGAGTCCTATGCGAGGGAGCTCCGGGAGGCAGCCGAAGTCGAAGGGGTGCCTGCGGGTTCGGCGGTCCGCGGGAAGCTCGACGCGGCGGTGGGCCGCGTGTCCGGGGTCGCCGACCGGTTCACCGTGAGCGCGGGAGTCGGCAACTCGGCGGATTTCTGGAAGTCGCTCAAGCCCGCCTGGTGGATCGTGCGGGGCGTCGCGGCGGCCGGACTGCTCTTCTACCTGATGATGGTCTTCGGGCTCCTGACGGGCGTCTACCAGTCGATGGGGGCGGCGGTGTTCACGCTCGTGGTCCTGTCGCTCGTGTTCAGCTGGTTCTCGCTGCGGCTCGGCGCCCGCTCGGAGCAGTGGGTGACGCCCAAGCGCTGGGCGGTCGCCATCGGCGGGACGGCCTTGGTGGCGTTCGCCGCGGCGGGCTTCTTCGACGTGGTCGGGACCACGCGGGTCCTGGTGGAGAACTCGGGCTACGAGTACGACGAGTACGGCTACGTCGAGGACGTCTACCCGTTCAGCGAGGACGGCGAGCCGCTCACGGGCGTGTACCTGCTCGACCAGTACGGCGAGCCGATCTACATCGGGAACCCGTCGCAGTGCTCGATCCTGACCGGGGACCCGTTCGGGACCGAGGCACCCGAGTTCGACGGCAGCACCCTCACCGACGACCTCTACGAGGACGAGCACGGGTACCAGTACCCGCTCTGCGCCCCCGGAGGGAACGAGCCGGGAGACGAGGCCACGGCGGATCCGACCGCCTCGGAGGCGCCGTCCGAGCCTGATGCGGGCGGAAACGAGAACGCGACCACCGAGGAGGAGCCGACCACCGCGGAAGCGACGGCGATAACTCCCTCTGAGTCGCCGACCGGCAACTGAACGCGATCGAAATGAACGGCCCCGCCGGACGGCGGGGCCGTTCCCGCGTCCACAGTGATGTTCATCTCGGGGTACCCGAGGCGGAGAAGGTCTGGCGGCGCGTCCGGTGTCAATGGGCCGTTCGGGGGACGCCGACCGGCCGGGTCTCCGACCTTTGTGGTGGATCGCTCGATACCGGCGCTATCGGGCGAGACGGTCACTCGACCGGTTCCCTCGCAGCGGGCAGTGTGCCGTGTTGGGGCGGTTACCGAGCGGTACGGCCGGAGGTTTCGGGGTCCTTAGGGTTACCCCGATGTTTACCCGCATGAAGCCTTCCCGAGCGAGGCACCGATCCGCAGAGCGCCGCCCCGGCGGCCTGCGGCACGTGGTCCGCACCCGGGTGTTCGCGTCCGCCGCCGCCGTCCTCGTCGCCCTCGGGTCGGCGAGCAGCGCGAGCGCCGCGATCATCAACACCGACGACCCGACCGCCGAGGAGCAGCAGGCCGCATCGATCGTGGCCCAGGCGGGCGAGACCGACCGCCAGTGGGACCAGGTCGACACCATGGAGAGCATCCTCCCCAGCAAGGAGGAGGGCGCTTCCGATGCGGCCCAAGGCGACGCAGCCGAGGTCCCCGTGGAGGAGGAGACGACCGAGGAGTCCTCCGACGACGCAGGGGCCGGCGTCGACATCGCCGCCGACTGCTCCGAGTACTCGGGCAACCAGGCCATCGGCTGCACCATGACCCTCGACGCCGGCTGGGACATGGACGAGGTCGGCTGCCTGATCAGCCTGTGGGACCGCGAGTCCGGCTGGGACGAGAGCGCGTACAACTCCGGTTCCGGCGCGTACGGCATCCCGCAGTCGCTCCCCGGCGACAAGATGGCCGCCAACGGCGACGACTGGGAGACCAACCCGGCCACCCAGATCGCCTGGGGCCTGGACTACATCGAGGGCCGCTACGGCAGCCCCTGCGGCGCCTGGTCGCACAGCGAGTCCAACGGCTGGTACTGAACCGCTCATAAGCTCGATTCATGCGAACCCGGAGTTCGCTGACCCTGAGAGGCCCCGACGCGATCGCGTCGGGGCCTCTCGCATGCTTCGCGGCGCTGGAGGCGGGGCCTCACCGCAACCGGGTCGGGGCCTTCCGCGCGTTCAATGCGCCTTCGAGGCGGTTGAGCAGGAACGGGATCGAGCCGCGCAGGTGCGCCTCGTCCTGGCCTTCGATATCGGTGAACGCGAGCAGCGTGTACTGCTCGGTGTAGTCGATGCGCGTGCCCGCGTCTTCGGGCGCGAGCACCACCGTGACGAGCGAGACGGTGCGGCGCAGGCCGTCGACGCTCAGCTCGTAGCCGAAGACGAGGCGCCGGGGCTCCTCCAGGTCGAAGATCCGCGAGCGCCACTCGACGGTCTCCGCCTCGTCCGAGGGCGCGAACACGCCGGTCGCCGTCTCGGTGCCGCCGACGCGGAAGTCGAGCTCGTGCCGGGAGTCCTTACCGGGGATGGCGAACCAGCGGTCGCGCACTTCGAGGTCGGCGAACGCCGCCCAGATCCGCTCGGGCGGGGCGCTCAGGTCCCGCGAGACGGTCACGGTGCCGTGGACCGGCGCCGTCACCGCCCGGACTCCTGGGAGGCCGCCCGCACCGAGCGCAGCAGCAGGCGCGGGTCGCCGAGCATGCGCTTGAGGCGGCGTTCGAGCCCGGCGATCGGGGTGAGGTTCTGCGGGGCCCGCGCGTCCTTGTGCGCGGCCGAGCCGAGCGGCGGCAGGGACGCGGCCGTCGCGTCGGCCAGCGCGATCGCGGCCTCCTCGCTCAGCTCGTCGGCCGCTTCGAGGCGGGCGATGCCCGCCCACCCGCGCGAGGACGTCCCGGGCAGGCGCAGGTACCAGGTGTAGCGGGGCCACCCGGACATGAGGTGGAAGACGGGGGTCCGCTGGCCGGGGGCGAGGCGCTCGACGACGGCGTTCATCTCGCCCTGGAGGTAGGAGCGGTGGTGGCTCTTGATGTAGCCCACCGAGTTCGGCAGGCGGGTGCGCCCGCGCAGGGGGCCGTCCAGGACCGACAGCTCGGCGTCCATGGCGACCATCGACGCCACCTTCGCCTCGAGTTCGGCCATGGCGTACTGCGCGGTGGCGATGAGTTCGCCGGGGTCGGCGGACTCGGCTTTGCGGTAGGGGTAGCGACCGAAGTCGGCGCCGGGGTCGACGGCGGCGAACAGGCCGCGTTCCACGGCGATCTCGACCACCGCGGCCGCGGCGTCGGCATTGCCGCCGCGTCCGTCGAGGTCGCAGGCGACGGCGCCGGCGGCCCAGGAGACGCACACGCCCGGCCAGCGCTCGCCCTCCTCGAAGAGTTCGACGCGGGCGTCGATGCGGCGCACCCCGTCGACGACGACGATACGGCGCGGCCCCGAGGCGGGGGCGTCGATCGGCCGCCAGTCGGCGGCGTCGAGTTCGATGTCGGCCTTCACGATCGCCTGGTTCGAGCGCGAGGGCGACTCGGGATTGTCCGCGAAGGACGGATCCCAGGCGTCGACGGTGATCTGCAAGGCCCACCTGCTTTCGAAACTGGTTGCGGCCCAGACTACTGGTCCCCGTCGACGCCTTGGCGCACTACGGCTGGGCGACCTCGGTGACCAGGCCCGTCTCGAGGGAGTAGACGGCGCCGACGATGGTGAGCTCGCCGTCTGCCACCAGCTCGGCCAGGTTCGGGTGCTCGGCGAGCGCCTGCATGGTGAGCAGGACGTTCGCCTTGATCATCGCGTCGATGGGGTCGCCGGACTCGGCCTTGGCGGCGTCGTAGGCGGGCCGCAGCGCCTCGACGGTCTCGGGGAGCGCGTAGTCGTGCTCCTCCTCTTCCGCACCGTCGTCGTCCTCTTCGGGCTCCTCCTCCGCCGCGAAGGCGTCGTGGGCCGCGGTCACCGCACCGCAGTGCTGGTGGCCGAGGACGACCAGGAGCGGGGCTTCGAGCGCCGCGGGACCGTACGAGACCGATTCGGACACCAGGGGGTCGAAGGCCTCCCCGGCGGTCCGGGTGACCATGAGGTCGCCGACGCCGGTGTCGAAGACGAGCTCGGGGGCCACGCGGGAGTCGATGCAGGTGAAGACCGCGGCGCGGGGCTCCTGGCCCTCGGCGAGCGATTCGCGCAGCTGCACGTCGGTGTCGGGGTGGACGGCGGCGCCGTCGGCCCAGCGCTCGTTGCCGTCGAGGAGGGCCTGCCAGATGTCGGCGGCCGAGTCGAGGTCCTTGAGGCTGGGGACGGCGGCCGTCTGGGCGGCGGCGTCTTCGGCGCCGACGCCGCCCTCCTCACCGCAGGCGGCGAGGAGGGGGAGGAGTGCGGCGCCGAACCCGAGGGTTCCGGCGCCGGTGATGAGGGCGCGGCGATTGCCGCGAATGTGCAATGTGTTCACCTCGCAATAGGTACTTCCACCTGCAAGATGGACAGCGGGTGAACGGCCCTCATGTGTGATGCGGCATAGCCGCTCAGTCGGCGGCGGGTTCCCAGGCCACGACGAGATCGAGCAGGCCGGGGAAGCACGCGTTCAGGTCGTCCTCGCGGATCACGTTGCGCCGCTCCAGGCCAACCTGGCGCTGGCGGACCACGCCCGCCTCGCGCAGCACCTTCCAGTGGTGCGTGCGCGTGGACTTGGGCCGGTCGATCTTGAACCACCCGCACGCCCGCTCCCGGCCCTGCGCGTCGCGCAGGTAGGCCTGGACGATGCCGAGGCGCAGCGGGTCGCTCAGGGCGCTGAGGACCTTCTCCAGGCGCAGCTCGGCGCGCGCGGGCTCAGGGAGGAGTCCGGTCTCGGGATCGGTCGCGACGGGCGCGGGCATGTGGGCTCCCAGTGTCGTGTCTCACGGTTTCGTAGTACGACTTGCATCGTACTACGGCGTTATGTTCGACTCTACTCGAACTAGTTCGAATCTATTCGTACTTGTTCCAGTCTACTCGTACAACGGTGAAGGAGTCCCGACGTGGTCTCGCAAGCGACAACAGCCCGCCCCACGGCCCCGCCCTCGACCGCCTGGACCTGGCTCGCGGCCTGGCCCATCGCCGCGGTCTTCATGCTCGCCAACGTCGCCGCCCCGCTCTACGTCGTCTGGCAGCAGGAGTTCGGCTTCTCCAAAGGGACCCTGACGGCGATCTTCTGCTGGTACATGGTCGGCATGTCCGCCTCGCTCCTGGTCTCCGGCGTCGTCTCGGACCGGTTGGGACGCAAGGCGGTCCTCCTCCCGGCCCTCGCTCTCGCGGTCGTCGCGGCCGTCGTCTTCGCGACCGCCCAGGACGTCACGGCCCTCTCGATCGGCCGGGTCCTCGTCGGCGCTTCCACCGGCGCGCTCGTCTCCGCCGGGACGGCCGCCGTCACCGACCTCGCCGGGTCAGGCCGCAAGCGCCAGGCCGCGCTTTTGGGCTCGATCGGCGTCGCCATCGGGACCGGATTCGGCCCGCTGTGGGGCGGCCTGCTCGCCGAAACCGTGCCCGGGCCGACCTCCACGGTCTTCTGGATCCAGATCGCCCTGCTGCTCACCGCGATCATCGTCGTGGCGAAGATGCCGCTGGGACGCCCGGACGGCACCGGCACCGGATGGATCCGCATCCCCCGAGTGCCCGCCGAAGCGCGCCGCCGCCTGCTCGCGGCGGTCGCCGTCGCCGGGCCGGGCCTCGCGACCACCTCGTTCATGCTCTCGCTCGCGCCCTCGCTGCTGACCGAGCAGCTGGGCACCGACAACCGGATCGTGGCCGGCGTGGTCGCCGCCGTGGCCTTCACCGCCTCGATCCTCAGCCAGTTCGCACTGCGGGGCCTGAGCGTCACGCGCCTGATGTGGGCTTCGGGCGCCGGAACGATCGCCTGCGCCGTCGCCCTGACCGCCGCCGTCGCGACCGCCGCACCCGCCCTGCTGCTCTTGGCGGCGGTGTTCTCGGGGCTCGCGCAGGGACTCGGCCTGCTCGGCGGCCTGTCGATGCTCAACCAGGCGGTGCCCACGGCGCAGCTCGCCGAGGCCAACGCGGCCTTGAACATCAGCATCTACGCGGTCGCCGGTGCACTGTCGCTCGCGCTCGGGTACCTGTCGGACATGGTGGGTCTCGGCGCGGCCATCGACGACTTCGCCCTCGCCCTGATCGCCCTGACGCTGATCGGACTGCTCCTGACGCGCTGGGCCCGGGACTAACTCCAGGTCTTCTCCACGTGCGAACCCTTCGCGTCCTTCGTGATCCGGAACCGCACCGGCACCCGCTCCGCCAGCTCCGGCACGTGCGTCACCAGACCCACCGTCCGCCCGGCCGTCAACGTCAACGCCTCCAGCGTCGTCGCCACCGCATCGAGCGTCTCCGGGTCGAGCGTGCCGAAGCCCTCGTCCAGAATGATCGACTCCAGACTCGCCCCATGCCGCGCCAGACTCGCCAACTGATCCGACAACGCGAGCGCCAGCGACAGCGAAGCCGCGAACGTCTCACCGCCCGACAGACTCCGCGCCGGACGAGCCATGTCCGCATCGTGGTGGTCCACCACCCAGAAATCCTGGTCGCGGTAGATCAGGTCGTACTGCCCGGCGGTGATCCGGTGCAGCATCACCGTCGCACCCGCCACCAGCTCGTCCAAGGCCTCGCTCAGCAGCCACTCCATGAACCGCCGCGCCTCCAGATGCGACGCCAGGGCCTTCGCCACCTCGGCCTCGTGCGCGAACCTGCGCGTCTCGGCCTCCAGGTCCACGCGCTGGCGGCGCGCGTCGGCGAGGCGCGCCGCAGCGGCCCTCGCCGACTCGACGGCGGCCGCGTGTCGGCCCACGTAGTCGCCGCCGGTGCCGCCGCGCGGCACCTCGATGTCGAACTCGCCCAACGTGAGCCGCAGTTCGGTCCGCAGGGTCGCGGCCCGGCCGTCGAGCCCGGTGAGCTCGGTGCGGGCGGCCTCGCGTTCGGTCGCGGCCCGCTCCAGTGAGGAGGCGGCCCAGTCGACCAGGTGCCCCCAGCTCGCGGCCAGGTCGTCGCCGCCCGCGGGCGGGCCGAGCACGGCCACCTGGTCGCGGGCGTGCTGGAACTCCTTCCAGGCCCGCTGTCGGCGCTCGTCCACGGCGGCCTTGCGCTTCTCGGCCTCGCGCAGCGCCCGCCGGGCGGCCTTGAGCGCCGCGCCGGTCCCGGCCAACTGCTGCCGTGCCTCCTCCGAGGAGGCCCGCTTCTCCTGGAGCGCAGCGGGTTCGACCACGCCTTCGAGCTTCTTCTTCAGCCGCCGCTCGGCCAGTTGCAGCTCGGTCAGCCGCTCCTCGTAGTTCTCGAGTTTGGTCTGGAGCGCGACCACGGCGGCCTGCGCGTCCCGGAACTCCACTGTGGCCGTTCGGGAGGCCTCTTCGGCCTGGTGCATGGTCTCCGACAGGTCGTGCTCGGGCACCTGCTCCACCGGACGGTCGCACACGGGGCACTCGTCGCCGATCGCCAGCCCGGCCCGGAGCGTCCCGGCCAGCTCGGCCATGCGGATCTTGTGGAGGGCCGCGTGCTGGATCTCGATCTCCTCCGAGGCCGCCTCCTCCAGCTCCTTCGCCTCTGCGAACTGGTCGCGCAGCTCCTCGGTGAGCTCCAGCCCGGTCTTGAGCTTCGCGTCGGTCTCGGCGAGTTCCGCCCAGGCCTTGAGGTGGCGTTCGATGAGCGCGAGGTCCAGACCGTCCAGTTCGGAGCGAAGCCGCTCGTCCTCGGCCTCCGTGGCCTCGACTTCGGCGGCCTTCGCGGTGACCGCGTCCGCGGCGCCAGCGATCTGCGCAGCGATGTCGGCGACCCCTTCGGGCCGCTTGATGTACGTCAGCGACGCGAGGTTCGCCTCGGCCTCGCCCAGGCGCCTGCGCGCGGCCTCGACCGCCGCCGCGAGCCCGTCGAGCCCGTTCGCCTTGTCCCGCACCGTCTCGGTGAGCTTCTCCAGGTGCTCCACGCGTTCGGCGGCCGCGGCGATCTCCAGATCGGACACGGCCGGGACGCGCGCCAGCTGCGCTTCGAGCGTCTTCATCGCGGTGGTCGCCGAGTCCCGCTTCGCCCCCGCGAGCTGCTGGACGCGCCGATAGACGCTGTGGCCCAGCAGGTTCTCCAGGATCTTGCGCCGGTCGGCGGGCGAGGCGTGCAGGAACTCCGCGAACTCGCCCTGCGGCAGCAGCACGCACTTCGTGAACTGCTCGAACGGCAGCCCGATCACGCGCTCGGCGGCGTTGGAGACCTCGCTGGGACTCCCCGCGAGCGCCTTGCCCAGGCCCTCGACCAGCTCGCCGTCGTCGGCCGGGTTCACGCCGCCCGGCAGCTGCTCCAGTGCGGCCGTGGTGGTCTTGACCTTGCCGTTGCGGTCGCGCCGCAGAATCCTGGTGGCGACGTAGTTCTGGCCGCCCGCGGCGAATACCAGCCGCACCCGGCCTTCCACCGCCGAAGGCGCGATCGCGTTCTGCGTCGTGTTCACCCGCCAGCGCGGCGTGCGCCCGTACAGCGCGAAGCAGATCGCGTCGAGCACCGTGGACTTTCCGGCGCCGGTGGGCCCGGTGAGCGCGAAGAAGTCCACGTCGGTGAAGTCGAAGGTCTCGGAGCCCGTGTAGGAGGCGAACCCCTGCAGGTCCAATCGGATGGGCCGCATCAGGCCTCCTCGGAGACGGTCTGGGTGTCCTCGTAGAGCTTGGCGAAGAGCCCCGCCACCGCGGGGTCGTCGTGGCCGTTCTCGGTCAGGTAGGTGCCGAACAGCTCGCCGGGACTGCGGCCGGAGCGCCGCTCGCGCGGTTTGCTCGCGTCGTCGCGCAGCACGGGGTCGATGTGGATCTGGACGGCGCGCGGGAACAGGTCGGCGACCTCGCCGCGCAGTCCGGCGCGGGCCGGTTCGGTGACGAAGACCCGCAGCCACGCCCGTTCGTCCACTTTGGCCTTCGCGAGGTTCTCGAGGCTGCCGCGCACCGTCTGGAGCGGCACGGCCGCGGTGAGCGGAACGGTCCGCGCCCGCGCCGGAACACCGGGGCTGACCTCGACGATCGCGACGCTCGGCGTGTGGTCCTCCTCGCCGAAGTCGACCGCGAGCGGCCCCCCGGAGTAGCGGATCGGGCAGGGCCCGGTGATCGCCTGCGCCCGGTGCAGGTGCCCCAGGGCCACATAGGAAGTGGTGGGAGGGAAGATCGCTGCGGGCACGGCGTAGTCGGCCACGGTGTGGACCTCCCGTTCGCCGCCGCCGACCTTGCCGCCCACGACGGTGAGGTGCCCGGTGAAGAGGTTGACCGTGTCGGCGCCGAAGTCCTGCGTGAGGGCGGCGACGAGGCGCCGCAGGTGGTCGGCGTAGTTCGCCTCGGCGCCGACCGCGCCGAGCTCGAACAGCTCGGCGGCCCGCACGGCGTGCCGCTGGGCGATGAACGGCAGGGCCGCGATCTTCCAGCGCTCGCCGTCCTTCGTGGTGCCGGTGACGAGGTGGTCGGCGGCCTTGCCGAGGCTGCCGCGCAGGTGGATCCCGGCCGCGTGCGCCCAGTCCCGCAAGGCGTCGAGGGCTTTCCCGTTGTCGTGGTTCCCGGCGATGACGACGACCTCGGCGCCGGTCCGGTGCAGCGCCGAGAGCGCCGCGGTCAGGAGCTTCTGCGCCTCACTGGAGGGCGAGGCGGTATCGAACAGGTCCCCGGCCACGATCACCAGGTCGACCGATTCGTCCGTCGCGATGTCGACCATCTGCTTGAAGACCGCGCGCTGCTCGTCGAGGCGCGACCGGCCCTTCATGGTGACGCCGACGTGCCAGTCGGAAGTGTGGAGAATCCGCAAGGCTGCCCCCTGAGTCGTGTGAGCCTCGAATTAGAACGGGATGTCGTCTTCGTCGTCTCCGGCGAGGTCGAACGGGTCGACCCGGGCCGTGACCGACCTCGCGGTGGCGGCCGGGGCGGACCCGGCCTCGGAGGGTCGGGTGGCCCAGGCGGGGAACGGGAAGTTCACCACGAGCGGGACCGGGAGTTCGGGCTGGGCCACGAACATGGTGCCGGGCTTGGCCATGAGGACCCGCATGCGCTGGGCCGTGGTCAGGAACCCGTACTCGGGGCGGGTGGCCTCGGCGGCGTCGAGCCTGCCGACGACGCGGATCGCCGAGTTCGAGGCGATCCGCCGCTCCACTTCGGACGCGGTCTGCTGGGCGCCGATGAGGATGACCCCGAGTGAGCGGCCGCGTTCGGCGATGTCGAGCAGGATGTCCTTGATCGGGCTGGTGCCCTCCCGCGGCGCGTACTTGTTCAGCTCGTCGAGGACGACAAACTGGAGCGGGCGGGCCGAACCGGCCTTCTCCTTACGCTCGAACTCGGTGCGGAGCACGACGCCGACGACGAAGCGCTGCGCTCGGTCGGGCAGGTTGTGCAGGTCAACGACGGTGACCTGCGCTTCGGACGCGATGGCCAGGCCCCGCGGCGGCAGGTCGCCGCGGATGAGGCGGCCGATGTCGCGCCCGGAGGCGATGAGGCGGCGGATGAACGCGTTCACGGTGCCCAGGCCGATCGCGGACCCGGCCCATTCGACGCGGGTCTCGTCGTCGGACAGGCGCTCGCAGATGAGGTCCACGAGGTCCCGGTAGCTGGTGAGCAGCTGCCCGTCGACGCTGATGGCGCCGTTGTCCTTGGGGCGGGCCTCCTTGCGCAGGCGGGCGGCGACCTGGTGGACGACCATCGTGTACTGCTGGCGGTCGTCGTCGCCGTCGGCGAACACGAACGGCAGGAGGTTCAGCTGGCAGAACTCGGCGAGCGTCCAGTAGAAGGCGTCGACGCCGGTGGAGCGGCACGCGACGTCCGGGATGCCGTTCGCGTCGCCTTCGCGCGGCGGCGCGAGCACTTCCACGGACTTGAACGCGCCGGGCTGCATGCCGAGCCTGCGGTAGGAGTCGCGGATGGTGTCGTCGATCTTCGTGTTGTCGTGGTCGAGGAGCAGCAGGTCCTCGCCTTTGACGTTGAAGATGAGCGCCTTGGTGTTCGCGGCCTCGGCGCCGAGCGCGCCGGAGTGCAGCAGTGAGTACAGGAGCCAGGTCGCGAACGAGGTCTTGGTGGCGACGCCAGAGATGCCGGAGATCGACACGTGCGCGCCCCGGGTGCCGTCGAGGAAGTCCGGGTTCAGGAACACCGGCTGGCCGTCACGCGAGAACCCAAGGGGCACTTGGCGTTCCATACCGTCGAAGTAGAGGGCCCGGTCGCGGTCCTCGCCGGTGGCGCGCTGGACCTCCGCGCCGGGGCGCGGGGGCACGAACACCTCGGGCTCGACCCGGGTCACGGTGACCTCGGCGGCCTCCTGGACCTGGGCCGGGAGCAGGCCCCCGGCGATGTCGAAGACGTCGGAGTCGAACTGGGCGCCCTCGTGCCGGGAGCGCACCGAGGTGACCACTCCGGAGATGCGGACCGTGCCGATCCCGGGGACCTGGCGTTCGGTGGTGAGCACGTCGTCGAGCTGGGCGTAGGCCTCTTGGCCGACGCCGACCCAGAACGAGAGGGGCGTCGCGTCCTCCGTGCCGAGCACGCGTCCCACCGATTCACTCATCGGTTGATCCTCGCAGATAGCGCAGGATGAGGTTGCCCCCGGCTTCGAGGACGTGTCGCAGGTCGAGCGGGCGCGACTCGGGGGCCGCCGGGCCCTCGGCGATCCGGATCGGACCGGCCCCCACCAGCTTCGGCGAGAGCGTCAGGTCGAGCTCGTCGGCCAGGTCGGCGGCGATGAGGTCGCCGAAGACGCGCGGGCCGCCCTCGCACAGGATCTGGCGCAGGCCCCGCTCGCGCAGGGCCGCGACGGCCGCGGTGTAGTCGACCGCGCCGGTGCCCACACTGATGACGTCCGCGACCTTCCGGAACGGCTCGACCCGCGACTGGGGCAGGTCCGCCGGGACGATGAGGATCGGGCGCCGGGGCGCCTCGGTGAAGATCCCCGCGCCCGGGTCGAGCCGCGCGGTGCGCGACACGATCGCCATGACCGGGACCTCCGGGAGCCCTTGGGCCCGGCGCCAGGCCATGCGCTCGGGGGACAGGACCAGCGGCCCGTACCCTTCGGCCAGCACCGTCCCGGACCCGGCGAGGAGCACGTCGCAGCGGGCCCGCAGGACCTTGAACACGCGTTTGTCCTCGGCGCCCGAAAGTGGACCCGAGAGCCCTTCCAGGGTCGCCGCGCCGTCGGCGCTGGAGACGAAGTTGACCCGCAGCCAGTCGGCGGCGGGCGGCGCGTACGCCGCGTAGACCTCGTCATCGGTCAGTTCATCGAGTTTTCGGTAGAGCACGTCTGCCACGGCCACAACGTAGCCCACGGGGCCGACAGTCCGTCGGGGAACTTCGCCGGAGCGACGGGCGGCGTCGTCGGCGGCATGACCGGAACCGGTCAGTCGCCGAGGACCCGGTTCAAATACCGGTTGGTGAAGCGGCGGTCGGGGTCGACCTCGTTCCTGATCCGGAGGAAGTCCTCGAAGTGCTTGTAGCGCTTCGTCAGTGTCTGCGCGTCCAGTGAGTGCATCTTGCCCCAGTGGGGGCGGCCCTCGGCCGCGTTGAAGATCGCGGCGCAGTCGTTGAAGTACGGTTGGTGGTGGTGCTGGTGGTACTGGTGCACCGCCACGTAGGCGGTGCGGCGCCCGTGCGCCGTCGACAGCCAGATGTCGTCGGCGGCGGCGAAGCGGACCTCCACCGGGAACGAGACCGTGTGCCGCTCGCGCTCGACCATCGCCTTGAGCTCGCGCAGCACGCCCGGCAGGGCCTCGCGCGGCAGCGCGTACTCCATCTCGCGGAAGACCACGGACCTTGGCGACGCGAAGACCCGGTGCGACACGTCGGTGTACTCGCGGGCGCTCCAGACCCGCCCGGCCAGGCGGTTCAGGCCCGGGACCATCCGCGGGAACCGCGCGCCGACCCGGTTGCTCGCCTCGAACAGGGCGTTCTCGGTGAAACCCTCGTTCCACCAGTACGACAGGGCGCTCGGCGAGCGGCCCGGCTCCGACATCGCGTAGCGGTTGTTCCGCTTCGTCAGCGTGCGCTCGGTGTGGGGGAACCAGTAGAACTCGAAGTGGTCGTTCTCGGCCACCATCTCGTCGAGGCCTTCGAGGACCGCGTCCAGTCGCTCGGGCCGTTCGACCGCCTTGAGCCGGAACGCCGGGACGCATTGCAGCGTCACCTCCGCGATCACCCCGAGCGCCCCGAGGCCGAGGCGCGCGGCGGCGAACAGCTCGGGCTGCTCGAACTCCGTACAATGTACGGTCGACCCGTTCGCCAGGACCAGTTTCAATCCCTTGACCTGCCATGCGAAGCCCCGATAGCGGTCGCCGGTGCCGTGCGTCCCGGTCGAGATCGCCCCCGAGATCGTCTGCCGATCGATGTCGCCCATGTTCTCCAGCGCGAGCCCGTGCGCGTCGAGGATCTCGTTCAGCCGCCACAGCGGCATCCCGGCCTCCACCGTCACCAGACCCGTCTGGGAGTCCACCTTCACGACCTGGTCGAGGCCGCCCATGTCGACCCGGACCCCGTCGGGGACGGCGATCCCGCTGAACGAATGGCCCGCACCGACGGCCTTGACCCGCAGGTCGTCCGCGGCGGCGGCGAGCACCGCGGCGGCCAGCTCGTCGGTGTCGACGGGCCTGACCGTCCGGGCCGGCTCGGATTGCTCGGTGCCCGACCAGTTCTGCCAGAACGAGGATCCCATCGCGGCGGTACCCATAACGGCAGCTCCCTTACCGACTCCGGTTGAAGATGAGGTGTACTTCACGGTAGCTTTCATCTAACCCCACATGACCTGCGGAAGGGAAGTCGGATGGGCTACCAAGGAGTTACGGGCCCTCCGGGGGTCGGCGCAGCCGACCTCCGCTTCGCCGAGCTGAACCGCGCCACCAGGGGCGTGCAGCCGCCCTTCGCGGTGGTCGAGCTCGGCGCCTTCGACACGAACGCGGCCATTCTGCGCCGCAACGCGATCGGCAAGCCGCTGCGTCTGGCCAGCAAGTCGCTGCGCTGCCGGGCGCTCATGCGCCGGGCGCTCGACCAGCCGGGCTTCAAGGGCGTCCTCGGGTTCACGCTGCCCGAGGCGCTGTGGCTGGCCGGCTCCGATGACGACGGGGTGTTCGACGACGTCGTCGTCGCCTATCCGACCGCCGACACCGACGCGCTGCGCACGCTCGCGGGCGACGACGAGCTCGCGCGCCGCATCACGCTGATGGTCGACTCGGTCGAACACCTGGACTTCCTGCAGCGCCATGTGGCGCCGAACCCGTCACGGCCGCTGCGGCTGTGCCTGGAGCTGGACGTCTCGCTCGATCTGCTCGGCGGGCGCGTCCACATCGGCGCCCACCGCTCCCCGGTGCACACGCCCGATCAAGCGATCGAAATGGCGCACGAGATCGACAAGCGCCCGGGCGTCGACCTGGTCGGCATCATGGGCTACGAGGGCCAGATCGCGGGCATCCAGGACACGTTCGGCGCCGCGTCCTTCCGCTACCCGCTGGTGCGACTCATGCAGCGGATCTCCAAGGTCGAGCTCGCCGAGCGCCGCGGTGAGGCGGTCGCGGCCGTCCGCAGCGTCGCCGACCTCGAATTCGTGAACGGCGGCGGCACCGGCTCGGTCATCTCGACCGCCGTGGACCCGTCGGTCACCGAGATCGCGGCCGGGTCGGGCCTGTACTCGCCCGCGCTGTTCGACGGCTACCGGTCGATCCGCCCGCTCCCGGCGGCGTTCTTCGCGCTGCCTGTGGTCAGGCGTCCGCGGCCGGGGATGGTGACCGCGCTCGGCGGCGGCTGGATCGCCTCGGGCGTGCCCGGGCCGGACCGGCTGCCGAAGCCGACGTTCCCGGGCGGGCTGCGCCTTTCGAAGACCGAGGGCGCCGGCGAGGTCCAGACGCCGATGCGGGGCCGGGCCGCCAACGGGCTCGCGATCGGCGACCGGATCTGGATGCGCCATGCGAAGGCCGGTGAGCTGGCCGAACGCGTCAACACGATCTATCTCGTCTCGGGCGGCGAGATCGTCGACGAGGTGCCGACCTACCGCGGCGAGGGGCACGCCTTCGCCTGACAGACGATCGGCGTCGTATCGCGATGCGGCGCAACGAGATCGCGCCGCCGTTCAACGGGGCTCAGGGCTGCCGCGAACGAGAACGTGAAAGGGGCCCGGCGGGACGATCATCGTCCCGCCGGGCCCCTTCGTCTCAGCGTCTGCGCTCAGTCGCCGCGCGGCTCAGCTCCTATGCGACTCAGTCGCGGCCGCCACCGCCGCCGTTCCCGTCGTCCGGCTCGCACAGTCCGAGCCATTCGGACATCGCGTCGCACTCCTCGTCGTTGCCGTTCCCGTTGTTGCCCTGCGTCGTATGACACTTGGTGTCGGTCGGGTTCAGGGCGCAGTACGGGCTGTCGGCGTCGATGGTGCCGTCATCGTTGATGATGTCGTCCAGAATGGCCGAACCCGGATGGGAGGTCGCCGCGGTCCACGACTCCGAATCCCATCCTCTCGCGTCGATCGAGTCCTCCATGAACTTCTTCCAGACCGGATAGCTCAAGGTGCCACCGAAGACGTTGTCGGTGCCGCCGTCCTTGTTCAGCAGCGGCGCCGACTCGGCCGTCGCGTTCCCGACCCACGCGGCGATGCTCAGCTGCGGGATCGCGCCGACGTACCAGGTGTGGGCGTTGGCGTCGTCGTAGCCCTCGGCCGTGGCCTCCCAGGTGCCGGTCTTGCCGAAGAAGGGGCGGTCGATCGCGCCGGCTTCGCCGTCGATGGTCGAGCCGACCCACTGGAGGTCGCGGGCGATGTCCTTGTCGAGGGCGGGGGTCTCCTCGAGGCCGCGGATCGGCTCGACCTCGTTGCCGTCGCGGTCGTAGACGGCCTCGACGAAGTGGGTCTCGTTGTAGGTGCCGTCGTTCGCGAGGGTGGCGTACACGGTCGCCATGTCCAGCACCGTGGTCGGGAACTGGCCGAAGCCGATCTCGAAGTCGAACGGGCTGCGCTGCGAGTCCATGTCGAGCGGGGTCCGGATCGGGTTGAGGTCGTCGTCGAGGCCGTTGACGGAGGCCAGCGGGTCGATGTTGCCGTTGTCGTCGGTGACGAACGACCCGTCGTCCTTCTCCACGGTGTTGTGCACCGAGTAGGTGATCGTGCCGTCGTCCTCGATGTAGAACCGGTAGATGTCCCCGGTACCGGTGTTCTGCATCGTGCGCAGACCCATCTCGATGGCGGTCTCGAGGACCGTCGTCGCCCCGTACTTCTCGGCGATCGCGTACATCGGGGTGTTGCGCGAGTTGCGGACCGCGTCGGTCAGGGTCATGTCGGTGTTCTCGGTCCGGCCCGCGTTGGAGACGGGGTCCTCGCGGCCTTCGAACTCGCGCGGGGAGTCCGAGTTCCACCAGGACTCGATCGAGGCGCCGTTCTTGATCGCCGTCGCCGCGGTGATCATCTTGAACGTGGACGAGGGCGGGTGGGGGTTCTCCAGGCCGGCCTTGTCGATCGCGAGGCCGTTTTCGCCGCCGTAGTAGCCGAGGACGCGGCCGGTGCCCGGTTCGACGGCCACCACGGCGTCGGCCATCGACTTGTTGTAGTCGGCGAGCGCGGCGTTGTCGTTGGTGTTCTCGAACTCGAAGAAGCCGTCGTCGTTCTCATACTCCGCGGCGGCGGCCCGGTCCGTGACGACCAGTCCTTCGTCGTCGATGAACTGCCCTTCATCGTTCTCCTGGCGTTTGAGGTCGCCGCGGCTGGCGGTCTCGATGGCGGCGGCCTGGATCGCCTGGTCGACGGTGAGGACCACGGTGTAGCCGCCGGTGTCGGCGTCCTTGCCGTAGAACTGGTTCTGGTCGAGGCCGTAGCGGCTCTCCAGCTCGTCCCAGACGTAGCCGTCGGTGGGGTTGGTGATGAAGCCGGTGGTGGTGTTGTGCCCCCAGGAGCCGGGGTTCTGCAGGGCTTCGCGGGTCTCGGGCATCCCGGCGTCGAGCTGCTCCTGGATGGCGGCGAGCTGCTCGTCGTCGAGGTCCTCGGTCAAGGTGAGCAAGGTCTCCATGCCGTGGGTCCAGCGGTCGAGCGGGGCGGTGCTGCCCTCTGCGGCGACGCGCGGGTCGAACGAGCCGTCACCGGCCTTGACCTGCATCACCAGCATCATGCCCTCGCCCCAGGTGAGGTCGATGACGTCTTTGCCGAACCAGGTCTGGGCGGCGGCGGCGATGCCGTAAGTGCCGCGTCCGTAGAAGTTGAGGTTGAAGTAGTGGAGGAGGATCTCCTCCTTGGAGTACTGCTGCTCCAGCTTCATCGCCATGACGGCCTCGCGGGCCTTGCGGCCGTAGGAGATGTCGCCGCGGATGTCGGAGACCATGCCCGCGTACTGCTGGCTGATGGTCGAGGCGCCCTGGGTGTCGCCGCCGGTGACGTTGTTGACCAGGGCGCGCATGGTGCCCTTGTAGTCGACGCCCTCGTGCTCGAAGAAGTCCTTGTCCTCCAGCGCGAGCAGCGACCAGACGACCGTGGGCGGGATCTGCTCGTAGTCGTCGAGGAGCTTGCGGGTGTACTCGCCGTAGCCGGCGATCTCGGTCTCGCCGTCGGAGTAGGTGAAGCTGGTGGACTCGCCGTATTCGAGGTCCTCGGGCGCGGGCACGTTCTCGAAGAACCAGGCCCCCGCGACGGTGACCGCGCCGAGCATCATGAGGCAGGTCATGATCAGGGCCGCGTAGACGCGGCGGCGGCGCTTGGAGATGCGCTTCTTCTGCTTGCGCCCGGGGGCTGCGGTGCCGGGGAGGGCCTTGGGGCGGGCGGCGCCCACGACTGAGGCGCGGCCGACACTGCCGCGGGGCGCGGCGGGACCGGCAGGGCTGGTGGGAGCGGCGGGGACGTGGCCGCCTGGGGCGTAGCCGCCGGCGCCGGGGCCTCCAGGGCCTCCGGGGCCTCCGGGGCCTCCAGGGGCGTGGCTTCCGGGACCAGGTGTCCCGGGCCCTCCAGGACCAGGTGTTCCAGGACCGGGGCCAGGGGCATGGCCTCCGGGGCCGGGCGCACCGGGGTGGTGGCCTCCCGAACCGGGGGCACCGCCGTAGCCTGCGGGCCCGGCGTTGCCGGGACCGCCATAGCCGCCGGTCGGGCCGTTCCCGCCGGGGGCGGCGCCTCCGCCAGGGGGGACGTTCGGCGGTCCGACCGAGGGGTCCGGGTTGGGGCGGTAATAGTCGCTCATGCTCAACCATCCACGAGTTGTGAGGTGCCGGTCCTCGGCGCGCGGCCCCGAGTCGGCTTCGGCGGGCAGCGCCGAGAGGGTCGTGGCCCAGCGGGCACCCGCAGAATCTTGGATGTTAGCGGAACACGCCCTGTTAGTGAGGAGTGCTCGGTTTCGCGGGTGAGGAAGGCCGCTTATCGACCACCTTAGACCGGCACGACAACACGGAGCCGGGCCCGCCGAGGACAAGCCGACACGGGAGGTCAGGGCCTATTCCCAGCGCGCTCCGCCCACCCGCATCCCTCGACCACCTTCGGGTGAACATTGCGCCCGCACACCCGATGCCGCCCGTTTTCTGTCGTACCCCCGCGGAATGATCGGCACAGCCCCTTTTGGGTGGGTGGGGGCTAGGGATGGTAGGTGCCGGTAAGCGCATTCGCCCGCCCAGCGCCCACGACCTTGCGCCCCGCGCCTGCGACTTCACCACCCACGCCGCCTCGCGAATCCGCCCTACTTCACGACCCCCCGCGCGGCCTGGCGACCCGAGAACAGGCAACCGCCCAGGAACGTCCCCTCCAGCGACCGGTACCCGTGCATCCCGCCACCGCCGAACCCGGCCGCCTCACCGGCCGCGTACAGCCCCGGCAGCGGCTCCCCGTCAGCCCGCAGCACCCGCCCGTCCAGATCGGTGTGCAAGCCGCCCAAGGTCTTCCGCGTCAGCAGGTTCAACCGCACCCCGATCAGCGGCCCGGCCTTCGGATCGAGCAGCCGGTGCGGCGTCGCGACCCGGATGAGCTTGTCGCCCCGGTAGTTCCGCGCCCCGCGCAGCGCCGTGACCTGCAAGTCCTTCGTGAACTTGTTCGCCATCTCCGCATCGCGCGACTCGACCGCCGCCTTCACCGTCGCGAAGTCGAGCAGCTGCTCGCCCGTGATGCCGTTCATCTTCGCCACCAGCTCAGGCAGCGTCGACGCCACCGCGAAGTCCGCGCCGTGCTTCTTGAACGCCTCCACCGGACCCGGCGCGCCCGGCAGCACCCGCTTGAGCAGCAGCTTCACGTCCTTGCCCGTCAGGTCCGGGTTCTGCTCCGACCCCGAGAGCGCGAACTCCTTCTCCAGGATCTTCTGCGTGAGCACGAACCACGTGTACTCGTGGCCCGTGGTCATGATGTGCTCCAGCGTCCCGAGCGTGTCGAAGCCCGGGAACAGCGGCGCGGGCAGCCGCTTCCCGGTCGCGTCCAGCCACAGCGACGACGGCCCCGGCAGGATCCGGATCCCGTGGTGCGGCCAGATCGGGTCCCAGTTCTCGATGCCCTCGGTGTAGTGCCACATCCGGTCGCGGTTGATCAGCCGGCCCCCGGCGTCCTCGGTGATCCCGAGCATCCGCCCGTCCACGTGCGCCGGCACCCCGGAGATGAGATGCTTCGGCGCCGTCCCGAGCCGCGCGGGCCAATGCTTCCGCACCAGGTCGAAGTTCCCGCCGATGCCACCGGACGTGACCACGACCGCTTCCGCGCCGAGTGCGAACTCGCCCAAGGCCTCCCGGTTCGTGGAGACGCCGCGCGCCGACTCGTCGGGGGAGAGCAGCGTCCCGGACACCCCGGTCACCACCCCGTCGACCACGGTCAGTTCGTCGACCTGGTGCCGGAACTTGAGCTGCACCTTCCCGTCGGCCGCCGCCTCCCGCACCCGCTGCGCGAACGGTTCGACGATGCCGGGGCCCGTACCCCAGGTGATGTGGAAGCGCGGCACGGAGTTCCCGTGCCCCTGCGCGGTGTACCCGCCCCGCTCGGCCCACCCGACGACCGGGAAGAACCGGACGCCCAACGAGTGCAGCCACGCGCGCTTCTCGCCCGAGGCGAAGTCCACGTACGCCTCGGCCCACTTGCGCGGCCACTCGTCCTCGGGCCGGTCGAACCCGGCCGTGCCGAGCCAGTCCTGCCAGGCGAGTTCGTGCGAGTCCTTGACGCCCATGCGCCGCTGCTCGGGCGAGTCCACGAGGAACAGGCCGCCGAACGACCAGAACGCCTGGCCTCCGAGGGACTGTTCGCCCTCCTGGTCGAGCAGTGTGACGGTCTTCCCGAGCCGAACCAGCTCGGCGGTGGCCGCCAACCCGGCCAATCCCGCTCCGACCACGATGACGTCGCTGTCCATCGCCCGCGCCTTCCCAAGCAGTAGATACGTCGCCTACTGGCGCGTAGGGGAGGTATATCAGGAGCGCGACCGGCACGTCAACCGATCGGGCCCTACGCCGCCCGTATCATCCGCTGATGCGGCATCCGCCAGGCCTGCGCGAGCACCGACGGATGCAGATTCTCACCGCCGCCGAAGAACTCGCAGAACTTCATGATCAGCGGATCCCAGCCGACTGGGTCGATGTAGTCGGTCCCGGGAATCACGAGCCGCTCCTCGACATGCGAGCGCACGACGCGCGCTTCGATGGCGTTGGCGCCGCCTGCGAACGGATGGATCTCCTCGACCACGCATTCGAGCTGGATCGGGCACTCGGCGACCCTCGGCGGCGCGACGAGCTCCGATGCCTGCGGCGTCAGGCCCGCCGCCCCGAACTTGTCGGGCTCGAACCGGTATCCCTTGGCGGCCTTGTACTCCGGAACCGGATCAGCCCCGGTGAAGGGTGCCAACCGGTCGACCGCAGCGGCCATGTCGGCTGAGGCCAGGTTCAGCACGCACTCACGTTCGCGCAGCAGGTTCTCGCTGGTCTTGGACCGGCTTCCCATGCCGACCATGCAGGACTGCTCCAGCCACCAGGCCGAGGACATCGGGGCGAGGTTCGCCGACCCGTCCTCGTTCCGCGTGCTGATCAGCACCACGGGGGTCCCGAAGTACAACACCTTGAGATCCGGACTCACATGCACGGCAGCCTCCGACTCGATAGTTCCGACCCTCCAACTCAACCCGCTCCAGCCCCAACCCGCTGGCCGCAGAACGACATGGCGCTCAACCGCCGAACGTGCCCCCTGAACATGAGCCCACTCAGGCGAGATCCACTTACCTTCCTCGGGTGCCTTAGGCTGGAAAACTCTTGTGCGGTCCTGATATTGGAGGTCAACTCAGTCGATGAATGAGGACAGTCAGCTCAATCTCGGTGGCCTCTACACCCGTGACGATCTCGCCGAGATCTTCGGAGGTTGGCGCATGCGCGGCATCGCCCGAGCCAAAAAGGGCCCTTTTGTGCTCCTCTGGGCGGACCCCGCAACGGGCAAAGCGCACGGTTATTTCGACAGCTTGGACGCTGAGGAGGACGAGCTCGGACCTCTCGCGCATTACAGCGGCGAAGGGCAGCCACAGCAGGGGGCGCAAAAACTGAGTGCCGGAAACAACGCCATCTTCAAGCATCGTGACGAGGGGAGGGAACTGCTCCTCTTCTGGGCGGTAGGCAAGACGCCAGGCCGTGATCAAAAAATTCACCAGTATGTTGGCAAGTTCGAAATCGATGCCACCAGGCCGTATTTCGTGCGGTCAGACGGGAGTGGCGACAAGGAGCGAAACGTGTTCGTGTTTCGCTTGCGTCCGATCGGCCAGATTTCGCGACCTCCGGTTGACTACATGCCGGTCACGATCGAGACCACCTACGTTGAGACGCACCCCGGTCCCATCCTCGACTCTCCGAGTGAAGCTTCAAGTCGGCTGATCGAGCTTGAACAGAACTCTGGCGCAGCCGTTCTTCGGCGAGCGACACCCGAAGCGGTAGTTGAACGGAGGGAAGGCGGGCTCGTTGACCGGTTCGAAGCGTTCTTGGAAGCGCAGCAACACCTCGCGAAGCGATGGCTCGTCAGCCCTGGCGGGCTACGGTCGAGCTTCCAGACCGATCTGTTTGATGTCACCGCAAATGTTCTGTATGAAGCGAAGGGGAAGGCTGATCGAAATTCGGTGCGGATGGCGATTGGTCAGCTCTTCGATTACCGACGCTCAATCGCGCCGTCTCCCCAGCTAGCGATACTCCTTCCTCAAGCCCCGGACGGCGATCTGCAAGACCTCATCACATCGCTCGGTATCTCCTTGGTCTACGAGGACGACGGCGATTTCATCGGCTGGCCCGTAGTCAAAGCGACCACTCCCTAGGCGAAAGAGGACGACCATGCTCTCGACCAGTCGAGTCCGCGACGACCTTCACCACGACCTGGCCCGCCTCCTCCTCAAACACGGCGTCCCCGGCGCTTCGATCGCGGTCGGGATCGGTGATGAGACCTTCGAAGCGGCAGCTGGCGTCGTGAACCTGCGGACTCGAGTTGCCGCCACTCCCGACGCGGTGTTCCAGATCCAGTCCATCACCAAGGTGTGGACCGCGACCCTGGTCATGCAGCTGGTCGACGAAGGCCTCATCGACTTGGACGACCCGGTCCGGACGCACTTGCCCGCGTTCCGGACCGCCGATGCCGAATCCAGTGCGGCCGTCACGATCCGCCATCTCCTGACTCACACCGGCGGCTTCGAGGGCGACATCTGGAAGGCGACCACGACCGGCGACGACGCTTTGCAGCGCCTAGTCGAGGACCTGGTCTCGCAAGCGCCGCAACACGAACCGCCGGGCTTCCGTTACTCCTACAGCAGCGCCGGAATGGCAGTCCTCGGCAGGATCGTCGAGGTCAAACGGGGTCTGTCCTTCGCCTCGGCGCTTCGGCGGCACCTGGCCGACCCTCTCGGCATCGAGGAGATCGCCTTCAACGCCGACGAGGCGCTCGGCTTCAACACCGCTATCGGGCACGCGGTGTACGAGGATGGCGAGGCACGTCCGCTACCCGTGTGGGCGAGCATGCCCGATTCCAATCCGGCGGCGGGAAATCAACTGTCCATGTCCGCGCGGGCACTGCTCGCCTTCGGGCGCATGCACCTCCGTGACGGCCTCGCGCTGGACGGCACACGGATTCTTTCGGCGGCCTCCGCACAGGTGATGCGAACGGCTGGAGCCTCGATCCCCGGCTCTCCGTTCCTGCCGAAGCGCCTCGGCCTGGTCTGGGAGAGCTATCACGGTGGGACGATCGTCGGGCACGCTGGAGGGGCGATCGGATGGAACGCGATCCTGCTGCTGGTCCCCGAACAGCGGTTCGCCGTCACCGTGCTCACCAACGGAGGCGATTTCAAGGGCCTGCAACGCGATCTCGTCGACCCTTGGCTCAATGACGCAGTCGGCGCGGGACTGGCCCCGCAGCATTCGGCTCCGGCCCGATCTCAGGTGGACACTGATCGGTATGTCGGTGTCTATGGTTCGCGGAACCAGCGGATCGAAGTGTCGGCCACCGATGTCGGCGGACTCGAATGGTCGGTCCTGTCAATCGGGGATGCCGCCGCAATGGTCGAACGAGCCGGACTCCCGCTCGGGCCGTGGACGTCTGAACTGCGCCGGGTATCGGGTGACGCTTTCGCCCTGGTTTCCCCCGGCGGCACGGTCGGTGGCCACGTGGAGTTCCTGGACGGCCCTGCTGATATCGACGGCGGCACCGGCCCCGGTGCCGACTCCAGTGCTATTGCCGCCGTCGAAGGTCGCGCCCGCTTCATCCACGCAGGCGGCCGCTCCCTGCCTCGGCTGACCGAGTGAGCGCAGCGGCGAGCGGCCCCGCTTTCAGGCCGCTTCCAGCTCGCAAGAAGCGCCTCAGCCGAGCTTCTTCCACACCGAGACGTGGCTTCGGCTTTCGTGGGTGAACGGTTCGCGGTTCCAGTCGGACCAGCGGTGTTGCAGGTATAGGCCCGCGATGCGGGCCATCAGGTCGAGTTCGGACGGCCATACGTAGCGGAAGGGGACCGATTTGCCGCTGCCGGTCCCGTCTTCGTTGACGGTCAGGTAATTCGAGCTCATCTCCTGTGTGGCGCAGTCGTACAGGTCGACGGCGGACGACTTGCCCGGTTCGACCGCGTACGGCACTGCGCGCTGGCCGGGAGGCAGCTGTCGCAGATCGGGCACCATCGTCTCGATGACGAAGCGGCCGCCGGGTGCGAGATGTGCTGCGGCGTTCTCGAAGCACGCCACCTGGGCGTCCTGCGTGGTCAGGTTCATGACCGTGTTGAACACCAGGTAGGCCACGTTGAAGACGCCCTCGACGCGGGTGGTGGCGATATCGCCGATCGCGACCTCGATCTCCTGACCGCGCGGCTTTGCATGGAGCTGCGCGGTCATGTCCACCGAGAGGTCGATGCCGGTGACCGGAACCCCGCGTGCCAGGAGCGGCAGCGCGATCCTGCCGGTGCCCGAGGCGAATTCGAGCGCTCTGCCGTCGCCTGCGAGCTCGGCCAGGACCTCCACGACCGGATCGGTCTTCTCCGCCGTGAACATGTCGGCCGAGTTCTGGTCGTAAGCGGCGGCGGCGGTGCCGCTGAAATGATCGGTGAGTTCGGTCATTTCCGGATCGTATCGGCTGCAACGGGACACGGACCAGGGATTTTCAGCCTGCTCGGTGATCCGCGATCGGCACTGCTACCTTCGAGTAACAAGGCTTCAGGGATTGAAGCCGCCGAATGCCCGGTGGTGCTGCGATGAACCTCTACTTCCGTCTGGTGCTCCTCTGGCTGCGGTCCCGTCGTCGCCCGCGACTGGATCTGTGGGAAACGGCCAAGACTCCTTTCCGTGTAGTGCCCACCGATCTCGACCCATTGGGCCACATGACCAACGCTCGATATTTCGCGATCATGGACGTCGGTCGCATCGATCTGATGGTGCGCTCGGGATTCTGGTCGAAGATGAAGGAACAGGGCTGGTACCCGGTCGTCGCCGGCCAGACCATCACCTATCGGAAATCGTTGAAACCGGGCCAGCGGTTCGAGCTCCACACTCGGGTGCTCGGCTTCGACGAGCGATGGGCATACATCGAACAGGCCTTCTGCGTTGGAACGACCGTGTACGCCCAGGCATTCGTGCGGACCCGGTTCCTCAAGCGATCCGGGGGTTCCGTGGAACACGACGAGCTGGAGAAGCTCACGGGCGGCTTTCCGACTTCGCTGGAGATTCCCGAATGGCTGCAGGAATGGACGGCGGCGAGCCGCGTCGGCGAATCTCGGTTAAGTGCGCGTTCCTCCTGACTTGCGGCCTTCCGGTGCGGAGGGATCCGTCGGAAGCGGAGCGAAATGGTCCGGCGGCGGTGGTGGCGGAAGGGCGAGTTCTCCCGTGCTCGGCCGTGGTGCGAGTTCCCTCGCGGACGGCGGTAGTGGGGGAGTTGGAGGCGGTGGAGAAGGATCCGGTGGTGACGGCGGTGCGATCGCAGGTGGAGGCGGGAGTTCCCAAGCGGCGTGCCGGAGTTGGGAGACCAGGTAGTCGGCGGCGGATTCGATCTCTTCGCGCTGGTGGTGAACGCTCAGCCGGTTCGAGGCGATCCGGGTGAGGATCAGGATGTTCAACGCCGTCTCGCGAAGGAGATGGGCGAGCGGGATGCGTTCACGCGCTCCTGCGACGGCGGTGATGGCATCGGCGAGGTGGTCGAGCACGGGATGTTCGGGTGCCTTCATCGAATCCTCCTGTTGTGAAGTTGTGCGGGCGCGAGGCCCGTTGCTGAAAGTGTAGAGACGACCACCGACAGTTTCCTGTTCGAATGAGGAGCAGGAATCTGCGTCGCCGGTCACGTTGGGGTGAGCGGTGGCAGCGCCGGTAGCAGCGTGGTGGTGGACGCGTCGGTAACACCATTCCGGATGATGGTGGCTGCGCCCGGCTACCGTTCCGGGCGCGGGCTTTTGCACTCGCGCTTACGATCGCGGGTTGGCGCGGGTTGGCGCGGGTTGGCGCGGGTTGGCGCGGGTTGGCGCGGGTTGGCGCGGGTTGGGCAGATCTTGAGCGCACCTGAATTTTCAGGCCTTGCGCAGATGCTCGATCTGCTTGTGGCTGAAGGCCGTCACCCTCTTCATGTGATCCACCAGAACCTCCAGATCCTGGTCCGCCAGATCCTCGAACAGCTCCTGCCACGCAGGGCTCAACTCATCCCAGACCTTCGTCACCCTCGCCTCGCCTTCCGGCGTCGGGCGCACCAGGACCTTGCGCCGATCGACTTCGTCCTGGGTTCGGGTGATCAGGCCATCCCGTTCGAGTCGATCGAGCAGGCGACTGGCCGAACCGGTCGTCAGACCCGTCAACTCCGCGATGCGCTTCGCCGTCACCGCCCCCGGTTCCGAACAGATCAGGCTGAAGCACTGCACGTCCGTCGGGTGCATCCCCAACCGATCGGCCACTGCCTGGTTGAACAGCACATACGCCGCCATATACCGCCTGGACTCGTCCGCCAAGGCTCCCAAGAGCCTCTCTCGCCGCTTCATCATGCTCCCAATATAGCTGCATGACGCAGTGATCTCATGCTATTGTTGCTGCGCGACGCATTAACTGCGTTGCGCAGTCATATCATCCTTCATTGGGAGCACCATGTCCAACCCCGCGTCCAACCCCGCCCGTACTGCCCTCACCGTCGTCGTGACCGGTGCGACCGGCACCCAAGGCGGAGCCGCAGTCGACGCCCTCCTTCTCGCCGGGCACCGCGTCATCGGCCTCACCCGCGACCCCTCCTCGACAAGCGCGCTCGCTCTCGCCTCCCGAGGCGTCGACGTCCGCCGTGCCGACCTCACCGACCCCGACACGCTCGAAGCCGCCCTCACCGGCGCGAACAGCCTGTTCGCCGTCACGACACCCTTCGAGACCGACACCGACACCGAAGTCCTCCAGGGCCGCAACCTCATCGAGGCCGCCAGCGCCGCCCGCGTCGAACACCTCGTCTACACCTCCGCGGCCAACGCCGACCGCAGCACCGGCATCCCCCACTTCGAGAGCAAGCGCCGAGTCGAACTCCTCCTCGAGGCCTCCGACCTCGACTGGACCGTGATCGGACCGGCCAAGTTCATGGACGACTACCAGATGAGCTGGACCGTCGACATGCTCCAGACCGGCAAAGTCGGCCTTCCCATGCCGCCCAACGCGTTGCTCCCGCACATCCCCGCTGCCGACATCGGCGCGTTCGCCGCGCTGGCGATCGGCCGGCGTGCGGAGTTCAGCGGTCGCCGCATTGACATCGCGTCGGATTCGTTGACCGGGAAGGAGGTCGCCGAAGTCCTGGCCGAACGCTGCGGCGGCCCTGTGGAGTACGTCGAGTTCCCCATCGAGCAGGCGCGGCTTTGGTCATCGGACCTGGCCGCGATGTTCGACTACTTCGCTCAGACCGGACTCGACATCGACACCGAGGAACTGCGCCGCCGCTATCCCGAGGTCGGCTGGCACAGCTTCGGGGATTGGACCGGGACGCGTTCCTGGCCGTCCCTCTGAAGGTCGCGTCGGTCGCCCAAGGGCCGCTGAGACTCGACCGCTTGAAGGCCGCTCAGGCTCGGGCGAGGATCTGGCCGTGGGGGATCATCAGCCAGCTTTCAGGATTGTCGCCCCAGGCCTTCCACGCGTCCGAGATGGCTTGCAGCTCTTCTTGAGTCGTGTGCCCACCGGCGACGGCCTGCTTCGCGAAGTCAGAATGCAGGGACCGGTCGGCCCACAGGCCGCCCCACCAGGTCCGGTCCCGCTCGTTGCTGAACGTCCACGTCGAGGAGCTGGCTTCGACCTGACTCTCAGGAAAGCCCGCCTTCAGGGCCCATGACTTGAGGCGGCGCCCGGCGTCCGGCTCTCCGCCGCCCGCGCGCGCCACCGCCTCGTAGAGGTCTAGCCACCTGGTCAGCCCCGCTGATTCGGGGAACCAGGTGAAGGCCGCATAGTCGCTGTCCCGCACGGCGATCACGCCGCCGGGCTTCGCGACGCGGCGCATCTCCCTCAGAGCCTGGACCGGATCGCCCACATGCTGGAGCACCTGATGGGCGTGGACGACGTCGAAGGTGTCGTCCGCGAACTGGAGGTTGTGGACGTCCGCCTGCTCGAAGGCGAGATTAGACAGACCGCGACCCTCGGACTCCTCCGCCGCCTTGGTCAGGATGTCCGCGACGTGGTCGACGCCGGTCACGTGCCCCTCGCTGACGATCTGGGCCAGGTCGGCGGTGATGGTGCCTGGGCCGCAGCCGATGTCGAGGACCGTGTGGTCGGCCTTCAGCTCCGGCAGCAGGTATGCCGCCGAGTTCTCCGCGGTGCGCCAGGTGTGGGACCGCAGGACGGATTCATGGTGACCGTGGATGTAGGTCGCAGTCTCTTTCGCCATGAAGCGACCCTACCGATCCGGTTCTAGCATCTGGGAGAAGATTCCCGAATATCGGGAGTTGACTCGGTGGTCGGTGGTCGGTGGTCGGTGGTCGGCGTGCGGTCAGACCCAGCCTCGGCGCCTGGCCAGCCAGTCGGCTGCGGCCAGGCCGCTCCAGCGCTGGTGTTGGCGGAGGTAGGGCGAGACCTGCGGGATCGGCGGCTCGGCCGCTTGCGAGAGGTAGTAACCGGTGATCGCGGCGAGGCCGGTGTCGAGTTGGCCGGGGGTGACGTCGCGGGCGGTCGGGTGGGCCAGGAAGAGCGCGTCCGCGTCGTGGCCGTCGCCGTGGGCCGCGACCAGGAAGCACGCGGTGTCGAACCAGGGCGCGTGGACCTGGACCCAGTTCCAGTCGCAGATCCAGGCTTGGTCGGTGCCGACGATCATGTTGTCGGGGCGCAGGTCGAAGTGCATGACGGCGTCGGCGGTCAAGGCTTCGTCGATGGCGGCGTCGAGTTCGGCGAGCTGGTCGATGCGGCCTTCGAGGGCGGGCGGGAGCGGGAAGGCGCTGGCGGTGCCTGAGGCGACGCAGGTGAACTGGCGGAGCTTGTCGTCGATCGGGATCGCGCTGACGCCGAGGTCGAGGAGTTGCTGCGGGGCCGGGGTGAGGAGGGCGGCGGCATCGGCCCAGGCGTCGAGCATGAGGGCGAGGTCGCGGGGGTCCATGGGGAGGGTGGGGGCGCGGCCGTGGACGACTTCGAAGCCGAGGACGGCCCAGTCGTCGAAGTCGGCGGCGAACTCGAGGCGCGGCGCCGGGATGCCTTGGGGGAGCGCGGGGTTGACGCGCGCTTCCTGGCGGTAGGCGGCGAGGGCGAAGGACATGTCGGGCCCGGCGGCCTTGACGAAGAGTTCGGCGCCGGATTCGGCGCGGACGCGGGCGGCGAAGCCGCCGCTGAAACCGCCGCCGGCCATGCGGATGTCGGCGGGCTTGCCGCCGAGTTCGGCGGTGATGCGGTCGCGCACGGGCTGGGGGAGGGTCTCCCAGGTGGCGCGGGTGGCGGTGGCGTCGTAGGGGACCGTCGGGCCGAATCGGGACATGGGGAGATTGTGGTGGGTGGGCGGGTGGGGGGCAAGTGGTTTCCGGGCAGGGGGAAGCCCGCTGGGGGCGGAATCGAGTCGCCCCCGAATCGATGTTGCCCGGGGGGTCCGACAAGTCGGGGTGGAGGTGGCGGTGCGCGGGGGGATTTTCGCTGGAGGCGAAAATCGAGGGCAGGGGGTGTCCCCCTGGGCGCGGATTCGCAGCGCCCCCGGTACCTATGGTGCCCTGGGGGTGTGACGTTCTGGGAACGTGAGTGGCCCTCACCGCCGTGGTGGGGACGGCGGCGAGGGGCCGGTTCTATTCTAGGCGCTCGCGAGCAAAGAGGGAATCACCACCGGCAGTACATAGCAGCCGATGTCCCCGACTTCGCTGTACGTCAGCGCCCAGGCCGCCGTCTTCGCGTCCCTGCACAGGACCACGAAGGCCACGATGCAGCTCAGCGCCCGCTGCGCGTCCGTCATGAACTGGAGCCACGACTCGGCCTGCGCCGGATCGGGTTCGAGCACCGCGTCGAAGAGCAGCGCGAGCACCCGCTCGCCGTCCTTCGAGTACGCCGCCGCGACACACACCCGCAACCGGTTGGGCTGCCTGGGAAGAACGATGGTCCTGCGGGTCACGCTGATGTCGTCGTAGTCGGGGAGGTCCGGTCCGTCGGTGTGGTTGTACAGCTCGGTTGCGAATTCAGGTCGTGTCTCCATCAGCATCGCGAGGAGTTCGTTGTACTCGATCGACATTCGAGTTCCTAACTTCCACATGGGGTCACAAAACGTGGGTTGTAGGAACAACGAAGACACGAGAGAACGGTTACGGGTTGAGGGCCTCACTTGAGGATCTCACGTGTTGTGCAGCACGGACCGTCTATACGGCGAGGTGGCGCGGCGTGTCGGAAAACCGGGAACGCCGAAGGGGCGTGAAGGGCCCGAAGCCTCTCACGCCCCTTCGGACGTTCACCAGTGGAGCCTTACAGCCCCAGCTGGTGCTCGAAATTGCCCTCTTCGATGCGCTTCTTCGTCGCCTGCAGGAAGCGGGCGGCGTCGGCGCCGTCGATGAGCCGGTGGTCGTAGCTGAGCGTCAGGTACATGACCGAACGCACCGCGACGATCTCGCCGAGCTCGGGGTCGTTGATCACCAGCGGCCGCTTCTGGATCGCGGCCGTGCCGAGGATCGCCGACTGTCCGAGCGGGACGATCGGGGTGTCGAACAGGGCCCCGACCGAACCGGTGTTGGTGATCGTGAACGTCCCGCCGTACAGGTCGTCGGGGGCCAGGCCGCCGTTGCGGGCCTTGTCCGCGATGTCGGCGATGCGCTTGGCCAGACCCGGGATGTTCAGGTCCCCGGCGTTCTTCACGACCGGCGTGAGCAGGCCCTTCGGCGTGTCCACCGCGAACGAGACGTGCTCGGCCGCCGGGTAGGTGACCGTCTTCTCCTCCAGGTTCATGGTGGAGTTGACGATCGGGAACTGCTGCAGCGACTCGATCGCGGCGATCGAGAAGAACGGCAGGAACGAGAGCTTCACGCCGTGGCGGGCGAGGAACTCGTCCTTCTTGGCCGCGCGCAGCTTCGCCACCTTGGTCACGTCCACCTCGACGACAGTGGTCAGCTGGGCCATGGTCGACATCGACTCGTGCAGGGCCTTGGCGGCCACCTGACGCAGACGCGAGAGCTTCTCGGTGCGTCCGCGCAGCGGGCTCGCCTCGGCAGGGGCCGCAGCGGCCTTGGCCGGGGCGGCGGCCACAGGGGCCGGCGCCTTCTTCGCGTCGATGACGGTCTGGACGTCCTCCTTGCGGATGCGCCCTCCCACACCGGAACCGGTGACCTCGGCCAGGTCCACGCCGTTGTCCGAGGCGAGCTTGCGCACCAGCGGCGTCACGTAGGAGCCCGAGGGCTTCGACGCGGACGGCGCAGCGGGAGCGGCAGGCGCGGCGGCGGGGGCCGGAGCGGTCTCGGGCAGGGCCGGGGCCGGCTTGGTCGGCGTGCCTTCGGCCTTCGCCGGAGCGGGCTCCGGTTCGGGCTCGGACTTCACGACCGGAGTCGGCTCGGCGGCCGGGGTCGCGGCCGGCGCGGCGGAACCGGAGCCGATGATCGCGAGCACGGAACCGACCTCGGCGGTCTCGTCCTCGCTCACGCGGATCTCCAGCAGCGTTCCGGCGGCCGGGGACGGGATCTCCGTGTCGACCTTGTCGGTCGAGATCTCCAGCAGCGGCTCGTCGACCTCGACGGCGTCGCCGACGGCCTTGAGCCACTGCGTCACGGTGCCCTCGGTGACCGACTCGCCCAGTTCGGGGAGCAGGACCTCGGTGCCCTCGGCGTTGCCGCCGGCGGCAGGGGCCGCGGGGGCCTCGGCCGCAGGGGCCTCCTTCACGGGCTCGGCGACCGGAGCCGCCTCGGGCTCGGGGAGCGGTTCCTGGGACGGGGCCGGAGCCGCGGGTGCGGCGCCGTTCGCCTCGGACGGGTCGCCGATGATCGCCAGCTCACCGCCGACCTCGACGTCCGTGTCCTCGGGCGCCACGATCTTCAGCAGCACGCCGGCCACAGGGGAGGGCACCTCGGTGTCCACCTTGTCGGTCGAGACCTCCAGCAAGGGCTCGTCGACCTCGACCGTGTCGCCTTCCTTCTTGAGCCACTGCGTCACGGTCCCCTCGGTGACCGACTCACCGAGGGCGGGCATCGTTACCGATGTCGACATCGTTTCGTTCAACTCCTGTAGTCGTGTTTAGTCGTGGACGTGGAGGGGCTTGCCGGCCAGCAGCATGGCCGCCTCGCCGATCGCCTCGTTCTGGGTCGGGTGCATGTGGATGAGCGACGCGACGTCAGATGCGTAACCCTCCCAGTTGTAGATCAGCTCCGCTTCACCGATCTGCTCGGAGATGCGGGCGCCGACCATGTGGACGCCTACGATCGGGCCGTCCTCGACCGCCACGAGCTTCACGAAGCCCTGGGTCTTGAGGATGTTCGACTTGCCGTTGCCGGCCAGGTTGTAGTTGACCGTCTTGATCTTGTCCGCGCCGTACTTTTCCTTCGCCTTGTCCTCGTTGAGGCCCATGGAGGCCACTTCGGGATCGGTGAAGGTGACGCGCGGGATGCCGGCCTCGTCGATCGGGGCCGGGTTGAGGCCCGCGATGTGCTCGGCCACGTGGATGCCCTGCAGGAAGCCGCGGTGGGCGAGCTGGATGCCGGGGACGATGTCTCCGACGGCGTAGACGCCGGGGACGTTGGTCTGGAGGTTCTCGTTGACGAGCACGAAGCCGCGGTCGATCGCGACGCCCTGCTCCTCGTAGCCGAGGTTCGCGGTGACCGGGCCGCGCCCGACCGCGACGAGGACGACATCGCCCTCGACGACCGCGCCGTCCTTGATGTGGACCTCGACGCCCTTGTCGGTCTTGACGACCTTCTCGAAGAACTTGCCGGTGTGGAACTTGATGCCGCGCTTGCGGAAGGCCCGCTCCAGCTGCTTGGAGGAGTCGGCGTCCTCGGCGGCGATGAGGCGGGGGAGGCCCTCGACGATCTCGACCTCGACGCCCAGGGACTTCCAGGCGGAGGCGAACTCGACGCCGATGACGCCGCCGCCGATGACGATCGCCCGGTTGGGCAGCTCGGTGAGGTTGAGGGCGTGCTCGGAGGTGATGATCTTCTCGCCGTCGATCTCGAGACCGGGGAGGGTCTTGGAGTACGAGCCGGTGGCGAGGACGACGTGTTTGCCGGTGAGGGTCTGACCGTTGTCGACCTGGACGGAGTTCGGTCCGGCGAGGCGGCCGGTGCCGATGACCACGTCGATCTTGTTGGCCTTGAACAGGCCCTGGAGGCCCTTGTACATCTTGGCGACGACGTCGTCCTTGTACTTGTTCACCGCCTTGACGTCGACGCCCTGGAACTGGGCCAGGATGCCGAACTGGTCCGCTTCGCGGGTGGTGTCCGCGACCTCGCCCGCGTGGAGCAGCGCCTTGGTCGGGATGCAACCGCGGTGGAGGCAGGTACCGCCGACCTTGTCCTTCTCGACCAGGGCCACCTTCAGGCCGAGTCCGGCGGCGCGGAACGCGGTAGCGTATCCGCCGCTGCCGCCGCCCAGGATGACGACGTCGTATCCTGCGTTCGGGTCGCTCATTGCTCTCCCCACTTGACGATGCAGATGTACGGCCCCGCGAGCGGCGCCGTGAGTCCTTAGGTACGGAGCCCATCCTTCCACCGGGCGCGACTTGTGATCGCCCAGACCCGTTGGATTGGAGTGTGCAACACCATTCAACCGCTTGGCAGGGGCTTCGGAAAGTCATGTTCGTGTGCGGCTGGACACAGGCGTGATAGTGCATGTGTACGCTTGAAAATCGGCATGTCGAAGGGCGCGGGAGGATCGGCTGTGGGCTTGTTCGGACGGAAGAAGAAACAGGGCAAGGGCACGCTGGACCGCGCCTCGGACAACGTTGACCAGCGGCATCTCATCGATTTCATCAAAACGCGGCAGGGCGTCGAGGCCTACCTCGAACCCAAGACGACGGTCACCGAGACCACGGTCATGCTCATCGCGCACGACGGCGAGTGGACGCGTCGCCGCGTCGACGGCCCGGCCGGGGCGTTCGCCCTGGGCCGCAAGTACAGCGTCCCGGTGTACGAGGTCGCCAAGACCGGGTATCCGCAGCGTAAGCGCGATTTCGACGCCCGTAGGAAGCTCGAGCAGCAGCGCCGCCAGTAGGCGAACGAGGCCGGATCGGTGGTCCCGACCCGGCCTCGAAAGCGTCTTATGCGGCGAACTCTTCCAAGATCGCCACGAGCGTGCGCACCGGGCGGCCGGTCGCGCCCTTGCTGATGTACCCGTAGGCCTCGCCGGAGTCGGCGGGGCCCGCGATGTCGAGGTGCGCCCACGGGACCTCGTCGGGCACGAACTTCGACAGGAAGATCCCGCCCTGGATCATGTGCCCGTCCCGCTTGAGGCCGGCCGCGCACTGCGACACGTCCGCGATCGAGGAGTCCATGAGCTTCACCAGGTCCTCGGGGAACGGCATCGGCCAGCCGGGCTCGCCGGTCTCCTCGCCGATGCGCCGCACCCGCTCGGTCTCCTCGTCGGTGCCCATGAGGCCCATGGTGCGCCGACCCAGGGCGATGAGCTGCCCGCCGGTGAGGGTCGCCACGTCGTAGAGCGCGTCGGGCTCGTCCTCCAGGGCGCGCGAGATCGCGTCCGCGAGCACCAGGCGCCCCTCGGCGTCGGTGTTGAGGATTTCCACCGTCATGCCGTTGCGAATGGTGATCACATCGGACGGGCGGTACGCGGCGCCCGACACCATGTTCTCGGCCAGCGCCACCGTGCAGGTCACGGCCACGTTCAGGCCCAGTTTCGCGGCCGCGATGGTCGCGCCGACGACGGCCGCGGCACCGGCCATGTCGTACTTCATCTCCCACATGCCCGCGGTGGGCTTGATCGAGATGCCGCCGGAGTCGAAGGTGATGCCCTTGCCGACCAGGGCGACGTGCTTGGTCGCGCCCTCGGGCCGGTAGGTGAGGCGCACCAGGCGCGGCGCGGCCGCGGAGCCGCCGCCGACGGCGAGCACGCCGCCGTAGCCGCCCGCCGAGAGCGCCTCGGCGTCCAGGATCTCCACTTCGAGGCCCGCCGCGGTGGCGGCCTGCTCGATCTCGATGGCGAACACGGGCGGGCGCAGGAGGTTCGCGGGGGCGCCGACCCAGTCCTTGACGAGGGCGATGCTGTCGGCGAGGACGCCGGCCTTGGCCAAAGCGGCCTCGCTCGCGCCGTAGACGCTGATCGCCGCGGGGGCCGCGTCGCCGCCGCCTTCGGTCTTGTAGCCCTCGAACTTGTAGGCGCCCAGGGCGGCGCCGACGGCGGTGGCCTCGGGGTCGCCCTCGAAGCCGATCGCGACCGATTCTTTGCCGAACGCGGCGCGGACCGCGGTTCCGGCGGCGCGGCGCAGCGTCTCGTCGTCCAGGTCTTCGGCGTCGCCCAGGCCGACCGCGTACACGAGCTTCGCGGTCAGGCCCTCGGGCGCGGGCAGGCGGGTGAGGGAGGAGGCGCTGCCGGTGTTGCCGAGGGCGGCCAGCTGCTGGGCGAGCCGTCCGCCGAAGGCGGCGTCGACGCGCGCGGCGCTCTCGGGGATCTCGGGGGCGTCCTCACCGGAGAAGACGCCGACGACGAGCACTTCGGCGTCTGCGGCGGCGAGGTCGCCGGAGGCGCTGATCAGATCGGTCACGATCCATCCTTAGCTGTTTTCGGGGACCAAATGCTCCGATCCTAGCCACTGGGACGGGCGCGATAGGCTCTGTGCCATGTCCGAACCGTCACTCTTGACCTCGCCTCTGCATGCCCGCCACACAGCGCTCGGCGCCAAGTTCGCCGAGTTCGCGGGCTGGGACATGCCGCTCCAGTACCCGAGCGGCGTGCTCGCCGAGCACCAGGCGGTGCGCACCAAAGTGGGCGTCTTCGACGTCTCGCACCTGGGCAAGGTGTGGGTGCGCGGGCCGGGCGCGGCGGCGTTCGTGAACCGGTGCCTGGCGAACGACCTCGACCGGATCGGCCCCGGCGGGGCCCAGTACACGCTGTGCCTGGACGAGTCCGGCGGCGTGGTCGACGACCTCATCGCCTACCGCATCGGCGACGACGAGATCTTCCTGATCCCCAACGCCGCCAACACCGCGGAGGTCGCGCGGCGTTTGAGCGAGACCGCGCCCGAGGGCGTGGAGGTGCGGGACGTGCACCGCAAGTTCGCGGTGATCGCCGTGCAGGGCCCCGATTCGGCGGGGATCCTCGAGTACCTGGGCCTGCCGCACGACCACGAGTACATGACGTTCCGCGAGCACCTGGTCGACCACGCCGACGTCATCGTCTGCCGCTCGGGCTACACCGGTGAGACCGGCTACGAGCTGGTCGTCCCGAACGAGTCCGCGGGGGACCTGTGGGACGCGATGCTCGTCGCGGGCGCTTCGCCGTGCGGGCTCGGCGCGCGCGACACGCTGCGCCTGGAGATGGGCTACCCGCTGCACGGGCAGGACCTGAGCCTGGACATCACGCCGGTGCAGGCGCGCCTGGGCTGGGCGATCGGCTGGGACAAGCCCGAGTTCTGGGGCAAGGCCGCGCTGGAGGCGGAGCGGGCCGCGGGCCCGAAGCGCCGGCTGTGGGGCCTGGAGGCCACCGGCAAGGGCGTGCCGCGCGCCCACATGACCGTCATGGACGGCGACGAGGCGGTCGGCGAGACCACTTCGGGCACGCACGCGCCGACGCTGAAGAAGGGCGTCGCGCTGGCGCTCCTGGACGCGTCCTACAAGCCGGGCGCGGAGCTCGAACTCGACGTGCGTGGCCGCCGGTTGCCAATTCGAGTCGTCAAGCCCCCCTTCACGAAAGCCACGCCGAAGTAAGTACTGGTACACCTGGGTCTTGCCTGTTGCGATGTTCTCAGATAGCGTTTACCAGAACCTCGCAGACGAAGGAGTCACATGTCAGGCACGACGCATCGCTATGCCATCGTCGGGACCGGCTCACGAGCCACGATGTACGTCAACGCGATCATCGAGCGAGGTGACAAGGCACAACTCGTCGCACTGGCGGACACGAACCCCAAGCGGATCGCCCACCATGCCAAGGCCGTCGAAGCGAAGGGCCACCCCGCCCCGGCCGCCTACGCCGCCGCCGACTTCGACCGCCTCCTGACCGAGACCGAACCCGACACGGTCATCGTCACCTCGGTCGACGCCACCCACCACGAGTACATCCTCGCCGCGCTCGCCGCCGACAAGCACGTCATCTCCGAGAAGCCCCTGACCACCACCGGCGAAGCCGCCGCCGCCATCCTCGAGGCCGAGGCGAAATCGCAGGGCACGGTCACCGTCACCTTCAACTACCGCTACAACCCCCTCCACGAGAAGGTCGCCGAGCTCCTGCGCGATGGCGCGATCGGCGAGATCACCTCTGTGGGCTTCGACTGGCTCCTCGACACCCGCCACGGCGCCGACTACTTCCGCCGCTGGCACCGCGAGGCCGAGAACTCCGGCGGGCTCCTCATCCACAAGTCCGGCCACCACTTCGACCTCGTCAACTGGTGGCTCGACGCCGCGCCCGTGCGCGCCTTCGCCAAAGGCAAGCTCGCCTTCTACGGCGAGAACGGCAAGCGCACCGGCCACGACCGGGGCTACGCCCGCGTCCACGGCTCCCCCCTCGCCGCCGACGACCCCTTCGCGCTCCACATGGAGGACAGCAAGGGCCTCAAGGAGATGTACCTCGACGCCGAGGACGAGGACGGCTACATCCGCGATCAGAGCGTGTTCGCCCCCGGCATCACCATCTACGACGACATGATGGCCCTCATCGACTACGACTCGGGCGTCACGCTCTCCTACCGGCTCACCGCCTACTCCCCCTGGGAGGGCTACCGGGTCCACTTCAACGGCACCCAGGGCCGGCTCGAACTCCTCGTCGTCGAGAACGACCACGTCAACCCGGCCCTCAAGGGCCCCAACGGGGCCTCGGTCCACGGCACCCACGCCGCCGCCGAAGAGGGCCGGTACGAACTCACCCTCCACCCCTTCTGGGCCAAGCCCACGAAGGTCGACCTCGGCGACTACGTCCGCGCCGGACACGGCGGTGGCGACGTCCGCATGCTCGGCGTCCTCTTCGACGGCGACACCGACCCGCACGACCGCTCGGCCAACGCCCAGGACGGCGTGAACGCGCTGGCCGCCGGGCTCGCGGCGAACGCGTCCATCGCGTCCGGCCAGCCGGTCGAAGTCGCCGACCTCTTCAAGAAGAAGTAGTAGGAACTCCATGAGCCTCCACCCCGACCGGCTGTTCCCAGCCGACGAGCGCACGCGCGCGATCGCCCGCGAGATCCACCAGCGCACTGCCGACCTGCCGCTGGTGAGCCCGCACGGGCACGTCGACCCGCGCCTGATGTCGGAGAACCGTCCGTTCCCCGACCCGGCGCGGCTGTTCGTGATCCCCGACCACTACCTGACGCGGATGCTCTACAGCCAGGGCGTGACCCCCGACGAGCTGGGCGTCGCCTCCGTCAAAGGCGAAGCATCCGAAGTGGACGGACGCACGATCTGGCGGCGCTTCGCCGAGCACTACCGGCTGTTCCGCGGGACCCCTTCGAAGATGTGGCTGGACTACACCTTCGCGGAGGTCTTCGGGATCTACAAGGAGCTGAGCGCCGACACCGCCGACGAGTTCTACGACCACCTGTCGGCGCGGCTCACCGAAACCGGTTACCGGCCGCGGGCCCTGTTCGACCGCTTCAACATCGAGGTGCTCGCGACCACCGAGTCCCCGATCGACTCCCTCGACCCGCACGCCGCGCTCGCGCAGCTCCCGGCCGCGAACGGCCGCAGGTGGGGCGGCAGGGGCGGCAAGGTGATCACCACGTTCCGGCCCGACAACCTGGTCGAACCGGACTGGCCCGGTTGGAAGGAGCGCGTCGAGAAGCTGGGGGAGATCACCGGGCAGGACACGACCATGTTCGACGGGTTCCTCGCCGCGCTGCGCCAGCGCCGCCAGGACTTCATCGCCGCCGGGGCCACCTGCACCGACCACGGCAACCGGACCGCGCTGGCCCTCGACGACCCGAAGCTGGCCGCGGAGGTCTTCCACAAGGCGCTCGCCGGCGATCTGGAAGGCGAGGAGTACCGGCTGTTCCCCGCCCTCATGCTGGTCGAGTTCGCGCGCATGAGCGTCGAGGACGGCCTGGTCATGCAGCTCCACCCGGGCTCGGAGCGCAACCACAACAAGTGGCTTTATGAGGGCTGGGGTCGCGACGTCGGCGGCGACATCCCCGCCACCACCCAGTACACGATCGCACTCAAGCCTTTGCTCGACGCCTTCGGCAACCACCCGCGCTTCAAGATCGTCCTGTACACACTGGACGAGACGGTGTTCAGCCGCGAACTCGCGCCGCTCGCCGGGGGCTACTCCTCGGTGTTCATCGGCGCGCCCTGGTGGTTCCTCGACTCGCCGGAAGGCATGCGCCGCTTCAGGGAAGCGGTGCACGAGACCGCCGGGTTCTACAACACGGCCGGATTCGTGGACGACACGCGCGCGTTCTGCTCGATCCCGGCCCGGCACGACGTGGCCCGCCGGGGCGACGCCGCCTACCTGGCCCGCCTCGTCGCCGAGCACCGCATGACCGAGGACGAAGCCGGGGAAATCGCGGTCGACCTCGCCTACAACCTTCCTCGCAAGATTTACGGATTGGGCCCGCACCCGTCACCCCGCCCAACCGGCTCGCTGCGCTCGCCTTTCCCCAAACCGGAGTAAACACATGTCCTTTTCAAAGACCCGGATCGAACGGCTCGAAGTCCACGACGTGCGGTTCCCGACCGCGACCGCCGGCGACGGCTCGGACTCGATCAACCGCGCCGACTACTCGGCCTGCTACGTCGAGCTGTTCACCGACGGCGGCCCCACCGGCACCGGCTTCACCTTCACCGGCGGCCGCGGCACCGAGATCGTCGCCGCCGCCGTGAAGGCCTTCGCGCACCTGGTGGTCGGCAAGACGATAGGGGAGATCTTCGCCAACCCCGTCGAGTTCTCACGCTCGATCGTGCAGGAACCGCAGATCCGCTGGCTCGGCCCCGAGAAGGGCGCCACGCACATGGCCGTCGGCGCGATCGTCAACGCTGTATGGGACCTGCGGGCCAAGCTCGAAGGCAAGCCCATGTGGCGGCTGCTCGCCGAGATGGACTCCGCCGAACTCGCCGCCCAGATCGACTACCGGCACATCGAGGACGAACTCACCCCGGCCGAGGCGATCGCGATCCTCGACGAGGGCCGCATCGGCTACGAGGACCGCCTCAAGGTCCTGGAGGCCGACGGCTTCCCCGCGTACACGACCTCCGTGGGCTGGCTCGGGTACTCCGACGACAAGGTCCGGGCCCTCACCGAGCAGGCCGTCGCCGACGGGTGGACCGCCGCGAAGATGAAGGTGGGCTCGCCCGACGTCGCCGACGACGTGCGCCGCGCCGGGATCATCCGCGACGTGCTCGGCCCCGACCGCCTGCTCATGATGGACGCCAACCAGATCTGGTCCGTCCCCGAGGCCATCGAGAACATGAAGCACCTCGCGGCCTTCGACCCCTACTGGATCGAGGAGCCCACCCACCCCGACGACATCCTCGGCCACGCCGCGATCGCCAAAGCCGTCGCCCCGATCCGGGTCGCCACCGGCGAAGTCGCCGCCAACCGCGTCATCTTCAAGCAGCTCCTCCAGGCCGAGGCCATCAAGGTCTGCCAGATCGACGCCTGCCGCGTCGGCGGCATCCCCGAAGTCCTCGCTACCCTCCTCATGGCAGCCAAGCGCGGCGTCGACGTCTGCCCGCACTCCGGCGGGGTGGGACTGTGCGAATACGTGCAGCACCTGGGCATGTTCGAATACCTTCGAGTCGGGAAGACCCTGGAGGGCCGCATGATCGAGTACGTCGACCACCTGCACGAGCACTACACCGACCCCGTCACCGTGGTGGACGGCCGCTACCGGCTGCCGACCCAGCCGGGGTACTCGGTCACGCTCAAGGACGAGTCCATCGCCGAGTTCTCGTTCCCGAACGGCCCCGCATGGAGCGTCTGAGCAACGAGAACCTGAAGCGGCTCCCCGGGGACGTGCGCGTCCCCGGGGACCGCCCCGCCCGCGGCGGCATCCTCCACATCGGCGCGGGCGCGTTCCACCGCGCCCACCAGGCCGTCTACACCGACGACACCGACTGGGGCGTCACCGTCGCCGCGCCCAACTCGCGCGGCGTCATCGACGCCCTCGCCGCCCAGGACGGCCTCTTCACCGTCGCCACACTCGGACCCGAAGGCGCCGCCATGCGCGTCATCGGATCCATCGTCGACACCCTCCACATCGCCACCGAACGCGACAAGGCCCTCGACCTCATCGCCAGCGAATCCACCCACGTCGTCACCCTCACCGTCACCGAGAAGGCCTACACGGACCCCGAAGGCGTCCCCGGGCTCCTCGCCGAAGGACTCGCCCGCCGCGCCGCACGCAGCGCCGCGCCCCTGACGATCCTGTGCTGCGACAACCTCCCCGACAACGGCAAGACCACCCGCGCCGCCGTCGAACCCCTCCTCGACTTCGCGACCCGCGCCTGGGCCGACGGGCACGTCACCTTCCCCTCCAGCATGGTCGACCGGATCGTCCCGGCATCCACACCGGCCACCTACGAGCGGGCCCTCCTCGAACTCGGCGTGTCCGACCTCGCCGCCGTCGAAGCCGAACCGTTCACCCAATGGGTCATCGAGAACGACTTCGCCGGGCCGCGGCCCGACTGGGCGGCCACCTACACCGACGACGTCGCCGGATGGGAACGCCTCAAACTGCGCACCCTCAACGGCGTCCACTCCACCCTCGCCTACCTCGGCGCCCTCGCCGACATCGAGACGGTCAGCGACACCCTCGCGCTCCCCGGAGCCGACAACTTCGCGCGCTGGCTCATCGGCGAGCAGATCGCCCCGAGCCTCCTCCCGCCCGACGGGCAGGACACCGTCGCCTACGGCGAAGCCGTCCTCGAACGCTTCGCCAACCCCGGCATCAGGCACCGGTGCCTCCAGATCGCCATGGACGGCTCCCAGAAGCTCCCGCAGCGACTCTTCGCGACCATCGCCGACCTCGCCGAAGCCGACGTCGACATCGATCTGATCGCGCTGCCCGTGGCGGCCTGGATCCGCTTCTGCGCCGGCCGCAGCGACGCCGGAGCCCCCCTGCCCCTCGACGACCCCCTCAAGGACGTCATCCGCCAGAGCCTCACCGCCGCCGGGACCAACCCCGCCGCGCGCGTCGACGCCATACTCGGACTGCGCCAAGTCGTCCCCGAACCCCTCGCCGACAACCACCAGCTGCGCCGGGCCGCCGCCAAATGGCTGCGCGAACTCGACCGGCACGGCGTCGCCACCACACTGGAGCACCTGTGACAGCGAGCATCCCGCGCATCGCCCTCGTCGGCGCCAACGGCTACGGCCTGAGCCACCGCCAGAACCTCGAACCCCGCCGCCGCCGCGGCGAGATCGCATTCGTCGGACTCTGCGACACCGCCGAGATCTACGAGGACCAGAACATCCCCGTCGGCGACATCCCCGTCTTCGACGACTACCGGAGACTCCTCGACGAGACCGACCCGAACGTCGTCATCATCGCCACCCCGCCGCCCACCCACCTGCCCATCGCCACCGCCGCCATGCGCCACGGCAGTGACGTCTACCTCGAGAAGCCCCCCGTCTCGAACCTCGAAGAGTACAAACGGCTCTACGAGGTCATGACCGAGACCGGCCAGAACGTCCAAGTCGGATTCCAGGCCCTCGGCTCCCACGCGTTCAACGCCCTGCGCGACGCGATCGAAGCCGGGAAACTCGGCGACGTCGAAGCGGTCGGCGTCGCCGGATCCTGGCGCCGCCCCGACTCCTACTACCGCCGCTCCCCCTGGGCCGGAAAGCGGGAGGCGAACGGCACCCTCATCGCCGACGGCGCCCTCGCCAACCCCTTCGCGCACGCCTCCCAAGAAGCCATCGCACTGGCAGGGGACTGGTCTCTGGACGGCGAGATCGAACTCGAACGCCTGCGCTGCCGGGAGGGGATCGAAGTCGACGATACGGCCGTCTGGCGGGCCGCCAATCGAACAGGCGTGGTCATCACCGTCGCCGTCACTCTCTGCGGGGACACGAAGCTCGAGGGCGACATCTACGTGCGCGGCACCGAAGGCGAGGCCTGGTTCGAATACCCGACCGACCGCCTCCAACTGCCCGGCGAGACCAAGCCGAGGAGCTACGGCCGCACCGACCTCCTGGACAACCTCCTCGCCCACCGCGAGCGGGGCGTCGGCCTCATCTCCGGGCTCCGCCGCGCCAAGACCTTCACCGGCGTCCTGGAACGGGTCCTGGGCGACCCGATCCCGCGCCTCATCGAGGAGCAGCACCTCGAACGCGTCGGCGACGACCCGGTGACGATCCTCAAAGGCGCGGACAAGGCCGTCGAGGCCGCCGCCCGCCAAGGCAAGCTCTTCTCCGAACTCGGCCTCCCCTGGGCCTGAACACGAACGGAAGGGCCTCCGGGGGCGATCCTGGAGGCCCTTCCTGTTCAGGGGCCGGTTTTAACTCGCGCCGGCGCTGGCGGTCACGATGGACTTGACGTTGGACGGGGTGTCCAGCGAGTAGCCGTACGGGACCCCGGAGACCGAGCCGCTCGACGCCGGTGTCGAGGTGCCCACGAGGTAGTTGTTCCTGGAGAGGATCCGCCCGGGGTCGGAGGAGCCCTCGCCGAGGTGGACCGCGTCGTTGGCGTTCTCCAGGTAGTTCCCTTCGAACAGGACGCCCGCGTTCTCCGTGGTGGCCACGCAGTACGCGCCGATGTTGTAGTAGTAGTTCGAGTACACGTGGACCGTGGAGCCGAACCGCACGCGCGGCGTGCGCTGGTTGGTGCCGTTGAAGAAGTTGTGGTGGTAGCTCACGCGCAGGTGGCCGATGTCCTGGCTGCCGTTGGAGTCGGAGTGGCCCAGCAGCATCGTCTTGTCGGTGCCGTTGAACCGGTTCCAGGACACCGTGATGAAGTCCGAGCCGCGCTTGATGTCGATCGCGCCGTCATAGCCCGTGCCGAAGGTGTTGTTGTCGAACCAGAGGTTCGTCGAGGCGTCCTGGACGTTGATCGCGTCGTCGGACCAGTTGTTGAACTTCATGTTCTGGACGATCACGTTGCGGTCGGAGTCGAAGTTGAGCCCGCCTCCGGTGAACGTCGCGCCCGAGTTGCCGATGATGGTGGTGTTCGATCCGACGTTGACCATGCCGGACAGCGCGATCGTGCCGCTGACGCGGACGATCTTGGCGCTGGAGCTGGCGACCGCCGAAGTGAACGCCGAAGCGGAGGAGACCGTCGTGGTGGACCCGCCGGCGCCGCCGGTGGTGCCCCCGTTCTGGGTGGCCCAGCCTTGGAGGCCGGTCTGAGCGAACGCCGGTGCCGGGCCGAGCGCGCTGAGCGACAGCGTCGCCAGTGCCACCGCCGCGACGAGCCCGAGGACCCGCCTGGCCGTAAGGGTGATGATCGTCGACATTGACGATATTCCTTTCGTTGGAGGGGGAGGCACAACGTATCGAAGTGTCTCTATATATGAAGGTAGGCCCCTTCGGACAGCGTTTGCAAGACCTTGGCCCGAATTAGAAAGGGACGGGGCCGACGGTGGTTCGTCGGCCCCGTCGGGTGGTTGGCAAGCGCTGATACAGGCGGGTTAGGACAGGTCCTAACTCGCGCCCGCACCACCGCTCACAATGCCGGGAACCTGGTCCGCCGCATCCGCCGTGTACCCGTACGGCAGATCGGTGTCCACCGAACCGGCCGTGAGGATCTCGCCGGAGTTGTCGAGCGCGTTGTCGAGCGCGACCAGGCGGCCGGGATCCGAATCGCCCTCGCCGATGTGCGTCGGCTCCTCGACGTTCTCGAAGTAGTTCCCCTCCACGATCACGCCCGCGTCCATCGTGGTCGCGATCCCGTAGGAGCCCACATCCTTGTAGTGGTTGTTCAGGACGTGGACCTGCTCGCCGAAGCGCACCCGCGGGTTGCGCTGGTTCGTGCCGTTGAACAGGTTGTGGTGGTAGGTCACCCGGAGGTGGCCCTCGTCCTGGCCCGCGTTGTCGTCCGAGTGCCCCAGGAGCATGTTCTTGTCATGCCCGTTGAACACGTTCCACCCCACGGTGACGAAGTCCGAACCGCGCTTGACGTCCACGCAGCCGTCGTAGCCCACCCCGAAGGTGTTGTGGTGGATCCAGATGTTCACGGACCCCTCCTGGACGTTGACCGCGTCGTCGTCCCAGTCGTCGAACACCAGGTTGGTGACGACGACGTTGGACTGACCGGACACGTCGAGGCCGCCGCCGGTGATCCGGGCACCGGAGGCGCCGATGACCGTGGTGTCCGAGGCGACGTCGTTCATCCCTGAGATGGCGATCGAGCCGCTGACGCGGACGATGAGGCCGCCCTCGCCGATCGCGGCCAGGAACTCGTCGGCGCTGGAGACCGCGACCTCCTCGGAGCCGCCGGAGACGCCGCCGTTCTGGCTCGCCCAGCCGAGCGGGCCGTCCTGAAGTGGTCCCGCGTCGCCGGACTCGGCGCTGGCGTTCTGGGTGGCCCAGACGCCGAGGCCGCTCGCGGCGGCCGCCGCTCCCGCGCTGGAGGCCAGGAGCACGCGCCGCTTGATCCGCGGTACTGCCGGGTTGGTGCTCATGTTGCCGTTCCTCTCGGTTGTCGTTTCGCGGCATTCCCACCGATTGCCGGGAATGCATGGAAATGAATCGATATGCTAACCCGGCAAGGACGGCAAGGCAAGCGGTTGCGGTGGACTCATTCGTTTGGACGTGCTACAAACGTGCTCATGGCTCTTTTCGACCTCCCCCTGGCCCAGCTCCGCGAGTACCGGCCCGACGTCCCCGAACCGGCCGACTTCGACGAGTTCTGGAAGTCCACCCTCACCGAGGCCGCCGGCCACGACCTCGACGTGCGCATCGAGCCGTACGAGGCCGGCCTGACCGCGGTCGAGGTGTCCGACCTCGTCTTCGCAGGGCACGGCGGCAACCCGATCAAGGCCTGGCTCGTCAAGCCCAAGGGCATCGAGGGCCCGCTGCCGTGCGTGGTCGAGTACATCGGCTACTCCGGCGGCCGCTCCTACCCGTGGGCGCACACGACCTACCCCGCCGCGGGCTGGGCGCACCTGGTCATGGACACCCGCGGCCAGGGCTACGGCAACTGGCAGCCCGGCGACACCGGCGACCCGTACGGGACGACCGGCCCGAGCAACCGCGGCTGGATGACCCAGGGCCTCGAAGCCCCCGAGCACTACTACTACCGGCGGGTCTACACCGACGCGTACCGCGCGGTCGACGTCGCCAAGAGCCTGGACGGGATCGACCCCGACCGGATCGTCATCGCGGGCGGCAGCCAGGGCGGCGGCATCACTCAGGCCGTGGCGGGCCTGCGCGACGACGTCGCGGGCGCCATGGTCGACGTGCCGTTCCTGACGTACTTCCGCCGCGCCGTGCTCATCACGGACGCGTTCCCCTACCAGGAGATCGTCGAGTTCCTCTCGGGCCAGCGCCTGCGCGAGGACCGGGTCTTCGCGACCCTCGACTACTTCGACGGCGTCCACTTCGCCGCCCGCGCCACGGCGCCCGCCCTGTACTCGGTGGGCCTGATGGACGACATCTGCCCGCCGTCGACGGTCTTCGCGGCCTACAACCGGTGGCAGGGCGAGAAGCGGATCACCGTGTGGCCGTGGAACAAGCACGAAGGCGGCGGCATCCACCAGCGAGGCGAGCACTTGAAGTTCCTCGCAGAACGCAAGTAGCGGACGAACGAAGGGGCGCGACCACTCTGCCGCCAGAGAGTGGTCGCGCCCCTTTCGGTGCGTCTAGAGCTCCCGGATCTTCAACCGGTCCAACGCCTGCTCGTGCAGGATCCCGTTGGTCGCGAGCGCGGTGCCGCCGTCGGGGCCCGGGCGGCCGCGCAGGTCGGTGAACGTCCCGCCGGCCTCCTCCACGATGAGCGCGAGGGGGGCGAGGTCCCACAGGGCCACTTCGGGTTCGGCCGCGATGTCCACGGCCCCCTCGGCGAGCAGGCAGTACGAGTAGAAGTCGCCGAAGCCGCGTTCGCGCCACGCCTCGTGGAGCAGTCCGAGCATCGCGCCCTGGCGGTCCACTTTGGCCCAGCCGGTGATGGAGGAGAAGCTCACCGAGGCGTCGGAGAGCTTCGCGACCTTGGAGACGTGAATGCGCTTCCCGGCGCGCTGGTCGCGCCCGGCGAAAGCGCCCGCGCCCTTCATGGCCCACCAGCGGCGGTGGAGCGCGGGGGCGCTGACGACGCCGACGACGGGCTCGCCGCGGTCGAACAGAGCGATGAGCGTGGCCCAGATCGGCACGCCGCGAACGTAGTTGCGGGTGGCGTCGATCGGGTCGATGACCCATTTGCGGCCCGAGGCGCCGGGGTTGTCGCCGTACTCCTCGCCGAAGACGCCGTCGCGGGGGCGGGCGCGCCCGAGCGTCGACCGCAGCACCTCCTCGATGGTGGTGTCGGCGTCGGTGACCTCGGTCATGTCCGGCTTGGAGGAGACCCGCAGGTCAGAAGACCGGAACCGGCTGTTGCCGATCTGGGCGGCGCTGTCCGCGAGCAGATGCGCGAGGCCGAGATCGTCGTTGTAGCTGGAGGTGGGCATGCGGACATCCTACTGAGCCCTTGAAGTGGCCCTCGACCAGCGAGGCAACGAAAAGATGAACTAATTTTTTGAGTCGGCCTCGTTGAGGGAGGCGAGCACGCGCCGGAACGAGGCGAGGCGGCCCGCGCGCGGGTCCTCGGGCCCGATGGCCGCGTCCAGGGCGCAGTCGCCGATCTCGGGCGTGTGCGTGCAGCCACGCGGGCAGTCCTCGGCGACGACCTTGAGCTCGGGGAACGCCTTGAGGATCGAGTCGGCGGTGACATGGGCGAGCCCGAAGGAGCGAACGCCCGGCGTGTCGATGACCCAGCCGCCCTCGGGCAGTTCGAGCGCGACGGTGCTGGTGGAGGTGTGGCTGCCCTTGCCGATGGACCGGACCTCGGCGACGGCGCGCTTGGCGCCGGGCACGAGCCGGTTGATGAGGGTGGACTTGCCGACGCCGGAGTGCCCGAAGAACACGTTCTCCTTGTCGGCCAGCAACTCCACGAGGTGGTCGAGCGGCTCATCGGGCCGCGTGGTGACGATGGTGAGGTCCAGCTGCGAGTAGTAGGCGCGGACCTCCTCGACCAGTTCGGGGGCGAGGTCGTTCTTGGTCAGGCACAGCACGGGGGCGACGGCGGCGTCGTAGGCGGCGATGAGGCACCGGTCCACGAAGCCGTAGCGCAGGGGCGGGTCGATGACGCTGGCGACGACCACGAGGCAGTCGACGTTGGCGACGACGACGCGTTCGCGGGAGGTCTCGTCGTCGGCCGAGCGGCGCAGTTCGCCGTGGCGCTCCTCGATCCTGACGATCCGGGCGAGGGTGCCGGGGTTGCCGGAGCGGTCGCCGACGAGGGCGGCCCGGTCGCCGACCACGATGGACTGCTTGCCCAGTTCGCGGGCCTTCATGGCCGTGATCGGGCGGCCGTCGATCAGGCAGGTGTAGCGGCCGCGGTCGACGGCGGTGACGATGCCTTCCACGGCGTGCGCGTGCTTGGGGCGGATCTTGGTCCGGGGGCGGGAGCGGCGGTTCGCGCGGACCCGCACGTCGTCCTCGTCCCAGTCCTCGTCGTCATCGAGATCGTCTTCGAGGTCGGCGCCGACCTCCGCCTCGACGGCGGAGTCGGCGTTCGCGTCGTCGTTCCAGCCCGCTTGCGGCACTAGGCCTCGGTCCCTTCCGTATCGGCGCCGCCGCCGAGGATCGCTTGCTCCCAGGCTTCGGCGAAGTCCGGCCAGGTCTTGGAGACGCAGGCGACGTCGTCGAGGACGAGCCCGGGGATGACCAGTCCGGCGACCACGCCCGCGTGGGCCATGCGGTGGTCGGCGTAGGTGGCCCAGGTGCCCGACCCGTGCCCGCCCTTGTTGACGCGCAGGCCGTCCTCGAACTCGTCCACGTCGGCGCCGATCTTGCGCAGTTCGGTGACCAGGGCCGCGATTCGGTCGGTCTCGTGGCCCCTGATGTGGGCGACGCCGCGGATCGCGAAGGGGCCCTGGTTGACCCCGAAGAGCGCCGCGAGGGACGGGGTGAGCTCGGAGGCGTCGGCGAGGTCGAGTTCGGCGGGGATGAGGCTCGGCGAGCCGACGACCGTGAGGCCGCCGCGGCTCCATTCCACGCGGGAACCGAGCTGCGTGATGACCTCGCGGATCCGGTCCCCGGCCTGGGTGGTCTCGGTGGGCCAGCCCTCGACGGTGACGCGACCGCCGACGGCGACGGCCGCGAGCAGGAACGGGGCGGCGTTCTGAAGGTCGGGTTCGATGACCCATTCGCGGCCCTGGAGCTCCCCGGGCGCGACCTTCCAACGGTTCGGCTCGGAGTCGTCCACCTCGGCCCCGGCCTGGCGGAGCATCTGCACGACCATGTCGAGGTAAGGACGGCTGGGGACGGGCCGGTCGCCGACGTGGCGCAGGTCCAGGCCCTGCTCGAAGCGGGGCGCGGACAGCAGGAGCGCACTGACGAGCTGCGAGGTCTTGGAGGCGTCCACCGCCAGCTCGCCGCCCTTGACGCTCCCGGTCGCGTTCACGGTGAACGGGAGGGCGAGGCGGCCGCCGTCGTCGATGGAGACGCCCAGATCCCGCAGGGCCTTGATGACGCCGTCGTTGGGCCGCTTGCGGGCGTGCGGGTCCCCGTCGAAGGCGACGGGGCCGTCGGCGAGGGCCGCGACCGGCGGCAGGAAGCGCATGACGGTTCCGGCCAGGCCGCAGTCGACCGCGGTGTCGCCCTTGAAGGAGCCGCCGGGTGTGACGGTCCAGAGGTCGTCGTCGGAGGTGTCGACGGCGACGCCGACGGCGCGTAGGCCCTCGACCATGAGGAGCGTGTCGCGGGCGATGAGGGGCCGCCGCACGGTGGAAGGGCCGGAGGCGAGGGCGGCGAGGATGAGCGCGCGGGCGGTCATCGACTTCGAACCGGGCACGCGGACGACGGCGTCGAGCTCGGCCTCCGCGTACGGGGTCTCCCAGCGGCGCTTCTTGGGGGCGGCGGTTGCGTTCACGCCGCCATTCTAGGGGGTGTTTGTGAATCCGTGACGGTCGCTATCCGGCCCGTTTGCCCGCTCGCTTCGTTGTCGAGCCCCTGAATACAACACCGGTATTCAGGGGCCCTTCCGCCTTGCGAGCGAACAAACGGACTCGGATACCGCCTCGCCACGGATTCACAAACACCCCCTAGATGCCTGCGGGCTCGCGGCCGGACCGTCGGCGCGACGGGGTGGCGTGCGCGCCCGCGCCGCGAGTGGCGGCGCACCGCGTTTCACGCCGCCCGACCTCGCGCGCGAGGACGGCCGCTTCCCGCAACCGTGCTTCGCGTCAGAAATTGATGAGTGGTTCTGTCGGTGGCCGGGGTTACCGTGTGTGGCATGTGCGGAAGGTATGCCAACAGCAAGTCGAGTCCCAGCATGGCCGCGCTCTTCGACGCCGAAGACCTCATAGGCGCCGCTTGGGACCCGCGGTACAACATCGCGCCCACGGTGCAGGCGCCCGTGGTGCGCCGATCCAAGTCCCGAGACGAGCGCGTGGTCGAACTCGCCCGCTGGGGCCTGGTCCCGCCGTGGGCCCCCGATCCGGCCATCGGCACCCGCATGTTCAACGCGCGCATCGAGACCGTCTCGACCTCGCGCGCCTACAAGCGGCCGTTCGCGTCCCGGCGCGCCCTCGTCCCGGCCGACGGCTGGTACGAGTGGCGCAAGCTCCCCGGCGGCGGCAAGCAGCCCTATTTCTTCACCCGCCCGGGCGGCGTCGTCTTCGCGGGACTGTGGGACACCTGGAAGGACGGCGACCTCAACCTCCTGACCTTCACTGTCCTGACCTGCCCGGCCATGGGCGAAGCCATGGAGACCGTGCACGACCGGATGCCGTACGTCCTGCCGCCCGAACGGTTCGCGGCCTGGCTGGGGGAGGAGGACGCCGACGAGGGCGAGCTGCTCGCCGGTCCCGTCCCGGCCCTGCCCGAGGAACTGGAGATAAGGAAGGTCGGCCGCGCGGTGGGCCGCGCCGGCAATGAGGGGCCCGAACTGATCCGGCCGGTCGGCGGCGAGGAAGGCCCCTCCACACTCCCAGGAATGTGAACTCAATCACTATTGCCGAAAGGTATCTGTACCCCGAGTCGTCGGTCTTTCGTGTACAAGCCGTCGCCGGCTGAAGGGAATCGCCTCCCGCGTCGAGGAAATCGCGCGTGGGAGGGGCCGGCGGCGGAGGGAAATAGGGAGGCAGCAATGCGGCGAATCCGCCCCGAGGAGGTGGCTCGAGCCCGGAGAGACCCCCGGCTGCTCGATGCCGCCGAATACCGCAACGAGATCATCCGAGGCGCCTACCGGATGAGCGGCGACGACTGGCTTCGTCGCGGCAACTGCGCCGAGGTCGAGCCCGACGTCATGTACCCCGAGCCCCGCGAGCCCATCGAGGAGGCGCTCTCCATGTGCGCTGCCTGCCCGGTGCGCACGCCCTGCCTGGTCCGGGCGCTGGAGGCCCGCGACCGCCACGGCGTCTGGGGGGCCACCGCGCCCCGCGAGCGCCGGGCGATGATCGAGGTCTGGAAGGACATCAACCCCTTGGCCGTGGGCGCGTAGCCGCGTCCACCGAACCGACAGCCGCGACCGCCGGCCCAGGCGGGGTCGCGGCTTTTCGGTTTCCTGCGGCAGCGCCCGACGCGGGCTTGGGGGATTCCAGCCTCCCCGGACCGGCGACGGTGTCATGTCCGCCGGCCCGGGGCAGGTACTGGGAGTTCACGCGCCGATTGCTCGGTGCGATCAGGACCCTTCCGGGCCCACCCACGATAACGAGTGCCTGCACCGAAAGTTACCGATTCAATCCATAAAGTCATAATTTCGGGTGATTTCACGAATTCCGTACACTTCACCCGAAAACCACCGCTCCAAAGGGTGAGTTTCGACAGTGTGGCGGAAACGACTCGCCCCTTTCGCCGAGCGCGGAATGAACCCGTCCCAGGCGACGTTGTTCGGTGCGAGTCTCCGAACCGGCTCAGCGGATCCACGCCTCGCCCACCGGCGAGGGGCCGCCGGGCCGAGCACCTGGACAGCAAGGAGCGCATCGCATGACCACCTCCGTCCGCGGACGCGAAGACGAGCGCCTCGCCGCGCTCCTGAGCGGCCCCGAATGGTCCCCTTCCCTCAGCGGCGACCCCGCCCCAGGCAAGGTCGGCGCCGTCACGACCGCCCGCATTTCCCCCGACCTCGTCCGCACCCCTGCCGTAGGCTCGGAAGTGGCCGACGAGAGGGAGACGGTGACCGAGGCAGGCAGCGAGAGCACACCAGAGCGGCGCGACCGGTTCGAGCGCGACGCCATGCCCCTGCTCGACCAGCTCTACGGCGCCGCCCTGCGCATGACGCGCAACCCCGCCGACGCCGAGGACCTCGTCCAGGAGACCTACCTCAAGGCCTACTCGAAGTTCCACCAGTTCCGCGAGGGCACCAACCTCAAGGCGTGGCTGTACCGGATCCTCACCAACACGTACATCAACTCCTACCGCAAGAAGAAGCGCCAGCCGCTGACCTCGCCCACCGACGAGATCACCGACTGGCAGCTCGCGGACGCCGAGTCCCACTCGGCCACCGGTCTGCGCTCGGCCGAGACCGAAGCGCTCGACCACCTGCCGGACTCGGACGTCAAGGACGCCCTCCAGCGGCTCGGCGAGGACTTCCGCCTCACGGTCTACCTCGCTGACGTCGAAGGCTTCTCCTACAAGGAGATCGCCGACATCATGGGCACGCCGATCGGCACCGTCATGTCCCGCCTGCACCGGGGTCGGCGCCAGCTCCGCCAGCTGCTGAGCTCGTACGCCGCCGACCGCGGACTGTCGCCCGCACGGGAGGTACAGCAGTGAGCGCCGAATCGGAGAAGCCCGAACTCGACTGTCGCGAGGTCCTGGAGGAGGTCTACCTCTACCTTGACGCCGAGTGCTCCGACGTCCGCCGCGGCGTGATCCGCGACCACCTCGAAGACTGCTCGCCCTGCCTGTCCGAATACGGCATCGAGCAGGAGGTGCGCACGATCGTGCACCGCTGCTGCAGCAACGAGAAGGCGCCGGACGAGGTCAAAGAGCGCCTGCGCCAGAAGCTCAGTGCGATCGAGCAGGTCAGCGAGATCTTCAGCGAAGTCGCCGAACGCGACCGCTGACCCGGCTCGTCCAGGCTCCTTCAACCCTGTGCCCCTCAAGGCGCTGTGTCCCTTGAAGCCCTGTGCCCCTCAAGGCCCCGTCAGGCCGGTTCTCCCTCGGAGGCCGGCCTGTCTGCGTCATTGGCCTCGATCATGCCGATCGAGATCTGGAGTGAGGCCTCGCGGATCTCCTGCTCGGAGTCGTCGCTCCGCGGGAAGGTGATCCAGTTGCTGTAGAGCGTCGTGATCGCGTCCCACGCCCGCAGGCGGTGGATGAGCGGTTCCTCGGCCTCGACCAGCAGCGCGTGGAGGCGCCGCTGGCGCATCCTGAAGACCGACATGCGGTCCAGACGCGTGAGCGCGGCCTGGTTGCTCTGCATGAACTTGAGCACCGGCACGTGCGAGCGGATGACCTCGGCGTAGCGGCGCAGCAGTTCGATGCGCGTCGCCAGGGTGCGAGGCTGCGTCTCGCCCCATTCGCAGATGGCGTCCAAGTCCACTGCATAGGACTCGAAGAAGCTCGCCGCGATGTCTTCCTTGGTCTTGAAGTGGTAGTACAACGCGGCCTTGGTGACGCCGAGGTGCTCGGCGATCTCCCTGAGAGAGGTGTGCTCGTAGCCGTGCTCGCTGAAGAGCGCGATCGCGGTCTGCTGGATCCGCTCGCGGGTGCTCGGCTGATGCTGCTCGCGCGGTTCGCGCGGCGATTCCGTCATGTGGGCAAGTCTCGTTCTTGTCCTCGACTAGTGCGGTCGCGGGGCAGTTGCGGCCACGGGCCGCCTGCCCCGCCAAGCGCTAGCTGTTAGGCCGCTTCCCGTGGTTAGCGGACTTCTTCTTGCGGGCCTTGCGCTTGCGTGATGCTTTCGCCATGGCTCCTCCTTTGCTCGGTGGACAATGCAGATGCCAACCTTACCGGCACCTGCGGGGCAGTCCGGAGGGCATTGACGTGTGGTCGTCGGCGCAGTGCCTGAAGTGACGGCGGCCGCGACCACGGGCGGCGGGGGCCCGGGCCGTGGGATGGTGGACGGGCGTGGACACGGTCGACTACGCTTGATTATGAAGGTTTATTTAATATTTAGTGGTACCCGTTGCACAAGGAGCGTCCCGTGAACCAGCCCCAGGTCGGCGCCGCCGATGACACCAGCGCCGCCGAGACCGCCGCGAGCGGGCAGGACGAACGCTCCGCCGCCCGCGAGCAGCCCCCGGCGGGCGCCGGCATGTCGGCCGACATCGCCGAGCAGCCGGGCGTGTACACCGACGTGCTCCACAACGGCGCCCCCGAGATCGCCCGCATCGCCGCCTTGATCGCCGAACGGCGCCCCAGGTCGATCGTGTTCACCGCCCGCGGCACCTCCGACCACGCCGCCCTCTACGGCGCCTACCTCACCGAGATCCGCCTCGGCCTGCCCGCGAGCCTCGCCAGCCCCTCCGTCGTCACCGTCTACGACGCCCGCCCCGACTGGTCCGACAGCCTCGTCATCGCCGTCTCCCAATCCGGCGGCTCACCCGACCTCGCCCAGGTCATCGCCGCCGCCCGCGCCTCGGGCGCCCTCACCCTCGCTGTCACCAACAACCCCGCGTCCCGCCTCGCCGCCGAAGCCGAACTCCACCTCGACGTCCGCGCCGGACACGAGCGGGCCGTCGCCGCCACCAAGACCTACACCGCCGAACTGCTCACCCTCCTGCTCCTCATCGAGGGCATCCGCACCGGCACCGGCCGCCTCGAAGCCGCCGAGGCCGCCGCCCTCGACAAGCTCCCCGAACTCGCCCAAGGCGTCCTCGACAACGCGGGCGCCGAGGAACTGGCCGGCCGCTACCGGTTCGCGTCCCGCTTCGTCACCACCGGCCGCGGCTACGCCTACCCGACCGCCCGCGAGACCGCGCTCAAACTCATGGAGACCTCCTACCTGCCCTCCCTCGCGTTCTCCGGCGCCGACCTGCTGCACGGGCCCCTTGCGATGACCGACCCCGGCGTGCCGGTGCTCGCCGTCGTCGGATCCGGGCCCGGCGGCCACGCCATGTGGAACGTGCTCAGCCAACTCGGCAAGCAGCGCGCGGACGTCGTCATCGTCGGCGCCGCCGACGTCCCCGGCCAGAGCGCCCGCCTCGCGACCCCGGCCGTCGACGAACGCATCGCCGCCCTTCTGGACATCCTTCCGCTGCAACAACTCGCGCTGCACCTGGCGATCGAGCGCGGCGAGAACCCCGACGCCCCACGAGGTCTCAAGAAGGTCACCGAGACGGTCTGAGCCCAGCTCGGCGGCATCGCGGTCGCGGTTGTTCACCTTCGGTTCACGCTGTCTTTCACCCGATTCCGTAAACTCTCCGTCATGCAGGCACCACCAGCCGCGCAGGCCGGCACCACCGAGATCGTCTGGCACGACAGGCGATACCGGGCGCGATCGATCGCCGGAGGCGCCGCATTCGAGCTCTACGCGGACACGCGCGAACCCGGATTCCAACCCAGCGGCAAGGCATTCCACAAATACGTCCACGCCTCCGAGGTGACCAGCTCCGGCGGCGAGCTCCTCTTGGCCGGTGTCGCACCGCTGTCGGTCCCGGTCATGCCCGGGGCCGACGCCACCACCGTCCACCAGTACAGCCAGAACCCGCGCATCGGCCCCGCCGAACGCGCGCTCGTCTCGGCCGCGCGCGCCACCGCGTTCATCAGCGCCGGAACCCGCATGGTCAAACCCTTGAGTCGCCACCAAGTGGCCAGGCAACTGACCGCAGCACCCCTGGTCAGCGGCGTCTGCTTCCGCGAATTCGACGTCGCGCACCTGCGCGCCCCCGAGGAGCGGATCGTCCTCTCAGGCGACCCGGACGACGTGCGTGACCTCGGATTCTCCTTGCGCTGGAAGGCGATCGGTGCCTGCGACTACACCAGCACCGAGGCGGCCAACTTCCCCGGCCTCGTCGGCATCCCCGGGCGCGAGCGGCGCGGATCGATGATCCTGGGGACCGGGTTCCTGCCCAGCGGCACGCATCTCATCCCCGAATTCGCCACTGCGGGCCTCGCGGACCTGCCGCTGACCGCGCGCGCCGAGATCCTCGCGTACACGCCCGACGGCGCCGAGATCGCGCTGTTTCAATATCAGCCGCAGACGAACGTGTGGAACCGCATGGCCGGCGCCCGGCACCGCGACCTCGTCAACCGCATCCCGGGCCTCGAAACCGGTCGGGCCCTGTTCCGCGTCGACCCTTCGGTCCATGCTGGACTATTGGGAGACCATGAGGGCCAAAGGGTCCCGGTAACTGCCGATCCCGGCCACGGGTTCAACGCCTACTCGCGGGGCGCCGTGAGCCGCAGCCCGGTGACGCGCCCGCAGCGATTCCACACTCGCGCGCGCTGGCGCGAGGTCGAAGTGCTCGCGCTCGGCCGCAACGAGGACTGGGTGCGGCTGCGCCTGAGCCAGCCGGACATCGAGGCGGTCATGGCGACCGACGCGACCTGTGTGGAGCGAGGCGTCTACGAATGCTGGGCCCCGCGCGCCGAGCTCGAAAACCCGCACACGGTCACCACCGACTACCCGGCCGCCTGACAGGTCTTCGGCTCACGCGGCGGGCCCCACGGGTTCGGTCTGACGCACCGGACACCTGACAAAACCTCGCATCACCCGCTGGGCTCCCACAACGCCGGAATCGGTTACCCGGTCGCCAGACTAAAGTTCGCATCGCTCACCGGGGCCCCTCCCCCCCCCGCCCCCCACCCCACCCGCCCCTTGAATCGTGTTTGCGGCGCGCCGCATTCGGTTGTGTGTTGATCGCGCTGTGCGTGGGTTGCGCTTCGGATCGTGCCGGTCATGAGTCGGCTCGATTCGGTGGTCAGGTTCTTGCGGGCGGTGCTCTTGGGCGGTTCAAGTCGTTGCTCACTCTCTCGGCGGGTGCCGGTTGTGCGGGTGGATCCCGGGCCGGGCGGGCGGCGCTTTCCGTCCGCTGGTGCCGGTCCTGCGAGCGGGCCCTCGAATCTGCCCGGTGACACCTCCTCTTTGCGGGTTTCTCAGGTGGAGTACTGGTTTCGGTCAGGTGACAGCCCCTCTTGCGAGGCGCCAGCGGTCGTCTATTCGTTCGACCCAGCCTGTCTTCTTCAGGCGCTCCAGAGTCTCCGCTGCCGTCCCTGTCGGGACTCCGGCCGCTGCCGCCAGATTGGCGGTTTCGACCACGTACCCCCTTGGCAGCGACTCGACCAGCCTTGCTTCGACCTCCGTCAGCCGGTCGAACGGCCGCCGCAGCGGCGGCGGGGCGACCGCGAGACCTCCTATCCCGGTCAGATCCTCGATCACCTCCTCGGCACTCGTCACCAGCCGGGCCTCCCACGGCTCCCTGGCGAGCTGATGCACCCCCGCCGAAGTCGACGAGGTCACCGGTCCCGGCGTGAACATCAGGACCCGGCCCAACTCGGCCGCGTGCCGCGCGGTGTTGCGCGCTCCCGACCGGTGGGCGGCTTCGATCACCACCGTTCCGGCTGCCAACGCTGCGATCACCCGGTTTCTCGTGAGGAACCGGTGTTTCATCGCGGAGGAACCCGGCGGCCATTCGCTCACCAGTAGCCCGCGATCCACGATGAGGTCGAACATCGGGCCGTTCGCCTTCGGGTACGGCATCTCCACGCCCGAGGCGAGCACGGAGACCGTCGCTCCACCCCGCGCGATCGCGCCGAGATGTGCGGCCCTGTCGATCCCGAAGGCACCGCCCGAGACCACGGTCCAGCCCGCCTCGGTCAGGTCCGCCGCGAAGTCGTCGGCGAGATGCTGGCCGTATTCACTGGCGGCCCTTGAGCCGACGATCGCCACCGAGCGGCGACACAGCGCGTCGAGGTCGAGCTTGCCGCGAACCCACAGGCAGCGCGGCGGCCGCACATGCGGTTCGTCGGCATCGCAGACCAGCAACAGATCGCGAAGCTGCTCGGGCCATTCCGCATCGCCGGGGATCAGCACCCGGGCGCCGCACGCCTCGGTCGCGGCGGCGATCTGGGCCGCCCGGTCGCCGGGGTCATAGGTGCAGGCGATCATGGCCCCGGTGATGCGGCGCAGGCGTTCGGTGACGTCGCCCTCCCAGAGGCGCTTGACCGCCTCGATCGGACCGATCTCGCCGATGAGGTCGTCCAGGTCGGCATCGCCCGGCTCGACCATCGAGGACAGGAGCATCAAGGCGAGACGAGGGTCGTTCGGCAGGTTGGTCATGCATCCTCCATGGGCGAGTGGCGAGTGGCGAGTGGCGAGTGGCGAGTGGCGAGTGGCGAGTGGCGAGTGGCGAGTGGCGAGTGGCGAGTGGCGAGTGGCGAGTGGCGAGTGGGCGGGCGGTCAGCTCAGCGCGTAGCCGAGTCGCAGTTCGCTTGCGGTCGTGACGTCTTCGGCGGTCGGAATGTCGTGCTCGCGCAGGTCCGCGATCGTCCAGGCCAGTTTCAGCACCCGGTCGTAGCCGCGTGCCGTGATGCGGTCCTTCACCAGCAGCGCGTCGACGCTGCCGCGCACCGCCGAAGGCAGCCGCCATCGAGGCGAGCGGAGCGCCGGCCCCGGCACGTCGCTGTTGAGCCGCCAGCACTCTCCGGCTTCGGCCCACCTGGCGACCGCCGCCTCGCGAGCCCTGGCGACGCGCTTCGCCACCTGTTCCGACGGCTCCGCCTCCGCGACCTCCGCGAGGATCGCGGAGGCCCGCACGGCGGGCAGGTCCACCCGCAGGTCGATCCGGTCCATCAGCGGCCGGGAGATCCGCTGCAGATAGCCGCGTTTCACCAGCGGTTTGCAGACGCACTCATGCGGCTTGTTCGGGGCACATGGGCAGGGATTCGCCGCGAGCACCAGAATCACCTTGGCCGGATAGCTGACCGACGTGTTCGCGCGCCTGATGTGGACTTCACCGCTTTCCAAGGGCTGGCGCAGCGCGTCGAGCACCGGCCTTCGCCATTCGGGCGCTTCATCGATGAAGAGGACCCCGCGATGCGCCAGTGCGAGCGATCCGGGGCCGATGTATCCGTGGCCGCCGCCCACCAAGGCCTGCACGGTGATCGAATGGTGCGGCGCCTCGAACGGCGGGTGGTGGAGCAGGTCGGCCGCGCCGCCGGTGAACCTGCCGCGCAGTGAGTGCAGCGAGGTCACCTCCACCGCTTCGGCATCGGTGAGCGGCGGCAGGATCGACGGCAGCCGCTCGGCCAGCATTGTTTTGCCCGCGCCGGGCGGACCCACCATGAGCATGTGGTGTCCGCCCGCGGCGGTGATCTCCAAGGCCCGTCGGGCGCTCGCCTGGCCCCACACGTCCGCGAGGTCCGGCAACGGCGCCGACGGTCCGGGCGCCGCCCGGGTAACCGGGTCGAGCGTGGTCTGGCCGAACAGCCAGGCGACGAGGGTCGCCAGATCGGGCGGTGCCAGTACGGACAGGCCTTCGACCAGTGCCGCTTCGGCCGCGTTCTCCGGTGAGACGATCGCGGTCCGCATCCCGCACCGTCGCGCCTCGATCAGCGCCGGCAGAGCGCCCGGCACCGCACGGAGCCTGCCGTCGAGGCCGAGCTCCGCCAGGAGCACCGCGTCATTGAGGCGTTCGTTCGGCAGGGTGTCGTCGGCGCACATGATGGTGACCGCGAGCGCGAGGTCAGCGGCCGAACCGGTGGTCGGGACCGACGCCGGTCCGAAGTTGACACTGATCGACCGGTCGGGGAACCGCAGCGCGGAGTTGGCCATCGCGGACCGGACCCTGGTCTGGGCTTGATTGACGACGCTGTCGGGCAGCCCCGACATCCGGACGGTGTCGGTGCCCTTCGCGGACGACTTGAAGACCGAGGCCTCCACTGTCACCGCCATGGCGGTGGCGCCGACCATGCAGACGGTGTTGGTGCGTGCGTAAGCCACGGCGGTCCCCCTGATGGTGTTCGAGTGCGACGCGCTGCGCGCCGGTGACCGTGAGCGCGAGCCGGTCGACCCGCCAAGGCTGGTCCGGTCGGCAGTGCTCGCGGAGCCAGGCGCGGGCGAGCTGTTCGACGCGGTGCAGCTTCTCGCCGTCGACGGCCCCGAGCGGTCCGCCGTGTCGCCGGGAGCGGCGGGTCTTGACCTCGCAGAAGACGACCGTGTCAGCAGTGCGGGCGATCAGGTCGAGTTCGCCGCGCTGGTGGCGCCAGTTGCGGGCGAGGATCTGCATCCGGTGTCGCTGGAGGTGCGCGGCCGCCAGCCTTTCGCCGATCCTGCCGAGTTGATGCGGGCTGAGCTTGCGAAGGTTCGTCGGTGTTCGAGTCGGACCCGGACCCGGACCCGGACCCGGACCCGGCGTCGGTGGCGATGGCGATGGCGAAGCTGGGGTGGCCGGGGGAGTTCTGGTTGCAGCGGGTGAACGCGTTGCGGAGGAAGAACGAGCGGGGGAGTGCCTCGGTTCAGTCGTGCTCGGGGCGAATCGTTCGCGGCTCATGGGCGGGCCTCGGAGTGTGCGATCACCTGTGCGCTGTGGCCCGGCCGGGGGAGGAGCCTGACCTTGCCTGCGCCGAAGAGCAGCATCGGGTCGAGGTACAGCGGGCCGCGTTTGAGGCCGAGGTGGAGGCAGGCGGTTCCGGGGCAGGAGGCGTGGCCCGGTTGGAGGTGCCCGATCGTCTGGCCCGCGGCGACCTCCTCGCCCGCGGCCACGGCCGGTTCGACCGGTTCGTAGGTGGTGCGCAGGCCGTTCGCATGGGCGACGCTCACGACGCCGCGCCCGGCGAGGTCGTCTGCGAAGACCACGGTGCCCGCACCGACGGCCAGCACCGGTTGCGCACCGGCCGCGGTGAGATCGACCCCGCGGTGGCCCGGCATCCACGGCAGCGGCGGCGGGTCGAATCCGGTGAGGAGGTCGAGGCCGCCGGTCGGCGGCTGCCAGGGTCCTTGGTTCGCGGCGAGGGGCGGACCGTCTGCGGCCGCCTTGGCGAAAGCGGGGATGAGGACTGCCGTGGCCGCCAGGAGCGATGCGGTTATGAGACTGACGATCATCGCGTTGTGTAGTTGTCGCATGACTCAATGCTGACTCGAGTGCCCGGTATCGGCAAGAAGAAGTTTTCTGCCTGTGGATAACTTGTTCGTCGCCTTATTGAGCTGCTTGAACGCCAACATGCCGATCAGGCGGTTTGCGCGGTTCGGCTCTCCGCACGGGCCGCTTGCTCGGATTGCCTCTGTCACTGCAGTCCACCGCGTTCTCGGCCCTCCCGGTGGCTTGAGTACACTGGTCTGAGCGGATCGGCGCTCTTGCGCGCCGAACCGACTTCGCGCGCTCGCCGCGGCCCGACCTCCATCGCTCGCTCTTCATGAGCTCACTGCGATGGGCGCGGTCTGGCCATCGCGATCTCCCAGGTCCGGGACTTCCCGGTTGCAGATCGCCACAGGTGAGCGCCAGGCGCGGGACGTCCGGACTTCGGACGCCTCCCGCGAATGAACCAGGGAACGAAAGGAACACAACCGTGTCGGTTGTCACCATGAGGGCGCTGCTCGAGAGCGGCGTGCACTTCGGCCACCAGACCCGTCGCTGGAACCCGAAGATGAAGCGGTTCATCCTCACCGACCGCAACGGCATCTACATCATCGACCTGCGCCAGTCGGTCGACTACGCGGTCAAGGCGCACGACTTCGTCAAGAACGTCGTGGCCGACGGCGGCGAGGTCCTGTTCGTGGGCACCAAGAAGCAGGCCCAGGAGGCCGTGTCCGAGCAGGCCCTGCGCGTCGGGATGCCGTTCGTGAACCACCGCTGGCTCGGCGGCATGCTCACCAACTTCCAGACCATCCAGAAGCGCCTCATGCGCCTCAAGGAACTCGAGATCATCGAGGCCAACGGTGCGGCGAACCGCACCAAGAAGGAAATGCTCCAGCTCATGCGCGAGAAGGACAAGCTCGAGCGCACGCTCGGCGGCCTCCGCGACATGGAGAAGACTCCGGCCGCGATCTGGATCGTGGACACCAAGAAGGAGCACATCGCCGTTGACGAGGCCCGCAAGCTCGGGATCCCCGTCGTCGCGATCCTGGACACCAACTGCGACCCCGACGAGGTCGACTTCCCGATCCCCGGCAACGACGACGCGATCCGCTCCGTCGCACTGCTGACCAAGGTCATCGCCGACGGTGTCGCCGAAGGCCTCCTGGCCCGCTCCGGCGGCCAGGGCGAGCGGGCCGAGAACGAGCCCCTCGCCGAGTGGGAGAAGGAGCTCCTCGTCGAGGACAAGCCCGCCGAGGCCCCGGCCGCCGAGGCCGAGGTTCCGGCCGCTGAGGTCGTCGAGACCCCCGCCGCCGAGGCTCCGGCCGAGGCCGGCGAGCAGACCCCGGCCGAGTAGTACCGACGAGAAGTAAGAAGGGGAGCAATGGCCAACTTCACGATGGCTGACGTCAAGAAGCTCCGGGAAGCCACCGGCTCCGGAATGATGGACGTCAAGAAGGCCCTCGAAGCCGCAGGCGGCGACTACGACGCCGCCCTCGAGGCCCTGCGCATCAAGGGTGCCAAGGACGTGGGCAAGCGTGCCGAGCGCACCACCGCCCAGGGCCTGGTCGCCCAGTCCGGCAACACCCTGCTCGAGCTGCTGTGCGAGACCGACTTCGTCGCCAAGAACGGCGCGTTCATCGAGCTCGCGCAGACCCTGGTCGAGCTGGCCGACGAGGTCCGCGCCGCCGACGGTGAGGCCTTCGCCAAGACCGAGCTCAACGGCAAGACGGTCGCCGAAGTGGTCGCCGAGGAGTCGGTGAAGCTCGGCGAGAAGATCGTGGTCGGCCGCGTCGGCTCGCTCGAAGGCGACATCGCGGTCTACATGCACCGCAAGGCCGCCGACCTCCCGCCGGCCGTCGGCATCATCGTCTCCTACACCGGTGACGCCGAGGCCGCCCGCCAGGCCGGTATGCAGGCCGCCGCGATGCGTCCGAAGTACCTCACCAGCGACGAGGTCCCGGCCGAGATCATCGAGGCCGAGAAGCGCGTCGCCCTGGAGACCGCCAAGGAAGAGGGCAAGCCCGAGCGCGCCTGGGACAAGATCGTCGAAGGCAAGGTCAACGCCTACTTCCGCGACTTCGCCCTGCTCTCGCAGAACTCGGTCCTGGACAACAAGAAGTCCGTGAAGCAGGTCCTGGCCGAGGCCGGCACCGAGGTCACCGGCTTCATCCGCTTCGAAGTCGGCCAGGAGTAGCAGGTAGTCCGCGACAGCGGACTACACTGTCTCCAGCCGTAAGCACGGGAGGGGCGGCGGCGCAGGCCGCCGCCCCGTTCCATGCCCAGGGTAAGAACAGCCAGACGCACAGCCAAGGGAAGAACGGCCGCAGACAAGCAGTACGGTCATGGGCAGCGCCGCCACCGGGCCGCGCGCAGAGCAGGGGAGTGCCATGAGTCAAGCCACAAACCGCCGGGTGGTGCTGAAACTGTCCGGCGAGTCCTTCGGCGGCGGCGCCGTGGGCGTCGACCCCGATGTCGTGCAAGGGGTCGCCCGGCAGATCGCGGCCGGCGTGGCCGCGGGCGTCCAGGTGGCCGTGGTCGTCGGCGGCGGGAACTTCTTCCGCGGCGCCGAACTCCAGCGCCGCGGCATGGACCGCGCCCGCGCCGACTACATGGGCATGCTCGGCACCGTCATGAACTGCCTCGCCCTCCAGGACTTCCTGGAGAAGGAAGGCGTCGACACCCGAGTCCAGACCGCCATCGCCATGGCCCAGGTCGCCGAGGCCTACCTGCCCCTGCGCGCCATCCGCCACCTCGAGAAGGGCCGCGTCGTCATCTTCGGCGCCGGCGCGGGCATGCCCTACTTCTCCACCGACACCGTCGCCGCCCAGCGCGCGCTGGAGATCGGCGCCCAGGTCGTCCTCGTCTCCAAGAACGGCGTCGACGCCGTCTACACCGCCGACCCGCGCCACGACCCCGCCGCGCAGCGCCTCGACGACATCACCTTCGACGAGGCCCTCAAGCGCGAGCTCATGGTCGTCGACCAGGCCGCCTTCAGCCTCTGCAAGGACAACGCCCTGCCGATGCTCGTGTTCGGCGCCGACGGCGACGGCAATCTGCGCCGCGCCCTCGTCGGCGAGAAGCTCGGCACCCTCATCCACGCCGCCGAAGACTGACAGCGGGACGGTACGGTCAGAAGCGCTGTCAAGCCGCGAGAGAATGTGAGAATGCCGTGATCGACGACACCCTCCTCGAAGCCGAGGAGAAGATGGAGCGGGCCATCGAGCACGCCAAGGAGGAATTCGCTGCCATTCGCACCGGCCGCGCCTCCTCCGCCATGTTCAACCGGATCACCGTCGACTACTACGGTGCCCCCACTCCCATTCCCCAGGTCGCCTCGATCGCCATCCCCGAGCCCCGCATGGTGGTCGTCAAGCCGTTCGACGCCTCCCAGATGAAGGACATCGAGGACGCGATCCGCAACTCCAACCTCGGCGTCAACCCCGCCAACGAGGGCACCCAGCTGCGCCTGAACCTGCCGCAGATGACCGAGGAGCGGCGCCGCGAGATGATGAAGGTGGCCCGCACCAAAGGCGAGGACGCCAAGATCGCCATCCGCAACGTCCGCCGCAAGGCCAAGGACGAGATCGGCAAGGCCGTCAAGGACGGCGAGGTCTCCGAGGACGAGGGCCACTCCGGCGAGAAGGAGCTCGACGACCTCACCGGCCGCTTCACCGGCCACGTGGACGAGCTCGTCAGCGCCAAAGAGTCCGAGCTGCTCGAAATCTGATGAGCGCGATTCCCGACGGCACGCCCGGCCGTCGCCCCCACCCGTCGCCCGGTGAGCGAGGGCCCGACACCGCCGAGACCGGCCCCGAGGAGCGCAAGCCCAAGGCCGGCCGGAACCTGCCCGTCGCCATCGGCGCCGGGCTCGGCATGGCCGCCGTCGTCCTGGCGTCCGTGCTGATCCAGCCGATCGCCTTCCTCGTCCTGGCCGTCATCGCCGTCGCCGTCGCCTGCTGGGAGACCGGCACCGCGATGCGCCGGGGCGGCAAGGACGTCCCCGTGATCCCCCTGGCGGCCGCCGGGGCGCTCATCGTGGTCCTGGCCTGGTTCGGCGGGGCCACCGGCCTCCTGCTGGGCGTCGCCGTCGGCGTCGCCGCCCTGTTCGTGTGGCGCCTCTCCGAAGGCGCCACCGGCTACCGCACCGACATCCCCGCCGCGGCCCTGGTGCTCATCCAGGTCCCGTTCCTGGCCGGATTCGTCATGCTCCTGGCCACCGCCGAGAACGACTCGGCCCGCCTCATCGACGGCGCCGCCGCGCAGGTCCTCATCTACCTGTTCACCGTGGTGTGCTCCGACACCGGCGGCTACACCGCCGGAGTCCTCTTCGGGCGCCACCAGATGACCCCGCGTATCAGCCCCAAGAAGTCCTGGGAGGGCCTGGGCGGCTCCATCGTCGCCGCCGCCATCGGCGGCTCGGTCACCCTCTGGGCGTTCTTCGGCGTCTCCTTTCCACTGGGCGTGGCGTTCGGCGTGTGCGTGGCCCTGGCCGCTACCTTGGGGGACCTGTCCGTCTCGTTGCTGAAACGGGACCTCGGCATCAAGGACATGAGCAATCTCATCCCCGGCCACGGCGGCGTCATGGACCGCCTCGACTCGATCCTCATGGTTGCCCCGGTGGCCTATGTGTGGTTCCGTTACCTGCTCGGGTGATGTGTCCTGATTGGTGTATCCGTTGAAGGAGGGCCCGGGGTGAATTCCGCGATCCGGGGTTGGCGAGTTCCGGTCCTGTCATGCGAGACTAGGTCGTGACATGTCTGTAGCACTCACGTTGACCCAACCGCGCCCTCGTAAGGCCGCGCCGCGACACCTCGCCGACCTCGACCTGGCCGGGTGCCAGTCCGTTCTCTCCGAGATCGGGCAGCCCGCCTTCCGCGCCAAGCAGCTGCGACAGCAGTACTTCGGCCGCCACGTAGGCGACGCCTCGCTCATGACCGATCTTCCCGCCGCCTCCCGCGAGGCCATCGGCGAGGCGCTGCTCCCGCAGCTGCTCGCCCCCGTGCGGGTCGACTCCTGCGACGACGGCAAGACCGTCAAGGCCGTCTGGCGCCTCTACGACGGCGCGCTCGTCGAGAGCGTCATCATGGCCTACCCCGACCGGGTGACCGCCTGCGTCTCCTCGCAGGCCGGGTGCGGCATGGCCTGCCCGTTCTGCGCCACCGGCCAGGGCGGCCTCGACCGCAACCTCACCACCGCCGAGATCGTCGACCAGGTCGTCGCCGCCGCGCGCATCGCCGAAGAGCGCGGCCTCGGACGCCTCTCCAACATCGTCTTCATGGGCATGGGCGAGCCGCTGGCCAACTGGGCCCGGCTCAAGAGCGCCCTGCACCTCATCGCGGGGCCCGTGCCCGACGGCATCGGCATCTCGGCCCGCAACATCACCGTCTCCACGGTGGGCCTGGTGCCCACCATCAAGAAGCTCTCCGAAGAGGGACTGCCGGTCACGCTGGCGGTCTCCCTCCACGCGCCCGACGACGAGCTGCGCGACGAGCTCGTCCCGATCAACACGCGCTGGAAGGTCGCCGAAGTCCTGGATGCGGCCTGGGAGTACGCTCGAGTGACGAAACGTCGCGTTTCAATCGAGTACGCGATGATCAGGGACGTGAACGACCAGCCCTGGCGGGCCGACCTCCTGGGGAAGCTCCTCGCGGGCAAGCTCGTCCACGTCAACCTGATCCCTCTGAACCCCACGCCGGGGAGCCGGTGGGACGCCAGTCCCAAGCCGGTTGAGGCGGAATTCGTTCGGCGGCTGCGAGCCGCGGGTGTGTCCACGACGGTGCGCGATACGCGCGGCCAAGAGATCGACGGCGCCTGCGGGCAGCTGGCCGCTTCGGTCCGGGAGGCCGGGACCCCCGGCCGCGCCGGCGCGAAGCCGGACGGCGCCTCCGGCGCCGCGGATTAGGCGGAGAAGGGTGGCTGAGTAGTGGCGAGTCATGGTGACCGGTTCCGGCGCCGGGCGTTGAGCCGGGGCTACAAGGTCGACGAGGTCGACGCTTTCCTGGACCGCGTGGAGGCGACACTCTCCGGCGAGCCGGTGGGCAGTCCGACGTCGGCCGACGAAGTCGACGACGTGGTCTTCCGCGTCCGCTTCGGCGGCTACGACGAGTGGCAGGTCGACGTCTACCTCGACCGGGTCGCGCGCCAGCTCGCGGAGCTGGAGGAACGGGGCGTCCTCGGCACCGCCCCCGCCCCCGACTACGGCAAGCCCGACATCGCCGCCCCCGCCCCCCCGATGCAGCCGACCCCCGGTTCGCGCCGCGCCCCCGAAGCGCAGCCGACCCAGGTCATCCCCGCTGCGACCCAAGCGATCCCCGCACACGACTTGATGGCCGCCCGCGAGATGGCCCCGCCGCCGCCCGCCCCCGAACCGGTCGGCCGCGGACGCGGCGCGCCACGCGCCGCCGCACCCCGGGCAGCAGCACCCTCCAACGACCCCGACGGCTTCGGCGACCTGCGTGCCGACGACGGCGAGGGCTTCGGCTTCCTCGCCGGCGGGGACGACGACTACGACGACCCGTTCGCCAAGCGCAACGGCGCGGGCCAGGACTTCGGCCGCGGCGGTGGAGGCCAGGACTACGGCCGCAATGACGGTGGTCAGGACTTCGGCAGAGGCGGCGGCCAAGACTTCGGCCGCGACGGCGGCCAGGAATACGGCCGCGGCGCAGGCGACTTCGGCCAGGGCCAAGACAACTTCGGCCCCGGTCAGCAAGGCGAGTTCGGTCCCGCCCAGGGCGATTTCGGCCCCGGCCAGCAGGGCGAGTTCGCCGCACCGCGCGGCGCCGCGAACGGCTTCGGCCCCCGCGGCGGCGCCCCCGAACCGGCCGTCTACGGCAACGACTTCGGCGGCCAGCGCGGACCCGAACCGGTCCGCGGCGACTTCGGCCCTCCCGCGCAACCGGGCCCGCGCACCGGCATGCCGATGCACGACGGCCCCCAGGCGGGACCCATCCCGCACGGCGCGACCGAGCAGCTGCCGCTCCAATCCGACCCCAGGCGTCCCGGTTTCGTACCGAACGACGCCCCCGGCGGTTACGGTCCGAACGACGGTCCGGGCGGTTACGGGCCGAACGACGCGCCCAGCGGTTACGGGCCCACTGACGGCCCTGGCGGATACGGGCCCAACAACGACGCTCCCGGCGTCTACGGGCAGGGCCCGGCGCGCCGGGCTCCCGAGCCCGCACCCGCGCCCGGTTTCGGCGCGGCCTACGACGACGAGTTCAGCGACACCGGCAGCCGCCGCGCGGCCGTGCCGCACCAGTCGGCCCCCCAGCCGCCGATGCAGCAAGGCCCGCCCATGGGCCACCAGGGACCGCCCACCGGCGCGATCCCGCAGGCCGGGCGCTACAGCCAGCCCGAACCCGAGCCGATGCCGCCCGCGGCGCCGACCCAGGCCATCCCGCAGAACCTCGTCCAGGGCATGGGCCAGGGTCCGATGGGCCGTCCCGAACCTCCGCAGCCGGAGCCTTACGGGGCCCCGCGCGGCCGCGGCGAGTACGGCCAAGGCGGTTTCGCTCCCCAAGGGCAGCAAGAGGACACCGGATACGGCCGCCGCGCCGCCGCGCCGAGCCCGCCCATGCAGGGCGGTTACGACCGCGGCATGCAGCAGCACGAGCCCACGGGCGGCTTCGGCGCGCCCGCGGGCCCGCCCGCCGGTCCTCCCGACACCGGGTTCGCACCGCCGCCTCCGCCGCCCGTCCCGGCTGACAACGGCTTCGGGGCCCCCGGGCCCCGGGGTGCGGCGACGCCGCCGGACTTCGGCCGCCGCAACCCGTACGAGGGCCGCGGCGCGTTCGAGGCCCCCGGACGGCACGGCCGCGAGGAGATGACCACGGAGATGCGTGCGTCGGACTCCCCGTTCACCCCTGACGACGTGCAGCGCCTGGAGCAGCTGCGCCGGGCCTTCCAGCCGCGGCGCTTCGGCTCGGGCTACGACCCCAGCCAGGTCGACCAGATGTTCGACGCGGTCTCCGCGGCCATGACCGGCCGCAATCCCGTTCCGTTGTCGGACCGGGAGCTCGACACGAGCCAGTTCTCGCTGGTGCAGGGCGGCTACTTCGAGGCCGAAGTGGACTCGGCACTGCGCGAAGTGCGCGAGATGTTCGCCCGCCGCGGCATGATGCACTGAGCCGCGGGCAAAGACGAAGCAAGGAGGCGGGGCCGCACATGCGGCCCCGCCTCCTTTCGCGTTGAGCGACCGGCTTCGGAGACGACGAAACCGGCCGCGCCGCGGCCGGTTTCCTTCGAGTCAGTGCTGTTCAAAGTAAGTGCTGTTCGCGACAGTGCCGTTCGAGTCGGTGCTGTTCAAAGTCGGTGCTGTACGAATCGGTGTCGCCTGAGTCGATGCCGTCCGGTCTAGCGCAGGCCCGTCTTGCGGAGCCAGGCGTCGAAGACCATGACGCCGAACAGCACCGCGGCGGTGACCAGGAGGAATGCGTCCTCGACCCAGCCCTGGTGGTTGCCGAACAGGTACGACAGGATGATGACGATGCCGACGCTCAGCGCGGTGTACAGGGCCTTGCGGCTCGTGGGCTTGCGCTGATCGGGCGAGAGAACCTGCTCTTCGGCAGTCATGTGAACTCCTCCAACCTCTCCGGTGATCGCAGACAGTCTCGCACGCCACAAGACCGCACGTCCCGGCCCCGGCCGGGCTGTGACTTGTAGAGTTGAGGCCTCGTCGTCCCCGTATCCGGAAGGGTAACCGTGCGAATCACCGGTACCGGCCACGCCAGCATGTTCATCGAGACCGCCGCGGGATCGATCCTGTGCGACCCCTGGGTGAACCCCGCGTTCTTCGCGTCCTGGTTCCCCTTCCCCGACAACTCCCGGCTCGACTGGGACACGCTCGGGCAAGCCGACTACCTCTACGTCTCCCACCTGCACCGGGACCACTTCGACGAGGAGAACCTGACGCGGAACATCAGCAAGGACATCACCGTCCTGCTGCCGGAGTACCCCACTGCGGAACTGGAGTCCGAGCTGCGGGCCCTGGGCTTCCACAAGTTCATCAAGACCGTCTCCGAGGAGATCGTGGAGCTGCCCGGCGGCGTCAAGGTCATGATCCAGGCGCTCACCAGTCCCACCGACGGGCCCATCGGCGACTCCTCCCTGTGGGTCCAGGACGCCGACGGCACCCGCATGCTCAACCAGAACGACGCCCGCCCCACCGACATGAGCGTCTTCCTCCAGCACGGCAAGATCCACGCCCACCTGCTCCAGTTCTCCGGCGCGATCTGGTTCCCCATGGTCTACGAGCTGCCCGACAGCGCCAAGCGCGCCTTCGGGAAGCAGAAGCGCGAACGCGGCTTCGACCGCTCGTTGCGCTACATCGACGATGTCAAAGGCGACTGGGTCTTCCCGATCGCGGGCCCGCCGTGCTTCCTCGACGACGCGCTGTACGAGTTCAACGACGTCTTCGGCGACGAGGGCAACATCTTCCCCGACCAGATGGCCTATGTGGACTGGCTGGAAGAGCAGGGCCGCAAGCAGAACATCATCCTGCTGCCCGGCTCGGTCGCCGAGGTCAGTGCGGACGGCTCCGCCTCGGTCGTGCACCCCGTGGACGACCTGCGCGAGTGGTTCGACAACAAGAAGCAGCACCTGGACGAGTACAAGGAGCGGATGCAGCCGCGCATCGCCGCGGAGAAGGCCTCCTGGTCCCACCCCGAGATCGACGTCCTCGCCACGTTGCGCGAGCGCATCGAGCCGCTCATGCTCTCGGCCGAGCACATCGCCACCGGCATCGGCGGGCCCGTCCGCTTCGACTTGACCGCGCCCGATTCCGACGAGGTCCTCGAGTCGATCGTCTTCGACTTCCTGGAGCGCAAGATCTACCCCGACGACGGGGGGAAGGTCCGCTACCGCTTCCGCACCGAGCGCCGCCTCATCGAGCACCTGCTCCACATCCGCGAGGTCGACTGGGTCAACTCGCTGTTCCTGTCCTGCCGGTTCACCGCCGCGCGCATCGGCCAGTACAACGAGTACGTGTACGCGTTCTTCAAGTGCCTCTCCGAGGAGCGGCTCCAGTACGCCGAGGGCTGGTACGCCGAGCAGCGCCCCGACGACGAGGACATCATCGTGCAGGGCTGGGAGTTCCAGCGCCGCTGCCCGCACCTCAAGGCCGACCTCTCGGTCTTCGGCAAGGTCGAGGAGGGCGTCCTCACCTGCCAGATGCACGGCTGGAAGTGGAACCTCAAGTCCGGCAAGTGCATGACGAGCGTCGGGCATGACATCCGAAGCGCTCGCGCTGAGGATGCATGAGCTGAGCCGCAGCGGCAAGGTCGAGGAGGCCGACGCCTAGCTCTTGACATGCGAAGGGCCGGAACGCAGCCGCGTTCCGGCCCTTCGCGTATGTCAGGGCTCGATGCCGAAGTCGCGCAGCATCGTCATGATCTGGGCCTTGTAGAACTCGTCCACGTTCTCCTCGACCGGCAGGTTCCCGAAGGTCTCCATGACGACCAGGCCGAACACCCGCACCCAGGCCGAGACGAACGAGTAGATCCAGTCGAGGGGGATCATCTCGCCGACGATGAACATCGAGCACTTCTCCGTCAATTCGGCCCGTAGGCCCTCGGACACCCCCGGCGCCGGAACGGGGGCCGCGGTGACGCCGCCCTGGTCCAGGGTCTGGCGGTAGAACGCCCCGAGTTCGAGCCCGCACAGCTGCGAGTGCTCCAGCGACTTCTGGGACACCCGGTCGAGCTGCTCGACCGGGGTGGTGAAGGACTCGGCGTGGAACGACATCGCGCCGCGCTGCTCGGGGAAGGCGATCATCAGCTCGAACTCGCGCCGGTTTCCCACGGCCCAGCTCCGGAAGGCCCACACCCAGGCCTTCATCCGTTCGAGGTGGGCGTCGGGCGGCGCTGCGTCCATCGCCTTGCGGGTCTCCGCGATAAGTTCGTCGTAGAGGTCGCAGCACAACTCGATCAGGAGCGCGTCGAGGCTGTCGAAGTAGCGGTACAGCGCGGCCGGGGTCACGCCGACCTCGCGGGCGATGGCGCGGAGCGAGACGCCGCTGGGTCCGAGCTCCTGGAGCTGGCTCCGAGCGCTCGCCTTGATCTCGGCGACGGTCTCGGCGCGCATGCGCTCGCGACGGGTCGGGCCGCCCGCGGTGTTCGAAGTCACTGCACTCCTCAGGTCACAACTCAGTTAACGGTGTTGACTGAACAAGGGGCGTTTATTAAAGTGAACACCGTTAGCTAACTAATCAACAGTCACCATCCTACCGCCGGGTGGCCCTTCAGCACCAGCGGTCACCGCCTCCCCAAGAGGAGAAGCTCATGTATTCCCTGCTAGGTCGCGCGGTCATCAAGGCGCGCTGGTTCATCTTGGTCGGGATCGCCGCGGTCTTCGCGGTCGGCGCGACCTGGGGACTCGGCGTGTTCGACGAGTTCACCGACGGTGGCTACGTCTCCTCCGAGTCCCCATCGGTCCGCGACGCCGAGGTGATCGAGGAGGAGTTCGGCTCCATCGGCGCCGAGGTCGTGGTCCTGTACCACTCCGACACCCTGACGGCCGACGATCCGGCCTTCGCCTCGGCCGTCGAAGGCGCCGTCGCCGACATCGACGCGATCGACGGGGTCGAGAGCGTCGCCTCCTACTACGGCACGCAGCTGCCGAGCTTCGTCTCCGAGGACGGGCACTCCACCTACGCGGCGATCTCCCTCTCCGGCTCCTCCGACGAGGAGCGCGCCAACGCGTTCGAGGGGATCGAGCAGGAACTGCGCGACGCCGGTGACACCGGCGACCTGGACGTCACCCTCGGCGGCGGCGCGGCCATCTTCGCCGACCTCAACGAGCAGGTCCAGCACGACCTCGAGATCGCCGAGATGATCTCGATGCCCCTCCTGCTGCTCATCATGATCCTGGTCTTCGGCGCCCTCGTGGCCGCATCGCTGCCGCTGGTCATCGGCGGCATGTCGATCCTCGGCGGCTTCGCCATCACCCGCGTCATCACCGAGTTCACCGACGTCTCGGTGTTCGCCGCCAACGTCATCACCATCATCGGCCTCGGCATGTCCATCGACTACTCGCTGTTCGTGCTGCGGCGGTTCCGTGAGGAACTCGGGCACGGGCGCGGCAAGCGCGCCGCGGTGATGAACACCGTGGCAACCGCCGGTCGCACCGTCATGGTCTCGGGCCTCATCATCGTCCTGTCGATGGGCGGCCTGCTCCTGGTGGACGTGCCCTTCCTGCACGGCATCGCGTACGGCGTCATGTCCGCCGTCGGTGTTGCCATGCTCTCGGCCCTGGTCGCCCTGCCCGCCGTCCTCTACCTGCTCGGTGAGCGCGTCGACAAGGGCCGCCTGCCCTGGCGCCGCGGCGCCGAACCCAAGACCGAGACGGGCTTCTGGCACGGCCTCGCCGCCGGCGTCATGCGCCGCCCGGTGCTCGTGCTGCTGCCCGTCCTCGCGTTCATGGCGCTGCTCGCCAGCCCCATCCTCGACATGCAGTTCGGCGGTGTCGACGAGCGCGACATGCCGAAGGACAGCGAGTCACGCGTGGTCACCGAGACCCTCGCGGGCGACTTCCCCGGCGGCGAAGAGGAGAAGTTCCAGGTCATGGTCGTGGGGGACCAGGCCGCGGTCGCCGCCGCCACCGATGAACTCCTCGCGCTCGACTACGTGGACGACGTCAGGCCCGCCGCACAGCCGACCGACGACGCGGTGCTGCTCGAAGTCCTCTACGACCTCGACCCGTTCAGCGCCGAGGCCCGCGGCCTCATCGAGGACGCCCGCGCGATCGACGTGAGCGGAGCGGACCTGTACATCACCGGCGGCGCCTCCGACCGGGTCGACATGCTCGACGCGATCGGCGAGGGCCTGCCCTACATGCTCGGCTACATCGTCATCGTCACCATGATCGTGCTGTTCCTGGCCTTCGGCTCGATCGTGCTGCCGATCAAGGCGGTCCTGATGAACGCGGTCTCCCTGGGAGCCGCCCTGGGCATCGTGGTGTGGATCTTCCAGGAGGGCCACCTGTCCGGCCCGCTCGGCTTCACGCCCTCGGGCTACATCGACCCGTCGAACCTGCTGCTCATGATCGCGCTGCTGTTCGCCCTCGCCACCGACTACGAGGTCTTCCTACTCTCGCGGGTGCGCGAGGAGTGGGACATGGGCGCCGACAACCGCACCGCCGTCCTGCGCGGCATGCAGTCCACCGGTTCGATCATCACCGCCGCGGCGCTCATCCTCATCGTGGTGGTGGGCGCGTTCGCCTTCAGCGGCATCACCTTCATGAAGATGATCGGCCTGGGGATGGCAATCGCGATCTTCCTCGACGCCACTGTGGTCCGAATGCTCCTCGTCCCCGCGACGATGCGCCTCCTCGGCCGCGCCAACTGGTGGGTCCCCGGGCCCCTGGGGAAGCTCTACTCCAAGTACGGCATCAAGGAGAGCGCCGAACCTGTTGCGCCCGTTGAGGACCGCACGCACGCCAACGCTTGACACCGGGAAACCCGCGGCCCGCCTCGATCCTTCGAGGCGGGCCGCTTCCCGTTCCCGGAGCGGCAAAAGGGGCGTGTCCGGTTCATGGGATCTTTGGCTGGTGCCGATACAAAAGATATTCAAGAATTTAAGTTGAGCTGTTGACAAGCGGCAAGCGGTTGCATAGCCTGGTGTGATCTAGGAGCCAACCCCCTCCGAAAGGTCCCAATACCCTATGACCGACAACGATGTCGCTGTGGTGCGCCCGAAGCGGGGCCGCTCGGGTGCCCCGCCCGAGCCCGCTGTCGCAGCACCCTCCGCGAGCCCCGAACGGGCCCGCCGGAGGATCGGCACCACCATCCGCTCACGCGAGCGATGGGCGGCCCTGAGCTTTCTGTCCCCCTGGCTGATCGGCCTCCTGGCCATCACCGTGGGACCGATGATCGCCTCGTTCTACCTCTCCTTCACCGACTACAGCCTGGGTTACGGCGAGTGGATCGGCACGGAGAACTACCAGCGGATGCTCGACGACCCGCGACTGGCCCAGTCGATCAAGGTCACCGCGATCTACACCTTCGTCTCGGTCCCGCTGCAACTCGGCGCGGCGCTCATCCTGGCGATGATCCTCGACCGCGGCCTGCGCGGCATGGCGTTCTACCGCTCGCTGTTCTACCTGCCCTCACTGCTGGGGGCATCGGTTGCCATCGCCATCATGTGGCGCCAGGTATTCGGCACCGAAGGACTCGTGAACCAGGTCCTCGCCATCTTCGGCATCCAGGGCGAAGGCTGGGTCTCCCACCCCGACTACGCCCTCGGCACCCTGATCATCCTGCACGTGTGGACCTTCGGCTCCCCGATGATCATCTTCCTGGCGGGCCTGCGGCAGATCCCCACCATGTACTACGAAGCGGCCATCGTGGACGGTGCGGGCCCCTTCCGCCGCTTCATGAACGTGACGCTCCCGCTCCTGACCCCCATCATCTTCTTCAACCTCGTGCTGCAGATCATCCACTCGTTCCAGTCGTTCACCCAGGCGTTCATCGTCTCCAGCGGCAAGGGCGGCCCGTCCGACTCCACGCTGTTCCTGACGCTGTACCTCTACGACCAGGGCTTCACCCAGTTCGACATGGGCTACGCCTCGGCCATCGCCTGGCTCCTGCTGATCATCATCGCGATCTTCACCGCGCTCAACTTCCTCATGTCGAAATTCTGGGTGTTCTATGGCGACAATGACTGAGACGAAACCGGCCCCGGCCCCGACCCGCCGCAGCTCCGAGCGCAGCGCGGTCACGGGCGGCCTCAAACGCTTCGTCTTCCACCTGCTGCTCCTCACCGCGGCGATGATCATGATCTACCCGCTGCTGTGGATGCTCTCGGCGAGCCTCAAGCCCATCGACGAGATCTTCTCCGACCCCGGGCTCATTCCGTCCACTTGGGAATGGGGCAACTACGCCGAAGGCTGGACCACCCTCGACGAGCCGTTCCAGAAGTACATCTTCAACTCGCTCATCATCGTGGCCGGCGCCATCGTCGGCAACCTGGTCTCCTGCTCGATGGCCGCCTACGCCTTCGCGAGGCTCCGCTTCCCCATGCGCGGCATGCTCTTCGCGGTCATGCTCGGCACCATCATGCTGCCGATCCACGTCGTGATCATCCCGCAGTACATCCTGTTCAACAACCTCGGCTGGGTCGGCACCTTCTGGCCCCTCATCGTCCCCAAACTGCTCGCCACCGACGCGTTCTTCGTGTTCCTCATGGTCCAGTTCATCCGCGGCCTCCCGCGCGAACTCGACGAGGCCGCCGCGATCGACGGCTGCGGCTACTGGGGCACCTACCTGCGCATCATCATGCCGCTGTGCATGCCCGCGCTGGCGACCACCGCGATCTTCACGTTCATCTGGACCTGGAACGACTTCTACTCGCAGCTGATCTATCTGCAGGGCGCGGACTTGACGACCGTTCCCCTGGCCCTGCGGATGTTCATGGACTCCACGGGCACCACGAACTGGGGCGCGCTGTTCGCGATGTCGATCGTCGCACTGGGCCCGATCTTCGGGTTCTTCCTCGCCGGGCAGCGCTACCTCGTCCGAGGGATCGCGACGACCGGCATCAAGTAACATTCGGCAATCAACCCTCACAAAGTCCTGAAAGGACGAAGCGAATGCATTCATCCAACCCCTCGGGCGTCTCACGGCGAACGCTCGCTAAAGCCGGGATCTTCGGCGCGGCGGCCGCACCCCTCCTCGCGGCCTGCGGCAACGACGGCGGCGGCGCCGAAGAAGGCGACGGCCAGCTGGACTTCTGGTGGTGGGGCTCGGACCCGCGCCACGAGTACACCCAGAAGATCGTGGACGCCTTCCTCGCCAAGAACGAGGGCATCACGATCAAGCCCAGCCCCAACGAGTTCGACGCCTACTGGGACGCCCTGAACGTCGCCGTCTCGGGCAACAACGCGCCCGACGTCCTCCAGCAGGACGAGCGCTACCTGCGCGACTACGCCGACAAGAACGCGCTGCTGCCCCTGGACGACCTCGGCATCGACCTGTCGAAGATCGAAGAGGGCACCCTCAAGACCGGCCAGTTCGACGGCAAGACCTACGGCATCGCGACCGGCGTCAACGCCTTCGCGCTCCTGGTCAACCCGGCCCTCGTCGACGCCGCCGGCGTGACCATGCCCGACGACACGACCTGGTCGTGGGCCGACTTCATGCAGTTCATCACCGACCTGTCGGCCCAGGGCGACGCCATCGGCAACTCGGCGGTCTCCTTCAGCAACGAGTCGCTCTTCAACGTGTTCGCACGCCAGAAGGGCGAGAGCCTCTACACCGAGGACGGGAAGCTCGGCTTCACCGAGGCGACCATGAACGAGTGGTGGCAGATGGTCCTCACCTTGCGCGACGCCGGGGCCATCCCCGAACCGAGCAAGATCGTCGAGGCCTTCGCCGCCGGCCAGGACCAGGCGCCGCTCGCCACCGGCACCGGCGTCACCGAGTTCTACTGGACCAACCAGATCGGTGCGATCCAGTCCGTGCTCGGCTCCGACCTCGTGCTGCTGCGCGTCCCCGGAGAGTCCGGCGGAGCCCAGCCGGGCCTGTACCTGAAGTCGGCCATGTACTGGTCGGTCTCGCGGACCACCTCGGACCAGGCCGCCGCCGCCAAGCTCGTCGACTACCTGCTCAACAGCGACGAGTCCATCGACCTCATGCTCGGCGACCGCGGCCTGCCGTCGAACACCGCCCAGCGCGAGCGGATCCTGCCGGTCCTCCCGCCGGACCAGGCGCTCGGCGCCGACTACATCGCGGCGATCACCCCCGGCCTGGCCGAGGGCCCGCCCGTGCCCCCGATCGGTTCGGGCGGCGCCGCCGACATCATGCTCGGCGTCTTCGAGAGCCTGATCTTCGACGACACCAGCCCTGAAGAGGCCACCGCCGCGTTCATCGCGCAGACCAACGCGGCCATCGGCGCCGCATAGGCGCGCCACAACTGAACCGCAGGGGCGGGGCCGAAGGGCCCCGCCCCTGCGCATACCGGGTCAGGGCCGGCACTCGGTGACATCCGGGCCGCGACGGACGTCGATTGCCGCCTCCGCGGACCCCTCCGTATCATTGGTCGGATGACCAGCCAGTTCGTGCTCACGCTCTCGTGCCCCGACCGCCTCGGCATCGTGTACGCCGTGTCGGGATTCCTGACCCACCGCGACGCCAACATCGAGGACTCCCAGCAGTTCTCCGAGCACGCCTCCGGACGCTTCTTCATGCGGGTCGAGTTCTCGGCGGCAGCCGAGCAGGAGCACGGTGAGTCGGAAGGCGCGACCCTTCGGGACGAACTGGCCGTCGGCTTCGCCGACATCGCCCGCGAATTCGACATGGACTGGCGCCTCCACGACCGCGCCGTCAAACCCCGCGTGCTCGTCATGGCCTCCAAGCAGGGCCACTGCCTCAACGACCTGCTGTACCGCTTCCGCATCGGCGCCCTCCACGGCGAGGCCGCCGCGGTCGTCTCCAACCACCCCGACTGGGCCGACCTGGCCGCCTCCTCCGGTGTCCCGTTCCACTACCTGCCCGTCGGCCTCGAGGGGAGGGCCGCCCAGGAGCAGCAGGTCCTCGACCTGGTGGAGTCCGAACGGATCGACGTCGTGGTCCTGGCCCGCTACATGCAGATCCTCTCCTCGGAGTTCTGTGCGAAGCTGCCCGGGCGGATCATCAACATCCACCACTCGTTCCTGCCGAGCTTCAAGGGCGCCAAGCCCTACCACCAGGCGCACTCGCGCGGTGTCAAGCTCATCGGCGCGACCTGCCACTACGTCACGGCCGACCTCGACGAGGGCCCCATCATCGACCAGGAGGTCGCCCGCGTCGACCACGCGCACAGCCCCGACGAACTCGTCGCGGCCGGACGCGACCTCGAGTCGACCTGCCTGGCCCGCGGCCTCGCCGCCCACCTGGACGATCGCATCCTGTTGAACGGCCACAAGACCGTCGTTTTCCGCTAGCGGATAATGACGCCCGTGACTGACCAACGCGAGATCGTGCTCCTGGGCTCCACCGGCTCCATCGGCACACAGGCCATCGACATCGTCCACGCCAACCCCGATCGCTTCCGCGTCGTCGGCATCGGCGCGGCCGGATCCGACCCCGCCGCCCTGGCCGAGCAGGCCGTGTCGCTCGGCGTCGACGTGGTGGCCGTCGCCGACGCGACCCAGCTCGAAGCCGTCCAACTGCGCCTCTTCGCCGCCGCGAAGGAACGCGACTGGACCGCCGGCGGCTTCAAGATGCCCAAGCTCCTCGCCGGGCGCAACGCCATGAGCGAACTCGCCTCGTGGGCGGGAACCTCGGACTCAGGCCGGCCCGGCGAGTTCCCCGGGCCGATCGTCCTCAACGGCATCAACGGCTCCATCGGCCTCGAACCGACCCTCGCCGCACTCAGGGCCGGACGCCAAGTGGCCCTTGCCAACAAGGAGTCCCTCGTCGCCGGCGGCCCGCTCGTGCGCGAGGTCGCCGCCCCCGGCCAGCTCGTGCCCGTCGACTCCGAGCACTCCGCGCTCGCCCAGTGCCTGCGCTCGGGCACCGCCGAACGCGTCGCGAAGCTCATCCTCACCGCCTCCGGCGGGCCCTTCCGCGGCAGGACCCGCGACCAGCTCGCCGAGGTCACCGTCGAGCAGGCCCTCGCCCACCCCACCTGGGCCATGGGCCCGGTCGTCACCATCAACTCCGCGACCATGGTCAACAAGGCCCTGGAGGTCATCGAGGCCCACGAGCTCTTCGGCATCGACTACGACGACATCCAAGTCGTCGTGCACCCCCAGTCGGTCATCCACTCCATGGTCGAGTTCACCGACGGCTCCACCATCGCCCAGGCCTCCCCGCCCGACATGCGCCTGCCCATCGGCCACGCCCTCGCCTGGCCCGACCGCCTCCCCGGCTCCGCCCGCCCCGTCGACTGGACGAAGGCGAGCGACTGGCACTTCGAACCGCTCGACGAGACCGCGTTCCCCGCCGTCGCCCTCGCCAAAGCCGCAGGTCGCGCCGGTGGACTGAGCCCCGCGGTCTACAACGCCGCCAACGAGGAAGCCGTCGCCGCGTTCCGCGACGGGCGGCTCCCGTTCCTCGGCATCGTCGACACCATCGAGGCCGTCCTCGCCGCGGCACCGTCATTTGAGCGACCCGCCAGTGTCGCAGACGTACTCGAAGCCGAGAACTGGGCGCGGTCGAGCGCCCGACGGCTAGTCTTGGACGCGTCCGAGCGATAGAAGGAGACACAGACTTGCTGGCCTACATCACCGGGATCATCCTCTTCGCGCTGGCGATCCTCATCTCCGTGAGCCTCCACGAGGCCGGACACATGCTCACCGCGAAGGCCTTCGGCATCAAGGTCACCCGCTTCTTCGTGGGCTTCGGGCCCACGCTGTGGTCCTTCCGCAAGGGCGAGACCGAATACGGCGTCAAGGGCATCCCGCTGGGCGGGTTCGTGAAGATCACCGGCATGACCCCGCTCGAAGAAGAGGAGGAGGTCGAGGAGAAGGACCGCGACCGCGTCTTCTGGCGCAAGCCCCTGTGGCAGCGCACGCTCGTGCTCGCCGCCGGCTCCTTCACCCACTTCGTCATCGGCTTCATCGCCCTGTGGATTCTCGTCTCCTTCGTCGGCGTCATCGCCAACCCGGCCTACGCCGAGCAGGTCACCGAATCGCAGGAGACCGCGAAGATCTCCGTCTCCGAGTGCGTGGCCTCCACCGACACCGAGGCCGCGGCAGGGGACTGCCCCGAAGGCCAGATCGAGGGCCCGGCCTACGCCGCCGGGATCGAGAGCGGCGACGAGATCACCGCGGTCGGCGGGACCGCCGTCACCGACATGGACTCGCTCATCGCCGTGGTCACCAAGTTGACCCCGGGCGAGCCGGTCGCCGTCACCGTCGACTCGGGCGGCACCGAGAAGACCGTCGAGGTCACCCCCTACTCCGCCGAGGTCGAGAACGCGGACGGCAAGACCGAGACCGTCGCCCGCCTGGGCGTGCTCGTCTACACCGACCCCGCCATCAGCCCCACCACGGCCGTCGGCGGCATCGACGGCGTCGGCGAGACCGTCTCCTACACCGGCGACATGTTCAAGGAGACCTTCATCGCCCTCGGGCAGCTGCCCTCGAAGATCCCGCCGCTGTGGGACGCGATCATGGGCGGCGAACGCAGCGACGACTCGCCCGTGAGCGTCGTCGGTGCCTCCCGCCTCGGCGGCGAGATGGTCCAGTACGACCAGTGGGCCATGTTCTTCATGCTCCTGGTGGTCCTCAACTACTTCATCGGCATCTTCAACCTGCTGCCGCTCCTGCCGATGGACGGCGGGCACATCGCCATCGCCTGGTACGAGAAGGCCCGCTCGTGGGTCGCGGCCAGGCGCGGCAGGCCCGACCCGGGGCGTGTCGACTACCTAAAGTTGATGCCCCTCACATACGCTGTGATCGTGCTCCTGGGCGGCTTCATGCTGCTGACCATCACCGCCGACATCGTCAATCCCATCACCATTTTCAATTAACCCGCGACTCAAGGTGGAAACTAGCCACATGACCGCAGTGAACCTCGGTATCCCCACCAAGCGCCACGACCACGAGATCGAGCCGCTCGCCCCGCGGCGGCAGACGCGCCAGCTCAACGTCGGCGGCGTGCTCGTCGGCGGCGGCGCGCCCGTTTCCGTCCAGTCGATGACCACCACGCGGACCTCCGACATCGGCGCGACGCTCCAGCAGATCGCCGAGCTCACGGCCACCGGCTGCCAGATCGTCCGGGTCGCGTGTCCGACCCAGGACGACGCGGACGCGCTGAAGGTCATCGCCCGCCAGTCGCAGATCCCCGTCATCGCGGACATCCACTTCCAGCCCAAGTACGTCTTCGCGGCCATCGACGCCGGGTGCGCGGCCGTCCGCGTCAACCCCGGCAACATCAAGCAGTTCGACGACCGTGTGGGGGAGATCGCCAAGGCCGCCAAGGACGCGGGGACCCCGATCCGCATCGGCGTCAACGCCGGCTCGCTCGACAAGCGGCTCCTCGCCAAGTACGGCAAGGCCACGCCGGAGGCGCTGGTCGAGTCCGCGCTGTGGGAGGCGTCCCTGTTCGAGGAGCACGACTTCCGCGACATCAAGATCTCGGTCAAGCACAACGACCCGGTCGTCATGATCAAGGCCTACCGGCTCCTGTCCCAGCAGTGCGAGTACCCGCTGCACCTGGGCGTGACCGAGGCCGGGCCCGCCTTCCAGGGCACGATCAAGTCCGCCGCCGCGTTCGGCGCGCTCCTGGCCGAGGGCATCGGCGACACCATCCGCGTCTCCCTCTCGGCCCCGCCGGTCGAGGAGGTCAAGGTCGGCAACCAGATCCTGGAGTCCCTCGGCCTGCGCGAGCGGGGCCTGGAGATCGTCTCGTGTCCCTCGTGCGGCCGGGCGCAGGTCGACGTCTACACGCTCGCCGAGCAGGTCACCGCGGGCCTTGAGGGCCTGCCGGTCCCGCTGCGCGTGGCCGTCATGGGCTGCGTCGTGAACGGCCCCGGGGAGGCCCGCGAGGCCGACCTCGGCGTCGCCAGCGGCAACGGCCGGGGCCAGATCTTCGTCAAGGGCGAGGTCATCCGGACCGTGCCCGAGTCGCAGATCGTGGAGACCCTCATCGAGGAGGCCCTCAAACTGGCCGAGGCGATGGGCGCCGAGCTCCCCGAGGAACTCAGGGGGCTCTCGGGCCCGGTCGTCAAGGTCCACTGAGTGTCGGATCGCCGACTCGCCGGCGATCCGTTCCCGACTACGCTCTCCTGTAGGGCCAGTTCAGAGCGCCCCCGCTCGACTCTGAATCCGACATAACGTTCATCATGTGCGAAATTGCACATGAGTGACTCGGAGGATTCGGCTCACCGGTCGAACGGGGCCCCGCATAATGACTTTCGTGCCTGTAAGGCGCCTACCGGTCGCCTGCGCCCGCGAAAGGGGAGCCACCGACATGGGGAAGATCGAACGCCAGATATCCGAGGGTGTCACCAAGTACTACTGGTACCCCGGGGAGAAGATCGACTGGATCAGGGGTGTCCTGACCCTCCTCGGCGGCGGCCTGCTGTTCGCGCTGATCTACGTGGTCACCAAGAACAGCCTCCTCGCCTCCGTCATCGCGGGCACCGCAGTCCAAGCGGTCGTCGGCGCCTACCTGGGACGCCGGGACGCCGCGGGGCTCTCGGAGTTCCACGACCCCGCGACCGAGCGCCGCGAGGCCGTCATCGACGGCACCCGCGCCGCCTGGCGCGGCACGCTCCAGGGCCTGCTGTGCGCCGGGTCGGCCATGCTCGTGCTGAACATGCCGCACGACGGCTTCCTCGCGGACTGGGTGCTGCCGTTCGTGCCCTCGATCATCGGCGCGCTCGCCCACTCCGGCGGGATGCTCTGGGAGCGGCTCGCCCAGGAGGTCAGCGCCCCGGCGAAGGCGGCCGCGGCGGCCGACGCCGAAGCGCCCACGAAGGAACTCGAAGCGGCCTAGAGCGCGAAGCGGCCTGGAACGGAAGACGACCGGAGTCCAAGGCGCCGTTGACTTCAGCGCCACCTGGACCTTGTGCGGGCCCGCAATCCTCAGGGACTCGCGGGCCTTCGCGCTGCATGGTGAGCCGACGCGGGGCGGCAGCACGCCGCCTGGGTTGGACAGGCGGGGCGCTCGACCGCGGCAGGTGTCGTACACCGCACTCCCGGTCGGAACCGGGCGGGCGGCACTACCGCGGGAGCAGCGCCCCGCGTCGGCTCGGTAGGAGAGGCTTCGCGGGGTCCCGGCCTGCCGATACGCGCGGACCGGGGTTCTCAGGATGCTGGTTGACGCACCGAAACGCAAGAGATTTTCTGGTCGGCGGCACCGCTTTTTCGGCGTCTTCTCGGTAACGGAGCCACAGCTGCCCCGCAGGTCCCGCGCATCGCGAGGGTTAGGCTGGTCCGATGAATTCCCGTCCCGCGCTGCGCCCAGGCAGGCAGAGCCCCCGCCGGAGCGTCCCCGAATCCATCGAGCGGCCCGAGTACGTCGGCAAGCCCGCGCCCGCGCCATTCCACGGCAGCGAGGTCAAGGACGCCGAGACGATCGAGCGGATGCGCATCGCCGGACGCATCGCCGCCGACGCACTGGTCGAGGCCGGGAAGGCCGTCGCCCCCGGCGTCACCACCGACGAGCTGGACGCGGTCGTCCACGAGTACCTGTGCGACCTCGGCGCCTACCCCTCGACGCTCGGCTACCGCGGCTACCCCAAGTCCTGCTGCACCTCGCTCAACGAGGTCGTCTGCCACGGCATCCCCGACTCCACAGTGGTCCACGACGGCGACATCGTCAACATCGACATCACCGCGTTCATCGGCGGCGTCCACGGCGACTGCAACGCGACCTTCCTCGCCGGAGACGTGTCCCAAGAGGCGCGCGACCTCGTCGATCGCACCTGGAAGGCCACCTGGCGCGGCATCAAGGCCGTCAAGCCCGGGCGGCAGCTCAACGTCGTCGGCAAGGTCATCGAGGCCTACGCCGCCCGCTTCGGCTACGGCGTCGTCCGCGACTTCACCGGCCACGGCATCGGCACCGCCTTCCACTCGGGCCTGTACGTGCCGCACTACGACAACCCGGGCCTCGAGATCGCGATCGAGACGGGCATGACCTTCACGATCGAGCCGATGATCAACCTCGGCGTCGCCGCGCACGAGATGTGGGACGACGGCTGGACCGCCGTCACCCGCGATCGCAAATGGACCGCCCAGTTCGAGCACACCCTCCTCGTGACCGAGGACGGCTTCGAGATCCTCACCCTGCCCTCCGGCGGCGTCCCCGCGGGCACGCCCGCCGACCAGCTGTAGTTCGCGGGCCCTGCCCTTGGGCGCCGCTTTCGCGGCCCCTGCTGCTGCGGCCCTTCGCGAAGACGAAAGGCCCGCCGACGCGATCGCGCCGACGGGCCTCGTTCCGTTTCCTTGCGGGACTAGGTCAGCCGCCGCTCACTCGGCAGCCTCGCCTTGGTGAACACGAGCGCCCCGATCGCCGCGATGAGCGGCACCGCCAGCAGGATGATCCCGAAGTTCAGCCACGGCAGCTCCCAGCCGTAGAGCGTCTGGAACGGGTACTCGTTCAGCAAGGGCCGGTTGAGCGCCTCGCGGATCAGCGCGTAGCCGAGGACCCCGGCGACCGTGCCGAGCACGGCGCCGAACATCGCGATCATGATCGTCTGCCACATCGCGAACCGCTTGCGCAGCCCCGGCGCCGCGCCCACCGCGCCGAGCGTGGTCATGTCCCGCCGCTGCTCGGCGATGATCAGCCCGGTCGACACGGCCGTCGAGCCGAGCGTGATCAGCGCGCACAGCGCGGCCACGGCCAGCATGATGTAGAACGTGGTGGGATCGTGGTAGTCGGTCACATTGAACTGCGCCCAGACGTCGCCGTCGGCCAGCTCGGTGTCCATGTCGGCCGTGACGGCCTCGCCGACCGCGCCGTCGACCGTCGTGGAGGTCTCCAGCAGGTACTCGCGGACCCAGGTGGATTCGGCCATGCCGAGCTGCTCGGCGGCCCCGGGACTGAGGAAGACCATGGCGTACCCGAGCAGTCCCTTCTCGACGGCCATCGCGGGCAGTTCGATCTCCGACACCTCCGAGTCGATCGGCTCGCCGGTGTTCTCGTCCGCGATCGAGGCCTCCTGCTCGATCACCACGGTGCCGTCCTCGGTGAGCGCCAGCGGATCGGAGACGAGGACGCCGCCCTGCTCCAGAACTGCCACGGCCGCATCGAGCTCAGCGCCTTCGAGCTCCGTATAGGTCGCGACGATCTTCGGATCGGTCGCGGTGGGGACCTCGTAGAGGCCGTATCCCGTGGTGTCCCAGTTCTCGTCGCAGCGGGGGTCCTCCCTCGCCGCGGTCACGGCCGCCTCGATCTCCGCGTCCGTCTCGGGCGCGGCGGTCCAGTACGAGCACACGTTCGCCTCGGGCCGGACCAGCGCCAGCTCGCAGTAGACCTGCGCGTCGGCCGGGAAGCGTCCCTCCGTGGCGCAGTCCTCGCCGGTGTCGCTGATCGGGATCTCGGTCACCTCGAGATCGTCGAGGCGCTGCTGGAGCCGTGACTCGGCCTCGGCGAGGGTGGCGTCCCAGTCGATCACCGCCAGCTGCTCGCCCGTCACGGGGTCGTAGTCGCCCTGGTTGTACAGGCTCAGCGTGAGCGAGTCCTGCGGCAGCAGGTGCTCCTGCGTGGCCTCGGCGCGCACGTTGTCCGCGGCCACGGTCAGCGAGAACGCCATCCCGCCCGCGACGACGCCGAGGACCGCGGCGATCGCCGGTGCGGCCGAGCCGCGGTTGCGCCCGGCCTCGCGCAGCGCCATGCGCGGCGCGAGCGGCAGCCATCGGCCGAGCTTCGCCGTCAGCGCGAGGATCGCCGGCGTGCACGCGACCAGACCCAGTTGCAGCAGGACGATCGCGCTCGCCATGAGCGGCATGCTCCAGAGCGTGATGCCGCCCAGGCCCGAGGCGATGCCCGCCCCGATCATGGCCAGGCCGATCACCAGCCAGCGCTTGGAGCCCTTTCGGCCCGGGGTGCGGCCCATGAGCGCCGCGACCACGTTGATGCGCGAAGCGCTCATCGCCGCGGCCAGGGCCGACAGCAGCCCGGTCGCGATCGCCACGCCCACAAGCGAGGCCTGGAGCCACGGCAGGACCCGCAGCCCCGCACTGCGGTGGCCCACCAGCTGCTCCAGCAGCGGCATCCCCAGGGCGACCGCAGCGATGCCCAAGGCGACCGCTACGACGGCCGCGATGAGTCCGAACAGGAGGCCTCCGGCGAGGACGGTGTTGCGGATCTGCGCCGGAGTGGCCCCGTTGGCGCTCATGAGCGCGAACTCGCGGGAGCGCCGCCGGGTGCTGATCGCGAAGGCGGGTCCCGCGAGGAGGACGACCTCCATGACCACGACCACGATGATCAGGGCGTAGAACGTGAGCATGAAGTCGCTCGTCGTGGACTGCGAGAAGCCGCCGTCCGGGGCGGTCGAGGGCTGGTCGAGGAGCGAGGTCGCCCACACGCTCACGCCCGCCTCGTTGAGCTTCAGCGCATCCTCGTAGGTGAGCTCGTCGGGGGTGTCGACCAGCCACCCGTTCGCGGTGTCGGGGAAGTACGAGGCGATCGCGAAGCGGCCGTGGAGGTTCCACGGGATCTCGACGATGCCGCTGACCTCGTGCTCCTCGGTGGAGCCTCCGGTCGCCAGCGAGATCGAGTCGCCGACGCCGACCTCCAGGTAATCGGCCGCCGCCTGGCTGAGGACCAGTTCGTCCCTGGTCGGGGCCGAGCCTTCCAGGTACTCCAGCCCGGCCGCCTTGTAGGTCCGGTCGGCCAGGTCGTAACCGAAGACGCCGATCTGGCCGAGCCCGTCGGGGGTCTCGACCTGCACCTGCTCGGAGGCCTCGCCGTAAGTGCTGTACGGGGCGACCCAGCTGCCCACCGGGAGGGCGTTGAGCAGATCCGCGTCGGAGAAGGACGCGCCCGAGGACTCCGCGTCCTCGGTCGACTCGTACCACGGGTACTGGTCCTCCCACGTGTACTGCGTGATCGGCAGCCCCCCGTAGCCCTCCTCGACGAACGCGTCGTTCTCGCCCAGGTACTGCCTCGCGGTCTCCTCTTTGGAGAGCGTGCTGGTGTCGAAGGCGCTCGCACCGATGGCGACGCCCAGCAGCGGGAGTCCCAGCAGCGCGATCGACAGGGCCGAACGGCCCTTGTAGCGCATCGCCTCGCGTCTGGCGATCCTGAAGGCCAGGCGGTGGCTCGCGAACATCACTGAGCCCCTTCGAGAAGGGTCTCGGCCTCGGGAAGCGGCGCTGAGGTGTCCACGACGCGCCCGTCGCGCAGGAACACGACCCGGTCGGCCCAGCCCGCGTGCCGCGCGTCGTGGGTGACCAGCAGACCGGCCGCGCCCGCGTCGCAGCGCTGGCGCAGGAGCTTGAGGACCTCTTCGCCCGTGACGGAGTCGAGCGCGCCGGTCGGCTCGTCGGCGAGCACCAGGCGGCGCTCGCCGATGAGGGCCCGCGCGATCGCGACCCGCTGGGCCTGGCCGCCCGACAGCTCGTCGGGGAACCGGTCGCCCTGCTTGACGTCGAGGCCGACCTCTTCGAGGGCGGCGAGGGCCAGCTTGCGGGCCTTGCCCGCCGCGAGGCCGTCGAGTTCGAGCGGCAAGGCCGCGTTCTCGGCCGCCGTCAGGCTCGGCACCAGGTTGTAGTCCTGGAAGACGTAGCCGATGCTGCGGCGGCGCATCGCCGCGAGCTGCTTCTTGTTGAGCGAGGCGAGCACGGTTCCCTCGACGAGGACTTCGCCGGTGCTCGGGGCGTCGAGCCCCCCGGCGAGGTTGAGCAGGGTGGACTTGCCCGAACCCGAGGGGCCCATGATGGCCACCATCTCTCCGGCGGCGACGTGCAGGTCGGTGTCGATCAGGGCGTGGACGGCGTTGTCGCCGGTGCCGTGGACACGGCTCACGCCTTTCAGGTGCAGGACGGTCATGGGGGTAACACCGCTTCTCTCAGAGGGCTTCGGACTGGTCGAACTCAGGTCGTTCGGCGGCCGCCGAGTCCGGTGCCGCGCCGTCGACCGCGAAAGGGGACGGGGCGGGGAGCTCGGACCGGGCCACGACGGCCTCGGTGTGGTCGAGCCAGCGGATCTCGGCCTCGGCGCGGAAGATCATCGACTCCAGGACCAGCCGCCAGGCCAGCTCCGGCCGGTCTTCGGCGGACTTGAGGCGCGTGAACTCCTGGAGCAGGCGCAAGGTGGCCGTGCGCTGGCGCTGGATGACGTCCGCGACGTTCACGCCCGGGGTGGTCACCGCCAGGGCCAGTTTGATCGTCAGCTCGTCGCGGGGCCGGTCGGCGGCCTGCACGGGGGAGGCGAACCATCCCGCGAGGTGGTGGCGGCCGGTCTCGGTGATCCGGTAGGGGCGCTGGCCGGAGTCGTTCTCGGGCAGGGCTTCGACGAGGTCGTCGCGTTCGAGCCGGTTGAGGGTGGTGTAGACCTGGCCGATGTTGAGGGGCCAGGTGTTGCCGGTGGCACTCTCGAAGGCGGCCCGCAGCTGGTAGCCGTAGGCGGGTCCCCGTTCGAGCAGCGCCAGGAGGCTGTGTTTGACACTCATGTGCAACCTCGCATCGCTACTGGGCCTCTTCAAGCGAAGAGATACCGAGTATGGCATAGCAGGTATGCATTCGATGGATACGGGGTATGGATATTCGGTTGTGCGCAGGTGAACCCGCAGGGCTCGGGGGTTCGGTCTACTCCGGGCGGCCCGGCCAGGGGTCGGCGACGGACTGGCCGACGGCGAGCCGCAGGCGCGCCAGCGACACGGCCGAATCCGCGTACATCCTCAGGCAGATCTCGCGCTCGCCCGGCTCGGCGGCGCCCGTCCCGGCCCGCCAGGTCGTGGTGACGTTCAGCTCGATCTGGAGCAGGACCGCCTCGGCCCCTTCGGCGTCCTCGACCCGGTCGAGGTCGTACCCCGCCTCGGACGGGGCGGCTTCGAGCCCGTTCGCGTCGTAGTAGTCCAGGAGCGCGTCGCGCCGCGAACGGTGCTCGGCGTCGAGGGCTTCGGCCGTCGAGCGCGGGTCGCCGTCCAGGTGGACCGCCATCGCGCCGTAGGCGTAGATCGCCGCGTACTCGGCGGCGAGGCCGGTGTCGACCGCCGTCATGCGAGCACCGCCGAGTGGGCGGCGCGGGCGGCGGCGATCTCGGCCAGGAGCACCGCGTAATCGGAGTCGGTGGCCAGGCACGCGTCGGAGGCCTCGCGGCTCCCGGTGGCCTCGGCTTCGGCGAGGGCTTCGGCGTCGGCCGGGGCCGCCACCTCCTCCTCGGCGACCACGCCTGGCAGGAGCAGCCGCTCCAACGTGGCCGCATGGGTCAGATGGTCTTGGGCGATCTCGCTGTAGCCCAAGGCTTCAGCGCCGATCGCCAGCGATCGCGCAGTGCGGAGCGCGGCGGTGAGGTCCGCGTCGGAGGTGATGATCTGCGCCGTCTCCCGGGTGCACCCGGCGGCCGTGAGAACGGCCGCCCCGACCAGGAGTCCGCGTCGGGTCGTGAACACACCCCCAGTTTCGCAGGCTGCCTTTCCATTCTGCCCCCGGGCGGTTAATCTCGGCCAAATGCCAAACGAGGGAGTGCGCATGGGTGTTGAGCGGCAAGCCACTGAGCGTCAGAAAGAGGTCGAGGCGATCCTGGCCCCGGCCGTCGCCAAGGTCGGATTCGACCTGGAGGGACTGACGGTCGTCAAGGCCGGTCGCCGAGTCCTCGTCCGGGTGCTTGTGGACAAGGACGGCGGGATCAGTCTGGACGATGTGGCCGTTGTCTCCAAAGCCTGCTCGAAGGCCCTGGACGAGGCCGAGTCCACGGGCGGACCCTTCGCGGAAGCCGCATACACCCTGGAAGTGTCCTCTCCAGGCGTGGACCGTCCGCTGACCGAGCCCCGGCACTGGCGGCGTAATATTGGGCGCTTGGTAGCCGTGCAGATCGGGGAGGAGCCCGTCACGGGGCGCGTCACGGCTGCCGGCGAGCGGGGGATTGAACTAGAAGCCGACGGCGTGCGCCGCTCGGCTACCTATGCTGAGCTGGGGCCCGGCAAGGTGCAGATCGAGCTGCGATGAGCGTCCCGTAGAGGGAGGCCCGGCTCGCACGCCTTGAACGGCCGCGGTGAGGACAACTCAAGACTTAAGGAGTACGGGTGCATATCGACCTGGCCGCGCTGCGGTCGCTGGAGCGCGAGCGCGACATCCCTTTCGAGACCATCCTCGGCGCTATCGAGACGGCGCTGCTGACCGCCTACAAGCACACCCCCGGGGCCGATGAGCGCGCACGAGTGGTGGTGAACCGCGACAGCGGCATCGCCAATGTCCTCATTCCAGTGTTGAACGAAGAGGAAGAGGTCGTCTCCGAGCGCGACGACACCCCCGAGGACTTCGGCCGGATCGCCGCCCAGACCGCCAAGCAGGTCATCCTCCAGCGGCTGCGCGAAGCCGCCGACGAGGTCAACTACGGCGAGTACTCCGGCAAGGAGGGCGACATCGTCACGGGCGTCATCCAGGCCCACGGCGAGCGCAACGACCGCGGCATCGTCACCGTGGACCTCGGCAAGATCGAGGCCACCCTGCCCCTCAACGAGCAGGTCCCCGGCGAGGCCTACGAGCACGGCAAGCGGATCCGCGCGATCGTCATCCAGGTGAACCGCACTGCCCGCGGCCCCCAGATCACCCTTTCTCGCACCCACCCGGCCCTGGTGAAGAAGCTCTTCGCGTTCGAGGTGCCCGAGATCGACGAGGGCGCCGTGGAGATCCCGGCGATCGCACGTGAAGCCGGTCACCGTTCCAAGATCGCGGTGCGCGCCACAACGAAGGACGTCAACGCGAAGGGCGCGTGCATCGGCCCTATGGGCTCGCGTGTGCGCGCCGTCATGAGCGAACTCGGCGGCGAGAAGATCGACATCGTCGACTGGGACGCCGACCCCGCGCGCTTCGTCGCCAACGCCCTCTCCCCTGCGAAGACCCTGTCGGTGCGGGTCGTCGACGAGGCGACGCGCTCCACCGAGGTCATCGTCCCCGACTACCAGCTGTCGCTGGCGATCGGACGCGAGGGACAGAACGCGAGGCTCGCCGCGCGGCTCACCGGTTGGCGCATCGACATCAAATCCGACGCGCACGTCTCAGGCGGCGCGAAGGAGGAGACCGGCCCGGCCGGTGGCGGTCGGCGGTCCGGGAGGTAGACTGAACATCGGATCGCAACGTGACGCAGCGGTAGTCCGCACTTGTGTGGGTTGTCGCGGACGCGCTTCGGCTTCAGAGCTGCTGCGCGTCGTCGTTCAACGCATCGAGGGTTCCGAGAACCGCTTGGTTCCGGACCCGCAACGCCGCCTCAGCGGCCGCGGAGCCCATGTGCACCACGACTCGAACTGCCTTGAACAGGCAGTTCGTAAGCGTGCGTTCACCCGGGCCCTCAAGATCGAAGGAACCGTGGATGTCGCCGCGGTGCGAACCCTTGTCGAGTCGGAGTCGGCCGAGAGGCCGACTCCCGCACACGAAAAGCAGGTATGACCGAATGAAGACCACGCGATGAAGTTCTCCCGATGAACTGGTTGCAAGTGGAGTTATGAGGTCGGCGGGCGCTGCCCGTACGACCTCGAATGTGAGGAGTGCAGTGGCAGCAAAGCCCCGCGTACATGAACTTGCCAAGGAACTGGGCACGACGAGCAAAGAACTGCTCGGCCGGCTCGGGGACCTGGGCGAATTCGTGAAGTCAGCGTCGAGCACGGTCGAAGCGCCGGTGGCGCGTCGACTGCGGCAGGAATACGCAGACGGCAAGGGCGCCCCGGAAGCGTCGGCCGGGACAACCGAGTCCCCGACGCCCGCGCCGGCGAAGGCGGCGGCCCCCAAGGGCCCCCGTCCGGCCGCGCCGAGTCCGTCCAAGATCATGCAGGCCAAGGTCGAGGCCAAGGACGCCAAGTCCGAGGCCAAGGCCGAAGCCGACGCCAAGAAGACCGCGAAGAAGGCCGCCCCGAAGCCGGGTGCGGCCGCTTCCCCGGCGCCGAGGCCGGGCCCCAAGCCCGTCGTGGCACCGGCGCAGCCCGAGCCGAAGCCGGCGAGCGCTCGCGACATCGAGGTGGCGGCAGAGCAGAAGCGCGCCGAGGAACTGCTGAAGCGTCAGCAGGAGCAGGCCGACGCGGCCCGCGTCGCGGCGGCCGCGCCCAAGCCCGGCCCCAAGCCCGCTCCGGCGGCCCGTCCGGGCGGTCCGAAGCCCGGTCCCAAGAACCCGTTCGGCGTCGGCGGCGCAGGCGCGAAGACGCGTCCGGCCGCTGAAGGCGGCGCGGAGCGTCCGGGCGGTCCCCGTCCGAGCCCGCGCATGATGCCCCCGCGTCCGAACCCGGGCATGATGCCCGGTCGTCCCGCAGGCGGCGGTCGTGACGGCGGCGGCGGTCCCCGCGGGGCCCGCGGCGGCGGTCGCGGCGGCCCCGGTGGCGGTGGCGGCGGTCGTCCCGGCGGCGGTGGCCGTCCCGGCGGCGGCGGCAACTACCGCGGCACGTTCGGCGGCGCAGGCGGCGGTGCCGCAGGCGGCGCCGGAGGAGCCGGCGGTTCCGGTCCTTCGACCGGCACGCCCGCACCGTACCGCGGTGGCGGCGGTCGCGCAGGCGGCGGCAAGGCGCGCGGCGGCGGTGCCGCAGGCGCGTTCGGTCGCGGCGGTCCTCGCGGCAAGAGCCGCAAGTCGCGTCGTCAGCGTCGCCAGGAGTTCGACAACCTCGCAGCGCCGAGGATGCAGTCGGGCGCTCCCCGAGGCAACGGCGAGACCGTTCGCCTGGCTCGCGGCGCGTCGCTCTCGGACTTCGCCGACAAGATCGGCACCCTGCCGGGCACGCTCGTTCAGGAGCTGTTCGGCCTGGGCGAGATGGTGACCGCCACGCAGTCCGTGTCCGAGGAGACCTTCGCGCTCCTCGGCGCACACCTCGACTGGGACATCAAGATCGTGTCCCCCGAGGAAGAGGACCGCGAACTGCTCTCGCAGTTCGGCATCGACCTCGACCACGAGGACAAGGACGACTTCGTCGCCCGTCCTCCGGTCGTCACGGTCATGGGTCACGTCGACCACGGTAAGACGAAGCTGCTGGACGCCATCCGCAAGACCAACGTCGTCGCCGGCGAAGCGGGCGGCATCACCCAGCACATCGGTGCGTACCAGGTCCACGTCGAGCACGAGGGCGAAGACCGCGCCATCACCTTCATCGACACCCCGGGCCACGAGGCGTTCACCGCCATGCGTGCTCGAGGCGCGAACGTCACGGACATCGTGGTGCTCGTGGTCGCGGCCGACGACGGCGTCATGCCGCAGACGGTCGAGGCCCTCAACCACGCCAGCGCCGCAGGCGCCCCGGTCGTGGTGGCGGTCAACAAGACCGACCTTCCCGACGCGAACCCGGGCAAGGTCCGGCAGCAGCTGACGGAATACGGCCTGGTCGCCGAGGAGTACGGCGGGCAGACCATGTTCGTCGACGTGGCCGCCAAGCCGGGCATCGGCATCGCGGAACTGCTCGAAGCGGTGCTCCTGACCGCCGACGCCTCCCTTGAACTGGAAGCGTCGGATCAGGGCAACGCGCAGGGCATCGCGATCGAGGCGCACCTCGACAAGGGCCGCGGCCCGGTCGCGAGCGTCCTGGTCCAGAAGGGCACGCTGCGGGTCGGCGACTCGATCGTCGCGGGCGGGGCCTACGGCCGCGTCAGGGCGATGCACGACGCCGACGGCAACAAGGTCACCGAGGCGACCCCGTCGTTCCCGGTGCAGGTGCAGGGTCTGTCGTCCGTTCCGATGGCCGGGGACGTGTTCCTCGCCGCCGAGGACGACCGCATGGTCCGCCAGATCGCCGAGCAGCGGCAGGCTCGCCGCCGCGCGGCGCAGCAGGCGTCCCGTGTCTCGCGCACCACGCTCGAGAACCTCATGGACAAGATCGCCGAGGGCGAGCGCACCACGCTCTCGCTCATCATCAAGGGCGACGGCGCCGGTTCGGTCGAGGCGCTCGAAGAGGCCTTGGTCGCGCTGGACATTCCCGAGGAAGTGCACCTGCAGGTCATCCACCGCGGCGTCGGTCCGATCACCGAGAGCGACGTCAACCTCGCTGCGGCGGGCGACGGCGAGTCGGCGACGATCATCGCCTTCAACGTCCGTGCCGAGGGTCGCGTCCGCGACATGGCCGAGCGCGAAGGGGTGGACGTCCGGTACTACACGGTCATCTACCAGGCGATCGAAGAGATCGAGACCGCGCTCAAGGGGATGCTCAAGCCCGAGTACGAGGAAGTGGCGCTCGGCGCGGCTCAGATCCGCGAAGTGTTCCGTTCCTCGAAGCTGGGCAACATCGCCGGCACGCTGGTCACCAGCGGCGTCATCAAGCGCAACGCGAAGGTCCGCCTCATGCGGGACGGCAACGTCGTCGCCGAGACGACCATCGCCTCGCTGCGCCGGTTCAAGGACGACGCGACCGAGGTCCGCGAGGGCTTCGAGTGCGGTGTCACTTTGAAGAACTACAACAACATCGAAGAGGGCGACATCATCGAAGCCTTCGAGATGCGTGAGAAGCCGCGCCTCTAAGTGCGTCTGCTCAAGACCGAAGCCGCGGCGCGGCTCGGCGAGGCCCTCAGGGGTTTCGACCGAGCCGCGCTGTCGGCCGTCTACGGTCCCGAAACGATGGCCGCGGCCGACCGCGGCGACTACCGGGCGCTGCTGCGCCTGGCCGGGGACGACCGGACGGGCGTGTGGACGCGCCTGTTCGTGGTCGGCGTGCCGGTGCCGCGCGAGGCGGCCGCCGAAGCGTTCGCGCCGTTCAGCGTCGACGAGGCGTTGGAGTGCGGCCTGCTCGAAGGCGGCGCCGAGGTCACTGCCGGTTGGGGCGCGCAGTTCTCGGGCGGTCAGGTCCTCTTCTCCGACCAGCTCCCGAACACCACGGGCGGGCGGACGCGCGAGCACGTGCTGGGCATCGGCGGGGCCTCGAAGCTCCTGCTCGACGCCACTCTCCGCGACCCGGTCGGCAGCGCGCTGGACCTCGGCACCGGCTGCGGCGTCCAGGCACTCGGGTCGGCGGCGCACGCCGAGCGGGTGACGGCGACGGACCTGAGCGACCGCGCGGTGGCCTTCGCGGCGTTGAACGCCGTGGTCAACGGGGTGGAACTCGAACTGCTGCAAGGCGATCTGCTCGAACCGGTCGCGGGTCGGCGCTTCGATCTCGTGGTGGCGAACCCGCCGTTCGTGATCGCGACCCCGGGCTCAGGCTGGACGTACCGTGACGGCGGCCGCGAGGCCGACGGTATCGCGGCCGAACTCGCGGCGGCTTCCGTGGACCTGCTGAATCCGGGCGGCACGATGCAGTTCCTGGCGAACTGGCTGCACCGCGAGGACCAGGACTGGTCCGAGCGCGTGGCGGGCTGGTTCCCCGATGCGGGCGTGCGGGTGTGGGCGGTGGAGCGCGAGATGCTCGACCCGCTCGACTACGTGCGGACCTGGCAGCGCGATTCGGGCGAGAGCCACGACGGCGACCAGGCCGCGGCGTGGCTCGACTGGTTCGCGTCCGAGGCGGTCGAAGGGGTGGGCTTCGGCTTCATCAACATCCGCAGGATCGACGGCCCGACCGAAGTGGTCTGCGAAGCGGCCAGGCACGCGGTCGAGACCCCGTGGAGCGACCGGGTGGGGGACTGGTTCGCCATGCGCGACAAGGACCTCGAACCGGAAACGCTCTGGCAGGCGAAGCTCCGCGTCGCCGAAGGCGTGGTGCTCCAGCAGAGCGCCGGGCTCGGCGACGAGGGCTGGGACGTGGACCGCCAATGGCTCCAGCAGGCGAACGGGATGCGGTACGCCGAAGAGCTGGACCCGCTGGTGGTGGCCTTCATGGGCGGATGCACCGGCAGTGCGGAGGTCCGCCTCCAAGTCCAGCTCCTCGCCGACACGTACGGCGCCGAACCGGCGATGCTCTACGCCCAGCTGTATCCGGTGATCCGCCACCTCATCGAACGCGGTTTCTTGCAGCAGTAGGGCCTGCCGTTACCGGGTCTGATCTAGGAACGCAGGTAGGCCAGGACCGCTTTCACTCGGCGGTGATGGTCGCCGTCCTCGCTGCTCAGGGCGAGCTTGGTGAAGATGTTGCGGATGTGCTTCTCCACTGCCCCATCGGAGATGAAGAGCTTCTTGCCGATCGCCTTGTTGGAGTGCCCCTCGGCCATGAGGCCCAGGACCTCCTTCTCGCGCGGGGTGAGGGTCGCGACCGGGTCGTTCTTTCTGCGGCGGACCATGAGCTGCGAGACGACCTCGGGGTCGAAGACCGTGCCGCCACCCGCGACCCGCTTGAGCGAGTCCATGAAGTCGTCCACGTCGATCACGCGGTCCTTGAGCAGGTAGCCGACCGCGCCCCGCGCGTCGGCGAGGAGGTCGTCGGCGTAGGAGACCTCCACGTACTGGCTCAGGATGAGCACGGGCGCGCCCGGGACCAGTTCCCGGGCGCGTGTCGCCGCTCTGAGGCCTTCATCGGTGAAGGACGGCGGCATGCGCACGTCCACCACCGACACGTCGGGCCGGTGCTCGGCGACGGCCTCCACGAGGGCGTCGCCGTCGCCGACCTCGGCGACCACGTCGCAGCCGAACTCCTCCAAGAGCCTGACCAGCCCCGAGCGGATGAGCACCGCGTCGTCGGCCACTACTACCCGCACGTCACCCCACCTGGCCGATACGGCGAAGGCCCGGTCCAGAATCGGAGCAAACGCTGGTCATGTGCACGGAACCTCCACGACGATCACGGTCGGACCGCCGTCGGGGGAGTCCACGGTCCACTGCCCCTCGACGGCCTTGACCCGGTCCGCCAGTCCGGAGAGCCCGTGTCCCTTCGAGACGTGAGCGCCCCCGATCCCGTTGTCGCCGACCGAGAGCACCAGCCTATCCCCCCAGTCCTCGACCGACACCGACGCTTTGGTCGCCCGCGCGTGCTTGGCGATGTTGGTCAGGCACTCGGCGGTCACGAAGTACACCGTGCTCTCCACGGCCGCCCGGTAGCGGCCGTTGAGGCTGGTCTCCAACTCGACCGGCACGAGCGAGCGCGCGGCGAGCGCCGCGAGGGCGGCGGCGAGGCCGCGGTCGGTGAGGATCGGCGGGGCGATGCCGCGCGAGAGCGACCGCAGTTCGTTGATGGTCTCCCTGGTCTGGGTGATCGCCGAGTCCAGGGTCTCCTGCGCCGCTTCGGGATTGACCGCGAGCTGGCGCCTGACGCGGGCCAGTTCCATGCCGAGGCTGACCAGGCGCTGCTGGGGGCCGTCGTGGATGTCGCGCTCGATGCGGCGCAGCGCGTCCGCTTCGGCGGAGGTGGCCGCGTCGCGGGACTCCTCGAGCTGGTCGATGCGCTCGTGCAGGCCGCTGATCGACGTCAGCATCCCCTTGCCGATGAGCGCCTGGGCGAGCGCCAGGCCGCGCAGGACCGGGACGAGCGTCAAGGCCATGATGAGGCCGCCGATGAGCGCGAGGATCGATCGGGACAGGTACGAGTCGCCCCAGCCGATCCAGACGGTGGCGTACTGGAGTCCGTCGCCTTCGCCGGTGGCGGCCTCGATGATCCACGCGTAGAGCGGCCACAGCAGGCTCCCGGCCGTCGCGGCCCACCACGCGGTGGCGACCGCGAACCCGACGATGGCGACCGGCAGGACCGTGACGGCCCACAGCACGTTCAGCCAGGACTGCCCGTCGGTGAGGATGGTCAGGAACCGCCGCAGGCCCGAGGCGCCTTCCCCGGCGCGCTTGTAGCGGGGCCGGGGGAGTTCGCGGCGCAGGACCGCCGGGAGCATCGACCGCCCGGCGGCCGCCATGCCGCGCATCGCGAACAGGGTCGCAGCGGCGATGGGCACGCCGATCCAGATGACGGCCGTGCCGACTCCGAGCACGGTGCCGACGACGCCGATGATGAAGGCGGGCAAGGCGATCGGGAACATCGAGAGCAGGTAGCCGGTGTCGACGCCCAATTGCCGCAGGGTTTTACGCATGGTTCAACAGTAGAAAGCCGGTGCGGCCGGTGCGACCCGGCCGACCTCCGTCTTCAAGGTAGGGACTGCCCTACCATCAGGCCTGGCCTCGCGTCTTACGCGACTCCCGCGCCCGGCCCGGCCGGTCCGCGCGAGACGCGTGTGGCGATCCCGGCGACCGAGTTCAGCAGGCTCATGACGCAGATGCCGATGACCAGGTTGAGCGCGGCCGTCGCGATCTGCGAGTCCAGATCGGCGACCACGGTGAACGGAATGAGCACGCCGACGGCGATCACCAGCAGCATGATCCAGTTGAAGAAGCTCATCGGCCGGGGCATGAGCAGCAGCAGGACGTGCAGGACCCCGGTCGCGAGGATCGCGGCCGCGAAGGCCCCGAACGCGTAGGTCGTGGTGGTCGTGTCGCCGTAGGTGCCGGCGTCCGAGGGGGACAGGATGTGGATGCCCAGGACCCCGCGCACGAGGAGGATGCCCACGAGCGCGACGAGCGCGGCGACGACCGCCGTCCCGAAGCCGCCCGCCCACAGCCTCCCGGCGTCGATCGACGGGCGCTGGTCGGCCTGCGGTTCGGTCGCGGCGGGGTACCGCCTCGTCGGGTCCTGGTAGTTCCCGTCCCAACCGCTCTGCGGTGCCGACATGGTTCCTCCCTCACGGCGAAATTCGCGGGCCGCACGTCGTGCGGCCCGCTACTTCGCCCATAGTGGCAGTACCCCGTGATGGAGGTCGCGAAACCGGTGTTTTCGGGCGGGTTAAAAGATCTTGGGGATGTCGGTCGCGGCGCGTAACCTGGAGCGGTGTTCACCGGATGCGCCGAATTCGACCTCCTCCTCCCGCCGGACTCCCGCTCGCTGAAGGCCAAGCGCTCCTATGTGCGCCCGATCGTCGCCTCGCTGCGGAAGTACGAGGTGGCGGTGGCCGAGGTCAGTGACCAGGAAGTTCACGGCCGCACTACGATCGGCGTCGCCGCCGTCGCAGGGGACCACCGCCATGTGCGTGAGATCCTGGACGCCTGCGAGCAGCATGTCGCGGGGCGGCCCGAAGTGGAACTGCTCAGCGCCAGGCGGCGCGTGTTCGGTCCCGAGGACGAGTAGTCCTGTGAAGGATGGTCGAGTAGTCCTGTGAGGGACGGTCGAATGGTTCCGAGTGGTTCCGGACCGTCCAGCGGGTAGAACGAACCAGTAGCGGCGCGCCGTCTCGGCGCGCGGCGGAGCGGCCTCGGCGAAGCTTGCGAGCCGTAAATGAACGGCCTCGGCGTAGCTTGCGAGCCGTGAATGAACGGCCTCGGCGTAGCTTGCGAGCCGTGAATGAACGGCCTCGGCGTAGCTTGCGAGCCGTAAATGAACAAGGCGCATCCGACCAGAGGTGCGTGACAAGCGGAAGGCAGGAGAACGATGGTAGACGAGGCGAAGCGGGCCCAGGTAGCTCGGCGGGTCATGGAGTTGACCGCCCAGTCGGTGCGCAAACTCAAGGACCCCCGGGTCGGCATGGTCACCATCACCGACGCGCGCATGACCCCCGACCTGCGCGAGGCCACGGTCTTCTACACCGTCCTCGGCGACGACGAGCAGGTGAAGGACTCCGCGATCGGACTCGAACGCGCCACCGGGCACCTGCGCACCACCATCGGCCGGGCCCTCGGCATGCGCCACACGCCGTCGCTGGCGTTCGTGGCCGACACCGTCCCCGACCAGGCCAACCGGATCAAGGAACTCCTCGCGAAGGCCGCCGCGGCCGACGCGGAGGTCCACAAGATCGCCGAAGGCGCCACCTACGCCGGCGACCCGAACCCGTACATAGTCGACGAGGACGAGGAAGAAGAGGAGCCGGCGGAAGAGCCCAAGCGGTGACGGCGGCCACCCCCGCCGAACCGGCTTCGGCCCCGCCGAAGCCGGTCCCCGCCTCCTACCGGCGCATCGCCTCCCTGGCGCTGCCCGCGCTCGTGGTCCTCGCCGCCGAACCGATCTACCTCCTGATCGACACGGCCGTCGTCGGACACCTCGGCGCCGTGCCGCTCGGCGGCCTCGCCCTCGGCGGGGTCATCATGGGCCTCGCGCCGCTCGTCGGCGCCGTCCTCGCCTACGGCACCACCGCCCGGGCCTCCCGCCGCTTCGGCGCGGGCGACCGGGACGGCGCGGTCGCCGAAGGCGTGCAAGGCACCTGGCTCGCGCTCGCCGCGGGCCTGGTCATGATCATCGCCATCGAGGCCTTCGCCGGACCGATCGCCGGACTCATGGGCGACGACCCCGCCGTGGAGGCCGCGGCCGCCGAATGGCTCCGCGTCGCGATCCTCGGCGCGCCCTTCCTGCTCGTGGCCGGGGCCGGTCAAGGCTGGATGCGCGCCGTCCAGGACACCAAGCGCCCCATGTGGTTCGTCTCGGTCTCATTCGTGCTCTCAGCGGTGCTCGCGCCGATCCTCGTCTACCCGGTCGGGCTCGGCCTGGTCGGCTCCGCGTGGGCCAACGCCGTCGCGCAGGCCATCTCCGGCACCCTGTTCCTCCTCGCGCTGCGCCGCGAACGCGTGAGCCTCGCCGTCGACTGGCCGCTCATGTCCAAGCAACTCGTCGCCAACGGGGACCTCATCGTGCGCGGGGTCGCGTTCCAGGTCAGCTCGTTCTCGGCCGCCGCCGTCGCGGCCCGTGTCGGCACCGCTGCACTCGGCGCGCACCAGATCGGCATGCAGCTGTGGTTCTTCGCCGCGCTGGCGCTCGACGCGGTGGCGATCGCCGCGCAGGCCCTGATCGGCGCCGACCTCGGCGCCGGACGTCCCGACACCGCGCGGGCCTCCGCCAAGCGGATCACCATCGTCGGCGTCGGCTACGGGCTCGTGTTCCTCGTCCTGATCTTCGCGCTGCTGCCGATCCTGCCGAACCTGTTCACGGCCGACGACTCGGTCCACGACCAGCTCGGCTACATCTGGCCGTGGCTGGTGCTCCTGCTGCCGGTGGCGGGCGTGGTCTTCGCGCTCGACGGGGTACTGATCGGCGCGGGCGACCTGCGGTTCATGCGGAACATGACCGTCCTCTCGATCGCGAGCGGCCTGCCGTTCACCTGGCTCACCCTCGTCTTCGGCTGGGGCCTCACCGGGATCTGGGGCGGCATCGCCGTCTACATGCTGGTGCGGCTCGGACTCATCCTGTGGCGCTTGCGTTCCGGCGCCTGGGCCGTGACCGGGGCCGAGCGGGCCTGACCGATCGCGGCTCGCGGGTGCCGCCGCGATCGCACGTAACGATTCCCAGCATGTGAATTCGGTCTGTGAAAGCACCTGAACCTTCGTTAAGGTTTCGAGGATGAAGACCGATGCATCACGTCGACGGAAGCGCCGCGCCCGTCCCGATAATTGGGACGAGGAGAAGGCGGAAGCACTGCGCGCACTCCAGGAGTCGCTCGACCGGCATCAGTAGGCACCGCCGTTCCACGCGTTCGCGAGGCCGATTAACCTCGACGACCGTGAACACAGCGCAGCCCAGGGACTCGGTTAAGCCGGGCCTCATCGTCGTCGACAAACCGCAGGGCATCACCTCGCACGGGGTCGTGTCCCGGATGCGCCGCATCTGCGGCACCCGCAAAGTGGGCCACGGCGGCACCCTCGACCCGATGGCGACCGGCGTGCTCATCGTCGCGGTCGGCAAGGCCACCAAGCTGCTCACCTATGTGTCGGGCCTCGACAAGTCCTACGCCGCGACGGTTCGGCTCGGCCAGGCCACGGTCACCGACGACGCGGAGGGCGAGGTCACCGCGAGCGCCGATGCCTCGGCGGTCGCCGAAGCGGCTATCCGCGAGGGGCTCGCGGCGATGACCGGCGAGATCGACCAGGTGCCGAGCGCCGTGAGCGCCGTCAAGGTCGACGGCCAGCGCGCGTACAAGCGGGTGCGCGACGGGGAGACCGTGGAGCTCAAGGCGCGGCGGGTCACGATTGCCGCGATCGAGGTCGGCGAGATCCGGCGCGAGGGCGCGTTCGTGGATGTCGACATCGAGGTGTCGTGTTCGTCGGGGACGTACATCCGCGCGATCGCGCGCGACCTTGGCAACGCGCTGGGGGTCGGTGGTCACCTGACGGCGTTGCGCCGCACCAGGATCGGCGGTTTCGGGCTGGATGCGGCCGCGACGCTGGAGGTGCTGGGGGAGCGGTCGGAGGCGGGTGAGCCGCTCGGGGCGCTGCCGATGGGCGAGGCCGCGGCGAGGCTCATGCCGATTCGTACTGCGACCGAGGCCGAGGCGAAGGCGCTGTCGTACGGCAAGGCGCTCGAGGCGGTCGGCATCGCGGGCCGCTACGCCGTGCTCGATGGAGACGGTGAACTGCTCGCGGTGATGATGGAAAAGGGCGACCAGGCGAAGCCGGAAACGGTCTTCGCCGCGGCCTCCTGAACGGGCTGATCCGGCGCAGCGCCTCGGCGAACGCCGGATTGTCGTACCCCTCGGGCATCTTTGAAAACCGGGGGCCCACCCCTGAGGCTCCCGTGGGTTTCCGTGGTGCCCGCCTTCAGTGCTGCGCTGATGCTGCGGTTTCGCTTCGGAATGCTATCGGCGTCATTCCCGTTCGCTGGGCGAAGAACTTGTTGAAGTTCGTGGCGCTGGTGAACCCCAGCCGCTCCCCGATCCTCGCCGCCGGAACCGCCGAGCACGCCAGCATTCGCTTGGCCTCCAACACCACCCGCTTGTCGATGAACTCCTTCGCGGGCATCCCCGCCGCCGCGATCGTCGCGCGCGAGAGCGTCCTGGGCGAATAGGCCAATGCCTCGGCGTAATCACTGAGCCGCCTCGTGTTCGCGAAATCCCGCTCCACCGCGTCCCGAAATGCCAGGTACACCTCGCTCTGATCCGGCTCCACCGCCGCACCCGGCAGACTCGCCACCCGCAACACCAGCACCGCGAGCAGGTGCCGCAGCACCTGCTGCCTCGTACCCAACGGCAGCCGGTCCGCTGAGTGCTCCCATTGCAGCTGCGTGGTCGCCGCCCGCAGCAGCGCGTGGTCCTCACTCGCCGGGACGCGCAGCACCGGCGCGTGCGGGTCGTCCGCGCACACCCCGATCGCCGTGTCGGGGTCGAGGAAGCCGGTCGCGAAACGGATGACGGTGCCCTCGGCACGGTCGAGGCCGCCCCATTGCTGCACCTGTCCCGGTCTCGCCCACAGCCACTGCCCCGGCGCGAGCCGGTGCTCCTCGAAGTCCACGGCGTGCCGCATCGCCCCCGACGTCAACGTCATCAAGCAGTGCCGGTCGGATCGGAACGGCCGGGCCAGTTCGTTCGCGGCGGCGCCCGCGCGCAGGCGCGAGAGCGTGAGGATCTCGACCGCGGGGGCGGGGCCGCCGATCCCGAACGGGGCCGGTTCGGCGGTGGGCTCGAACAAGCGGCCCAATATGTCGTCTTGTCGCGTATTCACCAGCATCGTGGGGAAGTTTATCCGGTTTATCGTGGTTCCACTGCAGGTCTCGATCATCGCGTCTTGATCATGGGATCGAGCCGCCTAGGAACTAGTTTAAATTTGAAGTAGCCTGGAGCGCATGGCTGAAACCAAGACCGTAGATTTCTGGTTCGATCCCGCGTGTCCTTGGGCGTGGATGACCTCCCGCTGGATCATCGAGGCGGCGAAGTACCGCGACCTGCACGTGCGCTGGAACGTCATGAGCCTCTTCGTGCTCAACGAGCCCAGGCTCGACGAACTCCCCGAGAAGTACCGCGAGATGATGCCGAAGACCCTCCCCGCCGTCCGCGTGGCGACGGCCGTCGCCGAGCAGTACGACAACGAGACCCTCGGCAAGCTCTACACGGCCCTCGGGAACCGCATCCACCTCGGCGGCGAGAAGGACGCCGAGGTCTACATCCCGGCCGCGCTCGAAGCGGTCGGTCTGCCCGCCGAGCTGGCCGACGCCGGCAAGACGGAGGAGTGGGACAAGGCGCTCCGGGCCTCGCACCAGCGCGGCATCGGCCTCGTCGGCACCGATGTCGGCACTCCCGTTGTCGCCGTGGAGAACGACGAGGGCGTCCAGGTGGGCCTGTTCGGTCCCGTCGTGACGCCCGCGCCGCAGGGCGAGGCCGCCGCGAAGCTGTGGGACGGCGTCTACGCCGTGACCACCACGCCCGGCTTCTACGAGCTCAAGCGCTCCCGGACCGACGGCCCGAACTTCGACAACCTCACGGCCGACCTCTAAGCACCGCAGACACTCAGCACGGCAGACACCAAGCACGGCAAAGGATCGGGCCCCGCGCAATGCGCGGGGCCCGATCCTCTCTGGTACGTCTCTAGCCGACCTGGGAGAGCCAGGACTGCTCGGCGCCGCCCGCGGAGGCGCGGTAGGGCTTCAGCTCGCGGTCCCATTCCAGGCCCAGCAGCTGGTCCAGCCCGCCGCGCAGCGCCTCGGCGCTGGTGGTGGTCGCCAGCAGCGCCCGGATGCGGTCCTCGGCGATCATGATGTCGCCGCCGGCGCTCGTCACGGCGCGGTAGACACCGCGGCCGGGGACGTGCATGATCCGCTCGCCGTCGACGCCCGCGCTCGGGTCCTCGGTGACCTCGAAACGCAGCATCGGCCACTGCGCCAACGCCTTCGCGAACTCGGCGGCCATGCCGGCGTAGCCGGTCCAGGCGCGCTCGGCGCGCATGGTGCCGCGCTCGGCGTTCTGCGGAGACCAGCCCAGTTTCACCGTCGCGGAGCCGTCCAGCACACGTCCGATCGCCCACTCGACGTGCGGGCACACGGCAGACGGGCTGGAGTGGATGTAGATCACGCCGCGTGTCTGCATCGCGCACCTCCTTGGGAATCGGCGTTTCTGAGTACTGGCTCACTCCTTGTGGTCATTTCGCTACGACTTAAAGCCGTGCAACGGGTATCGGCCGGGTCGAGAGGGGGATGAACTCGAGCCCGGCGCGCTATTCCGCTCAGTTACATACTGACAGCTTCGAAAGCATCGCGCTAGGCTTAAACGGCCCCGGGCGCTCACTTTTTCGATCATTCGATGCGTCACACCAGGTGCATGTGCTAGTAGTCGCAGGCCGCACCTGAGCTAGACTTGCGCATGACCGGCGGACTGTCGGTTTTCTTTTGTGGTCCAACCCAGGTTCAGTGCCCGCCCAAAGGGCTGCATCTTCCTGTGTCAGGCCGACGATTCGTCTTACACGACAAGGTGAGGAGCCCGGCGTGGCAGCCAATACTTCCAAGACAGCACGCGCTTCCGTCAAGGCCGGCCAAAAGGGCGGCGCAGCGGGCGGACTCAACGTCCTCGGCGAGTTCAAGTACCTGATCCCGCTCAACAACGGGAAGCACGTGTACCTGCGCAACCTGGTCGACGGCAAGACCCTGCACCTGGCCACCGGCTCCGAGGCGTTCATCGAGGCCGTCAAGGCCCTCGCCGCCGCCGGTCACGGCGCCAAGATCAAGGCCGAGATCGAAGGCCTCGCGGCCAAGCTCCCGGCCGAGCAGGGCTGGGACACCACCCTGAAGAGCCTCGAAGAGGCGGATGTCTTCGCCGCCGAGGCCGTCGCCGCCTAGGTCTTCGCACCCGCGACGTTCGCGCTCCATGCCCGAGAGGGCGTGGGGCGCTCTTCTTTTCCACCGTGCAGCTTCTGCGCCGTGCGGCTTTCGCGCGACATTTTCCGCCGCGACTTTAATCGATCATTTGTTCGACAGTCTTATTCAATGTTTCTCGGCGCACTCCGAATAAGAGCCGCCGGGGGCGCGCGATTCCCCCGATCGGACGATCCCCTTTGGGACGAGCGGTCAATCCGCGAGATCGGCGGTGCACGCCGCTTCGGAAGTCGGGACGGTGTCGACGTTCCAGATCGCGCTCACCTTGAAGCAGTAGTCCACGTCGGGGATGAGGCCGTTCGCGGTGAACTCGGTCTCCATGGTCCCGTCGAGGTTCAGCGCTTCGGCCTTCTCGGCGCCCTCGCGCTGGGCGAACACCACATATTCCAGGTTCCCGCCGTCGGGCGGGGCCGTCCAGGACAGGACCACTTCGCCCTCGCTCCAGGACTCGATCACGAGGTCCTCGGGCGCGCCCTGGCCTCCGGTGTTCGCCTGGTCGAGGTCCTCACCCTCCTTGTCCGGCGTCAGGAGCCACAGCCACACCGTCATGACCGTGCCCAGCACCACCGAGACGATGAGGCCGAGGATCACGTAGGACTTGAGGCTCCGCTCGTCCTTCTGCCGCGGCTGGACCTGCTTGGAAGGCTTGTACGCCTGGGTCTTCCGCTGCTTCGATCCGTCGCGCCCGATCACCGGCGGCGCGAACACCAGCTGCTCGGGCGGGGCCGAGTGCTGCTGCACCGGCGAAGCCGAGCCCGGTTGCGGGGTCTGCTGCGGCGTCCACGGGGCCGCCGGCGGCTGCATGCTCACCGGCGCCTGCGGCGGGGCCGAATACGGCGCGATGCCCGGTGCGCCCGAGAACGGCTGCGCGCTCAGCGGCGCACCCGACAGCGGCGCACCCGAGAAGGGCTGCACGCTCATGGGCGCGCTCGAGAACGGCATGGCCGAGACCGGCGGCGCGCCCGCCGCGGCGTTGAGCTGCTCGTACCGCGGGTCGACCGCGTGGCCCAGCTGCGACGCGTAACCGCCGGTGCCGCCGCCGGTCACCCCGCCGCCGACGGTCGAGCCGAGCGTTCCGGCCCGCTCCGGGTACGGCGCCTGCTGCACCGGCGCGAACGGGTCCAGCGGCACCCGCGTCCCGCGCGAGGCCACCTCCGGCCGGTACACGGTCTCCTCGTTCGAGACGTCGCCGATCACGGTCGGCGCGGCGGCCTTGCCGACCCCGCTGCCGCCGTACATGCCCCGCTGCAGTTCATCCGCGAACGCCTGGCACGAGGCCGGGCGGCGCGCCGGGTCGCGCGAGAGGGCCTGCACGAGCAGGCGCTCGAACCACTCGGGGACGTCGTCTCGGGGGAGCTTCGGCGGCGGCTCGTCGGAGGTGACGCGCTGCCGGTGCGTGTCCGGGTCGGTCCCGCCCTGCGGGTTCGCGAAGGGCGCGTACCCAGCGAGCAGGTGCCACATGCTCGAAGCGAGGCTGAACAGGTCGCTCGCGGGCGACTGCGCCTGGCGCAGCAGCGCCTCGGGCGAGGCGTGGAGCGGGGTGAGCTTGTCGATCGCGGCCGTCGCGGCCAGCGAAGCGGGGGTCCGCGCGATCCCGAAGTCCGCCAAGGCCGGACCGTACTGGCCGCGCAGGATGTTCTGCGGCTTCACGTCGCGGTGGAGGATGTCCGTGTGGTGCGCGGCCTGGAGCGCCTGGCCGATCTTGACGCCCACTTCGATCACGTCCGCCACCGGCAGCGGGCCGTTCGCCTTGAGGATCGCCGAGTACGAACCGCCCTCGCAGTACTCCATGACGATGTACGGCTGGCCGGTCTCGGAGTGGCCGGTGTCGATGATCGAGACGATGTGCGGGTGGTTCGAGACGGCCACCGTCGCTTCGAGTTCCTTCTCGACCGAGTCCGCCGTCGTCATGTCGTCGTCGACGAGCAGGACCTTCACGGCCACGGTCCGGTCCAACCGGTCCTGGACGGCGCGGTAGACGAACGCGGTCGACCCGTGAGCGACCATCTCGAAGTCGCTGTAGCCGGGAATGGCCGGAGTGGGGGAGCTCAAGGCGGAGGCATCCTGTCAGTCGGTGTCCATGCACGGCTCTCGCCGTGTGCGAACGCTTCCTGGCTAGATTAGCCCCCGCCTTGAGGAACCCTCAGATGCGTCCGCTTTGGCCGTTCAGCAGGTTCGCCACGCGGATCAGACCCAGGTGCGAGTACGCCTGCGGGTGGTTGCCCAGGCCGCGCTCGGCGATCGGGTCCCACTGCTCGGGCAGCAGGCCCGTCGGCCCCGCGCACGCCAGGATCTGCTCGAACAGCTCCTCGGCGTCCGTGCGGCGGCCCACCTGCAGGTACGCCTCCGCGAGCCACGCGGCGCAGATGATGAACCCGCCCTCGGTGCCCGGCAGGCCGTCGTCCTTGTGGTAGCGGTAGACCGCCGCCCCCGAACGCAGCCCGGCCTCGATCTTCAGCACGGTCTTGAGATAGCGCGGGTCGTCAGCCGCGAGCAGACCCGACAGGCCCACCCACAGCGAGGCGGCGTCGAGGTCCGGCTCCCCGTACGCGGCCGTGTAGGCACCGGCCTCGTCGTTCCAGCCCAGTTCCAGGACGTTCTTGGCGATCTGGTCCCGCAGCTCGGGCCAGTCCGGGCCCGCCTCCATGCCGAACTGCTCGGCGACCTTGAGCGCGCGATCCACCGTCACCCAGCACATGACCTTCGAGTACACGTGGTGCCGCGGCGCCTGCCGGGCCTCCCAGATGCCGTGGTCGGGCTCGTGCCAGCGCTTGGCGACGGCCTCGACCATGCTGCCCATGACCTGCTGCTCGAAGTCCGACAGGTGCCCGCGGCGCTGCGCCACCGCCTCGATGAGCATCGCGACCGGCCCGAACACGTCCAGCTGGACCTGGTTCGAAGCGGCGTTGTTGATGCGCACCGGACGCGCCCCGGCGTATCCGGGCAGCGTCTCGATGATGGCTTCGGGCGAGGGCGCCAAGCCCTCGATGTCGTAGAGCGGGGCGAGCCGCTCGGGGTGCCCGGCGGTGCGCTCGATGATCCCGGCGACCCACGTGAAGTAGGACTCGGCCTCTTGGAGCGAGCCGAGGTCGACGAGCGCGTTCGCGGTCATCGCGGCGTCGCGGATCCAGCAGAACCGGTAGTCCCAGTTGCGGACCCCGCCCAGCTCCTCGGGGAGCGAGGTGGTGCCGGCCGCGAGGATCGCGCCCGTGGGCTGGTAGCACAGGGCCTTGAGCGTCAGGGCCGAGCGGCCGACGGCCTCGGTCTCGATGCGCGGCAGCTTGAGCGAGTCGGACCAGTTGCGCCAGCCCGCCTCGGTGGTGCGGCGGCGGACCTTGACCGGCGGGCTCCACTCGTCGAGGCTGTCGGTGCCCGCGCGCATCTCCAGGACCAGCGAGCCGCCGGTCTTGGCGAGGTCGACGACCGCGACGGCGAGGGAGTGCTGGCCGTCGTACTCGATGTGCCATTCGACGCCGTGGGACCGCAGGCTGATGGGCTCGCGCCCGCCGAGGACCTGCAGGCCGTCGTCGCCGACTGGCTGGAGCTGGACGGGCAGCTGCCCGAACTCGGGTCGGGGCGCGAAGGTGATCTTGACGGGGATCTCGCCGGTGATCTCGCGGACGAGGACCGTGGCGTTGAGGTTGCCGCGGCGCCTGGGCGTCGAGTCGAGCCAGTCGGTCACCGTGAGGCCCGGCCAGCGGGTCTCGACCGACATGGTGCCGTTCACGTAGCGCTGCCCGAGCGGGATGCCCGCGGTGACTGGCTGCACGGTGAAGTGCCCGGCGTGCTCGCCGCCGAGGAGGTCGGCGAAGACCGAGCCGGAGTCCGGCTTCGGGTGGCACATCCAGGTGACGCGGCCCTCGGGGGTGAGGAGCGCGTGGTTGGCGCCGTCGGCGAGCATCGTGTGCCGCTCGATGAGCTGCGCGGATTCGCCTTGGAGCCAGGCGCGGCGGGTGTCGACCAGGCGCGCGAGGAGTTTGGCGACGTCGTCGGGGTCGGCGATGCGGTAGGCGGCGCGGGTTGGGCCGGGGCCGACGCGGACGCCGACATCGGGGCCGTGCAGGTGCGCAAACGCATTCTCATCGGTGACGTCGTCGCCGATGAAGAGGACCGCGGAGGTCCCCAGCTGGTGGCGCAGCTTGTCGAGGGCGTCGCCCTTGTGGGTGGCGACCACCGACAGGTCGATGACCGCCTTGCCTTCGGTGGTCTGCACGCCGTCCCAGGTGGAGGGGCCTTCGCGGACGTCTTCGACGGCTTTGAGGGCGTCGCCTTCGGAGGCCTCGCGCACGTGGAGCGCGCAGCCGGCCGGTTTGGGCTCGACCCGGGCGCCCGCGTAGCGCTCGCTGATCGCCGACAGCTCGGCCACCAGCTTGTCGCGCAGTCGCTGGTCCTCGCTGGAGAGCGCCCGGGTGAAGCCGACGTCGAACTCGGATCCGTGGGATCCGACCAGGTGGATCTCCGAGGGCAGGCGTGACAGTGTCGCGAGGTCGCGCAGGGCGCGACCGGAGATGACCGCGACCTTCGTCTGCGGCAGGTTCGCGAGCGTCCGCAGGGCCGAGACGGACTCGGGTACCGGTTTGGCCTGCGAGGGATCGGTGACGATCGGTGCGAGCGTGCCGTCGTAGTCGCACGCGATCAGCAGTTGCGGAACGCGGGCGAGCAGGGTGAGGGCCGAGCGCAGTTCCTCGGTGGAACTGAAGTCTCCGGCAGAGAGGCCCTCAGGGCGTGGTGCGGTCATCGTGGCGTATCTCTCCAACACCGTCGTTGCGGATTCTGTGTGCTCGGGCGGCTGTCCGGTGGGTCAGCACCGGACAGTCTCCGCCCGGCTCCGTGCCGCTTTTCAGTCTGCGGCGGGCGGGCTGCCCGGATTGTACGCCGCGCTGCGCTCCGGAACTCCCAGCGCGGTGAGGAAGCTGCGCGCCCAACGACTCACGTCGTGCTTGCGCAGATACCGCCTCATGGCGCGCATCCTCTTCATCTTATCGTCGTCCGTCGCGTTCGCGGCTGTCACAAATCCGTCTTTCAAATCGGCCAAATCATGCGGATTCACTAGGAAAGCCTGCCGCAGATCGCCTGCGGCACCGGCGAACTCGCTGAGCACGAGCGCACCGCGGTTGTCGATCTGACTCGCCACGTACTCCTTCGCGACGAGGTTCATGCCGTCGCGCAGCGGTGTGACGGCCATTACGTCGGCGGCCTGGTACAGCGCGGACAGTTCGAAGCGGTCGAAGGACTGGTGCAGGTAGTGCACGGCGGGGAGGCCGACCTGCCCGTACTCGCCGTTGATGCGCCCGACGTCGCGCTCGACGCGGTCGCGCAGGGCCTTGTACTGCTCCACCCGTTCGCGACTGGGGGTCGCGACCTGGACCATGACCGCGTTCGGGACTTGGAGCCGGCCGTCCTCGAGGAGCTCGCGGAACGCCTTGAGGCGCTGCTCGATGCCCTTGGTGTAGTCGAGCCGGTCGACCCCGAGGATGATCGTCTCGGGTTCGCCCAGTTCGGCGCGGATCTCCTTGGCACGCTGGCGGACCCGCTCGGTGGAGGCGACCTCCTCGTTCGCGGCGGTGTCGATGGAGATGGGGAACGCGTCGGCGCGCACCAGCCGGTCGTCGACGTTGACGTAGTGGCCGCGGGGCCGGTACCCCAGGAGGTGGCGGGTGAGGGCGAGGAAGTTCTGCGCCGCGAGCGGGCGCTGGAAGCCGACGAGGTCGGCGCCCAGGAGCCCCTTGAGGATCTCCATGCGGTGGGGCAGCTGCATGAACAGCTCCACCGGCGGGAAGGGGATGTGCAGGAAGAACCCGATGCGCAGGTCCGGGCGCCGCTCGCGCAGCATGCCGGGCACCAGTTGCAGCTGGTAGTCCTGGACCCAGACGACGGCGCCGTGGGCGGCCTCCTGGGCGCAGACCTCCGCGAAGCGCTCATTGACCTCGTAGTAGGACTTCCACCAGGAGCGGCGGAAGACGCGCGGTTCGACCGCGTCGTGGTAGAGCGGCCACAGCGAGGAGTTGGAGAACCCCTCGTAGTAGCGCAGGACCTCGTTCGCGCTGAGCTCGACCGGCAGCAGCGTCACGCCGTCGGCCTCGAAGGGCTCGGGAGCGGCGCCGGCCGTGCCGGCCCAGCCGATCCACGTGCCCTGGTTGGCTTGGAGAACGGGTTCGAGGGCGGTGACGAGGCCGCCAGGGGATCGGCGCCAGGTTCGGTTTCCCTCGTCGTCGACCACAGAGTCGACGGGGAGGCGGTTGGCCACGACAATGAAGGATGCGTTGCTCAATTCGTATTTCCTCCTTTCCCCAAGCCTACCGGGGGTGGTGGTGGCAGGGGTTGCGGTGACGTAGACGGTCCGGTGTCGGCCCGATTGGCGCTTGCCCCCCCGGGCTTGACATCATTGGTACCGGTCAGTTCCGTACAGCTCGTCGCAAAGCGAAGGATCAGCGTGGCGCAGTTCATCTACACCTTGGAAAAGGCGCGTAAGGCGCACGGTGACAAGGTCGTCCTCGACGACGTCACCCTGTACTTCAACCCGGGTGCGAAGATCGGCGTGGTCGGCCCCAACGGCGCCGGCAAGTCCAGTCTGCTGCGGATCATGGCCGGCCACGACCATGTCTCCAACGGCGAGGCGAAGCTCGCGAACGGCGCGACGGTGGGCATGCTCGCCCAGGAGCCCCCGCTGACCGAGGGCAAGACCGTCATGGAGAACGTCCAGGAGGCCGTCGCGCCCATCCAGGCGAAGCTCGACCGGTTCAACGAGGTCGCCATGGAGATGGCCACCGACTACACCGACGCGCTGATGGACGAGATGGGCCGCCTCCAGGAGGACCTCGACGCCGTCAACGCCTGGGAGCTGGACTCCCGGCTCGAACAGGCCATGGACGCCCTGCGCTGCCCGCCCGGCGACGAGATGGTCGACCACCTCTCCGGTGGCGAGCGCCGCCGCGTCGCCCTGTGCAAGCTGCTGCTCGAAGAGCCCGACCTGCTGCTGCTCGACGAGCCCACCAACCACCTCGACGCCGAGTCGGTGCTCTGGCTGGAGCGCCACCTGGCCGCCTACGCCGGCGCCGTCATCGCCATCACGCACGACCGGTACTTCCTCGACAACGTCGCGGAGTGGATCCTCGAGCTCGACCGCGGCCGCACCTACCCCTACGAGGGCAACTACTCCACGTACCTGGAGAAGAAGGCCGAGCGCATGAAGGTGGAGGGCCGCAAGGACTCCAAGCTGCAGAAGCGCCTCAAGGACGAGCTCGAATGGGTCCGCTCGAACGCCAAGGCCCGCCAGACCAAGTCGAAGGCCCGCCTGGGCCGGTACGAGGAGATGGCGGCCGAGGCCGACAAGACCCGCAAGCTCGACTTCGAGGAGATCCAGATCCCGCCGGGCCCGCGCCTGGGCTCCACGGTGATCGAGGCGGTGGACCTCCACAAGGGCTTCGACGGCAACCTGCTCATCAACGGCCTGAACTTCACCTTGCCGCGCAACGGCATCGTGGGGATTATCGGCCCCAACGGCGTCGGCAAGACCACGCTGTTCAAGACCATCGTGGGCCTGGAGCAGCCCGACTCGGGCAAGGTCAACGTCGGCGGCACCGTCGAACTCTCCTATGTGGACCAGAACCGCTCGGGCCTGGACGGCGAGAAGTCCGTGTGGCAGGTCGTCTCCGACGGCCTCGACTACCTCATGGTCGGCAAGGTCGAGATGCCTTCGCGCGCTTACATCGCCGCGTTCGGCTTCAAGGGCCCCGACCAGCAGAAGCCCGTCAAGGTCCTCTCCGGCGGCGAGCGCAACCGCCTGAACCTCGCGCTCACCCTCAAGCAGGGCGGCAACGTCCTCCTGCTCGACGAGCCCACCAACGACCTCGACGTCGAGACCCTCTCCAGCCTGGAGAACGCCCTCCTGGACTTCCCCGGCTGCGCCGTGGTCATCAGCCACGACCGGGCCTTCCTCGACAAGGTCGCCACCCACATCCTCGCGTGGGAGGGCGACCCGGTCACCGGCGATCCCGCCTGGTTCTGGTTCGAGGGCAACTTCGACTCCTACGAGCAGAACAAGGTCGAGCGCCTCGGCGCCGACGCCGCCAAGCCGCACCGCGTCACCCACCGCAAGCTCACCCGGGACTAGCCATGGCGCGCTTCGCAGTCGACGTCGCCCTGCGCTGGTCGGACATGGACGCCTTCGGGCACGTGAACAACAACAAGTTCATGGTCCTGCTCGAAGAGGCGCGGGTGGCGATGATGTTCTCCGCCGCCGAGGACGCCGGGATCCCCGGCTTCCGCGAGGGCATCGTGGTCGCCCGGCACGAGGTCGACTTCCTCCTGCCGGTGGTCGTCCCCGCGCAGACCCGCGTCGAGCTGTGGATCGACCGGATCGGGAACTCCTCGTTCAACTTCGCCTACGAGGTGACCGCGAACGACAAGCTCGCCCTGCGGGCCAAGAGCGTCATGGTCCCCTTCAACGTCGAGACGCAGCGCCCCCGCCGCATCAGCGACACCGAGCGGGCGTTCCTCGAGCAGTGGACCGACTGACCGGCCGGTGCCTCCTGTGAACAGCGCAGCGCCCGCCCGCGACGACGCGGCCTTCGCCGCCCGCGTCGCCCGGCTCGACCCCGAGGCCCTCGTGCTCGCCCGCGAGGGCCGGCTCTGGGCCGCCCTGCCCTTCGGCGCGCTCGCCGTCCGCGACGCGGGCTCCGGCAGTCCCCTGGAACCCGGCGTCTACCGCGCCGGCGACCTTGCCGCGGGCGACGCGGCCCCGCGTCCTGCCGCCGCATGGCGCGGGCGGCTGCCCCAGCGGCCCTGGGAGACCGTCGAGACCGTCCCCGCCGTCGACATCGCCGACATCGACCGCAAGGCCGCAGCGGCCCTGCGGGAGCGGCGCGGCCAAGGGGTCGGCGACCGGCGGCTGCGCGACGCCATGCTCGACCATGTGGCGCTCGTCATCGAGCACGAGGGCGCGACCCATCCGGTCGAGGTCCGGCTCGTCGCCGCTCTGTGCCGCATGGGCTTCCTCGCCGACGACCCCGTCCGGGTCCTGCGGTCCGGACGCCGCGTCGGCCTCGCCGCGACCTACGGCGCCGTCTGGGAACGCGACCGCGGACTTCCCTTGCTGTGACGTAGATTTCACTCTGTGTGACGCCGCGACCGTTCAGTGACGGAATTCGGACGTCCAGGGGATGGGACGGCCCTTCCCGTTCTGATACATATGAAACCGGTGACAGTACCCCGAAGGGGCCTGCGAACAAACGCACGACGGTTCATACTTTTGGTCAGGATTAGCTGACGGTTGTGCCAAGTCGGTGTCGAGCCCTAGTCTGCTCACTGCAACGCGACGTAACTTGGCACTGCCCGGCGAAGCACTACCAATCACAATCAATGGTTCAGCCAAGCAAAAATGCCAACGTAATACCCAAGTACTGCCAGTGATTCGCATTTTGGGTGGGAAGGCGGACAACACCATGGCATGGTGGCGCAACAGAAAACGCGACGCACAGCAAGACTCGATCACGGAGGCCGACAGCGAGATCGGCGGCTCCGCCGAACGCGCCCAGGCGCGCGGCAGCCAGCCGAGCGCGGTCCCGGTCCCGCGCGCCGAACGGCGCGAGGGCGCCCCGGAGGCCGAAACCGGCGACTACGACGTCGAAGTCGGGCTCGCCTCCCGTGAGCTGCGTCACGAGCTCACCGCCGAGCAGCTCCTCCTCGGCCCCGAGGAAGAGCAGATCTCCGAGATCGAGCGCTGGCACCTCATCAAGCAGGACCTCGTCGAGATCGACCCCGATTTCATCTCCGACCTGGAGCAGATCGCCGCCGACGCCCGCGACGAGGCCGAGCCGCTCGACTCGACCCGCATCATCGCCTCCCTGAAGAACCTCGACATCCGCTACCTGATCGATGAGAACGGCGGCATCGTCGCCCTCTGGGAGCGCCACATCGTCCAGGTGCGCGCCGAGGGCCCCGACGCCGACATCCTGGTGCTGCGCGCCCGCGCGTACCAGACCGTCCCGCGCGAGTGGGCCGAGCGCGGCTACGCGGCCATGAACGAGTGGAACCGCACCCGCCGCTTCCTCAAGGCCTACCTGGGCGAGCCGACCGAATCGGGCGCGCTCCCGGTCTTCGGCGAGATCCAGGTCCCCGTCCGCCCCGGCATCACCACCGCCCTGCTCGAAGAGCTCATCGACTGCGGCACCGCCATCTCCGGCACCTTCGTCGAATGGCTCGAAGGCGAACTGCTCTAGAAGTCGTCGCAACGAGTCTGGGGCCGGGCCGCGAAAGCGGCCCGGCCCCTGATTCGTCCGCACCCGAAGCGCGGCACGCGAACGGGGCCGGAACGCATCAGCGTTCCGGCCCCGTTCGATTACCCGCTGCGCATGCTGCGCACAGGCTTCACCCGTTCCGCATGCTGAGCACTAGCTTCATCCGTTCCGCATGAAGTCCGCGGCGCGCTCCATGTACTCCCACATGGCCTTGTCGTACTCCGGCGTCAGAGCGACCTGGTCCATCGCGTAGCGCATGCACCGCAGCCAGGCGTCGCGTTCGCGCACGCCGATCGTGTAAGGCGCGTGGCGCATCCGCAGGCGCGGGTGGCCCCGCTCCTCCGAGTACGTGTGCGGCCCGCCCCAGTACTGCTCCAGGAACATCTTGAGACGCCGAGCCGCCGGAGCGAGGTCCTCCTCCGGGTACATCGGCCGCATGATCGGGTCGTCGGCCACCTTCGCGTAGAACGCGTTCACCAGGCGCTCGAAGGTCTCCTCGCCGCCCACGGCCTCGTAGAAGGACTGTGGGGCGGACTGACCGTTCGGCGCCTCCGTCTTCGAAGTCGAAACCTTCGAAGCCGGCAGTTTGGAAGACAGTGGCACAACGGCCCGCGGGCTGTCAGTAGGCATCTGTCAATCGTGCCGCTCCCGGCTCCCACTGGGAAGCCGATCCGGCGCGCGTCACACCGATTGGGCCGCACATCACCTAAGCGGTGGTCCCACCGGCACCGGCGGCCCCGCCCTTCGCAATGCCCCTCGGCACGTAGATCCGCCCGGTCCCCGCGAAGTCGATGAACCCCGCCTCGCGCAGCGACTCGGTGATGCGCCGCCGCAGCTCCCGGCCCGCCGCCCACTGCTGGTCGGAGGTGGTCCGCACGCCCAGGCGCACCTTGATCTCGTCGATCGTGACCTCGATCGGGCCGAGGTATTCGGGCTCCTTGAGGATGTGCTCGCGCCACTCGTCCTCGGCCACGAACTCCTCGGCGATCGCCAGGATCTTCTCGCCGACCGCGTCGACGTCGACGTTCGGCGGCAGCGGTGTGTCCACTACCACATACGCCCAGCTCTGGCTGGAGTTGCCGACCCGCAGGATCTGGCCGTTGCGCACGTACCACAGTGTCCCGTCCAGCGACCGCAGCGTGGTCACCCGCAGGCCCATGTCGACCACGGTGCCCGAGGCGTCGCCCACGTCCACGTTGTCGCCGACCCCGTACTGGTCCTCGATGAGGATGAAGATCCCGGCCAGGTAGTCCTGCACCAGGTTCTGCGCGCCGAAGCCGATCGCGATGCCGGCGATGCCCGCGCTGGCGAGGATCGGGGCCAGGTTCACGCTGAAGGCGCTCAGCACCAGCATGAACGCGATGGTGAAGATGACGATGCCCGAGACGTGCTGGAGCACCCCGGTGAGGGTCTCGGCGCGCTTCCCCGAGCGGTCGCCGAGCAGGTCGTCCCGCCGGGAGTTCGAGGACCCGAGCTTGTCGGCCAGGTCGGCGATCGACTGGGGGCCCTTGATCGCGGTGACCTGCTTGATGATCCTGGAGATCGAGCGGTTGATGAGCCACCGCAGCAGGAGCGCCGCCACGAGGATCAGGAGCACCTGCCCGATCTTGTCGATGACGACCCCGGCGTCGACGGAGAACTCCTCGTTGTCGGTCATCTTGAACAGGAGCGTGCAGGAGTTGAAGCCCGCCTCGCAGGGGGATGACCCCTGGGTCTGCGCCAACAGTTCCACGTTCGTCTCTTCTCAGATTCCGGCACCGGTGCGGTGCGCGCGCGGTCCGTACGGTCCGTCGCCACCGGTGGTCCGCACAGACGATATTCGTTCGTCATTCAAGATCCCACGGAACCAGGGTGCAATTTTCTGAGATTTAGGTCAAACTTGTGAGGACCGATGGCTTGGAGGTACGTCACCGTGATAGGTCCTCGACATAGGAGCGCGCTCAGCAGCGATGACCCTGCCCCAGGGATGCTCCCGAATCTCTTCACGCACAACGCGGCGACGCTCGGCTCGGCCCTGGTGCTGAACCAGAGTTACGAGCCACTGTGCGTGATACCAGTGAGGCGGGCGGCGGTGCTGCTGCTCACCCGCAAGGCCGAAACCGTCACTCCTGGTGACGGTTTTCTGCGCTCCGAAACCATGCACATCCCCGTCCCCTCGGTGGTGCGCCTGAACCGGTACGTGGCGATCCCCAGGCAGGTCGGCGCGAGCCCCTCGCGCCGCGGGGTCTTCACGCGTGACGACTGGCGATGCGTCTACTGCGGGTCATCGGCCGAGACCATCGACCACGTGCATCCCCGCTCGCGCGGCGGCACGCACACGTGGGACAACGTCGTGGCGGCGTGCGCCCCCTGCAACCACCGCAAGAGCGACAAGACCCTGGCCGAGCTCGGGTGGCGCCTCCCGCGCGCGCCCAGGCCGCCTTCAGGTTGGCAGCTGCGCGGCTTCCGCGGACAGCGCCGCCCCGACCCCGCTTGGGAGGCATGGCTTCCCCGGCACGGGAAGGAGCGCGCGCGGCTCTCTTAGGGCGCCGCCGGCCCCATCGGACGGAAAGGGCCCGTCGACTGGTCTTGGCGAAGCTTGCGAGCCATAAATGTGCCAAGTGGTCGACGGGCCCTTTCCGTGTCCCCGAGCCGACCGGACCCCGCTCTCGCCAACGGGATCGGGCCCGGTGCGACCGGTGGCACGGAGTTACCACCTGCGGCGATGTGAGGGGCGTAATTGGATTAGTCTGAGGGCCGGTCACGGCGCCTGCGAGCCAGCCGTAAATTTGCACAGCACGGCGCCCGCTTGCCAGCCGTAAATCTGCAGGGTCACCCTGTACCTGTATTTAGGGGAGCAACATGACGTTCCAGGACTTGCTGATACTGTTCGGCGCCCCGATCCTGGTTGTGGTCGCGGTCTTCACCGTGGTCTTCCTGCGCCACCCGAGGCCGCAGTCCCGCTATCGCGCGGGCGAGCCCTACAACTTCAAACCGGTGTGGTTCGTCGCCCGCAATGGCGCGGTGGCTGACGGCTCCTCCGAAGCGCACGGCACCGCGGCCGCCATCGAGCCCGCCGCGCACGCCGAGTCGTTCGCCAGTGGACCCAAGGGAGGCTCGCATGGCAAGTGGTAACCAGCTCGCGATCGTGGAGGGCGTCGACAAGAGCCCCGAGGAGGTCCAGCCGGCCGTCCTCGAAGGCCCCTTCGACGTGAAGGAACTCCTCCACCTGGACGAGGCCCTGTCCGCGGCCGAGCGCGACGGGGGCGGCCTGCACTACAGCGTCTTCGTCGGCACGCTGAGCGACCCGGTCCGGGGCGCGGCCGAGGCCCTGCACGAGAAGCTCGCCGACCCGGACCGCTCGGTCCTCGTCGCCGTCTCGCCCGAGCAGCGCCAGATGCAGATCGTCACCGGCAAGCTCGCCCAAGAGAAGATCCCGGACCGCTCCGCGGCCCTGGTCGTGTTCTCCATGGAGGCCTCCTTCGGGGCCGGGCAGCTCACCGGCGGCATCATCACCGGCCTGCGGATGCTCGCCGAGACCGCGCAGAGCAACACGCATTAAAGCGTGCGCGACACGCACTGAGACGCGCAGCGGCGGCCGGGAATCGCTTCCTGGCCGCCGCTTCCATGCGTCGTCTCAGTCTTCGGCGGTGTCGCCTTCGACCTCGCCTTTGACGGTCTTGCCCTCGATCGCGGTCGGCATCTGCCGGTTGAGCAGGCCGTCCGCGTCGACCAGTTCCAGCTTGCCGATGAACTCGACCCACGACAGCGAATCGGCCACGGTCTCGCGGATCGACAGGATCGTCGTCCCGGGGATGCGCATCGTCAACGTCGCGGGCGTCCCGATCTGCTTCTGCGCCAGGACCGCCTCGGTCGGCTGCCCGTTGAGGCCCTTCGCCAGCTCGAACACCGCCGACTGGTTCTCCACGGCCTTGGGCACCCACTCCATGTCGCGCTTGAGCATCAGGGCCGCGCCGAGCTGCTTCCCGCCGGACTCGCCGCTGTAGGTGAGCACGATCCGGTTCGCGTCCCCGCGGGCGCTCGCCAGGCTCCAGGCCGCATCGGCCACGTCCACCAGCTGCCCCTGGAACCGTCGCACCGAAGACCGCACCTGCTTCGCCTGGCGGCGGTCGGCGATGGGCTTGGCGATGACGCGGAAGACCACGACGAGCGCGGTGAGGACCAGCAGGCCGATCCCGGCCGCCGCGACCTCGTGGAGCCCCGCCTCGATGCTCAGGATGATCGACATCGGGACGAGCACGCCCGCGGCCAGGCCGAGGAGCGGTTTGAGCCAGAACGGGCCCGAGCCGCCCGGCAGGCGCAGCGGGGCCATCAGGCCGACCACGGCCGCCACCACCAGGGCGATGCCCGTCAGTTCGGCCGCGGGCACGTCGTAGCGGCCGAGCCACTCGACGGCCCACCAGGACAGGAACACCGAGCCGATCGCCACCGTCGGGATGAGGAGCACCACGGCGAACAGCAGCTGCTGGGGCTGCGGGCGGGTGCGCGAGGCGAGGACGGGCCCGAGCAGCAGGAGCGGCAGGACGACGCCGAACAACGCGACCAAGGTGGCGCTGAGGACGACCACCGGCAAAAGCGCGGACAAGACTGCTCTCTCCATTCAGCATTCACCGCCAGTGCGGCACGGGGGCGGGCATGGCGAGCTTATCAACGGTGTGAAAAGCACTCGGGGCTCCGGGACCACCCATTCGCACGGCAGTCCCGGAGCCCCGAACGGCTCCGAACTTCTACAGCCTTAAGCGGCCTTGTCGAGCTCCTGGCCCTTCAGGGCCCGGGCGAGGTCCGCCCGGCCCTCGGCCACCCCGCGCTTGATCGACGCGGGACGCTCCTCGGCCAGCCACAGGTCGAGCACCTCGAGCGTCTCGGGCTCGATCAGGTTCCCCGGGAACGCGAGCTTGGAGAACTCCACGGCCTGCTGCGCGCCCAGCTTCTCCCACAACTCCGGCACCGCGTCCAGGTACGGACGCAGGTACGGGCGCACGAGATCGGCCTGGTCGAGCGGGCCGAAGCCCAGCATCGAGGACCGGCGCACCCAGTTCTCCGAACTCGGGTCCACGATCCGCTCCCAGGCGCGCTGCTTGGCCTCGGCCGTCGGGATCACCGCGCGGGCGACGAACGACAGGCGCTGGCCGTCGGCGGTCGAGTCCCGGTCGAGCTCGGCGTCGATGGCCTCTTCGGCCACCGCACCCGAGGCGACCAGGCCCGTGAGCAGGGACCACCGCAGGTCGGCGTCGACCGCCAGGCCCTCGGGGACGTCGTCGCCTTCGAGCCAGCCCGCGATGCGGGCCAGGTCGGCCTCCGAACGCGAAGCGGACGCATAGGCCTTGGCCCACGAGCGCTGCGCGTCCGAGGCGGGCGCGGCGGCGTCCATGGCGGCCTTCGCGGCCTGCGCCCACTGCTCGCGCAGTTCGGCCCGGCGGGCCGGGTCGGCGTAGGCGAGCGAGCCCGCGACCTGGCGCTGCGCCACGGTGACGATGTTGATGTCGGTCTCGGTCGTCAGACTGGAGTGGCCCAGCTGCACGAACTGCTTCGCGGGCAGTTCGGCGTCGCGGAGCATGTCCCAGGCCGCGGCCCAGATCAGCGCCCGCGCCAGCGAGTCGCCCAGTGCCGAGGTCCGACCGACCGCGGTGGCGAGGCTCCGCTCGTCCAGGCGCAGCTTCGCGTACGTCAGGTCGTCGTCGTTGAGCAGCAGCAGGTCCGGCTGCTTGACCCCGGCCAGCGCCGGAATGGGGGTCGCCGCGTCCGTGACGTCGACTTCGATGCGCTCGCGGCGCACCAGCGATGCGCCGTCGAGGTCGTACAGGCCGATCGCGATGCGGTGCGTGCGGTGGGTCGGGTGCTCCGCCGGAACCTCTTGCAGGACCGTGACGCTCGTGTAGTTCCCGTCGGCGTCCACGTCGACCTCGGGGCGCAGGGTCGAGACCCCGGCCGTGCGCAGCCACGTGTCCGCGAAGTCCTTGAGCTCCTTGCCGCTCGCGGCCTCCAGCTCGCCGAGGAGGTCGGAGAAGACCGCGTTGGAGAACTGGTGTTTCTGGAAGTACGCGCGCAGGCCCGCCAGGAACGGGTCGATGCCGACGTACGCGACGAGCTGCTTGAGGATCGAGGCGCCCTTGGAGTAGGTGATGCCGTCGAAGTTGGCCTGGATCTCCTCGGTGTCGGCCGCGTCCGTGTAGACCGGGTGCGTGGTCGGCTGCTGGTCGGCCCCGTAACCCCAGTTCTTACGCGCCGACAGGAACGTGGTCCACGCGCCGTCGAAGCGGGTGGCCTCCACGTTCGCCCAGTGGCTGGCCCACTCGGCGAAGGACTCGTTGAGCCACAGGTCGTCCCACCAGCGCATCGTCACGAGGTCGCCGAACCACATGTGCGCCATCTCGTGCAGGATCACGTTGGCGCGCTGTTCCAGCTCGAAGTCGGTGACCTGGCTGCGGAACAGGAAGGAGGCCTCGGCGATCGTGATGCAGCCGAAGTTCTCCATCGCGCCGAAGTTGTACTCGGGTGCGAAGATCTGGTCGTACTTCGGGAGCGGGTAGCGCACCCCGAACTTCTCGTGGAAGTGGTCGAAGCCCTGGCGCGTGACCTCGAAGACCCCTTCGGGGTCGAGGTAGTCCTTCATGGACTCACGGCAGTACAGGCCCAGGTCGATCCCGTCGTGCGTCTCGCGCACCGAGAAGTACGGGCCCGCGCAGATCGCGGTGATGTACGGGCTCATCCGCACCGACTCTTCGAACAGCGTCACCTTGAGGCCGACGGCCTCGACCACGGTCTCACTGACCGCGGGCATGTTCGAGATCACGACCCAGTTCGCAGGGCTCCGCACCTCGAACGTGAAGGCGGCCTTCAGGTCCGGCTGGTCGAAGCACGCGTACACGCGCTGCGCGTCGGCCACCTCGAACTGCGAGTACAGGTACGTCTGCTTGTCGACCGGGTCGACCATGCGGTGCAGGCCCTGGCCGTCGGAGGAGTACGAGCAGATCGCGTTGACGATCAGTTCGTTCTCGGCCGCCAGGCCCGTGATCTTCAAGCCGGTCTTGGGGTCGAAGGCCAGGGTGCTCACCGGCTCGCCGTTGAGGTAGGCGTCCTCGATCCGCTCGGCGGCGATCTCGATGAACGTCTCCGCGCCGGGCTCGGTGCAGGAGAACTTGACGGCCGTGCGCGAGCCGAAGGTGTCACCTTGCTCGTGCCCCGTCAGGTCGAGTTCCACGGTGTAGGACTCGACATGGAGCAGCTCGGCGCGCCGCTGTGCCTCGGCTCGGGTGAGAATGTGCGTTGCCGCCACAATGCCTCCAGACTCGGGGTTCGGATTATGAAAGAAGTGTGTCACATCTCGGGAGTTCACTGAGCGGCCACGTCGATGCCGAACAGGGTCGATTACGCTCGTGACGTGACTGCTGCACACCCGATCGACCAGGCCTGGCTCTCTACGGGCGACACTGGCGCGAAGAACTACGACGAGTTCCCCGACGAATCCGAGATCACCCGCATCGTCGAGGCCAACCCCGCGAGCATGCTGGGCGTCGAGATGCCCGCGCACACCCCGGAGGCGGTGGCCGCGGGCCTCACCTTCGAGCAGGCGCTCCCGGCCGCGGCCGAACGCCTCGCGGCCCTCAAGGAGGCCGGGCGCTTCGCCGCGTTCGGCGACGTCGCCGTCGCCTACCGGATCTCCGGCGGCGAGGAACCCGTCGCGTACGGCGTGTACTGCCTCGTGGACACCGCCGAGATCTCCTCCTCAGCGGAGGAGCCCGGCAAGGTCATCCGCAACGAGGACGTCTTCATCGAGAAGGTCAAGCAGCGCAACGAACTCAACCAGCGCCTGCGCCACCTGCTCAGCCCCGTGCTGCTGCTCCAGTCGAGCCGCGGCGAGGAACTGCACGCCGCCATCGAAGCGGCGATCGCGGCGGCGGGCGACCCCGTGGCCGCCGACACCGACGAGGCCGGTCGCGCCCACGAGATCTGGGCCATCGGCGGCGAGGCGGGCGAGGCCCTGACCGCGCTGGCCGGGGACGGCGACCTCATCGTCGCCGACGGCAACCACCGCTCGCTCGCGGCGCAGGTCGGCGGGCTCGACCGCTTCCTCGCGGTCATCACCACCCCCCAGTCCGTGGTCATCCGGCCCTACCACCGGCTCGTCAAGGGCCTGCCGGGCTCGGGCACGCAGCTGGTGGAGCAGATCGGCCAGATCGGCGCGAGCGTCATCGAGACCGACGGCCCGCCCGAGACGCCCGCCGAGGGCGGCACGGTCGTCGTCTACGGCCGCGGCCGCACCTGGGAGATCCGCTTCCCGCAGGTCGAGGGCTCCGTGGTGGACCGCCTGGACCACGCGCAGGTCGAGAACGAGGTCTTCACCGGCCTGCTCGGCTGGGACGCGGGGGACAAGCGCATCACCTATGTCGGCGGCGACTACCCGGCGTCCTGGCTCGCCGAGCAGGTCGACGCGGGCAAGGCCGACCTGGCGATCCTCATCGCCCCGGTCACCGTCCCCGACTTCATCGACGTGAACCTCCAGCGGTTGAAGATGCCCCGCAAGTCCACCTGGTTCGTGCCCAAGGCGCGCGCCGGTCTCGCCATCGCCGAGCTCCCGAAAGGCTAAGGTCCCCTCGTGCGCATTTATCTCGGTTCCGACCATGCCGGTCTCGAACTCAAGGACCACCTGGTGAAGCACCTGTCCGGCCGCGGCTTCGAGGTCGTCGACGTGGGACCGCACCGGTACGACGCGGAGGACGACTACCCGCCGTTCTGCCTGAACACGGCCGCGCAGGTGGTCGCCGACGCGGGGAGCCTCGGCATCGTCGTGGGCGGTTCCGGCAACGGCGAGCAGATCGCCGCGAACAAGGTCCCGGGCTGCCGCGCGGCCCTGGCCTGGAGCGTGGAGACCGCCAAGCTCGGCCGCCAGCACAACGACGCGAACGTCGTCGCGATCGGCGGGCGCATGCACTCCCTGGAGGAGGCGACGAGTTTCGCGGACGCGTTCGTGGACGAGTCCTTCTCCGGCGCCGAGCGCCACCAGCGCCGCATCGACATGCTCACCGAGTGGGAGTCCACCCACGAGCTGCCTGAAATCCCTTAGACCACAACGGGATCAAAGCGTCAAGGCCCGGGCTTCGGCCCGGGCCTTCCGCATGGGCGAATACCAGGAGATTTCGGATGTTCGCTCTGGAGTAATTGGACGCGTGTTGGTAGCGTCGACACATGTCTAAGGGTTTTCGCGTTCTCCTCCAGCTCCTCCAGGTGATCAGCCTGCTGGGCGCTCTCGTGTTCCTGGTGTCCTCCCTCCTGCTCCACATCGCGGACTACGACCTGCCCGGACTGGACGAAGGTGCGCCGATCGAGTTGTGGGCCATCGGGTTCGGTCTCCTCGCCGTGGTCTTCTCTCCCGCCCTGTGGTCGCTCACGCGCCTCGGCGGCCAGGTCGCCGCACCGGCCGTCTCGACCGGCAGCTTCGACCGCGTCGCCCCCCTCCAGCAGCCGCCGATGCAGCCCTCCCAGCCCGGCAACGTGTTCGAGCCGATGAGCCCCGCGGGCGCCCCCGCCCCGCCCAGCAGCTCCTACGGCCAGGGGCCCTCCGCGGGCGGCATCACCCCGACCTCGTCCCCGCAGGGCACCAGCCCCTGGGGCGCGGGCCGCTGACCGAACCCGACCCGGGTTCGGTTGCCCGTTGAGACGCTGCGAACAGGACCGGCTCCGGGGGCCGTGGGAGGTGGAATTCAGGCGTTACGCTATGGGCTCGGACTGAATCGAAGGACCACCTCATGTCGAACGCCCCCGTTGACCTCGTCTGCGGCCCGGCCGACCCCGTCCCGGGGTCAGAGCAGAGCTACCGGCTCACCGGTCTGCTCGGCTCGGGGGGCCAGGCCGACGTGTACCAGGCCGTGCGCGTCTCGGCGGGCATCTCCTCCGCGCCCCTCAGCGTCAAGGTCCTGCGCCTGAACCCCCAGGACTCCCGGGAGCACCAGTTCCGATCCTGGGACAAGGGCGACGCGGTCCTCATGGACCTGCACGGCCGCGACGTGGGAGCGATCTGCCGCCGCATCGACGCCTTCTACGGGCGGCTGCCGCACCCGCCCGGCCAGCCCCCGCACGGCGAACCCGTCCCGTTCCAGGTCCTCGAATACCTGCCCGGCCTCGACCTGCGCCAGCTCCTGCAGCGCCGCCTCGGCCGCGTGGACGCCGTCCGCACCCTCCGCTCGATCACCGAGGTCATGACGGCGATGCACCACCCGCCCGTCGGCGCGCACCCGGTGCTGCACATGGACCTCAAGCCCGCCAACGTGATCATCGGCCCGGACGGCTCGGCGAAGGTCATCGACTTCACCGGTGCCCGCTACTACACCCCGGCCCACCTGACCACGATCGCCTACACCCGCGAGACCGCCGGTCCCGAAGCGCACCAAGGGAGCGTCGGCCCCGCGTACGACGTGCACGGCTTCGGCTCGATCGCGTTCTACCTCGTCACCGGCGCGAGCGCCCGCACCGACTCGCCCGGGCAGGAGCAGACGGTGCCGTGGGCGCGCCTGCGCCGCCACCCGATCCTGGAGTCCAACCCGCGCCTGCGCGAGCTGCTGACCGCGCCGCTGGACGACAACCCCGAGAACCGGCCCCGCACCGAGGAGCTGGCGCGCTGGATCAACGAGCTGTCCGCGGTCGTGGCCCGCTCGAACCTGCCCGACCTCGGCGTCGACTGGCGCGCGCCCAAGCTCGGCGTCCCGGTGGCGGGCGCGCACGCGAGCGACGCGACCCAGCGTCTCGACCTCCCCGTCCCGGGCGGGGATGCGACCCGTCGCATGGACGTCCCGCCGACGGTGGTCGCCGCCCAGTCCGCGGCCCCGGCCGCGAGCAGCACCCGCATCATGGAAGCGGGCATGTCGCCGACCAAGGTCGCGCAGGACAAGCCGATCACCGGCCGCGTCCGCGTCCCCGATCAAGACGAATTCATGGCTCGCAAGCAGCGTCAAGAGGGCTCTTACCAGGCCGGCCGTTCCGCCGGGCCGTCCTCTCCGCCGGCCGGTCGCGGCCCGCTGCCGCGCCTGCGCCTTTCGGGCGATCCCGAGGAGCGTTCGGAGCGCGAGGTCGAGAAGGAGGACCGGCCCCCGCTGCTGGGCCCTCCCGGCTCGCTCGCGAAGGGTTTCGAGCTGTCGGTCATCGGCGGCCTGTTCTCGCTCATCATGTGGCTGCTGGCGTCGATCCAGAACGGCCTGGACACCATCGGCGCCCAGGTGGCCGGCTACCTGTTCGTGCTCGCCGTGGCGATCGGCGTGTTCTTCCTGATCCGCGTCGCCGGGGGCATCCTGTGGGGGCGCTGGCTGCATGCCAAGCGCCGCTCGGCCCGGATCGCACACCTGGCGTCCGGCGCCTTCCTGTTCATGGTCGGCCTGAGCTATCTCGGATCGCTCAGCTGGGACTGGCTCAATTTTGATTTCAGCTGGTTCGATGGGATCAGCGATATCTTCGGGGAATAGAAAGCCTTTGCCCTAATTGCGATTTCATGCCATTCCGGGACTTCTCATGGAACTTCGAGAATTTCTCCAGCACTCCCCGATGGATCGGTTCTACGCTTTCTCATAACCGTCACCGCGAAATTCTTGCCTGAAATTCCAGTTTTCGCGGTGCAACCATGTCGGGCGGGTACGGCGTCTAGGTGACGACAGATCCCCCTGGATACCGGAAAGGCATTGAGATGACCGCATTGACATCGGTCGGTGCCGCAGCTCTTACCCCTGAGCAGCGCGAAGCCTTCGATCGCGACGGCTTCCTCATGATCCGCGGCGCGCTCGACGCCGCGGAGATCCAGCGTTGCTCCGATGCGCTGGACCGTGTTTACGAAGTCGAGAGAGAAGCCGGCCGGCTGAGCCCCGAAGGTGCGATGCACCGGCTCGACGCCGTCACTTCCTGCCCGGAACTCGCGTTCCTCCTCAACCACCCCAGGACCTTCCACTATGTGTGGTCGATCCTCGGCTGGAACTTCCACGTCTATCACTCCCACGTGGACAAGCACCCGCCGATCGAGGGCAAGCGCCCGTTCCGCTTCGAATGGCACCAGGACGGCGGGCGCCAGAACCGCGAGACCGAGACCGAGCCGCGTCCGCGCCTCTCGGTCAAGCTCGCGTACTTCTTCACCGACCTCGCCGAGGAGGGCCGGGGCAACACCAAGATCATCCCCGGCTCGCACAAGTGGAACTCGATCGACGGCCCGCCGCGCCGCGACATGGAGTGGCCCGACCCCGAAGGCGCCATCGAGGTCACCGGCAACGCCGGCGACGTCATGTTCTTCGACCGCCGCATCTGGCACGCCCGGTCCGACAACTACTCGGACCTGACGCGCAAGGTGGCCTTCTTCGGGTTCACGCCGCGCTGGATCCGCGCCCGCGACCTCGTCGAGGACCTGCCCTCACGGTCGTGGTGGAACGACCTCGACCCGGTGCAGCAGCAGATCCTCGGCGGCCACATGCCGACCGGCGACCACGGGTGGGGGCACTACCCCAAGGAGACGCCGCTGTACAACTGGCTGGCCGAGCGTGACCTCCTCGACCCGTCCTACCCGGCGCTGCGCCCGTAACCGGCGAATCTGGCAGTCTGAGTACATGAGCAACGACGCAGTCCTCGCACGCGACATCTTCAACCGCTCGCACCTGACCGGTGAGTTCACCCTCAGGTCGGGCGTGGTGGCGCACGAGTACTTCGACAAGTACCTGTTCGAGTCCGACCCGGTCCTGCTGCGGCGCATCACCGAGGCGCTCGCGCCGCTGGTGCCCGCGCACGGGGTGGACTCGCTGGCGGGTCTGGAGACCGGCGGCATCCCGATCGCGACCATGCTGTCGCAGCTGACGGGTCTGCCGACGCTGTTCGTGCGCAAGGAGGCCAAGGCCTACGGGACCCGCCGCCTCGCCGAGGGCGGCGAGGTCGAGGGCCGGCGGCTGTTCATCGTGGAGGACGTGGTCACCTCGGGCGGCGCGATTCTGGACTCGGTGGCCGAGCTCCGGAACCGGGGCGCGATCGTCGAGCGGGCCGTGTGCGTCATCGACCGCGAGTCGGGCGGTTCGAAGAACCTGGCGGAAGCCGGGATCGAACTCGAGGCGCTGTTCACCATGACCGAACTCAAGGCCGCCGGGGCGAACTAGCCACAGGCGAATACCAGGCACAGACGAACGAAGGGGCCGGACGAGTGATCGTCCGGCCCCGCTTCGCTGTCCGCTAGTTGGCCCAGAGCCAGATCTCGGAGCCCTTCGGGTGCTCGGAGCCCGCGTCGAGCGATTGCTTGAACACGGTGCCGGTGAACCAGATCTGCGCGGTCTTCACGGTGAATCCGAGCGCCTCCAAGGTCTCCGTGGCCTCGTCGATGCTCATGCCCTCGACATCGGGAACCTCGATCGGCTCGGGCCCGTCGCTGACCACGAGGGCCACCGCGTCGCCGTCGCCCGCGGGCGCGTCGGCCCCGGGAGACTGCTCGATCACCGACCCGGCGGGGATCGTGTCGCTGTAGCGGGGCGTCACCTCGCCGACCTGGAGGCCCTCGGCCTCGATCGCGGCAGTCGCGTCGCCCTCGCTCATGCCCACCACGTCGGGCACGACGAGCGGCGGGAACCCGTCCGAGACGATCAAGGCCACCGGCGTGCCGGACTTGACCTCTTCGCCCGCCGCCGGGTCGGTGCCGATGACCTGGTTCGCCTCGTACTCGGTGCTGTAGTCGCGTTCGACGGTGATCTCGGCGTCGAACTTCGCCAGTTCCGCGCGCGCGGCCTCCTCGTCCATCCCGGCCACGTTCGGCACCTGGTACCGCTCGGGCCCGAGGGAGATCACGACGGTGATCGTGGCGCCCTTGCGGATCCGGTCGCCCACGCCGGGGTCCTGCGAGACGACCTGCCCGATCGGCACGCTCTCGCTGTAACCGTCCACGACGTCGACGTCGAAGCCCGCGTCCTCGCCGAACGCCGCGACCGTGTCGCGGCTCTGGTCGAGCAGGGACGGCGCGGACGTGTAGCGGCCGATGCCGACCCACCACCCGGCGGCCGCGACCGAGACGAGCACGACCGCGATGAGCGCCAGGGTGACGAGGGCCTTCCAGGACCGCTTGGTGTGCGGCGGGCCCACGACCATGGTGGTCTGGACCGCGCGGGTCGGGCGCGGCACCTGCCCGGTGGTGCCCGGCACTGGTTTGACGTCGATGGCCTGGAGCCTGCGCAGGAACGCCCCGGCGTCCACCGGGCGCGCGCCCGGCCTGCGGGCCGCGGCGGCGGTCACCAGCTCGGCGAGGCTCTCGGGCACGTCCGGCGTCTTCAACTGCGGCGACGGGACGTCCTCCTCGACGTGCCTGCGCGCCACCGCACCCGAGTCGGGCCCGTCGAACGGGACCTCCCCGGTCAGCAGCTCGTACAGCACCAGCGCGGAGGAGTACACGTCGCTCGCGGTCGTCGCGGGCTTGCCGTTCACCAGCTCGGGGGCCACATAAGCGGCGGTCGCGACGAGCGGCCCGCCCGTGTCGCGGTCGCCGTGGACCGCCTCGGCCAGACCGAAGTCCACGACCTTGACGCGGTCGCCCCGGCCGCCGTTCTTGAGCAGGATGTTCTCGGGCTTGATGTCGCGGTGGACGAGCCCGGCGTCGTGGGCGGCCTGGAGCCCGTCGAGGAGCTGCGCGAACAGCTCCACGGCCTCGTCGATCCGCAGGCGCCGCCGCCGGTTGAGCAGGTCGCGCAGGGTGGTGCCCGGCACGTACTCCATCACGACGTACGGCAGTCCCCCATGGACGCCCTGGTCGAAGACCGCCACCACGTTGGGATGCGAGAGCCTGGCGATGGTGCGGGCCTCATGGGTGAAGGCCTTCAGATCGAACCCCGCGATCCCCGCAGTGGTGATCATCTTCACCGCCACGGTGCGGTCGAGCCGCTCGTCGTGGGCCTCGTACACATCGGCCATGCCGCCCTGCGCGATGAGCCGCCGCAACCGGTAGCGCCCGTCGACGAGCGCACCGGTAAGGTCCCCAGTCGTCGTTGTCAACCCGCACCTCCTACACCTGGTGATCAGTGTAGGAGCTGAACGGAATCCCGGCTTGCCAGCTGCGCCGAGAGTTGGCGTTGCTTACAGCACCTCGCTCACAGCACCTCGGCGCCGGGGAAGACCGGCTTGTCCGGGGCGACGATCCCGAGGCGCTTGGTCGCGCGCGTCAGAGCGACGTAGAGGTTCCGCAGGCCCGAGGACGCGATCGCGTCCGGGTCCACGACGATCACGCTGTCGAACTCGAGTCCCTTGGCCTGCTTCACGGTCAGCACCGCGGCGTCGTAGATCCCGGCGAGCCCGGCCGCGCGCTCGGGCGTCGTGACGATCGCCACGCTGCCCTCGCCGACTGCCCGCTTCTCGGCCGCGACCAGTTCCTCGACCCGCTCGTCCAGGCCCTCCGTGGCGATCTCCAGCCACGGCTGATGGCCCGACCCGCGCACCGAGCGCGGCCGGGCCGCCTCGACGCCGATCGCGTCGAGCACCCGCGTCGCCACGTTCATGATCTCCGCCGGGGTCCGGTAGGACACCGTGAGCTGCTCGGCCCGCCAGACCAGTTCGGCGTCGCCGAACACCTGGCCCCAGTTCGAAGGCGCCGACGGGCCCGCGGCCTGCGCCAGGTCCCCGGCCACCGTGAACGAACGCGTCACGCAGCGCCGCAGCAGCGCCCGCCACTCCATAGGGGACAGTTCCTGGGCCTCGTCCACGATCACGTGCCCGAAGATCCACCGCCGGTCGGCCGCCGCGCGCTCGGCCACGGACACGAACGCCTCGTCCACCTGGCGCTCGCCGAGCCAGAACTCGTCGATCACGTCGGTGGCCTGGAGGATCTCCGACTCCTCGTCCTCGAAGTCGAACGAGGCCGAACCCGCCGCGATCGTCAGCACGTCCTGCGCGTACGCGATCTGCTCGGCCGACAGCTCCCCGGCGAACCGGGGCCGCTCGTCCTCGCCCAAGTGCTCCGCGGCCTCGTCCAGCAGCGCCACGTCCGCTTCGCTCCAGCCGCCCGGCTGACGCCGCAGCAGCGCGCGCTCCTCCTTCTTCAGCACCGCGGCCGCAGAGGCGAGGCGGTCGGGGGACGCGAACAGGTCCTCCAGCAGCTCCTTCGCCGTCAACTCCGGCCACAGCACCTCGATCTGGCCCCGGATCACCGGGTCCTTCGCGATCTCGACCGCGAAATGGGCCCGGTCGTCCAGCCCCAGCAGGTTCTCCCCGCCCAGCGGGTCCTCCCCGATGATGTCCGCGTACTGCGTTGCCAGATCCGCGATCACCCGCTTGTGGAACGTCTCGCGGGCCTCGTTGTGCGGCAGACCCGTCTCGCGGGCCGTGTCGCGCGCGGAGGTGATCTTCTCGGGACGCAGCCACAGCTCGTGGCCCTCGTAGTCGACGAAGACCGGCTCGCGCGGCACGACCTGGCGGTCGGCGATCGCGCTGGCGATGACCCCGGCCATGACGGCGCGGCCCTTGACGGCGGCGACGGCCTCGGTCTCGGGCCGGTCGGCGACCACCCCGGGGAACAGCTGCGCGGGGGTGCGCAGCAGCACGTCGGTCTCGGCCAGGCCCGGCAGGACCTCGGAGATGTAGCGCAGGAACTGCTTGCCGGGGCCGATGATGAGCACGCCGCGGCGCTGGAGGCGCTCGCGGTGCTCGTACAGGAGGTAGGCGGCGCGGTGGAGGGCGACGGCGGTCTTGCCGGTGCCCGGCGCGCCGTCGACGATCATGATCCCCTCCAAGGGGGCGCGGATGATCCGGTCCTGTTCGGCCTGGATGGTGGCGACGATGTCCTGCATCGTGCCGGTGCGCGCGGCGTCGAGCGCGGCCATGAGCGCGCCCTCGGAGCCGATCGAGGAGCCCGACTCGCCCGCGCTGTCGAGGTCGAGGACCTCGTCGTTGACCGAGCGCAGGCGCCGGCCCTTGGTGTGCAAATGGCGCCTGCGGCGGACCCCGGCCGGGGACGCGGCGGTCGCCAGGTAGAACCGGCGCCCGGCCTCCGAGCGCCAGTCCACGAGCAGCTGCTCGCCGCCCTCGTCATGGATGCCGATGCGGCCCAAGTACATCGGGGCCTCGTCGTCGGAGTAGTCGAGGCGCCCGAAGCACAGGCCCTCCTCGACGGCGTCGAGCTGGGTGATCCGGCGGCGGTGCAGGTGCGCCTCGGCGTCGCGCTGCGAGCGCTCCTGCTCGTTCTCCACCTGCTGGAGGCGGGAATCGGCGAGCCGGTCGTGGGCCTCGTCGCGGAGGCGGTCGAGTCGCGCGTAGAGCCCGTCGAGCCGGGCCTGCTCGAACTGGACCGGATTCGCGGCGGCGGACGGAGTGTTGGCAGCGGACACAGCTCTCCTCGCGTGCGGAGCGGATGGATTGAGGCGGCGTGTGGGGCCGCCTGAGGCGCGGACGGTGCGCCGGAAAGCCGAACGGTGCGGATTCATGGCTCGCGTTCGTCGCCGAGGCCGATAAACAGCGCAACTGAGAAATCTTAGCGCTTGCAGGGCCGATCGTCTCCTCGCTGCGCGAGCACTTGAGGTTGCGCACAGCGCGAAGCGGGCACTCATGCGAGCGGTAAGCCAAGGGTTCGCTACGGTATAGCCCGTTTTACACACCCGCCCAGGCACGGATGGAGACCGCGAGACCATGGCGAGAGAACGGGCCACCCGCGAACGCTGGGGGAGCCGCACCGGGTTCATCCTGTCCGCAGTCGGGTCGGCGATCGGCCTCGGCAACATCTGGCGCTTCCCCGGCGTCGCGTACGAGAACGGCGGCGGCGCCTTCATGGTGCCCTACCTGATCGCCCTCACCACCGCGGGCATTCCGCTGCTCATCATGGAGTTCGCGATCGGGCGCAAGTACCGCGGCTCCGCGCCGCTGGCGTTCCGCCGCGTGAACCGGAACCTCGAAGCGGTCGGCTGGTGGCAGGTGGCGATCTGCATCGTCATCGCCGTCTACTACGCGGCGATCATCGCCTGGGCCGGGTGGTACGCGTTCTTCTCGCTCTCCCAGGCCTGGGGCGAGGACCCGACCACGTTCCTCATGGTCGACTTCCTCCAAGCCGGGGACGACCTCTACGAGTTCGGCGCCTGGCTGCCCGGCCTCGCCGCCGCCCTCTTCGTCGTCTGGGCCGCCACCCTCGCGGTGATCGGCGCGGGCGTCAAGAAGGGCATCGAGACCACCAGCAAGATCTTCATCCCGCTGCTCGTGGTCATGTTCGGCGCCCTGGTCGTGCAGGCCCTGACCCTCGACGGCGCCGTGGAAGGGCTCAACGCCTTCTTCAGCCCCGACTGGGAGATGGTCAGGGAACCGGGCGTGTGGCTCGCCGCCTACGGCCAGATCTTCTTCTCCCTCTCGGTGGGCTTCGGCATCATGATCACCTACGCCTCCTACCTCGGCCGCAAGTCCGACATCACCACCTCCGCTTGGACCGTGGGCATGTCCAACTCCTTCACCGAGGTCCTCGCGGGCATCGCGGTCTTCGCCGTCCTCGGCTTCTTCACCGTGCAGACCGGCGTGCCCATCGCCGACCAGGAGTACCAGGGCGTCGGCCTGGCGTTCATCGCCTTCCCGGCCATCATCAACACCCTCCCGTACCTGCCGGGCCTGTTCGGGCTGCTGTTCTTCGGCTCGCTCGTGGTCGCCGGGTGGGCCTCGCTGGTGAGCGTCGTGCAGGTCCCCGTGGCCGCGTTCGAGGACCGCTTCGGCTGGGGCCGCGTCAAGGCCACCGCCGTCGTGGGCGGCGGGATGGCGGTCGCCTCGATCGCGCTGTTCCCGGCCGTGAACGGCCTGATGCTGCTCGACGTCACCGACTACTTCATCAACAACTACGGGATCGCCGTGGCCGCGCCGGTCAGCATCGTCGCCGTGGTGTGGGTGCTGTGGCGCTGGAAGGCCCTGCGCGACGACGCGAACGCCACCTCGGTGTTCAAGGTCGGCCCGATCTGGCTGGTGTGCCTGGGCGTGATCACGCCGATCGCGCTGGCGGTCATCCTGTTCTTCAACGTGCGGGACCTTTTGAAGGCCGGGGCGGACAGCTCGGCGGCCGTGTACCACCACTACCAGGCCTTCGGCTGGGCCGTGGTGGGCGGCGCGTTCGCGTTCGGCGTGGTCATGGCGCTGCTGCTGCGCAACCGGGAGACACCAATGGAGTCTCAAGTGGACGTTTTGGACGAGGTCGAAGAGGAGGCGGGCCGATGAGCGCCAGCGCGATCACCATGATGGTCATCTCGATCGTCGTCATCGGCGGCGGTCTGCTCGTGTCGGCGGTGGCGCTCATGCGCAACCCGGAGGAGCCGGAGGACGATTAGTCCGTTGTTCCCACTTGTGTCTCCCGCGCTTAACTGTTAGGTTCCTTTCTAATTCGGTGTTACACCGGTCACCCACGGCGGCGCCGAATCAGAGCTGACCCAACATCTCGGGAGACGAAGATGCGCAAATCGCGCAAAATCATCCTGTCCATCGCCGGCGCCGGGACCCTCGCGGTCTCGGCCTCAATGGCGGCCCTGGCCTGGGGCCACGGCTACACCTCCGACCCGCCGAGCCGCTCGGCACTGTGCGCCACCGGTGAAGTCACCGACTGCGGCGCCATCTCCTACGAACCCCAGAGCGTCGAAGGGCCCAAGGGCTTCCCCGCCGCCGGTCCCGCCGACGGCGAGATCTGCTCCGCGGGCCTCGACCAGTTCGCCGAACTCGACGACCCGCGCGGCGGGAACTGGCCCGCCACCTCGGTGAGCGCCGGAACCCAGACGTTCACGTGGACGATGACCGCGCAGCACTCCACCGCGACCTTCGACTACTACCTCACCAACGAGAACTACGACCCGACGCAGCCGCTGACCCGCGACATGCTCGACCTCGAGCCCTTCGCCTCCTTCGCGATGGGCGGCGCCAAACCCGACCACGAGATGAACCACGAAGTGACCCTGCCCGAGCGCAGCGGCCAGCAGCTCATCCTCAGCGTCTGGAACATCGCCGACACCGTCAACGCCTTCTACTCGTGCATCGACGTCGACTTCGGCGGCTCGGGCGGCGGCGAGGAGACCCCGACGGACCCGGCCACCGAGACCCCGACGAGCGAGCCGAGCGCCACCCCGACCGCCGATCCGGGCGACGGGACCGGCTGCGCGGCCGCGGCCTGGGACGCCTCCGCGGTCTACACCGTGGGCGACGAGGTCACCCACGGCGGCATCGCCTACCGCGCCGACTGGTGGACCACCGGCGAGGAGCCGGGGACGACCGGCCAATGGGGCGTGTGGAAGCAGACCGCGGACTGCTAGCTCCAACCATCCATTCAGGACTGCACTCTCGCGATCGGGCCCGTTCACGGCCCGCCACTATGGGCCGCCCGGCCGCACCCGCCGGGCGGCCCGTAGCGCAACTCGCTTGACAGTCGCCGCGGCACACGACTACCGTTGTCCCCGTCCTTGTTCCCGAGGTTAGGCACCCACTTGAACCTGTAGGTCGTAGACATCGCGCCATCACGTCTCTGCGTACGTGAGGTGCTGCTGCGATCGCCGGGTGCCCGGGACTGGCTCTAGGCCGGTCGGGAAGGACTCCCTCCCGCAACCCGCCGAGCCCATCAACGGCTCGCCAGGGTCGCCGTTGCGGCGCGATGTCTCTCATTTCGATCCCGTTCCGCATCGAACCTGAGAGGTCGCATGACCACCTATATCAACGTCCAGCAACTGCGTTTCGCCTGGCCCGAAGGCGACCGCGTCTTCGACGGCGTCGACGCCGTCTTCTCCGACGGCCGCACCGCGCTCGTGGGCGACAACGGCACCGGCAAGTCGACCCTGCTGCGCCTCGTCGCCGGGCTCCTGAAGCCCGAATCGGGCTCCATCACCGCGTCGGGCCTCATCGAGTACCTGCCGCAGGAACTGCCGCTGCGCCTGGACGACTCCGTCGCCGAGCTGCTCGGCATCGCCGAGAAGCGGCGGGCGCTGGCCGCGATCGAGTCCGGCGACGCCGACGAGGCCCATTTCGGGGTCATCGGCGACGACTGGGACTTCCTCGACCGCGCCCGCGTGGCCCTGGACGAACTCGGCCTCGACCACGTGGGCCTGGACCGCACGGTCGGCACGCTCTCGGGCGGCGAGTCCATGCTCGTGGGCCTGGCCGGGCGGCTCGTGCGCCGCCCCGACGTGCTGCTGCTCGACGAGCCCTCGAACAACCTCGACGGTTCGGCCCGCAAGCGCCTTTACCAAGCGATCCGGCGGTTCGGCGGCACGCTCGTGGTCGTCAGCCACGACCGGGCCCTGCTGGAGCACGTCGACGCGGTCGCCGAGCTGTACAAGGGCCGCATCCGCACCTTCGAGGGCAACTACAGCGCCTACGAGAAGGTCATCGACGCCGAGCAGGAGGCCGCGGCCCGCGCGGTGCGCGACGCCAAGCAGGACCTCACCCGGCAGAAGAAGGAGCTCATCACCACGCGCGTGCAGAACGACAAGGGCGCGGCCGCCTGGAAGCGCGAGCGCGACCGGGGCGGCACGCCGAAGATCCTCCTCAACGGCAAGAAGAACGCGGGGGAGGTGTCCTCGGCGAAGATCCTGGGCGAGAAGCTGGAGGACGTGGCCGAGGCGCGCGAGCGCCTCGACGCCGCCGAGGAGTCCCTGCGCGACGACGGCGCGATCAACGTGGACCTGCCGGAGACGAACGTCTCCTCCCACCGCGAGATCGTCGTCCTCAAGGGACTGAACGTCGACGGCCTGTACGGCGACGGCCTGGGCCTGCACGTGCGGGGCCCCGAGCGGATCGCGATCACCGGGGACAACGGTTCGGGCAAGACCACGCTACTGCGCGCGATCGCCCGCGAGGCCCGCGTCCCGCACGGGTTCCTCACTCAGCGCCTCGAACTGCTCGACGGCGGTGCGAACGTGCTCGAGAACGTGCGCGCGAAGGCGCCCGACGCCGACGAGTCGCTGCTGCGGACCCGCTTGGCGCGCTTCGGGATGCGCCGTCAAGCGGTGTTCCAGTCCATCGCGACGCTCTCGGGCGGCCAGCGCCTGCGGGCGGCCCTCGCCACGGTGCTCTCGGCGCAGCCCGCGCCGCAGCTGCTCCTGCTCGACGAGCCGACGAACAACCTCGACATGACCTCGATCCGGCAGCTTCAGCAGGCGCTCGGGGCGTTCCAGGGCGCGCTCGTGGTCGTGAGCCACGACGAGGCGTTCCTCGACGGGTTGGGGTTGACGAGGCGGGTCGAGCTGGAGCGCGGGGAGGGGATCGTGCTCGACACCCCGGTGGAGGCTTCGCGGGCGTAGACACGGTCGCCGAATCCCGGAGGGACGGCGTCGGCGGGCCGATACTGATCGAGAGCCTGCCCGGTGAATCGGGCCGGTCTCAGCCGATCAATGGAGGAGCGCCGATGCCGTCAATCCGAGTAGCAGTCGCAGCCGTGGCCGCCGTCCTCGCCGGGGCCCTGGCCGGGTGCGGCGGCGATGACGAGGACAGTCCCGACCTGGGCGGTTCCTGGACCGGGACGCTGAACGTGACCTCGGCTTGGGCCGGCGTCTACCCGAACGGGCACGGAACGGTCGACGTCAATGCGGGGGACGGCACTTCGGTGCAGCTCGCGGTGGGCGGGCTCGGGTCCGGCATCGAGTACACGGCCCATGTGCACGTCGGCGAGTGCGATGAGAACCCGCCGGGCGGCGGGCACTGGCTCGCGGACGCCTCGGGCGAGGACGCGGCCGGGAACATCATCGAGCTGACGCTCACGACCTCGTCCACCGGCACCGGCGAGGTCACCGGTTCGAGCGATCTGGTGCTCGACGACCGGGCCGAGAGCGTGGTCGTCCACGCCCCGGACTCGGTGGTCCAGGCCGAGGGCCTGGACTCGGACCGGGTCCTGTGCGGGGACCTCGACGACCAGGACTGACGCTGCGGGCGCCGGAGGCATCCGGCCCGGTCGATTCGCGGCGGGCCGTCCATTCGATCCTGTCGCGGCGCCCGCCGTCCGTCCAGGTCACCTCCGCACATAATGCGTGGCGCGCGGCCGGTGCTTCCGCGTATCGTTGACGATCGTCATGCCCAGCAGTGTCTCCAACTCCCGTCCCCGCCTGCACGAGCGCGTTCACGCGCTGCGCACGGCCGATCAGCGTGCCCTCCGGCGGCGCCTGCGGGAGGCCCGCGAACTCGAGGGCCAGGCCCGCACCGAGGCCTTCGCCAAGCTCGAAGCCGAGGTCGAACGCAAGGAGGCCGCGCTCGCGGCCCGCGCCGCCTCGGTGCCGAAGATCGTCTACCCCGAAGAGCTGCCCGTCTCGCAGCGCAAGGACGACATCCTCGAAGCGATCCGCGACAACCAGGTCGTGATCATCGCGGGGGAGACCGGCTCGGGCAAGACCACGCAGATCCCGAAGATCTGCCTCGAACTCGGCCGCGGCGTGCGAGGCATGATCGGCCACACGCAGCCGCGGCGGATCGCGGCCCGCGCGGTCGCCGAGCGCATCGCCGAAGAGCTCGGTTCGCCGCTGGGCGAGGCCGTCGGCTGGAAGGTCCGCTTCAACGACCAGGTCTCCGACGCCAGCTTCGTCAAGGTCATGACCGACGGCATCCTGCTCACCGAGCTGCAGCGCGACCGGCTCCTGAGCGCCTACGACACGATCATCATCGACGAGGCGCACGAGCGCAGCCTCAACATCGACTTCATCCTCGGGTGCCTGCGCCAGATCCTGCCCCAGCGACAGGACCTGAAGGTCATCGTCACCTCCGCGACCATCGACCCCGAGCGGTTCGCCAACCACTTCGCCGTAGGCGGACCGGCCAAACAGGGCGCCGGAGGCGGACCAATCAAGCAGGGCGCCGTGGGCGGACCGGCCGAACAGGGCGCCGGAGGCGAACCAGGCACGCCCGGCACGCCCGCCCCGGTCCTGGAGGTCTCCGGGCGCACCTATCCCGTGGAGGTCCGCTACCGGCCGCTGCGCAACGAGGACGGCGAGGAGCAGCGCGACCAGATCGACGGCATCCTCGACGCCGTGAACGAACTCGGCCGCGTCGGGGACGGCGACATCCTCGTCTTCCTCTCCGGCGAGCAGGAGATCCGCGACACCGCCGACGCCCTGGAGAAGGCGAAGCTGCGGCACACCGAGGTCGTCCCGCTGTACGCGCGCCTCTCCGCGCAGGAGCAGCACCGGGTCTTCTCCTCCCACACGGGCAGGCGGATCATCCTGTCCACCAACGTCGCCGAGACCTCGCTGACGGTGCCGGGCATCCGCTACGTGGTCGACGCCGGGTTCGCGCGCATCTCCCGCTACTCGGCCCGCACCAAGGTGCAGCGGCTCCCGATCGAGGCGATCAGCCAGGCCAGCGCGAACCAGCGGGCCGGGCGCTGCGGCCGCGTCGCCGAGGGCGTCTGCATCCGCCTGTACTCCGAGGACGACTTCAACGCGCGCCCCGAGTTCACCGACGCGGAGATCCTGCGGACCAACCTCGCCAGCGTCATCCTGCAGATGACCGCCGCGAAGCTCGGCCGGGTCGAGACCTTCCCGTTCGTCGACGCCCCCGACTCGCGCAACATCAAGGACGGCATGGACCTCCTGGTGGAGCTCGGCGCGCTCGAGGACGTGCGCGTGGGCGAGCGGCGCTTGACGAAGGCCGGGCGGGACATCGCGCGGCTGCCGATCGACCCGCGACTGGCGCGGATGATCCTCCAGGCCCAGCAGGAAGGCTGCGTCCACGCGGTCGCGGTCATCACCGCCGCAATGTCCATTCAGGACCCGAAGGAGCGCCCGGCGGACAAGCGGGCCCAGGCCGACCAGTCCCACGCCCGCTTCAACGACCCCGACTCCGACTTCTCGGCGTACCTGAACCTGTGGCGGTACCTCGAAGACGAGCGGCGCTCGCGCTCCTCGAGCGCGTTCCGGCGCATGTGCAAGCAGGAGTACCTGCACTACCTGCGCATCCGCGAGTGGCAGGACCTGGTGCGCCAGATCCTCGGCGTCCTCAAGAGCCTGAAGATCCCCGTCGAGTCGCCCGACACCACGCCCGACCCCAAACGGGTCCACACCGCGCTCCTCGCCGGACTCCTGTCGCACATCGGCGTCAAAGAGGGCGACACGCGCGAATACCTCGGCGGGCGCAACGCGAAGTTCGCGATCTTCCCGGGCTCGGGCCTGGCCAAGAAGCAGCCGCGCTGGGTCGTCGCCGGTGAACTGGTGGAGACCAGCCGCCTGTGGGGGCGCGTGTGCGCCAAGATCGAACCCGAATGGGTCGAGCCGCTCGCCGAGCACCTGCTCAAACGCACCTACTCCGAACCGCACTGGTCGAAGAAGGCCGGTGCGGTGCTCGCGTTCGAACGCGTCACGCTCTACGGCGTGCCGATCGTGGCCCGCCGCCGGGTCAATTTCGGACGCATCGACATTCCGGTCAGCCGCGAGCTGTTCATCCGCCACGCCCTCGTCCAAGGCGAGTGGGAGACCCACCACAAGTTCCTCGCGAACAACCTCGCGAAGATCGTGGAGGTCGAGGACCTGGAGAACCGGGTGCGCCGCCGCGGCCTGCTCGCCGACGAGCAGACCCTGTTCGACTTCTACGACGAGCGGCTTCCGGCCGACATCGTCTCGGGCCGCCACTTCGACTCCTGGTGGAAGAAGGAGCGCGACAAGGCCCTCCTGGACTTCGACGAGTCGCTGCTGCTGGGCGACCGCGCCGACGGCGTCGAGGCCGACTCCTACCCGGAGGTGTGGACCTCCGAGGGCGTCGACCTCGAACTCGACTACGAGTTCGAACCGGGCGCCGCAAGCGACGGCGTCACCATCGCCGTCCCACTCCCGGCGCTCCAACAGCTCGACCAGGACGCGTTCACCTGGCAGGTCCCGGGACTGCGGGCCGACTTCGCCGAAGCGCTCATCAAGAGCCTCCCGAAGACGCTCCGCCGCAGCTTCGTGCCCGCCCCCGACTTCGCCCGGGCCGCCGTCGCGCGCATGGCGCCCGTCGCGGGCCGCCCGATGATGGCCTCGCTCGCGGACGTCCTCAAGAGCATGACCGGCGTGTACGTCCCCGCGGACGCCTTCGACCTCACCAAGATCCCCGGCCACCTCCTCGTCACCTTCCAGGTCAAAGACGAGGACGGCGCGATCCTCGCCCAAGGCAAGGAACTCGGCGCCCTCCAGCGCCAGCTCGCCCCCAAGACCCAGGAAGCCGCCGCCGAGGCCTTCGACCTCGAACGCACCGGCCTCAAGACCTGGGACTTCGAGGCCCTCCCGAAGCTCCACGAGACCCCGCGCAAGGGCTACACCGCCAAGGCCTACCCGGCCCTGGTGGACGAGGGCGGCTCCGTCGGCATCAAGGCCTTCCCCGACCTGGGCGCGCAGGCCGCGAACATGTGGGCCGGGACGCGCAGACTCCTGCGCCTGAACTGCCCCGACCCGCACCTCAAAGAAGCGCTCACCCGCAACCAGCAGCTCGCCCTCGCCACCGGCCCTTACACCAATGTGGACGCACTGCTGGTCGACTGCGTCCGGACCGTGCTCGACAAGGTCCTCATCGAAGGCGGCGGCCCCGCCTGGGACCGCGAAGGCTTCGAGGCCCTGCTCAAACGCGCACGGCCCGAGGTAGCGGGCGAATCGCCCGCCGTGGCGCGCAAGGCCGCCGCGGTCCTCACCGAGTCCCGCGAGGCCGCCCGCCGCCTCGAAGGCAAGTTCGACCTCTCCATGCTCCCCGCGATGAGCGACATGCGCCGCCAGCTCGAAGCGCTCGTCGGCACCGACGGATTCGTCGGCGCGACCGGCTGGTGGCGCCTGGACGACCTGCACCGCTACGTCAAGGGCATCGTCTACCGCGCGAGCCGCGTCATCGCCGACGTCGCGGGGGACAAGGGCAAGATGGAGGTCGTCCAGTCCCTCGAAGCCGAACGCGACGCGCTCGCGCGCGCCCGCCCGGCCGCCCTGCGCTCAGGCGAGGGCCGCGAGGTCCGCTGGATGATCGAGGAACTGCGCGTCAGCTTCTTCGCCCAGCAGCTCGGCACCCGCTACCAGGTCAGCGAGAAGCGCATCCGCAAGCTCCTCCAGTCCCTCTGACGGGCGACCGCGAACGGCCGCAACAGTGCCGCACGGAATTAGAATGGTCCGCGTCCGCCGCCGTCGACGCCCAGAAAGCGCGCACATGAGCCCCTCGAACGAACTCGAACCCCTAGAGGACCAGCCCGCCGTCGAATGGACCACCTACGACGCGCACCTGCACTACACCTGCGCGGCGATCCAGAACCTGCGCCAGAACGGCCTCCAGGGCTGGAACCCCATCGCGACGATGGCGCGCATGGACCCCGGCGAAGTGCCGCTCGCCGAAGGACCCGCCGTCCCCATGTACTTCCAGGCCGCCGGGGACGGCAGCTACTCGCAGTCCGGGATGTTCGCCTTCGGCAGCGCCGGATTCGTCGCGGGCGCGTTCGCCGTCAACGCCATCGCCAACAGCGCGGCCAAGAGCAGAGCCCAAGCCGACCTCCAGCGCCGCTGGATGCCCGGCCCGCCCGGCGCCGTCATGGTCTCGCCGACCCGGGTCCTGTTCTGGAGCCACACCGAGACTTACAGCCTCTACTGGTCCGGACTCGACATGATCGACCTGACCGGACCCGACTCGGTCATGTTCCGCTACAAGGGCAACGACAACGGCCGCGACACCGTCGTCCAGTTCCAGACCATGTGGGCGGTGCTCATCTTCGCGCTCGCGGCCCACCAGCACTTCCCCAACCACCCGCGCTGGCGCTCGGGCGAATGGCTCCCGATCGGGTTCGAGGACCGGTGCGAGGCCGCCGGACACCTGCGTCCCAACGTCCGCTTACATCTCCGCTGACCTGCGCGAACGAACGCGCAGTCGACCGACGCGGGAATTGAGCCTCCCTCGGCGGGATCGTCGATGCCGCTAAAGCGATCGCGCATGTCGGACCCCGGGTGCATGATCGAGTTCTGTCGATCAAACGACACCACTCCAAAGGAGGATGCAGTGTCGCAAGACAACGCCATCGAAACCGAAGGCCTGACCAAACGCTTCGGCGACCTGGTCGCACTCGACCACGTCGACCTGAGCGCCCGCACCGGCACCGTGCTCGGCGTCCTCGGACCCAACGGCGCCGGCAAGACCACCATGGTCCGCATGCTCGCCACCCTCTCCCGGCCGACCGAGGGCACCGCCCGCGTCGGCGGCTACGACATCGTGCGCAACGCCCCCCAGGTCCGCTCCCTCATCGGCCTCACCGGCCAGTTCGCGGGGATCGACGAACTGCTCACCGGCGAGGAGAACCTGCGGTTCATCGGACGCCTGCTCGGCATGCCCACCAAGGACGCCAAGGCCCGCGCCCGCGAACTCCTCGGCCAGTTCAACCTCTCCGACGCCGCAGACAAGGCCGCCAAGGCCTACTCCGGCGGCATGAGGCGCCGCCTCGACCTGGCCGCCAGCCTCGTCGGACGGCCCCGAATCTTGTTCCTGGACGAACCCACGACCGGATTGGACCCCCGGGCCCGCGGCGAACTGTGGGAACTCGTGCGCGACCTCGTGGCCGACGGCACCACCGTCCTCCTCACCACCCAGTACCTCGAAGAGGCTGACCAGCTCGCCCACGAGATCGCCGTCATCGACCACGGCAAGGTCATCGCCACCGGCACGCCGACCCAGCTCAAAGCCAAGATCGGCGGCCAGACCCTCCGCATCCAGCCCGAGGACCACGGCCAGCTGGACGCCCTGCGCGCCCTCGTCGCCGAACGCTTCCCCGACCTCGAACCCATGGTCGAGGCCGGCGCGATCACCATCGGCGTCAACGACGACGGCATCATGCCGACCCTCGCCGCCGACCTGCGCGACCGCGGCATCGTCCTCACCGACTTCCACCTCGGACTCTCCAGCCTCGACGAGGTCTTCCTGACCCTCACCGGCCACCGCACCGAAGACGACGCCGAAGCGCCCGAATCCGAGTCCGACACCGAGATCGAGGAGGCCGCGAAATGACCGCCGCGACCATCGAAGCCCCCGTCGCGGGCCGCCCCGGCCTGACCGACACCGTCCGCCAGACCCTCTCCATGGCCTGGCGCCAGATGGTCCGCATCAAGCACAACCCGTTCGAGCTCGTCGACCTCTCACTGAGCCCGATCATGTTCCTGCTGCTGTTCGTCTACGTCTTCGGCGGCCAGATGGCCGGGTCCACCTCGGACTACCTCCAGTACGTCCTCGGCGGCCTCATCGCCCAGAACGCCATCTTCCTCACCATGTACACCGGCACCGGCATCAACGCCGACCTGCGCAAGGGCGTCTACGACCGCTTCCGCTCGCTCCCGATCGCCCGCTCCGCGCCACTGGCCGGGAAGATCTTCGCCGACCTCTTCAAACAGGTCTGGTCCATCGCGATCATGCTCGGCCTCGGCATGCTCATGGGCTTCGAGCTGAAGAGCTTCGCCGGGGCGCTGCTGGCGACCCTGACGCTGGTGGTGTTCGCGCTGGCGATCTCGTGGGTCTCGGTGCTCATGGGGGTGGTGGCCGACTCCGAGGAGAAGGTCCAGATCTACGCGTTCGTGATCATCATGCCGCTGACCTTCACGTCCAGCGCCTTCGTCAACATCGACACGATGCCGGGCTTCATGCAGGCCTGGGCCAAGGTCAACCCGGTCACGCACCTCGCCGACGCGATGAGGGGCCTGCTCTCGTTCGGCCCCGTCGCCGAACCCCTGATGTGGACCTTCGCCTGGGCCGCAGGCATCTTCGCGGTGACCGCCCCCCTCGCGATGCGCGCCTACAAGCGAAAGATGGTCTGACCGGGACGTGCTGTCGAAAGCAGCGGGGCCGTTCGCGGACGCGTAGCGGCCCGGCGGTGATCACCGCCGGGCCTTGATACGGGTCAGGCGTTGACGAGAGTCTTGGGACTCGGGGCCGGCGTGAGCTTCGGGGCCTTGTCTCTAGTCTGGAGCTGGGCCGCCACCGTCGCGCCGAGGGCCACCGCGAAGCCCGCGGTCTGCCAGGTCGTGAACGTCTGGCCCAGGAAGAGCCAGCCCACCGTGGCCGCCGTCAGCGGCGAGAGCAGGCCCAGGAAGCTCAACGGCACCACCGAGAGACGTCCGATGCCGCGGAACCACAGCCAGTAGCCCAGCGCGGTGTTCACCAGGCCCAGGTACACGTAGCCGAGCACGTTGCCGGTGGTCAGGGCCGGAATCGCGCCTTCCGCGGCGAAGGCCAGGGGGATGAGCAGCAGCCCGCCCGCGGTCAGCTGCCAGCCCGCGAGGGCCGCCGGGCCCGCGTCCTTCGGGATGCCCCAGCGCTTCGTCAGGACCACGGCGATCGCCATCGAGACCGCGCCGCTGACCCCTGCGAGGGCGCCGACCAGGTCGAGCTTCGCCTCGGCGGTGAGCACGACCAGCGCCACGCCCGCGACGCCGGCCAGGCCCAGCAGCCAGGTGCGCAGGCGCACCTTCTGGTGCAGGATGAGCAGCGTCGCCGCCGCCGTCACCAGCGGGCCGACCGCCCCGGCCACGGCCGCGACGCCGCCGGGCAGGCGGTAGGTGGCGATGAACAGCAGCGCGAAGAACGCGGCGATGTTGAGCGTGCCGATCACGGCGGACTTCCACCACCAGGAACCTCTGGGGAGCCTTCGCGACAGGAGGATCAGGAGGAGGCCCGCGGGGAGCGCCCGGAGCATGGCGGTGAGGAAGGGGCGGTCCGCGGGGAGGAATTCGGTGGTCACCACGTAGGTGGTGCCCCACATGACGGGGGCGAGGGCCGTCAGGAGGAGGTCCTTGGTGCTGCGGTTCATCGTGACTCCTACAAGTAGCTTGTTGAAAATTAGCTTACACTCAAGCTAAAAATTGTCAAGATACTTGGGCTAGAGTTAGATCACCCCGAGGTACTTCTTCGCAGGAAAGGCAGGTGGGCCAGAATGTCTCCCATGACCGACGACGCCGTGGACCGCATCATCGAGCAGTGGCACCGGGAGCTGCCCGACCTCGAACTCGACTCCATGGCCCTCTACGGGCGCATCCACCGCATCTCGCAGAAGCTCGGCGAGCGCCTGCACCGCCTCCGCTCCGGACAGGGCCTGGGACGCAACGAGTTCGACGTGCTCGCCGCGATCCGCCGTTCAGGCGAGCCGTTCACCCTGTCGCCCAAGGAGATCAGTGCGACGCTCATGCTCAGCTCGGGCGGCCTGACCGGGCGGCTCGACAAGCTCGAGGCTGCCGGATACATCGAGCGCCTGCCCGACCCCGCTGACCGTCGCGGGCTGAAGGTGCGCATGACCGAACTCGGCGGCGAGGTCATCGAAGTCGCGGTCCGCACCGGGATCGAACTGCAGAACGAGTCGCTCTCGGTCCTCACCGACGAGGAGCGCGAGCAGCTCGGGACGCTGCTGCGCAAGCTCCACCTCGGCTTCGAGGACCAGCCGTTCGACTGAACGGGCCGGTGAACCGCCCGCTCCGCGAACCGCGGATCAGCGCCGCTCGGATCAGTGCCGCTTCGGATCAGTGCTGCGTCAGGTCGATGCTGTAGTCGAAGATGTCGTAGACGATGACCGGCGGCGGCGGTCCGTGGACCGGCGACGCGGCCTGCACCGCGGGCTCGGGCGCGGGAGGCGTGAGGGCCGCGCAGCGTTCGAGCGCGGTGACCATGGTGTCCTCGCCGAACGGGTTGTGCGCCTTGGCCTCCGCCTCGGTCACGAAGCCCTGCGCCGTCTCCCGGCACAGCCGCGCCACCTCGGCGAGGTCCCGCACCTGGGTCCGCGCCCACCAGTAGTCGGCCGGCTCGCCGTGGCCCGGGACCACGATCGGCGGCTTCCAGCTCAGCAGGTACTCGACGGCCTGCGGCCACTCGTAAGGGAACGCCGAACCGTAGGTGGGCGGCGCGCCGTTCTCCAGCAGGTCCCCGGCGAACAGGACACCCGCGTCGGGCACCTCCACCACCATGTCGTTGTCGCTGTGCGCGGGGCCGACCTGGCGCAGGACCACCGTGCGCCCGCCCAGGTTCAGGCCGACGGCGCCGTTGACGCGGCAGTTCGGCGGCACCAGCCGCGAGGCCCCGATGCGGCGGGCGTCCTCTTCGCGGCCGTCGCGCCGGTACTTCGCGGCCCACTTCTTGCGCTGGTCGTCGCCGAACGCGAGGTAGTGCGCGCCGTCGCCGACCGCCCAGATCGCCGACTCCCCGAACGCCGAGGTCCCGAACCAGTGGTCGTAGTGGTCGTGGGTGTACGCGACCTGCCACGGCAGGTCGGTCAGCTCGCGGATCGCGGTGGCGTAGGCGAACCCGGCCTCGGCGCTGATCCCGGTGTCGATCACCAGGCAGCTGTCGTCGCCGATCACCAGCCCCAGGGACTGGTCCAGTTCGACGAGGCGGCGCACCCAGACCCGTGGGGCCACTTCGATCCAGCGATCACTCATGTCCGCCATGATATCCAGGCCCTACACCGCCTCCTCGCGACGACGCTGCGTGAGGGCCCGGCAGCGAGGCGCGTCGCTCGGAGAGGGGCCGCTCGGGAGGGCGCAACCACCACGTTCTACCTTCGAATCGGAATGTTTCGCGTTGAAGGCGCGCAGTCCTGGATCGAATCGGCACGCGAGTCGGAATACGGCTCTGGTCCCCATTCGCGCCTCTCACCAGGACACGGTTCGATCACGGAATGAGCCAGTTGTTGCTTTGTCGACTCGTGTAAGTTTCGGGGTGATATGAACCCCTCTTGCGTACGAAGGAGTACCGCCCTCATGCACCTCAGTCGCCGCGGCCTGCTGTATGGATCGGCAGGTGTCGCAGCCGTCTCCCTCGCCGGTTGCGGCGCAGGTGAGGAGCCGGCCAAGCTCGCCGGCTTCACCGGAATCTCCATGCCCACCGACACCTCCGAGCGTTGGGTCATCGAGGGCAAGGCACTCGAAGACAACCTCAAGGGACTCGGATACCAAGTCCTGCATCAGAATGCGAAAGACGACGTTCCGACACAGATCTCTCAGATCCAGTCGATGGTCGACGACGGCGTGGAATTCCTCATCATCGCCGCCATCGACAACAAATCTCTCGGCTCCGTTCTGGCCGATGCGAAGAACCAGGGCGTCACGATCATTTCCTACGACCGGCTCATCCTGGAGACCCCGGACGTCGACTACTACGCCTCGTTCGACAACTACCAAGTCGGCGTGCTCCAGGCAACGCACATCATCGAACGCTTGGGGCTCAACGAGAACGAGGGCCCGTTCAACGTCGAGCTGTTCTCCGGGGACCCCGGCGACAACAACTCGCAGTACTTCTTCATGGGCGGCCTCGACACCCTCGAGAGCTACATCTACGAGGAGAAGGTCGTGATCCGCTCGGGCCAGACCGAGCAGGACCCGACCGCCACCGAGGGCTGGAGCGGCGACGTCGCCCAGGCCCGGATGGACGCGCTCCTGGAGGAGTTCTACCAGGACGACGAGATCCACGCGGTGCTCTCGCCCTACGACGGCATCAGCCGCGGGGTGGTCGCGTCGCTGGTCGACAACGGCTTCGAACCGAGCCACGGCTTCCCCACCGTGACGGGCCAGGACGCCGAGGTGCCGTCGGTGAAGGCGATCAAGGACGGCACCGGCCAGACCGAGACGGTCTTCAAGGACACCCGCCAGCTCGCCTCCGAGGTCACCGGCATGGTCAAGGCGATCGTCGAGGGCGAGTCCCCGCGGATCGACGACCTCGGGACCTACGACAACGGTTTCAAGTTCGTGCCCTCGCTCCTGCTGGACCCGGTCGACGTGACGGCCGAGAACTACGAGGAGATCGTCGTGGCCAGCGGTTACCTCACCGAAGAGCAGATCGACGCGGGCGAGGCTTAAGCCCGGGCCGGTAACCCCGGCCACTGCGAACCGATGACGGCCGGGCTCCCGCCCGGCCGTTTCGCGGCTTTCGTTCCTTCACTCCGATCCCTTGCGCCCCAACAGTTCCAAATAGGCCCGTTACCTTATTGTTATGCGACCCTTCGTCGCGTTGCGGCGTGTCTCATTTGGTACGGTGCCGAAGCCGGTCGGATGCTCACACACCCCTGACCGCGCGGCCCCCGATTCCCCCCAAATGCAAGACCATCTACTTAGGAGAACCATGAACCGTACCCTCAAGCGGGTGCTGGGTCTGACCGGAAGTGTCATGCTCGGCATCGCAGGAGCGGTCACCTTCGCCTCCGCGGCCCAAGCCCACCACGTGGAGATCAAAGGCATCACCGAGTGCACCCCGGACGGCGGCTGGACCGTCGTCTGGCAGGTCACCGACTGGAATTCGGACAACGGCGCGGTCGGCACCATCACCAGTGTCGACGCCGAGCTGAACGAAGGCAGCGAGATCAAGGACGGCGCGGTCCTGCCGCACCCGTCCACCGGCAACTACCTCGAGGGCAGCGCGAACTACGGCGCGGACCTCGAATCCGCCGAGATCACCATCGAGGCCGAGTGGGACAACGGCGTCAAGGGCAACGGCTCCGGCGCGGTCTCCGCGCCCGAGGGCGGCTGCACCGAGGAGCCCCCGGCCGAGCCCGAGCCTGATGTCGAGGCCGGCGGCTGGTCCGACTGCTTCGGCGTCTACGTCGAGGCCTACAACTACAACGAGGAAGCCCTCGCCGAGTTCACCTTCGCGCCGAGCAACGGCGACGCGGTCTCCTACACCCCCGAGGTCGATGAAGGCTTCTGGGAGTACTTCGGGATCAACGAGGGTGAAGGCCTGTCGGTCGACATCCTCGTCGACGGCGAGTACTACGACACCGTGGAATGGACCGAGAGCCCGCTCTGCGGTTACGCCACCGTCGAGTCCGGTTGTGAAGACGGTCTGACCTACACCCTCACCGTCCCCGCGGACGGCGAAGAGACCACCTTCTACTTCTACCCGGACTACAGCGAAGAGGAGATCGTCCAGGTCGTCGCCCCCGGCGAGACCGTCAACGTGACGATCCCCCCGGTCGACAACCAGGAGTTCTGGGTCTACTACTGGGCCGAGACCCCGAAGGACTCGATCTCGGGCGAGACCCCGTGGACCCCGTGCGACGAGGAGAGCCCCTCGCCGAGCGAGACCCCTTCCGCCGCACCGCAGCTGCCCACCACCGGTAGCTCGCTGACGATCATGATCAGCTCGGCCGCCGCGCTCATCCTGGCCGCCGCAGTCATCTTCATGGTCATGCGTCGCCGCCGCGCCGCGCAGGACTGGTAGACCAGTCTCGTAAGGGGCCTAGCCCCTTGAGGGACACGGACTCCGGTAGATCCGCATAAAGGAAGGGCCGCACCGAGAGGTGCGGCCCTTTCCCATTGCCCCAGGTCGCCTCAGGCGACCCCGACCAGGCGCAGCACCGCGGTGGTCGCGGCGGCGGCGATCACGACGAGTGCCAGCGGCGCCTTGCGCCAGGCCAGGAGCCCGCCGACGAGGACCCCCGCGGGCAGGGCCCACCCGGCCCACACCCCGTCCACGATGATCGCCGAGGTCGCCACCAGGGCCACGAGTACGACCGTGGCGGCGCGTTTGAGCAGGTCCTCGGTCTCCTCGGAGACGTCGACGCGGTCGCGCAGGACCGGGCCCGCGTACCGGATGAGGAAGGTCCCGACGGCCAGGACCGCCACCGTCCAGGCGCTCATCGTTCCGCCTCCTCGGCACCGGTCGCTTCGGCTTCGTCCTTCTTAGCCTCGGGTTTCCTTCGCGGCCAAGCGAAGACGAGCCCGGACAGCGCCAGCAGCACCGGAATCCCGGCGGGCAGGAACGGGCTCGCGGCCAGCGCGACGCCCGCCCCGACCAGGGCGGCGAGCAGCGTGTTCATCTCCCGCAGCGACGGCAGCACCAGGGCCAGGACGATCGCGGGCAGGGCGGCGTCGAGCCCGAGCGCGCCCGGGTCGGCGACCTGGCTGCCCGCGAGGATCCCGACCACGTTCCCGATGATCCAGGCGACGGCGTTCCCGGCCCCGGTGGTCCAGTAGACGACCGCGGCGCGGCGCCGGTCGTCGCCTTCGGCCAGCGCGAACGCGGTCGTGGTGTCGAGCAGGTTGTGGGTGCCGAGCAGCCGGGTCCACCAGCGGTCCCAGTACAGGTGCCCGACGGCCATGCCGTAGGGGATGTGGCGGAGGTTGAGGATCAGGCCGGTCGCGACGACCGCCGCGGGCCCGCCGCCGGCCGCGGCGACGCCGATGGCCGCGAACTGGGCCGTCCCGGCGTACACGAACAGGGACATGCCCATGGTGATCCACCAGGACAGTCCCTGCGCGGTCGCGAGCGCCGCGAACGAGGCCCCGGCGACGCCGATGCCGACGCTGTAGGCGATCGTGTCCCGCATGAGGTCGCGGCCGATGAGGCCCCTGAGCCGAGCAAACATCGGCGCGGGGTACCCGATCGGCCGCGGCTCGAACGTTCCGCGGCGGCGACTTTCCTAGGCGATTCCGGCGAGGCGCAGCAGCGCGGTGGTCGCGCCGGCCGCGATGACGACGACGAGGATCGGGGCTTTGCGCCAGGCCAGGAGTCCGCCGACGAGGACGCCGACGGGGAGGGCCCAGCCCGCGAAGCCGCCGTCCGCGAACAGCGCGCCGGTGACGACGAGGGCCGCGAGCACCACGGTGGCCCCGCGCTTCATCAGCGCCTCGGTCCGACTGGTGATCTTGATGCGGTTGCGCAGGACCGGTCCGGCGAACCGCACCAGGAACACGCCCACCGCCAGGGCGAGCACTGCCGCGATGGTCATTCGGCGATCTCCTCAGGCTTCCGGCGCGGCCAGGTGGCGAGGAGCCCGATGAGCGCCAGCAGCACCGGGATGCCGGTGGGCAGGAACGGCGCGGTCGCGACCGCGATCGCGGCCCCGACCAGTGCGGCGAGCAGCGTGTCGCGGTCTTTCAGGTTGGGCAGCACCAGGGCGAGGAGCAGCGCGGGGAAGGCGGCGTCGAGGCCGAGCACGTTCGGGTCGGCGATGTAGCCTCCCGCAGTCACCCCGATCACCGTGCCGATGTTCCAGGCGATGAACATGATGACGCTGGTGGCCCAGTACGCGGTCTTCGCGCGCCGCCGGTCCTCCCCGGCGGCCAGGGCGAACGCGGTGGACTGGTCGATGAGCATGTGGGTGCCGAGCAGGCGGCTCCACCACCGCTTCCAGTACAGGTCGCCCACGGCCATGCCGTAGGGGATGTGGCGCAGGTGGACGACGATGCCGGCGGCGAGTCCGGCGAGGACGCCGCCTCCGGCGGTGACCACGGCGAGCATCGCGAACTGGGAGGTGGCGGCGAACGTCAGGACGGACATGGCCACCGGGATCCACCAGGGGAGCCCGGCGGTGGTGGCGATGGCGCCGAAGGAGACGCCGACGATGGCGATGCCGACCGACATGGCGGCGGCGTCGCGGTAGACGTCCCCGTCTCGGGTGGGCAGGAATCGGAGGGACACCCGGAGAGTATGTCTCGCGACCTAGGGCCTGATCAAACGTTCAAGGGGCGCGGCCGGGGGAGTGCACACGGCCGCGCCCCTTGAATGATGGTGCTTAAACCTCGTAGTACAGGTCAAACTCGTGCGGGGTCGGGCGGAGGCGGATCGGGTCGATCTCGTTCTCGCGCTTGAAGGTGATCCAAGTCTCGATGAGGTCCGGAGTGAACACGCCGCCTTCGGTGAGGAAGTCGTGGTCGGCTTCGAGGCTGTCGAGCACCGCGTCGAGCGAGCCGGGGACCTGCTGAATGTCGCCGTACTCGTCCGGGCCGAGCTCGTACAGGTCCTTGTCGACCGGCGCCGGCGGTTCGATCTTGTTCTTGACGCCGTCCAGGCCCGCCATGAGCATGGCCGAGAAGGCCAGGTACGGGTTGCTCGACGGGTCCGGCACGCGGAACTCGACGCGCTTGGCCTTGGCGTTGGAGCCGGTGACGGGGATGCGGGTGCACGCGGAGCGGTTGCGCTGCGAGTACACCAGGTTCACGGGGGCCTCGAAGCCCGGCACCAGGCGGCGGTAGGAGTTCACCGACGGGTTGGTGAAGGCCAGCAGGCTCGGGGCGTGCTTGAGCAGGCCGCCGATGTAGTGGCGGGCGGTGTCCGACAGGCCGGCGTAACCGGTCTCGTCGTAGAACAGCGGGTCGCCGTTCGCCCACAGCGACTGGTGGGTGTGCATGCCCGAGCCGTTGTCGCCGAAGAGCGGCTTCGGCATGAAGGTCACCGTCTTGCCCGCCTGGGTGGCGGTGTTCTTGACGATGTACTTGAACTTCTGCATGTCGTCGCCGGAGGCGAGCAGCGTGCCGAAGCGGTAGTTGATCTCCGCCTGGCCCGCGGTGCCGACCTCGTGGTGGGCGCGCTCGATGGAGAGCCCGCCCTCGATGAGGTTGGTGACCATGCGGTCGCGCAGGTCAGCGAAGTGGTCGACGGGGCCGACCGGGAAGTACCCGCCCTTGTGGCGGGGCTTGTAACCGAGGTTGCCGCCCTCTTCGACCGCGCCGGTGTTCCACGCGCCCTCGATCGAGTCGACGTGGTAGAACGACTCGTTCGCCTTGGTGTCGAAGCGGACCGAGTCGAAGATGTAGAACTCGGCCTCGGCGCCGAAGTAGGCGGTGTCGGCGATGCCGGTGCCGACCAGGTACTGCTCGGCCTTCTTCGCGATGTTGCGCGGGTCGCGGCTGTAGGCCTCGCGGGTGAAGGGGTCGTGGATGAAGAAGTTCAGGGCGAGGGTCTTCTGCTCGCGGAAGGGGTCGAGGAACGCGGTCGTGACGTCGGGCAGCAGCAGCATGTCCGACTCGTGGATCTGCTGGAAGCCGCGGATCGACGAGCCGTCGAAGGCGAGGCCCTCTTCGAGGAGGTCGTTGTCGAAGGATTCGGCCGGGATGTTGAAGTGCTGCATGACGCCGGGAAGGTCGCAGAAGCGAACGTCGATGAACTTCACGTCGTTGTCGCGGACGTAGCCGAGGAGTTCTTCAGGGCTGGAGAACACGAAGGTCTTCCTCTCGGTAGGTGATTGCCGGGACGGTCGGTGCGGCGACCCCGGTCGTGGTGCTCATGACCGGCTCGCGCGCTTCGTCGGTCGGCCGACCTCGCTGTCGACGCCTAAGCTTATTAGGCGAAACGCTAACCGCGATCAATTGCCCCACCGTAAATCAAATGTTTCGACCGTGTTACTTGCAATATTCGATCCTGTTTTCCAATGGCAGAAACCACAGCTCAGGGCGGTGCAGACGGGGCGAATACCCGCACAGTCGGCTAGGCGGCCCCGCCGACCGGCCCACCCGTAGACTCGCGCCATGACGAGCGAACGCGGTGCGAACACCCCCGAACCCACCGGCTCCGGCCAGGACCTCGCCACCCTCAGCGGGCGCTTCGTCGCCGTCCTCATCGACTGGATCGCCTGCCTGGCCCTGGCCTACCTCATCGACTGGATCACCGGCGTCCGCCTCGAACTGGCCGACGTCAACCAGGCCCCCGCGGGCCTGTTCCTGCTCTACTACTCCTTCAGCCTGGCCGTGGGCACCCAGACCCTCGGCATGGCGGCCATGCGCATCGCCTGCGTCTCGGCGAAGGACGGCGACCGGCTCGTCCTGTGGCGCTCGATCCTGCGGGCCCTGCTGCTCTCGCTCGTGCTCCCGGCCCTGACCGCACTGGCCCACCCGTACCACCGGGGCCTGCACGACCTCGCCGCCGGATCGGTGATGCTCAAGGTCCCGCGACGCGAGGCGACCAGCTAAGGGGAGTTCGTCAACCCCGCCTAAGTCCGCCCGAGCCAGCGCACCAGCAGCGGCGAGGGCACCGGGTAGGCGCCTTCGCGCCGCACCCGCATCGCGACCTCCTGGTCGGAGGACACCACGACGACGGGCCTGCCTTCGGGTTCGACCCGGGCGAGTTCGACCACGACGTCGTCGGCGATCTGCCCTTTGGCGCTGAACAGGACCCGCACGCCGCGCGCTGAGGGCTTGGCCCCGAAGATCGAGTCGGCGCCGTCGAAGACCACCGTGATCTCCGCGTTCGTCTGCGCCGCGACTGTGCCCAGGCCCTGCACGAGCCGGTTGCGCTGCTGTTCCAAGGTGAGCGTCTCGCCCCACGCGGAGATCGTCACGTTGTAGCCGTCGACGATGAGGTGCGGGTTCGGCAGCGACAGCAGGTGGTCGAGGCGCTGCGGGTCGGTCTGGTCCAGGCCGCGCGAGCCCTCGACGGGCCGCTCCTCGGGCTCGGCGCAGTACTCCTCGGCGACGTAGTCGGCCGGGCGGTCGGCGGCCGGTTCGAGGCCCAGCTCGCGGCGCAGGCCCGTGGCCGTCCCCGACAGGGTGTCCATGAGCAGCCACAACCGGACGGAGGTCAGGCGCTCGTGCTCCCGCTCGGACTTGCGGGCCCGTTCGAGCCCCGACCGCAGCGACTCGACTTCGGCCTCCAGGCGGCGGCGCTCGGAGCGGCGCTCGGTGTCGAGGTGCTTGAGCCGCCCGCGTTCGGCGGCGAGGTCCCCGGCGGCCTTGTGCGCCCGCTCCTCGGCCTCCTTGAGGTCGCGGCGGGCCCGGCGCAGCTCGTCCTGGAGGGTCGCGGCGGCGGCCCGCTGGTCGGCCAGGGCCGAACGGAGTTTGCCGTTCTCCTTCTCCAACGCCGCCAAGCGCTTCACGCTCGCCTCGTCGGGCGCCTCCGGGGCCGGGGCGTCGGGCGTCTCCTTGATCGCGGACGACGCGGAGGCGATGAGGTCGCGCCAGCCCTCGGGTCGCAGCAGGTAGGTGAGGGCCGCGACCTCGGCCGGGTCGGCCATCGGAGAGACCGCGTCACCGGTGGTGATGGCCTTGACGAGCGGCGAGTCGGTCGCGGCGAGCACGTCGGCGAGGCCCTCGCGGAACGTCGCGTCGCCCGAGAGCGCGGCGGCCAGTTCGCCCTTGGCGAGCTTGGCCCGCTTGACGGGACTGAACTTCAGGAAGCGGCGCAGCCGCGCCGGGATCTTCGCCGTCGGCAGGCCCGGCATCGCGACCGCCGCGATCTCGACGGCCCTGCGCCGCACCGGATCGGTCAGGAACACCACCGTGCCGGGGTCGACGAGGCCGGGTTCGGCCGACGCCGCGTCAGGGGTGCCCGGTTCGGGAGTGCCCGCGTCAGGAGCCACTGCCTCGGGAGTGCCGGTGTCAGGGGTGCCCGCGTCGGGCGCGACCGGTTCGGCGGGGTCGCCCTCGGCCGCCTCGGACTCCTCCGAGCCGTCCCCCGGGACGCTCTCCCCGTCCGGGACGGCGCCCTGTTGAGGGCCCTCGTCGCCGCTTACCTGGCCGCTTGACATAGGCACCAGTGTGCCATCGCCGTCACAGGCGGGGAGGGCCGACCGCTGCTGTTCAGCGGCCGGTCGTCCCGGATCGCCGCACGCGCCGCGCCCACGTGTCAGACTGGTCGGATCATGAAGGGGGTCATGGTGAGCAGGACGTTGCTGGTGACCAACGATTTCCCGCCCCGCCGGGGCGGCATCCAGACCTTTGTGCACGGTATGGCCCTGCGCCTGCCCTCCGACGACCTCGTGGTCTACACCTCCACGTCCCCAGGCTGGGCCGAGTTCGACGCCGCCCAGCCGTTCACCGTGGTCCGCGACCGGGCCGGCATGCTGCTGCCCACGCCCCGCGTCGCCCGGGCCGTCACCGACGTCGCCCTCGAGCACCGCTGCGACCGCGTCTGGTTCGGGGCCGCCGCCCCGCTCGGGCTTCTCGCCGGAGGCCTCAAGCGCGACACCGGGATCGAACGCGCGATCGCCCTGACGCACGGCCACGAGGTCGGCTGGGCCGCGATGCCCGGCACGCGCGGGATGCTCGGCCGCATCGCCGAATCCCTCGACGTCATGACCTACCTCGGCGACTACACGCACCGGCGCATCGCACCCGTCGCCGGGCACCTGACCCGCCTCGAACAGCTCACCTTCGGCATCGACGCCGAGACGTTCCATCCCGGCGTCGACGGCTCGGCCGTGCGCGAACGCCACGGACTCAGCGGGCGGCCCGTGATCGTCTGCGTCTCAAGGCTGGTGCCGCGCAAGGGGCAGGACATGCTCATCGCCGCGCTGCCGCACGTGCGCGAGCAGGTCGGCGACGACGTGCGGCTCCTCATCGTCGGGCAGGGGCCCTACGAGCCGCGGCTGCGCGCGATGGCCCGCGAGCACGGGGTCGCGGAGCAGGTCGTCTTCACCGGCGGCGTGCCCGAACACGAATTGGCCGCGCACTTCGCGGCCGGGGACGTGTTCGCGATGCCGTGCCGCACCAGGCGGCGCGGGCTCGACGTGGAAGGGCTCGGCGCGGTGTTCCTCGAAGCGGCCGCGTGCGGGCTGCCGGTGATCGCCGGGGATTCGGGGGGCGCGCCGGACACGGTGCTGCACGACCGGTCCGGGTGGGTCGTGGACGGGCGCGACATCGGCGAGATCACGTACCGGCTCACGCAGGTGCTCACCGACCCGGAGCTGGCGCGCAGGCTCGGCGAGGCCAGCCGCGACTGGGCCCTGAGCGAATGGACCTGGGAACGCCAGGCAGGCCGCCTCGAAGGCATGCTGTACGGCGAGACGGTCTGAGGGCAGCGGCGGCGCCGCGCTTTGGGCGCGGGGAGTCTCCCTCTCCCACCCGCATCCGCCTGCAACCCACCGAAAAGAACCACCCTCTCACGAGGGTGCGACAAGTTAGAACTTCGGCTGGTCGGGGGCTTCCAGGAGGCCCAGCTTCAGCGCCGTCATCAGCGCCTGCGCGCGGTTGCCCGCGCCGAGCTTCTCGTACAGCTTCGAGATGTGCGTCTTCGCCGTCGACTCCGACACGTACAGCTGCTTCGCGATCCCCGCCACGCTCAAACCGTCCGCCAGCAGCTTCAGCACCTGCGACTCGCGCGGCGACAACTGCGGTCCAGTCGGGGTCAGCCGCCGCTGCATCGCCTCGGCCAGGTCCGCGGCGCTGAACGCCGTCGGGTTCGCCGCCGCATGCCGCGCCGCCGACACCACGTCGTTCGCCGGCGCCGACTTCGGCACGAACGCCGAAGCGCCCGCGTCCAGCGCACCGAACAGCTGGTCGTCCCCGGCGTACATCGTCAGCACCACGATCCCCATGTTCGGGTGGGCCTTGCGGAGCTTCCGCGTCGCGTCCAGACCCGAACCGTCCGGCAGGCGCAGGTCCATGATCACGACGCTCGGCATGATCGAAGCGGCCAGCCGCAGGGCGTCCGCGGCCGTGTCCGCCTCGCCCACGACCTCGAACTCGGGGTCGCGGTCGAAGGCATGCCGGAGACCCTTCCGGATCAGGTCGTGGTCGTCGACGATCAGCACGGTCGTCTGACCGGTGGTCTCCAGCGCGTCAGCGTTCATGGCGTCTCTCTCCTCATTGGCTGCCACGGCCACCACCGTGGTCGGGCCGTCGGGCCGGCTGTTCAGTTCGGGCAGTGCGGTCGGCGGCCGCCCAGGCCGCGGAGCCCGGACGCGGGGTCTCGGCCCGCGCGGTGGGCCGCGCGCCCGCGTTGAGCACGACCGCGACCGTCGTCCCGTGCGGCTGGTGCGGTCGGATCTCCAGGGACCCGCGGATCCGCTCGGCCCGCTCGCTCATGATCGCCAGCCCGTAGCGGCCCTCGGCGGCCTCGCCCGAGAGTCCCTGTCCGTCGTCGGTCACCTCGATGCGCGTGTAAGGCGGGTCCACCTCGCACGTCACCCAAAGGTTCTCGGCCCGCGCGTGCTTGCGGGCATTGGTGATGGCCTCCTGAGCGATCCGCAGCAGCTCGGCCTCGGTACTGGCGGGCAGGCGCGCCCCGCCCTCGTCGAGCGACAGGTGCACCCTGAGCCCGGCGGAAGCGCCCACAGTACGAGCATAGTCCGCGATCGCCGAGGCCAGGCCCCCCTGACGGTCGACGTTCGAGCGCAACTCGAACAGCGAGAACCGCAGCTCGGTCACGAGCCGGGTCACCTCCGAGCGCAGGTCCTCCAGCTCGCCCTTGGCCTCGCCGGCCTCCGGCGGCAGGATCGCCATGGCGTTGTCGATGCCGTAGCCGAGCATCGCCAGCTCCTGGGCGATGCCGTCGTGGATCTCGCGGGCCAGGCGCTGGCGCTCCTCCGTGGTCGCCATGGACCTGACGTCCTCGAACAGGAGCGCGGTCTCCAGCCTGAGCGCCGCGCCCTTGGTGCGGTCCTCGGCGGCGGTGATCGCCTCCGGGCCGAACGCGGCGGGGTCGTCGGACTCGATCGCGACCAGGCCCACGGTGCGGCCCTCGGCGACCAGCGGGATGACCAGGGACGCAACGGGTCCCGCAGTGGAACGCGACAGCGGGACCTGCCCGGCCTGCGGCTTCTGCCCGGCCCAGGCGTCGGCGAGGAGCGAGTTGAGCTGCGGAGAGGTCTCCCAGTCGACGCGTTCCTCAGCGTGCTCGGCGAGCACGACCAGGCGTCGGCCCGAGGCCGCCGAGAGCACGGCGGCACGCGCGACGCCGGGGATGCGGGCGGCGGTGTCGACGATCTCGGTGGCGATCCCGCCCGGGTCCAGCGTCGAGCCCGGCAGCTGCCTCGCGACCACGCGCAACTGCGTGAGCAGCGCGGCGGCCTCGGCGTACGGCAGCTGCGAGTGGTGCATGTCGGAGGTGCGCGAGCGGCGCAGCCACCAGGCGCCGACCGCGGAGGCGAAGCCGAAGGCGAGCGCGACGGCCACCGTGGTGACGTACGTGTCCCTGTCGAACGCGGACACCCTCGGGGCCTGCGCGATGAGGCCGACGGCCGCGACGGCGACGAGCGCGGGCGGCCCCCAGGTGCGCAGCCGCGCGTGGCGGCCGTCTTCGCCCGTGTCCTGGGCCGCCGCGTCGAACGCGGCGGTCGCGAACGGCGCGATCAGGTAAGGCAGCATCCAGGCCGGGAGGCCGCCGGTGGCGAGGGTCCCGAGGACGACGACGGCGACTTCGGCGAGCCGCCCGGCCGGGGCCAGGAGGCGGTGGCGGGGGAGGACCACGCCGGGAAGCGCGGCCAGGGCGAGGATCCCGCACCAGGTCGCGGCGTCACCGAGTCCTACCGAGTACCAGCCGAAGACCGCTACGAGCGTGAACAGCACGCCCCGCAGTGCGACGGCGGGAAGTCGCCATTGGCGCTCGAGCACCGCCTCCTCGCCCATGGGACCTCGCTCAGCTCTTGTCGTCGTAGAGTGCGTTTACCTCGCTTGAGTATTTTTCCATGACTACGTGCCGTTTGACCTTGACTGAGGGAGTGATTTCCCCGGCGTCCTCGGACAGTTCGACCGGAATGACCCGGAAACGCTTGATCTGTTCCGCGCGGGAGACCGTGGCGTTCGCCTCGTCGACCTTCGCCTGGAGCTCCGCGAGGAGTTCCGCGTTGGTGGTGAGGTCCGCGATCGGGGTCGCCGGGTCCAGGTCGCGGCGCGAGAGCCAGTCGGGGAGGATGTCGCCGTCGATCGAGATGAGCGCGCCGATGTAGGGGCGGCCCTCGCCGACGACCATCGCGTAGGCGATGAGCGGGTGCGAGTCGAGGATCTTCTCCATCGGGCCGGGGGCGACGTTCTTGCCGCCCGCGGTGACGATGATGTCCTTCTTGCGGCCGGTGATGGTCACGTACCCGTCGTCGTCGATCTCGGCGATGTCGCCGGTCTTGAACCAGCCGTCCGCGTCGAGCACCTCGGCGGTGGCGGCGTCGTTGTTCCAGTACCCGGGGAAGACCTGGAGGCCCTTGGCCTCCAGCTCGCCGTCGTCGGCGACGCGCAGCGCGGTGCCGGGGATCGGGCGGCCGATCGAGCCGATCTTGAGGGCGCTGGGGATGTTCAGCGACAGGACCGGGGAGGTCTCGGTGAGGCCGTAGCCCTCGAAGATGGAGATGCCGATGCCGCGGAAGAAGTGGCCCAGTTCGGGGCCGAGCGCCGCGCCGCCGGAGACCGCGCTGGTGCACTCGCCGCCGACGGCGGCCCGGATCTTGCCGTAGACGAGCACGTCCCACAGCTTGTGGCGCAGCTTCAGGCCCAGGCCGGGGCCGCCGGGCTTGTCGAGGGCGCGGCTGTACTCCTTGGCGCAGGCCGCGGCCTTGATGAACAGGTCGCCCTTGCCGCCGTCGACGGCCTTCTGGTACGCCCCGGCGTAGACCTTCTCGAAGACGCGGGGGATCGCGAGGAGGGTCGTCGGCTTGACCACCGGCATGACCGCGGTCAGCTTGGTGCGGTCGGCGTGGGCGAGGGTCGTGCGCGACTCCATGCCGGCGATCTGGAGGATGCGGGCGAGCACGTGCGCGAGCGAGAGGAACATGAGCATCCGGGAGCCCTCGAAGAGCACCACGGGCACCTCGGGGATGATGTTGCGGATGTCCGCCAGCAGGTTCAGGTGGGTGAGCATGCAGCCCTTGGGGCGGCCGGTGGTGCCCGAGGTGTAGACGATGGTCGCCAGGTCCGCGGCCCGGCGCGAGGTGCGCCGCTCCTCGATGTCAATCTCTGCACCCTCGTCCGCGCCCAGGTCGTTGAGCGTCTTGACGCCGTCGGCGTCGATCGCCCACACGTGCTTGAGGCCGACGCCCAGGCCCTCGACCATCTCGGCCATCTCCGGGGTCTCGACGATCGCGACGACCGAGCCGGAGTCCTCCAGGATCCACTTCGCCTGGTCGGGCGAGGAGGTCTCGTAGATGGTGACGGTGACGGCCCCGGCGGCCCAGATCGCGTAGTCCAGCAGGGTCCACTCGTAGCGGGTGGAGGACATGAGGGCGACCCGGTCCCCGGGCTGCACGCCCGCCGCGGCCAGGCCCTTCGCCGCCGCGACCACCTGCTCCCGGAACGCCACCGCGGTGACGTCCTGCCAGGTCGCGCCGTCGTCGAAGGAGCGCATGTAAAGAATGGAGGAAGGGTGGTTCTCGGCCGCGTCCCACAGCGCGGTGAGGGTGTTGTCTTCGTCGGGCACAGTCACCACGGGGGGGACGGCGAACTCGCGCATGGAATTGCTCCGTTCAAAACGCCATGTTCACGGCTTTGTAAAGTGGCTCACAATCATGTTACCGGCGGGTCAACTTCCAACGGAAGAGGGACTGTGAGGCGGACCATGATGTTATTGGCAGCTTAGGGCCTGGCCGGTGAATCAGCACGGGCGGTATCCGGCCCGTTTGCCCGCTCGCTTCGTTGTCGGGCCTCTGAATACAACACCGGTATTCAGGGGCCCTTCCGCCTTGCGAGCGAACAAACGGACTCGGATTCCGCTCCGCCCTGATTCACCGGCCAGGCCCTGCCGAACTGGACCCTTTCCGGCGATCGGCGTCGGTGCGCACAGTCGACTAAGCCGGATCGTCACCGCTCCCTTGGTGATACCTTCGCCAAGGGGATGGAACAGCCGATTTCCTCGGGAGTTAATCGTGCCGTAAAGTCTGTCGGTGGCCCGCAGCGTCGCGTGGCACCCATCGCCTCAATTCCGTGAACCGCTGGAGGGACAGCAGTGAGTCTGACTATCGGAGTCGACATCGGGGGCACCAAAGTCGGCGGCGGGCTCGTCGACGAGGCCGGGAACGTCCTCGCGACGACTCGGCGCCCCACCCCCGCGGACGACACCACCGGCGTCATCCAGGCGGTCAAGGAAGTGGTCGAAGAGCTGCGCGCGGGCCACGAGGTCGAGGCCGTCGGCATCGGCGCGGCCGGATGGATCTCCTCGGACCGCTCCACGGTCATGCTGGCCCCCAACCTCTCCTGGAAGAACGAGCCCCTGCGCGACAAGGTCGCCGCGGTCATCGACCTCCCCGTGGTGGTCGAGAACGACGCGAACGTCGCCATCTGGGGCGAGCACCGCTTCGGCGCCGCCAGGAAGCACCGCTCCTCGGTGCTGTACACGATCGGCACCGGCGTCGGCGGCGGCATCGTCGTCAAGGACAACCTCCTGCGCGGCACGCACGGCGTCGCCGCGGAGATCGGCCACATCCGCTCCGTCATGCCCGACGGACGCGAATGCGGCTGCGGACGCACCGGCTGCCTCGAGCAGTACGCGTCGGGCCGGGCACTGACCCGGGCCGCCCGCGAAGGCGCGGCCGCCCACCCCGAGAAGGCCCCGGTCCTGCTCAAGCTCGCCGGCGGCGACCCCGAGGCCGTCTCCGGCCGCCAGGTCACCGAGGCCGCCCGCCAGGGCGACGAGGTCGCCCTCGCGGCCTTCGACTCCCTGGGCTTCTATCTCGGCAACTCCGCCGCGGACATGGTCAACCTCATCGACCCCGGCGTCATCCTCATCGCGGGCGGCGTCGTGGACGCCGGCGACCTGCTGCTCGACCCGATCCGCAAGCACTACCTGAAGGCCCTGGGCGACCGGGCCAAGGTGCCGGTGGCCGAGGTCCGCGCCGCCGAGCTCGGCTCCAAGGCCGGCGTGATCGGCGCGGCCGACCTCGCCCGCCACCGCGAGATCGTCCCTTAGGGACTGACCCACAGGACAGGCCCTGCAAGCGAACGAGGAAGGGCCGGGCGCGCATCGCGCCCGGCCCTTCGTCATGCACGCGGACTTCAGCACACGTTCATCGAAGCGTTGCCGCTGATCGTCCAGTTGGTGTTCTCGCCGCAGGGCGACTCGCGCACCGACGTGTTGTTCACCGTCATGATCATCCAGATGTCCTTGTTGTTGGCGAACTCGGTGCGGGCCGCGAGGCGGACCTCGCCGCCGCCGTTGACGTTGCCGGCCCTGATCGACACGTTGTAGCAGTTCTCGATGAGGATGGCGTTGTTGCCGTTGCTCGCCAGGTCGACGTTCTTGATGACCACCCCGCCGGACTGCGAGACGCAGAAGACGCCGCGCCCTCCGCCGCGGGAGATCACGTTGTCCACCCAGATGTTGGTGGAGTACGAGCCGTTCGCCAAGCGGCCGTTGGTGTTGGCCATGCGGAAGGTCGCGTAGCCGGTCCCGGTGGCGACGTTGTTGCCGTCGACGGTGCCGACCCATCCGTTCCGCGAGTTCTGGATCAGCAGACCGGATTCGCCGACGTTGCGGGCCGTCACCTTGGTGATGTTGAACCCGTCGATGTTCCAGGTCTCCACGGCGTGGCTGCCCGCGCCCGACACGTAGATGTCGTTCATCGTGACGTTGTAGTTCCAGGCCGCGTCGCGGTCGAAGCGGATGCCCAGGCCGCCGCTGAGGGTGAGGTCGATGTCGCCGAGCTTGAGGCCGTTCGTGCCGGAGAAGCGCAGGCCGAAGTAGGGGTTGCCGCTCATCTTCAGGAAGGCGATGTTGACGTTCGTGGTGTTGATCGCCTCGATCGCGCCGCGACCGGCGCGGTTGGCCACGGTGATCATGCCGCAGCCTTCGAAGGTCTTGCCGCTCTGGACGGTGATCGTGCTGGCGCCGATGTTGCCCGAGGCCATGACGGCGACCCGCTCGCCGCTGGAGATGGTGTCGACGCCGGCCTGGACCGCGGCGCGGTAGTCCGATCCGGAGTAGACGGTGGTCGAGCCGTCCTTGGTGACGTACGCGCCGCTGGAGCCGGTGACCGTGGCCTGCGGGGAGTTCGAGCCGCACGCGGCCTGGGCGACCGCGGCGTTGTCGGCCCCGGCGTGCGGGAGCGCGACGGCCGCGACGGCCCCGGCGAGGAAGGCGGCGGCGATCGCGGTGAAGACGCGGAGTCTTCGCTTGTGGGTGAGGGACATGGTCGTGCTCCTTAGGGAGTGCCGGTGAAACGATTCAATTGAGACATCGATATGAATCGATTTAAAGGGATCATAGCGGGCGAATCGCGGTTTGGAAAGCGCTGCCCGAGACGAAAGCGGGGCCGAGGTCGCCACCCCGGCCCCGCTTCTCCTATGTGCTTACCGCAGCGTGCACGTCGGCGTCAGCCGCGCCGGCGTGCTCCCCGCCATGTTGGCCGTGTAACCGACCGTCGCAGACGCGCCGTTCGCCAGCGAGCCGTTCCAGCTCGCGTTCGTCACCGACACCGCCGAACCGCTCTGGGTCCAGTTGCCGCCCCACAGGCTCCCGATCGTCTCACCGCCCGCGAACGTCCACGTCACCGTCCAGCCGGTCTTGGCCGAACCCGAATTGTTCGTCACGACCACGCTCCCCTGGTATCCGCCGGGCCACGCGTTCGTCGACGACCATGCGGCCGTGCAGGTCCCGGTCGGCCCGCCCGTGGTCGGGTTCTCGCTCGGCGTCGACGTCGGCGAGGGCGAGACCGTCGCCGAAGGCGAGCTCGTCGCGGTCGACGTCGGCGAACTCGTCGGATCGGTCGGCACGAAATTGCTCGACTCGCCCACGATGACGCCGCGCCCGTTCGTGCTGACGTACACGCGCCCGAACGTGTTCGGGTCGCCGGTGATCGCCGAACCCGTCCACCCCCACTGGTGCCCGTCGTCGTTGATCCGCGTCCAGGTCGCCCCCTGGTCCACCGACCGCCAGATGCCGCGCTGGCCCGAACGCGAGGCGCTGGCGTAGATCGCCGGGTAGGTCTGTCCCGGGGCCGCCTTGCCGAAGCCGACGGTGTCGGCCGCGTCGAAGCCGGTCACCTGGGTCCAGCTGACGCCGCCGTTCGTGGAGCGCCACATCCCGTAGGTGCCGTCCTCGGCCCCGCCCGCGAGCCACACGTGCCCGGCCTGGCCCGGCACCGCCCCGAACCGGACGTTCCCGGTGGCCGGGAACCCGGTGAACGCGGCAGCGGTGAAGCTCGTGCCGCCGTTGGCGCTGTAGTAGAACCGGCCGCCCGAGAAGCCGTAGACGCGGTTGGCGTCGGCCCGGTCGGACTCGACGCGGGCCCCGGTCGGCAGGCCGGTCACGGCCGTCCACGAGGAGCCGTACGTGGTGGACCGCTGCGGGGTGAGCCCGTCGGGGGCCCACACGATCGCGCCCGCGTTCGCGGTGACGGCGACCGTGCCGCCGCCGGTGGCGCCGCTCGGCGCCTGTCCGGCCCACCAGGATCCGCCGCTGTTGGAGGAGATCCCGATGTTCACCGTCCCGTCCAGTTCACCGACCCGCACCACCGTGGCCGGGCTCAGCTCCGCGAAGTCGACCGAGCGAGCGGTGGTCTGGGCCGGGCTGAGGAAGAAGTCGCTGGGGACGGTGGTCAGGCTGGTGTGCGCGAAGCCGCCGATGTCGCCCAGGGCGCTGTACAGCTCCGGTCCCGACGGCGGGGCCGCGAGGTCCTGCACCGAGGTCTCCTCCAGGCCGTGGACCATCGGTGTCACCGTGAAGGTCGTGTTCGAGTCCCAGTTCGTGAGGTTGTTGGAGCCGTAGATGGTCGCGCCCGTGCCCCACATGACCCGGTTCGAGTCGTGCGGGTCGATCGCCATCGAGTCGATCATCCACCCGTACTTGGGGGTCTGCTCCGGAGCGCTGGGGCTGAGGCCCCAGTCGAGCCAGCCGACCGAGGAGGCGTTGATCGAGTAGCGGTTGACGCGGTTGGGGTAGCCGTTGAAGGACCACGACTGCGTCCAGGTCGCGCCGGAGTCGGTGGAGCGGTACGTGGTCTCGTCGGGCCACCACGCGTTGACGCTGGTGACCATGAGCGTCCCGGGGTCCTGCTTGTCGATGGTCAGGCCGCCGAAGCCGAAGCCCTGGTAGGAGGCCGCGTTCGGTCCGGGATGGATCTGGGTCCAGGTGCCCGTGCCGATGGCGTACCGCCACACCGAGCCGCCGCGCGCGCCCTCGGCCGGATTGCCGTTGTAGGGCCCGGGGTCCCAGGAGGTGATGATGTACATGTAGCCGTTGACGGCGTCGATCGCGGCCTGCTTCGGCATGTTCTTGTAGCCGTCGACGGTGCCGATCTGGGAGGCGCCGGCGAGCGGCGACCAGGTCGCGCCGTCGTTGGTGGACACGTAGACGGGGTTGGCCGGGTCGGCCACGCCCACGTAGATGCTGTTGCCGTAGAACTCGGTCCACAGCACGCCCTGGTTGTCGCCGAGGTAGGCGTCGCCGGGGGTGACGACGAAGTTCCCGGCGTTGGGGAAGCTGGTCACCTTCGCCCAGGTGTGGCCGTAGTTCGTGGACTTCCACAGGCCGTTCCCGTTGGGGGTGCCGAGGTACAGCGTGGAATTGTCGGTGGGGTCGATCGCGAGGCGCTCGCCCATCCCGCGCCCGGGCATGTTGCCGCCCTGCTTGAACGGGAGTTCGGCGACGCCCCAGGTGTCGCCGTAGTCGTCGGAGTAGAGGATCGCGCCGTTGTTGGGGTCCCAGGCGTTGGTGTAGGTGCCGACCGCCGCGTAGACGCGCTCGGGTTCGACGGGGTCGGTGGCGACGGAGACGACGCCGGTGTAGCCCCAGTCGTCCCAGCCGACCCAGTCCAGGAGCGGCTTCCAGGTCTGGGGGCCCTCCTGCCAGCGGTAGAGGCCGCCGATGTCGGTGCGGGCGTAGATGAGGTCTGCTTCGGTCTCGTTGAAGACGATGCCGGGGACGAAGCCGCCGCCGGCGACGGCGGCGTTGCTCCAGGCGTAGGTCTCGGCCTGGGCCTCGACGTCTTGGGAATGGGCGGTCACGGTGGCGACGGCGGCGGTTGCCAATGTAACCGCTCCCACCGTCATGAGACCGATGGCTCTGGTTCGCTTCATGGGACTGCTTTCCATCGGCGGCATCGAAGGCGCGAAGGGTCGGGAGCGGACCGGCCGGGGCGCGGGGCCGCGCCGGCCGGCGCGGCGGGAACCGATGTCGCCGAAGGGATGCCGGGAGTTAGTTTATCGTCCAAATATAAACGTGCATCGATGTGATGTCAATCAATGTCTGATAGGGCTTGGCCTGCACAGGGAAGGGCGGCCGGGATGTCCCGACCGCCCCTTTTGGTCTGTGGATCAGTCGCGCTTGTAGCCGACGACGAGCTCCCCGGCGAGCTGCTCGCAGAACAGGCCGATGTCGGTGATGATCCCGGTGGCCTGGGCCGAGCCGCGGTCGGCGAGCTTGGTGACCGTGGCGGGGTTGATGTCCACGCTCACCAGCGGCACCTTCGCGGGGAGGATGTTGCCGGTGGCGATGGAGTGCAGCATGGTGGCGACCATGATCGCGAAGCCCACGCCCGGGAGGGCGGCCCGCATGGCCCGCTGGCCCTCGATGACGTCGGTGTAGACGTCGGGCAGGGGGCCGTCGTCGCGGACGGAGCCGACGAGGACGAACCTCTTGCCGTTCTTGACCATCGCGTGCATGATGCCGCCCTTGAGGACGCCCTGCTCGACCGCCTCGGCGATGGAGCCGCAGTTGCGGATCTTGTTGATGGCCCGGATGTGGTGCTCGTGGCCGTGCGGGACGCCGTGGCCCTTGTCGAGGTCGACGCCGAGCGAGGTGCCGAACAGGTTCGACTCGATGTCGTGGGCGGCGAGGGCGTTCCCGGCGAAGATGACGTCCGCGTAGCCCTCGTTGATGAGCGCTTCGAGGGCCTTGCCGGCTCCAGTGTGGACGATCGCGGGGCCGCCGACCCACAGGATCTTCTCGCCGCTGGCCTTGACCTCCCGCATCCGCTGGGCGATCTGGCGGACCTGGAGCGCTTGGGGCCGTTCGGAGGAGACGCCGCCGCTCATGAACTCGAAGTTCGATGACTCCGGGCTCTTGCGCGCGGGCTCGGGCAGCGGGAGGACCTTGACGCCCTCGCCGCCGCAGACGACCAGCTCGCCCTCCTTGACGTCGGACACCGGGAGGGTCCAGGCGCGGGTGCGGTCCTCGGAGACGATGATGCCGCAGTCCATCTCGGAGTTCTCGACGTCCATCCAGCCGCCGTTGAGGCGGATCTGCGTGTCGAAGTTGGTGGTGGAGTAGAAGTCCTCGGGGAAGACCCCGTCCCTGGCGGCCGGCTTGAGCGAGGCGACGCCGGGGTCGAGGGGGTTCGCGCCGTGGGTCTGCAGGCGCATGATGATGCGCTCGAGCAGTTCGGAGGTCTCGGCGGAGACGGTGATCTGCACGTAGGACTCGTCGGTGTGGTGGCGTCCGACATCGAACCGGTCGATGGAGTAGGCCCCCGAGTACTCGAGGACGTCGTCCATGACGCGGGCGAAGACGCCCTGGTCGATGAGGTGTCCGCGCAGCTCGACGGTCTTTGCGTGTTCCACGTAGGTGCTCCTGTTGTTCCTGATCTCGACGGTCGCCAAACAGACCCTAGCTCTCCGGGCGGCGGGCGCGGCATCGCACTCCGCCTTCGGGAGGCGCGCGAGCGGGGGTCGTCAGGCGACGGCCGGGGGAGCGGCGGCGATCTTGGCTGCCGCGATCTCCTCGGCGCTGGGCCAGTTGCGGGTGATCAGGAACTGGAAGCCGAAGCCGATGACGCCCCAGGCGCCCACGACGTACGGGACGGGCACGCCGAACTGGACGACGAGGCCGACCCCGGCGATGGCGAGGCCCTGGCACAGCTGGAGCCCTGAGTTCGCCGCCGAGACGACCCGGCCGCGCCAGCCGTCGGGGATGCACTGGGCCAGCGTCGCGTTCATCGGGGCCATGATCATGTTCGAGACGCCCACGCCGATCGCGATGAGGAGCACCCCGGCCAGCGGCGGGTCCAGGAGCGCGGTCGTCAGGACCGCGGCGGGCAGGAACGCGAGCGGGCGGATGAGCCTGTCGCGCACCGAGGGGCGCACGAACCGCGTGAACAGCAGGGTCGCCACGACCACCGCCGCGGCGTCGATCGCCATGATCGCGCCCTGCATCCGGGAGCCCCCGCCGAGGTAGGGGGCCCACAGGACCGCGACGCCCTCGGGGACGGCGGTGAGCGCGAACAGGCCCCACACGCCGAACGTGACGGTCCGCAGCACCCGGTTGTCGCGCAGCATCCGCAGGCCGTCGGCGGTCTCGGCCAGGACGTGGCGGCGCCCTTCGCGCGAGTTCACCGAGGGGCGGTGCTTGACCAGGCCGACGATGGCCACGGCGCTGACGAGGAACAGGGCCGCGTTGACGGCGAGGGCCGTGTGCGGGTCGACCGCCGAGAGCAGGCCCCCGGCGAGGTAGCCGATGATCTGGGCGGTCGCGGCGGCGCTGAAGGTGAGCGCGATCGCGACCGAGAGCCGGTCGCCGGTGAGGATCTGGGCGAGGGTGGCGACGCGGGCGGCCTGGTAGGCGGGCTGGACGGCCGCGACGGCGAAGACGATCACCATCATGACGGCCACCGGCAGGCCCGGGATGAGCAGCAGGGCGACGAGCGCGGCGCGCAGCAGGTCGCACACGATCATGACGTTGCGGTAGGCGTACCGGTCGACGATCGCGCCGAGGATCTGGGCGAGGCCGAGGTAGGGCGCGAAGCTGATCGCGAAGGAGGCCGCGGCGAGGGCGGAGGAGCCGGTCCGGTCCCAGACGAGGTAGGTGACCGCGACCCGGTTGAGCATGGAACCGACGTTGGAGAGGCAGAACGCGCCGAGGAAGGCGGCGGCTTCGCGGTTGCCGAAGACCTCGGAGAAGCTCGGCTTGCGGTCCTCCGGCGGCACGTCGTCGGCGCGACCGGCCGCCGCCGGCTGGGGATTCTGGTTCGACACGGGGCCTTCCTTGCCAAGTGGGCGCCAATCCTCGGCTCCGCAGGCGTCCACCGCAGGGGCCTGGTTCGGGCTCCGCGAGCGTCGGTCCGCAGTCCGCAAGCGCCGCTGGGGAAGCGATGCCTGAAGGGGCGGTAAGTGACAATCCTCCGCGATTGCCGCAAGTGTCACTAGTCTGCCGCCGACATTCGTGGTTGTCAAGCGTCCCAGTGTGTTCAAAGTGTAAAAACCCGGACGGACGCCATGGGTCCGGGCTCAACGCGCTAAACCGTCCCGCAAGCGACCGGCCACAGACTAAGCCTCCAGTCTCAAAGGAGTGAAAGCGGCCTCGGACCGATAACGGTGAACGCGCCCGGGCCCCCTCCACTCTCCAGTCGGCCGACGCTACCCTCCAAGAACTCTTGTAGGAATCATCTAAGGAGGCCTCCGATGACCGCCAGCGCCGAATGGCTCGCCAGAGACGCGGCCGCCGTGTGGCACCCGTTCACCCAGCACGCCACCTGGACCGGCGACAACCCCACCGTCGTCGACCGCGCCGAAGGGCCCTGGCTCTACGACGTGGACGGGCGCCGCTACCTCGACGGCGTCTCCTCCCTGTGGACCACCACGCTCGGCCACGGCCACCCCGACGTCAACGCCGCGATCACCGCCCAACTCGCCAAGCTCGACCACTCGACGTTCCTGGGCACCACCCACACGCCGGGCATCGAACTCTCCGAAGCACTCGTCGCCTTGGCCCCCAAGGGGGACGGGCCCGCGCTCACGAAGGTCTTCTACGCCGGGGACGGCTCCTCCGCCGTTGAAGCCGCCCTGAAGATCGCCTACCAGTACTCGACCCAGACCGGGCACTCCCGGCCGCAGTTCGTGCGGCTCGACCACGCCTACCACGGGGACACGCTCGGCGCCGTCGCCGTCGGCGGCCACGACCTCTTCCACCAGGCCTACAAGCCGCTGCTGCTCGACACCATCGGCGTCCCCTCGCCCGGCGACCGGGCCCACGGCGAGCACCGCACCGCCGTGGCCATCGCCGCGCTCCAGGCCGCGATGCGCCGCGAGGGCGACCAGGTCTGCGCGATCATCGTCGAACCGATGATGCAGGGCGCGGCCGGGATGCTCGACCACGACGGCGCCTATCTGCGGGCCGCCCGCGAACTCGCCGACGCCTACGGCGCGCTCCTGATCTTCGACGAGGTCGCCACCGGCATCGGCCGCACCGGGAGGATGTGGGCCGCCGAGCACGCCGGGGTCGTCCCCGACCTGCTCACCTGCGGGAAAGGCATCACCGGCGGGTATCTGCCGCTGTCGGCGGTGCTCGCCGCCGAGCACGTCTTCGAGGCGTTCCTGGCGAGGCCGGGGGACCGGACGCCGCGCACGTTCTTCCACGGCCACACCTACACCGCGAACCCGCTGTGCTGCGCCGCGGCGCTGGCGAACCTGCGGGTCATGGGCGAGCAGGACGTGATCGGGCAGGCCGCGCGGCTCGGCGAACGCCTCGCGAAGCTGCTTGAGCCGGTGGGCGCCAAGGACAGTGTGGTGGAGATCAGGCAGCTGGGCACGATGATCGGCGTCGAGGTCGCGCCGGTTCGCGACCGCACGGGCTTCGCGGTGTGCCAGGCCGCGCGCGACAGGGGCGTGTGGCTGCGCCCGCTCGGCGACACGGTGGTGGTGATGCCGCCGCTGACGCTGGGGGAGGACGAGACGGACCTGCTGGTGGAGGCCCTGGCCGAGGCGATCGACGAGGTGGCGGCGTGAGCGCCGCCGAGATCCGAGGCGGGCGAGCGGGAGGGGGCGAGCCCGCGGCGGTGTCCGTGTCAGATCCAGCGGCTTCGCGAGCGGCTGCCGATCGCGTTCTCGCCCCGCACCTCGACCGCGATATCGCCGCCGTGTGGGACCGTTTGTCCTGCAAAGCGGAGCTGCGCGCCAAGGCCGGGCTCACCCGCACCGTCCGGCCGCGTTCGGACGCCGTCGACCTGGCCGGGAACGACTACCTCGGGCTGTCGCGCCACCCGGCCGTGCTCACCGCCGCGGCCGCCGCGCTCGCCGAGCACGGGCTCGGCGCGGGCGGCTCCCGACTCGTGCGCGGCACCGCCGACCTCCACGAGGCCTTCGAAGCCGACTTCGCCCGCCACATCGGGACCGAGACCGCGGTGCTGTACTCCTCGGGCTACCTCGCGAACCTCGGCGCGGTCGCGGCCCTCGCCGGTCCGGTGCTGCTCGACGCCCACGCGCACGCCTCGCTCCACGACGCCGCGCGCTTCGGCTCCGCACCGAATGCCACCGGCCGCTCGGATACCTTCGCGCACAACGACCTCGACGACCTCGAACGGCAGCTTCGGTTGCTGCGGCCCGCGCTGGTCGCGGTCGAATCGGTGTACTCGGTCCTCGGCGACGCCGCCCCGCTGCGCGAGATCCACGCACTCACCACGGCTTGCGGCGCGCTGCTCCTGGTCGACGAGGCGCACGGCATCGGCACGATCGGCCCGCGCGGCGCCGGGGGCGTCGCCGCAGCCGGGCTCGCCGGGGACCCCGGCATCGTGATCACGGCGACGCTCTCCAAAGCGCTCGGCGCGGCGGGCGGGATCGTCGCCGGGCCGTCCGTCCTGCGACGCCACCTCCACGACACCGGCCGCACCTTCATCTACGACACCGCGCCGCCGCCCGCAGTGATCGCCGGAGCGGGCGCGGCGCTGGCCGTCGCTCGCGAATCCGATAGCGCCCGAATCGAACTGGCCCGTAGGGCCGCCCGCGCCGCCAAGGTGCTGGAAGCGCCGGTCCCGGCTGCCGGGGTGCTCTCGCCTCCGGCGGGAGACGCCCGGGCAGCGACCGGTTGGGCCGCGCGCTGCGCGGAACAGGGCGTCGCGGTCGGCTGCTTCCGGCCACCGTCTACGCCCGACCACCGCTCGCGCCTGCGCCTCACCATCAACACCGGTGTGCCCGCGGAAGACTTCGACCGCGCGCTCGCCGTCATCAAGGCGACAAGGCCGACCACCGATGCGCCATGAAGGTAGCGGAAACCAAGGATGGAATAGCACCTTTCACGCAGCGCCCGCCCGCACCGTCCCTTCCCCCGCAGATAGGTTGATGCCGTGATCGCCTTCGAAGGCCCGGTCCTGGTGACCGGCACCGATACCGGGGTCGGCAAGACCGTCGCCACCGCCGCTCTGGCGGCCTTCCTCATGCGGCAGGGCCGCAGCGTCGAGGTCATCAAGATCGCCCAGACCGGCGACGATGACGACGCCGCCGAGGTCACGCGCCTCTCCGGAGCCCCGGCCCGCGCGCTCGCCTCCTACCCCGACCCGCTGGCGCCCTTCAGCGCCGCGCGCCGCAGCGGCCTGCCGCTGCTCAAACTCACCGACGTCGTCGACGCCGCCCTGGATTCCAAGTCCGAAGTGGTCCTCCTCGAAGGCGCGGGCGGGCTCCTCGTGCAGTTGGGCGAAGGCGGCTGGACCGCCCGCGACCTCGCCGTCGAACTCTGCTGCCCGGCCGTCGTGGTCGCGCGCGCCGGGCTCGGCACCCTCAACCACACCGCCCTGACCCTGGAGGCCCTCGCCCGACGCGGTGTCGACGCGGCAGTCGTGATCGGCGCCTGGCCGTTCGAACCGGGCCTGGCCGAGTTCGAGAACCTCCAGGACCTGCCCGGGCCGCGCCTGGGCTGGATCCCCGACCGCGCCGCCGCCCTGCCGCCCGAGGTCTTCCGCCTCAGCGCCGCCGAGTGGTTCGACACCGACGGCGGCACCTACCCGGCCTACGGGTTCTTAGACGCCCTCCCAACCGGGCACCTACCCGGCCTTCGTAGCCCCCCTCAGCCATCACCCGAACGCGAAGCCCGCCTCTCGCACGGACGCGAGGCGGTCAGGCCGCGAGTACCATGTCCATAACCGCAGCTCAAGGCCGTTAAGCGTTTGTGCGTCACACGGTGTGGGTATCGCTGTCCGCGTGAAGAAGCTGTTGGCCCTGACACTGGGCATCTTCAGCGCGATCGGGGGCTTCACCGACATCGGTGACATCGTGGCCAACGGCGCAGTGGGCGCCCGCTACGGTCTCTCCCTCACCTGGGCGCTCGTGGTGGGCGTCATCGGCATCTGCGTGTTCGCCGAGATGTCCGGCCGGGTCGTGGCCGTCTCCGGCTCGCCCGTGTACGGGCTCATCCGCGACAAGCTCGGGCCCGGAGCGTCCCTGGTGAACCTCGTGGCCTCGTTCGCCGTCACGCTGCTGGCCCTCACCGCCCAGATCGGCGGCGTCGCTCTCGTCATCGAACTCGCCAGCACCATCCCGCACGTCGTGTGGGTCGTCCCCGTCGGGATCGGGCTGTGGCTGGTGATCTGGCGCGTCAAGTTCGCGAGCATGGAGCGCGCCCTCGGCCTGGCGGGCATGACCATCGCGGTCTTCGCCGTCGCGGTATGGTGGCTCGACCCCGACTGGGGCGACCTCGGCCGCCAGGCGATGAGCGTGAGCCCGCCCGTGGGCGAACCGGTGCCGACCTACCTCTTCTACGCGATCGTGCTCTTCGCGGCCGCCATGACCCCGTACGAGGTGTTCTTCTTCAGCTCCGGCGGCGTCGAAGAGGGCTGGAAGCCCGCCGACCTGCGGACGCAGCGCCTCAACGTGTTCCTCGGTTTCCCCCTCGGCGGCCTGCTCTCGCTCGGGATCGCCGCCACGGCCGCGGTCGTGCTGCTGCCCAAGGGCACCGACGTGACGACGCTCGACCAGGTGGTCGAACCGGCCGCGCTCGCCCTCGGCACCGGCGGCCTCGTGGTGGCACTGTTCGCGCTCTTCGTCGCGACCGTCGGCGCCGCCCTCGAATGCGGCCTGTCCTGCGGGTACACGCTCGCGCAGTACTTCGGCTGGCCCTGGGGCAAACGCGTCGCGCCCGTGAGAGGCGCGCGCTTCCACCTGACGGTCATGCTGTGCCTGCTCATCGGCGTCCTCATCGTCCAGACCGGGATCGACCCCGTCCAGGTCACCGAGTACTCGCTGGTGTTCTCCGCGGTCGCACTGCCTCTCACCTACCTGCCGGTGCTCATCGCCGCCAACGACCCCGACTACGTGGGCGAGCACGTCAACGGCCGCTTGAGCAACGGCCTGGGCATCGCGGTCCTCGCGGTGATCTTCCTGGCCGCGATCGCGGCGATCCCGCTCATGATCTTGACGAGGATGGGCGCATGAGCACCTGGAACGGCAAGGACACCGTGGACCTGCTGACGGACGTCATCGACCGTGAGATCGTCGGCCCCGACGGGATCCCCGTCGGCCGCGTCGACGACATCGAACTGCGCCGCCGCCCCGACGGGACCTGGGAGGTTGCCGCGCTCCTGACCGGCACCGTCGCGCTCGAACGGCGGCTGCCGGGCTGGGGCGCCAAGCTCATCTCGTTCTTCGCGCGCCGCACCGGCGGGCCGGACGAGGTCCGCAGCATCCCCATCGAGGCGGTCACCAAGGCCGACACCAGCGTGTCGATCACGCGCGAAGCCGCCGAAGCGGCCGCGAGCCCGGCCGAGGACCGCATCCAGCGCAAACTCATCAGCAGGATTCCGGGGGCCGGCGATGCGAGTGAATGAACTCATCGGCGCACCCGTCCGCGACGGGGACGGCGGCCCGCGCCGCTTCGTCATCGACGTGCGCACCCGCGTCCAGGACGGCGGCCTCGTGGTCGAGGGCCTGGTGGTCGGGCGCCGTTCCTGGCGGATGTTCGGCTACGAGCACCGCCGCGAGAACGGCCCGATCCTGCTGCGCAAACTCATCGAGCGCCTGCACCGCGACACCCGCCTCGCGCCCTGGGAGGATCTCGACATCGACCCCGATGTCCCCGCGGTTCGCCTGCGCCGCAACTGGGACGACCTGCCGCACCTGCCCGGACTCGACGGCGCGCACTGAGTCGCCGTGGTGCTCGCATGGCAGGGTGTGGACGGGTTCGGCTACATTGGCAGCGAATTGGCCCGATAGGGCCGAATCATCGCGGTGCGGGCGCCCCTACCCCCGGCGCTCGCACCGCCCACTCGCCCTACCCGACCGCCGCCTGCCTCGCCACCGTGAAGCGGGCCGCCGCCATCGGGAGCAGGAAGTCCATCTCGAAGTCGATGCCCGCCAACGCGACCGGTCGGAACTCGCAGTGCATCCGCAGGCCGTCGTCCTCGTCGCCGCTGACGACGACCGTGTGGTCCCAAGCGTCCCGGACCTCGTCGGTCCGCAGCCACGAGTACGTCGTGACCTGGTGGCCCCAAGGGTATTCGGGACCGCGCATGAGCTTGTTGCCCAAGGCCTCCCCGAAGACCAGACCACCGACACCGGTCTCCTCCCAAGCCTCGCGCACCGCCGCCTCGCCGACCGTCTCGTGCGGATGGGCGCCGCCGCCGGGGATCTGCACGCCCGCCTCGGGCGCATCGCGGTGCAGCATCACCAGCACCTCCACCTCGGCCGTTCCCGGACGCAGGCGGAGGACGTAAGCGGCGGCCCGCTGACGGAACTTCACGAATTCGCGCATCCCGGTAGCCTCGCAGCAGCCTCACCTGCGCCGCAACGAATTTAAGGGCCGTTGACGAACCCTGTAGCGGTCGCTGCCCGGGCCCGTTCGCACCTTCAGTGAAAGCGCACCACGAGTGGACTCGGCATCCGGAACGACAGGTTCGGCTCGCTCACCGGCGCCGCGACCACCGCGCAGCGGGGGAGGAGCGGCGCCAGCTCCGACACCACCACCTCGGCCTCCAGTCGCGACAACTGGCTCCCCAGGCACCGGTGGGCCCCGGCCCCGAACGCCAAGTGGCGGCGCGAACCGCGCTGGCCCGGGACCATCGCGCCCGGGCACGCGGCCACGCCGTCGTCAGTGCCCGCGGCAGCCAGCCACACCAGGACCGACTCGCCCGCGGCCACCGGAAACCCACCAATCTCGCTGTCCCGCAACGCGACCCGACGCCAGGAAGTGATCGGCGGCAGCAGTCGCAGGCCCTCCTCCACCACCTCCGAAGGCGCCGAGTCCAGCAGCTCCGGCTCCTCGACCAGGCGGTGCAGCAGCAGCGTCAGGAACTGCGAGGTCGTCTCCTGGCCCGCGACCAGCAGGAAGAACAGTGCCGCCGTGGCCGCGTCCTCGCCCTGCTCATCGAGCATGGCCTTGACGGGCCCGCCCTCGGCGGCATCGCGGGCCCAACCGCGCAGCAGCGCATGGAACGGGCCCACGACCTGCGCCAGCTCCCGCTGGCGCGCGGGCATCGGGTTCCCCCAGAACAGTTCCAGTGCGGCCCTGCTGAACCGTTTGACCTCCGCCGTCGCCGCCACGTCCAGTTCGAGAAGCCTTGCCAGCGCCGCCAACGGGATCTCCGAGGCGACCGCGGCGTCCAGATCCACGCTCTCGCCCGCCCGCAGCCGCCAGGCGACCCCGGCCGCGGTGCGACGGGCCAGGCCCTGGAGCCACGGGCGCAGCGCCGCCACCCGCGCGGGCGCGAACGCCTCGCCGAAGCCCGCCCTGATCTGCTCGTGCGTCCCGGTGTCGTTGTTGGCCAACGTAGCCGGGAGCCGGAACTTGTGGCGCGCGAGGTCCCGCAGCGCCGCCGCGGGGATCGAGGTGACCGCGTCGAGGGCGTTCGCGGCCGAGAACCGCTCCCGGTCGGCCAGCACCTGCCGCGCGAGCCGGTGCGAGGCCACCACCACCTGGCCTTCCCGCCGGAAGACCGGGGCGTCGGGTCGGGGATGTTTCCACAGCTCGAAGAGCACGGTGGGCAGCCTACCTCCCCCGAAAGTACGAGGTCCGCTCACGGTAATCTGCTCTCAGTCTTTCGGCGCCCTCCGGGCCGACGCACGGCTCGCGAGCCCATCAGAGCCGGCGTGGCACCGCTGGCCCGCCGCGGGGCGCTGTCCGGCACCAGAGCGAACGCCCACCGAAGGAGACCGTCCCTTGCAGGAGTACTCCTCCCAAGCCGCCTACGACCGCGGCGAGGCCGTCTGCGTCATCGGGGCCGGAGCATCAGGCCTCATCGCGGTCAAGAACCTCCGCGAGAACGGCTTCGAAGTGGACTGCTACGAGCGCGACACCGTGCTCGGCGGCCTGTGGAACCCCCAGAACCAGCACAGCCCCCTCTACCCCAACACCCACCTCGTCACCTCCCGGTCCCAGACCGAGATCCCCGACTTCCCCATGCCCGACGACTGGCCCGACTACCCCTCCGCGGCCCAGATGCTCACCTACCTGACCTCGTACGCCAAGCACTTCGGCCTGTCCGAGCACATCTGGTACGGCTCGGAGATCTCCAACATCGAACCGGTCGAGGGCTCGCGCTTCGAGGTGATCGTCAAGCCCGCCGCCGGCAACGCCGCCCGCCGCCTGCGCTACGCCGCGGTCATCATCGCCACCGGCCACCACTGGGCCCCCAACCTGCCCGCCTACCCCGGCCAGGACCAGTACCGCGGCACCGTCCTCCACTCCTCGCAGCTGAAGGACGCCTCCCGCCTGCGCGGCAAGAACGTCCTGGTCGTCGGCGGCGGCAACTCCGGCGTCGACATCGCCTGCGAGGCCGCAGTGAACGCCTCCAGCTGCGTCCACTCCGTCCGCCGCGGCTCCTGGCACCTGCCCAAGTACCTCGGCGGCGAACCCGCCGACTACGCGCTCAACCGGCTCGGTGCGCGCCCGAAGTTCCTGCGCCGCTTCCTGACCGACCGGCTCCTCAAAGGACCCGCACGCCTCGCCGCCCGCATGGGCGTGGACGTGCCCGACCGCGGCCCCACCGGCGAGGAACCCGTCCGCAACGGCCGCTACTTCGAACACGTCGGCGACGGCTCCATCACGCGCCGCGGCGAGATCGCCCACCTCGACGGCTTCGAAGTCGCCTTCGCCGACGGCACCGAGATGCGCCCCGACCTCATCGTCTTCGCCACCGGCTACCGCCCCAAGGTCACCGCCGCCCCCGCGAAACTGCTCGGCATCGACGGCGACTCGCAGTACCCGAAGCTGCTGGCGCGCATGTTCTCCCCGAAACTCGAGACCCTCGCGGTCGCCGGGCTCGTCGAACCCGGCGTCGGCGTCCTGCCGATCGTCCACTGGCAGACGCACGCCATCGCCCACTGGCTCCACGTGCGCAAGGGCGACCCCGAGCGCGCCGCGAACTTCCGCCGCCAGGTCGTCAGCGAATCCGCCCAGTACGAGGTCGAGCCGGGCGGCGCCTCCCCGCGCCACCAGCTCGCCGTCGACGCCGAGGCGTACCTCGCCAGCCTGGGCCGCATCATCGACACCCTCGAACAGGAGCCCGCCAAATGAGCCTCACCGCCTGGGTCAGGCGCGCCCGCACCCCCGCCCCGGTCGCGGTCGCGCGCGAGTTCGCCTACCTCGAACCGGCCGACCTGTTCGACCTCGACATCAAGGACGACCCCGAAGCGAGCCCCGCACTGTGCTGCACCGGCGACCCGGCCGGGGCCGCCGCGTTCAACGCCTTGTGGCTCAAGCGGATCGCGGCCTCGGGCCGGTACGCCGCGGCCGTGAGTGTGCGCGGCCAGGGCGGTACGGCCGTCGCCGAAGGGGGCGTGGAGGCCCGCGCGCACGACCTGGTCCAAGCGGCGGTGAACGTGCCGCGGCAGGCGGTCCTCATCGGACACCGCGAGGGCGCTTCGTGGGCCGCGCTGGCGGCCGGACGGTATCCGGCCGCGGGGCTGGTGCTGGTGTCTCCGCAGAAGTTCCCGAAGCAGCCGCCGAAGCCGGTGGGGAATCCGCCGGTGCTGCTGGTGGTGAGCGAGTCCGAGGCGCAGTCGAAAGAGGCGCAGGCCGTCACGGACGCTTACGGGGTCGCGCCGCTGACCTTCGCGGGCTCGCCGGACGAGGTGTTCAAGGGCCCGGCGGCCGAAGGGCTGCTGGACGCGGTCCTGTCCTGGCTGGCCAACAAGAACTGACCGAACCCGGCGCACGCCGAAAACCCGCAGCGGCAATGGGTAAGGGCCCCCGGTTTCGAAGCTAGCGCGGGGAACCTGAAGCCAAGCTGAAGCGGCGTCGGCGAGCCGTCAGACGACCGCGCCGTTGTCGGTGTCGTCCTCGTCCTTGTCCGGGCGCAGCCGGCTGACCAGCAGCCACACGCCGATGAGGAACCCCACGAAGCCGACCAGGCGGCCCGGGTTCGTGCCCAGCGGCGCCATGCTCGGATTCACCAGCAGCGCGATCCCGCCGATCACCAGCAGCAGCCCGCCGATCGCCTGCAGGCTCGGCCACGGCACCGGCGGCGGGTCCGGCGGATCGTAGTCGTCCTCGTCGTCATCGGGCAGCTCCGAGTCCCACAACTCCAGCAGCGTCGGCTCCTCATCGGAAACCGACCCCAACGGCGGCGCCACCGGAGCGGCCTCCTCCGCGACCTGCCCCTTCACGAGCTCGACCCCGGGATCGTCCAACCCCTTGATCAGCTCGTGGAAACGACGGTCCACGTCCTCGGGAAGCAGCTCGCCCGAGTCGCCGGGCCCGTCCTCCCGCTCACTGTCGTGCTCGCCGCTCTCCTGCTCGCCATTGCGCTCAGTCATGAACGCCCCGCGTCCTGGACACCTGCCGGTCCATGAACTCGGCGCTCCCCGAGAAGATCGTCTCGGCGTCGAAGTCCAGCGTCGCCACATGGAAGCTGCGCGGCAGCACCGTCGACTCGACGGACTTCGAACGGACGCCCGCCCGCACCACCGCACTGTTGCGCGGATTGACCACGTGGTCCTCCGCGCTCGTGAAGATCCGCAGCGGCACCGTCACGCGCGCCAGCTCCGGCCGCGTCACCTTCCACAACTGCCGCAACGACACGTACGCCGCCACGGGAGTCCGCGAGGTCGTCTTCTCGCGCACGTCGGGCTTGTTCAGGTCCGAACCGATCGCGGCCACGCTCGGCATCACGTACCGCAGCGCCGGGGCCAGGAAGCCCTGCGGCTTCGAGTCGAAGATCGCCGGATTCACCAGCACCAGACCGGCCAAATCAGCGCCGCGCTGCTCCGCGAGGCGCAGGCACAGCGTTCCGCCCATCGACAGGCCGCCCGCGAACACCGGCCGCCCGAGCGCGAGCGCCTCGTCCAGCGCCGCCTCCAGCCGCGCGTACCACTGCTGCCACGTCGCCTTCGCCAGCACCTGCCAGGTGTCGCCGTGGCCCGGAAGCAGCGGCGCGATGACATTGAAGCCCGCGTCGCGCAAGGACTCGCCCCACGGCCGCATGCTCGCCGGATCGGAGGTGAACCCGTGGCACAGCAGCATGGTCGCCTTCGCGTCCGAGCCGAGGTCGAACGTGAACTCCTCGGAATCGATCGTCACGTCGCCTCCCGGGTCGATGGTTGACGGGGCGCGGGATTCACCGAGCTCGTTCATGGCTCGCAAGCTTCGCCATGGCCTGGTGATCCCCTTTCGCGCCGCGTGCCCATTCTCGCACGCGGCCGACCGTGCCCGCCACCGCGCGGGGCGTCGCCCGGCCCCCGCGTTTACGTCTGCGCGAGCGTTCGACGTGAGGGGGATTGACTGGTGCCTATACGCTTGAGCGCGTGATCTACTGGATGCTGAAGGCGACATTGGGGTCCCTGCTGTGGGTCGTGTGGCGCCCCCAGGTCGAAGGGCTCGAGCACGTGCCCGAAGGCGGCCCTGCGATCCTGGCCTCCAACCACCTCGCCGTCATCGACTCCTTCTTCCTGCCCCTGGTCGTCAAACGCCGGGTCACGTTCATCGCGAAGGAGGAGTACTTCACCGGCACCGGCTTCAAGGGCTGGTTCGTGCGCACCTTCGTGAACGCCGTCGGCGCCATCCCCGTCGACCGGGCCGGCGGCGACGCCGCGACCGCCTCGCTCGACACCGGCAAGCGGGTCCTGTCCGAAGGCCGCCTGTTCGGGATCTACCCCGAGGGGACGCGTTCGCCCGACGGGCACCTGTACCGCGGCAAGACCGGCGTCGCGCGCCTCGCGCTCCAGACCGGCTCCCCGGTGGTCCCCGTCGCGATGCTCAACACCCGTGAGCTCCAGCCGATCGGCAGGCGCATCCCCCGCATGGGCCGCGTCAAGATCAAGTTCGGGCCGTCACTGGACTTCAACCGCTACCGGGAGCTCGTGGGCGACCGGTTCATCGAACGCGCCGTGACCGACGAGGTCATGGACGCCCTCCGGGAACTCTCCGGCCAGGTCTACGTCGACGAATACGCCGCGAAGGTCAAGGAACGCGAACAAGGCGACTGACGCGAGCGCCCCGCACCTTATTACTCGGGTCCCCCACTGCGCCCTCTATTCGGGTCCCCCACCGTGCTCTTTATTCGGGTCCCCCGCTGTACCACCTATTCGGGCCCTCCGAAGCCGGCCCTTCGCCTGAGCGCGGGCAGGTCCACCACCACGATCTTGCGGCCCTCGGTGCGCAGCCAGCCCCGGTTCGCGAAGATCCCGATCGCCTGGTTCACGCTCTGGCGCGAACCCCCGGCCATCTCCGCCAGCTGCGTCTGGTTCAACTCGATCGTCGTCATCGGCGAGGAGTGCTGCTCCGCCAAGCGCACCAGCGTCTTCGCCACCCGCCCCGGCAGATCCAGGAACACGTGGTCCGAGGACTGCTCGGTCAGGCGCCGCACGATCATGCCCATCGAACGCAGCACCGCGTCCAGCATCTTCGGATTCCCGTGGACCAGTTCGAGGAACGACGACCGCGCCAAAGCCAGCGCCGACGTGTCCTCCAGGGCCTCCGCGCTCGCCGAGCGCGGCGATCCGTCCAGGAGGGAGACCTCGCCGAGGACCTCGGGCGCGCGGGCCACGTGGAGCATCGCCCTCTCGCCGGTCGCGGCGGTGCGGAACACGCTCACCGCGCCGGAGCGGATCATGATGAGCGATTCACCCGGTTCGCCTTCGAAGAACAGGAGGTGCCCACGCCGGTAGTGGCGCTGTACCGCCACCCCCGCGATCTGCCGCCGTGCCTGCGGGTCGAGGCCGGCGAACATGGCGACGCCTGCAAGCGGGTCTTCAGATGGGCTGACACCCATAGTTCTCCCCCTTCGGTGGGTCCCGGGTCCGCGGGTTCCCTCCGATGATCGCTGTCTTTTCCGTCGTTGTACAGAGCCCGGTGTCGGAAACTTCACGCTCCGTTGGGTCGTGTGTCCAGACGGTGCACTTGTCGCTCGGTCGAGTGTACGATGAAGTCTACGTGCTTTCGGGTTGATTGTCCGGTATCACTTTTCTCAGGTGCGGATTGCCTCACCACGGCGACCGCTTGCGGAGCTGTAGATGTGCAAGGTCATCACGGCGACCGCTTGCGGAGCCGTAAATGTGCAAGGTCAGATTCCGGCCGCCTGATCGTATGGCGTAGCGTCGACTTCAGTCCGGCGACATACGGGTGGGGGCCAAGAAGGGCCGAACAGACCGCCCGCGATCATACGAAAGGCCGATGCGTGGCGTACCGCTACTTCTACGACACCGAGTTCATCGAGGACGGTCGCACCATCGACCTGGTCTCGATCGCCGTCGTCGACGAGCGAGGACGCGAGTACTACGCCGTGTCGACCGAGTTCGACCCCTCGCGGGCGATCGACTGGGTGCGGCGCAACGTCCTCGACAAGCTCCCGGCCCCGGCGAGCCCCCTGTGGAAGGACCGCATCACCATCCGCGACGAGCTCTACGAGTTCCTGGTCGAGCCGGTGCGCAAGAAGACCGGGTCGCACCCGGGGGAGCGCGTCGAGCTGTGGGCCTGGATCGGCGCCTACGACCACGTCGTCCTCGCGCAGCTGTGGGGCACCATGCCCGACCTGCCGCGGGCGCTGCCGCGCATGACCAAGGACCTGCGTCAGCGCTGGGAGGACCTGGGCCGCCCCGAGCTGCCGGTCACTCCCGACGCGGAGATGCACGACGCGCTGACCGACGCGCGGCTCAACATCGCCCGCTGGAAGGCCATGGAGGCGGCCCGCACGGCCCGCTCCGCTTACAGTGCGGCCGAATCCCACCGCTGACCAGCGCTCGGAGCCCCAGGCCGGTGCCTGCCGACCCCGATATAGTCTGATCGGTGTTTCGGCAATGAGGCCGCCCAGTTAACAGTCCTCCACTCCAGGGAGTAAGACACATGCGCATTGGCGTGCTCACCGGCGGCGGTGACTGCCCCGGGCTCAACGCGGTCATCCGTGCCGCGGTCCGTAAGGGCAGCAAGGAATACGGCCACGAGTTCGTGGGCTTCCGGTACGGCTGGAGGGGCCCGATCGAGGGCATCACCCAGCCGCTGGACTGGGACACCGTCGAGGACATCCTCGACCAGGGCGGCACCATCCTCCACTCGTCGCGCACCAACCCTTACAAGATCGAGGGCGGCGTCGAGGCCATCAAGAAGAACATGGCCGCGCTGGGCGTGGACGCGCTCATCGCGATCGGCGGCGAGGACACCCTGGGTGTCGCGACGAAGCTGACCGCCGACGGCGTCAACTGCGTGGGCGTGCCGAAGACGATCGACAACGACCTGTCGGGCACCGACTACACGTTCGGTTTCGACACGGCCGTGAACATCGCCACTGAGGCGATCGACCGGCTGTGGACGACCGCCGAGTCGCACGACCGCTGCATCGTCGTGGAGGTCATGGGCCGCCACGCGGGCTGGATGACCCTGCACGCCGGCATCGCGGGCGGCGCGAACGTGGTGCTCATCCCCGAGGTCGCGTTCGACATCGTGAAGGTCGCGAACTTCGTCAAGGAGCGCAAGGAAGCGGGCAAGGCCACGATCGTGGCCGTGTCCGAGGGCGCGCACGCCGAAGAGGGCATGGTCCTCAAGGACGGCGAGGTCGACGCGTTCGGGCATGTGAAGCTCGGCGGCGTGGCCGACTGGGTCGCGGCGGAGATCAAGGAGCGCGCCGAGATCGAGACGCGCGCGATCATCCTCGGCCACCTGCAGCGCGGCGGCACGCCGACCGCGTTCGACCGGGTGCTGGCGACGCGCCTGGGCCTGGAGGCCGCCGCGGCCGTCCAGGAGGGCGACTTCGGCAAGATGATGGCGATCCAGGGCACCAATGTGGTTCGCATCCCGATCCACGAGGGCACCGACGTGCTCAAGACCGTCCCGGTCGAGCGCTACGCCGAGGCCGAGATCTTCTTCGGCGTCTAGGGAATTCTTGGTGCACGACGAAAGCCGGCGCCGCTGCTGGGAAAGGGCCCCCGGTTTCGAAGCTAGCTCGGGGTTCCTGAAGCCAAGCTGAAGAAGCTGTGGCCACAATGCACTGACAGAGCGCAACCACGGGCACGTCCGGTCGTTAGACCAGGCGTGCCCGTGGCTTTCGCAGAGACTGATCCCTCCGAGCGGATCGGCGAGATCCCGCATCTCACCGACTTCTCGTTTCACAAGACCCTGCCGGACATCGACTTCGACGAGACTCCAGTGGCGGGTCTCGACGCCGACTTCTACCGGCGCCCGGTCGGCGACCGGCTGCTCAGCGTCGGCGTGTACCGGTTCGACGGCGCCGAGACCCACCGGGCCTGGGGGTGGGTCGGCGACGCGCATTGCTCATGGCACGCCTACCGCGACCCCGCGACCGGCGATTACGACGGCCCCTTCCAGGGCTGCCCGCTGCTCCGGCTGCTGTTCGACGCAGACCGGCTCCACGGGTTCGAGCTCGGCTCGGGGAGCCTCGCCCGGCGGTACCTGATCGGGTAGCACCCGACCGGACCGCGACTACTCGGGCAGGACCTCTTGGGCGCGGGCGCGCTCCAGGCGGGTCGCCCGTCGGGTGTAGACGATCGCAGCAGTGGTGATCGCGAGCCCGAAGAACAGTCCGCTGCCCGCGAACAGCGCCGAGGCACCTGGTGAGAACCCCAGGATCGCCACCGGCACCTGCACGACGACGATCAGGCCCGCGAGGAGCCATTTGTTGCGGCCCCGGCCCCACAGCAGCGCCGTCCAGATCGGCGCGACCACGATGGCGAGGGTCGCGATGTCGAGTGCCCAGTGCAGCACTGGATTGTGGACCCGGTCGTGCTGGAACGCCATCGCCGGGCTCGAGACCGAAAGGATCATGGCGGCGACGGTCGCTACGAAGGCAAGACGACGTGTCATTCGTGACCTCCTTTGCGAGGGAAGCCTTAACGCTACGTCCGGCAGTCATCCATGTCTGTCGGGTATCCGCCACTTGGAGTGACATTCCCTGGATGCGGCACCCATGCGGAACCGGGCCGCGCCCGCGTCCCGTCCGATTCGCTGAGAGCGGAAACCCGCACCGCTTCAGCTCCGCTTCAGGTTCCCCCGGCTAGCGTTGAAAACCGGGGGGCCTTAACCCGGAGGCCTCAATGCTTTCGGGGTGTGCGGCTTCCTCAGCCGTGGGTCTTCGACAGCTCCGCGGCTTCCACCGTGTGGCGCAGCAGGAGCGCCGTCGTCACCGGGCCGACACCTCCCGGCACCGGCGTGAGCCTTCCGGCCACCGCCTGGACCGCCTCGTAGTCCACGTCGCCCACCAGGCCGCCGTCCTCGGTCGGGTTGGTGCCCACGTCGATCACCGTCGCGCCCGGCTTCACGAAGTCCGCGCCGATCATGCCCGCGCGACCCACCGCCGCCACCAGCACGTCCGCCTCGCGGCACACCGCCGCCAAGTCCTTCGTGCGCGAATGGCACACGGTCACCGTCGCCGACTCGTTCAGCAGCAGCAGCGCCGCCGGCTTCCCCACCACTGTGGAGCGACCGACCACCACTGCCCGCGCGCCCTCGAGGACCAGGTCCTCGCGCTTGAGCAGTTCCAGCACCGCTGCCGCCGTCGCCGGCGCGAACGTGTTCCGCCCCTGCGCCAAGCGCCCCAGGCTCTCCGGGTTCGCCCCGTCGATGTCCTTGACCGGGTTGATGTACCAGCCCAGCTCCCCGAGGGTCACGCCTTCGGGCAGCGGCGTCTGGCAGATGATCCCGTGCACCGAAGCGTCGGCCGACAGCTCCTGGAGCTTCGCGGCGATCTCGTCCTTGCCGGGGTCCTTGAGGTGCTCGACCCGGCAGTCGATGCCCTCCTTCTCGGCGGCCTTCTTGATCGAGCGCACGTACCAGGCCGTGCCCTCGTCGTCAGTCGGCACCACGACCGCCAGTGTCGGCACAATGCCCTCGCCGCGCAGCCGCGCCGCCTCGGCAGCAACCTCCGCGCGCAGCGCCTTCGCGACCGCGCGCCCGTCGATGTCACTCATGCCCGAATCCTCTTCGCCACTGCCTGCATGATCGCCTCGGCCTGCACCTTGGCCTGGATCGCCTCGTTGAGGGCGCTCGCGAGCCGCTCGCGCTCCGCCGGGTCCTTGATCGAGACGATGTTGATGTCCACGTTCAGGGCCGCCGACTCCAGCGCCGACTTCGCCGCCGACGCCGCCACGGCCACATCGGAGAGCACGTTCGGGTTCGACCCCTCAAGGACCCGCCCCGACAGCTTGATCACCTGGGCCGCGACCTTCGCCACCGCCAGCGGCACCGCCGCCGCCTCGACCAGGCCCGCCTGGATCGCCGCGGTCCGCGCCGCCTTCTCCTCGTCGGAGGTCTTCGGCAGCTTGTAGGCCGCCACCACGCCCGAGAACGCCTCGGCGTCGTCCTCCGCGAGCTGCAGCGCCTCCAACCGGAGCCGCTCGGCCTCGGCCAGCGCCTCCCGCATCACGGTCTCGTGTTCGGCGAACTTCGGCTTGCCGATGGTCAGGTTGCACACCATGGACACCAGGGCCGCGCCCATGGCCGCGTTCACCCCCGCCGCCGCTCCGCCGCCGGGAGCCGGGAGCTCCGAAGCGAGGTCGGTCAGCCAGTCTTCAATCGTCGTCTTACGCACCCGGCCAGCCTAGGGCCTGCCCCAAAGATGGGATGTCTGCGATCGGCCCGGTGTGTCGCGGCACCTCCGGGTGCTGCTTCGCCGTGCGGGACGTGACGTCCCTCTGTGCGATCGGTGAGGCCGCATCGCCGCTCGTCAGGGTCTTTGCCGCGGCCCGTGGGACGGTTCACCCATTGAGACGGTGAAATCAGCTTGGTGCCCTCCCGAAACGCCCGCGTACGATATGCGCGTGAACCGCCAATGGCATGATCTGCGAAACCCTGGACTCGTCCCCGTCGTCGCTGACGCGGAGGAAGCCGAGCGCTATCAGCTCGACGCCTGGCGGGACCTGCCCAGGGAGCAGGTTCCCCCGTGGCCCGACTACGCCGAGGTCGAAGAGGTCTCCGGCGTCATGGCCGGCGTCCCGCCGATCGTCGCCCCCTACGAGGTCGAGCACCTGCGCGAGCTGCTCGCCGAGGTCTGCGAGGGCCGCGCCTTCCTCATGCAGGGCGGCGACTGCGCCGAGACGTTCATCGACAACACCGAGCACCACGTGCTCGCGAACATGCGCACGCTCCTGCAGATGGCGGTCGTGCTCACCTACGGCGCCTCGCTCCCGGTCATCAAGGTCGGGCGCGTCGCTGGCCAGTACTCCAAGCCGCGCTCGGCCGCGAAGGACTCGCTCGGCCTGCCCGTGTACCGCGGCGACATGTTCAACTCGCTCGAGGCGACCGAGGAGGCCCGGGTCTGCGACCCGCAGCGGATGATCCGCGCGTACGCCAACTCCGCCGCGTCCATGAACATGCTCCGCGCCTACCTGCGCGGCGGCCTCGCCGACCTCATGGCCGTCCACGACTGGAACAAGGACTTCGTGCGCACCTCGCCCGCCGGGGAGCGCTACGAGGCGATCGGCCGCGAGATCGACCGCGCTGTGCGCTTCATGGCCGCGTGCGGTGTGGAGGACGACAACCTCCACACCGCCGAGGTCTTCGCCTCGCACGAGATGCTCGCCATCGAGTACGACCGCGCCCTCACCCGCATCTACGACGGCAAGGCGTACGCGCTGTCGGGCCACATGGTCTGGAACGGCGAGCGCACCCGCCAGTTGAACGGCGCCCACATCGACTTCCTGTCGCGCGTGGCGAACCCGGTCGGCTGCAAGATCGGCCCGACCGCCACGCCCGAGTGGGTCGTGGAGATGTGTCAGAAGCTCAACCCGGACAACATCCCCGGGAAGCTCGTCATCATCACCCGCATGGGCCACAAGAACGTCCGCACCCTGCTGCCGCCGATCGTGGAGAAGGTCGAGGCCGCCGGATGCAAAGTGGTGTGGCAGTGCGACCCCATGCACGGCAACACCTACGAGGCCGCGTCGGGTTACAAGACCCGCGCGTTCGACCAGGTCGTCGACGAGGTCCTCGGCTTCTTCGAGGTGCACCGCCAGACCGGGACCCACCCGGGCGGCATCCACATCGAACTCACCGGCGAGGACGTCACCGAGTGCGTCGGCGGCGCCCAGGAGATCCGCGACGACCAGCTCTCGGACCGCTACGAGACCGCGTGCGACCCGCGCCTGAACACGCAGCAGTCGCTGGAGCTCGCGTTCCTCGTGGCGGAGATGTTGCGCCACTAGCCCGAAGTCCTAAAGTGGTGTGCATGAGTGCACACGATGTGTTCCTGCTCGGCGGAGTGTTCCCCGGTTCCACACCGGCGGAGGCGCTCCGCCGAGTCGTTTCCCATGCCCGCCAAGCCGAGTCCTCCGGACTCGACGGCGCGTGGGTCGCCGAGCACCACTTCATCGAATACGGCGCCAACCCCTCCGCGACGCTCATGGCCGCGCACCTGCTCGCTGCCACCGAGCGGATCCAGATCGGCACCGCCGTCGCGGTGCTCTCCAACCGCCACCCCGTGGCCCTCGGCGAGGAGGCGGCCACTTTGGACGCCCTGGCGCCCGGCCGCTTCCGCCTCGGCGTCGGCCGCGGCGGCCCGTGGATCGACCTCGACGTGTTCGGCTCCAGCCTCGACCGGTACGAACGCGGCTTCGAGGAAGGGCTGCGGCTGCTCACGCGCTGGCTCTCGGGTGAGGCCGAGGTCGGGCACGCGGGGGAGTTCTTCGACGTCCTGCCGATGCGCGTCATGCCGCCGGGCACCGGCGCACCGGTGTGGGTGGCGGCCACGGGGGAGGGCACGGCCCGGCTCGCGGGGCGGCTCGGCCTGCCGCTGCTGCTGGGCATGCACGCCCCCGACGAGGACCACGTCTCGCTCCTGGCCGCGTGGCGGCGCGAGGCCGAGGCGCAGGGCTTCGATCCCGAAGGGGCCGAACATGCCTCGACGCACCTCGCGCAGGTGGTCGAGGGCCCGGGCACGGTCGGGCGGCTGCGGTCCTCGCTCACCGAGCTCTTGACGCGGGGCGTCGGCCAGTACGTGAGCCTCAAACCGGGCCACCGCCAGCGGGACCATGCGGCCTATGTGGACTGGATGATCGAGCGCCATGCCGTCGGCAGCGCCGAGCACGTGGCGCAGCGGTTGGCGGAGTCGGCCGAGAAGACCGGTGTGGCAAGGCAACTGCTGCTCGTGGAGGGCCTGGGGGAGGCCGAGGCGGTGCGCGACAACATCGCCGCGGTCGGGGCCGCGCTCAGCGGTACGGCGAGAACGGCAGCGGAGGCGCCTGCGTCCTGAGCGGCTCGCGGCCCTTCTGGCGGAACCACTGGTTGGCCGACCCGGTGAACAGGCACAGGAGCGTGACCAGCGGCATCGCCAGGCCCACGAGGGTCCAGACGAGTCGCGACCCGTCGACCGGCGCTCCGGCCTGCCCGTCGACCTTGAATCCGGTGTAGAGCCCGAAGAACCCGATCACGAAGGCCCCCAGCATGATCAGGATGGTGGCGATCTGCGCCCAGCGGCGTCCGGCGCCGATCTTCACGGCGAGCACGCCGATGAGGATCACGGCGAAGACCGTGGCCGCGATGACCACGGTGACGACCGCGGCGAGGTCTTCGACGCCCTCGGAGAAGTCCTGCGTGAACTCGAAGTCGCTGAAGTCGAGGGCGGAGGACCAGAAGAGCGCGGTGAGGCCGCCGCCGGCGCCGCAGCAGATGAGGAACGAGAACTGGAGCCAGAGCATCACCTGGGCGCAGGTGACGGTCCCGGGCTTGCGCAGCAGCAGGTCAGGCGGCAGCGGCGTGGAAGGCGGAGTCAGCATGGGCGTTCCTCAGAGGGCGGGGTCACCCAGTGTAGGCGGGCATCGCTATCGGTGAGCGTCGCCGGGCCTTCATCGCGGGCCTGGAACCACTGTTCGGCTGAGCGGGAGTAGAGGCAGATCCACGCGGCCACTTGGAATCCGATGGAAGGTACCGCGGAGGCGAAGGTGGCCCAGATCCGGGCGCCCCCTAGCGAGTCCTGTGCCATCGTCACCGTCGCGCCGATCGCGAACGCGATGAGAACGACCACGCCGACCGATACCGCCGTCCGGCCGCGACGGTCGCCCGCGCCGAGCCAGCGCGTGGTGAAGATCGGGTAGAGGATCGCGGCCAACAGCTCCAGCGCCATGATCAACCAGATCACGGTCTCCGAGTGGAGAAACCGAAGTGCGCCCGCGTTGAGCATCACCATGAACGCGGGCCAGAACATCATCACCGGGGCGGCCCCGCAGCAAATGAGCGTCAGGAGCTGGAGCCAGAGCAGCACTTGTGCGGCGGTCACCGAGCGGGGTTGGCTGGGAGGGGTTTCGATCGGGGTCATGGCCGCACTTCCACTCACGCGAGAATAAGTTGAACATGTTCAACTTTATCAGGCCGCGATGGAACGCGGTGGGCTCGCTTTTGCTTGTGGTGTGGGATCGGCCTTTCAGTCGCGGAGGGCGTATCGAAGCGCCTCGAAGACCGTCTCGTCCTGGTACTGATACCTCAGGTCCTGCAAGGCCTTCGGGCGGATCTTCGCTCCTCGCAGCATCTCCACCGCCGCCTCGCCCGCCACGATTTTCACCGCCCAGCCCGGGATGATCCACGGGGTCGGGCGGTGCACCGCCGCCCCCAGCGCCTTCGTGAACTCGCGGTTCGTGACCGGGTTCGGGCCCATCATGTTGACCGGGCCGCTCACATCGCTCTCGATGACCTGGACCGCCGCACCCACCCAGTCCCGGAGCGAGATCCACGGCAAATACTGCCTTCCGCTCCCGAAGCGCCCGCCCAGGAACCACTTCCAGGCCGGCACGAACCGCGCCAGCAGCTCACTGCCCGGCCCGAGCACGTGCCCGGTGCGCAGCTTCACGACTCGCGCGCCCGCCTCCTCGGCGGGAGCCGTCGCCGACTCCCACTTCAGGCAGAGCCGCCCGAGGAAGTCGGCCGCCGCCGGAGTCGACTCGTCGACCTCCACCTCGGCCCGGTCGCCGTACCAGCCCGCCGCCGAGGCGTTCACCAGCAGCGGGACCTTCGCCGCCGCCACCGCCGTCGCCAGGACCCCGGTCGGGATCACCCGGCTCGTCTCGATCCGTTTCTTGTACGCGTCGTTCCAGCGCTTGCCGCCCACGTTGACGCCACCGAGGTTCACGACCGCGTCGACCCCGTCGAGGATCTGCGGGTCCAGTGCCTCTTTATAAGGGTCCCAAAGGATCTCGTTCTCCTCGTCGGGACGGTGGCGCACCAGCCGTACGAGGTCGTGGCCTTCGAGTGCCCGCATCAGGGGTGTGCCGAGGTAGCCGCTCGACCCGGCGATGACGATCCGCATGCCGACAGCCTATGGCCTCGGCACGCTGTACCAGTCCTGGACCTGTGTTCGCAGCCCCGGCGCCTGGAGCTCGGCGTTCGCCTGGACCGCCGCGAGGGTCTGCGCGGCCAGGGCCCGGCGCCATTCGAGTTCGGCGCCCCGCATGGCGGCGTCGATGGCGCACGGGGCCCGGAACGCCGACGCGGGCAGGTCGGCCCACACGCCGTTCTGGCGGATCTCGGCGCACTGGAACGCCTCCGTCGGCCCCTCGATCGCGGCGAGCACGTCCATGAGGGTGATGTCGGCGAGCGGGCGCGCGAGTCGGAAGCCGCCCTTCTTGCCCGCCGTCGAAGTGAGGATGCCGGCCTTGACGAGCGGTTGCAGCTGCTTGTTGAGGTAGGCGGGCGGCAGGCCGTACCCGGCGGCGAGCCGGGCGGTCGAGACCGGGCCGTCAGCGCCCATCCAGTCCAGGAGCAGGCAGCAGTGCGCGGCCCACTCGACGCCTTCACTGATTCGCATAACCACGATGGTAGCTGTCCTGGTTCACTGAAAGCGCGGCGTCGTGATTCCCGTTCCTGGTATGGGGTTCGACACCGGAGTTCCGGGTTGCGCCTCCTTATCTAGACATGTAATATCTAGATAAGGAGTTCCGACGGAAGCCGGAACCGAACAGGAAGGCCCCACCATGAGCACCACTCCTTCACTCGTCATCGCCCGCGCCGCCACCGCCGAGCGGCTCGCGCACTCCCAGCGGTCGGTCATGACGCTGCTGGCCGACTCCTCCGCGACCGGCGGGGCCCTCTCGGTCACCCGCTCGACCTTCCCCGACGGCGGTGACGGCGCCCCGCCGCACTTCCACACCGGCGCCAGCGAATCGCTGTTCGTCATCTCCGGTCGGCTCCAGGTGCTCACCGGCGAGGAGGTCATCGTCCTGGAAGCGGGGGACTTCGTGTCGATTCCGGCCGGGCTCCCGCACGCCTTCGCCGCCGCCGCCGGGCATGATGCCGACGTCCTCGCGGTGTTCACCCCCGCCGCCGACCGCTTCGACTACTACCGGCTGCTCGAACGCGTCACCGCCGGTGAAGCCGACCCCAAGGAGATCCCGGCCTCGGGCGAGCACTACGACAACCACTACGTGGCCGGCGAGGCCTGGCACGCGGCCCGCGCCAAGGCATGAGCGAACGGCCGCACCGGCATGCCGGTGCGGCCGTTGCGGTTCGAGCGGCTAGAGGTTCAGGCGGGCGAGGTTGAGGTGGCCGGTGCGGCTGCGCCACGGCACCGCCGCCTTGATCCCGGCCAGGACCGAGCGCTGGAGCGTGTTGTCCTCCGGCAGGTTCTCGACCGAGGTGTCCTCGGTCCGGGCGAAGACGAAGCGCCACAGGTCGGTCCGGTTGCCCACCGGTCCGCCGGGCCCCTCGAGGTCGAACAGCGCCCCGAACCCGGGGATGTTCGACCGCTCGGGCAGCCAGTCGCGCAGCTGCGGGTCCAGCAGCCACGAATCGCACGTGAACTCCACGTCCTCGGGTCCGTCGTAGCGATCGGGGAACACCGTCGGGAAGAACTCCAGGGCCCACTCGACCGAGTCGCGCACGGCGTCGAGCGTGAGCGGCCCGCCCTCGCCACGGATGTGCATGCCCACCAACGGCTTCGGGTCCGGTCCCTCGACGCAGAACTGGAGCCGGCCGAGCTGGTACAGCGCCCCGCGCACATGGCCGGTGAACCAGTTCGCGACGTCGAGCCCGGCCTTGCCGTAGATCCGCCGGTTGAGCCGCAGCTTCTCGCCGATGTCGGAGGTGATCCGGCGCGACAGGTCCTCGTCGACGCCGCGTTCGCGGTGGTACGCGAGCATGTCCGGGACGGCCGCGAGCAGCGGGTACAGGCCCAGAAGCGAGTGAGGCTCGGTGACCTTGGGCCACGTGAGCCATTTGCGCCCGCCCATGTCGGCGGCGATCGACTGGTAGAGCCGGTCGGCCAGCTCGCGGGATTCGCCGTCGAGCGCGGCGAGCCCCGCCACCGCGTCCTCGGCGTCCTGGGGTTCGGCCCCGCACCAGTCGAGCAGCAGCTCGCGCACGTCGGCGGCGTCGGGTTCGGGGTACGCCTTCACGGCGCCGGGCAGCGGCAGGTCCTCAGTCACCGGCCTATGTCACCACGGACGGCCCCCCGGCGGCAACATCGGCTCGGTCACCCTAGTGTTGACGGCGTGCGACGGTTGCTGACGCCCCCCTGGATCGTCCTCCACTGCTTCGCGGTGGCGCTGACGATCGCCTTCGGGCTGCTCGGTTGGTGGCAGCTGTCCCGCGCCCAGGGCGGGAACGCCATCAGCTGGGGCTACGCCTTCGAATGGCCGCTGTTCGCGCTCTTCACCCTCGTGCTGTGGATCCGGCAGATGCGCCTCGAACTGGACAAGGACCGCCCCGAGAGCGCGGTGCGCCGCGGGAAGCCCGAGCCGCCGGCCATGACCTCGCCTTTCGAGTCCGACATCATGGAGGCTCGCCGAAATGATGCTGAGCGCAGCATGAAGGCTCGCCGAAATGATGCTGAGTCCAGCTTGCGGGCCCGGCAGTCCGACCCCGAACCTCCGCGGTTCGAACCAGCTCAGGAGAGCCACGCATGAACGCCGCTCTGAAACGCTTCCGGATCGTCGCCTGGATCGTCGGCACGTTCCTGATCCTGCTCATGTTCGTCGCGATGCCGCTCAAGTACTTCGGCGGCAACGACTTCCTGGTCACGGCGATCAGCCCGATCCACGGCCTGTGCTACATGGTCTACCTGGTGCTCGCCTTCCACTTGGCCCAGCAGGCCGGCTGGAAGTTCTGGCCGCAGACCGTGGGGCTCATGCTCGGCGGCACCGTCCCGGTCTTCTCGTTCTTCGTCGAGCGCTGGGCGCACCGCCGCATCCTCGAGGAGCACCCGCAGGCCGCCGACCCGAAGATCCGGACCGAAGAGACGGTCTGAGACCTGCCGAAAAGCCCGGCACCCTCTCGGCGAAGCCTGCGATCCGCAGACTCGCACCGAGGCGCCGGGCTTTCCCGTTCGCTCAGGACTCCAGGTACGACCCGCCCTTGAACGTGTCCCAGTCCAGGCTCCAGCCGGTGAAGCCGTCGCCTTGCGGCACTTCAATACCGGTGTTCATGACGACCACCGGGTCGCCCCAGCGCACGAAGTTGTAGACCCACTCGCCCATCTCGTCCGAGACGTTGAGGCAGCCGTGGGAGCCGTTCGAGACGCCGAGCCGGTCGGCCGCCCAGGGCGCGCCGTGGATGAACTGGCCCGAGAAGGTCAGCCGCATCGCCCACTTGGCCTCGGTCTCGTAGTCGAACTGCTCGGAGGAGAAGGTCGCCTCCTCCTCGCGGCTCATGATGGTCATGGTGCCGGAGAAGGAGCGGGTGTCGATCCCGTCGATCTCGTCGGCGCCCAAGGAGATCGGGATGGTCTGGACGATCGAGCCGTCCAGGTAGGCCCGCATCTGCTTGGTGTCGTTGTCGGCCTCCAGGAGCCGCGCCTCCGAGTCGATGACGAAGGCCGCCTCCTGGTCGAACTCGCCGTAGTAGCCGTCGCCGAGGTCCAGGCCGCCGAGGCCGAGGCGCACCGTGACCGCGGTGTTCGGCTGCCAGTACTCCTTCGGCCGGTACTCCAGGGCCCGGCCGGTGATCCAGTTCCAGGAGCCCTCCTGCTCGGGTTCGGCGGTGACGAACAGCCGACGCTCGACGGAGGCGCGCAGGTCTTCGGGGATCTCGTGGTCGCTGAAGCGGAACGCGAGGATCGCGCCCTGCCCCACTGTCGAGTCGTTCCCCGGCAGGTAGTTCTCGATGCTGACCCGGTTCCCGGGCGAGGCGATCGTGGTGAACGTCGAGGTCACATCGGCGACGAGGCCCGCTTCGTCCGTGGCCTTCACCGTCGCGGTGTAGGCGGTCTCCCATTCGAGCGGGTTGGTCGGGACCCAGGTGGTCCCGTCGGGGTGCATCGCGCCCTCGACCGCGGTCCCCGCCGCGTCGGCGAGGGCGAACTCGGTGAACTCGCCGCTCTCGACGGTCCAGGCGATCTCGGTGGCCGCGGTGGCGTCGGTCGCGCCGTCGGCGGGCGTGATCTGCACTTTCGCAGCGCTCTGCGGCTCTTCGGAGGAGGCGTCCTCGGAGATGGTCCCGGAGTCGTCCTTGGTGCACGCGGCCGCGAAGCCGACAACGGCGGCGGAACCGGCGGCGGCGAAGGCGCTGCGGCGGGTGAGAGAGGGTCGTGCGACGGTCATGGACCCACGGTACACAGCGCACGCGAGCGGCCGTCCTCTTCGCACCTGTGATCCGCGGCCCCGCAACGGGGCCGCAGGTCAGCGCAGGCTCAGGTGGACGTGATTGGTGTGGTCCGAGGAGGGGTCGCCGCCCGCGCCGGAATAGGACTTCCATCCGTTCCCGGGGAACCAGATCTGGCGGTACCAGATGACGTACTTCACGCCCAGTGCCTCGGAGTTCTCGATGAACCAGGCGGCGAGGTTCTGCCCGTAGTCGTAGTCCTCGCCCCCGGCGTCGCCGCCGAAACCGTCGGGCTCAGAGGAGAAGTCGCACGCCCGGCCCTTGGGGTGCTCGCCGGAGCCGGACGGGCGGTAGCAGGAGACGAACCGGGTGAACCCGGCGATCTGGGCCTGCTCCAAGGCGTGGAGGGTGCGCGGGGTGAGGCACCCGTCGGCGGGGGTCGGGTCGTCCTCAGTGCAGCCGCCGTCGCCGTCGCCTTCGAACGGCTCGGCCGCGGGGGCGTCGGACGCGGAGGGCCCGACGGCGTCGTCGCCGCCGGAGGCCGCGAGTTCGCGGGCGGCCTCGTCGCGGGCGTCCTCCATCTCGCCGGTGGTGTCCTCCTGCTCCTCGATGTTGTCCGCGAGGGTCTGGCGGGTCGCCTCGATCTCGGACAACCGGGCGGTCAGGTCGTTGAGGCGATCGGCTCGAGACTCGCCGAGGAACTGGAGCATGGTCATCGCGCTGATCGCGTCCTGCGCGTTGCCCGAGGCCAGGAGTGCCGCAGTGGACTGGAAGTCGGAGGTGGTGGAGGCGACGTACGCGTACTCCTCCAGCTCGGCCTGGAGCGTGATCACCTCGGCCTCGGAGTCCACGAGCTCCTGCTCCAGGTCTTCCTGCTCCTGCTCCAGCGCGTCCAGCTGGTCCTGCGCGTCGAGGTACGCCTCGATCGCGTCGCTGAGCGAGTCGGAGGCGCCCTCCTCCTGTGCGGAGGACTGCGAGGCGGGGGCGATCAGGAAGACCACGCCCGCGAGTGCCACGACGGGGAGGGAGAGGAGGCGCTTCGCGCCGCCGAGGAAGGGGCGCGCGCGGCGGGGTGATGCAGTACCGGCGTTCAAGGCTTGAGGACCCTTCGGTAGCTCGGAGCCGAGTGGGCGGGTGGTGGGCTCACAGCCTAGAACGGGAGGTTTCTTCAATCGAAGCCGGGCCATTCGGTATAACCGCAGGTAGTCATCCTGTCACGTAACATCTGCGGCACTATGGCGTCGCTAACTCACGGGCCGTTCATGTTCGTTCCAGCTGATAAGATTGTTCGAATTCGAACCAGACCGATTTCCGGTGCCGATGCGGGTGCCCGCGTCGGCGGCGATGACGAGGAAGAGGAGGACGGACATGAGCGCGGGCGACTTCGAGAGCCGCTGGCTCGCACCCGATGTGAACGCCGTCTGGACCCGCTTCCTCCAGGTCACCCACCGGCTTGAGCACCAGATCGACCGCCGCCTCCAAGAGCAGCACGGCATCACCCACACGCAGTACGAGATCCTGGTGCGCCTGGCCGACAGCGACGACCGCGCGATGCGCATGAGCGACGTCGCCGACAGCATCGTCACCGCCAAGAGCGCCGTCACCTACCAGATCAACAAGCTCTCCGAGATGGGCCTGGTCGAGCGCCACAAGTGCGACCGCGACAACCGCGGCGTCTGGGTCAAACTCACCGACGCCGGCGTCGAGCGCCTCGAGAAAGCCGCCCCGTGCATCCTCTCGCTGGTCCGCGAGGTGTTCCTCGACGCGATCAACTGCGATCAGGCCACTGAGCTCGACAAACTCCTCGGCACCTGGTCGGACAACCTGGACGAGCACGACCGCAACCCGATCGGACACGGCGACCAGTATCCGGCCGCCTCAGGCGCGTAAACGCTTTCGGTGCGCCCGACCGGTGTAAGGCCTGCCGACGGTCCGTGCCGGTGTAGGGTCAGGCCGTGCCGAGCTTTCCGCGTCCCGAGACGACCGTCCCCTACCGAGTCGACGGCCTCGCCGACCTCGTCCCCGAGGCCGCAAGCTGGGAACTCGCCGTCACCGGCGTGAGTCTCGCCGCCTCCTCGGTCGAACCGGGCGACCTCTTCGCGGCCCTTCCCGGCGCCCGCCGGCACGGCGCCGAATTCGCCTCCCAAGCCGCCGAACGCGGCGCGGTCGCCGTCCTCACCGACGCCGATGGAGCCCGCCTCGTCGGCGACCTCCTCCCGGTCCTCATCGTCGAGCACCCGCGCGCGCTCACCGGCGAGATCGCCGCCCGCGTCTGGGGCCGCCCCTCCGAGCACCTCAACCTCATCGGCATCACCGGCACCAACGGTAAGACCTCCACCGCCTACCTCGTGGAGGCCGCGCTCGCGCACAACGGGCGCACCACCGGCATCATCGGCACCGTCGAGACCCGCATCGCCGGTGCGGCGATCGAGTCCGAGCGGACCACCCCCGAGGCCCCCGAACTCCAGTCGCTGCTCGCCGTCGCGGTCGAGCGCGGCATCACCGAGGTCGTCATGGAGGTCTCCAGCCACGCCCTCGCGCTCGGGCGCGTCGCCGGATGCCACTTCCGCGTCGCCGGGTTCACCATGTTCGGCACCGACCACCTCGACTTCCACGCGGACCTGGACGACTACTTCGCCGCCAAGGCCCAGCTGTTCGACGGCCGCGCCGAGACCGAAGTCCTCAACGCCGACGACACCCGCGTCGCCACGCTCGCCAACCGCGAGAACCTGACCTTCTCCCTCAAGGACGCGAGCGCCGACTACTACGCCTCCGACATCGCGGGCGACGGCTTCACCCAGACCTTCCGCCTCCAGACCCCCTCCGGGAAAGGCGTCGGCCGCGTCAACATGCCCGGGCGCCACAACGTCGCCAACGCCGCGCTCGCCGTCGCCCTCCTCGAAGCGGTCGGCCTGGGCACCGAGCAGGCCCTCGCCGGGGTCGCCTCCTGCACCGGCGTGCCCGGCCGCATGGAACTGGTCTCCGCTGACGCGCCCGTGCGCGGCGTGGTCGACTACGCCCACAAGCCCGAGGCGATCACCGCCGTCCTCGAAGCACTCCGCGAATCGACCCCCGGCCAGGTCATCGCGATCCTCGGCGCCGGAGGCGACCGCGACCGCTCCAAGCGGGCCCTCATGGGCGCCGCCGCCGCGCGCGCCGCCGACCTGGTCATCGTCACCGACGACAATCCGCGCACCGAGGACCCCGCACGCATCCGGGACGAGGTGGCCGCCGCCGTCCAGGGCGTGCCCTGCCGTAATATTCCGGGACGGGACACCGCTGTACGGGAGGCCGCCGCCCTGGCCGCCCCGGGCGACGTCATCGCCCTGCTCGGCAAGGGGCACGAGACCACCACCGAGACCGCCGACGGCTTCATCGCCAGCGACGACCGCGTGCTGCTGGCCGACGCGCTACGCGATGCCGGATGGTTGAAACCGGTCCACCACGTTGAAGCGTGATAGTCCCAGAACCGCTTGACCGCACAACAGAGGAGTCCGCCGCGTGATCCCCATGAGCCTGGCCCAGGTCGCGGCCGCCGTGGACGGCAAGCTCAGCGAGACCGCCGATCCCGAGGCGGTCGTCACCGGCGGGGTCGAATACGACTCGCGCAAGGCCGGGCCCGGGGGACTGTTCCTCGCGATCCCCGGCGACAAGGTCGACGGCCACGACTTCGCCGCCAAGGCCCACGCTCAAGGCTCGCTCGCGACCATCGCCACGAGGGACATCGACACCCCCGCGATCTACGTGGACGACGCGATCGACGCGCTCACCAAGCTCGCCAAGCACATCGCCGCCGTTTCCACCGCGCGGATCATCGGCGTCACCGGCTCCAACGGCAAGACCTCAACCAAGGACCTCATCGGCCAGCTGTGCGCCGACCTCGGCCCCACGGTCGCCACCGAAGGCAACTTCAACAACGAACTCGGCCATCCCTACACGGTCTGCCGCGTCGAGCCCGACACCGAATACCTGGTCCTGGAGCTGGCCGCCCGGAACCTCGGCAACATCACCGAGCTGTGCGAGATCGCCCCGCCCTCGATCGGGGTCGTGCTGAACGTCGGCATCTCCCACCTCGACGGCTTCGGCGACATCGAGACCACCGCCCAGGCCAAGTCCGAACTGCCGCGCTTCCTCGGCGCCGACGACACCGCCGTCCTCAACGCCGACGACCCGCGCGTCGCGGCCATGAGCGCCAAGACCGAAGCCAAGACCCGCTCCTTCGGCATCGAGCGGCCGGCGGACGTCACCGCCGAGGACCTCGACCCCGCCGACGGCCGCTACCACTTCACCCTCCGCACCCCCGACGGGACCGCCCCGGTCCAATTGCGGCTGTGGGGACTCCACCACGTCTACAACGCGCTGGCCGCCGCGGCCGTCCTCGGCAGGCTCGGCGCGACCCCCGGGCAGATCGCGACCGGACTCTCCAAGGCCGGACGGCTCTCCCAGCGCCGCATGGACGTCTTCACCCGCGCCGACGGCACCACCGTCATCGACGACTCCTACAACGCCAACCCCGCCTCGATGGGCGCGGCGGTCCGCACCCTCGGGCAACTGCCCACCCGGGGCCGGCGCATCGCCGTCCTCGGACTCATGGCCGACCTCGAAGAGCTGAGCGAGACCTGCCACCGCCGCGTCGGCGAGCAGGCCGCCGCGGCCGGGGTCGACGAGATCATCGCCGTCGGCGACGGCACCCAACCCATCGTCACCGGTGCCGACGGCGTCACCGCCACCCACGTACCCGATCAAGCCGCGGCCATCGAGCTGCTGCGCAACCGCCTGCGCCCCGGCGACGCCGTCCTGGTGAAAGGTTCCCGATACCGGACCTGGGACGTCGCCGACCACCTGCGCGCCAAGGAGGACAAAGACCAGTGAGAGCAGTAATCGTCGCCGCGTTCGTGGCGTTCGCGCTCACCATGGCGCTGACACCGCTCGCGGCAAAGCTGTTCCGCCGCCTCAAGGCGGGGCAGCCCATCCGCAGCGACGGCCCCCAGACCCACCTCGCCAAGGCCGGCACCCCCACCATGGGCGGCGTCGTCTTCATCTTCACCACCGTCCTCGCCTACATCGCGGGCCACCTCATCCTCATGGCGCTCCCCGAGAAGGTCGACGGGGTCGTCCTCAACCGCCCGACCGGCTTCACCGCCACCGGGCTGGTCCTCATCGGACTGTTCGTCTCCTGCGGCTTCGTCGGCTTCATCGACGACTGGCTCAAGATCCGCCGCAAGCACTCCGGCGGCATCTCCGGCAGGGCCAAGGTCCTCGGCCTGACCATCGCCGCGACGTTCTTCGGCATCATGGCCGTCTACTACACCGGCTCGATCGACTCCCGGGACATCTCCGAGACCGTCGCGACCCCCTTCATCTCCTTCACCCGCGACGTCGACGGACTCAACGTCACGAAGATCGGCATGGTCGTGCTGATCGTGCTGATGGTCAACGCCACGGCCAACGGCGTCAACCTCACCGACGGCCTCGACGGCCTCGCCACCGGCGCCTCGATGATGGCGTTCATGGCGTTCATGATCATCGGCTTCTGGGAGTACCGCCACTGGTGCGGCGGCGCCCAGCCCGCCGACAACCTCTGCTACGACGTGCGCGACCCGCTCGAACTCGCCCTCATCGCCGGGGCCGCGGCCGGGGCCATGTTCGGCTTCCTGTGGTGGAACACCTCGCCCGCCCAGATCTTCATGGGCGACTCCGGGTCCCTCAGCCTCGGCGCGCTCATCGCCGGGCTCGCGTTCGCCTCCAAGACGATCCTGCTCCTGCCGATCATCGGCGCGCTGTTCGTCATCTGCGCGGCCAGCGTGATCATCCAGGTGACCTCGTTCAAGCTCACCGGGCGAAGAGTCTTCCGAATGTCGCCGATCCAGCACCACTTCGAACTCGCCGGCTGGTCCGAGGTGACGATCGTGGTCCGCTTCTGGATCATCGCGGGCATCGGCGTCGCCATCGCCCTCGGCTTCTTCTTCGCCGACTTCCTGCGGATCGCGGGGTAGTCCGCATGCTGATCGCCGACAACGTCCTCGTCGCCGGGGCCCGAGTCGCCGGGACCGCGTGCGCCGAGGTCCTCCTGGACCTCGGCCGCGCCGTCCTCGTCTACGACCGCACCGACTCCGAACGGCTCCAGTCGCTCGCCGCCCGCGGGGCGACCTGCGTGGTCGCCGACCGGTTCGACCCCGCGCTCCTGGACGGCATCGGGCAGGTCGTCCTGTCGCCCGGGTTCCCGCCGCACCACCCGATCGCCGAGGCCGCCCGGGCGGCCGGGATCGAGACCTACTCCGAGCCCGAACTGGCCTGGCGCCTGCGCGGACCCGGCGCGGCCCGCTGGCTCGCCGTCACCGGCACCAACGGCAAGACCACGACGACGACGATGCTCGCCGCGATGCTCAAGGCCGGGGGCCTGCGCTCGGCCGCGCTCGGGAACATCGGCGTCCCGCTCGTCCACGCCGCCAACGGCCCCTACGACGTGCTCGCCGTCGAACTGTCCAGCTACCAGCTCCACTGGTCCTCCGAGCTCGCGCCGACCGCCGGGGCCGTGCTCAACCTCGCCCCCGACCACCTCGACTGGCACGGCGGCTTCGACTCCTACTCCGAGGCGAAGGCCGCCGTGTGGCGCGGCGGCAAGGCCGTCGTGAACCTCGACGACCCGTCCGTGGTCGCCCTCGCCAAGCACGCCGAAGCCGACTGCCTCGGCTTCACCCTGAACCAGCCCGAAGCGGGTCAACTGGGTGTGGCCCTGGGCTTCCTGGTCGACTTCACCGGTGACGAGCCGGTCCAGATCTGCTCGGTCGACGACGTGCGCCCCGCCGGGTGGCACAACGTCGCCAACGCCCTCGCGGCCGCCGCGCTCGCCCGCCAGGTCGGGGTCTCGCACGAGGACATCGCCGCGGCGATCCGCGCCTACGTCCCCGAACCGCACCGCAACGTCACCGTGCTCACTGTGCCCACAAAAGACGGTGCCGGCATCGCCTGGGTGGACGACTCCAAGGCCACCAACCCGCACGCCGCCGCCGCCGCGCTCGCCGCCTACGACTCCATCGTGTGGGTCGCGGGCGGCCAGCTCAAAGGCGTCGACGTCGACGACCTCGCCGCCCGGTACGCCCCCAAGATGCGAGGCGCCGTCCTCATCGGACAGGACCGGGCCTTGATCGCCGACGCGCTGGCGCGACACGCCCCGGACCTCCCGGTGGTCGTGCTCGACGGCGGCGACGATGCGGTGATGACCGAAGTCGCCGCCCGCGCCGCGGGCTTCGCGCAGCCGGGGGACACCGTGCTCCTGTCCCCGGCCGCGGCCTCGTACGACATGTTCACCTCCTACGCCCACCGCGGCGACGCCTTCGCGGCCGCCGCCCGCATCCTGCTTGAGGGTGAGGCCGAGTGAGGAGCGGGTTCACCGAGCTGCTGCGCGGCATCCTCGACCGGCCGCTCGCCTCGTACTACCTGCTGCTCTCCTCCTCGGCGCTGCTGCTGACCATCGGGCTCGTCATGGTCTTCTCGGCCACGATGGTCGAGTCGTACAACGCCACCGGCAACGCCTTCAACGTCATCCTCCAGCAGGTCATCTGGGCCGTGGTCGGCCTGATCTGCTTCTGGGTGGCGCAGCGGCTCCCCGCGCGCACCTACCGGGCGGTGTCGCGCCCGCTCCTGGTCGTCTCGATCCTGCTCGGCCTCGTGCTGGTGGTCATGTCGATCCGCCAGTCGCAGCTGGCGAACTCCGGGGCGGACTCCTCCGGGATCGCGTCCGACCAGCTGTGGATCGACCTGGGGCCCGTCCAGTTCCAGCCCGCCGAGATCGCCAAGTTCGCGCTGCTCCTGTGGGCCTCGGACTCGCTGGTGCGCCTGGGCCCGCGCATCGCCTCCTGGCGTGACCTCGCGATCCCGATGTTCCCGATCGCCGGGCTCCTGATGATCATCATCGGCTACGCGGACCTCGGCACCATGCTCATCATCGTGGCGATGTTCCTGGGCCTCCTGTGGGCCTCGGGCGTGCCGCTGCGGATCCTCGGCGTCCTCATGGGCACCGCCATGGTCGGCTCGGCGCTGCTCATCCTCTTCGAGGGCTACCGGATGGAGCGCATCCTCTCCTTCTCGCGCCCTGAGGACTTCGCCGACACGTGGGGCTACCAGGCCATCCAGGGCTACTACGCGATCGCCGACGGCGGCTGGTTCGGCGTGGGCCTCGGCGAGAGCCGCCAGAAGTGGGAATGGCTTCCCAACGGGCACAACGACTTCATCTTCGCGCTCATCGCCGAGGAGCTCGGCGTGGTCGGGTGCCTGGTGATCCTGGCGCTCTTCGGCGTCCTGGTCTACACGGGCTTCCGCATCGCGCGCCGCTCCGACGACCCGTTCCGCGCCCTCGTGGCCGCGGGCGTCACGATCTGGCTCGCGGGCCAGGCGTTCATCAACATCGGCGGGGTCCTCGGGCTCATCCCCATGACCGGCGTGCCGCTGCCGTTCATCTCGGACGGCGGCACCGCCCTCGTCGTCGTGCTCGCGGCCATCGGGATGCTCGCCGGCTTCGCGCGTGCCGAACCCGACGCCGCCCAGGCGCTGCGGGCCCGCAATCCCTCACGTCTCGTACGCTTGCTGTGGGCCCCCCTGCCGCCCGCCCCTCGTACCGAATCCGACTCGGAATCCGTCCCTTCGACCAGAAAGACTTGACGTTGCCTCAGCTTCGATCGGTCGTCCTCGCCGGCGGCGGCACCGGCGGCCACATCTACCCGCTCCTGGCCTACGCCGACTGCCTGCGCCGACACGACCCGCACATCCGCGTCACCTGCCTCGGCACCGAGAAGGGCCTGGAGAACGACCTCATCCCCAAGGCCGGCTACGACCTGCGCAACGTCCCGGCCCACCAGCTGCCCCGCAAGATCAACCTCGACCTGCTGCTGACCGCCCCCCGGATGCTCAAGGCCATGAAGGCCACCCGCGACATCCTCGACGAGGTCCAGGCCGACGTCGTGGTCGGCTTCGGCGGCTACGTGGCCGTCCCCGCCTACCTCGCCGCGTGGCGGCGCAAGACCGCCATGGTCATCTTCGAGTTCAACGACCCGCCGGGCGTCGCCAACAAGATGGCCCTGAAGTTCAGCGACAACCTGGCCCTCGGCTTCCCCCACCTGCCGCAGGCCTCGCCGATCCTCGCCGACGGGACCATCACCGGCGTCCCGCTGCGCACCGCGATCAGCCACCTCGACCGGGGCGCGATGCGCGCCCAGGCCTGCCAGTACTTCGGGCTCGACCCCAGGCGCCCGGTCCTGTTCGTCTACGGCGGCTCCCAGGGCGCGGCCTCGATCAACAACGCCGTGTCCGGTGCGGCCCAGGCCCTGACCCACCGCGGCGTCCAGGTCCTGCACATCACCGGCGCCCGCCGCGACGAGCCGATCCACATCCCCGAGGGCCTGCCCGTCCCGTACCGGACCCTGCCCTACCTCGACCGCATGGACCTGGGCTACGCCGCCGCCGACATGGTCCTCGCCCGCGGCGGCTCCATGACCGTCGCAGAGGTGACCGCCCTCGGCGTCCCCACCGTGTTCGTCCCCATGCCCTGGGGCAACAAGGAGCAGTACCGCAACGCCGGACCCGTGGTCAACGCGGGCGGCGCGATGTTCTGCGACGACGAGAACCTCAACCCCGCCTGGATCGAGGCGAACCTGGTCCCGGTCATCACCGACCGCGCCCGCGTCGCCCAGATGTCCCAGGCCGCGACCGCGTTCGGCTCGCGCACCGGCGACGAGGCCCTCCGGAACTACACACTGAAGGTGGTCGAGCAGGCATGACCGATCCCAACGACCTCAGCAGCCCGATCGACGAGGGCGTCACCGCAGAGGACCTCGGCCGGACCCTCTTCATCGGGGTCGGCGGTGTCGGCATGAACGGCCTCACCCGCCTCTACGCCACCCGCGGCCTCGCCGTGACCGGCTCCGAGACGAAGGAGTGGCCGAGCCTCCCCGAACTGGAGCGCCTCGGCGTCGTCCTCCACCGCGAGCACGCCAAGTCGAACCTGGACGGCATCGACACCGTGGTCCGCTCCACCGCGATCAACGACCAGCACCTCGAGGTCGTCGAGGCCCGCGATCGCGGCATCCCCGTCCTGCACCGCTCCGAGGCCATCGCCGCGGCCATGACCGGCCTCCGCTCGATCGTCGTCACCGGCACCCACGGCAAGACCACCACCACCGCGATCATCACCCAGATGCTCGAGCACGCCGGGCTCGACCCGTCCTATGTGAACGGCGGCGAGATGATCGGCGCCTACACCGGGGCGCACGGCACCGGCGCGTTCTTCGTGGCCGAGGCCGACGAGTCGGACCGCTCGTTCCTGCGCTACCGCCCCGAGATCGGCGTCGTCACGAACATCGACGTCGACCACCTGAACAACTACGGCGACATGGACGCCCTCACTGCGGCGTTCGAGCGCTTCTGCCACAACACCGACAAAGACGGCCTGCTGGTCCTGTGCTTCGACAACCCGGGCACCGCGCAGCTCGCCAAGCTGCTGCGCGCCGAGGGCCGCGCCGTGGCCACCTACGGCTTCAAGGACGGCGCCGACCTCCAGCTCGGCGAGGTCGAGTCGAACCGCACCGGCGTGGACTTCACGGTCCTGTTCCACAACCAGGTGCTCGGCCGCTTCCACCTCCCGATGCCCGGCAGGCACATCGCGCTCAACTCCGCCGCCGCCATCGCCGTGGGCCTCCACATCGGACTCGAACCGGACGAGATCGCCGCGGGCATCACCGCGTTCGGCGGCGTCAAGCGCCGCTTCGAGAAGCGCGGTGAGAAGGACGGCTACTCGGTCTTCGACGAGTACGCGTACCACCCGACCGCGATGACCGAGGCCATCAAGACCCTCAAGGAGGTCGCCGCCCCCGGCGAGCTCGTCGTGGTCTTCATGCCCTACCGCGTCTACCGCACCACCGAGATGCGCTACGACATCGCCGAAGCCCTCGCCCTCGCCGACAAGGTCGTCGTGATGGAGGTCTTCGGCCCCGGCGAGGAGATCCCCGAAGGCGAAGGCGGCCAAGCACTCCTGGACGCCGTGAACCTGCCCGAGGACGCCAAGGTCTTCGTCCCCGAATGGTCCGACGTCCCCGCCGCCGTGCGCGCCCTCGCGGGCAAGGGCGACGTGGTGGTCACCATGGGGGCCCCGCCCGTCCAGCTCATGCCCGACGACCTCCTCGGCTGAGCCACCGAACAGCGAAGGGCCGCACCCGAACGGGTGCGGCCCTGACAGTCATGCCCGCATCAGTCCCAGGCGGTGCCGTTGCGCCAGTAGCCCATGAAGGCCCCCGACTCCTTCGGGAGGCCCAGTTCCTTGCGGATCGTGAAGCGCAGGGTCTTGACCACGCCGGTCTCGGCGGCGATCCACACGTAGGCATCGCTCTGGGCCACCGCTTCCGGCGCCTCCCAGATCATCTCGTCGGTGACTTCATCGAACTGCTCCGTCCGCGCGAAGTCCATGCCGCGCGCCGCCTCGGTGACCGCCGGGATCAGCAGGTCGCCCCACACCGCGCCCTCGCGCGGGAGCCACACGACCTCCACGTCCTCGGGAGCGTCGAGCCGCAAGGCGTCGGCCGCCTCGGGAACCTCGATGAACACCTTGCCGCGCGCGGTGATCGGCAGGTCCTCCAGGATCGCCGCGATCGCCGGAGCCGCCGTCTCGTCGCCCGCGATGAGGAGGTCCGCACCCTCGGGGGCATGGAAGTCCACGCCGCCGTGCGGGCCCTCCCAGCGCGCGTCGGGGCCCAGCAGCAGCAGCTCGTCGCCCAGCTGCACGTCGCGCAGCCACCGCAGCGCCGGGCCGGACGCGTCCTCGGCGTGCACCTCGTGGACGACCATGTCGACGTCCACTTCGCCGGCCTCGGGCCGCACGGCCCGCACCGTGTAGGTCCGCACCCCGCACTGGTCCTCCTCGGGGAGGGCGCGCAGCTCGGAGTACCAGCGGTCGCTCGTGGGCATCTTGTCGAAACCGCAGGCCCGCGCCGGGAAGATCAGCTTGAAACGCTGGTCGAAGCCGTTGTCGGCGAAGTTCGCCAGGGACTCGCCCGCGAAGGTCACCCGCAGGAACGAAGGACTGAGGCGTTGCAGCGCTTTGACTCTGGTGGGGAACACCTCGAACGATCGAACGGTCTTCTCGGCCTGAGCCTGGGTCTGCGTCGCCACGCGCACTCCTCCGTCTAAGGAATAAGGTTTGCCTAACCTTATCCGAAGGTGCTGGCGTGCCGCCACCGTGCGCCGGGCCCGACGTGCCATCATCGACCAATGCGCGGCCCTGAGAACCCGAACGAATCCGGGCGCTGGCGGCTGGTCCACGTGGTGCGCCATCGCCTGCCGAACCGTCGCCTGCGCTTCATCGTGGTCGGCGTGCTGGCGTTCGCGCTGCTGGCCTTCGTGATCGTGTGGACGACGCCGCTGTTCGAGGTCAAGCGGATCGAGGTCTCCGGCACCTCGGTGCTCGATCCCGACGAGGTCGCCGCGCTCGGCGCGGGGGCCGTGGGCCGCTCGGTGCTGGGCGCGGACCTGGACGGCATCGCCGCGTCGGTCGCCGCGCTCGCGCCGGTCAAGTCCGTGGACGTCACCCGCGCGTGGCCGAACGCGCTGAGCGTCGCGGTCACCGAACGCGAGCCTTATATCGCCGTTCCGAGGGGCGACGAGACTTTTCTCATGGTTGATTCCGAAGGTGTGGTATTCGATGAGTCGGATGCCGTTCCCGGATCAATTTGGAGGGTCGAACTCGCCGATCCCGGCCCCGGCGACCTGGCGACGGTCGAGACGCTCGCGGTGCTGGAGTCACTGCCGCCGAGCATCGCCGACGAGGTCGAACACGTGGAATCGCCGTCCCCCGCCGGGATCACGCTGTATCTCGAAGATGGACGGACACTCCGGTGGGGCGACGGCTCCGAAGGAGCGCAGAAAGCCGAGGTCGCCGATCGATTGTTGGCCGGAGGCTATGAACATGTCGATGTCAGCGCACCAGATGCCCCCACTGTGAGTTAGCGTTAAGGGGGAGCGGGTGCCACACACATCCCGTTTGTCGCACCCAGGGCCGGTCAGGGAAGGAAGGCAGCAGCGATGACACCACCGCACAACTACCTCGCCGTCATCAAAGTCGTTGGAGTCGGAGGCGGCGGCGTCAATGCTGTCAACCGGATGATCGAGGCGGGGCTCAAGGGCGTCGAGTTCATCGCCATCAACACTGATGCCCAGGCGCTCTTGATGAGCGACGCCGACGTCAAGCTCGACGTCGGACGCGAACTGACTCGCGGCCTCGGCGCCGGCGCCAACCCCGAGGTCGGGGCGCGGGCCTGCGAAGACCACCGCGACGAGATCGAAGAAGTCCTCAAGGGCGCCGACATGGTGTTCGTGACCTGCGGTGAAGGCGGTGGCACCGGTACCGGTGGCGCGCCCGTCATCGCGAACATCTCCCGCAAGCTCGGCGCGCTCACCATCGGCGTGGTCACCCGGCCGTTCGCCTTCGAGGGCAAGCGCCGCCAGAACCAGGCCGTGTCGGGAATAGACGATCTCCGCAACGAGTGCGACACGCTCATCGTCATCCCCAACGACCGACTGCTCCACCTCGGCGACCGCTCCATCTCCATGATGGACGCCTTCCGCCTCGCCGACCAGGTGCTGCTCTCCGGTGTCCAGGGCATCACCGACCTGATCACCACGCCCGGCCTCATCAACCTCGACTTCGCCGACGTCAAGAGCGTCATGAGCGGCGCGGGATCGGCCCTCATGGGGATCGGTTCGGCGCGCGGTGAGAACCGCGCGGTCGAGGCGGCGCGCGCCGCGATCGAGTCGCCGCTGCTGGAGCAGAGCATGGAGGGCGCGCGCGGTGTGCTCCTCTCCATCGCGGGCGGTTCGGATCTGGGCCTGTTCGAGATCAACGACGCGGCCGAGCTCGTCTCTGACTGCGCCCACACGGACGCGAACATCATCTTCGGCGCGGTCATCGACGACGCGCTCGGCGAAGAGGCGCGGGTGACCGTGATCGCCGCCGGGTTCGACGTGGAGGACGAGGCCGAGTTCGAACTGGCGCAGCCGACCCGGATCTCGGCGCTGCCCGAGCAGAAGCCCGAGCCGATCCGCAAGCCCGAACCCGAGCCCGAGCGCGATTCGGGGAACGGCAAGGTCCTGTTCGACGACGTCGACGTGCCCGCCTTCCTCAAAGACGGCTTTTAGCGACGTTCCGTCGGGTCCGCACCCGGGACTCGACGGGACGCCCTCGGCGCAGCCCCCGAGCCGCGCGCCGGCCCGAACCACCCCCTCTTGACCACCGACCGACCCGCGACCGCCGAGGACCTCAACCTTGACTACGCAAGCGCGCCGAATCCGGTTGCAGGAGAACCTGAACCGGACGCGCCAAGCCATCGCGGCCGCCTGCGCCGACGCCGGGCGCCCGCCCGAATCGGTCCGACTCGTCGTCGTCACCAAGACCTTCCCGGCGGCCGATGCCGCGGTCCTCGCCGAACTCGGCCAGGCCGATCTGGGGGAGAACCGCGACCAGGAGGCCGCGCCGAAAGCCGCCGAACTCGCGCGGCTCGGCCTGGAACCGGTGTGGCACTTCGTGGGGCAGCTCCAGCGCAACAAGGCCCGTTCCGTGGCGTCCTATGCCCACTGGGTCCACTCTGTCGACCGCGTCTCGCTCGCTGAAGCGATCGACAAGGCGCTGAACGACACCGCCCTCGACGGTCCCGCTTCAGGCGACGGCGTCCCTGCTTCCGGCGACGGCGTCGCGGCGACGGCCCACGGCCGCACCGTGAACGCACTCATCCAGGTGAGCCTCGACGGCGACGTCTCGCGCGGGGGCGCGCCGATCTCGGGACTCGAGGCGCTCGCCGAGCGGATCGCGGGCACCCGGTCACTGCATCTGAAGGGCGTCATGGCGGTCGCTCCGCTCGGCTGGGAGCCCGCCAAAGCGTTTGCGCTGCTGAATGAGTGCTCCGAGGCGGTGCGCCGCGTCGACTCCGGCGCCACCGAGGTCTCGGCGGGCATGAGCGGCGACTTCGCCGCCGCGATCGGCGCGGGGGCCACAATGGTCAGACTGGGCAGAAACGTGCTCGGCGAACGTGAACCGATGGCGTAAGGTATGGGCCAGTAACGGCGGCCCGGCAGTGGGCGACGTCTGACTAGTCGGGCAAAAACACATCCGTGTAAGGAGTCGGCGCTAGGATGAGACCGCGTACCTGACTCAACAGGCGCGGCCCGAGGAGGGAGCACGATCGATGGGCGCGATGCGGAAGGCAGGCATCTGGCTCGGCCTCATCGAGGACGAGGACGATCGCGGCTACAACGGTTATGAGGAAAGCGACGAGTTCGCCGAGGAACAGCAGCCGGCGGCCCCCACGCGGGCGCGCGGCTCGCAGCGCACGACGGGCCGGGTCGGCCGCGGCGCCGCCGCAGAGGACCGCAGCCCCGTCCGCCAGCTCAACCGCGGATCCGGTTCGGTCACCCCGCTCTCGCGCGAGAACCTGACGCGGGACAACCTCGCCCTGGCCGAACCCGCGATGCGGGCGGTCCCGGCGGAGGACGACGCCCCCGCGAGCTACCGGATAACGACGCTGCACCCGACCACGTACAACGAGGCGCGCACCATCGGTGAGCGCTACCGGGACGGCACCCCGGTGATCATGAACCTCTCGGAGATGGAGGAGGCCGACGCGAAGCGCCTGGTCGACTTCGCCGCCGGGCTCATCTTCGGCACCCGCGGCTCCTTCGAGCGGGTGACCAACCGTGTGTTCCTGCTCTCGCCGCCGCACGTCCAGGTGACGGCCGAGGACAAGGCCAAGATCGCCGAGGGCGGGTTCTTCAACCAGTCCTGAACGAGGGATAGACTCCAGACCGTGAACCTGGCATTTCAGCTGATCTATCTGGCGCTCTTCGCCTTCTACCTGTTCCTGCTGGCTCGCCTGGTGTGCAGCGTGGTGGTCCAGTTCTCCCGCCGCTGGGAGCCCGGACCGAAGGCCGCGGCCCTGCTTGAGACGGTCTACAGCGTGACCGACCCTCCCCTGAAGGGGTTGAGGAAGGTGATACCTCCTCTCAGGCTTGGTAGTGTATCGATTGATCTGGCGTTCCTGGCGCTGCTCTTGATCGTGTGGATCCTGATGGACTTCGTCATCGGGGGCCTGATCTCCTAGCAGCTCGGGGCGGGGGTGCGAGGCACGGTTATCGTGTTGAGCGGCCTTGTGCGCCAGGCGATATAGCTGAGAAGGAGTTTCGAATGCCGCTGACCCCAGCAGACGTTCACAACGTCACGTTCAAGAAACCCATGCTCGGAAAGCGCGGATACGACGAGGACGAGGTCGACGGTTTCCTCGATGAGGTGGAGCGGGAACTCGCTCGCCTCAGCGATGAGAACGGCGAACTACGTGCTCAGCTCGACAGCCTTCGCGCCGGTGCTCCCCCCGGAGCAGCCGATCACGCCGAGATGGTCGCCGTACTCGACAGGGTGCAACGTGAGAAGCACTCGATGGAGCAGCAGCTCCAGGAGCTCGACGGCGAACTGCACGAAATGCACTCCCAGATGGTGTCCTCGCAGCAGCAGGCGCAGCAGCTCCAGCAGGAGCTGGCCCAGCGCCCGCAGGAGGCTCCCGCCCCGGCCGCCGGTGGCGGCGGCGAGCAGGAGGCCCTGCGCATCCTGATGGTCGCCCAGCGCACCGCGGACGAGCACCTGGAGGACTCCCGCCGGGAGGCCGACACCCTGGTCACCGAGGCGCAGCGCGAGGCGCAGACGATGGTCTCCGAAGCCCAGCGCGAATCGCAGACGATGGTGTCGCAGGCGCAGCGTGAGACGAAGACCCTGGTCACCGAGGCGCAGCGCGACGCCGAGTCGATGGTCTCCGAGGCCCGTGCGGCCGCCGAGGACCTGGTGGGCCAGGCCCGCGACAAGGCCGAGCGCATGGAGATGGAAGCGGAGCAGGAGCGCCAGAAGGTCATCGGCCAGCTGGAGGACTCCCGCGCTTCGCTGCTCAAGAACATCGAAGAGCTCAAGACCTTCGAGCGCGAGTACCGGACCCGTCTGAAGCTCTACCTGGAGAGCCAGCTCCGCGACCTCAACGGCCAGCAGGGCCGCAGCACGGACGAGGAGCCCTTCGAGGAGGCGCAGCAGCAGCCTGCGGGCGAGCGCACCGGTTCCCGGTCCGCGTTCGTGATGCAGGGCGGGCGCGGTTGACCCCTCCCGCTCGCTGAAGCGGTTCTCCTTCCCCCAGGCCATAACCTGAACGGGGATCGCCTCGTTATGCATGATTGAGCGGGTGAGGGCGCCGGTCGTTTCCCTTGGCGCAGCCGAGGTTCCGGCCCAGTGCCCTCACCACCGCAGTATGCGTCAACGAAGGCGCGGTCCGCAGGGGCCGCGAAAGGGACGCGCGAGGGCCCCGCACCCCGCGCAGGGGAGGACTCGACGTGATCGTCAGCAGCCTGCTGATCCTCGTCACCGCGGCGGTCTTGCTGGTAATCGGCATGATCACCGGGAACAATCAATTGCTGGCCTCGTCGATAGCGGCGAGCCTGGCGGCCGGAGTAGCCCTGTACGTGGGGATACGCGGGCGGAGCGCGAAGCGCCCGCGTGCGGTCCCCAGGGACCGCTCCGCCGACGACACGCAGCAGTTCAGGCGGATCGGGTTCGAGGACTCGCCGACCACCGAACTGCCGCTGCTCGAAGGCAAGGTCTTCGAGTCCATGGACTACGCGGTCGACCGCGATCCCGAACTCCGGTTCGAGGAGGCGCCGCAGCAGCGCCGCGGCGAGGCCCCGCCGAGCCACCGCGCTCCGGAGTCCACGGCCGACGAGCCGACCGAGCAGCGCATGTCCAGCGTCGAGGCCGCGGCCCTGATGCGTCTGGACACCGAGGTCGCCGTCGTCGACGGACGGCCCCGATTCCACCACTTGACGTGCATGCACCTGCACGGGCGCGAACACGAGCCCCTGCCGGTCGCCGAGGCCCTCGAACTGGGGTTCGGTCCGTGCGCACTGTGCGAACCGGTATCGAGACTGCTGATGGTGCCTGTCGCCGGGCGCTGAATACTGACGCACAGTTCGGACTCAAGTTCCCGAAGTAATTGACCCGGTTGCAGGTCTTGCGTATCCTGTGTGCTTAATTGCGCGGCAGGTCCCCGCCTCGGCGGGGCCTGGCGCGCAATGTCCTCGTTTCGACGAGGTAGTCCGGAGTACGCGATTTCGGGAGCCGCCATGCCGAACGCCCGTTGCGGGCCGCAGCCGCGGTTCCGGTGTGCTCCGACGTCACCGGAATCCGAGCCGACATACCCCTCCAGAGGCGCGCCATGAGTCCAGCGAAGAAGACCCAGAAGCAGGCCGTGAAGAAGACGGTCAAGACCGCCGCCGTGAAGAAGGCGGCGGTGAAGCAGACCGCGGTCAAGAAGACCGCTGCCGCCAAAGCCGCGCCGGCGGTCAAGAAGACCGCGAAGAAGGCGGTGAAGGCCGTCGTCCCAGCCCAGCCCGCCGTGGAGGACGACGCCCAGCAGCTGCGCACCGAGAGCGAGCAGGCCGAACTGCGGGCCGCCCTGAAGGAGCGCCTGGACGAGCTCGTGGCCGAGCAGCAGCGCTACACGGACTCCATCACCCTGGCCCAGCGCGAGCGCCTGAGCGACACCGCCGGGGACGACCAGATCGACTCCGGTTCCAAGACCGTCGAGCACGAGCACGAAGTCGCCGTGGCGGGCGCGATATCCGAGCGCATCCGCCAGGTCAGCCACGCCCTCGAACGCCTCGACGAGGGCGGGTACGGCTTCTGTGAGAAGTGCGGTAAAGCGATCCCGGCGGCGCGGTTGGCCGCGTTCCCGTCCGCTACCCTCTGCGTCAGTTGCAAACAGCTGGAGGAGCGACGCTGAGCGAGGACACGCAGCCCGAGACGGCCGAGGACGGCGTCCCGGGGACCGACGACACCCCCATCAAGAAGCGCAGGCCGGGTCTGGCACTGGCGGCCCTCCTGATCGCCGCCGTGGTGATCGGGCTGGACCAGTGGACGAAGGCCCTCGCCGAAGCGAACCTCGACCCCCAGGAGCCGATGCGCATCCTCGGCGGTCTCGTGTACCTGAGCCTGACCTGGAACTCCGGGGCGGCCTTCAGCCTCGGGACCGGGTACACCTGGATCTTCACCATCGCCGCCTCGGCGGTGACGCTGTTCCTGATCTTCCTGTCCACCCGGATCCTCTACCCGGCCTGGTCGGTCGCCGTCGGCCTGGTGATGGGCGGCGCGGCGGGGAACCTCGTCGACCGGCTTTTCCGCGACCCCGCGTTCGCGCGCGGCCACGTCGTCGACTTCATCTCCGCCTTCAAGCCCTTCGGCGAGGCTTTCGCGATCTTCAACCTCGCGGACGCTTCGCTGTGCTGCGGCGTGGTACTCATCGTGTTGCTGGAGATCACCGGACACGGTTTCTCTCCGGAATCCCGCAAGAGTGCCGAGAAGGACGAGGTCCCCGCATGAACGATCTCCAGTCGCGCCCGACCCGGGCCGTACCGGTCCCCGAGGGACTCGAAGGCCAGCGGATCGACCAGGTCATCTCGCGGCTGCTGGGCCTGTCGCGGACCGTGGCCGCCGAACTGGTCGCCGACGGCGACGTGCGCATCGACGGCGCCCTGTGCATCACCAAGTCCGAGCGGGTCGCCGCCGGCGCCTGGCTCGAAGTGGTGCTGCCGCCCCCGCCCGAGGACGTCCGCGCCCGCGTCGCCGAGCCCGTCGAGGGCCTGGAGGTCGTGTACGACGACGAGGACATCGTCGTGGTCGCCAAACCCGTCGGCGTCGCGGCGCACTCGAGCCCGGGCTGGTCGGGCCCCACGGTCACCGGCGGCCTCGCCGCGGCCGGGTACCGCCTCTCCAGCCACGGCCCCGACGAGCGCCAGGGCATCGTGCACCGCCTCGACGTGGGCACCTCCGGGCTGATGGTCGTCGCCAAGAGCGAGGCGGCCTACTCCGAACTCAAGCGCGCCTTCAAGGAGCGCCGCGTCTCCAAGCGCTACCGCGCTGTGGCCCAAGGGCATCCGGACCCGCTCTCGGGCACCGTCGACGCCCCCATCGGACGCCACCCCCGCCACGACTACAAGTGGGCGGTCGTCGCGGACGGCAAACCGAGCGTGACGCACTACGACACGATCGAGGTCTTCCCCGGCGCGTCCCTCATGGACCTCGGCCTGGAGACCGGTCGGACGCACCAGATCCGCGTCCACTTCTCGGCCCTGGGCCACCCGCTGGTCGGCGACCTGACCTACGGCGCGGACCCCAAGATGGCCGAGAAACTGGGCCTGACCAGGCAATGGCTGCACGCCTACCGGCTGGAGTTCGTCCACCCCACCCAGGGGCACACGGTCACCTTCACGAGTGATTACCCCGAGGATCTCGAAACTGCGCTGGCGCGGTTGCGAGCCGACTCCTAGGAAGCCTCTAGACTGGGGCGAGGCCCTGCTGAATTTCCGGTTCCGCAAGCGTTCACCGTGGAGCGCCACTACGGGGCGACGGACGTAACGCACGCCTCACCTCCCGGGTCCGACGGCCCGCGATTCGCAACGGGCCTTGAGGAATCGTTGTGTTCTAATAGTCGCGGGTGGTAATGGTGTCCGGTCGGGAAGGCGCAGTGCGAACGACCGCGGCGAAGCGGACCTTCGGGTCGCAGGCTTCACCGGGGCCCATCGCGGGCCATGATTCAGTCCGGCCGAGAGGAGGTTCTGCGTGAACACGCCCGAAGCTTGGAGCGACGACCGATCCGACGCCGGGTCCAGGTGGCAGAAGCTGCTGGGACGCGGCCGCGGCCGCCCCGGCGCCACGCAGCACACCGCCCCCACGCCCCCACCGCGCGAGGCCTACCCGCCGCCGTCGCAGCCGGTCGGACCGCCGCCGGGACAGGCGCACTACTCCGTGCCCACCGCGGGCCGCCGCCCGCCGGTCGCCACGCAGACGCCGCCGAGCGCGGCGCAGCTGCGCCCGGCCCAGCAGGCCCTGCCGCCCCAGCCCCGCCAGCAGCCGCCGCCCCAGCACACCGAGCCGAGCCCGGTCGCCCTGCAGCGCCTGCGCCGCGACCTCGGCCGCAGCCGCGTCATCGCGTTCATCAACCCCAAGGGCGGCGTCCACAAGACCACCGCCACCGTCCTCTCGGCGGCCGCCATGGGCACCGCCCGCAACGGCGGCGTGATCGCCTGGGACGACAACGAACTGCGCGGCACCCTTGGCCTGCGGGCCGGGTCGGCCCGCCACGGGCGGACCATCCGCCACCTCGTGGAGCACCTCGACCAGGTGGAGGCCGCCGGCGTCCACCTGCCCGAGCACCTCGACGAGTTCCTGCGCCACTCCTCCGACGGCTCGTTCGACGTGCTCGCCGGTGACGAGGACCCGAAACTGCAGCGCCGGCTCGACCCCACCACGGTGCTGCGGGTGCTCGACATCCTCACCCGCACGCACGGCATCGTCTGCATCGACACCGGCAACAACGTGGAGTCCCCGAACTGGCGCACCGTCGTCTCCTCGGTGGACCGGCTCGTGGTCACCACCGTGCCCCGCGAGGACGCGGCGTTCTCGGCCGACTGGATGCTCGACCACCTCGAAGAGGGCGGTTACGGCAACCTGGTCAAGAACGCGGTGACGCTCCTGTCGATGCCCACGCCCAATCCCGGGCCGCTCCTGAACGACCTCCAGCGCCACTTCTCCCAGCGCACGCGCGCGTGCGCGGTCGTCCCGTACGACCCGTCGCTGGAGCCGGGCGCGAAGATCGAGTTCTCGGCGCTGCGCCCGGAGACCCGCGCGGCCTGGTTCGAGGCGGCCGCCACCATCGTCGACGGGCTGTAACCGCAGGCGCACGCACCGGCGCTCCCGCACAGCCCTGCCGGACGCGGAGTTCACTGTGGCAGGATTCCAGGCGTGACAGACGACGCCGAGCGCACCGTGAACCTCCGTCCGGACGACAGTCCGGGCCAGCCCGGCGCGGGCGCCGCCACCGACCCGCACGCGCAGCCGCACGGCGACCCGCACGTTTACGGCGGCAAGCGCAACCGCTCCGAACGCACGATCGGGCGCGACCTCCTCGGTGCCGGCGTCCTCGCCGTCGTCCTGACCGCGCTCGGCTTCCCCTTCGCGATGCTCTGGCAGATCGTCACGCCCCGCGTCGAGATCGTGGTCACCGAGACCGCCTGGGCCCAGGTCGAGACCTACCCCGAGGGCTACGTCGAAGGCGACCTCATGTTCGCCGGGATCGGCCTGGTCCTCGGCATCCTCGCCGCGATCCTCGCCTGGTCCGCGATGCGCGACCGCCGCGGACCCCTCCTGCTCATCGGCCTCGTGATCGGCTCCATCGGCTGCCAGGTGGTGGCCTGGAAGATCGGCTTCCGCGAATGGGAGTCGTTCTGGGACGCCGTCCCGAACGCCGCCATCGGCTCGCACATGTGGCGTCCGCCGTCGGTCCTGTTCGTCGAACTCGACCCCGGCGCCGCCTGGGCGGCCATGAAGGTCGGCAACTTCACAACGGCCCTGGACTCGCTCCAGCTGGGGGCGCTGGCGGTCATGGCCCTCGCCGCGACCTTCACTTACACCGTCTGCGCCGGCTGGTCACGTCGGCCCAGTCTTCGAACGGACGCTCCCGAATAGCGGTATGCCCTTTGACCTGGAAAGCCGGGCAACTACGCTGGGACCGTGCTCAGACGGATCGACCTCATCGGAGAAGTAGCCGATTACCCGGCCCGCGCCCTGCGCGAGCTGATGCCGCGCGCCGCGTTCGACGTGAACGAGGCGCTGCGGTCGGTACAGCCGCTCATCGACGACATCGCCCATCGCGGGAAGCCCGCGGTAGTCGCGATCGTCGAGCGCTTCGACGGCGTGCACCTGGAGCACCTGCGCGTCTCCGAGGCCGCGATCAAGGCCGCGGTCGCCGAGCTCGACCCCGAGCTGCACCGCGCCTACCGGACCTCCATCGACCGCGTCCGCAAGGCGCACGAGGCCCAGCGCCTCCCCGACGTCGTCACCGAGGTCGCGCCCGGCGGCACCGTCACCGAGCGGTACCTGCCCGCGGGCCGCGTCGGCCTGTACGCGCCCGGCGGCCTCGCCGTGCTCGCCTCCTCCGTGATCATGAACGCCGTCCCGGCCCAGATCGCCGGGGTCGGCTCGATCGCGCTCGCCTCACCGGCCCAGAAGACCAACGGCGGCCTGCCCGACCAGGGCATCCTCGCCGTCGCCGGGCTGCTCGGCATCGACGAGGTCTACGCCGTGGGCGGCCCCGCCGCGATCGGCATGTTCGCGTACGGGACCGACGAGTGCGAGCCCGTGGACATGATCACCGGTCCGGGGAACATCTACGTCACCGCCGCCAAGCGGGCCGTGCGCGGCCTGGTCGGCATCGACGCCGAGGCCGGGACCACCGAGATCGCGGTCATCGCCGACGACACCGCCGACCCCGCGCACGTCGCGGTGGACCTCATCAGCCAGGCAGAGCACGACCCGGCCGCCGCCTCGGTGCTCATCACCACGTCAGTCGCCCTGGCGGACGCCGTGGACGCCGAACTGGCCCGCCGCGTCCCTCTCACCCGCCACTCCGGGCGCATCGCGACCGCCCTGGCGGGGGAGCAGTCCGGGACGATCCTCGTCGCCGACCTCGACGAGGCGGTCGCGGTCGCGGACGCCTACGCCGCCGAGCACCTGGAGATCCAGACCGCCGGCGCCCGCGAGGTGGCGCTGCGTATCCGCAACGCCGGGGCGATCTTCGTCGGCGCCTACTCGCCGGTGTCCCTGGGCGACTACTGCGCCGGGTCCAACCACGTGCTGCCCACCGGCGGGTGCGCCCGCTTCTCCGCGGGCCTGAGCGTGCACACGTTCCTGCGCGCGGTCCACCTCATCGACTACTCGAGGGAAGCCCTCGAGGTCGTCGCCGCCGACGTGGTCGCCTTCGCGAACTCCGAGGACCTGCCCTCGCACGGCGAGGCCGTCTCGGTCCGCTTCGAGGCCCCGGTCGCGAGGAACGCCCAGTGAGCGAGATCGAGAACCTGCTCCGCGCGGACCTGCGCGGGCAGTCGCCTTACGGCGCACCGCAACTGGACGTCCCCGTCCAGCTCAACACCAACGAGAACGCGTACGCGATCCCCGAGGACGTGGCCGCCGTCGTCGCCGAGTTCATCGGCCGGGAGCTGCGCGGCCTCAACCGCTACCCCGACCGCGACGCACGCCTGCTCCGGACCGAGCTGGCCGCCTACCTCGGGCACGGCCTCACCGCCGACCACGTGTGGGCCGCCAACGGCTCCAACGAGATCCTGCAGCAGCTGCTCCAGGCCTTCGGCGGCCCCGGCCGCACCGTCCTCGGCTTCATGCCTTCGTACTCGATGCACCCGCTGCTCGCCCGCGGCACCGGCACCGCGTTCGTGGACGCCGGACGCGAGGACGGCTACACGCTCAGCCCCGCCTACGTGCGCGCGGCGATCCGCGAGCACGACCCCGACCTGGTCTTCCTCGTCTCACCGAACAACCCGACCGGGACCGCGCTCGAAGCGGGCGTCGTCCAGGCCGCCTACGAGGCCGCCCGCGGCATCGTCGTCATCGACGAGGCCTACGCCGAGTTCGCCCGCGACCCCGCCTCGACCGCCCTGGGCGCCTTGGCCGGACGCGAGCGGCTCGTCGTCACCCGCACCATGAGCAAGGCGTTCGCCTTCGCCGGGGCCCGCGTCGGCTACCTCGCCGCCGACCCCGAACTGGTCGAGAAGCTCCTGCTCGTGCGCCTGCCCTACCACCTGTCGAGCATCACCCAGGCCGCCGCCCGCGGCGCCCTCGCGTGCACCGCCAGCCTCCACGCCGAAGTGGACGAACTCAAGCACCAGCGCGACCGCATCGTGAAGAACCTGCGCGCCAAGGGACTCCCCGTCGCCGACTCCGACGCGAACTTCGTCCTCGTCGGCGGCCTCGCCGACGCGGCCGCCGTATGGCGCGCGATCCTCGACCAGGGCGTCCTCATCCGCGACGTCGGCCTCCCCGGCCGCCTGCGGATCACCGCCGGGACCGAGGAGGAGACCACCGCGCTCCTCGACGCGTTCGACACCGCGCTCGCGCAACGACCCGATCTGTTCGACATTCAGGAGCAACAACCGTGAGCCGTACCGCCCACATCGTCCGCACCACCGGCGAGACCAGTGTCGACGTCTACGTCGACCTCGACGGAACCGAGAAGGCCGTCGAGATCGCCACCGGCGTCGGCTTCTACGACCACATGCTCCACCAGCTCGGCAAGCACGGCGGCTTCGACATCAAGATCGCCGTCAAGGGCGACCTCCACATCGACGCCCACCACACCATGGAGGACACCGCGATCGCCCTCGGCCAGGCCTTCGCCGAAGCCCTCGGCGACAAGGCCGGCGTCGTCCGCTTCGCCGACGCCTCCGTGCCGCTCGACGAGGTGCTCGCGCGCGCCGTCGTCGACCTCTCCGGCCGCCCGTACATGGTCCACGAGGAGCCCATGGACATCGCGCCGATGATCAGCACCGACTACCCGACCTCGATGACCCGCCACATCCTGGAGTCCTTCGCGTACCACGCGCGGATCTGCCTCCACATCACCGTGCTCCGCGCCGCCAACCCCGGCCAGAAGCCCGACGCGCACCACGTCATCGAAGCCCAGTTCAAGGCCCTCGCACGGGCCCTGAAGTACGCCACGCGGATCGACGGGACCGACATCCCCTCCACCAAGGGCGTCCTGTGAGCTACGCGGGCCCGATCCTGCTCATGGCCCTCGCCGGGATCATGCTCGGCGGCTCCCTGAGCCTGCGCAAGAGCGGGAAGCACGCCGCCGCGATCGTCGTCGCGGTGCTCGCCGTCGCCGCGTTCCTCGGCGGCCTCTACCTCATCTACGGCTAGGGGAGCGTCGTGACGAAACCAACTGTGGCCCTGTTCGACTACGGCTCAGGGAATCTCCGCTCCGCCTTCCGCGCGCTCGAACGCGCCGGGGCCGACGTGACGCTCACCAGCGACCTCGACGCCGCCAGGCGCGCCGACGGGCTCTTCGTGCCCGGCGTCGGCGCCTACGCCGCCTGCATGGAGGGCATCCACAAGAGCGGCGTCGACGCGGTCATCCGCGAACGCGCCGCCAGCGGGGCCCCCGTGCTCGGCGTGTGCGTCGGCGAGCAGGTCCTCTTCACCGAAGGGGTCGAGCACGGCGTGCGGACCCCGGGCGTGGGCGTCTTCGAAGGCACCGTCGAAGGCCTTGCGGCCCAGCGCATCCCGCACATGGGCTGGAACACCGTCAAGGCCGACCCGGGCATGCGCCTGTTCGCGGGGATCGACCCCGCCGAGCGCTTCTACTTCGTGCACTCCTACGCCGCCAAGGCCGTGCCACCGGGCGCGCTGGCCGCGATCTGCACCCACGACGAGCCGTTCATCGCCGCCGTGGAACGCGGCTCGGTGGCCGCCACCCAGTTCCACCCCGAGAAGTCCGGCGACGCCGGGTACGCGCTGCTGACCAACTGGATCAAGGGATTGTCATGACCGAACTCCAACTCTTGCCCGCCGTCGACGTCACCGGCGGGAAGGCCGTCCAGCTCGTGCAGGGCATCGCCGGTTCCGGCAAGCAGTACGGGGACCCGATCGAGGCCGCGCTCGAATGGCAGCGCCAGGGCAGCGAATGGCTCCACCTCGTCGACCTCGACGCGGCCTTCGGGCGCGGCTCCAACCACGAGCTGCTCGCCGAGGTCGTCGCCAAGGTCGACATGCGGGTGGAGATCTCCGGCGGCATCCGCGACGACGAGACCTTGAAGCGCGCCTTGGACTCCGGGGCCCGCCGCGTCAACATCGGCACCGCCGCGCTCGAGAACCCCGAATGGTGCGACCGGATCTGCGGCGAGTTCGGCGACCGCGTCGCCATCGGCCTCGACGTCAAGGGCGGGCGCCTCGCCGCGCGCGGCTGGACCCGCGAGGGCGGCGAACTCTTCGCGACCCTCGAACGCCTGGAGCGCGCCGGGTGCGAGCGGTACGTGGTGACCGACGTGAACAGCGACGGGATGCTCTCGGGCCCGAACGTGGACCTGCTCCGCTCGGTGTGCGAGGCCACCGAGAAGCCCGTGATCGCCTCTGGCGGCGTGTCCTCACTGGAGGACCTGCGCGTGCTGGCGGGCCTGACGGGGATCGGCGTGGAGGGCGCGATCGTGGGAACCGCGCTGTACGAGCGTAACTTCACGGTCGCTGAGGCGTTGAACCTCTTGCGGGGGCTGTAACCACGAGGAGGCGCGCATGGCACTGGTCGAACGGGTACCGGAGACCGGACCGTGGGCGCAGCTCTACGGCTACTCGCGCGCCGTCGCGGTGGGGCCGCTGGTGCTCACCAGCGCCTGCACCGCCGACATCGAGGCGAGCCCGCATCTCGCGGGCGACGCCGCCGGGCAGGCCCGGGAGGCTTTTCGGACGGCGCTGGACGCGATGGTCCACGCCGGGGCCGGGGTCTCGGACGTGGTGCGCTCGCGCCTGTACGTGACCGATCCGGCCCACGCCGACGCGGTGGGGCGGGTGCACGGCGAGTTCTTCGGCGTCGTCAAGCCCACGGTAACCGTGGTGATCGTGACCGGCCTCTTCCATTCGGGCCAACTCGTGGCGGTCGAGCTGGAGGCCTTCCGCGCCTGGCGGGACATCGACTGAGGCCGACGATGCTGTGCGCCTGAACGATCGTTCAGTAGTATGGGGCTTGAGCCGGACCGTGGCTCAACAGACTCGCCACAAGTGAGGTGCCGCCGTGGACGCCGAGGGAATCGCCGAAGGCCGTGAGCGCTGGGCAAAGCGCTATGCGTCGGCCGCCAAGCGCGAGACCGACTTCACCACCCTCTCCGGGATCGAGACCGAACCGGTCTACGGCCCGCCGGAAGAGGTCGCAGACCCCCGCATGGAACGCATCGGCTGGCCCGGCGAGTTCCCCTTCACCCGCGGCCTCTACCCCACCGGCTACCGCGGCCGCGCCTGGACCATCCGGCAGTTCTCCGGCTTCGGCAACGCCGAGCAGACCAACGCCCGCTACAAGATGCTCCTCGGCGCGGGCGGCGGCGGCCTCTCCGTCGCCTTCGACATGCCCACCCTCATGGGCCGCGACTCCGACGAGTCCGCCTCCCTCGGCGAGGTCGGCCACTGCGGCGTCGCCATCGACTCCACCGCCGACATGGACCGCCTCTTCGACGGCATCGACCTCGGCGCCGTCACCACCTCCATGACCATCTCCGGGCCCGCGATCCCCATCTTCTGCATGTACCTGGCCGCCGCCGAACGCCAGGGCGTCGACATCTCCACACTGGACGGCACCCTCCAGACCGACATCCACAAGGAGTACATCGCCCAGAAGGAGTGGCTGTTCCCGCCCGAACCGCACCTGCGCCTCATCGGCGACCTCATGGCCTACTGCGCCGAGCACATCCCGCGCTACAAGCCGCTCTCGGTCTCCGGCTACCACATCCGCGAGGCCGGATCCACCGCCGCGCAGGAACTCGCCTTCACCCTCGCCGACGGATTCTCCTACGTGGAACTCGGGCTCTCCCGCGGCCTCGACGTCGACCACTTCGCCCCCGGCCTCTCGTTCTTCTTCGACGCGCACATCGACTTCTTCGAGGAGATCGCCAAATTCCGCGCCGCCCGCCGCATCTGGGCCACCTGGCTGCGCGACGTCTACGGCGCCAAGACCGACCGCGCCCAATGGCTCCGCTTCCACACCCAGACCGCCGGCGTCTCCCTGACCGCCCAGCAGCCCTACAACAACGTCGTGCGCACCGCCGTCGAAGCCCTCGCCGCCGTCATGGGCGGCACGAACTCCCTGCACACCAACGCCCTCGACGAGACCCTCGCGCTCCCCACCGAGCAGTCCGCCGAGATCGCCCTGCGCACCCAGGCCGTACTGCGCGAGGAGACCGGCGTGACGAACGTCGCCGACCCCCTCGGCGGCTCCTGGTACGTCGAGGCCCTCACCGACAAGATCGAGGCCGAGGCCGAGCAGTTGTTCCGCCAGATCCTCGCCCTCGGCGGGGAGGACGGACACGACCCGGCCGCCGTCGCCCGCGAGGCGATGCCGACCGGCGCAGGCCAAGGCGACCGCCACGAGATCGGGCCCATGACCACCGGCATCCTGCGTGGCATCGAGGAAGGCTGGTTCAACGCCGAGATCGCCGAGGCCGCCTTCACCTACCAGCGCCAGCTCGAAGACGGCGTCAAGCACATCGTCGGCGTCACCAAGCTCAGCGAGACCGTCACGCCCGACCTGGAGATCCTGCGGATCTCCGGCGACATCGAACGGGACCAGAACGCGCTGCTCCACGATCGCCGGGCGGGGCGCGACAACGCGGCCGTGGAACACGCGCTGGCCGCGATCGTCACGGCCGCGAAGGGGACCGAGAACATGATCGGGCCGATCCTCACCGCCGCAAGGGCTGAGGCGACCTTGGGGGAGATCTGCGGGGCACTCCGGGACGAGTGGGGCGAGTACCGGGAGAACACCGCAATCTAACCGTTTTTTATGCAGTGCAACATTTTTTTACTCAATAGTGACAACGGGCGCAGATCCGGGTTTGCGATCCGCCCAGACGGGTACCCCCGCAACCAGTCGCGGTCCCCAATGGGGTTCGCGTCCCATAACATGTCATATACCCTTTGCCACCCGGTATCCCCGATTATGATTGCCCTTGGCCCGCAATCTGTCCTACAATCGAAGCGTCAGAAGCCGAACGGGCTGCATGCTTCAATCCGATGTCCATACGGACAGGAGGGCGATCGCATGGCGGACAACAGAGCAACGCGGAACCGAAAAGGTTCGGACGAATACGGCCACCTCGCGCCGCTGTTCAGGGAGCTGGCCTCCCTCGAAGAAGACGACCCGCGCCGCACCGAGGTGCGGGACAAACTGGTCACCGGGCACCTCCCACTCGCGGAGCACATCGCACAGCGGTTCTCCGGCAAGGGGATCGCGAAGGACGACCTGGTACAGGTCGCCTCGGTGGGCCTGATCCACGCGGTGGACCGCTTCGACCCCGATCAAGGGGCCGACTTCCTCTCCTACGCCGTTCCGACGGTGATGGGTGAAGTGCGCCGCCACTTCCGCGACACGAGCTGGCCGATGCGGGTGCCGCGTCGCCTGCAGGAGTTGCGGATCGCGCTGAACCAGGCGGGCGGCGAGCTGTCGCAGCGCCTGGGCCGGCCGCCGACCGACACGGAGATGGCCGAGCATCTCGACATCACCGTGGAGGAGGTGCAGGAGGGCTATGAGGCCCGCCAGGCCTACCGGGCGGTCTCGCTCGACGAGCCGCCGTTCGCCGACGGCGATCGGCGTTCGACGATCGCGGAGTCGGTGGGCGAGGAGGACACGGCGCTCGAACTGGTGGAGAACCACGAGTCGCTGGTGCCGCTCATTCAGGAACTGCCGCAGCGGGAGCGCAAGATTCTCGCGCTCAGGTACTACGGCGACATGACCCAGACCCAGATCGCCGAGGAGGTGGGCATCTCGCAGATGCACGTCTCACGGCTGCTCAGCCGCACGCTCGAAGATCTGCGTGACGGTCTGGACAGGACGGTCCAGTGAGGATCGATCTCGACCAGGTGGGGAACGAAACCGGAGCGGCGGGCCATCAGGTCCGCCGCTCCGGTCGTTCCGTGCCTTTTCAACGGCTGCGTCGGTAAGGGCTGCAAGGCCGGTGATCACTTCCCCGGAGTCCCACCGGTTCCGGCCCGCTGCGCCTAGACGTCGCGGTGGCCGAAGGCGTCGCGGATCTTGTCGATGAAGCCGACCCCGGGCCCGAGGATCAGGTTGGCGGGCGGCTTGACGGGAGCGTGCGGGTGGGGCCGCGTCGGCGCGAACTCCTTGGCCTCCTTGACCTTGTAACCGAGGTCCTGGAGTTCTTCACGGTCGCAGGCGGCCTGGAGCCGCGGGAGCAGATCGAGCTCCTCCTCGGCGATGTGGCGCCTGACGTCCTCCATGAGCCGCTTGAGGAGCCGCTCGAAGTGGGGGCTCTCGGGGCCGAGCCCTTCGAGTTCCTTCATGACCGCTTCGGCCCGGGCGTGCTCGCTGAGCTCGTAGTCGGCGATCTCATCGCCGTCCGGCAGCCGCGAGCGCGCGACCGGGTACATGAACTGCTCCTTGGCCACCGAATGCCGGACCAGTTCGGCGATGACGTGGTCGACGAGGTCCTTGCGGCCCTCGGCGTGCCCGGTGAGCATTTCGAGTTCTTCGAAGGCCTTCTCGACTTCGCGGTGGTCTTCGATGATGACCCTGATCAGGTCGGTGTCCGCTTCGATCTGTGCCATCGGTCCTCCGGGGTGCGATCGTTCGGATCCAAGGCATACCCGTGCCGAGCAGGGCGAAACCAGACGCGTGTCGCGTCACGGCAGCGGGGTACCCGTTCGGGACACCGTCGAAAGGGGAGGCTCATGACGCCGAGAGCGCTGAGCGCCGAGCGTTTCGTGCCGCCCGCGGCCGATCTGGGCCGGCTGCGCGATGCCGCCGCGACCTGCGAGGGCTGCCCGCTGTTCCTGGGCGCCGGGCAGACCGTGTTCGGGTCGGGGAACGAAGGGGCGCGGGTGGTCGTGGTGGGGGAGCAGCCGGAGGAGGCGGAGGATCGCGAGGGGTCGCCGTTCGTCGGTGAGGCCGGGACGCTGCTGGACGATGCGCTGGAGCAGGCGGGCATCGACCCGGCCGCGGTCTACCGCACCTATGCGGTCAAGCACTACAAGTTCATCCGGATCGGAATCGGCACTGTCCAGGACCCGCGATCCACTTCGGATGGGGGTCGGAAGGTGCGGCTCAAGCCGACGCGTGGTGAGGTGTCCGCGTGCCGCCCCTGGCTGGTCGCCGAGTTGAACGCGATCGGCCCCGAGCTGGTGATCTGCCTGGGCGGGTCGGCGGCGCACTCGCTGCTGGGCCCGGAGTTCCAGGTGAGCGAGCACCGCGGGGTGGTCCACGTCCTCGCCGCCCCTGACCTGGACCGGAACGCGAACATCGTGGTGACGGTGCGGCCGGAGGCCGTGGCGCGCCTGCGGGCGGCCGACCGCAAGGAGGCGTTCGCGCAGCTCCTCGTCGACCTGCGCAAGGCCGCCGAAGTGCTGCGGCGCGGCGAGAAGGCGTAACGGTCGGAGGGCCTGGTGTCCAAGGGCCGCAAGCCTGTCGGATGAACCGCACAAGCGCGTGAGGCCGGAGACCCTGCTGGTCTGCGCATGGGAACGCCGCCGCGCGGATCACGCGGCGGCGCCCTTCCCCCTATGGAGTTGGCTGAGGTCGGCCGCTTCATGACCGGATCGCGTCCACGACGTCGCCGGTCACCGACTGCGGCATCCGGTGCGAGACGTCGGCGATCGAGATGATCCCGACCAGTCGGCCCTCGTCGATGACGGGAATGCGGTTGATCTGGTGCTCCTTCATCTTCGCGAGCGTGATGTCGGAGTCCTCGTTGGCGTCGGCGAGGATCAGGTGGCCCTGCGGGAGCCGGTCGACGGTGAACGTCTCCGGGTCCTGCCCGGTGGCCATGACCTCGATGACCAGGTCGCGGTCGGTGACCATGCCCTTGATCTTCGAGTCCTCGGCGCCGCAGATCGGCAGCGCGCCGACGTCCATCTCGGCCATGAGCCGGGCCGCGTTCGCCGCGGTGTCGTTGCTCTGGACGCAGGTGCACCCCGCGTGCATGAGGTCGCGTGCGGTCGCCATGCGGTTCATCTCCTTCATCGTGATCTCCTTCCGAACGCGGGTCGGGTACCCGCCCGCTGGAGGGGCTACGCCCCCGGTCAGACCACCAGGTGCTGGGCCGCCTGGACGATCGCGTCCGCGTCGATCCCGGCGGTGGCGAGCTGCTCGGCGGGCCCGGCCGAGCCGGGCATGTTCCGGACGGCGAGCTTCGCGAAGCGCACGCCCGGGATCTGACCGGCGACGGCGTCGAGGACGGCGTCGCCGAGTCCGCCGACGGGCCAGTGGTCCTCCACCGTGAGGACGCGGCCCGTGTCGGCGGCGGCCTGGCGGATTGCGGGGGCGTCGAGCGGCTTGATCGAGTACGCGTCGATGACGCGCACCGGCACGCCGTCGTCGGCGAGGCGCTCGGCCGCCGAAAGGCTCTCCGACACGGTGATCCCGGCGGCGACGATCGTGAGCTTGTCGTGGCGCGAGTCGAGCAGGGTGCGGCTGCCGCCCACGTGGAACAGCTCGTCGGGCCGGTAGATCACCGGGGTCGCGCCGCGGGTGGTGCGCAGGTAGCTGATGCCCGGCAGATCGGCCATGGTCGCGGTCAGGTGCGCGGCCTGGTTCGCGTCGCACGGGTAGAGCACGATGCTGCGCCACAGGCCGCGCATCATGGCGAGGTCTTCGAGGCCCATCTGGCTGGGGCCGTCGGCGCCGATGGACACGCCCGCGTGGGAGCCGACGATCCGCAGGTTCGCCCCGCCGATCGCGGCCATGCGCAGGAAGTCGTGGGCGCGCGTGAGGAACGCGGCGAACGTGGAGGCGTAGGGGATCCAGCCCTGGGTCTGGAGGCCGACGGCCGCGGCGATCATCTGCTGCTCGGCGATGTAGCACTCGAAGAAGCGGTTCGGGTAGGCCTTGGCGAACGCGGCGGTGCGGGTCGAGTCGGCGACCTCGCCGTCGACGACGATCACGTCCGGGTTGGCCTCGCCGAGCGCTTCCAGCGCCGCCCCGAAGCCGTCCCTCGTGGCCGCGTTGGAGCCGAGCGGGAACGCGGGCAGCTTGAGCGGGTTCGCGGGTCCGGAGCGGCGCGGCTCGGCCGAGCGCGGGCGTTCCACGCGGATCTGCGCGTCCCGCACCCCGCCGAGTTCGACCACGGCCTTCTCGGCCTCGGCGAGCGGCTTCCCGTGCAGGCCCTCCTTGTCCTCCGCGGCGGCGACGCCCTTGCCCTTCTTGGTGCGGGCCAGGATCACCGTGGGCCGGGAGCTGTCTGCCTCGGCCTCGGCATACGCCCGGTCGATCTGCGCCGGATCGTGACCGTCGATCTCGACGGTGTGCCAGCCGAACCCGCCGATCTGCGCCGCATACGTGTCGGTGTCCCACTGGTGGCGGGTGGGGCCCCGCTGGCCGAGGCGGTTGACGTCCACGATGGCGCACAGGTTCCCGAGGCCGAAGTCCGCGGCGGCCGCGAAGGCCTCCCACATGGAGCCCTCGGCGATCTCGCCGTCCCCGCACAGCACCCACACCTTCCCGGGCGAGCCGTTCAGGCGCGCGCCGAGCGCCATGCCCACGCCGATCGGCAGGCCCTGGCCGAGGGAGCCGGTCGCGACGTCGACCCACGGCAGGCGCGGCGTCGGGTGGCCCTCCAGTTCGGAGCCGAGCCGCCGGTAAGTGAGTAGGCGGTCCTCGTCGATCGCGCCCGCGGCGCGCAGCATCGCGTACAGCAGGGGCGTGGCGTGGCCCTTGGAGAACACCAGCCGGTCGTTGCCCGGCAGGTGCGGGTGGTCGAAGTCGTAGTGCAGGTGCCCGGCGAGGAGGCCCGCCATGAGGTCGGCCGCGGACATGGACGAGGTCGGGTGGCCCGAGCCCGCCCGGGCCGAGGCGCGGACCGCGTCCACGCGCAGCTGCTGTCCGAGTTCGGCGATGTCGCTGATGCGGGCCTCGATGACGCTCACGGGCTCCTCCTGGGGTCGGGCCTTTGCGCTCCTGAACCGGTCGGCTACCCGCCCTGAGGGGCCCGAAACCGGGTGTCGGCGGGGCCGGTCCGGGTACCCCTGCCCTGCGGGTCTGCAGGACTCGCAGTGCGCCGCCTCGTCCGACGCCGGCCCGTTGGCCGGGCGCGGCGGCGCGCTTCTCACCGGCGAATGGGGAGGGAACGATGCACTCGCGACCGATGTCCGCGACCGGCCACCACTGGTGGGAGGCCGAGCGGCGCCGCACCACCGCCGTCCAGGAGGGCGCCGCCGCGGCCGGATGGCTGTTCCTCCTCCTCGGCGTCATGGGGTTCGTGCCGCTGTTCACGCCGGGGTTCTCGGGGATCAGCTTCGCCGGGAACGACACGACCGCCGAGCTCTTCGGCGTCTTCCCGGTCTCGGTGCTCACCAACCTCCTCCACCTGCTGTTCGGCGTGACCGGCCTGATCCTGGCGTGGATGGTCGGCGCCTCGTGGCGCTACCTCGTCACCGGCGGCGTGTTCTTCGCCCTGCTGGGCCTGTACGGGTTCATCGTCCCCGACGGGTCCGCGGTGGACTTCCTGCCGCAGAACTGGACTCTCAGCCTGCTGCACCTGGGCCTGGGCGTCCTCCTGATCGTGCTCGGCCTGCTCCTGCCGCGAAAGCTCCCCCGGGAGAGCGAGGCGCGCGGCGAAGGCGACTTCGGCGAGACGAACCGCGGCGCGGCCCGCTGACCGCGCACGCGAAGCGGCGCTCCGGGACAGTCCCGGAGCGCCGCTTCATATCCCGACCCCGCCGGTTCGGTGCGGCAGCCCTCTAACGACCGCGCCGAACCGGCGGGAATCCCCCGCAAGCCCTCGCTTGCGACAGGGGGACTACCCGACCGCCGCCGAAGTATTCACGTCCGTTTCCGGGCGCGCGAAACGCTCCGGAACGGGCCGGTTCGGGGCTCCCGAGGTTTTCCCGGAGCCGGGCGGGGAACCCGATCCGCATCGGACCTGGCCGAAACCGGACACCGTGGAGGTGAAAGGGCCATGCCACGACAGCAGTGGAGCGACAAGGAAGAACGCCAGTACGAGCACATTCGCGAGGGTGCGGAGGATCGCGGCACGAAACCCAAGCGGGCGAAGGAGATCGCCGCGCGCACCGTCAACAAGGAGCGCGCCCGGGCCGGGAAGACCCGCACCGCGAGCCGCACCTCCATCGAGGACATGTCCTCGTCCAAGCGGGGCGGCCGGCGCTCGCACACGGGGCCGAAGGGCCGCACCAAGGAGCAGCTCTACGAAGAGGCCCGACGCAAGAACATCGAAGGCCGATCCAAGATGAACAAAGCCGAGCTCGAACGCGCCCTCAAGCGCAGGTGAGTCCGGCGGAGAGAGGTGAGGACATGGAGGTTCGACACGACCCCGAGGCCCGGGCGATGCGCGAGGCCGAACGCGAGCAGCGCGGCGAATGGTCGGACACCGACCGCGACCGGCGCGGCCGCGGCCACGGACGGCGCGACTGGGACGAGCAGGACCGCTCCGTCGGCGCGATCGTCGGCGACCTGACATCGCAGGTGGCCCACCTGGCCCGCCTCGAAGCGCAGCTCGCCGCTCGCGAGATGGCCGACAAGGCCAAGCAGGGCGCGGTCGGCGGCGGCATGTTCGCCATGGCCGGCGCGATGGCGCTGTACGGCGGGGCCGCTTTCGCACTCGCGGCGGGCATCGCGCTCGCGCTGGTGTGGCCGGCCTGGCTTGCGGCGCTCGTGGTGGGCGTCGTGCTGTTCGTGGTCGCCGGGATCGGAGCACTCGCCGGTCGGGCGATGCTGCGCAAGGCCATGCCGCCGATCCCCGACGAGACGTTCGAGCACGTCAAGGAGGACGCTACGGCGATTCGAGGAGGGATGGACCGATGAGCAGCATGAATGTTCCCGTTCCCGGAGGGATTCCGCCGGGTGTGGGTCTCGCGCCGCCTTCGCCGGTGTCGATGCCGTACCTGCCGGAGGACCGGCAGGCCACGGAAGAGGAGAACCTGGTGCGCCAGCACGACTGGGCGATCGGGGACGCCGAGGCGGACCACCACAAGTCCACATCGGACTTGGAGCGGGACGCCGAGCGCACGCGCGCACGCGTCAACGACTCGGTGCTGGAACTGCGCGAGCGCCTCGGCCTCGATCCCGACGCCGAGCACGCGCACGGGCCGTTCGCGCCGGTGCGCCGCCACCCGTTCACCATGGTCGCCGCGGCGGCCGGAGCGGCCACGGCGGCGGTCGTCGCCGTGAGCATCGCCCGCTCGCACCGCAAGTCGACCAAGCAGGCCGCGCGCGACACCGCCCGGCGCACCGGGAATCGCGTCGCGGTGGGCGCGGCGACCAGTGCCGCGGTGGGCGCGGCCAAGAGCGGTGCGAAGAGCGCCGCGAAGGCCACCGAGCGCCGCCGCAAGGCGACGCGCAAGCGCCTGAACGCGGCCAAGGACGCCTTCGGCTCCGCGGCCGCCAAGGTGCAGAAGAAGCGCAAGAAGACGATGCGCCGCCTGGCGCACCGCTAGATCCGTGCGCAGTGGCGAACCGGCGGGCCGCAACGCCCGCCGGTTCGCTTGCGGCTGAACGTGAACGGAGGGTCCCGGCAAATCGGACATCGATGGGCCCCCGGTCCGAACCCTGACACACGGGTACGACGTTCCGCCGCATACCGATTTTGACCTGCGATTTCTTGAGCGCTGCATGACCGTGCCCCGGCCTCGCGGCCGGGGCACGATCATGCGGGCTTCTCTAGCCCGGCATGGTCTCGCCGCCCAAAGCGGCCATGACCTCTCCGGTGTAGAACGAGGACAAGCGGTTCGCGGCCAGGAACACGTACGAGGGCGCCAGCTCGTCCGGTTCGGCCGGGCGGCCCAGCGGCACGTTCTCCCCGAAGCCCTCCACGCGGTCCTCCGGCAGCGTCGCCGGGATCAGCGGCGTCCACACCGGGCCCGGCGCGACGCAGTTGACGCGGATGCCCCGCGGCGCCAGCGCCTGCGCCATCGAATACGTCCACGCGATGATCGCGCCCTTCGTCGCCGAATAGTCGATGAGGCTCTTGTTGCCCCGCAACCCGTTCACCGAAGCCGTGTTGACGATCGCGTCCCCCTCGCCCAGATGCGCCAGCGCCGCCCGCGTCACCCGGTGGAAGCTGTGCATGTTGACGTCGAACGTCCGCTCCCACTGGTCGTCGCCGATCTCCTCGGGCCGCTCCACCGGCGTCTGCGTCGCGATGTTGTTCACCAGCAGGTCGAGCCCGCCCAAGGCCTTCACCGTCTGGTCGACCACCTCGGCGCAGTGCGCCCGGTCGCCCAGGTCGCCCGGGAGCAGCGCGCACTGGCGCCGCTCGGCCTCCACCAGCTCGGCGGTCCGCTCGGCGTCCTCGTGCTCCTCCAGGTAGGCGATCGCGACGTCAGCGCCCTCCTTCGCGAACGCGACCGCGACGGCCCGTCCGATCCCGGAGTCGCCGCCCGTGATGAGCGCCCGGCGGTCCTTGAGCAGGCCGCGTCCCTCGTAGCCCTCCATGGCGTCGCGCGGGCGCGGATGCATCTCCTCGGTGCGTCCCGGCGGCTCCTGCTGCTGTCCCGGCTTGCCCATCGGCTCGTCCTTCCCCTCTCGGGGCCGGTCCTGTCATTCCGGCCCCCGACCGGCCGCGGCTCGGCGCGGTGCTGTGGCCGGCCGGATACCCGGGCCGCGCGGCCGTTAATCGGCGGGACCTCCGTCACACACCCACCCCTTTCCGGGGCCGCCGCCGCTCCCGTACGGTCCGTCATGTCCGGATTATTCTGTGGAACGCCTGACCGCAGGTGGTGCCGGACGTGTGAATGCGTTAGGTTGTGGGGGATCCACCCGTGTCCATGCGTCGCCCGGCGGCGCCCTGAACCCACGCGGTGGACCGACTGCATGTGAACGGTCACTTCTGACCAAAGAGCATCCCCCAAGGAGGCCGCAATGACTGGCAGCGACAACGATGCCGTTGCTATCGGGATCGACTTCGGCACCCTTTCGGGCCGCGTCGTCGTCGCCTCGGTAGCAGACGGCCGCGAACTGGCCAGCGCCGAGCACGTCTACGCGCACGGCGCCATCGAAGAAGCCCTCCCCGATTCCGACGTCCGCCTGCCCCGCAGCTGGGCGCTCCAGTCGCCCCAGGACTGGGTCGACGTCCTCCGCAACGCCGTGCCCGCAGCGCTGGCCGCGGCCGGGGTGAGCCCGGACCGGGTCGTCGGCGTCTCGACCGACTTCACCGCCTGCACGATCCTGCCGACCACCGCCGACGGCACGCCGCTGTGCGAGCTGGACGACCTCAAGGACCGCCCGCACGCGTGGCCGAAGCTGTGGAAGCACCACGCCGCCCAGGGCCAGGCCGACCGCATCAACGCGGTCGCCGCCGAGCGCGGCGAGTCGTGGCTGCCGCGCTACGGCGGCAAGATCTCCTCGGAGTGGGCCTACGCCAAGGGCCTGCAGCTCCTGGAGGAGGACCGCGAGGTCTACGACCGCGCCGAGCGCTGGATCGAGGCCGCCGACTGGATCGTGTGGCAGCTGTGCGGCGAGGAGACCCGCAACTCCTGCACCGCCGGTTACAAGGGCATCGTGCAGGACGGCGAGCGTCCTTCGCGCGAGTACCTGGCCGCGCTCAACCCCGACTTCGCGGACTTCAACGCCAAGATGGAGCACCCGCTCCTGCCGCTCGGCGACAAGGCCGGCGAGCTCACGCCGCAGGCCGCCGAGTGGACCGGTCTGAACGCGGGCACCGTGATCGCCGCCGGGAACGTGGACGCGCACGTCACCGCCGCCTCCGCGAAGGCCGTCGGCCCCGGCCAGATGGTCGCCATCATGGGCACCAGCACCTGCCACGTCGTCAACGGCGAGAACCTGACCGAGGCCCCGGGCATGTGCGGCGTGGTCCGCGACGGCATCACCAAGGGCCTGTGGGGCTACGAGGCCGGGCAGTCCGGTGTGGGCGACATCTTCGCGTGGTTCACCAAGAACGGCGTCCCCGGCGAGTACACCGCCGAGGCCGACAGGCGCGGGATCTCCATCCACCAGTACCTGACCGAGCTCGCCGAGCGGCAGGCCGTCGGCCAGCACGGACTCGTCGCGCTCGACTGGCACTCGGGCAACCGCTCGGTCCTGGTCGACCACGACCTGCACGGCGTCATCATCGGCCAGGGCCTGCTGACCAAGCCCGAGGACATCTACCGCGCGCTCGTGGAGGCCACCGCGTTCGGCACCCGCATGATCGTCGAGACCCTCGTCAAGGCGGGCGTCCCGATCGAGGAGTTCGTCGCCGCCGGAGGGCTCTTGAAGAACAAGTGGCTCATGCAGACCTACTCTGACGTGCTGCGCATGCCGATCACGATCCTCACCTCCCAGCAGGGCCCGGCCCTCGGCTCGGCGATCCACGCCGCCGTCGCGGCGGGGGTCTACCCGGACATCTACGCGGCCTCCGAGGCGATGGGCAAGGTCGAGCGCCACGCCTACGTGCCCGACCAGGCCCGCGCGGACGCGTACGACGAGCTGTACGCCGTCTACGAGGAGCTGCACGACCACTTCGGACGCGGCGGCTCGCGGGCCCTGCACACGCTGCACAAGATCGCCACGGAGGCAACGAAATGAGCTTCAAGACGACTGCGGCCGTCGAGGAGATGAAGGTCAAGGTGTGCGACCTGCACGCCGAACTCCTGCGCTGGGGCCTGGTGACCTGGACCAGCGGCAACGTCTCGGGCCGCGTCCCGGGCACCGACCTGATCGTGATCAAGCCCAGCGGCGTGTCCTACGACGACCTCGTGCCCGAGCTGATGGTCGTGACCGACCTCGAAGGCAAAGTCCTGCAAGGGGACCTGGCGCCCTCCTCGGACGCGGAGAGCCACAACGTGGTCTACCAGCAGATGCCCGAGGTCGGCGGCGTGGTGCACACGCACAGCCCGTACGCGACCGCCTGGGCCGCGCGCGCCGAACCGATCCCGTGCGTGATCACGGCGATGGCCGACGAGTTCGGCGGGGAGATCCCGCTGGGCCCGTTCGCGCTCATCGGCTCCGACGCGATCGGCAAGGGCATCGTGGACACCCTGCGCGGGCACCGCTCTCCGGCGGTCATCATGCAGAACCACGGCGTCTTCACCATCGGCAAGGACCCGAAGGCGGCCGTCAAGGCCGCCGTCATGACCGAGGACGTGGCCCGCACCGTCCACATCTCCCGGCAGCTCGGCGAGCCCGTCCCGATCCCGCAGGCGGACATCGACAAGCTCTACGACCGCTACCAGAACGTCTACGGCCAGCAGCCGTCCCCCAAGGAGCAGTAAGCAATGCAGACCAAAGAACTGTGGTTCGTCACCGGCAGCCAGCACCTGTACGGGCCCGAGGCCATCGAGCAGGTCGCCCAGAACTCGGCCGACATCGTCGCCGGACTGGACGGGGCCTCCTCGATCCCGGTCAAGGTGGTCGCCAAGCCGGTGCTCACCACGCCCGAGGAGATCAAGCGGGTCCTGCTCGAGGCCAACGCGGCCGACGAGTGCATCGGCGTGATCGCCTGGATGCACACGTTCTCGCCCTCGAAGATGTGGATCGCCGGGCTCGGGGTGCTGCAGAAGCCGCTGCTGCACCTGCACACCCAGCACAACCGCGACCTGCCGTGGGCCGACATCGACATGGACTTCATGAACCTGAACCAGGCCGCCCACGGCGACCGCGAGTTCGGGTACATGCTCACGCGCCTGCGCCACCGCCGCAAGACCGTGGTCGGCCACTGGGCGGACGCGAAGGTCCAGGAGCGGGTCGGCAACTGGGCGCGGGCCGCCTTGGGCTGGAACGAGGTCCAGAACCTCAAGCTGGTGCGCTTCGGCGACAACATGCGCTATGTGGGTGTGACCGAAGGCGACAAGGTCGAGGCGCAGATCCGCCTCGGCGTCGAGGTCAACACGTACGGCGTCAACGAGCTCGTCGAGCGCGTCGCGCAGATCGAGGACAAGGCGATCGACGGCCTCGTGGCCGAGTACGAGACCGACTACGACGTGGCGCCCGAGCTGCGCGTCGGCGGGGCACGGCACGAGTCGCTGCGCGACGCGGCCCGCATCGAGCTGGGCCTGCGGTCGGTGCTGGAGGAGCACGGCGCGAAGGCGTTCACGGACACCTTCGAGGACCTGGGCGCCCTGAAGCAGCTGCCGGGCATCGCAGTGCAGCGCCTCATGGCCGACGGCTACGGCTTCGGCGGCGAGGGCGACTGGAAGACCTCGGTCCTGGTGCGCCTCATGAAGGTCATGGCGACCGGCCTTGAGGGCGGCACGTCCTTCATGGAGGACTACACCTACAACCTGGGCGCGGAGACGCCGCAGATCCTGGGCGCGCACATGCTCGAGGTGTGCCCGACGATCGCGGCCGAGAAGCCCAAGGCCGAGATCCACCCGCTGGGGATCGGCGGCAAGGAGGACCCGGTGCGCCTGGTCTTCACCGCGCCGCCCGGCCCGGCGATCATGGTCGGCATGCTCGACCTGGGGACCCGGCTTCGCCTGGTGGCCAACGAGGTCGACACGGTCGAGCCCGAGCAGGACCTGCCGAACCTGCCGGTGGCGCGGGCCGTGTGGGAGCCCCGCCCGGACCTGCAGACCTCTGCGGAGTCCTGGCTGACCGCGGGCGGGCCGCACCACACCTCGTTCACGCAGGCGTTCGGGCGCGAGGTCCTGGAGGACTTCGCCGAGATCGCCGGGCTCGAACTGGTGACCATCGGCGAGGGCACGAACGTGCGCGAGTTCAAGCAGGAGCTGCGCTGGAACCAGGTCTACCACCACCTCGAGGGCGGCCTGTAAGCCAGCAGGTGAGCGAGTAAGCAAGCAGGGACGAGAACGTCGTGGGGCGGCGGGGCCGAAAGGCCCCGCCGCCCCACGACGTTTCGCCGTCGCGCGCCGGTCGTCTAGGTGTACTTCGCGACGGTCCGTCTGCCGGGGCCGGTCGTCCAAGTTCGCCTTGCGGCGATCAGCCTTCGCGGAGTCGGCGGTTCACGCTCGCCTAGCGGCGGTTCGTCTCCGAGCGCTGGCCGTTCTCGTTCGCCCGCGACCGTCCGACTCCGCGACTTCACCGTTCACCCTTTCGGGTGTATTTGCCGCGCTGCGACCATTTCCGCCCCGGTTCTTGTCGTACCCCTCTGCAACGCTCGGCCCTACACTTGGTCCCCTTCTGGGAGGGTGGGGGATTGGGATGGTCTCTAACCTTTACTTCCCTAGTGATTGCGCTAGTAGGGCTTAACCGGAAGCACAAGTGGTGAACAGGGTGTTTGCGCAACGGCGCACACCGCAATTGCCCTTGGTCGAACCCCCTCGCTTACGACCGGCCTAACAGCTGCTCCTTCACCCACTCGGGGTTCAGGATCGCGTCCCAGGCGATTTCGGCCGCCCCCGTTAGCGGGCCCGCCGCCCCGACCGTGCCCGCCACGATCCGTGGCGGATCGCCCCTCCTGAAAGCCATCAGGCCCTCCCGGCACCGTTCCTCGATCAGGTCCCGCCGCAACCGGATCAGGTCCACGCCCATCCCCGACAGGCTGATCGCCTCCGGATCCAACGCGTTCGCGAGCGCCCCCAGACCCCTTCCGAGCGCGGCCGCGTTCTCGTCCAGCGCCGCACCCGCCTCGGCCTCTCCGGCCTCGGCCCTCCGCAGCACCTCCGCCGCCAATTCACGCCCCGCCCCATAGCCGGGCGTTTCCCCGAACCTGCGGATCAGCGCATTCGCCCCCACATCCAGGCTCCAGCAGCCCCTCACCCCGCACATGCATTCCAGCGGCGACCCGCTCAGCGGCATGTGCCCGAACTCCCCGGCGATGTGGTGCGCCCCCCGCTGCGCGTCCCCGCCCAGCAGCAGCGTCCCGCCGATGTCGAAGTCGATGTGGAAGTGCATCGCGGTCCCCACGCCGCGCAGCGCGCCCCGCCGCGCCTCGGCGAGCCCGGCGAGGCGCGCGTCGTTGTCGATCACCGTGGGCGGCCAGTCGTCGCCGATTACGTCCTCCAGCTCCACCTCGTCCCAGCCCAGATGCGAGATGTGCAGCCGGTGCCCGTCCCGGATCGGCCCCGACGTGGCGAAGCCGAGCACCGCCAGCCGGTCCGTCTCGTGCCGCGCCACGGCCGCGCGGATCTCAGCGAAGGCGTTCGGCGTCCGGTCGTGCTCGCCGCTCTCCAGCTCCACCACCCGGCCGCCCAGCTCCACCGAGGCGAGCGTCCAGGTGTCCTCCCTGAAGTCCACCGCGAACGCCACGGGCCCTTCGGGGTGGGGGACCAGCAGCGTCGTCGGCCGCCCGCGCCCGCTCGTCTCGGCCGGGACCTCGTGCAGCAGCCCGGCCTCCTCCAGCTCGCCGACGAGCGCGGCGGCGGTGTTGCGGCCGATCCCCAGCAGCCGCGCGGCCTCGGCCCTGGTGAACGGCTCGGCCGCGTCGTGGACGGCGCGCAGCAGCCGGACCTGGTTGTGGATCCGGAGGTCGGCGCTGGTCATCGTCTGCGGCATGAACGGATTATGCCAGCCGCCGCATTTTTTGTACACGTCGGGAACAAAACCCTTGACGGCCCACCCCGGTGCTTGTTATGTTCCTAGGGAGAACAAAAAACGGCTCCCGCAGCCGCCCCCGACACGTGCAAGGACCGCAACGACTGTGCCCTCTACAACCGTGAACTCCCCGGACCCGCTCACCCTGCGCCGCGCCCGCATCGGCGTCTTCGGCGGCTTCGCCACCTCAGGCTTCGTCATGGGCGCCTGGGCCGCCGCCCTCCCCAGCGTCGGCGCCCGCCTCGACCTCGGCGAAGCCAAACTCGGCACCGCGCTCCTGCTCATCCAGGTCGTCGGCCTCGCCACCATGACCCTCGCGGGCCGCCTCGCCGACCGCCACTCCACCCGCACGCTCCTGCGCTGGACCGGCCCGGTCTCCCAGCTCGTCCTCATCGCCCCCGCCCTCGCGGGTGACTACACGATGCTCCTGGTCTGCGCCGCCCTCTACGGCGTCGGCGTCGGCTTCACCGAAGTCGGCCTCAACGCCCACTCCGTCGAACTCGAACGCCGCTACCGGCGCCCCATCCTCTCCTCCTTCCACGGCTTCTGGTCCCTCGGCGGCGCCCTCGCCGGGGCCCTCACCTCCCTCGGCCTCACCCTCGGCCTGGGCAGCCAGACGATGCTCATCGCCGTCGCCATCATCAGCTGCGCCGCCTTCGCCGTCTTCACGCTTCCGCTGCTGCCGCCTCCGGGTCAAGACAATTCGGGCGGCAGCAGCGGAGTCCCCGTCCGCTCCATCGGCGCGATCCTGCTGGGCGCCATGTTCATCCTCGGCCTCGCCGGGCACCTCATCGAGTCCGGCGCGATCGACTGGGCCAACCTCCACGCCGACCGCGTCCTCCACGCGGACGCGGCCCTCGCGCCCCTCTCGTACACCGTCTTCGCCTGCGCCATGACCGTCTTCCGGCTCTTCGGCGACCCCATCCGCGCGAAGCTCGGCCCCGGCAACACCCTCCTGTGGGCCGGAACCACCGCCACCGCCGGCTACGCCCTCGTCCTCGTCTCGGGCGCAGCCGGCGGTCTCCCCCTCGCCTGGGCCGGATGGCTCCTCGCCGGCTGCGGCATCGCCATCATCGTCCCGGTCCTGTTCAGCGCCATCGGCGAAGCCGGAGGCACCCCCTCCAACGTCGCCCTCATCTCCATGTCCGGCTCCGCCGGGCTCCTGCTCGGCCCCGCCGCGATCGGCTACATCGCCGAGGCCACCAGCATCACGGCCGGACTCCTCGTCCCCGCCGCACTCGCCGCCTTCGCCGCGTTCGCCGGACCGGCCACCCTGCACCGCCTGCTGAAAGACCGCGCCAAAGGCGACGACGTGAGGGAGGCCTCCCCGGTCGGCTGAGCCGTGCGGCCGGAGCCCACGTACAGTTGTCCCCGCAGAAGGGGAGTAGCTCCCAACGCTGCGGTCGACATACTGGTCTCCTCGCGGGACCCGGCCGCACGGCCTCGAACCTGAGGCGAGCGAGACCTTCGACCAAGGCCGTACGGCCGGGTCGAGGTCCGCGACTGCCCTCCTCCCGGCCCCAACACTGGGAGGATCACCCCCAATGGACGCACTTCTAGCCGCCGCAGCGGTCAGCTTCGGCATGGTCTTCATCGGCGAGATGGGCGACAAGAGCCAGCTCATGGCCCTCACGTTCGCCACCAAGTACCGCATGCGCTCGGTCATCCTCGGCCTGCTCATCTCGATCGGCGCCCTCATCGGCCTCTCCGTCGGCCTCGGCGCCGCCGCCGGGAACCTCCTGCCCACCGACTGGATCCGCCTCGCCGCCGCCGTCCTCTTCATCGCCTTCGGCCTCTGGGGCCTGCGCGGCGGCCAGGACGACGACGAGGACGCGGGCTTCAAAGAGCGCCGCACCGGCCTGCTCACCGTCATCGCCGCCATGTTCCTCGCCGAGTTCGGCGACAAGACCATGATCATCGCGATGGGCCTGGGCTCCAGCTACAACCCGTGGGGCGTATGGCTCGGCGGCACCGCCGGAATGCTCGCCGCCGACCTCCTCGCCGTCTTCGCCGGCGCCTGGGTCGCCAAGCGCATCCCCGAGAAGGTGATCCGCTACGTCTCCTCCGGACTCTTCCTCGTCATCGGCGTCCTGCTGGGCATCGAGGCTGTGACCGCGCTCGCCGACTAAACTCACGGCCATGCCGAAACCGGACGCGAACGAGGACACCGCCGTCATCTACACCGACGGGGCCTGCTCCGGCAACCCCGGCCCCGGCGGGTGGGGCGTGTACTTCAAATGGGGCGACCACGAGAAGGAGCTCTACGGCTCCGAGAAGGCCACCACCAACAACCGCATGGAACTCATGGCCGCCATCCAGGCCCTGGAGACCCTCAAGCGCCCCATGACGATCACGCTCTACACCGACTCCTCGTACGTCCGCAACGGCATCATGACCTGGATGCACGGCTGGAAGCGCAACGGCTGGATCAACTCCAAGAAGGAGCCGGTCAAGAACGCCGACCTGTGGCGCCGACTCGACGAGGCCGCCGCCCGCCACGACGTCGACTGGCGCTGGGTCAAGGGCCACGCCGGCGACCCCGGCAACGAACGCGCCGACAAGCTCGCCGGCCAGGGCCGCGACGAGGCCGCCGGACGCCGCTAGGACCCGGTCGGCGACCCCGGCCGGACCCGCGGGCCGAGTCCCACCCGGACCACCGCACGACGCGCCCGGACGGGCCGGGCAGCCCACACCGCGCCCGGCCCCCGGTGCCGACCCCCGATGAGAATGGAACAATCACCACCATGAGCGACCAGGTACCGTCACGATTCTCCGGGGGCGTCGACCTCAGCACCCTCGCCGCCGCCGCGCAGCAGCAGGCCGCACAGGCGCAGGCAGGACAGCCCCACCAGCACGGCGCGCCCGGCGCGGGCGTCCTCGCCATCGACGTCACCGACGCGACCGTCCAGACCGAGGTGCTCGAACGCTCCCTCGAAGCGCTCGTCGTCGTCGCCTTCTGGGCCGACCAGGTGCCCGAGAGCATCCAGGTCCGCGACCTCCTCCAAGGTCTCGCCGCCGAGGCGAACGGCGCGTGGCTCCTCGCCAAGGCCGACGTCCTGGACAACCAGCAGCTCGCCGCCGCACTCCAGCTCCAGGCCCTCCCGGCCGTCGTCGCCCTCGCCCAAGGCAGGCCGCTCGACCTCCTCCAGGGCCCGCAGACCGAGCAGAGCCTGCGCCAGTGGCTCGGCCGCGTCACCCAGGCCGCCGGACTCGACGTCCCGCAGCCGGTCGACCCCGAGCTCGCCAACGCCGAGAACCTCCTGGTCGAAGGCGACCTCGACGCCGCCGAGACCGCCTACGACCGGTACCTCAAGAACCACCCCGCCTCCAGCGAGGCCGAGGCCGGTCTCGCGCAGGTCCGGATGCTCCGCCGCGTCGGGGCCCTCCCCGACGACGCCGTCGCCCTCGCCGACGCCGACCCGGACAACATCGACGCCGCCCTCGCGGCCGCCGACCTCCAGCTCCTGTCGGGCCAGGCCGAGGCCGCCTACGAGCGGCTCATCGCCCTGGTCGCGAAGAACTTCGGCGACGACCGCGAACGCGTGCGCAAGCGCCTCGTGGAACTGTTCACCGTCGCGGGCAGCGACGACCCCGCCGTCGCCAAGGCCCGCCGCAAGCTCAGCTCCGTCCTGTTCTGACGCCCGAGCGGCACCCGAACCTCCACGCCACCCGGTGACGTGGAGGTTCGTCTGTTCGGAGGGTCGCGGCGAACGCTTGCGGGCCGTACATTCGACCAGTGGGCTCCGCTCGCGACACCTGGTGCCGCGGTGCCCCGCTGTGTCAAGCTTGCGTGGCCGGAACTGTGGTGGGGAGGTGAGTGTTGCCAGCGACTCGATCGAGACGCATCGCGGTCCTCGACGCGCCCTCCAACCTCGGCCTGCGCCCACCCACCCCGAACACCGTCCCCGGCTGCGCCAAAGCGCCGGGGGCGCTCCGCGACCACCGGCTCCTCTCACGGCTCAACGCCGTCGACGCCGGATGCCTCACCCCGCCGCGCTTCGACGCCTCGCCCTGGCGGCCCGGTGACGGCGTCGGCCAGGCGAAGGCCATCGCCGAGTACACCCGCCGCCTCGCCGACCGGGTCGAACGCCTCTGGCAGGAGCGGCGCTTCCCGCTCGTCCTCGGCGGCGACTGCTCGATCCTCCTCGGCTCCGCCCTCGCCGCCCGCCGCCGCACCGAACGCGACCGCAAGCCCCGCGGGCTGATCTTCATCGACGCCCACTCCGACTTCCGCCATCCCGGGAACTCCCAGTACGTCGGCGCGGCGGCCGCCGAGGAACTCGCGCTCGCCACCGGCCGGGGCCAGCCCGACCTCACCGACATCGGCGGACTCCGGCCTTACGTGAACACGGACCATCTGGTGATGCTGGGACTGCGCTCGGACGATTCGCACCGGGTCGAGCTGGAGGCCACCGGGGTCGCGATGCGCACCGTCCCGGCCATGCGCGCCGGCGGCGTCGGCCGCAGCGCCGAGTGGGCCCTGGACCGGGTGGGCGACGTCGCGACCTTCTGGCTGCACGTGGACGTCGACGTGCTCGACCCGTCGGTGATGCCCGCGGTGGACGGCCCCGCGCCGGGCGGCATCTCACTGGGCGAGCTGAGCCAGATCATCACCACCTGCGCGGCCGACGACCGCTGCGTGGGCATGGACTTCACGGTCTTCGACCCCGACTACGACCCCGACGGCGAGTACGCCAAAGCCCTCACCGACCTCCTCGTCGAAGCCCTCCAGTAGGAGACTTGCCGGCTGTACCTTCCCGCCGGTACCTTCCCGAAGGCGCGCTGCCGATTCGGCCCTGTCGTCAGGTGTTCGTCTCCTGGCGGGAGAGGAATGCCCCGATGCGCTCGGCGGCTTCGGGGCGCCCGGTCCAGTAGACATGGCGCGCGCCGTCCAGCAGGACGAGTTCGGCGTCGGGAATGTTCTGAGCCAGGAGTTCGGCGTTCTGAGGGACGGTGAGCTCGTCGTCGCCGCCGTGGATCACGAGCGTGGGCACGGAAATACGCCGGGGATCGGGACCGTCGTGCCTCGCTACGGCCTCCAGATGCGCCCGCATGGCGCCCGGAGAAGCCGCCGCGGGAAGCACCGCCGCCGCTTCCTGCGGATGGGCGGCCAGCCATGCGGCGGGGTAGAACAGCGCCGCCAGGGCCGCGGTGTCGCCCGAGTTCAGTGCCCGGGTCGCGTGCGCGGGCCGCGGCACACCGGTCTCATCGCCCACCGAGGTCGCACCGAGGACGAGCGAGACCGCGCGTTCGGGGTGGTCGGCGCCGATCCACTGCGCGATCCGGCCTCCCATGGAGTGGCCGTACACATGGGCGCGTGCCACGCCCGCGGCGTCGAGCACGGCGACGACGTCACGGGCGAAATCGCGCGTCGACCACTCGGCGGGGAACCGATCGTCGCTGGCTCCGGTGCCGCGGTGGTCGAAGACGATCGTCGTCCGTTCGCCGAAGTCCGCGAAGGCGGAGTCCCACCCGTGGTGGTCGAGCGCGAGCCCCTGCACCAGCACGATCGGCTCAGCCGCTCTGGAAGTGCCGGGAACGAGGTCGTACCAGAGCCGCGATCCGTCGGTCGCCTTCGCATAAGCCATGCGCCCATCGTGCCACGCACCCCCGACAAAACGGACGCCCTCGCCGCGGACCCCCGCACCCCTGGCCCGGGCCCGGATCGGGCCCGCTGAAAACGGCTGTCGCGGCGTGCGCCGGCGCGCCTATGCTCCTCAGCGTGGCATTCGAAGCGTTCGCCGGTCTGCACCACCGGCAGGTCGCCGGACGGCTGCTGGCCGCCGGTTGGGACGTGTGCGGACTCGGCGACTGGGCGACGGTGTGGCGGTCCCCGGACGGGTCGCAGGTCGCCCGCGTGTGCCCGTTCGAGCCCGCTTACGGGGTGTTCGTGGAGCTGTGCCGGACCCTCACCGGCCATCCGCTGCTCCCGCGGATCGACTTCGACGCGGAGCTCTCGGGAGGCGGACGGGTCACCGTCATGGAATCGCTGCTGCCCGCGGAGACCGCCGAACGCACGGCCCTCATCGCCCGCTGGGACGCGGCCGACCCCGCCGACCCGGTGACCGCGGTCCGCGAGGAGGCCGAGCGGCTGAACGCCGAAGCCGCTGCAGCCGTGCCGTTCTGGGGCGGCCTCGACCGCAACCCGGGCAACGTCATGCGGCGGGCCTCGGGCGAGTCGGTGCTCGTGGACCTGTTCTACGCGAACGGGCTCGAGCTCTACCCGGCGCTGCTGGAGGACCCCGCGAAGGTCGGCGCCGCCTTCCCGCCTGAGCGGCGCGAGTTCATCTGCGAGATCGCCGCGATCGTCCGTGAGTCCACTCCCGAGGAGATCGCCGCACTGCGGGCAGCCCAGGCGCGCATGGACGAAGGGCTCGCGAACACCCCTTAGGCGCTGATCAACGGCAGCACGATCTGATCGAGCATCTCGTCGACGACATGCGTCGGAGCCGGATGGCCCCTGGTCAGGAAGTAGTGCGTGAGCAGTGTCGGAGCCAGGTTCACCACCCGCGGTTGCAGCGCGTCCGGTCGCACGGTGCCCCGTTCGATGCCGTCCTCGAAGATCTTCGCGAAGACCTGGATGCGCGGCGCCTCCAACCGGTCGCGGATCTCCTCGGCCTCGGCCTCGCTCGCGGGGGAGGAGCCGAGCTCGCCGACCCAGCCGCGCACGGCCTCCCCGAAGGGCCCGCCCTGGTAGCCGGTGATGAACCGCATGACCCTGAGCAGGTCCTCGCGCAGCTCGCCCGTGGGCTCGAACGCGGTCTCGACCTCGGTGGCCTGGTATCGGACCGCGGCCCGGACCAGGTGCGCCCGGTCGGGCCAGCGCTTGTAGAGCGAGGCCTTCCCGGCCTTGGCGCGCGCCGCGACGGCCTCCATGCGGAGGTTCGCGTAGCCGACCTCGGCGAGTTCTTCGAGAGCGGCCGCGAAGATCGCGCGTTCGAGGTCGTCGCCGCGCCTGCGGCCGGCTGTGGACTCGGTCACCGCGATCCTTTCGATAGTGAACGATGCGTTCACTAAATGCTAGCTTGTAATAAGAGACGCGCCGTTCACTGCCTAGGCGTCTCGAACACCACACGTTTCCGGCCGCCGGGCCCGTCGTGCGCGCCCCCGGTCTTCCTCCCGCAACACCATAGGAGGCCGTCCTTTGACCGCCGTGACCGACGCCCCGCCCCCGCCCGCGATGACCCACCGCGAAGTCCTGAGGGCCCTCTCCGGGCTCCTCATGGTCCTGTTCGCGGCCATGGTCTCGTCCACCGTCGTCTCCGTCGCGCTCCCGCAGATCGTGGGTTCGCTCAAGGGGACCCAGTCGCAGTACACCTGGGTCGTCACCGCGACCCTCCTGGCGAGCACCGCCTCGACACCCGTGTGGGGCAAGCTCGCCGACCTGTTCGACAAGAAGCGGCTGCTCCAGGTCGCCATCGTGATCTTCGCGGCCGCCTCGCTGGCGTGCGGCCTGGTGGAGAACACCGGGCAGCTCATCGCCCTGCGCGCCGTCCAGGGCCTGGGCATGGGCGCCCTGCAGGTGCTCGTGCAGGTCATCATCGGCGCCATGGTCAGCCCCAAGGAACGGGGCCGCTACAACGGCTACCTCGGCGGCGTCATGGCCCTCTCGACGGTGGGCGGACCGCTGCTGGGCGGCGCGATCACCGACACCGACTGGCTCGGCTGGGAGTGGTGCTTCTTCCTGGCCGTCCCGATCTGCGTGGTCGCGTTCGCGATGCTCTCGAAGACCCTGCATCTGGCCGAGACCAAGAAGACCGATGTGAAGGTCGACTACGTCGGCGCGACGCTCATCGCCGCGGGCGTCAGCCTCCTGCTGCTGTGGGTCACGTTCGTGGGCAACGACTTCGACTGGATCTCGTGGCAGACCGCCGTCATGGTCGCCGGTTCGGTCGTGCTCCTGGGCGCGGCCACCGTGGTCGAGACCCGGGTCCGCCAGCCGGTCGTGCCGGTCCACGTCATCAAGCGCCGCGACCCCGCGCTCGCGGTCGTCGCGAGCCTCGCGGTCGGCATGGCCATGTTCGGCGGCGCGGTCTTCCTCGGCCAGTACTTCCAGATCTCGCGCGGCTTCTCGCCGACCGAGGCGGGCCTGCTGACCATCCCGATGATGTTCGGCGTCATGGTCGCCTCGGCCGTGGCCGGGCGGATGGTGTCGCGCTCGGGCAAGGTCAAGCCGTACATCCTCACCGGGACGCTGGTCCTGACGGGCGGCTTCTCGATGCTCGCGACGATCGACCACACGACGTCGCTGGTGTTCATGGGCGTCGGCATGTTCCTCGTCGGCACCGGCGTCGGCATGTCCATGCAGAACCTGGTCCTGGTGGTGCAGAACTCGGTGCCGCTGCGCGAGCTCGGCGCGGCCTCGGGCGCGATCACGTTCTTCCGCTCGCTGGGCGGGACGATCGGCGTGTCGGTCCTCGGCGCGGTCCTGGCGAACCAGGTCGCCGACAAGATCAGCTCGGGCCTGGCCGCCTTGGGCATCGACGCGGCCGCGAGCGGCGGCGGGTCCAGCCTGGACCTGGAGTCGATGCCCGGTCCGGTCGCCGAGATCGTGCGGGCCGCATACGGGGACGCGACCGGGCACCTGTTCCTGATCTCGGCCTGCATCGCGGTCATGGGGTTCATCGCGGCGCTGTTCCTCACCCCGGTCGAGCTGCGCGAGACCGTGGACCTCGCCGAGACCCCGGTGAGTGAGGAACCCGCCCTCGCGAACCCGTAGCGAGGACTCGGCGGACACAAGCCAGGCCGGTCGATCCCTCCAGAGGATCGGCCGGCCTGTTTCGTTGTGCAGTGAGGTCAGCGGTCAGCGGTCGGTGATGGCGGGGCCGGGCTCGGTCGGCAGGGCCGCGACGAGCCGGGCTATGTCCTGCCGGTTGGCCCCTACGGTGCTGACGCGGTGGCGTCCGCCGTCGGGGAGGACGCGGATGATGTGCCTGCCGTCGAAGTAGAGGTGCTCGCCTTTGGGGCCGCCGAGTCCGCGACTGCCCGGCCCGAAGGCCATGAAGACCGTGAGGCCGCCGGTGGCGGGGTCGTAGCGGTAGCGGTGGCGGAAGAACGAGCCGAGACCGCCGCCGAGCAGGGCAAGGCCGGTGACGCCGATCGGCACCAGCACGGGGATGAAGGGCATCAGGAGTGAGAGCGCCGCGCAGACCAGGAGGACCGCGCCCATGATGGTCATGAGGACGGACGCTCCACGGGCGTAACGGATCTTGAGGTACCGGGGGGCTCTTGTGTCGGGCATCGCGACTCCGATGGGGGTGGGGGAGGAGCGATTCCAGGATAGCGAGGCGCGGCGCACCGCGCCTCGCGGCGGCCGTCAGGCCCCGGGAACGGGCCCGGTGGGGGCCTGGTTCGCGGCGTAGAGCGCCTGGATCAGGCGGGCCAGGTCCTCGCGGTTGACGCCGACCATGCTCACCTTGCGCTGGGCGCCGTTCGGCATGGCGCGCACGACCTTCGACTTCGCCGGATCGAAGTAGACGCGCTCACCCTTGGGCGCACCGTAGGCGCGCACCTGGAAGCCCAGCGGCGAGTACAGGTACAGGGCGCCGGTCGCGGCGTCGTACACGGCGTAGGGCTTGAAGAACGACAGGACGCCGAAGAGCGTGAACAGCACCCCGAGGATGAGGTGGAGGCTGAAGGCTCCGGCGGCGAGGGCGATCAGTCCGAGGAGGAGGAAGAGCCCCCCGGCGACGAGCCACAGGACCGAGAGGCCGGTGCCGTACCGGACGGGGACGAGGTACGGGTTCTGCTGGGCGTTCAATTGTATTCCTAGGATTGCAGGGGAAACGGATCGCCAGAATAGCGCAGCACTTCGATCCGGACGCTCAGTAGTTCTTCCACTCGGACTGCACCAGGTCCAGGATCACCGGGTGCATGAGCGTGGAGGGCTCCATCGCCATCCGGTCCCGGTCCGGGGGGAAGACCTGGGCCGCCTCCATCAACGCCGGTGTGAGCGAACGGAACTCGCCGATCGACGTGTCCAAGCCCAACTCGGGGGCCGCGCCGCCGGCCTGCACCAGCTGGAAGCCCCAGTCGCCGAAGCTCGGCACGCTCACCCAGTACGGGCTCGGCTCGTACCCGGCCGCTTCCAGCGTCGCGGTGATCGTCCAGAACGTCTTGGGCGCGAAGTACGGCGACCCGCTCTGGACCACCATCCGCCCGGTCTCGTTCAGGTGGTCGGTCGCGAGGCCGTAGAACTCCACCGAGTAGAGCTTCGCCGTCTCGGTCGCGTCCGGGTCGGGCATGTCCACGATGATCGTGTCCCACACCCCGGTCTGCCCCCGCAGCCACGTGAACGCGTCCTCGTTGATGACCTCGACCTTCGGGTCGTTCATCGAGTCCTCGTTGAGGTCCACCAGGTCGTCGAAGCCCCGCGCGAGATCGGTCACCGCCCCGTCGAGGTCCACCAGGGTCACGGTCTCGACCTCGGGGTAGCGCAGGATCTCCCGCACCGCGAGCCCGTCGCCGCCGCCCAGGACCAGGACGTTCTCGTGCGGGCCGTCCATCGCCGGGTGCACCAGCGCCTCGTGGTACCGGTATTCGTCCACAGAGGAGAACTGGAGGTCGCCGTTCAGGTACAGCCGCAGGTCCTGGTCGCCGAACGGCGAGGCCGACTCGGTCAGGACGATCTGCTGGTACACGCTGTCCTCGCTGTAGACGATCGGGGCCGCGTACAGCGCCTGCCGCGCGTTCGTCTCGAACCGGTCGGTGTACGCGAACGCGGCCACCAGCAGCACGGCCGTCCCGGCCGCCACCAGCGTGAGCAGTTGCTTCGCGAGCTTCGACAGGTCACGGCGGAACAGGAGGTAGATCAGCACCACCCCGGCCACCGCGTTCACCGCGCCCACCAGCAGCGCGCCCTGGATCTGCCCGAAGAACGGCAGCAGCACGAACGGGAACGCCAGGCCCCCGATGAGCCCGCCCAGGTAGTCCGCCGCGTTCAAGTCGGCGACGGCCGCGCCCGCGGCCTGCTCCCGGATGCGCTGCAGCAGCTCCATCAGCAGCGGGATCTCGGCCCCGATCAAGAGTCCGATCCCCGCGGCCACCGCCACCAGCGGCAGGCTGTACAGGTCCGTCCACGCGAACGCCGCGTACAGCAGCATCACGCTGAACCCGCCCAGCAGCGCCAAAGCCAGCTCCACGATCGCGAACGCCAGCGCCGGCCAGCGGCGCAGCGGCTTGGCCGCCAGAGCGCCCAGGCCCATCGCGAACACCATGACCGCCAGCACGATCGACGCCTGCCGAGCGGTGTTCCCGACCAGGTAGGCGCCCAAGGTGATGAGCGCCAGTTCGTACACCAGCCCGCACGCCGAGACCGCGAACGCGGTCGCGAGCAGGCCGAAGCGCGCCAGGCGGACCCGGCGCGCCGACATAGCGGGCACAGTTTTCAGTGACGCAGTGTGAGGGGCGGCCTCGGCCGTCAAGACAGCGCCATCGCGATGACCCCGCCCAAGGCGACGTGCATCGCGGCGTTGACCCACACCGCCGGCTGCAGCTCATCGGTGGTGAGGATGTCGCCGAGCTTGCCGGGGGTCAGCAGGTCCAGGACGAGGAACGCGACCGCCATCGCGCCCAGGCCGATCACGCCGAACACGAACGTGGAGATCACGCCGCGGACCACGCCGCCCTCGGAGGCCCAGATCGCGCCGACCACGATCAGGCCCACGCCGAGCACGTTCGAGGTCAGCAGGACCGCGGCGTTCTTGTTGCGCTCGGTCCAGATCAGCTCCCCGAGCTTGCCGGGGGTGAGCCAGTCGGTGACGAGGTAGCCGAGCACCATGAGGACGATGCCGATCGCGCTGTAGGCGACGGCGCCGACCACGGCACCGGAGAAGTCTTCGATCATTGGGCTGAAACCTTTCGGAGGTTGCGGGACTGACGCGCTATTTGCCGGTGCCGGGACCGCCACCGCGGAACGGCGACGGCGGCGAGGACGACCAGCCCCAGCCCCCGAGGATGAAGATCGACGAGTAGTGGTTGTAGCCGCTGCGGTAGTCGTGCAGCAGGATCTTCGACCCGCCGTTGTAGGGCGAGACCGCGACGATGTGCTTGGAGTACTGGAGGTAGTAGACGCCCCCGGAGGACCGCTCCTCCCTGGCCTCGGCGTCGTCGTCGATCTGATCGGCCACGGTCGCGGGGGACGCGTCCGACGTGTACGCCTTGCCGCCGCCCTCGTCGAGGCTCGAGGCCCGGTCGTAGTGGCTCTTGATCGTGTCCGTCGGGTTCGAGAAGTTCGAGTTCATCAGGAACACGCCGCCGCAGCACAGGACCAGGACCACGGCGATCGCCGTCCAGTGCTTCCAGGTCAGGCCGCGCGACGCGGAACTCGGGGGAGGTGCGTGCTCATCGCTCATCGGTGGTCCTCGGTCGTCTCTCGGGGATTCGGTTCAGCTTACGGGCGCGACCGTGCTGTGGGTGGTCACGACCTCGCCGTACTGCGGGTAGGTGTGCACGGTCCGCCACGACAGCGGCGCGGTCCCCGTGATCTCCAGGGCCGTCAGCGCGTCCGGGTCCGCCCCGAACACGCCGACCAGCAGGTCCGGCTCCCCGGTGCGCAGCACGGCGCGGTCCCGCAGGGCCCGGACGGTCTGGCGCAGCTGGGGAACGGTGACGGTCTCCACAGTGCACTCGTAGCGGTGGCGCCAGGCGCCGACGCGCTGGCTGAACGCCTCGGGCAGGTCCGGGCTCAGGTCCGACCGGTACGCGAGCGTCTCGGCGATGAGCCCGTCGGGGGTGGCGACCACGGCCTGGTGGCTCGCGCCCAGCAGTCGCAGCGACAGCCGCAGGGGCCCGGCGTCGCGGTCCATGCGGTCCAGGACCGGCATCGACGGGGCGTCGGGGCGGAAGGTGAGCGAGGCGGCCGAGACGTCGACGAACGGCACCTCGATGTGCGCTATCAGCGTGGGCTCCGGGGGATCGAAGGGGTGTTCAGACTTCTTCGCTCTGGTGGTAGATCGTGATCTGCCCACGGTCGAGCGTAAGGCCTTTCGCCAACTCCCACCGCGCGCCGTCGCCGAAGGCCTCGAAGGACAGCTTCTGCCCCTCGGGTCCGGCGTAGTCGTGGTAGCGGACGGTGCCCGTGGGGGCCAGGCCCGTGGTGGCCTCGCTCGCGTACTTCGCGGTGCCCTTCTCGTCCGACCGGTACGACACGCCCTCGTGACTGAGTTCACGCGCGCCGGGCTGGAGGTCGGTATCGGTGACCTCTTCCCACAGGACGACCTCGAGGTCGGGGTCGGCCTCGACCGAGAGCCAGCGCTTGACGCCCGTCCCGGTGTCCAGGAAGTGCTCCGACCAGCGGTAGTCGCCCTCCGAGAGGCGCAGTGTGCCGCGCACCGCGAGGGTCTTGCCGTACAGCTCGACGAGGTCGGCCGCCTTGAGCCGCTTGGGGTCGCCGCGCAGCACGTCGGTGTCGGCGTCGGCGAACGGGTCGACCGGGGCGGGCCGGGCGGCCGGTTCGCTCTGCCGCTTGTTCTTGCGCCACAGCCACCAGCCGACGAGAGCGGCGGCGACGAGGAGGAGGACCCAGATCATGGCGGTGCCTTCGCGTTGGGAGGAGAGACGGGGATGGTGCCTTGACGTCACTGTACCGCCAAGATGGCAATGGTGGTGTAACCGCTGCTTCTCCTGTGAACCCTAGGATCTAGCCTGGAGACGGCTCACGACGAGGTGAGTAGAAGCGATTCGGACTGGAGATCGAGACGTGTTGGCGTTCATCGGCGACGAAGAGTTCCGCGAGACCCTCCCCGACCGGGAGGAACTGCTGACCGAAGCGGCTCACCTGGCAGGATCCGACGAATCACTGGCGAGACTGGTCGAGCTCTACTGGAGCCTGGTGTCCGACGACGACCTCGTCGGGCGCAGCGCCCAGCAGCTGCTGGAGACCACCGCCCACCACCGGCGCATGGCCGAGGTCCGCGGCCCCGGCGAGGTGGTCCTGGAACTGGACTGCCCCGAGGACGCCGAAGGGCCCGACGCGGCCTCCTCGACCCGCATCGACCTCGTCTGCGACGACTCCCCGTTCCTGGTCGACTCGCTCACGGGCCTGTTCAACCGGTACGGCATCGACATCGCCGTGTTCGTCCACCCGATCGTCCCGGTCCGCCGCGACGGTGACGGAAACCTCATGGAGGCGCCCGCCGAGGGCGGGCTGGCCGAATCCTGGATGCACGCGGAGACGCCGCGGGTCTCGGACGCGGCGTTCCTCGCGAAGCTCGAAGCGGAGATCCTCGACGTCCTCTCCGATGTGGGCGCCTGCGTCGCCGACTGGCAGGCCATGCGCGCCAAGGCCCTGGAGATCGCGGCCGACCTCGACGCGCGCGCCTCGGGCGCCAAGGACGCGCCGCTGCCGGTGCCGCCCAAGGACATCGACGACACCGTCGAGCTGCTGCGCTGGCTCGCCGACGACAAGTTCACCTTCCTGGGCTTCCGGCGGTACCAGCTCACCGGCTCCGGTGAGGACCAGTCGCTGACGCCGCTGGCCGAGACCGGCCTCGGCCTGCTGCGCAGGGCCCCCGCGACCCCGCGGCCCATCCCGTCGTTCAACACCGACGCGCGCGCGCAGATCGGCGCCAAGCGGTTGCTGGTGATCACGAAGTCGAACGCGCGCTCCACGGTCCACCGGACGTCCTTCATGGACTACATCGGTGTGAAGACCTTCGACGCGAGCGGCGAACCGGACGGGGAACTGCGCTTCCTCGGCCTGTTCACCTCCGCCGCCTACCTTTCGAGCGTCACCGAGCTGCCGGTGGTGCGGCGCAAAGTCGAGGACGTGCTCGCGCGTTCGGGCGTGACCCTGTCCTCCCACTCGGGCAAGGACCTCGTCACCGCCCTGGAGACCTACCCGCGCGACGAGCTGTTCCAGGCCCGCACGGACGACCTGTACTCGACCGCGATGGGCGTGCTGCGCCTGGCCGGGCGGCGTCGCCTGCGCCTGTTCGCGCGCCGGGACGTGTACGGCCGCTTCTACTCCTGCCTCGTCTACCTGCCGCGGGACCGGTACAACACCGAGAACCGGATGCGGATCGAGGAGATCCTGCGCCGCCGCCTGCACGGCGCGGCGGTCGACTACGACGCGCGCGTCACCGAGTCGGTGCTCGCCCGCCTCCACTTCGTGGTGCGCATCGACCCGTTCGCCGTGCGCGCCCCCGTCGACGTCGAGTCGATCCAGGCCGAACTCGCGGACGCGACCCGATCCTGGGACGCCGACCTGGTCCTCCAGCTCGACCACCACATCGGCGAGGGCCAGGCCCGCACCCTCGCGAAGGCCTACGCGCACGCGTACCCGCCCGCGTACAAGGCCGAGCACTCGCCGATCGACGCCGCGAAGGACATCGCGAAGCTCGAGATGCTGCGCGAGGACGGCGACATGGAGCTCCAGTTGTTCCGCCGCGGCGGCGACGACGCCGACGTCCACTTCAAGGTCTACGCCTTCGACCGGCCCGTGGGGCTCTCCGAGGCGCTGCCGGTGCTCAAGGACCTGGGCGTGCGCGTCGCCGAGGAGCGCCCGTACCACATCAAACGCGCCGACGGCACGATCCACTTGCACGACTTCGGGATCGAACTGCCCGGCAAGGCCGCCGAATCGGTGCCGCAACTGCGGATCCGCTTCGAGAACGCCTTCCGCGCCGCCTGGGCCGGCGAGGCCGAATCGGACCGGCTCAACGAACTGGTGATCCTCGCCGGGCTCACCTGGCGCCAGGTCGTGGTCCTGCGGGCCCTCGCCCGGTACCTGCGCCAGTGCGGGTTCGTGTTCTCCCAGGACTTCATCGCCTCCACTTTGGGCGCCTACCCCGAGATCGCCGGGAACCTGGTGCGGCTCTTCGAGGCCCGCTTCGACCCGCGCGTCGGGGCCGACCGGGACGCGGCGGTCGCCCGCATCGACGAGTCCCTCGCGGACGGCCTCGCGGCCGTCCCGAGCCTGGACGCCGACCGGATCCTGCGCGCGTTCCTCACGCTCATCCGCTCCACCCTGCGGACCTCCTACTTCCAGCGCGGGAACGCGGGCCGTCCCAAGGAGTACGTGTCGTTCAAGTTCGACGCCCGCGCCATCGACTTCCTGCCCAAGCCCCGACCCATGTTCGAGGTGTTCGTGTACTCCCCGAAGTTCGAGGGCGTCCACATGCGGTACGGGAAGGTCGCGCGCGGCGGCCTGCGCTGGTCGGACCGGCGCGAGGACTTCCGCACCGAGATCCTCGGGCTCGTCAAGGCCCAGGAGGTCAAGAACACCGTCATCACCCCCGTCGGCGCCAAGGGCGGGTTCGTGCTCAAACGGGAGGACTTCGCCGACCGGGCGGCCTTCCAGGCCGAAGGCGTGGCCCGCTACCGCCAGTTCATCTCGGCGCTGCTGGACATCACCGACAACCGCGACGCCGACAACACGGTCGTGCCGCCGCCGAACGTGGTCCGCCACGACGCCGACGACCCCTACCTCGTGGTTGCCGCAGACAAGGGCACCGCGACGTTCTCCGACGTCGCCAACGGCGTCGCCGCCGAATACGGGTTTTGGCTCGGCGACGCGTTCGCCTCGGGCGGCTCGGTCGGCTACGACCACAAGAAGATGGGCATCACCGCAAGGGGCGCTTGGGAATCGGTGAAGCGCCACTTCCGTGCCGAGGGCCTGGACACGCAGACGCGGGACTTCACCGCGGTCGGCATCGGCGACATGTCCGGCGACGTGTTCGGCAACGGGATGCTCCTGTCGCCGCACATCCGGCTCGTGGCCGCGTTCAACCACATGCACATCTTCATCGACCCCAACCCGGTCGCCGCCGTCTCGTTCAGCGAGCGCCGCCGCCTGTTCGACCTGCCGCGCTCGTCCTGGACCGACTACGACCCGGCGCTCATCTCCGCCGGCGGCGGCGTGTGGGAACGCTCGGCGAAGTCGATCCCGGTCGCCGACGAGGTCCGCACCGCGCTCGGCATCGACGCCGACGTCAAGGACCTCACCCCGCCCGAACTCATCCGCGCGATCCTCACCGCCCCCGTCGACCTCCTGTGGAACGGCGGCATCGGGACGTACGTGAAGGCCGCGTCCCAGACCGACGCCGCGGCGGGCGACAAGGCCAACGACGCGGTCCGCGTCAACGGCGAGGACCTGCGCTGCCGCGTCATCGGCGAAGGCGGCAACCTCGGCCTGACCCAGTTGGGCCGCATCGAGTACGCGCAGTCCGGCGGTCCGGACGGCACCGGCGGGCACTGCAACACCGACTTCATCGACAACTCCGCGGGAGTGGACACCTCCGACCACGAGGTGAACATCAAGATCCTCCTGCGCTCGGCCGCGCTCACCGGCCGCGTCGACCCGGCCCGGCGCGACGGCCTCTTCATGGACATGGCCGACGCCGTGGCCGACGCGGTCCTGGCCGACAACTACGGCCAGAACATGGCCCTGGCCAACGCGATCCGCCTCAACGTCCGCCTCCTGCCCGTCCACATCAGACTCATGAAGCACCTGGAGAAGACCGTCGGCCTCGACCGCGAGATCGAGGGCCTGCCCAGCGACAAGCAGCTCAAGGAACGCAGCGCCACCGGGGCCGCGCTCACCGAACCCGAACTCTCCGTGCTGCTCTCGTACGTGAAGATCTGGGCCAAGCGGGCGGTGCTCGACTCGAACCTGCCTGACGAGGAGTGGACCGCGCCGGTCCTGCGCGAGTACTTCCCGGCGCCGCTGCGCGAGCCCTACGCCGACCTCATGGCCGACCACCCGCTGCGCCGCGAGATCGTCACCACCGCCGTGGTCGGCGAGGCCGTCAACCGCTGCGGCACCACGTTCCTGTTCCGCATCGCCGACGAGACCGGCGCGGACGTCGTGGACGTCATCCGCGCCTTCGTGATCATCCGCGACGCCTTCGGCCTGCCGGGCCTGTGGCGCAGGATCGAAGCGCTCGACAACCAGGTGCCGCAGGAAGCCCAGGTCGCGAGCATGCTCGTGATCCGCCGGCTCCTGGACCGGGGCGTGCGCTGGCTCGTGCAGCACCGCCGCGGGTCCCTGGACGTGGCCGCCGAGATCGAGCGCCTGCGCCCGGGCCTGGCCGTGCTGCAGCCGAAGCTGCCGCAGCTGCTCACCGATTCGGAGGCGGTCGGGTTCGAGGAGTTCTGCGAGCAGTTGGAGGAGCAGGGCATTCCGGCGGAGGTCGCGCGGGACGCGTCCGCGCCGATCTTCGGGTTCGGGCTGGTCGACGTGGTCGAGTGCGCGCGGGCGCTGGAGACCGATCTGGAGACGACCGCGGAGGTCTACTACGGGATCGCCGCGCGCGTGCACCTGGACGAGATCCTGAACCAGATCTCGGCGCTGCCGCGGACGAACCGGTGGCAGACCTTGGCGCGGTCGGCGCTGCGATACGACCTGTACGGTGCGATGGCGGGCCTGACCGCCGGTGTGCTGCAAGCGAAACCGGGCACGGACCCGGCGGAGGCGGTCGGCTCGTGGGCCGAGCGCAATGCCGCGGAGATCGAACGCATCCACGAGGCCACGGCCGAGGCCGAGCGGTCGGACGAGAAGCTCGCGGTCCTGTCGGTCGCGTTGCGCCAGATCCGAAGCATGGACGCGGAGAACCTCGCGGGGCGATAAGCGAACGGCACGGATCGGCGCGGTTCGAGGGCCGGGGCGGGCGCCGCAGGCGCCCGTTCGCAGGGCCCCCGGTCAACTACCCTGCCTTGGGGGGTGTTGTCGAACCCCTGGGTACGACATCCTGTCGGAGCCCGCGCCGATTCGGAGTGGCGCTCGGGTCTGGCGAGTGCTCCTGTGGCTTTCGCGCGCTAGTGGCGCAGGTGCGGCTTGAGGCCATGTGGATAATGTGGGCTCGGACGAGAGAGAAGAACGAATGTCGAAGAGCCACACCCCCGGGGTGCCCAAGCTGCTGCGGGTCCTCAACGACCAGGCCGCACTGAAGCTGCTGCTTGAAGACGGGCCCCAGACGCGAGCGCAACTCGCTGAACGCACCTCGATGTCCAAGGTCACCGCCTCGCAGATGATGGAGCGGCTCCAGACCCGCGGCCTCGTCGAGGTCGTCGGCTCCAAGTCCGGCGGCCGCGGCCCCAACGCCTCGTTGTACGCCGCCGTCCCGACCTTCACCTACGTCGTCGGCGTCGAAGTCGGACCCGTGACCACCAAGGGCGCCTGCGCCGACTTCACCGGCCGCATCGTCGGCCGCGCCGAGATCGACGTCGAAGGCTCGACCGACCCGGTCGCCGTGGTCCGCCGCGTCGTCACCGACTCCGTCGCCGACGCCGGGATCGAGATGGGCAAGGTCCAGCGGATCGTCCTCGGCACGCCCGGCGTCATCGACCCCGCCAGTGGTGAGATCGGCTTCTCCTGGAACCTCCCGGCCTGGCACCGGGGACTGCGCACGGCCCTGAACGAGGAGTTCGCGCCGACGGTCGCCATCGAGAACGACGTCAACCTCGCCACGATCGCCGAGCAGCGCTCCGGCGGCGCGGGCGGTGCCGCCGACTTCGTGTTCGCCTGGTTCGGCGGCGGCCTCGGCCTCGGCGTCATCCTCAACGGACAGCTCTACCGCGGCGCCAGCGGCGCCGCGGGCGAGATCGGCTTCCTCCCGGTGCCCGGCGGCGAACTGCCCACCGGCGGCGTCGTCACCAGGCTCTCCAAAGGCTCCTACCAGCGCGTCATCGGCGGCGACGCCGTCCTGGACATCGGTGCGAAGTACGGCTTCGAAGCCGTCGAACCCGGCGAGGTCCTCACCGCCGCAATCGAAGCGGGCGCGGCGGGCGCGGCCTGCCTCGACGAGATCGCGCGCGGCATCGCCCTCGGCATCGTCGCCGTCTGCGTCCTGCTCGACCCGACCGTCGTGGTCCTCGGCGGTCCGGTCGGCTACGCGGGCGGGCTCGAACTCGCCGGACGCGTCGCCGCCCAGACCTCGCAGCTCGCCCCCGTCAACCCGAGCGTCGTCGCCGGAGCGGTCATGGACGAACCGGTCATGCGAGGCGCCATCCTCCACGGCCTCGACGCCGTACGCGAAAGCCTCTTCGACTGAGTCCCTGGAAGTTCGACAAGCTCAGCCGACCGACCCGCGAAACGACCCGCCACACGAATGACCGACGCCGCCCCGCCACGATCCCTAGAACTCAAGGATGTGGCGGGGCGGCGTCGGTCGATTCCGGCTCCTAAACCATCACGTCGCGTCGCGGCGCTGGAACGACCAGGTCGCCAGCACCCCGAACAGGAGCACGATCCCGCCCAGCAGCAGCCCCGCGTCACCAGCGGTGATCACCATGACGTCCGGCGTCATCTCCATGCCCGACGAGTCGTTCCAGTTGTACAACTCGATCTTCCCCGAGATCCACGCCATCACCCATGTGTACAGCGAGAACCGCTCCGGGAAGTCCACCGGCAGCGCCAAGGTCGTGAGCTGCACGATCAGATCGCCCACGATCAGGTAACCCGCGATGACACCGCCCGCAATCGCGGTGTGCCGCCCCAGCATCGCCAGCGACGCGCCCAGCGCGGTCATCCCCAGCGCCAGCAGACCGGTGCGGCCCACCTGCTCCAGCGTCGACTCCCACCAGACCGAGTTCATGTCGCCCACGTCCCCGCGCACGGCCGCCGTCAAGTACAGCAGCCCGAACGCCAGCAGGACCAGGGCCGCCACCGACACCGCGCACACCGTCAGCGCCGCGCCGAGCTTCACGCCCCACACCCGCATCCGGTTCGGGTGCCACACCATCAGATTCGACATGCCCCCGCTCGACCACTCCGCGCCGATCGCCGAAGACGCCAGCATCATCATGATCAGCCCGGCCACGATCGCGACCCCGATGAGGATGTACCCGCCCTCGCCGGTGAACGAGAACGTGTACGTGTAGATGAAGTCCTCGGCGGTCAGACCGCCCACATAGAACTCGCAGCGCTCCTCGTGCGTCATGTCCGCGTAGCCCGGGTCCGTCACGGCCCACGAGTAGTTCGGCCCCTCGAAGAACGTCTCGTCGCCGAGGCAGTCCGTGTAATCGGGGTTGTCCGCGTTCCACTCGTCGGCCTGCGCCTGGGCGTCGGCCACCTGCGCCTCGGTCGGGCCCTGGCTCGAGATGACCCACATGATCACCGTCAGGCCCACCACGCCCGCCACCGCGAGGATGCCGAAGATCAGCGACAGGCGGCGGCGCAGAATGCGCCGCAGCTCGGATTTGAACAGGTTCACGACTGCACACCTTCCGCCTGGGCCTCCACGGACACGCCGCCCTGGACCGCCGCCGACGGCGGCACCTCGATCGACTGCCCGATCTGGACGGTCCGGCCCGGGACCGGCGCCGTCCCGGTCAGCTCCAGGAACACCGACTCCAGGTTCTTCGTCTCCGTCGTCAACTCCGACAGGTACACGCCCGCGTCCGCGAGCGTCTTCGTGACCCACGCGGCCTCCGGCGCGCCGGTGACCACGAGCCGGTCGCGGTCCACCGCGGCCGAGACGCCCGGCTCCGCACCGGTGAGGGCCTCGACGGCCTCCGGCAGCGAGGCCGCGTCCGGGAACCGCACGCTCAGGCTCGCGCCCGAGTGCCCGGCGATGATGTCGGCCACCTTGCCGTCGACGATCCGCCGCCCTCGGGAGACGATCGTCATCGAATCGCACAGCTGCTGCACCTCGGAGAGCAGGTGCGAGCTGACCACGACCGTGACGCCCTGCGAATGCGCGAGCCACTGCAGCAGCTCCCGCATGTGGTGGATCCCGGCCGGGTCCAGGCCGTTCGCCGGCTCGTCCAGGATCAGCAGCTGCGGCTGCTTCAGCAGCGCCTGAGCGACCGCGAGGCGCTGGCGCATGCCCAGCGAGTAGCCCTTCACAGCGCCCTTCGCGGCGTCCTTCAGGCCCACCTGCTCCAGGACCTCTTCGACCCGGTTCTTGGGCACTCCGGCGCTCTCGGCGAGCAGCTGGAGCGTCAGGCGCCCCGAGAAGTGCTTGAAGAACTGCGGGGACTCGACGACGGCGCCGATCCGGTCGACCACCTCGGGCAGCCGCCGCGGGACCTCCTCGCCGAAGATCCGCATGGTCCCGCCGTCGACGCGGATGAGGCCCAGCAGGGCCCGCAGCGTCGTGGTCTTGCCGGAGCCGTTGGGCCCCAGGAATCCGTGCACCTGGCCTGCGGCGACCTCCAGGTCGAGGCCGTCCAAAGCGTTGTGCGGCTGACGGAAGGCCCTCGAATAGGTCTTCCGCAGCCCCGATATCTCGATGATGGGGGGCATGAACTCTTTCCCGTTTCGCAGTGGCATGGGCCGGGGGCCGCCCCTGGCGGAGGCGGTAACAGTGAGACGCCCGTCGGACGCGCCCCCGTTGCACGGACCGGTGCGCCGCACCCGAAGCGCGGTGCGGCCGTTCGGTCCGTGTGTCGCAGTCCGCCGTCCGGGCCGCCCTCGTCCGCTTGTCCGAGCCGCGTGGTTTCATTGACCCGTGGCTCAGTCTGAACGCGTCCTCGACCTGTCCGGCGTCACCGTCCGACGCGGCGGCAACCAGCTCCTCGACGGCGTCGACTGGAGCGTCGACGCCGACCAGCGCTGGGTCGTCCTCGGCCCCAACGGGGCGGGGAAGACGACGCTGCTCAACCTAGCGGCAGCCCGCAACCACCCCACTTCGGGCGTGGTGGAGATCCTCGGCGAGCGGCTCGGCCGGGTCGACGTGTTCGAGCTGCGCCCCCGCATCGGCCTGACCACGACCGCCGTCGCCGAAGCGATCCCGAACGACGAGAAGGCCTTCGACGTCGTGCGCACCGCCGCCTGGGGCATGATGGGCCGCTGGCGCGAGCAGTACGACCCGCAGGACGACGAGCGCGCCGCTTCGCTGCTGCGCTGGCTCGGCGTCGCGCAGCTCGCCGATCGGCTGTTCGGGACGCTCTCGGAGGGCGAGCGCAAGCGGGTGCTCATCGCCCGCGCGCTGATGACCGACCCGGAGCTGCTGCTGCTGGACGAGCCGGCGGCCGGGCTCGACCTGGGCGCGCGCGAGGCGCTGGTGGCGACGCTCGCCGGGCTGGCGCGCGATGAGGCCGCACCGGCCCTGGTCCTGGTCACGCACCATGTCGAGGAGATCCCGCCGGGCTTCACGCACGCGCTGATCCTCTCGGGAGGCGGCGTGATCGCCGCGGGCCCGATCGACGAGGCCCTGACGTCGGAGACCCTTTCGAAGGCCTTCGGACTCCCGCTCACGCTCACCGCGATCGGCAACCGCTTCACCGCCACCGCCGCCTGACCGGATCCTGCGAGCCCGCCTCGCTTCCCGCCGGAATGTCGTACCCCCATGTCAGGGTCGTTGTCCGGGGGCCTGCGATACGGCGCCATGTGGCTCTGCCCCTGCCCTCGTTCTCGCGTTCCCGAGGCTGCGCTCACACGCGCAGCGTTCGGCGGTACCTATCCGGCTCGGTTAGGCTGGCCCGGTGAGATTCCGGTGGTGGCGTGCGACGGTCCTGACGGCCGTCGCCGCTTTGGCGCTCGTATACCTTGCCGGCCTGACCAACCTCGGCGAGGCCGAAGCGGACCAGCTCCAAGCGGTCCCCGTCCTCGCCGCCGACCCCGCCGGCGAACTCGCCGCCCTGCGCACCGCCGCCCCGGTCCCGGACGGCGACCCCGCCGCCGCGCTCGACGCGGCCCTGGCCGATCCCGCGACCGCCGCCACCCTCGTCGCCGCCACCCCCACCGCCGCCTCCGGCGAGCTCGGCGCCGCCCTCGCCACGCTGTACGCCGCGGGCGGCGACCTCGACCCGATCGAGGTCAACGCCTTCTTCGCGGGCCTCGGCGAGGAGCAGACCGCCTGGCTCGCCGTCCTCTACCCCTCGGTCGTCGCCGAGATGCCCGGCGCGCCCTTCAACGCCCGCATCACCGCGAACCAGCTCATCCTCGAAGCCACCACCGAGGCCTCCACCGTCTACGACAGCCCCGACCGCCCCTGGACCGACGAGGCCGAGCGCCCCGCCCGCGAAGAGCTCGAGAAGCTCATCGGCACGGGCCGCCAGTTCCTGTACCTCGACCCGTACAACAACAACGGCGACGGCTCCTGGATCGAGGTCGTCGGCGACCTCGACACCGCCGCGAACGTCGCCGTCCTCGTCCCCGGCGGCTCCGCCGTGCTCTCCAGCGAGAACTTCGACCTCTACTACAACCGCGCGAAATCCTTTGTGGACGCCGCCGACGGCGAGCTCGCGATCGTCGTCTGGGCCGCCGCCTCCTGGCCCTCGGGCTGGGTCGAGGAGTCCTGGGCCTCCTGGTCGCAGGTCGCCGCCGAGAGCCTCGCCTCCTTCACCTTCGACCTGCGCAACCAGATCGGCGAGGACACCCCGCTGACCCTCGCGGGCCACTCGTACGGCGGCGCGGTCATCGGCTACGCCGAGACCTACGACCTCGAGGCCGACCAGATCCTCCACATCGCCTCGGCAGGCATGGGCAACGACGTGTACAGCCCCGCCGACTACACCGAGCCGTGCCGCGTCCGCTACTCGATCACCGCGCCCGGCGACCCGATCTCCTACATCCAGGGCATGCCGTACGTGCCCCTGCTCGGCCACGGCGCCGACCCCGACGACTTCCCCGGCAACCAGAACCTCGCCACCGGCAGCCTCTCGGACTCGCCCGACGCCGTGGACGACTACGGCCTCAGCCTCGCCGAGCAGGGCCTCTCCGGCAAGACCGTCGAAGGCGTCCACTCCCACTCGGAGGTCTTCTACCCCCAGTCGGACGCCTGGAACAACATCCTCAAGGTCCTCCTCAACGAGACCCCCGAACTCGCCGACGAGCAGCCCCAGGCCTACGACGGCTGCTGAGCCGTGAGGATGCCGGCTCGTAAAGGATGCCGAGCTGTTCCGGGTGCTCAGTCGTGAAGAGGCCGAGCCGTTCCGGGTACCGAGCCGTGAAGATACCCAGACGCGAAAACGGGCCCGGCCCTAGAGGCCGCGCCCGCTGCGCCAAGCGCTGCTAGTCCTGTTCGAGCAGGAGCCCGAGGTGCTTCTCCAGCACCGGCAGGACCTCCTCCACGGTGACCTCCCGGCCCAGTTCCCTGGACAGGCTCGTCACGTCCGCGTCGGTGATCGCGCACGGCGCGATCCGCTCCCAGTAGCTCATGTCCGGGTTGCAGTTGAGCGCGAAGCCGTGCATCGTCGTCGCCCATCGCACCCGCACGCCGATCGCGCAGATCTTCCGCTCCGGGCCCTTCTCGTCCTCGGGGAGCCACACTCCGGTGCGGTCGTGCATCCGGCCCCGCGCCGAGGTCACCCCGAACTCGTGGCAGACCGCCGCGATCGTGTCCTCGACCCGCCGCACGTAGCCGACCACGTCGACCTTCTTGCGCATCTTCATGATCGGGTAGCCGACGATCTGGCCCGGCCCGTGCCAGGTGATCTGCCCGCCCCGGTCCACGGTGACGACCGGCGTGCCGTCCTGGGGCAGCGCCCACGTCTCGGTGCGCCGCCCGGCCGTGTACACGCTCGGATGCTCGAGGAGGAGGACGGTGTCGCCGATCTCGTCGTCGATCCGCCGCTGCTGGAGCACCTTCTGGTAGTCCCAGGCCTCCTGGTAGTCCACCAGGCCGAGCTTCTCGACGGTGATTCCTCGAGCGTCGATGTTCTGAGCGTTGGCGTTCCCGGTGCTGATGCTCGCGGTTCCCACAGGCGCAGTCATGGATCGACCCTAAACCTCGCGCGGCCCCGGCGGCCACCGGACGCCGCGTGCGTCACCATTGCTTCAGGGAGGCTTCGGTCCCGTTATGGGCGCGTCCTCCTTTATGAAACCGTTGCGTAACCGCCGACTAGTTGCGGCCAGCGGCCTCCCCAAGTCCCGTGCGTGAGCTGTCACACTACTATTCCTAAGGTATTTAAAGCCCAATCCGCTCGCCCCGCGCCAGTCGAGGGTTACACGACCACAGGGATACGAATGGAAGCATCGCCGAAGGCTCCGATGGTCACCATCTCCGGAGTAAACAAGCACTTCGGACAACTCCACGCGCTCAAGGACATCGACTTGACCGTCGACGACGGCGAAGTGGTGGTCCTCATCGGCCCCTCCGGTTCCGGCAAGTCCACGCTGTGCCGGACCATCAACCGCCTCGAGACCGTCGACTCCGGTGCCATCACCGTGAACGGCAAGCCGCTCCCCGCCGAGGGCCGCGCCCTCGCCAACCTGCGCGCCGACGTCGGCATGGTCTTCCAGCACTTCAACCTGTTCGCGCACCTCACCGTCGAGCAGAACATCACGCTCGGCCCGATCAAGGTCCGTCGCACCCCCAAGGCCAAGGCCCGCGAGCGGGCCCGCCAGCTCCTGGACCGGGTGGGCCTGGCCGACAAGGCCGACGCCTTCCCCTCGCAGCTCTCCGGCGGCCAGCAGCAGCGCGTCGCGATCGCCCGCGGCCTCGCCATGGACCCCAAGCTCATGATGTTCGACGAGCCGACCTCCGCGCTGGACCCCGAGATGATCAACGAGGTCCTCGACGTCATGCAGGACCTCGCCCGCGAAGGCATGACCATGGTCGTGGTCACCCACGAGATGGGCTTCGCCCGCCGCGCGGCCAACCGGGTCGTCTTCATGGCCGAGGGCCAGATCGTCGAGACCGCGACGCCGGACGAGTTCTTCGACGACCCGAAGACGCCTCGCGCCCAGGACTTCCTGTCCAAGGTCATGAGCCACTGACGCCACCTGAGAACACCACACTTGTTGGCCCCTAAGGAAGGAAACACCATGCGCACTCTCAAGACCGGTCGCAGGGTCGCCGTGGCGGCACTCGCCTCGGTGACCATGGCCCTGGCCGCCTGTTCGGGCGAGGCAAGCCAGGACCAGGAGGACCAGGACGAGCTCGAGGACTCCGTCGGCGACTACTCGCTGGAGCAGGCCGCCGAGGTTCCCGCGGGCCTCATCCAGACCATCAAGGACGAGGGCTCCATCACCGTCGGCGTCAAGTTCGACCAGCCGCTCATCGGCCAGAAGAACACCGCCACCGGCCAGATCGAGGGCTTCGACGCCGAGATCGCCCGCCTGCTCACCCAGTACATCTTCGGCGAGGTCGACGAAGAGGGCGACGACGCGAACCTCAAGTTCGTCGAGACCACCTCGCAGAACCGCGAGACCTACATCCAGGACGGCACCGTCGACGTGGTCATCGCGTCGTACTCGATGTACCCCGACCGCTTGAGCCAGTTCGACTTCGCCGGCCCGTACTTCGAGACCGGCCAGAACGTCATGGTCGCCGCGGACAACACCGACATCAACTCGGTGGCCGACCTGGCGGGCAAGGACGTGTGCATCGCCGAGGGCTCCGGCTCGATCACGAACCTCGAGGCCGAGAACCCCGAAGCCGTGATCACGCCGCTCGCCGACTACGCCGCCTGCGCGCTGGCCCTGGAGAACGGCCAGACCGACGCGGTCAGCACCGACGAGACCATCCTGTACGGCTTCACCGTCGACAAGCCCGACGTCTACCGCGTCCTGGACTCCTCGAACATCTTCACCGAGGAGCCCTACGGCGTCGCGATGCCGCTCGGCGAGACCGACTCCCGCCTGTTCGTCGACGACATGATCGACGAGATCACCGCCAACGGCGACTGGCAGAAGGCCTTCGACCTGACCTTCGGCGCGGCCGGCATGCCCGCCCCCGCCCAGCTCCCGGTCCCGAACCGCTACTAGGCCCACGACCGTTCGGTAGGGCGGTGGCGGCCCCGGCCGCCACCGCCCACCCTATGGAGGAGACCGCTTGTTCGACAATTTCGACCTGATGGTCGCGGCCCTCGCCGAGGGCATGTGGACCACGGTGTGGGTCACCCTCACCAGCTTCGCCATCGCTCTCGTGATCGGCGCGATCCTCGTGATCATGCACGTCAGCCCCGCCGCGCCCGCGCGCTGGGCCGCCAACGCCTACACGCAGCTGTTCCGCAACGTGCCGCTCCTGGCCGTCCTGCTCATCATGTACTTCGGCCTGCCCTCGATCGGCATCAAGGCCGACAGCTGGGTCTGGGCCCTGCTCGGCCTGGGCCTGTACACCGGTGCGCTCGTCGGCGAGACCCTGCGCTCGGGCATCAACTCGATCCCGCTGGGCCAGGCCGAGGCCGCCCGCTCGATCGGGCTGACGTTCGGGCAGTCGCTCGGCACCGTGATCCTGCCGCAGTCCGTGCGCGTGGTGATCCCGCCGCTGGGATCGCTGCTCATCGCCCTGGTCAAGAACAGCGCGCTCGTGTCCGCCATCGGCGTGACAGAGCTGACCGCGCAGTCGCGGCGGCTCATCGAGAACCCTCAGTCCCTTTACAACCTGTGGGCCGTGATCATCGGCGTCACCGTCGGCTACCTCTTGATCGCCTTCGTCCTCAGCTTCCTGGTGGGGATCGTTGAAAAACGAACCGCCTTCGTCCGATGAGAGCGGGTGACTCATGAGCAGACCCAATGAGAGCACGGTCCTGTTCGACGCGCTCGGCCCCAAGGGGCGGCGCAACTCGAACATCGCCTCCATCATCTCCGCGGTGGTCATCCTGGGCCTCCTGGCCTTCGCCGCCTTCCAACTGAACACCAAGAACTTCTTCGAACCGTCGCGATGGATCAACCCGCTGGACGCGCTCGTCGTCGAGACCACGTGGATACCCGCCATCCAGGGCACCCTGCTGGCGTTCGCACTGGGCTCGGTCGGCGCGCTCCTCCTCGGCGTCCTCTTCGGGTTCGGGCGGATCTCCCGGTTCGCGCTGACCCGCTGGGCCTCGACCGGCTACGTCCAGTTCTTCCGCTCGCTGCCGCTGGTGCTCCTCATCTGGATCTCCTTCACCATCGACGGGCACTTCGGTTTCACCACCGAGACGCTCGGCTGGACCAATGAGGCGCGGCGCCTGACGTTCCTGGTGCTCGGCCTGGCGATCTACAACGGGGCGGTCCTCGCCGAGATCCTGCGCGCGGGCGTGGCGGCCCTGCCGCCGGGCCAGGCGATGGCCGGTCAGGCGATCGGCCTGCGCCACGGCCAGGTCCAGCGCCTGGTGGTCCTGCCGCAGGTGCTGCGGAACATGCTCCCCGCGGTGCTCGCGCAGCTGGTGATCCTGCTCAAGGACACCTCGCTGGGTTACGTGATCACCTACCCGGAGCTGCTGCACTCGGCCAAGATCATCGGCAACGACTACTCCAATTCGTATCTCCAGGCGCTCGTCATCGCCGCGCTCATCTACTTCGTGCTGGCATACGCCCTCTCGAAGCTGGTGGTCCTGGCGGAGAAGGGCCTGCGCAAGAAGACCGCGGCCCCGCTGGCGCGCGTCAAGCAGATCGAGGTCGCCGCCGTCGCGGAGTGACCTATACCCAGCACAAGGGCCCCGTCAGCGTCATGCTGATGGGGCCCTTCGCATATGAGGCACCGTCGCATCCCGGGCCTGCTACCCTCCTTTTGAAATCAACAACCATTTTCAATAGGTGGGGAACCGAAACGATGAAACTCGCCTTCGTCGGCAAGGGCGGCTCCGGCAAGACCACGATGGCCTCGCTGTTCGCGCGGCGCGCCGCCGCGCTCGGCCACCCGGTCATGGCCGTGGACGCCGACATCAACCAGCACCTGGCCGCCGCGCTCGGGCTCGACGCCGAGGCCGCCGCGATGGGCCCGGTGCTCGGGGAGCACCTGGGCGACATCAAGGAGTACCTGCGGGGGACCAACCCGCTCATCCCGTCCGCCGACCTGATGCTCAAGACCACGCCGCCCGGGCCCGGCTCGCGCCTGCTGACGGTGCGCGAGTCGAACCCGGTCCTGGACGCGCTCTTCACCGAGCACGCGGGCATCCGCTTCGCCGCCACCGGCGGCTTCGTGGACGACGACCTCGGCGTGGCCTGCTACCACTCGAAGGTCGGCGCGGTCGAGCTCCTGCTCAACCACCTCATCGACGGCCCCGAGGAGTTCGTGGTGGTCGACATGGTCGCGGGGGCCGAGGCCTTCGCGTCGGGGATGTTCACCCGCTTCGACCACACGTTCCTGGTGTGCGAGCCGACCCTGCGCAGCGTCGGCGTCTACAAGCAGTACGTCGGCTACGCCGAGGACTACGACGTGCGGATCGCCGTGATCGGCAACAAGATCGACGACGAGGACGACGTCGCGTTCCTGCGCGAGCATGTGGGCGACGCGCTCATCGGCGGGTGCACGCGGTCGAAGTACGTCAAGGCCGCCGAGCGCGGCAGCGTCGGCCCGGTCGAGGCGCTCGAACCCGAGAACCTCGATGTCATCGACGCCGCCCGCGAGCGGGCCGTGAACGGCGGCAAGGACTGGGCCAAGTTCACGCGCCAGGCCCACGAGTTCCACCGCAAGGCCGCCCAGGCCTGGGGCAACGACCGCGCCGGCGTCGACCTGGCCGACCAGATCGTGCCCGGATACGTCCTAGGGGAGCACCTGCTCCGGGCGCCCGCCGTCTGACGGGTCCCGCAACGCCGTGCGGCCCTTCTTCTCTGGCTCTGCCTTTGGACGCGGCCGCCCCCGGGACTCGTCTGCGTCGACTACCCGACAGCGGACGGTCACGGGACCGAGCACAATGAACCGATTCGAACCGAGAGGAGAACGCATGTCCCTTGACGTCTCTGAAGACCTGCTCACCAAGGCGGAAGCAGGGGAGGTCGGCGACACCGACTTCATCGACTGCGTGAAGCAGTCGCTGCCGTTCGCATGGGAGCTCATCGCGAAGGTCGTGGGCGACCTGAAGAACGGGGTGGTCTCGTCGAGCGGCTCGACGCAGTTCGCCGACAACACCACCCCGCCGCCGGACGAGCAGGCGCGCGGGCAGCTGCTGCGCGTGCTCGCCTCGGACGCGATGCGCGGGGCGCTGGAACGCCACTACGGCGTGAAGCTCGCCTTCCAGAACTGCCACCGGATCGCGGCGTTCCCGGTGTCGGAGGTCGACTCGGACACCTACCGCAAGTTCATCTCCCCGCGCGGGCAGCTGCTCAACCAGTCGCCGGAGCTGCGCGACTGCTGAACGACTCCACTGCAACAATGGAGCGACGGCCGGACGGGCCGGCGGGACTCGCGTCCCGCCGGCCCGTGCGTCATTCGGGTCTGCGGGTGATGAGGAAGTCGCGCACCAGTTCCTCGCCCTGCTTGACGAGGGGCCGCAGGATCTTCAGCCGCGAGAGCGCGACGACGCGGGCGGCCAGGGGCGCGGTGCGCCGGGCCAGCTCGCGGGACTTCTCCTGCTCGGGGGAGGCGTCGTAGACCCAGTACAGGACCACGATCATCTGGTGCAGCCACAGCATCTCGGGCAGGATGTCCGCCATGTCCTTGGGGACCTTGGTCTTCGAGCCTTCCAGGACCTCGCGGTAGAGGGCGATGTCGCGGTCGCGGCTCTCGGTGGAGTCCTCGGAGAAGGGGCTCAGGGGGCTCGCGGGGTCGGCGGCGTTGCGGAAGAACTGGCCCGCGAACGCGTGGTAGGGCCCGGCGATGTCGAGCCAGGCCATCAGGGCCGCCTCGATCCGGTCAGCGAGGGTCTCCTTGCCCTGGAGCGTCTTCGGCGCCAGCTCGGCGTGGCGGACCGTGGCCTGCTCGTAGAAGCCCTGGATCAGGTGCTCCTTGGACTTGAAGTAGTAGTACGCGTTGCCAACGGACACACCGGCTTCGGCCGCGATCGCCCGCATCGTGGTCTTGTCGTAGCCGCGCTCGGCGAACATGTCGAGCGCGACCTCGATGATGTGCTGCCGCGTCCGCTCGCCCTTGGAAGCGGGGCGGGCGGACGCGGCGGCAGCTGTACCTTCGAACGGCGCTGCTTCGGAGTCAGGTGTACTCACGCAGGCGATCCTACTTGGGTCAGGCGCCGTAGGCCTGGGGTCGCTGCGGCGGCTCCAGCGTGGCGAGGGTGCGGGCGTCGACGTGGGCGCGCTTGCGGAAGCCGTTGAGCACGATGATGTTGACGACGTGCAGGAGCCCGAGGACGAGGAGCACGGCCCCGATCTTGACGGCGACGGTCTCGAAGACGCCGCGGGCGTCGGCGATGGGGTCGGCGGTGCGCAGCCACAGTGCCACGAACCCGAAGTTCAGCAGGTAGAAGCCGACCTGGAGGAGTTTGTTCACGGCCTGGGCGAGCTGGTCGTCTCCGGCGAAGACGTCCTTGATGAAGTGGTAGCCGTTCGCGCCGAGGGTGCGGGCGACCCAGACGGTGAGCGGGATGGCGACGAGGAGGTAGGCGATGTAGCCGATGACTGCCATGTCCATGACAGCGCTCCGTTCTGACGGGGGATGAGTCGAGTTGAACATGTTCAACTTCGATTCAAGCTACTCCAAGTTCTTGAACATGTTCAAGTTTGGTGGGGAAATATGGCGGACGACACTGAAAGGCCTGCACGGTAGTCTGGGCGCGTGACTGTTGCGGTGCGTGTGATTCCCTGCCTGGACGTGGATGCCGGGCGGGTCGTCAAGGGTGTGAACTTCGAGAACCTGCGCGATGCGGGCGATCCGGTCGAGCTGGCCGCGGTCTACGACGCGGCCGGCGCCGACGAGTTGACCTTCCTCGACGTCTCCGCGTCCTCTGACGGGCGCGCGACCATGCTCGACGTCGTCGCCCGCACCGCCGAGCAGGTCTTCATCCCGCTCACCGTCGGCGGCGGGGTCCGCACCCCCGAGGACGTGGACCGGCTGCTGCGCGCCGGGGCCGACAAGGTCGGCGTGAACACGGCCGCGATCGCGCGCCCCGAGGTCATCTCCGAGATCGCCGAGCGCTTCGGCAACCAGGTGCTCGTGCTCTCGGCGGACGTCGCCTCGGGTGCCGACACCGACTCCGGTTGGGAGGTCACCACGCACGGCGGCCGCCGCCGGACCGGCCTCGACGCCGTCGCGTGGTGCGCCCGCGCGGCCGAGCTCGGCGCGGGGGAGATCCTGCTCAACTCGATCGACGCGGACGGCACCAAGAGCGGTTTCGACCTCAAGCTGATCGCCGCGGTCCGCGCGGCGGTGGACATTCCGCTCATCGCCTCCGGCGGCGCGGGTGAGGCTGCCCACTTCCCGCCCGCCGTTGAAGCGGGCGCCGACGCGGTGCTCGCCGCCTCGATCTTCCACTTCGGCGACGTCACGATCGGCGAGGTCAAGCAGGAACTGAAGAACGCGGGCCACCCGATCCGCTAGAACGCGGTTGGCGTCTGTCGGTGGTGCGAGGCATGATTGCTAGCGGTCGCTTGCCGACCGGCTAGGACCTTTTCCTGGCGAGCACCCACCCGACCGGAGACCCAATGACGCTGCCCACCGGCGACGCCCTCGACGACCAGCCCGTTGACGACCGCATCCTCCGCGCGGGGCTGCGCAACATCGGCGACATGATCCGCCTCCAGCCCAAGCCGTTCGCGGCCGCCGCCGCCGGGGCCATGCTCAACACCCTCATGACCCTCTTCCTGTCCTTCGTCATCGGCTGGGTCGTCGCCGGGATCGCCGTCCCCGCCTACGAGAACGGCGAGGTCGTCCTCGCCACCGTCCTCATCGGCGTCGCGGCCCTCCTGGGCACCTCGATCATCCGCTTCTCCTCCATGTGCGCCCGCCGCATCGGCGCGGGCGTCATGATGTTCGGCGTCCAGGCCCACTGGCGCCGCCAGATCACCCGCCGCTACCTCGCGCTCCCGGTCTCCTGGCACCAGAAGCACCCCACCGGCACCCTGCTCTCCAACGCGAACGCCGACGTCGAGGCCGCCACCCGCCCCCTCGCGCCGCTGCCCTTCGCGTGCGGCACCCTCTTCATGGTCGCCGTCGCCATGGTCGCGTTCTTCTGGATCGACTGGGCCGTGGCCCTGGTCGCCCTCGGCATGTTCCCGGCCCTGTTCGCCCTCAACGCCCTCTTCGCCACCAAGATGGCCCCCCGCGCCAAGCGCGCCCAGGAGCTGCGCGCCGAAGTCTCCGCCGTCGGCCACGAGTCCTTCGACGGCGCCCTCGTCGTCAAGGCCATGGGACGCGAATCCGCCGAGACCGAGCGCTTCAGCGCCTCCGCCGAGGAACTGCGCGACGCCATGATCGGCGTCGGCCGCCTCCGCGCCGCGTTCGAGCCGGCCATCGCCGGACTCCCCGAGATCGGCGTCCTCCTCGCGCTCCTCGTCGGCCTCGCCCGCTTCGAAGCCGGCGCGATCGACCTTGAACAGCTCGTCACCGTCTCCTTCATGTTCTCGGTCCTCGCCTTCCCCGTCCGCGCCATCGGCTGGGTCCTGGGCGACCTGCCCGGCTCGGTCGTCGGCCGCCGCCGCGTCGACCACGTCCTCACCGCCACCGGCGACATGACCTACGGCGAGAAGGAACTCCCCGACACCACCGCCCCCGCCAAGCTCGCGTTCGACGCGGTCGCCTACGCCTACCCCGACGGGCACGAAGCCCTGCACGAGGTCACCTTCACCGTCGAGCCCGGCACCACCGTGGCCCTCGTCGGCGCCACCGGCTCGGGCAAGTCCACCCTCGCGCACCTCGCCGCGCGCCTCATCGACCCGACCCGCGGCGCGGTCAGCGTCGACGGCGAGGACCTGCGCGACCTCACCCACGCCGAACTCGCCCGCACTACCGCGCTCGTCCAGCAGATCCCGTTCGTCTTCGACGACACCGTCCGCGCCAACCTCGCGCTCGGGCGCGACGGCGTGGACGACGACCGCCTGTGGGGCGCCCTCGTCGCGGCCGGGGCCGAGAAGTTCACCGCCTCCCTCGAAGACGGCCTCGACACCGAGGTCGGCGAGCGCGGCACCACCCTCTCCGGCGGCCAGCGCCAGCGCCTCACCCTCGCCCGCGCCCTCGCCGGACGGCCGAGGATGCTCGTCCTCGACGACGCGACCAGCGCGGTCGACCCGAAGGTCGAGTCGCAGATCCTCTCGGGCCTCAGGGACTCTTCGGAGGCCGCGAGCGTCCTCGTCGTCGCCTACCGCCGGGCGACCATCGCCCTCGCCGACGAGGTGGTCTTCCTCGAAGGCGGCCGCATCACCGCCCGCGGCCCCCATACGGAGCTGCTGCGGACCCACCTGCCGTACGCCGAACTCGTGACCGCTTACGAGCGGGCCGAGGCCGAGCGCGAATTCGATGAGGAGGCCGCGTCGTGAGCGCGCAGCCCGAAGCAACCGAGACCGGCCCTTGGCAGACCGTCAAGCGCGGCCTGCGGCTTTCGCCCGAGCTGCGCCGCGGCCTGGGCTTCACCGTGTTCCTCGCGGCCGTCACGGCCTTGGGCCGCCTGGTGGTGCCGATCGGCGCGCAGCAGATCCTCGACCGGGGGCTGTTGGGCGGCGGCGGCCCGAACCTGGGCTACGTCTGGACGGTGGCCGCGATCGGCGTGGCGGCCCTGGCGCTGACCACGGGCGCGAACTACCTGATGAACCGGCGCCTGTTCGTCGTCTCCGAGCACGCTCTGGCCGCGTTGCGGCGCAAGACGTTCCGGCACATCCACGACCTGTCGATGCTGCACCAGCAGTCGGAGCGGCGAGGCGCGCTGACGGCGCGGGTGACCACGGACATCGACCAGGTGAGCACGTTCCTGCAGCAGGGCGGCATGGTCCTGGTGACCTCGATGGCGCAGATCATCGTGGCGACGGTGGTCATGGCGGTCTACTCCTGGCAGCTGGCGATCGCGGTGTGGATCGTGTTCATCCCGGTGACCTGGCTGATCAAGTGGCTGCAAGGGCACTTGGCGGCGGCTTATACGGACGTGCGCCGGTCGGTCTCGAAGATGCTCTCGGCGGTCTCGGAGTCGGTGGTCGGCGCGGGCACGGTGCGCGCGTACGGGGTCGGTTCGCGCACGAGCGAGCGCTTGGACGCCTCGATCGACGAGCACCGCCGCGATCAGACGAAGGCGATCAGCCGTTCGGCGTTCTCGTTCGGCGCGGGGGAGCTGGTGTACCTGGGCGTCAACGCGATCGTGGTGGTGCTGGGCGCGTTCCTGGTCGCGGACGGTGCGATGTCGGTGGGGGAGCTGACGGCGTTCCTGTTCCTGGTGGTGCTGTTCACGCAGCCGGTGGTGATCGGCACGGAGACGCTGAACGAGGCCCAGAACGCGGTCTCGGGTTGGCGCCGGGTGCTCGACATCATCGAGACCGACCCGGATGTGGCCGACCCGGTGGACGGCGTCGACCTGCCCGAGGGCCCGCTGGGGGTCCGCTTCGAGGGCGTGCGCTTCGCGTACCCGGGCGGCGGGGAGGTGCTGCACGGCATCGACGTGGAGATCCGGGCCCATTCGAAGGTCGCGGTGGTCGGCGAGACCGGTTCGGGCAAGACCACGTTCGCGAAGCTGCTGACGCGCCTGATGGACCCGACCTCCGGTCACGTGGTCCTGGGCGGCGTGCCGCTCACGGACGTGACGTTCGCTTCCTTGCGCGGGCGGGTGACGATGGTGCCGCAGGAGGGCTTCCTGTTCAACGGGACTCTGGCGCACAACGTCCGCTTCGCGCGCCCGGATCTGACGGACGCGGAGATCTATGTGGCCTTCGCGGAACTGGGCCTGACCGAGTGGCTCGAGACGCTCTCGGGCGGCTTGGAGACTGAGCTGGGCGAGAGCGGCGCGAACCTCTCGGTGGGCGAGCGGCAGCTCGTGTCGCTGGTGCGCGCCTATGTGTCCGACCCGGACCTGCTGGTTCTGGACGAGGCCACGAGCGCGGTGGATCCGGCGACGGAGCTGCGGTTGTCGTCGGCGCTGGACGCGGTCACGCGGGGGCGCACGACAGTGATCATCGCCCACCGCCTGTCGACGGCGGAGACTTCGGACGAGGTCCTGGTCTTCGACGCGGGGAACCTGGTCCAGCACGGCACGCACGCCGATCTGGCGGCCGAGGCGGGCTCGGTGTACGCGGGCCTGCACGGTTCCTGGGTCGAGCAGACCCGCTCGAACTGAACGAACCTGGCCGAGCAGTGACTCGGCCGAATTGAGCAAAGGCGAAGGGCCGCAACGGGAAACCGTTGCGGCCCTTCGCCGCGTCAGACGACGGTGTTCAGAAGACCACGCTCAGAAGACCGTGCCGCAGAAAGCCGTGAGCCAGAAGACCGTGCCTCAGAAGACCCGCGCCTCAGACGACCGTGAGGACGATCTTCCCGACGGTGCGGCCGGTCGCCAGCGCCTCATGCGCCTTGCCGGCCTCCTCCAGCGGGAAGGTCGCCGACACGGTCGGCGTCAACCGCCCCGACTCGACCAGCTCGGTGATTGCCAGCAATCCGATCTGGTCGGGTTCGACGAGCATGAATCCGGAGTTGATCCGCGCCTCCTCCGCGGTGGGGACCTCCGCCGGGCCGGGGAGGGTGATCAGGTGGCCGCCGTCGCGCACGACCGGGGCCGAGCGCGCGGTGTAGTCGCCGCCCACGCAGTCGAGCACGATGTCGAGGTCCTTCAGCACGTCCGCGAAGTCGGTCGCGGCGTAGTCGATCACCCGGTCCGCGCCGATGCCCTCGAGGTACTCGCGCTTCGCGGCGCTGGCGGTGGCGATCACGTAGGCGCCCTTGGCCTTGGCGATCTGGACCGCGAGGTGGCCGACGCCGCCCGCGCCGGCGTGCACCAGGACCTGCTGTCCCGCTTCGACTCCCGCGATGTCGACCAGCGCCTGGTAGGCGGTGAGTCCGGCGAGCGGGAGCGCGGCGGCCTCGACGTGCGTCAGGTTCGCGGGCTTGGGGGCGAAGTGGCGGGTCGGGGCGGTCACGTACTCGGCGTAGGCGTTCGCGAAGTGGGGGAAGCGCGGCATCCCGTACACCTCGTCGCCGACCGCGTAGAGCCGCACGCCGAAGCCGACCGCCTCCACGGTGCCCGAGACGTCCCAGCCGAGCGTGAACGGCGGCTTGCGGGCCTGCAGCCCGCCGTGGGCCCGGGACTTCCAGTCCACTGGGTTGGTTCCGGCGGCGTGGACCTTGACGAGGATCTCGCCGGTGCCCGGTTCGGGCCGCTCGACCTCGGCGACGTGGAGGACTTCGGGTCCGCCGAGTGCTTCTTGGGTGACGGTGCGCATGGTGCTCAAACGGTTCCTTCCATAAGGCGGGCCGCCCTGACGAGGCGGCCCGCTGCAAGCGCTTCAAACAGCGGTGTCCCTGAACAAGAGTGTCTTCGACAAGCAGTGTCCTCAAGCGACGGTGAGGACGATCTTCCCGATCGTGCGGCCCGAATCCAGCAGTTCGTGGGCCTTGGCCGCGTCCTCCAGGCCGAACGTCTGCGAGACGGTCGGCTTCAGCTTCCCCGCCTCCACCAGCTCGGTGAGTGCCGCCAGGCCGAGCGGGTCGGGCTCGACCGCGTTCCATCCGGCCCTGATCCGGGCGTGCTCCGACTCCGGCAGGTCGACCGGTCCCGGCAGCATCACCAGGACGCCGCCGTCGCGCACGATCGGCGCGGAGCGGCGCGAGTAGTCCCCTCCCACACCGTCGAGCACGATGTCGACCTCGCCGACGACCGCCGCGAAGTCCACGGCCGTGTAGTCCACGACCTCGTCGGCCCCGATGCCCTTGAGATAGTCGTGCTTGGCGGCGCTGGCGGTGCCGATCACGAACGCGCCCTTGGCCTTCGCGAGCTGCACGGCGAGGTGCCCGACGCCGCCCGCGGCGGCGTGGATCAGCACGCGCTGCCCCGCCCTGATCTGCGCGAAGTCCACCAGCGACTGGTACGCGGTGAGCCCGGCCAGCGGCAGTGCGGCGGCCTCGACGTGGCTCAGGCCTGCGGGCTTGGGCGAGAAGTGGCGGGTCGGACCGGTCACGTACTCGGCGTAGGCGCCCACGGATACCGGGAAGCGCGGCATCCCGTACACCCCTTCGCCGACCCTGAAGCGCTGCACGCCGGGGCCGACGGCCGCGACGGTGCCCGAGACGTCCCAGCCGACGCCGTAGGGAGGCGCCTCCCCGGACAGGCCGCCGTCGGCCCGGACCTTTCCGTCGACGGGGTTGAGCCCGGCGGCGTGGACCTTGACGAGGATCTCGCCGTAAGCCGGTTCGGGGCGTTCGGCCTTGACGAGCCTGAGCACCTCGGGTCCGCCCAGTTCGTCCTGCCTGACGGCGCGCATTGCGGTCATGGTGTTTCCGTTCTCTCGGTCTGGTCCTCACCAGTCTCCGGTCGCGACGGGACGCCGCCTAGTGGCCTGGAGGCCGCGATGTGAAAGAATCGGGCCATGAACGCACCGCACCGCGTAGCGGTTCTGGCCCTGGACGGCGTGATCGCCTTCGAACTCGGCGTGCCCCACCGGATCTTCACCGCCGTCGAGGCCGACGACGGGACGCCGCTCTACGAGGTGCGCGTGTGCTCCCTCGACGGCCTGCCGGTCCGCTCCTCCAGCGGCTTCACCGTCGCCGTCGACCACGGCCCTGAGACGCTGGCCTGGGCCGACACGGTCGTCATCGCGACCCTCCACCCGGACGGCCCGGTCTGCGACGTCCGGCAGCTCCCCGAAGGGCTGGAGGCGGCCTTCGCGACCGTGCGGCCCGAGACGCGGCTGGTCAGCTTCTGCAGCGCCGCCTTCGTGCTGGCCGAACTGGGGATCCTGGACGGGCTCTCGGCGACGACCCACTGGGTGCTCACCGACCGGCTCCGCGAGCGCTTCCCGCACATCAATGTGGACCCCGACGTGCTGTTCGTCGACGAGGGCCGCGTGCTCACCTCGGCGGGAGCCGGTGCGGCCGTGGACCTCTGCCTGCACCTGGTGCGGCGCGACCACGGCGCCCGGGTCGTGAACGCGGTGGCCCGCCGGTGCGTCTTCCCGCCGTGGCGGGACGGCGGCCAGGCCCAGTTCATCGAGCGGCCCGTCCCGGCCGTGCAGGACCTGAGCACCTCGGACGCCCGCGCGTGGGCGCTGGCGAACCTCGACCGGCCGATGTCGATCGACGACCTCGCGCGGCACGCCCGCATGAGCCGCCGCTCGTTCACGCGCCGGTTCCGCGAGGAGGTCGGCCAGAGCCCGTCGCAGTGGATCACCCGCCAGCGGGTCGAGCACGCCCGCCAGCTGCTCGAATCGAGCGAGCTCACCGTGGACCAGATCGCGCGGCGCACCGGCCTGGGCACGGGCGTCTCACTGCGCCAGCACCTGCGGGCCGCCCTCGGTGTCTCGCCTTCGGCCTACCGCAGCACCTTCCGGGAGCTTGCGGCCGTGCCAACGGCCGCAATCGGTCCGGACTCCTAGACTCCCCTGCTGCGCAGCGCCGCCAACGACAGGGCGCCGAGTGCGAGCGCCGCGAGGCCGCTCAGGGCGAGGGTGAGCAGCGGCAGGCCCGTGGACGGCAGGAACGGCCCTTCGGCCGCGCCGGACGATGCGTCTGCGACGGGCTCGGCCGTGCCGTCCACGGGCTCCTCGGAGCCGGGAACATCGCTCGGGTCGTCATTCGGATCGTCCGTAGGGTCCCCGCCTGGACCGTCTCCTGGACCATCGCCCGGACCGTTGCCCGGACCATCGCTCGGGTCGTCAGTCGGGTCGGGGTCGGCGATCTCGGTCTTGGCGAACCAGGTCTGGTAGACCGGGAAGCCGCTCAAGGCGCTGAACGAGAAGGTGAGGGTCGTGATCGGGACGGTCGGCTGGAACCAGCCGGTGCCGCCGGTCTCGTCGTCGCCGTCGCCCGAGAGCGTCGCCGTGCCCGCCGTCCAGGTCGGCGTGTGGAAGTCGGTGACGCCGGAGCAGGCGGTCGACTTCGGCGAGGTCTCGCAGAAGTTGAACGAGCCCTGGTATCCCAGCGCGCCGACCGGTACGGCGCTGCCGTCCGCGCCGGTCGCCGTGATGGTGATGCGGTCAGCGTCGATGTCGCCCAAGGCGAATCCCCATCCGCTCGCGGGCGTCGCGGTCGCGAACGTGTAAGTGGTGGTCGACGGGTTCCCCGGCGTGTCGGTCCTGGGCCTGAGGAGCGGATAGGCCTGGTCGCGGCTGGAACCGTAGGCGCCGCCGAACGGCGTGTTCTCGCCGAGCCAGGTGTTCGTGCCCGGCCGCAGGCTGGAATCGGCGCGGCCGTCGCTGGTGAAGGTCGCGGCGGGGAAGTTCCCCGGCAGGGCCATGGTGCCGGTGTAGTCCCTTGTGGTCCCCGACATGGTCCAGGTCGCGTACCCGGCCGTGTCGCCCTGGGCGTAGGCGGGCGCGGCGGCCGTCAGGAGTACGGCCACCGCGCCGACGAGACCGATGCGACGGGCGAACGAGCGGTTCACGATGGGAGGCCTCCTGATACGGACTGCGGCGAATGCCTCCGGATCATTTGGCTATGAAGTTCGCATCACGGTCATTTTGGAACGGGTGTCGGCGGTTGCCGCAGATCAGGGGATGAGCAGGAGCTTCCCGGTGGTCTTGCGGGCCTCCAGGGCCTGATGGGCCTCGGGGGCCTCTTCGAGGCGGAAGGTCTCGCCGACCCTGACGAGCAGGTTGTCGTCCTCGATCATCTGGAACACCTCGGCGGCCCGCGCCAGGTACTCCTCGCGGGTGGCGGTGAAGTCGGCGAGGGTCGGGCGGGTCAGCACCAGCGATCCTCCCTTGTGGAGCACCTGCGGGTCCACGGGCGGCACGGGTCCGCTGGCCTGCCCGAACAGGGCCATCACGCCCCGGCGCCGCAGCGCCTTGATGCCCTCGTCGAACGTGGTCTTGCCGACGCCGTCGTAGACGGCCGCGACGCCTTCGCCGCCGGTGAGCTCGCGGGCCTTCGCGCCGAAGCCCTCGTAGCGCATGACGTGGTCGGCGCCGTTCTGCCGCGCCAGCTCCGCCTTCGCATCAGTTGAGACGGTGCCGATGACCTTGCCGCCCTTGTACTTCACCATCTGGGTGAGCAGCAGGCCCATGCCGCCGGCGGCGGCGTGCACGATGACCGTGTCGCCCTCCTGGACGGCGTACACCGTGTTGCACAGGTAGTGCGCGGTCAGGCCCTGGAGCATGACTGCCGCGGCGGTCTCGACCGCGACCTTCTCCGGCACGGCCACGAACTGGTCGGCGTCGCCGACCACCAGGTCCGCATAGGACCCGGGAACGCTCTTCCAGGCCACCTCGTCGCCGACCGCGAACTCGGTGACGCCCGCCCCGACTGCCGCGACGTACCCGCCGCCCTCCAGGCCCGGCGTGAACGGCAGCGGCAGCCCGTAGGCGCCGGTGCGGTGGTAGACGTCGATGAAGTTGACGCCCGCCGCGGCGACCCTGACGGCGATCTGCCCTGGCCGCGGGCCAGGATCCTCGCCCTCCAGCAGTCGCATCACGCCCGGCCCGCCGGTCTGCTCGACCACGATCGCCTTCATGAGGATTCCTTCCGCCGCAGGTTCAACCCATAACCTAGCGGCCCGGTCGCTACTCCTCTGTCCCGGTCCGGCGCCCCGAGCCCACGCCGAAGCGCAGCCGCCCGCGCCCCCACTTGTTCGCGTCCGCGTTGCGCGACTCCACCTCGTCGCCCACGAGTTTGCGGATCGCGTCCCGGAAGCCCTTCTGCCGCATGTGGTGCCGCAGCGGGTTCGCGGCCGGGTCGGCCGTCAGCTCCTTCATCAGCGCCACGCACAGCAGCAGCATGACGATCACGAACGGCAGCGCCACGATGATCGTCGCGTTCTTGAGCCCCTGCAGCCCGCCCGAGAGCAGCAGCACCGCCGCGACCGCGCCGATCGTCGCCCCCCAGAACACGACCAGGGGCTTCTTCGGCGCGAGCGAGCCGTGGCTCGACAGCGAGCCGAGCACCAGCGACGCCGAGTCCGCGCCCGTCACGAAGTAGATCGCGACCAGCAGCATCGACAGGCCCGACACGAGGCCGTACAGCGGCAGCGAGTCCAGCAGTGCGAACAGCGCGTACTCCTCCCCGCCCTGGCCCAGCGCGGCACTGAAGTCGGTGCCGTGGCTCTGCTTCCACACCGCCGTCCCGCCCAGGATCGCGAACCACACCGTCGAGGCGGCCGAGGGGATGAGCAGCACGCCGACGATGAACTGGCGGATCGTGCGCCCCCGCGAGATGCGGGCGATGAACGTGCCCACGAACGGCGCCCATGACAGCCACCACGCCCAGTAGAAGATCGTCCACGCGGCCATCCAGTCCTCGCCGCCGAAAGCGCCTGTGGCACTGGACATGTCGACCAGGTCCGCCACGTACCCGCCGATCGCGTTCGGCCAGGCGTCGAGGATGAACAGGGTCGGCCCGGCGAAGAACACGAACACGATCAGGAACAGCGCCAGGACCACGTTCGTCGTCGACAGCCACTTGACGCCCCGATGCACGCCCGAGAACGCCGAGGCCACGAACGCGGCCGTCAAGGCCACGATCACCACGACTTCGAGCATCTTCGAGTCGGGCACGCCCACCACGATGTTCAGGCCCACCGCGACCTGGAGCGCGCCCAGGCCCAGGCTCGCGGCCGTGCCGAACACGGTCGCGAACACCGCGAGCAGGTCGATGATCCGCCCCAGGGCCGGACCCCACCGCCGCCCGCCCGTCAGGGGCGCGAACGCGTCGCTCAGGTTGTTGCCCCGCTGCTTGCGGAACGTCGAATAGCCCAGTGCGAGTCCGGCGACCGCGTAGATCGCCCACGGGTGCAGTCCCCAGTGGAAGAACGTGTAGACGAGCGCGCCCTCCTGCAACTGGTCCTCGTAATAGGGCGAGGACGGGTCCAGCTGCAGTGGCGGCGGCGCCTCGAAGTAGTGCGAGAGCGGTTCGGCCACCCCGTAGAACATCAGCCCGATGCCCATGCCCGCGGCGAACATCATGGAGATCCACGGGAGCGTGCTGAACTCGGGCTCCTCGTCGGCCGAGGCCGCCAGTTTGATGTTGCCGTACCGGCTCGCCGCGATGTAGACCGCGAGCACCAGGAAGATGTTCCCGGCGATGATGAACAGCCACCCGAAGTTCCCGATGACCCAGTTCAGGGCCGCAGTGGAGCCGTCCTCGAACTGCTGGGGGAAGACCGCGCCGAACACGATCACCGCCAGGATCACCCCGGCGCTGATCCAGAACACCGGCTTGTCCACCGGCAGCGTGGCCTGGCGCTCCTCGGCCTCGGTCGGCGGGACCGGCGGCTCCCCGGTCACCGCCGCCTCGGGTTGCGGCTCGGATTCGGGAGGCGGCGTCTCGGCGGCGTCCATCGGGCACTCCGATCATCGTGGGGAAGGCGGACAGTGGCGTCGCCCCAGCGTAAGCGACGAAACACACCAATTCGCCTGATTTGCGGCACCGCCACCGATTCGCGACGGGCCGACAGCTCTATCGGTCCGCGATGCACCGACAACCCCACCGATCCGCGCCGCGCCACCGGCCCACCAGTCCTCGCGTCCCCCCTCAGCGCCCCCGCGACTTCAGCGCCGCCGGTACACCAGCAGCGCGACCTCCCCGAGCGCCTTCGCCTCCACCAGCCGCAGCGGACTGCCCGGGCCCTGCGGGAACGCCGCCTCGTACACGAACTTCGCCCCGCCCCGGTCCCCGAGCAGGAACGGCGCCACCGCCACATGCACCTCGTCCACCAGATCCGCCGACAGGAACGCCGTGTGCACCGTCCCCCCGCCCTCCACCAGCAGCCGCGCCACCCCGCGCCCGGCCAGGTCCGCGAGCGCCGCACCCAGGTCCACCTCGCGCTCCCCGGTCGCGACCACCTCGGCCGCGGCCGGGTCGAGCACGCTCGCCCGCGCACCGGCCGCACTCGTGTACACCACGACCCGGTCCCCGGTCCCGTCCAGCGCGGTCGCGAACAGCCGCGCGAACGGGTCCAGCTCGCCCGAAGGCGAGAACACCACCCGCAGCGGGGACGCGGTCTTCCCCGCCCGCACGCGTTCGGTGCGGCGCTCCTCGGAGCGCACCAGCAGCCGCGGGTCGTCGGCCCGCACCGTCCCGGCGCCGACCGCGATCGCGTCCACGCCCGCCCGCACCGAGTCCACCCGGTCGAAGTCGGCCGCGTTCGACAGCACCAGCCGCTCGGGGGAGACGTCGTCGAGGAAGCCGTCGAGACTCATCGCGGCCGAAACGATCACATAAGGGCGGTCCATGCCTCCGAGAATCCCACGATTCACTCCGCACCGGGGCCGGGTGGCGGCCCCCGAAAGGGAGCGATCACAATCGGTACACGTGGAAGGCCAACAGACCGGCGACGACGTCACCGCGAACGTGAAGTTCGACGGCGACGGGCTCGTCCCCGCGATCGCCCAGCAGCACGACACCGGTGAAGTCCTCATGCTCGCGTGGATGGACGCCGAGGCGCTGCGGCGCACCGTCGCCACCCGCAAGGCCACCTACTGGTCGCGCAGCCGCGGCGAGTACTGGGTCAAGGGGGAGACCTCCGGCCACCACCAGGCGGTCGTCTCGGTCTCGATCGACTGCGACGGCGACGCCGTCCTGCTCCAGGTCGACCAGACCGGCCCGGCGTGCCACACCGGCACCCGCACCTGCTTCACCGGAAGGCAGATCGCATGAGTGACGACGGAACCGCCGACGAAGACCAGGCCGACCAGGCGGCAGCGGCCGACCAGGCCGAGAACGCCGACACCGACACCGGGACCGCCGCCGACCCTGAGACCGGCACCGACCCTGAGACCAGTACTGACGCGCGCGCCGCCGAGCGCACCCGCGTCCTCCTCGCCGGGATCGTCGCCGCCGGCCTCGCCGCTCTGGCGGCCTCCCGCGACTGGACCACCACCACCGCGACCGGCCCCGCCGGGATCACCACCACGACCGGCCAGTCCGGGACCGACCTCGCCTCCTGGGCCCTCCCGTGCGCGCTCGCGGGCGGCGCGGCCTTCCTCGCGATGCTCGCCACCGGCAACCGGGCCCGCCGCTTCCTCGGCGCCATCGCAGCCCTCGCCGGACTCGCCGCGGCCCTCGCCGGGGCCCTCCATCTCACCGCGGGCGCCTGGCCGATCGCCCTCGCCGCCGCCGGGCTCGTCCTGGCCGCCGCCGGGGCCGCGACCACCCTCCGCGCCGGGCGCTGGCCCGACTCGGGGGACCGCTACGAATCGGGTGGGACGGATGAGGCCGCCATAGCAGAGGACCCGGTGTCGCTGTGGAACGCCCTCGACTCCGGCCAGGACCCCTCGTCGCCTACTATCACGGCATCGGCGCAGGAGAAGGGACGATCTTAGGTGAACGTGCTGGAGCAGATCATCACCGAAGTCCGCGCCGATCTCGACCGGCGCCAGACCGAGATCCCCATCGAGAAGATCCGCGAACTCGCGGCGGCGGCCCGACCGGCGCTCGACGGGTACGGAGCGCTCATCGGCGGCGGCGTCAGCGTCATCGCCGAGGTCAAGCGGGCCTCGCCCTCCAAGGGCGCCCTGGCCGACATCCCCGACCCGGCCGTGCTCGCCGCCGAGTACGCCGCGGGCGGCGCGGCCGTCATCTCGGTCCTCACCGAGGCGAACTACTTCAAAGGCAGCCTCGGCGACCTCGACGCGGTGCGCGCGAAGGTCCAGATCCCGGTGCTGCGCAAGGACTTCGTGGTCTCCCCGTACCAGGTGCTCGAGGCCCGCGCCCACGGCGCCGACCTCGTCCTCCTCATCGTCGCCGCGCTCGACCAGGACACCCTCGTCTCGCTCCACGAGCGCATCGAGGGCCTGGGCATGACCGCCCTCGTCGAGGTGCACACCGAGTACGAGGCCGACCGCGCACTGCGGGCGGGAGCGAAAGTCATTGGCGTCAACGCCCGCGACCTGACTACGCTCGAAGTCGACCGCTCGGTGTTCGAGCGCATCGCCCCGGGCCTGCCCCGCGACGTCGTCAAGATCGCGGAGTCGGGCGTGCGGGGCACGCGTGACCTCATCCGCTACGCCAGCGCCGGAGCCGACGCCGTACTCGTCGGCGAGGGCGTCGTGAAGACGAAGAGCCCGCGCGACGCCGTCGCCGAGCTGGTCACCGCCGGGTCCCACCCGGCCACGCCGCGCCCGATGTAAGGATCGGCGCGCAGCGCCAGGATTTCAGTCGGCCGACCGACAGGTTTCGATCGACCGATCGAAACCATTGCCGTGCCGTCGCGGACCGGTCTGCGGACCGGACGAGTCAAGAAGGGGAGCGAACCACCGTGCCTAATCCAGATGCCAGCGGACACTGGGGCGAATTCGGGGGCCGGTTCGTCCCCGAGGCGCTCATCGCGGCGCTCGACGAGCTCGAAGCGGCCCACAACGAGGCGCTCGCCGATCCGGCGTTCACGGCCGAGCTCGAGGAGCTCGGCCGCGAGTACGGGAACCTGCCGTCGCCGATCTACTTCGCCGAGCGGCTCTCCGCGGAGGCCGGCGTCGAGGTGTGGCTCAAGCGCGAGGACCTCAACCACACTGGTGCGCACAAGATCCGCAACGTCCTGGGCCAGGCCCTGCTGACCAAGCGGATGGGCAAGTCCCGGATCATCGCCGAGACCGGCGCGGGCCAGCACGGCGTCGCCGCGGCGACCGCGGCCGCGTACTTCGGCATGGAGTGCACCGTGTACATGGGCGAGGAGGACACGCGGCGCCAGGCGCTCAACGTCGCCCGCATGCGTCTGCTCGGCGCGGAGGTCATCCCGGTCACGACCGGTTCGCGGACGTTGAAGGACGCGATGAACGAGGCCCTGCGCGAGTGGGTCGCCTCGGTCGACGACACGCACTACCTGATCGGCTCGGTGGGCGGCCCGCACCCGTTCCCGCAGCTGGTGCGCGACTACTGCCGCGGCATCGGCGACGAGGCCCGCGCGCAGTTCTTCGAACGGACCGGGACGCTCCCGGACGTCGTGGCCGCGTGCGTCGGCGGCGGCTCGAACGCGATGGGCATCTTCACCGCGTTCCTGGACGACGAGGCCGTGCGGCTCTACGGCTTCGAGGCGGGCGGGGACGGGTACGACACCGGCCGCCACGCCGCGACCATCACCGCCGGCCAGATCGGCGTGCTCCACGGCGCCCGCACCTTCGTCCTCCAGGACGAGGACGGGCAGACCGTCGAGTCGCATTCGATCTCGGCCGGGCTCGACTACCCGGGCGTGGGCCCCGAGCACGCGCACCTGGCGGCCACGGGCCGCGCGGTGTACGAGCCGGTGGACGACGCCGAGGCTATGGCGGCCTTGGAGAAGCTGGCCCGCACCGAGGGCATCATCTGCGCGATCGAGTCCGCGCACGGTCTCGCCGGGGCCCTGCGCCTGGCCAAGACCCTGGAGCCCGGATCGAAGATCCTGGTCAACCTGTCCGGCCGCGGCGACAAGGACATGGGCAACGTCGTCGAATACTTCGGATTCGACAAGGGAGACCAGTAGATGCGCAGCGCAGACGCTTTCGCGAAGACCAAGGCCGAGAGCCGCGCCGCACTGGTGGGCTACCTCCCGGCGGGTTTCCCGACGCTGGCCGACTCGATCAAGGCCGTCGACATCATGATCGACCACGGGGCCGACATCATCGAGCTGGGCCTGCCCTACTCGGACCCGGTCATGGACGGCCCGGCGATCCAGAAGGCCGCCGAGCAGGCGCTCGCTGCGGGGTTCCGCACCCGGCAGGTCTTCGAGGTGACCGAGGCGGTCTCCGGTCGCGTCCCGATCCTCGTCATGACCTACTGGAACCTGGTGGAGCGCTACGGCGTCCACCGCTTCGCGCGTGATTTCGCCGCGGCGGGCGGGGCCGGGCTCATCACGCCCGACCTGATCCCCGACGAGGCCGGCGCGTGGATCGCCGCCTCCGACGAGCACGACCTGGACCGGGTCTTCCTCGTCGCGCCGTCCTCCACTGAGGAGCGGATCGTCTCCACGGTCGGCTCCTGCCGCGGGTTCGTGTATGCGCAGTCGGTCATGGGCGTCACCGGCGCCCGCGCCGCCACCTCGGTGGCCGCGCCGGAGCTGGTGCGGCGCACGAGGGCCCACACGGACCTGCCGATCGGCGTGGGCCTGGGCGTGCGCTCGGGCGACCAGGCCGCCGAGATCGGCGCCTACGGTGACGCGGTCATCGTCGGCTCCGCGATCGTCAACTGCTACCTCGACACTGAGGACATCCCGTCCGGGCACCAGCGGCTCGCCGAGCTCACGACCGAGCTCGCCGAGGGCGTCCGACGTTAGTACTTCTATACGGCCCCGCGAGGACTCCTCGCGGGGCTTCATCATGCGAACAGCCGTGCGCCCGGCGCACTTCGCAGAACGCGCACTGTTTCCCGCGGCCACTTCGGTTGCTCCGACAACTCCAGCCGCTGCGGCGGCGCGGACGCGAGGCCTCCCTGAGGCGGCCTCGGGCCCGTGCCCCGCACCGCTTCCTCCTCCGATAGGTTTATGCGTCGTGGACCTCGCTTATATCCCGAGCCCTTCCGAGGGCGTCTGGCATCTCGGCCCCATCCCGATCCGCGCCTACGCGCTGTGCCTGCTCGCGGGCATCGTCGTCGCCTGCTGGATTGCCGAGGCGCGCATGCGCAGCCGGGGCGCCCCCAAGTGGGCCGTGCTCGACCTCGCCGTGTGGGCGGTGCCGTTCGGCATCGTCGGCGCCCGCCTCTACCACGTGTTCACCAGCCCCGACGCGTACTTCGGCGAGCACGGCGACCCCTGGAAGATCCTCGAGGTGTGGAACGGCGGCCTGGGCATCCCCGGCGCGATCCTCCTCGGCGCCGTCGGCGTGTGGCTCGGCTGCCGCCAGCTGCGGCTGCCGTTCTCGATGGTCGCCGACGCGGTCGTCCCCGGCATCCCCGTCGGCCAGGCCATCGGCCGCCTCGGCAACTGGTTCAACCAGGAGCTGTACGGCAAGCCGCTCGACGCCTGGTGGGCCGTCTCGATCGACCTCGCCCACCGCACGGACGGCTACGAGCAGTACGCGACGTTCCACCCGGCGTTCCTGTACGAGCTGCTGTGGAACCTCGGGGTCGCGGCTGTCGTCCTCCTCGCCGACCGGCGCTGGAAGTTCGGCGCCGGACGCGCCGTCGCCCTCTACGTCGCCCTGTACGGCATCGGCCGGTTCTGGATCGAGGGCCTGCGCATCGACCCCGCCGAGGCCTTCGCGGGCCTGCGCCTCAACCAGTGGATGAGCGTCATCGTGGTCGTCCTCGCCGTCGTCTACCTCCTGGTGGTCCGCGGCACCCGCAAGGTCTTCGTCGTCGAAGGCGGCGAGCGCGTCACCGTCGACTGGGACTCCGACGCCGCCCGCGAGGCCGGCTACGTGAACGGCGCCCTGCCCAAGGGCACCGTCCTGCCCGGGACCGACCGCGAGGGCGTCATCGAGACCAGTGCGGATTCCGACATCGACGCCGATGCGGAGGAGCCCGAGCGTCCCGAAGCGGACCCCGGCGAACCCGACGACGCCATCGAAACCGATGACACCGTAGACACCGAACTTCAGGACACCGAACCTCAGAACACTGAACCTCCCGAGGACGCCGTCACCGCCGACGCGTCCGAAGAGGACCCTCAGGGCGACGCGGGCAAGTCCCGCGGCGACGCCTGACCGCCACCGCTTCCCTCGGGCAGGTGCAGATGCATAACCGTAGAGCCGTAGTCGTCGGCGCCGGCGTCGCCGGGCTCGCCAGCGCGATCGTCCTGTCCAAGCTCGGCTGGCGGGTGGCGCTGCTGGAGCGGCGCGAACGCCTCAAGGGCGACGACCTCGGCATGGTCCTGTGGGCCTCGGGCGTGCGCGCGCTGCGCGCGCTCGGGGTCGACGCGACCCTCGACGCCTCCGGGACCCCGGTGGACCGCTTCGAGATCCGCAACGAGGAGCGGCTGTCGAGCTCGTTCTCGGCGGCCGTCCTGGGCGCCGACGACGGCACGCCGTCGGTGATGATCCACAACGCGATGCTCTACGAGGCGCTCGTCTCGCGCCTGGGCGACAGTGTCGAGGTCTACCCGGCCACGCAGGTCGACCGGATCGACCTGGTCGACCTCGCGGCGGGGGACTCCTCGCGCCGCTGGGACGCCGAACTGGTGGTCGCCGCCGACGGCATCGACTCCCCGACCCGGCCCCTCATCGCCCCCGGTTCACCCACAGTGGATGCTGGAGTGGTGGTCTTCCGCGGCATCATCCCCGCTCACCGCGCCCCCGAACGCGTCGCCGACGCGGTCGAGATCTACGGGCCCGACCGCCGCCGCTTCGGCTACGGCGACCTCGGCCACGCCGGGGCCTGCTGGTGGGCCACCGTGCCCGGCGGGATGCGCCCCGAATCCCCGCAGATCCAGCATGAGCTCATCAACCGGTGGTTCGCCGACTGGCCCGACCCGGTCGGGAAGTTCATCGCCGCGACCCGGCCGGGGGAGCTGACGCAGCAGTCCGTCAGGTACGTGTGGCCGCTGCCGCCGCGCCTGCACCAGAGCGTCGGCAACGGCGGCCTGGTCCTCATGGGTGACGCCGCCCACGGGGTCGCGCCGATCCTCGCGCAGGGCGCGAGCCTCGCCCTCGAAGACGCGGTGACGCTCGCCTGGGCGCTGCGGCGGTCGCCCGAATCCGTGCCCGAAGCGCTCGCTTCCTACGACCGGGCCCGCATGGTCCGCATCAGGCGCGTCGCGCGGATCTCGCGCCGCGTCCACACCATCGCCTCGGGCGGACGCGGGGTCACCAAGAGCCTCCTGCGGGCCGTCCCCGACTCGTGGGTGCAGAACCAGGCGGCGTCCCTCGCCGACTGGCAGCCGCCGCGCTTATCCTTCGAACCATGCAGATCCGCGACGCCGCCGCAGCCGACTGGCCCGCCATGTGGGCCTTCATGCGACCCATCATCGAAGCCGGCGAGACCTACCCCTGGCCGCCCGACACCACCGAAGCCTGGACCCGCGCCTACTGGATGGAACGGCCCGCGCCCGCCTCGCGCCTGGTCGCCGACATCGACGGCGCCGTCGCGGGCACCGTCGAGATCCACCCCAACCTGCCCGGCCAGGGCTCCCACGTCGCCAACGCCGGATTCATGGTCGACCCGGCCTTCGGCCGCCGCGGCGTCGGCCGCGCCCTCGGCGAAGCCGCCCTCGCCCGCGCCGCCGCAGACGGCTTCGGCGCCATGCAGTTCAACGCCGTCGTCGCCACCAACACCACCGCCGTCAAACTCTGGCACTCCCTCGGCATGGAAACCCTCACCCTCATCCCCAAAGGCTTCCGCCACCCCGTCGAAGGCCTGGTCGACATGCACCTCATGTTCCGGGAACTGTGAACCTCGCTGCGCCTGTGTAGCATCGGGAACGCTATGAACGAACTGCGCGAGTCCATCCTCGCCGTGGGAATCGCCGACTTCGAGACGGCCGTCTCCGTCCACGCGCTCCTCGGCTCCGACCCGGCGCTCCTGGCCCGGGCCGGCGACCTGCCCCAGACCCACGGCGCCCTCGCCCCCTGGGTCAAGGCCAACTTCCTCACCCCCGACGGGCCCTTCATGGAGTCCTTCGCGAACGCCGTCGCCGACGCGCTCGGCGAGACCCCCGACGCCAGCGTCGACAAGGTCCTCGCCCACGCCACCGTCCGGCCCCGCACCCACTACGACCTGCGCGCCACCACCGGACTCTCCGAGGCCGACCTCGACGCGCTCCTGCCCGTCCTCACCGAGGCCGGACTCCTGCGCGCCGACCCCAACCCCCTCGAACCCGACCATCCCTACTGGACCGTCGAGGACCGGGCCGCGCGCTTCCACTACGCCATGCTCGAACCGCACCTGGCGCGCTGGCGGCGCGGCTACATCACCGACAAGCTCTGGACCATGACCCGCGCCCGCTTCGACCGGTACGTGGGCCGCCCCGAATTCAACCGGCTCGTGCGCGAATGGGCCCTCAACGACCCGGCCGCCGCCGCGACCACCCGCATCACCGTCCCCGACCCGCGCTTCCGGCAGATGCGCACCCTCGAACTCGCCGTCTGGGACGAGAAGGGCGACCTGGTCGCCCTCGGCACCGCGCGCTGGCGGTTCAAGATGGTCGAACGCCAGCTCAAACGCCTGCGCTACGTCAAGCGGCTCCTGGGCGACCCTCCCGCGCGCCTGTACTGCGTCGCGTCCCGCGTCGAACCGGCCATCGCCGAGGACCAGGACCCGGACCTGTTCACCATCGGCTACGGGCACCTCCTGCGCCGCGAGGCGAACGACACCGGAGCGAACGGCACCGCAGCGAACGGTGCCGAAGCGGTCGGCACCGAGGCAGGCGGCACTGCGCCGACGTCCTCGCGAAATGCGCCGGAATCAACACCCGAGGGTGACTTACACCCCATTTCCCGGCTGGTAGGGGTGGAAACCCGGCGGGTAGGCTGAGGCGCAGTTTCCCCTACCCGAAATCTTGAGGAGTGACGATGGCGGCAAGCGTGGACGCGGTAGTGGCGGGAGCCGGTGGCTTCATCGGCGGACACCTGGTGGCGAGCCTCCTCGCCGAAGGCAAGACCGTGCGCGCCGTCGACGTGAAGCCCCTCGACGAGTGGTACCAGGTCCACGGCGACACCGAGAACCTCCAGCGCGACCTCGCCGACCTCGCGAACTGCCGCGAGGCCGTCGGCGACGGCGCGGCCGAGGTCTACAACCTCGCCTGCAACATGGGCGGCATGGGCTTCATCGAGAACAACAAGGCCCTGTGCATGCTCTCGGTCCTGCCCTCCACCCACATGCTCCAGGCCGCCAAGGACTCCGAGGTCGGCCGCTTCTTCTACTCCTCCTCCGCGTGCGTCTACGCCGGTTACAAGCAGACCGAGGCCGACATCGCGGCCCTGAAGGAAGAGGACGCCTACCCGGCCGACGCCGAGGACGGCTACGGCTGGGAGAAGCTCTTCTCCGAGCGCATGTGCCGCCACTTCCGCGAGGACTTCGGGCTCGAGACGCGCATCGCCCGCTACCACAACATCTACGGGCCCGTCGGCACCTGGGACGGCGGCCGCGAGAAGGCCCCCGCCGCGACCTGCCGCAAGATCGCCCTCGCCGCCCTCCGCGGCGAGAAGACCGTCGAGATCTGGGGCGACGGCGAGCAGACCCGCTCCTTCACCTACATCGACGACTGCGTCCACGGCACCAAGATGTTCGCCCGCGGCGACGTCACCGAGCCGCTCAACCTCGGCTCCTCCGAGCTGACGACCATCAACAACCTGTACTACCTGGTCGCCGACATCGCCGGGATCGAGATCGAGCTCAAGCACATCGACGGCGCCCTGGGCGTGCGCGGACGCAACTCCGACAACACGCTCATCCAGAAGTACTACGGCTGGGAGCCCTCGATCAGCCTCCGCGAAGGCATGTCGAAGACCTACGCGTGGGTCTACGACCAGGTCAAGGCCACCTACAACCTCTGATGGCCGACCCCAAGCTCCGCCGCGTCGACGTCCTCGGCGTCGGCGTCTCCACCGTCAACCAGGCGATGGCGCTCGCCGAGGTCACCCGTTGGGTCGACGCGGCCGAACCCCACTACGTGTGCGTCACCGGCGTGCACGGCGTCATGGAGTCGCAGCGCGACCCCGAACTCCTGGCGATCCACAACGCCTCCGGGCTGACCACGCCCGACGGCATTCCGATGGTGTGGGCCGGGCACAAGGCCGGGGCCGAGTGGATGGACCGGGTCTACGGGCCCGACCTCATGCTCAACGTGCTGGCCCGCGCGGCCGAACGCGGCTGGTCCTCGTTCCTGTACGGCGGCAAGGAAGGCGTGCCCGAACTGCTCGCCGAGAAGCTCGCCGAGCGCATCCCGGGCGTCAAGTTCGCCGGGATGTACTCGCCGCCGTTCCGCCCCCTCACCGAGGAGGAGGACGAGGCGATCGTCAAGCGGATCAACGACTCCGGTGCGCAACTGGTGTGGGTCGGCCTGTCGACGCCGAAGCAGGAGCGATGGATGGCGGCCCACCGCGACCGCCTCAGCGCCCCCGCGATGTTCGGTGTGGGCGCCGCGTTCGACTTCCATGCCGGGCTGGTCCCGCAGGCCCCGCCGTGGATGCAGCGCAACGGCCTCGAATGGCTCTACCGCCTCACGAAGGAGCCCAAGCGCCTCTGGCGCCGCTACTTCCAGAACAACCCGGCCTACCTGCGGGAGATCCGCAAGAGGCCCCCGTTCCTGAGGGATTAGGACGACGCCGCAGCACTCGGCTCCGTTCCTGAGGGATTGACACGACAGCACCGCGCCGCCCGGCCCCGCACCTCGGACCGGGCGGCGCAGTCATGTCACACCCCCGTGTCGGGGTTTGCTGCGCACATTGACGGCTCGCAAGCTTCGCCGTAGCGGGGGCCCAACGATGTCTGATTTGCCAGGACTCTCCGTTCACTTCTCGCTCAGCCCCGGTATGTCACACCCTTGCGGCAGGGTTGTTGCCAGGGGGCCCAACGATGTCCGATTTGCCGGGACCCTCCGTTCACCTTTCGCCCGGCCCCGGCTTGTCGCACCGCCGACCCGATCGCCGCTAGGCTGATGCGCATGGTCGACCTTCCCAAAGAAAGCGTCGAAACGACGCGCCACCCCCGAACCGCCGTCGTGTGGTCGGTCCTGTCGGCCGAGATCGAACGATTCGCCGCCGGCACCGGCGCGACCCTGCGGATCCTCGACGTCGGCGGCGGCTCCGGCGGCTTCGCCGTCCCCCTCGCCGAACTCGGCCATGACGTCACCGTCGTCGAACCCAGCGCAAACGCCCTCGCCTCCCTGCGCCAGCGGGCCGCCGACGCCGGCGTCACCGACCGCGTCCAAGCCGTCCAGGCCGACGCCGACGAACTCCTCGACGTCACCGAACCCGGCGCCGCCGACCTCGTCCTGTGCCACTCCGTGCTCGAAATGGTCGACTACCCCGACACCGCCCTCGACGTGCTCGCGAAGGTCTGCGCACCCGGCGGCGCCGTCAGCATCCTCGTCGCCAACCGCATCGCCGCCGTCCTCGGCAAGGCCCTCTCCGGTCAGTTCGCGACCGCCCTCGACCTGCTCGCCCACATCGACGGCGTCAGCGAAAGCCGCGACACCATCAAGCGCCGCTTCGAGACCGCCACCCTCACCGCCCTCGTCGGCGGCTCGGGCCTGGTCACCGAACAGGTCCACGGCGTCGGCGTCGTCGGCGACCTCATCCCGGCCTCCGCCGCCCAGGCCGAATCCGCCGGCGGCGAGGCCCTGCGCGAGTTCGAACTCGCCACCGCCTCACGAGTCCCCTTCCGCGACATGGCCACCCACATCCACCTCCTCGCCCGCAAACCCATGGGCTGAACCCGCCTGACACCGCTCCGGAACCGCCGCTACGTCCAGGCGCGTAGACGCGATTACGCCCCCGCGTCTACGCCGCCGCGCGCCGCCGGACCGTAGCCTGGAGCCGTGACCACGCCAACCGCCGCCCGGGCCAAGATCCCGGCCCTCGCCTTCGACCTCGGCCTCGCCGTCCTGCTCGGGGTCCTCACGAGCGGCGCCTCCATCGGCAACGACCCGGACCACCACCCCGGCCCCCTCGCGTTCGCCCTCATCTGGCTCACCGCCGCGTTCCTGACCGTGCGCCGGGCGTGGCCCGAGGTTGCGCTGGCGGGCACCTTCACCGGCCTGTACACGTACCTGTTCCTGGGGCTGCCCGACGGCCCGGTCTACATGCTCCCGGCGGTAGCGGTCTTCTTCTACGCCTTCGCGCGGCCGCTCAAGACCAACCTGATCGTGCTGGCGGCCCTGTTCGTTCTCAACACCTCCCTCCAGACGTTCGCGTTCGGCTCGGTCCCGGACCTGTGGATGAACGCGAGCATCACCTTCGTGTGGCTCGGCATCGCCGCCACCGGGGGCCGGATCGTGCGCGAGGCCCGGCACTCCCGCGCCCGCGAGAAGGAGGCTGAACGCGAGCGGTACCGGGCCGACGAGCGCGTCCAGATGGCCCGCGAGATCCACGACGTGGTCGGCCACAGCCTCGCCGTGGTCAGCATGAACGCCGGTGTCGCCCTGCACGTGCTCGAACAGCAGGTCAAGAAGCAGCGCCCGGGGGTCCCGCCCGAAGCGGTCGAGAACCTCCAGGCGATCCGCGACGCCTCCAACCGGGCCCTTCAGGACCTGCGTGCGACCCTCGCGCCGCTGCGCAACGGGCAGCAGCCCGAGCTGCGCCCGACCGGCGCCATCGCCGACCTGCCGTCCCTCGTGGACGGTGTGCGCAAGGGCGGGCTCGCCGTCGAGTACACCGTCTCCGGCGACCCGGCTGCCGTGCCCGCCAACATCGCCGCCACGGTCTACCGGGTGGTCCAGGAGTCGCTGACGAACGTCATCCGCCACGCCGAGGCGCACAGTGCGACCGTCGAAGTCGACTGCGGCCCTGAGCGAGTCCGGATCCTCGTCGAGGACGACGGGCGCGGCGGGCCGGTCGACCCGGACCGGATGGGCCAGGGCATCACCGGGATGATGGAGCGGGTCCACGCCGCGCGCGGCGTCTTCAGCGCCGGGCCCCGGCCGGGCGGGGGATTCGCCGTCAAGGCCGACCTGCCCTACGGGCCTGGTGCCAAGTGACGAATCGCCAGGAGCGCCGCGACCGCCGTTCGGCGGCCCGCACGCAACGTCAAGGAGAGGAACGCTGATGATCGACCTCGTCATCGCCGACGACCAGAGCCTCATCAGGATGGCGCTGCGCAACCTCTTCAAGAACGAGGACGACGTCCGGCTGGTCGCCGAGGCCGAGGACGGCAATGCGGCCTGGGAGTTCATCCAGCGGCTCAAGCCCGACGTGGCGATGCTCGACGTGCGCATGCCCGGCATCGACGGCCTCGAGGTGCTGCGGCGCATCAGCCGCGACGCGAACCTGGCCGGCACCCGGGTCGTCATGATCACGACGTTCGAGATCGACGATTACATCTTCGACGCGCTTTCGAGCGGCGCGGCGGGGTTCGTCATGAAGGACGCGCCGCCGGAGGACCTGCTGCGCGCGGTGCGCCTGGCGGCGGCGGGGGACTCGCTGCTCAGCCCGGATGTGACGCGGAAGGTGATCAAGGCGTACGCCGAGCGGGGCACGGGCGCGGCGAAGCCGCACCCGAATCTCGCAGACCTGACCGATCGCGAGCTGGAGATCCTCCGCTGGGTGGCTACGGGGTTGCCGAACGACGATATCGGCGAGCGCCTGTTCATCAGCCCGGCGACGGTCCGGACGCATGTGGGAAAGCTCCTGTCGAAGCTCGCCGCCCGCGACCGCGCGGGACTGGTCGCGATCGCTTATCGGTCAGGCCTCGACATCCCCGAGGCCTAGGCGCCAGCGGCCACACCGTGGGTTCGAATCCCACCCGGGCAACGCCTGCGCTCGGAGCCGTCGACCGCCGTGGATCCCGCCCCAGCCACACTTGCGGTCGGCCGCGACAGGTCCCACCCCAGCCACACTTGCGGTCGGCCGCGACGGGTCCCACCTCGTTCACACCTGCGCTCGGACCTGTCGACCGCCGCGGAAACACGTTCGGGTGACATGGCCGCCGCGACCCCCCGTTCTTGTCGTACCCCCGCGCCATTGTGGGCACTACGGTCCCCTGGGTGGGTGGGGGTTTGGGACGGTATATGGGTTAAAGGTAGAGGTAAGCGCGGGACCTGGCCGAACCGTTGTGAAACCGGCTAGCCTCGGGCCATGCGTTCGAGCCCGCACCTGGCACCAGTCCGGCCCGCCTACGGCACCGGCACTCTCGCCGACGTCATGCCCACCGCCCTTGCGGCCCTTGGGATCCCCGCACGGAACGGCAGCGTGCTCCTGCGCGGCGACGAACTCGACGGCATCCGCCGCATCGCCGTCCTCCTCCTCGACGGCTTCGGCTACCACCTCCTCGGCCAGGCCGCCCAGGCCAGCGCCACCGTCGGCGCCATGCAGCACGGCGAGATCGGCACCCTCACCCCCATCACCGCCACCGTCCCCTCCTCGACCCCCATCAGCCTCGCCTCCCTGGCCTGCGGCATGCCGCCCGGCGAGCACGGCATCATCGGCTTCACCGTCCGCGTCCCCGACACCGGCGACCTGGTCACCCACATCCGCTGGGACGGCGCGCCCGACCCCGAGACCTGGCAGCCCGAGCCGACCGTGTTCGAAAGGGCCTCCGCCGACGGCGTCGCCTGCACCGTCGTCTCCAACGGGGTCTTCCGCGACACCGGCCTCACCCGCGCGATCTACCGCGGCGCGCACTGGCTCCCCGCCATCAGTCCGCACGAGGTCGCCGAGGGCGCGGTCGCGGCGCTGGCGCGCGGGGACCGCAGCCTCGTCTACGCCTACCTGCCGGACGTGGACACCGCCGGGCACTTCCACGGGATCGGCTCGCCCGAGTGGCTCGAAGCGGTCGCGGAGGTCGCCGAGGCCATCGACGGCATCCTCTCGGGCCTGCCCAAGGACGCGGCCCTGTTCGTCACCGCCGACCACGGCATGGTGAACGTGACCGACCGCCTGCACGTGGACCAGCGCCCTGACCTGCACCACGGCGTCGAATCGATCGGCGGCGACGGCCGCATGCGCTACCTGTACGCCGCGCCCGGCGCACTGGAGGACGTCCGCCAGGCCTGGACCGCGGCGGTCGGCTCCCGGGCGGAACTGGTCGACCGCGATGAGGCGGTGGACCGCGGCTGGTTCGGCCCGAAGGTCACCGATTCGAGCCGCGAGCGCATCGGGGACCTGGTGGTGGCCTGCCGGGACACGTTCGCGGTCGTCGGCATCGAAGGCGAGCCGCCGCACGTGGCGCGCCTGATCGGCCAGCACGGCGGCCTGACCGCCGCCGAGATGGCGATCCCGCTCTGGACCTACCGCCACTAGGACCACCGCCACCAGCGCCACCAGCGCGAATCCTCGGACTGGAATCGTCCAGCGGGAATTGTCGGACCCTGTCGCTAGGCTTCGGGGGTGTCCAGCGATCTCCACGGCTTCATCGGGCCGGACCTGTCCGATGACGGCCTGTCGATAATGCACGTCGACATGGACGCCTTCTTCGCGTCCGTCGAGATCGCCCGCGACCCCTCCCTGCGCGGCAAACCCGTGATCGTCGCCGGGCTCGGACCCCGCGGCGTGGTCTCGGCGGCCTCCTACGAGGCCCGCAAGTACGGCGTCCACTCGGCGCTGCCGACGGCCGTCGCGCGCCGCCGCTGCCCGCACGGCGTGTTCATCACGCCCACGGCCTCCTACGGCGAGGTCTCGCGCGCGGTCATGGCGATCTTCCGCGAGTACACGCCGCACGTCCAGCCGATCTCGGTCGACGAGGCCTTCCTCGACGTCGCCGGGGCCCGCCGCCTCATCGGCTCGCCCGTCGCGATCGCCCAGGCGATCCGCGCGCGCGTCCGCGAGGAGCACGGCATCACCTGCACCGTGGGGATCGCCTCCACCAAGTTCCTCTCCAAGCTCGCGAGCGAGGCCTCCAAACCCGACGGCCTCGGCGTCGTCCCGGTCGTCACCGAGCTCGAATTCCTCCACCGGCTCCCGATCCGCGCCGTGTGGGGGATCGGCGAGAAGACCGCCGAGAAACTCACCCGCCTCGGCATGCGCACGGTCGGCGATCTGGCGCGCCCGGACGTCGACAGTCTCGCCGCGTCGGTCGGCACCGCGAGCGCCGAGCACCTGTACGCGCTCGCGCGCAACATCGACCCCCGGCCGGTGCGGCCCGAGCGGGTCGAGAAGTCGATCAGCGGCGAGACCACATTCGACCGTGACGCGCCCGACGGCGCCATATGGGGCCCGGTGCTCCTGGAGTTGTCGCGCAAGGTCGCGTCGCGGGCGAGGGCGGCCGGTTGGACCGGGCGCGGGGTCACCGTGAAGATCCGCTTCGGGGACTTCCGCACGATCACGCGTTCGAGGATGCTCGCCGCGCCCACGGATGTGGGCCATGAGATCTATGCGGCCGCAAGGGATCTGGCGGACGCGGCGGCGACCGCGCCGGTGCGGCTCATCGGCGTGCGGCTCGATCACCTGGTGGAGGCGGCGGCGGTGGGCCGTCAAGTCGCGCTCGGCGAGCCCGAGCACGGGTGGCGCGACATCGAAACGGTGATCGATCGGGCGAGCGCGAAATTCGGCAGGGGAGCGGTTCGGTCGGCCGGTCGGCTCCCGAGTCCGGACTCGCGTGTAGACACACGTGATTCTGGGAACCCGGCGCAGTGAGGAACACCTCGCCCGAGGCCCCCGCCAGGGGACTCGTAGGGCCAGAACGGACTGATTCAAGGACGAACTGCCTTCCGCCTCGGGCGAAAGCCTCGTAGACTTGGTTGCAAGCACTTGAGGCCTTGCCGGGGCCTCGACGTCACCTAGCGCAGGAGGAGTGTCGTGCCGCTCTCCGACCACGAACAACGCCTGTTCGAGCAGATCGAGCAGTCCTTGTCCGAAGACCCGCAGTTCGCCTCTGCTGTGCGCGCCCACGATCCGGCGCATGTGACCCGGCGCAGGCTGATCCTCGCCGGCATCGTCACGGTCATCGGGATCGGCGGCGTCATCGGCACTGTCATCGCCGGAGGGGACGTCGCCAAGTGGGGCGCCCCGATCGGCGCGGTGCTCATGTTCGGCGGTTTGATTCTGGGCCTGTGGGCGCAGCGCCGCGGCACGAATGTGAAGCTCAAGGCGGTGGACGGCAAGGCCACGCGGACCACGGGCGGCGGGGGGAAGAACCCCAAGCCCGGCGGGTTCACCTCACGCATGGAGGAGCGCTGGCGCAAACGCCGTGACAACGGCGACATCTTCTGATCCTGGACCGGACGCACACCTGCGAATGAGACGGGCCGAGCCGCAAGGCGGGCCCGTCTTTCACGTGCCCGGGACCGGTAGCAGGGCAGGGGCGGGCGCCGCGGGGCGGCGTATTTCAGCGCCCCGAACTACCCAGGGTGCCTCACGGGTGTGACACCGAGCTTGTTCGAATCGACTCCGGACGCGAAGCGGCCCGGCCGGAGTTTCCCCTGCCGGGCCGTTCTCAGCTTGTCTCGCCGGGGCCTAGCGGCCGCGGAGCATGGCGCGCCTGGCGCCCTTTCCGGCGTTCGCGCTCGTCGGGATCGGGCCCTTCGGGATCGCCATGCCGATGCCCAGCGCGTCCAGGCGCTTGGCGATGTGGTTCGCGTCCTTGGAGTCGATGTTCTTCGGCAGCTTCATGAGGCGCTTGCGCACCTCGGTCACCGAGAAGTCGTCGCTCGCGGTCTCGCCCACCAGGAACGTGTACACCGGCGTCGAGCCGACCACCCGCGAGATCCGCTTCTTCTCCTGGCCCAGGAGCTTGCGGACCTTGCCGCCGCCCTCGCCCAGGAGCACCACCCCGGCCTTGCCGACCGCGCGGTGGATCATCTGCGTCTCCGACAGGGCCGCCACACCGGGCGTCACCTGCCAGCCGCGGATGCCGTCGATGAGCGCGTACGCCGCACCCGGCTTGCCGATCGCCTCGGCGTTCACCACCTTGCTCGTACGCATGTTCAGCACGATCAACCCGGCCAGCAGCGCCACGAACAGGGCGCTGATGTACCACAGCAGCGAGAACCGGGCGAACACGACCAGCGCGGTCACGATCACGAACGGCAGCAGGATCGCGGCGGCCTCAAGCGGCAGGAACAGCTTGTCCCGCTGGTTCGTGAACTTGACGGCCATGCCGATGGTCTTCAGGCGTGACCCGAACGACTCTTTCTCCTGCTGCTTTGCCATGTCCTCAAGTCTAGTGTGCGCTCTGGGCCGCTGAGCGGGGGCTGCGGCCGGGTTGGTCGACGGTCGGCGAGCTGCGCCGAGACCGGACTGATTTTCGCCGAGACGGGTCAGCTTGCGGTCGGCAGGCTCTGCCGACTGGGCTAATTTACGGCTCGCAAGCTTCGCCGAGACCGAGCCTCGATCGCCTGTCGGTACAGGCGTCCGGCCCGGTACGAGGACCGCACGAGCGGGCCGCTCATGACGCCCGCGAAGCCGATCTCCTCGGCCTCGGCCGTCAGCTCCACGAACTCCTCGGGCTTGACCCACCGGTCCACCGGGTGGTGGCGCTTGGTCGGGCGCAGGTACTGGGTGATCGTGATGAGCTCGCACCCGGCCGCGTGCAGGTCCTTCAGGGCCTGCGAGATCTCCTCGCGGGTCTCACCCATGCCGAGGATCAGGTTCGACTTGGTGACCAGGCCGTCCTCGCGGGCCGAGGTGATGACCGACAGCGACCGCTCGTAGGTGAACGCGGGGCGGATGCGCTTGAAGATGCGCGGCACCGTCTCCACGTTGTGCGCGAGCACCTCAGGGCGCGAGGCGAAGACCTCGGCGAGCTGCTCGGGGACGGCGTTGAAGTCGGGGATGAGCAGCTCGACGCCGCAGCCGGGCACGGCCTCGTGGATCTGGCGGACGGTCTCGGCGTAGAGCCAGGCCCCGCCGTCGTCGAGGTCGTCGCGGGCGACGCCGGTGATCGTGGCGTACTTCAGGCCCATCGTCTGCACCGACTCGGCGACGCGCCGCGGCTCGTCGCGGTCGAGCGCGTCGGGCTTGCCGGTGTCGATCTGGCAGAAGTCGCACCGTCGCGTGCACTGGGAGCCGCCGATGAGGAACGTCGCCTCGCGGTCCTCCCAGCATTCGTAGATGTTGGGGCACCCGGCTTCTTGGCAGACCGTGTGCAGCCCCTCGCTCTTGACGAGGCTCCGCAACTCGGTGTACTCCGGGCCGGTCTTGGCCTTGACCTTGATCCAGGAGGGTTTCTTCTCGATCGGGGTCTGGGCGTTGCGCACTTCGAGGCGCAGCATCCGGCGTCCTTCAGGCTGTACGGAAGTCACCGGACCAGACTACGCCGCGCTCGCGGGAGACGGCAGGTGTCGCTCGGCACAGCCGCGCCGCCGAGAAAACATGGGATGACGTTCCCGCTGCTCTAATGGGGCGGATCTAATGGGGCGGAGCGCGAACAAGGGAGCGGCAGTGGAACTCATTCACCAAGGCAAGGTCCGCGACGTCTACGCAGACGGGGACGACCTGGTGCTCGTCGCCTCCGACCGCGTCAGCGTCTTCGACGTCGTCCTGCCCACCCCGATCCCCGGCAAGGGCGCGCTCCTGACCGCCTTGAGCCTGTGGTGGTTCGACCAGCTCGCCGACCTCGTCCCCAACCACGTCGTCTCCGCCGAGGACGTCCCCGCGGAGTTCAGCGGGCGCGCGGTCCGCGTCAAGCACCTCGCCATGGTCAAGGTCGAGGCGGTCGTCCGCGGCTACCTCACCGGCTCCGGCCTCGCCGACTACGACGCGACCGGTTCGATCTGCGGCATCAGCCTGCCCGCGGGCCTGGTCGACGGGTCGCGGCTGCCCGAGCCGATATACACCCCGACGTCCAAGGCCGACGTCGGCGACCACGACCTGCCGATGACCTACGCCGAGACCGCCGATGAACTCGGCGCCGACCTCGCCGCGCGCGTCCGCGACCTCACCCTCGCCGTCTACCGGCGCGGCGGCGAGATCGCCCTTGCGAAGGGCATCATCATCGCCGACACCAAGCTGGAGTTCGGCATCGACGCCGAAGGCACGCTCCGCCTCGCCGACGAAGTGCTCACCTCGGACTCCTCCCGCTTCTGGGACGCCGAGGCCTGGAAGCCCGGCCAGTCGCAGGCGTCCTTCGACAAGCAGTACGTGCGCGACTGGGCCAAGTCCACCGGCTGGCGCCCCGACCACGGCGAGGCGCCCGAGATCCCCGAGGCCGTCGTCGACGCCACGCTCGCCCGCTACACCGAGGCCTACGAACTCCTCACCGGGCAGCGCTGGTCATAGCGACGGCCGCCGGTCATGACGGCCACTGGTCCCGACCTGCCCCGCCCTGACCTGCCGCGGGCCGCGACGACCCCCGGCCGCGAACCGGCCGCCGGCCTTCACCGGGCGGCGGCGGCGACCCGCGGCACCCACATCCGCACCGCCCACCCGCCCTCGGGCGTCGGACCGGCCTCGAAGCGACCGCCCAGCAGCTCGGCCCGCTGTCGCAACCCCAGCAGCCCGTGCCGCGAGCCCGGCAGCTCCAGCACCGGCCGCGAACCGGGCCGGTTCACGACGCTCACATCGGCGCCCCCGCCGAAGTTGACCACCGCGACCGACACCGTCGCGCCCGGCGCGTGCTTGCGGGCGTTCGTGAGCGCCTCCTGCACCGTCCGGTAGATCGCGCGCTGGCCGGCCGGGTCGAGCCCGACGATCCGCTCCGTGCGCAGCGCCGCCTCGATCCCGCTGCCCGCGACCAGCGCGTCCAACCGCTCCAAGGTCGGCTGCGGGGTCAGCTCCGTCGCCTTCGTGCCCGAGACCCGCAGCACCTGCACCATGTGCCGCAGCTCCTCGAGCGTGTCGACGCTCAGTCTCCTGATGGTCGCCGCGGTCGCGCGGCTCGCGGGCTCGGCCGTCTGGACCTGCAACGCCCCGGCCTGCACCGCGATCAGGCTGACCTGGTGCGAGACCACGTCGTGCATCTCCCGCGCCAACTGGGCCCGCTCGGCCGCGAGCGCCTGCCGGGTCAGCAGCAGCTGCTCGTGCTCCCGGGCCTCCTCGATCTCCGCGAGCCGGTCGGCCAGGCCCTGCCGGGCCTTCTGGCTGTAGCCGAGGATCGCGGGGACCGCCGCCATCGCCGTGTAGTAGAGCGTCATGCGAAAGAAGCCCTCGTAGGGGGCGATCTGCTGCGGCAGGAGGTCCCACGCCGCCGCGAACGGGACCGTCCGCCACGGGCCCAGGAACAGGGCGTAGATCTGCGTCCCCTGGAGGACGAAGCAGAACGCCAGCATCGCCGTCGCGGTGAGCGGCAGCCACGGACGCCGGGACTGGCGGACGATCGTGTACAGCGCGATCATCGACGCGACCTTCTCGAACACCATGAACGCCGCCGGAAGCGTCTCCAGGAACACCAGGAACGGCCAGCGCCTGCGAAACACCAGGGCCAGGACCCCCACCGCGGCGAACGCGGCGACCGGCTGGTTGCCCAGGTCGATCACGAACACGAGGTGGGCGATCGCGAGGAACATGACGCCCGCGTCCCACCCCCACTGCGGGATCCGCTCCGGCAGCGCGAACCTGTTCATTCGCCGCCACCTCGCAGCAGTCCCGCGTCGTGCGCCGCCAAGGCCGCCTGCACCCGGTTGGACACCTGGAGCTTGGTGAGGATCGAGCTCACGTGGTCCTTGACGGTGCCCAGGCCCAGGAACAGCTCGGCCGAGATCTCCCCGTTGGCCTTGCCCTCGGCCAGGAGCAGGAGGATCTCGCGCTCCCGCTCGGTCAACCGCTCGATACGCGGGTTCGGCCGGGTCTCCTCCGAACGCTGGAGGTACCCGGCGACGACGGCCTGGGTGACCTTCGCCGACAGCACCGCGCCCTCGGTGACCAGGGCCCGCACCTGGTAGGCCAGGTGCTCGGGCTCGGTGTCCTTGAGCAGGAAGCCCGCCGCGCCGAGCCGGAGCGCGGCGTACACGTACTCGTCGGTGTCGAACGTGGTCAGCGCGGCGGTGAGCGGCGGGTGCGAGAGCTGCTTGAGGTGCTTGAGGACGGTGAGGCCGTCGACGTCGGGCATGCGGATGTCCAGGAGCACCACATCGGGGCGCAGGGTCAAGACCCGGCTGACCGCGTCGGCGCCCGAGACCGCGTCGACGACCTCGATGTCTTCGGCGGCGTTGAGGATGTGGGTGAAGCCCGAGCGGATCAGGGCCTCGTCGTCGACGATGAGCACTCGGATCACGTGCGCCTCCTGTGGCCTATTCGTTATATGAGGGCTCATCATGCACGTGGTTCGCAACCCGACGAAGGTCGGGTGCCCGACCAGCCGTCCGGCGGGGAGACATTCCCGACCGAAGACGGGCCGACTCGGGACCTTCGGACGGCGACTGGGGAGTCCGTCGGTCCTTTTCGGAGAGGGACCCTCACCGGAGCAGGTCCGGCACTTGGACGGAGGCGCCGCGCCCCGCGGGCGGCGAGTCTGGAGTCCCACCCCAACGACTCCCACAAGGAGGCGCCATGTGCGGCTTCGCAGTCCGCGCCGCAGCGGCCCCCGGCACCGAGACCGGGCGGCTCGCAGCGGCCCTGGAACTCCTCGGCCACCGCGGCCCCGACGAGACCGCCGTCCTCGCCGCAGGCGAACGGGTCCTCATGGGCTTCAAGCGTCTCGCGATCCTCGACCTCGACGGCTCCCACCAGCCCATGCGCCGCGGCGACGGCACTGATGACGAGCGCTACACCATCGTCTTCAACGGCGAGATCTACAACTACCTCGAACTGCGCGACGAACTCGTCCGCGTCCACGGCGAAACCTTCCACACCCGCGGCGACACCGAGGTGATCCTCGCCGGATTCCGCCACTGGGGCCCCGACGTCGTCCACCGCCTCCGCGGCATGTTCGCGTTCGTCGTCCACGACCGCGCCGCCGACCTGCTCTTCGCCGCCCGCGACCCCTTCGGCATCAAACCCCTCTACTGGACCCGCTGGGACGGCGCGACCTGGCTCGCCAGCGAGAAGAAGGCCCTCCCCGGCCTCCCCAACCCCGACCTGATCGACCCCGACCAGGTCGCCCACTACGCGACCTTCCAGTACGCGCCCGAACCCGCGACCCTCCACCGCCACGTCCACCGCCTCGAAGCCGGGCACTGCGCGACGTTCCGCCCGGGGGAGGAGCCGCGCCCGCAGCGGTACTTCCGGCCCATGTTCCACCCCAAGCCCGTGAGCGACGCCGACCGCCTCCACGCCGAGATCCTCGCCGCCCTGCGCGACTCCGTGCGCGTCCACATGCGATCGGACGTGCCGGTGGGGGCGCTGCTGTCCAGCGGCATCGACTCCACCGCGGTCGTCGCGCTGGCCCGCGAAGTGAACCCCGGACTGCTGACGTTCACCGCGCAGTTCACCGACCCGGACCTGTACGACGAACTCGAAGTGGCCGCCGCTTCCGCCGCGGCCCTCGGGGTCCGGTCGATCCCGGCGCCGGTGTCGGTGGAGGACGTCATGGCCGAGCTGCCGAAGATCGTGTGGCACCTGGACGACCCGGTCGCCGACCCGGCCCTGGTCCCGCTCTACTTCGTCGCCAAGAAGGCCGCTGAGCATGTCACCGTCGCCCTCGGCGGGGAAGGCGCCGACGAGCTGTTCGGCGGCTACCGGATCTACCACGAACCGCACTCGCTCAAGCGCATCGAAGCCCTGCCCGACCCGGCGAAGGCCCTGCTGCGCAAGGCGTCGGCGGTCCTGCCCGACGGCGTCAAGGGCAAGAGCTTCCTCGAGCGCGGGACCGCCGAGCTGCGGGAGCGGTTCGTCGGCAACGCGAAGATCTTCACCGGCGACGCCAAGCGGCGCCTGCTCCACCGCGAGGTCGCGGGCTTCCGGGCGGTCACCGACCCGATCTGGGAGGAGTCGGCGCACCTGGACCCGACCACGCGCATGCAGTACCTGGACCTGAACACGTGGATGAAGGGCGACATCCTCGTCAAGGCCGACCGGATGTCCATGGCGCACAGCCTGGAACTGCGGGTGCCCTTCCTGGACCGGGCCGTGTGGGAGGTCGCCTCCCGCGTCCCCGTCGAGCACCGGCTGCACGGTCGCCAGACGAAGACGGCGCTGCGCCGGGCCGTCGCGGGCATCGTGCCGCCGTCGATCGTCGAGCGCCCCAAGCTCGGCTTCCCCACCCCGCACCGGCAGTGGCTGGCCGGGCCGATGTTCGAATGGGCCGACCAGGTCATGGCCGCCAGCGGCGCCGGGCACCTGCTCGACCTCGAATACGCGCGGGGCCTGCTGCGCGCCCACCGCGCCGGGGAGGCCGACCACGCCCGCAAAGTCTGGGCGGTCATGGTGTTCTGCCTCTGGTACTCCCAGCTCGACCGGCCACCGCTCGGCCACGACCGGGTCCGACCCTCGCGCAGGGTCGCGGCGGGCTCGGACACGCAGGACCTCGTCCCCGCCGCGGCCTGAACCACGAAGGGCGGGCGCCGGGTAGCGCCCGCCCTTCCTTCCACCACACCAGGTCAGGACTTGAACAGGCCCTCGCCGACGAAGCCGCCCTCGGCGGCGCCCGGCGGGAGCGCGAAGACCGCGCTGCCCTCGGCCACGATGAACTCCATCAGCCGGTCCGCGGCCGCCATCTTCTCCTGCGAGTCCACGAACACCTGCGGGTCGGCCTGGAACGACGCGAACAGCAGCCCCGCGTCGTACGGATGCTCCGCGTGCATGTGCCCGTCCACGTGCCCGTCGGTCGCCGCGTCCGAGCTCACCTCCGCCTGCGTCAGGTACCCGTAGTCGTAGTTGAAGCCGCGCCGGACCATCGCCGCGTCGTGCACCACCGCGATGTGCGCGTCCGCCGGGACCGCGGGCAGCCCCGCATCGTCCACGGCCTCGAAGTCGGGGTGGTCGAACTCGCCGCCGCCGCTCAACGGCACCCCCGAATCCCGCTCGCGCCCGAACGTGAGGTTCTGGTCCTCGGCCGTGAGCATCGACCAGTCCGGCAGCCGCACGCGGATCTTGCGGAACACCAGGTACGTGCCGCCCTCGAACCACGACGGCTCCGCGTCGACGGCCCACACGCGCGCGTCGAACTCCGCCGTCCCCACCGCCGGATTCGCACTGCCGTCCTTGAACCCCATGAGGTTTCGCGGCGTCCCGCCGCCGGACGGAGCCGACGAGAAGCCCTGCTGCACCCACCCGAGCGTGCCCAGGCCCACGGCCCGCTTGCGCAGCTCCAGGAACGCGTTGCTCACCACCTGCTTGTCGTCCCCGCAGATCTGCAGCAGCAGGTCACCGCCCGACCAGGCCGGGTTCAAGGGGTCGCCGTCGAACTCGGGCAGCTCCACCAGTTTCGACGGCTGCGCCGCCCCCAACCCGGTCTTCGCGAACACCGCCGGGCCGATCCCGAACGTCACCGTCAACCGCGCCGGCGCCAGACCCGAAGCGACCGCTTCGGCGTCGAACTGGTCCGCCGAGTCGAACCCGAACTTCGGCGGCACCGACCCGGCCGCCAACGCGGCCGCGACAGCCGACCAGTCCTTCAGCAGCGCTTCAAGATTCGCGGCGGCACCGGCGGCGTCCAGCGTCTCGCCGGTCGTGAAGTCGGCCGTGTTGAGGTCGAACGCGGCGAACAGCGCATGCCCCTGCGCCGGAGTCTCGATCCCGGCCTGGCGCGCACCGTAGAACGGCTCCACCCCGGCATCCTCGTCCTCGGCCGCCGCACCCTCGTCCTTCGCGCCCGAGGCGATCGCCATGCCCACGCCCGCGCCGACCGCCGCAGTGATCGTCGCCGTCGCCAGCGCGGTCCGGCGCGACACTGTCGCCTCGCCGCCGCCCTCCGAAGCCGCGGGCGGTTTCCGGAACCGCTGCCACAGGCCCACGGCGACGTCGACGACCACGAACGCCGCCAACGAGATCCCCAGCAGCGGGAAGAACCAGCCGACACCGGCCGCGACCGCGCCGATCACCGCGATGAGCGGCCACGGCAGCCGCCGCAGCGTCCCGCGCGGATACGGCCGGCCCACCAGTCGACGCGGCCCCTCCGCGCTGCGCTGCGGCCGCCGCTGCCACCACATCCGGTAGCCCCAGACGATCATCAAGACGACCGCGACCATCGCCGCCGCCAGGATCAACTGGTTCGCCAGGCCGAACAGCAAGCCCATATGCGCGGCGATGAACACGTTCGTCACCTGCGCCATGAACGGCCAGTCCGCGAACCGCAGCTCCTCGGCCACCTCGGGCGCGCCCGAGGCGGTGTCCACGACCAGTTGGTCCTGCTCCAGCGGCAGCGACCGCTGCACCTCCGCCACCAGGTACTGCGTGCCCTCCCCGGTCGGCAGCGTGATCTGGAGCGGCCCGTCCATGCCGTTGTCGAGCGCGGTCGCGTACACGCTGTCCAGCAGCGTCACCGTGAAGGCCGAAGCGCCGCCCGAGGACGAACCGTGGTGTCCCGCATGGTCACCCGCCTCCGCACCCGAGTCCACTGTGAGCGCCGGGGTGGTCCAGCTCAGCGCCGCCCGCAGCTCGGAAACGTGCTCGCCCGCGTACCGCGACCAGGTCACGCCCGTGACCGACAGGAACAGCAGGATCCCCACCAGCCACAACCCGACCGGGCCGTGCCACGCGAGCGTCCGGGACCGGCCCGAACCGCTCGGCCTCGGCCGCCAGAAACCGCGCGCCCGGCGATCCTCGCGAGCCGAGGACCGGCCCAGTTTCCGCCTCCGGGCGATCCACAGGACCAGGCCGCCGAGCGCCACCACCCACAGCCAGCTCGCCGCGAGTTCGCTGTAGAGGCGGCCCGGCTCGCCCAAATGCAGATTGCGGTGCAGCGTCGAGATCCACTCGCGCACCGGCCCGGCCTTCGAGGAGCCGTACGTGGTCGAATCCCCCAGCACCGCACCGGTGTAGGGGTCGACGTAGACGACGGCGACCACACCGGACTCGCGCACGACCCCGTCGTCCACGAGCACCTGCGTCGAGGCGTCCGCCTCGGCGGCGGGGCGCACCGCCGTCACCGCCCAGTCCGGATGCGCCTCGGCGACCGCGTCGACCTGCTCGGCGAGGCTCAACGGCTCGCCGCCCGCCTCCACGGTCGTCAGATCCCGGTAGAGCACGTCCTCGACCTGGTACGAGAGCGCGTAAGCCAGCCCGGTCACCGCCGAGACCAGCAGGAACGGGGCTATGAGAATCCCGGCGTAGAAATGCAGCCGGAGCAGCAGCTGCCTTAGGGCAGCCGAAAGGTTCGGTGTGGACATCATTCGCTTTCTGAGCAGCCCGAGGTTCGCCTCGGGCAGGGGGTAGCGCCAGAGAGGGCGTGCGCACGAAGCCCCGACGGGACCCGTGGACACCCCTAACGCGCTGGGGGATAACGGAATCAGAAAGCGAGCCGCGGTGGACCGCGACGCGAGATGGCGGTCCGCACCGCCGGAAGCGGACGCGGCGCACACGTCCGGGGAACGAAGATCCTCGGCCGGACCACGACGAGCGCGTCCACCCCGAGCACGCGCATCACGCGCGCGACGAACAGCGTCAACAAGTCGAGCAGCGACGCGAACGCGGCCTCACCGCGCGCCAGCCAGGAAGCCTGCGCGAGCGCGGCCGCGATGTGGACCAGCCACATGGCCGGGCCGGTGCCGTGGACGTGCGCGGTCGCAGTTGCCGTCGTATCGAGGGCGCCGAGCTGGAAGAACTCGTGCAGCCCCCACTGCGCCAGCAGGCACAGCGGCGCGAGGGCGAGGAAGCCGCGCTGGCCGCCGCCGACGAGGTAGGCGGCGGTGAAGACGAGCGCGAACGCGGCGGCCGCCTGGAGCGGTCCTGGCGCGTTCCCGCCGCTCCAGAGGTGGAGCAGGAGTGAGGCGGGCACCGAGACGGCGGCGAACACGGCGGCTCGCAGCAGTCGGAACGGAGTCTGCCTCACTTGCACGGGCGTATTCTGCCACGCGCCCGCGCGGCGCGGCGCCCCCGCGTCGGGCATCCGACACGGGGGCGCCCACATCAGGCGCTTGCTAAGGGCGCTTGGGGCCGTAGGTGAGGCGTCGCAGCAGCACTTCGAAGGGGCCGCGTTTCCCGGCCTTGTCGAGCGCGACCGCGACGGCGACGGTGATCAGCCAGGTCCCGAACGCGACCCCGAAGGCCGGCAGGTAGCCCAGGTCCTCACCGAAGCCCAGGCCCCAGATGGTGAGGAACGGGGCCATGATGAACGACTGGAGGAGGTAACTCGTGAGCGATCGTTCGCCGACTGCGGCGAGTGCGCCTGGCAGGCCGCGGCGGCCGTAGCCGCGCAGCTTGTGGGCGAGGAGCGCGAACCCGCAGATGTAGCCGAGTCCGGCGTACATGCCGCCGAGGAACGTCAGGTACATCGCGCCGGTGTGTACGAGCGACGAGGGCTCCCAGGCGCCGAGGGCGATGAGCGCCACCGGCAGCGAGCTGAGGACGTTCACGACCATGCCGGAGGCGAAGATCCTCTTGAGCTGCGGCAGGTGCTGCGCGGGGTGGTCGATCCAGCCCGAGCGCTGGAGCATCATGCCGATGATCACGAGCGGCAGGAACATGCCCAGCAGGAGGCTCGCGGTGACGAGCGCGATCGAACCGAACGCCCCCATCACCATCTGGAAGACGTACGGGGACAGGCTCGTGTCGGCGTCCGAAGAGCCGCCCTCGATGGTGAACACCCAGGCCAGGATCGGCAGTCCGATGATGACGAGGTAGAGCGAGGAGCCCCACAGCCACTTCTTCAGCGACTTGTCGGAGAGGTGCACGAGGAGCAGCGCGATCAGGCCGACCGCGCCGTACGGGGCGAGGATGTCTCCCATGAACAGGAACGTGGCGTGCAGGAAGCCGAACGCGAGGAGCCACCAGGAGCGGCGCCGCAGGACCTTGCGGACGCCCTTGGTCTCCATGCCGCGGGCGAACATGCGCGAGGCCATGAACGCGATCCCGAAGCCGTACAGGATCGCGAACATCGGCCGGGACCGCTCGGCGATGACCAGCTGCTCGATGAACAGCGCGATGTGATCGGCCGCCGACTGGCCGGTGTTGTGCCCGTACTTGTCGAAGCCCATGCCCCACAAGTGGACCGGGACGTTCGCGAGGGCGATGAACAGGAGCATTCCGCCGCGGGCGATGTCGGGGGCGAGGGACCGCTCGGCCTTCGTGATGGGCGCGGGCGCGCCGGGCGGTCCGGTCTCCTGCCGGGTGTCCGTGGACATGAGGGGGCTCCTTCGTGGTCGCGGGAGGGTTTCGCGGTGGTCGCCGCCGTCAATGTCGGAAGACCACGCGAGTTTCACGGTAGTGCCGACCACCGTGAAAAACTCCCGCCCGCGGTACCGACTCGTCTCCTTCCAGAAGAGGACCCGGCCCTTGAAATGTCGTACCCCAGGAGGACCCTTGCGTGGTCAGGCCCGCTTGGGGCCGTAGGTGAGGCGTCGCAGCAGCACTTCGAACGGGCCGCGTTTCCCGGCCTTGTCGAGCGCGACCGCGACGGCCACGGTGATCAGCCAGGCCGAGAAGGCCACGGTGAACGCCCCCAGGTAGCCCAGGTCCTCGCCGAAGCCGAAGCCCCAGGGGGTGAGCAGCGGAGCCATGATGACCGATTGCAGCAGGTAACTCGTGAGCGACCGCTCGCCGACGGCCGCGAGGGCGCCCGGCACGCCGCGGCGGCCGTAACCGCGCAACTTGTGCGCCAGGAGCGCGAACCCGCAGATGTAGCCGAGCCCGGCGTACATGCCGCCGGCGATGCTCAGGCCGGTCACCACCGTGAAGACCACGTGCGGCGGGTGCCACGCGCCGAGGGCGACGAGCGCGACGGGCAGCGAACTGGCGACGTTGACCGCCATGCCCGACAAGAAGACCCGCTTCAGCTGCGGCAGATGCTCCTCGGGGTGGTTGAGCCAGTCGGCGCGCTGGAGGAGGATCCCGACGAGCAGGAGCGGGACGAAGGCCCCGAGGACCACCATGAAGACCATGCCGACGAGCGAGATGACGGGCCCGGTGACCAGCTGCGCCACGTACGGGGGGAGGTTCTCCGGCGCCGGGGATCCCCCGCCTTCGCTGGTGTAGAGGAGGGCGAAGGCCGGGGTGGTCACGAGCAGGACGAACGCCGTGGTGCCCAACAGCCACTTCTTGAGCGCGGGGGTGGAGAGGTGGACGAAGAACAGGGCGATGAGCCCGGTGGCGCCGTACGGGGCGAGGATGTCCCCGAAGAACAGGAACGTGGCGTGGACGACGCCGAAGACGATGAGCCACAGGGAGCGGCGGCGCAGGATCTTGCGGACGCCTTTGGCCTCCACGCCGCGCGCGAACATCCGGGAGGCCATGACGGCCATGCCGAAGCCGTACAGGATCGCGAACATGGGCCGGGAGCGGTCGGCGATGACCAGCTGCTCGATGAAGTGCGCGATGTGGTCGGCACCGGACTGGCCGGTGTTGTGGCCGTACTTGTCGAAGCCCATGCCCCACAGGTGCAGTGGAACGTTGGCGAGGGCGATGAACAGGAGCATCCCGCCGCGGGCGATGTCGGGGGCGAGCGAGCGTTCTGCCTTGGTGATCGGGGTCGGCGGGCCGGGGTCGAGTTCGGTTGCGGTCGACATGAGGAAGGGGCTCCTTTGTGGTCGCGGGCGGGTTTTCCAATGTGGAAGGACCACGCGAACTTCACGGTAGTCCTGATTCACGTTGGAGGTCGCCCGCCCGCGGTGCCGATTCGCCTCCTTCCAGAAGGGGACCCGACCCCGAGACGTCGTACCTCAGGAGGACCCGTGCCTGATCAGGCCCGCTTGGGGCCGTACGTGAGGCGTCGCAGCAGCACTTCGAAGGGCCCGCGTCTCCCGGCCTTGTCGAGCAGGACCGCGACGGCGACGGTGATGAGCCAGGTCCCGAACGCGAAGCCGTAGGCGGCGAGGTAGCCCATGTCCTCCCCGAGGCCGAACCCCCAGGCGGTGAGCAAGGGGGCCATGATGATCGACTGCAGCAGGTAGCTGGTGAGCGACCGTTCCCCGACGGCGGCGAGTGCTCCGGGCAGGCCGCGGCGGCCGTAGCCGCGCAGCTTGTGGGCCAGGAGCGCGAACCCGCAGATGTAGCCGATGCCCGCGTACATGCCGCCGAGCAGGGTCAGTCCGATCGAGATCCGGTACATACCCGCCGAGGGCTCCCAGACGCCCAAGCCGACCAGGGCCACCGGCAGTGAGCTGGCGACGTTGACCGCCATGCCGGAGAGGAACACGCGCTTCAGCTGCGGCAGGTGCTCTTCGGGGTGGTCGAGCCAGCCGGAGCGCTGGAGCATGATGCCGGCGACGATGAGCGGGATGAACGAGCCCAGGAGGACCATCGCGATCATGCCGGTGAGTGAGGCGAGGGGCCCGAAGAGGACTTGCTCCAGGTAGGGGGGCATGTCTTCGGGCATCGGCGAGCCGGTGGCGCTGGTGTAGAAGAAGCTGGTCGCCGGCACCGCGATCACGAGGGCGTAGATCGAGCTGCCGATCAGCCACTTCTTGAGTGCGGGGAGGGAGAGGTGGACGAAGAAGAGGGCGACGAGGCCGGTGGCGCCGTAGAGGGCCAGGATGTCGCCGATGAACAGGAACGTGGCGTGGATGAGGCCGAAGGCGATGAGCCACAGGGAGCGGCGGCGCAGGATCTTGCGGACGCCCTTGGTCTCCATGCCGCGGGCGAACATGCGTGAGGCCATGACGGCCATGCCGAAGCCGTACAGGACGGCGAACATGGGGCGGGAGCGGTCGGCCACGATGAGCTGTTCGAAGGACAGGCCGACGTGGTCGGCGGCGCTGAGCCCGGTGAGGTGGCCGTAGGCGTCGAGTCCTCTGCCCCACAAGTGGCTCGGGATGTTGGCGAGGGCGATGAACAGGAGCATCCCGCCGCGGGCGATGTCAGGGGCGAGCGAGCGTTCTGCCTTGGTGATCGAGGCGGGCGATCGGGGCGGATCGGCGGTGGCGGCATAGGAGGCGGCACTGGGGGCGGCGGTCACGACTGACTCCCTCTCGGGTGCGGTGGAATGGCGGTTTCCCTTGTCAGCCTAGGAAAGCCGGAGCTTTTTAGCGGTAGTGCAAGCCCCCCGTACCCCCCTCCGGCCAGCCATACCGCCCACCGCATTCCGAAGGGGAATCGCGTTCGGAGGAGTGTCGTACCCCAGGAGTATTTTTGCTCCAGGGGTCCCTTCTCTGTCCGTTTTGTACTAGACGCTCCGAGACGCTCCCGGACACTCCCGAAATCGAGACGCCGAAGGGCCCCACCGCGAATGCGGTGGGGCCCTTCGGGTTCGTGTTTCTTCTACGCCTTCGTACTGCGCTTCAAGTTCACTCCGGCTACGCCTTCGTGAACAAGAGCGCCGCGTTGTGGCCGCCGAAGCCGAAGGCCGTGTTCATTGCGGCGTTCAGATCGACCTTGCGGGCCTCGTTCGCCGCCACGTCCAGGTCCAGCGCCGGATCGGGGTTGTCCAGGTTGATCGTCGGCGGGATGACCCCTTCGACGATCGCCAGGATCGCCGCGATCGACTCGACCGCACCGGCCCCACCGAGCAGGTGCCCGGTCATGGACTTGGTCGCAGTGAGCACCACGTGGTCGCCGATCTCACGCTTGATGCCCTTGACCTCGGCCATGTCCCCGACCGGAGTGGAGGTCGCATGGGCGTTGACGTGGCCGATCTCCTTGGGGTCGATGCCGGCCTGCTTGATCGCCGCCGCCATCGCCCGGCCCCCGCCCCGGCACTCCGGTTCGGGCTGGACGATGTCGTAGCCGTCGGAGGTCAGGCCAGAGCCCGCCACCACGGCGTAGATCTTCGCCCCGCGCGCCTCGGCGTGCTCGCGGCGTTCCAGGACCAGGGCCCCGGCGCCCTCGCCCATGACGAATCCGTCGCGGTCGCGGTCCCAGGGCCGGGAGGCGTGCTCGGGGTCGTCGTTGCGGGTCGACATCGCCTTCATCGAGGAGAACCCGGCCATCGGCAGGCCGCCGATGACCGCCTCAGCGCCGCCGGCGATGACGACGTCGGCGCGGCCGAGACGGATGATGTCGGAGGCCAGCGAGATCGCCTCCGCCGAAGTGGCGCAGGCGCTCGTCGGGGCGTGCACCCCGGCGCGGGCCTTGAACTCGATGCCGACCACGGCCGCGGGCCCATTGGGCATGAGCATGGGCACGGTGAACGGGGAGACCTTGCGCGGTCCGCTCTCCTCCAGGATGTCGTCCTGGGCGAGCAGCGTCAGCGCACCGCCGATCCCCGAGCCGAAGACCACGCCGAGCCGTTCCTTGTCGAGGTCGTCGTTCAGCCCCGCGTCGTCCCACGCCTGCTGAGCCGCGACGAGCGCGATCTGCTCGGAGCGGTCGAGGCGGCGCAGCCGGACCCGAGGCAGGACCTCGGAGGGCTCCACCGCCAGCTCGGCCGCGATACGGCAGGGGAGTTCACGCGCCCACTCTTGCGTGAGCAGGTGGACCCCCGACCGTCCGGCCACGAGTGCTTCCCAGGTCGACGCCACGTCCCCGCCGAGGGGGGTGGTCGCGCCGAGCCCGGTCACGACTACCTCAGTCACGTTTAGCCCTTTTCGATGTAGGAGACGGCGTCGCCGACGGTCTTGAGGTTGGCGACCTGGTCGTCGGGGATCTTGACGCCGAACTTCTCTTCGGCGGCGACGACGACCTCGACCATGGCGAGCGAGTCGACGTCCAGGTCGTCGGTGAACGACTTCTCATCGGCGACATCGTCGGGGTTGACGCCCGCGACCTCTTCGAGAATGTCCGACATGCCTTCGCGGATCTCGTCACGAGACAGAGCCATGAGTTATTTCCTCTCGATAATTACGGGCAGCGGATGACTTGCCCGGCGTAGGTTAGTCCGCCGCCGAATCCGAACAGGAGGATCGGGGCGCCGGAGGCGACCTTGCCACTTTGAACCAACTTCGACAAGGCCAGCGGCACCGATGCCGCGGACGTGTTGCCGGAGTAGACGATGTCCTCGGCGACGATGCACTCGTCGCTGAAGTCGAGGCGCTTGGCGATGCCCTGGATGATCCGCAGGTTCGCCTGGTGCGGCACGAAGGCCGCCAGTTCCGAGATCTTGACGTCGGCCTTCTCGGCGACCTTCTCGATCAAGGGGGCCAGCTGGGTCGTGGCCCAGCGGAAGACGGTCTGACCGGCCTGCTTGATGTACGGGACGTCCTCCTCGATGCGGATGACGTCGCTCATCGAAGGCTCGGAGCCCCACACGACCGGGCTGATGGCCAGCTTCGGGTCCTCGGTGCCCTCGATGACCACCGCGCCCGCGCCGTCGCCGAACAGGACGCACGAGGTGCGGTCCGCCCAGTCGGTCACGGCGGTGAGCTTCTCGGCGCCGATGACCAGGGCCCGTGTGGCACTGCCGGTGCGGATCGTCGCGTCGGCCTGCGCCAGCGCGTACTCGAAGCCCGAGCAGGCGGTGTTGATGTCGATCGCCGCTGGGGCGTGGATGCCGAGCGCCTCGGAGACGCGGCAGGCGGTGTTGGGGCAGACGTCCTTGGCGGAGACCGTCGCGACGATGACCATGTCGATGTCGCTCGGGGCGTAGCCGGAGTTCTCGAGGGCCTGCCGGGCGGCGTGGACGGCCATGTCGGCGACCTTCTCGTCGTCGGCGGCGATCCGGCGCTCCTTGATGCCGACGCGCGAGACGATCCACTCGTCGTTGGTGTCGACGATCTCGGCGAGATCGGCGTTGGTGAGGATCTTCTCCGGCTGGTAGTGGCCGACGCTGACGACGCGCGTTCCGATGACGCTCACTCGACTCCTTCGATGCTTGCGAGTCCGGCGGCGGCCGCCAGATCCTCGGGGGTGTTCACGTTCGACCGCTCCACGCCCTTGAGGGCCCGCTTGGCCAGCCCGGTGAGCGTCCCTGCAGGCGGCAGCTCGATGACCGCCGTGACGCCCAGTTCCCCAAGCGTACTCATGCAGGAGTCCCAGCGGACCGGTGAGGTGACTTGAGCCACAAGTTGCTGCAAGGCCGCGGCCCCGCTGGTCACGGGCTTCCCGTCGCGGTTCGACAGGAGGGTCCGGGTGGGGTCGGCGACCGCCACGTCTGCGGCGACGGCTTCGAGGGCCGCCTTCGCGGGGGCCATGTGCGGGGTGTGGAACGCCCCGGCGACCTTCAAGGTGATGATCCGGGCCTTTTCGGGCGGATTGGAGGCGAGCTTCTCGATCGCGGCCACCGGTCCGGCGGCGACGATCTGGCCCGCGCCGTTGCGGTTGGCGGGCCAGGCGCCGGCGGCTTCGATCGCGGCGAGGACCTCGTCCTCGACGCCGCCGAGGACGGCGGCCATCGTGGTCGGCTCCAGGTCGCAGGCGGCGGCCATCTCGCGGCCGCGGACGGCGGCGAGGCGGACGGCGGCCTCAGGGGTGAGGACCCCGGCGATCGCGAGCGCGGTGAGTTCGCCGACGGAGTGTCCGGCGACGACGGTGGCGGCGGCGTCGAAGGCGGGGTCGGCGAGGAGCCGCTCGGCCGCGAGGAGGCCCGCGGCCACCAGGAGCGGCTGCGTGTTGGCGGTGTCGGTGATCTCGTCTTGATCCGCTTCGGTGCCGAGGCGGATCAGGTCGAGGTCGATGAGCGCGGACCATTCGCGGAGGCGGGCCTCGGCGGCGGGGTCGGCGATCCAGGGCGTGAGGAACCCGGGCTTCTGCGAGCCCTGCCCGGGAGCGAGAATGGCAAGCACACTAAGACTTTCGCATCGATGGCAGGGAATACGGGAGCGGCCTGCGGACTGAAACCCCGTTCGGTTCTTGTGGAGAACCTACAACACTCGTTGTCAACTGCGGGAACGCCGGGCAGACGGGGTGTTCTCCAGGCGACCTATGGTCAACCCCACACGCAGGACGAAGGCCTCATGCGGATCGGTGGGGGAGAAACCGGTCACCTCTTGAATGCGGCGGAGGCGGTAGCGCACCGTGTTGGGGTGGACGTAGAGTTCGCGCGCGGTGCCTTCGAGGACGCCGCCGGAGGCGATGAACGCGTCCATGGTCTCCAGCAGCTCGCCGCCGGCGCGGCGCAGCGTCATGAAAACGCCCTCGCGCAGGCCCTGGCGGGCGGCCTCGTCCCCGGAGATGGCCCGCTCAGGCAGGAGCTGGGTCGCGGTCACCGGGCGCGGCGCGTCGGGCCAGGCCGGTGCGGCGCGGTGGCCCGCGACGGCGGCCAGCGCCGAAGCGGAGGCCTCGGCGAGTCCGGTCACGCTGGGGCCCACGACGATCGGGCCGTCGCCGAACTGCCCGGTGAGCTTCTCGACGATCTCGACGGGTTCTTTGACGCCGCCGAGGAGGAGCACGAGGCGGGCGCCGTGGACGCCCGCGAGGATGTCCAGTCCCAGTCGCCTGGCGGCGCGCTGGACGGAGTGGAGGACCAGGGTGGCCTCGCCGCCGGGGGTGTTGCCGCAGACGACGGTGATCGACTGCGTCTCGGACCAGCCCAGGGCGGCGGCGCGGCTGATGAGCTCGTCGGAGTTGTCGCCGCGCAGGAGCGCGTCCACGAGCATGGCCTGGAGGCGGGCGTCCCAGGCGCCGCGGGTCTCGGCGGCACGGGCGTAGACGCGGGCGGAGGCGAAGGCGATCTCGCGGCTGAAGCGCAGGACCGATTCGCGCAGCTGGTCCTCTTCGCCGTCGGCGGCGAGCTGGGGGACCTGCTCTTCGACGACGTCGATGACGACCTGGATGAGGGCCACGGTGTGCTGGAGGCTGATGGCGCGGGCCAGTTCCACGGGGGCGGCTTCGAAGACCATGTCGGAGGAGCCGAGGTCGTCGCCGGGGTGGCGCAGCCATTCGAGGAACTGCCGGACTCCGGCCTGCGCCACGAGCGTCACCATCGACCGCTGCTCGGCGGGCAGGTCGCGAAACCAGGTGAGGCGCTCGTCCATGCGGGTGAGCGACTGGGTCGTCAGCGCCGACGAGGAGCGTTCGATGTTCTGAATGGTCGTGGCCAGGTCCATGTCCTATAGCCTGCCAGACGTGGCGCGCGCCGCGCATTCCTGTCGGACGGAATAGCGGGACCGCCACTACTGTTGCCCGAAAGAGCACCGAGAAGCCACGACAGAGAGGCGGCCGCATGGCCACGATCGCGCTGACCAAGGACAACTTCGAGGAGACCGTCACGGGCAATGCCATCGTGCTGGTCGACTGGTGGGCAGACTGGTGCGGCCCGTGCAAGATGTTCGCGCCGACCTTCGAGACCGCGAGCGAGCAGCACACCGACGTCGTCTTCGGCAAGATCGACACCGAGGACCAGCAGGAGCTCTCGGCCGAGGCGGGCATCCAGTCGATTCCCACGCTGATGGCGTTCCGCGACGGCATCCTCCTCTACAGCCAGCCGGGGGCGCTCCCGCCGGCGGCGCTGCAGGAGGTCATCGAGAAGGTCAAGGAGCTCGACATGGACGAGGTCCGCAAGCAGGTCGAGGCCGAAGAGGCCGAAGGCCACGATCATGACCACGACCATGATCACGACCACGACCACAGCGGGCACCAGCACTAGGTTCCGCTTAAGACAGGTCTTCGAAGGGCGGGAGCGCATCGCGTTCCCGCCCTTCGGCGTACGTTCGCGGCGGTGCAGTTCAGAAGCCGGTTCTCGACCCCTTTTGCCCGGCTCGTCCGCATGCTACGTTGAGCCTCGGTTGGGACCGCTGAGAGTTGCATGCTCCGAGGGGATTCGCTGTGCCGGCCGACCACACCCCCGTTCCCGACCCGCCCCGAAGATCCGCGACCCGGCTCCACCTCCCGGCTCCCGCGCGCCGCGCCCTCGCCGGGTGCCATGCGGTCGCGGCGATCCTCTGGTTCGTCTACATGCTCTTCGCCCTGTTCCTGTGCGTGTGGGTCCGGTTCTCCGCGGACCCGGCGGCGGCCGACGCGGCCTGGACGGTCCTGGGCGTCTTCAACGGGTTGGGCGTCGGCGCGGTCTCGTTCGTCGTCCTCGGCACCGGCTTCGCCCTGGGCCTCTCCGGCCCTTCGGGAGTGGTCCGGCACTGGTGGGTCGCCGCGAAGCTCGCCGTCACCGCCTTCGTCATCGTCGGGGGCCTGATGGTCCTGCGCCCCAACGTCATCGCCCTCGCGGCGGGCACCGGCACGGGCGGCACGCACGCCGCCCTCACCGCCGGGACCGCCCTCGGCTCGGCGCTCCTGGTCTTCGCCGTGGTCCTCTCCTACGCCAGGCCCTGGGGGCCGATCCGGCCCGACGCCGAGCGTCCCGTCGCGGACGACCGCTTCGAAGTGCGCGTCCGCCGCGTCGTCCCCCTCGCCGCGAAGGTCCACTCCATCGAACTCGTCGGCCTCAAGGGCAGGCTCCTGCCGCCGTTCGAACCCGGCGCGCACATCGAGGTCGAACTGCCTTCGGGGCTGGTGCGCCACTACTCGCTGTGCTCCTTCGCGGGCGACCGCCTCGCCTACCGGATCGCGGTCCTGCGCGAGGACGCCGGACGCGGCGGCTCCCGGGAGGCCCACCGGCTGCGAGAGGGCGACACGGTGCGCATCTCGCGGCCCCGCAACATGTTCCCGCTGGGCCTGCACTCGCGCTACCTGTTCATCGCGGGAGGCATCGGCATCACCCCGATTCTGGCGATGATCGTCCAGGTCGAGCACGCGGGCATGCCCTGGCGGCTCGTCTACACCGGCCGCCACCGCTCCACGATGGCCTTCGCCGACCAGCTCGCCACCACCTGGCCGGGCAACGTCGTGCTCTACCCGACCTCGACGTATGGGCGCCCCAACCTCGTCGCCGAGGTCGCCGGACTGCCCGGCACCGCCGGGGTCTACGCGTGCGGGCCGACCCCGCTCGTCGACGCCCTCGCCGAGACCATCGGCCGCGTCGCGCCCCACCTGGAACTGCGCACCGAGCGGTTCACGCCCCCTTCCGGGGCGCCCGTCCCTTTTGAGCTGCACGCCAAGCGAAGCGGCGTCGCCCTCACCGTCAGCGCCGACGGCAGCGCGCTCGCCGCACTGTCGGACGCGGGCGTGGACGTGGCCTCCAACTGCGGGATCGGCGTGTGCGGGACGTGCCGCCTGCGCGTCGTGGAGGGACTGCCGGAGAACCCCGAGCAGGTGCCGGAGGCGTTCGCGCCCGACGGCGCACCGCTGTTCTACCCGTGCGTAGGCCGATCCAGGGGCCGCCTCGTCGTGGACGGGTGAACGCATGGCGGTGCGCCCGAGACGCCGTCCCGGCTCGCACGGCGGCGAGTCCCGGCAGTGGACCCGGGAGGCTCTGATCCCGGCGGTGGACATGCGTCTGGAAACTTCGCGTTCCGGGTCTGATCCCGGCGGTGGACATGCGTCTGGAAACTTCGCGTTCCGGGACGGACACGCGAAAGGGGCCGCCGGCACTCGCCCGCGGCCCCTTTTCGTTTGCGCCTCTTAGGAGTCGCCGCCAGCTTCGCCCGCCTCGGCGGCCGTCGGGTCGGTGATCGCGTACTTCGCCGCCGCTTGCGCGGCCAGCTCCGGCTTGACCTCGCCGCGTGCGGCGAGCTGCAGGAGTGCGGCCACGGTGATCGACTCGGCGTCGACGTTGAAGTGGCGGCGCAGCGCCCCGCGCGTGTCGGAGTGGCCGAAGCCGTCCGTGCCCAGCGAGGTGTAGTCGCCCGGCACCCAGCGGCTGATGAGGTCCGGCACGGACCGCATGTAGTCGCTGACGGCGATGAACGGTCCCTCGGCGCCCGAGAGCTTCTGCGTCACGTACGGGACGCGCTTCTCGGCCTCGGGGTGGTGCAGGTTCTGCTTCTCGGCCTCGATCGCGTCGCGGTTGAGCTCCGACCACGAGGTCACCGACCACACGTCGGCGGCCACGCCCCAGTCGGCGGCGAGCAGCTGCACGGCCTTCTGCGCCCACGGCATGCCCGAACCCGAGGCGAGCAGCTGTACTCGCGGGCCTTGCGCGTCCGAGGTCGAGATCTTGTGCACGCCCTTGAGGATGCCCTCGACGTCCACGCCCTCCGGCTCGGCCGGCTGCACGATCGGCTCGTTGTAGACCGTCAGGTAGTAGAAGACGTGCTCGCCGTCGGCGTACATGCGCTTGAGGCCGTCCTGGACCAGGTGCCCGATCTCGTAGCCGAACGCCGGGTCGTAGGAGAGGACCGCGGGGTTCGTGTGCGCCATCAGGATCGAGTGGCCGTCCTCGTGCTGGAGGCCCTCGCCGTTGAGCGTGGTCCGCCCGGCGGTCGCACCGATGAGGAAGCCGTTCGCGAGCTGGTCCGTGGCGGCCCAGATCGCGTCGGCGGTCCGCTGGAACCCGAACATCGAGTAGAAGATGTAGAACGGGATCATCGGCTCGCCGAGCGTGTCGCCCGCGGTGCCCGCGGCGGTGAACGCGGCCACCGAACCGGCCTCGTTGATGCCCACGTGCAGCAGCTGGCCCTCGACGGCCTCCTTGTAGGACAGGAAGAGGTCGCGGTCCACCGACAGGTACTGCTGGCCGTGCGTGGACCAGATCTTCGCCGTCGGGAACATCGCGTCCATGCCGAACGTGCGCGCCTCGTCCGGGATGATCGGCACCCAGCGCTTGCCGGTCTCCTTGTCCCGCATGAGGTCCTTGAGCAGGCGCACCAGCGCCATGGTCGTGGCGGCCTTCTGCTTGCCCGAGCCGCGCCTGGCGGACTTGTACGCGTCCTCGCCGGGCAGTTTCAGCGGGACCACGGAGTTGCGCCGCGAGGGGATCGAGCCGCCCAGGGCCTTGCGGCGCTCCTGGAGGTACTCGTGCTCGGGCGAGTCGTCCGCGGGCTTGAGGTACGGCGGCAGGTACGGGTTCTGCTCCAGCTGCGCGTCGGTGACGGGCATGTCGAGGGCGTCGCGGAAGCCCTTGAGGTCTTCCAGCGAGAGCTTCTTCATCTGGTGCGTCGCGTTGCGGCCCTCGAACGTCGAGCCGAGCTTGTAGCCCTTGACCGTGTGCGCGAGGATCACCGTCGGCTGCCCCGTGTGGTCCATCGCGGCCTTGTAGGCGGCGTAGACCTTCCGGTCGTCGTGGCCGCCGCGGCGCAGATCCCAGATCTGGTCGTCGCTCATGTGCTGCGCCATCGCCTTGGTGCGCGTGTCGCGCCCGAAGAAGTGCTCGCGGATGAACGCGCCCGACTCGGCCTTGAAGGTCTGGAAGTCCCCGTCGGGCGTGGTGTTCATGAGGTTCACCAGCGCGCCGTCGGCGTCAGCCGCCAGCAGCGGGTCCCACTCGCGGCCCCACATGACCTTGATGACGTTCCAGCCCGCGCCGCGGAAGTACGACTCCAGCTCCTGCACGATCTTGCCGTTGCCGCGCACCGGCCCGTCGAGGCGCTGGAGGTTGCAGTTGACGACGAACGTGAGGTTGTCCAGCTCGGCGCCGGCCGCGAACTGCAGCGCGCCGCGGGACTCGACCTCGTCCATCTCGCCGTCGCCCAGGAACGCCCACACCTGCTGCTTCTTGGTGTCGGCGATGCCGCGGTCGTCCATGTAGCGGTTGAACAGCGCCTGGTAGATCGCGTTGATCGGGCCCAGGCCCATCGACACGGTCGGGAACTGCCAGTAGTCGGGCATCAGGCGGGGGTGGGGGTAGGAGGGCAGGCCGCCCTGCGGGCGCGACACCTCCTGGCGGAAGCCGTCGAGGTCGTCCTCGGTCAACCGGCCTTCCACAAAGGAGCGGGCGTACATGCCGGGGGAGGCGTGGCCCTGGAAGAAGATCTGGTCTCCGCCGCCGGCGTGGCCGCGCCCGCGGAAGAAGTGGTTGTAGCCCACCTCGTACAGGTTCGCCGCGGAGGCGTACGTGGAGATGTGGCCGCCGACGCCGATGCCGGGACGCTGCGCGCGGTGGACGGTCATCGCCGCGTTCCAGCGCACGAACGCGCGGATGCGGTGCTCGATGGCCTCGTCACCGGGATAGTGCGGCTCGGCCTCGACGGGAATCGTGTTCACATAGTCGGTGCTCGTGCCCGCGGGGACGCCGATCTGGCGCTTGCGGGCGTGTTCGAGCAGCCGCTGCATGACGTAGCGGGCACGGGTGCGCCCGCCGGCGTCGAGGAGGCCGTCGAGGGAATCCAGCCATTCGCTGGTCTCCCCCGGATCAGTGTCCGGTACTTGGGTCGGCAATCCGTCACTGATGGGCGGCCGGTTCTGTTCCGTGGTCACGGGCGATCCCTCGTTCTAAGACTGCGGCTTTGCAGGGTTTCTCGTATGGCAGCAGAGTGTCATCGTTTTCTACCATCCTCCCTTGAATCTACCGCGACCATCGTCGACCCACCCGCCTTGATGCGACCGCGCCCACACTCCCCGCGACCTCGAAAGGCGCTCACCTGCACCGCCGCGCGACAAGCGCTCTCCGCGGAGATCACGGCCACGTGAACGTGTGCTCACCTTCGCGTCCCGAACCCTTGCGAAAACCCGGCGGCTGCCCTTCTTTCCGCGCGCGTGCGCGCGGGATATGCTCGCGCACCGCGGTGCGAAGAGACAACTGAGCCTCCTTTCGCGCGCGGGCGCGCGAGCGCGCCATAGCGGCCACGGCATATGGTCTACTTCATATGCTCTGCCCGCCTGAGCGGTACGCTCGGGCAGTCGACCAATGGAGGGACGAATTGAACGCTCCGAGCAGTCCGGTGGACGTGACCAGCGTCGTGCAGCGACTCGGACTCGACGGTGTCGAAGCCGTCATGGAGATCGGGTTCGACACCGACGTGGACGCGACACTGCGGTCCGCCGTGATCGAAGCCGTCGGCGAACTGCTGGACGAGGACTCCGACGAGATCGTCGGCGCGGTCCTGCTGTGGTGCCGCGAAGAGGACGGCGACCTCGTCGACCTCCTCCTGGACGCCCGCGACCCGCTCGCCGAGAACGGCGTGGTCTGGCTCCTGACCCCCAAAGCGGGGCGGCGCGGCCACATCGAGCCCGCCGACGTCGAGGAGTCCACGGCCCTCGCCGGCCTCAAATCCACCAAGACGCTCAACGCCTCCCCCGACTGGGTCGCCTCCCGGATGGTCGTCGCGCGGCGCTAACGTGTCGCTCGACCGACCACTCGAGGCCCTCCCGCGAGGGCCGCACCCAAGGAGCGCCCATGCCCATCGAGACCGGAACCAAGGCCCCCGGCTTCACCCTGAAGGACCAGAACAACCAGGAAGTGGGCCTCGCCGACTTCCTCGGTGAGAAGCACGTGCTGCTGGTGTTCTACCCGTTCGCGTTCACCGGGACGTGCGAGGGCGAGCTGTGCGGCATCCGCGATAACCTCGACGCCTACCAGAGCGACGACGTCCAGGTCCTCAGCGTCTCCGTCGACTCCCCGTTCGCCCACAAGGTCTGGGCGAAGCAGCAGGGCTTCGAGTTCCCGCTGCTGGCCGACTTCTGGCCGCACGGCGCCGTCGCCCAGGCCTACGGCGTCTTCAACGAGGAGAAGGGCATGGCGAACCGCGGCACGTTCGTCATCGACAAGACCGGGATCGTTCGCTTCGCCGAGATGAACCTCCCCGGCGAGGCGCGCGACCAGGCCGCCTGGCAGAAGGCGCTGGCCGAACTCCAGGGCTGAGACCGTCCGAAAGGGCCGCCGGGGATCCCCGGCGGCCCTTTCGCCGTCCGGATTCTCCGCAGATCGGCGCAACCGGGCGGGGCGCCTCGCGCGTATAGGCGACGAAGCCTCCGACGAATAGGGATCCACTGTGCCGCGAACCCGGATCGCCACCGCCGCCCTCATCGCCATGACCCTCGCCGCCGCCTCCGGCTGCGCCTGGTTCGAGCCCGAAGAGGAGGACCTCGACTTCGCGGCCTATGAGGACCGGCTCACCGACATGTACAACGAGAGCGTCCGGCTGAACACGGAACTCGACGAGGCCGAATCCCGGATGATCCAGGACTGCATGGAGGAGCAGGGCTTCACCCTCCACGACGCGGACTCGTTCCCGCAGACCCTCGAGGCCGAGCAGGACACCTTCCTCGGCGAAGCCCCCTACGAGCATTTCCTTCCCACGGTGGCGGAGGCCGAGCGGCGCGGGTTCTGGCATTGGGGCGGCCTCGACGGCGCCGAGGACCTCGTCGACGAGGATCTGTACGCCGAGTACGAGGCCATGCAGACGGCGATGATGGCGGAGATGCTCGGCCCCGAACTCGCGGAGGAGTTCATGGCGGGCACCGGTGAGCTCGCCGAGTTCTACTACCTGCCCCCCGAGGACCAGTACGCCTGGTACGTCGCCTTCGGCGGCGAGGCATGGGCCGCCGAGAACCACCCCGATGTGGGTGGCGGGGGCCAGAAGGAGGACGCCAGCGGCGAGCCGCTCTACCTCAGCCCGCCCCCGGCGGGCTGCCGGCTGGAGACCATCGAGGCCGTCTACGGGGAACTGCGGTCGGCCGAGAACGAGGAGGAGGGCTTCACCGACTGGATCTCCCGCCCGGAGCCGCCGAACGGCGACTGGGAGGCGATGGACCAGCGGTACGCCGAGCGCGTCGGCGACGCCGGACCCGCATTCCTCGACTGCCTCGCCGACCGGGGTTCGACCGGCTGGGAGTTCGAGAACGACGCGCTCCACGTCATCGAGTACCTGACCGCGGCAGGCGAGACCGTGAGCTCGTCCGACCTCGGCACCGACGACGGTGGGCCCTGGCCCGAGGTGCCCGATGCGGTCCCCGACCTCGACGATGTCGAAGGCTGGCTCGAATTCGAACGGGACCTGGCAGTGGACTTCGCCGAATGCGCCGACGAGTCCGGCTACCGCGAGGCCGCCGAACACGCCTGGGAGCAGGCCCAACTGCGCTACTACCTCGACATCGAGGACGACACCTACGCCTGGCAGGAAGAGATGCGCGGCTACCTCACCAAAGCCCAGGAAGTCATCGGAGGCTGACATGAGAACCGTCCTTAAGCGAGCACTGACCACAGCCGCCGCGCTCTCCCTCGCCGCCGCCTCCGGGTGCGCCTTCTTCGAGCAGGAGGAGCCCGACCTCGACCCCGCCGAGTACGAGCAGCAGCTGACGGAGACCTACAACGAGAGCGTGCGCCTCAACGACGAACTGGATGTGGCCGAGGACCGGATCACCGAGGCGTGCATGGAGGCGCAGGGCTTCACCGAGCACGACCCCGGCGAGTTCGTGAGCTTCGGCGACGAGGAGCGCGAGACCTACATGGACACGCCGCCCTACCGGTGGTTCCTGCCCTCGGCGGAGGACGCCGCGCGGCGCGGCTTCTGGCAGTGGACCGAGTTCGGCGATGCGGAGAGCGTCGAAGACGGCGACGCCCTGTATGCCGAATGGGAGGAGTTCCAGACGGAGATGGGCTGGGTGACGGTCGACTTCGGCGGTGACGAGGACGAAGAACCGGAGTTCTACTCCCTGCCGGAAGCGGACCAGTACGCCTGGTACGTCGCCTACGGAGGCCAGGCCTGGGCCGAGTACATGCACCCGGAACTCGCGGGGCTCGAGGTCGCGACCGACCCGGACGACCAAGAGGCCCAAGGCCCTCCGCCCGCGGGCGGGTGCAAACTCGAAACGCTCGAAGCGGTCTACGGCGAGATCGAGGAAGGCACGGACGAGTACTCGGTCCGCCCCGAGCAGCCCGACGGCGACTGGACCGCCATGACCGAGCGGTACGAGGAGGGCACCGGCGAGTTCGAGGGCGCATTCCTCGACTGCCTGTCCGAGCTGGACCGGGACGGCTGGGAGTTCTACGAAGGGCAGATCCTGGTCCACGACTACCTCGTCGCCGCAGGCGAGGGCGAATACGCGCTCAGTTCCTACCCGGACGCCGGCACGCGCTGGCCCGACCCGCCCTCGGACGTTCCCGAGGACGACGATGTCCAGGGCTGGCTCGACTTCGAACGGGACCTTGCCGTGGACTTCGCCGAATGCGGCGACGACTCGGGCTACCGCGAGGCCGCCGCCCACGCCTGGGAGCAGGCGCAGCTGCGGTACTACCTCGACATCGAAGGGGCCACGTTCGCGTGGCAGGACCAGATGCGCGAGCTCATCGAGCAGGCCCAGGAAGCGATCGCGAGCTGAGCCCTATGGCCCAGGAAGCATGGCCCAGGAGGCATGACCAAGGAAGCATGGCCAGGGGCGTGGTCAGGAGGCATGGTCAGGAGGCCTCGTGCTCACCTGCGTTGGTCTCGTTCGGGGCGGCGTCTCCCCAAGGACTCAGGAACACGTACGTGATCATGGGGAAGCGCTCGCGCAGCCGCGCCTCGACCGCGCGGCTGGTGCGCTCGATCGCGTCGCCGGTGGCCGCGTCCCGGTAGTCGATCCGGGCCGCCACCAGTACCGACGTGGGTCCGAGCTGGAGGGTCAGGAGCTCCTGCACGGCCGTGATGTCCTCGCCCGCCTCGAGCTCGGACCGCACCTCCCGGCGGAAGCGCGGCGGCAGGCTCCGTCCGATCAGGAGCGACAGGTTCGCGTGGCCGAGCAGGACCGCCACCACCAGGAGCAGGACGCCGATGAGGACCGAGGCGCCGCCGTCGTAGAACGGGTTCCCGGTGATCTCGGTGAGCGCCAGGCCCAGTGCGGCCAGGATGAGGCCGATGAGCGCGGCGAGGTCCTCCAGGAACACCGCCTTGAGGCTCGTGTCCGGGGTGTGCCGCAGGAACAGGCGCGGGCGCACCTTCCACTGCCGCGACTCGTCCCGCAGCTGGACGATGGTGCGCCCGAACGACACGCTCTCCAGGATGAACGAGATGCCCAGGACCACATAGGCGACCAGGAAGTTCGACTCCGACTCCCCGTGCATCGAGTGCAGGCCGTGGGTGATGGAGAACAGGCCGCCCGCGACGAACGTGAACGCCGCCGCGAGCGCCGCCCACATGTACGCGGTCGACCCGTAGCCGAAGGGGTGCGCCTCGTCGGCGGGTTTCACGCTGTTGCGCAGCGCTATGTAGAGCATGAGTTCGGTGACGGTGTCGGCCGCCGAGTGCGCGGCCTCCGAGACCATCGCGGCGGAGCCGGACAGGACGCCCGCGACGAGTTTGGCGACGGCGATGGCGAGGTTCATCAGGCCCGCCACGAGAACGGTCAGGACGCTCTCGGACTTCACCGCGTCGCTTTTCGGTCCAGTCGCTTCACTCACCCCGTGAGCCTATGCGAGCGTGGGTCTTCGGCGGTGCCGGATGCGGCGGAGGGCGGGCCCGGGTACGCCGGACCCGCCCTCGCACCGGCTATCTACTGCGCGTCTTCGTCGATGAAGCCCCATTCCCCGACGTTGGAGAACACCCGCATCGTGGTGGCCCAGTTGTCGCGGACGTTCACGACGTCCTTGTTCACCATGACCAGTGCGGGAGTCCACGCGAGCGGCAGCTGCACGGACTCGTCGAGGGAGATCTGCGCGGCCTGGTTGTTGAGCTCGGCGGCCCGGTCGCGGTCGAGGGTGGTGGCGAGTTCGTCCACGATGGCGTCGACCTCGTCGTTCTGGAACCCGGTGTGGTTGCCCTCGCCCCAGTAGTCGGCCGCGGAGGCGGCGAACAGCGGGGTCTCGATCCAGCTGAACTGGATGAGGTCCCAGTCCTTCGCCTCGAGCACCGAGTTCAGCTCCCCGGCGGGGATCGGGTCGACCTCGACCTCGATGCCGATCTCGTTCAGGTAGGTGATCACGAGGTCCTGGATGATCGGCGTGAACGCGTTGCCCTCGAGGCCGGTACGGTAGCGCAGGCTCACCGCCTCGCCCTCGGGAGTGAAGAGCTGCTCGTCCTCCCAGGTGTACCCGGCCGCTTCGAGGATCGAGCGGGCCGCTTCGGTGTCGCCCGAGCCGAGCGGGGAGTCGCCGATCTGGTCGGTGAAGTACTCCGAGTCGGGACGGAAGAGGACGTTGCGCATCGTCTCGATGTCCTCGTAGGCCGTGCCGTAGGCGCGGTCGTTGATCTCGTCGGCGTCGATCGCGGTGAACACGGCCTGGCGCAGCGGTTCCGCGGCCAGGAGCGGGTTGTTGAAGTTCGCGTCGATGTGGGACCAGCCCGACTGCGGCGCGACGCTGTACTTCAGGTTCTCGTCGCTCGCGAGCTGGTCGAGGACCTCGGGGTCGAAGCTGGAGGGCGCGGCCCCGTCGATGGTGCCCTGGCGCAGTTCGGTGGCCATGGCGTCGGCGCCCTCGATGTACTTGAGCGTCAAGGAGTCGAGCGTGGACTGCTGGGAACCGGTCCACTCCTCGTTCGGCACGTACTTGGCGTAGACGCCCAGTTCGCCCTCGACCATCTTGAACGGCCCGGCCGAGTAGTCCAGCGGCGGGTTCGCGGAGAAGTCCGCGATCGAGGCGGCCATCTCGACGGGGTCGGTGCGCCAGTTCGGGTAGCCGCGGGCCTCGGCGATGTGCGCGGGGTGGGTGATGACCCCGGCGGCGTACCACTCGGCGTCGAGGTAGCCGTCCTTGTAGGTCACGACGATGGCGCCGTCCTCGCCCTCCTCGATGCTCGCCACGTTGGAGCCGTAGTCGCTCGCGGGGGTGCACTGGGCGCACTGGGCCTCGTCGCCGGAGGTGGCCTTCCAGTGCCAGACGAAGTCGTCGATGCCGATCGGGGTGCCTTCGCCCCAGGTCGCGCCGTCCTTGAGGTGGTAGGCGACGGTGAGGGGCGCTTCGGCGAGCAGTTCGGGGGCTTCGGCGTAGATGCCGTCGTTGTAGTGGATCTGGCCGTCCTGGTCGAAGCTGAAGACCGTGGGACGCAGGGGCTGGTTGATGACGGAGGTGGCGAGGCTGGAACCGTAGATGTCGGCCTGGCCCCAGGCCTCCCACTTGCCGTCCACGGCCCACACCAGGTCGCCGCCGTCCTTGCGGGGACCGGCGTTGCAGGTGGTCGGCTCGGTCTGGCAGTCCTCGAAGCCGACGCCGTCCTGGGCGCTCTCCTCGCTGCCGCCGCACGCGGCGAGCGTCAGGGCGAGGGCGGCCGCCATGGCGGCGAAGGACTTCGTCAAAGCGCCGCGACGGGGCGCCTCGGTCTGGGGCATGGCAGTGCCTTTCACGATGTTTCGGGGGGAAGTGTGCCCCGGGTGCACGTCCCAGACCGTAGCGCCGACCTTGAAGAAAGTCAACTAAAACGATAGGAATGCTCGTGTATCTCACGCCGCCGCTTCGCACCGGTTCCGCCGACCGGCCGAACCCGCCGCCACGGCACCCGAGCGGGCCCGAAGTGCCGACTCGCCCCACCGCGCGGACTAGACGTTTGCGCGCCGCGGGTGCGGGGCCACCGAACGGTCGGCTCCGGCCCGTGACGGCCCACTGAGAGCGTTTTCCCAGTTCAAGCATATGAAACCGGGATATCAGAGAGACTTCGCACCAATCGGTGTCGCGGTAGACAGGCATCGTTTGGCCTGGGCGTTGTCGGAACGCGCCCCGGGCCGGTTACCGTTAAAAGCATGGCCTACCGCTTTCTCACCAACGACGATGCCGCCGCTATCGTCGATTCCCAGTACTCCCAGGCTCAGCGCCTGCCCGCGCTGTCGGACCTGCTCGACGGCGACCTGCTGTGGGACCGGGAGGGTCGGACCCTGGTGTACCTGGTCGACGCCTGGATCGACGGCACCGGCTACGGGCGCCGCCTGCACACCTGCGCCGTCTGGAACGTCACCGGCGACTCAGACCTCGCGTTCGGCTTCTCCAAGGCCGCCAAGACGGCCGACCCCGAGCTCGTGACCGCCGCCGCCGACGAGATCCTCGACCTCGTCTCCGCCGGCGTCGCCGCGGCCGACGACGCCGCGGCGTACACCGCGATCACCGCGGTCCTGCACAGCGGCCTGGCGGAGTCCCCGTCCAGGAAGCCCATGTTCGCGGCCCTCCGGGCCCGCCACAAGGCCCGCACGGTCTCGCACTAGGGCGTTCGACGTCTCTCGCCCGGTGGCACCGCACCCGCGTGCCACCCGGCGGGGCCCTCGGCGGCGGGCGGCGACCCGCCGCCGCGCTTCCGCCTGCGGCCGCGTCCCGCCCGGCGCCATGCCCACCGCGATCACGGTCATTGCCATCGCGGACGCCGCGCCCCACCCGCACCTGCCGCCGCGCCCGCCCGCGACTCCTCCGCAAGTCTCACGCCGTGTCACCCGTTCGTCTGATTTCTGTCAACTGACACGCGACTCCCGCCCCTCTTTCCTCCTCCTGCCCGTCCAGTGCAGGGCCGCCCCGAAACGGGGGTCCCGCGACGAGCCCGGTTCGCCTATCGTCCACATGAGGGGACTTGCCTAACCGCGCGACTGCCAAGCGGTGTCCCAGGTGGAGGAGACGCCATGGACAACCCACTCCTGAGCATGGACGACGCCCAGGCCCGCCTGGAGGCGTGGAAGGCGAACTCCGAACGCCTCGCCGCCGAGACCATCGCGGCGGGCGCGAGCCTCCAGGAACTGCGCGTCACCGGCACCGACGACAACCGGATCGCCGTGATCACCGTCGACTCCGGCGGCGCGCTGGTCGCCGTCACCCTCAACTCCCGCGTCCACCGCCAAGCCCCCGAACTCACCCAGGACGCCATCATGGGCGCCTACCGCGCCGCCAAGGCGAACCTGGCCGCAGCCGCCGCCGAGATCGTGCGCGGCACCGTCGGCACCGACACCGCCACCGGCCGCGCCCTCCTCGCCGGATTCGCCCCCGGCGACGAACCCGAAGGGCCCTGAGACGATGGGCAGCGGATTCCAAGTCGACCCCGAGGAGATGCGCGCCCACGCCGCCTCCCTCCTGCGCCTCCACGAGCGCTTCGCAAACGTCAAGGACGCCAGCGGCCAGATCGGCAAGGCCGACGACGCCTACGGCAAGTTGTGCATGTTCCTCCCGCCCGTCCTCGAAAGCCGCCACACCGAGCAGGACGAGGCCGTCGCCGACCTCGCCGAGAACCTCGAACTGCTCGCCCAGGCAGTCAAGGAGTGCGCCGTCGACTACGAGGAGGCCGACGACGCGGCCGCCGACGAATTCGACGACCTCGAAGCCGAACTCACCTGAAGCCCGGAGCCCGCCCATGACCAACCCCCTCGTCGCCACCAGCGGCGACATCCCCTCAGGCGCCGCCGGATACCGCGACGGCTGGACCGGCTTCGGCTTCGCCGACGACTACAAGGGCATCGCCGACGCGATCGACTCCGGCGACTGGATCGACGGCTCCATCGCCGGACTCGGCGCCGCCCTCAACGTCGCCTCCGTCGCCATCGACCCGTTCAGCACACTCCTGTCCATGGGCATCGAATGGGCCATCGAACAGGTCCAGCCCCTCAAAGAAGCCCTCGACTGGCTCGCCGGGGACCCCACGACCGTCGAGACCCACGCCATGACCTGGGACCGCATGTCCAACGAGCTGTTCGCCATCGGCGAGGAGCTGCAAGGCCTCGTCGACACCGACCTCCAAGGCTGGCAGGGCGAAGCGGCCAACAACTACCGCGAGATGCTCGACGTCAACGTGGACGTCGCCGGGATGCTCGCCGGCACCGCCGCGGGCATGGGCTCGGCCACCCGCGGCGCCGGCATGGTCGTCCAGATGGTCCGCGAGTTCGTGCGCGGCTTCATCGCCGACTGCATCGCCAAAGTCGTCGTCTGGCTCGCCGAGGAAGTCCTCAGCCTCGGCCTCGCCACCCCGCTGGTCGCCAGCCAGCTCGCCGTCGCCATCGTCAAATGGGTCGGCAAGATCTTCGGCTGGCTCATGGGCCTGGTCGCCAGCATCCAAGCGCTCCGCCTCCTCCTGGACATCTAGGGGCCCATGATGAAACCCTTCGCCGCAGCCCTCAAGAACTCCCTCGCGCTGGCCGTCGTGCTGACGCTGGTGGGCCTGCACATCAAGCGGCCCAAGGCACCTCACATCCCGCACGTCACCCGCAAGAAGGGCGGCTCGGGCGCCGACGCGCACACCACCAAGCGCAAGGGCGGCGCGACCCGCACGCCCGTGCACCCGCCCCTGAGCCGGGCCGTGAAGACCGCGCGGACCAGGGCGACCACGAAGGGCCGGCCCAAGCCGCGCGGCGGCGGGCCGGCGAAGCCGCCCGCCGCCAAGCCCAAGACCCCGGCCTCGACGAAGCCGCCCCGCAACCATCAGCTCGCGGGCAAGAAGCACCCGGTGACCGGGGTCCCGTTCGACAAGGACGGGTATCCGGACTTCTCGCAGTACCGCCACCCGCAGGTTCCCGACGTGCGGATCGAGTTGACGGGGACTCGGGGCGGCGACGAACGCGCCGCGAACGCGAAAGCGGGGCTCAGCGGGACTCCGAAGGGCTATACGTGGCACCATCACCAGGACACCGGGTTGATGCAGCTCGTCAAGCGGACCGTACATGACAAGACCGGACATACTGGAGGGTTCTCCCGTGGGCCGAAGCATTGATGGGCTCTTCGACGACGACACCGAGTACACCGGTCCCGACCTGACCCCGCGGATGATCGCGGACGCCGAGCAGGGGCTCGGCGTCGCGCTCCCGGCCGCGTACCTGGACCTGCTGCGGGTCAGGAACGGCGGGTCGCTGCTGCGATGCGTGTTCGCCACGCCGTTCCCGACGTCGTGGGACGACGACAATTTCGAGGTCCGCGCGATCCTGGGCATCGGGGGCGAGGACGGCATCGACGCACCCGAGGGCGGCAGCCGGTACCTCATCGAGGAGTGGGGGTATCCGCCGATCGGCGTGGTCTTCGCCGTATGCCCGTCCGGCGGGCACGACACGGTCATGCTCGACTACGCGAAGCTGAACGGCGGCGGCGAGCCGACCGTGGCGTATGTCGACGAGGACCGGATACCGCGAACGGTCGCCGACGGATTCGAGGCCTTCGTCGCCGGTCTGCGGGCCAGGGCCTAGGCCCTGGCCCAGCCGACGGCGGCATCGCTCCCGCCCGAATGTGAGAGCATGTCCTCCATTGGTGTGCAGTGCTTTCTGGAGGGCGCATGTTCAAGACTTCCCTGGGCGACGGCGTCGAGCTGCGCCCCCTCGTCCCGGCCCTGGCCGAAGAGCTCGCGGTCCACATGGACCGCGGGCGCGAGTTCATCGGACGCTACGTCGCCCTCGCCGACGTCGTCTCCGACGCGGAGGCCGCCCGGAAGTTCCTGGAGACCTACGCCGAGAAGGCCGCCGCCGACACCGGGCGGATCTGGGGGATCTGGCTCGACGGCACCCTCGTCGGCGGCGTCCTGTTCCGCACCATGGACTTCCGGATGGAGACCGCCGAGGCCGGCTGCTGGCTGGAGCCCGCGGCCGTCGGCAAAGGCCTCGTGACCCGCGCGATCGGCGTGATCATCGACTGGGCCATCGAGGTGCGCGGCATCCACCGCGTTGACTGGTGGGCCGCCACGAGCAACACCGCCAGCCTCGCCGTCGCCAAGCGCCTCGGCATGACCAGGGAAGGCGTCATCCGCGAGGCCTACCTCCACCGCGGCGAACGCTACGACATGGAGGTCTGGTCGGTCCTCGCCCCCGAATGGCGGGCCGGCCGCGACGCCTGACGACTCCGCTGGCGCACCCCGCCGAGGACCGCCCCAGCGGCGCTCCTCGAAAAACTTGAAGATTCCCGCCCGCCGGATGTCAAAATCGCGGATGCGGCCGCGACTCAGGGGTGCAACCAACAAGGAGGACGTCATGAAATTCCTGCTCATCATGAACATCAACCCGAAGATCCTCGAGTCGCTGACCGCCGAGGAGCAGAACGCGATCGGGGCCGGCCACGGCGACCTCATCAAGGAGATCACCGAGTCCGGCGAGATGATCAGCACGCAGGCGCTAGCCGACCCGTCCGCGAGCGTCACCGTCAGGGCCGTCGACGGGGTGCCGACCGCCACCGACGGCCCGTTCCTGGAGGCCAAGGAGTTCATCGGCGGGTACTACCTCGTCGACGTGGAGAGCAGAGAGCGCGCCGTCGAACTGGCGAAGAAGATCCCGGACGCGCGGATTCCCGGGCTCGGGATCGAGGTCCGCCAGGTCATGTTCGAGGCCGGGTCGGAGATGTGAGCGGCGTGGAGGACGCGCTGCGCGCAGCCGTGCCGCGCGTCCTCGGCGCGCTCACCCGCCGGTACGGCGACTTCGCGGCCTGCGAGGACGCCGTGCAGGAGGCCATGCTGGAGGCGACCCGCACCTGGCCGGAGCGGGGACTCCCGGACAACCCGAACGGCTGGCTCTACCGGATCGCCTCCCGCCGCATGATCGACGCGATACGCGGGGACGAGGCGCGCCGCCGCAGGGAGGAACTCGCTGCGGCCCAAGAGGTTCCGGCCGAAGCCCCCGGCCACGACGACACGCTGACCCTGCTGTTCCTGTGCTGCCATCCGACGCTGACGCCCGCCTCGCAGGTGGCGCTCACCCTGCGCGCCGTCGGCGGCCTCACGACCGGTGAGATCGCCCGGGCCTTCCTCGTCCCGGAGGCGACGATGGGTCCGCGCATCAGCCGCGCGAAGGCCAGACTCGTCGGCGCGCGCTTCACCCCGCCGCCGCAGGAGGAGCGGCCGCAGCGGATGCGCACCGTCCTGCGCGTCCTGTACCTCATCTTCAACGAGGGCTACACCGCCAGCGCCGGGGAGCGGCTGCAGCGCCGCGACCTGGCCGCCGAGGCGATCCGGCTGACCCGGACGCTGCGCGAGACGGTGCCCGGGGACGGCGAGGCGGCGGGCCTGCTGGCCCTGATGCTGCTCACCGAGTCCCGCACGGCCGCCCGCGAATCCGCGGACGGGGCGCTGGTCCCGCTGGAGGAGCAGGACCGGTCGCTGTGGGACCGGGGCCTGATCGCGGAGGGGACCCGCCTGGTGGAGGACGCGATGCTGTCCTCCGAGCTCGGCCCGTACCAGCTCCAGGCGGCCATCGCGGCCCTGCACGTGGAGGGGGAGGATGCCGCCGGTACCGACTGGGCGCAGATCGCGGTGCTGTACCGGATCCTGAACCGGCTCGATCCGGCCCCCATGGTCACCCTGAACCGCGCGGTCGCGGTCGGCATGAGCGAGGGCCCGCAGGCCGGTCTGGACCTGCTGCGGCAGGTGGAAGGGACACTGGAGCGCCATCACCGCTTCCATGCGGTGCGCGGATTCCTGCTCGACCGCGCTGGCGACTGCGAGGGTGCGAAGGCGGCGTTCAGGCTCGCGGCGCGAATGACCGCGAGCCTCCCCGAGCAGCGTTTCCTGCGTCGGCGCGCCGACTCGGTCGACTGACCGGCCCGGCGGTTCAGTCGTGCCGCTCGGTCCAGATGCGGTGCAGGCGCTCGGCCAGTTCGCGCGGGCGGGACAGGGCGATCATGTGCCCGCCGTCGATCTCGTCGATCTTTTCAGCGGCAATGCCGAGCCGTTCCTGGGCGAGCTTGTGCGCGAACGCGAGCGGCATGAATCGGTCCTCGCGGCAGGCCAGGAACCGGATCGGGAGGTCGGGCCAGGCCTTGAGCGGCGACGGCTCGTCCCAGCGCGCCCCCGACTGCTCGCGGCCGTGCGCGTAGGAGCCCTTGACCAGGTCGGCGGGGACGCCGTTGTAGTAGAGGTCGATCTCCTCCTGCTCGGTGGCGTAGGAGATCCCCAGGTCGCCGTAGCCGCTGGCGCTCCACCAGTCGCCGGGCGTCTCACCGGGCACGGGGACCAGTCCGGCGACGAACACCAGCAGGTCGGTCGCGATGCGGGAGCTGACGACCGGGGCGACCAGGCCGCCCCAGGAGTGGGCGACCACCGCGAGGTTCCGGCGGGTGCCGCAGGCCTCGACGACAGCGTCGGCGTATTCGGCGATCCCGTTCGCGGGATCCTCGATGGGAAGGTCGACGGCGACCACTTCATGGCCCAGTTCGCGCAGGACGGGCGAGACGAGGTGCCAGTCCCAACTGCTGCTGCCGCCGCCGTGGATCAGTACGAAGGTCGCGGATTCGCTCTGCTCGGTCATGATCGTGCTCCTCATTTCTCGGTCGCGGCGGGAAGTGCCTGACCGCCGGGTTCGGCGAGCGGACCCAGCGGTGGTTCGCGGCGCGGGCGTTCGGTGCTCACCACGAGTGCGACGGCGGCGACGACCACCGCGCCGCCCACGAGGATCGGCACCGTCACGGCCTCGGACAGGACCAGCCAGCCGAGGAGGACCGCGACGAGCGGATTGACGTAGGCGTAGGTGGCGACCAGTGAGACGGGCACGGTCTGCAGCAGCCACACGTAGGCCGAGAACGCGACGACCGATCCGAACACCACCAGGTAGAACCAGGCGGCCCAGGCCTTGGCGGAGTACGCGCCCAAGTCGGCCCGCTCGCCGCTGGCGAACGCCACCGCCGTCAGGAGCGCGCCGCCGATCAGCATCTCGTAGACCGCGGCGACGAAGGGGTCGCGCGGCATCCGCAGTCGCGGTTGCAGCCACGAGCCGAAGGCCCACGAGGCCGAGGAGAACACCACCAGCGCCATGGTCCAGAACGGGAAGCCCGCGCCGGTGCCATTGAACGCGAGCAGGATGATGAGCCCGAGGAAGCCCATGAGGACACCGGCGACGGTGGTCCTCTTCGGACGCTCACCGGACAGCACCCGGTACACCAGCACCAGCAGGGGCACCGCCGCGATCAGGAGTGCGGTCAATCCGGAGGGCGCCCCGCCGCTTTCGGCCACGGTCACCATGCCCTGCCCCAGGACGGGGAGGAGCAGCCCGATCAGCGCGCAGGACAGCAGTTCGCCGCGGGTCACCGCGAGCCGGGCCGGGCCGCCGCGGAACATCAGGATCACGGCGAGGACGGCGCCGGCCAGGGCGAATCGGACACCCGCGGCGAGCAGCGGCGGCATGTCCTCGACCATGATCCGGATGGCGAGGTAGGTCGATCCCCACACGAGGTAGATGACGGCGAGTCCGATGCCGATGAAGAGGGGCCGCGCCTGGGTGGGACGCGACGTGAGTGCTGCTGTGGTCATGGGAATGACCCTAGGCCCCGGAGAGCATCAAGAAAAGCGATAAACTCCGATGATGACGATCGCTTATCGCGATGTTCATTGCTAGGCTCGGTCAATGTCCCAGGTTGAGCTCCGGCATCTCGCGACCATGGCGGCCGTCGTCGACGAGGGCACCTTCGGGAAAGCGGCCGCCAAGCTGCGGTACACCCAGTCGACGGTGAGCCAGCAGATCGCGGCGCTGGAGAAGACCGTGGGCGGGGCGGTGTTCGAACGCCCCGGCGGTCCGCGGCCCGTCCGCCTGACCCCGCTCGGCGCGGTAGTGCTCACCAGAGGCCGCGAACTGCTGGCCGGGGCGGCGGCGCTGGACGACGCGGTCGAGCGGTTCAAGGCCGGTGACGGCCGGATCGACATCGGCATCTTCCAGAGCGTGTCCACTGTGATCCTGCCCGCGGTGGTGCGCCGCCTGCGGGACGAGCATCCCGCCTGCGAGATCAGGCTTTTCGAGGACGATCCGGATCTGCTGCGGTGCAACGATCTCGACCTCTCGTTCTACGACGCCGACATCGACGGCGAGGTCGAGCACCTCAAGCTGCTCGACGACCCGTACCTCCTGGTCGCCAGGACCGGCACCTTCCCCGAGGGGCCGGTCGCGCTCGAGCGGCTCGACGGCGAGCCGATGGTGGCCTGGCCCGAGACCTGCGACCAGCCCCGCATGGAGCGGGACCTGGCGCGCCTCGGCGTCCAGCCGCAGATCGTGTTCCGCACGGCCGGGAACGAGTCGATGCTGTCGATGGTGCGGGCCGGGCTCGGCTCGGCGCTGCTGCCGTGGCTCGCCCTGGACGGCACCACGGCCTGGGCCGACGACGGCCTCAGCGTCCACCATTTGGAGCCGCCGCTCCCGCCGCGCGAGATCCGCCTGTACTGGCGGGCCGGACGCACCCACTCCCCGCTCGCCGCCCGGGCGATCGAAATCGCCCGGGACGTGGCCGAGGCGACCGACAAGCGCCGCATCGAGACGGTGCGGCCGGGCCGGCTGCTCACCCGATAGCGGGACGAGGTTCAGGCGCGTTCGATCGCCCGGAGCACGTCAGTGCAAGCGGCCCGATCGGCGTCGCTCCCGGCGTCGGCGAGGTGCTCGACCGTCCGCAGCATGCCCCAGGCGCGGACGCGTTCGCGGTCCGCGCCGAGTCCGTCGGCCACGGCGTGCAGCAGCTCGGTGCCGCCCAGCGGGCCGTGGAACTGCTGCTTGAACAGGAAGTATCCGGCGTCGAAGGCCCGTTCGGCCAGCACCGGTTTGGGGTCGATGAGCAGCCAGGGCTCGCGTCCGGCCGCGACGATGTTGCTCAAGTGGTTGTCCCGGTTGGCGATCCCGAGGTCACTCGCGTCGGCCAGCGCGGCGCACAGATCCACACCGAGCGCGAGGTCCTTCGCGACCACAGGCGCCGACTGCTCTGCGGCCGTGCCGAACTGCTCGACCCAGCCCTTGAGAAGATCGGCGGCTCTGGGCAACTCAGGAAGACCAGAAGCGAGCGCCGGGGCGCGCCAGAGCCGCCGGAAGAGATCGCATGCGATCGCGAAACGCTCCCGAGCGGCCGCCCGTTCGCTCAAACCCGGAAAGACGTGCGCCAGCAGCGCCGTGCCGGGTGTGGCGCGTTCGAGCAGCATCGCACCGGAGTCCGGGTCGTACTCCAGGAGGCGCACCGCCCCGTCGCCGTCGTAGGCGTGCAGGGCGGTCGGCTCGGAACGGTTCTCCTCGCCCTGAAGGTCGACCTTGAGCACGACAGGAGCCCCGTCGGCCCGCTCGAGCGGCAGCACATAGGCGGTCGTGCCGCCACCGAGAAGCGCCCCGGCAGGCCGCAGCTCCCAGGCCGCGACGAGACCCGCGACCGTCGCAGGAAGCACCTCGAGCCAGCGGCGGCCCTCATCGCCGTACCAGTCGAGGACGTTCTGACGGGTGGAAGCGGGCAACGGCACGAAGGACATCGCCCCAGTATCGGTGCGGATGCCACTTCACGCCAACGCTTTTCGTACCGCCGAACGCCTTCGTGCTCAGTGCTTGGTGAGGTCCGCCGCGTCCTCGGGGCCCAGCAGGGCCGGCATCGGGACGCGGCTGTGCATCACTGCGAGGGTCTTCAGTTGCGACTCTTTGAACTCGGTGAACTCGGTCGCCAGGACGGTGCTCCCGTCGAGGTCGAACCTGACCGTCCAGATCGGGTACGCGTACTCGTATCCGACGGCCTTCGCGAGGGTCCCGTCCTGCCGGAACGTCCTGGTGATCCCGTACAGGAAGTTCGACCGGTACCACTGCTCGACGACCAGGTCGCCGTCCGGGGTGATCTGGCCGCTGGGACCGTCCGGCCAGCCGTTCTTGAAGCTCTGGAACTCGTAGTTGCCGTTGGGCTGCGTCTCGCCGCTGACGCCCGTGAACCGCTCGGAACCGCGCCAGTACACCTGGTTCTGGTCGATGTCGATCTCTTCGTCGGGCACCGTCAGCGCGACCGGATCGTAACTTGGCTTCACTCGTTCACACTACCGTCCCACGGAATCAGCTTCGTCTTCTTCCCGTCCTGGTGAACCCAGCCGGCCGAGCTGCCGTTGACGCCGTCGATCATCTGCGTGCAGTTGGCGCAGCAGGGCATCGGCCGCTTGTCCTTGGGGCTCGCGTTCTCCACCATGAAGTCGTCCAGCTTCACGTCGCGGTCGGGGTTGTCCTTGCGGGCCTTGTCGAGCGCTTCGTTGGTCGCCCGCGTCTCGGAGTGCATGCCGGGGGTGCCGTGCATGTCCTGGTCCGATTCGAGGTCGTTCTTCCAGCCGCTGCCCTCGTCGCGCTTCTCCCACTTCTCGAACCGGTCCCTCAGGAGCGGGTCCAGCTTGTCCTTGTCGACGGGGGTGTCCCTGTCGTTGTGGTTGTAGAAGACGTCACCGGTCTTGCGGTCCCACACGGCGCTCATGCACGGTTCGCGCTTCTTCTTGCCCAGGAAGTCGGGGTTGGTCAGGTCGCTGACGTCGTCGATCTTCTTGTGCAGCTCGTCGCGCAGCATCTTCCGGTCCCACTTGTCGACGCCGGTGGGCACCAGCTTGTCCGTCGCCGAAGGCTTGAAGTTCGGGTCCGGCTTGGGCTGGCCCGGGCCTTTCGCGCCGCCGCCCTTCCCCTTGCCGCCCCGGTCCTTCGGCACCCTCGCACGGAGGTTCTCGGGGCTGTCGAGGACCTTGGTGAGGATCTTCGCGCTGGCTTCGCCGCCGCCCTTGTCCTTACCCATTGAGGATCCTGCCGATCGCCATGTCCATCAACTGGTCGATGATGAGCCCGGTGATCTTCTTGAAGATCGGGATCTGCACCAGCGAGGCGCCGAACGTGACCGCCGCGAACGCGATGGCCTGCACGATCTGGAACGCCAGGATCGCCAGCTGCACGATCACCTGGATCTTGAGGGCCAGGATGATCCCGGCCATGACCGTCAGGCCGATGTTGAGCTGGTTCGCCGGATCGCCGGCGTCCGCCAGGTTCGAGGTGGAGGACTCCTTGGACTCCCACTCGGCCTGGAACGCGTCGATGTGGGCGCCCGAGTTGTTCTCCAGGAGCGTCCGCGCCGCGGACTGGAGCGACTCGATCTTCCCGGTGAGCTGGTCGGCCATGCCGGTCCACTCGCCGGCCAGCTTGAACATGGACTCCTCGTCCGATTCCGGCCATTCGAAGCCGAGCACGCCCAGCAGGGTGATGAGTTCTCCGGGCAGTTGCATACCCATGGGGTGGGGTCTCCTTGCAGAGGATTCGGCCGCGGAGGCTGAGAGACCGCGGGGAACGGATTCGGGAGCGGTCCGGCGTCGCGGGCCGCCCTACCGGCGGTCAGGGGGCTTCGAGGAAGCCTTGCAGCTGGGTGAAGGCCTGGCCGATCTCGTCGTCGGCGTTCAGGTGGTCGTCCGCCATGTCGCGCAGCGCCTGGGAGAGGGTGGTCAGGTCCTCGATGTTGGTGGTGAAGCACTCGGTGAGCTGGTCCATGACGGCCTGGTGGCCGACGCCGCCCAGTGAGCCGATCATGTCGCCGCCGAAGGCGTCCGCGTACCCCTCGACCGTGGCGGTGAACTGGTCGAGGAGCGCCTGCACCTCGTCCTTCGCCGCGTCGAGCTCGTCGGCTGACTGCCGCATGGTCTCGGGGTCGACGTCGATGTCCGCCATGGTCATCGCCCTCCGTGGAGCTTGGCCATGAGGTCGACGACCGCGGCGTCCATCTGCTTGAACTGCTGGAGTGAAGCGTCCTGCATGCGGGCCACCTGTTCGTTCATCGACTCCATGTCGAGCGCGGGCGCGCTCGCGCCCGTCTGCTCGGTCCGCTGGTCGAGCGCGTTGTTCACCGCGAGTGTGAGCTGCTCCAGGAGGGCTTCGGGGCCGTCCTTCAGTGCGCTGAGGGTCATCTTGATGCGCTCGAAGCGGCCGTCGGTGCCCAAGGTGACCTTGATGCGGCCGTCGGCCGCTTCGGTCAGGATCGGTTCTGATTGGCCGCCTGGCAAATCGGGGCCTTGCGCGAGGGTTTCGCGCGCCTGCGCGATCTGCTGCGCGATCTGGTCTTCTCCGAACATGCGGACCTCCTGCCCCCGGACGATACCGGAGGAAAGCTAACTATTGGCGAGCGGCACTTCCCGCCGCCGCGACCGGTCACGCCCTCGAGCACCGAATCCGCTGGCGGCGCAACGGAACCGCTACCCGTTCCGGTTGAGCTTCGCGAGGACCTCGCTGATGGAGGCGCTCATGGTCTGCAACTGCCGTACTCCCGCGTCCTGTACGGCCGCAAGGGACTCGTTGATGGACTCCAGGTTCGGGACGCGTTCGTCGGTGGTGACCATCGCGGCCCGCTTGTCGAGCGCCTCGTTCAGCGCCAGCATCACATGCTCGGCGATGTGATCGGTGCCTTCCTTGACCGCCTTGGGATCCGCGTGGATCTCCGAGACGCGGCCGTCGGCCCCGAGCGTCACTCTGATGTGCCCTTTCGCCGCCTCGACCGTCACCGGCTGGGCCTGGTCCTCTTCGGGCGAGGCGCTCGCCTTCGCGAGCTCCGCCCGCGCCTCGGCCCGTTGTCGCGCGTACTCGTCTGCCTCGGCCATCGGTTCTCCCGCCTTGTAACACGAAACGGGGTCAGCTTATCCCGGGCAAAGGAACGGAAACCGACCGCCGCGAACCGAACCCGTCGGCCGCGGCCGCGATCTGAAGAAGGAAAGCCGGGAGCACCCCGGCATCGGTGGGTGCTACAGGGATCGAACCTGTGACCACCTCGTTGTAAGCGAGGTGCTCTACCGCTGAGCTAAGCACCCTGGCGGCGCGTTCAAGGGCGCGCCGAGCCTGAGACAGGGTACCCGAGCCTGGGGGTGGGCGCGAGTCCAGGGTCTGCGGTGGTGGAGGTGCGGGCCACACGGGGAATTCAGATGAAGCTTCAATCGTTGTGCGTGGGGTGACGAAGCTACGTGTTGACATCTGGTCCGATATCGCCTGCCCGTGGTGCTACGTGGGCAAAGCCCGGTTCGACAAGGCCGTGCGGCTGCTCGAGGGGAAGATCGACGTCGAGGTCCGGCACCGCTCCTTCGAACTGGACCCGCACAGCGACCCCGCCGACGTCGCGCCCGTCGTCCCCATGATCGCGAAGAAGTACGGCATCAGCGTCGCCCAGGCCCAGGCCAACGAGTACAAGCTCGGCGACCTCGCCTCCGCCGAAGGACTCGAGTACCAGACCGAGGGCCGCGACCACGGCAACACCTTCGACCTGCACCGGGTCCTCCACCTCGCCTCCGAGCGGGGCCTGGAGTCCGAGACGTGGCAGGCGTTCTACCTCGCCAACTTCGCCGACGAGGCCTCCGTCTTCGGCCGCGAGCGCGTCGTCTCGGTGGCCGTCGCCGCCGGGCTCGACAAGGACGAGGTCACCGCCGTCCTCGACGACCCCGAGGCCTACCGCGAAGCCGTCCGCGCCGACGAGGCCGAAGCGGCCGCGTACGGGGCCACCGGCGTGCCCTTCTTCGTCATCGACGAGAAGTACGGCATCTCCGGCGCCCAGCCCACCGACCTCTTCGCCGAGGTCCTCGAAAAGGCTTGGGGTGAAAAGAAACCCGCGGTCATCACGGTCGCCGGCTCGGCAGACGCCGAGGCCTGCGGACCCGACGGCTGCGCCATCTAGCAGGAGCCCCGCACACAGCCGGGGCGTAAGTGGCGAAACCTTCACGAACGGGCACCTCCGGGAATATCCTGAGGCGAATTCCGCTCTATGAGGAGGCGATAGCCATGCCGATGGACCGCGAGACGCAACTGAAGCTGGTGAACCTGCGCGACGAATCCGGCGTGCTCTCGCTCTACGTCAACGCCGACCCCCGGCAGGAAGGCTCGACACCGCCCTGGAAGACCCGGCTCGACCAGGGCCTGAAGCAACTGCTCGAAGCCGTCGACAACGGGACCCGCTCCCTGCTCGGACGCCGCATCGAGGAGATGAAGCTCGACCTCGAACGGCTCGTCCGTCCCGGCGCGGCCGGCATCGGCCGCGCCCTCTTCGTCGGCCTCGCCGGCGGCGAGACCTACACCGTCGAGATGCAGACGCACCTGACCGACCGGGTCGCCCTCGGCCCCCGCTCCCACATCGCCCCGATGCTCGGCGCCTGGGCCGAGGGCTCCCCGATCGGCATCGCCGTCGTCAACGGCGACGGCATGCGCCTGCTCGACAGCCGCTTCGGCAAGTGCGAGGAGGTCTCCGGCCTCGCCTTCGAACTCGACACCGCCGAATGGCGCGTCATGAAGGGCCCCGGCGCCTCGCACAGCGCCTACGGCGGCCGCGACGGCTACATCTCCTCGAACCAGCACGACCTGTTCGACTACCGCGTCGCCGAGCACCTCGCGAAGTTCCTCGCCGCCGCGCACTCCACTCTGGAGGAGCACGTGCGGGCCTTCGGCTGGGAGCTGCTCGTCGTCACCGGCGAGCCCGAACTGGTCGAGGCCTCCACCAAGTCGCTCCGGAACGGGTTCAAAGCCGAGGTCGTGCCCTCCAAGCTCGTCCTCGGCCAGTCCACGCCCGCTCAGATCCAGCAGTCCCTCGCGCCCGAGATCGCCCTCGCCAGAGCGCAGCGGGACGCGAGGCTGGTCGCCGACTTCACCGAGTCCCCGCGCACGACCGCCGCGGGCTCCGAGGCGGTGCTCGACGCGCTCCAGGGCGCCCGGGTCGACCGGCTCGTCATCGAACGCGACTCGGTTTGGGGCGGCAGGCAGATCCCGCCGGGCACCGTCCTGGCCGACGCCATCGCGCCGAGCGCGTCGGAGGTGGCCGCGGCCATCGCGGACGCCCAGCTCGGCGAGGCGATGATCGAGATGGCGCTGGCTTCGGACGCGCGGATCTCGATCCTCAGTGACGGCGTGCGCCTGGACGAGAAGGCCGGGGGAGTGGGCGCGTTCCTGCGGTGGTGACCGCCGCTTGAGTTCTGAAGTTAGGTTATGCTAACCTTTCTTCGGCAGTACGATTCAGGGCCGCGGGGCTCTCACCTCCCCGCGGCCCTATTCCTTTTTCCGGGCCTTCTCCCTGGTCGCGCGGCCGTTCCGGTCGATCGCGCCCGGGGATCGCTTGTTCTGCGTCACATCACCTTTCAAAGGGCTTCCCTTGCCGGACTTCGCGGTCTATCGTTAATTCATCAGGTGATGAATTAATTCTCATCGGCCCACCCCAAGGGAGACCGCCATGTCCGTCCACCAAGCAGACGTCGTCATCGTCGGCGCCGGGCCCACCGGCCTGCTGCTCGCCGGGGACCTCGCCGAAGCCGGCGTCGCGGTCACCGTGCTCGAGAAGCGCGGCGCCGAACTCTCCAACCTCTCCCGCGCCTTCGCCGTCCACGCCCGCACCCTCGAAGTCCTCGACGCCCGCGGACTCACCGAGGACCTCTTCGCCTTGGGCGGCAACCGGCTCCAGGGACTCTTCCTGTTCGGCAAGGCCTCCCTGAGCCTGCGCCACCTCGACACCCGCTTCCCGTGCGTGCTCATGACCCCGCAGTACCACGTCGAACACGTCCTGCGCGACCGCGCCGCCAAGGCCGGCGTCGAGATCCGCTTCGACCACGAGGTCACGGGACTGGACCAGGCCGACGGCCTCGTCACCGTCCACACCGGACAGGGTGACTACGCCGCCCGGTACGTGGTCGGCACCGACGGGGTCCACTCCGGTGTCCGCGAGGCCGTCGGCATCCCCTTCCCCGGCGAAGCGGTCCTGCGGTCGCTCATGCTCGCCGACGTCAAGCTCACCGAGCCGCCCGCACTGAGCCCGACCACCAACGGCGCCAACGGGGCCTTCTGCTTCGTCGCGGAGTTCGGCGACGGCTACTGGCGCGTGATCGCGTGGAACAGCGCCAATCAGCAGCCCGACGACGCCCCGGTCGACTCCGCCGAGATCGCCGAGGCGCTCAAGCTGAGCTTCGGCACCGACTTCGGCATGCACGACGTCCGCTGGGTCTCCCGCTTCCACTCCGACGAACGCCAGGCGCCCGCCTACCGCAGCGGCGGCGTCTTCCTGGCCGGCGACGCCGCCCACTGCCACTCGCCCGCGGGCGGCATGGGCATGAACACCGGCCTCCAGGACGCGGCCAACCTCTCCTGGAAGCTCGCCGCGGTCCTGCGCGGCGCCGACCCGGCGCTGCTCGACACCTATGAGGCCGAACGGCACCCGGTCGGCGAGGCGGTCCTGCGCTCCAGCGGCAGGCTGGTGCGCGTCGCCGCCGACCGCTCGAAGGTCGGCCAGGCCGTGCGCGGCGTCGCCATCGCCACCGCACTGCGCTTCAAGCCGATCATGCACAAGCTCACCGGCATGATCAGCGGCATCGACATCCACTACGGGCACGGCCCCGGCGAGCACCGCCTCGTCGGCCGCCGCGCGAAGGACCGCGACCTCGCGGGCGGATCGCGCCTCTACGAGGCCCTGCGCGGCGGGAAGTTCGTGGTCCTCGACAGCGCCCTCGCCGTCGACGCATCGGACGCGGTCATCGGCGCCTCCTCGGCCGCACCCGACGGCCTCACTGTCGTGGTCCGTCCCGACGGCTACATCGGCTGGGCCGGCGCCGACGACCCCGCCGCGATCCGGACCTACCTGGAGACCCACGCGGGCAAGAGCTGAATTCCCAACACCCACGGCGGCGGCGGTTTCGCTCACGGTCGAGAAAGCTCGCCGTGAGCGGAGCCGCCGCCGCTCATAATGGGCGCTGTCGCTGGCAGCGCCCATTATGCATACGCGCTTGTCTATTCCTTTATTTCACATGCAGAAGATCATCGATGAATTGCATTGTGTCCCTTCGCATATTGACCGGGAAATTAACATTGGATTCTTGTGCGGTTGTGATGGGAGCGCTACCCTCGCGATATCGCCCGCAGCGGAGGTTGGGTCCGCAACGGACGGTCGCCGCCGTCCCTCGAACCTTGGAGCCGTCCCTCACCATGGCCCAGACCTTCGCACTTCCCTCTCCGCCAACGGATGCCGAGCTGTACGGCTACTTCGGACCGCAGCGGCGCTGGGTCATGGCGGTGATGTTCGCCTCCTGCGTGTTCCCCGCCGCGGCCACGATCGCGCTGGCGATCGCCAATCCTCTACTGTGGCCTTTTGGAGTCGTGCTCGTACTCAACACGATCGCCGTCGGCATCTCCGCTCTCGACGGCCTTCGCGAACGACGCATCACCGCGACAGGGCACCGGTTGCTGCAAAGCGCCTATAAGGCGGGAGACCCGCCTACAGTGGATGTCCTGCTGCCCACGTGCGGTGAACCGATCGACGTGCTCGCCAACACCTATCGATACGTCGCGGCCCTCGAATGGGACGGACCCCTCGGGGTCATCGTCCTCGACGAACTGGACCGCGACGAGGTCCGCGAACTCGCCGCACACCACGGCTTCACCTATCGCCACCGGTCCGACCCCGGAATCGGCAAGAAGGCCGGGAACCTCAATCACGGTCTCGCCCATTCGAATGCGGCGTTCACGGCCGTCTTCGACGCCGACTTCTGCCCCCGGCCCGACTTCCTGCGCCACCTCATGCCCTACACCGCCGACGACACGGTCGCGATCGTCCAGTCCCCGCAGGTCTTCGACACCGCCCGCGCCATGGGCTGGCTCCAGCGCACCGGCGCCGCCGCCCAGGAGCAGTTCTACCGCTGGCTCCAGCCCGCCCGCGACGCCGACGACGTCGCCGTGTGCTGCGGCTCCAACGCCGTCTACCGGCGCGCGGCCCTCGACCGCATCGGCGGCTTCGTCGTCCGCGACCACTCCGAGGACCTCTACACCGGCCTCGCCCTCTACCGCCTCGGCCTGCGCACGGTCTACGTCCCGGTCGCCATCGCCAAGGGCCTCAGCCCGGACACCCTGGAGGCCTTCCTCAACCAGCAGTACCGCTGGTGCCTGGGCAATCTCGAACTCACCAGGTCCGGTGCGCTGCCCGGCCTGCCCGCGCGCGCCCAGCTCGGCTTCTGGGCGGGCATCAGCGGCTACCTGATGGGCATCGTCAACATCGTCGCCGTCCCGCTGCCGATGCTCATCGTCCTCGCCTGGCAGCCCGACGCGATCCTCCCGGTCCACCTGCTCCCGTTCCTGGTCCCCATCTGGACCTGGGCCGTCCTGATCCCGCTGCTCCACCGCTCGCGCACCCGCCTCGAAACCCTCCGGGCGAGCCTCCTGTCGAGCTTCGCGCACCTGGTCGCACTGCGGGACCTCCTGAGCGGCCGCGCCGCCGAATGGGTCCCGACCGGCGCGCGCCGCAAGGCGAACCCGTTGGTGCGCACCGCGGTCAACTGGATCTTGCTGTGGACGGGCACGACCCTCGCCGCGATGTGGGCGCTGCTCGCCTACGACGTGGTGGTCTACGGCTGGGAGCACCTGTGGGGCGCGGCCGTCCTCATCGGGGTCCACACGTACTTGGCGGCGCCCGTGGTGGGCGCCGCCTGGGGCGCGCTGCGTCGACGCGGCCGCGCGCGCCCGAAGCCATCCGAATCCATTGAAGGAGAAGGCCATGCGCCCGAAGATCAGCCCGTCACCGCACCGCTTGCCGTGGTCGGCGGCCCTCGCCTGGACCAGCCTGATCGCAGCGACAGCGATCCTCGCCTCCGGAGCGCTGCCGCTGTAGAGCGGTAGGACTCCAGCACGAAGCCGCGCCCTCCCCAACCTCCCGGGGAGGGCGCCTTTCGTCCGCAAAGCGGAGCGGCGCGGCGGCCGCCGCAATATCGTTGCGATTGTGAACGAAACTCCGGCACCGCTCCACGACCTGCCGCTCATCGGCCCGGTCGAGCCGCCGTTCGTCCACGTCATGACCTACAACCTCAAATCCGCCTCCGGCCGGGCCCCGCACTCCTGGTGGAAGCGCCGCCCCCTGGTCGAGTCCGTGCTCCAGGCCGAGCAGCCGACCGTCCTGTGCACCCAGGAGGGCCGGTTCCGCCAGCTCATCGAGCTGCACGACGAGCTCGACGGCTACGAGTGGATCCACCTCGGGCGCCTCGGCGGCTCCCGCTCGGAGTCCACCGCGATCTTCTGGGACGCCTCCCGGCTGGTCCCGACCGAATACGACCACATCTGGCTCTCCAAGCGCCCCAGCCTGATCGGCTCCCAGTCCTGGGGCGCCGGGAACGTCCGGATGCTCACCTGGATCCGCTTCGAGGACAAGGCCACCGGCAAGGACTTCCACGTCGCGAACGTGCACCTCGACCACCGCTCTGAGAAGGCCCGCCTGAAGGGCGCGAAGATGTGCCTCGACGTGATGCGGCGGTTCCTCGGTCCGGCCGTGCTCGCCGGGGACTTCAACAGCGGCTCCGACTCGCCCGCGCACCGGGTGCTCACCAAGGGCGGCCTGACCGACGCCTGGGACAGCGTGGAGCGGCGGCTCACCCCGGACTGGGCCACGTACAACGGCTGGCGCACCAAGCCCGCGGTGGGCGGCACCCGCATGGACTGGATCCTCGCGAAGTCGGGCGGGCGGCACCAGGAGGTGCGCATCCACCGCGCGGGAGTGAACGCCCACAGCGAGTTCGATCTGGCGCCCTCGGACCACTGGCCCGTGCAGGCCGTGATCACCATCGGGCAGCGGTGACGGCGGATCCTGCCACGCTGCGCTTAGGCGGTGTCGACGGACGAAGCGGTGTGTTTTCAGGCGGCCGCTGGCGCGGCCGATCCCCCGTCGAAATCAGACGGCCGGCGCCGACGCCCGCGAATCCCCGGTCCTGCCGAGCAGTTCGCGGATCTCGCGGACGGCCGCGCGCCCGGCGCGGTTCGCGCCGATCGTGCTCGCCGAGGGCCCGTAGCCGACCAGGTGGACACGCGGATCGGCCGCTACCCGGGTGCCGTCCATGACGATCCCGCCGCCGGACCCGCGCAGCTTGAGCGGCGCGAGGTGGTCGAGCGAGGCCCGGAACCCGGTGGCCCACAGGATGACGTCGGCGGGGACGAACCGGCCGTCCTCCCAGCGCACGCCGTCGGGTTCGATGCGGTCGAAGACCGGCAGCCGCTCCAGGATCCCGGCCTCGCGGGCCGCCCGGATCTGCGGCGTCTGCGGGAGGCCGGTGACACTGATGACCGACTGCGGGCGCAGGCCCTTGCGGACCCGCTCCTCGACCATCGCCACGGCCTCGCGGCCCCGGTCGGGGTTGAAGTCGTCGTCGCGCCACTGCGGCGGCCTGCGCGTCACCCAGGCGGTGGCGGCGGCGAGCGGGTGGATCTCGAGCAGGTGCTGGATCGCGGAGATGCCCCCGCCGACCACGACGACGCGCCGGCCCGCGAACTCCTCGGGACCCTGGTACTGCGCGGTGTGGAGCTGGCGGCCGCGGAAGCTCTGCTGGCCCGCGTAGCGCGGCCAGAACGGGCGCTCCCAGGTGCCGGTGGCGTTGATCAGCGCCTTGGTGATCCAGACGCCGCGGTCGGTGGCGACCTCGAGCCGCTTGTCGGGCAGGGACCGGACCGAGCGGACCGAGACGGGACGCTGCACGCGCAGGTCGAACTCGCGCTCGTACGCGGCGAAGTAGTCGGGGATGACGTCGGCGACGGGCGTCGACTCCTCGGGCCGGGGGACCGGCATCCCCGGGAGCTGGTAGACGCCGTTGACGGTCTTGAAGGTGAGGGTCGGCCAGCGGAACTGCCACGCGCCGCCCGCGTGCGGGGCGTGGTCGAGGACGGCGAAGCCGGTCTCGGGTTCGAAGAAGCGGCGCAGGTGGTACGCGGCCGCGAGCCCGGCCTGCCCGGCGCCGACGACCACGACTTCCACTTCGCGCATCACCTTCAGTGGAACGACCGCGCCGGAGCGCGGATTCCGCCGGGTGAGGGCGCTCACTGGGACGGGCCGTGGTCGGGTTCGGGGCCGGGATTCGGGGCCGAGATTCGGGACGCCGGAGCGCCCCGATACTCCGTCTCCGGTTGCGCCGCCGTTCCCTGCGCCTCCGCCCGCGCCCTACGCCTCAGGCGCGGGGAACAGCTCCTTCAGCGTGAACGCTTCGGCGGTCGGGCCCTTCTCGCGCAGGATCGTCAGGTGCTTCTCGGCGTCCTGGACCGTCGGCCGCTCCCCGGCGGGCACCCACCACAGCGCGGTCATCGCCTCGGCGAGCTTCTCGAACCACTCGCGCCGCCGCGCCAGGATCGGCCGGTGCATCGCTCCGTACACATAGGACTTAAGTGTCTCCGGACCGGTCCACACCGACAGGTTCACGATGAGCCATTCGTCGCCGTAGAAGCGGAAATCGGTCGCGTTGCCGCCGCCCTCGTCGACCAGGCGCCACACGAAGCCCTCGGCCGCGTCGGCGGCGGCGTTCACCTCGTCGAGGTTGTCCACGAAGTCCTTCATCACCGCCGAGTCCAGCGGCGCCAGCATGCGCCCGATGTTCACTTGCGCCAGTTCGTATTCCGCACTCATCTTCCGAGCTTGACAGCGGTACGGCCCTTCGTCAACGGTCGGGCCCGAAACCCAGTCGACTGGGTTTTTCGCGTGAGTGGGGACGGGCCCGACCTCAGTCCCCAAGGGGCGACAGGAACTCCAGGCGGTTGCCGAACGGGTCGCGGGAGTAGAACCGCCGGTACCCGATGAACTCCGTGTCCCACACGACCTCGTGCCCGGCCCCTTTCAGGTGGGCGGCGAGCGCGTCCAGGTCCGCGACGAGCACGCCCGGGTGCGCCTTCTGGGCCGGGATATGGCCCGGGTCCACGCCGAGGTGGATCTCCAGGGCGTCGGTGCGCAGCCACAGCCCGCCGCGCTTGGCGAGCTCCGGCGGCTTCGCCACCTCGGTCATGCCGAGCACGTCCACATAGAAGGCGCGGGCTCGGTCCTCGCTCGCCGGGCGGATCGCGAGCTGCACGTGGTGGAGGCCGTAGCCGAACGGGGAGGAACCGCGAACGTCGTCGGTCATCGTGTGTCTCTCCTTGCCGGGCAGGGAGAAGGGGCGGGTCGCGAACGACCCGCCCCCACTGCGTCCAGTGCTTAACCGGCGAGCAGGCCGCGCAGCACGTACTGCAGGATGCCGCCGTTGCGGTAGTACTCGGCCTCGCCCGGGGTGTCCAGGCGGACCACGGCCTCGAAGGTCTTCTCGGACCCGTCGGGGCTCACGGCCGTCACGGTCACCGTCTCGGGGATGCCCTCGTTGATCGCGGTGACGCCCGCGATCGAGACGGTCTCCTCGCCGGTGAGGCCGAGGCTCTGGTGCGACTCGCCCTCGGGGTACTGCAGCGGCAGCACGCCCATGCCGATGAGGTTCGAGCGGTGGATGCGCTCGTAGGACTCGGCGATGACGGCCTTGACGCCCAGCAGGCGCGTGCCCTTGGCCGCCCAGTCGCGGCTCGAGCCCGTGCCGTACTCCTTGCCCGCGAAGACGACCAGCGGGGTGCCCGCGGCGGCGTAGTTCTCGCACGCGTCGTAGATGGTCGACACGGGGCCGCCCGCCTGCGTGAAGTCGCGGGTCCAGCCGCCCTCGGTGCCCGGCGCGAGCTGGTTGCGCAGGCGGATGTTCGCGAAGGTGCCGCGGACCATGACCTCGTGGTTCCCGCGGCGCGAGCCGTAGGAGTTGAAGTCGGCCGGGGACACGCCCTGGCCCTTCAGGTACTCGCCGGCGGGCGAGTCGGCCTTGATGGAGCCGGCGGGGGAGATGTGGTCGGTCGTGACCGAGTCGCCCAGCTTCGCCATGACGCGCGCGCCCGCGATGTCCTCGACGGCGGCCGGGGTCGCCGGCATGCCCTCGAAGTAGGGGGCCTTGCGCACGTAGGTCGAGGCCTCGTCCCACTCGAACGTGTTGCCCGTGGGGATCGGCAGGGACTGCCAGGTCTCGTCGCCGTCGAAGACCGAGGCGTACTCCTTGAGGAACATGTCGCGGCCGATGTTGCTGTCGACGACCTCGCGGATCTCCTCGGAGGTGGGCCAGATGTCGCTCAGGAACACGTCCTGGCCGTCCTTGCCCTTGCCGATGACGTCGGTCGTGAGGTTCACGTCCATGGTCCCGGCGAGTGCGTAGGCCACCACCAGCGGCGGGCTGGCCAGGTAGTTCATCTTGACGTCGGGGTTGATGCGGCCCTCGAAGTTGCGGTTGCCCGACAGGACGGCCGCGACGGCGAGGTCGCCGGTCTGGACCGCCGCCGAGGTCTCCTCGGGGAGCGGGCCGGAGTTGCCGATGCAGGTGGTGCAGCCGTAGCCGACCAGGTTGAACCCGAGCTTGTCGAGGTACGGCGAGAGCCCGGCGCGCGTGAGGTAGCCGGTGACGACCTGCGAGCCCGGCGCGAGGGAGGTCTTCACCCACGGCTTGGAGAGCAGGCCCGCCTCGACGGCCTTCTTGGCGAGGAGCCCGGCGCCGACCATGACGTACGGGTTCGAGGTGTTGGTGCACGAGGTGATCGCGGCGATGACGACCGCGCCGTGGTCGAGCGCGAACTCGCCGGCCTCGGTCTTGACCGTCTGCGGGCTGTGCGGGCGGGCCCCGTTCGGCGACTGCGCGGGAGCGTCGGAGCCCGGGAAGGACTCTTCGCCGGACTCGTCGGTGACGTAGTTGGCGACGTCGCGGCGCCACTGGTGGCCGGCGTTGTCGAGCTGGATGCGGTCCTGCGGGCGCTTGGGCCCGGCGATGGAGGGCACCACGGTCGAGAGGTCGAGTTCGAGGTACTCGGAGTACTCGGCCTCGTGGGACGCGTCGTGCCACAGGCCCTGGGCCTTGGCGTACGCCTCGACGAGCGCGATCTGCTCCTCGGTGCGGCCGGTCAGGCGCAGGTAGTCGACGGTGCGCTCGTCGATCGGGAAGATGCCGCAGGTCGAGCCGAACTCGGGCGCCATGTTGCCGAGTGTGGCGCGGTCGGCCACGGGGACCGCGCCGACGCCCTCGCCGTAGAACTCGACGAACTTGCCGACCACGCCGTGGTCGCGCAGGATCTCGGTGATGGTGAGGACCAGGTCGGTCGCGGTGGTCCCGGCCGGGAGGTCGCCGGAGAGCTTGAAGCCGACGACGCGCGGGATGAGCATCGAGATCGGCTGGCCGAGCATCGCGGCCTCGGCCTCGATGCCGCCGACGCCCCAGCCGAGGACGCCGATGCCGTTCTCCATGGTCGTGTGCGAGTCGGTGCCCACGCACGTGTCGGGGTAGGCCACCCCGTCGCGGGTCATGACGACGCGGGCCAGGTGCTCGATGTTGACCTGGTGGACGATGCCGGTGCCGGGCGGGACGACCTTGAACTCGTCGAAGGCGGTCTGGCCCCAGCGCAGGAACTGGTAGCGCTCGCGGTTGCGCTGGTACTCGCGCTCGACGTTGCGCTGGAAGGAGTCGGGGTGGCCGAAGAAGTCGACGATGACCGAGTGGTCGATGACCATCTCGGCGGGCGCGAGCGGGTTGACCTTGGAAGGGTCGCCGCCGAGGTCGCGCACGGCCTCGCGCATGGTGGCGAGGTCGACGACGCAGGGGACGCCGGTGAAGTCCTGCATGATCACGCGGCCGGGCGTGAACTGGATCTCGGTGCTGGGCTTGGCGGCCGGGTCCCAGGAGCCCAGGGCGCGGATGTGGTCGGCGGTGATGTCCGCGCCGTCCTCGTTGCGCAGCAGGTTCTCGAGGAGGACCTTGAGGCTGTAAGGCAGCCGCGCATGCCCCTCGACCCTGTCGATGCGGAAGATGTCGTATTCGCGTTCGCCGACCCGCAGTGCCTCGCGGGCGCCGAAGGAGTCCGTGCTCACCATGAGAGCTCCTTGATTCAGAACTGAGTCAGTCGGTGTCAGTCTGCCGCAACCGGAAGGCCAGGGAACCAGGGTCGCGAAGAGCAGCCGACCTCTAAACAGTACGTCCGTCTTATTTAATGAGCCCAACTGTAGCACTCGGCATTTCGGGGGCGTTTCTCAGCCGGGCCTAAGGAGGGCTGCGAGGCTTTCGCACTGCCGGATTCGCGCTGCGGGAGGGCCGCGTCCGGGCCGGTGGGCCGCAGGGCGGCAAGGTTTTCGGCAAGGCGCAGAGTGAAGGCCGACGGCGGAGAGCGTTGTGTGCGGTGATGCTCGCCGCCGCCGGCCCGGTGCGGTGGATTTAAGTCTCAATTCGGACTATACGCGTTGGGCATTCAGGACCTTCACCGGCCCTGTGACGCGCGTCGCCACCAGGTATTACACCGCCAGGCGCGGACCGGCCTCGCGCTGGGCGGCGAGCCAGGTCTCCACGTCGTCCGCGGTGCGCGGCAGCCCGGCCGAGAGGTTCTCGCAGCCGTCGGCGGTGACCCGCACGTCGTCCTCGATGCGGATGCCGATCCCGCGCAGCTCCTCGGGCACCAGCTCGTCGTTGGCCTGGAAGTACAGGCCCGGTTCGACGGTGAGCACGAAGTCCTCCTGAACAGCGCCTTTGTAATAGTGCTCGGGGCGGGAGTTCGCGCAGTCGTGCACGTCGAGGCCGAGCATGTGCCCGAAGCCGTGCAGCGTCCAGCGGCGGTAGATCAGCGAGTCCTTGTCCATCGCCTCGTCGACCGAGCCCGGCAGGACCCCGAGGCCCTTGAGGCCCTCGGCCAGGACCCGCATGCAGGTCTGGTGGATCTCCTGGAACTCGGTGCCGGGCTTGATGACGTCCATGCCCGCCTGCTGCGAGGCCTGCACGATGTCGTAGACCTCCCGCTGGAGCGGCGTGAAGGTGCCGCTGACGGGGAGCGTGCGGGTGACGTCGGCCGTGTAGAGGTGGTTGTTCTCCACGCCCATGTCCATGAGGATGAGATCGCCCGGGGTGGTGCGCCCGTCGTTGGTGATCCAGTGGAGCGTCGTGGCGTGCGACCCGGCGCCCACGATCGAGTCGTAGCCCAGGCCGTTGCCCTCCAGGCGCGAACGCAGCCCGAACACGCCTTCGAGGGTCCGCTCGGGGATCGACCCGCTGGAGGGGAGGATCCGCGCGACGTCCTCGAAGCCGCGCACGGTGATGTCGACCGCCTCCTGGAGCTGCGCGAGCTCCCAGGAGTCCTTGACCAGTCGCAGCTCCGAGAGCACCGCGGCCAGTTCGCCGTCGCGCGACAACTGCGCCTTGCCCTCGGCGTCCTTGACGGGCTCCTCGGCGGCGAACCGCCGGTCGATCGCGTCGTCGAAGCCGCGCAGGACGCGGACCTTGCCGCGCTCGACGCCGGTGAGCTCCCCGTCCAGGCGTTCCACGTCGCGCACCTCGACGCCCAGTTCGACGCTGGTCTCCTCGAGGGAGCGCTTGCGGCCGATCCACAGTTCGCCGTACTTCGCGGAGCGGAAGAACTCGTCGGAGTCGGTGCCCTTGCGCGGGCGCCGGTACAGGGCCGCGTCGTGGCCGGACCCGTTCGGGTGAAGGACCAGGACGCCCTCGGGGTCGAGGTCGCCGGTGAGCCACGCGAAGTCCGAGTTCGCGCGGAAGCGGAAGAAGGTGTCGTTGGAGCGGGTCCGCTCGGCGCCGGTGGGGACGACGATCGTCTCACCGGGGAAGGCCGCGGAGACCGCTTCGCGCCGCCGCGCGGTGAAGGCCGCGTGCGGCAGCTCGGCCACGTCCAGGTCCGAGGGGCCCCAGCCGGTGCGCATGAAGTTCAGGAACTTCTCGGGGAACTTCGGGTCGTGCGGCCGCTCGCCGGACTTCTTCTCAGCCATGACAGGTCCCTCCAGGAACGGGTGAAGTGAGGGGACGGCCCTCACCACGACCGTACTACTCACGTGAGATCGCCAAGGTGGCTACCGTCCGCAGCCGAGACACCGGCTACCCTGGGAATCGTGACCGATCGCGCCAATTCCTCGCTCAACCCTCCCCCCGCGGGGACGGGCCCCACGAGGCCGAGCGTCACTCTCTCCGAAATCCAGCTCGAGCAGATCCGCCGCCTCGTGGCCGTCGGCCGGGCCCAGTCCGTCGACGAGTACGTCGCCGCCGCCGTCGCCGAGCGCCTCGAACGGGACCGCTCGCTGACCGAACTCCACGACCTGTTCGAACGCAAGGGCTCGGCCCCCAGCGCGGAGCACCTGGCGTGGGCCCGCGAGGTCCTCGGCGTGGACGACAGAGAAGGAGAGGCCCCCGCGTGATCGGAGGCCGCATCCTGGACGTCTCGGCCATCGTCGGTTTCGCCACCTCAATGCCCTATCCCCAGGCAGTGGTGTTCACCGCCCTCGAACAGAACGTGGTCCTCGCGATCCCCTCCGGGGCCCTCGCCGAAGCCTGGTCCCAGGCCCGCCGCCGCGACCGCGACGCGCTCCTGGTCCTGCTCGGCCTGCCCGTCACCGTCGTGATGGACCTCGACCAGAAGTCTGCCCGCGACGTCGGGCTCATGCTCTCGCGCTCGCGCCAGCACGGCAACATCGCCGCCGGGCACGTCGCCTGGTGTGGCCTGAACCGCCCCGGGTGGCCCATCGTGACCGGCGAGCCGAAGACGCTGCTTGCATTCGACTCCAGCCTGGAAATCGACCAGCTGCCGTGAGCGACCGAACGAGCGACAATAAAGGGAGCAGCGTGACCGCCGTACAGGAGCAGACGATGACCGAACTCGGCCCGCTCGAATACCGACCCCGCAAGTCCCGCATCGGGGCCTGGATCGGCGCCGTGACCTGCTTCGGCGGCTTCACCGCGCTGTCCTTCACGCTCGGCGGCCAGACCACCGAGGGCGGCACCGTCACCTGGGCCGACCAGGCGGGCATGATCGGCCTCGGCGTCCTCGGCGCCGGCATCATCCTCAGCTTCCTGCGCCTGGGCGTGCGCGCCGACGCGAAGGGCATCGAGGTCGTCAACGTCGCCTCCAAGCGCTACTTCCCCTGGCAGGTCGTCACCGCGATCAACTTCACCGACAAGATGACTTGGGCCACTGTCGAACTCGCCGACGACGACGAGATGTCGATCATGGCGATCCAGGTCAGCGACAAGGAGCGGGCTGTGGCGGCGATCAAACACCTGCGGGCGCTCTTGGAGCAGTCCCGCAGCTAGGTGTTAGTATTGCCTGTCGATCGCACCGCCTCGCGCGGTGCAGCAAGCGGAGTCCAGCTCCCACCCGCAGCCGGGTTCTCTCACGAGGACCGACAGGTGAACGGGTCAACACACGGCGAACGTGTTCGCCGTGCTTTGGAGTGGACCTCAGGCTTATGCGCTGGGGTCTTTTCTCTTTTGGGGACCGACCGCCTCTCCGAGGCGCGTCCTGAGGCTGGGGATCGCTTGCGCGACGAGCCGCCGACAGCTCCCGCTGCCGGCGACCGCAACAGCCACAGGGGTGCCGGTGCGCATGCACCGGCGAGAATCGCGAACCAAGGAGGCCCCATCAGCGATTTGCGCATTAACGACCAGATTCGGACCAAGGAAGTGCGTCTGGTCGGCCCGGCAGGAGAGCAGGTCGGCATCGTGTCGATCGACAAAGCCCTGCAACTGGCCGCCGACGTCGACCTGGACCTGGTCGAAGTCGCACCCACCGCCCGTCCGCCGGTCTGCAAGCTCATGGACTACGGCAAGTACAAGTACGAGTCCGCCCAGAAGGCCCGTGCTTCCCGCCGCAACCAGCAGCAGACCGTCATCAAAGAGATGAAGCTTCGGCCGAAGATCGACAAGCACGACTATGAGACCAAAAAGGGTCACATCGTGCGGTTCCTGACGGCCGGCGACAAGGTCAAGATCACCATCATGTTCCGCGGTCGCGAGCAGTCGCGCCCCGAACTGGGCCGCCGCCTGCTCGACAAGCTGGCGGAGGAGATCGCCGACCTCGCGATCATCGAGTCCGCTGCGAAGCAGGACGGCCGCAACATGATCATGGTCGTCGCCCCGATCCGCCCCAAGGGCGAGATCAACAAGGGCGGCGGGCGCAAGACCGGACGCGAACGGGACGAGGCCGAGCCGGCCGACGCCCCCGTCGACGCGCCCGAGGCAGCCGAGCCCGCAGCGGCCCCTGCCGAGACGCCCGCCGAGACGCCCGAGTCCTAGACACGAGCACTGCACCGGCCGGAAGCGGGCGCCCGCGCGCCCGCCCTGGCCGGCATTGAACACATAGGAGACACGATGCCGAAGATGAAGACCCACAGCGGTGCCAAGAAGCGATTCAAGGTGACCGGCTCGGGCAAGCTGATGCGCCGCAAGGCCGGCAAGAACCACCTCATGGAGCACAAGTCCTCCAAGCTGAAGCGCGGCAAGGACGGCCGTGTTCAGGTGTCCCCCGCGGACACCAAGCAGGTCAAGAAGATGCTCGGCCTGTAGCCGTCCCCGTCCGACTTTCATCCGGTTTTAAAGCAAGGAGACTCAACTGTGGCACGCGTTAAGCGTTCTATGAACGCCAAGAAGAAGCGCCGCGTCGTACTCGAAGAGGCCAAGGGCTACCGCGGGCAGCGCTCGCGCCTGTACCGCAAGGCCAAGGAGCAGCTGCTCCACTCGTACACCTACTCGTACCGCGACCGCAAGGCCCGCAAGCGCGAGTTCCGCAAGCTCTGGATCACCCGCATCAACGCGGCCGCCCGCGCGAACGGCATCACCTACAACCGCTTCATCCAGGGCCTGGCCCTGGCCGAGGTCGAGGTGGACCGCAAGATCCTCGCCGAGCTGGCCGTCTCCGACGCGGCGGCGTTCACCGCCCTGGTCGAGGTCGCCCGCAAGGCCCTCCCCGAGGACGTCAACGCCCCGGTCGAGCAGTAGACATGCCAGCTGACGAACCCGGGACGGATGCGTTCACCGCGCGATCGTCCCGGGTTGTCGCTGCCAGGAAGCTGCAGCGGCGCCGCGACCGCGACAAGGCCGAGCGGTTCCTCGCCGAAGGGCCCCAGGCCGTCCGCGAGGCGATCGGCGCGGGCGTGGTCGTGGACCTGTTCTACGACCTCGAAGCGGACGTCAAGCACTCCGACCTCATCGACGCCGCCCTCGCGGCGGGCGCGCATGTGCACCCGTGCACCGAAGGCGGCCTGGCCGCGCTGGCCGAGACGGTGACCCCGCAGGGGCTCGTCGCGGTCTGCCACTTCCTCGACCAGGGCCTCCCCGAGGACGCGAAGCTCGTCGCGGTGCTCCACGGCATCACCGACCCGGGCAATGCGGGGACCGTGCTGCGCGCGGCCGACGCGGCCGGGGCGGACTGCGTGGTCTTCGGGACCGACTCGGTCGACCCGTACAACGGCAAGTGCGTGCGGTCCTCCGCCGGGAGCCTGTTCCACCTGCCCGTGATCCGCGCCGTCGACACCGCCGAGTTCCTCGACGTCTTCGAGCACGCCCAGATCCTGGCGGCCGCCGCCGACGGGGAAGACCTGTACGCGCTCGACGCGGCCGGTGACCTGGCCGCGCCCACGGTGTGGCTGCTGGGCTCGGAGGCGCACGGCCTCGACGAGGCCACGGCCGCCCTCGCGCACCGCAAGGTCGGCGTCCCGATCTGGGGCAAGGCCGAGAGCTTGAACCTCGCGGTGGCCGCAGGGGTGTGCCTTTATGCAAGCGCAGCAGCCCAGCGGCGATCGCCATGAGTTCCGCCCGCCACACGGAGGCGACCGGCCGCGCGGTGCCGGTGGACGGCTCGCAAGCGTCGCCGAGCGCTGCCCGGTACGATTGCGTCATGTCTTACGGCCAACGCGAATTTATCCAGCCCGCCGGGTGCGGGCTGTGGCGTTAGTCGTCCACGTCTCCTCACTGGCGGGCTGCGGCCGAGCCGCGTGCCTTCCTTAGACTCCTTCAGGTCCTGCCAGGAGAAAGACGCAATGAGTACAGACAACGAGAACGAGGCTGGCCTGCTCCAGCCCGAGGCCCTCGCCGGCGCCGTCAAGGACGCATCCGCGGTCATCGAAGCCGCCGCGAACCTTGAGGAACTGGCCGCCGCCAAGAGCGCCACGCTCGGCGACAAGTCGCCGGTCTCCTTGGCCCGCAGGGCGATCGGTTCGATCCCCGGCAAGGAGCGCGGCGAGGCCGGTCGCAATGTGAACGCGGCCCGCACCGAGATCACGGCCGTGTTCGAGGCCCGCGAAGAGCTCCTGAAGGCCGCCGAGGCGGCCCGGGTCCTCCGCGAGGAGACCCTGGACGTCACCGCCCGCACGCCGCGCCACCGCGAAGGCGCGCGCCACCCGATCAACGTGCAGATGGACCGCATCGCCGACCTGTTCGTCGCGATGGGCTACGAGATCGGGGAGGGCCCCGAGGTCGAGCTGGAGTGGTTCAACTTCGACGCGCTCAACATCCACCCCGACCACCCGGCCCGGACCATGATGGACACGTTCCACATCGCCGACGGCAAGGGCGGGTTCGGCTCGAACATGGTGCTGCGCACGCACACCTCCACGGTGCAGATCCACACGATGCTCACGCAGGAGCCGCCGATCTACACGGTCGCGCCCGGCCGCGTGTACCGCACCGACGAGGTGGACGCGACGCACTCGCCGGTGTTCCACCAGACCGAGGGCCTCGTGGTCGACAAGGGCATCACCATGGCCGACCTCAAGGGCACCCTCGACCACTTCGCGAAGTCGGTCTTCGGGCCCGACGCGATCACCCGCCTGCGGCCCTCGTACTTCCCGTTCACCGAGCCGAGTGCCGAGGTGGACGTCTGGTTCGCCGCGCACAAGGACGGCGCGCGCTGGATCGAGTGGGGCGGCTGCGGCATGGTCAACCCGCGCGTGCTCACCGCGTGCGGGATCGACCCCGAGGTGTACTCGGGCTTCGCCTTCGGCATGGGTGTGGAGCGCGCGCTCATGCTGCGCCACAACATCACCGACCTGCGCGACATCATCGACGGCGACGTCCGGTTCCCGGCCGGCCTGCGAGTGGAGGAGTAACCGATGAGGATTCCCGTCTCTTGGCTCGCCGAATACGCCGCCCTGCCCGAGGGCCTGACCACGGAGGCGCTCGACGCCGCCCTGGTCGAGGCCGGACTCGAAGTGGAGGAGGTGGACGACCTGCGCGGTCGCGTCACCGGCCCCCTCGTCGTCGGCAGGGTCGCCTCGATCGAGGAGCTCACCGAGTTCAAGAAGCCGATCCGCCACTGCTGGGTGGAGGTCGGCGAGGCCGAGCCGCGCTCGGTCATCTGCGGCGCGCGGAACTTCGCCGAGGGCGACCTCGTCGTGGTCGCGCTGCCGGGCGCCGAGCTGCCCGGCGGCTTCAAGATCGCCTCGCGCCAGACCTACGGCCGCCTCTCGGACGGCATGATCTGCTCCGCCCGCGAGCTGGGCGTCTCCGACGACCACGAGGGCATCATCGTCCTGCCCACTGAGCTTTTGAACACCGTTGAAGTGGGCGCCGACGCGCGCCCGGTCGTGGGCCTGGACGACGTGGTGTTCGAGCTGGCGATCACGCCGGACATGGGCTACTGCTTCTCGGTGCGCGGCATCGCCCGCGAGGTCGCCCACCGCCTCGGCGTGGCCTTCACCGACCCGGTGTCGAAGGCCGCCGCGCCCGCCGCGACCGACGGGCAGCCGTTCCCGCTGCGCGTCGAGACCGACGGCTGCTCCCGTTTCACGCTGCGCGCGGTGCACGGCGTGGACGCGAACGCCGAGTCCCCGGAGTGGATGGCCAAACGCCTGACGCAGGCGGGAATGCGCCCGCTGGGCCTTGCGGTCGACGTCACGAACTACCTCATGCTCGAACTCGGGCACCCGCTGCACGCCTTCGACCTCGACGCCCTCAAGGGCGGCCTGGTCGTGCGGCGCGCGAACGCGGGCGAGACGCTGACCACCTTGGACGACGTCGAGCGCAGGCTCGACCCCGAGGACATGGTCATCGTCGACGGGACCGGGCCGCTGTCGCTGGCCGGGGTCATGGGCGGCCAGACCTCCGAGGTCGGGCCGACCACCCGGAACGTGCTCATCGAAGCGGCGCATTGGGACCCGACCTCGATCGCGCGGACCTCGCGGCGGCACAAGCTCACCTCCGAGGCCTCCAAGCGATACGAGCGCGGCGCGGACGCGGCGATCTCGCTGCTCGCCGCCCAGCGCGCGGCCGACCTCCTGGTCGAGTACGGCGGCGGGACCCTCGCGGCCGAGGTCGCCGACGTGGACCACCGCGAGCCGATCGCGCCGATCGTGATGCCGGTCGACCTGCCGTCGAGGACCATCGGCGTCGCGTACGAGCGCGACCTCGTCGTGGCGATGCTCGAAGCGGCCGGGTGCGAGGTCGTGGGCGGCAAGGTCAAGGAGGGCACTGTGGAGGGCGGCGACGTCTTCACCGTGGTGCCCGCCTCCTGGCGGCCCGACCTGACCGACCCGGCCGACCTCGTGGAGGAGGTGGCCCGCCTGCACGGCTACGGCCACATCCCCTCCTCGATCCCGCGCGCGATCGCCGGGACGGGCCTGACCGCGTCGCAGCGCCGTCGCCGCCGCGTCGCCCGCTCCTTGGCGGACAACGGCTTCGTGGAGACGTACACGTTCCCGTTCGTCTCCCGCGAGCGCGCCGACGAGTTCGGACTGGACGAGAAGGACCCGCAGCGCGAGGCCGTCGCGGTGCTCAACCCGCTCGACGACGCCGCGCCGCTGCTGCGCACCACCGTGCTCGCGAGCCTGGTGAACGCCGTCAAGATCAACCTGGCGCGCGGCGCGCGGGACCTCGCGGTGTTCGAGGAGGGCCTGGTCTTCCAGCCCGCCGAGGGCTGGACCGACCTGGACGTCGTGACGCTCCCGGTCTCCAGGCGCCCCGAGGACGAGCAGATCGCCGCCGCGATCCGCCGCCTGCCGGTGCAGCCGCGCCACGTGGCCGCGGTCCTGTGCGGCCAGGCCTCGCTCGCCGGGGTCGACACGCCGGGACGGGCCGTGGACTGGGCCGACGCGGTCGAGGCCGCCGAGGTCGTCGCCGAGGCCTCGGGCCTGAAACTCGAAGTGGCCCAAGGCGAGGCCGCGCCGTGGCACCCGGGCCGGTGCGCCGAACTGCGCGTGGACGGCCTGCCGGTCGGCCACGCCGGTGAGCTGCACCCGGAGGTCTGCGCGCGTCTCGGCCTGCCGAAGCGCACTGTGGCGATGGAGCTGGACCTCTCGGCCCTGCCGCTGCCGGACCTGGCCCCCGCGCCGGTGATCTCGCACTTCCCGGCCACGCTGATCGACGTCGCCGTCGTGGTGGCCGAGGCCGTCCCGGCCGGTGAGGTCGAGTCGGCGCTGCGCGAGGGCGCGGGCGAACTGCTCGACTCGCTGCGCCTGTTCGACGTCTACCGGGACGCGAAGCTCGGCGAGGACCGCAAGTCCCTGGCGTTCAAGCTGGAGCTGCGCGCCGCCGACCGGACGCTCACCAACGAGGAGGGCGTCGCCGTGCGCGACGCCGCCGTCGCGGTGGCGGCCGACCGCTTCGGCGCGGCCATCCGGGTGTAACTGTCGTACCCATCGGTCAGGGTTGCGACCGGGGGGCCCACGAATGTCCGATTTGCCGGGACTCTCCGTTCACCTTTTCGACCGCGACCATCCGCCGACACGATGAGAACCGTTGGGGCACAGCATCACGCCAGTGAAGCTGTGCCCCTTCGCATTGTCCGTGTCGCCCGGTGACACACGGTAGGCCCGGAGCCGGGGCTTACCGTATGGTCCGCGCCTTTTAAGGTACGTGGTGTGAATAACGGGACCCCCTCTCACGTTGGCAGGCGGCGGAGGCGGACCGGCTCAAAGGGCGGCCCGCCCAGCAGTCACCGAGCCGGTTCCCCTGGCTCCTCGTACAGCGGCAAGCGGCGCGCCGAATCCTCGCTGCCCTTCGCGCTGAATCTCAACGGCGTCCTGCCCGAAAAACTGCGCGACGTGCAGTTCAACAAGCTGCACCTGGCCGTCGCCGGAGCCGTCAGCCTCGTGATCGCCATCGGCGTCTCCATCGTCCTCGGCAACCTCCCCGACGACGCCTCCGGCGACCACGAAGAAGCGGACGCCGCGCTCCTGTACGCCGACGGGCAGGCCCTCCCGGCCGACTTCGCCGACACCCACCCCGCGCTCGTCGCCGACATCGACGCCGAACTCCAGGCCCGCTACGGCCTCACCGCCGACGAGCTCTACGACGAGGCCTCCAGGCCCGACGGCCTCCGCGTCGTCCTCACCCTCGACCGGGCCCTCCAGGAGGCCGCCGAGGAGACCTCCGGCGAGGCCGGCGTCGTCGCCGTCGAACCCGGCACCGGCGCCGTCCGCTGCTACTACGGGGCCGAGGAGGAGACCGGCGCCGACCAGATCGGCGCCGACGCCCCGCACCCGCCGTCCTCGGTGTTCGACATGATCACCGCCGCGACCGCGCTCGAAGAGGGCGCCTCCCTCGAATCGTGGTGGAGCGCCGGCGACGAGGACGTGACCCTCACCGCGGCCATCCAGGAGTCGCAGGTCGAGGCCATGGACGCCGTCGCCGCCGAATACGGCGCCAACACCGTCCTCGACACCGGAAAGAGCATGGGCCTCACCGCGATCGCCGACGCGGACGGCACCCTGCGCGACCTCGCCGCCGGCGACTACGACGGCATCGACGCCGCCGACTTCGGCGCCTACCCCGTCAGCGTCGTGGACATGGCGAGCGTCTACGCGACCATCGCCGCGGGCGGCGTCCACGCCGACACCCACTTCATCGAGCGGGTCATCGACGGCGACGGCCAAGCCGTCGAGGCCGACCAGGGCATCCGCACGAACCAGGCCATCGCCGACACCACCGCCCAGGACCTCCAGTTCGTCGGGCTCGGCGCGAGCGAGGCCATCGAGGACCGCGACTTCTTCGGAGTCGGCGCCGACTTCCACGGCGAGACCACCCAGTCCTGGTTCGTGGGCGCCATCCCGCAGCTCAGCGTGGCCGCGTGGGCCAACGGCGCGGCCGCCTCCGACGGCGGCATTCCCTTGTGGCGCAACGTCATCGACACCGCCATCGCGGTCAACGACTACGAGGCCGAGGAACTGCCCGGGGCATCGGGCGCGGGCGACGACATCACCGACGGCATCGCCGACGACGACGGCCAGATCGACCCCGACAGCGAGTACTGCCAGGCCAACCCCGACGTCGAGGGCTGCTCGGCGACCTCCGAGTCGCCGAGCGAGTCCGACTCGCCCTCGGCGGACGAGACCAGCGAGGAGCCCGAACCCGACCCGACCACCTCCGAAGAGGAAGAGCCCGATCCGACCACATCGGAGCCCGACGAGGAGACCACCAGCGAGGACTGCAGCTGGTTCGTCTGCTGAGCCGTTCGACTACGATGCCGCCCATGACACCCAACCGGTTCCCGGCCTCGCGCCTCCTGCTGGTCCTGTCGATCGCCGTCCCGCCGGCCGTGCTCGGCGACGCGCTCTGGGTCCGATCGGACCCGACCGGACCGCCCTGGCAGGGCCTGGACGACCGGTGGAACGGCCTCGTCGGCGGCCCCGACTCCGGCCCGTGGTGGAGCCTCGCCCAGTTCCTCAACCGCCTCGGCGGGGAGCCGGGCCTCGTCGTCCTCGCCGTCGGCGTGATCGTCCTGCTGCTCATGCGGCGCTGGCGCTCGGCCGTCTACGTGTGCGCGGTCGTGGCGGCCACCTCGCTGGTCGTCGACCTGATCAAATCCGTCCCCGATCGGCCGCGCCCGGCCGACATCATGGTCCACACGGCGTCCTGGTCCTTCCCTTCGGGACACAGCGCCCGCATGGCCGCGTTCGTGGTGGTCATCGCGGTCGTGGCCGTCCCGGCCCGGAACCTGCGGGTCTGGTGGCCGATCGCCGCGCTGCTCACGCTCGCGATGATGTGGGCCCGCACCTGGCAGCACGCGCACTGGCTGACCGACACGATCGGCGGGGCCGCCACCGGCTGGGCCGTGGCGACGTTCCTGTGGTGGGCGCTGACGCCGCTGCTCGACCGCGAACGCGCCCTGCGCGAGGCCGCGGTCGAACCGGTCCCGGCCGAAGGGGCCCCAGGTACGAGCGGCGAGCGCTTAAGCTGAGTGCACGCCCGGTCCGACTGGAAGGTGCCCGATGTCGACGCCCGATCCCAATTACCAAGAGCCGCAACCGCAGCAGTACCCGCCGCCCCAGCCGCCGTACGCCCCGTACCCGCCCTACGGGTACCCGTACCCGCCGCGGCCGCCCTACAACGGCATGTCGATCGCCGCGATGGTCCTCGGCATCGTCGGGGTCTGCACGCCGATCGCGATCCTCGGCCTCGTCTTCGGGCTCATCGCCAAGCGCCAGATCGCCGAGCGCGGCGAATCCGGGGAGGGCTTCGCGACCACCGGGATCGTGCTCGGGTGGATCGGCGTGGCCTCGGTCGTGTTCTGGGCGCTTTACATCATCTTCATCGTCGGGGTCGTCGGCACGGCCGTCAACGAGATCGACGACTGGCCCACCACCTCGGACCCGACCTGGGCGATCACACTGCTGGCCGGGTTCTGACGTACGTGACCAGCGCGGTGTTGGCCGCCGCCAGCACCGCGAAGGCGATCGCCGCGCCCGGGCCGCTCAGGCCCCACAGGGCCAGCGTGCCCGCGGCGAAGGCGGCGGTCTTGACCGCCACGGTCCCGGCCGTCGGCAGCGGGATGCGGGCCTTGGGGGACGCGAACGTGCCCCACACGAGGACCATCGCGCCGAAGCCCGCCACCGCGATCGGCAGGCGCGCCCACAGCGGCAGGTCGAGCGTCATCGCCCACCAGGGCACGAACGCGAACATGGCCAGTTCCAGCACGAGCGCGACGAGCGAGTTGCACAGGACGAGGGTGCGCCGGACCCCGGTGTAGCGGGCCCATTCGGCCTCGGCGGGGGCGACGCCGTTGGCGGCGGTGGCCCGGACCTCAGGATCCTGCGCTTCCGGGTCCTGGGCTTGAGCGTCTTCGGGTGAGGAGAGTTCGGGCATGCGTACATGTTCGCCTTTCGCTTTGTGCCACGTCGCGGTGGTACGACGAAAGTCGGAGGGCCGGTTCGGCATCGAGACTGAGGCCGAGCGCGCCCGGACATGATGGGATTGGGGCATGACCAGCCCACCCGGCCCCGACACTCGACCCGGCCCCGACCGCACGCGCCAGCGCGGTTCCGAGTCGGGTCGCCTCCGCCTGAGCCCTTTTCAGCCGGGCCGCATCAGGCGCGGCGACCTCCTCGCCGCCGTGCTCCTCTTCGCGGCCGGTGCAGTTCTGATCGGACTGGGCAGCTACGAGCGGCATGTCGAACTGCCGCAATGGGTTCGGTTCGTTCCGCTGGCGCTGGTGAGCTTCGGCGTGGTGATCCGGCGGGCCTCGCCGGTGTGGTGCATGGCGATCGGCTCGGTCGGCTTCGGCATCGAGCTGGCGGTCGGGCTCTCGCTCGCGACCGCGTGCATCTACACCGACAACCTGTACGCGTTCGCGCGCTACGGGCCGCGCCGCGGCGTCCGCATCCTGCTGCCGCTGGCCTCGGTGCTCATCGCGGGGTTCGGGGTGCTCGCGATCGTGGAGCAGGGCAGTCTGGTCGGGGTGCTGACCACGGTCGCGATCGGGGCGGTGGTCCTGCTCTCGCCGGTCGCGACGGGCATCATCGTGCGCCAGGCCCACGACCGCGCGAACCTGGAGGCCGAGCGCGCCGAGCAGGCCGTGCGCCTGGCGGATGTGCGCCGCCGCGAGGCGGTGCTGCGCGAGCGCACCTTGATGGCCCGCGAGCTGCACGACACCGTCGCGAACTACCTGTCGGCGATCGCGTTGCAGTCCACGGCGCTCCAGGCCCGCAAGGACCTGGACGCCGAGACGGTGCGGACCTCGGTGGCGGCGATCCGGTCCAGTTCCGTGGAGGGCCTGGCCGAGCTGCGGCGCATCATCGGGCTGCTGCGCGCGGGGGACGAGGGGGAGGAGCTGGCCTCCTACCGGCTCGACCAGGTGCCGGAGCTGGTCGAGCGGATGCGCGGGGTCGGCCTCAAGGTGGACTTCGCGATCGAGGGCGAGGAGCGGGAGCTGCCCGGCGAGGTCGAGCTGACCGCTTACCGGGTGGTCCAGGAGGCGTTGACGAATGCGCTCAAGTACGGCTCGGACGCGGCGGTGACCGTGGTCTTCGCGGCCGAACTGGTGACGGTGACCGTGGTGAACGCGCTGGGCGGCGGGGCCGATCCCGTGCCGGGCGGGGGAGCGGGCCTGGTCGGGATGACCGAGCGGGTGCGTCTACTGGGCGGTAAGGTGCACGCCGGGCCGGAAGGCGACAGCTGGCGGGTCCGGGCCGAGATCCCCACGGGAGGCATCGGATGAACCGGCGCCGCACCTGGTCCTTCGCTTCGCCCGCTCTCCCGAACCGGAGTCAACGATGAGTGTCAGGGTCCTGCTCGCCGACGACCACGCCGCGGTCCGCGCCGGGCTGCGCATGCTGCTGGACAGCGCCGAGGACATCGAGGTGGTCGGGGAGGCCGCCGACGGCGTCGAGGCGGTCGAACTCGCGAGGGAACTGCGCCCGGACGTGGTCGTCATGGACGTGCGGATGCCCCGCAAGGATGGCATCGCGGCCGCCGCCGAGCTGCGCGGCGTCGCCGACGTGCTGGTCCTCACCAGCTACGGCGAGAACCGCTTCGTCTTCGACGCACTGCGGGCTGGGGCCAGTGGGTTCCTGCTCAAGGACGTCGATGCGGCGACCCTCGTTGAGGCGGTGCGCACGATCGCCCGCGGCGACGGGCTCATCTCTCCGGCCGTCACCCGCGGCCTCATCGCCGAGTTCGCGCGCTCGCGTCCGGCCTATGCTCCGATCAGCGTGGACGGTGACGGGCTCGCGAGCCTGACCCCGCGGGAGACCGAGGTCCTCGCCCTCATCGGCGAGGGCATGTCGAACGCCGAGATCGCCGCCGAGTTGGGCATGGCCGAGGCCACGGTGAAATCCCACGTCACACGGGTACTCGCCAAACTCGGCCTCGCGAGCCGTGTGCAGGCCGCTATCTATGCCCGCGAACAGGCACGTTGAGAGCGGGGCAGGGCGTTGGCGGCCCACGGTCTGTTGTTGCCCGCGAGCAGGCACGCTGAGAGCGGGGCAGGGCCATGGCGACCAGCGGTTGGTCGTCGCCCTCGAACAGGGGCGATAGTCACATCCCACACACCGGAATACCCCTTTTCCACCCCCATTGAATGCTGATACAGTTCTCTGCATAGTCATTCAATTCGGAGGTTTCCAGTGACGCACAAGGTCGCCGTGGCGGGCGCCAGCGGGTACGCCGGAGGCGAGGTGCTGCGGCTGCTCGCCGATCACCCCGCACTCGAGGTCGTCGCCGCGGGCGCGCACAGCAACGCCGGTGAGTACATCACCGCAGTCCACCCCCACCTCACCGCGTACGGCGACCGACGTTTCACCCCGACCACCCCGGAGGCCTTCGCCGAGGCCGACCTGGTGATCATGACCCTCCCGCACGGCCAGTCCGCCGCGCTCGCCGCCGAGCTCCCGGCCGACCAGAAGATCGTCGACCTCGGTGCCGACCACCGGCTCGAGAGCGCCGCGGCCTGGGAGGCCTACTACCCCGGCCCCCACGCCGGGACCTGGACCTACGGCCTGCCCGAGCTGCCCGGCCAGCGCGAGATCGTCGCCGCCGCGACCCGGGTCGCCGCGACCGGCTGCTACGCCGTCGCGACCATCCTCGGCCTGCGGCCGCTCCTGGACGCCGGGATCGCCTCGCCCGAGGACGTCGTGGTCGTCGCGGCCTCCGGCACCTCCGGTGCGGGCAACGCCCCGAAGAAGAACCTGCTCGCGTCCGAGATCATGGGCTCCATGAGCGCTTACAAGGTGGGCGCGCACCAGCACGTCCCCGAGATCAAGCAGGCCACCGGCGCGACCTCGCTGTCGATGACCCCGCTGCTGGCCCCGATGCCGCGCGGCATCATCGCGACGGTGACCGCCAAGCCCGCGGGCGACGTGACCGTCGCGGACGTGCGGGCCGCGCTCGCCAAGGCCTACGACGGCGAGCACTTCGTGCAGGTCCTGCGCGAGGGCGCCTGGCCCGCGACCGCTTCGACCTACGGCACCAACGCCGCCCAGGTCCAGGGCACTGTGGACAAGGACTCGGGGCGGATCATCGTCACGGTCGCGATCGACAACCTCGGCAAGGGGGCGGCTGCGCAGGTCGTCCAGTGCGCCAACCTCATGCTCGGCCTCCCCGAGGCCGCGGGCCTCACCGTGAACGGAGTGGCACCGTGACTGTTACGACCCCCAAAGGGTTCAAGGCCTCCGGCGTCACCGCTGGGCTCAAGGCCTCCGGCAACCGCGACATGGCCCTCGTTGTCAACGAGGGTCCGCTCCAGGTCGCCGCGGGCCGCTTCACCGGCAACCGCGTGAAGGCCGCCCCGGTCAAGTGGACCCAGCAGGTCCTCACCACCGGCAGCCTCAAGGCCGTCATCCTCAACTCCGGCGGCGCGAACGCCTGCACCGGGGCCGAGGGCTTCCAGAACACGCATGCCACCGCCGAGAAGACCGCCGAGCTCCTCGACTGCGGCGCAGTCGAAGTCGCGGTCTGCTCCACCGGCCTCATCGGCGAGCAGCTGCCCATGGACAAGCTCCTGCCGGGCGTCGAGGCGGCCGCCGCCGCGCTCGCCGCGGACGGCGGCGTGCAGGCCTCCTACGCCATCATGACCACCGACACCCTGCCGAAGAACTTCGCGATCACCACCGCCGCGGGCTGGTCCATCGGCGGCATCGCCAAGGGTGCGGGCATGCTCGCCCCCGGCCTGGCGACGATGCTCGTGGTCATCACCACCGATGCGATCATCGACCAGCCGCTCGCGGACGCCGCGCTCGGCGTCGCCTGCCGGTACTCGTTCGACCGGCTCGACTCCGACGGCTCGATGTCGACCAACGACACCGTGCTCCTCCTCGCCTCGGGCGCCTCCGGCGTCGAGGCCGACGCGGACGAGTTCATCACCGTGCTCACCGACCTCTGCAAGGACCTGGCCTTCCAGCTCCTGACGGACGCCGAGGGCTCCACGAAGGACGTCGCGATCACCGTCTCCGGTGCCGCGACCGAGGACGACGCGGTCGAGGTCGGCCGCTGCGTCGCCCGCGACAGCCTCGTCAAGACCGCCCTGTTCGGCTCCGACCCGAACTGGGGCCGCATCCTCGCCGCTGTCGGCGTCTCCAAGGCGCCCTTCGACGCCGACGCGGTCGACGTGGCCGTCAACGGCGTGTGGATCTGCAAGGCCGGCACCGCGGGCGAACCGCGCGACCTCGTGGACCTCAAGGACCGCAACGTGGCGATCGACATCGAGCTCCACAACGGCGCGGCCTCGGCCACGATCTGGACCAACGACCTGTCCCACGACTACGTTCACGAGAACTCGGCGTACAGCACATGAGCTTTGCAGAAACGGGTCTCGACGACCTGGCCCCGCACCTCCAGAAGGCCCTCGGCAAGGCGGAGACCCTCATCGAGGCGCTCCCGTGGCTCCAGCGCTTCACCGGTTCCATCGTGGTGGTCAAGTACGGCGGCAACGCCATGATCAACCCCGAGCTCCAGGCCGCGTTCGCCGCCGACATGGTGTTCCTGCACTACGTCGGCATCAAGCCCGTGGTCGTGCACGGCGGCGGCCCGCAGATCTCGTCCATGCTCGCGAAGCTGAGCATCGACTCCGAGTTCAAGGGCGGCCTGCGCGTGACCACGCCCGAGGTCGCCGACGTGGTCCGGATGGTCCTGGTCGGCCAGGTCGGGCGCGAGCTCGTGGGCCTGATCAACAACCACGGCCCCTTCGCGGTCGGCATGTCCGGCGAGGACGCGCAGCTGTTCACCGCCAAGCGGCGGTGGGCCGATGTGGACGGCGAGCAGGTCGACGTGGGCCGGGTCGGCGACGTCGCCTCGGTCAACACCGCGGCGATCGACGACCTCATCGACGCCGGTCGCATCCCCGTCGTCTCCACTGTGGCCCTCGACCACGACGGCATCCTCTACAACCTGAACGCCGACACGGCCGCCGCCGCGCTCGCTGAGGCCCTCGGCGCGCAGAAGCTCATCGTCCTCACCGATGTCGAAGGGCTGTACGAGGACTGGCCGGAGAAGGACTCCCTGCTGCGGCAGATCACGACCGACAAGCTCGCGGGGCTCCTGCCCACGCTCCAGTCGGGCATGGTCCCGAAGATGGAGGCGTGCCTGCGGGCGGTCAAGGGCGGCGTCCCCCAAGCGCACGTCATCGACGGGCGCGTCCCCCACTCGACCCTGCTGGAGATCTTCACCTCCGACGGCGTCGGCACCATGGTCGAGGAGTCGAAATGAGCTATTCCGAGCAGATCAAGGCCCGGTACACCGCGGCCCTGATGGGCAACTACGGCCTCCCGCCCGTCGCGCTCCGCGAAGGCGCGGGCCGCTATGTGACCGATGTGGACGGCAACACCTACCTCGACATGATCGGCGGCATCGCCGTCTCCAGCCTGGGGCACAACCACCCCGCGCTGGTCGAGGCCGTCAGCGTCCAGGCCGCCCGGCTCGCCCACTCCTCGAACCTCTTCCTGCACGAGAAGGAGGTCGAGCTCGCCGAGAAGCTCCTCGACCTGTGGGGCAACCCCGGCCGGGTCTTCCTGTGCAACTCCGGGACCGAGGCCAACGAGGCCGCGCTGAAGCTCGCGATCCTCCACGGCAACGCGACCGGCAAGACCCGGATCGTCGCCACCGAGAACGGCTTCCACGGCCGGACCCTCGGGGCACTGTCGATCACCGGCAAGGCCGCGATCCGCGAACCGTTCGCGCCCTTCGGCCGGGACGTCGTGTTCGTGCCCTACGGCGACATCGACGCCCTCAAGGCCGCCGTGGACGACACGGTCGCCGCGTTCTTCTTCGAGCCCACCCAGGGCGAGACCGGCGTCGTCCCCGCCCCTGAGGGATACCTCAAGGCCGCAAGGGAACTGACCGCCGCGAACGGCGCGCTCCTGATCCTGGACGAGATCCAGTCGGGCTTCGGCCGGACCGGCGCCTGGTTCGCCCACCACGCCGAGGGCATCGTCCCCGACGTGGTGACCCTCGCCAAGGGCCTCGGCGGCGGCGTCCCGATCGGCGCGGTCCTCGCGACCGAGGCGGCCGCCGCGCTGTTCACCAAGGGCGTGCACGGTTCCACGTTCGGCGGCAACCCGATCGCGTGCGCGGCGTCCCTCGCCGTGATCGACACGATCGAGCGGGAGCACCTGTTCGAGAACGTCCTCGCCCTCGGCGAGCACCTCGACGCCCGGCTCGCGGCCGACCCCCGGGTCACCGAGGTCCGCGGCCAGGCGCTGTGGCGGGGCATCGGCCTCACCGAGCCCGTCGCGGCCGAAGCGGTCGAGCACCTCATCGGCCTCGGCGTCCTCGCCAACGCGCCCCGGCCCGACACGATCCGGATCGCCCCGCCGCTGACCATCACCCAGTCCGAGCTGGACGCCTTCTGCGACAAGCTGATCGCGGCCCTCGACGCCGTTCTCCCCGCCCCCGGAGGTCGACCGTGACCCTCAACCACTCGGCTCCGCCGAACCTGAAGCATTCGGCTCCGCCGAACTTGAAGCATTTTCTCAGAGACGACGACCTCACCGCCGCGCAGCAGGCCGAGGTCCTCGACCTCGCCGCGAAGATGAAGGGCGACCGCTTCGGCTACCCGGCCCTCGCGGGCCCCAAGTCCGTGGCCGTGATCTTCGAGAAGCCCTCCACCCGGACCCGGCTGTCCTTCGACGTGGGCATCGCCGAACTCGGCGGCCACTCCGTGGTGATCGACGCCCAGTCCACCCAGCTCGGCCGGGGCGAGTCCATTGCGGACACCGCACAGGTGCTCTCCCGGTACGTCAGCGCGATCGTGATCCGCACCTTCGGGGACGACCGGATCGCCGAACTCGCCGAGCACGCCGCCGTCCCGGTCGTCAACGCGCTCACCGACGGCTGGCACCCCTGCCAGCTCCTCGCGGACCTCCAGACCATCGCCGAGCACAAGCCGCTCAAGGGAACCAGCATCGCCTACCTCGGCGACGCCGCGTTCAACATGGGCAACTCCACGGTGATCGCCTCCTCCCTCGCGGGGATGCACGTCCGCATCGGCGCGCCCGAGGACTACCAGCCCGCCCCCGAGGTCCTGGCCCGCGCCGCCGAGATCAACGCGGCCACGGGCGGATCGGTCACGGTCACGACCGATCCGGTCACCGCCGTCGAAGGCGCCGACGTGGTCTCCACCGACGCGTGGGTCTCGATGGGCATGGCCGACAGCGCGAAGCGCTTCGGCGACCTGCGGCGCTACCAGCTCAACGCGGACCTGCTCGCGCACGCCGCCGACGACGCGATCGTGCTGCACTGCCTCCCGGCCCACCGGGGCGAGGAGATCACCGACGAGGTCATGGACGGCCCCCAGTCGCGGGTGTTCGACCAGGCCGAGAACCGGCTCCACGCCCAGAAGGCCCTCCTGGCCTGGCTAGTAGGAGCAGCGTCATGAGCCCACACCCGTCGCCCCGCCCGCCGGCTCGCTTCGCTCGCCGTTCCCCGAATCGGAGTGAACGCTGATGAACCAGCCCACTTCCAAGGCCGCCAGGCAGGCCCGCATCGTCGAACTGATCTCCACCCAGGCGATCAGGTCCCAGTCCGAACTCGTGCAGCTCCTCGCCGAGTCCGGGATCGAGGTCACGCAGGCCACGCTCTCGCGCGACCTCGAAGAGCTCGGCGCGGTCAAGGTGCGCGGCACCGGCGGCAGCGCCGTCTACTCGATCTTCGCCGAAGGCGAACGGCCGCTGCGGGACGCCGAAGAGGCCCCCGACCGGCTGCAGCGGCTCCTGCGGGAACTGCTCGTCGGCGCCGACCACTCGGGCAACATGGCGATCCTGCGCGTCCCGCCCGGCGCGGCCCAGTACCTCGCCAGCGCGGTCGACCGATCCGGCCTGGCCGACGTCATCGGCACCATCGCAGGGGACGACACGATCGCCGTGATCGCCCGCGACGGCGTCACCGGCGGCCAGGTTGCCGAACAGATGCTGCATTGGGCCGGCAAAGGCCCAGACCCCTACACCACCACCGAGTCTGTGCCTTTGAAGACCTCGCCGTTGAAAACATCCAAGGAGAACCAGCAATGACCGAGAAAGTAGTGCTCGCCTACTCCGGCGGCCTCGACACCTCTGTAGCGATCCCGTACCTGGCCGAGCAGCTCGACGCCGAGGTCATCGCCGTGGCGATCGACCTGGGCCAGAACGGCGAGGACATGGACGTCATCAAGAAGCGGGCCCTGGGCTGCGGCGCGGTCGCCGCCGAGATCATCGACGCCCGCGAGGAGTTCGCGGCCGACTACTGCCTCCCGGCCGTAGCGGCCAACGCGCTCTACATGGACCGCTACCCGCTGGTGTCCGCGCTCTCGCGGCCGCTCATCGTGAAGCACCTGGTCGAGGCCGCGAAGAAGCACGGCGCGACCGTCGTCTCCCACGGCTGCACCGGGAAGGGCAACGACCAGGTCCGCTTCGAGGCCGGTCTCGCCGCGCTCGCCCCGCACCTGAAGGTCGTCGCTCCCGCGCGGGACTTCGCGTGGACCCGGGACAAGGCCATCGCGTTCGCGGAGGAGAAGAACCTCCCGATCGACGTGACCAAGAAGTCCCCGTACTCGATCGACCAGAACCTGTGGGGCCGGGCCGTCGAGACGGGCTTCCTGGAGGACATCTGGAACGGTCCGATCGAGGACATCTACGACTACACGCAGAACCCCGCCGAGGCCCGCGAGGCCGACGAGGTGATCATCTCCTTCGTCTCGGGCAAGCCCGTCGCGCTCGACGGCGTCAAGAAGTCCGCGTTCGAGCTCATCCACGAGCTCAACCAGCGGGCCGGCGCGCAGGGTGTGGGCCGGATCGACATGGTCGAGGACCGGCTCGTGGGCATCAAGTCCCGCGAGGTCTACGAGTCCCCGGCCGGCATCGCCCTGATCGCCGCCCACATGGAGCTCGAGAACGTCACCATCGAGCGGGAGCAGGCCCGGTTCAAGCGCACTGTCGACCAGCGGTGGGGCGAGCTCGTGTACGACGGGCTCTGGTTCTCGCCGCTGAAGGACAGCCTCGAGGCGTTCATCAACGACGTCCAGACCCACGTCACCGGCGAGATCCGGCTGTCGCTGCACGGGGGCAAGGCCACCGTGACCGGTCGGCGCTCGGAGGCCAGCCTCTACGACTTCGACCTGGCGACCTACGACGAGGGCGACACGTTCGACCAGTCGAAGGCGCGGGGCTTCGTGGACCTGTGGAGCCTCCCGGCGAAGCTCGCCGCCGCCCGGAACGAGCGGATCAAGGCTGAGGCCGCGTAATGGCGAAACTGTGGGGGGGCCGCTTCTCGGGCGGCCCCGCCGCCGCGCTCGAAGCCCTGAACGCCTCGATCGGCTTCGACTGGCGGCTGGCGCCGTACGACCTCAAGGCCTCCAAAGCCCATGCGCGCGTGCTGCATCGGGCCGGGCTCCTGACCGCCGACGAACTGTCGCAGATGCTGTCCACTCTGGATGAAATCGGTGAGGACGTCGCCTCAGGCGCGTTCACCGGCACTGTCGCGGACGAGGACGTCCACACCGCGCTGGAGCGCGGCCTGGTCGAACGCCTCGGCGACCTCGGCGGCAAGCTCCGCGCCGGGCGCAGCCGGAACGACCAGATCGCCACGGACCTGCGCCTGTACTGCCGCGACCACGCCCGAGGCCTCGCCGCCGACGTGACCGCGCTGGTGAGCGCCCTCGCCGAGCAGGCGTCGACCGTCGTCGACGCTCCCGCTCCGGGCATGACCCACTTGCAGCACGCGCAGCCGATCACCTTGGGGCACCAGCTGCTCGCGCACGCCCAGGGCTTCCTGCGCGATCTCGACCGCCTGAAGGACTGGGACAGGCGCACGGCCGTGTCGCCGCTCGGATCGGGCGCCCTTTCGGGCTCCTCGCTCCCGCTCGACCCGGTCGCCGTGGCCGAGGAGCTCGGCTTCGACTCTCCGGTGGCCAACTCGCTCGACGGCGTGTCGGACCGCGACTTCGCGGCCGAACTGCTGTTCGCGTGCGCGATGATCGGCATCCACCTCTCCCGCCTGGGGGAGGAGGTCATCCTCTGGTCGAGCCACGAGTTCGGCTGGGTCACGCTCGACGACGCGTTCTCCACCGGTTCGTCGATCATGCCGCAGAAGAAGAACCCGGACGTGGCCGAGCTGGCGCGCGGCAAGTCGGGTCGCCTGGTCGGCAACCTGACGAGTCTCCTGGTGACGCTCAAGGGCCTGCCGTTCACGTACAACAAGGACCTCCAGGAGGACAAGGAGCCGGTCTTCGACTCGCTCGACAACCTGGCGCTCCTGCTCCCGGCCGTGACCGGCATGATCGAGACGCTGAAGTTCAACGTCGAGGTCACGCGCGCGAGCGCCCCGAAGGGCTTCAGCCTCGCGACGGAGATCGCGGACTGGCTGGTGCGCAAGGGGATCCCGTTCCGCAGCGCCCACGAGGTCGCCGGTGCCTGCGTGTCGCACTGCGAGGCCCGCGGCATCGAGCTCCACGAGATCGCCGACGAGGACCTGGCGGCCCTCTCGCCCGACCTGGACCCGTCGGTGAAGCAGGTGCTCAATGTGGACGGTGCACTGGCGGGAAGGACGACCCCGGGCTCGACGGGCCCGAAGGCCGTGGCCGACCAACTCGCCCAGGTCCGCGAGCAAGTGGAGACCTGGAACAACTGGTCGAACGCCAAGTAGCCCAAGGCAAAAAAGGGGGCCCGCGCGAAGCGCGGGCCCCCACTTCTACGCCTACATCTCAGTGACGTCCTGTCGGGCGTCGAGCTCCTTGGCGAGACGGCGGAGGCGCACGCTGGTGATGACGGTGATGAGTCCCCAGATGACCGCGAAGAACCCGATGGTCACGACCAGCGCGACCGCGCCCTTGCCCGGCGCCGCCAGCAGCAGGATGCCCAGGATGATCCCGGCGAGGCCGGAGAGGATGAACAGCCAGCGCCCGCCGGCGTCGCCGTGGAGGCCGAAGCCGGAGACGATGGAGCTGATGCCGGTGATGATCGCCCAGAATGCGATGACGTAGAGCAGCGCGAGCGCGGTGATGCCCGGCCACAGGAGCGCGATGAGCCCGAAGACGACGCCGAGGACGCCGACGGTGATGAGGAACCCGCGCCCGGAGGAGCGGCGGATGCCCATGATGATCGCGGTGACGCCGTCGACGATGGCGTAGGCGCCGAACAGGATGACGAGCGCGAGGATGGTGATGTCGGGCCAGAAGATCGCCATCGCGCCGAAGATGATGGTGAAGACACCTCGGACCAGCACCCAAGCCCAGTTCCTGGCGAGCAATTCAAGCACCGCAACCACCCCGTTCCACCTGCGAAAACAGTTCTAAATGCGAGGCTAGTCCCACCAGGGCCGGGAAGCGCGATTTCCCCCGAAAACCCGACACCCCGGACGGATCGAGCGCGGCCGGAGAGCGCGAAGCCGCGGCGCTTTGCGCCCGGCTCGGAGGCTCGTGGGGATATTGGACTTTGCTGCTTGTTCACTTTGTTGTGCCCATCCGATATCGTCGGATTTCAAATGGTCCCGATAGCCCCTCAGGAGCGCACACATGGCCGGTGACTCGGACATCACCAACGACGAAGCCCCAGGAGACTCGACCCTTGAAAAGGTCGGCAGCTCCATCCCCGGTGTCAAACAGGTCCTCAACAGCGGCAACATGATCTACGACGCCATCGAGTCCGAGGAGATCACCTCCTCGAACGCGGCCGCGACCGTCGCCGCCGACATCGTGAGCCTCGGCCTCGAGGGCTACGCCGCGTTCAAGAACCCGCTCGGCATGCTCGTCAACGTCGGCCTCGACTTCGTCCTCAACCTCTTCGAGCCCGCCAACAAGCTCCTCACCTGGCTCTCGGGCGACCCCGACGCGATGTCCGACCTCCAGGAGCGCTGGCGCCAGTTCAAGGACGCCCTCATCGTCATGCGCGACGAGGTCGACAAGGCCTGGGAGACCGCCCTCGCCACCTCCCAGTCGCCCACCACCGACGCCGCCAAGGACAAGATCAACGGCATGGGCGCGGCCATCGCGGGCGTCGCCTCCGCGATCTCGGGCATCGAATCGCACATCGGCATGGCCCAGATGCTGTCGAAGGCCATCTACGAGCTCATCAAGGCCCTGCTCTCGGCCCTGGTCGAGCAGGTCATCATCTACGGCCTCGCGGCGCTCGCGATGTCGTGGGTGTCCGCGGGCAGCTCGATCATGACGTTCCTGATGTGGGCGACCCGCCAGACCGCGGTCGACACCGCCACCATGTGCCTGCGGATCTCCCTCGCCCAGTTCACCGGCGGCCAGCTGGCGCACCTCGGCACCGAGATCCTCTCCTCGACCTTCCGCCAGTCCTCCGCCGAGATGCTCCAGTGGGCCGGCGGCATCGCCTCCAACTGGGCGGGCGGCATCCAGAAGACCGGCGTCCCCGGCAGGGGCAACCCCGCCCCCGCCTCGTCCAACCCGGGCGCCGACATGGCGGCCTACACCGACGTCGACCCCGAAGAGTTCAACGTCTGCGCCACCGAGCTGAGCCGCCTCCAGACCAACGCGGACTCGCTGTCCGCGGCGGTCAACAGCGACACCGAGACCGACTTCATGACCTGGGGCCTGGCCTGCCAGGGCTGGGTCGAGGGCTACAACGAGCAGCGCGTCGAGCTCGCCGGGGACGTCGCGATGATCTCTCCCGCCCTGGCGGGGAACGCGCAGCGCCTCAACGAGGTCGCCACCGCCTACCAGGACGCCGACATCGCGGCGGAGGAGGACATCAAGGTGGCCGGCGGCAAATAGTGCAGGGCATCGACCGCAAGGCCATTCCGAAGGACCTCGAACGGTCCTATCGCGACAACCGCGGGTTCTACACGGACCTGCGGGGCCGGGCCTTGCGTTCGAAACCCTTGCTGCACAGGGACTCCGCGATCGAGGTCGTCCCTTCGCCGCTGGAGGCGTCGGCCGGGACGACCGCGGCACCGGCTCCCCGCCCTGCCCCGCCGCCCGGGTCGGGCCTGCTCGCACTCACCTTGGACGCGGCGGCGACCATGCCGGTCGCGGCCGTGGACGAGGTCCCGGTGGCGGTCGGCGACGGCACCGTGTTCGTGGTGCTCCCGGCCGGTCCGCACGTGGTCGACGTGCAGGGCGGCGCGACCGGCAGCCCCGTCGTGGTCGACATCCAGGACGGCAAGGCCGCGACGCTGGTGTGGCGGGAGGAAGCCGACCGGCAAACCGTCCGATTCGGACCCGAAGTCGTGAACGCACTGCCTCCGGCCTCCCGCGTGTACCTGTACGAGTGGGCGATCCTGGTCCTCCTGATCTGCGGACTGCCCCTCGCCACGGTGAACGCCTTCAGCTTCGACGAGACCGCGAGCCGCATCACCGTCGCGGTGGTCGTGATCCTCGGACTGGTCCTGTTCCCCTTCGCCCCATGGCGAAAGCGCGAACGCGCCCGCCTCGCGGCGCTGCGGCTCGCGGGCGAGGCACCGGTGCAGTCGCGGCCGGTCCACTACCCGTGGGACGGCCCCGACGTCGCCGACCGGCCCGCACTCGTGGGCGACCGGCCCGAATCGCTGCCCGCGTTCGCGCCCGGCCGCGGGGCACTCCTGCTCCGAACCAGAGCGCATCGTCACTTGTGGATCGAAGGCGACGGCGTGGTCGTCCGCGATCCCGAACTCGCGGGCCTGCGGGTCCCGCCGCCGACCGTCCGCATCGACGGCCTCGAGCTTCCTGCGACCTGGGGCAACTGGTGGTACCCGCTGGCCCCCGGACCGCACACTGTCGAGATCACGGTCGAAGCCCCGGCCGGCGGTCACGCGGCAGGTGCCGCGATCGACGCCCCCGCCGCGGACGGCGACTACCGTCAGCCGATCACCGAACGCCTCGACTTCGCAGTGCGCGAAGGCGAGGCGACGGCGCTCCGCGCCGACGCGCACGTCCCTCTCCACCGGGACGAGGACTCCCGCCGCATCGTCGGCGAGCACGGGCGGCTCTACCTCGATCCGGAGGAGTTCCGCGGCGAATGGATGGGCGACCCCGCCAAGCGCCTCGATTATTGGAGTTGAGCGCGGCCGCCACCAGCGGCCCGCAGGCCCACCACAGCACGGAAGGAGAGCCGTTCATGCACGGCGACATACAAGGCAGGCTCGCGGAGACGCAGCGGCTCGCGGCGGAGGCGACCGCGGAAGCGGTCTCCGAGAACGGTGAAGTCCGCGTCGTCGCCGGACCGGGCGGCGAGGTCAAGCTGATCGACCTGCGCATCCACGCGTTCGAGCTCAGCGGCTTCGAGATCGGCGAACTGACGGCCGCGACGATCAAGGTCGCCGCCGCGAAGGCCGATCAGGCGCTGGCGGCGAGCATCCGCGGCCTCCTGGGCGGTTTCTTCGAGGCCGAGCGGCAGGAGCCCTGATGAGCGACAACGCCGCACGCCCCTCCCCCGAGCAGATCATGGCGCAGTTCGCGCAGATCAAGGCCGAGGCCGAGGCCACCGTCCAGAAGTACGAGGATCTGAGCGCCGAGTTCGGCGTGGACGCCGTCGAGGTCCACTCCGAGGACGGCCTGCTGCGCGTCAAACTGGACGCGAACGGCCAGGTCGAGGAGATCGGCGTCAACGAGGCGGCGATGCGCTTCCGCCAGTCCCTCGGTCCTTCGATGGTGGGCTTGATCGCCACGGCCCGTGAGGAGTACGCGCTCAAGACCACGGAGATGGCCCGCCGCATGATCGGCGACAAACTGGACGTCGACGCGATCCTGAACCAGTTCCGGCCGCCCCGCTGACCGAGACCGGGACCTGAATCCGATACCGACCTCTCGACCCCGACCCCGACCCCGTGAACCGACCAGAGGCCCCGGCGCGAACCTCGCGCCGGGGCCTCCGGGTCTCCGATCTCCTCTTCGGGTTTCCGCTTCCGGTCAGTGGACCGACGCGGGCTCGCGGTCGGTCGCCGGGTCGGCGACGGTCTCAGGTTCGACGGTGAAATGGGGCAGGACCCGGTCGAGCCACTTCGGCATCCACCACGCGGCGCGGCCCATGACCTTCATGATCGCGGGCACCAGGAGGCAGCGGATCACCATGGCGTCGATGAAGATCGCCACCGCGAGGCCGATGCCGAACTGCTGGAGCAGCCGGGCGTCGTCGAGGATGAACGAGCCGAACACCGCCATCATGATCGCGGCGGCGGCCGTGACGACCCCGCCCGTGGAGGCCAGGCCCCTGCGGACGGCCTCGACCGGCTCTCCGGTGCGGATCCACTCCTCGCGCATCCGCGAGACCAGGAAGACCTCGTAGTCCATCGAGAGGCCGAAGATGATCGCGAACATCATCACCGGGCCGAACGCCTCGACCGGTCCGGGGCTGATGCCGAACATGCCCTCCTGGAAGATCCAGGCGACCACGCCCAGACTCGCGCCGATCGTCAGCAGGTTCAGGATCGCGGCCTTGATCGGGATGAGGATCGACCGGAACACCACCATGAGCAGCAGCATCGACAGGCCGACCACGAACAGCAGGAACAGCGGGGCCTTGTCGATCATGATGTCGGCGAAGTCGATCGCGGCGGCCGTCGAGCCGCCGACGAGCTGCGTGCCTTCGACGTCGCCGAGGACCTCGTCCCGCAGCTGGTGCACCAGGTCCACCGTCGCCTCATCGGCCGGACCGGCCGTCCCGACCACTGTGGACATCCACAGGTCCTCGCCGATCGCGAACGGCGGCGAGACGACCTCGACCGTGTCGAGCGCCGACATCGCGTCGAAGGCGGCGCCGGCCTCTGCTTCGGTGCCGTCGGTGACGACCATGAGCGGGCCGTTGAAGCCCTCGCCGAAACCGTCGGAGAGGTGGTCGTAGGCCTCGCGGGTGGTCGTGCCCTCCGCGTCCGTCCCGGCGTCGGCGAAGCCCAACCTGAGGTCGAGGAGCGGCGCGGCGAGGGCGAGGAGCCCGACCGTGACCACGCTGATCGCGATCCAGGCGCGCTTCTCCACGAAACGGGACCAGCCGATCCAGCGGGTTCCGGGAGCGCGCTTGGCCTTGGCCGCGCGCCCCCGCACCGACTTCTCGATGCGCTTGCCGAACAGCGCCAGCAGCGCGGGCAGCAGCGTCACCGAGGCGAGCATGACCACCAGGACCGTGAGCGCCACCGCGATCGCGACCGACTGGAGCGAGCCGAGTCCGAGCGCGTACAGCCCCATGAGGGCCACGATGACCACCGAGCCGGCGAACAGGACCGAACGCCCGGCCGTGTCCAGTGCCGTCGCGGCGGCGTCCTTGCGGCTCGCGCCGGAGGTCAGCTCGGAGCGGAACCGGGCGAAGATCAGCAGCGCGTAGTCCACGCCGACGCCGAAGCCGATCAGGAACATGATGGGCGCCAAGAAGGTCGGCAGGGTGACCGCGTGCGAGACCAGCATGGACAGGCAGAACGCGGTCCCTACGGCGAACACGGCCGTGATGAGCGGGATGCTCGCGGCCAGGAACGAACCGAACATGAGCACCAGGATCACCAGCGCCGCGAGCATGCCGACGCCTTCGGCCGGACCGCCGCCGCCCTCGGCGGCCTCGCGGATCGGGTCGCCGCCCAGCGCGAAGGACACTTCGCCGCCGTCGGCGTCCTCGGCCAGGGCGATCAGCTCGGCCGCTTCGGCGGTCGTGCCGTCGAACGCGGCGGTCGCGTAGCCGACCGTGCCGTCCTCGCTGATGGCACCGTATTCGGTGAACGGGTCGTTGACGCCCACGACGCCGGGGGCTTCGGCCAGCTCGGCCAGGAACGCTTCGACGCGGTCCTGCTCGGCCGCCACGTCGTCGGCGGCGAAGACCACCTGCACGGTGGTCTCGTTCGCTTCGGGGGCGCGCTCGTCGAGCAGGTCGGACAGTTCCTGGGATTCGGTGCCGGGCATCGAGTTGTCGTCCTCGAAGGCCGAGCCGACCGCGCTGGAGCCGCCGATGGCCGCCGCGAACACGAGGACCCAGAGGAGGAGCGCGATCCACGGGCGGCGCTGCGTCCAGTCGGACAGCCGCGCCATCGCCGATCGGCGGGGGGAGGCCTGGGGGGAGGCAAGGTGTTGTCGCATGTTGACGACTATGGGCGTCAGGGATGCCTTCACGCATCGCCTCAGCAGCGGCAATCCCCATACCCCTCAGGGGTCAGGCCCGGGCGGGCCCGTACATCCCCGGTCGCATGCGCCCGAAGGCGAGGCGCCGTCGGACCAGGTCGCGCGGCGGACGGTCACCGGCTGCCAGCCCAGGTCGCCCTGCCGTGCCGCCCTCGGCAATCGGTGGGACGACTACTCGCCGTCGGTCCAGGTCGGGCGCACCAGGCCCGACTCGTACGCGGTGACCACCAGCTGCGCGCGGTCGCGCGCCGAGAGCTTCGACATGATGCGGCTGACGTGCGTCTTCGCCGTCGCGGGGGACAGGAACAGGCTCCCGGCGATCTCGTCGTTGCTCATGCCCGTGGCCACCAGCTTGAGCACCTCGGTCTCCCTCTCGGTGAGCGCGTTCAGCTTCGAGCTCGGCTCGGGCCGGGCGACACGCCCGGCGAACTCGGCGATGAGCCGCCGCGTCACCTTCGGCGAGATGAGCGCCTCCCCGACGGCGACCACGCGGATCGCGTGGAGCAGCTCATCGGGGTCGGTGTCCTTCACGAGGAACCCGCTCGCCCCGGCGCGCAGCGCCCGGTACACGTAGTCGTCCTCGTCGAAGGTCGTCAGGATCACGACCTTGACGCCGTCGAGCTTGGGATCGCGGCCGATCCGCTCCGTCGCCTCCAGGCCGTCCATATTGGGCATCCGGATGTCCATGAGCACCACGTCGGGGCGGTGGCGCCGGGCCAGTTCCAGTGCCTCGGCGCCGTCGCTCGCCTGCGCGACCAGCTCGATGTCCTCCTCGTCGCCGAGGATGGAGGCGAATCCGGCCCGCACCAGCCGCTGGTCGTCCACGAGCATCAACCGGATCACTGGGCCAACTCCACATCAATCACTCGACGACTTCCAACGGCCAGGTGGCCTCCACGCTGAAGCCGCCGTCCTCGCGCGGCCCCGCGTTGAAGGTACCGCCGAGCCCTTCGGCCCGCTCGCGCATCCCCGTCAGGCCGTTCCCGGGCCCCTTGGCGCCCTTGGCATCGCCGTCGTCGATCACGGCCACCGCGAGCGTCGACGTCCCGGTCACCACCAGCACCCGCACGTGCTTCGCCTTCGCGTGCCGCAGCACGTTCGTCAACGATTCCTGCACCACCCGGAACGCGGCCGCGTCCACCGCCACCGGCAGCTCGGCCCGCCCGTCCACCCGCACCTCGACGTCGAGCCCCGAGGCCCGCGCCGCTTCGACGAGCGAGTACAGCTGGTCGAGGCTCGGGCCCGGCCCGGTCGGCGAGTCCTCGCCCGGATCGCGCAGGACCCCGACCATCGCCCGCAACTCCCGCAGCGACAGCTGGCTCGTCTCGGCGATGACCTGCAAGGTCTCCCCGGTCGCGAACGTCGGATTGCGCTTGAGCTTGCGCAGTGCCGCCGTGGTCTGCACGTTGATCAGCGACAGGTGGTGCCCGACCGCGTCGTGCAGCTCCCGCGCGATCCGCAGCCGCTCCTCGGCCACGCTGCGCCGCTGCGTCTCCACCAGGGTCACCGCCGCCTCGGCCCGCGAGCGCCGGCTGTGCGCCACCACCGCGCCGATGGCGGGGACCGCGACGATCCACCCGCCGAGCATGAACGTCTCGCTCTCGGTCATGTGCGCGAAGTCCGCCAGGACCTCGGAGACCACCACGAGGACGAAGGTGCCCACCGCGATCGAGGCGGCCGCGACCAGCCGCCCCAGCGCCGCCAGGGTGTACAGGGCGATGACGAACCCCAGCAGCATCGGCCCGTCCGTGGAGGACGCCGGGTAGTACACGATCGTGCAAGCCCACGTGATCAGCGTGACCGTCAGCGGGAAGGTGCTGCGGAAGAACAGCACCGCGCACGAGACCAGCAGGACCACCCACGCCAGGTTCTCGTTGAGCCCCAGCGTGTCCCGGATGTGCAGCTCCCACTGCGTGAACGTCCACCCCAGAACGATCACCGCGTTGACGGCTCCCACGAGCAGGTCGACGGCGCGGACGGAGTAGCGGTTCAGCACGCCTCCAACACTAGGGAAGTGCGCCCGGCCGAGGCCGGGCGCACCGCGAATCGTCCGGTCCTACTTGCCGAGCCCGGCCCGGCGCAGCGCCTCGGCCATCGCGCTCTGCGGGGCCGCCTGCTGGCCGCCTCGCTGCTGGCGCGGCTGCTGCTGCCTGCCGCCGTTCCCCTTGCCACCGTTGCCACCCCTGCCGCCGCCTTGGCCCCCGCGCTGGCCGCCTCGGGGCTCGCCGCCGCCCGCTTCGGGCTCGTCCTCCAAGCGCATCGTCAGCGCGATCCGCTGCCGCTGGAGGTCCACACTGATGACCTTCACCTTGACGACGTCACCGGGCTTGACGATCTCGCGCGGGTCCTCCACGAAGCGGTTCGCGAGCGCCGAGATGTGCACCAGGCCGTCCTGGTGGACGCCGATGTCGACGAACGCGCCGAAGGCCGCGACGTTCGTCACCGCCCCTTCCAGGAGCATCCCCGGCTTGAGGTCGGAGACCTTCTCGACGCCCTCCTTGAACGTGGCGGCCTTGAACTCCGGGCGCGGGTCGCGGCCGGGCTTCTCCAACTCGGCCAGGATGTCCGAGACGGTGGGCACGCCGAAGCGCTCGTCGGCGAAGTCGGCGGGCTTGAGGCCGCGCAGGGTCTTCGCGTCGCCCACGATCGTCCCGACCGAGGCGCCGGTGGCGGCGAGGATGCGCTCGACCACCGGGTAGGCCTCGGGGTGGACGGAGGAGCCGTCGAGCGGGTTGGCCCCGCCCGGCACCCGGAGGAACCCGGCGGCCTGCTCGAAGGCCTTGGGGCCCAAGCGGGGCACGCCCAGCAGTGCCTTGCGGTCGGCGAAGCGGCCGTTCTCGTCGCGGTAGGCGACGATGTTCGCGGCCACGCTCTCGCTCAGGCCCGAGACCTGCGACAGGAGCGGCACCGAGGCGGTGTTCAGGTCCACGCCGACGGCGTTCACGGCGTCCTCGACCACGGCCTCAAGGGACTTGGTGAGTTTGGACTCAGTCAGGTCGTGCTGGTACTGGCCGACGCCGATGTGCTTGGGCTCGATCTTGACGAGTTCGGCGAGCGGGTCCTGGAGGCGGCGCGCGATCGAGACGGCCCCGCGCAGGGACACGTCCATGCCCGGGAGTTCCTTGGTCGCGTAGGCCGAAGCGGAGTAGATCGAGGCCCCGGCCTCGGAGACGACGATCTTCGCCAGCTCGGCCGTGCCCGCGAAGGCCTTGATGAGGTCGGCGGCGAGCCGGTCGGTCTCGCGGGAGGCGGTGCCGTTGCCGATGGCGATGAGCTGCACGTTGTGCTGCTTCACCAGGGTCCCGAGGGTCGCGAGTGAAGCGTCCCACTGGTTCTGGGGCTGGTGCGGGTAGATCGCGGTGGTCGCGAGGACCTTGCCGGTGGCGTCGACCACGGCGACCTTCACGCCGGTGCGAAAGCCCGGGTCCAGGCCCATGACGGTCTTGGGTCCGGCCGGGGCCGCGAGCAGGAGGTCCTTGAGGTTCGCGGCGAAGACCCTGACGGCCTCGTCCTCGGCGAGCTGCCACAGCCGCATCCGCAGGTCGACGCCGAGTTTCACGAGGATGCGGGTGCGCCAGGCCCACGAGACGGTCTTGGCCAGCCACGCGTCGGCGGGCCGCCCATTGTCGCGGATGCCGAACTTCGCGGCGATGACGCCCTCGCTGTCCGCGCCCTCCACTTCGGACTCTCCCGGTTCCAGTGACAGTGAGAGCGCCTCTTCTTTCTCGCCGCGCATGAGTGCGAGCACTCGGTGCGAAGGGAGCGTGGTGAAGGTCTCGGCGAATTCGAAGTAGTCGGAGAACTTGGCGCCCTTCTCCTCGGCGCCGTCGCGGACCTTGGCGGTGATCCGGCCCCGCTTCCACATGCGTTCGCGCAGGTCGCCGATGAGGTCGGCGTCCTCGCCGAAGCGCTCGGTGAGGATCGCGCGGGCCCCGGCCAGTGCGGCGGCCGCGTCGTTCACCTCCGCTTCGGCGTTGAGGTACGCGGCGGCGGCGGTCTCGGGGTCCTGTGAGGGATCACTCAGCAGGAGATTCGCGAGCGGCTCCAGCCCGGCCTCGCGGGCGATCTGGGCCTTGGTGCGGCGCTTGACCTTGAACGGCGCGTAGAGGTCTTCGAGGCGGGACTTGGTGTCCGCGGCCTCGATCGAGGCGGCCAGCGCCTCGGTGAGTTTGCCCTGCTCGGCGATCGATTCGAGCACCGCCTTGCGGCGGGCCTCCAGCTCGCGCAGGTAGCCGAGGCGCTCTTCGAGCGAGCGGAGCTGCTCGTCGGAGAGGCCGCCGGTGGCCTCCTTGCGGTACCGGGAGATGAAGGGAACGGTGGAGCCGTCGTCCAGGAGCGCGACGGCCGCGCGGACTTGATGGGAGCCGACCGAGAGTTCTTCGGCGATGCGTTGATCGATAGCTTGAGCCACGGGAGGATTCTGCCAGAGGGCTGCGACAACATGCCCCGAAGCCGGAAGCCCCGACCCCCCGGTGGACGCTCCGCAACGCATTGGGTAAAGTTCTATCCCGTCGCCAGGGAATGAAAAACCCCAGGCAGATACGCGGACGTAGCGCAGTTGGTAGCGCGACACCTTGCCAAGGTGTAGGTCGCCGGTTCGATCCCGGTCGTCCGCTCGGAGCTCGAAAGAGCACCATTCCCGGACGATTAGCTCAGCGGGAGAGCACTCCCCTGACACGGGAGGGGTCACTGGTTCAATCCCAGTATCGTCCACAGCAGTGAGGGGCCCAGGTTCAAACAGCCTGGGCCTTTTTCACCACATGGTGGGTTGTCCGAGCGGTTAGGTAACGGCCTGCAAAGCCGTGCAGACGGGTTCGACTCCCGTACCCACCTCCACAAGCTTCATTCCTCCAGGACTCCTGGCAACCCTTCCGCAAGACAACTCTTCAGAGTTCCTTTCCGTCCTCCTTCTGTGATGCCGACGGCATCGGCTCCCGGTGATTCGAGGTTTCCCCGAGCAATGCCGGGGCATCCTGGTGCGAGTGGACCGACCCAGGGGAGACACCGCCGTGAAATCGCAGAAGCAGCTGTCGGACGAGGAAGCGGAGCCGGCATTGGAGACCGATGCGGCGCCCGACGATGTGGCCGGCAACCTCCACGAGAACGAACCGGCCGGCCTCGTCGAGGACGAGTTGGAGATCGCCGCGAAGGACGGGGCCCGTCAGATCCTTGTGGCCGTTGCCGCCGTAGGTATCGCCGCGGCCCTGGTGGTCGGGTTCAAGATCGCCTACGACCGCCGCAGGTCCTCGCGCCGCTACCGGAGGATGGTCGTCGACCAGCTCGAGGACGTGCGGGACGCGCTCATGTCGGCGGCCTCCGAGCTCCCCGAGCGGGGCCGTGACGTCATCCACCAGCTCAGGAAGCGCTGAGCGCTCCAACCGGCCCGAACGGGTCCCCGCCGCGACGGCGTCCGGCCCGCCCGCACCTTATCGTCACTTTCGGTGACGATGCTTTCGCATTTATGTGAACCTTGAAGTCCGAACCGGAGGACTTCGAGGAGAGGTGCGATGACGGAGAAGGCAACCGCGACCAAGCCGAGCGGCGACGGCGCACTGGCGAGCGACCTGGGCAGGACCACAATCGCCGAACAGGTGGTCGCGAAGATCGCGGGCATAGCGACCCGTGACGTCGACGGCGTGCACAGCCTCGGCGGCGGCGTCAGCCGCACCGTCGGCGCCATCAAGGAGCGCATTCCCGGCTCGCGCACCAACTACGGTCAGGGCGTCTCCGTCGAGGTCGGCGAACGCCAGGCCGCGGTCGACCTCGACCTCATCGCGGACTACGGCATCGCCCTCGCCGACCTCGCCGCCGGAGTGCGCCGCAACGTCGTCGCCGCCGTCGAGCGCATGACCGGCCTCGAAGTCACCGAGGTCAACATCGTCGTCCACGACGTGTACCTCGAAGGCGAGTCGGGCGGTGCGCCCGAGGGTGAACCGCGAGTGGAATGACGCCCGTGGACACCGGGACCGGCGACTTCGCCGCCCACGCCGACGCGATCGCCGCCGCGGCGCTCGCGGTCCCCGGCGTGAACGGCCTCCACGGCGGTGCGTTCGACGAGATCGCCACCGTCCTGCCCGGACGCCGCATCAAGGGCCTCCGGCTCGACGAGCGCGGCTGCGCCGTCCACGTCGTCGCCGACTGGAACGCCGACATGCCGCACGTCGCCGCCGCGATCCGAGCGGCCCTGGCCCCGCTGACCGATGGGCGGACCGTGTCCGTGACCGTCGAGGACGTGGGCGACCCGAAAGACGAGGACCGAACATGAAAGCGACCTTCGCCGGCCTCGTGGCCGGACTCCTGCTGGCCCTGGCCGTGACCACCGGCGGCTTCACCGGATTCCTGCTCGCCGTGATCCTCGGCGCGATCGGCCTCGCGGTCGCCGGCCGACTCAGCGGCGAGGTCGACGTCCTCGACTGGTTCCGAGGCCGCCGTGACTGACAGCGAATTCGCGCTCGCCGACCTGCCCGGCGGCACCGACCGGCCGCCCGAGGAACGCGGCACGCTGCGCATTCACGACGCGGCCGTCGTCCACGTCCTCGAAGGCGCCGCCCGCCGCGCGCCCGGGTCCGCCACCCGCACCTCCGCGCTGGGACGCGCCTACCCGCACGCCGACGCCACCGTCAAGCACGGCCGGATCTGGACCCGCCTCGACGTCGGCGTGCGCTGGCCGGGCCCCACCGCCGACACCGCGCGCGACATCGTCCGCCATGTCCGCGCCGAGGCCGCCCGCATCACCGGACTCGACGTGGCCGCCCTCGACCTCACCGTGCACCTGATGGACGGCCGGGACGCACCGCAGCGGAGGGTCCGATGAAACGACGCGCGCCCCGCCGCCGCCCCGCCGCGTCATGGTTCGGCCTGCTCGGCGCCGTGCTCCTCGCCGGGCTCGCCGTGTTCGCGGGCCAGCACGCCGCCGTGGAGCGCGGCTGGATCGCAGGGCGGTCCTGGCTCCGCGAATCCCTTGCGGTTCTTGACAATCCGGCCCCTTCGACGTGGATCCTCGGCGGCGGCATCGCCGCCGCGCTCCTGGGCCTGGGTTTCCTCATTGCCGCCGTCGTCCCGGCCCGCCGCAGTCACCTGCCGATCGAGGGCCGCTGCGACCTGTGGGTCTCGCCCCGCGCCGTCGAGGCGATGGCCGCCGACGCCACCGAGCGCTCGCCCGGGGTCCTGCACGGCCAGGGCGACCTCCAGCGGCGCCGCCTGCGGATCGAGGCGCTGCTGGCGCCCGGCACCGGCGCGAACGTCGCCGCGATCGTGGACGCCGTGGGCGGGCGGCTCACCGGCCTCGACGGCATGGAGGTGTCCGTGCGGGCGAGGGAGGGGAGCCGATGAGGGCGCTCGCGATCGACCGCGTCGGCGCGGCGCTGCTGGGGCTGCTGCTCTTGGCGGCGGGCGCGGCCGTCCTCGAATGGCGCTTCGACGTGATCGGCTGGTGGGACCGGCTCGACACCGGTGCGGTCCGGGACGCGGTCGACGCCGACTGGTTCCCGTGGGTCGCGGGAGCCGCCGCGATCGTCCTCGCGGTGCTCGCACTGTGGTGGCTGCTCGCCCGCATCCCCCGTCCGCTCGAAGGCCGGGTCCGGCTCGGTTCCGCGGACTCGGACCGCATCGACATCGATGTCCGCTCGATCGCGCCGCGCCTGCGCGAGGACTTGGAGCGACACGCCCCGGTCGACCACGTGACGAGCCGCCGGACGCGCACCGACAACGGCCAGCTGGTGCAGTTGCGCGCCAACGTCGACCCGCGCTCCGATGCGGCGTCGTTGCGTCGCGCCGCCGAGGACGTCACCGCGTCGGTCGAGGAGGCCTTCCCCGACGGGGAGGTCACCGTCCGCATCCTCATCGACGCCCCGCGGCGCCCCGGACGGCGCCGCACGCCGCGAGTCCATTGAGGGCAGCGAAAAGGGCCGGAAGCGCTTCCGGCCCTTTTACTCTCAGATGGATTACTCGGCTTCGGCCGTCTCGGCCGCGGCGGTCTCCCCGTCGATGGTGCTTCCTTCAGCAATGGGCTCGACGCCCCTGATCGGGATGCGCTGCGCCTGCGGGGCGGGCTTGACCGCTCCGCTGATGCGTACCTTCAGGAGGCCGTCGGTCACTTCGGCGCCGAGCTGCTCGGCCGTCGTGCCCTCCGGGAGGGTGAACTCGCGGCGGAACGAACCGGCGGGCAGGCCGCGCACGAGGTAGCGGTCGCCTTCGGCGGCCTCGCGCTCGCGGCGCACGGCGGTGATCGAGAGCCTGCGGCCTTCGATCTCGACCGTGACGTCCTCAGGGCTCACGCCCGGAACGGCAGCGGTGACGACGAGGTCGTCGCCCTCGGTGTAGACGTCGGCCCGCAGCGAGTACTGCACTGCGGCCCGGCCGAATCCGAGCCTGACCAGGCGGTCGAACTCGCGGTCGAGCTGCCGGAACGCGGCTTGGGGGTGTTGGTAGCGAACGATCATGGTGGCTGTCTCCCTCCTCAGGATTAGCACTCGCGACTCGAGAGTGCTAATGCCGAGTACGACGCCCGGCGGCCTCCGAATATTTCTCTCGTGGCCCGGATCACGCAACGTGGTCGATCGGTCCCGCCGCCCGCCCATGCGACTTCGCCGTTCGGCGCGGTCGAGCAGCGTCAAGCGACACCGTCGCGAAGCGGCAGGTCCCAGACCTGGTTCACCAGGTCGTCCTTGCCGAACATCCGCACGGACTGCTCGCTCGACAGCGTGAAACCGGCGTCCTCGTACAGCTTCCGGGCCGATCCCAGGACGCTCATGGTCCACAGCGTCATCGACAGGTATCCGGCCTCCCGCGCGAACTCGACGCAACGGCGCACCAGCAGCCCGCCGACGCCGCGTCCGCGCGCGGACGGTTCCACCCACAGCAGCCGCAGCTTCGCGACCGACCCGCCCGCGTCCACGCACAGGATCGAGCCGACCGGTTCGCCGTCGATCTCGGCGATCCACCCGGCCTCCCTCGCAAGGTCGTGGCCCTCGGCGAAGTCGGCGACGATCCGCGCCACCAGCGCCTCGTACTCGCCATTCCAACCGAGCTGCTCCCAGTAGCCCTTCCCTTGGCTGTAGACGACCCACCCGAGGTCCCCGGGCCGCAGCCCCCGCAGTTCCGGTCCGCCCATGAAAGCCTCCGTCGCCTTGTCCCGGTTGACGCCCCGGCCCGAACCCTGGTTGTCCCGGCCGGTCTTCCACGCTAAGCCCGCCCGTCCCGACAGGCAAGACCGGCACGCAAGCCGTTGGCAAGAGCGCCTCCCGGAGACCAGAATGGCGCGATGGAGATCGCCATCCGCCCCCGCCTCGACCGCGCCGCCGTCGAAGCCCTCGTCCGCGACCGCCTCGGCGCCGACCTCGAGTTCACCGCCCACGAGGAGTTCACCGACGGGTACTTCAACGCCGCCCACGCCCTCGACCTCGCCGACGGCCGCCGCCTGGTCGTCAAGGTCGCACCGGACGCCGGGCTGAAGCTCCAGCGCTACGAAGTGGACCTCATGGCCACCGAGATCGAGTGCTTCGAGCGGGCGCTCGCGGTGGGCGTGCCGATGCCGAAGGTCTGGCACGCCGACCCCGAGGGCGGGGTCCTCATCATCGACCGCCTCACCGGCGTCTCGTTCCCGAGCGTGCGCGACGACTTCACCGAGGCCCAGCGGCTCGTCCTGCGCCGCGAGATCGGGGCCCTGAGCGCCCGGTACGCCGCGGTCACCGGCGAGCGGTTCGGCTACCCGCGCAAGAGCGGCCGCACCGGGGCGGCGACCTGGTCGGCGTCTTTCCAGGTCATGGTCGACGACGCGCTGGCCGACATCGCCGACTACGAGGTGCCGCTGCCGCGCCCGGCCGAGGCGATCAGCGCGATGGTCCGCGCCGAAGCCGCTCTGCTGGACGAGGTCACGCGGCCCGCGCTGGTCCACTTCGACCTGTGGGACGGCAACATCTTCGTGCGGCTCACCGAGGACGGGCCGCGCGTGGAGGCGTTCATCGACGGCGAGCGGGCCTTCTACGGCGATCCGATCGCCGAGTTGACCTCGATGACGATGTTCATTCCGGCCGAGGAGGTCCCGGCCGTGCTCGACGGGTTCCTGGGGCGGGCGCTCGACGCAGGGGAGGAGCGGCGGCTGGTCCTCTACCGGGTCTACCTGTGGCTCCTGCTGATGGGCGAGGCGGGCTTCCGTGGCTATGAGGACAAGGACGCGATCCAGCGCCACCAGTGGGTGTGGGAGAACCTGATCGAGGAGTTCGCGCTGCTCGACTCGTAACGCGCCGCGGCTCGGCGGACCGCCTCAATGGACGGTCGCTGCAACGGCGCCGCCTTGAACGATCCTGCCGCAGACGGCGCCGCCTTGAACGACCCTGCCTTAAACGACGCTGCCGGCCTCGTGGTCGTGGTCGTCCGGGTCGGTGCGCGTCGCGTCCTTCTCCCTGGTGGCGCGCGCGAGTCCGTACGGCGGCATGTTGATGTAGGAGGTGTCGTACTCCCCGGCCCGGACCTTGTACAGCTCGTGCCACAGGCCGACGTCGCCGTTGTCCTTGACGTTGCGGTTGAACCACTTCCAGAAGCCGCGGTGCGCGTGGATCTGGGAGTGGGCGTACCGCTCGAGGTGGTCGTCGCTGCGCCAGTACTGGACGACCATGATCACCCTGCCGCTGAACATGATCCGCGAGTCCAGGAGGCCCAGTTCGGGGTCGGCCTCCAGCTCGCGCAGCATCTTCGGCATCGCGTTGAACACCGGCACCCACTTGCCGAACTTCCAGAACCTGTTGATGCGCATGCCGACCGTGAAGACCACGAGGTCCGCGTCGTAGTCGACCACCACGCGTCCGGGTCTGACCTTCGCCACGTGAAGTCCTCCAAGGGGTCGCGAGCATCCCCTAACAGGTTAACGAAGCGTACTCACGTGGCGTCAAGATGGTCGACGAAACCGTCTACAACCGCATGTACTGCGCCGCAGGCTAACCGGGCCAGGACCAGTCGGCGACCTCGGGGATGTCCTCGCCGTGGGCGCGCGTGTACTCGCGGGCCGCGTGGCGGGCGTCGACCATCTGCTGGCGCAGGCCCGCCGCGTTCTGGCCCAGGCCCGGCACCCGGTCGATGACGTCCATGACCAGGCGGTACCGGTCGAGGTCGTTGAGCATGACCATGTCGAAGGGCGTGGTCGTGGTGCCCTCCTCCTTGTAGCCGCGCACGTGGATGTTCTCGTGGTTGGTGCGCCGGTAGGTCAAGCGGTGGATGAGCATCGGATACCCGTGGTAGGCGAACAGGACCGGCTTGTCGGCGGTGAAGACCGTGTCGAACTGCCGGTCGCCCAGGCCGTGCGGGTGCTCGGTGTCGGGCTGGAGCCGCATGAGGTCCACGACGTTGACGACGCGGACCAACAGATCCGGGAGGTGTCGGCGCAGCAGGTCGGCGGCCGCCAGGACCTCCATGGTCGGGGCGTCCCCGGCGCACGCGAGCACCACGTCCGGCGACTGCCCGTCGTCGGTGGAGGCCCATTCCCAGATGCCAAGGCCCCGTTCGCAATGGCGCACCGCCTCCTCCATGCTCAGGTACTGGGGCGCGGGCTGCTTCCCGGCCACGACCACGTTCACGTACTGCCGCGAGCGCAAGCAATGGTCCATCGTGGACAGAAGGGTGTTGGCGTCCGGCGGCAGGTAGACCCGCACGATGTGCGGCTTCTTGTTCAGGACGTGGTCGATGAAGCCGGGGTCCTGATGCGAGAAGCCGTTGTGGTCCTGGCGCCACACGTGGCTCGACAGGAGGTAGTTGAGCGAGGCGATCGGCTGGCGCCAGGAGATGTCGCCGGACGCGTCCAGCCACTTCGCGTGCTGGTTGAACATGGCGTCGACGATGTGGATGAACGCCTCGTAGCTGGTGAACAGGCCGTGCCTGCCGGTGAGCAGGTAGCCCTCCAGCCAGCCCTCGCACAGGTGCTCCGACAGGACCTCCATGACGCGGCCGTGCGGCGCCTGGTGCTCGTCGGTGGGCAGGATCTCGCCCTCCCACTGCCGGTCGGTGACCTCGAACGCGGCGCCGAGCCGGTTCGACTCGACCTCGTCGGGCCCGAAGAGCCGGAACCGGTCCGGGTTCGCGCTGATGACGTCCCGCAGCCACGCGCCCGTCGTGCGGGTGGCCTCGCCGACAGTGCGGCCGTGGCCCTCGATCTCGACGCCGTACTCGCGGTAGTCCGGCAGCACGAGGTCCCGCAGGAGCAGGCCGCCGTTGGCGTGCGGGTTGGCGCTCATGCGGGCGGTGCCCTCGGGGTGGAGGCCCAGCAGCTCGGGGACCGGCTTGCCGGTGGGGTCGAACAGCTCCTCGGGCCGGTACGAGCGCATCCACGCCTCCAGCATCGCGAGGTGCTCGGGGTTGTCGCGGACCGCCGACAGCGGCACCTGGTGGGCTCGCCAGGTGCCCTCGACCGGGACGCCGTCCACTTCGGCGGGTCCGGTCCAGCCCTTGGGGGTCCGCAGGATCACCATCGGCCAGCGCGGCCTGGCCGGGTGCCCGTTCACGCCGCGGCGGGCCTCGGCGCGGATCTCGGCGATGCGGTCGAAGCACGCGTCGAAGGTCGCCGCCATCTGCTGGTGGACGGCGGCAGGGTCGTCGCCCTCCACCAGGAACGGCTCGTAGCCGACCCCGCGGAAGAACGACATGCGGTCCTCGTCGGAGATGCGCGCGAAGATCGTCGGGTTGGCGATCTTGTAGCCGTTGAGGTGCAGGATCGGCAGGACGGTGCCGTCCGAGACCGGATTGAGGAACACGTTCGAGAGCCACGAGCCCGCGAGCGGCCCGGTCTCGGCCTCGCCGTCGCCGATGACGCAGGCGACCGTGAGGTCGGGGTTGTCGAACGCGGCCCCGTACGCGTGCGAGAGCGAGTAGCCGAGCTCGCCGCCCTCGTGGATCGAGCCGGGCACCTGGGCGGCGACGTGCGAGGGGATGCCGCCGGGGAACGAGAACTGGCGGAACAGCTGCCGAAGGCCCTCCTCGGAGTGGTCCACCGAGGGGTAGAGCTCGGGGTAGGTGCTCTCCAGCCAGGTGTTCGCCACGATCGCCGGGCCGCCGTGGCCGGGGCCGGCCACGTAGATCATGTCGAGGTCGCGGGCCTTGATGCAGCGGTTGAGGTGCGCGTAGATCAGGCTCAGGCCGGGGCTGGTGCCCCAGTGGCCGAGGAGGCGGGGCTTGATGTGCTCGGGTTTGAGGGGCTCTTGCAGGAGCGGGTTGTCGAGCAGGTAGATCTGGCCCACGGTCAGGTAGTTCGCGGCCCGCCAGTAGGCGTCGAGGCCCGCCAGTTCCTCAGCTGAAAGCGGCGCGGTGGCGGGTGCGGAGCGTTGCGACGTGTCCATGCGTCCGAGGGTGCCGTATCGGGCGCGGCTTAACCGCGATTCGCAAGAATTCCTCGCGCCCGGCGGCCCGCCGCGCCGACACTCCCGCGACGCGCGCCGCGACTCAATCGACCTCTTTGAGCATCCGCTCCACGGACACCAAGCGGCTCTTGACCTCGATCAGCGAGGCCCTGATCTCCGCCGAGTCGAGACTGGCCTTCTCCGCCAGCTCCCGGTAGTTCGCCTCGCGGGCGGCCGAGGACTTGGCCTTCACGGTCGAGGCCCAGGCCATCATCGAAGCGATGATGAGCGAGGTGATCAGCAGCAGGAACCCGAAAGCGAAGAGCATTCCGGCTTGGCCCATGTTCATGACGAGGTGTCCTTCTCTGTGTCGGGTCGGTCGGGCGGCGGCAGCGTCGACAGCGACGCTTTGACGATCTGCGGGGTGATCTGGAGCGCGAACGGGACAGCCGCGAAGTACTTGACGGCCCGGCCGTCCTCCGAGAGCTCCAGCTCGCCGGTCACCAGGCCCGCGGCCTGGAGCTTCTGCAGGTGCATGTGGAGCAGCGGGCGGCTCATCCCCAGCTCGCGGGCGAGCAGGCTCACGTACTGCCGCCCGTCCGCGAGAGCGCCGAGGATGCGCAGCCGATGCGGGTTCGCCAGGGCCGAGCACGCCGCGAGCAGCGCCGAGCCCGTGAGCCCCGCAGTGGGTTCCTCCGGCGGCATGTCAACCATCCTTGTCCTATGTAAGAGAAAGCTTACACATGACAGCGAGAGCTGTCGACACCGGTTATTCGATTGCCGCCCGAAGCGCCCGCCGCCACAATCGACCCATGCTCGCCGACCACCTACCCGTCCACCGCCTCCGTCTGCGGACCGAGCGCCTGGAACTGCGCCTGCCCGACTCCGAAGAGCTCGGCGCGCTGGCCGACGCCGCCGCAGAAGGCGTCCACGACCCGGACTTCATGCCATTCGCGGTCCCCTGGACCGAGAACGGACCCGCCGCGGCCGGACGCAGCGTCGCCCTCTGGTACCACCGCTGCATCGGACGCTGGGAGCCCGGCAACTGGAGCTTCCCCTTCACGGTCTTCCACGAGGGCAGGCCGATCGGCGTCCAGCAGCTGCACGGCAAGGCGTTCGCGATCGGCCGCGAGGTCGGCAGCGGCTCGTGGATGGGCCGGGCCCACCAGGGCAAGGGCCTCGGCACCGAAATGCGGGCCGCAGTACTCCACCTCGCCTTCACCGGACTGGACGCCGAATGGGCCACCAGCGCCTCCTTCGACGGCAACGCCGCCTCAGCGGGCGTCTCGCGCCGCCTCGGCTACCGGGCCGACGGCTTCGAGCACCTGATCGTCCAGGGCGAACGAAAACTCGACTGGCGCTGGCGCCTGGCCCGGGAGGATTGGGAGGCGAACCGCACGCACGAGGTTACGGTCGAGGGCCTCGACCAGGACGTCCTGGACATGTTCGGCCTAGGGAAGGAAGCAGCGTGACACTCACCGACTACCTGCCGGTCTACAAGATCCGCCTGCGCACCGAGCGCCTAGAACTGCGCCTGCCGGACTTCGCGGACATGGCCGCACTCGCCGACGAGGCCGCGGCCGGCATCCACGGGCCCGAGTTCATGCCGTTCGTCGTGCCCTGGACGGAGACGTCGCCGCAGCAGCGCGGGCGCGACACGATCCTGTGGAACCTGCGCGTCCTCGCCGCGTGCACCCCGCAGCACTGGACGCTGCCGTTCGTCACCCTCCTCGACGGCGAAGTGGTCGGGAAGCAGGAGGTCGGCGCCAAGGACTTCAAAGCGACCCGCGAGGCCACCACCGGTTCATGGCTCGGGATCGCCCACCACGGCAAGGGGATCGGCACCGAGATGCGCGCGGCGGTGCTCCACTTCCTGTTCGAGGGGCTCGGGGCGGACTACGCGCTCAGCGACTCCCTCGACGGCAACGGCCCTTCCGAAGGCGTGTCCCGCCGCCTCGGGTACCGGGCCGACGGCATCGACCACCAGGTGCTGAAGGGCGAGCGCGTCATCAGCCGGCGCTGGCGGCTCAGCCGGGAGGACTGGGAGGCGAACCGTAAGCACGAGGTCGCGATCGAGGGCCTTGACGAGGACGTTCTGGCCATGCTCGGCCTCGCCGAGGGCGCCGAGAAGTGAGCGAGAAGGGCGCGGCTCGAGCGTGAGCCGCGCCCCAATCGGGCCCAAGGCCCCATGAGGGGGCGAGGAACCGTGCGATACAGTAATGCTCGTTCAGGGGGCAACCTCGCGAATGCGGACGTAGCGCAGTTGGTAGCGCGACACCTTGCCAAGGTGTAGGTCGCCGGTTCGATCCCGGTCGTCCGCTCCAGTGAAGATAAGCCCGGCGGCAACGCCGGGCTTTTTCATTGCCTGGGAACCGAGTCCGACTCGGCGCGCCGCGCTCATTGCAACGGCGAAGGGCCGCCCCTTCGGGCGGCCCTTTCCTTATTCCTTAGCGCTCTTCGGCACCCACCTGGAGGCCATCTCGTCCTCGCTCGGCGGACTGGCCGGCAGCGGCCCGCTCCCCGGCGCTCGCAGCGCCTGCAAGTACAACTCCAAACCGCGCAGACGCAACTCCCGAGTCCTTTCCGCGCTCCCGAGACTGATCGAGGACAGGGACTCGGTGATCATCTGAATGTCACCGTTCTCGACATCCGTGCGCAGGACCCCGCTCGACTTGAAGCGGGCGAACATCGCGTCGTTCGCCTCCTGCCCCGCGACGGCCGCGCCGAACATGTCAGGAGTCGGCGTGAAGGTCCCCGCCAAGCGCACCGTGATCGACGGGGTGTCGGCGATGACGACCTTCCTCATGAAGGCGCAGAACAACTCCCAGTCGTCGCCCTCGGAATCCGCCGCCTCGCGCGCCAGCTCCGTATAGCGGATCAGGCCGTCACCGGCGAGCTTGCGGAGCAGGTCCTCCTTGCTGGGGTAGCGCCGGTACAGCGCGCTGATCCCGACCCCGGCGCGCTTGGCGACCTCGGCGATCGGCGCCTCGGGATCGGCCACGAACACCTCGTGTGCGGCCTCGAGGATGAGCTTGTCGTTGCGGGCGGCCTGCGCCTTCCGCCCGCTGAGCGGCTTATCGGTCATAACGGCATCCTAACTGGAACAGAACGGTTCCTTCTGGAGAGGCTTTCGCAAGAACGGCCGCGACCGGCCGGGCCCTCGCGGGGCCCGGCCGGTCGCGGAACCGAGCCCTAGTGCTCGGCCTTGGCCTGCTTCGGGAGACCGAAGGCGACCAGGAACCCCAGCACCGTGAGGATCACGGTCAGGCCCGTCACCGACTGGGCCGCGTCCATCGCCACCGACTGGGCGGCGCCGATCGCGAACTGGCCGAAGAAGACCGTCCCGAGCCCGGCCACGCCCAGCGCCGCCGCGCCCTGCTGGAAGGACTCCAGCAGACCCGAAGCCGAACCGACCTCGTGGTCCTCCAGGTCGCCGGTGATGATCCCGAACAGCGGCACGAAGATCATGCCCATCCCGATCCCGTAGACCAGCAGCGCCGGGGCCAGCGTCCACGTGCCGGGGGCCGAGGCCGCGCCGAACTGGAACCACAGGGCGACCAGGCTCAGGACCATCGCCGCGAGGCCGAGGTGGAGCACGTTGCGGCCGAGCTTCGGGGCGAGGCCCGCGCTGGCGCCGGAGCCGATGAACGCGCCGACCGCCCAGGCGGCCATCGCCAGGCTCGCCTTGAGCGGGCCGTAGCCGAGGCCGAGCTGCAGGAACAGGCCCACTGCCAGCGAGAAGCCGGTGATCGCACCGAAGAAGACCACGACGAACGCGATGCCGGAGGTGTACGAGCGCTTGGCGAACACGCTCAGCTCGACCAGGGCGACCTTGCCGGAGCGGGCGCGCTTGAGCTGGAGGCGGGCGAACAGGGCCAGGACCGGGACGGCGGCGACGAGCATCGCGATCGACCAGACGGGCCAGCCCAGTTCGCGTCCTTCGACGAGCGGGACGAGCAGCAGGCACATGCCGACGGCGGCGATCAAGGCCCCGCCGAGGTCGAGCTTCAGGCCTTTGGCGACCGGGGCGCCGGCAGGGAGAACCTTGGCGCCCAAGGCGAGCGCGGCGATGCCGAGCGGCAGGTTGAGCAGGAAGATCGAGCGCCAGCCGGTGCCGAACAGGTCGGCGTCGACGAGCACGCCGGCCACGATCGGGCCGCCGATGGAGGCGAGGCCGATGAGCGGGCCGAAGACCGCGTAGGCCTTGCCCATCTCGCGGCCGAACATGTCGCGGATGAGCCCGAAGCACTGCGGCACCATGACGGCGGCGAACGCGCCCTGGACGACGCGGGCGGCGAGCAGGAGCTCGATCGATCCTGCTGCGCCGCAGGCGAGCGAGGCGATCAGGAATCCGACGAGGCCGACGATGAGGACGCGCTTGCGGCCGAACATGTCGCCGAGGCGGCCGCCGGTGAGCAGGCCGATCGCGAGGGCGAGGGTGTATCCGGCGGCGAGCCACTGGATGGTCGAGGCGGTCCCGCCGAGTTCGGTGCGGATGGCCGGGGCCGCGACGTTGACGATCGAGGCGTCGAGCAGGTTGAGGAGGGTCGCCGCGAGGACCGCGATGAGCCCGAGCCAGCGCCGGGGGAACCGGGCCGGAGCGGCTTCGCTTGCGGCCGAGCCGGTTTCGGTGCCGGACCGGGTCGCGGCCGTGCCGGTTTCGGGGGGCGCGGCCGAGTCGCCGAGGGGGGTCGCGGTGTCGGTGGACGGGGTGTCGACTGTGAAGGTCACAGCTGCCTCCGGAAGATCGAAATCAGTGGAACGGAACGCTTGATTCCACTATAGCAGACCAGAACGATCCGTTCCGTTTGGAGGGGGGAGATTTTTCGAGGGAGGGATATTTTTCCGGGAGGTTCGCGGCACTAGCCTTCAAAACGGACAACCGAAGGCGCCCCGAATCAACAATGACGCAGGGGTACGACGATCCGCGCAGGGCGGGTGGCGGTCAGCTCTGCTGGCCGGCGTCCAGGTAGCCGAAGATGATGATCATCGCGACCGCCACGATCACCAGCCACATCGTGGCCTTGCGGAACTTGTGGCGGGCGCCGGGGGAGAACCACATGACCGCCGCGATGAGCAGCAGCACTCCGGCCACCACACCTGGTGCGGAGTTCAAACCTTCGTCCAACTTGATCCCAATCCCGTGAGGGGCCGACCGTGCCACGATCTTTCTACCGGTCGCCCACTCCATCATTCCGGCCGGGCCCCAGCCGGTCAACCCGCGTTGTCGAATGCCCGTACCGCATTCACCACGTCGCCACCGCTCAGACGCAGGCGTCCTCGGCTCCGACCTGGACGTAGTGCCCGACCCGGAACTGGTCGGTGTACTCGACGGCCGGGCCGAGCGTCGGTCACCACTCGCAGCTGGTGCCTTCGCTGTCGCGGTTGTGGTACGACAAGCTGATCTGGGCGGAGTACTCGGCCGTCTGACCGGCCGTGGGGGTCTGGCTCATCACCTCGCAGTGCTCGGGTTCGGGGCTGGCGACCCAGTACCCCATTCCGGCGATCACGTTGCTGAAGCCCTGGTCGTTCAGGTAGTCCCTGGCCTCGAAGGTGGTCATGCCGGTGACCGGCGGGACCTCGCCGCTGCCCTCTTTCACTGTGTCGTCGTTGTTTGAGTCGTCTTCCCCACTGGAGCCGCCGTCGGTCTCTTCCTCGCCGCCGTCTGAGTCCGTGTTCTCTTCCCCTTCCGAGGTGGCGGCGTCGTCCGGTGAGTTCGATTCGCTGGCCGTCTCTTCGGAGGTCGGGCTGTCCGAAGCGCTCGGGTCCACGGCGGTTTCCTGGTCCGCTTCCCCTGCCGCGGCCGTCACTCCGTCGTCCTTGTCCGTCACCGGCCCGTTGCCGGTCCACGGGCTCCAGATCACGACCGCGATCACCGCAGCCACTGCGGCCAGGGCGATCCCCAAGAGCGCCAACCGCTTGCGCCGCCCGTCACCGGGCGGCTCGACGGTCGCGATCACGGCCGGGTCCTCCGGGGGAAGGAACGGCGGCCGCACCGAAGGCCCCTCTTCCATCGGGACCGTCGTCGCCTCTTCGGCATCGCCGTCCCCGGAAGCAGTAGCCTCCGCGGCACCGTCACCAGTAGTGCTGTCCGCCTTGGCAACCGCGTCGACCGCTCCATTGTCGACGGCCACCGGGTGCTCCCCGGTCGTCGCGGCCCGGCAGGCCGCCGCCAGGACCTCGCCCGAGGACCACCGCTCCTCCGGGGTCTTCTTGAGCGACTTCGTGACCACCCCGGCGATCTCGGCCGGAACGTCCGCAGGCAGCGCCGGAGGCTCGGTGTACAAGTGGCCGTGGATGATCGCCGCCGGGTCGTCCGCGTCGAACGGCGGCGCGCCCGTCAAGCACTCGTACGCCACGGCCCCCAGCGAGTACAGGTCAGACGAGCCCGTGACGCCCTTGTCCCGCAACTGCTCCGGCGACACGTACGGCGCCGTCCCCAGCACCTGGTCGCTCGGCGTCAGGCGCGAGCGGTGCGCGAACAGCGAGATCCCGAAGTCCACCACCCGGACTCGGTCGGCCCCGTCGATGAGGATGTTCCCCGGCTTGATGTCGCGGTGGACGATCCCGCTGACGTGCGCCGTCGCGAGCGCCTCGGCCGCGTCCGCGATGATCCGCATCGTCCGGGCCGGGTCCAGCCGCTTCTCGCTTCGCAGCAGCTCGGCCAGCGAGACGCCCTCGACCAGCTCCATCACCAGGAACGCCACCTCGCGGTCCCCGTCGAGCTGCTCGCCGAAGTCGTAGACCTCCACCCAGCCCGGCCCCTTGAGGCTCGCCAGGGTGATCGCCTCCCGCTCGAAGCGGTCCCGCGGGCGCTGCTCCTCGCTCAGGCCCGCGTGCAGGATCTTCACGGCGACCGCGCGTTCCAGCCGCTCGTCCCGGGCGCGCCACACCGAACCCATGCCACCGGAGGCGATGACGCGTTCGAGTCGATAACGGCCGTCGATGAGCGTTCCGGAGTCCACGTGCGAACCTCGTTCAGGGTGTGCGGCGCCGCCGATGAATCGGATCGCTTGCGGGCCTTGCAGAACGAGGTCCGGCGGCTCGCTGGCGGGCGCTGCTGTCGGGCAGGGTCGATTCCAGGACGGCCTCGCGGGGAACGGAGGGCCGCTCTGGAAGAAAGTTCAGGAACCAGTGTGACGCCCGGCGGCCCGGGGCGCGATCCCGGGTCGGCGTTCAAGCCCGGTTGGTGCGAAATCCCGTAGGCTGTCAAGCGAACCGGGGCAATGATCTTGACAGGTCCTGACAGTCGGTGGCGCGCGATCCGCCGCCGCGGCGAAACCCGGTTCGACGGCCTCGCCGAGGAGGAGAACCCAATGACCGAATTCATCGAAGTCCCCAAGGGCCTGGACCGCGTCATCGTCGCCGACACCGAGATAGGCGACGTCCGCGGCGAAGAGGGCTTCTACCACTACCGCCAGTACAACGCCGTCGAGCTCGCCGAGCGGTGCTCGTTCGAGCAGGTCTGGTACCTCATGACCCACGGCGCGCTGCCCACCCGCGATCAGCTCGCCGAGTTCAAAGCCCAGGTCGCCCCCAGCCGCGCGCTCACGCCCCAGCTCCGCCGCCTCCTGCCGCAGCTGGACGGCTCCTCGCCGCTCGACGGCCTGCGCACCGCGCTCTCGGCCGCGTGCGCCGCCCGCCCCATGAAGCCCGTCCTCGACATCGACGAGGCCGCCCGCGCCGCCGACGCCCTGTTCGCCTGCGCCGTCACCCCCACGATCCTCACCAGCATGTGGCGCATCGGCCAGGGCCTCGAACCGCTCGACCCGCGCGAAGACCTCGGCTACGCGGCGAACTACCTGTACATGATGACCGGCGAGGTCCCCTCGGAGCAGGCCGCCCGCGCCATCGAGCACTACCTGATCCTCACCATCGACCACGGGTTCAACGCCTCCACATTCACCGCCCGCGTCATCGCCTCCACCGGCGCCGACCTCGGCGCGGCCCTCGTCGGCGCGATTGGCGCCCTCTCGGGCCCGCTCCACGGCGGCGCCCCCGCCCGGGCCCTCGACGCGCTCGACGCGATCGGCGGGCCCGAGAACATCGACCCGTGGATCCGCGGCGAACTGGAGGCCGGGCGGCGCATCATGGGCTTCGGCCACGCCGTCTACAAGACCGACGACCCGCGCTCGCTGCACCTGCGGGACGTCGCCGACGGCCTCGGCGGCGACATCGTCGACTTCGCCAAGACCGTCGAGAGGCGCGTCGTGGAGATCCTCGCCGAGGTCAAACCCGGCCGCAAGCTCTACACGAACGTCGAGTTCTACGCGGGCGTGGTCATGGAACTCGCCGGCGTGCCCCGCCCGATGTTCACGCCCACGTTCACGACCAGCCGCGTCGTCGGCTGGAGCGCGAACATCCTCGAGCAGGCCAGGGACTCCAAGATCATCCGCCCCAGGGCCCGCTACGTGGGCACGCCGCCGCCCCAGCCGGTCCCCGAAGGCGGCTTCGCCGACTGAACGGGACGTGCAAGCTCACAGGTGAGCCGCCGCGCAGATCTGCTGCGCGGCGGGCACGCGGTGGATAGCGTTGGAGCCGTGGCTCAAAGTGTTTACCTCGCCAGCCTGGACCCCAACAGCGGCAAGTCCGCCGTGGCCGTCGGCGTCATGGACCTGCTCACCCGGCGCGCCGGGTCGGTAGCGGTCTTCCGCCCGATCGTCCGCGACGAGCACACCGCTTCAGGTGACCCCGTCATCACCCTCCTCCGCGACCAATACCGGCTCACCGCCCCCTACGAGGCCTCCGTCGGCGTCACCTACGGAGAGGTCCGCGCCGACGCCGACGCGGCCCTCACCCAGATCGTCGAGCGCTACCACGCGCTGGCCGACGGCCACGAGGTCGTCCTCGTCGTCGGCTCCGACTACTCCGATGTGGGCGCCTCGGTCGAGTTCACCTTCAACACGCGCGTCGCGGTCAACCTCGCCTCGCCGATGCTGCTGGTCGTCACCGGCTTCCGCAAGAGCCCGGCCGACATCGCCGCGGCCCTGCGCTTCGGCGTCGCCCAAGCCGAGGCCGACCACGCGACCGTCCTGGGCACCATCGTCAACCGCGTCGACGCGGCCGACGCCGGGCTCGTCAAGGCCGCCCACCCCGGCACCGGCGTCATCGTCGACGACCCGGTCATCGAGGCGCCCACCGTCGGCGAGCTCATCGAGGCCGCCGACGCGACCCTCATCTCCGGCGACCCCGAGGTCTTCACCCGCACCGTCGGCGACGTGGTCGTCGCCGCGATGACCCTCCCGAACCTGCTCACCCGCCTCGCCGACGACAAGGCCGTGATCCTCCCCGGCGACCGCTCCGAGGTCCTCCTCGGGCTCCTCGCCGCCCACCTCGCCGAAGGCACGCCGAGCCTCTCGGCGGTGTTCCTCACCGGCGGCATCCGGCCCGAACCGCAGATCCTCGACATCGTCAAGGGCCTCGACTCGCGCCTGCCGATCGCCCTGGTCCAGCACGACACCTTCGACATGGCCAACCTCGTCGGCGACGTCGCCGGGTCCCTCGCCGCGGGCGGGCGGCCCAAGATCACCCGCGCCTTGGAGGTCTTCGCCGCGGGCGTCGACGGCGACGAACTGCTCGACCGGCTCGCGCTCGCGAAGCCGACCGTGGTCACCCCGATCATGTTCGAGCACGCGATGATCGGACGCGCCAAAGCCCTCGACAAGCACATCGTGCTCCCCGAGGGCGCCGAACCGCGCATCCTCAAGGCCGCCGAGATCCTCATCCGCCGCGACGTCGCCCGCCTGACCCTCCTGGGCGTGGAGTCCGAGATCCGCTCCCAGGCGGCGCAGCTGGGCGTCGACATCAGCCGGGCGAAGATCCTCAACCCCGGCGACCACGAGATCCGCGAGCGCTTCGCGAAGGAGTACGCGAAACTGCGCGCCCACAAGGGCGTCACCACCGAGGCCGCCTACGACACGGTCGCCGACGTCTCCTACTTCGGCACCATGATGGTCCACACCGGCATGGCCGACGGCATGGTCTCGGGCGCGGTGCACACCACGGCCCACACCATCCGGCCCTCGTTCGAGATCATCAAGACCAGACCCGAAGTCGCCGTGGTCTCCTCGGTGTTCTTCATGTGCCTGGAGGACCGCGTCCTGGTCTACGGCGACTGCGCCGTGAACCCCAACCCCGATGCCGAGGAGCTGGCCGACATCGCGCTATCCTCTGCTGACACCGCCACCGAGTTCGGCGTGGAACCGCGCGTGGCGATGCTCTCCTACTCCACCGGCACCTCCGGCCGCGGCGAAGCCGTCGACAAGGTCCGGGCGGCCACCGAGATCGTCCGGTCACGCCGACCCGACCTCCCGGTGGAGGGGCCGATCCAGTACGACGCCGCCGCCGATGCCGGCGTCGCGGGCACCAAACTGCCGCAGTCGCAGGTGGCGGGGAAGGCCACCGTCTTCATCGTCCCCGACCTGAACACCGGCAACAACCTGTACAAGGCCGTGCAGCGCTCCGCAGGCGCGATCGCGGTCGGCCCGGTGCTCCAGGGCCTGCGCAAGCCCGTCAACGACCTGTCGAGGGGCGCGACGGTGCCCGACATCGTCAACACCGTCGCGCTGACCGCCATCCAGGCGAGCCAGACCGCCTGAGCCCGCCACCCGCGCGAAGAGGGGAAGTTCCATGAGCGCACCGGTCCTGGTGATCAACTCCGGTTCCTCGTCGATCAAGTACCAGCTGGTCGACGGCGAGACACTGGAGGCCTCGACCTCGGGCGTGATCGAGCGCATCGGACAGTCCGAATCGATCCTCACCCACAAGCACGCGGGCGGCCGGGACGAGCGGACCGAGCACCTCGCCGACCACGCCGCCGGGCTGGAGGCGATGGTCGCGGCCTTCGAGGAGCACGGGACGCCGCTGGCCGACACCGGGCTCATCGCCGTGGCGCACCGCGTCGTGCACGGCGGCGAGCGGTTCGTGCAGCCGGTGGTCGTCGACGACGAGGTGGAGCAGGCCGTCGAGGACCTCGCGTCCCTCGCGCCGCTCCACAACCCCGCGAACCTGGAGGGCATCCGGGTCGCGCGCAAGCTCTTCCCGCGGCTGCCGCAGGTCGCGGTGTTCGACACGGCGTTCCATGCGACCGTGCCCGAGCGGGCGCACCTGTACGCGGTGCCCGCCGAGTGGCGCGAGGAGCACGGGGTGCGCCGTTACGGCTTCCACGGGACCTCGCACGCCTACGTGTCGCGCAAGGCCGCCGAGATGCTCGGCAAGAGCTCCAAGGCGGTCAACGTGATCGTCGCCCACCTCGGCAACGGCGCTTCGGTGACCGCGGTGGAGCGGGGCCGCTCGATCGACACCTCCATGGGCTTGACGCCGCTGGAGGGCCTGGTGATGGGGACGCGGTCGGGCGACATCGACCCGGCGATCGTCTTCCACATGCACCGCAGGACCGGCGCTTCGTTCGCGGACCTGGACTCGGCGCTGAACAAGGAGTCGGGGATGCTGGCCCTGACCGGCCAGATCGACATGCGCGCGATCGAGGCCGCCGCGCGGGCCGGCGACCGGGCGGCGCAGACGGCCGTGGAGATCTACTGCTACCGGATCCGCAAGTACATCGGGTCGTACATCGCCGCGCTGGGCGGGGCGGACGCGATCGCGTTCACCGCCGGGATCGGGGAGAACAGCGCTGAGGTGCGCGCGGGCGCGCTCGGTTCGCTGGTGGCCCTGGGCGTGCAGCTCGACGAGGCCGCGAACGCGGCGGGCGGGCCGATCATCTCGACGCCCGATTCGCCGATCACGGTGATGGTCATTCCGACCAACGAAGAAGGCGAGATCGCCCGCCAGACGGCCCTGCTGCTGCGCAGCTGACCGGGAATCTCGGGCGGGTCCCGGCAAATCGGACACCCATTGGGCCCCCGGCAACAACCCTGCCCCAGGGGTGTGACAAGTCGGCGACGATGGTCGTTTCCGGACATCGGGCTTTAGGGTTCGGGCTTTGTGGGCGGGACGAGTAGCGGACACGCGAAGGGCGGACCGGGGATCCGGTCCGCCCTTCGGCTCGCTGGTATGGCAGTTCGGCTGCTAGACGCCTCCGGCCAGGAGCTTGGTGAGGGTCGTGTCCATGTCCACATAGCCCGATTCGCGGCCGCGCGGCACCAGGCTGTACGCCCGGCGGAGGAAGCGCTGCACGACGCCGCGGTTGATCTCGAAGAGGGCGTTCCCATCGGGTGAGGACAGCGCCAGGGCCACCGATTCGCCGCGCGGCGTGGTCCACGGCCACACCCGCACGTCGCCGATCCCGGTGGGCTCCTCAAGTCCCTTCGCGAGCAGCTCTCGCGAGAACGACCAGGCCACCTGATCCGCGTCCGTCCCGTCGGGGTGGAACATGACGCACACCGCGTAGGGGTCGTCCGGGTCGTATCGCAGACTCGCGCGCACACTCACCGTCGCGAAATCGGGCGCGACGAGCCGCATGGTGGTCCCGATATCGACTGTCGCCGATCGTGCCATGCTCATAGCGATACCCCCCAGTGTGCGACCCGCTCCCCCCGAAGCCGGCCGTCATTCCAGTCCTCCGTCGCACCGGATCGATCCGGATTTCGCGGCCGAGAACAAGTAGTGATTCAGGTCTATCATTCAAGCCGTTGCGGCGTACGACGATCGGCAAGACCGAGCCCGGCGCGTTCCGTTGTTTCGGGGGCAAAATCCGACAAAAGACCACCCTTAATCCTCCGTCAATGTCGTAATTACAACAACGACCTTCACTCTTTAGCGGTACCATTCCCCGCTCGCCGAACGGTGAAACCCCAATGGACGCCGCCAGTGGGTGAGAGGACCCGAAATTATCGGAGTGAGTGGGAGCGGGTCGCGGTGATAGCGTTTCACCGGACGATCGCAGAGTCTTCGGAAGCTGAGTCCTCGGAAGGGGCGAACAATGGGTCAGGCGCAATGGACCGAAGTCGACGCATTCCTCGGTGCGCTGCTCGTGGGGGAGGACGACCTCCTCGCCGAGGCGACCGCCGCCGCGCAGCGGGCCGGTCTGCCCCCGATCTCCATCTCCCCGGCGCAGGGCAAGCTCCTGTACCTCCTCGCCAAGACCCTCGGCGCCAAACGCGTCCTGGAGGTCGGCACGCTCGGCGGCTACAGCGCCATCTGGATGGCCCGGGCCCTGCCCGCCGACGGGCACCTGGTGAGCCTGGAGTACAGCCCGCGGCACGCGGAGGTCGCCAGCGGGAACGTCGCCCGTGCGGGGCTCGTGGGCACCGTGGAGATCCGCGTCGGCGACGCGAGGGACACCCTCCCGAAGCTCGACGCCGAGGGCGCCGGGCCGTTCGACATGGTCTTCATCGACGCGGACAAGGGCGGCTACCCGTACTACCTCGAATGGGCGCTGAAGCTGACGCGGCCCGGTTCGCTGATCGTGGCCGACAATGTGGTGCGCGGCGGGGCCGTGGCCGACGGGCTCAGCCGCGATCCGAACGTGCAAGGCGTGCGCTCGTACCTCGAGCAGGTCGCGGCCGACCCGCGCCTGGAGGGCACCGTCATGCAGACCGTGGGCGTCAAGGGCTACGACGGCCTCTCGATCGCCCGCGTCATCGAGTGACCGCGACCGTCTGATCCTCGCAGCCGCAGCTTTATCCCCGAGCCCTCTCCAGCCGGAGACGCCGCGCCGCGACCGCCTGCGGCCGTCTCCTCGGCCCGGAACTTCGCGATCCCGTGAACGGTGGCATGTGATATGTCACGCGCTACTTCCCCTGCGGGACTGATTCCCCTGCAGGACTGACGGTTCTATGAGGACTGCTCGCGCGCGTGGTTGATCCGGCTCCCGACTGGGTACCTGCCCGCAATGCCGGAATCGACCCCATGGGGCCCCGAAGGGTCCCGCCGCCTGCGGGTGCTGTGCTGGCACGTCCACGGCACCTGGCAGGACGCGTTCGTCCGAGGAGGACACGACTACCTGCTGCCGGTCCTGGCCGAAGGCGGCCCCTGGGGTCGCGGCCGGGGCGAACGGAACTGGCCCGCCAACGTCCTCGACGTCCCCGTCGAAGACCTCGCCTCCGCTGAAGTCGACGTGGTCGTGCTCCAGCGCGTCGAGGAGATCGGCTTGACCGAGCGCTGGCTCGGCCGCCGCCCCGGCATCGACGTGCCCGCCGTCTACGTCGAGCACCACACCCCGCCCGGCGCGGCGACGAGCCGCCACGCCATGGCCGAGCGCAGCGACATCCCCGTCGTCCACGTCACCGACTTCAACCGGCTCATGTGGGACTGCGGGACCGCGCCCACCACCGTCATCGGCCACGGCATCCCCGACCCCGGGCCGCACTATCTCGGCGACCTCCCGCGTGTGGTCGCCGTCGTCAACGAGCCGCTGCGCCGCGGCCGCGCCGGCGGGGCCGACCTCCTGCCGCGGTTCTGCGCCGCCGCGCCCGTCGACGTCTTCGGCGTCCAGGCCGCCGAGATGCGCCTGCAGACCAGCGTCAACCGCCACGAACTGCGCGGCGGCCCCGACCTGCCGCGGCCCGAGCTCCACCTCGCCATGGCCCGCCGCCGCGTCTACATCCACCCCGCCCGCTGGACCTCCCTGGGGCTCTCCCTGGTCGAGGCCATGCACCTGGGCATGCCGGCGGCCGTCGTCGCCGGTGCCGCCGCGGCGACGCTGCCGCCCGAGATCGGGGCGGTCTCGGCCGACGTGGGGGAGCTGGTCGACCGGGTCGGCAAGCTGATGGCCGACAACGGCGAGGCCCGGGCCGCGGGAGCTGCGGCCCGCGAGTACGCCCTCGTCCATTTCGGACTGGAAGATTTCCTGCGGCGATGGGACGCGCTGCTGGCGCGCATCACCGCCTGAGCGAGAACGGAGTCGACATGAGGATTGCGATGGTGTCCGAGCACGCCAGCCCGCTGGCCGAGCTGGGAGGCGAGGACGCCGGGGGCCAGAACGTCCACGTCGCCGCACTCGCCACCGCCCTGGTCCGCCAGGGCCACGAGGTGGTCGTCTACACGCGGCGGGACCGGCCCGACATCGAGGCGCTGGTGGAGTCCCCCGACGGCTACGCGGTCGTGCACGTGGACGCGGGCCCGGCCGAGCGCCTCCCGAGGGACCAGCTGCTGCCGTACATGAACCGCTTCGCCGAGCGCATGGGTGAGACCTGGGGAATCGAGCGCCCCGACGTGGTGCACGCCCACTACTGGATGTCGGGCCTGGCCGCGCTGCGCGTCGCCCAGCCGCTGGAGATCCCCGTCGTGCAGACCTTCCACGCGCTCGGGGCGGTCAAGCGCCGCCACCAGGGCGCGCTCGACTCGAGCCCGCCCGAGCGGATCGGCGTCGAACGCGAGATCGGGCGCGTGTGCGCCGCGGTCATCGCCACCAGCGAGGAGGAGGCCGCCGAACTCGCCGAGATGGGCGTCCCCGCAGAGAAAGTCGCGGTCGTGCCCTGCGGCGTGGACCTCGACCGCTTCTGCCCCGTCGGCCCCGTCGCGGGCCGAGACGGGATGCCGCGCCTGCTCGCCGCCGGAAGACTGGTGCGGCGCAAGGGGATCGACACCGCCATCGCCGCCATGAAGGAACTGCCGGGGGCCGAACTCGTGATCGCCGGAGGACCGCTCGACGGCCCGATGGAACACGACCCGGAAGCGGCGCGCCTCAAGTGGGTCGCCCAGGAATGCGGCGTCGCCGACCGGGTCCTCATGCCCGGCAAGGCCTTCCACGAGGCGATGCCCGCGCTCTACCGCGCCGTCGAAGTCGTCGTGTCCACGCCCTGGTACGAGCCGTTCGGCATGGTCCCGCTCGAAGCCATGGCCTGCGGCGTGCCCGTGGTCGCCACCGCGGTCGGCGGCATCAAGGACACCGTCGTCGACGGCGTGACCGGAACCCTGGTGCGCGAACACGACCCGTCCGCGATCGCCGCCGCCGTCCGCCCCTACCTGTACGACAAGGCACTGCGCGAACGCACCGGCATCGCGGGCCGCGCAAGGGCATGCGCCAAGTACTCCTGGGACACTGTGGCGGCCGATACCGCCAAGATCTACGAAACGGTCAAGTTCTGACCGCCCCGCGACTCCCCTTGCACCACTTCGACATTCGCGACCCGAAATCGCCCTATCCTCCTGCGCTGCGTTTACCGCCCGACGTTGCGGGCAACACCGTTAAGGACAAGTCCGCTTCCGAGGAGACGACATGGCCGTGACCGGAGACCCACCCTCCCCTGAGGACACCGTCCTCGTCCTGCGCGCCCTCGGCGTCGGCGACCTCCTCACCGCGGTCCCGGCCCTGCGGGCCCTGCGCCGGGCCCTCCCCGACCACCGGATCGCCCTCGCCGCACCAGAAGCACTGCGCCCGCTCGCCGACCTCGTCGAAGCGGTCGACCGGCTCCACCCCACCACCGGACTCGGCGGCCTGCAATGGCACGACGAAGCACCCGCACTCGCGGTGAACCTGCACGGCCGCGGCCCCGACAGCCTGCGCGACCTCCAGAACACCGGGGCCACCGAAGTCATCGCGCACCGCCACCCCGCCGTCCCTGACGTGGCGGGGCCGCGCTGGCGGCCCGAACTCCACGAGATCGACCGCTGGTGCCGCCTCCTGGAGCGGTGGGGCATCGCCGCCGACCCGACCGACCTGCTCCTCGCGCCGCCGCCGCGACCGAACCCGCACGTCGGCACCATCGTGGTGCACCCCGGTGCGGCCGCCGCGTCACGGCGCTGGCCCGCCGACCGTTTCGCCTGGGTCGCAAGGCAACTCCAAGACGACGGGCACGAGATCGCCATCACCGGCGATCACGACGAGATCAGCCTGGCGCGGGCGGTCGCCGCGGCCGGAGGCATCGCGCCGTGGCGGGTCCTGGCCGGGCACACCGACCTCGAAGAACTCGCGGCCGTGATCGCCTCGGCCCGACTGGTACTCAGCGGCGACACCGGAATCGCACACCTGGCGACGGCGTTCAACACGCCGTCCGTAGTCCTTTTCGGACCGTCCCCGCCGACGCTGTGGGGGCCGCCGCCGTGGAAGCGCCGCCACCGCGCCCTGTGGGCCGGACGCACCGGCGACCCGCTCGCCGAACGACCCGACCCGGGCCTGCTCGAACTCGAAGCGCCCCAAGTGCTCGGGGAAGCCAGAAGGCTCCTGGAGCGCTACCCGTTCTGATCGCGCCGCTGGTAGTCCGCGAAGCGCCGCAACACCACCGCGATCAACCGCGCCATCAGCCGCCGCGGCCGCCGCGGCAGCAGATGCGCCTCCGGCCAGTTCCGCACATCCGGCACCACATAGCCCCGGTTGCGGTCCAGCGCCCGCAACGCCTGCCGCACGATCTTCTCCGGATCGGCCAGCAGCCACCCGAGCTTCTTCCTGCTGTACTTGATCCCGTTCGCAATCGGGAACTCCGTGTCCACCGGCCCCGGGCACACCGCGAGCACCCGCACCCCCGAGTCCCTCACCTCGACCCACAACCCGAGGCTGTAGTTCACGACGAACGCCTTCGTCGCCGCGTACAGGGACATGAACGGCTGCGCCTGGAACCCCGCCATCGACGCCACGTTCACCACCGCACCCGAACCGCGCGCCACCATCCCCGGCAGGAACCGCTTCACCAGGCCCGCCACCGCCACCACGTTCACCATCGCCACATCGCGGCCGTAATCCGCGTCGATCTCGACGTCCCGCCCGAACGTCCCGATCCCCGCGTTGTTCACCAGCACCTCGACCTCGACCCCGGCCGCATCCACCGCCTCGCCGACCCGATCGGCCGCCCCCGGCTCCGCGAGATCCCGCACGATCACCAGTGCCTCGACCCCGTGCCGCTCCCGCAGCTCCCCGGCGAGCGCCTCCAGCCGCGCCTCGGACCGTGCGACAAGCGCCACGTTCAACCCGCGCGCCGCCAACTGCCGGGCGAAGGCCGCCCCGATCCCCGCTGAAGCGCCCGTGACCAGCGCCCACGGCCGCAGCGCCAACGACCCCGAACCCATACCGGCCCCTCCCGCAAGAAACGAAAACCAGCCCCAGCCTAGCGATCGGACCGCGACCGAGGGTCGCGCCGCAGGTAGCGGGCGATTCGGCCGAAACTCGGCGGGTACTCTTGCCGCACCATGTCGATGTCGATGCCGACCAACCCGATCACGCGGCGACTGGCCCTGCCGGGCTGGTCGGTCCTGCGATTCAGCCTCACGATCATCGCCGGCGCGCTCCTGGCCGCCGCGATCGCCACCGGCGTGCTGGTGGTGTTCTGGATCGGCATCCCCGTCGCCGTCGTGGTCCTGCTCGCCATCCGCGTCTGGGCCAACTCCCAGCGGCGCGTCATCGGCGAGCAGCTGGGCGTGCACATCCCCGTCCCGTACCGGCCCCGCCTCAAGAAGGCCCGCCTCGACCAGCAGGCGCTGTGGCTCGTGCGCGAGGCCGCGACCTGGCGCGACGTCGCCTGGCTCGCGATCGACGCGACCCTCGGGTTCATGGTCAACCTGCTGTACCTGTGCGTCTTCGGCATCGCCGTGTACTACCTGGTGCAGCCCCTGCTGCTGGTCACGATCTTCCACTCCGGGCCGACCCCGGCCGTGAACGACTTCGGCTTCTTCGACTTCGACACGCCGGTCAAGACCCTCATGCTCGTGCCCCTCGCGCTCGCGTGCGGCGTGGCCTGGTGGCGCTGGGGCGAACTGTTCCTGCGCTGGTACTCCCACCTCGGCGTCCTGCTGCTCGGCCCGACGTCGAAGGCCCTGCTCACCGCGCGCGTCTCCGAGCTGCGGCACTCGCGCGACCAGACCGTCGACCACGCCGCCGCCGAACTGCGCCGCATCGAACGCGACCTGCACGACGGCGCGCAGGCCCGCATCGCCGCCCTCAGCCTCACCCTCGGCATGGCCGAGGAACTGCTCCACAACGACCGCCCCAAGCAGGCCGCGGCCCTCGTCGGCGAGGCCCGCCAGGCCTGCTCGGACGCGCTGGAGGAGATCCGGCGCCTCGCGCGCGGCATCCACCCGCCCGTCCTCGCCGACCGCGGCCTCAGCGGCGCACTCCAGGCGATGGCGCTCGACCACCCGCTGCCGGTCACCGTCGTCGACCGCCTCGGCGGCAAGCTCCCCGCGCCGCTCGAAGCCGCGGTCTACTTCGCCACGAACGAAGTGCTCACCAACATCACCAAGCACGCCGAGGCCCGCCACGTGCAGCTCGTCGTCGCCCACGCCGACGACGAGGTCGTCGTCGAAGTCCGCGACGACGGCCGCGGCGGCGCGGTCATCGCCCCCGGCGGCGGCATCGACGGCGTGCGCCGCCGCCTCGACGCCTTCGACGGCACCGTCGAAGTCGAGAGTCCCGAAGGCGGCCCCACCGTGGTGACGATGACGATCCCCGCGCTGGCACCAGTCGGCGGCGACGCCGATAATGGGACTTGAATGGCCCGGATTCGCCGAGTTCCACCAAGCGACATCGCTGCCTGACCCCAGGCCCCGACCACCGAGGAGCTTCATGGACGTCGTTCTCGCCGAAGACCACTCGCTCCTGCGCGATGGCCTGACCCGGATGCTCGAAGCCCACGAGTGCACCGTGGTCGAGGCGGTCGACAACGGGCCCGCCCTCACCGCGGCCCTGCTCAAGCACCGGCCCGACGTCGCGGTGGTCGACATCCGGCTCCCCCCGACGTTCAAGGACGAGGGGCTGCGGGCGGCCATCGAGGCCCGCCGCCACATCCCGGCCCTGCCGATCCTGGTCCTGTCGCAGTACGTGGAGCAGCTGTACGCGCGCGAACTCCTCGGCGACCGCCGCGGCGGCGTCGGCTACCTGCTCAAGGACCGAGTCTCCAATGTCGCCGAGTTCATCGAGGCGCTGCGGCGCGTCGCGGCCGGCGGTACGGCCATGGACCCCGAGGTCGTCGCGACACTCCTTGGCAGGCAGCGGAACCGGCTCGAAGGGCTGACCCCGCGCGAGCTGGAGGTCCTGGGGCTGATGGCCGAGGGACGCACGAACGCGGCGATCGCCGCGGCGCTGTTCGTGACCGAGAAGGCCGTGGGCAAGCACTCGGCGAACGTCTTCCGCAAGCTCGGCCTCGGCCAGTCCGAGGACGACAACCGCCGGGTCCTGGCGGTCCTGGCCTACCTCGAGGACAACTGAGGTCCTCGCCTACTTCAAGGACAACTAGGGTCCTCGTCTGCCGTGAGGGCGGCTAGGGCTCTCGCCTGCGGCGAAGCGGGCTAGTGGGGCGTACACCCCCTGACACACGGGGCAGTGGCGGTCCGAAATGCACTAGTCCGCCCCACTGCACCCGCGCGCCGGCGAGACGACGATTGAGCCGTCGGACGAATCGAAGGCGAGGAAGTGCGATGGTGCTCATCACTCCAACCAGGCCCGTGGACGAATCGCCCACCGGGCCCAAACCCGTACTCGGCGGTCGGCGCGATGCCGGACGCCAGTCCCTGGTCTACCTCTTCCTACTCATCCCCATGGCCGCGCTGGTCGCCGCGATCCCCTTCGCCTGGTCGACCGGACTGCTCAGCTGGACCGACGTGATCCTCGCGTTCGTCTTCTTCGAGCTCACCGGCCACGGCGTCACCATCGGCTTCCACCGCCTGTTCACGCACGGATCGTTCCGCCCCAACCGGCCGCTGAAGATCGCCCTCGCGATCATCGGCAGCATGTCGGTGCAGGGCCCGGTCATCACCTGGGTGGCCGACCACCGGCGCCACCACGCCTTCTCCGACAAAGAGGGCGACCCGCACTCGCCGTGGCTCTTCGGGACCTCCGCCTGGGCGTTGACGCGGGGCTTCTGGCACGCGCACATGGGCTGGATGTTCCAGCGGCACAACACGACCAATGAAGAGCGCTTTGCGCCGGACCTGCTCAAGGACCGCGACATCGTGCTCATCGACAAGTTCTTCTGGGTCTGGACGGTGGCGACGTTCTTCCTTCCGGCGATCCTGGGCGGGCTCATCACGCAGTCGTGGATGGGCGCTCTGACGGCGTTCTTCTGGGCGAGCCTGGTGCGCGTCGCGTTCCTCCACCACGCGACGTGGTCGACGAACTCGATCTGCCACATGATCGGCGAGCGCCCGTTCAAGAGCCGGGACAAGGCCGCCAACTTCTGGCCGCTCGCGCTGCTGTCGTTCGGAGAGTCCTGGCACAACTCGCACCATGCCGACCCGACCTGCGCGCGCCACGGCGTCAAGCGCGGGCAGATCGACACCTCGGCCCGGTTCATCTGGATGTTCGAGAAGGCGGGCTGGGCCACGGACGTCAAGTGGCCGGACAAGGAACGCTTCGCCCGACTCACCGTGAAGTGACGCGAGGGCGCAGGCGGAAGCCAGTGCCATATGACATACCACCTTGGGGCGGGCCGCTGCGCGGCCCGCCCCAAGGTGCGTTGCGGGGTCCATCGCGCTGGTCGGCGCAGGGCTTAGCGCCCCGCGCCCATTATGACGGACCTCACTACACCATCACTGACACTGGATGTCAGTGAACCTCCCGCATGCTCCTTCCATGACGATCACCGCCCGCGCCGTCGCCGGTCCCGCCGACCGCGACCCCGCTCGCACTGCCCTGCCCACCCTGCCCGCCCCCAGTCGGGCCGAGCGCCTGCTCCTGCCCGCCACCTTCGTCACCAGCCTCGGCAACGGGATCCAACTCGTCGCCGCCGCCGTCCTCGTCTTCACCACCGGCCAGAGCGCCCTCGCCGTCGGCTGGCTGTTCATCGCCGTCTCCGTCCCGCCCGCCCTGCTCTCCCTCTGGTTCGGCACGGTCGCCGACCGCTTCGACCGCCGCACCCTGTGCCTCATCGCCGACCTCGTCAGCGCCGCAGCAGCACTCGTCCTCCCCGTCTGGATCCTCACCGGCGGCGACCCCGGCCCCGTCGCCTACGCCACCGCGTTCGCCCTCTCCCTCCTCTCGGCCCTGTTCATGCCCGCGAGCAACGCCCTCATCAAGGAACGCGTCCACCCCGCCCGCGTGGCCCGGTTCAGCGCCCACTACGAGATGGCCATGCAGCTCGGCCTGCTCCTGGCCGCGTCCATCGGCGGCTTCCTCATCCATTTCATCGGCACCACGCCGCTGTTCATGTTCAACGGCGCGACCTTCCTGCTCTCGGCCGTCGCCATGTGGGCCATGCGCCGCGCGCCCGCCCGCGCCGAGACGGCCGAGCAGGTGGCGGAGGCCGACGGCGTGGACGGTGCGCCGCTGCTGCGCCTTGGCCTGCTGTACGCGCTCTGCCAGGTCATGACGATGGTCAGCAACACCACCCTGATCGTCCTCGTCTACAAGGGATTTGGTCGGGGCGCCGGGATCTACGGGCTCACGGATGCCTTGGCGGGCCTCGGTTTCTGCGTCGCGGCGGCGCTGTACACGCGGGTGAGCGGACGCTTCGGGCAGTTCCGCACGGCGGTGGTCGGCGGCGTCGGCTGCGCCCTGTTCTCGCTCCTGCTGCCGCTGCACCTGATGGTGCTGCTGAGCTGTATTCCGTTCGCGGCGTTCCTGATCGGGCTGTCGCGGGTGGGGATGCGTTCGCTGCTGCTGGCGGCGGTGCCGGAACGGCGGGCGGGGCGGCTCTTCGGAGCGGTGAACGCGGTCGGGCTGGGGTTGAGCGGGGGAGTGACAGTGCTGGTGGCACTGGTCGCCGACGCCACGCACATCCGGTACGGGTTCCTCCTACTGGGAGGAATCTGCGCGGTGGCTACCGTGGCAACAGCGATGACCCTGCGCGGAAGATTCCGCGAGTAATGGTGACGACCCCGCGCGCGAAAACGCCCTGGCAGCGGCGACGACCGCGCACCGAAGAACCCCCTAGTAACAGCAATGACTCCGCGCGCGAAAACGCACCAGTCAGGCGAAAGCCACTCGTGTCCCTTGCGCTCTGAAAACTGTCGTACCCCTGAGGCAGGGTTTGAACTGGGGGCCCATCGATGTCCGATTTGCCGGGACCCTCCGTTCATCTTCTCGCTCACCCGGGCGTGTCAACGGTGCGGGCCGCGCTTCCTCGCGGCCTTCCTTCAACCTTTCGCTCGCCCGGGCGTGTCAGGCGTGTCAGGAGTGGAGGGCCGCCGCTTCCAAGGCGGACTTGCGCATCAGCGCCCGCAGCGAGGCCGGTTCGAGGACTTCGACCCCGCCCAGGCGCAGCAGTTCCCCCACCGCATGAGCGTCGGTCTCGATCGGGATGGTTGCGACCGCCCAACCTGCCTCATCCCGCGCCGCCTCCCCGATGGCCGCCACCGAGTCCGCGTCGAGGTTGTCCCCGGCCCGCTCCACGGCCCCGGGCGAGAACCGCACCACGGCGGTCCCCCGATATCGGCGGGCGTCGAACGCGTCGAGCTGCGTGGCCCACCAAGCCGCCAGGTCGAAGTCCTCGGGCCGCTCGAATCGCTCGTCGCTCTTCCAGGCCGCCAGCAGATTCGACACCTTGTAGAGGTGCGCCGGGCGGGTCGGGCTCGCGGCGACCAGGTACCAGCGGCCGCCCTTGAGGACCAGGCCGAGCGGCCACAGCTCGCGCTCGACCACGTTCGGCGCTTCCCAACGCCGATACCGCACGTGCAGCGGCCGCTGCTCCCAGGCCGCGTTCGCGACCACGGCCAGCAGCGGCACCGGCTCGGCGCGCTGGAACCACCCGGCGACGTCCAGATGGAAGAGCTGCCGGGCCCGCTCGGTCCGCTCGCGGTGGGCCTTCGGCATAGCCGCCGACAGCTTCAGCTCCAGGGCCGCCAGTTCGGTCTGGAGCCCCAGGTCGGCGGCGGCCGCGGGGACGCCGGACAGCGCCAGCGCCTCGGCCTCGCCGTCGGTGAGGCCGGTCAGGCGGGTCCGGTACCCGTCGAGGAGCCGGTAGCCGCCCGCGTGGCCGCTCTCGCCGTAGATCGGGATGCCCGCGGCCGCAAGGGCTTCGGCGTCCCGGTAGACCGTGCGGACCGAGACGCCGAGTTCGCTCGCAAGCCGCTCGGCGGTCATGCCCCCGCGCTGTTGGAGGAGGAGCAGCATCGAGACCAGACGACCAGCACGCATGACGCCAGTATCGCCGACCGCAGCAGCAGGCCGGGCGGACCGGGGTCGGCTACACGGGGCAACCGCGCTGCGGAGGGTTTCCGCCGAACGCGGACATGCGCTGCGACCGGTCCCTAGAGTCCGTTGCGGAAACTGAACGGCGCGGGTCGACAAGGACTCGACGCCGCATCGAAGGAACCGCAGGGGAGTGGCATGACACCGCATCCGACCGACCGATCCACCGAACCGCGGGTGAGCACCGAGCGATGCGTCCGACCGAGGGCGAGCACCGAGCGACGCGTCCGACCACGCTTCGCCGCGTCGCACCTGCGGCGCCTGGTCACCGCGGCCGCCGCCGGGCCGCTGGCACTGCTCCTCACTGCCGCTGCGGCAGCGGCGGCGCCGGCCGAGACCGCGTCCATATCGGACGCGCCCGAGCAGATCAACGTCATTCCCGACATCAACTGGAACACCCTCGACATCAACTCCACCGGGGCGGACATCGACCTCCTCAACAGCAAGAAACCCTTCAAGACCGGCGCGCTCGACGGTGAGGTCGATCTCGCGCTGCCTGTCGGACAGCTCGACCCGCAGGCCGCGAACCTGTTCCTCCGCAGTGCAGATGGCACTGCGGGTGACTTCGGGGACGTCCACGTCCTGATCGGCCCCGCCACGCCGACCGAAGGCGAAGAATGCGTGCCCGTGGCGGGATCGATCACGATCAAGGAAGGCCTGGAGTTCCAGGTCGACAAGATGCCCGGTGGCAAGCGGGGGACGGAGAGCGGCGGCGATCCGATCTCCGTGACCACCGGCCCGGTGGTGTTCGAGCCGGTGATCGCCGACGCGCCGGAGGCTTTCCCGCCGGTGAACCAGTCGTACACCCTGCACGAGCCGGTCAATCTCTACTCTTCAGGCGGCGATGCCGGTCAGGGCGACAAGATCGGGACGCTGGAGAGTTTCGGGGTCGTCGTCAACCAGTCCGCCTAGGCCGCAGCAACCTTGAGGCCGGTCGATCCGATGAGGACCGACCGGCCTTTCGGTCCGCTAGCCCACGCGCCCCGCTCGCAGAGGGATTTCGCCGAAACGATCGGTACGGCAAGAAGAGTGCATAGAGTCCCTTGTGGAATTCGAACGGCACCGGCTAACGCAGCTCGGAGCCGTTGCACCGCACGAGCAAGGGAGCAGCATGTCCACTACCCCGACCCACCGATCCGCCCAGCGACGACCCGCGAAACAGACGCGCCGCGTGGCGACGGCCCTGGCCGCAGGGCCGCTCGCCGTTCTCTTCACGGCTGCCGCCGCGGCCGCCGCACCAGGTGACGCCGACCGCGCCGCCGAGATCGCGAGCGGGGTCGCGGGGGAAGCCGCATCGAGCTGCACCGAGCAGCAGCAGGCCGTCCCGGAGGTCAAATGGCAGTCCGCCTCCGTGAAGAGCGACGGCGTGCTGCTGACCCTTGACGAGGAGGCCGGGATCTTCACGACCGGTGCGCTCAAGGGCGAGGTCGACCTCGGCCTGAACCCTGCGGGAGACCGGGCGGACGCGGACAACCTGTTCCTGCACAAGAAGAAAGGCTCATACAGCGATTTCGGCGACGTCACCGTCATGATCGGCCCGGTCGTCCCGATCGAGGGGAGGCACTGCGGTTCCCTGCCGGTGATCGAGTTCCCGACCGGCGTCGAATTCCAGGTCGGGAGGTTCCCCACCGAAAGCGGAAGCGCCGGTGGCGAAGACGCGCAAAGCAGCATTATGGACGATTCCGAGAGCGGCGGCGACCCGATCTCGCTCGTGACCGACCCGTTCGTTCTTGAACCCGTGCACGGCGAATCCACCGAAGGCATTCCGACGGTGAACGAACCGTACAAGCTGGAGGACTCCATGTCGCTCTACCACTGGAACGCCGACGGCGACTTCGTGAAGGTCGGCGCCCTGGAAGAGTTCACCGTCGTCATCAAGAAGACGCCCTAGCAAGAAGACGTCCCGGACCATAACGGCCGCAGCAACAGCGACCGCAGGAGAAAACAGCGGCGAGGCCGGTCGATCCCCATTGGATCGACCGGCCTCGCCGGCGTCAAGTCAGCGATCGACGTTGGCCATGTTGGCCTCCTCATGACGCTCGCCCGCGGCAGGCGTGAGGTTGTTCAGACGCTCGATCTGGCCCGCGGTCAGCTCGACCGCGTCGGCGGCGGTGTTCTCCTCGACGCGACTGACCCGCTTCGTGCCCGGAATCGGGGCGATGTCCTCGCCCTGGGCCAGCAGCCAGGCGAGCGCGATCTGCGCCGGCGTCGCGTCCGCTTCGGCCGCGACGGCCTGGACCTCGTCGACGATGCGCAGGTTGCGCTGCAGGTTCTCACCGACGAAGCGCGGGTTGTTCTTGCGCCAGTCGTCGTCGGAGAGATCGTCGGTCGACCGGATGTTCCCGGTCAGGAACCCATGGCCCAGCGGCGAATACGGCACGAAGCCGACGCCGAGTTCACGCAGCAGCGGCAGCAGCTCGGCCTTGGGGTCCCTCGTCCACAGCGAGTACTCGGTCTGGAGTGCGGCCAGCGGGTGCACGGCGTGGGCGCGGCGGATCGTGGCGGGCCCGGCCTCCGAGAGGCCGATGTGGCGGACCTTGCCCTCGGCGACCAGCTCGGCGAGCGCGCCGACGGTGTCCTCGATCGGCGTGTTCGGGTCGACGCGGTGCTGGTAGTAGAGGTCGATGTAGTCGGTGCCGAGGCGTTGGAGCGAGCCTTCGACTGCGGTGCGGACGTTTGCCGGGCTGGAGTCGAGGTTGCCCGGGCCCGCGCCGTGGTGCGAGACGAAGCCGAATTTCGTCGCCAGCACGACCTGGTCGCGGCGGCCCTTGAGCGCCTTGCCGACCAGTTCCTCGTTGACGTACGGGCCGTAGATCTCGGCCGTGTCGAGGTGCGTGACGCCCAGGTCGAGGGCCCGGTGGATGGTTCGGATCGACTCGGCGTCGTCGAACTCGGCGGTGTTGTAGAAGGCGGACATGGACATCGCGCCCAGTCCGATGCGGGAGACCTTGAGGTCCCCGAGCGAAGCCTGCTTCACGAGATTTCCCCGTTCGAATCGGTGTTGGAAGGTGATGCCGAAAATCGGTGCTGGTCGGCACCCGGTCACAGCATGAGCCTGACACGGTCTCGGTCCGCCGAAAAGAGCCGAAATCTATACCTGGTTGCGTGGTTCCAGGTAGCGATCGCTACCCCCCAAGCCGGCGGTTTCAGAGCTGTTTCCGCAGTAAGGTGGCGGTATGAGCAAGGACGTGCGACTGGGTGAGCTGGGGAGTTTCCTCAAGGTCCGGCGCGGGGAGCTGAGCCCTCGCGAGGTCGGCCTGCCCGAGACCGGACGCCGCCGGGTCCCCGGGTTGCGCCGCGAGGAGGTCGCGCAGCTCGCGTCGATCAGCACCGAGTACTACACCCGGATCGAGCAGGGACGTATGCAGGCGTCCGGGCCGGTTCTGCTCGACCTCGCGCGGGTGCTGCGCATGGACGACGACCAGCGGGACTACATGCTCGAACTGGCCGGGAAGGAACGCGCCCGGCCGCGCCGCAGCGCGGGCCAGAAGGTCCGACCGCAGTTGCGGCGGTTGCTCGACGGGACGGACGCTCCGGCGCTCGTGACGGGGCAGCGCATGGACATCCTGGCGTGGAATCCGCTCGCCGCCGCGTTGATCATGGATTTCGCGCAGGTCCCGGCCAAGGACCGGAATTATGTGCGGCTGGTGTTCACCGATCCGGCCTTCCGAACCTTGTATGACGACTGGGCCGGGATCGCAAAGACCTGTGTCTCGTTCCTGCACATGGAGGTCGCGCAGCGGCCGGACGATCCGCGGCTGGCGGCGCTGGTGGGGGAGTTGTCGGTGCGGGACGGGCAGTTCCGGCAGTGGTGGGCCGCGCATCATGTGGCGCAGAAGGCGAGTGGGACGAAGCGTTTCCATCACGCGTTGGCGGGGGATCTGACGCTGGACTGGGATATCTTCACCTGCCCGACCGATCCCGATCAGCAGTTGGTCGTCTACTCGGCCGAGCCGGGGAGTGTTGCGGATGAGGGGCTGCGGTTCCTCGCCTCCTGGGCGGCCACTGGTAAGTCGAATATGGACGATCTGGGCATGGGGCAAGCAGGCACGGACACCAAGGGCGCCGGCCAAGCGGGCAAGGGTGCGCAGGGTGTGCAGGGTGCGGGACAAGCAGCCGGCGGGCAGTCGGACACAGATTCGACTGACTTACACGACCAACTTATGCTGCCGTGCCCGGCGTCGACCTGCGCCGGGCACGGCGGTCCTGTTAGGTGTATTCGGGTTAGGTGTTTTCGGGTTTGGCGATGAGGCGGTGGGCGTTGTCGAGGATCCAGGGGCACCATTCGTCGTTGTGCCAGGCGCCGAACCAGGTTGGTATGGGGTCGGGTTCGTCGATGAAGCGGCAGATGTCGCGTGGGCCTGCGCCGTCGTTGCAGGTGATGCGGTATTCGGGGATGAGGAGCGGGTGTGTGGTGCCGGGTGCGCCTTCGCGGTAGACGCTGAATACGGCTGGGCCCCTGTCGAAGTCGCCGAGCCAGCCGTCGGCGAGCGGGTCAGGCTCGGACTGGGGCACGGGCTGGGGCATGGAGTTGCGATCCGGGTCGGGTTCAGCATTGGGATCGGGATCGGGATCGGGATCGGGATCGGGTGATGCTGTGGTGGTGTCAGCCATTGCAGAACCTCACCGAACCCAGGCCGCCGTCATCACCAGAACTGCCAGAGCTGCCAGGGCCGACAGCGCGGTCGGTGCGGCTGGGATGGTCAGTGCGGTCGGTATGGTTGGCGCGGTTGGTGTCACGATCCTTGCGGTTGTCGAACGAGTGACCGTTGTAGAAGACCTTGAAAGCGGCGTCCTCGACCCACATCTTCCAGTCGGGGGCGAAGCTGCGCCAGCCTTTGCCCCAAGTGGCGTGCAGGTGGCCGGAGTTGAGTCCGGAGACTATGAGGACGATGTCGGCCCGGTTGCCGTTTGCATTGACCTGGAACGAGTCCGGGGTTGTGATGCTGGATGCGTGGACGGTGAATTCGGTGTGCCCGTCGCTGAAGCGCCCGCGCTTCAGCGGATCGGCGGGTGTTTGGTCGGTGTAGTGCGTGTCGGTCATGTCGGTTCTCCTCCCATCGACAAAACCAACGTAAGCCCAGGTCAAAGGTGCAAGCGACTTCCTGCGTGACCCCGTGTCCCGACCGCAAAGGTCATGGCTCAGATCGGTGTCTCAAATTAGCGGCTACTGTGCGCCACCGATTTGAGACAGTGCGCGAGACCAGCGATGTGTCCAGTGGCACTTCATGTCATCATGGCGGAATGTCATCGAATCTGAGGTTTGACGTCTGGGCCATTCATATGACCTTGAACAAGCTGTATGACACGCACGGCTTTGTGAGCGAGAGGGAGGGTGCGCGCTTCCTCAGAATGAACCACTCGACCCTCGGCCGCATGCTTGATGGGACCACGCAACAGTTCGATCCGTTGAAGGTCAAGGGCATGGCGATTCACTTGGGCGCCTCGCTGGAAGTGGCGGACCAACTCTTCGACCTTGCGGCGCAGACGCATGACCTCAGCGCATCCGGATACCAGCAGCCATCGAACCCCGGGAAGCAGCATGTCGACACGCCCTTCGGGCTGATCGAGTCCGGGGCTGGTCAGATCGACATCTACGAGGACAACTATGTTCCGGCCCCATTGCAGCTGATCGAGTACATGGATGCCCTGGTCAAGGACAATCCCTTCTCAACGCAGGAGGGGGCCAAGCGGTCAAAGGCGGATCGAGTCAAACGCCAGACGGCACTCTTCGGCGAGAACCTGCCAGACATGCGGGTGGTGATGAATGAGCATGCGCTGCTGAGAATCGAGCATGAGCCGTTCTACCAGCGCCAGATCGACCACATGCTTGACTTGATCGACCGCTACAACCTTGGGATCTATGTGCTTCCGCTGGACCGAGGTCTTCACCCGGCGATGCCTGGCGCGTTCACTATCATGGGGTTCAGTAACCCGATTGACCTCGAGGTCGTCTACCTGGAATCGTATGCGGGCAGCGAGTGGGTGGAGGAACAGGATGCGGTTACCCAGTTCCGTAAGCTGTTCAAGGTCATCCTGCAGCGATGTGTAGAGCTAGGAGCGTATCTCAATGGGCGACAACAAGTGGCGCAAGTCCAGCCGCACCGGGGGAGGCGACAACCAGAACTGCGTGGAGGCCCGCCTGAGCAGCGGTGATTTTCTGGTTCGCGACTCGAAGCTAGGCGAAGCATCCCCCGTTCTCACTGCCTCCCCTGCCGATTGGCGTGGTTTCCTCACCGCCGTCGCGAAATTACCCGCACTGACTATCCGCACTGTTTGCCCGCCACCTCATGGCGGCGTGCCGGGCCGGGAGCACTTAGCTCCCGGCCCGGTTGCGTTGCCGCTCAGACCTCTTCAGCTCGCTTAAGTCTTCGCGAGTGCAGCCAGACCCGCGTACGCCTCATCGAACTGCTTCAACGCCGCCTCGATGTTCGGTTGCGGCTCTGGGTCGTCCAGCGCCGCTTGCAACAGCGAGATCCCGGCTGTCAGGTCCTTGCCAATGCCCTCGAGTGCTGGCTGCGGTTCCGGATCCTTGTAGACCTTCCCGCTCTTCAGGTCCACCCATCCGACCTGGTTCAGTTCGATCGGGTACTTCTCGATGATCTCGGCCGCAGTGATCAACAACTGCGTGGCCTGGGCGCGAAGTTGCTTGGCGAGCTTGACATCGTCGGTCAAGGCCGACGCGGCGAGGGTCGCGAAACCCGCTCCCAGGTAGTCGTTGAACTTCTCCTCGACCGCCGGGTCGATCAGGTCCTTCCAGAAGTCGAACTCCGGCACGCACTGCGGGCACCCCGGCGGCCACGGTCCCGGACCCAGCACGGGGACTTCGATCCAGTAGCAGTCCCAGATGACCGTCCCTCCCAGGCTCCCGACGGGGAAGCAGATCTTGATGTACTGGCCCCCCGCCTGGGCGGGCGACGGTATGAACATGACCGCGGCCGCGACGAGCGCGACCGCGAGCAGGAAACGTTGAATGATGAGGCGCATGGGCACTCCTTGAGAAGGGTGTGGTACCGCCTCAGTATCGGATCGCCTTGGGGGACACGGGGTACATGACCGCGTTCTGACCAGCGACGACTGTGTCCTATCGGGACGGAAAAGCGGTACTGCCGAATTTGCTCCGGCGATACCGTCACTGCGAGGGTCGAAGTTGGCACACTCTGTGCCAGTGGTTCTGTGCCGGCGACCTCGAGTGAGGGACCTCGAGGGACCGACTCTGCGCTGGCGACCGAAGCCTGGTCGGATCTGGCGCGGGGCAGCGGTCGGGGGCATTGGGCGGGACATTGAGTGGGGCATCGGATGGCGGTTCGGGCGCAGTGCCGTCGTCGGCGTCGTCGACCGCTCGGCTCGTCTGCTCGTCTGCTCGACGGTCCGCGCTCCCGCGCCCTCCGGCGAGGCGCCGACCGCGGCCTTCATCGCGCTCCCGCGCTCCCGCGCGGTTACGGGCCCGCGCACCCATGCCCTCACGCGCTTGCGGGCCCGCGGGCCCGCAACCGCGGTTCCGGTTCGCGCACTTGCGATTCCGGCTTACGCCCGACCTTCGGGCCGGGTCTGACGCTCCGCACATCCGGGCACCCGCGGGTGTTCAAGGCGCCCAAGCGCAGCAGCGCGCCCGCGCACCCGCAAACCCGCGCGTTGGCGGACCAGCGCACCCACGCACTCATGGGTATTCATGGTGTCCAAGCTGGGCAGCCCGCCCCGCCCGCCCGTCTGTCCCCCCCGTCCGTCCGCGCGCTCGTCCGCCCACCCCGCCCGCGCGCTGACGCGCTGGCTCACCCGAGCTGGCGTTGCCTGAGCGGCCCGCTTTCGAAGCGTCCCGGTCGGGCGTCCACCCCAACCGTTTCGCTTACGCGCCCCGCTCTGCGATTCCCGCCAGCACCTTTGCCGCCCGCTCGGGGTGGACCAGGAAACCGACGTGGCTGGTCTCCAAGGTGTGCACGTCGAACAGGTTCTCCGGCGTCAAGGCGTCCGCCTCCTTGATGAACAGGTCCTGCAACTCGATCGGGATCGACAGGTCCTGCGTCAACCGCAGATAGCTCCTCGGAATCCTGCCCCAGGTCTCGGCGTTCGCGCGGTCCTCGGGGCCGCCCGCGTCCAGGCTTTCGTCGGGTGTCAGGCTCGACAGGAAGACGCGGAACTCGTCGTCCGTCCCGTCAGCGAGCATCGACTCCTTCAGTGCCGCAAGCAGTGTCGGGTCGGCGGTGCGCCAGTTCATGCGCACCGCGCCGAGCCTGGCCGGGTTCGCCGCCGCCACGCCGAACACCTGGTCGAGCACGCTCCCGGAGTTCTCCGGCCTGGCGACGTACTCGCCCGGCGTGTGCTCGACGCAGCACCACGCCGAGGCGTAGACCATGCGGTCGATCAGCTCGGGGTGCGCGTTCGCCACAGCGGTCAAGGTGACCCCGCCTCGGCTGTGCCCCAATGCGATCACCGGGCCGTGCGCCTTCGCGCGGCGCAGGATCTCGACCATGTGGTCGACGTTCGCGCGCAGGCCCACCCCGGCGAGATTCGATGCTGCCTCGGCCAGTTCCGCCGCGTCCTGGGTCTGGTACGCGGAGGGGACGCCCGCCGCGAAACCGTGGCCCGGCAGGTCCACCGCGAGTGAGCGGTGCCCGAGGAGGGCGAGCTCGCGTTGGAGCGGGGCCCAGGTGAACGAGTTGGCGTTGGAACCGTGGATGAGTACAAACGTCGGTGTCATAACTCCTAATATTCCCATCTGCACCAGCGCTCTGCGGCACCGGTTCGCGACGGTGTGCAATGCGGCGGTGGTCGGGTCGAACGCAGATCGGCGGTAGCCCAACCGCGGCGGCCCCGCCGCCGGGCACCGCCGGGCACCGCCGGGCACCGCCGGGCACCGCCGGGCACCGCCGGGCACCGCCGGGCACCGCCGGGCACCGCCGGGCACCGCCGGGCACCGCCGGGCACCGCCGGGCACCGCCGGGCCGCTCTTACACGCCAGTGGCATATCACATGTCACGCGTCATGCAGCGCTCCTGCGGTGCCCGCCGACTTCCCCCGCTACACGAAGGTCGCTCCGAGGTTCGCGTAGTTCTTGGGGACCAGGAAGTTCGTTGAGGCGATCGAGCCGTCCGCGGTGCGTGCGCCGGTCACGACCGAGGCGCTGGTGTTCGCCAGGTCGGCGTCGACCCAGCTCGACTTGATGTTCCAGGAGTTGCCCGAACCGGTCGAGGAGCCGAGCGCGACGGGGGTCGCGTTGTTGACCGCGAGGTTGGCAGTCAGCGTCGAGGTCGAGGAGTCGAAGTCGAAGCCGGTCTTGCCGTTCTTCCAGGCCGTCGAGCGGCTGATCTGGAGTGAGCCGGGGTTGCCGTTGTCGGTGAAGCCGTGCGCGGAGTTCTTCCAGGCCATGGAGTTCACGACCACGTGGTTCGCGGGCAGGTCGTCATCGCCGCCACCCATCTTGAAGCCGTTGCCGTCGCCGGAGTAGTTCGGGATGTTCCAGTAGTTGTAGCCGTTGCCCCAGGCTGCGGTCTTCTCGATGCGGATGGGGGAGAGGAACTCCCAGGCGTCGAAGCCGTCGTCGGCGTTGTTCCACAGTCGAGCGCCGATGACGGTGTTGCCGGTGCCCGAACCTTCCTTGATGGCCAGGCCGTCGGCGCTCTCGCCGTTCTTGCGCGGGTCGCGGTTGCCGTAGGAGTCAAGGTTCACTATGCGGTTGTTCGAGGACGCGCCCTGGATGTGGAGGCCGGACTCGTAGTTGTCGCGGGTGATGAGGCGGTCGTAGACGTTGCTGTTGCTGTCGACCGCGAAGATCGCGTAGGGGCCGTGGATGATCTCGAGGTTCTGGAAGTGCCAGTAGTCGCCTTCGACGTGGAGGGCGCCGCGGTCGGCGCGGGGGATCGAGGAGTCGACGGCGCCGGGGGTGTAGGGCATGTTCTCGCCGTCGATGATCACTTTCTCGGTGCCGTAGGCGCGCATGGTGATCGGGGCTGCGGCGGTGCCATTTGAGTTGACCTTGACGGTCACGGTCGGGGCGTAGGTGCCGCCGCGGATCTGGATGACGGTGCCGGGCGTCGCCTTGTTGACGGCGGCCTGGATCGTTTTGAGCGGGGCGGCGACGGTGCCGGCGTTGGCATCGTTGCCGTTGGTGGCCACGGTGATCGTGGTGGTCTGGGCGGACGCGGACTGGGTCCAGGCGAACGCGGAGGCGGTGGCCGCCGCGGCGGCGGTGAGGGCCGCGAGTGCGAGTACTGCTCGCCGCGCCCAGCGGCGGGGAGTGCGGGCAGCGGAGCCGCCGCGCGCAGCGCGCGCGGAGGCGCGCATGGGTTCGATCGACATGTGAGGGTCGCTCTCTCGATAGTGCGGTACGAGATCAGTGAAGGCGCTTGCCGCCATCGGCGAAGCTTGCGAGCCGTAAGTTGGCGGGTCGGAATGTCCACGGTAACCGCACTCATCGAAGAAAGTCAATATATGTCTACCTCTTTGCGTGGCGTTCTAGGAATTGGTAGACCTCGGTTTCGTCCACTCCGGGAAACGAGCCGATGGGCATTGCGGCCAGCTGCGAACTTGCCGCTCTTGCCGTAGGCCAGACGTGGCCTGCCCAGGCGTCCGACAGTGCCCTCGGCGGGTTTCGGCAGCAGTCCGGATCCGGGCACCTCGACACCGTCCTCGCCTTGGTCTCCTTGCCCCGGAACCACTTCGCCGACTCGTACGGCACCCCGATGCTCAGCGAGAACTCCCCGTCCGCGCCCCGCTCGGTCCTCGCCGTGCACCAGTACGTGCCCGTCGTCGTGTCCGTGTACTGGTTGAACGCGTTGAACTTGTCCGGCACGTCGAAGACCTGCCGACTCGTCCAGTACCGGCAGATCGGTTGCCCCTCGATCGCCCCGGTCGGGTCCGCCGGAAACGCCACGTCGTCGTTCTCGTACGCCTTGAAGATGATCCCGGACTTGTGGACCTTCTGGAAATGCGTCCGGATCCCCAGATGATGCGTCGCGAGATTGGTGAAGCGGTGCGCCGCCGCCTCATAGGACACCGCGAAGTTGTCCCGCAGATCCTCGACCGCGATCTCCTTGCCCGCCATCGACTGCCGCAGAAACGCCACCGCGCTCGACTCCGGAATGAGCAGCGCCGCCGCCAGATAGTTCGTCGCCACCCGCTGACCCAGGAACTCCAGGTACGTGCGCGGCACCTCGTTCTGCAGCACGTGGCTCGCGAGCGCCTGGAGCAGCACCGTCCGCGGGTCGTGCGAACCCGTGCCCACCCGCGTCAGGTAGATCCGGCGGTGCTTGAGGTCGGTGACCGAACGCGTCGAATGCGGCAGGTCGTCCACGTGGTGCAGCGTGAACCGCAGGTGCGCGGCCAGGTCCGCGATCTGATGCTGCGAGAGCGGCCCGCCCGAATAGCCCACGTGGCCCAGCAGCGTCCGGGCCTCGGCCTCGATGTCGGCGAAGTAGTTGTCCTTGTCCCGCATGCGTTTGCGCAGCTCCGTGTTCGCACGCCGGGCCTCCTCTGGCGTGGCCGCGTGCAGGTTCACCTGCCGGTCCACCTCCCGGTGGAGGCCGACGAGCGCTTCGAGGATCTCGGTCGGGATGCGCCCCGACGGCTTCACCGCGGGGAGGCCGAGCGACTGGTACTGCGCGCTGCGCTGGGCCCGCTCCAGCTCGATCTCGAGCGCGACGCGGCGGTTCGGTGGATCGGCCCCGAGCAGTTCGTCCGAGGAGACGCCGAGCGCGCGGGCGAGGGAGCGGAGCATCGACAGCTTCGGCTCCTTCTTGCCGTTCTCGATGAGCGAGAGCTGGGAGGGTGCGGCGCCGACGGCCGCCCCGAGGTCGTCCAGGCTCATCTCGCGCTGCTTGCGCAGGTGGCGGATCTGCTTGCCCAGGCTGATGAGGTCGACGGCGAGGTCGTCGGCCGCGAGTTCGGCCGCCTCGGCCGCGCCCCAGGGGCGGTGGGCGGAGGGAGTCGAAGCGGCGCCTGCGAGAGGCGGGGGCGTGCGCTCGGCGGTGTTCGAGCGGCTCGTGCTCGCAGGGCGGTGGGCGGGCGGGGCCGAACCTGACCCGTTTGCCGGGTCGGCGCTCGAGGCGCGCCGGCCCTTGGCGGGGCCGGCCGCGTCCCGCGCCCCCTGGCGCTGCTCGCCCGGCACCGCGTTCGACGCGTTACCCGGCACCGCACCCGACGCATTGCCTGCCGCCCGGCCCGGCTTCGCCTCGTTCTGCGGCTGCTCGCCGCTCCTCGCCGATAGGTTCGTCATTTCCCCAGTATTGCGAAGAAACGTCATTCTTTCCACCCCGAACCGCCACCGCACCCCTGAGATCGATGAAAGATTGCTGTTACCTGCAAGTAACGACCGCACTGCGGTCCCGACTTCTCGGAGCCGACGATGTCCGAACCGACCCGCGACACCAGCCTCGCCGCCGAACGGCTCGCCCTCGCATGGGCCTCCGATCCGCGCTGGGCCCACACCGTCCGCGACTACACCGCCGCCGACGTCGTGCGCCTCCGCGGCCGCGTCACCGAGGAGCACACCCTCGCCCGGCGCGGCGCCGAACGCCTCTTCGCCCGCCTCACCGAGGACGCCGCCACCGGCGGCTACACCCACGCCCTCGGCGCCATGACCGGCGGCCAAGCCGTCGAACAGGTCAAAGCCGGCCTCCACGCCATCTACCTCTCCGGCTGGCAGGTCGCCGCCGACGCCAACCTCGCCGCCCAGACCTACCCCGACCAGTCGCTCTACCCCGCCAACTCGGTCCCGCAAGTGGTGCGCCGCATCAACAACGCACTCATGCGGGCCGACCAGATCGAAGCCGCCGAAGGCACCAGCTCCGTCGACGACTGGCTCGTGCCCATCGTCGCCGACGCCGAAGCCGGATTCGGCGGCCCGCTCAACGCCTTCGAACTCATGAAGGCCATGATCAACGCCGGCGCCGCCGCCGTCCACTGGGAGGACCAGCTCGCCTCCGAGAAGAAATGCGGCCACCTCGGCGGCAAGGTCCTCATCCCGACCTCGCAGCACCTGCGGACGCTCAACGCCGCCCGCCTCGCCGCCGACGTCGAAGGCGTCCCCACACTCATCATCGCCCGCACCGACGCCGAGGCCGCCACGCTCCTGACCTCCGACGTGGACGAGCGCGACCGCCCCTTCCTCAACGGGGACCGCACCCCCGAGGGCTACTACCGCGTGCGGGGTGGCATCGAATCCTGCATCGCCCGCGCCAACGCCTACGCGCCCTACGCCGACCTCCTCTGGATGGAGACCGGCACGCCCGACCTCGAAGCCGCCCGCACCTTCGCCGAAGCGGTCAAGGCCGAGCACCCCGACCAGATGCTCGCCTACAACTGCTCGCCGTCCTTCAACTGGCGCCGCCACCTCGACGACGACACCATCGCGAAGTTCCAGCGCGAACTCGGCTCCATGGGCTTCACGTTCCAATTCATCACCCTCGCCGGATTCCACGCGCTCAACTACTCGATGTTCGACCTCGCCCACGGCTACGCCCGCGACGGCATGAGCGCCTACGTCGACCTCCAGGAACGCGAGTTCGACGCCGAGACCCGCGGGTACACCGCCACCAAGCACCAGCGGGAAGTCGGCACCGGCTACTTCGACCTCGTCACCGCCGCCCTGAACCCGGAAAGTGAGACACTCGCGCTCGCCGGGTCCACCGAGGCGGGACAATTCCATTAGCTGCCCTGCGACCTGTCCGAAGCGGCGGAGCCTGTACTGCGAGGCTCCGCCGCGCCACAGAAGGAGAATCACGTGGTTACCTCAGCCGAGACCCGCACCGACACAGGGATAGCGGTCAAAGGGCCCCTCGTCGTCCGCCAAGACGAGATCCTGACCTCCGAGGCGCTGGCGTTCATCGCCGCCCTGCACCGGGCCTTCGCGCCCCGGCGCCAGGAACTGCTCCAGCGCCGCCAGGAGCGCCGCATCAAGATCGCCAACGGGTGCGACCCCGGGTTCCTCCCCGAGACCGCCGAGATCCGCGACGACTTCTCCTGGAGCGTGGCCACCCTCGCGCCCGGTCTCGAAGACCGCCGCGTCGAGATCACCGGCCCCTGCGACCGCAAGATGACGATCAACGCCCTCAACTCGGGCGCGAAGTGCTGGATGGCCGACCTGGAGGACTCCTCCACGCCCAACTGGCACAACGTCATCGACTCCCAGGTGAACCTGCGCGACGCCATCGACCGGCGCATCGACTTCACCTCGGACCAGGGCAAGGACTACCGCCTCAGCGGCGAGACCCTCACAGACCTGCCCACCATCATCGTCCGCCCGCGGGGATGGCACCTCGCCGAACTGCACCTGCGCGTCGACGGCCTGCCCGTCGCAGGGTCCCTAGTGGACTTCGGCCTGCATTTCTTCCACAACGCCCACCGGCTCATCGAGCTCGGGCGCGGCCCGTACTTCTACCTGCCGAAGCTCGAATCGCACCTCGAGGCGCGGCTGTGGAACGACGTGTTCGTCATGGCCCAAGACCTGCTGGGCCTGCCGCAGGGCACGATCCGGGCGACCGTCCTCATCGAGACCATCACGGCCGCTTTCGAAATGGAGGAGATCCTCTACGAACTGCGGCACCACTCGTCCGGGCTCAATGCCGGACGCTGGGACTACATCTTCTCGGTCATCAAGAACTTCCGCGAGCGGGGACCCCGCTTCGTGCTGCCCGACCGGGACCAGGTGACGATGACCGCGCCGTTCATGCGCGCCTACACCGAACTGCTGGTGCGCACCTGCCACCGGCGCAGCGCTTCGGCGATCGGCGGCATGGCCGCGTTCATCCCGAGCCGCAGGGACCCTGAGGCGAACGCCGTTGCCCTGGAGAAGGTCCGGGCCGACAAGACCCGCGAGGCCGACGACGGCTTCGACGGGTCCTGGGTGGCGCACCCCGACCTCGTGCCGGTCGCCATGGCGGTCTTCGACGAGACGCTCGGGGGCGTGCCGAACCAGATCGACAAGCAGCGCGAGGACGTCGTGCCGAACGCGGCGGCCCTGCTCAACGTGGCCGCGACGCCCGGCGACATCACCGAGGGCGGCATCCGCAAGAACCTCGAGGTCGGTGTGCGGTACATCGAGTCGTGGCTGCGCGGCAACGGGGCCGCGGCCATCAACAACCTGATGGAGGACGCGGCGACGGCGGAGATCTCGCGGTCGCAGATCTGGCAGTGGCTCTATGCCGAGGCCAAGACCGATGCGGGCCGGACGGTCACGCATCAGTGGGTCGAGGAGTTGCTGCGGGAGGAGTTCGGGCGCATGGAGCGCTTCGAGGGCGACCGGTTCGATGACGCGCTGGCGGTGTTCACCGAGTGCGCGCTCGGCGAGGATTATCCGACGTTCCTGACCTTGCCTGCCTACACCAGGTTCCTGGTCTGAGTTCGCAGCCTGCGCGCATGGCGAGAGCTTCGCGCTGAGTGATCCCCGGAGGGCCGGAGCCGCCGCAAAGCGGCTCCGGCCCGAGGGCGAATGTGAACGGAGAGTCCCGGCAAATCGGACATCGATGGGCCCCCGGTCTTAACCCTGCCCCAGGGGTACGACAGGGTTCTTTAGAGAGATATATCGGGGCCGTGGTAGGTGGCTTGAGGGCGTTGGTCTGGGGCGGGTGCCGGTTGATTCGGCCTCCGGCCGGATCAACCGGACTCGACGGAAACGACTGCGGGCGCTTGGTTTCAGGGCGCCACGTATGTCGGGTGGACCGACCGGGTTCAGCTCTTCTTGCCGTTGCCGAACCTACTGCGGGCGCTTGGTTTTGCGGCGCTGCGTGTGCTGGGTGATCCGAACCCGATCGGATTACCTGGCTGCTGCTGAACTTACTGCCGTTGCCTGGCCTTGGGCTGCCGCGTACGCGGTGTCGTAGAGGCGTTGCATCGACCTGATTGCCGATCGGACTTCTTGCAGGTAGCCGCTTGCGCTGTGCTCCTTGCGGAAGTGCTCCTCCTGCAGCGTCGCCGGGTCCACCCCCACGGTGTCCACGGCGACCCCGTACGGCAAGCCCATGTGCGCGATCGCGTCGCAGTGCTGGAACGCCGTATACGGCGCGGACGTCACCACCAGCACGCTGTCTCCCGGCGCCAGGTCCACCACCTCGTCGGCCCAGAACCTGCACGTGTCCACCGTGTCGGCCCTGCGCCTGTCCGGCTGCGACGACGGCGCCGCCACCGCCCGGACCTTCACCGGCCCCGCCGCATAGGTCGCGACCTTCCAAGCCCTCCCCGGCGCGAGCAGCGGGTCCCCGCCCTCATCCACCTCGGGTTCGCCCTCGATGCCGAAGGCGTGCTTGAGGCTCGCCTCGATCGCGTCGACCTCGTAAGCGCCGCACTGGATCCCGCTCATCGCCGCCGCCTCCCGGTCGGTCGGGCCGAGCGGGCGGAACCCGCCCACGCCCGTCACGTGGTCGGCGCCGATCCCCTCGGCGAGCAACTCCGCCGCGAACCGGGTGCGGAACAGGCACGAGGCCACGAGCCCGCCCAGGACCAGCACGTGCGTGTAGTGCTCCAGGCGCGGCTTCGCGTCAGCTCCGAGGCCCAGGGCGAGTGCGGCCTCGGTGACCCCGCGCTCCTGGTCCGGATCGAGCTTCTTGGCCGCGGTCTCGTGGCGCTCGCGCCCGGCGCGGAAGTCCCAGTGGACCGCGGAGAACTCCTCCAGGTACGCCAGGTCCTCCACCGTGCCGGTGCCCGGGAGGGAACCGCCGTACGGTTCGAGGAGGCTGCGCATGGCGTCGGAACCGGTCCATGCGGCGACGTCGGCGAGGAGCGAGTGCGGGCCCGCGGCCCGTCCGTCGTAGTGCGGCAGTCGCACTGGTCCGAATTCGCGCATGGCTGGTCCGATCTGCCGTGGTGTCGCGGCCTTGTGAGCCGTGGTGGTGTTGTGGCACATGCTAATCGGTTACTGGCTGTGCTTCTCTGGTCAGACCAGGAGAAACGCCGTGTCGTCGTACAAATACGTTCGTGTGGTGGAGTCCGGGGTGTAGCACGTGACATGTGATGTATTACCGCGAATGAGGCTGTCCCAATCCGCCGCAGTGAAGGGAAAGGGACCATCGCCGATTACAAGGCGCTGTGAAGGACCCTTACCGTTGCATCCAGAATGATCACTTGAAGGGCCCCGTGGGGTTCAGTTCGGGAGTACGGCCTCGCGAACTTCGGCGAGGAGTTGGCCCATCGCCCGCTCGGCCTCGATCGACCGGCCCGCGGCCACCGCCCGCGCCACCGCTTCGTGCAGGTCGAGGGCCTCGGGCACCGGCTGGTGCGGCATCAGGCCCAGTTGCGTCCGGCCCTCCAGGACCGCCGCGATCGCGTCGGCCAGTGCGCCGAACATCTCATTCCCACTGGCCCGCAACAGGAGCCCGTGGAACTCCACGTCGCGCTCCATGAACTCGGTGAGCTCCCCGGCCTCGCCGAGGCGGCGCAGGATCGCGGCCAGTTCGGAGATCCGGGCCCGCTCCACCGGGGTGGCCGCGCGGGCCGCCGCACCGGCGGCGAGGGGTTCGACGGCGACGCGCAGCTCGGTGAGGGAGCGCAGTTGGGCGTCGCGCCCGGGACCGGAGAGGCGCCACCAGATCACCTTGGGGTCGAACACGTTCCACGCCGCGATGGGCCGCACGGTGATCCCGACCCGCCGCTTGGAGTTGACCAGGCCCATCGACTCCAGGATGCGCATGGCCTCGCGGGCGACGGTGCGGGAGACGGTGAAGCGGTCCTGGATCGCCTCGAGGGTGAGCACGTGCCCGGCGGGCAGTTCGCCGGAGGCGATGGCCATGCCGAGCTTCTCGAGCACCGGGTCGTGGAGTACGGTGCCGTTCGGTTTGCGCCCCTCGGTCATGCGGGAAGTCTAGCGGTGCCGTCTTGTGCCGGAATACGAATGGTGTTATCTTTGAGCATAAAAGGTATTACCTTTCAGGGAAGAGGGGGATCATGACGACCTGCCTGGTGGTAATGGGCGTCTCCGGCGCCGGAAAGACCACCGTCGCCACCGCGCTCGCCGACCGGCTCGGCTGGCCGATGGCCGAGGCCGACGAGTTCCACCCCGCGGCGAACATCGCCAAGATGTCGGCCGGCGTCCCCTTGACCGACGCGGACCGCGTTCCCTGGCTGCTCCTGCTCCGCGACTGGATCGCCAAGCAGGACAAGGAAGGCAAGAACACCATTGTCACCTGCTCGGCCCTGAAGCGATCCTATCGGGACCTGTTGAGCGAAGCCCCCGGCCGCGTCCGCTTCGTGCACCTGAACGGCTCCAGGGAGGTCATCGCCTCCCGGCTGAAGACCCGCAGCGGCCACTTCATGCCTCCCGGCCTCCTCGACTCCCAGCTCGCCTCGCTCGAACCCCTCGACCCCGACGAGGACGGCATCACCGTCGACATCGCGGCCGCCGCCGCACAGGTCATCGACACGATCGCGGATGAACTCGGCCTGGCCGGGTCGGCAGGGTGAATCAACCGCCGACCGCCGACCGCCGACCGCCGACCGCCGGTCAGCGGGGCGAAACGGGACCCAGCCGACCGGGCACCATGCGCTATTTGACGCGTGACATGTGATGTATTACCGGGAGCCGCCCCCACTGGAAATCAATGAAAACCAATGAAAACCACTGGAAACGGCTCCCGTCGACGTCTCAGCCGCGGTCGAGGCGGCGGACCGCCAGCTCCGCCAGCAGCGCCGCGCCGTCCGCGAGCACCTCGTCGTTGAACGCCGCGCGCGGGGAGTGGTTCGAAGCCGCGTCGTTCGGGTCCTCCGCGTCGGTCGCGCCGTAGAACAGGTAGCTCCCCGGCACCGCCTCCAGCACCCGCGAGAAGTCCTCCGAACCCATGACCGGGTCCGGCATCTCGGTGTAGCGCCCCTCGCCGAACAGGTCCTTGACCGTGTCCGCCACGAACGCCGCCTCGGCGGGGTCGTTGACCGTCGCCGGGTACTCGCGGACGAACCGCACCTCCGCGCTGAGGCCGTGCGCCGTCGCGATGTCCTCGGCGAGCTTCACCGACTCATTCTCGACCTGCGCCAGCGCCTCCTCCGAGAACGTGCGCACCGTCGCCTCGAAGCGGGCGTTGTCGGGGATGATGTTGTGCCGCGTCCCGGCGTGGAAGGTGCCCACGGTGATCACGATCGGCTCGAACACGCTGAACCGGCGGGTGATGAGGTTCTGGAGCGCGGTGACGATCTCGGCGGCGACCGGGATCGGGTCGAGCGTGGCGTGCGGGCGCGAGCCGTGCCCGCCCCTGCCGACCACGTTCACGAACAGGCCCGAGGACGCGGCCATCATCGGCCCCGGCTTCGTGGTGAACACGCCGCGCGGCAGCAGGTCGGACATGACGTGGAGTCCGTAGGCCGCGTCGACGCGGCGGCCCGCCGCTTCGAGCACGCCCTCGGCGATCATGTGGCCCGCGCCGTCGTGGCCCTCTTCGCCGGGCTGGAACATGAACACGATGTCCCCGGCGAGCTCGGCCTGGTGGGCCGCGAGCAGGCGCGCGGCACCGACGAGCCCGGCGGTGTGCAGGTCGTGGCCGCAGGCGTGCATGGTGCCGACGTGCTCGGAGACGTAGTCGGCGTCGTTCTCCTCGGTGACCGGCAGGGCGTCCATGTCGCCGCGCAGCAGCACGACGGGGCCGGGCTTGCCGCCGCGGAGGACGGCGGTGACGGCGGTCGAGCTCTGCCCGAGGGTGATCTCCAGCGGCAGGCCTGCGAGGGCCGCCACGACCGCTGCCTGGGTCTTGGGCAGGTCGAGGCCGATCTCGGGGATCTTGTGGAGTTCGCGGCGCAGCGCGACCAGCTCAGGGGCGATCCTTGCGGCTTCTTCCCGAAAATCCATGTGCAACTCCTGGGGCGTATTGGGTTCTGGTCTCCTAGCCGGGCGGAAAGCACAGCAGGTGAACGCAATACTGCCACGTCCGTGCGGTGAGCGGAAAGGCCTTTGCCCGTGAACGCGGAACGCCGCGGCCGAACGGCCGCGGCGTCGTCGCGACGCTAGAAGACGGGGGTGCCCTCGCGGGTCAGGAACCAGTCCACGGAGGCGAACTCGGCCGGGTCGAGCGCGCCCTTGGCGGTCACCCATTCGATGATGCGGGTGCGGATCTCGATCGACTCGCTCCACAGCTCCTCGGCGGCGGCGACGTGCGGGAAGTTCCCGCCGCCGTTGGCCCGGTAGTTGTTGACCGCGAGCACGAACTGCTGCGCGTCGTCCACGTCCGCCCCGGCGTGCTTGAGGTTCGCGATGCGCGAACCGGCCGCCTTGGCGATGTCGATCTCGTAGGTGAAGCCCGAGACGTAGTCGTAGTTGTAGTCCGGGCGGTTGCCCGCGTTGGTGATCGCCTCGGGGTCCAGGGCCGCGTCGGCGGCGGTCTGCACGAAGTACTGGGCCGAGTATTCGAGGTACGCGCGGATCTGCGCGCCGGTGAGGAGCTTGGCGACCAGCGTGTTGTCGTAGATGTAGAGGCTGGAGAGGTCCTTGATCTTGACGTCTCCGGCCGGGATGAGCGAGGTCCGCGAGAACGGCGAGGCCTGCGCGACCACCGGCAGGTCGGCGTGCTCGGTGCCCGCGAGCGCGGCCTTCACCGTGTCCTCCTGGACCTTGGTGATGAGGTCGATGATCGGCGCGTCCTTGTAGCGGGCGACGGCGGTGTCGAGGTCGACGGCGGCCTGGCCGACGACCTGGTTGACGTAGGTGACGACCTCGTCGTGCTCGGGGGAGAGGATCTCGACGATCCGCTCGTCCTCTGCGACGGTGTTGGAGTTGAGGACGGAGGCGCCGACGGATTCGATCTTCCACTTGCCCTTTTCGAGGACCAGGTCGAAGTCGAAGAGGGTGAGGCGCTGGCCGTAGCAGAGGGGTTCGGAGAGGACGACTTCGCCGCCGTCGGGGCCGGCCACGCGGGTCTCGGCGATCTCGACGTGGGCGTGGCCGACGAGGATCGCGTCGATGTCGGGGACGGTCTGGGCGACGATCTTGGAGGCGTTCTCGATGCCGAGGCCGGTGGAGGTGTCGTAGGCGGAAGTGCCCGAGGTGCCGGAGTGGGCGGAGACGACCACGACGTCCGCGCCCATGTCCTTGAGCTTGGGGACCCAGTAGGCGGCTTCGGATTCGAGGCTGGGGAATTCGAGGACGCCTTCGACGATGGCCTTGTCCCAGATGGTCACGCCGGGGGTGCAGAGGCCGAGGAGGGCGACTTTGACGTCTTTGCCGCAGCCGGTGCGCAGGCGGACCATGTGGTAGGGCGGGAAGGCGGGCTTGCCGGTCTCGGTGTCGATGACGTTGGCGCCGAGGAGGGGGAATTCGAGTTGGGACTCGAATTTGCGGAGGGTGTCGAGGCCGTAGTTGAACTCGTGGTTGCCGAGGGCGGCGGCGTCGTAGTCGATGGCGTTCATGGCTTGGGCCATCGGGTGGACGGGTCCGGCGTCGGCGACGATGGGGTCGACGCGCGCGTAGTAGTAGGCGAGGGGCGTGCCCTGGATGGTGTCGCCGGCGTCGATGAGGATGGTGTTCTTGCGGCCCTTGTCTTCGCGGATCTGCTTGACGAGGGTGGCGATGCGGGCGATGCCGCGGGTGTTGCCGGTGGCGTCGCTGTAGGTCTTGTCGGCGAAGTAGTCCCAGTTGAAGACGTTGCCGTGGAGGTCGGTCGTGCCCATGACGGTGAAGGAGTAGCGCTTGACCGGTTTGGCTTCGGCAGGCGATGCGGCCGCTACGGCGGCGGCGGCCCCCGCGGCCGCCGATGCGCCGAGAAGGGTTCTGCGGTTGACTGTCATCTGGGTTGCTCCTTACTCAGCACCGGGCATTCGAGAGGGATGTGAGGAGTATTGCACTCGAATACTGATGTCATCCCATGACCCTATCTTGAACGACGGGTGTCGATCTTGAAACATTTCGGGGAGAAACGGGTCGCGGATCGGGCTCGGCCGGGACGGTCTCAGGCAGAGCGGCGAAGTTCCGCCAGGAGTTCGGGGCCGGTCCAGTCCCGGCGCCCGCCCGACTCGGCGGCGTGCACGAGTGCGGTGAGGCGGTCGTTGACGGGCGCGGTGAGTCCGTGTTCGGCGGCGAGCGCGACGATCGCGCCGTTCAAGTAGTCCACTTCGGTGAGGCGTCCCGCCATCAGATCGTCCTGAGTGGAGGATCGGGCGTGCGGGTCCATGGCGAGCATCTTCGCCGCGGCGCGGGTGAACACGGCGTCGGGCAGGCCCATGAGCACCGGGAGCAGGCGCGAATTGACGCCCGCGGTCTTGGCCGGATTGATGCCCGCGGCGCGGTAGGCGGCGAGGGCCTCGCGCTGCGCGAGGGCGAGGCAGCGGCGGAAGGCCCGCTGCGACAGTTCTGCCTTGAGCGGGAGCCCGGACAGCGCGTCGACGGCGTTGTTGAGGTTGAGCAGGAGCTTCGCGGCCTGGACGCCGGTGAGATCGGCGTGGCGGGCCAGGGGCAGCCCGGCCTGCGCGAACGCGGCCGCGTGGGCGTCGAGCGCGGGGTCGTCCTGGACTTCGAGGCCGCCGTCGGTGCCGCAGTGGAAGCGGCCCTCGCCGAAGTAGACCACGTTGAACCCGACCATCCCGGCGAGCACCGTGACATCGGGAAGCTTGGCGCGCAACGCATTGGCGTTGCGCAGGCCGTTCTGGAGGCTGACGACGGCCGCGCCCGGCTTGAGGTCCCGCGCCAGCGCCTCGCCCGCTTCGGCGGTGGCGGCGGACTTGACGGTGACGAGCACGAGGTCGGCCTCCGCGACCAGCGCGGCGACGGCGTCGGGTTCGGTCTCGTAGCGCGGCTGGGGAACGCACAGGTCGGCGCCGTGGAGGTCGGTGAGGGTGAGGCCGTGAAGGGCGGTCTCCGCGGCGAGGCGCGGGCGGCCGACGAAGGCGACGTCGGCACCGGTGGCCGCGAGCCTGCCGCCGACGTAGCAGCCGATGCTTCCAGCCCCGTAGACGCAGATCATCCCCGGATGCTACTCCCGTCCCGCCCCGTGAAGTGGCGGGCGAATGCGCTCCTGATCGCGCCTGAGCGAACTCCCGGAAACCTCCCGCTCGTTCAGCGTCAGGTCATCTGCGGTTCATTCTCGTTGTCTAGCTTGACATCCGCACCATCCGGCACTGTCGACTGCGGAGGACGCCGATGCGCACCCCTGAAGAGATCATGCAGGACCTGGAGAGCCGGGTCGCGCAGATCCAGGAGCAGGCCGGGCGGGCCGAGGAGCTCCTGGCCGAATCCGAGACCACCCTGGTCAGCGACGACGAGGTCGTCACCGTCACCGTGAACGCCGGCGGCACCCTCACCGGCCTGCGCTTCTCCCCGCACGCGCGCGGCATGTCCGGCACCGGCCTGGCCGACCTCATCCTCGACACCTATCAGCGGGCCGTGGAGGAGTCGGGTCAGAAGACCACCGCGATCATGTCCGGCCTCCTCGGCGCCGACTCCGACGCCATGGGCGTCATCACCTCCTTCACCCAGCCCCCCAAGGAGTCCTGAATGCCCAAAGTAGACCCCCAGGAGCTGCGCGACCACGCGTCCCGGCTCATGAACGGCCCCATGCCGATGGTCGTGCAGGCCGCCGACGCCGCCAAGCAGGTCCGCCTCGGCGACGAGAGCGCCTTCGGCATCGTCTTCGCCCAGCTCATCCCGCCCGCCCTGGACCTGTTCCTGGACGACGGGACCGAGACGCTCGACTCGATCGACGACCTCGGCACCGGCTTTGCGACCGCCCTCTCCCAGACCGCGCAGACGTACCAGACCCAGGACGAAGAGGTCGCCGCCGTGTTCGACGCGCTGCTCAAGGAGCTCGAGAAGTGAACGCCGCCAACCCCCTCATCGCCGACGCGACCCCCACGTCGGTCCCGCAGAGCTCCAAGATCTTCTACGGCGTCTACAAGGCCGGGACCGCCTACGGGCAGGTCATCACCCAGGGGAAGGTCGACCTCGGCGACATCGTCACCTCCACCTTCTCCCTTGGGCTGGATGCGCTCTCGTTCATCTCCAACCCCTTCAAGCACCTCGTGCAGGCGGGCGTGTCCTGGCTCTTCGAGCACATCTCGTTCCTGCGCGAACCCCTCGACTGGCTCGCGGGGAACCCCAATGCCATCGAGGGCCTGGCGATGACCTGGAACAACATTTCCATGGCGCTCCATGACGCGTCCACCGAATGGGCCGCCGAACTCCAGTCCGCCACCGGCTGGGACGGGGCCGACGCCGACGCGTACCGCCAGAGCGCCGCCGCGTTCGGCGAGGTCATCGGCGGCGCGGCCGAGGGCGCGAAGTGGACGGCCAACCTGATCACGGGCGCGGGCGTCCTGGTCGCCATCACGCGCACCATGTTCCTGGAGATCATCTCCAACTTCATCGCCGAGGCGATCCTGTGGATCCTCAGCGCCCTCGCCACCGCCGGGTTCACCTTCGGCGCGACGGCCGCCGCCGCGGTCGCCCGGGTCGTGTCCAAGGCCGTCGGCGTCTTCGCGAACCTGGTCGGCAAGCTCGGCCAGCTCATGTCCAAACTCGGCCGCTGGGTCGCCTCGCTCCGCAAGTTCGGCACCGGCTCCACCGGCCTCAAGAAGTCCCTCGACGGCGCGACCGACCAGCTCCTCAAGGGCACCTCGAAGGGCCTGATGGGCGCCGGGGCGAAGACCATGAACGGGGCGGGGAACCTGCGGGGCCTGTCGGACAAGGCCCTCAAGAAGTCCTGGGATCCGCTCACGAACAGCTGGAAGAACCCCATCGACAAGATGAAGACGATCAAGTACACCGGCAACTCCGTGGCCAACGCGGAGAACAACTACAGCCAGATGCAGGCCGAACGCGAAGCCAACGGCGGCCCGTGATGCAGGGCCCGGTGTGATGCGGAGCGTCTGCTGATGCGGGGCGGCCTCTCATGAAAAGGACCGTCTTATGTGGTGCACGGTAGTGACGGCCGGAGTCCTCGTGCTCCTGGCCGTCGCACTGGTGCCCGCCGTGCGCGGCCACCTCCGCGAGGACGCGGCCGAGGCCGAGGCGGCCTTCGCCCGGCTCACCCCCGAGCAGCGCGCCGAATACGAGCGGCTGAGCGAGGGGAACCGCCGCGCCCAGGCTGCGGAGGACGCTGAGCGCGCCCGCGCCGAAGCCCTCATGCGCGAGCAGGACGAGCAGGAGAAACGCGGCCGCGACACCCCGGGGACTTTACCGTTCAAGTATCGGGGTGTGGCAGGATGGCGGCCATGAAGACGCTCTCGATTCCGGACGCCGCGCCGCGCCCCTCCAACATCGTCCTCGGCCTCATGCGCATCACCGACCTCGAAGACGAGGCGATCCGCACGCTGTACGCGACCGCCCGCGACGCCGGCATCAACGTGTTCGACCACGCCGACATCTACGGCCCCCCGCGCCACGGCTGCGAGGCCCGCTTCGGCCAGGCCGTCACACTCACCGCCGCCGAGCGCGAGTCGATCGTCATCCAGAGCAAAGTCGGCATCCGCCACCCCTTCTTCGACTTCTCCAAAGAGCACATCCTCTCCACAGTGGATGAATCCTTGGCGGCGCTCAACACCGACTACCTCGACGTGCTGCTGCTCCACCGCCCCGACACGCTCATGGAGCCCGAAGAGGTCGCCGCGGCCTTCGACCAGCTCGAAGCCGCCGGGAAGGTCCGCCAGTTCGGCGTCTCCAACCACACTCCCGGCCAGATCGAACTGCTCAAGACCGCCGTGCGCCAGCCCCTGCACTACAACCAGGTGCAGCTGAGCATCACCCACTCGCCGCTCATCGCCGCCGGCATCGCCGCGAACATGACCGGCCAGGACCAGTCGCTCGACCGCGACAACGGCCTGCTGGACTACTCGCGCCTCAAGGGCATGACCCTCCAGGCCTGGTCGCCGTTCCAGAAGGGCTTCTTCGACGGCGTCTTCCTCGGCGACCGCGAGCACTACGCCGAACTCAACGACCAGCTCGACGCGCTCGCCGAGAAGTACGGGGTCACGCCCACCGGCATCGCCGTCGCCTGGATCACCCGCCACCCGGCGAACATGCAGGTCGTCCTCGGCACCACCAACCCGACCCGCGTCATCGAGTCCGCGGCCGGCTCGGAGGTCCCGCTGACCCGCGAGGAGTGGTACCGCCTCTTCATCGCCGCGGGCCACATCGTCCCCTAAGGACTCAGTTTTTCTCGGGCCCGGGCCGGTCGGTCCGGGCCCGACCCGTCCGGCAGCGTGAGTACGAAGCGGCAGCCCTGCGCCGCATCGAGCAGCGCCACCTCGCCGCCGTGCGCCTCGGCGATCTGGCGCGCGATCGGCAGACCGAGTCCGGTCCCCGGGGCCCGGTCCCCCCTCCAGAACCGCTCGAAGATCCGATCGCGCTCGGCCGCCGGGATTCCCGGGCCCGCATCGGCGACCACCACGCTGACGATGCCCGCCTCGCGCTGCACCTCCACCTCGACCGCCGTCCCCTCGGGGGCGTGCTTGACGGCGTTCCCGACCAGGTTCGCGATCGCCCGCTGCACGCTCGGCCCGTCCACCGCGGCCTCCGCGCGCTCCGCCCCGCTCAACCGCAGATCCACCGACCGGGACGCGGCCACCGCACCCACCTCCTCGAACACGTTGCGCGCCAAGGCGACCACGTCCGTCGCCCGCCGATCGAGCACCCGCGCCCGCCCGCGCGCGTCCACCAGCAGCTCACCCACCGTGTCCCGCAGCCGCTCGGCCGCGTTCCGGCTGCGCTTTAGGCCCTCCCGGTACAAGTCGAGGTCCGGGTCCGGATGGGCCAAGAGCACGTCAGCGCCCGTGATGATGACCGCCAAAGGGGTTCGCAGTTCGTGGCTGGTCTCCTCCACGAGACGTCGCTGCACCTGGGCCGAACGCTCCAAACGGTCGAGCATCGCGTCGAAGGCCGCGGCCAGGCCGATCGCCTCCGTCGTCCCCTCGGCCGTGCCGACGCGCAGACTCAGGTCCGAGGCCTCGATCCGCTCGGCGGCCGCTCGGACACGCGCGAACGGCCGCACCGCCCGGCCCGACCACCACCACGCCAGCGCGAGGGTCACGGGCAGCAGCGTGATCACGGTGGCGACGGTCCACCCGGTCGGGACCACGCCGGTGTCGGTCACCGTGCGGGCGGTGCCGTCCGGGAGGGCCTCGACGACCTCGTGCTGGTCGATCGCGGTGACGGCGAAGAGCAGGACCACCGGGAGGTACGCGGCCAGGAACCCGGTGAGCGCCAAGCGCACTCGCAGCGACCGCAGTGCCCCGATCACGGCGCTCCCCGCAGCACGTAGCCGACGCCGGTCACGGTACTGATGAGTCCGGGTTCGCCGAGTTTGCGGCGCAGGCGGCTGAGGATGACCCGTACGGAGGCGGTGAACGGGTCGGCTTGGGCGTCCCACACGTGTTCGAGCAGGTCCTCGGCCGCGAGGGTCCGGCCTTCGTTGTGCATGAAGTAGCGCAGCATCGAGAACTCCCTCGGGGTCAGGTGCAGTTCGCGGCCGTCGCGCCAGGCCCGGTGCGCGGCCGGGTCCAGGCGCAGGTGGCCGGTTTCGAGGACGGTTGCCGGACGGTCGGCCCGGCGAGCGAGGGCCCGCAGGCGGGCGGCCAGCTCCGGGAAGCTGAACGGCTTCACGAGGTAGTCGTCGGCCCCCGCGTCGAGCCCGGCCACCCGGTCCTCGACCGCGTCCCGCGCGGTGAGGACCAGGACGCGGCGGGGGCGGCGCAGGACGGGGTCGGCGCCGAGGCGGCGCACCAGGTCGAAGCCGTCGCCGTCGGGCAGCCCCAGGTCGAGGCAGGCGACGTCGTAGTCGTTGCAGCACAGGAGCTCTTCGGCTTTGGCGCAGGTGGTCGCGAGGTCGACGGCGTAGGCCTCGTTGCGGAGCCCGAGCGCGATGACCGGGCCCAGGTCCGGGTCGTCCTCGACCAACAGGATGCGCACGGCCCCTCCTTCACTCGCGGCGGGCCTCGACGGTCCCGCCAGGGCCGGTGACGGTCATCGAGTCCTCCGTGAAGACCACGCTGACGCCGCCCCCGGCGCCGGAGAGGTCCTCTTGGCGGTACTCGCCCGCACCCGTGGGCACCAGCGTAGACACGGGCGGCTCGGTACCCATGCTCACTCCGGCGATCTCCCCCTGGTCGTCCAGCGCGTACCAGGCGAGCGCGGTCCCGTCCGCGCCGTCGAAGCGGACGTAGGTGCGCAGTTCGAGTTCATCCACTGCGCTTCCGGCGAGTTCGATCGACGCGATGGTCCCGACGGCGTCCTCCGCGGCCGCGCGCTCCTCCTGCCCTGCAGCACTGTCGCCTTCGAGCAGCGACAGGACGTCCGCTTCATGGGCGGCGACGTCCTCGGCGGTGTAGTCGGGGGAGGCGAACATCGCGGCGGCCGCGTCGGCCCCCTCCAGGGCCACGGCCAGGCCCTCGTCCTCGGCGGTGACGGTGAAGGACCCGCCCGAGTCGAGGCGGTAGGCGCCCTCCCTCGCTTGCAGCTCTTCGGGATCGACCTCGGCGTGGCCCTCGGGGACGGGGATCGGCTCGCCGGAGATGAGCGCGGGGCCGATCGCATCCATGAGGACTTCCGCGGTCACGTCGGCGGTGTTCGTGGTCGCGGTGACGGCGGTGCCGGTGTCGGGCAGGTAGGCGACCACGGCCTCGTGGCCGATGTCGCCGCCGCCCCCGGAGGCCATGATGACGGGCGCGCCGAAGAACGTGTCGTCCAGGGAACCCCACCCGGCGATCTCGGTCGCGCCCTCGACACCGAGGTCGAACCCGTTGGCGCGCAATGATTCCACCGCTTCAGGACTGATGACCTCGCCCGCGAAGAACGCCCGCGTCCAGGTCGCGAGTTCGGCGGCGGTCATGGCCAGGTCGCCGTTGCCCGCCAGCGCCCAGTGCGGGCCCGCGAAGCTCCCGTCCTCGCTGGAGGGGCCCGCATCGGTGTAGCCGACGGCGCGCGGCCCGGGCGCGGCCGGTTCGCCGTCCCAGAAGCCCCCGATGCGCTCGCCGTCCACGGTGAGGATCTGCTCGGCGAGGTAGTCGCGGTAGGAGCCGGTGGCCTCGTCGACGATGAGCGCGAGGAGTGCGTATCCGGCGTTGGAGTACTGGTACGCCGTGCCCGGTTCGGCCGCGGACTCCAGGGCGCTCATGGCCGCGATCGCGTCCTCGCGGGAGAGCGGCTGGTGGTCGGCGCCGTGCGATCCGGACAGGCCGCCGGTGTGCAGGAGCAGTTGGGCGACGGTGACCTCGGCGGCCGGTCCGGTCAGGCCCGGCAGGAGCGCCCCGGCGCGGTCCTCGAGCGACAGGTCCCCGGTGTCGGCGAGGTCGTAGACCGCGGCGGCGGTGAAGGCCTTGCTCACCGAGCCGATCGCGAACACCGTCGCCTCGGTGTTGGGCGTCTCCTCGTCGGCCATGCCGAAGGAGGCCAGGCACGAGAAGCCGTCCGCGCCGCCGATCGCGATCGATCCGCTGAAGCCCGCGTCCGCCCAGCGGCTCAGGCCCGTCGCCAGTTCGCCGTCGCAGGCAGCGTCCGGCTCGTCCCCGGGGTCTTCGGCGTTGACGGTGCAGGCGGCGGACAGTAGCGCCGCGGCGAGGATCATCGAAATGCGTCTCATGCCCCGGACCGTAAGGGGCGGGCTGTAAACCGGGTGTGAACGTAGCTCTCAGCGCGGGCGGTCGAGCAGGACGATCTCGCACCGGTAGTGCTGCGAGGCGGTCATCGAACCGCGGAACCACAAGAGCGGCACGCGCGAGGGGTCGCCCGGGGCCACGATCGGCCGCAGATTGTCCACATCGGAGTGTTCGGTGACCGGGGTCCACTCCCAGGACGCCCCGCCGTTCGCGGTGCGGCCGTGGAAGATCTCGTGGTGCGCCAGCGCTTCACCGGTGCGCGGGTCCACCGAGGTCGAGACGTACACCGAGTCGAGGTCGTACGGGTCGATCGCGGCCAGGCCGGTGTAGTCCTCCTCGTGCGGCATCAGCCCCGCGCCCGCCCCGGCGAGCGGATGAACGCGCCATGCGCCGCCCTCGTCCTGGCGGGCGTAGAAGAACCGCAGGTCCGGCACGGCCCGCTCGCGCTGGAAGTCCTCCTCGGCGAAGTTCGCGCGGGCGGTCAGGACCGCGGCGACCGTGCCGTCCTCGGCCCGGCGGAGGTCGGTGGTCCAGCAGTGGGTCATCGGCTGACCGTCCCACTCGGACCCGGCCGCGAGCACCGTCGTCAGGTCCGCCTGCGTAGGCGCTTCCCCTTGCAGCGCTTCGTGGTCCAGGACGGTGCCGTCACTGCGGTGAAGCTTCCCGTCCTCCAGGTAGCCGTGGTAGATCGAGTTGTCGAAGTCGCGCGGGTGGTGGTCGGTGGTGACCAGGTCGATCCGATCGCCATTGGACGCGTAGCGCGTGTAGCCGTTGACGTAGCCGACCTTCGGGCGGGTGAAGAGCTTGCCCGCGTACGCCCAGGTGTCACCGCCGTCGTCGGAGACGAGCGCGCACTGGTCGTCGTTCACGGCCCGCGCGAAGCAGTACAGGCGCCCGCCCATCGACCGCAGGTTCGAGTAGGTGACGCCCCTGCCGCCGGTGAACTCGCTCCAGTCGAAGGTCCGCTCGGGACCCCACCGGGTGGGGTCGCTCGGCTCGCTGACGCGCCAGCGGGTCAGGTCGTCGGACTTGTGCCTGGTGTAGACCGCGAGCCAGCGCCCGTCGGCGCGCCGCCACAGGGCGGGCACGTCGTGGTCGTCGACCTCCAGGCGCTCGTGCAGCACCACGGTCGTCGCCGCCCCGGTCCGCAGGTCCACGACCGCGAGTTCCACGTTCCCCGAACGGGCCTCGCCACCGGGGCCCTCGGCGGCCGCGATCGAACCGACGACGAGCGTCTGCGCCTGGGGGTCGACGAGCGCGCGCTCGTCCTGGAACCAGCACCACGCGCCGTTGTCGTTGACGACGATCGGCTCGGCGGGACCTGGGTGCACGGGGACCTCCTTCGGCGGGTCCGCAGGGTACGGACGCATCGATTTTCGACAGTATATGAAAGCGTTCTCCACATCAAAGCGGCCCGTACCCGCTCCTTTCGGCTTGCCACCAAAGGTGCACGCGCCCTTCGAAACCTCACTCCCGCGGCCGACGTTTCCACCCTTTCGGGCCCCTACGCTGCAGATATGGACCTCACCCTCGCCGCGTCGCTGGCCGCGCTCGCACTCATCGACTCGACCAGCTTCGGCACGCTGCTCATCCCGGTCTGGCTGCTGCTCGCCCCCGGCCGCGTCAAGGCGGGCCGCATGCTCGTCTACCTCGGCACCATCGCCGTGTTCTACTTCGCGGTCGGCATGGCGATCGTGCTCGGCGCGACCACGTTCCTGCCCGAGATCGGCTCGCTCCTGGAGACCACCGGGGCGCTGTGGGTGCAGCTCGTCCTCGGCGCCGGACTCCTCGCACTGAGCTTCCGGTTCGACTCCAAGAAGAAAAAGCAGGAAGGCGGCGGCCGCGTCGCGCGCTGGCGCGAAAGAGCCCTCGGCACTGACGAGCCTGACGCTGCCGAGCCGGAGACCGGCGGCGGGACCGCCACGCGCACCAAGCGCGGCTCGGCCCTGTCCCTGGTCGGGCTCGCCGCCGCGGCGGCCACGCTCGAAGTCGCCACGATGCTGCCCTACCTCGCCGCGATCGGCATGGTCACCGCCGCCGGACTCACGGCCGCCGGGACCACCGCCACGATGGCCGCCTACTGCCTCGTGATGATCGTGCCCGCGCTGTTCCTGTTGGGCACCAGGCTCATCGCCCGCAACGCGATCGAACCGGTCCTGGTGCGGATCAACGACTGGATGACCAAGCACGCGGCGAGCACCACCGGTTGGGTCATCGGCATCGCCGGGTTCCTGCTCGCCCGGGACGCGGTCACGCGGCTCGGCCTCCTGGAGCCCCTGCTCAACCGCTGAGGGCGGGGCCGGTATGCGAACCCGGCCCGTCCGGCTCCGTCCCGGTCCGCAGACGAGACCCGGGCGTGGCGCAGCCCACCCCGCCACCCAAGTTAGGCTTGCCTAATGTTCCGGTTGCGGGCTCCCCGCTGGCTCCAAGCCCCCGACGAGCCGATCCCGGTGCGGCCCTTGCGCGTCGACCCCGACACCACGCCACGCCAGCTCGCGGCCCGCGTCATCCTCGGCTCGCCGAAGCACACCGTGCCCGCCGCCTCCCTCGCGATCGGCCACCAGATCGGCGAGGCGCTCGTCCCGGTCATCATGGGCTTCGCCATCGACCAGGCCGTCGCCACCGGCGACCCCGTCCGCCTCGCCCTGTGCCTGGTGCTGCTCGCCGCCGACTTCGCGATGCTCTCCTACAGCTACCGGTTCGGCTCCCGCATCGGCCTGCTCGGCATGGAGGCCGTGCAGCACCGCCTGCGCACCCTCGTCGCCGGACGGCTGCTCGACCCCACCGGCGTGGCTGGCCGCGCGGGCCTCCCGGGCACCTCGCTCTCGATCGCCGCCACCGACGTCAACACCCTCGCCCGCGCCGTGTTCATCGCGGTCTTCCCCGTGGGCCAGTTCGCGGGCATCCTGCTGTGCGCGGTCGTGCTCCTCGTCATCGACTGGCAGATCGGCCTCATGGTCCTCATCGGCGTCCCGCTGCTGCTGGTCCTCATGGACCGCGCGGGCGGGCCACTGCGCCGCCGCTCCGAACGCCAGGCCGAACTCGCCGCCGAAGCCTCCGGGAAGGCCGCCGACCTCCTCGCCGGGTACCGCATCCTCTCGGGACTGGGCGCGCAGCGCGCCGGCGCCGACCGCTACCGCAAGGCCAGCCGCGACGCCCTCGACGGGAGCCTGCACGCCGCAGGGGCCCAAGGCGTCTTCGTCGGCTCGATGAACCTCGCGACCGGCCTGTTCGTGGCCGGGCTCGCCCTCGCCGCCGGACTCCGGGCCCTGAACGGGGACCTCACCGTCGGGCAGCTCATCACCGTCGTGGGCATCACGCAGTACATCATGGGCCCGCTCGGATCCTTCGCCTCCGCGTTCGGCCCCATGTGGGCGGGCGCGCTCGCCGCCGCCGCCCGCGTCCTCACGATCCTCACCCTCGCCCCCCGCGTCGCCTCGCCCGGCACCGCCAGACCCGAAGCGGGCGAAGGGAAACTGAGCCTCACCGCCGTCACCTCCGGCGCCCTCGACGGGTTCGGCCTCGACATCACCCCCGGCGAATGCGTCGGACTGCGCGCCGATCCGGCCGTCGCGGCCGACCTCGCCGCGATCCTCTCCGGGGCCGCCGCACCCGCCCACGGCACCGCCACCTGGCAGGGCCGAGACCTGGCCGAGTTCGACCTCGAAGCCCTGCGCGCCTCCATCCTCGTCGTCCCGCACCACGCCGCCCTCTTCGACGGCACCATCCGCGAGAACGTCACCCTCGGCACCGCCACCGAGACGCACACCGCCACCGCCCTCGAAGCCGCCGACTGCGCCGAGATCGTCGACGCCGCCCCCGACGGGCTCGACGCCCAGGTCGGCGACGACGGCCTGCGCCTCTCCGGCGGCCAACGCCAGCGCCTCGCCCTGGCCCGGGCGCTCGCCCAGCACCCGCCGCTGCTGGTCCTCCACGAACCGACCACCGCCGTCGACTCGGTCACCGAGTCGCGCATCGCCGAACGGCTCCGGGCCGCCCGCGGCCCCTACTCGACCCTGCTGATCACCGACGCCCCCGCGCTCCTGGCCGTGTGCGACCGCGTGGTCGGCCCGCGCCACGCCGAATCGAGCCGCAGTGACGAGCACGCCCATGAGTGACACCGGAACGCGCGAAGCGCTGCCGCTCGCCGACGCCGCGCAGGTCCGCGCCGAAGTGCGCCTGGCGCTCAAAGGCGGCACGTGGAAAGTCGTCGGCGTCCTCGCCCTGCTCACCACCGGGGCCGCCGCGGGCCTGGTCACCCCGACCGCACTCGGCGCGCTCGTCGACACCGTGGCCGAAGGCCAAGGGGCCGAGAAGATCTGGTGGATCGCCGCCGCGATCGCGGCGGGCGCTCTGGTAGCGGCCGTCGCCGACGGGTTCGGGCAGGTCGGGGCGACCCGCCTGGTCGAACGGGTCCTCGCCTCCACCCGCGAGCGCATGGTCGCCCGCGGCCTCGCCTTGCCGCGGGCCGCACTCGAACGCGCCGGGGCCGGCGACCTGGTCAGCCGCTCAGGCGACGACGTCGCCGTGGTCGCCGAGGCCGCGCCCCTGGTCGTCCCGGCCGTCGCCGGTTCGGCGTTCTCCATCGCGGCCACGGTCGTCGGCATGGCCGTCCTCGACTGGCGCTTCGCCCTCGCCGCCGTGCTCCTGGTCGCGCCCGTCCACGCGCTCACCCTGCGCTGGCACCGCCGCGCCGCCCCGGACATCTACGAGGCCGAGCGCGCCGCGATGGCCCACCGCGCCCACCACCTGCTCGCGTCCCTGCGCGGCATCGAGACCGTGCACGCCTTCGGACTCTCACGCCCCCACGGGAAACGGATCGCCGCCGCCTCCTGGGCCGTCGCCATCTGGTCGGTGCGCGCCCAGACGGTGATCAACGGGTTCTTCGCGCGCCTGAACTTCGCCGAATTCCTCGGCATGGGCTCGATCCTCGTCGTCGGCTTCTGGCTGGTGCGCGAAGGCCAGGGGTCCGTGGGCGCCGCGACGACCGCGATGCTGTTCTTCCTCAGGCTCTTCGACCCCATCAACCGGCTGATGATCGTCATCGACGACCTCCAATCCGCGCTCGCCTCCATGCGCCGGATCGTCGGCGTCATCGTCGCCGACCGCTTCCCCGCCCCCGAACGCACCGAGCCCGAGACCGACGCGGTCGCCGAGGTCGAGGACCTCCACTTCGCCTACACGCCAGAGCATCCGGTGCTCACCGAGATCGCGCTGCGCATCGGACCGGGCGAGACCGTCGCGCTCGTGGGCTCCTCCGGCGCGGGCAAGAGCACCCTCGCGGCCCTCGTCGCCGGGGTCCTCGACACCGACGCCGGGCGCGTATCCGTCGCCGCCCGCACCGGCGGCCCGGCCGTCGCCCTGGTCACCCAGGAGGTCCACGTCTTCGACGGGACCCTGCGGGAGAACCTCGACCTGGTCCGGCCCGACGCCTCCGACCGGGAGTTGGAGGCGGTCCTGCGCCGCGTCGGCGCCGATTCCCTACTGGCCCTTCCCGAAGGACTCGACACCGGCGTCGGCGCGCGGGGCCTGGAACTGACCCCCGCGCAGGCGCAGTCGCTCGCACTGGCCCGAGTGGTGCTCCTCGACCCGAAGCTCGCGGTCCTCGATGAAGCCACCGCCGAGGCCGGCAGCGCCGACTCGGCCGCGCTCGACGTGGCCGCCGCCGCGGCCCTCGACGGCCGGGCGGGCCTGCTCGTCGCGCACCGCCTCGACCAGGCCGCGAAGGCCGACCGGATCATCGTGATGGAGCACGGCCGCATCGTCGAAGAGGGCACGCACGCCGACCTCGCGGGAGCCGACGGGCCCTACGCTCGCGCCTGGAGGCTGTGGACCCGCGGCCGCTCGTAAACACCGCCTAAGATCGAGCGACCTGCACCTTCGATCCCCCGAGGAACCACCGTGAGCACAACGGCTGAAACCAAGGCCCCGGCTCCCAAGCGCCGCCGATGGCTGCGCGCCTCCCTCATCTCGCTCGGCGTGGTCCTCGTGCTCGCCCTCGCCGCGCTCGGCGGCGCCGGCTGGTACTTCTCCGGCGAGGTCATCGACGTCGACCACACCCCCGACGAGTACTCCTTCGACATCGGAGCCGTCGACGCCACCACCGTGACCCTGCCCCGCGGCTCCGCCACCGAGAAGCCCGGCACCTGGGGCCTGGGCTGGGACGGCGGCCAGGCCGTCATCGGCGACATCGTCGCCTCCGACGACGCCACGGTCACTCGCACCATCGACCGCGTCCTCTTCGGCGACCTCGCCGAAGGCACCCCCGCCCGCATCGACACCTACGCCTACCGCGACGACCCCAGCGCCCTCGGCCTCGAATACTCCACCGTAGACATTCCTACCGACCTCGGCGACGCCCCCGCCTGGTACCTCCCCGGTGACAACGACACCTGGGTCATCACCGTCCACGGCCGCAACGCCGAACCCGCCGAGACCCTCCGCGGCGTCGAGATCTACCAGCGCCTCGGCTACCCCGTCCTCGCCGTCACCTACCGCAACGACGAAGGCGCGCCCGAAGCCCCGAACGGCCTGCTCAGCCTGGGCGAGTACGAGAGCGACGACATCGTGGACGCCGTCGACTACGCGCTGGCGAACGGCGCGGAGGACGTGATCCTGCACGGCTGGTCGATGGGCGGCGCGACCGTCGCCACCGCGGCCCGCAAGCTCGCCGACACCGACGACATCCGCGGTGTCGTGCTCGATTCGCCTGTCGTGGACTGGAACTCCACGCTCGACATGCAGGCCGGGGACCGCGACGTGATCCCCCCGATCACCTGGACCGCCAAGCGGATCGTGGAGTGGCGCGCCGACATCGACCTCGACGACCTCGACCAGCGCAACTTCGCCGACGAGTTCGACATGCCGATGCTCCTGTTCATCGACACCGCCGACAAGACCGTGGACCACACCGCGACCCTCGAATTCGCCGACCTGCTCCCGGCCGACCGGACCACGGTCTTCGAAACCGCCTCGGGCCACACGGCCTCCTGGAACGAGGACCCGGTCGCCTACACCGCGGCCCTGGAGACGTACCTGTCCCAGCTCTGAGCACGCGCCGGGCCCTCGCCGCTCGCGGCGAGGGCCCGGCGGATCGTCAAGCGAGCGAACCCGACAGGTTCGTCCCGACGAACAGGCGCGGCGCGCCGTCGAGCACGACCGAGGCCTGCTTCCCGCCGGCCTGGATCGTCTTGCACTGGCCGATGCAGTCGCACTGCTTCAGCGTCGACCCGCTGGTCGGCACGCTCAGCGTGGTCTTGGTGGGCCAGTGGTCGACCCAGACCTCAGGGGCCGGGAAGTGCCAGCCCGCCGGATCGTGGTCCTTGTTCAGCAGGTACCCGTCCGCGCGGTTCCACAGCACGGCCGCTTCCCCTGCGGGCGTGTCGAACAGCAGCCCCTTGGTCTGCGGATTCGCGAATCGGAGCCAGCCCAGCGGGGTCGCCTCGTCCAGGGCCCGGGCCGCGTGCGCGTACGCCAGGAGCGAGGGCTTCGCGCTGACGTCCCGGTTCATGAGCCCGAAGTGGTACTCCACATTGTCCGGATTCGCGACCTGCGCCATCCCCAGGACGCTGTCGTGGAACTGGTACCACAGCACGCCCTTGATGCCCTCGGCCTTCGCGATCGCGAGCGTGAGGAAGACGTTCTCCGCGGCCTGGCGGTAGGTGTCGTTCCACCAGCCGTTCGGGCGGGTGCACGCGTAGGCCTCGGTGAGCCAGATGTCCTTCTGCCCGTGCTGCGCCATGAGCGCCTGGAGTTTTCGCAGCCCGCCGAGGAAGTTCCAGTACACGCCGTGCGCGCTCGCGTCGTCCTCGGCGGTCGGAACGTAGTCGGGCGTGAAGTTGCCGCGCCCGGGGTGGTAGGCGAAGCCGTCGATGAGGTCCCAGCCGCCGCCCGCGATGAACTTCTCCACCCACGGCTCGTCCATGCCCGCGAGTCCGTTGTTCAGCAGCTTGAGGTCGGATCCCTTCGCGGTCACGTAGTCGCGCACCGGCCGCAGCGCCTCGTCGATGTACGCCTGCGCCGCGTCCCCGGTGTTGAAGGGCCGGTTGAGCTCGTTGCCGACCTCGAAGTAGTCCGCCCCGGCCGCGATCGCCTTGTCGGTGTTCGTCGCCGCCCACTGCACCGGGTCGTAGTCGGCCTCGGTGAACAGGGGTTGGAGCTCGATGTTGTGAAGCATCCCGCGGGCGTCGAACTCGGACGGCGGTAGCCCGGGCCCGCCGTCGTAGGCGATCCGAACCCGGTTGATGCCGACCTTCTGCCACAGGTCCAGCAGCGCGTCGGCCGAGGGCACCTTGAGCCACGGGTAGTTCGCGATGCCGAACATGCTCGCCGCCCCCGCCTGGTACGTGTGCGGCGCGAGCACTGCCAGGTTGGTGCGGGCGAAGGCCGTGTCCTGGCCCGAGACCGCGGTGACCTCGGCGACCGCGATGCCGTGCGCGGGCGAGGTCACGGTGAACGTATGGTCCCAAGTGGACAATGCGGGGACGGTGCCGGTCACGGTGGCCTTCGCCAGCTCCTTGCCGTTGAAGTCCTTGACCCACCACGAGAGTGCGACGGTGCGGGCGGCCTGCGAACCGTTCGCGACCTGCACCTTGAGGTTCATCGCGGCCCCGGCCGCCTCCCACAGGTTGAACGGCTGGTCGGTCCAGACCTCCACGCCCAGTTCGCGACTCGTGCCGATGGACACCGTGGCGGAAGGCCGCTTCGCGGTGAAGAAGAACTCCGCCTCACTCACGAGGCTCCCGTCCGCCTGCGCCACGCCGGGCGCGTGGACCCAGGAGGCGTTCGTCCAGTCCTGCTTCGAGCGTTGCAGCAGGAACATCCCGTGCAGGTCCGCGCTCCAGGTGGAGGCGTGGGCGACGCCCACGCTGGTCTCGTAGGGGATGCCGCCGTCGGCGTCGTCGACCCATTCGGTGATCGCCAGGTACTCGTCGGCCTCGATGGGGCTCGCGATCGCGCGGCTGAACATGAAGCCGTCGGCGATGAGGGTGGCGGGGCCGGTGACGTGCCATTCGAGGTGCACGTGGTTGGTGGACACGGTGAACAGGCCGTAGACCGCGACGTTCCCGGCGGCGGCCGGGAACGTGTAGTCCATCCGGATCGCGGGGGTGCCGTCGGCGAGGGCGGTGAGGGTCGGGGTGCCGCCGGTCGAGAGCTGGGCGCCCGCGGCGGTGTCCTTGATCTGGAACTTCGAGCCCGCCGAGCGGACCGTCCCCTGGCCGTCGCGGATGGCGACGCGCCCGCCGACGCTCGCGAGCACGCTCACCCCGCTCGCGGAGATTGTCACGTCTCCGTCGGCGGCCCAGGCCCGGACCGGGCTGGCTTGTGCGGCGAGCATGACGCCCGCGGCGAAGGTGGCCCCGAGGAGGCCGCGTCGGGTCACTTCATGGGTATGGCGGTCAGACTTCATCGTCCGTCTCCGTTTTCTCAAGAGGCACTGTCGGGCATGCCGCGGCGGACCGGAACCAGGGAGGGCCGGTCGTCGCCGCCGCGTCGCCGCCGGATCTGATAATTCGGATTATCACCGGCTGCCGTTCATCGTGGGGGACGAGCGAACCTCGTGTCAAGGGGAGTTGCCAAATTTGAAGATACGTATTATCGTCCGGGAGTACCGCCGCTAATGCGCATTATCGAAATCGATGGGAACACCACATGACAGCGAGGACAGGCAAGGTGACGCAACGCGAGATCGCGCGCATCGCCGGGGTCAGCCAGACGACGGTCTCGATGGTGCTCAACGATCGGGACGGTTCGAACGTGCGCATCCCCGACGCCACCCGCGAGCGGGTCCGCCGGGCGATCGAGCAGTCCACGTACGTCGCCGACCCCGCCGCGCGCCGCCTCGCGGGCCTGGACAACAAGATCCTCGGCGTCTTCACCTACGAGTCGGCCCTGACCCCCGAGAGCATGGACTTCTACGGCCCCCTGCTCAACGGGATCGAGCGCGCCGCCGAACAACTCGGCTGCGACCTGCTGTTCTTCACCAGCTCGCCGGTCGAAGAGGGCCGGAGGCGCCTGTTCCACCGCAACACGCGGCTGCGGTTGGCCGACGGCTGCGTCCTGCTCGGCCAGCAGATGGACGGCGACGACCTCCAGCGCCTGGTCGAGGAGTCGTTCCCGTTCGTCGCGGTCGGCCGCCGCGACGAGACCGAGGCCGTCGTCCCCTTCGTCGGGATCGACTACGGCGCCTTGACCGCCCAGCTCGTCGCCCGCGCCGCCGAACTCGGCCACGAGAAGGCCGTCTACGTGCACCGGGATCAGAACAGTCCCACCGCCCGCGACCGCCTCGCCGCGATCGGTCGCGCCGCCGAGGCCGGGCCGGTCGCCTTCACCCTCGCGCCCGTCGGCGACGACCTCGACGCACTGCCCGCACTCATTGCGGCCGAAGGCGCGACCGCGGTGTTCGCCGAGGACGCGTTCCTCACCGAGGACATCGCCCTGGTCCTCGGCGAGGCCGCTTCGGCGGTGTCCCTCGCGGCCCTCGGCGAGGTGCGCGGCCACCGCATCGCCGAACGCCCGCTCTCGGGATTCCAAGTCCCGCGCCAGCAGATAGCCGCCGAAGCGCTCGCCCTGCTCCAGCAGCTCATCACCACGCCCGCAGAGGAACAGGGCACCATCGTGCGCCAGCGCCTCCTCCAGGGCGACGTCGAGTTCGGCGGCACCCTCGTCGCCCGCGGCGGTGCCCGATGACGCGCCTCCAAGCGGACATCGCCGTGATCGGCGGCGGCCTCGGCGGCGTCGCCGCGGCCCTGGCGGCGCTGCGGCGCGGGCACCGCGTGGTCCTGTCCGAGGAGTACGCGTGGCTCGGCGGCCAGCTCACCTCGCAGGCCGTCCCGCCCGACGAGCACATCTGGGTCGAGCAGTTCGGCGTCACCGCCGCCTACCGGGCCCTGCGCGAAGGCATCCGCGAGTACTACCGGGACGCCTACCCGCTCACCGACTCGGCCCGCCGCGACCCGCAGCTCAACCCGGGGCGCGGGCGCGTCAGCCGCCTGTGCCACGAGCCGCGCGTCGCCCTCGCGGTCATCACGAAGATGCTCGCCCCGCACCTGTCCAGCGGCCGCCTCACGATCCTCCAGCCTCACGTGCCCGTCGCGGCCGAGACCGTGGACGGCATCGTCCGCTCGGTCACCCTGCGCCACACCGGCACCGGCACTGAGACCACTGTGGAGGTCGCGTTCGTCCTGGACGCGACCGAGACCGGGGACCTCCTGCCGCTCACTGGGACCGCGTACGTGTCCGGCGCCGAGGGTCGGGACGAGACCGGCGAGCCGAGCGCGCCCGAGAGCGGCGATGCGGGCAACGTCCAGTCCATCGCCTGGTGCTTCGTCTTCGACCACGTCGAGGGCGACCACACCATCGAGCGCCCCGCCGACTACGACCACTGGCGTTCGCTCGCCCCCGCCTTCTGGGGCGACGCGATGCTGTCCTTCACCGCGCCGAACCCGCGCACGCTGCGGCCCGAGACGCGCACGTTCAACGTCAACCCGCCCTATGAAGCCGTGGTGGGCGACGAGGACCCGCGCGAGGACGCCGGCGACGACGACCTGTGGGTCTTCCGGCGCATCGCCGCCCGCGAGACCTTCACGCCCGGCAGCCTGGAGAGCGACATCGTGCTCGCGAACTGGCCGCAACTGGACTACCTCGGCGGGTCGATCATCGATACCCCCGACCGCGAGGCGCACCTGCGGGCCGCGAAGGCCCAGTCGAGGGCGTTCGTGTACTGGCTCCAGACCGAGGCGCCCCGCCCCGACGGCGGCACCGGCTGGCCCGGCCTGCGCCTGCGCGGCGACGTGGTCGGCACCGACGACGGGTTCGCGCAGGCCCCGTACATCCGCGAGTCCCGCCGCATCCGCGCGATGCGCACCGTCGTCGAGCAGGACATCTCAGTGTCGCTGCGCGGCCACGGCGGCCCGGCCCGCTTCGAGGACTCCGTGGGCGTCGGCATGTACCGCATCGACCTGCACCCCTCCACCGGCGGCGACAACTACATCGACGTCGAGTGCGCCCCGTTCGAGATCCCCCTCGGCGCGCTCGTCCCGGTGGAGACGCGGAACCTCCTGCCCGCCGCGAAGAACATCGGCACCACGCACATCACCAACGGCGCGTACCGGCTCCACCCCGTGGAGTGGAACATCGGCGAGTCCGCCGGTGCCCTCGCCGCCTTCTGCATCGAGCGGTCACTGATCCCCAGGGACGTCGTCTCGAAACCGGAACTGACCCGACGGTTCCAGGCCGCCCTCGTCGAGGCCGGCATCGAAATCCATTGGCCCGAGATCCTCGGTTACTGAAGGAAGACATCATGCGCACAGCAAAGAAGCTGGTCAGTGCCCTCGCACTGGGCTCAGTCGCAGTTCTGTCCGGCTGCGGCGGGGGAACCCCCGCCGCGTCGGACACGGACATCGAACTGAGGATGACCGTGTGGACCTCGAACGAGGACCAGCTCGCCCTGTTCGACTCGATCGCGGACGCCTACAAGGCCGACCACCCCGAGATCAAGTCGATCACGTTCGAGAGCCTGCCCTTCGAGGAGTACAACACCACCCTGACCACCCAGATCGCGGGCGGCAACTCGCCCGACCTGGCGTGGATGGGCGACCTGTCGGCCGACCTCATCGACTCCGGCGCCCTCGTCCCGCTCACCGAGCCACTGGAGGCCACGGAAGGCTGGGAGTACGACGACCTCGTGCCCAGCGTGACCGCCGAGTTCACCAAGGACGGGGAGCTGTACGCCTACCCGTTCTCCAACTCGCCCTTCGGCCTGTACGTCAACACCGATCTCCTGGAGGAGGCCGGGCAGACGCTCCCGGCAGAGCCCACCTGGGACGACGTCTCGGCGGTCGGCGCGGCCGTGCACGCGGCCACCGACAAGGGCGGCTTCGTCGTCAACGACTTCAACTACTCCTCGTGGAACACGCTCGCGACCGTCTGGACCGGCTTCGGCGCCTCCGCGTGGAACGAGGACGGCACCGAATGCGGCTTCGACACCCCTGAGATGGCCCAGGCCTTCCAGTTCCTCCACGACGCCGCGTTCGTCGACGAGTCGATGCCCGGACCGGGCACCACCGCCGACTTCTTCGCCGGGGACGCGGCCTTCGCCGTCGCCCAGGTCTCGCGCGCCGGGAACCTCGACGACTCCTTCGCCTACGACATCCACCCGCTGCCGCAGGGACCGGTCGGCTCCTACTCGGTGATCGGCCAGGCCGGCATGGGCGTGCTCCAGTCCAGCGCCCACGTCGAGCAGGCCACCGACTTCCTGGCGTTCCTCACCAATCCTGAGAACGCCGCGCAGCTCGCCCAGTACTTCCCGCCGCCGCGCCAGTCGCTGCTGACCGGTGAGGCCCTGGCCGCGAACAACACCAAGTTCACCGCCGAGCAGCTGCAGACCGTCGTGGTCGACCAGATCGCCGGCGCCGTGACGCTTCCCAACCACACGAGCCCCGCCGAGATCGCCCAGAAGGCGAAGACGGCGCTCGACGCGATGTGGGTCGAGGACGCCGACGTGCCCGCCGTGCTCGCCACGGTGTGCGATTCCATCGACCCGCTCCTGGCGAAGTAGCGCATGAGCGACACCCGACACGCGACCCGGGGGGCGTCCACCGACGCCCCCCGGGGCCGGGGCGCGCCGCGCCGCCGCCCGTTCTGGACGCTCGGGCGCACCGACGCCCTCACCGGCTACCTGTTCATCGCGCCGCAGCTCCTGGGCGTCATCGTGTTCGTGCTGTTCCCCGTCGGGCTCGCCATCTGGTACAGCCTCAACGAGTGGAACATCTTCACCGGCGACATGACCTTCGTCGGCGGCGCCAACTACGAAGCGGCCCTGAACGACCCGCAGCTGCCGAGCGTGCTCGGCGCGACCGCGGTCTTCTCCGGGGGCGTCGTCGTCCTCAACATCGCGCTCGGACTCGTCCTGGCGGTCATGCTCAACCGCCGCTTCAAGGGCGTCACGCTGTTCCGGACGCTGTTCTTCTCGCCCGTGGTGGTCTCCGTGGTCGCCTGGACCCTCGTGTGGGGGTTCCTGCTGCAGGACAACGGCGGCATCAACGGCGCGCTCGCGCAGATCGGCGTCGACGGCCCCAACTGGCTCCAGAGCGGGCCGACCGCGATGATCGCCGTCACCTTCACGCAGGTGGTGCGCAGCGTCGGGATCAACATGGTCCTCTTCCTCGCCGCACTCCAAGGGGTCCCCGGCGAGCTGTACGAGGCCGCCCGGCTCGACGGCGCGAGCAGCCGCAAGGTCTTCACCAGGATCACGCTGCCGCTCATCTCGCCGACCCTGATGCTGACGGCCGTCATCACGATCGTCGGCGCGCTCCAGTCCTTCGCCCAGATCGCGGTGCTCACCGAGGGCGGGCCGGGACTGTCGACCACGGTCCTCGTCTTCTACGTCTTCCAGCAGGCGTTCAGCTTCAACGACATCGGGTACGGCTCGACGCTCGCCTTGATGCTGCTCACCTTCGTGATGGTCCTGACGATCCTGCAGTGGCAGCTGCGCCGAAAGTGGGTGTTCTATGAGGACTGACCAGCCCGCCGCGCCCTCCAAGGCCGGACCGGTCCTGCGCCGCATCGCGCTCTACGTCGCGCTCATCGTCATGGCGCTGCCGTTCGTCGTCCCGACACTGTGGATGATCACCTCCTCGTTCAAGCCGCTCAACGAGATCTTCGCGTCGCCGCCTTCGTTCTTCAGCGACGCGCCGACCGCGGCCGCCTACGCCGAGGCCTTCGACTTCCAGCCGTTCGCCCGCCAGTACTTCAACAGCGTCTACATCGCGCTGCTGGTCACGGCCACGACGATGGTCGTCTCGGCCCTGGCCGGATACGCGTTCGCGCGCATCCGCTTCCCCGGCCGGAACCTCCTGTTCATCGTGGTGCTCATCGGCCTGCTCGTGCCCAGCGAGGTGACGATCGTGCCGCTCTTCCAGATGTTCAAGCAGGCCGGACTCGTCAACACGCACTGGCCGCTCATCCTCGTGACCGCGCTCGCCGCGCCGTGCGTGCTCGCGACGTTCATCATGCGGCAGTTCTTCATCGCCCTGCCGGTCGAACTGGAGGAGGCCGCGCGCCTGGACGGGTTGGGCCGCTTCGGCATCTGGTGGCGCATCTGCGTGCCGCTGGCGAAACCGGCGCTGTCGGCGGTCGCGATCCTGACGTTCCTCGCCTCATGGAACCTCTACCTCGAACCCACCGTGTACCTGACCTCGCCGGAGCTGTTCACGCTCCCGCAGGCCCTGACCCGGTTCACCGACGCCTACGGCGGCGAGATGTGGAACACCCAGCTCGCCGCGGCGACGATGACCGTCGTCCCGGTCCTGGTGGTCTTCCTCATCGCCCAGCGCCAGTTCGTCGAGAGTCTCGCCCACTCCGGGCTCAAAGGCTGACGAAGACGCGGAACGGTCCGCCACCGGTTATTCGGTGGCGGACCGTTCCGCGTTCCTACTGCGAACGCTTGGGGCCGTAGGTGAGCCGCCGCAGCAGCGTCTCGGCCGGACCGCGGTAGCCGCGGCGGTGCGCCGCATAGGCCCCGAGCACTGTCAACGCCCACACCGCGAGCGCGCAGACCTGCGAGGTCAGCAGCGGGCTGCCGGTGGCCTCGTCCAGGCCCAGCATGAACGGCGTCGCCAAAATCAGCCACGCCACCGACTGGAACAGGTACCCGCTCAGCGACCGCTGCCCCAGCGCGCTGACGGCCGTCACCACGAACCCGTTGGGCCGGTGCGAGAGCCGGTGCGCGAGGAGCCCGAACATCGCCCCGTAGCCCGCGCCGCCGAAGAAGCCCGAGGTCTCGTACAGCATCTTCATCGCAGCCGCAGTGCCCTCGTCCGCGTGCAGGAAGCCGCCGCTGAGCAGCGCCATCGGCATGCCCGCCGCGACCGCGACGGCGATGCCGCCGAACGCGATCCAGCGCAGGAGGACCAGGTGGCGCTCGGGGTTCTCCAGGAGCCTGCGCCGGGCCGCCCAGGCGCCGACCCAGACCATGAGGATCATCGGCAGCAGCGTCAGCGTGTGCACCGGCCACTCGGCGAGCCGCTCGGCCACCGACGCGGCGTACGAGGCGACCTCGACAGAGGGGAAGGGCGACACCGGGATCGGCGCGTCCCCCGACCCCGCGGCCAGCCCCGCGCCCACCATCAGGGCGATCACCAGCGTGTACACCCCGCCGACGGCGAGGTACCAGGGCGCGAACCGGTGGACCCGGTCCGAGCGCTGCAACAGCAGCAGCGTGAAGGCGATCCCGATGAGGCCGTAAGCGCCCAGGAAGTCCCCGGAGTACAGCAGCACGCCGTGCGCGATGCCGAAGACGAACAGCCATCCGTTGCGGCGCAGCATGACCCGCCGGACCTGCCCGGGCGCGGCGCCCGCTTCGGCCTGGCGGCGGGCCAGCTGCACGAGCCCGTAGCCGAACATGAGCGCGAACAGCGGGAACGCCCTGGCGTGGATGAACTCGATCATGAAGAAGTTGTAGAAGCGCTCGAAACCGTGCGGGTCGGTCTCGATGCCGGGAGCGCTGGCGAGGAAGTAGCCGGCGCTGTTGGCGAGGGCGATGAACAGCAGCATCGCGCCGCGGGCGAGGTCGGGGGCGAGGGCCCGCTCGCCGGGGCGCACCGGGCCGCGCTTGATGCGCGGCTCCGGGAGGGTGGCGTGGACGGTCATGGCGATCCTTCGAGATTGGCCGAATTAATGTCTTCAAGATACTATACGAGGGACACTAACACAATATGCGATGATGGCCCCCGCACGGGGCGGCGAACGGAACGGAGGTGACCGCACAGCATGGACGGGGAGCAAGTGCCGGCAGCGCTGGCGCGGCTGTGGAGGATCGGCTCCGAGTCGCGACTCGGACGGCCCGCGAAACTCGACGTCGGCCGCGTCGTGGACGCGGCCGTGGCGCTGGCCGACCGCGAAGGCCTCGCGGCGGTGACGCTGCCGAAGGTGGCCGAAGCGCTCGACGCCACGAAGATGGCCCTGTACCGCCACGTCGGCTCCAAGGACGAGCTGCTGGCGCTCATGCAGGACACCGCGGTCGGACCGGTCCCGGCGCCGTTGGAGGGCACCGGGCCCTGGCGTGAACGGTTGCGGCTGTGGGCGACCGAGCAGTCGGTGGTCTTCGGGCGCCACCCGTGGTTCGCCGGTTCGCCCGTCTCGGGACCGCCGAGCGGCCCGCACTCGATCGCCTGGTTCGACGCCGGGCTGCGCTCGCTGCGGCTCACCGCCCTCGACTGGCCCGCGAAGGTCGGCGTCATCATGCTGGTGGGGGAGTACGTGCGCAGCAACGCCCGCCTGACCCAGGGGTTGGCGGCCGGGCGCGACGGCACCGACCTCGACCAGGCGGCGGCCGAGCAGGCCTACGGCCGCGCGATGGCGACCCTGATCGACCCCGAGCGCTTCCCGGACGTGGCCGGGCTCTTCGCCTCGGCCACTTTCGAGGACACGGGTGCGGACACCGCCGAGAACGACTTCCGCTTCGGCCTCGAACTCATCCTCGACGGCGTCGCCGCCGCGGTCGAATCCGCGGAGAGCGGCGGCTGAGCGGCCCGGCACGTGTGCCGGGCCGCTCTCTTCTCAAGGCGCCGTGAGCGCCTCGGTCGGTGAGAGCCTGGCGGCCTTCACCGCCGGGTACAGCCCGGCGATCGCGCCGATCGCCGCCGTGGCCGCGACGCCCCCTCCCAGCACCCAGGCCGGAACCGTGGGCGGCCAGCCCTGCCAGGCCGCGTACGCCGCCGTGATCCCCGAACCGAGCGCGACCCCGCCCGCGCCGCCCAAGAGCGACAACAGCAGCGACTCGGCCAGGAACTGCCCGCGCACGTCGGCCCGCGTCGCGCCGAGCGAGCGCCGCAGCCCGATCTCCCCGCGCCGCTCCAGCACCGAGATGACCATCGTGTTCGCCACCCCGACCCCACCGACCAGCAGCGCGACCGCGCCCAGGCCGAGCAGCAGTCCCGTGAACGAGGCCTCGGCGGCCTCGGCCGCGACCAGCGCGTCCGAAGGCCGCGACACCTCCACCTCTTCCGGATGCTCCGGGTTCGCCGTCGCGCCGAGCACCGCCTGCACCTCGGACACGGCCGTCTCGGCGGCCCGCGTGTAGACCTCCGTGGCGTGCAGGTCGAAGCCCAGGAACGTCTCGGCGGCCTCCCAGCCGATGAGCGCGGCCTTGTCCAGCTCGGGCGCGAGTTCCACCGGTTCAAGCACTCCCACCACCACGAACCACTGGCCGCCGAGCCAGATCTGGACGTCGGGGCCGGCCTCGACCCCGAGCGCCGCGGCGGCGTCCGCGCCGAGCACCGCCGCCGGGAAGTCCCCGGCCGCCCCGCCGATCCACTCCCCTTGGGCCACTTCACCGCCCACGACATCGAGCAGGTCCGCTTCGGCGGCCTTGACCGCGATGCCGCCCGACTCGTTCTCGGGGATCAGGTCGGTCCGGTACACGTTCGCGTCGGGGACCGTGCCGGTCGCGGCCGCCGATTCGACCGGGGCGATCCGCTCGATCATGGACACCGCCTCCAGCGGCAGCTGCGGGTCGCCGCCGCCGAACATCGACTGGCCCGGCCCCACCGTGAGCAGGTTCGTGCCCAGCGCGTCGAGCTTGCGGTCCAGCTCGGCCGAGCTCGACGCCGAGATGCCGACCACCGCCGTCATCGCGGCGATGCCGATCGCGATCCCGATGGCGGACAAGGTCACCCGCAGCGGGCGGGCCTTCAATCCGTGGGCGCCGACGCGCAGCAGGTCAGTCCAGCGCATCGCGCACCACCCGCCCGTCCTTCATCTCGATGCGGCGGGGCAGGCTCGCGGCGATGTCCCTGTCATGGGTGATGACCACGACGGTGGTCCCTCCTTCATGGAGTCCCCGCAGCAGGCTCATCACCGCAGTGCCTGAGGCGGAGTCGAGGTTCCCGGTCGGCTCGTCGGCCAGCAGGAGACTCGGTTCGCCCACGATCGCGCGTGCGATCGCGACCCGCTGGCGCTCGCCGCCGGACAGCTCGTGCGGGCGGTGCCCGACCCGGTGCGACAGGCCCACCCGGTCGAGCGCCGCCGCGGCGGCCTCGCGTCGCTTCGGGCGCCGCTCCCCGCCGTACAGGAGACCGTCGGCGACGTTGTCGAGCACCGAGACCCCTTGCGCGAGATGGAACTGCTGGAACACGAACCCGAGTTCGGCGGCCCGCAGCCGCGACAGCCGCCGGTCCGTCAGCGCCGAGACGTCCTCCCCGGCCACACGCACCGTGCCCGAAGTGGGCCGGTCGAGCGTGCCGGCCAGATTGAGCAATGTGGACTTCCCCGATCCCGAGGGGCCGACGATCGCGACGAGTTCACCCGCACCGATCGCCAGGCTCACCTCCGCGAGCGCGGTGACGCCCGGATAGGTCTTGGACACCGCGTCGAGTGCCACCACGCTCACTCGGGCACCTCCACGGCCATGCCCTCGGCGAGGTCGGGCGATTCGACCTCGACGCTGCCGTACGCGAACACGCCGGTGGTCACGGCGACGATCACCGTGGAGTCCCCGTCGACGACCTCGACGCCGTAGCCGCCCTCGCGGAGCGCCAGCAGCGCCTCGACGGGGACCGTGAGCACGTCCTCGCGGGTCTCGGCGACCAGCTCGACGGTGACCGGCGCGGACACCAGGTCGCCGAGGGCCGCTTCGTCATCGATGTGGACGGTGACCTCGATGGTCTCCGCCTCGTCCTCGCCCTCGGCGGACCCCGACACCGCCTGGCCGATCTCGGCGACCGTGCCCGCGGCCTCGGTCCCGTCCGGCAGCGTCACCGCCACCGCCTGGTCCTCGGCGACCAGGTCCTGGTCGGCGATGTCCAGCGCCACGGTGACGCGCCGCTGGTCGGAGGTGTAGCCGAGGATCGGCCCGTTCGCCGGATCGCCCACGGAAGCGAGCTGTTCGGCGACGCGGACATCCGTGGGGGAGAACAGGACCGCACCGACGGCGACTGTGCCGGTCTCCTCCATCCCGTTGTCGTCCTGCCACGCCTCGACGGCCTCGGCCGTCGCGTCGGTGTAGGCGTCGTCCTCGGTGAACCCGTCATAGCCCAGGTCGGCGAGGTTCGACTCCAGCTGTGCCACATCGGGTCCCTCGACCCCCGGCGCCAGGTTCCTCCACAGGGGAAGATCGCCCGTGAGGGCGACCACGGGCACATTGTCGACGTCGTAGACCGCGTCTCCGGCCCCGATCACCGCGCCCGGCTCGGGAAGCCAGGTCACCGTGCCCGCCGCCGCGCCGTTCAGCGTGTGCGCCTCGCCGTACGAGAGGGTCCCGACGACCTCCTCGGACCTGGCGAGGTCCTGCTGCTCGACCACGGCCGTCGCCACGGTCTCTGTGTTCGAGGCCGCCGACTCCTCGCCGCCGACCAGGTACACCGTCCCGGCGGCGATCACTCCGGCCGCCGCGACCGCGCCGCCCGCGACCGCAATCCTGCGCCGCTTCACCCGCCACGCACCTCTCCGAGGATCGACTGGCACGCTTCGAGCGCGGCGTCCCAGTCCGGGTCGCCCTGGTTCTCCTCGAACAGGGTCGGGCCGAAGCCGTCCTCCCCGGGGTCGGGCATGTCCTCGACCCCGTTGTCCCGCATGCACTGCGCGAACTCCAGCAGCGCGTCCTGGAACTCGGGGTCTTCGGTGTCCATCTCGCCGGAGGCCAGGTACTCCTGGCAGGCCTCGACGGCCTCGGGCTCCTCCTCCATGACGTCCCGGAGGTCCTCGGCCCCCTCGAAACCGCCGTCAGGGTCGGGATCGGGGAAGTCCACCCCCTGCTCCCGCATGCACTCGGCGAAGTTCTGGAGCGCCTCCTCCTGGCTGACGTCCTCGTCCTCGGTCTGCTCCTCCGTGGCCGTGCCGCCGGTCGTGGCGACCGAGTCCTCGGGTTCCTCACTGCACGCGGCGATCATCATGAACGCCGACAGGGCCGCTACCGCAAGCCATACTCGTCTCATCGTGGTGTCCCCTTCCAGAGACCGATCGGAAATGGTGCGGCAAGTGAAGCTGCCAGTGCGTGTGCTTTACGTCAGCGTTCGCGCTTACGCCGCGCTTATGCCGGGCCCGGCACACTGGATTCCAACGGGGGAGGAACGCGAATGCGCATTCTGGTGGTGGAGGACGAGCGGATGCTCGCCGACGCGATAGCGAAGGGCCTGCGCGAGGAGGCCATGGCCGTGGACGTCTGCTACGACGGCGACGCCGCCCGGCTGCGGCTCGCCGCCTACGACTACGACGTGGCGATCCTCGACCGGGACCTGCCGCGCGTGGGCGGCGACGACCTGACCCGCAAGATCGTCCAGGGGCCGCACTCGACGCGGATCCTCATGCTCACCGTCGCCTCCGGGATCGACGACCGCGTGAAGGGCCTGTCGCTCGGCGCCGACGACTACCTCGGCAAGCCCTTCGCGTTCTCCGAACTCGTCGCCCGCGTCCGGGCGCTCGCCAGGCGCGCGACGCCCGCCGCGGCGCCGGTGCTCGAACGCGCCGGGATCCGGCTCGACACCGTCGGCCGCCAGGTCTTCCGCGGCGAACGCTACGTCCCGCTGTCCAAGAAGGAGTTCGGAGTGCTCGCCGAGCTGATGCGCCCCGGTTCGGCGGTGGTCTCGTCCGAGCGGCTGCTCGAGAAGGTCTGGGACGAGCACATCGATCCCGCCACGAACGTCGTCCGGGTGACGATGATGACCTTGCGCCGCAAGCTCGGCGACCCGGTCGTCATCGAGACCGTGCCCGGTTCGGGCTACGTGATCCGCGAGGAGGCGTCATGAGACTGCGCACGAGGCTGACCCTCTGGTACGGCGGCGCGTTCTTCGCCGCGGGGGCCGTGCTCATCACCGTCGTCTACCTGCTGGTGCGCAGCCGCATCGCCCAGAACCTGCCCGACACCGGCGTCGACATGGGCGACCTGTACCAGGCCCGCTCGGTCATGGGCATGGACGAGGCGGAGCTGATGAAGCTCATCCAGACGGTGATCGACCGCCAGGAGGCCGCCAACGACGCCACCCTCCAGGCGGTCCTGCTCGGCTCGATCGTGGCGCTCGCGGTCGTGGGCCTGCTCGCGGTCGTCTTCGGCTTCCTCATGGCCGGGCGGGTGCTGCGCCCGATCGACGCGATCACCGACACCGCGAAGCGCGTCGCCGACCGCTCCCTGCATGAACGCATCAACCTTGAAGGGCCGAACGACGAGCTCAAACGCCTCGCCGACACCTTCGACGGGATGCTCGCCCGGCTCGACCGGGCCTTCGAGGGGCAGCGGCGGTTCGTCGCCAACGCCTCGCACGAGCTGATGACGCCGCTGGCGATCAACCGGACGCTGCTCGAAGTGGCGGCGGCCGGGCCGGACGCGGACCACCGCGTGCGCGACCTCGCCGCGAACCTCCTGGCCGTCAACGAGCGCCATGAGCGGCTCATCGACGGGCTCCTGACCCTCGCCGGGAGCGAGCGGGCGCTGGTGGACCCGGCCCCGGTGGACCTGGCCGACGTGGTGGCGCACGTCGCCGCCCAGTTCAGGGCCGAGGCCGAGGAGGCGGGCATCGAAGTGTCCATCGTGGATGACGAAGCCCTGGTCGTCGGCGACGCCGCGCTCCTGGAACGCCTGGTGTCGAACCTGATCGCCAACGGCATCAGGCACAACCACGCGGGCGGGACGCTGTCGATCGCGACCGGCGCGAACGACGGCCGGGCCCGCCTCACCGTTGCCAACACCGGCCCGGTCGTGGCCGCCTACGAGGTTGACGCCCTGTTCCAGCCGTTCCGCCGCGGCGAGGGCCGCGACCGCGTCGAATCGGTGCGCGGCGTGGGACTGGGACTCTCCATCGTGGACTCGGTGGCCCGCGTCCACGAGGCGACCCTGACGGCCCTCCCGGGCCGAGGCGGGGGCCTGCGCATCACCGCCGAGTTCCCCGAACCGCAGGCCTAAGCGAGGCCGAGCGAGGCCACGAGGTCGCGCATCTCGTCGCGGTAGACGGCCTCGGGATCCCGCGAGAGCGGGCTCAGGTGGCCGTAGATCTCCAACGCCATGAGCCCGTGCATGCGGCCCCACACGCGCAGCGTCAACGCGAGCCCGGCGGGCGGCAGCCCGGGGTAATGGTCCTGCGTGTGGGCGGCCAGCGCCGGGTCGAAGTCGGACCACTGGTAGTCGCCTTCGCCGAGGGCGGGGTTCGCCTCCCATGCCGCGGCGACGAGTCCGGTGAGGCCGGTGCAGGCGCGCAGCTCGGCCTCCTTGCCCGGGCCCTGCTGGGGCGCTTGGTATCCGGGGACGGGGTCGCCGTAGATGAGGCGGAAGCCCTCGGGGTTGGCGAGCGACCAGGCGCGGACCGCTTGGGCCCAGGCCGTGATCCGGCCTCCCGCATCATCTTCGGGTAGGGCGTCCCGTGCGGCCTCGGCGGCATCGACGACGGCCGTGTAGAGGTCGCCGATGAGGGCCGTGACCAGGTCGTCCCGGGTCGGGAAGTAGCTGTAGATCGCCCCTGCGGTCATGCCCATCTCGCGGGCGATGGCGCGCAGCGCGATCGCGCCGGGCCCGCCTTCCGCCATGAGCTTCAAGGCGATCGCCTTGATCTCCGCACTGGTCTCCGTCCGCAGCCGACTGCGTCGGCGCACTGTCTCCCCGCTCACCCTTGACACTCTACAACGTTGGGATACTATACGTCGTGTAATAACTGAACGCCGTGTAGACAATTCCCACCACTTGAAAGGCCGCCGCCATGACCGCGGAGCACCGCATCCTCGCCTACCTCGACCTCTGGAACGAACGCGACGCCGCAGCTCGCGAATCGCTCATGACATCCGTCCTCACCGAGGACGCCGCCTACGCCGACCCCGACCACGCGGGCCTGCGCGGCCACGCCGAGATCTCCGCGGCGATCGGCGCCGCGCACGCCAAGCTCGGCGAGCTGCGGTTCACCCTCGGCACCGTGATCGGCGAACACCACGACCGGGCCCTGTTCACCTGGAAGCTCGGCGAGGTCGCGACCGGCTACGACGTGGTCGAGTTCGAGGGCGAGCAGATCCGCAGCGTCATCGGGTTCTTCGCATGAGCGGCCAGCGAACCGATTGGGCCGCAACCTGGTCCGCCGCCGTGCAGCGACCGAGCGCCGGATTCTTCCCCAACTGGTCCGAGCAGGGCTTCACCGATCAGACGCTCCGGCAGACCGTCCGGCTCAGCATCGGCGGCGACACCCTCAGGGTCCGGCTGTCCAACCGCTACGGCACCGAACCGCTCCGCATCGCGGGCCTCACCATCGCGGCCGCCGCAGCCGAAGCGGCGGTCAAACCCGAGACACTGCGCGCCCTGACCGCGGCCGGGAAGACCGCCTTCAGCGTCCCGGCCGGAGCCGACCTCGTCACCGACGGGACGCCGTTCCCCACGGGCGCTTTCGATCCGGTCACCTTCACGATGCACCTGCACGAACCGTCCGGACCGGCGACCTTCCACGCCCAGTCGCTCACGACGACCCATCTCGCCACAGGTGAGCACCTGGCCGACGCCGACGGCGAGGCCTTCACCGAGACCACCCAGTCCTGGTACTACCTCGCCGCCGTCGAAGCCACCGGCACGCCCGGCGACGGCATCGTGGTCTTCGGCGACTCGCTCACCGACGGCACCGGCAGCACCCCTGACACCGACCGGCGCTTCCCCGACGTCCTCGCGCAGCGCCTGGCCGCCGCGGGCCGACCGCGCGCCGTCCTGAACCAGGGCATCGGCGGCAACCGCGCCACCGTCGACTCGGCCTGGCTCGGCGACCGCGCGACCAGCCGTTTCGGCCGCGACGCACTGCGTCTGCCGGGAGTGAGCACCGTCGTGGTCCTCCTGGGCGTCAACGACATCGGCATCAGCGAGCTCGCGGAGGGCTCGCCGTTCCCCGTCCTCGCACCCTACGACGCCGTGCCCGAGGCGGCGGTCATCGCCGCGCACCGGGACCTCATCGCCCAAGCCCGAGCGGCGGGCAAGCGCGTGGTCGGCGCGACGCTCCTCCCAATGCAGCAATCGGCGTTCTCTACGCCGAGAAGCGAAGCGAAGCGCGCCGCCGCCAACACCTGGATCAGGGAATCGGGGGAGTACGACGCCGTGCTCGACCTCGCGGCCGCCATGGGCGACGCCCTGGACCCCGCCCACGACTCCGGCGACGGTCTGCACCTCAACGACGCCGGATACCGCGCAGTGGCCGAAGCGGTCGACCTGACGGCCCTCTAACCGATCAACGGCCGCGCAGGGAACGCGGCCGCCTGCCGGATCGACACCTCGCCGTCGGCGGCAACGCTCCTTGGAGCGTTGCCGCCGACGGCGTTTTCGGTGCCGGTGACGAGCGTCATGGTGTCGCAGCCGCTTCGCATGGGATAGTTTCGGAAATTAGCGAAATACCGAAGGACGGCCCAGGTGCTCGACGAATGCAAGGCCCTGTCGAACGAGACGCGGCTGCGGATCCTCGACTGGCTCAAGGACCCCGCCGCGAACTTCACCTGCGGGGACACCGCCGAACTCGGCGTGTGTGCCGGGCTGATCCAGCACAAGGCGGGCGCCTCCGCGTCCACCGTGTCGGCGCACCTGGCGATCCTCCAGCGCGCGGGCTTCCTCCAGGCCACCCGGCGCGGCCAGTGGATCTACTACCGCCGCGACGAAGCCCGCATCCGCGCGTTCACCGAAGCGCTCCACCGCAGCCTCTAGCAGTCTCGAGAAAGCAGCCGAACATGCCCGTTGCCCTGTCGATCCTCGACTTCGCGTCGATCGCGCCCGGCCGCACCGCGCGCGACAGCTTCGCCGCCAGCGTCGAGCTCGCCCGCGCCGCCGAACGCAGCGGCTACCAGCGGGTCTGGTACGCCGAGCACCACAACATGCCGACCATCGCCTCCAGCGCGACGAGCATCGTCATCGCCCACGTCGCCGAGCACACCGACACCATCAGGCTCGGCGCGGGCGGCATCATGCTGCCCAACCACTCGCCGCTGGTGATCGCCGAGCAGTTCGGGACCTTGGAGACGCTGTTCCCCGGCCGCATCGACCTGGGCCTGGGCCGCGCGCCCGGCACCGACCGCCCCACCATGCTCGCGATCCGGCGCGACTCGGCCTCGGGCGACTCGTTCCCGAACGACGTGCTCGAACTCCAGGGCTTCCTCAGCGGCGACTCCCTGATCCCCGGCGTCCAGGCCGTCCCCCGCGCCGAAGGCATCGTGCCGCTGTACCTGCTCGGCTCCTCGCTCTTCGGCGCCCAGCTCGCCGCGCGCCTCGGCCTGCCCTACGCCTTCGCGTCCCACTTCGCACCCGACCACCTGCACGCGGCGGTCGCCGCCTACCGCAGGGAGTTCCAGCCGTCCGAGCAGCTGAGCGAGCCGTACGTGATCGCGGGCGTCAACGTGTTCGCCGCCGAGGACCACGACGAGGCCGAAGCGCAGCGCGTGCGCTCTTACCGCAATCGCACGCGCGCGTTCATCAAGCGCGGCCAGGGCGGCGAGGAGTTCACCGACGACGAGATCGACGCGTTCCTCGCCTCGCCCGGCGGCCACCAGCTGTCGGCCATGACCAAGTACACCGCTGTGGGCACCGGCGCGGAGGTCCGCGAGTACCTGGAGGACTTCGCCGCCTCTGCTGGTGCGGACGAGCTGATCACCGCGCACCCCGCCGAGCAGGTCGCCGACCGCGTCCGCTCGGTCGAACTGACCGCCAAGGCCTAAGACCCGCCGCGGCGGCGCGCGATCAGGCCCCGTCGCCGCGGCTGAACGGCCCGTTCAACGCCGCCCACTGGAGCAGCATGACGGCCTTCGCGTCCGCGATCTCGCCGGTGCCGACCATCTTGAGCGCCTTGGCGAACGGCAGTTCCAGGACGGTGATGTCCTCGCCCTCCTCGGCGACGCCGCCCGGCGTCCCGGTGGCGGTCGCGGCCGCATACGGCGCGGCGAAGAAGTGCACGCGCTCGGTCACCGAACCCGGGCTCATGTACACGGTGAAGACGCGCTCGGCGGCGCCGATGACGTGCCCGGTCTCCTCGGCCGCTTCGCGCCGGATCGCCTCCTCGGGGGAGTCGCCGTCCAGCAGCCCGGCGGCGGTCTCGATGAGCATCCCGTCCGGGTGCCCGTTCACGTACGCGGGCAGGCGGAACTGGCAGGTCAGCAGCACGGTGCGCCGCTCGGCGTCGTAGAGCAGGATGGTCGCGCCGTCGCCGCGGTCATAGGTCTCGCGCTGCTGGCGGCTCCAGTGCCCGTCGCCGTGCCGGTAGTCGAACGTGGTCTTGCGCAGCACGTACCAGTCGCTGGAGAGCAGCTCCACGTCGCGGATCCGCACCCTGGGGTTCCCGGTCAGGTCGCGTCCCTGCCGGTCCAGGCCGGTCCGGCCGCGCCCGTCCGGTGTGTCGATGCCCGCGGTCAAGCTCATGGTGCTCCTCAGTGGTCGAGTCCAGCGCGCAACGGTACTCGCGGGAACCGGCTTGACCGCCCCGCGACTTTATGCTTAAAATCGCCGTCGACCACGGAACAGGAGGGCGGTTCATGAGCAGGCAACCGCCTGGAGCGGCGCGCAAGGCGAGCATGACCGACGTCGCCGACCTCGCCGGCGTCTCGGTCATGACCGTGTCGAACGTCATCAACCGGCCCCAGGTCGTCTCCGAGGCCACTCGGGAGAAGGTCCATGCGGCGATGCTGGAGCTGCGCTACCGCAACAACCTGGTCGCCCGCAGCCTCAGGCTCGCGCAGCCGCGCCAGATCGGCTACGTCCTCCCCGCCCAGGACGCCGCCGGCAACCAGTACATGGACGCGTTCCTCCACGACCTCGCCGCGAGCTGCCAGGCGGCCGACCGCAACCTCACCCTCATCACCGAGCGCGACACCGACGCCCTCATGACCGCGTGCGAGGACCTGTACTTCGGCCAGTCCGTGGCCGGGTTCGTCATCTCGAACGTGGGCGCCGAGGACCCGCGCCCCGTCGGCCTGCACCGGCGCGGCATCCCGTTCGCGGCCTACGGCCGCTCCGGCGAGGCGTTCGCGAGCCCGTGGAGCTGGGCCGAAGGCGACGCCGCGCTCGGCATCGCGATGGCCGTCGACCACGTGGCCGACCGCGGGCACCGCGAACTGGCGTTCATGGGCGCCAACCGCGCCAGCATCACGATGGTCCAGCGCGAGCACGGCTACCGCGAGGCGTGCGCCCGCCGTGGGCTCACCGGCTCGGTCGCCGCGGAGCGGGTCATCAGCTCCGGCAGCGACCTCGGGTCCGGCGTCCGGATCACCGCCGAACTCCTCGACACCGCCTCGCCGCCCACGGCGATCATCTGCAAGTCCGACCAGCTCGCGGCGGGCGCCGTCATCGCCCTCCAGAGCCGGGGCCTCGTCCCGGGGCGGGACGTGGCCGTCACCGGCTACGACGACACGCCGTGGACCTCGTTCGGCACGGTCGGCATCACCTCGATCCGCCAGGCCTCGGCGGACATCGCTTCGGCGCTCGTCCGCCTCGTCATCGAGGAGCCCGAGGAACCCGAGCACCTCCTGCTCACACCGACCCTCATCGCCAGGTCGAGCACGGACCGAGCCGCATGACCGGGCCGTATGACAGTGATCGAAACCGTTGCCGCCCAAAGGCTTATAAGCTCACAATGCACAAAACATCCATAATGGTAGGAGCATCATAAAATGACCAGTACACCGATCCGCGTCGTCGTGTGGGGCGAGAACCGGCACGAGCAGGTCGAGCCCTCCGTGGCCGAGCGCTACCCGGACGGCATGCACGGCGCCATCGCGAACGGCGCCGGCGAATGGCTCGGCGAGAAGGCCGTCATCACCACCCACACCCTCGACGAGCCCGAGCACGGCCTCACCTCCGACGTCCTCGACGAGACCGACGTGCTCGTCTGGTGGGGCCACGCCGCCCACCACGAGGTCGACGACGCGATCGTCGAGCGCGTCCACCGCCACGTCCTCGCCGGCATGGGCCTGGTCGTGCTCCACTCAGGACACTGGTCCAAGATCTTCGTGAAGCTCATGGGCACCACCTGCACGCTGCGCTGGCGCAGCGAGCACGACCGCGAACTGGTCTGGACCGTCAACCCCCAGCACCCGATCGCCCGCGGCATCCCCAACCCGATCGTCATCCCCGAGCAGGAGATGTACGGCGAGTACTTCGACGTGCCGACCCCCGACGAGCTGGTCTTCATCTCGGGCTTCACCGGCGGCGAGGTCTTCCGCAGCGGCATGACCTACCGCCGCGGCTTCGGCCGGATCTTCTACTTCAGCCCCGGCGACCAGGACTTCCCCGTCTACCACCACCCGGACGTGAACCACGTGATCGCCAACGGCATCGAATGGGCCCGCCCCGACCGCGAGCGCGAGACGCCGACCCTGCTGCGCTACGAGACCGACGACTTCTTCAACGGCCAGGGCTACCAGGGAGCGTTCGAGCGATGAGCTTCACCGCTTTCAAACAGCACACCATCGAATCCGAAGGGCCCCTGCGGCTCATCGTGGTCGGCGCCGGTGGCATGGGAGGGGCCTGGGCCCGGAACATCATCGACAGCCCGGACGCCGAGCTGGTGGGGGTCGCCGACCTCTTCCCGGAGGCCGCCGCGAGACTCGCCGCCGCGACCGGCATCGAGGGTCTGGCCACGGGCGCCGAAGCGATCGAGTTGGCGCGGCGCACGGGTGCCGACGCCATCGTGAACGCCACCATTCCCGAAGCGCACCACCCGGTCACGATCGCCGCGCTCAGCGCCGGCTTCCCCGTACTGGGGGAGAAGCCGGTCGCCGCCACCGTGGCCGAGGGCCTCTCGCTCGCGGCGGCCGCCCAGCACACCGGGCAGCTGTTCATGGTCAGCCAGAACCGCCGCTACCACCCGGCGCTCCACCAGGCCAAGCAGCGGCTCGCCGGGCTCGGCGCGGTCGGGATCGTCGTGGTCGACTTCTTCAAGGCGCCGCACTTCGGCGGCTTCCGCGACGAGATGGCCAGCCCGCTCCTGCTCGACATGGCCATCCACCAGTTCGACATGGCCCGCTACCTCCTCGACGCCGACCCCGTCTCGGTCTCCTGCGAGGAGTACAACCCGGTCTGGAGCTGGTACAAGGGCGACGCGGCCGCGAACGCGGTCTTCGCCATGGAAGGCGGCGCCCGGTTCACGTTCAACGGGTCCTGGTGCAGCCCCGGCCACGAGACCTCCTGGAACGGCTCCTGGCGGATCTCGGCCGAGCGCGGTTCGGTCCTGTGGGACGGCGATCACGACCCGACGGCCGATCCCGACGAGCCCTTCGAGCCCGGCGAGGACCTCGGCCAGGACATCGCGGGCTCCTTGCGGCAGTTCGTCGCCGCGCTGCGTCGCGGCGAGGAACCGATGGGGCGTGTGCACGCGAACATCATGAGCCTCGCTATGGTCGAGGCCGCGACGCAGAGTGCGGCACAGGGCGGGCGGGTCGCGATCGACGACGTGCTCGACCGGTCCTACGACGCCGCGCTCGCGACCGAGCGCGACCCGGAGGTGCTCGCCGTACTGAAATCGTGGCCTTCCGTCCGGGAGGCCCTGAGCTCTAAGGGGAGCGACAGTGAGTGAATCCCTCAACGTCGGCATGATCGGCTACGCCTTCATGGGCGCGGCCCACTCGCACGCGTGGCGGACCGCGCCGCGCTTCTTCGACCTGCCGCTCGCGCCGCGCATGACCGCGCTCGCCGGGCGCAACCCCGAGCGGGTCGCGGCCGCGGCGTCGAAGCTCGGCTGGGATTCGGTCGAGACCGACTGGCGGCGGCTCATCGAGCGCGACGACATCGACCTCATCGACATCTGCGTCCCCGGCAACCTGCACGCCGAGATCGCGATCGCCGCGCTTGAAGCGGGCAAGCACGTGCTGTGCGAGAAGCCGCTGGCGAACTCGGTGGAAGAGGCCGAACTGATGACCGCGGCGGCGGAGGCGGCCAAGGCGAACGGCGCGTTCGCGATGTGCGGCTTCAGCTACCGCCGCACGCCCGCGCTCTCGCTCGCGAAGCGCCTGGTCGACTCCGGCGCACTCGGGCCGATCCGCCACGTGCGCGCGCAGTACCTCCAGGACTGGCTGACCGACGAGAACGCGCCGCTGACCTGGCGTCTCGACAAGACCAAATCCGGCTCGGGCTCCCTCGGCGACATCGGTGCGCACATCATCGATGCGGCCCAATGGATCTCGGGTTCGAACCTGACCGGCGTCTCGGCCCTGCTGGAGACCTTCGTCAAGGAGCGCCCGGTCGGCGGCGACTTCGTGGGCCTGGGCGGCCACGGCGGGACCGACGGCCCCCGCGGGCCGGTCACCGTGGACGACGCCGCGATCTTCACCGCCCGCTTCGACAACGGAGCGGTCGGCGTCTTCGAGGCGACCCGCTTCGCCCTCGGCCGCAAGAACGCGATGCGCCTGGAGCTCAACGGCACCAAGGCGTCCCTCGCGTTCGACTTCGAGGACATGAACTCGCTGTGGTTCTACGACAAGGCCGAGGAGCCCAACGCGGGCTTCCGCCGCATCCAGGCCACCGAACCGGAGCACCCCTACACGGGGAACTGGTGGCCGGTGGGCCACGGCCTCGGCTACGAGCACGCCTTCACCCACCAGGTGGTGGACCTGACCGAGGCGATCGCCTCGGGTGAGCAGCCCACGCCGTCCTTCGCCGACGCGCTCCAGGTCCAACGGGCGCTCGCGGCGGTGGAGGCGAGCGCGGAGAACGAAAGCCGCTGGACCGCAGTCTGACCGGGGCTATCTGCCCAGTCTGACGAGAGCGAAGCGCCAGCCTGACCAGCGCGATGCCCCGGCCCATCGGGCCGGGGCATCTTCGTGCTGCGGATGAACCGAACGCGGACCGCTCCTAGATCGCCGTGACGGAGTCGTAGACGCCGTCGCCGTCGGTGTCCGTGGACTCCGTGTCGAGGAAGCCGTCGGCGTCCGTGTCGGTCTGCTCGGTGTCCACCCAGCCGTCGAGGTCGGTGTCGGTGGCGACCGTCTCGACGTACGTGTCGCCGTCGGTGTCCAGGAGAAGGGTCTCGGAGTAGCCGTCCTCGTCCGAGTCGATCGCGATCGTCTCGACCCAGCCGTCGCCGTCCATGTCGGACTCGACCGTCTCCTCGTAGCCGTCGCCGTCGTAGTCGACGGAGGTCGACTCCATCACGCCGTCGCCGTCGACATCGGTGTCGGCGACGGACGTGTAGACGTCGTCCGCAGACGTGTCGTCGGTGTAGGAGTCCTCGGTGTACGTGGTCGAGTCCTCGGTCGTGTAGTCGTCGGTCGACTCGTCCGCGGTGTAGTCCTCTTCGACGGTGGCGTCGTATTCGCTCATCGCTCTTCCAATCCCGGGTTAGAGAAGTGTCGGTGCTTTCGATGAGAACGATAGGGCCCGCTCGCAAATCCGGCGTTTCGGGACCGAGGGTGCGCCCGCATCGCACCAACTGTGTGCTGGTGTCCACCGATGGCGATGCGGGGCGCGCGGTCGGCGACCGTCGACCGGTCCATGTGGAGCCGGGGTGCGCACACGTGTTGTAGTCTCATCTTCGCTCGAATCCCCGTCCGGCCCGGGAGGTCACCCCATGCAGTCGCCCTTCGACAGTCCCTACGGGTCGGGTCCGCTGGACATCGAAGCGGTCCGCGACCGGCTCCGGGGCCTCCAGGCCGGTGCCGAGCAGCGCGCCGCCGACACCCAGCGCCTGGCCCGGCGGCTCGAGTCGATCACCGCCACCGCCACCGATGAGGCCCACGTCGTCACCGTGACCGTGGACGCCGGAGGACACGTCACCGACCTCCAGCTGACCGACCGCATCCGCAGCCGCCAGGCGGACTGGATCAGCCAGACCATTCTGGACACCATCAAGGCCGCCCGCGCCGCCCTGGCCGAGCAGACCCGCGCGGCCGTCGGCGAGACCCTCGGCGAGGACTCGACCACCGGGCAGGCGATCCTGCGCGGCATGCAGGCCGGCGGGCCGGGAAGCGGGGCCTAGCGGTGCCCTACGTCGACCCCGAGCAGCTGCGCACCCACGCCGCGAACCTCGACGGCCTCGCCGAATCCTTCGCCGACGTCATCGGCGCCGGCGACCACATCACCCAGGACGACGAGGCGTACGGCGTGCTGTGCCAATGGATCCCGCCGATCCTCGCCGAACGCCAGCAGGAGCAGAAGGACATCACCCAGCTGCTCCAGACCAACCTCGGCAAGATCGCCGCCGCACTCCGCGAGGCCGCCACCGAATACGAGAACGCTGACAACGAGGCGGCCTCCGACATGGACCGCATCCACTCCGACCTGCCGAGAGGTGCCACGCCGTGAGCGACAACCCCTTGGTCGCCGACGTCAAGTCCACCCGCACCGACACCACCGGCCTCTGGCCCCTCGAAGACGCCAAAGGCGTGGTCACCGCCATCGAGTCCGGGAACTGGATCAGCGGGGGCCTGGCCATCACCGGCGCCGCCCTCGGCGCGGCCTCCATCGTCATGGACCCGATCGGCTCGCTCCTGTCGGCCGGGATCGGCTGGGCGATGGAGTACTTCGAGCCGCTGCGCCAGATCCTCGACGACCTGACCGGCAAGCCCGACGTGGTCACCTCCCACGCGGCGACCTGGACGAACGTCGGCAACGCGCTGGCCCAGATCGGCTCGGACATCGACGCGGCGGTCGCGGCCGACCTGGCCGACTGGGACGACGCGGCGGCCGAGGCCTACCGGCAGAAGATCCTCTACGGCGTCGAGGCGGCCTTCGGGCTCGCGGGCTCCGCCGAGACCCTCGCGGCGGCGACCACCGCCGCCGGGAAGCTGGTGCAGGCGGTGCGCGACACCGTCCGCGACCTCATCGCCGACCTCGTCGGCCGCGTCATCGTGTGGGCGGTCGAGGCGATCTTCGTCGTCACGATCCCCATCATCGCCTCGCAGATCGCGGCGGCCGTGGTCCGCTGGCTCGGCATCATCACCGGCCTGGTCGACGCGCTGGTCAACAGCCTTCAGGACCTCCTCACCCTGGTGAAGGGGTAGGCGTTGGGATCGTTCAAGAACACCCTCAGGTTCCTCGTCCTCCTCGGCGTCGTCGCCTCCCTCGCCGCCCCCAAGAAGAAACCCGGCGGCTCCGGCAAGCCCGGCGACGGCGGTGACGACACCGGCGGCACCCCGGGCGGGCGCAAGCGTCCCGGCAGTTCGAGCGGCAGCACGGCCGAGGTCCAGAAGAAGGCCCGCACCAGCGCCGAGAACCTCGACCCCGACCGGCCCGCCACCGACCCGAACAACCCCACGTCGGACGACCCCGGGAACGCCAGTGACCTGCCCCGGGACGCGAACGGCCGCCCCATCGTGGACCGCAACGACAAGGACGGGCTGCGCGACCTGTTCTCGCAGGCGGACGAGAACGGCCGCATCCCCGCCGACCAGCTCCCGGAGGGCTGGGGCTACCGCAGCGACGGCCAGCTCCACGACGAGAACGGCTGGCCCGTCCGCAACCCGGACAAGCCGTACACCAGCGACCGGGAGAAGTACTTCCCCTCGGGCTTCAACCAGAACGCCCACAACGAGATGGTCCGCCGCTACACCGCCGAGGGCGCCCAGCCCGACGGCACCACCGGCTCGTTCCCCGCCGGGAAGCCCAAGCCCGACAGCCCGGCCGTGAACTACCGGATGGAGAACGGCATCCCCGTCGACGCCACCACCGGCAAACCGATCCCGCGCGACCGCCTCACCTGGCAGAACGACCGCGGCGACAACATCCCGTACTACCGCACCAACTCCAAGGGCGAGACCGTCACCAACCTCACCTACGACCACAAGACCCCCGTGGTGAAGTACTGGAAGGACGAGGGCCACAGCCAGCCCTGGACCGAGCGCGAGAAGTGGTACAACAATCCCGATAACCTGGTGCCGATGGGCTCGAAGGACAACTCCTCGAAGTCCGGCGACGCCGGGGACGGGGAGAGCCACCGCTACAAGGACCAGCCGCCGCTGGGCCCGCCGAACGGGAACTACACGCAGAAGGGGACGAAGTAATCCATGGATATCGTCGCCGAATTCCGTGAGCAGGTGCCGCTGGAGGACTTCCCCGGCATCCCTCACGCCTGGGTGAACGCCACGCCGAACCGCTTCGCGCGCCTGGTCTACGTGGCCCGCCCCGACGGGCAGGCCCTGTTCCAGATCAACGCCAAGCACGGGACCGACTGGGAGGACATGGGGGCGTTCGTGCGCTTCGCGCAGGCGAACATGGCGAAGCTGACCTACGCCGCCCCGATGGTCGCCGTCCCCGGCCTTGCCTTGCGCCACTACCGCTTCGACAGTGCGATCGCGGTCCTGCCCGCCGCCGCCGACCTCTCGCCCTCGGGAGTCGAGCACCTCGACCAGCGCGTCTACGGGCTGTTCCCGGGCTGGCAGTGCGAGGTGTCGATGACCGAGTCCGAGGGCGTCGCCAACCGCCGCTACCGCCGCGACATCGAGGTCCACGAGTGGACCAGGGAACCCCGGCCGTTCATCGGCCTGACCTACGGCTTCAAGCGAACCGGCGAACCCCCCATCGAGCACCGGGACCGCCTCAGCACCGACCTGGACGACGTGCGGTCCACGATCGGCCTCGTCACCGAGGCCGAGTCGGGCTGGCTGACGGTGGAGAACTGGCAGGCCCAGACCGTCGACCTCGCGTTCGCGAAGGGCAAGGGACTCACCTGGGGCGACGAGGTCGTCAAACCCGAAGCGGCCGGCGAACGCCTGCGGCGCTTCGTGACCGAGGGGCGGTAGGCGATGTTCCTGCGATCCGACTTCGACCTCGAAGCCGACCCGGCCACCGCCGAGCAGGTCACCGACCTGCTCGAATCCCTCGGGAACGTCGACAAGACCATCGCGATCCTGGGCACCGCCCCGCAGCGGTACCTCTCGACGGTGTTCCTGCCCGAGGACGGCGTGTTCTCCCTGGACTTCCGCGACGGCTCGCCCGCCCGCCACTACACCGCCCTGGGCCAGTCCCGGGAGGTGGTGACCGGCGCGTTCCTGAGCTACCTCGCCGGGGACAACCGGTGGAAGACCGCCGCGGAATGGAAGCGCGACCGCCACTACGAGCTGATTCAGGGCTGACATGCGATACCTCAACGACGCGACCGTGCCGGGCTTCCTCGCCGAACCGCGGCTGCGGCTGCTGGTGTTCGGGACGGCGGAGGACCTGAGCAGTCAGGTGTTCGGCCGCCAGCTCACCGAGTTCGACGAGCTCACCGGGACGCGCCTCCAGATCGGCGTCCTCGACATCGCGCGGGCCCCCGAGACCTGCGCCGAATGGGGTGTGGGCGAGGACCTGCCGATCCAGATCCTCTTCCAGGACGGCGTCATGCAGCAGGTGCTCCGCGGCGTCCGCTCGCCCAAGGCGATGTGGGAGGAACTCGCCGAGTACCTCGAGGCCCCGCACATCTGAGGCGGCTCGCCCCTTGGAGACAGATCGGCACGGCAACCGAATAAATAGATAGTAATCAATACTTGACCCGAATTGCGGGCGCGTCCATAATCGGTGTTGAAGTGAGCGGTAACTTCACCGCGAGCATCCACACACGTGCACAGCCGCACGGGATCGGCGACCTCGATGAACGCTCACCCCCAGGCCCCGAAGCCGCGGCGGCGCCCCCTCCGCACGCTCCTCTTCAGCGTGCTGACCGCGCTGGCGCTCGTCCCGGCGGTCGTCCTCGGGACCGCCTCGCCCGCCGCCGCGGACACGAGCCAGTTCCGCGGCTTCAACTGGGCCGTCCTGGGCGACAACTTCGTCGAAGGCCCGCTCGTCCTCGACAAGCTGAGCCAGTCCGACAGCTACGACACCGTCAGGGCCAAGGCCGACGCGATCTACGCCGACATGGCCTCGACCATGGGCGCCAACACCGTCCGCCTCCCCGTGAACACCCACACCGTCGGCTCGACCTGGTGGAACGCCTACCGCGGCACCATCGACGCCGCCACCGCCCGGGGCTTCAAGGTCATCCTCGCCTACTGGGAGGACGGCGCGGCCTCAGGCGGCCGCATCACGAACATGACGGCGTTCAACACCATGTGGAACACCGTGACCTCCCAGTACGGGTCCAACAGCCTCGTCTACTTCGAGCCGATGAACGAACCCCACGGCTACAGCGCCACCGAGTGGACGAACGTCGCCGCCGCCTGGGTCAGCGCCCGTCCCTCGGTCCCCAAGGGCCGCATCCTCATCGGCGGCTCGGGGTACAGCCAGGACGTCAAGCCCGTCTGCGCCGACTCCCGCCTGGCCGGCACGCTCCTGTCGTTCCACCACTACGCGTTCTTCTACGGCACCAAGGACTACGCGGGGTGGGTGCAGAGCGTCCGCGACGGCCTCGGCACCTGCGGCTCCCGCGCGGTCCTCACCGAGTTCGGCGCGCCCATGAACAACGGCCTCGACTACGCCAACGCCGCCAGCACCGACAACTTCGTCCGGTACCTCCGCGCCCTCACCGACGTCGCCCGCGAGCAGCACATGGGGTCGACGTACTGGCCCGCGCTGGGCGGCAAGCCCGGCACGATCGGCTACGACTGGTACTCGATGTTCGCCGTCAGCGGCAGCGGCACCGACCTCAACCTGACCATCCGCAACGCCGCGGGCGCGGACCGGATCCGGCACGCGTGGGGCGACGACATCGGCGGCGGCCAGGTCAGCGACATCGTCAGCCGCGTCTCCGGCAGATGCGTCGACGTGGTGAGCGGATCGACCGCCAACGGGGCCGAGATCATCCAGTACGACTGCCACGGCGGCGTCAATCAGCGATGGGAGCTGCGCCCCAACGGCAGCGGCTACGTCCAGATCATCTCCCAGGCCTCCGGCAAGTGCCTCGACATCAACGGCGCCTCGACGGCCAACAGCGCCAGGGCGATCCAGTGGACCTGCGGGACGGGCACCAACCAGCAGTGGCAGGTGCGCGACGCCGGCGGCGGCTACGTCCAACTCGTCGCCCGCCATTCCGGCAGGTGCCTCGAGGTGATCGGCTCCGGCACGGCCAACGGCGTCCGCCTCCAGCAGTACGACTGCACCGGCGCCGCCAACCAGCACTGGACGCTTTAGAGGCTGGACCGAACGCGCCGAGGTACCGCGCCACCAGTTCGTCCACCGCCGCCGCTCGCAGCGGCGCACCCAGCCAGGCCTCCACCGGCGTCCAAGCCGGGGCACCGCTTCTGCCCCACACCCCGCGCGGCGGCACCTGGCACAGCGCGAGGTGGTGCACCACCTGGTGCCCGAGCACACCCGGGTCGGCGTCCGGCCAGCGTTCGGCGGCCAGAACGCCGAGCTCTGGACGCGTGCGCGGCCGCTCCCGGAGCCACGGCCCGGCCAGGCGCAGCAGCTCCTCGCGGTCCACTCCCTCTGCGCCGCTGGGGAAGTGCGCTCGGAAGTCGGCGGCCCGCAGCGGCGCGAACAGTGCCAACAAGTCGAGGCAGTCCCGGCGCGACTGGACGAGCGCCGAACTCGCCGACCGGCTCGGCGTCACCACTCGGACCGTCCGCAACGACATCGGTCGGCTCCGCGAACTCGGCTATCCGGTCGAGGCCCGGCGGGGCGTCACCGGCGGGTACCGCCTCGGCACCGGCGGCGCACTGCCGCCCCTACTCCTCGATGACGAGGAGGCCGTAGCGATCGCGATCGCCCTGCGCACCGCCGCCAGTGCGTCGATCACCGGCATCGAGGAAACCTCCGCGCGCGCCGAATCCTCAGCGAGCGCCGAGTTCGTGTCGCCCTAAGCCGTGTTGAAAAATGCGGTGCCCAGAGAACCCGAGAACCACGCGCTCGGGCGCTCGCGCGGGGGCTGGACCACCGAGGTCCACGTTGTGATCCTCATCGATCGAACGCCACTTTCGTAACGGTCTCAGTCGCGGCCGACCAGGTGGCGAGGTCCACCTCGTTGCCTTCCGGGTCGGCGAGTGTCCAATGCATCGGGGCGAACCGGTCGGTGACGATCCTGCCGCCAGCGGCCACTGCTGCGGCGACCCGCGCTTCCGCCTGCTCATGCGGGACACCGACATCGATGTGGATGCGGTTGCGGCCCTTCCGCATGACGTCCATCTGCTGCACATAGACCGGCGGATACAGCCCGTCCGGGTCGCCGATGTCGGTGTCGCCGACCATCTCGTAGCCGAGCACGGCGCACCAGAACGCCCGGACCTTGTCGACGTCAAGGGCGTCGAGCGCGAACTCCCAGGTGCGGGTGGAGCCCGGGTCGGCCCGGACGCCGAGCGCCTCGGCCGCCGCGGAGATCTGCCGGGCCAGGTCGAGGTCGACCTCGGTCAGCGACCAGCGTTCCTTGGTGACCAGGCGTACCTCCAGCACGGTGGAGCGAAGGTTCAGGTCGGGGTGGTGTCCGGCGGCTTCGGCGAGTCGGCCGATCTCGGCGACGAGGCGAACGCCGGTGGCGAAATCGCCCGTGCGGTAGAGCGCGAACGCCACCGACCACAGGACTCGCCAGTCGTCGACACCGTCGGCTTCGTGGAACTGCTTCGGAGTGATGGAAACCGTCATGGCGTGAGTCTAGGGAAGACCACCGACATCGACCCCGGTTCGGAGGGCAGGCCAGCACATTCTGTGGTCCAGAAGCGGTTCCAGCGAGGGTGGAGGAGGGTGTTCTCGGCCCGGAACCCGAATCGCGCGATGATGTTGCGGCGCAGCACCGACAGGTACGGAAGTGCTGCCGGGCATCCGCGCCCGATTGTGGACCGGGCTGCGGATCGTTCTCAAAGTTCCATGCGTGCGCATCGCCGACGAGGTAGGTGCGATCGAAGCCGCTGACTTCGGCGTCAGCCGCGAGACGATCTCCCGCTTGCTGAAGTCCATTCGACCTGGCCCGGTCCCGATTCGGTCATGCCTGGTCGTTCCACCGGCGCGGCAGCCGGGCCGCTCACAATGCCACCCGGTTCAGCCTCTCGCTTATCGGCTGCGGCGCATTCGACCGGATTCGTACGCCCACATCGCGGCCTCGACGCGGTTGCGCAGTTCGAGCTTCGTGAGGATGCCCGCGATGTGGGTCTTGACGGTGCCGAGCGAGAGGAAGAGCCGTTCGCCTATCTCGACGTTCGTCAGGCCCGTGGCCAGGAGCGCGAGCACGTCCTCTTCGCGGCCAGTGAGCGGGCTGGTCGGCCGGCGCACCTGAGGGGCGGGGCGCGAGAACTCATCCAGCAGCCGCACCGTGATCTCCGGTGAGATGAGGGCGTTGCCGTTGGCGGCGGCGTGCACGGCCTCGCTGATCAGCTGCGGGCCCGCCTCCTTCAGCAGGAAGCCCCTGGCGCCCGCGCGCAGTGCACCATGCACGTATTCGTCGAGGTCGAACGTGGTGATGACGACGACGGCGATCGGGTCGGCGACGTTCGCGCCCGCGAGCATCGCGGTGGCTTCGATGCCGTTGAGCCGTGGCATTCGGATGTCCAGGAGGGCGACGTCGGGGCGCAGGCGCCGCGCGAGCCGGACCGCTGCCACGCCGTCCGCGGCTTCGCCGACGACGTCGATGTCCGGCTGCGATTCGAGCAGCATGCGCAGGCCCGTGCGCACGGGTTCCTGATCGTCGGCGATGAGGACGCGGATCATGGATTGCCTTGCAGCGGCAGCGATGCGCGCAGGATCCAGCCATCGGCCGGGTCCGGGCCGGCCTCGACGTTCCCGCCCAGGAGCGCCGCGCGTTCGGCCATGCCCAGCAGCCCGTGACCGCTGCCCGAGGCGGGGTCCGCGGGGGCGCCGTCGTCGCGGACGAGGACGCGCACGGCATCCGACCCGACAGTGACTGTCACCTCGATCCCGGTGGCGGCGCGGGCGTGGCGGCGTGCGTTCGTGATGCCCTCCTGCGCGATCCGGAAGACGGTGGAAGCGACGATGTCCGGCATGTCTGCGGGCCCGTCGACCTGCACGGTCACCGTCGGCGGGCCGGGATCGGCGAGACGGGTGAGCTCGTCCAGTCCCGGGGTGGGCGTGTAGTCGGCGGGCGTGCGGAGCGTGTGCACGAGCGAGCGCATGTCGGCCAGCACCGCCTGCGCCTCGCTCTCGATGACACCGAGCGATTCGGCCACGCGCGAGGCGTCCCGCGGGTCCGCGTTCGCCACCTGCGCGCGGATCACGATGGCCGAGACATGATGGGCCACCATGTCGTGGAGGTCGCGGGCGAGAGCTTCGCGCTCGCGGGCCCGTACGGTGTCGAGTTGCCTGGCACGCGATGCCCCGCGTTCGCGCCGCAGCGCCCCGATCAGGCAGGCGCTTCCCATGAAGACGATCCCCGCGATGGCCTCCGCGACCGGGTCGCCGCTGAGCGAGCTGGAGAACAGCAGGCCGACCGCGACGATCGCGGTGCCCGCGATCCGGTCGCGCCCCGATCCCCACCGGAAGAGGGCGTAGGGCATCGCGAGGAGTACGACCGAGGTGACCAACGCGTTCGGTTCGATACCCGCGATGGCATGGGAGAGAGCGAATGCCGACGTCGCGAAGGTCATGAACGCGACGGCGGCAAGCGGGTGCGTGCGCCGCCACAGGAGTGCGGGCAGGATCGCGATGGTCACCAGCACGGTCGCGAGCGGCCACGCGAGGTCGGTGCGCACCGCACCCTCGATGATGGACACTGCGGCCAGTGTGGTGACGAGTGCGACGTCCCGCGGCTTCGGACCGTCGGCGCCGGTGGCGCGGGGGCGCGACCACACGGTGCCGATCCTGGTTCGCATGGTCCGCATCGTACTCACGCGGCGACCTGAGCAGGGAGTCGCTGACGCTTCGTCGCGCGCCGGCGGGCGATCACCCATTCGGCCACAAGGATGTTGATGATCCATCCGGCGTCCATCTGCAGGAGGCGCGCGAGGGCGTCGGGCTCACCGAAGATGAGGAAGAACGGCACTGACGTGAAGACCTGGATGCCCGCGCCCATGGCCAGTGCGTACGCGCGGATCATCCACGACCCGTGCGCGACCACGTCGCGGCGGATGATCGCGGTGACCCCGAGGATGATGAACGCGAGCATGAGGGCGCCGATGACATACCGCGAGAACGCCACTGCGCCGTCGTCGATGGCGGGCGTGTCGTAGAACGCGGTCATCCACAGTCCGGTCGCGGCGACGGTGAGTCCGGCGGGGACGAGCAGGTACCGCCCGGCGAACCGGTGCCAGCGGAGGTGCCGCGCGCGCAGGCCCGGAAGGAACTGGAACGCGCCGATGATCGCGTAGACGATCGCACCGAGGATGTGCAGGATGACGGGCAGGGGCATCTGCATGAACCGGAGGTTGTCGGGCGTCTCGCTGGCCCCGGCGGCGATCTGGCTGATGCGGAACATCCCGGCGATCGAGGGGACGAAGGCGAGAAGGATGAGGCCGGCTGCGATGGGCCATTCACGGCGGGAGGTGCTTTGTCGAGGAGGCATACCGCAATCGTGGCGGCGCAGGCGCATTCCCCGCTTCAGCCATGTGGCCTAATACCGCAGCGGAGCAGGCGCCGAGCTCCAAGCGCTCGTCCAACTGCTGTCCGCGCCGCGGCGGCCGGTCATCACCAAGGGTGTTGAACTGCTTGAAGGGGTGTTCGGCGAGACCTTGGAACAGTCCGGGTGAGAGGCCGATTGGCCCAGGATTTGGCTCCTATGCGAAAGCCCCGGCTGTGATGGCCGGGGCTTTGTGCTGGTGCTCGATACTGGGATCGAACCAGTGACCCCTCGCGTGTGAATCTATAAAGGGTTCGAATCGCGGCAGGTCAGCGGCCTTGAAATGGCTTGGACCTGCGGTGACGAGTCCTCAGTCGTCCGCTGAAGTCCGTAGGTGTTCGCCCGTCATGGCCCCGGAATTGGCCCCGCCGCACCTGCTCGAAGGCTGAAACAAGGGGGCATCCTTGAAGCCGCGCTTCTGCCGAAGGGTTCAAAGGGTTCAAAGTTTCAGACTCTGCCTTACAAGACAACCCCCTTCTTCTTGTAGAAGGCCTACAAGAAGAAGGGGGTTAACCCTCTTTGCCTGCCCCCCTTGAAAGTTGAGGGGTATACCCACATAGGGATATCCGCTGAAAGTCGCGCTACGTGGCTCTCAGCGGGTCGCGTTTTCGCAGGTCAGAGGCTATTTTGTTCTCCATAGATCTGCCTACTGGTTTGATCGCTGAGACCTCGGTTGTTCCCGTTCAATTTCGCCAAGGCCTACCGCCGAACATGCACCTACTCCACCCGAATGGACCCCGCCATGTCATCCGAACGTGGGCTGACCACTTTGGATCATGAGGGATTAGACTCAGGCAGCCCCCAGTGCCTTACCTGCCCAGTCATGGAGTCAAACATGCGCATCGCGGTACTCTTCATCGGCGCTCTGCTCGCCGTCTCTGGATGCGGCACCGAGCCTTCGGACACGGTAGACAGCGAACCCTCCGAAGCCGCGACCACGCCTGCGGGGCCGATAACGTTTGACAGCGTCTACGACCTGCGAGAAGAGGTGGAGGCGTACGGGTTCGAATGCACCGAATGGTCGATCAATTCCGAGACACTCAACGCGATCGAACGTGCGCAATGCACCAGCAGCGTGAATTTCGGCATCCACGAAGATGCCACAGAGGTGCAGCTCTCGATCGAGACGATCGCGGAACTGATGACCTCCATCGGGAGTGAGATGCACTTTGCAACTGGTCCCAACTGGTCCGTTCTCTGCGGGGAGGATGAGACCCTCTGCTCCGGTCTCGCGGAAGAGTTCGGCGGTGACCTGCAATCGTTCCTCCCCGAATAGCTCGGGGAACGCGGCCACCCCGCCTGCCGAAAGGCGGGGTGGCCGCGTCTTCAGTGTCTACTACCCCCCTCTGTTTCAGCTTCGCTCGCCGCTCCTGGAGAGCTGCCTGTCTGCACCTGCGCATCGCTTCGTCGGAGGGCGGCCGCAAGCAGGATGACTGCCATGCCTGCAAGGACCTGAATCTCGAGTCGTTCACCGAGTGCGAGTGCGCCGAGAAGCACCGATACAACCGGTAGCAGGTACACAACGACGGACGCGGCAGTCGGCCCGTCGTCGGTAATGATGCGATAGTTCAGCAGGTAGGCGAGGCCGGTCCCGAGGACGCCGAGTACGAGCACCGCCAGGACTGGAGCGACTTCGAGGCGTGGAGTCGGCCACCCGAAGAACGGAACCAGGGCGAAGCTCAGCACAGTAGCGCAGATGAGTTGCCCTGCGGCCATTCGGATCACGCCGAGTTCGCGCTTTGCGAGGAAGTGCCCGATATACACGTAGCTGACGCCGTACGATGCCGCCGCGACGAGACACGCAAGACCGCCCCAGCTGGCGATGTCGGCCCCGAGGTTCCACGGCGAGAAGATGAGCAGGACGCCGACGAGCCCCAGGGCCAGGCTCCAAGCGTTGCGCCGCGCTGACCGACCGCTGCGGTAGGCCAGCACCATGAACAGAACTGTCCACAGGGGTGTGGAGGCGTTGATGACTCCCGCGGCGGCCGACGAGACGGTCTGTTCGCCGATGCCGAACAGTAGATACGGGATGGTGTTGCCAAAGAGCGCGGCCACCAGCAGGTGACCCCAGGTGCTCCGCTCAGAGGGCAAGCGGAGTCCCTGCAATCTCAGGATGACCAGCAGAGCCGCGGCTCCAAGCGCCATCCGCAGTGCCGTGATCTGGACCGGCGAAAACCCTCCGAGGCCAACCTTGATCCAGAGGAATCCGGAGCCCCAAAGGGCCGCGAGAGCGGCTACCCGCAGGGCTCCCGCATAGTGGCTCGCCACTAGTCCTCGATCCGGATTCGGTAGTCGAGTCCGTTGATGTCGGCTCGCATCGTGAAGTGGGTGACCTCGAACGGCTGGTCATCCTGGTCAATCCCGGTGTGGATGACATCGATGACCGGGACGCCGGCGGGGATCTTCAAGCCCTTGGTCTCCTCCGGCGTCGGCATCCGCGAGGAGATTTCCTCGCGGATTGCGGTGATGCGGTGGCCCTGCTCTTCGAAGCGGCCATAGAGGCTGCCCTTGCCCATGTTCGCGGAGGTGGCGAGCACCGTTCCATCGGCGATGGCCAAGGGAATGTAGGTGATGCCGATCTGGACGGGCTCCTCATCGGCGTAGTACCAGTTTTCCCGTCGGACGACGATGTCCTCCTCCGTGGTGAGTCCGAGCCGCGCCGCGATGTTTGCGGGCGGTCGGATTTGCGTGATGAAGCAATCGACCCTCGGCGTCTTCCCCTGCTTCTCGACCTCGGCGCGGAACGGTGACTTGCCGGTCTCCTCACGAAGTCGGTTGGAGTAGCGCTCGGCGCCGAGCCTAAGCAGTCGTCGAGGACCTCGGACTGTCGGACGGGCTCGGTCTCGATTGTCAATCAGCCCTTCCGTGATGAGGAGCTTGACCGCCTCAGCCACGGTGTTACGAGCATGGCCGTATCGCTGGACGAGATCTCGCTGCGACGGCAGCTTCTCGCCGGGTTCGTAGACGCCATTGACGATGTCGTTCCGCAGTTCGTTCGCCATCCGGTGTCGTGGCGCGAGCTTGTTTAGCTCCTCGGGTCCGGTCTCTTCGGAGCCGGAAGTCTGGTTGGTCATCCGTTTCACCTCGTCATCCAGCCTATCTCAACTGGCTTGGGCCAGATACTTGCGCGGGTCGAATCCTTCATGATATAACTGGCTTAAGCCAGTTCTGGCTTAAGCCAGATTAATCATCTAGGAGGACTCCATGGAGCTAAACGGTTCGCACCCAGTGGCATCGGCAGCGGCGCGTCTGTGCCGCGAACGGCATGGCCGCGTTCCGATCTGGCGGGCGGTGGCTTGCGATGAGTGCTGGTACAACGCGCTCATGTGGGACAAGGAAGCCGCCGCGGACGCTGAGCTTCCCGAGGTCTGCCCGGCCGACCCGGATCTGATCGATGAGGTCGCCGTCGCCCAGGCTGTTGCCGGTTCCCCGGTGGAGCTGACCGTCGCGGAATGGCAGGAGGCGAAGCGGGCGCTGATGCACCGCCGCCAGATCTGCTTGCAGCAGGCCCGGTTCCGGCTCTCTCGCAACGTGACCGTTGTCGACAGCTTGGGCAACCCGCTCGATCCTCCGATGCTGGGCGCCGCGTCTCGCGGCATCTCTCCGGTTCGTGTCGTGATCCTCGCCGCCGCTCACCGCGCCCGCCGCCGCGAAGCGCGCCGGACCTACTTCGCGACTGCCGCGCAAGCGGCCTTAGGGCGAAACCGGGCCTTCGGGTCTGGTCCGCCGGTAGGTGGCACCTCCGGCGCTGATGAGCCAAGCCGCACCTGAAGGAGTTGAACCGCATGGGTTCCGAGAACACCGACAGCACGGGGATGACGCCCGAGGAACGTCGTGAGCACGAACGCGCGCTCCAACGGCAGGCCCAGCAGTGGCGCAAGGAGATGGAGCGCATGAAAGAGATCGGGCGGCAGGCCCGAGGTCCTGACGAAGCCGAGCGTCGGCGGGAGCGGGAACGGCGCCGCGACGGCTGCTAGGGCGAAACCCGGGCCTTCGGGTCCGTGGTCCGGGTGAGGGTGGCTCCCTTCCCGCTGATGAGCCAAGCCGAACCAGATTGGAAGGAGGTGGAGCCGGTGTCGTACCGGACCGAGTTCGATGATCCGACAGGCGAGCGGCACGGGTTGCCGACCTACAACTTTCGGCACGCTCCGCGCGATCTCGCGACGCGCCGCCAGCTCGCGGCCCAAGGCCTGACCCCGGGCCGTCAGGGCATCGCCGCGCAGATCCTGTGGCGGCGTGGGCGTCGGGTTCGCGTCGCCTACCTGTACCGCCCCAAACTCGCCTGGCCGAAGCGTGAGGCGACCGACGCGCAGCTGGCCGCGCTTCTGAAGGCCTGGGTCGCGCTGTGCACCTGCCCGACCTGCGGGCGGGAGTTCGGCTACTACATCCCGCGCCGCTTCGGCGAGTGCGTCGACTGCCACGAGGTCGCCGCGCCCGGGGCTTCCCGCAGCGAGGGGGACCGGTCGTGAAGCTGCGCCGCACCCGATCCCAGTCGCTCCGCGATGCCGCGTTCGCTCACGCCTTCCCCGCGTATGCCGCCCTTACCGACGACCAGCTTGTGGAGCTGATCGAGGAGACCTCGACTGCTCTGGCGCTGTTGGCTCGTGGTGAGGACGAGGCCGCCGAAGTCATCTTCACTGCCGCTGCGATCCGACTTGGAATCGCGAGCGAGGTTGACCGCTTGAGCGCTCACCTGTTGGGCCAGAACGGAGTCCTGTCATGACCATCGTCTACGACGACACCGACGAGAACGCCCCGGAAGCGTTGGAGCGTCGGGCTAACGAGATTTACGCCGATGACCAGGTCTACACGCCCGCGGGTCGCTGGGAGACCGTGACTGCTGTCGTCCACCACGACTGGCGCGTCGAGATCCGCACCGCCGCTGGCCGCCGCGAGTGCACCTGGTGGTTCGGCGCTAACGAGAAGCTGCCCGTGCTGCGCTCGTGGCACCGACCTGAGGCGCCGACCGTGCGCCTGTGGGACGGGACCGGCACCAGTCCCTACCGCGAGGTCCTGGTTGCGGTCGCGGCGAATGACCGCCGTACGGCGGTCATCGACGGCCACCACCTGGCATCGGCCCGGTGGCAGGGCCGCGGGTGCGGTTGGGCCGTCTACGACCTGACCGAGGGCACCACCGTCACGCTGGGCGTCTCCAAGGCTGAAGCGTTCGCCGAGGTCAAGCGCCTGGCCCGCCAGTACGCCAAAGCCCTGGGCCTGCCCTGCGAGATCACGAAAGCGGTGAACCGATGAACACCGATAACACCCTGATCGGGCCTGACGAGCCCGGCCGTGACTGGGCGGCGATCGAGGCCGCGGTTCTCGCCGCCGCTGGTGTCGAACCGGCTCCGAGCGTCCCGGCCGTGTCGGCTCCTGTTGTCCGCGAGGCGCCCTCCGCGCCCGACCCCGCCGCCGACGTGGACCCGGATGCCGATTCCTACCTGTGGCCTTCGGTGGTGGATGCCAAGGGCCGCAACACTGGTGAGTTGGCGCGGCCGAACCCGGAAGCGGCGCGTGCGGCGATGCGCCGTGCCGCGGCGGTCTCGGCGGCCGACATCGGGGTCCTGGCCGATGCCATCTCCGAACCTGAGGCCCGCGACATCATCGCGCAGGCCGCCGGGCAGCGCTCCGTGGCGCGGGACTTGAGTGCCGGGGTCGCCAAGCTCCGTGTCCAGCTCGCCGCCGAAGGCGCACGGCGCCAGGCGGAGCACGAGGCGCGCATGGCAGAGGCCCGCCGCCGCAGGGAGAACCGCGCCGCCGCGGCCCTGGAGCGCCGCGACCGCGCCCTGGACCCGACCTCGCGCATCGTCCGCCTGGCCGCCGCCGAGCGCCTCGTCCCGTGGATCGCGGTCCTGCCCGCGGTCTTGGCGGCCGTCTTGGGCGCCGTGAACGTCGGGGTGAGCCTCGACGTCCTGTCGCCGGGCACGCAGCTCATCAACTGGCTGGTCGAGCCCTTGCTGACGCTCCCGATCGTCGCGATCCTCATCGCGCAGATCCTCGGCGCGGTCGGGGAAGGCGACGCCAACCCCTACCGCCGCCTTGAATGGGCCCTGGTCACCGTGGCCTTGGCGCTGAACGTCGGCCTCCACGTCG